>Ga0080064_1000001_pt1 | contig 2281163 bp, 2187 predicted proteins | sample Subgrocontami54m_FD_69260 | JGI IMG/M metagenome (GOLD analysis project Ga0080064, IMG submission 69260) | Subsurface groundwater microbial communities from S. Glens Falls, New York, USA - GMW46 contaminated, 5.4 m (SPADES assembly) (version 2) ... | reverse complement strand
TAAATCTTGGCTGTGAAAGTAAACGGGCAAAAAAAGGGAGAGAAACACCAATACACATGTGTCTAGACGTGTCAGGGCGCACACGATCTTTATTGCAGAAGTGATCATAATCCCGAGTTATATGCGGCTGGCGCCACCAAAGCGGGTTGATGATCCCGGCTCTTTAAATCGATGGATGTAGAAATTATTCGCCTCAGGCCCGTTTGCCGGGCGGCGGCGATGGCCGCAAGATCGCCCCCATAAGAATCAGGGGGCTAGCAATGAAACTGTCTGCTGCGATCAGGGAATTCCTGCGCTTCTGCGCCGTGGAGCGGCGCTTTTCCGAACACACGCTGCAAGCCTATGAATGCGATCTGGCCGACTTTTTGAAATACCTGCCGGCGGGGGCGAATACCGGCGACGCCACCGAGCGGGTTTTGCAGCGTTATCTCCACGACATGGTCGGCAAGCGCAAGCTCAGTCAGGCGACCGTCTGCCGGCGTTTCGCCTGCCTGCGCGGCTTCTTTCGCCGCCTGGCCGCGCAAGGCGATGCCCGGGACCCGCTCGCGGCGTGGCGTCCGTCGTTGCCGCGGCGCAAGGGCCTGCCGCGTGCGCTTTCGCGAGCCGAGGTCGGCTCATTGCTGTCGTCGTTCCCCGCATTCGCCCCCAACGGCACATGCATGCCCGACCCAGGGTTCCAGGCCGCCATCAATCTAATGGTTGGCACCGGGATCAGGGTTGGGGAATTATGCAAGCTGCGGATCGAGGATGTGTCGCACGACGGTTCCATGCTCCGGATCAGCGGCAAGGGCTCGCGCGACCGAATTGCCTATGTCGCCGACGACAAGCTGCGCCGGGACATCTGCCGCCTGGTCCAGTGCCGCCGTAAGGCGGGGTCGAAAACCGGGCCGATGTTTCTGAACCGCCACCGATCGCAGATGAAACCTCAATCGATCCGCGCCAAGCTGCGAAAACATGCCGACAGCAGCGGCATCGCCCGGCGCGTGACGCCGCATATGCTGCGGCACACGGCGGCGACGCTGCTAATCGAAACCGGGGTCGATATCCGCTTCGTGCAGCGGGTTCTGGGGCATGCGAGCATCGCGACGACGGAGATCTACACGCATGTATCCGACGAGGCGCTGAGAACGACCCTGCAACGCGCCGACATTCTCGGCGCCGTGGCGCGGCAATACGTGCCCGCCGGCTCTTGACATCTAGCGGCCTTAAGTCCCGTCCAGCACCAACAGCGCGTCGCGGGCGAAGGCGACGGTGACCGCCTGGCCGCGCTCGGGCGGCGAGGCGCTGGGCTTGTTGAAGGTGTCGAGCGAGATCGCGTTGTCCTTGAAGCGCACGCGGATGCGCACGACCGAGCCAAGGAAATTCACCTCCTCGACTGTACCCTGCATCGCGTTGCGCTCGCCCGGAACAGCGTCGAGTTGCGCCGCCTCGGGGCGCAGCGCCAGCGAGCGCGTCTCGCCGGCCGTGGCGGCGCTTAGGCCCTTGCCCACGACGATCTCCTGTCCGTCGACCTGGAAGCGGCCGGATTTCGGGTCCAGCACCTTGCCGCTCAGCACGTTGAGCGTGCCGACGAACGAGGCGACGAAGCGCGTGCGCGGGTAGTTGTAGATTTCGAACGGCGTGCCGATCTGCTCCACGCGCGCCTCGTTCATCACGCAGATGCGGTCGCTGATCGACAGCGCCTCTTCCTGGTCGTGCGTGACGTAGATCGAGGTGATGCCGAGCGCGCGTTGGATCGCGCGGATTTCGTTGCGCAAGCTGACGCGGATCTTGGCGTCGAGCGCCGATAGCGGCTCGTCCAGCAAAAGGACCTGCGGCTTGATCGCCAGCGCCCGGGCCAGGGCCACGCGCTGCTGCTGCCCGCCCGAGAGCTGATAGGGATAGCGCCCGCCCAGCTTCGGCAGCTTGATCAGCTCGAGCATCTCGGCGACGCGCGCCGCGATCTCGGCGGCCGGACGCCGGGCGATTTTCAGGCCGAAGCCCACGTTGTCGGCGATGGTCATGTTGGGGAACAGCGCATAGGCCTGGAACACCATGCCGATGTTGCGCTGGTTCGGCCGCGCGCGCGTCACGTCCTTGCCGGCGATGCGGATCGCGCCCGATGTGGGCTGCTCGAAGCCCGCGACCATGCGCAGGGTGGTGGTCTTGCCGCAGCCCGAGGGGCCGAGGAACGAGACGAACTCGCCGCGTTCGACCGCGAGCTCGAATTTCTCCACCACGGTCAGGGGGCCGTACGCCTTGTGCAGCTTGTCGATCTCGAGAAAGGCCATGCCCGGCTCCTAACGCGCGTTCGCCGCGGTGCTGCGCGCGCGGCCGAACACGTTGATCAGGCCCATGCAGGCCCAGGTGACGATGAAGGCGATGATCGCCAGCGCCGCCGGCTCATAGGCGCGGTTGGCGCCGATCAGTTGCAGATAGGGCCCGAAAGCGGGGCGGTCGAGCAGGGCGGCCATCGTGAACTCGCCGATGACGATGGCGAAGGTCAGGAACGCGCCCGACAGAACCGCCACGCGCACGTTCGGCAATATCACCTTGAACAGGATCGTAACCCACCCCGCGCCCAGGCTTTCGGCCGCCTCCGTCAGCGTGCGCACGTCGATGGCGCGCAAGCCGTTGTCGACCGCGCGGTACATATAGGGCAGCGCCAGCGTCACGTAGCTGAAGGTCAGCAGCACGTCGGTCGCGCGCTCGTTGGCGGTGAAGGGAATCCAGGACGAGCTGTTGTAGAGGCGCAGATACCCAAACACCAGAACGATGGCGGGTATCACCAGCGGCAACAGGGTGATGAACTCGACAACGGGTCTAAGCTTGGGCAGGCGCAGTTGAATCCAATAGGCCGTGGGCACCACCAGCAGCACGCCGACGATGATGGTCGCGAAGGCCAGGATGGTGGAATAGCCGAACGTCGCCTGGAAGCGCGGATCGGCGAACACCTCGCGATAGGCGTCGAAGCTGTATTCGCCACGGCGCATGCGCATCGAGAATTCGAACGTGGCGATCAGCGGCACGATGAAATAGATCGCGCCCAGGGCGATGGCGATCCACGGGCCGATGGTGGCGCGCTTCATCGCGTCCACCGTTCGCTGCGCTGGCGCAGCCACAGATAGGCGGTGTTTGACACGGCCGTGACCACGATCATGCCCAGCGCCAGGGCATAACCCAAATGCGGGTCGTGCAGCACGTCGCCCCTGATCTGCGCGAACAGCAGGATCGTGACGATGTTGAGCGAGCTGCCGGTCAGGCCGTAAGCTGTGGCGACCGCGCCGAAGGCGTTGGCGAACAGCAGCAGCGTGGTGCCCAACAGGCTCGGCCACAGCACGGGCAGGGCGACATAGCGCCAGTATTCCCAGGTGCTGGCGCCCAGGATCGCCGAGGCCTCGCGCCATTCGCGCTTCAGCCCGTCGATCGCCGGTGCCATGATCAGCACCATCAGCGGAATCTGGAAATAGAGATATGTCAGGGTCAGGCCCCAGAAACTCAGCAGATTGAAGCCGGTGCTGTAGATGTTGAAATCGAAATACTTGATCAAGAGCGCGGTGACCAGGCCGGCGCGGCCCAATGTGGCCAGGAACGCGAAGGCCAGCGGCAGGCCGGCGAAGTTCGACGCCACGCCGGAAAAGGTCATCAGCATGGGCCTAAGCCAGCGCGGCGTGTTGCCGGCGATCACGGCGTAGGCCAGAAAGAACCCGACGATCGCGCCGGCGATGGCCGATGCCGCGCTAATCTGGAGGCTGATCCAGAACGCGGCGACGATCGAGGGCTGTGTCAGGCGGCGGAGATTGTCGAGGGTGAAATGCCCGTCATTGTCCTGGAACGCGCCGATCACGAGATAGATCGTGGGCAGGATCAGGAACATCAGGGCGAAGATGAAAAACGGAACCACGCCGAGCCAGGCCCAGGAAATGCGGCCCATGCCCGGGCGCGGGGCGGGAGCGGGGCTGGCGGCGGTCGCGGCTTGAGTCATGGTCTAACCGAAGCAAAAACCGCGCCGGAACACACCTTGCGGCATGCGCCGGCGCGGCTCGGTTCAGTCCGGTGAGGCTACTTCACGCTGGCGCCGACCACCGTGTCCCACTGCTTGGTGATGATTTCCTTGGCCGCGGCCTGCTGGTCCAGCGTCGGGAACAACGCCTTCTCATACGCGTCGGCCGGCGGCAGCTTGGCCAGCATCTCGGCCGGCACTTTCTTGGCCTTCACCAGGTCGTTGAAGCGGATGGGATGGCAATAGCCTTTCAGCCACGCGATCTGGCCTTCGTCGGAATACAGATGCTCCATCCACAGCTTCGCGGCGTTGGGATGCGGCGCGTAAGCGCTGATCGCCTGAATGTACACGCCCGCCACCACGCCGGTCTTCGGCACTACCACCTCGACCTTCGGGTTGCCCTTCAGCGTGTCGCGGTCGCCCAGCGCGTTGTAGTCCCAGCGGATCAGGATCGGCGTGGCGCCCTGGGCCAGGGTGCCGGCCTTGCCGATCACCGGCACGAAGTTGCCCTTCTTGTTGAGCTCGGCGAAGAACTTCAAGCCCTCGGCGGCGGCCTTCGATGCGTCGCCCTTGGCGGCCGAAAGCCCGGCGGCATAGACCGCCTGGATCGCCTGGTTCGAGGCGCGCGGGTCGCCCGACATGGCGACCGAGTTCTTGTATTCCGGGTTCTGCAGGTCGGCCCAATCCCGCGGGATCTTCTTGACGATATCGGCGTTCACCTCGAACGCCAGCACGCCGTAATAGTCGCCGTACCAGAAGCCCTCGGCGTCCTTCACGCTGTCGGGGATCGAGGCCCAGGTCTGCACCTTATGCGGCTGCAGCAGGCCGTCTTTCTTCGCCGACGGGCCATAAGACAGGCCGACGTCGATCACGTCGGGCGCCTGCGGACCCTTGTTGCCCTTGTTCGCCTTGATCGCCTCGATCTCGTCCGACGAGCCGGCGTCGGGGTTGAGTTCGTTGACCTTCAGCCCGTATTTCGCCTTGAAGCTGTCGATGATGCCGCCATACCCGCACCAGTCGCGCGGCACGGCGATGATGGTCAGCTGGCCCTCGGCCTTGGCGGCGGCGACGATCTTGTCGATGCCCTGCCCATAGGCCAAGCCCATCGGCGCCAGCAACACCAACGCGGTTGCCGACATCAGGCGCGTCCAAAGCGATTTCATTCCGTAGCTCCCCTTTATGGATCCCACATCGCGCAGGATTGCACGTTTGTGTTGTCCCCCGATGACAAGCCGATACTGTCCCGCCACCGTAACAATTCTGTCAAGAAGCGCCGGAGGGCGGACCGGCAAAAGGGCGGATTCGCGCCCCTTGCCGATTTGACGGCCCTCGGCAGGGCACCCTACAACCCCCTGATATGAACCGAGCCATCGACCATCTGGTCTTGTGCGTGCGCGACCTCGAGGCCGCGCGCGGCTTCTATCGGCGCCTGGGCTTCACCCTGACGCCGCCGGCGATCCATCCCTGGGGCACCGGCAATTCGCTGGCGCAGATGCACGGCAGTTTCCTCGAAATCCTGGCGGTGGTGGACAAGGACAAGATCGCACCGCCCGGGCCGGGCGCGTTCAGCTTCGGGCGGTTCAACGCCAGTTTCCTGGAAAAACGCGAAGGTTTTTCGATGCTGGTGTTGCAGACGCAAGACGCGCGGGCCGACCGCCAAGCGTTCGCGCGCGCCGGCCTCGACACCTATCCGGTATTCGATTTCGAGCGCAAGGCGAGGCAGCCCGACGGCAACGAGGCGCGCGTGGCGTTTTCCCTCGCCTTCGCCACGCATGAAGGCATGCCCGAAGCCGCGTTCTTCACCTGCCAGCAGCATGCGCCGCAGTATTTCTGGAAGCCCGAGTACCAGAAACACGCCAACGGCGCTGTGGGCGTGACCGAGGTGGTGATGCGCGCGCCCGATCCGGCTGCCTTCGCCCCGTTCTTCGCCGGCCTGCAAGGGCGGGACGCGGTGCGGGCGGGCAAGGGGCGGCTCGACGTGCAGGCAGGCGACGGCAAGATCGTCGTGCTGGACATGGCCGGGATCGCCCAGCGCTTTCCGGGCATGGAATTCGCCGGGCCCACGGACAGCCCGGTATTCGCCGGCTATCGCGTGGCGGTGGCCGACCTAGGCGCGGTGGAAGCGCAATTTAAGAAAAACGGCATCGCCGCGATGCGCATCGGCGGCGCGCTGACGCTAAACCCGCGCGACGCCCATGGCGTGGCGATCGAATTCGCGCGGGCTTGAGATCGAAAGGGAAAGAACGCATGGCCAGCATGAAACTGCACGGGTATTTCCGCTCCTCGGCCGCCTATCGCGTGCGCATCGCGATGAACCTCAAGGGACTGGAGTACGGCCAGGCCTCGATCCATCTGCGCAAGGGCGACCAATTCTCCGAGGCCTATTGCAAACTCAATCCCGCGCAGCTGGTGCCAGCGCTGGAAGATGGGCCGCAGGTGCTGACGCAATCCCTCGCCATCGTCGAATACCTGGAGGAAACGCATCCCGCGCCGGCGCTGTTGCCTAGGAGCCCTGCCGAGCGGGCGCGGGTGCGCGCCATCGCCCTCAACATCGCTTGCGACATCCACCCGCTCGATAACCTGCGCGTGCTGGTCTATCTGGAAAAGAAGCTGGGCCACGACCAGAAGACGCGCGACCTGTGGTTCGCGCATTGGATCGACCTGGGGTTCACGGCGATCGAGCGATTGCTGGGCGACGGTAAGACCGGGAAATTCTGCCACGGCGACACCCCGGGCATGGCCGATCTCTGTCTGGTGCCGCAGGTGGCGAACGCGGCCCGCGTGAGCCTGGATATGTCGCGCTATCCCACAATCGCGCGGATCAACGCGGAATGCGCCGGGCTGACGGCGTTCCAGAAAGCCCTGCCGCAGAACCAGCCCGACGCGGAGAAGTAAGCGGGAAAAGCATCCCCCTCACCCTCGCCCCGCGTGCGGGGAGAGGGTGGCGAGCGAAGCGAGCGGGTGAGGGGCAGCGCGTGGGGTTGGTGGGGCGGCCGCGCGCCAACTAACCGACGATCTGCCGGCGCGCTTCGGCCAGGAGCGAGTCCATCTCGGCGCGCACGCGGTGCGAGGTAACGGCGACGCCCTTGTCGGTCAGGTCTTTCAGCACCTTTTGCAGCACGTCGTCGTCGCCGACCTTTTCCATGTCGGCCATGACCACGGTCTTGGCGTAGTCCTCGGCCATAGCGCCCGACAGGCCTAGCTGTTTTGCGGCCCACAGGCCCAGCAGCTTGTTGCGGCGCGCATTGACCTTGAACGTCGTCTCCTGGTCGTGCTTGAACTTGTTCTCGAAGCCTTTTTGGCGTTCGTCGAAGGTGGACATCGCGGCATACGCTCCTGCGGCTGCTGTCGGCGGCAAGACGCTACTATATGACTGTTACAGGCAGAAGCGGAAACGACGCCGCATGTGTACGCTGTTGATTCTCAACCGCCCCGGCCATGCCTGGCCGCTGATCCTGGGCGCCAACCGCGACGAAATGGCCGGCCGCCCCTGGACCGCCCCGGGCCCGCATTGGCCCGATCGTCCCGGCGTAGTGGCGGGGCGCGACGACCTGGCCGGCGGGTCGTGGCTGGGCGTCAACGCTAGAGGCGTCGCGGCGGCGATGCTCAACCGCCAGGGCACGCTGGGGCCGGAAGCGGGCAAGCGCAGCCGGGGCGAGCTGGTGCTGCTGGCGCTGGACCAGGAGGCGGCGGCCGACGCCGCCGAGGTGATGGCCGAGCTCAATCCCCGCGCCTATCGCCCCTTCAACATGGTGGCGGCCGACGCCGATGGCGCGTATTTCATCGCCCATCGCGGCGAAGACCGCGGCCCGGAAGTCAGGCGTTTGGGCGAGGGTTTGACCATGCTGACCGCGCGCGAGCCCGACGATCCTTCCTCGCCGCGCGTCGCGCATTACCGGCCCCAGTTCCTGGCCGCCGCTGCGCCCGATCCGGGCACGGGCGACTGGCGGGCCTGGGAAACCCTGCTGGCCGCGACCGGGCACGCGCCGGATGCCGGGCCCGAGGGCGCCATGTGCATCGCCACGCCCAGCGGCTTCGGCACGGTATCGAGCGCCCTGATCGCCCTGCCTGCTCAAAGCGCGGGCACGAGCGAGGAAATCCGCCCCATCTTCCGATTCGCCACCGGGCCGCCCGACCGCACGCCGTACCAAAAGGTGGAATTGGGCTGAATCGCCCGATGCGATGGGGATTCCAGGGGTTATCCCCGCCGCCGCATTTGTGCAGAGCGCCGGGTTGTTGCTATAGAAGCGTCCCAATCACCCCCGCGGGAGTTCCACCCGCCATGGCCCGTCGCAGGCGAATCTACGAAGGCAAGGCGAAAGTGATGTACGAGGGCCCGGAACCCGGGACCCTGGTGCAATACTTCAAGGACGACGCCACCGCCTTCAACAACCAGAAAAAAGGCACCATCACCGGCAAGGGGGTGCTGAACAACCGCATCTCGGAATACCTGATGCTGCGGCTGGCCGAGATCGGCATCCCGACGCATTTCGTGCGCCGCCTGAACATGCGCGAGCAACTGGTGCGCCAGGTCGAGATCATCCCGATCGAGGTGGTGGTGCGCAACATCGTCGCCGGGTCGATGGCCAAGCGCTTCGGCATCGAGGAAGGCCAGGCGCTGCCCAGGTCGGTGATCGAGTATTATTACAAGAAGGACGAGCTGGGCGATCCGATGATCTCGGAAGAGCACATCACCGCCTTCGGCTGGGCTACGCCGCAAGACCTCGACGACATTCTCAACATGTCGCTGCGCATCAACGATTTCCTGCTCGGCCTGTTCCTGGGCGTTGGCCTCAAGCTGGTCGACTTCAAGCTCGAGTTCGGCCGCTTGTGGGAAAACGAGGAAATGCGCATCGTGCTGGCCGACGAAATCAGTCCGGACAATTGCCGGCTGTGGGACGCCAAGACCAACGAGAAGATGGATAAGGACCGCTTCCGCCGCGATCTCGGCAACGTGGCCGAGGCGTATCAAGAAGTGGCGCGGCGGCTTGGCATCCTGCCCGAGGGCTTGCAGGATGGCGCGCCCGGCGACATGTCGGGCCCGAAGACCATTCAGTAGGACCATTCAATAGGGAGACCATCGCCAGCGATGAAGGCCAAAGTTCACGTCACGCTGAAAAACGGCGTGCTCGACCCGCAGGGCAAGGCGATCGGCAACGCGCTCGGCGGCCTCGGTTTCGCTGGGGTCACGGGCGTGCGCCAGGGCAAGTACATCGAGATCGAATTGGATGAGCGCGACGCCGACAAGGCGCGCGCGACGGTCGAGAAGATGTGCAAGACGCTGCTGGCCAACACGGTGATCGAAAACTACCGGATCGATTTGGACGCATGAAGTCCGCGATCGTCGTCTTCCCCGGCACCAACCGCGAGCGCGATATGGCGCTGGCGCTGAAGCGCGCCACCGGCCGCGATCCCGCCATCGTCTGGCATAGCGGCCAGGAACTGCCGCAAGTGGACCTGATCGTGCTGCCGGGCGGCTTCGCGCACGGCGACTATCTGCGCTGCGGCGCGATGGCGGCGCATTCCCCGATCATGGCCGAGGTGAAAAAGCGCGCGGCGCAGGGCGTCACGATCCTTGCGGTGTGCAACGGCTTCCAGGCGGCGTGCGAGGCGGGCTTGCTGCCCGGCGTGCTGATGACCAACGCCTGCCTGCAATTCGTCTGCCGCGACGTGCATCTGAGGGTCGAGCGCTCCGTGCGGCCGTTCACCGGGCGCTACAACGCGGGGACGGTGATCCGCGTGCCGGTGGCGCATCACGACGGCAATTACTACGCCGACCAGGAGACGCTCGACCGGCTCGAGGGCGAGGGGCGGGTGCTGTTCCGCTATTCCGCGCCCGACGGAACCCTGGCCGACGCGCACAACCCCAACGGCTCGGCGCGGCACATCGCCGGCATCATCAACGCCAAAGGCAACGTGCTGGGGATGATGCCGCATCCCGAAGACCTGGTGGACCCGTTGATGGGCGGCACCGACGGCGCTGCCCTGTTCCAGGGCCTGACGGAGTCGCTGGCGGCATGACGTCGTCCGTTAAGTCCGCTACTCCCGCCCACGGCAAGAACGAACCCGCGATCACGCCGGAGATCGTGCGCGAGCACGGGCTCAAGCCCGATGAATACGACCGGGTCGTGCAGTTCATGGGCCGCGAGCCCAGCATGGTCGAGCTCGGCATCGTCTCGGTGATGTGGTCCGAGCATTGCTCGTATAAATCCTCGCGCCGCTGGCTAAAGACCTTGCCCATAACGGGTAAGGTGGTGATCCAGGGTCCGGGCGAGAACGCCGGGGTGATCGACATCGGCGGCGGCCAGGCCGCGGTGTTCAAGATGGAAAGCCACAACCATCCCTCGTTCATCGAGCCGTACCAGGGCGCGGCCACCGGCGTGGGCGGCATCATGCGCGACGTGTTCACGATGGGCGCGCGGCCGGTGGCGAACCTCAACGCGCTGCGCTTCGGCGATCCCAAGCACCCGAAGACGCGCCATCTGGTGGGCGGCGTGGTCGCGGGCATCGGCGGCTACGGCAATTGCATGGGCGTGCCGACCCTGGGCGGGGAGTGCAATTTCCATCCCGCCTATAGCGGCAACATCCTGGTCAACGCCATGACCGTGGGCATCGCGCAGAAGGACAAGATTTTCTATTCCGCCGCCGCTGGCGTCGGCAATTCCGTGGTCTATGTCGGCGCCAAGACCGGGCGCGACGGCATCCACGGCGCCACCATGGCCTCGGCCGAATTCTCCGACGACAGCGAGGCCAAGCGCCCGACCGTGCAGGTGGGCGATCCATTCACCGAAAAACTACTGCTGGAAGCCTGTTTGGAATTGATGGCCACGGACGCCATCGTCGCGATCCAGGACATGGGCGCGGCGGGCCTCACCTGTTCTTCGGTGGAAATGGCGGACAAGGGCGGCTTGGGCGTCGAGCTCGATCTCGACAAGGTGCCGGTGCGCGAAACCGCCATGACGCCGTACGAGATCATGCTGTCGGAAAGCCAGGAACGCATGCTGATGGTGCTGAAGCCGGGAGCTGAAGACCTGGCGCGCTCCGTGTTCCAGAAATACGAGCTGGATTTCGCCGTTGTTGGAACTTTGACCACAACAGGCCGCCTGGTGCTGAAGCAGGGCGGCAAGATCGTCGGCGACATGCCGGTGAAGCCGCTGGTGGAGCAAGCGCCGCTCTACGACCGCCCGTTCGAGGAGGTCAAGGCCCCGGCGGTGATCGACGCCAAGACGCTCAAGGCGCCTGCTGACATCATCGCGTCGCTGAAGCAGTTGCTGGGCACGCCCGATCTGTGCAGCAAGCGCTGGATCTGGGAGCAGTACGATCATCTGGTGCGCGGCGATACCGTCATCCGCCCGGGCGGCGACGCGGCGGTGATCCGCCTGGGCGACGGGCCCAAGGGCCTGGCCGTCACCTCGGACTGCACCCCGCGCTATTGCCAGGCGCATCCCCGCACTGGCGGGGCGCAGGCGGTTGTGGAGGCATGGCGCAACCTCACCGCCGTGGGCGCCGATCCGCTAGCCGTCACCGACAACCTCAATTTCGGCAATCCCGAGAAGCCCCGGATCATGGGCCAGCTCGTCGGCTGCATCCAGGGCATGGGCGAGGCGTGTCGCGCGCTCGACTTCCCGGTCGTGTCCGGCAATGTGTCGCTCTACAACGAAACCAACGGCGAGGCGATATTGCCGACGCCGGTAATCGGCGCGGTGGGGCTGGTGCCGGATATCGCGCGGGTCGTGACCATCGCGCCCAGGCGCGCTGGCGAGACGCTAGTGCTGATCGGCGACACCAAGGGCTGGATCGGCGCCTCGGTTTACTTGCGCGAGATTCTGGGCCGCGAGGAGGGCGCACCCCCGCCGGTCGACCTGAAAGCCGAAAAATTGAACGGCGATTTCGTACGGGGGCTGATCCGTGCCGGACGCGTATCGGCCTGCCATGACTTGAGCGACGGCGGCTTGCTGGTCGCCGCGGCCGAGATGGCGCTGGCCTCCGCCCTAGGCCTCGACCTAGCCGCCGCACCCCCGGATATGCCCGGCTTCGCCTGGTGGTTCGGCGAGGATCAGGCGCGCTACCTCGTCGGCACCGCCGATGCCGACGGTTTGCTCAAGGAAGCGGCGAAATTGGGTATATCCGCAAAGGTCTTAGGGACATTTTCCAAGTCCGCCGCGTTGACACTTCAGGGCGCGCAGTCCATATCCTTGGACGATCTCAGGCGCGTTCACGAGGGTTGGCTGCCCGCCTACATGAGCGCGCCGGTTACCAAAGGATAGAGCGCCTGCCATGCCGATGAACGCCGGCGACATCGAGCGGTTGATCCGCGAAGGCCTGCCCGACGCGACGGTCAAGATCGAGGACCTGCGCGGCGACGGCGACCACTACGCCGCGCATGTCGTCTCGGCGTCGTTCAAGGGCAAGACGCGGGTGCAGCAGCACCAGATGGTCTATCAGGCGCTGAAGGGCCGCATGGGCGGCGAGTTGCACGCCCTGGCGTTGCAGACCTCGGCGCCGCAGGACTGAAACTTCTTACGGACGGCGCGCGCAATGCCCGCGCCGCATGGGAGAGAGAGATGAGCAATCCGGTTCACGACCGCATCAAGCAGGACATCGCCGAAAACGACGTGGTGCTGTACATGAAGGGCACCCCGGTGTTTCCGCAATGCGGCTTCTCGGCCGCCGTTGTCGGCGTGCTGACGCATCTCGGCGTCAAGTTCAAGGGCATCAACATTCTCGACGATGCCGAGCTGCGCCAGGGCGTCAAGGAATTTTCGAGCTGGCCGACCATCCCGCAGCTCTATGTCAAGGGCGAATTCGTCGGCGGCTGCGACATCGTGCGCGAAATGCACGAGTCCGGCGAATTGTCCGAGCTGTTGCAGACCAAGGGCGTCAACGTCAAATCGGCGGCCTGAGCGCCGCTCAGGTGCGGCCGTTACTCCAGCGCCGGTAGAGAAAGAACGCCGCCACCGCCGCCACGGCCGCAGCAGCCAGCACGGCCTGCACCACCGGATCGTGCAGGCGCTCTTGGTCCAAAAACCAACTCACCAGCTTGTTGCCGCCCCAGCCCGTGCCGATCACGACGAAGGCCCAGGGGATCGCCGAGCCGACATTGGCGATCCAGAAGGCGCGCCCGGGCATTTCCATCATGCCCGCCGCCAGCGGTATCACCGCGCGGATCGGGCCGAAGAACCGGCCCAGGAACACGCTCATCCCGCCCCATTTGTGGAAGAAGGCATGGCCGCGATCCAGCCAGCCGGGGTGGCGCGTGAACGGCCACATCCGCGGCACGTAGTGCTTGAAGTGGATGCCGATCCAGTACGACACCGCGTCGCCCATCGCCGCACCTGCGGCGGCGCCCAGGATCACCGGCACGGGGTGCAGCGCGCCCGAGCCCACCAGGGCGCCGGCCGCCACCATGAACGCCCAGCCCGGCACCAGCAGGCTGATGAAGGCGAAGGATTCGGCGAAGCAGACCAGCGCAATGACCGAATAGGCCAGGGGCGCGTTGTTGCGGATCAGCTCAAGCGTCCAGTCGACCGTCGTTTCGATCATCGCCAGGCCCGGTTGCGCGGCTGGGCAGCCGCCATGAAAGCGCCCTTAGATACCACAAAGCCTTGCCCCCCTTCACAAACCGGAATCGAGCGGGCATTGTTCCGGTAAGGATTGGCCGCCCCTTGGGCGAAGGGCGGCGCTGCTTAGGCCAAGGGGGAGCCGCCGCTTCATGAAACTGTCGATTCCGAAAGAGCGCCGGGAGGGCGAGCGCCGCGCCGCGGCCACGCCGGATTCGGTGAAGAAGCTGATCGCCCTGGGTTTCGAGGTGACTGTGGAAACCGGCGCGGGCGAGGGGGCCTCGATCTCCGACCAGGCGTTCAAGGACGCGGGCGCTGTCATCGCTCCCGACGCCGCCTCGGCCCTCGGCGATGCCGACGTGGTGATCAAGGTGCAGCGGCCCGAGGGCGACGAGCTGAAACCGATAAAGCGGGGCGCCGTGCTGATCGGCATTCTGGCGCCCTATGCCGACAAGGAGCAGGTGAAGGGCTATGCCGAGGCCGGCATCGACGCCTTCGCCCTCGAGCTCGTGCCGCGCATAACCAGGGCGCAATCCATGGACGTGCTGTCCTCGCAGGCCAACCTCGCGGGCTATCGCGCGGTGCTGGACGCGGCGCACGAATTCGGCCGCGCCTTTCCGATGATGATGACCGCCGCCGGCACCGTGCCGCCGGCGCGCGTGCTGGTGATGGGCGTGGGCGTGGCGGGATTGCAGGCCATCGCCACGGCCAAGCGCCTGGGCGCGGTGGTCTCGGCCACCGACGTGCGCCCCGCGACGAAAGAGCAGGTGGAAAGCCTGGGCGGCACCTTCGTCGCGGTGATGGACGACGAATTCAAGCAGGCGCAGACCGCCGGCGGCTATGCCAAGGAAATGAGCGCGGAGTACAAGCAGAAACAGGCGGCGCTGATCGGCGAGACGATCAAGAAACAGGACATCGTGATCTGCACCGCGCTGATCCCCGGCCGCAAGGCCCCGGTGCTGGTGAGCGAGGACATGGTCAAGACCATGAAGCCCGGCTCGGTGATCGTCGACCTGGCCGTGGAGCAGGGCGGCAACTGCCCGCTCAGCGAATACGGCAAGATCGTCAAGAAGCACGGCGTCACGCTGGTGGGCCACGCCAACGTGCCCAGCCGCACGGCGGTGGATTCGACCGCCCTCTACGCGCGCAACCTGGTGAACTTCCTGACGCCGTTGGTCGACAAGACCACCAAGGCGCTGAAGATCGACCTAGCCGATGAGATCGTGAAGGGCAGTCTGCTCACGCATGACGGCAAGGTCGTGCATCCGCAGTTCGCGGCGGGCTGACCGGGCTCTAGGGGAAATCGACATGGATCCGACCACCTTCCAGAACGAAGCCGCCAGGCTGGCCGAGAGCGCCAAGGGCCTGGGCGCGCAGGCCGAGGCGCTGGCGGCGCAGGCCGCGTTGCTCGCCAAGTCGTCGGCCGCCAGCGGGCATGATCCGCTGGTCGTGGGCATGACCGTGTTCGTGCTGGCCTGTTTCGTCGGCTACTACGTGGTGTGGCGCGTGACACCAGCGCTGCATTCCCCGCTGATGAGCGTCACCAACGCCGTGTCGTCGGTGATCATCGTGGGGGCGCTGATCGCCGCCGGTCCGGCGGGCTTCAGCTTCTCGAAGGTGATGGGCTTCCTGGCGGTGATCCTCGCCTCGGTCAACATCTTCGGCGGGTTCATCGTCACGCAACGGATGCTGTCGATGTTCAAGAAGAAAACGAAGTAGGGCGGGGGCAAGCACATGATGAGCGAGAACCTCGCCGCCGTTCTTTATCTGGTCGCCGCCGTGTGCTTCATCATGGCGCTACGCGGGCTTTCCAGCCCCGTGACCGCCAGGCACGGCAACATGTACGGCATCGCCGGCATGGTGATCGCGATCGTCACCACCCTGGCCTCGCCGGGGGTGACGAGCTACTGGATCATCCTGATCGGCATCGCCATCGGCGGCGCTGCCGGCACGGTGATTGCGCTGCGCATCAAGATGACGGCCTTGCCGCAGCTGGTCGCGGCATTCCACTCCCTTGTCGGCCTCGCCGCCGTGTTCGTGGCCGCCGCCGCGTTCTATCTGCCCGAGGCCTATGGCATCGGCGTGGCCGGCAAGATCAACACCGTTAGCCTGGTGGAGATGGGCCTGGGCACCGCCATCGGCGCCATCACCTTCACCGGCTCGGTCGTGGCCTTCGCCAAGCTGCAGGCGCTGATCACCGGCAGGCCGCTGGTGTTCCCGATGCAGCATCCCTTGAACGCCGCGCTCGGCATCGCGATGATCGCGCTGATCGTGCTGCTGTGCGTCGCGCAGTCGGGCTTCGTGTTCTGGATGCTGGTGCTGGTGGCCCTGGCCCTCGGCTTCCTGCTGATTCTTCCCATCGGCGGCGCGGATATGCCGGTCGTGATCTCGATGCTCAACTCGTATTCCGGCTGGGCGGCGGCGGGCATCGGCTTCACCCTGCACAACGACCTGCTGATCGTGACCGGCGCCCTGGTGGGCTCGTCCGGCGCGATCCTCAGCTACATCATGTGTAAGGGCATGAACCGCTCGATCTTCAACGTGATTCTCGGCGGCTTCGGCGGCGAGCAGGCCGGCCCCGCCGCGGGTGCGTCCACGGGCGACAAGACCGTAAAATCGGGTAGCGCCGAGGATGCCGGCTTCATCATGAAAAACGCGGCTTCGGTCATCATCGTGCCGGGCTACGGCATGGCGGTGGCCCAGGCGCAGCACGCCTTGCGCGAAATGGCCGATCTGCTGAAGAAAGAGGGCGCCACGGTGCGCTATGCCATCCATCCGGTGGCGGGCCGCATGCCCGGGCACATGAACGTGCTCTTGGCCGAGGCCAACGTGCCCTACGACGAGGTGCTGGAGCTGGAGGAGATCAACCGCGATTTCGCCCAGACCGACGTGGCGTTCGTGATCGGCGCCAACGACGTCACCAACCCCGCGGCCAAGACCGATCCGAAAAGCCCGATCTACGGCATGCCGATTTTAGAGGTCGAGAACGCCAAGACCGTGCTGTTCGTCAAGCGCTCGATGGCCACGGGTTACGCCGGCGTCGAGAACGAGCTGTTCTACAAGGACAACACGATGATGCTGTTCGGCGACGCCAAGAAGGTGTGCGAGGAGATCGTCAAGTCCTTCGGCAGCGGGCATTAGAGTCCCGCCGCCGCTTCGTCTCTACAGCATCTGCACCGAGAAGCCGCCGTCCACCGGGATGGCGGTGCCGGTGACGAAATCCGACGCCGAACTGGCCAGATAGACCGCCGTGCCCGCGAGGTCGGGCGGCACGCCCCAGCGGCCGGCGGGCGTGCGCGCCACCACGCGGTCGCTCAAGCCCGGCACGTCGCGCCGGGCGCCCTTGGTCAACTCGGTGTCGATGAAGCCGGGCAGCACCGAATTCACCTGGATGTTGTCCTTGGCCCAGGCCGTGGCCATCGAGCGCGCCATCTGCACGATGGCGCCCTTGCTGGCGCTGTAGGGGGTGACGAACGGCGCGCCGAAGATCGTGGTCATCGAGCCGATGCAGATGATCTTGCCGCCGCCGGCTTTTTTCATGTGCGGATAAGCGGCCTGCGACATGTAGAAGGCGCTGTCCAGGTTGGTGCGCATGACCAGCTGCCATTCCGCCGGGGTGTATTCCTCCGGCTGGCGGCGGATGTTCATGCCAGCGTTGTTGACCAGGATGTCCAGCCGCCCCAGGCGCTGCACCGTCTCGGCCACCAGTTTCTTGCACTGCGGTTCGTCGGCCAGGTCGGCCTCGATGGCGACGGCCTTGCCGCCCGCCTTGGTCAGCGCTTCAAGCGCCGCCTTGTTCTTGGCGGCGTTGCGCCCGGCGATCGCCACGGTGGCACCCGCTTGCGCCAGGCCCGTCGCCATGCCCAGGCCGATGCCGCCATTGCCGCCGGTCACCAGGGCTACCTTGCCGGTCAGGTCGAAAGGATTTTTTGCCACGGCTTTCTCTCCCAGTAAAAAAGCCGCGACGGGAACCCGGCGCGGCTTTGTTGTTGGTTATCCGTTCGCGCGGGCTTAGTAGCCTTCGCGCTCCATGCGCTTGCGCAAGAGTTTGCGATAGCGGCGTACCGCCTCGGCCTTCTCGCGCGCACGGCGCTCCGAGGGCTTCTCGAAGTTACGGCGCAGCTTCATTTCCCGGAAAATGCCCTCGCGCTGCATCTTCTTCTTCAGCGCGCGCAGGGCTTGATCGACGTTGTTGTCGCGGACGAGTACTTGCACGGTCGGCACGTCTCCTGGTCTAGAGGGGTTCAGGCCGGCCCCGGCCGGCGCAATGGCGGGCGGTGATAGCACAGGCCTTAACTGCTTGCAAACCCGGGATTTCCCTCAGTTTTCCGGGTTTGGGCCCCGGTTTACCCAGCCCGGCCCGCTTTACCTAAGCCCTTGGCATCGCCATATTTCTTTTATGGCCATCCTCAAGATCGCCCGTATGGGCCACCCGATCCTGCGCCAGCGCGCGCAGGAGGTCGCCGACCCCACGGCGCCCGAGATCGAAAAACTGGTCGCCGACATGCTGGAAACCATGCGCGACGCGCCCGGAACCGGCCTTGCCGCGCCCCAGGTGCATGTCCCCCTGCGCGTGGTGATCTTCGAGATTGCCGAGGCTCGCGCCCAGCGCGAGAACGCCGAGCCGGTGCCGATAACGGTGCTGATCAACCCGGTGATCGAGCCGTTGGGCGACGACGGCACGGTGGATTGGGAGGGCTGCCTCAGCGTGCCCGGCCTGGCCGGGCGGGTGCCGCGCTATCACCGCGTGCGCTATCGCGCGCAAACGCCCGAGGGTGGCGAGATCGACCGTACGGTCGAAGGCTTCCACGCCAGGGTGGTGCAGCACGAATGCGACCATCTCGACGGCATCCTCTATCCGCAGCGCATGACCGACCTGTCGCAGCTCATCTTCGCCGAGGAGATGCGGCATTGGAAGCCGAAGCCCGCGGCGCAACCCGCCGTCGAACAGCCGGAGGAGATCGCGTCATGACCAAGCGCAGGGAGTCCGGCGGCGGCGATATCCGCGACGTCATCGTGGAAAAAGCGCTGCCGCATGTCGCCTTCGACGGCTGGACGCTGACCGCGCTGATCGCCGGCGCGCGCGACGCCGGGCTCGATCCCGCCCGCGCGCAGCTTGCCTTTCCCGGCGGCGAGATCGAGGCGGTGAAGCATTTCAGCGATTGGCTCGACCGCCGCATGCTCGCGGCGCTGGACAAGCGCGACGTGAAGAAAATGAAAATCCGCGAGCGCATCGCCGCGGCGGTGATGGCGCGGCTCGACCTGGCGCTGCCGCACCGCGAGGCGGTGCGAAGGTCGCTGGCGGTGCTGGCCTTGCCGCAGAATGCGCCGGTGGCGCTCGGCTGTCTCTACCGCACGGTCGATGCGATGTGGCGCTGGGCGGGCGATGCCTCGACCGACTATAATTTCTACACCAAGCGCGGGTTGCTCGCGGGCGTGCTGTCGGCCACCACGCTCTATTGGATGAACGACGCGTCGGACGGCCAAGCCGATACGCGCCAGTTCCTCGACAGGCGCATCGCCGAAGTCATGCAGGTGCCGCAGGTGGTGGGACGGGTGCGCGCGTTCCTCGAATCCCTGCCGTCGCCGTTCGCGCTGTTTCGCCGGCCGTCCTGACCGCTAGAGCCAGTCCGCGTCCGCCACGCCCTTGATCTCGCGCAGGCCCGCAACCGCCCGCGGCCGGTCGCGCGGGACGCCCAGCAGGTTGGCCGATACGGTGTCGCCGAACACGTTTTCCGCGTTGCCGCTGAAATTATGCGGATTGTAGAGCGGCGGCATGTGCAGATAGAGCGCGTATCCCATCGACAAGAGCAGCTCGATCAGGTCCGGCAGCTTGTCCTTGCGGTCGGCCTCGACATACAGCACGGGCCTGTGGCGCTTGATCGTCGCGGCGCCGCCGCGCAGCACCTCGGCCTCCCAGCCCTCGACGTCGATTTTCAGCAGGTCCAGCCTGGGCAGCGCGATTCCATCCACGGCCTGCATGCGCACGGCCTCGCCGTGCTCGGCGCCGGCGGAAATGCCGCCGAAATTGTTTTCCTGCCGGACATCCAGCAACGGGATCGTGGTCCGTCCTGCCGTGGCGCCCAGCGCGCAGTGGAACGTGTGCACGTTGTGAATCTCGTTCAGCGCCAGGTTGGCGCACAGAATCTGGAAGACGATGCGTTGCGGCTCGGCGGCGACCACCACCCCTCGCGGGCCAACGGCGCGCGCCAGCGCCACGGTGTGCGCGCCGATATTGGCGCCGGCATCGATCACGACGCCGTCGGCGGGCGCGTAACCGGCCAGGAATTCCGACTCGATCTCGCTGAACTCGCCGTACAGCTCAAGCGACCGGCCGACGTAAAGATCGCGCTTCAGATACAGCATCGGGCCGTGCCGGCAGCGCTTCAGCGCGATCGCCTCGCCATCCAGCAGCTTGCCGGTCACGGGCCGGTCCGGGGCTTCAGCCGCGTGACATGGCCCATCTTGCGGCCGGGCCGCGCCTCGGCCTTGCCGTAGAGATGCAGCTTGGCGCCTGGCTCTTTCAGTATCTCGGGCCACTGCTTCACGTCGTCGCCGATCAGGTTCTTCATCACCGCGTCGGCATGCCGCTCGACCGCGCCGAGCGGCAGGCCGCAGACCGCGCGCACGCATTGCTCGAACTGGCTGGTCAGGCAGGCGTCGATGGTCCAGTGGCCGGAATTATGCGGACGCGGCGCCAGCTCGTTGACCAGCACCTTGTTGTCCCGCGTGATGAACATCTCCACCGCCAAGAGCCCGATCAGGTCGAGCCGCGCCGCCAGGTGCGTTGCAATGCGCTCGGCCTCGGCCGCCAGCGTCGCGTCGATCCCAGCGGGGGCGATGGTCTCGTCCAGGATGTGGTTCTTGTGCCGGTTCTCGACCGCCGGATAGGCGAGCATCTGCCCGTCCAGGCCGCGCGCGACGATCACCGAAATCTCCAGGCGGTAATCGACCCAGGCCTCGGCGATGCCGTCGCCGGCGCCCATCGCCTTGAACGCGGCCTCGGGGTCGGTGCTTTTCTCGACTTTCACCTGGCCCTTGCCGTCATAGCCCATGCGCGCGGTCTTCAGCACCAGCGGCGTGCCGAGTTCCGCCATCGCCTGCTTCACGTCGCCGGGCGACCGCACTTCCATGAACTTCGTGGTCGGCGCGCCCGATTTGTTGCAGAAGGTCTTTTCCTTGATGCGGTCCTGGGCGATAGCGAACACATCGGGGCCGGGGCGCACCGGCACGCGCTTGGCGAGATAGGCCAGCGCCTCGGCCGGCACGTTCTCGAATTCCGACGTCACCACCTCTACCGCGCCGGCGAATTTATCCAGCGCCGCCGCGTCGTCGTAGGCGGCGACGGTCGCGCCCGCGGCGACCTGCGCGCAAGGCGAATCCTTCTCGGGCGTGAAGACGTGGCAGCGATAGCCGAGTGCCGCGGCGGCCAGCGCCGTCATGCGGCCCAACTGCCCGCCGCCGAAAATGCCGATGGTGCCGCCGGGCGGCAGCGCGCTAGGCGCGGTCACTTCCGCCGCTTGCGTCTGGGCTTGGAGTCGGTGACGGGCTTCAAGCCCACCGCCGCCGTGCGCGCGGCGCGCCATGTGTCGAGCCGCTTGCGCACGCGCGGGTCGCCGAGCGCCACGACCGAGGCCGCCAGCAGCGCCGCGTTGATCGCTCCGGGCTTGCCGATCGCCAGCGTTCCCACGGGAATTCCCGCCGGCATCTGGGCGATGGACAGCAGGCTGTCGAGGCCTTTGAGTGCTTTCGATTCCACCGGCACGCCGAATACCGGCAAGGCGGTCAGCGACGCGGTCATCCCCGGCAGATGCGCCGCCCCGCCCGCACCGGCGATGATCGCCTTGATGCCGCGCCCGCGCGCCGTCTCGGCATAGGCGACCATGCGCCTGGGGGTACGGTGGGCGGAAACAATCCGCGCCTCGAAGCGCACGCCCAGCTCTTTCAGCGTCGCCGCGGCGTGGCGCATCGTCTCCCAGTCCGACTGGCTGCCCATGATGATGCCGACCAGCGGCTTACTCTGCGCCATCGCCCCCTCGCGCGGAAAGCGCGCATTATAGGTGCGGCGCGCCCGTGGGCAACGCGTGACTTGCCGCGCCCAAGCCGCTATAAGCCCCGGCCCAGACCCCTAGGAGCCGCGATGACCCGCCAATCGCCCCTGATCAACGTGATGGAGCGCGCCGCCCGCCGCGCCGCGCGCGGGCTGTTGCGCGACTTCGGCGAGGTCGAGCACTTACAGGTCTCGCGCAAGGGGCCGGCGGATTTCGTGTCGCAGGCCGACCTCAAGGCCGAGCGCGCCTTGCGCGAGGAACTGGAAAAGGCGCGGCCGGAATTCGGCTTGCTGATGGAGGAAAGCGGTGCCGCCAAGGCCGGCGACGGCAGGCACCGCTGGATCGTCGATCCGCTGGACGGCACCACCAACTTCCTGCACGGGTTGCCGCATTTCGCCGTGTCGATCGCGGCGGAACGCGACGGCGAGCTGGTCGCGGGCGTGGTGTACGAACCGCTGCGCGACGACACCTATTGGGCGGAAAAGGGCATCGGCGCGTATCACAACCAGCGCCGCCTGCGCGTCTCGGCGCGCCGCAATATGAGCGACGCGTTGATCGCCACCGGCATTCCGTTCCTGGGCCACGGCGACGAGGCGCAGCACAAGCGCTATCTGGCCGAGATTGGCGCGGTGATGGGCCAGGTCGCGGGAATCAGGCGCTGGGGCACCGCCTCGCTCGACCTCGCCTTCGTCGCGGCGGGGCGGTTCGACGGGTTCTGGGAGCGCGGCCTGGGGCCCTGGGACATGGCGGCGGGCATCGTGCTGGTGCGCGAGGCGGGCGGCTTCGTCACCGAGATCGACGGAGGGCCCAACATGTTGAAAAGCGGCAGCATTCTGGCCGCGAACGACCCGCTCCACCCCCAGCTCATCCAGGCCTTGCGCCAGGCCTGAGGGCTATCCTCGACAGCCTGTTAACGACCGTTCCTAAGTCTCTGCGAATAAAGGCTATTGTACCACCGATTCGGTTTCGGTATGGTGCGGCTGGGATGAACGCCATACCGGCCCGTCCATTGTTTCCATCGCGCCGCCGCGCCGCTTCTGGTTATCCACAGGCGCGGACGCTTGCTGTCGTATCGCTGAGCGTTCTTGCCGCTGGCCTATTTGTCGCAGGCCCGGCTTGGTCGCAGCGCATCGCGCCGGACCGCTCGGGCTATGCGACGGGCGAGGTGATGATCGATCCCAGCGTGCTCGACAATCTCGGCCGCGATCCGTACGGCCGCGCAGCGCCGCCGTCGCCCGCCCAGCAGCAGCGCAAGCCGCAATTGAAGCCGCCGGCCGCTTCGGCGCAAGGATCGCCGGGCTGGACGCCCGCACCCTACGCGGTCGTGCCGCCGGGCGGGTTGCTGCCGCCGCCGGGACCGGGCGAATTGGAACGCCGCCAGGCCGAAATCAACGCCGCCCTGGGCCGCGCCCAGGCAGCGCCGCCGCAGGCCGCCATTCCCGCCGCTGCTCCGGCAAAGCCGGCCCCCACCAAGCCGGCCGCGCCGGCGAAGCCTGCCGCGGCGCCCGCCAAGCAGGCGGCCAAGCCGCAACCGCCAACTCGCAAACCCGCCACAGCACCGGTCGTTGCCGCTCCGCCGCGCCAGTTGCCGCAATTCCAACAGCCGGCGTACCAAGCGCCTGCGGCGATGGCAGCCACGCCCGCCGTGCCGCCGCTGCCGGGCACGGCCGCAGCGCTGACGCCAGAGCCGCCGCCGATGGCGCCGCCCACGGCCACGCCCCAGGGTTTCACAGCCCCGCCGCGGCCCGCCGTATCGCCGGTCGCAGCGCCCGCTGCCCCGCCGCCGCCGGCCTCGATGCCGATGGCCGCGGCACCCGTCACGATCACTCCGGCCAAGCCGTCTTCCGCCCAACCAACTCAGCCGCAATCGCCGGTTCGCGTGGCAGCGCCCGCGCCCGGTGCAACGGCCGCGCCCGCCCCGCCGCCCCAGGCGCAATCGGCCGCGCGCCCGCCGCTGGCCGACTCAGCACCCGCGTTCGTGCCGTCGGGCAAGTCGGCGGCGCGCGTGACGTTCCTCAACGGCTCCTCGGACCTGCCGGAAAACGCCAAGACGCAATTGAAAACCGTGGCCGACCAGATGAGCCGCGACGGCGACATGCGCGTCCAGCTGCTGGCCTATGCCGGGCCGCGCGAGGACACGGCCAGCCAGACCAGGCGGCTGTCGCTGTTCCGGGCGCTGGCCGTGCGTACCTACCTGATCGAGCAGGGTATCCGTTCCACGCGCATGGACGTGCGCGCGATGGGCAACAAGTTCGACGAAGAGCCGGCCGACCGGGTCGACGTCGTCATCGCGGAACGCTAGACTCGAAACCTCCCAGCCGATACCTACATAGAGACTTGAACACCAAGACCGGCGGGCAGCAGCCCTGGCAGCGCCGGGCCAAAGGGAGCCGTCACCCGAATGACCCGCCCGCAGCGGTATCTAACGCGCATGGCGCTTTTCCTGGCCGTGGTCGCCGCCGGCGCGGGCGTGCTGTACCCGTCGCTGCTGCACGCCTTCGGCACCAGCCCGTGGCTTAACGGTGTGATCCTGGGGGTGCTGCTTGTGGGCATCCTCTACAACTTCCGCAGCGTCGTGATCCTGTACCCCGAAGTGCGCTGGATGGAATCGTTCAAGCGCGCCCGGGCCGGTGGCGACGGCGCGCCGGCCGACGATCCGCCGCGCCTCTTGACGCCGATGGCCATGATGCTGGGCGAAAAGAAAGGCCGGCTGGTGCTGTCCGGCGCTTCTACGCGCACGATCCTCGACGGTGTCGGCATGCGGCTGGAGGAGAGCCGCGACATCTCGCGCTACATGATCGGCCTGTTGATCTTCCTCGGGCTGCTCGGCACGTTCTGGGGCCTGCTGCAGACCGTGCAATCCATCGGCAAGGTGATCGGCAGCCTCAGCGCCGGGGGCGACGCCGATTTCGCCGCCGTGTTCGCCGATTTGAAGTCGGGGCTGGAAGCGCCGATCGGCGGCATGGGCACGGCGTTCAGCTCGTCGCTGTTCGGCCTGGCCGGGTCGCTGGTGCTGGGCTTTTTGGAGTTGCAGGCCGGCCAGGCGCAGAACCGCTTCTATAACGACCTCGAGGAATGGCTGTCGGGCCTGACGCGGCTGTCCAGCGGCGGCCCGGGCGGCGACGATCAATCCGTGCCCGCCTATATCCAGGCGCTGCTCGAGCAGACCGCCGACGCCCTGGACCAGATGCAGCGCATCTTGGGTGCGGCCGAGGACAATCGTGGGCAGTTGGGCCAGCAATTGATGAGCCTCAATGAGCGCCTGGTCGCCTTCACCGAGCAGATGCGCACCGAGCGCCAGTTGATGCTGCGCCTGGCCGAAAGCCAGCTTGAGTTGAAGCCGGTGATGTCGAAGCTGGTCGATGCGCTGGGCCAGGGCAGCGCCGGCGGGCTCGACGATTCCAGCCGCGGCAGCTTGCGCAACCTCGAGCTTTACGCCCAGCGCCTGGTGGAAGAGGCCGGGCCCGGCCGCGTCCAGGCGGTGCAGGAAATCCGCAACGAGATCCGCCTTCTGGCGCGCACCATCGCCGCCATCGCCGAGCAGGAGCCGCGCTAGAACATGTCCGGCTTTGCGATGCGGCGTCACCACCGCACGGCGATCAACGTATGGCCGGGCTGGGTCGACGCGCTCGCCACCCTGGTCATGGTGGTGATGTTCCTGCTGATGGTGTTCATGGTGGCGCAGTTCTACATGCGCGAGGCGCTGACCGGCCGCGACAACCAGTTGCGGCGCCTGTCCGGTCAGATCGGCGAGATCGCCGACCTCTTGAGCATGGAGCGCCAGTCCAACGCCGATCTGCGCGTCACGCTGGCGCGGCTGTCGAGCCAGTTGCAGGCCTCGATCGGCGAGCGCGACGACCTGTCCAACCGGCTGGGCCAGATGACGGCGCGGGTCGAGGCGGCGGAGACCCAGGCCTGGCGCACCGATCAGAAACTGGCGGACGCCAACAAGGTGATCGCCGCCGACAAGGAAACCATCGAGCTGCGGCTGAAGGATCTCGCCGCCCTACAGGCCGCGCGCGAGGATCTGGCCAGGAAGCTGGCCGAGGAATCGCTGAAGCTGAAGACCACGGAACAGCAAAGCCTGCAGGCGCAGCAATCGCTGGCGCAGACCATGCGCACGGTTGAGGCCGGCCGCCAGCGCATCGAAGGGCTGGGCCAGGGGCTGGAGGCGGAAAAGGCGGCGGGCGCCAAGGCGCGCGACGAGCTGGTGCTGCTGAACCAGCAGATCGCGGCGATGCGCGAGCAACTGGCGCGGCTGAACGCGGCGCTGGAAGCCTCGGAGGCCAAGGACAAGCAATCCCAGACTCAGATCGCCGACCTCGGCAAGCGCCTCAACGTGGCGCTCGCCAGCAAGGTGCAGGAGCTGGCGCGCTATCGCTCCGAGTTCTTCGGCAAGCTGCGCGAAACCCTGGGCGAGCGGCAGGACATCCGCATCGTCGGCGACCGCTTCGTGTTCCAGTCCGAAGTGCTGTTCGATTCCGGCTCGGCCCAGATCGGCGAACCGGGCAAGAAGCAGCTGGGCACGCTCGCCGCGACGCTGAAGCAACTGGCGGTAAAAATCCCGCCGGACATCAACTGGGTCTTACGCATCGACGGGCATACCGACAAGGTGCCGATCGCGACATCGCAGTTCCCGTCGAACTGGGAGCTCAGCACCGCCAGGGCGCTGTCGGTCGTGCGATTCTTGCAGGGCGAGGGCATAGCGCCGGAACGCCTGGCCGCCACCGGCTTCGGCGAGTTCCAGCCGCTCGACGCTAGGGACGACGAGATCGGAAGGCGCCGCAACCGCCGCATCGAGCTTAAATTCGACCAGCGTTAGGCCCGGTGGAATTCCGCACCGCGACCGAACAAGACCTACCGGCGATCGTGCGGATGCTGGCGGACGACAAGCTGGGTCAGGCGCGCGAGCGTTACGCCGATCCGCTGCCCCGGGAATACGTCGACGCCTTCGCCGCGGTCACGCGCCAGGAAGGCAACCGCATTATCGTCGCGGTGGAGGCGGGGCAGGTGGCGGGCTGTTTGCAGCTCACTTTCATCCCCGGGCTGTCGCGCCTGGGCATGTTGCGCGCGCAGATCGAAAGCGTGCGGGTAGACTCGGGCCAGCGCGGGCAGGGCGTCGGCGAGGCGCTGATCCACCATGCCATCGATCTCGCGCGCGAAGCGGGCTGCGGACTGGTGCAGTTGGCCAGCGACAAGTCCAGGTCCGATGCGATACGCTTTTACGAACGCCTCGGCTTCAAAGCCACGCATGAAGGCATGAAGCTGGCGCTGTAGCCGCTTGGCGGCGTTATTTTTTCGTCATGCCCGGACTTGATCCGGGCATCCACGCCGAAATCCCTGGCACAGTGAAGCGTGGATGGCCGGGTCAAGCCCGGCCATGACGTTTCAAATATCACCCCGCCGCTTCCAGGCGCGACGTGTCGAATTGCAGCTTGGCCAGGCGCGCATAAAGCCCGCCTTCCTGCATCAACTCGCCGTGGCTGCCCACGGCGACGGCGCGGCCCTGGTCCAGCACCACGATGCGCTTGGCCTTCAGCACCGTGGCCAGGCGGTGGGCGATGATCAGGGTAGTGCGTCCGCGCATGAGCAGTTCCAGCGCCTGCTGCACCAGGCGCTCGCTCTCCGCGTCCAATGCCGACGTCGCCTCATCGAGTAGTAACAAGGGCGCGTCGCGCAGAATGGCGCGGGCGATCGCCACGCGCTGGCGCTGGCCGCCCGACAGGCGCACGCCCTTTTCGCCCAGGGGCGTGTTGAGGCCCTGCGACAGCGAGGAAGCGAATTCCATCACCTGCGCCGCTTCGGCCGCCGCGCGCACCTCGGCGTCATTCGCGTCCGGCCGTCCATAACGGATGTTCTCCATCACGTTGGCGGAAAAGATCGCCGGCTCCTGCGGCACCAGGGCGATGCGCCGGCGTAAGTCCGCCGGATCGGCTTGGCGCAGCTCCACGCCGTCGAGTTTCACCGATCCTGCATCGGGATCGTAGAAGCGCAGCGCCAGTTGGAACACGGTGGTCTTGCCTGCGCCCGACGGGCCGACCAGCGCCACGGTCTCGCCCGGCGCCACGGCGAGCGAGAACTGATCCAGCGCCGGGCGTTCGGGCCTGGAGGGATAGCGGAACGTCACCGCCTCGAACGCGATGCGCCCCACGGGCGGCGTGGGCAAAGGCAGGGGATGGGCCGGGGCGGCGATGGCGGACGGGGTATCCATGAGATCGAACAAGCGCTCGGCCGCGCCCGCCGCGCGTTGCAGATCGCCCACCACTTCGCTGATCGCGCCGACCGATCCCGCCACGACCACGGCATAGAACACGAACTCGGCCAGTTCGCCGCCGCTGATGCGCCCGGCCAGCACGTCGTGCCCGCCGATCCACAGCATCACCGACACCGCGCCGAACACCAGCAGCATCACCAGGGCGGTCAGCCACGACCGCGCCTTGACGCGCGTCATCGACGTGGCGAAGGCTTGCTCCACCCGCTGGGCGAAGCGCGTGCGGTCCAGCGCCTCGTGGGTGAAGGACTGCACGGTGCGGATCGCCGACAGCGATTCCTCGACATAGGCGCCGACATCGGCGATGCGGTCCTGGCTGGCGCGGCTCAAGCGCCGCACGCGCCGGCCATAGACCAGCACCGGCACCAGCACCAGCGGCACCACCAGGAACACCAGGCCCGTGAGCTTGGGCGAGGTCAGCACCAGCATCGCGAAGCCGCCGGCGACCAGCAGCAGGTTGCGCAGCGCGATCGGCACCGAGGTGCCCACCACCACCTGCACCAGGGTCGTATCGGCGGACAGGCGCGACAATATCTCGCCGACATTAGTGGTCTCGTAGAATTGCGGGCTGAGGCCCAGCGTATGGTCGTAGACCGCGCGGCGCAGGTCGGCCACCACGCGCTCGCCCAGCCACGACACCAGATAGAACCGGCCGAAGCTGGCGGCGGCCATCACCGCCACCACGCCGAACAGCGCCAGCACGGCTTGGTCCAGCATCGCCGCGCCGCCGCCGCCGAACCCGCCGTCGATCAGCCGGCGCAGGCCCGCGCCCAGCGCCAGCACCGTGCCGGCCGCGACCGACAGGGCCAGGAACGCGCCGGCCATGATCCCGCGATGGGGGCTGACGAAGCGCCACAGCCTTCTGAGCGGCTTGAGGTCGCGCCGCGCCTTGGCGTCGGCCGGCGACCGGCCGGCCTCGGCGTATGATTTCTCGCGCATCATCTATTCGTCAGTCCAGGGCGACCGCAGCGCCGGTCGCCGCGCTGAGTTCGCTCGCCAGCAGCGTGGGCAGGGTCTCGGGGCCCCGCGTCGAGCGCCATTCGCGTTTGGCCTCGTCATAGGCGAAATGCCAGGCGCCCGATTTGGGGCTGGACAGCCAGAGCTGCTTCAGGGGGCCATGCTTGTTGAGGACGTATTTGCCGCCGTCCTTAAGCTCGACCGTCAGGATGCCGCCTTCCAACTCCGCCTCCGCGTCCGGGCAGCCGTCTTCGATCCCGGCCATCAGCCGGTCCATCGTGCCGTCGGCAAGCCGGGCGAAGCCTGAATCGTCGAGCGCCATAACGCGGTTGTCCCTTGGTTTTCAGGGGCCGAGCCTATCCCAGCGCCGGAGCCGCGCAAACCAGAAATACCAAGGGGTTAGGCCCAAAGGGCGGGTTTGCTTGCCTGGGCCCGGGAATGAAGCTATAAGCCGCCGCCTTGGAATGACGGGCGCCCTTGTTCGGCGGCCCGAGGGAGTCTGCCCCCATGAAAGAAAAGATCCACCCGGAGTACCACGAGATCAACGTGGTGATGACCGACGGTTCGACCTACAAGACGCGCTCGACCTACGGCAAGCCAGGCGACACCTTGCGCCTGGACATCGACCCGAAATCGCACCCCGCGTGGACCGGCATCTTCCGCTTGTCCGAGCATGGCGGCCAGCTCGCGAAGTTCAAGAAGCGCTTCAAGGACATCTCGATCAAGGCGCCCGAGGTGAAGCCCGGGGAGCAGAACGCCCAGCCGAAGCAGGAAAAGAAGGCCGACAAAAAGGACGACAAGAAAAAGGAAGCCAAGGCCGAGAAAAAGGCCGAGGCGAAAGGCGACGCGAAGCCGGAAGCCAAAGCCGACGCGAAGCCCGACGGCAAGCCCGCCGATAAGGCCGAAGCCAAGTCCTAAAATACCAAGTCCTAGCAGGCGTTCCGGCGGCTAAAAAAACGCCCCGGCACCAGGGCCGGGGCGATTTCGAAGCACAGCCAGGAAAATCTAGGCCTGTAGGACCTGCGGTTGCGCAACCGGGGCGGGCATCTCGGCGCCCTGCGGCTGGGGCGCCGGGGCCACCAGGCACACGTTGAACGAGCCGAACTGCATGTCCTCGCCCGCCACCAGGCGGTCGAGCCGCAGCACGCGCTCATACAGCGAGAGGCTGCGTTGCAGCAGCGAGGCCAGCTTCGCCGGCAACGCGCTGTCGCCCGGCAAGGCTTCGTCTTCAAGGCAAATCTTGCGGCTGCCCAGGCGCCGGCGCGGCTCGGCCGCTTCCTCGCGCGTGATTTCACCGTTGTGCAGGGATTGCTGGATCATGCTCCAGGCCAGCACCTCGGTCAGGCGCGTGGTCAGGCGCAGGCCCTCGCCGACGGCCCTCAAACCCTCGAGGTCGGACATGCCGTCGCGGTCCGCCGGCTCCTGGCAGCGCAGATAGGTGCGCGCCTCCGCCAGCATGGATTTGGCTTCGTCGTAGGTGCGATCCAGAAAGGCCATCGTGGCGCTGGTCATTGCAGCCCTCCATGGCGACGGATCGGAGCGGTCGAAAGAGGTTTGGCCGTCGCGCTGCCAGTTAACATTCGCGCAAACGGCAATTTGCCTCAAGATAATTTTGTCTTTCTGGTTAATTTTAGCAATTTTGTAGATTTGTGACATTTCAATGGGTTATGGCAAGGATTGTTGCTGTTCCCCGCCTTTCGGGCCCCAAAAAACCACCCACAGCTCCAGATCGCCGCTGAAATCCTCGAAGCGATGGGTTTCGCCCGCCGCCACGAACAGAACGTCCCCCGGCCCGAACCGGGTGACGCGCTCCCCGGCCCGGAAATGCCCGGTGCCCTTGTTGACGAGGTAAAGCTCGTCCTGGTCGTGCGGGGTTTGCGGGTCGCTGCCGCGCGGGGCGTACCAGCGCAATTCCATGCTGCCGTGCTGCATCAGCAGCGACGAGCGGCGGCCGGGCGGGAATGGCGCGCGCCGCGCCTCTTCCGGCGTCGCGCGCAGCGGCTTGGTGTCGGACTCGGACATGGCTCGCACCCCCAGCGATTTATTTTACTGCCAGCATCCCGGCCGCGCGGCGCACCAGGTCGGGCACCGGCGCCACGGCGAAGTCCGACCGGCGAACGTATACATGGACAAAATATCCGGCGGCGGCGGCTTCGTCGGCGCCCGATTTGAAGACGCCGATCTCGTAGCGCACCGATGACGTGCCGAGCTTGCCCAGGCGCAAGCCCACCTCAAGCGCGTCGGGATAGGCCAGCGGCTTGAAGAAGCGGCACATCGTCTCCACCACCACGCCGATCTCCGGCGAATTCTTCACGTCGAGCGCGCCGCTGTCGATCAGATGCCGGTTCACCGCCGTGTCGAAATAGGAATAGTAGGCGACGTTGTTGATATGCCCGTAGGCGTCGTTGTCGGCCCAGCGCGTGGTGATGGGAATGAAACGGCGATAGCGCGCGCGGGTTTCTTTTGCCTGGCCGTCCATCAGCGTGTTCCCAGAAACTTCCGCAATCGGTCGAGCGTCAAATCGGGCTGTTCGACCATCATCATGTGCCCGCAATCCGGCAGCACGTCCAGTTCCGCGCCCTTGATCGCGGCGGCCAGCTCCTTGCCCGACCTGGCCAGGGTCATGCGGTCTTCCGCGCCCAGGATCAACAGGGTAGGGCAGGCGACCTTCGCCGCCGCCGCGCCGCCGCCGGTCCAGGCGTTGCAGGCTATCAAATCCTGCGCCAGAACGCCGTTCTTGCCCGCGCCGTCGATCAACCGCCGCGCCGTGTTGGCGATCCACAGGCCCGCTGCCCGATTGCCGCCGATGCGGCCGCGCGCGCCATGCGCCCAATCCACGATCATCTCGCGCGCCAGGTCGGGGTTGTTCTCCGCCGCTTCGATCAGATCGGGATGCACCGGCATGCGCGGGGCGATGCCCAGCAGAACCAGCTTAGCGATCGAGGCGGGGTGCCTGGCCGCGACCTCAAGGCTCGCCGCCGCGCCCATCGAATGGCCGATCAGCACGGTCTGTTGCGCGCCCACTTCATCGAGCAGCGCCGCGATCCAGTCGGTGATCGCCGCGACCGTCGCCAGCGGCTTGCCGCCGCTGCGGCCGTGGCCGGGCAGGTCTGGGGCGAGGACCGAGAATCCGTGATGCGCCACATAGCGCGCCTGCAACGCCCAGACCGTGTGGTCGAGGCCGGCGCCATGCACGAACAGCACGGCGGGCTTTGCCGCGTCGAAGGGTCTGCCGCCGGTATGGGCATAAACCCCGGCGCCGTTGACGGTCAGGTGCATGGGATCAGTTTTTCACGGCCGTGCGCAGCGCCTGCTTCAGATCGTCGATCAGGTCGTCGACATCCTCCAGCCCCACGGACATGCGCACCATATCCTCGCCCACGCCCGCGGCGGCCAGTTGTGCCGCGTCCATCTGCTGGTGCGTGGTGCTGGCGGGATGGATCAGCAGCGATTTGGCGTCGCCGACATTGGCGAGATGCGAGAACACCTGCACCCCCTCGATGAACTTGCGCCCCGCCGCGCGCCCGCCCTTGATGCCGAAGCTGACGATCGATCCCGCGCCCCTGGGCAGCATTTTCTTCGCCAGCGCGTGGTCGGGATGGTCGGGCAGCTCGGGATGCACCACCCAGCCGACTTCCGGCGCTGACTTCAGGTACTCGAGGATGCGGCGCGTGTTGGCGATGTGCCGGTCCATGCGCACGGGCAGCGTCTCGACGCCCTGCAGGATGTAGAACGCCGTGGCGGGCGCCATGCAGGCGCCGAAATCGCGCAACCCCTCGGCCCGGGCGCGCATGACGAAGGCCTGCGGCCCGAACTCCTCGGCGAAGTCGATGCCGTGATACCCGGCATAGGGCTCGGTCAGGGTGGGGTAGAGGCCCGATTTTTCCCAATCGAACCGCCCCGCCTCGATCAGTGCCCCGGCGATGGCGACGCCGTGGCCGCCCAGCCATTTGGTGGCGCTGTGCATCACGATGTCGGCGCCATGCGACAGGCTTTGGCATAAGTACGGCGTGGCGAAAGTGGCGTCGAGCATCAGCGGCAGCTTGGCGTTGTGCGCGATCTCGGCCACCGCGGGAATGTCGAGCACCTCCAGGCCCGGGTTGCCCAGGACTTCCGCGAACACCAGCCGCGTCTCGGGCCGGATCGCCTTCCTGAAGCCGTCGTGGTCGCGCGGCTTGACGAAAGTGGTGGTGATGCCGAAGCGCGGCAGGGTATGCGCGAACATGTTGACGCTGCCGCCATAGAGCGAGGCCGAGGCGACGATATGCCCGCCCTGGCCCATCAGCGTGCAGATCGCCAGATGCAACGCCGCCTGGCCGCTGGCCGCGCACACCGCCCCCACGCCGCCTTCCAGCGCCGCCAGGCGCTCTTCCAGCACCGCGACCGTGGGGTTGGAAATGCGGCTGTAGATGTACCCCGCGCGCTCGAGGTTGAAGAGCGAGGCGGCATGGTCGGTGTCGTCGAACACGAAGGACGTGGTCTGGTAGATCGGCACGGCCCTGGCGCCCGTGGTGGGATCGGGTTGCTGGCCCGCGTGCAGCGCGAGGGTGGAGAATTTCGGATGCTTGGGCGCGGCCATGTGCGGCCTCCCTCAGGCCATATGCTTCTTGAACGCGGCGAGGAAGCGGTCGACGTCTTCCTCGTCGTTATAGACATGCGGGGAGATGCGCAGCCGCCCCAGGCGCGGCGCTGTGTACACGTTCTCCGCCGCCAGGCGCTGCGTCAGGCCCTCGGGCATGCCCTTGGGGAAACCGAGGCTGAGGACATGCGGCGCGCGCAAGGTTTCGTCCAGAACCGTCACGCCGGAATTGCGCAGGCCATCGGCGATGCGGCCGGTGATCATGGTGAGTCGCTGGACGATCGCGGCCGAGCCCCAGCGCGCCACCATTTCCATGCCGATCGACGCCATCTCCAGCGAGATGAAATGGTCGCGCTCGCCCATGTCGAAGCGCCGCGCGCCGGCGACATAGGCGGTGTCCTTCAGGTACGGCGGCTCGCGCTCCGCCGCGATGCCGCGCCGGCCGAAGCCGGTCTGCTCCAGCGGCACGCCGTCCTGGCGGCGCGGCGCGACGTACAGGAACGCGCGGCCATAGGGCCCGAGCGTCCATTTATAGGTCGGGAACATCAGGAAATCGGGGTCGAGCTTTTTGACGTCCAGCGGCATCACCCCGGCGCTGTGGGTCGCGTCCACCACCAGCGCAGCACCCCGCGCGCGCAACGCCGATGCGATGCGGCCGAGGTCGAGCAGCCCGCCGTCGGACCAATGGATCGACGAGATCGACGCCAGCGCCACGGGGTTGGCGCCCGGGCGCGCGATCGCGTCGAGCACCGCCTGGGTCCAGTCGCCGTCGGCCGGCCGCTGGACGGTGTCGGTGGTGAAGCCCTGGGATGGGGCGCGCGTCATCCATTCCAGCATCGGCGAGGAATGGTCGTCCTGCAGCAGCAGCACACGCGAGCCCTTGGGGATATCGAGCAGCTTCGCGGCCGTGGCGATGCCGTAGCTGATCGAGGATATCAGCGCCACGTCCTCGGGCGCCGCGTTGATCAGCGCCGCCGCGGCCTTGCGCGCGCGCTCATGCTGCTGGCCGGCGAAGGCGGGATCGAGCTTCCAGGGCTGGCCCTTGCGGCCGACGGCCGCGCGTCCGGCTTCCTGGGTCGCCTTGGGCAAGGGGCTCCAGCCCGCCGCGTTCATGTAGCAAACGTCGCGCGGGATATCGAACAGGTCGCGTTGCGAGGGCAGCATCGGATCGCCTTTTCGTGCCGGTAAACCGCGTGGACGATAGCGGGCGCGTGGGCGGGGAGCAAACCGCGGGCGGACGCACTACAATGGCGCCGCGAAAGCAGGCAAACTTTCTGCACGGTCATTGCTAGGGAGAAGATGAAATGGACTATCGCCGTCTTGGAAAATCGGGCCTGCGCGTTCCGGCGCTGAGCTTCGGCACCGGCACGTTCGGCGGGGGCAATGACTTCTTCAAGGGCTGGGGCTCGACCGATGCCCAGGGCGCATCGCGGCTGATCGATATCTGCCTCGATCACGGCCTATCGATGTTCGACAGCGCCGACGTTTATTCGTCGGGCCTGGCGGAGGAGATTCTCGGCCACGCGATCAAGGGCAAGCGCGACCGGCTGCTGGTATCGACCAAGGCGACCTTTCCCGCCGGCACGGGGCCGAACGATTTCGGCTCCTCGCGCCAGCATCTGCTGGACGCGGTGGACAAGGCGCTGAAGCGCCTGGGCACCGACCGCATCGATCTGTTCCAGCTCCACGGCCAGGACTACAACACGCCGGTGGAAGAAACGCTGGCGACGCTCGATCAACTCGTGCGCTCGGGCAAGGTGCGTTACATCGGCTGCTCCAACTTTTCGGGCTGGCACCTGATGAAGTCGCTGGCCGCGTCGGACCGTTACGGCTATCCCCGGCACGTCGCCCATCAAGCCTATTATTCCTTGCTGAACCGCGACTACGAGTGGGAGTTGATGCCGCTGGGCCTGGACCAGGGCGTGGGGACTGTGGTGTGGAGCCCGCTCGGCTGGGGCAAGCTGACGGGCAGAATCCGCCGCGGCCAGCCCGCCAAGCCCGGCATGCGCGCGCACGAAATCGCCGGCACCGGCCCGAAGTTCGAGGAGGAAAGGCTGTACCGCGTGGTCGACGCGCTCGACGCGGCGGCGAAGGAAACCGGCAAGACCATCCCGCAGGTGGCGCTCAACTGGCTACTGCAGCGGCCCACCGTCGCAAGCATCATCGTCGGCGCGCGCACCGAAGCGCAGTTGGTCGAGAATATCGGCGCGGTGGGATGGAGCCTGACGGCGGAACAGATCAAGGCGCTGGAAACCGCGAGCGACGTCATCCCCGCCTATCCGGTCTGGCACCAGCGCGGCTTCCCGATGCTCGACGAACGCCGCTGACAACGGCGCCTTCGCACCGTTCGTGCGACCTACTCCTCAAAGCGACCCGTGGCGTCACGATCGCGGTCGTATCGTCTCGTGAGCGGAAACGGCGGCAACCAGGACTCGCGACGGACGATCCAGCTTTCGTAGGTTGGCATCAGTTGGTCAGGGGCATCCAGGGCTCCCAGGTTCACTCCGATTTCGTCGGCCCAGCGTCCGAAAACCGGCGAGCCGCAGCGGGGACAGAAAAACCGCCCGGCGTAGTCGCGTGTTTCGCCATCGATCGTCACCGCATCCTGAGGGAACACCGCGGAAGCGTGAAACAGGGCCCCATGATGCTTGCGGCAGTCGAGACAGTGACAAAGGCCGACCCGGTATGGGAGTCCCGACGCCACAATTCGGACATTGCCGCACAGGCAACCGCCGGTGAATCGGCCCATTCTGCGTCTCCTCTAAAATCAAGCGGTCGGAATGGTTATAACGAACAGCACTGTCGTTGCAATTGCCCCGTCCCAACAGGCCGTAGCTGATGGAGGGGATCGGCGCCACGTCCCCGGGCGCCGCACCGGGTAAACCGTGGCGATGGGGTACAGTCGAATGAAATAAAAGGGGCCGCCTGTTTAAGGGCGGCCCGAGTTTAGGGAGGAGAAAACGGGATGAGATGACTGAACGGTCCCGCTGATCGAAACCGTGATCGTGACTTTGGGCCCATACCCTTAAAATAGACTTAACGATGCAGCGAAATTTTAGGCGAAACCCCGCGGTTTTCTGCGGAATCGACGGTTGCCGCGGCGGCTGGGTGGCGGTTTTCCTGCCGAAATCCGGCCCGGCCGGCGCCTGGGCCGAGGTCCATCCACAGTGGCAGTCGATCCCCCTAAAGGGCATGGCGATGGCGGCGGTGGACATGCCGATCGGCCTGCCCGATACCGGCTCGCGCCATTGCGACCAGGCGGCGCGCGATCTTTTGGGCAAGGCCCGTTCGCGCGTGTTCCTGCATCTCAGGCGGCCGTTGCTCGGCTTCGTCCACGACTACAAGGCGGCGAACGCCTGGGCCAAGGCCGACGGCAAGGGCCTCAGCGTCCAGGCTTTCAACATCCTGCCGAAAATCCTGGAGATCGACCGATGGATCGCGCCGAAAAATCAGGCCAGGCTCAAGGAGGCGCACCCCGAGCTGGCTTTCGCGCGGCTGAATGGCGGCGAAGCGCTGCCGAGCAAGGCGACGCCCCAGGGTTTGCGTGTTCGCAAGCGCCTGTTGCGCACCGCCGGATTCACCGGGCTTGCCGCCATGCTGCTTGACGTGAAGGGCAGGGGCGCCAAGCCGGACGATCTGCTCGATGCTTGCGTGTTGACGCTGACCGCCCGGCACATCGCCGGGGGCAAGGCGTTGTGTTTGGACAGCGAAGCTAAGGATAGGCGGGGTCTTCGTATGGAAATCTGGTACTGACCCAATTCCGTAGCGTCATGGCCGGGCTTGACCCGGCCATCCACGCCGAATTCCTGCAATTCGAAACAAAACCAAGCGTGGATGCCCGGCTCGGAGGCCGGGCATGACGGGATAAAAAAGCAGAAAAAGAGAAGCGGCGAGCCGCCTACTGCGCCGTCCAGCCGCCGTCCATCGACAGGGCCGCGCCCGTGATCTGGTCGGCGGCGGGTTCGCACAGGAACACGATCATCTTGCCGATCTGCTCGGGCGTCACGAATTGCTGTGAAGGCTGCTTTTCCGACAGTAGTTGAATCTCGGCGTCCTTCGCCTTGATGCGCTGGTCCTTGGCGCGCTCGTCGATCTGCTTCTGCACCAGGGGGGTCAGCACCCAGCCCGGGCAGATGGCGTTGGCGGTGATGCCCGATCCCGCCATCTCGAGGGCCGTGACCTTGGTCAGGCCTACCAGCCCATGCTTGGTCGCCACATAGGCCGCCTTGTTGGTCGACGCCACCAGGCCGTGCGCCGAGGCGATGTTGACGATCCGTCCCCATTTCTTCTTGCGCATATGCGGGATGGCGGCTTGCGTCGCGTGGAACGGCGCCGACAGGTTGACCGCCACCACCGCGTCCCACTTGGCGCGCGGGAATTCCTCGATCGGTGCTACGTGCTGGATGCCGGCGTTGTTGACCAGGATATCGACCGAGCCCAGCTCGCGCCGCGTGGCGCGCACCATCGCGTGGATTTCGTCGGGGTTGGCCATGTCGGCGCCGTTGTAGCCGATGCGCACCTTGTACTGGCGGTGCAGCCTGGCCTGAAGGGCGGCGATCATCTTCTCGTCGCCGAAGCCGTTCAGCATCACGTCGCACATCTGCGCCGCCAGCACCTCGGCCACGCCGAGGCCGATGCCGCTGGTCGACCCGGTGACGATCGCCACCTTGCCCTTGAGCATGATCCCTGTGCCCCCGACCTCGTGCCGGCTTTGGCCGCCGGCCTCCCCTTCTCGCGTGTGGGGTTATACAAAGTTTTCCACAGGGTTGCCTACAGCAATCCCACATCCCGTGGGGCGTGGATTCGGCTATTTTCCCTTGACTTACTGGGTGTTAAGATCGGTTGCGGCGCGCGCGCCACAAGGGGTGGAAAACCGATGGACCCGGCGATGGGATGGCTTGTTCTGGCAGTGTTCTGGGGGCTGCCCCTGGCCCATGTGGCGCTGTCGCCTCAGGCCGGGCCGTGGCGCGCGCCGGAAGGGGCGGGCTGCCCCTTCAGCCCCCGTGTCGGCTGGCTTGTGATGGTGCTGCTGCTGGGGCCGGTGGGCTGGCTGCTGTTCGTGTTCCGCAAACGGCGGCGTTAGCCCGGTTTCTTGAAGAACATATCGGCCGCGCCTCGCGCGGATTGCTTCGATTTGATCACCGCTTCCGTGCGCGCGATCTCCACCTTCATCCCGTCGATATACTCGCGCAGTTCCTCGATGCCCATGATCTCGAGGTTCTTGAGCGGCGGCTTCTTTTTCTGCGGTTCGAAATCTTCCGGTTCCATCGCCATGCCCCGTTTGCATCGTCCACGGCTACATATTAGACCAAGCGCCCCGCTTCGCGAAAAACCGCCGGAGACCTGGAATGGCCCTGCCCGAGATCATGGATTGCATCGCGATCGACAAGCCGGGCGGGCCGGAAGCCCTGGTTCCGGCCAAGCGTCCGGTGCCCAAGCCGGGCACGGGCGAGGTGCTGGTCGCGGTCGCGGCCGCGGGCGTCAACCGGCCCGACGTGCTGCAACGCCGGGGCATGTACGCGCCGCCGCCGGGAACCACCGACCTGCCGGGCCTGGAAATCGCCGGCACGGTGGCGGCCCTGGGCGAGGGCGTCACGCGCTGGAAGCTGGGCGACCGGGTCTGCGCCCTGGTGGCGGGCGGCGGCTATGCCGCCTATTGCACGGCGCCCGAGCCGCAATGCCTGCCGATCCCCAAGGGACTCGATATGGCCGCCGCCGCCTGCCTGCCGGAAACCGTAATGACGGTCTGGACCAATGTGTTCGAGCGCGGGCGATTGGCCCCGGGCGAGACGCTTCTTGTCCACGGTGGTACTTCAGGCATCGGCACCACCGCGATCCAGATGGCCAAGGCCTGGGGCGCCAAGGTCATCGCCACGGCCGGCGGCGAGGCGAAGGCACAGGCCTGCCGCGATCTCGGCGCCGACGTCGCCATCGACTACAAGACCCAGGACTTCGCCGCCGTGGCGAAAGAGGCCACGGGCAAGCGCGGCGTCGACGTGATCCTCGACATGGTGGGCGGCGACTACTTCGCCAAGAACCTGGACTGCATGGCGGTGGAGGGAAGGCTGGTCTACATCGCCTCGCTGCGCGGGGCGAAGGTCGAGCTCAATATCGCCCAGATGATGCAAAAGCGCCTGACCGTCACCGGCTCGACCCTCCGGCCCCGGTCCGTGGCCGAGAAGGGGGCGATCGCCCGGGCCGTCGAGGCCAAGATCTGGCCCCATGTCGCGGGGGGCCGCATCAAGCCGCTGATCCATGCCCGCTTCCCCCTGGCGGAGGCCGCCAAGGCCCATGCCCTGATGGAAACCAACGCCCATATCGGCAAGATCGTACTGACGGTTCCGTGATTTAGCGGGCGCAGGCTTTCACCGGAAAAGGCCGGTTTCCACTGGCGAAAGGCCGGGTTCGCGCCTATATAGACGCCATACACATAAACCCCTGAGGGTGGGACTGGTGGCTTTTAAGAGCCCCGGCTAGCCCGAGAAACTTGTCTTTTCTTTGAGAGGCCCTTATGCCCGCGCCCCTGATGCCCAAGGCGACCGCCGTTTGGCTGGTCGAGAACACCACGCTCAACTTCAACCAGATCGCCGATTTCTGCGGCCTGCACGAGCTCGAGATCCAGGCCATCGCCGACGGCGAGGTGGCCACCGGCATGCAGGGGTTGAACCCGATCAACACGCATGAGCTGACCGCCGACGAGATCAAGCGCTGCCAGGCCGATCCCGAGGCGAAGCTGAAGATGACGCAGCGCGACGATCTGCCCGCGCCGGTGGCCCGGCAAAAGGGTCCGCGCTACACCCCCGTCGCCAAGCGCCAGGACAAGCCCGACGCGATCGCTTGGTTGGTCAAGACGCACCCCGAGCTGACCGACGCGCAGATCGCCAAACTGATCGGCACCACCAAGAGCACCATCGCCAAGGTGCGCGACCGCACGCACTGGAACATGCAGAACATCCGCCCGCGCCACCCCTTGGAGCTGGGCCTGTGTTCTTCGCGCGACCTGACCGCCGCGGTCGGCCTGGCGCAGCGGCGTAAAGCGCGGGCGGAGCAGCAGACGAAGCGCCTGAAGAAGCGCCAGGAAAAAGAAACCGTTGCCACGGAAGCGGCCAAAGCGGCCGAGGCCGCGAAGTCCGCTGCGTCGGCGCCAGCCGAGCCGGCCGCGACCGCAGCCATGTCCGAGTCCGCGCCTGCCTCTGAGCCCACACCTGTGCCCGCGCCGGAACCGGCGCAAGCCGAGGCCGAGCACAAGCAGGGCTAGGGCCGGGCAGCGACTCCGCGTCGAAGCCGCCGCCACAGCCTGCCGTCGATCACCGCGAGGCCCAGGGCGATCAGCGCCATCCCCGCGATCTGGCGCGGCGCGAGCGATTCATCCAACAGCCCCGCGCCCAGCAGCACCGCGACCGCGGGCATCAGCAGCGTGACCAGCATCAGGTTGACCGCGCCCGACGTCGCCAGGATCTGAAAATACATCACGTAGCCCAGGGCAGTGCCGAGCAGCGCCAGGGCCGATACGGCCGCGACCGTGGCGGCGCCAGGCGCGGGCAGCATCCAGGGCTGGTCGATGAGCAACGCCAGGGGCAGGGCCATCACCGCCGAGCCGCTCAATTGTCCGCAGGCCGCGACCGCGGGCGGGTAGCCGCGCAGGCGCCGCCCATAGATGCCGGCGCCGGCATAGGACAACGCCGCGCCCAGCACCGCGAGCTGGCCCAGCAAATTGGCGCTCAATCCCTGCAACGCCTCCAGCCCCACCATCACGGCCACGCCCAGGACGCCCGTCACCACGCCCAACGCCCGCGCCGGGCTCAGGCGGTCGTCGCGCGTCAGCACATGCGCCAGGGTCATGGCGAAGATTGGCGTCGCGGCGTTGAGGATCGCGGCCAGGCCCGAGGCGATATGCGTCTGCGCCCAGAAGATCAGCGCGAAGGGCAAAAGGTTGTTCAAGAACCCCATCACCAGGAACTGGCCGAGCTTGCGTGCGTCCCCAGGCAGGCGCTGCCCGGTCGTAAGCAGCCAGAGATGCAGGGCGGATGCGGCGATGCAGACGCGCAAGGCCACCAGGGTCAGCGGCGGCAGGTCGCGCTGCGCGAGGGCCACGAAATAGAACGTGCAGCCCCACATCGCCGCCAGCAACAGCAACCGGCTCCAATCGGCGACGGACATCTGGTTCGGCATGGGCCGGTTCTAGGGCCGGCGGCGGCCTGAGCCCACCCGGAACTTGCTAGCGGGGCCGGTCAGCCCTGGGCCGCGTCGATGGCGGCGTTGAAGCGCCTGATCGCGCCGTCCGGCCCGTCGGGCGCGCCCCATACCGAGGACACGACCGCCAGGAAGTCCGCGCCCGCCACGACCAGCGGCGCGCAATTCTCGGGCGTGATGCCGCCGATGGCGACGCACGGCACCACCATCGCCGAGGCCCAGTCCACCAGCAGCTCGACCGTGGCGTGATGCTGGGCGTCCTTGGTCTTGGTCGGGAAAAACGCGCCGAACGCCACGTAGTCGGCACCCTGTTCCGCCGCGTCCATCGCCAGGTGCATCGAATCGTGGCAGGTGACGCCGATGATGGCGTCGCGGCCCAGGATCGCGCGCGCCTCGGCATAGGTCGCGTCTTCCTGTCCCACATGCACGCCGTCGCAGCCCGTGGCCGCGGCCAGGTCGGGCCGGTCGTTCAGGATGAACGCTACGTCGCGCTTCTGCGCAATGGGGCGCAGCGCCTCGATGGCGCGCAGGATATCGTCGTCGCCGGCGTCCTTCAGGCGCAATTGCACCGAGGCCACGTCGCCGCCGTCCAGCGCGCGGCGCAACAGCTCGGCGAATTCCTTGCGCTCGAACTTGGGCGGCGTAATCAGGTACAGCCGGCAGCGGTTTTCGCGCGCGGTCATGGCTTGCCTTTCAGGAAGTCCTCCGCCGCGCGTTGCGGGTCCTTCGCGGCGCCCAAATCGAGCAATGAATAGTCGGTGCCGTCCAAGGTAGCGCCGAGCTTGCGGGCGATCTCCGCCACGCGCGCCCGCGCCTTGGGGTTGCCGCCGAGGCGCAGGGTTTTGACACCCAGGCGCAACGCGGCCAGCGCCCGGCCCGGCGCGTGGGCGCAATCCAGGATCGCGGCGACGGCGACCTTTGGATGCTTCGCTTGCGCCTGCGCCACGATTTCCATGAACCAGGCCGGCCCGGCATAGCCGGCCGCACCCCGGCCGCTCATCAGCACCAGGGGAGCGCGCGATGCCTCGGCGGCGCGCATCGCCGCCAGCGCGTGATCGAGGGAATGGATGACGAGAGCCTTGGGCTCTTTGCTGGCCGCTTTGCGTGCCGTGCGTTTCAGCCGAGACGCCCCAGCGCCACGGCGGTGTCGTTCATCCGGTTCGAGAAGCCCCATTCGTTGTCGTACCACGACATCACGCGGCACAGCTTGCCTTCGATCACCTGCGTCTGGGTGATGTCGACGGTCGAGCTGGCCGGATTGTGGTTGTAATCCATCGATACGGTCGGTTCCGAGGTGATGTCGAGGATGCCCTTCAACTGCCCCTTGGACATGTCGATCAGCGCCTGGTTGACCTCTTCTATCGAGGTGTCGCGCTTGGGCACGAACTTGAAGTCGATCACCGACACGTTGGGCGTCGGCACGCGGATCGAGGTGCCGTCGAGCTTGCCCTTGAGTTCGGGCAGCACCAGCCCCACCGCCTTGGCGGCACCCGTGGAGGTGGGGATCATCGACAGCCCCGCCGCGCGCGCCCGGCGCAGGTCCTTGTGCAGCGTGTCCACCGTCGGCTGGTCGCCGGTGTAGGAGTGGATCGTGGTCATGTAGCCGCGCTCGATGCCGATCGCCCTGTGCAGGGCGAACGCCACGGGCGCCAGGCAATTGGTGGTGCAGGACGCGTTCGACACCACGGTGTGCTCTTTCCTGAGCTTGTCGTGGTTGACGCCGTAAACCACGGTCAGGTCGGCACCGTCGGCCGGCGCCGACACCAGCACGCGCTTGGCCCCGGCGGCGAGATGCATCGCCGCCTTGCTGCGCTCGGTGAAGATGCCGGTGCATTCCAGCGCCACGTCGACGCCAAGTTCCTTCCACGGCAGCTTCGACGGATCGCGCTCGGACGTCACCTTGATCTTGCCCTGGCCGACATCCATCGAATCCGCGCTGGTCTTGATCTCGTGCGGAAAGCGGCCGTGCACCGAGTCGTATTTCAGCAGATGCGCGTTGGTGGCCACTGGCCCCAGGTCGTTGATGCCCACCACCAGGATGTCGTTGCGGCGCGCCTCGGCGGCGGCGCGCATGACCAGCCGCCCGATGCGGCCGAACCCGTTGATGGCGACGCGAATGGTCATCGTTGGTTTCCTCCGGAAGAATCGGTCATAGCAACGGCTCGATCATCTTGCGCACATCCTTCGACGGCGCCACCGGCACGATCTCGAACTCGATGGCGTCGCCCAACTCCACGACCCATTGCTGCAGCAACGTCACGTCGTCGCATTCCATCAGCTGGAAGCAGCGCCCGAAGCTGGCTTCGATCCAGCTATCGACGTAGGTCAGGCCCTTCGGCAGAACGCGGCCCTGGTCGCGCACGCGGCGATAGATCGCCTTGATCTCGCTGCGCTTGAACCGCTCGATCACCATGAACAGCATGGCGGTGATTATAGGGTTTTGCGCGCGGCTTCCGCCACCGCCTCTGGGGTGATGCCGAAATGCCGGTACAGGTCTTCCGCCGGGGCCGAGGCGCCGAAGCCGGCCATGCCGACGAAGCCGCCGGCCGCGCCGATGTATTTCTCCCAGCCCATGCGCACGCCGGCCTCCACCGCCACGCGCCCGCGCTCCGGGCCGAGGACTTTGGATTTATACGCCGCGTCCTGCGTGTCGAATTTCTGCCAGCACGGCATCGACACGACGGCCGTGGGCACACCGGATTTTTCCAGCAGCTCGCGCGCGGCCACGGCGATGTGGACTTCCGATCCCGTGGCGAACAGCGTGGCCTTGCGCTGGTCCGAAGCCTCGGCCAGCACGTACCCGCCGCGCTGCGACAGGTTTTCGCCCGCGCCCTTGGTGCGGAGTTGCGGCACGGCCTGGCGCGTCAGCGCCAGTACGGCGGGGTGGTTTTTGTCGAGCAACGCCGCCTCCCAGCATTCCGCCGTCTCCACCGCGTCGGCTGGGCGATAGACGTTCAAGCCCGGGATCGCGCGGAGTGCGGCGAGATGCTCGACCGGCTGGTGCGTCGGCCCGTCTTCGCCGAGACCAATTGAGTCGTGCGTCATCACATAGACCACGCGCTGGCCCATGATGGCGCTCAAGCGGATCGCCGGGCGGCAGTAATCGGTGAATACCAGGAACGTGCCGCCATAAGGCACCACGCCGCCATGCAGCGCCATGCCGTTCATCGCCGCGGCCATGCCGTGCTCGCGCACGCCGTAGAACACGTAGCCGCCGCCGTAGTCCTTGGCGGTCAGCGGCTTCTGCGCCTTGGCCCGGGTGTTGTTCGATCCGGTCAGGTCGGCCGATCCGCCCACCAGCTCGGGGATTGCCGCGGTCAGAACGTCGAGCGCGTTGCCCGAGGCCTGGCGCGTGGCGATCTTCACCGGCTTTTCGATCAGGCCCTTCACATAGACGGAGAGTTTCTCGCGCCAGCCCTGGGGCAGCTCGCCTCGGGCGGCGGCTTTGAACTGCGCGGCATCGGGCCGTGTGGCAAGGCGGCTTTCCCAAGCCTTGCGCGCCGAGGCACCTCGCGATCCCGCCGCGCGCCATGCCTTCAGCACTGGGTCGGGCACGGTGAAGGGTGCGTGCGGCCAGCCGAGCTTCGCGCGCGCGCCAACAATCTCCTCGGCGCCCAGGGGGGCGCCGTGCGACGCCGATGTGCCGGCCTTGGTCGGCGCGCCGTAGGCGATGGTGGTGCGGCAGGCGATCAGCGTGGGCCGGTCGCTTTTCCTGGCCTGCTCCAGCGCAGCCAGCACCGCCTTCGGGTCGTGGCCGTCCACGGCCAGGGTGAACCAGCCGCTCGCCTCGAAGCGCTTGCGCTGGTCGTCGGAGACGCTGAGCTCGGTCGGCCCGTCGATGGAAATATGGTTGTCGTCCCACAGCACGGTCAGGTGGTTGAGCTTGAGGTGCCCGGCCAGCGAGATCGCCTCGTGGCTGATGCCTTCCATCAGGCAGCCGTCGCCGGCGATCGCATAGGTGCGGTGGTCCACGGCGTCGTCGCCGAACCTGGCGTTCAGATGCCGCTCGGCGATCGCCATGCCCACGGCATTGCCCAGGCCCTGGCCTAGGGGACCCGTGGTCGTCTCGATGCCCGGCAGATGGCCGTGCTCGGGATGCCCGGCGGTGGGCGAGCCCAATTGCCGGAAGCGGCGGATCTCGTCCATGGTCGGCCGCGCGTAACCCGTGAGGTGCAGCAGCGCGTAGAGCAGCATCGAGCCATGCCCGGCCGACAGCACGAAACGGTCGCGGTCGGGCCAGTCCGGCTGCGTGGGATCGTATTTCAGCACGTGCGTGAACAGCACCGTGGCCGCGTCGGCCATGCCCATCGGCATGCCGGGATGGCCGGATTTGGCCTGTTCCACCGCGTCCATCGCCAGCGCGCGGATGGCGTTCGCCATGTCGGCATGCGCGACGCCAGGGGTGGATTGCGGCTGCGCCAGCGGGTGCGAAGTGGCAGCGGTCATGTCGAGAAACGGCGTTCCGATGATGGGTGGACATTAAACAAAGTGAACGCGGGCGGCACCATGACCGCCGCCGTTCCCGGCGTCAACCCTTTGTAAAAACATGGCCCAAGGCTTTGACCGGGTTGACGCAACCCAGGCTGGATGGCTTAATTGTCCACAACGGGGAAAAGCGGCGGAACACGCGATTCCGGCGCGCAATCGGGGAAGCACATAAATGACTCCACGGCTGGAGTCCGCAACGAAACGCCTGAGCATGGTGCTGGGACGCATCGAGCGCGCGATCGAATCGCGCGTGGCCGGCGGCGCGGCGCCGGTCGACGAGGGCACGCGCGGGCTGGCCGCCGAACTTGCCGCCATGCGCAGCGAAAACCAGGACCTTTCGGCGGCCAACGTGTCGGTGGCCGCCAGGCTCGACAACGCGATCGACCGGCTGCGCGCCGTTCTCAGGTCTTAACAGGGGCGGATGGAATGGCGCAGGTCGCGGTCAACATCAACAACCGTTCCTATCGCATCGCCTGCGACGACGGGCAGGAAGAGCATCTGCAGCGCCTGGCGCAGTTCGTCGACAAGAAGGTGGGCGAACTGGTGGCCGCGGTCGGCCAGATTGGCGATACGCGCCTGTTGGTGATGGCGAGCCTTCTGGTCGCCGACGAGCTCAGCGACGCCTGGGCCGAGAACGAAAAGCTCAAGGGCGGGGGCGCCGCCATGAGCCCGGCCGAGGAAGACGAGCTGGTGGCGACGATAGAAAGTTACGCGAAAAAGCTGGAAGACATTGCCGCGCGCCTCGAACACTCCTAGAGTCTGTCTCGGGCAAGGCTGCGCGGCACGCCAGGCTGCAATATCCCTGGGGCCATAATCTTCTATCGGGAGCTGTCCCTGCCGGGATCGAGGTCTCGGTACATGGCGCCCACCTGCACTAGCAGGCCACAGAGGATGCGCTATGCCAGCGACCTTTGCGGCTTTGCCCGATTGCGTCCACGTAGGCGAACCCGCGCGCACAGCAACCATGATCGACGAACAGAAGAAAGCGCTCCGGCAACAGGCGACCGAGCGGCGCGCCGAGTTGTTCGGCCGCGCCGGCAACGCCGGCACGGCGCTACGCGACGTTTTCATGAAAAGCATCCCGCTGCCGGCGCTCGACGTGCAGAAGCTCGGCCCCGTGGTCTCGGGCTTCTGGCCGATGGGCGAGGAGATCGACACGCGCCCGCTGCTGCTGCGGCTGCACGATCTCGGCTATCGTTGCTGCCTGCCGGCGGTGATGGGCAAGGGCAAGCCGCTGGCTTTCCGGCGCTGGACCCCCGAAACGCGCCTCGTGGCCGACCGTTTCGGCGTGCAGGCGCCGCCGCCCGGGGCGATCGAGGCGGTGCCCGAGCTTCTGATCGTGCCGTTGCTGGCATTCGACCGCCAGGGCTGGCGGCTTGGATATGGCGCCGGTTTCTACGACTATACGCTCGACGCCCTGCGCCGGGGCGGCAAGGCGCTGGCTGTGGGCGTCGGTTTCGCGGGCCAGGAGGTCAAATCCGTGCCGCATGACGAGTTCGACCAGCGCCTGGACTGGATCGTCACCGAACGCGAAGCGTTCAAGACGGCGGGAGCCTAATTCCATGCGCGTGCTGTTCTGCGGCGACGTGGTGGGGCGCTCGGGCCGCGAGGCGATCGCCGGCACCGTGCCGCGCCTGCGCAAGGAACTCGACCTGGATTTCGTCATCGCCAACGGCGAGAACGCGGCCGCGGGCTTCGGCATCACGTTGGACCTGTCGAAAGAGCTGTACGCGGCGGGCGTCGACATGATCACCACCGGCAACCATGTCTGGGACCAGCGCCAGGCGATCCCGTCGATCGCCGCCGACCAGCAGATGCTGCGCCCGGCCAATTTCCCGCCCGGCACGCCGGGCCGGGGCGCCGGCGTCTATTCCGCCAGGGGCGGCAAGCGCGTGCTGGTGGTGAACCTGATGGGCCGGCTGTTCATGGACGCGCTCGACTGCCCGTTCCAGTCCGTGGAGCGGGAACTGCGCAATCATCGCCTCGGCGCCGGGGGCGGCGGCACGGCCGATTTCATTTTGGTGGACATGCACGCCGAGGCGACCAGCGAGAAGGTCTCGATGGGGCATTTCCTCGACGGCCGCGTCTCGGCGGTTGTCGGCACCCATTCGCATGTGCCCACGGCCGATTATCAAATCCTGCCCGGCGGCACCGCCTACCAGAGCGATGCGGGGATGTGCGGCGACTACGGCGGCGTCATCGGCATGGTCAAGCAGGAGGCGATCATGCGCTTCGTGCGCAAAATGCCGGCCGAAAAGCTCCAGGTGGCCGACGGCCCGGCCACGCTGTGCGGCATCTTCATCGAAACCGACGACAAGACCGGCCTGGCCAAGCGCATCGCCCCGGTGCGCGTGGGCGGCAGGCTCAGCCCGGCGATGCCCTCCTTCGAGACGCCCGGCGCCTCATCCTGAGGAGCGCCCGAAGGGCGCGTCTCGAAGGAAAGGCGCCGCGCTCCTCAGGACGAGGAGGGCTCAAGGGCTAACCCCTTAGACCCAGGCCCAATTCCCGCCATAAAAACCTGTTACCCGAATCGCTGGGCGGCTTCTCGTTTTCACACAACATCTGGTATAACTTAGTCTTTCTGCCCCCTAGGAGCTGCGTAACCGCAGGCCATGTCCGGTCACAGCGCATTTAAGAACATCATGCACCGCAAGGGGCGTCAGGACGCCCAGCGCGCGCGCATCTTTTCCAAGCTGGGGCGCGAGCTGACGGTCGCGGCTAAGCTCGGCCTGCCCGACCCCGCGTTCAACCCGCGTTTGCGCGCCGCGATCCAGGCCGCCCGGGCCGAGAACATGTCCAAGGACACGATCGAACGCGCGATCAAAAAGGGCGTGGGCGGCGGCGACGACAGCAATTTCGAGGAAGTGCGCTATGAGGGCTTCGGCCCGGGCGGCGTCGCGATCATCGTCGAGGCGCTGACCGACAACCGCAACCGCACGGCGGGCGACATCCGCACCGCGTTCGGGCGCTTCGGCGGCACGATGGGCACCACCAACTCCGTCAGCCACCAGTTCGAGCGGGTGGGCGAAGTGTATTTTCCCTTAGGCACGGCCAGCGGCGACCAAATGTTCGAGGCGGCGCTGGATGCCGGCGCCGGCGACGTGGTGTCGGACGAGGCCGGCCACACCGTCTATTGCGCGCCCGGCGATCTGGGCCCGGTGCGCGACGCGCTGGAAAAGAAATTCGGCGCGCCCGAGCGCGCCAAGCTTGCCTGGCGTCCGCAGGCGACGATCCCGTTAGACGAAGAATCCGCGCGCGCGCTGTTGAAGCTGTTGAGCGCGCTGGAAGACAACGACGACGTCCAGGCCGTCGCGGCGAACTACGAGATCGCCGACGATATGATGGCCCGGCTGATGGGGTAGCGCGGCACATGCGCCTGATCGGCCTTGACCCAGGGTTGCGCCACACCGGGTGGGGCGTCATCGACGTCGAGGGAAACCGTCTTCGCTTCGTCGCCGCGGGCGCGATATCGACCGACCCGGGCATGGAACTGTCGCGGCGTCTCGCGGCGCTGGCCCAGGGCTTGCGCGCGGTGATCGCCCTGCACCGGCCCGACGAGGCGGCGGTGGAGGAGACGTTCGTCAACAAGAACCCGGAGTCGACGCTGAAGCTGGGCCTGGCGCGCGGCGTGGCGTTGTTGGTGCCCGCTGAGGCGGGGCTACCAGTCGGGGAGTATTCCGCCAACCACGTCAAGAAATCGATCACCGGCGCGGGCCATGCCGAGAAATCGCAGGTGGCGATGATGGTGGCGCGGCTTCTGCCCGGCTCGGGCGCGCACGGGGCCGACGCGGCCGACGCGCTGGCCGTGGCGATCTGCCACGCGCATAACCGCGGCACCGAGAAGCGCTGGAGCGAGGCGCGCGTGATGGCGGGGACTCGTGCGGCGGGGGTGGGACGATGATCGCGCGCTTGAGCGGCACGGTGGCGGAGATCGGCGCCGATTTCGCGGTGATCGACTGCGCCGGCGTCGGCTACCTCGCGCAATGCTCGGCGCGCACGCTCGGCACTCTGCCGCCGGTGGGCGGCGCCGCGCGGCTGTTGGTGGAAACCCTGGTGCGGCAGGACGAAATCCGCCTGCTGGGCTTTTCCGACCGGGCCGAGCGCGATTGGTACCGCCTGTTGGTCACGGTGCAGGGCGTCGGCCCGCGCACCGCGCTCGCCATTCTCTCCGCGCTTACCGCCGAAGAGCTGCTCGCCGCCGTCGCCGCGGGCGACAAGGCCGCGATCGCGCGGGCCGAGGGGGTGGGGCCGAAGCTGGCGCAACGCGTGGCGCTGGAGCTGAAAGACAAGGCCGGGGCGATGTTCCTCGGCAGCCTGCGCGACGCCGGCAAGCCGGCCAACGGCGCTCCGTCGCCGGCCGAGGCGATGGGCAAGGCCGCCAACGACGCGATCTCGGCCCTGGTCAATCTCGGCTATCGCCAGGCCGAGGCGTTCGGCGCGGTGGCGCAGGTGGCGCAGGCGCTCGGCGGCAAGGCCACGGTCGATGCGCTCATCAAGGCGGGGCTTAAGGAGCTCTCGGCGCGATGAAAGACACGCTGAAAGCGAAACCCGATCGCGAAGTGTCGCGCGAAACCGTGCAAGGCGACGCGCCCGACGCGGCGCTGCGCCCGCAGCGCCTGGAGGATTTCGTCGGCCAGGAGGGCATGCGCGCCAATCTGCGCGTGTTCGTCGAGGCCGCCAAATCCAGGGGCGAGGCGCTGGACCACGTGCTGTTTCACGGGCCTCCCGGCCTGGGCAAGACCACCCTGGCGCAGATCGTGGCGCGCGAGCTGGGCGTGGGCTTCCGCGCCACCTCGGGCCCGGTGATCCAGCGCGCGGGCGACCTCGCGGCCCTGCTCACCAATTTGCAGCCCAGAGACGTGCTGTTCATCGACGAGATCCACCGCCTCAATCCCGCTGTCGAGGAAATCCTCTATCCGGCGATGGAGGATTTCCAGCTCGACCTGATCATCGGCGAAGGGCCGTCGGCGCGCTCGGTGCGCATCGACCTGGAGAAATTCACGCTGATCGGCGCCACCACGCGCTCGGGGCTGATTACCACCCCGTTGCGCGAGCGCTTCGGCATCCCCTTGAGGCTCAATTTCTACGAGCCCAAGGAGATCGAGCGGATCGTCAGGCGCGGCGCCGGGCTGCTCAACGTCGATTTTACGGCCGATGGCGCGGTAGAGATCGCGCGTCGGTCGCGCGGCACCCCCAGAGTGGCCGGGCGGCTGTTGCGCCGGGTGCGCGATTTCGCCTCGGTGGAGGGGTTGAAGCGCATCGACGCCAAGGGCGCCGACGCGGCGCTGAACCGCCTGGGGGTCGACGGCATGGGCCTGGACGCGATGGACCGCCGTTATCTCGCCATTATCGCCGACAATTATGGCGGCGGGCCGGTGGGCGTGGAAACCCTCGCCGCGGCGCTCAGCGAGCAGCGCGACACCATCGAAGAGGTGATCGAGCCGTTCCTGATCCAGCAGGGGCTTTTGCAGCGCACGCCGCGCGGCCGCATGCTGGCGGATGGCGGCTGGCGGCATCTAGGCCGCCCGGTCCCGGTACGCGACCCGGCGCAGATGGAAATGCTGGCGCAGCAGGAGGCGCTGGATGGCTAAAGGCGATGGGGCTTCGGGCGGCGCGCATGTCTATCCCGTGCGCGTCTACTACGAAGACACCGACGCGGGCGGTGTGGTCTATCACGCCAACTACCTGCGCTTCGCCGAACGCGCTAGGACCGAAATGCTGCGCGCGGCCGGGATCGGCCAGGCCGCGCTGTGGGCCGAGCAGGGCCTGGCCTTCACCGTCCGGCGCTGCGAGGCCGAGTTCATCAAGCCGGCGCGGCTGGACGATGCCTTGGAAGTGCATACCCGCGTCATCGACGCGCGCGGCGCGCGCGTGGAGGCCGAGCAGGTGGTCAAGCGCGCGGGCGACGATATCGCGCGCTTGAAGCTGGAAATCGCCTGCGTCGACCGCCAGGGCAAGCCCGCGCGCCTGCCGCGAACCTTAAGCGACGCGTTCGCTGCGTCGCCCAACACCTGACCGATCGGAGCCAACGGAAACGTCATGGAAACAACCATCGCCTCGGTCGCACTGCCCGGATCGGTCAGCGCGCAGCACCTGTCGGTCATCGCCCTGTTCCTGCAGGCCGACTGGGTGGTCAAGATCGTCGTCATCCTGTTGTTCATGGCGTCGATCTGGTGCGCCTGCATCATCGTCGCCAAGTGGATTTACCTTAAGCGCAAGTTCCGCGCCGCCGACCGGTTCGAGGACACGTTCTGGTCCGGCACGTCGCTCAGCGAGCTGTATGAGCGCGTCGGCAAGCGCCCGCCCGACCCGATGACCGCGATCTTCTCGGCGGCGATGCGCGAATGGCGCCGCTCGGTCGACCGCGGCACCGGCGCCGACCGGGGCCTGGCCACGCGCATCGACCGCGTGATGCAGGTGACGCTGGCGCGCGAGGTGCAGCGCATGGAAAAGAACATGACGTTCCTGGCGTCGACAGGATCGACCGCGCCGTTCATCGGCCTGTTCGGCACGGTCTGGGGCATCATGAACAGCTTCCAGTCGATCGCCGTCACCAAGAACACCAGCCTCGCCGTGGTGGCGCCCGGCATCGCCGAGGCGCTGTTCGCCACCGCCCTCGGCCTCGTGGCGGCGATCCCGGCGGTGATCGCCTACAATAAACTGACGACCGAGCTGGGGCGCTACGCCAACCGGCTCGAGGCGTTCGCCGGCGAATTCTCGGCCATCCTGTCGCGGCAACTCGAGGAGCGTAGCTGACGCCATGGCGGCGACGCTGATCAACCCGCGCCGGCGTGGCCGGCGCGGTTACCAGAAGATGACCGACATCAACGTGACGCCGTTCATCGACGTCATGCTGGTGCTGCTGATCGTCTTCATGGTGACGGCGCCGCTGATCATCGCCGGCACGGCGATCGAGCTGCCCGCCGACTCCAAGGCGACCACCGCCTCGCCCGACGACAGCACCATCATCGTGCGCGTGGCGGCCGACGGGAAGGTCTCGGTCAAGAACACACCGATCGACCTGGCGCTTCTTGTGGGCGAGGTGGCGCGGCTCGCCCAAGGCGACCGCGGCCGCGTCGTGGTGGTGCTGGGCGACCGCCAGGCGAGCTACGCGCAGGTCGCGGCCGTGCTGGGGCCGCTATCGGCCGCGGGCTTCAGCGGCCTTGCGTTGGGCAAGACGGAAGCGGCGTCCGCACCGGCGCCATCGCCGGCACCCGCGCGGAAGAGCTAGGCAATGGCAGCGCCGCTCGCCCCCCGCATGCGCGTGCTGCGCCAGGCCACCCGCATGAGCGACATCAACGTCACGCCGTTCGTCGACGTGATGCTGGTGCTGCTGGTGGTTTTCATGATCGCCGCCCCCCTGATCTCGACCTCGGTTCCCGTCACCTTGCCGAACGTCGAGGCGAAGGCGATCTCCGACCAGCAGGAGCGCCTGGCCGTCACGCTGAACAAGGCCGGCAAGCTCTTTCTCGCCGATACCGAGATCGAGCCCGACCAGCTTGTGGCGCGGCTGCAGGCGATCGCCGACGCCAAGAAGGACACGCATGTGTCGCTGCGCGCCGACGCCGACCAGCGTTACGGCGCGGTGCTCGACCTGATGGAACAGTTGCGCGGCACAGGCCTGACCAAGATCGACTTGATCTTCGATCCGGTGCAGATGGCGCTGGGCGCCATGCGCCAGCAGGCCGAGGCCGAAGCTGCGGCCCGGCGCAACCAGGCAAAGCCATGAAGGCGCCCGGCGGCATGGAACAGAACCACGCCCCCGAACTTCGCCCCGGCGAGGAGCGCCCGGACAGCGATCGCGGCGAAATGCGCATCGGCTTCACGGTGTCCTGCGTGGCGCATGGCGCGATCGTGGCGTTGCTGGCGTTCGGCCTGCCGGTCACCTCGAACCCTAGGCTGGAGATCGACCAGGTGGTGCCGGTCAACGTGGTGACGGTCGCCGAAAAGCCCGCGGCGCCCAAGGTCGAGCCGCCCAAGCCGCAACCCAAAAAGCCCGAACCGCCGAAAGAAGAAGCCAAGGCCGAGCCGCCCAAGCCGGCGCCCGCGCCGCCGCCGCCGCCACCGCCGCCCGAGCCGCCGCAGGCCAAGCCCGAACCACCCAAGATCGAACCGCCCAAGGTGGAACCGCCCCCGCCGCCGCCCAAGGTGGTGGAAAAGCCGAAGCCGCCCGAGCCCAAGAAGGTCGAGCCGCCCAAGCCGCCGCCCAAGCAGCAGATCGCCAAGGCCGAGCCCAAGGCCAAGGAGCCGCCCAAGAAACCCGAGCCCGATCCGTTCGAGTCGGTGCTGAAATCGGTCGAGAAGCTGAAGCCGACGCAGCGGCCCGAGATCACGCCGCCGACGCCCCGGGCCGCCCCCCCGCCGCCGCAGCAGCAGACGGCGCTGAATTTCGGCGAGCAGATCACCGCCTCCGACTTGGACGCCGTGCGCGAGCGCATCCGGCCGTGCTGGAACCCGAATTTCGGCGGCCGCAACGCGCAGGAACTGGTGGTCGAGGTGGAAGTCTGGGCCAATCCCGACGGCACGGTTGCGAAGGCGCAGCCGCGCTCCAACATGCGCCTGTCGAGCGATCCGTTCTTTCAAAGCGCCGCCGCGGCTGCGATGCGCGCCGTGCTGAACGAGCGCTGTCAACCCTTGCCGCTGCCGCGCGAGAAGTACGAGCAGTGGAAGTTCTTCGTCCTGGTGTTCGATCCGAAACAGATGTTGGGAATGTGACGATGGCCGCAGAATCCATGAAGTGCGCTGCGCGTATCTTGATCGCGGCGGTGTTGCTGGCTTGGGGCGTGATGCCCGCGCAAGCCGAGCTTAGGATCGACATCACGCGCGGCAACGTCGAGCCGATGCCGGTCGCGGTCACCGAATTCTTCGGCAAGGAAGGGCAGGCGCAGACCGTCGGCCGCGACATGAGCCGCGTGATCTCGGCCGACCTGGAGCGGTCAGGCCTGTTTCGCCCGGTCGATCCGCGCGCCTTCATCCAGACGCCCGAGGCGCTGCAGACCCAGCCCAGATTTCCCGATTGGCGCGCCATCGCCGCGCAGGCGCTGGTGACCGGCCGGGCCGAGGTCCAGCCCGACGGCCGCCTCAAGATCGAGTTCCGCCTGTGGGACGTGATCGCCGAGCAGCAGATGGTGGGCCTGGCGTATTTCACCGTGCCGCAGAACTGGCGGCGCGTCGCCCACATCATCGCCGACCAGATCTACAAGCGCATCACCGGCGAAGACGGGTATTTCGATACCCGCATCGTCTTCGTTGCCGAGGCGGGGCCGCAGAACCGCCGCATCAAGCGCCTGGCGATCATGGACCAGGACGGCGCCAACCACCGCTTCCTGACCGACGGGTCGGCCCTGGTGCTGACCCCGCGCTTTTCGCCGACCACGCAAGAGATCACGTATCTTTCATATTTCAACGGCCAGCCGCGCGTCTACATTTTCAACATCGACACCGGCCAGCAGGAAGTGCTGGGCGATTTTCCGGGCATGACCTTCGCGCCGCGCTTCTCGCCCGACGGCAACAACGTGATCATGAGCCTCAGCACCGGCGGCAACTCCGAAGTCTATTCGATGGACCTGCGCACGCGGCTGGTGAAGCGCCTGACCAACCATCCGGCCATCGACACGTCGCCCAGCATGGCGCCGGACGGCCGCCAGATCGTCTTCAACTCCGACCGTGGCGGCGCGCAGCAGCTCTACATCATGGACAACGACGGGCGGAACGTGCGGCGCATCAGCTTCGGCAAGGGAACCTACGCCACGCCGGTATGGTCGCCGCGCGGCGACCTGATCGCCTTCACCAAGATTCTCGAGAACACGTTCTATATCGGCGTCATGCGCACCGACGGCTCGGGCGAGCGCCTGCTGTCGCAAAGCTTTCTGGACGAAGGGCCGACCTGGGCGCCGAACGGCCGGGTGCTGATGTTCTTCCGCCAGGCCCCCGCCGATGCCGCCGGCAAAGGCGGCTCGGTCCGGCTGCATAGCATCGACCTGACCGGCTATAATCTGCGCGAGGTGGTGACACCCACCGACGCGTCCGATCCTGCCTGGTCACCGCTCATTCCATAGGTATTGTCACGGAGCCCTATTGCCTGCGTCGAATCAGAGATTTAGGCGAAATCAAGGCATACCGGCGAAACTTTGAGCGTTCAGATCGATTAACCGGCTAAGTCATTGACAGTTGTAATGTTGCCCCCGCCGCGTGTATAAAGCCCGCGTTGGATGGGGTCGGGGCACGATACTGGTCGAAAAGCGCCGAAGGAGTATGAAATGCGCTGCAAAATCTTAGGAATCATCGCGGTTGCGGCTCTGCTGGCCGCCTGCGGCTCCACGCCCGAGGAAGTCGTCGAACTGAAAGGCACGGGTGGCGCTCAGCCGGCTGCTGCCTCGCCACCGCTGCCGCCCGCGGCGCAACAGGCCGCGCGCCCACCCCAGGGCGCCGCACCCGGCTCGGCCCAGGACTTCATCACCAATGTCGGCGACCGCGTGTTGTTCGACACCGCCAAGTCGGATGTCACGCCGGGAGGCCGCGCGACCCTGGAAAAGCAGGCGGCGTGGCTGAAGAAATATCCGGCGGTCAAGATCACGGTCGAAGGCCATTGCGACGAACGCGGCACCCGCGAATACAACCTGGCGCTGGGCGAACGCCGCGCCACCGCGGTCAAGAACTACCTGGTCGCGCTCGGCATACCGGCCGCCCGGGTGCAGACGATCAGCTACGGCAAGGAGCGTCCGGCGGTGGTCGGCTCGACCGATCAGGCCTGGTCGCAGAATCGCCGCGGCGTTACGGTCGTCCAGTAGCGGCCCGGCCGGCCGCGACCCCGCGGCCGGTATTTCCCTCGGCGCTTGAATCGGCGGCCCGGAGGCTGGCTTCTAAAGCCGGCGCCGGGCCGGCCTTATTTGCTCCACGCCATATTGTTGCCTGAAAACGGCTTCACTGTATGGTGTGGGTTCCATTCGGCCATAGCCCGCGATAGCGCGAGACAGGTCGGCGATGATCGGCTTCAGCAAACCCAAATTCCAGAATTTCGACGATGCCCGGGCGGGTTGCCTTCCCGGGATCGCCATTCTCGTTTCCCTCGCCGTGCTGGCCTTGGCGCACGTGCCCAGCGCCTTCGCGCAAAGCCGCGAGACGCAGCAACTGATCGACCGCATGGACCGGCTGGAGCGCGAGATGGGCACGGTCCAGCGCCAGGCCTTCGGCGGCAAGCCGCCTTCCCCCGGCGCCGCACCGTCGGGCCCGCCGCCGACCGAAGGGTCGATGGCGGCGATGCAGGTGCGCTTGAGCGAGCTGGAGAGCGTGCTTGCGTCGATGACCGGGCGGCTCGAAGAGCTCACGTTCCAGAATCAAAGCCTGCAAAACCGCCTCGACAAGCTGATCAGCGACGTCGATTTCCGTCTGCGCTCGCTCGAAGGCGGCGCCCCGGCGGGCGCGGCGCCCGCCGCCAACGCGGGCCAACCGCCTGCGGCGCAGCAAGGAATTGCGGCGCCGGGCGCCGCCCAGACGCCGGCCGGCCGCACCACGCTATCCATCCCGCCCGCCACGCCGTCCGCGCAGCAAGCCCCGGCCGCCGGCAGCAACGCAAGCCCGCCGCCCAGCGGCCAGCCCGGCGTGCTCGGCACGCTGACGCAATCTGATCTGACCACTGCCCAGCGCACCCCAGCCGCGGGACAGCCGGCCCAGCCTGCCGCCGCCCAGACCGCCTCGGCGGTGTCGCTGCCCGCGGGATCGGCTAAGGACAAGTACGAATTCGCCTACGGCCTTTTGCGCCAGCGCAACTATCCCGACGCGGAATCCGCGTTCCGCCAGTTCGTCGGCGCACACAAGGCCGACGAGCTCAGCGGCAACGCATATTACTGGCTGGGCGAAACGCATTACGTGCGCCGCCAGTTCGAGCCCGCGGCCGTCGCGTTCCTCGAGGGCTACAAGGGCTATCCCAAGGGATCCAAGGCGCCGGACAATCTGTTGAAACTCGGCATGTCGCTGGCGGCGCTGAACCGCCAGGGCGAGGCCTGCACCACCTTCGCGCGCCTGACCAAGGAATTTCCCGACGCGCCCTCGAACCTCAAGGCCGTGACCGAGAACGAGCGTAAGAAGCTCGGCTGCCCGGGCTGACCGGCGCCGTCCGAGCCAAGGGGAGGGGGATCATGTCCGCATCGGGGATAGCGCCGCGGCTCTAGGCGCCGCCGAATTCGCCGCGTTGATGCGCGGCTTCGAACCCTTCGAGTCGAAACCGATCCTGGCGGCCGCCGTTTCCGGTGGACCGGACAGCATGGCGCTCTGCCTGCTCGCCGATCGCTGGGCGCGCGCCCGGGGCGGGCGCGTGCTGGCGCTGACGGTCGATCATCGCCTGCGGCCGGAATCGGGCAAAGAAGCGCGGCAGGTCGCGCGCTGGCTGAAAGCGCGGGGCATCGCGCACCGCGTTCTGGTCTGGGACGCGCCCAAGCCCGGCGCCAATGTCGCCGCCCTGGCGCGCGACGCGCGCTACCGCCTGATGATTGCCGAGGCCACGCGGCGGGGCATTCTGCATCTGCTGCTCGCGCATCATCGCGACGACCAGGCCGAGACGCTGTTGCTGCGTCTGGCGCGCGGCAGCGGTGTCGACGGCCTGGCGGCGATGTCGCCCCAGGTCGAACTCGCCGAGTTACGCCTGCTGCGCCCATTCCTGCCAGTGCCGAAATCGCGGCTGATCGCCACGCTGAAGGCGATACGCCAGGATTTCGTCGACGATCCATCCAATCGCTCTGCCGCCTCGGCGCGCGCCAGGCTGCGCCAACCCCTCGCGGCCATCGCCGATGCCGGTCTCACGGTAAGACGCCTGGCCGATACCGCTGGGCGTATGGGCCGCGCGCGCCAAGCGCTGGAACAGGCCACGGCGGCGCTGGCGGCGCGCGCCGTGGCGATTCATCCCCACGGGTTCGCGTCGCTCGACGCCGCCATGCTTTTCCGGTCGCCCGAGGAGCTTGTCTTGCGGCTGCTGGCGCACGTTCTGATGGCCGTGGCCGGAGCCGCCTATCCGCCCAGGCTGGAAAATCTCGAAGCCCTGGCGCTAGCCCTGGCGGCGCCCGGCTTTCGCGGCAGTACGCTGCATGGCTGCCGCATCCTGCCGCGGGGCGCGGGCCTGCTGATCTGCCGCGAGCCCGCCGCCGCCGAAGGCCTGCTGAAACTGCCGGCGGGCCAGTGGATTCACTGGGACGGGCGGTTCGCCGTGCTGGCGCGGGCGGGATCGGGCTTGAGCGTCGGAGCCTTGGGCGAGGCCGGCTGGGCGGCGCTCGGGTCCGCCGCGGCCGCCCTCGGCGGGATTCCCAGGCCGGCGGCGTTAACCTTGCCCGCTATTTGGGCTGGAAAGCGCCTAGTCGCCGTGCCTTCCCTGGGTCCGGCATGCATGGAAGTCAATGGACTTGGGCAGGTCCAAACTGGTAGGATTCTTAAGTATTCTGCGGTCTTCGCGCCACATGCCCCCTTGGCGCCCGGCGGCATCGCCATTGCTTCGGCGGCCGCGCGCACTATCTAAGAAGACGCGGAAATCCCGTTTCCGTCGCCGGGGGGCAGGGGCGCTCGTGGCCCCGCCAGCGTTAACGATCGCGGCCTTTGGCCAGGAAGACGCATCGCGTGAACATTTTCGGCAAGAACTTAGCCCTCTGGATCATCATCGCGCTGCTGCTGGTGGCGCTGTTCAATCTGTTCCAGACCTCCGGCACGCGCACGCAGCAAGGCACGCTGCCCTATTCCGAATTCCTGAACATGGTGCAGAACGGCCAGGTGCGCGAAATCGTCATCAAGGGCCATACCATCCACGGCAAATATACCTCCGGCGGCATGTTCTCGACCTACGCGCCGCAGGACGCGAACCTGATCGACCGCCTGGACAAGGCCAAGGTGCAGTACAGCGCCGAGCCGAGCGAGGACAACGTGCCCTCGCTGTTCTCGATCCTGGTTTCCTGGTTCCCGATGCTGCTGCTGATCGGCGTGTGGATCTTCTTCATGCGCCAGATGCAATCCGGCGGCGGCAAGGCGATGGGCTTCGGCAAGTCGCGCGCGCGGTTGCTGACCGAAAAGGTCGGTCGCGTGACGTTCGACGACGTGGCGGGCATCGACGAGGCCAAGCAGGAGCTCGAGGAGATCGTCGACTTCCTGAAGGACCCGCAGAAATTCCAGCGCCTGGGCGGCAAGATTCCCAAGGGCTGCTTGCTGGTCGGCCCGCCCGGCACCGGCAAAACCTTGCTTGCCCGCGCGATCGCCGGCGAGGCGAACGTGCCGTTCTTCACTATCTCGGGCTCCGACTTCGTCGAGATGTTCGTCGGCGTCGGCGCGTCGCGCGTGCGCGACATGTTCGAGCAGGGCAAGAAGAACGCGCCGTGCATCATCTTCATCGACGAAATCGACGCCGTGGGCCGCCATCGCGGCGCGGGCCTGGGCGGCGGCAACGACGAGCGCGAGCAGACGCTGAACCAGCTCTTGGTCGAAATGGACGGGTTCGAGGCGAACGAGGGCGTGATCCTGATCGCCGCCACCAACCGGCCCGACGTGCTGGACCCCGCGCTATTGCGTCCCGGCCGCTTCGACCGCCAGGTCGTGGTGCCGAATCCCGACATCCTGGGCCGCGAGAAGATACTGAAGGTCCATATGCGCAAGGTGCCGCTGGCGCCCGACGTCGACGCCCGCACCATCGCGCGCGGCACGCCCGGCTTCTCGGGCGCCGACCTCGCCAACCTGGTGAACGAAGCCGCGCTGCTGGCCGCACGCAGGGGCCGGCGCACCGTCGGCATGTTCGATTTCGAGAGCGCCAAGGACAAGGTGCTGATGGGCGCCGAGCGCCGCTCGATGGTCATGACCGAAAAAGAAAAGGAAATGACCGCCTATCACGAATCCGGCCATGCCATCGTGGTGATGAGCCTGCCCGAAGGCGATCCGCTGCATAAGGTCACGATCATCCCGCGCGGCCGCGCGCTGGGCGTCACCATGTCGCTGCCGGAGCGCGACCGCCTCAGTTATTCCAAGAAATGGTGCGAGGCCAAGATCGCGATGTGCTTCGGCGGCCGCGTCGCCGAGCAGCTGGTCTACGGCGCCGACAATTTGAACAGCGGCGCGTCCGACGACATCCGCCAGGCCACCAACCTCGCGCGCGCGATGGTGACGGAATGGGGCATGAGCGACGAGCTCGGCCCCTTGCGCTACAGCGAGAACGAACAGGAAGTGTTCCTGGGCCACTCGATCACGCAGCGCAAGAACATCTCCGACGCGACCGCCAAGCTGATCGACGAGGAAATCCGCAAGGTGGTCGAGCGGGGCGAGAAGAACGCGCGCAAGATTCTCGCCGACCGTATCGACGACCTGCACAAGCTGGCCAAGGGGCTGCTTGAATACGAGACGCTGTCGTTCGAGGAGGCCAAGATGGTCCTGGCCGGCCAGACGATCCATCGCGGCGGCGACGACGAGCCCAAGCCCCAGCCGCAAGGGCCGGCGGGCCGGCGCGCCTCGGTGCCCACCGCCGGCGGCAAGCCGCCGGGTGGCCTGGAGCCGGAACCGCAGCCCGGGGCCTGACGGAATCACTTGGCCGGACCGAGCGCGGGACGGCAGGACTAGAGACGGGGCGCCGCAATGCGCCCCGTTCGCTTTTGCGGCGGTTTCTTTACGGGCCGGGGGGTATCCGTTATACAGCGCGATAGCCCAATCCAAGGGCCCGGACCCGGCGGAGGATCAATGGCCCGCAAGCTGTTCGGCACGGATGGCATCCGCGGCACCGCGAATACCGAGCCGATGACGGCCGAGACCGCGCTGCGGGTGGCGATGGCCGCCGCGCGCCGTTTCCGACGGGGCGATCACCGCCATCTCGTGGTCATCGGCAAGGACACGCGGCTATCCGGCTATATGCTCGAACCCGCGCTCACCGCCGGATTCATCTCGATGGGCATGGACGTGATCCTGCTGGGGCCGATGCCCACGCCCGCCGTCGCCATGCTGACGCGCAGTTTGCGCGCCGATCTCGGCGTCATGCTGTCGGCGTCGCACAACCCGTACCAGGACAACGGCATCAAGCTGTTCGGGCCTGACGGCTACAAGCTCAGCGACCGGGTGGAAGCCGAAATCGAGACCAGTGTCGCCGGCAGCAACGGCGATGGGCTGGCGTCGCCCGAACGCCTGGGCCGTGCCCGGCGCCTCGACGACGCGCAGGGGCGCTATATCGAATTCGCCAAGGCCGCGTTTCCGCGCGGGCTTCGCCTCGACGGCCTGAAGATCGTCGTCGATTGCGCGCACGGCGCCGCCTACAAGGTGGCGCCGACGGTGTTGTGGGAGCTCGGCGCCACGGTGGTGCCCCTGGGCGTCACCCCCGACGGCACCAACATCAACCGCGATTGCGGCGCCGTGCATCCGCAAGCGATGTGCGAGGCTGTCGTGGCGCATGGCGCCGATTTTGGCTTGGCGCTGGACGGCGACGCCGACCGGGTGATGATCGCGGACGAGCGCGGCCGGCTGCTCGACGGCGATCAGCTCATGGCCCTGGTGGCGAACTCGTGGCGGCGCGCTGGGCGGCTAAAAGGGCGCGGTGTGGTGGCCACGGTCATGTCCAATCTGGGCCTGGAACTTTACTTGAAGGAAAAGAGCATCAAGCTGGTGCGCACGCAGGTGGGCGACCGCTACGTGGTCGAGAAGATGCGCGCCGACGGCTACAACGTCGGCGGCGAACAGTCCGGCCATATCATCCTGTCGGACTACGCCACCACGGGCGACGGGCTGATCGCCGCGCTGCACGTGCTGGCGGTGATCGTCGAACGCGACCGGCCCGCTAGCGAAGTCGGCCGCATGTTCACGCCGCTGCCGCAACTGTTGAAGAACGTGCGGTTCGGCCGCGCCGATCCGTTGAGCGACGCCGAGGTCAAGCGCGCGATCAAGGACGGTGAGAAGCGCCTGGGCGGCAACGGCCGCGTGCTGATCCGCAAGTCCGGCACCGAGCCGGTGATCCGCGTGATGGCCGAGGGCGCCGACGAGAAAAAGATCGCGGACGTGGTGGACAACATCGTCGCCGCGATCGAGTCCGCTGCGCGACGCAACGCGGCGTAGCGGGCGTGCGCGGGCGTGTGTTGATCGTCGCCGGGTCGGATTCCGGCGGTGGGGCTGGCATCCAGGCCGACATCAAGACCGTAACGGCGCTCGGCGGCTATGCCATGACCGCGATCACCGCGTTGACGGCGCAGGATACGCTGGGCGTACACGGCGTGGTGCCGGTCGATCCCGCCTTCATCCGCCGGCAAATGGAGCTGTGCCTCGACGATATCGGCGCCGACGCGCTGAAAACCGGCATGCTGCACGACAGCGCGGTGATCGAGGCGGTGGCCGGCGTGATACGGGAAAAAGCGCCGCGCGTTCCGCTGGTGGTCGATCCGGTGATGATCGCCAAGGGCGGCCACAAGCTGCTGCAGGACCAGGCCATCGCCACGGTGAAAAACCGCCTGGCGCCGCTGGCGGCCGTGCTGACGCCCAACACGCCCGAGGCCACGGCGCTCACCGGCATCGCCATCGCCTCGCGCCAGGACATGGAAAAGGCGGGCAGGGCAATCCTGGCGCTCGGTCCCAAGGCGGTGCTGATGAAAGGCGGGCATCTGGACGGCGATACGATCCATGACCTGCTGGTTGAAGCTTCCGGCATCACCACGTTCTCCGGCCCCCGCATCATGACGCGCTCGACCCACGGCACCGGTTGCACGCTGGCCTCGGCCATCGCCACCGGCCTGGCGCAGGGGCTGGATTTGAAGGCGGCGGTGACGCGCGCGCGCGCCTATGTGCGCCGGGCATTGGAAACCGCCCCCGGCCTCGGCAAGGGCCACGGGCCGCTCAATCACGCGCACACGGTCAAGCCGTTCACCGCTTGAGGCCCGATATGAAAATCGCCATCGTGGCAGTCCTGTTTTCGGCGTTGTCGGCCATCGGCGCCGCCCATGCCCAGACCCCGGCCGAGCGCGGCGCCTATCTGATGAACTCCATCGTCGCCTGCGGCAATTGCCACACGCCCAAGCAGCCGGACGGCAGCGAAGACAAGGGGAAGCTGCTGGCGGGCGGATTCACGATCGAGGCGCCGCCGTTCACCGCGGTCGCCTCTAACATCACGCCGGACAGGGAAACTGGTATTGGCGCATGGACCGACGCCGCGATCGCCCGCGCCATCCGCGAGGGGATACGCCCCGACGGGTCGATTATCGGCCCGCCGATGCCGGTGGAATTCTACGCCAAGATCTCGGACCGCGACGTGATGGACATCGTCGCTTATCTGCGCACCGTGCCGCCGGTCCGCAACAAGACCGCCAAGTCGGTCTATCGCATCCCCCTGCCCAAGAGCTGGGGTAACGCCGCGGCCGATCCCGATCCGCAGCCGGTCAACGACAAAGTGGCCTATGGCGCGTACCTCGCCGGCCCTCTGGGGCATTGCATGGAATGCCACACCCCCATGCTGGCGGGCGGCGGCGGGCGCGACCTCAAGCGCATCGGCGCCGGCGGGCCGCCGATTCCCGGGCCTATGGGCGAGGTGATGCCGCCCAACCTCACGCCGGACAAGGAAACCGGCATCGGCCAGTGGACCGACGGCGAAATCAAGCGCGCGATCACCCAGGGCATCTCGCGCGACGGGCGCAAGCTCATGCCGCCGATGGCCTTCCCCTATTACGCGCGCATGACCATCCGCGACCAGGACGCGATCGTCGCCTATCTGCGCTCATTGAAGCCGGTCGCCGGACAGCGCTAGACTCGCCGTCATGACGGACAGCAAAGCCGAAACCCAGGACGACGACGGCGACGATGGCGCCGCCGCCCTGCCGGCGGGCGCCAAGAACTACATCACGCCCGACGGCCTCGCCCGCCTGCGCGACGAGCTCAAGACCTTGAAGCACACCGAGCGCCCCAAGGTTGTGGAGGTGGTGTCCTGGGCCGCGGGCAACGGCGACCGCTCCGAGAACGGCGACTACATCTACGGCAAGAAGCGCCTGCGCGAGATCGACCGGCGCATGCGTTTCCTGATCAAGCGCATCGAAATCGCCGAGGTGGTCGACCCGGCGCAGCAGAAAAGCCGCGAGCGGGTGTTCTTCGGCGCCACCGTCACCTATCTGGACCAGCGCGAGCAGGAACGCACGGTGCGGATTGTCGGGGTCGACGAGGCGCGCATCGACCGGGGCGAGATAAGCTGGACCTCGCCGGTGGCGCGCGCGCTGCTCAAGGCCCAGGCCGGCGACACCGTGGAGGTGCGCACACCCACGGGCCCCGAGGCGATCGAGATCGTCAGCATTTCATATTGAATCCGCCCAAATCCGCGCGTCCCGCGGCTTGATGCCGCGATTTGTGACGCGGGCATTACATCCCGGCCGATCATGCAATGGCCACGGCTGTGCCACTTTCTCGACACGATCATCGGCGATGGTGCGCAATCGCCGCTGAATTGGGGCAAGACGTGAAAACGGAGGAGAGGGCTATGATGCAGACCGCTCATTCGGCACCACGCCACACATCGCAAGGCGCGGAATCGCGTCACGCGCTGGAAACCGCCTTGCAACGCAGCTTCGTCGAAGGAACTGCCTGGCCGATCAGCCCGGCATCGCTGGCCGCGCTGACCGATATGGGGCTGACGGAAGGCCAGATCGCGCAGTATTTCGCGGTAGAGGCGCTGGCCGTGCGGGCCTTGCGCCGCAGCTATGGGTTCATGGTTTAAGGCCGGTTACCAGAACACCGGCACCAGCGACAGGACCAGAAGCGCTGCCATCGACCAGTTGAACGCCGTGCGGGCGTGGGGGCGGTGCAGCCACTTTCCCAAGCCGACGCCGAACAAAGCCCAGATCGCGAGCGAGGGAAAGGTGATCACCGCGAACACCGCGACGATCAGCGCCACCTCGCCGACCATCGACCCGCCCACGGTGGTGTAGGCGGTCAACGCCCCGAACGCGATGATCCAGGCCTTAGGATTGATCCATTGGAACGCCGCCGCCTCCAGGAACGTGATCGGCCGGGCGCGCGCCGACCCGCCATTGCCGTCGCCCGCGCGGGCGATGCGCCAGGCCAGGTACAAAAGATACGCCGCACCCAGGTATTTCATCGCCAGGTGCAGGCGCGGCTCGGCCTGGAACAGGCCGGTCAGGCCCAGCCCCAGGGCGAGCAGCATCACCACGAAGCCCAGGGTGACGCCCAGCATGTGCGGCATGACGCGGCTAAAGCCGAAATTTGCGGCCGAGGCCGTGACCATGATGTTGTTCGGGCCTGGGGTCAGCGCCATGGCCAGCGCGAACAGGATCAGCGGTCCGATCAATTCGGGCATGACGGGGTATGCGTGCCGGATCAGACGACGCGGCGGCGCGCGGCGTCGGGCGCATCGTTGGGCACGGACAGGGCCAATTGCACCAGGATGCTCAGCGCGCGTTTCAGCGTCGCCTGGTCGCGCGGTGCGCCCAGCGTCACGCGGAAGGCGTTGGGCGTGGCCTTGCCGTCGACCGCGAACTCGCAGGCCGGGCACACATTCACGCCGCGGCGGCGGGCCTCGGCGGCGAAATGATCGTCGCGCCAATGCGCCGGCAGGTCGATGAAGGCGTGCAGCGAATCGGGCCGCCCGCGCCAGGTAAATCCTTTCAGCGCCGCCGCGGCGATGGCGTGGCGCTGGGCCGCTTCGGCCCGCTGTTCGGCCATCAGCCTCTCGGCCGTGCCGTTCTCGATCCAGCGCGTGACGATCTCGGGCCCGAAGGCCGGCAGGCGCAGCGCGGTCGCGTGCAATGCTCCCCGCAGGCGGTCGCGCAAGGCGGCGGGCGTCGCCATCCACGCCACGCGCAAACCCGGCGCCAGCCATTTCGATGCGCTGGCGACATAGATCACGCGCTCGGGCAACAAAGCCGCGATCGGCGCGGGGCGCTCGACCGGCAAAAAGCCGTACACATCGTCCTCGATCAGGGTCATGTCGCGCGCTTCAAGCACCTGGGCGATGGCGCGCCGGCGCTTGGCGCCCATCAGCGCGGTGGTGGGGCTGTGCACGGTCGGCGTCAGGAACACCAGCTTGGCGCCGGTGGCGCGCGCCGTGCGGTCCAGTTCTTCCGGGATCGCGCCCTCGTCGTCCATAGCCACACCCACGCATTTGGCGCCGCCCACGGCGATGGCGTCGGGCACGCCGTGGAAAGTCATGCGCTCGGTCAGCACCGTGTCGCCCGGCTTGGCCAGCGCGAGGAGCGAAATCGCCAGGGCGTGCTGTGCCCCGCCCGTCAGCATCAGCCGGTCGGGGTTCAGGTTCAGGCCGATCCGCGCGATCCATTTGGCGCCCGCCGCGCGATAGCGCGGGTGGCCGACCTCGGGCATGTAATCCAGCAACGTGCGCAGGCCGGGCATGCGGCTGATCTCGTTCAGCGCCGCGGCCAGCGCCGGCGCGTGGCTCGCGCTGCTCGGCACGTTATGCGTCAGGTTGATCGCGCCGTCCGATTCCCCGCCCTCGGCTTCCTGGTCGCTCGCCGGGTCCAGCACATAGGTGCCGCGGCCGACCTGGCCCGACACCAGCCGGCGCTGCTCGGCCAATTGATAGGCGCGGCTGACCGTGCCCACCGCCACGCCTAGTTTCCACGCCAGGTCGCGCTGCGGCGGCAGCTTGGCGCCGGGCGCAAGCTCGCCCTTGCGCACGGCCTCGGCGATCGCATCGGCCAGGCGCTCGTATTGCAGACCGGGTTGTTCGGACAGAACCGGAGTCCAATTTGTCATAGTGGCAATGTTTAAGTTGACTGGTTCAATTTGTCAATTGTACAAAATTGATCCAAAGAAAAACTAGATCAATTTGGAGCGCACAATGACAATCTCGACACGCCACCAAGGGTCCGGCGCGCTGGCCGCGCCGGGCGGGTCGCTGCAAGGGTATGGCGGCGCCATCCGCCGCGCGGCGGTACGCACGGCCGATGCGCTTCTGGCCTGGGCCGAGCGCGCGCGGCAGCGCCGGCTGCTCGCCACGCTCGACGATCGGCTGCTCGACGATATCGGCCTCAGCCGTGCCGACGTGTCGCGCGAATCCGACAAGCCGTTCTGGCGCGGGTAGGGTGGTTCGGCGATGATCGTTGAGCCGAGCCACCAACGGACGGGCGAGGGGACTGAACGCGTCATGGACATCAAGCCGGTCACGCTGGAAGGGGCCGGGGTGCGGATGGAGCCGCTGACCGAAGCGCATGAATCGGCGCTGCTCGCCATCCTCGACCCCACGCTGACGCAATGGTTTCCGAAACCGATGCAGACGCGCGAGGACGTGCGCGGCTATATCGCCGAGGCGCTGGCCTGGCAGAAGGCCGGCACGGCGGTGCCGTTCGCGACCGTCGAGCGGACCTCGGGCAAGCTGATCGGCACCACGCGCTTCGCCAATATCGACCGCGCCAACAAGCGCGCCGAGATCGGCTGGACGCTGGTGGCGCGCGCGCATCAGCGCAGCGCCGCCAACACCGAGGCTAAACTGCTGATGCTGACCCACGCATTCGAAACCTGGGGCTGCATCCGCGTCGAGTTCAAGACCGACTCGCTCAACATCCAGTCGCGCACCGCCCTGACGCGCCTGGGCGCCACGGAAGAGGGCATCTTCCGCAACCACGTGATCTGCGCCAGTGGCCGGCTGCGCCACAGTGTTTATTTCAGCATCACCAACGACGAATGGCCGGCGATCAAGCAACGGCTGATCCGGCGCATGGCCGCCGGCGGCCACAGCCAAGCCTGAACGGGACGCACCATGAAACTGCCGATCTACCAGCTCGACGCCTTCTCCGGCCGCGTGTTCGCCGGCAACCCGGCGGCGGTGTGTCCGCTGAAAGACTGGCTGCCCGACGCGACCATGCAGGCGATCGCGGCCGAGAACAACCTGGCCGAGACCGCGTATTTCGTCGGCGGCAACGGCAAATACGCGATCCGCTGGTTCACCCCCGCCGTGGAGATCGAGCTGTGCGGCCACGCCACGCTCGCCTCGGCGGCCGTGGTGATGAAGCACTTGGAACCCACCCTCGACACGGTGCGCTTCACCACCCAGCGCGCCGGCGACCTGACGGTCGACCGCGACGGCGATATGTTCGTCCTGGATTTCCCGTCCTTGCCGGCCAAGCCCGTGGTTGCCCCGGACGGCCTAGAGATGGCCCTGGGCGCCAGGCCGGCGCAGGTGCTGGCGTCGGCGAGCAAATATCTTTGCGTCTTGCGCGACGAACGCGCGGTCAAGTCGCTCAATCCGAATTTCGCTGCTCTGAAACGGCTGGACAAGCCGGTAATCGTCACCGCACCAGGCAGCGACGGCGTGGATTTCGTCTCGCGTTTCTTCGCGCCCACCCACGGCATCGACGAGGACCCGGTGACGGGCTCGGCGCATTGCACCCTCACGCCCTATTGGGCGCAGGCGCTGAACAAGACCAAGATGCGCGCCCGGCAGATCTCGCCGCGCGGCGGCGATCTGGTGGTGGAGATGAAGGGCGACCGGGTGCGGATCGCCGGCCGCGTCGCGCCGTATCTGGAAGGCACCATCGATGTCTAAGCCGGCGGTCAAGGCGCCGCCGCGGCCGCCGCGTATCGCCGCCGCGGGGCCTGCCGACATGGACGACGTGCGCGCCCTGTTCCGCGAGTACGAAAAATCGGTCAGCGCCGGCGCGGCGCAATGTTTCGCCGGCTTCGAGCAGGAATTGGCCGGGCTGCCCGGCGATTGCACGCCGCCCGGAGGCGGCATCCTGCTGGCGCGCGACCAGGCCGGCGTGGCCCTCGGCGTGGTGGCGTTCCACCGGATCGAGCCCGGCACGGCCGAGATCAAGCGGCTGTACCTCAAATCCGATCATCGCGGCCAGGGCCTGGGCCGCCGCTTGATGGACGCTGCGTTGCGCGCCTGCGCTTTTGCCGGGTACACCGCCGTGCGGCTCAGCACCGTCCCCAGCGCCATGCGCGCGGCCGATGCGCTGTACCAACGCATGGGTTTCAGCGCGATCCCCGCCTATCCGGGCGCTGCCTGCGACGCGCGGTGTTACGAAACCTCGCTGTAACGGCGAGATAAAAGCGACTGGGAATCCGTCACATTGCGGCCTGCTTTCACGCCAGTGCCGCGATAGGGCAAATCAGGGTATAAGATTCACCCCCGGTCGCAATTCGACCGCGGCCTGCTCGGTCGTATTCGTTCTCCAACCGAAGTGAAGGCAATCATGAATATACCGATTTGGCGTCGTGGCCCCGCCGTCACGCTGGGCGCGTCCATGTGTGCGTTGCTCGCCGTGCCGGCCATAGCGCAGCAATTCGACAGCGAGGCGCCGCGCCAGGCCCAACGCCTGTTGCAGCCCGCGCAGTACCAAAGCGTGATCCACAAGGTCGACGACGCGGTGCCGGTCGTCACGCACACCTATCTGTTCACGCTGCAGACCAAATGGGGCCCGATGAAGGCCTATGGCTATGACGCCCTGGTGCTCCGGCTGCGCGAGCTTTACGCGATCCAGGCGCTGGAGGACACCAGCAAGACCGAAGCCTATGGCAAGGCGTTGGCGCAGGGCGCCACCGCGCCGATCCGCATGGCCGAGAACCTGGTCACGGACCCGGGCGCCACGATCTCGGGCATTCCGCGCGGCATCGGCGCGATGTTCGGGCGCATCGGCGATTCCCTGGGCGGCGGCAAGGGCGACGACGGCGTCATCGCCACGGCGTCCGGCGCGGCCGCGAAGCGGCGCGAGATCGCCGTGCGTTACAACGTCTCGCCCTACAGCGCCAACAAGGTGCTGCAGGACAAGATCGGCGACCTGGCGCGGGCCGAGGCGCTCGGCGGGCTTACCATGTCGGCGGCCACGATGGCGATGCCGGGCGGGATCGGCATGGTGTTCACGCTCGGCCGCACCAGTGAAAACATGACGGGGCTGTTGCGCGACCGAACGCCGGCCGAGCTGCGCGAGATGAACTACGACACGCTGCGCAATCTGGGTCTTCCGGTCGATGTCGTGCGGCAGTTCCTGGCGAACCCGCACTACAATCCGGGCGTCCAGACCTATCTGACCCAATCGCTGGGCGCTCTCGCCGGCGTCAGGCAGCTCGACACGTATGTGCGGCTCGCCACCGTGGCCGACGACGAGGAGGACGCATTTCTCTATCAGCGCATCGCGCAGATGCTGGCGGGCTATCACCGCACGATCGGCCGGATCGACAACGTGGGCGTGATCCACGGGCTGCCCCTGGCGCTGACCGCGAACCGGGATGCGGTGGTGGCGTTTCCGCTCGACGAACTGTTGTGGACGGCGCGTTCGTCGCAAACCGCCGCCGCCTTCGAGCAGATCATCAATCCGTTGCAGCCCCGGCGCAAGGAATTATGGGTCTCGGGCTATGTCTCGCCGATCGCAAAGCGCGAACTGGGCGCGCGCGGCTGGATCATCAACGAGAACGCGCGCGGCAGGCTCTACGACATCATGTAAGCGGCGCTTGCCGATCGCTTCGAACAACCGGAGGCAGCTATGAATGCGTCGAACGCAATAGGCCGCGCAACGGCGGCCATCTCGGCGGCGGTGCTCGCCGGCTTATGGCTTGTGCTGGGCGCGCCGGCGGCGCAGGCGCAGGGCCGCGTGCCCATCGTCTTCATTCCCGGCATCGGCGGATCGGTGCTGGCGGAAAAGGCCAACCCGCAAAAGATCTATTTCGGCGGCGTCAAGCAGACGATGGACCTGTTCGCCAAACTTGAGCTGCCGATCGATCGGTCCAAGGACAAGCTGGTTGCCACCGACATATTGCGTGAGGCGCAATTGGCGCGCGGGACCTATGTCGACCAGTACAAGCTGATCGTCAACCGGCTGGAGTCCTTGGGGTACAAGGAAGGCGCCAGCTTGTTCACCTTCCATTACGATTGGCGCCGGAGCAACTTCGAGGCCGCCGATGGCCTGCGCCAGTTCATCGCCGCCAAGGGCCTGGCCGGCAAGCCGGTCGACCTGATTGCCCACAGCATGGGCGGGCTGGTATCGACGATCTACCTGCAGAAATACGCCAGCGAGCAGAAGGTGCGGAACTTCGTCGCCATGGGAACGCCGTTCTTCGGCGCAGCCAAGGCGATCCGCGCGCTGGCCGAGGGCTTCGCCGTGTTCGGCGTGGAAAACTATCTCGTGGTCGGCGCGGGCAGCACCGGCACGGTCTATCGCGTTTTCGCCTCGATGGACTCGATCTACGAGCTGCTGCCGACCTATGGCGATTGCTGCCATATTCGCGAAACCGAATCCGGCCCGATGACTGAGATCAGCCTCTTGAGCAGCGATCTGGTTTGGCAGCGGTTCAATCTTCTGATGCGCGAAAAAACCAGGGCGGCGGGGAACGCCGAGTTCCAGGCCCGAACGCGCAGGAACATGGTGGAGCAGCGCCGGCTGGTCGATTTGCCGATGCCGCCCAACGTGCGGTTGACGGTGGTAGCCAGCGATTCCTCCGAAAGCACGCTGGTACAATTCCTCGGCGCCAAGCAAGGCATCGGCAAGCCGGTCTGGGGCGTCGGGCGCAACCAAGGCGACGGCACCGTGCCGCTGGTCAGCGCCATCGGCCATGCGCCCAAGGACAAGGTCATCATGTCCAACCGCGAGCACCAGTTCATCTTCGAAGACGACTCCATTTGGCCGCGGCTTCGTACTATCCTGACGCAATGACACCGTGTACGGCCGGATGGAGAATCCGATGTCTGGAATGGTGAGGGCGATAACCGGGGCGATTCTGCTGTCGGCGGCGGTCGCGTTGCAAAGCGCGACGGCCCAGGTACCCGGTCCGCAGGCCGCCCCGGCGCGCGCCGCCGCGGCCATCCCTATGGCGGAGATCGAACGCCTGGTCGCGCGCGTGGCGCTTTATCCCGACGAGTTGCTGGCCGTGATGCTGCGCGCCGCGACCCAGCCCGTGCAGATCGTCCAGGCCGCCCGGTTCCTCGACAGGGTGGCCAAGGACAAGTCGGCACAGCCCAACCCGGCCTGGATCGAGCCGGTGCGCATCCTCGCCGCTTATCCCGACGTGCTGCGCCGGATGAACGACGACCTGGACTGGACCGAGCGGCTGGGCGAGGCGGTGCAGTCGCAACAGGCCGACGTGCTGGCTGCGATCCAGCAATTCCGGCACAAGGCGGCGACGGCCGGCAATCTAAACTCCGACGGCAAGCTGACCGTCGTCGAGGATCGCGGCGCCTACGTGATCGAGTCGGTCGATCCCAAGGTCATCTACGTGCCGGTCTACGATCCGGCTCTGGTCTTGGTGCCGCAGCCCGCGCCCGTGCCGGCGGTCTATGTGCCGACGCCCTATCCCGCCTACTACCAGCCCTACCCGGCGGCGGCCGGTTTCGTCGCCGGCGCGCTGACCACGGCCTGGGTGATGGATTGGAATAATTACAACATCGACGAGGACGATATCCGCGAATTCCAGCAGTCGCGGCAGCAATCGCGCCAGGACTCGGCCGCCCAGCGCCAGCAGACGCGGCAGGATTCGACGGCGCAGCGCCAGCAGACCCGGCAGGACGCAAGGCCGGACCGCCCGCCCGCGCAACAGCAAGCACTCGGCGGCGGGGGCCAGCAGGATCTGCGCGCGGTCCTGGGCGGCGACCGTCCGGCGCAAATGCCTGCGGCGGCAGGCGCAGGCGCAGGCGTGCGGCCCGGGCTCCAGCCGCAAGGCGGCATCAATTGGGGCGGCGGCGAAAGGCCCGGCTATCAGCCGCAGCGCCAGCCCGGCCAGGGGTTCGAGCAGCGCCCGGGGCAATCGCCGGACGCGTTCAGCTATGGCTCCCGGCGCGACACCTTCCAGGCCAGCGACCGCGGCGCGCAAAGCCGCAATTTCGGCGGCGGCGGCGGCCGTCAATTCCAAGGCGGCGGCCGTAGGCGCTAGGGGCGGGAGGCATGACCATGACGATCGCGACGATAAAGAAGCCCCTGGCCTTGTTTGCGGCGCTGGCGCTCGGCGTGGCGCTCGCTGCCGCGCCGCCGGTATTCGCCGCCGACCCGGCGCAACGGATCTTTCCCAGCGCCGACGCCGCCGTTCAGGCGCTCAAGGCCGCGACCGCGCGCTTCGATGAGACGGCGCTGCGCGGCCTGTTCGGCTCCGATTACGATCGCATCAAGTCGGCCGACGCCGCGCAGTTGCGCGGCAATGTCGCCCGCGCGAACAAGGCGATGGCCGAGCATGTCCTCTTGTCGCCCGACGGCCCGGACCGGGTGGTGCTGCTGTTCGGTTTCGAGTCCTGGCCGTTTCCGATCCCGCTGGTCAAGGAAGCGGGCGGCCAATGGCGCTTCGATACCGCGGCCGGGGCCGAGGAGATTTTGAACCGCCGGATCGGCGCCAACGAGCTGAAGGCGATCGCTTCACTCGCCGCCTATGTCGCCGCGCAACGCGAATACGCCAGCAAGCCGCGCGGCGACGGGCCGGTGCGCGCCTTCGCCCAGAAAATCCGCAGCGCCCCCGGCAAGAAGGACGGGCTCTATTGGCCCGCTAGGCCGGGCGAGGAGCAAAGCCCGTTCGGCCCGCTGGTGCCCGACGCCGCGCAGCGCCAGCCCGGCGCGCCGTATTACGGCTATTACTTTCGCATCCTGACGGCGCAGGGCCCCGCGGCCCCGGGCGGCGCCTATAGCTACGTCATCAACCGCAACATGGTCGCGGGCTTCGCCATGCTCGCCTATCCCGCGGCTTACGGAAACACGGGCATCATGAGTTTCGTCGTCAACCACTACGGCGACATCTATCAGAAGGACCTGGGCCCAGACACCGCGGCCCAGGCCGTTGCGATCCGCGCCTACAACCCGGATTCGAGTTGGGTGCCGGTCCAGCCATCCAGGCAATGACGAAACATTTGCAAGAGGAACGAACCGATATGCGCATCATAAGGATCGCCGCAGCGGCTGTCGTCGCGCTGGGACTTGTCGCGCAAACGCTGCCGGCGGCGGCCCAGGACGCCAAAACGGATATCCGCAAGATTCCATGCAGCGAGCTGGAGCAGGCGGAGGACGGCGACCGCGTCGCAGCGATCTTTTTCTTCTATGGATTCCATGCCGCGCTGCTGAACGCATACGAAGTCTCGCCGGCCAATCTCGAAAGAAACGTCCGCAACGTGGTTGCGTTCTGCCAGCAGAACCCGGCCATGCCGATCTTCGAGGCGATGCCCAAGGCGTTTCAGCGATGAGGCGCAGCATTACACTCCCGGCGGCGGTTGGCGTCGTGTCGGCGGGCCTAACATTCGCCGCGGTTTCGGTCGAAGCCGTCGCGCAATATGCCTATCCGCCCTGCCAGCCAGGAGCGCCGGGTTGCGCCAGCGCGCCGCCGCCGGAGCCCTATCAGGGCGAGGTATTTCGCGGCGCTGCCCGTGGCGCGGCGCGGGGCGCCGCGATCGGCGCTATCTCCGGGAATGCCGGCCGTGGAGCCGCTATGGGCGCCGTATTCGGCGGCGCTAGGCGAGCCGCTGTGCGGCGCTAGGGCCGCCGCCCGCCTTAAAATCCAGCAAGAACCGGGTGGGCTGGGGCGTCCACGCCTCCTAGAGTCCGGGCATGAAACGGATGGAGGCAACCATGACAGGGCTTTATGCTGTAGCTCATGAAACCCCGGGTCCCGGTGCGATGAAAAGCGGTACGGCGAAGGCAATCGAGGCGGCGGACGGCGCCGGCGGCCCGTACCACGCCCGGATCGAGGCGGCGCTGCAATACCTGTCGAAAAAATGGCGCCAGCAGCCCGAGCTGGGCGATGCCGCCGCGGCCGCGGGCATGAGCGAATTCCATTTCCAGCGCGTGTTCACGCGCTGGGTCGGCGTCAGCCCCAAGAAGTTCCTGGGCTACCTGACGCTGGACAGCGCCAAGGCGGCGCTGGCGCGCGGCGAAAGCGTGCTGGACGCGGCCTATGGCTCGGGCTTGAGCGGCCCGTCGCGCCTGCACGACCTGTTCGTCACGCAAGAGGCGGTGACGCCTGGCGAATACAAGCGCCGGGGCGAGGACATGACGATCCATTGGGGTTTCGCCCCGTCGCCGTTCGGCGACTGCATCGCGATGTGGACGCCGCGCGGCATCTGCGGCCTCGGCTTCATCGGCGACAAGAACCGCGACGCCGCCTACAAGGACCTGGCTCAGCGCTGGCCCGCCGCGCGCTACGTGAAAGACGCGGCCGGCGCCCAGCGCCTGGCCGCCGGCGCCTTCGCGCCCGTGGATAAGCGCCAGAAGCTGGGGCTGATGCTCATGGGCTCGCCGTTCCAGATCAAGGTGTGGGAAGCGCTGCTGACGATTCCCGAGGGCGGCCTCGTGTCCTACGACGCGCTCGCCGCCGCCATCGGCCAGCCGGGCGCCGCGCGCGCCGTCGGCTCGGCCGTGGGCGCCAACCCGATCTCGTTCCTGATCCCGTGCCACCGCGCTATCCGCAAGACCGGCGTGATCTCGGACTACCACTGGGGCCGTGCGCGCAAGCTCGCGATCATCGGCTGGGAACAGGCGCAGGCCGAACGCCGCGAGGGCCGGGCGGCCTAGTCCGATAGAATAAGAAACCACCAAGGCACAAAGACACCAAGTAAGGCTTGGTCTTTTCTTGGTGTCTTGGTGGTTCTTTTCCGACAGGCTATTCTCGCGCCCTGTTCATAAGGGGAATAGCCTTGGCCAAGGACAAAAAGCGCAACACCGCGAAGCACCGCATCGCCGTCGTGCCGGGCGACGGCATCGGTAAGGAAGTGGTGCCCGAGGGCATGCGCGTGCTGGAAGCGGCGGGGCGGCGCTTCGGCATCGAATTCACCTGGGACCGCTACGACTGGTCGTGCGAAACCTACAAGAAGACCGGGCGCATGATGCCGGCCGACGGCCTCGACCGCCTGAAAGAGAGCGAGGCGATCTATCTCGGCGCCGTGGGGTTTCCCGGCGTGCCCGACCATGTTTCGCTCTGGGGCCTGTTGATCCCGATCCGCCGCGAGTTCCAGCAATACGTCAATCTGCGCCCGATCAAGATGCTGAAGGGCATGTCGAGTCCGCTGGCGGGCCGCACCGCCAAGGACATCGACTTCATCGTCATCCGCGAGAACAACGAGGGCGAATATTCCGCGATCGGCGGGCGCATGTTCGAGGGCACCGACAGCGAGATGGCCTTGCAACAGACCATCTTCACCCGCCGCGGCACCGACCGCATCCTGCGCTACGCATTCGACCTGGCGAGCAAACGCAAGCGCAAGCAGCTCACCTCGGCCACCAAATCGAACGGCATCATCCACACCATGCCGTATTGGGACGAACGGGTGCGCGCGGTCGCCAAGGGCTATCCCACCGTCAAGTGGAACCAGTTCCATATCGACATCCTGGCGGCGCATTTCGTCATGCACCCCGATTGGTTCGACGTGGTGGTGGGCTCGAACCTGTTCGGCGACATCCTGTCCGACCTGGGCCCGGCCTGCGCCGGCACGATTGCGATTGCTCCGGGCGGCAACATCAACCCCGAGCGCGAGTTCCCCTCGATGTTCGAGCCGGTGCACGGCTCCGCGCCGGATATCGCGGGCAAAAATATCGCCAATCCCATCGGCCAGATCTGGTCGGGCGCCATGATGCTCGAGCATCTCGGTCACAAGGAGGCGGGCGACGCCATCGTCAAAGCGATCGAGGACGTGATCGCCGACAAGAAATCGCTGACGCGCGACATGGGCGGCAAGGCCAGCACGCAGGAGCTGGGCAAGGCGATCGCCGCGGCGGTGAAGGGATGAACGACAGGAGCAGGCCGGCCGCGCGCTTCTTCGACGATTTCAAGCCGGGCGACAGCTTCACGTCCAAGGGCGGCTCGATCAGCGAAGCCGAGATCATGGAGTTCGCCAACAAATACGACCCGCAGCCCTTTCACATCGACAAGGCGGCGGCCAAGAAATCGATCTTCGGCGGGCTGATCGCCAGCGGCTTCCAGACCATCGGCTTCAGCTTCCGCCAGATCTGGGATACCGGCATATTCGGCGACGCCAATTTGGGCGGCCACGGCATCGACGAGGTGCGCTGGATGAAGCCGGTATTCCCCGGCGAGCGGCTTACCGTCACCGCCACGATCGAAGAGCTGGTCCCGTCGAAATCCCGGCCCGACCGCGGCACCGCCAAGGTGCGCTACGTCACCCGCAACGCCGGGGGCGATCCGGTATTCTCCATGCTGGCGCTGCAGATATTGAAACGGCGGCCGTCATAAAACCGAAACGCGGCCTATTGGCATGGATAATAAGGCAAACGGGCGATTTGCCCTTTGACGCGGTGCAGCGAAATTCATAGCATCCGCGCCCCTCATTGTTACAAAGCGACGCCATGATGAAGCCCACAAGCCGCCCCGCCCGCCCGCATTTCTCCTCCGGCCCCTGCGTCAAGCGCCCGGGCTGGTCGCTGAAGGGCTTGGAGAAGGCGCTGCTCGGCCGTTCGCACCGTGCCAAGCCCGGCAAGGCGGCGCTGAACGAGGTCGTGGCGCGCAGCCGCGCCATCCTCGGCATCCCCGGGGATTGGAAAGTCGCCATCGTGCCGGCGTCGGATACCGGCGCGATGGAAATGGCGATGTGGACCATGCTGGGCGCGCGCGGCGTCGACATGCTGGCCTGGGAAAGCTTCGGCCAGGGCTGGGTGGCCGACGCGCAGAAGCACCTGAAGATCGCCGACCTGCGCGTGATCGACGCGCCCTATGGCAAGCTGCCGGACCTCACGAAAGTCGACGGCGACCGCGACGTGGTGTTCACCTGGAACGGCACCACTTCGGGCGTGCGCGTGCCCGACGGCGCGTGGATCAAGGCCGACCGCAAGGGCCTGGCCATCGCCGACGCCACCTCGGCGGCCTTCGCCATGAACCTCGCCTGGGACAAGCTCGATGTCGTCACCTGGTCCTGGCAGAAAGTGCTGGGCGGCGAGGCGGCGCACGGCATGCTGGCGTTGAGCCCCAGGGCCGTGGAGCGTCTGGAGACCTTCACGCCGCCGCGCCCGTTGCCCAAGCTGTTCCGGCTCGCCTCGGGCGGGAAGCTCAGCCAGGGCATCTTCGCCGGCGAGACCATCAACACCCCCTCGATGCTGTGCGTCGAGGACGCGCTGGATGGATTGCGCTGGGCCGAAAGCGTCGGTGGCCTCAAGGGCCTGATCGCCAGGACCGAGGCCAACGCCGCGGCGCTGGACCGCTGGGTCAAGCGCACGGGCTGGGCCGGGTATCTGGCGGAAGAATCGCGCTACCGCTCGCCTACCTCGGTCTGCGTCAAGATCATCGATCCGTGGTTCGCCGGGCTCGATCCGAAAGCGCAGCAGGACCAGGTGAGGCGCCTGGCGCAGCTTCTGGAGGACGAAAACGCGGCCCTGGATATCGCCGGGCACCGCGACGCGCCCGCCAACCTGCGGATCTGGTGCGGGGCGACGGCCGAAACGGCAGACATCGAGGCGATGACGCCGTGGCTCGATTGGGCGTGGGGCGAGATCGCTGGCAAGAAGGCCGCGGCATGAACGCGGCACCCCGGCCGCGCGTGCTGATCGCCGACGCGTTGAGCCCGCGCGCGCTGGAGATATTCAAGGAACGCGGCATCGACGCCGACGAGGCGGTGGGCCTGAAGCCCGACGCGCTGAAGGCCAAGGTGAAGGACTATGACGGGCTGGCCGTGCGCTCGGCCACCAAGGTCACGGCCGACGTGCTGGCCGCGGCGCCCCGGCTCAAGGTCGTGGGCCGCGCGGGCATCGGCGTCGACAACATCGACGTGCCGGCCGCCACGCAGCGCGGCGTCGTGGTGATGAACACGCCGTTCGGCAATTCGATCACCACGGCCGAGCACACCATCGCGCTGATGTTCGCACTGGCGCGCCAATTGCCCGCCGCCAACGCCTCGACCCACGGCGGCAAGTGGGAAAAGTCGCGCTTCATGGGGGTCGAGCTGTACGGCAAGGCGCTGGGCGTGATCGGCTGCGGCAATATCGGCGCCATCGTCGCCGAACGCGCCATCGGCCTGCACATGCACGTCCTGGCCTACGACCCGTTCCTGTCGGACGAGCGCGCGCTGTCCCTGGGCGTGGAAAAGGTGACGCTGGACGATCTGCTCGCCAGGGCCGATTTCATCACGCTGCACACGCCGCTGACCGAAACCACGCGCGGCATCATCGGCAAGGACTCCCTAGCCAAGACCAAGAAGGGCGTGCGCATCATCAATTGCGCCAGGGGCGGCCTGGTCGTGGAAGAGGATTTGAAGGCGGCGATCCAGTCCGGCCACGTCGCCGGCGCGGCGCTGGATGTGTTCACCGAGGAACCGGCCAAAGCCAACGCGCTGTTCGGTCTCGACCAGGTGGTGGCTACGCCCCATCTCGGCGCCGCCACGGCCGAGGCGCAGGAGAACGTGGCGGTCCAGGTGGCCGAGCAGATGGCCGATTTCTTGCTCACCGGCGCTGTGTCGAACGCCATCAACATGCCCTCGGTCACGGCCGAGGAAGCGCCGCGCCTGAAGCCCTATATGAAGCTGGCGGAACAGCTCGGCTCGTTCGCCGGGCAGATTTCCGAATCTGGCCCCCTGGCGGTCAAGCTGGAATACGAAGGGCTGGTGGCTGGGCTCAACACCAAGCCGCTGACGGCTGTCGCGCTGGCCGGGCTGCTGACGCCGCTGATGGACTCGGTCAACATGGTCAACGCGCCGGTGATCGCTAGGGAGCGCAAGATCGACGTGTCCGAGACGCGCCACGACCGGCCGAGCGACTACCAGACACTGATCCGCCTGACCGTGACCACCGACCGCGGCACGCGCACCCTGGCCGGCACGCTGTTCGGCGGCGACAAGCCCAGGGTCGTGGAGATCGAGGGCATCCGCATCGAGGCGGCGCTGGCGCCGCACATGCTCTATTGCCGCAACGACGACAAGCCCGGCATCATCGGCGGTCTGGGCAGGCTGCTGGGCGACAACCATGTCAATATCGCCACCTTGCATCTCGGCCGCGACAAGCCGGGCGGGCAGGCGATCGCGCTGCTGGCGATCGACCAGCGCCTGTCGGGCGATCTGCTGGATTGCGTGCGCGAGCTGCCGAACATAAACCAGGTCCGGCCGCTGCGCTTCTAGCCCGGCCCGGTTCTCACTTCGGCGGAACCCGAAGCATCGCCGCGCGGAAACCGGCATCGTGCCCAGGCCGATCAAGCCGATGGGAGCCCACGATGGCCGTTACCTGCTGCATCCGCTATGTGCTCGATCCGTTCAAGCGCGCCCAGTTCGAGGAATACGCCAAGCGTTGGAGCGACATCATCCCGCGCTGCGGCGGCGGGCTGATCGGTTATTTCATGCCGCATGAAGGCACCAACAACATCGCCTATGCGCTGATTTCCTTCGACAGTCTGGCCGCCTATGAAGCATACCGGGCGCGGCTCAGGGTCGACGCCGGGGGTGCTGCGAATTTTCGCTTCGCCGAGGAGCAGCGCCTCATCCTGGCTGAGGAACGGACGTTCCTGCGGCCGGTATGAAAGACTGGGCAGGCCCATGATCGCCGTCACGCCGGAAACCGCGCTCGTCATCGGCCTCACGTTCTTCGCCGCCGGGCTGGTCAAGGGCGTGATCGGCCTCGGCCTGCCCACGGTTTCGCTGGCGTTGCTCACCGCCACCCTGGGCTTGAAGGACGCCGTCGCCCTGCTGCTGGCGCCGTCCTTCGCAACGAACCTGTGGCAGGGCGTCGTGGGCGGGCATTTGACCGCGTTGCTGCGGCGCTTGTGGACCTTGCTGGCGGCGGTGTGCATCGGCACATGGTTCGGCGCCGGCATCCTGGCGCGCGGCGACGTGGCGCTGCTCTCGGGCCTGCTAGGCTTGCTGCTATGCGCCTACGCGATGTTGAGCCTGACGCGCGTCCAGCTACCCGCGCCCGGCGCCGCCGAATGGATCTGGTCGCCGGTGGTGGGGGCGGTGAACGGGTTCCTGACCGGCATGACCGGATCGTTCGTCGTGCCGGGCGTGATGTACTTGCAGGCCCTCGGCCTCGGGCGCGAAGCCATGATCCAGGCGATGGGCGTACTGTTCACCGTGTCGACCCTGGCGCTGGCCGTTTCGCTCAACGACCAACGCCTGCTGTCGGCGAATCTCGCGGCGCTGTCGCTGGCGGCCGTGGTCCCGGCCTTCGCCGGCATGGCGCTGGGCCAGCTCGTGCGCAAGCGACTCAGCGAGGCCGCTTTCCGCATGGTGTTTTTCGCGTCGATTGCCGCTCTCGGCGCCTGGATCGCGGTCCAGGCCGCCTTCCGTTGAGCCGCGTTCAGGTGATCGGCAGCATCACGTGCTGCTTGAACGCCGGCCGCTGCGCCAGCCGCTCGTACCACGCGCGCGCGTGCTTGGCTTCGGGCCGTTCGACCGGAAAATTGAACCAGCGATAGGCGAATATACCCAGCGCGATGTCGCCGACCGTCAGCGAATCGCCGGTGACGTAAGTGCGGCCGGCCATATGCGCGTCCAGCAGGGCCATCATGTCGGCCGTCCGCTTGCGCGAGGCTTCGATCACGGCGGGGTCGCGCTTGTCCGGCGGGGTGCGATACAGCCCCAGGAACAGCGGGGTGATGGCGGGGCCCAGGGCGGAAAGCTGCCAGTCCATCCAGCGCTCGGCGTCGGCGCGCTTCTTGGGGTCGGAGGGCATCAGGGTACCCACCCCGTGCTTACCCGCCAGGTACCGGATGATGGTGTTGGATTCCCACAGCACGAAGCCGTCCTCGTCCATGGTCGGCACCAGCCCCATCGGGTTCATGGCCAGGTATTTGGGCTCCCGGTTGCCGCCGAATGGGCCGCCGATATCCACGCGTTCGTACTTCAGGCCCAATTCTCCGATGCACCACATGACCTTCTGGACATTGGACGAGTTGTTGCGGCCCAAGATTTTCAGCACGGCGGTTCCTCCGGTTATCGCGGTCAATTCGGGTGATTCGTTAACCTTTTTACCGCCGCGAGGTCAAATCACCAAGATGTTGTGGCGAATCACCCCCTATACACAAATAGTCCTTTGTCGCCCGGCCATATCTAGTATAATCCGTTAATAGGACTACCATATTCAGCAAGCTCCGGGGAAAGAGCGGGCTGAAACAGGCGGGGGAGGGGCGAACGTCAGATCGCCCTGACAGGTCGACGAGATGAAATTTCGCCGCTCGGGCGGAAAGAATCCAGATGTAGGCGAACCGCGCGGTTCGTTGGCGCCGGCCCCGGCACCGGCTCGCCGTCGGCGCGTCGCGTTCCGCCGCGTCGTCGCGCTGCTCATCGTCGGCTTGGTGGTCTACGCTTTCCTGTTCATCGAGCAATCCTGGATCCGCGCCGACGGCCTGGTGCAGGGCCCCACGACCCTGGTCGAGCCAGTCAACAAGGCGCGCATCAAGGACATCAAGGCCACCTGCAACGATGTCGTGAAAGTCGGTCAGGAACTGGTGATCCTGGAGAACGAAACCAAAGGCATCGAATACGACAACGTCGTGCGCCAGCTCGAAAGCCGCAAGATCGAGCTGAGCGGCAACGTCAAGGTCGCGGCCGAGGACGTAAGCTCGGCGCGCGTCGGCTACAACGGCAAGCTGGCGGTCCTGGCCGAGAAGGCGACGATCTTCAACATTCACGACCGGCTGTACAAGGAAGGCGTGATCGCGCGCACGGAATGGGATCTGGCGCGCATCGCCTACAAGTCGGCCGAGGCCGACTCGCTGACGGCGGAGGCCGACTGGCGTTCGAAGCAGGCGTCATACGACCGGGCCGAGCGGCAGCTTCTGTCGGACGCCAAGGCGATCGACAAGCAGCTTGTCGATATGCGCGGCTCCGAGGAAATCCAGAAGACCCAGACGCTGCGCGCGCCGAAGGACGGCGTGATCACGGAATGCGGCTATCTGCCCGGCGCGGTGGTGGACGCCGGCATATCGGTGTTCGTGATCTTCGACCCGAAGGAAGCCTACATCGAAGCGTATTTCGAACCGACCACCGTGCAGCGCCTGCGGACCGGCATGAAAGGCTCGGTGCGCCTGCCCGGGTTCGCCGACGCGCTGGAATTGTCCATCACCTCGATCGACACGGTCATCACCCGCCGGCCGGAAGAGTTGACACGGTACTTCTGGCAACGTGAGCAATGGACCCAGTACCAGCCCGTACGGTTCAGCCTGAAGTCGCTTTCGCCCGACCAGCTTACGCGCGTGCGCTATGGCGCCCATGCGGCCATCAGCTTCCTGTTCCTGCCGAGCTGGGCTGAAAGCCTCTACGCGTCGATCTACGGCCGCGCACCGCGCACCTGACCTTCCCGTTTTCGGCTTTATCGTCGTGCCGCGCCGATACCCCCGGCGCGCTCTGCGCCATCGGTTTCTGCTGGGGTGGTACTGCTTCTGCACTATGCCGGCAACGACCCGGGCATCGAGGCCTATAGGGCGTTGTTGAAGGCCGACGGGCGCCGCCTACCGCTTCGGTTGGTCGACCTGCGCCTGCTGATTGTAGCGCTGCGGATTCGACACGACGATCCGCAGGTAGCCGCTCTGATCGTCCACGCCGGTCAGTTTCAGGTGGATGGCGGCGGGCAGGCGTTTGCCGTCGTCGGACCAGAACACCGAGAAATCGCCGGCGCTCACGTCGGGCTTGAGGCCCGCAAAGAAGGGGATGCCCACCGGCGCCTGGCGCGCGACGATCGGGCGCTGGCCCGCCGGCAGGCGCTTTTCGATCGCGGCGCGCGCTTTGTCGAAGCGCTGGCGGGCGTTGATGCCGTCGAGTTGTGCGCTGACATCGACGATGGTGGGGCTTAAAGCCTCGATCGCGACCAGGCGTTCGCCATCGGAGCGGTCGAACCAAGCCTCCACTCGCTCGATGTCCTCCAGCCACGGCTTTACCGCCAGCTCGCAGGCGAGATAGCGCTTGCCGACGTCACGGCAGCTCTTCGACTTGGCGCGAACCTGGGCCAGGCTGGCGTCCCAGCCGAAGCCAAACATGATCGGGCGATAGGCGGCTTCCAGCGACGCCGTGTCGGGCGGCGTCATGGTGACGGAAGCGGGGTGCGGCTTGGCCTGCGCCGGCGGCTGGGCCGCCGGACGCGCCGGCGCCGCGGCGGCGGGTTTCTGCACGGGCGCAGGCTGGGCCGGTGCGGCCCGCACCGGATTCATGGGCGCGGGCGCTGCCGGCGTTGCGGTGGGCGGCGCCGGCATGGAAACGGCGGCGGGTGTCACCGGCGATGCGCCCTGGGCCGGGCGATTGGCCGCGGCCAGCCGGCGCTGGAGCGCCTGTTCCAGCGCTTCGCGCACGCGCGGATAGGCGGCGGCGGCGTCCAGTGGCCCCCGGCGGCAGCCCGGCAGCACGTCGAACGACGCGCCCTTGGACAGAAGGAAGCTCACCGTGTCCATGCGTCCGCCGGCGGCGGCGACCAAAAGCGGCGTGTCGCAGAAATCGGCGCCGCCGCGGCCGTTCACGTGGCCGCCCTTGGCCAGCATCTGCTCGATCGGTCCATTCAGGCCCTCGCGCGCCGCCGCCAGCAGCGGCGTGTCGTCGCGCCTGAAGGTGCGGTTGGGATCGGCGCCCGCCTCCAGCAGCTGGCGCACCACGCTCGCCTTGCCGGCGCGCGCGGCGATCAGCAGGGCCGGAACGCCGTAGCCATCCTCGGTGTTCGCCGAAAAGCCGCCGCGCAGCAGCTTCGCCATCTCTTCGGTGTTGCCCTGGCGCGCGGCGGTGACGATCGGCCGTTCCGGGCCGGCGAACATCGCGCCTACGGTCTGGCGCGCCTCGAACAAAAGATCGGGCAGGCCGACGGCCGTGCGCGTGATCTCGTAGCTGACTACCGCCAGCAGCAGCGACGCTGCGCCAGCGCCAAGCGTGTAGACGAGCTGCCGGCGTTTGATGCCGCGCGCGGCCTGCGCCGGAGGAATATCGTGCCGCTGGGCAAAGGCGGGCTCGGCATCGGGATCGGCTTCCATGACCACCGGCTCGATGCGGATATCGCTATCCGGCGCGGCCATCGGGTCGCCGCCGCCGGCCTCGTCCGCCAGCATCGGCACTGCGCGGTCGGGCTTGGCGGGGCTCCGCGGCGGCGCTGCCTGCGGCTGAGGTTGCGGCCGGCTCTGCGGCCGGCGGCGCGATATGGCGGCCTGCGCGCGCGGCGGCAGCGGCGGACGGGATGGCGGCGGCAGCTCGGCCGGCTCATCGCCCGGCGCCATGTCGGCATCGCCGTTTTGCGGCCGTGCGCGTCCGGGGCCGCGCACGCCGCGCGCGTCCACCACCACCAGCTCACGCGCCGTGGTCGACACGCCCACGCCGCCGGGAATCGATTGGATCAGCCGCACGCCGTCGAAGCGCTTTTCGGCCGCCAGGGCCGCCAGCTCACGCGCGCCTTCGTCGCGCACGCGGAACCGCTGCCACACCCACCAGCGTCCGCCAATGCGGCCTTCGACGACGAACATCGGCGTGGAATGCGGTTTGGGTGCCGCGGCGCCGCCGTTCCTGGGGGCGTGGGGTGCGGTCTTCATCGGCCCCGGCTTAGTTCTTGTCCTGCCACGACGCGGTCGTGACGCCGAGCTTGCGCAGCATCTGATTGTAGAACACGAAGAACTGGCGGATCGTGTCGTCGGACCGCTCGAACGTGCGCAGGTAATCGAGCGCGGCCAGCATCAACTCGTGCTGCGTGGTGCATTCCGACGGCGTGCCGCTGAGGCCCGGCCGGCGGCAGCCCCATTCCTCGAGCATGTACTTGGCATTCTTCACGCGCGTCGCGGCGGCGCGCACCGTTTCCACCTGCGCGGATTGCAGCTTGCGCAGCCGGTCGAGCTCCGAGACCGCGAACGCCAGGTCGATCTTCATCCGCTGGCGCGTGCCGGTCAGTTTGCTTTCGGCCGAGGCGACATTGGCCTGTTGCGCCTGGGTTTTCGAGCTGCGCACGTAATTGTCGAAGATCGGCATGGTGAAGCGCATGCCGACAAAGGCGTCGGTGTCGCCCTTTAAGTCATCCGTGCCGGGTATCGTCTGGCGCGCATGCGCTTCCGCGTACAGGCGTGGCAGGGACTGTGATTCCGCCAGCATCACCTGCTCGCGCGTTTTCTTCACGTCGTTGGCCACCACCTTCAACGCCGGCGCGCGTTCGATCATCGCGTCCAACTGTGCGTTGGTCGGCAGGTCGGGCAAATACGGCCAATGCGACAGCGTGACGTCGTCGACCGGGCTGGATTTGCCGCCATCCGGCTTGAACGGCGTGCCCTTGGGCCACGCGCACCACGCCGCCTGCTTGTCCGTGGGCAGGCGTAGATTGTTTTCGCCCGTGATCTGTTCCCAGATCGTCTCGCGGTAGTTCAGGTCGTGGCAGATCGTGTTCATCCGCTCCTGGAAGTGCTCGTCCACGGCCCGGGCCAGCGCGATGTCCTGGTAGGTCACCATCTGCACGCGCTGCAGCTTGCGGATTTTGTCGTGCCAATCGTCGAACATCGGCCGCCATTGCTGGATCAGGCCGATATAGGCGCGCGACACGCGCCACTGGTTGAATGTGTCGCGCACCAGCGAGGAGATCTCGGCGCGCTGATCGTCCATGTTGTGGCCGGCGGAATCGACGTCCACGCCGGCGATGTTCTTCTTGGCCTCGCGCTCGCCGCCGTCCCACACCGGCAGGCTCAGCGTCATGCCCGGGCGCACGAAGCCGCGCGCGCCGGTGTTCGTGGTGCTGCTCGTGGCGCCGGTGGCCGGATCGACGTCGCCGTCGCTGGATTGCAGCGCCAGTCCCTTGCGGCCGTAGGACATGCCGCCCAGGGTTTCTATCTGGACATCGGGGTTGAACTTGTCGCGCATCGCCGCCTGGTATTCGTGGTTGGCGGCGGTGATCAAATGCCGGGACGAGTCGATATTTGCCGAGCGTTGCTGCGCGCGCTCGATGCCCGGCGGAACGCGGCCATTGACCAGATCGTCGGCCGCCTTGCTGACGGCGCTCGGGGAAATCACGCCGGGCAACAGCAACTCCAGCCCGCCAGTGTCGACCATTTCGGCCTGGGTCTGGGTCGTACCGGCCGGGGTTTGCGCGGCGGCGCGCGCGGCCTGGCGCGCGGCGCTGGCCGAAGGTCCGGTATCGCCGGAAGCGGCGGGCGCCGGCTGGCCCACGCGGCCGCTCATCGACGGCGGCGCCGGAACGGCGTCCTTGGCCGGCACCGACTGCCCGGCGGCGCGCGCGCGTTCGGCGCGCAGCACCACATCGGCGCGGGATTGCGAGCGCTGATAGGCGGCGGCGGCGGCGGAGCCGCGGTTCTTGTCGGCGAACTCGTTGCAGGCCTGGATCACCTCGTCGCGCGGCTTGCCCTCGACCACCCGGCTGACCAGGCTGGGATCGGGCGTATCGGTGACGGGTGTGTAGACCAGATCGTTGCGCGGATTGTAGACCAGCGCCCTGATCGACCGCGGCGGCGGCCCGGCCAGGGTGAAATCGCCGCTGACGTGGCAGATCTCCAGATCCGGGTCGATCTTGACCGTCATTCCCGATTGCGGCTGCGCCGGCGGTGTCTGCGCCTGCGCCGGTTGCGCGGACGGCTTCGGCGCGGCCGGGCGCACCGCCGGCTTGGGCGTTGCCGGCATTTGCGCCACCGAAGGCGTCGCCACGGGAGGCGGCGCCAGAGACGCCGGTGCGGCCGGGTTCGAACCGGGCAGAATTTCGGGCAGCGGCGCCAGCGTCACCGGATCGCGCGGCGCGGCGTTCGCGCGCGGCTTGGCCGGATCGGCCGCCAGGGCCACCCCGGCATACAGCCCCAGGGCCAGCGCCAGCACGGCCAGGGCGCCGCCCGCGAACGGGTGGGTTCGCCGCAACTCGTTGAAATTCCTGATAGAAACCCCTTTGGCCGTGCCGGTAGACGGCTTAGACGGCGAAGGGGACGCGTAGCCAGCCCGATTTTTCATCTGGGCCCCCGACCCTGTCCCAAAAACGCTCCCAGTACCCACCAGGAACGCGAATCAACCCCACTGTGGAAAACTAAGGGTCCATCCTCTACCCGTCAATATCTATTGTGAAAATTGGCTCTATCCCCAAGGGATTGGGGATAGATCAACTGTTTGGGGGTTGGGCAATAGGAGATACCAGACGGCACGTATGCGCTGGTCTTGCGCGGCGGCACACGTGATTCTCCCGGCGAGGCGTTGGATCAACCGTGAGGCGAAAGATATCGGCCGGGCAGCGCGCTTCCGGGCAAAAAAAGGGCCCGGCGGGTTGCGCCGGGCCCTTCGGTCGTGGGGACCGCTGGTTGAAGCCGGGATCAGTACTTGTCGTGCAGTACCTGGGGCATGCCGAGGGCGCCGAGGCTCGACGGGCCGCGGGTGATCGGCTTGCTGATCTCGGAAATCGCGCGCGAGCGGCGGCGCGTGCCGTCCCAGCGGATGTCCGGAATCACCGAGTCGCGGGCGAAGCGGATGCGCTCGGCATGCTTCGCCAGGTCCTTCATGGCGATTTCCATTTCGGCTTCGATGTCGTGGGTCGGCTTGTAACCCAGGGCCAGAAGATTGCTGTGGTCCGGGTTGTAATAGTGGTCTTCGGCTTCCTTGCGGGGGTTCTCGACGTGGCGGATCTCGGTCTTGTAGCCGAGATGACGCGCGACCTTCTGAACCTTCTCCGCCAGCTCGTTGATCGAGTAGGTGTCCTCGAACTGGTTGAACACCCGGTAATCGCCCGCCTTGGCCGGCGGATTTTCGATCGCGAGCGTGAAGCACTGGATCGAGTCGCGCAGCGGCAGGAAGCCGCGGCGCTGGCCGCCCTTGCCGAATGGCGTCAGCGGCATGCCGATGACGGCCTGGGCGCAGAAACGGTTGATCGCCGTGCCGAAGGACTGGTCGAAATCGAAACGGGTCAACAGCCGGTCGTCGTCGCCCATGGCGTCGATCCGCGTGCCGAACACCACGCCCTGCATGATGTCCGTGGAACGCAGGCCCCAAACGCGGCAGGCGAAGCGGACGTTGTTGCTGTCATGCACCTTGGTCAGGTGGTACATGCTCGGCGGCTGGCAGGGGAACGGCAGGCGTTCCTTGCGGCCGCGGAATTCGATCTCGAAGAAGCCTTCGGGAATGTCGATATTGGGCGTGCCGTACTCGCCCATCGTGCCCAGCTTCAGCAGGTGCGCCGTCGGGCAGTAGTCGCGCATCGCATAGAGGATGTGCAGCGTGCCGTTCAGGTTGTTCTGGTGGGTGAACACGGCGTGATGCACGTCGATCATGCTGTAGGGCGCCGACGGCATTTCGGCCAGATGGACCACGGCTTCGGGTTGGAAATCGACGAAGGCCTGGACCACGCTGTCGTAGTCGCACAGGTTGCCCTCGTAGAACTTCAACTCTTTGCCGAAATTCTCATGGTACGCATTCAACCGCTCGGACATCGAGCGGATCGGCGTGGCGGATTGGGAGCCGACCTCGGCAACCCAGGCGCGACGCAGGAACGAATCCATTCCGGCGACCTCATGACCGCGCCGAATCAAGTGCTGCGCGAGAGGCCAACCCAGATATCCGTCTACACCGGCAATAAAAACGCGCATGGGACCGTACCTTCCCTACTTGGTTGGGTTCACGGCGGCGTACATACCACCCCGTAAGTGAAGATCAGCTTAACGCAAAATTTGCGCAATTAGTAGAATAATTTTGAGTCGAATCACCCGAAAAATCAAACTTGGCCATGAATCATATGAAAATCAGATAGTTAGGATAGAGTTATCAACATTTTGTAGGTTAAATGGTTATGGGACATATATATGGGCCAACACTTTTAATCTGATTCGGAAGCTTGCTCTTATAAGCCCATATAAGCACAATGCGCATCACGGGGGTCGCAGGTAGGTGACAGATGTTTGGATTCTTTGAGTATTTCTTTGGATTCCTGAACCCCGTCGCGTTCTTGAACGCAACCGACGCGTTCCCGACCGTCATCCTCTCGCTTAATTACTGGGTCGTGCTGGTGCTGATCGGCGGCCTGGTCCGCATTCAGCTGCCCCCGATCGCGGTTTGGGTGACGTCGGTCTTCCGGCCCAGGATGTTCCTGCCCGACCCCTATGTCGTGCGCGGGCGCTATGCCCCCCTGGTCAGCGTCGTGATCGCGGCGCGCAATGAGGCGGAACGTATCGAAGCTACGATCCAGTCGGTGCTGGAATGCGGCTACCCCAATCTCGACGTCATCGTGGTGGACGACGGCTCGGGCGACGGCACCCTGGCCAACGCCAGGCGGTTCGAACGCACCACGCGGGTGCGCGTGCTGGCGCTGGGCACCCACGCCGGCAAGCCGACCGCTCTCAACCGCGGCATCGACGCCTGCCGCGGCGAATACGTGCTGATCCTGGACGCCGACACGCAGTTGCAGGTCGGCTCGATCAATCACCTCTTGGGCCCGCTGGTGAGCAATCCGCGCGCCGGCGCGGTGACCGGGGTGGTGCGCGTAAGAAACGCCAGCGACTCGCTGGTCACGGTGTTCCAGGAGTGCGAATACGCCGCCTCGGTGTCTGTGCCGCGTTCGTGGCGATCCTCGCTCGGCGTGCTCTCGATCATCCCGGGCGGGTTCGGCTTGTTCCGCACCGCCGCCATCCGCAAGGTCGGCGGCTTCGACTCCGGCCTCGGCGACGACACCGACATGACGTTGCGCCTGCGCAAAGCGGGCTACGAACTGCTCTTCACCACCGGCGCGGTGGTGTGGGCCGCCGTTCCCAGGACCTGGCGAGCGCTGATCTCGCAACGCCGCCGATGGGAACGCAACATGGTGAAAATCAGGCTCAGAAAGCAGAGCGACCTGATCCTTCCCTGGCGCTACGGCTGGCGCAACGCGTCGGTCGCCATCGATACCCTGGTCGTGCGCGTGCTGATGCCGTGGCTGTACTTCACCGCCGCGGTCTATCTGTTCGCCACGGCGCCGTTCTCGGCGCCGTCGCTCATCACCGGGTTCTATTGGCTGGCGCTGTTCTTCACGTTCATCAAGCTGATGATCGCCTACGACATTACCGCGTCGCCCAGGCCCGGCAGCTTCTTCGCCGCGCCGCTATTGCCGGTCATGCGCCTGGTCCTGCGCCTGGTGGTCATGCACGCCCAGGTGTCGGAGATGTTGCGCATCGGCATCAAGCATCCCTACGTGCCTGAAAAAGTGTGGGAGCAGATCCCGCACTGGTAAGCGTTTCCCGGGGACGGCAACGGGAAGGCCCTCGTGCCCCAGCGGCGTGAGGGCCTTTTTGTTTGTCGGCGATCGCGCGGATAGGGCCGGTCAGGCCGAGGTCAGCACGCCCTGCCACGGGGCGTAATCGTTCTTTTCCGGCAGAAAGCGGAACCGGATGCCGTTGCGGCGCAGCTGGTTGCGCAATGTCTCGGTGAACTTGCTGACGCGGCCTTCGATCCGCCTGGACGTGACGTGGAACACCGTGTCGCGGTCCACCCGGTAGCTGTCCTCGTCCACCGGCTCGAAGCCATGTGCGCCGCCGCCGCCAGCGCCGTCGATCGACAGGGCTTGCGTGAAGATATCGGCGAATAGCTTGCGCTTTTCAGCGCCGGTCAATTTACGCGGATAGCGGTTCTCTTTCAGCACCACGGCCGGGTTGCCGCCCGCCAGGCACCCCGCGGGCAGGCTTTTGTTCACCAGGCTGCGCGAGGCGACCACGACGTTGCTGCCGATGCTCAAGCCCGGGTTCACCCAGGCGTTCGGCAGCCACACATTGTCGCCGATGGTCACGTCGGCCCATTGCACGGGGAACCCCTCCCAGGCCGAGGTATAGGCGCCGTGGGTGAACACCTTGGTTTCGATGCCGCCGCCGAATTCGTGGCCGATGATCAGCTTCCGCGCGCAGTTCAGGTGGCTGAAGATGCCCATGTGCAGGAAATCGCCGGCCTTGAACATGGCCTCGGGGTCGTGGCACGAGCCGCCGCCGATCGAGGCGGAGCGGTTGACGAACGCCTCGGCGCCGATCTCCACGTGGGTGCCTTCGATCACCGCGTGCTCGCGCACCAGCGCCCGGTCGCCGATGAAGCCGTGCTTCACGTTGATCCGCGCGGTGGGATGGATATTGCAATCGCGGCCAATCTGGAACATTTAGCGCCGCCCGTCTTCAATCCCGGCCCGTCAGTCCAGGACCAGGCGATAGACCTCGAACGCCTCGGCCAGGCCGTGGAAACCCGCGTCCATGCCGCGCACGCGCGCCAGCGCATCCAGCATCTTCTCTTCGAAGTAATAGCGGGTGGTGAACTCGCTGTAGCTGTTGACCGCCGCCGCCTTGGCGGCGATGTCGGGCTCGCCGACTTTCACGAAGGTGCCGGGGTTCATCAGGCGGTTATGCTTGGGCGTCTCGTAGCCCAGGATTCCGGCATGGCCGCGCTGTATCCGCACCACCTCTTCCGTGACCGCCTGGTGGTCCTGCATGGTTTCATGCGCGGCCGGGGTGAAGATCACGTCCGGGTTGAATTCCTTCACCACATGGGTAACGACGCGGCGGATGGTGTCGCGCGCCTCCTCGGTGCCGAAAAACCGCACCGGCAGGCGGTCGACCTTCAGGCCCAGCTGGTCGATGAATTGGACGTTCTTGGCCGGGATGCCGAGCTTGGCGGCGGCGGCGATCTGGTCGCGGTCGTTGTGCTTTTCGCCGCGCGTCTTGCTGCGGTCGCTGAACACCAGCATGCGCGCGTCGATCTGGTCCTTGAAACGGTGCAGCGTGGCGCCCACGCCGAACTCGGTATCGTCGGGGTGCGGCGATAGGCACAGCACCCGGCGCATGGTCACGATCAAGCGGACGCTCCCTGGCGGTAGGCTTCAAGTTGCGGACGGTGGAGATCGGCGATAGCGGTCGGCATGGGCGTCGCGCCCCGGCTGGATGCGGTTAAACTTGGCGCGTGGCGCCATCGAGCGCGGCATCCACGTTGTCGGGATCGGCGAACGAGACGATCGTGCCGGTCACCCGCGTGCCGGTTTCCTCGCTGACGCGTGCGAGCATGCGGTCGAGCACGATCTTGGCGCCCGCTTCCGGCGTCGCCGGCAGCAGCACCACCGCCATGTCTTCGTTGTAGCGGCCGATATGGTCGACGTCGCGCAGCTTGTCGCGGATGCGCGTCACAACGGCGCGCTCGGTCTCGATCGACGCGCCCGGCCCCTTGATGCGGACCAGCAGCGCCGAGAACGGAATCTTGTAGCGCGCCTGTCGGCGCACCTCTTCGCGCAGCAACTGCATCGCCACGGTGCGCCGGTAGATCGGCAGCTCGGGCTCGGTCATCTGTTCGTTCTCGCGGTCGAACAGGCGCCCACTACGCACGGCGGCATGGCCCAAATTGGTCAGGTGGTACTCGAAGATGTCGTCGAACAGCAGTTTGTCGGCCAGGGTGTGCGTGCCGCAGTTCAGGCAATGGCCTTCGACATCCGGCTCCTCGAAGCTGGCGAAGCAGCGCCGGCAGCTGAACTGCTCGCCCACCACTTCGTGGTCGGTGCCGACGTTGCGCAGATAGCCGTCGCATTTCGGGCAGATGCGCGCGTCGCCCTCGGTCTCGAACGATCCGATCGCGCCGACATAGCCGCAGCGATAGTGGTGCAGCATGGGCTGCGAGGCCAAGTTGGTGGATTTGCAGCTGACGCACACCTCGCGCACGTTGACCGTATGCGAGCTGCAGGACGGGCAGCGCGTCATCTTGTCGAAGTGCTCGCGTGCCAGATAGTCGCGGTCGGCGAGATACGCCAGGTCGCGGTCGAAGATCTCGCGGGTGGCGCGGTCCAGGCCCGGCCAATAGGAAAATCCGGCGGTTTCGCCCGGGGCCCAGCGCGGCGTCAGCTTGCCGCCGTCCGAGGCGATGCGTTTCAGCATCCCGAACCGGCGCTCTTCATCCGGCAGGTTGCGCAGCAGGTTCAATAACTTGGCGATTTCTGATTCGTCTTTCACGGACGCCCAAATCCCCCCAAGGACGGCTGGAGAATCGCCAACAATCCCATACTGTTACAATATCCTGTATGGTATTGCAAGCAAAGCCCCATATCTAGGGTATTCATCCGCATCCCTAGGACTCCATGATTTGACGCAGCGTCGCGTACTGATGGATGGCGATGCCGGATATGTGGGGAGCGGCAGGCCCGGACTGCAACCGGCGATGCAATTCTGTCACGTCGTCCATGAAACGCTTGGTCCCGAGACCGGCATAGGTGGAGCCGGGGGCGTCGTTCGCCTGGGTGGTCAGCCCGATCCAGCAGGGGATCGGGCGTTGCGCCAGGGCCGCCAGCGCGTCGCGCGCGAAATCCAGCACCGTGCCGGGCTGGTTGCGGTAGGCCATGATCAGCGCTTCATCCAGGCGCGCGAGGCAGGAGTCGAGAAAGGTAAGCCCGGCCCGGTCGGGATCCGGGGTTTTTGTGTACCAGGGCGCCAGGGCGGCGGAGAGCTTCATGTCGCGCTGGGCGCAGGCGGCGCGGGTGGCGGCCAACAGGCCGAGCGTGCCGCGCACCAGGCCAGCGCGTTCGCCGCGCTTCCATTCCGGCAGCACCTGCGGCTCGACATCCAGCAGCAGCGCCTGAAAGCGGAACACGCGGTCGTTGATCGCCAGCAGCTCGACGATGGGGGTGGGCAGGGGCGTGCCCGCGCCGCGGACCCAGGCGCCTTCGCCCACCATGCAGCGCACGGCAAGCCCGGATTGCACCAGGGGCGCGAAGGCGCGCTCGGCGGCGGCGCGATCCGCCAACAGGCGTTGACGCTCGGCCGGCGCAATCGAGAGGGCGATGGTGGCGATGCCCAGGCGGCGGCACAACTCGACCGCCTCGGGCCAGGCGGAAGACGGCGTGCGGAACACCTGCAGGTGCTTCGGTACGGCGCGGAAGCGCTCGTCCACCGGCGCCGCGCTTGCGGCTAGGCCCGACAACGGAACCGCGGCCATGCCGGCGACGCCAAGCGCGCCACCAAGCACACGGCGGCGGCCCAGCATCGGCGGAACGTTCCGTCTAGCGGGTTGTGCGGCGCTGCAATTCGGGCCGGCGCTGGCCGCTCGGTGCGCGCGCCTCGCCCTGCCTGCCGACCTTCACGCCGAAATACATCACCAGCGCGCCGACGGGGATCAGCGGAAGCATCCAAGGGCGGTATTTGAAGACCTGACCGATCAGGCCGAACACCACGCTGAAGGACTCGACCAGGCGGACGTAAACTTCGATCAAAAGCTCAAACATCTTGTTCTCCCGCCGCCCCGTGTCGCGGGCGGCCCATATGCCGGGAGGATCGTCCCGGGGCTACATGCCAGGGGGCTATCTACCCCGCGAATTTCTTACTCCAGCGCCCCAGGCGGGTAAAGCTTTTGGTGAAGCGATGGTTAATTTCTATACAGATTTTAGATAAACTGCGGACTTAGGCCTTCTTTTTCAGGCCGCCTATCTCCGCCGTTAACCCTGCCGCCGCGATCGCTTTGACGCAGATCGCCTCGTCCACCTCTCCCTTGGCGCCGCTGATGCCCATGCTGCCCAGGGCCCTGCCTTTCGCGTCGCGGATCACCACGCCGCCGATGGCGAACATCACGCGCCCGCCGCCGGCGCCGTTGATCGCGGTGAAGAATTGCGGGTGCCCGTCGGTATGGTCGCGCCAGCTGCGCAGCGGCATGCCGACGGCAAAACAGGTCCAGGCCTTGTTGGCCGCGATCTCATTGCGCAGGAATCCGGCGCCGTCCTCGCGTGCCATCGCCACCACGTGCCCGCCCGAATCAAGCACCGCATAGGCCAGCGGCACTTCCTTCAGGCGCTTGCGCTCGCGCCTGGCGGCGGCGATGATTTTCTCGGCTTGGTCGAGCGTCAGCCCGGGCATGGCCTCTCCTTTCCTTATGCGTTGCTTGGCGCTTAGCGGTGCCAGGGACCGATCCTGCCCGAAGCCGGCGTGGGAGGCGAGAAGCGCCCGCGTTCGGCCAGGCCCCGGGCGCTTGACCGCCGGGGGCCAAATCGGCACCTTGCCCCGCGATCGCGCAATCGCGCCTCGCTTTGCTGGATAGGCGCAATGCTCGCCACGTGTTCCGTCGCTGATCTGGTTCAGGCGCTCGAAGCCATCGGCACGCCAGCCTTTGTGCTCGACCTGACCACGGGCGCGCCGCGCTTCCTCGCCGCCAATTCGCGTTACGCGCACCTGCTGGGCATCGACACCGAGGGGCTGGCCGGCAAAAAGCCGGGCGAGCTGCTGCCCGACGAAACCGCGCAGCGCCTGGTGGACGGCATCGAGCGCGCGGTCGCGGCCGGCGACCAGATCGAGATCGACGAGCAGATCACGCTGCCCAGCGGCACGCGGCAATGGCGCAGTGCGCTTAGCCCCTTGCGCGATCCGGCCGGCCAGGTGGTGCGCATACTCGGCACCACCACCGGGGCGGTGCACCGCCCGGTGGCCGAAATCGGCCTGGTGGCGTCGGAAGCCAAGTTCCGCGGCATGTTCGAAACCGCGCCGATCGGCGTGGTGCTGTGTTCGGGCGACGGCGGGTTCCTCGACGCCAACGACACGTACCTGGAAATCGTCGGCCGTTCGCGCGGCGAGCTCGAGGGCAAGACCATCTGGTCGTTCGTGCCGCCCGAGTTATCGAGCATTGAAGGCGAACAAATCGCCCAGCTTCACGCCAGCGGCCGGGCCGGGCCGGTTGAGGTGGAATACCTGCGCGGCGACGAAACCCGCGTGGCGGTGCGCATCAACGCCATCGGCATCGGCGCTGCCGACGGCGACCGCATGATCTGGGCGTTCGTCGAGGACATCACCCAGCGCAAGCGCGCGGATTTCCAGTTGCGCGCCAGCGAGCGGCGCATGGCCACGATCCTCGATACGATGATCGACGCGTTGATCGCCATCGACCAGAACGGCCGGATCGAGGCCTTCAACAAGACGGCCGAAACCATATTCGGCTACAGCGCGGCCGAGGTGATCGGCCGCAATGTCGGCATGCTGATGCCCGAGCCGATGCGCGACCAGCACGCCGAGCACATGCAGCGCTATTTCAAGACCGGCGAGGCGCACATCCTGGGCCGGCGGCGCGAAGTCGTGGGCCGGCGCAAGGACGGCAGCGTGTTCGCCCTCGAGCTCGGCGTCAGCGAGATCACGGCGGAAGTGTTGGGCGGACTGGAGCGCCGCAAATCCGACCGCCGCAGCTTCATCGGCCTGGCGCGCGATATCTCCGACCGCAAACACTTCGAGGCCGAACTCATGTCGGCCAAGGGCCAGGCCGAGGCCGCCAACCGCGCCAAGAGCGAGTTCCTGGCCAACATGAGCCACGAGCTGCGCACGCCCTTGAACGCCATCATCGGCTTCTCCGAGGTGATCAAGGACCAGCTGTTCGGGCCGGTGGGCAACGGGCGCTACGTCACCTACGCGCACGATATCCACGCGGGCGGCGCGCATCTGCTGGGCGTGATCGACGACATCCTCGACATGTCGCGCATCGAAACCGGGCGCTTCGAGCTGGAGGAGGGGCCGGTCACCGCGGCCGAGCTCGTGTCCTCCGCCCTGGCGATGGTCGTGCGCGCGGCCGAACAGGCGCATGTCAAGCTCGACAACCGCGTCAACGGCGCGTTGCCCAGGCTCAACGCCGACAAGCGCGTGGCCAAGCAGGTGCTGATCAACCTGCTCAGCAACGCCGTGAAGTTCAGCCCCGAGGGAGGGGTGGTGACGGTGGAGGCCGCGGCCGATCCGGCGGCCGAGTTCGTGTTCACCGTCACCGATACCGGCCCGGGCATCGCGGCGGAACGCCTGAAATCCCTGTTCGATCCGTTCCAGAGCGCCGATCCCACCCGCGCGCGCGACCAGGGCGGCAGCGGGTTGGGCCTGGCGATCGCCAAGCGCCTGATGGAACTGCATGGCGGCACGCTGACCTTGCGCAGCAAGATCGGCCACGGCACCGCGGCGACGATGCGCTTTCCCGGACGCAGAGTGATGCTGGGGCGGTAGCCGGCGGTTTACTTCGTGATTGCCGAGGCGGCGCCGGCATCCAGCACGAAGATCGTATTGCCATGCGATCGCAGGGCGGAGGCGGGACAGTCGGGCGAGACGGGCTCAAGTAGCGCCCGACGCACCGGCTCGGCTTTAAATTTGCCGGTTGCCAAAAGGACGATCCGGCGTGCGCTGAGGATGGTGGCGATACCCATGGTGATGGCCGCTTCCGGCACGGCGGACTCGCCGCCGAAATATTGCGTGTGTGCCTGCCTTGAGACCGGCGCGAGCGTGGCAACGTGGGTGCGCGACGTGAAATCGCCCGGCGGCTCGTTGAAGCCGATATGACCGTTGAGTCCGATGCCGAGCAGCAGCAGGCCGATGCCGCCTTTGGCGGCGATCAGGCGCTCGTATCGCCGGGCTTCCGCGTCCGCGTCGGCCGCCATGCCGTCGGGCAGGAACGTGTTCGCCGGGTCGATATCGACATGCGCATAGAGATGCTCGCTGAGGTAATGGGCGTAGGAACGGCGATCCGATGGCGGCAGACCGACATATTCGTCGACGCCGAACGCGACCGCCCCGGCGAAGCTGAGGCCGCCCGTGCGATGCCGTTCCACCAGCTTTTTGTAGACCGCCGCCGGGGTCGCGCCCGTGGCGAGCCCCAGGACCAGGCGCGGCGCGGCTTGCAAACCTTGCGCGATCAGCTCCGCCGCGCGATCGGCCGCCGCGTCGGCGTTCGGGAAAGTTTCGACGTTCAAGCCGCCCGGGCCTTGCTGTCGCGGTCCAGCGCGTCGGCGGCGATCCAGCCCGACATCATCACCATCGGCATGCCCGGGCCGGGATGCGCAGCACCCCCCGCCAGGTAAAGTCCCTTCACGTCGGGGCTGCGGTTAGACGGCTTGAACGCGCCGTTGACCGCGCCGTGGCTGGCGATGCCGTAGATGGCGCCGTTCAGCACGCTATAGCGCTCGTGGATGTCCTGCGGCGTCAGCGTGCGCTCCACCACGATGCGATCCTCGATGTCGGCCATCCCAGCGGTGCGTTTGAGCTTGTCGAGGATCGCGCGGCGATAACCCGGTAGCATCTTCTTCCAGTCGTGATGCGGCCGCAGATAGGGCGTGTGCACCAGGACATAGAGCGCCTCGCCGCCCTCAGGCGCCACGCCCGGCTCGGTGCGCGCGGGCGCGCAGACGTAGCAGGTGGGATCGGGCGCGGGCTCGCCGCGGCGATAGATGGCGTCGAACTCCTCGTGCGGATCGCGCGAGAACACGAAATTGTGGTGCAGCACCTGATCGTAGGCCTTGTTCAATCCGAGATACAGCACCACGCCCGAGCAGGCCGGCTCATACTCCCGGCGCTTGCGGAAGCGTTTGGCCGCGTCGCCGCCCACCAGCTCGTCCAGCGTGCGCACCGCGTCCATGTTCGAGACCACGGCGTCGCACGCCACGGTCTCGCCGGTCGCTGTTTCGACGGCCACGGCGCGGCCCGCTTCGATGACGATGCGCTTCACGCCCTTGCCTGGGGTGCATTCTACGCCCAATTCCTTGGCCAGCTTGGTGAGGGCAACAGGTACGGCGCGCGTGCCGCCCATCGGATACCACACGCCCTCGTGCACCTGCATCGAGGCGATCGAGCACAGCACGGCAGGCGAGGCATCGGGCGCCGAGCCGACATACTGCGTGAAATGGTCGAGCATCTGCGCGGCGTTCTTTTCCGATACGTAGCCGCGGATCGTGCCGCCGACGGTGCGGCCGAGGCGCAGCGCCTTCAAATCCATGAGCATCGACGGGCGCAGCATGTTCTTGAAGCCGATGGCGTCGGCGATGCCGCCCACCGGCCGCCAGAAGAAAAAGCGCTCCGAGATTTCGTGTAGGCGCGTGGCGTAATCGATGAAGGCGCGGTAACCCTGGCCGCCGCCCGCCTCGCGCGTCTCCAGGCGCTCGGCCATGTCGCGCGTGTTCTCCACCAGGTCCAGCACGTCGCCGCCATCGAAGAACGAGCGCCATTGCGGATCCAGCCGCCGCAAGTCGAGGTATTGCTTCAGGTCGCGCCCCGCCTCGGCGAAGATGCGCTCCAGCACCATCGGCAGGGTCAGGATGGTCGGGCCCATGTCGAAGCGAAAACCCTGTTCCTCCAGCACCGCCGCCTTGCCGCCCAGCCACGCATTGCGCTCGAACAGCCGCACCTTGTGGCCGCGCGCCGCCAGCACGCAGGAAGCCGCCAGCCCCGCCAATCCTCCGCCGATCACGCCGATCATCGAAACACTGTCCCCTGTTCAGTTCTTTTTTCTTCGCCGCATCGCCTTGAGCATCGCCATGAGGCCGCGCAGTCTTTCACTCAAGCTTGCCCCGTGCGCCGCGCTCAAGTAACCCCGCGCCAGATCGGCGCTGTCGCCGCCGTCGAGATGCGGGCGGAACCCGCCGCGCCTGATCGTCACAACCTTGGCGGCGGTCATCTCCAGCAACCCTTCCGCGCCGCGCGTCCGGCCGAAGCCGCTCAGGCCCGATCCGCCGAAGGGCAGGCGCGGATCGGCCGTCGGCGCGATCAGGTCGTTGATGGTTACGACTCCCGCGCGCACGCGCAAGGCGAAATCGCGCGCGGCGTCTGGCGGCCCGAATACCGAGGCGCCCAGGGCATAGGGGCATTCGGCGTCCCAGGCCAGGGCCTGCTCGGGCCCTTCGACCGCCACCAGCGACAATACCGGCGCGAACACGTCTTCTTTCAGCAGCGCCATGCCGGGATTGGCGTCTTTGAGGATTAAAGGCGGGAAGGGCGCGTTGGCCCCGGGTTTGGACCAGGGCAGCAGGGGTTTGGCTCCGGCGGCAATGGCGTCTTCCGCCAAACGAATGGCGTTGTCCGCCGCCTGTTTGGCGACGGATTGCGGCTTCAGACCGGCGAGCAACGCGCGCAGCTTGTCTTGCAACGCCGGCATCACGTCGCGCGGCGCGAACACGCGGCGCGGCGCGATGCAGGTGGCGCCCGCGTTGAGCGTCAGCCCCCAGACCAGAGCCTTCGCCGCCAACTCAACATTGGCGCCCGGCAGAACGAACACCGCGTCGCTGCCCGACAGCTCCATCGTCGCAGGCACCAGCCGCCCCGCCAGTTCCTGCAAGATCGCGCGGCCCGCGCGCACGCCGCCCGTGAGCACCACCTTGTCCACACCGGCGGCGATCGCGGCCCGCGCGTCTTCCGGTGTTTCTTCCAGCACCGGCATCAGGCGCGCATCGATGCCGGCTTCGGCGGCGAGTCGCGCCAGAACCAGCAGCGCGGCGCGGCCGTTGGTCCCGGGTTTCACGACCACGGCGTTGCCCGCCGCCAGCGCCTGTAGCGCCTGGATGCCCGGCAGCATCAGGGGATAGTTCGACGGGCCGATCGCCAGCACCACGCCCAGCGGCGCGCGGTGTATTTCCGCTTGATGCCCGAACAACCAGACCGGCCGCCCGCGCGCGCCGAGATGCCGGGGTCGTAGCAGGCCCAGCGCTTCGCGCTCCAGGAATCCGATCGCATCGGCCAGCGGCGCGATCTCGGTCGTGAGCGACAGCGAAGCATCGCGGCCGGGGATCGCCGCGAGGGCTTGGGCCAGCTCATCGGCATGGCCGGCGATGGCATGGCGCAGTTGCTTCAGGCGGTCGAGGCGGGCGGCTGGTCCGATCGCGTTCCAGGCCGGCTGCGCCGCCCGCGCGTTGGCGACCGCCTCGGCGGGCGGGATCATTCCGCCGCGCGCAGCTCGGCTTCCGGTTCCGGCGCTGTCCGGTGCTGGTCCATGAAGGCGCCGTCGGCGCCCAGGTCTTGCAGCAGCAGCCGGGCCGAGATGCGCGCGCCCTCATAGATCACCGGCAGGCCGCTGCCGGGATGCGTACCGCCGCCGGCGATATACATGCCGTCGATATCCTCGAAGCGGTTGCGCGGACGGAAATGCAGCATTTGCGCATAGCTGTGCGACAGATTGAAAGTCGCGCCCAGGTGGATGTTCATACCCTGCTCCCAGTCCACCGGCGTCCACATACGCTCGGCGCGGATGCGCCGCTCCACGTCGGTGAAACCCACGCGCTTCAACTGTTCCAGCGCGACCTGCCGGTAGCGCGGCGCCTCATGCGACCAGTCCACGTTGGGGTGGCGGTGCGTCACCGGCAGCAGGACGTACAGCGTGCTTTTGCCGCGCGGCGCCAGGGTCGGATCGGTCACCCCGGCGTTCTGCACGTAGAAGCAGGGATCGTCGGTCAGCCGGTGGCGGCGCTCGATGTCGATCAGGTTCTGCTCGTAGTTGCCGGAGATATAGATGGTGTGGTGCGGCAGCTCGGGCGCGGGGCCGTCGAGGCCGAGATACAGCATGAAGGTCGAGCATGAGAACCGCGACTTGGCGATCTTGCGGTCCGACCAGCGCCGGCGCAGATGCGCGGGCACCAGCTTTTTCATGGCATGGGCGAAATCGGCGTTCACCACTACGGCGTCGGCGGGATAGTCGCCTTTGGCGGTGCGCGCGCCGGTCACGCGCTTGCCGTCGAAGGTCAGCGCCTCGACCGGCTCGCCGAGGTGGATGCGCGCACCCAGCGACCGCGTCGCGCGCGCCATCGCCGCCGACACCGCGCCGCAGCCGCCGACGGGGTGGAACACGCCGTATTCGTATTCCAGGAAGGACAGGATCGAAAACAGGCTGGGGCAGCGGAACGGCGACATGCCCAGGTATTTGGCCTGGAAGGTGAAGGCCACGCGCACGCGCGGATCGGAGAAATAGTCCGACGTGTATTTCATCAGCGAGCGGTGCGGTTGTAGCCACGGCAGCAATTTCAGCATCCGCGCGTTCAACAGATCGCCCCAGCCGTTGAACGGCTGTTCCAGCGCCGGGCGGAAATTCTCCATCTTGACGCGGTTGTCGGCCATGAAGCGGCGGAACTGCGACGCGTCGGCGGGGCTGATCGCCGCCAGGGCGCGTTCCATGCGGTCGATGTCGGGCGTGCAGTCGATCTCGCCGCCCTGGCCGAACACCAGGCGGTATTGCGGATCGAGGCGGCGAAGCTCGACCTCGCGATCGAGCGACAATCCGCAGGCGGCGAAGATTTCGCCCAGCACGCGCGGATATAAAAAGAATGTCGGGCCGATATCGAAGCGGAATGCGCCGTTGTCGGCCGACAGCTCCAGCGTGCCGGTGCGCCCGCCGACCCGGTTCTGGGCCTCCAGCACGGTGACGTCCAGGCCGGCGCGCGCCAGCAACATCGCCGCGGCAAGCCCGCCGGGGCCGGCGCCGATCACCACGACGCGCGGTGTGGCCGCTCCCCGGGTCATCCCCTGGGCCGCAAGCTGCGGCTGCATCCGATTGCGTCCCCCGTCCACCGACCAGAAACGGCGGCCGGTCTTGAGCGCCGGCCGTTCCGCGCCGCGCAAGATACCGGCGCGGCCTGTGGATTGCGAGTGGAAATCTACCGGGCTGGAATCATTCCTCCGGGTTGTTGCCCCTCGCCCGGGGGGCATGTCAAAGTGCCGCGAAAGCCGCGAAGAACCGGAATTCGGGGGGCGGGAATTGGGAGAACGCCGGCATGACCGTGCCGCAGCTTGCCGTGCTGTTGGCCGCGACGGCTTGCTTCCTGAGTTACGGCTGGGGCCTGGCGCGTTTCTTCGCCGATCCGGGCGGTGGCAAGGGCACGGGCACGGTCAAAGGGGCTACGGCCCTGTCGGTCGTCCTGCACATCGCCGCCATCGCGTTCTTCTACGATCACGAGGTCTACAGCTTCGCGGTGGCATTGTTTCTCTATGCTCTGTCGCTTGGCCTCTTCTGGTGGGCGATCCTGGTGAACCGCGGGCGGCCGCTGACCATCGCCTTCTCGCCCGACGCGCCGCGCCACCTGGTGATAGCGGGACCGTACGCCTATATCCGGCATCCGCTGTATCTGTCCTACACGCTCTGTTGGATCGCCGGCACGCTGGCGACCGGCCAGGTGCTGCTGATCCCCACCATCCTAGGCATGGGCTGGCTCTATCACCGCGCGGCGGTGGCGGAAGAACGGAAATTCTCCGTCTCGCCCCTGGGCATGGAATACGCGCACTACGCCGAGCGCACCGGGCGGTATTTTCCGCTTCTGTTCCGGCGGCCGCGATGATGGCGCCGTGATCCACGTCAAGAATCTCTGCATGTCGTTCGGCGCGCGCGTGGCGGTGGACGGCGTGGCCTTCGACGTGAACGCAGGCGAATCCTTCGGCCTCTTGGGGCCAAACGGCGCCGGCAAGACCACGACCATGCATCTGCTGGCGGGATTGTTGGAGTCCGATAGCGGCGAGATCGAGATCGCGGGCGCCACCGATCCCACGCGCCGCGCGGTGCGGCGGAACATCGGCATCGCGCCACAAGCCCTGGCGCTGTACGAAGACCTGACCGCCGAGCAGAACGCCATGTTCTTCGGCCGGCTCTACGGGCTCAGCGGCGCGAAGCTGGACCAGCACGCGTCCTGGGCGCTCGATTTCGTGGGCCTGACCGAGCGCAAGCGCGAGTTGGTGCGCACCTATTCCGGCGGGATGGCGCGGCGGCTCAACCTCGCCTGCGCGCTGGTGCACAACCCGCCGGTGCTGCTGCTGGACGAGCCGATGGCCGGCGTCGATCCGCAGTCGCGCAACCTGCTGTTGGAAAACATCCGGCACCTGAAGGCGCACGGGCGCACCATCGTCTACAGCTCGCATTATCTCAGCGAGGCGGAATCGCTGTGCGACCGCGTGGCGATCCTGGATGAAGGCCGCATCCTGGCGCTGGATACGGTCGACGATCTGGTTGCGAGCTATGGCGGCCCCAGCCAGGTGCAGGTCGAACTGGCCGGCCCGCTGCCCGAGGCGTGCGGGCCGCAGCCCGGCACGGTGAGCGGCCGGGTGTGGTATTTCCAGTCGGAAGATCCGCTGCCGTATCTCGCCACGCTCTCGGCCAAGGGCGCCGATTTCGTGTCGGTGCGGGTCGAGGCGCCGGGCCTCGAGGCGGTGTTCCTCAACCTTACCGGACGAAGGCCGCGCGACTGATGGGCGCAGTGTTGACCCTGGCCGGCAAGGACCTGACGCTGCTGTGGCGCGACCGGGCGGCTTTGTTCTGGGTGTTCATGTTCCCCATCGCGGTGGCGGTGCTGTTCGGCACGATGTTCGGCGGCGGGTCGAAGGGCACGGCGGCCCTGCCGGTGATGGCGCTGGACCGCGACGCCACGCAGGCCTCGCGCGCCTTCATCAAGACGCTGGAAAAATCGCCGGCGGTGAAGCTGCAGATCGCCGCCGGGGAAGCCGAGGGAATGGCGGCGGTGCGCCGCGGCCAGGTCGTGGGCCTGTTGATCCTAAAGCCGGGGCTGGAGCAGGCCCTGTCGGGCAAGGGTGGTAAGGAACCCGCGCTCGAGCTGCGCGCCGATCCGTCGCGCCGGGCCGAGATTGGCATGCTGCGCGGGCTGTTGGCCGAAGCCGCGGTCGACAACATCGTGCTGCCGCAGCCGATGGAGCTAGTGCCGGGCCTGCGCGCCGCGGCGGGCGTGCCAAGCTCGCCCAGGATGGACGTGGTGGTGGTAGAAGCCGCCGCCGACCGCCCGCGCACGGCGTTCGAATTCTCGTTCCCCTCCGGCATGGTGTGGGGGCTGATCGGCTGCGTGGCCACTTTCGCGCTGTCGATGGTGCGCGAGCGCCAGGCCGGCACGTTCCTGCGCCTGCGTGCGGCCCCTTTGAGTCGCGCCGAGATCCTGGCGGGCAAGGCGCTGGCCTGCTGGCTCGCTTGTATTGCCGAGCTTGTGCTGCTGCTGGCGCTGGGCGTGCTGTTCTTCGGCATGCGGCCGGGCAATCTCGCCATGCTGGCGGCGGCTTTTACCGCGGCGTCGATCGGGTTCGTCGGCATGATGATGCTGCTCAGCCAATGCGGGCGGGGCGAGGTGGCGGTGGCCTCGTCCGGCTGGGCGGTGATGCTGGTGATGGCGATGTTCGGCGGCGCCATGATGCCGTATTTCCTGATGCCGGAATGGATGCAGCAATTGGGCGAGCTCAGCCCCGTGCGCTGGGCGATCCTGACGCTGGAAGGCGCGTTGTGGCGCGGCCTTGGCTGGCGCGACCTGGCGCGGCCGTGCTTCTACCTCGCCACGCTCGGCGTCGTCTGTTTCGCGGCCGGCGTTTTGATCCTGCGCCGCCGGGCGCTTTAGCTCTCCCACGGCCCCTTGTTGTATTGACAAAAGTATTTACAATTCGTATTTACACTGAGGCCGCATGGTCGAATGGGACGAAAGCAAGCGTCTGGCGAACCTGGCCAAGCACGGGATCGACTTCGACGATGCCGTGCATATCTTCCAGGGGCTGGTGCTGGAAACGACGGACGATCGCCGGAATTACGGCGAAAGGCGAGTGAAGGCGCTGGGCATGACGCAAGGGCAAATTCTCTGCGTCGTCTATACAGTGCGCGGCGAGCGGCGGCGGATCATCAGCGCCAGAAGGGCGAACCGGAATGAAAGAGAAAATTACCGTTCGACGCAGGTTGCGCAAAGGCCTGACTGACTGGGATGCCGTCGCCCGCCTGACCGACGCGGACATCGCCCGGGCGGTCGCGTCCGATCCCGATACATCGTTCGCCGACGCCGATTTCTGGAAGCGGGCGCGTTGGGTGATGCCCGTCGTCAAGAAGCCGGTGACGCTGCGCATGGATTCCGACGTGCTGGAGTTTTTCCGGCGCGGCGGCAAGGGCTATCAGACCAGGATCAACACCGTGCTGCGCACATTCATGCAGAACCAGGCTGAGGCCAAGCCGCGGCGTGCGGCGGAAAAGCGCCGCGCCTGGAAGCGCTAGCGTTCGGCTAGGATCGCGTCGACCACCGGAACCAGGCTCTCGCGCCAGGGTGGGCGCACGGCGCCGAACGCAGCGGTTATCTTCGCGCAATCCAGCACCGAATTGGCGGGCCTGCGCGCCTTGGCGGTGTATTCGGATGCCTTGATCGCGATAAGTCGCGGGGCTTTAAGGCCGCTTTCGCCCGCGCGGGTGAAGATCGCTTGAGCGAACTCGAACCAGGTCGCCGGCCCTTCGTTGCAATAATGATAGGTGCCGGTGGACCGCGCCGGATCGGCCAGCATCCGATGCGCGACCGTGACGATCGCGCAGGCGAGATCCGCGGCGGCGGTCGGGCAGCCGTGCTGGTCGTTCACCACTTTCAGCTCGTCGCTTTTGCCGATGCGGCCGAGCATCGTGCGCACGAAATTCCTGCCATGCGCGCCGAACACCCAGGACGCGCGCAGGATGGCGTGATGGGGCAGGGCTTCGCGTAGGGCGTCCTCGCCCGCGGCCTTGCTGCGGCCATAGACGCTGAGCGGCGCCACCGCATCGTCCTCGCGCCAGGCGCCGGGCTTGGTTCCGTCGAACACGTAATCCGTGGAGATATGGATCATCGGCACGCCGATCCGCCGGCAGGCGCCGGCCAGGTTGGCGACACCATCGCGGTTGGCGGCGAAAGCTGCCGCCGGTTCGTCCTCGGCCTTGTCCACGGCGGTATAGGCGGCGAGGTTCACAACCAGCCTAGGCTTGGCGCGATCCAGCGCGGCGTTCACGGCATCGGGATTGGTTATGTCCAGCGCGGCGTGGTCGTGCCCCAGCAAGCCGAGCCCGGCGCCTTTCAGCGCCATCAGATCGCGCCCGACCTGGCCGCCGGCCCCGGTCACCAGCACGCGCGGCGCGTCCATGCCCTTACACTCCCGCTAGCCAGTCGCGCGGCAAATCCTTCAGGCTGGGGTGGCGCCGGTCCTTGTCCGACAGCACGGCCTTGTCCGGCGCCACCGGCCAGGGAATACCCAGGTCCGGGTCGTTCCAGGCCAAGCCGCGGTCCAGCGCCGGCGCATAGGGCGCGTCCACTTTGTAGACCACGCCGCAATCCGCTTCGAGCGTGCAATAGCCGAAGGCGAAGCCGCGCGGCACCAGAATCTGCTCGCCCTGGGCGGCGCCGAGCTCGGCCGTCGCGTGCCGGCCGAAACGCGGGCTCGACGGGCGCAGATCGACGGCGACGGCGAACACGCGCCCGCGTTGCACATGCACCAGCTTGGTTTGCCACGCGGGCATGGACTGGAAATGCAGGCCGCGCACCGTTCCGGCGGCGGCGTTTTGCGCGAAATTGTCCTGCATGAAGTTCATGTCGATGCCCGCCCGGGCATAGCGGTCGCGCTGGTAGGTCTCGGCGAAAAACCCGCGCACGTCGCCGAACCTGACCGGCACGACGATCTTGACCTCGGGTAGCGCGGTCGGGCGTAGCTGCATCTTTCGCTGGCCGCGCCCGCGCTCTATTTCTTCTTGGCCGGCTTGGCGGCGCGGCGCTTGGCGGACTTGGCGGCCGGCTTCGGCGCCTCGACTTCGTTCGCGTCGTCCACGCGCATGCCGCCGCCTGCGAAACCCATCGACTTGAGCACCGAGCGGTTCATCGCCTCGATCACTTCGTGATTGTATTTCATCAGCAGCTCGGCCAGCTCGCTCAAGTGCCGCATCGTGGTGTCGGCGCTTTTGGTGAGGGTGGAAAGATTGCTCTCGCTCGCCTTCTTGAAGCGCTCGGGATCGGTCATGGCCTGGGCGCTGCCCATCAGCTCGCGGGTCGAGGTTTCCATCATCGATGCCTGACGCAGCGCCAGGTCTTCCAAATCCTTGGCCACGCGCTGGCCGGCCTCAAGCAGCGCCTGCATGGTCCTGGCCTGTCCCGGCACCAGCGCGCCAAGGTCCATGCCGCGATAGCGGAACAGCGCGATCAGGCGCTCGAACGTGGTGCTGGGCTCCGACTGGTCTGCCATGGCGCGCCTCCCCCGGTTCCTGGCGCAAGTCCTTCAACGCAAAGGACAATAGCGATTTTCGGCGGCCAAGGCGAATCGCCCGGTAAACCGGGCTAGATCATGATCCCGCCATCGACGATGAAGGGCTGGCCGGTGGTGAACAAGGCCTCGTCGCTGGCCAGGTACACGCACACCGCCGCCACTTCTTCCGGCGTGCCCAGGCGGCCCATCGGCTGGCGGGCGATGAAGGCCTTGCGCGCGGCCTCGGCGTCGCCCAGGGCGGCGATGCGCTGGTCGAGCGAGGGCGATTGCACCGTGCCCGGGCACACGCAGTTGCAGCGTATGCCCTTGCCCACGTAATCGGCCGCGACCGATTTGGTCAGGCCGATCACCGCGGCCTTGGTGGTGCCGTAGACCGCGCGGTTGACGATGCCTTTGATCGACCCCGCGACCGAGGCGATGTTGACGATCGCCCCTTTGCCCTGCTCCAGCATGCCCGGCAGCACGGCCTTGATGGTGTTGATCATGCTCATCACGTTCAGGTTCCAGGCGAACGCCCATTCCTGGTCCTTGGCGTCCAGCACGCTGCCGTGATGCACGAAGCCCGCGACGTTCACCAGCGCGTCGACGCGGCCCGCCTCGCGCACGAATTTCTGCACCGCCGCGAAGTCGGTGACGTCGAGCTTGCCCGTGGCGATGCCCGGCGTCTTGGCGAGCTCGGCCAGCTTGGCGTCGTTGATGTCGCAGGCCACAACCCGGGCGCCCTCGGCGGCGAAGGCCAGGGCCGTCGCGCGGCCGATGCCCTGCGCCGCGGCGGTGACGATGGCGGTTTTTCCTTCCAGTCGCTTACTCATTAGAAATGCGAACCTCCAGTGCGATTGCTTTGACCCCGCGGGGCGGCGTAGATTGCTGGTCAATCCAGCCCCTGTCCAGCCGCGAGAGCCGCGCCATGACCAACGCGTCGCCGTTGACCATACGCCTGAACCCCGCCGACAACGTGGTGGTGACCCGGGCCGATCTGCTGCCCAACACGCAGATCCCCGGTGAGCGCGTCGCTGCGCGCGAGAACATTCCGGCCGGGCACAAGGTGGCGACGGCCGCGATCCCCCTAGGCAAGCCGGTGCGCAAGTTCAACCAGATCATCGGCTTCGCCAAGCAGGCGATCCAGCCGGGCGAGCACGTGCATGTGCACAATGTGGTGTTCGGCGATTTCGCGCGCGACTATGCCGTGGGCGCCGACGCGCGGCCGACGCAGTATTTCACCGGCGACGCGCGCGCCACGTTCGAAGGTTACACCCGCGCCAACGGCCGGGTCGGCACGCGCAACTATGTCGGCATTCTCACCTCGGTGAACTGCTCGGCCACGGTGGCGCGCTACATCGCCGATCAGTTCAACCGCGGCGACACGCTGGAGGACTACCCCAACGTCGACGGCGTCGCGGCCTTCGTGCATTCCACGGGCTGCGGCATGGCCGGCACGGGCGACGGCTACATGAACTTGCAGCGCACGCTGTGGGGCTATGCCAGCCACCCGAACTTCGCGTCGGTGGTGATGGTGGGCCTGGGCTGCGAGGTGGCGCAGCTTTCCTATCTGCTGGATATGTACGGGATCACCCCTGGGCCGCATTTCCAGGTCATGACGATCCAGGAGTCGGGCGGCACGCGCAAATCCGTGGAGCGCGGCGTGGCGCGGATCAAGGAAATGCTGCCCGACGCGAACAAGATCACGCGCCAAACCGTCTCGGCCGAGCACATCACCCTGGGGCTGCAATGCGGCGGTTCCGACGGGTATTCCGGCATCACCGCCAACCCGGCCCTGGGGGCGGCGTCCGACCTTCTGGTGCGCCACGGCGGCACGCCGATCTTGAGCGAAACCCCGGAGATTTACGGAGCGGAGCATCTTCTGACTCGTCGCGCCGTCAGCGCCAAGGTCGCCGACGCGCTGATCGAGCGCATCAAGTGGTGGGAAGAGTATTGCCGCAAGAACGACGGCGAGATGAACAACAACCCGTCGCCGGGCAACAAGGCCGGCGGCCTTACTACGATCCTGGAAAAATCCCTGGGTGCGGCGGCCAAGGGCGGCACCACCAACCTGGCGGCGGTCTATAAATACGCCGAGCAGGTGAAGGAGCGGGGCTTCGTGTTCATGGACACGCCCGGCTACGACCCGTGCTCGGCCACGGGCCAGGTGGCGGGCGGGGCCAACATGATCTGCTTCACCACCGGGCGCGGCTCGGTGTTCGGCTGCAAGCCCGCGCCGTCGATCAAGCTCGCCACCAACACGGCGATGTTCAAGCGCATGGAAGAAGACATGGACATCAACTGCGGCGACATCGTCGACCGCGGCGTCACCATCCAGGAAAAGGGCGAGGAGATATTCAAGCTTATCCTCGACGTCGCTTCGGGCAAGAAGTCGAAAAGCGAGGAGTTGGGTTTCGGCGACAACGAGTTCGTGCCGTGGCAAATCGGCGCGACGATGTAGCCGTGGTTGCGATGATGCCAAGGAAACTTTCCATCGTCTTGCTGCCGGCTTTGCTGGTGCTGATGCTGCCGCCGGGGATCGCACGGGCCGAGCACCCGTTCAGCCATTCGCGCGACGCGACCCGTTACGACGGCCCGGCGCGTATGCCCGGCGAGATTCCGCCGCCCACGACCCTGAAGCCCGTCCAGTTGCCGCCGGCGCCCACGAAGCCGCCGGTCAGCGCGGTTTCGCCGCTCGACGATCCCGAATACCGCTTCGGCAAGGGCAAGCAGACGGCGCGCCCCAACTATCCGCGGGAGATGGTCGACGGCAAGCCGATCTGGAACACCATCGACCCGGCCGACAAGCGCGGACCGTTCGTGTTCCAGGACAATAAGATCGGCGATCCGATCGACAAGCTGTTCCCGCACCCCGATACCGAGAAAGACAAGTACGGCATGCTGCTGTGCCGCGAGACGCCGGGCGTGCCGGGATTCCTCGACTGCGCCGACGACGGCTTGAGCGATCTGGTGGACGGCCGCTGGGTGATGCGGTTCCGTGGGATCGAGGCCAGCTTCCTGAATTACCGCTATCTCGACGGCAAACTGGTTGGCTTCGACCTCGGCTTTCCCATTGCCGGGTTCAACAAGATGGTCGAGGCCGTGGACCGCATCTATGGCCCGCCCAGCAAGCGGGACAAATACGATTGGCGCAACCTGCGCGGCGCCGGCGTGGATGTCGTGATACTGAGCTGGCATACGCCGCACGGCACGATGGAGCTGCGATCGCACGGCGCCGCGCTCGATTCGGGCATACTGTCGCTGCTTGAGCCGAAGGCCGAGCAGCGCTACGCCGATCTGCGTTTCAGGCAGGTGACGCCGCCTGAAGGCCCGGCGGCCAAGCCGGCCGCCTTCTACGATCCTATGCTGCGCTAGTCGTTGACGCTGCCTTCGGCCAGCTTGCGATAGCGTTCGCGGCTGTTGGCCAGATGCTTGCGCATGGCCGCGCGCGCGAGCTGCGGATCGCGGTCGCGGATCGCGGCGAAGATCGCGCGATGCTCGTCCTGGATGCCCGACAGATAGGCGCGCTGTTCCTCGCTACGCTCGGCGGCGGGCCGGACCGTGCGTCTGGGTATCACGAACCGGCCGAGGAATTCCAGGAAGCGGACAAACTGCGAATTGCCCGTGGCGCTGGCGATGGCGCGATGGAAGCCGATATCCTCGTCCACGCCCAGGTCGCCCGCGGCGAATGCCGTGTCGATGGCGTTGAGGGCCGCGCGGATGTCGCGCAAATCGGTAGCCGATCCGCGCTCCGCCGCCAGGCCCGCCGATTCGATCTCCACGCCCATGCGCAACTCGACGACGTTCAGTACCTCGCCGATCGAGCGCAAGCCCTCGGGATCGATGCGGAACGGCCGGCGCTGCGCACCGGCGGCGACGAACGCACCCACGCCCTGGCGCGTCACCACCAGCCCGTCGGCGCGCAGCGCGGCGACGGCCTCGCGCACCACGGTGCGGCTGACGCCCATCGCGGTCATCATTGCCTGTTCGGTAGGCAGGCGGGCGCCGGGCTCGAGATGGCCGCCCATGATTTCAGTCGACAGACGCTCGACCACCTCGCGCGTCAGGTTGCGCGGCGGCGTCAGCGGCCGGAGGGCGGCGAGATGCGGCGACGGTCTTGACAATCCAGCAAGCCTTGTGTTGTTGTATGATCATCGTACAAGAAGAATAACAAATAGCAATAGGGGGTTAGCCGCTCATCTCGCCCGCGATCCAAACGGCCTGCCAGGCGCGGGCCGCGCCGGTTTCAGGCAACGGGGGAATTGACGGAAAGCCGGGGGCATAGTGGGATCAAGCTGGCCGCGCAGACGCGGCGGCTGGTGTCGTCACCGCCCCAGGGGACTTGAAGAGAACCGGGGACGTCAAACAAAGCCAAAACCGAATAGGGAGGAATAGCAATGAATCGACGCAATGTTGTATGGGCCGGCACGGCAGCACTGGCGCTGGCGGTATCCGGCCTCGGCTTCGGCGCGCCCGCGCTGGGCCAGACCAAGATGGTGCTGAAAGCGGCCGACGTCTGGCCGGTCGGCTATCCGACCGTGGACGCCGTGCTCGGCATCGGCAAGAAGCTCGAGGCGGCCACCAACGGGCGCCTGTCGATCCAGATGTATCCGTCGATGCAGCTGGGCGGCGAAAAAGAGATGATCGAGCAGGCGCAGGTCGGCGCGTTGCAGTTCGCGCGCATCAGCGTCGGCCCGATGGGCCCGATCGTCGACGATCTCAACGTGTTCAACATGCCGTTCGTGTTCCGCGACGTGCCGCACATGAACAAGGTGATCGACGGCGCGATCGGCCAGGAATTGCTGGACAAGCTCAGCAACGCGCCGGCGAGCAAGCTGATCGGCCTGTGCTGGATGGATGCCGGCGCGCGCAGCTTCTACAACAGCAAGAAGCCGATCAGGAGCATCGACGACCTGAAGGGCTTGAAAATCCGCATGATGGGCAACCCCATCTTCGTGGATACGGCCAATTCGCTCGGCGCCAACGGCATCGCCATGGGCTTCGACCAGCTGGTCAACGCGCTGCAAACCGGCGTGGTGGACGGGGCCGAGAACAACCCGCCCAGCTACGAGACCGGCAAGCACTACCAGTTCGCCAAGTACTATTCGCTGAGCGAGCATTTGATCATCCCCGAGATCCTCGTGTTCTCGAAGGTGACATTCGACAAGTTGTCGAAGGACGACCAGGCGCTGATCAAGAAGCTTTCCAAGGAAGCGCAACAGGAAGAGCGCAAGCTGTGGAACGTGAAGGAAGCCGCCGCGTTGGCCGAGATCAAGAAGCAAGGCATCGAGGTCATCACCTTCGCGCCGGCCGAGAAGGCGAAGTTCCAGGCCGCCGTGAAGCCGGTGTGGGACAAGTACGGCGCCAAGTACACGGCCCTGGTGAAGCGCATCCAGGACGTCAAGTAGCCTTAAGACCAAAAACGAGGGCCCGCCGGACGCAAATCCGGCGGGCTTCTCGCGTCTAAGGGGAGGGGGAAGGGGATGAAGGCGGCCTACGTGCGCGCAATGGACGCGCTCTATCTGATTTCCGTGATCATCGCCGGCTTCTGCCTGGTGGTGATGACCGTCATAATCCCCGTCGGCGTCTTCTTTCGCTATGCCCTGAACAGCGCGCTGGCGTGGCCCGAGCCGGCGGCGACCATCATGATGATCTATTTCAGCTTCCTGGGCGGCGCCGCGGTCTATCGCGCCAACGTCCATATCGCGATGGTCGCGATCATCAACAACGTCCCGCCGCGTATCCGGCGCGTGATGCTGGCGGTCGTGCATGTCTGCATGATCGCAACGAGCCTGTTCATGCTGGTCTACGGCGAGCATCTGGTGACCATCACCTGGAACCAGGTGATCGCCGATTTCCCGTGGCTGCGCGTGGGTTGGACATACTTGCCGATACCGATATGCGGCGCGTTGACGCTGCTGTTCATCTTCGAACGCCTCTGGGTGGGTGAGCCGCCGGCCGATTCGATCATGTTCAGCGACCAGCCCACGGGCGGCTTGGAGTAGGTCATGGCCGCCCTAATTCATCTCGGCTCGTTCACCTTCCTTTGTCTGCTCGGCATGCCGGTGGCTTATGCGCTGGGCCTGTCGTCGCTGTTCGCCGCGATGTGGATGGATATTCCGCTCGAGGCCGTGATGATCAGGATGTCCGACGGCACCGACGATTTCGCGTTGCTGGCGATCCCGTTCTTCGTGCTGGCGGGCGGCATCATGGCCGAAGGCGGCATGGCCGCGCGGCTGATCAACCTGGCCAAGGTGTTCGTGGGTTTCATGCGCGGCGGCCTGGCCATGGTCAACGTGCTGGCCTCGACCATGTTCGGCGCCATCTCCGGCTCGTCGGTCGCCGACACGGCGGCGATCGGCACGGTGATGATCCCGCAGATGGTCAGGAACGGCTACCCGCGCGTCTTCGCCGTCAACATCACTATCTGCGGATCCTTGCAGCCGCTGCTGATTCCGCCCAGCCACAACATGGTGATCTATTCGATGGCGGCCGGCGGCAGCATCTCGGTCGCGCATCTGTTCATGGCCGGGATCATGCCCGGACTGCTGTTCGGCTTATGCCTGCTGGGCCTCGTCTTCTACTCCGCCCGTAAATACAATTTCCCGAAGGGGGAAAAGATACCGCTGCGCCGGGCCGGCAAGATCGCGCTGGAAGCTTTCTGGGGCATGCTGACCGTTATCATCATCATGGGCGGCATCCTGTCGGGTGTGTTCACGCCGACGGAATCGGCGGCGGTGGCGTGCGTCTATGCCTTTCTCGTCACGATGTTCATCTATCGCGACTACAAGTGGAACCAGCTGCATCACCTGATTCACCGCACGGTCAAGACCGTGGCGATGGTGATGATCCTGATCGGGTTCTCGGTCGCCTTCGGCTACATGATGGCGCTGATGCGCCTGCCGGCGCTGGCGACCGAGGCCATGCTGGCGCTCACCAACAACAAATACGTCATGCTGATGATGATCAACGTGCTGCTGCTGGCGCTCGGCACGTTCATGGATATGGCCCCGCTGATCCTGATCTGCACGCCGATCTTCATGCCGGTGGTCCTGAAGATGGGCATCGACCCCATCCATTTCGGCATGATCCTGATCACCAACCTGGGCATCGGACTGATCACCCCACCCGTGGGTCCCACGCTGTTCGTGGGATGCGCGATCGGCAAGGTGACGATGGAGCAGGTGTCGAAAGAGCTGTGGCCGTTCTATGGCGCCATGTGCTTCGCCCTGGCGATCATCACCTACATCCCGCAATTCTCGCTGTTTCTACCCAGCCTGTTGAAGCTCTGATATGCTGCCGACATAAACCGCAATCGGGAGGAAAAAATGCAATACCGTCTATTGACGCTCGCCGCCGCCGGCCTGGCGCTGGCTGTGGCGCCCGCGCAGGCGCAAACCAAGCTGAAATTCGCGCATGTCTATGAGACCAACGAGCCCTACCACATCGAGGCAGTGTGGGCGGCGGGCGAGATCGCCAAGCGCACCAACAACAAGTGGCAGATCGAGGTGTTCCCGGCTTCGGCCCTGGGCAACGAGCAGCAGATCAACCAGGCGCTGCCGCTCGGCACCATCGACATGATCTACACCGGCACCACTTTCGTCGGCGCCACGTTCAAGCCGATCGCCATCTCGAACGCCCCCTACATGTTCAAGAACTTCGCGCATTGGGAGGCGTATTCGAACAGCGACCTGTTCAAGGAACTGGCCGCCGGCTACGACAAGGTCAGCGGCAACAAGATCCTAGCGCTGACCTATTACGGCGCGCGCCACACTACCGCCAACAAGGCGATCAACAAGCCCGAGGACATGAAGGGCATGAAGCTGCGCGTGCCGCAGGCGCCGCTGTACATGATGTACGCCAAGGCCGTGGGCGCCAACGCCACGCCGATCGCCTTCGCCGAGGTCTATCTGGCGCTGCAAAGCAAGACGGTGGACGGGCAGGAAAATCCGCTGCCCACCATCCAGGCCAAGAAGTTCTACGAGGTGCAGACCCACATCAACCTGACCGAGCACATGATCGACAACCTGGTCGCGGTGTCGGGCGGCCCGTTGTGGAAGCGCCTGAACGACGCCGAAAAGAAGACCTTCGACGAAGTCTTCAAGGAAGCCGCCAAGCGCGCCAGCGCCGCGATCCGCAAGTCGGAGCAGACCCTGGCCGAATGGTTCAAGCAGCAGGGCAAGACCGTCGTGGTGCCGGACAAGGCCGCGTTCATCGCCGCCTCGGTGCCGCTGCACAACGACGCCGCCGCCGGCGCCGGCTGGAGCAAGGAGCAATACGATCGCCTGCAAAAGCTGGCGAAGTAACCGGCTAAAGTACTATCGGGTCGGGCGGGGTCTAGCGGCTCCGCCCGATTGCGCTGGGGGGCGCGGCGGTGGAAAAACCAGACCAGGCCAAACAAGAAGAGCCGCTGGACGTCGGCGGCAGCCATGCCGGCGCCAGCCTGGGCAGCTACGGGGTCGAGGACTGGGCGGCCTTCCTGCTGTTCTGGGGTCTGGCCGGCGTCGTGTTCCTGCAATTCTTCACCCGTTATGTCCTGAACGACTCGCTCGGCTGGACCGAGGAGATCGCGCGCTACCTGTTGATCACGGTCGCCTTCGTCGGTGGCGGCATGGCGGTCAGGCGCATGTCGCATATCCATGTCGAGTTTCTGTACGTCTATCTCAGTCCCCGCGTGGCGTTCGCGCTGTCGACGCTTGTGGACGTCATCAGGGTCGTGTTCCTCGCCTACGCCACCTATCTCGGCTGGCTGGTGACCGACATCATGCAGCACCAGTTCATGGTGGTGTTCGACTCGTTCCCGATCAGCGTGGTCTATGGTGCGGCGATGCTGGGCCTGGGCGTCATGACCATCCGCTCGGTGCAGGTCGCGATCCGCAACTGGCGCGCCGGCGAAAGCGTGCTGACGCGCACGGCGACCGAGGGCCGGCATCAATGAGCGCCATTCTTTTCGTCTCGTTCATCCTGCTGATGCTGATCGGCGTGCCGGTGGCCATCGCGCTCGGCGGGTCGTCGCTGCTCTATGTCCTGGGCGAAAACGTGCAGCCGCCCCTGGTGGTGGTGCATCGCATGGTGGGCGGGGTCGATTCGTTCCCGCTGCTGGCGATCCCCTTTTTCATCATGGCCGGCAGTCTGATGAACACCGGCGGCATCACGCAGCGCATCTACGATTTCGCCCTGGCGCTGGTGGGCTGGCTGAAGGGCGGCCTCGGCCACGTCAACGTGGTCGGCTCGGTGATTTTCGCCGGCATGTCGGGCACGGCGGTGGCCGATGCCGGCGGCCTAGGCAACATCGAGATCAAGGCGATGCGCGACCACGGCTACAGCGTCGATTTCTCCGTCGGCATCACCGGCGCGTCGTCTACAATCGGGCCGATCATCCCGCCCTCGCTGCCGATGGTCATTTACGGCGTCATGGCCAACACGTCGATCGGCCAGTTGTTCGCCGCCGGGTTTCTTCCCGGCCTGTTGATGGCCGCGACGCTGATGGGCATGGTCGCCTATTACGCCCATACCCGCGGCTTCGGCCGCGACCTGGATTTCTCCTGGCTGATCATGGGCTGGGCGCTGGGCGAGCTGATGGCGGTGCTGGGCACCGGCTGGCTCGCTTATGAAATGTGGTTCGACGAAAGCATGCGCTACCTGCCGCTATGGCTGCGCGCGCCGCTGCCCGCGGTCGTGTTCGCGGCTTGCGCGCTGGTGCCGCGGTTCCGCGCCTATCTGCCGCTGATGACGCCGGTGCTCCTGATCGGCGGCATGTCGACGGGCGCCTTCACCCCGACCGAGGCGGCGATCGCCGCCGCCGCCTATGCCATCTTCCTCGGCATGGTGGTGTACCGCACGCTCACCTGGCGCGGGCTGATCCGCGTCAGCATGGAGACGATCGAGACCACCGCGATCATCCTGTTCATCGTCGCCGGCGCCTCGATCTTCGGCTACCTGATCACCACCTCGCGCATCACCGACAACATCGCCGACGCGGTGCTGTCGGTCACCAGCACGCCCTGGATCATTCTGCTGATGGTCAACCTGTTCCTGCTGGTGGTGGGCTGCTTCATGGAGACCATCGCCGCCATCACCATCCTGGTGCCGGTGCTGTTGCCGCTGATGACCAAGATCGGCGTCGATCCCGTGCATTTCGGGCTGATCATGGTGCTGAACCTGATGATCGGCCTGTTGACCCCGCCGGTGGGCATGGTGCTGTACATCCTGGCGCGGGTGGCCAACATCTCGTTCGAGCGCGCGACGCGGGCCTGCGCGCCGTTCCTGATCCCACTGCTGATCACGCTGGTAATCGTAACCTACGTGCCGGCGGTATCGCTGTGGCTGCCCACGATCTTCTACCGCTGACCGCCGCGGCCGATAGCGCGCGGACGGCGAGTCGTGCTACCAATACTGTAATCGCCGGGCATGCCGCCCGGTCGAAATAAACCACCAACGGGAAGGAAACGCACCATGAAGAAACTGCTTGCTTCCGTCGCGCTCGCGACCCTTCTGGCGTCCGCACCGGCCGACGCCCAGATTATGACCAAATATTCCGGCATCCAGCCGCTCGACCATCCCTCGACCTACGCCGAGAAGTACTTCGCCGAACAGGTCAACGTGCTGACCAAGGGCGCGGTCAAGGTCGAGACCTACGCCAACACGCAGCTCGGCGACGCCGTGGCCAACGTGCAGAGCGTGCGCAACGGCACGATCGGCTTCACCACCGTGTCGGCCTCGAACCTGAACCAGGTCGTGCCGGCGATGGACATGTTCTCGCTGCCGTTCATCTTCAAGAACGAGGCGCATTTCTGGTGGTACCTGGCCCAGCCGGAATGCGAAGCGTTCGTCAAGGGGCTGGAAGAGAAGGGCCTCAAGAAGATCGGCTATATCGACTCGGGTTCCCGCAATTTTTTCACCCAGAAACCGATCAAGACCCCGGCCGACCTCAAGGGCCAGAAAATCCGCGTCATGGCCTCGCCGGTGATGGTCAACACCATGGCGGCGCTGGGCGCCACCGGCGTGCCGGTCGCCTGGGCCGAGCTCTATACCGCGCTGCAGACCGGCGTGGTGGACGGGGCCGAGAACAACCATCCCTCGGTCGTGACTAAGAAGTTCTTCGAGGTGACCAAGTACTACACGCTCGACGAGCATATGCGCATTCCAGACCTGATCGTCATGTCGATGAAGCTCTACAACTCGCTGAACGACCAGCAGAAGGTCGCGGTGGTTGAGGCCGGCGAGCGCGCCCAGGCCTATATGCGCGGGGCGTGGAAGAATTCCGAGAACAAGGATCTGGTAGAATTGAAGGCGAAGTTCACCCAGATTATCGAGCCGGATAAGCAGCCCTTCATGGACGCGGTCAAGCCGATGGTGACCGCCGAAGCGAAGCGCCTGAACGTCGAAAAAGAAATCGCCTACATCCTGGAATCGAGCAAGAAGTTCTAGCGTTGATTCCGGCGCGGCGGAGCGGGGGCAAACCCCGCTTCGCCCGCGTTCTTCCGCGGAGGGCTAATTGGTCAAACTGCTGGACCGTGTAGTCGCCCTGGCGATGGCGGCGGTGCGGATCGTGTGCATCGTGCAGGCGACGCTGCTGTTCATCGTCGTCGTCGCGGCGGTGTTCGGGCGCTACGTGTTCGGCTTCGCCCTGTCCTGGACCGAGGAGGTGCCGCGCTATCTTCTGATCTGGATTGCGTTTCTGGGCGCCGCGGCCGGCGTGGCGCGGCGCGACCATGTCGGTTTCGACATCCTGTTCAACGCCTTTCCCGCCCCGGTGCGCCGCGTCCTGGGTGCTGCGATCGGCGTGCTGATCCTCGGCTTCGGCTGGATCGTGTTCCGCTACGGCATCGTGTTCACGCTGGATTTCGGCCCCGATCTGATGGAAACGATCCCGTTCAAGAACTACTGGTACTACGTGGCGATGCCGATCTCCGGCGCGCTGTTCATGCTGTTCGCGCTGAAAGTGATCGCCGATGCGCTGCTGGGCCGCGCCGAATCCAGCATCGGCCAGTCGGTGGATTAGGCCGATGACCCTCAGCATCCTCGGCCTCATCTTCATCGGCCTGATGACCATCGGCGTGCCGATCTCGTTCTCTGTGGGCGTCGCGTCGGTGGCCGGAACGCTGCTGCTGCCGGGCGTGGACAACGCCACGATCGTCCAGCGCATGCTGACCGCGATCAACACCTTTCCGCTGCTGGCGGTGATCTTCTTTGTGTTCGCCGGCACGCTGATGGCGCGCGGCGGCGTCGCCACCCGGCTGGTGCGCATGGCCGAGGTGCTGGTGGGCTGGCTGCCCGGCAGCCTGGCGCAGATCGTCTGCGTCGCCTCGATGTTCTTCGGCGGCGTCACCGGCTCGGCGGTGGCCGAGGTCTCGTCGATCGGCAGCATGATGATCCCGGCGATGGTCAAGGACGGCTATTCGCGCCGCTTCGCCACCGCCATCGTGCTGACCGCCGCCACGATGGGGCCGATCATCCCGCCCTCGATCGGCATGATCATCTTCGCCCATGTCGCGGGCAGCGTGTCGATCGCCGCGCTGTTCATCGCCGGCATCATTCCCGGCGTGATGATCGGCCTGTCGCTGATGGTGGCAAGTTTCGTGCACGGCAAGCTCTACCATAAAAAAACCCTGCCTATACTGTCGCGGCGCGAGAAGATGTGGCGCGTAGTCGACGGCATGGCCGGCGTGTTCACCATGGTGATCATCCTCGGCGGCATCATCACCGGAGTTTTTACGGCGACCGAAGCGGGCGCCGCGGCCTGCGTCTACGCGATGTTTCTGACGATTTACGTCTACAAAGAAATCAAGTGGCGCGACCTGCCCGAGATCATCTGGGAATGTTGCCAGACCAATGCCGTGGTCATGCTGTTGATCGCCACCTGCTCGGTGTTCTCCTGGATTCTTACCTATGAAAACCTGCCGCGCATGCTGGCCGACAATTTCTTCAGCCTGATCCCCAGCAAATGGGCTTTCCTCATCATCCTCAACATATTCCTGCTGCTTGTGGGCATGTTCGTGGACATGACGCCGGCGCTGATCATGCTGGTGCCGATCCTGATACCCCTGGCGCAGAAATTCGGCATCGATCTGGTGCATCTCGGCCTGATCATGGTCATCAACCTGTCCTACGGCCTGACTACGCCGCCGGTGGGCACCGCCTTGTTCGTGGCGGTGAAGGTCGGGCGTATCTCGATGGACAAGCTGATCCCGCCGCTGTTGCCGCTGCTCGGCTGCATGCTGGTCGTACTGATTTTTGTGACGTACTTCCCCGAAGTCTATTGGTGGCTGCCGCGCAGCTTCGGCCTGGTGAAATAGCCGGCCGCGGCCGCGGCTTGCTGCCCGCGTCGCCGGTCAGCTAGAGTCGGGCGTTCGGGCGTATCGTCAAGTCTGCAAAAAACGGGAGAGAGTCGGGATGGCCAAATCGCGCCGCAAGCTGAGGTCGACGGAATGGTTCGGCAAGATGGACCGCGACGGCTTCGGCCATCGCTCGTGGGTGCGCAACATGGGCATCCCCACCGACCATTTCGACGGCCGGCCGGTCATCGGCATCGCCAATTCCTGGTCGGAACTCACGCCCTGCAACGCGCATTTCCGCGAGATCGCCGAGCACGTGAAGCGCGGCGTGTACGAAGCCGGCGGTTTCCCGATGGAATTCCCCACCTTCTCGACCGGCGAGGTGCTGATGCGCCCCACCGCCATGCTGTTCCGCAACCTAATGAGCATGGACGTGGAAGAAACGCTGCGCGCCTGTCCGGTGGACGGCGTGGTGCTGCTGGCGGGCTGCGACAAGACCACTCCGGCCGAGCTGATGGGCGCGGCCTCGGTGGATTTGCCCGCCATCCTGGTATCGGGCGGGCCGATGTTGAACGGCCGCTGGCGCGACCAGACCGTGGGCTCGGGCACGCATACCTGGAAGCTCAGCGAAATGGTGCGCGCAGGCGAGCTGACGCTGGCCGATTTCATGAGCGCCGAGGCCTGCATGTCGCGCTCGGCCGGCCACTGCATGACCATGGGCACCGCTTCCACCATGGCCAGCATGTCCGAGGCGCTGGGCATCGCGCTCAGCACCAACGCCGCGATCCCCGCGGTCGATTCGCGCCGCTACGTACTGGCGCAGATGGCGGGCCGCCGCATCGTCGAGATGGTGCATGAGGACCTGACCATCTCGAAGATACTCACGCGCAAGGCGTTCGAGAACGCCATCCGCGTCAACGCCGCGATCGGCGGCTCGACCAACGCGGTGATCCACCTCCTGGCGATCGCCGGCCGCCTGGGCGTGAAGCTCGACCTCGAGGATTTCGACAAGCTGGCCAGCGACGTGTCCTGCATCGTCAACCTGATGCCCTCGGGCAAGTACCTGATGGAGGATTTCTATTACGCCGGCGGCCTGCCTATGGTGATGAAAGAGATGGGCGACCTGCTACACGCCGACGCCATGACGGTCAGCGGCAAGACGATGGGCCGGGAGATCGAAAACGCGGAATGCTGGAACCGCGATGTGATCTTCCCGATGAAGAAACCGTTCAAGAAGAACGCGGGCATCGCCGTGTTGCGCGGCAATCTGTGTCCCGACGGCGCGGTGATCAAGCCGTCGGCCGCCACGCCAAAGCTGCTGAAGCATCGTGGTCGCGCTGTTGTGTTCGAGAACATCGAGCATTGCCGCCAGCGCACCGACGATCCCAAGCTCGATATCGACGAGACCTGCATCATGGTCCTGAAGAATTGCGGGCCCAAGGGCTATCCCGGCATGGCCGAGGTCGGTAACATGCCGCTGCCGTCCAAGATCCTGAAAAAGGGCATCACCGACATGGTGCGCATTTCCGACGCGCGCATGTCGGGCACGGCCTACGGCACGGTGGTGCTGCACGTGGCGCCGGAAGCCGCGATCGGCGGCCCGCTGGCGCTGGTCAGGGACGGCGACATGATCGAGCTGGACGTGGCCAAGCGCCGCCTGCATCTCGATGTGTCGGACGCGGAGCTGAAAAAGCGCCGCGCCGCCTGGAAGCCGCCGAAGGAATATCTCGGCCGCGGCTACGCCAAGCTCTATACCGACCACGTGATGCAGGCCAACAAGGGCGCCGACCTGGATTTCCTGGTGGGCAAGAGCGGGCGCTTCGTTCCGCGCGAGAACCACTGAACGGATCGTCGTCCCGTGTGGCTGGCGGTTGACGCCGGTAGCGCCGGCGGCCTTCGCGCCTGGCCGGTGGGCGGCGGCGGTGCGGTGGTCAATGCGCCGGATTTGTCCAGGCTGCTGGCCCTGCTCACGGACCAGCCCGATTTCATCGTCGTCGACGGGGCAGGGGATGCAACGCCGGTCGAAAGCCCCGCCACGATCGCCGATCTCGCCGCCGGCGTCGCGCGGCGCGACCTGGCGGGCGCTTCTTGCGCGGTTCTGCCGCGCTTGGTGTTGGGCGGCGTCGCGCTTAGCGGCGTGGCGCGGCTGGCCGGTGCGTTGCAGCAGATGCAGACCGAACGCCCGGCGGCCCGCGCGCAGCATGTCTGCATGATCGGCCGGGATATCGAATGGGCCCATGCCGTGGAGGGGCGCATCGGGCGGCTTAGGCGCTTTCCCGCCGCCGCGCGGCTGGAGGCGCTGCTCGGCGACGCAGCCGTCCACGACGCCGGTGGTGTGGACGAAGACGACGACGTGGCGTTCGAACGTGGGTTGTCGCTGGTCGAAGACGGCGGCGATATGGAGCCGCGCATCGCCGAGGTGCTCAAGGAAGCGGCATCGGGGGCAAGGCGGGGCGGGGCGCTGGGGGCGATGCTGGCGGGCGTGCTGGCGGGAGCCGATACGGCGATGGGACTGAAAATGGGACGCCTGGGTGGGCCGGTGGCGCTGGCCGGCGCCCTGGACCCTGGGTATGCGCTGACGGCCCAGCGCTATGCTACGGCCCTGGGGAGGTTCGGCGTGGCCGTACGCCGCCTGGACCCGCTGGCGGGGTTCATGGGCGGCTGCCGGACGCTTATCCAGGCGTGCGGCATAATATAGCTAACCCTCTGATGCAGAAAACATTTGCGCCAGTTCTGAGGTGCGCTACAATACTAACAAATGCGGGTTAACCGCGCCGGGATTGTGGCCCTCGGTTGCATGGGCGGCGTTCCCGAAATTGGGTAGGAAACGCGGGGCGAGATGGCGTCCGTAGAAGTTCGTAAAATCTTCAAGCGCTTCGGCAGCGTCGAAGTCATCCACGGCATCGACGTCACGATCGAAGACGGCTCCTTTGTCGTGCTGCTGGGGCCTTCGGGTTGCGGCAAATCCACGCTCTTGCGCATGATCGCGGGGCTGGAGGAAATCACCCAGGGCGACATTTCCATCGGCGGGCGGGTGGTCAACAACGTGCCGCCCAAGGACCGCGACATCGCGATGGTGTTCCAGAACTACGCGCTGTATCCGCACATGAAGGTATTCGACAACATGGCCTTCAGCCTGAAGCTGGCCAAGGTCGAGCAAAAGACGGTCGACGAGAAGGTCAAGCGCGCGGCCGAAATCCTCAACCTCGGCGACTACCTCGACCGCTATCCGCGCCAGCTCTCGGGCGGCCAGCGCCAACGCGTGGCGATGGGCCGCGCCATCGTGCGCGACCCGCAGGTGTTCCTGTTCGACGAGCCGCTGTCCAACCTCGACGCCAAATTGCGCGTGCAGATGCGCACCGAAATCAAGGCGCTGCACCAACGCCTGAAATCCACCTCCATCTACGTGACGCACGACCAGATCGAGGCCATGACCATGGCCGACAAGATCGTGGTGATGCGCGACGGCCATATCGAGCAGACCGGCGCGCCGCTGGAGGTCTACGACAATCCGCGCAACCTATTCGTCGCCGGGTTCATCGGCTCTCCGGCCATGAACCTGATCAACGGCACGCTGAAATCAGCGGGCGGCGCGCGGCGCGTCGAGACCGACGACGGCATGACCCTGCCGCTGCCGGCCAACGCGCCGGGCAAGGAAGGCCAGCGGGTGATCTACGGCCTCAGGCCCGACCACCTGCGCGTCGGCAGCGGCGCGGGCGTCAAGGTCGTGGTCGACGTGGTCGAGCCGACCGGCGCCGATACGCTGGTGTTCGCTAGGGTCGGCGCGCAATCCATCTGCGGCGCCTTCGCCGAGCGGCACAGCTTCAAGCCGGGCGAGGTCATCGCGCTCGAGCCACAACTCGCCAGCGTTCACCTGTTCGACGCGACGTCGGGCAACAACCTTCGGGCATGAAGCCCGCCTGAAAAACCCAACGAACCAGAAATAGGGAGGAAGTCGATCATGAACAATTTTACTCGCCGCAGTCTGTTGCAGGGCGGCACCGCAATGGCCGCCACCGGCATGGTCGCCGGCTCGGGCCTGACCGAATGGGCGCAAGCCTGGGCGCAAGCGTCGCCGGCGGCGACGAGCTGGAAGCCGGAAGCGGGCGCGCAACTGACGCTGCTGCGTTGGAAGCGCTTCGTGCAGTCGGAGGAGGACTCCTTCATGCAGCTGGTCGCCGCCTACACCAAGGCGACGGGCGTGAAGCTGACGGTGGTCAACGAGTCGCTCGACGACGTGCAGCCCAAGGCCTCGGTCGCGGCCAATATCGGCTCGGGCCCCGACCTGTTCTGGGGCCTCTACTCTCTGCCGCATTTGTTCCCGGCCAAAGTTGTGGACGTCAGCGACGTCGCCAACTACCTGGGCAAGAAATACGGCGGCTGGGTTCCCTCGGCGCAGGTCTATGGCCGCAGCGGCGGCAAATGGATCGCCATTCCGATGGGCTACAACGGCAACGTGTTGAACTACCGGATCTCGTCCTTGCAAAAGGCCGGGATGAAGGAGTTCCCCAAGACCACCGACGCGTTCCTGGAATACGTCAAGGCGAGCAAGAAGAACAACACGCCCGGCGGCATGGCGCTGGGTCACGCCTCGGGCGACGGCAACGCCTGGGTACATTGGTGCCTGTGGGCGTTCGGCGGCAACCTGGTCGACGCCAAGGACAAGGTGATCATCGACTCGCCCGAGACCGCCAAATCCCTGGAATACGCCAAGCAGCTCTACGACAACTTCATTCCAGGCACCGCCTCGTGGAACGACTCGTTCAACAACAAGGCGTTCCTGGCGGGCGAGGTGCATTGGACCAACAACGGCGTGTCGATCTACGCCGCTGCCAAGGCGCAAAAGATGCAGGCGATGCTCGACGACCTGGACCACGCGCTGTGGCCGGTCGGGCCGATCGGAAAGCCGACCGAGTTCCACGTCGCTTATCCGATGATGGCGATGAAATATTCGAAGTATCCGCTGGCCTGTAAATCGTTCCTGGCCTTCATGCTCGAGGCCGAGAACTACAACAAATGGCTGATCGACTCGGTGGGCTACATCACCCACCCGCTCAACGCCTACGACAAGAATCCGGTCTGGACTTCCGACAAGAAGCTGACGGTGTGCCGCGACGTCGCCAAGCGCACGCTGACCGCCGGGCATCTGGGCTCGGTCGGCGAAAAGGCGGCGTCGGCGCTCGCCGACTTCATCGTTCTCGACATGTTCGCAAGCTACGTGACGGGCCGCGAAAGCGTGCAGGGCGCCATGAAGATCGCCGACCGTCAGGCGCAGCGTCTCTATCGCCGAGGCTAGGACGAGTGGGGGCGGCGGCGCATCCGCCGCCCCTTTTCCTTTTCCCCGGGCAAGACAGCATGACCGGCATCGCCGTCGCTCCCCGGCAGGCCAAGCGGCAAATCCGCGAGGCTACGGCCTGGGATCGGCTTAAGACCAACCGCAACTGGCTGGGCGCCTGGTACATGCTGCCGGCGGTGGCGTTCCTGGTGCTGTTCCTGGCCTATCCGCTGATCTTGGGCGTCTGGCTCTCCTTCACCGACGCACGCATCGGCAAGGACGGCGAGTTCATCGGCCTGGAAAACTACGAATGGCTGTGGGACGACAGCGTGTTTTGGATGTCGGTGTTCAACACGCTGCTCTATACCGGCGTCGCCAGCGCCATCAAGTTCGCGGCCGGTCTGTACCTGGCGCTCTTGCTCAACCGGCACATGCCGTTCAAGGCGATCATCCGCGCCTTGGTGCTGATCCCGTTCATCGTGCCCACGGTGCTGTCGGCGATCGCCTTCTGGTGGCTGTTCGACAGCCAGTTCTCGATCATCTCGTGGACGCTCAAGAAGGCCGGGTTGATCGCGACCAACATCAATTTCCTGGGCGATGTGTGGAACGCGCGCTGGTCCACGATTTTCGCCAATATTTGGCGTGGCGTGCCGTTCGTCGCCATCACGTTGCTGGCGGGCCTGCAGACCATCTCGCCGTCGCTGTACGAGGCGGCGACGATCGACGGCGCGCGGCCCTGGCAGATGTTCCGCCACATCACCTTTCCGCTGCTGACGCCGATCATCGCCGTGGTGATGACGTTCTCGGTGCTGTTCACCTTCACCGATTTCCAGCTCATCTGGGTGCTGACGCGCGGCGGGCCGGTGAACGCCACGCACCTGATGGCCACGCTGTCGTACCAGCGCGCGATCCTCGGCAGCTATCTGGGCGAAGGCTCGGCGATCGCCACCGCGATGATTCCGTTCCTGCTCGCGGCCATTCTGATCTCGTGGTTCGGGCTGCAGCGCCGCAAATGGCAGCAAGGCGGTAGCGATGGCTGACGCACCCGCCGCCCGCAAGACCGGACTGTTCTTCCGCGGCTCTACCGACCAGTCCGACGGCATGGCGTATCTGGAAACCGTGCCGTGGCGCTTGGTCACGCTCTATCTGCCGCTCGGCATCATCCTGCTGGTGCTGCTGTTCCCGTTCTATTGGATGGCGCTCACGTCCATCAAACCGGATGAACAGCTCCTCGATCTGGAAAAGTTCAACCCATTCTGGACGCCCACGCCGACGCTCAAGCACATCTACAAGCTGCTGTTCGAGACCAAATACCTGGCCTGGCTGTGGAACACGATGTATGTCGCTATCGCCGCGACCATTCTGTCGATCCTGGCCAGCGTGCTGGCGGCCTATGCGATGGTGCGCCTGCGCTACAAGGGCGCGCAGTGGGTCGGCGGTGCGATCTTCCTGGCCTATCTGATCCCGCCGTCGATCCTGTTCATTCCGCTGTCCACGGTGGTGTTCCAGTACGGGCTGTTCGATACGCCTTTCGCGCTGATCCTGACCTATCCCACGATCCTAATCCCGTTCTCCACCTGGCTGCTGATGGGATATTTCAAGACCATCCCCTATGAGCTCGAGGAATGCGCGCTGATCGACGGCGCCAGCCGCTGGCAGATCCTGACCAAGATCGTCCTGCCGCTGGCCGTGCCCGGCCTCATCTCGGCCTTCATCTTCTGCTTCACCCTGTGCTGGAACGAATTCATCTACGCGCTGACCTTCATCTCGTCCACGCACAACAAAACGGTGCCGGTGGCGATCGTCAACGAATTCACCGACGGCGACATCTATCGCTGGGGTTCGCTGATGGCCGGCGCGCTGGTAGGCTCGCTGCCGCTGGTGGTGCTCTACGCCTTCTTCGTCGAGCATTACGTCTCGGCGATGACCGGCGCGATCAAGGAATAACTAGACCCCTTTGACTACCCGCTCGCGGTGCAGCAGGTAAAGCCCGCTCGCCATGACCACGCCGCCGCCAACCGCCGTCCACACCGATGGCACGTCGTTGAAGACCAGATACCCCAATAGCGGCATCCAGACGATCTGGGTGTAGTTGAACGGCGCCAAGGCCGGCGCCGGCGCATGGGCGTTCGCCACCGCTAGAAGCCAATGGCCGGCGCCGCCCAGGACGCCCATCAGCACCATCAGCGCCCAGCCCAGAGCATTGGGCGCCACCCAGTCGAACGTCGCCAGCGGCGCGGTCGCCGCGGCCGCGATCAGGGCGGTATAGAGCTGCGTGGTATGCGCGCTGTCGTCCTCCGCCAGCTTGCGGCTGAGGATATGGTAGAAGGCGCTGATCAGCGCGGTCATGAGCGACACTCCAACCGCCCAGTGCATCAGCCCCATGCCCGGGCGGATCACGATCATCACGCCGATGAAGCCCACGACGATCGCGGCCCAGCGCCGCGGCCCCACATGCTCGCCTAGGATCGGCACTGACAGCGCGGCCACGAGCAACGGCGAGGAAAACAGGATTGCCGAGGTCTCGGCCAGTTGCAGATAGCGCAGCGCCGTGAAGTTGGTGATGGTGGCGCCGACCAAAAGCATCCCGCGCAGCAGCTGCAGCCCGGGACGGCCGGTGCGCCAGGGCCGCTCGCCGAGATAGGGCGCCATCAACAGCAGCGCCACGGCCGCGTGGACCGCGAAGCGTACCCAGATGACCTGCGTGACCGGATAGGTCTGGCCCAAGAGCTTGGCGGTCGCATCCAGGCCCGAGAACAGTACATAGGCGACGCAGATCAGCGCGATGCCGCGTAGCGTCTCTGTGGCGTGCGTGGCGCGGCCCGCCGAACCCAGGGACAAGACAAAGGCCTCCGCTTGTTCGCCCGCGGCGGCGCCGGTAATGTCAGGCCGCGAACGCCTATCAGATGCCGGTACTGCCGCCGGGGCAAGCTCAATTGGGGTATGGGACTCATGCATGTGGTGATCACCGGCGCGGCCGGGTTTCTGGGCCAGAAGCTGGCGCGCAAACTGCTGGCGGGCGAAAAGCTGACCGGCCCGGACGGGCAGAAGCGCGAAGTTTCCAAGCTGACGCTGTTCGATGTCGCCGCACCCGCGCCCGATATTCTTCAGGACAAGCGCGTGGTCTCGGTGACCGGCGATATCGGCGACGGCGCCCTGGTGCGAGGGCTGATCGCTAGGGATGTGGGCAGCGTGTTCCATTTCGCCGCCGTGGTCAGCGCCGGGGCCGAAGCCGATTTCGACCTGGGCATGCGCGTCAACCTCGACGGCACGCGCCACGTGCTCGAGGCCTGCCGCACGGTGCAGGCTCCGCCGCGCGTGGTGTTCACCAGCTCGGCGGCGGTCTATGGCGGCGACATGCCTGTGGTGATCAAGGACGACACGCCGCTGACGCCGCAGACCAGCTACGGCGCACAGAAGGCGATGGGCGAATTTATGGTCAACGACATGAGCCGCAAGGGCTTCATCGACGGAAGGGCACTGCGCCTGCCCACCATCGTCGTCAGGCCCGGCAAGCCCAACAAGGCGGCCTCGACCTGGGCCAGCTCGATCATCCGCGAGCCGCTGCAGGGCGACGACGTGGTATGCCCGGTCGATCCGTCGGTCGCCATGTACGTGCTGTCGCCGCGCCGCGTGATCGAGGCGTTCCTGCACGCGCACGAGTTGCCTAAGGAAAAGTTCGGCTTCAACCGCGCCCTGTTCCTGCCGGGCATCACCGTCAGTGTCACGGAAATGCTGGCGGGGCTGAAGCAGGCAGGGGGGCAGAAGGCGGTGGACCGGGTGAAGTTCGTGCCCGACGCGATGATCCGTAGGATCGTCGCGGGCTGGCCGCCCAGATTCGACGCGGTGCGCGCCCACTCGCTCGGCTTCAAGGCCGACGACAATTTCGACCAGATCGTCCAGGGCTTCGTCGCGGACGATATGCGCCGCAACGTGGCGTGAGCGGCGCACCGAAGCCGATCAACATCTCTAGCGCTGGCGACGAGGACATCGGCCGGCGCATGTCGAACTTCGCCGCCACGCCGTTCACGCTGGACGGGCGGTGCTACGCCTCGGTCGAAAGCTTTTATGTCGGCCTGAAATTTCCTGACGAGGCCAGCCGCGCCAAGGCCGCCGATATGTCCGGCCCGGCGGCCTATTCCTTCGGCAAGTCCGGCACGCTCACGGAAACCGACTACGCCGGAAGGCGCTTCGCCCTGGGTGGGGCAGCGCACCACGCGCTGATCACCCGCGCCATTCGCGCCAAGCTCAAGGCGCATCCCGATCTGGCGCGCGACTTCGCATCGACGCACCCCCGGCCGATCATCCACGATACCGGCACCGCCGAACGTCCGGGCACGTTCATGCCCGCATCCACCCTGTGCCGCATCCTGACGGAGATAAGGGACGAGCTTGTGGCGAAAGGCGTCACATCATGACCACGAGACCGCCATCCACGACCAGCATGTGGCCGTTGACGTAACTTCCGGCTTTGCTCGCCAGGAACACGGCCGCACCGCCCAGCTCTTCCGGCTTTGCCCAGCGCCCCATCGGGCAGCGCGATTTCACCCAGGCGTTGAATTCGGGGTTCTGCACCAAGGGCGTGTTCATCTCGGTCTCGAAGAATCCGGGGCAGATGACGTTGACCGTGATGCCCTTGGGCGCCAACTCCACCGCCAGGGTCTTGGCCATGCCGCCCAGGCCCGCCTTGGCCGCGGCATAGGCGTGAACCGTGGGCCTCGCCACGATGCCCATGACCGACCCGGTGAAGATGATCCGTCCCTGGCCGCGCGGCAGCATCGCGCGTGCCGCCTCGCGCGCCATCACGAAGCAAGCCGTCAGGTTGGTGTCCACAACGCGCTGGAAATCCGCGTCTTCCCATTCCAGCAGCGGCTTGCGGTGCTGGATTCCCGCGTTCAGCACCGCTACGTCCAGCCGCCCGTGGCGCTTGGCGATCTCGCCCACCGCTTTGGCGGCGGCCTTGAAGTCGCTGACATCGAACGCCGCGGTATCGGCCTTAAGGCCCTTGGCTTTTAGCCGGGCGGCGGCCTGGTCCAAGGTCTTCTGGTCGCGGCCGTTCAGGACCACCAGCCCCCCGGCCTCGGCCATCGCCTCGGCCATCGCCAGGCCCAGGCCCCGGCTGGCGCCGGTCACCAAAATCACGCGGTCTTGCAAAGAGAACAGATCGGACATGCAACTTCCCCCTATTGGCAGCGGCGACTCTTAGCATGGCTGCCCGCTATACTGCGACGGTCCGTTGCCAGGGGGATATTGGGATGCTCGACCTGCCGTTCCGTTCGGCCAAGCAGCTCGCGGCCGCGATCAAGGCGCGCAAGATCGGCTGCAAGGAGTTGCTCGACCTCTATCTGAAGCGCGTGGAAAAATACAACCCGCGCCTCAACGCCATCATCGCCCAGGATATTCCCGCCGCGATCAAGCGCGCTAGGGCGGCCGACGGCGCGGTGAAAAAGCGCGCCAAGCTGGGGCCGCTGCACGGCGTGCCCATGACCATCAAGGAATCATTCAACGTCGTGGGGATGCCGACGACCTGGGGCGTGCCGGACCTCAGGAACAACTTCCCGCCGCGCAACGCCCTGGCCGTGGATCGTTTCCTTGCCGCCGGCGCGGTGCTGTTCGGCAAGACCAATGTGCCGCTCAACCTGGCGGACTGGCAGAGCTACAACGCGATCTACGGCACCACCAACAACCCGTGGGACCTAAGCCTGTCACCCGGCGGATCGTCGGGCGGGTCGGCGGCGGCGCTGGCGGCGGGCCTCACAGGCATCGAGGCGGGCAGCGATATCGGATCGTCGATCCGCAACCCCGCGCATTACTGCGGCGTGTTCGGACACAAGCCGACCTGGGGTATTTGCTCGCCGCGCGGCCACGCCCTGCCCGGCGTGGTTGCGGCCGGCGACATTTCGGCGATTGGCCCGCTGGCGCGCTCGGCCGACGATCTGGCTATCGCGCTCGCGGTGATGGCCGGGCCGGACGAGATCGACGGCGCGGGATGGAAGCTCGACTTGCCGGCGCCGCGCAAGAAGTCGCTGCGCGAATTCAAGGTCGCGGTGGTGCTCGACGATCCGAACGGCGAGGTGGACGAGGCGGTCAAGCAGCGCATCCAGGCCGTGGCCGATTTCCTGGTACGCAAGAAAGCCAAGGTCAGCGACCGCGCCCGCCCCGGCTTCGACACGACGGAAATGTACCGCGTTTTCATCTTGCTGCTGCGTTCCGCTACGTCGGGGCGAATGACGCCCGAGCAGTTCGAGAAGAACCTGGAGGCGCTGAAGGCCCTGCGCGCTGACGATGAAAGCTATTTTGCGCGGATGACCAGGGGCAACGCGCTGCACCACCGCGACTGGGTAAGACTCAACAACGCGCGCCATACCATGCGCCTGCAATGGGCCGAGTTCTTCAAGGAATGGGACGTGCTGATCTGCCCGGCGGCGGCCTCGGCTGCTTGCCCGCACGACCAGGCGGGCGAACGCTGGCAGCGCGCCATCGCGGTCAACGGTAAGCGCGTGCCTTCCACAGACCAAATGTTCTGGGCGGGGTATTCCGGGCTGTTCTATCTGCCGTCCACGGTGGCCCCGGCGGGATTCACCACGAAGGGACTGCCCGTGGGCGTGCAGATCGTCGGTCCGCAATACGGCGATCGTACCACCATAGAATTCGCGCGCCTGCTGGAGAGGGAGTTCCAGGCCTTCGTGCCGCCGAAGGGGTACGAGTAACGGGCGCTACCGCGCCGCGCCGGAAACCGGGCGGGCTAGCGGATCGCTGCTGGCCTGCTGCTCGGGCGCGCCGGTGAGAGCGCGGTCGATCGTGGCCTTGGCGGCGCGGAACCGCGTCAGCTCCGCGCCCGCCAGTTTCTCGCCGCTCGGGAATTTCACCGATACCGGGTTGATCTGCCGGCCCTCGCGCAGGACCTCGTAATGCAGGTGCGGACCGGTGGACCGGCCGGTGGTTCCTACGAAACCGATCACCTGGCCCTGGCGCACGCGGCTGCCGCGTTTCAGGCCCCTGCCGAAGCCGCTCATATGGGCATAGGCGGTGGCGTAGGCGTTGCCGTGCTTCACGCGCGCATAACGGCCATAGCCGTTGTCGGAAAATTCCATCAGGTCGATCACTCCGTCGCCGGCGGCATAGATCGGCGTGCCGCTGGGGGCGGCGAAATCCACGCCGCGATGCATCGTGGTGTAGCCCAGGATCGGATGCTCGCGCATGCCGAAGCGCGAACTCAAGCGCGCCCCGTCGATCGGCGTCTTCAGCAGCGCCTTGCGCACGCTGTGGCCCAGTTCGTTGTAGTAATCGACGAAGCCCCTGGCGTCCTGGTGCCGGTACAGGCTCATCTTCTTGCCGCCCAGGCGCAACGCCGCGTATTGCACCTCGCCGCCGCGCACCAGCCTGCCGTCGACGAGCTGGAAGCGCTCGTACAGCAGGTCGAAGCGGTCGCCCGGCTGGATGTCGCGCTGGAAGTCGACGTCGAAGCTCAGGATCTTGATCAACTCGATCATCACGCCGGGCGGCACGCCGGCTTGCGTGCCCGCGACCATCAAACTGCCGCCGGCGATCCCGCCATCGGTGCGCGTCAGCAGCCGGTTGACCTTTTTCACGACAGCCTCGGCGGCGAATCCGCCGCCGGGAACCGAGCGTACCGCCACCTCCCGGTCGATGGTCGCCGCCAACAAGATTCCTTGCAGTCTGCCCAACGATCTTTCAGGCGGAACACCCGATGATCCGCCCGCGGTCTCCGGCACGAAACTCAATTGGATTTCGTGGCCCGGTTTCAGGTCGCGCGGATTGAAGATGCCGCTCAGGCTGTCCACAACCGCCTGGGCGTCGTTGCGGCCGACGCCCGCGTCCAGCAGCAGCCGGTTGAGCGTGTCGCCGCGCTGCGCCGTGACGGTCAGCCGCGTGATCTGGCTGCCCGGGGGCAGGGGCTCCAGCGCCAGGGCGCCGTCGGGCCCCGGCAGCTCGGCGAGTTCGCGCGCGGCCCGGGCGATATCCTGATCTTCCGCTTCCCCCGGCGTGGCGGGTGATTCGGCCGCGGCGACGAGGTTCATGGGGTCTTCGGCGTCGGCGTCGTCCAGCCGGGCCGCTTCCTCCGGGCTTACGCTGAGGGGCGGGGCGGGCATCGGCGGCCCACTGGGGGCGGCAAGCCAGCCGAGCGCGAAAACCGCGCCGACAAAGGCGAATACGAATCGAGAGGGGTCCAGAAACCGCAAGGTCATCTGGAAGCGGACCGCAGCGACCCGGGCAATCGCAGGCTCCTCGTCCTCTATTGCGCATGGCGGCTTCAGAGCCGCCGGCCGCCCCTTTTCGGCGGGGCTTTCCGGCGACCTTGCCTTGGGGCGGACTCGCCTGTCAACGAAAGACAGCGTTGCGCGGCTGCCTTAATTCATCAGGGCTTCGGTGTTTCCGGGCGTATTTCCACCCTTGCCTCGGACAGCCGGCGCATCACGCGCCTGGCCTGGTGCAGCGGCCGCCAGTCGTGCAGGTATCCCTGGATCGGCTGCCACATCGCCACCCAGCCGCCGATCAAAAAGCCTTCGGCCAGCACGCGACCCACAGCGCCCGGCGACGCCCCCAGCACGATCTCGCGCACGCTGAGGCATGTGAACAGCACCAGCAGGCCCATGACCAGCCGCCAGCGCCCATCGGCGAGGAACTGCTTCAGTTCCCGCCGCGCCAATTCCTCGCGGTAGTGGAAATAGTTGTGGATCGAGGTTTCCACCTCGCCGGCGTTCGCGGCGGCGGCCTCGTCTGGCGGCAGGTGGATGACGATGCGCACGGGCCGGTCGGGCCCATGCTCGCGCACGGAGCCGACGATGTATTCCTCGGCGTCGGCGTCCAGGTCCTGTTCGTGGAACGGCGAGGGGTCGAGCGAATTGAACAATTGGCGCAATTGCGTCACCCGCACCTGAATCGACAGGGGCCGGTGGTCCGCGTGATGTTTCCATAGGCGCAGATGCATCGGCATCCTATTCCTCCACCCGGCCGAGGCCCGCGCCGGTGCGCCAATCCGCGCGTCCGCGCCGGGTCGCCAACGCGTCGCGCAGGCTCAGGGCCAAAAGCGCCAGCACGCCGATCAGCATGGCAAGCGCGATCGGCCGCTGCATGAAGATCGCATAGCTGCCGCCGGACATGGCGAGCGACTGCCCCAGGCTCATCTCCAGCATCGGCGACAGGATCAGTCCCAGCACGACGGGCGCCATGTCGAAGCCCAGCTTGCGCATGGCATAGCCCGCGGCGCCGGTCGCCAGCATGATCCACACATCGACGGCGCTGTTGTTCACCGCGTACACGCCCAGCACGCAGAACACCACGATGGTCGGGTATAGGTAGCAATAGGGAATGCGCAGCAGGTTCACGAACAGCCCGACCAGCGGCAGGTTCAGGATCAGCAGCACGACATTGCCGATATACATGCTGGCGATGAAGCCCCAGACCAGTTGCGGGTGCTGCTCCATCAGCAGCGGCCCGGGCGCCACGCCGTGGATCATGATCGCCGCCAGCAGTACCGCCGGCACCGGGCCCGAGGGCAACCCCAGGGCCAGCATCGGCACGAAGGCGCCCGACGCGGCGGCGTTGTTGGCCGATTCCGGCCCGGCCACGCCCTCCACAGCGCCGTGCCCGAAGCGCTCGGGATGCTTCGACAAGCGCCGCTCGACGCCGTAGGACACGAAGGACGAGATGATATGCGCCGATCCCGGCACGATGCCGATCAGGAAGCCCAGCACCGAGCCGCGCAGGCACGGGCCGATCGACAGCCTGATCTCCTCGCGCGACGGCACCAGTTCGCTGAGTTTCGGCTTGTAGACCTGGGGCTGCGCCGTGCCGCCGGCGATCAGCAAAATCTCGGACAGGCCGAACAGACCGACCGCGACCGGCACGATGCCCAGGCCGTCGGCCAGGTCGGTGACGCCGTAGGTGAAGCGGTGGAAGCCGCTCATCACGTCGATGCCCACCGTGCCCAGGATCAGCCCGAGGGCCGCCATCGCCAGGGTCTTGGTCATCGTGCCGCTGGACATGTAGCTGAGCACGATGAATCCCAGCAGCATCAGGGCGGTGTATTCCGGCGGCCCGAATTTGAGCGCGATCGCGGCCAATGGCGGCGCAAGCAACGTCAGCGCGACCAGGCTCAAGGTTCCCGCGACGAATGATCCCAATGCTGCGATCGCCAAGGCCGCGCCGCCGCGGCCCTTCAGGGTCATGGCATGGCCGTCGACGCAGGTGATGACCGACGCGGCCTCGCCGGGAATCCGCATCAGGATCGAGGTGGTCGAGCCGCCGTACATCGCGCCGTAATAGATGCCGCTCAGCAGCACGATCGCCGTGGTCGGATTGAGGCCGAAGGTCAGCGGCAAAAGCAGGCTGATGCCGGCAAGCGGGCCCAGGCCCGGCAAAACGCCCACAAGGGTGCCGACGACGCAGCCCAAGACCGCGTAGAAAAGCACCGTGGGCTGTAGCGCCACGGAAAACCCCAGCGCCAGGCTGTTCAAGGTTTCGATCACGGGGCTAGATGCCGAACGGCCCGGCGGGCAGGGGCACGCGCAGCAGCGTCCAGAACAGGAAATGCGTGCCGAAGGAGAGGCCGAGCGCGATCAACGCCGTGGGCAAGGCGGGGCGGCGCTCCACCACCCCCACCAGGAACGCGACCACCGCCAGCATGGTCATGCGATAGCCCAGGCGGTCGATCACCGCCGCCGCGAAGGCGACCGACGCCAGGATCATCAGCGCATGCCGCAATTCGCCCCAGCGCAGGTCGCGCAAGGCAGCGCCGCCGCGCTTAAGCGCGGTCAATGCGCCCAGCGCCAGCAGGATCGCCGCATACAGCAGGGGGGTGTAGCCAGGTCCCGGCCGGCCGAGGCTGCCCAGCGGCAGCCCGCGCGTTTCCGCCGCCACCAGGGCGGCGGCGGCCACCAGCACGAACCCGGCGACGCGCTCGCCGGTCCAGAATTCCGGTTTGGAACCCGCTAGCGGATCGCCGCTCGCCTCACTGGACACGGCCGATTTTCTTCAACGCCGCGGCCAGCCGCGCCGCGTCGGCGTCCCAGAATTTCTGGAACTCCGGCGCGTCCATGTACAGCACGCCCGATTCCAGCTTGGTCATGGTGGCGGTGAAATCGGGATCGCTCGCCGCTGCTTTGGCGGCGGCGCGCAGCGCCTTCATCGCGTTCTCGGGTGTGCCTTTGGGGGCAAAGAGTCCGGCCCAGATGTAGAACTCGACGTCCTTGTAGCCGAGCTCGAGGAACGTCGGCACGTTCGGCATCGTGGGCAGGCGCTTGGCGCCCCAGGTGGCGAGCGCGCGCAGCTTGCCGGCCGCGATCTGCGCCGCCACCGGCCCGGGGCCCGATGCCAGCGCCTGCACGTTGCCGCCCAAAAGCGCGGTCAGCGCCGGGCCGCCGCCCGCGAACGGCACGTGGCGCAGCTTGATGTCGGCGGCGGCGGCGAACATCGCCATCGCCATGTGCAGCGTGCCGTACACGCCCGAGGACGAGAACGCGATCTGGTCCGGGCGCTTCTTGGCGTCGTCGACGAAATCCTTGACCGATTTCCACGGACTGTCGGCAGGCACCACCAGGACGGTCGCGTCCGCGCTCAACAGCGCGATGGGCACGAGCTGGTCGATGGTAAAGGCCGGCTTGCGGTCGAACAGCTTGTCGGCCTCGGGGATGATCGAGATGCTGGAAAGCGCCGTCATGATGGTATAGCCGTCGGGCTTGGCGCCGGCCGTCGCCGCCATGCCCACCGCCCCGCCTGCGCCCGCGCGGTTGGTGACGACGATCGGCTGCTTCAGCACCTTTTCCATCGCCGCCGCCACCGGCCGCCCGGTCAGGTCCGCCACTCCGCCCGGCGGGAAGGGCACGATCATGGTGATGGGATGATCGGGATACTGCGCGGTCGCGGGCGGGGCCGCGGCAAGGCCGAGCACAAGGGCGGCGATCGACGCGTAGAGGCGGCGGGTCATGTGGAAATCCTCCCATCAGCGGCCCGGTATTCTGGAAACTCCGGGTCCGGCAGGGCCATTCTCCGGGGGATCGCGGCTTGGTTCAAGGGCGGCCGGGCCGGGCTGCCCGCGGCCCCGCTTGTTCTTGTTGTCTAGGGCGCTTCCGTCTATGGTCGCGGCCGATTTTCCTCAGAGGAAACCCCCATGCATTTCCCGTTTTCCGCGCCCTCAAGGCCGGTCCAAGGAGCAGTCCCATGCAGCGCGTTCTGATCACCGGCGCGGCCGGCGCCCTGGGCAAGGTCTTGCGCGAAAAGCTGGCGGGCAGCTACCCGACCCTGCGCCTGTCCGACGCGATGGACATGGCGCCCGCCAAGAAGGGCGAGGAGGTGGTGCGCTGCGAACTCAGCGACGCCGCCCAGGTCGACGAACTGTGCAAGGGCGTCGACGCCATCGTGCATCTCGGCGGCCAGTCGGTCGAGGCGCCGTGGCCGCGCGTCATGCAATCGAACATCGTCGGCCTGGTGAACCTGTACGAGGCCGCGCGCAAGGCGGGGGTGAAGAAAATCCTGTTTGCCACCTCGAACCATGCCGTCGGCTTCTACCGCCGCAGCCAGACCATCGACCATACCGCCAACGCAAGGCCCGACAGCCGCTACGGCCTGTCCAAGGCGTTCGGCGAGGACATTTCGTTCTATTACGCCCACAAGCACGGCATTGCCGGATTCTGCATGCGCATCGGCTCGTGCTTCCCCAAGCCGGTCAATTCGCGGATGCTGTGGACTTGGCTCAGCTTCGCCGATTTCGTGCGTCTGGTGCGTGTCGGACTGGCAGCGGACTATACTTACGAGATCGTCTACGGCGCGTCGCGCAACACGCGCCTGTTCTGGGACAATTCCAACGCCTATCGCCTGGGCTACGATCCCAAGGACAACGCCGAGGCCTATGCCAAGGACATCGAGAAAATCCTGTTTGACAACCCGGCCGACAATCTGTGCCACGGCGGCAACTTCATCTCGCCCGATTTCACCGGCGACATCTCCAAAATCCCCTGAGACTCCGAAAGGAAAGACCTCCTCATGAAGATCGGCATGAACACGGACAGCCTGGCGGACATGAAGCTGGACCAGGTGCTTGACCTGACGCAGCGCCTCGGCATCGACATGCTCGAATTCTGCTGCGGCAACTGGTCCACCTCGCCGCACGTCAACCTGCCGAAATTGCTGGACAGCGACAAGGCGCGGCGCGAGTTCAAGGCCAAGGTCAAGGACCACGGCGCCGAGATCTGCGCGCTGAACTGCTCGGGCAATCCGCTCGACCCGGGCGAGCGCGGCAAGGTCCACGATCAGGTGACGCGCGACACCATCAAGCTCGCCGGCCTCATGGGCATCGAGAAGGTTGTCATGATGTCGGGCTGCCCCGGCGCGCCGGGCGACAAGCACGCGAACTGGATCACCGTGGAATGGCCGGCGGAATTGCGCGAGATCCTGGTGTGGCAGTGGGACAAGGTGCTGATCCCCTATTGGAAGGGCCTGGTGAAGCACGCCAAGAAGCATGGGGTGAAGCAGCTGGCGCTCGAGCTGCACGGCTTCCAGAACGTCTACAACGTCGCCACCCTCCTGCGCCTGCGCGACGCCGTGGGCCCGATCGTCGGCGCCAACCTAGACCCCAGCCACCTGTTCTGGATGGGCGCCGATCCGCTGGTGGCGGCGCGCGCGCTGGGCAGCGCCATCTATCACGTCCACGCCAAGGACACGCGCATCGACCCCTTGCTGGGCGCCACCAACGGCACGCTGGAGACCACGCCGGGCATGCAGTACCAGACCCGCAGTTGGAACTACATTACGCTCGGCTACGGCCACGGCGAGCAGTGGTGGGGGTCGTTCTGCGCGGCCCTAGCCTCCGTGGGCTACGACGGCGTGCTCTCGATCGAGCACGAGGACCGCATGATGCCGCCGGTGGAGGGTGTGGAGAAAAGCGTGGCGCTGCTGGAACGCATGGCGGTCAACCGGCCGCGCCGGCGCGCGACGAACTGACGCCGGCGCTAGGCGCCGAGCTTCGCCAGCCTTGTCGCCTTGTCGGCGTTGACCGCGCCCTTGGGCGCGCGGCCCCGGACGATCTCGGCGACCTGCCGCACGGTTTCCAGCGATTGATGGAACACGGCCGGCGGCGTCAGCCCCGCGCTATGCGGCGTGGCGATCATGGTGGGCAGCGCCGCCAGGCTCGGGCTCGGCATCTGGTCGGGCGCGCGGCCCACGTCCATCGCCGCCCCGGCGATGGCTCCCTTGCGCAGGGCCGCTTCCAGCGCCGCCTCGTCCACCAGGTTGCCGCGCGAGACGTTGATGAAGAACGCCGACTTCTTCATGCGCGCGAAGGCCGCCGCGTCGATCAGGTTCTCGGTCGCGTCGGTTGCCACGGCCAGGCACACCACGAAATCCGATTGGACCAGTAGCTCCTGAAGTTCGACTTGCTTCAGCCCGGGCTTGTCCACTTTGGCATGCGGGTCGGCCACCAGCACGGTCATGCCCAGGGCCAGGCCAAGGTCGCAGAGATAACGCCCGATCGCGCCATAGCCGATCACGCCCATGACCGAGCCGCGCAATTGCCTTCCCATCGCCGCCCCTGGCGCCCGGCCGCCGCGATAGGCGATGGTCGAGTCGGTGATGCGCCGCCCCAGATCGACCATGTAGCCCACGGCCATTTCCGCCACCGATGCGATGAACCCGGCGCTGGCCTGCGTAACCAGCACGCCGTTGCGCGAGGCGGCGGGCACGTCGATGTTGCGGATGTCCACGGCGCAACGCACGAAGGCCTTGAGCTCGGGCAGGGCGTCGAAGATCGGCGCCGGCCCCGCGGTCTGCCGGTCCGACACGATGATGTCGCAGCCCCGGGCTTGCTCGATCAATTGCGCCGGGTCCCAGGGCGTCTCGCCGGGGTTGAGCTTCACCTCGCCGAGCTTCTTGAGGCCGGCCAGGGCCTCCGCGCCGTAATAGAGATCGCGGAACGCGACCGGCGGCGTAAGGAGAATACGCGGCATCTTGCTACCCCAGAACCATGTGCGGAATCCACGAGGCGAGCTCAGGGAACAGCACCACCAGGAACAGCACCGTGACCTCGGCGATGATGAACGCCCAGCAATAGCGGATCGTCTCGTTGTACGTGCACCCGGCGATGCTGGTGGCGACGAACAGCAACACGGCGACCGGCGGGGTGGTCGAGCCGATCTGCGTCGCCATCACCATCAACAGGCCGAGCTGGAATTCATCCACCCCGAACTTGCGCCCGATGATGACGGCCACAGGAATCAGGATGATCAGGATCGCCATCGAATCGACGAACATCGTCAGCACCAGCATGATCGCCATCAGGATGATCAGCACGGCGATCTTGGTGCCCGCGACCGAGGTGATGGCGGAGAGCACGTGGTCGTTGAAGTTCAGGTACGCCAGCAGCCAGCCGAACGCCCCGGCCACGCCGATGATCCCCGACACGATGGCGGTGGTCACACCCGCCTGCACGAAGATTTCGGGCAGGTCGCGCAGTTTCACCGTGCGGTAGACGAAGAAGCCGACGAAGAAGCAATAGAAGCAGGCGACGACTCCCGCCTCGGTGGCGGTGAAGACGCCGGTCAAAATACCGCCCAGCACCAGCACCGGCGCCAGGATCGCGGGCCATACCAGCACCGCGGCCCTGAGCATGGCCTTCAGCACCAGCCGCCCGCTGGTCTGGCGCAGCTCGGGAAAGTTGGGGTGCAGCGAGTGGAGATAGATCACGACCATCAGCCCGATGCCGATCAGCACGCCGGGGATGATGCCGCCCAGGAACAGCCCGCCGATCGACACGTTGGCCATCGAGCCATAGACGATCATCGTCATGCTGGGCGGAATGATGGCGCCGATCGTGCCGGCGCAGGCCACCAGCGCCGCGGCGAAGCCCGCCTTGTAGCCGCGCGCTTTCATCGCCGGCACCAGGATCGAGCCGATGGCCGAGGTGTCGGCGACCGACGATCCCGAGACGCCGGCGAAGATCATGCTGGAGACGACCGAGGCATGGCCGAGGCCGCCGCGCCAGTGGCCGACGATGGTCTCGGCGAATTCCACCAGGCGCTTCGAGATGCCGCCGCGCGAGATCAACTCGCCCGCCAGGATGAAATAGGGCAGGGCCAAGAGGCTGAAATTGTCCAGCATGGCGAACATTTTCTGCGGGAACAGCGCGGGCGTGACGTTGGGCGTGACCACCATGCCCACCAGACCCACCATGCCCATGACCAAAAGGATCGGCACGCCGAAGGTGATCATTCCCAGCAGCAGGGAGAACAGCGCGATCAGCATCATGGCGCGTTGCCTTTGGCCGGTTCGGAGCCGATCCCGAACTGCGCCAGCAGGCGCCGCACCGCCACCAGCGCCAGATAGGCGCTGCCGATCACCATGCCCGAATAGACCCAATCCATGCGCAGGCCGAGGCCGGGGCTATCCTGGAACTGCGCCACTTCCATCAGCCGCGTGGTGAAATAGCCGATGGCGACGGCCATCGTCAGCCACATCAGCTCGACCGCCATGCCGATAGCGCGCTGCGCCGGCTTGGGCAGCATGTTCAAGACCATGTCCATGCCGATATGCGCGCCGCGCCGATAGGCCACGGGAATCGCCAGGAACACCATCCAGATATGGCCGAATTTCTGGAACTCCTCGCTCCAGCTCAGCGGCAGGCCCAACACGAAGCGGTTGAATACCTGAAGGCCGCCGACGATCGAGAAGGCGAGGAAGATCAGGAACAGCGCGTATTCGACCGTGCGGTCGATGCCGCGCATCGTAGCGCCCATGACGGTTTCCGTGTTCGGCCGGCGGCGGCGGAGTTTGCCGCCGCCGGCATGCCGCGTGTGAGGGTCGAGGTTACTTGGTCGCGCGGATGATCTTCAACAGGTCCTCGGCGCCGATCTGTTTGGCCAGATCATCCTGCACCGGCGAAGCCGCCTTGATGAACGGCTCCTTGTCGATCGCGTTGATGATCATGCCCTTGGCCTTGAGCAGGTTCAGCGCCTCGGCGTCGCGCTGCGCCGACAGGTTGCGGTTGACGTCCTGCGCCATCTTGGCCGCGGCCGCGAACACCGCCTTCTCCTTGTCGGTATAGCCGGACCATTCCTTCATCGAGCATGCGGTCACCGTGGGTCCGAACAGATGCCCGGTCAACGTGATGTATTTGCTGACCTCGTAGTATTTGCCGGTCAACACCACGGGCGGGGCGTGCTCGAACCCGTCCAGAACGCCGGTTTGCAGTGCCGTGTACACCTCGCCGAAGGCCATCGGCGTGGCGCTGGCGCCCATCGCGTTCAGCGCCGCCACGTAGGTCGGCGTCTGGATGGTGCGGATTTTCAGGCCCTTCAGGTCGGCGGCGGACTTGACCTCTTTTTTCGTGGTCACGACGTTGCGATAGCCCCAGCTATCCTGCCAGCCCATGACCTTGATGTTGCGCGGCTCGTATTCCTTGGCCAGGGCCTGGCCCACCGCGCCGTCCAGCACATTGTGCGCGTGGTCGTAGCCGCGCCACATGAACGGCAGGTCCAGCACGCCCATGCGCTTGACGAAGTTGTTGTGGATCGCGGTGCCGCCGATATGGCAGGTGGCGCCGGAGCCGAGCTGCATGCCCTCGACCACCGCGCGCTCCTCGCCCAGCTGGTTGGCGGCATAGATGCGCGCCTCCAGCGTGTCGGAATACTCGTTGATGTAATTCTTCATCACCCACGCGACCATGTGATTGTCGTTGCCCAGGTCGGGGGCGGTTGCGTGGGACAGCTTGACCTGCTTCTTGGCCTGCGCGGCGGCATCGCCGGCCGTGCCGAGCGCCAGCGCGGCGACGGCGATCAGACTATGTAGCAGCATTCTCCGGATCATTGCGTTCCTCCCGTTTTTCCTTGGTTTGCACTTCGGACTTCTTGGCCGCGGCGCGCGCCGCGCGGCCGGATTTTCGGCCAGTACCGGCGAAGGCTGGTGCGGTGTCGCGCGCCGTGCCGGCCAGCAGCAGGCGCATCGCGCGTTCGGCCTCGGCCGGCGCGCGCCGGCGGATCGCCGCCACGACCGCCCAATGCTCCTTCAGCGAATTCTCGTAGGATTCGCGTACGTTCGCGCTCAAGCGGAAGAACGTCAGCAGCGTGGTGCGGATGGCGCCCGCCAGGCGCCGCAGCAGGATGTTGCCGGTGGCGTCGATGATAGCCTCGTGCAACTCAAGATCGTGGCGGCAGCAGGCCTCGACGTCGTGCGGCAGCGAGGCGGCCATGGCGTGGTAGGCCTGCTCGATCGCCGCGATCTGCGCCGGGGCGGCGCGCTGGGCGGCCATGCGGGCGGCGGCCGGCTCGATCACGGCGCGGACCTCGAGCAGCGAAATCAGCAGCTCGGGGTCGGGCGTGGCTGTGGACATCCATTGCAGCACGTCGGGGTCGAGCAGGTCCCAGTCGCGCCGCGCCCGCACGCGCATACCGCGGCGCGTGCGCGATTCCAGCAGCCCCTTGACCGACAGGACCTTCAAACCCTCGCGCAGCGACGGGCGGCTGACGCCCAATTGCTGGCCCAGTTCCGCCTCGGTCGGCAGCCGGTCGCCGGGCGCGTAGACACCCGTAACGATCTGCCGTCCCAGCAGATTCAAAACGCCGTCGGCCTTGCGCCTGGCGCCGGGGACGCGCGGCAACTGGCGGCGGCCCGGTCTGGTATGCGTACTGGCGCGAGCCATTTTCGGCTTGCACCCCCCTTTGCGCATTTGTCTGACAATATTTCATACGATGCCGGATATACTGCGTCAATACGCGATGGGCGCGGGCCCACATGCCGCCGGGGCGATTGTGCGCGCCGGCGGCTTTGCTTTACGGTTGATCGGCGAAGAAAACACGCGGGAGAGGGATCGCTTTTATGGCCAAGGGCATGCGCAAAGGGCTGACGAGCTACGGCGATCCCGGATTCTCGCTGTTCCTGAGGAAGGCCTTCATCAAGGCGGCGGGCTATTCCGACGACGCGCTCGACCGGCCGATCGTCGGCATCGCCAACACCTTCAGCGATTTCAACCCCTGCCACGGCAACGTCCCCAGGCTGGTCGAGGCGGTGAAACGCGGCGTGATGCTCAACGGCGGCCTGCCGATGGAATTTCCCACCATCTCGATCCACGAAAGCTTCGCGCACCCCACCTCGATGTTCCTGCGCAACCTGATGGCGATCGACACGGAAGAGATGGTGCGCAGCCAGCCGATGGACTCGGTCGTGCTGATCGGCGGCTGCGACAAGACCATACCCGCGCAGCTGATGGCCGCGGCCAGCGCCGACATCCCGGCGATCATCCTGCCGGTCGGCCCCATGCTGGTGGGCCATTACCAGGGCGAGGTGCTGGGCGCGTGCACCGATTGCCGGCGCATGTGGGGCAAGTTCCGGGCCGGCGAGATGAGCGCCGACGCGATCGACAACGTCAACGAACGCCTGGCGCCCACGCAAGGCACCTGCATGGTGATGGGCACGGCCAGCACCATGGCCTGCATCGCCGAGGCGCTGGGCATGGCGCTGCCGAACAGCGCCGCGATCCCCACCACCCATGCCGACCGCATCCGCTCGGCCGAGAGCACGGGCAAGCAGGCGGTGGTCCTGGCCAAGAAAGGGCCGAAGCCGACTGAGGTGATGACCAAGGCCGCGTTCGACAACGCGCTGACCGTGCTGCAATCGATCGGCGGCTCGACCAACGGCCTGGTGCATCTCACCGCCGTGGCGGGGCGCTGCGGCATCAAGATCGACCTGGATGCGTTCCACGAGATCGGCCGCAAGGTGCCGGTGCTGTTGGATCTGAAGCCTTCCGGCCAGCACTACATGGAGCATTTCCACTGGGCCGGCGGCTTGCCGCGCCTGATGCAGGAAATCAAGGACGCGCTCGACCTCACCGCGCGCACCGTCATGGGCGGCACGCTGAAGGACTACCTCGCCTTGGCGGAACAGGTGAAGGGGCAGACGGTGATCCGTCCGCGCGCCAATCCGCTGAAAAAGACCGGGGCGATGGCGACGCTCAGCGGCAATCTCGCGCCGCGCGGCGCCGTCATTAAGCAATCCGCCGCGTCGCCGGAGCTGATGAACCATACCGGCCGCGCCGTGGTGTTCGACTCGGTCGAGGATATGACCAACCGCATCGACGATCCCAAGCTCGACGTGAAGCCGGGTGACGTGCTGGTCTTACGAAACGCAGGACCAAAGGGCGCGCCGGGCATGCCCGAAGCCGGCTACCTGCCGATTCCCAAGAAACTGCTGAAGCAGGGCGTGAAGGACATGGTGCGCATTTCCGACGCGCGCATGTCGGGCACGGCGTTCGGCACCATCGTGCTGCACATCGCGCCCGAGGCGGCGGTGGGCGGGCCGCTGGCGCTGGTCAAATCCGGCGACCAGATCAAACTGGACGTGAAGGGACGGCGCATCGACCTGCTGGTGGGCGAGGCGGAATTGAAACGCCGGCAAAAGGCCCTGAAGCCGCGCAAGGCCCCGCCGGGGTCGGAGCGGGGCTATGCCGGGCTGTTCCAGCGCAGCGTGCTGCAGGCCGACGAGGGCTGCGACTTCGATTTCTGCGTGCCCGGCCGCGCAACGTCCTGAGGGGAGTTGCAGGGCCGCCGCCATCTGCCCATATAATTGACAACGACCGAGTGACGAAAGGACAACCTAACGAACCGATCGATCAACGAACAAGAAGGAGCGTGCCCATGGATACGCCGTTGGAAATCTCCTTCGTCAACACCGACCGCTCCGCCGCCGTGGAAAAGCTGGTGCGCGAGCGCACCGCGGCATTGGCGCGCCACTGCGACCGGCTGCTGAAATGCCGGGTGGTGATCGAAATGGTCGGCCGCCACCACCGCAAGGGCCATAAGTTTCGCGCCCGCATCGACATGAAACTGCCGCGCCGCACCATCGTGGTGGGCAATGCGTCGGAATCCGACCCCGCGCACGAAGACGTCTACGCCGCTGTGCGCCATGCGTTCGACGTGGCCCGCCGCCAGGCGCAGGATTTCGCGCGCCGCCGCCGCGGCGACGTGAAGGTGCATGAGGCGCCGCCGCATGGCCGGATCGCGAAGCTGTTGCCCGAGGAAGGCTATGGTTTCGTGCGCATGGCCGACGGGCAGGAAGTCTATTTCCACCGCAACGCGGTCGTGGGTGCGGCGTTCGAGAAGCTGAAGATCGACGACGAAGTGCGGGTCAGCATCCACGAGGGTGAAAGCGTCAAGGGACCGCAGGCCGGCACGGTCCGGCCCGTGGGCCGCCACCATCTGGGCCCCGTGCGCAAGGCGCAGGCTTAGTCCAGCACGCGGTCCAGCACCCAGTTCATGAGCTTGTGGACGTGGTGCTCTTTCCACGACAGGCGCCCGGCCGGCCGCCCTTGCGCGGCCATGCCGCGTTGCTGGCGCTCGCCGATGGCGTTGTCCTCGCCGATCGAAACCTCCCAGCGCCGGTAATAGGCTTTCACCGCCTCGGCGAAACCGGGCAGCGCTGCCGTCGTCTTGGGAAATACGAAACCCACCGATACGCGCGTGCGGTCCGCCGCCCTGGGCTGGAAGTCCAGCCACCACATGCAGTCCTGCGTGCAGGCGAATTGCAGCGCCGGGTAGATCATGGTGAAGAACGTGCCGCCGGCATGTTTGGGCGGCAGGTCCGCGACGTGCGGCAGCGTCGTGGCGTCGCCGGGCAGAACCGCGATGGTCGTGTCTTGGCGGATATAAAGCGCGTCCCAGAAGCCGCGCGTCGTCACCGCCTCGCCTTGCTGTTGGCCGAGACTCGTCCGGTGGACCGTTCCGGTGTGGTATTCCTCCAGCGCGTTTTCGGCCAATAGTTTCCAATTGCAGGCCACGTCGAATTCCACGCGCCGCACGCATTGCATTTCGCCGAAGCGATAAGGACCCAGCACTTCCGGCAGGTCGCCCAGCGTCTCGATAAGCTGGGGCGCATGGGGGTCGGCGTTGACGAACACGAACCCGCCCCAGCTTTCCAGCCGCACCGGCACGAGGCCGTTGCGGCGGCGGTCGAAGCCGGCGGCACGCTCCATCGCGGGCGCCGCGATCAGCGTGCCGTCCAGGCCGTAGGTCCAGGCGTGATAGGGGCACACGACGGCCGAGCAGGTTCCGTGCCCGTCCAAAAGCTGCGCTCCGCGGTGACGGCATGAATTGAGGAATCCGCGCAATACCCCGTCGCGGCCCCGCAGCGCCACGACCGGCCCCGCCGCGGTATCGACCGCGCGGTATGCGCCGGGGGAAGCGAGCTCGTCCTCGCGGCCGATCAGGCGCCAGGACGGGCGGAACAGCCGCTCCATCTCCCGGGCGAAGAACTGGGGCGAGGTGTAGCAGGAAGCGGGCAGGGTGCTGGCCTCGGCCAGGGGCAGGCGCACTTGGGCGTAAAGCCGGGGGTCGAACAGGCCGGCCGGCTGGGGGATATCTGCGTCCATGCCTGAATCATGCCGGGCCGCCGGCGTTGCGTCCAGGCGCTGTGATGCCGCCTTTCGCTTGCGGGCTGCCGCCGCCATTGCCTATCCTTCGGTCATGGATCAAGCGGCAACCCGGTGGCAGGACGACCCGGTCCTGGCGGCCATCTATGCCTATTGGGACGCCAAGCGGGCGGGCCGGCCCATGCCCGCGCGGCGCGACATCGACCCGGTCGAGCTTGGCCCGCTGGCCCTGCCGCATGTCATTTTGACCGAAACGATGGTCGAAGACGGCCGCCGGCGATTCCGCTTTCGCCTCGCCGGCACGGCGCTGAAACAGGCGCTCGGCCTCGACATCACCGGACACTACATCGACGCCGCGAACCCGAACAAGCTGTATGCGGCCTATATGGAAAGCGTGTACACGAAAGCGATGGACGCTAGGCGGCCGGTTTTTTCCAGCAGCGTGGCGATGACGGCGGATGCGTCCTCGCGCCGCCAGACGCGGCGGCTGATCTGCCCGTTGTCGAACGACGGCGTCGCGGTGAACATGTTCCTGTGCGGCCAGACGTTCCAATCCCACGGCATGGAGCCGCTGCCCACCATGACCTATGCCGACCGTTTCGATCCCGGCATCGTCGAAGTGATTCCGCAATAGGGCCGCTCCGCACGCGGCCCAGACCCGCCGCCAATACTGGTTTCACGCCGCAAACACGGTAAATACCGGGCTTCGGCAAGAAATCGGTTGTAATTATACTTGCGACTATTTATCATCGAGCCACTTGTTCGACCGATAATAGAATATACAAACCACATCTTGGGGTGCGTCGTGGCTGCGGCGGAACACTCTTCCCTATCCGGCGATTGGCGCCGCGACGCCGTTCTGGGCGCGATCTACACTTACTGGAACAGCAAGTGCCGCGACCGGCCGTTCCCGCTGCGGGCCGACATCGACCCGGTCGAGATGGGGCCGCAGCTCTTGCCGCACATCATGCTGACGGAAGTGATCGACGACGGCGGGCGCCAGCGTTTCCGCAATCGCCTGTCGGGCTCGGCGATCAACGAAATCGCCGGGCGCGAGCTCGCGGGCGGATTCGTCGATGCCTTGAATCCCAACCGCGCCTATGCCGCCTATATCGAATATTTGTTCCGGCTGGTCGTGGAAAAACAGCGCCCGGTCGTCTCCAACAGCGCGGCCTTGCCCGGCCGGACGCAATCGACGTGGTGGGTGCGGCGGCTGACCTGCCCGCTGTCGTCCGACGGCCGGACGGTCGACCTGTTCCTGACCGGGATGGTGTTCTTTCCCTTGGCCTCGGTCCTGACCGCGCCCGACGTATCGCATTTCCGGAAGGGCGAAACCCAGTTGATCGACGCCGCCTAGCCGGCGCGGGCATCGGGGCCGGGAGCGACGGCCAAGTCCGTCGGCGCGCCGTTCAGGAAATTCGCCACGTTCTCGACCGCGCGCATCAATCCCCGCGCCACGACGGCGGCGACGTTGCCGCCGTCATGCGGGGTCAGCACCACGTTGGGCAGGGCCAGCAGGGCATCGTCCGCCGGCAGCGGCTCGGTGTGGAATACGTCCAGCGCCGCCGCGGCGATACGCTTGCGTTGCAGCGCATCGAGCAGGGCGGCGCGGTCCACCAGCCCGGCCCTGGCGGTATTCACCAGCACGGCGTCAGGCCTCATCAGGCCGAAGCGCCGCGCGTCGATGAATCCCGCCGTTTCGGGGGCGAGCCGCAGATGCAGGCTCACCACGTCGGCTTGGGCCAGCAAATCGTCCAGTTCCGCCCACACGGCGCCCACGCGCGCCGCGCGCCCGGCGTCGGGGCCGTGGCTCCAGACGAGCACGTTCATGCCGATGGCGCGGGCGAGCGCGGCGGTCCGGCTGCCGATGGCGCCCAGGCCCACCACGCCCATGGTCAGTCCGCGCGCGCCGCGGATCGGGCCGGTGTCCCAGCGCCCGGCGCGAATGGCGCGGTCCACCTCGCCGATCCGGCGCACGGCGTTGAGCGTCAGCGCGATGGCGTGCTCGGCCACCTCGTCGGCGTCGTTGGCGATCAGATGCGCGACCGCCACCCCGCGCCGCCGGCATGAATCCAGGTCGATGCCGTCGAGCCCCGTGCCGCAACGCGAGATCAGCCTGAGGCGCGGGCATGCCGCCAGCACCGCGTCGGTCCATTTGGTCTTGGTGTAGACCGCGACGGCGATGTCGGCGCCGTCCATGCGGCGGATCAGTTCGGCCGCGCCGTCGGCGGCGCTGCCGTACAGCGTCACCTCGCCCAGGGTCCTGAGCCGCGTCTCCGCGGGCGATCCGGCGAAATAACGCGGAAAATCTTCCGGCACGACGATGCGCGCTTGCATCTATTTTCTCTTTTTTCCCGCATAGGGGTTGTCGCCCTGGCGCGGGCTCAAGCGGATCGGCGTGCCGGGCATGTCGAAATGCCGGCGGATTTCGTTGACCAGATAGCGCTGATAATCGTCGGGCAGCGCGGCCGCCTTGTTCAGGAACAGGGTAAAACTGGGCGGGCGGATGCCGGTCTGCGCGATATAGCGCGGTTTCAGCCGCCGTCCCTGCACCAGCGGCGGCGAATGCGATTCGATCATCGCCTTGAGCCAGCGGTTGAGCGCCGGCGTCGCCACGCGCTTGTTCCACACCGCGTGTACGGCGAAGGCCGCGTCGATGAGGGCGTCCAGGCGCTTGCGGTTGATCGCCGAGATCGTGACCACCGGCAATTCCTTGACCAGCGGCAGCGACAATTCGATCCGCCGGTGCAGGATCTTCAGGGTCGCGGCGCGGTCCTCGACCATGTCCCATTTGTTGACCGCTAGGACCAACGCGCGGCCTTCCTCGATCACCATGCGCGCGATCTGCAAATCCTGGCGCTCCAGCATCTCCACGGCGTCGATCACCAGCACCACCACTTCGGCGAAGCGGATGGTGTGCAGCGTGTCGCCAACCGACAGGTGTTCGAGCTTGCCCTGGACCTTGGCGCGCTTGCGCAGGCCCGCCGTGTCGACCAGCCGAATTTTCCGGCCGTGGTGCACCCAATCCACCGATATGGCGTCGCGGGTGATGCCGGCCTCGGGGCCCGTGAGCATGCGCTCGGCTCCGAGCAGCGCGTTGACCAGGGTTGATTTGCCCACGTTCGGCCGGCCGACGATGGCAAGGCGCAGCGGGCCGGATTTCCGCTCTGCGTCGGTTTTCTCTTCCAGCTCCGCGCCGCCGGACTCGGGCATGTGCGGCGCGATGGCGTCGCGCAGCTCGGACATCCCCAGGCCGTGCTCGGCCGAAACCTCGACCGCTTCGCCCAGGCCCAGTCCCCAGGCCTCGGCCAGGGCCGTGGCGGCGGAGCCGGCATGCTCGCATTTGTTGGCGACCAGCACCGCCGTCTTGCCCAGCTTGCGCAGGCGCTGGACGAAATGTTTGTCGGTGGGGGTAATGCCGGCGCGCGCATCCACCAGCAGCAGCACCAGATCGGCCGTTTCGGCCGCGCGTTCGCTCGCTTCGCTCATGCGCCCGGCCAGGCTGTCCGGGTCGGCTTCTTCCAGCCCCGCCGTGTCGATCGCGGTGAATTCAAGATCGCCCAGGCGCGCCGTCGCCTCGCGCCGGTCGCGCGTCACCCCCGGCTGGTCGTCCACCAGCGCCAGGCGCTTGCCCACCAGGCGGTTGAACAGGGTGGATTTGCCGACATTGGGCCGGCCCAGGATCGCGACGGTGAACATGCCGGCAAGTCTAACGCAGCGCGACGACGCGCGCCTTGTCGGTGATGAAATAAAGCGTCTTGTCGGCCACGGTCGGCGCGATCGACACGCCTTCGGGCAGCTCCAGCTCGCCCAAGAAGTCGCCGGTATAGGGCGAGATCGAGAGGGCGCGGCCTTGCGAGCCCGCCACGATCAGCCGGTCGCTGACCAGGACCGGCCCGGACCACGTCACCGGATATTTCTTCTTCTCTTCTTCCAGGTAGCGCGGCAGCTGGCGCACCCATTTCACGCGCCCCGCGTCGCGCGTCAGGCAGAAAACGATGTTGTCGGTGCCCAGCACGTAAATATAGTTGCCGGCCACCCAGGGCGTCTCGACGCCCGAGATTTCGCGGTCCCAGGCGCGCGCGCCGGTGCGCAGGTCGATCGACACCATCGAGCCGGAATGGCTGATGGCGAACACGCGGCCGCGGTCGATCACCGGCTTGCCGCGGATATCGGCCAGCGACGACAGCGCGTCGACGCGCCGCACGTTCGACAGCGTGTCCTGCCAGGCGGATTTGCCGTTTTCGACCCTGAGCGCGAACAGCTCGCCCGAGGAATAGGGGATCAGCACGATGCCTTGCGAGACGGCGGGGCTGGCGCCGCCCAGAAGCCCGGCGGTCTCGCTGATCCCGGTATGGGTCCACAGCTTGGCGCCGTCGTCGGCCGACAGCGCGTGGGCCTGGTTGTCGATGGTGATCACGAACACGCGCCCGCCCGCCGCCGTGGGCGCCGAGCGCATCGGCCCCGGCATGTCGGTGCGCCATATCACCTTGCCGTCCTCGGCCGACAGCGCCATCACCTGTGCGAATCCGGTGGTGATGAACAGCCGCCCGTCGGCATAGCCGATGCCGCCGCCGAAAGCGTCGCTGTCCTCGCTGTCGCGCATCACGTTGGTCTGCCAGATCTGCTTGCCGGTGGCGGTGTCGATCGCGGTCACGCGCGAGGTGATGTCCATCGTGTACAAGCGGCCGCCCACGGCGACGGGCTGCGCGGTCATGCGCGTGCTGCCGCTGGCGCCGGTGCCGACGGTGACATCCCAGCGCCGCGTCAGGGTTTCGCCCGATGCCAGGTGGTGCATGGCGTGGTCGGGATAGCCGCCGGCCTGCGGCCAGTCCTGGTTGACCTGCGGCGGCGGCAGGCGCACCTCGACATCGGCCAGCCGCGCGTCGGGCTCCAGGTCCTGGCGCAGCAGCAGCACCGGAATGCGCTCGCCCGGCAGCGGGGGATCCGCGCGCCTGCCCATCCAGTCGTCGAAATAATTGCCCAGGCCGCAGCCGCCGAGCAACAGAACCGCCAGCGCAGCCGCGGCCGGGCGCAAAAGGTTCAAGTAGCGGTTCAGGCCGTCATGCATCGTCCGCGCTCCGCGCGAACCGGGCCGGTTCTCAGCCGCCAAGTATCGCCAACATTTCGGTCGCGCGCGCGCGCAGGCCTTGCGGCGCGCTCAGGTCGTCCGCCAGCTTGGTATAGATTTCTTTCGCCTTGGCTGTGTCGCCGGCGCGCTTGGCCAGCAGCGCCTGCATCTCCATCGCGGAGTGGCGCCACGGATTCTTTTCCTGGGTCAGCGGCTGCAGGCGCTGGGTCAGTTGCGCCGGGTCGGCGCTGTCGAGCGTGTGTTGCGCAGCCAAAATCACCGCCAGGTCGCGCAGGCCCTGCTCGACGCGCGCATCGGCCGCGATTTCGTCGTACAGCTTTATCGCCCCGGCGGTGTCGCCCGCTTTGACCTGAAGCGCCGCCTGCTGTAGCCGCGCCAGCGTGGCGTAGCCGAAGCCGCCGTCCTTGGCCAATTGGCCGAACGAAGCCTTGGCCGCGTCGGCATTGCCGGCTTGCGCCTGATCCATCGCCTTCAGGAAGGCATCGGCCTGCGCCGCGTTCTGGCGTTCCTTGTAGTCGCGCCAACCCACGATCCCTGCCGTGCCCAGCACGATCAGCACTGCGGCAACCATGATGTAGTTGCCATAGTGCTTCCACAGCTGGTTAAACCGATCCCGCCGTAGATCCTCGTCGATTTCCTGGAAGATGTCGGACACCGGAACCGCTCCTTGGCGAACGCGGCGCCACCATACCGTCGCCCCCCGCCACTGGCAATTCGGGAAAGCGGCGGAACCCCTTGAACTGCCTTAATTTAGCCGCGATTTTTACCCCTTTCCCGCCGCGCCGGGCTAGCGCCGCGCCCGGGCCGGCTTCAAGCCCGCCGGTCCAGTCGATTCGCAAAGCCGGCCGCCCACCGGGATCGCCCGGCCGGGCATGGACAGGGGCCATGACATTTGGAACACTGGTGCCGTTAAGGCCAGCGGCAGGGAGGCAGCAGCCCGCATGGGCGAGACGCTGAACATCGCCGAACACCGGCGCCGCTCGTCCTGGCTGGGCTTCAGCCGGGGCGAGCTTAAACGGATCCTCGGCCTGTACAGCCAGCGGGTCGCCAGCGGCGAGTGGCGCGACTACGCGATCGACAGCAACGAGCAGATGGCGGCTTTCTCCGTGTTCCGCCGCAGCTTCGAACGGCCGATCTTCACCATCACCAAGAAACGCCAGCCCAGAGGCGCGGGGACCGGCTTCGTGCTGATGAGCCGCGGCCGGCGCCTAGCCGAAAGCCCCTATATCGACGAGGTGGTCGAGCTTCTGGAACGCCGCCCTAGGGCGGTGGTGTAAGCCGGGCCGTTAGGCGCCCTTCACCAGCTCCCCATGCTTCGTGCAGGCCGGATCGAGCAAATCCAAAACCGGGCCGGTGAGCGATGCAGGATCGGGCAGCACGCCCGGGTCCTCGCCGGGGAAGGCCTGGGTGCGCAAACGCGAGCGGAACGGGCCGGGATCGTAGAGATTTACCCTGACCTTGGTATGCGCCACCTCGGCGGCGTAGATGCGCGCCAGGGCTTCCAGCCCCGCCTTGGCCACGGCATAGGCGCCCCAATACGCGGTCGCCTCGCGTCCCTGTTGGGCGGTCACGAACACGGCGCGGCCCGCGTCGCTCAAGCGCAGCAGCGGATCGAGCGAGCGCACCAGCCGCCATTGCGCGGTCAGGTTCACGGTGATCGCCTGGTCCCAGTGTTTCGGATCGATATGGCCGAGCGGGCTCAACGGCGGCAGGGTCGCGGCGCCGGCATAGAGGATGTCGAGCCGCCCGAAGCGCTGGTGCACGGCCTGGCCCAACAGGTCGATGCGCGCGAAATCGGTTAGGTCGAACGGGGCCAGCACCGCCTTGTCGCCGCCGATTTTGCGGATGCGGTCGTCCACGGCCTCCAACGCGCCTTGCGTGCGCGCCACCAGCACCACCTGCGCGCCCTCGCGCGCCAGGGCTTCCGCCACCGCCGCGCCCAGGCCGCGCGACGCGCCGGCGATGACCGCGATCCGGCCCTGGAAGCGGCGGCCCGGCGCCGGTGACCCGGAGGCGGCCAAGTCAGGCCGATTCGGACAACAGCGAAAGCTGCGGCTGCTCCGAGCCGTCGCGGTCGGTCAGCGGGATGGGATATTCGCCGGTGAAGCAGGCGTCGCAGAACTGCGGCTTGCGCGGGTCGCGGCCGCGCATGCCCATCGCGCGGTACAGCCCGTCGATGGAAATGAAGGCCAGGCTGTCGACGCCGATCAGCCGCGCCATCTCGTCGACCGTGTGCTTCGATGCCAACAGCTTGTCGCGCTCGGGCGTGTCGATGCCGTAGAAGCAGGAATCGGTGGTGGGCGGCGAGGAAATGCGCATATGCACCTGCGTGGCGCCCGCGGCGCGCACCATCTCGACAATCTTGGTCGACGTGGTGCCGCGCACGATCGAATCGTCCACCAGCACCACGCGCTTGCCGGCGATGCGCGCGCGGTTGGTGTTGTGCTTCAGCTTCACGCCCAGATTGCGGATGTGATCGGTCGGCTCGATGAAGGTGCGGCCGACATAGTGGTTGCGGATGATGCCCAGCTCGAACGGCACCTTGGCTTCGGCGGCGTAGCCGATGGCGGCGGGAACGCCCGAATCCGGCACCGGGATCACCACGTCGGCGGGCACGTGGGTTTCGCGCGCCAGCTCGCGGCCGATGCGCGTGCGCGCGTCGTAGACCGACATGCCTTCCACGATGCTGTCGGGCCGGGAGAAATAGATATGTTCGAAGATGCAGAACCGCCGCGGGGCCGGGGCGAACGGCATGATGCTGCGCACATGCTCGCCTTCCAGCACCACCATTTCGCCGGGCTCGACGTCGCGCACGAACTCGGCGCCGATGATGTCCAGCGCGCAGGTCTCTGAGGTCAGGATATGCGCCTGGCCCAGCTTGCCCAGCACCAGCGGCCGCACGCCGAGCGGGTCGCGCACGCCGATCACCCGGCCATGGGTCAGCGCCACCAGCGAATAGGCGCCCTCGACCTGCTTCAGGGCGTCGACCAGCCGGTCCTCGACCGTGGGCTGCTGGCTGACGGCCATCAGGCCGATGATCACTTCCGTGTCGGTGGTGGACTGGAACAGGGCGCCCCGGCGCACCAGGTCGCGGCGCAACAGCCGGCCGTTGGTCAGGTTGCCGTTGTGGCCAACCGCGAAGCCGCCGCTGCCAAGCTCCGCGAACAGCGGCTGGATGTTGCGCTTGATGGTCTCGCCGGTGGTGGAATAGCGCACATGGCCGATGGCGCAGGAGCCTTTCAGCCGCGCGATCACCGCCGGGTCGCCAAAAATATCGCCCACCAGGCCCAGTTCGCGCTCGTGGTGGAAGCGCTTGCCGTCGAACGCGACGATGCCGGCCGATTCCTGGCCGCGGTGCTGCAGCGCGTGCAGGCCGAGGGCCGCGTGCGCGGCGGCGTCGCTGCTGCCGGCGATGCCGAACAGGCCGCATTCCTCGCGTGGCCGGTGCAGATGGAACACGTATTTCGGCGCTGTTTTGGCGGCGGTCATTGTTGAACCCCCTTGGCGCCTTGCAGCAGGCGGTCCATTTCCTGGCGTTCCTTGTCGTTGTAGCCCTGGCTGTCGCGCGCGGGCGCGGTCTTCACCTGGGGCGCGATCAGCGTTTCCATCGCCTTGCCGGCGGCGCGGCGCGCTTCGGCCTCGGCGTCGCGGCGCATCTCGTCGCTGCGCCTGGCGGTGGCGCCGCCGCGCCAGCTCTCGGGCACCAGGCCTTTAAGCAGTTCGGTGCCGGTTTCGATGAAGGGCAGGGTGCGCGCCTCGCGCAGCGCCTTGGGATGGTCGGCCGGCGGCAGCGACCACACGATCACCATGTAGCTCAGGCAGATCAGCACCATGCCGCGGCCCACGCCGAAGACGAAGCCGAGCGAGCGGTCCAGCGCGTTCAACTGGCTGTCCTTCACCTGGCGCGCCACGCTGACGCTGGCCAGCGACAGCACCACCAGCATCAGGATGAAGATGATCGTGCCGCCCACCACGTCGACGATGATCTGGTCCTGATGCACGAACATGCCGACATAGGGCCGGACATAGGGAATGCCGTACAGCGTGATGATGGCGGCGCCCACCCAGGCGACGATCGACAGGACCTCGCGCACCAGGCCGCGCGCGAAGGCGAGCAGCCCCGATACCGCGATGATCGCGACGATGATCAGGTCGGCCGGATTGAAAGGCAGGCTGTCCATGCTCTAGCTGCGTTTTGCCTCAGGCGCGTCCGGGCGTAGCGCCGCGCCGGCCCTGCGCGCCGCCCTGGCCGCCAAGGGGCGACCACTGCCCGGCGCGCGCCTGGTCCTGGAAGGCAGCGATAAGGTCGCGTACATGTTCCACCTCGCGCACAGCGATTCCCGATTCGCTCGCGCTCGAAGCCGGGGCCTTGCCCGCCGCGTGGGTTCCCGATTGGGTTCCAGGACGCCGCTTCGGCACCCAGGCTTCGGCGAATCCCAGTTTCGCGGCCTCCTTCAAGCGGGTCGCCAGATGACCGACCGGGCGAACTTCGCCCGACAGTCCGATCTCGCCGAACAGCACGGTGGCGCGCGGCACGGCGCGGTCGGTCAGCGAGGAAATCAGGGCCGCGGCGACCGCGAGATCGGCAGCCGGCTCGACAATCCGCAAGCCGCCCGCGACGTTCAGATAGACCTCATTGCCGGCGAAGGCAAGTCCGCCGCGCGCCTCCAAAACCGCCAGAATCTGCGCCAAACGGGCCGAATCCCAGCCCACCACCGCGCGCCGCGGCGTACCCATGGGAGAGGGAGCGCAGAGGGCCTGAATCTCGACCAGCAAGGGCCTGGTGCCTTCGATCCCCGCGAACACGGCCGCGCCCGGCACGTCGACGCTGCGGTCGCCCAGGAACAGCGCCGACGGGTTCGGCACCTCGGCCAGGCCCTGCTCGCCCATCTCGAACACGCCGATCTCGTCGGTCGGCCCGAAGCGGTTCTTGACCGCGCGCAGGATGCGGAACTGGTGGCCGCGCTCGCCCTCGAAATACAGCACCGTGTCGACCATGTGCTCGAGCACGCGCGGGCCGGCGATCAGCCCTTCCTTGGTCACGTGCCCGACCAAAATCACCGTCAGCCCCCGGCGCTTGGCCAGGCGGATCAGTTCTTGCGCGCTGGCGCGCACCTGCGCCACCGTGCCCGGCGCCGAATCCAGCGTGTCGACATACATGGTCTGGATCGAGTCGATCACCGCGACGGCCGGCCCATCGATCTCCTCCAGCCCCGCCAGGATGTCGCGCACCGAGGTGGCGGCGGCCAGCTTGACCTTGGCGCCGGCCACGCCCAGGCGCACCGCGCGCATGCGCACCTGGTCGATCGCTTCCTCGCCCGAGACATAGATGCACTGGGCCTTGCCCGCCACGCGCGCGGCCACTTGCAGAAGTACCGTCGACTTGCCGATGCCCGGATCGCCGCCCAAGAGCAACGCCGAGCCAGGCACCAGGCCGCCGCCGCAAACCCGGTCGAACTCGGACATGCCCGTTACCAGGCGCGGCGTGGCGTCGGCAGTGCCGCTAAGAGGCTGGAGATCCAGCTTGCGGGCGCCGGCCTTGCCTTTGGCCGCGCCCAAGCCGCGCGGCACGGTGTCGCGCGGGGCCTCCTCGACGATCGTGTTCCACTCGCCGCAGGCCTCGCAGCGCCCGCTCCATCTTGGGTGCGCTGCGCCGCAGGACTGGCAGACATAGCGGGCGGCGGCGCGGGCCATCGGTCTACCCTCGCGGCCTGCGTCGCGTCACAGCGCGCGCACCAGCATTTCGATCGGGCCTTCGGCGCGGCCGTTGATGAACTGGTCCACGAAGTCGTTGCCCGATTTGTCGACCTCGGCCACCGGCCCGGCCCAGATGATCTCGCCCTTGTACAGCATGGCGATGCGATCGCCGATGCGCCGGGCGCTGACCATGTCGTGGGTGATGGACAGGGCGCTGCAACCCACTTCCTTCACGCACGTGACGATCAGCTCGTTGATCACGTCGCTCATGATCGGGTCCAGGCCCGTGGTCGGCTCGTCGAAGAAGATGATCTCGGGATCGGGCGCGATGGCGCGAGCCAGGCCGACGCGCTTTTGCATGCCGCTGGAAAGCTCGGCCGGGAACATCTCGCCGACCTTCGGGCTCAACCCCACCAGCGCCATTTTCTTGAAGGCCACCTCGCGCGCCTGATCGCGCTTCATGCCCTGGCCGGCGGTCAGCGCGAAGGCCACGTTCTCCCAGACCTTCAGGCTGTCGAACAGGGCGGCGTGCTGGAACAGCATGCCGAACTTGCTGTTCAGCCGGTCGCGGTCCGGGCCGGATTCCAGCCCCACCACTTCCTCGCCGTCCACCTTGATGCTGCCCTTGTCGGCCTGCAGCAGGCCCAGGATGCATTTCAGCGTCACCGACTTGCCGGTGCCCGATCCGCCGATGATCACCACCGACTCGCGCTTGCCCACGTCCAGGTTCACGCCGCGCAGCACCTGCTTGGCCCCGAAAGCCTTGTGCACGCCGCGCAGGGTGATCGCGGGGGAGTTGGCCTCCTTGCCGCCGCTTTTGTGCGCGCCTGCGCTCATTTCGAGAAGAACATCTCGGTGATGATGTAGTTGAAGATCAGGATCAGGATCGACGCCGATACCACCGCGTTGGTGGTGGCCGCGCCCACGCCCTGCGCGCCGCGCTTGGAGTTGAAGCCGTGATAGCAGCCCATCAGGGCCACCAGGAAGCCGAACACCGACGCCTTCACCAGGCCGGAGAACACGTCGATGAACTCAAGGAACTCCCAGCTGCGCTTCAGGTAGTTGGTGGCGTTGAAATCGAGTTTGTAGACGCTGACCACATAGCCGCCGAAGATGCCGATGATGTCGGCGGTCAGCACCAGGAACGGCAGCATGCAGAAGCCGGCCAAAAGCCTGGGCGCGATCAGGTATTTGAACGGGTTGGTCGACAGCGTGGTCAACGCGTCGATCTGCTCGGTCACGCGCATGGTGCCGATCTCGGCGGCCATCGACGCGCCGATGCGCCCGGCGACCATCAGGCCCGCCAGCACGGGCCCTAGTTCGCGTGTCATCGACAGCACCACCACAGTGGCGACCGCGCCCTCGGCCGAGAAGCGCGCGAAGCCGGTATAGCTTTGCAAAGCCAGCACCATGCCGGCGAACAGGCCGGTCATGCCGACAACCGGCAGCGAGTAGTAGCCGATATCGACCATCTGCCGGCGGATCAGGCGGTAATAGAAGGGCGGGCGGACGATGTGCGTGGTGCCCTCGAGGGCGAACAGCACCAGCCGGCCGGCGGTGGCGAGAAAATTCAGGAACGCGCGGCCGATCAGGGAAACGAAGTCGAGTGGGTTCACTTTAAGGCGCACTCCCGGGCTTGCCGGCATAGCGCCGTTCGTAGCGCGGTCCCAGCGATGTGAGGATTTCGTAGGCAATGGTTCCCGCGTCGGAAGCCACGTCGTCGATCGTGCGGCCCGGTCCGATCAGGTCGACGGTTTCGCCCGGGCGCTGCAGGGCGCTGGGCGCGTCGCTGATGTCGAGCGTGATTAGATCCATCGACACGCGTCCCACGATCGGCGCCGGAACGCCCCCCAACACGGCGCAGCCGCGGTTGCTCAATGATCGGAGAAACCCGTCGGCGTATCCGACGCCCACCGTAGCTATTCGGCGAGGCCGGACGAAGCGATGCGCGGCACCATATCCAACGGTCTCCCCCCTGTCAACGTCGCGCACTTGCAGGATTTTGGCTTTCAGGCCAACGACTTGCGCCATCGGATTGGGCCGTCCGGGAAGCGGATTCGCGCCGTATAAAGCCACGCCCGGACGCGCCAAATCGAAGTGGAAATCGCGCCCCAAAAATATCCCCGACGACGCCGCCAGCGACGCGCGCACGCCGGGCAGCAGCGTCTGCGCGCCGCGAAACGCGGTGCGCTGACGGCGGTTCAGCGGGTGCTCCGGCTCGTCGGCGCAGGCCAAGTGGCTCATCACCAGTTCGAGCCCGATCCCGGCGAGGCGCTGCGGCTCGCGCGTCAGGACCGCCAGCTCGCTCGCGGGCAGGCCCAGGCGGTTCATGCCGGTGTCGATGTGCAGGGCGGCGGGCAGGCGCGCGCCGCGCGCCCGGCAGAACTGGCTCCAGCGCTCGACTTGGCCGAGGTCGTTGAGCACCGGGACCAGGCGCTCGGTCTCGAACGCCTGGCGCTCATGGTCCATCAGTCCGTTCAGCACGTAGATCTGCGCCGCGCGCGGCAGCACACGGCGCAGCGCCGCGGCTTCGGGCAGTTGCGCCACGAAAAAGGTCAGCGCCCCAGCCTGGGCCAGGGCGGGCGCCACCTCTAAGGCGCCCAGGCCATAGGCGTCGGCCTTCACCACGGCGGCGCATTCCGCCGGCGCCACATAGTCCTTCAGCCGCCGGTAGTTGGCGGCGATGGCGCCGAGATCGACGGTCAGGACGGCGGCTGGCGTGGGGTCGGGCATGCCGCTACTTTGTACCGTGAGTCGGGGAGGAGAGTCGAAAATGGAATACCGCAATCTCGGCCGGTCGGGCGTGAAGGTCTCGCCGATCTGCCTCGGCACCATGCCGTTCGGCGGCCGCGCGGACGAGGCCACGGCCAAGCGCATCATCGCCCATGCGCGCGAGGCCGGAATCAACTTCATCGACACGGCCGACGTGTATGTCAACGGCAAGTCGGAAGAGGTGGTGGGCCGCGCCATCGGCAACCAGCGCTCGTGGTGGGTGCTGGCGACCAAGCTCGCCAACAAGATGGGCGATGGCCCGAACCAGATCGGCCTGTCGCGCGGCTGGATCATGCAGGAGATCGATTCGAGCCTGAAGCGCCTGGCAACCGACTACGTCGATATCCTTTATTTGCACAAAGAGGACCATTCCACGCCGCTGGAGGAAACCGTGGCGGCGATGGGCGACCTGATCCGCCGGGGCAAGATCCGGTATTTCGGCGTGTCGAACCACCGGGGCTGGCGCGTGGCCGAGATCGTGCGGATCTGCGACCGCCTTGGGGTCGACCGCCCGGTGGTCAGCCAGCCCTATTACAACGCCATGAACCGCGCCGCAGAGGTCGAGCACATCCCCGCCTGCGCGCATTACGGCCTGGGCATCGTGCCCTACAGCCCCGCGGCGCGCGGCGTGCTCAGCGGTAAGTATTCGGCCGGCGGGCCGATGCCCGAGGATTCGCGCGGCAGCACCAAGGACGTGCGCTTCATGCAGACGGAATGGCGCAAGGAATCGGTCGCGGCGGCCGAGAAGATCGTGGCGCACGCGAAAAAGCGCGGCATGACCGGGGTGCAGTTCGCGATGCTATGGGTCATGAACAACCGCGACGTCACGGCGCCGATCGCCGGCCCGCGCACGATGGAGCAATGGACCGAGTATCTCGGCGCGCTCGACCACAAATTCACGGCCGAGGATGAGGCGCTGATCGACGGCATGGTGGCGCCCGGTCATCCCTCGACGCCGGGCTACAACGATCCCGCCTACCCGCTGGAAGGCCGCAAGACCTGGGTGTGAGGGCTCTTAGTGCTGCTCGGGCAGGCGCTCGCCCGGGGCCAGGTCGCCGAACTTGGTGAAGTTGCCGTCGAAGAACAGGCTGACCGTGCCGGTCGGGCCGTGGCGCTGCTTGCCGATGATGATCTCGGCCTTGTTGTGGACTTCCTCGGCGTGAAGCTGCCAGCGTTCCATGCGGTCGTTGAACTTCTCGCCGCTTTCTTCCGGGCGCTGGGTCGGCACCGCGCGCTGGTGGTAGTACTCCTCGCGGTAGATGAACATCACCACGTCGGCGTCCTGTTCGATCGAGCCCGATTCGCGCAAGTCCGCAAGCATCGGCCGCTTGTCCTCGCGCTGCTCCACGGCGCGGGAGAGCTGCGACAGCGCCAGGACCGGCACATGCAGCTCCTTGGCCAGGGTTTTCAGGCCGCGCGTGATCTCGGAGATTTCCTGCACGCGGTTCTCGGCCGACCGGCTGCCCTTGTTCGCGCTGATGAGCTGAAGGTAGTCGATCACGATCAGGCCCAGATTGCGCTGGCGTTGCAGCCGCCGGGCGCGGGTGCGCAGCGCGCTGACCGTGAGGCCGGGCGAGTCGTCGATATACAGCGGCAGGCGGTGCAGCTCCTGGCTCGCCTCGACGATGCGGGCGAAATCCTCGTTGCGGATGTCGCCGCGCCGGATGCGGTCGGACGCTACCTCGGCGCGCTCCGAGATCAGGCGCGTGGCGAGCTGCTCGGCCGACATTTCCAGCGAGAAGAACCCCACGACCGCGCCCTCGCCGTCGCCGTGATCGGCCCGGGCGCGCACGGCGTTGTAGGCGATGTTGGTGGCGAGCGAGGTTTTGCCCATCGCCGGCCGGCCGGCAAGCACGATCAGGTCCGAGGGGTGCAGGCCGCCCAGCTTGCTGTCCAGGTCGCGGAAGCCGGTGGTGACGCCCACCACGTGCCCGGCGCGCTTGAAGGCGGATTCGGCGGCGACGATCGCCTCTTTCACCGCGTCGTTCAGGATGCGGAAGCCGCCCTGGGTCTCGCCGGTGGTCGCCAGGTCGTAAAGCTGCTGCTCGGCCTGTTCGATCTGGTCGGTCCCTGGCAGTTCCATGTCGGCGCCGTGGGCGCGGTTCACCACCTGCTCGCCCAAATCGATCAACTGGCGGCGGATATAGGCGTCGTGGATGGTGCGGCCGTAATCCTCGGCGTTGACCACCGTGACCACCGAGCCCGCCAGCCGCGCCAGATAGCCCAGGCCGCCGATCTGCGACAGGCCCTCGTCGCGCTCGAACAGCTGCTTCAGCGTCACCACGTCGGCGATCTGGCGGTTGTCGATCAAAACCGTCATCGCCTGGAAGATCTTGCCGTTGGCCGGGTCGCTGAAATGCTCGGGGCGCAGGAATTCCGACACGCGCTCATGCGCGCGGTTGTTCATCAGGATCGCGCCCAGCAGCGCCTGCTCGGCCTCCAGGTTGCGCGGCGGCAGGCGCGGCGTGGTCGGGCCGTCGACGCCGCGCAACGGCGTTACATTGTCTGTACGCGAAGGTTCCATTAATTCCAGCGGCCTATCCAGCGATCACGGCGTAGCGTTGCGCTACAAGCCATGTGCGTCAATTGAGTCTTTTTTTCAGATTGATGAACCTACTCGCTATAAAAAATCGTGGCTATGGTGTGAATCACGTTGCTGATTGTGGATGGTTTTTCCCGGCAGCGCTTAGTTTGCCGCCGTCGAGTTCGGAGCACGATTCGAATTTTTGTCGAATGCCGCGCAAGATTTGTTTGCAAAAATCCTTGGCCGCGCAATGGCGCTCTTTAGGATGCCTGCCGGTCCGGCACCAAGATCAGGCGCCGCCGCGCGCCCAATTCCCGGTTCGGGATGCTTGGTGTTGCGCACATGCGATAATTCTAATATGCTTTCCGGCAATCAACGCTACACAAACCGGGGGAGGAAACGATGGCCGCCAAACGCGAGCGTGGATTTTTCGAACTTTATCGCGACGATCCCGAGCGAGCCGATGCCCTGATTTTCGGCCGCAGGACTGTCGTCGGCCGCCGCGGGTTCCTTAAAAGCGCCGGCGTGGCGACGATGGGCGCCGCGCTCGGCGGCGCGATCCCGTTCGCGGCATCGATGCCCGGCGGGCTGATCCCCGCCGCGCTGGCGCAGGGGACGGCCGCGCCCGCCCAGCCGAAGATCCTGAAAATGGACGGCAAGGCCGGGCTCGTGATCTTGGGCGACAAGCCGCTGGTGTGCGAGACGCCCGAGCACATGCTCGACGACGACGTCACGCCCACGAACCGCATCTTCATCCGCAACAACGGCCAGATACCCGATCCGACCAATGCGCCGGACGCCTGGGAAATCGCGATCGACGGCGAGGTGAACACGCCCCTGAAGCTGAAGCTGGGCGAGATCAAGCAGAAATTCCGCCCCGTTACCTACGCCATGCAGATGGAATGCGGCGGCAACGGCCGCGCCGCCTTCCAGCCCGAGGCGCGCGGCAACCAATGGGGCAATGGCGCGATCTCGAACGCGTCCTGGACCGGCGTGAAGCTGGCCGACTTGCTGAAAGCCGCCGGGCTGAAGCCGTCGGCGGTGTTCACCGGGCATTTCGGCGCCGACCCGCATTTGTCGGGCGACACGACCAAGCCGTCGATCTCGCGCGGCGTGCCGATGGCCAAGGCGATGGAGGATCACACGATCCTGGCCTTCGCCGTGAACGGCCAGCCGCTGCCGGCGATCCACGGCTTTCCGGCGCGGCTGATCTGCCCGGGCTGGCCGGGCTCGGCCTCGCAGAAATGGCTGACGCGCATCTGGGTGCGCGACAAGCAGCACGATGGGCCGGGCATGGCGGCGCCCTCCTACAGCGTGCCGATCAACCCGATGGTGCCCGGCGGCAAGATGGACCCGAAGAACTTCCGCATCCTCGAGTCGATGCCGCTGCGCTCGATCGTCACCAATATCGCCAACGGCACCAAGCTTGCGCCCGGGACCCGAAAAGTCGATGTCCGCGGCCATGCCTGGGCCGGCGAAAAAACCGTCAAGGCGATGGACGTGTCGATCGATTTCGGCCAGACCTGGATCAAGGGCGCCGTAAAGGCGCCGCCATCGAAATACGCCTGGCAGCGCTGGACCGCTTCCGTCACGCTGCCCAGCGCCGGCTACTACGAAATCTGGGCGCGCGGCACCGACTCGGACGGCAAGACGCAGGCCTTCGCCGGCCACAACTGGAATCCGCAGGGCTATGGCGGCAACGCCATGCACCGCGTCTCGATCCTTGTCGAAAGCTGAGACCGCGCGCCGGCTTGCGGCGCCCGTCGTGGCGGCATGGCTGTTCCTGGCCATGCCGGCCGCGGCGCAGCAGGCGGGCGGCCTGCCTCCGCCCGCGCCCGACGAGAAGCCCGAGGACCTGCCCGACGGCAAAGGCCGCGAAGAGACTTTCTATGCCTGCATCGCCTGCCACGGCTCGGCGATCATCCAGCAGCAGGGCATGACCCGCGATATGTGGGATCAGACGCTGACCTGGATGACCGAGAAGCACGGCATGCCGCCGCCGGACGCGGACGAGCGCAAGCTGATCGTCGAATACCTGGCCGCGGCATTTCCGCCCAGGCGCAAGGGCAAACCCAACCCTTTCTTACAGAACTGACGCAGCAAAAGCCTTGGCGGACGGGTGTCGCTACGAAGCCTTTTGCTGGTCCGGCACCAGGGTCGGGCGCTGGCGGCGCGCCTCGCGTTCGCCTGCGTGGATATAGTCGCGCGTCGCCGGCACCACGAACGGATCGCGAGTCAATTGCATCTGGAATACCATGTGGTTCAGGCGCCGGAACGCGATTTCGCTGCACACCAGATAGAATTCCCACATGCGGCAGAAGCGCTCGTCGTAAAGCTCGGCGGCGCGCCGGCGGCTGGCCATGAAGCGGTTGCGCCAAGCCTTTATGGTATCGGCGTAGTGTGGGTACAGAAGCTCGATGTCGGTGGCGTATAGCCGGCAGTGCTCGACCGCGGGCAGAACCTCGCTTAAGCCCGGGATATAGCCGCCGGGGAAGATGTACTTGGACATCCATGGGTCCAAGGGGTGCGGCCCGCTCATGCAGCCGATCGAGTGCAGCAGCGCCACGCCGTCGGGCTTCAGCATGTCGCGCAGGCGCGTGAAGAAGTCGCGGTACTGCGGCACGCCGACATGCTCGAACATGCCCACCGAGACGATGCGGTCGAACTGCCCCTCGACATGGCGGTAGTCCCACAGCTCGAACCGCACGCGGCCTTCCAGGCCCTTGGCCTGCGCGCGGCGCCGCGCGACCTCAAGCTGATGCTGCGACAGGGTGATGCCCAGCACCTCGACCCCGTATTGCTCCGCCAGGGTCAGGGCTAGGCCGCCCCAGCCGCAGCCGATATCCAGCACCTTCATGCCGGGCTTCAGCAAAAGCTTGGCGGCGATGTGGCGCTTCTTGTTCTCCTGCGCCAGGTCGAGGCCGTCGCCGGGATCGTTGAAATAGGCGCAGGAATACTGCCGGTCGTTGTCGAGGAACAGGGAGTAAAGCTCGTCCGACAGGTCGTAATGATGCGCCACGTTGCGGCGCGCGCGCTTGACCGGGTTGATCTGCGCCAGAAGCCGCAGCACCCAGCCCACCCCATGCCAAAGATGCGTTACGGGGTGGGTGGCATAGTTCCAGTAATTCGCCGCGCACAGATCGATGAAGTCGTAGAGATCGCCCTGCTCGATGGTCAGGCTGCCGTCCATGTAGGCCTCGCCGAAGGCCAGGCGCGGCCGCAGCGCCAGACGCAGGGCGGTGCCGCGGCGGTTGAGGCGGATGGCGGCCCTAGGCGTTCCGGGGCCGTTTTTCTTGCCTTCGAATATGTGCAGGCGGTCCTGGGCGTCGGTCACTTCCAACCGGCCGGTGCGGACCATGTGACGCAGCAAGTGGGACAGCAAGTGCATCCCAAAGCCTCACGCGACGACGACATAATCTACTTTACGGTGAAATACTCCGCCAAGCGGAAGGGCTTGGCAAGAGGGACGTTGGATGGTTGCCCCCACGCGCGCGCATGAATTGCTGCACCGCGAAAAGCGGCCCTAGCGCGATGCGTTTTTTTCGCCCCCGCTGCCTATCGATTGAGGAGAAGGCCGGCAGCCGGCTCGCATTTTAGTCCTTATCCTTGCCCTTGGACTTGCCCTTGGACTTGCCTTTGGCTTTGCCGCCTTCGGGCTTGTCGTCGTCCCTAGCCTTGGCGGATTTCTTTTCCGCCTTGTCGTCGGCCTTGCCGTCGCCGGCTTCCGCGTCCTTGGCTTTGGCCTTCTTCGCCTTCTTGGGCTTTTCCTCGCCTGGTGCGGCGGCGGGGGCCGGGGCGGCGATCTCCTCGCCTTCCGGCGCCGGCGGCTTCTCGAAAATGTCGGCCGCGTTCGGAGCCACGCCCTTGGCCTGAACCTGGGCTTCCTCCTCGGACTTGGCGACGTTGACCGTCACGACCGCCGCCACCTCGGGGTGCAGCATGACGCGCGTCTTCACCAGGCCCAGGGTCTTGATCGGCCGGTCGATGCGGATCTGGCGATGCTCGACGGTGAAGCCGGCCGCCACCACCGCGTCGGCGATATCGCGCGAGGTGACCGAGCCGTAGAGCTGCCCGGTCTCGCCGGCCTGGCGCACCAGCACGACGCTGAGGCCGTCCAGCTTCTTGGCGACGACCTCGGCTTCCTCTTTCAGCTTCAGGTTGGTGGCCTCGAGCTGCGAGCGCTGCTTTTCGAAGCGCACCATGTTTTCCTTGGTGGCGCGCAGCGCCTTCTTCTGCGGCAGCAGGAAGTTGCGCGCGTAGCCGGGCTTCACCCGCACCACGTCGCCCATCTGCCCCAGCTTCTCCACCCGCTCCAGCAGGATCACTTGCATCGCAACCATCTTCCACACTCCCAGGCCCCGCCGGTCCGGCGAAGCGGCTTTTTAAAATCCGTCGGTTTTCAAACGCCGGCCAGCCGGCGCCTCAGCTTCAAGAACGGCTCGGCCATGCCCACAGCCGCCAACAAGATGATCGGCCAGACCAGCAGCGCCGCCGCCAGGTAGACCGCCACCAGCATCCAGGTGCGCGCGTCCAGCTTGCGCACCGCCGTGTGCACCACGGCCAATCCCGCCAGCGCCCCGCCGATCAGCACCACCGGCGCCAGGTTGCGCGCCAGGTATCCCAGGTCTCCCGGCAGCACCGCGCCGGCGGCCAGCGTCCCGGCGAATATGGCGACGAACGCGACCGGCAATTCCAGCGCCGCGATGTCGGGCGACGGCCGCAGGTTCGCTCCGAAGCGCATCAGCACGCCTTGCGCCAGCACGGCGTTGAGCGCCGTCATGATCAACAGCGATCCGAGCGCGACGCCCGGCAGGTAGCCGGCCATCATGTCGATCACCTGGTCGCGGCCCATCGGCGGCGTGCCGCCGGGGAGGGCGGCGCGCGCGGCGTCGAAAACCTTGCCGACGAAGGCGCGCACCGACGCCTCGGCGCCGCCGGACAGCGCGAGGAACAGGATGCTCGCCGCCGTGATGGCGATGCCGATGCCCACCAGCCAGCCCGCCAAAAGCCCGGGCGGATACCATTCCATCGCGCCGGCTTCGTTGCGCCTGGACAGCAGCGCCTGGCGCACCAGCACCAGGACCGGCAGCAGGAACGCGATCACGAAAATCGCCGCGATCGGAATGCCGTGCAGCGCCAGCGTCATGACGGCGGCCAGCGCGCCGGCCAGGGCCGACGCGGTCAGCCCGACCGAAAGCCCAACCAGGAACAGCGGCAGTTGCGCGATATAGGCGAGCACCAGCGCGCCGGTCGAGCCCAGCGTGACCATCAGGTACAGGCCGGCGCTGAGCGCACCGGCGCCCAGAACGGCAACCCAGAACCTGACTATGGCAGGCATGACGGACCCGAACCCCGTTATCCCGCGCTAGCGCAGGATGTAGGGCAGCAGGCCCAGGAACCGCGCCCGCTTGATCGCCTGCGCCAGCTCACGCTGTTTCTTGGTCGAAACGGCGGTGATGCGGCTGGGGACGATCTTGCCGCGCTCCGAGATGAAGCGCTGCAACAGGCGCAGGTCCTTGAAATCGATCTTCGGCGCGTTCGGGCCGGTGAACGGGCAGCTCTTGCGCCGGCGGAAGAACGGGCGGCGTCCACCGCCGCCACCGCCGCCACCGCTGCGTTCGCCACGATCGCCGCCGCGTTCGCCGCCGCGATCGCCACCGCGGCCCGGGTTCATGTCGGCGGTCATTGGCGGCCTCCTTCAGTTTGCGGTGCGTCGCCGGGCGGGGGACCGTCGGGTCCGCCGCCGAAGCCCCCGCCACCGAAGCCGCCGCCGCCGAAGCTGCGGCCGCCGCCGCCGCGGCGCGGCCGGTCGCCGCGCGGGCCGCGATCGTCGCGGTCGTCGCGCTTCTGCATCATCACCGAGGGGCCTTCCTCGAGCTTCTCGACGCGTACGGTCAGATACCGCAGCACGTCTTCGTTGATGCGCATGTTGCGCTCAAGCTCCACGACCGCCGCGGGCGGGCAATCGAGGTTGAGCAGCACGAAATGCGCCTTGCGGTTCTTGCGGATGCGATAGGCAAGACCGCGCAGGCCCCAGAATTCTTTCTTGGCGACGGTGCCGCCGTTGGTCTTGATCAGGGTTTCGTATTGTTCGGTCAGGGTCTCGACCTGTGACCCGGCGACGTCCTGGCGGACGACGAACACGTTCTCGTAGAACGGCATCGCTAGTCTCTCCCTTTGGCTGTTCGCGGCCCGGCGCCGTCGGTCGGCTGCCCGGACCTAGCCGCAGGGTCGAACCCCGCAGCAAGGAGCTATGTAAGGCGCGCGGTTATGCCCGATATGCCTGGTGTTGTCCAGCATACCCGGACCGAGGTGCTGGCTGAATTAGGACATTGGAATTAGTTAATTAGGACACCAAGAAAATGGCGGCTAATCATTCCCTGTTTCGTCTTCTGGTTTCGGTTTCAGAATTGCTCTTATTTGAGCGGATACATTAGTTCGGTCGGTTGAGGGCGCTACAGATGCTAAGATTTTTACGACGTAATCCAAGACTTCACTACTGTCATAGACGGGATCATCGTGTCTTTCTGAACTAAAATCCGGGTGCCTGACAGTCACAACGGGCGGCCAATAGACGGCCACCTCCTCATAACCTTTCGGAGGGGTGCCGTCTTTTTCGAACTGAAGCGTAGGAAATACGTCGTAAACACAATCATAGCCAAAGCGTTTCATCACCGCCCGGAGTCCGGCTAACGTTATGGGATTTAAGCTTTTCGGGCGCATTGAATATAACTTTCAATGGTAGCACTTCAGAACAACAACAACAGGCAGAGATAGACCTCTGCCCTAAATATGACCTGTATTTAATAGGTTATGAACTAAAATTTGGAAAGAAGAAGTTCAGCCCTAAACATGTTGGGCTGTTGAAGCCATTTTGGCGATCACGGAGTTCTTCAAAAGTAGATTGGAAACGTCATCTTCTGCTGGGCTTCTCACTTCTAAGTGCTGTTTAAAGACCTTCAAAGTAAGGGAGAGCCGATATTCTGCCGCCGCGCTATATAGCCGCGAAATGTGAAGACCCAATGCACTTGCAGCTTCATTAAACGTTCTGTCCAGCGAGGTGCTGCTATAGTAAAAACCACCGATGCTCGGGGCGGTAAAAACATGCGAATCGCCCACCCTTTGGTAGATGAGTTCTACCTCGGTTGGCGGCAGTCGATTTTTCCCCACCTGTTTGTCGGCGCTCATCGGAATCCTCAACGGGCAAAAGTGCAGCTACCCAAACACTTCCGAATCGCTTGACTGAAAACCGCAACACTATATGCGGAATTTAGTCAAGTTAATTTTTGGTTCTTGCATGGTACTCAAGTATAGTGTTCTTAGCAATGGCAAACTTGCAACAAGATGTATGTCGGTTTTTTTATCTCCCTACCACAGGTAGTTAGTCATTGTTTCATTTTACAAATTTGCCTCAGTCATCCACCGCCTGCGTAGCCACACTTTATCTCGATTTACAAGCCTAAAAATGTTCAAACTCGATGGGATTCTTTTTGACGATTCCATTTTTAGCGTCCATTTGGTTTATTGCCATCAATTACTACGAATCGGCCAACGTGCCGTCCTTGGGTTTTTGGTACGGTGCCGTTGAGGGTCGCTTCCACCAGTTCGCCAATCGTCCAAACGTGGTCCGTTAGGCCCAGGTGCATCGCGGGCGTGATCCGTAGGGCTTCGTGGACCCGGCACAGGTTGTAATGGGCAACATACAAGGCGACCGCCGCACAGTGGTTTTCCAGCTTCTTGGAGAAGCCGTTGGTCAACCGCGTAAAGCGCCGTTGCTGCATCCGAAGCGTCAAATTCTGGCGCTCGATATAGCTGGTCGAAATATGGGACGGCCAGCCGATTACGTTTTTCTTGACTACCGCTACTACCAGTCCGGGCGAATAGCGCCGGGCAGCCTCGGTTGACACCTTCACCCCGCCGATTTTCTTTTCGACCTGGCCATAGGTGCATTCGCGCCCGAACGCGGCTTCAATGGCCATCGGGTAGGAATGGAACGCATCGGATGAAATCTCAGGCTCGCCCAACACACGCTCGCGCACGTCGGCCACGAAGGCTTGCGTGTTCTCCGCGTTCCGCTTGCCGACGCGATAGCTGATGATGGCCTTGGCGCTACCGGCCAGGGCCATGAAGCAATACTGATCGCCAAGGTCGGCGCTATCCTCGGGCTTCAAACGGGCCTGTTTCTTGCCGACGTATCCCCAGATTTCGTCGAGCTCGATCCGGGGCACCTGTAGGTCGCGCATCATGGCGTCATGCAGCCGGGCACAGCCCAGGCCGACGCGGACGCCAAGGCGCATGATCGTGTCGCGGTGGATGCCGGTAAGGCGCTCGGTCGCGCGGATCGACACGCCTTCGGTGAGAGCGGCAATAGCGGCGGTTTGCTGTTCAACGGGCAAAATATTCACGGCTCGGTCCCTCGGTTTGGCGGGGATCAAGCCTGGCGACTGGACGGATTCGGTCGGAATCCCTATATTGTCCTTGCAGGTCGATCACTGGGCTAACCCCCGGTGTTTGGCTTAGGGGCCGGTCGCCGCTTCCAACGGCTTCCGGTCCCGCTGTTTAGAAAGTTCCCGGTCTACGGATCGAACGTAGGTCTCCGACTTGTAAGGGCTGGTGTCCTACCACTAGACGAACCGGGAGTAGAAAGTGCCGATCACGGGCCGTTGCCTTATCCTTCGCGGGGTGTGGGCGACGGCCCTTCGCTTTTCTGGCCCCGAGCGCGGATCGGTCTCGTGCGCGTCGGAACTGGCGTGGGTGTAATTGTTAATCTCCTTCTGGCCTCGTTTTTGAGGCACACTCTAACTTTAATGCTTCGGCTAGCCTTTCGTCAAGGGGCCAAGGTCCTTATAAACCGCCATTTGTTTCAATTATCGAAAGCCGATGCACATTGTTTCGAAAATCGAAACTTTTGCTATCCATAATTCCGTGGATAGTAACCACAGACACGGTTGACATTTAGGATAGTGGCGCATAATATGCCCCTAGAAATGGCCGAAAACTTGAAGGGCAGGTGTCTCATGGCCGGAGAGAAGCCATCCACTATAAGTGCGGGAAAGAATTCAAAAACGGATACCGACGCAGAAAAGCGGCAACGGTCCACCATATCGTTTCCATACATGGGTCTCGGAGACGGTATTGAGGTGGCGGACGCAATTCACGCCAATGTTGGCCTCGGGCTTTGCTCCGTTGACCAAATCGCCGCGTGGCTCGGCCAAAGCCCTAGAAGCAGTGGCTTGCGCATCCAGCTTGCGGCGGCGCGAACGTTCGGTCTGATCGATAGCGACGGATCAGACAGCTACAAGATCACGCAGTTGGGGCGAAAAATCGTTGATCCCAATTCCGAACGCGCCGCAAAGGCAGAGGCCTTTCTTAATGTCCCGCTCTTTCGGGCTGTCTTTGACAAGTATCGTGGCGGCATGCTTCCGCCAGCCGCTGCGTTAGAGCGCGATATGGCAAGCTTGGGCGTTGCTGAAAAACAGAAAGAGCGGGCGCGCCAAATATTCGAACGTTCAGCGGATCAGGGCGGCTTTTTTGAACACGGTAAGGATCGGCTGGTGATGCCTGCTGTTAAGACCGGCGACGCGCCTAAAGAAGCACTGCCGACGCCAGTTGAAAATATTCACGGCGGCAGCGGTGGAGGCGGCGGGGCGGCTGGACTGCATCCGTTCATTCAGGGACTATTGAAAGAATTGCCCCCCCCTGGAGGTGAGTGGCCCGAAGATAAGCGCCAACTATGGCTCAGCACCGCCTCGAACATCTTCAAAATTATCTATGTCGGCGATCCTAACGCGAAAGAAAAATAGACCATGCGGTTGAGTACCTTTTGGAAAGGGGCGGTTGCCGGTGCGGCTGTGGTTGGCGGCCTTCTAGCAGGCGGCTGGTACATCGCTGCACGAATACAGCCCGACAAAGAGCTGCAGCGCGTCATGGACCTGTGCATGGCGCAAAATGGCAACAAAGACCAATGCGAAGCGGCAGTCAGAAACTATCGCCGCTACGTCCGAAAGGAAGCGATTTAGGACACTTTTCCCTTCAAAACCGGCCACTAAGCCTCAAAATCGGACACTACCCGGACCGAATCCAAGTCATTGGCAGGGAACGGAAAATCCGGTCAATCGGTCTCGATGAACACCTGGCCCTGCGGCGTCAGCGCCAAGTTGACCGCCTGGGCCCCTTTCGCCGCTTTGGCGTGCCACACGTTGTCGCAGCCTTTCTTCAGGTCGCGCACCTGGGCATAGCCGGCGGCTTCCATTTTCTTTTTGGCGTCCGTGGCGGTCGAATTGTCGGTCTTCTCGCCCGGATCGCAATTGCCAGCGGCATAGGCCGCGCCGACCGGCGCCAGGGCGATGCCCAGGGCCACAGCCACCGGCAGGAATAAGGCCGCTAGAACGGAATTGTTGCGCATGGCACGGCTCCCTTGCTGTCCGCCGACAAGGTGCCACAGCCCGGGCGCGCGGGAAATGCCGCGCGCCCGGAGCCGTGCGTCAAGCCGATCCGATGCCTGGATCAGTCGGTTTCGCGGAAGATCTGCCCTTCCGGCGTCAGCGCCACGTTCGTCAGGGCGCCGTCCATGATCGCCGTGGCGTGCCAGACGTTGTCGCAGCCCTTCTTGCCGATCCTGACCTGGGAGAATCCGGCGGATTCGATGCGTTTCTTGGCGTCGGCGGCGGTCGAGCCGTCGAGCCGTTCGCCGAATTGGCAATTGTTCTGGGCCAAGGCCGCCGGCGCGGCGGCGGCCATCGCCAGTGCTACAACCGCGGCCGCGATCGCGTTCGATTTCAACTGCATGGAACACCTCGTCATGCTGTCCAAGGGATTGCGAAACCAGTCCCCCTACGCAGACGTAGCCGCCGGGCCCGGACTTTGCGCCCGGCATCACGCTACCCCGCCATGATGCGCCCGCCGTCATGGACGTCCAGCGGCCTTCCCGGGGCATTGCTGCGGCGATTGTGGCCGGACTGCGGAGAATTCGGGGATGTGCCTGGCCGGTCTTGCGTCCTTGACAGGCGGGCTGGCGGCTTGTCTTTTGCGGTTTCATTTCAGGGGGCCCTTCCGCCGCATGACCCGCGCGTTCGTCTTTCCCGGCCAAGGCTCGCAGGCCGTCGGCATGGGCATGGAGCTGGCCAAGGCTTTTACGCCCGCGCGCGAGGCGCTGGAGGAAGTCGACGACGCCCTCAATCAGAAGCTGTCGAAGCTGATGGCCGAAGGCCCGGAGTCGGAGCTGACGCTGACCGAGAACGCGCAACCCGCGCTGATGGCCGTCAGCATGGCGGCGCTGCGCGCGATCGAGCGCGAGGGCAATACGACTCTCGCCAGGATCGCATCGCTGGTGGCCGGGCACTCCTTGGGCGAATACTCCGCGCTGTGCGCCGCGGGCGCCTTGAATCTGGGCGACGCGGCGCGGCTGCTCAAGCGCCGCGGCCTAGCCATGCAGACGGCGGTGCCCGTGGGCGAGGGCGCGATGGCGGCGCTATTGGGCATGGAGCTGGACGCCGTGCGCCTTGTGGCCAAGGAAGCGAGCGAGGCGACCGGGCTGGTCTGCGACGTGGCCAACGACAACGCGCCGGGTCAGGTGGTTGTGAGCGGCGCTGCGGCCGCGGTGGACAAGGCGATCGAGATCGCGGCCGGGCGCGGCGGGCGCCGGTCGATCAAGCTGCCGGTCAGCGCGCCGTTCCATTGCCGGCTGATGCAGCCGGCGGCCGATGAAATGGCAAAGGCGCTGGCCGAAGTCGCGGTCGCCGCCCCGGTGGTGCCGCTGGTGGCCAACGTCACGGCGGCCGCCGGCGACGATCCCGACGCGATCCGCCGCCAACTGGTCGAGCAGGTGACATCCACGGTGCGCTGGCGCGAATGCGTGGCGGCGATGAAGGCCTGCGGCGCGACGGTGCTGGTGGAGTGCGGCGCGGGCAAGGTGCTGACGGGCCTTACCAGGCGCATCGACAAGGATTTGCAGGGCCTGTCGGTCGGCACGCCTGGGGATGTCGAAGCTTTCTTGAAAACGCTTTAGATAACGCGCGGAAGCGGGGAAACGATGTTCGATCTAAAGGGCAAAGCGGCCCTGGTCACGGGTGCTTCGGGCGGCATCGGCGCCGCCATCGCCAAGGCGCTGGCCCAAGCCGGCGCCAAGGTGACGCTCACAGGCACGCGCGAAGCGGCCTTGCAGGCGTTGCAGAAGGAGATCGGCGATCAGGCGTTCGTGGTGCCGGCCGATCTTGCCAAGGCCGATGCCGCCGACGCGCTGGTCAAGGAGGCCGAGGCGCGCATGGGCGCGCTCGACATCCTGGTGAACAACGCGGGCCTCAACCGCGACATGCTGTCGATGCGCCTGCGCGACGAGGACTGGCAGGCGGTGATCGACGTCGACCTGACCGCCGCGTTCCGCCTCACGCGCGCGGCGCTGCGCGGCATGGTCAAGCGGCGTTGGGGCCGGGTGATCGGCATCGGCTCGGTGGTGGGGTTGATCGGCAACGCCGGCCAGGCCAATTACGCCGCCGCCAAGGCCGGGCTGGTGGGCATGACCAAGTCGATCGCCGCCGAGGTGGCGACGCGCAACATCACCTGCAACGTGATAGCGCCGGGCTATATCCGCACGCCCATGACCGAGAAACTGAGCGAGGAGGTGCGCGGCAAGATCACCGCCCGCATCCCCGCCGACCGCATGGGCGAGCCCAAGGATATCGCCTTCGCGGTGGTCTATCTGGCGAGCGAGGAGGCGGCCTACGTGACCGGCCAGGTGCTGCACGTCAACGGCGGCATGGCCATGCCGTAAAGCGCCCTTCGCGACGCCCCGGTTCGTTGACCACTCTTGGGTGTTGATCTAGCCTCGTTACAAACGGGCGGGTGGAACATGAATCGGGATGCGCATTTAGTGGCCGCTTTCGGGGCGGCCTTTCTGTTGTGTGGCGCGTCCGCCCTGGCCCAATCGCTGCCCGCCGTGGGATCGGCGTTCCGCGACTGTTCGGACTGTCCCGAGATGGTGGTGCTGCCCGCGGGCAGCTTCACCATGGGCGCGGCACCGGGCGAGGAAGAACGCGAAGGCGTTCCAAGCCAGTTTCGCGGCTGGGCGCAGCCGCAACGCCGGGTGACCATCGCGCGCCCCTTTGCCATCGGGCGGTTCGAGGTGACGATGGGCGAGTTCGCGGCCTTCGTGCACGAAACCGGCCGCGCAATCCCCGATGGATGCTACCGCCTCTATATCGTCAGTGAAGGCTTCGATTGGAAATCCGACTCTTCCGCCAACTGGCGCAACCCGGGCTTCCGCCAGACCGAGCGCAGCCCGGTGGTATGCGTTAGCTGGGACGACGCCAAGGCCTATGTGGCGTGGCTGTCGCGCAAGTCGGGCAAGGCCTACACCCTGCCCAGCGAGGCACAATGGGAATACGCGGCGCGCGCGGGAACCAGTACGGCGCGGTTCTGGGGCGACGATCACGGCCCAGCCTGCCTCTATGCCAACGTGCGCGACCAAGCCATGTTCCGGTGGGCCAATGGCGAGATGAAGGCGTTCAAAAAAGAATTCAAGAACGAGTCCGAGTTCTATTTCCAATGCGACGACGGCCAGATTTTCACCACGCCCGTGGGCGGGTACCGGGCCAATCGCTTCGGGCTGTACGACATGCTGGGGAACGTATGGGAATGGGCGGAGGATTGTTGGAATGACAACTACAATGGTGCGCCGTCCGACGGCTCGGCCCGGACGGCTGGCGATTGCACCAAGCGCGCCGTTCGCGGCGGTTCCTGGTACGACTATCCGAGGTACCTCCGCTCGGCGCTCCGCTTCGGGGACTCCTCCGGGATCCGGATCGACTACTACGGCTTCCGCGTCGCCCGGATCGATTAATGCCTAAATCTTTACCTCTTTACCTCGGGGGTCCAGGGGGCGTAGCCCCCTGGTGTTCAGCACTTGACGAATAGTGCCCGCGCCACCGGACCCGCGCTGGAAGCGATGTACCGCTTCCTGCTGTGGCTGGTGCCGACAGTCGAGAAATTCCCGCGCAGCCAGAAATTCCTTCTGGGAGATCGCATCCAAACCACGGCGCTCGATGTGCTGGAACGCTTGATCGAGGCGACCTACACCAAGGCGCGCGGCCCGATCCTGCAACAGGCGAACCTGGGCATCGAGAAGCTGCGCATCCTGGTCCGGCTGGCGGGCGATCTGCGGCACCTGGACTTGCGCCGGTACGAACACGCCGCCCGCTCGCTGGACGATGTGGGGCGGCTGGTGGGCGGCTGGATGAAGGTGGACCGTGCCGCGAAAGCATGACGGGCTGTTCGCGGGCATCGCCGATTTCCAGGCGCTGCGCGCCGCCGCCATGCGCGCGGTCCGGGGCAAACGCAAGAAGCCCGGTGCTGCCGCGTTCATGGCGAGCCTGGAAACCGCGCTGTTGCGCATGGAGCGCGAGCTAAAGTCCGGCGCGTGGCGGCCGGGCCGCTATGTGAAGATCGAGCTGTTCGACCCGAAGCACCGCATCGTCTCGGCCGCGCCGTTCCGCGACCGGGTGATGCATCACGCGGTTTGCGCCGTGGTGGAGCCGATTTTCGAGCGCGGCTTTATCCATCACAGCTACGCGAACCGGAAGGACAAGGGAACGCACCGGGCCGTCGCGCACTACGAAACCTTGCGCGACCGGCACAAGCACGTCCTGCGCTGCGATATCTGGCGCTATTTCCCGGCCATCGACCACGCTATTCTCAAGGCCGATTTCCGGCGGCGAGTCGCCTGCGCGGATACCCTAGCGGTATTGGATCGCATCGTGGACGGGTCGAACCGGCAAGAGCCGGTCGATCTTTATTACCCCGGCGACGATCTGTTCGCGCCGCATGACCGCAGGCGCGGCTTGCCCATCGGCAACCTTACCAGCCAGTTCTTCGCCAATATCTACCTGGACGGGCTGGACCACTACGCGACCGAGGTTCTGCGCGCGCCCTATCTGCGCTACGTGGACGATTTCGCGCTGTTTCACGATGATCCGGCGGTGCTGGAATCCTGGCGCGACAGGATCGCGGCTTACCTCGAAGGCCGTCGGTTGCGATTGCACCCGCGCAAGACCGCCATATATCCCACCGCCCAGCTCGCCGATTTCCTCGGCTATGTGCTGTTGCCCGGCGACTATCGCCGCTTGCCCGAGGACAATGTGCGCCGGTTCCGCAACCGGCTGCGGTCCCTGCGCGACCGCTGGCGGGCCGGAAGCGCGACCCGCGCCGACGTACAGCAACGCATCGGTTCATGGGTCGCTCATGCCCAGCATGCCGATACGTGGCGCTTGCGCCACGCGATCTTCCGGGGCGGCTGGTTCGATCCAACGATCCGGCCGTCCGGGGAGCCTGGCTGGCCCCCTGTTTGCGCGCCGTTCGCGGCGGTTCCTGGAACAACAATCCAAGGAACCTCCGCTCGGCGAACCGCAACAGGGACACCACCGGAAACCGAAACGACAACAACGGCTTCCGCGTCGCCCGCACGCCTCCATGCCGGAGCCGGGGCGGCCACGCCGCCGCTCCGGGAGCGCCGAGGGTGCGTCCAGGGCCTGCCATGATGAAACGGGCCGAAAGGGTGAGTCACGTCCAAGGGCGGCGTCCGTCTTGGTTTCCTTCGGGAAGCGACGGACGCCGCCGCTGGGCGGTGATCGCCGCCGGAATGGCCATGCTCGCCTATGTCGCGCCGCCGGAGGCATCGGCGCAGGACGGGCGGCGTTTCGACGGCTGCTATGGCGGCAGCGTGACGCTGGGCAAGGAATCGCGCCCGCTGCACGCGCGGATCGAGAACGGCAGGATCTCGGTTGCCGTCGCCCATTCCGGCAAGGACATGAAGGACCGAGTGCGGAGCGACCTGGACGGGAAGATAGACGCGGCCGGGGCCGTGACGGCGCGCGGGCAGTACGACGACTGGACCCTGGCCCTGGCGGGGGCGGCGGGCGAAATCCCAGCCGATAGGAGCGCGCTGTTTCCGGGCCCCGGCGTGGTGGTCGCGGGCACGGGGCAGCGCCGCCGCGTGTTCACATCAGACGAGCTGCCCGTGACCTTCGATCTGAAGCTCGTGACGCCCCTGCTGGCCGATCAGGCGTTGATCGACCGGCTGCGCGAGCGGCAATCCGGCTGGGGCGCGGCGATCGCCGTGATGACCACGGAGCTGTTCTGCAAAGGGGCCTATTTCGGCCTGTGCGACGGCAAGGACGCGATACCGGCGATCAAGGTCAAGCCGGGCGACAAGCTGTGCTGACGGGCGGGGGGTAGCCTTGCCCCGCCCGCCGGGGCGGCGGCCCTTGAGCTTTGCATTCCCGGCGGTTTATGTTACCTAACCCGCCTCCCGCCCGGCCGCGATCACCGTTACCAGCGCCGGCGTGGCGCGATCACCTTGTAAGATAAAGAAGATTCGAAAGGCCTGCCGCAATGAGCGATGTTCCTGACCGCGTGAAGAAGATCGTCGTCGAGCATCTGGGCGTCGAGGAAGCCAAGGTCACCGAGAATGCCAGCTTCATCGACGATCTGGGTGCCGACAGCCTCGACACGGTCGAGCTGGTGATGGCGTTCGAGGAAGAGTTCGGCCTGGAAATTCCCGACGACGCCGCCGAGAAGATCCTGACCGTGAAAGACGCCATTTCCTTCATCGAAAAGCAGGCCGCGTGACGTTGCGGCGGCTATTCGTCGCCGGCAGATAACGTCCCGGTCCAGCCCCCATGACCGAAACCAGACGCGTCGTCGTGACCGGAATGGGCTTGGTCACGCCCCTTGGCATCGGCCTGAAGAACAATTGGGACCGTCTGGTCGCCGGCGAATCCGGCCTGCGCTCGATCCAGTCCTTCGACGTATCCGACCTGCCGGCCAAGATCGCGGGCCAAGTGCCGCGCGGCGAAACCTCGTCGGGCCTGTTCAACGCCAACGACTGGGTGGCGCCCAAAGACCAGAAGAAGATGGACAACTTCATCCTCTACGCCATGGCCGCGGCCGACATGGCGGTGCAGGATTCCGGCTGGAAGCCCGTAGACGACGACGCGCGCGAGCGCACCGGGGTGATGATCGGCTCGGGCATCGGCGGACTGCCCGAAATCACCGAAACCGCGATCACGCTGAAGGAAAAAGGCCCGCGCCGGGTAAGCCCGTTTTTCATTCCCTCGGCGCTGATCAACCTCGCCTCGGGCCAGGTGTCGATCAAGCACGGCTTCAAGGGCCCGAACCACGCCGTGGTGACGGCCTGCTCCACGGGCGCCCACGCCATCGGCGACGCCGCGCGCCTGATCATGTGGGAAGACGCCGACGTGATGGTCGCCGGCGGCGCCGAGGCCGCGGTCTGCCGCATCGGCATGGCCGGGTTCGCCGCCGCGCGCGCGCTTTCCACGAATTTCAACGACACGCCCGAACGCGCCTCGCGCCCCTGGGACAAGGACCGCGACGGCTTCGTGATGGGCGAGGGCTCGGGCATCGTGGTGCTGGAAGAGCTGGAGCACGCCAAGAAGCGCGGCGCCAGGATTTATGCCGAGGTGATCGGCTACGGCATGTCGGGCGACGCCTTCCACATCACCGCCCCGGCCGAGGACGGCAGCGGCGCGTTCCGCTCCATGCGCAACGCGCTGAAGCGCGCCAAGCTCAACCCCGACGACATCGACTACATCAACGCGCACGGCACTTCGACGCCGCTGGGCGACGAGATCGAGCTGAACGCGGTCAAGCGCCTGTTCGGCGACGCCGCCTATAAGCTGTCGATGTCGTCCACCAAGTCGGCGATCGGGCATCTGTTGGGCGCGGCGGGCAGTGTCGAGGCGATCTTCTCGATCCTGGCTCTCCGCGACCAGGTGGCGCCGCCGACGCTGAACCTGGACAGCCCGTCGCCGGGCTGCGACATCGATTTGGTTCCTAAAGCGGCCAAGAAGCGCAAGATCCGCCGCGCGCTGTCGAACTCGTTCGGGTTCGGCGGCACCAACGCGACGCTGATCTTCACCGGACCGCCCTGATCCGCAACCGCTAGAAAGGCGGCTGGGATGCCACGCCGCGTTCTTCCGATGGTCGGTTTGGGCTTGGCGCTGTTCGCCGGGCTGGCGGGCGCTTTGACCTGGGGCTTCTCGCGTTTCACCGCCCGCGGCCCCTTGAGCCAGGACCTGACCCTGGTGGTCCAGCGCGGCGGGGTCGAGCAGGTCACCAAGCAACTGGCCGACGCGGGGGTGATCGACCATTCGCTGGTGTTCGCCATCGCCATTAGGCTTACCGGCGCCGCCGGGCGCCTGCGCTCGGGCGAATACCTGTTCGCCGCCGGCATCACGATGGAAGACGTTTCGCGCCTGATGCAAAGCGGCAAGACCGTGGACCGGCGGCTGCTGGTGATCGAAGGCATGACCACCGCCGAGATCGCGCGGCAGATGACCGACCAGGCCGGTTTCACCGGGCCAATGCCGCAGGCGGCGGACGGCGATTTCCTGCCCGCGACCTACTATTACAAATACGGCGACGCCCGCGGCTGGACCGCGCAACGCATGAAGGACGCGATGCGCGACACGCTCGCCGAGCTATGGGCCAAGCGCGCGCCGGGCCTGCCCTTCGCCAATCCGCGCGAGGCGGTGATCCTCGCCTCGATCGTGGAGAAGGAAACCTCGCGCGCGTCCGAGCGCGCGCGGATCGCCGGCGTGTTCATCAACCGCATCATGCGCGGGATGAAGCTGGAGGCCGATCCGACGGTGGCCTACGCCGCGGCCAACGGCCAGGGGCCGCTGGGCCGGGCAATCACCAAGGCCGACCTGGCGGCGAAAAGCCCGTACAACACGTACCAAAACGTGGGCCTGCCGCCCGGGCCGATCGGCAATCCCGGTCGCGCGTCGCTCGCCGCGGTGCTCAACCCCGACCGGCACCAGGAACTGTTCTTCGTCGCCGACGGCAATGGCGGGCATCTGTTCGCCCGCACCCTGGCCGAGCACCAGAAGAACGTCGATGCCTGGCGGCGCATCGAGCAGCAGCGCGCGCAACAGCCCAAGGCCGCGCAGGACAACTAGCTAGCGGACTCACAGACGTGTCTTGGATCAGCGCGCCGGAGTCCGCTTAGAAGCCTTAAGCGGCTGTCATCTGCGGTGCGGCGGCTCCTCCCAAAGCCTTCTTGAGTGCGCCGTGTGGCCGTGGCACCTTAGCAATTGCGCGGCTGTTTCGAGGGGTGCGAGCCATGCCTATGACCGGCGAAGCTGAGCCCCTGTTTGCGGTCTTGCGGCAAGCTGCTCAGCCCGAGATGGTGGCGTCCCTCGAGGCGCTAGTGCGCGATGCGCCCGATCGCGAACTCTGCCGGATCAACCCGCTAGCCTTCGCCGCGCGTGCCGGCGTGCCTGAAGAAGACGCAATTGGCGCCTTCTTGCATGCCTCACAGCTCGGAATTTTCGAGTTGTCATGGAATGTGCTGTGTCCCGGTTGCGGAGGGGTTCTGAATTCGGCAGCAACGCTTAAGTCCGTCGACCAAAGCGAGTACCATTGTGCGCTGTGCGCGGCCGGATACGAGCCGACGCTCGACGATATGGTGGAGGTCACCTTCACCGTGAGCCCGCGCGTCCGTCGCATCGCGGCGCACGATCCCGACTCACTTCCGTGGATGGAATATTTCCGCCAGATCTTCTGGGGCTCCGGCTTCGACCTGCCGAGCGAGGAGGAGTTCGCGAAGCTCATCGCAGAAGTCACGCTTGATGTCGTCGAACTCGGCCCGCGAGAAAAGGCAGTGTTGTCGCTCCAGTTCCCGGGCGAATTCGTAATCTTATTCGACCCGGTCGTGCACTTGGTGCAATTTATCGACGTGAAGGGTGAACCAACACGCGAGCGGCAGAATGTGTCGTTCGTTCTTGACAAGGCCCATACGCCGACTGGCACGTTGGAGATGCGCCCCGGCCCGGTGCGCATCGCACTTGAAAGCCGTACCGATCGACGCACGCTGCCCGGCGTGTGGCTGGCCGGCGACAAACTGCACGACCTGCTCGGCCGCCGGCGTCCCTTTCTGACGGCAAAACGGCTGCTCTCTAACCAAACTTTTCGCGACTTGTACCGCACTGACACGCTCGACGTCGACCAGCGGCTCAAAATCACCAGCCTCGCCTTTGTGTTCACCGACCTCAAGGGTTCGACCGAGCTGTACGAGCGGGTGGGAGATCTCGCGGCTTACGACATCGTGCGAGCGCATTTCCGCCTGTTGCAGGAAGTCGTCGCCGCCGAGGGAGGCGCTGTGGTGAAGACCATCGGCGACGCGGTGATGGCGACCTTCTCCACGCCAGACCGCGCCGTGGCAGCGGCGCTGCGCATGCGTGAAGCAATTCGAAACTTGAAGGAGGACCTTTTGCTCAAAATCGGCATCCACGAGGGGCCTTGCCTCGCCGTGATGCTGAATGACCGCCAGGACTATTTTGGCCAAACCGTCAACATCGCCGCGCGTGTGCAGGGGCTCTGCGATTCGCGCGCGATCTATGCGACCGAATCGGTGATCGGCCACGCAGAGGCATCGCGTCTCCTCGCGTCGAGCGGCATCGTTCCGACGCAGCAGCAGAAGTCACTTCGCGGAATCAGCGGGAAAGTGTCGATCTTTGAGATTCCTTAACGACCGAGACAGCAGCGATCCGACGGTGGCCTATGCCGCGGCCAACGGCCAGGGGCCGCTGGGCCGGGCAATCACCAAGGCCGACCTGGCGGCGAAAAGCCCGTACAACACGTACCAAAACGTGGGCCTGCCGCCCGGGCCGATCGGCAATCCCGGCCGCGCGTCGCTCGCCGCGGTGCTCAACCCCGACCGGCACCAGGAACTGTTCTTCGTCGCCGACGGCAATGGCGGGCATCTGTTCGCGCGCACCATGGCCGAGCACCAGAAGAACGTCGATGCCTGGCGCCGCATCGAGCAGCAGCGCGCGCAACAGCTCAAGGCCGCGCAGGACAACTAGCTAGCGGACTTACAGACGTGTCTTGGATTAGCGCGCCGGAGTCCGCTTTGGAAGCGTAAGCGGCCGTCACTCGCGGCAGGCGGCGCTTCCGCGATGTGCCACATCCAGACTCATGCCCCGCAGAAAACACCGTTGCCATTCGATCGCCTCGCCGAGAATCGCCGTGGCTGGATAAGCGCTCTAGAAAACATGTAATCCAAACTCAGCTAAGGCCGTCTCCCAAATCAAACTGCGACAGTGCCTGTTTGTCTCCTCGCGGGTTTTTTCTTATGCTCGCGCGCAGTCCTCACCCGCATTCGAATCCATTGAGCGGGTCTCCGGTCGTTGGCAAGGGAGGGTTAACCATGAAGATCGTCGTCATCGGCGGCACCGGCCTGATCGGCTCGAAGACCGTCGCCATTCTGCGCAAGGGCGGCCATGAGGTCGTCGCCGCCTCGCCCAAAAGCGGCATCAACACCATCACCGGCGAGGGGCTCAAAGAGGCCATGGCCGGCGCGCAGGCGGTGATCGATCTCACCAATTCGCCCTCATTTGATGACAGGGCGGTGCTGGAATTTTTCGAAACTTCCGGGCGCAACCTTCTCGCGGCGGAGGCCGCTGCCGGCGTCCGGCACCACGTCGCGCTGTCCATCGTCGGAACCGACCGGACGCCCGACAATGGCTATTTCCGCGCCAAGGTCGCTCAAGAGAAACTGATCGAGGCCTCCGGCATTCCCTACACCATCATCCGCGCGACCCAATTCCTGGAATTCCTCGGCGGCATCGCCGCTTCAAGCGCGGATGGGAATAAGGTCAGGCTTTCGCCCGGCCTGTTCCAGCCCATCGCGGCGGACGACGTTGCTCCTATCGTCGCAGAGGTGGCGCTCACGGCGGCGCGAAACGGCATCGTCGAGATCGCCGGCCCGGAACGAGCTCCGTTCAACGAAATTGTTGCCAGCTATCTGAAGGCGGTCGGCGACCCGCGCGAGGTGGTATGCGACCCCGAAGCCAGATACTTCGGCGGCCGCGTCGAGGAGCGTTCGCTCGTGCCGTTGGGTGAAGCGCGCCTAGGCCGCATCGGTTTAGACGAATGGCTCCGCCGCTCACAGACCGGGTCCGATCCTGCATCCGCCAAACCGAAGGGAGGTTCCATGAAACGCATTCTCTGTTCGCTGCTGGTCGCCACCCTGCCGTTCGGCAGCGTCCTCGCGGACGCTCCGAAGGGGTCGAAGAACGCCAAGGTGACCGTCGTCTACCAGCACGAACTGCCGAACGTTCCCGGCAAGAGCATCAAGGGCGTGCTCGTCGAATACGGCCCGGGCGGTTTTTCGCCCGGCCACACGCATCCCAAATCCGCGTTCATCTACGCGACCGTGCTTGAGGGGGCGATACGCAGTCAGGTCAACGACGGGCTGGTGACCACCTACAAGGCAGGGCAGAGCTTCTCCGAGCTGCCCGGCGACCGCCACGCCGTCAGCGCCAATGCCAGCAAGACGAAGCCGGCCAGGCTCCTCGCGGTGTTCGTGGTGGACACGAACGAGACGGAACTGGTGATCCCATTTGCAAACTGAGGTTCGATACCTCGTCGTGGCGGGGATATTGCGCCGCAAGAAAATGCGGAGCGCCAATGCGTGTGTCCGTGTCCTCGTAAAACCCGATGTTGCTGCGCCTGCGCCGGCGCTTCAAGCTCGATCGTGTCGCGCGGCTCCCCCGCGAGGGGCCGCTGACAGCCCGGCGGCTAAGCTCGTTCCCGCCGGATTGCCGCCTTCTATTCCGGCTTCTTCGCCGATTTGTCGGGCAGGGCGGCCAGCAGCGGGTCGGTCAGCCACGGCGGCAAAAGCGACAGGAACCACGCCCCCGCGTACATCGGGAACGGAAACGCCAGGCGCGCCGGTCGCCGCTGCAGGCGCCGCTTGATGATGTGCGCGGCCTGCTCGGCCGGCATCAGCATCGGCATCGGGAAGGGGTTGTGCTCGGTCATCGGCGTGGCGACGAATCCCGGCAGGATCACGGTGACGGCGATGCCCTCGTCGTTGAGCCGTGCCGCCAGCGCCTCGCCCCAGGCCTTCTCCAGCGCCTTGCTGGCGGCATAGGCGGGGGCGCTCGGCATGCCGCGGAACCCGGCCAGCGACGACATGATGGCGATCTGCCCGCGCCAGCCCCGGCGCAGGCGCCCGGTCCCGGGCATCGGCCGCGCGCGAATCAGCTCGAGCGCCGGCAGCACGGTATTGGCGACGCCGTCGATGTTTACGGCGAACACGCGGCGCGTGGTTTCGCTGGCATCTTCCGGGCTTAAATTCGATTCGGTCGCCACCCCGGAATCGCCACCGGCGGAAATCCCGGCATTGGCGATCACCAGGTCCAACGGGCGGCGCGCGTTCGACTCGGCGATCCATCCCGCCATGCCCGCCCGGTCGGTCACGTCCATGATCGTGCCGGTGGCCGAGGCACCCAGCACCCGGCAGCGGTCCACCGTCATGCCCAGGCGCCCCCGGTCGCGGCCGCCCAAGTGCAAGGCCACGCCGGGCCCGGCATAGGCGGCGGCCAGCGCCGCGCCGATGCCGCTGGACGCCCCGGTGATCAGGATGGACTGCGGCTCGGCCCTCATCGGCTCAACCGTTGTTGCCCTAGAGGCGCGAGTATAGAGTGGCCGCCGCCCGCCCACTACGCGCCAATCCCGCAACAGCGAATCGAGTAGGAGAAACCAAGGTTGCCGATCGCCAGCATGACCGGATTCGCCCGTGCCGCCGGCACGCATGCCGGCCGCGGCTGGACCTGGGAGGTCCGCAGCGTCAATGCCCGCGGGCTGGATGTGCGGGTGCGCCTGGCGCCGGGCGCCGACGCGCTGGAAGGCCCGGCGCGCGCGGCGGTCACCGAGAAACTGAAGCGCGGGTCGGTGTCGGTGGGTCTGCAACTCGCCGCCGCGGGCCAAGCGCAGCGCTATCGCATCAACACCGAGATGATCGACACGATGCTGGGCCTTGCCAAGCGCTTCAAGGGCAAGGTGGCGGCGGGCAAGCCGCGGCTGGACGCGCTGATGGCCGTGCGCGGCGTGGTCGAGCCGGTGGAGGACGAGGATAGCGAGGCCGAGCGCGCGGCACGGCTCAAGGCGATGCTGCAAAGTCTCACCCGCGCCATCGCCGATCTCGCCGCCGCCCGCGCGGCCGAGGGCAAGCGCCTGGAAGCGCTGTTGAACGAGCGGTTCGACGAAATCGCGGCGCTGACGAAAAAAGCCGGGGCCACGGCGGCGGCGCAGCCCGGGGCGATCAAGGCGCGGCTCAAGGCCCGCGTCGCCGAGCTGATGGAGGCGCAGCCCGCCCTGGCGGAGGAACGCCTGATGCAAGAGGCGGCGTTGGCGGCGTCGCGCGCCGACGTGCGCGAGGAGCTGGACCGCCTCGCGGCCCACGTGGCGGCGGCGCGCGAATTGGTGAAGCTGGGAGGAGCGATCGGCCGGCAGCTCGATTTTCTGGCCCAGGAATTCAACCGCGAGGCCAACACGCTGTGCTCCAAGTCGGCCGACCTGGAGCTGACGCGCATCGGGCTTGACCTGAAGACCGCGATCGAGCAAATGCGTGAACAGGCGCAGAACGTGGAATAGATGGAACCCTATACCCCCAAGCGGCGCGGGTTGATGCTGGTGCTGTCCTCACCCTCGGGCGCGGGCAAGACCACGATTTCGCGCCGCCTGCTCGAGCGCGATGCGAACATCGCCATGTCGGTATCGGTCACCACAAGGCCCAAGCGCCCGGGCGAGGTGCAGGGCCGGGATTACCACTTCATCGATCCCAGCAAGTTCGAGGAAATGCGCAGCCGCGGCGAGCTGTTGGAATCGGCCAAGGTGTTCGATCACTACTACGGCACGCCGCTGGCGCCGGTGAAGAAATCGCTCGAGTCGGGCAAGGACGTGCTGTTCGACATCGACTGGCAGGGCACGCAGCAGCTCGCCGAAAAGGCGCGCGACGACCTGGTCGGGGTGTTCGTGCTGCCGCCGTCGACAGGCGAGCTCGAACGCCGGCTGCGCACGCGCGCGCAGGATTCGGACAAGGTGGTGGCCGGCCGCATGGCACGCGCCGCCGATGAGATGAGCCACTGGCGGGAATACGACTACATCATCATCAATCGCGATCTCGACCAGAGCGTCGAGGCTGTCCAGGCGATTCTGACAGCCGAACGCTTCCGCCGCGATCGCCAGATCGGCCTGCACGAATTCGTCAAAGGCCTGCGCGAAGGGCAGTAGCGCGAGTTTAGTTTCCCAGCGCCCGCGCCAGGGCGCAGAATTCGGCGACGCTAAGCTCTTCCGCGCGCGCCTCGGGCCGGATGCCCGTGGCTGCCAGCAGCGCCGACGGATCGCCGCCCAGCGACTTCAGGCTTTGCCGTAGCATCTTGCGCCGCTGGCCGAAGGCGGCGCGGGTGACGCGCTCCAGGTCTTCCACCGCCACCTTCTCCGGCCCGGCGCGCGGCACCAGGCGCACCACGCTCGACGTCACCTTGGGCGGCGGCGTGAAAGCTTTGGGCGAAATATCGAACAGTAGCTTCGTCTCACACGCCCATTGCGCCAAGACGCTCAAGCGGCCGTAATCCGGGGTGCGCGGCTTGGCCGCGATCCGTTTGGCGACCTCTTTCTGGAACATCAGCGTCATGCCGGCGTAGTCGCCCGCGCGCTTGAGCCAGCCGATCAGAAGCGGCGTGGCGATGTTGTAGGGCAGGTTGGCGACGATGTGCCGCGGTGCGGGTGCTATCGCCGCCAGGTCGAGCTCCAGAGCGTCGGCCTCGATTACCGTCAAGCGCCCGGGGTTGCGCGCCGCCAGGTCTTGCAGGGCTGCGATGGCGCGCCGGTCGCGCTCCACGGCGATCACGCGCGCCGCCGGCGTTTCCAGAAGCGCCCGGGTCAGGCCGCCGGGGCCGGGGCCGATCTCAATCACGCTGGCGCCGGCCAGCTCGCCGGCCGCGCGGGCTACGCGCCGCGTCAGATTCAGATCGAGCAGGAAATGCTGTCCCAGGGATTTGACGGCGCTGAGGCCGTGGCGCCGGATCACCTCGCCGAGCGGCGGCAGCGTGTCGGGGTCGTTCACACCCATGGATCACGGATCGCGCGTAGATCGTTCACACTCATAGATCGACGATTGCGCGCGGGTGGTTCACACCCTTAAGTCGACGAAGGCGGCGCGCCTAAGGTCGCGCATATAGCGCCTGGACTGCACGTCCAGGCGCTGCTGCGTCAGGCGGTCGCGGATGTCGTCGCGCGAGGGCAGGGGTGCGGCTTCGCCATCGTCCCGCGCACACACCATCAATATCATCGCACTGCCGGCGTCGGCCTGCATCGCCTGCGTGATCTGGCCGGGCTTCAGCGGATCGACGATCACCTGCAACGGGCCCGGCAGTTCGCGCAGCAGCATCTTGGGCAGGCTGTTGGAGCGGCCGCGCGGCAGCGCCTTGATAGCTTCGTCGAAGCTTGCGCAGGTCTTGGTTCCTTTCGTTGCCGTGTCCAGGCGTTCCAAGACTTCGTCGACCGCCGCCTTTGTCGCGCGCGGCGGCAACGGCAGGACGCCCTGGCGCAGTTCCACCTTCGGCTCGGCCCCGCCCGCGCGGCGCCGGTCGACCAGCGCCACCAGATGCCAGCCGCCGACGGTGCGGATCGGCTTGGAAATGGCGCCGATCGGCATCTGCCTCAGGACTTCCTCGATCTGCTCGTCCAACTGCCCTTGCTGCACCCAGCCCAGATCGCCGCCGCCCGCCGCCGTGGCGCTTTGCGAGAACTGCCGGGCGAGCGCCGGAAACCGCGCGCCCTTGCCCATCTCGCCGATCAGCCGCTCCATGTTGCGCAACACTTCTTCCTCCTGGTCGGGCGTGTCGACGGTCAGGAAGATCTCGGCCACATGCTGCTCGGGCAGGCCGCGATTGGCCTCTATGCGCTTCAGCGTTTCCTCCACCTCGTCGTCGCCGATGTCCAGGCGCGGGCGCAGCTTGCGTTGAATCAGCTTCTGCCAGGCGAGCGTCGATTCGATCTGGGTCACCAGGACCGACCGCGGCATGTTTATCCGCTTCAGATACTCATCCAGGCCGCCCTTCGGCATGTTGTTTTCTTTTTCCAGCTTGTCGAACTGGCGCGAGACCTCCTGCTCGGTCACTTTGATGTTGTTCTTTCCCGCTTCCTGCTTCTGCAAGCGCTCGTCGATCAGGGTTTTCAGGACCTGCTGCTGGAACCGCTTATGCGTTTCGGGAGTATTGGGCGCGCCGGTGCTGGCGATCATGAATTCGACGCGGGCGTTCAGATCGAAGAACGAGATGATGTCGTCGTTGACGATGGCCGCGATGCGTTGCAGGTCCTGTTGCGCCTGGGCCGGATGGGCGCTGGCCGCCAACCCCGCCGCGATCGTCAACAGGCCAAGCCAAAACACCGCACGACCGGAGTAACCCGTCATTTCGAGGTGCCCAGCGGATTGCCGCCGTCGAATGTAGGACGATCGAAGCCGCCGGCCAAGCTGCCCAGGAGCTTGAAATTGATTTGCGCGTAGAACGTATCGCCCGGCGCAACCTCTTGATTCGTTGTGAAGGTTCTCACCCAGGTGAAATTCACCAGGAAGCACTCGTCCTGATAGGTCGCCCCGGCGCCGTAGTTCACCCAGCCCAGGCCGTTGCCGTCGTTCAGGTCGCGCAAGCCGTTGACGCGTACCGACCAGTTTTCGTCGACGCGCGACGACACCACGGCGCTGACCTGCTGCACCAGGCCGTTGGAATATTGCGTCGACGGCGCGCGCAGATACGCGCCCTGCACCTGCAGGATCGGCGGGCCGATGATCGCCAGCGATTCGTTGCGGGACACGCCGAAGTCGTGCTTGTCCAGGCGGAATCGGGTGATGAGGTCGACCCAGGGATGCGGCGAAAGCTCAAGCCGCGTCACATAGTCCGAGCGGTGCCCGGACATGCCGCTGCCCTCGTTGAACGCCTCGTTCTCGCTGACGCTGTAGCTCTGGCCGAAGAACCCCGTGGCGTAGCCTCCACCCACGTGATAGACGCCGGTGCGCAAGCCGTAGATGCCGCGCACGCCGCCATCCACCCGGTCGATGCCGGTGAAGCGGTTGGCGCTGAACAGGCGGGTATCGTCGAACTCGATATCGACGCTGTCTTCGTTCGAGATCGCCGCCGGGTTCTTGCCGTTCGGCGCCGCGAACGTGCCCAGCACCGGCTCGATCAACTGACGGTATTCCTCGCCCTGGCGCACGAAAGGGTAGCTCCATTGCGCGCCGATCTGCGGAAACACGCGTGCGTGCGTGCCGTTGTGTTCGACATTGGGGCGGCCGGGGTCTTGCACGTGGTTAACGTTGTAGACGTCGGTCTGCAAGTTGGCGTTGAACTTCCACACGTCGCCTAGGGGCGTGATGTAAGGGACCTGGTAGCCGCCGATCGCCGATATGCGCCGGCTGTCGGCGCCGTCGTTGCGCTCCAGCACCATCGTGTTGGCGTCCAGCGACCAGCGCCCGCCATAGGGTGCGGCCTCGCTGAGGTAGTTGTAGTCCCAGAACATCGGCACATAGGGCGTGGTGCGCAAGGTATCGGTCGAGCGCAGGCCTTGGAACGCATAGGCGTTGGCCGCGGCATAGCTGCGGCCCATGAAGCCCTCGACGAAAGCATTCGACGTCAGGGTCTGGGTATTGGTAAACATCGTGGGGTTGGTGATGCGATAGAGCGACAGATAGGACTTGTCCGACGCGCGCTGCACGTCGAAGCCGGTGCGCCAGTTCTCGTTCACGTCCCAGCGGCCGCGGCCGAACAGATGGCCGCGCAGCTGGTCCTCTTCGGTCGTGGGCGTGTCGCCTTGGTCGAATATCGGGTTGAAGTCGCGGTCGGTGCGCGCCACGCTGCCATCGAACACGATGCCGCCGTTGGACCAAACTTGGCGGTATTCCGCGCGGCCCATCGGGCCCTTTTTTGTGGAGTATTGCGGATTGAAGGTCAGGTCCTTGGTTTCGTCGATCACCCAGTAATACGGAACCCCGGACATGAATCCCAGCTCGCTGCCGTGCACCATCGTGGGTGCCAGAAGGCCGGTTTGGCGTTTCACCGTCGGGTCGGGGTGCTGCAGGTAGGGCGTATAGGCCACGGGCACGCCGAGCATCTCCAGCCGCGCGTCGTTGTAGCGGATCACCTGTTCCTGCTGGTCGTGCACGATGCGGCTGGCCTTCAACTGCCACAGCGGCGCGCGCGACGGATCTTCCTCGCAAGGTTTGCAAGGGCTGAACACGCCCTTGGTCATTTCCGTGCGGTTGCCGCCGGTGCGCCTCGCGCCGTTGGCGGCGAAGCGCGAATTGTCGGTCAACAGGATGCGGATGTCGCGGATCACCCCGTCGCGCATGGAGTCGGTCAGCTCCATGTAGTCGGCGAAGATCACCTCGCCAGTCGGCTCGATGATGCTGACGTTGCCCGTAGCGACCACTGCCCCGGACCGCTGGCTGTACGTCACCATGTCGGCCAGAAGCGTGCGGTCGTTCTGCACCACCTCGACGTTGCCGCGCGCGACGTAAAGCCCCAGCTCGTTGTCGTACGCAACCTCGTCGGCGGTCAGCAGCGCCGGCTCGCTGCTCGGCGGCTCGGGCGGCGGCGCCGGACGCACGGGTTGACCCGGCGCCGGCGAATACTGCGCCACCGCCGGCCCCGGCCCCAGCGCGGTTGCCGCCGCCAGGCCGATCAGCGCCAGGATCGCCGCTGCGTGCCGGCGCATCAGCCGTCCTCCAGATGCAGCAGCATCGCCGCACCCAGCATCGAGCTGACGCCGGCGGGCGTCCACGCCGCCAGGATCACGGGGATCGTCGCCGACAGCCCCAGGGCGAACACGATGTCCGACACGAAGAACAGCATGAACCCGGCCACCACGCCGCCGGCGACCATGGCGCCAGTACCGCCGCGCCGCGTCGGGCGCAGCGAGAAGGTCGCGGCCAGCAGCACCATCGCGCAGAACAGCAGCGGCACCGCCAATTGCACGTGGAAATGCAGACGGTGGCGGTGCGCGGTGAAGCCGGCCTTCTCCAGCGTGGCGATGAACCCGCGCAAATCCCAGAACGACATCGTGTCGGGCGAGGCGAAGCTGTCCTGGATGCGCTCGACCGTCAGGTCGGTCGGCAATTCGTAAGCGGGCACGAAAGTTGTCGGCGCGTCGGGCTGCGACACATAGACCTGTTGCAGCTTCCACACCCCGGCGCCCAGCCGGCCGGTGGCGGCGTCGAGCCGCCGCGTGAACCTGTCGGCGCCGTCATACTGGAAAACGATCACGTTCTGCAGCTCGAGCGTCGACTGGTCCATGCGCTTGGCGTGGATCACGGCCTGGCCCTGGTCGTCGCCCTGGCGCAGCCACAGGCCGTTCGACGATACCGACAGCGAGCTTATCTGGCCGCGGAAATAGACGCTCTCCATCTTCTCGAACTGCGACAGCATGGCCGAGGAGATCGGACTGAACAGCCCGACCTGGATGATGCCGATCGCCGCGGAGATCGACAGCGCCGGCAGCAGGAACTGCCATACCGAAACGCCGGCCGAGCGCGCCACTACCAGTTCGTTGCTGCGCGTCAGCCGCCAGAACGAGAACATGCCGCCGAACAGGATCGAGAACGGCATCACCTCCTGCTCCATCTTCGGCAGCTTCAGCACCGCCATCTGCAGGATGATCCAGGCGGTGATGCCGTCCTTGCCGGTGGATCGGCGCATCAGCTCGACCAGGTCGAACACGAAGATCAGGCACAACAGCGTCGCGAACACGCCGAGCACGCCGCCCAGGAACTGGCGGGCGATATACCCGAACAACGTGCCCGACATGCGCATGGCGGTCCCCGGGGCTCCGTCGCGCTTAAGCGGCCGCGCCGGCGGGCGGCGCCAGCGCCGGGCGCGCCGGGCGGCGCATCATCACCCACCAGGAGGCCACCGTGGCCACGGCCGGCAGCAGATACATCAGCGGATAGACCGCCGCCGTCTTGGCGCCCAGGTTGAGCAGCGCCATCGCCGCGGCCTGCAACGCCACCACGGTCACGCAGGCCGCCAGCACGCGCATGGATTGGCCGCGCCGGTTGAAGTCGCCGTACAGCAGTGCGGCCAGCGCGATCATGGTGAAGGCGATCGCCATCAGCGGCGAGGCCAGGCGGTTGTGCCCCTCGGCGATGATTTGCAGGCGGTATTTCTTGTCGGCCGGCGAGTCGTCGGGGAAGAACAGCTGCGGCAGGAACCGTTCGCGCGGTTCTTGCCAGCGCTCCTCGGCCACCACGCGGTCGGCCGCCATTTCGACCGTGTAGCGGTCGAAATACAGCAACGACAGGCGCTTGGTCTGGCTGTCCACTTCCTGCCGGTTGCCGTTGACCAGCAGCACGCGCGGCCCCTCGTCGGTACGGATCAGAGCACCCGTCTCGGCCATCAGCGTGATGGGGTGGTCGGCGCGACGCATGTCGTGCACCATGATGCCGCGCAGGCCGCCGTCGGTATCGCGCTGGCGCACATAGACGATCACATTGTCCGACACTTCGTTGAAGGCGCCTTCCAGCAGCAGCACGTTCTGGTACTCGTGGCGGATCGACCACTGCAGGTCCTTGAACGCGTGGTACGACGCCGGCAGGAAATAGGTCGTCAGCGTGTACACCGCCGCCGTCACGCCCAGCGCCAGGTACAAGGCCGGCCGGGCCAGCGCCCCCTGGCTGAACCCCACGGCGCGGCAGACGATCAGCTCGCTGTCCATGGTCAGCTTGTTGTAGGTGAACAGCACCGCGGCGAAGAGCGCCACCGGCAGCACAATCACCAGGAACCGCGGCAAAAGCAGCAGCGCCAGGTACAGATACGAGCTCAGCGGCAGGCCCCGGTTGACGATCAAATCGACGAAACGCAGGGATTGGGTCAGCCAAATGGCCAAAGTCAGGCAGAACGCGATGAAGAACATCACGCCGCCCACCTGCCGGAAGACGTACTTGGTTATGCTATCCATCGTATCGGACTATACCGCGCGGTTAATCCAAATCCTAGGATTTCGGCCGGTAACCCCTAGGAATTATTAAACTGTTGCCGATCACCCACAACCCGTGAATTGATTCGCTGCAATGCAGCATCGGCGGTGCGACGGTATCCTTCCGGCTTCAGAAAACGACAGGATTGCGGCGATCCCGTGGCCTTGACGCCGGCCCCGGCGGCTTGGCCGGAGAGGCTTGACCCGGTGGGGCCGCCCCTATAGCCCCTGGAGCGGTCGGTTTTCTTGGCTCCCGTTAATTCCTTTCCGTGACCCCACCTTCCGGCGGCTGTTCGCATGTTGTTCCATACCCAAGCTTTCCTGTTGGCCTTTCTGCCGGTCACCGTGGCGGCGTATTACGCCCTGGCCGGCCGCCCGCAGGCGCGGCGCTGGGCGGTGGTCCTGGCGTCGCTGGTTTTCTACGGCTACTGGGACTGGCGCCTGGTGCCGCTGCTGGTCCTGTCGGTTGCGATCAACTGGGGCCTGTCGCTGCTGCCGCCGCGCCTCACGCTGCGCACGGTCGTGGCCTTGGGAGTTAGCGCCAACCTGGCGGTGCTGGCGTTTTTCAAATACGCCGATTTCCTCGCCGGCAGCGCCGCGGCGCTGATCGGCCTGAAGCACGATCCCTACGGCATCGTGCTGCCCCTGGGCATCAGCTTTTTCACCTTCCAGCAGATCTCGTACCTGGTCGATCTCGGGCGCGGCCAGGCCAAGCGTTACCGCCTGGCCGATTACGCGCTGTGGGTGACGCTGTTTCCGCATCTGATCGCCGGCCCGATCATCCGCCACCACGAGATCATCGAGCAGTTCGCGCTTGGTCCGCTGCGCCCGGGCCTCGCTGAACGCCTGTCCCGAGGTTTCGTGCTGCTGGTGCTAGGCATCGCCAAGAAAGTGCTGATCGCCGACCAGCTCGCGGCGCTGGCCGATCCGCTGTTCGCCGCGGCGCATGGCGGCGTCGCCCTATCGCTGGCGCAGGCCTGGGTCGCGGGCCTGGCCTTCTCGCTGCAGATCTATTTCGATTTCTCCGGCTATTCCGACATGGCGATGGGCCTCGCCATGCTGTTGGGGCTGATGCTGCCGGTGAATTTCAACGCGCCCTACCGCGCCACGTCGATCCGCGAGTTCTGGCGGCGCTGGCACATCACCCTGTCGCGGTTCCTGCGTGACTATCTCTACATCCCGCTCGGCGGCAACCGCCTCGGTCCCGCCGGCCGCGCGGCCGCGACGCTCGTGACCATGCTGCTCGGCGGGTTGTGGCACGGGGCGGGCTGGACCTTCGTCGCCTGGGGGGGCTTGCACGGGCTGGCGCTGGCGGCGAACCAGGCCTGGGCGGCGCGCGGGCGGCGCATGCCGGCCCCGCTCGGCTGGGTTCTGACCATGCTGGTCGTGGTCGTCGGCTTCGTGCTGTTCCGCGCCGCCGATTTCGGCTCGGCCGCGTCGATGGTCGCGGGCATGGCCGGGTTGAACGGCCTGAAGCCTGCCGGCGCCGGGCTTCCGCCGCTCGCCGAGATGGCGATCCTGCCGCTCGCCGGCCTGCTGGCGGTCGCCGGTCCGCCCGCGCATGTCCTGGCGCTGGAGCGGATCAAGCCGCTGGCCTGGATCGCCGCCCCGGCGGCGCTGGCCTTCGTCTATCTGCTGCTCGCCGTGGGCGGCGGGCGCAACACCGAATTCATCTACTTCCAGTTCTGATGACCGCGCCCGCGCATAGCCAAGCCGTCCCGGCCTGGCGCCGGTTCCTGAAGGTGCTCGCGGCCACGGTCTTAAGCGCGGGCCTGTCGCTCTACTCGCTGCTGCTGGTCGTGGACGGCTACGACACGGTGTGGTTCGCGCCCGCGTTCGACCGCGAGCCGGTCACCAGCAACCAGCGCTTTTCGTTCCCGGCCCTGGCGCGCAAAGCGCGGTTCGACAGCGCCATCATCGGCACCTCGACCGCGCGGCTGTTGCAGCCCCGCGCGCTGGATGCGCTGTTCGGCGCCCGCTTCGTCAACCTGGCGATGAACGACGCCACGGCCTGGGAAGAGGCGCAGATCTTCGCCGTGTTCCGCCGCCATCACCCCAACCCCAGGGCGGTGATCCTGGGCATCGACGCGGTGTGGTGCGCGCCGGGCGACGATTACCGCAAGCTGACGCCGCGCCCGTTTCCGGCGTGGATGTACGACGACGATCGCTGGAACGACCTGCTGCATCTGTTCAATCTGCCCGCACTGGAAGAGACCGGGCGCCAGGCCGCGTATCTGACCGGCCTGCGCAAGCCGAAATACGGCAAGGACGGCTACACCACCTTCCTGCCGCCGGACTCCGAGTACGACCTGGTGCGCGCGCGCGCCAACATCTACAGCGCCGACGGCGGCCATCCCACGCGGCCGGACCCCGTCGTTCCGCCGGTGGTCTTGAGCGAGGCCGAAGCGCGCGCGATCAATTTCCCGATGCACGGGCTGCTCAAGGACATGCTGGATGCCCTGCCGCCGGCGACGCTGAAAATCCTGCCGGTCATGCCCTACCACCTTCGCCACCAGCCGCAACCCGGCTCGCGCCGGGCGGCGGAATGGGTGGAGTGCAAGCGGCGGATCGCGGCGATGATCGCGCTCCAGCGTAACGCGCATATCGTCGATTTCATGATCGCATCCGACATAACCGGGCGCGACGAGAATTATTGGGACCCGCTCCACTATACCCAGGCCGTGGCCGCCGTTTTGACTCAAGCCATTGGGGATGCAGTGCTCGAACACCGCGACGGGCAGGGGCTTTACCGCTATTTCGGCCCTTCCCCCTGACGCAGGCTTTAGAGCCTGCTAATGTTACGTGCCGGCGCGCCGGGTAACGGTTTGCGCCGGCCGATTTTTTCGCCCCACCGCGTTGTCCCGAGGATCCATGCTCAAGATCGCATTCGCCGAACCCAAGTTGCCCGCCGCGGGCATCTACGCGGTGGCCGCGTCGGCCGACCGCACCCTGTCGCCCGAGGCGATCGAGCTGGACAAGAAGCTGGGCGGCGCCCTGCGCCGCGCGATGAACGCCAGCCGCTTCACCGGCAAGCGCGACGAAACCCTGTCCGTGCCGGCGCCGCAGGGCGCGGGGCTGTCGCGCGTGATGCTCTACGGCGTGGGCAAGGCGGAAGAACTGTCGGACCTGAGGCTCCAGGGCATCGGTGCTGCGATCGTGGCGCATCTCAACGCCAACGGCGACGCCGAGGCCGCGGTCTCGGTCGGCAGGCTGGGCGGCGCCACCGGCACGGCCGCGCAGCGCGCGGTCGAGTTCGCCTTCGGCGCCGTGCTGCGCGCTTATCGCTTCGACAAATACAAGACGCGCGAGAAGCCGGAAAAGAAGCCGAGCCTGAAGAAGCTGACGGTCATGGTGACCGGCGCTTCCGCCGCGCAGCGCAGCTTCATGACGCGCGAGAAGGTGGCCGAGGGCGTGTTCCTGACCCGCGATCTGGTCAGCGAGCCGCCGAACGTCATCTATCCGGCGACGCTGGCCGAACAGGCCAAGAGCCTGACGAAACTGGGCGTCGAGGTTGAAGTCCTCGGCGTCAAGGAAATGAAAAAGCTGGGCATGGGCGCGCTTCTGGGCGTCGGCCAGGGCAGCATGCATGAACCCGCCGTGGTGGTGATGAACTGGCACGGCGATCCCAAGGGCCGCGACCGCAAGCCGATCGCGTTCTGCGGCAAGGGCGTCACCTTCGACACCGGCGGCATCTCGATCAAGCCTGCCGCCGGCATGGAAGACATGAAATGGGACATGGCCGGCTCCGGCACGGTGATTGGCCTGATGAAGGCGCTGGCGGGGCGGCGCGCCAGGGTCAACGCCGTGGGCGTCGTCGGCCTGGTGGAAAACATGCCCGGGGGTGCTGCGCAGCGTCCCTCGGACATCGTCACTTCGATGTCCGGCCAGACGATCGAAGTCTTGAACACCGACGCCGAAGGGCGCCTGGTGCTGGCCGACGTGCTTTGGTATTGCCAGGACCGCTTCAAGCCGCGGTTCATGATCGATCTTGCCACGCTCACGGGCGCCATCGTCATCGCGCTCGGCACCGAGCATGCCGGCATGTTCACCAACAACGACGAGCTGGCGGAAAAGCTGACGGCCGCTGGTGCTATCACCGGCGAGTCGGTGTGGCGCATGCCGCTGGGCGAGGCCTACGACCAGGAGATCGACAGCGACGCGGCGGATGTGAAGAACATCAGCGGCGGGCGCGGCGGCGGCAGCATCATCGGCGCCGTGTTCCTGCAACGCTTCGTCAACAATGTGCCGTGGGCGCATCTCGATATCGCCGGCATGGCCTGGTCGAAAAAAGACCAGGGCGCGGTGCCCAAGGGCGCCACGGCCTTCGGCGTGCGCCTGCTCGACCGGCTGGTGGCCGACAATTACGAATCGTCTTGACCTGTTCGGGCCTCGTCCCCAGCTATTCTGACGGTCGTCCCGGCCGGACTTGATCCGGCCGTGCCCGCTTTGGCGGGCCGCGACGGACGCAGGGAGGCGCGGACATGACCGAAATCCGTTTCTACCACCTCGAACGCTCGCCCCTGGAACGCGCCCTGCCGACGATGCTCGAGCGCGTTCTCGACCGCGGCCAGCGCGCGCTGGTGGTCGCGGGCTCGCAAGAGCGGCTCGACGCGCTGAACCTGCATTTGTGGACCTACCGGCCCGACTCGTTCCTGCCGCACGGCACGGCCGCCGACGGGTTCGTCGAACAGCATCCCGTGCTGCTGGCCGTGGGCGACGCCGACCCGGTGGAATCGAACGTCAACAAGGCCGATGTCGTGTTCCTGACCGACGGCGCCAGGATCGGCGACCTCGGGCGTTTCAAGCTGTGCGTCGAGCTGTTCGACGGCGCGGACGAGCAGGCGCTGGCCGCCGCGCGTCAGCGCTGGCGCGCCTACAAGTCCGAAGGACACCAGCTTACCTACTGGCGCCAGACCGACCAGGGATGGAAGCAGGAGAGCGAAGCGAAAGAGTAGGGCAGGGCGAAGAAGCCCTGCCCGTCAGGCAACCTTGGCTTCAGCGCCCGCTTCCGTCTGCGCCAGCGGCAGGAACACGCGCACAATCGTGCCCACGCCGACCGCGCTTTCAAGCTCGATGCGCCCGTTATGCAGCTCGACCAGCGCCTTGGCGATCGCCAGGCCCAGGCCCGAGCCCTTGTCGCGGCGGGTGAGGATGTCGCCCGCCTGCATGAAGGGCTGCATCAGCCGCGGCAGGTCTTCCTCGGCGATGCCGGCGCCGGTATCCGTCACCGTGAACACGCCGAAGCCGTCGGCCTGGCTTACGCCCAGGATCACCGTGCCGCCTTGGGGCGTGAACTTGATCGCGTTCGACAGCAGGTTCAGCGTCACCTGGCGCGCCGCCAGGATGTCCACGTCGATCGCCAGCGCTTGGCCGGGCAGGGCGGTTTTCAGCGTCACTTCGCCGCGCACGGCGTTTTCCTGAAGCATCTGCGCGCAGTACTGCGCGATCTCCACCGCGTCGTGCGGCTCGCGTAGCAGGTCCATCTTGCCCGCCTCGATGCGCGACAGGTCGAGCAGCTGGTTGATCAGCGACAGCAGGTGATGCCCGCTGGTGCGGATATAGCCGACATATTCCTTGTATTTCGCGTTGCCCAGCTTCCCCAGCGCCTCGCTGTCCAGCACTTCCGAGAAGCCCATGATGGCGTTCAGCGGCGTGCGCAGCTCGTGCGTGATCGAGCGCAGGAACGACGTCTTGTAGGTGTTGGCGCGCTCGGCGTCCACGCGCGAGGATTCCAGCTCGGTATTGGCCGCGGCCAGCGCCGCGCCCTGTTCGCTGAGCAGCGTTTCGGCCGATTTCAGCTCGCGCACCGACGCTTCCAGCGCGTTGCCGCGCAGGCGCAGCTCGGTCTCGGTCTGCTTCAACTGCGTCACGTCGGTCAGGATGCTGGCGATGCTGCCGTCGCGGGTATGCGTTTCGGCCAATTGGAACCAGCGCCCGCCCGCGGTCTGGAACTCGGTGCGGATGCCGCGTTCGTCGCGGCTCGACAGAAGCTGGCCGATCCAGCCCTCGGGATCGCCCACCGGGCGCACGCGCCCGGCGCCGACCGCCTGATCCAGCACTTCCTCGAAATTCGCCGCGGGCCCGAGCCCGGCATCGCCGCCGAACAGCTGGGCGAAGCGGGTGTTGCAGGTCAACAGCTTGTCGTCCTCGTTCCACAGCGCGAAGCCGTCGCACGCGCCGTCGATGGCGTCTTCCAGCCGCAGGCGCTGGCGCATCGCGTCGCTGATATCGACCCACAGCAGCACGCTGCCGCCGTCGGGGGTGGTGCGTTCCTTGACTTGCAGATGCCGGCCGTCGCTCAGGCGCTCCTCGAAGGCCTGATAGGGGCGGGACTGATGCTCGGCGACGCGCTGCTTCACCCAGCCATCGGGGTCGCGCACGGCGTCCTCGTCGGCTACCTCGCCGTTCTTGACCGTGGCGCTGAGGATGTCCTCGAACGACAGGCCCAAAAGCGGCTCGATCCGCTTGAAGCAGCGGAACAGGTAGCGGAAATGCTGGTTGGCGTAGATCAGCCGGTCGTGGCGGTCGAACACCGTCAGCGCGATGCGCAGGCAATCGAATGCCGCGGCAATGCGCTCGTCCGAAAATACGCCGTGCTCGGCGGTCGTCTGGCCCTGGTTGGCGGACATGCCTTGTCCCTTCACATGCTTTCCTTGCGTTCCGCCACCATGAGGGTTCATCCCTAATATTCGGTAAATCGGCTAAATGCTTTTCAAATAAATGAAAAATGCCGTCAAATCAGAGTCGTACCGCAGCAGCGAAGACTGTTGCCCGGATCAGGAACCGGCCCTGGGCCCTTGTTCCAGGGCCGCATGGGCCTTCAGCCACGTCTCCTCGGCCTCGGCCAACCGGCGGTTTATCTCCGCGAGTTTCCGCGTGGTTTCCGGCACTTGTTGCGGCGATGCCTCGTAGACCGTGGGGTCGGCCAGCGCCGTTTCCAGCGCCTTTTTCTCGCGGTGCAGCTTGTCCAGCGCCGCTTCGGCCGCCCTTGCGGCATCGCGCAGCGGCTTCAGGCGTTGGCGCGCCTCGGCGGCTGCCCGGCGCCCGTCCTTGCGGCTCGGTCCGTTTTCGCGCTCGCGCTGCCGGGGGCCGCGCCCCGCCTCGCGCCGTTCGTCGATCAGGCGGCGGCGATAGTCGTCCAGATCGCCGTCGAACTGCGCGCAGGTTCCCCCGGCGACCAGCCACAGCCGGTCGCACACCGCCGCGATCAGCCGGGGGTCGTGGCTGACCAGCATCACGGCGCCGTCGAACGCGTTCAACGCCTGGATCAGCGCGTCGCGCGCCTCGATGTCCAGGTGGTTGGTGGGCTCGTCCAGCAGCAGGATGTGCGGCGCGTTGTAGGTGATGAGGGCGAACAGCAGCCGCGCGCGCTCGCCGCCCGACAGCTCCCTGACGCGCCGGTCGGCGCGGTCCTGGCTGAAGCCGAAACGGCCGAGATGCGCGCGCACCTGCGTCTCGGTGCGCTCGGGCATCAGGTCGGACATATGGTGATAGGCCGTGCGTTCGGGCGCGAAGGCGTCGGCCTGTTCCTGGTCGAAATACCCGACGCGCAGCTTGGGCGGCCGGAACATCTCGCCGCCGCTGGGCTTCAGGCGCTTCGACAGAAGCTTCAGCAGCGTCGACTTGCCGTTGCCGTTGGGGCCCAGCAGCCCGATGCGGTCGTCCATGTCGATGCGCAGGTTGAGGCGCTTCAGCACCGGCTTGCCCGGCTCGTAGCCGGCTTCGACACCATCCAGCGTGATCAGCGGCGGCGGCAGGATCTCGGGCGCGGGGAAATCGAACGCGATCTCCTCGTCCCGGGCGAGCGCCATGATCGGCCCCATGCGCTCGATCATCTTCAGGCGGCTTTGCGCCTGGCGCGCCTTGCTGGCCTTGTAGCGAAAGCGGTCGACGAACTCCATCATGTGCTTGCGCTGCGCGATCTGCTTGGACTGCGTGGCGGCGTGCAGGGCCAGGCGCTCGGCGCGCGCCTGCTCGAAGCGGTCGTAATTGCCGCGATAGAGCACCAGCTTGCCGCCGTCGATATGCACGATTTCTTCTGCGACATTGTTCAACAACTCGCGGTCGTGGCTCACCAGGATCATCGTGCCGGGAAACTGCGTCAGGAACGATTCCAGCCACAGCCGCGCTTCCAGGTCCAAATGGTTGCTGGGCTCGTCCAGCAGCAGAAGATCGGGTGCCGCGAACAGGGCGGCGGCCAGGCCCACGCGCATGCGCCAGCCGCCGGAATAATCGTCGAGCGGCCGGCGCTGCGCCGCCTCGTCGAAGCCCAGGCCCGCCAGGATCACGGCGGCGCGCGCCGGGGCGTCGTCGGCGGCGATGGTCGCCAGCCGGTCGTGGACCTCGGCGATGCGCTGCGGGTCGTCGGTGGTGTCGGCCTCCTCCAGCAGCGCCGCGCGCTCGGTATCCGCCGCCAGCACGAAGTCGATCAGGCTGGTTTGCCCCTCCGGCGCCTGCTGCGACAGGTGCCCGACGCGCGCGCGGGCCGGTATGTTCACCGCGCCGCCGTCGGGCTGCAGCTCGCCCAGGATCAGGCGCAGCAGGGTCGATTTGCCGCTGCCGTTGCGGCCCACCAACCCTATGCGATGCCCGGCCGATATGGCCAGCGTGGCGCGGTCGAATATCTCCCGGCCGCCGAAGCGGAAGGTAAGGTCGTTTATGTGCAACATTGCGGCGGGGTTGATAGCACAGAAGAGCAGGGCTGTTGCCAGTCCTGGATGGGCCGATTATAAGACCCCACCTTTTTTGGGAGCCGCCATCATGGCCGTCGAGCGCACGCTGTCGATCATCAAGCCGGACGCCACGCGCCGGAACCTGACCGGCCGGATCATCGCCAAGTTCGAGGAGGTGGGCCTGCGCGTCGTGGCGCAAAAGCGCCTGAAACTCACCAAGGCCCGGGCCGGCGCGTTCTATGCCGTGCACAAGAAGCGCCCATTCTACAAGGACTTGGTGAAGTTCATGACCTCGGGGCCTGTTGTCGTCCAGGTTCTTGAAGGCAAGGACGCCGTGGCCAAGAACCGCGACGTGATGGGCGCCACCAACCCAGCCAACGCCGCGCTCGGGACCATCCGCAAGGAGTTCGCCGAGTCGATCGAGGCGAATTCGGTGCACGGCTCCGACAGCGCCGAAACCGCCGCGAAAGAGATCAAGTTCTTCTTCAAGAAAAGCGAGATCGTGGGCTAGCTCGCGGCGCTTCTAGTACAGCTTGGTCTTGTAACCTTCCTCGATCCGCGCCTCGGCTTCTGCCACGGTCATGCCGGGCTTGGCCTGGTCGACGATCATGCGGCCGAGCGAGGGAAACGCCTTGGCGTCGACGCGGTAATCCCCGCCCCACAGCCGCGAGCGCTTCAGCGCCTTGCCGCAATGCAGGAACGCCTCGCGCACTTTCACGATAATCGCCACGGCCGGGCGCTTGCCGTTGACCGCGGCCTTGGCCAGCAGCGCTTCGTCGCGCGAGATTTCGGCGGCGCCGTTCACGCGCAGCGTCTCGTCGATGCCGGGAATGAAGAATATCAGCCCCACCTCGGGCGCGTGCACCAGGTTCGACATGGTGTCGAGCCGGTTGTTGCCCGGCCGATCGGGGATCGCCAGGGTCGTGTCGTCGATCACTTGCACGAAGCCCGGCGCGTCGCCCCTTGGGCTAACGTCCGTGCCGCTGCCCGGCCTGGTGGTGCCGATCACCAGGAACGGCGAGTGGGCGATGAAGTTGCGGCAGTGTTTGTCGAGATAGGCGAGCTGCTTGCGGAGCGCCAGTTCCGACGGCTCGCCGAACAGGGCCCGCAGGCCCGGCTCGTCGTGGATCGGCGCGTCGTCCACGTTTTTGGCTCAGGTCAGGAAATAGGCCATCAGCAGCAGCACGGCGGCGATGCCTATGACGCTGTATTGCAACAGCTTCATGAAGGCGTTCCAGGTCTGGTTGTGCTGCTTCATGTCGAAGCCGTGGGCGTCGTGCTGATCGGCGGCCATCGCTCGTCTCCCGTTTGGCGCTCGTGGGTGAATAAGTAATATGGCGGCGGCCCGCCCGTCCAGGGCCTAGGCCTTGGGGTTGAACAGCGGCCCGACCGGACTCTTATGGCCCGCGATCTTCACCTGTTCGCCCACCACCCGGACCTTGCCGCCGGCCACCAGCTTGAGGGCCAGGGGGTAGAGACGGTGCTCGGCCGCCAGCACCCGCGCCGCCAGGGTCTTGGGCGTGTCGCCCGGCAATACCGGCACGGCGGCCTGCGCCACGATCGGCCCGGTATCCATCGCGGCGCGCACGAAATGCACGGTGCAGCCGGTGAAGCGCACGCCGGACTTCAACACCCGCTCATGCGTGTCCAGGCCGGGAAACGCCGGCAGCAGGGAGGGGTGGATATTCAACATCCGGTCGTGCCATCCCTCGACGAATTCCGGCGCCAGCAGGCGCATGAACCCGGCCAGGCACACGAGGTCCACCTTCGCCTCCATGAGCGCCATGTGCAGCTCGGCGTCGAATGCCTCGCGGCTCGGATAGTCCTTGTGCGGGATCACCGCGGTGGCGATGCGTGCCCGCTTGGCGTGCCGTAAACCGCCGGCATCGGCGCGGTTGCTGACCGCCAGCGCGATCTCGGCCGGAAAATTTCTGGCCCTGGCGGCCTGGATCAGCGATTTCAGGTTGCTGCCGCGTCCGGAGATCAGCACGCCGACGCGCTTGCGGCCGCTCACCGTTTGCCCCAGGCCTTGTCGGCGCCCGACACCACGGCGACGGATTCGCCCCGGGTCTTCTCGATCGTCCCCAGGCGATAGACGGTCTCGCCCGATTTGCGCAACTGCTTGGTCACCGCGTCGGCGTCTTTAGCGCCCACCACCAGCACCATGCCGATGCCGCAGTTGAAGGTGCGCAGCATTTCCGCGTCCGCGACATTGCCCATGCGCCGGAGCCAGTGGAACACGGGCGGCAGGGTCCATTGCGCCGCGTCGATCGCCGCCATCGCGCCTCTGGGCAGCACGCGTGGCAGGTTCTCGACGATGCCGCCGCCGGTGATGTGCGCCAGCGCCTTGATGCCGCCGGCGCGATAGCCCTTGGCGCGGATCGCCTTCAGCAGCGGTTTCACATAGATGCGCGTTGGTTCCAGCAGCGCGTGGCCGAGCGTGATGTCCTTGGCAAAAGGCGCGGGCGAGTCGTAGCCGAGGTTGGTGTCGGCCACGATCCGGCGCACCAGCGAGAACCCATTGGAATGCACGCCCGAGGAGGCGAGGCCGAGCACCAGGTCGCCGGGTTTCACGCCGGCGCCTGTGAGCGCCTTCTTGCGCTCCACCGCGCCCACCGCGAAGCCGGCCAGGTCGTAATCGCCGGGCTTGTACATGCCCGGCATCTCGGCGGTCTCGCCGCCGATCAGCGCGCAGCCAGCGATGCGGCAGCCCTCGGCCACGCCCTTCAGCACCTGTTCGGCCACGCCCAGCTCAAGCTTGCCGCTGGCGAAATAATCGAGGAAAAAAAGCGGCTCCGCGCCCTGGACCACCAGGTCGTTGACGCTCATCGCCACCAGGTCGATGCCGACGGTGTCGTGTTTGCCTGAGGCGATGGCGACCATCAGCTTGGTGCCCACCCCGTCGGTGCCGGCCACCAGCACCGGGTCCTTGTACCCGGCGGCTTTGGGATCGAAAAACGCGCCGAATCCGCCCAGCAGCGCGTCGGCGCCGGGGCGGCGGGTGGAACGGGCCAGGGGCTTGATCGCCTCGACCAGGGCGTCGCCCGCGTCGATGTCCACCCCTGCGTCCCTGTAGGTACGGCTGGCTATGGCATCCTCGCCGGGCTTCCAGTAAGTAAGGGTCGTTTCAGGCGGTCCGGCGGCCTTCGCACGGGGAGGCGGAGCCGGTTTCGGGCGCGCCGACAATACTGTTTCCGGGATGGTTTGCAATGGCCGCGGACGGCCGGCAGGCGCTTGTTTCCGCGATTGCCGCGGGTCTGTTCACGCTGGGTGTTTTCGCGCCGGTCCCGGCGCGGGCCCAGGGCGACGACGTGTACACCGTGCGCGGCGTGCAGGTCGACGCCACGGCCGAAAACGCCGCCGCCGCGCGCGCCAAGGCGCTGATCGACGGCCAGCGCCGGGCCCTGGCGCGGGTGTTCGAGCGCGTGGCGCTGGGCGACGACGCGCGGCGCCTGCCCAGGCCGAACGACCGCGGGGTGGAATCGCTGGTGCAGGCGCTTGAAGTCGACCGCGAGCGCACCTCGAAGGTGCGCTATCTGGCCGAGCTGACCGTGCGCTTCAAGCCCGACGCGCTGCGCGATCTGATGCGCCAGGCCCAGGTGCGTTTCGCCGAAACGCGCGGCAAGCCTATCGTGCTGCTGCCGGTGTACGAGGACGGCTCCGGCGCCATGCTGTGGGACGAGGCCAATCCCTGGCGCAAGGCCTGGAACGCGGTGCCCACGGGCGACGGCCTGCTGTCGGTGATCGTGCCGATTGGCGATCTCACCGACGCCGACGCGATCGACGCCAAGGCGGCGCTGGAACGCGACACGGAAAAGCTGGGCGCCATCGCCGCGCGCTACCGGGCGGGCGAGGTGATCGTGGCGGTCGCCAAGCTGGTGGAGAATCCCGAAACCAAGGCGCAGACCATCGAAATCTCCACGTCGCGGCGCGGATCGACGGTCGACGCGGCGGCCCAGGCCACGCCCGATCCCGCGCCCGACGCGGTGCGCGTGACGGTGGATACGCCCGCGGCGATCGAGCAGCGCCTCGCCGCCGCCGCCGTCGAAATGTCGCGCCGCGTGGAAAACGACTGGAAGCGCGCCAATCTGATGAGCTTCGACGGTCAGCAGCAGATTCTGCTGTCGTTGCCGCTCCAGGGCATCGGCGACCTTGTGGAGGCGCGGCGGCGCTTGGGCGAGCTGCCGAGCGTCCAGCGCGTCGACGTGACGGCGCTCACCCCCCGCGTCGCGCGGCTGATGCTGACGTTCAGCGGCAGCACGCCGCAATTGCAGTCGGCGCTGGCGGAAAAGGACATGGCGCTGGTTCCCCAACCGCCGGATTGGACGCTGACCGTCGCGGGCGGCAAGACGCCGGCGCCCGTGGAGGCGCAAAAACCCGCCGCCCCCGGGACCGATCAGCCGAGGCCGCAATGACCGCCGCCGATCTGCGCCTGGTCCTGCCCAATCTCATCACGCTGGCCCGGCTCTGCGCCGTGCCGGTGACGGTCTATCTCATCATCCTGGGGCAGTTCGACTGGGCGTTCTGGCTGTTCGTGTGCGCCGGCATTTCCGACGCCGTGGACGGGTTCCTCGCCAAGCGTCTTAAGGCGCACAGCGCCATCGGCGGCTACCTGGATCCGCTGGCGGACAAGGCGCTTTTGGTCAGCGTCTACCTGACGCTCGGGTTCAAGGGCGATCTGCCGGCGTGGCTGGTGATCCTGGTGGTGTTCCGCGACGCGCTGATCGTGGTGGGCATCGCCGTGTCGCACGCCCTGGGGCATCCGCTGCAGATGAAGCCGCTGGTGGTCAGCAAGATCAACACGGGGCTGCAGATAACGCTCGCCGCCCTGGTGCTGATGCTCTACGGCTACCGGATCGACGCGGGCTGGGCGCTCCAGGCGCTGATCGCGGTGGTCGCCGCCAGCACCCTGGTGTCGGGTGCGGCCTATGTGGTGCGCGGCCTCAAAGGCGCCGCGCGGATCGCGGGAGCCTCGTAATGAATTTTTCCCGCCACGGCTGGTTCTGGCTGGCGGTGCTGGCCGTCTTCGTCCTGGCGCTGTACGAGCTGGGCGCGGTGCTGACGCCGTTCGTCGCCGGCATGGCGGTGGCGTATCTCCTGAACCCGGTGGTGGCGCGGCTGGAACGCGCCGGGCTTTCGCGCACCGCGGCGACCGCGCTGGTCACGCTCGGTTTCTGCGTGATCGTGGGCGCGGCGCTGGTGCTGGTGGCGCCGGTGCTGGCGGGCCAGCTCGCGGGCTTCGCGCGCCGGCTGCCGCAATATGTTGATACGCTGCGCCTGCGTGTATTGCCGCTGATCGAGCTGGCGCGCGACGCGCTGCCGCCCGGGACGATCGAGAAGATGCAATCGTCGGCGATGGAATACATCGGCCCGGCCGCCACGTGGCTGGGCCAGGTGCTGCTGCGGATCATCGGCGGCGGCGTGCTGCTGGCCAACCTGCTGTCGCTGGCGGTGATCATGCCGATCATCGCCTTTTACATGCTGCGGGATTGGCCGCGCATCGTCGCGCGGGTCGATGGCTGGCTGCCGCGTGACCAGGCCGAGACCATCCGCGCCGAAGTGCGCGAGGTCGACCGCACGCTGGCCGGGTTTTTGCGCGGACAGTCGATCGTGTGCCTGACGCTCGGCTGCTTCTACGGTATCGGCTTGAGCGTGGCCGGCCTCGATTTCGGCCTGGCGGTGGGGATGCTCACCGGCTTCATCTCGTTCATCCCCTATTTCGGCATGGCGCTCGGCCTGGTCGTCGGCCTGTCGCTGGCGATCGTGCAGTTCACCTCCTGGCACGGCGTGGCGATGGTGGCGGCGGTGTTCGCGGTCGGCCAGTTCCTGGAAGGCAATTTCCTCACCCCCAGGCTGGTGGGCGACCGCATCGGCCTGCACCCCGCCTGGATCATCTTCGCGCTGCTGGCGGGCGGCGCGCTGTTCGGGTTCGTCGGCATCTTGCTGGCGGTGCCGGTGGCCGCTGTGATCGGCGTCGGCGTGCGCTTCGCTCTCAATCGCTATCTCAGCAGCCCCTATTACCTGGGCCGCGGCCATGATGCCGGCCCGCAAGACGGCAAAGGCCGCGAGGGGTGAGCCGCACGCCGCAGCTGGTTCTCGCGCTGGATCTGAAGCCGTCCGTCGCCGCCGAGGATTTCATCGTCACCGCCGCCAACCAGGCGGCGGCGGCATGGGTCGAGCGCTATCCGCGCTGGCCCGCCCCGTTGTTGGCATTGAGCGGCCCGGCCGGCAGCGGCAAAAGCCATTTGGCGCAGGTCTGGCGCGCGCAAGCCGGCGCCGATGCGCTCGATCCGCGCCTGCTCGATCCGGTCACCCTGCCGCAGGCATTGGGCACCAAGCGGGCCGTGCTGCTGGATTTCGCCGCTTGCGATCTCGCGGTGGGCGGCATGTTCGACGAACGCGCGCTGTTGCACCTCTACAACCTGTTGGCCGAGCGCGGCGGGCACGCGCTGGTCCTGGCGCGCGATCCGCCGTCGCGCTGGAAGATCGCCCTGGCCGATCTGCGCTCGCGGCTGCTGGCGGCGCCGGCCGCGGCGATCGGCGCCCCGGACGACGCGCTGCTGGCGGCGGTCCTGGGCAAGCTGTTCGCCGACCGGCAGTTGCGCGCCGAGCCGGGCGTGATCGATTATCTGTCCCGCAACATGGAACGCTCGCTCGAGGCGGCCGGCCGCGTGGTGGCCGAGGTCGACCGCGAGGCGCTGGCGCAGCGCCGCGCGCCCAACGTGGCGCTGGTGAAATCGGTGCTGGCCAATCTGATGTAACGAATCCGGCAAGGGAAAAGCGGGGCTGTCATGGATCTGGGATTGAAGGGCAAGAAGGCGCTGGTCTGCGCCGCGAGCAAGGGTTTGGGCAAGGCCTGCGCCAAGGCATTGGCCAAGGAGGGCGTGGATGTCGTCATCCTCGCGCGCACCGCCGCGACGCTGGCGGAAACCGCACGGGAAATCCGCGCGGCTGCGCCCGGCGTCGCCGTGATCGAGGTGGTTGCCGACATCACCACCGACGCGGGCCGCGCCGCCGCGCTCGCCGCTTGTCCCAACCCCGACATCCTGATCAACAACGCCGGCGGCCCGCCGCCGGGCGATTTCCGCGACTGGTCGAAAGACGATTGGATGAAGGCGGTGAACAACAACATGGTCACGCCGATCCTGCTGATGAAGGCGACCGTGGACGGAATGATCGCGCGCAAGTTCGGGCGCATCGTCAATATCACCTCGGGCGCGGTGAAGGCGCCGATCGAGTATCTGGGCCTGTCGAACGGCGCGCGCGCCGGATTGACCGGCTTCGTCGCCGGATTGGCGCGCCAGACCGTGCTGCACAACGTCACGATCAACAACCTGCTGCCCGGGGCGTTCGAAACCGACCGGCTGCTCGGCACCATCAGGACCTTGGCGGCGAAGCAGAACCGTCCGTTCGAGGAACTCTACGAGCATCGCAAGAACGAGAATCCGGCCAAGCGGCTCGGCCATCCCGACGAGTTCGGCCATGCCTGCGCGTTTCTGTGCAGCGCGCAGTCCGGATTCATCACCGGGCAGAATCTGCTGCTCGACGGCGGGGCGTTCCGCGGCACGATGTGACATAGTGGCGCGGGTTCGTGCGCTGGAAGTTATCCACACTATCCACAGGCCGTTGAAGCCCGCGGACCCCACAGAATGACTGCCGGGAGTGGCGTTTGCCATGACTTCAACATGACGGTTTGTTGAAAGAATTATAACAAATGACAGGCTCCGAAAGCCCGGGGTAGGGTCGCGCGCGTCTGTTGACGGGGGCCCCTTGGACACCGAGACCGAACTGAAGCTCCGCATCAAGCCGGACCTGATCGGCCGTCTGCGGCGTCACCCCTTGCTGCGCGAATTGCGGCTGGCCGCGGCGCGCACGCACAAGCTGCACAACGTGTATTTCGACACCGACGATCTGGCCTTGCGCAAGCAGCACATCGCGTTGCGCGTGCGGCACGACGGCGCGCACCGCGTGCAGACTTTGAAGGCGCCGGACCAGCAGGGCCAGCAGGCGGGCGCCGCGCAGCGTTACCGCGAATACGAGGCGCCGATCGACGGCGACCGGCCGAAGCTCGCGCTGATCTCCGACGGCGATCTGCGCGAGTCCTTGCCGGCGGGAACGCAAGACCAGCTGAAAGAGGCCTTCACCTCGGATATCACGCGCTCGACCCTGCCGTTGTGCCTGGCCGAAACCAAGATCGAGTTGGCCGTCGATCTGGGCGAGATCGCCGCCAACGACAAGCGCGAGGCGGTGTGCGAAGCCGAGCTCGAGCTCAAATCCGGCCGCCCCGCGCGCATCTACGAATTGGCGCTGAAGCTGCACGAGGAAGTGCCGTTCACCGTCGAATACCGCTCCAAGGCCGCACGCGGCTACGATCTGCTGATGGGCGAAAAGCCGAAGCCGCGCAAGGCCGCGGAGATCGAGCTCGATCCCGCGATGACCGCGTGGCAGGGGTTCGTCGCCATCGCCCGCGCCTGCCTGGCGCAGTTGCGCGCGAACGAGGAATGCGCGCGGGTAGGCGAGGACGCCGAGGGCGTGCACCAGTTGCGCGTCGGCTTGCGCCGGTTGCGCGCGGCGTTCTCGCTGTTCGCCGGCGTGCTGCCGGAAGAGCAGCGCCAGCATTTCGTCGACGAGCTGCGCTGGGCGCAACAGCGCCTGGGGCCGGCGCGCGACTGGGACGTTTTCATCACCGACACGCTGTCGCCCTTGCGCGACCGCCTGCCCGACGACACCAACATGCGCGCGCTGACGCTGGCGGCGCTGGCCGCGCGCGCGGCGGCCTATGAACAGGCTTCGGCGACGCTGGACGACCGGCGCTACACGCGCATGCAGTTGCAGCTCGATCTGTGGCTGGAAAGCGGCGGCGGCGACGGGGCGGCCGACAGCCCGGCCGAGGACCCGCAGCCCTGGGCCGCGCCGATCGCCGACGTGGCGCGCGCGGTGCTCGACAAGCGCCACCGCAAGATCCGCAAGCTGGCCAAGCGGTTCAACGATCTGAACGACGAGGAACGCCACGAATTGCGCATCGACGGCAAGAAGGGGCGCTACGCCGCCGAATTCTTCGCCTCGCTATTCCACCGCAAGGCGGCGCAGAAATACGCCAGGCGCTTCAGCGAAATGCAGGATTGCCTGGGCTCGATGAACGACGCGATTGTGGGCCGGCGGCTGATCGACGAGCTGGCGGCGGAAAACGCCAAGAGCCGCGTGGTGGTCGAGCGCGCCTCGGACATCCTGAAGGGCTGGTTCGCCGCGCGCATCGCCGCCGACATTCCCCAGGCCGCGCGCATCAGCCGCAAGATCGCCAGGCTCAAGCCGTTCTGGGAATAGGCCCTAGGCCGCGAACTCTTCAATCAAGACCGATGGCAGCCCGCGAGTTTCCGCTTCCAGTCCGAAAGCGGCCAACCTTTATCTGTCGCGGCATGTCGCAGAAGTGCCAGAAGCAGACCTATAGCCTTCCGCATACTACTCCGTAATCGGGGCCGCTTATGTCGGCTTGGGCTGCAATGAACCGAACGCAAAAAACGATGATAGAGCGGAAAGTCGTAGTGGAACCCGAGTTATGCACAGTAATGGCGAGGCCATTGCTTGCATGCCTGTGTAAACTCGATTAGCAGCAATGTGGGTCGCAAGAGTTGTCACGTATCAAGGGGGGAGCATGACAGTTGGCACCAGCAGCCGCGTTTGCGCCACGATATTGGCGCTCGCCACAGCACAACTCTTGCTTACTGGGTGTGAGTTTTTTGGGCCCAAAACGACATTAGATCAAGAGAGAAACGAAGCGATGAATGACTATCTCCGCAAGCACGGCTACGGCGGCGGTACAGATAATCGCGGACGCGACCGCGATTGAAGAGACCGTTCAACCGACATTCCCCATATGAGCCACAGTTCCGAGCGTCATAGTAGCCATTTGGCTCCCTTCGGCTACCGGGCCCCTGCGATTCGGTTGACGGCATCTCAAGCTAATTTAGCCGATTTGTTGAACTCGACGGGACTGAGATAGGCGACTGGCGGCGGAAAACGCCAAGAGCCGCGTGCCGGTCGAGCGCGTGAGCGACGCGCTCAAGGGCTGGTTCGCCGCGCGCATCGCCGCCGACATCCCCCAGGCCGTGCGCATCAGCCGCAAGATCGCCAGGCTCAAGCCGTTCTGGGAATAGGTCCTAGGCCGCGAACTCTTAAATCAAGACTGATGGCAGCCTGCGAGTTTCCGCTTCCAGTCCGAAAGCGGCCAACCTTTATCTGTCGCGGCATGTCGCAGAAGCGCCATGAGCAGACATTCATAGAGCCGGCGGCACTAAACGGGCCCTGATTTGGTCCTCTTAGCAGATAGTGTAGAACTATCGGCGAGGGGGCTTCATGGAACAATCCGGCCAGGATCGCGTTGAACGCCGTCTCGTGGCGATTCTTGCCGCCGATGTGGCCGGGTACAGCCGGCTCATGGGCATCGATGAAGAAGGCACGCTTGCCCGGCTAAAAGATCATCGGCGCGCTTTTGTTGATCCAAAAGTTGCCGAACACCGCGGCCGGATCGTCAAGACCACCGGCGACGGCATCCTGATCGAGTTCCCCTCGGTCGTGCAGGCGGTGGAATGCGCGGTGGCGATCCAGCGCGGCATGGGCGAACGCAACAAGGACGTGCCGGTCGAGCGGCGCATCGAATTCCGCGTCGGCGTCAATCTTGGCGACATCATTCTCGATGACGGGGACATCTTCGGCGACGGGGTCAATATTGCGGCGCGGCTGGAAAATTTGGCTGAGCCGGGTGGCGTCCTGGTATCGCGCACGGTGCGCAACCAGGTGCGCGACAAGCTGCCTTTCCATTTTGACGACATGGGCGAACACGAGGTCAAGAACATCGCCCGGCCCTTGCGGGTGTTCCGCGTGCGCGTCGACGACAAGCCGGCGGACGAACTGACGGCGGCGCGTGCGGTGCTGGCGCGGCCGGCGATCGCGGTGCTGCCGTTCCAGAACATGAGCGGCGATCCCGAACAGGAATATTTCGCCGATGGGATTACCGAGGAGATCATCACCGCACTGGCGCGCTTCCGCGAGTTCCCGGTGATCGCGCGCAATTCGGCCTTTGTCTTCAAGGGCCGCGCCGTCGATGTGATGAAGGCGGCCAAGGAACTCGGCGCGCGTTACGTGCTCGAGGGCAGCGTGCGCAAGGCCGGCGGGCGCGTGCGCGTCACCGCGCAGCTCATCGACGGCGCCAACGGCCATCACCTGTGGGCCGAGCGTTACGACCGCGACCTTGCCGACATCTTCGCCGTGCAGGACGAGATCACCGAGCGCGTCGCGAGCGAGATCGCGCCGGCGGTGCGCCTGGCGGAAACGCAGCGCAGCGCGCGCAAGCCGCCCGACAACCTGGACGCCTGGGACCATTATCTGCACGGCCTGATGCACGCGAACCGCTTCACGCCCGGCGACACCGAGGCGGCGCGGCGCGAGTTCGGGCTGGCGCTGCGCCTGGCGCCCGATTTCGCGGCGGCGCATGCGGGACTAGCCTGGGTCGAGCTCTTCGCGGGGCTGCACAGTTGGACCGCGCATGCCGAGGCGTATCAGCGCGGGCTGGGGCATGCACGGCGCGCGGTGGCGAGCGACGAAGGGGACGCCTTGTCACATTCCGCCTTGTGCTTTGCATTGAATTTCTCGGGCGATCGCAATGCCGGGATAGACGCCGGCAAGCGGGCCGTCGCCCTCAACCCGAACCATCCACGCGCCTGGTTGGCGCTTGGCCACGCATTGTTATATGTCCCCGATACCCGCGACGCGATCGAACCGCTGCAGCGGGCCATCGCCACGGGGCGGCACGAGCCGCTGCTGTGGCACGCTCATACGTGCTTGGCCCGTGCGCTCTACATCGCCGGCGACTTCGCTGCCTGCATCGAGCACACGAACAAGTCGCGGATGCTGAATCCCGAGCTTCCGCGCTCTCGCGCTTATGCGGCGGCGGCGCTGGCCCAACTCGGCCGGCAGGGCGAAGCCGCCGCCGAACTGGCCGAACTCTACCGCAAGTGGCCCGACTTTGGCGCCCGCTACTTCGACGTGCTTCCGCTGCCGCCCGAGCACCGCGCCGCGCTGTTCGACGGCCTGCGAAAAGCCGGGCTGCAATAGTCCATTCCCTGAATGTATGCGTATCGCAATCCGATACGACAAACCCGCAGCCGGCGATTTTGCCTTCATCAGGCCAGCGTCCATCCGGCTGTGGTTGCGCCTATAGGCGTCCGCGTCCTAGCTTTTCCGCCGCGGCGCCACCAGCAGCAGCACCGCGAACGTCACGGTCCAGATCAGCCTGGATTGATAGCGGTCGTGCGGGTTCGACATCGCCCCGCAGATGAAGGCGTTGCCCAGCAAGGCCAGCAACAGGAACGCCGGCAGATAGAAGCCGTCGTCCCACGCCGCACGCGGCCGTCCCGCCGCCAGGGCCAGCATGATCGCAGCGGCCAGCAGCGACGCGGTGCCAACGGCCAGATGCACCGGGTTGATCCAGGCGAAGGATATCTGGCGGTTCTGCTGCCGCGCGGCGTTGTAGGCGTCGAGTTGCCCGGGCAGGAACTTGTCGAACACCGGCACCAGCAGGTGGTTCTGCGGCTCGATGCCGTCGCCGGTGGAAAACGTCACGAACTGCTCGGCCATCGCCCGCAACGCGGTTTCGGCGTGCATCAGCGGATAGCGCTTCAGGCTGTCGACGATGATGCGGCGCGATTCGGCCTCGGTGCCGGTGAAAGCGCCCATTTCCCAGAACGGCGTGGCCCCGCTCCACAGCCAGTCGTTGGCGGTGCGCGGCAGGTTGTCTTTATGTATGCACAGCGCATAGCCGGATCGCGGGCAGGTATCGTCGAGTAGCCGCTTGACGATCCCGTCCTGCAGCAGCCGCGCGAACACGAAGGCCGATCCGGCGCGGCTGAAGAACGCCTCGCCGGTCCTGGCGAAATTGCTGCCGACGATCAGCGCGAGGGACAGCGCGAACGCAGCGGCGGGCATCGCCCAGGACGGGCTGGGACGTCTGAGCGGTGCGCCTATCCCCCGGCGGCGCGCGATCATCTCAGCCGCCGCCGTGACGACGACCAGCCCCCCGGCCAGGCCCAGATGCGAGGCGTGCGACGTGGCCGCCAATACCACCACGGCCATCAGCCCGAAGCGGCGCTTCCAGTCCAGCGCGCCGGCGTGAAAGCCCAGCAGATACAGGCTCAGCACCATCAACGGCGCCCATATGTCGGCCAACACCTGCCCCGCGTACCACGGCAGGCCCGTGCCCAGGGCCAGCACCAGCACGATGGCGAGAAAACGCCCCGGCGCCTTGTCCGGCGCGAACTCGGGCGCTGTCGCCCGCGCGAACTCGGCCATTACCCAGATGGTCGCCGCAGTTTGCGCCGCGACCGCGATCCACAAACTGAGCCTGAGCTGAAACAGCTTGAGGAACCAGGAATAGAACACCGAACGTTCCGGCACGAATTCGCCGGTGATCGCCTGTTCGATGAACGCGCCGCTGTCGAAGAACATCAGCGGAAAGCCGTTCCAGATCGCCGGCGCCAGCAGCAGCAGTGCGGCGGCGGCGAAAGCGCCCGCCCGGGTTGTCGTGTCTGCGCGGCTCACGGCAATTCGCGCGGCAGGATCAGCCGTTCCAGCTCGGCCGCGTCGGCGTCCAGATCGCGCCAGCGCTTCAAATCGGCCGTGAGCTCGGCCAAGGCCGCGGTCGGGAATTTGGCGTTGAGCTTGGCCAGCGTTCCCGGCGCGCCGTCCTCGGCCAGCAATAGCCCAAGCTCTTGTAGGCCCGGGTTGTGTCCCACGATCATCACCGCCTTCACCCCGTCGTCCAATTTCCTCAGCCGCGCCAAAAGTTCGTTGGCCGGGGCCAGGTACAACCCGTCCTCGAACTCGATTCGCGCCGCCGCCTTCAAATTCGGCAACAGCCGGGCCAGGGTCTCTCTCGCGCGCGTGGCTGTGGAGCACAGCACCAGGTCGGGGCTTACCCCGTTGGCCGCGCACCACGCACCCATCTTTTCCGAGGCCGCGCGGCCGCGTGCGTTCAAGTCGCGGTCGCGGTCCTTCAGCCCCGGGTCGCTCCAGCTCGACTTGCCGTGGCGGAACAAATAGATGCGCCGTTTCATCGACCCTGCTCTGCGGCCCTATCGTACAGTCACGACTCGGTCACAAACCGCCGGTAATGGTATACAAGATTTGGCAAAAGTCGGGGTGCCGAAGGCTCCCGGACAGGAGGTAGTGCCGTGACCCAGGCCATGCGCGCGGAGCCGCAGCCGATCGATCCCGGCGCGCCGGAGCGCTTTATCAATCGCGAGCTGTCGTGGCTTGCGTTCAACGCCCGCGTCATGGAAGAGGCGGACAACACCGTCCATCCGTTGCTCGAACGCCTGCGGTTCCTGTCGATCTCGGCCTCGAATCTGGACGAGTTCTACATGGTGCGCGTCGCCGGCCTGAAGGGCCAGGTCGATGCCGGCGTCGATACGCCCAGCGACGACGGCCGCACCCCGGCCCAGGCGCTGATGGCGATCCACGACAAGGTCCACGCGCTGATGCAGGACCAGCAGCGCTGCCTGGGCACGCTGTTGGGCGAATTGCGCGAGGCCGGCATCGCCGTGCTGCAGCCCGACGAGCTGACCCAGGCCGAGCGCGACTGGCTGGACGCGCATTTCATGGAGAACATGTTCCCGGTGCTGACGCCGATGGCGATCGACCCGGCGCACCCGTTCCCGTTCGTGCCCAACCTGGGATTCGGCATGATCATGGCGCTGGTCCGGCCCAGCGACGGGCGGGCGCTGAACGCGCTGATGATCGTGCCGTCGCGCCTGCCCAGGTTCATCCGCCTGCCGGGCTCGGCGATCCGCTTCGTGCCGATCGAGCGCATGGTGCTGTTGTATCTCAACCGGCTGTTCCCGGGATTCGAGATGCGCGGGCACGGCGCTTTCCGCGTGATACGCGACAGCGAAATCGAAGTGGCGGAAGAGGCCGAGGACCTTACCCGCACCTTCGAAACGGCGTTGAAGCGCCGCCGGCGCGGCCAGGCGATTCTTTTGGCCATGGACGCGCGCATGCCGGAAAGCCTGCGCCTGTTCCTGACCGAGAAGTACCGCATGCCGGGCAGCCAGGCGATTTCCCTGGATGGGCTTTTGGGCCTGGCCGACACGCGCCAACTCATCGTCGACGAGCGGCCGGACCTCAAGTTCCCGCCGTTCAACGCGCGCTTTCCCGAACGCATCCGCGATTTCGGCGGCGACTGCTTCGCCGCGATCCGCCAGAAGGACATCATCGTCCACCACCCTTATGAAAGCTTCGACGTGGTGGTGCAGTTCATCCTTCAGGCCGCGCGCGACCCGGCTGTGGAGGCGATCAAGCAGACGCTCTATCGCACGTCGCAGGATTCGCCGATCGTGCGCGCGCTGATCGAAGCGGCCGAGGCCGGCAAGTCGGTGACCGCGCTGATCGAGCTGAAGGCGCGCTTCGACGAAGAGGCCAATATCCGCTGGGCGCGCGACCTGGAGCGCGCGGGCGTGCAGGTGGTGTTCGGATTCATCGAGTTGAAGACCCACGCCAAGATATCGCTGGTGGCGCGGCGCGAGGGCGATACGCTGCGGTCCTACGTGCATTTCGGCACGGGCAACTATCACCCCGTCACCGCCAAGGTCTATACCGACCTGTCGTTCTTCACCTGCGATCCCGAGCTGTGCGAGGACGCCGCGCGCATCTTCAACTACATGACCGGCTACGCCCAGCCCACGGGCTTAAAGAAGATCGCGGTGTCGCCGGTCACGCTCAGGCCGACGCTGCTGCAACTGATCAAGGACGAGGCCGACAACGCCAAGGCCGGCCGGCCGGGGCAGATCTGGGCGAAGATGAACTCGCTGGTCGACCCCGAGGTGATCGACGCCCTCTACTCCGCCAGCCAGGCGGGGGTCGAGATCGACCTGATCGTGCGCGGCATCTGCTGCCTCAGGCCCGGCGTGCGCGGCCTGTCGGAAACCATCCGCGTGAAAAGCATCGTCGGGCGGTTCCTCGAGCATACGCGCATCGTCTGCTTCGGCGCCGGAGCCAAGCTGCCGTCGCGCAAGGCCAAGGTTTTCATCTCGTCGGCCGATTGGATGCCGCGCAACCTGAGCCGCCGGGTCGAGGTGCTGGTGCCGATCGCCAATCTTACCGTGCACCAGCAGGTGCTGGAGCAGGTGATGATCGCCAACCTCAACGACCAGGCGCAGAGCTGGACGCTCGACGCCACGGGCAAATACACCCGCGTGCCGGCGGGGCCCGGCGCCTTCAACGCCCACAGCTATTTCATGACCAACCCCAGCCTCAGCGGCCGCGGCAGCGCGCTGAAGCGCTCGGCGGCGCTGCCCGCCCTCGTTTTGCGCAAGGGCTGATCCCGGGTGCCGGTTCAGGCAGCACAGGAACGTAACGCCGATCGGCAGGCCGACAGGTCGCCGGAGCGAAAGCCCCGGGGCGGACGCGTCGGCGTCATCGATATCGGCTCCAATTCCATCCGCCTGGTGGTGTACGAGCGCGCGTCGCGCGCGCCGATGGCGCTGTTCAACGAAAAGGTCATGTGCGGCCTGGGCCGCGGCATCGAGAGCTCGGGTAAGATCGACGGCGAGGCGATCGAGCGGGCGCTCGCCAATCTGCGCCGCTTCACCGCGCTGGCCGCGGCGATGCGCGTGGAGAAGCTGGAGGCGCTGGCGACCGCCGCGGTGCGCGACGCCAAGAACGGGCCGGAATTCATCAAGGAAGTCGCCCGCGCCTGCAAGCTGCAGGCCCGTGTGCTGGACGGCGCGGAAGAAGCGCGGCTGTCGGGCCTGGGCGTGCTGTCGGCCGCACCCGAGGCCGACGGGGCGATGGGCGATCTCGGCGGCGGCAGCCTGGAGCTGGTGGAAATCGGCGGCGGCGCCATCGGCAAGCATGTCACGCTGCCGATCGGGCCGTTGCGCGTGATGCCGGGCGCCGACGGCAGCCGCAAGAAGATGAAAGAGGCGATCGAAAAGCACGTCGACAACGTCGACTGGCTCGGCCAGGTGCAGGGGCGGAATTTCTACCCCGTGGGCGGGGCGTGGCGCGCGCTCGCGCGCGTGCACATGGAGCAGACCAACCACCCGCTGCACGTCATCCACAACTACGAGATCAAATGGGACGAGGCCGAGGAGTTCCTGCAACTGGTCTCGCGCTTAAGTCCCAGCTCGCTCAGCAAGATGTACGGGGTATCGCGCCGCCGGCACGAAACCCTGCCTTACGCGGCGCTGCTGCTGATCCAGATCGCCAGGCAGATGAAGCCCAAGCGCATCGTGTTCTCGGCCTTCGGCCTGCGCGAGGGTTGGCTGTTCGACGCGCTGCCGGCGGCCGAACGCGCGCGCGATCCGCTGCTGGCCGCCGCGGCCGACCAGGCCCGCGCCATCGGCCGGTTCGGCGAGGACGGCCTGGCGATGGCCGATTGGATGGCGTCGCTGTTTCCGAACGAGCCGCCGTCGCTGGCGCGTCTTCGGCGCGCGGCATGCCTTACCGCCGATATCGCCTGGCTCGACCATCCCGACTACCGCGCCGAGCACGCCTTCAACCGGGCGCTGCGCATCTCGGCGGTGGGCATCGACCACCCCGGCCGCGCCTATATGGCGGCGGCTTTGTTCTCGCGCTACGGCGGCGACCGCGACACGCCACAGGTCGAGCTGGTGAAGAAACTGCTGGGGAAAGAGCCGTTGCGTCAGGCCTGGACCGCGGGCTTGGCCATGCGCCTCGGCCTCACGCTCACCGGCGGCACGCCCGGGCTATTGCGTGAAATGCTGCTGGCGCGCAAGGGCGGGCGCTTGACCCTGCTGCCTTCAAGCGCGGGTGCCGAGGCGATGGTGTCGGGCTTGATGGGCGAAGTGGCGCGAAGGCGCTTCGACGCGCTCGAGTCGTTCCTGGACGAGGACGCGGTCTAGCGGGCCTGATTAAGAGTTGCGCGCCGCTCCGGCTCGCGGCACGTTACTGCCCCAGCTCCACCAGCTTCACATGCGCGCCTTCGGCGGCCAGCGCCAGCTTGCCGTGCTTCAGCTTCAGCGCGTCCTCGCCGAACACTTCGCGCCGCCAGCCCTTCAGCGCCGCCACGTCGGCCTTGTCGTCGGCGGCGATCATTTCCAGGTCCTCGGTGTCGGCCACCAGTTTCTGCGCCACGTCGTGCTGTTCGCAACGGGTTTTCAGCAGCACGCGCAACAGGTCGGTCAGCGGACCCAGACCCTGGGGCAGCATCGGCCTGGGCTGGAATTTCGGCCAGGTCGCGGGATCGCTTTTCAGCGCCCGTTGCACCGCCGCCAGGATTTCCGGGCCGAACCTGCCGTCGGCCAGGCCGCGGCCGACGCCGCGCCCGCGCGCCAGGTCGTCGGCGTTCATCGGCGGATGCGCCGCCAGGTCCAGCATGCTGTCGTCGCGGATGATGCGGTTGCGCGGCACGTCGCGCCGTTGCGCCTCGCGCTCGCGCCATGCCGCCAGTTCCTTCAAGACCGCCAGCAGCTTCGAGTTGCCGCCGCGCACCTTGATGCGCTTCCACGCGTTCTCGGGATCGGTGCGATAGGTGTCGGGGCTTGTGAGCACCGACATCTCGTCCTCGACCCAGTGCGCGCGGCCGGTTTTTTCCAGCCTGGCGTAGAGCTTTTCATAGACGCTGCGCAGGTGGATCACGTCGCTGAGCGCATAGTCGATCTGGCGCTCGCTCAGCGGACGGTGCTGCCAGTCGGTGTAGCGCGAGGATTTGTCGATATGGACGCCGGCCAGCTTGGCGGCCAGCGTGTCGTAGGCCACCGAGTCGCCGAAGCCGCAGACCATCGCCGCCACCTGCGTGTCGAAGATCGGCTGCGGCACCGCGCCCGCCAGGTTGACGAAAATCTCGATGTCCTGGCGCGCGGCGTGGAACACCTTGGGCACCTGGGTATGGGCCATCAATTCGAACAGCGGGTTCAAGTCGATGCCCGCCGCCATGGTGTCGATCGCGGCGTATTCCTGGGGTCCCGCCACCTGCACCAGGCACAGCTTCGGCCAATAAGTCTTGTCGCGCATGAACTCGGTGTCCACGGCGACGAAATCGACGTCATTCTGGCGGCGGCAAAACTGGGCGAGGGCGTCGGTCGAGGCGATCAGCGACATGCAGAGGTCTTGGCACGGGCGGGGGGCCAAGTCCAGCCCGCGCTTGACAAACCCTCGTGTTTGTTGCCCTCTCCCGCGCGTTTCATGCACGCCTATCGCACCCATACCTGCGGCCAGTTGCGGGCCGAGCACACCGGCAAGCCCGCGCGGCTGTCGGGCTGGGTGCACCGCAAGCGCGACCACGGCAACCTGCTGTTCGTGGACTTGCGCGACCATTACGGCCTGACGCAATGCGTGGTTGATACCTCCAGCCCGATCTTCAAGCAGATCGAGGGGCTGAAGCTGGAGACGGTGGTCACCGTGACCGGCGAGGTCGTGGCGCGCTCGGTCGAGACAGCCAACGCCAAACTGCCCACCGGCCAGGTCGAGCTGCGCGTGCGCGAAATCAAGGTGCAGTCCCCGGCCAAGGAGCTGCCGCTGCCCGTCAGCGTCGAGGCCGACTATCCCGAGGACATCCGCCTGCGCTACCGCTTTTTGGATCTGCGGCGCGATAAACTCCACGCCAATATCGTGCTGCGCTCGCAGGTGATCTCCAGCATCCGCCGGCGCATGATCGACCAGGGCTTCACCGAGTTCCAGACGCCGATTTTGACCGCGTCGAGCCCCGAGGGTGCCCGCGACTATCTGGTGCCCAGCCGCGTGCATCCCGGCGAGTTCTATGCGCTGCCGCAGGCGCCGCAGATGTTCAAGCAGTTGCTGATGGTCGCGGGCTTCGACCGCTATTTCCAGATCGCACCCTGCTTCCGCGACGAGGACGCCAGGGCCGACCGTTCACCCGGCGAGTTCTACCAACTCGACTTCGAGATGTCGTTCGTCACGCAGGAAGACGTGTTCGCGGCGCTGGAGCCGGTGCTGCACGGCGTGTTCGAGGAATTCGGCAAGAACCGCAAGGTGACGCCGGCGCCGTTCCCGCGCATCCCGTTCGACGAGGCGATGCTCAAATACGGCAGTGACAAGCCCGATCTGCGCAACCCGCTGACGATCGCCGACGTTACCCAGGCCTTCAAGGGTGGCGGTTTTGGCTTATTTGCTAAAGTCATAGACAGCGGCGGCGTGGTGCGCGCGATCAACGCCCCTGGTGCTGCGGCCAAGCCCCGCAGCTTCTTCGACAAGCTCAACGACTGGGCGCGCGCCGAGGGCGCCGGCGGCCTCGGCTATGTGGTTTACGAGGCGGCAGGGCCAAAAGGCCCGATTGCCAAGAACCTGGATGCGGCGCGGCTCGACGCCATCAAGCAGGCGGCCGGCGCCAAGGACGGCGACGCGGTGTTCTTCGCCTGCGCCAAGCCGGCCGAGGCGGCGGCGTTCGCCGGCAAGGCGCGCACGCGGCTGTGCCAGGAGCTCGACCTGTTGGAGAAAGATACGTTCCGCCTGTGCTGGATCGTCGATTTCCCGATGTACGAGATGAACCCCGACACCAAGAAGATCGAGTTCTCGCACAATCCGTTCTCGATGCCGCAGGGCGGGCTCGACGCGCTCACCATCAAAGACCCGCTGACCATCAAGGCGTACCAGTACGACATCGTGTGCAACGGCGTGGAATTGTCGTCCGGCGCGATCCGCAACCATCTGCCCGAGGTGATGGTGAAAGCGTTCGAGATCGCGGGCTATAGCCGCGCGGATGTCGAGGCGCGCTTCTCCGGCCTGTTCAACGCGTTCCAATACGGCGCGCCGCCGCATGGCGGCTCGGCCCCGGGCATCGACCGCATCGTCATGCTGCTGGCGGACGAGCCGAACATCCGCGAGGTGGTCGCCTTCCCGATGAACCAGCAGGCGCAAGACCTGCTGATGGGCGCGCCCGCGCCCGTGCCGCCGGAGCGGCTGAAGGAATTGCACATCCGTGTGCAGCTTCCACCCGTAAAGAAACCCGCCGAAGGCGGCTAAGCCGGATCAAGGCCCGGGAGCCTTCCCGGGGTCATGGTTGCGGCATTTTGAACCATGTTAACGGCCGGGTTTGGCAGCCATATGTCGAAGCCCGCACATGGTTAAGACATTGATATGTCGATCTTGGCGGAAAGTGGGTGGGCCGTTCAACTCATAAGCTAGTCTAGGGCCATTTGCCGCAAAAAAGCCAGAATCTCTATGAATCAATGGCTTGCCTTTTCTTGTTCTGTCTTTACAATAAGGCAACGCTTTTAGGTATGGAGGAGGCGATGAAACGGCTGTTGCTGGCAGGGGTAAGCCTTACGGTTACCGCCTGTTCCATGTCCCCGGCTTCGTCTCCGTCTGCTTCGTCATCAACCCCTCGTGTTTCCTCATCCCAATACGTACTAGCCCTAGCGGCTACCCCCGATTGCACGCTGTGGCGCGATTCGGCCAGCGGCCGCGTTTGCCTCGATAGCGCCACGCCCGAAGCAGCCGCCCCCATCGCCGCCCAGCCCGAAACGCCCAAGACGCCGCGCCTGGCGCGCGAGACTGGCCAGGATCCCCAGGATTTCCTCATTTCCCAGCCCCGGGCCGGCAAGACGCAAGCGGCCGCGCCCGCTCAAGCCAAGCCGGCGCCTGCGGTCCAGGCCGCCAAGCCGTCCGAGCCGGGGATGCCCCAGATCCCCGACGCGCCCAAGCGCGAATCCACCCTGCTCCAGGAAATGCAGCGCATCGGTATGCTCGACGCCAAGATGAAGGCGGTCGGCGCGCCGCCGCGCATCGCCGTTCCCGAAACGCAACAGGCCAAGGCTCAGGGGTTGCCGCAGCTGCCCATGCAGATCGCCTTGGCCACGCCGCCCGTCATGGCGCCGGCCGATCTGCCCCAACTGCCCAAGGCGGCGCAAAGCGTGATTGCCCCGGCGCCCCAGCGCGCCATGCCGGTCGCGCAGGCCTTTGCCGCCGAACCCGTGGTCGCAGCACCCAAGCCGACGGCCGCGTCCACCCCATCCGCCCCGGCGCAGGCATGGAAGCCGGTTGCTCCGGCGGCTACCCGCACGCAGATCGCCCAATCCGACACGCTGGGCCGCGCGCCCGTGGCGCCGGTGGAACGCGCCGCGCTGCCTGCGGTTCGCTCGGATACCGTCGTGCCGCTGAAGATCGCGGAAAAAGCCACCGATCAGCGCCCGGCTGTGGTGGTTCCCGCTGCCGCGCCGATGCCGATCACGCCCACCGCCATCGCGGCCAACCCGGGTGCTGCGCCCGAACTGCCGCCGCTGCCGCAATTGCCCGGCTCGTCCGCGCCTGTCGCCCAGCCCATGCCGGTCGCCGTGGTCGCGCCGCCTCCGCCGCCGGCCGCTAGGCCGGTTCCGCAGCCGGCCGTCCAGCCGGTTGCGGCGATGGCTCCCGCCAAACCCGCCGCGAAACCCGTCGCCACTGTCGCCCCGGCGGTCGCCAAGTCCTCGGGCAAGCAAACGGCCAAGCCGGCGCATTCCGGCAAGCTGGCGGGCGTGGCGCCGAGCGCCGCCCTGGTTCAGCCCGGCGCCGCCCGGTATCTCGTGATCCACAGCTTCACCGACCAGCAGAAAGCCTCGCAAACCGCGCAGAAATACAACCACCTCGGCGCCACGGTCGCCACCGCGCAAATCCAGGGCCAGACCTGGTATCGCGTCGTGGTGCGCGACGGCGCCGCGCAGCGCGAAAAGCTGACCGCCGGCGGCGTGCGGGCCTATTGGCCGATATCGCTGTAACCCCAATCGCATAATCCGGATGCAACGGGGCCGATGCTGGCCCCGTTGCCGCTTCTGGAGCGTTCCGGCGCTTGCTGCCGGGCGCTGGCAGGCGCTAAATCCCGTCACCCGACCCCCTACCCATTTCGTGTCAGGCCCGATGCTGTCTTCGTTCCGTCATAGCGGCTGCGCGCTGGTCATTGCCTTGGCGCTCGCCCTAGCGCCCGGGGCGTGGGCGGGCGACCTGCTGCCGCATCGCGCGATCTACCAGCTGGGCAAGGGTTCGCCGCGCTCGGGCCAGGCGATCGCCGCGGTCACCGGCACCATGTCGCTGGAGATCGATGAATCCTGCGACGGCTGGTCGCTGAGCCAGCGCATCCGCATGGCGATCACCGACAACATGGGCGAGGACCTGGACAGCGACACGCGCTATGCCAGCTTCGAGACCAAGGACGGAACCATGCTGCGCTTCCAGTCCAGCGACTGGCAGGACGGCAACGTCGTGGAGGAAACCGCGGGCACGGCGACACGCCCCGCCGCCGACAAGCCCGGCACGGCCGAGTTCGCCAAACCCGAAAGCCAGAGCTTCGATCTGCCGCCGGGCGCGCTGTTTCCGGTCGCGTTCAACATCGAATTGCTGAAGCGCCTGGGCAAGAGCGAGAGCTACGTCAGTCTTCTCGGCTTCGACGGCGGCAACTTGGAGGGCGCCTACACGATCACCGTGTTCATCGGTAAGGAACGCGACAGCGAGCTGAAGCCCACGGACAAGGCGCCGCCGGGCGGCGCCGTCGCCAAGGACGACCGCGCCACGCTGGTGGGCGGCAAGGTGCGCAACGTGCGGGTGGCCTATTTCCCGCTCACCGGCAACGCGCCCGAGCCCGAACTGGAATACGAAATGGAATTGCAGCCCAACGGCGTGTCGCCGGTCATGCGGCTGGATTATCAGCGCTATCAGGTCGTGGCCCGGCTGGTGGAGATCAAGGCCCTGCCGGTGCCGGTGTGCAAGAAGTAGGCATGCACGCGGCGATGCCGGCGCCGCGCCGCAATTCCGCCCGAATCCGCCGCCACCATTCCGGCATGAAACACCCCCCCGAAACCGCCGTCGCTCGGGCATGAAACATTCCCGCATCGCCGCCGCTTCGATGGTACTGGCGCTTCTCGCCGGCCTGCCCGCCCATGCGCAAGTGGCGCCCAAGATCGACGTCGCGCCCAAGATCGAGGTGGCGCCGCACCGCGCCGTCTATCAGATGTCGCTCGCCTCGGCCAAAAGCGGCAGCGGCGTGGTCTCGGCCTCGGGCGTGCTCGCCTTCGAATGGGGCGACGGCTGCGACGGCTGGACGGTCGAGCAGCGCTACAAGCTGACGCTGGTGTTCGCGCAGCCCGGCTCGGTCGAGATCGTCACCAACTACGCCACCTGGGAATCGAAGGACGGGCTCAATTACCGCTTCAAGGTGCGCAAGACCAAGAACGGCAAGGCCGACAACGACGTCAGCGGCCAGGCGCGGCTGGAAGGCCCGGGCAAGAAGGGCAAGGCCGAGTTCACGGCGCCCGGAAAAACCGTCATGGACCTGCCGGCCGGCACCGTGTTCCCGACCGAGCACACGCTGGTGCTGCTGAAACAGGCGCTGGAAGACAAGACGGTGGTGCGCCGCATGGTGTTCGACGGCGCCACGGCCGACGGCGCCGCCGAGGTCAACGCGCTGATCGGCCGCAAGCTCGGCATCGGCCAGGCCGGCGTCGCCCCCTATATGGACCGGCCGGGCTGGTACATGCGCATGGCCTATTTCAATATGGACAAGGACAAGAGCCAGGCGAGCGAGCCCGACTACGAAATCGGCCTGGAGCTACAGGACAACGGCATCGCCCGCGCGATCCGGCTCGACTACGCCGATTTCTCGATCAAGGGCACGCTGGAGAAGGTCGAACTGCTGCCCAAGCCGCATTGCTGATGTAATTTCGTCATGGCCGGGCTTGACCCGGCCATCCACGCTTAATGTCCCGATAGCACGAAATTCGGCGTGGATGCCCGGATCAAGTCCGGGCATGACGGATGTGGGATGCAAACTGAATAGCGCCCGCTAGCGCCCCATCCCTCTTCCCTTGCCGATCGCCTTCTTGCCAAGTTTGGCGCGCACCGCGTCGATGGCGCGCTCGACCTTGCGGTCCTTATCGCGCGTGGAGTTGAGCAGATCGGGCGGGTCGGCCGTGGCGCCGTCCACCAGGTCGCCGCCGCCCACGCCGATCAGGCGGTAGCGCGTGCCGTCAAGCGCCGATTCCAGCAGGGTTTCAGCGTCGCGGTAGAGCGTCGCGGCAAGCTGCGTCGGCGCTCCCAGGCGGCGCTGGCGCGTCAGCAGCTTGAACTTTCCGGTCTTGAGCTTGAGGGTGACGGAGCGGGCGGCCAGCGAGCTTTCCTTCAGCCGCCGCGCCACGGTTTCGCACAGCGGCCATAATTCAGTCTTCAAGAATTCCCCATCGGCGTGGTCGCTGTCGAAGGTGTTCTCGGCGGAGATGCTCTTGGTCGGCCGGTCCGGCTCGACGCCGCGGTCGTCCTTGCCGCGCGAGAAGCGATAGAGCCGGCGGCCGATAACGCCGTAGCGCGCCACCAGGTCGCGCTCCTCGCGCTCGCGCAATTGGGCGATGGTGGCGATGCCGTCGGCGTTGAGCCGGGCTTCCAGCGCCTTGCCCACGCCCCAGATCGTCGCCACATTCCGCTTGCCCAGGAACTCCACCGCCTCGTCCCGGCCCACCACGGCGAAGCCCCGGGGCTTGTCGAGGTCCGAGGCGATCTTGGCCAGGAACTTATTGTAGCTGAGGCCGATCGAGACGGTCAGCCTCAGCTCGCGTTCGATGCGGCGCGCCAGCATGGCCAGGGTGCGGGCCGGGCTGCCGCCATTGACCGCCTCGGTGCCGTTGAGGTCCAGGAATGCCTCATCGATGGAGAGCGGCTCGACCAGCGGCGTTACCCCCAGCATCATTTGGCGCACCTGTTCGCCCACCGCGGAATACGTCGCCATGCGCGGGCGGATCACCACCGCGCCGGGGCAGGCCGCCAGCGCCTTGAACATCGGCATGGCCGAGCGCACGCCGTACATCCGCGCCACGTAGCAGGCGGCCGACACCACGCCGCGATGCCCGCCGCCCACGATCACCGGGCGGTCGGCCAGCGAAGGATCGTCGCGCTTCTCGATCGAGGCGTAAAAGGCGTCGCAATCGATATGGGCGATGGCGAGCTTATCGAGCTCGGGATGGGCGATGACGCGCGGGGAGGCGCAGGACGGGCAGCGCCGGGGCGGCTTCTTGCCGCCGCCAAGCGCGCCTTCGGTTCCGCATTCCCGGCACAGGAAGCTCATGGTCCAATCCTTACGCCGGCAAGCCCTCACCCTCGGGCCACAGCCAGGCCGCGCCGCGCACGCCCGACGAATCGCCGTGGCGCGGCGGCACCAAGCGCGTGTCGATCCGGTCGCTCAGGATATAACGGCCCCAGCGCTGGGGCACGGCCTGATAGAGAAAGGACAGTTTGGACATTCCGCCGCCCAACACGATCACGTCGGGGTCCAGCAGGTTGACGACCGTCGCCAGCGAACGCGCCAGGCGGTCGGCGTAACGATCGAGCGTCGCCAGCGCGGCCTGGTCGCCGGCTCCGGCGAGGGAGGCGATCCCCGGCGCGTCGATCTCCTGGCCAGTCACCGCGCGATGATCGGCGGCCATGCCCGGGCCGCTTAAATATGTCTCGATGCAGCCGTCCTGGCCGCAATAGCAGCGCCGGCAATAGCGTCCGCCGGCGATCTCGCCGGCATTGGGCCAGGGCAGGGGGTTGTGCCCCCATTCGCCGGCCACGGCGTTGACGCCCACCAGCACATGGCCGCTGATCACCACCCCGCCGCCGACGCCGGTGCCCAGGATCACGCCGAACACGATCGGCGCCCCGGCGCCGCCGCCGTCGCTAGCTTCGGACAGCGCGAAGCAATTGGCATCGTTGGCCAGGCGCACCGGCCGGCCGAGGGCAGCGGCCAGGTCGCGGTCCAGCGGCCTTCCGTTCAGGCACACGGTATTGGCGTTCTTCACCAGCCCCGTGGCCGGCGAGATGGTGCCGGGTATTCCCAGCCCCACGCTGCCGCGCTCGCCCGTCTTGCGCTCGATCTCTTCCACCATGCCGGCGACCGCGGCGGCGATGGCGTGGTAGTTTTGAATCTCGTTGGCCAGCCTGGGGGTGGAGCGGCGCAGGCGCGCCAGCTCCGCGCCGCCGCGCGCCAGCGCGACCGCCTCTATCTTCGTGCCGCCCAGATCGATCCCGATGCGCATCGTCCACTCGTTTCTCGCCAGTTCTGCCCGGCATACTACCAGGGATTGCCAGAGCGCCAGCGGCCGGCACTAGCGAAATGGCGGGCGCGGCCGGGCCGCCCGCGTGTTCGCCGGTTGCGCGGAGGGGGATCGCCAATGAGAAATGGCGACGCCCAAAAACCCGTGCCATACCTGAACGGCTTGAACGAAAAAGAAAAAACGAACTGAGAACTGGGGAAACGTCAGTGGCAATGCCGTCGCATGCGACCGCAATGGAGCGCGTGGTCACGCCGGATGGGCTGTCGGTTTCGGTCGGCGAATGGGGCAATCCCGCCGGGCCGGAAATCCTGTTCATTCACGGCCTCGCGCAGAGCACGCTATCGTGGGGCCGGCAGATCAAAAGCGATCTGGTCCGCGATTTCCGCCTCGTTGCCTATGACCTGCGCGGACACGGCCTGTCGGACAAGCCGCTCGACGCGGTCTATTACCTCGACGGCAGGCGTTGGGCGGACGAGGTCCAAGCGGTCATCATCGCCAAGCGATTGCGCAAGCCGGCGCTGGTGGGCTGGTCGCACGGCGGGCGCGTCTTGCGCCAATACCTGATGCACCACGGCGACCGTGCTTTAAGCGGCATCAACATCGTCGCGGCAAGGCCGATCGAGGATCCAAGCGTGGTCGGCCCGGCCTCGAAGACGATGGCGGAAGACAAATCGCGCGACTTGGCGGGGCGTATCGCCGCCTACGTAGCGTTCCTGCGCGCCTGTTTCGAGAAACAGCCGGATGAGCGCGATTTCATCGCCGCCGTCGCCTACAATTTCATGCTTCCGTTCGAAGTGCGCGACGCCCTCGCGGGCTGGGCGACCGACCCGGACACCGTGCGCAAAGCCTTCGCCGACGTGACTGTGCCGGCGCTCATCACGCATGGGCGGCTCGACAAGCTGATCCTGCCCAATGCCGCCGAGTTGACCGCCGCCGCGATCAAAGGCGCCAAAATCTCGTGGTACGACGACTGCGGGCATTCGCCATTCTACGAGGATGCGCCGCGCTTCAACCGCGAGCTTGCGGCGTTCGCCGCCGCCGCCTGGAAGGCCGCTCGTGGCTGACAAAACCGCCGCCGTAGCCGCACCCGGCATCGGCGCGCGGCTAGATCGCGGCATCGGCGCGTTTCTGGAGACGAGCACCGCGGCGCTGGTGGCGGCCGAGATCGTCATCCTGTTCGCGGGGATCCTGGCGCGCTACGTGTTCCACCGGCCGCTGATCTGGTCCGACGAGCTGGCCTCGATCCTGTTCCTGTGGCTGGCGGTTCTGGGCAGCGCCTTGGCGTTCCGCCGCGGCGAGAACCTCAGGATGATGACGCTGGTGAACCGCCTGCCGCCGGCGGCGCAGCGCCAGGCCGAGGCGATAGCGCTGGCCGCCAGCCTGGCGTTCCTGGCGCTGATCCTGTTGCCGTCCATCGCGCATGTCGAGCTGGAAGCGGTGGTCATCACGCCCACGCTCGAGGTGTCGATGACCTGGCGCACCCTCGCCATGCCCGTGGGCATCGGGCTGATGATCGCCTTGGCGCTGCTGCGCATCGCCAACCAGCCGCGCCGCGAGATGCTGCGCGCCTTGGCGCTGGTCGCCGCCGTGTGCCTGCTGCTGTGGCTGGCGCGGCCGGTGCTGATGGGGCTGGGGCGGCTCAACCTGATCGTGTTCTTCCTGGTTTTGGTGCCGCTGACCGTATTCGCGGGGATTCCTATCGCTTTCAGCTTCGGCATGGCGACGTTCGGCTATCTGGCGCTGGCGACGCGCATCTCCACCTCGGTCCTGGTCGCGCGGCTGGACGCGGGCATGTCGCATTTCATCCTGCTGTCGATCCCGCTGTTTGTATTTCTGGGCCTGCTGATTGAAATGACCGGCATGGCCGCGCTGATGGTGCGGTTCCTGGCGAACCTGTTGGGCCACGTGCGCGGTGGGCTGCATTACGTGCTGGTCGCGGCCATGTACCTGGTCTCGGGCATCTCGGGCTCGAAGGCCGCCGACATGGCCGCCATCGCCCCGGTGCTGTTCCCCGAGATGGAAAAGCGCGGCGCGGACCGGGGCGATTTGTCGGCGCTATTGGCCGCCACGGGCGCGCAGACCGAAACCATCCCGCCGAGCCTCATTCTCATCACCCTGGGCTCGGTGACCGGCATGTCGATCGCCGCGTTGTTCACCGGCGGATTGCTGCCCGGCGCCGTCTTGGGCCTGGCGCTGTGCGCGGTGGTCTGGCGCCGCTCGCGCAAGGACACGCGGCCTCTGCCGGCGCGGGCGGGCGGACGCGAGCTGGGCATGAGCTTTCTCGTCGCCCTGCCGGCGCTGGCCCTGCCGTTCGTCATTCGCAGTTCCGTAATCGAGGGCGTGGCCACCGCGACCGAGGTTTCCACCATCGGCATTGTCTATTCGATCATCGTCGGCCTCATGGTCTACCGGCGGTTCGATTGGCCGCGCGTGGTGCCGATGCTGGTGCAGACCGCGTCCTTGTCCGGCGCCATCCTGTTGATCGTCGGCGCCGCCACGGCGATGGCTTGGGCAATCACCCAGTCCGGCTTCTCGCAGAACCTGGCGCACGCCATCGGCCAGGTGCCTGGCGGGAAGGTGTCGTTCATCGCACTCTCGGTCGTGCTGTTCATCGTGCTGGGCAGCGTGCTCGAGGGCCTGCCGGCGATCGTGCTGTTCGGCCCGCTGATGTTCCCGATCGCGCGCGAGGTGGGGGTGCACGAGGTGCACTACGCCATGATCGCGATCCTGGCGATGGGCGTGGGCCTATTCGCCCCGCCGTTCGGCATCGGCTACTACGCGTCCTGCGCCATCGGCGGCTGCGACCCCGACCGGGCGCTGCCCCATATCTGGACGTATCTCGCGGCGCTGATGATCGGCCTGGTGGCCGTGGCGGCGGTGCCGTGGATTTCGATCGGTTTTCTGTGACCTGAAGCGTTCGACTCAACAACTGGACAATCGGGAGGATAGGACATGAAACACTCCACAAAATTGACGCGCCGCACGCTCGTCGCAACCACCGCGGCGCTGGGCGCCACGGCGTTCCTGCCGCGGGGCTTACGCGCGGCGGAGTTCGAATACAAGATGGGACACAGCACCCCCGCGGTGCATCCCTTCCACAAGCATTTGCTGCTGGTGGCCGAGCGGATCGGCAAGGAATCCGGCGGCCGCATGACGCTGAACGTGTTTCCGAACAGCCAGCTCGGCGGCGACAACGACCTTCTGTCGCAGGCGCGCAGCGGCGCCATCGAGATCTGCCAGCCCGCCGGTCTGATCCTGGCGTCGATCCTGCCGCTGACCGCCATCAACGGCATGGGCTTCGCCTTCGAAAGCTACGACAAGGTATGGCCGGCGATGGACGGGGACCTCGGCAAATACGTCCGCGCGCAGATCGTGGCCAAGGTCGGCCTGGTGCCGATGGACAAAATCTGGGACCTGGGCTTCCGCCAGATCACCAACAGCATCAAGCCGATCAAGTCGGCCGCCGATCTGAACGGCATGAAGCTGCGGGTTCCCGGCGCGCCGGCCCTGGTGTCGCTGTTCAAGGCGCTGGGCACGCATCCCGTCAGCATGCAGTTCGGCGAGGTCTATACCTCGTTGCAGACCAAGGTGGTGGACGGGCAGGAAAACCCGATGTCGATCATCGACGCCGGCAAATTCTACGAGGTGCAGAAATTCTGCTCGATCACCAACCATGTGTGGGACGGGCATTGGATCTGCTTCAACAAGGCCGCGTGGGACAAGCTGCCCGGCGATCTGAAGACGATCGTGGCGCGGGCCTTCAACGACGGCGCAGTCGGCCAGCGCGCCGAACTGGCGAAGATGAACAGCACGCTGCAGGCCGACCTGGAAAAGAAGGGCATGACCTTCAACCGGGCCGAGACCAAGAGCTTCCGCGAGATGCTGAGCAAAGCGGGGTTCTACAAGGAGTGGCGCGAGAAGATGGGCGAGGAGGCCTGGACGCTTCTGGAAAAGCAGGCCGGCAAGCTCGGCTGAGCCGAAACAGGGCCGATGGGGCGGCACCCGACGGCCGCTCCATCGCCGCGCCCGGGCGCTATCGCCATGTTCCAGTTTTTCCCGGTCTGAGGCGCGCCGCCCCGTAACCGTCCGCCGCCGGTCCGGGGCGGCATGATTCGGGCGAAAACCACCCCCGCTACAGCACCCCGCCCCATAGGCCAAGTCACTGAATCCAATGGCTGTGCGGCCCCTGGGGGCGATACCGGGGCGGCGTTAACAACCTGTAAACCTACATGTATTATGCAGCCATGTTGGCGGACTGCCTCTACGGCCCGGCTTAGGCCCGCGGGCGCCGCCACGATCCGGTCCCCGGCCGGGGACCGGCTGCCATAAAAAGGGGCGCCGAAGGCCGGCAACCCCCTCATCGAGGTATCAATGGCCAAGACGATCCTGATCGTGGAAGACAACGAATTGAACATGAAGCTCTTCCACGACCTGTTGGAAGCGCACGGGTACAACATCCTGCAGACCCGCGATGGGATGGAAGCACTCAAGCTGGCGCGCAGCGCCAAGCCCGATCTGATCCTGATGGACATCCAGCTGCCCGAGGTCTCGGGGCTGGAAGTCACCAAATGGATCAAGGAGGACGACGATCTCAAATCGATCCCCGTGATCGCGGTGACCGCCTTCGCCATGAAGGGCGACGAAGAGAAAATCCGCGAGGGCGGCTGCGAGGCGTATATCGCCAAGCCGATCTCGGTGGCGCATTTCCTGGCGACCGTGCAGAAGTTCTTGAACTGAAAGAAGGTAGATGAGCGCCCGCGTCCTGGTCGTCGACGACGTTCTTCCGAACGTCAAGCTGCTGGAAGCCAAGCTCAGCAGCGAATATTTCGACGTGATCACGGCGATGGACGGCCCGACGGCGCTCGAGCGCATCGCCGAGCATCCGCCCGATATCGTGCTGCTCGACGTGATGATGCCCAACATGGACGGGTTCGAGGTGTGCCGGCGCATCCGCAAGGATCCCAAGGCGGCGCACATCCCCGTGGTCATGGTGACGGCGCTCAGCGACACCGAGGACCGTGTGCGGGGGCTGGAGGCCGGCGCCGACGATTTCCTCACCAAGCCGGTCAACGACGTCGCCTTGTTCGCGCGCGTGCGCTCCCTCGTGCGCTTGAAGATGATGATGGACGAGCTTCGCCTGCGCGAGCAGACCTCGGGCGACCTTGGCATCCTGCGCCAATCCGCCACGCTGGAGCTCGATCCGACCGGCGCCAACGTGCTGGTGCTGGAGGACAGCCAGATCGAGCAGCGCAAGCTGTGCGACACGCTGGTCGCCGGCGGCCAGAACGTCACCCGCTGCGGCACGGTGGCCGAAGCCTCGGCGGCGCTGCAAACCCAGCCGCCCGATCTGTTCATCGTCAGCCTGGGCTTGCGGAACGAGGATGCGCTGCGCTTCTGCTCGCACCTGCGGTCGAGCGACCGCACGCGCCATCTGCCGATTCTGCTGGTGATCAGCGACGCCGACACGGCGCGGCTGGCCAAGGGCCTGGAGATCGGCGTCAACGATTACATAACGCGGCCGCACGACCGCAACGAATTGCTGGCGCGCGTGCGCACCCAGGTGCGCCGCCGGCGCCTGCAGGACCTGCTGCGCCAGAACTACCAGAAGGGGCTGGAAGCGGCGCTGACCGACGCGCTGACCGGCCTCTACAACCGGCGCTATATGGCCAGCCACTTGCCGGGCCTCTTGGCCAAGGCCGATTCGGCCGCCAAGCCGATGGCGCTGTTCATGATCGACATCGACCACTTCAAGAAGGTCAACGATACGTACGGCCACGCCGTGGGCGACGTGGTGCTGAAGATGGTGGCCGCGCGGATTCCCGACCTGGTGCGCGCCGAAGATACGGCCGCGCGCATGGGCGGCGAGGAATTCATGGCCGTGCTGCCCGATGCCGGCCCCGACGTGGCGCTGCGCGTGGCCGAACGTCTGCGCCAGGCGATCGCCGACGCGGTGATCTCCGAACCCAGCGTGCCCGAGGGCCTGCGGGTGACCGTCAGCATCGGCGTGGCGGCGGCCAAGCCGGGCGATACGCCGGAAATGCTGATGGCGCGCGCCGACGCGGCGCTTTATCGCGCCAAGCAGATGGGCCGCAACAAGGTGGTGGTGGACGAGGAAGCGCCGACGCTATCCGCGGCGGCTGGAAGCTAGGTCCGCGCGGTCGGTCCTACTTAATCTTGCCTTCTTTGAAGATCACGTGCTTGCGTGCCACCGGATCGTATTTCTTCAGCTCCAGCTTCTGCGTTTTCGTGCGCGGATTCTTCTTGGTCACGTAATAAAAGCCGGTATCGGCGGACGAATTCAGCTTGATCAAAACGGTCGCAGACTTGGCCATGAGGGGCGCTCCAACGGGTCGCTAGCTTGTTGCCGGAAAGGCGGGGGACATTAGCGCCCCAGCCAGCGATGTCAAGCCGCAAAGCTCGCAGCGGCTAAAATTACCTAGCTAAAGCAATAAGTTAGAGAAATGCTGGCGAACCGGCGGCGCTATTGCCGGGCGGCGAGCGAGGGCAGGGACTGCTTCAGTGCGCGCTGATAGAGATCGGGATTGTGCAGCAGCGCCTTGGCCACGCGCATGTCGATGTCGTTGTCGTTGCCCGCCTGGTACGGGCAGATTTTGTGCAACTCGTCCTTGCCCTTGTCGGCGAAGGCGTCGGCCGAGCGGCGCTGCGTCAGGTCGACGACGTTGCGCAACTGGCCGTGCTCCATCGCCTCGGCCAGCCCCGTCGTGGTCGCCAGGGCGGTCGACGTGCAGATCGTCGGGAACACGCCCAGCCGGTCGATCGAATAGCCGGACGGCGCGTGGAAATGCGCCCAGGTCAGGGTCAGCTCGCCATCGTTGGGCATGCGGATGACCGTCTGCACCGAGCCCTTGCCGAAGGTGCTGGTGCCCACCAGCACGGCGCGGCCACGATCCTGCAGCGCGCCGGCCACGATCTCGGCCGCCGAGGCCGAGGTGCCGTTCACCAGCATCACGATGGGAATGTTCTTGGCCGCGTCGCGGCCCGAGGCGTTGAACAGCTGCGTCGAATCTTGGTGCCGGCCGCGGGTCGATACGATCTGTCCGCTGGTCAGGAACAGGTCGGACACCACCACCGCCTGGTCCAACAGGCCGCCGGGGTTCGCGCGCATGTCCAGGATGATCCCGGTGGTCTTGGCGCTGTTGCCGGTCTTGCCGCCGTTGCCATTGCCGTTGTTGCCGCTATTGCCGTTGCGGATGGCCTCGAGTGCGTTCGCCAGATTCACGCCGGTGTCGTGGTTGAAGCTGGAAACCTTGATCTCCACCACGTCGTCGCTGCGGCTGACGGTCACCGTCGGCGGCACGATCAGCGCGCGCTTGATGTCGAACTTCAAGACCTTGTCCGCGCCGTCGCGGTCGATCTCGATCGCCACGCTGGTGCCGACCTTGCCGCGGGTCAGGTTCACCACGTCCTTCATGTCCAGCCCCAGCACCTGCTTGCCGGCGATGCGCACCAGGCGGTCCTTGGCCTTGATGCCCGCCTTCTCGGCCGGGGTGCCGGGCAGCACGGACTGGATGACGATCAGGTCGCTCTCGGCGTCGAGTCTGATGCCGACGCCGCCGAAGCCCTCGCGCGCGGCGCGGTTCTCGCGCGCCGATTCCGGCTGGGCATAGCGCGAATACTTGTCCAGCGTCGCCACGCCGGTATCGAACATGGTCTTGAACAGCTTTTCGGGGTCTTCGCTGCCGATCGGCAGGGAATGGGTGCGAGCGGCGCCCAGCGCCTTGGCCATCAGCTCGGCCCAGCCGCCGGCGTCGTCTTCGTCAGGGGAGCCATAATCGGCGATCGGCGCGTTGGCGACCGACAGCGCCACGCGCTTGCCCCGGCGCTCCGCCATGAAGCCGCTATCGACCGTCGCCAAGCCCTTCAGGGCGTCGACCGCGAAGTCGCCCAGCCTGACCTTGCGGATATAAACGGCGTTGATGTTGTCGAGGCCGGTGGCGAACAGCTTGCGCGCGCTGTCCTGCGAATAGCCGTCCTTTACTGTGGCGGCGTCCGGCGCGGCCATGCCCAGCGCCAGGACCAGCGCCGCGGCCAAACCCAGAGATTTCAAGGCGAACAGCGGCAGGCGCATCACCCGTTTCGGGCGATTTTCGCACGACTCGGCGTATTCCGCCCTGCCCGCAGGGCGGGCCGTACAGTGATTCCTATGCATCCCTTCAACTACTTACCGTGAGTGCTTTGTGCTGTAAAGCAGGTCGAACAAGAATCTAGCGCCTGCGGCGAAACGACTTATCCCGACGGGGTTTTTGCTTGCGCCCGAAGCCCTGGCGCGGGGCCTGCCCGGGCCTGCCGCCACCCGGCTTGGGCCCTGATTCGGGCGAGTCGACCCCCTCCAGCAGCTCGAAAATCAGCCCCCCGGTCGCGGGGTTGGCCTCTTTCAGCCTGATTTCGGCCCGCTCGCCCAGGCGGTATTCCCGGCCGCTGGACCGGCCGACCAGGCGGTGGCCGCGCTCGTCATGGTCGTAATAATCGCGCGGCAGGGTGGAGATCGGCACCAGCCCGTCCGCCCCGGTCTGGTCGAGCTTGATGAACAGCCCGAAGCGCGTCACCCCGGAAATGCGCCCGCCGAAGCTCTCGCCCACCCGTCCGCTCAGGAAACTGGCGACATAGCGGTCGGCGGCGTCGCGCTCGGCCGATACGGCGCGGCGCTCGCAATCCGACAAAAGACCGCCCAGGGCGGTGAAATCCTCGGGCTCGCCCCGGGGCAGACCGCCTTCACCCAGCTCCAGCCCCGCGATCAGCCCGCGATGCACCATCAGGTCGGCATAGCGCCGGATCGGCGAGGTGAAATGCGCGTAGCGGCGCAGCGCCAGGCCGAAATGGCCGAGATTGTCGGGGCTGTATTGCGCCAGTGCCTGCGAGCGCAGCACCACCTCGTTGATGACCGGGGCCTCGGACTTTCCCGCCGCCTGTTTCAAGATCTGCGTGAACTGGATCGGCTTCAGCACCTGGCCTTTCGCCAGCCGATACCCCAGCGGCGCCAGGAACTCGCGCAGCGACTCGGCCTTTTCCAGCGTCGGCGCGTCGTGCACCCGGTACATGCAGGGCTGGCGCACGCGCTCCAGCGTCTCGGCGGCGGCGACGTTGGCCGCGATCATCAGCTCCTCGATCAGCTTGTGGCTGTCCAGGCGCTGGCGCGCCTCGATGGCGATCACGCGGCCCTGGTCGTCCAGCGCGGCCTTGCGCTCGGGCACGTCGAGGTCGAGCGTGCCGCGCCGCTCGCGCTCGCCGAGCAGCGCGCGGAACACGCCGTAGAGCGGCGCGACGACGGTATCCAAAAGCGGCGCTGTCTTCTCGTCGGGCTTGCCGTCATGGGCGGCCTGCACCTGTTCGTAGGTAAGGCGCGCGGCCGAGCGCATCAGCCCGCGCAAGAAACGGTGGCCGCGCTTGTTGCCGTCGCGGTCGAACCACAGATGCACCGCCATCACGGCGCGGTCCTCGCCGGGCCGCAGGCTGCACAAATCGTTCGACAGTTTTTCCGGCAGCATCGGCACCACGCGGTCGGGGAAATAGACCGAGTTGCCGCGCGCCCGCGCCGCGCGGTCCAGCGCCCCGCCTTGGCGCACGTACCAGGCCACGTCGGCGATCGCGACCACGGCGTGCCAGCCCAAGCGGTTGTCGGGATCGGGGTCGGGCTCGGCCCAGACCGCGTCGTCGAAGTCGCGCGCATCGGCGCCGTCGATCGTCACCAGCTTCAACTCGCGCAAATTGGTGCGCCGGCCCAGCTCCACGGGCGCGGCGCGCTCCGCCTCTGCCACGGCCTCTTTCGGAAAAGCGACGGGAATGTCGTGCGTGTGGATCGCGATCAGGCTGAAGGCACGCGGGTTGTCCATGCTGCCGATGCGCTCGGCCACCCGCGCCGTCGGCAGGCCGAGGCGGCGCGGCGGCAGCATCTCGGCCAGCACCAGCTCGCCGTTTTCGGCCCCGCCGGTGTCGCGGACATCGACGTGGTATTCGGTCTTGGCGCGCCGGTCGGTCGGGCGGATGCGCCCGCCCTCGCTGGCCTTGGGCGAGCGGTGGAACACGCCCACCAGGCGCCGCGCCGCCCCGCTCAATGCAGCGCCGATATGGCGGATGACCTGTGCCTGGTATCCGTCGTCGATCCGCGTCAGCTTGGCCAGCACGCGCTCGCCGCGCGCCAGGTCGGGATGGCCGTGCACGGGTACAACGTAGACCCGCGGCGGCGGACCCGAGCCATGCCATTGCATCGGGCGCGCCAGCACTTCGCCGTCGGGATCGACGCCGAGCACCTCCAGCACCGCGACCGCGGGCAGGGTGCCGGGCTTGGATTTATCGCCGCCGCCGGAATAGCGGCGCCCGGCTTCGATCAGCCCTTCTTCTTTCAACTGCTTCAGCATGGATTTGAGCTCTATGCGGTCGGCGCCCTTGATGGAAAAGGCGCGCGCGATCTCGCGCCGGCCGACGCGGCCCGGACTTTCGCGGATGAAGTCGAGCAACTGCTGCTTGTCGGGCAGGCCCGGCGGCTTGCCTTTGCCGGGGCCGTGCGACTTGCTCACGCGCCGCCGGCCGCGCGCTTCTTGGCGGGCTTGGGCGCGGCTTCCGGTGCTTTCGCCCTTGGCTTGGAAGGCTTTTTCGCTTTCTTCTCCGCCGCCGTCGCTGCGGCTTCGGCGGTTTCGGCCTCGGCCGGCGCCGCCTTGCCTTTCTTGCCCTTCGCCGCCCTGGCCGCGAGCATCGCAACGGCCGCGTCCAGCGTGACCTCGGTCTCGTTCATGCCACGCGGCAGCGAGGCATAGACCCGCCCATGCGCCACATAGGGGCCGTAGCGGCCCTGGTGCAGGGTGATCGGCTTCTGGTCGGCTGGGTGCACACCCAGCTCCTTGCCGGGCTGGCGGCGGCGGCCACCGCCCTTGCCCGCGGTCGCGATCAGATCGACCGCGCGGTTGATGCCGATGGTCAGCACGTCTTCGTCCGCAGGCAGCGACTTGAACACGCCGTCGTGTTTCACATACGGGCCGAAGCGGCCGATGCCGGCGGTGATGTCCTGGCCGGATTCCGGATGTTTGCCGATGACGCGCGGCAGGCTGAGCAGCGCCAGGGCGCGCTCGAACGTCAGGTCGTTCGGCGCGATGTGCTTGGGCAGCGACACGCGCTTGGGCTTTTCGATTTCGGGCGCCGCCGGCGCGGCCGGGTCGGCGGCTTTGCTTTTCTTCTTCTTCTTGCCCTTGGGCTGCGGCGGCGGGGTTTCGCCCAGCTGCACGTAAAGCCCGTAGGGGCCGAGGCGCAGCGTCACCGCCTTGCCGGTGGCGGGATCGATGCCCAGCTCGCGCTTGCCGCCCTCGATCGCTTGCGCCTGCTGTGTGCCGTCCATCACCGCCAGCGGGCAGGTGAACTTGCAGTCCGGGTACTTGGCGCAGCCGATGAAGGCGCCGTGCCGGCCCAGCTTCAATCCCAGGCGGCCATCGGGGCAGGACGGGCATTTGCGCGGATCGGCGCCGCCGGGGCTCATCGGGAAGAAATGCGGCCCCAAATCCGCGTCCAGCTTGTCCAGCACGTCGCGCACGCGCAGTTCCTTGGTGCCGGCGACGGCGGCCGAGAAATCCTTCCAGAAATCGCGCAGCACGGTTTTCCAGTCGATGCGCTCGCCGGAAATGTCGTCCAGCTTGTCTTCCAGCGCGGCGGTGAAGCTGTATTCGACGTAGCGCTCGAAGTAGCTGGCCAGGAACGCGATCACCAGCCGCCCGCGGTCCTGCGGCACGAAGCGGCGCTTGTCCAGGGTGACGTAATTCCGGTTCTGCAAGACCTGGATGATGCTGGCGTAGGTCGAGGGCCGGCCGATGCCCAGCTCCTCCAGGCGCTTCACCAGGCTCGCCTCGGAATAGCGCGGTGGCGGCTGGGTGAAATGCTGTTCGGGACGCACCGCTTCGCGCGCCATCGACTGGCCCTCGGCCATGTCGGGCAGGCGGCGTTCGGCCTCGCCGTCCTTGTCCTCGGCGGGGTCGTCCACGTCCTCGTGGTAGAGCTTCAGGAACCCGTCGAACTGAACCACCGATCCGGTCGCGCGCAGCACCAGCAAGCCGTCGGGCGAGGCGATATCGACCGCGACCTGGTCCAGCGTCGCGCTTTCCATCTCGCTGGCGAGCGCGCGCTTCCAGATCAGCTCGTAGAGCTTCAACTGCTCGGGATCGAGATGCCGGGCGATTTCCTGCGGGCGCAGGCCGAAATTGGTCGGCCGGATCGCCTCGTGCGCCTCCTGGGCGTTCTTCGCGGTGCTCTTATAGACGCGCGGCTGCTCGGGCACGTATTCGCGGCCGTAATCGGCGCCGATCTGCGTGCGCGCCGCGTCGATCGCCTCGCGGCTCAACTGCACCGAATCGGTGCGCATATAGGTGATCAGGCCGACCGTGTCGCCCTCGATGTCCACGCCTTCGTACAGGCGCTGGGCGATCTGCATGGTGCGGCTGGTGCCGAAGCCGAGCTTGCGCGAGGCTTCCTGCTGCAAGGTCGAGGTGGTGAAGGGCGCCGGCGGGTGGCGGCGCACCTGCTTGCGCTCGACCGATTTGACCTGGAACGGCGCGGCGCCGATCCTGGCAGCCGCGGCCTCGGCCGCCTCGCGCGCCGGCAGGTCGAACTTGTCGAGCTTCCGGCCGTCGAGGTGCGTCAGGCGCGCTATGACCGCGCCGCCGCCAGGCGTACGGAAATCGGCGTCGATGGTCCAGTATTCGCGGTTCTTGAATACCTCGATCTCGGACTCGCGCTCGCAGATCAGGCGCAGCGCCACCGATTGCACGCGGCCGGCCGAGCGCGCGCCCGGCAGCTTGCGCCACAGCACCGGCGACAGCGTGAAGCCGACCAGGTAATCGAGCGCCCGGCGCGCCATATAGGCGTCGATCAGGTTGTGGTCCAGCTCGCGCGGATGCTTCAGCGCGTCCAACACCGCCGAGCGCGTGATCTCGTGGAACACGATGCGTTTGACGTCGATGCCGCCGAGCACCTTGCGCTGCTTCAGCATCTCCTTGACGTGCCACGAGATCGCCTCGCCCTCGCGGTCCGGGTCGGTGGCCAGGTACAGATGCTTGGCGCCATTGCCCAGGGCGTCGGCGATGTCGCGGATGCGCTTTTCCGACCGCGCCTCGGACTCCCATTCCATCGCGAAGTCTTCGTCCGGCTTGACGCTGCCGTCTTTCGCCGGCAGGTCGCGCACATGGCCGAAGCTGGCGAGAACGATGTACCCGCTGCCCAGATACTTGTTGATCGTCTTCGCCTTGGCAGGCGATTCAACGACGACAACGTCCATGAAAACTTTCCGTCCGTTTCGAAGCCGCGCCCGGGCTTGGGCGCATCCGGATCAGATGGGGTGCGCGTCAGCTCGCGTCCAGGGCGACACGGTTGCCGGAATGGCGGGCGATCCGGCCCGCAAGCTCCAATTCCAGCAACGCCGCCTGGACGACGGGCGCGGACAATTGGCATTGCCGGATGATTTCGTCAACCTCCACCGGCGTGGGGCCGAGAATGCGCAGCACGCGATCGCGCGCCTGGGCGAGCGCGGTTTCGTCCGGCGCCGAGAAGCTTTCCCGTTCGCTTTCAACCGCTTGCGCCGTACGCGCGGCCGGCGCGCTCGGCCCGGTTAACGCGCCCAATACCGCCAGGACGTCGCCGGCGTTTTCGGTCAGCGTGGCGCCCTGGCGAATCAAATCGTTGGCGCCGCGGCAGCGCGGATCGAGCGGCGAGCCGGGCACGGCGAACACCTCGCGTCCCTGTTCGTTCGCCAGCCGCGCGGTGATCAGCGAGCCCGAGCGGAACGCGGCCTCGACCACCACGACGCCCACGCTCAAGCCCGCGATCAGGCGGTTGCGCTTGGGAAAATCGCGCTCGCGCGCAACCAGGCCGGGTGGGCGCTCGGACAACACGGCGCCCGATCCCGAAGCGACGATCTTTTCGTACAGCGCCGCGTGCTCGGGCGGATAGATCTGATCCACGCCGCCCGCCAGCACCGCCAGCGTGCCGGATGATGCTTCGCCGGCATCGAGCGCGCCCTGATGCGCCGCCCCGTCGATGCCGCGCGCCAGGCCCGAGACCACCAGCAACCCGGCCTGCGCCAGTTCCGTTGCTAGTTGCCGCGCGAAACGCACCCCCGCGGCCGAGGCGTTGCGCGCGCCCACCACGGCGACGGCGCGGCGGCCGAGCAGGTCGGCATTGCCGCGCAGATAGAACAGCGGCGGCGCGTCGTCGATCGCCTGCAACGCCTCGGGATAGGTGGGATCGTCGAAGGCGACGATGCACGCGCCGATCTTCTTCGCGGCGGCAAGTTCCCGCTCCGCGTCCTCGCGCGCCGGGATTTGCTGCGCGCCGGTACGGCCGCCGCGGCGCGCCAGGTCGGGCAGGGCGCCAAGCGCGCGCGACGCCGAACCGAAGCGGCGCAGCAACGTACGGAACGTCACCGGCCCGACATTCTCGGTGCGGATCAGGCGCAGCCGGTCGATCAACTCTTGGTCGTTCATGGCCGCGACGATGGCGGGGCGGATGCCGCCCGTCAACCGGCGGGTGGCGGCGCTTTCTTCTGCCCGATCTTCGATTCTTCGCCTTTGAGGAGCCGGCGGATGTTCTCGCGGTGGGTCCATAAGCTTATGACGAACACCAGGGCCATCATCTGGCCTTGCTGCGGCGCTCCCAGATACCAGGCGTAAAACGGCGCGGCCCCCAGGGCGGCAAGTGCTGCGAGCGACGAATAGCGGAACAGCGCCGCGAACGCGACCCAGGTAAGGCAGGCGGCGAGGCCGGCCATCCACGACAGCCCCAGCAGGATGCCGAGGGCCGTCGCCACGCCCTTGCCGCCCTTGAACTTCAGCCACACCGGGAACACGTGGCCGATCACCGCGAACAACGCGGCGATCACCGCCATGTCGGGCCCGCCGTAGCGGTAACCCAGCAGCGCCGCGGCGGTGCCCTTGCCGCCGTCCAGCAGCAGCGTGGCCGCGGCCAGGCCCTTGCGGCCGGTGCGCAGCACGTTGGTGGCGCCGATATTGCCCGACCCCACCTTTCTTATGTCGCCCACGCCCGCGATCTTGGTCAGCACCAGGCCGAAGGGGATCGCGCCGAGGAGATAGGCGAGGAGCGCGCCGATGTAGAAAGGCATCTGGGCACTGAGGCTGGGCGGCAGGTCGAACATGGTGCGGCGCTTAAGCGCCGGCCTGGAAAACGGTGCGGCCGTCGATCACCGTGCGCATCGCCATGCCCTGCACGGGCAGGCGTTCGAACGGCGTGTTCTTGGATTTGGAGCGGATGGCCTTTTCCTCCACCACCCAGGGCCGGTCGGGATCGATCAGGATGAAATCGGCCGGCGCGCCTTTTTCCAGCCGCCCGGCGGCGAGGCCCAGAATGCGCGCGGGCGCGTCGGTCAGAACCCGCAGCACGTCGATCAGCCCGAGCTGCTTATTCTGATAAAGCCCGAGAGACAGGGCCAGCAGCGTTTCCAAACCGATGCCGCCGCATTCCGCGTGGATGAAGGGCAGGCGCTTGGAGTCCTGGTCCTGCGGCGCGTGGTCCGACGCGATGGCGTCGATCGTGCCGTCGCGCAATCCCGCCACGATCGCCTGGCGATCGGCCTCGCAACGCAAGGGCGGCGACAGCTTGGCGAAGCTGCGATAGTCGCCCACGGCCAGCTCGTTGAGCGCGAAATAGGGCGGGGCGGTGTCGCAGGTGACCCTCAGGCCCTTCTTCTTGGCGCCGCGGATCAACTCCACCGTCTCGCCTGTGGAGACATGGGCGACGTGATAGCGCCCGCCGGTAAGCTCGACCAGCCACAGGTCGCGCGCCACCAGCATCGACTCGGCGCAGACCGGAATGCCGGGGATGCCCAGGCGCGTGGCGATCTCGCCTTCGGTCATGGCGCCGTCCCGGGCTAGCGACGGCTCTTCCGCGTGCTGCACGATCAGCGCGTCGAAGGCGGTGGCGTAGCTCAGCGCACGGCGCATCACCCCAGCGTCGGCGATGGCGCGCACCCCGTCGGTGAAGCCCACGGCGCCCGCCTCTTTCAACAGCCCGATCTCGGAGATGTCCTTGCCCGCCAGCTCGCGCGTCGCGGCGGCATAGGCATAGACCTTGGCGCGCTTCACCTCCCTGGCGCGCCGGGCGATGAACTCGATGCCCGAAACGTCGTCGATCACCGGCTCGGTGTTGGGCAGGCACGCCATCGACGTGACGCCGCCGGAAACGGCGGCCGCCCCGGCGCTGGCGATGGTCTCCTTGTGCTCCTCACCCGGCTCGCGCAACTGCACGCGCATGTCCACCAAGCCCGGGGCCAGCACCAGGCCCTTACAATCCACCGTCTCGAAGTCCCTGGGCACACCCGACTTAAATAGAGTGGGGCCGAGGTCGGCAATCTTCTCGCCCTCGGTCAGCAACGCGCCTTTGACATCCAGTTTGCTCGCGGGGTCGATCAGCCGCGCGTTGATATAGGCCACGCGCGCATGGCCGTTCGCGCCGCCGGCGTCGAGCCGCGTCGCCATCGCCTAATTGCCCTGGGGGTTGTTGCGCTGCGCGGGATCGCGCGTCAGCGCGTCCAGCACCGCCATGCGCACGGCCACGCCCATCTCCACCTGCTCGCGGATCACGCTGCGGTCGATGTCGTCGGCCACTTCGCTGTCGATCTCCACCCCCCGGTTCATCGGGCCGGGATGCATGATCAAAGCGTCGGGCTTGGCCGATTCCAGCTTGTCGTAGTCCAGGCCGAAGAAATGGAAATACTCGCGGATCGACGGCACGAAGCTGCCCTGCATCCGCTCGGTCTGCAGCCGCAGCATCATCACGATGTCGCAATCCTTGAGGCCCTTGCGCATGTCGTGGAACACCTCGACGCCCAGGCGCTCGGCGGCGGCCGGAAGCAGGGTTGGAGGAGCGATCAGCCGCACGCGCGCGCCCATGATCTGCAATAGCTGGATGTTCGAGCGCGCCACGCGGCTGTGCAATATGTCGCCGCAGATCGCCACCAGCAGGCCCGCGAGCTTGCCGCGGCGCCGGCGGATGGTCAGCGCGTCGAGCAGCGCCTGGGTCGGGTGCTCATGGCTGCCGTCGCCGCCGTTGATGACCGCGCAATTGACCTTCTGCGACAGCAGGGCCACCGCGCCCGAATCGGGATGGCGCACCACCAGCACGTCGGGGTGCATGGCGTTCAGCGTCATGGCGGTATCGATCAGGGTCTCGCCCTTCTTGATCGAGGAGGTCGAGACCGACATGTTGATGACGTCGCCGCCCAGGCGCTTGCCCGCCAGCTCGAAGCTGGTGCGGGTGCGGGTGGAATTCTCGAAGAACAGGTTGATGATGGTGCGGCCGCGCAGGATGGTGCTTTTCTTGTCGGCGGCGCGGCTCTGCTGGACGTAGCTGTCGGCGAGATCGAGCAGGAAGGTGATCTCGTCCGCGGTCAGCCCCTCGATTCCCAACAGGTTCCGGTGCGGGAAGCGCAACGGCGCGGTCCCTTTGGTGGTGATCGCAGTGAGCGCGGGGGACATCAGCGGCGGAATATAGGTAGGGTGGCCGGTACCCGCAAGCGCGCAAGCGGCGACTTGGCCTTGGCGCTTGTGGACAACGCGCCGCCCGGCCCGGCGATTCGCTAAACCAGCAGCATCAAAAGCGGCAGGGTCAGCATGGCGGCCAGGGTCTGCACGGTGATGATCCCGGCCATCAGGCGATGATCGCCGCCGAGCTGGCGCGTGAGAATATAAGAGGCGGCCGAGGCCGGGCAGCCGTTGAACATCACCGCCACGGCCAAGGTGGCGCCCTGCATCCCCAGCGCCAAGCCCAGAAGCGCCGTGATGCCGGGCAGAACCAACAGCTTGAGGGCCGAGGCCCCGGCCAAGGTGGCACCCGCGGCGCGCGCCGCCGCCAGGTCCAGCCCCGCGCCGACGCACAGCAACCCCAGGGGCAGGGCGGCCCGGCCCAGCAGCCGCAGGAACTCCTCGCCCACGGCCGGCAGGTTCACGCCGCTGAGATTGATGGCGATGCCCAGGGCGCAGGCCAGGATGATGGGGTTGCGCAGGATCTGCCCCGCCGCGTCGCGCCCGCGCCGCGCCGCGCCATGCGCCGACAGAACCACGACGCTCAAGACGTTGACCAGCGGGATCACCACGGCGATGGCGACGGCGGCCAGGGTCAGCCCGGCGCTGTCGTACATCGACGCCGCCGCCGCCAGCGCCACATAGGTGTTGGGGCGAATCGCCCCCTGGAACAGGGCGGTAAACGCGGCGTCCGCGACCGGCAGGCGCCGGCGCAGGGCGTAAAGCCCGCCGGAAACCGCCGCCACGCCGCCGACCATCGCCACGGCCATCGGCCACAGCCTGATATCGGCGATTTCGGCCCGCGCCATGCTGACGACCAACAGGGCAGGGAACAGGATGAAATAGTTCAGCCGCTCCGCCGGCAGCCAGAACCCGTCGCCATACGGGCCGAAGCGGCGCATCAGGAACCCCATCGCCACCATCGCGAAAATCGGCACCAGGGCGATCAGCACAGCGGTCACGGGGCCTGCTCTTGCTCTTTCGCGGCGGCGGCCAGCCGGTCGAGCAGCCCTTGCAGGATGTAGGCGGCGGCGGCCTTGTCCACGACCTGGCTGCGCCTGGCCCGCGACATATCGGCGTCCAGCAGCGCCCGGGTCACGGCGACGGTGGAAAGCCGCTCATCCCAGAAGGCCAGCGGCAGGTCGAGCTTCTCCAGCAGGTTGGCGGCGAACTGGCGCACGGACTGGCAGCGCTTGCCTTCGCCCCCATGCATATCGACGGGCAGGCCCACCACTAGCCCACCGACCCCGCGTTCGGTGCAGACCGCCACCAGCCGCGCGGCGTCGGCGGCGAACTTGGCGCGGCGGATGGTCTCCAGCGGCGTGGCGACGGTCAGCGAGCCGTCCGAGAGGGCGAGGCCGATGGTCTTTTCGCCGACATCCAGGCCCAGAAGCCGCCGGTTGCGCGGCAGCGCGGCCTTGAGCGCCAGGGGGTCGAGCACGGGCATGTCTAGGGAGTCCCAGGGGCGGAAAATCAGGCAGACACTAGCAGAAACTGCCCGATCGCAAACCCGGCCCGGGCGTTGCCCGCAAGCGGCCCCAAGTGCTATTTTCCGCGCGGATTTCCGGGTATTGGCCGCTTAACTAAAAGGACGGACGGCGCATGGCGCTCGACCGCAAGACCGTGGCGCATATCGCCAAGCTGGCGCGCATCAAGGTGCGGGACGACGAGCTCGACGCCCTAGCGGGCGAGCTTACCGGCATCCTCGCCTGGGTCGAACAGTTGCAAAAAGTCGATGTCACCGGCGTCGAGCCGATGACCGGCACCGTGGCGATGGCATTGAAGCAGCGCGAGGATGTCGTCACCGACGGCGGCATCCGCGACAAGGTGCTGGCCAACGCGCCCAGCGCCGAGGGCGGCTTCTTCGCGGTGCCCAAGGTGATCGAGTGACGACGTCCCTCACCGATCTCACCATCGCCGAGACGCGCGCGGGCCTCAGGGCCAAGAAATTCTCGGCCGGCGAGATCGCGCGCGCGCATATCAAGGCGATGGAGCGGGCCAGGCATCTCAACGCCTTCATCACCGAAACGCCGGAACGCGCGCTGAAAGACGCGGCGGCCAGCGACGCGCGCATAGCAAAAGGCGGAGCGTTGCCGATGGAAGGCGTGCCGCTGGCGATCAAGGATCTGTTCTGCACCGAAGGGGTGCTCACGACCGCCGGTTCGCACATCCTCGATGGATTCAAGCCGCCGTATGAATCGACGGTAACGTCGCAGCTGTGGCGCGATGGCGCGGTGATGCTGGGCAAGACCAACATGGACGAGTTCGCGATGGGCTCGTCCAACACCACCTCTTACTACAAGCCGGTCGCCAACCCGTGGACGCGGCGTGGCGACAACCGCCCGCTGGTGCCCGGCGGCTCGTCCGGCGGGTCGGCGTCGTCGGTCGCCGCGCGCATCGCCGTGGCCGCCACCGGCACCGACACGGGCGGGTCGATCCGCCAGCCCGCGTCGTTCACCGGCATCGTCGGCATGAAGCCGACCTATGGGCGCTGCTCGCGCTGGGGCGTGGTCGCCTTCGCCTCGTCGCTGGACCAGGCCGGGCCGATGGCGCGCACGGTGCGCGACGCGGCGATCATGCTGCGCTCGATGGCCGGGCACGATCCCAAGGACTCGACCTCGGTCGATGCGCCCGTGCCGGATTACGAGGCGGTTCTGGGCCGGGGCGTGAAGGGATTGCGCGTCGGCATACCAAAAGAATACCGCGTCGACTCGATGCCGGCGGAGATCGACAAGCTATGGCAGCAGGGCGTGGCGTGGCTTAGGGACGCGGGGGCGGAGCCCGTGGAGATCAGCCTGCCGCACACCAAGCTGGCGCTGCCCGCCTATTACATCATCGCTCCGGCCGAGGCGTCGTCGAACCTGGCGCGCTACGACGGCGCGCGGTTCGGCCTGCGCGAAAAGGGCGCCACCCTGACCGAGATGTACGAGAACACCAGGGCCGCCGGCTTCGGCAAGGAAGTGCGGCGGCGCGTGATGATCGGCACCTACGTTCTGTCCTCGGGCTATTATGACGCCTATTACATCCGCGCCCAGCGCGTGCGGGCGCTGATCGCGCGCGACTTCACCGAGGCGTTCAAGAAGGTCGACGTGATGCTGACGCCCACCGCGCCCAGCGCCGCCTTCGGCGTGGACGACAAGGCCGACGATCCGATCGCCATGTACCTCAACGACGTGTTCACCGTGACCGTGAACCTGTCGGGCCTGCCCGGCATTTCCGTGCCCGCGGGCCTCAGCGCCGACGGCTTGCCGCTGGGCTTGCAGCTCATCGGCAAGGCGTTCGACGAGGAAACCGTGCTGCGCGCCGCCGAGTCGGTGGAAAAAGCGGCGAGTTTCACCGCGAGGCCGTCCCCATGATCGAAGGCCGCACCGGCAAGTGGGAGATGGTCCTGGGCCTCGAGGTCCATGCCCAGGTCACGTCCAAGGCTAAGCTGTTCTCGGGCGCGGCGACCGAATTCGGCGCCGAGCCGAACACGCAAGTGTCGTTCGTCGACGCGGCGTTTCCCGGCATGCTGCCGGTGATCAACCGGAAATGCGTGGAACAGGCGGTGCGCACCGGCCTGGGCTTGAAGGCCCAGATCAACCTGCGCTCGGTGTTCGACCGCAAGAACTATTTCTATCCCGACCTGCCCGCGGGCTATCAGATTTCGCAATACACGCAGCCGGTCGTCGGCAAGGGCGCGGTCGTCGTCGACCTGCCCAGCGGCGAGTCGCGCACCGTGGGCATCACGCGCCTGCATCTGGAACAGGATGCGGGCAAAAGCCTGCACGACCAGAGCCCGAGCGAGACTTATGTCGATCTCAACCGCGCGGGCGTGGCTTTGATGGAAATCGTCAGCGAGCCCGACATGCGCTCGGCCGAGGAAGCGGCGGCCTATTTGCGCAAGCTGCGCTCGATCCTGCGCTATCTCGGCACCTGCGACGGCAACATGGAGGAAGGCTCCATGCGTTGCGACGTGAACGTGTCGGTGCGAAAGCCGGGCGACACGAAGCTCGGCACGCGCTGCGAGATCAAGAACGTGAATTCCGTGCGCTTCGTGATGCAGGCAATCGAGTACGAAGCGCGCCGGCAGGTCGAGATACTCGAGGACGGCGGCAAGATCGACCAGGAAACGCGGCTGTTCGATTCGGTCAAAGGCGAGACTCGCTCGATGCGCTCGAAGGAAGACGCGCACGACTACCGCTATTTCCCCGATCCCGACCTCTTGCCCCTGGTGCTGGACCCGGCATGGGTCGAGGGCATCAAGAAATCGCTGCCGGAACTGCCCGACGACAAGAAGGCGCGGTTCGTTAGCGCTTATGGTATGTCGGCCCAAAAGGCGAACGAATTAGTGGCGGACAAAGATGTCGCTGATGCTTGGGAAGAGGGTTATAAGAACAAGACAATGAAGCGAAAATTTTCTCCGGATGATGAGGCCCAAGTAAAATCTCATATAGCTAATCCAGAGAAACATGGCATTGCTGCACCATTGAAGTTAATTCTGACCACATCTTCTGCGGCGAGCGTAAATTCAGTCTTCGCTTACGCATTCTCAACCGCAAATGCACTAGCCCAAAGCTCTCCGTCTCTAACGATAAGAGCTAACGAGCCTCAGCCGGCGATCCAGAAAAGTAGAGATGTAAGTTCGACGGAATTCGCCAAACGCGTCTTGGAAGAACAGGAGAAAACTCAAGAGTCTCTCCCGGCTATTATTATTAAAAAGCTTGATCTTGATGAGCTTCAGGCGCTTCAAGAAACCGGTGTGATTTCAAGTAGGATGGCAAAAGAAGTTTATGCTGAAATGGAGAGGACCGGAAAATCCCCTTCAAAAATTGTTGAGGAGCGGGGTCTAAAGCAGGTCACCGACGCGGGCGAAATCGAGCGCGAGGTGGATGCAGCGCTAGCCGGGCTCGCCGCCAAGGTCGCTGAGTATCGCGCCAAGGACGAGGCGGGAAGGGCCAAGATGTTCGGCTTTTTCGTCGGCCAGGTGATGAAGCGCACCGGCGGCAAGGCCAACCCGGCGGCAGTCAACGAACTGTTGAAGAAGAAGCTGGCGACGTAAGTCGTCATGCCCGGACTTGATCCGGGCATCCACGCCGGACGCTTGAAAAGATTGAAGCGTGGATGGCCGGGTCCAGCCCGGCCATGACGGAATACTAACGGCGGCGAGCGCGCGCCTTCCGTTTCGGCAACTCCGCCGCCCGTGTCTCGAACGCGGCGGGCAGGGTGATCTCGATCATCTCGACATCGGGTGAGTGCCAGACCTCGCGGTGCTTTATGCCCGGGGGCTGATAGACCGACGAGCCGGCCTTGAGCGTCACCTGGCCATAACCCTCGTACTCGAACCGCACGCGGCCCTTCAACACATAGACCATCTGGAAGTCGAGCGCGTGGCTGTGGGCGCCCGAGCCCTTCACCTGTTTCTTGCCGCCGCTGTTCGCGGCGCGGATCACATGCGCCAGCACTTTGCCACGCGTGGCGCGGGCGATGCCCAGATCGCGGTATTGGAAGAACGCGCGCAACCCGCCGCCCTTGAAATCGCGCGCCTTGGCGTGGCGCACGACCGGCAAAGGGTTGCGCGCCGCTCCGGCTCGCAGCGCGGCCGCGGCCATATGCGTGCTCAGACCACCCAGGGACGCTGGGCGTGGACGCGCTGCTCGAAGTCGGCGATTGCCTTGTCCTTCTTCAGCGTGAGACCGATCTCGTCGAGACCGTTCAGCAAGGTCGCCTTGCGCGCCGGGTCGATCTCGAACTTGATCGTGCCGCCGTCCGGGCCGTTGATCTCCTGCTTCTCCAGGTCGACGGTCAGCGTGGCGTTGGCGCCGCGGTTGGCGTCGTCCAGCAGCAGCGCGAGCTGCTTCTTGGTCACCTTGACCGGCAGGATGCCGTTCTTGAAGCAGTTGTTGTAGAAAATGTCGGCGAAACCTTCCGAGATCACGCAGCGTATGCCGAAATCGGCCAGCGCCCAGGGCGCGTGCTCGCGCGACGAGCCGCAGCCGAAATTCTCGCCCGCCACCAATATCTGCGCCTTGCGATAGGCCGGCTTGTTCAGCACGAAGTCGGGATTCTCCGATCCGTCTTCCTTGTAGCGCAGCTTGCTGAACAGCGCCGTACCCAGGCCCGTGCGTTTGATGGTCTTCAGGTATTGCGCGGGAATGATCATGTCGGTGTCGATGTTGGGCATCGGCATGGGCGCGGCCACGCCCGTCAGCTTGTCGAATTTGCGCATCGGAATCGCTCCCACAAGGCCCGCCGGTTCAGGGGCGGGACAGTATGGCGAACCGGCCCGGCGCGCAATCGCCCACTACCCGGCAATTGGAGGCGTAATCCACCGAAATTCGGCCAAAATCCGCTGGTTTCATTGCGCCGGGGCGAGAATCGCCCTAGGTTTGGCTCATACTCAACTGGAGCAGCCGTGAAACGCTATATCGCCACGGGCGTATTGGGGCTGGCGCTGCTCGTCGCGGCGCTGGCCTGGACCATTCTTGGCGAGGGATCGCGGCACGCATCCCAGCCCGGCGCCGCCGTGTCATCGGCCAAGCCCGATGTCGCCGCACCCCCGCCGCTGCCCGGAGCCAAGGCCAACAATCCGCTCGCCGCGGCCGCGCCGGGTGCTGCGCAAGGCATCGCGAGCTTCGACGTGGTGCGGATCAAGCCGTCGGGCGACGCGGTGATCGCCGGCCGCGCCGCGCCGGGCGCTGTAGTCACCATCCTCGATGGCGGCCGCGAGCTCGGTAAAGTTACGGCCGATGCGCGCGGCGAATGGGTGTTCCTGCCGGCCGAACGTCTGCCGCCGGGCTCGCGTGCGTTGTCGCTGCGCGTGCGCAATGCCGACGGCACGGAAGCGCCGTCGCCGTCGGTGGTGGTCATGCATGTGCCTGAACCGGGCGCGGTGGCCGTGGAAGCCGGCGACGCGGCCGTGGCGGTCGCCGTGCCGCGCGAGGGCGGCGCCAGCCGCATATTGCAGGCACCGCCGCCGCCGGCGGAAAAGAAATCGACGTCGCCCGTGTCGGTCGACGTGGTGGATTACGATACCGGCGGCAAGCTGATCCTGTCGGGCCGCGGCGCCCCAGGCAGCGAGATCGTGGTCTATCTCGGCGACCGGGCGATCGGCCGGGCCAGGCCCGACAGCGCCGGCAACTGGCGCCTCAACGTCGAAACCGCGATCGAACCGGGCGATTACCGCCTGCGCGCCGATCAAGTGGCGGCCGAGCCGGGACAGCAGGCGCGCGTCGTCGCGCGCGTCGAAATGCCGTTCACGCAGATCGATCTTGCCACGCTGGCGCCGGCGGCGCCGGGGAGCGAGGCCATGTACGTCATCGTGCAGCCGGGCGACAGCCTGTGGCGCATCTCGCGCTATCACCTGGGCCGGGGCATCCAGTACACGGTGATCTACCAGGCCAACAAAGACCAGATTCGCGACCCAGACCTGATCTATCCCGGCCAGGTCTTCGCCGTGCCGACGATGAATTGAAGCCCGGCCGACGTTCCGGCATCGCCGCAGACAACCGCATGGACGCGATCCGTCAGGCCGTGATGATGCCGATCCACCGCGAGGGCTGGCCCTTCATCCTGGGTTTCGCCGCGGTTGCCGTGCTGCTGTTCTTCGCCGCCCAGCCGCTCGGCTGGATCGGCGTGATCCTCACGGCTTGGTGCGCCTATTTTTTCCGCAACCCCGACCGGGTAACGCCGACGCGCCCCGGGCTGGTGGTCAGTCCCGCCGACGGGGTGGTGCAGAAGATCGACAGCGTGCCGCCGCCGCCGGAGCTCGGCATGGACCCGGCGCCGCGCCCGCGCATCGGCATTTTCATGAACGTGTTCGACGTGCACGTTAACCGCGCGCCGGTGGACGGCGCGGTCAGGGCCGTGGTCTACCACCCCGGCAAGTTCATCAATGCGTCGCTCGACAAGGCCAGCGAGCACAACGAGCGCAATTCTGTGCGCTTAGGCTTGGCCGACGGGCGCGAGGTGGCGGTGGTCCAGATCGCGGGGCTGATCGCGCGGCGCATTAAATGCGAGCTTGCGGCCAACCAGGCCGTGCGCGCGGGCGAGCGATTTGGCATTATCAGGTTCGGCAGCCGGGTGGACGTGTACCTGCCGCCGGGCGCAAATCCGCTGGTCGCCGTGGGCCAGCGCGCGGTCGGCGGCGAAACCGTGCTGGCCGACCTGGACAGCGCCGAGGCGCCGCGGCCCGGGGAAATTCGCTAGCCAGAGGAGGTGCGGATGATGCGCGAACGCCGTCGACCGCGGGTGCGGCTGGGCCATCGCGTCGTGCCGCGGCTCAAGGGCGAGCCGATCAACCGGCTGATCCCGAACATTCTCACCGTGCTGGCGCTGTGCTCGGGCATGACCAGCATTTTCTTCGCCATGCAGAACCGCTTCGAGTGGGCGGTTCTGTGCTTGGTGCTGGCCGGTATCTTCGACGGGCTGGACGGGCGCATGGCGCGGATGCTGGGCGGAACCTCGAAATTCGGTGCCGAGCTGGATTCGCTCAGCGATTTCTGCGCCTTCGGCGTGGCCCCCGCCATCATGATGCATTACTGGTCGCTGCATTTCGCCGCCGGCGCGGGCTGGTCGGTCTGCTTGCTCTACACCACGTGCTGCGCGCTGCGCTTGGCGCGCTTCAATACGGCAATCGGCAATCCCGACCTGCCGCCCTATGCCTACCGCTATTTCCAGGGCGTGCCGGCGCCGGCCGGGGCGGGCCTGGCCGTACTGCCGATGATCGTCGAATTCCAGATGGGCTACGGCGTGCTCGACCGCCCCGTGGTCACCGGCCCGTGGCTGTTCCTGGTGGCGATCCTGATGATCAGCCGCATCCCCACCTGGTCGTTGAAGGCGATCAAGATTCCGCGCGAATACGTCATGGCCGTGTTCGTGGCGCTGGCGGTGATGACGGCGCTGTTGGCCAGCTATCCGTGGGTTGTCCTGGGCATCATCGGCCTGTTGTACCTGGGCAGCATCCCGGTGAGCATGCGCAATTACCGCTTCCTGAAGCGCGAGGCCGAGCGCATGCAGCGCGGCGAGCCGCCGCCGGGCGCCATGCCGCCGGCGGCCCTGCCGCCGGCTGGCGTAGTGGATGCGCCGCTGCCCGTATTGGAACGCGAAGACGATAAGCACTAAGCCGCGTTCTTCAGGTCGGTTCCGCTCTGGGTTTCATTTGCCTCACCCTGATGTTTCAGGGTGACGATTGCCTGGGCCGCCTCGGCGGCGTCCTTGATGCCCGGCACCAGGATCTGCGTGCCGTCTTTGCGCGCGATCACCAGATGGCCGGTGCGCGGCGCCAGCTTCATGAAGCCGCCTGCCGCGTCGGGCAGCACGTTGACCGACGCGATATCGCCGAGCGCAACGCGCAGAGTGGGCAGCAGCACGTTCAGCTTCAGCCGCAGCTCGTGCGCGGTGACCTCGAAGCGGAAGCTGCGCTGGTTCAGCGTGCGCAACAGCAGCGACGCCGCGGTCGCGCCGATGAAGCCCGCCGGCGCAAAGAACGCCAGCGGCGCCATCATCAGCAACAGCACCGCCGCCCCGCGCCACAGCGCGACGGGGTCGGGCTCCGCCCAGAACAGCGCGGGTTCGTGCGATGGCGTGACGGTCTTGTTCGTCGTCATGACGGGCCTCCCTTGGGATGGCCTGATTCCCTGAAACCTTAAGTTCAATATGGTGCGTTCCAGGCTGTGCGGGAGGGGGCCGCCGGCATTAAATCGCTGTCATATCTAGCGCCGTATCGCCGAAGTCAGACCATCGAGGTGAATTCCAGCCCCACCAGCACCTTGTCGATCCGCCCGTCGCCGCCCGCCAGCGGCAGATGCACGATTTCGTATTCCAGCACGCGGGCGTCGCGCCGCAGCGGCTCGCCGCGAAAACCGATCGCCGCCCGCGCCTCGACCGCCCAGCGGTACAGGCGGATGACATAGGCCGCGTCGAGCGATGGAAAGGCTTGCGACACCATGCGGCCGGTATTGTCGGCGCCGTGGATCCGGGCCACATGCGTGCCGACCACGCGATAGCGGAAATCCTTGCCGTCCTCCACCACGTCCAGCAGCATCAGATAGGGCATGAGGTGCGGAATCGCCGTGGGATCGAATTCCGCGCGGGTCGGCGGCCTGCCGTCGCGGTGCAGGTCCCGCCAATGGCGCCACAGCTCGCGCAGCCTGGGCGAGGCGATTTCCGCCTCGCCGGCGATGAGATAACCGGCCGGCTGCTTCGCTGCGCTCACGTCGATAATTTTCCCGCTCTTATGCTACCAAAAACAGTATAGCAAACTCCGCATCCCCGTATCTTCACAGAATATCCGGGCGGGTTGGGATGGGCTAGTTTGCTAACACACCCAGCGCTTCATAAGCGTGCGGGGCCTGTGGTAAAGTCCGCGTGAAGCCGCAGGGAGGCGCTGTCATGAAGCTGGTATCGTCCAAGCCGCAGGCCAAGCAAACCGCCGAGGACGCCGTGGCGTGGCAGGTGCGCGTGGACCTGGCGGCGGCGCATCGCCTGGCGGTGATGCAGGGCTTGAACGAAGGCGTGTTCAATCACCTCACCGCCACGATCCCCGGCCGCGGCGATCGCTTCCTGGTCAATCCCTTCGGCCTGTACTGGTCCGAGGTCACAGCGAGCTGCCTGATCGAAGTCGGCTACGACGGCAAGGTGTTGAGCGGCGAGGGGGAGTGCGAACGCTCGGCCTTCTGCATCCACGCGCCGATCCACCGCCTGGCGCCCGGGGCCGGGGCCGTGCTGCACACCCATATGCCCTTCGCCAGCGCGCTGACGCGCCTGGAAGAACCGGAATTGCTGCCGATCGGCCAGACCGAAGTGTATGTCCGCAACCACATCGCCTACGACCACGACTATAACGGCGTGGCCTTCGACCCGGCGGAGGGCGAGCGCCTGGCCCGCGTGCTCGGCGACAAGAAAATCCTGTTCATGGCCAATCACGGCGTGGTCGTTGTCGGCGAAACCGTGGCCGAGGCTTATGACCGGCTGTTCTATCTCGAACGTGCCTGTCAGGCGCAGTGCTATGCCATGTGGACCGGCAAGAAGCTGCGCCATATCCGCCCCGAGGTGGTGCAGCAGATGCTCAAGCAAAGCGATGAAAAGATCACCTACGGCGGCAAGCGGCCCTTCCAGCACCATTTCGACGCGCTGAAGCGCGTGCTCGACAAGCGCGAGCCCGACTACAGGGACTGATGTCTGCTATCGGGGGCAACCCGAAAAATACATGCTCGATGCGAGTTTTCGCATTTTGATCCAACTGAGACATCGCGCTAGGGCCTGGTAGCGCTGGGGACAATCTATAGGCTGTGCAGCGGGCAGCGGGCAGGTATGGTCTTGGAGACTGGGGGAACAACGCTGGATGGCCATCCCAAGGTGGATAAGGTAACTTCGAGAAAGCGCGAGGTACATTGGAATCCTGAAATGCTAGATTTCAACGACTTTGGAAGAACCTTGGGGCCAAGACGCCCCGCCGCAATACATGAAGGTTGACCCAGCGTAACGGATATTGCAGTGAGCGATACTCCCTCTCCGACACTAGGGTCTCATTGGTACGAGAAGTGGCCCGAACGCCTGCAACGAGAGGAATTTGAATTTCGCACTCGACGCCCGTCATTCACGTTAAGCAAGGAGGCGGGCGGAGAACTCTCGTGGACTGGCGATGTGCGCTCAGCGTCTGGAAAATCCTACACGATCAAAATTGTTTATCCCAGCGACTATCCCTACAAACCGCCTAGTGTTTATCCGCTGTCTGTCAAGGCCGCAGAGATTTCACATAGTGGTCGACTTGGTTATCATCAGTACCACATGATGGCGGACGGCAGCATTTGCATTTCTTTCCCTCACTTTTGGACGTCGCATGCAACCGCTGTTGTACTTGCTGACGTGGCTGAATATTGGCTCAATGGATTGGAATGTTTCGTTCAGACGGGACAGTTTGATCCGGTCGTCAGGCCCGATGATCAAAAAGTTGTTCCCAATCAGCATCACATCGATTTTTCAGCGCTTCATAGCGACGTTCCCGGAGAGGGCCTTGAGGCTCTAGTACGGCATCTAGGCGAAGTCCTTGGCCTTTCTGTGGAGTGGGGCGGTCGCGGTGCCGACGACGGTAAAGATCTAATATTCACAAAAACACAGGCCGGTTTATTCGGCGAGGAAAAATTTCGCTGGCTTGTCCAGTGCAAAGACTATTCGTCCAGCGGCAGATCAGTTTCTGAATCTGACGTTGGGGCTGTGTTAGAAAAAATTCATCAGCATAAAGCGAATGGCTACTTGCTTGTGACCACGACCGCTGTGTCGACCGGTCTAAAAAAAATGCTGGACGCATTAGACGTGCGCAACAATGGTCCGACGCGCACCTGTGTGTGGGATGGTGCGGAATTAAGGAAACTTCTTACGCAAAAAGCAGCAAGTCTACTTGAAATCTACTTTCCGATTTCGGTCGTGAAAGAAGCGCATCTGGGTCGGCTTGATATGAGTCGGCTTTCCCATCAGCTGAGAACGACGGTAATTTCTATTCAACAAGGTTTAAAAGCAATCGAAACTCGAATCTTGGAAAACTCACTTCGAGACGATGCCGTGATACGGACCCTTCTTCTCAATTGTCAGGTGAGCGCAAACGAACTTTCATTTTATATGACGCGCATACCGGGATGTGATGACTATTTCGATCCGCAAGCTTCGTTCAAGCTCACGCATTCGTTCTTCGAGTCGATTGAGCGAAACGCCAAAGAATTTGCAATAACGGCGTCTTTCCCACCTCCCGTGCTTGAGATGCCTAATGCTAAAGCTCTTGAAAAGGTACCGGAGCTCAAAATTAGTGAACATGCATTTCAGACTGTAGTTCTTGAACTAATGCGGAACGCGGTCCATTACAATATTGATGCGACAAGTCCTATAAAAGTGACTGTTGAGCAGGCACATCAACAGTTACGGCTAAGCATTGAAAATAAGGGCATCAGAATAATGCCGGGAGAAGAACAGAATATTTTCAAATATGGATTCAGAGGTTTGCAAGCTGCTCGGCGTTCAGTCCGAGGCATGGGCGTTGGATTGTTTCTAGTCGGGGTCATAGTTCGGACGCACGGTGGGACTGTCGATCTCTCGCAAGATGGCGATCTCGTACGATTTTCGATCGCAGTTCCTACGACTAAGAATTAGCGCCGCGGCCCGCCTTCTGACCGCCCAGCTTTGCACCGGCAACAGTCCGCTCATGGCACCGAACCAACCTGCAGCGATGTCCGCTATCCTGTCGCTATCGTGTAATAAGCGGACTCTGGGCAAGCCATGGTCAACAAGCTCGATTTATGAGCATGCGGCCTAAGTTTCTTCTAGAAAATCCCCCTCACCCAGCTTCGGGTAAGCGCGCTGCTTCGCATCGCGCAATCCTTCGCATCCCTCTCCCCCGTTCGACGGGGGAGAGGGATGGGGTGAGGGGGCCTTGCAAATCCTGCCTCATGCCCCCGCCTGGCCGGCGTTCGGGAAGAACAGTTGCTGGCCGCCGATCTTGTAGTCGGCGATGGCCTTTTGCCCTTCGGGCGAGACCAGCCAATCGACGAAGGCCTGGCCGTCCTTGTCCTTCACGTGGGCGTGTTTGGCCTTGTTCACCAGCATGACACCGTACTGATTGAACAGCTTGGGATCGCCCTCCACGACGATTTCCAGGTCCTTGCGGTTGGTGAAGCTGAGCCATGTGCCGCGGTCGGCTAGCGCATAGGCGTCCATGCCGGCGGCGGTATTGAGCGTCGGCCCCATGCCCGAGCCGGTCTCGCGATACCACTGGCCCGACGCGGCGGCGACATCCACGCCCGCGTCCTTCCAGAACGCCTGCTCGGCCAGATGCGTGCCGCTCTTGTCGCCGCGCGAGGCGAACGGGGCCTTGGCTTGGGCGATTTTCTTGAACGCGCCGGCCGTGTCCTTCATGCCCTTGACCTTGGCCGGATCGGCCTTGGGCCCCACCACCACGAAATCGTTGTACATCACGGCGAAGCGCTTGATGCCCCAGCCCTCTGATATGAACTTTTCTTCCGAGGGCTTGTGATGGACGAACAGCACGTCGGCGTCGCCTTTCTGCGCCATGGCGATCGACTGCCCGGTGCCCACGGCCACCACGCGCACTTCGATGCCGGTCTTGGCCTGGAAGATCGGCAGCAGATGCTTGAACAGGCCGGACTGCTCGGTCGAGGTGGTGGACGCCACGGTGATGAACCTGTCGGCGGCCTGAGCGGGCAGGGCCAGCGCGGCGAGCGCAAGCAAAAGCGCCGCGAACCGGATCGAATAGCGTTTCATCTCGTTTCTCCTTCTTGCTAGATCAACTCACCATTGAGATAGGCGCGGGCTTCGCGGCTTTTGGGCTGGGCGAAAAAAGTCTGGGCCTCGGCGCGCTCCACGAGCCGGCCCTCGTGCAGGAACAAAATTTCGTCCGCCAGGCGCCTGGCCTGCCCCACGTCATGCGTCGCCATGGCGATGGTCGTGCCGGCGGCGTGGATGGCGACGATCGCCTGCTCCACGCGCTTGGCAGCGGCGGGCGCCAGGCTCGCGGTCGGCTCGTCCAGGAACAGCACCTCGGGGTTGAGCGCCGAGGCGCGCGCCAGCGCCAGCAATTGCCGCTCCCCGCCCGACAGCACCCGGGCGGGCCGGTCCGCCAGGTCGGTCAATCCTACGAGGTCCAGCGCCTCGGCCACGCGCTCGGGCCGGCGCGATTTGGGAATGCCGCGCACGCTGAGCGCATAGTCGATATTCGCCCAGGCGGAGCGGCGCAAAAGGATCGGGCGCTGGAACACCATGGCCTGATAGCGGTGCGCCTCGCCCGCCTTGCTGCCGTGCCAGACGATCTTGCCCGTGCTCGGCGCGTTGAGCCCGTGCAGCAGGCGCAAGGTCAGGCTCTTGCCGGCGCCGTTCGGCCCCATGATGACGACGCATTTCCCCGGCTCGATGTCGAAGCTGACGTCGCTCAGCAACGCGCCGCCGTCGACGCGGAAACCGAGACCCCGGACGGCGAGCGGCAGGATCGCGCTCATGACCGCGCCTCGGCTTCCTGTCCGCGCGAGGCTTCGTTCATCAGATACGCCGCCGCGTTCACCAGGATCGAGATCGCCATCAGGATGATGCCGAGGCCGAGGGCCAGCGCCAACTCGCCCTTGGATGTCTCCAACGCGATGGCCGTGGTCATCACGCGCGTGACATGCGCGATGTTGCCGCCCACCAGGATCACCGCCCCCACCTCGGCCGAGGCGCGGCCGAAGCCCGCCAGAACAGCGGTCAGAAGCTGGAACCGCCCGTCCCATAGCAGCGTCGCGATCGAGCGCAGCGGGCGCACGCCCAGCGAGCGCAGCTCGTCGGCGTACTCCGTCCACAGCTCGGCCATGGATTGCCGCGCCACGGCGGCGATCAGCGGGACGATCAGGATGGTCTGCGCCGCGATCATCGCCGAGGGGGTAAACAGCCAGCCGAGGAACCCCAGCGGCCCGCTGCGCGACAGGATCAGATAAACCAGCAAGCCGACCACGACCGGCGGCAGGCCCATCAGCGCGTTGAGCAGAACCACCAGCACGCGCCTTCCGGGAAAGCGGAACACCGCCAACGCCGTGCCGAGGGGCAGCGCGATCACGGCGGCCAGGATCACGGCGCTGAGGCTGACGCGCAGCGACAGGCCCACGATCGCCATCAGCTCGGCGTCGAACCCCGCGAGCAGGCGCAACGCCGAAACGAATCCCTCGGCGATTTCGTTCAAAAACGCTCCTCCCGCGGCGGTCCTTATTTCCCGGGCTCTGGACCCTGGGTTTGTTGTGTGATTTTATGCATTTTTATGTGTCTTCTACCAGGGCAAATGACGGGTCCGGCGGGTTGTTTCCCGTCCGATCGCCGCCCATAGTGACCGGCATGAAGCAGCCGCCGCGCGAATTCCTGGTCCGCCCGAACCCGCAGGACCCGGCGCTGGTCAAGCGTGTCAAAGGCACCGACCAGGACGGCAAGCCGGTGGAAACCTCGGTGCCGCAGGAACGGCCGCTGACGCTGTTCCTCAACGGCCGCGAGATCGTGACCATGATGACCGTGGGCGATTACCCGGACTGCCTGGCGGTGGGCTATCTGCTCAACCAGAACATGCTCAAGCCCGACGACACGATCACGGGCGTCGACGTGGATTTGGAAATCGACACGGTGGTGGTGCGCACCGCGCACGAGACCAATTTCGAGGACAAGCTGAAGAAAAAGACCCTGACCTCGGGTTGCGCCCAGGGCACGGCGTTCGGCGACCTGATGGAAAAATTCGACCAGGTGAATCTGCCGAAAGACGCGGTGCTGAAGACCTCGTGGATCTACGCGCTGTCGAAGAAGATCAACCTGACGCCGAGCCTGTACCTGGAAGCCGGCGCGATCCACGGCTGCGTACTGTGCGAGGAGGACCGCCCGCTGCTCTATATGGAGGATGTCGGCCGGCACAACGCGATCGACAAGATCGCCGGCTACATGCACCTCAACAAGATCGGGCCGGAAGGCAAAAGCTTCTACACCACCGGGCGGCTGACCTCCGAGATGGTGATCAAATGTGTGCAGATGCGCATTCCCATTCTGATCTCCCGGTCGGGCTTCACCGCCGCGGGCGTCGACCTGGCGCGCAAGGCGGGCCTGACGCTGATCGGCCGGGCCAAGGGCAAGCGCTTCGTGGCGCTGGCGGGGCAGGAGCGCATCCGCTACGACGCCGATCCCAAGCAGGCGGACGACGAATCCCCGCGCCACCAGCGCAAGGGCGCGCATATCGACGATGCCGCGTAAGAGGGCCAAGCCGAAGCCTGCCTTCGCCGCCGCCACGCCCGACCGTTGGAACGACATCGAGCGCCTGTTCGGTCCCAGGGGGGCAATGGCGGGATGCTGGTGCATGTGGTGGCGGCTCAACCGCGCCGAGTTCAAGAAGGGCGCGGGGGCGGGCAACCGCCTCGCCTTCAAGCGCCTGATCGATAAAGGCGAAGCGCCGGGCATACTCGCCTATCACGGCGGCGAGCCGGTGGGCTGGTGCTCGGTGGCGCCGAAGGCCGATTTCACCTCGCTCGAGCGATCGCGGACCAAGCGCGTGGACGAAGCGCCGACCGACCCGAAAACCTGGGCCGTGACCTGTTTCTTCATTCCGCGCCGGCATCGCGGCAAGGGCTTGAGCGAGGCGCTGCTGCGCGAGGCGGTGGCTCATGCCCGCAAGCTGGGCGCTAGGACTGTCGAGGGCTATCCGATCGACGCCGGCAAGAAGGAGATGGATTTCACCTCGTTCATGGGCACCGCCCCGGTGTTCAAGCGTTGCGGCTTCCGCGAGGCGGCGCGGCCCGTGCCCAACCGGCCGGTCATGCGCGCGGACCTCAAGCGATGAGCCTGGAATACCCGGTCACGACGCAGCGCGTGGTCGGCGTGATCCTGGCGGGCGGGTTGTCGCGGCGCATGGGCGGCGGCGACAAGTCGCTGCGGCTGCTCGGCGGGCGGCCGATCCTGACGCACGTCCTCGCCCGGGCGCGCGGTCAGGTCGGGCGGCTGGTGCTGAACGCCAACGGCGATCCGCAGCGCTTCGCCGCGTTCCACCTGCCGGTGGTGGCCGACAGCGTCGAAGGTTTTGCTGGACCCTTGGCCGGGGTGCTGGCGGGGCTGGATTGGGCGCGCGAACACGCGCCGGACTGCCCCTATGTCGCCAGCTTCGCCACCGACGCGCCGTTCCTGCCGCGCGATCTGGTGCCGCGATTGCTCGAAGCCGTGGAGGGCGGCAAGGCCGATCTGGCCTGCGCGCGGTCGGACGGGCAGGACCACCCCGTGTTCGGATTGTGGCCGGTGCGCCTGGCGGAGGATTTACGCCGGGCCCTGGTTGAAGAGGGGTTGCACAAGGTCGATATATGGACGGCGCGATACCGGCTGAAGGCGGTCGAATTCGCCGCCCAGCCCATCGATCCGTTCTTCAACGCGAATAGGCCCGAAGACCTGGCCGAGGCGGAGCGTTTGTTGCCGCTCGCCGGCTAGTCCCGGACCTTCTAGGTAGTTGAGCGCGGCGCCTCCCGACCGCCCAGGTTTCGAGGCGCCGCGCTCTACGGATGCAACCCTCGCTAGCGGGTGATCCGACGATGTAGAGGATGCGCGTCTTGGGCCAGTTTTTCTGTGACCCCGGTCACCAGGTCGTTGTGATGGCGGTCACCGGCCGGAAAGCCTGATAAACTGCGGGTTTCACGGTATTTGGAGGATAGCCAGGGATGGCCAGGGGCAAACGCAAGCCGGCGGCCGGCAAGGCCCGGCCCAAAAAGGGCGCCAGGGGCGATTCCGCCCAGGCGGCGCCCGAGGCCGCCATGCGCCTGGCCGCCAAGCTGGGCTGGCGCAACGTCACGCTCGACGCGGTGGCGGCGGAATGCGGCCTGTCGCCGGCGGCGCTGCGCAAGCAATACCCGTCGCGCGCGGCGCTCCTGGCGGGTTTCCTGCGGATGATCGACGGGCGGGTGCTGGAAGCCGGCACGGTCGAGGCCGATGCCGGGCCGGCCCGCGACCGGCTGTTCGAGGTGATGATGCGGCGCTACGAGGCGCTGCAGCCCTATCGCAAGGCGGTCGCCAGCATCGCCGCCGATGCCCCGCGCGACCCCCTGGCGGTTCTATGCCTAGCCCAGCCTGTGCGACGCTCGATGGCCTGGATGCTGGAGGCGGCGGGCATCCCCCACAGCGGGCCGCTCGGCCTCATCAAGGCCAAGGGGCTCGGCCTGGTTCACCTTGCGGTGATGCGGGTATGGCTTAACGACCGGACATCCGACCTAGCCCCGACCATGGCGGCGCTGGACCGGGTGCTCAAATTCGTCGAACCCTTTGCCGAAACGATGTTCGGCCGGCGCGGTTTTAGGCCGTTCGGTACAGCGCCCAAGGAATAGGCGGAAAAAGCTAGTTAACTGATTCTTATTGCACTGCACAAAAACTTCTTGACCGATGCCTTGAACACAGGCACATTCAGATTATATTGCAATGCAGCATAGACGATGGGCGCCGGCGAGCGGATGGCCCGCGTCCCGACCCCTACCCCCTGGAGTATGCAATGAGCAAGACCAACCCCTTCGCCGACATGGACTTCACCAAGTTCATGGGCGAATTCAAGATGCCGGGCCTGGAAGGCTTCAAAATGCCGGGCCTCGAAGGCTTCAAGATGCCGGAAATGAACGTCGACCTGTTCGTTCAGGCCCAGCGCAAGAATTTCGAGGCGTTCGCCTCGGCCAACCAGTTGGCGTTCGAGGGCATGCAGGCCGTGGCGAAGCGCCAGGGCGACATCGTGCGCGAGACCATCGAAGAGCTGACCAAGGTCGGCAAGGAATTGTCGTCGATCGACCAGGCGCCGGAAGCGCGCATGGCGAAGCAGGCCGAGCTGGCGAAGGCCGGCTTCGAGAAGGCCATTTCCAACCTGCGCGAGCTGGGCGACATGCTGATGAAGGCGAACGGCGAGGCGGCCGAGGTCATCACCCACCGCATCTCCGAGGCGCTGGACGAGGTCAAGGACGCGGCCGTCAACGGCAAGGCGCACAAGGCCAACGGCAAGGCGAAGCACGCCTAACTCTTTCGTTCCTCCCTCAAAGACACTGGCGGGCCGTCCCTAGGGGCGGCCCGTTTTGTTTTTGCGGATACGGGCGGGCGCTGCTAGCGTCCGCGCCCTCGTTATTTGAGGGCACGCCGCATGAGCACCATCGCCTATGACGATTTTGCCAGGGTCGATATCCGGGTCGGCACGATCACCGCGGCCGAGCCGTACCCCGAGGCGCGCAAACCCGCCTACAAGCTGACGATCGATTTCGGGCCGGCGATCGGCGCCAAGCGGTCCTCGGCCCAGATCACCAGGTACTACAAACTGGAAGAGCTGCCGGGCCGGCAGGTGGCGGCCGTGGTCAACTTCCCGCCCAAGCAGATCGGCAAGTTCATGTCGGAAGTGCTGGTGCTGGGCTTCCCCGACGCCGATGGCAACGTGGTGCTGGCGGGCGTGACCCACCCCGTGCCCAACGGCGGCAAGCTGTTCTAGGCGGCCGGGACTAGCGAGACGGTTCTGGCCGCCCCTATATAATGGGGCCATGTCCGACGTACTTCTCTCCATTCCCGCCGCCCGGCCCGCGCGCACCGGCCAGGGCAAGCCGTTTACGCTGGCGTCCGACTTCCAGCCCGCGGGCGACCAGCCGCAGGCGATCGACGCGCTGATCAAGGGCGTCGAGGCCGCCGAGAAGGACCAGGTGCTGCTGGGCGTCACCGGCTCGGGCAAGACCTTCACCATGGCGCATGTCATCCAGACCGTGCGCCGCCCCACCCTGGTCCTGGCGCCGAACAAAACCCTGGCGGCGCAGCTCTATGGCGAGATGCGGGGGTTCTTCCCCGACAACGCCGTGGAGTATTTCGTGTCGTATTACGACTATTACCAGCCCGAAGCCTATGTGCCGCGCACCGACACCTATATCGAGAAGGAATCCTCGATCAACGAGCAGATCGACCGGATGCGGCACTCCGCCACGCGCTCGCTGCTGGAGCGCGACGACGTCATCATCGTCGCCTCGGTGAGCTGCATCTACGGCATCGGCTCGGTCGAAAGCTACAGCCGCATGGTGTTCGATGTGGAGCTGGGCAAGCGCGTCGACCGCGCCGAGTTGTTGAAAAAGCTGGTGGAGCTGCAATATCGCCGCAACGATTTGGCGTTCGAGCGCGGCGCGTTCCGCGTGCGCGGCGACACGGTCGAGATATTTCCCGCCCACTACGAGGACCGCGCCTGGCGCGTCGGCCTGTTCGGCGACGAGGTGGAATCGCTGCACGAATTCGATCCGCTCACGGGCGAAAAAAGCGCCGAGGTGCAGTCGATCACCATCTACCCGAACAGCCACTACGTGACGCCCAGGCCGACGCTGATCCAGGCGATCAAGCAGATCCGCATCGAGCTGAAGGCGCGGCTGGAAGAATTGAACACGTCGGGCAAGCTGTTGGAGGCGCAGCGCCTGGAGCAGCGCACGATGTTCGACCTGGAGATGATGGAGACCACCGGCTCGTGCGCGGGTATCGAGAACTATTCGCGCTTCCTCACCGGCCGCAAGCCGGGCGAGCCGCCGCCCACGCTGTTCGAATACCTGCCCAAGGACGCGCTGCTGATCGTCGACGAAAGCCACGTCACCGTGCCGCAGATCGGCGGCATGTATAAGGGCGACTACGCGCGCAAATCCACCCTGTCGGAATTCGGCTTCCGCCTGCCGTCCTGCATCGACAACCGGCCGCTGAAATTCGAGGAGTGGGAGACGATGCGGCCGCAGACCGTGTTCGTCTCGGCCACGCCCGGGCCGTGGGAGATGCAGCGCACCGGCGGTTCGTTCGTCGAGCAGGTGATCCGGCCAACCGGCCTGATCGACCCGGTGTGCATCATCCGGCCGACCGACAAGCAGGTCGACGACCTGCTGGCGGAGTGCAAGGAATCCGCCAGGAAGGGCCAGCGCGTGCTGGTGACGACGCTGACCAAACGGATGGCCGAGGCGCTGACCGAATACATGCACGAAGCGGGCGTGCGCGTGCGCTACCTGCATTCCGACATCGAAACGCTAGAGCGCATCGAGATATTGCGCGATCTGCGCCTGGGCGCGTTCGACGTGCTGATCGGCATCAACCTGCTGCGCGAAGGCCTGGACATACCGGAATGCGCGCTGGTCGCGATATTGGACGCGGACAAGGAAGGCTATCTGCGCTCCAAGACCTCGCTGGTGCAGACCATCGGCCGCGCCGCGCGCAACATCGACGGGCGCGTGCTGCTGTACGCCGACGTGATGACCGTGTCGCTGAAAGGTGCGCTCGCCGAAACCGACCGCCGGCGCGAAAAGCAGCAGGCCTATAACGCCGCCCACGGCATCACGCCCGAAAGCGTGCGCAAGGGCATCTCCGACATCCTCGACAGCGTGTACGAGCGCGACCATGTCACTGTGGCCACCGGCGACGACGGCACGCAGCATCTGGTGGGCCACAATCTCAAGGCGCATATCGCCGACATGGAAAAGCGCATGCGCACCGCCGCTGCCGATCTGGAGTTCGAGGAAGCGGCGCGGCTGCGCGACGAGATCAAGCGGCTGGAGGAATACGACCTGGGCATCGAGGGCACCACGGCCGGATCGGTGCTGCGCCTGCAACTCGGCCAGAAGCGCCCGGCGCTGAAGGAACAGCGCGCCAGTGCGCCGATCGGCCCCAGGGCCGCGCCCACGCCCAGAGGTCGTCCGCAAGGCGGCTCGTCCGGCCGGTTCGGCCGCCGCCGGCGCGGACCTTAAGCGGCGGGCGGGGGCGGGGGGCGGAATTGGACTTCGCGCTTACGCCCGAACAGCGGCAAATCCGCGACTCGGTCCTCAAGCTCTGCGCCGGGTTCGGCGACGAGTATTGGCTGAAGCACGACCAGAGCGGCGAGTTCCCCGAGGAATTCCATCGCGAGATCGCCCAGGGCGGGTGGCTGGGCGTCGCCATGCCCAGGGATTACGGCGGCGCTGATCTGGGCATCACCGAGGCCGCGATCATGATGCAGGCGATCGCCGAGTCGGGCGCGGCGATGAGCGGCGCCTCTTCCGTTCACATGAACATCTTCGGCCTCAACCCCGTGGTGGTGTTCGGCAGCGACGAACAGAAGCGCCGGATGCTGCCGCCGCTGATAAGGGGCGAGCACAAGGCGTGCTTCGCCGTCACCGAACCCGATGCGGGCCTCGACACGCTCAATCTCAAGACCCGGGCCGAGAAGCGCGGCGATACGTATTTCATCTCGGGCCAGAAAATCTGGATTTCGACGGCCCAGGTCGCGCACAAGGCGCTGATCCTGGCGCGCACCGCCCCCCGCGACGCCAAAAATGGCGACGAGGCGCGCACCACGGCTGGCCTAAGCCTGTTCTACACCGACTTGAACCGGGGGCATGTCGAGATTAAGCCGATCCACAAGATGGGCAGGCACGCCGTCGATTCGAACATGCTGTTCTTCGACGCCATGCCGGTACCAGCGGCGGACCGCATCGGCGCGGAGGGCGAGGGGTTCAAGCTGATCCTGCACGGCCTCAATCCCGAGCGCATCCTGATCGCCGCCGAGGCGGTGGGCATCGGCCGCGTCGCCCTGGCGCGGGCGGCGAAATACGCGAAAGAGCGCGTGGTGTTCGGCCGGCCGATCGGCCAGAACCAGTCGATCCAGCACCCCCTCGCGCAATCCTGGGCCGAACTCGAAGCCGCCGATCTGATGATGCTGAAAGCGGCCCAGCTCTACGACCGCGGGGAGGAATGCGGCATCGAGGCCAACGCCGCCAAGTACCTGGCGGCCGAGGCGGCGTTTCGCGCCTGCGAAGCGGCAGTCATGACTCTCGGCGGCATGGGCTATTCCGCCGAATTCCATGTCGAGCGCTACTTGCGCGAATGCCTGATCCCGCGCCTCGCGCCGGTCAGCTCGCACATGATCCTCAACTACCTGGCGGAAAAGGCCCTGGGCCTGCCGAAATCGTATTAACACTAAAAGCGACAATGGGGCTGTCTAAGAGTTTCAAGAGTTGGAGGGAGAATTAGGGTTAGAGTATGTGAAGCTACAATTGGCTTTGATGTCGTGTAAGATATTACTTACAGTTGTCTCCCATTGATCGCGCCCAGGTTTATATATGGAACAGCAACTTAATGTGGCGCTTAGACAAACCGAACGCGCGCGCCGTCCTCGTGGTGCGCTCGTAAGGCCGGTTTCTAGCATTTTTTTTAGTTTGACAGATCGCCGCGCATTTGAAGAAGCGATTAGGCAGACAGTTGCTTGGTTGGTAAATCGGTGTCATGGCAAACTCCCACCCGAATCATTTGACGGTGCTCCATTCGATTTGATTGAGCAGCCAGAAGCAAATCCGACATCGGCAGTCTTAGTTCAAACGAAAACGGCAAGGATTTGGTCGGCACGCCTTAGTTTTCCAGATCGCAACATTCCTCAACGCACCTGGATAACTGAAGTTACTGTTAGCCAAAATTTAGGAGAGGTAGATTTTGGAGCGCGATTGATTAGCGTTACCAAAGGCCCTGATAGTCCATATACCCCTTCAGTTCCAGGTATGGTTCGTCAACTTCTGTCGACTCTATCGGGAGAAGTGGACAATGTGCCTTTACGAGATGAAATTTGGATCATCGAGAACGACGCTGGCCTATCAGACTTCAGTAACTTGCTGCTAAGCCCCGATCGGCGACTTCCAATTGTCGCATTTTCGCGGGGCGAGTTTCAGCATCTTGTCGAAGTTCAAAATGAAACTCTCTCGCGTTTGATTGGCGCCGCGCATGTAGTGGAACTTTCAGAGGAAAGTTCTTGGGCGCTTACCAATACGCTTGGTAAAGTATGGTCTGTATTTGGGGGTGCGATTAGAATCTACTGGCCAAAGTTGAATCCGAGCATCGACAATCCCAGAAGCCATCGACTAATTTTTTCACATTTATTCGATGACGCAAAGGATACCGCTAATTTTCTTGCCGAAGAAATACTTCCACGCACTGTCGTATCCGCAGAAACTAGACTAGGGCTACCGCGATTTGATGTAGTGCGCGCAGCTTTTGCTGCTCAGGCTCGACAAAGGGATGCCGAAGCCGGTGCAACGGAGGCTAGCCAAATTAATGCTCTTAAGCTTGAAGTTGACAGACTTTCCGCTCAGCTAGAAGAGGATGGTGCGGCAGCAGAGGAGTTGTTGGCAGAGGCAGCTAATGCACGTTTAATTACCCAGCAAGACCGCGATACTGCTTGGGCAGAAGTGGCTCGTTTGAGGGCGAGAGTTTCTGTCGTTGAGTATGCTCTGAAAAAAACGGGACAACAAACAGCTGACGATAGATTGAGCAACTATGACGATTTTGAAAGGTGGAGCGGCGAGCAATTAGCAGGGCATGTAGTAATTCTGCCTCGAGCATATAGTGAGATTAAAAAACATCATTCCGACGAAACGCTCGATAAAATATCAAAAACGCTATTACTCCTTCGAGATTCATATGTTCCTATGCGCCGAGGCAGTCTGGAAATACAAAGAGCAGATTTTGATGCCGAATGTCAAAATCTTGGGATCAGGGAATCCGCATGTTTTTCAAATCGAAAAGATGCAAAGGGGTTTCCTGAATACTATTTAAGGCGACGTTTCACTTCCCATACCCAAACGCTAGGGGTTGATGTATGGTCAGCCTCTGCAATCACGTTTGGGGGAATTCTCGTCAGATTGACCGTATCTGGTCCCAAGTGGCCGCGATGCGTCCTGACGTTGCCCAAAATAGGCTGCTGATGGTGCTTCAGGCGTTCATCGACGACAGCTATTCCGACGGCGTATATGTCCTGGCTGGGCACATTGCCTCCGCCGAAGTATGGGCCGCATTTTCCAAAGACTGGCTGGATTTAATGCCGTTCGCGAAACTCAGCCGCGAGGGGCGGCGCCGGTTCAAAATGACCGAAATGCACAACTCCCCTGATCTTGTGGCTTTCGTCCGGGCAATCGAAAATCACGGCCTTTGCGCTCTCTCATTTCACTTCCGCATTCGTGATCTGGAAAGGGCGCGACAACTGGTATTGCCGCGCTGGCGCCCCGCCAAGACTTGGGGAGATTTCAATAATAATTATCTTTTTTCTTTCTGCGTTCTTATGGGCATGTTTCACAAGAGTATCGACAAAATTGCCCCACTCGCTGGCCAGAAAGTCGATTTCTTCTTTGATAAGCAAACCGAACAAAAACTGATCTGGCGCGGATGGGAAGAATATGTCGAAAACCAGCCGGAACCGATCAGATCGCGTTATGGCTCGCAGCCTAGATTTGAAGATGACGAGGAATTTCCGCCGCTTCAGGCGGCGGATTTCTTTGCTGGATATGTCCGGCTGTGCGCTGAGAGGGGATTCAGCCCTGGCGAAAATTCGATCTACGACTGGAAGCCCGGCAAGCCGATGTATTACGCTCGACTGACGATGAGCCAAGATCAGATCGTGCAATACTTGGCCGAATCAGCAGCGCGACAAGGTGGGAGCCCCGTCCTTGTCTATGGGCCGAGGCTCACTAAGCCTTGGGCTTCTTAGGCTTCACAATGCTCTTGAACGCGCGTTCGGCCCCTTCGCGTGTTTCAGCGGCCTCAACAGCTTTGGCGGTTTCAATGAACCGCTCTGACTGCGCGGGATCGTCGGGCTTTGGTTTCTTTGCCATAGCCCAACTATATCACTTCCCGGTTTTCCAGTCGAAAGGCAGGCGCAGTTGGTTGGGATCGCCTTGTATCCATCGCCGTCCCTTGCGGTGCCGCTCGGCTCTACCGCGCACCCGCTCGCCGTTCGCTACGAGTCGTTTCATAGGTCAACCGCTTGCCCTTGGCACCCTTCAGCGCGAGGGATGCGCGGGCAACGTCATCAATGCCGACCTTCTCCCGAGTGTTGTAACGGAAATCAAACTCCGACAAGTAGCGGCCCAGATGGGCTTCGCTGACATGCTGGTAAACGCCATACACGCCGCGCTTCAAGATGGAGAAGAACCCTTCCACGGTATTGGTGTGCGCTTCACCCCTGACATACTCGTTGGCGCTGTGGTTCACGCTTTTATGCGAAGCGAACCGCCGGCCAACGGGCTTGAACGCGGGGGCTTCGTCGGTGCGGAAATGGCTTTCCTTGGCCGCGTGGCGCTCAAGAACGACCGCCAGGGTCATGCTGGTAACGTCCGGCACATGGAACGAGCGGGCCTGCCCGTTACGCTCCACCAGGGAGAAAACAGCGTTCATGTGACCGCCGCCGGGACGAACCTTAGTGCCGGGCTTCCGGCCAACGTAGGTGGCATCGCCCTCAAGGGTGATGTCCTTCCCGCCAAGCGGAGTGGGCGGCACTTCCATATCCCCATCCGCGCCCATCGCATGGCGGATGCGGTGTCCAAGGTGCCACGCGGTTTTCATACCGACGCCAAGGGTGCGCTGAAGCTGGCGGGTGCTGATCCCCTTCTTGCTGGAACACAGCAGGTGGATCGCCTGAAGCCACAGGCGCAGCGGCAGGTGGCTATCCTCGAAAATCGAGCCAATGCGCACGGTGAAGGGTTTACGGCAGGCGTAGCACTTGCGCAGACCCGCCCGAGTGGTCTTGCCTTCCAGCTTGCCGATCTTGTCGCCGCACGACCCGCAATGCGGGCACACCGCGCCACGCGGCCACAGGTGCGCCTCGACATACGCGAAGGCGGCTTCTTCGTTGTGAAAGTGCGGGGCGGAAAGAATGGACCGGGCCATGGGTTTTCTCCTTGGCCCCAAGATGTATCATGTGTGTGGGTATGTCAAGTGAAACGTCGCCCTATTTAACATATCGCGGTCAAAGACAGCTTATGGATCGACATATCAAATTTGGTAGGGGGTTTGAGCTGAAGGCAAGTTTTAGAGTATATTTCTATTGGGATGAGGAGGATCAGGTTGTCGTAATTGGCCATATGCCAACGCATCTCGATAATAATCAAACTAATTAGCAGGCTGCCCATCTTAGTTGCTTCAGAAGGAGCACAATTGTCTGCAAGCTAAAACCCTTAGATTGACGTGCAGATATTCGTGCCCCCTATTATGCTTGGTCTTGCCTTCGGGCGCGGATCGCCGCACCCTGGGGCGAAATCGCCTATGGGACGGCTAACGCCATGACCGTGCAGATACGGGCGTTGAATTCCGACCGCGAGATCGGCGGCGAGGTCGCGGGCGTCGATATCGGCAAGAAGCTGACGCCCGTGGAGGTCGCTTCCATCGAGCGGGGCATGGATCGCCATGCCGTGCTGGTGTTCCACGACCAGGTCATCACCGACGAGCAGCAGATCGGCTTCTCCGGCTATTTCGGCAACCTGGAGAAGACCGCGGGCGGCAATGTCCGCCGGCCCGACGAGCAGCGCCTGTCGAAGGAATTCGCCGATGTGTCGAATCTCGACCATCACGGCAAGCTGCTGGCGGCGAACGACCGCAACCGCATGTTCAACCTGGGCAACACGCTGTGGCATTCCGACAGCTCGTTCCGCGCCACCCCGGCGAAATACTCGCTGCTGTCCGGCCGCATCATCCCGGAAAAAGGCCCCAACACCGAATTCGCCGACATGCGCGCGGCCTATGACGCGCTCGACGACGACACCAAGCGCGAGGCCGAGAACCTAGTGTGCCACCATTCGCTGATGTATTCGCGCGGCGTATTGGGTTTCACCGACTACTCGGACGAGGAGCGCCGGAAATTCGCCCCGGTGCGCCAGCGCCTGGTGCGCACCCATCCCGTCACGGGCAGGAAGTCGCTGTTCCTTGCCTCGCATATCGGCGTAATCGAGGGCTGGCAGGTGCCCGAGGCGCGCGCCTTCATCCGCGACCTGATCGAGCATGCCACCCAGCGCCAGTTCGTCCACGCGCATAAATGGCGCCAGAACGACCTGGTGATCTGGGACAACCGCCAGACCATGCACCGCGTGCGCCGCTTCAACGACACGGCCTATGTGCGCGACGTGCGGCGCACCACCGTGGCCGGCGACGCGCCCACGATCGAGCAGACCCAGGCGGCATGAAGCCGCCAATCAATCACGCGGCGTAAAAAGACTTTCGGTTACTTCGAACTCGCCCGCCAGATGCCGTCCCACTCCTTGGGCGGATCGGCGGCGAGCGATTTGACCCGCTGGGCGAAGGTCTTGGATGGGCCGTCCGTGGCGTCGACCTCCAGGCATTGGGCGAACAGCCCGCCGGCCTTGGCCCAGTCCCCGGCGCGATAGGCTTTCAGCGCCTCAGCGAACACGTCCCAGAGCCGCCGGTGCTTTTCGTCCAGCCCGCCCTTTTCGGCCATCAGCTGGTAGATGCGGATCGGCTCGGTCTTGCCGGCCACGATCACCTGGTCGATCTCGCGCGCCTCGATCGTGTCCGCGGCCAGCGTGTGCGTCTTTTCGTCGATCAGGATGCGCGTGCCGTAGATCTTGTTGATGCCCTCCAGGCGCGAGGCCAGGTTCACCGTGTCGCCGATCACCGTGTACGACTTGGCGATGGCCGATCCCACCGTGCCCATCACCACGTCGCCCGTGGCGAGGCCCATGCGGATCGTGAACTTGGGCAGGTTGCGCCGGATGCCCAGGATTTCCGGCAGTTCCTCGCGCAGCGACAGCGCGGCATGGAAATGCACCAACGCCGAGCGGCAGGCATCCGCCGCCTGCTCGCGCTCATTAGGCGAGAACGGCTGGGCCCAGAACGCCATCACCGAATCGCCAATGTATTTGTCGACGATGCCGCGATTGTCGCGCACCGCCGCCGAGGCCAGGGTGAAATAGCGGTTCAGCAGGTTGACCATCGCCGCCGGCGTCAGCTGCTCGCCGATACCGCTGAACCCCCTGATATCGGAGAAAAAGATCGTGGCCGTGCGCCGCTCGGCCGCGTCGGGGTTGTCCTCGGCATGCGCGATCAGTTGGGTGACGACGCGCGGATCGACGAACCGGCCGAACGTCTCCCTGATCTTCTCCTTGGCCTTCAGTTCCGCGGTCATGCGGTTGAACGCCTCGGTCAACTGCCCGATCTCGTCGCGCACGATCACCGGCAGGGCCTCGTGCGTTTCGCCGCGCTCCACGGCCTGGGTTCCGGTGATCAGCCGGCGCAGCGCGGCGATGATGTGGCCGGCGATCCAGATGGAAAAGGCCAGGCCGACCGCCGCAGCCAGGGCGAATAGGCCGATGGTGAGCACCAGGTTGGTCTGTTCGGCCTCCAGCGCCTCGTCCATCGACTTGCGGGTGAGTTTGGTCAATTCGGAGCGTATGACCGCCAACTCAGGCCCGAACGTCGCTTCGTAGGCCTGAAACTTCGCCAGCTCGTCGAGCGCCTCGGCCTGCCTGCCCTGGCGCAGCATCGTCATGGTGCGTTGGCCCAGCGCCAGGAATGGCGCGGTCTGCGTCTTTAGGTTGCCGGCCGCGCCCGCCATCCGGGACAGCAGCAGCCGGTCCCCGAGATTGTTACGCGGGTCGGCCACCGCGCCGTCCAGCAGCGTCAGCGCGCGGATCAGATCACCGTCGAGGCGCTTGGCCAGTTCGTCGATGCGCTTTTGCGCGGCGTCGAGATCGACCGCTGCCGGGGTAGGCTGGCGCGAAAGGCGGCGCAAGGCCAGTTCGTATTCCGACGTGCCGACGTCGAAATCGCTGATCGCAACGACCAGCGGGGCCGGATAGTCGATGATCGCGCCCAATTCGTTCCTGATGCGCGCTTGCTGGAAAACGGACACGCCGACGGCGGTGCCGAATAGCAGCAGCAGCACATAGGCGATCGCCAGGATCTTGAACCTGATCCTCATCGGCGTCCCCTCAACTCCGCCTTGCCTTCCTGCCGGTCTCTCGTTCATGGTGATTACCATGACGGTATCGGTTTCGATAGCGGGGCCCGGCCAATCCATCCCTAGGGCGGCGCTGGTCACGGGTGCTGCCAAGCGCCTGGGCCGGGCGATGGCCGAGGACCTCGGCGCCTTGGGTTTCGCCGTGGCCGTGCACTACAACAGCTCGTCCAAGGAAGCGGCCGAGACGGTCAAGGCGATCAAGGCCCGGGGCGGCAAGGCGGTGGCGCTGAAAGCCGATCTGGCCAAGGAGGCCGAGGTCAAGACCCTGGTGGCGCGCGCGGCCAAGGCGCTGGGTCCGCTGGGCGTGCTGGTCAACAACGCGTCGACCTTCGAACGCGATGGCGCGTTGGACGTCACGCGCAAGTCGTGGGATTTCCACATCGAACCGAATCTGCGCGCGCCGTTCGTCCTGGCGCAGGACTTCGCGCGGCAATTGCCGAAGCAGGCCGAGGGCGTGATCGTCAACCTGCTGGACGAGCGGGTGTGGAGCCTGACGCCGCATTTCGTCACCTACACGCTCAGCAAATACGGACTATGGGGATTGACGCAGACCCTGGCGCTGGCGCTGGCGCCGCGCATTCGCGTCAACGGCATCGGCCCCGGCCCAACCTTGCCGAGCCCGCGGCAAACCCAGGCGCAGTTCCTGCGCCAGTTCGAATCCATGCCGCTGGGCCGCGGCGCCACGCCGGAAGATGTCTGCGGCGCGCTGCGCTACATCCTCGGCGCCAAGGCCGTGACCGGGCAGATGATCGCGCTGGACGGCGGCCAGCACATGGCCTGGTCGCTGCCGATGAAAGGCGAAGCGGAACCCGAAGAATGAGCGCGGTATTCCCGGCAATTCACGGCCGCGTGAAACTAAGTCGTTGTTAACGCGACACTCTCGCCCGAACCAAAACGGCTTATCCACAGGGGTTGCCGAAAGCGATGCGGCAGGGTTGCAACAAGCCGGGCGGCACGTACATGACGGTTTGTTTGCGCTTGACTTTCGAGTGCCAAGGGCAAATTCAGCAAATTCAGTGAGTTAAAGCAGCTGGGCATAAAATGCCTATTTTTTTGGCAATTTAATGAACCCAGCGCATTCCGCCACTGTGGCCGATCTGCCCTCGCGGTTGCCAACAGAGTTATTCACAGGAATCGTGGATATCGATTCGGTCTAAAACACACCCCAATCCCATGTCGACTTGGGTTTCCGTTGAACTGTGAACACCAGATTTTGACGCGGCGCCACGGAAGGCGGGTTGACCCCAGCCGCCGCCGTCGCCATCCATAGCCATATGCCTCCTAAACCAAGCGCGGATTCACGCCCGCCTGCGGATAATTCGGCGCCGGAACCGGCCGCGCGCCCGGAAATCGCCGAAACCGTTTCCGTGCCGCCGCCGGCATCGGTTCCGCGTCCCGAAAGCGGCGCCGAGCCGCAGCGCCGGCGCAAGGTCGTGCCCGATCTCGACCGCGGCGCCGGGGTGATCGCGGCGCAGCTCAAGCTGCTGCCGTCCTCGCCGGGCGTCTACCGCATGCTCGATATCAACGGCGACGCGGTTTACGTCGGCAAGGCGCGCAACCTGAAAAAGCGCGTCGTCGCCTATACCCAGGCGGCCAAGCTGCCCTATCGCCTCACGCGCATGGTGGCCGAGACCGAGGCGATGGAATTCGTCACCACCCATACCGAGGTCGAGGCGCTGCTGCTGGAAAGCAACCTGATCAAGCGCCTGAAGCCGCGCTACAACATCCGGCTGCTGGACGACAAATCGTTCCCCTACATCCTGGTCACCGGCGACCATGCCTTCCCTAGAGCGATCAAGCATCGCGGCGCCCGCAACGCCGCGGGGCGGTATTACGGGCCGTTCGCCTCGGCCCAGGCGGTGGCGCGCACGCTGGTGGCGCTGCAGCGCGCGTTCCTGCTGCGCAACTGCTCCGACAGCATGTTCCAAAGCCGCACGCGGCCTTGCCTGCAATACCAGATCAAGCGCTGCGCTGCGCCATGCGTCGGCCGGGTGGGCAAGGAGGCCTATGGCGCGCTGGTGGACCAGGCCAGCGCGTTTCTCGGCGGCCATAGCCGCGAAGTGCAGGAAAACCTCGCGGCCGACATGCGCGCGGCCAGCGACGCGATGGACTTCGAACAGGCCGCGCGCCTGCGCGACCGCATCAAGGCCCTGACGCATGTCCAGGGCCACCAGGACATCAACGTGGCGGGGCTGGACGACGCCGACGTGATCGCCGCGCACCAGGAAGGCGGCCATACCTGCGTGCAGGTGTTCTTCTTCCGCGGCGGCGGCAATTACGGCAACCGCGCCTATTTCCCCAACCACGACAAGAACCAGGACGCCGCCGAAGTGCTGGCCGCGTTCCTGGGCCAGTTCTACGACAACAAGGCGCCGCCCCGCCTGGTGCTGCTGAGCCACGCCGTGCCCGAACAGGGCCTGATCGCCGAGGCGCTGATGGTGCGCGCCGGGCACGCGGTCGAGCTTGCCACGCCCCAGCGCGGCACCAAGCTCAACCTCGTCGAGCACGCGCAGAACAACGCGCGCGACGCGCTCGGCCGCCGCATGGCGGAAGGGTCGAGCCAGCGCAAGCTTCTGGATGGCCTGGCCGCCGCCTTCGGCCTGGAATCGCCGCCGCAACGCATCGAGGTGTACGACAACAGCCATATCCAGGGCCGCGACGCCTATGGCTGCATGATCGTGGCCGGGCCGGACGGGTTCCAGAAGGGCCAATACCGCAAATTCCTGATCCGCGAGTCCAAGCCCGGCGACGACTACGCCATGATGCGCGAGGTGCTGACCCGGCGGTTTGCCCGCGCCCTGAAAGAAGACCCAGAGCGCCTGTCGGGCGCCTGGCCCGACCTGGTGCTGATCGACGGCGGGCAGGGGCAGCTGACCGTGGCCGAGGACGTGTTGCGCGAGCTGGGCGTCGACGACGTGGCCCTGGCCGCCATCGCCAAGGGGCCGGACCGCGACGCCGGCAACGAGCAGTTCTTCCTGCCCGGCCGGGCGCCGATGCGGCTGGAGGCGCGCGACCCGGTGCTCTATTTCCTGCAACGCCTGCGCGACGAGGCGCACCGCTTCGCCATCGGCACCCACCGGGCCAAGCGCCTGAAGGGGGCGGTGACCTCGGCCCTGGACGAGGTGCCGGGCATCGGCGGCAAGCGCAAGCGCGCGTTGCTGGAACATTTCGGTTCCGCCAAGGCGGTGGCCGGGGCGGGCCTGGCCGATCTCGAATCAGTGAAGGGAATCAGCCGGGCCGTGGCTAAAAAAATCTATGACCATTTCCAGGCCGGCGGGTAAAATGCACCGGTTCCCGAACCCCTGCCGGCGCCCGGCCGCTATGGCCCCGCCGGCCCCTCGATGCCCAGGTCCAAAGGCGATGGCTGCGCCAAGATGCTGACCACCGTACCCAATCTGCTGACCCTGTCGCGGGTCGGCGTCATTCCGATCATCGTGGCGCTGTTCTATGTGCCGGGCGACTGGCCGCGCTATGTCGCCTGCGTGCTGTTCACGGCGGCCGGGTTCACCGACGTGCTCGATGGCTATCTGGCGCGTGCGCGCCGGGAAACCTCGTCGATCGGCCGTATTCTCGATCCGATCGCCGATAAGCTGTTGGTCGTCTCGGTCATCGGCATGCTTCTGGCCTTCGACCGCATTGCCGGCCTGGCGGTGCTGGGGGCTGTGGTGATCCTGTGCCGCGAGCTGTTGGTCTCGGGCCTGCGCGAACTGCTGGCCGACATCAATCAGCGCCTGCCGGTCACCCGCCTGGCGAAGTGGAAGACCGTGATCCAGATGGTCGCCCTCGGGTTCCTGATCGTCGGCGACGCGGGTTTCGCTTTCCTTCCGGTGGTGCGGATCGGCGAGGCGCTGCTGTGGATCGCCGTCATTCTCACCCTGGTCACGGGCTACATCTATTGCCGCGCTGCGTTCGGCTCGGTCATGACATTCCGCCGCCGCCGCGACCGCGAGGGGGGCCGCGCCGGCAAGGTGGCCAATCCCGCCACGCCCTCGGCGTGACCGGAGCGCCCGCCAGCGGGCATCGGCGCATGCGCATCCTGGGCCTGGTGGGGTGGAGCGGCAGCGGTAAGACCACGCTGATGGTGAAGCTGCTGCCCGAGCTTGTCGGGCGCGGCCTCACGGTCTCGACAATGAAGCACGCGCATCATGGTTTCGACGTCGACCAGCCGGGCAAGGACTCGTTCGAGCATCGCGCCGCCGGCGCCACGGAAGTGATGATAGGCTCGGCCCGGCGCTGGGCGCTGATGCACGAGCTGCGCGACGCGGCCGAGCCCGCGCCAGAGGACCTGGTGAAGCACATGACGCCGGTCGATCTCTTGATCATCGAGGGCTTCAAGGCCCATCCGCATGAGAAGGTCGAGGTGCACCGGCCCGCCCTCGGCAAGTCGCTGTTGTGCCGCGACGACAAGCAGGTGGTGGCGGTGGCGAGCGACGCGGCGATCCCGGGTCTCGCTCTCCCGCGCCTCGATCTCAACGACGTGAAGGCGATTGCCGATTTCATGATCCGGCATTGCGGGCTGAAGGGCAGGGCCTGATGGCACAGTTGAGCGACGATTGCTTCGCCTTCGGCGGCCCGCTGATGACCGTGGCCGCGGCCTGGGAGCTGTTGTCCAAGCGCCTGAAGCCGGTCGTGGCGTCCGAGCGTGTGCCCTTGGCGCGTGCGCATGGCCGGGTTCTGGCCGAAGACCTGATCGCCCCGGCCGATATCCCGCCGCACGACAACACCGCGGTGGACGGCTACGCGGTCTATGCCGAGGATTTGAAGCCGGATGGCGAGACGCGCCTGCCCTTGGCCGAGGGACGCGCCGCCGCCGGGCATCCCTATGCCGGAACGCCGCCGCGCGGCCATGCGTTGCGCGTGTTCACCGGCGCGGTCATGCCGCCGGGGCCGGATACGGTGATGATGCAAGAGGACTGTCGGATCGAGGTCGGCAAAGTCGTGATCCGTCCAGGCATCAAGCCAGGCGCCAACCGCCGCCGCGCCGGCGAGGACGTACGCAAGGGCGCGGTTGTGCTGCATCGCGGCCGGCGACTGCGCCCGCAAGACGTCGGCATGGCCGCCGCGTTGGGGCGCACGTCGCTGAAAGTGCATCGCCCCTTGCGCGTGGCGCTGTTCTCCACCGGCGACGAGTTGCGCGAGCCGGGGCGCAAGCTCGGGATAGGCGCGATCTACGATTCCAACCGCTACACGCTGATGAGTCTCTTGGGTGGTTTGGGTTGTGAAGTGACCGACTTGGGCATTCTGAAGGATCGCTTCGACGTGGTGCGCGGGGCACTAAAAAAAGCCGCGCGCAATCACCATCTCATCGTTACCTCCGGCGGCGTGTCGGTGGGCGACGAGGACCATGTGAAAGCGGCGGTCGAGGCCTTGGGTTCGCTTCATGTCTGGCGCCTGGCGATCAAGCCGGGCCGCCCGGCCGCGCTGGGCCAGGTCGGGCGCGTGCCGTTCCTGGGATTGCCCGGCAACCCGGTGGCGGTGATGGTGACGTTCTACGGCCTGGCGCGGGCGCTGGTGCAGCTATTGTCGGGTGCCGAGCCCGAACCGCCGCAGCGCTTCAAGGTGCGCGCGGGCTTCGACCACAAGAAGAAGGCGGAGCGGCGTGAATTCCTGCGCGCGCGGCTGGAGCGGGATGGCGACGGCGCGCTGGTGGCCAGGCGGTTCCCCAGGGACGGGGCGGGCATCTTGTCGTCGATGGTGGAAAGCGACGGGCTGGTCGAGCTGCCGGAGGACTTGACGCTGTTGGCGGCCGGCAGCATGGTCGATTTCCTGCCGTTCAGCGAGGTAGCGCGATGAAGGTGTTGTATTTCGCCTGGCTACGCACGCGCGTCGGCCATGCCGAAGATCAGGTAGAGCTGCCCAAGGGCGTCCACGACGTGCGCGGGCTGATCGACCATCTGCGCAAGCAGGGGCCGAACTACGCCACGGCGCTGAAGGACTTGAACACGGTGCGCGTGGCGGTGAACCACGACTACGTGAAGCTCGATCACCCCTTGAAGCCGACAGACGAAGTAGCGCTGTTCCCGCCGGTCACGGGCGGATGATCCGGGTCCAGCGCGAGGATTTCGACCCAGGGGCCGAGATCGCGGCGCTGACCCGGGCGCGCGGCGATATCGGCGGCGTGGTCAGCTTCACCGGCGTGGTGCGCGAGATGGCCGGCGACCAGAAGATCGGCTCGATGACCCTCGAGCATTATCCCGGGATGACCGAAAAGCAGCTTCAGGACATCGAGGCCGAGGCCAACCGGCGCTGGCCGCTCGCCGCGTCGCTTATTATCCATCGTTATGGAAAACTTTTGCCGGGCGATCGCATCGTGCTGGTAGTGACGGCGAGCCCGCACCGCGACGCCGCGTTCGACGCCTGCCGCTTCCTGATCGACTGGCTGAAGACCAAGGCGCCGTTCTGGAAGCTCGAGGAAACCGAAGCCGGCGGCGAATGGGTCAAGGCCGAAGCGCGCGACGATGCCGCCGCCCAGCGCTGGGAAACGCCCGCGAAACCCCGGGCGGCGGAGTAGCCCGCTAGATCACGCCGCGACGGGCTTCTGCCACCTCGCCGGCTCCAGCGTCAGGGCCGTGAAATCGTCGATCAGCTGCTTGGTGATGCGCCCGGGCGTGAATGTGTGCTCGCCCACTTCCCTGACCGGGGTGATCTCGGCGGCGCTGCCCGACAGGAATACCTCCTGCATCTGCTTCAGCTCCTCGGGCATGATCGCGCGCTCGACGACCTTGATCTGGCGCGCGCGCGCGAGGGCGATCACCGTGCGGCGCGTGATGCCGTCGAGGAAGCAGTCCGGCGTCGGGGTGTGCAGCTCGCCGTCCCGCACCATGAACAGATTGGCGCCGGTCGCCTCGGCCAACTGCCCGCGATAATCCAGCATCAGCGCGTCGGCATAGCCCTGGCGCTCGGCCTCGTGCTTGCTGATCGTGCAGATCATGTACAGGCCTGCGGCCTTGCTGGCGACGGGCGCGGTGCGCGGATCGGGCCGGCGATACTTGGCCCAGGCCAGGCGGATGCCCTTCATCCGTTCCTCGGGCTTGAAATACGAACCCCAGTCCCAGGCCGCGACGGCGAAATGGATTTTGTTGGCCTGCGCCGACACGCCCATCATCTCGCTGCCGCGCCAGGCGATCGGGCGCACATAGCCGTTGGTCAGCTTGTTGGCTTTCAGCACCGCGTTGCAGGCCGCGTCGATCTCGGCGACGGAGTAGGGGATCTTGAAATCCAATATCTCGCCCGAACGCACCAGGCGCTGGCTGTGTTCGGTGAGCTTGAAGATGTGGCCGTTATAGGCGCGCTCGCCCTCGAACACGGCCGAGGCATAGTGCATGGCATGCGTCAGGACATGCAGATTGGCCTCGCGCCACGGCACCAGCTTGCCGTCGAACCAGATGAACCCGTCGCGGTCGTGATAGGGGGCGGTGGCGGCCATCGGCAATTTCCTCTGTTCTGCCCGGGATTTACCTGCCCGGAAGGCGGTTTTTGCAACGGAATGTCGCATTAGGCTTGCCATCGGTAACATTATAAGCCATAAATGTCAACATGGCTGACGTTAATAACCCCGGACTAAATCTCCTGTTCCTGCGCGACGAAGAGTTGCGCCAGGGCATCGAGATGCTGTTTTTCGCCTATCGCGACTTCACCACCGAGCCCGACGCGATGTTGGGTAAATACGGTTTCGGCCGCGCCCATCACCGTGTGATCTATTTCTGCGGCCGCAATCCCGGCATGACCGTGGGCGAGCTCTTGGGCATCCTGCGCATCACCAAGCAAAGCCTCAGCCGTGTGCTGGGACAGTTGTTGAAGCAGGGCTTCATCCAGCAGAAGACCGGATCGCGCGACCGCCGCCAGCGGCTTTTGTACCTCACCGACAAGGGCGCGGAGCTCGAGCGCCAGCTCTCGGCCGAACAGCGCGCGCGCATCGCCCGGGCCTATCGCGCCGCCGGCGCCCAGGCGGTGGAGGGCTTCCGCAAGGTGATGCTCGGCATCATCGGGCGCGAGGAAGACCGCCGCCGGTTCGCCTCCAAAACCGGCCCCGGCACCGGCCAAGGCACGGGCACCGCCGGCTAGGCGGAATCCCGCCGGCCCGGGCTATACTCCCGCGCCATGACCGAGGACGCCCCGCATATCCTGGTGGTGGACGACGACAACCGCCTGCGCGGGCTGTTGCGCCGCTATCTGGCCGATAGCGGCTTTCGCGTGACCGCCGCCGCCAGCGCCGCCGAGGCGCGCAAGCATCTGGAGAGCCTGGATTTCGACCTTCTGGTGCTGGATGTGATGATGCCGGGCGAAACCGGCCTGGCGTTCACCGCGGCGCTGCGCAAGAACAGCGCCGTGCCGATTCTCATGCTCACCGCCCTGGGCGAGGCCGACCACCGCATCGCGGGGCTGGAGCGCGGCGCCGACGACTATCTGGCCAAGCCGTTCGAGCCGCGCGAGCTGGTGCTGCGCCTGCGCTCGCTGCTGCGCCGCGCGCAATCCCCGGCCAAGGCGGAAGCCGCCGCGATCAGGCTGGGGCCGCTGCGCTTCGATCCCGCCAGGCTGGCGCTGACGCGCGGCGACGCCGCGGTAAAGCTGACCACGGCCGAAGCGGCGCTGCTGCGCGTGCTGGCGGAAAGGCCGGGCGAGGTGATCGGCCGCGACGACCTGACCCGCCGGGCCGAGATCGCCGGCGGCGCGCGCGCGGTCGACGTTCAGGTCACGCGCCTCAGGCGCAAGGTCGAGCCCGACCCGAAAATCCCGCGCTATCTGCAGACCGTGCGCGGGCGCGGCTATGTGCTGAGGCCGGACTGATGCCCAATCCCATCACCCGCTGGATGAAGCGCATTCTGCCGCATTCGCTGTTCGGCCGGGCGCTGATGATCATCATCATGCCGCTGATCCTGGTGCAGGTGATCTCGGCCTACGTGTTCTACGACCGGCACTGGTACACGCTGACGCGCCGTCTGGCGCTGGGCGTGGCCGGGGATATCGGCCTGGTGATCGACCAGCGCGGCGCGCTGAGCAACGACCTGGCCTGGCAGCGCTCGTTCTACACCGTGCTGCTGGACACCGAGCTCAACATCGACTTCCATAAGGGCGAAATCCTGCCCAACCGTTCGGAGCAGGATCTGCTCGGCTCGTTCGACGATATTTTGCGCGAAGCCTTGCGCGAACGGGTGCGCCGGCCGTTCTTCGTCGATTGGCCCGAAGGCGACGAGCGCGACATCACCGTGCGCGTGCAGCTTTCCGACGGCACGCTCAGCGTCGTGGTGCCGCGCCAGCGACTGTTCAGCTCCACCACCTATATCTTCATCCTGTGGATGGTCGGCTCGTCGCTGCTGCTGTTCGCGGTGGCGGCGCTGTTCATGCGCAACCAGGTCAGGCCGATCCGGCGCCTGGCCCGCGCGGCCGAGAATTTCGGCAAGGGCCGCGACGCCGACGATTTCCCGGGCGGCGGCGCCACCGAGGTGCGCCAGGCCGCCGCGGCGTTCGTCGAAATGCGCGACCGCATCCGCCGCCACGTGCAGCAGCGCACCGACATGCTGTCGGGCGTGTCGCACGATCTGCGTACGCCGCTGACGCGCATGAAGCTGCAACTCGCCATGCTGGGCCCGTCGCCCGAGGTCGACGATCTGCGCACCGACGTGATCGAGATGGAGCGGATGATCGAAGGCTATCTCGCCTTCGCCCGGGGCGAGGCCGGCGAAATGCCGGTGCCCACCGATCTGAAGGACGTGCTGGACGAGGTGGCGGCGACCGCCCAGCGCGAAGGCGTGCCGGTGGACGTGGACTTGAAAGAGCCGGTGCGCCTGCCGCTCAGGCCCCAGGCCTTCCGCCGCGCCATCAGCAACCTGGTGGCCAATGCCGGGCGCTTCGCCAAGCGCGTGTGGATCACCGCCTCCAGGGACGGCGACCATATCGACATCGTGATCGACGACGACGGGCCGGGTATTCCGCTCGAGCAGCGCGAAGAGGTGTTCCGGCCGTTCTTTCGCCTGGAAGGCTCGCGCAACCCCGAAACCGGCGGGGTGGGATTGGGCCTCACCATCGCCAGGGACGTGATGCGCGGGCATGGCGGCGACCTCACGCTCGACGACTCCCCGCGCGGCGGCCTGCGCGCGTGCGTCAGGTTGCCGGCGTGAATCACAAAGGTAGTCAGGCAGGTATCTTACGTATTGTGAGGCCCCCGCCCTATCGCAGCTTCAATTCGACGTTGTAATCGCTCTGCTAATTCTGGAATGGTCGACCAGTCGATGCAATTGTACTGCCGAATATCGAAGTGCAATTCAGATAGGCAATCTTTCCGGCAAGTCCAAACGACAGGAATATTGAGTCCGACTGCGAATCCAGCCTCAAAGTAAACGCCGCCTCGATGACCAGTGAAATCGGCAACAACAAAATTAGAACGACGAATTTCCGCAATTATTCGGTCATCAATCTTATCAATATGATCGATAGCACTGACCCGTAAAGGAATATACCCAGCTCCCTTTATTCCCACCTCAAACCCCTTGCTGTAAGCCTCATCGAGGGTCTGATCGAACCACATCGCCACGAATCCCTGATCAGAAGGAATCCGAGTCGTTGATAGGGTTTCGTGCCGTAAGTGCCCCTTAGGTGAAACCTGAAGTTTCTTTCCAGTGTTAAAATTTTGAATCAACCCTTGGTCACTCAAGTGCCCAAGTAAGTAAGAAACCTCTCGTTGATCAATGGAGTGTGTTGTCGATATGTATTTTGGGTCGCCAACATCGAATTCATCCCCGAGGCCGTCTAGCTGGCTAATTGCAAGACCAAGCAAACGGTCTGCACGCTGTTGGATAGAAGGGGGAGGCAATTGAAGAATGGAGGTAACTGTCGAGTCGAGTAATCTGGGAACGCTACCAAGTTGGTTTTGGTTTTGTATCCATGCTGATACTTTCGCCCGTTCACGGGGCAAAAGCTTTTCGACATTGGTTACAAGAGCCGTACGCGAAAGAAAAAACTCTCCACACCTTTCACAATCGACATGTTCACCATCGTACCCGCCAGATGCGAAAGTGGAAGCTTGCGCATGGCAAATCGAACACTGACGATTGCGAGAAAATTTTGCCGTCATTTGCAACTAAATTAAAAGTTTTTACTTAGAGTTACAATGTACCACAAGGGTGTGCCGGGAACCTCACGCTCGATGATCTCCCGCGCGGGGGTTTAAGGGCCTCGTCTGGGTGCCGGCGTAAGAAGATTCTCAATACATTATGTCCGACGTCCGAGTGACGCATCTACGGGTCGATTTTAATTTTGGGGCGAATCGAGTCACCAACTCAGACATCAAATTCATGCTGGTTGAACTTAATATGTGTTTCTACACGGCGAGTTATCCACAGAATCAAAAATTTCATCTACAAACAAGAACTGCCGAGTCTTGAGATGCATGCTCATAAAAGCTAGTGACTATGTGCGTTATACGGCTTTTCTTATGTAACTCAGTAGTCCGAATGGCTAACCGGGTGGTGGTTTCCACAGAATGCACGTTATGCACAAGGGTAACCCACTTGCGCTGCTAAAATTCCATCTTGAAACTAGCCATTCATGCGGGCGGCTCCGGCGTGGTTACACACGCCGGAGCCTGACGTCCGCATCGACTCGAAACCTCTCTAAGGAGCCAACCCGATGAGAACGCTACTCGTCCAATATGACTTATTGAAGCCCACTCAAAACTACACCGACTTGATCGATGCGATCAAGCTATACCCCTGGGCGAAACCGTTGTACTCGGCATTTTTCATTCGCACAGAGAAAACGCCGAAGGAGATCGTCCGGGAATTGTTGCCGCATATAGACGCCGACGACAAACTGCTTGTTGTCGAATGCGCCGGGTCCTGGTGGTCAGAGAACCTACCCGAGGATGTCTTGGAGTGGTTGCATCGAGAGCTCGCTTAGCGGCTGCAACCTTTTTGCCCTGATTGTTGGAGTGCTCCGGAGAGCCGGGGCGCCTCATCCTTCGACAGGCTCAGGATGAGGCGATAAATAAAATCCTCGCCCTGAGCTTGTCGAAGGACGGGGATTGCGCTCTCACTCTTTTCGCGCCGTCACCAGGTAGCGCCACTCCGTGCCGGGGTCGATCGCGTCGAACGGCCAGCACGTCGCCAGCACCAGCCACGATCCGCCGTCGTTCGTCGCCTCGGGCAGGCGCGCCTGGTCCTTATGCACGACCTGCTTGTCCACGACGCGATAGCGGTGCGTCGCGCCGTTGGGCGCTTCGATCGCGGCCACGTCGCCGGGCCTTAGCTTTTCAAGAAAAGTGAAATGCGTGTCGCGGTGGCCGGTCAGCACGGTGACGCCGGGCCTGCCGGGCGCCGCGCTGCCGTCGAGCTGCGCCGGGCCGAAGGCCAGCGTCCGCCCGCTGGCATGCGCTAGGACGATCTGGTCCACCTTCAGCGCCGGCACCGTCAGCCGCGCGACCGGATAAGTGTCGGCCCAGGGCCAGGGCGTCGCTTCGCGGTCGCCGTCCCGCGCCGCCGCCCAGGCCTGGTGGATCAGCACCTGCGCTAGGGCGGCCTTGGCGTGGATGTAGAGGCCCTTGCCCATCAGCCCCACGCCCGCCGCCGCGAAGCACAGGGCGATGACGACGGCGGTGCGGCGCAGGCGCGTGGCGCTTGCCGTGCTTTCGGCGAGTGCGTCCAGCGCCGCCGTCACGCCAGTCTCCGCCCGCGCGCCAGCATCATCAGGAAGATGGCGAGGCCGAGCAGCATCGCGCCCGTTAGCATCAGCAGCTCGGCCGGGGTGGCGGTCTGCGGCAGGCCCAGGGCGGTGCCGCCGAACACCGCGGCGAAGGTCCAGCCCTGCGGCAGGTTTGTCGGCATCGCCCCGCCCATCAGGTCGGCGCTGTCGGGCCGTGCGGGAGTGGCATCCACCGCCACCATGCTGGTGTGGCGCGTGACGATGTTGTGCGTCAGGGCGATCGCGACGATCTCGCGGCGCGTCTGCCCGGGCTCGGCGCCCGCGGCGATAGCGTCGTCCAGCGCCTCGACCTTGCCGCGCGCCCATAGCACGGGAATGCCCGCGGGCGCGTCATCGGCTTCGTTCAACGCCAGTTCCTGCCGCCACGGCTTGCCCATGATCCGGCCGGTCAGCACGACCGTGCCGGAAGCGCCCTTGGGCAGTTTCGCCGCCACGGCGACGGGCTCGCCCTCGTAAAGATCGGGCAGAGGATCGGGCAGGGCGTCGACGGCGTTGCCGGCGCCGGCGGGCCACTGCACCGCCAGGTCGGTGACGGCCGGGCGCTCCAGGCGCTGGAACAGCCGCTCCATGCGCTCGGCCACTTGCTCGGGCTTGCCGATGAACACGGCGCTGCCGCGTCCGATCTCCGCCGCCCGGCGCATGAAATACCCGTTCGGCGCCGAGCCGATGCCGACGGTGAACAGCCGCGTGTCGCCCAGGCGCGGGCGTACCCGCTCCAGCAGCTCGGCGTCGTTCGCCACCGCCCCGTCGGTCAGGAACACGATCTGGCGCAGGCGCGTCGGGTCGATGTTGCCGTCCAACGCGAAGTCGAGCGCCGCGCGCATCTCGGTGCCGCCAGTGGCCTGCAACCGGCCGACCCAGGCCGCGGCGCGGGTGACGAACTCTCGCGTCGCGGGCTCGGCGCGCACGAACAATCGCCGCGCCTTGTCGTTGAATTCGATCACGTTGAACTGATCGCCGGGCTTCAGGCGGCCCAGCGCCAGAAGCAGCGCCTGCTTGGCCTGCTTGATCGATTCGCCGTGCATCGATCCCGACGTGTCGATGATGAAGATCGCCTCGCGCGGCAGGCGCGGCGCAACCGCATCCGCGGCGCTTGCCGGCGGCATGACCGTCAGCAGGGCATAGCGGGCGTCGCCCCGGGTTTCGGCGAACACCCGCGCCAGCGGCGTGGCGCTGGGTGCCGCGAACCATTCCAGCTCGAAATCGCGGTTGGCCGGCGTGGCGCCGTCGGCCAGCGCGACGCGCCACGAGCCGTCGGCCTGCTTGTCGGATTTAATGGCGTGAAAAGGGCTGTTCACCCGAGCGATCTCGAAGCCGGGATCGAGGCGCACCGCGATCTCCATCGGGTTGATCGGCCCGGACGCGGGGTGGATCACCGGCGGGGTGACGCGCAGCCAATCCTTCGGCGTGGATTGCAGCGCCGTGGCGTCCATGCCCGCCACTTCCACCGGCCCTGGCGTATAGCGCGGCCCCACGACCATCGGGAAGCGCAGGCGATAGGCGCTTCCGTCGCGCTCCACGCCCTGGGCATAGCTCAGGCGCACTTCGATCTCCTCGCCCGGCGCGATATTGGCGACCGAGGCGGTGAACACGTTCGGCCGTTCCTGCTCCACCAGGCTGGCGCGGCGTCCCGAATCGCGCGCCTGGTCGAAATCCTTTTTCGCCTGTTCGCGCTCGGCGACGCGGCCCTCGATCACGCGGCCGCCCACGGTCATGCGCAGGCTGTCCACCGCTGCGTTCTCGGGCAGCGGGAACACGTAAACGCCGATCAGCCAGTCCGCGCCAGTGTTCTTGAAGCGCTGCACCAGGCCGATTCGCGCCGACACGCCGCCGACGGCGATTTCGGCCTCCGCCGACAATGCCGGCACGGGCACGTAAAGCCCGCTGGCTTTGTCCTGGTACAGCAGCGCGCCGCCGCCCGACTCGGCGGGGTGCTTCAGGCCCGATCCCAGCACGGGTGGCGCCGCCTGGGCCGGGCCGATGGCCAGACCCAGCACCAGCAGCAACAGGGCCAGCAGGGCATTGAGGATCGTATCGAGAAGGATGGAGAACGGGGTGGAATGGGCAGTCGGCGTAGCGGCAGCCGCCGATGAAGTCATCGAAGTCCCTCCGGTTTGAGCGACGGGCTCACGTCCCGTCCACCGGCATAAAGCGGGATCGGAATGGCGCCAGCAGGTCCATCCCGCGGCATTTCGCGGGCAGACGTACCGATCGGCCGGGGCTTTGTGGCGGTCCGCGGGCGAAGCTGGGGCAGAAGCCGGGGCAAACCGGATTTGTCGTGCTTATCCCGTTTATGCCATGCCGCGCCGCAGCACCGGCAAGGCCCCGTGAAATCCATTTTTTCTTGTCAACTCAAGGTGGTAACGCCGGCGGGCGGTCTGCGGCGAGGGTGGGCGAACCGCCAGGTCGTTAAAGGTTCGTTTAGGAACCCTCGGTAGTTTCCGGGGTTCGATAGGCCGGGGAATCTATGTCGACAGCCGATCATCAGTCGGGCCAGGAGCGAGTCGCATCAAGCGCTTGGGTACAAGCAGCGCTGGCGGGATTCTGCGCCCTGGCGGGTCTCGGGATCGGCGTGAACGTCGAGCGGCACCTTACCAATACCTTCATCGACAGGTCGGGCAGCGAAGCGGCGACCGTGCTCGAACTTGTGGGCGCCTTCGTCGATGTCTACAGCGTCGAACGCCAGCGTCTCGGCGCTTCTTCGGCAGTTCCCGCGGAATTCCGCGCCCACGGATTGGCGCGATTCGCGCTGGCCCGGCCCAGCGATACCAATCTGCGTGCCGTCGCGGTGGGCATGCCGCAGCGGTCGATCGCCACGCCGCCTTATGACCTGCCGCTTGCCGCGATGCTGGAAGGCCTGGCCGCGGCCGGCGGCGACGACCCGGTGACCGTGCTGGCCACGTCGAACGGTAAGCAGGTACTGCGCACCGTCCTGCCGTTGATCGCCAGCCAGCAAAGTTGCGTCGATTGTCACAACGGCCTGCAGCAGTCCGGTCCGCCGTGGAAGCTCGGCGACATGGCGGGCGGCCTGGTGGTCGATACCCCGGCCGAAGCCGCTCTTACCGCCGCCCGGCGCGATGCCGTTTTCGCCGGCGGGGCCGTTGGTTTCGGTGGATACCTGATCGTGCTCGCCACGCTGCTGCTGGCCCGCCGCAGCGAAACCCTGCATCGCCGCCTGCAATTCTCGGCCGATCAGCGCGTGGTCGGCGCGATCGAGAACCTGTCGGCCGGCATCGCGCTGTTCGACCGGGAAGACCGGCTGGTCATCGCCAACCCTGCCTATCGGCGCATGCACGCGGTGATCGCCGACATCCTGGAGCCCGGCGTGCCGTTCGAAACCATCCTGCGCACCAACGTCAAACGCAGCCGCTTCGACCTGGGCATGGCCGAGGCCGAGGGATACGTCGCCAAACGCCTGAACCAGCACCGCAATCCCGGCACGCCGATCGAGCGGCGCCTGAGCGACGGCCGCTGGGAACAGGTGCGCGAGCAGCGCTTGGCCGATGGCGGCATCTCGCTGGTGATCCTCGACATCACCGCCGAGAAAGAACGCGAAGCCGTCCTTGAGCACGCGAAAGTCGCCGCCGAAACCGCCAACCGCGCCAAGACCCAATTCCTGGCCAATGTCAGCCACGAGCTGCGCACGCCGCTGAACGCCATCATCGGCTTCTCCGAGATCGTGCAGATGCAGCTGTTCGGCCCCAACGCGATGCAGCGCTACGCCGGCTACGCCAAGGACATCACCGAAAGCGCGCGGCACTTGCTGGCGGTCATCAACGACATTCTCGACATGTCCAAGATCGAGGCCGGGCGCTACGAGATCGAGAAGCAGGAGACATCGGTGCCAGAGCTGGCCGATGCCTGCCTGAAGATCGTGCGCGGGCGCGCCAACGAACTGCGGGTGGGCGTGACGCGCGACGTGCCCGATAGCCTGCCGACCATCGTCGTGGACCCGCGGGCGATGAAGCAGGTGCTGCTGAACCTATTGTCCAACGCCGTCAAATTCACGCCGGCGGGCGGCAAGCTGACCCTGAGCGCGCTGCGCGACGGCGATGGCGGCCTGACCATCCGCGTTTCCGATACCGGCATCGGCATTTCGCCGGAAGAGCTGAAGCGGGTGTGCGAGCCGTTCCACCAGGCCGACGCCACCCTGGCGCGCAAGCACGAAGGCACCGGCCTGGGGCTGTCGATCAGCCGGCGGCTGATCGAAATGCATGGCGGGAGGCTTGAGATCGCCAGCACCCTGGGCCAGGGCACGACCGTCAGCGTGCATCTGCCGCCCGAGGCGGTGGAGGGCGGCGACCAGGCCCAGAAGCGCAAGCTGCGCACGGCGGCCTAGAGCGCCGGGCCGCCCTCGGTCTATCCCGCTTTCCGGTCCCGCTCGGCGCTTTCCGCGTCAAGCGCGTCCATGTTGCTGTAAAGCCGTATCAGCATGCGCTTGAGCAGCCGGGCTTCGCGCTCGCCGAATCCGCGCAGCGCGACCTGTTCGTAGTAATGCGCCAGCGGCACGATCTTCGCGGTCAGATCGCGGCCCGGCGGCGTGCCGGCGACCACGATGCTGCGCGCGTCGGCGCCGTCTCTTGCGCGGCGAGCGAGGCCGCGCGCCTCCATCCCGTCGACCACCCGCGACAGGGTCGAGGCGTCGATCAAGGTGCGCTGCGCCAGCTCGCTCATGCGTTGGCCGTTTTTCTCGTTCAGCGCCGCCAGCACGCGCCACATCGGCAGCGTGATGCCATAGCCGCGCACCACCTCGGTGAAAGAGGAGGCGATGCGCGCTCCGGCGCGGTTCAACAGATAGGGCAGGTAGTCGTCGAGGGGCTTCATGCCGCGCGCGACGCAGTCAGCCGACGGTGTGCGCCGTCGAACGCCGGAGCGATCTGCTCCATGAAGCGCTGCATCTGCTCCTTCACTAGGCTATGCGGCTTCAGCCCGTAATTGAAGTACAGGATCACCTCGGATATCCCCGCGCGCTCCACGCTCTTCAGGTCGTCCACGATCTTCTGCGGCGATCCTACCAGCACCGATTTCGCGGTCAGGCTCTCCGGCTTTAGGTTCTTCAGGATGTCGACGATCTCGATGAAATACTTGTAAGTCGGCGGGACCTTCTTGGGGTCCGACGGGAACGCGGAGATCAATGCGTCGTGGAAATATCGGATCAGCGCTTCGCGGCCGAAGTCTTCTTCCTGCGGCGTGTCAGCGATGTGGACGAAATACGAGCACATCGCGCGCCGGCCCGGGCGCTGGAACTTGGTTTCGCATTCCTCGCGATAGATCCTCACGGCGTCGCCCAACGAGCCGTAAACCATGGCCGCGGCGAACGGCGCGTAGATGATGTTCCAGTCCCACCGGGCCGCCAGTTCCATGCTCGGGCGCGAGAAGCAGGCGACATAGGGCCGCAGCGGCTGCTGCGTCGGCCGCGGGCGCACCTCGATGTTCTCGAAACCGTAGAACTGGCCCTTGTGCGACCATTTGCCGGGCTCGGTCCATGCGCGCCACACCACTTCCATCGCCTCGGCGAAGATCTCGGCGGAACGCGCGAAATCGGCGCCGAACGGCGCGTATTCCAGCTTGTCGTAGCCGCGGCCGGCCGCGAAATCCACGCGCCCGCCCGACAGCAGGTCGAGCGTCGCCCATTCCTCGGCCACATGCAGCGGATGATGCACCGGCAGCAGCACGACCGCCGGTGCAAGCCGGATGCGTTTCGTGGCCCCCGCGATCTGCGCCAGCAGCATGTTCGGGCAGGCATTGACGCCGAGCAGGTTGAAGTGATGCTCGCCCACCCAGGCGGAATTGAGCCCGATCTGCTCCGCCCACAGCGCCTGCTCGTAGATTTCGCGAATCAGTTGCTCGGGCGTGCGCGAATTGTTGGGATAGCGGTTGTCGCTGAGCGTGAAGTAGCCGAATTCCATCGTCCCGTCCTCCCCGTGGCTCGGCCCTTGAAGCGGGCGTTCTGCCGCCATGATATATGCAATTGCAATAATTGCAAATGCAACCATATGGCCGGGGCGGATGCCTTGCGCTGCGGGGCCGCTGGCCTTAGTTTGGCGCCGTTTTTCCACCCCAACGCGATTCGGAACCGCTGCCATGGCCTTCCTCGCCGACCGTCTGAAGCTGATCAAGCCGTCGCCCACCATCGCCGTCACTACCAAGGCGCAGGAGCTGAAAGCGGCGGGGCGCAACGTCATCGGCCTGGGCGCGGGCGAGCCCGATTTCGACACCCCCGTGAACATCCAGGACGCGGCGGTCAAGGCGATCCGCGGCGGCGAAACCAAGTACACGGCCGTGGACGGCACGCCCGCGCTGAAGCAGGCCATCGTCGCCAAGTTCAAGCGCGAGAACGGGCTGGACTACAAGCCGAACCAGATCACCGTGGGCACCGGCGGCAAGCAGGTGCTGTACAACGCGCTGGTCGCCACGCTGAACCGCGGCGACGAGGTGATCATCCCCGCGCCCTATTGGGTCAGCTACCCGGACATGGTGTGCCTGGCCGAAGGCACGCCGGTGGCGGTGCAATGCGGCGAGAACAACGGCTTCAAGCTGACGCCCGAGGCCTTGGAAGCCGCGATCACGCCCAAGACCAAGTGGCTGATCCTCAACTCGCCCTCGAACCCCACGGGCGCGGCCTATAGCCGGGCCGAACTCAAGGCGCTGACCGACGTGCTGGTGAAGCACCCGCATGTCTGGGTCATGACCGACGACATGTACGAGCACCTGGTCTATGACGGGTTCGAGTTCTCGACCGTGGCGCAGATCGAGCCGCGGCTCTACGACCGCACGCTGACGGTCAACGGCGTGTCCAAGGCCTATTGCATGACCGGCTGGCGCATCGGCTATGCCGGCGGCCCGGCCGAGCTGATCAAGGCGATGGCCATGATCCAGTCGCAAAGCACGTCCAACCCGTCCTCGATCAGCCAGGCGGCGTCGGTCGAGGCGCTGAACGGCCCGCAGGATTTCATTCCGCGCAACAACGAGGCGTTCAAGGCGCGGCGCGACCTGGTCGTGGAAATGCTCAACCAGGCCCCGGGCATACGCTGCCCCCGCCCCGAGGGCGCGTTCTACGTGTTCCCGTCCTGCGCCGGGACGATCGGCAAGAAAACCCCCGACGGCAAGACCATCAGGACCGACGAGGATTTCGTCACCTACCTGCTCGAGTCCGAGGGTGTGGCGGTGGTCCAGGGCTCGGCGTTCGGCTTGACGCCGTATTTCCGCATCTCCTACGCCACCTCGACCGAGGCGTTGAAGGAAGCCTGCACCCGCATCCAGCGGGCCTGCAAAGCGCTGAAATAGCTGGGATGAAATTCGCGATCTTCGGCACCGGCGGCGTCGGCGGGTATTTCGGCGCCAAGCTGGCCAAGGCCGGCAACGAGGTGCATTTCATCGCCCGCGGCGCGCATCTCGACGCGATCCGGAAGAACGGCCTCAAGGTATTGAGCGGCGGCGGCGACATGCTGATCAGGCCGGCCGAGGCGACCGCCGACCCGGCTGCGATCGGCCCGGTGGATTGCGTGCTGATCGGCGTGAAGCTGTGGGATCTGGAGGCGACTGCGCGGGCCTGCAAGCCGCTGGTGGCGGGCGGCGGGTACGTGGTTCCCCTGCAGAACGGGATCGACGCGTTGCAGCGCTGCGCCGCCGAGCTCGGCGCGGGCAAGGTCGCGGGCGGCATCGCCTATATCGCCGCGGTGATCGCCGAGCCGGGCGTGATCCGCCACGGCGGCGCCATGGCGCGCCTCGCGTTCGGCGAGGTCGACGGGCAGTCTTCGCCGCGCATGCAGGCGTTGCTGGCGGCGTGCAAGGCGGCGGGCATCGACGCGGAAATCCCCGCCGATATCCGCGTGGCGCAATGGCGCAAATTCGTGTTCCTGGCCTCGATCAGCGGCTGGACGTCCCTCGCGCGCCAGCCCATCGGGGCGTTGGCCAAGGACCCCGATCTGCGCGCGGGCTTGAAGCGCGCGATCGCCGAGGCCGTTTCGGTGGCCCGCGCCGCCGGCGTTGCGTTGCCTGGCGACGCCACGGACGCGACGCTTGCCACCATCGACCGCCTGCCTGGGGACATGAAAACCTCGATGCAGCAAGACCTCGAGCGCGGCAACCGTCTCGAGCTGCCCTGGCTGTCGGGCGCGGTGTCGCGCATGGGCCGTGAGCTCAAGGTGTCCACGCCCATGCATGACGCGATCTACGCGGCGCTGAAGCCCTATATGGACGGCGCAAGGCGCTGAATCTTCGCACCGATTTTATCCACTTGCCGCCTCCCTCCGGGGGTGGAAACATGGTCCTTGCATAAGGGAGCCACGCCCGGGCGGCTGGGCGGCACACGGCGACTGGAAAAACAAGAAGAACACGTCAGCACATAGGTGGCCGAGCGGCCGCCCTGGGACACGAACAACAACACCAAGTCCCGGGAAAGGAACCGCTCATGCCCGAAAGTCCCAAAAACCAGGAAAGCCCCCAAAACGGCAGACAACCCAGCGGCCCGCGCTGCGCCGCCCTCGTGGGCCCGTACCTAAGCGGAAAGACCACCTTGCTTGAAAGCCTGCTGCTGGTGACCGGCGCAATCCAACGCCGCGGCACCGCCAAGGAGGGCAACACCGTCGGCGACAACAGCCCCGAGGCGCGTGCGCGCAAGATGAGCGTGCAGGTCAGCGCCGCCACCACCTCCTTCATGGGCGAAAGCTGGACCTTCCTGGATTGCCCCGGCTCGATCGAATTCCTGCAAGAGACCGAGAACGCGCTGATGGTCGCCGACGCGGCCGTGGTGGTGATCGAGCCGGTGGTGGAGCGCGCGATGACCGTGGCGCCGCTGCTGCATTTCCTCGACGCGCACGAAATCCCGCACATGATCTTCGTCAACAAGATGGACGCGACCGAAACGCGCGTGCGCGACGTGCTGGAGGCCCTGCAAGGTCTTAGCGACCGCCCGCTGGTGCTGCGCCAGGTGCCGATCCGCGGCAGCGACGCGATCCAAGGCTATGTCGACGTGGTGAGCGCGCGCGCCTACCGCTACAAGCCCGGCCAGGCCTCCGACCTGGTGCCGCTGCCCGGCGACATGCAGCCGCGCGAAAAGGAAGTGCGCCAGGGGCTTTTGGAAAAACTCGCGGATTTCGACGACAAGCTGCTGGAGCAGCTGTTGGAAGACGTCGTGCCGCCGAAGGAAGAGATCTACCGGCACTTGTCGGCCAACCTGGCCAAGGACAAGATCGTGCCGGTATTCCTGGGCGCGGCGGAACAGGACCACGGCGTGCGCCGGCTGCTCAAGGCGCTGCGCCACGAAGTGCCCGACGTGAAAGCCACGGCCCAGCGCCTGGGCGTGAAACCGGGCGACGGAGCGCTGGTGCGCGTGTTCAAAACCCTGCACCAGCCCCATGCCGGCAAGCTCAGCTTCGCGCGGGTGTTGCGTGGAACGGTCAAGGACAACTCCACGCTGGGTCAGGACCGCATCGGCGGCATCTATCGCATGAAGGGCAACGACCAGGCGAAGCAGGCCGAGGCATCGGCCGGCGAGGTGGTGGCGCTGGGCCGCATGGAACGCGCCAAGACCGGACAGGCGCTGACGCAAACGGGCGAGGCGGGCAAAGAAGCGGGCGGCTTCGCCCAGACCCTCACGCCCGTCTACGCGCTGGCGATCACCGCGGAAAAGCGCGCCGACGAGGTCAAGCTGTCGGGATCGCTCGCCAAGCTGGTGGACGAAGACCCCTCGCTGGCGATCGAGCACAATACCGATACGCACGAGCATCTGATCCTGGGCCAGGGCGACATCCACCTGCAGGTGGCTGTGGACCGGCTGAAATCGAAGTTCGGCCTGCCGGTCATGACCCGCCGCCCGCAAGTGCCGTACAAGGAGACGATCCGCGCGGGCCTCAAGCACCACGCCCGCTACAAGCGCCAGACCGGCGGCCACGGCCAGTTCGCCGACATCCACATCGAAATCAGGCCGCAGCCCAGAGGCGCCGGCTTCCTGTTCACCGAAACCGTCGTCGGCGGCTCGGTGCCGAAGAACTTCATCCCGTCGGTGGAAATCGGCGTCACCGACTACCTGAAGAAGGGCACACTGGGGTTTCCCGTCGTGGATATCGGCGTCAACCTGACCGATGGCCAGTACCACGACGTCGACAGCTCGGACATGGCGTTCCGCACCTGCGCCGGCCAGGGCATGCGCGAGGCGATGCCGAAATGCGGCCCCGTGCTGCTCGAGCCGATCATGCAGGTGGAAATCGCGGTGCCCAACACCTACACCGCCAAGGTGCAGCGCCTGGTCACGGGCCGGCGCGGCCACGTGCAGGGCTTCGACGCCAAGCAGGGCTGGAACGGCTGGGACTTGGTGACGGCGCAGATGCCGCAATCCGAACTGCACGACCTGATCGTCGAGCTGCGCTCGCTGACGCTCGGTGTCGGCACCTTCACCTGCAAGTTCGATCACTTGCAGGAGCTGACGGGAAGGCTGGCCGACCAGATCGTGCAGGCGCACACCACCGCATCGGCGGCGCAATAGTCTCTCGGGCGCAAGGTTTTGCGGGCCGTCCCGGCCCGTAATGCCTTGCGTCGTAAGAGCAATTTGTGCTTGAATTTATCGGTCTGCGGCGCTACCTTATGTCTACGTTTAGAATTATTCTAATAAAGGAGAGCCGCCATGAAAATCGACATCGGCATCAGCGAAAAAGACCGCAAGGCCATCGCCGCGGGCCTGTCGCATGTTCTGGCCGACAACTACACGCTTTATCTCAAGACCCATAATTTCCACTGGAACGTCACCGGCCCGCAATTCAACACGCTGCATCTCATGTTCATGGCGCAGTACACCGAGCTGTGGAACGCGGTGGATCTGGTCGCCGAGCGCATCCGCGCCCTCGGCCATCCCGCGCCGGGCAGCTATTCCGAGTTTTCAAAACTCGCCAGCATCAAGGAAGCCGTGGGCGTGCCCAAGGCCAAGGAGATGCTGAAGCAGCTGGTGGCAGGACACGAGGCGGTGGCCAGGACCATCCGCAAGGTATTCCCGTCGGCCGAGGCCGCGCACGACCAGCCCACCATGGACCTTCTGACCCAGCGCCTGCAGGTGCACGAAAAGACCGCGTGGATGCTGCGCGCGATGCTGGCATAGAGCGGCACGGCACGGCCTCATGCAGGGCCTGCCCGAGCATCACCGATAGTTGATTTGTCGGTGTATCCAGGCCAGCCTTACCAAGGGCGCGGCAGACCTTAGGGAAAGGGCCGGACAATGCTGATCAAGCGCAGGCGCGGCTGGGAGATACCGGAGTCCGAGGCGACGCCGGAACATCTGTTCCTCGACCGCCGCCGCATCGTCAAGGCGTTCGCGGCCGGGCCGATCCTGCTCGCCGGCGCCAAGGCGCTGGGCGCGCTCGATTTCGCCGCGATGGCCCAGGACGCCGATCCTACGGCCGGGCTTTATCCCGCGAAGCCCAACCTGAAATACAAGGTCAAGCTGCCACTGACGCCGGAAAAGGACGCGATCACCTACAACAATTTCTACGAATACGGCTCGCACAAGCAGATCTCCAAGGCGGCGCAGGAACTGAAAATCCGCCCCTGGACGATCAAGATCGACGGCATGGTCGAAAAGCCGATGGAAGTCGGCATCGACGATCTGGTGAAGGCGATGCCGCTGGAAGAACGCACCTACCGCCATCGCTGCGTCGAGGCGTGGTCGATGAAAGTGCCGTGGAGCGGCTTTCCGATGAAGGCGCTGGTGGACTACGCCAAGCCGCTCGGCTCGGCCAAGTACGTCGAGATGAAGACCTTCGTCGACGTGAAGATGGCGCCGGGCCAGCGCAGCTTCTGGTATCCCTGGCCCTACACCGAGGGGCTGACCATCGCCGAGGCGACCAACGAGTTGGCGTTCATGGTAACGGGTCTTTACGGCAAGCCGGTGCCGAAGCAGAACGGCGCGCCGCTGCGCCTGGCCGCGCCGTGGAAATACGGCTTCAAGTCGGTGAAATCGATCGTCAGCTTCAACTTCACCGACAAGCGCCCGAAAAGCTTCTGGGAGGCGTTGCAGGCCGCGGAATACGGCTTCTGGGCCAACGTGAACCCTGAGGTTCCGCATGCGCGCTGGACCCAGGCGCAGGAAACCGATCTGGGCACGCAAGAGAAGATCCCGACGATCCTGTTCAACGGCTATGGCGAATACGTGGCCGATCTGTACAAGGGTCTGGAAAAAGAACGCCTGTGGGCGTGAGGCTTCCAGCGCTGCCTCTAGGGCGGCGCGGAGGCGTCACTTCGCAATCGAGTACTGCAGCGTGTTCTCAGGCGTCTCCGCGCGCACGGTGATCAGCGAGCCGCACAGCACGCGCTGCTCAGGCTTGTCCTTGTCGCCCTGCGCTAGGTCGATCGGTTGCTGGAAGCGGTCCGACGTCACCTTGAACTTGCCCTGCTCGGCGCGCAGCCAGAAGCATAAGACCACGCGGTTGCGCAAGTCGCGGTCGCCGCTCTGATACAGCACCGTGTCCTTGTCGGCAGGCAGGTTTTTCCAGTTCAGTATGTCGGCATAGGCGCTGCCGGCCAACGTCATGGCGGCCAGCGCCGCGGCCAACGCCATCGGCTTCATGCGCATGGGCATGCTCCTGTTAAGCGCTCGGAAGCAGTCTAGCGTTTGACGAACATGAAGTCGCCGCCGTCGTGTCCGGCCTGGCGGATGTCGGAATATTCCGGAACCTGGCCGGCGGAATTCAGCGCGATCGGCCGGCGGATGGCCGCAAACAGCCCCTGGCCGTCCAGCACGTCGGGGTTGTCGCGCAGCGCGTCGATGAACGCCTTGGCGAACACCGAATGCCCGCCGCCGCCGCCGTCCATCACCGGCTCCACGCCGCCCGAGGTCAGCACCGTGCGCGATTTTTTGCTGAACAGGCGCTCGAGCCACTGGCTGGTGTTGTCGGACTTCGCCGTCGCGATGCTGGCGTCGGCGTCGCGCAACAGCGTGCCCGAGTAGCAGGAATCCGCCACCACCATGATGTGCTTGGCCTGGATCGCCTTGATCACGTCGGTCAGGTCCGTGGTGGGCACCCAGTTGGTCGGCAGGTCGGGATCGGCATCGACGGGCAGCCAGTAGCCGCGGCTGGTGTCCTTGTCCACCACGCCGTGGCCGGCGTAGTACACCAGCAGGCTGTCTTTCTCGCTCAGGCGCGCGCGCATCTTGTACAGCGCTTCGAGCATCTGCTGGCGCGTGCCGTCGATCACCAGGTCGACGTTGAACTTGTAGGCGGTGCGCAGCGTATCGGCCACGGCGCGCGCGTCGTTCACCGCCGTGTCCAGCGTCTTGACCTTCTGGTACTTGTTGTTGCCGATCACCACGGCGTGGAACTGTCCCAAATCCAGCTTGCGCAGTTGTTCGGGCGTCAGGCCCGTCGCCGCCGTCGCGGCGCCCTTGCTGCCCGCCGCCGCCACTTGGGGTTCGGCGCCCGGCTTGCGGTTTACCGCGACCGTCTTCTGCGCGGTGTTGCCCCATTCGTCCACGGCCGTCAGCTTCAACTCGCTGGCGCCGACGGGAACGCCGCGCCGCACGGTGAAGCTGCCGTCCTTTTCCACGGGTATCGACTGGCCGTTGACGGTGAATTCGATGATCGACGATCCGTCGCTGACCTTGCCGGTCATCTCGACTACCGGCCCCAGGCTTTCGACGCGCGACGGCACGGCGATGACCGGCGGCTTGGTGTCGGCGGCGGGCTTGCCCGCCTGTTGGATGACGTTGCTGCCCGCCGCCGGCTTTGCCGCCGCTGGCGGGGTCTGTCTGGCCGGGGCGGGAGCGGGTGCTGGAGCCGGCGCCGGAACGGGCGCCGCCGCCTGCTGGGTTGCCGCCGGCGCGCCGGCCTTGCTCAAAGTCAGCACGAAGCGGCAAGGACCGGCCTGGCCTTCGGCCTGTAGCGCGGTGGCGCTCGTCATGCGTCCTTTCGCGGCGACCTGATAGCCCGAGGCATCCTGGCCGGTCGCATCAACCGTCCCGTCAGCCGCGATGCGGCCGTTCAAATCGCGTCCGCCGCCGCCCGAGAAGAACACGCCCGAGAAATTGTTGCCGGTGACGATCACCGAAGCCGGGCCTTCATCGCTGCCGCCGGTGCATTGCCGCTTCATCAGCCCCGACCATTCGCCGTCGCGCGGGCCTGCCGCAGTGCGTTGCGGCGCGGGTTGCGGCGCTGCATAGGGCGCGGGCTGGGGCGCTACGTAAGGCGCGGGCTGCTGTTGGGCATAGCCGGAAGGCGGCGGCGTATAGCCGCCCTGGGGCGGTTGAGCGCCATACGGTTGCGGTGCCGCACCGGCATAAGGCGCCGGGGCGGGGCGGGACAGCGCCGCATAGGCGGCGTCGCGGCCGCGCACGGCCTCGGGCATGGTGGGCTTCAGCCGCAGCGCCGTTTCGTAGGCTTGCAACGCCTCGCGCGGCTGGTTGGCGGACATATAGGCGTCGCCCAGCAGGCGCCATGCCTTTTCGTTCTTGTTGTCGTCGTTGACGGCGGCCGTGCAGGCTTGAATCGCCGCGGGGCCGTTCGAGTTCTCGCAGAGTTTTTCGTAGTTCGGCTTGGCGGGCTGGGGCGGCGTGTTCAACGGCGACGGCGTGGTGAAGCCGCTGCGGTTGCCGCCGCGGCCGCCGCCGACCCCGAACGACACCTGCGCCATGGCCGGCTCGGCCACTAGCGCTCCAACTGCAATCAACAAGATCAATGACTTATGCATGGGTTTCCCCCCGTCCGCGTCCTGGTTCCGCAGGGAATGTCTGACAGTCTGAATTCTATCAGAAAACGGAACCCTGTGGGTGACACGGGTCACACCCGATATCGGCGCAATTCAAGGCTTTTGCCAGGTGTTTTCCCGGCGCTAGGGCGGATAGGGGCGGGAAAAGCGGCCGCCCGGTTGCCCGGGCGGCCGAGGGAAGGGAGGAACGCTACGAGCCGAGGCGGCTCAGCTGCACCGTGGTATAGCGCTGGCCGATGCTGCCGGTGCCGTCGAACTTGCCGCCGGAAAACCGGCCCGACACCGCCAGCTTGTCGCCGTCGTTGTCGGAGCCGCCGTAGAGTTTGTTCTTGTCGCGCAGGAAGCCTTCGCCCGCGAATTGGCCGTCCGGCGTCACGCGCCCGCGCAGCACCATGCGATGGGTCGAGTTCTCATACCGGATGGTCAGCTCGCCGCCCACCACCGTCGCCCGCACATCGAAGCGCTGGCCGCGCGGCTCGATCGAGCCGGTCCAGGTGCCGTCGTAGGGATGCACGGCGACCGGCTGCATGGTCGGCGGCGGTACGGCCACGGGCTGCACCGGAACGTACACCACGGCCGGCGTCGCCACCGGCGCGCGGCCGTTGATCTGGCGCACCGCTTCGTCGCGGCCCGCGCGCGCGGCGTCCAGGCCCGGATTCGCCGCCATCGCGTCGTTATAGGCGTCGAACGCGCCGCCGGGGCGTCCCGAGGTCAACAACCCGTCGCCGAGATGACGCAGCAGCATGGCGTTGCCGGGCTGGTAGTTGAGCGCGGCCAGGCAGGCCTCGACCTGCACGGCGCCGCTGGTGGTCGCGCATTGCGACGCGAAGCCGTTGAAGGGTTGCGTCTGCGCGTTTGCGGCGGCAGCGAAGCCCACGGCGAGCAACGCGGCCATGCCGGCGGTCAGAGTCAGGCATCGTGCCTTGGTTTGGATCAAATGCATCGTCGATCTCCTCGAGTTGAAAATTGTAGCTCCTCGACGGATCGCGGGCGTAAGCTGGCGGTACATGCGCGTTCACGCCCGACTGGGGGAAGGCTGGCCTTCCCCAGTCCATGACACACCGGAATTGTGGCGGAAACGCGGGTTGCCCCGGTGCCGGCTTGGTGAATTTTTTGTTGAGAAATCGCGGGCGAGAATACAATAAAATCACAATTACGCAATTACGGCGCCAGTATCATGTCGCCGTAATTTCCCGTAATTTCATAATTTCAATTTCGAATTTCCCGACTTGCGCAATCTGAAGTTCTCCTACGCGGGCTCGTCAAACCATTTGCTCAACACTTCGCAACCGCCGATTTGATCGGCGATGAATTCTGCAAATTCGGCGCGTTTTTTACGCGCTGCCCCTTTATCGCCCGCATCCTTCGATTTCTTTGCCTCTGCGGCTAATTCCAGGCCTCTGGAAAGAGTCTTTCTGAAGTCGCCGACATAATTGAGGCGCAGGTCTTCCGACCCTAGCCACAATTCACGGAACTTTTCCTCGCAGCATAATTCCCACATCCAGATGACCCAGCTACCGAACACGTCGGCCGGAACGATTTGCTCCTTCCGGAACTTGAAGGCTAATTCGAATAGATTGAGAATCTGGCAAACATATTGCTGCACTTGATAGTTTTGGATGTGCTCGCTGACCGCTGGCCTTTGAGCGTCGTTTCTTGCCGTGGTGGGCTTGACACACTCTGGAAACCAGAATTGCTCCACTAGTTCTGAATGATCCGCCTCGAAGCGGAACAGTTCTATCGATTGTAGTTCCAATGTCTGATATATTTGCTGGCGCGCGACTTTGGCGCTTTGCTGCGCAGTGAAGAGGTTGGTTACGACGATCATCGCGGCAGCAATGACAATACTGATTAGTTGCGTCGCATTGTTGAGCATTTGCGCAACAGCCGAAAGATCAAATTCGAATTTTTCTGCCAGTTTGATGCGACCATCCGTCCACCAGAGCATGAACAAGAAGAGGAAGATGCACTGTGTCATGGTAAGCAAAATTATCAGAGCGTAAAGTATTCTTTCATCATTGAAGATCGGCCGTGAAATTGAGAAATGATATATTATTGAGGCGACTGAGCCGACGAGTAAGGTTAAGACAGCATAGCTGATCGATCCTATTCTTGAAAAATAATGGCTGATCATCAGCGTCGTAAAGATCAGGAAGAAGAAACCGACGGCCCTCAACGCCACGCCGATTGAAGTCGGTTCTTTGCTCGCCGAAGTATTCACCTTGGCGCCGAGGTAGAGGATATAGGCGATGAACGCTGCTATTGAGACTGTGAATGTCTCCAGCAGAATTATTGATCCTTCTGCGATCATCGACATTTTTGCCGCCCTCTTTGGAAAGCTCTCGGCGCTTTGGTCGAAATAGGTTTGTCCAGCGCGCGCCGATCAATGTGCCTCGGTCTCGCTTTCCTTCATCATGACGACCGAGACTTGGCGAAATCCTTGTCGTTCAAACAGATCGTGAGCGGAACGGTTGTTGATGCCGCTTTCAAGGAATTGCCTGTATATGCCGCGTCGGCGGCATTCGCCGTTGATCCATTGCATGAAAGCCGTGCCGTAGCCACGGCCGCGCCTGGAGGAATCAACCGCCATATCCTCAAGAATGGCATGAGGCACAGCGCAATCTTTGTTGAAAGTGACAAGAAAAACGCCGACCAACTGATTTTGGTCTTCAAGAATGGCGGCGAGTTGGACGCGTTCTCCGTCCTGAACGTCAAGCGATGCGGTCAGACGGCTTCTGATGTCTTCTTCAATCAGAGTCAAAATGTTCGGACTCCAGCGATCTGCGGCCAAGGCGCGATAGGATTGCAGTTCGGAGTGGGAAATATAACTCTCAGTAATATTCTTGCAAAAAAACTTCGCTATCGGAACGACTTCGGATTCTTCCCTGCACCATCTAAATTGCATTTTTGTGCCTGATCATTATCGAGGGCAAACCCAACCAAGGCGTGGAAAGCTAACAGCGCAACCGTGGGGCCGTCCATCGCAATTTGGTCCAGGCGTCTCAGGGCGTCCGGGACATGTCCGCCGTCAGGCCCGGAATGCGCAGCAGGCGCCTGGCGCGGGTGAGCCGGCCAGGGTGCTTTCGTGCGGCTTGTCTGTTAATCCGGGATTCTCCAGATGAAACCCGGTTCCGAGCGTCGAGTGGGCATTTAGGCTCCCTGTGGCAATCTGGCGCGCATTGGCAACGATGATCGCCGCCGCAAGGCGCGCCTATTTGTTCGCGACGCACACGACCGTCGTCTGGCCTTGTCCCGTCGTGGTGACCGACTGCATCGACGTGCCGCTGGGGCATGAAGCCGCGGTCGCGGTGCTCGACGCCGTGGCGGATGCTTTGCCGGTGGCGGGAACCACGACCAGCGGCGCGGCGTAGGGCTGGCCATAGGCTGTCCCGTTGGCCTGGTTGCCGGTCACATTGACCGTGTTGTTGCTGCCGGTCGTGTTGCCGGACACGGTGTTGCCGCTGACCGTCGCGGCGTTGCCGCCGGCATAGGTTCCGGTGGCCGTGCCGGTCGCGGTGCCGCCGTTATAGGTGTTGCCGCCGCCGTTGGTCCGGTTGCCCGCGCGGGCGGCCGTGCCGTCTTTCTTCAGGCCGGAAAGGGGGGCGCCGTCCTGCGGTCCCGACAGATCGGGCTTATGATTCGCCGGCCCGCCATTGGCCAGGGGCCCGCCGCCGGGGCCGCCCGCCGGAAGCTGGATTCCCGGCCCGCCGTGGCCGCGATTGGCCATGCCGCCGGGGCCGGCTTCGGCCATGCCGGAAGCGAGGGTGAAGGCGAGGAGGAAGGCGATGGAGGCGATCGGAACCGTCTTGGTCATTGGCGCTGACTCCCTGTCTGCGTGTGTCCTGATGGTGCTCGTTCTACCCGCATCCCCCCAATGAAGCAGTGCGCATTGTCACCGGGCCGGTGTGTCGGCCGTCACAGGGATGCCACGGACGGCGCCGGCTTCAAGCGCCGCACCCCGGTTGCGCCCGGGGGGCGGCTCATGGCACATAGGCCGGGACAGGCTTTTCCCACCCCCGACCACGCACTTCCCGCGAAGGCTCCATGTCCAAACCAGTCCGCAAGGCGATTTTCCCCGTCGGTGGCCTCGGCACCCGCTTCCTGCCGGCGACCAAATCGATGCCCAAGGAAATGCTGCCGGTTGTCGACAAGCCGCTGATCCAATACGCCGTGGAAGAGGCCCAGGCGGCGGGGATTGAGCAGTTCATCTTCGTCACCGGCCGCGGCAAGCAGGCGATCGAGGACCATTTCGACATCAGCTACGAGCTGACCTCCGCCCTCAACGAGCGCGGCAAGAAAGCCGAGATCGAGATGCTGCGCGCGGCCTTGCCCAAGCCGGGGCAGGTGGCCTATGTCCGCCAGCAGGAGCCGCTGGGCCTGGGGCACGCGGTGTGGTGCGCGCGCAACCTGGTGGGCGACGAGCCGGTGGCGGTGCTCTTGGCCGACGACCTGGTGCTGGCCAAGACTCCGTGCCTCAAGCAGATGACCGACGCGCAGGCCAAGACCGGCGGCAACATGGTCGCGGTCATGGACGTGCCGCGCGAGCACACGCAGCGCTACGGCGTGCTGGATGTCGCCAGCGACGATGGGCGCTTGGCGGCGGTCAAGGGCCTGGTGGAAAAGCCGGCGCCCGACAAGGCGCCCTCGACGCTGACGATCATCGGCCGCTACATCCTTCAGCCCGAAATCTTCGAGCATCTGGGCAAGTCGGGGCGCGGCGCGGGCGGCGAAATCCAGCTCACCGACTCGATGGCCAAGATGATCGGCAAGTATCCGTTCCACGGCCTTCGTTTCGAGGGCAAGCGCTTCGATTGCGGCGACAAGATCGGCTTCTTCGAAGCCAACGTCGCCTATGCGCTGGCGCGCGGCGACCTCAGCAAGGACGTCATGGCGATCCTCAGGCACTACGCCGGCAACTAGGACTCCGAAGGGGACCGCACCATGCGCATTGCGATGATCGGCACGGGCTATGTGGGGCTGGTCTCGGGCGCCTGCTTCTCCGAATTCGGCGTCCACGTCACCTGCGTCGACAAGGACGCGGGCAAGATCCGCGGCTTGCAGCAGGGCAAGGTGCCGATCTACGAGCCGGGCCTGGACGCGCTGGTGGCCAACAACATGCGCGCCGGGCGCCTGGCGTTCACCACCGAGCTCAAGCCCGCGGTGGCCGAGGCCGATGCCGTGTTCATCGCCGTCGGCACGCCCAGCCGCCGCGGCGACGGGCACGCCGACCTGACCTATGTGTACGAGGCGGCGCGCGAGATCGCCCGGGCGCTGACGCGCTATACCGTCATCGTCACCAAATCGACCGTGCCCGTGGGCACGGGCCGCGAGGTCGCGCGGATCATCAAGCAGGAACGCGCCGGCGCCGAGTTCGACGTGGTTTCCAATCCCGAGTTCCTGCGTGAGGGCGCGGCCATCGGCGATTTCATGCGGCCCGACCGCGTGGTGATCGGCGCCGACGGCGACCGCGCCAGGGAAGTGATGCGCGGGCTGTACCGGCCGCTCTATCTGATCGAGACGCCGATCGTGTTCACGGGGCTGGAGACGGCCGAGCTGATCAAATACGCCGCCAACAGCTTCCTGGCCGCCAAGATCACCTTCATCAACGAGATCGCGGATTTGTGCGAAAAGGTCGGCGCCGACGTGCACGATGTCGCGCGCGGCATGGGGCTCGATGGCCGCATCGGCCGCAAGTTCCTGCATCCCGGCCCGGGCTATGGCGGGTCGTGCTTCCCCAAGGACACGTTGGCACTGTCCAAGATCGCGCAGGACGCCGGGGCGCCGATGAAGCTGGTGGAGACCACCGTCGCGGTCAACGACGCGCGCAAGAAGGCGATGGCCGGCCGGGTGATCGCCGCATGCGGCGGCGCGGTCAAGGGCCTGACGATCGGCGTGCTGGGACTTACCTTCAAGCCGAACACCGACGACATGCGCGACGCGCCGTCGCTGGATATCGTGCCTGCGTTGCAGGCGGCGGGGGCGCAGGTCCGCGCCTACGATCCCGAGGGCATGAACGAAGCCAAGAAGCTACTGAAGGACGTGACGTGGTGCGACAGCGCCTACGACGCCATGACCGACGCCGACTGTCTGGTGGTGCTGACGGAGTGGAACCAGTTCCGCGCGCTCGACGTGCGGCGGATGCGCCAGCTTCTGCGCCGCAAACTGGTCGTCGACCTGCGCAACGTCTACAGCCCCACCGACATGGCCGCGGCCGGCTTCGACTATCACTGCATCGGCCGGACGCACAAGGCGCCGGCGGGACTCTAAGGTCCAGCGCATGGCCAGCCGCCTCCGCGCCGCAACACCGCGCCCCGGCGTGGTGCTGTTTTTCTACGGCACCTTGCTCGATCCCGACATCCAGAAACGCGTGATCGGCCGCGTGCTTGCGGGCGCGGCGCTCATCCCCGCGACGCTGGGCGGATTCCGGCGCGTGCGCGCGGCGGGCAAATGGTTCCCGATCCTGGTGCCGGGCCTGGCTGGCGATAGCGTCGCGGGCGCCGTCGCCCGGGGGCTGACGGCGCGCGAGATCGCGCGCATCGTCAGGTATGAAAACGACGGCTATGTGTTGAAGCCGGTTAGCGTCGCGCTAGTCGATGGCGGGAAAAAGCGCGCGCTGGTGTTTCTGCCCGGCGGGGCCGGTGCCGGCGCGCTGAAGCCCACGGCCGAGCCGTGGAATCTCGCGGACTGGCAGGCACAAGAAAAACCGCGCGTGCTGCGCCTGGGCTTGTGGCCCTGAAGGACGCAACACGCGCGGCCGCAGCAAGCTATTTCAGCAGGCCTTCGGCCTTGAGAGCGGCCTGCACGGCGGGGCGGGCGGCGACGCGCTCATGGAAGGCTTTCAACGCCGGCCATTGGCCCATATCGACGCCGACATGCTTGGTCCAGCCCAGGACGGTGAACAGATAGCCGTCGGCGACCGTGAAGTTGTCGCCCATCAGGTAGGGCTGCTTCGCCAGATGCTGGTTCACGAAGGCATAGCGCTCGGACAGCCTTTCCTTGGCGATCTCCTTCCAGGCATCCGGCGCTTTCGGGTTGAACAGCGGCGACGTGCCTTTGTGCAGCTCGCTGGAAACGTAGTTCAGCCATTCCTGCAGCTTGTAGCGCTCGGGCGTGCCGGCGGGCGGCGCCAGTTTCGAGGCCGGCTTCTGGTCGGCGATGTACTGGACGATGACCGATGCCTCGCGCAGCACCTTGCCGTCGGCGGTTTCCAGCGCCGGCACATAGCCCAGGGGATTGATGGCCAGGTAGTCCTTGCCGCTTTCGGTTTTCTTGGTGGCGCGGTCCACCTTGTCCAATTCCACCGGAATGCCCGCTTCGCGCAGCGCGATATGCGGGGACAATGAACAGGCGCCGGGCAGGTAATACAGCTTCATGAGCGACTCCTTTGGGGATGTTTTCCGTGGCCCGCGCCTTTGCGCGCGGGCAGGCCGGCACTCTCAAGTACTATCAAAAAAGAAGCAACATCTATTTTTATATGTTATTCACAAGAGGAAGCGGTATCTTCCCTTCCGCCGCCCAGCGCCGCATACTGCGGCGGTTCACGATTCCGCGAGGACTACGGGGTGAAGCACCGCCATTCCGAGCATCTATGCCCGAAATTCCAGGCCGCGATGGAAGTCCTCGGCCGTCCGTGGAACGGGCTGATCATGGCCGCGCTGCAGGACCACGGCAGCTTGCGCTACAGCGAACTCAAATCGCGCTTGGAAGCGATGGGCGACCGCATGCTGTCGGCGCGGCTGAAGGAGTTGGAGGATCGCGGCCTGGTTGTGCGCAGCGTCGCCTCCGGCCCGCCCGTGCGCGTGGCCTATAGCTTAAGCGACGTGGGCAAGGGCTTCCGCGAGGTCGAGATGGCGCTGGGGCGCTGGGGCGAGCGTTTTGTCGGCGCTACTACACGCGCCCGCAAGAACGGCAAGCGTAACACGGCCAGGAGCTAGGCCGGCTCTTTCACGCCGGGCACGGCCGGCGGCACGGCCAGGCAATCCGCCCGCTTTTTCTTCATCGCCTTGCATAAAGTCCGCGCCTCGCCCTCGCTCATGCCCACAAGCTTGGCCTGGAAGATCTTGGCGCGCTTGACGGACTTTTCGTCCACCACGGATTTCGCGGCGGCCAAATTGGCGGGCAGGAACTTGCGCGCTTCGTCGGCCGCGCGCTGCGCGTTTTGCGGCTGCTTGAAAGCGCCGACCTGCACGCCCCAGTTGCCCGATACCGCGATTTCTTCCGCCGCGTCGTCGGAGATCATGTCGGCGATTGTGGGCTCATCGCTGTCGATGTCGTCGGCATAGACCGGCGCGGGCGGCGGCGGCTCGTCGGTCGCGATCACCGGCTCGGGCGCGCCGGCGCCCGGGCGCTTCACTATCTCGCCGGCGATCTCGACGCTGGGCGCTTTCGCCGGCGGCGTGCCGTTGACCGGCGCGGGCTTGGCCTTGTCGGCCGATGCCATCATGACCGCCGGGCGCTTGGCGAAGGCCATGTCCAGCAACTGCGTCATGTGCTTGTCGCGCCAGCCCGGCGCGTTGCCGCCCAGCACGACCGCCACCAGCCGGCGTCCGCCGCGCTCGGCCGAGGCGACCAGGTTGAAGCCCGAGGCGCGGATATAGCCGGTTTTGATGCCGTCCAGCCCGTCATAGCGGCCCAGCAGCTTGTTGTGGTTGGGATGGACGCGGCCGTCATAGCTGAAGTCGTGGGTCGAGAATACCTGGTACTGCCTGGGATAGTCGCGCAGCACCGCCATGCCCAGGGTCGCCAGGTCGCGCGCGGTCGTCACCTGGTCCGGGTCGGGCAGGCCCGATGCGTTTTTGAATTTCGTGTTCTTCATGCCGATCTGCTTGGCCTTGGCGGTCATGCGCTCGGCGAAGGCGGATTCGCTGCCGGCGATACCCTCGGCCAGCACCACGGCCATGTCGTTGGCCGATTTGGTGACCACCGCCAGCATCGCATCGCGCACGCTGATGGTCTTGCCGGCGTCGAGCCCGAGCTTCGACGGCGCCTGCGCGGCGGCCGCGTCGGACACGCGCAGCATCGTGTCCATTTTGAGCTTGCCGCGCGCCATCGCCTCGAACAGCAGATAGACGGTCATGATCTTGGTGGTCGAGGCGGGGTAGGTTTTGGCGTCGGCGGCGATCGCGTGCAGCACCTCGCCGGTGTTGGCGTCCACCACGATCGACGAATAGACCGGCTTGCGCGCGGCCAGGGCCGGCGCGGCCGCAAATACAAAGAGCGAGAGGGTGAGGATCAGAAGACGGGCTATGGGGCGCACGGATTTCCTATCCTTTTCGATTCCCGGAACGAACCACCCAAGCCCATAAACCCCGGACGAATCTAATAAATTCAGGATTCTTTGTCCACCGGAATTCGCGTTTTCGGCAAGAAAGCCTGTCATGCCCCCGGCAATACCCGGTAGAGCCTCAGGTCGGTCTTAATGCCATCCGGCCAGGGCTTGGCTTGCAGCCAATCCGGCGCCCGGCCGCGTTCCAGCCGGTAGAAAAGCTGCCCGTCGTCGCCCGGCGCGCCATCCCGGGGCTTCGGCGCGCAGACCAGGACATAGGACACGCCGCGGCGCATCAGGATGCCGCGGGTCTTGGCGTCGTCCCTTCCGGCGATCACAGCCACGGCGTCGGTCAGCCCGTCGACGTTGAGGTGATAGAGTCCGGCGACCACGCGATGCCCGGTCCAGTACAGGGTTTCCGGCGCATTGTCCGGGTGGGTGAAGATCACCAGGTTGCCGCCGCCCATGAAGCCCGGATCGTTGAGCGCCGGCGCCACGCCGCGTAGCGCGCAATTGCCTGGGGCGGACTGCGCCTGCGCCACGGCGGCATTGCCGCCGCCGAGCTGCGTGGCGATGCCCGAGGCCAGCATCGGCGCCACCACGATCAGCGCGATCGCCATCGCGCGGGCGGGCAGGCGCAGCGGCTGGGCGGGAATGCGCTCCATGATCGGGCCGAGCCGCGCCAAAAGCGCCGCGATGGGCACCGCGCCGAGAACCTGGGGGTACAGCGCGAAGCGCGCATGCAGCAACCCCGGCACGATCAGCGCGGCCTGCATCGCCGCCAGCCACGCCCAGGCCCAGCGCTCGCCGCCCCGGCGCGTCGCGGCGAAGCCGATCGCAGCGGCCAGGCCGATCGCCGGGCCGGTCATCAGCAGCAGCAAGGTGCGCGGATCGCGATAGGCCGGGCGCATTTCGTCCACCAGGCCCCAGAACGCGGGGCCCAGCTCCTTGCCGAATACCGCCGCTTCGGGCTTGAACAGACCGGGAAACAGAAGCCACAGGCAGATGGCCGCCACGGCCGATCCCGCGACGGCGACCGCCAGCCGCTTGCGCCACGCATCCGGGTCTTGCGGCGCCAAGGAGAGGGCAAGCCACAGCGCCAGCAGCAGCAGGGCGAACGCGGCATAGACCACCGACAGCCGGTCGGCCATCGGGATGAGCCGCCCGCCATAGGGCGGATCGAGAAACAGCAGCGCCACCATGACAGCGGCGAACACCTGGGCGAACACCAGATTGGGTTTGCGGTGCGCGCCGCCATCCCTGAGCCACGCCAGGCCCATCGTCGCGATGCCCAGCATCGCGCCGGGAATGCATTCGGTGGACAGCCACAGCGCGATGGCGGCGCTCAGGCCTGCGCCGATGCCACGGGTTTCGTTTGGCAATGCCGCCACGCGCAACGCGCAGCCCATGAACACCACCCAGCCCATCAGGATCGGGATGTGATGCGTGGCGCTGCCCGGCGCTGCGTAGTTGATCACCGTCGGCGCCAAGGCCAGGACCATGCCGAGGAAGCGCCGCGCCGGCGTGTCCAGAATCGGTGCGGCGGCCCAGACCGTCGCCAGGATCAGGCCGGCGAAGCTCAACGGGCCGATGATCGCGGCGATCACCGCCAGGGCCTTGGCCCATCCGGCGAATGCCGCGATGGGTGCGGCGAGCGCCAGGAAGATCAAGTCGTAGGACATGGTCCAGTGCAGCACCATGCCGTAGGGCGCGTTGTCGCGCAGGAACAGCCCGCCGTTCCAGCCGCCCAGGTCCAGAACGTTGCGCAGGCGCGCCAGCACCATGTAGCTGTCGGGATCGACCAGCTCGCCGGCGAGAATTCCGGGCGAGGTCATGAATTGCGCGGCCATCGGCACGATCAGGACAAACAGCCCGGGCAGGGCGTCGAGCGCCAGCGCACACAGGCCGGGGCGTGACGCGCCGGTCATGCGCCCTCGATCACGCCGGCCAGGCCGTCCTCGGTGCCGAAGGCGATGCGCTTGCCGTCGGGCGAAAACCCCAGCGCCTCGACGCGCCCGCCGCCCGGCGGCTTGACGAAGGCGGAGTCGTGATTGCTGAGCCGCGCCAGGGCCACCGTGCCGTCGCCGTAACCGGCGGCGATCAGGTCGCCCTTGGGGTGCGCCGCCACGGCCGACACCGCGGCCGAGCGCGCAAAGCCCAACTCCACCGGCGGCTTGCCCATCGGCCCCGAACCCGCGAACGGCCAGCACACGATGCGGTCGGCGCCCGAGGTGGCGAGCACATAGGGCTGGCGCGACCAGGCGAGCGAGCGCACCTTGGCCGGATAGCCGCTCATGCGCATGTCGCTGTTGTCGGCGAGCTTCCAGCCGTGCAGCTCCTGGTCTTGCAACGCCGATACCAGGAATTCGCCGTCGGGGCTCCAAGTCACGCCGATATGCGACCCGCCCCAGCGCAGAATCTTGGCCGATTGCTTGCCGCCATGCGTCCACCACAGACTGACGCCGTTGTAATGCGCGGCGGCCAGGCGCTTGGCCTTCGGGTTGACGGCGATGCCGGATACCGTGCTGTCGTGCTGCAACGGCTCAAGCGCCTTGTTCTTGCGGTCGAACAAATGGACGGTCTTGCCCACCGATGCGGCGCGGAAATTGCCGGCGGCGGGGGCCAGCACGTGCTCGACCCATTTGCCCTTCCACTCGGCGATGGTCGCGGTCGCGCCATCGGCCGATGTGCGCGCGAACTTGCCGTCGTCGCCGCCCGTGACGAACGCGGCCTCGCCGCCATCGGCGGCCAGGCATAAGATCGCGCCGTCATGCGCCTGGATCTTTTTCGGTGTGTCGTCCGCGCCCGGCGCGGCGATGGCGATAGCGCCATCGCCCAGCGCCAGGCCCAGCGTGCCGTCTTCGGCATAGGCGAGGGCGGCGACCGGCGCGCCCAGCTCCCAAGCCGTCAGTTTCGGATCGGCCATGCGGGCATCAGGCGGCGCAGGATTCGAATCCGCGCTTCAGGTCCTCGGCATCCAGCTTGCGGCCGATGAACACGATGCGGCTGTCGCGCTTCTCGCCCGGCTTCCAGTCGGTCGTGGACTTGCCGTCGACCTGCATGTGCACGGCGTGCATCACGTAGCGCTTGTCCTGTCCGGCGAAATTCAAGATGCCCTTGCTGCGCAGCATGTCCTGGCCCTTGGCCGCGAGCATGCGGCGGAACCAGCCCTCGAATTTCGGCATCGACAGCGGCTGATCGAGGCGCAGCGACACGCTGGTCACTTCCGGGTTGTGGCGCAGCACGGCGGGCTTTGCCTCGTGGTCGTGATCATGGTGATGATCGTGCCCGTGTTCATGGTCGTGTCCATGATCGTGGTCGTGGTTGTGATCCTCGGGCGTGCGCTCCAGGAAATCGGGCTCGAGCTTCAGGATGCGGTCGAGGTCGAACGAGCCGCGGTCCAGCACCTTTTCCAGCGCCACGTCGCATTGCTTGGATTTATGGATCGGCGCGAAGCGGTTGATGGCGCGCACCACGGCCTCGACCTCGCGCAATTCCCCCGGGCTCACCAGATCGGTCTTGTTCAGCACGATCACGTCGGCGAAGGCGATCTGCTCCTCGGCCTCGCGGCTGTCCTTCAGGCGCTGCGGCAGGTGCTTGGCGTCGACAACCGCGACGATGGAATCGAGTTTGGCGCGGCCCTTCACCTCGTCGTCGACGAAGAAGGTCTGCGCCACCGGCGCCGGATCGGCCAGGCCCGTGGTCTCGATCACGATGGCGTCGAACTTGCCCTTGCGCTTCATCAGCCCGCCGATGATGCGGATCAAATCGCCGCGCACCGTGCAGCAGATGCAGCCGTTGTTCATCTCGAACACTTCTTCGTCGGCGCCCACCACCAAATCGCCGTCGATGCCCAGCTCGCCGAATTCGTTGACGATCACGGCGTATTTCTTGCCATGCTTCTCGGTCAGGATGCGGTTCAAAAGCGTGGTCTTGCCGGCGCCGAGAAAGCCGGTCAGCACGGTCACGGGAATCTGCGACATAGAGGGGTCTCCGGTCCGGTCCGCGCCGGGGTGCGCGCGCGGAGGGCCGGACCCTAGCAAGGCGGCATCGGCTTGGGAAGGCGGCTCAATTGCCCAGCATCGCCGCTTTCAGCGCCGCGACGTTGTGGCGGAACATCTTGAGGTAGGTGTCGGCCGGCTCGCCGGGCTTCGACAGCGCGTCGGAATAGATGCGCGGGCCGGGCTTCACCCCGGTCTCCTTGCCGATCTGCTCGATCATCCTCGGGTTGGTGATGTTCTCGACGAACAACGCCGTGATCTTGGTGCTCTTGATCTGGCGGATCAGCGCCGCCACCCCCTTGGCCGAGGGCTCGGCGTCGGTGCTGACGCCCACCGGCGCCAGGAACTGCACGCCATAGGCCGAGGCGAAATAACCGAACGCATCGTGCGAGGTGACGACCCGGCGCTTGGGCTTGGGCACCGAAGCGATCTCGCCCTTCACCCAGGCGTCGAGTTCCGTCAGCTGTTTCTTGTACGCGGCGGCATTGGCCTTAAACATTTCGGCGCCCGCCGGGTCGGCCGCTGCCAGCCCCTTCTCGATGTTGTCGGCATAGGTCAGCGCGTTGCGCAAATCCTGCCAGGCATGCGGATCGAACGCACCGCGGCCGTTCGTCTTTTCATCTTCCCCCTTCATTTTCTGCGGCTGGATGCCCGTGGCGGCGACGATCACCGGGCCCTTGAACCCGGCGCTCTGCGTCAGCCGTTCCATCCAGCCTTCGAAGCCCAGGCCGTTGACGAACACCACCTTGGATTCCGCCACCGCCCTGGCGTCGCCCGGCGTGGGCTGGAACACATGCGCGTCGCCGTCCGGTCCCACCAGGGTGGTCACTGTCACGCGCTGGCCGCCCACGGCCCGCACCATGTCGCCGAGGATCGAAAAACTGGCGACGGCCTTCACGGGCGTCTGCGCCGCAGAGGGTGCTGCCAAGCCCAGACCAAAGGCCAGGGCGACGATTGCGATGGAATTGCAATGAAATAACATATCTTTTCTCATGGACAGTGCTCCCCTTTGCGGCTCAAGCGCTAGGCTTCCAGATGCGCGCGCGGCAGATAGCGCGTCATCAGCGAGTCGTGGCGGCCCACGGTCAGCGACACGGCGTAGAACGCGCCGGCGGTCAGCACGATGGCCGGGCCCGAGGGCAGGTTCAGGTGATAGGACACCAAAAGGCCGATCGCCCCGGAAGCGAAGCCGATGCCGCACGCGGCGACGCACATCGGCCACACCTCGCGCGCCCAGAACCGCGCTGATGTGGCGGGCAGCATCATCATGCCCACGGCCATCAGCGTGCCCATCGACTGGAAGCCTGCGACCAGGTTCAGCACGACCAGCACCATGAACATCAGGTGGTAGGCGCCGCCCCGGGCGCCGCTGGCGCTTAAGAAACCCGGGTCGAAGCATTCGATCACCAGCGGGCGATAGATCAGCGCCAGGGCCAAGAGGCTGACGGTGCTGATACCCGCGACCAGCAGCAGCGCCGCGTCGTCCACGGCCAGAACCGTGCCGAACAGCACGCGCATCAGATCCACGTTGCTGCCGTGGGTCGAAACCAGCGCCACGCCTGTGGCCAGGGCGATCAGGTAGAACGCGGCGAAGCTGGCGTCCTCGCGTAGCGCCGTCACGCGCGTCACAAGACCTGAGAGCACCGCGACCAATAGGCCGGCAACGAACCCGCCCAGGCTCATCCAGAACAGCGACAGCCCCGCCAGCACGAAGCCGATCGCCGCTCCTGGCAGCACGGCGTGCGACATGGCGTCGCCGATCAGGCTCATGCGTCTGAGCACCAAGATCACGCCCACCGGCCCGCAGCCCAGCGCCAGGGCCAGGGACGCCACCAGCGCGCGGCGCATGAAGGCGAACTCGGCGAAAGGCTGGATCAGGAAATCGTAGGGCATGGCGCGCTTCGCCTCACGCGTGCTCGGGCGCGCAGACCGGGGCCGCGTCGTCCCAGGCCTCGGACATGCGCCGCGCGCGCAGCAGATTTTCCGGCGTCAGTACCTTGTCGGTCGGGCCCCAGCCCAGGCATTCGCGCGCCACCAGCATCGAGGCCGGGAAGTTCTCGCGCACCTGCTCCACGTCGTGCAGCACGGCGACGATGGTGCGGTTCTCGCCGTGCCAGCGCCGCACCAGATCCAGAAGGTCGCGCGTGGTGCGCGCATCGATCGCCGCGAACGGCTCGTCCAAAAGGATGACGGCAGCGTCTTGCAGCATGACGCGCGCAAACAGCGCGCGCTGGAACTGCCCGGCCGACAAGGTGCCGATCGGGCGCCCTGCGAATCCGCCAAGGCCCACGGCCTCCAGCGCGGTCAGCGCGCGGTGGTTTAACTCGGCGCTCACGCCGCCCAGCAACCCGACGCGCCGCCAATAGCCGATCAGCACCGTGTCCAGCACCGATATGGGAAAGCCGCGGTCGATATCCGCCTGCTGCGGCAGATAGGCGATGTCCTGGCGCTTCACGCCGGTCAGCTCGACGCGCCCCTCGGCCGGGCGCAACAGGCCGACGATCGCCTTCAGCATGGTCGACTTGCCGGCGCCGTTGGGGCCGATCACGGCGGTTAGGCTTCCTGGGGCAAATTCACCCGAAACATGATGGATCGCCGGGTGGCGGTCATAGGCCACGGTCAGGTCGTGAAGTTTTATGGCGGCGGCGCGCATGGCTCAGCTCACCAAGGCCCAGGCCACGGCGGCCCACAGCACGGCGATGGCGATGCCGACGCGCGCCAACCTTGCCCCCGCCGCGCTCGCCAGGGGCTGGAAACCCCGTGGGCCCACGGGGGCAACGCGGATCGCCACCGCTGCCGGGGCATGGCCGTGATGCTCATGGCCGTGGTGGTCGGAACCGGGCACGCGAATACTCCCAGGGGGCGGTGGCGATGATCGTCAGTCTGTTTTGTTATAATATCACATATCATAGTGGACAACCCCCGGCAGCCCCAGCGTTAATATTGCATTAGCGAAGAATCTTTTGTTGCAGTGCACAAAAAACCTTGACTTTTGGCTGTAATGAGCCAAATTACCTCCATGCTGCATTGCAGCAATAAACTCGTTTCCCGATGGCGTGAAAGGACTACCGCGATGACCCCGAAGAAATTCCCCAAGGCCGCCAACCCGTTCGAAGGCGCGGTCGAAACCGGCAAAGAGACGTTCGATCTGTTCGTGAAGAACGGCACCGAAGCGGCCCAGAAGGGCTATGAGCAGGCGGTGCAGTTGACGCAGGAGCAGGTGACCAAGGCCAACACGGCGTTCGTGCGTGGCTACGAGGACATCCAGGGCTTCAGCAAGGGCACGCTGGACGCGTTCGTCGCCGCCGGCACGATCTGGGCCAAGGGCGCCGAGGCGATTTCCAAGCAGGTGATGGCCCTGACGCAGAATTCGATGCAGAGCTCCGTGGGCGCCGCCAAGGCGATGCTCGGCTGCAAGACGCTGCGCGAGGCGATCGACCTGCAGGCGGATTACGCCAAGTCGAACTTCGACGCGCTGGTCGCCGAAGGCGCCAAGCTCGGCGAAATGTCGATGAAGGTCGCCAACGACGCGATCGCGCCGATCCAGGCGCGCGTGACCGTGGCGGTCGAGAAGATGGCCAAGCCGCTCGCGGCTTAACGCCGCTTAGGCCGCTCGCGGCCTAACTCTTCCGGCCGACGCTAAATAGACGGGCCTGGCGGGATGCCGCCGGGCCCGTTTTCTTTTGTCGCTGCAATTGCGGTATCATGCGCCGACGGGCTGGCATCGCCGGGGCATTTCTCATGGGCCGTCCGACCCTACGGTCTGCATTGATCGCCGCGGTGCTGGTCGCCGCCGCCATCCCCTTGGCGTTGCGCGCGCAGGACGTGTTCAGCACCACCACCGGCGGCGGCAGCGCTCCGCTTCAGGGCGGGGTCAGCGTCACCGAACCGCCCGCGGAACCCGGGCATACCAGGCCCACCGGCACGCAAGGAATCGAAGGCAACCCCGACTGTCCGCCGCCGGTGATGGCCGACGGCACTTCCCCGAAAAACTGGTCCTGCACCACGCGCAACCAGGGCGTCGTGGGCAATCCCGATTGCCCGGCGCCGGTATCAGCCGATGGCACCAGCCCGAAGAACTGGTCGTGCCGCACCGGCACGCAAGGCGTCGAGGGCAATCCCAATTGCCCGCCGCCGGTGATCCAGGGCGGCATGATCCCGCGCAACTGGTCCTGCGCCGGGCCGGACATGCAGCCCGATCCACTGACGCCGTTGCGCGATCCCGACATCGCCATCGATTACCGCGGCGATCCGGGCGTGCCGCCGCTGATGCGCGCCAATGCCAGCACCGACGAGGAAGAGGCCGTGGCCGCCGTGCTGACCTGCCGGCGCGCGGTCGTGGAGGGCATCGAACGGCCCTCGCAAGCCGACATGGCGGAATATGTCTGCGACGACCAGGGCAAGGCGCTGGACATGCCGCCGTTCCAGCTCCGCGCCGAAGAGAACGTCGATCAGACCGTCTGCATCCTGCCGCTGAAGAGCGCGGTTCAGGAACTGAAGGCCGGCAAGATGCTGCTGATGAAGGCGAAGGATTCCGCGGGCGCCGAACGCGACTGGCACATGTCCAGGGGCAACGCGCATCTGCTGCGCGCGTCGATCAGCGTCGACCGCTCCGATATCTGCCTGGTGGAAAACCCGCCGCGTCCGCCGGCGGCCCGGCAGCCCGGCGCTCCGCGGCGTCAGCAACGGCCGCCGGTCGATATGCGCGCGATCCTGCGCAATCCGTGCGAACCCGTGGTGGGCATGGACCCGAGGATTCGCGGCGCGCTCGACGCCAATTGCCCGAAGGCGCCGGCCAAGCAGCAGCCCACCCAGCCGCCCCGGCAAGCCCAGCCCCAGCCGCAACCGCCGCTCCAGGCGCAGCAGGCGAAAACCGACAGCCCCGACGACGATTGCGAAGTCGCCCCGCCGCCGCTGGACATCCGCGACATGCTGATGGATTTCGCGCGACAGCTCGACCGCAACGCCGACGGGTTTCAGAACGCGGCGATGAAAGCGTCCAACCGCTTCTTCACCGGCATGAACGAGGTCGTGCAGCAGCAGCTCGTGTTCTTGGCGCAGGAGCGGGGCAAGCCGGCAAGCCAGATCGCCGAGAAGGTGATGGCGCACCTCAACAACAACGCCCTGGAAAACCACAACAAGCTTCTGGCCGACGCGCAGAAGGCGGTGGAGGATTTCGTCAAGGACCCGTCCTATGAGTCGGGCAAGATGGTGTCCAACTACCTGATCGGCAAGGTGCAGGGCGCGGTGACCGACCGGCTGCCGGGCGGGGCCAAGTTCTGCGCCGCCGCCTCGCGCCGCGCGACCGAGGAAACGCGCAAGCTCGAGGGCGCCGTCAAGGCCGCGGGCGAGCTCGACAAGCTGGTCAACGAAGCCACCGATGCCGCCGACGGGGCCAAGGCCTGCCGCATCACGCCTAGGGCGGCGACCCAGGACCAGCGGTTCCGCGCCGTGATGAAGAAGAAGCAAAACGACGAGATGCGCCAGCGCGTGCGCCAAGCGGACCGCGCCAAGACGCGCCCGCAGAGAAAACAGGCCGCCGACCGGCAGGCCGCCGCGCAGGCGCAACGCGACAAGGCACGGCGCGAGGATGTGAAGCGCAAGCAAGGGACCGATCCCAAGCAACAGCAAAAAATGCAGGAAGAGGCGCGCGGCAAAGCCGACGCGGACCAGCTGGCGGCTTACCGCAAGCAGGTAGACGACGCGCACGACAAGCAAGCCCAGGCGATCCGCAATCGGAATCGCCAAGTTGACGCCCAGAAGTTGGCCGAACAGCAACGCATGAAGTCCGAGCCGCCGCGCCGGCCCACTCCGCCGACTCGCGAGGAGGCCATGCAACAGCGCCAGGCGCAACAGGCCGCGCGCCAACGCGCGATCGACGACGCACGGCAGCAAAACGCGCCGCGCCGCGCCGCGGCCGCGCAGCCAAAGCAAGAGGCCTTGCCCCCTGAGCAGCAGCGCAGGGCCGAGGAACGGCAAATGGCCGACCAGGCGCGCCTCGAGCAGCAGGCCAGGGCGGAGCGCCGCGCCGCCGCGGGCGGCGACGTTCCGCGGCAGCCTGCCGGCCAAGGCGACACAGTCCGCATGCGTCCCGAGGGCGGCGACACTGTGCGGATGCGCCCCGAGGGCGGCGATACCGTTCGGATACCGCGCGAGGCAGCCGACGCACCCCGGGTGCCGCCGTCCGAAGACTATCGTGCGGCTGCCGAGCAGATGCGCCTCGAGCAGCAGGCTGCCGCGTCCAAGCGCCTGCCGGGCGTCGGCGACAACGTGCTCATGCGTCCCCAGGGTGGAGACGCGGCTCGCGTACGGCCGGAAGGCGGCGACACGGTGCAGATGCGCCCCGAAGGTGGCGACACGGTTCGACTGTCGCGGGATGGCGGCTACGGCGGCGGCGGTCAGCCGCCCGGCCAGGGCGGCGGGCAGTTGAAGCCCCTGTTGGATCAGACGGCGCCCGCCAATCCTCTCGGAGAGAAGGCCAATTGCCTGCCTGCCTCGGTCGCGGGCGACCTCAGGAAAAAGCATCCCGGCCGGCCCTACACCGATTCCGACATCCGCCCGTCCTTCACCGACAAGATGCCGACCCTCGACGAGATCACGGAGATCCTGGAAAAACACTACGGCAGCCAGGAATTCGCCGATCACACGCCGCGCCGCCGCCGCGCCCAGGCCCTGGGCATTCCCACCAAGATGACGTCGTCCGGGGACGTCCGCGCGGAACTGTTGGGCGGCGCCGCCGATTCGCGCGGCATCGTATTCGTGCGCGACAAGGTCTCGGGCAGCGGCCATGTGGTCCGGGCCGAACGCCAGGGCGGGCGAGTCGACTTTATCGACGAGCAAAACGGCGCCGACGGCACGATGTGGGCGGTTTCCGCCGACTACTCGCCCGATCTCTACGACATGTTCTTCTACCGCACGAACTAGGGCGATCCCGGAAACCTACCTAGTGCCGCGGCCCTTCATTCCGGCGCGGGCATCCCCATATTAATCATCGCGCGGGCCGGGCCGGACGGCGGATTCCCTTGTTCGGCCAAGCGTCTTGGCCCGGCGCGGCGGGTTGACCTATGATGCCGGGGCGGCTGGCCCGCATCTTGAAGGGCATCGAGGCAAAGGCTGAAGACTGGATGGCTGAATACCTGGGCGGCAACGGCAACGACAAGCGGGACGACGGCGGCACGACGACGGGCGTGGTCGTCAAGGCCAAGCCCAAGACCAAAAAACCGTCGATGTACAAGGTGCTGATGTTGAATGACGATTACACGCCCATGGAATTCGTCGTCCATATCCTCGAGCGCTTCTTCCACAAGACCCGGGACGAAGCCACGCGAATCATGCTTCACGTACACCGCAGGGGCGTCGGGGTGTGCGGCGTGTATACTTATGAAGTGGCGGAGACCAAGGTGACGCAGGTGATGGATTTCGCCCGCCGGCATCAGCATCCGCTGCAATGCACGATGGAGAAGGAATAGTCCCGTGCTGTCGCGCAACCTGGAACAGACCCTGCATCGCGCCTTGGCGCACGCCAACAAGCGCAACCACGAGTACGGCACGCTGGAGCATTTGCTGCTGGCGCTGACCGAGGACCAGGACGCTATCGCGGTCCTGCGCGCCTGCGGCGTGGACAACGAAAAGCTGCGCCGCGGCCTGACCGATTACCTCGACAACGAATTGCAGGGCCTGGTCGCCGGCGGCGCCGAGGACGCCAAGCCCACCGCCAGCTTCCAGCGCGTGTTGCAGCGCGCGATCGTGCACGTGCAGTCCAGCGGCCGCGAGGAGGTGACCGGCGCCAACGCCCTGGTCGCCATGTTCGCCGAGCGCGAGTCGCACGCCGTGTTCTTCCTGCAAGAACAGGACATGTCGCGGCTCGACGCCGTCAACTATATCTCGCACGGCATCGCCAAGGTGCCGGGCCGCACCGAGCAGCGCCGCGTGCGCGGCTCGGAGGAAGAGGAAAAAGCCGCCGGCGGCGAAAAAGGCAAGAAGGGCCACGAGGCGCTCGACGCCTATTGCGTCAACCTGAACAAGAAGGCGCAGGGCGGCAAGATCGACCCGCTGATCGGCCGCCAGGCCGAGGTGGACCGCACCATCCAAATTTTGTGCCGGCGCTCGAAGAACAATCCGCTCTATGTCGGCGAGCCCGGCGTCGGCAAGACCGCGATCGCCGAGGGGCTGGCGCGGCGCATCACCAAGGGCGAGGTGCCGGACGTATTGAAGGACGCGACGATTTTCGCGATGGACATGGGGTCGCTTCTGGCCGGCACGCGCTATCGCGGCGATTTCGAGGAACGGCTGAAGACGGTTCTGTCGGAGCTTGAGAACACCCCCGGCGCCATCCTGTTCATCGACGAAATCCACACGGTGATCGGCGCCGGCGCCACCTCGGGCGGCGCGATGGACGCGTCGAACCTGCTGAAGCCGGCCTTGGCCAGCGGTACGCTGCGCTGCATCGGCTCGACCACCTACAAGGAATACCGCAACTACTTCGAAAAGGACCGCGCGCTGGTGCGCCGTTTCCAGAAGATCGACGTCAACGAGCCGTCGGTCGAAGATACGGTGAAAATCCTGCGCGGCCTCAAGCCCTATTACGAAAGCCACCACCGCGTGCGCTACACGGCCGAGGCGATCCGCGCGGCGGTCGAGCTGTCGTCGCGCTATATCAACGACCGCAAGCTGCCGGACAAGGCGATCGACGTGATCGACGAAGTGGGCGCTGCGCAGATGCTGCTGCCGCCCTCCAAGCGCAAGCGCACCATCACGGTCAAGGACATCGAGGGCGTGGTGTCGACTATCGCGCGCATCCCGCCGAAAAGCGTCTCGCACGACGACAAGGAAGTGCTGCGCACGCTGGAACGCGACATCAAGGCGATGGTCTATGGCCAGGACGAGGCGATCGACGCGCTGTCGAGCGCCATCAAGCTGGCGCGCGCGGGCCTGCGCGAGCCGGAAAAGCCGATCGGCAGTTATTTATTCTCTGGGCCGACGGGCGTGGGCAAGACCGAGGTGGCCCGCCAGCTCGCCAAGACCATGGCGATCGAGCTGATCCGCTTCGACATGTCGGAATACATGGAACGCCACAGCGTCTCGCGCCTGATCGGCGCCCCGCCGGGCTATGTCGGTTTCGACCAGGGCGGATTGCTGACCGACCAGGTGGACCAGCATCCGCATTGCGTCCTGCTGCTCGACGAGATCGAGAAGGCGCATCCCGACCTGTTCAACATCCTGTTGCAGGTGATGGATCACGGCAAGCTGACCGACCACAACGGCAAGACCGTGGATTTCCGCAACGTGATCCTGATCATGACCACGAACGCGGGCGCGTCGGAGCTGGCCAAGGCGCCGATGGGGTTCGAGCGCGCGGCTAGGGCGGGCGAGGATTCCGAGGCGATCAACCGCATGTTCACGCCAGAATTTCGCAACCGCCTGGACGCGACCATCGCCTTCAAGGGCCTCGCGCCCGAGATCATCAGCAAGGTAGTCGACAAGTTCGTGCTGCAACTGGAAAGCCAGCTCGGCGACCGGCAGGTGATGATCGAGCTCAGCGACGCGGCGCGCAAATGGCTGGCCGAGAAGGGCTACGACCCGATGTTCGGCGCGCGGCCCTTGGCCCGGGTGATCCAGGAAAACATCAAAAAGCCGCTGGCCGACGAATTGCTGTTCGGCAAGCTGATGCATGGCGGCACGGCCCGCGTGGATTTGAAGGACGGCAAGCTTACCTTTGTCTTCCCCGAGCCGGCGCTGCCGCCGCCCGCCAAAAAGCCCGCCGAGGGTGAGGGGAGCGGGGAAGGCCCCGATGGGCCGAAGGTGCCCGAAACGGTGCCGTAAGGCGCCGGTTGCTCTTAGTCCTCCGCACCGCCCGCCGCCGCATCCTGGGGAGGCCACACAGTGGCCGTCTCGCAAGATGAGCTTGCCGGAAGCCGCCATTCATTACGATTTGCGGCGATACGTGGCGGCTGTTTATGCATCAATAAGGCTAAGTTATTGAAAAAACATGATTAACCCAACGGTAGAATTTGTTTACTAAATATTAACCCTAAAGCTAATAACACTTATCGATGCAAGACGTTGGATTATTGCGACATATGAGCAATACGCTCGGTCGCCTGGAAACCTTGCGGTCGCGCATCGACCGCCAGCACGAGCTGTGCGTCGGGACGGTGGCCGAGATCATCAGTCGCAGCATGGGACTCGAGCCGGCGCATGCCGCGGCGATAGGCCAGGCGGCCGTGTTGCACGACATCGGCAAGCTGGTGCTTCCGGATGCGGTTTTGCACAAGCCCGCCGGGCTTTCCATCGCGGAAGGCGAAACGGTCAAGATGCATTGCCGGCTTGGGCATGACCTGCTCCACGACAATGACGGCAAGGATGGCGCCGACATGCAGCTCGCAGCCATGATCGCGCTGCGGCATCATGAATGCGTCGACGGCACGGGCTATCCGGACCGGCTGCGCGATAAATTTATTCCGATCGAGGCCCGGATCGTCGCCCTGGCGGATGTCTATTCGGCGCTCCGCGAGTCGCGTTCATACAAGCCGCCCATGCCGCACGATCTGGCGTTCAAGATCATCACACAGGGCGATGAGCGGGTCAGGCCGCAGCAATTCGACGCCGGCGTATTGCAGGCCATGAATTGTGCCGGCACGGAGATCGCTCAATCCTATGCCGTTCAGATGATGCTCACGTGATGCCGCGGGCAGACGGCCGCGCGCCTTAAAACGCCACGGTCAGCATCAGTCCGATCGCCGTCAGCAGGATCAGCCCGTCGGGCCGGTCGAATAGCGCGGTCAGGCGCCTGAAACGCGCCGGCGCGCGCAAGGTCGTATCCCTGTTCATTGCAGTGCTCCCCGAGATGGTTTTTTTGCCTGGCGCATTGGCCGGGCAGGTTGCGCTATCCGAGCAACGCGGCCCAGGCCGCGCTGCCGACGGCGATCATCACGAACGCCGCCATGACCAGATAGGTCAGGCTCCATCTGAGGGTGGTTCGCCTCATGTCTTCGGGTTTGCTTGAAGAATTGTTCATGGCTTCCCCGTCGGTTCGTTATCGTTACGGCACCCCTGGGCGGTAGCGCTATCGAGACTGACAGGGCAATGCAGCAAAATCTGTGACGGAGATCACAGCAAAGCGGCGTTATCGCCGCATTATTCGGCTTTTTTTGCCCATTCCGCGGCCTGGATCGGGTCCTTGGCCTGGCCGTACAGGCCCTCGCCATAGATCTTCGCCAGCGTGGCCATGGCGCCGAAATGCCCGGCCTCGGCCGCGCGGCGGAACCAGGGCACCGCGGCGGGCGGGTCGGCCTTCACCCCGCGGCCTTCCAGCAGCGACTCGGCCACGTCGTACATGCCGATGGCATCGCCCATGCCGGCCAGGCGCAGGCTCATGGCATAGGCGTCCGCCTGCCGTCCCGCGCGCTCATAGGCCAGGATCGCGACCTTGTGCGCGTCGCGGTGATCGGGATCGAGCTTCAGCGCCCGCTCGATCGCCACCGCCGCCTCGCCGAAGCGATAATCGGTCGCCAGCGCCGTGCCGTAATCGAACCAGGCCTGCGGGTCGTCCGGCCTGTCTTGCGCGATGGCGCCGTATTCGCCCGTGCCGCCCGTGCCGTCGCCGACATCCATATGCGCGCGGGCATAGGCCCGGCGTAGCACCAGGTCCTTGGGCGCGGCTTCCAGCGCCTTGGTGCAGGCCAGCAGCCTGTCCTGCGCGCGTCCCGCCAGGCATCCCTGCCGCCAATCCTGGGCCGAGGCGGGCGCTGTGAGCAGCAACGCTAGGGGCGCCAGATAGATTGCCGCGCGCATCGTTACCTGCGTTGTCTCGCGGCCTGCGTCTCGGCCTGCAATTGCTTGATGCGCGCCTTCATGTCGTCGGGCAAGGCGGGCCAGCCGTCATAGGTCAGCAGGCGGAACGCCTCGTTGTAATCCCTAGCGGCAAAGGCGGCCTCGGCCTGGCCCAGCCGCGCGCGCGATTCCGCCAGCAGCATCTGGTTCGGCTTGGGCGACGTGGCCGGCCAGTTCGCCAGGGCCTGGCGCACAACAGCGTATTCCTGCTGCGCCTCGGCGGTGCGCCCGAGCGCCAGCAGCGCCTGCGCGTTGCCCAGGCGCGAGACGGATACCAGCGTCGCCAGGGTCGGCGCCTCGGGCACGTTGCCGCGATCGCCGGCGGGGTCGGGCAGGATCGCCGTGGGTATCGGCAGGATCGCCGCGTCCTTGGCGAAGCGTTTTTCCATGCCGAGCACGCCGGCATAGGCCTCGAGCGCCTGCTGATAGGCCTTGGCCGCGAGCTCGGCATCGCCCGCCGCGACGCGCAGGGCGGTCTGCAAGCCCGCTTCGTCGAGCCCGATCATATCCACCGGCCCCGCGGGCGGGCCGGCATAGCTCGTGGCCATCAGCCGCGCATCGGCTTCCTCCAAGGCGATCGCCGCCCGGCGCTCGCGCCTGGCCGCCGCCATGTCGCGCGTGCGGTGCGTTGTTATGACGCTGCGGTAGGCCGCGATGCGCGCATCCACGGGATCGCGTTTGGCGGCCTCGGCCAGCGCCGCCTCGGCGCCGGTCCAATCCGTGCGCATGACGGCGTCCCACGTGGTTTTCAACTCGGCTGAAGCCGTGGTGTGGCGCAGCGGCTCGGCCATCATGCCGAAGACCGTATGCTGGCGCGGCTGGTTGCGCCGCTTGGCGATCTCGGCCAGGCCGCGATAGACGTCGATGCGGTCGGTCTCCAGCGCGTAGACCTGCCGGAACGCCGTTTCCGCCGCGTTGAGATTGCCCGATGCCAGCGCCTCTTCCGCGCGCTTGAGCAGGGCGGGGATGATCTCTTTCTCGACGCGCTCGGTCGTCGCCTGGTGCTTCTTCGCTTCCTGATCCAGCAGCGCGGCCTGGGCGTCGAGGCGCGCGGCCTCGGCCAGCGCCTCGGCGGTGGGCGGGTAGGTGCGCGTGACTTCGTAGACGCCGTCGCTGCGCCGCTCGGTGCTGCGCTCGACCCTGGGCGAGCGCAAGGCCGAGGCGCGCGCGCGGAACTGCTCGGCGGTATCGCGCAGAATGCGGGTCTTGAGGCGCAGCAGCCTTACGTTCTGCGGCTCGATCTTCAAGCCCTGGTCGGCGATCTGCTCGGCGTCGCGCGAGCGGCCGTAGGTGTAGAGAATCTGGCCGCGCGTCGCCATCGCGTTGGCTGATTTCGGATCGACGCCAAGGGCGGTTTCGGTCAGCGCCAGGGCGCGCGCCAGCTCCTGCTGCTGCTCGGCCTTGTTCTGCGGCCGCGCCTGTTCGGTCGCGCGCGGGCCGTTCCATAAGATCGGCACGGTGTAATGCGCGTGCAGGAACCGCGCCAGCATGTCGGGCCAGTCGGCATTCTTGCCTTCGTCGCGGATCGCCTCGGTCACCGCGCGGATGCGGTCCTGGTACATCTCGTCGTAGCGCAGGCGGCGGTTGTTGGCCCAGCGCTGTGCGGCGAGCGCGGCATCGGTCAGCGCGCCGAACGGGGCGTCGGTCCTGGCGATTTCCGCGAAGCGCTCGATCGCGCCGTCCGGGGGCGGCTGGGCGGTGAGGCGCGCCACCTTTTCCTTCGCGGCCGTCACGTTGGCGCCCAGGGCGGCGGCGACTTGCAGGTCCGCGTTCGCGCGCCGCGCGTCGCCGATGATCGCTGCGGCCTGCGCGCGGCCGGCATAGCCGTCGGCCCATAGCGGCTGGACCGAGAGCAGGCGGGTGAATTCCCCGCGCGCGTGCAGCCCGTCTCCCGCGCCCACCAGCGCCTGCGCCCATTTGGCGCGCAGATCAGGATCGTCGGGCCTGGTCCGGCGCAGCAGGCGCAAATCGCGGATCGCCCCGGCGAAATCGCCCTGCGCCAGATCGGTCTTGGCGCGCTCGGCGACGGCGGCGTTGGCGGCCGCACCCGTCGCTTCGTGCCGGCGCGCATAGGCCTGCGCCGCGTCGGGGAACAGGCGCTTGACCGGCTGGCTCGTCTGCACCTGGCGGCGCTGCGTCTTGTCGTAGTAGCTGCCATTGTAGCGCGACTGCCAATACTCCATCGCCATGTCGTTGTAGACCATGTTGGCGTAGTCCGGCGGCAGATTGGCCATGCCAAAATACTGCGCGCCCTTGCCCGGGTTGCCACCCATGCGATAGGCGCTGCCCAGCCACAGCCGCGTCTCGCGGTCGTCCTGGCGCAGGCGCAGCGCGCGCTCCAGATCGGCGATGGCTAGGGGGAAATTCTCCGCGAGGGTGTGGGCGACGCCCCTGGCGCGCAGGAAATCGGCGTTGCTGTCGTCGGCCTGGATGGCGCGGCTCAGGCTTTGCACCGCCTGGGCGTAGTTGCCGGCGTTCAGCGCCTGGATGCCTTGGATGTAGTCGCCGGCGCCGGCCCGGCTGGCGGGGGATTGCGCCGGGGCCGGGGCGGGCGAGCCGGCCAGGAGCAACGCCAATCCCAGGACGGCGGCAAAACGGGCGCGTTTCATTTCAGGCCTCCCTTGCGCCTGGGGATGATGCTTCCGGTCCAGCCCGGCGGCAAGGGGCGCGGGATCAAGTCCGCGTCGCGGGCGGCAGCGCCATGTTATCGATCAGCCGCGTGCCCCCGAGGCGGGCCGCGGTGAAAATGCGAGCACCCGGCGCGGCGTGATGGAGCGGCGCCAGAGTCGCGCCGTCGCATAGCGACACGTAATCCACCTGCTCGAACCCGGCGTCGAGCAGCGCCCGCTTCACCCTGTCCAGCTCTTCCGCCGCCGCGGCGCCGCCAGCGATGCGCTGGGCGGCCCCGGTCAGGGCGCGCGGCAGAACGCCGGCGATCTTGCGCCGCGCCGGATCGAGATAGGCGTTGCGCGACGACATCGCCAGGCCGTCGGCTTCGCGCACCGTAGGAACGCCGACGACCTCGATGGAAATATCCAGATCGCGCGCCATGCACGCGACCACCCGGAGCTGCTGCCAGTCCTTCTCGCCGAAATACGCGCGGTCGGCCCCGGTTTGCAGGAACAGCTTGGCGACCACCGTCGCCACGCCCGCGAAATGCCCGGGGCGGAACGGCGCGCATAGCCCCTGCGTGAGCGGGCCGCCCACCGACACCGTGCTGGCATGGCCTTGCGGGTACATCTCGGCTGCCGTGGGCGCGAACAGCAGATGCGCGCCGGTGGCCCTGAGCTTGGCCGCGTCGGCGGCCTCGGTGCGCGGATAGGCGGCCAGATCGTCGTTCGGCCCGAACTGCGTGGGGTTGACGAAGATCGTCGCCACCACCCGGTCGCATTCCGCCAGGGCCGCGCGCACCAGGCTCAGGTGCCCGTCATGCAGCGCGCCCATCGTCGGCACCACGCCGATCTTAAAGCCTTGTTTGCGCCAGCCCGCGGTATGGACGCGCAGATCGGCCACGGTGCGCGCGACCGGAAGTTGCGGAGCGGTCACGCGCTATCGCCTTCCCGGCGATAGGGGGTGTGCTCGGCCAGCATCGCCCGTTCGCGGACGACCGAGGCGCGCTCGCGCTTCAGGTAATCGGCGACGGCGCTGCGAAATCCGGCATCGGCGATCCAATGCGCGCTGTGTGTGGCGACGGGCAGGTAGCCGCGCTGGATCTTGTGCGGCCCTTGCGCGCCCGCCTCGACACGCTTCAATCCGTGGGCGATGGCGTAGTCGATCGCCCGGTAATAGCAGCACTCGAAATGCAGCATCGGCCAGTCGCCGCGGCAGCCCCAGTTGCGGCCGTAGAGCGCCTCGTCGCCCCTGAGGTTCAAGGCGCCGGCGATGCGCTCGCCGTTCTTCTCCGCCGTCACCAGCACCACTGCATCGCCCAGGCGCTGGCTCAACAGGTCGAAAAACTCGCGGTTCAGATAGGGGCTGCCCCATTTGCGGTCGGACGTTGAAATGTAGAACTCGAAGAAGTCGTCCCAGACTTCCGGCGTAAGCTCCGCCCCGCTCAGCGCGCGGATGACGATGCCGGGCGCCAGCGCGTCGCGTCGCTCCTTGCGCAGCTGCTTGCGCTTGCGTGAGGCGAGCGTGCCGAGGAAATCGTCGAAAGTCTTGTAGCCGTCGTTCAGCCAATGGAACTGCGTGCCCTCGCGCCGCAGGTACCCGGCCGCTTCCATGATGGCGGCCTCATCCTCGCCGCAGAATGTGACGTGCAGCGACGACACGCCCATGCGCCGCGCCACCTCGGCCATGCCCTTGGCCATTGCCATGCGGATGGCGCCCGCTTCCGGGCCTGGCCTTGCAAGCAATCGCGCGCCGGGCACGGGTGAAAACGGCACCGAGGCCTGGAGCTTGGGGTAGTACTGCCCGCCCGCGCGCTCATAAGCCTCGGCCCAGCCGTGGTCGAACACGTATTCGCCCTGGGAATGAGTTTTGATGTAAAGCGGCACGACGCCCAGGACTTGCCCAGCCGCGTCGCGCGCGACCATGTGGCGTGGAAACCAGCCCGTATCCTTGCCCACAGAGCCGGAATCCTCCAGCGCCGACAGGAACGCATGGCCGATGAACGGATTGCCCGGTCCGGCGCAAGCGTTCCAGTCCTCGGGCGCGATCGCGCCGATGCGCTCGGCCAGGCTCAGTTCGATGGCACCATCGCCGTCGGGCATGGGCCGATCCTCTAGCGCCTCACGCCAGTTCGAAGAACGCGTCCACCTCGACGGCCACGCCGAGCGGCAACGATCCAGCGCCCACGGCGAAGCGCGCGTGCTTGCCGGCGTCGCCGAACACCTGGGCCATCAGGTCGGACGCGCCGTTGATGACCTTGGGGTGATCGGTGAAATCGGGCGGGCAGTTGACGAAGCCGCCGAGCTTGAGGGCCTTGGAAATCTTGTCGAGGTCGCCGCCGCAGGCCGCGCGCGCCTGCGCCAGGATGTTGAGGCCGCACAGCCTTGCGGCCTCCTGGCCCTGCTCGACCGTGAATTCGCGCCCCACCTTGCCGATGAATTTCAGCTCGCCGTTCCAGAACGTCACCTGCCCGGCGATGTAGAGCGTCTTGCCCGAGATGGTATAGGGCACGTAATTGGCGGCTGGGGCGGCGGGCTTGGGCAGCTCGATCTTCAATTCCTTCAGGCGCGCTTCGAATTTTCCGGGCATATGCGGGTCTCCCTAGGTGGCGATGCGGCAAGGTTAGCCGAGCGCGCGGACGCGCGCGACTCCTGCCGGACGGTAAACAGAAAGACGGGGTGCGCGTTGCCGCGCACCCCGCAAGGTACAGGGAGCACTGATGCCGGACTAGTAGGCGATCGCTAGCATCACCTGCGACCGCCACATGCACTGCCGGTGGCAGTGCATCTCTTGGACGCCTTTTGCGGCGTCAATCGCGTTGCTCAACTGCATCCGCTGGTTCCCCCGCACGTGTCGCATTTCAAGCACGTGCCGTTGCGCACCAGCGTGAAATTTCCGCACTCGGGGCAGGGATCGCCGTCATAGCCCCTCAGCTTCGCGGCGCGGATGCGCGTCAGCCGCGTATCCACCGCGTCCATCGCCTCCACCGAAACGGCCACCGCCTCGACCTTCGAGCGGATTTCGGTGAGCGTGCCGTGTAGGGCCTGCGCTCCGGCGGCGCCGTTGGTGCCCGTGGCCTGCGCCGCGCCGCCCGAGAACACCAGGAAGCTGTTGCGCACATAGCCGGTGGAGGCGATGCGCTTCAACTGCGCTTCGTTCGACGCGGCCGACGCCGGCATGGTGGTGCCGTCGGCCTGGCCGCGGCCCACGCTGTCGGGCGCCATGTCGTCGGGCTGCACATGGGCGAGATCGGTGCGGCCGAGATACGAGATCGCCAGCTCGCGGAAGATGTAGTCGAGCACCGAGGTCGCCATCTTGATCGCGTCGTTGCCCGAGACTTGGCCAGAGGGTTCAAAACGCGTGAAGGTGAAGGCCTCGACGAACTGCTCCAGCGGCACGCCGTATTGCAGGCCCATCGACACGGAGATGGCGAAGCTGTCCATCAGCGCGCGGAAGGCCGAGCCTTCCTTGTGCATGTCGATGAAAATCTCGCCGATGCGCCCGTCCTCGTACTCGCCGGTGCGCAGGTAGACCTTGTGGCTGCCCACGGTGGCCTTCTGCGTGTAGCCCTTGCGGCGCTGCGGCAGGCGGCGGCGCTCGCCCGAGCGGTCGATCACCCGCTCGATCACTTTCTCGACCATCTTTTCGGCCACGATCGCGGCGCGCGCCGCGGCGGGCTTCGCCACCAGCGCTTCCACGGCCTCGGCCGCTTCCTCGGGCTCGTCGGCCAACAGGCCGGCCGATAGCGGCTGCGACAGCTTCGAGCCGTCGCGGTACAGCGCATTGGCCTTCAAGGCCAGACGCCACGACAGGAAATATGCGTCGGCGCAATCCGTCATTGTCGCCGCGTTCGGCATGTTGATGGTCTTGGAAATGGCGCCGGAGATGAAGGGCTGCGCCGCCGCCAGCATGCGGATATGGCTTTCGACGGACAGCGCGCGGGTGCCGGTGCGCCCGCACGGGCTGGCGCAGTCGAACACGGCGAGGTGCTCGGCCTTCAGGCCCGGCGCTCCTTCCAACGTCATGGCGCCGCAGCAATGGATGTTGGCGGCCTCGATCTCGGCCCGCGTGAAGCCCAGGGCGGTCAGCAGGTCGAAGCCGGGATCGTCCATACGCTTGGCGTCCGCACCCAGCAGGCCGGCGCAGAACTCCTCGCCCAGCGTCCATTTGTTGAAGGCGAACTTGATGTCGTAGGCGCTTTGCAGCGCCTGCTCGGCCGCCGCCAGCTTCTCGGGCGCGAACCCCTTGGCCTTGAGGCGCAGGTGATTGACGCCAGGCGCGCCGTCGAGCGAGCCGTGCCCCACGGCATAGGCGACGATCCGCTCGATCTCCTCGTCCTCGTAGCCCAGCGTGCGCAGCGCGTCGGGCACGCCGCGGTTGATGATCTTGAAATAGCCGCCGCCCGCGAGCTTCTTGAACTTCACCAGGGCGAAATCCGGCTCGATGCCCGTGGTGTCGCAATCCATCACCAGGCCTATGGTTCCCGTCGGCGCGATCACCGTGGACTGGGCGTTGCGATAGCCGTGCTCCTGGCCCAAGGCCAGGGCGCGGTCCCAGGCCTGGCGCGCGGCCTGGACCAGAGCGCGGTCCGGGCACAGGGATGCGTCGAGCGGCACCGGGGCGACCGACAGGCCTTCATAGCCCTTGGCGTCGCCATAGGCGGCGCGGCGGTGGTTGCGGATCACCCGCAGCATCGCCTGGGCGTTCTCGGCATAGGCCGGGAACGGGCCGGCTTCGCCCGCCAGCTCCGCCGACGTGGCATAGGATTCGCCGGTCATCAGCGCGGTGATCGCGGCGCAGATCGCGCGGCCAGCCTCGCTGTCGTAGGAAATACCGCTGGCCATCAACAGGCCGCCGATATTGGCGTAGCCGAGGCCGAGCGTACGATAGGCATAGGACAGCTTGGCTATCTCGCGCGACGGGAACTGCGCCATCAGCACCGAGATTTCCAGCGTCAGCGTCCATAGGCGGCAGGCATGGGCGAAGGCGGGTGCGTCGAAGCTCAAGCCTTCGGCGCCCTGGCGGCGGAACGCCATCAGGTTCAGCGAGGCCAGGTTGCAGGCCGTGTCGTCCAGGAACATGTATTCGCTGCACGGGTTGGACGCGTTGATGCGCCCGCCCGCCGGGCAGGTGTGCCAGTCGTTGATGGTGGTGTCGAACTGGATGCCGGGATCGGCGCAGGCCCAGGCGGCATGGCAGATGCGGTCCCATAGCGCCGCGGCCTTGACCGTCTTGTGCACCTTGCCGGTGGTGCGGCTGATCAGCGCCCAGTCGCGCCCGGATTCGACCGCGTTCAGGAACGCGTCGGTCACGCGCACCGAGTTGTTCGAGTTCTGCCCGGCGACGGTCAGGTAGGCGTCGGAATCCCAATCCGTGTCGTAGACCTTGAAGTCGATCGCGGACTTGCCCTGGCGGCTAAGCTGGATCACGCGTTGGACGTAATTCTCGGGCACGGCGGCCGCGCGCGCCGACCGGATCGCCTGGCGCAGCGCTTGGTTGCGCTTCGGATCGAAACGCGCATCGCCGGCCTGGTCGCTGGCATGGCAGGCGCGCATCACGGCGTTGAGGGTCTTGCTGGCCAGGGTCGAGCCCGCCACCAGCGCCGCGACCTTCTGCTCCTCCACGACTTTCCAGTCGATGAACTGCTCGATGTCCGGGTGGTCGACGTTCACCACCACCATCTTGGCGGCGCGGCGCGTGGTGCCGCCCGACTTGATGGCCCCGGCGGCGCGGTCGCCCACTTTCAGGAAGCTCATCAGGCCCGACGACTTGCCGCCGCCGGACAGGGATTCGCTCTCGCCGCGCAGCTTCGAGAAGTTGCTGCCGGTGCCCGAGCCGTATTTGAACAGCCGCGCCTCGCGCACCCACAAATCCATGATCCCGCCGTCGTTCACCAGATCGTCGGCGACGGACTGGATGAAGCAGGCATGCGGCTGCGGGTGTTCGTAGGACGAGTTCGAGGCGGTCAGCTCGCCGGTCTTGAAATCGACGTAGTGATGCCCCTGGCCGGGCCCGTCGATACCATAGGCCCAATGCAGGCCGGTGTTGAACCACTGCGGCGAATTGGGCGCGCCCATCTGCCGGACCAGCATGGCGCGCGACTCGTCGAAATAGGCGCGGGCATCTTCCTCGGTGTCGAAATACCCGGCCTTCCAGCCCCAATAGGTCCAGGTGCCGGCCAGGCGATCGAACACCTGGCGCGCGGATTTCTCGCCGCCGAGCCTGGCGCCCTCGGCCGGAACGCGGCGCCACAGCCAATCCGGCACGCCCTGTTCCACCACCGGCTCGGCGCGGTCGGGCACGCCGGCGCGGCGAAAATACTTCTGCGCCAGGACGTCGGAAGCCACCTGGCTCCAGCCCGCTGGAATCTCGATTTCGCTCTGGCGGAAAACCACGGAACCGTCGGGATTGCGAATCTCGCTGACGACCGTTCGGAACTCGATGTCCTGGTATGGCGAACAGCCTGCGGTCGTGAATCGCCGCTCGATTCGCATGCGAAAGGTCCCCCTCGTACGCCGCGTTCCCGCTGACGGTGCGATGGAGGTTGAACCCGCGCCTAAATCATTTTGCCGGGTCGGTCCGCCGACGCCACGTCACGCTTCGTATGCCACAAAGTTGCCATACATATGGTGGGCTGTCTATCGTGTGCCGCAAGATATTGTGTTCATTGACTAAATATGGGATATCCACAGGGCCAGCTAACTACCGATGCCGCGCCTTATAAAGTATTGAAAAATATCGATAAATCCGTATTTTTTCTCAAGCCGGTTTACGCGCGCCGGCAAGCTGGACCAGCATCACCGCGGTGATCACCAGCACGATGCCGATGATCTGCAACGGCTTCAGCAACTCGCCCAAGACTAAGTAGGCGATGATCGTGGCGGTCACCGGCTCGAGGTTGCACACCACGGCCGCGCGCACGCTGCCGATCATGTGCACCGCCGTGTAGAAGCAGGTCATGGCGACGCAGAAGAACCCGGCCGCCGCCAAGAGGCCGAACCAGGACAGCGGCGTCGTGGGCAGGTTCAGCTTGGTCGCCAAGGTCAGCAGGATCAGGGCCACCGCCGAACCGCCGGTCATCATCACCATCGCCGCGTAGGGGCTGGAGCCGCGCATCACTCGGACGCTGAGGGTGATGTTGACGGCCACGCCTAGGGACGCCACCGCCGCCAGCGACATGCCCAGCACGTCCAGGCCGCTGCCCAGCGACGCGCCCACGGCCAGCATCACCCCGATGAAACCGGCGGCCAGGCCCGCCACGCGCACCTTGCCCAGCTCCTCGCCCTCGATGAAGCGCGCCATCAGCGCCACCAGCATCGGGAACATGAAGAAGATCGTCACCGCCACGCCGATCGGAATGCGCCTGATGGCGCCGACATAGGAGTAGGCGCCGATCAGCCACACCAAGCCGATGCACGCACCCGCCAGGCGCAGGCCGCGCGGCGGGAACACCGCTTTGCCCGTGAGCCGCGCCAGCGCCGCGCAGACCACCAGCGCCGAACAGGCGCGGAACAGCATGACGGAGGTTTCGTCCGCCCCGCCGTCGAAGGCCAGGCGCACCATGCTCGGCAGCGTGCCGTAGCAAAGCGCGGCCAGCGCCACCAGCGCCAGGCCGGCTTGCGTGCGCCGGTGCGCCGCGTCGACCGAAAGCGCGCCGGCCGAAACCGGGGTCATGCGCGCGGCGCCAGCGGCAGGTTGATCAGCAGGTTTTGCGGCTTCAGGCGCACGGTCTTGCCCTCGGTCATCGCCAGCGCCAGATAGACCGGCCTTCCGGCGATATCCGCGCGCATCACGCTCGGGTCCGCGAATTCCAGGCGGAACAGCGACAGCAGCCTCTCCATGCGCGCTTCGTCCACATCCACGCCGTTATAGAGATCGTTCAGCAACTGGCTGGCCACGGCGTCCAGACCCGTGTGCCACACCCAGCGCTGGTCGTCGATACGCTGCACCGGCTGGATCGACACGTTGACGCCCAGGAGATGCCGCACCCAGCGCTCCAGTACCCGGCACAGGGCGTCGAGCCCGGCCCTAGCGAAGGTGAGGTCCAGCACCGTGTCGTGGCGCTCGTCGCGGCCGTAATAGGCGAGGTGATTCTCTTCGTTGAGCACGTCCAGCTCGATGGTCCGAAGCTTGGTCTGGGCTTCCACGACCAGCCTGCCCAGGCCGCCGAAGCCGCCGGTGCTCGCGTACATCTCGACGGTTTCGCGGTCGGCAGCCAGGATCGCGCCGTCTTCCAGCGTGACGCTTTGCTCGCGGAACAAAAGCTCGGCCGCGCGCGCGCCGATGCCGTTCTCTGTGCCCTCCATCACGTGGCGTGCCAGGACATGGGCGAGCTGATCGACGAACAGTCCCGGCACGCCGTGCGCGTGGGCCGTGAACAGGCCCAGATAGGCGTCTTCCACCGTGCCCGCGCCGGTCAGTCGGTCGCGGAACGCCAGCCACACGCGATAGTTCTCTCGCGCGTCGGCGTCGGCCAGCGCCTCGATGCGCGCGTCGTCGACTGCCAGGCGCGGGGCGTCGCTCAACGCCGCATGCAGGTCGCGCTCGGCGGCGCAGGAGTCGGGGGGCGGCGCCATTTCGGGACGGCGCAGATAGGCGGCAAGGAACGCGTCGGTGACGGCAAGCCGGGGCCCGGCCGCCGTATCGACCCGCCGCAATAGTTGATATCCGGAAGAGCGCCAAAAATCGCGCATATCGGCCCCTTATGCGTTGCCGGCGGCGCTTTTGTCCAGCCGTCCAGCCGGACGCACGCGACCGTGAACGGGCGGAGCGGGGCGGGGTCTTGCCGCGCCGTGGGACGGCGGTATGCTTGTACCAACGGGTCGGCGGGGCCATATGCCCAGTCTTGCCCCTGGGGAGTATTCCAACATGTTCAGCTTTCGTGCGCTGTTCGCTGCGCTGGTTTGCGGCGGGTTGATTCTGGCGCCGGCGCTTGCCGATGCGCGTGCCGGCGGCGGCAAGTCCATGGGTAGCCGCGGCGGCAACACCTTTCAGCCGACCCCGGCCAAGCCGATCGAGCGCAGCGTCACGCAAAACAAGCCCACCCAGTCCGGTCCGGCGGCGGTCAGCCCCGGTTCTCCGGCCGGGCGCAGCCCCTTCATGAGCGGCCTCATGGGCGGCTTGCTCGGCGCCGGTCTGGTCGGTTTGATCTTCGGCAGCAACGCCTGGGCCGCCGAGGGCGCGGGCGCTGCCGGCATGCTGGGCATGATGTTGCAATTCGCCTTGATCGCCGCCGCCGCGTGGATCGGCCTGATGCTGTTCCGCCGCTTGCTCGGCGGCACGCCGGCCGCCGCCACCGCGGGCGCCGGGCATGCATCGTTCACGCCGGCGCTGCCGCTGCCGTCGTCCGGCTCGGACACGCCGGATATCGGCATCGCCGACGCCGACCGCCAGTTCTTCGGCGCGGTGCTCGCCGACATCCAGCAGGCGTGGAGCGGCGGCGACTTGGACAAGCTGCGCCGCCTGGTCACGCCCGAGATGGTTTCGTATTTCGCCGAAGACCTGGCCGACGCCGCCAGCAGCGGCGTGCGCAACGTCGTGAAGAACATCGAGTTGCTGAAAGGCGACGTGGTGGACCATTGGGTCGAAGGCGACCGGCAATACGCCACGGCCGTGATGACCTGGCGCGCGATCGACTATGTCGAGCGCGACGGCGCTAGGATCGGCGGCGACGACAAGAATCCGGCCGAGACGACCGAAGCTTGGACCTTCATGCGCTCCGGCGGCGGCAAGTGGCTGTTGTCGGCAATCCAGCAGGTATGACCCGCCGGCGCGCTTAACCACGTCCCCCGTGGAATCCGCAGGGTCTTTGCGCAGGTAACTGTAAATAAAGCGGAAATTAACCAGACTTGTTAGTTTACTATCTCGTAAACTCTGGCAAAGTAGAAATACGTAAGGACTTGTGCTTTCCAGGATGGGGGGCTTCGGCCGTTCGCATGTCGCAGGCAGCGCCACACGATTTCCCGGACAATCAGAACCGTAAACCCGCGGGTGTTGCATACCGCCGGGTGGACGTCGCTATTGTCGGCGGCGGGCTTGGTGGCTCGATCCTTGCCAACGTTCTGGGCCGCGCCGGCATCGCCGCGGCGGTCGTCGATCTTCATGCCGTGCATCCGCCCGAATTCAAGGCCGAGAAGCTGGCCGGCGATCAAATCGACATGCTGCAGCGCTTGGGCCTGCTGGATTGCCTTGCCGCCAAGGCGACGCCGATCGATGAGACGATCAGCGCGCGCCATAGCCGCGCCATCGACCGGCAGCGCCGCACCGAATACGGCATCGCCTATCAGGACATGGTCGGCGCCGTACGCGCGCGCCTGCCGGAAAACGCCGAGCTGATCGTCGGCCGCGTCGGCGACGTGACCGCCGGCCCCGAGCTTCAGACCGTCACGCTGGCCGATGGCCGCGTGATCGAAGCGCGGCTGCTGACGCTGGCCACGGGCACGGGCGGCGTGCTGCGCCAGAAGCTGGGCATCGGGCGGCGCGTGGTCCGCGACGCCCATTCCCTCAGCATGGCTTTCGACATCGAGGCGGCGGCCGGCAAGGGGTTCCAATTCGGCGGCCTGACCTATTACGGCGAGCGTGTCGCCGACCGCATCGACTATGTCAGCCTGTTCCCGATCGGCGGGGCGATGCGCGCCAACCTGTTCTGCTATCGCGACGCGCGCGAGGAATGGTCGCGCGCGTTCAGCGACCGTCCGGCCGAATCGCTGCTCGCGGCGATGCCGGGCATAAGGCGGTTCCTGGGCGATTTCCGCGTCGCCGGCAAGGTGCAGACGCGCGTGGTGGACCTGCAGGCGGCCGAGAATTATTGCCGCGACGGCGTGGTGATGCTGGGCGATGCGTTCCAGACCACCTGTCCGTCCACCGGCACGGGGATCAGCAAGCTTCTGACCGACATCGAGCAACTGGCGCACCACGTCCCGCGCTGGCTGGCGACGCCGGGCATGGGGGCGGCCAAGATCGTCCAGTATTACGACGACCCGGCCAAGCGGGCCTGCGATGCCCGGTCCAGCGCCTGGTCGGAATACCGCCGCTCCGTGACCATCGATCCCAGCCTCGGCTGGGAGGTCCACCGCCGCAGGGTCTATTTGCGCCGTCGGGTTCAGGGGTGGCTGGATCAGGTCATCTCGGCCCCGGTTTCCGCCGCCAGCTCCCCTCGCGCGGCCTGATACCAGGCCCGATTCTACCGTTCGAGGCCGGTTTTCACCCGCGAAGGGTCGATTTTTAGCAAAAATACGCGAAATTAACCCTGTCTGTTAGTTTACAAGGGCTTCCGGACCCCCCACATTCATCGGTGCGCGAGCGATCAGGATGATCGCCGTTCCAAGTATGGAATGAATCGAATTCCACAGGAGGTGGATTTTGACGCAGGTAGCGCGCCAAAAAACTCTGCCAAGCAACTAACCACCGCGGCGGGGCCACTGGATGGTCCCGCGCCGATGCCGCGTTCGCGCGGCGCCGGCGCGGAAGACGTCGAAACGGTTCCGCCGCGGCGTTGTTTCCTAAAATCTCTCAAGCGCCCGATTCGCCCGGGCCAAGCGCCCGTTAACCGCCTTTACGGCCATCCCCCCGAAATGCAATAGTCCGCCCGCGCCGCGGCCGGCGACGATCCGCCCTCCAAAGCGGCGAACCCGATCCTCATGGGCCGTACCCATCAATGACCATCGGCACCCTGATCTACACCAAGCTGTTCGGCCAAAAGGTCGGCATCGACCCGTTCGGCAACAGCTATTACCAGGGCAAAGCGCTGCGCTCGGGCCTGCGCCACAAGCGCTGGGTGCTCTACAAGGGCGCGCCCGAAGCCTCGGCGGTGCCGCCGGAATGGCATGCCTGGCTGCATCACACGATCGACGCCGTGCCGGTGGACGGCGGCAAGCCGCACGCGCCCTGGCAGAAACCGCATATCGCGAACCAGACCGGATCGCCCGGGGCCTATCGCCCGCCCGGCCACACGCTCGAGGGCGGACAACGCGCCAAGGGCACGGGCGACTACCAGCCTTGGACGCCGTCGTGACCGGCCCGGCCGGCGCTATCCCGCAAGAAATGAGGACCTGACCGATGCATCGCAACATCATCGAAACCGTCCTGGGCGCCGTGGTGATCCTGGTCGCCGCGATGTTCCTGGTCTTCACGCTGCCCTACTCGAACGCCGGGGTGAAAGGCTACGACCTGTTCGGCGACTTCCGGCATATCGACGGCGTGAAGATCGGCGACGAAGTGCGCCTGGCGGGCGTGAAGGTGGGCACGGTGACCGCGATGGCGCTGAAGCCGCAGGACTACGGCGCGGTCGTGACCATGCGCCTGCAACCCGACACGCTGATCAGCACCGATTCCACCCTGTCGATCCACACCGACGGGCTGTTGGGCGGCAAGTATCTGGAGATCCTGATCGGCGGCGACACCAACAACCTGAAGCCCGGCGGGCATTTCGGCTTCGTGCAGGACGCGGTGATCGTCGAGGAACTGATCGAGAAAATCGTCGCCTACGCCGAAGAGCAGCGCAAGAAACCCGAAGGCGACGCCGCGAAGAAGAAATAACCGCACGCCGAGAAAAAAGGACCTAGCGATGAGCCAGAAAACGGTTGAAATACTGATGGGCGCGGCGATGCTGCTCCTGGGCGTGTTCGCGATCTTCACCGTCTACGCCAGCAGCAGGGTCACCGCCGCGACCGGCTATACCGTTTCGGTGCGCTTCAACAAGGTGGGGGGGCTGGGCGAAGGCAACGCGGTGCGCATCGCCGGCCTGCAAGTGGGCACTATCACCGCGCAGAAGCTCGATCCCGAGACCTACGACGCGGTGCTGGACCTTTCGGTCCGCGCCGACGTCAAGCTGCCGTCCGATACCGAGGCCGAGGTTTCGTCCGACGGGCTGCTGGGCGGCAAGTTCATCCTGCTGACGCCCGGCAAGGCGAAGGATTTCATCCCGGACAAGGGCAAGATCACCAAGGCCAAGGGCGTCGTGGCCCTGGAAGAGATGGTCGGCCGCATGATCTTCTCCACCGCGCAGTCGAATTAGGGAGTTGGGCATGCCCAAGCTGAAGCGCAGGACGCTGGAAATTCTGGTCGGCGCGCTGGTGATGCTGATCGCCTATGGCTTCGTCCATTTCTCGTATTCCAGCAGCAAGGTGAAAACCGCGCAGGGCTATCCGATCAACCTGCGCTTCCACAAGATCGGCACGATCAAGGACGGCGCCGAGGTGAAGGTGGCGGGCGTGACCGTCGGCCGCGTGGCGCGCATGAGCCTGGATCGCGACAGCTATGAGGTGATCATGCAGGTCACCGTGCAGGACAACCTGAAGCTGCCCAAGGACACCAAGGCGGCGATCACCACCGACGGGCTGCTGGGCAACAAATACGTCAAGATCGAGCCCGGCCAGTCGAAGGACATGCTGAAGCCCGGCGAGTACATCGCCCAAACCAAGGACGCCCTGTCGATCGAGGACCTGGTGACCAAGATCGTGCAGCTGGCGGTGGGCGGCGACGAGGACGACAAAGAGAAGAAGAAGAAGTGACCGTCCGGCCCTGCATCGGGACCTTGAGCGCATCCCGGCGTTGAAGCTCCGTCCGTTCCAGATCGCCGTTGCCGCCGCCCTAGCGGCGCTCGCCGTTTGCACGCCTTGCGGCGCTGCGCTGGCGGCGGACACCGCGATCTTGCAGGGTCTCGACAAGATCACCGCGCGCATCAGCGCCATCAAGGCGCCGATCGGCCAGCCCGTACGCTTCGGCACGCTGGAGATCACCGCGCGCGCCTGCGACAAGCGCCCGCCGGAAGAGCCGCCGGAAAGTGCTGCCTATCTGGAAATCCGCGAGCTTAGGCCCGGCGAGCCTCCCGCGCGGGTTTTCGCCGGCTGGATGTTCGCGTCGTCGCCCGCGCTATCGGCCCTCGAGCATCCGGTCTACGACGTCAGCGTGGTGGATTGCCAGTAGGGGCGGGCGCTTACGCGCCCTTCAGCACCCGCTTGAAGATCGTATCGACATGCTTGGTGTGATAGCCCCAGTCGAACAGCGCTTTCAGCTTTTTCGCGTCCAGGCGCTTGGCCACGGCCTTGTCGCGCTTCAATAGCTCGATGAACTTGCCCTTGCCGTGGACCGCCTGCATGGCGGCGGCCTGCACCGCGGCATAGGCCGCCTCGCGGCTCATGCCGGCTTGCGTCAGGGCCAGCAGCACGCGCTGCGAATGCACCAGCCCGCCGCCAAGCTCGAGGTTCTCCAGCATTCGCTCGGGATAGACCAGCAGCTTCTCGATCATGCCGGTGAGCCGCGCCAGGGCGAAATCCAGCGCTGTGGTGGCGTCCGGGCCGATCACGCGTTCCACGGCGCTGTGCGAGATATCGCGCTCGTGCCACAGCGCCATGTTCTCCAGCGCCGGCACTACCATCCCGCGCACCAGCCGCGCCAGCCCGGTCAGGTTCTCCGACAGCACCGGGTTGCGCTTGTGCGGCATGGCGGACGAGCCCTTCTGGCCTTTATGGAAGAACTCCTCGGCCTCGCGCACTTCGCTGCGCTGCAAGTGGCGGATTTCCAAGGCCAGGCGCTCGATCGAGCCGGCGACCACGCCCAGGGTGGCGAAGAACGCGGCGTGACGGTCGCGCGGGATGATCTGGGTTGACACCGGCTCGACCATGAGGCCCATCTTTTTGGCGACATGCGCCTCCACGCGCGGGTCGATATTGGCGAAGGTGCCCACGGCGCCGGAAATGGCGCAGGTCGCGATCCCGCGCCGCGCCTCCCTAAGGCGCTCGCGGTTGCGCTTGAACTCGGCGTAATGGCCGATCAGCTTCAGGCCGAAGGTCGTGGGCTCGGCATGGATGCCGTGGCTGCGCCCGGCGGTGAGCGTGTATTTGTGCTCGACCGCGCGTTTCTTCAGCGCCGCCAGCAGCGCGTCGATGTCGCCGAGCAGGATATCGGCGGCGCGCGCGAGCTGGACCGCGAAGCAGGTGTCCAGCACGTCGGACGATGTCATCCCTTGATGGACGAAGCGCGCTTCCGGTCCCACGTGTTCCGCAAGATTGGTCAGGAACGCGATCACGTCGTGCCGCGTGGTCCGCTCGATTTCGTCGATCCGGTCAGGGGCCACCTTGTCGCGGCCCAGCGCCCACACCGCCTTGGCCGCGGCCTTGGGGATGACGCCTAGCTCGGCCTGCGCGTCGCAGGCATGCGCTTCGATCTCGAACCAGATGCGATAACGTTCCTTGGGGTCCCAGATCGCCGCCATCTCAGGGCGGCTGTAGCGCGGAATCATGCCAAGCCTCTTTGCGCCGGATATCGACCGAGCACCATAAGGACCCGGGGGCGCTGGCCGCAAGGGGCTGCACGCATGACAGGGGCGTGCATTCAGGCGATTGTTCGCCAACGATGCTTCGGCATAGTCTGATCTGAATACCCGCCATTCCCGGAACCGCCATGTCCGCCGATCTCGGCCAGCTTCGCATCGACCTCGCCGCCGCCCTGCGCTGGGCCGCGCGCCTCGGCCTGCACGAGGGCATCTGCAACCATTTCAGCCTGGCGGTGGACGACCGGGGCGAGCGTTTCCTGGTCAACCCCTGGGGCTGGCACTGGCGCGAGATCACGGCCTCGTCGCTGGTGCTGTGCGATTCCAAGGGCAAGGTGCTGGAAGGCAAGAACGAGGTCGAGCCCACGGCCTTCCACATTCATTCGCGCATCCATCTTAAGGCGCCGCATGCGCGTTGCGTGATGCACACGCACATGCCCTATGCCCTGGCGCTGTGCACGGTCGAGGGTGGCAGGCTGGAGATGTGCGAGCAGAACGCGATCCGCTTCCATGACCGCATCGCCTACGACGATACCTACAACGGCGTCGCCCTCAGCAACGACGAGGGCGACCGCATCGCCGCGGCTCTCGGCAACCGCTCGATTTCCTTCATGGCCAGCCACGGCGTGGTGGTGGTGGGCCGCAGCGTCGCCCTGGCGTTCGACGACCTCTATTACCTGGAACGCGCCTGCACGGCGCAGGTCCTGGCCCGTTCCACCGGCCTGCCCCTGCGCAAACTCGACCCGAAGATGGTCGCGGAAACCGCTGGGCAAATGCTGCGCGAGCAGGACCAGGCGGTGCGGCATTTCGATGCTTTGAAGCGAATTCTGGACCGCGAAGAGCCGGAATACCGCGGCTAGGCCGCCTTCCCAGCCGTACCCCAGCTCCAACAGGCCGCTTGGCGGGCGGCGCGGCCCGTGTAATATTATTTCAAGATGACCGAGGCAGGCGAAACCAACCGAAAGAAGCGGGTGCGGCTCGACCGCATCGACCGGCGCATCCTGCGCGACCTGCAGGACGACGGGCGCATGACCAATGTCGACCTGGCCAAGCGGGCGGGCATCTCGGCGCCGCCCTGCCTGCGCCGGGTGCGCGCCCTGGAAGAGGCCGGGCTGATCAAGGGCTACCACGCCACCGTGGACGCCAAGGAGCTGGGCTTCGGCGTGACCGTGTTCGCCCAGGTGGGGTTGAGCAGCCAGGCCGAGGCCGACCTGGAGAAATTCGAGGCGCTGGTGACGAGCTGGCCCGAGGTGCGGGAGTGCCACATGCTGGCGGGCGAGACCGATTTCCTCTTGAAGATCGTGGCCAAGGACTGGGACGCGTATCAGCAATTCCTGACCACGCGGTTGACCTCGGCCCCCAATGTCAGCCACGTGAAATCGGCCCTGGCGATCCGTAGCGCCAAGCTGTTGCCGGGCGTGCCGATCGCCGCGGATTGATCCCGCGCCGCACCCCTAACCACACCCCCGCAAAATTCGTCCGACATTATCTGGAGAGGAAACGCGATGCCCGCCGTACTGTTCTGCAGCAACCTGGACGATCCCGAGGAGTGGCGCGGCCCGCTCACCAAGCTGATGCCGGACCTCGATCTGCGCGTCTATCCGAATTTCGGCCGGGCCGACGACATCGACTTCGCGATGGTGTGGCGCCCGCCGGAAGAGGGCCTGGACCAGTTCAAGAACCTAAAGGCGATCCAGTCGCTGGGTGCGGGCGTCAACCAGCTGAACATGTCCAAGCTGCCGCCCAAGGTTGCGATCGCGCGGCTGGTGGATTCGGTGTTGAGCCGGGCGATGGCCGAGTTCGCCGTGCTGACGGCGTTGCGCTATCACCGCAGCCTGGACGTGTACGAACGCAACTCGCGCGACAAGAAGTGGGAATACATCATCCCCAGGCCCGCCGGGCAGCGCACCGTGGGGATGCTGGGCCTGGGCGTGCTGGGCGCGGCGGCGGCGCAACTTCTTAAGGTCGCGGGGTTCAAGGTCTGCGGCTGGTCGCGCGGGGCCAAAAAGATCGAGGGCATCGAGTGTTTCCACGGGCCCGACGGGCTCTACCAGATGGCGGCGACATGCAGCATCGCCATCTGCCTGCTGCCGCTGACGCCGGAGACGCAGGGCATCCTCAACAAGAAGCTGTTCGACGCCATGCCGCAGGGCTCGTACATCGTCAATCTCGGCCGCGGCGGGCACCTGAACGAAGCCGACCTGCTGGCGGCGATCCAAGGCGGCAAGATCGCGGGCGCGACGCTGGACGTGTTCAACACCGAGCCGCTGCCAGGCGATCATCCCTTCTGGAACAACCCCAGGATTCTGGTCACCCCGCACGTCGCGTCGACCGGCGGCGCCGACACGGCCGCGCAACTGGTCGTGGACAACATCCGCCTGGCCCGCGCGGGCAAGACGCTGATCAACCAGGTCGACCGCTCGAAGGGGTATTAGGGTGGCGCTGCTCGTCCTTCGACAGGCTCAGGACGAGGATGAAATAAAGCCGACCTCATCCTGAGCTTGTCGAAGGATGAGGTTAAACGAAGCGAACGGGTGAGGGCGCCTAGACGAACTTGACGCGCGTGATCTCGTACACTTTCGAGCCGCCGGGTGTCGTGACCTCGACCGAGTCGCCGACCTTCTTGCCGATCAACGCGCGCGCCAGGGGCGACGTGACGGAGAGGCGCCGGTCCTTGATGTCGGCCTCGTCCTCGCCGACGATCCGGTAGGTGGCTTTTTCGTCGGTGTCCTCGTCGGCCAGGGTCACGGTGGCGCCGAACTTCACGTCCTTGCCGCTGAGCGTGGACGGGTCGATCACCTCGGCGCGGCTGATCTTGTCCTCGAGCTCGCTCAACCGGCCCTCGATGAAGCTCTGGCGTTCGCGCGCGGCGTGGTATTCGGCGTTCTCGGATATGTCGCCGTGCTCGCGCGCTTCGGCGATCGCCTTGATCACCTCGAGGCGGTCCACCGTCTTCAGCCGCTTCATCTCTTCCTGCAGACGGGCATAGCCCCCCACAGTCATCGGCACTTTCGCCATATCCGGCCCTTGGGCAATTGCTACGGGCGCCTTCGGCAACGCAACGGCCCGGAGCGGTTTAGGCGCTCCAGGCCCAGATCCTGTATTCCACAAGTCCCGCCCTTAGCTAGAAGGGCGACTTAAAATAACTTTGTAATGGCGCGACATCAAGCCGCCCCGCCCTCAAGGCGGCAATTGCCTCGACCGAGGCCTTGGCGCCCGCAACGGTGGTGTAATAAGGCAGGTTGCGCATCAGCGCCGTGCGCCTGAGTTCGAAGCTGTCGGCGATGGCCGCCGCCCCGTCGGTGGTGTTGAACATCAGGGCGATATCGCCCGATACCATGGCATCGACGATGTGCGGGCGGCCCTCGCGCACCTTGTTCACCAGCTCCACGGGCAGGCCCGCGGCTTTCAGGAACGCGGCCGTGCCGCGCGTGGCGATCAGCGTAAAGCCCATTTCCACCAGCCGCTTGCAGGCTGATGTGATCGCCTTCTTGTCGCGGTCGCGCACCGATACGAACACCTTGCCCTGGGAAGGCAGGTCGATGCCGGCGCCGAGCTGCGACTTGGCGAAGGCGCGGTCGAAGCGCGAGTCGATGCCCATCACCTCGCCGGTGGAGCGCATTTCCGGCCCCAGCATCACGTCGACGCCGGGGAAGCGCGCGAACGGGAACACGGCTTCCTTGACCGCGACATGCCCGTTGGCGGCGGCGATGCGCGGCAGGTTGAAGGCCTTCAGCTTCTCGCCGGCCATGGCGCGCGCGGCGATCTTGGCGATCGGCACGCCGGTTGCCTTGGCGACGAACGGCACGGTGCGGCTGGCCCTGGGGTTGACCTCGAGGATGTATACCGTGCCGTCCTTGATCGCGAATTGGATGTTCATCAGGCCGACCACGCCGAGGGCATGGGCCAGAATCTCGGTCTGCTTGCGCAGTTCCGCCATCAGCTTGGCCGAGAGGGAATGCGGCGGCAGAGAGCAGGCCGAGTCGCCGGAATGGATGCCCGCTTCCTCGATATGCTCCATGATGCCGGCGACATAGACATCGGTGCCGTCGCACACCGCGTCGACATCCACCTCGATCGCTTCCTGCAGGTACGAGTCGATCAGCACCGGACTGGTGCCCGACACCTTCACCGCGTCGCGCATGTAACGCGCCAGGCCGGTGCGGTCGTGGACGATCTCCATCGCCCGCCCGCCCAGCACGTATGACGGGCGGATCACCACCGGATAGCCGATGCGCTCGGTCACCGCCACGGCCTCGTCCTCGGAATAGGCCACGCCGTTGACGGGCTGGCGCAGCTTCACCTGCTCGACCAGTTTCTGGAACCGCTCGCGGTCCTCCGCCAGGTCGATGGCGTCGGGCGAGGTGCCGAGGATCGGAATGCCGGCCGCATCCAGCGCGGCGGCGAGCTTCAGCGGCGTCTGCCCGCCGAACTGCACGATCACGCCCTTCACCGTGCCTTTGCTCTGCTCCACGCGGATCAGCTCGATCACGTCCTCGGCCGTGAGCGGCTCGAAATACAGCCGGTCGGCCGTGTCGTAATCGGTCGATACTGTCTCGGGGTTGCAGTTGACCATGATGGTCTCATAGCCCGCCTCGCGCAGGCCGTAGACGGCATGGACGCAGCAATAATCGAACTCGATGCCCTGGCCGATGCGGTTGGGCCCGCCGCCCAGGATCACCACCTTGGTGCGGTCGCTGGGCTCGGATTCGCACTCGCCCGGGGTCAGCCCGTCGCCCTCGTAGCAGGAATAGAGATAGGGCGTGCGCGAGGCGAACTCGGCGGCGCAGGTGTCGATGCGCTTGTACACGGGTGTCACGCCCAGCTTGCGCCGCGCGGCGGCTACATCGTCGGCGCCAATCCCCACAAGCTCGCCGAGCCGGGCGTCGGAGAAGCCCATGCCCTTCAGCCGGATGAACGCGCGCGCGTCCTTGGGCAGCCCGTCGCGCTTGACCCGCGCTTCCTCGGCGACGATCTCGCCCAGGCGCTCGATGAACCACTTGTCCACCTTGCAGGCGGCGAAGATGTCGCCCACGGAAATGCCGTGGCGCAGCGCCTCGGCGATCAACAGGATGCGGTCGGGCGTCGGCCTGCCCAAAGCGGTCATCAGCGCGGTTTTGGGATCGGGGCCGGCAAGCCCGGGCAGCTCGGGCGTGTTGAGGCCGGTAAGGCCCGTCTCCATCGAACGCAGGGCCTTCTGCACCGACTCGGCGAAGCTGCGGCCGATCGCCATCGCCTCGCCCACGGATTTCATCGAGGTAGTCAGGATCGGCTCCGCGCCCGGGAATTTCTCGAAGGTGAAGCGCGGCATCTTGGTGACGACGTAATCGATGGTGGGCTCGAACGACGCTGGGGTGACGCCGGTGATGTCGTTGCTGAGCTCGTCCAGCGTGTAGCCCACGGCCAGGCGCGCGGCGACCTTGGCGATGGGAAAGCCGGTGGCCTTGGACGCCAGGGCCGAGGAGCGCGAAACGCGCGGGTTCATCTCGATGATCACCAGCCGCCCGTCCTCGGGGTTGACCGCGAACTGCACGTTCGACCCGCCGGTATCGACGCCGATCTCGCGCAACACCGCGATCGAGGCGTCGCGCATGATCTGGTATTCCTTGTCGGTCAGCGTGAGGGCGGGCGCAACCGTGATGCTGTCGCCGGTGTGGATGCCCATCGGATCGAAATTCTCGATCGAGCAGACGATGATGCAGTTGTCCGCTTTGTCGCGGACCACCTCCATCTCGAATTCCTTCCAGCCGAGGACCGATTCTTCCACCAGCACCTGCTTGACCGGCGACAGCGACAGGCCGTTGGCGACGATCTTCTCGAACTCCTCGCGGTTGTAGGCGATGCCGCCGCCCGTGCCGGCCAGGGTGAAGGACGGGCGGATGATCGCGGGCAGGCCGACGAACGCCAGGGCCTCGCGCGCCTGCTCGATGCTCTCGACCAATTTGGATTTCGGCGATTCCAGGCCGATGCGGTCCATCGCCTCGCGGAACAGCAGGCGGTCCTCGGCCATGGCGATGGCCTCGGCCTTGGCGCCGATCAGCTCGACGCCGTATTTCTCCAAGGTGCCGTCCTTCACCAGCGCCATCGCGATGTTGAGCGCGGTTTGACCGCCCATCGTCGGCAGCAGGGCCTTGGGCCGCTCCTTCTCGATGATGCGCGCTACCATCTTGGGCGTGATCGGCTCGATATAGGTGGCGTGCGCCAGGCCCGGATCGGTCATGATCGTCGCCGGGTTGGAATTGACCAGGATGATGCGGTAGCCCTCGTCCTTCAGCGCCTTGCAGGCCTGCGCGCCCGAATAATCGAACTCGCAAGCCTGGCCGATGACGATCGGCCCGGCGCCGACGATCAGGATCGAGTCTATGTCGGTGCGCTTAGGCATGGGTCAAAACCACAGGCTCGAAAACCAGGGGTAAATGCGCTAGGATGGTCGGCATGACCAAGCTATTGCAAAAGGCCATCGACGCGGCGCGGAAACTTCCGCCCGAGCAGCAAGACACGCTCGGCGCGATCATCCTCGAGGAGATCGAGGATGAAACGCAGTGGGCCGAGACCTTCGCGCGCACGCAAGGCCAGCTCGCGCGTTGGGCAGCCGAAGTCGACAAGGACATCAAGGCCGGCAATGTGACGCCGCTGGATTTCGACCGCCGCGGCAAATGAGGTCGGCTGCCAGACGGGAGTTCTGGGCCTGCTTCGAATCCCTCCCCGAGAGAGTCCAGGCTTCGGCGCGGCAAGCGTTCGAGCTTTGGCAGCGCAATCCACGTCATCCCAGCCTTCAATTCAAGAAACTGCATGCGAAGGAATCGGTATATTCCGTTCGCATTGGCGAGAATTGGCGTGCGTTGGGCCTGCTGCGCGAGGACACCGTTTGCTGATTTTGGATCGGCAGTCACGCGGACTACGATAAAGAGATTCGGCGATACTAGGCGATTGCCATTGTCGACCGACGGGGTCATTGCCCGGCACCGCGTTTATTCTTCTCGATCATCCCGATGAACCGCTTGAACAGATAGTGGCTGTCGCGGGGCCCTGGCGATGCCTCGGGGTGGTACTGCACCGAGAACACCGGCTTGTCCGTCACCTTCAACCCTTCCAGCGACCCATCGAACAGCGAGACATGGGTCTTCGCGACGTTCTTGGGCAGGGATTCCGGCAGCACCACGAAGCCGTGGTTCTGCGACGTGATCTCGACCTTGCCGGTCTCCAGATCCTTGACCGGGTGATTGGCGCCGCGATGGCCGCGCTCCATCTTGCGCGTCTTGCCGCCCAGCGCCAGGGCCAGCATCTGGTGGCCGAGGCAGATGCCGAACACCGGCATGCCCGTATCGATCAGCGCCTTGATGGTGGGCACGGCGTATTCGCCCGTGGCCGCCGGATCGCCCGGGCCGTTGGCGAGAAACACGCCATCGGGCTTGTGGCGCAGCACGTCCTCGGCGGTGGCCGTGGCGGGCACCACCGTCACCTTGCAGCCGGCATCGGCCAGGCAGCGCAGGATGTTGCGCTTGATGCCGTAATCGATGGCGACGACATGGTGCTTGGGGTCGGTCTGCTTGCCGTAGCCCCGGCCGAAGCGCCACTGGGTCTCGTCCCAGGAATACAACTGCCGGCAGCTCACGTCCTTGGCCAGGTCCATGCCTTCGAGGCCCGGCCACTCCACCGCCATCTGCTTGAGGCGCGCGACGTCCAGTTCCTTGTCTTCCTTGCCGGGGGCGGCGTGGCACAGCGCCCCCGTGGGCGGGCCCTGGTCGCGAATCAGCCGGGTCAGCCGGCGCGTGTCCACGCCCGTCACCCCCACCAGGCCGAAGCTGCGCAGCCAGTCGTCCAGGTGCTTGGCGGCGCGGTAATTCGACGGGCCGGTGATTTCCTGCCGCAGCACGCAGCCCCGCGCGGCCGGGGTGGTGGTCTCGATATCCTCCTGATTCGTCCCCACGTTGCCGATATGCGGGAAGGTGAAGTTGATGATCTGCCCGGCATAGGACGGGTCGGTCAGGATTTCCTGATACCCGGTGATCGAGGTGTTGAAGCAAACCTCGCCCACCACGGCCCTTTGCGCGCCGATTCCCCTTCCCCAGAACACCGTGCCGTCGGCCAACACCAGGGCCGCGTTGGCATCGGCCGGGCGTTTGCTGAGGCCTCCGGCCTCCGGGCGCGCAGCCGCCCGCGACGAATCGCCCCGCCCTGGTTTTGCGCCGGGCGGAACGGTCGGCCTTGCGGATGCGGACATCGGGGCGGCTCCATAAGCGCCGGGCTTGGTCTACTTAAGGTCGGGGTTGCGCGCGACCATGAGCGGCGCTGCTATGCGCGGCTTGGACGAAACGCTGGCCCGGCGGCTGATGGATCGTTGTGTAAAGCAAACATCATGCCGCCGTCAAGCCGCGTGGGGATAAGAAAATGGTGCAGTATCAATGTTTTACACGTAATTCACCGTTTGCCATCGCGGGCGGCTTGCGTTAGGTTGACCGCTTCCACTGAAAGCGGGACGGCGATGCTGCGGCAGACCATCACCGACTCCCTCAAGATCGCGATGAAGACGAAGGACGAGCGCGCCACCTCGGCGTTGCGCATGGTCCTGGCCGCGCTGAAAGAGCGCGACATCGACGCGCGCGGCAAGGGCAAGACCGAGGGCATCGCCGAGCCCGAAATCCAGTCGATGGTGCAGGGCCTGATCAAAAAATGCCGCGACTCGATCGAGATGTACCAGAAGGGCGGCCGCGCCGATCTGGTGGCGAAGGAAAACGCCGACATCGCCGTGATGCAGAAGCTGCTGCCGCGGCAGATGGACGAGGCGGCGACGGCGGCGGCGGTGAAAAAACTGGTGGATGAACTGGGCGCCAAGACCGTGAAAGACATGGGCCGGGTGATGGCGGCGCTAAAAGAGCGCCATGCCGGGCAGATCGACATGGGCAAGGCCGGCGCCATCGTGAAGCAGCATTTGTCCGCGTGAGTTTGTTTCCACCCGCGCCGGCGGCGCGGCAGAAGGGACGTAGAGTTTAAATGGCGTTTCCTCCCTCGTTCCTGGACGAGCTGCGCCAGCGCGTGTCGCTGTCCGGGCTGATCGGGCGGCGCGTGCGCCTGACCAAGCGCGGGCGCGAGCACAGCGGCCTGTGCCCGTTCCACAACGAGAAGTCGCCGTCCTTCACCGTCAGCGACGAAAAGGGGTTCTTCCATTGCTTCGGCTGCGGCGCGCATGGCGACGCGATCGGCTTCGCGATGCGGATGGAAAACCTATCCTTTCCCGATGCGGTGGAGCGCCTGGCGGGCGAGGCGGGGATCGAAGTGCCGCGCGCCAGCCCCGAGGAAGCCCAGCGCTACAAGGCGCAGGCGTCTTTGCGCGACGTCACCGAGGCCGCGTGCCAGTACTTCCAGCAGCGCCTGCGCGCGCCCGATGGCCGCGCGGCCTTGGAGTATCTGCGCCGGCGCGGCCTTAGCGACGAAACCATCCAGCGTTTCCGCCTGGGCTACGCGCCGATGTCGGGCGACGGGCTGAAAAACGCGCTGACGGCCAAGAACATCACCGAAGAGCAGATGCTCCAGGCCGGGCTGGTGAAAAAGCCCGACGACGGCCGCGCGACCTATTCGTTCTTCCGCGACCGCGTGGTGTTCCCGATCGCCGACCGCGCCGGCCGCGTGGTGGCGTTCGGCGCGCGCACCATGGGCGACGCGCAGCCGAAATACATCAACTCGCCCGATACGCCGCTGTTCGACAAGGGCCGCACGCTCTACGCGTTCTCCCTCGCGCGCGTGCCCGCCCACGACAAGGGCGAGATCGTGGTGTGCGAAGGCTATATGGACGTGATCGCGCTGCATCAGGCCGGCATCGTCACCGCCGTGGCGCCGCTCGGCACGGCGCTGACGGAATCGCAGCTTGAGATGCTGTGGCGCGTAGCGGGCGAGCCGATCCTGTGCTTCGACGCCGACGCGGCCGGTCAGCGCGCCGCCACGCGCGCCGCCCTGCGCGCCCTGCCGCTGGCCGGGCCGGGGCGCTCCGTGCGCTTCGCCGAGCTGGTGGCGGGCAAGGACCCGGACGACCTGATCCGTGAAAAGGGCGTCGTGGCCATGCGCCAGGTGCTGGATAAGGCGGTTGCCCTGGTGGAGGTGATCTGGCGGCTTGAGACCTCGGGTAGGCCGATCGACACCCCGGAACGCCGTACGGCCTTGCGCCGGTCCCTGGAAGAACGCGTCGCCGCCATCGCCGATCGCGGGGTGCAGGACGCTTACCGCCAGGAGTTCCGCAAGCGCCTGGATCAGCTTTTCGGCGAGGGACGGTTCGGCGGCGCCCGCGCTACGCCGACACGGCCCTGGACCGGGTCGGGGCAGGGTTCCGGTGGCTTCGTGCGCAGGAATTGGGCATCAGGACGGCCGTTCGGCCAGGTGCCCGGCCATATGCTGCCGGGCTATGGCGACGCCTCGCGCCGCACGCCTATGGACGCCGCCGCGCAGCGCTGGCGTATCCTATTGGCGGCGCTGGTCAATCACCCGGAATTGCTGGACGAATTGGGCGAGCGTTTGGCGGGACTGCCCCAGCACAATGAAGCGCTTGACAAGCTGGTGCAGCAACTTCATATCGCACGGCCCCGCGAGGGCGAGCTTGATTCGGGCGGGCTGCGTAGCCACTTGATCGACAAGGGATTTGCCGACCTTCTGGCCAGCGTTCTGACGGAAGAAGTCTATGCCATGGCGCGCGGCGCCAGCCCGGCGGGAATGCTGGAGGACGCGCGGGCCGTGTGCCTGGACGCCCTGAATCATCTGGAATCGGAGTCTGTCGACATAGAGATAGAGGCACTGCAAGCCCGGGCCGAAGCCGACCCCAGCGAGCAGAACCTGACCCAACTGGTTAACGCCCGGAAGCGGCGGTTGGAAGACAAGGCGGCGCATGCCGCCGCCCAGGACGACGAAGGGGGCGAGGCTGGGACTGCCGGCGCTGCCCCCGGCGTCTCTTGAAACCGCCCCGGTGTCTTAAGGAGCCGAGATGAAAGCCAAGGAAGCCAAGACCGAAGCCAAAGCCGAGCCGGCCAAGATCGAGACGGCCAAGCCGCGCCGCCGTCCCGTCGGCGTCGTGCCCGCGGCCCCGGCCACGGGCAAGCCCGCATCCGGCGGCGCGCCCGCGTCCGGCAAGCAGGCTTCCGGCGCCGCCAAACCCGGCCCGGACGGCGCCCAGGGCGCCCAGGCCGAGGGCGGCGACCAGCCGCTGCTCGACGGCGTCACCGCGGCGGTCAAGAAGATGCTCGCGCGCGGGCGCGAGCGCGGCTACGTCACCTATGACGAGCTGAACGCAGCGCTGCCGTCCGACCAGGTCTCCTCCGAGCAGATCGAGGACACCATGTCGATGCTCAACGAAATGGGCGTCAACGTGGTGGAGAACGAAGAGCAGGAGGAGGCCCCGGCCCCGGCCGCCGCCGAGACCGAGGAAGCGGGCGAGGCCCGCCCGACCGGCAACCTGGACGACGATATCGGCCGCACCGACGATCCGGTGCGCATGTATCTGCGCGAGATGGGCAGCGTCGAGCTGCTGTCGCGCGAGGGCGAAATCGCCATCGCCAAGCGTATCGAAGCCGGCCGCGAGATGATGATCGGCTCGATCTGCGAAAGCCCGCTGACCATCCGCGCCGTTGTGCTGTGGTACGAGGCGCTGGCCGAAGGCCGCATGCTGCTGCGCGACATCATCGACCTGGACGCGACCTATGGCGGCGGCCCGGGCCAGCCCCCGCAGATTCCCGCCGTGCCGCCGAGCGCCGTGCCGGCGCCGGTGGAAAAGGAAGCGGGCGAAGCAGCGCCCGCCGCCGAGGGCGCGAACGGCGCCGAAGCCGCCGCCGGCGAGGGCGGCCTGGACGACGAGGGCGACGAGAACAACATCTCGCTGTCGGCGATGGAGCTGGCGCTGAAGCCGCAGGTGCTCGAGACCTTCGGCAAGGTGGCGGCGGCCTATTCCAAGATCCACCGCACGCAGAACACGCGCCTCAACACCCTGCAAAAGGGCGAGTCGGTGGCCAAGACCACCGAGCGGCGCTACGAGAAGCTGAAGACCGAGCTGTTGACGCTGATGCAGACCGTGCGCCTGAACAACGGGCGCATCGAGCAGCTGGTCGATCAGCTCTACGGCCTCAACCGGCGCCTGGTGCAGCTCGAAGGCCGTCTGTTGCGCCTGGCCGAAAGCCGCGGGGTGAAGCGCGAGGAGTTCCTGGGCCAGTATCACGGGCAGGAGCTCGACGCCGGCTGGATCGAGCGCGTCGGCAAGCTGCCGGGGCGCGGCTGGAAGACCTTCGCCGCCCGCGCCGCCGACGAAGTGGCGCAAATCCGCGCCGAGATCGCCAACATCGCCGCCGAATGCGGCCTGCCGCTGGCGGAATACCGCCGCATCGTGCAGACCGTGCAGCGCGGCGAGCGCGAGGCCAGCCGCGCGAAGAAGGAGATGGTCGAGGCCAATTTGCGCCTAGTGATCTCGATCGCCAAGAAATACACCAACCGCGGCCTGCAATTCCTCGACCTGATCCAGGAAGGCAATATCGGCCTGATGAAGGCGGTCGATAAGTTCGAATACCGCCGCGGCTACAAGTTCTCGACCTACGCCACGTGGTGGATCCGCCAGGCGATCACCCGCTCGATCGCCGACCAGGCGCGCACCATCCGCATCCCGGTGCACATGATCGAGACGATCAACAAGCTGGTGCGCACCTCGCGCCAGATGCTGCACGAGATCGGCCGCGAGCCGACGCCCGAGGAATTGGCGGAAAAGCTGCTGATGCCGCTGGAAAAGGTGCGCAAGGTCCTGAAGATCGCCAAGGAGCCGATCAGCCTCGAGACGCCGATCGGCGACGAGGAGGATTCGCATCTCGGCGATTTCATCGAGGACAAGAACGCGGTGCTGCCGCTCGACGCGGCGATCCACTCGAACCTGCGCGAGACCACCACGCGGGTGCTGGCGAGCCTGACGCCGCGCGAGGAGCGCGTCTTGCGCATGCGCTTCGGCATCGGCATGAACACCGACCACACGCTTGAGGAAGTGGGCCAGCAGTTCTCGGTGACGCGCGAGCGCATCCGCCAGATCGAAGCCAAGGCGCTGCGCAAGCTGAAGCACCCCAGCCGTTCGCGCAAGCTCAGGAGCTTCCTCGACACCTGATCGCCGGCGCGGCGTTTCGCCATGCGCGTAACCCTGCTCGGCACGGGCTGCCCGGTCGCCCACGCCGAACGGTTCGGCCCGGCGCAACTGGTGCGTCACGAGAATACCAATCTGCTGATCGATTGCGGCTCGGGCGTGACACAGCGCTTGGTCGCGGCGGGCTGCCCGGGCAAGTCGCTCGACGCCGTGCTGCTGACGCATCTGCATTCCGACCATCTGGTCGACCTGTTCCAGCTCGTGATCTCGTCCTGGCACCAGGGGCGCGACCGCAAGCAGCGCGTGTTCGGCCCGCCGGGCACGAAGCGCTATGTCGATGGGTTGATGACCTTATGGCAGCCGGAACTGGAACAACGCATCGCGCATGAACGCCGGCCCTCGGTGGCGGCGCTGGAGATCGAGGTGACCGAGATAGCGCCCGGCCAAACGCTGGCGTTCGGGCCGATCTCCGTCCAGGTCGTGGAAGTCGACCACAAGCCGGTGCGCCACGCCTATGGCTTCGTGTGCTTGGCCGGCGGCAGGCGCATCGCCTTCAGCGGCGACACGCGGCGCTGTCCCACACTGCTTGAGGCGGCGCGCGGCGCCGATATCCTGGTCCACGAAGTCTTCATCCACCGGGAAATGCCGGTGGTGCCGGGGGTGCGAACCCCCGAAACCGTCGCCAACGTGATGTCGTACCACACCGTCTCGGACGAGGTGGGCAAGGTGGCGCGCGAAGCCGGCGTCGGTTGCCTGGCGCTGACCCACTTTGTGCCTCCAAGTTTCGATAAGGCGGCGCTGCTGGCCGAGGTCAAGCGCGACTTCCCGGGGCCGGTTGTGGTGGGCGAGGACTTGATGACGCTGGACGCCGATACCGGCGCGGTGGATTGGCGCGGCGCGCATCTGGCGTTCGGGGCCTGGCCGGCTTCGCGTTGATCGCCCTTGCCGGGGCGGCGGCTTGCCCCCAATATCCGGCCGGGCCTGTAGCTCAGGTGGTTAGAGCGCGCCGCTCATAACGGTGTGGTCGCAGGTTCGAGTCCTGCCGGGCCCACCAGCCTACGCTCTTCGAGCTTCGGCTCGGCAAGCCGATATAGTTTCAAGCCGCCGCGTCGGCGCGACGCATGATCGCGCCGCGCAAGCCGAGTGCCAGCAGGATGGCGAAACCCGAGCCCAGGATCAGGGCGATCTGGCTTCCCAACACAACGGTAACTTTGTAGCCCGCCTTGAAGGCGCTGAGCGTCGTCTTGCCGGTCAGTTCCATGATCGGCCGCGCCTTGCGTCCGAATTTGCCGTAGATCCTGGCGATGTCGCCGATATCCTCGGCCTTATCGGCGAAGCGCAGCATCTTGGCGGCCTCGGCCCCGCCGAATTCGCGGCGCACGGCGTTCACCTCGTCGGCCGCGCGCAGCAGCTTCACCCCGCCACCGGCGCCGGCTTTCTCCAGGCTCAGCCACAATTTCGGGCTCAAAGCACCGCTGCGTTTGGCGCCTTTCACGACCGACAGCCCCGCCTTGGCCGGCACGGCCGTTCCGGCGCTGACATAGGTGAGGGCGGTGGCGCCCAAGCCCAGAACCGACAGGCCGAGCACGACGCGGTCGTAATCGCTTCCGTCGATCCAACGGCTGCCCTGGATGACGATGTCGCGCACATCGCCCACGGGGGTGAAATCGGCCGCCAGGGTGCAGGCGGCCGACAGCATCGAGGTCATGTCGCCGCCGAACACGCCCCTAGCGCAGCGCGTCAGGCGCCCAGTCCAGCTTCGGTCGTAGGCCACGGCATCGGCGATCTCGCGGCGCAGGGTCTCGGACAAGGGCAGGGCGGCATGGTCCGCCAGTTCGGCATAGGCCTGGGCGTCTTCCACGTCGTTGCGCGCCAGGGCGGCGGCAACCGCATCGTTCACGCGATCCTGCCCCGCAGCGCGGCGAACCTCGGCCAGCACGGTTTCATCCAATGTCTGCCGGGGCAGGCCCGAGGCGGCAAGCCACATGGCCGCGCCGGCGAGCGTCGCCAAGGCGAGACGGAACAAAAGGCGGGGTAGCAGAAACAGCATCGGGCCCTGGGCGTCGGCTTAAAGTGCCGTCCGCGCAGGGCCCGATTCTAGCGATCACTGTGGCGGGATTCGGGCAGGTCGTGGTTAAGCGGCCTCAGCCTGGACCGCGCGGCCCTGGACAGCCTCGTTGTCCAGCACCACGGCGGCGGCATGGACGATCGCGGCCACGCGCACGGCTGTTTGGATCTCCTGGGCGCTGAGGCCGGCCTTGCGCAGCTCGGCCTCGTGCGAATCCATGCACCTGCCGCAGCCGTTGATCGCCGACACCGCCAGCGACCACAGCTCGAAATCCACCTTGTCCACGCCCGGATTGGCCATCGCGTTCATGCGCAGCTTGGCCGGCATGCGCTCATAGTCCTTGGCCGAAACCAGGTGAGTGAAGCGGTAATAGACGTTGTTCATCGCCATCAGCGCCGCCGCGGCTTTTGCCGCCTGGATCGCCTCGGGCGACAAATGCGCCGCCGCTTCGGCTTCGATGGCGGCGATGGTGCGGGGCTCGCGGCCGGCGAGCGCCGACACCAGCAACGCGCCCCACAGGCGCTGAGGGTTCAGCGTCTGGTCCGCCACGATCGAGGACAGGTTGAGCTTGATGTCCCGGGCGTAGTCGGGCAGGGCGGCTTTCAGGGTTTCGATCGACATGGTTTTCTCCTTCAATCGGCGTGGTTATGCCGCCTGCAGCGTTTCGCCGCCCACGGCGCGGTTGCACGGGCATAGATCGTCGGTCTGCAACGCGTCGAGGATGCGCAAGGTTTCTTTCGGGTTGCGGCCGACATTCAGGTTGTTGACCGCGACATGCTGCACCGTGCCGTGCGGATCGACGATGAAGGTCGCGCGCAGCGCCACGCCCTCGGGCGCGCGCACGCCGAAGCCGTCCACCAGCGAGCCCGACGTGTCGGCGAACTGCCAGTGGTTCAGCTTGGCGAGGTCGGGATGGGCGCGCCGCCAGGCCAGCTTCACGAACTCGTTGTCGGTCGATCCGCCCAAAACCACGGCGTCGCGGTCGGCGAACTCGCGCTGCAGGTTGGCGAACTCGACGATCTCGGTCGGACAGACGAAGGTGAAATCCTTCGGGTACAGGTAGATCACCTTCCATTTGCCGGGGAAGCTCTGCTCGGTGACGGTTTCGAAGGCGCTCTGGCCTTTTTCCTCGTGGTCCATGAAATGGGGCTTCACGCCCGTGACGGTGAAAGCGGGAACTTTTTGGCCGACGGTGAGCATCAAATCCTCCATTGCGAAAACGGAGCCGCATCTCGGTGCGCGGCGATGCTGATGTATATAATAGAACGATTCTAATTATCAATATCATATTAGAAATACACTCAGTATTCATTCAATATATTGAAACTAAACAGAATTATCTCTAGTAGGTCAGATCAATCCTTGCCGGCGGCCGGCCAGGGCGAACACCACTGTGGCAAGCCAAAGGATACCCGCGCCCGTTGCCGTGGCCGTGGCGTGCCACATATAGCGCTCGCGCAGGATGCCGCCGAACACCTGCTGGGCGCGCGATTCCGGCAGGTCGTGGCGTTTGTCCAGCAACATCCACACCTCGGTGCGCTTATAGTTGCGACTGGGCGCCTGCATGGCTTTGAACAGCAGGATGGCGGCCATCGCGCTGGCGCAGATTGCCGCCAGTTTGGTTGCCAGAAACATGTCGGATACCAGACCCATCGACGCCGTGCCGATGGCAAGAAGGCCGAAGCCACAGGCGCGGCGGATCGAAATATCCGCAAACTGCCTTATCCGTTCCATCTCCGTGCTTTCCAACGATGCCAATCCGCAGCCCCCGCGACAGGCCGGTCCGATCGAAGGACAGTATTGGAATACTGCCCGGCCCATGCAAATCACAGACCCGTGGCGCAGGAAAGGGGCAGGGGTGCTAGGGTTAGAGCCCGAACTCGAGGAAATTGCCGGCGGCCGGGAGCGTCAGCAGCCCGGTTCCCGCGAGCCAGATCCACAACGACGCCGGGGTCGAATCGTCCTTGGCGCCGATGAGCCGCTCATAGAGCGCGGCCGGGATCCCGGCGATGATGATCGTCGCCGTCGAGACCATCAGGGAAGAGAACATCAGAGTCAGCGCCACGCTGCCGAACAGCAATGCCGGCGCCAGAATCTGCATGTGCAGCAGCGCAAACACAACCGCCACCTGGTTGAACATGCCGTTGATCATCCCGAAAAAGGCGATGCCGATATAGTAGTAATTGCGTTCCATGGCGTTTCTCAGGCGGTCCGGGGCGCGCCGAGCAGCAGAAAGACCGTAAGCATCAGCACGCGCAGCCAGAAAAGCCAGACCACGCCGAACAGCCAGATCACGACCGGTGCTGTGGCCCGGGGCGTCACCACGGAAATTACCGCGACCACCGGGTCGGTGAGCCGGCAAAAAAACCGCCAGATGTAATTCGGCGAGTCGGGCGCCACCATCATCCCAAGGACGGCGCGCCCGAGCAGCGTGTACATCAGCGCCGCCAAAATGAAATTCGGCGCTTGATAGTACCAGGAGGAGAGCAGCGTTTCGGCGGTGTTCACAAGACCTGATCCCCACGATGCGCCATACGATGGCGGCCGGCGGCGTGACGGTACAAGATCGTTCCGGCCGCGTCATGCATTACTGCAAAGCCCCGGTCCGCAAAAAAAGAGCGGGGCCCACAAGGGGCCCCGCTTCCGAATTAGACGGTAAACGCAGGTCAGTTCTTTTCTTCGAGAATCGTCCTGCCGCGCGGCTTGCGGATCTCGTCGACATAGGCCTGCATTTCCTTCGACGGCTCTTTGCCCATCAAGCTGACGACGTAGATCACCAGGAAGCCGAGCGGCGCCCCCAGCAATCCGCAGTTGATGTTGTTGAGGCCGAACCACCCCACCTTGTTGGCCATCGGATGGGCGAGCGTTGGGAACGACTCCATCGCGTTCGGCAACGCCATGGCCTTGGCGATGTCGACGATCGGAGCGCCCGTAACCGGGTTGGTCAACGAGCTCATGCCGAAGAACTTCACGCCCACGCCAGGGAAGTACCTGGTGCAGACGAGATAGAACAGGCACAGGCCGAAGCCGGAGATCATGCCGGCGACCGCCCCCGCTGGCGTGGTGCGCTTCCACCAGACGCCCATGACGAGCGCCGGGAAGTTCCCGGCCATCGCGAGCGAGAACGCCCAGCCCACCATGGCCAGAATGTCCGACGGCTTCGTCGCGGCCGTTGCGGCTGCAGCCACGGCCACGAAGAACAGCAACACCCGGGCTACCGTGAGGCGGCGGATGGTCGGCGCGTTCGGATCGAGCATCTTGTAATAGATGTCGTGGCTGAGCGCGTTGGCGATGGCGAGCAACAACCCGTCGGCGGTGGAAAGCGCCGCCGCCAGGCCGCCCGCGGCCACCAGACCCGAAATCACATACGGAAGGCCCGCGATCTCCGGCGTGGAGAGCACGATCACGTCCGTATTGATGACGAAGTCCTGCAGCCGGACGACGCCAGCATGGCCGGCGATCGCCTTACAGGCGGCGACGACCGCATCGATATTTGTGGCGTTCTTGCCGCAGATTTGGATCAGTCCAAGCTCGCCCCACGTGAATAGCCAAGGTTTGAGATTGGCGACATTTGATCCGATGATGTTGGTGTACACCTCCAGCTTCGAGAACGCCGCATAGGCCGGCGCCGAGAAGTAGAGCAGGAAGATGAACAACAACGACCATGCCACGGACTGCCGCGCCTCACGCACGCTGGGCGTGGTGAAATAGCGCATCAGGATGTGCGGCAGCGACGCCGTGCCCACCATCATGCACAAGATGATGCCGAAATAGTTCAACGGGCTGTAGTTGATGAACGGCGAGATATGCGGCTTCAGGTTCGCCACGGTGGCAAGGCCGGTCGCCAGCATCTGCTGCTCGCGCGCCGTGATGTCGGCGATCGCCTGTCCATAGGTCAGTTCGGGGATGGGAATCCCGTATTTCTTGGTGGACAGGATCACGATCGGCGTCAGGTAGGCGATGATCAGCACGATATATTGCGCAATCTGCGTCCAGGTCACCGCCCGCATGCCGCCCAGCATCGCGCAAAGCAGAATGCCGACGAGTCCGGCGAACACCGCGAGTTCGAACGGCATGCCGAGGAAGCGCGACGCGATTAGGCCGGTGCCGTAGATCTGCGCCGTCACGTAAGTGAAGGAGCAGCACACCAGCACGATCACCGCGATAAAGCGCGCGAAGTTGCCGCCGAACCGGAACGCCATGAAATCCGGCACGGTATAGGCGCCGAACTTGCGCAGGTAAGGCCCGATCAGGATCGACACCAGCACGAAACCGCCGGTCCAGCCCAGCACCCAGGCGATGCCGTCATAGCCGAGCAGGAACAGCGAGCCGCCCATGCCGACAAACGAGGCCGCCGACATCCAGTCGGCGCCCGTGGCCATGCCGTTGTAGAAGGCGGGCACGCGCCGGCCGGCGACGTAGTATTCCGAGAGTTGCGCCGTTCGCGTCATAACGCCGATCACGGCGTAGACCGCCAGCGTGAAGAACACGAACAGGTAACCGAGAATCTTGTTCGGTACGCCGGCGTACTCGAGGATCGCGAGCAGCACGACGAAGCCGACGAAGGTGCCGGTGTAAGTGCCGTACATCCGTCCGAGATTCTTGATGAAATCCGGACTGGAGACGGAATAATGCGTAGCCATAATTTGCTTCCCCCTAAGTCTTTTAGTCTTCCTCGGCGTAGCCGTGATCGCGGTCGATCTTGTCCTGCTGCTTGGCGAACATGAACAGCATGACGACGAACACGATCAGCGAACCCTGCGCGGCCATGTAGAAGCCGAGCGGAAAGCCGAGGACCGGAATGATGATCTTGTTGAGCGGGATGACGAACATGTGGATGACGTAGCCGAAGAAGAACCACACGCCGAGATGTATCCACATCAATCGGCTGGTCTTGTTCCAATGGGCCTCTTGATTGGCCAGACTGTCGGGTTGAGCCATCGGTAAGTTTCCCCCTTTACTGGACCGGACCCGCGGCAGCGCGGGGCCGGCGTTGACGGCGAGGGGTCACCGACGTTGAGTGTAAGCGTTGCCCCCGCAACGAATGCCGCTCGCGGGTTTTTCCCCCGGTCCACGCGTTCAGCATTATCGCTACATAAATATTGGCTGGATTCGCCTTTCAGCGCAAGCCTTTCGGCTGGCGCTGGGGGATAAACGTGTATTTTCTTGCGATGCAGCAAGGGGTATCGTCCGGATCGGGAAAACGGGTAGTTCAGGAAAAGCATAGTTTATGGGCATCTTTGACATTTTCCGCAGCCGCCGCCCCATCCGCGATGTAGTGGCTTTGGCTGATTTTATCGACCAGAACGCGGCCTTCATCGCGCAAAAGGGTATCTACGAATATTCCCGTACGCGCGCAGGGCACTACGCCAAGGTCTTGTTCCGTGAACCTGAATTCCAGGCGGCCTGCAACGTGTCGCGCTGGCGCGCGTTTCCGCTTGGGCTCGCCATGGTGGGCGAGGTGGCCGAAGGGGTGTTGCATCCCGCCCGCAAGGAGGACCGCCCAGCGCAGGTCGATGCGATTCGCGCACTCGTCCTGGTGGTGTTCGATCGCTATCCCGTCCCTGCGGCGCTGGGCGGGCTGACCTGGAGCGAGCTGCGCACCGAGCTTGAACGCCGCCTTCAGCTCATCGGGCTGCATCCCCCGAAATGGGCCAAGGATGTGCCCGAACCCTTCGCGGAGAGCTATTTCAGCCTGATGCCGATCCACGAGAAACTGCGCGGCCGGGATGCCCCGACGATGCACAACTATCTGCGCGTGACGATGTGCAACATCCACGACGAATTGACGAAGCGGATAAACATCGCGGTGGTGGCCGATTCGTTGCGCACAGGCCCGAATCGGCCGGCATCGGCGCGCGGGCAGGCCGAGGCGCTCGCGAAGTAAGGCCGACCGTAGCCGCGGCCTTTGCCAGGGCGCTAGGGCGGGCGTAGGATTCCGCCGGAAAGCCGGCCCGCCTACAAGATGCCGAGCGGGGATGGGCATGACCAGCTCCACCGCCATGTTCCGCCAGATCGTCGGCGACGCCATGCGGCCCCCGCCGCCGGTGGTGCCGTTGGGCGCGGACTGCGCCACCGCCGTGGCGCGCATGGCGGCCCTGGCCGCCTCCTGCGTCGTTGTGGTCGATGCGGCCGGCCGGCCTCTGGGCATCCTTACCGACCAGGACGTCACGCGCCGGATCGCGTTCCAGGCGCCGCCGGGCATGCCGGTCGAAACCGTGATGTCGCGCCAGGTGCCGACCATCGCCGCGGGCGACCGGCTTTACCAGGCCGTGGCGCGGATGCGCCGCCAGGGCCTAACCCAAATGCTGGTGGTCGACGCAGCGGGGCTTCCGGCGGGGCTATTGGGCCTGGACGCGGCGCTGGCCAGCGCCGCCGGCGCCCTGATCGGACGCATGGACCGGCTGGCGCGCGACGGATCGGTGGCGGGCCTAGGCGCGGTCAAATCGGCCGAGGCCGGAATTGTCGAGGAAATGCTGGCCGATGGGGTGCCGGCGCCGGAAATCCAGGCGTTCCTTACCGACATCAACCGCGACATCCACTGCCGGGTGATCGAGCACGCGCTCGAGGCGATGCGGGAATCGGGCTGGGGCGCGCCGCCGGTGCCGCTTTGCGTGCTGATCATGGGCTCTGGCGGCCGCGGTGAAAGCAACCTGGACCCGGACCAGGACAACGGTTTCATCCTGGGCGACTACCCGGACGAAGCGCATCCGGCCATAGATCGGTTTTACGTCGAATTGGCGGAGCGGATGACGCGCGACCTCGACGCCATCGGCATTCCCTTCTGCGAAGGGAACGTGATGGCCACCAACCCGGCCTGGCGCAAGACCTTGCCGCAATGGTGCCGGCAGGTGTCAGGCTGGGTCGAGCGCCGGTCGGTCAGCGCCACGTTGATGGCCGATATCTTCTTCGATTTCCAGCTGATCCACGGCGAGGCTGCCTTGGCCGACGATCTGCGCCGCTACGTGACCGAGCTGGCGCGGCGCAACCGGGCGCTGCTGTCGGCCATGGTGCGCGAGGATACCAACAGCGGCGCGGCCCTTGGCCTGTTCGGGCGATTGGTGGGCGAGCGGGAGGATTCGATCCATCGCGGCCGCATCGAACTGAAGGTCCGCGGGCTTCTGCCGATGATCGCGTGCACGCGTATCCTGGCGCTCGCGGCCGGGATCGCCGAAACCGGAACCTTGAAGCGCATCGCCGCCCTGGCGGCCGCCGGGGTTTTCAACCGCGCCGATGCCGACGCGCTCGACGCGGCTTACCATCACATCGGCTTTTTGCTGTTGCGCCAGCAAGCCGCCGACATCCGCGCGGGCAATCCGCCAAGCCCGCATGTCGAGCTAAAATCCCTGACCGGGCAGGAGCGGGATTTGCTGGCCGACGCCTTGAAAGCCATCGACCGCCTGCGCAAGCACGCACAGCTCGACCTGATGGGCCAGGCGGTCTAGGCGCTGGCCAAAAGGAGGATGCATGACGCCGGTCCTCGTCTCCACCATCACATGCCCGCATTGCTCACGGACGCACGAGGCGCGGATGGCGGAGGACTCATGCCAGATATCGGCCGATTGTCCGTCCTGCGGCCGGGAAATCCGGCCCAAGGCCGGGCAATGCTGCGTGTTCTGTTCCTGGGGGTCGGCGCCGTGTCCGCCCATGCAGCTAGCCCGCGTCAGGGGCGACGATAGGGCGTAGGCGGGGCCCCCTAGCCGGGGCTACTGCGCGGCCTGTTGCGCGCGGCGGATCGGGATCAGGAACGAAAAGATCGCGCCCTTGCCGGGGCGGTTGTCCACCCAGATCTTTCCGCCGAACCGCTCGACGATCTGCCGGCAGATGGCCAGGCCCAGGCCCGTGCCCTGCGGCTTGTCGGTCATGGTGTTGCCGGCCTGCTGGAAGCGCTCGAATATCCGGGGCTGATCGGCTTCCGGCACGCCCGGGCCGTTGTCGGACACGCTGACCCTGACGGCGTCGCCCTCGTTCGCCGCCTCCACGCGCACCCAGCCGCGCTCGCGGTCGCAGAACTTGGCGGCGTTGCTGAGCAGGTTGACGATCACCTGCACCAGCCGGTCGCGGTCGTATTCCACCACCGGCAGGTCGCCGGGCACGTCGACCTCAGGGTGCAGGCCGCGCTCGGAGAAAATCCCGCTGGCGGCGGCCAGCGCGTCGGCCACCACGTCCTTCAGCTTCAGTTGCGTGATCTGCCAGTCCATGCGCCCGGCCTCCATCTTCGCCAGGTCGAGAATCTGGTTGATTAGGCGCGTCAGGCGCTCGGACTCTTTCACGATGATGCCCAGGAACTCGCGCCGCTGCTCGACGTCCAGCACCGGGTTGTCGAACAGGATTTCGCTGAACGAGCGGATCGAGGTCAGCGGCGTGCGCAGCTCGTGGCTGACCGTGGAGATGAAGTCGTCCTTCATCCGGTCGAGCTCCTTCAGCCGCTCGTTCGCCGCGCGCAAATCCGCCGTCGCCACCTCAAGCTCGCGCGATTTCAGCTCCAGGCGCCGGCTGTATTCGATGATCTGCGAGGCCTCGTCCAATATCTGCATCACCTCGTCCAGGCTGACGATATCGCCCTTGGCGACCGAGGCCATCATCACGCGCGCCGAGGCGGTGCCGATGGCGCCGGCCAACAGGCGCTCGGCGTAGCTGACGAGGTCGGCGTCGGCCTCGCGCATCTTGCCCGGGTTCAGGCCGCGGCGTTCGGCGTAGTCGGCGATCGCCTGGCGCGCCCGTGGCGCGCCGATGAAACGGCCGAGCAGCGCTTGCAGGTCCGCCACCGTGGCCGTGCCGCGCCAGAACTGCTGCTGGGCCTCGGTGCGGCGGAACACGTCGACGAAGGCGGTGGCCTGGATCCGCTCCATCGCCGACTGGCGCGTCAATAGCGATACGCCGACATAGACGCCGATATTGACCAGCATCGTCCAGAATAGGGCGTGCGACAGGGGGTCGAGGCCGGCGAGGCCGAACAGCGCCTGCGGGCGCAACAGCCACAATTCGCCCGGACCCTGCGTCAGGATGCTCTCGGCCAGCCAGCCCGAGCGCACGAAGCTCGGCAGCAGCAGCGTATAGCCCCACATCAGGAACCCGGCCGCCAGCCCGCCGAGCGCCCCCCAGCGGTTGGCGCCGCGCCAGTAGATGCCGCCGATGATGGCGGGGGCGAACTGCGCGGCGGCGGCGAACGACACCAGGCCGATCGTCACCAGCGCGTAGGATTCGCCGATCAGCCGGAAATAGAGGTAACTCAGCAGCAGCACGCCGACGATGCTGCCGCGCCTGATGCCCAGAAGCAGACGGCTCAAGTCGGTCCGCTCGGCCAGGCGCAGCCATTTCAGCCGCAGCAGCACCGGCATCACCAGGTCGTTGCTCATCATGGTGCTGAGCGCCACGGTCTCGACGATCACCATGCCCGTGGCGGCCGACAACCCGCCGATGAAGGCGAACAGGGCGACGCTTTCGGCGCGCGCCAGCATCGGCACCGCCAGCACGAAGGTGTCGCTGTCGGCTAGGCCTCCGGGGAAAGCCATGAGGCCGGCCAGCGCGATCGGCAGGACGAAGATGTTGATCAGCAGCAGGTAGAGCGGGAACAGCCACAAGGCCTTGTTCAGGTGCTTCTCGTCGGTATTCTCGACCACCGTGACCTGCCATTGCCTGGGTAGGCAGACGATCGCCGCCATCGACAGGATCATCAGTGTCATCCAGTTGCCGAACGCGCCCACGGGGCTTGCGGTCAGAAGCTGCGTCAGTTTCGGCGTTTCCATCGCCTTGGCGAACAGCGGCCCGAACCCGCCGTAAATCCCGAACACCACGAACGCGCCGACGCTCATGAATGCGATCAGCTTGACGACCGATTCGAAGGCGATCGCCGCCACCATGCCTTCGTGATGCTCGCTGGCGTCGATATGGCGCGTGCCGAACAGAATCGAGAACGTCGCCAGCACCAGCGCCACGTACAGCGCCGTGTCCTGGAACAGCGGCACGGTCGAAACCGCGCTGGGCATGACGATGGTGGGATAGTGGATCAAGACGTTGAAGCTGGTGGACACGCCCTTCAGCTGCAGCGAGATGTAGGGGACGATGCCGACCACGGCGATCACCGTTACCAGCCCGCCTAGAAGCTGGCTTTTGCCATAGCGCGCGGAAATGAAGTCGGCGATCGAGGTGATGCGGTTGACCTTGCTGATGCGCAGGATCTTGCGCAGCAGGAACCAGCCCAGGACGAACACCAGCGTCGGCCCCAGATAGATGGTCAGATAGTCGATGCCGCCGGAAGCGGCGCGGCCGACGCTGCCGTAGAAGGTCCAGGCCGTGCAATAGACGGCGATCGACAGCGCGTAGGTATAGGGATTGTTGACCACGCTGCGGCCCGCGTCCGCGCGCTTGTCGCCCCAATAGGCGATGGCGAACAGCAGGCACAGATAGCCGAAGGCGACGGTAAGGATGACGGCGGGTATCAGCATGGCCTAGACCTCGCGCTCCGGCCCTTGCCTTGCGTCGCCGGTGCGTTCCGGGGCCTGCTGTTCGTCCGGCCGGTTGACGATCAGCGCGACCAGCCCGATCACCGCCGCCCAAGCCGCGAGGATATAGAGGTACAGCACCGGCCAGCCCAGGACCGTCGCGTTGACCGCGAACAGGTTGAGGATCGGTGGATGAAAGGCGATCCAGGCCAGGATGAACAGGGCCACCAGCCGTTCGCCGCGCAAACTTGCCCGCATCGCCCCCTCCCGTCGCCTAACCTTGCGCCAGGCGGTGGCGCAACGCCACCGCCACGTTGCTGAGCTCGATCGCCTGGTTCAGCGTCTGCACGCCGCGCGCCTCCAACAGCTCGACCAGCCGCAGGAACACCGCCGCTGTCATCAGCGCATCGCCCAAGGCCGTGTGGCGCCCGGCGATCTCGATGCCCAGGCGCTGCGCCAGCCCGTCCAGCGAGTTGTCGTCGATGTTCTCGAACACATGTGCCGCCAACAACTGGCTGTCGAGCACCGGATTATTCAGCACGACGCCCGCGTCCTGCTGCTTGGGGCGAAGGAAGCTCAGGTCGAAGGCGGCGTTGTGGGCCACCAGCACGCTGTCGGCCACGAACCCGCGAAACTGCGGCAGCACCACCTGGATCGGCGGCTTGTCCTTCACCATGTCGTCGGTGATGCCGTGGAATTTGACCGATGAGGGCGGGATGGCCCGGCCGGGATTGACCACCCGCTCGAACGTCTCGCCAGTGAGGATGCGGCCGTTGACGATGCGCACGCCCGCGATCTGCACGATTTCGTCGCCCTGCGCGGCGTTTAAGCCCGTGGTTTCGGTGTCGAACACCACGTAACCCAGCGCCTTCAAGGGCCGGTCGCCGAGGGAAGCGGTCGGCATCGCCTGGTGCATCAGCGCGAAGTCGTAGAATTCGGGCCGCGGGGGCAGGCGGTCGTGCCGCTCTGAAACGCCGGGCTGCTCGGCCACGCCGATGGGCAGGCGCAGGATGGCGCGGCCGGCGCCCACGGGCTGGCTCCACAACTCGCTGCGATGGCGGTCCAGCACGTCGCGCAGGGTAAGGCCGCTGCCGGAATCGAGAGGGTCGCCCATCCAACGGTCGATCTCGGCCAGGGCGATCGGCGCGCCTTCCCAGGCGAAATCGACGTAGTGGCGCTTTTGCCCGGGCACGGTGCCCAGATCGATCGCGCCGACGCCGGTATGCCGCCGTACTTGGGCCAGCAGCGCGGTCAACGCCAGCATCAGCCCGAAGCTGTCGCCATACAGCCACACCGGCAGCCCGACCAGCGACACGCCGCGATCCTCGCTCGACCGCTGCACCACGCAATTCAGCAGGTCCAGCGAATAGATCGGTGCCATCGGCCAGCTGCCGGCCACCAGCTCGCGATAGCCCGACGCCACGGCCTCCAGTTTTTCGCTGAGCGCGTTGCTCTCGCGCACGATCACCTGGTCGAACGAGGCGCGCTGGTCCGCCGGCATCGACGGATAGGCCGCGACCGTCTCCACCGCCGCGCGCAGGTTCGCCAGCGGCGCGCGCATGCCCTCGGTCGCGGCGTTCAGCAGCGCGTCGCGCTTGCCCAGGGTGGCGATCTCCTGCGTCGCGTCCGAGAAGGTCAGCACGTAACCCGCGGGATCGCGCCTGGCGTCCAGGATCAGGCCGATGCGCGCATGCAGCAACGCGCGGGCGTCGCTCGACGCGCACACCACCGGCGCCGCGGCGAGATCGGGCGAGGGCGCGTGCTGCGTGCGCAGGCGGAAGGTCAAAAGCTCCAGCGCGTGCAGGATGGGCTGGCGCGTCACCAAGTTGAACAGCGAGCGGCCCAGGCCGAGCTCGCCCGAGACTTGCAACAGCTTCAGCGCCGCGTGGTTGTAGAGCAGCACCTGGTGGTTCATGTTGCAGACGATCACGCCCTCGCTGAGGTCGCTCAAGATCGCCTCCAGCCAGGTCTTCTGCTCGGCGATCGCGGCGTTCGATTGGACCGCGCGGCGGTCCGCCTCTTCGCGCGCGTCGCGCAGCTTCGCGGCCAGTTCGTTGACGGCCTCGGGGATCGGCGCGAGTTCGGCGTAATGCACCGGATTGAGCGAGTGGCGCGGATTGGCGCGGGCGATCAATTGCGTCTCTTCGGCCAGCGCCGCGCCGCGGCGTTTCAAGTCGGTCGCGATGCGCCACCACAACAAGGCGAAGCCGCCGGCCAGCACCACCCCGGCCATCATCGCGTTGCCGGTCGCCACGCGCTTGGCTTCGGGGTCGTGCGCGATCGCCAGGATGGTCAGGACCATGAGCCCGAGAACCAGCGCCAGCACGGCGCCGCCCGCGGCCAGGAACACCAGCATCAGCCGGCGCGCACGCATGGCCAACGCGCCGCTCAGCCGCCCGGCGGCAGCATTTGTTTGATCTTCTGCATCACTTCGCGGGTCGAGAACGGCTTGGTGATGTAGTCGTCCGCGCCCAGCGCCATGCCCTTTTCGCGCTCGATGTCGCGGCCCTTGGCGGTCAGCAGCACGATCCGGACGCCTTTCCATTTCGGATTGGCGCGGATGGTCTGGCACACGTCGAAGCCGTCGCGCTTGGGCATCATCACGTCCAGCAGCACCAGGGCGGGCGGATCGTCCTCGATCGCCTTCAGCGCGGCTTCGCCGTCGCGCGCCACGCGCACGTCGTAGCCGGCCTGGCGCATCAGGAATTCCAGCGACAGCACGATGTTCGGCTCGTCGTCGACAAGCAGCACGGAGCGGGGCATGGCCACGCCTCCTTCCCCCCGGTTCGCCGGCGCGGCCCGCTTTAAGAACGCCTCGGCCGTCATCCGCGTTGGCGGCGCAACGCGCCCCGGGGGTAGTCTATGGTGGACCCGCCGAAGCGCCAAGCGCCGGGGACGACCCCAAGGGGACGATACACGCCGCCGCCATGCCAGACGCGACCCACACTCCATCCGATGCCCTGAAGCGCGCGCTGGCGGCTTTCCAGTCCGGCGACCTGCCGGCGGCGCTGCGGCTGGTCGAAGGCGTGCTCGCGGGCAAGCCGGACAGCTTCGATGCGCTGCATCTCAAGGGTCTGATCGAGGCGCGCCGTGGCCGTTTCGCCGAGGCCGAGCGCGCCATATCTAGCGCCGTCGCGATCAACCCCGTGTTCGCGGCGGCGCATGTCAGCCGCGGCCACGCTTTGTCCGAGCTGGGCAGGGCGGAAGAGGCGGTGGCCAGCTATGGTCGCGCGCTGGCGCTGCGGCCCAACCACGCCGGCGCGCATTTCCTGCGCGGCAACTTGTTGCGCGGGCTCAACCGCCCGTCCGAGGCGCTGCTGGATTTCGACCGCGCCGTGGCGCTGAACCCCGGACATGCCGAGGCCTGGAGCAACCGGGGCGTGGTGCTGAAGGCGCTGGGGCGGCTGCCCGAGGCCATCGCCAGCTACGACCGCGCGCTGGCGGCCAAACCCGGCTTCGCCGAGGCGGCGGGCAATCGCGGACTTGCCCATGCCGACATGAACCGGCACGACCTGGCGGCCCCGGACTTCGAGGCGATGCTGAAGATCAATCCCGGCGCCACCTATGCCGCGGGGGCGCTGGCGCATTCGCGCATGCATTGCTGCGACTGGCGCGCGTTCGCAGCGGATATCAAGGCTCTGACCGGCGGGGTGCGCGCGGGCAAGCGCGTCGTGCATCCGTTTCCGTTCCTGGCGCTGTCGGATTCGGCGGCCGACCAGCTTGCCGCCGCGCGCATCTGGGCGCGCGACGCGTGCCCGGCGGCCGAGCCGCCGCTATGGCGGGGTGAGGCGTACCGGCACGACAAGATCCGCGTCGCCTATCTGTCGGCCGATTTCCACGACCATGCCACCGCGTTCCTGGCCGCCGGGCTGTTCGAGCATCACGACCGCGCCCGGTTCGAAACGACGGCCCTGTCCTTCGGCCCCGACAAGCCCGGCGCGATGCGCCAGCGCCTGAAGGCGGCGTTCAACCGCTTCGAGGATGTGCGGCATTTGAGCGACGCCGACGCGGCGCGGCGCTTGCGCAAGCTGGAGATCGACATCGCCGTCGACTTGAAAGGCTTCACCAAGGACGCGCGCACGCGCATTTTCGCCCACCGTCCCGCGCCGGTGCAGGTGAATTATCTGGGCTATCCCGGCACGATGGGCGCGGCGTATATCGATTACATTCTCGCCGACCGCGTGGCGATCCCGGACGAGCATGCCGGGTATTACGACGAGAAGATTGTCCATCTGCCCGGCAGCTATCAGGTCAACGACCGGACGCGGCGGATCGCGGCGGGCCTGCCATCGCGCGCCGACGCCGGATTGCCGGAACGCGGCCTCGTGTTCTGCTCGTTCAACAGCGGCTATAAGATCACCCCGGCGGTGTTCGACATATGGATGCGGCTGTTGATGCAGATACCCGACAGCGTGCTTTGGCTGCTCAGCGGCGGCGAGGCGGCCGAGGCCAATCTCAAGCGCGAAGCGGCGGCGCGGGGAGTGGCGCCCGGCCGGCTGGTGTTCGCGCGCCTCGTGCCGGTGGAAGACCACCTGGCGCGGCACCGCCTGGCCGATCTGTTCCTCGACACGCTGCCGTGCAACGCGCACACCACGGCCAGCGACGCGCTGTGGGCCGGCCTGCCGGTGCTGACCTGCCTCGGCGGCGCCTTCGCCGGGCGGGTGGCGGCGAGCCTGCTTCACGCCGTAGGCCTGCCGGAACTCGTCGCCAGGTCGCTGGACGAATACGAGGCCCTCGCCCTCAAGCTGGCGCGCGCGCCGGCGGTGCTTGCCGCGCTGAAAGAAAAGCTCATGCGCAACCGCGATAGTGCGGCACTGTTCGATACCGGCTGCTACGTGCGCCATATCGAAAGCGCCTACACGACGATGGCCGAGATCAGCCGGTGCGGCGAAAAGCCCAGGGCTTTCGCGGTGCAACCATGATGCCCGTCGCTACCGGCGTCGAACGCCTCGACAGCTTCCCGTATCGCTACCGCGTGCGGTCGATCATGGGCACGCCGCCGCGGTTCGTCGCTTCCGGCGCCAGCGTGCAGGAAGCGGCGGAGCGCATGCGCGCGCTCAAAATCGGCGCGCTGCTGGTCGAGGGAGACCAGCCCGGCTTGGCCGCCGGGATCGTCACCGAACGCGACGTGCTTAACGCCATCGCACGCGACGGCGCCAAGGCGTTGGCGCTGAAATCGAGCGACATCATGTCGGCGCCCGTGGCGGCCGTGCCTGAGAACGCGCTGCTCTATGTCGCGATGGGACGGATGGAGCGCCTGGGCTTCCGCCATCTGGCGGCGGTGGACGGCGCCGGCCGGATTACTGGTGTGGTGTCGTCGCGCGCGCTGTTGAAATTGCGCGCGGGCAAGGCGCTGGCGCTGGGCGACGCGGTGGCGACCGCCTCGGGCGCGGCGGCGCTGAAATCGGTGCAGGACGCGCTGCCGGCGCTGGCGGCGGGATTGCTGGAGGATGAAACCTCGGCGCTGAAGATCGCCGGCGTTATCAGCCAGGTGCTGCGCGACACCACAGCGCGTGCCGCCGAACTGGCCGAGGATGCGATGGCGTCTTCCGGCTGGGGCGGTCCGCCCGCGCGCTATGCCCTGCTGGTGCTGGGATCGGGCGGGCGCGGCGAAAGCCTGCTGTCGGCCGACCAGGACAACGCCATCGTCCATGCCGGCGGCGAGGCCGACGACCGCTGGTTCGCGGAGCTGGGCAAGCGCGTGTCGGATACGCTGAACGAGGTGGGCATTCCCTATTGCAAGGGCGGCGTCATGGCGTCACGGCCGCAATTCCGCCGCACCGCCGAGGGCTGGCGCGCGCAGATCGCCGACTGGATCGCCAAACCCGAGGGCGAAAATCTGTTGAACGTGGACATCTTCTACGATTTCCGGCGGGCGCATGGCGATGCCGGGCTGACCGACGATCTGCGCCGCGATGCCTTGTCCGCCGCGGCCGGGTCGGCGGCGTTCCTGCGCCTGCTGGCCAAGAACGTGGAAGAGGCCGGCTCGGCCATCGGCTATTTCGGGCGGCTGCGCAGCGAGGGCGGGCGCGTGGACCTGAAGAAAGGCGGCCTGTTGCCGCTGGTTTCGTTCGCCCGCGTGGTGGCGCTGAAGCGCGGCGTGGCCGACACGGCGTCGGCGGTGCGCCTGGCCGCCGCGGCGGGGGGCGGCGCGGTGCCCGCGGACGAGGCAGACCGCCTGCGCCAGGTGCAGGAAACGCTGTTGGGCTTCGTGCTGGAGCAGCAGCTCGCCGATATCGCCAAGGGCCTTGCCCCGTCGACGCGGGTCGAGCTGGCGCGGCTGAGCCGCACGAGGCGCGCTGGGCTGAAGCGGGCGGTCAAGGACCTCAGCGGCCTGCCGCTTCTGGTGCGCGATGTTTTGACGGCCTAATCGCGGCGGTTGCCCGGCCCCCGCGACCTGTGCTCAAATCCGCGCGGGATTCATGCGCCTCCGGACAAATACGGTAGGCGCGCAACAACTGGGAGTACCGAGATGACGAGACGCTTGCTGGGATTGGGCGTATTTGCCTTGGCGGCCGCGGCCCTGGCCGCGGCACCCGCCGCCGCGCAGACCTTGGACAAGATCAAGCAGCGCGGCACGATCGTGGTCGGCTCGAAAGCCGACTACAAGCCGTTCGGATTCCGCGATCCGTCTGGCAAGATCGTCGGGTTCGAGCCCGATATGGCCGCCGACGTGGCGAAGAAGCTGGGCGTGAAGCTCGAGATCGAGCCGGTGGTCTCGTCCAACCGCATGCAGTTCCTGCAACAGGGCAAAATCGACCTGATGATCGCCACGATGAACGACAAGCCCGACCGCCGCACGGTCGTTGGCATCATCGAGCCGCTGTACTATGCCTCGGGCGTCAGCGTGCTGTCGGCGAAGAAGGCGGGCTTGAAGTCCTGGGAGCAGCTCAAGGGCAAAAAGGTCTGCGGCATCCAGGGCGCCTGGTACAACAAACCGGTGGCCGAAAAATACGGCGCCGAGTTCCTGAGCTTCGTCGGCCAGGCCGAGGTTGAGACCGCGCTGATGCAGGGCAATTGCATCGGCTGGGTATACGACGACACGGCCTTCGCCGAACGGCTGGCGGACGCGAAGTGGAAGGACTACGAGATGAAGCTGCCCACGATCCTGGAAGAGCCCTGGGGCCTGGCGGTGAAGCTCGAGGAACGCGAAGGGCCGTGGGGCAAGTTCATGGCCGAGATCAGCCGGGAATGGCACAAGTCCGGCCGCCTGATCGAGCTGGAAAAGAAGTGGAAGATTCCAGCCTCGGCGTTCCTGAAGAAGATGAACGAGGACGCCAAGAAGGCGAAGAGCTGATCCCGGCCTGATACCGTCGCAAGCGCAATAGGCCCCTCTCCCCGGCTAAGGGAGAGGGGCCGCGTCGTTTAAGGCGGCCGGCATGGATTTCTCGCCGTTCTGGGACTGGTTCAAGTGGCTGCATGGGGCCACCGGCATCAAGCTGACGATTTTCTACGATGCCTTCGACCGCCATCGGTTTTTCAACGGCTTTCTCACCTCGGTCCGCCTGCAGGCGATCTGCCTGGTCTTGAGCGTCGCCGTGGGCGTGGTGGGGGCGTGGCTGCAAGGTTCGCGCTCGCGCATCGTGCGCCTTGCCGTGCAGGGCTACATCCAGTTCTTCCGCAACACGCCGCCGCTGGTGCAGCTCTACTTCTTCTATTTCGCCCTGGGCTATTACCTGTCGTTCGAATCGGCCGACGGCCTGAGCGTCTCGCTGGTATCGAATTTCTTCTGGGCGGTGATCTGCCTGTCGTTCTACGCCGGCGCCTTCAATGTCGAGATTTTCCGGGCGGGCATCGAGGCGGTGCCGAAAGAGACGGTCGAGGCGGCCGAGGCGCTGGGCTATAGCCGCCTGCGCGCCTATGTGTTCATCGTGCTGCCGCTGGCCTTCCGCATCAGCCTGCCGGCGCTCAACAACAACCTGGTCAACCTGGTCAAGACCACCACCATTTCCTACGCCATCGCCGTGCCCGAGATGCTGTACGTCGCCAATCAAATCTGGTCGGACGAGGTCAACGTGCCGGAGATGATGAACGTGCTGCTGATCGTCTATGTGGCGTTGGTGGGGGTGGTGGTCTACGCGATGGACAAATGGGAACGGGCGCTGCGCGTGCCGGGATACGTTTCGTGAAGATCGCGGTCCCGAACCGCGGCGATCTACCCGTGCTTTTGCCTTACCGGCTGGCGTCGCGGCGTGAGCCTTTGGCGCTGCCGGCTTCGGCGCGCTGGGGACTGGTGCTGGCCCTGGCGTTCGCGCTCTCTGTGGGCGTAGCCCAGGCCCAGGCCGAACCCGGGCAGGAATCGGTCCTGGCGACGATCCTCAAATGGACGCCGCTGCTGGCCCGGGGTTTCGCGCTCAACATCGCCATCAGCTTCCTGGCGATGGCCATCGGCACGGTGTTCGGCGCGTTCCTGGGCCTGTGCCAGATATCGCTGCTGCCGCCGGTGCGCTTCGGCTCGTGGTTCGCCACGCAATTCTTCCGCAACTCGCCGTGGCTGGTGCTGCTGTTCTATTGCATGCTGCTGCTGCCGTTCGAAATCGTCGTGGGCGGCGTGATCATTCCCATCCCCGGCTGGCTCAAATCGACCGTCGGCCTGTCGCTGCCGGTGATGGCCAACGTGTCGGAACTGGTGCGCGGCGCCGTCCGCTCGATTCCCTACGGGCAATGGGAGGCGGCCGATGCGCTGGCCTTCAGCCGCCGGCAGATATTGTGGATGATCATCCTGCCGCAATGCGTGAAGCGCATGACGCCGCCCTGGATGAACCTCTATGCGATCCTCACCGTCGCCACACCGCTGTGTTCGGTCGTCGGCGTCAGCGAGGCGATGACCCTGACGCGCGACGCACTGGCCTCGGAAGCGCGCAACGAGCTTTTGGTGCCGATGTATCTCTATCTGCTGGCCGCTTTCTTCGTCTATTGTTATCCGATCTCGCGCGCCACTGCGGCGCTGGAAAAACGGTTCGCCGTGAAATGATCCCCACTGGCCACATCGCCCGCAACGACCGGCCGCTGGTCCATGTCGCCGACGTGCACAAGTCGTTCGGCAAGATCGAGGTGCTGAAGGGCGTGTCGCTCGACATCGCCCGGGGCGAGGTGATTTGCGTCATCGGCCCCTCCGGCTCGGGCAAGTCGACCCTGCTGCGCTGCATCAACGCGCTGGTGCCGATCGAGCGCGGCTCGATCGTCGTCGACGGGCAAGAGGTCAACGATCCCAAGCTCGACAAATTGGCCCTGCGCCGCAAGGTCGGCATGGTGTTCCAGCAATACAATCTGTTCCCGCACAAAACAGCGTTGCAGAACGTGATGATGGCGCCGGTTCATGTGCTGAAGCAGGACAAGGCCGAGGTCGAGGCGCGCGCCCGTAAGCTGATCGCCAAGGTGCGGCTCGAGGGCAAGGAGGACGCGTATCCCGGTGAGCTGTCGGGCGGGCAGCAGCAGCGTGTCGCCATCGCCCGCTCGCTGGCGATGAATCCCGAGATCATGCTGTTCGACGAGGTGACGGCCGCCCTCGATCCCGAGACGGTGAAAGAGGTGCTGGTGACGATCCGCGAGCTGGCGGAGGAGGGGATGACTTGCGCCATCGTCACGCACGAAATGGGCTTCGCGCGCGAGGTGGCCGACCATGTCTATTTCACCGACCGCGGCGTGATCGTGGAACACGGGCCCCCCAAAGAATTCTTCGCCGCCGCCAAGGACCCGCGCACACAGCAGTTTCTTAGCCAGATTCTTTAGTCCGGACCCGCGCTATCGTGCGCCAAGTTGCCCTTCCGCGCCTAAACCGCTAAAACACGCGGCCTTTTCAACCGCCCCGGCGCAAGCAAGAAGGACCGCATGGCCTCCTACCAGTTCGTCTATGTGATGAAGGGCCTTAGCAAGGTCTATCCCGGCCATCGCGAGGTGCTGAAGGACATTTGGCTCAGCTTCCTGCCCGGCGCCAAGATCGGCGTGCTGGGCTACAACGGCGCGGGCAAATCCACCCTGCTGCGCATCATGGCGGGCATCGACAAGGACTATAACGGCGAGGCGTGGCTGGCCGAGGGCGCCAGCGTCGGCATGCTGACGCAGGAGCCCGGGCTCGACCCCGACAAGACCGTGTTCGAAAACGTGATCGAGGGCCTGGGCGAAACCAAGCGCATGGTCGACCGCTTCAACGAGGTGTCGGAGAAGCTCGGCTCGGTCGAAGACCCCGACGAGATGACCAAGCTGATCGAGGAGCAGGCGACGCTGCAGGAAAAGATCGACGCGGCCGGCGCCTGGGATATCGAGCGCAATGTCGAGATCGCGATGGACGCGCTGCGCTGCCCGCCGGCCGACGCCAAGGTCGACAAGCTGTCGGGTGGCGAGCGCCGCCGCGTGGCGCTGTGCCGCCTGCTGCTGCAAAAGCCCGACCTGCTGCTGCTGGACGAGCCGACCAACCATCTCGACGCCGAATCGGTGGCGTGGCTGGAGCGGTTCTTGAAGGAATACGCCGGCACCGTGGTGCTGGTGACCCACGACCGCTATTTCCTCGACAATCTCACGGGCTGGATTCTCGAGCTCGACCGCGGCCGCGGCATCCCCTACGAGGGCAACTACACCTCGTGGCTGGGGCAGAAACAGCAGCGCTTGGCCCAGGAAGGCAAGGAAGAGGGCGCGCGCCAGCGCACGCTGCAGCAAGAGCTGGAATGGGTGAAGGCGAGCCCGCGCGCGCGCCAGGCCAAGAGCAAGGCGCGCTACCAGGCCTACGAGCAGCTGTTGCAGGAGAACCGCGACCGCGCGCCGGAAACCGCGCAGATCATCATCCCCACGGGCCCGCGTCTGGGCCAGGAGGTGATCGACGCCAAGGGCTTAAGCAAAGGCTATGGCGACCAACTGCTGATCGAGAACCTGAATTTCCGCCTGCCGCCCGGGGGCATCATCGGCGTGATCGGCCCCAACGGCGCGGGCAAGACCACGCTATTCCGCATGATCGTCGGCCAGGAAAAGCCGGATGCCGGTTCCATCAAGATCGGCGAAACGGTGAAGCTCGGCTATGTCGACCAGAGCCGCGACACGCTGGCGGCCGACAAGACGGTGTGGGAGGAGATCTCAAACGGCGCCGACATCATCGAGTTGGGCGAGCGCAAGATGCCCAGCCGCGCCTATTGCGGCGCGTTCAATTTCAAGGGCCCGGACCAGCAGAAGAAGGTCGGCCAGCTCTCGGGCGGCGAGCGCAACCGCGTGCATCTGGCGAAGATGCTGAAATCGGGCGCCAATCTGCTGCTGCTCGACGAGCCGACCAACGATCTGGACGTCGATACGCTGCGCGCGCTGGAAGACGCGCTGGCTTCGTTCGCGGGCTGCGCCGTCATCATCAGCCACGACCGCTGGTTCCTCGACCGCATCGCCACGCATATTCTGGCGTTCGAGGGCGACAGCCACGTGGAGTGGTTCGAGGGCAATTTCCAGGATTACGAGGCCGACAAGAAGCGCCGGCTGGGCGACGCGGCGGTCGAGCCGCACCGCATCAAGTTCAAGCCGCTGACGAGGGCGTAGCGGATCAATCTGCGCTCTCGAAATGTGAGTTTATATGGCCATCTACGAGAGGGTTCCACGACTTTCAGAGGAAGATAAGCGCCTTCTTCAGCTACTGGCAGAACTGCTCCTTTCTGAGCTTGCTCGACAGGGCGAACCCACCAATATTCCGAAGGAAGCGATTGCACTTTCAGATGACGAATGTGCTGAACTCTTGCTTCTTCTGGAACAGCTTCTTGCAAGTCGCGAATTCTGCGAAAAGGTTTTGTTTGTCGAAAGCTTGGCAGGCAAGGTTGCCGGACCCCATGTTCGAGAAATTTTCCTGTCTGGACGAACCCGTGCAGGTCGTACACGGGCGGTTGCGTCGGTACAGTGGTCGGAGTTTCAACTCCGTTTAGGAATCGGAAAAGATATCGTGCCGATGGCATCTGCACGGCCGATGGAATTCAATCACTTTCTCAAGATGGAGCGCCGTCTAATCGACCAGCTTGGCATCCATCCCCGCGTAGCGGCACTCATCTTGAAACTGGTAGCTTCGATGGAAGGTGAAATTGATGAGTGGAGATTCGGGGACCGAAAGGAGACGTTTGATATTATTCGAACGATATTTAGGCCACTGGTGGATTCTGTGAGAGATCGAAAAGGGCGTGGCCGCGATGGTCTTATATCGAAGGTTAATGTGGCAGCAGCATGCACAATTATCGCTGATACATCGGTAATGTTCCTAACGAGAGATTGGGGAATTGCAGGAACGCTCTCTACAATGGCGGGAGCACTTGCGGCTCTTCATAGGGACCAAAATTCGCATTAGTTCTGCGCCAGTTGCTTGGCTTTGGCGGTGAGCTGCGCGAGCTTGGTATTGAGCGCCGCGATCAGGCCATCCACCTTGCCCTGGTTCTGCTGCAGCACCGCGGCAAAATCGGAGCGTTGCGCCACGGCCAGCGAGCTGCCTTCGACCGCGATGTCCATGATCTTATAAGCTCCGGCCGGCCGCTCGATGCGCCATTCCACGCGCACCGGGTCGCGGCCGGGACGTATCAGGGTGCTGTCCACGAATACAATGCGGCCTTCGGAGCGCGCGTTGTTCAGCTTCAGCGTCTCGCCGTTGTATTCGCTGAAGCGCAGCGCCCAGGTCAGCAGCGTCATTCCCTCGAAGGCCTTCAGATATGCCTGCTTCTGCTCGTCGGTCGCGCGCACCCAGGCCCGGCCCATGACGAACTGGGCGATGGTGGGCACGTCGAAGCCGCCAATGAACAGCTGGCGGAATTTTTCGATGCGCCGGTCCAGCGGCAGGTTTTTTTCGTTGATCACGGCGATGGCGCTATCCGCCAGCTCTTTCACGAATTCGCCGGCGCCATCGGCGAAATCGCCGGCGCGGGCCGGCGCGCGCGTCAGCCCCGCGGCCAGAATCGCCCCGCTAAAAACCCTTATGGCCGCGCGTCGTGACAGCATCCTGCGAACTCTCCCACCGATTTGTTTTGCTGGCCTGGCCGCTATGGCAGTGTGCCGCGATTCGCCGGCCCGGCGCCAGCCCCGGCCGAAACTCACTTCTCGAGCTTGGCCTCGCGCCGCAGCTTTTCGCGCTTGTCGCGCAGCGCCTTGATCAGCCCGCTGAATTGGCCGCTGCTTTGCTGGACAACGGCGCTGTAATCGGCGCGCTGGGCGATCGCTAGGCTGGTGCCCTCGGCGACGATGTCGAGGATTCGATAGCCGCTGCCGCCTTTCTCGATTCGCCAATCCACGCGGATCGACTGCTTACCCTGGCGGATGATCGAGCTTTCCAGCAGCACCGCCTTGCCTTCCTCGCGCATATTGTCGATCACCAGCTTTTCGCCGGAATACTGTTCGAAGCGCAGCGCCCAGGTAAGGACGGTGACGTCCTCGAAAACCTCCAGATAGGCGATTTTCTCCGGGTCGGTCGCCTTGGTCCAGGCGCGCCCGGCGACGAACTTGCCGATCGCCGGCACGTCGAAGCCGCCCGCGAACAGCTTGCGGAAGGTGTCGATTTTCTGCGGGCTGCTGAGGTCTTTCTTGATCAGGACCGCGATGGTCCGATCGGCGAGGTCCTGCAGGAAGGCGCGCGCGCCCTCGGCGTTTTCGCTGGCGGCCGCGGCGGGATGCATCGCCGCACCTACCGCCATCGCGGCGGCCAAGACGGCGATGCCGACGGCGCGGCGCGTCAGCATGGAGAGCCTCTTACTCCTCCGGACGAAGCGAAATCTGCTCCGCCGTCGACAGACGCGGGGTCAACTGCACCGGGGCCATGCCCTGGCTTTGCGGCACGATGATCATCGGCGAGTTGGGCTCTTGGCCGCTGATCGTCGGCGCGCCCTGATTCGCCGACGGGACGCCGTTGCGAATCTCGTCGTCGCGGCGCTGGCGGTACAGGCTGCGGATCGTGGCGTAATAGTCGATCGAGGTGCGCTCGACCTCGTCCAGCGTGTCGATGTTGCGCGAGCGCAAGTCGAGCGCGGTCAGCACGGTGCGCGCGAACGGGCCCCAATCCGGCCCATAGAAGCGCAGCGCCAGCGATACCGGGTCGATGAAGCCGTCGACCACCAGACCCACCGTGTCGCGCGGATTGGACGGGCCGTAGAAGGGCAGCATCATGTACCAGCCCTCCTGGAAGCCCCATACGCCCAGCGTCTGGCCGAAATCTTCGTCGTGGAACTTGATTCCTATCACTTCGTCGGCGAAGTCGATCGCGCCGCCAAGGCCGAAGGTGGTGTTGAAGACGAAACGGCCGGCGGTGTCGCGGGCGCGCTCCAGATTGCCTTGCAGCAGGTCGTTGATCAGGATCAGCGGCGAGCGCGCGTTGCGCAGGATATTGTGGATCGCGTCGCGAACCGGCTCGGGCACGCCGGTGCGGTACATCCCCGCGATCGGCCGGAACAAGAGCTGGTCCAGCGCGTAGTTCACTTCGAAGATGTAGCGGTTGAATTCTTCCCACGGATCGTTGGCTTCGTCGTAGGCCGCGCGTGCGTCGGGGTCGCTCGGCGGGGTGCCGCACCCGGAGGTCAGCATCATTGCCGCAAGTGCCGACGCCATCAGGCTCCGCTTCAGGCTGTTCTTCATTTTCTTTCTCTAACCAACCAACACCGCACTGGTCCGCGTCTTCCTCGCGCGGTTCGTTTCGTCGAACCGGGGCCGTCCCATTTGCGTCCGCAGCCTTCCCGACGCCGGCCGGTAATTGTTACAGCGCTATGACACGCTTCCCAGCCCCGGCCTAAGGGGTTGAGCCTCATTAGCGTTAACCCCTATCAGATTCGCTGGTGGACAGAAATTGGATTCCCCCAAACTGTGTGTTTCTCGACAACATTGTTGCCTATTTGCATCTAGCCTGGGGATACAGGCCCTCTGCCAACGGCAGTCTACTTTTCTGCTCGACAGAGCTTTATAGAGAGATATAAACATATCTTTATACAGTACTACCTGGATGGTGAGCTGAATGGATGACCTGTTGGCGGGATTGCGCGCCGCCGCCGAGCCGACGCGGCTGAGGCTGTTGGCCTTGTGCGCGCATGCCGAGCTCACGGTCAGCGAACTGACGCAGATTCTGGGGCAAAGCCAGCCCAGAGTATCGCGCCATCTGAAGCTGTTGTGCGAGGCCGAACTCCTTGACCGCTTTCGGGAAGGCACCTGGGTGTTCTATCGCCTGGCGCAGCGCGGCGCTGGGGCGGAGCTGACCCGCGTGATCATCGACCAGGTGCCGCCCGAGGACGCCACGTTGGCGCGCGATCTGGCGCGGCTGGAAGACGTGCGCCGGGCGCGGGCCGAATCGGCCGCGGCCTATTTCCGCGCCAACGCGCCGCGCTGGGACCAGATTCGCACGCTGCATGTCGACGATGCCGAGGTCGAACGCGCGTTGCTGGACATGCTGCCGCGCCAAGGCATCGGCGATCTGCTGGATGTCGGCACCGGAACCGGGCGGATGCTCGAGCTGTTCGCCGGCCGCGTCCTGCGCGCCGTCGGCATCGACATGTCGCGCGAGATGCTGGCGGTCGCACGGGCCAATCTGGACAAGGCCGGAAGGCGCAACTGCCTGGTCCGCCAGGGCGACATGTACCAGTTGCCGCTGCCCGACCAGTCGTTCGACGCCGTGATCATCCACCAGGTGCTGCATTACGCCGACGAGCCGGCCGAGGCGATCGAGGAAGCCGCGCGGGTGCTGAAGCCCGGCGGCCGGCTGGTGGTGGTCGATTTCGCGCCGCACGACCTGGAAAATCTGCGCAGCGAGCATGCGCACCGGCGCCTCGGCTTCCGCGACGACGAAGTCGCGGGCTGGGCCGCTGCGGCGGGCCTGGAAACCGAGCCCGTGCTGCATCTGCCGGGCAAGCCGCTGACCGTCAGCATCTGGCGCGCGATCCGTCGCGCCGGCGACGCCGCCCGTCCCGCCGCGGCTGCCCGGGCGGAGGGCCGCAAGCGATGAGCACGGCACCCCGCCTGGCCCTGTCGCTGGAGTTCTTTCCGCCCAAGACCGCCGAGATGGAACAGCGGCTGTGGCAGGCGATCACCGCGCTTACGCCGCTGAAGCCCAGCTTTGTGTCCGTCACCTATGGAGCGGGCGGCACCACGCGCGACCGTACCCATGCCACGGTGGCGCGCATCCGCCAGACCACGGCGCTGGAACCCGCCGCGCACCTTACCTGCGTCGGCGCCACGCGCGCGGAGATCGACGCGGTGGCGCGGCGCTATTGGCAGGCCGGTGTGCGCCACATCGTGGCGCTGCGCGGCGATCCGCCCGAGGGTCTCGATATGAAATACGCGCCGCATCCCGGCGGCTACGCCTACGCCGCCGATCTGGTGGCGGGGCTGAAGCGCGCGGGCGATTTCCAGATTTCGGTCGCGGCGTTCCCCGAAACCCATCCCGAGGCGGCGAGCGCCGAGGCCGACCTCGACAATCTGAAGCGCAAGATCGACGCGGGCGCCGACACGGCGATCACGCAGTATTTCTTCGAGGCCGCGACGTTCCTGCGATTCCGCGACCGCGTGCGCGCCAAGGGCATCCGGGCGCCGATCGTGCCCGGGCTGCTGCCGATCGTGAATTTCCAGCAGGCCGTGACGTTCAGCCAGCGCTGCGGCACGGCGGTGCCGGCCTGGCTGCACAAGCGCTTCGCCGGGCTGGAACAGGACCCGGCGGCGCGGCATGCCGCGTCGGTCGAGGTTGCCGCCCGCCTCGCGCGCGATCTGATCGCGGGCGGGGCCGATGCGCTGCACATCTACACGCTGAACCGGGCCGAGCTGACGCGCGATATCTGCGCCGCGATCGGCATCGCCGGCGCCGCCTCGGCGGCGGCTTAGGGCAGGGCCATGAGCGATCTTCTGGCGGCGCTGAAGGAACGCGTTCTGTTGTGCGACGGCGCCGTCGGCACGCAGGTACAGGCGCAGGATCTGGACGTCGAGCGCGATTATCTCGGCTGCGAGAACTGCACCGAAGTCCTGAACAAAAGCCGCCCCGATCTGGTGCGCGAAATCCATCACGGCTACCTGGCGGCGGGTTCGGACATCATCCAGACCAACAGCTTCGGCGGCTCGCCCATCACGCTCGCCGAATTCGGCCTTCAGGCCGAGGCGTATGCGCTGAACAAGACTTCCGCCGTGCTGGCGTGCGAGGCCGTGGCCGAGATGAAGGACGGCCGCCAGCGCTTCGTGCTGGGCGCGGTCGGGCCGGGCACCAAGCTGCCGACCCTGGGGCATGTCGATTACCAGACCCTCGAGGACGCCATCGCCCTGCAATGCGCCGGGCTGGTCGAAGGCGGGGTGGACGGCATTCTGGTGGAGACCTGCCAGGACCCGCTGCATTTCAAGGCGGCGATCAACGGCGCCAAGCGCGCGCGCGCCGAAGCGGGCGTCCAGGCGCCGATCCTGCTGCAAGTCACCGTGGAAACCACCGGCACGTTGTTGGTCGGCACCGACATCGCCGCTGCCGCCACCATCGCCAGGGCGCTCGACGTGGACGCGATCGGCCTCAACTGCGCCACCGGCCCGCGCGAGATGGCCGAGCATGTGCGCTGGCTGCGCGAGAACTGGCCGGGGCTGATCTCGGTCCAGCCCAATGCCGGCCTGCCCGAGCTGGTGGACGGGCGCACGCGCTATCCGCTCTCTCCCGAGGAGCTGTCGAGCTGGATGGAGCGCTTCGTCGCCGAGGACGGCGTCAACCTGATCGGCGGCTGCTGCGGCACCACCCCCGCGCATATCGCCGCCCTCGACCAGATGCTGCGCAAGCGCGCGGGCGGCAACGGCCAGCACCGCCCGGCGCCGCTGAAGCGCGACGCGAAATGGACTCCCGCCATCGCCTCGCTCTACGGCCAGGTGCCGCTGCGCCAGGAGAACGCGTATCTGTCGATCGGCGAGCGCTGCAACGCCAACGGCAGCAAGAAATTCCGCGAGCTGCAGGAAAAGGGCGACTGGCAGGGCTGCGTCGAGATGGGGCGCGACCAGGTGCGCGAAGGCTCGCACGCGCTCGATATCTGCACCGCCTTCGTCGGCCGCGACGAGATCAAGGAAATGGACGAAGTCGTTTCGCGTATGCGTGGATCGGTCAACGCGCCGCTGGTGATCGACTCGACCGAATACCCGGTGCTGGAAGCGACGTTGAAGCTCTATGGCGGCAAGCCGATCATCAACTCGATCAATTTCGAGGACGGCGAGGAGCCGGCGGCAAAGCGCCTCAAGCTGGCCAAGCGCTTCGGCGCGGCTGTTGTGGCGCTGACCATCGAAGAAAAAGGCATGGCCAAGACGGCCGAGGACAAATTGCGCGTCGCCAGGCGGCTGTACGATTTCGCGGTCGATAAGCACGGCCTGCCGGCCTCGGACCTGATGTTCGATCCGCTGACCTTCACCATCTGCACGGGCAACGACGACGACCGCAAGCTGGGTTTGTGGACGCTGGAAGCGATCGAAACGATCGCCCGCGACATGCCGGAATGCCAGATCATCCTGGGCCTGTCGAACATCTCGTTCGGCCTCAAGCCCGCAGCGCGCGCGGTGCTGAACTCGGTGTTCCTCGACCACGCACTGAAGCGCGGCATGACCGGCGCCATCGTGCACGTGTCGAAGATATTGCCGCTGCACAAGCTGGCCGAGGCGGAGGTGAAGGCCGCCGAGGACCTGATCTTCGACCGCCGCGCCGAGGGCTACGATCCGCTGCACGCCTTCATCGACCTGTTCAAGGACCGCCAGGACGTGGCGGCGGCCAAGCGCGTGCGCTCCGACAAGGTGGAAGAGCGGCTGAAGCAGCGCATCGTCGACGGCGAACGGCCGGGCCTCAACGACGATCTGGCCGAGGCGCTCAAGGTCCACAAGCCGCTCGACATCATCAACACCTTCCTGCTCGACGGCATGAAGGTGGTGGGCGACCTGTTCGGCTCGGGCAAGATGCAGCTTCCCTTCGTGCTGCAATCCGCCGAGACGATGAAGGCGGCGGTCACGTACCTGGAGCCGTTCATGGAACGGGTCGCGGGCTCGGCCAAGGGCACGGTGGTGCTGGCCACGGTCAAGGGCGACGTGCACGACATCGGCAAGAACCTGGTGGACATCATCCTCACCAACAACGGCTTCCGCGTGGTCAACCTGGGCATCAAGCAGCCGATCGACGCGATCCTGAAAGCGGCGGTCGAGCACAAGGCCGACGCCATCGGCATGTCGGGCCTGCTGGTGAAATCCACCGTGGTGATGCGCGACAACCTGGAAGAGATGTCGCGCCAGGGCATCAAGACGCCGGTGATGCTCGGCGGCGCTGCGCTGACGCGGCGCTACGTGGAAGAGGACTGCACGAAATCCTATGCCTGCGGGCGCGTGGCCTATGCCGGCGACGCCTTCGATGGCCTCGATCTTGCCACCAAGGTGGTGGAGGGAAATTTCGACACGCACCTGACCGCGCGCCGGGCCGCCAACCAGAACAAATCCAAGAACACGCGCCGCACCCTGGGCAAGGCGACCGACGCGGCGACGCGCCCGGTGGACGTGGAAGAGACGCGCCTCAGGCGCTCCGAGCTCGGTTCCGGCGTCGATGTGCCGGCGCCGCCGTTCTGGGGCGCGCGGCTGATCGAATCGACGCCGATCCGCGCGCTGCTGCCCTATCTCAACGACCGCATGCTCTATCAATTCCACTGGGGCTATCGCAAGGACGGCCGCACGCTCGAGCAATACATGGAATGGGCGCGCAAAGAGTTGAAGCCGATCCTCACGCGCCTGATCGGGGTGTGCGAGCAGCAGCAGATTTTGGAGCCGTGCGCGGTCTACGGCTATTGGAAGGCCGCGGCCGAGGGCAACGACGTGATCGTCTACGACACGGATGGCGCCACTGAGCTCGCTCGCTTCTCGCTGCCGCGCCAGGCGCGCGAAGAGGGCTTATGCGTCGCCGATTTCTTCCGCGACGCGTCGCTGGGCCCCGCGCAACGCGACGTGATCGGCTTCCAGATCGCCACCGTGGGCCAACGCGCGTCCGACGTGGCGCGGGAATGGTTCGCCGACAACCGCTACCAGGATTACCTCTACCTGCACGGCCTGGGCGTGGAGATGGCCGAGGCGATGGCCGAGTACGTGCATACCAAAATCCGCGCCGATTTGGGCTTCGCCGGCGACGACGCGCGCGACATGGAGCAGTTGTTGCGCCAGGGCTATCGCGGCTCGCGCTACAGCTTCGGCTATCCCGCCTGCCCGAAGCTCGAGGACCAGGAGCCGATCCTAAGGCTGCTCGGCGCCGAGCGCATCGGCGTCAAGCTGTCGGACGAGTTCCAGCTCCACCCCGAGCAATCCACCAGCGCGATCGTCGTCCACCACCCCCGGGCGAAGTATTTCAGCGTGTGATTTTGGGGGGACTCGCCCTCTCACTCAAATACAGCCGTCATGGCCGGGCTTGACCCGGCCATCCACGCTTTGCTTCAAAAAAATCGGCGTGGATGCCCGGCTCGGGGGCCGGGCATGACGAAGAAAATAGCTACGCCGCCTTCTTCCTGTTCGCTTCCAAGCGCGCGTCCACCAGCGCCACCGTGGCGTCGATCACGGGGTGGCTGAGGCCCTTCTGCTTGGCGATCAGCTGCACCAGCTTGTCGGCGCGTTCGATGTTCGGCACGCCGTTGGTGAGCGCTCGCGCGGCCGAGGCGGGGCGCGACAGGCTCTGCGCCGCGGCGGCGTATTTCTCGAACGGCACCAGGTCGCCCGGCGCCGCGCCCAGCTTGACGCACAGATCGTTGACGAAATTGTAGACCGAGCGCGAGGTTTCGATATCGCTGTGCACCGCCTCCTGCGCCGTGCGCATGCCGTCCTTGGTGACGCAGCGGTAATTGCCGGCCAGCAGCATCGCCCATTTGGCCAGCGGCACGAAGATCGAGTCGTGCACCTTCAGCTTCACCGGCAGTTCGATCTTGCCTTCGGGCGTGTCGACCCGGACCGCCTCGATGTCGTCCTGCAACTTGCGCAGGATCGCGGTGTGCTTGTCGGAATCGAACCTAGCGACCTTGAAGTTGGTGGGCAGCGTGACTTGCAGGAAGTTGACCTTCTCCTCCGGCGGGCGGATCGCCTGCGGGTCGGGGCTGCACAGGGTCAGCAGCGCGGGATCGAAATTGTTCCAGACCGTCGGATCGGTATAGGCGGCCTTCAGCGCGTCGTGGTTGAGGCCGGGAATGCGCCGGACATAGGGCAAAGGCGGCATGTTCATGATCGACATGCACGGCACCCGGGATTTAGCCACGGCGTCCAGCAGCTCGCGCACGCCGGGCGAGCGGTATTGCGGCTCCTGCATCGCCAGGCCGACGAGGTCGTACTCCTTTGGGTCGACGCCGGCCGTGCCGGTGGCCGAAACCTTGCCCGGCAGCTTGCGCGAGTCGATCAGTATCTGGTCCTTGCGGCCTTTGACCGGCAGGCGCACGCGGAACCCCTCCGCGTTGATCAGCTCCGCCTCGGCGGGCAGGCACACCAATTTCACCTTGTGGCCGCCGAACAAAAGCTTGGAGGCGAGCAGCGACCCATAGGACGCGCCCATAATGAGGATGTTGTATGCCGACATGACGTTCCTACCCCGTGGAGAAAGTTGAAGTTTTTATGTGTGGGCCGTAACCGGCCTCTGTGGAGCGGCGATGCTATGGGGCTTGCCGCGTGTATGCAATGAATCTGGATTGTGCGGTGCAACGCGATTTGTGCGTTGCACTCGAATTGCGGCGCTATGAGGGAATCTACTTTTTCAGCGCGCGTTCCAGCATGTCCAGGCGGTCCTGGCCCCAGAACGGCTCGCCCTTGTAGACGTACCAAGGCGCGCCGAACACCTGGGCCTGGATCGCCTCGTCGGTATAGCGCTCGTAAATCTGCGCGATCTCCGGCGCCAAGCTGGCGTCCATCAGCTTCCTGCCGTTCAATCCCGCCGCGTCGGCGATCTTCGCCAGCGTGTCCGCGTCGGCGATGTTCTTTTCCTCCGCCCATAGCGCGCCGAGGATGGCGCCACTGAGCCTGCCCACGTCGCTGCCGGATTTATCGGCCGCGATCGCCAGCAGCGCCGCCGGTTTGGAATCCACCGGGAAGAACTTGGGCTGTAGGTTCAGCTTGGCGCCGTGATGCTCCGACCAGCGCTTGAGCTCGACCAGGCGATAGGCTTGGCGCTGCGGCGGCCGCTTGCCCACCGGCAGGCCGCCGGACTGCGGAAAAATCCTGCCGTAATCCACCGGCTTGAAATTGACTTTCGCGCTACCCGCCTCGGCCATCTTCAGGAACCGCTTATGGCCCATATAGGTCCACGGGCTCTGGTGCGAATAGAAATAGTCGATGGTCTTGGCCGCCGTTTTCATCCCTTAGCTCTCCGCCATTTTCGCCGCCTCGCGTTCGCGCAAGACCTTGCGCTGGATTTTTCCCGTGGTGGTCATCGGCAATTCTGCCACGAATTCCACCAGGCGCGGATATTCATGCGCGGCCAGGCGCGTGCGCACCCAGTTCTGGATATCGGCCGTCAGCTTAGCGTCCGTCGCCGTGCCCGGCTTGGCGACGATGAACGCCTTCACCGCTTCGGTGCGCACGGGGTCGGGCACGCCGATCACAGCCGCCATCGCCACCGCGGGGTGCTTCAACAGGCAATCCTCGATCTCGGCCGGGCCGATGCGGTATCCGGCCGAGGTGATCACGTCGTCGCTGCGGCCCTGGTAGCGGAAATATCCGTCGGTCTCGCGCCGCGCCGTGTCGCCGGTCAAAAGCCAGTCGCCCGCGAACTTCGCGCGCGTGGCCTCGGGGTTGCGCCAGTACTCCAGGAACATGACCGGGTCGGGCCGGCGCACCGCCACGTTGCCCGGCTGGCCGTCCGGCAGCTCGTTGCCCCGGTCGTCGACGATCGCGACGGTGTGGCCGGGAATCGCGCGGCCCATCGAACCGGGCTTGGCCGGCATGACGCCGTTGCAATTGCCCACGACCAGATTGCATTCCGTCTGGCCATAGAACTCGTTGATCGTGAGGGCGAACGTGGCGCGGCCCCAATCCAGCAATTCGCCGCCCAAAGTCTCGCCGCCGCTGGCGAGCGAGCGCAGCTTATAGCCGTGGCGCTTCGGATTCTCGACTCCGCGCATCATCTTCAGCGCGGTGGGCGGCAAGAAGGTGTTGCGCACGCCGTATCTAGCCATCAGGAAAAACGCTTCGTCGGGGTCGAACTTGCGCGCGCGATAGGCTAATACCGGCACACCGTGATGCCAGGCCGGCAACAGCACGTCCAGCAGCCCGCCGATCCACGCCCAATCCGCCGGGGTCCACATCAAGTCGCCGGGTCGCGGAAAAAACTCGTGCGGGAACTCGACGCCGGGCAGATGGCCCAGCAGCACGCGATGCGCGTGCAGCGCGCCCTTGGGCTGGCCCGTCGTGCCCGAGGTATAAATGATGAGCGCCGGATCGTCGGCGGCGGTATCGGCCGGGGTAAAGCGGTCGGACGCCGCCTCGACCGCCGGCCAGAACGCGACCGGCTGGTCGCCCCCGGCGAAGCACAGATTGGCGTCGCCGCCGCTGCCGCCGTCGGTCACCAGCACCGTGCGCAGCTCCGCCAGTTTGTCGCGGATCGGCGCGATCTTTACGAGGCCCGCGGCGTCGGTCACCAGCCCGCGCGCGCCGCAATTCGTGAGGCGATATTCCAGCGCCTCGACGCCGAACAGGGCGAACAGCGGCACGGCGATCAGCCCGGCTTTGTAGGCGGCGACATGGGCAATGGCGGCTTCGGGCGATTGCTGCAACAGGATGCCCAGGCGGTCGCCCGGCTTCAGCCCCTGGGCCAGCAGCACATTGGCCAGGCGGTTGGACAGCAGCGATATGTCGCGGAACGTATAGCGTTTCTCCGCCCCGGCCTCGTCGCGATAGATCAGCGCCAGCTTGCCGCCATCCTGCCGGTCGCTGATGTCCACCCCGATGTTGAACCGCGCCGGCACGCGCCAGCGGAACCCGGCGACGGCCTCGTCATAGCTGCGGGCGGGCTGCAACATGCGTTTCTCTCCCCAGCGGGGATGATACAATCGCCCCATGCCCGACGATACCCGCCCCATCGGTTTCCAGGCCGACTACCGCACCTCGGCCTGTCCGCACGACTGCCCCAGCACCTGCGCGCTGGAAGTCGAGCGGCTGGACGAGCATCGCATCGGCAAGGTGCGCGGGGCGGCGGCCAACGGCTATACGGCCGGCGTCATCTGCGCCAAGGTCGCGCGCTATGCCGAGCGCGTGCACCATCCCGCCCGGCTGACCCGGCCCTTGCGCCGGGTGGGCGACAAGGGCGTCGGCCGCGACGCTTTCGTGGAAATATCGTGGGACGAGGCGCTCGACCGCACGGCGGAAGCCCTGCAACGCGCCGCGCAGAAACACGGGGCCGAGGCGGTGTGGCCCTATTTCTACGCCGGTACGATGGGGCTGGTGCAGCGCGACGGCATCGAGCGCCTGCGCCATGTCATGCGCTATTCGCGCCAGGATTCGACCATCTGCGTCACGCTGGCCGATGCCGGCTACCTCGCCGGCACGGGCGTGAAGCGCGGCGTCGATACGCGCGAAGTGGCCGAGTCAGACCTGATCGTGGTGTGGGGCGGCAACCCGGTCTCGACCCAGGTCAATGTCATGACCCATATCGCCCGGGCGCGGAAGAATCGCGGCGCCAAGCTGGTGGTGATCGATCCTTACCGCACCGGCACGGCCGAGCAGGCGGACATCCATCTATGCGTCAGGCCGGGCACGGACGGCGCGCTCGCCGCCGCCGTCATGCATGTGCTGTTCAAGGAAGGCTTCGCCGACCGCGACTACATGGCGCGCTATACGCGCGACGCCGACCGGCTGGAACAGCACGTTAAGTCGCGCACGCCGGAATGGGCCGCCGCCATCACCGGCCTGACGGCCGACGAAATCGTTTCCTTCGCGCGGCTCTACGGCTCCACCAAGCGCGCCTTCATTCGCCTGGGCTATGGCTTTTCGCGCACGCGCAACGGCGCGGCGCAGATGTTCGCCGCTTCCTGCCTGCCGGCGGTGACCGGCGCGTGGCAATACAAAGGCGGCGGCGCGCTGTACGGCATGTCGGCGATCTACCGGCTCGACAAGGCGCTGATCGAAGGGCTGGATGTCCGCGACAAATCGGTGCGCGTGCTCGACCAGTCGCGCATCGGGCCGATCCTAACGGGCGACCAACGCGACCTGGGCGACGGGCCGCCGGTGACGGCGCTGTTCATCCAGAACACCAACCCCGTCGTGGTGTGCCCAGAATCGCTGAAAGTGCGCGCGGGGTTCCGCCGCTCCGACCTGTTCGTGTGCGTGCATGAGCAGTTCATGACCGACACGGCGGCGATGGCCGACATCGTGCTGCCCGCGACCACGTTCCTGGAGCACGACGACATCTACCAGGCCAGCGGCCATACGCATTTGCAGGTGACCAAGAAGGTGATCGAGCCGGTGGGCGAGTCGCGCTCGAACCACGACGTGCTCTGTGCGCTGGCCGGGCGCCTGGGCGCCAAGCACCCCGGCTTCGAGATGACGGCGTGGGAGATGGTGGACCGGACGCTCAAGGCCTCGTTCCTGCCCGACGCCGAGACGGCCTATCGCATGGGCTGGATCGACCTCGCGCCCGATTTCCGCACCGCGCATTTTCTCGACGGGTTTGAAACCCCGGACCGGCGCTTCCATTTCGCGCCGGACTGGAAGCGCATCGGGCTGGACCATGCGCGCATGCCGGCGCTGCCCGACCATATGGACGCGATCGACAAGCCGGACGCCGAGCATCCGTTCCGTCTCGTCGCGGCGCCGGCGCGGCAGTTCCTCAATTCCAGCTTCACCGAAACGCCGACCTCGCGCGGCCGCGAGCAGCGCCCGCGCGCCATGATCCATCCCCTGGATTGCGCGGCCCTGGGCCTGGCCGAAGGCGGCCTGGTCAGCATCGGCAACAGGCGCGGCCAGGTCGCGGTTCATGTCCGCCCGTTCGACGGGTTGCAGCGCGGCGTGGTGGTGGTGGAAAGCATCTGGCCCAATAGCGCGTTCCGCGACGGCATGGGCATCAACGCGCTGGTCGCCGCCGATCCCGCCCCGCCCCGGGGCGGTGCCGTGTTCCACGACACCGCCGTGTGGCTTAAAGCCACGAACTGATGGCCGGCGACAAGAAACTGCCGCAAGCCGGCGCCACCAGCGCGGCGGTCGCCGATTTCCTGAAGAAAGTCGCGTCCGTGCAACAGCGCGCGCCCTCGTCCGCGCGTGGGCGGCTGATCGTGGCGCTCGACGCCACCGCCAGCCGCGAGCCGACCTGGGACCAGGCCTGCCAGATCCAGGCCGAGATGTTCCACGTCACGGCCTCTCTGGGCGGCCTGGAAGTACAGCTCGCCTATTACCGGGGCCTGGGCGAGTTCGACGCCACGCCCTGGGTCGCCGACGCAGCAGGCCTGGCGCAACGCATGGCGGATGTCCGGTGCATGGGCGGAACGACGCAGATCGTGCGCGTGCTGCGCCACGCCTTCGCCGAATCCACGGCGCGCAAGGTCAACGCCCTGGTGTTCGTCGGCGACTGCATGGAAGAGGATATCGACGCACTGTCGCAGGCCGCGGGCGCGCTGGGCCTCAAGGGCGTTCCCTGCTTCATGTTCCAGGAAGGCGACGACCCGGTGGCGACGCGCGCTTTCCAGCAGGTGGCGAAGCTGACGGGCGGCGCGTGGTGCAAGTTCGACGCGGGCAGCGCCGGCCAGTTGCGCGACCTGTTGCGCGCGGTGGCGGTGTTCGCCGCGGGCGGACGCACGGCCCTGGCCGATCACGGCAAGCGCAGCGGCGGTGCTGCGCTGCGCCTCACGCACCAGCTCGGGCAGAAGAAATAGCGATGATCGTCTGGCTGATTCTGGGCGTCGTCGTCGCCATCGCCGTCGTGCTGATCGCGCGCGGCTTCGTCGGGTCCGACCCCAAATTGCTCGCCAAGGTGCTGCGCTGGTTGTTGCTGATCTTCGGCGTCGCGTTGGCGGCGTTTCTTCTGTTCACCGGGCGCGGGCAGCAGGCGCTGTTCACCCTGTTCCTGGTCGGCCCGATGCTGATGCGCTGGGGCGCGCTGTTCAACCGGCTGAAAGGCATGTGGGGCCCGAAGCCGGGGCAAAGCTCCAATGTCGGCACCGCGTATCTCGACATGGAACTGGACCACGACAGCGGCGCCTTGGACGGCGCGATCAAGGCCGGGCGCTTCGCCGGGCGGCGCTTGAGCGGCCTGGCGGTCGCCGAGCTGATGGAATTGCTGGAGGAATGCCGCGCGGTCGATCCGCAATCCGCAGCGCTGATCGAGGCGTTCCTGGACCGCGTGCACCCGGATTGGCGCGAGGGCGCGCCGAAAGTCGGCGCGGGCGGGTTCGCCGAGGCCATGTCGCCGGACGAGGCGCGGCGCATTCTGGAGCTGGACGACGATGCCGGCGAGGACGCGATCAAGGAAGCGCATCGCCGGCTGATGCTGAAGAACCATCCCGACCAGGGCGGCTCCACCTATCTGGCGGCCAAGATCAACCAGGCCAAGGACGTGCTGCTGAAGCGCCGGTAGGGGAGAGGAATGGTGGGCGTTGTAGGGATTGAACCTACGACCTCTCCCGTGTGAAGGGAACGCTCTCCCGCTGAGCTAAACGCCCGATATCGGAAGGCGGGTTTTAAGACCCCGGCCAGGGGCGGTCAAGCCAGCCGCTTCGCGGCAACGTGACCGCTTCCCGCAAACCGGGGCGGCTAGGATCATGGGATGCGAAGAAGCTTGGTTCCAACCATCCTGACTTTGGTTCTGGCCGCGACGCCTGCCGCGCTTGCGGCGGACGAGGCTGCCTCCTTCCGCCTGGACTTCGAGGCCTATCTCGGCGGTTTCCGCGTCATGTCGATCGCGTCCGAGGGGCACTACACCGCAAGCGGTTATGCCATCGAGGCGGCGGCGCGCACGCGCGGCGTGGTGGGCTGGTTCGGCAACTGGGTCGGGAACGGCACGTCCGAGGGTGCCGTGACCGCCGCCGCACTGCGGCCGCGCGCGCATCGCGACGACAGCACCTGGCGCGGCGACAAGCGCTTCATCGAGATGGACTATGCCGCGGATGGATCGGTCGCCGTAAGGGCCGAGCCGCCGCCGGAAAATGACAACCGCGATCCGGTGCCGCCTGCCGAAACCCGGGGCACGATGGATTCCCTAAGCGCTACGGTGGCGCTGATCCGCGCGGTCAATGAAGCGGGCGGCTGCGCCGGCGAAACGCGCATCTTCGACGGGCGGCGGCGCTTCGACCTGCGCTTAAGCGGCGGCGAGCCTGTGGTGTTGACGAAATCGGACCAGCTTTTCTTCTCCGGCCCGGCGCTGAAATGCTTGGGCACGATCCGGCGCATCGGCGGGTTCTGGAAGGGGACGGATTACCGCCTCGACGATGACAAGCCGTCCTATGTGTGGATGGCGCGGCTGAGCCCCTCGGGGCCGCTTTTGCCCGTGCGCATGGAAATAGAAACCGGCATCGGCACGCTGGTGGTCAACCTCAGCGCGCCGCCCAGGCCGAATGGGGCGAATTGACGGTCAGCGCCGCGCGACGCGGCGCAGGTGCTGGTGCTGGATCGCGGTCAGCACGCCGAACCACAGGTTCTGGCGGCAGGCGTTGATGGCGCCGTCGATGCCGAGTTGGCGGACCAGGTCGGCGGCCAGCTTGTCTGTCGATTGATCGTCGTCGTTGGCCGCTTGGCCGAACTGGAAAGGAGGCAAGGGTTATCTCCACCGGGGGGTCGGGGCGGGGTTAGATAGTGGCGTTCGCCCGGCAATGCAACCGTTTCTTACGATGCCGGGTACGCGAAAACCGCATTAACTCGTTAAAACTTAACTCTTTTATCGGATCGTGGCGGGTTGGCCCAGACCCATTGGCGTGACACGATCTGAAACAATGTTTGATTGCTATACCATTGATCTGAAAGGACTACTGGTGCATAAGGGCGACATGGCTTCCCCCCGTACTGCGCGTGCCTCGGCCGTGGTCGTCCTTGGCGCCGGCAAAGGTGAGCGGCTGAAATCCACCCACCCCAAGGTCATGCACCGTTTGGCGGGGGTGCCGTTGATCGGCCATGTCATGGCCGAGGCGGCCAAGCTCAAGCCGGCCAGGACCATCGCCGTCCTAGGTCCGGGCATGGACCAGATTGCCGCCAAGGTCGCGCCGGCGCGGATCGCCGTGCAGAAATCCCCGCGCGGCACGGGTGACGCGGTCAAGGCCGCGCGCGACGCGCTGAAGGGCTTTACCGGCGACGTGCTGGTGATCTACGGCGACAATCCGTTCGTCAGCGAGGAAACCCTGCGCGCGCTCATTGCCCGACGTGCGGCCAAGGACGATCCCGCCGTTGTCGTGGTGGGCTTCCGCCCCGCCGACCCGCTGCGTTACGGCCGGCTGATCGCCGACCATAAGGGACGGCTGCAGCGCATCGTCGAGTTCAGGGACGCCAGCGACGCGGAAAAAAAGATCGGCCTGTGCAATTCGGGCGTGATGGCGTTCGACGGCGCGCGGCTGTTCCGGCTGCTCGACGCGATCGAGAACGACAACGCCGCCGGCGAATTCTATCTCACCGACGTCGTCGCGGCGGCGTGTAGGGCGAAATTCGCCTGCGCCGCGATCGAGCGCCCGGCGCGCGAGTTCATCGGCATCGACACGCGCATGCAGCTGGCATTGGCCGAGGCCGAGATGCAGGCGCGGCTGCGCTTGAAGGCGATGGAAGGCGGTGCGACGCTGACTGATCCCGCCAGCGTGTTCTTCAGCGCCGACACGCGGATCGGCCGCGACGTGGTGATCGGCCCCAACGTGGTGTTCGGCCCCGGCGTCGCCGTGGCCGACAATGTCGAGATACTGCCGTTCTGCCACATCGAGGGCGCAACCATCGCATCGGGCGCGCGCGTCGGGCCGTTCGCGCGCTTGCGTCCGGGTGCGCGCATCGGCCGTGGCGCCCATGTCGGCAACTACGTGGAAATCAAGAACGCGAAAATCGAGGACGGCGCCAAGGTCAACCACCTTACCTATATCGGCGACGCCCGCGTGGGCGCCAAGGCCAATATCGGCGCCGGTACCATCACCTGCAACTACGACGGCTTCGACAAATTCACGACCGACATCGGCAAGGGCGCGTTCATCGGCTCGAACGCCGCCCTGGTAGCGCCGGTGAAGGTGGGCGACGGCGCCATCGTCGGCGCCGGCAGCGTGGTGACCGAGGACGTGCCGGCCGACGCGCTGCGCGTCGAGCGCTCGGGCCAGACCACGGTCCCGGGCTGGGCGGCCAAGTTCCGCGGGCTGAAAACCAAGGAAAAGGCGGCCAAGGCGAAAGCCAAGGCCAAGACGAAAGGTTAGACGGGCCATGTGCGGCATCATCGGCATCATCGGCAAGTCCGAAGTCGCGCCACTGATCCTGGACGGGCTGAAGCGCCTGGAATACCGGGGCTACGACAGCGCGGGCATCGCCACGCTGGTCAACGGCCATATCGACCGCCGCCGCGCCGAAGGCAAGCTCGGCAATCTCGACGCGCTGCTCGCCAGCAAGCCCTTGCCCGGCAAGATCGGCATCGGCCACACGCGCTGGGCCACCCACGGCGCTCCGACCGAAAGCAACGCGCATCCCCACGCCACCGACCGCGTGGCGCTGGTGCATAACGGCATCATCGAGAATTTCCAGGAGCTGCGCGACGAGCTGACCAAGGCCGGCTACAACTTCACCACCGAAACCGACACCGAAGCGGCGGTGCAGTTGCTGACGCATTTCCTGCGCCAGGGCAAGACGCCGCACCAGGCGATGGAACAGGCGATGAAGCGCCTGCACGGCGCCTTCGCCATCGCCGTGATGTTCTCAGGGCACCACGACCTTCTGATCGGCGCGCGCCGCGGCGTGCCGCTGGCCGTGGGATATGGCGACGGCGAGATGTATCTGGGCTCCGACGCCCTGGCGCTGTCGCCGTTCACCGACCGCATCGCCTATCTCGACGAGGGCGATTGGGTCGAGATTTCGTCCAAGTCCGCGCAAGTGTTCGACGAGAACGGCAAGAAAGCCGAGCGGCCGATCGTCCATACCCAGCTTTCCGGCGTGCTGACGGGCAAGGGCAACTACAGCCACTTCATGCTGAAGGAGATCTACGAGCAGCCGCAGGTGATCGGCGACACGCTGACGCAGCTCGTCAACCCCGCGTCGCGCCGGGTTGTGCTGCCCGATTTGGGCATCGACTTCGCCAAGGTGCCCAGGGTGACCATGATCGCCTGCGGCACGGCCTCATACGCGGGCATCGTCGCGAAATACTGGTTCGAGCAGATCGCGCGCCTGCCCGTGGAAGTCGACGTGGCGAGCGAGTTCCGCTACCGCGAGGCGCCGATGCCCAAGGGCGGCGTCGCGCTGTTCATCTCGCAATCCGGCGAGACGGCCGACACGCTGGCGGCTTTGCGCTACGCCAAATCGCAGGGCCAGCACATTTTGTCGGTGGTCAACGTGCCGTCGAGCAGCATCGCGCGCGAGTCCGATGCCGTGCTGCCGACCCTGGCGGGGCCGGAAATCGGCGTCGCCTCCACCAAGGCCTTCACCACGCAGCTCACGGTCCTGGCGTGTCTCGCCATCGCCGCGGCGCGCGCTAGGGGCGCCATCGACGCCAAGCGCGAGGCCGAGATGACCGCGGCCTTGAGCGAAGTTCCGTCGCGCATGGTCGAAGTCCTGCGCCACGATGAGCGCATCCAGGAGATCGCGCACCGCATCGCTAAGGCGCGCGACGTTCTCTATCTCGGGCGCGGCACGTCCTACCCGATCGCGCTGGAAGGCGCCTTGAAGCTGAAGGAAATCTCGTACATCCACGCCGAGGGCTATGCCGCCGGCGAGATGAAGCACGGGCCGATCGCGCTGATCGACGAAGCGGTGCCGGTGATCGTGATAGCGCCGCGCGACCATTGGTTCGAGAAGACCGCGTCGAACGTGCAGGAAGCCCTGGCGCGCGGCGGGCGCGCGGTGCTGTTCAGCGATAAATCTGGCGTCGCCAAGCTCGGCGACAAGGCGCTCTACGCCATCACCATGCCGGATGTCGATCCGTTCGTGGCGCCGATCCTCTATGCCGTGCCGGTGCAGTTGCTCGCCTATCACACGGCGGTGCTGAAGGGCACCGACGTGGACCAGCCGCGCAACCTGGCGAAGAGCGTCACCGTCGAGTAGCCAGCGATAAGGGCGCTTTAGGCCGCTTCAATTCCCACACAGGCGGCCGGGTTAACAGTCCATCGCGGCGGGTCTATAGTCCCGGGCAACCCGATATCAGCATTGATGGGAGGGTCGCCATGGCGCCCAAGGACAATCCGGCCACCGAAACGCCGAAGCTCAAGGACATGAAGCTGTTCCGCCAGCAGGCCTATATCGATGGCCAGTGGGTGGACGCCGACAACAAATCGACGGTCGCGGTCAACAATCCCGCCACCGGCGCGATCATCGGCTCGGTGCCGCGCATGGGCGGGGGCGAAACCCGCCGCGCGATCGAGGCCGCCGACCGTGCCTGGCCGGCCTGGCGCGCCAAGACCGCGAAAGAACGCGCCACGATCCTGCGCAAATGGTTCGAGCTGATGATCGCCAACACCGACGATCTTGCCGTGCTGATGACCACCGAGCAGGGCAAGCCCCTGACCGAAGCCAAGGGCGAGGTCGCCTACGCCGCGTCGTTCATCGAATGGTTCGCCGAGGAGGGCAAGCGCATCTACGGCGACGTGATCCCGCAGCAGCAGGGCGACAAGCGCATCGTGGTGATCAAGCAGCCGATCGGCGTGGTGGCGGCGATCACGCCCTGGAACTTCCCGGCGGCAATGATCACCCGCAAATCCGGCCCGGCGCTGGCCGCGGGCTGCACCTTCGTGTGCAAGCCGGCGACGCAGACGCCGTATTCCGCCCTGGCGATGGCCGAGCTGGCGGAGCGCGCAGGCGTGCCCAAGGGCGTGTTCAACATCGTCACCGGCAGCGCCACGGAGATCGGCGGCGAGATGACTTCGAATCCGATCGTTCGCAAGGTCACGTTCACCGGCTCGACCGAGATCGGCAAGAAGCTGATGGTGCAGTCTGCCAGCACGGTAAAAAGGATGGGCCTCGAGCTCGGCGGCAACGCGCCGTTCATCGTGTTCGACGACGCCGATATCGACGCGGCAGTGGAGGGCGCGGTGATCTCGAAATACCGCAACACCGGGCAAACTTGTGTGTGCGCCAACCGCATGCTGGTGCAGGACGGCGTGTACGACAAATTCGTCGACAAGCTGGTGGGTGCGGTCAACAAGCTCAAGGTCGGCAACGGCCTCGAGGCCGGCGTCACGCAAGGCCCGCTGATCGACATGAAAGCGGTGGAGAAGGTCGAGGAGCATATCGCCGACGCCACCAAGAAAGGCGCCAAGATCATGACCGGCGGTAAGCGTCACGCGCTGGGCGGCACGTTCTTCGAGCCTACGGTGCTGTCGAACGTCAATCCGCAGATGGCGGTGGCGCGCGAGGAGACCTTCGGCCCCCTGGCGCCGGTATTCCGCTTCAAGGACGAGAAAGATGCGATCCGCCTGGCCAACGACACTGAATTCGGCCTGGCCGCGTATTTCTACAGCCGCGACATCGGCCGTATCTGGCGCGTGGCCGAGGGCGTGGAATACGGCATCGTCGGCATCAACACCGGCATCATTTCCACGGAAGTCGCCCCGTTCGGCGGCATGAAGGAATCGGGCCTGGGCCGCGAAGGCTCGAAATACGGCATCGACGACTTCGTCGAGATCAAATATTTGTGCATGGGCGGAATAGATCGGTAGAAACCGGCATCTATCCTTCGGCGGCCGGCTGGATTCGGGTCTGCCGCCGAAGGTATACAACGAAACACACACGGGGGGACTCACATGAAAATCCGATTGGCCGCGCTGGTGGCGATGGTTGCGCTCGCGTTCGCGTTCGGCGCACAGGCGCAGGTGCCGCAATATGGGACCGACATCAACCTCGAGCTGGCGAAAAAGGCGATTGCCGCGGGGCAGGCCGAAGCGCGCAAGAACAACTGGCCGGTCGCCGTCGTGATTGTCGACAACCACGGCTTCCTGGTCGCTTTCGAGAAGATGGACAACACGCAGACCGCTAGCGTCCAGGTCGCGATCGACAAGGCGGTATCGGCAGCTACCTATCGCCGTCCTACCAAGGTATTCCAGGATGCGGTGGCCGGCGCGGGGGCGGGAACGCGGGTGCTCAACCTGCGCGGCGCGTCCAGCGTCGAAGGCGGGCTGCCGATCATCATCGGCGGAAAGATCGTGGGCGGCATCGGCGTCTCCGGGGTAAATTCCGACCAGGACGGCGTGGTCGCCAAGGCCGGCGCCGACGCGTTGAAATAACCGATAGCACCGGGAGCCGATGCCGCAATACGACTACGATCTGTTCGTCATCGGCGCGGGTTCGGGCGGCGTGCGCGCCGCCCGCATCGCCGGGGGCTATGGCGCCAAAGTCGCGGTGGCGGAGGAAAGCCGCGTCGGCGGCACCTGCGTCATGCGCGGCTGCGTGCCCAAGAAGTTCCTGGTCTATGCGGCGCATTTCGCCGAGGACTTCGCCGACGCCAAGGGTTACGGCTGGACCGTCGGCAAGACCAAGCACGACTGGAAGAAACTGATCCGCAACAAGAACCGCGAGCTGGACGACCTGGAGGACAGCTACCTCGGCCTGTTCAAGCGCGCGAGTGTCACGCTGATCCGCGCCCGTGCGACCGTGACCGCCCCCGACGCCGTGGAAATAAACGGCAAGCGCATCACCGCCAAGACCATCCTGGTGGCCACGGGCGGCTGGCCCACGGTCCCGGACATTCCCGGCCGCGAGTACGCCATCACCTCGAACGAGGCGCTGGACCTTCCCAAGCTGCCGAAGCGCATCGCCGTGGTGGGCGGCGGCTATATCGCGGTCGAATTCGCCGGCATTTTCCGCGGCTTGGGCGCCGAGGTGACGCTGGTCTACCGCCGCGATCTGATCCTGCGCGGCTTCGATGCCGACGTGCGCGCGCATCTGTCGGAGGAAATGAAGAAGAAGGGCGTCAAGATCGCCTATGGCCGCGAGCCCACGGCGATCGAGAAGCGGGGCAAGGGCTACCGGTTGCGCTTCGCTCAAGGGCGGCCGATCGATTGCGACCTGGTGATGTATGCCACCGGCCGCGCCCCCAACACCAAGAACCTGGGGCTGGAAAAACTCGGCGTGGCGATGAAGCCGAACGGCGCCGTGGTCGTCGACCAGTGGTCGCGCTCCTCCGTGCCGTCGATCTATGCCGTGGGCGATGTGACCGACCGCATGGCCCTGACGCCGGTGGCGCTGATGGAGGGTCACGCGCTGGCCGATACGCTCTATGGCAACAATCCGCGGCCGGTGGACCACGACAACGTGCCCTCGGCCGTGTTCAGCCAGCCGCCCGTGGGGGCGGTGGGGTTGAGCGAGGAGAGGGCGCGGGCAAAGGGCTTCGCCGTCGATATTTACCGTACGGCTTTCACGCCGATGAAATACGATCTTGCCGGCCGCAAGGAACGCACGCTGATGAAGCTGGTGGTGGACCGCGCCACCGGCAAGGTGCTGGGCGCCCATATGGTAGGCGCCGACGCGCCCGAGATCATCCAGGGCATCGGCATCGCCGTCCGCGCGGGCCTCACCAAGCGGGACTTCGACCGCACCATCGGCATCCACCCGACGGCGGCCGAGGAATTCGTCACCATGCGGACCAAGCTCCCCGATCCCGCAGCGGCCAAGGCGGCGGAGTAGGGGCTGCAAACCCACGCCGACTCGAAGCTTTCGCTGGAATCCCGCCTGAAATCAGCGTATTAGCTATGTCCCTTCGCCCGGGACGGGAAGCCGGGCTGCCGGAGACGCGATATGGCTCAGAATCTCAGAGGTCAGGCCTGGACCCTCGACAGTTGGCGCGGCAAGCCGATCCGCCAGGCGCCGGACTACACGGATAAAAAGGCGCTCGCCGACGTCGAGGCGCAGCTCGCCATCTTTCCGCCCCTGGTATTCGCCGGCGAGGCGCGCGACCTGATGAAGTCGCTCGGCCGCGTCGCCGAGGGCAAGGCTTTTCTGCTTCAGGGCGGCGACTGCGCGGAAAGCTTCGCCGAGTTCCGGGCCAACAACATCCGCGATACCTTCAAGGTGCTGCTGCAGATGGCGGTGGTGCTGACCTTCGGCGCCGCCTGCCCGGTGGTGAAGGTGGGGCGCATGGCCGGCCAGTTCGCCAAGCCCCGCTCGGGGCCGACCGAGGAGCAGAACGGACAGTCGCTGCCCGCCTATCGCGGCGACATCGTCAACGGCATCGAGTTCGAAGCCCAGGCGCGCAACCCCGATCCGCAGCGCCTGATCCGCGCCTACAACCAGTCCGCGGCCACGCTCAACCTGCTGCGCGCTTTCGCGCAGGGCGGCTTCGCCGACCTGCACAAGGTGCATCGCTGGAACCTGGATTTCGTGTCGGACAGCCCGCAGGGGCACCGCTACCAGGAACTGGCCGACCGGCTCAGCGAGGCGCTGGCGTTCATGGAGGCCTGCGGCCTTACCGGCGAGTCCTCGCCGCAGATCCGCGAGACGAACTTCTATACCTCGCACGAGGCGCTGCTGCTGTGGTACGAGCAGGCGCTGACGCGCCAGGACAGCCTGACCGGCGAATGGTACGACTGCTCGGCCCATATGGTGTGGATCGGCGATCGCACGCGCCAGCCCGACGGCGCGCATGTCGAATTCGCGCGCGGCATCAAGAATCCGATCGGCATGAAGGTCGGCCCGTCGCTGGCGCCGGATGAATTGATCCGGCTGATCGACGTGCTGAACCCCGACGATATCCCCGGCCGCCTCACGCTCATCGCCCGCATGGGCGCAGACGACGTGCAGGCGAAGCTGCCGGCGCTGGTGCGCGCGGTGAAGCGCGAGGGCCGCACCGTGGTGTGGTCGTGCGATCCGATGCACGGCAATACGGTCAAATCCACCAGTGGCTTCAAGACCCGCGCGGTCAACCGCATTTTGGCGGAGGTGCGCGGGTTCTTCGCCGTGCACGCGGCCGAAGGCACGCATGCCGGCGGCGTGCATTTCGAGATGACCGGCCAGGACGTGACCGAATGCATCGGCGGCGCCCAGGCGATCACCGACGAAACGCTTAAAGACCGCTATCACACGCATTGCGATCCGCGGCTGAACGCCAGCCAGGCGTTGGAGCTGGCCTTCACCATCGCCGAGGAGCTGAAGCGCGCGCGGTCCGGCGACCGGCGGCTGGCCGCTTCCGTCGCTTCTTAAGCCCGCGAAGATGACCGCACGCGCCAAGCCTGCCTCGCCACTTGTGCCCGGCCAATCGGGCGGGGATGGCGGCGGGCTGGGGCCGCTTGGGCCCGATATCGGCGCCGAGACCGACAAGTATTTCCTGCGCACGAAAGAGGTCGTCGGCAAGTTCGGCGATTGCCGCGCCGCCTACGCCGTCTTCATGCGCCGCCCCGTGATCTCCGCCCCCAGGCTGGCGGTGGATTGGCTGAACCGTGTGGCGGCGGAGCGACGGACCAAATTCGATATCGAGCTCAATTATCCCGAGGGCAAATGGGTCGGCGCGGGTGAGCCGATCATGTATCTCTCGGGCTCGCTCTATCATCTCGCCGATCTCGAGACGATCTACCTGCAACTGCTGGGCCCGGCCTGCGTGGCGGCGTGGAACGCCTTCACCATGTCAGTCGATCTGCCCAAGACGCGTTTCCTGGCGATGGACGCGCGGCATTGCGCCGGCAGCGACATGGCCGAGCTAATGGCCTATGGCGCGTCGGTCGGATCGGCGCGCGCGCGGCGCAAGGTGGGTGCGGCCGGATTCATGGGCAACGCCACCGACGCCACCGCGCATTACTTCGACCAGAAATCCGGCTTCGGCACCATGCCGCACGCCCTGATCGGCTATGCCGGCTCCACCGTTCGGGCGGCCGAGATGTTCCACGAAACCTTTCCCGACCAGCCGCTTTACGTGCTGGTGGATTATTTCGGGCATGAAGTCAGCGACGCCCTGGTGGTGTGCCAGCGCTTCCCCGATCTCGCGGCCGAGGGGAAGCTGGGTATCAGGCTCGATACCGCGGGCGGCCGCTTCGTCGAAGGCCTCGATCCGCCGCGTTCCTACGCGGTGCTCGAGCGCAACGCGCCCGAGGCGACCCGCGGCTACCGCTCGGAGCGCGATCTGCGCTATCTCGTCGGCACCGGCGTGTCGGCGGCGGCGATCTGGCATTTGCGCGAGGCGCTGAACGACGCTGGCTTCGCCAAGGTGGCGCTGGTCGCGTCCTCGGGCTTCACGCCCGAGAAATGCAAGGTGATGGCGATCGCCCGGGCGCCGGTGGACATCATCGGCACCGGCTCGTACCTGCCGGAGAACTGGTCCGAAACCTACGCCACGTCCGACATCATCGAATACGACGGCACCCCGCGCGTCAAAGTCGGCCGCGAGTTCCTGCTGAGGAAGAAGAGCTGATAGTCGCCGCCTGCCCGTGGTTTTCGGCTGGAATCCGCGCTAGTTTACGCCTGCAATGACCGACAGTTTTTCCATCGCCCTGGCGCAGATCAATCCCACGGTGGGCGACGCCGAGGGCAATGCCGACCGTCTGCTGGCCGCGCGCGCCGAGGCCGCCAAGCTCAAGGCCGATCTGGTGGTGCCGGGGGAACTCGCGATCTCGGGCTACCCGCCCGAGGATTTGGTGCTGAAGCCCGCGTTCCAGGCGGCGTGCGAAGCGGCGGCGGGGCGCGTGGCGCAAGCCACCAGCGATGGCGGCCCGGCGGTGCTGATCACCACGCCCTGGCGCGAGGGCGGCAAGCTCTACAACGCCGCGATCCTGGCCGACGGCGGCAAGGTGCAGGCCATGCGTTTCAAGCACGACCTGCCGAATTACGGCGTGTTCGACGAAAAGCGCGTGTTCGCGCAAGGGCCGCTGCCCGGGCCGATGGTGTGCCGCGGCGTGCGCCTGGGCGTGATGATCTGCGAGGACATGTGGACGCAGGATTCGGCCGAATGCCTCGAGGAATCGGGCGCCGAAATCCTGATCGTGCCGAACGGCTCGCCGTTTGAAACCGACAAGCAGGACGAGCGGCTGAACCTGGCCGTCGCGCGCATCGTCGAAACCGGCTTGCCGCTGGTCTATGTCAACCAGGTCGGCGGCCAGGACGAGCTGGTGTTCGACGGCGCCTCCTTCGCCCTCAACGCCGACAAGTCGCTGTGCGTGCAAGGCCCGGCTTTCGCCGAGGCGCTGGTGGCGACGCGCTGGCAGCGCCGCAACGACGGCTGGATTTGCGAGAAGGGTCGCATCGACCGGCAGCCCGGCGACATCGCCGCGATCTACCACGCCATGATGCTGGGTTTGCGCGACTATGTCGGCAAGAACCGCTTTCCCGGCGTGCTGCTGGGGTTGAGCGGCGGCATCGACTCGGCAATCTCGGCGGCCGTCGCGGTGGATGCCCTCGGCCCCGAGCGCGTGCTGGGGGTGCGGCTGCCCAGCCCGTACTCAAGCCAGCACAGTTTGGACGACGCGGCCGAAACCGGGAAGCTGCTCGGAATGCGCGTCGACACGGTGGCGATCGAGCCGGCGATGCAGGCCTTCGACCAGATGCTGCGCACGCTCTACAACGACAAGCCGCCGGACATCACCGAAGAGAACATCCAGGCGCGCGCGCGCGGGCTGTCGCTGATGGCGCTGTCGAACAAGCTCGGCCATATGGTGCTCACCACCGGCAACAAGTCGGAAATGTCGGTGGGCTACGCCACGCTCTATGGCGATATGTGCGGCGGCTATTCGGTGCTGAAGGACGTGTACAAAACCACGGTCTATGCCCTGTCGCATTGGCGTAACAAGAATTTCCCGGCGGGAGCTTTAGGACCTAAAAGCAGGGCGATTCCCGAGCGCTCGATCACCAAGGCGCCGTCGGCGGAATTGAAGCCGAACCAGACCGACCAGGACACGCTGCCGCCCTACGACAAGCTGGACGACATTTTGATCTGCCTGGTGGAAAAAGAAATGTCGCCGCCGGAGATCGTCAAGCGCGGTCACGATGCCGCCACGGTGGCGCGGGTGCAGCGCATGCTCGACCTGGCGGAATACAAGCGCCGCCAGGCGCCGCCGGGTGTCAAGATCACGCGCCGCGCCTTCGGCCGCGACCGGCGCTATCCCATCACCAACGCGTTCCGGCCCAAAGCCTGATGCCGCTGTTTCTGCACAACACGCTCGGCCAGAAGAAGCAGGAATTCGTCCCGCTCGATTCCGGCCATGTGCGCATGTATGTCTGCGGCCCCACGGTCTACGACCGCGCGCATATCGGCAACGCGCGGCCGGTGGTGGCGTTCGACGTGCTGTACCGCCTGCTGAAGCGGCTTTATTCGCGCGTCACCTATGTCCGCAACATCACCGACGTGGACGACAAGATCAACAAGGCGGCGACCGAACGCGGCGAGCCGATCGAGGCGATCACCCGGCGCACGACTAGCTGGTATCACGAGGACATGGGCGCGCTGCTGGCCTTGGAGCCCGATGCCGAGCCGCGCGCCACCCAGCACATCGCCGAGATGATCGCGATGATCCTGGTGCTGATCGAAAAGGGCAACGCCTACGCTGCCGACGGGCATGTGCTGTTCAACGTGCCGTCGATGAAGGAGTACGGGCGGCTCTCGCGCCGCTCGGTCGACGACATGATGGCCGGCGCCCGGGTGGATGTCGCTCCGTACAAGAAAAGCCCGTTCGACTTCGTGTTGTGGAAGCCGTCGACGCCGGATTTGCCCGGCTGGGACAGCCCGTGGGGCCGCGGCCGGCCGGGCTGGCATATCGAATGCTCGGCGATGGCGCGCAAGTTCCTGGGCGTCACCTTCGACATCCACGGCGGCGGGCAGGACCTGGTGTTCCCGCACCACGAGAACGAGATGGCGCAAAGCCAGTGCTGCCACGGCGCGCCGATGGCGCGCTATTGGCTGCATAACGGCTTCCTGCAAATCGAAGCCGAGAAGATGTCGAAGTCGCTCGGCAATTTCGTCACGATCGCCGATCTGCTGGCGGAGGGAATTCCGGGCGAGGCGATCCGCCTGGCGCTGCTCAGCGCGCATTACCGCCAGCCGCTCGATTTCACCCGCGACGGGTTGAAACAGGCCAAGGCGACGCTCGACAAGTTCTACACAGCGCTGCGCCAGGCCGCCGGCGTGGACGCGGCGTCCGGCGATGTGCCGCTCGACGTGCTGGCGGCGCTGGAGGACGATCTCAATACGCCGCAGGCGATCTCCCATCTGCACGAACTGGCGACAGCGCTGAACAAGGCCGCGACGGTGGACGAGAAAGCCAAGGCCAAATCCGCGCTGCTCGCCGCCGGGCATCTGCTGGGCCTGCTGGCCGCCGATCCCGAGGCGTGGTTCCGGCAGGGCGGGGGCAAGGGCGAGCTCACGCCCGAGGAGATCGAAAAGCGCATCGCCGCCCGTGCCGCCGCGCGCAAGGGCAAGAATTTCGCCGAGGCCGACCGCATCCGCGGCGAGCTGAAAGCGGTGGGCATCGAGTTGGAAGACACGGCCAAGGGCACGATTTGGAAGCGTATCAAGCAATAATCCGCCTCTAAGCCGTTGTATTTACCAATATTTCCGTCTAGCTTCCCGGCCCATGTCGAAGAACCAGGCATCCAAGGCGGGCGGCGGCCGCGTTTATCTCTACGACACCACGCTGCGCGACGGCGCGCAGACGCAGGGCGTGGATTTCGGCGTGGCCGACAAGATCGCCATCGCCGAGGCGCTGGACGCCCTGGGCATCGACTATGTCGAGGCGGGCTGGCCCGGCGCCAACCCGACCGACGACGCCGTGTTCGAGGCGATGCCCAAGCTCAAGCACGCGCAAATCGTCGCGTTCGGCATGACGCGCCGCCAGGGGCGCAGTGCGGCCAACGATCCGGTGCTCGCCGCCGTGATGAACGCGCGGGCCCAGGGCGTGTGCCTGGTGGGCAAGGCCTGGGATTTCCATGTCGATGTCGCCCTGGGCATCGAGCGCGACGAGAACCTGAAGATGATCCGCGACAGCGTGGCGCACGCCGCCAAGTCCGGCCGCGAGGTGCTGTTCGACGCCGAGCATTTCTTCGACGGCTACGCTGCGAACAAGGATTACGCGATGCAGGCGATCGCGGCGGCGCATGAGGCTGGCGCGCGCTGGATCGTGCTCTGCGACACCAACGGCGGCAGGCTGCCCGACGAGATCGAGCGCGTGGTGGCGGAGGTGGCGAAGACAATCCCCGGCGGGAAGCTGGGCATCCATAGCCACAACGACACCGAAAACGCGGTCGCCAATTCGCTGGCCGCGGTGCGCGCCGGCGCTAGGATGGTGCAGGGCACGATCAACGGCCTGGGCGAGCGCTGCGGCAACGCCAACCTGGTGTCGCTGATCCCCACGCTGCAATTGAAGATGGGAATGGAAACCGGCATCGGCCGCGACCGCCTGCCGCGCCTGTACGATGTCTCGCGCATGCTCGACCGGCGGCTCAACCGCCCGTCCAACCGCCATGCCGCCTATGTCGGCGAGGCCGCCTTCGCGCACAAGGCGGGCCTGCACGCCTCGGCGGTGGAGAAAGACCCGGCATCCTACGAGCACATTCCGCCCGAGACCGTGGGCAATAAGCGCAACGTACTTGTGAGCGACCAGGCTGGCCGCGCCAACATGCTCGCGCGGCTGCGCGACCTCGGCATCAAGGCCGAGGCCGGCGACGACCGGCTGATGCGCCTGCTCGACGACGTGAAGGTGAAGGAATACCAGGGCTATGCCTTCGACGACGTGCCCGCCAGCTTCGAATTGCTGGCGCGGCGGGCCTTCGGCGCGGTGCCGCAGTATTTCGCGCTCGACCGCTTCCAGATCCAGGTCGAGCATCGCCACAACGCCAAAGGCGAGTTGGTGACCGTGTCGCAGGCGACGATCAAGATCGACGTCGGCAACGAGCGGCTGATGATGGTGGCGGAGGGCAACGGCCCGGTCGACGCGCTCGACGCGGCGCTGCGCAAGGCGCTCGAGCCGAAATACCCCACGCTCTCCTCGATGCGCCTGATGGACTACAAGGTGCGTATCCTCACCCCCCAGGACGGCACCAAGGCGGTGACGCGCGTGATGATCGAAAGCCGCGACGACAAGGGCCGCCACTGGGCTACGGTGGGGGTGTCGCCCAACATCATGGACGCTTCGTTCATGGCGCTCGAGGACGGCATCACCTACAAGCTGCTGCACGACGGCGCGCGGGCCTGACCGGCGCGGGGCGTTGGAAATCCAAACGATGGCCGGCAGCGATAGACGCAAGCGGACCACGCCGGCCCTGCCCGGACCGGCCTTCATTCTGGTCAATCCGCAACTGGCCGTGAACATTGGCACGGCGGCGCGCGCGATGCTGAATTGCGCCCTCGGCGATCTGCGCCTGGTAGCGCCGCGCAACGGCTGGCCCAACGACAAGGCGGTGCCCGCCGCCGCGGGGGCGGATTCGCTGCTGGACGCGGCGAAGCTCTATGGCTCGACCGCTAGGGCACTGGCCGACCTCAACTACATTGTCGCCACATCAGCGCGCGAGCGCTACATGGCCAAGCCCGTGCTGACGCCGCGCGAAGCGGCGAAGGAGCTGCGCGCCCGCGTGGCGGCGGGGCAGAAATGCGGCGTGCTGTTCGGGGCCGAGCGCATGGGGCTGGTGAACGACGACCTGGCGCTGGCCGACGCGCTGGTGCGGATTCCGCTCAACCCCGGCTTCTCGTCGATGAACCTGGCGCAGTCCGTGATGATCCTGGCCTATGAATGGTTCCAGGCCGGCGACGCCACGCCGGGGCGGGAAGAGCGCTACGGCCAGTCGCAGCCCGCCGACAAGGACAAGCTGGAAAACTTCTTCGTCATGCTGGAGAAGGAGCTGGACGAAAGCGGCTTCCTGCGCGTGGCGGAAAAGCGCCCCAGCATGGTCCGCAACATCCGCAACATGCTCCAGCGCGCCGGGCTGACCGAGCAGGAGGTCCGCACGCTGCACGGCATGGTCGCCTGCCTGGTGGAATGGCGGAACATGCCGGGCGAGACCTCGACGGCCGTGCGCCACCGCCGGGACCGGAAAAAGGCCCCAAAGCCCGCGTAACATGCTGATCGAACGCGGCTTTTGCGCGTTTGACTTACCTACCCCCTTCCTTTAGAACCCCGCGACTTCCCGAGAATGCGGGCAAGCCCACAAAACCATCGCCGGGCATGGCCACGTCCGCCGGATTTCCGGCCGGAACTATCGGGACATGAACATGAAAAACGCGAAGGACCCGACATGACCAAACGCGCCGAATCCAAGTACAAGATCAACCGCCGCTTCCAGGAAAACCTGTGGGGCCGGCCCAAAAGCCCGGTCAACAAGCGCGAATACGGCCCTGGCCAGCACGGCCAACGCCGCAAGAAGCCGACCGATTTCGGCACGCAGTTGATGGCCAAGCAGAAGCTCAAGGGCTATTACGGCAATATCGGCGAGCGCCAGTTCCGCAACCTGTATCAAGAGGCGGTGCGCCGGCGCGGCAGCAACTCCGACATCCTGATCGGCCTGCTCGAGCGGCGGCTGGAAACAGTGGTCTACCGCGCCAAGTTCGTGCCGACGGTGTTCGCCTCGCGCCAATTCATCAACCACGGCCATGTCAACGTCAACGGCAAGCGGGTCAATATCGGCTCGTACCAGTTGAAGGACGGCGACGTCGTGGAAGTGCGCGAGAAGGCCAAGAAGATGGGCCTGGTGCTGGAAGCCGTGCAGTCCACCGAGCGCGACGTGCCGGAATACATCGAGGTCGATCACAACAAGCTGACGGCCAAGTTCGTGCGCGCGCCGGTTCTGTCGGATGTGCCCTATCCGGTGCAGATGGAACCGCACCTGGTCATCGAATTCTATTCGCGCTGATCCTCATTCACGACGGTTGCCTCGCCCTTCGAGACGGCCCCAGCGGGGCCTCCTCAGGGTGAGGCAAATGCCTTAATCGGCCCCATCCTGAGGAGCCGTTTCGAGCATAGGCGAGGAACGGCGTCTCGAAGGACGAGGCCGCTGATCGCTACGCCGGCACTTCGCCGGCGATCATCGTGCGGTGCATCAGCCGGCGGCTGCCGTCGTAGTCGTTGACGGCGTAGTGCAGCGTGCAGCGGTTGTCCCACAGCGCCAGGGCGCCTTTGGTCCAGCGGAAGCGGCAGGTGAACTCGGGCTTGACCGCGTGGGCATAGAGGTAGTCCAGCAGCGGCCGGCTTTCCTCCTCAGTCATGCCGTCGAAGCGCAGCGTGTAGATCGGGTTGACGTACAGCGCCTTCCGGCCTGTGGCGGGATGGGTGCGCACCACGGGATGCGCTACCTCGGCGTCGGCTTCCGGGCGGTTGCGCTCGATCGCGATCGAGGTCGAGGTCTTCATCGTCTTGGGCGGGCCGTATTTGGTGCCGTAGGGCTTGCCGACATGGACCGCCTTCACGCCCGCCAGCATCCGCTTCATTCCGCCGGACAGCGCGTCATAGGCCGCGTACATATTGGCGAACATCGTGTCGCCGCCATGATCGGGCACCTCCAACGCATACAGTACCGAACCGAGTGGCGGCGCTATCTCCGACGTGAAATCGGAATGCCAGGAATTGCCGAAGGTGCTGACGTTGCGCTCCCCGGCCTCTTTCAGCACCTTGACGATATAAGGATAGCCGTCCATCGGCTTGACGAAAGGCGTCGTCATCAGCGGCCCGAACAGCCGGGTGAAATCCATCTGCTGTTCCGGCGTCAGGCGCTGATCGCGGAAGAACAGCACCAGATGATCGCTGAAGGCGCGGTGGATCGCGGCGGCGGCCGAGTTGTCGAGGGGCCGCGACAGGTCGACGCCCGATATTTCGGCGCCCAGCGCTCCGGCCACGGAGTTGATCGCGACGGTCATGGCTGGCCGGCGTTCAAGCGTGCCCGGCGTCGCCCGAAAGCCCGGACAGCATGGCCGGCGCGATGCCGATCTTGCCCAGGGCGCGTTGCCATTTCGATTCCAGGTCGCCGTCGAACACGATGTCGTCGTCGGCCGGGCCGCTGAGCCAGGCATTGGCCTGCAATTCGCCGTCCAACTGCTTCGGCCCCCAGCCGGCATAGCCCAGGGCCAGCAGGCACCGTTTCGGTCCGCCGCCCCCGGCGATCGCCTTCAGGATGTCGATGGTCGCGGTCAGCGCCAGCCCGCCCGGCACCACGGTGGTGCCGGTGTCCTTGAAGTCGTTGGAATGCAGCACGAAGCCGCGGCCCGCTTCCACCGGCCCGCCAAAATGCACGCGGATCGACTGCTTCAGGTTGTCGGTATCGATGTTCAACTGACGCAGCAGATCGGGAAAAGTCAGGGAGTCGACAAGCCGGTTGACCACCAGCCCCATGGCGCCGTTGGTGTTGTGCACGCAGACATAGATGACCGATCGCTGGAACCGCGGATCGCGCATCTGCGGCATCGCGATCAGTATCTGGCCTGTCAGGTATCCGGCGGGGTCCGTCACGCTCGCCACCTCATTTGCCTGATGAACGCTCGATTGCCTCGGTTTCATCCCGCCGCTTAGGTCCGCAACACGGCCTTGTGACGCGGCGAGGCATTTCGGGCAATTATATATGTGCTGGCAACCCGCCGCCAATACGGGCAAACCTTGGGCACGACGGGCCGTTTTACGAGTGCGCATGAAGCATTGGACTGTCACGGTTTTGGCTTTGTTCACCCTGGCCGCCGCCACATTTTGCGGCGGCGGGCGGGCCTGGGCCGGTGCGACGGTTTGGGAGAATCACGAGTTCGCCCGGGCGCGGCTGGTTTCATCGGTTGCCGCCGTGGGCGAACTGGCCGAGATTCGGCTCGGGCTGCAATTCAAGCTCAGCCCGCACTGGAAGACCTATTGGCGGTCGCCGGGCGACGCCGGCCTGCCGGCCAGGATCGATTGGGCGGGATCGGAAAACCTGGCCGCGGCCAAGGTGCTGTGGCCCGTGCCCGAGCGGCACACGCTCCTGGGCTTCGAGACGCTGGGCTATGAAAACGAGGTTCTGCTGCCGATCCTGGCGCGGCCCGCGACGCCTGGCCGGCCGGTCAAGCTGCGCGCCCAGGTCGATTACCTAGTGTGCGAGAAGATTTGCATTCCGGTCCATGCCGAATTCAAGCTGGACCTGCCGGCCGGTGAGGCGGTGCCGTCGCCGTTCGTCGATCTGGTCGACCGTTGGCGCGCCCAGGTGCCGGGCGACGGCGCGGCTTCGGGCTTGAAGATCGAACGGGTGGCGCTGGAGCTCGGGCAAGGCACGGCTGAGCTCGCGGTCAAGGTGGCGGCGCGCGAGAAGCTGGAAAAGCCCGATCTGCTGGTCGAAGGGCCGCCGGGATTCCTTTTCGGACATCCCAAGCCGCGGCTGAACGCCGACGGCCTTGGCGGCGTGCTGTTGGTGCCGGTGATGGCCGACAAGATGCAAGTCGCGGCGCTCGCGGGCAACGACGTTACATTCACGCTGATCGACGGCGCGCGCACGGCGGAATTCACACTCAAGATCGGCGCCGGCGGCGCGGCCGCGGCTAATGCCGGTGCTGTGGCGGCATCGGCAAGCCTCGCCTGGATGCTGCTGGTGGCGGTGCTGGGCGGCCTGATCCTGAACCTGATGCCCTGCGTGCTGCCGGTGCTGTCGCTGAAGCTCTTAAGCGTCGTCGGCCACGGCGGCGGCGAGGGGCGCGACGTGCGCCTGGGCTTCATCGCCGCCTCGGCCGGCATCCTGGTCTCGTTCCTGGTGTTGGCACTGGGGCTGGTCGCCTTGCGCGCGGGCGGCATGGCCGTGGGCTGGGGCATCCAGTTCCAGCAGCCCCTGTTCATCGCCGCGATGGCGGCGATCGTCGCGCTGTTCGCCTGCAACCTGTTCGGCTGGTTCGAGATCGGCGGGCCGCGTTTCGCTTTCGCCGCCGCCGAAACCAAGGCCGCCAGCCACGGCATCACGGGACATTTCCTCACCGGCGCGCTGGCTACGCTGCTGGCGACGCCGTGCTCCGCGCCGTTTCTCGGCACGGCGGTGGGCTTCGCCCTAGCGCGCGGCCCGGTCGAGATCGTTGCTATCTTCCTTGCCCTGGGGCTGGGATTGGCGCTGCCCTATCTCGCCGTCGCGGCGTTCCCGGGGCTGGCGACGCGCCTGCCCAGGCCCGGCGCCTGGATGCTGCATCTCAGACGGCTGCTGGGAATCGGCCTGGTCGCCACGTCGGCCTGGCTGCTGACGGTGCTGGCGGCGCAGCGCGGCACGGAAGCGGCCATGCTGGCCGGGGCGCTGCTGCTGCTCGCCGTGCTGGTCCTAGCGCTTCGCTCGCGCCTGCCCGGGGCGGCGCGGACTTATGCGCCCGCGGCGGTGGCGGTGCTGGCGCTGGGCGCGATCGCCCTGCCGGTATCCTTGTCCCTGCCGGGTGCCTCGCCGCCGGCCAAGACCGCCGATGTGGGGCAGTGGCGCGTTTTCGACGAAGCGGCGATACCGGCGCTGGTCGCTGAGGGCCGCGTCGTGTTCGTCGACGTCACGGCGGATTGGTGCATCACCTGCCAGGCGAACAAGAAGCTGGTGTTGAACCGCGGCCAGGTGGCCGAACGACTTGGCGGCAAAGGCGTGACCGCCATGCGCGCGGACTGGACGCGCCCCGATCCCGTCATCGCCACGTATCTCGCCAAGTTCGGGCGCTACGGCATTCCGTTCAACGTCGTCTATGGCCCTACGGCGCCTGCGGGGATTCCATTGCCCGAGCTTCTGACCAGCGACGCGGTGCTGACAGCGCTCGATAAAGCGGGCGATGGCGCCGGCCGCATCGCGAAACGTCCGTAACGCCGGGGGTTGCCCAGGGCCTGTAAAGGGCGCTAGGCTTGCCCATATATGACGCGGGGGAAACCCCGCGTTCGTTTTGTGGAACTACCTGAATTCGGGAGGGTTTGATGGCCATCAAGGTTGGCGATAAGATTCCGTCTGTCGAGCTCGGCTACAAAGGGCCGGACGGCATTCAACAGATCAAGACCGACGACATCTTCAAGGGCAAGACCGTAGTGCTGTTCTCGGTGCCCGGCGCCTTCACGCCGACCTGCTCGGCCAAGCATCTGCCCGGGTTCGTGCAGAACGCCGACAAAATCAAAGCCAAGGGCGTAGCGCAGATCGTCTGCACCTCGGTCAACGACCCGTTCGTGATGGACGCCTGGGGCAAGGACCAGAAGGTCGGCGACAAGGTGTTCATGCTGCCCGACGGCAGCGCCAAGCTGGCCACGGCCTTGGGCATGGAGCTCGATCTGGTGGGCCGCGGCCTGGGCGTGCGCGGCCAGCGCTACGCGATGGTCGTGAAGGACGGCGTGGTGAAGAGCCTGCATCTCGACGCGCCGGGCCAGTTCGAGGTGTCGAGCGCCGAAAGCGTGATGAAGGACCTATAGCCCTTAGTACCCAGAACCGGCTAATCCATAAGCGCCGACGCGAGGGCCTGCCGGGCCAGCGCGTCGGCGCGTTCGTTTTCGGCGTGGCCGGCATGGCCGCGCACCCAGTGCCATTCCACGGTGTGGGATTCCAGCGCCTTTTCCAGCCGCTGCCACAAATCGACGTTCTTGACCGGCTTCTTGTCGGCGGTTTTCCAGCCCCGGGCTTTCCAGGCGTGGATCCAGCGCGTGATGCCGTCGCGCAGATACGTGCTGTCGGTGTAGAGCTTTGCGCGCGACGGCCGCTTCAGCGCCTCCAGCGCCGCGATCGCCGCCATCATCTCCATGCGGTTGTTGGTGGTGGCGTCGTCGGCGCCGCTCAATTCCCTCTCTTCGCCGCGATAGCGCATGATGGCGCCCCAGCCGCCGGGGCCGGGATTGCCGCTGCATGCGCCGTCGGTGAAAATCTCCACCGTGTTGTCGCCGCGCGCCGCCATGCCGGATCAGTCCAGCCCGTAGGCGCCGGGGCCGGCGACGGCCTGATGGAAGCGCAGCTTTTTGGCGTACTCCATCGGGTCCTTGGGCCGCACGAAGGCGCCGGCGGGATGGTTCAGCCAGTCGTAAAGCCGCGTCAGCAGGAAACGGAGCGCGCTGCCGCGTGCCAGCAGCGGCAAAGCGGCGATCTCGGCCGGCGTGATCGGCCTGACCTGGCGATAGGCTTGCAGGAACAGCCGCGCCTTGGTGACGTTGAAATCGCCCTCGCGCTCAAAGCACCACGCGTTCAGGCAGATCGCCAGTTCGTAGGCGAAGAAATCGTTGCAGGCGAAATAGAAGTCGATGATCCCCGACACGCGCTCGCCCAGGAAGAACACGTTGTCGGGGAACAGATCGGCATGGATCACCCCCGCGGGCAGGTTCTTCGGCCAGTTGGCGCCGAGGAACTCGATCTCGCTGCGAATCAGCGGCGCCAGGGATGCGTCCACCTCCTTGGCGCGCGGCGCGCAGGCCTCGGCCAGCTTGCGCCAGCCCTCGAGCGACAGGTTGTTCGGCCGCGACATGGCAAAGGATTGTCCGGCCATGTGCATGCGCGCGGTGACGGCGCCCAGCAGGCGGCAATGCATCGGCGCGATCTGACGCGGCCACATGCCGTCGAGGAACGTGATAATCGCCGCCGGCCGGCCGCACAGCGTGCGCAGCGCCTTTCCGTCGCGCCCGTGAACGGGCGTGGGGCAGGCGAAGCCGGCCTGCGCCAGATGTTCCATGAAGCCCAGGAAAAACGGCAGGTCCTGGGCGCTGACGCGCTTTTCATAAAGAGTGAGGATGTACGAGGCGCGCTCGGTACGCAGCAGGTAGTTCGAGTTCTCGACTCCCTCGGCGATGCCCTTGCAGCTGGTCACCGCGCCGATGTCGTATTCGGCCGCGAATTTCGCCAGCTCCTGGTCGCCGACCTCGGTATAGACGGCCACGGCCTATCCCCCGCGCCTGAACGCCGCGGGCGCCGATGATTCGGGCGGCGCCGGCGAATCGGTCCGCGACCGCAGCGGTGGCCGCTCTTGTGCGTTCATAATCCAGACCCTAATGTCGCCCAAATCGTTCCCGAGACTGCCAGCGTCGCGTCGGTTCGCGCGGCGCCACTATGACGGCGGCTCGGCCCAAAAGAAAGGGTTGGCATGGCAACTCCGGTCGTGGCGCAGAAGGCGCCGTTCGGCGTCAAGGTGGAAGCGGGCAAGACTTACTTTTGGTGCGCCTGCGGCATGAGCAAGAAGCAGCCGTTCTGCGACGGCTCGCATAAGGGATCGGGCATGGAGCCGATGCAATACACGGCCGCTGCGGCCGACACGGTTTGGTTCTGCGGCTGCAAGGCGAGCGGGGCGAAGCCGATGTGCGACGGCTCGCACAAACGGCTATAGCTTTGCGTAGGCCGCGCATGCGCGCGTTCCTGGCTGGCGGATTTGCGCTGGCGTGGATCGCGTTCGCGGCGCCGGCGCCGGCTGCCGAGGAAGACTGTCCCGATATCGGCATGGTGCCCGAGTTGACGCGCCTGACCCAGTTCAAGGACGGGCAGGGACGCACCGTGGACGACATAGGCTACGACATCGTGGTCAGCGCGCTGGGCCAGCCGGTGTGTCGCGACAAGGACCGTTTCGTCAACGTGGCGATGCGCATTGCCTTCAGCGTGCAGCGCGGCCGCAACGCGCCTCCGGGCCGGACGCAGTTTTCATATTTCGTCGCCATCATGCACCGCGTCACCAAGCAGATCATCGCCAAGGAGATTTTCCCGATCGCGTTCGATTTCCCGCAAGGGCGCGGCAGCGTGGCGCTCGAGGAAGAGCTGGAGCAAGTGCGGTTCCGCTACACCAAGGACGAAAGGCCGCTCTATTACGCCATCCTGATCGGCCTGCAATTGACCGAAGAACAGCTTGCCTACAACCGGCAGCGACGCGGTGAATCGCCCGATGCGCCGCGCGCGGCGCCGTCCGCCTTGCCGACGCTGCCGGGATTGCCGGGCGCGCCGTCGGCGCAAGGGGCGGCACCGCCCGCATCCGCCACGCCGCAGCTTCCCGCGTTCGGTCAGATACCGCCGAGCAGCCAACCGGCGCCTTCTTCCAGCCAACCGGCGCCTTCTAGCCAACAGTCGCCTATCCCGCAGGCGCCAATCCCGCAGGCGCCCGCGCCGGCCGCCGCCCGTCCGGCGTCGCCTGGCCTGCCGCAGCCGCCCAAGCCCAACTGAGATCAAGCCCGTCCATGCGGGTTACCGTCGCTAGACTGAGTGCGGCCGAAGCCGAGACGCGGCTCGAGGAACTCGTCGATATCCTCGTCGATGTGGTGGACGGCGGCGCCTCGGTCAGTTTCCTGAGGCCGCTCGGCCGCGACGAAGCGCTGGCGTTTTGGCGCGGCGCGATCGAGGCGGTCGAGGCGGACAGGCGCGTGCTGCTCCTAGCCGCGGACGGCGCCGGCCCCATCGGGACGGTGCAGCTCGATCTGCCCTGGTATCCCAACCAGCGCCACCGCGCCGACGCGATGAAGCTGCTGGTGCATCGCCGCGCCCGCCGCCTGGGCGCCGGGCGGATGCTGATGCTGGCGCTGGAAGACGAGGTGCGGCGGCTCGGCCGCAGCCTCATCACTCTCGACACGGTCACGGGCGGCCCCGCGGAGCGGCTGTACCTGTCGCTCGGCTACAAGCCAGCGGGCGTGATCCCGCGTTTCGCGCTGTCGAGCGACGGGCGGCTGGAAGACACCTCGGTCATGTACAAAGAGCTGTAGCCGCGCCCCGTTACCGGCGCCCCAGGCATTCGCGCAGCTTGTCTCTCGCGTTTTTATAGCGCGCGTAGCAGCCGTCGATCAGCGCGTCGTGGCTGCGGGCCGATTTACCGGAAACGCATTCCTGGTATTTCGCCTTCTGGGTTTTTTCGTTGTAGTACTTTTTGCAGCCGTCGCGGATCGCGTTTTCCTGCAACGTCGCGGCCGAAGCGGCGCTCGCTAGAACTAGCGCAGCGGCGGCAAGGATCGGGAGAAAACGCGGTGCGCGCATTCCGGGCCCCGCGTCAGTGCAGCTTGGCCGGCAGTTCCCTGATCGCGGCCTCCACAAGCGCCTCGCCTTTGGGGCCTTTCAGCGTCTCGGCGACGATGCCGCGCGCGGCGGCAATGGCGATGTCCACGGCCTGGTTGCGCACGTCGCGCAACGCCGCGGCTTCGGCCTGGGCGATCTTGTCCAGCGTCTGCTGCTCGCGGCGTTTCAGCGCCTGCTCCAGGGCGGCGGACGACTCGGCCGATATGTGCTGGGCCTGTTCGCGCGCGCGCACGAGGATCGCCTCGGCCTCGGCCAGCGACTGCCGGTGCTTCTCGCGATAGGTCTCGAGCAGCGCTTTCGCTTCCTCGCGCAGGCGCTCGGCCTCGGCGATTTCGCGCTTGATGGTGTCGGCGCGGGCATCCAGCATGCCGGTCAGCATCGGCCAGATGTATTTCCACGTCGCCGCGATGAAGATGACGAAACCGACCGCGACCCAGAAAGTGGGATTGTGCAGCATGTGCTTGCCCGCGTTCCCCTGAAGCCTAGCCGCGCCCGCGCATGGCGGCATCGACGGCCCCGCGCACGATGGCCGCAGGCACGTCGCCGCCCACAAGCCGGCCGACGATCGCCGCCGTCGCCTCGCCGGAGACCGAGGCGATCTCGCCGAGCGCCTTGGCGCGCGCGGCGGATATCCGCTGCTCGGCCGCGTCGCTGCGCTCTTTTAAGACCGCGGCGTAATCGGCCAGGCGCGAAGCCGCGATCGAAGCGGCCTTGTGCGCCGCCTCCTGGATCGCGGCGTTGGCCTTGGCCCTGGCGTCGGCCATGGTCGTCTCGTAGGCCTTGAGCGCCGCCTCGGCTTCGGCCTTCAGCTTTTCGGCCGCCTTCACGTCGCCCGCGATCTTGGCGGCCCTAGCGTCCAGCACGCGCGCCACTTGCGGCAGCGCCACCCTAGCCATCATCACGTAGAGGAAGACGAAGGTGATCACCAGCCACACGAGCTGCGGCGGGAAGTCGGCGAAATTAAGCTGCGGCATGGCGCCTAAGCCTTTGCTGTCGAGCCTAAGCGGCGGCCTAGAATACGAACAGCAGCAGCATCGCGATCACCAGCGCGAACAGCGCGATGGCCTCGGTCAGCGCGAAGCCCAGCAGCACGTTGCCGAACACCTTCGGCGCGGCGGCCGGGTTGCGCAGAGCGCCGGCGACGAAACTGCCGAAGATGTTGCCGATGCCGATGCCCACGCCCGCTAGGGCGATGGTGGCAAGTCCGGCGCCGATCAGCTTGGCGGCTTCTGGTCCCATGATACGAAGTCCTTCTCTGTTTCTCGGGTTGCGGGTTGAAGTTGTTTGTCCGTGCGTCAGTGGTGCATATGCACGGCGTCGTTGAGGTAGATGCAGGTCAGAACGGCGAACACATAGGCCTGCAGGCCCGCGATCATGATCTCAAGGCCGGTCAGCGCCACGACGAAGGCCAGCGGCGCCCAGCCCAGCAGCGCGCCTAGGGCGATCACGAAGCCCGCGAACACCTTCATCATGGTATGCCCGGCCAGCATGTTGGCGAACAAACGCACCGACAGGCTGATCGGCCGCACCAGGTATGAGATCAGCTCGATCACGATCAGCAGCGGCAGCAGGAAGATCGGCACACCCGACGGCACGAACAGCTTCAAGTAGTGGAACCCGTGCAGCACGAAGCCGATGATCGTGACGCCAACGAACACCACGATCGCCAGGGCGAAGGTGACGGCGATATGGCTGGTGGTGGTGAACGAGAACGGCACCATGCCCAGAAGGTTGGCGAACAGGATGAACATGAAGAGGGTGAAGATGAACGGGAAGAAGGGCATGCCCTCCTTGCCGACGTTGTCGCGCAGCATGTTGGCGACGAACTCGTAGGCCATCTCGGCGGCGGATTGCAGCCGCCCCGGCACCAGCGCCTGGCGGCGCATGCCATAGACCATCAGCAGCGTGACCAGCGCCGTGGCGATCACCATGCACAGGGCGGAATTGGTGAAGGAAAGATCCAGCCCGCCCAGCTTGACCGGCACGATGCGGTGGATTTGGAACTGCTCCAGCGGATTATGCGCTTCGGCCAAGGCCTGTATCCCCAGTCAGTCTTTCACTTTCCGTCCGGCGCGTTCATCGCCCGCGCCGTGCGGAACACGTTCAACATCCCGGCGGCGGCCCCCAGCGCGAAGAAGATCAGCATCAGGAACGGCCGCGTACCCAGCCAGCCGTCCAGAAACCACCCCATCGCGCCGCCCACAGCCAATCCCGCCACCAGTTCCACGCCTACGCGGAACGCCAGTCCCATCGCGGTCGCGGGCAGTGTCGGCTTGCCGCCTTCTCCCTTGCTCTCGTCCACATTCAGGCCCTGGCGCTCGCGCAGATCGTCGAGCCGCTTCTCAAGGTCCTTGAAGGACGGGGGCGGAGGGTCGGCGGTCATCGGCTGGTCCTTTTTTGGAAAGCCCGGCCCGCACCGTCAAAACGCCCCCAAAAGCGTCTCGCGGCGGGCGCACCATAAGGATTGCGCCTGGGGGCTGTCAAGAAATGGCGCGGGTGCGAAACAGGCGAATTAGCGCAGCCGATTCAAAGGAGTAGGGCGCGTTTCCGGTCGATCCCCACGGCCACGGGACCGCCAGGGCCGGCTATCCCGCCTGGCGCATCCGGACGGCGGCTTCCAAGTCGACCGAGACCAGCTGCGACACGCCGCGTTCCACCATCGTGACACCGTACAGGCGGTCCATCCGCGCCATGGTGATGCGGTGATGGGTGATGATCAGGAAGCGCGTCTGCGAACTGGCGGCGATCTCCGACACCAGCTTGCAGAACCGCTCGACGTTGGCGTCGTCGAGCGGCGCGTCCACTTCGTCCAGCACGCAGATCGGCGCCGGGTTGGTGAGAAACACGGCAAAAAGCAGGGCGATGGCGGTCAGCGCCCGCTCGCCGCCCGACAGCTGCGTCAGCACGCCGATCTTCTTGCCCGGGGGGCTGGCCATGATCTCCAGGCCCGCCAGCAGCGGATCGTCGCTTTCGGTCAGCGTCAGATAGGCGCGCCCGCCGCCGAACAGCCGCGTGAACAGGTCGCCGAAATGCTTGTTGACCTTCTCGAACGACGCCAGCAGGCGCTCGCGGCCTTCCTTGTTGAGCTGCGAGATGCCTTCGCGCAGGCGCGCGATGGCCTGGGTCAGGTCCTCGCGCTCCGTGCGCATGCCCTCGATCTGCTGCTCCATCTCGTTGGCTTCTTCCTCGGCGCGCAGATTGACCGGCCCCATGTTGTCGCGCTCGCGCACCAGCCGTTCCAGCTTGAGCTCGGCTTCCTCGGCGCCCGGCAGGTCGGCTTCGTTTTCCACCTCGGCGGCGGCGAAGATATCCTCGGGCTTGCACTCGAACTTCTCGCGGATGCGCTCGGCCACGCCCGCGACGGCTTGCTCGGCCTGCGTCACCCCGGCTTCGGCGCGCACGCGATCCTCGCGCGCTTCGCCCAGGACCGTCTCGGCGCTCTTCAGTTCCTTATCGGCGGCGGCCAGGCGATCCTCGGCCTCAGCCAGCCTGTCGGCGGCGGCGCGGCGTCCGGCTTCCGACGTGTCGATCGTTGCCATCAGCGCGGTGCGCTTGCGGGCGATCTCCTGCGGCAATTGCGCCAGGCGCTCGATCTCGGCGGCGATCGCCTTCTGCCGCTCCACCAGCGTGTTGCGCTGGGCGCGCGCGCCATCCAGGCGCTGGGTCCAGGCGCGGTCTTCCGCCTGGATCGATTCCAGACGCTGGCGCCGCGCGGTCGCTTGGGCCATCAGGCGGTTCAGCGCCGCCTTGGCCTCGGCCAGGCGCATGCGCGTTTCGGCCAGCTCGGCGCGGCGGCGCACGATGTCCTCGCGCGCCTGGCTCAGGTCGCTTAAGGCCGCGATCTCGGCTTTGGCGTCGGCCAGTTGCGTACGCGCCTCGGTCAGCTCCGCGCCCGCGCGTTCGACCGATTCGGCAAGCGCGGTGCGCTTGGTCGAATGCGCGGCGGCGCGGCGGCTGAGTTCGGCCTGGCGTTCGCGCGCGCCGGAAAGCGCCGAGAAGGCGGCGGCGACGGCGTCACGCGCCGCGCGTTCGGCAATCAGACGGTCCTGCGTGCGCGTCTTGGCCTCGGCCAGCGCCATCCCACTGATTTCCACGCCGCGGTCGGCGTCGGCGCGCTCGATCGTCACTTCCTTCAGCCGGTTGCGTTGCTTCAGGCGCGTCGCGGCGGGGCTGGCGGCGTTGGCCGCCTGGCTATAGCCGTCCCAGCGCCACAAGGCGCCGTCGCGCGTCACCAGGCGCTGGCCCGGGCGCAGTTGCGGTTGCAGCGCGTGGCCCTGGGCTTCGTCGGCCACCACGCCGATCTGCTCCAAGCGCCGGCGCAGAGCTTCGGGGCCGCGCACGTCGTCGGCAAGCCTAGGCACGCCGCCGGGCAGCGCTTGCGCCACGTCCAGCGGCGGCAAGGTGCGCCAGTGCATCGGCGCGGCCTCGTCGGTGGGCGCGGACAGATCGTCGCCCACGGCCGCGGCCAAAGCGGCCTCGAACCCGGGCGCCACCGTCACGGCGTCGATCACCGGCGGCCAGAGCCCGGCTTCATGGGCGCCCAGCAGGTCGACCAGCGCCTGTTCCTCGGCCGCCAGCTTGGTGCGCCGGGCCTGGGCGCGTTGCGCTTCGTCGTTGTCGCGGGTTTCGCCGGCGCGGGCCTCGGCCACCGCCAGGTCGGCCACTTCACCGGTGCGGCGCGCCTCGTTGAGCGCGGCTTCGGCGGCGGCGGCCAGGGCGGTCGCGGAGTCGAGCTCACCGTGCACGCCTTCCTCGGCGGCCAGCGTCTGCGCCTCGCGCTGCAACGCCTCCATGCGCTCGCTCAAGCGCTGGGCGCGCTCGGCCAGCTCGGCGGCGCGGCGGTCGAGATCGGCGCGACGCGCTTCGCCCGCGGCCACTTCCTCGGTCAGCTTGGTCAGCGTCTGGTCCTGCGCCGCGGCCAGGTCCTCGATCGCCCGCAGCGCTTCATTCGACGCGGCCTCGGCGGCGGCTTCGCCCTGTTGTTCGGCGGCAAGGCCCGCGCGTTCCTGATCAAGACGCGTCAGTGCCTGCTCGCCGTCCTCGATCTGCTCCTGCTCGCGCCCCAGGTCGTTGCCGACCTGCTCCTGGCGGTGGCGGTTCTCCTCCTGGGCCGAGGCGACGCGCGCCTCTTCGGCGTCCAGCTCGCCGCGCGCCAGCGTCAGGCGTTGCAGTTCGGCGGCGGCGGCGGCTTCGGCCTGGCGCAGGGCCGGCATGCCGGCGGCCAGGTCGGCCTGAACCGTCGCGGCGGCGGCGGCCTTTTGCGTCAGCTCAGCGACCAGCTCGACCGCCAGCTTCAGCTTTTCTTCCTGGGTGGCGACGTTGGCGCGCGCCTCGGCGATGCGGTGGTACAGCAGCGCCGCCTCGTTGCGCCGGATATGGCCGCTGATGTTGCGATAGCGGTTGGCCTGGCGCGCCTGGCGCTTGATGTTCTGCAACTGGCCGTCCAGCGCGGTCAGCACGTCGTCCAGCCGTGTCAGATTGGCTTCGGCGGCCTTGAGGCGCAGTTCCGCCTCGTGTCGGCGCGAATGCAGGCCGGTGATGCCCGCGGCCTCTTCCAACAGCAGCCTGCGCTCCACGGGCTTGGCGCTGATCAGGGCGCCGACGCGGTCTTGGCTGACCATCGCGGTGGAATGCGCGCCGGTGGCCTGGTCGGCGAACAGCAACTGCACGTCGCGCGCGCGCATTTCGCGGCCGTTGATGCGGTATTGCGAGCCTTCGCCGCGGTCGATGCGGCGCGCGATCTCAAGCTCTTCCGAATCGTTGAACGCGGCCGGCGCGTCGCGGCTGGTGTTGTCCAGCTCCAGCACCACCTCGGCCACGTTGCGCGACGGGCGGTTGGCGGTGCCGCCGAAGATCACGTCGTCCATCTCGCCACCGCGCATGCGCCTGGCGCTGGTCTCGCCCATGACCCAGCGCAGGGCCTCCACGAGGTTCGACTTGCCGCAGCCGTTGGGGCCGACCACGCCGGTCAGCCCCGGCTCGATTTTAAGGTCGGTTGCCTCGACGAAGGATTTGAAGCCGATCAGCCGCAGACGATTGAATTGCACGGACCTTGTTGTCCCCTTGCTGTCGCCGGCGTCACTGCGCCGGCAGTTTACGCTTGATGATGTCGGCGTATTGGTCGAACGGGTAGGCGCCCGATAGCTTTTCGCCGTTGATGAAGAAGGTCGGCGTTGAGTCGACGCCGAGCTTGGTGCCTTCCAGCCGCTTGTTCAGGATCGCCGTTTCCAGCGTCTTGTCGGCTAGGCACTTGTCGAAGGTTTCCTGCGACATGCCGCCCAACTTGCCGATGCGCGCCAGCGCCGCCTTCCAGTCCTTCTCGCGGCTCCACTGGTCCAGGCTTTGGTACAAGACGCCGATATAGCCGTAGAACTTCTCCTTGCCGCCGCAGCGCGCCATCATCGCCGCGCGCAGGCCCGCCTCGTCGAACGGAAAGTCGCGGAACACCAGCTTGACCTTGCCGGTATCGACGAACTCGGACTTGATCTTGGGCAGCGTATCCAGATGGAAGCGCTGGCAGTGCGAGCAGGTGAGCGAGGCGTACTCGACGATCGTCACCTTGGCGTCGGGCGATCCCAGCACCATGTCGTCGGCGGTGATTTCGGGCGCGGCGCCGGATTGCGCCACCTGCGGCTGCGACGCCGGCGTTGCGGGCGCGACAATGAGCGCCGACCCGGCGCTCGCCCCGTTCTTGGCCAGGAACCAATAACCGGCGCTACCGCCGGCAACGATTCCGACCGCGGCAATCGCGATCAGACTCCAAGAGGCACGCACGGTTCACCCTCCATCTGTTTGAGCAATCTACATTTTGGTTTCACGGCATCAAGGCGACATGCCGGAAACCCACGATTTACAAGGGATTATCGGGCTTTTTTGTGGCTAGGCGCGCCCTTTGCCGATCACGACGCGCCCAAGCCCGGCCAGCGCATCACGCAAAGACTCGTCGCCAACCCCTTCCAACTGCCGGAAAAGGGCGCGCTCCTCGGCGGCTCCCGGCCGGCGAATCGTCGGGACCGTGGACGCCGGGTTCCGCCGCGCGCCGCCCGCCGGTCCCTGGCGCAATTTCAGGCGCTTGACCGCCCGGTAGCCGAAATGCGCGTTGATGCGCTCGAGAATGCGCGGCTCCATGTGTTGCAGCTCAACCGCCGCCGCTCCCTCGGCCTTCAATTCCAGCACCGCGCCGTCGTCCTCGGCCGATTCCTTGGCCGGTTCCTTCGCTTGGGGCCGGTCGCGGGTCAGGCGCAGCGGTGTTACGGCGCCGGCCAGCGCCGGGCCCATGATCGCCTCCCATTCCGCCAGCAGCGCCGCCAACGCCATGCCGCGCTTGCCGAGCGCCGCCTTGGTGACGGCCGGCAAGGTGGCGGCCAATGAACGCATCCTGGATTGGCGGTCGTTCAAGGTCTGGGTTCCTGCGCTATAGTCGGCACATTCTATCCGTGGGGTCCGGTCAAGGCGAATGCAAGCCCCTAGGCCTATCGGGATCGTGAAGGCGTTGCTCGGCTGGTACGACCGGCATCGCCGCGTGCTGCCCTGGCGCGCGCCGCCGGGGACCCGGCCCGACCCGTATCGCGTCTGGCTCAGCGAGATCATGTTGCAGCAGACCACCGTGCCCACGGTGGGCAAACGCTTCACGCAGTTCCTAAAGCGCTGGCCGCGCCTGGCCGATCTCGCCGCCGCCGGCTTGGACGAGGTGCTGCACGAATGGCAAGGCCTGGGCTACTACGCCCGTGCGCGCAATCTGCACGCCTGCGCCATCGTCCTGACGCGCGATCATGGGGGAAGGTTTCCCGAGGATGAAGCCGCCCTCAACGCCCTGCCGGGCATCGGCGCCTATACCGCCGCCGCCATCGCCGCCATCGCCTTCGACCACCGGGCAACCGTGGTGGACGGCAATGTCGAGCGCGTGGTGGCGCGGCTCTACGCCATCGCAACGCCCCTGCCGCGGGCCAAGGCCGCGATCCGCGCCAAGGCAGCGTTGCTGGCACCCAGCCGCAGGCCCGGCGATTTCGCGCAAGGTATGATGGATTTGGGCGCCACGGTCTGCGTGCCTGGCAAGCCGCGCTGCGATCTCTGCCCCTTGTCACGCCAGTGCCTGGCCCGGGCGCGCGGCATTGCCGCCGAACTTCCCGCCCGCGCGGCGAAGAAAGCCAAGCCGATGCGCCGGGGCGTGGCGTTCTGGATCGAGCGGCCCGACGGCGCGGTGCTGCTGCGCCGCCGGCCCGAGAACGGCCTGCTGGGCGGGATGATGGAGATTCCCTCGACGGAATGGCGCGCGGGCGATGCCGCGCTGGTACGCGGGCAGGCGCCGGTCGCGGCGCGCTTCCGGCCCCTATCGGGGGCGGTGCGGCACGAATTCACCCATTTCAAGCTGGAACTCAGCGTCATGCTGGGGCGCGCCGGCGCCGGAACCAAAGCGCCGGATGGCGCGGTGTGGTGTCCGGCCGACCGCCTGGGCGATCACGCCTTGCCGACGGTGATGAAAAAGATCGCGCGCCACGCCCTCGACTCGCGAAGGTAATGCGGCGCGCGACTTTTAGGATTCTCGGATCAGTGCCAGGCCGGGCGCACGTTCAGCACGCGGCCGTCATAGGCGCCGACGGTCAGGACCACGGGCCGGCCCCAATTGTCGCGGGCGCGGGCATGGTAGACGCCGCCGCGGCCCAGCTCCACGTCGTGCACGGCGCTGAAGCCGTGGATGCGCAGCGTGCGCCGGACCTGGAACTCGTTCAGCACCGGCGCATAGGCCACGTAAGGCGGCGGCGCTACGACGCGCGGCGCCGGGTAATGATTGCGGCGCCAGTCGCGGTCCCAATTGTTGTCGGCCAGCGCCGGCGCGGCGGCAAAGCCGATGAGGCACAGCGAAAGGAGGGCGGGGCGGATTTTGCTGATCATGGTCGTTCTCCCGTTGGCTCATGTCCCGGTTTCTTTCCGGTTTCACGTCCGGGATGCGTCCCTCCTGCGGCCGCGGACGTCTTTTCGAACGCGGTAAGGATCGCTTAACGTGGCTGAACGCGGGCTGAACGGTCCGGCGCGGCGATAACCCTTAACCCCCTCTAATCAATCAATATTCATTTGCCGTTCAGGCAGCTATGATACGCCTCGTGCCATGCGTGCTGCACCGGCCTTAGCGTTCGGCCTAGCCCTCGCGCTCGCCGCCCCAGGGGCGCGGGCGGCGGGTGGCTATGCCCTGGGCATGGCGCCGGTCGCGCATGTCGGCCCGGTATTGGCGATCCAGCAGGGACTTCTGCCGCTCGACCGTATCCTGCCGGTCGTGCATCGCACGGTGCCCGGCCGGGTGCTGGACGTGCAGGTTGTGGGCGGCGCCTATCGCGTAAAGGTGTTGACGGCCAACGGCCGCGTCGCCCAAGTGATGGTGGACGGGCGCAGCGGCCAAGTGCTTCGCGTCGACTGAAGGGGCGGGTGGGGGACTAGATGCGCATTCTGGTGGTGGAAGACGATCCCGACTTGTCGCGCCAGATGAAGGCGGCGTTGAGCGGCGCCGGCTACGCGGTTGACCACGCCGGCGACGGCGAGGAAGGCCATTACCTGGGCGATACCGAGCCTTACGACGCGGTGGTGCTGGATCTCGGCCTGCCGGTGATGGATGGCGCCGCGGTCTTGCGCAAATGGCGCCAGGCCGGCAAGTCGATGCCCGTGCTGATTCTTACCGCTAGGGACGGCTGGAGCGAGAAGGTGGCGGGGTTCGACGCCGGCGCCGACGATTACGTCACCAAGCCGTTCCGCATGGAAGAGTTGCTGGCGCGCCTGCGCGCGTTGATCCGCCGCGCCGCCGGCCACTCCACGCCGGCGATGGCATGCGGGCCGGTTACGCTCGACACCTCGACCAGCCGGGTCGAGGTCAACGGCCAGGCGATCAAGCTGACGGCGCAGGAATTCAAGGTGCTGGCCTATCTGATGCATCACCGCGATAAGGTGGTCTCGCGTACCCAGCTTACCGAGCACATCTACGACCAGGATTTCGACCGCGACTCGAACACGATCGAGGTTTTCATCGGCCGCTTGCGCAAGAAGCTGGGCGTGGACGTGATCGAAACGGTGCGCGGCCTGGGCTATCGCCTCAGCGAGCCGACGGGCAGTCAGCGGACCGAATGATCCCCGCTTGGGGCGTGCGGCAGCGTCTCGGCGACGCCGGCCAGCAGATCGGCCAGTGGTGGCGGGCCGGGTTCGGCATGAAGGGCCGCTCGCTCGCCTTCCGCCTGGTGCTGCTGTCCACCTTGTGGATTTTCGGTGCGCTGTTGGCCGGGTCGGTCGTGCTTACCGGCCTGTTTCGCGACTATGTCGATCGCAATTTCGATTCGCGCCTCGAGGTGCTGCTGGACGGCCTGGTGGCGCTCAGCGAAATCGAGTACGGGCAGCTGGCGCTGTCGCGTTCGGCCGGCGAGCCGCGCTTCGACGTGCCCTATTCCGGCTGGTATTGGCAGATAGCCGACCGCGACGGGGTGCTGCAACGCTCGCGCTCGCTGTGGGACCGCGCCTTGACCCCCCGGCGCGGCGACGGCACCACCGTCCTGCGCTACGACACGACCGGGCCGCAGGACCAGCAATTGCGCACCGTCGAGCGCGCCATCCAGCTTCCGGGGTCGGCCAGCACGTTCTACTACCAGGTGGCCGGCGACCGTGTCGAAGCGCTGGCCGACATCCAGGAATTCGAAAGCGTGCTGGGCTGGGCGCTGGGCGCGCTCGGCTCGGGCCTGTTGGTGGCGGTGCTGCTGCAGGTGCGGCTGGGCTTGCGGCCGCTCAGGCGCATCGGCGAGGCGCTGGCCGAGATCCGCTCCGGCCGGACCGAGCGGCTGGTGGGCGATTTTCCGCAGGAGGTGACGCCGCTTGCCGACGAGCTCAACCAGTTGCTCGAACACAACGCCGATGTAGTGCGCCGCGCGCGCACCCATGTCGGCAACCTGGCGCACGCGCTGAAAACCCCGGTGGCGGTGCTGGCGAACGAGGCCGACGCCGCCGGCGACAATCCGCTGGCCGAGATCGTGCGCCGGCAAGGCGGGGTGATGCGCCGGCTGGTGGATCATCACATGGCGCGCGCTAGGGCCGCGGCCTCGGTCAACGTGCTGGGCGTGCGCACGGAGCTCAGGCCCGTGATCGAGGCCTTGTGCCGCACGCTCGAGCGCATCCATGCCGAGCGGCACATCAGCGTCGACTATGAATGCCCCGAGGGCCTGGCGTTCCGCGGCGAGCGGCACGATTTCGAGGACCTGTTGGGCAATCTGGTGGACAACGGCTGCAAATGGTCGCGCCGGCAGGTGTTCGTTAAGGCGGAAAACCGTGACGGCTGGATCGTCATCACCGTGGACGACGACGGGCCGGGGCTGCCCGCGGACAAGCGCGACGAGGTGTTCCAGCGCGGCATAAGGCTGGACGAGGCCACGCCCGGCACCGGCCTCGGGCTTTCCATCGTCAACGACGTGGCGGCGCTTTACGGCGGATCGATCGACCTCGACGACTCGCCCCTGGGCGGCCTGCGCGCGATCCTGACCCTGCCGGGGTTCTAGGAAGCTAGAGCGCCGGGAGCAGGTTCGGCAGAAATCGCCGGATCGCGGGCCGCACGAACCGGCCATAGAGCCAACCGCAACACGCGCCGATCGCGGCGGAGAACGCGAACGGCGCGGCGAGGAAAGGGGCGGATATAACGGCCTTGATGGGATAGTAGCTATCTATAGAAGCATTCAGGATCGTATGTACGATTACCCACGCCGCTATGGAGCCGAGGGGAATGAAGTTTCCAGGGGAGGTGACCACGGCAAGCGAATAGTAATAGGCAAAAACCGCGATGAACGACGGAATTCCGGCGATAGCACCGAGCAGCCGGCATCGCCACACGAAATTCTCCGGCCGGTCGTAGAATGCGGGGTCGCCGTGCCTCCGCCGCCCGCAGCGGCGGCACCAGAACGGCCCACTCAGCCATGTCAGTCCGCAGATGAGGCCGATGCTGCCCCATAGCGCCATCGATGGCCGAGGAAAAAAAATCCAGTCGTCAAGCAGAAACGACAGCCAACCTCGTAAATCGCGCATGGGATTTACGTACGGGTCAAGAAGAGCGGACAATGTATGCATTGGGACGTGTACAATATGGTAGAGCAACGGCGTGGTTGCCGCCGCGATAAAAAAAATTATCCCACTCTCCCGCAATCGCATCGAAATACGCGTGGTTGCCTCACGGCTCATGGCTTAGGTCTCATTGCCTGATTGCCAGCATGTGATGCTCACAGCGTCTCAAATGAATTGTACATAATCTTGGGAGATGCAGCGTAAATCGTCTGCAAACGCCTTGTTTTCGACAAGGCAAAGCCGCAATAGAGCGAGCACAAACTACTCTTCGCGCCTTGGCATCTCCTCGTCGCGGTAGAATCGAATCTGCGGGTAGGTTCGATTGCCTCCAAAAAGATCGACCGTGCCGTCCATATGGGTTTTCCAATTGGATTTGATCGGGAAGCTCTTGGCGAAGCCATACTGCTCCATCGCCAGGCCCCCGAGCCCCATCGGCTGCGGCAACTCGAAATCATAGCGGTCGTCGATTCCGTGGTCGATGACGCCCGAAAGCTGCAGCTGGCCCCCTTGGCGCTTCGCGCGCAAATCGCCGACCGACTTCACATTGGATTTTCCGAGAGAGAGGAAAAGGTCGTGCCAGGCTTCTCCGCCGATCGGGGCGCCTTTGCTTCCCTTGCTGCTATTGAAGTCATAGTCGTGCCAAAGTAGTTGCCCTAGCCTCTCAGGGGAATACCCTCCGAAACTGCTGCTCCATTCATCCGAAAGTCGCGCTTCTTCGCCGTCGCGCAGGGCATTCAGCTTGTTGATGGCATCAATGACGCTTCGCTGATCGGGTCGATAGTCGTGAATACTATCGGTAAGCGTTTTCACGAATCGGCCAAGGTTTTGCCTTTCAGCGTCTTGAACCTGTTGGTGACCTAACAGAAGGCCTGGGTCTACCGTCACGGGCTCGCCGCTGCCGTCGAGATAGTGTTGAAGTAGCTGACGCGACAATGGCAGCACGCCATAGTCGCGCGCATACTGGACGACTCCATGCAAAGTGGTCTCGAAATCGCGCATGGCGTCGTATCCCGGATGCGTCAGACGCGGACGCGGATCGAGCCGGGGCCGGTAAGTAGTGGGGTCGCTCAACTCCACAGACCATGTGGGAATCTTTGTCAATTCCAGGAAGCCTTCGGGGGAAACGCCTGACGCCCTTGAAAGCGCCCGGAAATCCGGCCGGTCCGGCATCGGCCAGCCTACGCGCGGCCCGGGATGTAGCGGGTGGGTCGGAAATACGATGGATGATGAGGGTGGCGGGAAATTCTGTCGGTCATAAGGCGCAGAAAAAACGTCGGTCACGAAGCTTGCCCCTAATATGCGGTCCATGATTAGTGTTCATGGTATGTTCTTATAGTCGATTTGTCAATACAATTCGAATTATAGCAATTCTAAGCGCCATCGGAGTTAAGCCGCGCGGCTCAGGTCGACCACGCGCTCCGGCGGGAAGGTCACGGTCACGGTGGTGCCTTTGCCGGGCTGGCTTTCCAGCACCAGCGTTCCGTCGTGCAGTTCCATCAGGCGCTTCGACAGGGGCAGGCCGAGGCCCGAGCCCGCGTATTTGCGGGCAAGGCTGTTGTCCACCTGGCCGAATTCGGCCAGCGCGGTGGGAATATCGCACGCCGCGATGCCGATGCCGGTATCGCTGACGGCGATGGCAATGCCGCCCGGCGCGGTCTTGTCGATCGACAGGATCACCTTGCCGTCGCGCGGCGTGAACTTGACCGCGTTGGAAAAGAGGTTCAGCAGCACCTGGCGAATGCGCCGCGCGTCGCCGTGCAGATACGGATGCTCGACGGCAAAGGCGGTCGACAACGCCACGCCGGCCTCGTCGGCCTTGGGCTGCATCAATTTCACCGTCTCCTCGGCCAGGACTGCGAGGTCGATGTCCTGCTCGTCCAATTGCATCGCGTTCGCTTCCAGTCGCGTCACGTCGAGAATGTCGTTCACCAGCCCCAAAAGATGCATGCCGGCGTGCCGGATATCGGACACGTAGCTCTGTTGTTTCACGTCGAGCTTGCCCGATATCTCCGCCGACAGAAGATCGGCAAAGCCGATTACGGCGTTGAGCGGCGTGCGCAGCTCGTGGCTCATCGTGGCGAGGAAATGGGTCTTGGCCCGGCTGGCGGCGTCGGCCACGGCCAGCGCCTGCTTCAGGGTCGTGCCGGTCGATTCCAGCTTTTCTTTCGTGGCCTCGAGCTCGGCGACCGCGGCTCTCAGGCGCACCGCCTCGCGCGCGGATATCGCGGCGAAGCGTTGATCGACGGTCGAGGCGACCAGCGCGATGCCCGCGGTCATCAGCGTCGACAGCGCGATGCCGGCGGCCATCCACTGGTCCGGCAGGCCCTCGTCCTGGACGAAGACGATCGGATCGTGCACCAGCTCGGCGGCGCCCATCGCCGTGAAATGCATGCCGCAGATCGCCAGGGTCAGCAGCAGCGCCGCGACCGTCCTTTGGCGGATGGTATCGGCGCTTTGGGCGCGGCGCATGGCCAGCGCGCCGAATACGACGCCGATGACCAGCGACGCCGGCGCCAGCACCGGGTCGAATTCCAGCCGCCCGGGGAATTGCAGGCCGTACATGCCGGTGAAGTGCATGCTGAAAATACCGACGCCGACCACGGCCCCGCCGAACCAGGCGCTCCAGCTTCCGGTGCCCAACGCGGCGATGGAAAACCCGACGCCGGTGACCGCAACGGCGATGACGATCGACAGGAAGGTCAGGAACGGCCCGTAGGAGATCGGCAATTCGGGCTGGAACGCCAGCATGGCGACGAAATGGGTCGACCAGATGCCGACGCCGGTGACCACGGCGGTGGCCGCCAGCCAGCGCACCCGCGCCCGATTCGAGGCGCCGGCGGCATGCGCGTAAAGGCTGAACGCCGTGTTGGTGGCGAACAGGCAAATAACAGCGGCCAGCAGCACCAGGCGCAGGTCGTGCTGCTCCGTCAGGCAAGCGTAAATGCGAAGCATGGCGGGTAAAAAGTAAGTAAGTAGAATTAAGAATTGGTTAATTTAGCGCGTTGCAGTTACCTAACGCACCGCCATATGCAATCAATGGGGGTGGAGAGGGGCGGCGACCGCTAGTTCAGGCGTGCCCTTAACTGCTGGCGCAGCAGGTCGATCGGCACCAGCCCGGCATCGGTCTGAATATGCCAGAAGGTCCAGCCGTTACAGGCCGGTGCGCCCTGGACATGGGCGCCGATGCGGTGGATCGACCCCGTGGCGTCGGCCGCCACCACGCTGCCATCGGCGCGCACCTTGGCGCAATGCCGCCGGTTGGGCGCGTAGAGCAGGTCGCCCGGCTTCAAAAGTCCGTGTTCGATCAGCCAGCCGAAGGGAATGCGCGGCTCCTCGCGCTTGGACGGCGTCGCCTCGATCGCCTCTTTGGTCGCGGGCTCGACCGCCGCCACGCGCTCGCGCGCCCAGGCGGCGTAGCGCGGGTCGCGCTCGATGCCGATGAAGCGCCTACCCAGGCGCTTGGCCACGGCCAGCGTGGTGCCGGTGCCGGCGAAGGGATCGAGGATGGTATCGCCCGGCTTGGACGCGGCCAGCACGGCGCGATAGAGCAGCGCCTCGGGCTTCTGCGTCGGATGTACCTTCTCGCCGCTCGCCTCGCGCAGGCGCTCCGGGCCGCTGCACAGCGGGATCAGCCAGTCGCTGCGCATCTGCAGGTCTTCGTTCAGCGCCTTCATCTGCCGGTAGTTGAAGGTGTAGCGCGCGTCCTGGCTGCGCGCCGCCCAGATCATGGTTTCGTGCGCGTTGGTGAAGCGCTTGCCGCGGAAATTCGGCATCGGGTTGGTCTTGCGCCAGACGATGTCGTTGAGAATCCAGAAGCCCAAATCCTGAAGCTTGGCGCCGACGCGGAAGATGTTGTGGTAGCTGCCGATCACCCACAGCGCGCCGTCGGGCTTCAGCACCCGGCGCGCTTCGGTCAGCCATTCCTGGGTGAAGCGGTCGTAAGCCGCGAAATCGGCGAACTGGTCCCAGGCATCGTCGACGCCGTCGACGCGCGAGTTGTTCGGCCGCAGCAATTGCCCGGTGAGCTGAAGATTGTAGGGCGGGTCGGCGAAGATCATGTCCACGGACCCGGCGCCGAGGCCCGCCATCAGCTTCACGCAGTCGCCCACCAGCACGCGGTCGAGCGGACCCGGCGCGGCATCGTTTACCGCGGCGCTCTGTTGGGAAACCTGTGGGCGACCCTGTGGATAATCCATTGGCGCGCATGGTGATTCGGCGACCCTGCACAGTCAAGAATTATCGTTGAATCAATAGGTTGTGTACCGGAGCGAAGGTGACTCTGTGATGTGGTGTCGGGCCGTGTTGGGTTAACGCTTTCAAATGCTCCGCGGTGCCGTAACCCGCGTTGCGCTCCCAGCCATAGAGCGGGTGGACGAGCGCCAGGCCGGCCATCATGCGGTCGCGCGCGACCTTGGCGACGATCGACGCCGCGGCGATCGACAGCGACTTGCCGTCGCCGCCGATCACGGCCCGGGCGGGGCAGGCAAGGCCGGGCAGGCGGTTGCCGTCCACCAGCGCATAGGCGGGCGCGCGGCCCAATGCCAAGCTCAGCGCGTCGCAGGCCCGGCGCATCGCCAGTAGCGTGGCTTGCAGGATGTTGAGCCGGTCGATCTCCGCGACCGAGGCTTCGCCCAGGCCGATGACCGCGCAGGATTGCAATTCCCCGGCGATGCGCTCGCGTTGGGCAGCTTTCAGCTTCTTGGAATCGTCGATGCCCTGGGGAATGCGCGCCGGGTCCAGCACCACGGCGGCGGCGAGCACGGGCCCGGCCAGCGGCCCGCGCCCCACCTCGTCGATGCCGGCGACGGGCAGGACTCCAAGCGCGCGCTCAAGCGAGAAATCGGGCATGGCTCAAGGATAGCGCCCCATGCGATTCGACTACAGCCCCAGGGCCAGCTGGTCCCCGGCCTGGGGCGGCGGGCGGAACTTCGACGTGTCGAGCCCACGCTCGGCCTTGTTCAGCCCGAGCTTGCGGCAGGCCGACTTGAATCGCTGGTGGATCAGCTGAGCATAAGGGCCGCTGCCTTTCATGCGCAGGCCGAACTCGTTCTGGTACGGCTTGCCGCCGCGCGTCTCGCGGATCAGGTCGAGCACGTGCTTGGCCTTGTCGGGGAAATGCGCCGCAAGCCATTCCTCGAACAGGCCTTTGATCTCCAGCGGCAGGCGCACCAGCACATGCCCGGCCGAGCGCGCCCCGGCGGCCGCGGCGGCGGCCAGCACGCGCTCCATCTCCATGTCGTTGAGCGCCGGGATGATCGGCGCGTTCATGACGCCCACGGGCACGCCGGCAGAATTAAGCTCGGCGATGGCCTTGAGACGCCGCGCGGGCGTCGAGGCGCGCGGCTCCATCACCCGCGCCAGCTCGCGGTCCAAGGTCGTGACCGACAGCGCCACCCAGGCGAGGTTGCGCCTGGCCATGTCCGACAGGATGTCGATGTCGCGCGTCACCAGCGCCGATTTGGTGACGATCGAGACGGGATGGTTGAAGGCCGACAGCACTTCCAGGATCTGACGGGTGACGCGGTGCTGGCGCTCCACCGGCTGATAGGGGTCGGTGTTGGTGCCCATCGCCATCACGTCGCAGCGGTATTTCGGGCTGCGCAGCTCTTTTTGCAACAGCGCCGCGGCGTCGGGCTTCATGGTCAGCTTGGTTTCGAAATCGAGCCCCGGCGACAGGCCGAGATAGGTATGCGTCGGCCGCGCGAAGCAATAGACGCAGCCATGCTCGCAGCCGCGATAGGGATTGATCGAACGGTCGAACGGAATGTCGGGCGAGTCGTTGCGCGCGATGATCGTGCGCGTGGTGTCGATGGCCACAGTGGTGCGGGGCGAGGATGGTGGATCGGTGTCGTCGTCGGGCGCCGCCGCACCCTCCCAGCCATCGGCCACGGCCACGCGCTCATGGCTTTCGTAGCGCCCCGTGCGGTTGCTGACCGCGCCGCGGCCTTTGACGGCGCGGTCGGGCATGAGGCTGTCCGCCAAAGCCTGGTTTGGCGGCCTGTCCGGCAGCTTGGGGATCATAGGAAAACGCTAGCGCGGCCTTAGGAACAAATCAAGAACAATCAGAGCTGAGATCGTAAGCCAGGGAACTCCAGTCTGGTTTGACTGATCCTATCCAGGGGGATAGGATACAAAAATGAGCATTCACACCACCCATCCCGAAATCCAGAAGCGCCTGCGCCGCGCCGAAGGCCATCTACGCATGATCATCGGCATGATCGGCGAAGCGCGGCCCTGCCTCGACATCGCCCAGCAACTTCACGCCGTGGAAAGCGCGGTCAACAAGGCCAAGGTGGCGCTGATCCAAGACCACATCGACCACTGCCTGGAAAAGGCGATGGGGCCGATGAGCCGCGACGGCCGCGCGCCGCTGGCCGAGTTCCGCGAAATCACGAAATACCTATGACCGGGTTTACGTCGCTGTTGCAGCAGGGCGCGGGGCAGGCCTGGCTGTTCCTGCCCACGGCCGTGATGCTGGGCGCGCTGCACGCGCTCGAGCCGGGCCATGCGAAAACCATGATGGCCTCGTTCATCGTCGCCACGCGCGGCGGCGGGCGCGAGGCGGCGCTGCTGGGACTGTCCGCCGCGCTGTCGCATTCCCTGGTCGTATGGGTTCTGGCCGCCGTTGCGCTCACCTATGGCGACGCGCTGATCGCCGACAGCGCCGAGCCGTATATCCTGCTGGTCTCCGGCATCGCCGTGATGGGCATAGCGGCGTGGATGCTATGGCGCATCGGCGGGGAAGGCCGGGCGCGTCACGCGCACCATCATGATCACGATCACGGCGATGACGATGCCCACGCCCACGCCCACGCCCGCGCGCATGCCAGGCAGATCGAGCAATGTTTTGCCGGGCGCGCTTCCGGCCCGGGCCAGATCGTGCTGTTCGGCCTTACCGGCGGGCTGATGCCGTGTCCGGCGGCGGTCACCGTTCTGCTGGTGTGTTTGAACGTGAAGCAGATAACCCTGGGTGTCGGCATGGTCGCTTCGTTCAGCGCCGGATTGGCGCTGACACTTGTGGGCGTAGGCGTGGCCGCTGCCTGGAGCGTACGTCATGCCGAGCGCCGCCTGGGCAAAGTCGGCGATGCCTGGCTCAGACGGTTGCCCTATCTCTCGACGTTGCTGATGGCCGCGCTGGGCGCGATCATGGCGGCGATGGGTGCGGCGAGAATCTAACCGCGGTCAGTCCAAGGCGAATTGCCCGTCCAGCCATTCCTTGCGCGACGAAGCGACCGTCGCGGGATCGAGGATGTCGGCGATGCGAGTGCGGACATGGCGCAGGAAGGCCGTGCCGGCATCGCCTAGTTTTCCCGCGTCCACGGTTTCGGCCTTGAAGCGCGCTGCCCAGCTAGTGGTGCGCAGCCATGTCAGCCGCCGCATGGGGGCGAGCCAGGGCTTGAGGCGCAGCGCCAAGCTAACGTCGATGCGGCCGAGATGGTCGCGGTAGAAGCCGCGCACGTCGTCCGGCCCGAGGACTGCGCCGCAATCGATGTCCCAGGTGGTCGAAACGCGCAGCGTGGCATGGGCCAGGTCGATGGCGGGCGAGCCGTAGATCATCTTCTCCACGTCGACCAATATCGCGGCCCCCCGTGCGTCGATCAGGAAATTTCCGGGATGCGTGTCGCTGGCCACCAGCGTCACCGGCTGGTCCTTGCCCTTGGCGTCGGCGGCGAAGCGCCGCGCCCAGGCGATTTCCTCCGCCACCGCTTTCAGCGTTTCCGGCGCGGCACCCGCAGCTTTGAGGAACCCGGCGTTGCGTTCGACCACCTGCAGCGTGCCCAGCGCCGGATCGGCGTGATCCAGCAGCGGCGGGCGTTCGGCTGGCGGCGGCACCGGCAGGGAATGGATGCGCGCGAGGCAATCGGCGATGGCCGGCATCTCGCCGGGCACGCGTGGGGGGCGGCCCTTGATCTCCTCGATCACCAGCGCGCCCACAGGCAGGCCGGGCACGGGCGCGATGGCGGCGATCAGGCGCGGCACTCCAGCGCTAGCCCAGGCGCGGCGGAAGCTTTCGGCCTGATAGCGGATATAAGCACCACCATCCGCAAACTGGCCGGGGCGCGGCACCCGCGCCAGAAGCCCGCTCGATCCGATGCGCAGGTGGTCGTGGGCGATGCCCTTGTCGGGCAGTTTGTGCAGGTCGCGTGGGCCGATGGCGGAGAGCCCCGGCACGCCGGCCAGGGCCGCCGCCAGCGCCTGCAAATCCGTCATCGGCTAAATCAGCCGCCCCAGCTCGTGGCGGCGACGCGCAGGAAATTCTCGCCCAGGATGCCGCGAATATCGGCCTCGCCGTAGCCGCGCTTCAGCAGCGCCTCGGTCAGGCCGGGCATCTGCTCGGGCGCGACGTTGCGGCGATTGGGCGTGTCGTATTCGTTGCCGGGCGGCCACCAGCGGCGGCGGTCGAAGCCGGGCGGGTATTCGTCGCCGCCGCGATCGAACACGAAATCCAGCGCCACGCCGGCATGGCGCGGACCCACGCGCTCGGCGATGTAGTCGATGTGACGCACTACGGTTTCAATGCTGTTGTCGTTCTGGCCCAGGAAGATGCCGATGCCGGTGATGCCGATCACGCCGCCCGACTTGGCGCAGGCGTCGATCTGGTCGTCGCGCACGTTGCGCCCGTGCTGCTTCAGCGCGTGCACGCAGGTGTGCGAGAAGATCACCGGCCGCTTCGAGACTTCCATGATCTCCATGCTGGTGCGATGGCCGGTATGCGAGCAGTCCATCAGCATGCCCAGGCGGTTGATCTCGGCCACCACCTTGCGGCCGAACGGCGTCAGGCCGGTTTCGGCGTCATGGCAGCCGCCGCCCACGGCATTGTTGCGGTTGTACGCCAGGTGGATTTGGCGCACGCCCATGTCCCAATAGAGCGACAGCATGTTGGCGTCGCCGGCCAACATGTCCGAGCCTTCGAGGTCGAACGTGACCGCGAGCTTGCCCTCGGCCTTGGCCCGGCGCACGTCCTCGGCGTTGGCGGCCAATGTGAAATCCTGGGGATAAGCGGTGATGCCGGCGCGGAACCCGGCGATCACGCGCATCACCTGCTCCACGGGATTGAAATCCATGCCGACATTCACCGACACGTAGTCGATGCCGGCGTCGCGGTGGCGCTGCAACATCTTCATGTCGACGCCCGAGCGCAGGGGCAGGCATGAATGCCCGTCCCACACCAGCGCCGCGCGGTGCAGCTTTTCCGCCTCGGGCGATATCTTCCATTGGCTCATCGCGGTCAACCCGTCGCTTTCTTGGTCAAATGTTCTTGCAGGCGCGGCATCAGCTCGACGAAGTTGCAGGGACGGAAGCGGTTGTCGAGCTGGTGCACCAGTATCTCGTCCCACGCGTCCTTGCATGCCCCGGGTGAGCCGGGCAGGGCGAACAGATAGGTGCCGCCGGCCACGCCCGCGACGGCGCGGCTTTGGATGGTCGAGGTGCCGACCTTCTGGAAGCTGATCGTGCGGAACAGCTCGCCGAAGCCCGGTATCTCCTTCTCGAACACCTCATGGAACGCCTCGGGCGTCACATCGCGGCCGGTCACACCCGTGCCGCCGGTGGAGATCACCACGTCGACCGCCGGGTCGGCGATCCATTTCTTGAGCTGCGCGACGATGTCTTTGATTTCGTCGCGTACGATCACCTTGGCGGCGACGCGATGCCCGGCTTTCTCGATGCGTTCAGTCAGCGTCTGGCCCGAGCGGTCGTCGGCGGCTCCGCGCGTGTCGGACACGGTCAGAACCGCGATGTTGACCGCTAGGAACGGGCGGGTTTCGTCGATACGCGGCATCTTGTGTTTCCCGCTGCTGCCCCCGTACGGGCGCGGGCGTCAATTGGCGCTGGCGGCCACGTCGGGGCTGGATTGCGGATCGTAGCCCGGCCATTCGCCCGCCGCCAGAGCGTCGAGGGAGGGCGTCTGCTGGCCGAACCGCATGCGATAGATCCACATATTCGCCAGCACCCGCTCCACGAAGTCGCGCGTTTCGCGCGATGGGATCGTCTCGATGAACAGCAGCGGGTCCTCGCCGTGATCGGCGTGGCGTTCCCAGCGCCTAAGGTTCCCCGGCCCATAATTGTATGCCGCGACCATGCGGAACAGGTTCGGCCCGATCTCGCTGTCGCGGAACAGATGCGTCACATAGGCTTGGCCCAGCGCCAGGTTCAAGCCGGGATCGTACAGCCGGTCGTGAGACGGCAGGCTGGTATTGGTTTCGCGCGCGATGAAGCGCCCGGTGGCCGGCATAAGCTGCATCAGCCCGCGCGCCCCGGCGCGGCTCAAGGCGCGCGCGCGGAACCCGGATTCCTGCCGGATCAGCGCATGCAGCAGGGCGGTGTCGATGCTGTTCTCGCCCGCGGGCGACTGCCAGGGGAGAACCGGATACAGCGCCGAGTCTAGCGCCACGCTTTCGTTGCGCTGCAGGCGCTGCGCCAGTTCGATCATGGTGGACGGCGCGCCGATGCGCTGGGCCAGCGCGATCAGCGGCTGGATCGAATTCTGGATACGGCTGGCCGCGGCGCGCAGCTCCAAATCGGCGCGGTCGTGCTGGCCGATTTCTGCCAAAGCCAGCGCGCGCAGCACGCCCGGCTCGCGCGCCAGCGCCTGCATGTCGGCGACGTTCAAGCCCGGCTTCTGGAAGTTCAACCCGCTATCCAGGCCCAGCAGGCCGCGCGCCAGGATGCCGTAGAAGCTGCGGGGATGCTGCGCCGCGAGCTGCATCGACTGGATATAGCGTTGCGGATTGCCGGCGGCGTGGTGTGTGCGCCCGGCCCAGAAATACCCGGCCGCCACGCGCCAGGAATCGTTTCCAGGCGCGCCCGCGACCGCCTCGAACTGCCGGATCGCCTCGGCGTAGCGCTTCAGGCGCCAGGCGTTGAGGCCAGTGTTCCAGGCCTGTTTCACGCCGGCTTGGCTGAGGTGCGACGGGTTGGCGGGGCTGGGGGCGGGGCTGGCGCTGTCGTCGGCCGCGACGGCGTCGTCCATCGCCGGGTTGGGCGCCTCGGCGAACTCGGTGGTTTCGTCGTCTTCGTCCGCCACCACCGCCACCTCGCCGCCGCGGGCGCTACGCGACGCGGGGGCGGGCGGCAGCTTCGTGCCTGGCGGCAGCCGCTTCAACGCCAGCTTGTAGACGCGCTGCGCCTGCGGCAGGTCGCCGTATTCCGACAGCCAGGCCGCGAGTTCGCGGTAGGGCGTGCGATAGTTCGGGCCCAGATAGCGCTGGGCCAGCACATGGCCGAGCAGGCGCTTGTCCTTAAGCTTGCCGATCAGCCGGTCGGCGTCGGCGATGCGTGCCTGGTCCTGCAGGCGGAATATCTGGGCATAGCTCGCCGCGTCGGCGTCGGACAGGATTTTGGGCAGGGCGGCCTGGCGCTGCGCGTCGCCGTTGACCGCGGTTTGCGCATGCGCAGCCGCCGCGCCCAGCAGGCACGCAACCAGAGCGGCGGCGCAAACGCGTCGCATCCACGTCCGATGCATGGATTTCCTGACCCTGTAGTGCTTCCCCGGTCAGCGTGACTAAAGGAATTCGCCCGATCCGGCAAGCTTCGGCGACGTGTCCGGCGTGCGGCCTACCGCTAAGTCATTGACCTGAAGGAATTGTGATCGCCGCTCGTTAATGAATCTGCGCCAGGCGCTGCTTGATGGTCAGCAGGTCGCGCCAGACCTCGCGCTTGAAGACGGGGGTGCGCAGCAGATAGGCGGGATGGAAAATCGCCATCGTCGGCACCGGGCGCGCCAGGCCGGGTGCCGCGAACTCAAACCACTGGCCGCGCAGCTTGGTGATGCCTGTCGTGCGGCCGAGCAGTGTCTTGGTCACCGATCCGCCCACCAGCACCAGGATTTCGGGCGACACCAGCTCGATATGCCGCACCACGAACGGCATGCACGAGGCGATCTCGGCGTCGGTGGGCGTGCGGTTGCCGGGTGGCCGCCAATAGACCTGGTTGGTGATATAGGCGTTGGCGCGGTCGAGCCCGATCCACTTGATCATGCGGTCCAGCAATTGGCCGCTGACGCCGACGAACGGCTTGCCCAGGCGGTCTTCGTCGCCGCCCGGCGCCTCGCCCACGAACATCACCTTGGCCTTGGGATTGCCGTCGTGGAACACTAGGTTGGTGGCCGTGGCCTTCAACGGGCAGCCCTCGAAGGCGCGTAGCGCGTCTTCCAGCTCCTCGATGCTGCGCGCGGCCGACGCCAGGTGATGCGCGTCCTGCGCCGCGGCGCTGACCGTCGGGGCAGGGGTGGCGGCCTTGGATATTGGTGGCTTTGCCGTTGCAACCGGCGTTCTGGCGGACTGCGGCACGGCGACGGGCGCCGGCTTGGCCGCGAGACGGTCGGGCGCGGTCTCGCCCACGAGCTCGTCCACGCCCATGTCGAGATACCATTTCAGCGCGGCATGCGGATCGGCGGGTTGCATCGTCATCGCGAAAAATCTCCGGCTCTAGGCGGCATGGCGCAACGCGCGCTGCACCGCCTCGGGCTCGCGGTCGATGATGGTCAGCAGCACGCGCGCCGCGCGGTCGGGGCGGCGGCGGCCTTGCTCCCAGGCCTGTACCGCCGTGATGTCCAATCCGAAGCGGTCGGCGAATTTCTTCTGGCTCAACTTCAGCTTCGCCCGTACGCGCGCCACGTCGATGCGAACCGGCACGTCGATCTCATAGGAAGGCAGCACGATCTCGCCGCGCACATGCGCCAACACCTCACGGAACCCCTCGACGATTTCCGCGCCGACCCGGCTGAAGTCGCGCCTGGATTCACGCGCCGATCGCAACGATGATTTGGCCGATTTCTTTCTTTTGCGCATCGGTCAGCTCCTTCTGGACGCTTTTAGCGTAAATCATGATGAAGTAAATCTCGCCCGCATGCGTGCGATAGAAATAGATGATCCTGGCTCCGCCGCTCTTGCCGCGGGAACCGCGCCGGGCCCGTGCCTTGCGCGCTCCGCCAGTGCCGCGGATGACGGGCCAGGCCTCGGGCGCCGCAACGATTTCCGCTTCAACTCCGGCACGTTCTTCGGCTGACAACAACCTCTCGGCGTGGCGTGAATACCGAGAAGTGTGGAAGACCCGCATCGCGTCATTATACGACATAGTCGTATAGCCATCAAGACTCTCCGGCAACGCCACGCTTTGCTCGATGCGCGCTTCCTGCTTTAATCCGGCCGCGAACCGGGGTGTGAGAGAAAATGGCGCGCGAAGTGATGCCGTACGACGTGGTGATCGTGGGCGCCGGGCCATCGGGCCTGGCCGCCGCGATCCGCCTGAAGCAATGCGCGGCCGAGGCGGGCAAGGAATTCGCGGTCTGCGTGATCGAGAAAGGCTCGGAGGTCGGCGCGCATATCCTCTCAGGCGCGGTGTTCGAGCCGCGTGCGCTGAACGAGTTGATCCCGGACTGGAAAGTCCGAGGCGCGCCGCTCGACACACCGGCGGGTGAGGACCGCTTTCTGTTTCTCACCGGCACGCGCGCGTTCCGCCTGCCCACGCCGCCGCAAATGCACAACCACGGCAATTACATCATCAGCCTGGGCAATCTGTGCCGCTGGCTCGCCAAACAGGCGGAGGAGTTGGGCGTCGAGATCTATCCAGGCTTCGCCGCAGCGGAAGTTCTCTACGACGAAAAAGGCCGCGTCGTGGGCGTGGCCACCGGCGACATGGGCATAGGCAAGGACGGCAAGCCCGGCCCCAACCACACCCCGGGCGTCGAGCTGCGTGCGCGCCAGACCGTGTTCGCCGAGGGCTGCCGCGGCTCGCTGACCAAGACCCTGTTCGAGAAATTCGGCTTACGCGATGGCGCCGATCCGCAGACCTTCGGCTTAGGCATCAAAGAGCTGTGGCAGGTCGATCCCTCGGCGCATCGCCCTGGGCAGATCACGCACACCATCGGCTGGCCCGTGGATACCGAAACCTATGGTGGTTCGTTCATGTATCACCTGGCAGCCAAGGACGGCGTGTGCCAGGTGGCGGTCGGGTTCGTGGTCGGGCTGGACTACGCCAATCCGTACTTGAGCCCGTTCGAGGAGTTCCAGCGCTTCAAGACGCACCCGGCGATCCGCCCGGTGTTCGAGAACGGCAAGCGCGTGGCCTATGGCGCTAGGGCGTTGAACGAAGGCGGGTTCCAGTCGATCCCGAAATTGACCTTCCCCGGCGGGCTGCTGATCGGCGACACGGCGGGGTTTCTCAACGTGCCCAAGATCAAGGGCAGCCATACCGCGATGAAATCGGGCATGGTCGCGGCCGAGGCTGTGTTCGACGCGCTGAAAGGTGGCGCGGAAGCGCCCGAGGTGACGTCGTATCCCGAGCGCCTGAAGCAATCCTGGCTGTGGGGCGAGCTTTACAGCGTGCGCAACGTGCGGCCCGGTTTCCGCTGGGGCCTGTGGGCCGGCCTGGTCAACGCGGCGATCGACACCTATCTGTTCCGGGGCAAGGCGCCCTGGACCTTCCATCACCACCCCGACCATGCCGCCTTGCGGCCGGCAGCGGCAAGCCAGCCGATCGGCTATCCCAAGCCCGACGGCAAGGTCAGCTTCGACCGGCTGTCCTCGGTTTTTATCAGCAACACCAACCACGAGGAGAACCAGCCGGCGCACCTGAAGGTGATCGACCAGACGCGCTGGTCGAAGCAGGTCAGCGCCGTCTACGATTCGCCGGAGCAGCGCTATTGCCCGGCCGGGGTGTACGAGGTGGTGCAGGAAAACGGCGTGAAGCGCCTGCAGATCAACGCCCAGAACTGCGTCCACTGCAAAACCTGCGACATCAAGGACCCGATCCAGAACATCGACTGGACCGTGCCCGAAGGCGGCGGCGGCCCCAATTACCCGAATATGTGACCGGGAATCGCCCAAATCCGGCCGGAATCGACCCGAAATTTCTGTCCACGGCGGTTGGCCGGAGCCGGCGGTTTGGGTTATCCTGCGGCGCAAACATTCCCCATGAAGGATTTGGAATGCTCCGTCATTTGCTGACTAGGGTGGCCTTTGGGGCGACCATAGGGGCGGCCCTGCTGGCCGCGGCCGGCGTGGTTTCGCCCGGCTTCCCGCCGGCCTGGGCCGATACCGCGCCCAAGGCGGCCGCCAAGCTGGCGCAACAGGAATCGACGCTCGGCAGCTACCTCGCCGGGAACCACGCCATCGCCGCCAACGACCGGGGTGCGGCGGCGGATTACCTGTTGAAGGCGCTGAAGCAGGATCCCGACAACGAGCAATTGCAGCGCCGGGTCATGTGGATGCTGATCGGCGCGGGTCGCGCGGCCGAGGCCGTGCCGCTGGCCGCCAAGCTCGCCGCGCGCGACAACGAAACGCCGATCGCCGCCATCCTGTGGGCGCTGGAGCGCGCGCGCGCCGGCGACTGGGCCGGGGCGCAGCAGCGCATGGCCAAGGCGCCGCAGAACAATCTCGGCAAGTTCCTGATGCCGCTGCTCCAGGGCTGGGTCGAAGCCGGCGCGGGCCAGACCGACAAGGCGCTCGAGACCATGAAGGGCGCGGGCGAGCGGTCCGGCAACGCGGTGCTGCGCGACCTGCATTCCGGCATGGTGATGGAGCTGGCCGGAAGACTGGACGACGCGGAAAAGCTGTATGCCCAGACCGTCATCGCCATGCCGCGCATGCCGCTGCGCATGGTCGAGGTGATCGCTGGGTTCTTCGAGAAGCGCGGCAAGATGGATGAGGCCGTGTCGCTCTACCGCGACTATTCCGCCGAAAACCCCGAGAGCTATTACGGCGAAATGCTGGTGAAGCGCGCGAAAGAAGGCAAGAAGGCCCCGCCGGTGGCGACCAACGCGCGCGAGGGCCTGGCCGAGGCGCTGTTCCATTTCGGCAGCGCCTTGCAGCAGGACCGTAGCGCCGATTTCGCGATGATCCTGGGGCGGCTCGCGCTTTACTTGCGCGCCGACCTGCCGGTGGCGCAGGTGATGGTTGCCAACATCCTCGAGGCGCAGCGGCGCGGCGAGGAGGCGAACCAAGTCTACCAGTCCATCTCGCCCAAATCCTGGCTCACCTGGTCGTCGCGGCTGCGCGTCGCCGCGAACCTGGAAGCGATGGAGAAGATCGCCGAGGCCGAAGCCCTGCTGCGCGCGATGGCGAAGGAATTGCCTGAGCGCACCGACGCGTTGACGCAGCTTGGCGGGCTGATGCGCACGAAAGAGCGCTTCGCCGACGCGGTGGCGGTCTATGACGACGCGGTGAAGCGCGTGCCGAAGGTGGAGCAGCGCCACTGGCCCTTGTTCTATTCGCGCGGCATCGCGTTGGAGCGCTCGAAGCAATGGCCGAGGGCCGAGGCCGATTTCATCCGCGCCCTCGAGTTGCAGCCGGAACAGCCCTACGTCCTCAACTACCTCGGATATTCCTGGGTGGATCAGGGCATCAATCTGGACCGCGGCATGGAGATGATCCGCAAGGCGGTCGAGCAGCGCCCGACCGACGGGTATATCGTCGACAGCCTGGGCTGGGCGCATTACCGCCTGAAGAACTACGAAAATGCGGTCGAGCATCTCGAGCGCGCGGTTGAGCTCAGGCCCGTCGATCCCACGATCAACGACCATCTCGGCGACGCCTATTGGAAGGTCGGCCGCACGATCGAGGCGCGCTTCCAGTGGCAGCGCGCGCAGGGGCTGAAGCCCGAGCCCGACCTGGCGGCGCAGATCGTCAAGAAGCTGCGCGAAGGCTTGAGCGCCGCGGCCCCCGGTCCGGGCGGCGGCTGACCTTGGCGTCGCGCCGCCCGCCGGCACGTCCTGCCGCTAAGCGGGCCGCCGCGAAAAAAACCCCGATCAAAGCGAAACGGGCGTCCAAAGCCGCGCCCGTGATGCGCAGCGGCTTTCGCGCCGCAGCGCCCGCCAAGATCAACCTTTATCTGCATGTCGTCGGCCGGCGCGACGATGGCTTTCACCTGCTCGACAGCCTGGTCGCCTTCGCCGACGTGCACGACACGGTCACGGCGGTGGAGGCCGACGATCTGACGCTCGCCGTCACCGGGCCGTTCGGCGCGTCGCTGGCGGCCGAGCCCGACAATCTGGTCTTGCGCGCGGCGCGCGCCCTGGCCTCGGCCGGCGGTGTCAGGCGCGGCGCGCGCATGCGCCTGATCAAGCGCCTGCCCGTGGCGTCGGGCATCGGCGGCGGCTCCAGCGACGCGGCGGCGGCCTTGCGCGTTTTGTCGGCGCTGTGGCGCGTGAAGCTAGCGAAGAACGATCTGCACAAGCTGGCGCTCGATCTGGGCGCCGACGTGCCGGTGTGCCTCGGCGGCCGGGCGCTCTATATGGGCGGCATCGGCGATGCGCTGGCCCCGGCGCCGGCCCTGCCGCGGGCCGGGCTGGTGCTGGTCAATCCGGGATCGCCGCTGCCCACCCCGCCAGTGTTCAAGGCGCGCCAGGGCGCGTTTTCCACAACCGCGCGTTTCGCCGACGCGCCGCGCGACGCGCGCGCGCTGGCTGGGATGCTGGAATCGCGGCACAACGACCTGACGCAGGCGGCGACGGGCCTGCTGCCCGCGATCGGCGCGGTGCTGGACGAACTGACCGCCTCGCCCGGTTGTCATCTGGCGCGCATGTCCGGCAGCGGCGCCACGTGCTTCGGCCTCTACGACGACCCGGCCGCCGCCGCCAAGGCCGCGACGGCAATCGCCAAGCTCCGGCCGGGCTGGTGGGTCGCCCCGGGGCGGCTGGTGGCCGACATCGCCGAAGTGCGGGCGGAAGTTTAGGGCCCATACCCTTACGGGCTGTTGTTAGCGGGCGTGGCCGGGACTAATGTGCGGCCCGGTTTTGGGGCGTAGCCAAGTGGTAAGGCAGTGGATTTTGATTCCACCATCCCCAGGTTCGAATCCTGGCGCCCCAACCAGCCAACCATTCTCTCCTCACGTTTTACCCTGGGACGCCAGAAATGGCGCAGAACTGCGCCATCCTTCGTAGAACGTCACACCAGAGAACGGCGAACTCCGGCGAGCCTGGCGCAAGCGGCACATTTCTCTCTGTTGTGAGGTTTCAGGTGTGTCGTTTGCCCGAGACGAGTCGGACGGCTAGCGCAATTTGAAGCCCAGTTGGCGCCGTTGGGCGTCCCATTCTACGGGAAGATCGATACGTCTTACTAACGCCGTCGCGGTCAGTTCCGCGGGCTGTGTTCCCTTGGATATGGCTTCGACTATGTCGGGTGCTAAGAATACCAATGGCATGACGTTGCTAATATAGCGCTTGTCGACCCCCTCGCGCTTTGCCAGATCCCCGATCGAAGCTTCCCCCGTGATAAGCGCCTCGAAGCAACGATGTGCGCGGCTGATCTCTTTCAGCATTGTCGTGTCGGCCTTTGTGGGTGGCGGCTGGTCGCTCTCGATCACAAGGCGCATCTCAACACCACGGCGCTTCATCTTTAACGGCACGGTCTTTGTAAGAGTAGCGGCTGTACCAGCAATGGGCCGCATCAATATCGCAAGGCGCAAGGTATCCTCGCCGAGATCGGCACGATCGATCAGCGCGCCCAGCGCCGCGCTGCGGTCAGTCTCAGATTGCAGCTTTGCTCGGAAACGGGATGCTTCCTGAATAATGCTCGGCATCTTGCTTGATGGGATCTTTGCTTCCTCAAGTGCTGAGGTAATAGCAGAACGAACACCTAGGAGGGTGGCTGCTTCGTGGGCGATAATCTTTTCAATTTCTATCGCTGGCAGGCGCCACCCCTTGTCCTTGGCTTCTCCTGTTATCAGTGGGCGGGAGACATAGTAGCGATATCGCCGACCATGATTCCTCGTGTGGCTTGGCGTGAGGCGATTGCCCGCTTCGTCGAATAGCTTGCCTAGCAGCGGGCTGCTCTCGACCTTTCGTGGCTGCCGCCGGCCCGGGCCGCCTTCTCTAAGGGCAGCCTGAGCCGCCTCGAATAGATCGCGCTCTAGGATCGGCTCATGATTACCAGGGTATCGCTGGCCCTTGTGCCGGATCTCCCCGACATAGATCGGGTTGCCAAGAAGGGCATAGAGCATTCCACGGGACACGTTGTTACCACCAGCCCTCGCTCCGGTTCCATAGGTTCGGGTTTTCGAACGGATATTGTCTCGGGCCAACTCTGCCTTGAGCAACTGGACGCTGCCGAGTTTCAAGTAGCGCTCGAAGATATGGCGTACGGTCTTTGCCTCGCCGGGGTTGATCAGAAGCTTGCGGTCCTTTACCTCGTAGCCGAGCGGGGTCACCCCGCCCATCCACATGCCCTTCTTCTTGGAGGCAGCGATCTTGTCCCGGATCCTCTCGCCCGTGACCTCGCGCTCGAACTGCGCAAAGGAAAGCAGGATATTGAGTGTCAATCGTCCCATCGAAGTTGTGGTGTTGAACTGCTGGGTTACTGCCACGAAGGACACGCCATGTTTGTCAAAGATCTCGACAATCTTGGAGAAATCCATCAGGGACCGGGTGAGCCGATCTACCTTGTAGACCACCACCGTGTCGATCTGGCCCTGGGCGATGTCGGCGAATAGTCGCTGAAGGGCAGGGCGCTCCAGCGTGCCGCCGGATAGCCCTCCATCGTCATAGGCGGTCTTGATGAGCTGCCAGCCCTCGTTCTGCTGACTGCGGACATAGGCCTCGCAGGCCTGCCGCTGGGCATGCAGTGAGTTGAAGTCCTGCTCCAGCCCCTCTTCCGAGGACTTACGGGTATAGATCGCGCAGCGCCTTGCCTTGCTCATCGACGCTTGAGCCCGAAGAAGGCAGGGCCGGACCAGTGGTTACCGGTAATCACCTCCGCCACCTGAGAAAGCGACCGATAGAGCTTGCCGCGGTAGGTCACCCCCTTGTCGATCACCGTGACCTGATGGGTGACCCCGTGCCATTCCCGCAGCAGCACGGTGCCTGGCCGGGTTATTCGTTTGGGAGGGGCTGCTGTGTCGCCCAGCAGCATCCGGCGGGTGGCAGGGCTTAGACCTCCGTAAACCCGTTCCTGAAGTTTGTAGGCGATGGCCCGGATCAGCAGACTGTGGGAGCAGCTCTTGGGAGGCGCTCGCCGATAGAGCGCCTCCCACCTAGCGATCAGGGCCGGCCGGTTCATGCCGGGGAGCGCGGCCAACTCCCCGGCCAAGTAAAGGCGACGCATCAGCGGATGCGGTAGATCAGCACCCCAGCTGGGTTCTTCTTACTGGTCACCTTGAGGCCGAGTTTCTTTTTGAGCAGCCCGGAGATCGCCCCTCGGACGCTGTGGGGCTGCCAGTCCAGAGCCTTGGTCAGTTGCTCGATCGTGGCACCGCTATCGCGCTTGAGCATCGTGATCATCCGGGCTTGCTTGCTGCTGGTGCGGGCCGGCTTCTTGGGTGATCGGGGATTCGCCGAACCCCGTTTGTGATTCTGCTTCGACTTGGCGGGGGTGCCAGACGTAGTTTTGGGTTGTTCGGTCTTGGGCGGGGCAGATTGAGTTTCTGGTTCCTGGTCGGTCATCGGGGCCTCCATCCACGACGCCACGAGATTGCGGCGCCGGCACGGCCCCAGGCCCGGCCGTCCCTAGAGGCGGTCCGGGCAGCGCTCCTTCATGAGCGACGCCCCCTTCCATCGCTTCCTGTCGAGCAAAGCGCCAGAGGAATTGCAGCAGTTCTATTGCTTTGAGCGGCCGCAGAGGATCATCTTGTGATCGAGCAGTCCACATGATGGTTGGCCTGTCGACAGGGAATCACCTTGAGGAGAGACAAAACAATATGGCAAAGACGCTTAAGACCATCCCCGCCTTACACGATCCCAGCTGTAAGTTTCATCTGGGATTAACGCGGTGCTTGGTCGCAGCAATCGCAGAACGCACGTTTGAAAAACAAAGCGAAGGATTGCTCGCGTGAGGCGCATCAGGGTACCGATATCAACCACTGCTACTGTCAGTGGCGCGGCCTGACTTACAATTCGCTTCCGCCTGCATTTCGGTTGCCAACTTCTTGCGATATGGTCCAACGCCAGCAAAGCCGACAGATCTTTGTGACAGCAGAGATGGATGATGCATCAATGAATCTCACAAGCACTATCGTCAGAATTTTTGCGGTCGTCGACCGAGCGTTGCGCAGGGAGTTTCCCGATGACTACGACAAGAGGTGTATGTACGCGGCGTCTGCGACGTGCTTGCTCCTGCAAGAGACTGGTCACGAAGCGCATATCTATGGCGGTGACGTCGTTGCATTCGTCGTATCCAAAGCAGGTGATAGGGCGGGATTGCAAGGCTTTGGAGGGGGCACGAACCAGTCGTCCCATTTTTGGGTGAAGACAGGCAATGTAATTGTCGATATAGGACCCCACTACTTACCGAGGGGATCAAGCTTTCCTGCTGCAATGCTTCCGTTTGTTGCTTGGAATTCCGCAATCGGCCTCCCGAAATACCTTCGATACCGAGTAAAAGTCGAATACGACCTTTCTGTTCAGCGCCTGGCGACACCAGACTCCGCAATGCGTAATGAAGAGTTCATTGATAACTGTCGAAAGCGATTCAAAGTCCTTAACGGACAGCCAAAGCTGCCTGGATGGCTTCTAACAGACCAAAAGTCGATCGAGACAGCCGCGATCCGCGGAGATCTTTGGGCGCGCAATGCTATCTGCTTCTCCGAACTGACCACTGAGGACATGCTTCCGTTCTAAAGAACTTTGTTTTGATGAGCATACCGTGAAGATTGTTTACTTGGATCAAAACAAGTGGATTGACCTAGCACGTGCGGTCAAAACGCCGGCCTGCTACCCAAAGCAGCGCGCCGCCCTTGAAGTGCTCGTTGGCGAGGCCAACGCTGGTCGAGTGGTGGTGCCGCTCACCGCTTCAAATATCTACGAGACGCATAAAATTGCCAACCAGGAAAGACGTGATCACCTCGCGTGGGTGCAAGCCACGCTGAGCCAGGGTCTTGTCTTTCGTGGGCGGCATAAACGGCTGGAGGTAGAAATCACAGATCTTTTGCGGGCGGCCTATGGGCTTGAGCGGTTGAACCGCGACCCGAAATGGTTCCTGTCCGATGTCCATTTCGAGTGCATACTCGAGATATATGACCCGCGCGGCCCTCGGATTCCGGCAAAAATGGTAGAGTGGATACGCTGCAATCCTTCTAGATCATTATTTTTGTACCTAACGGAAACACCAGAAGCCGTTCGAGCTAAGGCAGTGAGGAAGTTTACGGAGGGATCAGATAACCTTCGTAAGCGACTTGAAGAGCTCCGCACTCACAACCTTAAAGAAACGCCGTCAATGCGCAGGCGTATTCATGGCGCCAGGTTGATTGCTAGCGAACTCGATCTCATCCTCTCCATAGCCCGCAAGGCGGACCTCCCGGAAAAAGATGAAACGGCACTTCTGCAAAGGCATGCAAAGCGGATTGTGGAACAATGCCCTACGTATTTTATTGAGCGAGAGATGGTATTGCGACTGGAAACGCATGCCCGTTCCATTGAGGAAAACGACTTTCGGGACATGCAAACATTTTGCGCGGTAGTGAATTACGCCGATTTTGTTGTCGCGGAAAATCTATTTTCGAACGTTGCGATTCAGGCAGGGCTGCACAAGAAGTACAACACGTCGATAATCACCAAATTGCCAGATCTTCCCGGTTTTCTTAGTGTCGATGGTGGGTAACCCTACGCCAAACGCCACGAACCTTATTGGATGCGCTCGACTTCGGGCCCATCCTCGCTGATCGCTGTAAAACGATAATACACAGCACCGCCCTCCAAGTGTGCAAACTTTTGCCGAGCTAACTGCAAAAGCTTCTCGTCGCATGTTGAAATAATAAACTGGCGGCGACCGAAGTCAGACTTCAACAGACCAAGGATAAGATCAAGTAATGCGTAGGTATTTAGGTCATCAAAATGTGTAACTGGATCATCAAGCAACACGGGCGAGAAAGAAGACCAGTTTTGGCTACTACAAGCGGTTAGGAACAGTCCCAGCAATAAGGTTTGCTGCTGCGACTGGCTAAAGTAGTCGGTCGGACGAAGCTCCTCACCATTTCGCTCAGCTGAAACTCGGATTTCAGACTGACGGCTAGTAATTTTGATGTCATCAAATCCATATACTGAACGCAATCGTCGTTGAATGGTGGAAGTGCGGGGTCCGTACTGCTGCGTAAAATTGTCAATCGCTTCCTGCTGCTCAGATGAAACTAGCTTTTTGATTTCCGTGAAATATAATTGCCACGGCTTTAGTACTGCTCGATTTGCCTTCAAGTTGGCTAAAGAGGCTTCGAGACTGGCAATGTTTTCTCGCAAGCGAGATAGCGCTGCTGCTGTCGTAGCCGCGTCCAGGCCAATCTCGATACTCGATATGCGGCCGTGCAGAGTCTGCAATTGGGCCTGCCTTCCCGAAGCTGCAGCTAGGTGATCAAGTAGTTCGTCCTGCGTCGAGTCATCAGGAAGACTCGCGTCCTTAAGTCGACCGACAATAGCCGCTTTGCTTTGCTGTAAGATCGTTAATTGGCTTCGCAACGGCACCTGTTCGTTTTTCGCCGTTGTTGCTTCCTTTGAGGCAGACTCGACCTGTTGCTGAAGCTGTGCGGCTTGTTGGGTATTTGCCGCATGAATGCTCCGAAATTGTTCAATCTTATTAGTTACCTCGGTCTGTAAGGCCGCAAGCTCCGTCTCACTCATGTCAAGCGTGGGATTCGCACCGTGGGGATTGTTGCGCAGCAATGCTAGCTGGAGCTGAATAACGTCGAGACTTTGCTTAATCGAGGCTTCTTTCGCAACGGCTCTCGACACCGCTGTCTTGATGATGTCGCTGCGCTTGCGTACCGACTCAACCTCGGCAGTGGCGGCATGATTGTCTTCACTAGCACGGACTAAATCGCCACTAATCGCAGCACGCTTAATATCTATTGCCTTAGTAACGTCTTCGAATGAGCCATCTGTGGCAATACCAAGGTCTGCTGCTCGCTGTTCGTAACCAACAATTTCTGCGCGTACTTGAGCTGCCTCTATGCTTAGTTCTTTAGTTTGCTGTTGTGCCGTCCGTTGAGCGAGACGGTTGGCTTCGAGCTGCTGCAATAGCGCCTGCCCACGTGTGCGAAGGGTGGCAAGAGACGCGCGTGCTTCACTGGCACTGTCGCGTGAAAGCTGCTGATTAATACGAGTGACTAGGTGGTTCCTAGAGCCATGGTCTTCGCCGCACAGCGGGCAAGTGCCCGTTGAAACATGCTGCTGCAAACGAGATAGTAGTTGTTTGAGCTCGGATTGGTTTCGATCGACATTCTCGACCAGGTGGGAAAGCCTTTGTTGTTCCGCGGCATGGGAATCCACCACTTGCCTAAGTGCAGGTTCCTCTTGCTGAAGCGTCACCAGAGCCGATTGCTGCGTCTCAATTAGACGTTCTACCTCTTGCATTCGGGCAGAAGCAGATTGCCAGCGGGGCAATACTGCTCGAAGCTGAGTTCTGGCATCTAGGTCTGCCCTGAATGCCGCTACTTGGCCGGCACTTGCATTCAAGGTAGCAATCCGTGAGTCTAACTCTGCCACTATGCGGGCTTCGTTTGCGCTTTCTGCCTGAACCATCCTAGCTGCTGCCTTTAGTTCGGCCGACGCGCTTTTCTCGGCTTGAAGCAGCGTGTCATAGGCAAATTTGTTCTCGCGCAGCCATTTGAGGCTATCGAGATTCGCCTGCGCTTGGGATAGCTGCGAACTAAGTATTGCTAGGTCTCGCTGTGCCTGCTGTTGTGTCTGCGAAAGCGTGTTTCTGCGCTGATCTGCTGATTTTTTACGTGCATCTGCGTCATCAATGCGACTTTGAAGATCTCTCATTTCATTGGACAAAGCCGGAATTGTAGCAACTTCCTTGGCCAACGCGGCAAGTCTGCCGCGTGAGGCAGTATGATCTGCTAAGCGACTTTCGAGTAATGCACGCCAACCTCTGATGGCTGCTGCATCAACTGTACCGCGTGGGACCTCCATGGATAGCTTTTGGAGTTCTGCTTTCAGAGCTTCAATCTCGGAGTTCAAGGCACCAACGCTTTTCGTATCCTTAGTGGTTTCTCGCAAATGATTGAGTTCGTTGTGCGCCTCCTGCAAAGTCAACGTGATTTGGTTTTCGTCCCCAGAGAGCTTGTCGAGTTGGCCGGCAATAAGATCAGTTACAGATGTGGCCTTGCTTACAGCATTCGCATAGTCTTCAAACGCCAGCATACGGGATACAATCGTCGGAGAGAGTGTGCAGGTCTCTGCAAAGTCCTTTGCAAGCTCTTGGCTCTCCTGACTAAACAAGTGTGTCGCACGAAACAGGCTAATTAAATTATCGACGCGATCTGCGACATCGTCGCCACCCGCCGTGAGTCGCCGCAAGATAACTTTGCGCTCCTGGGATACGTCATCTAAAAGCGCCAATTTGGTGTGCTCGACGGTCCTGACGATTGTATGCTCGCTTGCAGCTTCCCGGAACCGCAGCGAGATCGACGATTCTTTGGGCGTAGAGTCGAGATGTGTCGCCAACTTACGAAATCGATCTTCGCTAGTAGTCTCTAGGCGACCTATCGCGCCTGTGACCACAAAATCGATCGCGTCGAAAAGCGAGGTCTTGCCGAAGCCGTTGGGGCCATAGAGAATCGTGATGTCTTTCCCGAACTCAAAAGTCATCTTCTTTCGGTATGCTCGAAAATTCTTGACCGTAATTGACCCTAGTACAATCGGATTTGTTGATGGATCGGTCTGGATCTCCGTCAAGGTTTGAGCGCGCGTAAGCTTGCTTGGCTTGCCGTAGTTTTCGGATAGGCAATCATCAACAATTCCTTTTGCGCTGCGTTCGTGCTGAACAACGATATCTCGCGCGAGATTCGTTGCAACGCCACAATGCTGCAAGAATGTCTGTGCCGAGGAAGGCCGTAGCGACCGCCCCTCCAGGGGAGCTAGAGGGAGGAATGGTAACCGTGCAAGTGAATGCCCAACGGACGTGCCAAGTGGAATTACGAACTTCCGACAAAAGTAGGTATCCGTCTCTATCCGTGAACTGAGCTGGCTAAGCTGTTTTGCATTTGGCGAGACGCAAAGGACATAAGCAACATCCAAAGAATCCCAATCAGACTGATGCTTACGATACAGTTCTTTGAATAATTTGTACGTTGTGGTGTAGCTAGCCATCGCATCGGCGCCTGCAAATGCGAAAGCTGCTACATGATGATAGATTTTCAGGATTAGAAGTTTCTCTTCACTGTCCCCAACGACATTCACAGACACTGCATCGGGTAAGCGTTCGAGATAACTTTGTACTTTCTCCTTCACGGAATCATGCACCGAGTTGGGCATTGATCCCTCCTAGCAGCGCGGCTTGTGTGGACGAATCTCGGAACATTTGAAGCAGTGTATGGTAGGCGAGGTGAATTTTTCCGCTTTGAGGATCAGTAATGTTTTGATCTTCTATGATCCCAACCTTTTGGGTCTGAAGGAAGCTGCCTGATCTTGTTTCAAGTGGTGTATTGTCGCGATCACGCGAGACAAAAAGCACTTTTCGGCGCTGCCCTCCGTCGAAGTATTTTATATGCTCGCTACATTCCTGATGAGAGTTGCCACGGACAGCAACTAGATCGACAGTTTGACCTTCGACGGTGAATGTCGCGTGGCCTCGATCCGCACTAGCAATTGTCGCGCTAGCCGCTACCCGCATAAGGGTGACGGTGTGTATGACGTGATTGAGCGCTTCGACCTGGTCTTGCCCCCAAAGATCGGCGTCGTTGGGTTTGCCGCTTTCAGTATGTTCAGTGTGTGGAGCCTTGGAGGTTGATAAAGTAACGATTTTGCAGGTTGCCTTAGCATCTAGTTGCCGAAAGCCAGAGACCGCGGATTGATGGGCCGTTATGGCTTGTGGCGCAAGTGCACAGCCAGCATATATCGTCCCAAGCCCCTCTACGCCGTCGAGTTCGTCGTTAACCCATTTGACACACGCTGGAACGATATCGGACGGCGTACGCGGGTCGATGGTGCTGTCGATCGGAAACACATAAGGCCGCTCTACAGCAAACGTCCGGGCATCTGCTCCTCCAGCCTGATCAGGATTTATCTGCGTGAATGAGTGTATGCACGCGCCTTTTTCACGAAAATAGGTATCACGATGATTTCCGAGTATTCCGCTGCTTCGAAAACGTTGGCCGCCCTTCGAGACGGTGGGGCATGACGTCTCTTCCTTGAACAATGTGCTGCGCGTAAAAACAAGGCTTGTTCCTCCATACGTATCGGAACGCCCTGGGACGGCCTTTCCTGCAGAATTGGCGAAGACAAGACAAGTTCGCTCACGCCTTACTCTCGGAAGTATCGCAGTACTAAAGAAGTTCGGAATCTGAGTGAGAAATGTCGGATGTGAAGGTTGTGAATTGTGTTGGATAACAAAGAACCACGACAATGAAAGTTCACCATCCCCTTGAGCCGCTTCTGCTTCTAGATCGTCAAGAGCCCAGCGCCACGGTATCTTGCCGCCGACGTTTCCGATCCAGTCAAAGCACAGCAGCGATGAAAAGCGGTACTTGGCGCCGTTAGAGAGCCTGCCTTTGAACGCAAATATTGAGTTGCCGCGGAACATCTCCTGATAGTGGATGTTCAATTCTTCCCATGCAGGGACTAACTTGGGTTGCAGCCATCTTTCAACCGTGCCGTCTGCGGCCTTTACCCAGGTAACACTGCAATTCACCCATTCATTTTCGCCGATGCGCGTCAGTGCGTTGTGTTCGGTATCGAGATAGGTAAGCGGTCGATTGGCCAGCTCTTCAAACTGCGTTTTCGATAGTGCGTCAATTCCACCTATGACAATTGTCCCTGGTTGCCATTGGGCGGCGCTTATCGATTCATCGATCTGAGCGAAACCGTCGAGACCAGGAATGCTATACTCGGGTAGAATCGTAAAATGAGTCTTGGGGGCCCCATGAGGGTTGGCCATGGAAATTTCTAGGGTCTTGCGTACGTCGGCTAGCTTTTGGTTCTTCTTGTTCGGAAGACAGGTGAAAGGCTCGGTCTGCGTGAGACAGACGTGCGGCTGCGCGATGACCATACCTACACGATCGCTCGGCAGTTCAATCCCTCGGTTTGTTAGATCAACTCGCGTGACATGAACCATTGATTCAAGCCGGTTCCATTCAAAAGCCGAGGTGGGGCACCTTGGCACTTCGGCACAGCTGGCGCTCGTTGTCGGCTCAATGTTGCAGCCATTGTAAGATACAGCCCTAAGTATCAGACAGGAACACCATGTTGGGCCGATGTACGCGAGTGTCTAGAAGCGTTTCGGCGTTCATAACTAATTGATATAAAATGCGCTTTTGATTCCCATCAATAGTCCAATTCCAAGGAACCAAGTATAGCAAGGAATAAGTTGCCGGCGTGAGCGATGCGCTGAATCGATTTACTGTTTCGACGGCAAAGGGCACTTCTGACGGTGGGGGCAAGCCGTGCGAAAAAACTCTAGCGCTCGCTAAGCAGACGGGTTCCTACACGTCGAGTGTCATGCTTTAAACTATTGGCCGACCGCCAGAAATCGACCTGTGTCTAGCTCTACCAGCTCGTTCGGAATAGAATTGTTTAGATGTTACGAGTTCCTCTGCAAACCGGAAATCGAGAGCATCCCCAAAAGCTACCACCGGCATTTCTACCACGGCGCGCTACGCGGTGAACCATCGCCGAGCCACAACGCGGGCAGGAACGCATAAGTGTTTGGCTAGGACGAGGAGAAGGATTGGATGATGCCGGCCTGGGGGCCGGCGAAGCGACAGTCGTGTTGGTCGGCGGCCATTCAAGCGGCAATACGGGTGGCGCTACACCAAGACCTTTCAGTTTGTGCCTTAGAACGTCGCGTTCGGCACTTATCCGGCTTATAAGCTGATCTTCAAGGGTAGCACCCGTCCTGACGCGCCGGCCCAGAGCAGATAGGTTAGTCGGCCCACCTGAAAGCGCGCGGCGCAAGGACGCGGCCTTTGTTGCGTATTTCACGGAGATGTTTGCAAACTCTTGAGTATCGGCCTGATTGGGTGCCTCCGAATACACAAACCGGCGTTCGCAAGCAGCTTGCCATTTAAGGAGATCTTGAGCGATCGCGTTACCAATGCCAGGCACCGAACGAACTTTGGCAATAGTGATATCTGCGGCCGTGTCGACACCATACGACGCCAGCGCGGCCTGCTTGGCCGGACCAATGCCCTTTATCTTTGAGTCCCGAATTTGGAAGTTGTCAAGAAAGGCAAGAAGTTGCCTTTGTCGGCGCTGGCCCTTGTATTTTTCGATTTCCTTGCGCTTCTGTGCGTCGAGGCTAATGTATTCTTCGCGGGCAACCTGCAGCTGTTGTTGTAGCCGCAAAAACTCATCGACCCCAATCCGCTTCTGCCAAGCAATGATCTCATCATTCCATCGTCTTTGGACCTCCAGGAGGGTTTGGCGCAGCGGCGTAGCTTTGGCTTCAGTTACTTCTCGCCCGCCAAAAACTGCGTAAGCGCCTAAGCCAAGGGACAACAACCAGAGGTTCGGCACAAACAAGAAAAGAGCAATTGCGCCTACAGCGCAAATAATTCTAGTTGGCGAAAACCTTGTGATGGGCCATTTAGCGTGTGCTGAAGGAGGGAGTGCCGCTGCGGATGTGAGCTTAGGAAGAATTTCCGATCGCTGCGGAATAGTGATGGCAGAAATCTGTTTCCAGATCGCATCGATATTGAATGCTGCTGCTCCTGGGTCGATACCGTCGATGAGCGTAGCGGCGGGCACAAAGGGCACAAACAATACCGCGCCCAGCTGATTTTCCATGTAACACCATGGGCACTCATCTGCATCGCGCGGAAAGAAATGCAATTTGTGCTCATTGCAGGCTACTAGCGAGCTTTCAAGCGTGTCCAGCACATGGATCCAGTCTGCAGCAGTTGGCCGCCGATCTGTAGTTTGCTGTCCAAAGGCGGTCTCGAAATATTTACCGATATCCAGGGGAAAATCAGCGAGTGCTGGCGTGCCAGGGGGCTGATCCATTCCAACATTGCGCCCCTCGCTGTAAACAAAGCGGTAGTCGCGAATGGCCTCATGAAGAGGTGGGATTTCGCCGTACCTCACTGTACCCACAAATGGATGCCGGCCCATAAACAACAACTGAAAGATTATGACAGCTAGGCCAAAGGAATCATGGTTTGCAGTACGAACGATCGAGCCGAGAGGTTTTCCCTGCAGCTCAGGAGAGGTGTATTCAGGTACGCCAACTTTGCAGAAGAAAACCTGTGAACCGAGTGAGAACTGGAAGCTATCTGCGTCAATTAGCGATGTGGTGGCTTTGGTTGAGATGAGAGCGCCCGAATGGTTGATGTCGCCTATGACGCAACCGGATGCGTGTACCGACGCTACCGCACGAGCTAAATTCGCGGCCGCCCGCACTAAAAATCTATAGTCTGCCTGTGGAAAGCTGTGCTTCCGCGGACCTGGCGCGTACAGCTCGTGCAGAGGTTTGTGATCACGAACGAGCTTCATCCTGAAGCCAAGAAATTTACCCCTGCGATTGTGTACGATTGCGTTAGGAAAGGACGCGAGCTCTGATTTTGAAGCTAGGCCATTCGCGACCATTGCAGCAACTTTCGCTTCGCGCGCTTTGGTGTCTGCGACAGTATAAATTTTAATGGCGGACGTCGAATCGTCCTGTAGTTCATAAACTTCACCCTCACCTCCTCGCCCAATACGTCGCCCTACCTTCAGTAGGCGATCGTCGAGGAAAATGTCACCCAGAGTCATTGTCTTACGGCAAGAATCAGAGTTTTGTCGTCATCAGTTCGTGCAAGGATCGAAGCTGACCCAAGGTAGTCCTTCAATGCAGCTGAAAGCACCGGATCTTTTCCATGAAAAGTACTGGCAATAACTGGCGCAATTACTGCGTCGAAAAATCTAGGAAAGGGCATTTGATTCGAAAAGTCTAAGGCAAGCCGCTCCAGCCCGTCGGAGAACAAAGAAACCGCGTCGATCTGTTTTTGGTAACGAGTTATGCGTAACCGCAGATCGGCGTCATCCGTCATGAAGAATGTTGTCGAAGCGTACTCTCCGTGCTGGGGCCAGCTCACTGCAAACCAGTCGTCGCTGTTGTTCTCCTTAACTACAACGCATCCATCGCCTACATGGGAGATAACGCTTTCTTTGCCATCCGATATGAAACACACGAGGGTTGCTGCGAGCTCACGTAGGGCTTCGCCGCGTCGTTGAGCAGCTACCGCCAGCAGGTTCCTTACATCATCCGTCCAGCCAACAATTTCCTCATCGGTGGGGAGCCTACGCTCGGTTATAAGATGATGTCGTGCGAGCGTGCTAACAGTACGGCAGATGAGGTTTGCACCCTGGCCTCCAAGCTTGGCGCTGCCGGCGCCGTCTGACACTATGGCGATAAAGTAGCTACTGTCGGGGCCAGAGACGAAGCAAGAAAATGCGTCCTGAAGCCTAATATTAGCCTTTTCATGAGAGGAGCCGCGGCGGGATGCTGCCGCCCACTTCCACACGGCGAGCTAGCCCGCGACGGCCCATCCATTTGGGGCTGTTGGATTTGAGAGCTGCACTGCATCTCCAGGGTTCGAACGCGACACTGCTCCAAGAGAGCTTGACAGCCAAGCAAAGAGCTCGCGAAAAGCTAGGCCCTTCAGCTTTAAGGGTTCACGCGTTGCAATTTGCCGAAGCTTATCTAAATCGGCGCCCTCGACCCCGACGGCATAGAACATGAACTCCTTTTTGTCCTCACCAGTCCTGACTAGCTGTGCAGCATTGCTCCATGAGTCTGTCGGTGCGCCATCTGTGATCAAGAACACCCAGGGCCGATAGTAAGAAATACCACTAGCTTTGTATTGGTTCTTTCTCGCTCGCAAGAGATCAAGGCCGGTTTCGATAGCACGGCCCATGGGCGTATCACCGCTGGTGGCGAGTGCGGGCGCATAGAATTGCGTGGCGCTCGTGAAATCATTCGCAACGCTGATCGGCCCAAAAGTAACAATAGCCACTTCAACGCGTTTGGCGGCTAACGAATCCGCTTTAAGCTCTTCTTCGAATGCTTTTAACCCTTCGTTTAACTGTTGGATCGGTGCTCCGGACATCGAGCCGGAGGTATCCAATAGTAGAAGACAGGCACAACGCGGTTCTGGATTGTCGGCGAACTCTGCCCCATCAAAGGGTTTTTGTGTGAATGAATCGACCATCGGCTAACTCCCCCATTCCCATTCGCGCCGCATACGCATAGTCAACGCGACTAGCTTAAAAGTACATCGAGTTCCAACGAGGCTTTCCCATCCCACTATAGAGTGAGTTTATAAGGGATTTTTCGAGTTGTCTTGTCCTTACTACAGCCGTGACCGTCCATCGGGAGGCCTTGCAAGAACGCCGTAGAAGCGCGTCATCGCCTCTAATCAAAACGACAACAGGGCACTAGCCTCGCAGCGCAACTTCTGCTCACCGACGATAAAGTCATGGACGTGAGTAGGGGCTATTAAGTGATTGTTATCCGGCGGGCGGCTTGTACGCACCCAGAAGATTCAGTATTTCGAACGGTGGGAGTGGAGCGTTTGGAGGCGATACAACCAGTGAATACTGGCCGCATGCAAATAGCGAAAACACAGGCTATCGAGTGAGCCTTTTATAGTGCTCGATGCGCTGATCTCGCAGCTGTTCTGCGCGTGATCGTGCCGCGTCTCGTTGCTCGGCCGTAGGGAAGAACATGCCTGAATTGATCCTCACGACCTTGAATGCGAGTTCTTTTACAGCCTGTTCTAGATTTGATTCCCAGAATGGGCACCAGCCGGTTGTAAGGGCATTGCGCCGCCGCGTGCCAATGCGAAACTTGAACTGCGCATGATAGCGCTCAACTTTCTCCATATGACAACGGCGAAGGTCTGCGTATTGCGGATCTTTCTCAATCCAAACACGTTTATATAGGCCCATGGTAGCGACTCCAATCCTATAGAACGATCAGGAGCTCATCCGGCTTAGTAAAAACCTTCCTCAGCTCTCTATTGTGATAGTCGGCTAGAAACTCATACTTCTTTCGGATGTTCTCTTGCTTTGCATTCCGGAGGGCTTTTGCAACAACATCTCTGTGTTGGCCAAAGAACTTCTTGAGAGTTTTTGTATAGCCACGGGCCATGATTTCTTCACGCGTATCCGAGTCTCTAGGGGCAGCCATATACCTAGCGTACGTCTTACGGTCATACTGCCAGCCAAGATCCGGAATGATCATACCGATATAGTTTAGGAAGCGAATTCTTTTAGCAGATTCCGGATGGAGAAAAAACTGAAACATACTGGGGAACGGATCATAGGACTTGCTGTACTGCTTTCGACCGCTGCTTTTGCGTAGTTGATGGTAGAGCGTGTCGGACACAGCAATAACCGGATAGCACGCGATATGGCGTTCAATATTGTATGAGGACACTAAAGCCGGGCTTATTAGGATATTTTTGTGGTTATACCAGAATCCGATATCAAGACCGCCGCGAAGAAAATTTCCGTCAAGTACGCTTTGGTATTGGGCGTATGCTAACCCAAGAATTTCATAGCCAATAGTATCAAATGGACCTTCTCCACGCACATAGTCAGATTCAAGTGAGAGGGATGTTACCAAGCAATCAGAAAACGCAAGTACGTGCTTTTTAATGTCCTTGTGTAGGTCACGAGTATCATGCTCTCTGCTGGCAAAATCAAAATGGCGGTGTACGGACTCTATAGCTATCGCTAGTTTTTCTAAGGCCTTTTCTGACTTTATTTTCTTTACCCGATCAGAAAATCCAAGCAAGTCATAAAACCCAACCATCGCATATTGAATTTTAGAACGCCGAATACGCCCTTTCAATTTTTGCGGCTTTGTCATCGCACTAGCGCTCCAACGGCATTGCCATCAACAAAGGTGTAGAAAGTGATGGAAGCATAGAATGGCGCTATAGTCGCGACCGACAGGAAAACAACGCCAGCCAATGAATTGAGTTTTCCTGATCTAGACTGAACGGCATGTACCGCCATCTGGCAATTCAGTAGAAAGACCCACTGCTATACGAAGTCTGCACGACAGCCATCGCCAAGGAAAAATCAAATCCAGGATTTCTCTATCAATTGTTTCTTCACTCTTCGAAAGTCGAAATCAGTCGGCTCAATCTGCGGAGATCTTGATCATTTAGACGAGCCAATACGGCATCAATTCCTTGCAACAAGCGAGCACGGTCGCCCTTGATCGCCTCATCTTGTCGGCCGCCGAATAGAGCTATGACCGGAACGCCAAGCGCCTTGGTCAGTTGCCCAATGGTATCAAACGAGGGAGATACGGCGCCGCGCTCCAGCCGACCGACCATATCAACTGACAATTTCGCCTTTTCCGCGAGCTGCGCCTGGCTCAGTTTACGCGTCTTGCGCGCCTGACGCAGGCCGTTTCCAAAGATCTTTCGTAAGTCCCGCACGGGCCATCTCCTCTGGCCCCACATTGAACAGCCTGATTTTCATGGAAAAGGGATTGCAGTTCTTGACTTCTTATAAAACAAGAGCCTCAATACATAATAATAGAAATTACGCACAATCAGTCCTGGAGAACATATGAGACTACTGGGAATCGTGATGGCTCTGCTTCTGACCGGATGTGGAGGCATTCCAGCAGATAAGGAGGTGTCGGTCGTTGAGTACGGTCCCTATCCCGATAACTACGAAGAGATAATCAAGAACTTTCATCTCAAGGTGCTCAAAGATCCGAGTAGTGCGCAGTACCAATTCTTCTCGCCACCTACGCCGTATAAGTTTACGAATCTGCGAGGCAGTTATGCGGGCTACTGTGTGCGCGTCACATACAATGCAAAGAATGCGTTTGGGGCCTATACAGGATTTGTGACGGAGGGTGCAATTATCAACTACCAAGCGGTGGTCTTTTATCTCGCTCAACTCACCTGTCGATAAGTGGTTGGTTACACATCCGTGTTGTTCTGAAACAAATCCCCTATAGCCGCAGCTGCGAACTTTTGTTGTCGTGCGGCATATGCTCTTGCTGCTGACCTGACCGGGTTTTCTTGGACCGGGCTGATTGAGATAATCAGCGTGGAAAGGAACCTGGAAGATGGCGAAGAAACGACATAGCCCCGAGCAGATCGTCACGAAGCTACGGCAGATCGACGTGCTGGTGGCGCAAGGCCGCACCGCTGCTCAAGCCTGCAAGGAAGCGGAGATATCGGAGCAAAGCTACTACCGCTGGCGCAACGAATATGGCGGCCTGGAGATCGAGCAGGCCAAGCGGTTCAAGGAACTCGAGCGGGAGAACGCCCGGCTCAAGCGGCTGGTTGCCGACCTATCGCTGGAGAAGCAGGTCCTGAAGGATATCGCGGAGGGAAACTTGTAGCGCCCGACCGGCGCCGGCAGGCGGTGGAGGACATCCGACGGAAGTATCGACTGTCGGAACGCCATGCCTGCCGGATCGTCAGCCAGCCGCGGGGGACGCAGCGCTATGTTCCCACGGTCCGTGCCGACGAGGATGTGCTGACCAAGGCCGTTGTCACCCTGGCGTCCCAATATGGGCGCTATGGCTACCGCCGGATTGCAGCTTTGTTACGGACTGGCGGGTGGCGGGTGGGCAAGGACCGGGTTCAGCGCATCTGGCGCCGAGAGGGCCTGAAAGTACCGCAGAAACAGCGGCCACGCGGCCGGCTATGGCTCAACGACGGTTCCTGCATCCGCCTCCGGCCGGAGCGTCCCAGGCACGTCTGGAGCTACGACTTCGTCTCGGCGCAGACGCATGACGGCCGGCAGGTCCGGCTGCTGACGCTGATCGACGAATACACAAGGGAATGCCTTGCCATCCGGGTGGCTCGCCGGATCAACAGCTTCGGCGTCATCGAAACGCTTGCCGACGCGATGCTGCGCAAAGGGATTCCAGCGCACATACGTTCCGACAACGGCCCGGAGATGACGGCCAAAATCGTCCGAGATTGGCTCGCGCAGATCGGTTCGAAGACACTGTTCATCGAGCCTGGTAGCCCGTGGGAGAACGGCTACTGCGAGAGCTTCAACGGCAAGCTGCGCGACGAGCTGCTCAACAGAGAGATCTTCTACAGCCTGAAGGAGGCGCGGATCGTGATCGAACGATGGCGCAGGCACTACAACACCAAACGGCCACACTCGGCGCTCGGATACCGACCGCCGGCGCCTGTGACATTCGGAGAAATACAGCCTCTCGAACTGGAAACGGCTATGCAGTAATCTCCCAATGCGCCTGGACCAAAAATTCGGTCAGCTCACTGCAGCTTCCCCAGCGCTTTTCTGCTTGTGGCATTTCGCGCATAGCGTCTGATAGTTCTCGGTTGTCCAGTAGCGCCTCGCGTCTGGAGCCGTGCGGTCAACCTTGTGCAATGGATGGATGTGATCAAGCTGCCACCCATCTTTGTCCGTGGCGCCGCATTTTGCGCAGCGGCACTGGTCGCGCTCCTGAATCTCCCACCGGGCGATGTTTCCGAATGCAACGATTGCGTACAGCCTTTGGCAATCCGGCTCGGCGCTGAACCTGTGGCTGTGCCATGAACGAGTAGGTGCCGGCCGTCCGTTGGGCCAGTTAATCGCCCCGTTGCACCAACGGCAAAACCCACCGCCTTTCCATTCCGGCATGGGCACCTTGCGATGGGCGGTCGTCAATGGAAATCTCTGCTCGCCGGCCACACCTGCTTGGCCTCGTCGCGTGGATGTCGCAGGCGGTGCGACACGCGCCGGTCGCTGCCGGGCTTCTTCACCTCGTCGGCACGGGCATACTCCAGGGGCATATCGGGGCCGTTTGGCTCTCCCAGCTCGCGCAGCAGATCGTCGCGGGCAACCAGCCGCTCCGCGATCAAGTGGATCACGTCGCCCTCGCGTTGCAGTTTGCCGATGGCGACCACCAGCCGGGCGCCCATGACGGCGGGGCGATAGCGTTCGAGCACGGTATTCCAAACCACCAGATTGGCGATGCCTGTCTCGTCCTCCAAGGTCATAAACACGACGCCGCTTGCGGTGCCGGGGCGCTGACGCACCAGTACCAGCCCGGCAACGGCCAGGCGCTTGCCGTCGCGCATAGTGCCGAGTTCTCTGGTGGGGACGACGCCATCCCGGGCATGCTCCACCACTATGTCGTGGCGTAGCAGTTCCAGGGGGTGGCATTTGAGGCTCAAGCGTAGGGCGGTGTAGTCGGCGATCACCTCTTCGCCCATCGACATTGTGGGGAGATCGACAGTGGGTTCGTTCGTCAACTCTTCCTCGCTGGCGGCATCAAATAGCGGCAGGTTGCCGTCTCGTAGGCGCTTGACCGCCCACAACGCGGGGCGCCGTGTCAGGCCCATCGAGCCGAATGCATCGGCTAGGGCGAGGGTCTGCATCGTCCTGGCTTTAAGCTCAGCCCGTCGCCATAGGTTCACTGGATCGGGGTAGCCGTTGCTTCGGGCAGCGGCCAGCCTGCCTATCTCTGCTTCCGAGAGCCCCTTCACCTGGCGGAAGCCGAGCCGCAGCGCCATTCCGCTGGGACAGTTCGACGGTTCCAAGGTGCAGTCCCAATCGCTGTGGTTCACATCAAGCGGCCGGACTTCCACCCCATGCTCGCGTGCATCCCTGACGATCTGCGCCGGGGCATAGAAGCCCATGGGCTGGCTGTTCAGCAGGGCGGCGGCGAAAGCCGCGGGGTAGTGGCATTTCATCCAGGCCGAGACATAGACCAGCAGGGCGAAGCTGGCGGCATGGCTTTCCGGGAAGCCGTATTCGCCGAAGCCTTCGATCTGTTTGAAGCACCGCTCGGCGAACTCGCGGGCGTACCCGTTATTCACCATGCCTTCGACCAGCTTCTTGCCGAAGGAATGGATGGTGCCGGCGTGGCGAAAGGTCGCCATGGCCCGGCGCAGCCCATCGGCCTCGTCCGGGGTGAACCCTGCCGCCACGATGGCGATCCGCATGGCCTGTTCCTGAAACAAAGGAACGCCTAGGGTCTTTTCCAGTACCTCGCGCAACTCCTGTGATGGATAGGAGACCTGCTCCTGACCGCTGCGGCGGCGGAGATAGGGATGCACCATATCGCCCTGGATCGGCCCGGGTCGCACGATGGCGACCTCGATCACCAAATCGTAGAAGGTACGGGGCCTGAGGCGCGGGAGCATCGACATCTGCGCCCGGCTTTCCACCTGGAACACGCCGATGGAGTCGGCCTTGCACAGCATGTCGTAAACCGGGCCATCCTCGGGCGGCACCGTCGCCAGGGTGAATCGCTTACCGTGATGCCGGCCGATCAGGTCGAAGCCTTTGCGCAGGGCCGTGAGCATCCCCAGGGCCAGCACGTCGATCTTGAGGATGCCCAGGGCGTCCAGATCGTCCTTGTCCCACTGGATGACGGTACGGTCTTCCATCGCCGCGTTCTCTATCGGCACCAGCTCGTCCAGGCGCCCTCTAGTTATGACGAAGCCGCCGGTGTGTTGGGACAGGTGCCGGGGGAAGCCGATCAACTCGCGCGTCAGCAGGATCAGCAGGCGCACGGTCGGGTCGTCGGGGTTCACCCCCGCCTGGCGGATGCTGTTGCGGTCGATGCCGTCGCTGTCCCAACCCCAGATGCTCGACGACAGGGCTTCCACGATGTCCTGGGACAACCCAAGCGTCTTGCCCACATCGCGGATGGCGCTGCGGGAGCGATAGCAGATCAGAGTAGCTGTAAGCCCGGCCCGGTCGCGGCCGTAATGCTCGTAGATATGCTGCATCACCTCTTCGCGCCGCTCGTGCTCGAAATCCACATCGATGTCCGGCGGCTCGTTGCGTTCCACGCTGATAAATCGCTCGAACAGCAGGTCGGCGCGCGCCGGATCGACGGCGGTGATGCCCAGGCAATAGCAGACGGTGGAGTTGGCAGCCGACCCTCGGCCCTGGCAAAGAATGTCGCGGGACCGAGCAAAGTTGACGATCTCCTGCACAGTCAGGAAATATGCCTCGAAACTGAGTTGCTTGATGATGCCAAGTTCGCGCTCGATCTGGGCGCTAACCTTGGCCGGAATACCCCCGGGATAGCGATAGGCGGCACCGTCATAGGCGCGAGCGCGTAGTTCCTCTGCCGGCGTGCGGCCGGCCGCGCAATCCGCTAGGGGATACTCGTAACGCAGCTCGTCCATCGAGAAGCGGCAACGGTCGGCGATCTCGACGGTACGAGCAACAGCTTCCGGGTGATCGCGAAACAGCTGGATCATGTCCTTGGCGGATTTGAGATGGCGCTCGGAATTGGGGAACAGGCGATAGCCCGCGTCGTAGACTGTGCAGTGTTCGCGCACGCAGGTGAGCACGTCCTGCAAGGGGCGGCGTTGGGGAATGTGATAGTGCACGTCGTTGCACGCAATCATCGGGGCGCCGCTGGCTGCGGCGATGGACGCCAGCTCTGTGAAGCGCCGGCGGTCATCGCCGCGATAGCTAGGATGCGCTGCCAGAAATACGTCTGCCGGCCGCGCGAGTGTCAATCTGTGCAGATCGGGCACAAACGCTGCATCCGGCTTATCCGGCGGTACGGATATTAGGATTTGATCGCTGCCCAGGGCTTCGATGTCTGCGCGGTGGAGATGGCATTCGCCCTTGGGCGCGCGGCGAAGTCCGACCGTCAGCAGGCGACTGAGGCGGCCATAGGCAGCACGATCTATGGGATAGCACAGCAGCGATGGATGGTCCGTGAACTCCAATCTCGCGCCGATGATTGGCCTGATGCCCGCCGTCTTGGCGCCGCGATGCAGGCGCACCACGCCCGCCAGGGTATTGCGGTCGGCGATCGAGATGGCGGAATGGGCGAGGGCTAGGGCTTGCTGGGCATACTCTTCGGGATGGGATGCTCCTCTAAGGAAGCTGAAGTTGCTTGTGGCCATAAGCTCGACATAGGCACTCACGCGAACTCGCCATGCAGGAACCATGAGGGGTTACGGCCCATCGCGCGGTAGAGCCAGAACCGCCGCCCGTTCTCTTCCTCCACCCGCCAATACTCGCGCCTGGTCATGGCAAGGGTCTGCCCCCGCCACCATTCCGGCCCGATATGCTCCGGTCCCTCCAATGCACGGATGCGGTAGAGATGCACGCGCCAGCGGAATGTGGCCGGCGCGTCATTCTCTGTGGTCACCTCGACCGGTACGGGATCTGCGAACAGATGCGTGGGACGCGGCGGCAAGCGCCAACGGGCCTCTGAGGGTGGTGATAACGGGAGCGCTGATACCACCGCCCGTTCCGGGACATGGCTTTCCCGAGCTTCAGTGCGGAATACGTTCTCCTTGCCCAGGCGGTTGCTCAAGCGATCGATCAACTCGGGCAATGTGGAAGCGCCGTGCTGTTGGCCTGGCCGCTCATTATCGGGAAGGTCGATCTGAGCGTCGTCGATCACCTCGACTACCGGGGCCGACATCACCGCCAAGTCGATGCCGAAGCCTGGATCGACCCCCTCCAACTTCTCCCGGAACAGCCGGAACAGGTGATCTACATCGCGGCTGGGCTGTGAGGTGCCAATCTTCACCCGCTCGGCCGCGCCGTCGACGCGGTAGAAGCTCAGCTCGATCAGACGCGCGCCGACATTCTCGCGGCCGAGGCGGGAAGAAAGCGCCATCAGCAGTTGGTGCGTTGTCCGGCCGATATCGTCGGCCGTGGAGATCGGCTCGGCGAAGGCAAGCTGGACCCTGTGAGGTACTGTGGGCTGGATCGGAGAGATTGGCTCATCCAGGCGGCCCATAGCCTGGTCGAGACGTTGCCAGACGATGGGGCCGAAGCGCGCTGCTACAGGTGCGCGGCGGCTTGCCCGGTCGAGGCGCAGCAGGTCTTCGACGTGCCTGAGGCCCATTCGCGCTAAACCGCTCGCCATGCCCCGGGGCAGACGCAGGGCCGCGATGGGCAGGGGTGAAAGTGCTGCCTCGGTATCCTGTCCTTCGATCACCTTGGCGTCGGCGCCGAAACGAGCTACGGCCCAGGCAGCAGCGGGAGTGCCGGCAAGGACGGCACGGTGTGACAACCCGGCATTACCTAGCCGACGCATGAGATCGGCGAGCATCGCGGTTTCGCCGTGAAACAAATGCGTGCAGCCGGTAACGTCCAGGAACAGCCCATCCAAGCCATCGATGGCGACCATGGGCGTATAGCGGCGGCACCACTCAGCAAGTTTCGAAAGGGCCTGAACATCGCCTGCCGGATTCGCTTGCACGGCATGAAGTCCAGGCACCAGCGCCCTGGCATCGGCCAGCCCCATACCAGGCGAGATACCGGAACTTCCAGCCGCAGCATTCACAGCAGCGATCACCGACCGGACGCCGGTGTTCTCTACAGTGACCAGCGGTGCTGAGTCAGTCCGCGGCGTCGGACTGCATCGCCGCGCCAGGTCCGTAGCCAGGCTGGGCAGCCACAGCGAAATCACCCGTCGCATGGCACCAATCCACCAAAAACTCTTTCCGCATCTCTCCCCGGCATCGCAGCCGCTCGACGCGCCAGCGCGCGTGTTGCAACTCGTCGTTCAGGTTCGGGAGTGCCGACGCATGCCAGCGCGTCGTTGCAGCACTCGGATCGGGCTGCAACGCGCGGCCCTGCCAGCGGCGCAGAATGATCGCGGTAACGCCATGACGTTCGGCCGCGAGCTGTAACCGGCGGCCTGCAATCATATCGAGCACCGTCACCTCACCGACGACAGCCCCAAGATCAGGGCACCGCAAGGCTTCTTCGACGGCCCAGAGCGTCTCGTCGTCGTTCGCCGTTCGCGTGTAGATCAGACGGTCGGGATCGAGGCCGAATGCCGCCAGCCCCGGTGCATAAAGCTTTGCCGTCTTGCCGCACCAAAGAGCTTTGCCCTGGGCACCGAGGATCTGGTGGAGCAGGGCAGCGGTGAAGCCAATGACAGCCTCACCTTCAAAGGTCTGGACCTCGTGCAATCGACCAAGCGGGAGATCGAGGCCCGCACCCAGGCGTGTGGTTCCCTGCTGCCGGGCAGGTGCGGAGGCGATGAGACTTCGTAGAGATGCGAGGCTTGCCATATGAGAACAAAAACAGAACATACAAGCCAAGGCAAGCTATAAGTGATTGTCTATATTCAGTAATTCGATCCGGCTCGAACCCACCATATGCAGTGGGTTCGGAGGCGATTTGAGCGCCCGAATAGGCGTCAGGTTGTTGCGATGGGCGACTCGCCCGGCCAGGATGGGCCCATGCTGGCGATCGATATCTGGCGCTCGGCAAACCTGCTGCTGAAACAGCACGGCCTCGACGCGCCGATCAATGCCGCGATGCGCGCCGACGCCGCCTTGGCGAAAGGCGACATCGACGGCTTCCGCGTCTGGTGCAAAATCCTGGATGCGATAGACCGCCTATCCGGACAGCCGGGCGATGCCGGCCGCCCGCAAACGATGCACTAGGCACGAGAATGTGCGGGCGCTTCACCAGAAAATACACCTGGCGGGAACTCTATGAACTCTACCGCCTGACTTCACCCGCCTCGAACCTCCAGCCGCGCTACAATATCTGTCCCACAACGACGATCGATACGGTGATTTCGCGCGATGGCCAGCGTGAGCTTGTGCCAATGCGCTGGGGCTTGGTGCCATCGTGGTGGTCAAAATCGCTCAAAGACTTAAAACTCGCGACGTTCAACGCGCGGGCGGAGACGGTGTCGGAGAAGCCGTTCTTCCGCAGCGCCTTCAAGCACAACCGTTGTATCATCCCGGTATCAGGCTACTACGAATGGCAGGATACCAAGGCGGGCAAGCAGCCGTACTACTTCACGGCCCGCGACGGCTCGCCGATTCTGTCGATTGCAGGGCTCTGGGACAAATGGACTGACGAGGTGACCGGCGAAATGTTCAAATCCTGCACCATGATTGTCGGGCCGGCGAACGCATTCGTGGCCGAAGTTCACGATCGGATGCCAGTGCTCCTGCAGCCCCCACAATTCAGCCCGTGGTTGAGAGGCGAGGCAGGGTTGGAAATATTGAAGCCCGCAGCGAATGAAGCGCTTCAGCGTTGGCCGGTGTCGATGCGCGTCAATAGCTCGCGCACCAGTGACGAGGATGCAACGCTGATTGAATACGCGCCCTATATTAGAGAAGGCTAGCCGCTGCGAGCATCGCAATCGTCGGTTCAGTTGGATTCTTTGTCAAAGTAACAAAGAATCCGTATCGTTGTCTTCAGTTTCGCAGCAGTAATCCAAAAACCGCTACTAGGCGCCTCACTTCAGATAATATTTCGCAACGTCCTTGTGACCGCGTAGAGACTCCGGGCGGTAGGGCGCACTTTCGTCGTACTGCAAAACAAACTCTTTTTCAAAACGAGCGGTTACGGATGAATGGAGAGGAGCATCTGGGGCGACCTCCCGGCATTTAGCTTTCCACTTGATGCCTAACGATCCCCATATCCCCGGAAACCCCTTTTTGCACTCGTCATGCTGCGGGCCGTCTGCGGCAGGAAATAGATGCAAAACGCTTTCATTGATATCGACCGAATGCGGAAGCTCGTTTAGTTGTTCAACCATCCAACTCAATGAAATGTCGGAAAGCCGGGATTCATTCTCAGGGTAACTTCCGCCGATATCAGAATGGTTCCCGGGAAACCACACTTGACGGAGTAAATCCGGCTCGTTGTCAGTTCGAGCGCGTGCATCACCGTCGTAGTCCCAACGTACTCGTTCGAAGTCCGCGCGCAATTCGTCTATCGAGCAGGCATGTCTTGCGAATCCAACTCTGCGATTCAAGAAATAATCATAAAACTTCATAGACCAGGCCGCGTGATACAGCCGCTTGTTCTTTGGATGATAGCGAATATGCGTTTTTGCGTAGATTGCGAGCATCAGGATAAGGGCAGTGCCGACAATGACGGCAAACCAAAAAACGAACGAGCCAGAATAGTAAGAGGCAATCCAGCCGGCTCCCGCTGCGACCAACGAAGCTAGAACGATTGCCACAACACCAAAGGCTATGCGTGCGGGCAGACTGGCGCCTAATGCAGCTACCGTATCAAATACACCAATGAAATATGGATAGACATTCGAATAACCTCCATCATCAGATTTGAATTCTGTACGAAATTTCCGAGCACGTTCTTGGCGCAATTCTTTGAATGGATCGCCTTTGATTGACGCACCCAGTTGATAGACTTCTTTAACGGCTTCCTTGGCGATCGTTCTTGCTGATTTTGGATCTCGCCGCAGTTTTGTTCCATCTTTCATTTGAGTGGGAACGCCGCAGAGTGCCAGCACGCCCCCGAGGCATCGGATTGTGTATGCGCCGCGGCTGAATCCGAAAAGATAGATACGATCGCCGGGCTGCCATAGGCGAATGATAGCGCTGTAGCAGTCGATTATATTCGCGGTGATTCCAAGCCCCGTCCCCTGGCTTACCAGATTTCGAAGCCAACGCGCCCAGCCAAACTTGATGCGTCCATTGTCGGTCTGGGAGCCGAGTCCGGGGTCATAGAACGCGAGTTGCTTACTCGGATCGATCGTGGAGTCTGGGCCGCACCGTGTGGCCCGATACAGCTTATAGATGTTGCTGCGGTCCTCATCCGGCATTAGGCCGCCTGCTTGCCCAGTACCGTCAGAGAAAATGAGAATGTTCCTGCCCATGTGACTCTCCCCAAATTTGTGGGGCCTCCGGGTACGAAACTTCGATCAATTTCCACGTTGCTCGACAACCATACATGCATTTGTATACTCTTGGGAGAGGGCTTGTTAACAATTCCTACTTCTGGCGGTTCCATGATGACCAGTATTTGGGCCGGTATTTCGCGGATGGTCGAGCGGTTTCCAACCATACCCGGCGGCATTATTGTTATTTACTTTGGGTTCTGCGCATGCGCCCTAGCGGCCGATTTACCCCCCCGCCCGTTTTCATCCTTCGACACTGCGAAAGAAATCGCCCGCGACACGATCTTCGCCGATCGGCCGACCGACTATTACTGCGGCTGCACCTACACCCCGACTGGTAAATCGGGCGGCAAGATTGACGCGAGCCAATGTGGCTACACGCCCCGAAAAAATCCGACACGCGGGAAAATCTTGGAATGGGAGCATGTAGTCCCCGCCTGGTTCTTTGGGCACAACCGTGCATGCTGGAAAGCCGGCCATGACCGGTGCGTAACTAGTGCCGGCAAGAAATACGCTGGTCGTGAATGCTGCGCGAAGGTCGACACCAAATTCAAGCGGATCGAGGCAGACTTGCACAATCTTGTCCCATCCGTTGGCGAGCTCAACGGCGATCGGTCGAACTTGCCTTATGGGCTGGTAGACGGTGAGCCGCGCCTGTACGGCGCCTGCAACTTCGAGATTGGCGGCAATCCGCGCGTGGCCGAGCCACCCGAGAACGTACGCGGTGACGTAGCTAGAATCTGGTTCTATATGTCCGAGACCTACGGGATCCGCGTGAGCCCATCGATGACAGAAATGTTTCGGCAATGGTCGGAAGCTGATCCAGTCGACGCCTTTGAACGAACACGAAATGAGCGAGTTTTTGAGACACAAGGCAACCGAAATCACTTTGTGGAATAAGTGGGGGCAATGATGTTTTGGCTCTTCCATCGCCGAATGGCGGCGTGCGTATTGCTTATTCTCGCGATAGTTGGCGGCGAACCCGTAGCGGCGCAACCGGCGGCCGTGACATGGGCAAACCTATTGGAGCCCATTGGGAAGGGCTTGAGTGCTCTCGCAAAGGGGCTTGACGATCTTGCGGAGGTAGTTCGGCGGCATGGTGGAGCAGGTTGGACTGCTGCGCAAGGCAAGCTAACCAGGGACGAATTGCTCGAAATCCTAGCTGCGAGTGAAAACCTTGCGTCGAGCCAATCAGTGGCAATTGCTGGCGGGCTAGATCGCTACATCTCCCAACCGAATCCACAGAACTGGGACGCTCTCGCTATGAGCATCGATAGCATCGTGCTGAAAGTGGGTACGCAGTTAAAGCGAGTACAGGAAATTAGAAACGATTTTGTTGTTAGTCCGGCGTACGGACAGATGTTGGAAGCCCTGCAAGCTAGAGAAGCCGCTTTGAAAGCCCTGCGTAGCCTGCCGCCGCCACAGACCAAAGATGAACTAGATGCCCTTCGTTCGGTTAGTTCCGACTACAAAAAGCTGATAGAAAAGCTTAGAGCAACAAACCGAGTACTTGCTGAGCAAATCAAGGGGACTTAGCGCGCGCCTCTCTCATGAATGTTCGCCGTCCCATTCCACACCCCTGGTTCCATCAAAACACCGTAACTCGGTGTCCACGAAATCGGCAGCAGCCCAATCCGGACGTTAGCGCTCCAGCATGGCGTAGGCGGGCAGGGTGAGGAACTCGGGGCATTGCGGCGCCTCGATCAACTGCAGGAACAGCGCCGCCGCGTCGTCGTAGCGGTCGGGTTGGGCCACGGGCCGCAAGGCGCGGGCCTTGGCCACTGCTTCTACGCTGATGGTACGGCACAGCTCAGACGTCACGATTTGTCCGTTTTCCATGGGGGAACCAGTCTTGATCCACTGCCAGACCTGGGCGCGGGAGATTTCGGCGGTGGCGGCGTCTTCCATCAGGTTGAACAGGGGGACGCAGCCGATGCCGCGCAGCCACGCCTCGATATAGGCGATACCCACGGCGACGTTCTGGCGCAGGCCGGCCTCGGACTTGCTGCCCTGCGGCACCTGCAAGAGGTCGGCGGCGGTGACATGCACGTCCTGGCGCTTGCGCGCGATCTGGTTGGGATGCGGCATCGACTTGTCGAACGCTTCCTTGGCGACCGGTACTAGGCCCGGATGCGCCACCCAGGTGCCGTCATGCCCGTCGCCGGCCTCGCGCTCCTTGTCCTGGCGCACCTTGGTCATCGCCTCGTGGTTGGCGTGCGCACTTTCCTTGATCGGAATCTGCGCCGCCATGCCGCCCATGGCGTGCACTTCGCGCCGGTGGCAGGTCTTGACCAGAAGCTGGCTGTAGCTGCGCAGGAAATGCGTCGCCATGGTCACCTTGGCGCGGTCGGGAAACACCTTGTTGCGTTCGTTGCGGAAGGTCTTGATGAAGCTGAAGATGTAGTCCCAGCGCCCGGCGTTCAGCCCCGCCGCGTGGTCGCGCAGTTCGTACAGGATCTCGTCCATCTCGAACGCGGCCAGGATGTGCTCGATCAGCACCGTGGCCTTGATCGTGCCGCGCGGCAGGCCGAAGGCGCGTTGCGCGTGCAGGAACACCTCGTTCCACAGCCGCGCTTCCAGGTGCGATTGCAGCTTGGGCAGGTAGAAATAGGGCCCCGAGCCGTTGCGGATCAGCGGCCGGGCGTTGTGGAAGAGGTACAGCCCGAAATCGAACAGCGTGCCCGACATCGGCTCGCCGTCGACGATCATATGCCGCTCGGGCAGGTGCCAGCCCCGTGGGCGCACGATCAGAACGGCGGTCTGCGGGTTGAGCTTGTATTGCTTCTGCGTCGCCGGTTCCTTGTAGCTGATCGTGCCGGAAACCGCGTCGCGCAGATTGGCCTGGCCCTCGATCAGGTTGGTCCAGGTCGGCGAGTTGGCGTCCTCGAAATCGGCCATGAAGCACGAGGCGCCCGAGTTCAGGGCGTTGATCACCATCTTGCGGTCGGTCGGCCCGGTGATCTCGACGCGCCGGTCGCGCAGGTCGCTCGGCACCGGCGCCACGGTCCAGTCGCCGTTGCGGATATTGACGGTCTCGGGCAGGAAATCCGGCTTCTCGCCCGCGTCGATCCGCTTCTGGCGCTCCTCGCGCGCCGCCAGGATGCGCTTGATGTCGGGCCGGAAGCGGCGCTCAAGGCCGACGATGAAATCGATCGCCTGGGCCGACAAAACCGTGTCGTACCCGCTAGCCATCGGCGCCACGATCTTGACGCCGGGATCAGACGCGCCAAGAGAAGGCTCGTTCAGGCACGTTGCGACCGGTATTGCGTCTGATGCGCTTATTGTCTCGTGCATGATTTGGAGCTTTCTTGGTTGGTATGCGGCGATTTCACTGCTGCTGCTTTGCCGGCTGACCAAAGGTCAGGCCATAGCGATCGTGTAGCGGGCCAGTGCTACTGACATGGATTCCTTTATCCGCTGGCGCCACATCCGCATCGCCGAGTCGTAATCGTTGAACGGGCCGAATACCTCGGGCTGCCCGCATAGCTCACGGAAGGTGGTGTCTTTGTATTCGCCACCCACTACCCAGAATTGTGTGGCGATATCCTGTATTTTTGCGGCCTGTATCATGTTCATGGCTGGCTACTCCGCTGCCTGCTGCGCCGCCCGCGGGCGAGCGTGGCTGTCCCCAAGGAACTGCTCGGTCTCGGTCGATCCGGCCATGGCCGTGGTCGAAGCCTTACCGCCGGAAATCGCCAGCGACACCGCGTCGAAATACCCGGTGCCGACCTCGCGCTGGTGCTTGACCGCGGTATAGCCGTTGGCTTCGGAGGCCATTTCGGCCTGCTGCAATTCGGAATAGGCCGCCATGCCGCCGGCCTTGTAGCCGCGCGCCAGCTCGAACATGCCGTGGTTCAATTGGTGGAAACCCGCCAGGGTGACGAACTGGTACTTGTAACCCATGGCGCCGATGCGCTTCTGGAACTCGGCAATGTCGCCGGGCGCGAGTTTCTTTTTCCAGTTGAACGAGGGCGAGCAGTTATAGGCCAGCATTTTGCCGGGGAAATGCGCGCGGATCGCCTCGGCGAAGCGCCGCGCGTCGTCCAGGTTGGGCTCCGACGTTTCCCACCAGATCAGGTCGGCGTATTCGGCATAGGCCAGGCCGCGGGCGATGGCGTAGTCCTTGCCCATCCCCGGCGTGATCGCATAAAAGCCCTCGGACGTCCGTTGGCCGTTGAGGAACGGCCTATCACGGGGATCGACGTCCGAGGTAATGAATTGCGCCGAGTCGGCGTCGGTGCGCGCCAGCAGCACGGTCGGCACGCCTTCCACGTCGGCGGCGAAGCGCGCCGCATTCAACGTGCGAATGAACTGTTGCATCGGCACCAGCACCTTGCCGCCCAGATGCCCGCATTTCTTTTCCGAGGCCAGCTGGTCCTCGAAATGCACGGCCGCCGCTCCGGCCTCGATCATCGCCTTCATCAGCTCGAAGGCGTTCAACGGGCCGCCGAAGCCGGCCTCGGCGTCGGCTACGATCGGCGCGAAGTAGTCGGTGTCGCCTTTGCCTTCCATGGTCTGGATCTGGTCGGCGCGTTGCAGCGCGCGATTGATGCGCCGGACCACGTCGGGCACGGAGCTGACCGGGTAAAGGCTCTGATCGGGATACATCTGCCCGGCGTTGTTGGCGTCGGCCGCGACCTGCCAGCCCGAAAGGTAGATCGCTTTCAGGCCCGCCTTCACCTGTTGCAGCGCCTGGTTGCCCGTCAAGGCGCCCAGCGTCGGCACGAAGGGCTCGGTGTTCAAGAGATGCCACAGCTTGCGCGCGCCGCGCTCGGCCAGCGTATGCGCCACGCGCACCGAGCCGGCCAAGCGCCGGACATCGGCCTCGGTGTAGTCGCGCTTGATGCCGCGGAAACGGTCGTTGTCGTGCGCGGTGGTGATGCCGTCCATGGCGATGATCCTTCTCGATGAATATTTTACAACCATGTCTATATTTACATCGCACTTGCGAAAGACAACCGAGAAATGGTATTTTCCTAAGTAAATCAGTAGGTAAGTTTGCAAACGCAGGGCATGTTTTGTAAATTTGTAAAAGGAGCGTCGGATGGCGGCCAGGAAAGCCCTACTCGGCAACAAGATCCGCCGTCTGCGCCAGGAGCGGAAGCTGACGCAAGTCGAGATGGCCGAGCGTCTAGGCATCAGCCCCAGCTACCTGAATCTGATCGAGCATGACGAGCGGCCGGTGACCGTCGCCCTGCTGCTGAAGCTGGGCAAGACCTTCGACGTGGATCTTCAGGAACTGTCGGACGACGCCGAGCGCCGGCTGGCCCTGGCGTTGCAGGAGGTATTCGCCGATCAGGCCCTGAATGCCGGCGAAGTCGGGACCGAAGAACTGCGCCAACTCGTCGCCGCCGCGCCGCGCGCGGGACGGGGAGTGGTCGATCTCTACCGCGCCTGGCGCCTGGCGCGCGAGGATGCGCAGGCGCTCAATCTCAACCTTCCCAGCGGCCGCACCAAGCGCGTGGTGTTGCCGGCGGAGGAAGCGCGCGATTTCTTCGAGGCGCGCGGCAATCATTTTGCGGACGTGGAACAGGCGGCCGAGGCGCTGTGGCGCGATGCGGGACTTGCGCAGTCCGATCTGGCGCGCGGCCTGGCGGATCGGCTGAGCTCGCGCCACGGCGTTTCCGTCGAGGTTGCGCCGCAGGAGAAAATGGGCGGCGCGCGGCGGCGCTACGATCCGCGCACGAAGCTGCTGGCGCTGTCCGAGGTGCTGCCGCGCACCAGCCGGCAATTCCATCTCGCCTACCAGCTCGGGCTGATGGAGGGGCGCATGGCGATCGATGCCTATATCAAGGCCGCCAAGCTGTCCTCGCCGGAGAGCGAAACGCTGTGCCGCGTGGGCCTGGCGAACTATTTCGCCGGGGCGGTATTGATGCCCTACCGGGCTTTCACCGATGCGGCACGGGCTTTGCGCTACGACATCGAGGCGCTGATGCACCGCTTCGGCGTGTCGTTCGAGCAGGCGGCACACCGCCTTGCGACGCTGCAGCGCCCGGGCGAGGCGGGCATCCCGTTCTTCTTCGCCTCCGCCGACATCGCCGGCAACGTCACCAAGCGTTTTTCGGCCGCGGGATTCCACTTCTCGCGCTATGGCGGCGCCTGCCCGCGCTGGATACTGCACCAAGCCTTCGCGACGCCGGGGATGCTGCGCATCCAGGTGGCGCGGTTGCCCGACGGCGCCACGTTCTTCTGCCTGGCGCGCACGGTGGAAAAACCGGGTGGCGCGTATCACGCCCCCGCCTCGCACCAGGTCGTGGGCATCGGCTGCGACATCCAGCGCGCGGGCGAATTGGTCTATGCCGACGGGCTCGACCTTCAGCACCTCGACGCGGCGACCGAGATCGGTCTGGGCTGCCGCCTGTGCGAGCGCGAGAACTGCCGCCAGCGCGCCTTCCCGCCGCTGCAACACCGCCTGATCGTGGACGAGCAGGTGAAAGGCGCGTCGCCCTATGTCTTTAGTGTGCGCTGAGAATATCGAAGCCAAGGTAGATTCTTCTGCCTCGGCACTTTTTTGGCAGTATCCAATGAGCCCAAGTACCGTAAAACAGGCCGATTGTTGGGACTGTTGCTACTTAGTGCAAAAGGCTACTTTTCGACTAAGTGGTGCCGTGGGCACTCAGTTCAATTTACGTGAAACGTACTCAGTTTTACTTTGGTTTGTCTCATACGGGTCGATGAGTTCGCAGATGACTCATCGCTGGGGGGCGCAGTCCGGACCAAACTGGTCCGAGACCCATCTTTGGATCGCCGGAGGGTGAAGTTTTCCGGCTTCGTCATGATGGCGGGCTGGCTGCGCCATCGTGAATCAGCAGCGCAATCGGTGTCTTTTGCCCGATCGCTCCGTGCGTGCGTTCTTCGTTATAGTATCTGCGCCAATCCTCCATCTTTTCTCGGGCGTCGGCAAGGCTTAGGAACCAATGGGCGTTCAGGCATTTAGCCCTGAATCGACCATTGAACGCCTCAATGAACGCGTTGTCGGTGGGTTTGCCTGGCCGGCTGAAGTCGAGCGTAACGCCATTCGTGTAGGCCCATAGATCGAGATCGCGCGAGATGAACTCCGATCCCTGATCGACGCGGATCGTCTTTGGGTATCCGGTCGTGGCTAAGACCTTCTCCAAGGTCTGAACCACATCTTCGCCTCAGTAGCTGAACCGCGGGTCTATTGCCGGCGAATAACGCGAGAAGATATCGACAACCGTGAGCACCCGACGTTTTCTGCCGGTCGCAAGTTGATCATGCACGAAGTCCATCGCCCAAGTCTCGTTCGGCTGCGTTGCTTCCTTCCGGTCGTCACGCAGCTTTGCCTTGACCCGCCGTTTGGGTGTTTTGCTACGCAATTGCAGGCCCAACTCGCGGTAGATGCGTCGCGTCTTCTTCTGATTGATGAGCCGGCCCTCACGGCGCAAGAGGACATGTACCCGCCGATACCCGTAACGAATGCGGGTTTGGCAGATATCTTTGATGCGCAGCTCCAGATCGGCCTGTCCGGGGCGACGAGATTTGTAATGGAACGTGGACGTATCGACCAGCATCACGCGGCAGGCCCGCCGGATCGACACACGCCAAGAACCTCTCACCTCGTCAACCAGTCTGCGCTTGCGGACAGGCCTCAAAGCTTTCGGCGTAGAACGTCCTGCAGCATCTCCTTGTCGAGGGCGAGATCGGCAACGACCTTCCTGAGCTTCCCATTCTTATCCTCGAGCTGTTTCAACCGGCGCATCTCCGTCGGCAACAGCCCGTCATACTTCCGCTTCCAATTAAAGTAGGTCGCCTGGCTGATGCCGGCCTTCCGGCAGATCTCTGCCACCGGCATCACGTCAGACCCCTGCTTCAGAATGAACGCTTTCTGGGCGTCCGAAAACCGTGACGGCTTCATCGTCTTCCGCTCCTCCCAGCCGGGATATCCACGCGGAAAACTCTACCCAAAAACGATCCAACTTTCCGGAACCAGACCACAAGTCCATCAGAAGTATTTCTGTATTGCAGATTTCAAGATTGCAGCAATTGACCTCGCCCGAGGGGCGATATCGTCCAAAGGTCCCGCTATGGAAACCGCAAGTGGCCGCCCCCAACGATCGATGCCATTAGGTAGCGGGATTGAAATCGACCCGGAGCCGGGCGTCAGGAAGTTCTTCGAGAAGAAGAACCCTTGCTTGCGCACTTGCTCAACGTTCGCAAGTGTTTTTCGTATGTCGATCGGAGGTTGTCCCCGCCGCGCTTCGGCGTTCGAGCGACGGACCAGCAATCTGATCCTCTCATTGCTCATGCCGCTGATAAGCGCAAATCCGACGCCCGACCACACTACCAAACGGGTCGACCCAACCGGAAAATGAAAGCGAAGCGATTTACGCGCCTGAATTATGTGGATATACCGTGAAAACAAATTGTTAAGCACAGCAAGAATAATGGTGTCTCCAGTCTGGCGCGACAAATCCTCTAACATGCGGACTAGACTGCCATCTCGGATTGGCCCGCTATCCAACCATGTCCCGAGCAGTGTCACGCGCGGTGAAGGCAAGAAAGTGCGACTGGAAGAATCATAGTCGAGATAGCCTAACTGAGTTAAGCAATTCAGCAGAACGGACGTTGACGATTGTGGGATCTCAAGCCGTTCCGCTATTTCAGCGGCGCGAATTTCGCGCTGCAATTTGTCAAACAACTCCAGGACCTGTAGCACACGGCCGGCTGATTTGACTGATACGGTTGGACGCGGCGCTGCGTCGCCTGCAACCGGCAAAAAGCCATGGTCGTCAAATGGCAAGTTTAATCGTGCCATAACCAATTATATTCAAGCCGGTACTGGTTTTTCATCACATACATAATATCATCAGCAAGGCCGTGGGGACATCTTGCCGCACGCCTAAACGCTGATAGCCTCCGCCGTGAAAAGGCCATTGCGCGTTCTGCATGTGAAAGTGGAGCTCATCGGAGACTCGCTAAGGACAATGCGGCGAAGAGTTGCTGAGAGGTTCTTGGCTCTAGTTCTTGGGCCACTGTAGGCACGCTACGGAAATGAGTGGGCGATTACCATAAACGCTAGAATTCCTGGCCCCGTGTTTCGCTTGAACTGAGCTACTGAGCGGAGTTTCGAAATGTCAGGAGTGAAGAGTCTCTACACTATACGTGAATGTGCCAAGGATATTCTGGCGACAATCGAGAAATGCAAAACGGATCAAGAAGAGCTGGCGGCCGGATTGAAGGCAGCGGCGCGTCGGTTGACGGATCGGCCTGACTTCGCCTCGCTGGGGGTAAAGTATCAGCCAAATCATATTCCGGAGGGAAAGTACCTTTACTACGACGGCCAACTCTCAATCGTCATGGCGAAGATTCCAGAGGGAAAAATCATTCCCCCCCACGATCATGGAACTTGGGAGGCGATGATCGTCGTTACCGGGCGGCTCAGACATACCGTATTCGCTCGCGCAGACGATGGAACTCGTGACGGATACGCAGAGCTTGCGGTCGCCGACGATAGAGTTCTTGATCCCCATGACATTGCGATGGTCGCTCCACCAGCCGAAATTCACAGCTTCAATGCAGTCGAAGGCGATTGCTGGGTCATGGTAATTGTCGGAGAAAACTACAAGCCAAACCGTTCGTACTATCAGCCTGAAAAGAACGCCTATGTCGTTAGATTGGCAAGGGCTGCATCTGCATGACGGAAAAATAGGCCGCCGGGGAAAGCTGGGTTACAATGACTGTCAAAATTCGCCCGTTACATCCGATGATTGGAGCGGAATGCATCGGCGTTGATCTTTGTCGGCCGTTGTCTCCCGATGATATCGCATCGATTGAAAGAGGCATGGACCATCATGCGGTTTTAATATTTCCGGCGCAGAACATAACCGACGATCAGCAGATCATTTTCACCAAATATTTCGGTCCTTTGGAGCGGACCTATGGCGGTAACATACGAAAGACCACCGAGCGACGCCTGCGAGAGGAGTTTGCCGACGTCTCGAATCTCGACCATCGCGGCAATATTCAATCGCAGACTGATCGCAATCGCATGTTTAACCTGGGTAATCAGCTTTGGCACACCGACAGCTCGTTTCGGGCTACGCCGGCCAGATATTCAGTGCTGTCAGGCCGGATAATTCCTGAGCATGGTCCGGATACGGAGCTCGCCGACATGCGCGCTGCATACGATGCATTGGATGACGGCACCAGGCAACAGGTGGAGGATCTAGTTTGCCATCACTCCCTGATCTATTCGCGAGGGCAGTTGGGGTTTGATGAATTCTCGGAAGATGAGAGGCAAAGATTTGCACCAGTACGTCAGCGTTTGGTGCGCACCCACCCGGTAACGGGTCGTAAATCGCTATTTCTCTCTTCGCATATCGGCGTGATTGAGGGCTGGCCAGTGCCTGAGGCGCGCGCATTTATTCGCGATCTGATGGAGCACGCAACGCAACGCAAATTTGTCTATGCTCACAAGTGGCGGCAATTCGATCTCGTTATATGGGACAATCGCCAGACCATGCACCGAGTGCGGCGATTCGACGATTCGAAACTCGCCCGGGATGCGCGCCGCACTACTGTCGCCGGAGATATGCCGACAATTTCGCAAGATATGAAATAGTAGGGGTAACGGTGGTGCCGAATTTACTCGTAAGCATTCACTCATTCAAATGAATACCTGCGGCCTCAAATCTCGGACGGCCTGTGCAGGAGAGATGGTAGAAATATCCTGAAACCTGCTGCAAACGTTTCAATGCGAGTGCTTTGATCTTTCGTTCGTGACGGGGACGTGATTTCATGAAGTGGGTGAGATACCAGGATCGAGCAGGTATCAACCACGGAATCCTTAAAGGTGAGCTAATTCACGAAATCGAGGGATCGCCTTTCGGAACCCATCAGCGAAACGGCAGGAGCGTTACCTTGCGGGCGGTGCGGCTGTTGCCGCCGGTCATTCCGCAGACGTTCTATGCCTGCGGCCTTAACTATACGAAGCACATCGGCGAGGCGGAAGGGTTTCTTGGCAAGCAAACGAAACGGCCCACCAGGCCGGAAATCAACTATCGCGCGGTCAATGCGCTAATCGGCGACAGTGAAGGGATCATCATCCCCCGCGATTCGGCAGGAAGGGTGCAGTACGAGGGTGAGCTAGTCGTGGTTATTGGTCGGAAGGCGAAGCACCTCACACCGAGCGAGGCGCTATCCTGCGTCTTCGGATACACGATCGGTAACGACGTTAGCGAGAGGGTTTGGCAGAAGTTGGACAGGATCCTGTGGCGCCCTAAGAACACCGATACATTCAAGCCAATGGGGCCCTGGATCGAGACCGACGTCAATCTGGACTCGCTTGTGACGCGAGGACGGCTCAACGGTAAGCAAGTATCCGAGTTCAAGACAAATCGCATGATCTTTGGCATTGCTGATTTCATCGTCGAAATAAGCAAGTACCTAACGTTGTATCCTGGTGACGTTATATGGATGGGGGCAGATGCCCCAACGCTTGACATGGTTCCTGGCGATGCCGTGGAAGTGGAGATTTCCGGTATCGGCACGTTGCGTAGTCCTGTCGTCGCCGAAGAATAAGAACATATTTTGGACGAGTGTCATAGCAGGCGCCTTAAAATCCACGAATAGCTCGAGCCGCTAATCAAACGGTGGCTGAGACAATCGCAACATGTTGGTTGCGAATGATCTATGGCCTGAGCTCTTGCTTCGCGATAGCCTCTAGATGCACCTCGTCCGGGCCGTCCGCGAGCCGCAGCGACCTTGCCAGTGCGTATGCATGCGCCAAAGGAAAGTCCTGCGATACGCCGCCGCCGCCATGGGCTTGGATGGCGCGATCAATGATCGTGCATGCCATTCGTGGTGCCACGACCTTAATCATCGCGATCTCCCTTCTTGCCGCCTTGTTCCCGTTCGCATCCATCTTGGCGGCGGCTTCAAGGGTCAACAGGCGCGCCTGATCAATCTGGATCCGGCTCTCGGCGATGTCCCGGCGGATAGTTCCCTGTTCTGCAAGCGGCCTGCCGAACGCTACGCGCGCTCGAACCCGGTTGCGCATGGACTCCAAGGCACGCTCGGTAAGGCCGATCAATCGCATGCAGTGGTGGATACGTCCGGGGCCTAGCCGTCCCTGGGCGATTTCGAATCCGCGGCCTTCGCCCAATAGGATGTTCCCTGCGGGTACCCGAACATTATCGAAGGTGACCTCGGCGTGGCCGTGCGGTGCATCGTCGTAGCCAAACACTGTCAATGCCCGCACAACCCGAACACCCGGCGTATCCATGGGCACAAGTATCATTGAATGCGCCTCGTGCGCGCGCGCATCGGCGGGCGACCTTCCCATGAGGATTGCCAATTGGCAGCGGGGATCCATGGCGCCGGACGTCCACCATTTACGCCCGTTAATCACATATTCGTCTCCGTGCCGCTGCACCGCGCAGGCGATGTTGGTCGCATCCGAGGAGGCAACATCGGGCTCGGTCATGGCGAAGCACGATCTGATTTTTCCTTCCAGCAACGGCTTGAGCCAACGATCCTTCTGCTCGCGTGTCCCATAGCGAACCAGCACTTCCATATTCCCGGTATCTGGAGCAGAGCAGTTGAATACTTCCGCCGCATGAAACGAGCGGCCCATTACTTCGCATAGAAGGGCATATTCCCTGTTTTGTAGTCCCGGCCCATACTCGCTGTCCGGTAGGAACAGGTTCCACAATCCCTGAGCCTTCGCCTTCGCTTTCAGTTCTTCGAGTAGAGGCGATGGCGTCCATCGTGCCTCGCCCACTGCAAACGCTGGCAAATCCAGCTTGGCTTCATTGGGATAAATATGGGCATCCATGAATGCCTCGATGCGCGACTTAAGTTCTCGCACCCGGGGCGATACTTCTAGCAGTGACATTCGACGATTACTCCTAGGTTCAAGCTTGAACGGCCGTTTCTAGCGGCGTCCTTTGTTGGCGCCAGGTGTCAAGTGTGAGAGCGACGAAGTGTTTGCCATAGCGGTTGCGGACGGCTCGCATTAGACCGACCCGATCACAGCGATGCCGTCAACGCTCATGGCGTCCCCCTACACCAATCTAGAGCCACGCCTCATTCATCGCTACGAATGTGTCGTCGTTCTCTGACGCCAGCTTCGCGAGATGGCCGATCTCCGGCAGCTTCCAGCGGAAGAAGTACCTTGCGGCGTGCAGTTTCCCTGCATAAAAGCCCGCTGCAGGCGTATCGATATCGCCAAGGTGGGTATTCGCTGCATTAGCCTGCCGAAGCCACATCCAGGCGACAACGACCCGGCCGACGATTTCAAGATATGCCGACGCGTTGGCAAGATAACGCCCCTGGCCGGAAGCACGGCGAAGTGAAAGCATGCTCTCGGTCGTCCGGCCGATGGTAGTTATAGCCTCGTGCAAGGCCGCACCAAACTCCCGTGTTCTATCGTGCCTTAGTGCAATTTCGGCATCAGCGGCCATAGCCGACTGCAGCAGCTGCACCGCTTCGCCATTGTTCGCAGCCACCTTGCGTCCAAGCAGATCTATCGCTTGGATACCGTTGGTACCTTCATGAATGGGGTTCAGGCGATTGTCCCGATAAAGCTGCTCCACTGGAAAATCGCGAGTATAGCCGGCGCCGCCAAGCACCTGTATCGCATGGTCATTTGCGTGAAGGCACCACTGCGTCGCCCATGCTTTCATGATAGGCGTCAGTATGCCGAGTAGGATGTCGGCATTCTGCCGGCGCGCGTCATCCGCTGCGGTCTTGGCCTCGTCCACCAGCCAGGCGCAGTAGAGGCCCAGCGCCAACGCACCTTCAACATAGGCCTTCTGTTCCAGCAGCAAACGCCTGACGTCGGGATGCTCGGCGATGGGTACTTGCGGCAAGGAGGGATCTTTGGCATCGGCATGGCGGCCTTGGCGGCGGCTTAAAGCATAGTCGAGCGAAACTCGATATGCCGACGATGCTACGCCGACGGCGCTCAGGCCAACGGTGATCCTTGCCTCGTTCATCATGTGAAACATGTATTTGAGGCCATAATGCGGCTGGCCGACCAGCTCGCCGATGCAGTCGCCGAACTCGCCGAAGCGCAACGCGGTATTCGTCGTGCCGCGATAGCCCATCTTATGATTCAACCCAACGAGAGAGATGTTGTTGTGCTCGATGCCTCGGTCGGTTGCCCGGGCACGGGGGACGATGAAAAGAGAAATACCGCCAACGCCAGCCGGCGCGCCCTCGATCTTCGCCAGCACGAGATGGACAATGTTGTCGGCGATGTCGTGTTCGCCGGCGGAAATCCACATCTTATCGCCGACGATTCGATAGAGGCCATTCCCTATCGGCTTGGCTTTTGTAGTAATGTCTGCAAGCGACGATCCCGCCTGCGATTCCGAAAGACACATCGTGCCGAGAAATTTTCCTGAAAGCATGTCCGTCAGGTATCGGTCCTTCTGTTGTTGTGATCCGTAGATCGACAAGAGGTTGGCTGCCGCCGTTGTGAGAAAGCAATAGGCGAACGTGGCCACGTTTGCGGCATGAAAATGAATGTAGCAGGCTTGCGTAATGACCCAGGGCAGTTGCATACCGCCAAGCTCATAATCAAACGCAGCGGCCATAAATCCAGCCTTGGAAAAGGCCCGAACCGCCTCTCCGATTTCGGGTATGAGACGCACGGACCCATTTTCCAGTCGCGGCTCGTTCAAATCGGATTTGCGGTAGTGGGTCGCAAATCGTTCCATAGCAATTCGTTCGGCCGAGGCGATCGCAGCATCGAAAGTAGCGCGTGAATGATCCGAAAACCGCGGCCGGGCAGTCAGCGCCTCTGCGCCGAGTACCGAGTAGAGTTGAAACGGCAACTCGTGGGGGTGAAAGTTCATCGTATCCGGGTTCCTAGCTGCCTATACCAAGCCGAGTCCACCGTCGACCCGGATAACCGAGCCGGTCATGTACCCGCATGCTTTTGAGCTCAATAGAAGCAGCGGGCCCTCAAGATCATCGAGAGCTCCTGCTCGCCGCAACGCCGTGCGTTGAAGCAACTTGGCGCCCTTTTCGCTTTCCAGGAACTCCTGGTTCATTTCGGTCGTGATATAACCCGGTGCGATTGCGTTTACCTGAATTTTGTGCCGCGCCCATTCCAAAGCCATCGCCTTCGTCAATTGGACGAGGCCTGCTTTGCTCGCCGCGTATGGGGCGAGGTGGCCCACTACAAAGTCGGCGATCGCGGAGGCGATGTTGACAATTCGGCCACCGCCATGTTGCTGCATGCTGCGCGCGCATTCCGTAGCAACGAAAAAGGCCCCTTTAAGGTTGGTGTCGAGCACGTGGTCCCAGTCGCCTTCCGACTGTTGCAGGGCGGGCTTAGCGATCGCAACACCCGCATTGTTTACGAGGACGGTCAGGCCGCCGAGCGCCCCAATTGCTTGCGCGATGCCGGCACCTATGCTTGACGGGCTGGTTACGTCCATGCCGACGACACTCGCCGTACCTCCGGACGCCGCAATTGCGCCGGCAAGCTCCTTCACGGAGTCTGGCGATCGCGCAGCGAGCGCAACTGCGGCTCCGTGGCGCGCAAGGGTCATGGCGGCGAAACGGCCAATCCCTCGCGACGCACCGGTCACTAATACGCGTTCGCCCGTCATATCAAATAATCGTTCCGGAGCAGGCACCGAATCCTCCTCAATTCCCCACGAGTTTCAAAATGGGAGAGCAATGGTTCCCTAGTGCCTGGGACAGGGACATACGATGATAGAAACCAATCATGCCTCGGACCGGGTTAGCGGCATTTTCTGGTTAAGGGCGGCAAGCGCAGTTTCGGCGCAAAGCCGCACGGACCGGCCCCGCTCGAAGGCATCTGGCGACGTGGGAAAACCTTGGATGGCGCGTTTTAGGACGCCTTGAAGAATAGCTGCCAGGCGAAACAGCGAGAAGCTGATATAGAATCCCCAAGGCCCGTCGAGCGTGAATCCCGTTGTCGTCAGATAGGCATGAACGTACTCGGCCTCGGATGGTATGCCGTTGCTGGCAATGTCGTCAGTGCGGATGCCACCAAAACCGCGGACGCTGCTCGGTAGCCAATAGGGCAGGCAGTTGTACGCAAGATCGGCAAGCGGATGGCCCAGCGTGGACAATTCCCAATCGAGGACTGCTGTGACGTATGGCTTGTCGGGATGTACGATCAAGTTCTCAAGGCGATAGTCGCCATGCACCAATGTAACGATATCATTAGTGGGAACTAACCCAGGCAATTGCTCGATCAATTGGTCTATGGGCGCAATCGGCTCGGTTTCGCTGGCGCGGTATTGCCGGCTCCATCGGTCGATCTGTCTGCGGAAATAGTCACCGGATCGGCCAAAGTCGCCCAGCCCCTTCGATGACGGATTTACGCGGTGCAGCGTTGCCAGCACACGATTCATATCGAGATACAACGCGGCCCGGTCAGGCGCCGTTAGATCCGGCAGGCGTGGGTCCCGAAATACGCGTCCTTCCTTGAACTCCATTACATAGAACGGCGTGCCAATCACGGAACTGTCGCTGCAGAAATGAAACATGCGCGGCAATGGGATGCCGGCATCCTGCAGCGATCGCATAATCCGATACTCGCGATCTATGGCATGCGCGGACGCCAGTATCGCGCCGGCCGGCTGCTTCCGGACGGCGTAGCGTACCGATGCGATTTCCAGTCGGTATGTCGGGTTCGATTGGCCACCGAATATCGGCTGGAGCTTTACTGGGTCGGATAATGAAAATTGAAGATGCTTATGTAGATACTCCACTAGTGCGGCTGCGTCGAAAGGCAAACCTGCTGCTTGGGTATCCGCGCCGGTATTCAAAGTACACAATTCCTTAGTGCGAGAGAGCTAGCAACGCCGGTCGGATAAGGCCGCTCGAAGGCCACATCGCGAGCAAGCGGGTTGCCTGCTGGTGTCCTTCACTGCCACGTCCTCATGAACCATCCACTTGCAATGCATTGATGCCGGCCCTTTGGAACCCGCCTTGACAGCGTGGCAACATGGTGTCAAGAATTCTAACAAATGTTCAAAAAAATACAAGATGGGTCGAAAATGGCCAGCTCGACGATGTTCGAGAAGATCTGGAGGCAGCATGTCGTCGCCTCGTCGGGCGACGGTGCTGACCTTTTGCATATCGACCGGCATATCCTGCACGATATGACTTCTGCCAAGGCGTTTGAAAACTTGAAATCAAACGGCCGAATTGTTCACAGCCCCAGCCTGACCATCGCGGTGACGGACCATGTGATTGCGACGAACCCCGGACGCGACGACTACAGCTATGAAAAAGGCACAGCTTTCGTCCAAGCGCAAAGGCGCAACGCGGCGGAATTCGGTCTGCCGTTGATTGACATCAACGATAGGGAGCAGGGCATCGTCCATGTTGTAGGCCCCGAACTCGGCATAACGCTGCCGGGTGTCACGCTGGCTTGCGGCGACAGCCACACCTGCAGTCATGGGGCATTGGGCGCGTTGGCGCTAGGTATTGGCACCAGCGAAGTTGCTCATGTGCTGGCAACACAGACGTTGATGCTTGCGCGCCCGAAAGCCATGAAAGTCACGATCGTCGGCAAGCCTGGTCCTGGAATCTACGCAAAAGACATCATTCTTCATCTCATTAGCTCGATTGGTGCCGATGCGGGGAACGGATACGTAGTTGAATACTCGGGGCCGGCTGTTGCCGGCCTGCCGATCGAAGGGCGGCTCACGCTGTGCAATATGTCGGTCGAATGGGGCGCGCGGAGCGGGATCATCGCGCCAGACGATAAAACATATGAATTCATATCCGGTCGGCGATACGCACCAAAAGGACCGGCCTGGGACGATGCGCTCGCTGCTTGGCGCAAATTGCCTAGCGATTCCGATGCCAGGTTCGATCGTGAAGCAGCCATCGACATATCGAACATATCGCCGAAGATTACTTGGGGGACCAGTCCGGAGCATGCGATCGATATTGATCGCCCAATACCGGATCCAGATCTTGAAACGCGCCCCGGGCATCGTGAAACCATGCGCCGGGCATTGCGGTACATGGATCTGAGTCCAGGAACCAGACTCGAAGGACTATCGATAAACCAGGTTTTCATCGGCTCCTGCACCAACAGCCGAATTTCCGATTTGCGTGCGGCCGCAGCCATCGCAACGGGACGGAAAGTCTCGCCGGGGGTGCGCGCCATGGTCGTGCCGGGATCGTCGGCCGTAAAGCGGCAGGCGGAAGCCGAAGGACTTGATCGCATTTTCAAGCAAGCTGGCTTCGAATGGCACGAATCCGCTTGCTCGATGTGCGCCAGCGCCAATGCCGATGTGGTAGCTCCGTTCCAAAGGTGCGTTGCGACCTCGAACAGAAACTACGAAGGGCGCCAAGGCAGGCACGCGCGCACACATCTCGCGAGCCCGGCTACGGCGGCTGCGACGGCAATAGCTGGTAAGATCAGCGATCCCCGACGGTTGGGGAGCGCGCCATGACGCCTTTTCGTAAGCTCGAAGCCGTCGCCGCGCCGATGCTTCTGGACAGTATCGACACCGATGCAATCATCCCCGTCGCGCAAATAAAGACGTTGGAGCGCAAGTTTGCGGGCAGTCTATTTTTCAATCAGCGCTACCGAGACGACGGGAGCGATAATCCTGACTTTGTTTTGAACCAACCCCAATACCGTGACGCAAAAATCATCGTTGCAGGCTACAACTTTGGCTGTGGTAGCTCTAGAGAACACGCCGTTTGGGCGCTATTAGACTACGGAATCCGTTGCGTGGTCGCTGGAAGCTTCGGCGACATTTTCTATAGCAACAGCATAAAGGGGGGGCTGCTCCCGGTGAAGTTGCCGCCGGCAGCTCTCAGTGCGCTCGGCCAAGCTGTTATCAAAGCCGCGGGGCTTAACCCAACCATCATCGACCTTGAGTCGCAACTTGTCACCGATCCTGATGGCGGGCGCTATCAATTTCGGGTCGAGCCTAGCGATCGTCGCGCGTTGCTAGAAGGTCTAGATAGTATCGGACTTACGCTGCTTCGCGTCGGCGAGATTTCGTCCTTTCAAGCAAAGGACCGAAACAAACGGCCGTGGATCTATGACATCAGCCTGACCGGCGGCACGCCGACATGATCCCAGATGCTTGAAAATATCCAATCCCACAAACGGCACTTGCAACAGAGGAAACTCTCATGACGTTCGATCTCTTGATTAAAGACGGCACCGTGGTTGATGGAAGCGGTTCGCCTCGTTTCCATGCTGATATTGGTATTAAGGAAGGGCGCATTGCCGAAATCGGCAAGTTATCAGGTACCGCCAAAGAAAAGATCAATGCCGATGGGCTGGTCGTCGCGCCGGGCGCCGTCGACGTGCACACGCATTACGATGCGCAAGTGTGTTGGGATCGGGTGCTGGCAACCTCGGCGGCGCATGGCACGACAACCGTAATTCAAGGAAATTGCGGCGTCGGCATCGCGCCTTGCCGGCCGCGCGATCGTGAGATTTCTCTCCGCGATCTGGTCGTCCTTGAGGGAATGTCCTACGAGGTCATGGACACAGGCATCGAATGGGCGTTTGAGACATTTCCGGAATATATCGACTTGATGCGCCGTCGTGGGCTTGGCATTAACGTGGCTTCACTGGTGCCGCTGTCGTCATTGCGACGCTATACATTGGGCGATGAGGCAAGCAAGCGCGCGGCTACGCCCGCCGAACGCGCGGAAATGGCGCAAAATCTCCAACAAGCGATGGAGGCGGGGGCGTTCGGGTTCAGCAGCACGATGGTTCGCCGCCAAGTCGGCCACGAGGGGAATCCGCTTCCCTGTCAACTCGCGGACGAAGCTGAGCTTAAGGCGTACGCAAACGTCCTGCGGGAACTAGGGCGCGGCGCCATACAGGCGAATGTCGTCGAAAGCATCGCCCGTCCAACTGATGCGGAACTGGCGATCATTGACCTGTTGCTTGACGCAAGTGGCGGCAGGCCCGTGACCTATTCGGGCGCAATGTGGCGCAACGATGATCCGGGCGCGGTCGAGCAAATGCTCAGGAAATGCGAGCGGTTGCGCAAGCGCGGCGCAATGCCCCAGTCGACAATCATGCCGCTGACGATCGAACTCGATATGCGCAACCCGATGGTCATGGGTGACTGCCCTGCATTCAAGAAGCTGCTCAGCCGCACCGTGGAGGAGCAGAAGCAGCTTTATAACGACCCGGCTTGGCGCGCTCAGGCAAAACAGGAGCTCACCACGGGCCGCAAGCAATTCGGCGCAGTTTGGGCCAGCAGCATCGTCTTGCGCGTTGAAAATGAAAAAATGAAGCCGTTGCTGTACCGGTCCATCACCGATATCGCGAAAGAACGAGGGGCGGACCCATTCAATACGATGATTGATCTGGCTCTAGAGGACAATTTGGAACTGAAATTCCTAGGCGAGATCGTCAACACGTCGATGGAGCATCTGCGAAACCACATCAAGGATCCGAGGGTGATGCTGGGGCTGCATGACGCCGGAGCTCATGTCGACATGATGTTTCATGCGGGATTTCCGACATATATGCTTGGCAAATGGGTTCGGGAAGAGCATGCGATTGAGCTCGAACAGGCGGTGCGAAGGATCACAGCCGAGCCTGCAGAGTACTTCGGGTTCAAGGACCGCGGTCTAATCGCATCTGGAAAGGCGGCCGATCTCATGATCTTCGATCCTGAGACTGTGGGATGCCCGCACAGGCCCGACAAGGTGCTGTACGATCTGCCGGCGGGTGGAATGCGCTTATATTCTACCCCCAAGGGCATGGAGCACTTGGTTGTCAACGGAGAGATCCTGTATCGCGATGAAATTTATACCGGGGCCAGGCCCGGACAGATTGTCGATGGAAGGTGAGCGAGCCGCGGCCGCCTGTGCACGGTTGCAAGGCCGTTTCGCTGGGGCCCGGGGGCCGTCGCTGAGATAAAGGTCACCCAAAGGGCTTTCGTGGAAGCGGCGGTCGCAGTCCGTTGGGAGTTACTTGAGGGTTTTCAGCCTGTGACGGGTACGTCGCCAGTAACTTGCAACGCGGTGAAGTGGCGGGGCGTTACTCTTTCCAATCGCGCTTGGAACAATCGAAATCTTCTTGGCAATGCGATGACGCTGGCGGAGAGAAGACCAGTTGTGCCGTCTCGGTTCAATCAATAGCGCGTGCAGGGGTTCCGGCATGGATTGTGGTGCGCTTTGCCGCGCGAAAGGGGACAATTGCTTGACACCGTGTCCGCCGTGACTAATAATTCAAACACTTGTTCAAAATAAAACCACGGAACCAACCCGTGGGGTGGAATGCAAAAGGTAGGGAGGAAGTCATGAGACTGAGCCGCCGGGCGCAGCGCGGCATTGCCGCATTTCTGTATTGCGCATTTTTCAGCTTTTCCGCGACGTCCGAAGAAGTAGTCGTCTCTCACTACGGAACACAGCTCAACACGGCGGCGATCGCCGTGGCATTGGAGCGCGGCGACTTCAAGAAGCACGGCATCGACATTACGGGCGTGCTGACGGCGGCCGGTGGCGGCACATCGATGCGCAATCTGCTGGCGGGCGAACTACCCTATGGTGAAATGGGAACGTCGGGTGTTCTCGCTGCCCATAAGCAGGGCGTTAACATCCGCATCGTGAACGCCGCCAGTCGGACGCTGGAAGATCTTCTTTGGGTGACAATGCCGAACAGCCCCGTCAAATCGATAAAGGATTTGGCGGGCCGGAAGATTGCAATAACCAGCGCAAAGTCGATAACGCAACTGCTGTCGCAAATGGCATTTGACGCCGAAGGCATCGCGCCGGGAAAGTATCAGCAGATTGCGTTGGGATCCGTCGCGGCAGGGCTTACCGCCCTGGAGCAAGGCAATGTAGATGCGGCGCCAATATTGGAACCTCTATGGAGTTCTCGAGCTGGGCGCTATCGCGTCGCATTCGATCTGAGCAAGTTACCGTCGATGACGCAAACCGTCGGTGTGACGACAGTCGAATACGCGACAAAGCATCCCGACAAGCTTCGTGCTATCATCGCCGCGCGCCGTGATGCGGTTGATTTCATCTATGCGAACCCCGAGGAAGCCGCAAAAATGATGTCGAAACAGTTCGGCAGCAACACTTTACCCGTAGATGTTGCGATCCGTGCGGTGAAGAATATGGTTGCTATCCGCTATTGGAGTCCCGGCAACATCGAGATGAGCGGCCTTGAGGCGATGGTGGATGGGATGAAGCGGCTTGGCCAATGGGAAGGCCCGGTCGAGTGGGATAAAATAGTCGACCGCTCGTACTTGCCGAGTGATCTACAAAAATAGATGTTACAGGTCGAGGGAAAGGTGTCTGCGCTCGTGAAGCGCGCGAGCCCGGTTTCCATGGTGAACGCCACGATCACTGCTAGCCTGAAAGCCGTATCGTTGGTATATGGCGGCAGCGTGCACGCGTTGGGGCCTGTGGATCTCGATCTGCAGAATGGAGAGTTCTTCTCTATCATCGGCCCCAGCGGTTGCGGCAAATCAACGCTTTTGGACGTTGTTGCCGGTCTAAAACCGCCGACCGAAGGGACGGTGACTTTCGAAGGACAGCTGGTAACAAAGGTGCCTGAAGGCGTGGGTATCGTCTTTCAGGACGATGCATCGTTTCCATGGCTGAAAGTCTGGGACAATATTGCTTTCGGTCTGAGACGAGCCGGCATACCCCATGATGAAATACACCGGCGTGTCGACTATGCGGTTGCCTTCATGGGATTGAAGGACTTTGCCAGGGCATATCCAGCGGAACTCTCGGGCGGCATGCGTCAGCGCGTCTGTATTGCGCGGACGCTCGTTTTACAGCCGCGCATGATACTGCTCGATGAGCCATTTGGCGCGCTCGATCAGCAGACGCGGCTTTTGATGGGCGACGAACTGCTGCGACTTTGGCGGGAGACCAAAGCGACGGTCCTGCTCATCACACATTCCCTCGACGAAGCGGCCATGCTGTCGGATCGGATCGGCGTTATGTCGGCACGGCCTGGTCGTTTCATCGAAATCATCGATACCGAATGGGCCAGCGACCGCGACAGCAGGATTGCGACTGACGCTCGCTTTAGCGACATCACTCGGCACCTATGGGAAAAGCTGCGCGGAGAATCGATAAAGGCTATGGGTGGAAGGCAACCTTGAGGCTGTCTCCGACGGTAACGCGTATTGTCCTCATATTGGCGGCATTGATAGTCACAGAAGGGCTCTGCCGCTGGGGCTACATCAAGGCCATTACGCTGATCCCGCCGACCCAAATGGCATACAAGCTGTCTGAAATCTTCTGGACCGAGGCATTTTGGGCAGACGCCTTGCCGACACTACGAAACATTGTTGTTGCGGCAATGACATCTTGGATTTCGGGGGTTCTTATTGGGGTAACCTTATATGCTTTACCAAAAGTACGTCATGCGGTTGAGCCGCTGATCGCAAGCTACTACTCCGTTCCCTTTTTTGCCTTCTATCCGCTTGCGGTTGTCATTCTCGGCATGAATGCGGCGCCGATTATCATTATGGCTGCGCTCTTCGCAGTTGTAGCCATGATCACTAGCACCCTTTCCGGTCTGGATCAGATACCATCTGTATTGAGGAAAGTGGGTCAGAGCTTTCGCCTGGGGCCAATCAGGACGGCGGTCTTTATCGAACTTCAAGCGACCATGCCGTACCTGTTTGCGGGTGCAAAGCTATCGCTAGGGTATAGCGTCGCTGGCGTGATCGGGGCAGAATTCATTCTGTCCGATATCGGGCTTGGTTACGCGATCGCGTATTCCTACGGCGATTTTGATAGTAAGCGCATGTATGCATTAATGTTGTTCGTCATTATTTTCGTTATCCTATTGCTAATCGTTGTAAATCGGCTTGAACGCGCTCTGCGCTATCGTGCTGGGGCGAGCTGGACGATCAACACGCGAAGAAGCGCGCCGGATAGCCATCTTCCACGATGGGCAGAATGGGCCATAGTCGGAGTGACTGCGCTTTGCCTGTGGCAAGGGCTCCATTGGCTCAGTAGTAGCGAGGCGCTTGCATCGCCCTGGGTTACTGCGGTCAAAATGGTCGAACTACTTCAATCGCAGCGCTTCTGGGGTCATGCCGGCGAGACCTGGCGGGCACTATGGCTGTCCTTGGTGCTGTCGTGCATTTGCGGTGCACTTCTCGGAATTTGGCTGGGAATGAGCCGGTATTCGGGTGAAGTTGTTGAACCCTTGATAATAGCTCTTCAATCGACGCCGAAGGTAACTCTTTATCCGATGATGTTGCTTTTTTTCGGCTTGGGCCTGGCTGCCAAAGTAGCATTTGGTGTGATCCACGGAATCATACCGATGACATTGATTACGCTTCATGCGATTAGATCCATCAATCCTGCTCTGCTCCGCACTGCACGTGCATTGCGACTGACCGCCTGGCAGACATTCGGAACCGTATGCCTGCCTGCGGCGATGCCGGAAATGGTTACCGCGGCGCGTCTCAGTTTCTCCGTAACATTTCTGGGCGTGCTGATCGGCGAAATGTTCGCTTCTCAGCGTGGCCTCGGTTTTCTGATAATGACCAGCATTGGCCTGAACGATGTAGCCACAATTGTCGCAGTGACCGTCATGATTGGCGTGTTTTCCGTCGTTGTTAACAGTGGCCTGATGCTGTTGGATGACCGCCTGCATCGACGTAGTTCGCTGCCGGTAGATATTGTACGGGGGCCGCGGCGATAACTATCGACGATCGAATGGCTACGCTGCGATACCTTCAAGAATCCAATCGGCGAATAGGGACGCGAGTTCGTCAATAGAACGTTCCTGTGGATTATGCCATTCAGAGGTGCGGCTAAGCGCGCCCAGCATAAAATTCACGAAAGCATCGACCGGCAAGCCGGCCTTGATATTGCCCGCACGTTGCGCATCCATCACGAGCTGCCGCCAATAGGCAATATAGGCAAGACGGCGAGGATGGTCGCGCCTTTTCACGTTCGGCGGCAATTGCACGTAGATTCGGGTGTAGGCGGTTGTATAACCATCCGTATCTAGATGCGCATGCAGCGCGGCGCGAATGGCCTCGCGCAGGCGGGCGATTGGTCCGGCTTCTGACGGCAAAGCTTCAAGTCCATCTCGCACAGCATTCGCCACGGCGGCGATTCCACGATCCAAAATCTCATGAAGAAGCTCTTCCTTGGAATCGAAATAGTAGTACAGGCTACCGGCTTCCATATCGATGGCATCGGCGATATCTCGTAAGGTTGTACCTTTATAGCCTTTATCGCGGAAGAGACCCGCCGCGGCCAAAATCAAGCGCCGCCGCGTCTCGATCGACCTTTCCTGGGCGAGTTCCGATAATGGGCGCTTGGTGGCGCCTTTCGAAGAATTCTTATGGTTGGTGCGTTTTGCTGGTCGGGTCATATGCAAACTTGCGAGAATCTGCCTGTGGCCAACAACGCTACCTGATTTGGCATGATTTACCAAGACGGCATGCGGTTTGACGGCAAGTTCTCTCGGCGGGGCTATCGGTAGGAGCATCGGGTAATCGCGAGCGCGATTCGTGCCGGCAACGCGCGAGCTGCCGCCAAGGCCGTGACCAAGCAGATGGGCCATTCTTAACAATGGGTCACGCTGCGTGCCGAGCGCGCGAGCGAGGGGGCGCGGAACAGTTTTGGATTTCGGCTGGCTGACAAGAAAGACGAATGCCGGCCTTGATCGGAAAGCTGGCTGTGTAGCAATCCTATTGGCCAGCAAAACAAGAGGCGCTTGTTGACCCTCTCCTTGTCAGGTGAGAATCCCCCGTAGAGTATGCCCGGCCACCTAGCAGTGTGTACACGCAATGCGCATGCATGACTTTGCCTTCGGTGGCATTACAATAGATCAAACAAGCCCGCTGCGCCCATTCCTCCACCAACGCACATGGTGACAACGGCCCGTTTGGCGTTCCGTCGCCGGCCTTCCAAGAGCGCATGGCCGACCAGGCGAGCCCCGGACATGCCATAGGGGTGCCCAAGAGCGATAGCCCCGCCGTTCACATTGACCCGGCTGCGATCAATGCCGAGTCGATCACAACAGTATAGCACTTGTACGGCGAACGCCTCGTTCAATTCCCAAAGATCGATGTCATCGATGGTTAGACCGTGGCGCTTTAGCAGTTTGGGAACGGCGAGGACAGGACCGATTCCCATCTCATCTGGTTCGCATCCTGCAACGGCGAAGCCGCGAAAAATTCCAAGCGGCTTAAGTCCCCTGTTTAGGGCTTTGCTGACATCCATTATCACGCAGGCCGATGCACCGTCCGAGAGTTGGCTGGCATTTCCTGCTGTAATAGTACCTTGTGGGCCGCGCACTGGCTTTAGGGCTGCAAGGCCCACCGCGGTCGTGTCTGAGCGCGGTCCTTCATCGTGGTCCAACACCACCCGTTGGTATGAAATCTCCTTGGAAACCTTGTCGGTGACTGCCATCGTGGTTTCTATTGGCGTGATCTCTTCTGCCAGCCGGCCGTCACGCCGCGCCGCGGCCACTCTGCGTTGACTCTCGAGGCTGTATTCATCCTGCCGCTCGCGCGAAATCCGATATCGGCTCGCGACGTTCTCTGCGGTATCGATCATGGGCATGTAGAAATTAGGGCAAAGCTGCAACAGGTCTTTGTCCGTATTGCAGAACGTATTGCGATGTTCATTCTGAACCAGGCTGATCGACTCCGCGCCGCCGCCCAAGGCGACCGGCGTTCCATGCTGCACCGCATGGGCGGCCATGACGATCGCTTGTAGGCCGGAGGCACATTGACGATCGACAGTACACCCGGCAACGTCGATCGGAAGACCGGCCCTCACCAGCGCCTGCCGCGCGATGTTGAAGCCCGTCGTTCCCTCCTGCATTGCGCATCCGAATGTGACGTCGTCTACCTCCGCGGGATCGATACCGGCTTTGGATATGGCATGTCGAATGACGTGGGCGGCGAGCGTCGCGCCATTCGTACTATTGAGTGCGCCTCTATAGGCCTTGCTAATCGGCGTGCGGACGGTGGAAACGATTGCAGCCTCGATCATCTGAACAATATCCCCCTGAAGGATAATCCCCGTTTGGCGTCGCTGGCGCCGACTTGAACGTATTGTCTAGGCAGAGCATGCGCAGGACGTTGCTGTCTCCATCAATTCCCAAAAGGATGCACGGGAGGGAGGCTGGCGGCCTCACGCAGGACCAAAGTCAAGTGTGCCCATCCACGGCTTGCCATCGATCCAGCCGCACGGCTGCCTCCAGTGCGGCCTGCACGCGGGCGCCATTTGGCGGCTGCGTCATGGGCGCACGGCCATCTGCGAAGGCCTTCAGGTCCGCCAGCGCGGTATCGATCGCGTAGACGACACGCGATAACAACACTCCCGGATATACGATCTGCTTGAAGCCTAGATCGTAGAGCCTCGAAGGCGAAAGCCATGTATCCCTTCCTTCGAACATGACCGTCATCGTGTGCGCGCCGTGGAAATGCCGTCCGATGGCCGCAAGGTCCTCGATGCGCGTAACACCGGTGATGAAAATGCCGTCGGCGCCTGCCTTCAAATATTCATCCCCTCGCCGCAGCGCGCCTTCCATTCCCTCAATCGCATAGGCATCGCACCGGGCGACGAGGTGAAAATCGGTCCCGGCGCGCACGGTCGTAGCCGCTCGCAACTTTCTTACCATCGTTTCGGTCGGCACGACACCCAGCGAGCCCGAGTCTCCCGGCTGTTTGCGCGCCCGTTCCTGGTCCTCCATGGTCATGCCACTGGCGCCGATCCGCATATAGGCATCCGTGGTATACGCAACGTTCTTCGTGTCGCCATAACCGTCGTCTGCATCGACAATGACGGGTAGATCTGTCGCGCGGACAATATCGGCAATACCGGCGGTCATTTCACCAAGGGCGGCAAGCCCCAGATCGGGCAGCCCATAACGTGCAGCCAGAAGTGGCGAGCCGCCGATCCCGATACACTTAAATCCAGCTTTCTCAATCAGCCGCGCCGAAAGGGCATCGTGCGCCAGGGGCGTTATGAGCGGCTTCTCTTCCTCAAGCAGCGAGCGGACCGATTTTCGCGTACGCATTTGCATCTGCAGCACCTCACCGAGCGATGTTCCTTTGCGCGGCCGACTTCATGTCAGTGAACGTGCAAATCAGGAACATAGAGGCGGTAACCAAGCCTGCACCCCGCGCATACAGGATGGTTATTCACTGTACGTGTCGTCGGCGAAGCCAGGGAAGCGTGGACGCCCGGCCGTTTCACAGACTGAAAACGACCCCCGCCTTTTGCTCCTACGTTTGGCGCCTTATCTCTAAAGCATGCCGGTTACCGGTATCGCGGCTCCGTGAATGGCCTTCGCGGCCCCGGATGCAAGAAACAAAATCACTTTAGCAAGGTCGTCCGGCGATACCCAATCGGAAAACTCGGCGCTCGGCATGCTCGCGCGATTTGCCGGGGTATCGATGATCGATGGCAGCACACAGTTGACGTTTACCCCGTTGCTCCGCAATTCCTGCGACATCGTTTCCGTTAGGCGGATGACGCAGCTTTTCGAAGCGATGTAGGCGCCCATGCCGGCAACGCCTTTTGTCGCTGCGGCGGCGCCGATATTGATCATAGCCCCACGACTGCTAACCAGGTGAGGAGCTGTTGCGGCCGATATATTCAGCAATGTGCGAACATTCGTGTCAAACATGGCTCTCCAGCTTTGTCCACCCGCCAGGTCCGCAACCTTCTCGCCCATCGTGAAAGCCCCGGCGATATTGCATACGACGTCGATCCCGGCCGAAGCCACAACCAGATGATCTATAAATTTTTGCGTTTCGCCCAGGTCTGTTAGATCCACGGATTCGACCCCTTCCGCCGCAATTCGGTCCACGCCGGTGACCCGAGCACCCATGGCACGAAAGTGCCGCGCAACCGTGGCGCCCAAGGCACCGGAAGCTCCGGTGATCAGCACTATCTTGCCGGATAGTGAGTTGCCAGCCATGGCCTCTCTCCCATCGGACGGAGTACGGAGCCAAATGGCCCGATACTCTAAGCAGAATCAGCCCTGTATCAAACCGGATGTAATGCCTCACAATTCTTGGCCCTCGCAAGGTAACCTCTAGTTAATTTTTAACGCCTGAAAATTCGGTGACTTATGAATTTTTGGAGCCGCCCCGCCAAATTATGTTGATTTGACTGAACAAGCGCAGAGTTGCGAAGGACTTGCGGCGTCTGCCGGGCAGAATGGTAATGCTCAATTGCACTCGCAAGCGCCGGAGTGCCATTAACTGCGAATAACACAAAGGGGAGGACAGCTATGAGTTGGTCCAGAAGAGATTTTCTAGCTTCTAGCACCGGAGCGGCAATCGCACTGAGCATGCAACCGGCATTCGCCGCCGTCAATCCAGAAGCTATTCTCGTGAGTTCCTATGGGCGAACCACAAGTACTTTGAACTGGGCCATCGCGCTGAAGAAGAACTTCTTCAAGGATGAAGGCCTATCGGTGAAGCAAATTGTTCCTGGCGGCGGAGGTGGCGCGTCGTTACGCAATATGCTCGCCGCCAACATTTACTATGGCGTCGTAGCGACTGCAGCGGTGGTGACCGCCGCTCGCTCTGGCGTGGATCTTACGATTGTCAACGCGACGAATAACAGCCCGGGAGATATCGCGGTGGTTACGGCGGCTGGCCGCCCCTACAAATCCGCGAAGGATTTGAAGGGCAAGAAGGTCGGCTATTCCACGGCGAAATCCGTCACCGAGCTTCTTCTTCGAATGGTATTCGAACGCGAAGGAATGCTCGATCAAGTCGAGCTCGTGGCGACCGGGGGCAACGTCGGCACTGTAATTCAAGCATTGGCAAGCGGCGTCGTCGACGCGACGTGGATGGTCGACCCGACACTTACATTGGAAAGCGCTCGTTTTCCCATCGTGTTCAAGACGACCGATTACTTTCCACGATTCGAATGGGGTGTCGGTGCCGCCCCTAAGGAAGTGGTCAAACAGCATCCGGACTTGCTTCGCGCCTATATCAGGGTACAGCGAAGATCGGTCGAGTATATGCTGGCTCACCAGGGCGAAGCGCTCGAGATCTACGCCGAAGTCTGGCAGAAGAGCAAGGATGAAGTGGAAAAACTTCTGCCGAAGTTCTTCAAGGATCCGTACTATTGGACTAACGGCGCCTTCGACAAGGAAGGTTTGGAGGTGCTTTCCCGAGGACTGCAATTGATCGGCGAGATCGACAAGCCGGTCGATTGGAAGTCGGTGATCGACCAGAGCTTCCTTCCGGATGACCTGAAACGGCCATTGTGACTAAGCGCGCCTTCCGCCTTCTTTGCATGCGCATAGCTTTCGCGGTAGTTGTCGTTGGCGTGTTGGAGGTGGCATGCCGAACGGGGGCGATCAACCGGCTTATCGTCATACCACCCAGCCAGATGGCCGTCGCCCTCGTACGCCTCCTGATGGAAGGGACATACAACCGCGACATTTCGTTTACGCTGCGGAACCTGTTCTGGGCGGTATCGATCGCTGTCGGAGCGGGGTTTCTAGTTGGTGCGGCGATACAAGCCATTCCACGCGTCCGGCGTATCGTTGATCCGCTATTCTCCGCATACTATTCGGTGCCGATCTACGCCTTCTACCCTCTGTTCATTGTTGTTTTTGGCGGCGGAACATTGCCCCTCGTTGCGATGGGGGCGATGTTCGGCGTCGTCGCCATGATCATGAACACCATGATCGGGCTTTCGCAGGTTCCACAGGTCTACCTCAAGACAGGCCAGATATTGAGGCTCGGGCCAATAAAATCTCTTATGCTGATCCGGTTGCCGGGTTCCGCGCCGAATATCCTGGCCGGCATCCGTCTCGCGATAACCTATTCGATCATCGGCGTCATCGCGGGAGAGTTCATCCTGTCGGAACGCGGCGTGGGCAAACGCATATCCTTCGCGTACAATGACTTTGACAATTCGACCATGTACGGATTGATGCTCTTTGTGCTCATTACGTCGATTGCAATCAATGGGGTTCTACAAGGTTGCGAGTCTTACATCCATGCGCGGTGGCGGCGCTCATGAACCGCCGAGTCCCAAACCTCGCACGGCTGCTGGATTACGTCTGGCTCGCCGTCCTTCTATTCCTGATATGGGAAGGCCTGCATTATGCGGGTAGCCGCGACGTCATCGCCTCGCCCGCGCAGACGTTTGCCGCCATTTTGGCGCTGGTACGCTCTTCGCAATTCTTCTTTCATGTTTCGGGAACCGCAACAGCGTTTGCAATCGGGGCATTGGTTGCGCTGAGCAGCGGCCTGGTCGCTGGGTTGGCCCTTGGCCTAGTGCAAAAGGCCGGAGACGTCGTCGGGCCGTTTCTCTACTCGATATACTCAATTCCCAAGATCATATTGTTCCCGGTCGTGCTGCTAATTTTCGGCGTGGGCATTTCGGCTAATGTCGCGTTTGCCGCGCTGCACGGGTTCTTTCCAATTGCGATCTTCGCGATGAACGGGGTTCGACACATGCCTGCCGGGTACCTAAAGACTGCGCGTGTCTTTAGGCTTTCCAGGCTGTCGACTGTCCTACATGTCTTGATTCCCGCTGCAATGCCCGAAATCGTTGCCGGATTGCGGATCGGGTTCTCGATTACTCTCCTATCCACCCTCTTTGGCGAGCTTCTTATCTCAGCGCGAGGGTTGGGGCACGTGCTTATCCGCGCCATGGAGGACAACGACACAAAGCAGATCCTGGCCGTTACCGTACTGATCTTTGCTTTCGCTGCGGTCTTCAATGCGCTGTTTCTCATGGTCGAACGGCGGGTACGCAGAGCATAGAGGCAATAGTGCCGTAAACAGCGGCCACCTGGGTCAGTCATCAGACGGGCAAGGCTGGACGATTGGTAACAGAGTTCTCAAGCATGGAAAGCACAAAGATGCGGGGAGTACCCCTCGGGAACCAGGGGCTTGGCACGGTGGCAAAAGAGGCTACCGTCCAAGTGACGGGCGTCACGCTTGTTTACGGAGGGCTCCTTCACGCCCTTGGGCCGATCGATTTGGACTTGCAGAAAGGGGAATTCTTTTCGATCATTGGCCCCAGCGGTTGTGGAAAGTCTACGCTGCTGGACGTCATCGCCGGCCTAAGACCGTCAACGGAAGGTTCTGTGGCTTTCGAGGGGTCGCGAGTCACATCCGTACCCGAGGGAATTGGCGTCGTGTTCCAGGAAGACGCATCGTTTCCCTGGCTAAAGGTGTGGGACAATATTGCGTTCGGTTTGCGCCACGCCGGAATACGCGGCGAGGAGCTGCGGGGGCGAGTCGACTACGCCATCCGCTTCATGGGGTTGCAAGACTTCGCCCAGGCCTATCCGGCCCAGCTTTCCGGTGGCATGCGCCAGAGAGTCTGCCTTGCGCGGACCTTCGTCATACAACCGCGGCTGATTTTGTTAGACGAGCCCTTCGGCGCGCTCGATCAACAGACGCGGCTTCTTATGGGCGACGAATTGCTGCGTCTATGGCGGGAAACGAAGGCGACGGTCCTGTTGATCACGCATTCTCTCGACGAAGCCGTGATGTTATCCGATCGCATTGGTGTCATGTCGTCGCGTCCCGGCCGCTTTATCGAAATGATCGAAACCGGATGGGCTGCCGACCGCGACAGTCGCATCGCGAGCCATCCAGACTTTGGTGCCATGGTCAGCCGGCTTTGGGAAAAATTGAGAGGCGAATCAATCAAAGCCATGGGGCGTTAATCACGGCAGTCCGCCACCCAATCTGTGTTACCGTGGGCTTAACCTCGCCGTTTTACATTCGGCTTGCCCATCGTTGTGGAATATGCGCCAGGGCGGGCTCGCTGCGCGGCAGGTGTCCTTGGCGCTCCTTTTCGGCCTTGCTGATAATGCCGAGCTGGCACGCGACGTTGAGAGCCTCGATCTTCCGCCGCTCATAATCGGGCACGCCCCTGAACATGCGCTCGCGTACCTCGCGCGAATATGGCCAATCGCCGACCGAATGCGGAAAATCCGATGCCCAGCAGATGTTGTCCACGCCGATGAGGTCACGGTTGCGAACGCCGGCGTGATCTTCCTGAAATGAAAAAGTGAAGTGATCGCGGACGTATTGTGATGGCATTTTTGGCAGCGTGACCCCGGACCAGAACCGGTGGCGTTGGTAGCGATCGTCCATTTGCTCAAGCCAGTACGGCAGCCATCCAATGCCAGTTTCCGCAAAATGGAAGCGCAATTCGGGAAAGCGCCGGAACGTGCCGCCCAGAATGATCTGCAGGATGGTCATAATCGGCAGCGTCGGGATGGGAAGGTGACTTGCCAGCATGTAGGCGAAGAAAGGCAAGTCGACCTTCGGATTGCCTTCGATTTCCAGCTTGTCCATCTCATCCCCGTCCTTGGGGTGAGCCGTCTTGCCCGCACTCTCGCCACCGAAGTTGTGGTGTCCCACGGCGCAAAGACCGGTATCGACACAGGCCGCCCAGAAAGCGTCATCCGCTTTCGTGCCGATTTGGCCGCCACTAGGGAAGCTCATCAGCCCTAGGCCGACAATGCCCTTCAACTTTGCGACGCGTCGCGCCTCAACAACGGCATCCTCGATGCCGCTTGTCGGCACCATCGCGATGCCAAACAGCCGGTCAGGCGCGTAGGAGCAATATTCCGATAGCCAGTCATTGTAGGCGCGAGCGATCGCAACCACGACGTCTCGGTTCTTTACCTGCTTCAGCGCTGTCGCTGCGACTGCGCTGAACAAAATCTCCGCTTCCGTACCATCGACGTCTTGCTCGGCCAAGCGCTCGGCCGGACCCCGGGTTCCCGGGTGATCGTCCGCGAAGGCTAGGCCTGATGATCTAAAGTCCTGGAATTTCAGTCCAGCGGTCAAAGTCAGGCCAAGCGCCGCGGGCCTGCCGCCGCCAATAACGATGGCATCGCCGCCATTGGGATTCTTGATTACGCGCGGCGCGTCATCGCGAAGGTCCTTCGGTAGCCGCTCCGCCCACAAAGTGGGCGGGACCTCGATATGGGCATCGGCTGAAATCACATTGTAGATGCGTGTCACCGGATTCTCCCCCTCCGACAGGGAACGCCAGCGCGTTCCGATTAGGCATCGAACGTCCGGGCGGATTCTTCCCGAGTCGGGGCGACAAAGTCCAAAGTGCTCTATTCGCGCTTTCCACAGATAAAAATCGTGCGTTGATAAATTGGAAAGGATGCTGGACATAATGTCGTGAGCGATTGCAGTTTCACATGGACGCGGGCGAACGTTCGGTATGGGCGCTGTTGGTACGACAATGAATGCTTTGGAAGCTCTCAGGAACCGGTATTCACCAACCAAATTGACCGATCCGGCGCCGCCCGAGGACGTGATGAAATGTTGCTTCGAAGCGGCAATTCGTGCGCCCGACCATGGGCGGCTGCAGCCTTGGCGATTCATTCTGATCCGAGGTGAAGCAAGAAGAAAGCTAGGCCACATACTGGGGGAAAGTCTTCGCCGGCGTACTCCAACCGCAAGCGATGCCATGATGCTTCGCGAAACCGAGAAGGCCCTACGATCCCCTCTGATTGTCGTGGTGGTCGCCAAGATCCGAACGGATAAAAAAGGCATTCCGGAAATAGAGCAAATTCTTTCCGCTGGCGCCGCCACTCAAAACATCGTCACGGCGCTTGTGGCGCAGCAATACGGGTGTATGTGGAAGACCGGTGCGGCGGCTTACGATTCTAACGTCAAGTCGGCGCTGGGGATCGATCCATCCGATCACATCGTTGCGTTTCTGCATGTCGGCACCACGGAGGTCCCGGGTGACCCGAACCGAACGGCCGACTTCCGCGACTTTGTCGAGGATTGGACCTAGTCAGCGCTTACGCGCCATGAGCGGTGGCCCTGGTCCCTGCAGCGGCGGTGATCTCCAAGCGTTGACCTGAATTGAAGAGTCCACTCGGCCGTTGTTTTCTTCGCTGGTTGGCTCAATTGTAGATCACTGTCTTCGCGCCGCCGGCGACGGCGATAACGTCGCCGTTGATCGCTCGCGCCCTATCCGAGGCCAGGAAAGCGACGACGCCGGCGATGTCTTCCGGCGTCGGCAGATAGCCGTTCAGGTTGCCAGATGCCAACGCCGCCTCGATGTCCGCTTTGCTTTTGTTCTGGGCCGCCGCTTCGCGGGCGATCATAGCGGATACTTTGTTGGTCATCGTGAATCCGGGATGAACTACGGTGCTGGTGATGCCCGTGCCGGCCAGCTCCTCGGCTAGGTTCTTTGCCATCGCCACCACGGCGATGTTGCGGATCGACGTGATGGTGTCCCCGGCTTTTCGGGCGCCCATGCCGCCGATTGAGATTATTCGGCCCCATGCTTGCTTGCGCATAGTCGGTATGACCGCCTGCGCGACGCGCAGGTAGCCCATGACCTTGACGTTCATCTGCCGCATCAATTGGTTCTGCGTCACCTCTTCGGCGAGCGGCGGCTTTCCCTGGCCAGCCGGCTCCGCCGCGCAGTTGACGAGTATGTCGACTCCGCCGAGTTTCGCGGCCACGTCCACGCCCATCGACTTGACCGAGGCGTCATCACCGGTATCGGCGAGACTGACGATCACATGCCCGCCGGTTGCCTTGCGGATGTTGTAGGCTGCGGCCTCGGCAACGACGGCATTGCGGGCAACGATCGCCACCGAAATACCCTCTCGAGCGAGTTCCGTTGCGATGGCAAGCCCGATGCCGCGGCTGCCGCCGGTCACGATTGCCCGCTTTCCCATGAGGCCGAGATCCATGATGGCGCTCCGTCGTGTATGGCTGATTCGGTCGGTGCCAGCTCATACCACCGCTTTTGTCATGGCAACGACTGCATCATGCTCGACAGTTTCTGCAACCGATGTGGAAATCGCAGCAGGTGCCGTGCGGAATCTGACCGCCGCCGGTATCGCAAGCCTTTTCGGCTAATGCTCCACCGGACGGCGGTCAATAAACCTCACCTATCGAAACCAGGTGTGTGGTCGACCAGGCTTCTACTTGGTGGGCGCCTTATAGTTGGGTTTCTCCAAGGCGAACAGTTTTGCGACCTCCGCTTCGACCTTTTCGGGGGTGTCAAGTCGGCGATAGGTCACTTGCCCATTTTTGGTGAAGCTGTCAGCGATCGCCGGATCCGCAAGCATGGCGTTGAAAGCCGCCGCTAGATAGTCGACGCGGTCGCGCGGTGTATTCTTCGGAACGGCGACATAGCGGTACGACGTCCAGATGATGTTCTTGTTGAGCGACTCGATGAGGGTCGGCGTGTCCGGCAATAGGTTCATCCGCTCCTGCGCCGAGACAGCAAGTGCCTTGATATCGCCGGTTCCGAGGAAGGGACCATATTCCGGATAAAACCCCGACGCCAACTCGATATGCCCTCCGAGCAGGGCTGTGATGCCAGCCATGCCCGTCTGGAACGGAACTTTGATGAACTTTGCTCCAGTCAGTTCAGATATCTGATCAATCGCCAACTCGAGCGCGGTGCCTGGAACGACACTTACGCGAATAGTGTTAGGCTGTTTAATCGCTTTTTCTACGATCTGCTTGAAGCTCAGGTCTCTGAATTCGCGCTTGCCCGACGTCATTATGCTAATCGGGTCATAATTGACGAACGCGATCGGCTGCGCGTCCGTGTGAGACCATTTGCCTTGCGACCGCAGCACGCCGTCAATCCATATCGTGTTGGCCAGGAACGCGGCGGTATAGCCGTCGTTGGGTGCTTGGGTGATGAAATAGGTGTGCCCGATCATTCCGCTGCCGCCGGTGCGATTGACGACATTAACTTTCACGCCAATGTATTTCTCTAATGCCTGAGCCATTCTCCTGGCAACGGTATCCATACCGCCTCCGGCGCCATATGCGACCATTAGCTCGATCGGCTTGGTCGGGAAATCGGCCGGTTTCAGTTTTGCGAGGCGCGCCTTTGCCTCGTCCATGGATTCGGCCATCGCGCCGGATGCGGCTATGGTCACGGCAATGAATGCCACAAGCGCGAATCTAAAAAAGTTCATTTTTGACGTCCTCCCTTTCGAATTTTTCTGACGAAGTTTGCCAACACCAGCGCCACTGAAATGGCGACCAAGCTGGCAGAGATGGGCCGCGTGACGAATATCAGCGGCCCGTCGAGCGACATGATCAGTGACTGTCGAAGCGCTTCCTCGAACAGTGGGCTTAGCACCATCGCAAGAATGAAGGGTCCGAGCTCGTAGTGGAGCTTGCGCAACACATAGGCAATGACGCCGAAGGCAATCATTACCCAAACCCCAAACATGTTGTTGTTGTCCGAAAACGCGCCAATCGCGCCAAAGATCAAGATTCCCGGGAAGAGCAGGCTATAGGGGACACGCAACAGCTGCACCCAAATACCGATCAGCGGCATATTGAGGATAAGCAGCATGACATTGCCGATATACATCGCGGCAATGACGCCCCAGAAAACGTCCGGATGCTGGACGATCAACAATGGGCCCGGTTGAATTCCCTGGATGATCAAGGCGCCGAGAAGCAACGCCATGACCGCGTTGCTTGGCACGCCAAGCGAAAGCATTGGGATCATTGCGCCGGCGACCGCGGCGTTGTTGGCCGATTCCGGAGCCGCCACACCTTCGATCGCGCCGGAACCAAACTTTTCGGGATGCTTGGATACACGCCGCTCGACCGCGTAGGATACGAACGCGGCGCTGACCGGTCCGGCGCCAGGAAGAATGCCAAGCACAAAGCCGATACCGGTGCCGCGCACCATCGACCGCCAGCAGGCCTTCCAATCTTCCCGTCCCGGCCAGAGTTTGCCGATCGGCGAGTGCCTGTCGCGCGTACCTGTCGCGCCCTCGATTTGTTCGAGGATTTCCGCGACGCCGAACATGCCGACGACGACGGCGACGATCGAAAAACCTCCACTTAGCGCCACGCTACCGAATGTCAGTCGCTCTTCACCAGACACCACGTCGATGCCGATGGTGGATAGAAAAATGCCGAGGGCGATCGTGATCATTGTCTTTGTAGCTGAACCTTCGTTCATGCATGTGACGGCAATAAAGCTGAGAAGAATGATGGTGCTGAATTCCGGTGGCCCGAAGCTGAGCGCAGCGGCACCGAGCGCGGGTGCGAAAAACGTCAAGGCAACGATGCCGGCCGTGCCGGCAATGAACGAGCTCAATGCCGCCATGCCAAGAGCGGGCCCCGCCCGTCCTTTGCGCGCCAACTGATGGCCGTCGATCGCAGTGACGACGGACGCAGCCTCGCCCGGTATATTCAAGAGGATCGAGGTGATCGCCCCGCCGTACATGGCGCCATAGAAGATCGCGCACAGCATGGCGAGCGAAGCCACGGGCGGTAGCGATAGCGTTACTGGCATCAGGATCGACAAAGCGGCGAGTGGCCCGATACCGGGCAGCACGCCAGTGGCGGTTCCGATCATGCTGCCCAGGAGACAATAGAGTAGTATCGTGGGCGAGAACGCGACAGAAAAACCACCGATAAGGCCGTCCAAGATACCCATGAGCGTTGCCTATATACCGAGAACGCCGCGGGGGAGTGGAACGTCGAGGATGCGCGTGAACATGAAATATATAGCTGCGCTGATACCCAAGCCCCAGAGTATGGCGCTATACCAACGATGCGCGCCGGTAGAGGCGATCAGTAAAACGGCGCAAACTGCCGAGGTCGCTAGAAAGCCGACAAGTTCCGCGGTCAAGGCGATGATGACCAGCGCAGCGATCACGGTGCCTATGGCATAGGCGCCTCGTATCGACGGCCAATTCACCGTACGCGCCGGCTCGAATGCAGACATCACGCCACCGACCGCTATCGTGGCGCCTGCAAGGAACGGAAAGAAGCCAGATCTCGGGCCCGACGCACTCCAGAGCTCCAGCTTCCAGGAGAGAATGGTGATTACGATGCCGAATGCAATCCAGAACGCGCTGGCCAGCCTTTGGGCCGTCATTGCACGGCATCCTTCGCGATCGAAGGCGCCGGCAGAACGCGATCGCCCATTCCAGCATTCTCCCCCCAAGCAACAGACCGTCTTCACCGTCTCTTAAGCCGCCGACGGACGACAGTTCTAGTCTTCGGAACTTTATTGGCGTGAAACCTGCTTGGGGGGGCATTCGGGGTCAAGGCAGCGCGTAAATCGATGTTCAGCGAGTGAAATTCTCCGCGAACTGGGCTCGCTGGCTGCAATCCGAATAGTTTTCATCGTTTGAAAGCGCCCGGAAATCTTTGTTGACCGCGAATTGGTGCCGGCCCGAGAGTTGGTTGGGGTGGTGCGTTGGCTTGGCTGAACGGGCGAGACGCATCGCCCGTCGGGCGGGGGTTGTGTCGCGGCTTGTCGTCTGCTCGCAGTTGCCAATGATCGCCGTCCTCGTTCTTGAGGGTTGAGAGCCGTCGTACCCGGAGAAGTGCATGACCAACCTTACAAAGAATCCCAATCTGGCCGCCGAAATCGAAGAACAGATCATCAATTCGGCGGAACGCAAGAAGGCCATGCAATTCGTGAAGTATGTCAAGCCCGAAGAAGAAAACCCCAAGGTTCTTGTGCGTTTGGCTCAAAGCGACATCATGTTTTGTGCCGTCCAAATCTTGCGGGAGGGCGGGGAAAACAACCTTCATTCCCATAGCGCGATGGACGGCCTCTGGTTCGTGCTCGACGGTCGCGTGAGATTCTACGGCGAAGGAAACAAGGTGCTTGGAGAGTTCGGCAAGTTCGAAGGGGTATTCATTCCCCGCGGCGTGCCTTACTGGTTTGAAAGTTGTGGATCCGAGCCTTTGCAGATTCTGCAGGCGGAGGCGATCGACCGGCGCATAAAGAATACGCGAACCGACTACGAACCCCCGAAGGAGTCTCTGTATAAACTTAAAGTCATAAAGCAGAATTAGTAACTGCCGGGCTTCCGGGCGTTGCTCCTTGCGCGGTCTCCGGCGCATGATCGGACGCGGGGTTTCGTGGGCTAGCGGCCCTTGCCACTATTGAGATCGCCAAAAGACCCGTGGTTGGGAGCCAATTTAGCGAGAAGCGGGGCCGGATCCCAGTTGGCGTCGTGCGCCGCGCGCAGCTCGGCGATCTCGCCGTGAACCTGGCTCAATCCAACTGAGTCGGCATAGAACATCGGCCCGCCTCTCCAGGCGGGAAATCCCATGCCGTGGATATAACAAAGATCGATGTCGCTCGGGCGTTCGACGATTCCCTCTTCCACGACGTGAGCGCCTTCATTGATCAAGGCATAGATGCACCGCTTCACGATTTCCTCGGACGATATCTTGCGCCGCGTGATGCCCAGCCGGCGTGACTCATCCTCGATCATGGCTTCGACCTCGGGATCCTCTTCCCGGGCCCGTCCGCTGGCGTCATAACGGTACCACCCTGCCTTCGCCTTGGCTCCAAGGCGGCCGCGCTCGACGAGCAAATCGGCAAGCCGGGAGTATCTCTTGCCGCGGGGCCAAGTCTTCAGCTGACCTTGCCGTACGGAATAGGCGACATCCTGCCCCGCCATGTCCAGCATTGCGCAGGGCCCCATCGCCATCCCGAACTCCGTCAGTGCGGTATCCACCTCCTGCGGCGATGCTCCTTCCTCCAAAAGGAAATCTGCCTGCCTCAAATAGGGGAAAAGCATCCGGTTTGCGCAAAATCCGTTGCAAACGCCAACCACGACAGGAACTTTACCCAGGCGCCGTCCAAGCCGGAGCATCGTGGACAGAACTTCCGGGGCGGTTGCGTCGCCGCGCACAATCTCAAGGAGCCGCATTACCTGTGCTGGGCTGAAAAAATGCGTGCCAACCACATCGGCGGGGCGCCGCGTTGACTTGGCAATGACGTTTACATCGAGCGCGGAAGTATTCGTTGCCAGGATTGCTCCTTGCTTCGCCACCTTGTCCAACTCGGAGAAAAGCGGGATCTTGACGTTCATGTCTTCGAATGCGGCTTCGACGACGAGATCCGCATTGGCCAGGGTGCCCATGCCAACGACGCCAGCGATGCGGCGGCGGCGCGCTTCGACCTCGCCTTGTGGGGCATCCCCCTTCTTTGCAACGCGGGCATAGGCGTCGTCCAACCTTGCCATGGCGCGCTGAACCGATTGCTCGTCCCGTTCGACCAGCACGACTGGAAACCCGGAGTCCGCGAACACCATCGCGATTCCGCTTCCCATCGTCCCGCCGCCGATTACACCGACTGATCGGATTTGCCGTTCGCCGGTCTGCCGGGTAACGCCCGAAACGTTGCCGGCCGCGCGCTCGGCAAAGAACAGGTGGCGAAGGGCCTTGGATTCCGAAGATTCCATAAGGTCGATGAAGGCGTGGCGCTCCGCGATCAGGCCGTGATTGAACAGCAGCGTGGCCGCCTGCGACACAAGCTCAAGTGCTTTAGTCGAGGCCTTCAAATGCGGATTACGACGGCCAAGCTTGCGCAAGACTTCCTCTATGATCGCGGGGGAGAGCTTTGCCGCAGGCATCTGTGACGTGCGACGCAGAGAGCGTCTGCCTTCGGCCAGGCCGCGGGCGACTCTGATTGCGGCCTGGACGACGCCTTCCGCGGCGACCGTGTCCACGATTCCGTATGTCTGCGCGGCGGTCGCCGTTACCGGATCGCCAGATGCAATCATTTCGGCGGCTGTCTGCGCCGCAGTCAGACGCGGCAGACGCTGCGTTCCGCCGGCGCCTGGCAAAACACCCAGGGTTACTTCGGGAAATCCGAGCTTGGCGCCGGCTTCCGCTACGCGGGCATGACATGAAAGCGCGAGCTCAAGCCCTCCGCCAAGGGCAACGCCATGAATGGCAGCCACCACGGGAATGCTAAGGTTCTCAATAAGATGGCAAAGGTCATTTAGGTCGGGCGCGTTTGGCGCAAATCCTGTGTCGAACTCAGTGATATCGGCACCCGCGCTGAACAGCTTCCCAGCCCCGGTAATGACGATCGCCGAGGTTTTTAGAGCCGCCTGGTCGGCGATCGCCTTATGCAGCTCAGTGCGGACCTTGGCACTGAGGCTGTTGACCGGAGGATTTTCGATCGTCAGGACGCATACGCCGCCCTCAATCGTCCCTTTGATGACTAAATTCGCGCTCATGAGGCTATCTCCAGTCCGCTCCGTCAATCCCACAGGGATATGCGGCTCATCATTTACAGTCTCGTCAGTTGATCCAGTTGGATGATCGCCGTCGCCACTCGGTTGCGCCGTAGCTCAACGTGCCGGGCCCCAGTCGATCGCGACAAAAAGCTGCATCAGCGCCCTCTGAAAAGGGTAGGCCGCAATGGTTCGTGCTCCGTGGCAAGGAATTCAGGGGCCGCGCGACATCGGCACGATACAAAGCGCGCAAAGCCGTCGGCAACGCCCACAGGCTGGTGTTTTTAGGTGCTGAAAACCCAAGAATCTTGCCGGCAGTTCGCCATTCGATTGATGTTGCGACTAACTTATCCTTGTCTACGGCAGCGAACGAATTTGCGCTCCGGCAGAGTAGGCCGGTTTTGGCTTTTCAGACGGTGAAAATGACTTTGCGCATGAATTGCGGCGACAGGCATCTGATTAGTACCGTTCACGAATTGTGTGACGTGAATGGTTTGCCCGCCGATCCGGGCGTTTAAAGCGGAAGAGCACAGCTTCGCATCGCACAAGCACGTTGCTATTTGAGGTATTTTCAGATGCCCCCTGATGGTGCCGTCGACCTGAATTACGAGCTGGACTCCCGCTATACCCGACGCGCCGGCCGGGTCTATTTGAGCGGCGTTCAGGCGTTGGTGCGGCTTCCTCTCATGCAGCGTCAGATCGACGCTGCCGCCGGCCTGAAAACGGGAGGCTTCATAAGCGGCTATCGCGGCTCGCCGCTTGGCGGGTATGACCGCGCTCTCGAGGGTGCGGTTCAGCATCTGAAGCAGAGCGACATTCACTTCCAGCCGGGCATCAACGAAGACCTGGCGGCAACCTCGGTGTGGGGAAGCCAGCAGACGGGGCTTTGGCCCGGCGCGCGCGTCGATGGCGTCTTCGGTATTTGGTACGGAAAAGGGCCGGGCGTCGACCGTTCCGGCGATGCAATCAAGCATGCGAACGCGGCGGGCACGTCTCGCAACGGCGGCGTCCTTGCACTCCTGGGCGACGACCATGGGTGTCAGTCTTCGACGCTTCCCCATCAAAGCGAGCAGGCGCTTGTCGCGGCGATGGTTCCCGTCCTGAATCCATCGAGCATTGAGGAGTATTTCAAATTCGGACTTGCCGGGTTTGCGCTTTCGCGCTTCTCGGGTTGCTGGATTGGGTTCAAGGCGGTTTCCGAAGTCGTCGAGAGCAGCGCATCGGTCGATATCGACCCGTCACGATATGTCGCGAATGTGCCGGAAGACTTTGAAATGCCGCCGGGTGGTCTCAACATCCGCTGGCCGGATCCCCCGCACGATATGGAGCGCCGGCTGCTTGGTCCCAAGATGCTTGCGGTCGCCGCCTTTGCGAGGGCCAACAAGTTCGACGACGTGATATGGCAGGCGCCGTCCGATCGACTGGGGATCATTACGACCGGAAAGTCCTATCTGGATGTCCGGCGTGCCCTGGAAAGGCTTGGCATCGACGCCAAAAGGGCTGCCGAACTGGGGATCCGCCTGTACAAGGTCGGGCTGACATGGCCGCTCGAAAAGACGCGCGCGCTTGCCTTCGCGAAAGGGCTCGAGGAAATTCTTGTCGTCGAGGAGAAGCGAAGCTTTATCGAGGATCAGCTCGTCGTGGCTCTTTACAATAACGACAGGCGCCCCAGGGTAGTCGGAAAGTTCGACGAAACAGGCAAGAAACTGCTTTCAAGCACGGGTGAACTTTCTCCCGTTCAAGTAGCGGTCGCGCTATGCGAACGGATCGAGCGTGTTTTCGGCGACCATCCGGGTTTGCAGGCGCGTCTGGCGCAGTTGCGCCACTTGGACGGTGCGTCCACGTCTGCCGGCACGAGCCGAACGCCGTTCTTCTGCTCGGGTTGCCCGCACAACACGTCGACCAAAATTCCGGATGGAAGCCGGGCGATGGCCGGCATCGGATGCCACGGCATGGCGATCTGGCAGCCTGACCGTCATACCGAGACGTTGACGCATATGGGCGGGGACGGCGCGAACTGGATAGGCCAGGCTCCGTTCAGCGGGGACCGGCATGTCTTTCAAAATATCGGGGACGGGACCTATTTTCACTCCGGCAGCCTAGCTTTGCGCGCCGCTTCGGCTGCCGGGGTGAACATCACCTATAAGATTCTATTCAACGATGCCGTCGCGATGACAGGCGGCCAGCGCCATGACGGGCCGTTGACGGTTCCTGCCATCGCCAAGCAGGTGGCCGCCGAGGGCGCGCGCGCGATCACCGTGGTCACCGATGAGCCGGAAAAGTATGCGGGAGGGAATGAATTTCCGCCCGGAGTCGGCATTCGTCACCGCGACGATCTCGATCTTGTGCAAAGGGAGCTGAGGGAAATCCCGGGCCTGACCGTCCTGATCTACGATCAGACCTGCGCCGCCGAAAAGCGCCGGCGGCGAAAGAGGGGACACCTGCCCGATCCCGCGAAGCGTGTTTTCATAAACGCCGCCGTTTGCGAGGGATGCGGCGATTGTTCCGTCAAGTCCAACTGCATTTCCGTCGCTCCCCTGGATACCGACTTCGGCCGCAAGCGGCAGATCGACCAATCGTCCTGCAACAAGGACTACTCCTGCCTGAAAGGATTCTGCCCGAGCTTTGTGACGGTGCATGAAGGACGGCTGCGCAAGTCGAAACGAACGGCGGATGTCGAGGAGTTCACCGCGACGCTTGCGGACGCTGCGCCTCAGCCATTGTCGAAGGAGTACGGCATCCTTGTCACGGGCGTTGGTGGAACCGGCGTCATTACGATCGGCGCCTTGCTTGGCATGGCGGCTCATTTGGAGGGGAAGGGGTGCACGGTCCTCGACGCGACCGGGCTCGCGCAAAAGAATGGCGCGGTCACGAGCCATATCCGATTGGCCCCAAGCCCCGCGGACCTTCTTGGGGTCCGCCTTCATCAAGAGGAAGCGGACCTCGTTCTCGCCTGCGATGTCGTCGTGGCGGCGGGTTCGAGTGCCTTGTCGACGATCATTCCCGGTACGACTCGTGCAGTGGTCAACACCTACGTTCAGCCGACCGCCGCTTTCGTCGCCAACGGCGACATCGACTTCGGCCTGCGGGAGATGACGCGGGCCATTCAAATTGCGGCAGGAAGCGCGAACGTCGATCTTGTCGATGCGACCGGAATCGCAAAAGCCCTCCTCGGCGATTCCATCGCGACGAATCTTTTCATGCTTGGGTTTGCCTGGCAAAAGGGGCTGGTTCCGCTTTCGCGCGAATCGCTGATGCGCGCGATCGAACTCAATGCGGTAGCTGTCGATTTGAACAAGAAGGCTTTCGCCTGGGGCCGCGTGGCCGCCGCGAGTCCGGCGGCGGTCGAAGGCTTGGTGCAGCCGCGTTCGTCGAGCCTGACGGCCGTACCGCGTTCATATGACGAACTGATACGCCACAGGGCCGAACAACTCCGAAACTACCAGAGCGCGGCCTATGCTGATTCCTATCTAGCCGTGATTCAGTCAGTCAGGGTTGCTGAGGAACGTACGGTTGACGGCCGAACCGGCCTGGCCGAAGCCGTGGCACGAAACCTCTATAAGCTCATGGCGTATAAGGACGAATACGAAGTCGCGCGGCTATATACCGACGGACAGTTTCGCGAGGCGATCGGGAGTGAGTTTGAGGACGGCTATCGCCTAGAGCTCCATCTCGCCCCCCCGCTATTCTCGCGCCGGGATCCGAATACCGGGGAGCTCCGCAAATCGAGCTATGGTCCTTGGATATTCCCTGCCATGAAAATCTTGGCTCACCTCAAGTGGTTGCGGAACACCCCGTTCGACCCGTTCGGGTACACGGCCGAACGCAAGGCCGAGCGGCAGCTAATCAAGAGCTATGTAGAGACTGTTCAGGCGCTTCTTCCGGAGCTCACGGCCGTCAATCATGAGGTTGCCGTGGAGATTGCGAATATTCCAAGCGAGATCAGGGGATTCGGTCACGTTAAGGATCGAAGCATTGCCTCCGCGCGTAAAAAGGAGCGCAGGCTACTCGAGTCCTTCCGCAATGCGAAGCTCAAATCGATGGAACTGTCTGGGGTCGATCACAGGGTGGTTTCGATTGCCTAGTGCGCCAGGCACGAGATTGTGTGGATTAATGGAGCCCAGACATGAAGGCAGTCTTGAGTCGCGTGCCGGGCGGCCCCGAGACCCTGAGTTTCGAGGAGGTACCCGACCCTGAACCCGGCGTGGGGCAGATCCGAATTTCGGTCAGGGCCGTCGGCGTCAACTACCCCGATGTCCTGATAATCCAAGATCAGTATCAGCTCAAACCGCAACGGCCGTTTTCTCCGGGCGCCGAAGCATCCGGCGTCGTCGATGCGATCGGCCCCGGCGTAACGGGCTTCAGCATCGGCGATCGGGTGGTCGCTTTGTCCGGTTGGGGGGCGATGGCCGAGAAGTCGGTTGTTCCCGCCGACCGATGCCTGCGTATCCCCGACGCGATGCCGTTCGAGGATGCCGCCGCGTTCTTCTTAATCTATGGTACGGCCCATCATGCGTTCCGGGATCGCGCCGATCTAAAGGCCGGCGAAACGCTGCTGGTTCTCGGTGCCGCCGGAGGGGTGGGGTCCGCAGCGGTTCGTCTTGGGGTCGCGATGGGGGCGCGTGTCATCGCGGCCGCGTCATCGCCAGAGAAAGTCGCCGCGGCCAAGAGATTTGGCGCGCATGACGGCGTGGTTTATACGCGGACGGCAATGAATGACAACGCCCGCAAGGCGCTTACCACGGCATTTAAGAACGCGTGCGGTGCGGCGGACGTGATCTTCGACCCCATTGGCGGAGACTATGCAGAGGCCGCGTTGCGTTCCATCGCCTGGAAGGGGCGCTATCTCGTGATCGGTTTCACCGCGGGCATTCCAAAATTGCCCCTCAACTTGATCCTCTTGAAGGGATGCGACATCAGGGGCGTCTACTGGGGGCAATTCATGGAGCGGGAGCGGGAACGCTTCGATGCGGACGTGCGGGAGCTTTTCGAGCTATACCGATTGCGAAAAATTCATGTCGACATTTCCCAGCGCTTCACGCTGGCTCGGGCGGGCGACGCGATCGCGCTTCTTGGAAAGCGTCAGGTGGAAGGCAAGATAGTCGTCACCGTCTAGATCTCGCTGAGCACAGCAGACGCACTGCGCGCAGGCTCTATCTGAGTCTATTGAAGTGCCACCCCGTCATCGGAAGCGAAAGCTGCGGCAACGCTTGCGGGAATTCGGCTCCGTCCTTCCAGGACTCGGTTGATGCGATCTTTAGTGCGTCGAATTGCGTCGGTCAGCTGTCCCGTGCTGTATCCATTGATCTTGGTCACCGGCAGACTGATCGAGAGGGCAAGCATGCAATCGGTATTTCTTGTCTGGATAGGGACGGCAATGCACGTCCGGTCGTCGAGCAACTCTCGTTCAGTCTCCGCGTAACCGCGCTCCCGAACCTTCTGTAGCTCCGCCTCGAGCCTGTGCAAGCTTTGTATCGTTCGCGGCGTATATGCAGTCAGGGGTAGGAACTCAAATATTTTTCTGACCTCGTATTGCGGCCGGTAGGCCAGCAACACCTTCCCGCATGCCGTAGCGTGCGACGGCAGAATGCATCGCAGCAGCGTCTCGCCGATTTGATGATGGCCCAGGTATTCGCGCCGGTAATAGACGCCGGCACCTTGGAAACTGGCAACGCTGACTTCCGCGCCCGTCTCGCTGTGTAGCTGACACAGGGCCGAACGCGCCAACCGCGAGGCAATGGCCGGGAGCTCCGCCTTTGAACGGAAATATACGGCATTCAGCTTCATGCTGTATCGCTTAGTTTGTTCGTCCCGGATGATGTATCCCTTACCCATCAATACCTGTAGTAGCCGGAACGTCGTGGCTCGATCCAGAGTCGCCGCGGTCGCGATGTCGGTTAGCAGCAATCCGCGCGAGGCAGTCAGGACCACCTCCAGCACGCCAAGAGCACGCAGGGCGGATCGGTTCCTGTACTCCGTCATGTTCCCTCCTGCAGCGGTTTTTTTTGATTTATAACAACTGTTAGAATATTATCACCTGGCTAACTATTGCGTCAACGGGCTCCCGGCCGTCCCGGGGATTTAGGCCGTCACGCGGACGACCCGGCGCCACCTCGATTCGGGCCAACCGTGGAACCCACGCGTCGGTGCCAGTTCGCCGTGTACGAGGGGGATGAGGCGGCCCTTCGAAGTTCCTTCTGGGGATTTTCATGCAACGCAATTACACATTGTCTCAAGTGACCGCTCGCGCGATTCTGATACGCGACGCCGCCCATCGATATGCGCCTGTACTCGAACCGCGCTGCTGCGGTCGTTCGCAGCGCACCGCTCCAAGGAGTACGAGGTATCCATGAAGCTGAAAGACAAAGTCGTCGTCGTGACCGGAGGAGCACAAGGCATCGGTAAGGCGTTGTGCGAGAGGTTTCACGCCGAAGGGGCCAAGGCGATAGCGGTCGCGGACATAAAGTACGAGCCAGCTCAGGAAGTTGCCCGAACCGTGGGTGGCCAGGCCTATCGTTGCGATGTCGCGGACACTTCCGAAATCATGCGGGTGATTGATGATATCGAGGCTCGCTTTGGCCCCATCGCACTGTTCTGCTCGAATGCGGGCGTCGCCGACTTCAGCGCCTCTCCCAACAATGCTGCCTCCGCCCCCGACAGCGCGTGGAACCGGTCATGGGCGATCAATGTGATGGCGCATGTCTATGCCGCGCGGATTTTGGTGCCCCGGATGATTGAAAGGGGCGGGGGCTATTTCTTGAATACCGTGTCCGCCGCGGGTCTTCTTTCCCAGGTTGGCAACGCCATCTACTCGACCACCAAGCACGCCGCAGTAGGGTTCGCCGAAAATCTGGCCATCAGCCACTATGATCAGGGCATACGTGTTTCGATCCTTTGTCCTCAGGGCGTCGATACGCAGATGCTCAATTCGGCGCCGTTAGGGCCGCAAAGTCTGGACGGAGTGCTTTCGCCGGCGGACGTTGCCGACAGCGCGGTGCAAGGGTTGGAGCGCGAGGCTTTTCTCATTCTGCCGCACGCGCAGGTCGCCGATTACATGAAGGTCAAAGCCGAAGATTACCAGCGGTGGCTTAGGGGTATGGTGAAGCTCAATCGGCAAATGCCAGCGCGTCCCTACATCGAAAATCCGGCAACCATGTAACTGAAGTACTGCGCCACCAAATCTAACTCTTTTAGCGATCAAACGTCCGTTAGAACAAAGTCAACCTGCTCCACTGCAAACTGTTTTTTTAGCATGGCACATTCTCTTTCATCGGGTAGTGTGACTGAAAACCTAAGTCTCATCCAGATTACCTTTCCTGCCCTTCCTCCAAACTGCGGAAGCGTCTTACGGTCGCCGTTGGCCGCAATCTGGGTATCCATCGAGTCCAAAGGTGAGATAGGAGGAAAATGCGACATTGGGGAATAGTCTGTGTCGTTGCTGTCGTCGGGAATTGTTTCGCTTCCACGGCGTTCATCGCGGCGTAAATGTTTATGGCCTAAGTCACCTCGCGGACCACACTTACCGCGACTAAAAAACCCCTCTATTCGGGGTATCAGCGGTCCATGGCGGACCCTGACTCACCAGCGGTCAATTTACGGGCAATGGAAGGCCTTCTAGCGAAGGCCTATTTCTGCATTTCGGGCCATTTTCCGGCTGGTTTTGACGCCGGCAGCGACCATGCTGACGTCGTTCATCGGCCGCAAGCGAGACTCCCTTGCGTCAGCGCACGGTCAAAATGGTTTCTTGATGGGGCGGCGGCAGTCGGTTTCAGCCGCGCGCGGCAATAATCAGCCGCCAAGTTTCTTCGTACGTCGCCCGGTCGATACGCGCCCTATGCCGCGTCTCGGGCTCCCACCACTTTCCGAGCAGATCCGCGGGTAGTGGCGAGGGGCCCGTTTTTCCGAGTCCGAACTCGGCCCAAGCACGGTCATGGGCGGCCTTCTTGATATTGGCCTGTTCAAGCGCCCGGCGCTTTGCGTCCGCGAGCCGATCCTCTTCGGCTGATTGTGAGACGATTTCCCCGGCGCCTGGCGTGGACGACACTTCGGCGTCCAGCTCGGCCTGTGGACCGGCCGGTTCGACAGCCGGTGCGGCGGGCAGGGGGCGGCAATATTTCGCGACCCACTCCTCGGTGGACAGTTCCGCCGGCACAACCAGCTTGCCGCGCTTGGCACCCTCTTGTTCCATCTCATTACCTTTGGCGACGATCTTGTCGAGCAAGCGCATCTGGACGAGGGCGTCTGCGTCGCCTTGACGTACTCCCTGCTTGATGCGTTCGATCAGGTACGTCAGGTGCGTCGTTTTCTTGAACCGGCCATTCGGCAGGGGAACCTTGACCTTTTGCTTTTGTAGCGCGCGCATCGCCTCGTGGAAGCTCTCCGGCCGGAACTTGCGTGGCCGGCCCTTGGGGTTGGGGATCGCTCCCTTGATGCGCCGTGGCGGCCGCTTGTATCCCACCGCATAGTCTTTCTTGCCCGGATCCGGTTGTGCACCGTGCGCGGCGTCCTTCGCCACAGGCGGCTGTTCGGCATCGGGTGGGGTCGAGGGACCGGTAGCTCCGGTCGCCTCGTTGTTCGCGTTATCGGTCGTCATTGGCGTGCTCCTTCCTGGAATGCCGCTTGGCGGCCACTACCTCACGAGTCTCGCCGGTTGCGTCCAAGACCGGGACGTCGCCGGTCATTTTGCGATAGCGCTCAAGCGCGATGTCGCAATACGCGGGGTCCAGTTCGATGGCATAGCCGTCGCGGCCGGTCTTCTCCGCGGCAAGCAGCGTGGTGCCGACCCCGGCGAAGTTGTCGCAAACCAACCCGCCTTTGTGCGAACAGTCCAGTATCGCGTCGGCAACCAAGCCGATGGGCTTGACCGTGGGATGCATGGCCAGGGTCTCGTCGCGGTCGGCGCCAAACGCATTGGCACCGGCATAATCCCAAACGTTCGTGCGCCCGCGCCCGTACACGCCGAGCTGCACGTTGTTGATGTGCGGCGCCTGGCCATGCTTCCAGACAGTAATCAGCTCGTGCTTGGACCGATAGAGGCTCCCCATCCCCCCGTTGGTCTTGTTCCACACCACGATGTTCTTGAGCTCGGCAAACACCCCGCGGCCGGCGGTCAGAAGCTCATAGAGATGCCGCCAGTCCATGCAGGTCATGTGCAGCGACCCCTCGGCGCTGTGCTGGGCCATGAGCCCCATGGCCTTCGCGAGGAAGGCTGTAAATGCTTCCTCGCTCATCTCCCCCGCCGCCATGGAAAATTCCCTGTGCCGGTGTTGGCCCAGGCCGCTGACATGACCCTCGATCGGCACGTTGTAAGGCGGATCGTTGAAAATCATCTGCGCCTGCCGGTCGCCAAGTAGCGCTTGGTAGGTCTCCGGCAGCGTGGAATCGCCGCAGATCAGCCGGTGCCGTCCGAGCCGCCATAGATCGCCTAGCCGCGTAACCGCCGGGCCCACCGTCGGGGCCGGCACCTCGTCCGCCGGATCGCTTGCGCCTGCTTCGTTGTAGAGCACCGTGTCCAGCTCGGGGCCGACGAAGCCGGTAAGCTCGATGTCGAACTTCTCGAGCTGCAGCGCCTCGAGCTCGATCTTTAGAAGTTCCTCGTTCCACGTTGCGGCCTCGCCGAGCTTGTTATCTGCGATCGCGTAGGCCCGCTTCTGCACCTCGGTCAGGTGCACCAGCCGGACCACTGGCACGGTGCTTAGACCGCGCCGCCGGGCGGCCTCCAACCGCGCATGGCCGGCGAGAACCTGCAGGTCCTCGTCGGCCAGGATCGGGTTGGTGAAGCTGAACTCGCGGATGCTCGCCTCGAGCTGCCGGATCTGCTCGGGCGGATGTTTGCGCGCATTGCGCGGTTGCGGCACCAATTGGTCGATCGGTACATATTCGATCTTGAGCCGGCCGGTCTTCGGCGTGGTCGTCGCGTCGGCGACTGAATCCATGGAAACTTCCATTAAAAATGCCCACGCAGGCCGCGCGCCTCGAAGGCGGCGGCGTTCATGAGCGACATAGCGGCCAACCGGCAAATCCTCGGATTCGCCAGTCGGACCTCAGGGGTGATTCATGTCGGAGCGGACGCCATCGGCGGGATCGCTACCACCACCGCCTTGTGGGACTTCGTCCCTTAAGCGCCGGGAGGGCGCCACCGGCATCGCCGGCGGCCCGGTGCAGGCTCATCTGGCGGCATCGCCGCTAAGTGAACTTGCACCTACAAAATACCAGAGATTGGACGATAACTCCAAATCGCGGATCCAGAATATTATCGTCCGCTAGGCGGCGGCTTCGTCGCTTTCCGCGTCACCGATCGGCCGGCCATACGTCTTGACCCACTGCTCGCAGGTCATGTCCTTCGGCACTTCCAAAACGCCGCACCGCTGACTCAGTTCGAGGGCGAGGTCCGCCAAGAGAATTTCCTCGCACAGGATCACGCGCCGCGCCTTCTTGTCCCCTTCCAGGGCCGCTTTGTATGTCTTCAGCGCGGCGATCTCGAATTCGTTCAGTTTGGCGCTCTTGCCGTTGACCCTGCCGCTCGAGAGCGTGGTCACGGCCTGCTTGAGTTGCCCAAAGACCGAGCCGTCCTTAGACCGTTTGCGTTTTGAGGGGATGTTTTCGGCCATGGGGCTCTCCTACCTGGGTAAAAGTTAACGCAGCCAGCAATCCATTCGCTGGAGCTCGCGAATCGCGAATTGTTGGAAGTTTAACACATCCTCTGCCGGCCAACTTGCCTGGCGCTGAAAATACAGTTGCGTCGCCAGAGCCAGCATCCAGGAATGGGCATTCCCGGGGCGGGGTTCAATATCGGCCGGGTGGATTCCTGATTACCGCGCCGATATTCCTAATTCCGCCCGCGAGAATTCGTAATTACCGATGCAAAAATTCGTAATTAATTCCGCGCCGAAAAGGCGGTTTTATACTGCAGCTGACTCGCGCTCACTCCCAAAAACCTCTATAAATTAGCACCTTAGACGCAGAGCCCCGTTCGCTCGTGACTGCGCCCACAACCAGCCAGTCCGCGTGTTTCCGCATTCTCCGCCCGGCGCCCTAGAATGGCGCGGAACTGGGCCTTCTTAACGAGCTTAGCCGCTTGCGTGCTCCGGTTTAGGGCAGGGATGATTGTAGGCGCATCGCAGTTGTTATTGATTGGTTCGCAATGGTGAGGATTGCACCGCGGCTATCGCGATTACCGGCAGAAGAACGGTGATGGCGGTAACGATGATCAGCAGCCATCCTAACTGGCTGTAGTCAGCGGCAACCGCGATCGCGCCGCTGGTCCGGTCGCGAACCTCCCGCTCGACAACGTAGAGTTGGTTGAGATATTTCGTGCCCAGGCTGCTGGCCGACAAGGCCAGGTTGGTAAAGGACGCCATCACGGCGAAAAAAGTCGCCTTTAGATGCACCGGAGCGTTCTTTGCGATCCAGGTCAGCATCGGAATCATGGAAATTTGGGCCAAGGGAGACTCGAGAGCGGTATCGAGGATAGCGATGAATCGCGCATCGACGATGCCGGCGCTATGCCGCGCGGTCCATTCGTGCAAACCGTAATAGAGCCCGATGTTCGGAAGCGACAAAATTCCCGAGGCTATGGTGAGAATGACGACCACATCGGCGATGGTATGTCTTGCCATGAACGGCCGAAGGGCGACCATTCCCGCGAGCGTCAGGCATGAAGTGATGAAAGTGAGCACGGAGAGGAACTGCTGATCGAATCCCAGGATATCGATTTCCCACCAGGTCGCGCCCGCGCCGGGCAAAGGAACGGCCCTGAAGACGAAGATGATGACCGCCGTTCCCACCAGCGCGCCGCGGACTCCGGGCTTAAGTTCATGGATCAGCTGGCGCATCAGAAACAGGACGATCACCATCGAACCGGCAAAGACGATCTCCTGGTTGAACGGGACAGCGGCAAGGCCGGTGGCCGCCGTGAAGGCGACGAACGCCGCGCCGCCGCCGATAATCCACCAATTGGGCCGGGTTTCGCCGTCGTTGGCGGCAAGCATCTTTGCGATTCGCTTCGAGTCAAATCCTTGGCGCAGCAACTGTGCCGCCCGGCGGCGGCGCGCGAAGCCGGCGAAAATTACCCCTAGGACCGAAATCGCCGGGATGACCAGCGCCATCAAGTAGATCTGGGCATAGACTGCCGCCTTGGCATCGCCAGACATGTTTTCAACGCCGGCAAAAAGCCAAATGTTGAGCGCCGCAACCGCGGCAAAGCCGGAGATGATGGCCACCCGGCCGAGCGTTTGCATGGTCGTATGCATCGCCTTGATCGCGTCTTCGGGATAAGGCCGCCCGCGTTCGTCGAACGCCGGTACGGCTTCCACCGTCATCGCATCCGCCACCACGTCCTGTAGAACATATCCGACCGGCGCCAGGAGGGTGCTCACCACGTACCAAATCTCGACGTCCATCACCTCCGCCATCCGAGCGGTATGCGCGATCAGCCCGTACATGATGGCGACGCTAAGGGCGAGGAGCGCGGCGCCGAGATAAATCAACGCTGCCTTCCAGCGCCAGATCAGATCCACGAGGTGCCCAAGCGGCATCTTGAGCGTCCAGGGGATGCCCGCCCAGAACGCCAGGCCGGCCAGGAAGGTCGCCGACAGGTTGAAATGCTCTTTGACAAAGAAGGTGCCGACGATTGCGGTCAGGCCGGAAACACCCGCGGCAAGGTAAACCATCAGCGGCGGCAGATAGGACCACCGCATTTGCCGTGTAAGGTCGAAAACCGTGCTATCGATCCAGCGGCGCAATTTCATGTGACAGGTCGCTGCCTTTGGGTGGCCGTCGATCGATCCAGCGGGTCGCCCGCCAGTCTTCAATTATATTGCTTAGCCTATGGAAGCGCCTCTGATTTCTTGTCTTCGAGGCAAGGGTATCGGCGGCGGTCTTAAAAAGCGCCGCCGCGTTCATTTCTTCTTGCGCTGTAGGTCCTCGACTGGAACGCAGCTGCCGAAGCCGATGAAGACGCCGCGCGCGGAGGTGACCGTCAGCGACAGCGCACGAGTCTTTTCATGCACCGACATCAGCCAGGCGAAGCCGTGCTCGATTCCGTGCAGCATCAACTGCTCTTCGTCGTGCGCCAACAGGGCGATGCGCGAAGAACTGACATAGCCTTGCGAAACCGGCGACATCACGACGCGGTTGTCGAAGTCGATGGTGATCTTGAGCGGCAGGGGTTCCTCGCCGACGCGGTCGGTCTGCTTGCAGTCTTCACCCGGCCGGCAGATGCCGCCCTTGGCAACGGTGCAGGCCAGGTCGACGATCTCGGCATCCGGCGCGCTCGCGCCAGGCACGGTGGAAGACGCTGCGGCGGGTGGGGGCGCGGTTTGCGCCATGGCCGCGGCCGGGATCAGACAAGATGCGGCGAGCGTCAACGCCGCGGCGCAGACCAGGTCGATCGCCTGCTTATACATGGTCACATTCCCCCGATGATCGCTTTGCGTCTGGCGTCGCATTCCGCCTTGGTCATCAGGCCGCGCTGGCAGGCCTGCTGCAATTCCTCGAGCCGCTGGGCTAAAGTCAGCGGTGGCGGCACCGGGGCCGTGGTGTAGGCCGGCGGCGGCGGTTGGAAACCTTGGGGCGGCGGATAGACCGGCACCGGCGGGTACGGCGGTACCGGCGGAATGTAATAGGCCGGCGGCGGTTCAACATAGACGTAGCGCGGGGGGTCGTAAGGCCGCGTCATCGACCAGAGCATCGTGCCCAGGATCGCCCCGCCGAACAGCCCGCCCATCAGGGCGCTATTGTGATGCCGGTGATCGTGACGGCGCGAGTCGGCCATTGGCGCTGCCGCCGGAAGCACCAGGGCCAGCGCAGCGATAACCGCTACCGCGCCGGCACGCCTTCGCGTCCATGACCGATCGAGCATCCGTGCCTCCATTGCCGCGCGGGCGCTTTGCCGCCCGATTTTATAAATGCTGTCACGCCAGGGCGGGCCGCAACATGACTTGGATCAAGCGGCGGCTTGTTGCATACCCGCGGCATAATCCAAGCGCTCGTCTGTTTATTTCAGGGTCTGCCTTGTCACTGGCAACGCGGCGGAGTCTCTGGTCATTTCCCTAAGCTTGCCGATCAAACCGGGGACGGTGCTGACATTCGCGCGCTCGAACTCGCCGCGATAGTGAATCACAAGGCTGTACCCCTCGATCTCGATATCGTTGATCTTCGCTGCGCCCTTTGCATCGTGAACGCGCCAATCGGCCGATAAGGAACGATCGCCGGCGCGGTCGATCAGCGTCCTGACCATTGCATCGCCATTGGGCATTTGCTTGATGCCGGCGATATCAAATTTGTTGATCTGGATACTGCCGAATTTTTCGATCGCCACGTCGATCACATGCGCGGCGAACAAGCGCGTGAATTCGAGCCGGTCGGCCGGACCGACGGTACGCGCCATCCGGCCCATGGTAGCCAAGGCCAAGGCATCGAAATCGATCGCCTCAAGCATTATGTTGGTAAACGCGTCGTTGCGTTTGCGCGGATCGCCCTGCATCGCCAGGGCCGACACGGTGCGATCCCCCATGCCTTGAATGAACTTCTTGGCCGACTCGGGCGCTATCGTCTGCGCCTGGGCGGTCGCGGCGGCGAATGCGAATATCAGGCCGCATAACGCCAGTGCCATTGCGCCGGCCCGACACTGTGGAGGTATCATGGCCGGCCGCTCTGCCAGATCGGGTTGCCTCATTCGCATCGTTCGCATGTGCTACACCGCCATTTCCGCTTCGCCGGCATGTTCTTTCCTCGTTTCGGGAATCTCGGTCATGGTTGCCTCGGTCAGCAGCAGTATTCCGGCGACGGAAACCGCGTTCTCAAGCGCGATGCGCACCACTTTGGCGGGGTCGACGATGCCTGCCTCGACCAAATCGACATATTCTTTGCGCGCGGCGTCGAAGCCGTAATTGCCCTGGCCGCCCATCATGCGTGCGACCACCACTCCGCCGTCTACGGCGGAGTTCTCGGCGATCTGCCGGGCCGGCGACTCCAGCGCGCGCCTCAGGATTTGCATGCCGGTTTTTTCGTCGCCCTCGGCATTCGCTTCCTCTCGCGCCACGGCGTCGATGCAACGGAGCAGGGCCAGCCCGCCGCCGGGAACGATGCCTTCGGCGACGGCGGCCTTGGTGGAGCTGATCGCATCGTCGAGCGCTTCCTTCTTGGATTTCATCTCGGCCTCGGACGGCGCCCCGACATGGATCACCGCCACGCCGCCCGCGAGCTTTGCCAGCCTTTCCTCCAGCTTCTCCTGGTCGTAGTCGCTGGTCGTCTTTTCGATCTCGTTGCGGATCTGCTGGATGCGGGCATCGATGCGCTTGCGATCGCCGCCACCGCCGATAATCGTCGTTTTTTCCTTGTCGATAACCACCCGCCTGGCATGGCCCAGCTGGTCGAGCGTCGCGTTCTCCAGCTTCAGGCCGAGGTCTTCGGAAATCGTATCGCCGCCGGTCAGCGCCGCCATATCTTCAAGCATGCTTTTGCGGCGGTCGCCGAATCCCGGCGCTTTGACCGCGCAACCCTTCAGCACGCCGCGAATCTGATTGACGATCAACGTGGCCAGGGCTTCGCCTTCCACGTCCTCGGCAACGACCAACAGCGGCCGCCCGGACTTGGCCACCTGTTCCAGCAACGGAATCATGTCCCGCAGCACGCTGATCTTGCGGTCCGACAGCAGTACCAAGGCGTTATCGAGCACGGCTTCCATGCGCTCGGGATCGGTGACGAAATAGGGCGACAGGAACCCGCGATCGAATTGCATGCCTTCGACCACGTCAAGCGTGGTTTCGGTGGTCTTCGATTCCTCGACCGAGATCACGCCCTCGCCACCGACCTTTTCCATGGCGTCGGCGACCAATTCCCCGATTGCGGCATCATTGTGCGCGGAGATCGTCGCGACTTGCGCTTTTTCCTTGCGTGAGCTGACCGGGCGCACCATCGCGCGCAACGCCTCGATTGCGCATTTCGCGGCGCGGTCAAGGCCGCGCTTCAAGTCGATCGCGCTCGCGCCCGCTACCACGTTGCGCACGCCTTCGGCCAGGATCGCATGCGCCAGGATCGTGGATGTGCTGGTTCCATCACCGACGGCATCGCCGGTCTTTTCCGCCGCCTGCTTCAATACCTGGACGCCGAGATTTTCCTCGGGATCCTTCAATTCCATTTCCCTGGCGATGGTAACGCCATCGTTGCAGACGATCGGTGCGCCCCATTTCTTCTGGATCAGCACCGATTTCGATTTCGGCCCGAGCGTCACCCTGACCGCATCGGCGAGCTGCGCCGCGCCGCGCAGAATCTTCTCGCGAGCGGCGGAGCGAAACATGATGTTTTTGTGAGCCATCTCATTGAGTTCCTTTAATCGAGGCAATCAATCCGCCGCCGGCGCGGGCGAACGGGCCGGACGAGGCTCGGCTTTGTTGTGTGCTTTTACGTCGCCGCGGATCTTGCGGGCGTGATCCTCAAGCAGGCGCCGCGCCGCCACGAATGCATCGCGGGCCGCCACGTAGACATCGGCATGCGCGCGATTTTGCGGCCCCGAATGCGTGACCGCTATCTCGCCGCTCGGTACGGTCAGGATTATGCGTACGCTATAAAGCCTGCCCTTGCGGTGATGCTTGTGCGGGGCCTCTATGATGACCCGGCATGCCATGATGCGCTCGAAAAAGCGGTCGAGTCGCATCGCGCGTTTGCGGACCGCCTCTTCCACGGCGGGCGAGGGGTCCATGTTGTGAAACTTGATGTGCAAAGGAAGTTGCATGGTTTCTCTCAAATTCATCGAGGTTGACCGCCCGGATAGCGGGGCGGAAAGTCGTCGTTCGCAGCTTCACGCGATGGGCGCGCCGCCGCCTTGATGCATGTCAAAGTGGCGGCTTCCGGGGTGAAGCAATTTATCCATCGATTTCATGGCCATGACCGCCTGGCGGCGGCGTTGCGCCCGGGTTGGGCCTAAGGCAAAGCGAAGGACCGAATGCGAATCGTGGCGGCGTTGGGTGGAAATGCACTGCTGCGGCGGGGTCAGCCGCCGGGCGCCGAGGTGCAGCGGCTCAATATGCGCAGCGCGGCGCGATCGATCGCCGGCTTGGCCACTGAGACAACGCAGCTGGTCGTTACCCACGGCAATGGCCCACAGGTGGGCCTGTTGGCGTTGCAGACCATGGCCTATTCGCCCGCAGGGCCCTATCCGCTCGATATTCTCGGTGCGGAAAGCGAGGGCATGATCGGTTACCTGATCGAGCAAGAACTGGCGCCGTTGGTGCGTGGGCGCGACGTCGTCACGCTGCTGACGCAAACCGAGATTGACCCGGCGGATCCCGCATTCGCGGTTCCAAGCAAGCCGATCGGCCCGGTATATGACGAGGAGACGGGCCGGCGCATGGCGCGCGATTTCGGCTGGGCCTTGATGCGCGATGGCGCGGGATGGCGGAGGGCAGTGGCCTCGCCGGCGCCGCGCCGGGTTCGCGAATTGGCGGCGATTCGGCTCTTGCTGGGCGCCGGCGCCGTGGTGATATGCGCGGGCGGCGGCGGGATTCCCGTGGTCGCGGCGGCGGACGGATCGCTCAGAGGGGTCGAGGCGGTGGTGGACAAGGATGCAACCTCGGCATTGTTGGCCGAAGAGCTCGGCGCGGATCTGTTGCTGCTGTTGACCGATGTGGACGCCGCTTATCGCGATTGGGGCACGGCCGCGGCCCAGCCGATCCGCCGCGCATCGCCAGCGCAACTCGCAACGCTGGATTTCGCAGCCGGATCGATGCGGCCGAAGATCGAGGCCGCCTGCCGCTTTGTCTCGCACACGGGGCGCCGGGCGGCGATCGGCTCCTTGAACGACGCGACCGCGCTGGCCGCGGGTGCAGCCGGGACACAGATAGCGGCCGAATTTCCCGAATAGGCCGCTAAATAGGCGTAAACGGGCCCGAGGCGCCCGGTCATCGGGCCGGCGCCGCCGGTTCGGGTCAGGGCGTGAGCGTGCTGGCGCGTTGCAACAGTTCGATCACTTCGTCGTCGCTGACTTGCGGAAACCGTTCGTAGAACATGCTGATGGCGCGAAACGGCTCGGGGGTCGATAGGCAGACGATCTCATCTACTTCTTTGCGCAGCCGGTCGAGGGTATCGGCCGGCGCAATGGGGACTGCCAGGATTAGATGGCGCGGCGACCGTTTGCGGACCGAGCGCAGCGCGGCTTCGATGGTGGCGCCTGTCGCAATGCCGTCGTCCACGACCATTGCGGTCTTGCCAAGGACGGATACCGGCGGTCTGCCGGCCAGATAGAGCCTCCGCCGGCGGTCGATCTCGGCCAGCTGCCGCTTTGCCTCGGCGTCGATGAAGGCTTGCGGCACCTCCATGGCCTGGGCGACGTCGCGGTTGATGAACAGCTCCGGCTGCATGCCGTCGGCTATCGCGCCTAAAGCCAGCTCCGGCTGCGACGGCGCGCCGATCTTGCGCACCATAATCAGGTCCAGCGGCGCTTTCAGGGCGGTCGCGATTTCGAAAGCAACCGGCACTCCGCCGCGCGGCAAGGCGAGTATCACCGGGTCTCCGGTTCGATGGGATAGCAGCTTGCGCGCAAGCCGCTGGCCGGCATCGATACGATCGCGGAAGACTATCGTCCGTTCCATGGCGAATTCGATGTGCGCCTGCATGAACATCCAGCCTAAGAGAGGGCCTGCCCCTTGCCTTCGATCAGTATTTCGCCCAAATGGCTGGCGATTTCGTTGATCGGAGTATGAATCAGGTCTTTGTGAACGTCGCCGATGACGCGTTTAGCCGCCACGGCCCCAAGCATCGTACGCAGATCGCCCAGCGTTTTCGGCGGAGCGACAAGGATCAAACGGTCGAATGCGTTGCGCGCGGCGGCTGCATCGATCATTTGCGCGACGCGCCGCGTGAACAGATGCTTTTCCTGCTGGTGCGGGTCGTGCCGCGGCTCTATCGCATGATGGGCGCCGGACCCGGGATCGAAGGCGCGGCCGGGCCGGTCGCTCTTGAGATCGCGGCTGTGACCATGAACCGCGGGATCGTACATTTCCTGGCCGAGGGCGGCGGTGAAGCGATCATGGCCTTGCCACTTCAGAATGCGCGCCCGCATTCCGTCGGCAATCAGGACCCAGGTTTCTTTATGCTTCGCCACCATGATAATTTCCTTTACCGGCGCTCAATTCAGCCCCGTTGGAAAAATACGCCGCGGGCGGCATGGCGCGTTGATTTGGATCATATCGTCCTAGGCCGATAGAGCCATTATCGGCCGATGCGGGCTTGGAAAGGTTTTCCGCTCGTCAGCTTATTTCGCACGGTGAGCCCGGCTGGCTTTGATCCATGCCAGGTCGGGCTTGCCTAATAACAGAGATTTCCCAATCCGGCCTGCGGCTTGACCTACGTCATGGCGACGCGGCCGTCATGAATGGAGTTTTGTCGTACGCGGACCGATCCGCAACGGGCAAGGGCCACGATGAGTGAAAATGGCGAGTTTTCTATTTCCTTTGTCCGGTTCATCGACGCCGGCGGACACGCCATAGCGGCGCTGCCCGAATTCGGGCGCGACACGAAAGAATTGATCCGGCTCTATCGCGCCATGACGCTGACCCGGGCGTTCGACGCCAAGGCCGTCAATCTGCAGCGTACCGGGCGGCTCGGCACCTATGCCTCTTCACTGGGTCAGGAAGCGGTGGCAGTCGGCACCGCCGCGGCGATGCGTACGGACGACGTATTCGTGCCGAGCTTCCGCGAGCAAGGCGGCCAGTTGTGGCGCGGCGTCACGCCCGTGGAACTGCTGCTGTACTGGGGCGGCGACGAGCGCGGCAGCGACTTCAAGGGCCCGCGCCAGGATTTTCCCATATCGATCCCGGTCGCCAGTCATGCCCCGCACGCCGTCGGCGCGGCGCTGGCGTTCAAGCTGCGCGGCGAGGCGCGCGCCGCGGTATGCGTGCTGGGGGACGGCGCAACGTCGAAAGGCGACTTCGCCGAGGCGCTGAACATGGCGGGTGTTTGGCGGGCGCCGGCGGTGTTCGTCATCTGTAACAATCAGTGGGCTATCTCCGTGCCGCTTCGCCGGCAGACCGCGTCGCGTACATTGGCGCAAAAGGCCTTTGCCGCCGGCATGCCGGCGGAGCAGGTGGACGGCAACGACGTGGTGGCGGTGCGCGACAGCGCGGCCCGTGCTTTGGCGCGGGCATATGCCGGCGGAGGCCCGAGCCTGATCGAGGCGATCACGTATCGATTGGGCGATCACACCACCGCCGACGACGCCAGCCGCTATCGCGACGACGCCGAAGTCAGCACGCATTGGGCGGCGGAGCCTCTGGTGCGGCTCCGGCATTACCTGGCTGAAACCGGAGCCTGGAGTCGGGAGAGCGAAGAGCATCTGCTGGCCGAAATCGGCATTGAGGTCGAGACGGCGGCTGCATCGTATCTGGCCGCAATCCCGCAATCGCCCGAGTCGATGTTCACGTGGACTTTCGCCGAGCTGCCCGACGACATTGCCGCGCAGCGCGACGCCGCTCTGGCGGAGAGGCTCTCGTGACCGAGATCACCCTCGTTCAGGCGGTCAACCTCGCCCTGGCCCGCGCTATGGCGGAGGATGAGCATGTCGTGCTGCTGGGCGAAGATGTCGGCCGGGACGGCGGCGTGTTCCGGGCGAGCGACGGATTGCTGACGCGCTTCGGTGAGAACCGCGTGATCGACACGCCGCTTGCCGAGGCGGCGATCGCCGGCGTGGCGGTCGGTATGGCGGCGCAGGGCTTCAAGCCGGTCGCTGAAATCCAGTTCACCGGGTTTATCTACCCGGCGATCGACCAATTGGTGAATCACGCCAGCCGCCTTAGAACCCGCACGCGCGGCCGGCTGACTTGTCCGATGGTTCTGCGCTCGCCCTGTGGCGGCGGTATCCATGCCCCGGAGCATCATTCGGAAAGCCCGGAGGCCATGCTCGCGCATATCCCCGGCTTGCGCGTGGTAATTCCCTCGTCGCCGGCCCGGGCCTACGGATTGCTGCTCGCGGCGATTCGCGACCCCGATCCGGTGGTGTTTCTTGAGCCGACCCGTTTGTATCGCGCCGTGCGCGAGCCGGTCACGGATGACGGCAAGGCCTTGCCATTGGACAAATGCTTCGTGCTACGCGAAGGGCGCGACCTGACGTTGATTACCTGGGGCGCCATGATCCAGGAGACTATGGCCGCCGCCGACAAGCTGGCCGCTGAAGGTATCGCAGCCGAGGTGATCGACGTCGCCACGCTGCATCCGCTCGACCAGAAGACCATCATCGAGTCCATGCGGCGGACGGGTCGATGCGTCGTCGTGCACGAAGCGCCGCTCAGCGGCGGCTGGGGCGCCGAGATCGTCGCGCGTTTGGCGGAACACAGCCTGGCCTCGCTGCTGGCGCCGGTTCTGCGGGTTGCGGGGTACGATACCGTGATGCCGTTGGCCCGACTCGAGGCGCATTACATGCCGACCGTGGGTCGTATTCTGGCCGCAGCACGGCGCGTTTTGGAGTTTGCATGACGGTTTTCAACCTTCCCGACCTGGGCGAAGGGCTGCACGAGGCCGAGCTGGTGGCCTGGCACGTGGCCGTGGGCGACCATGTGGTGGCCGACCAGCCGCTGGCGTCGGTCGAGACCGACAAGGCAGTGGTCGAAATACCCTCGCCGCGTTCCGGCCATGTCGCGCGGCTTTGCGCCAAACCCGGCGAGCGGATGAAAATCGGCCAGGCCCTGGTCGAATTCGCGGACACGGCGCATGCCGATGAGGGAACGGTGGTGGGCCAATTGCCTGAAGCGAAAGCGCCGCCCCGGCCGCCGTTGGAAGCAAGCAAGGCCATGCCGGCGGTGCGCGCCCGCGCCAGGGAGCTTGGCGTGGACCTGACGGCGGTGCCGGGCACCGGGCCGAATGGCTCGATTTCGATCGCGGACGTCGAAGCCGTTGCCCGCGTCGTCACCGCCTCGGCGGGCACGGGCGCCGAGAAGCTCTCGGCCCTGCGCCGAACCATGGCGGAGAGGATGGCGCAATCGCATGCGCAAGTCGTCCCGGCCACGGTCATGGACGATGCCGATATCGAAGCCTGGCCGGAAGGCGGCGACCCGATGCTGCGCCTGATCCGTGCCGTTGCTGCTGCGTGTGCCGAACAACCGGCGCTAAACGCCTGGTACGATGGCCGCGCGCAAACGCTCGAACGGCACCGGACGGTCAATCTCGGCATCGCGGTGGACACCGAGGCCGGGCTGATAGTTCCCGTGCTGCATGACGTGAGCGCTCTCGATGCGCCGGCGCTTGGCGCCGAACTCACGCGGCTGAAGGACGCCGCGCACCAGCGCACGTTGTCGACGGCGGATTTGCGCGGCGCCACTTTCACTTTGTCGAATTTCGGCGCGCTGGCCGGGCGCTATGCCCAGCTTGTGATCGTGCCGCCGCAAGTGGCAATTCTCGGCGCCGGGCGCATTCGCAAGGAAGCTGGTTCAGCCGCGGAGCGGCCGGTTCGCCGCGTGCTTCCCCTGTCGCTGACATTCGACCATCGCGCCGTCACCGGCGGTGAAGCGGCGCGGTTTCTGGCGACGGTGATAGCCGACCTGCAACGCCCGGATTGAGGCAATCGGAGGACGCCGTGGCCGATATTTTCGATTTTGCCGATCCGTTCGGGCCGTCAAAGGTGCTGCACATCCATCGCCCGGGAGCGGGCTTGCGCGCGGTGGTCTGCGTCGACAACACCGCCTGCGGCCCGGCGATCGGCGGCGTTCGCATGGCGCCGGATGTCGATGCCGAAGAGGCCTTTCGCCTGGCGCGAGCGATGACGCTTAAGAACGCGGCGGCAGGCCTGGCGCATGGCGGCGGCAAGTCGGTTATCTATGGCGATCCGAAAATGAATCCGGGCGAAAAGGAAAAACTGATCCGCGCCTTCGCCCAAGCAATCCGCGATATGGAAGACTACATTCCCGGCCCCGATATGGGCACCGACGAGCTTTGCATGGGCTGGATCAAGGACGAGATCGGGCGCGCGGTCGGCCTGCCGCGCGCTATCGGCGGCATACCGCTGGACGTAATCGGCGCCACCGGCGTGGGGCTATTCGCCGCGATCGACGTGGCGAAGGATCATATCGGTCTTGCGCTAAAAGGCGCCCGGGTCGTGGTGCAGGGGTTCGGCGCTGTGGGCATGCACGCGGCGCGGTGCTTGTCGCGCGCCGGCGCGGTGCTGGTGGCGGCCAGCGACACGCAAAGCACGATCGCCGACGATGGGGGCCTTGATGTCGAGGCGCTGATCGCCCACAAACGGGCAGGCCGCAAGCTCGGCGAATTTTCGCGCGGCAAGCGGCTTGAGCAGGACGCGGCGATCGAAACGCACTGTGACATCTGGATCCCCGCCGCCCGGCCGGATGTGATCCGGGCCGACAACGTCGCCCGGCTGCGCACGAAGCTGGTGGCCCAGGGCGCCAACATTCCCTGTACGCAAGAAGCGGAGGCGTTGCTGCATCGCCGCGGCGTATTGTGCCTGCCGGATTTCATCGCCAATGCCGGCGGCGTGATCTGCGCCGCGGTGGAATATCACGGCGGCACCGAGCAGCAGGCGCTCGCCACCATCGACGAAAAAATTCGCGGCAATGTCCATGCCATGCTCGACGAGATGAAACACAGCGGCAGCTTGCCGCGTGTCGCCGCTATGGATATGGCGAAACGCCGCATACGCGAAGCCGCCGCGGTAAGGCGTTGGGGTTGACCGCCGGTGCCGTGGTAAAAAATGACGACGGGATTGGCGCCGATCCAAGCATCTTCGCTAGAGCCCGGCCCCGCAAGCGGCCTGCCGCCGACGATCTATGGCTATGTCTGGCGTGTCAGCCGCCACCACCAAATTGCCCTTTATGCGCTATCGGCGACCGTATTTTTGCTGAGCACAATTCCGCTGGAGCTGCAGCGGCGCATCGTCAACGATGTAATTCGCGGCGACAACTTCAATGAACTTGTCGTTCTCTGCCTAGCTTATGGCGCCATTGCGCTTGTCATGGGCGCCATCAAGCTGGGGCTTATCGCTATCGCGGCTATGTTGGAGAAAGAGCCACGCGCGATTTACGCCAAAGCGTCTATTCGCGGACCGCCGCCTTGCCGACGCGAGACCATACGATCGAGATGGAGGGGACGGAGATCGCCATGGTGATTGCCGAGGTCGAGCCGGTTGGCGGCTTTGTCGGAATCAGCATGTCCGAACCGCTGCTCCAGGGCGGGTTGTTGTTGGCCATCTTCAGCTACATGGCGTTCATTCAACCCTGGCTTGCCCTGGTCGCGCTTGGGCTTTTTTCGCCGCAACTGGTTTTCGTGCCGTTGATGCAGGCGGCGGTGAATCGCCGCGCCGCGGAGCGCATACGGGTCATGCGCCACATCAGCGCGGGGTTGATCGAGGAGAATGGGCATCAGAGCCCCAGCACTCCGGACAAGTCGTTCTGCTGGCGCATCGGGCGTGTTTTCGGCCTGAATATGCAGATTTTTCGCTGGAAATTCTCCATGAACTTTCTGATGAACCTGCTTTATTACGCCGGGGTAGCCGGCGTTTTACTCGTGGGCGGCTGGTTTGTCATGACGGGACGGACCCAGATCGGTACTGTGGTCGCCTTCATCTCGGGTCTGGCGCAAGTCAACGAACCCTGGGGAGATTTGGTGAACTATTTCCGTGAAAGCACTTCTGCCCAGACGAAATACCGGCTGATCGAAAGCGCGTTTGATGCGCTAGCCGTCGGCCGCACTGCAAGTTGATGACATGCGCCGGGCGCTAATTGGAGCTTTTGTCGCCGTCGTGCTCGCTGCTGGCGCCGTGCTGGCTTTGTGGAACGGCGGCTTGTGGCCGCGGCTGCTGCCGGGCCTGGCCGGCGGCGACGCGATGACGCTGTATGGCAACGTGGACATCCGCCAAGTCGACTTGGCGTTCAACGCCGAAGGCCGCATCGTCGAGATGAAGGTCGAGGAAGGTGACACTGTTGAAACAGGGCAAATCCTGGCGCGGCTAGACGAAGATTTCTATCGTCACGCCGTGGCGCTGGCCGAGGGTCGGCGCGACGCGCAACGCGCGGTGCTGGAAAAGCTCGAGGCCGGCTCGCGCCAGGAAGAAATCGAACGCGCGAGGGCCGACGCGGAAGCCTTGAAGGCAATTCATGAAAACGCCAAGGCGGTATACGACCGCCGCAAGGCGCTGGTGGCCACCGGCGCCGTGGCGCAACAGGCCTTCGACGATGCTCGCGCGGCGTTGAACGAGGCCGAGGGCAAGTTGAAATCGATCAAGGAAACGCTGGCGCTGGCGATTGCCGGGCCGCGCAAAGAGGAAATCGCACAGGCGCGCGCGCAGCTTCGCGCCGAGGAAGCGGTGCTGGAACTTGCGCGCAACAGGCTTTCGCACACCACGCTTACCGCGCCGGGGCCCGGCGTCGTGCTCACCCGCGTATTCGAGCCTGGCGCCGTCGTTCTGCCTAACTCCACCGTCTATACCGTTACCTTGACCGACAAAGTGTGGGTCAGGACCTATGCCCCGGAGCCGATGCTGGGCCGAATCGAGCCCGGAATGAAGGTCGAGGTGATGACCGATGGTCCACCGGCGCGCAGTTATAGCGGTTGGGTAGGGTATATCTCGCCGACTGCCGAGTTCACACCAAAGGCGGTGGAGACGCCGGAACTGCGCACGCAGCTCGTCTATCGCCTGCGCGTCCACATTGCCGATCCCGGCAAGAATCTGCGGCAAGGCATGCCGGTCACCATCCGTTGGCGGGAAGGCGACGCCGCCAAGCGATGACCGCGGCCGAACCGGCTCCGGCGGTCTCGGTTTCCGGCCTGGTGAAGCGGTTTCGTTCCGGCAACCGGGTGGTTACGGCGCTGGACGGACTCGATTGCTTGGTGCCGCTGGGCGGCATTACCGCCGTGGTCGGCCCCGACGCAGCCGGCAAAACCACGCTATTGCGGCTGATCGCCGGGTTGCTGCGGCCCGATTCCGGCCAAATCGAGGTGATGGGCCGCGACACGGTCGCGGGGGCCGCGTCGATCCAGTCCGAGATCGGCTACATGCCGCAGCGTTTCGGACTTTACGAGGACCTGACCGTTGCCGAGAACCTGTCGCTGCACGCGGATTTGCGCAATTTGGTGGGTGTACCGCGCCGCGAACGCTTCGATGAGTTGCTGCGATTTACCGGCCTTGCGTCTTTCACCGGCCGGCTGGCCGGCAAGCTGTCCGGCGGCATGAAGCAAAAGCTGGGCCTGGCCTGTTCGCTGTTGGCGCGGCCGGCATTGCTGCTGCTCGACGAGCCATCGGTCGGCGTCGACCCGCTGTCGCGCCGCGAGTTCTGGAAAATCATCGAAAACCTGTCCCAAGGCGGCACCACGGTGCTGTGGAGCACGACCTATCTGGACGAAGCCGAGCGTTGCCGCGAAGTTCTTTTATTGCACGAGGGCCGATTGCTCGCCCACGGCCCGCCGGTCGGTTTCACAGCGCCGTTGCGGGGCCGGACGTTTCTCGCGCGCGTCCCGCCGGAGCGGCGGCGCAAGCTTTGCGCGCTCGCCATCGCCATGCCGGGCATTGCCGATGCGGCGATCCACGGCGCCGGCGTCCGGTTGATAACGCGGCCCGGCGTATCGGCACCGGATTCCGGCGCGTTCGCCGGCATTGTAGTCGAACCCCTAGCGCCGCGTCTAGAGGACGCGTTCGCGGCAACCCTCGCGGGTAAAAGCGCGGCTGCGCCGTTGCCGGCGCTGTCGTCGGTTCGCGCGGAAATGCCTGGCGGCCCGGTGATCGAGGCTAAAGAGTTGACCAAGTCGTTCGGCGGCTTCATCGCGGTGGATAGGGTCAGCTTTACGGTGCGGCGGGGCGAGATTTTCGGCTTGCTCGGCCCAAACGGCGCGGGCAAGTCGACGATTTTCCGCATGCTGTGCGGGTTGACGGCGCCCAGTGCCGGCACCGCGCGTGTCGCCGGAATCGACCTGGCGCGCGCCGCCTCCCAGGCGCGCGCGCATATCGGCTACATGCCGCAGAAATTCTCGCTTTACGGCGATTTGTCGGTCCGCCAGAACCTGGATTTCTTCGCCGGGGCATACGGGCTGTCGGGCGCGCGGCGGGAAATGCGCATCCGATGGGTGCTCGACGAATTTGCGCTTTCCGGCGAGGCGCGGACCGCCTGCAACGACCTGCCGGTCGGATACAAGCAGCGCCTGTCGCTGGGAGTGGCGTTGATGCACGAACCGGAAATCCTATTTCTCGATGAGCCGACCTCGGGCGTCGATCCGCTGACACGCCGGGCGTTCTGGGACAGGATCGCGCAGCTTTCCGATCGCGGCGTAACCGTCATGGTCACGTCGCATTTCCTCGACGAGGCGGAGTATTGCGACCGACTCGCCATCATCCACCGCAGCCGGTTGATTGCCGCCGCCACGCCGGAGGCGCTGAAGGCGCCGCTGGTAAGTACTGCCTTGCCGCTTCCCACGCTGGACGATGCGTTTGCCGCGTTGATCCAGGCAAGCGAGCGCGAGGACGCGGCATGAGCGCCGGCGGGGGATGGCGCGCCCGCTGGCGGCGGGTCAGGGCGTTGATGCGCAAGGAGGCGTTGCAGGTCGTGCGCGATCCTTCCAGCATCGCCATCGCCTTCGTCATGCCGATGATCCTGCTGCTGCTGTTCGGCTATGGCGTGTCGCTCGACGTGCGCCACATGCCTGTCGCCGTGGTCATCGAATCGATCACCGGCGATACGCGCGCCCTGTTCGAATCGTTTTCCAACTCTCCCTATATCCGGCCGATCGCGATGACGACCGCGCGCGAGGCCGAGGCGGCGCTGATACGGGGAGAGGTGGATGGAATCGTGGTGGTGCGCGGCGACGCCAGCCGGCATCTTTTGGACAACAACGCAACGGCGGCGCAGGTGATCGTCAACGGCGTCGATGCCAACCGGGCGCGGTTCGTCGCGGCTTATGCGCGGGGCGCCGCGCTGGTTTGGATGGATCAGAACGCCCGGCGGCGGGGCGAACGGGCGTCTGGAGGGATCGCGGTCGAGCACCGCGTTTGGTTCAACGACGAGCTGCGCAGCACCAATTTCCTGGTGCCCGGCGTGATCGCCATCGTCATGACGCTGATAGGGGCGCTGCTGACCGCGCTGGTGGTGGCGCGGGAGTGGGAGCGCGGCACGATGGAAGTGATGCTGGTGACGCCGGCCAGCCTGGCCGAGCTGACGCTGGCGCGGCTCGCGGTCTATTTCGTGCTCGGCATGGGCGGCATGGCGATTTCCGTGGGCATGGGCGTATTTTTGTTCGGCGTGCCGCTGCGTGGGTCGTTCGCCGCGTTGACGTTGGTCGCCGCGGTGTTCCTGATCGGCGCGCTGGGGCTGGGGCTATTGATATCGGTCGTCGCGCGCAATCAGTTCGTGGCGGGACAGATCGCCATCGTCGCGTCCTACATGCCGGCGTTCATCCTGTCCGGCTTCATATTCGACATCGACTCGATGCCACAGGCGGTTCAGTGGATCACCTTTCTTATTCCCGCGCGTTATTTCGTCGCCTGCTTGCAGACCCTGTTTCTGGCGGGCGATGTGTGGAGCGTGATTCTTCCCAACACGGCAGGACTGGTCATGTTCGCCGTACTGTTCCTGACGCTTGCCCGGCTGCGCACGCGCCGGCGGCTGGATTGACGCTATGTGGGGCCGGGTCATCGCCTTGGTGCGCAAGGAACTGCTGGCGATCTGGCGCGACAAGCGCAGCCGCGCCGTGCTGATGGCGCCGCCGATCATCCAGTTGCTCGTGTTCGCCTATGCCGCCACGTACAACGTCGACAAGGTGCGTTATGCGCTGCTGGACGAGGATCGAGGCCAGTTGGCGCGTGAACTTGCGGCGCGCTTCGACGGGTCGACCGTCTTCGTGCGCGTCGCCACGCCGGCGACTGCCGCCCAGGCCGCGGATCTCATCGACCGCCAGCGCGCGATCATGATCTTGCACATAGGGCAAACTTTTACCGCCGACATCAAGGCCGGGCGCCAGGTGCGCCTGCAGGTGATACTGGATGGGCGGCGGTCGAACACAGCGCAGGCCGTGCTGGGGTATGTCCATGCCGTGGTCGATGCATTCAACGCCGAGCGCGCCGGCCAATTGCTGCAGAAGCCCTTGCCGATGCTGGTGAACCGCGCCTGGTTCAACCCCAATCTCGAAAGCCGGTGGTTCATTTTGCCGGGCCTGGCGGCAATCCTGACCCTGATCGCGGCGATGCTGGTGACCTGCCTTTCGATCGCGCGCGAGCGTGAGCTGGGCACGTTCGACCAGCTTTTAGTCACGCCGCTGCGGCCGTTTGAGATTCTGCTGGGCAAGGTGCTGCCCGCGTTTTTGATCGGCCTGATCGAGGCGTCGGTGATCGTCGCGGTGGCGGTGACGTGGTTCGGCCTGCCGTTTGTCGGCAGCCTCCCGCTGCTATACCTCGCGCTGACGCTATTCATTCTGGCGGTGGTAGGCGTGGGGCTGATGATTTCGGCGATGGCGCAGACGCAGCAGCAGGCGATCCTGGGCGCCTTTCTGTTCATCGTGCCCGCGGTAATTCTATCCGGCTTCGCGACTCCGATCGCCAACATGCCCGAAGCGGTCCAGTATCTGACTTACGTCAATCCGATCCGTTATGTGCTGGTGGTGTTGCGCGGGCTATTCCTGCAAGACCTGCCGATAGCCCTGTTGCTGCACCACCTCTGGCCGCTGGTGCCGATCGCCGCGGTCACGATGACCGCCGCCGCCCTGATGTTCCGCCGGCTGCAATAGCAGGAAGCAAGATTGGCGCAAAGCGAAGCAAAGCAGTCTCAGCCGATACCTTGTCGCTGCAAGAACTCGCCGATCAAGCGGCCGATCGTGGGCTCGCCCGCATCCGCGTAATCGTAGCGTACGCGCAGAATGGGCTTATTGATCGATACGATGGCAGCCAGGTCCAGCGGCGTGGCGGAAAGCACCGCGTCGGCGTCGGCGGCATTGAGCGTATCGGTTAGCGCGCGCAACTCAGCCGCGTCGTAGCCGACCGAAGGCAGCACCGGCCCGATATGCGGATACCGGTCGTAAATCCGGCGGATTGCCGGCGTGGCGGAAGCGCGCGGGTCCACGATCACGGCGCCCGCGGAGCGGGCTGCGGCCAAGCCGGCGCCATGCGGTGCGCCGCCATGGGTGATAGTGGGGCCGTCCTCGACCACGATGACGCGCCGGCCGCGAATCGCGGACATATCATCCATTGTGACCACCGAGGCGGCGCGCAGAACCGCGGCGTTCGGATTTACTCGCCGCACGGCGGCTTCGGCGCGCTCCACCGCTTCCGGGGTGGCGGCATTGACCTTGTTCAGGATCGCCACGTGCGCCATGCGCAATGCCGCTTCGCCGGGGTGATGCGTGTCGATCTGGCCGGGCCGCAGCGTGTCGACAAGGCAGAAATGCAAGTCGGGCTGGAAAAATGGAAAGTCGTTGTTGCCGCCGTCCCAGACGATGATGTCGGCCTCTTGTTCCGCGGCCGCGAGAACCGCGGCATAGTCGACGCCGGCGAATACGACCTGCCCGGCGGCGAGATGCGGCTCGTATTCCTCGCGCTCTTCATTCGTGCAGTTCGCCGCCGTCAAATCGGCCATGCCGGCGAATCTCTGGCAGCGCTGCCGCTCAAGATCGCCATAGGGCATGGGATGCCGCACCACCGCGACGCGCCGGCCGTGCTCGCGCAGCAACGCTGCGATCTTGCGCGCGACCTGCGACTTGCCGCATCCGGTTCTGACGGCCGATACGGCAATCACGGGGCGCCTCGACCGCAGCATCGTACGGCCGGGGCCCAGGAGGGAGAAGTCCGCGCCCGCCGCCAGGGCGCGCGAAGCCAGGTGCATGACAGCTTCATGCGGCACGTCGCTATAGCTGAAAACGACCAGTTCCACCCTCTCGCGCCTGCATAGCGCGTCGAAATCGTCTTCCGCAACGATCGGGATACCCTGGGGATAGCGGGGGCCGGCCAACGAAGGGGGGTAGCGCCGCCCGGCGATGCCCGGGATTTGGGCGGCGGTGAAGGCGACCATCTCGATCGACGGGTCGTCGCGCAGTACGACGTTGAAATTGTGGAAGTCGCGCCCCGCGGCGCCGACCACGACCGTACGCCGCGGCGCCCCGCCCACGGTGTGGTTCCCCGATGCGGCGTGCGGCCTAGATGGGAATGCCAAGTTGCGACAAGCCTTCTTCAAGATAATCGGCCGCGGTGAAATCCCCGCGCCCAAGCCATGCCAGGGTCGCCAACACCGCCATTGGCAGTGGTTTGCTCATGGCGTTCTTCCTTTCGGCGGCTTCAAAGGACCAACAGCGGGCTGGGGGGATTGCCCAGCATGGATTCCGTCTCCGCGCCGTCCGACAGTTGGTCGCGCGAGACGATCAAGAGGCCGGTTCCGGTGCTGTGCACGAAGCTGCGCAGGTGTAGGGGCGAAACGCCGGCGACGACGCGCAGCACCGTGCCGGAGTTTTCCTCACGCAGCCGCTTTTCAAGCCGAGTTTGCCGGTCGCCGGCGCCGCGACCTTGCATCAAGATGGAAAGGGGGCGGCCGAGCGAACGCGCGAGATGCAGCGAGGTTTCCAGCACGCGCTCGCCAATCGGCGAGGCGTCGTGCACGGCGGCGATCATGCCGCCGGCCGGCGGCCGGTCGGGAATCAGCAGCATCGGCTGGTCCAAATGCATCACCAGGCCTCGCCAGCGGAGCTGCATCGGCGCGGGTCCGGCAGCCGGCCGGGCGGTCATGTTCAGCGCAATCAATTCGTCGCCCTTCATTGCCGCAAGGGCGCGGGAAATGGCGGTCTGGCGCACTTCCACGCTCCACGCCAGGTGACTGCGGCCGGCAATCGCTCCCAGCAGCCGGCGTGCCTCTGCGGCGCATCTTTCGATTTCGTGGCGCATAATCCCCAGATCCAGCGGCTTGCGCTCGGCGGTCGCAAGATCCACGTAGTGGGGGAAGGGCAGGGCCGCCAACCGCTCGAGGTCTTCATCTTCGACCAGCACGGCGTGCAAGGCGATCTCCAGTCCACGGGCGACATCCGCCGCGATTTCGATCGCCCCGGCTGTTTCCTGCGCGGCATCCAGCGTGAGAACCACCCGGCGCAGGCCGATTTCACTTTTGTGTGGCATTGGCGTCGGCCCCGTGTGCACGGCCCAATTCGATTGCTTTCTTGGAGAAATCGCTCAGCCGCTGGGCGATGGCGCGATTGACGCTGCCAGCCGGATAGGCGCCGGCGGCGTCCGCTTCGCCGGCCGGCAGCCCGGTCAGAAGCGCCATGCCTTCATCCGCCGATTTGACCGCATAGACGTTGAAGCGCCCGGCCGCCACGGCATCCACGACGTCCTTGCGAAGCATCAAATGGCGAATATTCGCGGCGGGAATAACCACGCCCTGTTTTCCGGTCAGCCCCATCTCGGCGCAGGTGTCGAAGAAACCCTCGATCTTTTCGTTTACTCCGCCGATCGCCTGAATCTGACCGTGCTGGTCGACCGAGCCGGTCACCGCAAGATCCTGGCGCACGGGAATCTGCCCGATCGCCGACAGCAGCGCGTACAACTCAGCCGACGAAGCGCTGTCGCCATCGATCGGGCCATAGGATTGCTCGAATACCAGGCTAGCTTGCAGCGACAGGGTCTTGTCGCGTGTGTAGCGGCCGCCTAAAAACCCGGCCAGGATCAAGACACCCTTGGAATGAAGCTTGCCGCCCAGCTCGACCTCGCGTTCGATATCGATCACTCGTCCCGTGCCCAGCCGCGCCTGGGCGGTGATGCGGTTGGGGTGGCCGAAGCTGAAGCCGCCAAGCGTAACCACGGAAAGCCCGTTGACCTGGCCGATACGCGCGCCATCGGTCTCGATCCGCAACACCCCATTGCGCACTTGCTCGCGCAGCCGGCGATAAAGCCGATCGGCGCGGCGCTGGCGCGTATCGATGGCGCGCTGCACGTCGCCGGCAGCGATGGTGTCGTTCCCGGATTGGGAGGCCCAATAGTCGCTTTCCTTCAGCAGATCGTCCAAGGCCGAGGTGTCGATCGTCAACTTCAGGCTGTCGCCGCTGGCCCGGGCGGCGTATTCCACGACGCGGGCGGCAGCACCCCGATCCAGCGTGCGCAGATGCAGCCGGCGTACCGCGGCCGCCATCTGCCTAGCCAGCAGCACCGTGTTGTCCGTGTCGCGGTCGACTCTGTCTTCGACGTCAAGCTGCACCTTGAACAACTCGGCGAATTCGTTGTCGGCTTCGCTCAGGAGATAAAACAGCCAACGCGGGCCGATAAGGACGATCTTGATCGATAGCGGGATCGGCTCGGCATCGGGCGACACGGTGCCGGTCAGGCTCAGCATCTGTTCCAGCGACTGGATGCGGATTTCGCGCGCGCGTAACGCCCGTTTGAGCGCATCGTAGGCCAACGCGTTGCGCATCAGTTTAACGGCGTCGAGCAGCAGATAGCCGCCGTTCGCGCGGTGCAGCGCGCCGGGCTTCAGCAGGCTGAAATCGGTCAGCAGCGCGCCGAACCGCGCGATATGCTCGATCCGCCCGACCAGAGAGTGCACCGTGGGGTTGTCTTCATACAGCACCGGCGCGCCTCGCCGGCCGCTGCTATCCACCAGCAAATTGACCGTATAGCGCCGGAAGGCAAACTGCTCATCCACCAGCAGTTCCCTAAGCGGTCCCGCCGGAGCCTCGCCATGCCTGCTATCGCTGGCCAGGAAGTTGTCGGCGTTCTCCAGCACATCGTGCTCGACCGCGCCAAGGTAGATCGCCACCTCGGGCAAATCCTGGAAGGCCGCCCGCAACTCTTCGGTCAGGTGCGCGACGGCAACGCGGGTCACGTCTCGGTTCAGCTTGCGCACCTCTTCACGATGCTCGCGCTCCCAGATCGGAATTTGACGCAATATGGCTTCGAGCTCGCTTTGCAGGCTTTCGATCGTCGTGGTGATGGCCTTGCGATCGACTTCGCGCATACGCTGGAATTCCTCGGGCCTCACCACCTCATTGGCATGCATGGGCGCAAAGGCGATGCCCATCGGTGTACGAATAAGCGCGACGTGTTCCTTCTGCGCGCGATTCTGTAGCGAACTGAAAGCCTTGTCGTGCCGTTGCTTGAATTGCTCGTCCACCACTTGGCGTCGCGCGCGATAGTCGTCCGACTCGAACGCGGCGGGAAGCACGGCGCGCAATTCCTGCACCAGCTGCTTCATCGCATCGCGCAGTTGCGCGCCCCGGCCCGCCGGCAACGACAGGGCCCGTGGGCGCTGCGGATTGTCGAAGTTGGCGACATAGCAGTAATCCGCCGGAGCCGGGTGCGACGCGGCCTCGCTCTCCAGATAATCCTTCACGAAGCTCAGCCGCGTTTCACCGGCCGGGGCGAAGGCGTAGATGTGGTAGTCGGGATGGCGAATCGAAACGCCGAATTTAAGCGCGTCGATCGCGTCTTTCTGGCCGAGCGGGAAGGCCGGATCTTCCAATTCCGTGATGGTTTGGAACGGCAAGCTCCCGGCGTCACAGGTGCGGAAGACCTGGTCGGCGGTCAGGCGCTGTGCCCCTGCCGCTTGGGCGGGCGCTGGCTCTTTGTTGGCATCGTTCATCCGCTTTCACCTAACCGTCGATCCCGGCCGCTCGCGGCCGGGGTAATGCATCGGCAGTGTAACGATAGTGGCATCCCGCAGGGGGCCAATGATCCAGGTCAAGCGCTTGCTGGCAATCGCTTTTGGCCTGATCCAGAAAGCCCAATTCCTCACGGCAGCCGGCCCAAAACCGTTGATTTACGTCAATGCGGAAGCGGACGCGCCGGCGTCTGCTGCGTACTTACAATTTGGATACGCGCACCGGTTTGCATGCCGGTAGCTGAGTATGGAAGCTAGGAGAGGCCCCCCGTGAAAGCATCCGACATCATGACTAGGACGGTAATCACCGCGTCGCCCGAAGACAGCGTCAGGGATGCCGCGCGCACGATGGCGCGGCATCACGTCAGCGCGTTGCCGGTGACCGACCGGAATGACAAGCTTGTGGGTATCGTCAGCGAAGGCGATTTGCTGCGCCGCGGTGAAATGCATACCGAGCGGCATCGCTCCTGGTGGCTCGATTTCGTGTCCGGTGGCGAGAAGTCGGCGAACGATTACGTTAAGGCGTTCGGCCCAAAGGTGAAGGACGTGATGACGGCGGAGGTCGCGACGGTCGACGAATCGAAGTCTGTGGCGGAAATCGCCGAGATGCTGGAGTCCCGCCGCATCAAGCGCGTGCCGGTAATCCGTGGCGGCAAGATCGTGGGCATCGTCAGCCGCGCCAACTTGGTGCAGGCGCTGGCCAGCCTGCCGCACCTCATCGTCCCCGAGATCGAGCCCGACGACACCGTTATCCGCGCATCGATCCTGTCCGAGGTGGAAAAGCAGAAATGGGGCAACGCCAATGCCATCAATGTGGTGGTAAACAAGGGCGTGGTGCATTTATGGGGAACGGTTTTCTCGGATGCGGAGCGCAAGGCGCTGAAGGTCGCTGCGGAAAAAATCGTGGGCGTCAAGGTAGTCCAAGATCATCTGCATCGCTACATGCCGCCCGTGGTCATGTAACAGCCGCGGCAAACGCGACGGCAAGTAAGCCTCGCGATGGGAATCGCGGGGCCATCGAGCGATACAGATGGAATAAGGCATCTGGCGATTGCGTCAGCTTATCTTAGTATCGATATCGCGCCTTCTTTCGCATTGATTCAGATCATTGGGCCGGCCGCCAAACTGCCGATAATAAACGCTGATTTATGGCCGCTTAAAAAGACAGTACTCGGCGGGCTGAAATTGCAAGGAGGAGCTTATGACTAAGCACCGAGATCGCAATGACAATTCAACGGCTTTGGCGCCATGGTTCTCGATGGCGGCATTCAGCCAGGCAGGCACCGCGTGCACGAAGGGCTGCATCGAGTGGCAGCAGGAGTTCGCGCGGTTCGTCGGCGCGCGCCTAGAGGAAGATCGCCGCGCCCAGCAATCCCTGCGTGAGTGCCGCTCGTTCGAAGATGTCGCAAAGGTCCAGCAGAGCTGGATGCAGGCCGCCGCGAAGGCCTACACCGACGAAGCGGGAAACCTGACGCAAATCGCATCGCGGTGGGCGCAGGGAATGGCGCCGTCGTTCAACGAAGTACGCGTATCGAGCTCCGGCGGGGAATGACCGCAGAGCGAAGCGACGGTCATGCCTTATCGTGGAAATACCGATCTGCCTGTGGCGATCCGGCATCACCTGCCGGGGCACGCGCAGACTATCTACCGTGAAGCGTTCAATCACGCATGGTCGAGCTACGGGCGCGATCCGCGACGCGAGGAAATCGCGCATCGCGTGGCGTGGTCTGCCGTTAAGAAAACGTACAGCAAAGCCGGCGACGTCTGGGTTCCAAAGATGCCGGCCGATAGCCGGAATTGACGGCTGGCCCGGAGTCATGGGCGGACGATAAAATCGCGCGAGGGCCGATCCGTGGGTTTTGGCGACCTGATCTGGATTTTCTTCATCTTCGTGACGCTTCAGCCGCTGCTGCGTCAACGAGTGCTGGTCTTGCTGCGCCAACGCAAAATCGGCCAGATCCAGGCGCTGCGCGGCACGCGCGTGATCACCCTGGTCCATCGCCAGGAGACGATGCGGCTGCTCGGCTTTCCGTTGATGCGCTATATCGACATGGACGATTCCGAGGCGGTTATTCGCGCGATCCATCAAACCGATCCCGCCACGCCTCTCGACATCATCTTGCACACGCCGGGCGGATTGGTGCTGGCGGCGTTGCAGATCGCCCGCGCGCTCCGGCGGCACCCGGCCGCTGTGACGGTCTTTGTGCCGCATGTCGCCATGTCCGGCGGCACATTGATCGCCCTGGCCGCGAATCAAATCGTGATGTGCGATCATTCGGTCCTGGGGCCGATCGATCCGCAGGTCAAGACTTACCCGGCCGCGTCGCTGCTGAAAGTGGTCAAGGACAAACCGATCACCGAGATCGAGGACGAAACCTTGATCCTCGCCGATATTGGCGCCAAGGCGACCGAACAGGTGCGGCGGGCCTGCGTCGACCTGCTGACCGACCGGATGCCGCGCGAAAAAGCCGAGGAGCTGGCGCAAACGCTGACCAGCGGCCGCTGGACGCACGACTATCCGATCACGGCCGAGGAGGGGACTAGCTTGGGCCTCAAGGTGAGCACCGCCATGCCCGAGGAAGTGCTCGATCTGATCGCGCTCTATCCGCAGGCCATGCGTCCCGCGCCGACCGTGGAATACCTTCCGACGCCGCCGCGGCCGCCGGTACGGAAAACGCAATGATCTGGGAGGCGCCGAGGGCCTAAAAACAGGCGGCGGATGGTCCAGTTATGATTCATATCAAGGCGCCCTGGGTTCTACCGCTGCAAAATTATCATGCGAGTTTTTTTGGGTTCAGTGTGATGAACGACGAGTTGTTTCCACGGCTGATGGACCGGGAGTCGGTTGTTCAGGCATTTCCGCTCGTCACCAACCTGCTTCCGCAGATCACCCTCAAGGACTGGGCTCGCTTTGCCTGCGATCATCTGGCGTCGGGCTGGCGGACGCTGCCGAAGGGGATGATGACGATCCGCAACCGCGACGACTACATTCTGGGTCTGTTCGCGTTCGATGTAAGGTACGATTTGAAGGAAGATCGCGCGCTTTGGGTCGACAACGTCATCGTCTCCACCATGCCCGGGCGGGAAATTATTCTGAAAGCGACTATCGGCGCGATCGACGCGCTCGCCGAGAGCGATCGCTGCGGCATCATTCGCGTCGGTTTTGATCACGACATTGAAAGAGCCGACGGCGACCGCCTGTGGGTCAGATCCGCGCTTGAAGGTGCGGGTTATCTGTTCGTCGGCGCGCAGGCGCTGAAGCGGTTGCGGAAATAGCGGCCCAGGGCCGTCGTTAGGCGCCAGTTCGGCGCGCCGGAGAAAAATAAATCACAAGGGCTGTGCGTTTTGGGCACAACCTGCGAAACGAGCAGATTGGCGTTGTTGCATCACGCGTGGCCGCTGTAAGTTCGTGCGAGTAGTCTGCAAAGTCAGTGCATTCCAAAAAAAGCGAATTGAATCGGAAGGGGGCGATGCACAGTGAAAAATCGCGCCAGCGACAAGGCTGCTGGCCATCAAGTAGACATGGGCGAAGCGAGCGGGCCATGACCGGACTGCGCAACCGTCCCTATCGGTGGATCGAGGCGCACAGAATCGCCGGGTCGCTCGGCGCCGAAGTTTCGGGTGTCGATCTCTCCGGCAACTTCGACGGCGAGGTGATGAACGAGATCAGGGCGGCGCTGCTCGACCACCAGGTGATCTTCTTCCGCGACCAGAAGCTGACGCCGGCGCAGCAGGTCGCCTTCGCGCGGCGCTGGGGCGATATCTATTACTTTCCCCTGGCGCCCGGCCTGGATGGGCACCCCGAGATTCTCGAGGTCAAGAAGACGCCCGAGGAGGAGAAGAACGTCGGCAATTTCTGGCATACCGACCAGATGTTCGTGGAAAAACCGGCAATGGTGACGATCCTCTACGCCAAGCAGGTGCCCGCCTACGGCGGCGATACCATGTTCTCCAACCAGTACATGGCCTATGACACCCTGTCAGACGGCATGAAGCGGCTGGTGGAGGGGCTGAAGACTGTCAGCTTCAGCGCGCATCTGAAGCGCGGCGCCGACGGCAAGGACGAATACGGCTCAGGCGGCACCAGCATCAAGGTCCAGGCGCCGGTCAATACCAAGATGAGCAATCCGCACCCGCTGGTCAGGACTCATCCCGAAACCGGCCGCAAGGCGCTGTTCATGGGCGCGCATGTAAAGTATTTCGAGGGCATGACCGAGGAAGAAAGCAAGCCGTTGATCGACTATCTGATGCGCCATTCGACGCGGCCCGAACTTACCTGCCGGTTCCGCTGGCGCGACGGATCGCTGACCGTCTGGGACAATCGCTGCACCCAGCATCTGGCGATCAACGACTACCCGGACGACACAAGGATCATGCACCGGATCACCATCGCCGGCGACGCGCCGTTCCTGGCGTAATCCCGCTTTCATCGAACGAGGAAACTTTCATGACCGTCACGATCGGCGAAGGCAAGTATCAGTACCGCGTCGTCCACGATTGGGCGAAGCTGCCCGCGGGCTGGGAACTCAACGACGTCGCGTCGATCGCCATCGACAAAAAAGATAATGTCTATCTGTTCACGCGCAGCGAGCACCCGATGATGGTGTTCGACCGCGACGGAAATTTCCTGCGCTCATGGGGCGAGGGCGTGTTCAAGCACGCGCACGGCCTGCACATGGGGCCGGACGAGTGCATCTATTGCACCGACGATGGCGACCATACCGTGCGCAAATGCACGCTCGATGGAAAAGTGTTGCTGACCATCGGCACGCCGAACCAGGCGTCGCCTTATATGAGCGGCCTGCCGTTCAACCGCTGCACGCACACCGCCCTGTCGCCCAGGGGGGACATCTATGTCTCCGACGGCTATGGCAACGGCTGCGTCCACAAATACGATCCGAACGGCAAGCTGATAAAGACCTGGGGCAAGCCCGGCACCAACCCCGGCGAATTCAACATCAGCCACTGCGTGTGCTGCGATCCCGAGGGCTGGGTGTATGTCGCGGACCGCGAGAACCACCGCGTGCAGGTATTCAACGGCGACGGGAAGTACGAAACGCAGTGGAACAACATGCATCGTCCCAACGGCATGTACATGATGCCGGGCCGCAATCCGCTGTTCTATATCGGCGAGCTGGGGCCGCGCATGCCCGTCAACCGCCAGATGCCGGGCATCGGGCCGCGCATGACCATCTACACCGACAAGGGCGAGCAGGTGGCGCGGTTCGGCGACAACGGCACGGGGCTGAAGCCCGAGCAGTTCATCTCGCCGCACGGCATCGCCGTGGACTCGCACGGCGACATCTATGTCGGCGAAGTGTCGTACACCGCCTGGGCCGAGGCGTTTCCCAACACGCCGCGCCCCAAGCCGCTGCGCAGCCTGCGCAAGCTGGTCAGGGCGAGGGCGATCTAAACCGGGCCGCTTGCCTTACGCGTCCACGCTTAAGCGCGGATCCAGGTCTCGGAAAAAGCCAGCATCGCCGTGGTCAGGTTGTGCCCGGCCATCTCGCGCGGGATCGGCTTGCCCGGCAAGGTGCGCCCGTTCACCGTCACCGCCGCCTCGCGGCAGCCGACGAACAGGCTGGGCATGTGGTGCTTGCCGGTGGCGGATTTATCCGGCGGCAGGGCGAAACAGAACGGCTTGCCGAGTCCGCTCCAGGTAAGCCGCACGGTCAGGTTGCCGGATTTCACCGTCTCGCTGTAGCTGCTGGCCGGATCGCCCGAGGCTTCGGCGCTGTCCAGCTTCCGGTAGGTCAGGTTGCTCATGCCCGGCAGGCCGCGCCAGGCGCCGAAATGCGCCACGAAATCGGCGACCAGATAGCGCGCGAGCTTTTCGTTGTCGTGGAAGCAGTAATTCGCCCGGTCCGCCGGCGGCTTAACGTCCCCGGGCGATTGCAGCAGCACCAGGGCATGCCCGCGCCCATGCGGCGACAGCACGACGCGAAAGAAACTGGCGAGGGTGACGAACGGGCCGTCGGGTTTTTCCTTCAGCGTGATGCCCGGGTTCTCGCCCGACCATTCCACCGCGCCGGCAAAGTTGATCGCATCGGCCATCGCTTTTTCCTCCATCCCTCTGGGCTTGAGGCGGCCATGCTACCCGCGAAACGGGCGGGGAGAAACCTTATTGCCGCCGATGGCTAGGCGGCCGGCAGCGCCGGATCAGCGGCGCGCGGGTAAGCGGCGCCGTCAGCGCGGCAGTTGAGCCAACAGGCTGCGCGCGGCCTCGGGCGAGGCGGCGATTTCCTTGATCAGCTTGGCCAGGATCGCCTGCGCGAAAGTGTCGAAGTCCTCTGCCACCATCAGGAACGACCCGGGGCCGCCGATCACGTTCTCCTCGAAATATTTCGGCAGGCCGCCGGGTGGGTGGGTGTGGTGCGGGTTCCAGGGCATGGGCTCGGGGCTCAATATCACCACGGCGTTGATCACCACGCCCGCCTTCACCGCTTCGTCGCGCGCTTCCATCGGCAGCTTGCCGTTGGTGTTGGTGCCGTCGCCCGATACGTCGATCACGCGCCGCTCGCCGTCGAACGGGCTTTTGGCCAGCATCGCCATCGAATAGTCGATCGCCGTGCCGATCGCGGTGCGGTTGGCGAAGGAGCGCGGCTCGAGCATGAGCTTGTCGGCGAGCAGCCCCGCCGTCTCCTCGTCGCCGATCGCCATCCAGTCGATCACCACTTTCTGGAACTCGACGCCCGACCATTCCACGAAGCTGACGCCGATGCGCCCGAGCGTGCCCGAGCGAATCGCCTGCAGCACGCGCCGGTCGCGGAACGCCTGGGCATAGCCCTGGCGCTGGAGCTGGAATTCGCGCTCGTCGACGCTGCGCGAGACGTCGGACGCGAGCACGAGCTGCAAATCCACCGCCTCGCCCGCCAAGGCAGGGCGGGAATCGAAAGCCAGAGCGGAAACCAGGACGAGCAGGGTGAACGCCCGAAGGGCCAGCACGGCCATGCGTGCCTCCATGCCGAAATGGCGGGGCAGTGTAGCGCAAAGCCGCCGGCGCCGCTAAATCGGCGGCTGGGCCAGCCCGGGCCTGGCGGAAACGCCCGGTCGTGGGCCGCTGCCCATAGACAACGATCTTGGCGCTGGCGTAGCATTTCAGGCGAATTAACAAAGCCCTCCCAGCGCCGTTCCGGCGCATGAGGCGGCGCCAACTTAGGGGAAACGCCATGTTCAACAACCGTCTGTCACGGCGCGATTTTGTCGCCGGAACTTCCGCCGCCGCCGCCGTCGGCCTCGCCGGATTCCCGGCCCAGGCCGCTGTGGACTGGAAGAAGTTCAAGGGCACGAAGATCGAGGTCAGCCTCACCAAGAGCCCCAGGTCCGACACGCTGGTGAAGTACCTGAAGGAGTTCGAGGACCTGACCGGCATCACGGCAGCTATCGACGTGACCCCCGAGCAGCAGCATCGCCAGAAGGCGGTGATCGAGCTCACCTCGGGCAAGCCGAGCTTCGACCTTCTGTACATGAGCTACCACGTGCAGAAGCGGCAGTTCGACAAGGCCGGGTGGCTGGCGAACCTGTCGCCGATGATGAAGGACGCGGCGCTGACCGAGCCGTCGCTGACGGAAAAAGATTTCTCGGCGGCGGGCCTGTCCTACGCCAAGGACGCCAAGGGCGACATGTACAGCCTGCCGAACTCGGTCGACTACTGGATGATCTATTGGAACAAGGATCTGTTCGCCAAGAAGAATATCAAGTATCCCGACACGTTCGACGAGTTGGTCAAGGCGGCCGAGGCGCTGACCGACCCGAAGGAAGGCATCTACGGCTTTGCCGGACGCGGCCTGAAGAACGCCAACGTGCCGGTGTGGTCGAGCTTCCTCTTGGGCTACGGCGGGGATTTCCTGGACGCCAAGGGCAACCTTCTCACCACCAGCCCGGAATCGATCGAGGCGGCCAAGCTGTACCAGCGCCTGCTGACCAAGTCGGCGCCGCCGGGCACGGCCGGCTTCAATTGGTACGAATGCCAGGCCGCGTTCATGCAGGGCAAGCTGGCGATGTGGATCGACGGCATCGGTTTCGCGCCGCCGCTGGAAGATCCCACCAAGTCGCGCGTGGCGGGCAAGGTCGGCTACGGCCTGATGCCCAAGGGGCCGAAGACGCGCGCCTCGGCCACGTTCGGCGACGGCATGGGCATTCCCAAGAACAGCAAGAATCACGGCGCCGCCTACCTGTTCGGCCAGTGGGCTGTATCGCACAAGATCGGCAGCTCATTGATCCAGAGCGGCGGCGGTGTGCCGTTCCGCCACTCCATTCTCAACGATCCCGAGGTGAAGAAGGGCATCAAAATGCCGCCGGGTTGGATCGACGTGGTGATCGAATCGGCCAAGATCAGCAAATTGGGCCTGCCGGTGGTGGTGCCGGTGACCGAGTACCGCGACATCGTCGGCATCGCGCTTACTAACACGCTGTCGGGCGCCGACCCGGCGACGGAACTCAAGAAGGCGGCCGAGCAGTTCAAGCCGATCCTGGAGAAGAGCGAAAAGGCTTGAGCAGCATAGCCGAACGTAGCCGAGACGACGCGGGGGCGGCCGGAGCAGGCCGCCCCCGTGGCCGTTTGTCCGGGTGGCTCGCGATCGACGGGCGAGTGCGCGCCTATTGGCTCTTCACCGCGCCCGCCGTTGTGGTGGTCTGCGCCGTCATTACCTTCCCCTGGGCGTTCACCCTGTGGATGAGCCTCAACGAATGGCGCGTGGGCAGCGAGCGCGGCTTCGTCGGCTTCAGCAATTTCGTGCGCCTGGTCGGCGATCCGCGCCTGATCGACGCGCTGTGGCACACGCTGGTCTATACCGCCCTGTCGGTGATCTTTCCCCTGGTGTTCGGCCTGGCGGCGGCGATCGCGTTCCATCGCCGGTTTCCCTTGCGCGGCCTGCTGCGCGGCATCTTCATCCTGCCGATGATGGCCACCCCCGTGGCAATCGCCCTGATCTGGACCATGATGTTCCACCCCCAGCTCGGGGTGTTGAACTACCTCCTGTCGCTTGTCGGCATACCGGCGCAGCACTGGGTATTCGATCCCAAGACGGTCATCCCCTCGCTGGTGATGGTCGAAACCTGGCACTGGACGCCGCTGGTGATGCTGATCGTGCTGGGCGGCCTCGCGGCCCTGCCGGAAGAGCCGTTCGAGAGCGCCAGGATCGACGGCGCCACGCGCTGGCAGACTTTCCGCTACCTGACCCTGCCGATGATCGCGCCGTTCCTGATGGTGGCGGCGATCCTGCGCACCATCGACGCGCTTAAGTCCTTCGACATCATCTACGCCATCACGCAAGGCGGGCCGGGCACGGCGTCGGAGACCATCAATCTCTATCTCTACAGCGTCGCCTTCGCGTATTACGACATCGGCTACGGCTCGGCCATCGCCGTGGTGTTTTTCGCGCTGATCGTCGCGTTGTCGATGGTGCTGTTGCTTCTGCGCCAGCGCACGAAATGGGCCGAGGCCGGGGCGGGGGGTGCCGCGTGAACTGGCGCAAGGCGCTGGACAATGCTGCCCTGGCCTTCGCCCTCGTGGTGATCGTGTCGCCGGCCCTGCTGTTCTTCCTGTGGATGCTGTCGCTGTCGCTGAAACAGGAAATCGACAACACCGCCTATCCGCCGGTGTTCATCCCGACGAAGATCGCCTGGGAAAACTACGTGCTGGTGTTCAAGTCGAACTCGTTCGGCCTGTTCTTCGTCAACAGCCTGATCGTGACAGGCCTGTCCACGCTGGCGGCGGTCGTTGTGGGCGTACCGGCGGGCTACGGCATCGCGCGCATGAAGGCGGTCAAGTTCTCGATCGTGGTGCTGATATCCCGTATGACGCCGGGCCTGTCCTACCTGATTCCCCTGTTCCTGCTGTTCCAGTTCCTCGGCCTCATGGGTACGCTGTGGCCGCAGGTCATCACGCACCTGGTCATCACCGTTCCGATCGTGATCTGGGTGATGATCGGGTTCTTCGAATCGACTCCGATGGAGCTGGAGGAGGCCGCGTTCGTCGACGGCGCCACGCGCTGGCAGATTTTCTGGCACGTCGCCCTGCCGATCGCGCGGCCCGGCATCACGGTGGGCTTCATCCTGGCCTTCATCAATTCGTGGAGCAATTTCATCTTCGGCGTGGTGCTGGCGGGCCGCAGCACGCGCACCCTGCCGGTGGCAGTGTACAATATGCTGACCTTCGAACAAGTAAGCTGGGGTCCGCTGGCCGCGGCGGCCCTGGTGGTGACGTTGCCCGTGTTATTGTTGACGATATTCGCGCAACGCCAGATCATCGCCGGCCTGACCGCCGGCGCGGTAAAATGAGCATGAGAAGGAAGATATGAAGAAATCGCCTCGAAACGTCTCCGGCCTGTGGGTGGCGACGCTGACGCCGATGAAGGACGACTTGTCGTGCGATACGGCGCGGCTGGCGGCGCATTGCCGCTTCCTGTTCGACCACGGCTGCGACGGGGTGGCGATTTTCGGCACCACGGGCGAGGGGCCGTCGTTTTCGGTGTCCGAGCGCCTGAAGGCGATGGACGCGCTGCTCAAGGCCGGCATTCCCGCGCGGCGCATGATCCTGGGCACCGGCGCGTCGGCCCTGCCCGATGCCGCCGAGATGAACCGCGCGGCGACCCAGGCCGGCCTGGCCGGAGTTCTGATGCTGCCGTTCTTCTATTTCAAGAATCAGAGCGCCGAGGGCGTCCGGCGGTCCTTCGCCGAGACGATCGAGCGCACGGCCGATCCGCGCCTGAAGCTCTATCTCTACAACATCCCGTCGGTCAGCGCGGTGGGAATCGACTACGCGACGCTCGACCGCTTGGCGCGCGATTTCCCCGGCATCGTGGCGGGCATCAAGGACAGCTCGGCCGATTGGAGCTACACCAAGCCGCTGATCGAGCGGTTCTCCCATCTCGAAATCCTGGTGGGCGCCGAGCACCATTTGCCCATGGCGCTGGCGGCGGGCGCGGTCGGCACGATCTGCGCCCTGCCCAACATGGCGCCCGGGCTGATCCGCGCGCTGATCGACGCCCCGGGCGTTGCCGCCGCCCAGCCCTATCTGAAGCCGACCGAGGCGATCATCGGCTTGTTCGACAAGCTGTCTTTCGTTCCGGCGTTGCGGGCCCTGGTTGCCGCGCAGAAGAAGGACGCTACCTGGCTCAACGTCCGCCCACCCTTGCACGCGCTTACCGCCGAGGCCGCCAAAGCCTTGCAGGCGCAGGTTTCCACGCTGGCGATCGAGCCGGCGATATCAGCCTAAATACCTAAAATACCAGCGGAATCCGGCGGATTCGTTCATCCGCCGTTTAGATTGGGTTCAGAGGGGGTTCATGCCCCCGGCCCTATATTGCCGCCCATCGACGGACGGCAAGTAGCCGCCTGTTGTTCCAGAGCCAGGCAGGCAGGCACGTAGCCAGGCACGAGACATAGAGACGACGAACCGCCGGGACACGTAGTCGCCACGACAGGATGTCGCGGAAGGCGGTTCGAGATAGCGAGATACGGCCGCCGGGCTGGATGCGGGCAGGAAGCCCACAGACGGCCCTTGAACCAGGTAGGTTCGCGCGGTCAGCGGGCGATGCGAAACGGCGTCGCAAACGGCGCCGATGCTCAGGATGGGCTTCCCAGGATGGGATCAATGCCAGGAAGGCGCGCATCGAAACCGAGCTGCACCGACGAGGTGTGGATGGCGGCGCGATCCAGGAAGGGTCGTGCCGCCTTTTCTTTTTAGGCGCGTTTGATCAAACCGTGCCGCACGCGCTCGCGGTGCCAGGTATAAACGCCGCTGGCGATGATCACGGTGGCGCCGACCCAGGTCCATAGGTCGGGCAACGTGGCGAAGACGAAATAGCCGATCAACGTCGCCCAGATCATCTGCGAATACGAAAACGGCGCCAGGATCGAGGCCGAGCCGATGCGGAAGGCCAAGATCAGCAAGTAGTGGCCCGCGCCGGCCAAAACGGCCATGGCGACCATCGCCGCCCAGGCGTTAAGGGTCGGCGTCGTCCAGAACCAGGGCAGCGGCAGCGTCGCCGCCACCAGCCCCACCCAGCTTGCGTAAACCAGGGTGGTGATCGGCTGGTCGGATTGGCGGTTCATGCGCCGCGTGACGATCAGCGCCAGCGACCAGGCGACCGACGACAGCAAGGGGAATACCGACGCCCAGTGGAACGCGGCGCTGCCCGGGCGGATCACGATCAGCACTCCCGCTAGGCCAACGACGATCGCGGCCCAGCGCCGGACGCCCACTTTTTCGCCCAGGAACGGAATCGACAGCGCCGTGGTGAACAGCGGCGAGATAAAGCCGATAGCCGCGGCCTCGGCGATCGGCAGATGCGCCAGGCCGGTGACGAAAAAGATCGTGGAGCCGTACAGGCATACGGCGCGCAAGGTCTGCTGAAACGGCGCGGATGTGCGCATCACGCGCCAGGCGCCCAGGTAGAGAACGACCGGAACCAAAAGCAGCGTCTGAAACAGGAACCGTCCCCAGGACACCATGATCGGGTGATAATCGTCGGCCAGCACCTTGGAAACGCCGTCGACGCCGGAAAACACGAACATCGCCGCGACCATCAGTAGGATGGCCTTCAGCGGTTCGTCGCGGTCGACGGCGGGCGAGGGGCTTAAGGTGTCGGCGGTGCGCACTAGGGGCCGGCGGAGCGTCAGCCGGGCCCGGCGACGGTGGAGGACGAGCCCAGCCATTTGCCGAAGAAATCGGCCGTGCGCGCCAGGCTGTCGGTGTCGGCGGCGCCCCGGAAGCTGTGTCCCTGGCCCTTGTAGATCTTCATTTCATAGGTCGCGCCGATTTTCTTCAACAGCTTGTCCAGTTCGTAGGCGCGGCGCACCGGCACGATGACATCGCGGTCGCCATGCAGAATCAGAACCGGGGGCATGCGCGTCACTTCGGGCGTTACCGCGCGCGGCATAGCGCCGAACATATCGACGACGGCGCCGATGCGTTCGTCGCGCGAGGCCAGGGCCAGGGAGTGGAAGCCGCCCAGCGACAGCCCGAACATGCCGATGCGCCGGTGGTCGACATAGCCCAAGGCCTGCACGGCGGTGATCGCATCGGTGATGGCGCGCGCCTGGGCGGCCGATTCGACGCCCGGCGTCTTGGCTGACGGCTTCGGCGGCGTTACCACCTTGCCGCCGGCCTGCGACGGGGCGGCGGGGCGCACGACCGCGGTCTTGGGCTGGGCCTTCGCCGCGACCGCCGGCTGCTCGGGGGTCAGATACTCGAAAACGAAGGCGTGGATGCCGCGCTCGTTCAGGCTTTCGGCCAGGCGCGTATAGATCGTGCTGCGGCCGATGCCGTGCAGGCCGTGCAGGATGACGACCGCCGGCGCCGGCGCGGCGTTGCCGGCCCGGAAGCATTCGACGCGAAAGCGCTTGCCTTGGCTCTCGACCAGGCCGCGGCCGCTCTGTCCGGCGTTGACCGCGCCGCAGATCGGCGGCAAGCCCGTGGCAGGCCGCGCCAGCCCCGGGGCCGCCGGGACCGGGGCGAACGCAAGCTGGGTATCGTCGACCGCTTTATTCGCCTCGATTTCAGCAGCACTGCTGCCGTTGCCGTCGTGCGCGCCATTCGCTGGCGGTTGCGGCTGAAATGCGGCGCTGTGCGTGGCCGACGGCGGCAGGCCCGCCATCGGACCGCCGACGCACCCGGCAATGGACAGGGCGGCGGCCGCTGCGGCCAGCCGCTTCAGCGCTTGCGGCGACTTCATTCCGCTGGAGAGGAATGCTGCGACGGACGGTCGCGTTCCATGCGCTTGATCAGGTCGCTGACGAAACTCGCGGGTTTCGTATAGCCCGCCAGTATCAGATAGAAGGACGGCACGATGAACAGCGTCAGCAGCGTCGCGAATATCACGCCGCCGATGATGACGGTGCCGATGGCCAGCCGGCTTTCGAAACCGGCGCCGTGCCCCATGACCAGCGGCGTCGCGCCGATCGCGGTCGCAAGGCTGGTCATCAGGATCGGCCGCAAGCGCGCCTGGGCCGATTCCTGCACAGCCTCGCGAATGCCTTTGCCCACGTTGCGCAACTGGTTCGCGAACTCGACGATCAGGATGCCGTTCTTGGCGACGATGCCCACCAGCATCACCATGCCTATTTGCGAATAGACGTTGATGGTGGAGCCGGTCAGCCACATCGCGCCCAGCGCGCCGGTGACCGCCAGCGGCACGGCCAGCATGATGACGAAGGGATGGATGAAGCTTTCGAACTGCGCCGCCAGCACCAGGTACACGGTCATCAACGCGAGGCCGAACACCAGGAACAGCGAGGCGCTGGATTCCTTGAACTCGCGCGACTGGCCGGTATAGCTGAGGCGCGCCGTGAGCGGCAGGGAATCGGCCGCCACTCGCTCGACGATCTCCAGGCCTTCGCCCAGGGTCGAGTCGGGGGCGGGAGTGGCCTGCATGGTGAACGCGCGCAGGCGGTCCACGCGGTTCAAATCCGACGGTCCCGCGCGTTCTGTGACCGTTACGAGGTTGGACAGCGGAATCAGCTGCTTGGTTGTGTTGGAGCGGACGAAAATGTTGCTGAGGTCGTCCGGCTTCATGCGGTCTTCCGGGCTTAGCTGCAGGATGACGTCGTATTCCTTGCCCCGGTCGATGTAGCGCGTTACCTGCCGGCTGCCCAGCATGGTCTCCAGCGCGCGGCCGAGCTCATCGACCGCCACACCCAGATCAGATGCACGGTTGCGGCGGATATGCACGCGCAACTCGGGCTTGGTGTTCTCGAAATTAGTGGTCACGTTGCGGATCTTGGGGTTGGCACGCAGGCGGTCGAGCATCAGATCGCGCCATTCCGCCAGCTCTTCATAGGTGCTGCCGCCCACAACGACCTGGATGGGCTGCTGCGAGAACGGCTGCCCGAAGCTTGGCGGGTTCACCGCGAAGGCGCGCACGCCTGGAATCTGATTCAGCTTGGGAAACAGCTCTTTCACGATCTCGGTCTGATGGTCTTTCGGGTCGGCGCGCTTGTCCCAACTGGTCAGGCGAACCGACATGTTGCCGGTCTTCACGTCGCCCGGCCGCCCGAAGCTGGGCGCCACGAACGAGATGATCTGAAACGCCACGCCCCTATCTAGATAGGGTTTGACGATCTTTTCAATCTCCATGATGTGGCGCTTGGTATATTCGAAGCTCGCGCCCTCGGGCGAGGTTACCTGCATGAAAATGCTGCCGCGGTCTTCGATCGGCGCGAACTCCTTGGGCAGCGACGTGTACAGAAAATAGGACATGGCCGACACGAATACCGCCAGCGCCGCCATGACCAGCGGGGCGCCGAGCGCGCCGCGCAACAGGAAGGCGTAGACACGATTGAGGCCGACGAACACCGGCTCGGTCACGCGATGCAGCCAGCCGCTGTCGTCGTGGGCGGTCAGCAGCTTCGAGCACATCATCGGACTCAGCGACAGGGCGATCAGGCCCGAGAAGGTGACCGCCGCCGCCACCGAGATGCCGAATTCGCGGAACAGCCGGCCGGTGTTGCCGCTTAAGAACGACAACGGCACGAACACCGCGATCAGCACCAGCGTGGTCGAGATGACGGCGAAGCCAATCTGCCGCGCGCCATAGACCGCGGCCAAAAGCGGCGGCTGGCCCTCTTCGATGTGGCGGTGGATGTTCTCCAGCACCACGATGGCGTCGTCCACCACCAGGCCGATCGCCAGCACCGCCGCCAACAGCGTCAGCACGTTGATGGAATAGCCGAGGGCCGACAGAACGATGCAGGCGGCGGTCAACGAAATGGGGATCGCCACGGTCGGAATGATCGTCGCGCGGAAGTTGCGCAGGAACAGGAACACCACGCCCACGACCATCGCCAGGGCGATCATGATCGAGTGCTGGACCTCGTAGATCGACTGCGCGATGAACTGCGAACTGTCGTAGGAAAGGATCAGCTCGATTTCCGGCGGCAAGGAGGTTTTCAGCCGCGCGATTTCCTCTTTCGCCTGGTTCGCGACTTCCAAAGTGTTGGCGACCGATTGCTTGACGATGCCGACGCCGACGGCGCTTTTGCCATTGCTGCGGTATTCGCCGCGGGTGTCCAGCGCGCCTTTTTCCACCCGCGCCACTTCACCCAGGCGGATCTGGTATCCGTCGCGCGTCGCCAGTACCAGGCCCTCGAACTGCTCCGGCGTCTTGAGGCCGGTGTCGGACATCACGGTGAATTCGCGCTCAACCGATTCGATGCGCCCCGAAGGCACTTCCAGGTTCTGCTGCTTCAGCGCGTTTTCGACGTCCTGGACCGTCACCTCGCGTGCGGCCAGCGCCTGCTTGTTCATCCAGATGCGCATGGCATAGCGCCGTTCGCCGCCGATGCGCACGTTGGCGACGCCGGAAACCGTCGACAGGCGGTCCACAAGGAAGCGGTCGGCATAGTCCGTCAGCTCCAGCGCGTTCATCTTGTCGCTGAGCAGCGAGAACCAGATGATCGGCCGGGCGTCGGCCTCGACCTTGGCGATGACCGGCTGGTCGGCGGCGTCGGGCAGCCGCGCCAGGATGCGGGAGACCTTGTCGCGCACGTCGTTGGCCGCGCCGTCGATGTCGCGGTCGAGCCGGAACTCGACCTGGATGCTGGACGAGCCCTCGCGGCTGGCTGAATTGATCGTGCGGATGCCTTCGATGCCCGAGATCGAATCCTCGATCAACTGCGTGATCTGGCTTTCGATGATCTCGTTGCTGGCGCCCTTGTATTGCGTGTTGATCGACAGCACCGGCGGGTCGATCGCGGGGTACTCGCGGACCGAAAGGTGCTTGAAGGCGAATGCGCCGAAGATCACCAGGATCATGCTGATGACCGTGGCGAACACTGGCCGCTTGATCGAGACGTCCGATAGCATCATGTCAGGAGGCCCCCCAGGGTCCAGCGTTCATGCCGCGCAGATCAGCTTGTGGGAGTCTTTTCGACGATCTTGACCGGGGTGTTGTTGCGGATCTTTTGGATGCCGCCCACTACCACCATATCGCCGGCCTTGACGCCCGACAGCACTTCTACTTCGCCCCCGTTGCGGTCGCCGATCTTGATTTCGCGTTTTACCGATTTGCCGTCGGCCACCACAAAGACGGATTGCCGCGTGCCTTCGGCCAAAAGCGCCTCCTCCGGCACCAGCAGCGCGTTTTCGCGCTTGGACAGCACCAGCTTGTAGGCCAGGAACATGCCCGGCTTCAGCAGGCCGTCGGGATTGGGTATGTCGGCGCGAATCTCGGCCGCCCGGGTGATCTGGTCGACGCGCGAGTCGATCGACGTCAGCTTGCCGCGGAATATCTGCTTGGGATAGGCGGAAGTCGTGGCTTCCACATCCAGGCCGATCTTCACGGCGGACAGGTTCTGCTCGGGCACCGACAGCTTCAGGCGGATGGTCGAATCGTCGTCCAGCGTGGTGATAACCGTGCCGGGCTGCACCAGCGCACCCGCGCTGACGCGCCTGAGGCCGACTTTGCCGGCGAACGGCGCCGTGAGTTTGAGGTCGCCCAGGCGCGCCTCGATCACCCTCACGCGTGCCGCGCCCGATTTCCAGGTCGACAGCAGTTCTTCCACCTTGGATTGGGCGACGTTGTTGTTCTCTCTCAATTTGACCGCCCGGTCATAGGCCTGTTGGGCGTTGAGGGTCAGCGCCTTCTGCGCTTCCAGCTCGGCGGAGGCCTCCGCGTCCTCGAACTTGACCAGCAACTGGCCGGCCTTTACGCGCTCGCCTTCGTTGATCGTGATCTTCTCGATGATGCCCGTGGTCTTGGCGGTGATGATGATCGCTTCGTTGGCTAGCGCCGTGCCCACGGCCTCGATGCGCTCGGTCACCGTGCCGGTGCGAACGGGTTTTACCTGAACCAGTACTGCGGGCGCCGTGGCGGTCGTGGTTTTGGCGGTCTTGCCCAGCACCTGGTCCTTCAGCAACCAAGCGCCCACGCCCACCGCCGCCATAACGGCGATAATCGCAAATTGACTCGTCGTCTTCATCGCAGCCGATCCGTATCCGCGCGAAACTACCCGTCTGGGCCGGCCGGCGGAGACATCCGCTCCCAGTTTTATGGTTGAGTAACCAGTATTATAGCGCGCCCGGGGTATTAGGTCGCTAGCTTGTTCGCTTCGCACCTCACGTTCAGTTGAGGTGCCGCCTTAGTCCGCAGAAGGCCGCTTTCCAGGCCACGAACTGCCTAAAAAGCCAGCGATGCCAACACTTTCTCGAATATCGGCCGGCTTGCATCGAACCGGGCGTAAGGGGCCGAACAGGACAGGGTGTAAAGCTTGGCGCCGACGATGACCTGATACCCCAGCGTGGTCTGCCGATAGCCCTGCCGCGGGCTGGTTCCGGTGACGACGTAATAGACGCCCCAGCGCCGGCCCAGGGTTTGCCGGCGCCATTCTTCGAATCGCGCATCCTTGATTGCGGGCCTGATGCTGTTCAGCATCCGCGCCTGGTTGATCCGCTCCAGGTAGTCCGTGCCGGGCGCCTGGGTGACATTGACGTTGCATTCCTCCGGCCCCTTGCCGCCCGCGGCCAACGCCTGGAATTCAGGTCCATCTTTGAAAGCGGCCAGTTTCCAATCCTGCGGGTAGGCCAGGGTGAAGTTCTGTTGCGGGTGGCGGAATTCGGTCATGCCGGGCTCGGCGGCGGCGCCAAAAACCGCCCCTCCGGCGGCCATTGCGCAGACGGCAAGCGCGGCCCATCGGCACAGGTGCTTTTTCACGGATGTATCCTCCGGCTTCTTTTCAGGCTGGCGGCAACAGTATCACGCTTCCCGCCGGGGCGGACAGCGGGGGACATCCCGCTCTTGCGCGATCCGATTTACGGTCCGATATATCGCCTCAAGCCCCGTCATCGTCCGCAAGGAGTCCCCATGAAGCCCATTACTGCCGCCGCGCCGGTGTTGTTGCGGCTCATCGGCCTGTGCGCGGGTTTCGCCGCCGCTGCCGCCCAGGCGCAGTATCCGGCGGTGCAGCCGGCGGCCGAGGAAGTGGCGGCGGCGCAGCGTTGCCTGTGCCTCGAGCAAAGCGTGCAGGACAGCCGCTTCGAGCTGGATGTGCGCAACGGGTTGTTTCAGCGATCGCAGGACGATACCCAGGCGCTGGAGCGCGAGGTCGAGAGCCGCCGGCCGAAGGTGGACGTGAACGACCGGGCGCAGATCGATGCTTTCCGCGATCTGTTGGACCGCGCGGCCGCGGCCCGCACCAATTACGAACAGGTCGCGGTGCCCGACCAGCAACGGGCCGTGGCGCGGCACAATGCCGCCGTCGGTGCGCTCAACGCCGCCTGTAGCGGCAAATCCTTTTCCACTTATGCCTGGGAGGCGGCGCGCAAGCTGCCGGCCTGTCCGAAGAACTGAGCCCCCAAAAACGAAACCGGCCCCGAATCGCGTCGATCCGGGGCCGGGTAGCTCGGTGTCTGCCCCGCGCGGGTTACTGCGCCAGGGCCGCCACGGTGTCGCGCTTCTGTTCGGTCTTCAGGAACTCGGCTAGCGGTTCGATCTCGCCGCGGGCCTTGCGGGCCAACTGGCCCCCGAAATGCGTACTCAGCGAATTGCCTTGCACCAGCACGTCGGTGACGCGCCAGGCTTCGGTCTGCCGTTTCACCACCCATTCGGCGTCGATCGAGTCCTTCAGCCCGGCCAGCTTCATGCGCACGCGGATTTCGTCGTCCGACTTTTGCGTCACGTTGCCCAGCGTGGCGTCCTCGGGCCGGATGCGCTCGATCTCGCCGATTATCTGGCGCGAGACGAAGGCGATCACGCCGTCCATCAGCTCATTCTGACGGTCGGCCGGAATGCTGACGCCGGCATGGCCCAGCACCGCTTTGCCGATCGCCCGGAAGTCCACCGCCGGGGCGGCGGCTTCGACCAGGGCGCGGCGGCGTGCGTCGCGGTCTTCCAGCTTGGTGGCCGCGACGGTCTGCTCGCCCATCGTGCGGATCAGGCGGCTCGCCTCGTCGGTCTCGGCAGTGCCCGGCGCGCCGGCCATAACGGCCGAACTCGAAATCGCCAGGATGAAGGCAGTCAGGTGCATAACCTTACGCATTTGTGTTTTCTCCTTTCGTGGCAGTCGGGACGGCTGCCAGCGGCGCACGCGTCCGCTTATGGATCGGCAGTCGGCTGGGCTTGAGAGCCGGGGCGGTCCCCAACTGGGGGGCTGCGGGCCGCGGCTATCGGCTGGGAATGCCCTCAGGCTCTCCGAACAGGGGTCCCCGCTAGGGGCGACCCCGGCATTTCCCTGCCGCGACCTGAGGCCTGTCTAACCGTTAACAGGCCTGTCACCCACCGCTTATGCTGCATCGCAGCAATGCGTGATAAGCAAGTAACACGCCTTAGTCATGCCTAATTGCGCTAGTCGGTTTAGGTGGGTTTGGCTAGCGCTAGACCTGACTACGGGACATCTGCGACAATGATTTCAGTGGGTTGGCTGGCCTTGATGATAATCGAGGCTTCGTCGGCAACGGCCGCGCCGGCGCGCGCCGGCACCTCGATGCCGTTGATCGTGACCCCGGCCTGGGTGGGGACGATATAGGCCCGGCGCCCTGTCCCCAGGACATGGTTCACCGACTGGCCGGCCCCCAGGGTGGCGCCCAGGATCGCGGCGTCGGCATGGATGGTCATGGCGCCGGTGTCCTCCGCCCGGCCCGAGGCCAGGGGCAGCAGCTTTCCCTGGCGTTCGCCGCGCGGGAACTGCCTGGTTTCCCATCGGGGCTTCACGCCGCGCAGCTTCGGTTGGATCCAGATCTGGAACAGCAGGCAGGGCTCGGCCCCGGCATTGACCTCGGCATGCATGATGCCCGTGCCGGCCGACATCACCTGCACGTCGCCCGCCGCGGTCATCCCTTCGTTGCCCAGATTGTCGCGGTGGGTGATGGCGCCGCGGCGCACATAGGTGACGATCTCCATGTCGCGGTGGCCGTGCATGCCGAAACCCGTGCCAGGTGCTATCTGGTCGTCGTTCCAAACCCTGAGTGCCCCCCAGCCCATACGCGTGGGGTCGTGATACTCGCCGAAGCTGAAATGGTGCCGCGCGTTCAGCCACTCGTTGCGGAACGCGCCCAGTTTTTCGAACGGGATTACTTCGATCATAAGATTCCTCCCGCCGCTCAGCCGAACAGGCGCTTGGCGATTTCCGCCACGTGCTTGCCCTGGAAGCGCGCGATCGCCAGCTCGTTGGCGCTGGGCTGGCGCTTGCCGTCGCCGCCCGCCAGCGTGCCGGCGCCATAGGGCGAGCCGCCGGTGATCTCGTTCATGTTGGCCAGCTCCGGGCAGGAATACGGCACGCCGACGATGACCATGCCGTGATGCAGCAGGGTGGTGTGGAACGAGGTGATGGTGGTTTCCTGGCCGCCGTGCTGGGTGCCCGTCGAGGTGAACACGCTGCCGATCTTGCCAATCAAGGCGCCTTTTGCCCAAAGCCCTCCGGTTTGGTCCAGGAAGTTGCGCATCTGCGCGGTCATGTTGCCGAACCGCGTGGGCGTGCCGAAGACGATCGCGTCGTAATTCGCCAGTTCCGCCGGTTCCGCCAGCGGCGCTTTTTGGTCGAGCTTGAAGCCGTGCCGCTGCGCCGATTCCGCCGGGACCAGCTCGGCCACGCGTTTCAGCGTCACCGCGCCGCCGCCCGCGCGCGCGCCCTCGGCGACCGCGCCGGCCATCGTCTCGATATGGCCGTAGCTGCTGTAATAGACCACCAGAATCTTCGCCATGACCCTTCTCCTTTTTTCATTTTTGCTCGATGCCGCGCACCGCCGCGCGGTTCTGCCAGGCAAGGTATCCATCGTTTTCGTATTTAACAATCTGGTCCAATGGAATATGATTGTTTCCTATTAGAAACAATCGAGGGCATCATGGACCCTGTTTCCGGCATGGCCGCGTTCGCCCGGGTGGTCGAAGCCAACGGCTTCACGTCGGCCGCGCGGGCTCTCGGGTTGTCCAAGGCGTCGGTCAGCAAGCTCGTGGCCCGGCTCGAAGACCGGCTTGGAGTCCGGCTGCTGAACCGGTCCACGCGCCGGCTTGGGTTGACCGAGGCGGGCCGCGACTATTACGAACGCGCGCGCCGCATCCTGGCCGAGGTCGAGGAGGCCGAACAGTCCGCCGCCAGCCGCCAGGCAAATCCACGCGGACAACTGCGCGTCAACGCGCCGGTCACGTTCGGGCAAACCCACCTGGCGCCGCTGCTGCCCCGGTTCATGCAGCGTTACCCGCAAGTCCATGTCGACATGGTGCTGAACGACCGCTTCGTCGATCTGATCGAGGAAGGCTTCGATCTGGCGGTGCGCGTGGCCGAACTGCCGAGCTCGAGCCTGATCGCCCGGCGCCTGTGCGCCGCGCCGCAGGTGGCGGCGGCGGCGCCGTCGTACCTCAAGGCGCGCGGCGTTCCCAAGCACCCGCGCGACCTCGCGCGCCACGACTGCCTGATCTACAGCTATCTGGCCACCGGCGAGGAATGGCGCTTCGTCGAGGCGGGCAAGAGTTTCGGCGTGCGCGTTTCCGGCCCGCTGCGCGCCAACAACGGCGACGTGCTGCGCCACGCCGCCATCGCCGGCCTCGGCATCGTCTATGGCCCCGATTTCATCGTCGCCGAGGCCCTGGCCTCGGGCGCGCTCGTGAAACTGCTCGAGGGCTGGTGCGCTGGTGATGCGGGGGTCTACGCGGTTTATCCGCCGGGACGGCCGCTCGGCGCCAAGCTTAGGGTGTTCGTCGACTTTCTTGCCGAAACCTTGGGCAAGCGCGACGCCCCGAAGCCCCAATCCGTGCGTTGACAGCGGCGGCCAGGACAAGGGACTTTATCCTGGCCGGCGGTCGCCCGGCGCAACGGGGGGTAGGACGAGATGGCGCTCAGCCTCAAGCATCCGACGACGCAGGACCTGCCGCACAAACTGCCGCGCGAGTTCATTGGCCAATGGCAGGACGTGGCGCAGACGCCGGAATTCAAATTCGTCAAGGAAATCGAAATCCGCGAGTCCGGGCAGGGCCAGACCATCTCGGGCATGGCCGAGCTGACGCACGGCAAAAGCGGCGTGGTGTTCAGCTACTACCCCACCTTCACCTTGCGCGAGGAGCGGCCCAGGCGCTTGAAGGCCTGGTTCGAAATCCTGACCGCGGTGGAGTGCCGCGCCGGCGGCGGCGCGTCGTTCCGCCTGCCGACGATGGCGCGTTCGATCCTCCGGCTCAAGATCGACGGCACGCGCCTGAAGCTCGGCACGGTGGAGGGCGAATTCACGTCGGAAGGCCTGCATTTCCACGTCGCGCAGACGCACGACCTGGTGGGCGGCTACAAGCGTGTGGGATAGGCGGGTAAGCCGCCCCAGGGCAGGCTTGCAAACTTAACCTAAACAGACTAGTTATCTGACTAGTCTGTTTAGGAGGCCGGAGCCTATGAAATCCTGGCAGGTGCAGGACGCCAAGGCGCGGTTCAGCGCGCTTCTCGATGCGAGCCTAAAAGAAGGTCCGCAAATGGTTACGCGGCGCGGCGCGCCGGCTGCGGTGCTGGTCGCGGCCGACCGCTGGCGTGAAATGGAGCGGTCGGGGCGGCCGACGCTCAAGGACCTGCTGCTGGCGCCCGAGCCGCGGGTGGACGATCTCGTGCCTCCGCGCCGGCGCTACAAACTCCGCCCGCCGCCCAAGTTTACGTGACGTACCTGCTTGATACGAATGTCGTCTCCGAGTTGAGGAAACCCAACCCTCACGGCGGGGTACGTTCGTGGATTGAGAGCGTCGATGCCCGGCAGCTGTTTGTGTCGGCTGTTACTTGCGGCGAAATACAGCTTGGAATCGAAAAGGCGCGAGTCAACAATCCAAACAAGGCTGCTGCAATCGAGAATTGGCTAAATACGCTTATCGATGATTCCAATATACTGCCCTTGGACGAAAACTGTTTTCGGCAATGGGCGAGGTTGATGCACAATCGCTCTGACAGTTTGATTATCGACGCGATGATCGCCGCGACGGCGCTGGTGAACGACCTAAAGGTCGTCACTCGCAATGTCGCGGATTTTGACGCGCTGGGCGTGGAGACGCTGAATCCATGGACGGTGAAGCAGCGCTAACGGTCGTGCGCTACTTCCCTTCTCTCCACCACGCCAGGGCCATACCGCCGAGCGCCAGCAGCAGCACCAGGACAACGGGCAGCAGCGGGATCTGATTGACGCCGGTGACGCGGTACTCGCCGTTGCGCGTCAACCCGATCCAGTCGCGTCCGGCCGAGCCGCGGCCCGGCAGCACGCGGCGGATTTCCGGCACGGCGATGGACGATCCCGAGGCCAGCCAGCGCCAGCTTCCCTTGCTGGCTTCGGCCGTTGGCGCCAGCAGATCGCCGGTCGCGCGCAGGTCGGCGTATTCCAGCGGGTTAAGCGACCCGGCCGCGGCGATGGCCGTGCGCTCGCCGTCGGTGATGCGATAGATGCCAGGTTCATCGACAGCGATTACTCCGGTCGCGCGCCCGCCCTTGTCCTCGACAAGCTCCAGGTTCTTGCTCGCGCCCGAGGGCGTGGTGACGGTCGCAGATTTATAGTCGCGTTCCAGCACCCGGCGCGTCACCAGCAGCTTGCCGCCCTGCACCGTCGCCTTCAGCACGTTCTCTTCCAGCTCGGGCTCTTTCATCAGCCAGTGCGACACGCGGCGCAGCAGCTCGGCCTGCGGGCCGCCGCCCTCGTAGCCGCGCGCCCACAGCCACATATGGTCGCTCAACACCTGCGCCACGCGGCCGGTGCCGACGCGGTCCAGCACCATCAGCGGCTGGTTGTTCACGCCGCTCATGATCGCCCGGCCGCGGATCGCCTCGGCCTCGACCTGGCGGAACCAACGGCCCCAACTCGGCATGTCGGACTCGGAGCCCGGCAATTCCGCGGTGACGGGGTGGCGCTTGCCGATATCGGTGATGCGCGGCTTGAAGCCCTGCTCGAACACCTGGCCCGTGGGCTCGGCCGGCAGCACGGAGCCGAGCGGGCTGCGGAACAGCCCCAGGGGCGTGCCGTAGTTGGGGCCGACCGCCTCCAGCAGCGCGCCGCCCTTTTCCACGTAGTTGGCGATGTTCTGCAGATACACGTTGGGCAGGATGCCGCGCCGGCGATAGCGGTCGAAGATGATCAGGTCGAATTCGTCCAGCTTGATCTCGAACAGCTCGCGGATCGGGAAGGCGATCAGCGACAGCTCGCGGATCGGCGTTCCGTCCTGCTTTTCCGGCGGGCGCAAAATCGTGAAATGCACCAGGTCGACCGACGGATCGGATTTCAGCAGCGCGCGCCAGGTGCGTTCGCCCGCGTGCGGCTCGCCCGACACCAGCAGTACGCGCAGGCGGTCGCGCACGCCGTTGATCGAGATCACGGCGCGGTTGTTGACCAGCGAAAGCTCGCGCTGCCCGGGATCGACTTCCAACTCGAACACCGTCGTGCCGCCGTGATCGATCTTCAATTCCATGCGGTGGTCGGCGCCGATCGGCACCGATTCCACGTGGCGCTCGCCGCCGTCCTGGCGGATGGTCATGCGCGCGCGGGTGCCGGCGGGCGCCGTCTCGTCCTCCACGCGGATGGTGACGGTCTGCGGCTTGCCGACAAGGCCGAAGCTCGGCGCCTGCATGATGCGCAAGCGCCGGTCGGCCTCGCCCGGCTTGCCGGTGAGAAGCGCGTGCAGCGGCGCCGGCAGGGGCGGGACAGGGCGTTCCGCGTTCTTGGCCGGGGCGTCGTGCACCTGCCCATCGGTCAGCATGACGATGCCCGAGAGCTGCTTGCGCGGGATTTCTGCCAGCGCGCGCTCGATCGCCTGGAACAGCCGCGTGCCTTCCTCGCCGCCGGTGAGCGATGCGTCGGCGGCGCCCGCGCGCACCTCGCGCAGCTCCAGCTCCTTGTCGTCCTTCAGGCGCTCCTTGATGCGCTGCACCGCTTCCTCGCGCTGCGCAGCGCGGTCGCCGATGCGGTTGCTGGCGGATTCGTCCACCACCAGCAGCGCTATGTCCGGCAGGGTGTCGCGCTGCTCGTTGATCAGCGACGGGTTGGCCAGCGCCAGCAACAGCAGCGCGCCGACCATCAGGCGCCACACGGCGCCGCCCGCGCGCCGCCAGAACGATATCGCCAGCACCAGCGCCAGCGGCACGGCCAGCGCGATCAGGACCGCCCACGGGAACAGCGGCGCGAAGCCGATGCTGGCGCCGCCGGTCATTGCCCCAGCCTTTCAAGGATCGCCGGCACGTGCACCTGGTCGGCCTTGTAGTTGCCGGTGAGCGCATACATCACCAGGTTGACGCCGAAGCGATAGGCGGTCTCGCGCTGCGCCTCGCCGCCGGGCACGACCGGGTACAGCGGCCGGCCGACATCGTCGGCGGCCCAGGCCGAGGCCCAGTCGTTGGTGCCGATGATCAGCGACGACACGCCGTCGTTGACGCGGGTTTCCGCCTGTTCCACCCATACCTGCCCGCCGGCGAAGCGGCCGGGAAAATCCTGCAACAGGTAGAACGCCTTGGTCAGCACATGGTCGGGCGGCACCGGGGTCAGCGGCGGGATCGCCAGCCCCCGGCCGATCTGACGCAGGCGCTGGGCGTTCGCGGTCATGCCATCCAGCGAAGCTGGAGAATCGCCCTGGTCGCGCGTGTCGATCAGGATCGAGCCGCCGTTGCGCAGGTATTCGTTCACCTTGCGCGCGGCATTGGCCGATAGCGGCTTTTGCGCCGTGTCGATAGGCCAGTACAACAGGAAGAAGAACGACAGCTCATCCTCCTCCAGGTTCACGCCCAAAGGCTCGCCAGCCTCGACTGCGGTGCGGCGGTTCAGCACCTTGGTCAGGCCCGACAGCCCGGCGCGGCTGGTCTCGTCCACTCGACCGTTGCCGGTGACGACATAGGCCAGGCGCGTTTCGATGGTGGCTTCCAGCGCGAAGCCGTCATTGCCTGTCGCGGCCTGGCGGTTGGCGCGGCTCTGCGCGTCGGCGGCGCCGGACATGGCCAGCAGGGCTAGGGCAATCGCGCCGGCCGTGGCGGCGGCGCGCGGCAGGGGCAGGTTGACCAGCCCGCGCAGCACCAGGCCCAGGGCCGTGTCGCCGATGAACAGCAGCAGCGCCAATGCCAGCAGCCAGGGCTTCAGGTCCATCTCGCGGCCCTCGGCGTACATCGTGCGCTGCACGCCCGCGGGCATCGCGCCGAGCGGCTTCAGCTCGGCGACCGAGGTCGAGAGGTTCAGCGCGCGGCGCGCCAGGTCCTGGCCGTAGAAGCCGGGGGGATGGCGCGGGCCGGGCTTGGTTTGGGCGAAGTCGCGCGACGGAATGGCGCTGGCCGTGACCGGCGGCTCGCCCAACCGGCCGAACCCATCGAGCGTGGCGAGCGGTGGCAGCACGCCTTCGGGCCCGCCGCTTCCGGCGACACCCTGGCTCGCGCGCACGACCCGGCGCAGCATTTCCACGAACAGGCCGGACAGCGACAGGTTCGACCAGGTGGTGTTCGACGAGGTGTGCACCAGCGCCAGATAGCCGTTGCCGCGCTTGGCGGCGGTGACCAGCGGCGTGCCGTCGTTCAGCCGCGCCCAGGTCTTGTCGGCGAGGTCGAGCGTGGGCTCGGCCAGCACCTGGCGCGTCACGGTGACGTCGGGCGGGATCGGCAGGCCGGCGAACGGGCTGGCGGTCTCGAACGGCGCCAGCTTCGCCGGCTGGGTCCACAGCATCGAGCCGCCCAGGATGCGCCCGCCGCGCCGCAGACGGACCGGCACCAGATCGTCCGGGTTCTCGGCCACGTTCGGCCCCGCGAACCGCAGCAGCGTACCGCCGGCTTCGACCCAGCGCAGGATGGTCGCGCGTTCTTCCGCGTCGGGCGTGGTGGAATCCGGCAGGATCAGCACCGACAGTTCGCGCTTCAGCAATTCGCCGGCGCGGCCGCGCCTGACTTCGGCGAAGGGCAGCAGCGCGCGCTCGATGTAATAGGTGTCGGACAGGAACGGCTGCACCTGGTCCAGCGCCGTGGCCGTGGCGATGCCGACGGGGCGACGCCGCCAGCGTTCGTCCAGCAGCACGGCGCCGCCGGCGCTGCGCTCGTTCTCGATCTCAAGGCGCGTCAGCTCGTTCAGCAATTCGGCCGGCAGGGTGACGCGGACATCCGTCTGGGTCGCGTCGTCGGCGAAATTCGCCGCCTCGCGCGCCAACAGCCGTCCGTCGGCTGCGAGCGCGCGCAGATAGACGCGCTCGGGCCCCGCCGCGACGGGGCGCGACAGCTTCGCGGTCCAGTCGTTGCCGTCGCTCGACGGCGGCAACAGCAGGTGGGGATTGCGCTCGGGCGGCGGCACGATCACGCGCAGGCCGCCGAATTGTTGCAGGCGTTCGGCCAGGGCCGCGTCGGCCGGGCCCGCCAGCCCGTCGCTCAGCCACACGGCGAAACCCTGGCCGCTCAGCTTGATGCGCTCGACGCGTTGGCGCGCGGCGGCGCGATCTACGGCCCAGGGCTTGGGCTGCACCGCGCGCAGCACCGTGCGGGCGTCGCCCGCGCGCAGCAACCCCGTAGGCTCGGGCACCTCGCCGGTATCGGCGGGCGCGGTGGTCATCACGATCGTCTGCCGCTCGGCGCGCTCGGCCTTGTCCAGCAGGTCGAACGCCGCGGACTGGCGCTGTTGCCAGAACCGCGCGGAGGACCAGCCGTCGTCCACCACCAGCACCAGCGGGCCGCTGCCCGGAATCTCGCCGCTGGGATTGAGCAGCGGCCGGGCCAGCGCCAGGATCACCAGCGCGGCGATCGTGAGGCGCAGCAGGATCAGCCACCACGGCGTCGAACGCGGAGTCTCCTCGCGCTGCTTCAGTCCCAACAGCAGCGCCAATGCCGGGAAGCGGATGCGCTTGGGCGATGGCGGTATGACCCGCAGCAGCAGCCACAACAGCGGCAATGCCGCCAGCGCGGTCAGAACCCACGGGCTGGCGAACGCCATGAAGCCGAGGTTCCACATGGCGCGGCCCTACCGTCGCGCCTGGCGCGACAGCGCCTGGTACATCGTCAGCAGCGCGGTTTGCGGCGGCCGTTCGGTCAAGTGCCGCGCGTAGGACCAGCTCGCGGCCCGCGCGATCGCGGCCAGGCCCAGGCGCTGGCGCTCGATGCGGTCCTGGTACTCGCCGCGCACCGCTTCGACGCGGCCGATCAGCGGGCGCTCGGCCTCGCCCTCAAGCCCCTCGAAACGCACCCGGCCCTTGAACGGCAGCGCGGTTTCGGCCGGGTCCAGTATCTGCAAGATGTAGCCGCCGATGCCGCGTCCGGCGAATCGGCCCACAAGCGAATTCAGCTCCGCCAGCGGCCCCAGGAAGTCGCCGATCAGAACGACATGCGCGAAGCGCGGCAGCATCTCGAAGCGTGGCAGCGACTTGGGCTCGGGCGCGCGGTCGGCCAGCAGCGCGTCGGCCAGGCGGGTCAGCGCGCTGCGGCCGGTCTGCGGGCGCACCGGCTGGCCCAACAGCGCGATGCGCTCGCCGCCGCGCACCAACAGCGCCATCAGGGCCAGGGTCAGCAACTCGGCGCGCTCGCGCTTCTCGGGCAGGTCGCGGCGCGAGCGATAGAGCATCGAGGCCGATCCGTCGCGCCACATCCACACGGATTGCGCGGCCTCCCATTCGTTCTCGCGGATGAAGGCGTGCTGGCGCTTGGCTGATTGGCGCCAGTCGATGCGCTGCACCGAATCGCCCTGCTGGTACTGGCGGAACTGCCAGAACGAGTCGCCCTGACCGACGCGCCGCCTGCCGTGCACGCCTTGCGCCACGGTCGCGGCCACGCGTTCGGCCTGCACCATCAGCGGCGGCAGCGAGGCGGCGACCGCTTCGGCCTGGTGCCGGACGGCCAGCGCGGCGGAGGTGACCGCGGCGGTCATCGCCTCGGGTTTGTCCGGGGGTTCACGCGTGCGGTTCGCACAGCTTCTCGATCACCTGGTCGATGCCGATACCCTCGGCGCGGGCGGCGAAATTCAGCGCCATGCGGTGGCGCAGCACGGCCGGCGCCAGGGCCACGACGTCGTCCACCGACGGCGCCAGCCTGCCTTCCATCAGCGCGCGGGCGCGGCTGGCCAGCATCAAGGCCTGGCTCGCGCGCGGGCCGGGGCCCCAGGATACGTTCTCGCGCACCATGTCGATGGTGGTTTCCTCCGGGCGGCCGGAGCGCACCAGCGCCAGGATCGCTTCGACCACGCTGTCGCCGACGGGAATGCGGCGCACCAGGCGCTGGGCTGCTTGCAGTTCGGCCGCGGTCATCGCCTGCATCGCGGTCTCCTCGCTGGCGCCGGTCGTGGCGATCAGCATGCGCCGCTCGGCGTCGAGATCGGGATAGCCGACGTCGATCTGCATCAGGAAACGGTCGAGCTGCGCTTCGGGCAGCGGGTAGGTGCCTTCCTGCTCCAGCGGGTTTTGCGTCGCCAGCACGTGGAACGGCGCGGGCAGGGGATGGTATTGGCCGGCCACCGACACGCGGTGCTCCTGCATCGCCTGCAGCAGGGCGGATTGCGTGCGCGGGCTGGCGCGGTTGATTTCGTCGGCCATCAGCAGCTGGCAGAACACCGGCCCCTTGATGTAGCGGAACGAGCGCCGGCCGCCTTCGCCTTCCTCCAGCACTTCCGAGCCGATGATATCCGCCGGCATCAGGTCGGGCGTGAACTGCACGCGCCGGTCGTCCATGCCGAGGACCGTGCCCAGGGTTTCCACCAGCCGCGTCTTGGCCAGGCCCGGCACGCCGACCAGCAAGGCGTGACCGCCGGACAGCAGCGTGATAAGAGACAGGTCGATGACTTTGCGTTGGCCGAAGATGACGCGGCCCAGACGCTCGCGCGCCGAGGACAGGCGTTGGGCGGCGGTCTCGATCTCCGCCACCAGCAGTTTCGGATCGGCGGGATCGACGACGGTATTGGACACGGTCACGGATCAGTCCTCCACTGGCTTGCCTGTCGGCGCGGGATCCTTGCCTCGAGAAGGGGTTCGCCGGACATGATTCCCGATCCCGAAAGCATATTAAAGCATCTAGGCGGCGAACCGGCGAGTATCGGCCCGGCGCCGGGCGCGGGCAAAAGCGCCGAATCGCGCCCTGAGTCGCAAAAAGGTGCAACCCGCGTGCCGGTCCTGTGCGGCGACCTGGACATGCGGATCGACCGCGAGGGGGTGTGGCACTATCGCGGCTCGCCGATCGGGCGCAAAGCCTTGGTAAAACTGTTCGCGACCGTCCTCAGGCTCGAGGCCGACGGATTATATTGGCTGGTGACGCCGGCCGAACGCGGCCAGATCGTGGTCGAGGACGCGCCTTTCATGGCCATCGCGGTCGAAGTTACAGGCACAGGCCGCACCCAATCCCTGCGGTTCCGCACCAACGTGGACGACGAGATCGACGCGAACAAGACGCACCCGATTCGAGTCGTTCACGATCCCGTGACCGCCGAGCCGAGACCTTATGTGATGGTGCGCGGCGGTCTTGAGGCGCGCATCGCTAGGGCGGTCTATTACGAGCTGGTGGCCCTGGGCGCCTGCGAATGCGTGAACGGGCGCTCGCATTACGGCGTGTGGAGCGGCGGCGCCTTCTTTCCGCTCAGCCGGGCCGAAGGCGACTGCCCGGAGGTTCCATGCCCGTGAAACAGGGCAAGCTCGACCGCGAAACTGTGCGCCGGCGCATGTTGGCGCCGCGCGCCGCGGTGCGTCGCAGCGATGCCGATTTGACTGAGGCCGGCGCGCGGCGCGATGAACTCGCGGCGCTTGGCAAGGTGCTGAAGCCCGCCGCCGTGCTGGTGCCGCTTGTGGACCGGCCCGGCGGCATGACCGTGCTGCTGACGCAGCGCTCGCCGAACCTCGCCGACCATGCCGGGCAGATCAGCTTTCCCGGTGGACGCATCGATCCGTGCGACGCCGACGCCACGACCTGCGCGTTGCGCGAGGCGCGGGAAGAAGTGGGGCTGGAGCCGGGCGGGATCGAGGTTGTGGGCCAGCTCGATACCTATGTGGTGCGCACGGGCTTCGAGATTACGCCCGTGGTCGGGTTGCTGGACCCGCCCGGTGTGCTGAAGCCCGATCCGGTCGAGGTGGTGGAAGTGTTCGAGGTGCCGCTGTCGTTCTTCCTGGATCCCGGCAACGTCCGCAAGGAACCGCGCGAATTCAATGGCAGGCTCAGTCATTTCTACGTTTGGCCGTATCTGGGCTATTACATCTGGGGCGCCACCGCCGGGATGCTGGTGAACCTGTCGGAGGTTCTACGACTCGACCTGACGCGGCGTTGAATCGACTCTCATGGTGCGAATCCTTTTTTCCGTCATTGTGCCGATCGCCCTGCCCACGGCGCTTTATTTCATCTACGCATGGTTCGTGGCGCGGCGCGCGCGCGCGGCCGGCGTGGAGGTCGACAAGGTGGACGTTCCCTGGTCGTGGCTCGGCATCGCCGGCGCCGTGCTGCTGCTGCTGTCGCTGATGATCGAGTTCTTCTACGGCGGCTATCGGCCGGGAGGCGAATACACGCCCGCGCATATGGAAGGCGGCAAGCTGGTGCCCGGCCAGACGAAGTGACCGGCGCCGGGCGCCTTCAGCCGCAGCCCTGGATGGCCGCGCCGGCGACGCTGAGTGTAATCCGGGCGCTCACAGCCGGCGGGGCCGAGGTGCGGTTCGTCGGTGGCTGCGTGCGCGACGCGCTGCTCGGCCGCGCGGTCAAGGACATCGACCTCGGCACCACCGAAACGCCGGATGTCGTGCTGCAGCGGCTGAAGGACGCGACCATCCACGCCGTGCCCACGGGGTTCGAGCACGGCACGATCACGGCGGTGGTCGAGCACCGGCCGTTCGAGATCACCACGCTGCGCCGCGACGTTTCGACCGACGGACGGCGCGCGGTCGTGGCCTTCACTGCGGATTGGCGCGAGGATGCCTCGCGCCGCGATTTCACCTTCAACGCCATGTCCTGCGCGCCCGATGGAACGATGTACGATTATTTCGGCGGCCGCGAGGATTTGCAGGCCGGCCGCGTGCGCTTCGTCGGCGACGCCGAGCAGCGCATCCGCGAGGACGTGCTGCGCCTGCTGCGGTTTTTCCGCTTCAACGCGCATTACGGCAAGGGCGCGCCCGACGCCGACGGGCTCGATGCCTGCCGCCGGCTTGCACCGCTGCTGCCCGCGCTGTCGGGCGAACGGCTGCAACAGGAAACGCTGCGGCTGCTTGAAGCCTCCGATCCGCTGCCGGTGCTGGCGCTGATGCAAGAGGCGGGCGTGCTCGCCGCCTATCTCAGCGAAGCCAAGCGGCTGGATCGGTTGCAGGCGCTGATCGGCATCGAAGCGGCGGCGAAAACCGGTGCCGATCCGGTGTTGCGCCTGGCCGCGCTGCTCGATGGCGGCAAGGCCGCGGCGCTGGCTGTCGGTGGCCGCTTGCGCCTGGCGAACCACGCGCGCGACCGCCTGGCGCTGCTGGCCGAGCCGCCGGTGCCGCTGACACCCGCGCTGATCGGCGCCGACCGGCGGCGCGCGTTCAACCGCCTCGACGATTCCACGCGCCGCGACGCGCTGCTGCTGGCCTGGGCCGAGGCCGGGTCGAAGGGCAAGCTGCCGCAATCCGCCCAGGATTCCTGGGGCGCCTTTTTCGCCAGTGCCTTGGCATGGAAGCGGCTGGAATTGCCGATCAAGGGCCGCGACGTTCTAGCGCTCGGCGTTCAGCCCGGCCCGCGCGTCGGCGAGCTGATCGCCGCGTTGCAGGCGTGGTGGGAAGCGGGTGACTTCAAGGCCGGCCACGAGGAATGCCTAGCCGAAATGAAGAAACTGATCTGAGGGGGAACGAAGGCAATGGCGGTTCTGCGGGTTTGCTTCATCGGCGACAGCATCACGCTCGGCACGGCCGATGCCGAGTTCCTGGGCTGGCCGGGGCGCCTCAGCCAGATGATGCGGGCCGACGGCCACGACCTGACGCTCTACAATCTCGGCATCCGCGCCGAGACGACCGCGCTGATCCAGAAACGCTGGCGCTGGGAATGCACGCCGCGCCTGCCCGATATCGCCAACGGAAAGCTGGTGTTCGCGTTCGGGGTCAACGACACGGCGATCGACATTACGGGCGGCGTGCGCATGCCGCCGCCGCAATCACTGGCCAATGCCAGGGCGATCCTGACCGAGGCGAAGTCGTGGAAGCCGACGCTCTGGATTGGGCCGGCGCCGGTCAACAAGGCGGGTCAGCGCGTCGCGCCGGGCCCGGGCGTGCAATACGATTTCGCCAACCAGCGCATCGCCGATCTCGACAGGCTCTATGCGTCGCTCGCCAAGGAAATCGGCGTGCCCTACCTGCCGCTGTTTTCCAGAATGATCGACGATCCGGCCTGGCAAACGGCGCTGGGCAAGGGCGACGGGGTGCACGCCATCGGCGTGGGCTACGGCATTATCGCCGGCCACGTCGCCCAGTGGGATTCCTGGAAGGCGTGGTTCTAGGAAGCTACCGCGCGTCCTTCACCAGTCGCGCGCGGACCACGCGGCTCTGCTCGCCATCGCTCATGCGCGTATAGGTCATCTGCATGCCCGTGCCCTGTAGCGTGCGGTCCCATTTCTGCATTTCGTAGCGGCCGTCGTTCTGCGTGGTGACGGCATAGACCGTCAATGTCTGCCGGTTCAGCCGCGCCCAGATGAAGTCGTTGCCGGCCACCGGATTGCCCTGGGTCGCCGCCTCGAACACGTTGGCCTTGGGCGTGGGGTTGAACACGACGGTCGTGGTCTTGACCTTGGGCTTGCCGCTGACGCTGCCCGGCGCTGTGGTGCTCCACGAAACCGAGAAGGCGCCGCCGCCGGCTGGGCGGATTTCCAGCTTGGTGTCGCGGAACGTGGCCTTGGCGCCGGGCGTGTCGGACTGCTCGGCCACCGCCGCGCCCGAGAACGCGCCGAAAAACGCGTCGATCGGCAAGGTCTTTGGGGCGAGGTTGGGCTGTGCGCTTTGCGCCAGGGCCGCGCCGGACCACAAGGCCAGGCTGACAACGGCCGCCATGAAGGTGAAAACGCGCGTCTGCATCGAAGCCCCCCGGTTATCGAAAATCGTCGTTGGGGGAATCTTAGGGCCAGGCGGCCTCCGGGGGAAGCGACATCAGGATCGCCTCGACATTGCCGCCGGTCATCAGCCCGAACTTGGTGCCGCGGTCGTAGAGCAGGTTGAATTCGACATAGCGCCCGCGGCGCATGAGCTGGTGGCGCCGGTCGGCCTCGGTCCAGGGCTCCGCCAGATGCCGCCGCACCAGGCGGGGATAGACGTCCAGGAACGCCAGGCCCACGTCGCGCGTGAAATCCAGGTCGCGCTGGAAATCGCCGGTATCGTGGTTGTCGTAGAAGATGCCGCCGACGCCGCGCGCCTCGCCGCGATGCTTCAGGAAAAAGTACTCGTCGCACCATTTCTTGAAGCGGGCGTGGTAGCCGGGGCCGTGTTTGTCGCAGGCGGATTGCAGCGCGGCGTGGAAATCGCGCGTGTCGTCCGCCACGGGCGTCATCGGCGTCAGGTCGGCGCCGCCGCCGAACCACGCCTTGGTGGTCACGATATGGCGCGTGTTCATGTGCACCGCCGGCACCTTGGGCGAGCGGGGATGCGCCACCAGCGAAATGCCGCCGGCCCAGAAGCGCGGGTCTTCCGCCGCCCCGGGAATCTGCGCGCGGAACTCGGGACTGAATTCGCCGTGGACGGCCGAGACGTTGACGCCGACTTTCTCGAACACGCGCCCACGCATGATCGACATGACTCCGCCGCCGCCGTCTTTTTCCGGGCGCTGCCAGTCCCGGCGCTCGAAACGCCCGGCCGGCTGGCCACGGGCAAGCGCCGGCGCCGCTTTCTCCAGTTCGTCTTCCAGCTTTTCCAATTCAGCGCAGATACGGTCGCGCAATTCCGCGAACCACGCCGCGGCGCGGGCGCGCTTTTCAGGCGACGAGGCGGGGCAGGAAGGTTCGCTCACGGTAGTTGCCCGGGAAATTGTCCGGTCTGGCGCAGCGCCTCGCCCAGCACGATGCCGGCGGCGACCGCGACGTTGAGCGAGCGCATATCGGCGCGCATCGGCACGCGCACCGAAGCGGCGGCGGCGCGGTGCACGCGCTCGGGCGCGCCCTCGCTCTCGCGCCCCAGAATCAGCGTATCGCCGGGCTGGAACATGAAGTCGACATGCCCGACTGCGGCCCCGGTCGTCAACAGCACCAGCCGCCCGGTGCGGGCAGACGCCGCGAGGAAGTCGTCCCAAGAGTTGTGGCGCACGAGGCTGACGCCATCCAGATAATCCATGCCCGACCGGCGCAGCCGCCGGTCGTCCCAGACGAAACCGCAGGGCTCGATGATATCCACAGGCACGTCCAAACAGGCCGCCAGGCGCAGAATCGCCCCGGTATTCTGCGGGATATCGGGCTCATAGAGCGCCAGGCGGATGCGGCTTGCCATCGTGCGCCAGCTAACCGCCGCCCGGCGGTTTGGGCAAGGCGGGGCAGGGGCCACCCAGGGGTATAACCCCATTCCGCCGATGGACTTTGCAATGCGGAAAAATTCTATTATACCAGCCCAGCCGACGCTGGGGGTCGAGGGTGGCGGCTTCGCGCCGCGGCGTTCCGCCGCAATCGCGAACGTCTAGCACGACGGGTAGATTGAACTGGCCCGGCCGGGGTTTCCCTGGGCGCGGCAGAGAACGAGGTTTTGTCGATGGCCGAGACCGCTAAGCCTGGGCAAACGGGCGGCGCCCATGATGACAGCAACCGGCGCGATTTCCTGTTCATGTTGACCGGCGCGGTCGGCGCGGTGGGCGCCGGCTCGGTCGCCTGGCCCCTGATCCATCAGATGAACCCCGCCGCCGACGTGCTGGCCCTGTCCGCGACCGAGGTCAGCCTGGCCCCGGTGCAAGTCGGCCAGGCCATCACCGTGGTATGGCGCGGCAAGCCCGTGTTCATCCGCCGCCGCACCGCCGAAGAGATCAAGTCGGCTGAGGACGTGAACCTTAAGTCACTGATCGATCCGCAGCCCGACAGCGCCAGGGTGAAAAAGCCGGAATGGCTGGTGCTAGTCGGCGTCTGCACGCATCTGGGCTGCGTGCCGCTGGGCCAGAAGCTGGGCGATCCGCACGGCGATTACGGCGGCTGGTTCTGCCCGTGCCACGGCTCGCACTACGACACGTCGGGGCGCATCCGCAAGGGACCGGCGCCGGCGAACCTAGAGGTTCCGCCCTACGTCTTTCTCACCGACACCAGCGTCAAGATCGGCTAGGAGCCGCCTGTAAGATGACCACCTCGGCCCCGTGGATGGACAACAAGCTGGTCAAATGGGTCGACCAGCGTCTGCCGATCTTTTCGACCATGCAGCACGCGGGTATGGATTACCCGACGCCGAAGAATCTCAGCTACTGGTGGAATTTCGGCTCGCTGGCCGGTTTCATGCTGGTGGTGATGATCGTCACCGGCGTGGTGCTGGCCATGCACTACACGCCGCATATCGACCATGCCTTCGCCAGCGTCGAGCGCATCATGCGCGACGTGAACTATGGCTGGCTGATCCGCTATATCCACATGAACGGCGGGTCGATGTTCTTCATCGTCGTGTACATCCACCTGTTCCGCGGCATGTACTACGGATCATACAAGGCGCCGCGCGAGCTGCTGTGGTGGCTCGGCCTCCTCATCCTGCTGTTGATGATGGCCACGGCGTTCATGGGCTACGTGCTGCCCTGGGGCCAGATGAGCTTCTGGGGCGCCACCGTCATCACCAACCTGTTTTCGGCGATTCCGATCGTCGGCAAGAACGTCGTCACCTGGCTGTGGGGCGGCTTCTCGGTCGACAACCCGACGCTGAATCGCTTTTACTCGCTGCATTACCTGCTGCCGTTCGTGATCGTGGCCGTGGTGGGCGCGCATATCTGGGCGCTGCACACCACCAAGTCGAACAACCCGCTGGGCATCGACATCAAGGGCCCGCAAGACACGATCCCCTTCCACCCGTACTACACGGTGAAGGACATGTTCGGCGTGGCCGTGTTCCTGATCTTCTATTCGCTGCTGGTGTTCTTCGCGCCGAACATGCTGGGCGACGCGGCCAACTACATCCCGGCCAACCCGCTGCAGACGCCGCCGCATATCGTGCCGGAATGGTACTTCCTGCCGTACTACGCCATCCTGCGCGCCACGCCCGACAACTTCATCGGCAACTGGATCGGCTTCACGCTGGTGCCGGCCAAGCTCGCGGGCGTGATCCTGATGTTCGGCTCGATCCTGCTGCTCGCCCTGCTGCCGTGGCTCGATACCTCGCGCGTGCGCAGCGCCCGGTTCCGCCCGATCTACAAGAAGATGTTCTGGGTGTTCGTGCTGTGCTGCGTGGCGCTGACCTGGGCCGGCGGCCAGCCGCCGGAGGGTCCGGCGCTGTGGACCGCGCGCATCGGCACCTTCTACTACTTCTTCCACCTGATCGTGCTGTTGCCGCTGATCGGCTGGTTCGAACGGCCGACGGCGTTGCCCAAGTCCATTTCCGAGCCGGTTCTGGCCGGGGGGAAATCCTGATGCGCGCCCGTATTTACCTGCTGGCGCCGGTCGCCGCCGTCCTGCTGCTCGCAGCGCCGGCGCGCGCCGCCGAGGACGCGGCCCCGCCGCACCAGCCCTGGACCTTCCAGGGCTTGTTCGGCACCTACGACCGTGCGGCGTTGCAGCGCGGCTATCAGGTCTACAAGGACGTGTGCTCGGCCTGCCACGGGCTGCAATACGTCTATTACCGCCACCTGAAGGAGCTCGGCTTCAACGACGACGAGGTCAAGGCGCTGGCCGCCGGCTATGAAGTCACCGACGGCCCGAACGACCTGGGCGAGATGTTCAAGCGCCCGGCCCAGCCGTCCGACCGGTTCGTCTCGCCGTTCCCGAATGAAAAAGCGGCGCGCGCGGCCAATGGCGGCGCCTTCCCGGTCGACCTGTCGCTGGTGATCAAGGCGCGCGAGCACGGGCCCGATTACGTCTTCGCGCTGCTGACCGGCTACAAGGACCCGCCCGCCGGCGTGAAGGTCCAGCAGGGCATGAATTACAACGCCTTCTTCCCCGGCCACCAGATCGCCATGCCGCCGCCCTTGAGCGAAGGCCTGGTCGCCTTCGGCGACGGCACGCCCGGCAGCGTGCCGCAGATGGCGCGGGACGTGGTCAGTTTCTTAAGCTGGGCGGCCGAGCCGGAGATGGAAGACCGCAAGGCGATGGGCATCAAGACGATCCTGTTCCTGATCGTCCTGTCGGGCCTGCTCTACGCGGTCAAGCGCAAGGTCTGGCGGGACCTGCACTAGGATGGCCGCCGCGCGCGCGCCGAAAGCGCCGGCCAAGCCGGGCACGCCGCCGGTGATCGGCGTGATCGGCGGCAGCGGCGTCTATAACATCGACGGCCTGAAGAACGTGAAGTGGCGGCGCGTGGCGTCGCCGTTCGGCCAGCCGTCGGATGAGCTGTGCTTCGGCGAGCTGGACGGCCAGAAGATCGTGTTCCTGCCCAGGCACGGGCGCGGCCACCGCATCCCGCCGTCCGAGCTCAATTTCCGCGCCAATATCGACGCGATGAAGCGCTCGGGAGTGACCGAGATCCTGTCGGTCAGCGCCTGCGGCAGTTTGCGCGAAGACCTGCCGCCCGGGCATTTCGTGATCGTCGATCAGTTCATCGACCGCACCTTCGCGCGCAACAAAAGCTTCTTCTCCACCGGCCTGGTGGCGCATGTCAGCATGGCCGATCCGGTATGCCGGCGCCTGGGCGACCATATCGAGGCCGCCGCCAAGGAGATCAACATCCCCTACCGGCGCGGCGGCACCTACATGGTGATGGAAGGCCCGCAATTCTCGACCAAGGCGGAGTCCGAACTCTATCGCTCCTGGGGCTGCGCGGTGATCGGCATGACCAACATGCCCGAGGCCAAGCTCGCCCGCGAGGCCGAGATTTGTTACGCCACGATCGCCATGGTCACCGATTTCGACTGCTGGCATCCGCACCACGACGCGGTGACGGTGGATGCCGTGATCAAGGTGCTGCTGGAAAACGCCGACAAGGCCCGTGCGCTGGTCAAGCGCACCGCGCCCAAGCTCTCGGGCCGCGCCGATCCCTGCCGCTGCGGCTGCCATACCGCGCTCGATACCGCGATCATCACCGCGCCGGAAAAGCGCAGCCCGGCGATGAAGAAAAAGCTTCAGGCGGTGGCGGGCAGGGTGCTGAACCGGAAGGCCTAAAGCGCCGGTTACACCACGTCGCTGGGGATCGGGCCCTGGCGGCGGCCGTTGATGAACTGCTCCACGAACGTATCGCCCGATTTCTCCACCGTGGCGGCCGGCCCGGTCCAGATGATCTTGCCCTCGTACAGCATCGCCACGCGGTCGGCGATGTTGTGGATCACCGTCAAATCCTGGCTGATCGACAGCGCCGTGGCGTGCGCTTCGCGGATGATCTTCTGGATCAGCTTGCTGATGGCGGTCGTGACGATCGGGTCCAGGCCCGCCGTGGGATCGTCCAGCACCACCACCTCGGGGCTGGCGGCGATGGCGCGGGCGAAGGCCGCGCGCTTCTGCATGCCGCCGGAAAGCTCGGCCGGGAACAAATCGCCCACGCCCGCGTCCATGCCGACGTCGCGCAGGCGCTCGATCGCCAGTTTCTTGGCCTTGTCCTGCGGCCAGCCTCTAGCCTGCACCAGGGCGAAAGAGATGTTCTGCCAGATCAGCAGGCTGTCGAACAGCGCACCGTTCTGGAACAGCGCACCGAACTGGGCGTAGGTCGCCTCGCGCTCGCGCCTGGGCATGCGCGTCACGTCCTTGCCGTCGATCTCGATCGTGCCTTCGTCCGGCGGCATCAGGCCGAGGATGCATTTGCCCAGGACCGACTTGCCCGAGCCGGACCTGCCCACAAGCACCACCGATTCGCCCGGCATCACGTCCAGGTCGACGCCGTTCAGCACGCGGTTGGCGCCGAACACCTTCTTCAGGCCGCGCACGCGGATTTTCGGCGTCGTGCCCGCCGCCGGGGCGGGGCCGCGCGCGGTCGCCGCGCCGGTATTCATGCTAGCCGACATGTTTGCGGAAGAACTCCAGGGTGCGCTCGCGCGCCAGCTTGGCGGCGGTGGGGTCGTGCTGCTTGCGGTCCTCGCAATTGAAGCCGTGATCGGCGGCGTAGACATGCACCGGCACGCCGGGCTGCGCTTTCTTGAACTTGTCCACGTCGGTCAAGGGAATCGATGCGTCCTTCTCGCCGAAATGCATCATGACCGGGCATTTCGCCTTTTCGTTGGCGAATTGGGCAACCATGCCGCCGTAATAGCCCACGGCCGCGGCGCAGTCCAGTTGCGTGGCCGCGCGCCAAGCCACCGATCCGCCCCAGCAATAGCCCACGACCCCCACCTTGCCGGCCTTCTTTACCTCGGCGATGGCGGCCGCCATGTCGGCCAGGGTCTGCTCCCAGGTCACCTTGACGCGCAAATCGCGCCCCCGGGCGATGTCGTCGGGGCCGTAGGCGATATCGATGCCGCGCTCCGCCCGGTCGAACAGGGCCGGGCAGATCGCCAGATAGCCGTCGGCGGCGAAGCCGTCGGTCATCCGGCGCATGTGGCGGTTGACGCCGAAAATCTCCTGGATCACCACGATGCCGCCCCTGGGCTTGCCCTCCGGGTCGGCGCGATAGGCGGCCAGCGTGAAGCCGTCCTTGGTCGTCAACTTGATGTCCATAGTCCCGTTTCCCCCGTTTCCGGGTGACAGGTTTAGCCGGACCCGGCACGGCTGGCAAAGGGGGTCTGCCGGTCTTGGCAAATCCGGGTTTATGGCCCACAAATCCCGCCCATGAACGACGCCAAGAAACACGAGCCGGCCGACACCCTCGAACGCATGCTGGCGGTAGCGTCCGACGCCCGCGCCAATGCGCACGCGCCCTATTCGAATTTCAAGGTGGGCGCCTGCCTGCGCGGCGATAGCGGCCGGCTGTTCGGCGGCTGCAACGTCGAGAACGCGGCCTATCCGATGGGCCAATGCGCCGAGGCCACGGCCCTGGGCGCGCTGATCGCCGCCGGCGACAAGCGGGTGCTGGAATGCCTGGTCGTGGCCGAGGGCGGGCGCCTCACCACGCCCTGCGGCGGCTGCCGTCAGCGCTTGAGCGAATTCGCCGGGCCGGAGCTCAAGGTGCATGTCTGCGATCCGGGCGGCCCGCGCTGGAGCGTGACGCTGGGCGAGCTTTTGCCGCATTCCTTCGGCCGCGACCACCTGGACCGATAGCGAATGCTCCTGCCGCAGGAAATCATCCGCAAGAAACGCGACGGCGGCGTGCTGAACGGCGACGAAATCCAGTTCATGGTGCGCGGCATCGTCGACGGCTCGATCGCCAAGGCGCAGATCGGCGCCTTCGCCATGGCGATCTTCTTTCGCGGCCTGTCGATGGCCGAGCGTGTGGCCCTGACCATGGCGATGGCCAAATCCGGCCGCACCTTGGACTGGAAGCCCCTGAAGCTGCCGGGTCCGGTGCTCGACAAGCATTCCTCCGGCGGCGTCGGCGACAAGGTGAGCCTGATCCTCGCGCCGATCGTCGCGGCCTGCGGCGGTTTCGTGCCGATGATCTCGGGCCGCGGCCTGGGGCATACCGGCGGCACGCTCGACAAGCTCGACAGCATCCCCGGCTACGTCTCGCGGCCCGACATCGCGCTGTTCCAGCGCACGGTGCGCGAGGCGGGCTGCGCCATCGTCGGCCAGACCGACGACCTGGCCCCGGCCGACCGGCGGCTCTATGCGATCCGCGACGTGACCGCGACGGTGGAGTCGATCCCGCTCATCACCGCCTCGATCCTGGCGAAGAAAATCGCCGCCGGCCTCGACGGCCTGGTGATGGACGTGAAGTTCGGCTCGGGCGCCTTCATGCCGCAATACGAAGTGGCCGAGGCGCTGGCGCAGAGCATCGCCACGGTGGCGCGCGGCGCGGGGCTGCACAGCATGGCCGTGCTGACCGACATGAACCAGGTGCTGGGGCGCACCGCCGGCCACACGCTCGAGGTCGCGGAATCGATCGAGATGTTGAAAGCGGGCGAGGGCGAGGAGCGCCTCTATACCGTCACGCGCGCGCTGGCGGCCGAAATGCTGCTGCTGGGCCATCTGGCGAAAGACCTGGACGAGGCGAAGGCCAAGGTGAAGAAGGCGCTGACCTCGGGCGAAGCGGCGGAGAAATTCCAAAAGATGGTCGCCGCCCTGGGCGGGCCCAAGGACATCGTCGAGAATTACGGCAAGTATCTGGCGAAAGCCGGCGTGGTGCGCCCGGTGCCGCCGGCAACGCCTGGCTTCGTGCAGTCGATGGACGTGCGCGCGGTCGGCCTGGTCGTGCTGTCGCTCGGCGGCGGCAGGCGCAAGGCCGAGGACCATATCGATTTCGCCGTGGGCCTCGGCGACGTGGCGGGCGTGGGCGAGCGCGTGGGCAAGGACCGACCGATGGCCGTGGTCCACGCGCGCAACGAAGACGACGCGCGCATGGCGATCGCCGATCTGCAGACCGCGATGCGCGTGGCGGAAGACCCGCTGCCGCCCTCGCCGGTCGTAAGGGCGCGGATTTCGGGATAAAATCCAGCCATGCCCCGCGCCTTCATCTTGGTAATGGATTCCTTCGGCGTCGGTTCGGCGCCGGACGCGGCGCGTTTCGGCGATTCGGGTGCCGACACGCATGGCCATATCCGTGCGGCTTGCGCTTCGGGCGGGGCCGACAAGCCGGGCCTGCGCCAGGGGCCGTTGCAGGTGCCGGTCCTCGACCGCATGGGCCTCGCTGCCTGCGCCGCGCTGGCCACGACCGGCAAAGCGGGACACGCGCCACGGGGATGTTTCGGCGCGGCGGCGGAGCTCAGCAAGGGCAAGGACACGCCCAGCGGCCATTGGGAAATGGCTGGGGTGCCGGTGATGGACGACTGGGGCTATTTCCCGCGCACCGATCCCTGTTTTCCGAAGGAGCTGACCGATGCGCTTGTGGAGCGCGCCGGGCTGCCGGGCCTGCTGGGCAACTGCCACGCCTCGGGCACCGAGATTCTCGAACGCCTGGGCGAGGAACATATCCGCACCGGCAAGCCGATCGTCTACACCTCGGCCGACAGCGTGTTCCAGATCGCCGCGCATGAAACCCATTTCGGGCTGGAGCGGCTCTATCGCATCTGCACCATCGCGCGCAAGCTGGTGGACCGCTGGAACATCGGCCGGGTGATCGCGCGGCCGTTCCTCGGCGACAAGCCGGGCGAGTTCAAGCGCACCGGCAACCGGCACGACTATGCCACCCCTCCGCCCGAGCCGACCTTGCTGGACTATCTGCAAAAAGCGGGCAGGGAGGTGGTGTCGATCGGCAAGGTCGCCGACATTTTCGCCAACCAGGGCATCACCAAACAGGTGAAGGCCGACGGCAACATGGCGCTGATGGACGCGACGCTGAAGGAGGCCGCCTCGGCCCCCGACGGCGCGCTGGTGTTCGCCAACTTCGTCGATTTCGACACGCTGTTCGGCCATAGGCGGGACATCGCGGGGTACGCCGCGGCGCTGGAGGCGTTCGACCGCCGTTTGCCCGAGCTCGAGCGTGCGCTGAAACCCGGCGACCTGGCGGTGATCACCGCCGATCACGGCTGCGATCCCACCTGGACAGGCACCGACCATACGCGGGAATTCGTGCCGGTCCTGGCATTTGGGCCGGCCGCCAAGCCCGGCGCCATCGGCCGGCGCGACAGTTTCGCGGATATCGGGCAGACGCTGGCGCGGCATCTCGGCCTGCCGCCCCTGAAACACGGCAAGGCGTTCTAGCGCCGGTCAGGCCGGCTTGTTGCCGCCGTCGTCCAGATGCTTGCCGTCCAAACCCTTCTTGTCGCGCTCGGAATCGAACCGATTCGCGGTTTTTTCGGCGGAATTGCGCCCGTACTGCACGCGATGCTCCGCCGCCACGCGCTCGGCGCTGACGCGAGCCTTGCGTTTGCGGAAGGAATTCAGGTTTACGAGGTCGCCCATCGTTGCAAACCGTCCTTGGCGTCCACCCCTTTATAGCTTAGCGCAAATGCCGTAGGGTTCAACTATCGGCGATGACCGGATAAACGGTCGCGGGCCCGCAAAATGCGGTAAACTACGCAAAGCGGGTTGGGGGGCGCCGCAGGAAAGGCGTGCGTGCCTGGGCTGCCAGCCGGCCCCCGGGCGCTGCCGTCGAACGGGACGGAGCGATAGACATGCGTAAATTGCTGTATGGGCTGATCGGCATCGTGGTGCTGGCCGTCGCGGCCGTGTTCATCCTGCCCAGCCTGATCGACCTGCGCGCCCTGGTTCAGCCGGTGCTGCAATCGGTGAAGGAACAGACCGGCCGCGAGGTCCGCATCGGCGCGGTCGGGCTGTCGCTGCTGCCGCCCTCGGCGACCATCGGCGAGCTTACCGTCGCCAACATTCCCGGCGCCGCCAATCCCGACATGATCAAGGTGAAATCGGTCCAGGTGCAGATAGCGCTGCTGGCGCTGTTGTCCGGCCGGGTGGAAGTCTCCAGCATCGCCATTTCCGACCCGGTGATCGCGATCGAAACGCTGAAGGACGGCCGCTCCAGCCTGGATTTCCCCAAGGGCGGGGCCGCCGCCTCGGGCAAGCAGACCGACGTGAAACTGGAGCAGGTGACGGTCAAGAACGGCCTGGTGATCCTGCGCGACGCCGCGGGCGGCGAGCGGCGCATCGAGGCGCTCGACGCCACCGCCTCGGCCGATTCGCTGTCCGGCCCGTTCCGCGTCAAAGGCTCGGCCAAGGCCGCGGGCGTACCGGTGACGCTCGATGTCGCCACCAGCCGCCTGGAGCCCGGCAAGCCGGGCATGTTCAACATCACGCTCGACGGCGCGGGCGCGCGCGCGCAGTTCCAGGGCACGGTCACGCAGCCGGCCAATCCCGGCCCCAACGCCGAGCCCTCGATCGCCGGCAAGTTCGCGCTTACCGCCGCCAATCTGTCCGCCTTCGCCGATCAGGTGAACGCGGGCGGCGGGGCGCTGCCGCCCTTGGCCGCGCAGGCCTTTTCGATGGAAGGAAACGTAAAGGGCACGCCCAGCCAGATTTCGGTGCCGGATATCGTCGTGACCCTGGGCGACATGCGCGGCGCGGGCGCTTTCGCGCTGGGAACCGGCCAGCGCACGGCCATCCAATTGGCGCTCAACCTGGGGCGCATCGATCTCGACAAGCTTTTGGCCCAGGCAGCAGCACCGCCACCGGCCGCGTCTGCCGCCAAGGCAGCACCCACACCGCCCGCCGCCGCCGCTTCGGGGCCGGCGATACCGGCCAACTTGGTCGCCGCGATCGATATCGGCATCGAGGCGATCGCCTATCGCGGCCAGGCAATGCAGCAGGCCAGGCTGACGCTGGAAGTGGTCAACGGCGTGGCGACGGTGAAGCAGCTCGGCGCGCGCCTGCCCGCCGGGTCCAGCGTTCTGGTCGCCAACCTGCCGCTGCCGCTCGGCGGCCAGGCGCCGGCGATTCCCGACGGGAGGGTCGAGGCGCATTCCGACAATCTGCGCGGTCTGCTGGAATGGCTGGGCATCGATCTGCCGTCGATTCCCGCGGGGCGCGTGGGGCGTTTCGACCTCAAAGCCTCAGTACGCAGCGACGGCAAGACGGTGCAGATCGTCAATCTGGATTCGACGCTCGATTCCTCGCGGCTGACAGGTGGCGTGTCGATGGCCTGGCAGGGACGGCCGGGCTTCGGCGTGCGCGCCAATCTCGACCGCATCAATCTCGACGCCTATCTGCCGCCGGCTTCGGCCAAGGCTAGGCCGGTCGCCGTGCCCGCTGCCGCACCCGGAAATCCGTTGCAGGCGCTGGAGAGCTTCGACCTCAACCTGATCGCCGAGATCGGCACGCTCACCTACCGCGAAACGCCGATCCAGGGCGTGAAGCTGGCGATGGATCTGGTGGGCGGCAGGCTCGACGTGAAGGAGTTGAGCGCGCGCGACCTGGCCGGCGCCCAGGCCGAGTTGAAGCTGACGGCCGACAAGCTCGCCACCAATCCCGCCTTCTCCACCGCCTATGGCCTGCGCGCGCCCGATGCGCGCCGCCTGATCAAGTTCATGAGCGGCACGGAAGCGCCGCCCTCCGCGGGCGCGGCGGGGGCGCTCAGCATCACCGGCACGGCCACCGGTACGCGCGACGCGCTGAAGATCGACACGGCGATGCAAGGCCTGGGCGGCCAGGCGAAGATCGCCGGATCGCTGGCGCAATTGACGCAAGCCGCGCCGAAAGTCGATTTGGGCATCGACGCGTCGTTCCCGGAACTCAGCCCCGTGCTGCTGGCGTTCGCCGGCGGGGCCGCCAAGCACGGCCAGCAGAAGCTGGGGCCGGTGTCGATGAAATCGCATCTCGTCAACACCGGGCCGGATTCGATCGCGCTACGCCAGACCGAGTTGCGCGCCTTCGGCGGCGTGATGACGATGGACGGCACGATCGGCAAACTTTTGACGCCCGAGCCGTCGGTCGATCTGTCGATGAGCCTGAACCTGCCGAGCCTCAGGCCGCTGTTGACCGCCTTCAATCCCGATCCGCAGCTGATGGCCACAGCCGACCAGCTCGGCGCGCTCAGCTTCGCCGGCAAGGCCGTGGGCAGCTCCAAGAAGATGACGCTGCGCGACGCGGCGATGAACGGCCTGGGCGGGTCGGTGAAGCTGAACGGCGACATTCTCGATGCCGGCGCGCGTTACGACCTCAACGCCGACATCCAGAATTTCAGCGTCGGGCCGCTGCTGGCCGCCTTGCCCGGGCCGGTGATAACCGCCCAGGGCGCCAAGCAGCTTGGCCCGGTGACCGGCAAGGTCGCGATCAAGGGCGCGCTCGACAATTTGTCGGTCAATATGCAGAACCTGGCGATGCGCGGCTTCGGCGGCACGATGGCGCTGAACGGTGGCATCACCGACGCGGCCGACCCGACGCGCAAGCTGGACCTGACCTTCGACATCGACAAGGTGGAGTTGGGCCAGATGATGGCGGCGTTCCCGGCGGCGGGCGCGTCGCCGGCGCTGGCCGCGGGCCTGAAGACCGCGACCATCAAGGGCGCGGTGAAAGGCGCGGGCGCGTCGCCCTCGCTGACCCTCAATCCCGCCACGATCCAGGCCTTCGGCGGCACCATCGCGGTCAACGGCACGGTGACCGACGCTTCCTCGCCCGCCGCGAAATACGACCTGACCGCCAGCGCCAACGTGCCCAGCCTCTATCAGCTGCTCAGCGCCTTCTACCGGCCGGCGTTGCAGATGACCGGGCCGCTGGCGTTCAACAACGTGAAGCTGACGGGCGACGGCAAGCGCGTGCAGATCGCCAACCTTGTGGGCACGCTGGGGCCGATCGGCGTCAGCGCGCAAGGGTTCTTCGCGCTCGACGGCCCGCGGCCGAAAATCGACATGGAGATCAAGACCTCGGGCGACATCCTGGTCGATGCGTTCCTGCCCGCCGATCCGAACAAGAGGGCGGAGATCGAGCCCTATTGGCGCATGTTGTTCCCCGATCTGCTGCCGGCCGCCGACGAGCGCGGCATCCAATTGGCGCAGACGCAACAGCAGTCCCCGCAGAACACCCTGCAGCAACTGCTGAATCCCCGGCCGCCGGCGCAACAGACCGCACCGGCGCAACAAGCGCAGCCCGCGGCGCCCGCGGCGGCGCCCTATCAGCCCGTGCAGATCGCCGCCCCGCCGCCTGCCGGTTCGCCGCCGCATGCCCGCTGGTCGCGGCAGCCTTACAACCTCGAGCCGCTGAAGGCGTACGACGCCAATATCCGGCTGGGCGGGATTCAGTCGGTTCATGTCGCCAAATACGCGGCGAGCAACCTTACCGGCGTCGTGACCATCAACAACGGCGTTTTGACGGTCAATCAGATCGGCGGGCAGTTGTTCGGCGGGCAGCTTTCGGGCGACATCACGCTGAACGCCAACAACGTGCCGCAGGGGGCCATCAACCTGATCGTCAACCGCGCCAGCGTCGACGACTTGATGTCCGCCGTGGCGAACAACAAGCATGTCGGCGGGTGGCTGTCGACCAATTCGAAGTTCCAGTTCTACGGCCGCAGCCAGGCCGACTGGGTCTACACCATGACCGGCGGCGCCACGCTGCAAGGCGAGGTCAAGGCGAAGATTTCGCAGGAACAGCGGATGCTCGTCGGAATCGTGCAGGGATCGGGCGGCCTTTTGGGCGGCGGCGTGGACACGCTGTCGCAGACGCTGACCCAGACCACCGGCGACATGTCGAGCGGCCTGATCGGCGCGCTCAGCATGGTCGGGCTGCTGATGGTCGACGAACCGGGCAAGGTGTCGGGCGCGCTCGACGTCAAGAACGGCTTGATGACGGAACGCGACTTGCAGATCGTCAACAGCCAGGTGCTGCTGACGACGGCGGGTTGGGCCAGCCTGCCGGTCTACACGCAGGACCTCGCGGTGGAGGCATATAAGCGCCAGGCGGCGGTGGCCGGCCAGCAGCCCCGGCCCTATATCGGCATTCAGATGCGCGGGCCTCTCGACCAGCCGAACCGGCGCTTCTATGGCGAGCGCTTGCAGCAAGGCGTTTCCGCATCGCCGGGCGGGGGGCTGCTTGACACTCTCAAGGGCAAGATACCCGGCACGGCGCAACCCGCGCCCACGGGAACGACGGCACCCGCGCCGGCCGCCAAGCCCAGCACGACGGACCAGATCAAGGGAGTCATCGATCTGTTCAGCAAGCCGAAGCAGTAGCGGCGGGTCACGCGCCCTTTACTTGCTCCAGTACATAGACGCGCAGCGCGCTCGATAGGTTGGCGCCGCGGGGAATCCCCGGGCCGCGCGGGTTGGCGCGATCGGCCTCGTCGATCAACCGGGCCAGCGACAGCCCCCGGCGTCCGGCGATCGCGCGCAATTCGTCCCAGAACGCCTGTTCCAGCGACACGCTGGTGCGGTGCCCGGCGATGGTGACCGAGCGCTTGCGGATCGCGCGACCGGCGGCCCGGCCGGTCAAGGCTTCTTGCCGCCGGGCTTCGGCCCCAGCATTTTCCTGGGGTCCACCAGGCGGTCGAACTCCTCGCCCGTGAGCAGCTTCAATTGCAGCGCCGCCTCGCGCAGCGTCAGGTTCTTTTCATGCGCTAGCTTGGCCACCTTGGCGGCGTTGTCGTAGCCGATGCGCGGGTTCAAGGCCGTCACCAGCATCAGCGAGCGTTGCACCAGCTCGCCGATGCGCGCTTTGTCCGGCTCGATGCCCTGGACGCAATGCTCGGTGAAGCTCTGGGCCGCGTCGGCCAGAAGCCGGATCGAGCGCAGCACGTTGTCCACGATCATCGGCTTGAACACGTTGAGCTCGAAATGCCCCTGCGATCCGGCTACGGTGACGGCCACGTGGTTGCCCATCACCTGGGCGCACACCATCGTCATCGCCTCGGCCTGGGTCGGGTTCACCTTGCCCGGCATGATCGAGCTGCCCGGTTCGTTCTCCGGCAGGCGCAATTCGCCCAGGCCCGACCTGGGCCCCGAGCCCATCAACCTGATGTCGCTGGCGATCTTGAAGCAGGCCACGGCGGCGGCGTTGAGTTCGCCGGACAACGACACCAGGTCGTCGTGCGCCGCCAGGCCGTAGAACTTGTTCGCCGCCGCGGTGAAGGGCAGGCCGGTCAGCGTCGCGACTTCCCTGGCGAAGGCCGTGTCGAAGCCCTGGGGTGCGTTCAGCCCCGTGCCCACGGCGGTGCCGCCCTGCGCCAACGGGTAGAGGCGGTGCGTGGCGGTCGCGATGCGTTCCGCCGCCGCCTGCACCTGCGCGGCATAGCCCGAGAACTCCTGGCCCAGGGTCAGGGGCGTCGCGTCCATCAAATGCGTGCGGCCGATCTTCACGATATCGGCGAACGCGTGCGCCTTGGCGTCCAGCACAGCGCCCAGTCCGCCGAGGGAAGGCAACAGCCGGTCGTTGACCGCTCTGGCCGCGGCGATGTGCATGACGCTGGGGAAGCTGTCGTTCGACGACTGGCTGAGGTTCACGTGGTCGTTGGGATGCACCGGCTTCTTGTCGCCGCGCCTGCCACCCAGCATTTCGTTGGCGCGGTTGGCGATCACCTCGTTGGCGTTCATGTTGGACTGGGTGCCCGATCCGGTCTGCCACACCACCAGCGGGAAATGCTCGTCGAGCTTGCCGTCGGCTACTTCCTTGGCCGCGGCGGCGATCGTCTCGCCGAGCTTGGGGTCGAGCACCCCCAGCGCCATGTTGGCGCGCGCGGCGGCCAGTTTCTGCAGGCCCATCGCGTGGACGATCTCGGCCGGCATGGGTTCGGGGCCGATGCGGAAATTGCGGCGCGAGCGTTCGGTCTGCGCGCCCCACAGCCGGTCTTCCGGCACGTCCACAGGGCCCAGGGAATCGGTTTCGATGCGGGTCTTGGCCATGCCGCGATTGTAACGCGGGGCGGCCTTTCAGCCTAACTGGGGCAGATATACCCGGCGCCGCTGGGGTTCTTGAAGCAGCCCACCGATTCGGGCAGCAGCCACTTGGGTAGGGCCAGAACCGCCTCGGGGAACAGCACGGTGAAGGCGATGGTGATCAGGAACACGACATAGAGCGGCAACGAGCGCACCAGCGCCTTGCCGAACGGCACACCGACGAATTTTGACGCGATCAGCAAGGCCAGCCCATAAGGCGGCGTGATCAGGCCGAACACCAGGGTGGTGATGATCACCACGCCCATATGCACCGAGTTGATGTCGCCGAGCTGGGTCAGCTTGAGGATAATCGGCATGAAGATGATGATCGCCGGCACGGCGTCGACGAAATCGCCCACAACGATGAACAGCAGCACCAGCAGGAACATGATCATCCGGCCGTCGGTGCCGGCGTAGGTCGCGATGCTGTCGGCCACGATGTCGGGCCCGCGCAAATACGCCAGCATCCAGCCGAAGCACGAAGCACCGGCCACCAGCGCCAGCGGCAGCGAATAGAGCATGCCGGTATAGATGAAGTCGCCGGGCAGGTTGCGGATATGGGTCGGACGCAGGACCGGAATCAGGACGATCAGGATATAGACCGCCGCCATCATGCCGGCCTCCGTGGGCGTAAACCATCCCGTCAGGATGCCGCCCATGATGATCACCGGGATCACCATCGGCAGGGCCGATCCACGCGCCGCGGCGAAGAATTCAACGGCGGAGGCGCGCTTCTTCAGGTGCCCCGCCGGTCCGAAGAAATAGCTGTAGATCATGAGGCCGGCGCCGATCATAACCCCCGGCACGACGCCCGCCAGAAACAGCCCGCCGATCGACACGTTGCCGGTGGCGCCATACACCACCGCCATGATCGAGGGCGGGATCAAATTGGCGATCGTGGAGGCCGAGGCGATCAGCGCCGCGGTGAAGGCGCGGTCGTATTTCTCCTTGTCCATCTCGGGCGCGACGGTGCGGCATAAGACCGCGACGTCCGCGGCGGACGAACCGGAAATGCCGGCGAAGAACATGCTGAACAGGGTGACGACCTGCGCCAAGCCGCCGCGCATGTGGCCCACCATCACCTGCGCCAGGCGGATCAGGCGCTGCGTCACATCGGACGAGGACATCAACTCGCCGACCAAGAGGAAGAACGGAATCGCCAGCAGCGTTTCGGCGTCGATGCCGTGAAACATCTGGCCGATCATCGACTGGTAGCTGATCGGCGTGAACGCCGTCGCCACCAGCACGCCGGCCATGATGGAAAACGCCACCGGCACGCCCATGTACCCGAGGCCCAGGAACAGGCTCGCCATGATCAGCAGGATGGGGCCGGTGCTGCTCATTCGGTGGGCTCCGCCAGAAACTCGTCGTCTTCAGGCCCCTCGTAGCCGTTGTTCCAGCCATTGACGATCTGCTCGACGCAGAACAGCATTATCAACACGCCTGAGATCGGCACGATGCCGGTATAGACCGTCAAGGGAATCAGCCAGGGCTGGCGGAAACTACCCAGGTCGAGCATGGCGTTCTTGAAGCCGAACCAGACCATGAATGCCGCCACCAGCAGCACGACCACCCGGTTGGCGGTTTCGATCGCCAGGCGCCTGGTTCCGGTCATGCGTTTGGTGATTTCCGCCAGGTAGATATGGTCGTGGCGGCGGATCGCCACCGCCATGCCGATGAAGACGCCCCAGGCGAAAAAGGCGGTGGTCGCCTGCTGCAACCACAGCCAGGGCGACTGCAGCGTGCGCGTGACGACGTCGCTGAACGCGCACAGCGTGAATCCACCGAGGCACACGCCGCACAGGATCATCAGTCCAGCCTCGAGCGGGTCGAGTTGCTTCCATTTCAAGTGGCGGTGACGCTGGATCACCAGCGCCTTGTTCGCGGCGAAGTCGGTAACGGCGGCCACAGGCGTCTCCCCCTAGTCGCAGCGGGGCGGCGGCGCTGGCGCGCCGCCGCCCCGTGGTCTTACGGAATGTTGTTATTTAACTTTGCGAACGAGGTCGAGGATCTTGACCGCGTGGGGGCCGAGTTCTTTCGCCAGGCTGTCCTGGATCGGCGCCGCGGCCTTCTGGAAGCCTTCCTTGTTGACCTTTTCGACCACCTTGACGCCGATCTTCTTCAGCTTCAGCGCCGAATCCGCCTCGAGTTTCAGCGCCAGCGCCGGCTCGCGCTTGGAGATTTCGTCGGCGGCTTCCTGGACCCACTTCTTCTCCTGGTCGGTAAAGGCGTTCCAGGTCTTGTCGCTGACCCACAGGCAGTTGTTGTTGGCCTCGTGTTGCGTGAAGCTCAACACCGGCGCCACTTCATAGTGCTTGTTCTGCTCGTACACGTTGACGCCGTTTTCGGCGAAATTCACCACGCCGGTCTGCAGCGAGATGTAAACCTCGCCGAAGGGCATGTGCACGGTCTGCGTGCCATAGGCAGGGAAATGCGTGTCTTCGGTCTTGGTCGCCTGCACGCGCACTTTCTGACCCTTGAGGTCTTCGACCTTGGTGATTTCCTTCTTGCCGTACATATTGCGGAAGCCCATGGTCAAAAGAGCGATCACTTGTCCGCCCTTCACCGAGTCCTTGATCATGGCCTTGAAGGCCTCGGACACTTCCTTGTTCGCCAGCGACTTCGACAGATGGTCTTCGTCGCGGAAGATGAAGTGCAGCGAGAACACGCCGGCTTGCGGCGCGATGCTCGAGGCATTCGCGGTCGAGGTGATCACGAAGTCGATGTCGCCCGCGCGCATCTTCTGCAGGGTCTGCGGTTCGGTTCCCAGCTGCGCGCCCGGGAACTGGTTGATGCCCATCTTCCCGCCGCTCAACTGGGTCAGCTTATCGTCGAAGATTTTCGCCGCGATGCCGTAGGCGGTCGTGTTCGGCTGGTCGTAGGCGAAGCTGTACTTCTTCTGCGCCGCCGCGTCGTTGGGCAGCATGACCGCCGCGACGCCGAGCGCCAGCGCGGCCAGGCTGAATTGTTTCAGGGTTCTGGTCATTAGAACGTTCCTCCCATTGATCGTTTTATTGTCAGTCAAATCCCCATGCATCGTCGCCCAACCCGGGGTATGGCGTCAAGCCAAGTAACCGCCCGGTTACAAAGGTTTTCAGGTGGGGCGGGGTGGGGTGTTCCCGGGTCCGGCCGGAGTGCGAAACCGTGCCCAATATTATTGCAACACGCGAAACGGCAGGCGCGCCGCGGCCCGGTCGCCGGCGATGCGGTCGCGCACCGCGATCTCCAGGGTATAACTGCCGGGCGGCAGGTCGAGGAACGGCAGGACGACCTCGACCGCCAATTCGGCATTGGCCTGGCGGCTGGTCAGCTCGACCTCTTTCACCGCGCGGTCGGCCGTCACCTGCTTGCCGTCGGCGCTAAGGATCGCGTAATCGCAGGCCAGCGACACCCGGTAGAAATCGCCCTCGCGCTTGTGGTCGAACCCCGCGGGCTCGACATACACGCGCATGGCCTCGTGGCGCGTGAAGCTGCCATGCGGGCGCGGGTCGTACTGGCCGTAGCCGCGCAAGGGCCCGCCGATGAACGCGGCGGCGGTCAGGAACAGCGGGGTTTGCGCCGCCAGGCCGGGCAGGGCGTTGGATAGGCCGAGATAGACATCCACGGGCTTGCCGGCGGCCAGGTCGGCCCGGGCCTTGTCCAAAGCCGCCGCGGTATCTTGCGCATGCACGGAAAAAGAAAACGCGGCCGGCGCGACGGCCAGCAAAGCCGCCGCGATGGCCCGCGCGGCATTCACCCCTGAGCGACCAGCTTGCGGCCCGCGTCGGTGAGCTTGCACACCAGCCAATCCGGCTTCATCGGGTTGGCGAACCACGGCGCGGCCCAGCCCTGTTCGATGCAGGCGCGGATCGTGCGGTCGCCCACGCGCTTGCCGTCCTGGTCGAACAGCGGCAGCTTGCCGCCGGGCTGGTCCACCCCGCGCTTCAGCCAGTCGCGCTGCGCCTGGCTCGGCCGGCCGGTTGCGTGATCCTCGACGTCGACGATGGCGGCGTTGCGCGCCGTCGCAAGTTTGGCGATTGCCATGGCAGTTCCCCCGAACCCCTGACCTCGGCGGACATGGTAGCGTGATCGCGCGCCCGAGCCAACTGCTGGAGCGTTAATTTCGGTGGAAAATCCGAGGGTTAATTTAACCATGAGCGATCACAAGGACGCGCCGCGCTTCATCTATATCACCGCCTCCTCGCGCGACGAGGCGCTGAAGATCGGCCGCGCGCTGGTTTCCGAGCGGCTCGCGGCCTTGGCCAACGCGCTGCCCGGCGCGCATTCGGTCTATTGGTGGCAGGGCCGGATGGTAGAGGCGGATGAATGCGTGCTGGTGGCCAAGACGCGCGCAGGGCTGGTGGACCGGCTGATCGGTCGCGTCCGCGCGCTGCACAGCTATACTTGCCCGGGGATCGTGGCGTTGCCGATACTCGAAGGAAACCCGGATTACCTCGCCTGGATCGCCGCCGAAACCAAGGAGACGCCATGACCGCGACCACGCCCCAGCCGATCTTCCCGATCACCTACCTGACGACGATTCTGTTCGACCACGGCGCGGTGCGCCATCTCGCGGCCGAGATGAAGGCCGTGGGCATCGCGCGGCCGCTCTTGGTGACCGACCGCGGCGTGGTGGCCGCCGGCGTCGCGGGCCGTGTGCTGGAAACCATCCCGCAGTCGAACTCGATCCCCCGGTTCGAGGACACGCCCAGCAACCCGACCGAAGAGGCGGTGCTGAAGGCGCTGGAAATCTACCGGCGCGAAAAATGCGACGGGCTGGTGGCCGTGGGCGGCGGCTCGTCGATGGACCTTGCCAAGGCGGTAGCGATTTTGGCGACGCATGGCGGCAAGCTCGCCGACTACATGCTGGCGCTGGGCGGCATGCCCAAGATCACGGCAGCCGTGGCGCCGGTGATCGCCGTGCCCACAACCGCGGGCACCGGCAGCGAAGTGGGGCGCGGCGCGATGGTGACGCTCAGCGACGGGCGCAAGCTCGGCCTGATCTCCCCGCATCTGATCCCCCGGCGCGCGATCTGCGATCCCGAGCTGACATTGGGCCTGCCGCCGCTGCTTACCGCCGCCACCGGCATGGACGCGATGGCGCATTGCGTCGAGACCTTCATCTCGCCGCGCATCAACCCGCCGGCCGAGGCGATCGCGCTGGACGGCGCGGAGCGCGCCGCGCGCTGGATCGAGACGGCGACTGTGGACGGCAAGAACCGCGACGCGCGCTGGAACATGATGATGGCGTCGATGGAGGGCGCCATGTGCTTCCAGAAGGGGCTGGGGGCGGTGCACGGCATGTCGCACCCCCTGGGCGCGATGAAGGAACTCAACCTGCATCACGGCACGCTCAACGCCGTGGTCATGCCGGCGGTGCTTACGTTCAACGAAGGCCATGTCGGCGATAAATACGCGCGGCTGCGCCAGCGGTTGGGATTGCCCGCGGGCTACGACCTGCCGAAATATTTCAAGGACCTCAACGCGCGCCTCAAGCTGCCGCCGAGCCTGAAGGCGATGGGCGTTAGGGAATCGATGATCCCCGCGCTCAGCGACGCGGCGATGAAGGACCACTGCACCCTCACCAACCCCAGGCCCCTGGACAGGGCGGCGTATGAGGCACTGTTTCGCGCTGCGATGAACTGAGAAGCTCCTCACCCTGAGGAGCCCGCCGCCTCGTCCTTCGAGACGGCCACTTTGTGGCCTCCTCAGGATGAGGTGGCGGGCGTCTCGAAGGGCGCGCCGCGCTGGCTTAGGCTGTCCGGGCGCATAAGACCCATACCGGCCGCGCCGTGGCGGCTGGGCGGGTTTCGGCGTATTTTCCCCGGACCATGAATACCCTCGAATCAACCCTCTCGCGCCGCAACGCCGGCTTGTCGCTGGGCTTCTCCTGCGTCGGCCACGCCTATTCCCACATCTTCACCATGCTCTACCTCACCGTAGTGCTGGTGCTGGAGCGCGAATGGGGCATGGGCTATGCCGAGCTGCTGCGGCTGTCGACCCTGGGCGCGCTGCTGTTCGGCGCGGCCGCGCTGCCGATGGGCTGGCTCGGCGACCGCTGGAGCGCGGTCGGCATGATGATCGTCTTCTTTCTCGGCACCGGCGCCGCGTCGATCGCCACGGGCTTCGCGCGCGACCCGGTGGAGATGATGCTGGGTCTGGCCGCGATCGGGCTCGCTGCCTCGATCTACCATCCCGTCGGCATCGCCTGGCTGGTGCGCAATGCTGCTCAGCGCGGCAAGGCGCTGGGCTTCAACGGGTTCTTCGGCAGCCTCGGCGTCGCATTCGCCTCGGCGATCGCGGGCGTGCTGACCGACCTCGTGTCGTGGCGCGCGGCGTTCATCGTGCCGGGCGTGGTCTGCGTGCTGACGGGCCTGGCGCTGTGGGCGTGCTGGCAGGCGGGGTGGGTGAGCGAGCGCAAGGGCGACCGCGTGGATGAGAAATCCGCCTCGCGCGGCGACATGGTGCGCGCGTTTTTCGTGCTGTCGCTGACCATGCTGCTGCTGGGCCTGATCGGCACGGCCATGTCGACGGCCATGCCCAAGCTGTTCGCGCAGCGCCTGGACGGGCTTGTCTCGGGCACGTCGGGCGTCGGCACGCTGGTGATGGCGGTCTACCTGTTCAGCGCCTTTTCGCAATTGGCGGGCGGGCATATCGCCGACCGCTTCTCTCCCAAGGCGGTCTACATTCTGATGTCCGCGGCGCAACTGCCTGTGATGATGCTGGCCGCGGTGCTCGCCGGCCCCGCCCTGGTGCCGGTGATGGCCGTGGCGGCGGCGCTCAACACCATGTCGATTCCGTCGGAAAGCTCGCTTCTGGCGCGTTTCTCGCCCAGCAAGCATCGTAGCCTTGCCTTCGGCGCCAAGTTCGTGATCGCACTTGGCATCGGGCCGGTCGCGATCATGCTGGTGGCATGGATCGAGCAGGCGACCGGCGAGCTGATGCTGCTTCTGGCCCTGCTCGGCATATTCGGCGGCTTGCTGGCGCTGATCGCGCTGTTGCTGCCGTCCGACCGCGCGGGGCAACGGGAATCCGCCACCGCCGCGGTTCCCGCCGAATAATTGAAACGCCGGCCGCGTTCAGCCTAGATATTGACCAAAGGCCTGTAAAACTTAACTTTGTATTAACGCTGGCGTCTTAGCCTTGCACTTTAGGCTTATGTGCCATGCGCCCGCTCGATGGGTGGCCTGGCAAGGCAAAAGGACGCCAGCATGTCAGCGACTGTAGGCATTTCACCCCCTCGTCGCGTGCGCGAAGCCGCCACGGATTTGAGCATCGCAACGCGTTTGTGGTCGACGTTCGCGATCGCGACGGCGACGATCGTCGTGGTGTTCGGCCTGGTCATTGCCAGCATCATGTGGACCAACCAGATAAACGACCAGGCGCAACGGGCCGACGAAGCTGTGTCGCTGCTGATCCGCTTGCAGAACGCGATCAAAAGCGCCGAAAGCAGCCAGCGCGGCTATCTGCTCACCGGCAGCGAAAACGCCGCCGCGCAGTTCGAGGCGGCCGTGGCCGATTACGAAGCCCGGCACGAGCGGCTCGGCGTGGTTCTCGGCCCGGATCCCGTGCATCGGGCGCGCTATGAACAGATCAAGTCCGAGGCCGCCGCCGCCTTCGAGCAGTTGCGCAAATCGATCGAGGAAGCGCGCGCCGCGGGCCCGCGCCGGGCCGTCGCCGGCAACGCGCCAGCTTCCAAGTACGACGATACGACCGCCACCGTATCCAGCTTCATCAAGATGATGATCAGCCAGGAAACCGAACGTCACGAGACGGAGGCGGCGGCCGTCGACGCGGCGGGCGTGAAGACGCTGGGCGTTCTCGCGGCCGGAACCCTGCTTGCGGCGCTGGTTCTCGGGACGCTTATTCTGCTGACCGTGCGGAAAGTCCGGCGCCAGCTTATGGAGCTGATCGACGGAACGCGCCATGTTAGAGATGGCGACCTGTCGCATCGGATCGTCGTGCGTAGCGAGGACGAAATCAGCCACCTGGCAGAGTCCTTCAACTTGATGGCGGAGGGGCTGTCGAACGCGAACAAGGATCGTCAGCGCGCCGAGCTGGAACTACAAGCGGCCAACCAGCAATTGGAAGCTCGCGGAAACGCGATTCAATCCCAAAGCCACGTGATCGAGATACTCGGCAAGATGGCTCACCGCCTGCAAAGCTGCTTGACCGCCGACGAGTTCGGCCAAGTCATCCAGCGTTTCGTGCCGCAGGTGCTGGGCGGCCGTCCGGGTGGGCTTTACATGCTGAGCAACTCGCGCGACGCCATCCGGCAGATGGCGACGTGGGGCGATCCGGTGGGGTTGTCGTCGACATTCCATTTGCGCGATTGCTGGGCGCTGCGGCGCGGCCAGGCGCATATCGTCGCCGACGCGGTGCATGAAGTTCCGTGCAGCCATGTGGACGACGCATGCGTCAGCGCCTATCGCTGCCTGCCGCTGGTGGCGCACGGCGACGTGGTCGGGCTGTTCTATATCGAGGACGGGCGCAAAGGGCGCGAGGCTGTGGCGTCTCAATTCGATTACCAGATCGACGACATGTTCATCGATACGGTGGTCGAAAACGTCGCGCTGGCTCTGGCGAACTTCCGCCTGCGCGAGACTTTGCGCGAACAATCGATCCGCGACCGGCTCACCGGACTGCTGAACCGCCGCTATCTCGACGAGGCGCTCGAGCTGGAATTCGCCCGCACCGAGCGCAGCGACAAGCCGATGTCGGTGGTAATGCTCGACCTCGACCATTTCAAGCGGTTCAACGATACGTTCGGCCACGACGGCGGCGACGCCGTGCTGCGCGAGTTCGCCCAGGTGCTCACGTCTTGCGTCCGCAAGGGCGACATCGCCTGCCGGTATGGCGGCGAAGAGTTCTGCCTGCTGTTGCCGGGCGCTGCCGGCGAAATGGCGCGCGAGCGTGCCGAGCAGATCCGCATCGCGGTAAGCAACCTGAAGCTGATGCATCTCGGGCGCCCGCTGGGTCCGGTCACGGTGTCCATCGGCGTCGCGGCGTTCCCTGAACACGCCCATACCGCGATCGACCTGATCCAAGCCGCGGATCACGCGCTCTACCGCGCCAAGACCGGCGGACGCGATCGCGTCGAAATGGCGTTGACTGCTTCAGACCTTACTCGGGCGGCCGACCCCATTCCCGAAGCTCGTCCGATTCTAACAGCGGCGGAATAATCAGAACGCCGGCGGCTCGACGCCCGATTTCTGCAACTGTTCGCGCAACGATGCTTTCAGGCGCGTCAGCCCTGCTTCGTCCCGCGCCTCGCAGCGCGCCACCAGCACCGCCTGGGTGTTCGACGCGCGCAACAGCCACCAGCCGTCGGCCGTCTTGACGCGCACCCCGTCGATGTCGTTGACGTCGGCTCTAGCGGCCTTAAGCCGATCGCGTACTTCGTCGGCCACCTTGAACTTGCGCTCCTCGGCGCAAGGGAAGCGCAGTTCGGGCGTGTTGATCACGCTGGGGAGGCTGTCGCGGAATTGCGCCAAGGTCTGGTCGCGCCGCGCCAGGATCGACAACAGGCGGATCGCCGCGTACAGCGCGTCGTCGAAGCCGTAATAGCGGTCGGCGAAAAAGATATGGCCGCTCATCTCGCCGGCCAGGGGCGCGCCGGTTTCCGCCATCTTCGATTTGATCAGCGAATGCCCAGTCCGGTACATCAGCGGCTTGCCGCCCAGGGATGCGATGCGGTCGAACAAGGTCTGGCTCGCCTTCACGTCGGCGATGATGGTCGCTCCGGGCTTGTCGGCCAGCACGTCCTCGGCGAATAGCGCCATGAACTGATCGCCCCACAGCACGCGGCCCTGGCCGTCGACCATGCCGATGCGGTCGGCGTCGCCGTCGAACGCCACGCCCACGTCGCAACCGTGCTTCAGCACCGCCTCTTTCAGGTGCTTCAGGTTCTTCTCCTCGGTCGGATCGGGGTGGTGGTTCGGGAACCGCCCGTCGATCTCGGTGAACAGCGTGTGGTGCGTGCCGGGCAGGCGCTTGGCCAGGGCCGCCACCGCTTCGCCGCCCGCGCCGTTGCCCGCGTCCCAGGCGACGGTCAGCTTCTTGCCGCCGCGATAATCCTGGCACAGGCGGTCGATATAGGTGTCGAAGACCTTGCGCTCCTCGACCTTGCCCGTGCCGGTTTCGAAATCCCCCGCCGCCGCCAACCTGCCCAGGGCCTGGATCTGCTCGCCATAGACCGGCGCCTTGCCGAGCACCATCTTGAAGCCGTTATGATCGGGCGGATTGTGCGAGCCGGTCACCATGATGCCGCCATCGGCGTTTAACGACCGCTGTGCGAAATACAGCATGGGCGTGGGTCCGCGCCCGACGCGCCAGGCATCCACCCCCGCGGCATTGAGGCCCTCGATCAACGCCTTTTCCATCTCCGGCCCGGTGACGCGGCCGTCATAGCCCACGGCGGCGGTCCTACCGCCCTTGCGCCGGATAGTGGTGCCGAAGGCCAGGCCCACGGCGTGCGCATCGGCCGTGGACAGGGTTTTGCCGATGATGCCGCGGATGTCGTATTCGCGCAGGATCGTGGGGTCGAAGCGGTAGGCAGCGGGCATTCTTGCCTCTCCAATTTCGCATGAGGGGGTCTCTTACCCCAAAACGCCCGCGGAATCGACACTTCACCGCCGTTGGGCCAAATTGGTCGCAAGGCAGGGGCATGATGATCCATATCCATCTCGATCCCGTGGGCGGCATCGCCGGCGACATGTTCGTCGCGGCGCTTTGCGACGCCTTTCCGCAGCACAGCGCGGGCATGTTGAAGGCGGTGCGCGCGGCTGGCATTCCGCCGGGCGTCGCCTGCCGGGTCGTGGCGCATCGCGACCACGCGCTCACGGGCAAGCGATTCGCCGTCAGTGAAAAAAATATGCGCAACCACCACACCACCTACCGGGAAATCCGCGACCTGTTGGTGCGCGGGCTGCCGGAGAATGGAGTCCTGGGATACGCCGCCGCGATCTATCTGCGCCTTGCCAAGGCCGAGGCCAAGGTTCATGGCATCGAATACCAGAAAGTGACGTTTCACGAGTTGGGCGGCTGGGACTCGATCGCCGATATCGTTGGCGCTGCCTATCTAATATATACGATCGGCCCGGCGACATGGTCGGTCGGCCCGTTGCCGTTGGGATCGGGTCGCGTGCGCTCGGCGCATGGAATGCTGCCTGTACCGGCCCCGGCCACGGCGCTACTGCTCAAGGACTTTGTCACGTTCGACGACGGCATCCCTGGAGAACGCGTCACACCGACGGGCGCTGCGATCCTTGGCCAGCTGCAATGCGCTTCGGGCCGCGACGGCGAGCCGCGCAGGCTGACCGGCACGGGGATCGGCTTCGGCACGCGCATATTGCCGGGTATCAGCAACGTGCTGCGCGTGCTGGTGTTCGACCAAGGCAAGGCCGACGCGATTTGGCTGCATGACTATGTAGCGAAGATCGAGTTCGAGGTCGACGATCAGACGCCCGAGGATCTGGCGGTTGGTCTGGAACGGCTGCGCGCGCGGCCCGGCGTGGTCGACGTGGTGCAATGGCCGGTTCTGGGCAAGAAGGGCAGGGCCGGCGCGCATGTGCAGGTGCTATGCCGTACCGATGCGCGCGACACGGTCATCGAATCCTGCTTCCGGGAGACCACGACCATCGGCATGCGCGTGATGGAGATGGAACGCCCGGTGCTGCCGCGCACGCTTTCCAAAGCGAGCGGCATGGAGGTCAAGCGCGTCGTGCGGCCGGGCGGGCGCGTCACCGCCAAGACCGAGATCGACGGGGTGGCGGAGAAGGGTGGGGCGGCGGAGCGCGACGAGGCGCGGCGCGCCGCCCAGGTCAGCGCGCGCGCTTCGGGGCGACGTCCACGCCGTTGAGCTTGGCGCTGTCGATCGCGCGTTGGATGAAGCCGCTGTCGCGCATCTCGTCGATGAAACGGTTGAGCAGCGCCAGGCGCGCCGCGTTGCCCTTGGGCACGGCGATGCATTGCTCCACGCCCAGGAAATTCTCCGCCAGCATGCGCGTGCCGGAGGCGGGGCCGGCGACTTCGGACAGGCGCTGGCGGTTGGCGGCATAGGCGTCGATCTCGCCCGCGGCCAACTGGCGCAACGCTTCGGTCAATGGCCCGCCAGGATTTGGCTTCAACGCGGCCTGTTTCAGGTTGCGCTCCAGATACAAATGCCCCGCGTCGCCCTGGCCGACGCCGATGCGGATACCCGGCCGGTCGATATCGGCGATGGCGCGAATAGTCGAGTCCGCGCGCACCAGATAGGTGTTATGCGCCAGGGAATAGGTCTGGGTGAAATCCACCTCGGCCGCGCGCACCGGGTCGAAGGCGATGAAGCCGATATCCGCCGCGCCGGATTTCACGCTGTCGATCACCGCGCGCACGCCGGGCAGGGGCGCGATCTGGAACGGCACGCCCGCGCGCCGCGCCAACTCACGCACCAGGTCGGGCGCGGGTCCGCTGGTCGCACCCGTCGCCGGATCGGCGCGGCCCTGCACCGGATTGCCCGCCAGGAACGCGGCGCGCAGCGTGCCCGCGGGCGCCAGGTCGTTGGCCGCGATATCGGCGGCCTGGGACGGCAGCGCCCACGACACGACCGCCAAGGCCATGACCGCGGCGCGAATCATCCGTCGTAGCCGAACAACCATTTGGTGGTTCCGCTGTGCACGTTGTGCACGGAATGAAGCGCGCCCTTGGGGATGAACATCTCGTCCCCGGCCTCTGCGATCACGTCATCTTTATCGATTATAAGCCGCAGTTTGCCGTCCAGCACCGTTACCAGCTCGTTGGTCCGGTGGCGGAAATCGTTCCATTCCCGCCCCGGCGGGTCCACGAAATCCTGGCAGGAATAGCCGCGCAGCTCCCAGTCCCGGCGCACCTGCTCGCGCAGCACCGGTCGCTTGAACCTGCCTTTGACCAGCAATTCGGCCACGGCCCTGGGTTATTCTCCGAAAGGGAGTTGCACGGAGCGCCGACGCGTACCATTTTAGACTATCATACCAACCGGATACGCCGAACCTGGAGGTTTCCCCATGTGGGGCCTTTTGAAGAAGAAATCGGAAATGCCGGCGCGCGAGCAGGCGCCGCCCGGCCGCATCGTCAAGATGAAGGTCCCGGACAAGCACGCCGTGCTGGGCACGCCCTTGTCGCCGCCGTTTCCGGCGACGACGCGCCAGGCGATATTCGGCATGGGCTGCTTCTGGGGCGCCGAGCGGATGTTCTGGAGCATCAAGGGCGTCTACACCACGGCTGTGGGCTATGCCGCCGGCTACACGCCCAATCCCACCTATGAAGAGGTCTGTTCGGGCATGACCGGGCATAACGAGGTGGTGCTGGTGGTGTGGGATTCCTTGGCGTTGAGCTACGAAACCCTGCTGCGCACATTCTGGGAAGGCCACGATCCCACCCAGGGCATGCGCCAGGGCAACGACAACGGCACGCAGTACCGCTCGGGCATCTATGTATCCAGCCCCGACCAGCGCCAGGCGGCCGAGGCTTCGCGCGCGCGCTATCAGGGTGCGTTGTCGCGCGGCGGCGTGCGCGCCAACATCACCACCGAGATCCTGACCGCGCCTGAGTTCTTCTACGCCGAGGATTACCACCAGCAATACCTGCACAAGAACCCGGCCGGGTATTGCGGCCTGGGCGGCACGGGCGTGGCTTGCCCCGTCCCTCCGCCCAAGAACTTCGTGCCGGACTCGATCTAGCCGCCGCCCGCCCCGCCCAAGGGCTGGCGCGGGGCTTGCATTCACAATCCCGCGCATCGGCGCTAGGCTCCGATGTGGGGGAGCAATGGCCGGACGCGTATTCTTCGACGAAATGGGCGGCAAGCAGCCGCGCTCGCCCTATCGCCAGATCGCGGCGTGGCTGGAGCGCGTGCCCAAGGACATGCTGGCGGCCAAGCGGCGCGAGGCCGAAGCGCTATACCGCCGCCACGGCATCACCTTCGGCGCTTACGGCGCCGTCGACGGGCACGAAACCACCATCCCGTTCGACCTGATCCCGCGCGTGCTGACGCTGAAGGAATGGCAGTTCCTCGAGCGCGGGCTGGTGCAGCGCGTGCGCGCGCTCAACGCCTTCCTCAGCGACGCCTACCACAACCGCGACATCTGCCGCGCCGGCAAGCTGCCGGAAGAACAGGTGTTGCTGAACGACCAGTTCGCTGGCCTGGCCCAAGGCATCGATCTGCCGGGCGGGGTGCACGCGCATATCGCCGGCATCGACCTGGTGCGCGTTGGCGAGGAAGAATTCTACGTGCTGGAGGACAACGTGCGCACGCCCTCGGGCGTCTCCTACATGCTGGAGAACCGCGAGGTGATGATGCGGCTGTTCCCCGACCTGTTCCAGCGCCACGCGGTGCTGCCGGTGGGCCGCTACACCGAGGAACTGCTGAACACGCTGCGCAGCGTGTCGTTCACCGACACGCGCGAGCCGTGCGTGGTGCTGCTGACGCCCGGTCAGTTCAACAGCGCCTATTTCGAGCACGCCTTCCTGGCGGACGAAATGGGCGTCGAGCTGGTGGAGGGCAACGACCTGTTCGTCGACGAAAACCGCGTCTATATGCGCACCCCCAGGGGGCCGCAGCGCGTCGACGTGATCTACCGGCGCATCGACGACGCCTATCTCGATCCGCTGTCGTTCGATCCCGACTCGTATCTCGGCGTGCCGGGCCTGGTGGGCGCGTTGCGCTCGGGCCAGGTGAACATCGTCAACGCGCTGGGCAACGGCATCGCCGACGACAAATCGACGTACCTCTATGTGCCCGAGATGATCCGCTTCTATCTCGGCGAAGAGCCGATCCTGAAGAACGTGCCGACCTGGTGCTGCAATAGGGCCGACGAGGCTAAATACGTGCTGGAGCACCTGTCCGAGCTGGTGGTGAAGGAAACCCACGGCTCGGGCGGCAAGGGCATGCTGGTGGGGCCGAGCGCCAGCAAGGCCGAGATCGAAGAGTTCCGCACCCTGCTGAAAGCCAATCCCAGCCACTACATCGCCCAGCCGACGCTGGCGCTCAGCACCTGTCCCACGCTGGTGGAAAGCGGCGTGGCGCCCCGGCATGTCGATCTCAGGCCCTTTGTCCTGAGCGGCAAGGAAACCGTGGTCATGCCCGGGGGATTGTGCCGGGTGGCGCTGAAGGAAGGCTCGCTGGTCGTGAATTCGAGCCAGGGCGGCGGCACCAAGGACACCTGGGTCCTGAGCAGTTAAATGCTGAGCAGCACCGCGCGCAACCTCTATTGGATGGGCCGCTATATCCAGCGCGCCGAGAATATCGCGCGCATGCTCGAAGCCACCAACCGCATGGCGCTACTGTCGGGCTCGGACCGGGAATGGCGCTCGGTGCCGTCGATCTACGGCGTGCAGGAAAACTTCGCCAAGCGCCACGCCGAGCCCAATATGGACGACCTGCTGCATTTCATGCTGCTGGACCAGGAAAACCCCTCCAGCGCCTTCAACTGCCTGCGCATCGCGCGCAACAACGCAAGGGACGAACGCAACAACCTGACAACCGACGTGTGGGAGGGCCTCAACGCCACGTGGCTCGAGCTGCGCGGCATGGGCGCCGGTCACGGCGACGGCTTCGATTACCGCACGCTGATGGACTGGATCAAGAAGCAGGCCGTCATGGTGACGGGCGCCGGCTATTCCACGCTGCTGCGCGACGACGCGTTCAACTTCGTGATGCTCGGCACCTATATGGAGCGCGCCGACAACACCGCGCGCATCCTCGACGTCAAGTACCACATCCTGTTGCCGTCGGGCGAGCGGGTGGGCGGCAGCCTCGACTATTACCAATGGGCCGAGGTGCTGAGCTGCATCGGCGCCTACCGCACCTACCGGCGCGTCTACAGCAGCAAGATCGAGCCCTGGCGCGTCGCCGAGCTGATGATCCTGCGTCACGACCTGCCCAGGTCCTTGCGCTTTTGCCTGATGCAGATCGACGAGAACCTGAACCAGCTGGCCGAGCTTTACGGCGCTAGGGGCGAGGCCAACCGCCTGGCCGGCAAGCTGCACTCCAGGCTGCGCTATGGCCGCATCGACTCGATCTTCCAGGACGGCCTGCACGAATTCCTGACCGATTTCATCCGGCGCGGCGCCGTGCTGTCGGGCGAGATCGCGCAGCAGTTCCTGATGGAATGACCGTCATGCGCATCGAGGTCGTCCATCGCACGCATTTCCGCTTCGCCGGGCCGTCCAGCCTGTCGATCCATCAATGCCGCCTCACGCCGCAGCCGGGCCAGGGCCAGCGCATTGTCACCTGGGACATCCGCGCGCCAGGCCGCCCGCGCGACTGGACCGACGGCTATGGCAATACTGTGCGCGCGTTCACCATCACCGGCGCGCATGAGGAGGTCGAGATCGTGGCGCAGGGCGTGTTCGAATCGCTCGACGGCGCCTCGGCCTATCTCAGCCACGACGATCCCGTGCCGCTGCCGCCGGTCTATTGGCTGCGCAACCACGGCCTGTCGCGCTACGACCAGGCGATCCAGGAGTTCGTCGCCGACCTCAAGCCCCGCGCCTTGGCGCCCGATGGGCGCGTGCCCCTGCTGCACGACCTGATGCGCCGGATCGGCGAGCGGGTGAAGTACACGATCGGCGCCACGGACGTGGAGGTGGGCGCCACCGAGGCGCTGAAGCGCGGGGCGGGGGTATGCCAGGACCACGCCCATCTGTTCGCCGCCTGCTGCCGGGCGCTGGGCATTCCCGCGCGCTACGTCAGCGGTTACATGAGGGTCCATGATGAACTGCGCGGGCCCGCCAGCCATGCCTGGGCCGAGGCGCACGTGCCCGCCCTGGGCTTCGTCGGCTTCGACCCGGCCAACCGCATCTGCCCAACCGGCGAATACCTGAAGCTCGCGGTTGGCCTGGACTACCGCGAGGCCGCGCCCGTGACCGGCAGGCGTCTGGGCGGCGGCAGCGCCGCGATGACGATCGAGGTCCAGGTCCGTCAGGTCTGAAGTCTTGTAACGGCGCCGATCTCTTCGTATTTTGCTGCCGTCCGATCGACCCGGACGTCCGGGGATCAAGGGGCTGGGATGACGTATTGCGTCGGAATGCTGCTGAAGGACGGGCTGGTCATGCTGTCCGATTCCCGCACCAACGCGGGCGTCGACAACATCGCCACCTTCCGCAAGATGACGGTCTGGGAAAAGCCGGGCGAGCGCGTGATGGCGATCATGTCCTCGGGCAACCTCGCCATCACCCAGGCCGTGACCACCATGCTGGACGAAGGCATGGGCGGCGAGGCCAACGAAACCATCGTCCAGGCGCCCAGCATGTTCGCGGCGGCGCAGATGGTGGGCAAAGCCGTGCGCTCGGTCTACAGCGAAGTGGACGGCGAGCTGGAGCAGAAAGATCCCGGGCTGTTCAATGTCAGTTTCCTGTTGGGCGGGCAGATCAAGGGAAGGCGCTGCCGGCTGTTCCAGGTCTATGCCGCGGGCAATTTCATCCATGCCTCCGAGTTGACGCCGTTCTTCCAGATCGGCGAGCACAAATACGGCAAGCCGATTCTCGACCGGGCGCTCGGCTTCGACACCGATCTGCGCCGGGCCGCGAAACTCGCGCTGATATCCATGGATTCGACCCTGCGCTCGAATCTCTCCGTGGGCATGCCCCTGGATTTGATGATCTACCGCACCGACGCGCTGAAGGTGGAACTGCGCCGCACCATCGACGAGGACGACAAGTATTTTCGTGAAATACGACAGGGCTGGTCCACGTCCCTGCGCAATGCCTTAGCCAGTCTTCCTGACGTGCCCTGGTAGCCCCCGTGGGGCGGTGCCTAAAAACTATCCTGTGACAATCGCGCCGTTGTGATCTGCGCGGGGCCGGGCGTTGTCGCCGCGGGCGCGGCGTTCCGTTAATATTTGCCCATCGCATCAAAAGACCGCGGCCGGGCCAAACGCCCAATACCGCGGCCTAATCATGGGAACCGCGTCCGAGTGCTCGGCGCGCGCTAGGGAGACATCGATGGCGGACATCAAGGTCAACGGCACCGTTCATAAAGTGGACGCCGCGCCCGACACGCCGCTTCTGTGGGTGTTGCGCGACAATCTGGGGCTGACCGGCACCAAGTACGGCTGCGGCATCGCCCAGTGCGGCGCCTGCACCGTGCATATCGACGGCAAGGTGGTGCGCGCTTGCGCCACGCCGCTTTCCGCCGTCGGCGCGGGCGCTATCGTCACCATCGAGGGCCTGTCCAACGACAAGAGCCACAAGGTGCAGGAGGCTTGGATCGCCGAGCAGGTGCCGCAATGCGGCTTCTGCCAGTCCGGACAGATCATGGCGGCGGTGGCGCTGTTGCAGACCACGCCGAAACCCAGCGACGAGCAGATCGACGCGGCGATGACCAACATCTGCCGCTGCGGAACCTATCAGCGCATCCGCAAGGCGATCTATCGCGCCGCCGGCATCAAAAAAGCCTGAAGGGGGAGGGACAAACCATGACGATGATCGACAAACCAGCCTCCGTCACCCGCCGCGACTTCGTGATCGGCACCGCCGTCGCCGGGTCCGGCTTCGCGCTTGGATTCCACCTGCCGGGCAAGGGCGCCGCGGCGCAATCCGTCTCCGCCGTCGCGCCGAAGCCGGGCGAACTGAACGCCTGGGTGCTGATCGGCAAGGACGACTCGGTCCTGATCCGCGTGCATCGCTCGGAAATGGGCCAGGGCTCGTCCACCGCGATACCGCAGCTTCTGGCGGAAGAACTCGAATGCGACTGGTCGAAGGTGCGCATGGAGTTCGTCGACGCCAACCGGCATGTGCGGCAGAACCGCATCTATGTCAGCCTTTCCACCGGCGGCAGCCGCGCGATCCGCGATTCGCAGACCTATGTGCGCGGCGCCGGCGCTTCGGCGCGCCATATGCTGATTCAGGCCGCGGCGCAGGGATGGGGCGTCCCGGCGGCGGATTGCAAGGCCGAAAAAGGCGCGGTCGTTCACGCGGCCTCGGGCCGCAGGGCGAGCTATGGCTCGCTGGTGGAATCCGCCGCGAAGCAGAAACCGCCGACCGACATCAAGCTGAAGCCGGACTCCGCCTGGACCATCGCCGGCACATCGCCGCCGCGCTTCGACGTGCCGGCCAAGGTCGATGGCAGCGCCGTCTTCGGCATGGACGTGAAAGTGCCGGGCATGGTGCACGCCGCCATCAAGCACAGCCCGGTGTTCGGCGGCAAAATCAAGAGCTTCGACGAGGCCAAGATCAAATCCATGCCCGGCTTCATCGCCGTGGTGAAGCTGGCGGGCGACGCCGCGATCGCGGTGGTGGCCGAGCGCTTCTGGCAGGCCAAGACCGCGATGGACGCCCTGCCCATCGTTTGGGACGAGGGCGAACACGCCAAGGTCGATCAGGCGCAGATCATGGAACGCCTGAAGAAGGGACTCGACGACCCGGGCGTCAAGGTGCGCCACGAGGGCGACTTCGCAGGCGCCTACGCCAAGGCCGCCAAGAAGGTGGAGGCGGAATATTTCGCGCCGTTCCTCGACCATGCCTGCATGGAGCCGATGAACTGCACCGCGCATGTGAAACCCGACGGCGTGGAGATCTGGGTGCCGACCCAGAACGCCGAAGGCGCGCTGGTCACCGCGGCCGAGACAGCGGGCGTGGCGCCCGACAAGGTGATGGTGAACCTGACCTATCTCGGCGGCGGCTTCGGCCGGCGCGGGCGGCAGGACTATGTGGCCGAAGCCGTGCAGATCGCCAAGGCCGTCGGCAAGCCGGTCAAGATGATCTGGACGCGCGAGGAAGACATCCAGCACGGCACCTACCGTCCGATCAGCATGGGCCGGCTGCAGGCGGGCCTGGACGGCCAGGGCAACATCCTCGCCTATTCGCACAAGGTGTGCGGCCAGTCGATCTTCGCCCATCTGTTCCCGCAGAACATCAAGGACGGCATCGATCCGTCGTCGGTCGATGGCACCCACAACCAGGCCTATAAATGGCCGGCGGCGAAATTCGATTTCGTCATGCGCAATACGCACGTGCCCGTGGGCTTCTGGCGTTCGGTCGGCGCGTCGCAGAACGCGTTCATCACCGAAAGCTTCGTCGACGAGGTCGCGCACGCCGCGGGCAAGGACCCGGTGGAATTCCGCCGCGGGTTGTTGACGCACGACAAGTCGTGGACCAACGTGCTGAACATGGCGGCCGAGAAGGGCAACTGGGGCAAGCCCCTGCCCAAGGGGAGCGGCCGCGGCATCGCCATCAATTCCGCTTTCGGCAGCGTCACCGCCCACGTGGCCGAGGTGACGGTGAGCCCGCGCGGGAAGCTGAAGGTCGACCGCGTGGTCGTGGTGCTGGATTGCGGCCATGCCGTGCATCCCGACAACATCGCCGCGCAGAACGAAGGCGGCGTGGTCTACGCGCTGACCGCCATGCTGTACGGCGAGATCACGGTGAAGGACGGCAGGGTCGTGCAAAAGAACTTCGACAACTATCAGATGCTGACCATCGACCAGATGCCCAAGGTGGAATCCTATCTAAGCCTCACGCAGGGCGATTGGTGGGGCGGGGTGGGCGAGCCGTCGCTGGCCCCGCTGATGGCCGCCGTCGGCAACGCCATCTTCGCGGCGACGGGCAAGCGCATCCGCTCGCTGCCGCTGATGCATCACGACCTGAAGACGGCCTAGCGGCCAATGGCGGGGATCGGACGGCGCGAGGTTCTGGTGGGAGCGGCGGCGCTGGCCGCCGCAGGTTCCGCCCTTGCGCCGCCCGCTTTCGCCCAATCGGCCGCGCAAGCGACGGCGGCCGACGCGGCCAGGGCCGAAACGCTGCGCGCCTTGTTTGGCGATCGCGCGCCGGTACCGGGCAACGTGCGCTTGCAGATTCCAGTGATCGCGGAAAACGGCGGCTCGGTTCAGGTGACGGTCGCGGCCGATCCGGCGCCCGGCGGGGCGCTGGCGCGGCGCATTGTGTTGATCGCGCCCGGCAATCCGCATGCGCTTGCGGCCGAGATACGCTTCGGCCCGCGCGCCGCGCGCGCCGAGGCGACGATGCGGCTGCGTTTGGGCCGTTCGCAGACCGTGCTGGCCGTGGCCGAGCTGCCCGATGGCTCGTTGCGCTCGGCCAGCGCCGATATCACCGTTACCCTCGGCGCCTGCGCCGAATCGTTCGAGTGACGCCATGATCAAGACCCTGGTCAATGTCCCGGCGGCCGCGAAGCGCGGCGAAATAGTCGAGGTCAAGGCGATAGCCATGCACGCGATGGAAAACGGCCTGCGCCGCGACATGGACGGCAAGGCGGTGCCGCGCCTGATCCTCAACCGCTTCATCTGCCGCTACAACGGCGAGATCGTGATCGATTGCGACTGGCATACCGGCGTCGCGCCCAATCCCTTCATGTCGTTCCCCGTCAAGGCGGCTGACAGCGGCACGCTCGACTTCGAATGGACCGAGGACGGCGGCGCGGTTTATCGCCAAAGCGCGCCCATCAAGGTCGCGTGACGCGCGGCCTGCGTGCGGCGTTGATCCTGCTCGCGGCCGGAGGCAGCACTTCCTTGGCGGCCGACGCGCCCGCGCCGCCGCGCTCCGGCATCGAGTACGCCACGCCGGGCATCCGCGCCATGCAGCAGGACGATTTCGCCAATCCCGGCATGCTGTGGGTGTCGCTGGGCCAGGCCTTGTGGAAGGAAACGCAAGGGCAGGCGGGCAAGTCCTGCGCGATGTGCCACGGCGAGGTCGCCTCGCTCAGCAAGGCGGCGTATCCCCGGCGCGACCGCGACGGAAAATCCCTCGTCAACCTGGAAGGGCGGATCGAGCGCTGCCGGGTCGAGCAGATGGGCGCCGCCACCCTGGGCTATGAAAGCGAAGGCTTGCTGGCGCTCACAGCCGCCATCCGCCACTTCATGCGCGGCAAGCCCGCGCCGGTGATCGAGGACCGCGCGGCCATCGCCGGGGGCGAGGCGTATTTCCGGCAGCGGCGCGGGCGGCTGGATTTGTCCTGCGCCGACTGCCATGAAAAACTGGCCGGCAAGCAGTTGCGCGACGAGACCGTCAGCGAAGGCCACGGCAACGGGTTCCCCGCCTATCGCGTGCGCTGGCGCTCGGTCGGATCGCTGCACCGCCGCTTCCAGGTCTGCAACGAGGCGGTGGGGGCCGAGACCTCGGCCTTGGGCGCTAAGGACTACATCGCGCTGGAATGGTATCTTGCCTGGCGCGGACGGGACTTGAAGGTGGAAACGCCGGCAGTCCGGCAGTGACGTGGTGACGAAGGGACGGCAATCATGGCCAAGTTCAGCTTCACGGTGAACGGCGAGGCGAAGTCGGTCGACTCGCGCGACCCGGCGCAACCGCTTTTGTACGTGCTGCGCAACGCGCTGGGATTGACCGGCCCGAAATACGGCTGCGGCCTCGGCCAATGCGGCGCCTGCACGGTGCTGCTGGACGGCGAGGCGGCGCGGTCCTGCGTGCTGCCGGTCTCGGCCGTCCAGGGCAAGAAGATCACCACGATCGAAGGCCTGGGCACGCCGGCCAAGCCGCATCCGGTGCAGGCGGCGTTCGTTGCCGAGCAGGCGGCGCAATGCGGCTATTGCGCCAACGGCATGGTGATGACCACCGCCGCGCTGTTGCAGAAGAACCCGCAGCCGACGCTGGAACAGGCCAAGACCGCGCTCGCCGCCAATCTCTGCCGCTGCGGCACGCAGCATCGCATCCTGCGCGCGGTCATGCGCGCCGCGGGGAGGGCTTAGCCATGACCGCTGTCATGAACGCCGCGATCTCGCGCCGCGCGCTGCTGCAATCCGGCGGCGCGATGGTGATCTCCTTCGGCCTCGCCAAGCCGGGCATGGGACAGGTGCTGGCCGGCGCCGAGCGCCTGATGGGCAAGACGCTCGATCCGGGCGAGCTCGATGGCTTCTTCGCCATCCACGGCGACGGCTCGGTCACGCTGTTCTCGGGCAAGGTCGATCTCGGCCAGGGCCTGCGCATCGCCTACAAGCAGATCGTGGCCGAGGAGCTGGGCATCGGCGTCGAGCGCGTAGCGCTTGTGGAAGGCGACACGGCGCTGACGCCCGACCAGGGCCCGACCGCCGGCAGCAGCGGCGTCATGCGCGGTGGCATGCAGATCCGCCGGGCCGCCGCCACCGCCAGGGAGGCGCTGATCCGCGTGGCGACCGAGCAGCTCGGCCTGCCGGCCGATGAGCTTGAAACGGCGAACGGCGAGGTGCGCCCGCGCACGGGCGGCAAGGGCATCGGCTTCGGCGCGCTGATCGGCGACCGGCGCTTCGCGCTGAAGGTCGATCCCAAGGCGAAGCTGAAGGACCCCGACGCCTATACCGTCGTCGGCCAGCCGCTGCCCAGGCCCGACGTGCCGGCCAAGGTCACCGGCACGCATATGTATGTCCACGACTTCAAGCTGCCGGGCATGCTGCACGGCCGCGCCATCCGCCCGCCCGCGGTCGGCGCCAAGCTCGTCTCGGTCGATGAAGCCTCGATCAAGCACATCCCCGGCGCCAAGGTGGTGCGGGTCAACGATTTCCTCGGCGTGGTGGCTGCGGACGAATGGGACGCGGTCAGCGCCGCCAAGGCGCTGAAAGCGACCTGGTCCGACAGCGCGCCGCTTGTCGGGCACGACAAGGTGCGCGACTGGATGCTGGCGGGACCGTTCGAATCCGACCAGAAGATCGTCAGCAAGGGCAATGCCGACGCGGCGCTCGCCGCCGCCACCGAAAAGCTGGAGGCCACGTATTACTGGCCGATCCAGACGCATGGCTCGATGGGCCCATCCTGCGCCGTGGCCGACATGCGCGACGGCGCCTGCACGGTCTGGACCGCCTCGCAGGCCACGCACAAGTTCCGCGGCGTCTACGCCCGGATGCTGAACCTGCCGCCGGAAAAAGTGCGGCTGGTCTATCTCGACGGCTCGGGCTGCTACGGCATGAACGGCCACGACGACGCGGCGGCCGACGCGATCCTGCTGTCGCGCGAAACCGGCAAGCCGGTGCGCGTGCAATGGAGCCGGGCCGACGAGCACGGCTGGGACCCCAAGGGCCCGCCGCAGATGCTGAAGATGCAAGGCGCGGTGACGCCGGACGGACGCATATCGGCGTGGCGCGCCGAGATGTGGATTCCCAAGGCCACGGCCAATTTGCCGAACGTGCCGCTGCTGGCGGCGGTCGCGGCGGGCATCGTCCAGACGCCCGGGCTTTCCACCGGCCTGATCACCCAGAACGGCGATCCGCCCTACGCCGCCGATAACGTGGAAGTCCTGGTGCATTGGCTGAAGGACTCGCCGCTGCGCCCCAGCAACATCCGCGCGCCGGGCAAGATCGCCAATAGCTGGGCGGTGGAAAGCTTCATCGACGATCTGGCGATGAAAATCGGCAAGGATCCGGTGGAATTCCGCCTGGCGGGCCTCACCAACCCGCGCGCCATCGCCGTGCTGAAACGCGCGGCCGAGATGATCGGCTGGAAGCCGCGCACCAAGCCCGGCGGCACCGGCAGCGGCCAGGGCATCTCGTTCGTGCACTACAAGCACAACGAAACCCTGGTGGCGATCGGCATGGAAGTCGAGGTCGACCGCCGCACCGGCGCGGTGAAGGTGAAAAGGATCGCCTGCGCCCACGATTGCGGCCAGGTGATCAACCCCGACGCGGTCAAGCAGCAGGTCGAGGGCAATATCCTGCAAACCTTGAGCCGCACGCTGTTCGAAGAGGTCACGTTCGACCAGGCCAAGGTGACCAGCCTGGATTGGTCGACTTACCCGATCCTGACCTTCCCGGACGTGCCGGACATGCAGATCGAGGTGATCGACCGGCCGAAAGACCCGCCGCTCGGCGCGGGCGAGGCGGCAACATCGCCCGTGCCGGGGGCGCTGGCCAACGCCATCTTCGACGCGGTGGGCGTGCGCGTGCGCACCGTGCCGATCACGCGCCAGCGCATGAAGGAAGCCTTGGCGCGCGGGCAGGCATAGAACGCGCGGCTTTGCGCTAAACCACCGCCGGGAAAACCGTTTCAGCGAAGGAAATCATGGCCGAAGTTTTCGACGTCACCATCGTCACGCTGCGTTGCGGCGCCAATCCGGCGGCGCTCAAGCGCTTAAGCGAAACCCTGGCTGCGCCGGGCCTGCGCGGAAAACTGCTGGCGTGCTGGTATAGCGACATCGGCGCGCTCAACCAGGTGATGATTATCCGCGGTTTCGCCGGCGAGGCCGCGCTCAACGAAGAGCGCAAGTCGCTGGCGCTCAGCGCCGACCCGTTCGGCCTCGGCGACATGACGCTGGCGCTGGCGTCCGACAGCTACACGCCGTTCGATTTCGTGCCGCCGCCGCAGCCGGGCAAGGCCGGCCCGGTGTTCGAGGTGCGCACCTATCGGGGCAAGCCCGGCGGGCTTGCCGGCACGATCGAGGCCTGGCGCAAATTCCTGCCCGGGCGCATCAAGCTGTCGCCGATCCTCGCCTGCATGTACACGCTGGGCGGCGGCACGCCGCGTTTCATGCATGTGTGGCCGTATCCCGACCTGAACACGCGGAACAAGATTCGCGCCGACGCGGTGAAGGCCGGCGTCTGGCCGCCTTCCGGCGGCGCCGTCCATCTGCAAACGCAGCAATCCGATATCTATTACGCGGCGCCGTTCTCGCCGATCCAGTAGGCCGCTTAGCGCGAAGCCTTCGCCTGCTGGATCGCCTGCCACACGCGGTGCGGCGTGGCCGGCATGTCGATGTGCTTGATGCCGTATTCGCCGAGCGCATCCACCACCGCGTTCATCACCGACGGCAACGCCCCGGCGCAGCCCGCCTCGCCGCAGCCCTTCACGCCCAAGGGGTTGGTGGTGGCCTTGGTCGGCTCGCTCAAGAACGAGAAATAGGGCACGTCGGCCGCTCTGGGCAGCGCGTAATCCATGAACGAGCCGCTCAACAACTGGCCGTCCTCGTTGTAGACCACGCGTTCGGCCAGCGCCTGGCCGATGCCCTGGACGATGCCGCCGTGGCACTGCCCCTCGACGATCATCGGGTTCAAGATCGTGCCGAAATCGTTGACCGTGGAGTATTTCACCACCTCGGCGGCGCCGGTATCGGGGTCGATCTCGACCTCGGCGATATGGCAGCCGTTGGGGAAGGTCGACGGCACGCCGTCGATCTTGTCGTTGACGTCCAGCGTGTCGGTCACGCCCGCCGGCAGGTTCATGCCCTGGCGCAGCTTGGCCGCCAATTCCATGATGCCGATCGACCGATCCGTGCCGGCGATGGCGAAGCGGCCGTCGGCGAACTCGATGTCGGCCGCCGCCGCCTCCAGCGCGTGTGCGGCGATCTGCTTGCCCTTCTCGATCACCAGCCCCGCCGCCTTCACCAGGGCGGCGCTGCTGTTCATGGCCGAGCGCGATCCGCCGGTGCCGCTGCCGGCCACAAGCTGGTCGCTATCGCCCTGTTGCAGCCGGAAACGGTCCACGGGGATGCCCAGCTGGTCGTGCAAGACCTGGGCAAAGGGCGTCACGTGGCCCTGGCCGTAATCCAGCGTGCCGGTGAGGATCGTGACCGTGCCGTCGGATTCGAACCGCACCCCGCCGCTTTCCGGATTGGCCGGGGCGGTGACCTCAAGGAAGCTGCCGACGCCGCGCCCGCGCAATTTGCCGCGCGCCCGGCTATCGGCCCGGCGCTTATCGAAGCCGTCCCAGTCCGCGGCCTTCAGCGCGCGCTCCAGCACGGCGCGGAAATTACCGCTGTCGTACAGCATGTCCGACGGCGTCTTATGCGGGATCTGCTCGGGCTTGATGTAGTTGCGCCGGCGCAGCTCGACCCGGTCGATGCCCAGCTCCGCCGCCGCCGTGTCGACCAGCCGCTCCATGTAGTAGTTCGATTCCGGCCGCCCCGCGCCGCGATAGGCGCCCACCGGCGAGGTGTTGGTGAACGCGCATTTCATCGACACTTCCAGCGCCGGCGTGGCGTACACGCCGATCGTGTTCTTCGCCACGTTCAACGTGCCCATCAGCGGCGTGACGGGCGTCAGATAGGCGCCGACATTGACATAGCCGTCGATGCGCACAGCCAGGAACTTGCCGTCCTTATCCAGCGCCAGTTCGGCCTTGATATCGTGGTTGCGGCCGTGATGGTCGCTGACGAAGCTGCCGGATCGGTCGTCGGTCCACTTCACCGGCCGGCCCAGCGACTTTGCGCCATGCAGCAGCCCCGCGTATTCGGGATAGACCGCGGCCTTCATGCCGAAGGAGCCGCCCACGTTGCCCGCCAACACATGGACTTTCTCCGGCGGCACGTTCAACAGGTCGGCGGCGATCTGCCGGCGCATGCCGATCACGCCCTGGCAGCCCAGGTGCATGGTCCATCGGTCCTTGGCGTTGTCGTATTCGCCGATCGCCGCGCGCGGCTCCATCGGCGCCACCACCAGCCGGTTGTTGATGATGCCGAGGCGCGTCACGTGCGCGGCCGCGGCGAACGCCGCGTTCACCTTGGCCGTGTCGCCGAAATGGTAGTCGAGCGTGACGTTTCCCGGCACGTCGCCGTAAAGCTGCGGCGCGCCTGGCTTGACCGCTTCCCGCGCTTCCGTCACCGCCGGCAGCGGATCGATGTCCGCGGTCACGGCCTCGGCCGCGTCGCGGGCCTGGGCAGCCGTTTCCGCGATGACGCAGGCGAACGGGTCGCCGGCGAAGCGCACCTTGTCCATCGTCAGGGACGGGCGCGCGGGCTTGCGCATCGGCGTGCCGTCGCGATTGGGGAAGGCGATGATGTTCTTCAGCGTGCCGAAGCCGGCGGCCTGAAGGTCGGCGCCGGTATAGACCGCCAGCACCCCCGGCATGGCCTTGGCGGCCGACGTGTCGATGCCGCGGATCGTGCCGTGCGCCACGGCGCTGCGCACCATCACCGCATAGGCCTGGTTCGGCAGGTTGAGGTCGTCGGTGAACTTGCCGGCGCCGCGCAGCAGCACGGGGTCTTCCATGCGCCGCAACGGCTGGCCCACGCCGAATTTTTTGATCGCAAGATTGCCGCCGTCGCCCTGCAACGCCATCTCCCACCTCAAAGCGGATTTCCTGCCGCGGATGCTACAGGTTTTTCCGCACCCGGCAACGCGCCTATGCCGTGCCGCGCGGCGGGGCAGGGTTGCAGGCGGCGAAGATCGAATCGTCCGTTTTCATGCGGTGTTCGCCGGAGATCATCCGGCGATCACCGCCGAAGAAGCGCGGCTGCCCGGGGCGCGTCGCGCACCGCCTAAAATCGAACCAATAACGTCTACCCGGCGGCGATCGCCCGATATCCGCTCCGGGATCGGGCCGGGGGGCAATCCACGGAAACTTGCTGTAGTTTCCCGGCCGGCCATGCATGCCGGTTTGTGCCGGCGCCGGCCCCAGGCGGCAATAACCACTTGATTTTCGTGGGTAGCAGCCTCTGTGCTCGCAAGGCAACAGGGCCCAAACAATCTACCTCAAAAGCCGATGTCGCAAATGCGAGTGACTTGCATTTGTAATTGGCTCGGAGTTAGATGGTTTGGTGATCGCGAACGACAAAGACCCCCGGCCAACCGGGACGGCGGGTTCCGGCCGGGAGCCCGCCAAGGTGGTGGAAGCCGATACCAACCCGCGCCGTTTCGACAGCGCGGCGTTGTTCGGCGGGCGCCGGGAAGTGACGATCGACCACGGAGGCGAGATTTATCGACTGCGTTTGACCAGCAATAACCGGCTGATCCTCATCAAGTGAGGAACGCCCCATCGGGGCCTGCCGGACGCGAGCTACCCAGCCAGCCCCGCGCGACCGCGCGCCAATGCCAGCCAGGGACGCAAGCAACTGCGTTTAATCCTGGGGGAGCATTGCCATGCGCTGGCTTATCCATCCGATCTGTCTGCTAGCCGTCCTCACCGGCGGCGTAGCGTCGGCCCAACAGAAACCGTCGACGACGGCCACGGAACTCGACGCGGTTACCGCCGTCGCGACGCGCGGCGAACAGACCTTGTTCGAATCCTCGGCGACCGTGACGATCATCGACACCAAGGACCTGGAGCGGCGCAACGTCGAATCGATGCGCGACGCGGTGCGGCTCGAGCCCGGGGTCGATGTCGGCAACCAGAACGGCCGCACCGGACAGACCGGCTATACCATCCGCGGCGTCGGCGACAACCGCGTGCGCATCCAGATCGACGGCGTGAAAGTGCCGGACATGCCCGAGACGTTCGTCGGCGGCGCCGCGTTGTATTCGCGCGACTTCGTCGATTTCGATTCGCTGAAGCGCATCGAAATCGTGCGCGGGCCCGCTTCGGCGCTGTACGGCAGCGACGCGCTGGGCGGCGTGGTGGCCTATGTCACCAAGGACCCAAAGGACTATCTCGATATCGTGGGCAAGGATTGGTACACCGGCATCAAGTTCGGCTACGACAGCACCGACCGCAGCTTCATGGAAACCGGCGCGGTGGCCGGGCGCCTCGGCATGATCGAGGCCAGTCTGCAATTCACGCGGCGCGACGGCAACGAAACCCAGCCGCAGGGCCACATCTACGATTACCGTCCGGCCTACAACCCGATCACATACGACAGCGAGAATTACCTCGGCAAGCTGGTGGTCAACATCTCGCCCGAGGACAAGCTGAAGCTGACGGCCGAATACCTGACCCGCCAGCTCGATACCGACATCCAGACCGACATCGCGCTGCCGACCGTGCGCAGCTCGCGCGGCGACGACAACGTGCAGCGCTATCGCTTCAGTGCCGAATACAACCGCGACGCGCCGTTCTTCTTCGTCGATAACCTGATGACGCGGACCTACGCGACGCGCGTGGACCGCAGCGAGCTGACCGACCAGGACCGCTTCTCAGCCGGCGCGTTCCGCCTGCGCCATTCCGATTTCGACTACGTGCAGACCATCGGCGGCTACGAGCTGCAGATGAAGACGGGTGCGGACACCGGGCCGCTGGCGCACATGATGACCTACGGCCTCGATAACGACTGGACCTGGACCAGCCGCCCGCGCGAACGGTTCGAGAAAAACCGGACCACGGGGGTCATCACCACGACCGTCGCCGGCGAGCAGTTCCCGAACAAGAATTTTCCCGACACCTCGGTCTACCAGATCGGCGGCTACATCCAGGACGAGATGAAGTGGCAGCGCCTGACGGTGACGCCGGCGGTGCGCGTGAGCTATTACCACCTCTATCCCAACCCGGATCGCGAGTTCGCCAACAGCAACACCGGCAATTTCAAGCTCGCCGAAGTGGAGCAGACTTCGATCACGCCGAAGCTGGGCGCGACATATAAGGTCGACGACAACTACCTGGCCTTCACGCAGTACGCGCGCGGCTTGCGCAACCCGCCCTACGACGAGGCGAATTTCGGCTTCCGCAACGCGGCCCAGGGCTATGAAATCCTGCCGGCCTACAACCTGAAGCCGGAACAGGCCGACAATATCGAAGGCGGCTTGCGCGGCCGCTATACCGACGGCAGCAGCTTCGCGGTCAGCGGCTTCTACAACTTCTACCGCAACTTCATCGAGCAGCAGCAGGTCGGCATCAGCAACACGGGGTTGCTGCAGTTCCAGGCGAAAAACGTGCGCAGCGTCGCGATCTACGGCATCGAAGGCAAGGGCGAATGGCGCTTCCTGCCGGAATGGGCGCTGGTGGGATCGGCGGCGTTCGCGCGCGGCACCAACGAGGACCGCGACCGGCCGATCGATACCGTGGCGCCGTTGACCATCGTCGGCGGCATCAAGTACGACGATCCCGACGGCTGGGGCGGCAAGCTCACGACCAAGAAGGTGTGGGAACACGATCGCGTCAGCGATCCGACCTATTTCCGCGCTCCGGGCTACACGTTCCTGGATCTCTACGGCTACTACGATTTGGGCACGATGTTCTCGCTGAACGCGGGAGTGCTGAACATCCTCGACCATCATTATTGGAATCATCTCGACGTGGTCGGCACGGCGTGGAACAGCGCCACGGTCGAGCGCGCCTCGGCGCCGGGCCGCACGTTTTTCGTCAGCGCGGCGATGCGATGGTGATGGGCATAGAAGCATTCTCACTGCAAACCCCTGCCGCCGGCGGTGCTGCCAAGCGCCGCCGGCGTTGGCGTTCGTGCGCCCCGGGCTTGCCGGCCTCGCTGGCGCTGCATGGCGGCGCGGCGGCGACGGCTTTCGTGTTGTCGCTGTCCTCGGGCGCGCCGTCGCTGCCCGCCACCGGCCCGACGATCGAGGTCGCGGTGGTTGCCGCATCGGCGCTTCCCGTCGAGCGGTCGGCTCCCTTGCCCCCGGCCACCGAGACGCCGCCGCCGCCCGATCCGGTTCCCGACCCCATTCTCGAAATCGTTAGGGGCGTCGAGGAAATTCCGCTCGCGATCCCCAAACCCGAACCGCCGCCCAAGCCGGTCGAACGCCGGGCCGCCGAACCCAAGCGAAAGCCCAAGCCGAAGCCGGTTCCCCAACACGCGCTCGAACCCGCGCCCGAACCTGCCCCTGAACCCGCGCTTCAACCCGCTTCCCAACCCGTTGCCGCGCCACAGGAGGGACCCGCAGGCAAAACGCAAATTGCTGCCGCCCCGGCGGCCGGCCAGGCAGGTCCCGCCGAGGCCGCCGCTTCGCCGGGCCGGGGCGATCAGGTGATCCTCAATCCCAACTATGCCGAACCGCCGCGCCCGCCGCTCTATCCCGATCGCGCGATTCAACTGAGCCAGCAGGGCCAGGTCGTGATCCGCGCCGCGATCGATCAGTCCGGCCGTCCGCAAGAGGTGATCGTCTGGCAGTCCTCGGGCCACGAGCTGCTCGACCGCGCCGCGGTTCAGGCGGTCAAGAAATGGCGTTTCATTCCGGCCCGGCGCGGCGGCAGTGAAATCGCCGCCTGGGTTCAAGTACCCGTCAATTTCCAACTCAAAACCCGCTGAGAGCGAAGGAGACATCGACATGACCGCAACCGATCTTGCCCGCCGCGCCGCCGAGTTGAGCGCCACCGAACCGCAGCTGCGCGCGCGCGACGCCGCCCGGAAGCTCGGCGTCGGCGAAATGGAATTGCTGGCCCTCGGTCTCGGCCGCACCGCCACGCGCCTGAAAGGCCCCTGGGAGGAAATCCTGAAATCGCTGGCGCTCCTCGGCCCGGTGATGGCGCTGACCCGCAACGAGCACTGCGTGCACGAAAAAACCGGGGTGTACGAGAATGTCAGCTTCAACGGCCATGTCGGACTGGCGCTGGGCGAGGCGATCGACCTGCGCATCTTCATTGCCAACTGGGCGAGTGGCTTCGCCGTGGACGAAACCTCATCGAAAAGCGCGCGGCGCAGCCTGCAATTCTTCGACGCGCAGGGCAACGCGGTGCACAAGGTTTACACGACCAACAACACCATCACCGCGGAATACGACGCCCTGATCGCCCGCTTCCGCCACCCCGAGCAGACGCCGCCCGCCACGACGGCCGCGATCGCGCCGGCCGCACCCCGGCCCGACAGCGCCATCGACGTGGCGGGTTTCCGCGCGGCTTGGGACGGGCTGAAGGACACGCACGACTTCTTCCCGATGCTGCGCAAGTTCAAGGTCGCGCGCGAACAGGCCCTGCGCCTGGGCGGCAACGGCCGCGCGCGCCGCGCGTCACCGCAGGCCTTGCGTCAGGTGCTGCAATCCGCCGCCGGGCGCGACATGCCGATCATGGTGTTCGTCGGCAACCCGGGCATCATCCAGATCCACACCGGGCCGGTGAAAAAGCTGCTGGAGGCCGGGCCCTGGTACAACGTGATGGACCCCGGCTTCAACTTGCACCTGCGTGAAACCGCGATCGCCAATGCCTGGGTGGTGGCGAAGCCCACAACGGACGGGCAGGTCACGTCGCTCGAGCTGTTCGACGACGCGGGCGAGACCATCGCCATGCTGTTCGGCAAGCGCAAACCCGGCCAGCCGGAAGACACGGCTTGGCGCGCGCTCGCGGAATCGCTGCCCGCGCCGGCCGCCGCCGCCGCGCAATGACGCACGAAATCACCATCTGGGCGCTGCTGCTGCGCGCCGACCTGGTGGTGCAGGCGACGCTGGCGGCGCTGGTGGGCTGTTCGATCGCCTGCTGGACGGTGATCGTAAACCAGCATCGCCGCCTGGGCGCGGCGCGGCTGAGCGCCGACGCGTTGGCGGCCGAGCTGCGCGCCGGATCGCGCGCGGGCGCCTCGCCGCCGTTGGGCGATCTCGCCACGGCGATCCTGGCGGCCGGCGCCGAGGAGCAGGATCGCGGCCGCGGCGATCCCCTGGGCTCCGAACGCGCGGAGCGGGCGATGCGCGCCGCGCTGGTGCGCGAGCTGCAAAAGCTCGAGGCCGCCTTGCCGTGGCTCGCCACCATCGGCTCGGTATCGCCGTTCGTCGGTCTGTTCGGCACGGTCTGGGGCATCATGGACAGCTTCATGGGCATCGCCCGCACGCACGACACCAGCCTGGCGGTGGTGGCGCCGGGCATCGCCGAGGCCCTGTTCATGACGGCGATGGGCCTGCTGGCCGCGGTGCCGGCGGTGGTGGCCTACAACAAGTTCGGCGCCGATCTGCGCCGCCTGTCGCAGCGCCTTGCCGCCGACGTGGCGCTGGCGGCCGGTCGCGTGCGCCGGCCCCTGGTCGCGGCGGCGGAGTAGCGGCGATGCAGGCGCAGGACGGCGATCCGCTGCTCGACACGCCCGGCTCGGGGCCGATGGCGCAGATCAACGTCACCCCCCTTGTGGACGTGATGCTGGTGCTGCTGATCGTGTTCATGGTCGCCGCCCCGCTGATGGCCTCGGGCGTGCCGGTGAACCTGCCGCGCGCGCAATCCGATCCGGTGCAGGTGAAAACCGCGCCTGTCGTGGTGAGCATCGACCGCGAGGGCAAGGTGTTCGTCGGTAGCGACGAGACATCGGTCGGCGATCTGGCGCAGTCGATCCGCGCGCGCCGCAAGCCCGAGGACGACGGGCCGATATTGGTGCGCGGCGACGGCGCGGTTGCGTATCAGCGCGTGATGGAAGTGATGACGGCGATCGGCGCGGCGGGCATCGGCCGCGTGGCGCTGGTCACCGACGCGCCCAAGCCGAACAAGGAAGGCGCGCAATGAAACGGTATTTCCTAATCGCGGCCCTGGCGGCGTTGTGCGCGTCGCCGGTTCAGGCCGAGCCGCAGCGCATCGTCACCGTGGGATCGGCGGTGAGCGAGGCCGTGGTGGTGCTGGGCGCCGAGGCCGAGCTGGTGGCGGTGGACAGCACCAGCGTCTATCCCCCGGCGCTGGAAAAACTGCCCAAGATCGGGTACCTGCGCGCGCTGTCGGCCGAAGGGGTGCTGTCGCTGCGCCCCACGCTGGTGCTGATTACAGCCGATGCCGGCCCGCGCGCCGCCGTGGCGCAATTGAAATCGGCCAGCATTCCCGTGGTCGCCATGCCCGACGGCCATTCGCCCGCGACGGTGAGCGAAACGCTGCGCCGGGTCGGCACGGCGTTGGGCCGCGCCGTAGCGGGGGAGAGACTCGCCAAACGCATCGAGGGCGAGTTCGCGGCGCTGGCGGCGGCGTTGGGCAAGCGTAAATCCAGCCCCAAGGTGCTGTTCATCCTGGCGACCAGCTCGGGCGGGCTGATGGCCGGTGGGGTGAACACCGCCGCGTCGTCGATCATCGAATTGGCGGGCGGCGCTTCGGCGGTCACCGCCTATGAAGGCTACAAGCCGCTATCGGCCGAGGCGGCGGTCGCGGCCGAGCCGGATTTCATTCTGCTGCCGTCGCACGGCGTCGCGTCGATGGGCGGGGCGGACGCCGCGAAGGCCGTGCCGCAAATCGCGCTGACCAAGGCCGGCAGGTCGGGCCGGGTGATCGTGATGGATTCCACTTTCCTGTTGGGCTTCGGGCCGCGCACGGCGCGCGCCGCCGCCGATCTGGCGCGGCGGATTCATCCCGGCCTGGCCTTGCCGGATTTCGCGCCGTGACGGCGGTTGCCGCGGGGCTGTCCACGCCAAGGCGCCTCACGGGCATGGGCATGATCGCGCTGCTGGGCGCCGTGCTGGGCGCTGCGGTGGTGCTGGCCCTGGGCAGCGGCGCGATGGCAATACCGCCGCGCCAAGTGCTCGGCATTCTGTTCGACGCGCTGGCCGATCCGCTGGCCAAGCCCGGCAGCATCGAAGGCTCGGTGGTGCTGATGGTACGCCTGCCGCGCGTGGTGCTGGGCGCCTTGGCCGGGGCGACGCTGGCGCTGGCCGGCGCCACCATGCAGGCGCTGTTCCGCAATCCCCTGGCCGATCCCGGGGTGCTGGGCGTTTCCGCCGGCGCGGCGGCCGGGGCGGTGGCGATGATCGTCATGGGCGAACGTTTACAGGCCTATCTGCTGCCGGGCCTGGCGCCCTGGCTGGTGCCCTGCGTCGGGTTGATCGGAGGCCTTGTGGCGACCGCCGCTGTTTATGCGTCGGCGCGCGGCGCAGGCGCGGCGCAGGGCCTGACGCTGCTGCTGGCGGGCATCGCCGTGAACGCGATGGCGATGGCGGCCACCGGGCTGCTGACCTTCTTCAGCAACGACGCGCAGCTTCGCAACATCACCTTCTGGATGCTCGGCAGCCTGGCGCACGGAACCTGGCAGGCGCTGACGCCCGCCGCCGTGTTGATGGCCGCGGCGATGGCGCTGATGCTGTCCCTGGCCGCGCGGCTGGACGTGTTGCTGCTGGGCGAACGCGAAGCGCGGCATTTGGGCGTCGATCCCGTCGCGGTCCGGCGGCGCGCGACCTTGGGCGTGGCGCTGGGCGTGGGTGCGGCGGTCGCGATCACCGGCGTGATCGGCTTCGTCGGCATCGTCGCGCCGCATCTCGTGCGGCTGATGATCGGGCCGGGCCATCGCACGCTGCTGCCCGCCTCGGCGCTGCTCGGCGCCAGCCTGCTGCTGCTGGCCGATCTGGTGGCGCGCACGGCCGTGGCGCCGGCCGACATGCCGATCGGCATCGTCATGGCCTTTGTCGGCGGGCCGTTCTTCCTGTGGCTGCTGACGCGCAGCGCCAAGCGGATGGCGGGGTAGGCATGCTGGCGGCCAGCGGCATCACCGTGCGGCGCGGCGGCAGCGCGATCCTGGATTGCGTCGGGCTGATCGTGGCGCCGGGCGAGATCGTCGCCGTCCTGGGCCCAAACGGCGCGGGCAAGTCGACGCTGCTGTCGGCCCTGGCGGGCGACATGACGGCCGATAGCGGCACGGTGATGCTGGACGGCGCGGCACTGGCGGCGATGCCAGCGGAGGATCGCGCGCTGCGCGTCGCCGTGCTGCCGCAGCAAAGCCGGCTGGAATTCGGCTTCACGGTGCGCGAGGTGGTGTCGCTCGGCCGCTATCCGCACCGCCGGCGCGAAACGCAGGGCGAGCACCACAGGGCGGTCGAGGCGTCGCTTGCCTGGGCCGGGCTGATGCACCTGGCGGCGCGCGACTACACCACGCTGTCGGGCGGCGAGCAGCAGCGCTGTCACTTGGCACGCGTCTATGCGCAGATCGCGCTGGGGGACGGGCCGGCGCGCTATCTGCTGCTGGACGAGCCGGTGTCGAACCTGGATTTGCGCCACCAGATCGAATGCCTGGACGGGCTGAAGCGTTTGGCGTCGGCGGGCCTGGGCATATTGTGCATCCTGCACGATCTGAACCTGGCGGCGCTTTATGCCGACCGTCTGTATGTCATGCAGGGCGGGCGCGTGGCGCGCAGCGGCGACCCGGCCGAGGTGCTGTCGCCGGAATCGGTGCAACAGGATTTCGCCGTCGCGATGTTGCTGGCGCCGCATCCGCAGGCGCCCAGCGCGCCGCAATTTCTCCATCGCGCGGTGGGCTAGGCGCGCGCGTCAACCCGCCGGGATGAACTTCCGGCCCGCGCGCAGGCACCAATTCTCCCAGGCGCGGTCGACGATCGCCGGCGTGGTCATGGCGATCACCGCGTCGATCTCGCCCGGCGACAGGTATTTGACCGGCCCCAGGGCCGTGGCGCGCAACTGCAATCCCGCGTTGACCTCGAGATAGACCGAGGCATAGACCGCCCAGCGGATCGACTTGCCCGCGACCACGCAGCCATGCCCGCGCATCATGGCGACGGTATGCGGGCCCAGCAGCGCCGCCAGGTCGCGCCCCATCTCCAAATTCTGCACCAAAAGGCTGGTGTCGCCGAAGCGGTCGCGCGAATCCCATACCGGCACCTCATGGCCGATGGCGGCGCCCAGATGCATGATCGGCTTCAGGCGCTGGCCGGTGACGCCGAAGGGAATCACGCTGGGGCTGTGGTTGTGGACGACGGAAACCACGTCGGCGCGCGCCGCGTACACCGCGGCATGGATGAAACGCTCCAGGTAGGGCCGCCGGCCCTTTGCATCCACGGCCGCGCCGTCAAGCGTGAATTCCATGAAATCGGCCGGCTCGACGCGCTCCGGCGCGCGGGCGCAGGACATCGCGAACCGCCCGGGGTCGCCGGGATGCCGGAGGCTGATATGGCCGAACGAATCCACCACGCCTTCGCGCGCCAGGATGCGGTTGGCGGTGACAAGCTCTTCGATCAGATGATCGGCGATGTTCATTGTTCTATTTCCCCCGCCGCCGGCGCTTGGGCGGCCTGGCCGGCGTGTCGCCGGCCAGGTTGACGATGATCGCCAGCAGCACGCGCTTGGCCGACGCGACCTCGGCCGGCTTCTGGCCGCGCACGGCGATGCGGTTCACGTCCTCGGCCAGCGGCACTAGGCGCGATTTCAACGCGCGGCCCTTGGGCGTCAGGTGGACGAAAATCTTTTTCCTGTTGTCCGGCAAGTGCCGGCGCGTGACGTAGCCCCGGCGCTGCATCGTCTTCAGCGCGGCGAAGGTCGTGGGCTCCATCACCCCGGCGCGGTCGCTGAGTTCGCGCTGGGTAATCCCGTCGGTCTCCCACAGGATGCGCAGGAACGTCCAATGACCGAACGGAATGCCGTGGCGGCCGAGGCGCGATTGCAGGGCGCGCACCAGCGAGCGCCAGGATTCCTTGACGATATGCGCCAGGCGGTCGTTGGGGATCGCCTCGCGCCAACCGCGCGGCTTCGGGGTGGGGCGTTTCATGGCGCGTCCCGCAATCCGACTTGATGCCGCAAGGCGATCTCCTTGCCCTCGTGGGCGGAGCGGAGGATCGCCAGGCACACCTCCAGCGTCGCCATCGCCCAGGCGCCGTCATGCAGCGGCGGGCGGCTGTGGATCGCGGCGGCGTAGAGCTCGTCGATCACCTCGCCGCGCGGCACTCGTGGCGGCGGCAGCGGATCGAGAGTTGCCGCGTCGTCGGCATAGATCATGACGCCAGTGGGCAGGGGGCGCAGGTCGGCGCGCTCGCAGCTCGCGACGAATAGGCCGAAATGCTGATGCGCCGTAGCGTCCGCAGCGGCGCGATAGGCCGCGCCGCCGAAATTGCGCGCCTGCTTCAGCGCGGTTTCTTCCCCGGCGGAAGCGGCCATACGCAAACCGCGCCGCGCCGCGCCGTAATCGCCCGGGTCCTTCTTACGGCCCATTTCGCCGGTCCAGCCGGCGAACTCGTCGGAATCGAAATGCGCGTAGCCGCTATAGACCGCCGTAGCGAAAGCGCCGTCCGCGAAGGTCAGCAGCGCGGCATAGGCGCCTTCGGTCGGGCGCGATTTGTCCCAGGCGCCGGTTTGCGCGCGCACGGTTTTCACCTCGCCGCCGCCGAGCAGCCTGAGGATGTCGATCTGATGCGCGGCCTGGCTGAAGATCACGCCGCCGCCGGAAGACGTGTCCAGCTCCTCGGGCCGGCGTGGGCGGTAGAGGAAATCGGTGAAGTTCAGCGCCGTAATCATGCGCACGGGGCCATAGGCGCCGCCGGCGACGATCTGCCGGGCGCGGCGATAGGGCGCGTCGAAGCTGTGGCTGTGGCCGACGATCAGGTGCACGCCGCCCCGGCGCGCCGCGTCGATCATCGCCTGGCATTCCGCCAGCGTCACGGCCATCGGCTTTTCCACCAGCACGTGCTTGCCCGCGGCGGCGGCGATCCCGGCGTGCCGGGCGTGAAGCTGGTGCGGCGTGGCGACATAAACAGCGTCGATCCCGGGATCGGCGCATAGCTCCTCGACCGTGGCATAGGCGCGGCCGCCGAACGTCTTTGTGAATTGGCCGCGCGCCTCGGGCCTGGGATCGGCCGCGGCCGCCAGGCGCACCCGCCGGTCGCCGGCGAAGCCCGGCAGCATGACGGTGAAGGCGCGGCCCAGCCCCGCCACCCCCAGGCGCAGTTCACGCTCCACTACCACCGATATCCCTCCGGCCGAAGACTTAGGAGCCTAACATAACGGTGCGGCGGCATTTTCCTTGCTGCGGCGCACAACTGTTTGCGTTTTCTGAAAAGCTGGATTGCGTTGCGCGAGTAGGATATCGGGAATAACTTAGGGTCCTAAGATTGCCCGGCGCCCTGCCGGGGTGGAGGCGCCGGCATGATGACCGCGGAAGAAAACGACCTGCTGTGCCGGGTCGAGGGCGCGGCCCCGATGGGCCAGATCATGCGCCGGCACTGGATCCCCGCCTGCCTGTCGGAAGAGGTGGCGGAGCGCGACGGGCCGCCCCGGCGCGTGCGCCTGTTGGGCGAGGACCTGGTGGCGTTCCGTGACAGCGCCGGGCGGCTGGGCCTGGTCGACGAGCATTGCCCGCATCGCGGCGCGTCGCTGGCGCTCGGACGCAACGAAGAATGCGGCCTGCGCTGCCTGTATCACGGCTGGAAATTCGACGTCCAAGGCAACTGCCTGGACATGGCCTCCGAGCCTCCGGAAACCCGCTTCGCCGACAAGGTGAAGCTGAAGTCCTATCCGGTGCACGAGGAGGCGGGGTTCGTATGGGCCTATATGGGCCCATCCTCGGAAATGCCCGCGTTCCAGGCGCCGCCCTGGGCGCCCAGCCCGGCCGCGCGCATCAGCATCGTCAAGATGCACGTGGCCTGCAACTGGGCGCAGGTGATCGAGGGCTCGATCGACTCGGCGCACAGCTCGACCTTGCATTCCACCGACATGCCCTCGGCTGAGGTGGACGGGGCCAAGGCCACCGCCACCGCCTGGCCCCGGCCTTCGACCGACAAATCGCCGCGCCTGGCGATGCAGAAAACCGACTACGGCTTCCGCTACGCCGCGATCCGCCGGCCGATCATGAACGCCGCGACGCACGACTATGTGCGCATCACCGTGTTCATCGCGCCGTTCATCGCGCTGATCCCGCCCAACAACGTCTACAACCTGGCGCAGATCATGGTGCCGCTGGACGACGTCAACACCATGTTCCACTTCATCGCCTGGAGCGACGGCGGTAAGCCGGGTATCGACCGGGATGTGTGGCGCAAATTCTGCGCCGCTGAGGTTGGCGTGGACCTGGACCGGAATTTCCGCCGTATCCGCACGCTCGCCAACGACTACTTGCAGGACCGCGCGGCGATGAAGCTGGGCGATTTCACCGGCATCAAGGCGATCCCGACGCAGGACATGGCGATGTGGGAGACGATGGGCCCGATCGCCGACCGCACCAAGGAACGGCTGGGCGCCAGCGATATCGCCGTCATCCAATTCCGCAAGATCATGGTCGAGGCCGCGCGGCGCATGCAAAGCGAAGGCAAGGCGATCGGCCGCGGCGGGAACGAGCCGCCACCGGCGAGCCTGAGCTCGTACGAGGGGGTGGTGCTCAAGACCACGGACTGGAAAACCCTGGGCATCGGGGCGGAACAAAAGGGCCGGCAGCACCGCCAAGAACAGGTCGCCTAGCCTACTGAAATTGGTTACACTGAAATACAAAATACCAAAGCTGAGAATAACTCGGTGAACCAAGGGAGGAACGGAATTATGAGACTTTGCAAGAGCTTGAACCTTGCCCTGGGCGCGGTATGCGCCCTGTGGGCATCGTCCCACATGGCGGCCGCGCAAGACACGCTGAAGCTCGCGGCCGGGCAGCGCGGCAACTGGGACACTTCGATCTCCGAAGTCGGCCAGCGCGCCGGCATTTTCAAGAAGCACGGACTGGTGCTGGAAATCCTGTGGACCCAGGGCAGCGGCGAAACCCAGCAGGCCGTGATCTCGAACAGCGTCAATATCGGCGTCGCCGTGGGCATCATGGGGGCGCTGAGCTCGTATTCCAAGGGCGCGCCGGTGCGCGTCATCGGCGCGCAGACCACCGGCGCCTCGGACCTTTACTGGTACGTGAAGGCCGACTCGCCGATCAAGACGCTGAAGGACACCGCGGGCAAGACGCTGGCCTATTCCACCAACGGCTCGTCGACCCATGGCATCGTCACCGCCTTCATGAAGCAATACAGCCTGACCGCGAAGCCGACCGCCACCGGCGGCCCGCCTGCGACGCTGACCCAGGTGATGTCGGGCCAAGTCGACGTGGGTTGGTCCGCGCCGCCCTTCGGCCTCGACCAGCTCGACAAGAAGGAAATCCGCGTCATCGCCTCGGGCAACGATGCGGTTGTGTTCAAGGGCCAGACCGTGCGTACGCTGATAACCAACGTCGATACGCTGAAAGGAAAAAAGGCGCTGATCGACAAGTATCTGGCGGCGTACCGCGAGACCGTCGACTACATGTATGCGAAGCCCGAGGCGCTGAAGGTCTATGCCGAGTTCGTCGGCATCACCGAGGAGAAGGCCAAGCGCGTGCGCGATGGATTCTTCCCGAAAGCGGCGGTCGACCCGGACAAGGTCGTGGGGCTGGACACCATCGTGCCCGACGCGGTCGAGCTGAAATACACCGCCCAGGCGCTGACCAAGCAGCAATTGTCCGAGCTGATCCAGATCCCACCCAGGAAATAGGCAAGATACAAGCCAAGCAGATTCCGCCGCGCCGCCCGGTTTCGCCCGGGAACGGCGCGGCGGGTGCGCTAGAATGGCGGGGATGATCCGGGACAAATCCGATGCCGGGCGCGGCGGCGCCCAGAAGCCTGCGGGCGCGGCAAGGGGCGCGGCGGCGATCGAGCGGCCCGCGCGTTCGCCGGCCAACGCCGCCGCTTTCGGCAGCGACGCGGTGGCCGACGCGCTACGCTCGCTCGAGATTCCCTATATCGCGCTCAATCCCGGCGCCAGCTTTCGCGGCCTGCACGACAGCCTGGTGAACTATCTGGGCAATGAGCGGCCGCAGATGCTGCTGTGCCTGCACGAGGAGCACGCCGTCGCCATCGCCCACGGCTACGCCAAGGTCACGGGCCGCGCCATGGCTGTGGCGGTTCATTCCAATGTCGGGCTGATGCACGCGACGATGGCGATCTTCAACGCCTGGTGCGACCGCATGCCCATGCTGATCCTGGGCGCGACCGGCCCGGTCGACGCGGCCAAGCGCCGGCCGTGGATCGACTGGATCCACACCGCGCGCGACCAGGGCGCGCTCGTGCGTCCCTATGTCAAATGGGACGACCAGCCAGCCTCGCCCGAAGCGGCTTGCGAGTCATTGCTGCGCGCGGCATGGCTGGCGGAAGTGGCGCCGAAAGGCCCCACCTATGTGAATCTCGATGCCGGCATGCAGGAAGCCAAGCTGGAACGTCCGGTGCCGGCGATGGATGCCCAGCGCTATCGCCCCAAGTCAACCAGCGCCGCAACGCCAGAGTTGATAGCGCAAGCCGCCGCGCTTCTCGCCGCCGCCAAGCGGCCGTTCATCCTGGCGGGCCGTGCGTCGCGCGACGAACAGGCATGGCGCGACCGCGTGGCGCTGGCCGAGGCGCTGGGCGCGCGCGTCGCCACGGACCTGAAGATCGGCGCATCGTTTCCGACCGACCACAAACTGCATGCCGGGCCGCCGGGCATCTATCCGCTGGCCGAGGCGTCGGCCGCCCTGGGCGAAGCCGACGCGGTGCTGAGCCTGGATTGGGTCGATCTGGCCGGCGCGTTGAAATCGGGGTTCGGCGCGGCGCCGCCTGGGGCGAAGATCATCCACGTGTCGCTCGACCACACATTGCATAACGGCTGGAGCATGGACTACCAGGCCCTGCCGCCGGTCGATCTGCTGCTGCCGGCCGATCCCGACGCGGTGGTTCCGGCGCTGCTGGATGCGGTTCGCGCTCTCGGTCGCAAGCCCGCGGCGCTTGGCGCGAAGCCAGTTCCCGCCGTCGCCGCGGCCTCAAGCGGCGATACGATCCACACCGACGACATCGCGGCGGCGTTGCGCGCGGCCGCTGGAACGCTAGAGGTGACGTTCGCGCATCTGTCGCTGGGCTGGAGCGGGGCGAGCTGGCATTTCCGGCATCCCCTCGATTTCCTGGGCTCGGATGGCGGCGGCGGCATCGGCGCCGGGCCGGGAGTGACGGTCGGCGTGGCGTTGGCGCTGAAAGGGTCGGGGCGGCTGGTCGCGGGGGTGTGCGGCGACGGCGATTTCCTGATGGGCGCTACGTCGCTGTGGACGGCCGTGCACTACAAAATTCCGCTGTTGATCGTCGTCGCCAACAACCGCTCGTTCTACAACGACGAAGTGCACCAGGAGCGCATGGCGAGAATGCGCAACCGGCCCGTGGAGAACAAATGGATCGGCCAGCGCATGGCCGATCCCGAGATCGACATGGCGGGGCTCGCCCGGGCGCAAGGCGCGCTCGGCATCGGCCCAGTGACGCGCCGCGACAAGCTGCAAGCCGCGTTGGCCGAGGCGATCGCCGCGGTCGAGGCGGGCGGCGTTGCGGTTGTGGATGTGCGCATCGAGCCGGGCGCCACGCCGACGCCCACGATGGCCGGCGCCAAGGCCGGGCGCTGACATGGCCGCAAGCGCCGCCGCGCCCGCGTCCGACGAGCACGTGCTCAAGGTCGACAATATCGTCAAGCGCTTCGTTACCCCGGAAGGCGACATCATCGCCGTCGACGGCGTGTCGTTGAGCGTAGCGCGCGGCGAGTTCGTGGCGGTGATCGGGCCGTCGGGCTGCGGCAAATCAACGCTGTTCAACATCATCGGCGGCCTGGTGGACGGGTATGACGGCGCGGTGACGGTGGACGGCGAGACCGTCACCGGCCCGCACCCCGCCATCGGCATGGTGTTCCAGGAGGAATCGACTTTTCCCTGGCGCACGGTGATCGAGAACGTGGCCTTTCCGCTGGAGCTCGCGGGCATGGTCAAGGCCGATCGCCTGGAGCGCGCCCGGCATTTCATCGCCCTGGTGGGGCTGGAAGGGTTCGAGAAGCGCTATCCGGCCGAGCTTTCCGGCGGCATGCGCCAGCGCGTCGCCATCGCCCGCACGCTGGCCTTCGAGCCGAAAATCCTGCTGATGGACGAGCCGTTCGCTTCGCTCGACGAGCAAACGCGCCTGCTCCTGGGCGACAAGGTGCTGCAAATCCAGCAGAAGCTGAAGCAGACCACGTTGTTGATCACCCACAACATTACCGAGGCGGTGCAGCTGGCCGACCGTATCCTGGTGATGACCTACCGGCCCGGCCGCGTGAAGCGCTTCGTCGGGATCGAGCTGCCGCGCCCGCGCAGCTCGGCCATCGTGTCGAGCGAGGCGTTCGGGCGTTACGTGGCGCAGGTGTGGAGCGATTTGCGCGAAGAGGCGAGCCGGGGGATGCAGGACGAGGAAACGCGCACGCTGCATGCCGGGGAACGGCAGGGATGACGCGCGCGGAAGCACGGTCGCGGTTTCTGCCGGCGGCGCTGGGGCTGGGCACGCTCGCGGCGTTCCTGATCGCGGCGGAAGCGGCGATCCGGTTCGGCCTGGTGAACCGCTTCATCGTGCCGATGCCCACGCAGGTCGGCGCCGCGGTCTGGCGCGTGATTACCGAGGAGGATTTGCCCGGGCGGTTCCTGTTCACGATGGGCGAGGGGCTGGTGGCGGGAGCGATGCTGACGGTGTTCGGCATCGCCCTGGGGGCGCTGATGTATCGCGTGCGCCTGCTGCGCGCGGCCTGCGAGACATGGGTCGCGGCCCTGGCCTCGGCCCCCGTGGTGCTGATGTACCCGCTGTTCCTGGTGATCTTCGGCCGCAGCGCCTGGACCATCATCATGATCGGCTTCGTTGCCGGGCTGCCGGCGGTGATCCTGAAGACCATCGAGGGGTTCTCGGCCACGCGCCAGGTGCTGCTGAACGTCGGCCGTTCCTTCAACCTCACGCCGCGCCAGCAATTCTTCAAGATACTGGTGCCGTCGGCCCTGCCGACGATCTTCACGGGGCTGCGGCTCGGCCTCATCTTCGCGCTTATCAACATCGTCGGCGTCGAGTTCCTGATCAACTTCGGCGGCCTGGGGCAGATCATCAACGACCTGTCGGAACGCTACGACATGCCCGCCACCTATGTGGCGATCGCGGCGGTCATTTTGGTCAGCGTCGTGTTCTTCGACGCCACGGGCCGGGTGGAAAAATGGCTTACACGGGCGCGATAGGCAGCACCAAGCTGGGCGCGCGCCTGGCCAGCCCCGTTTCGCTGGTCAGGATCGCCGTGGCGGTATCGGCGCTGGTGGCGTGGGAAGCGCTGGCGCGCTCGGGCCTGCTGTTCCGCGACGTGGTGCCGCCGCTGCCGGCGATCGCGCGGGCCGGCGTCGCTTTGTTCCTGAGCCGCGATTTCTATTGGCATCTCGGCTGGACCGGGTTCGAGGTGGGCGCGGCGCTTGCCATCGGCGGGCTGTCGGGCCTGGTCGTTGGCCTGGTGCTGGGCGGCAGCCGAACCTTGAGCCGCGCGTTCGAGCCCTACCTTTATTATCTGGGGCCGACGCCGAAGATCGTCTTCTTCCCGATCATGATCATGTGGTTCGGCGTGGGGCCGGGCTCGAAGATCGCGCTGGCTACCCTCTCGTGCTTCTTTCCGGTGGCGCTGTCCGCCGCCGCGGGGATGCGCCAGATCGACCGGGTGCTGATCCGCGTGGGCGAGAGTTTTCGCGCCAATCAATGGCAGATGGCAACCAAGATTTACCTGCCGGCCATGCGCCAGCCGATCGTCAACGGAGTCAGGCTGGGTCTGGGCGTGGCGATCATCGGCACGTTGCTGGCGGAAACCAAGCTGTCGAACCGTGGGCTGGGGCATATCGTCATCCAGGCCTTCGCGCTGTTCGACATGCCCAAGATGTACGCGCTGCTGATCATCCTGTTCGTCCTGGCGATCGGGGCGAACGAGCTGGTGGCGCGGCTGGGCGGGGCCGGCGGCGGCAACCGGGTTTGAAGGAGCGGGCAGGGACATGAGCAAGCTTCGATTGTCGGTGGCGGTGGGCGATTACGACCGCACGCGGGCGCTGATCGACGGGTCGGTGCAGATCGACGGCGTGGAGCCGGTATGCATGACCCTGTCGCCGGAGGAGATATTCTTCCGCGCCTTTCGCCATGCCGAGTTCGATATCTGCGAGCTGTCGCTGTCCAGCTTCACGGTCAAGACGGCGCAGCGCGATTGTCCCTATGTCGGTGTGCCGGCCTTCGTGTCGCGCGCCTTCCGCCACACCTCGATCTATGTCCGCACCGACCGCATCAAGAAGCCGCAGGACTTGAAGGGCAAGCGCATCGGCGTGCCGGAATACCAGCTCACGGCCATCGTCTGGGCGCGGGCGATCCTGGAGGACGATTTCGGCGTGAAGCCGTCGGACGTGACCTGGGTGCGCGGCGGCATCGCCGAGCCGGGCCGCCCCGAAAAGATCGGCATAACCCTGCCGCCGGACGTGAAGATGGAAAGCGCGCCGGAGGGCGAGACGATCTCGGCGATGCTCGACCGCGGCGAGATCGACGGCTTCATCGCCCCGCGCCCGCCGACTTGCGCCGGCAAGAACCCGAACGTGGGCTGGCTGTTCGCCGATCCCACGGCGGCGGCCAAGGACTATTACAAGCGCACGGGCATCTATCCGATCATGCACGTCGTCGGTGTGCGCCGCGCGCTTGTGGAGCAGCACCCCTGGCTGCCGGCGGCGGTGCTGAAGGCGTTCGAGCAGGCCAAGGCCGCGGCCCTGGCCAAGCTCACCGACACGTCGGCGACCAAGGTGACGCTGCCCTTCGTCGAAGAACAACTGAAAGCCGCGCGCGATTTATTGGGACCGGACCATTGGTCCTACGGCGTCGCGGCCAACCGCAAGACTTTGGCGGCGTTCCTGAAGCGGCATCACCGCGAGGGGTTGTCGGCGCGATTGGTCGCAGTGGAAGAGCTGTTCCACCCCACGACGCTGGAGACGGCGAAGATTTGACGGACAGAGCCGCCCGGCCCGGGAGGCGTTCTCCCGGGCCGGACCGCGCTGTCAGGCCTGGCCGCGCATGAACTTCGCGGCCTGTTCGTTGAACTGCTTCGGCGTGATCTTCTCGCGCAACACTTCCTGCCAGTAAGGCGGAATCTTGTCCTGGAAGTTCGCCCAGTTCTTGTGCTCGTAGGGCGGCGTCCACCAGGTTTTCGACTCGTCTAGCCCGAACTTGATGAAACGGTTGTTCTGGAAGGCCTGGTTCTGCGCGGTGGACTTGCGCACCGGCGGCACGGCGCGTCCGTCGGTGTAGAGCATCAGCGCGTCGCCCGAGGCGATGTATTTCATGAACTCCCAGGCCGCGTCCTTTTCCTTGCAGCCCGTGGTCATCATCGGCCCTTCGGGATTGGCCAGCATGTATTTGTTCGGGCCGACGCGCGGGTTGGCCAAGGGCTGGATCGCGTCGCCCAGCGCCTTCATCATCGCCGGGCTGGCGTGCGGCCCATAGAACCAGAAGCCGCATTTGCTCTTTTCCATCAGCGCGTATTGCTCGCGATAGCCGTCGTTGACCGCGCTGGGCTGGGCCGATTTGTCCTTGGTGAACATCCCGACCCATTTTTCCGTCACGGAAATCGCCGCGGGCGAGTCGAAATCGACGTTGCCTTTCTCGTCGAAGAACTTCACCCCCGCGCTGGCCCAGATCGGCAGGATGATCTGGATCGCCGAATAGGTCTGCCCGCGCATGGCAATGCCGTAACGGTCCGGCGCCTTGGTGATGGCCTTGGCGGCGGCAACGAACTGGTCGAAGGTTTCGGGCGGCTTGACGTTGGCTTCCTTCAGCCAGTCGGCGCGATAGAAAACATAGTAGGGGATGCTGGTCTGCGGCAGATACAGTAGCGGCTGCCCCTTCTTCGACTTGCACTGCTCGATGACGTTCGGGAAGAAGTCCGCCTTCGCGTCCCATTTCTCGAAGCGGTCGCCGATCGGGTGCAGGATGCCGTTGTCGAGATAGTCCTGGACCCAGTACTGCACCGTCATCACGACGTCGGGCGGCGCGCCGGCGGCGTGCGCCACCACCAGCTTCTTGCGCGATTCCATGACAGCCATCGTGGCGTCGACCTCGACCTCGATGAAGGCCTGCGACTTGTTGAACATCGCGACCGAGTCGAGCGAGATTTTCTGGTGCACGGGGTTGTCGGCCCAGTTCCAATAGGTGAGCTTCACCTTCTTGCGCACGGCGGGCGCGGCCACCTGGGCCAGAGCGCCGGAGCCGGCCGCCAGCATCGTACCGCCGGCCGCCCCCATCAACGCCAGCGCCCTGCGGCGCGTGAGATGGCGGCGTTTAGCCGGTCCGTTGTTCTTCGATTTCATCGCTGTTTTCCTCCTCTTGGGTGTCGGTTGTTATCGTTTCGCTTCAGCCTTTCACGGCGCCGGCGGCCAGGCCGCTCATCAGCATCCGTTGGAACAGCAGGAAGATGAGGGCGACCGGCAGGGTGGTCAGCACCGCGCCCGCGGCGCTGACGCTCCACACCGCCGGCTCGCCCATCGCGAACAGGCGCATCATGACAGGCAGGGTCTTGACCGCGTTGGTGGTGGTGAACAGGAATGCGAATAGGAAGTTGTTCCAGGTCATGATGAAAGCGAGCAGCCCGCCCGCCACCAGCCCCGGCACCGATAGCGGCATCATGATCCGCCACAGGGTGCCGAGCCGGCTGCACCCGTCCACCTCGGCCGCTTCTTCCAGCTCGCGCGGCAGGGTGGAGAAATAGTTGATCATCAAGAGCAGCACGAAGGGTGCGGTGTGCGTCGCCTCGGCCAGGATCATGCCGAGATGGGTGTTGACCAGGCCGTAGCTGCGGAAAATCACCAAGAGCGGCACCAGCAGCACCACGCTGGGGATGGTGTAGGCCACCAGCACCGCCACCAGCGCCGTGCTGCGCCCGGCGAAACGGAAACGCACGAAGCCGTAGGCGCCCAGGCTCGCCACCGCCAGGGTCAGGAACATGTTGCCGGTGGCGATGATCGTGCTGTTGCGGAAATACAGCAGGTACGGCGTGGTTTCCAGCAGCGTCACGTAGTTCATGTAGGTCGGCTCGGCCGGAAAATACTGCACCGCGCGGCCGCTGACCTTGCCCCAATCCTGTTGCAGCTCGGGCGTCAGCGAGCCGATGAAGATCCACAAGAACGGCGCGAGGGAATAGAACAGCACCGCCAGCGCGGCGGAATAGATCGCGACCGACTTGACGTGCAGGGCGCGGCGCGCGGGCGTCATGACTGCGACAAGACCGAGCGGGCGAGGTGCCGCACATACATGATCGACGCCAGCACCAGCAGGCCGGCCAGAACTGCCGCGACCGCCGAGGCGTAGCCGATCTCGAACTGCGAGGTCAGCTTGAAGCTGTAGACGGCCTCGGTGTAGTTGCTGAAGCCGGGCCCGCCCTGCGTCATGATGAAGATCATGTCGATGTGGTTCGACATCCAGATCATCCGAAGCAGCAGCAGGAACAGGATGGTCGGTATCAGCTGCGGCAGGGTGATGTACCAGAACATGTGCCAGGGATTGGCGCCGTCCACGCGCGCCGCCTCGTACAGCTCGGGCGGTACGGTCTGGCGCACCGCCAGCAGGATCAGCGCCATCAGCGGCGTGCCGTACCACACCATCGCCGACACGATCACCCAGAAGCTGCCTGTGGGATCACTGAGCCAACTGAAGTACTGATTCAGAATTCCCGCGCTCACCAGAAGGTCGTTCAGGACGCCGAAATTGCCGTCGACCATGTAACAGAACAGCAGCGCCACCACCGCCGGCGGCGTGATGTAGGGCACCATCATCGCCGCGCGCACCACGCCGCGCCCGCGAAAGGTCTGGTTCAGCAGCAGCGCTATCGGCAGGGCGATCGCCAGTTCGGACAGCACCACGGCCAGGTCCCAGCGCAGCGTGCGCCACAGCCCTTCCAGGAAGATCGAGTCGCCGGCCATGCGCACGAAATTGCCGATGCCGATGAACTGCGCGCGCGCTAGGCGCAGCAGCGAGGCGTCGGTGAGGGCAAGCCACACCGCGTACAACGCCGGGTAAACGCTGATGGCCAGCAACAGCAGCGCGATCGGCGCGATCAGCGCATAGGGCAATGCATCGAACCGGCGCCGGCGCCGTCTAGGCAGGATCGCTGTGGCAGTCGACTGCAACCGGACGTCCCCCCTTGCGCGTCCATGCTCCGGACGGGATTTCACGATCCCCGCCGGTTCGGGCCGAAACCCGATTGAAGCGGCTAGCGCACCGGCCGTTGAGCCGGGATTTTTTGTTGCTTCCACAACCGCACGCGCGGCCGGGTTTTTCCGCACAGCCGCGGAAAATATGGCATCGGCAAACCGTGTTTACCATTTCCATCCGGCGAACGCAGCAGCGCGGTTGGCGAACCGCCGATGAATGCAAGTATTTGGACATGTAGAGCTTTTTCGGCGCCGCGCGTGCGGATAAGGTGGGCCTATGCAACGCGCATCGCTTGACCAAAATTCGATCCGCCAGGCCGCATCCTTGTTCGTTGCCGCGCGGCGCGGCGGCCGGCTGCTCGACGCCTTGCCCGCGTCGGCAAAACCTAACAACGCGGCCGACGCGCACGCGATCCAAGAGGCGACCGCCGCCGCCCTGGGCGATGCCGTGGGCGGCTGGAAAGTGTCGGCGCCGATCGACGGGCAGCTGGTGCGCGGCGCGATCCTGCGCTCGCTGATGTTCGACAGCCCGGCCTGCGTGCCTGCCGCGCGCGTGCCGATGCTGGGGGTCGAGGCCGAGATCGCCTTTCGCTTCGACCGCGACATGAAGCCGGCCATGCGGGATTACACCTATGCCGAGGTGGCGGCGGCGGTAACCGCTTTCCCGGCCATCGAGGTGGTGGCGACGCGTTTCAGCGACTACCAAGGCGCGCCGCTGCTCGACCGCGCCGCCGATTTCGTTTCCAACGGTGCGTTCGTGCTCGGCCCGGCGCGGCCGGATTGGCGCGGCCACGACCTTGCGAAGCTGGAAGCCGTACTGACCATCGGCGGCAAAGAGATCGTCCGCAAGACCGGCGGGCACGTGGCGGTCGATCCGCTGCTGCCGGCCGTGGCACTGGTCAACGATCTGCGGACCGGCGCCGGCGTCAAGGCCGGGCAGGTGATGACGACGGGAACCTATACCGGGCTGAACTTCGCCCAGCCGGGGCAGACGGTCGTGGCTGCGTTCACCGGCTTCGGCGCGGCCGAGGTGCAGTTCACGATTTGATGCGACGGAAACCGCCCGCGCCGCGCGGCGCGGATAAGTAACGAAAAGAATTCTGGGGAGCGAGACGAACCGATGCAGGCCGACGCAATCGCAGCCGCCGCTGATCCGAGCAGCGCCACAGCGCCGAGCCACGCGCCCGGGGTGCCGCAATGGCTGAAGGCCGTCGACCGCGCGGTCATCGTGCTGCTCAACGTCATGCTCGCGGTCGAGGTCGTCCTCGTGTTCGCCAACACGATGCTGCGCTGGCTGTTCAACACCTCGCTGCTGATGGGCGCGGACGAGACCTCGTGGGTCTATCTGGTGTTCCTGTCGTTCCTGGGTGGCGCGGTGGCGTACAGCCACGGGCAGTTCCTGGCGATCACTCTGCTGGTGGATCGATTGCCGGCACCGTGGCGGGAATTTTTCGCCGCGGCGACCGAATGGACGGTGATCTTCCTCGCCGCGCTGATCGGCGTCTATTCGGTGCCGCTGCTGATCTCGAATGCCGAGGAAAAGACCATCCTGCTGGGGATCGGCTATGCCTGGGTTTCGGTGCCGATAACCCTAGGCGCGGCCCTGTTCGTGCTGCATGCCGGCCTGTCGCTGCTGCGCCGTCCGCCGCGCGCGGTGCTGTCGGCGGCGGCGGCGATGGGCGCCGTGCTGCTGCTGCTCGCCCTCGGCAAGACCGGCGCCTGGGTGCATACCCAGTCGCTCTACCTCGCGCTCACCGGCCTGTTCCTGGGGCTGCTGGCCATCGGCGTGCCGATCGGCTTCGTGCTGGCGGCGGTCGGCCTGGGCTGCGTCTTTCTCACCGATTCGGCGCCGATGGTGGCCGTGGTGATGACCGCGCAGCGCGGCTCGGGCGGCTTCATCCTGCTCGCCCTGCCGTTCTTCATTCTCGCGGGCTTCATCACCGACCGCGCGAATATCGGCGGCCGGCTGGTCGAATTCGTCGCCTCGATGATCGGGCATCTGCGCGGCGGGTTGATGCATGTGATGATCGTCGGCGTCTACATCTCCTCGGGCATCTCGGGCTCGAAAGCCGCCGACATGGCCACCATCGGCATCCCCATGCGAAAGATGCTGACCCAGCGCGGCTATCCGCCGCACGAACAGGCGGCGCTGCTGGCCGCGGCGGCGGCGATGGGCGAGTCGGTGCCGCCCAGCATCGCGATCATCCTGATGGGGTCGGTCACGTCGGTTTCCACCGGCGCGCTGTTCATCGCCGGGTTCCTGCCCGCCGCCGTGGTTGCGGCCTGCCTGATGGCGCTGGTCTATTTGCGCGCGCGCCTCGCCGGCTGGCCGGCGGGCGCGCGCGTGAAGCGCGCGGAGGTGCTGCGGACCGGCAAGCGCGCGATCCTGCCGCTGCTGATGCCGGTGATCCTGATCGGCGGCATCATCGCCGGCGTCGGCACACCGACCGAGGTGTCGACTTTCGCCGTGGTCTATGGCTTCGCCCTGGGGCTGATCTACCGCCAGTTCACGCGCGGCACGTTCTGGCAGGTGCTGACCGAGGCGACGCTGCTCAACGGCATGATCTTTTTCACCGTCAGCGTCGCCACCGTGTTTTCCTGGTCGATGACGCTGCAGGGCATGGCCACCGCCATCGCCCAGGCGATGGGCAGCCTGGGGCCGTCGGCATTCTTGCCCGGGGTGATCGTGATCACGATCCTGGTCGGCGCGCTGCTGGAAAGCTTCGTCACCATCATCATATTGGCGCCGCTGCTGCTGCCGGTGGCGCTGCAGCTCGGCATCAACCCGCTGCAATACGGCATCATCATGACCGAGGCGTTCGGCATCGGCTCGATCCTGCCGCCGATCGGCATCGCGCTGTACGTCGCCTGCAACATCTGCGGTGCGCGGGTGGAGCGCGCGTCCACCCCGCTGCTTTGGTACCTGACCGTCATGATTATCGGGCTGCTGCTCGTGGCCTACATCCCGTGGATCACGCTCTCGCTGCCCACGCTGTTTAACTTCAAAGGCTAGTCAGACAAAACCAGGAGGAAACGATGACACATCGCAAGCACCGGATTGAAGGTTCGACCACGCGGCGCGACATGCTGCGCATGGCCGGCGGCGCGGCGGCGCTGTCGGCGCTGCCGCTCGGCTCCGCATTGGCCGCACCCTATGTGCAGATCGCACAGGCGGTAAAGAAGATCCGCTTCGCGCACGCCGCGCCCACGGCGCATGGCTGGCACCTGTGGGCCGAGCAGTTCAAGAAATCGATCGAGGCCAAGACCGACGGCAAGGTCGAGGTGCAGATCTTCCCCAACGCGCAGATGGGTAACGAGCGCGACACGGCCCAGGCCGTGCGCATCGGCTCGCTCGAGATGGGCGCGATCGGCGTGGGATTGATGAACTGGGTGCCCGAGATGTCGGTCACCGACGCCCCGTTCCTGTGGAAAAGCCGCGCTCAGGCGCACCGCGCGATCGAGGGCGCGTTCGGCGACGATTTGCGCAAGCGCTGTCTCGACAAGGGGTTCGTGCTGACGGGCTGGACCGACCTCGGCTTCCGCAGCATGACCAACAACAAGCAGCCGATCAATTCGGCCAAGGACATGGCCAGCCTGAAAATGCGCGTGCCGCCCTCGAAGTCCTACATCGCCATGATGCAGGCGCTCGGCTCCTCGACCGTCACGGTGGACTTGAGCGAGCTGTACCTGGCGCTGCGCCAGGGCGTGGCGGACGGGCAGGAGACGCCCACGGCGGTGACCAAGTCGAACAAGTACTACGAAGTGCAGAAATACATCTCCAAGACCGACCACATCCTGACGATCGCCTATACCGTGATGAACCCCGACGCGTTCAAGAAGCTGTCGGCGGACGAGCAGAAGGCGGTGGTGGCCTCGGGCAAGGAAGCCGACGCGTGGCTGCGCGGCAACATCGAGAAGGAGGAGTTGGAAGTCTTCAACTTCCTGAAGGCGCAGGGCATGCAGGCAAATTTGACCCCGGACGTCGAATCGTTCCGCGTCGCCACGACGCCGGTGATCGAAAAAATGCCCGACCTGTTCCTGCCGGAGCTGGTGAAAATCGCCCGCGCCACGCCGGCCTGAGGCGGGCTCTGGCGCGTTCGTCCCGCGGGGCCGCGGTCTATTTCAGATTGCGGCCCCACAGGGCGAACAGCTTGGTCCAGGTGTCCTCGGCGGCAACCGCGTCGTAATCCTTTCGTTCGGCAAAGCAGTAACCGTGATGAGTGCCCTTCAACGTCTCGCAGGTGTATCGCACAGCGGCCTTGTCCAGGGCCTTGGTGAGCTCTGGGATCACGGTCGCGGGCACCTCGGGATCGACCTCGGCAAAGCCGAAATACATCTCCGCCTTGATCTTGGGCGCGAGCAGATGGGGGCTATCCTCCTTGTCGGTCACCAGGCCGATGCCGTAGAGCGAAGCGGCGGCGGCGATGCGCTGCGGGAATTTGCCGGCCACTGTCATGACGTAGCGCCCGCTCATGCAATAGCCGACGCAACCCACCGGGCCGGGCTTCGCCTTTTCATGCGCGTCGAAGAATTGCAGCATTCCGCCCGTGTCGTCGGCCACCAACGTGTTGTTCAGCGTATTCATGGCGGCGCGGATCACCGTCGACATTGCGTCGTTGCGCCTGGGAATGTCGAAGCGCAAAAGTCCGTTGCGGTAATACATGTCGGGCTGCAGGCAGAAATATCCGTTCTTGGCGATACGCCGCGCGAAGTTGCGCAGCTCCTCGCGCGTGCCCGGCGCATCCATGTAGATGATGACCGGGGCGAACCGCCCGGGTCCTTCGGGATAGGCGATGAAGCCCGGCATGTTGCCGTGCTTCGTAGTCACGACGACGTCTTTTTCGATCATGGCGGTGTCTCCCCTGCGGCGAGTATCCGGGCCGCGGCGGCGACTCGTCAAGCATCGCGAAGAAAAATTCGCAAGCGAAGATAGGAGAGCATCCGGTCATGTCCGTTCCTCTGCGTCAGATTCTGCGCAATCACGTGAAGGAGAAGCTCGCGCGCGACGAAGTGGTGGCGTCGATGATCGTGCGCCTGGTGCGGCACGTGGAAATCGCGCGGATCGCCAAGACCGCCGGGTTCGACGCGTTCTATGTCGACCTGGAACACAGCATGTTCTCGATCGACGATTGTAGCCAGATCTGCATGACGGCGCTGGAAGCCGGCATCACGCCTTTTGTCCGTGTGCCTACTCATGGGCCCGAATACGTGTCGCGCGTGCTCGACGGCGGGGCGCTGGGGGTGATCGCGCCGCATGTGCGCTCGGCCGCCGAGGCCGAAGCCGTGGTGCGCCATGTGAAATACCCGCCGATGGGCGATCGCTCGGCCGGCGGGCCGCTGGTGCAATACCAGTTCCGCGACTTTCCGGTGGTGGAGGCGAACGCCGCCGCCAACGACGCGACCTCGGTGGTGGCGATGATGGAAACCAAGGGCGCGTTGGACCGGGTGGAGGAGATCGCCGCGGTGCCGGGCGTGGACATGCTGCTTGTGGGCACCAACGATCTGTGCGCGGAGCTGGGCATCCACGGGCAATACGGCCACAAGCTGGTGCGCGAGGCTTATCTGCGCACCATCGCCGCCTGCCGCAAGCACGGCAAGCACGTGGGCATCGGCGGCCTGGCGTCGCGGCCCGACCTGATCGCCGACCTGGTGGCCGAGGGCGCGCGCTTCGTGTCGGTCGGCGCTGACCTTTCTTTCCTGATCGGCGCGGCGACCGAGAAGGCGAAATTCGTGCACGGCTTGAAAACGGGGAAATGACGCGATGACCAGGATTGCGGTGCTGGACGACTGGCAGGGGATCGCGCGCAGTAGCGCGGACTGGTCGGCGTTGACCAAGCGCGCCGAGGTGGAGTTCTTCGGCAAGGCTTTGGCCGGCGAGGACGACGCGGCGGCGAAGCTGAAGGATTTCGATATCCTGCTGACCATGCGCGAGCGCACGCCGTTTCCCGCCTCGCTGGTGCGCCGCCTGCCCAAGCTCAAGATGCTGGGGATGACGGGCATGCGCGCGGCGTCGATCGATGCCGCGGCGCTGCGCGCGCAGGGCGTGACGGTCTGCTTCACCAGCGGCGGCAGCAGCGGCGCCAACACTGCCGAGCTGACCCTGGGCCTGATCCTGGCGGCGGTGCGAGGCATCCACACGGGCGACGCCGCGATCCGCGCCGGGCATTTCCAGGAAGGCACGGCCCCGGGCTTCGAGCTGGAAGGCAAGACGCTGGGCGTGATCGGCCTCGGCCGGCTGGGCGCGCGCGTCGCCGGGTATTGCCGGGCGCTGGGCATGCGCGTCGTCGCCTGGAGCCAGAACCTGACCGCCGAGAAGGCCAAGGCGGGAGGGGCGGCGCTGGTGGGCAAGGACGAGTTGCTGTCCACCGCCGACGTGGTGACGATCCACCTGGTGCTGTCCGACCGCACGCGCGGCATCATCGGCGCGGCCGACCTCATGCGCATGAAGCCGGGGGCGGTGCTGGTGAACACCTCGCGCGGGCCGCTGGTGGACGAGCCGGCGCTGGTCGCCGCGTTGCGCACCGGGCGGCTGACCGCGGCGCTGGACGTGTTCGACCGCGAGCCGCTGCCGGCCAACCACCCGCTGCGCGGCCTCCCCAACCTGGTCATGACGCCGCACCTCGGCTATGGCACCATCGAAACCTTCGCGGATTTCTACCGGCAGAGCGTTGAAAACGCCCTGGCTTTCATGGACGGCAAGCCGGTCAGGGTGCTGGAGCCGCCCCGGGGCTGACACTCGCTTTCCGCGCAAATTTCTACCAGAATTGCGGGCGTGAACGGGCCACTATGGCCCGGCCGCCGCCCGCGACCCGCTTCACGCCATTTAGGAGGCCACAGGAACCGTGCGCATCGATCTGTTGACGCTGAAGCTGTTCGTCGCCGTGTTCGAGGAACAGAGCCTGGCCAAGGCGGCGGAGCGCGAGCACATCGTCCCGTCGGCGATCAGCAAGCGCATCGCCGATCTGGAGCAGACGCTGAAGGTCGAGTTGTTCCACCGCCAGCGCACCGGGCTGCAACCCACGCCGGCGGGCCACGCGTTGATGCACCACGCGCGCGTGCTGATGCGCAACGTCTCGCAGATGGAAAGCGAACTGGTGGAGTATTCCCAGGGCGTGCGCGGCAATATCCGCATCTACTCCAACATTTCGGCCCTGGTGCAATACCTGCCGGCGGATCTCAGCTCATTCCTGTCGCTGCATCCCCTGGTGAAGGTGGATCTGGAGGAGGCGACCAGCCCCGTGACTATCCGCGCGGTGGCCGACGGCATCGCCGAGATCGGCATCTACGGTGCCAACATTCCCGCACCTGGGCTGCTGAATCTGCCGTACCGGCGCGACCGGCTGATCGTGCTGGTGCCGCGCGGCCATCCGCTCAGCGAGCAGGAATCGGTCAAGCTGGCCGACGTGCTGCCCTACGACCTGGTGGGCGTGCAGAAAAACAGCTCGATCGATACGCTGGTGATCAAGGCCGCGGCCGACCTGGACATCACGGTGAAGCTGCGCATCCGCGTTTCGGGCTTCGACGCGGTCAGCCGCATGGTCGAAGCGGGCCTGGGCGTGGCGCTGATCCCCGACATTATCGCCCAGAACTACATGCCGAAAATGGCGATCGCCTCGATCACCCTGGACGAACCCTGGGCGGCGCGGCAGTTGAACATCTGCGTGCGCGACATGGAATCGCTGTCCGGCGCCGCTTCCCTGCTGGTGCAGCACCTGAGCAAGCAGCAATAGCGTCAGGGAATCCGTGTGGCCTGGCGGTAGTCGAGCAGCCACGCGCCGGCCTCTTTTACCCAGACCAGCACGAACAGCAGATGGGTCGTTTCCTTGGGCCGCCCGGCGGCGCTGACGGACATGTCGACGATGCCGTGCATGACCGCGCAATCGCCGTGCACGGCGATGGCGGCCTCGCGGCTTTCGATGCTCGCGTACTCGTAGAGGCCTTTCTTGACGCCCGCCAGGTACTCGGGCTTGGATTCGGCCACGGCGGTGGAATGGACGTAGACCAGGCCGGGCGCCAGAATCTTATCCAGCGCCGCGTAGTCCTTGGCGATCATCGCGCGGTACAGCGCCCGTTCCGCCGCGCGAATGTCGCGGCTTTCGTCTGCGTTGTTCATCGTGGCCTTGCCACCGGTAGAACGGGATGGCGCTAGGCTCGCGGCCCGCGCCATCCCACCGCTCTCGGTTCAGTTCAGCTCAGCGTTTTGGTCACCAGGTCCAAGAAGTCCTTGCCGATCGAGGCTTCGAACTGCTGATAGACCGGCTTGGTCTGCTTCACGAACAGCGCTTTGTTGGCTGGGGTTATGTCGTTGACGGTCATTAGCGTACGCAATTTGGCAAGCGCCTCTGTGATTGCCTTGGGCTGCTCTTTCCATTGCCACGCCATCGCCGTCTTCATCGCCTGCGACACGATGCCCTGCTCCTCGGCCGACATCGCCGCCCAGGTCTTGCTGGCAGTCGAGATGATGAAGAAGTCGGTGGTGTGCTGGTCGAGCGACAGGAACTTCGCCACCTCGTACAGCTTGAAGGACACCAGATCGGGCAGCGGATACTCGAATCCGTCCACCACACCCTGTTGCAGGGCCAGATATAACTCTGACGGGTCCATCGCCACCGGGTTGGCGCCGAGCGAGCGGAACGCCGCCATGTAGACCTGGCTGTTGATGACGCGGATTTTCATGCCCTTGCAGTCGTCCGGCACGTTGACCGGGCGCAGCTTGTTGACGATGTGCCGCCCGCCCATCAGCCAATAGCCGAACACCTTGAACCCGGCAGCCTCGCCCAGGCGCGAGATTTCGCTGCCGATCTTGCCTTCCAGCGCCGGCTGCAGCTTGTCGACCGAGCTCACCATATAGGGCAGGGTGAAGGCGTCGATCGGTTTGATGAAGTTCGAATACCAGGCCGGCACCGCCATCGACATGGTCAGCGACCCCGCCTGCACCGACTGCATCATCTCGGCGATGCCGCCGAGCTGGGAGCTGGGGAAGATATCGACCTTGATCTTGCCGCCCGACAGCTTGCCGACTTCCGCGGCGAACATCGCGGTCGCCTTGTGATAGATCGTGTCGGTCGGCAGCATGTGGCCGAACTTCAAGGTCTTGGGCGCTTGGGCGATCGCCGGCGCGCTTATGCCCAGTGTCGCGGCGGCGCCCGTCGCCAGCGACAGCTTGATGAAATCGCGGCGAGCCACTGTTCCCGGCCGCTTTTCCGATTTCCTGTTCCTCATCTGCGTTCTCCCTTCATGTTTTGCGTTGCGGATCGAATTTCACGCGCGGCATAGCTGCGCGTCAGAACCCGGTTACTCTGGGCAGCCATAGCGTCACTTCCGGAAAGAACACCATCAACCCGACGACTAGCACCATCCACAGCACGAACGGAAACACGGCGATGGACAGCGCCTCCAGTTTCACGTTGGCGATGCCGGAAACCATGAACAGGATGATGCCGACGGGTGGCGTGACCAGACCGATCATGCAGGTGACCACGAACACCAGCCCGAACTGCACGTCGGGGATGCCGTATTGCTTGGCGATCGGCGCCAGCAGCGGCGCCAGGGCGATCATGATCGGCACCGCGTCCATCAGCATGCCGAAGACAAGCAGCGCCGCCGTCACCAGCAGCATGAAAACCACCGGGCTCGACGTCAGCGCCAGGAGAAAATCCGCCAGCGTCTGCGTCACGTGATTGAAGGTGAGCACCCAGGACAGGATCGCGCCGGCGCCCAACAGCATGCCCGCGACCGAGCTGATCACGCCGCTATAGATCGTCGCCTCGCGCAGGTCTCGCAATGTCAGGCGCGGCTTCGACAGCAGCCCGACCAGGACCGTATAGGACACGCCGATCGCCGCCGACTCGGTGACGGTGAAGATGCCAACGCGGATGCCGCCGACGATGATCACCGGCAGGAACAGGAACGGCACGACCCGCACGGTCTGGCGCAAAAAATCGCCCATGCTCGGCCAATCGAGCAGGCGGCCGTATTTGCCGCGATGCGTCGTGTACCACGCCATCGCCAGGAAGCCGCCGCCGAACAGCAGGCCCGGCACGACGCCGCCGATGAACATCGCGCCGATCGACACGTTGCCGACCGACAGCGCGTAAATGATCATTGCCACGCTGGGCGGAATGATCGGCGCCATGATCGATGTGGCCGAGGTCAACGCCGCGGCGAACGTCACCGGGTAGCCCGCGCCGGTCATCATCTTGATCAGGATGCGGCCCAGGCTGGCGATATCGGACACGGCCGTGCCGCTGACCCCCGCGAACAACATGGAAGCGACGACGTTGATATAGGCCATTCCCCCGCGCGTGCGCCCGAACACCATCTGCAGCCAGACCACCAGTTGCGGCAGCATCCGCACGCGGTCGGCGAGGAACCCCAGCATGATGAACAGCGGGATCGCCAGCAGGGGGAACGAGCCGAGCGCGTGGTAGAAGCGGCGCGCCAGGATGGTGGGCTCGATGCCCTCGAAGAACAGGATCCAGGTCGAACCGGCCAGCCCCATGCCGAACGCCACCGGCACGCCGATCAGGATGGTGGCGAAGAAAACCAGCCCGATGAATAGCAGCATCATGGCCGCTGCCCGTCCGCCGGCGCGCGCGCCAGCTCGACGGCAATCAGCACGGCCATGTGGTAGATCAGCAGCGTGAAGCCCACGGGGATCGACAGAAACGCCCAGAGCAGGCTGACCTCCAGCCCCGGCTCGGTCTGCCGCCAGGCGGGGCCCAGGGAGTAGTAACCGGCCCATACCATTTCGGCGAAGAAGGCCAGCGCTAGAAACTGGGCGACCAGCACGACTGTGCGCCGCCGGCGCGGCGGCAACGCGCCGACCAGCAGCTCGAACCCGACGTGCGCGCCGTAACGTAGCGCCGGTCCCGCGCCCAGGATGAAAAACCAAACCAGCAGGAAGCGCGAGCCCGAGTTCACGAAACTGATCGAAAAATTGAAAATATAGCGTGAGATCACTTCGAGCGTGACCATGACGGTGAACAGGGCGCCGACGATGAAAAGGAAAACCTCCGTCGCGCGCATGATGCAGCGATCGGCCGCGCGCCATGCCGGCGGCAAAAAACGATATTGCTGGTCGATCTTGTCGGCGTTCGAGATCTCGATTTCAGCGGCGGGGGCTGACATTGTGCGGTGCTGCCTCGGTTCGGCGCCGGTCGCGCTTCGGCAATGGCTTTATGAAAACCGCGAGACGCGATCCATCTTCCCGCGCCCGCTACCATACGCAAAGGAAAAAGCGGCGTCTGGTAGCGAATTGCGCCAAGAAGCGTTGCGCCGGCCGGTAAAATTGATCAAGGTTGCGCTGCGATACGCACACGGCGTTCTGCCGTGGGAAATACCCCGTTCCAATCGGAGAAACCGGGATGCCCGTGCTGAGAATGAAGGACAGCCAGATCGTCTACGAAGTCCACGGCTCCGGCTATCCCGTTCTGCTGTTCGCACCCGGCTTCCTGAGTTCGCGGATGGAGCGCTGGCGCACCAATCCGGCGCGGCCAGGCGTGAAACAGGATTTTCTCGATCCGATCGCCGCCATGTCGCCGCGGTTCATGATGATCGAGTTTGATATCCGCAATGCCGGCCGATCGCGCGGCACGGTCGATGGCAACACCGGCTGGCACAGCTACACGGAAGACCATCTGGCGCTGCTGGATCATTTGAAAGTTTCGCGTTGCCATATCATGGGCGCGTGCATCGGCGTGTCCTTCGCCCTGGCGCTGGCCCAGGCGCGGCCGGGACTGGTGACCGCGATGGTGCTGCAAAACCCGATCGGGCTGTCGAGCAAGAACCGCGCGGCGCTGGACAAGGAGTTCGCCGCCTGGATGGACCAGGTGATAGGGTTCCCCGGCATGCGCCCGGAGCTTTTGGCGGATTTCGGCAAGCGGATGTTCGGCGGCGATTTCCTGTTCGCCGTGACGCAGGATTTCATGGCGTCATGCAAGGTGCCGATGCTGTTGATGCCCGGCGACGACCTGATTCATCCCGAGGAGATTTCCGCCGACATGAAACGGCTCATGCCGCACGCCGAGGTGGTGGCGCCGTGGAAGGGCGACCAGTACAAAGAAGCCGCGATGCGCCGGGCGAAGGAATTTTTCGTCGCGCATGAGCCGCGCAAATAGACCGGCGGGAGCATTCGCAATCCTGGGGGAAAAACGCATGTCCGACACACTCGGCGACGGCCAGTTCAGGTATCGCGTCGTGGAAAACTGGGCCAAGCTGCCCGAGGGCTGGGAGTTCATGGACGCGGCGGCGGTCGCCGTCGACAAGCAGGACCGCGTCTATGTCTTCAATCGCGGCGCGCACCCGATGATCGTGTTCGACCGCGATGGAAATTTTCTGCGCTCATGGGGCGAGGGTGTCTTCAAGCGCGCGCATGGCCTGCATATCGGGCCGGACGATTGCCTCTATTGCACCGACGACGGCGACCACACCGTGCGCAAATGCACGCTGGAAGGAAAAGTGCTGCTGGAGATCGGCGTGCCCGACAAGCCGGCGCCTTATATGAGCAATCTTCCCTTCAACCGCTGCACCCACACCGCGCTTTCGCCCACGGGCGACATCTACGTGACCGACGGTTACGGCAATTCCTGCATCCACAAATACACGCCGAACGGCAAGCTGGTGAAGACCTGGGGCCGGCCGGGCGCCAACCCGGGCGAGTTCAACATCGTCCACAACATCTGCTGCGATTGCGAGGGCTGGCTGTACGTCGCGGACCGGGAGAACCACCGCGTGCAGGTGTTCGACGGCGACGGCAAGTACGAGACGCAGTGGAACAACATGCACCGGCCCTGCGGCCTGTACATGGACTCGAGCCCCAATCCGCTGTGTTATATCGGCGAGCTGGGGCCGGGCATGCCGGTGAACCGCGCGCTGCCGAATATCGGGCCGCGCATCACCGTCGCCACGGCCGACGGCAGGGTCGTGGCGCGGTTCGGCGACAACGGCGCGGGCCTAAAGCCCACCCAATTCATCGCGCCGCATGGCCTGGCGGTGGACAGCCGCGGCGACATCTATATCGGCGAGGTGTCTTACACCGCCTGGCCCTGGACGTTCCCGGACAAACCCATGCCGCGGCCGCTGCGCAGCTTCCGCAAACTCGTGAAAGAACCCGCCTAGCGCTGTTCCCGGGCCCGATACGCCGTGGCGAGGGCCGTGCGAATGGCCTAACATGCCCTGGACCACGCCAGACGCCGCAAGGGTCTGCGCGGTCCACGCACAAAGCCGGGATGGAGATACCGCCGGATGTCTGGCCGCCGCCTGCCGCCGTTGAATTCGTTGCGCGCGTTCGAAGCGGCCGCGCGGCACCAGAGCCTGTCGCGCGCGGCGCAGGAGCTTGCGGTCACGCACGGCGCGATCAGCCGCCAGGTCGCCAAGCTGGAAGAGTTCCTGGATGCCAAGCTGTTCGAGCGCAAGCACCAGCAGGTGATCCTGACGAAGAAAGGCGCTGCCTACGCGGCGCAGCTGCAAGTCCTGTTCGATCAGATTCAGAACGCCACGCAATCCAATTTCAGCGCCCAGCCCGACCGCGGATTGCTGCGGATCGGCGTGTTGCCGACCTTCGCGATGCGGCTTCTGGTTCCGCGCCTGGCGCGCTTCAAGCAGCGCTATCCCGACTTGAACCTTCAAGTGAACACCTATGCCTACAACTCTCCCTGGCCGCACGACCCGAACGTCGAGGTCGACGTGGGCGTTTGGCTGGGCGACGGCAACTGGCCGAACCAGATAACCGAACTGTTCTGCCCCGAGGAGCAGCGGGTGGTGGCAAGCCCGTCCCTGGTGGCGGGGCACACCATCCGCATCGCCGACGACCTGGCGCCGTTTCTGCTGCTGCATGCCTTGCGCCGGCCCGACGACTGGCGCATGTGGCTGGAAGCCGCCGGCGCGACGCGGGTCGATCCGAAGGCCGGCCTCAGGCTGGAATATTCCGGCCTGGTCTATCAGGGGGCGATCGACGGCCTAGGCCTCGCCTTGGCGCAGCCCGTCTTCATTCTCGACGACGTGGCCCAGGGCCGGCTGGCGCCGCTGTTCGATCTGCCTCTGCGGACGGGCAGGGGCTATTACATTTCCTATTCCCCGGCCGTGGCGGAGCAGAGCAAGGTGCAGAACTTCGTCAACTGGTTGAAAGAGGAAGCGGCGGAAATGCGCCGCGCGCCGCTGATGGCGGGGAACTAGAGTTCGCGCTCTGGCGAATTCGTCACGCTAGGCGTGAGATAAACTGCCTTTCGGCCAGGGCCGTTTTTGCTGTTCCGGGTTTCCCGGGGCCGCTATGATCCGCCAACAAAAAATCTCCCGGGAAACGCTGGCTCATCCAATGCTGCGCGTACGCAATCCAAACGACCTGTTTGTGGGGGCGCTGCTGATCGTCACGGCGCTGCTTGCATTGTGGCTGACGCGGCATCTGTCGATCGGCACCGCGTCCAGCATGGGCCCGGGCTATGTGCCCCGGATGCTGTGCTTCGTTCAGATCGTGCTGGGTGTCGCGATCGCCATGCAGGGATTCCTGCTCAAGGGCGATCCCCTGGAAGCCTGGATTCCCCGGCCCTTGTTCTGGGTTTTGGCCAGCGTCGCGTTCTTCGCCCTCACGGTCGAACGGCTCGGCATCGCGGTCGCCATCGTCGGCCTGGTGATCCTGTCCACCTTCGGCCATCGCGCCACGAAATTCTTCGCCGAGGCGCTTCCGTTGGCGGTCGCCATGGCCGCGTTCTCGATTATCGTCTTCGTGGTCGGATTGAAGCTGCCGATGCAGGTTTGGCCGCCGTTCTTGGTGCAATGATGGATATCGTCTCCGGATTTACGCATGGCCTGCTGATCGCAGCACAGCCCGCCAATCTGCTCTATTGCCTGATCGGCGCCCTGATCGGCACCCTGGTCGGGGTGTTGCCGGGCATCGGTTCGATCGCCGCGGTGGCCATGCTGCTGCCGATCACCTTTTACCTGGAGCCGACCTCGGCGCTGATCATGCTCGCCGGCATCTATTACGGCGCGCAATACGGCAGCTCGACCACCGCGATCCTGGTCAATCTGCCGGGCGAAAACTCCTCGATCGTCACCTGCCTCGACGGCTACCAGCTGGCGCGCCAGGGCCGCGCCGGACCGGCGCTGGCGGTGGCGGCGCTCGCCTCGCTGTTCGCCGGGTTCTTCGCCACGGTCTTCATCGCCCTGTTCGCGCCGCCGCTGGCCGAATTCGCGCTGCTGTTCGGCCCGGCGGAGTATTTTTCGCTGATGATCCTGGGGCTGCTGGCGGCGATCGTGCTGGCCCAGGGCTCGGTGGTGAAGGCGCTGGGGATGATCGTCCTGGGGCTGCTGCTGGCGTCGGTCGGCACGGACGTGGAGTCCGGGGCGCTACGCATGACGCTCGGCATCCCAGCACTGGCCGACGGCATCGGCATCGTGCCGATGGCGATGGGCCTGTTTGGCCTGGGCGAGATCATCAAGAACCTGGAAAACCCGGAATACCGCACCGTGCTGCCGGGCAAAATCATGAACCTGTGGCCGTCGATGGACGATTTTCGCCGCTGCTGGCTGGTGGTCGTGCGCAGCACGGTCCTCGGTTCGATCCTCGGTCTATTGCCGGGCGGTGGTTCGGTGCTGAGTTCCTTCGCGGCCTATTCGGTGGAAAAGCGCATCTCCCGCGATCCTGCGCGCTTCGGCCGCGGCGCCATCGAAGGGGTGGCCGCGCCGGAAGCGGCCAACAACGCCGGCGCGCAGGTGTCATTCATTCCGCTGCTGACCCTCGGCATTCCGTCGAACGGCGTGATCGCGCTGATGGCGGGCGCCATGATGATCCACGGCGTGCAGCCGGGGCCGCAACTGATGACCAAGAACCCGGAAATCTTCTGGGGCCTGATCGCCTCGATGCTGATCGGCAATATCATGCTGGTGATCATCAACCTGCCGCTGATCCGCATCTGGGTGCTGCTGCTGAAGGTGCCGTACCACCTGTTCTATCCGATGATCCTGGTGTTCTGCTGCATCGGCGTCTACGCGCTGAACAGCAGCGTGTTCGAGGTTCTGCTGCTGGTTATTTTCGGCGTGCTGGGATACGCGTTCATCAAATGGCGCTGCGAGCCGGCGCCGCTGCTGCTGGCGTTCGTCCTGGGCCCCATGATCGAAGAGAATTTCCGCCGCGCCTTGCAGCTTTCCTACGGCGACCCCACGACCTTCGTCACGCGCCCGATCAGCGCCTCACTGTTGCTGTTGGCGCTGGGGCTATTGATCTTGCTGCTGCTGCCGGCGTTCCGGCGCACCAGGCAGGTCGCCTTCTAGGGATACGGCCGGACGGTTACTCCTCGATCTGGATCTTCTCGGCCGTGGCGATGCCCTTCCACAGCTTGTATTCTTCGACAGCGACTTTCTGGAATTCGTTGCCTGCCAGCGGCAAGGTGCCGAACCCGGCTTTCTTGTAGCGCTCCTTGGCTTCCGGGGAGTTCAGCGTGGCGACGGTTTCCTTGCGCAGTTTTTCGACCACGTTGGCCGGCATTCCCGCCGGGCCAAGCAGCCCGTACCAGATCACCACCGTGGCGCCGGGCAGGCCCGCCTCTTTCATCGTCGGCACGTTCGGGGCCAGCGGATCGCGCGTCTTGCCCGTGACCGCAAGCAGCTTCACCTTGCCGGCCTCGGCGTGCGGCACCAGCGGCGGTACCGCGGGGAACGACAGGTCGATATGCCCGCCGATCAGGTCGGTGACGGCCGGGCCCGATCCCTTGTACGGCACGTGGACCATCTTCACCCCTGCGCTCTTCTCGAACAGCAGGGTCGCCATATGCGGGCCGCTGCCGACGCCCGAAGTGCCATAGCGCAGCTTGCCGGGATTGGCTTTCGCATAGGCGATCAGTTCGGCCAGGGTATTGACCCCGAGCTTGGGATGAACGGCGACCACCAGGGGGACTTCCAGGATGCGCGCGATGTAGGTGAAGTCCTTGTTCACGTCGTAGGGCGTTGATTTGCGTACCGCCGGAAGAATGGCGATGCCGTCGGAATTGGTGTGCAGCAGGGTATAGCCGTCGGGCGCGGACTTGGCGGTCGCGTCGATGGCGATGATCGACGACGCGCCCGGCTTGTTCTCGACCACGACCGATTGCCCCAGCCGCGGCGACAGCAGGTCGGCCAGGATGCGCGCGCTGACATCGGACCCGCCGCCGGGGGCGTAGCCCACAAGCATCTTGACCGGCTTGGTGGGATAATCCTGGGCAAGGGCAGGGACGGCGGCCACGGCCACGACCGTTCCCATCGCCAATGCGCCGAAGAAACGCAGGAATTTCGTCACGGTATTCCTCCCTATGGCGTCGCCTTTGCCGCGGTTCACGGCGGCTGGCGGCTCAATTCTCGATACTATCCTCAGTCCAGCAGCTAGCCACCTGCCGCCGGCAGCTACAATCGAATTAATCTCACAAAAGGCGATAGAATATATCAGACAGCGGGCTAGATTCGCCTCGCCAGCCCCTATTTCGCGCGCACGTAGCGGCGGCAGACCACGCGCAGCCGGTCGCGGATCAGCGGCAGCATCTTCGCCGTCCAGGGCGTGCCGGCGGCTTTTTTCCATGCCGGGCTTGCCTGAACCTCGGGTGAGGCGAGGTGGTAGACGGTCATGAAGCGGTGCGATCCGCCGGGCGAGATGAACAGCCGCGCGGAAAGCGCGCCGTCCACCGCCGCCAGGGCGGGCAGGTGCTCTTTGATGCTCCATTCCCTGATTTCGGCTTCGTGCTCCGGTGCCACGTTGTAGGCGTTGATCAGAAAGCCGCCGGCATTGGCGGGCGCCGCCGCGCCGCCGGGAAAGATCTGATCGGCGGAAACCCGCATCATGCGCTTGCACTTGCCGGTAATCCGTTTCGACCAGGGCGAGGCATTGTCGCCCGAGATCGCCTTGTAGGCGGGGGAGTTCAGCACCTCCGCGCTATCGAGGTCGTAGCTGCCGACAGAGAGTTTCGGATTGTCGGCGCCGATCCACCGCTCGCAGGCGCTGAAGCCGGCGATGCGCTGGCGCTCCGGCAAATGCTCGGTGTCGTACCAGTCGTTAAATTCGTCCTCGGGCACGGCCGAGAAATCCATCACCGCGAACAGTCCGCCCTTCGCCATCGCATCCTCCCTGGGGGTGTTGGTTCCCGCGGCTGCCTAGGCCGTGGCGCGCGCGTCCTCGAGGATCATGTCGCAGGCCTTTTCGGCGATCATGATCGTCGGCGCGTTGGTATTGCCCGCCGGGATAGTCGGCATCACCGATGCGTCGACGACGCGCAAGGCGCCGATCCCATGTACGCGCAGCCGGGGGTCGACGGCATCGTTGTCGTTCGGGCCCATCCGGCAGGTGCCGACGGGATGGAGATTCGACTGGCCGCCTTTGCGGATGGCTTGCTCGAACTCGGCGTCGGTATTCACTGCCAGGGTCGGGAACAGTTCCTCGGCGACGTAGGGGACCAGCGCGGGCTGCTGCGAAATCTTGCGCACCATCCGCATGCCCGTCGTCACCGCCTGCAGGTCGTAGGCGGTGCGCAGGAAGTTGAACTGGATTGCCGGCGGCACCATTGGGTCGGGGCTTTTCAGGCGCACATGGCCGCGCGCATCGGGCCTAAGGTGCACCGTGTTGGTGCTGAAGCCCGGGAAGGCGTGCGGATAAACGCCTTTGCTGTCGCGCCCGGCGAAGCTCCATGCCGTGAAATTGAGCTGCAGATCGGGCCGGCTCATGCGCGGGTCGCTGCGGGCAAAAGCGCCGGCGGCGATACCGTTGCTGGCCAGAGGCCCGGTCTGGAACAGCGCGTATTGCAGTCCCGCCAGAATCCGCCGCCAGAAAACATTGGCGACGTCGTTCAACGTGATCGGCTTGGTGCAACGGAAATGCATGCGGGCGCAGAAATGGTCCTGAAGGTCGGCGCCCACAGCCGGCATGTCGCGCACCACAGGAATGCCCAGCCCTTGCAGCAGGCCGCCCGGCCCCAGGCCCGAGAGTTGCAGCAGCTGCGGCGTGTTGAATACGCCGCCGCAGACGATCACCTCGCCGCGCGCGCGGGCGATTTGCTGCGCGCCGTTGCGGACATAAGCGATGCCGACGGCCCGGCCGTTCTCGATCAGCACTTTGGTCGCGTGGGCGTTGGTTGCGACTTCAAGGTTGGGGCGCTTGCGCGCCGGGCGCAGATAGGCCGCCGCCGTGCTCCAGCGCCGGCGCCGATTGATGGTGCTCTGGAACGGGCCCGCGCCGTCTTGCTCGCCGTCGTTGAAATCGCTGTTGGCGGGCAGGCCGGCCTCGATCGCCGCGGCCACCCATTGGTCCGCCAGTTCGAGGCGGACGGGATGGTTCGATACGCGCAACGGGCCGCCGACGCCGTGAAACTCGCTGGGCCCGCGCTCCTGGTCCTCTGCTTTCTTGAAGTACGGCAGCACGCTGTCCCAGTCCCAGCCGGCGCAGCCGCGCTGGCGCCATTCGTCGTAGTCCGAGGGATGGCCGCGCATGTACAGCATGCCATTGATCGAGCTGGTGCCGCCCAGCACCTTGCCGCGCGGCTGAAACACGGTCCGGCCGTTGAGCTGCGGCTCGGGCTCGCTCTCGTACATCCAGTTGTAGCGGGGATTGGCGTAGAGCTTCGAATAGCCCATCGGCACGTGAATCCACGGGCTGCTATCCTTGCCCCCGGCTTCCAGCAGCAGCACGGAGTAGCGCCCGTTCTCGCTCAGGCGCGCGGCGACGACGCAGCCGGCCGAACCGGCGCCGGTCACGATGTAGTCGTAGGTTTCGGTCGCAACGGCCATCTTTCGTCGATCTCGATTTCGTCGCTGGGGAATCGCGCCGCATTAAAATCAGCTTGCGCGGCGCTGTCCAGTAAGATGAGCGCGAGCCTGCGCGAATATTCTTCCGTCGTTCATTCCGGAACGCCGCACGCGAGTAAAACTCACAGCAGGAATGAATTGTCCGGCGCTTAAGATGCCCGTATATCGTGGGCCATGAGATCGCCCGGTCTGCCGTTGGGGGAGAGAATGATCGCCGCCGAAAAACGCAAGCTCGGCAAGATTGGGCCAGCAGTGCTGCCGATCGGGTTGGGTTGCTATTCCCTGTCGGGGGCGTACGGAAAAATCGACGACCAGGCCGGGATCGATTTCATCCACCAGGCGATCGATCTGGGCATGGATCATCTCGACAGTTCCGACATGTATGGCTGGGGCCACAATGAAACGCTTCTGGGCAAGGCGCTGAAGGGTAGGCGCGACCGGATTCTGCTCACCAGCAAATTCGGCCAGATACAAAGCCCGGACGGCGACCATCGGATCGATGGGCGGCCCGCCTATGTGATGCAGGCCTGCGAAGCAAGCCTCGCCCGGCTCAAGGTCGATGTCATCGACGTGTATTACCAGCACCGTATCGACCCCACCGTGCCGATCGAGGAGACCATCGGCGCGATGTCCCGGCTGATCGAGCAGGGCAAGGTGCGATACCTGGCGTTGAGCGAGGCGCGGCCCGAGACGATCCGGCGCGCGCATGCCGCTCACCCCCTCGTCGCCGTGCAGACGGAATTTTCGCTGCTGTACCGGCGCGAGGCGATGGAGACGCTGGAGGTAACGCGCAAGCTCGGCATCGCCTTCGTCGCCTATGCGCCGCTGGGCCGCAGCCTGTTGACCGGGCAACACGCCGATCCCGGCGCTCTGGCGGAAGGCGACACGCGCCGCCGCCACCCGCGCTTCGCCAAGGACAATCTCGCGCATAACCGCCGGCTGGTGCAGCCGATCGAGGCGATGGCGGCGAAAAAGGGCTGCACGCCCGCGCAGCTCGCTTTGGCCTGGGTTCTGGCGCAGGGCGACGACATCATCGCGCTCCCCGGCACCAAGCGCATCGAGCGGCTGAAGGAAAACCTGGGCGCGCTGGACGTGAAACTGACGCCCGCCGAGATCGCGCAACTGGCCGACGCGATACCCGTGGGGGCGGCGGCCGGCGGGCGCTATCCCGGCCACGCGCTGGAAAAGACTTTCCGGTAGACGGTGGATGGCCCCGCGCCGTTACAACGCGCCGTCGTCCTCGCCGGCATCGACCCAGCGGCGATAGGCGGTCATGGTTTCCTCGTTGGGCGGATACACGCCGACGATCGACGCGCCGCGGTCGATCCGCTTGCGCACGAAGCGTTCGACGCGCTCCTGCTCGGCGCCGTCGCGCGCCACCTCGGCCGCCAGATGACGCGGGATCACCAGCACGCCGTCGGTATCCGCGGCGATCGCGTCGCCGGGAAACACGGCCACGCCGCCGCAGCCGATCGGCCGGCCGCTGTCGGCCGCCATCATGCGGGCGAAGCTGGGCGGGGCGGCGAAGCCCTTGCAGAACACGGGCAGCTTCAAGTCGCGCAACTCCGGCGCGTCGCGCATGGCGCCGTCGGATACCACCCCGGCCACGCCGCGCTGCATGAGGCGCGCCACCAGGATGTCGCCGAGGCCGCCGGATCCCACCTGGCCGCCCGTGCCGATCACCAGCACATGCCCGGCCGGCATCTGCTCGATGGCCGCACGCTGGGGGTGGGCCGGGTTGGCCACGCTGCCGGAAACCGCCAGATCCTCGCGCATGGGGATGAAACGCAGTGTATAGGCGGGCCCCACCATGCGCGCGCAGGCGGGATTGGCAGGCGCCAGGCCGGCGATGAAAGCATTGCGGAACCCGCGCTTGAGCAGTTGCGACGACAGGACGGCGGTACCGGTGCGCAGCAGCGTGTCGCGAACTTTCGGGTCGAGATCCAGTCGATCGGTCATTGCCCGCCTCCCGGTCGCGGCCACCCTATGCGGCGGCGCGACGATGGGTCAAGATCGCAATCGAGACTCTGAGCAAACGAGGGAACGTCCATGCGTCTGATGAAATTCTCCACTCAAGGCCGCGAAGCCTACGGCATCGTGGAAGGCGACCGAGTGATCGAGATCGCCGGCGATCTGTTCGGCAGCCATGAGCGCACGAAGAAAACTCACGTGCTCAAGGATGTGAAGGTGGAAGTGCCGCTGATCCCGCGCACGTTCTATTGCGCCGGGCTCAACTACACCGCCCATGTCAAGGAATACGCCGCGAAGCTGGGAATCGAGCCCGACCTGCCGAAAAAGCCCGATATCGGCTATCGCGCCGTCAACGCCCTGATCGCGCACAACGAGCCGGTGGTGATTCCCAAGGACGCCACCGAGAAGGTGCAGTACGAGGGCGAGCTGGTGGCGGTGATCGGCAAGAAGGTGAAGCATCTGAGCGAGAAAGACGCGCTCACCTGCGTGCTGGGCTACACCATCGGCAACGACGTCAGCGAGCGCACCTGGCAGAAATCCGACCGCACGCTGTGGCGCGGCAAGAACGCCGATACGTTCAAGCCGATGGGGCCGTGGATCGAAACCTCGGTCGATCTCGGCAAGTTGGAGACCATCGTGCGCCTGAACGGCAAGGAATCGACGCGCTTTCCCACCAACGACATGCTGTTCGGCGTCGCCACCTATATCGCCGCGATGACGCGCTACCTGACGCTTTACCCCGGCGACGTGATCTGGATGGGCACCGACGGCACCTCGCCGAACCTCAAGGTAGGCGACGTGGTTGATGTGGAAATCACGGGCATCGGCACGCTCAGCAACCCGTTCGTCATGGAGAAGTGACGCGCTAAGCCCGCGTGGCGTGGGCGAACAGGAACTGCGGGCCCAGCTGCCCGATCCCGGTAACGCCGATCGACGACATCACGACGTCGATCTCGTTCCTAAGGATCGCGACCGCCCTACCGGCGCCGCCCAGCCCGCCCGCGATCATGCCATAGAGCGTCGCGCGCCCGGTGAAGCAGAACTGTGCGCCCAGGCACAGCGCGGTCAGGATATCGCCGCCGCGCCTTATGCCGCTGTCGAGCATCAACGTCGTGCGCTTGCTCACCGCGGCGTGAATTGCGGGAAAAGCGTCGAGCGCCGCGGGGGCGCGGTCCATCCGGCGCCCGCCGTGGTTGGAGACGATGATCCCGTCGACGCCGCATTCCACGGCGCGCACCGCGTCGTCGGGGTGCAGGATTCCCTTCAGTACGAATTTACCCGGCCACTGCCCGCGCATCCGCTCGACATCTTGCCACGTCAGGCCCGCCCGGCCGGCGGCAACCATGAACTTCGCCACGGCGTTGGCGTCGGCGCCCGCCGGGGCATAGGGCCGCCAATCCTCGAACGCCGGCATGCCGTGGCGTAGATAGCCCGCGACCCAGCGGGGGTGCAGCAGCGCCTCCAATACCGCCCTGGGGTTCATCTTCAGGGCCAGCGAAAAGCCATTGCGGATATTGCGCTCGTGGTTCGCCAGGCCTTGCGTGTCCACAGTCAGCACCAGCGTGCCGAATCCTGCGTCGCGCGCGCGGCGCACCAGGTCGTCGGTGATCTTGCGGTCGTGCGGCGGATAGACCTGATACCAGGCGTGATCGGGCGCCACCTTGGCGACCGCTTCGATCGACGCCGTGCTGGAGCCGGACTGGATGAACGGAATATTCGCCAGCTTCGCGGCTTCGGCCAGCAGCAGGTCGCCGCGCGGCCGGTAGAGCGCCGCCAATCCGGTCGGCGCGATGCCGAACGGGGCGGCGTAACTGCGGCCGAACAGGGTAGTCGACTGGTCGCGCTTGCCGGCATCGACCAGGAACCGGGGCATCAACCCATAGCGAGCGAAGCTGTTCTCGTTGCGGGCGAGCGCGGTTTCTCCGTCGCAGCCGCCTTCGATGAAATCGAACACAATCCTGGGCAGGCGGCGCTTCGCCATCCGGTGCAGGTCGGCGATGTTGACGGCTTGATCGATTTTCATTGCAGTGCCGGCTCCCCCGCGAGGGCGCGGAGTGTAGCATCAACGCGGCGCGGCTACTGAGCCGGCATTTCGCTTTTCATCCACCTGGCGAAGGCGATGATCCGCGGGTCCTTGGAGTTCGACGGCCGGTAGACCAGGAAATACGAGCGTTCGGTCTTGATCGGCAGATCCAGGATCGGCACCAGCCGGCCCTGCTCCAGATCGTCGCGTACATAGAGCGTCTGCGCCATCGCCAGCCCCAGGCCGTTCACGGCGGCCTGGTAGACTAGGCCCGAATGCTCGAAGCGCATACCGCGATGCGCATCGACCGATTTGATGCCGGCGAACTTCAGCCAGTCTTCCCAGTCGTTCAGCCGGGGCACCGCATGCAACAGCATGAACTGGTCGATGTCGTGCGCATCGCGCAAAATCCGTCCGCACAGCAGCTTCGGGCTGCCGACGGGAAGCAGCTCCTCGTGGTGCAGGCGTTCGGAAACCAGGTCGGGCCAACTGCCCATGCCCAGGCGCACGGCGACGTCGATTTCCTGGCTGGCCGGGTCGAGGCCGGTTGGCGAAGTCTCGATCTGGAAGGGGATGTCGGGATATTGCTTGCGGAACCGCGCCAGCCGCGGAATCAACACGTGGTTGGCGAAAGTCGGGTACAGCCCGATCTTGAGCGGGCCGCCGTCGGACATGGCGTCAAAATTTTCCGCCGTCGCCTGCTGGATCTGGTCGAACGACGCGGCCACGCGCTTGGCATAGGCGTCGCCCTTGGCCGTCAGGGTCAGGCGCTGATGGTCGCGCAGGAACAGCTTGGCGCCGAAATACTGCTCGAGCTTGGCGACATGGCGGCTGACGGCGCCGTGGGTGACGGACAATTCGTGCGCGGCGCCCGAAATGCTCTGATGGCGCGCCGCGGCTTCGAACGCGCGCAACGAGTTCAGTGGAGGCAGCCGCCGAGCCATCCCATGACTCCCAAGGCGCGAATGCCGCGCCGAGCGAAACCAACCCAAGTCACGACAAGTTTTATCACTATGCCTGTGAGATAAAATGGGTTGAGTAACAAATTATCGCGTTGATAATACTAGCTTCTCTGAAAGGTTAGGACAATGGCACATCCTGTATTGGTTTCCTCGACGCCTCGGACATCCGATTTCACAATCCGGCCGCTGAGCGCCGTCATGGGCGCGGAGGTCGTCGGCTTCGACGCGAGCCAGCCGATGTCGAAGCATGTCTTCCAGCAGATCGAGGACGCATTCCTCGAATACAAGCTGCTGTGCTTCAGGAATCAGAATTTCACGCTCGACAGCCTGGTCTCGTTCACCGAGAACTGGGGGCCGCTGCTGGAGCATACGATGCCGGGCCAGTTGCGCGACGGCATAAAGGCGGTGAACATCGCCAGCAACGCCACGGCCGACGGCAAGCCCAGCGGCAAGCATCCCGACGTCACGGCGATGCGCTGGCACACCGACCGTTCATGGCGCGCCCGCCCGGCCTTGGCCACGTTCCTCTACGGCGTCGAGGTGCCGAGCGTCGGCGGCGACACGCTGTTCGCCAACGGCACGCTCGCCTACGACAACCTGCCCGAGGACAAGAAGCGCTTCATCGATCCGCTGAACGCGATCCATTCCGTCGATTACTCGCGCAAGACCGGATACGGCGGCCCTGCTGCGACCGAATACGAGTTGCGCGAGCATCCGCCGGTGCCGCATCCGCTTGCCCGCAAGCATCCGGTTACCGGGCGCAGATCGATCTATTGCGGCTGCCATGCCTGGAAGATCGAGGGCTGGGACGAAAAGGACGGCCGGAAGCTGCTGGACGAGATGATGGATTGGGTCAAGCAGGACCGTTTCGTCTATCGCCATAAATGGCGCCGGCACGATCTGTTGATGTGGGACAACCGCTGCGCCTTCCATGCGGCGACGCCCTACGACACGGCGAAAGAGATCAGGACCATGTGGCGGACCGTCGTCGAGGGCGGGCCGACGCACTAAAAAACGGCGCGCAGGAGAAACCTGCCGCCAATACTAAAAAACACCCTGGGGAGGGACATATGAGAAAGAGTCTGGCCGTTATCGGCCTGTCGATCCTAGCGGCGGCTTCGGGTGCTTTCCCCGTCCTAGCCCAGGATTACCCCAACAAGCCGATCCGCCTGATCGCGCCCTATCCGCCGGGCGGCGGTGTCGACCTGTCGGCGCGTATCGCGGCCGAGGCGTTGACGGTGCAACTGGGCCAGCAGGTCGTGGTTGAAAACCGCCCCGGGGCCACCGGGACGATCGGTTCGGACTATGTGACCAAGGCCGCGCCGGACGGATACACCCTGCTGTGGACCTCGACCGATTCGATCACGATCGTGCCGGCGCTCAGGCCCAGCATGACGTACAAAGTGCCCGATGACCTGACCTTTGTCGCGAAATTCGCCGAAACCGGCATGACCTTCGCCGTCAGCACCAAGCTGCCGGTCAAGACGATGGCCGAGTTCATCGCCTACGGCAAAGCCAACCCCGGCAAGATCCGGTTCGGCTCGACCGGCGTGGGCGGATCGCCGCACATGGCGCAATTGCTGTTCGAAAAATATTCGGGAATTAAGATGACGCACATCCCCTATAAGGGCGTGGCGCCGTCGTTGGCCGATCTTTTGGGCGGCCATATCGAGTTCTCGCTGGTCACGCCGATCACGCTGGCGCCGCATATCGGCACCGACAAGGTGCGGATCATCGGCATCTCGGCGCCGAACCGGCACCCGTTGGTGCCCGATGCGCCGACGATGAGGGAGCTGGGCCTGCCGCAGGCCACGATGACGGTCTGGTACGGGCTGCTTGGCCCCGCCAAGCTGCCGGCGGCCGTGACGGATCGCCTGCGCAAGGCATCGGCCGACGCGATCAAGACCGCCGAGCTGAAGGGAAAGCTGGAAAAATCCGGCGTGCTGATGGCGCCGCAGTTCGGCGTCGAGTTCCAGAAGGCCGTGGTCGCCGAATTCAACGAGTGGAAGGCGATCGGCCAGGCCGAGAAAATCGTCCTGGAATAGCGGCGGCGGGGCGGCCTGGGCCCCGCTATCCCCGGCCGCCCGTGACCATGATGTTCTCGCCAACGATATAGGACGACTCGGGCGACATCAGGAATATGACCACGCGCGCGATCTCCTCGGGCGCGGCGGCGCGGCCGATGGGAATGGCCGGCGCGAGGCGGTCGATGCGTTCCTGCGAGTTCATGCGCGTGCTGGTGAGCCCGGGGCTGACGGCGTTCACGCGCACGCCGCTGCGGATTACCTCTTTCGCCAGGCCGATGGTGAAGCTGTTCACCGCGCCCTTCGACGCGGCGTAGTGCACGCGCTCGTTCGGGCTGCCGATTAGGGCGCCGACCGACGATATGTTGACGATGACGCCGCCCTTGCCGCCGCGGTCGGTCGCCATCCGGCGCACGGCTTCCTGCGCGCAGAACATCAGGCCGATGACGTTGATCTCGAACATGCGCTTCAGGGCGGCCGCGTCCAGGTCGATGAACTTGTTCGTGCCGCCGTTGATCGCCGCGTTGTTCACCAGCGCTGTGACCGGGCCGAACGCGCGCTCGGCCGTATCGAATAGGGCGCGCACATCGGCTTGGTCCGAAGTATCGGCACGAATGGCGATGGCGCGGCCGCCGGCGCGCTTGATGTCGGCCACGACCGATTCCGCGGCCTTTTGGTCGATCTGGTAATTGACCGCGACGGCCCAGCCGCGCTCCGCCGCCTGCCGCGCGGTTGCCGCGCCGATGCCTTTGCCGGCGCCGGTGATGATCGCAAGTCCTGATTCCATGATGGTTTCCTCTTGTACCGCCCGGCCGTCGCGCCGCTTGACGGCCCACGATCCGCCGAATTATCACCTGAATAACAGAATACCGTGCCCGGTCGCGCCGCCGAATCGTCGAAGGCGCGATCAACCGCCAAGCCGGTGGCCTTTCTGCCACGCAATTCAGTTTCGGGAGTCCTCGCATGCGTTACGACATCATTGCCGACGGAGTGCTGTTTCCCGAAGGGCCGGTTGCCTTGCCGAACGGCGAACTTCTGGTCTGCGAAATGGGCCGGAACCGCCTCATCCGTATCGCGCGGGACGGCAAGAAAACCACGGTGGCGGAGATCGACGGCTGTCCCAACGGAGCGGCGATCGGGCCGGATGGCGCCTGCTACATCTGCAACAACGGCGGCTTCGAATGGGGGACGATGCCCGACGGCATATTTCGCCCCATCGGCCCGGCGAAGAACTATACCGGTGGCAGCATCGACCGGGTCGACCTCAAGACCGGCAAGGTCACGAAGCTGTACACGCAGGTCGACGGGCGCAAGCTGATCGGCCCCAACGACCTGGTGTTCGATCGCGACGGCGGCTTGTGGTTCTCCGACCTGGGCAAGACGCGCGCGCGCGAAATGGATCTGTGTGGCGCGTATTACGCCAAAATCGACGGCTCGTTGATCCGCGAAGTGGCGCACCCGTTCTACGGCGCCAACGGCATCGGGCTGTCGCCGGACGACAAGACCCTCTATGTCGCCGAGACGCCTACGGGGCGGCTTTGGGCTTTCGACATCCTGGGGCCGGGCAAGGTTTCCAACGCCGGCTGGCTTTCGACCAATGGCGGCCGGGCGGTCTATACGCTGCCGGGTATCCAGCGCTGCGATTCGATGGCCGTGGAGGCGAACGGCAATATCTGCGTCGCCACGCTGCGCACCGGCGCGATCACGGTCGTGTCGCCGGGCGGGCATCTGGTCGAACTCGTCACGTTCCCCGACCCGATGGTGACGAATATCTGCTTCGGCGGCGATACGCTCACCACCGCCTATGTCACGCTGTCGGGCACCGGCAAGATCGCGCGCATGGAATGGGCGCGGCCCGGCCACAAGCTGGCCTTTAACTGAGGGCCTGCGGGCGAACCCCCAGAATTTTCTCGAAACGCCGCGAGTAAAGCGGCCAGGCCTCGGGATTGATCAGGCGCGGCGGCACGCCGCCGCTTAGGATCGTGATCCATTGCTCCGCCGCGATGGCGGCCATGTTGCGCACGGCCTCCGCCGTTACGCCGGCGGTGTGCGGCGTGGCGATCACGTTGTCCAATTTCAGCAACGGATGATCTGTGGGCGGCGGTTCCTGGTCGAACACATCGATGCCAGCACCAGCGATGCGCTTTTGCGTCAGCGCGTCATGCAGGTCCTTCTCCACATGGATGCCGAAGCGCGCGGTGTTGATGTAGTGCGCCGTCGGCTTCATCGCCGCGAACTGGGCGGCCGCGAACATGCCCATCGTTTCCTTCGTCCGCGGGCAATGGACGGTGACGAAGTCGGCGCGGGCGAGAAGCTCGGGCAATTCCACTTTCGTCGCCCCGCGCGCGGCGATCTGCTCCCGGCTCAGATACGGGTCGCAGGCCAGGACGGTCATGCCGAAGGCCAGGCGGCAGATTTCGGCCACGCGCGTGCCGATATTGCCGATGCCGACGATGCCGATGGTGCGTCCCCGAACGTCGTTGCCCAGGAACTTTAGCCGGTCGACATTGGCGTCCCGCTGGATTACGCGGTTCAGCAGCGCGATCTTCTTGGACAGCGACAGCATGAAGCCGACCGCGTGCTCGGCGACCGCCTCTTTGTTGCCGCCGGTCTGGTTGCAGACGATGATGCCGGCTTTGGTGCATGCGTCCACGTCGATCACGTCGTACCCCGCGCCCGTGGAGCACAGCGCCAGCATGGTAGGGCAGCGCGCCAGCAGGGCGGCGTTGCCGAACCAGGGCTGGCGCAATTCCACCTGCGGCAGGACCTGGTAGCCGCAAGCGCGGCTTATATCCGACCAGCTGTCGGCCTCGGGCGACGCGAATTTCAGCCTCAACAGCTCGATGTCCTCGCGCGCACCGAGGATGGTTTCGGCGACGGGATCGAGCCAGTATTCGAAAAAGACCAGGCGCTTTCGGTTGACGGTCATCGGCGGGTCGTCCGGGGCGGTTGGCGGAGCCGATGAATATCATATCCGCCGAGGCGTGGAGTAGGGGGCGAGCCCGCCGGATCGGGAATGCCAGCTTCGCAAATCGAGAAGGTCCTTATCGCCCACCGTCTTGTATAGTTTCAAGGTACCGTGTCGGGGGCCGGCCAGTGTCTCTGCTCGATCGTTGCCACAATATCGCCGATCTGCGCGGCGGCGCGCGCCGGCGGCTGCCGAAAGGCGTGTTCGAATTCGTCGATCGCGGCTCCGAGGACGAGATCGCGCTGCGCGACAACCGCGCGGCGTTCGGGCGGCTGAAGCTGCGCACGCGGTTTCTGGTCGACCTGACCGGGCGCGACATGGGAACCGACCTGTTCGGCAAGCGCAGCGAATTGCCGCTGGCGATAGCGCCCACCGGCATCGCGGGGCTGCTGTGTTATCAGGGTGAGTTGGCGTTGGCCCGCGCCGCGGCTGCGGCGGGGGTGCCGTTCACGCTCACCTCCAATTCCATCACCTCGATCGACGCGATCGCCCGGGGCAGCGACGGGCGGCTTTGGTATCAGGTCTATATGTGGAAGGACCAGCAGCCGGTCTACGACATGATCGCCCGCGCACGCGACATGAAGCGGTTCGATGCCCTGGTCGTGACCATCGACACGGCGCTGGGCCGCAACCGCGAACACAACTTGCGCAACGGCTTCGGCATTCCCTTCACGCTCAACCCACGCGTGATGGCGGACATGGCGCTGCATCCCGGCTGGCTGATGCGCGTGATGCTGCCGTATCTTTCGACCACGGGCTTGCCGAAGCACGAGAACTTTCCGCCGCAATACCAGAGGGTGATAGCGCGCGGCATCGGCGGCGGCGCCGGCGGGGGAGAGCCGTCGCGCCACGAGGGCATGACCTGGCAGGATATAAAGCGTCTGCGCGATTTCTGGCCGGGCAAGCTGATCGTCAAGGGCATCCTCAGCGGCCATGACGCGAAACAGGCGGCCGATCACGGCGCCGACGGCATCGTGGTGTCGAACCACGGTGGCCGCGCGCTCGACAGCGCCGTGCCGACTATCGACATCCTGCCCGAGGTCGTGGCGGCGGTGGGCGGGCGCGTCACGATTTTGCTCGACAGCGGTATCCGGCGCGGCAGCGATATCGTCAAAGCTCTGGCGCTCGGCGCGCAGGGCGTGCTGGTCGGGCGCGCGACGCTGTACGGCATCGCCGTGGCCGGTGAGAAGGGTGCTGCGAAGGCGCTCGCCATGCTGCGCTCGGAATTCGAGAAGACGATGGGCTATGTCGGCTGCCGCCGGGTCGCGGAGCTCGGTCGCGACATATTCGCACCAGGGCCCAATTGAGATGAGCGCCGCCAACGCCGTTCGGGTGGCATGCCTCGGCTTCGTCTTCGACTCTGCCGCGCAGACGATCATCCGTGGGGTGACGCCGCCGGGATTCGCGACGACGTTCGCGGAGAACCCGCGCGACCTGACCGAGCGGGCGCTGGCGGAAAGCGATTTCATTATGACCGTGGCGGCGGTGACCGACGATATGATGAAACGCGCGCCCCGGCTTCGCTTCATCCAGAAATGGGGCGTGGGCTACGACAAGATCGACGTGGCGGCGGCGGAACGCCACGGCATCCATGTCGCCATCACCGCGGGCGCCAATTCCGCGACCATCGCCGAGCACGCGGTGATGCTGATGCTGGCGGTGCTGCGTCGCGTCGTCCTGGCCGACCGGGCCATGCGCGAAGGCCGATGGATCCCGGCCGAGCTTCGGCCACAAACCGGCAAGCTCGCGGGCAAGACGGTGGGCATCCTGGGCTTCGGCAATATCGGCCGGGCCGTCGCCTGGCAGTTGCAGGGCTTCGGTGTGAAAATCCTCTATCACGACGTGCGCCGATCGCCCGAAGCCGCCGTGCTGAATGCAACCTATGTCGGGTTGGATGAATTGCTGGCCCGGAGCGATGTCTTGACCCTGCATTGCCCGGGCGGCGCAGCCAACCGGCACATCATCAACGCGAAGACGCTGGGGCGGATGAAGCGCGGCGCGGTCATCGTCAACGCGGCGCGCGGCGAGCTGGTAGCCGAGAACGATCTGGCCGATGCCCTGGAGTCGGGGCAGATTTCCGGGGCGGGACTCGACGTGTTTGAAGTCGAGCCGCTCGGCCCGCAATCGCGGCTGCGCGGGTTCGATAACGTCGTGCTGACCCCCCATTCCGCCGGCAGCCTGATGGACGACGTGGCGCCCATGGCCGAGCACTGCTTCGCCAACATCCAGCGCTTCCTGCGGGGCGAGCCGATCCCCCCGGCCGACCTGATCGTCAAACCCGCCCGGCCGAGGGCCCCGACATGAAAATCACCCAGGTCATCGCCCATCCACTTGCCGCCGATTACGACCAGGCATCCTGGACGGCGCACGAGAAGTTCGACCGCGCGCAGCTTGTCCTGGTGGAGGCCCGCACCGATCAGGGCATCGTCGGCTTCGGCGAGATCGCCGGCGGGCCGCAGAAAACGATTTGCGATCTGCTGGCGACCTTCGCCGGCGTGGTTGAGGGCATGGACCCGCTGGCGCACGAAGTGGTGTGGGAGAAGCTGTTTTCGCTGACCTCGCCCCGGCCCGGCGGGTTGGGCGGCTGGGACGGCATGCCGGCGCCGCTGCCGCGCAACCACCGGCCGCAGATCATGGCGGCGATCGGCGGCATCGACATCGCGCTGTGGGACATCAAGGGCAAGGCGGCCGGGCAGCCCGTGTTCCGCCTGCTCGGCGGCACGCGCACCAAGGTATTCACCTATGCCGTCGGCGGCTTCTATGTCGAAGGCGGGCCGATGCTGGCCTGCGCCGATGAACTGGCGCAATACGTCGCCAAGGGCTACCTGGCGGTGAAGCTGAAGACCGGGGCGCTGTCGCTGGCCGACGAAGTAGCGCGCATCCGCGCGGTGCGCGACGCGATCGGCAAGGAGGTGCTGCTCATGCTCGACATGAACGCGCCGTACGATGTGGGGGCCTGCATCGAATTCGCCGGGGCGGTGGCGCCCTACAACATCTTCTGGCTGGAAGAGCCGCTGCACTGGTATCTGCAACCCGCCGATTTCGCCAGGCTCGCCGCCGCGACGCCGATCCCGCTGGCGCACGGCGAACGGGAATGGCATCGCTTTACCGTGCGCGATTTCATCGATTCAGGCGCCATCCGCTACGTACAGTTCGACGCCACGCGCCATGCCGGCTTCACCGAGGCGCTGCGCATCGCCGAGCACGCGAAGCGGAAAGGCGTGTCCGTGGCGCCGCATACCGCGGCGCATATCCACGGCCACCTGGTGTCGGCGTTCGGCGACGCCGCGTTCGGCGCCGAGTCGGTGGGCCGGCCCGAGCGGCATCCCATCCACCACCATATCTACAAGGGCGGCGCCGAGATGAAGAAGGACGGCATGCTGCACCTGACCGAAGCGCCGGGCTTCGGTCTGGAGATCGACTGGAAATCCGTCGAGAAGTTCCGCGCCTGAACCGCCGCCGGCCGGTCAGGGCATATGCTGGCCGCCGTTCACGTCGATGACCTGCCCGGTCACATAGCCGCTCATCGCGTCCGAGGCGAGATACAGATAGGCACCGACGCAATCCTCGGCCGTACCCACACGGCCGAGCGGAATCTGTTTGGCGATGGCTTCGAGTCCCTGCGGCGTGTTGTGGCGATCATGGAACGGCGTATGGATCACGCCCGGCGCCACGGCGTTCACGCGGATCTTGTCGCCGGCGTATTCCTTGGCCATGCCGCGCGTCAGGTTGTGTACGAACGCCTTGGACGCACCGTAGAGCAGCGAGCCGGGCCGCCCGCCATGCCGCGCGGCGACGGAGATCGTGTTGATGATATTGCCGCCGCCGCCCTGTTTGCGGAACTGCTTGATCGCTGCGCGGCTTCCCGTCACCACGGACCGGGCGTTCAGGTCCATCACCTTGTCGTAGAGCTCGTCCGTAGCGTCCACCAAGAGGGTGCGCGAAACAAGGTCGCCCGCGTTGTTGATCAGCACGTCCATCCGGCCGAACTTGGCGGTGAAATCGGCGATCATCTTCTCCACCGCCGGCGACTTGCTGACATCGGCGCCGAACGCGGTCGCGTCGCCGCCCGATTTCTTGATCTCGGCCACCAGCTTGTCGGCTGCGTCCTTGCCGCGGTTGTAGTGGACCCCGACGCGCGCGCCCAGCTTGCCCAGCGCGCGAGCCACGGCGGCGCCGATGCCGCTGGACGCGCCGGTGATGAGGATGGTCTTGCCTTTCAGATCGTTGAGCATGGGGGCCTTTCTTCGGGTTGACGCCTAAAAGAAACCGGCCGGCCGGGTTGTCCGCCGGCCGGCCCGGTGTTACGCGCTGGCCTGCCTAGGCTTTTTCGGTCCGTTCCAGCACCGGCTTGAAAAGCTCCGTCGCCTTCTTCAGCTCGGCCGCCGGATCGCCGTCCGCCAGCATGTTGGTGAGAGCGATGCCGAAAATGTCGCGGAATTCGGTGCCGGCGACGATATCGGGCAGCACCGAATAGGCGATCTTGGTGGAGGCCACGACCGCATCGAGCCATTCCTGGGACATGCCCGGGCCGGGTGAGGTTCGCGCCGCCAGGTTCGCCGAGTTGCGGCCCGACGCGCCGAAGCCGCCCGTGACCTGCCGCGCCTGCATCTGCTTGCCGGCCGCCCATTGCACCCAGAACCACGCCGGGCCGGTTTTCTGCGACGCGGCGGCGACGCCGATGCCGCTGGCGAATACCGGCGCGCGATGGACCTTGGGACCCTTGGGCATGACGATGAATCCGGCCTGGGCGGCCATTTTGGATTTGGCCGGATCGGCGGTCAGCGCGCCCACGCTCGTGGTATCGAGCCACATCGCGGCCTTGCTTTGCATGTAGTTCGCCTGGCATTCGTACCAGTTGAACCCGGCCACGCCAGGCGGGCCGCAATCCTTCACCAGCTTGCGATAGAGCTTCGCGGCTTCGATCGCCTCGGGCCCGTCGGTGTTCAGCTTGCCGTTCTTGTCCACGGCGTCGATGCCGTAGCCCAAGAGGAAACTGGTCCACACCGGCGTGTTCGCGTTCTTCAGCCCGCGGCCGACGAATCCACTGATACCGTTGGCCGGATCGTTCAGCTTGACCGCCGCGTCGGCCAGGGCGGCGAAGGTGGCGGGCGGCGCGATGCCTTTCTTCTGCAGCATCTCCTTGTTGAACATCAGAATGTTGTAGTGATAGGTCATCGGCAGCGTATCCACCCGGCCGTCGGCCTGGGTGCCCGCCTCGACCGCCGCCGGCGAGATGTCGGCAAAATCGAAATCCGGCGCGGTCATCGACTTGTCGGCGATCATGGGCCTCAGGTCCGCCAGCCACTTGGCCCGGCCGAACAGGCGCTTTTGCGTCGCCATCGCCACATAGCAGGCGTCGAAGCTGGGCTTGCCCGAGGCGAACTCGATCGCCAGCTTCTGGCGGTATTGCTGCTCGGGAACCTGTTCCGATCCGATCTGGATGCCCGTCAGCTCGGTGAATTCCGGCTCGAATTTCTGCAACACGTCGTGGAACGGGCTTTTTTGCAGGATCACCTCGATCTTCTGGCCCTTGAAGCGCTTCCAATCGAACGCGCCCTGGGCCGCGGCCGGCCACGAGCCCGCCAGCGTGGACGCGCCCGCCGCCGCGATCGACGATTGCAGCAAGCCGCGCCTGGTCAGGCCGTACCGGCCGTCGGATTTCTCGGTCATCTGTTTCCTCCGTGTTGTGTGACGGCGGTTGTGCCCGCCTTGGTGTCGTGAAATGCCGCCGGCTAGATCTTCACCAGCTTTTGCAGCACGCGAAGCGGGTTGGGCGGCGGCTCCTTGCCGTAAAGATTGGGCCAGGCGGTGCGCGAGACTTCGCCCACGTAGATGTCGCCGTGCGAATCCACCGCTATGCCGTGCGGTGAGATGAACTGCCCCGGCCAGTTCTCGAACGTGCGGTCGCCGAGGCGCGCCACCACCTTGCCGTCCAACGTGGTGATGCATAGGCGGGGTCCGAGCAGCGGCGCCTTCTGGTTGACGCCCAGGACCGGGCCGCATTCGCCGATGAAGCAATAGGGGCACGCGCCGCCCGGTATGCTGATCGCGCTGGGCCGATGCAGGTTGTTCCATTGCGACAGGTATTTGCCGTTGCCGTCGAACACCTGCACGCGATGGTTCTCGCGGTCCGCGACATAGACCTTGCCCGCCGTGTCGCAGCAGATGTTGTGCGGCAGGTTGAACTTGCCTTCCTCGGTGCCCGATCCGCCCCAGGTCAGCAGCAGCTTTCCGGCAGCCGAGTATTTGTGTACGCAGGGATTGCCGTAGCCGTCGCTGACATAGATATCGCCGGCGGGCGACAAGGCGGAATGGGTGCAGCGATTGAAGGGCTTGCCGCTCATATACGCCGCCGGCTTGTTCGGCACGCCGATCTCCAGCAGCACCTTGCCGTCCAGCGTGCATTTGCGCACGGTGTGATCGCCCTCGTCGGTGCAATAGATCATGCCGTCATGGCCGATATGCAGACCGTGGGCGCGGGTGAAGATTTTCTCGCCCCAGGATGTAAGGAAATTGCCCCCGCGGTCGAACACCGTCAGCGGATGCTCGCTGCGGCTGAAGACGTAGACGTTGTCGCGCTTGTCCACGGCCACCGCCGCGACCTCGCCGAACGCCCAGCCTTTGGGCAACTTTCCCCAGAATTCCTCGACCCGGTAACGGAACTCGCCCGTGCCGAGCACGACGGGTTTTTCCAACGTGACGGCCATGTGCACCTTCTCGCGGATGTTGCGCGCCGAAGAATTCTTCGCGCGGACAGAAGCGTTAATCGAGGCTATTAACCGGGTCAGGGGGTGTCAATTCGCGGTCCGCGAAGCTGGCATGCGCAGCGGAGAACACCGCGAACAGGCTTCGCCCCCATCGCTTTTCAGAACGCGTAAATTCCGAAACAACACGCCAGGCCAGTTGTGCCCCCCGGTATAGTCGCGGGCAAGAACGCCGCGCCCTTGCAAGCGCGGGACAAAACGGGAGCGCCCGTGGCGCAAACGCTGTACGAAAAGCTGTGGCGCAGCCATGTCGTCCATGTCGAGGACGACGGCACGGCGCTGCTCTATATCGACCGGCATTTGCTGCACGAGGTCAGCAGCGTCCAGGCCTTCGACGTGCTGCACGCGGCCGGGCGCGCGCCGTGGCGGTCCGACACTACCCTGGGCGTGCCCGACCACAACGTGCCGACCACGGACCGCGCGCGCGGCATTGCCGATCCCACAGCCAAGGCCCAGGTCGATGCCCTCACCAAGAACTGCGCCCGGCACGGCATCGTCGAATTCGGCATGAACGACATCCGCCAGGGCATCGTGCACGTGATCGGGCCCGAGCTCGGCGCCACGCTGCCGGGCATGACCCTGGTGTGCGGCGACTCGCACACGACGACGCATGGCGCGCTGGGCACGTTGTCGTTCGGCATCGGCACGTCGGAAGTGCAGATCGTGCTGGCGACGCAATGCCTGCTGATGAAGCCGTCGAAGACCATGCTGATCCGCGTCGATGGCCGCCTGCCGGCGGGCGTCACGGCCAAGGACCTGGTGCTGACGATCATCCGCCGCGTCGGCGTCACCGGCGCATCGGGCCACGCGATCGAATATGCCGGCTCAGCCGTAACCGCCCTCACGATGGAAGGGCGGATGACGCTCTGCAACATGACGATCGAGATGGGCGCTAGGACGGGCATGGTGGCCGTGGACCAGAAGACGCTGGATTACGTCGCCGGCCGCCCCTTCGCGCCGCGCGAAGAGCTGTGGACCAGGGCGCTGGCGGCCTGGCGCGATCTGCACAGCGACGAGGGCGCCAGGTTCGACCGCGTGATGACGCTACAGGCATCCGAGGTCGCGCCCACGATTACCTGGGGCACCACGCCCGACATGGCGGTAAACATTTCCGAACGCCTGCCCGACCCAGGGAAAGAGAACGACCCGAACCGGCGGCAATTGCTGGAGCGCGCCTTCGCCTATATGGGCTTGCAGCCGAACATGCCGGCTACGGAAATCCGTATCGACCGGGTATTCGTCGGCTCCTGCACCAATGGCCGCATCGAGGATTTGCGCGCGGCAGCCGCCGTGCTGCGCGGCAAGCGTGTGGCGGCAACGGTGAAGCAGGCGATGGTGGTGCCGGGATCGGGCCTGGTGAAGCAGCAGGCGGAGCGGGAGGGGCTGGACAAGTTGTTTCTCGCCGCCGGGTTCGAATGGCGCGACCCCGGCTGCTCGATGTGCTTGGCGATGAACGCCGACCGGCTGGAGCCGGGCGAGCGCTGCGCCTCCACAACCAACCGCAACTTCGAGGGCCGCCAGGGCGCGGGCGGGCGCACCCATCTCGTCAGCCCCGCGATGGCGGCGGCGGCGGCGGTGGCTGGGCACCTGGTCGACGTGCGCGGGGTGAACTGAGCCATGCCCGCGCCGTTCAAAGTCTTCACCGGCCTGGTCGTGCCGATGGACCGCGCCGACGTGGATACCGACGCGATGATTCCGAAGCAGTATCTGAAATCGAGCAAAAGCTCGGGCTTCGGCGCCAATCTGTTCGATTCCTGGCGCTATCTCGACCCGGGCGATCTCGATACCGATCCCGCCACCCGGCGGCCCAATCCCGGCTTCGTGCTGAACCAGCCGCGCTATCGGGGCGCCAGCATCATGCTGGCGCGGCGCGGCTTCGGCTGCGGTTCCAGCCGCGAGAACGCGGTCTGGGCCATGCGCGACTACGGCATCCGTGCGTATCTGGCGCCGAGCTACGGCGACATCTTCTACAACAACAGCTTCAAGAACGGCCTGCTGCCGGTGATCCTGGCGGACGCGCAGATCGACATGCTGTTCCCGATGGTCGTGAGCACGCCGGGCTTCAAGTTGACGATCGACCTGGTGGAGCAGCGCGTCGTGCTCGCCAACGGCAAGGTTTTTCCGTTCTCTATCGATGGCTTCCGGCGGCGTTGCCTGATCGAAGGGCTGGACGAGACGACATTCGCGCTGGGCCACGCCGAGCGTATCCGTGCCTACGAGAAGGAACGCGCGCGCAGCACGCCGTGGCTGGCGCTGCACTACAAACAGGGCGGGGCATGAAGGTTCTGGTTTTGCCGGGCGACGGCATCGGGCCCGAAGTCATCGCCCAGGCGGTGAAAGTGCTGGGCGTGTTGCAACGCGCCGGCCTAGCGGCCGAGACGGCCGAGGCGCCGATCGGCGCCGCAGCCTACGAGAAGACCGGCACGTCGCTGCCGCCGGCGACAGTCGAGCAGGCGCACAAATGCGACGCCATCCTGTTCGGCGCCGCGGGCCGCCCCGATCTGGACGAGCTGCCGGACGGCAAGCGCCCGGGCGACGGTCTGTTGCGCCTGCGCAAGGAATTGCAGCTTTTCGCCAATTTCCGCCCCGTGCGCCTGTTCGACGAGCTGATCGGCGCGTCGACTCTGAAGCCCGAGGTGATCCGCGGGCTCGACATGATCATCCTGCGCGAATTGAACGGCGACATCTATTACGGCACGCCGCGCGGGCCGGACAGCGTCAACGGCAACGAGCGCTCGTCGGTCAACACCATGCGCTACACCGAATCCGAGATCGAGCGCATCGCGCACGTGGCGTTCCGCACCGCGCGCCGCCGCCGCAAGAAAGTGTGTTCGGTCGACAAGGCCAACGTGCTGGAGACCATGCGGCTTTGGCGCACCGTGGTGGGCGAGGTGAGCAAGCAATACCCGGACGTCGAGTTGACCAACCTGTACGTCGACGCGGCGGCGATGAGCCTGATCCGCGCGCCCCTACAATTCGACGTAATGGTAACCGGCAACATGTTCGGCGATATCTTGTCGGACGAAGCGGCGATGCTCACAGGCTCGATCGGCATGCTGCCCTCGGCGTCGCTAGGCTATGAGCGCAAGGGGTTGTACGAGCCGGTGCACGGCACGGCCCCCGACATCGCCGGCAAGGACATGGCCAACCCGCTGGCCGCGATCCTGTCGCTGGCGATGATGCTGCGCCAGAGCTTCGACGAGGAAGACGCGGCGGCGAGGGTCGAGAACGCCGTCGGCGCGGTTCTGCGCCAGGGCTATCGCACCGCGGATATCGACGAACCCGGCGCGCGCCGGGTTGGGACGCAGGAGATGGGCAATCTGGTGGCCGCCGCGCTGTAACGCAGCGCATGGCGGGCAACTTTACGGGCAACGCAATACTTCTTCTCGGCGGCCGGGGTTACGCCGGCAAGGCAAGCGCTTAATATGCGGCCGAGCCGTGAAGGAGCAGGCCCATGAACCTCGAGCATATCAAGCTGGACGTGGCGGACTACGTGGCGACGGTGGCGCTGAACCGTCCGCCGGTAAACGCGTTCAATCGCGCCCTGCGGCAGGAGGTCACGCGCGTGTTCGACACGTTGCACGACCGGACCGACGTGCGGGCGATCGTGCTGACCAGCGCCCAGAAGATTTTCTGCGCCGGGGCCGACATAAAAGAGCGCGCGGCCTTGGCCGACGAACCGGGCGAGCAGGTCGCGCTCAACCGGCTGGTGCGCGAGATGTTCTTTTCGATCATGCAGTGCTCGAAGCCGGTGATCGCGGCGGTGAACGGCCCGGCGATGGGCGCGGGCTTCGCGCTGACGCTCAGTTGCGACATCTTGCTGGCGGCAGAAAGCGCGGTGTTCGCCATGCCCGAGATCGATGTGGGCATCGCCGGCGGCGTAAAGTTCCTGCAACGGCACCTGCCGCCGTCGAAGGTGCGTTACTGCATGCTCACGGGCAGGCGCATCCCCGCGCAGGAGCTGTATCGCCTGGGCGTCCTGGAGCGCTGCGTGCCCGACGCCTCGCTGATGACCGAGGCGATGGACATCGCCCGTGAAATCGCCGCGAAAAGCCCGCTGGCCGTCCGGATGCTCAAGGACTCGTTCAATATGGTCGACAACCTGTCGCTAGGCGACGGTTACCGCTTGGAGCAAAACACCACCGTCGCGCTGAGCCGCACCGAGGACGCGAAAGAGGCCAAGCGCGCCTTCATCGAAAAGCGCAAGCCGGTGTTCAAGGGCAGGTAAGCTGGCTGGTTGGCCGCACGCTATTCCTCGACGACGATGTTTTCGCTCTTCGCCACGGCCTTCCAATCGGCCAGGTCTTGCAGGACGTATTTCTGGAATGCGTCGCCGGTCATGGGCGCGATCTGGTAGCCGAGGGATTTCAGCCGCTCGTTCACGGGCGGGTCGTCGATGACGGCCTGGATTTCCTTGCGCAGCCGCGCCAGGACCGGCTCGGGCGTCTTGGCCGGGGCCAGGATGCCATACCAAACGATGACGCTGAGGTTCGGGATCCCAGCCTCCTTCAGCGTCGGCAGGTTGGGGAACAGCGAATGGCGTTCGTTGCCGGTGGTTGCGATCACGCGTACCTTGCCGGCCTCGGCATTCGCGCGGATCGTCGGCGGCGTCACGAACGCCACGTCGATATGCCCGCCCAACAGGTCGTTGACCGCCGGCGCCACGCCGCGATAGGGCACATGCGTCATTTTGATGCCGGCGCGGCTTTCCATCATGATCGTGCCCATGTGCGGCGCCCCGCCCACGCCCGACGTGCCATAGCGCAGCTTGCCCGGATTGGCTTTGGCGTAAGCGATCAACTCGGCCACCGATTTCACCGGCAGGTCGTTCTTCACCACCAGGGCGAACGGCAGCACCACGATGCGCGAGACGAAGGTGAAATCGTCCGGCACTTTGTACGGCATTTGCGGCTTCACCGCCGGAAGGATCGAGATGCCGTCGGATGCCGCCCAAACCAAGTTGTAGCCGTCGGGTGGCGACTTCGCGACCAGGTCGATGCCGATTTGCGATCCGGCGCCCGGTTTGTTCTCGACGAACACCGGCTGCTTCAAGCGCGGCGTCAGGTGTTCGGCGAACAGCCGGCCGAGCAGGTCGTTGCCGGCGCCCGGCGCGAACGGAACGACGATGCGGATCGGCTTGTTTGGGAAATCCTGGGCGCTGGCGGGCAGGGGGCCCGCGATCGCAGCCAATGCGAGGGCGCACAAGAAGGACAGTATTCTTGGCATCTTCTCCTCCCCGAACCGATGTTTTGTCTTTAAGGCATCCTTTGATACTGGCGATCATCGCACCGGATAACCGGCAGCGCCCAAGCAGCAGCTTTTCACGGGGCGCAAAGCGGTTGCGGCCGGCCAAAGTGCCGGCTAAGTCAATGGGCGGACGACATGAAGTCCTGCACCCGGACCACGCCGCCCGTGCGCTGACTTTCGATCGCGCCGAATACTAGGCCGCATGATTGCAGGTTGGCAGCGACCTGCGTTTCCATCGGCGGCCCGCCGTCGCGCCATTTGGCGAATTGCTCGATCAGCCAGTTGTTGATCCATTTCGGTTGCGTCAGCAGCGCCACCTTCTGCCCCTGGCCCTCGCGATGCTGCTGCCGCCAGACATCCTGGCGCCTGAATACCTCCACGTCGCGGTGGGTCAGGATCACCGTGCCCAGCTCGCCGTCCACGCGGATGTATTCTTTGTAGAAAGTGTTCAGGCCCACGGCATTCGTGCAGGTGCCTTCATAGACCGCGCGCACGCCGTTCCGAAACACCATCGTCACCACCCCGTCGGTATCGCCGGCATACTCGGCCCAGCTCGGCTTCCAGGTGCTGGCGTACAGCGTTTCGCACGGCGCGTCCGCTAGATCGGCGATGATATCCAGGTGATGGATGGCGCCTTCGATCAGCAGGGGGTGCTGCATCTGGTGGCAAAACAGCGCGCTCCAGGCCATGTGCTGGCGCATGTCGCCCTGGAAGCGGCAGCCGATGGCGTTCACCTTGCCGATCACACCGGAGCGCACCACGCGCCTTAGCGTCGTCTTGTCCTGGTCGAAGCGGTGGCTCATGGTCACCGCCATCTTGCGGCCTGCTTTGGCGATCTTGCCGGCGATGCGCGACGCTGCCTGCATGGAATCGGCGATCGGTTTTTCGCACAAAACGTCGAGGCCGTGCGCGATGGCCAGATCGATGATCGCCTCATGATGCGCCGGCTGCACCACGACGGTGCAGAAATCCGCTTTGACCTCGGCGAACGCCTTGCGCGCGTCGGTGTAGCAACGCTCGGGCGGCACGCCCAAGGCCTTGCGACCGAACTCCAGGGCTTGCGGATCGATATCGACCAATGCGACGACTTCGACGGTGCCGTCGGCGGCGTTGGTTTTCAGGAATTCGCTGCACCAGCGCTTGCCGAACACGCCGATCCCGACATGGATGACTTTCTGTGGCATAGCGTTCCCTCGTCGGTGCGGCCGCCGTTGCATTGTAGGATATACAAACGCCCGCCGCCGGGCTTTTGCGTCCCGTGGAAAGATGCTGCTCGGCTTCTGCCGCTTGTGAGCGCAACTCACGCGCCCGAGAATCGCCGGAAAGCGGAGAAGGCGCGTGACTGTCGGGCGGTACGTGAGCGATCTGGATGTCGGCGACATTCTGGGGCCGGTGGAATACACCATGAGCCGGTTCATGGTGCGCGAGTATTGCCACGCCAATGAGCTGCATCATGAATTCTTTCAAGGTACGCGCGGGCAGATAGCGCCGCCGACGCTGGTTCATCTCGACAAGCTGCGGCTGTACCGGCACGCCTGCCCCGCCGGCACGGGGCCGCACGCCCGCATCCATTTCGAATACGATGCCGTGGTTCACGACCATGTTCCCGCCGGCGAGCGGTTGAGCGTCGGCGGCAAGGTCGACAAGCGCTACGTGAAACGCGGTCGCGACTATGTCGAGATCGTGCTGGAGTTGCGCGCCGCGTCCGACAGCCGCCTGCTGGTGACATACCGCGATACGGTGATCCTGGCCTTCCGCCAGGCCGCCGGCGCGGGCGGCAAGCAAGCATGAACGCGCCGGAAGCCGGCTCCGTGCCGCAATTGCAGGCCGGCGCTGAATTGCGCGCCGCACCCCGGCAGATGACGCGTGAGCGCATGCGCTGGTATGTCGACGCCCAGCCCACCATCGCCGTGGACGACGGGCGCATCCACACCCAGCCGCCCACAATCCACGACGACGACGATTACGCGAAGTCGCAGGGACTGAAAGGCATCATCGCCGACGGCATGGTCTCGACCAATTGGATCATGGGACTGCTGCTGGACGTGTTCGGGCAGGACGCGGCCGGCAGGGGCAAGCTCAGGACGCGTTACATACGGCCGATCTACGAAGACGAAACGGTGCTGTCCTGCGCGCGGGTGCGCTCGGTCGAGCGGACCGCGCCGGACGAAATCACCTACCATCTCGACGTCTGGAGCGAGGTCGACGGCGCGGTCAAGGCGACGGTGGGCGAAGCCACCGTCGTCGCCAAGGTCCGTTGAGGCCGCCAACCGCGGTATAGGGGGAAAGGCATGTCGGGCGTGTTGCAGGGCATTCGCGTGCTCGACCTTTCGCGCGTCTTCGCCGGGCCGGCGGCGACACAGATTCTCGGCGACCTCGGCGCCGACGTCATCAAGGTGGAAGAGCCCGTGAAAGGCGACGAAGCGCGGTATTTCGGACTCACCGACGAAAAGCTGCGCAAATACGGCGTCAGCGCCTGCTACCTGGCGCTCAACCGCAACAAGCGCAGCATCGCGCTCGATCTGCGCAAGCCGGCCGGGCAGGAAATCGCCTGCCGCATCGCGCTGAAAAGCGATGTGATCGTCAACAACTTTCGGCCCGGGGCGATGGAACGCTGGGGCCTCGGCTACGAAGACCTGCACGCCAAGAACCCCCGGGCGATCTATTGCAGCCTGACCGCCTATGGCGACGAAGGGCCGCTGGCCCATATCGGGGCGAACGACCTCGCGCTCCAGGCGCATGGCGGGTTGATCAGCCTGACGGGCGAAGAGGACAGGCCGCCGGTGCGCTGCGGCACGGCGGCCGTCGACCTGACCGCGAGCCTGGGCCTGGTCAGCGGCATTCTCGCCGCGTTGCTGCACCGCGAACGGACGGGCGAGGGGCAATACGTCGAAACCTCGCTGTTGCGCGGCTCGGCGCATCTGCTCAGCTATTTCTACACCGAGTATTGGCTGGACGGCACGGTGCGCAAGCCGATGGGCACCGCCAATCATCTCAGCGTTCCCAACCAGGCGTTTCCCTGCACCGATGGGCAGGTGGTGATCATCTCCCCCAGCGACGATATGTGGCTGCGCTGCGCGCAAGCGCTCGATGCCGAACGCCTCGACCGCCCGGAATGGCGCTCGCAAGTCGGCCGCCGCCAGGACCGGAAAAAACTGGTCGAGGCGATGTCGGCGGTGACCGGCATCCTATCCAGCCGCCAGTTGTTCGAGCGCCTTGGGCCGGCCAAGGTCAACATCGCCAAGGTCAATTCTGTGGGTGAAGCGGCCGACGACCCGCAGCTCGCCGCCATCGGCGGCTTCGTCGAGTTCGACTATCACGGGCTTCACGTCAAATCGGTGGCGCCGCCGTTCTCGATGTCGGCCGCGCCGATGGCCGCCGACCGTCCGCCGCCGATGATCGGCGAACACACGAAGGAAGTGCTGCGCGAACTCGGTTTCGCCGACGGCGACTACGAACGGCTGGAAACCGCCGGCGCTTTCGGTCCGGCTGTCGAACGCGCACGGGCCTGAATGAACCGGATCGATCTCGATGGCCGCGTCGCCGTCATCACCGGCGGCTCGGGCGGCATCGGGCTTGCCGCGGCAGACCGCATGATCCGCTCCGGCGCCGCCGTTGCGTTGTGGGACCACGATCAGGCGTCGTTGGACCTGGCATGCAAAGAGCGGCCGGGAACGATCGGCGCCAAGGTCGATGTGACCGACGAAACGGCGGTCGAGCGCGCGGCCCAGGCCACGATCGACAAGTTCGGGCGCATCGACATCCTGGTCAACGCCGCGGGCATCACGGCAAGCAAGCTGCTGATCGCCGAATACCCGCTCGATCTCTGGCGCAAAATTCTGGATATCAACCTGACCGGCACGTTCTTGTGCTGCAAGGCCGTGCTCCGGCATATGCAGAAAACCGATTACGGCCGCATCGTCAACATGGCCTCGGTCGCGGGCAAGGAAGGCAATCCGTTCAGCGCGCCGTATTCGGCGTCCAAGGCCGCGGTGATTTCTTTCACCAAGTCCCTGGCCAAGGAGACTGCCGCCACGGGCATCCGCGTCAACTGCGTCGCGCCGGCTATCATCGCGACCAAGAACCTGTATCACGACATGCCCGAGGAGATGCGCAAGTTGTGGGTTTCGCGCGTGCCGATGGGACGGCCGGGCACGCCGGAAGAGGTGGCGGCGATGATCGCCTGGCTTGCCTCCGAGGAATGCTCGTTCACCACCGGCGCCGCGTTCGATATTTCCGGCGGCCGCGCGACCTATTAGCGGTCCCGGCGGCTTGACCGCGGCCGGCCCGGCCCCCTAACATCTTTGCAAATTCTGCAAAGATCAACCGGGGGAAATCGCCATGGACGCGTTTCGCGCCATGCAATTGTTCACCAGCGTCGTGCACAACGGCAGCCTGTCGGCTGCGGGCCGGCAGTTCGGACTGTCCCCGGCCTCGGTCTCGCGCCAGATCAACGCGCTCGAGGACAGCCTGGGAGCCCGGTTGCTCAATCGCACCAGCCGCAAGCTGACCCTGACCGAGCCCGGCGAGGTGTACTACGAGCACGCCGAGCAGATCCTGCACCAGATCGACGAGGCGAATTCCAGCGTTTCGCAGCTCGAACGCGCGCCGCGCGGCACGCTGCGCGTCCATTCGCGCATCCTCGTGGGCACCATGCATATCGTTCCGGCGCTGCCCGCGTTTCTGCGCCGCTACCCCGAGATCAAGGTCGACCTGCTGATGTCGAACAACGACATCGACCTTGTGGAGCGCAACGTGGATGTCGACATTCGCATCGGCAAGCTGGCCGATTCGTCGCTGATCGCCCGCAAGCTGGCTGTAAGCGAACGGGTGGTATGCGCATCCCCGGCGTATCTCGACAGCCATCCGAAGATCAAGGAGCCCGCGGACCTCACGGCGCACAACTGCCTGACTTATCGCATCAACATGGGCCGCACGGTGTGGCGGTTCCTGGAACGTGCGGGCAAGCTGGCCGAGGTTCCGGTGGCCGGCACGTTCCAGACGGATTACGGCCCGGCGCTGCACACCGCCGCGCTGGAAGGCGTGGGCGTGGTGCTGATGCCGGATTGGTCGGTGCGCGACGACTTGCGCGCGGGCAAGTTGCGCCGGCTGTTCCCCAAGCACCGGGTCAGTCACGTGGAGTTCGACAACGGCATCTACGCCGTTTATCAGCAGAGCCGCCACCAATCGGCCAAGGTGCGGGCGTTCGTCGATTTCGTCGCGGCCCTGTTCCGCGACCATCCAGCCTGACGCGCGGCCGGCCGGGATGATGTAGGCTATCGCGGGTGAGCGACTTCCAGCATTGCCGCGTGACGCGGGACGGGCCGGTCCTGACCATCGTCATCGACCGGCCGGATGTCTTGAACGCGCTGCATCCCCCGGCGCACGCCGAATTGTCGCGCGCGTTCGACATGTTCGCGGCCGATCCGGCCTTGCGCGTCGCCGTCGTCACCGGCGCCGGGTCGCGCGCGTTTTGCGTCGGCAGCGATTTGAAGGCGCGCGCCAAGACCAACCGCGACGATCATCCCCCCACGGGGTTCGCCGGAATCACGCGGCGGTTCGATCTCAACAAGCCGGTGATTGCGGCGGTGAACGGCTTGGCGCTGGGCGGGGGCGTCGAGATCGTGCTGGCCTGCGATCTGGCGGTCGCGGTGGACCACGCGGAATTCGGCTTGCCCGAGCCGCGCGCGGGATTGGCAGCCCTCGGCGGCGGCGGGTTGCAACGCCTGGCCCGGCAAGTGCCGCTGAAGCAGGCGATGGCGCTGGCGTTGACCGGACGGCGGATCAAGGCCGAGGAAGCGCGGCGCATCGGCCTCGTCAACGAGGTTGTGCCGGGAGACAAGCTGTTTGGCGCCGTGCGCGCGCTGTGCGACGACATCCTCGCCGGGGCGCCCCTGGCGATCGAAGCATCCAAACAGGTCATGCTGCAAAGCCTGGAAAAGCCGAGCCTGGCCGCTGCGATCGACGCGCGCTATCCCGCTGCCGAGAAAATGCTGGCGAGCTGGGATGCCCAGGAGGGGCAGCGCGCCTTCGCCGAGAAACGCAAGCCGGTCTGGAAAGGCCGCTGATAGTTCAGCGATAGGAGCTGGGATTCGCGCGCATCCACTGGGCATAGGCGGCGATACCGGCGTCGAGGCCGTGCGCTACGCTGTATCCCGTATCCTCGAACAGCCGGTTGCCGACAAGCGGCCCGCGCATCTTGGTGTAGGTGGTCCAGGGCTCGGTGCCGGGGCCGAGCTCGATAACCGCTCCCGGCACGGCGCGCCGCACGGCGGCAGCAACCTGCCCGGCCGTGAAGTTCGCGCCCGGCCCGAGGTGATAGACCGCATGGTTGAGCTGCTTGGCCTCGCACGCGGCGATCAGGCCATCGGCCGCGTCGCCGACATAGGTGAAGCTGGCGGCGAAATCGGCGCCGCTAGGATCGCGCCTGGCCTTGCCGGACAGGGCCGAGCGTAGAAACGCCGGGATCGGCCCGCGCGTGGGAGAATCGGTGGCCACTGGCGGCCCATAGACCCAGGAGATGCGCACCGTTGCCGCCGACAGGCCGAACTGTGTGCGGTACATGCCTGTGAGCAGTTCGGCGCAGTGTTTCGTCGTGGCGTAGATGTTGGCGGGCGAGGGCGGCGCGTCCTCCAGGATCGGCGCTGCGGCGTCGGCGTTCTGGAATACCGAGCCGGTGCTCACAAGCACGAAGCGCCGCCAATTTCCCTTGCGGGCGGCATCGAGCAGGTTAGCGGTCGCGCCGACATTTGCCGCGATTGCCGCCAGCGGGTTCGGCCGCGCATAGGCTTCGTTCGATACCGCGGCGAGATGGATGCAGGAATCGACGCCGTGTTCGGCGGCGAGGCGGTCCACCGCGGCCGGATCGGAAAGATCGCATTGCGCCCATACCATGTTGCCGCCCGCCGAAGCCGCATCCGCGGGATTGAACGTGTTGCGGTAGGCGGCGATCACGCGCTGTCCCTCAGCGGCTACGCGCGCGACCCACAGGCCGACATGCCCCATCGCGCCGGTTACCAGCAGGGTCATCGCGGCGGCCGGCGGCCTATTTGCGGGCGGCGCCAGATTTGCGCAGGGCCGGCCCCCGGCGCTTGGCTGCGGGCGGGCGGGCGAGATCCTGGTCGACGTACAGTTCGGCCCCTTTGGTGATATGCGTGCCCAGGACGGCGACGAGCCGGTTTACATCGCGCGCCAGGGCGGCATCCAGTATCTCGCGGTGCTCGCGGCGCGATTGCTCGCGCGGGAAATTCTGCACCTGGAACGCCAGCATGCGATAGCGCAGGCTTTGGTCGTACATGATGCCGTGGAAATTCAGCAGCCAGCGCGATCCGCAGGCCGAGATGATCGCGGAATGGAAATCCCGGTTGTAGGTTTCCAAAAGCGGCCCATACTTCGCCGGGTCGGTGTCGATCATCTCCTCGACCTTCGACAGCTTGTGGTAAGCGGCGACCAGGCGCGATTCCCAGTCCAGGTTGGCGTGCTGCACGGATAGCCGCGCGGCGTGGCATTCCAGCAGCCGGCGCATCTCGGTGATGTCCCTGAGGTCCGCGAGCGACACCGGCACTACGGTAAATCCGCGCTGCCCTTCGTTCGCCACCAGCCCGTCGGACACCAGGCGCGACAATGTCTCGCGCAGCGTATTGACGCTGGCGTCGTAGTTCAGGCGCATCGAATCGAGCTTCAACTTGTCGCCCGGGCGCAACACGCCGAGCAGGATGTCGTTCCGCAGCCGCGCGTAGATCGCTTCGGTCAGGGTCGTAGGCTGGGCAACGGCCTCGGTTTTGCCGGCATCGTCCATCGCCAGATCGTTCCCTTGCATAGGCACTTTGCCCGGCGATTGTCGCCCGAGTGCCGGCCGGCCAGCAACAACATCGCGGTTCATTGGGCGATCTTTCTTGCTGAATCTCATTTCATTGGATAAAATCAATAATCTCCTATTTTCTATAGGGGCTGATATGCGCCGGTCAATAGCGACCGTCTCGCTGAGCGGCACGTTGACGGAAAAGCTCGAAGCCGCCGCCGCGGCGCGGTTCGACGCCGTCGAGATTTTCGAGAACGACCTGCTATTTTACGATGGCACGCCGCGCCAGGTGCGCGGCCAGGCTTCCGACCTGGGGCTGAAAATCTCGCTATACCAGCCCTTCCGCGACTTCGAAGGCGTGTCCGACGAGCAATTCCGCCGCAACCTGGACCGCGCCGAGCGAAAATTCGACGTGATGCAGGAATTGGGCGCGACCATGATGCTGGTCTGCTCCAACGCGCAGGCCAACGCGATCGACGACGACGCCTGCGCCGCCGCGCAATTGCGCGAACTGGCCGAGCGGGCGGGAAAACGCGGCCTCGCCATCGGCTACGAGGCCCTGGCCTGGGGTACGCACGTCAAGACCTACGGCCATGTCTGGCGCATCGTGCGCCAGGCCGCCCACCCGCATCTCGGCGTCATCCTCGACAGTTTTCACAGCCTCGCCTTGGGCGACGATCCGGCCGGCATCCTGCAAATCCCCGCCGACCGGATTTTTTTCGTGCAACTGGCCGACGCGCCGCGCCTCAGCATGGACGTACTGTCCTGGAGCCGGCATTTCCGCTGCTTCCCCGGCCAGGGCGATTTCGATGTCGCTGGCTTCCTGCATGCGGCGCTCAAGGCTGGCTACGCCGGCCCTATCTCGCTTGAGATCTTCAACGACGATTTCCGCGCCTCGCCCACGCGGGCCACGGCGCTGGACGGCATGCGCTCGCTGCTGTTCCTGGAAGAGCAGGTGCGCCAGCGGATGGGGCAGGAGGCGGAATCCGCGCCGCCGCGGGCCGCGCGGCGCGTCGATCTGTTCGATCCGCCACCCGTGCCCGTATTCGACGGCGCCGCCTTCCTGGAGTTCGCCGTGGACGGCAAGGCCCATGACGGCCTGGCGGCCTATATCCAAGCGATGGGGTTTCGCCGCGCGGGCCGGCATCGCAGCAAGGATGTCTCGCTGTTTCGGCAGGGTGAGGTCAACCTGGTGCTGAACGCCGAGCACGATTCCTTCGCCCATTCCTATTTCTTGATGCATGGCCCGGCGATCTGCGCCATCGGCCTTAAAACCCAGGACGACATGCAGGCCTTCAGCCGCGCCGAGTCCTTCGCCTGCACGCGCTACGACGGCCGCGTCGGCCCGAACGAACTCCATATTCCCGCCATCCGCGCGTTGGACGGCGGGCTGATCTATTTCGTCGGCGACCGGCCGGGCCAGCCCGGGCCGCTGGAAACGGATTTCGTGATCGAACCTGTCGGCGCGGGCGATGGGGGCATCGGCCTGCAAGCCGTCGATCACCTGGCCCAGGCCTTGCCCGCGGGACAGCTGGATAGCTGGATCTTGTTCTATCGCGCCATTCTAGGGCTGGAGCCGGCCGAAGCCCTCGACCTGGCCGACCCCTACGGGCTGGTGCGCAGCCGCGCGATGGCCAGCCGCAATCGCAAGCTGCGCCTGCCGCTGAATATCTCTGAAAGCCGCAACACGGCGACGGCGCGCGCGGCGGCCAGCTTCGCCGGGCCGGGCATCCATCACATCGCTTTCGCCTGCATGGATATCTTCGCCACCGCCGAGCATCTGCGGCGCAACCGGGTGCCGGTGCTGGCGATACCGGCCAACTATTACGACGATCTGGCAGCGCGGCTCGATCTTTCGGACGACCTGCTGGACCGGCTGCGTCAAAACAACATGCTGTACGACCGGGTCGGGCAGGGCGAGTATTTCCAAATCTATACCGAGCCTTTCGCCGACCGCTTCTTTTTCGAGATCATCGAACGGCGCGGCGGCTACGACCTGTACGGCGCCGCCAACGCGGCCGTGCGCATGGCAGCGCAGGCGCAGCGCCGCGCGGCGGACCGCATGCCCGATCTGATCGAATTGTCTTGACGCGGGGCGTCGCGCGCCGGCGCTCAGTCGTTCTTGACCCATTTCAGGATGTGGGTGGCGACCGCCACCAGGGTTCCGTCCTGGTTCTTGATTTCGATGGCGCCGTTGGAGCGCCGCCGCTCCTCGTCGATCGAGGCGATGGTGTATTCCACCGTCAGCGTGTCGCCGAAATAGACCGGCGCCAGGAACCTGACCCGGTCGTAACCCAGCGACACCGGAGTCTCGTCGGCGTCGTCGCGGCTTTTGGCGATGGCCAGCGTCGAGGCCGTGGACATGAATCCGACCAGCAGCGCGCCATGCGCCTGCAGGCGCTTGTAGCGCGACTTTTCCATGTACGATTTGTTGACGTGGTTGGGCGACAGGTCGCCGGTGATGCCGGCGAACAGGTACACGTCGGTCTCGCCGACGGTCTTGCTGAAAGTGGAATGGTCGCCGACGGCGACATGGAACCCGCTCATGGCCTGCCTCTCGTTGCATAGGTGCATCGCGTAGGGGCGACTATGCCTAGAGGGGCGCGTGTTGTAAAAGGTCGCAACAAAGAATCTTGGGGAATCGCCTGATGAAGCAGGGGATCGCGGGACAGAAAGCCATCGTCACCGGCGGCGCGCGCGGCATCGGCCGCGGCATCGCCGAACGGCTGGCCCAGGACGGCTGCAAGGTCGTGGTGTGGGATCGCGATTTGTCGCCGCTGTCGAGCGCCGGCGGCTTCAAGCCCGCTCTCGCGCAGCAGGTCGACATCACGAAGCTCGACTCGGTCGAAGCGGCGTTCAAGGCCGCCGTGGACGCGCTCGGCGATTTCCAGATCCTCGTCAACAACGCCGGCATCAACGGCCCGGTCGTAAAGCACTGGGATTATCCGGTCGATGCCTGGGACCGCGTGCTGGCCGTCAATCTGACCGGCGTGTTCTACTGCTCGCGCACCGTCGTGCCGCATATGCGCGACCGCAAATATGGCCGCATTGTCACCGTGGCCTCGATCGCCGGCAAGGAAGGCAACGGCAATATCTGCGCCTATTCCGCGTCGAAGGCCGGGGTGATCGGCCTATGCAAGTCGATGGCCAGGGACCTGCACGGCAGCGGCGTTCTGGTGAACGCGATCGCCCCGGTGATGACCGAGACCGACCTGTTCAAGGAAATGACGCAGGAACATATCGACTATTGCCGCAGCCTGATCCCGATGGGCCGGTTCCTGCAGGTCGAGGAGCTGGCGAACATGGTCGCCTGGGTCGCCAGCCCGGAATGCAGCTTCACCACCGGCGCGGTGTTCGACCTTTCCGGCGGGCGCGCGACCTACTAGATCGCCGCCCATTCTATAAAGGCACGGTTTTCCATGCTCGACGAAAAGCTTCTGTCCATCCATCAGGCCACGGTGATGCAGCAATGGACGCTGAAGCAGGCGGTCGAGGGCATCGTCCGCGCCAAGCTCGGCGCCATCAGCGTGTGGCGCGAGAAATTGCTGGAACTCGGCGTGAAGGAAGCGGCGCGCTTGCTCAATGGCAGCGGCCTTGCGGTCACGGGTCTCAGCTTCGCCGGATTGATAACGTCGTCCGACAAAGCCGAAGCCGCCAAGGCGCTGGACGAAGTGCGCCGCGCGTTCGACGAGGCCGCCGCGATCAAGGCGCCGTCGGTGGTGTTCGTCGCCGGCGGCGTCGACCCGCGCGACAAGGACATCAAGGCGGCGCGGGCGCGGGCCGTCGAGGGTCTGGCGGCGCTGGTGCCGCATGCGCGCGCCGCGGGCGTGAAAATCGCCTTGGAGCCGCTGCATCCCATGATCTGCGCCCATCGCTCGGTGCTCAGCACGATAAAGCTGGCCAATGAATGGTGCGATGCCGTGGCCGCCGAGGACGTCATGGGAATCGCTGTCGACACCTATGCGGTGTGGTGGGACCCGGAGCTGGAAGCGGGCATCGCGCGCGCCGGCAAGCGCATCTGCGCCTTCCATGTCAGCGACTGGCTGGTGGACACCCAGGATTTGCGCCTGGATCGCGGCATGATGGGCGACGGGGTGATCGACATCCCGGGCATCCGCGGCATGGTCGAGGCGGCGGGCTATGCCGGCTATCGCGAAGTCGAGATATTCTCCGCCCGCAACTGGTGGAAGCGCGACGGCGACGAGGTGCTGCGCGTGGTGAAGGAACGCTACCAAACAGCGGTTTGATGCCGAAGGATCGCCAGTAATGAACGCCAAACTCGAAAAGCTCGCCGCCGCCCTGGCCGCCGCATGGCGCGACGGCGGCACGATACCGCTTCCGGCCGCTGCCGACGCCCCCGCCTCGCGCGCCGAAGCCTATGCGGTCCAGGACCGCGTGGCGGAATTGTTGGGCGAGCGCATCGCCGGCTGGAAAGTCGGCGCCGCGATCGCGGCGGTGCAGCGCCTGGAAGGCCATGACGGGCCGATCCCCGGCCGGTTGTTCGCGCCGCGCATCTACGATAGCCCCGCCACCGTGCGGGGCGACCGCTTCGCCGGCCATAAGGTGGAATGCGAATACGGCTTCCGGTTCACACGCGACCTGCCGGCGAACCGGCCGAAATTCACGCCCGAGTCGATTGCCGAGGCGATGAACTTCCATCCCGCCATCGAGCTTGCCGGCACCCGCTACGCGCCGGGTACGGGCGGGCGCCCGCCGCGCACGCACGACGCCATCGCCGACAATGGCGGCGGCGGCGCCTTCGTGTTCGGCCCGGCGATTCCCAACTGGCGCAGGATCGATTTCGACAAGCTGCCGATCGAGCCGCGCATCGACGGCGGCGCGCCGTTGCAGGTCTATCAGGGGGAATTACGGCGCGATCCGGTCGCCATCGCCGCCGAGACGGTGAACGACCTGGCCGCGCGGGGGGTGGCGTTCAAGGCCGGGGACTATCTCTCCACCGGCTCGCTATCCATGCCCACGCCGATCGGGCGCGGACAAAGCTTCGTCGCGAAATTCGGCGATCTGGCGACGTTGAGCGTGAAGCTGACCTGACCGGCGCGCCTCAAGCCTTGGCCTTGATGGTGACGCCCAGGATGCCCGACGGCTTCACCATCAGCACCACGATCAGCAGGATGAAGGCGTAGATATCCTTGTAGCTGCCGGACAGGTATCCGGCACCAAGGCTTTCCGTCACGCCCACCAGCAGGCCGCCCAGCACCGCGCCGGGCAGGTTGCCGAAGCCGCCGACCACCGCCGCCGTGAAGGCCTTGATCAGAATGCCGAGGCCCATCAATACCTGCACATAGTTGATCGGCCCCACCAGCACCCCGGCCGCGGCCGCCAGGGCGCAGCCGATGCCGAACAGCACCGAGATCACCAGCGGCACGTTGATGCCCATCAGATAGGCGATTTCCTTGTTTTGCGCGACCGCGCGCACTGCCAGGCCCAGGCGCGTTTTCTTTAGGAACACGTGCAGCGCCGCCATGAGGATCAGGGCTGTGCCTACGATCCAGACATATGACCGCGGCAGCGTGATCTCGCCCATTTCGATCGGCATCCCGAAGGAGACCGGGAAGGGCAGGGGCTTGGCGCCCCAGATCAGATAGGCCACGTTCTGCAGCACGATCGACATGCCGAAGCCGCAGATGATCATGCCCATGCCGGCGAAGGTGTAGCCGCCGCCCGCCCTGGTCAGGCGGCGATAGAACAGCCGTTCGATCGCGACGCCCAACAATCCGGTCAATACCATCGAGCCGACTAGAATCAGCGGGTAGCTCAGGCCCGTGTGCTTGGACAACACCACGCCGATGAAAGCGCCCAGCATGTAAATCTCGCCATGCGCGAAATGCACGATATCGAGGCCGGAATAGATGAAGGAAATGCCGAGTGCCACCAGGGCATAGACCATGCCGATGGAGACACCGACGATGAGAAGGTCGATGAAATACTGCATTGCCGCCTCAGCGCCCCATCGTCAGGCCGGCGTCGCGATCGGCCACGGTTCCGCCGAGATAGGAAAGCCGCACGTTGTCGTCGCCGATCAACTTGTCGGATGGCCCCTCGATATGCACCACGCCGTCCCTGATGACATAGGCATAGGCGGATAGCAGCAGCGCCATACGCACGTTCTGCTCCACAAGCAACAGCGTCATGCCGTCGCGGCAGATGCGGGCGATGATGCGGAATATCTCCAGCACCACCTGCGGCGCCAGCGCGGCGCTGGGCTCGTCCAGCAGCATCATCTTGGGCTCGGACATCATGCCGCGGCCGATGCACAGCATCTGCAACTGCCCGCCCGACAAGGTGGCGGAGAACTGGTTGCGCTTCTCACCCAGGATCGGGAAGTACTCGAACACCCGTTCCAGCGACCGGCGCACCCCGGCGCGGTCCTTGCGCACATGAGCGCCCAGCCGCAGGTTTTCCTCCACGGTCATGGCCGGGTAGGCCTCTTTGCCCTGGGTCACTTGAACCAAGCCGTGGCGCACGATCAGATCGGGCCTGAGGCCGTCGATGCGTTTACCGTCGAAAGCGATGGAGCCTTTCCAGGGCTTGATCAATCCGGAGATGGCCTTGAGCAGGGTCGACTTGCCGGTTCCGTTGCCGCCCAGCAGGGCCACCATCTGTCCGCGGTCGACCTTCAGCGACACGCCGTTCAGGATCTGGACGTTGCCGTAGCCGCCCTCGACCCCCTGGATTTCAAGCATTTCGTCCCCTTAGCCCCAACCGTCTCAGTGCGGGGGGCCGACGATTACAGACGACTTGCCCAGAGCCGTCTAGCCGGATATCAGGAATGGGGATAAGATCATGGCCTATGTGGACAAGCAAGAAATTCTCCTATAAAACGGAGAAAATAGGTTTAAGGGAGGGAAACATGAGACTGCAATCCATCCGGAAAAGTTTGCTCCTTGCCTCGGCCCTGCTGTTGGCCGTGGGCATGGTCCCGGGTGCGGCCAGCGCCCAGAACACCATCCGCATCGGCATCACGCTGCGCATGCTGGTGGAAAACGGCTTCAAATACGGCCAGATGACGTCCGACGAACTGACGGCGGTCAACGCGAGCGGCGGCATCAACGGCAAGAAGATCGAAGTGATCCTGCTGGACGACGAATGCAAGCCCGACAAGGGCGTGGCCAACGCCAACCGCTTCATCCATCAAAACAAGGTGCACCTGATCATCGGCTCGACCTGCAGTTCGGTGACGCTGCCGCTGGTGGACATCGTGACCAAGGAAGAAGTGCCGCAGATCATCCCGCACTCCACCAACACGACGATCACGCAAAAGGGCAGCGCCTGGATCTTCCGCACCTCGGTGGCCGAACGCTTCTATGCTGCCGTGCACGCCAAGTACCTGGCCGAAAACGCCGGCAAGAAAGTGGCCTATCTATTCACCAACGACGGCGCCGCGATCTCATTCGTGCGCGACTACAAGAACTACATGACGACGACATACAAGGTCGAGCCGCTGTACGAAGGGCAGATGCAGGAGACGGACCTGGACTTCCGGCCGCACCTGTTGAAGATCAAGTCATTGAATCCCGACGTACTGGCGATCGGCGGCCAGATCGACGCCATCGCCCGCATCTCGCAGCAATCCTACGAGGTCGGCATCCCCGCGAAGGTTCGCCGGGTGTCCGCGTCGGCGGCGTCGAACGCGCCGGTGCCGGAGCTGGCCGGCGACGCGGTCAAGGGATTGATTTTCGCGGCCGCGTTCTCCTGCACGGACGAGCGGGAAGTGGCAAAGAAGTTCGTAAAGATGGTCCAGGAGAAATACAAAGTCCGCTGCCCGGACCACGATTTCTCGCAGGCCTATGAGACGGCGCAGATCGTCAAGCTGGCTCTCGGCAAGGCGAAGCTGACGCTGACCGACGCATCCCTGGCCGCGGACCGCAAAGCCATCCGCGACGCGCTGGCCGATATCAAGAACTACCAGGGCCTGGCGTCGGGTCCGATCAACTTCTGCGCCGATCCGACCCCGCAATGCCGCGACGGCAACCGGACCGGCATCCTGGTGGAGTACACCAAGGGCGGCAAGGACTACGAAATGCGCGTTCTGGCCCGCGTGGGCTTCGAGGCAGATTTCGGACTGAAGAAATAGCGCCTGAAGCGACTTAGGCTCCCGCCGGCCGGGGTGTTTCCTGGCCGGCGGAACGCCGACCGGCGCAGATCGAGCGAAATACCGCAGCGATGAAAGACGCATCCGCGCCAGCGGGCGGAGCCGGGCAAGGCGACGATCAATCGCGGCTTCGACTGTCGCGCCGCCATCTTCCCTGGGTGGCGGGATTCCTCGCCATGCTGCTGCTGCCCTGGGCGACCAAGAACGCCTACCACCACTTCATTCTCAACCTCATCCTGATCAACGTCATCCTCGCGGTCGGCCTGAATATCGTCAAAGGCTTCGCCGGGCAGGTGACGGTCGGGCATTACGCGCTATGCGCCATCGGCGCCTATGCCTCGGCGGTTTTCACCGCCAAATTCGGACTGCCGTTCTGGCTGGCGATGCCGGCGGCGATATTATTCACCGGCTTGGTCGGCGCGCTGGTGGGCATCCCATCGTTCCGGCTTGAAGGCGCGTATCTGGCGCTGGCCACGCTGGGATTGGCGGAATCGGTGCGCGTTTTCATCGGCGTCACCGATTACATCGGCGCCGCCGTCGGGTTCAGCGACATTCCGCCGCCGTTTCTGTTCGGCCGCGCGCTGTCCGATCACATCGCCTACTACTACGTCGTCATGCCGTTCGCGATGATCGGCATCTATCTGTCGTTCTGCATCCTACGCTCGGACATGGGCCGGTCGTTCAAGGCGCTGCGCGAGGATTCGCTGGCCGCCGCCGCCTGCGGCGTCAACGTGCGCAAGTACAAGCTGCTGGCATTCATCATCAGCGCGCTGTACGCCGGTTGTGCCGGCAGCCTGCAGGCGCATATGGCGCCCGGTTTTCTGCACCCCAACAGCTACTCCATCACCGAGATGGTGACGCTGCTGCTGATGGTCGTGATGGGTGGCATCGGCCATATCTGGGGCGGCGTGGTGGGCGCGGTGATCGTGACCGTCATCTACGATCTGACGCGCGACTATTACCAGTACCAGATGGCGATCTTCGGCTCGATCATCGTGCTGACTGTGCTGTACATGCCCAGGGGCATCGGCGGGCTGATCGACGATTTCCTGACGCGCCGGCGCTTCGTCGCCATTCGCAAGGCCAGAGCCAATGCTGCTTGATGTCAAAGGGCTGTCCAAGCGTTTCGGCGGTTTGACCGCCGTGAACAATATCGACCTGGCGGTGCGTGAAGGCGAGATCCGCGGCATCATCGGGCCGAACGGTTCGGGTAAGAGCACGCTGTTCAACGTCATCTCCGGCGTCTACCAGGCTGAGCCGGGCGGGCGGATCATGTTCGCCGGGGAGGATATCACCGTCCTGCCGTCGCACGAGATCGCGCGGCGCGGAATCGCCCGCACCTTCCAGCTGCTGCGCATCTTCACGCAGATGACGGCGCTGGAGAATCTTATGATCGGCTACCACCCGCATATCGGCTACGCGGTCGCCGCGGCCGCCGTGGGGGCGGCCAAGGTGCTGTCGGAAGAGCGCCGCCTGAAGGAAGAGATGATGGAGCTGCTGGCCTTCATCGGCCTGGCGGACTATGCCGACATGCCGGGCGGCGATCTTTCCATCGGCCAGCGCCGGCTGCTGGCCCTGGGGCGCGCGATGGCCATGCGGCCGAAGCTGCTGATGCTGGACGAGCCGGCGGCGGGCTTGTCGCCGGTGAACGTCGATAAGCTGCTCAGCACCGTCCTGGCGTTGAAACAGCGCTTCGGGCTGACCGTCGTCATCATCGAGCATATCTTGAAGGTGGTGATGGAAACCTGCGAGACGGTCACGGTGTTGGAGCATGGCGAGAAAATCGCCGAAGGCCCGCCGGCCGCCATCAAGAACGATCACCGCGTCATCGAAGCCTATCTGGGCAAGGAAATGGACGACGCCGAAGTGCGTGCCTTCCTGAAGGCATCGTGATCGCGGCCGAATTCCGGTAGAGTCGCATAGCCATGTCATTCCAGAAACCAATCGTCGTGATCGTCGGCGGCGGCGCCATGGGCGGGCTGTTCGGCGGGCTGATGGCGGAAAAAGGGATCGACGTAACCCTGGTCGATGTCTGGCGCGAGCATGTCGACGCGATCAATGCTGGCGGCCTCAAGATTGTCGGCTACGGCGGCGACCGCGCCGTGAAGATCAAGGCGCTCGCCGACCCGGCCGTCATCGGGGCGGCCGACGTGGTGCTGTTCCAGTGCAAGGCTTTTGCCAATCCGTCCGCGGCGGCCAGCGTCAAGCATCTGTTCAAAGGCGAGACCGTGGCCGTGTCCTTCCAGAACGGCTTGGGCAACGAAGAAGTATTAGCTAAAACTTTGGGCGTGGAACGTGTGCTGGGCGGGCTGACTGCCCAGGCCGGGCGCGTGGAAGCGCCGGGCGTCGTGCGCAATTACGGCGATCTGCCGACCTATGTCGGCGAGATGAAGGGCGGCTTGTCGAAGCGCGCCGAAGCCGTGGCCGACGCGATGACCAGGCACGGCATTCCCACCCACGCCAGCGCCGACATCAAGCGCGACAAATGGAAGAAGCTATTGGGCAATATCGGGTTGAGCGCAATTTCCGGCGCCACCGATTTGCGCTCGATGGACATCATCGCCGTGCCGGAGCTGAAGACCGTGGTTTTCCGCGCGGTGGACGAAGCCGCCGCCGTGGCGCGCACCGAGGGCATCGAGCTCGATACCGCCGAGGCGCGCGAAGTGCTGCTGAAGCTCACCGACCCGAAGGGCGGCGGCACGGGAACCAGCAAGTCCTCGCTCAACGGCGATCTCAACAACCGGAGGCCGACCGAGGTTGATTACATCTACGGCACGGTCGCACGGATGGGCCGCGAGCGCGGCGTGCCGACGCCCACGATCGACGCGCTGATCGGCATCGTGAAGGGCCTGGAATCGAAATACCTGAACAAGACGAGGGGCTGACCATGGCGGGCGAGTTTTCCGGCAAGATCGTCGTCGTATCCGGAGGCAGCCGTGGCATCGGCCGCGGCATCGCCCAGGCTTTCGCGCGCGAGGGCGCGGCGACGGTTCTGGCGGCGTCGAGCGAAACCAATCTGGCCAAGGCAGTCGATACTATTGCCACCACAGGGGCGACGCGCCCGGTCACCTGCGCCGCGGATCTGCGCACCCCGGCGGGCTGCGAACGCGTCTACAAACTGGTCGCGGAGCGCTTCGGGCGTTGCGATATCCTTGTGAATTCCGCTGGCGCTACCAAGGCGGGGAATTTCGCCGATCTGTCCGAAGAGGCCTGGCAGGACGGCTTCGCCCTGAAGTTCTTCGGCTGCGTGCGCCTCTGCCGATTATTCTGGCCGATGCTGAAGAAATCCCAAGGGCATGTGGTGAACATTATCGGCGGCGCCGCGCGCACGCCGGAGCCGGAATTCCTGATCGGCGGTTCCGTGAACGCCGCCATGTCCAACTTCACCAAGGGCCTTTCCGGCCTGGGTAAGCGCGACGGGGTCAACGTCAACGCCATCCTCCCGGGCATGACCGAGACCGAACGCGTGGAGCAGTTGTTCAACCAGCGCGCCGCCGCCCTGGGTGAAACGCCCGAAGCGCTGCGCGCCAAGGCAGTTGCCAAGGACGGGCTCCGACGCCTTGGCAAGCCCGAGGACGTCGCGGCATTGGCGTTGTTCCTGTGTTCCGAGCGCGCGCGCCATGTGCAGGGCACCGCCATAGCCGTGGATGGCGGAGCCACGCCGGGCTTGCATTGATGGAACTCTCGCTAAGCGGGGAGCAGAAGCTGCTGGTCGATACGGCTAGGCGCTTCGTGCGCGCCGAGCTTATGCCGCTGGAAGAAGAGGTCGAAACCAAGCGCCGGCTCGATCCCGAAAAGGCCAGGGCGATCTTCGAGAAATCCAGGGCCTTAGGACTCTATGCCATGAACATTCCCACTGCCTATGGCGGGGGCGGATTGTCGGCTGTGGATACCTGCCTGGTTGAGGAGCAGTTCGGCCATACCACCGATATCCTGATCCGCCGCGCCTTCGGCAATGTCTATGAGGTGCTGCTGGAGGCCGACGAGGCGCAGAAGCAGCGCTGGCTGCTGCCCTGCGTGAAAGGCGAGCGCACGTTTTCCGTCTGCTTCACCGAGCCGGGCGCGGGCTCCGACGCTGCCGGCATCAAGACCCGCGCGGTACGCGACGGCAAGGGCTGGCTTCTGACCGGCCAGAAAACCTTCATCAGCGACGGGCTGTTCTCGGATTTCTTCGTCGTGTCGGCGGTGACCGACCCCGCGGCGGGCGCCAAGGGCATCTCGCTGTTTCTCGTCGACAAGGGCATGGCGGGGTTCACCATCGGCCGCGACCAGCCGATGATGGGACTTGCCGGCACCAGCCACGTCGAGATGTTTTTCGACAATGTGCGCCTGGGCCCCGAGCATCTGCTCGGCCGCGAGGGGCAGGGGCTGAAGCTCGCGTTCGAGACGCTCGGGCGCATCCGCCTGGCGCATATCGGCGCGCGGTCCGTGGGCAAGGCGTCGCGGCTGTTGGGGATGATGACGGAGTACGCGCGCGACCGCCGCCAGTTCGGCCAGCCGATCGGCGAATTCCAGATGGTGCAGCAGATGCTGGCGGACAGCGCCATGGAGATCGAGTCGGCCAGGCTTTTGGTCCTGCGCGCCGCATCGCTGATCGACCGAGGCGCCGACGCACGTGCGCATATCTCGATGGTCAAGGTGTATGCGCCCGAAACCCTGGGCCGCGTTGCCGACCGCGCGGTGCAGGTGTTCGGCGGCATGGGCTATTGCAAGGACCTGCCTGTGGAGCGGCTGTACCGCGACGCGCGCATTTTTCGCATCTACGACGGCACCTCGGAAATCCATCGCGGGGTGGTGGCGCGCGGCCTGTTGAAGCGCGGCGTTTCCCTCGTCGACCCGTTGGAATAGCGCCGGTGCCGGTCAACAAGCTCATGTCGGCGGAACAGGCCGTGGCGCTGATCAAAGACGGCGACACGGTCGGGCTGATCGGCGGCGGCGGCGGGTTGGTCGAAGCCTCGTGCCTGTTCTCGGCGGTGGAGAAGCGCTTCCTTGCCACCGGCCATCCCAACAATCTGTTCGTCATCCACGCCCTGGGCATTGGCGACCGCAAGACGCGCGGGATGAACTGCTTCGCCCATGAAGGCATGGTGCGGCGCGTGATCGGTGGTCACTGGGTCTGGTCGCCGCGCATGCAGGCCCTGGCGCGCGACGAGAAGATCGAGGCTTATGTGCTGCCCGGCGGCGTCACCATGCAGTTGTTCCGCGAGATCGGCGCGGGCAGGCCGGGCCTGTTCACCCATGTCGGGCTCGGCACCTTCGTCGATCCGCGGTTCGAGGGCGGCAAGCTCAACAAGCGCACCACCGAGGATCTGGTGGAGGTCGTCACGGTCGCCGGGCGCGAGCTGCTGCGCTACAAGCCGTTCCCGATCAACATCGCCCTGATCCGCGGCTCGCAGGCCGATGCCACGGGCAATGTCAGCCTGCAACAGGAACCGGCGAACCTGGACATCTATGCCATCGCCTTGGCCGCGCATAATTCCGGCGGCAAGGTGATCGTGCAGGTGCGCGAGGCGGTGGAGACTGGCTCGCTACCGGCGCGCGCCGTGCGCGTGCCCGGCGCCATCGTCGACGCGGTGGTGGTCGATCCTGGCCAGCGCATGACCTACGACATCGTCCACGATCCCAGCATGTCGGGCGAGAAACGCGCGCCCGTACCGGCCGAGCCGCCGGCGCCCTTCACCGTGCGCCAGGCCATCGCCCGCCGCGCGGCGGAAGAGCTGACGGACGGCGCCGTGGTCAATTACGGCTTCGGTATTCCCGACGCGGTGGCCAAACTGGTGGCCGCGCGTGGGCATCTCGACCGCTACTATCAAACCATCGAGCACGGCACCTATGGCGGCACGCTGCTGGACGGCACGCTGTTCGGCTTCGCGCGCAACCCCACGGCGATGATCGATGCTCCATCGCAGTTCGATTTCTATTCCGGCGGCGGGCTGGATATCGCCTTCCTGGGATTCGGCGAGGCCGACGCGGCCGGGCACGTGAACGTATCCAAGCTCGGCGGCTTGCCGGTTGGTCCTGGCGGCTTTATCGACATCGCCCAGAACGCTCGCAAGGTGGTGTTCTGCGGCACTTTCGACACCAAGGGAACGGAAATCGTCACCGGCGACGGAACGCTGAAGATCAAGCGTCAGGGCGAAGTGCGCAAGCTGGTGCGTACGGTCGAGCAGATCACGTTCTCCGGCAGCGTGGCGGTCAAGCGCGGGCAGCAGGTCCTCTATGTCACGGAGCGCGCGGTGTTCCGCCTGACGCCCCAGGGCATGGCGCTGATCGAGATCGCGCCGGGCGTCGATCTGCGCCGCGACGTGCTGGAGCGAATGGATTTCAAGCCGCTGCTGCCATCCGACCCGAAGATCATGTCCGCGTCGTTCTTCACCGCCTAAACGGGAAATCCCATGTCCGCCACGCGCATCGCCATCGTCGGGGCCGGGTTGATCGGCCAGCGCCATCTGAAAGTGCTGCTGGAAGACCCTGCCGCTTATGCTGTCGCCGCGATCTGCGATCCGACGCCGGCGGCCGAGGCCCAGGCGAAAGCGAATGGCATTGCCTGGTTCGCCGACTACAAGCGCATGCTGGACGAAGCAAAGCCGCAAGGCGTGATCGTCGCCACGCCGAACCAGCTGCACACCGTGGTGGCGCTGGAATGCATCGCGCGCAAAATCCCGGTGCTGGTGGAAAAGCCGCTGGCCGATTCGGTGCGTTCGGCGGTCGAGCTGGTCGACGCCGGCAAGCGCGCCAGCGTGCCGATACTGACGGGCCATCACCGGCGCCACAACCCGATCATGCGCAAGGCCGCCGAACTGGTTCGCGGCGGCGGCGTCGGCCGAGTGACCGCCGTCGTGGCGGTGTGGCTGAGCCGCAAGCCGGACGACTACTACAACGTAACGTGGCGGCGCCAGCCCGGCGGCGGCACGGTGCTGATCAACGGCATCCACGACATCGATTGCCTGCGCATGATGTGCGGCGAGATCGACAGCATCCAGGCCTTCGCCGCTAACGGCGCGCGCGGCTTTCCGGTGGAAGATACCGCCGCCGCCGCAATCCGGTTCGCCGGCGGCGCGCTCGGCACGATCACGATATCCGACGCGGTATCGACGCCCTGGAGCTGGGAATGGGGCTCGCAGGAAAACCCGTTCTATCCGCATGAAGGTCGCGACTGCTATCTGATCACCGGCACCAAGGGCTCGCTTTCCGTGCCGACTTTGGAACACTGGTGGCACGACCCCGGCCAGGGCTGGGGCGATCCGCTGACGCGCCGGCGTATTCCGGTCAAGCCCGAGGACGCCTATATCGGGCAGATGCGCAACTTCGCCGAGGTGATTCACGGCAAGGCCGCGCCCGTGGTCAGCGGCGAAGACGGCGCGCGCACCTTGGCCGCGACCCTGGCGATTACCGAATCGGCGGCCTTGGGCCGCCCGGTCCGCATTGACGATATGCTCAAGCGGGCATAACCATCCCAGCCACGGAAAAGGGGACGCCATGACCGAAGAGAAAGTCCGCGCGGCCTGCGTGATGGGCTGGCCGGTGGCGCATTCCAGATCGCCGCTGATCCACGGCTATTGGCTTAAGAAGCACGGCCTGAAGGGCGATTATCGCCGCGAGGCGGTGACGGTCGAGGATTTTCCGGGGTTCCTGAAATCCCTGGGCGAGCGCGGCTATGTCGGCGGCAACATCACCCAGCCGCACAAGGAAATGGCGCTGAAGCTGACCCAGGCCGACGACCGCGCGCGCGCTATCGGCGCCGCCAACACGGTCTGGCTCGATAACGGCGTGCTGCGCTCCACCAACACCGACGTGATCGGCTTCCTCGCCAGCCTCGATGTCGCCTCGAAGGGCTGGGACAAGGATCTGAAATCCGCTGTTGTACTGGGGGCGGGCGGGGCGGCGCGCGCGATCGTCTATGGCCTGATCGAGCGCGGGGTAGAACGCGTCAACTTGGTCAACCGCACGATCGAACGCGCGGAGGTGTTCCGCAAGCTGTTTGGTCCACGGGTTTATCCCACGGGCTGGGACGCGGTGCCGAAGCTGCTGAAAGAATCGAAGCTGGTGGTCAACGCCACGTCGATGGGCATGACCGGCAACCCCGACCTGCCGGTCGATATATCATCCGTGCCCGACGGCGCGCTGATCGGCGAGATCATCTACGTGCCTCTGAAGACCAAATTGGTGTTGCAGGCGGAAAAGTGGGGGCTGAAGCATTCCGACGGCCTGGATATGCTGTTGTATCAGGCGGTGCGTGGCTTCGAGCTGTGGTTCGGAGTGAAGCCGGTGGTGACGGCCGAATTGCGCCAGATCATCGTCGACGAGTTGCTGAAGAAGAAATAGCCGCCATGAAACCGAAAATCGTCGTACTCAACGGCTCCAACCTGAACATGCTGGGCGTGCGCGAGCCGCATATCTACGGCCACGACAGGCTGGCGGATATCGACAAGCGGCTACAGGCCCTGGCCAAGACGCTCGGCCTGGACGTGGAGCTGCGCCAGTCCAACAACGAAGGCGACCTGGTGACGTGGATTCAGCAGGCGCGCGGCGCCTCAGCCGGCATCATCATCAACCCCGCCGCCTTCACCCACACCTCGGTCGCGGTGCTGGATGCCCTTTTGCTGTCGGACCTTCCGGTGATCGAGCTGCATCTGTCGAATCCGCATAAGCGCGACGAGTTCCGCCATTGGTCTTTTACGTCCCAGGCAGCAAAAGGCATCATCTGCGGCTTCGGCGCGCATGGCTATGAGTTGGCGCTTATGGCGATAGCGAAGCTGGTGAAGGACGGAGCTGCCAAGAAATCCGCCGCCGGTAAAAGCTAGGCCCGGCCTACCCTGGCCAGAAACGCCCGGGTTTTCTTCGCCACGAGCTTGGTCCAATCCCGGGGCGTGAGGCCTGCTTTCTCCTCGAACGGCACTTCGACGCTGACCGGGATTCCGGCGGGCACCGCGCCCAGAATATCGACCAGCGGCAGCATGCCTTCGCCGGGCATGCAGCGCGTCTCCGGCGCCGTGCGGCCGATCCCCTCGGGATCGGGCTCGCCCGGTTGCAGGATGCCGTCGCAAAGCTGGACATAGGGGACCAGCCGCTTGTCCAGCTTTTTTAGGTCCGCTGCGGTAGCGCCCGACCGGGTTACGTGCAGCGGGTCGACGCATAGCGACACGTTGGAGCGCGAAGTCTCGGCGAAAAGCTTCAACACTTGCGGCAGGTTGCGCAAGCTGCGGCGCGGCACGAATTCCACGCTGGCGGCGATGCCTAGGGGGGCGGCGATGTCGCACAGAAGGGCGAAATTATCGCTGAGGCGCGACCAGTCCTCGTCATCGCCGATTGTGAGCGCATATTTTGCGCCTAGTTCGGCGCCCAGTTCCAGCGGCGCTTTATAGGCGGACACGTCGGTTTCGGGCTGGAGATAGAAGCTGAGAATGTCGTGGACTTTGAGGCCGAGGCCGGCGATGCGTTGCTTCACGTCCCGCACCAACGCCGCGTTGCCGGCGACGGGGTGGAACGGCATACCCGGCGAGGCGTTGAGGCGCAAGCCCAGGCCATCGAATCCCGCCGCGCCCGCCGCCTCGATGAAGTCGATCGGCCGTGCGTCGGGCAGGGTGGTAGGGGCAAGGAACAGGCTGCTCATTCGGCGCTTTCCGGAACATTGCGGATGTCCGGCATTATCGGGCCGCCGGGTTCTAAATTCAGCATACCCGATCCCTACGCTATTTCGGCTACCTTGTGCCTGGGGCCGTTTGCCACGGTATCTTGGCGGTGGCGGCACAGCATTTGGATGGGCCGGGGGAACATGAGCGGGTTCGGCACGGGCAAGACGGCGTTGGTGACCGGGGCGGCCGGCGGTCTGGGCATCGCGGTTTCGCGCATGCTGGCGGATGAAGGCTATCGGGTCGCGATGGCCGATCTGCCGGGCGACAAGCTGAAAGCGGCTGCGGCCTCCATCGGTACTACGGCGCGCGGCTTCGGCTTCGACGTGTCCGATTCGCGCGCGGCCGAGACGGCTTTCGCGTCCATCGAGCGCGATCTGGGCCCGGTCGACGCACTCATCAACAACGCCGGCATCCTCAGCAACAACAAGGCAGCGGAAACCACGCCCGAGGAATGGCGCAAGGTCATGTCGGTGAATCTGGACGGCGCCTTCTATCTGTCGCGCCTGGCGCTGCCGGGGATGAAAAAGCGCCGCTCCGGCCGCATCGTCAATACCTGCTCGTTCGCTATGAAGTCCGGCGGTCTGACCGCCGGCACCGCCTATACCGCGTCCAAGGGCGCGCTGGCCGCGCTGACCTTTTCGCTGGCGCGCGAAAGCGCCAGCCTGGGGGTAACGGTCAACGCCATCGCGCCGGCGCATATCCGCACGGCGATGGTGACGGAGCAATTGACCGAGGAACAGCGCCAGGCGCTATTGCGGCAAATTCCGGTGGGCCGGTTCTGCGAGCCCGAGGAGTTCGCGCACTGCGTGCGCTTCTTCCTGTCGCCGCTCAGCGGCTTCATCACCGGCGAGATTCTCGATCTCAACGGCGGTCTTCATTTCGATTGATCGGAGATTTAGTCATGGATTTGGGTTTGACCGGGAAAGTGGCGATCATCACCGGCGGCAGCGAGGGCATCGGCAAGGCCGCGGCGCAGCGCATCGCCGCCGAGGGCGGCCGTGTCGCCATCGTCGCGCGGCGATTGGAAGTGCTGAACGCGGCGGCGGACGAGATTCGCCGCGCCGGCGGCCAGAACTCCGTCCTGACGGTTCAGGCCGATATTACCGAAGCCACCGCACCCGCGCGTATCGTGCAAGCCGCTCTCGATCGTTTCGGCGGCATCGACATTCTGGTCAACAACGCCGGAACTTCGATGGCCAAGCCCTTCGAGTCGGTCAGCGACGAGGACTGGAAGGCGGATTTCGACTTGAAGGTTTGGTCCGCGATCGCGCTGATCCGGACGGTGATCCCCGAGATGCGCAAACGCGGCGGCGGCCGGATCATCAACGTCACCAATCTGGCGGGGCGGACCCCCGGCGCGTCGTCGATGCCGACATCCGTGGCCCGGGCTTCCGGCATCGCCATCACCAAGGCACTGTCGAAGGACCTCGCCAAGGACAATATCCTGGTCAACACGGTCTGCATCGGCCTGATCAAGAGCGGCCAGCATGAAAAGCGTTTCGCGTCCAAGCTGGCGGCGAATCCCGGTTTTACCCTGGACGAGCATTATAAAGAGGAAGCGAAAAGGCGCTCCATTCCGCTCGGGCGGGTGGGCGAGAGCGGCGAAGCGGGCGACGTCATCGCGTTCCTGGCGTCCGCGCGCGCCAGCTATCTGACGGGCATCGCGATCAACATCGACGGCGGCACTTCCACGGTGGTCTAGGTCGCGTCGGTCGAAAACCGGAACAGGGTGGTGGAGTTGAACATCTCGCCGGGGCGCAGCACGGTCGATGGGAACGAAGGCCGGTTCGGCGAATCGGGGAAGTGCTGGGTTTCCAGGCAAAACCCGGCATGGCGGCGATAGGGCCGGTTGCCGAGGCCCATATCGGAGCCGTCGAGGAAATTGCCGCTGTAGAATTGCAGGCCCGGCTCGCTGGTCCACACCTCCATGACGCGGCCCGAGCGTGGCTCGCGCACGCGCGCGGCGGGGACCAGGCCGTCGTCGGATACGCCGCGCAGCACGAAATTGTGGTCGTAGCCGTGCCCGATGGGAATCTGTTCGTCGCTCGCGCCGATGCGCGCGCCGATTGGCGTGGCGGTGCGGAAATCGAACGGCGTATTGGCAACGGGCCGCAGTTCGCCCGTGGGAATCAAGCCGGAATCCACCGGCGTGAAACGGTCGGCGTGGATCACAAGCTCATGGCCCAGGATATCGCCGCCGCCGGGCCCGGCGAGATTGAAATACGCGTGGTTCGTCAGGTTGATCACGGTCGGCCGGTCAACGGCCGCGGCATAGTCGATCTGCAAAGCGTCGCCCAGAAGCGCATAACGAACGTGGACGCTCAGGCGCCCCGGGAAACCCTGATCGCCGTCGGGGCTGGTATGGGACAGCGACAGCGAGGGATCGGGGCCGCCGGTAACGGCATCGATGTTCCATAGCGCCTTGTCGAACCCTTTTGCGCCGCCATGCAGTGTGTTGGCGGCTTCATTCACGGATAAACGATGCTCGGCGCCGTCCAAGGTGAACTGGCCGCCGGCGATGCGGTTGGCATACCGGCCGACAAGAGCGCCGACATAGGCTTTCGACCGGGTATAGCCCGCCAGAGCGTCGAATCCGAGGACGACGTTCGCACGCTTCCCAGAGCGGTCAGGAGCATGCAGGGCGGCAAGAATGCCGCCGTAGCTGAGCACCGTGGCGGCAAGGCCCGCCTCGTTTCCGAAGGTTACGGATTCGACCGGCGTTCCGTCCGCCAGCCGTCCGAATTGCTTGCGTTCCATCGTCTTGCTTAACCCGCGAACCAGAGGGAAGGCAATCTTCGGCGCCGGGCGCTCCAGCAACTTACGGCTGATCGCCAATGCGTTGCGCGGCAGGGATATCCGATTAGCCTCAGGTATCGGAAAACCAGTGCGAAGCCCAGGTGGTGCAGGGCAGGCTTCAGCCTAAAAAGCAGGCTGATGCATGGCTACGGGTTGAGGTGTTAGATCCATCCGTTAAAAAATATTCTATATTTATCAATTAGATATAGTCGGATGGTGAGCCTCCCGTGGCTTGTGTGGTCTTCTTATTGCATTGCACAAATCGGTGAACAGCGATGCCAAGCACGACCCGAAATTCCGGTCGGCCATAGACGCGCCCATGGCGTCTCCGGCATCGCGTCTGCGCGTGCTTGTCGTCGACGAGGCGCGGGAGCGCGCGGCGGTTCTCGAGGATGGCCTTGCCCAGGCCGGATGCATCGTGCTCGCGGTTGTGAAGCCCGGCGAAGATCTTGCGCGAATCGTGCGCGAGCGGCAGCCCGACGTCATCATCATCGATATCGATTCGCCTGGCCGTGACACGCTCGAAAGCCTGCGAGCCCTCAACCGCGATCTGCCGCGCCCAATCGTCATGTTCGTCGACACCTCCGATAGCACGATGATCGAGGAGGCGATGAAGGCGGGTGTCAGCGCCTATGTCATCGACGGTCTCAACGCGCAGCGGGTGAAGCCGGTCATCGATGTGGCGATCGCGCGGTTCAAGGAATACCAGGCTCTGCGCGATGAGCTGGAGCGCACCAAGACGTCGCTGAACGACCGCAAGATCATCGAACGGGCCAAAGGCATTCTGATGGAGCAGCGGCGAATCTCGGAGGACGAGGCCTATCGCGCGCTGCGGCGGCTGGCGATGGAGCAAAACCAGCGGCTGGCGGATGTTGCGCGGCATCTGGTCACCTTCGCGCAATTGCTGAAGCCTTAGGCTGGTTACGCACAGGTCTGCGGCAATATTCAACCCATAGCCGTGGTTCAGGCGGCCAAGCTGATTGTCGAAGATGTAAGAAAAGCCAGGGCTTAGCGGCAAATCGCCCGCTTGGCACGGCGTTTGCTCTTAGCTTAGCGACGAGACTCGGTCGCGCATGAACGTGCGGCCGGATTGGCGGCGGTCCAATGGCGGGCCGCAAATTCGGGACAATGGCGTCCGTTCGCGGCCTTACCGGCCGCGCGGGCGCTTTTTTGTTTTTTTGCCGGTGAACCGGAGAGGTCCGAAGTCATGGACGGTAAGGCGGCAGGATTGGGCGAGCGGCTGGAAACGCGCAAGGTGCGCCTTGGCATCATTCCACTGACGGATTGCGCACCCCTGGCGGTCGCCCGCGAGAAAGGCTGGTTCCACAAATACGGACTCGATGTCGAAATCCTGCGCGAGCCGTCCTGGGCCAATGTCCGCGACAAGGTATCGATCGGCGCCCTCGATGGCGGCCACATGCTCGCCGCCATGCCGCTGGCCGCCACCCTGGGGCTTGGCGGCTTGGGCCGTCCGATGGTCACGGCGATGAGTCTCGGCCTCAACGGCTGCTCCGTCACGGTATCGAGCGGCCTGTGGCGGGAAATGGCCGACACCGACGCTTCCGCCGGCGCCAGCGCGTTGGCGGCGGCGCATGCGCTGCAACGCGTGATCGCGCGCCGCCGGATGATGGGCCGGCCGCGGCTTGAATTCGCCGTTGTGTTCCCATACTCGGCCCACAACTACCTGCTGCGGTATTGGCTCGCGGCGGCGGGCATCGACCCGGACGAAGATATCCGCATCCGCACCGTTCCGCCGCCGCTGATGGTGGCCAACCTGTCGGCGCGTCACATCGACGCATTCTGCGTCGGTGAGCCCTGGGGGCAGCGCGCCATCGACCTCGGCATCGGCCGGCGCGTTGCCGCCAGCCGTGACATCTGGAACGGCCATCCCGACAAGGTGTTCGGCGTTTCGGCGGAATGGGCGGGGCGGCATCCCAATACCCATCGCGCCCTGATCGCCGCGCTGATCGAGGCCGCGCGGTGGCTCGACGAGCCGTCGAACCGCGTGGAAGCGGCGCGCCTGATCGCCGGCCGCGCCTACCTGAACCTGCCCGAGGAAATCGTCGCAGCCTCGCTGACGGGGCAATTGCGGGTGGCCTCCGACGAGGAAGACCAGCCGATCCCCGACTTCCACATCTTCCATCGGAGTGCGGCGAATTTTCCCTGGCGCTCGCATGCCGAATGGACCCTGACGCAGATGCGCCGCTGGGGGCAGATCGCCGCCGGTGTGGGCATCCGGGCGACGGCCGATGCCGTGTATCGCCCGGATATCTATCGCGACGTCGCGGCGGCATTGGGCATCGCCTGCCCCGCGGGCTGTCGCAAGCCGGAAGGCAGCCATAGCGCCGGCTGGACTCTCGATACCGGCCGGTCGCCGATCGAGATGGGACCGGACCTTTTTCTCGATGGCCGGAGGTTCGATCCGGGCCGTCTCGACGACTATCTCGCCGATTTCGCCGTATCGGCCAATAAAAACGCCGCGGGTGGGGAGCGCTGATCGGTATGACCCTGGAAAATCGGAGAATGTCATGAAGCCCACCCGCTCCTCCCGTGACTCCACGCCCGCCGCCGGCCGCCATCGCATCGGCCGCCGCGCCCTATTGAAAGCATCCGCCGGAACCGCCGCGCTGCTTGCCGCGGTGAAGGCCGGATTTCCCTTCGGCGTCAGCGTGGCCGAGGCCGCCGGTCCCGAGGTGACCAAGGCGATCCTGGGCTATATCGCGCTGACCGACGCCTCCGCGCTCGTCATCGCCAAGGAAAAAGGCCTTTTCGCAAAGCACGGCATGCCGGACGTCGAGGTAGCTAAGCAGGCGTCTTGGGGCTCGACGCGCGACAATTTGGTGCTCGGCTCGGAGAACAACGGCATCGACGGCGCGCACATTCTCTCGCCGATGCCCTATCTGATCTCGACCGGCAAGGTGACTCAGAACAACGTACCGACACCGATGTATCTGATGCTGCGGCTCAATCTCGACGCCCAGGCGATCTCGGTGTCCAACGAATACAAGGACCTCAAGGTCGCAGCGGATGCGTCGCCGTTGAGAGCGGTGTGGGCCGCCAAGAAGGCGGCGGGCAAGGAAGTGAAGGTCGCAATGACCTTTCCCGGCGGCACGCACGATCTGTGGGTACGCTATTGGCTGGCCGCCGGCGGCATCGACCCGGACAAGGATATCTCGCTGATCACCGTGCCGCCCCCGCAGATGGTGGCGAACATGAAGGTCGGCAATATGGATTGCTTCTGCGTCGGCGAACCCTGGCCCAATCAGCTCGTCAACCAAGACATCGGCTATACAGCCTGCGCGACCGGCGAGGTGTGGGGCAAGCATCCGGAGAAAGCGCTGGGCATGCGCGCGGCCTTCGTCGACAAGAATCCGAAGGCGGCGCAGGCGATCCTGATGGCGGTGATGGAAGCTCAGATGTGGTGCGAGAAGATGGAGAACAAGCAGGAGCTGGCCGAAATCGTCGGCAAGCGCCAATGGTTCAACGTGCCGGTGCCCGACATCATCGGTCGCCTCAAGGGCGACATCAATTACGGCAACGGACGCGCCGCCAAGGACACCAAGCAGTTCATGAAGTTCTGGAGCGAGCACGCCTCATATCCGTTCAAGAGCCACGACCTGTGGTTCCTGACCGAGGACATACGCTGGGGCAAGTTCGAGCCGACACTCGACAGCAAAGCGCTGGTGAACAAGGTGAACCGCGAGGATCTGTGGCGTCAGGCAGCCAAGGCTCTATCGGTGCCGGCGTCCGACATCCCGGCTTCGTCCTCGCGCGGCAAGGAGACGTTCTTCGACGGTAAGGTCTTCGATCCTGAAAACCCGTCAGCGTATCTCAAGAGCCTCTCGATCAAGCGCGCCGAGGTCTGACCTTGACCGCTCGCCGCAGCCCGCTTGCCGCCATCACCCGGGAAGGGAAAGCCCCCATGACGATGCCCGCCGCCGGGACCGACGCTATCGCAGCCGTCGTTCCCGGCGCCAAGTTGCTTCGCTTCGGCGGATCGGCCTTCGCCGGCCACAGGACGAAGCTGCTGCAACTCCTAACGATGGCGGCCACCCGGCTGGTGCCGCCTCTGATCATGCTGGCGATCGGCCTTGCCGTCTGGGAGATCGCCTGCATGAAGCCGGGCGCCACCCTGCCGGCGCCAAGCCGGATCTGGACCGACGCGCGCGATTTGATCGTCGATCCGTTTTTCAATCTAGGGCCGCAGGATATCGGGCTGGGCTGGCGGGTGTTGAAATCGCTGGAGCGCGTGGCGGTGGGCTACGGCATCGCCGGCATCGCCGGAATTCTGATCGGCGCCTTGATCGGCCAATCCTTGTGGGCGATGCGCGGACTCGATCCGATTTTCCAGGTGCTGCGCACCGTGCCCCCGCTGGCGTGGCTGCCGATCTCGCTGGCGGCGTTCCGCGACAGCCAGCCTTCGGCGATCTTCGTGATCTTCATCACCGCGGTATGGCCGATCATCATCAACACGGCAGTGGGCATCCGCAACATCCCTCAGGACTATCGCAACGTCGCGCTGGTGCTGCGGCTGAATCATTTCGAATTCTTCTGGAAGATCATGATCCCATCTGCCGCGCCCTACATATTCACCGGCTTGCGCATCGGCATCGGCTTGTCGTGGCTGGCCATCGTCGCGGCGGAGATGCTGACGGGTGGCGTCGGCGTCGGCTTTTTCATCTGGGATGCGTGGAATTCGTCGCGCCTGTCCGACATCATCGTGGCGTTGGCCTATATCGGCGTCGTTGGTTTCGCGCTCGACCGCGTCGTCGCCGCGCTCGCCACGATCGTTACCCGTGGCACCGCCGCCAACTGAAGGAAATCCAGGATGTTTCCCTACCTGAAGATCGACCATGTCGACAAGGTGTTCGCGCGCGGCGCGGCGGCCACCGATGTGCTGCGCGACATCTCCTTGACGATCGCCAAGGGCGAATACGTATCGATCATCGGCCATTCCGGCTGCGGCAAGTCGACGTTGCTGAACATCGTCGCCGGGCTGGTGGGTGCGTCCAAAGGCGGCGTGATGTTGGAAGGGGTCGAGGTCGACTCGCCTGGCCCCGACCGCGCCGTGGTGTTCCAGAATCATTCGCTGCTGCCGTGGCTGACCGTGTACGGCAATGTCCGGTTGGCGGTCGACAAGGTATTTGCGGGAAGCAAATCGCGCGACGAGCGGCACGACTGGACCATGCACAAGCTGGCGTTGGTGCAGATGACCCACGCCAAGGACAAGCGCCCCGCCGAGATATCCGGTGGGATGAAGCAGCGCGTCGGCCTGGCCCGCGCCCTGGCGATGGAGCCGAAAATCCTGCTGCTGGACGAGCCGTTCGGCGCGCTCGACGCGTTGACCCGCGCGCATTTGCAGGACTCGGTGATGGCGTTGCACCAGAAGCTCGGCAATACCGTGCTGATGATCACGCACGACGTGGACGAGGCGGTGCTGCTGTCGGATCGCATCGTCATGATGACCAACGGTCCCGCCGCGCGGATCGGCGAATTGCTGGAAGTGCCGCTGTCCCGTCCGCGCAGCCGGCTGGAACTGGCGACCGATCAAACCTATCTGCGATGCCGCAAGCGGGTGCTGGAATTCCTGTATGAGCGGCACCGCTTCGTCGAGGCGGCATAGCCGTGGCAAGGCGCGTGCTGATAGCCGGTCACGGCATGGCCGGCGCGCGCTTGATCGCCGAACTACTGCGCGCCGTCGACCGTGACGTTGAGATCGTCGCCCTCGGCGCCGAGCCGCACCGCGCCTACAACCGAATCCTTCTTTCCGCCGTGTTGGCGGGCGACCGGCAGATGGACGAGATCGGGTTGGACGACGTGGCGGACGCGGCCATCCACCTGGGAGAGACGGTCGAAGCCGTGGACCGGGCGAACCGTCGCGTCGAAACTTCGGCCGGCCGCAAGATCGGCTACGATACCCTGGTGCTGGCGACGGGCTCCTGGCCGGTGGTGTTGCCGCTGCCCGGCGTTGCGTTGCCGGGCGTCATGACGTTCCGCGATATCGCCGATGTCCGAGGCTTGATCGCCGCAGCTGCCACGGGCGGCCGGGCGGTCGTCATCGGCGGCGGCCTGTTGGGCCTGGAAGCCGCGGAAGGGCTGCGCCGGCGCGGCATGCAGGTGACCGTCCTGCATGTCATGCCGTGGCTCATGGAGCGCCAGCTCGACGAGGCCGGCGGGGCGCTGCTGAAAACTGTGCTTGAACGGCGCGGGATTTCTATCGTGCTGCGCGCCGAGACCGAAGCGATTTTGGGCGGCGAGCATGTCCGCGCCGTGGCGCTGAAGGATGGCCGCGAATTTCCGGCGGATCTGGTGGTGATGGCCGTGGGCATCACGCCCCGGGCGGAGATCGCCCGCGCGGCGGGCTTGCGTTGCGGTCGCGGCGTCCTTGTGAACGATGCGATGCAGACGTCCGATCCGGCGATCTACGCCATCGGCGAATGCGCGGAGCATCGCGGCCGGTGCTACGGGCTGGTCGAGCCGATCTGGCAGCAGGTCGCGGCGTGCGCGCGGCATATCGCCGGCGACGTTGCCGCCGCCTATTCCGGCACGGTCGAGGCGACCAGCCTGAAAGTAAGTGGGGTCGAACTGTATTCCGTTGGTGTGCAGCGCGCGGGAGACGGCGAGGAAGAAATCTATTTGCGCGACACTGACCGCGGCGTCCATCGCAAGCTGGTGGTGCGCGACGGGCATCTCATCGGCGCGGTGCTGCTGGGCGATGCGGCGGACGGGCGCTGGTATGGCGAATTGATCGGTGTCGGCGCGCCCCTTGGGGCGCTACGCCGCGATCTGGTGTTCGGCCGGCGCTTCGCCGAGTCGGGCGCGTTGGCGGCGTGAGGGTGCAATGACGACCCCAGCCGTGCCCGCCGCCTTTTCCGAGGAACAGAAGAACTACCTGGAAGGCTTCGCCAGCGGTATCGAGGCGCGCCGGGCCTCGCTGGGCCTGCCCACGTTGGCCTCCGGTTCCAAAGGCGCCGACCCGGGCGCGCCGGCTCCGGGCGGGCCGGAGAAAATCCATCGCGAAGCGCAGGACCGGGTGCTCGCCTCGGGCGGCAAGCTGGTCGCGGAGGAGCAGGCCAAGCGCGCGAAGAATCCCCTCGATATGTGGGATGAAATCCAGGCGAACGCCGAGGCCGGCCGGTTCCCGAAGGGCACGGACGTGTTCCTGACCAAGTACCACGGCTTGTTCTACGTGGCGCCGGCGCAAAACGCATTCATGTGCCGGTTGCGCATGCCCGGCGGAATCCTGACCGCGCACCAGTTTCGCGGCGTGGCCGAGTTGGCTGGGAGGTACGGCGGCGGATACGCTGACGTAACCACGCGGGCCAACCTGCAAATCCGGGAAATTGCCGCGGCAAGCGCGCCGGACGTGCTGACCGGCCTGCAGGACCTTGGCCTCACGTCGCGCGGCTCCGGCGCGGACAATATCCGCAACGTCACCGGAAGCCCGACGGCGGGCATCGATCCGCAGGAGCTGATCGACACAAGGCCCCTGGCGCATGCGCTGCATCACCACATCCTGAACCACCGCGAGCTTTACGGCCTGCCGCGTAAATTCAACATCGCATTCGACGGTGGCGGGTGCGTCGGCGTCCTGGAGGACACCAACGATATCGGGTTTTCCGCGGTCGATATCGCCACCGGCGCCGGGATTCCCCCGGGCGTGTATTTCCGCCTGCAACTCGGCGGCATCACCGGGCATGGCGACTTCGCGCACGATACCGACGTCGTGCTACGCCCCGGAGAATGCGTCGCCGCCGCCGCCGCGGTCGTGCGCGTGTTCATCGGGAACGGCGACCGCACCGACCGCAAGAAGGCGCGCCTGAAATACCTGCTGGATCGTTGGGGCGTCGCCAAGTTTCTCGAAGAGACGCAAAAACTGCTGCCTTTCGCTTTGTCCCGGGTACCGACCGGCGCTATCAAGCCGCGACCGCCCTGCGACAAGCACGGCCATGTCGGCATCCATGCGCAGCGCCAGGGCGGTCTGTTCTATATCGGCGTGGTTCTGCGGGTCGGGCGGCTTACCGTCCCGCAAATGAGCGGGCTGGCGGACCTCGCGGAAAAATTCGGCAGCGGGACTATCCGGCTTACGGTCTGGCAGAACCTGCTGCTCTCGGACATCGCCGAAGAAAACCTTGGGCCGGCCAAGGCGGCCCTGGCGGCCCTGGGCCTGGGCTGGTCCGCCTCCGGCATACGCGGCGGCCTGGTGGCCTGCACCGGCAATACCGGCTGCAAGTTCTCGGCAACCGACACGAAGGGGCAGGCGCTGGCCCTGGCCGATCATCTCGAGTCCCGCGTGGCGCTGGACCAACCCGTCAACATCCACCTGACCGGCTGTCTGCATTCCTGCGCGCAGCACTATGTCGGCGATATCGGCTTGCTCGGTGCGAAGATCGAACAAGGCGAGGACACGGTCGAGGGCTATCATATCTATGTCGGCGGCGGCGCGGGCGCCGAGCGCAGCCTTGGGCGCGAGTTGTGGCCCGGCGTTCCGTTCGCCGAGGTCCCGGGCCGGGTGGAGGCGCTGCTGCGCGCCTATCTCGATCATCGGCTCGGGCCGGCGGAAACCTTCCATGCCTTCGCTAAGCGCTGGGATGTCGCGGCCCTGCGGCAGCTCTGCGAACGGACGGCGCCGTGACGGCCGTTCCGCTGCTGCCCGACAACGCGCCATTCACGCCAGAACAGCGGGCGTGGCTGAACGGCTTTTTCGCCGGGCTGCTGAGTGGCGATGCCGGATCAGCGCGGCTGGGCGATGCGCCCACGCCGACGATACCGGAAGCGGCGGAAGAATTCCCCTGGCACGACCCGGCGCTCGCACTGGACGAGCGATTGAACATGGCGCAGGGGCGTCCGCGCCCGCGTCTGCTGATGGCGGCGATGGCGCAACTGGATTGCGGCCAATGCGGATATCAATGCCAGACCTACGCCGAAGCGCTGGCATCCGGCGCCGAGACGAAATTGTCGCTATGCGTGCCCGGCGGGAAGGAAACGTCGCGCACCCTCAAACGGCTGATGGACGATGCGCCGCTCGTACCGCTGGCTGCCCCGGCGGTCTTGGCTGTGACCGGGCCGCAAACGGCGTCTGCACCGGAGACCTCGCGCAACCATCCCGCCGCCATCGAGTTCCTGTCGCGGCGGCGATTGAACCGGGACGGGTCGGGCAAGACGACCAATCACATCGATTTGAATCTCAACGGCTCCAGGCTCGATTATGCCGTCGGCGATTCCCTGGGCCTTTATCCATCCAACGATCCGGCGCTGGTCGACGCGGTGATCGCCGCGATCGGCGCCGAGCCGGACTTCCCCATCGTCGACCAGCCTTTGCGGCAGGTGCTGATCGGCGACATGTCGTTGGGCGCGGTGCCGGACGCGCTGTTCCATCTCATCTCGTATCTGACCGGCGGAGAGCGGCGCAACAAGGCCAGGGCGTTGGCGGCGGGCGCGGACCCGGATGGCGACGCGGCGACGCTCGACGTGCTGGCGGCGATCGACAAGTTCCGCGGCATTCGCCCGGACCCCGAGGCATTCGTCGAGGCGCTGGAGCCGCTGCAGCCCAGGCTTTATTCCATCGCATCGAGCCCCAGGGCCGATGCCGGGCGCATTTCGCTGACCGTCGATGCCGTGCGTTATCCGGTCCGCGATCGCACGCGGCTGGGCGTGGCGTCCACGTTTCTCGGCGAACGGATCGCGCCGGGCGACACGGTCAAGGCATTCATCCAGCGCGCCGCGCATTTCGCGCTGCCGGCGGATAGCGCCAGACCGATCATCATGATCGGCCCGGGCACCGGCATCGCGCCATTTCGTGCTTTCCTACGCGAAAGACAGGCCGTGGGTGCGAGCGGCAAGACCTGGTTGTTTTTCGGCCATCGCAGCCGCGCGACCGATTTCTTCTACGAAGAGGAAATCGAGGGGTTACGCAAGGCCGGCACGCTCACGCGGCTCGACCTCGCCTTCTCGCGCGATCAGGCGGGCAAGCTGTACGTCCAGCATCGCATGCGCGAGAACGCCGCGGAGCTGTGGTCGTGGCTCGATGCGGGCGCTCACGTCTATGTCTGCGGCGACGCCAAGAATATGGCGCGAGACGTGGACCAGGAGCTTCAGTCGATCGTCACCGGGCACGGCCGCATGGCGCCGCCGGCGGCCAAGGCCTTCATGGCCGGGTTGGCCAAGGACGGCCGCTACCAGCGCGACGTGTACTGACATGGATGGCTCCCTGGCCTCGGCCCCCGTGCGCACCACCTGCCCGTATTGCGGCGTGGGATGCGGGCTGACCGTTTCGAATGCCGGGGGCGGGAAGGCGGTCGTGGCTGGCGACCCGTCCCATCCCGCCAATTTCGGACGGCTGTGCTCGAAGGGCGCTGCGCTGGGTGAAACCCTGTCGCTGGATGGGCGGCTCCTGCACCCGGAAATTCGCGGCCGGCGCATGGACTGGCCTACCGCCCTCGATGCGGTCGCCCAAGGCTTCGCGCGAACGATCGCGGAGCACGGGCCCGACGCGGTTGCCTTTTATGTGTCCGGGCAGCTTCTGACCGAGGACTACTACGTCGCCAACAAGCTGGCCAAGGGATTTCTGGGCACGGGCAACATCGACACGAATTCCCGGCTATGCATGGCGTCGTCCGTCGCCGGACATCGCCGCGCGTTCGGGGCCGACATCGTTCCGGGCAGCTACCAGGATTTTGATCTGGCCGACCTCGTCGTGTTGGTGGGGTCCAACCTTGCCTGGTGTCATCCCGTCCTGTTCCAGCGCCTGGCCCAGGCGCGCCGCGCGCGGCCGCGCCTGACGGTGGTGACGATCGACCCGCGCCGCACTTCTACCGCGGAAGAATCCGATCTGCATATCGCTCTCCGGCCCGGCAGCGATGCGGTGCTGTTCAACGGCCTGCTGGCATATCTGGCGAAATCCGGTCACCGCGCCGCGTCGTTCGTGGATCGCCACACCGCCGGTGAGCGCGAGGCCGTGATCGCCGCCGGAACGGCGGGGTCGGCCGCCGAGGTGGCGCGCGCCTGCGGCGTCACCACGGCCATCATAGAGCGATTCTACGCCCTGTTCGCCGAGCGCGCGCGCGCGGTCACGGTCTATTCGCAGGGCATCAACCAATCCGCCAGCGGCACCGACAAGGTGAACGCGATCATCAACTGCCATCTCTTTACTGGGCGCATCGGCCGGCCCGGAATGGGGCCGTTCTCGGTGACCGGCCAGCCCAACGCGATGGGCGGGCGCGAGGTGGGGGCGCTCGCCAATCAACTCGCCGCCCATATGGATTTCAGCGCCGTGGACTGCGACCGGGTGCGCCGGTTCTGGCAGGCGCCCAACCTGGCGACGCGCCCGGGCCTCAAGGCCGTGGACCTGTTCCGCACGGTGGGCGAGGGCCGCATCAAAGCGATTTGGATCATGGCCACCAATCCCGCCGTCAGCCTGCCGGATGCCGGCGCGGTTAAGGCGGCGCTGTCGGCGTGCCCGCTGGTGGTCGTGTCGGACGGCGTGCGCGCGACGGAAACCGGCGACCTCGCCGACATCCTGCTGCCCGCATCCCTGTGGGGCGAACGCAACGGAACCGTGACGAATTCCGAGCGGCGGATTTCGCGCCAGCGCCCGTTCCAGCCGGCGCCGGGCGAGGCGCGGCCGGATTGGTGGATCTTGAGCGAGGTAGCGAAGCGGCTGGGCCACGGCCGGGCGTTCGCATATCGCTCGCCGGCCGATATATTCCGCGAGCATGCCGCGCTTTCCGGCTTCGAGAATGACGGCGCGCGGGGTTTCGATATCGGCGCGTTGGCGGCTATCGACGACGCGGCATACGATGCGCTTCAACCCGTGCAGTGGCCGTTTCCGGCGCGCGCCGGGCGTTCGCGCGAGCGCCTGTTCGCCGACGGCGGATTCTTCACGCCGGACAAACGGGCCGGATTCGTGCCGGTCGCGCCGCGGGCTCCGGCTTATCCAGCCGATGCGGAATTTCCCCTGGTGTTGAACACCGGCCGGGTTCGCGACCAATGGCATACGATGACCCGTACCGCCATTCCGCGTTTGATGGTGCATACGCCCGAGCCGTTCCTCGCCATTCATCCGCTGGATGCCGCGGCGGCGGGATTGGCCGACGGCGGCCTGGCGCGGGTCGAAAGCCGGTGGGGCGCCGGCGTGTTTCGTGTGCGTCCGGACGACGGCCAGCGCCGCGGCGAGGTATTCGTGCCGATGCACTGGAGCGGCCCATTCGCCTCCGACTCGGCGGTCAACCGCGCGGTCAATCCGGCCGTGGACCCGGTTTCCGGACAGCCGGAGCTGAAGCACACGCCGGTGCGGGCAAGGCCGTTCGCCGCCGACTGGCATGCCGTCGCCGTTGCGCGCCGGCGGCTCGATATTTCCGCGTTTCCCTATGGCGTGGTTGTGGCCGGCGAGGGTTCATGGCGGCACGAGCTGGCGGGCACCGGCCCAGCCCGTGCGGCCTCGACATTGCTGGCGGGGATGCTGGCGGACGGCGTTTCGCCGACGGTGGAATTCCACGATCCGGTGGGCGGCCGCAACCGCGCGGCGTGGTTCAGCAATGGCCGGATCGAGGCGTGCCTGTTCGTCGGCGACGCCGATGAACTGCGGTCGCGCACCTGGCTCGGCCAATTGTTTCTCGCCGGCCATCTTGCCGAGGCGGATCGCGCCGCGCTGCTTTCCGGCCGGGCGTCTGGTGCTTCCGTCGCTTCCGGTCCGGTCGTCTGCGCCTGCTATGGCGTTTGTCGGGATGAAATCGAAAAAGCGGCGGCGGGCGGCGCCGGCACCGTCGAGGCAGTCGGCGTGGCGTTGAAGGCAGGAACGAATTGCGGCTCCTGCGTGCCGGAACTTCGGAAAATACTGGCTGTCCGCCCACGGGAGGTTGCCTGATGCGCTATTTCCCCATGTTCGTCGATTTATCCGGGAAGGAGTGCCTGGTCCTTGGTACGACCGGCGAGGCGCGCCGCAAGGCAGGGGTGCTGCGTGCCGCCGGGGCCAATGTCCGGGCCGAAGCCGTCCTCGACAGCCTGCCGCCGGCCCGGCTGTGCGGCTTTGCCCTGGCAGTCGTGGCGACTGGCGATGAAGCCGAGGACGCCGCCGCCGCCGCAACCCTGTCGGCGCAACGCGTGCCGGTGAACGTCGTGGACCGTCCCGCGCTGTGCACGTTCATCTGGCCGGCGATCGTGGACCGTGATCCGGTCACGATCGCGATATCGACCGGCGGCACCTCGCCGCTGCTGGCCAAGCTACTGCGCTTGCGGATCGAACGCGCGGTGCCCGCGGCCTTCGGCGTGCTGGCCGCGTTGGCGGGCAGCGTGCGTCAACTGGTGCGCCAGCGGTTGCCGGACGGTTCGCGCCGCCGGCGGTTCTGGCACGATGTGCTGACCGGCCCGGTATCGCGGCTGGTGATCGCCGGACAGCCGCACCGGGCGAGGGCGCTGCTGTATCGCGAGCTTCTGCGCAGGTAATGGCCGCGCCGCGAGCTGCCTGACCCGCCGATTTCGCTGCAATTATAAGGCTTATGCGATCTCTTGCCGGGCTGTTGCGTTCCGGGCGGAGACCGGCTCAAATGACGCGGTAATCCACGCGGTCGGGCGACAATCCGGCGTTCGAAGGGGCGGTACGAAACACCATGCGCGCTGCAGCGATCGTGGCCCATGGCGGCCTCGATCAATTGAAACTCCTCGATTGGCCGGAACCGCAGGCGGGCACGGGGCAGGCCGTGGTGGCGGTGAAGGCCTGCGGCCTCAATTATCTCGATATCTTCGTGCGGCGCGGGATGCCGGGCCTGCCGGTCACCATGCCGCGCATTCCTGGCGGTGACATCGCCGGCGTGGTTTCGGCGGTCGGCCCCGGCGTTGATCGCGCGTGGATCGGCAAACGCGTGCTGGTCGATCCGCACCTAACCGGTGGCGGGGCGCTGGGTGAGCACGCCAATGGCGGGTTGTGCGAGCGGATCGCCGTCGAGGCCGCGAAGCTGATCGAAATGCCCGCCGCCGTCGGCTTCGACGCCGCCGCGGCCCTGCCCATCGCGTTTGGAACGGCGCGCAAGATGATCGAGCGCGGCCGGCTCAAAGCCGGCGAGCTGGTGCTCGTTCTCGGTGCGTCGGGGGGCGTGGGAACCGGCTGCGTCCAGATAGCCGCGCGCCTGGGCGCCGTCGTGATCGCTTGCGCGTCCAGCCCGGACAAGCTGGCGCGGTTAAAAGCACTCGGCGCACAACACCTGATCGACTACACAACGGAGGATTTTTCCGCCGCCGCGTGGCGCATATCGGGCAAGAAAGGCGTTGATGTCTGCGTCAATTTCACCGGCGGCGACACATGGGTGCCGAGTATCCGCGCCCTCGCGCTTAACGGCCGCCTACTGACATGCGGCGCCACGGCCGGCTATGACCCCAAGGAGGATATCCGCTACATCTGGCGGCGCGAGGTCAGCATCATCGGCTCGAATGGTTGGCGGCGCGAAGACCTGGAAGCGTTGCTGCTGGAAACCGCCGCCGGGCGCTTCGACCCTTGCGTCGATCATGTCTTTCCGTTGGAGCAGGCGGTCGAGGCGATGCGGATGATCGAGGAGCGCCGGGTATTCGGGAAGGTGATCGTGCGGCCATGACCGAACAGGCCAATTTCGGCGATCTGCCGCGCGCCTGGCGCGAATCGCAAGGTGCGGCGATCGTCGACGTGGGATCGCCGCAACGCCCCGAACGAACGATCTCCTATGCGGAATTCAATGCGCACTGCGACGCTTTTGCGCGCGGATTGCGGCGCAGCGGGCTCGGCCCAGGCGCCAGGATCGCGATCCTCAGCCTCAATCGCCTGGAATGCCTCGTCGCGCTGTTCGGCGCGCCGCGCGCCCTCGTGGTGCCGGTGCCGATCAACGTCAAGCTGCCGGCGTCGACGGTCGGTTTCATCTGCGCGGATGCGGGCGTCCGCATGGTCTTCGCCGAACAGGCTTTCGCCCATTTGGTGCCGGCCGGCTTGTCGTGCATGGCGCTGGAAACGGATTGGGAGAGGTTTCTCGATCCTGGACCCTTCGCGCCCGTGGCAACGCGCGCGGACGATGTGGCGCTGCAAATCTACACATCGGGGACGACGGGGCGGCCCAAGGGCGTGCTGCTGGGCCACGCGGGACAGGTATGGAATGCGCGCGTATTGTCGAACTCGCGGCGCCTCGACGCGTCGTCGGCGATACTGATTTCTGCTCCGCTTTATCACAAGAACGCGCTGATCGCCTCGAAGATATCGGCGGCGGCAGGGGGGCGGTCGATCCTTCTGCCTAGGTTCGATGCGCGGGCCTACATCGCCGCGATCGGCCGGCACCGCGTCACCTCGCTGTCGGGCGTTCCAACGATGTATCAATTGATGCTGGCCGAGCGCGATGCACTGGCCGCGACCGATGTTTCATCGGTGCGCGCCGTCAGCGTCGGTTCCGCAGCGGCATCCGCCACGCTGCTGCAGTCATTGCAGGCGACATTTCCGTCTGCACAGGTAACCGCCAACTATGGGCTTACCGAGGGCGGTCCGGTGCCGTTCGGCGTCCATCCCTTCGACAAGCCCCGGCCGCCGGGTTCGGTCGGCTATCCGCTGTCCGGGGTCGAATGCCGGCTGGTGGGCGGCCCGTCGCCCGATGAAGGCGTATTGTGGACCCGCAATCCCGGAATCATGTCGGGCTATCACAATCTGCCGGACAAGACGGCGGAACGGCTGGTGGACGGCTGGCTCGATACGCAAGACGTCCTGCGCCGCGATTCCGAAGGTTTCTATTACTTCGTCGGGCGCGCCGACGACATGTTCAAATGCGGCGGCGAAAGCGTCTATCCGGGCGAAGTCGCCGGTGTGCTTGAGCGCCACGGCGACGTCATGCAGGCGGCGGTCATCCCGGTCGCAGACGCGCTGAAGGGCCAGGTGCCGGTGGCGTTCATCGTGGTGCGTCCCGGTGCGCGGCGGGACGAAGCGGCAATCAAGGCATTCGCGATCGCCAATGCGCCGGCCTATATGCATCCGCGCCGCATCGTCTTCATCGATGCCTTGCCGCTGACCGGGACGAACAAGGTGGACCTGAAGGCGTTGTCCGATCTTGCCCCGACGCTGGCGCCGCGGACGAGAGAGACCGCATGAGCGAGATGACAAGCGTCGAGAAGATGCAGGAACTGGTGCTGAAAGCGCCTTTTCACCGATGGCTCGGCCTACGCGTCAAATCGGTCGGCGATGGAAGCGTAACAATCGCGATGCCGTGGCGTGAGGAATTCGTGTCGAACCCCGAGGTCAGATACACGCATGGCGGTCTGCTTGCCACGCTGATAGATATCGCTGCGGATTATGCGATCGCCAGCAAGCTGGGGCATGGCGTGCCGACCGTCGACATGCGGATCGATTACCACAAACCCGCCCTGCCGCCCGACGACTTGATCGCGACCGGGCGCTTGATCAAGCTGGGCCGGATGCTGGCCGTCGCCGAGGCCGAGATCGCCGATGCGGCCGGCGCGCTGATCGCGTCGGGCAGGGGCGTCTATCTGGTCGGCATGCGGTGAAGCCGCGGATCGCGGGAGAAACAGCGGAATGAACGACATCGTATCCGGGATCGACCACACCCTTATCATCGTACGCGATCTTTCGGCATCCGAAGCCGCCTATCGCCGCCTGGGGTTTTCGCCCACGGAACGCGGCCATCATCCGCTTCTGGGCACGGGAAACCATCTTTTCATGTTCGATGGTGAAGACTACCTCGAACTGCTCGGGATCGAACGGCCGACTGCGAGCAACGAGCGCTGGCGGCGCGTTCTGGCGGAACGCGAGGGCCCGGCCGGTGTCGCGCTGAAAACCAGGGATGTCGCGGCTACGGTCGTTGCCCTCGCCGCCAGGGGGCTACCCGGCGCGCAAGTCGCGCAGTATGCGCGGCCCGTGCGTCTGCCCGAAGGAAACAGCGAGGCCCGGTTCGCGTCGGCCTATGTTCCCGAAGCAGGAACGCCGGGCGCGGCCATGTTCTTCTGCCAGCATCTGACGCCGGAGGTGGTCTGGCGCAAGGAATGGCAAAGCCATGCCAACGGAGCGATCGGGATGGCGGGCGTTCTTGGTCTATCCAGCGATCCCGTAGCCACCGCCGCCGGTTATGCCGCGCTGGTGGGCGACCACAACATACGCGGGGCAACCGTGATGCTTGGCCCACGGCCGCTCGAATTCGTGCGTCCCAGCGATACCGCTTGGTCCGGCGGCATCGCCCCGGCGTCCGGCACGACCCTTCCGCGGCTGGCAGGTTTTGCCGTCCGCGTCGCCGATCTGGCGGCCACGGCGCGCTATCTCGAGTCCGCCAAGGTGCCGTATGCGCGCGCTGGCAGCGGCATCGTCGTCGCGCCAAGCCATGCCAGCGGGACTGTCTTGAAATTCGTCGCCTGACGGTCGGTCAAGCCGCGGGCGTGCGCGCCGCTTCCCGTCCCGCGATCCGGCCGCCGACAAAGCATTCGGCGATGTTGCCGCCGGACATATAGAGGTGGCCGAATACGGAGCCTAGCTCTCCCGCAGCATATAGCCCGGGAATCGGCGTGCCATCGGGCCGCAGCACGCGTTGGCGCGCGTCGTGGACCGGGCCGCCTTGCGTGTTCGAGACAATCGGCCAGACGCAGCCATAAACGAAGGGCGGCTTGCGGATCGGCATCATGCTTGTGGGCGGACGGCCCCAATCCGCATCGCGGCCGTCGCGGCACTGCGCGTTCCACCTTCGCACCGCATCCTGCAACGCGGGCATGGCAATGCCGGTGCCGCGGGCGAGCGCCGCCATATCCCCGGCGCGTTTCAGGATGCCCAGCGCGATCTCGCGCGTATTGTCGGCGCTCCATTCGTAGCCGACGCCGCGTTCGTTCCAAGTCGGCCGCCCGAATGGATAAAGCCGCGCCCCAACGGAATCGGCGATCAGCCAGGCCGGTGTCGCCGCATAGTCTTGGGCCATAGGATCGTAGCGGGTGAAGGCGCGGGCGCCGGTGTCCTGTAAATAGGGATCGTATTCATTGACGAAGCGGCGGCCGCGGCGGTCCAGCAGAATCCAGGGCATTCGCACGTCGCCCCGCAACTTCTGGCCAGGCTGCCAATCCGGCAGCCGCTTCGTGCGGATGCCGAAGGGATAGCCGGGATCGGTGTGGGCGAAGCCGTAAGAGCCGTGATAGTGCCACATATGCCACAAATCGGCGCCGGCCTGCTGCGCCATGCGGATGCCGTCGCCGGTATTGCCGCGAAACGCAGCGTTCAGAACCGGGCGCTCGACCCAGAATTGGCGCTGCATGTCCGGGCTCGCCTCGAACCCGCCGCAGGTCAGCACAACAGCCCGGCGCACGCGGATCGCGGTTTCGCCGCGCCCGCGCCGGACGATCACGCCACAGATACGGCCCGTGGCGTCGGCGATCAGCCGGCGGACGGGCATGCGCGTGCGTACCTCGATGCCGCGCAACGCGAGGTTGCGCTCGAGCATCTGGAACATCATCGCCCCGCCGGGGGCGCCGCGGACATGGGGATAGGCGGAGGCGGGATCGAATCCGTCGATCTCTTCGATGTTCACGAAACCGAACGTCCGGTTGCCGGGAAACGGGTAATTGGCCGGCGACGGGCGCAGGACTGGCCGCGCGCCCACCCCGCGGGCCAGGGCCGCGATCTGCCTGGGCAAATCCACCATGCCGCGCGCCAATACCTTGAGTACGCCATCGGGCGCGGTATCGGCGTTGGTGCGGCGCAGATAGGTCAGGGCCGCCGCGGCGCTTTTGGCCGTCCGCACCCCGCCGAACGAGCAGACGGAGATGCCGCCGGCATCGGGCATCTTTTCCACAACCAGCACGCTCGCCCCGGCGTCGCGCGCGGCAATCGCCGCGACGGCGCCGGCGAAACCGCAGCCCACAACCACGACATCGGCGCTTTCGGTCCAGCGTGACTGCCGTTCGCTCACGCCAATACCTCGGGGAACGCCAGCTTCAGGCCCGCGATCAGCTCTTCCGCCATGTCGGCCAGGATCAGCCGGCCTTTTTCCGCGGTCGCCAGCGTGGGATCGCCACGCACGCCGCTAATGGAATAGTCGGGGCCGGATGCTGGATTGCCGTCGAACACCGTCGGCACATAGAAGACGCTGTTTGGCGCCTCAAGGGCATTGCCGTAATCCACGACGGCTTTGTCCATGCGAACGGCATCCGGCGCGATCGCCAGGATCATCGACGTCTCGGCCTCGTCGCCGTGGCCGCCCAGCCGCTGCTTCATCAATCCGCGCGTCTTGCGGCCCAGCATCCGCATGTCGGCGACATGCGTGCGAACGCCGGTCCGCTCGAACATCTCGCGCACCGCGATGCGCAGCGGCGCTTCCGTCGATACGCCCGTGTTCACCACCGCCAGGCGGCGCACACCGTCGCGCACGAATTTCGCGAGCACATCGTCGACCAGCGCTGTGAAAGTACCGGGGCGCAGATGTTGCGAGCCGGGATAGCGCACGAAGGCCGGGTAGTAGCCGACCGACAGCACGGGCGCCAGCACCACGGGCAGCGCATCGGCGATCCGTGCCGCCAGGTCGCGGGCGATCAGGAAATCGGTGTTCAACGGCAGGTGATGGCCGTGTTCCTTGGCGATCGCCCCCACCGGAACGACGACGGGCCAGCCCGCGCCGAACTTCGCCTTCGCCTCGGGCCAGGTCAGATGTTCCAGCCAGACGCCCTTCATAGCCAGCGCTCCAAGAAGCGGCGCACATCGGGTCCCCAGACCTGGGGGCCGCGGCCGGCGAGAAAATGTCCCTCATACGGCGTGCTGCCGAATGCCGGGTAGATTTTCGATTCCGCGCGCACGGCCGTGCCTACAAGGGCCTGGACGATCTCCCGCGTCGGCCGTACCGAGAAATCGTTAGCCGCCTGGATGAAGAAAATCGGCATCTTCACCCGCTTCGCGGCGTCGATCATGTGTTCGGCGATTATCGGGTTTCGGTCCCAGTTCATGGCTGCGCCGGCGAATTCGACGGCGCAGCGCCAGCCTGGATCGCGGGAGGCCGCGAGCAGCGTGTTGACGCCGCCGAACGACGATCCCATGACGCCGATCCGCGCCGGATCGATTTTCGGCAGTCCCCGCACATAGGCGTAAGCCGCCATCACATCGTCGCATTCCCGCGCTAGGCGCCCGACGAGCTGGGCATTGTAGTCGGCGCTGAATTCCGGGGCGGGGCATTCCGCGAGCCAATGCGGTCCCGGCGACCGGCCATAGCCGCGCCTATGAGGAAAGAAACAGGCGATGCCCCAGGAATTCAGCAGAATGGGGATAGTGGGCAGGGCGTTGTCCTCGTGGCCTTCCTTCAACCCGCTGCCGTGATTGTAAACGATGCAGGGGAACGGCCCGTCGCCCGGCGGCACATAAAGGTAGCCTTTCAGATCGAACTCTCCGCTGCGGAAGCGGTGCTCCGCGGGGGCGAACGCCAGCGATTCGACCGCCACGTCGCCCGTCCATCCTCCGGCGCCGGCCGCCCGTTCTTCGAGCAGACGCTCGAACCGGGCGATCGCATCGCGCATGCGCGCCCGCACCACCTCGAACTCGGCGCTCGCCGCGCGCGCGTCCAGATCGGCGCGATGCGCGGCCCGGTTGGCGAAGGTGCATTCCCACGCGACGTCCGGGCCGTCGGCGCCGGGATCGACCTTGATCCTGATGGTTCCGGCGGGAAGGGAAATTCGCACGCGCACGTCGCATGCCGCGCGGCGGATGGCCAGCACGTCATCGCGCCGGCCGGGCTTGGCGTAATAATGGGTGCGTTCGACGATCATCGCTGTGCTTCCGTTGGGCGGTATTCGCCGGGAAAATGGCACCTGACGAGCCGCCCTGGCGCCGGCACGGTCAGGGCAGGGGCCTCGCTCCGGCAGCGCTCCCGTACGATCGGGCAGCGTGTATGGAAAGCACATCCCGGCGGCGGATCAAGCGGGCTCGGCAGATCGCCTTCCAGCGCCGGTGCGCGCATCGCGTGCGCCGGATCGGGCTCGGGCACGGCGGCGATCAGCGCGGCCGTATAGGGGTGCAGCGGGCGGCCGAACAAATCCGGTTCATCCGCCTCTTCCACCACCTTACCCAGATACATGACGGCAACCCGGTGCGACAAATGCCGCACGACCGCGAGGTTGTGCGAAATGAACAGATAGGCGACGCCGAACTGGTTCTGGATGTCTTTCAGCAGGTTCAAGACCTGCGCCTGGATCGAAACGTCGAGGGCCGAAACCGCTTCGTCGCATACAATCAGGCGCGGCGACGGCGCCAACGCGCGCGCAATGCCGATGCGCTGGCGCTGTCCGCCGGAAAAAGCGTGCGGATAGCGCGTCGCGTATTCCACGGGCAGGCCGACGATCGCCAGCACCTCGCGCACCCGCGCGTCGATCCGGTCGCGCGGCCAGCCTAGGTTCATCAGCGGCTCACCGACGATGTCGCGCACGCGCATGCGCGGATTGAGGGAGCCGAACGGGTCCTGGAACACGGCTTGCAGCTCGCGGCGGATTTGCCTCAGTTCCCGGTCGTCGGCGGCGGCGATATCGGTTCCGTCGAACCGGATGGCGCCCGCGGTCGGCTTGAGCAGTCGCAGGATCATCCGGCTGAGCGTGGTCTTGCCGCATCCGCTCTCGCCCACGACGCCGAGGGTCCGGCCCGGGTCCAGCTCCAGCGTCACGCCGTCGACCGCCTTTAGAACCTGGGTGGTGCGCCCCAGAATGTCGTTGCGTACCGGGAAGTGCATGGCAAGATCGCGGACTTCGAGTAGCGCGGTCATGGCATCATGGACGGCAGGCCGGTTTCGTCCGCTCGCCAGCAGCGCACGCGGCGGCCGTTGGCGCGCGTTTCCAGCGGCGGAAGCTCGCTGCGGCACCGCTCGATCGCGTCGGGGCAGCGCGGATGGAAGCGGCAGCCCGCCGGGAAATTCTGTGGCGGCGGCGCGGTTCCGGGGATTTGGTGCAGCCGCTCGGCGCGCTTGCCGACGCGCGGCATCGCGCGGAGCAGCAGGCGCGTGTAGGGGTGCAGGGGAGCGCCGAACAGATCAGCGACGCCCGCCTCTTCCATGACCAGGCCGGCATACATCACGACCACGCGGCGGGCCATGCCGGCGACCACGCCGAGGTCGTGCGTGATCAGCAGCACCCCCATGCCGGTTTCGTCGCGCAGCCGGGCGATCAACGTGAGAATCTGCGCCTGGATCGTGACGTCCAGTGCGGTGGTCGGTTCGTCGGCGATCAGCACCTTCGGCCGGCACGCCATCGCCATGGCGATCATCACGCGCTGGCGCATTCCGCCCGAAAGCTGGTGCGGGTAATCGTCCATGCGCCGCTCGGCGGCGGGAATGCCGACGGCGCGCATGAGGTCGGCCGCCCGTGACCGCGCCGCGGAGCGTGAAATGCCGAGATGCGCTTCGAGGCTTTCCCCAATCTGGAATCCGGCCCGGAACAGCGGATTGAGGCTGGTCATCGGCTCTTGGAAGATCATCGCGATCTCCGCGCCGCGCAGGCGGCGAAGCGCCGGCTCGTCGAGCGACACCATGTCCTGGCCGTCGAGCCGGACCCGGCCCCGGTCGATGCGCGCGTTGGGGGCGAGCAACCGCATCACGGCAAGCGCGGTCACGGACTTGCCCGAGCCGCTTTCGCCCACCAGCCCGATGGTCTCGCCACGGCCGATCGCCAGGGAAACGTCTTCGACCACGTTGACGCGCCGGTGCTGGCCGGGAAACGATACCGTCAGACCCTCGATCGTCAGCAGGTCTGCCATCAGTCGCGAATCCGCGGATCGAGCAGGTCGCGCAGCGCGTCGCCTAGAAGATTGAAGCCGACGATCGTGACGCCCAGGCACAGGCTCGCCGTCAGCGCCAGATGGGGGTCGGTTCGCAAGGACGTCAGGCCGTCGCGGATCATTCCGCCCCAGCTCGGCAGCGGCTCTTGCACGCCGAGGCCGAGGAACGACAAGGTGGCTTCTGCCATCACCACGAAGCCCACGCCGACGGAAGCGCGCACGATCAGGGCCGGCACGATATTGGGCAGGCAATGCCGCAGAAGAATGCGGACCCCCGATGTGCCGCAGACGATTGCGGCGTCGACGAACAGCTCGTGGCGCAGCGACAGAACCAGGGAGCGCACGATCCGCGCGATGCCCGGCCAGCCGACCAGGGACAGGGAAACGACTACCGTGGGGATACCGGGCCCCATCATCGCGGCCACGAGAATGGCGACGATTAGTTCGGGGAAGGCGAAGGTGATGTCGGCGCCGCGCGTGATCAGCGAATCGATCCAGCCGCCGCGCCAGGCAGCGGCCATGCCCGCGGCTACGCCCGCCGCCATCGCGAACGCCAGCACCGAAACCGCGACCAAGAGCGAGACGCGCGCGCCGACGATCAGCCGCGACAGCACGTCGCGCCCCAGGGCGTCGGTGCCCAGCACGAACTCCGCGCCCGGCGGCTCCCACACGAAGGCCATGTTGGTGCGCGCGTAGTCCGCCGGCGCCAGCCAGGGCGACAGCGCCGCCGTCAGCGCCACCGCGGCCACGATCGCGGTGCCCAGGACCGCGCGCTGATTGCGGACGAAACGGCGCAGGAAATCGGCGAGCCCCGTCGGCTCGATGATCGCTTCGGCCCGGTTGCCGGCGGCCAGGTCCGTCACGTCGCGCGGTCCAGGCGAATGCGCGGATCGATGATCCCGTAGAGGATGTCGACCGCGAAATTGATCAGCGTATAGAACAGGGTGAACAGCATCACGATGCCCATGGTCACGGGATAGTCGCGGGCGAAGATGGAATCGATCGCGATACGCCCGAGCCCGGGAATGTTGAACACCGTTTCGATAACGAAGGTGCCGGTGATCAGGCCGCCGAATATGACGCCCGTGACCGTCAGTATCGGAACCAGAACGTTGCGCAGGCAATGGCGCCACACCACGATCCGCTCCGATAGGCCCTTGGCGCGCGCCGTACGCACATAGTCCTGCTGTAGAACCTCCAGCATGAAAGTGCGCGCGAGACGCGCCAGATAGGCGGCGGCCGGAATCGCCAGCAGCGCCACCGGCATAACCACCTGCGCCCAGCGTCCCCAGCCCGCCACCGGCAGCCATCCCAGCTTCAGGGCGAACAGCCACACGCAGAACGCTGCCATGGCGAAATTCGGCACCGACATGCCGACGACCAGCGCCAGGATAATCCCGGTGTCGGCGAACGTATTGCGCCGCAGCGCCGCGAATATGCCGATGGAGATGCCGAGAGGTGCGGCGATGGCCAGCGCCGCACCGGCGATCAGCGGGCTGATCCACAGCGCATTGCGAATGACCTCGGTGACCGGCACGCTGGGATAGCGGAACGACAGGCCCAAATCGCCGCGCGCCAGGCCGGCCATGTAGTCGGCAAGCTGGACCAGAACCGGCCGGTCAAGCCCATACTCGCGACGCAGTTTTTGCGCCAACTGGAGATTCGCTGACTGGTCGCCCAGCATCACGGTCACCGGATCGCCCGGAACGAACTGGTTGGCCGCGAATGTCAGCAGCACCGCGACCAGCAGGATAGGCAGCAGCCCGATCAGCCGGCGAACGACATAGGCGGTCATGGCTACCGCGTGCGGGTTAGACCCCGTTCAATTGATCGTCACCTTGTCGTAGGGCAGGAAGCGCATCGGCGCCAGCACGACGCCCTTCACGTTGGGCTTGACCACCGCGATGTTGGTGCGCACGAACAGACCGCAGGTGCCCCAATCGTCCAGCAATGCCTTTTCGGCCGCGTGGTAGAGCTTGAACCGCGTATCGTTGTCGGCGGTGACTTGTGCCTTGTCGATCAGCTTGTCGTACTCGGGATTGGTATAACGCGCGCGGTTGTACGAGCTTTTCGAATGCCAGACTTGGCTCAGGTAATACAGCGCGTCGGGATAATCGGCGGTCCAGCCCCAGGAGAAGAACGGTACCTCGCCCGCGTTCATTGCCCGGATGAACGTCGCCCGTTCCATGATGTCGAGATCGACAGTGACGCCCAGGATCTGCCGCCATTGGTCGGAGTAATAGGCGATCTCGTTCTTGAACGGGGCCAGGTTTGCGATCTTGAGCGGCGGCAAGCCCTTGCCGCCCGGAAATCCGGCCTCGGCGAGCAGCTTTTTGGCCCGTTCGGGATCGTAGGGAATCTTCTGAACGTTGGGGTTATAGCCGGGGATGCCGGGTGTCACCTGGCCATAGAGAGGCTTGGCCAGGCCGCCGAACAAGCCGCGCGTCATCGAGTCGCGGTCGATCGCGATACAAAACGCCTCGCGCACGCGCTTGTCCTTGAACGGCGCGTAGAGATTCTGGTTCATGCCCAGATAGGTGATCTGCGCCGCCGACGTGGTGATTGCCTGGGCCTTGAGCTTGTCGTCGCGCATTACGCGTCGCGACAGATCGGTGCTGGCGATCACCAGCTCGTCTAGCTCGCCGGCTTCGTACATCGAGATCGCCGTCTCTTCGGATGGCACGATGATGAAACGGATGCCGTCGATCTTCGGTGCTCCGCCCCAATAACCCTTGTGGGCCGCCAGGCGCACTTCCTGGCCGCGGCGCCAATAGTCGAACATATATGGACCAGTACCGGCCGAAACCTGCATGAACCATGTCGGCCCCTTGTCGGTAATCACGGTCGTGTCGAAGAACATGAACGGATAGATCGGGAACAGCACATCCGGGTTGGTGAACTTGATATCGACCGTAAGATCGTCCACGACGGTCACGCCGTCGAGGCTTTTCGACTGCCCGCCCTGCACCGCCTTGGCGCCGACGATGCGCTGCAGGTATTGCAGCTGCAATCCCGCCTTGCTGCCAGGCGCGAGCAGCGCCTCGAAGCTGGCCTTCACGTCCTTGGCGCCGAACGGCTTGCCGGTGTGGAACTTGACGCCGGGGCGGAGCTGGAAGCGCCAGCTCAGATTGTCGGCTCCAGCGGTCCATTTCAGCGCCAGTGCAGGCTTCACCGCGCCTTTTTCATCCACCTGGCTGAAACTTTGGTACACGTTGCGCAGAACGTCCCCCGCGATCAGCGCCGAGAACGTGATCGGATCGATCATCTCCGGATCGGCGTTAACGTTCAGCCGCAAATCGCGTGCCTCGCCCGGTAACGGCATGACAGCACCGGCGGCTATCGCCACTACGGCAAGAAGCTTTCGAATACCCATCGCTGACCCCCTGTTGTCCCCCGTCTTCGATTATGAAATAGGGTATCATAAGGGGTTGGCTTGTTACTATGCCCTATATGGGACCGGGCTTTCGGGGCGTCCGGCGAGCCGGCGGCATACGGAAGACGGTGGGAGAAAACGATGGCGCGGTCACGTAATTTGGGGCGTTGCTTCGCCGCCGACCGGGATTCTCACAAGACCGCGATTATCGACATTCGGGACTGGGATAACCCGCGCGAGGTCACCTATGCCCAGCTCGACGCCGAATGCGACGCCGTGGCGCGGGGGCTTGTCGCCCGTGGCCTGAAGCGCGGCCAGCGCGTCGGCATCCTGTCGCTCAATCGGCTCGAATATCTGACGGCTTTCTTCGGCACGATGCGCGCCGGCCTCGTCACGGTGCCGATTTCTATCAAGCTGCCGCGCGAGACGATCGAATTCATCGTCGGGGATGCTCAATTGGCGGCGGTCTTTCACGACCGGGACCGCGCCGATCTGTGTCCGCCGGGGGTTCCGCGCATCGGTTACGACGATCCGGCGGGCTATCCGCGGCTGCTCGATTCCGGCCGGTTCGCCACGATTGAGCCGCGGGGTCGCGAGGTCGGCATGATGCTCTATACCTCCGGGTCGACCGGCCGCCCAAAGGGCGTTCTGCTGTCGCACGAGTCGCAGTACTGGGGCATCGACACTGCGGCCTCGTTTTTCGGCGACACCTCGATGCACCGCTATCTGGTGGCCGCGCCCATGTTCCACATGAACGCGACCATCAGCGTGAAGATGGCTCTGGCGGCGCATGCCAGCATCGTGCTGATGCCTGCGTTCAATGCCAAGCAGTATGCGCGCGCGATCGAGCGATTCTCCGTCACCTGGCTTACTTCGGTGCCGACGATGATCGCACTGATGCTGAAGGAAAAAGACCTGCTTGCGACCCTTGATCTAAGCTGCGTCAAGCGCGTGACCATGGGCTCGGCGCCGCTGACGCAGGCGCTGGTGGACAAGGTGCAGGCGCTGTTTTCCGGCGCGCCGATCAACAACAGCTACGGCACCACCGAGGCCGGGCCGGTGGTGTTCGGCCCCCATCCCCAGGGCAAGCCGCGTCCGCCTGTGGCCTGCGGCTATCCTGCGCCCGGCTCCGAGATGGAATTGCGCGAAGGGCCGTCGCCCGACGAAGGCGTACTTTACATGCGTAATCCCTCGCACATGGAGGGCTACCAAAATCTACCGCAGAAAACCGCCGACGTGATGAAAGACGGCTGGTACCGATCTGGCGACATCATGCGCCGCGATGGCGACGGCTTTTACTATTTCCTCGGACGCGCGGACGACATGTTTGTCGTCGGCGGCGAGAACGTGTGGCCGGGCGAAGTGGAGAAGATGCTCGAGCGCATGGACGGCGTGCACCAGGCCATCGTCGTTCCCGTACCCGACGAGATCAAGCACGCTCTGCCCTTCGCTTTCATCGTTTCGCGACCCGGCGTGCAGTTGGACGAGACGAAAGTGAAAGCGTTCGCCATTGCCAATGGCCCAGCCTATGCGCATCCGCGCTTCGTCGAGTTCGTGCCGGAAATTCCCCTGGCGGCGACCAACAAGCCGGACCGCAATGGATTGACGAAGAGCGCACAGGCGATCGCCCAACGCCGCCGGACGACCGCGGGCGCCTAGCAGCCGGCCCGAATGCGCTGCTCTGGGATCGCCGTCAGATCGTGATCTCCCGATCGTACTGCGAGTCGCCGGACTTCCACGGCATCAGCTTGATCTCCGCGAAGCGGACCAGCGCATTCAACGCGAACGCCAGAAGCATGATCACGAACAGCGCGGCGAATACGCCCGCGGTGTCGAACTGGCCGGATGCGTGGGCCAAAACGAAGCCAAGGCCCCGGTTCGAGGCGATCAGCTCGCCAACGATGGCGCCGATCAGGGCATATGGCACCGAGATTCGAAGCCCGGCGAATACCCAGGTGATGGCGGATGGTAGGACGACCTTGCTGAGGACGTGGCGCTCGTTCGCTCCCATGAGATGCAGGATGGCTTCAAGCTCCTTGCTCACGGTACGAACGCCGGTGAAGGTATTTAGGAACACGAGGAAGAACACGACCGTGCCGGTCAGGACGATCTTCATGTTCATGCCGATGCCGATCCAAAGAATGAACAGCGGCGCTAGGGCGATCTTCGGCAGGCTGTAGAAGGCGAGGATGAAAGGCTGAAGTAGATCGGCCAGAAATTGGATACGGCCGAGAAGTACGCCGGCGGTAACGCCCGCGCACGCCCCCAGGATGAAGCCGATGAAGGCTTCGGTCGCCGTGATGCCGATGTGGAAGAACAGGTTTCCGGTGACGACTTGCTGACGCAGTGAGGCAAAAATTGCCGAAGGCTTGCTGATGAAGAACTCGGGGATGAGGGTGCCCGAGGCGGCTTGCCAGACGCCGATAATCGCGAAAAACAGAACAACGCGGTAGAGCTGGAGCCTGAGCGATCGGCTGACCGCCTTCGTCCGCTTGCCGGTCATGCGGATTCGCCCCGGGTCGCGGCCAATGTCGGCGTGATCATGTCCCACAATTCCGCGGCAAGCCGTACGTATCGCTGATCGTGCCGCAGGCGGAGCAGGTCCCGCTCGCGTGGCAGCGGCGAGTCCAGAATGGACCTGATGCTACCCGGCCGCGGCGAGAAGACAACACAACGGTCCCCGAGCGCCGCCGCTTCATCGAGATCGTGGGTGACGAATAGGACCGACTTGTTCAGCCGCCGGCTGAGTTGCAGCAGTTCGATCTGCATGTTCAGGCGCAGCTGGGCATCCAGCGCCGCGAAGGGCTCGTCCATCAGCAAGGTCTCGGGATCGTAGGCGAGCAGCCGGGCGAGCGCCACGCGCTTGCGCATGCCGCCCGAAAGCTGCGCCGGGTACGACTTCTCGAAGCCCAGCAGCCCTACCAGTTGCATCAAAGAGCTGACCTTGTCCTGCATTTCTCCCCGGGCTTTGCCCTTGATCTCGAGCGGCACCTGGATATTGGCGGCCACGGTGCGCCAGGGGAGCAGGTGGTCGTTCTGCGTCATGTAGCCGGTATTGAGATTGATGCCGCTGACCTCGCTCCCCTCGTACCACACCGTGCCGGACGTGGGTTGCAGCAGTCCCGCGGTCATGTTGAGGAGGGTCGATTTCCCGCAGCCGGACGGCCCGACCAGCGTGATGAACTCGCCGCGGCCGACATCCAGGTCGATGCCGCGCACGGCTTCAATAGCCTTGCCGTCGACTTGGAACGTCTTGCCGACGTTGCGAAAGCTGATTAGCGGCTGTTGCATGCACGCACTGACCCGTATCGCGTGACGGGGCGCGAGGGCAGCACCCCCGCGCCCGCTAGCGTCACTTTTTCATCGAGGCGAGGGCCTTCGCCGCGTAGTCGTTGGTCCAGGCCTTTTGCGTCGCCGCCTTGTCGAGCGGAGCGGGCTGGGTCTCGTTCACGAAAAGGGCGATGCGGTCGATCATCGCCTGGGTCACTTCGATGGTCTTCGGATAGGACGGCACGGCTTCGCTCCAGATCAGGTCGAACAGGGCCTTTTCGGTCTTGTCGTGGTATTTTTTCCAGACTGCATCGCGCGCCGTGTTGGTGGTCTTGGGATCGTGGATGATGTTGAACGCCTGCTGCTGGGCGCGCAGGAAGCGCACGGCCACATCGGGGTTCTTCTTCAACCACGAATCGCGCGCGATGACGCCGATATAGACGAACCCGTCCAGCGGCTTCACCTCGCCGCGGCCGGTGGCGAACATCGACTGGGCGCCGTGGTTCTTGATGGCGACATTGCCGGTTGGCGGGGGGATGACGAACCCGTCGATCCGTCCCAGCGACATGGCCGCCAACATGTTCGCACCTTCGGGGATCGCGGTCATCGTGATGTCCCGGTCGGGGTCCAGCTTGGCCTGCTTCGCCAGGAAACGGACGAGCTGGCTGGCGCCACCGCCGACGGAGGATACCGCCAGCGTCATGCCTTTCAGCGCCTTCAACTTGTCTTCATATGAGCTCTTGGGCGTCAGGCCGTTCTTCTTCGCCCAGGCGTCCGACATGGTGATGTTGTCGGTGTATTGCGAAATGGCTGGGGCGATCATCACCACGTCGCTGCCCTTGGCGTTCGCGCGAAACGCCGATGCCGGCGCGCCGATGTTGAAATTCGCGTCGCCGCCCGCGACGGCGGCCAGCGATTTTGCCCCGCCGCCGGTGCTCACCAGTTCGACCTCGAGGTTCTCCTTGTCGAAAATCCCCAGTTCCTTCGCCGCCAGGGTGCCCCAGAACAGAAGGTCCCAGCTCGACATCACGACGACGAGCTTGTCCTTGGCGTTGGCGGCCGGCGACGGCGCGAGCAACGCGACTGCCAGCGCACAGGCAAGCAGCCGGCCGATTGAGCGAGATTTCATGGTATTTCCTCCGCTTGATTGGGTTCTATGTTTTATTGGCTTCGCGTCTGATAAAACCGGCGGGGCGCCGGCTTCATTTCCCCTTGAATTTCTTCATCGCGGCGCTGAACCCGCTATGCAGCATGTCGACGTCGCTGGAATAGGCGAGCAGCAGCGCGCCGGCTTTCTTCCACTGCTCGAGCTGCTCGGGGCTGAAAACCAGCATCGCGCAGGTCTTGCCGTGCTTGCGGGCCGCCGCCAGGATCAGGTCTCGCTTCTCGTCGAGAATGCGCGCCTGGTCCGGCGCGCCGAACACGCCCAGGTCCTGCGCCAGGTCCGCCGGGCCCAGCGTCAGCGCATCGATCCCGTCCATGGCGGCGATCGCGTCGAGATGTTCGAACGCTCCCGCCGTCTCCAGCATGACGGTCACGAATACTTCCCGGTTCGCGAAAGCGCGCCGTTCGGTGACCGTTCCCCCCGTCGAGAAATTCGTCGCCGCGCTCAAGCCGCCATTGCCGCGCAGGCCCATCGGGGCGTAGCGCGATGCCGCGACGATCTCCGCTGCGTGCGCGGCCGTTTCCACCTGGGGGCAATGGATGTTCCACACGCCTACGTCGAGCAGCCGGGTGATCCATTCCCGGTTGGCGACGGGAGGGCGCACGGCGATCGGAAAATCCAGCGCCCGCGCCATAGTGGCCATGTGGCCGATGGTCTCGATCGAGGCCGCGGTATGCTCCATGTCCACCCGGGCGAAGTCCACGCCTGCGGCCTTCAGCAGCATCAGAATGTCGGGGTTGCGCACCATGGTGATCCAGGTGCCGATCTGCACCTCGCCGCGCTCGACGCCCGCCCGCATCCGATTGCCTTGCATCCGACCGATATCCTTCCTTGTGCGCTTTCCCGGGCTTTTCGTGCTGGAACGGCCTTCATATCAAGTTACCACACGAGCGAAACGACTTTGCCTTTCCAAGTCGGAAACCCAAACGCTCCTATGGCGATGGCGCGGGCCAACCAGGGCTGGGCAGGGGGGCGAATTTCGCCCGTGAAGTCGCGCTCCCGAGGGCCCGGCCATCGAATGAATCGACGATTCATCTTTGCGGTTGCGCCATCAAGCCGGCGGGCAGGGCAAGGTTGCTTTTTCTGGCTTCATCCAGGATCCATTCGCGGAAATCGTGGACGTTGGAGTTTTTCAGCCGCCCCTCCGGATAGATCAGATAGTAGCTGATATCGCTTTTGACGTAGGCGTCGAAGGGGGCGACCAGCAGGCGCGACGCAAGATCATCCGCGACAAACGCGTACTTGCCGATGGCGACGCCCAGCCCTTCCGCCACGGCCTGGTAAACCAGTCCGGAATTCTCGAACCGCAATCCGCTTTCCGGGTCGATGCTGGTGACACCGGCCGCCCGCAGCCAATCGCGCCAATCGTCCATCCGGATGAGCGAATGCAGCAGGACGTGGCACGCCAGATCGGCGGGCTTGTTCAACGGCGGCAAGGATTTGGCCAGATCGGGCCGCAATACCGGCAACAGCACGTCGGCAAACAGGCATTCGCAAACGATATTGGGTGGGAAATTGGGCCGGCCATAGAAAACCGCCACGTCGAAATCCTGATTCGGGTTCGGGCCGAACGGCGATACCGAAGGCGGCGATACGAAGGGAGGGATCACGAAGGGCGTCGATACCTCGACCGACATATCGGGGTAGCGCGCCTGGAAGCGCGCCAGCCGGGGCACCAGCCAGCGGATGGCGAAGGTCGGCGGCACTTTCAGCCGCAGGGACTTGCGTTGGACGTTGGCGACGATCTCGGATGTCGCCGCATAGATACGGCCGAACGCGTCGCGGATCTGCAGATAGTATTTGGCGCCGTCGCCGGTCAGCTCGATCTGCCGGTGCCGCCGCACGAACAGCTTGGCCCCGAGATGCTGCTCAAGCTTTGCGATATGGCGGCTGACCGCGCCATGCGTGATGTAAAGCTCTTCGGCCGCGCGCCGGATGCTCACATGGCGCGCCGCCGCTTCAAACGCGCGCAGGGCATTCAGGGGAGGTGGACGGTTCATGCCAGAGTTGGTGACTAAAAGGCACCCGTAGTCTGAGGTAAATTGAATTGTAGATCGGTAAATCCCATCCGTATAGTTGACTTATTGGCTTAAGTGGCTGGTCAACGGCCCATTAAGCGGCCATCGGTGGGAGGATGATCATGGATTTCCTGGGGCTGGCGACTACAGCCACAGGCCATGCCACGCCGGCATCGCCGCGCGGCGGGGCGGCCCCCGAACTTGTGCGCCGCGCGGTTGCGTTTCTTGAGGCGCGCCGCGGCGGCCCGGTGACGTTGCGCGAGCTGGAGGCGGCGGTGGCCAGCAACCAGCATCAGATCATTCGCGCCTTCCGGCGCCATTTGGGCATCACGCCGCATGCCTACATCATGCGGCTGCAGGTTCAGCGCGCGCTGTCGCTACTGGTCGATGGCGAACGGATCGTCGACGCGGCCGCCGAGGCGGGCTTTGCCGATCAAAGCCACCTGACCAAGCATTTCAAGCGGGTTTGCGGCATGACGCCGGGCAGGTATCTGCGGCTGCATGGGCTGCGCGGCCCGTGCGCGGGAACGCAACCCGGCGCCAAGCCGGTTCAGCCGGCGTCGAACTTGTCGGTCTGATACGAAGTGAACGCGCCGAAATCGGGCCGATACGGAGTCCAGATATCCATGTTCACGGCCACGCCGTCCGCCGGGTCCGGCGGCTCGGCCCAATGCACGACGTCCGGCGGAATGCGAACCACGCTGCCGGCCGTGCAGGTGAACACCTGGTCGCCGACATGCAGCTTCACCCGGCCTTTCAGGATCATGAAGATCTGCTCGTAGGGATGATGGTGCGGCGAGGCATCCATGTTGGGATGCAGTTCCGAATGGCCGATCAGAACGTTGTTGCCGCGAAACACGCGCTGGAAAATCCCCTTGCGGGATTCGCGAACCGGAATTTCGTTCCAATTGTACGCGGGAACGGGCGCGGCGATTTTTTCGGTCATAGAAGGCTCCCAGAGTTGCCGCTTCAGCTTGCGGTGGTTCTCTCTCCAAGATCAAGTGCGATGGAGAATTTCGGCTTAAAAATTTTCGACGGCGACTGTCGCGGCGCAATTCCATCCTAAACTTGCGATGCGGCGACCGTTTAGCATTGCGCAATCACGGCTTGAACTCGCCGCCGCCGCGGCGCGTAGCCGCTTTCTTGAAGAAAGGAAACGGGAGATGTCGAAGCGCCTGCCGGTTTACAATTTCGCGGACGTGCCCAAGGAAACCAAGCTGCACCAGGGCCGGATGACCCGCTATTCGATACGCACCAAGCATGCGCAGCTCGTATTCGCCACCATCAAGCCGCAGCCGAAGAACGAGCAGAAATATCATCGCGCGCCGCACGACCATCCCTACGACATGATGCTGGTCGTGGTGAAAGGCGCGATGCACATGGAGATCGGCAACGAGATTTACGATCTGCCTGAAGGTTCGGCGGTGGTGATTCCCGCTTTCGTCATGCATCGCGGTTACGCCAAGGGCGATCAGCCGGTGCAGATCATGGAAGTATTCGCGCCGGCGCGCGCCGACTACATCCATCTGGTCGATTACCAGAAGGAAGATTTCGGCGACAAGGGCGTGCCCTGGGTGAAGAAGGAGCTCGATTCCTGGAATCCGCCGCCGGCTTAACGCGGACTCTTGCGGCCGGGGCGGGGGATATGGCGCAGATTCGCGCGAATTCCGGCGCGAAACGCAATTCCATCCTAAACGCGATGCCTAGGCCGCTTCTATGCTTCGATAAACGCCGGTTCGGCCGCGATACGGCCCTGCCGGAAGGAAATATCAAAGGGCGGAGGAAACCATGAAATTCTTGCGATCGGCTGCGGTGCGGCTTCTCGGTTCATCGGCGCTGCTGGCCGCCGGCTTGCTTGCCGGCGCGCCGGCGGATGCGCAGCAATACCCGGACAAGACCATCAAGGTGATCGTGCCCTATGGCGCGGGCCAGGCCACCGACGTGATGTGCCGCGTGTTCCTCGATCAGCTCAAGGTGGTGCTCGGCCAGTCGATCGTGATCGAAAACCGCGTCGGCGCCGCCAGCAATATCGGCGCCGCCGAGGCGTCGAAGGCGGCGCCCGACGGCTACACGCTGTTGTGCACCGGCAACGCCACGCATGTCGCCAACCCGCTGATCTATTCGAACATGGGGCTGAACCCGGATACGGACCTGATTCCCATCACCGGCGTGGCGGCGACCGGCTATGTCATGACCGTCGGCAGCAGCCTGAAGGGCAAGAACATCAAGGACGTGGTGGCCGCCGCGAAGGCCGCGAAGGCTCCGCTGAAAATCGGCCTGGCCAGCACCACGGCGCGCGTTGTCTATGGCCTGGTGCGCGAGGCTGCCAAGATCGACCTGGCCAACGTGCCCTACATGACCGGCAACCAGAACCTGTTTCCCGACCTGATGCGCGGCGACACCGACCTGGTGATCGAGGCGATGCCGTCGGCGATGGGCGCGATCACCGGCGGATCGGTCGCCGCCGTCGCGGTAACCCTGCCCCAACGGTCGAAACTCATGCCCAACGTGCCGACGTTCAAGGAAAGCGGCTATGACGCGGTGCTGGTGGGCTGGAATGCGTTTTACGCGCCCAAAGGCACGCCGCAGGCCATCATCACCAAGCTCAACCGCGCGGCCGACGTGGCCCTGAAGCATCCCGACGTGGCGAAGCGCCTGGAAACCGTCGCCTGCGTGCCGATGCCCACGACGCCCGAAGGGCTGGCCGCGATGATCCAGACGGACCGCGCGAAGTGGAAGCCGATGGTCGACTTGTACAAGCTGAAAGTCGACTGACCTTATCCGGCGGCAACCCATCACGATTATATAATCAGGGCCCGCGATGGAGGAGCGCCCGAATCCGCCCGGGCGGGGCCCGCTCAGTATCCGCAACAAGCTGGATTTCTATGGCGGACTGGCGCTGGTCGGCGTGGCGCTGATCGCCTTCTGGGCATCGCGCGAACTTCAGGGCTCGCGCGGCATTTCCTTCGGCCCCGGCACGGCGCCGCGCCTGTTCGCGGGGTTGCTGGCCATCGCCGGGGCGGCCATCGCAGTCATCGGCCTGCTAGCCAAGGGTCCTTCGCTCGGGCGCTATGCCGTTCGCGGCCCGGTGCTGATGACCGCCGCGATCCTGGTGTTCGCCGGAACCATCCGGCCGCTCGGCCTGGTGGTATCCAGTTTCATCACCATCATCGTCGCCTGCGCCGCGAGCCCGGAAACCCGCTGGCGCGAGGCGATCGCCTGGGCCGTTGCGCTAACCGTCTTTTGCACGCTGCTGTTCCGCTATGCCCTGGGGCTGACCATGCCAGTCTGGCCGGGTTTCTAGCCGGCGATGATCGATCTTCTTTCCAATCTCGGCCTGGGGTTTGCGGTCGCGTTTTCGCCGATCAACCTCGCACTTTGCCTGGTCGGCGTTTTGGTCGGCACCCTGGTCGGCGTTTTGCCGGGTATCGGTCCGCTTGCCAGCATCGCGATGCTTTTGCCGATAACCTTCGGCCTGCCGCCTGTAGGCGCGCTGATCATGCTCGCGGGCATCTATTACGGCGCGCAGTACGGCGGCTCGACCACCTCGATCCTGGTCAACATCCCCGGCGAGGCGTCGTCGGTGGTCACCGCGCTTGACGGTTTCCAGATGGCCCGGCAGGGCCGCGCCGGTGCGGCGCTGGCGATCGCGGCAATCGGGTCGTTCGTCGCCGGCACGGTTTCGACCGTGCTGGTCGCGGCCTTGGGCGCGCCGCTGACCAAGCTGGCGTTGCTGTTCGGCTCGCCCGAGTATTTCTCGCTGATGGTGCTGGGCCTGGTGTTCGCAGTGGTTCTGACCAGCGGGTCGGTGGTCAAGGCCGTGGCCATGATCCTCCTAGGCCTGCTGCTGTCGATGGTCGGAACCGATCCGCAGACCGGATCGCCGCGTATGAGTTTCGGCATCCCCGAACTGTCCGACGGCATCGGCTTCGTCGTGATCGCCATGGGCGTATTCGGCTTCGCCGAGATCATCCGCAATCTCGAAGCGCCCCAGCATCGCGGCATCATCGAGGGCAAGGTCACCGGACTGATGCCCACCCTGGCCGACCTCAAGGCGTCGGCGGGCGCGATCGCGCGCGGCACGGCCATCGGCTCCGGCCTCGGCATCCTGCCGGGCGGCGGGGCGGTGATTGCGTCCTTCGCCGCCTACAGCGTCGAGAAGCGCGTCGCCAAGAATCCATCGCGCTTCGGCAAGGGCGCGATCGAGGGCGTCGCCGCGCCGGAGAGCGCCAACAACGCGGCGGCGCAGACCTCGTTCATTCCGCTGCTGACCCTGGGCATACCCGGCAACCCGGTGATGGCGTTGATGATCGGCGCCATGACCATCCAAGGCATCATTCCGGGCCCGCAGGTGATGATCAAACAGCCCGACCTGTTCTGGGGCATCATCGCCTCGATGTGGATCGGCAATCTGATGCTGCTGGTCATCAACTTGCCGCTGGTCGGACTGTGGGTGCGGCTGTTGCGCGTGCCCTACCGGCTGCTGTACCCGGCGATCCTGATTTTCTGCTGCATCGGCTGCTACTCGATCAACAACGCCCCGTTCGATGTCGTGATAACCGGCATATTCGGCCTGGCGGGGTATTGGTTGATGAAGCACGGTTTCGAACCGGCGCCGATGATGCTGGGCTTCATCCTGGGCCCGCTGATGGAAGACAACCTGCGCCGCGCGATGGTGATCGCCAGGGGCGACGCAACGATCTTCCTGACACGGCCGGTATCGGCCGCCCTGTTGGCCCTGGCTACGGTACTGGTCATCTTCGCCCTGCTTCCGAAAATTCGCCGCCGCCGCGACGAGATTTTCGTGGAGTGAACGGCCTGTCCCCTCCCTGCCTGTAGCCAAAACCCAGGCTGGCGCGAACCGGCCGGTTTTACTTCGGGGCCTGCGCCTTGGCGCTCTTGACCGTGTCGCCGACCTTGTTGATCGGTCCCTTGAGGCCGTCGAGGATTTGCTTCAGCTTCGGCCCATCGATGAACACCCGGTCGATGCCCAGGCCCTTGTAGCGCGCGTCGATTTCGGGATCGTCCATCGAAGCCTTCAGCGCCTTGGCGACGACATCGAGGCGGTCCTTGGGCGTTCCCTTGGGTGCGAAAGCGATGACGCGCTCCTCGAACACGGTGCCGACGCCGATCTCCTTGGCCGTCGGCACGTCGGGCAGCTCCGGCACGCGCGTGTCCGAGAACATGACGAGGGGGCGGAGGCCCTGTTCCTTGAACAGGAGGAACTCGGGCCCCGAGAACATCGACAGGTCGGTGTGATTGCCCAGGAGCGACTTCAGCCGCACGGCGCCGCCGCCGGCCTGCACATAGCGGAAAGATATTTTCGCGTCCTGCTGGAACATCAGCGGCACGAAGTGCGGCAGAAGGCCGATGTTCATGGCGACCGTGATCGTCTCCGGCTTCGATTTCGCCTCGGCGATGACGTCCTTGATCGACTTGAACCGGCTGCTGGCCATGCAACCGATGCCGACCTGCGTGCGCCCGATCTGGCCGATCAGCTCGAAGGCGCTATGATCGTAGTCGACGACGGCCATTGCCGGAGCGGTGAGCAGCCCCATGTGGAACACGCCGATGGTATAGCCGTCGGGCTCCGACTCCTTGACTTGCCGCGTGCCGGCGGCGCCGCCGGCCGCCGCGTTGTTGATGACGACGAGCGGCTGGGGCAGAAGTTTCTGCTTGTCGATCGTCGCCTGTAAAAGCCGGAACACGACGTCGGTCTGACCGCCCGGCGCGATCGGGATGATGGTTCGAATCGGCTTCTCCGGATAGCCGGCCGCCTTGGCGGGCGTCAGACCGAAGGGCATCAGACCGGCTGCCGCCCCGAGAGTCAGAGTGGTTCGCCTGGTTATCATGGTCATTGGAATCCTCCCTGGTTGCACGAGCTTATGCCCGATTATTTAGAAGCTGAAAGCCGGCGCGCCTTGCGCCATTCCCGTACGAACGGCCACACGAAAAGCCCCGCCGAAATCACGAGCATCGAGCAGGCAATGGGACGCGTGACGAGTGGACTGAAGCTGCCCGCCGACGACATCAGGCCCGCCCGCAGCTCCGTTTCCGCGACGGGCGCCAACACTAGGCCTACGACGAACGGCGCAAGCGGCACCCGTGCCAGTTCGAGCAGGATGCCGAGCGTCCCGAACGCCAACATCACCCAGATATCGAATGCGCGGTTGTTGAGTGCGAATGCCCCCAGGACGGAGAACACGATCACCATCGGCAGGATGAAGGCGCGCGGCAGCCGCATCAGGCGCGCGAAGATGGCGATGCCGAACGTCATCATCGCGAACATGGCGAAATGCGCGACGAGGTGCGTCGCGAAGATCGTATTCACGATCTCCGGGTTGTTCTTGAACAGCAGCGGTCCCGGTTGCAGGTTGTGGATGACGAGGGCGCCGAGCAGGATCGAATCGGTGAGCCCGCCCGGGATGCCGAGCGTCAGAATCGGAATGAGCGTGCCGCCCGTGGTCGCATTGTTGGCGCTCTCGGCCGCGACGATCGCTTCCTCGCTGCCGTGGCCGAACTCATCGGGCGTGCGGGAAAGGTTCTTGGCGGTGGTATAGGCGACGATCGAGGCGATCGTAGCGCCGACGCCCGGCAGGATGCCAATCCAAATCCCGATCAGTGACGAGCGGAGCATGTTCCAGCCGTGTACCACATAGTCGTTAAGCGACATGAACATGCCACGCATGGTCGATTCGATCGCATCGGTCTGATTCTCGATGTTCAGCGCGTCGGCGACGACTTGGCTGACCGCGAACATGCCGAGGATCACGGGCAGGCTGTTGAACCCACCCTCGAGCGCCGTGAAGCCGAACGTAAGGCGCATCATTCCGGAACTCTCGTCGATGCCGGGGAACGAAACGAGCATGCCGAGCAACCCCGCCGAAAGACCTTTGAGAAAAGCCCCCTCCGACAGCGATGAAATCAGGATCAATGCCATCATGATGACGGCGAAGTTCTCGAACGGCCCGAGAGCTACGGCGATACTGGCGATCGGCGGGGCGAAGAGCACAAGGGCGCCCCATGACAGCGCGCCTCCGACCACCGAGGCCGCGTTGCCGAGCCCAAGCGCCCGCCCCGGGAAGCCGCGTTTGGCGAGCTGGTAGCCGTCCAGGCAGGTCATGATGGCGTTCGGCTCGCCGGGGATGCGCATCAGCGTCGCCGTGATGAGCCCGCCCGACACCCCGCCCACGAACATCGCGATAAGCAGCGTCACCGCGTCGACGCTCGACATGTGATAGGTGAAGGGCAGCGTCAGCGCCATCAACATGCCGGCGGTGATGCCGGGCAAAACGCCGACCGAAACGCCGAGTGCTACGCCCGCCATCATGACGAGGAACGGCTTCAGCGTGAATAGGTGGATAAAGGCTTCGATAAGCGTCATCGCCCGGGCCCGATCAGGTCAGATCGAGCTGGAAGAGAACGCGGAACAGGAGGTCCAGCGTGATGGAGGCCGCCGCAGCGAACACGGCCAGCACGACAAGCCGCTTGCGCTCGAATGGCCCGAGTACGGCCCCGGCCAGAAACAGGTAGGCCATCGTCGCCGGCAGGAACGGCACGCCGCGGAAGCTGAGCGCGGCCGCGTAGGAGAATCCGAGCAGCAGCGTCAGGACAGCGGTCCACGGGCTCAATGCGTGCTCTGCCTCACCGTCGAGCCCCAGCACCGTGGCCTGTGCCGCCAGACCGAGCTTCTTGCCGAGCGCCAGGCGCGCCGCCATCATCGCCGCGAGTGCTGCCAACCCATAGCTGACCCAAATCGGGAACGACTTCGGACCGAGGGGATCGTAGGGCGCCGGCCGCAGGAAGCTGGCCTCGCGCCACACGACGATCGCCGCCACTAATAGCAGCACGATGTAAGCGATTTCGGATGTTCGTCTGATGCGATCCTGCTGCAAACCCAATTCCCCCCCCGGAAAAGCAGCCTCGTTGCTTGGCTCGCTACTTCGCTACCACCAGAACCGGCTTTTCGCCCGGCGCCGGCGTATAGCTGTAATCGCCGCGCTTCAGGATGGCCTCCGCGCCGCCATGCTTGGCGATGAGCCGCCGCTGGTCGGCGAAGGCCTCGGCATTGACCGCGTCGGGGTCGCAGATGCGGCGCAGCCGCGCCTCGCATTCGGCGAGCACCGGCGCCATGTCCGGCCGTTCTGCCAAGTCCTGCGTTTCGCCGCGATCGGCCTCGAGATCGAACAGTTCAGGCCGGAATCCGATATGGTGGATGTACTTCCACCGGCCGTGCCGGATCATGAAAGAGCCCGTGATCGATCCGGCGGCGTGATATTCGGATAACACGGTACGGTCTGACCGCGCGCCGGCGGCAATCTTCCAGAGCGATTGCGACGGCAGCGTGGCGTCGCCGGCCGGAATCGGGCAGCCCATGCTCTCGAGGATGGTGCGATAGCAGTCGACTAGCGAGACCGGGGTATCGATCACTGCACCCGACGGCACGCCGGGGCCTGCCATGACAAACGGAATCGCCGCCGATTCCTCGTACATGACGGATTTTCCCCACAGGCCCCGGGAACCGAGATTGTCCCCGTGGTCGGACGTATAGATCACCCGCGTCGTGCCGGTAAGGCCGGCGGCGGCAAGCGCCTTGAGGATTTTTCCGATGTTGTCGTCGAGGAAGCTTACCAGCCCATAGTACGAAGCGATCGCACGGCGAACCGTCGCCGCGTCCTTGAAAAAATCGTCGTAGCTCATGATTGCGCGCACTGCCTTGACCGCGGGATGCCGCGGATGGCCAGCCTCGTCGTAAAGACGCGGCATCTTCATGCGCTCCGACGGATAGAGCGCGAAAAACTCAGGTGGCGGTGTCAGGGGGAAGTGGGGGCGGACCAGCGAGACGAACAATGCCCACGGCTTTCCGGCCTTGCGCGCGGCGGCTTCCGCGATCCAACGGCAGGCCGCTGACGTGATGTCGCGGTCGTAATCGTTGTAGGGGGAGTTGCCCGGTCCCGCGCTTGCCGCGAGCGCCGGCATGCTGCCGCGCCTGGGCGGAGGTTCGCGCAGCGCGCCGATGAGATCGCCTTTGCCGTCGAGAACATGCAGCGGCAGGATCTCCTCGCTGAAGCCGTTGTCGTCCTCGGTCGAGCGGAAATGCAGCTTGCCGATTGAGACGACGCGATGACCGTTGTCGCGCAGCCGGTGGTGCCAGCTCGGGATCTCGCCGTGATAGGGCGCGGCGTTGTCCCAGGCCTTGCACTGGTGCACCCAACGGCCGGTGGCCAGCGACCCTCGCGCCGGAACGCAGATCGGGCACGGCGTGTAGGCATTCGTGAAGCGCACTCCACCTGCCGCAAGGCGATCGATGTTGGGCGTGATGGCGATGCGGTCGCCATAACAGCCCGCGATGTCGCGTTGGTGTTCATCCGACAGGATGAAGAGAAGATTGGCGGGTTCCACCGGCAAGGCTCCGTTACAACGGCGTAGGCGAGCGAAGGTTGCCCGTGCCCGGCTTCTACGACAAGATCATATTTAGTGCCTTTCCCATAACTAGTAGGAATAGGTATCGTGGACCTGTCCCAGATCCGCTACTTCAATGCGGTCGCCCGGCATGGCAGTTTCAGCGCCGCCGCCAAAGTTCTCGGCATCTCGCAACCCGGCCTGACCAAGGCGGTCCGCCGGCTCGAAGCGTCGCTGGAGTGCAGCCTGTTCGTACGCTTGCCGCGCGGCGTGGCCCTAACCCAGCAGGGGCAGGCGCTGCTCCGCCATGTCAGTCTCCTCGACGTTCAGCTTCAGGATGCGCGCGAAGAGGTTCGCGCCCTCGATCGCGGCGCCGTCGGCGAGCTTCGGATCGGCGCAGGCCCTTCGTGGTTGAGCCGCGCTCTGCCCCGCATCGTCGCAGAGATGGCCGCCAAGTACCCGGGGCTTCGCTTCCAGGTGGTGGGCGGATTCAACGTCAGCCTGATGGAGGCGTTGCGCGTCGGCGATCTCGATCTCGTCGTCTCCGCCTTGCCGGACCGCAATCCGGTGGGGCTACGGGCGATCCCCCTCACCACGGACACGATTTCGGTCGTCGCCCGCCTCAATCACCCGCTGCGCGCCAAGCGGGCGCCGCCTCCATCCAGCACGCTCGCGTATTCCTGGGCGCTTCCAGGACGCGACGTGCTTTCACGGCTGCGCCTCGATGCGCTTTTTCGCGTGGCGGGGCTTGAGCCGCCTACCGCCCGGATCGAATCCGATTCGATCTCTTTCATCGCCTCGGTGCTCCGCGAAAGCGACATGCTGTCATTCGCGACCTCGCAAATCCTCCATAACGAGATGGCGGGCATAGCGCCGCTTTCGATTCCCGGGCTCAGCATGACGCGGTCCGCCGGTATTCTGTTCCGTTCTTCCGCCGGCATCACGCCGGCGACGCAGGCTCTGATGGATGCCGCCAAGCAGCTTGCGCAGAAACTCGGCGCCAACTAAGTCCGGAACCGGACTTGTGAGCGATGCATGCGGGTTCGCACGGTCGCGTATATCATTGTGACGGCTGAGTTCGGCAGCGGCGGCAACAATACGGCAGGTGACCCATGATTCCGGCAAAGGACAAATTGACGATCTGTTTCGCGCACGTGGCCTACCAGCTTGGCTCGCAATTCGCCCGCCGGAAGACCGGGATCGGTCATTTTCAGGTCTGGAACGGCGACGAGTTGAACAAGCGCATCTCCGAGGCCGACGTACTGGTCATCTCGGGCCTATGGCGCAACGAACTCGTCGAGCACGGCAAGAAGCTGCGCTTCATCCAGTCCGTCGGCGCCGGCACCGACCAATTCTCGCGCGAGCTGCTTTCGGGAAAAGGGATCCGGCTTGCCAGCGCCCGTGGCGTCAACGCGCGTGCGGTGTCCGAACACGCGATGGCGCTCATTCTGGCGCTCAGCCGCAGGCTGCCCGAGGCCCGGGACAATCAAGGGAAGCGGGTTTGGCGCGGCATGATGAGCGACCTTGCCAAGCGCGAGGATGAGCTTGGCGGCAAGACGCTGCTCGTGGTCGGCGTGGGCGGCATCGGCGGCCGGTTGGCGCAACTGGCCAAGGCCTTCGACATGAAGGTGATCGGGCTTCGCCGCGACCCGGCATCCGGCAAGGGGAACGCCGACTCGGTTCACGGCATGGGTGAGCTCAAGGCGCTGTTGCCGCAGGCCGATTTCGTGGCATTGACCTGCCCACTGACGCCGGAGACGGAGAACCTGATCGACGCCGAAGCGCTGGCGTGCATGAAAAAATCGGCATATCTGGTCAACGTCGCGCGCGGCCGTTGCGTCGAGGAAGGCGCGCTTGTGCAGGCCCTGGTTCAGGGGAAGATCGCGGGCGCCGGCATCGATGTGACGGTCGAAGAGCCGCTGGCCCAGTCCTCGCCGCTTTGGGCGCTGCCCAACGCATTGCTCACGCCGCATACGGCGGGCGAGACCTGCAAATACGAGGACAACGTGATCGACATTCTGCAAGACAATCTCGACCGCCTGTGGCGGGGCGAGAAGACTTTACGGAATCAAATCGTATGACAGGCGCTATGACGTTGAGAACAGCGCGCCGGCATCGAGCTTGTATTCGATGCCTGCCTCAATGGGTCATTAAGTGCGGGCGTGTTTGCGTTCTGGGTCGTAGGGCGCGGTCGTTCTTACAATCCCCTGTTTGACCGTTCCGTCGGTCGCGCGTTTGATGCTGACCGCCTGCCCGGATTTGGCGGCTGCGGGCTCGACATATCCGAGCGCCAAACTCTTGCGCAGGTGATAGCCGCGATCGGCCGAAGTCACTTTGCCGACGGTACGCCCGTCCGCGGCGATCGCGTCGCCCGGCGCCGGCACGAAGTCGAGATCCGGGAATTCCACCATCACCAAGCTGCGCGCCACGCCTTTATCGCGCTGGCGCAGCAATGCGTCGCGGCCGATGAAGTCGGGCTTCTCGAAGCGCACCGTCCATCCCAGCCCGGCCTCCAGCGGCGACGTGGTCTCGTCCAGATCGAGCCCATACAACGGATATTTCTTTTCGATGCGCACACTGCGCAACGCACCCAAGCCGCAAGGCATTAATCCGTCGATTTTGCCGGAAGCAAGCGCCGCGTCCCACATATGCTCGGCATATTCGCCGGGATAGAACAGCTCATAGCCCAGCTCGCCGGAATAGCCGGTGCGGCTGATCACCGTGTCGGGCACGTCGGCGACCCTGCCGCGCGTCCAGGAATAATAGGGCAGCGCCGCGGTTGTAAGATCGGCGTCGGTCAGGCGTGCGAGGATGTCGCGCGCGCGCGGGCCCTGGATCGAGATGAACGCACGTCCGGCGCCCAGATTGGTCACGTAAGCGTTCATGCCCCTGGCATGGCCCGTCATCCAGGCGGCGACGTTATCGACGCGCGACGGGGTGGGACACAGCCAGAAATGATCGTGGTCGAGCCGCAGGCAGGTGAGGTCGTCCACCATCCCACCTTTGTTGTTGCAGACCGAGGAATAGATCACCTTGCCGACCGGCAACTTGGCGATGTCATTGACCAGGGTCCGCTGCAGCAGTTTCTCCGCGTCGCGTCCTTTGATGTCGATCAGCACCTGGTAATAGACGTCGTACAGGCCGGCTTGGTTGCGCGTGGCGAGATGCTCGGCCTCGACCGAGGTGAATTTGTACGCGGAATCGAAGCCGATACGGTCGACCATCTCGGCGCCGAGCGCCATGAACTTGTGATAGTAAGGAGTGTGTCTGCGCGCCATCGAATTCCCCCTGGATGGCGTTGGCATTGCCATCTCATATGAAAAATGATAGAGGATTTTTCACGAGCATGAAAGACACATCGCGTGTGCGCCGCCGTGCGCCGGAGCAGGGCGCAGGAGACGGGGATCGTTCGCAGGCGCGAACGGGCCGGGGGAAGGCCGCGTCCGGCGGCGCGGGCAAGCTCACCTATTCGCTGGGCGACGAGATCCGGCATATGCGCAAGGCCAAGGGCCTGACGCTGAGCGGGCTTGCGCGCAGGACCGGTCTGTCGATCGGCTATCTGAGCCAGGTCGAGCGCGACATCTCGGGCCTGTCGATCAAGGCGCTGAAACAGGTCAGCGACGCGATGGGTGTTCAGGTCGCGCGATTGTTCCAGGAAATGGAGCCGGTGCCCGCCGATGAACGGGGCATTGTGGTAAGGGCGAACCGGCGCCGGCGCATGAGTTTCAGCGGCCTGGGCTTGAGCGACGATCTCTTGTCGCCGTCCCTATCCGGGGAATTGGAGATGCTGCTGTGTACGCTGGCGCCGGGCGCTTCCAGCGGCGACGAGCCCTATACCCATAAAGGCGAGGAAGCGGGGTTCATCCTGTCGGGCAGCCTCGATCTATGGGTCGGCAAGCGGCATTTCGTGTTGAAACAAGGCGATGCCTTCACATTCAAGAGCAGCCAGCCGCATCGCTACCGCAACCCGGGCGCGATCGATACGGTTGTGGTTTGGGTGATTACGCCGCCGACGTTCTGATTTTTTGATTTCACAAGAGTGAAGATTATTAAGTCTTTTTTCACTGCGGCTTTTAACGTAGAGTTGACAGTGTCGGCCGCGCGGGGGCGCGATGCCGGCGGGGGAGCAGGGGATGGGCGAGACCTACGACGCGATCATCGTCGGCGGGGGCCATAACGGTCTTGTCTGCTCGGCCTATCTCGCGCGCGCGGGCCTGAAGGTCTGCGTGCTGGAGCGTCGCCATGTCCTGGGTGGCGCCGCGGTGACCGAGGAAGTCTGGCCGGGCTATCGCGTCTCCGTCTGTTCCTATGTGATGAGCCTGTTGCAGCCCCGGATCATCCGCGACCTGGAGCTGGCGCGGCACGGCTTCGAAGTCCTGCCGGCCAACAACCTGTTCATTCCGTTTCCCGACGGGCGCTATCTGGTGTTTTGGGACGACGCCAAGAAGACCTGCGCCGAGATCGCAAAGTATTCGAAAAAGGACGCCGAAGCCTATCCGTTGTTCGATGCGCATTTGCAGGAAGCCGCCAAGGTGGTTCGCGCCCTGCTGTGGGAAACGCCGCCAAATCCCGTGTCGCGCAAATGGAAAGACATGAAGGACACGGCGGCGCTGTTGTGGAAATTCCGCAATATCGGCGGCAAGCTGTTCCGCTTCGTCGATCTGATGACGCAAAGCGTCAGCGATTACCTGGATCGCTGGTTCGAGTCGCCCGAGATCAAGGCGGTCCTCGCCTATTACAGCTCGATCGGCACGTTCCTGGGGCCGAAATCGCCGGGCACGGCCTATGTGCTGTTGCATCACGTGATGGGCGAGCATGAGGGCGCCGGCGGCTGGGGCTTTATCCGCGGCGGCATGGGCGCTATCAGCCAGGCCATCGCGAGCTCGGCGCGCGAGAAGGGCGTGGTTACGCGCACCAGCGCCGAGATCGACCGGATTATCGTGCGGGACGGCCGCGCCGCCGGCGTGCGCCTGAAATCGGGCGAGGAGATCCATGCCAAACTGGTGGCGTCCAACGCCAACGTCAAGGCGACGTTCCTCGGCATGATCGATGCCGAACACTTGCCGCCCGAGTTCATCGCGGAGGTGAAGGCGTATCGCACCGTCAGCTCGGCGTTCAAGATCAACCTGGCGGTGGAGGAGCCGCCGCGCTACACCGCCTTCGACAAGGCGAAGATCGGTATCGATTATCCGACCTATGTGCATATCGGGCCGAGCGTCGATTACCTGGAACAAGCCTATGACGATGCGAAATACGGGCGCCCGTCCAAGCGTCCGTTCATCACGCCTGTCGTGCCGACGATCGTCGACACAAGCCTGGCGCCCAAGGGCAAGCACATCGTCAATCTGTTCGGCGGACACGCGCCGTACTACCTGCGCGAAGGCAATTGGGACACGGAGCGCGACAAACTCTTCGATTCAGTCGTCGATACGCTCGGCGAGTACGCGCCCAATTTCAAAGGCTCGATCATCCACAAGCAAATTCTGACGCCCCCCGACCTCGAAAGCCTGATCGGCCTGCCGCACGGGCATATCTTCCACGGCGAGCTGACGCTGGATCAGCTCTTCTTCATGCGTCCGGTGCCCGGTTACGCGAATTACCGCAGCCCGATAAAGGGGCTGTACCAGTGCGGCTCCTCTGCCCACCCCGGCGGCGGCGTGATGGGCGTTCCGGGCTACAATGCCGCGCGCGAAATCCTGAAGGATTTGCGCAAATGAGGCCAGCGACCGCGATCGTTTCCGACGCGGACACAGTCTGGACGGCGACCGCCATTCCGGCGCCGCAAAGCGACGCTCTGCATGGCGACAAACGGGCGGACGTGGCGGTCATCGGCGGCGGTTACACCGGCCTTTCGGCCGCTCTGCATCTGGCCGAGGGCGGCGCGGATGTAGCGCTTCTTGAGGCGGGCGAGATCGGCTGGGGTGCGTCGGGGCGCAACAACGGCCAGGTTATTCCCGGCTTCAAATACGACCCCGATGAGTTGGCAACGAAGCTGGGCGCGACCGGCGAGCGCATGGCGGCGTGGGGCGGCAAGCTCGGCGAGTTGGTGTTCACGTTGATCGAGAAGCACCATATCGACTGTGCGCCGCGCCGCGCCGGATGGTTGCAGCTCGCCCATTCTCCCGCGATGGCGCGCATCGTAGAACAACGCGCCCGGCAATGGCGCGATCGCGGTGTCGACGCGGATTTTCTGGATCGCGCCGCCACCGCCGAAATACTGGGCACCGACCGCTATCATGGCGCCTGGATCGACCGCCGCGCCGGCAGCCTGCAACCCTTGAGCTATGCGCGCGGCCTGGCCCAGGCGGCCTTGCGCGCCGGCGCCAATATATATGTGCGATCTCCGGCGCAGGAATTGAAAAGGGTAGGGCAGGGATGGCGCGTGACGACCGAGCATGGGTCGGTTGCCGCCGACATCGTGCTGGTCGCGACCAATGCCTATAGCGGCGATCTATGGCCGGGCCTCAGCCGCAGTTTTATTCCCGCGCACAGCATTCAAAGCGCGACGCAGCCGCTCGATGCCGGGTTGCGCGCGTCGATCCTGCCGCGTGGCGAAGTTGCATCCGATACGCAGCGCATAATTTTCTATTATCGGCTGGACCCGGAGGGGCGCTTCATCATCGGCGGGCGCGGCTCATTCGGCGAAACCAATCCGCCGCTGCTGTTTCAGTATATCGAACGCGCCGCAAGCCGTTTCTTCTCGTTCCTCAAAAAGCCGCGCTGGGAATATCGTTGGGGCGGCAAGATCGCCATGACCACGGACTTCCTGCCGCGCCTGCACCGGCTCGCGCCTGGCGTGTTCGCAGCGCTTGGCTGCAACGGGCGCGGCGTGGCGCTGGCGACGGGCATGGGCAAGGTGCTGGCCGATTTGGCGCGCGGCGCCTCGAACGCGGATGTGCCGCTGCCCGTTACCGAGCTGCGGCAGATACCGTTCTTCGAGTTCCGCCGGCCCGTGCTGGCGACGCTCGCGCATTACTATCGTCTGCGGGACATGATGGGATGAGCGCCGCACCGCCGCCCTGCATCAAGACGCGCCGCGACGGCGCGGTCGGCGTCATCACGCTGGATCGGCCTGCTTCCCTGAACGCGTTCAACACACCTTTGATGGAGCAGGTGACGGCGGCGTTGAAGGCATTCGCGGACGCGCCCGATGTGCGGGCCATTGTGCTACACGGCGCGGGCCGGGCGTTTTCCGCGGGCTTCGACTTGAAGGAATCCGCTGCGCGCAGCATCACCGGCCTTGAGCAATGGCGCGACGTGCTGGATTACGACTTCAAGTTCCTGATGCAGTTCTGGGATTGCCCTAAGCCGACCATCGCGGCGGTGCATGGATTCTGCCTGGCCGGCGCGTTCGAGATGGCGCTGAGCTGCGACGTGACGGTGGCGGCCGAAGGCACGCGTTTCGGCGAGCCGGAAGTGCGGTTCGGATCGGGCATCGTGGCGCTGCTGCTGCCCTGGTTCGTCGGGCCGAAAGCGGCGAAGGAACTGCTGCTCACCGGCAACGACAAGGTGGATGCGGCGCGCGCCTTGCAGCTCGGCATCGTCAACCATGTCGTGCCGGCGGGACAGGAGTTGGACAAGGCGATGGATATCGCGCGCGACATGGCCGCTGCCGCGCCCCTGTCGGTCGAGCTGACCAAGCGTGCGATCAACAGGACCTATGAGATGATGAACATGCGCCAGGCGCTGCTGGCGGCACTGGATATCGACACGCTGATCGAGGCGGGTGGCGGGCCGGAACGCACCGAGTTCAACCGCATCCGCAAGGAGAAGGGGCTGAAAGCCGCCATCGAATGGCGCGACGCGCGCTTCAAGCGCACGCAATGAGGCGGGCGCCACGATGATGACCGCGACCATGCGGCGGCACACGGGCACGGCGCTGCTGCTGTTGCCGGCGTTGCTGTTCCTGGCCGTATCCTTCGTCGTGCCGATGCTGGTCCTGTTCAATCTGAGCATCACCGCCAAGGAAGGCCCGCTCTGGGCCTATGGCGAGATTCTCGGCAATTGGGTCTATCTGAAAGTATTTTGGAACACCTTGGTATTGGCCGTCGTCGTGACGGCCATTTCCGTACTCGCGGCCTATCCCACTGCCTATATGCTGACGCTGCTGAAGGGCTGGGTGCTGACTCTCGCGGTTTACGGCGTGCTGTTTCCCTTGTGGATCAGCGTGCTGATCCGCACCTTCTCGTGGATTCTGCTGCTGGAAAAGAACGGCCCGGTGAATCGCACGCTGGTCGGCATGGGGCTGATCGACGCGCCGGTCCAATTCCTGTTCAACAACACCGGCGTGCTGATCGGCATGATCCACGTGTTGCTGCCTTATGCGATTCTGCCGATCTACGCCAACATGTTGCGCATCGACGGGCGGCTGATGCTGGCGAGCGACGGTCTCGCGGCATCGCCCTGGATGACCTTCCGGCGCATCTATCTGCCCCTCACCATGCCCGGCGTGGGCGCGGGGGCGGTGTTCGTGTTCTTGCTGTCGCTTGGGTTTTTCATCACGCCGGCGCTGCTCGGGGGTATTTCCAACCTCACAGTGGCGATGCTCATCGAGCTATTGGTGAACGAGCGCTTGATTTGGTCCCTGGCGGCTGCCGCGTCATTCCTGCTGCTGGGTGTAATCGCGGTGCTGCTCGCAGTGGCATCGCGTTTTGTTCCTCTAGGGTCCGCTCTGGAGGCGCGCTGACATGCGCAATCGCGGCATCGGCTTCCGGTTCGCCGTGCACGGCCTCGGTTCGGCGGTGCTGGCGTTCCTGTTGCTGCCGATCCTGGCAGTGGTGCCGGCCTCATTCAATCACGGGACTTTCATCCGGCTGCCACCCGAGGCATGGTCGCTGCGCTGGTATCAGCGGTTTTTTGCCGATCCCGAATGGCTGAGCTCGCTGTGGACCAGTGTCGAAGTGGCGCTGATCGCCACTATCCTGTCGGTCCTGATCGGCACCTCGGCGGCGCTCGGCCTGGCGCGCGTCGGCGGGTGGCTGCGCGCGGCGCTGACCGGCTTGGTTCTGGCGCCGATAATCGTGCCGGTCGTGGTGACCGCCGTGTCGCTCTATTACATCGGCCGCTATTGGGGTTTGACCGGTACGTTGCTGGGCATGGCCGTGGCGCATGTGCTGATGTGCCTGCCTTTCGTGGTCCTAAACGTGGGCGTCAGCCTGCGCGGCCTGGACCCAAGCTGGCTGCGCGCCGCCGAGGGGTTGGGCGCGTCGCCGGCACGGGTGTTCCTGACCGTAACGCTGCCGACCATCCTGCCGGGCCTGTTCGGCGGTGCTGTGTTCTCGCTCATCACGTCGTTCGACGAGGTGGTGATGTCGATCTTCCTGGCGGGCATTCGCGCCAAGACCCTGCCGGTGAAGATGTGGGAGACGGTACGGCTGGAATTCTCGCCGGTTCTGTCCGTTGCCTCGACCCTGCTGATCGTCCTGACCATCGTGCTGTTCGCGATGTTCCGCATGGCCAGCCGCAGGACGCAGCCATGAGCGACCGCGGCTCGGCCATCTCTTTCCGCGGCGTGTCGCGCGATTTCGGCCCGGTACACGCGCTTTCGCCGATCGATCTTGAGGTCGGCGCGGGCGAGTTCTTGACGCTGCTGGGGCCGAGCGGCTCGGGCAAGACCACGCTGTTGAACATCGCGGCCGGGTATCTGACGCCAAGCACGGGCCGGGTGCTGATCGGCGCGCGCGACGTGACCGATTTGCCGCCGCGCAAGCGCAATATCGGCATGGTGTTCCAGAACTATGCCTTGTTCCCGCATCTCAGCGTCGACGACAATGTCGCGTATGGCTTGCGCGCGCGGGGCGTGCCGGATTCGGACGTCGCCCGGCGCGTGGACGCCGCGCTTGCGATGGTGCAGCTCGGCGGCTACGGCGCACGGGCGATCCGCCAGCTTTCGGGCGGGCAGCAACAGCGTGTAGCCCTGGCGCGTGCATTGGTGATCGAACCGGACGTGCTGCTGATGGACGAGCCGCTTGGCGCGCTCGATCGGCAGCTGCGCCAACATGTGCAACTCGAAATTCGCCGGCTACATCGCCAGCATGGCCGCACGACGATCTATGTAACGCACGACCAGGAAGAAGCGCTGGTGATGTCCGATCGCATCGCCATCATGCGCGACGGCAGGGTGGAGCAGATCGACGGCACCGAGGCCCTCTACCGCCGTCCGCAAAGTACGTTCGTCGCGGGGTTCCTGGGCGAATCCAACCTGCTGCGCGGCACGATCTCATCCATCGACGGCGCCGGCGCGCGGTTGCGCGTCGACGGGCTGGCCGACGAGATCGCCGGCGAAGCGGTGCCGGGCCTGGCGGTCGGCGCGCGTGCGGCGGCGCTGATCCGGCCCGACGCGGTGCGGATCGATGCCGCCAAAGGCCTGAGGGCACGCGTCGTCGAGAAGGTTTTTTTGGGCGAATTGCTCGCCCTGCGTTTGTCGCTGGCGAACGGGCAGATCGTACTTTGCCGCCGGTTCGCCTGCGACGGAGTGCCCGGGGGCGACACTCTCGGGCTCGTTTGGGATCCGGGCGACGTCCGCATTTTGCCGGACGACGCATCGGTGGGGTCGAAAACCGGAACAGAGGAGGAATAAGATGCTGACACGTCGTCGATTGATGGGCACGGCGGGCGCCGCCGCGGCCGTGACCGGGGCAGCCGCGTTGGGCGTCCGCCCGGCGCGCGCGCAAGCCCGGCCGTTCACGTTCGTTTCGTGGGGCGGGGCTTTGTCCTCGACCGAGAAGGCAGCGTTCATGGACCCCGGCTCGAAGAAGCTGGGCTTCGAGATCGCGAACACGTCGCCCACCACCTACGCCAAGATCAAGGCGATGGTGGAGGCCAAGGCGGTGGAATGGGATCTGGTCGATGTAGGCGGCCGTTTCATTTTCCAGGGCCGCGACCAGGGCTTGCTGGAGCAGATCGACTACAAGATCGTCGACGCTTCGAAGCTGGACAAGGGCTGGGTTACGCCATACGGCATCTTCACCAGCATCGGCGCGACCGTGATCGCCTGGAACACCAAGGCGTTCGGGACCAACGGGCCGCAATCCTGGAAGGATTTCTGGGATGTCAAGAAGTTCCCCGGCGCCCGTGGCCTATACAACACGATGTACTACAACTACGAGGCGGCGCTGTTGGCCGCCGGCCTGAAAAAGTCGGAAATCTATCCCGCGACCGACGAGAAGGTGAAACAGGTCATCGCCAAGTGCCAGGAACTGAAGCCGCATGTGAAGGTGTGGTGGACCGCCGGTGCCCAGCCGCCGCAGTTGCTGTCGAGCGGCGAGCTGGCCATGTCGTCGGCTTGGAGCGGGCGCATTCTCGATGCAAAGAAGGAAAGCACCGCGGTCGACATGACCTATAAGGATGGCATCGCCTGGGGCAACGCCTATGTCGTGCCCAAGGGTACGCCGAACAAGGAAAAAGCGATGCGGCTGATCAACTACTGCATCAGCGAGGAGGCGCAACTGCGCCTGCTGCCGATCGGCACGTATGGGCCGGTCCTCAGCAGCGCGGCGGCGAAAGCCGATCCGTACCAGGGGCGCATCCTGGTCATGCATCCCGACAACATCAAGGACATGCTGATCATCAACGAGGAGCAGGCCGCGCTCTATTCGACGAAGTACGAAGAGGCGTGGAAGAAGTTCCAGTTGGGCTGAGTTCCGGCAACCTTACGCCCGCCGCATGATGCGGCGGGCTTTTCCTCAAGGCTGCAATGCCGCACCGTCTTGCTCCGTTGATGTCGCCCAGCGCGGTCGCGTTCGTGGGCGCGAGCCCGCGCCCCAATTCGCCGGGCAACGACATGCTGCGCATGGTGCGGCAGGCCGGCTTCAAGGGCGCGGTCTATCCGGTCAATCCGAAATACGACAAGGTCGAGGATTTCCGCTGCTATCCCAGCCTCGCCGCGCTTCCCGCGCGTGTGGACCATGTGGTGATGAGCGTTGCCAACATGCGGCTGGAAGAGGCGTTGGACGAAGCGATCGCGCATGGCGCGCGCGCCGCCACCATCTTCGCCAGCGGCTATCTGGAGAACGACAGCGATCCGCCGCTGGTCAAGCGCATCGCCGCCAAGGCCAAAAAAGCCGGCATGGCGATCTGCGGCGGCAACTGCATGGGCTTCTACAACGACGAAGCCGGTTTCTGGTCGGCTGGGTTTCCCGCCGATCGGTCGCCGCTGCCCGGGCATATCGCATTCATCAGTCATTCCGGCTCGATCTTCGGCGCACTGGCGCATAACGACCCGCGCTTCCGCTTCAATATTTGCGTCTCGCCGGGCCAGGAGCTGGTGACGACGGTCGCCGACTATATGGACTACGCGTTGGAGCTGGACAGTACGCGGGTCATCGGTCTGTTCATCGAGACAGTGCGCGATCCCCAGGGTTTCGTGCGCGCCCTGGAAAAGGCTGCGCGCCGCGGCATACCCGTGGTGGTTCTGAAAGTCGGCCGCACCGCGGAATCCGCACGCATGGCGCTAGGTCATTCCGGTGCGCTGACGGGCGACGATGCGGCCTATAACGCGTTGTTCCGCCGTTACGGTGCGGCCAGGGTGGACACGGTGGACGAGCTTGCCACCACGCTGCTGCTGTTCTCGCAAGGGCGCAAATGTCCCCCGGGCGGTTTGGGCGCCATTCTCGATTCCGGCGGCGAATGCGAAATGATCGCCGATCTCGCTTCCGAGCTCAATATTCCTTTCGCCAGGATCAACGACGCGACGCGCGCCAGGCTGGCGGCGCGGTTGGATTACGGGCTCGAGGCACGCAATCCGCTCGATGCCTGGGGTACGGGGCGCGATTTCGTCGACATATTCCGGGATTGCACCAAGGCCCTGCACGACGATCCCGACACGGCGGTCATGGTGCATTTCGCCGATATCCGTACCGGCTATTACATCCATGAGGGCTATCTGGAGGCGCACACCGCCTTGGCCGGCCAGACCACGAAACCGCTGGTCGTCGCGACCAATTACACGCAGCTTCGCCACGACGGGATCGTGGAAAAATTCGCCGCGATCGGTGTGCCAGTTCTCGACGGCACGATCGCGTCGCTGATGGCGGTCCGGCACATGCTGGCGCACCGCGACTTCCTGGCGCGCAGTGCCGCATCGCCGCCGCCGGTGCCGGCGGGCGTGCGCGAACGATGGCGCAAGCGACTTGGCGAGGCGCGGGCGCTGGACGAAGCGGAAAGCCTGGCGCTGTTCGCGGATTACGGCATTCCCACCGTGAAGCACTGTATTGCCGACAGCGAGAATGAAGCCGCGAAAGCCGCGCAAGCGCTGGGGTATCCGGTCGCGCTGAAGACGGCAATGCCCGGTCTGTTGCACAAGACGGATGCCGATGGCGTGCGCCTGAATATCGCCGACGAATCCGCCTTGCGGGCCGCCTATGCCGATCTCAAGGCCCGTTTGGGGTCGCGCGTGCTGGTGTCGAAAATGGCCGAAAAGGGCGTCGAGGTGATGCTGGGCATGAGCGTCGATCCGCAATTCGGCCCGGTGGTGGTGATCGGCGCCGGTGGCATTCTGGTGGAAATGCTGGCAAGCGTTACGCATGAGCTGGTGACGTTCGATGCCGCAACGGCGCGCCGTGCGCTGGAACGCCTGGCGCCTTTGCGCAAGATCCTGGCTGGCGGTCGCGGGCGCAAGCCCAGCGATCTGGATGCCTTGGCGCTGTTCATTGCCAAGTTTTCCGCGATGGCAGCCGACTTGGCCGGCCTGGTCGCGGAGATCGACGCCAATCCGGTGATCGCGGGTACGGCAGGCGCGGTGGCAGTAGACGCCGTTGTCGTGCCCCGCGCGGCGAAGGAGAGGACCTAATGGACCTGACGATACCCAAGGCCGACCTTGACCTTAAAGCGCGGGCGCGGCGGTTCGCGGAAACGGTTCTGTTTCCGCACGAAGAAGAGCTGGAAATGGCCGGACATCTGCCCGACGCGATCAAGGCCAAACTGAAGCAGGCGGTGATCGACCACGGTTTCAACGCCATCAATCAGCCGAAGGAGCACGGCGGGCAGGGGCTTTCGATCTTTCAGCAGACCTTGGTGAACGAAGAGCTGGGTAAGGCCACAGGCGCGATGTGGGCCGCCGCTTGGCACCCCGCCATTCCCCTGCGCCTGGGCACCAAGGAGCAGATCTGCGATTACCTGGTGCCGAGCTGCAAGGGCCAGCGCCGCGGCGCGTTCGCCATCACCGAATCCGGCGCCGGGTCGGACCCGCGCCGCGTGCAGACGCGCGCCGACCGGCGCGACGGCCGCTATTACCTCAGCGGCGAGAAATGGTTCGTCACCTCGGGCGATGTGGCGGATTACATGATCGTGCACGCGCATGTCGATGGCGACCCCGGCAAACCGACGCTGTTCCTGGTGGACAAGGCGTTGCCAGGCGTCAGCATCAAGCGCATCCCGAAATTCATGCATACCTATCTGTTCGAACACCCGGAGTTCATGTTCGAGAATGTCGAACTGGACGACTCCAAGATGCTCGGCAAGGTGGGGCAAGGGTTCGAGCTGACCAAGGATTGGTTCGTCGAGGCGCGCTTGCAGATCGCCGCCAATTGTCTGGGTGCTGCGATCCGCGCGGCTGAGGTCGCGAACAAATACGCCACCGAACGCGTGCAGTTCGACCGGCCAATCCGTGATTTCCAGGCGATCGAATTCATGTTGGCCGATATGGCTGTGGAGATCATGGCGGCCAAGAGCATGGTTTACCGCGTGGCCTGGGAGATCGATCAGGACCTGGACCGCAAGCTGATCCATGCCCGCGCCTCGGCGGTGAAGCTCTATTCCTCGGAAATGGCCGGGCGTGTGATCGACAAGGCGCTGCAAATCCTGGGTGGGCGCGGCTATATGCGCGAGAACCCCGTCGAGCGGCTGTACCGCGATATACGCGTCGACCGCATTTGGGAAGGAACGTCGGAAATTCAGCGCGCCATTATCGGCGGGCAAATCAAAAAACGCGGACTCGGCCCCTACGTGGATTGGAGCTAGGAACTGCCGGCCATAGTGGCGATGGTTTGGTGAAACGGCCCTGCGTCTGGTACGGTTGGCGCGAGTTACAAACTGGGACATCGGCCATGATTCCATCCGGCGGCGCGCATCGGAACATCCTGACCATCGATCCGGAGGACAATACCGGCGTCCTGAAAGGGTTGTCGTCGCCTGTTCGCATAAAAATCCTTCGCCTGCTGCATGCGAACGGCCCGATGAACGTCAACGAGATCAGCGACGTGCTGTCCTTGCCGCAATCGACCGTGGCTACCAATATCCAGGTGCTGAACGATTCCGAGCTGATCCGCACCGAAACTGTCAAAGCGACGAAAGGACAGCAGAAGATCTGCTCGGCGCGCTACGACGAGGTATTCATTCGCCTGGATGGGTTGTCGGGCCAAGAGCAGGAACGGATGGTCGAGGTTGCCATGCCGTTGGGCCTTTACACCAGTTATCAGGTGAGCGCCCCCTGCGGCCTGTGCTCGACCGAGGGCATCATCGGTCTCTTGGATGTGCCCGATCTGTTTCTCGATCCTAGCCGCATGCGGGCCGCGTTGTTATGGTTCGGGCGCGGCTACGTGGAATACAAATTCCCGAACAACGCAAAGATCGCCAAGGCCGAGGTCGAGGCGATCGAGTTCAGCCTGGAGATTTCGTCGGAAGTACCGGGTACGAACTCCGACTGGCCATCCGATATCAGCCTCTGGGTCAACGACGTCCTGGCCGGCACCTGGACCTCGCCGGGCGATTTTGGCGACAAGCGCGGCATCTACACGCCGCGCTGGTGGAAGCTCGAAGGATCGCAATACGGCAAGCTGACGGTCTGGAATATTTCCGGCCGGGGTTGTTTCGTCGACGGGGTGAAAGTTTCTGGAACGACACTGAAGCAGCTCGATCTCGCCGCGCATCATTCCATACGCCTGAAGATCGGCATCGACGAGCGGGCGAAGCGGCCGGGCGGTGTGAATATCTTCGGCCGCGGTTTCGGCAACCACGACCAGGACATCGTGATGCGCCTGTATTTCCGCGAGTAGCGCGAAGCCCTTGGCGCGCAAGCCTTCTTAGCACGATCCAACCAAATCAGAATAGCTGATACATATCAGCAGCTTGTTGACCACCCCTGGCAAGGGGTCTACGCTTGTTTCCAATGAAGCGCGCAAACAAGCAAGCGCGCCCAAGCATAAAATTCGGGAGGAAACGATGCGGATTCTGCGAAGCCTGATGCTCGTCTCGCTTGCGTGGCTGCTGGCAACGCCCGTGCTCGCCCAGGAAATGGCGACCAATCTGCCGCGCAAGGAAATGCTGATCGTCGAGAACCCAGAAGGGACGATCAAGAACGCGGGCTGGTTCAACATCTGGGCGATCAACGCCGGCAGCCAGTCGAACGGCCTGCATCAACTGGGCATGGATACGTTCTGGTACATCGACCCGAACCGCGGGATCGACGGCGTATGGGACAACTCGCTGGCGTCGGACAAGCCGATCTACAACGCCGACTTCACCGAAATGACGGTCAAGCTGCGCAAGGGAATTTTCTGGAGCGACGGGGTGGAGTTCACCTCGGCCGACGTGATCTACACCGTCGAAACCCACATGAAGACCAACGGCCTTCGGTGGAGCGCGGCGGTGCAAGGCAACGTTGCCAGCATCGCGGCGCCTGACGCCAACACCGTCGTCTTCAAGCTCAAGAAGCCGAATTCGCGCTTCCACGCGCTCTATACCGTGCGCTGGAACGCGATGTGGATGATGCCGAAGCATGTGTTCGAAAAAGCCGGCGACCTGACGAAATTCGCCTTCGACCCGCCGGTCACGCTCGGGCCGTACAAGCTCAACAGCTACGACGCGAACGGCAAATGGTATATCTGGCAGAAGCGCGCCGATTGGCAGCGCACCACGCTGGCGCGCTTCGGCGAACCGGGCCCGAAATACGTCGCCTATGTCGATCCGGGCCCGCCCGACAAGCGCGTGATCGCGCAATTGAACCATCAGCTCGATATCATCCACGACGTTTCGCCCGAGGGCATGTTCACGCTGGCGAAGCAGTCGAAGACGTCGAAGGGCTGGTTCAGCGGCTTCCCGTACGCGCATCCAGACCCGACGCTGGCCATGGTCATCCTCAACGCCCAGAATCCACTATTCCAGAATCGGGACGTGCGCTGGGCCCTGGCGTTGCTGATTGATATGAAGGCCGTGTCGATGGCGTCGTATCGCGGAGCCGCCACCATCTCGGCGATCGCCGTGCCGCCCACCGGAACGCATCCCGAATACTACCACGAGCCGATGGAAGCATGGCTGAAGGACTTCGAGGTCGATACCGGCAAGCGCAAGATCAAGCCATACGACCCCACGGTCGGCAAGCAAATCGCCGACATGCTGCGCCCGTCGCTAGGCGACCAGATTCCCACCAAGCCCGAGGAAATCGCCAAGGCGTTCGGCATGGGCTGGTGGAAGCCGGACCCGCAAGCGGCGACTGAGCTGCTTGAGCGCGCCGGTTTCACCAAGCGCGGCAACGAATGGTTCACGCCCGACGGCAAGCGATTCTCGATCAAGATCACGGTCGAGGGCGAGGCGCGCCCGGTGATGACCCGCGCCGGGTCGATGGTCGCCCAGCAATGGCGGCAGTTCGGCATCGACGCCAACACTACGGTGGCACAAGGTACACTGCTCGACCGCCGCAACGGCGGCGACTACGAAGCAATCATCAGCTGGAGCGTGGAGACTTGGGGCGGGCATCCCGACCTGTCGTTCTTCCTCGACAGTTGGCACTCGCAGTTCGTGGCGCCGCCGGGCAAGCCGCAGCCGCCGCGCAACTGGCAACGCTGGTCGAATCCCGAGCTCGACAAAATCATCGAGCAGATCCGCGGCGTGGGCTTCGACGACCCGAAGGGCGTGGAGCTGGGCCGCGAATACGTAAAGCTGATGGCGCGCGAAATGCCGGTCATCCCGCTGATGTCCTACAATGTCTTCACGGTGATGGACGAGACCTACTGGACCGGCTACCCGAACGCCACCACGGCGCCCTACACCGATCCGGTGCCGAATTGGGGCAACACCAAGTACATGATCGTCAAGCTGAAGCCGCGGCAATAGCGCGGCGGACACGGAGTCGTGGGCGGCCGCAGGATGCGGCCGCCGCTCCAGCTTTTAACCCGGGCGCCGTTGAGCGATGACCAGCTATTCCGGCTATGTATTGCGGCGCTTGGGTCAGTTCGTGCTGGTGGTGTTCATCGGCATCAATCTTTCTTTCCTGATCACTCACCTGACGCCGATAGATCCGATCGAGCAAACGATCTCCGCGGCGACCTCCTTCGGTAGCACCAGCCCCGAGGCGATCGCCATGATGCGCCAGGCGCTGCGCGAGCTGTACGGGCTTGAAGGCGGGTTGTGGGACCAGTATCTGGCTTTTTGGCGGCGCGTGGCGGTGGCCGATTTCGGGCCGTCGCTTTCGGCATTTCCTGCGCCCGTGTCGGATCTGATCTGGCGTGCGTTGCCCTGGACGGTCGGATTGCTGTCCGTGTCGACGCTGCTGACCTGGTGTCTCGGCAATCTTTTGGGTGGGCTTGCCGGATACTTCCGGGAAAGCGGCACGCTGCGTTTCGCCGGTGTGCTGGCAATGGGGTTTCACCCCATCCCATATTACATCACCGCCTTCGTGCTGCTGATCGTCTTCGGCTATCTATGGCCGGTATTGCCGATCACTGGCGGCTATCGCATGAGCATGCAGCGCGGTTTCACGGCTGAGTTCGTCCTTAGCGTCGTGCAGCACTCGATTCTACCAGTTCTGTCACTGATGATGGTGGGGCTGGGTGGGTGGTTCATGGGCATGCGCGCGCTGGTGTCGAACATCGTCAGCGAAGATTACGTGCAATACGCCGAGCTCGGCGGCGTGGCGCGCCGGCGGATACTCACGTCCTATGTCATGCGCAATGCGCTGCTGCCCCAGGTCACGGGCCTGGCGATGTCGTTGGGTGCGATCTTCAACGGCGCCATCATCACCGAGCAGGTGTTCGGCTACCCGGGCATCGGCACGCTGCTGATATCCGCCGTGCATGCCGGCGACTACAGTCTGGTGCTGGGCCTTACCACGGTTTCGATTCTCGCCGTGTCCTTCGCCGTGCTGCTGATCGATTTGCTCTACCCGCTGCTCGACCCGCGTGTGAAGGCCGGCTAGGCGATGTGGAAGATCCTGCGCGACCTGCTGCGCTATAACCGGGAATTCGCGGTCGGCGTGTTCCTGCTGTCATTCGTGGCTCTGATCGCGGCCCTGTCGTTCTTCGCGCCGTATTCACCGCTGGACAGCTATGTGGTGCCGCCCGACGTGCCGCCGGGCTGGCCGTATCTGCTGGGCACCAATTCGCGCGGGCAGGACGTATTCTGGCAATTGACCTTCGGCATCCGCAACACGCTGCTGTTCGGCTTTACCGTGGCGCTGATAAGCCGCCTGTTGTCGTTGGTGATCGGCCTAATCGCCGGCTATGCAGGCGGCTGGGTCGACCGCGCGCTGATGTCGGTAAACGACACCTTCATCGTCATCCCGCTGTTTCCGATCCTGGTTCTGTTCTATTTCGTCATGCGCGACCGGATGTCGTGGATGACGTTGGCGCTGGCCATGGCGTTCCTCGGCTGGTCCTACGACGCGCGGTTGATCCGCTCGGTCGCGCTCAGCCTCAGGGCGCGCGAATTCACCGAGACCAGCATCTTCTCGGGCATGAGCATGCGGCAGATCCTGATGCAGGAGCATCTGCCCTACGTCCTGCCGATCGTCTTTTCCACCACCATGAACAACATCAACTGGTCGATCGGGCTCGAGGTTACCTTATCGGTTCTGGGCTTCACCGACATCAATACGCCCACAATCGGCGTGATGATCTATTGGGCCAACCAGCACACAGCGCTGGTCGCGGGCATATGGTGGTGGATCTTCTTTCCCGTGGCGCTGGTGGTCGTCACTTTCATCGGGCTGTTCCTGCTGGCCGTGTCGATGAACGAATACATCGATCCGCGCAGCCGCCTGGGCCGGGTGGGCGCATGAGCGGGGCCGCCGCCCAGGCGCCGGTGCTGACCGTCACGGGCCTGCGCGCCTATTACCAGACGCGGCTTTTCGGCGTGAAGCGCGAGGTGCGCGCGGTTGACGACGTGACCCTGCATGTCGACGCCAACGAGATTTACGGCCTAGCCGGGGAATCGAGCTGCGGCAAGACTACGCTGATCAAGACCATTGCCGGCGCGATACGGCCGCCGCTCAAAGTGCAGGGCGGGAGCGTGGAATTCAACTTCGCCGGCCGGCGCATCAGTCTGTATGGCGACGGCGCTGCCGCGCTGGGCGATATCCGTTGGCGGCACCTGTCGTACATCATGCAGGGTTCGATGAGCGTGCTGAACCCGCTGCGCCGGGTCAGAAACTCCTTCATCGATTTTGCGTTTCGGCATATCGGCAAGCCGATGGCCGAGTTCCTGGAGGTCGTGCGCGCGCATCTGACGCGCTTGCATCTTCAGCCGGAAATACTGGACGCCTATCCGCACGAGCTGTCGGGCGGGATGCGCCAACGCGTCGCCATCGCGCTGGCCACGGTCTGTCGGCCCGAGTTCATCATCGCCGACGAGCCCACCACGGCGCTGGACGTGATCGTGCAAAAAAGCGTGCTGGCGATGATCCACGAGGTGCAGCGCGAGATCGGCTCGTCGCTGATCTTCGTCACGCACGACATGGCGGTACATGCCAATCTGTGCGACCGGCTGGGCGTGATGTACGCTGGAAGGCTGGTGGAGGAGGGGCCGACGGCCGAGCTCCTGCGCAAGCCTCGCCATCCCTATACCGCGCATCTGATCGCAAGCCTGCCCCGCATCGGCGATACCGCGCCCAAGAAGGCGCTGGAAGGCGCGCCACCAAGCCTGGCCGATCCGCCGCCGGGCTGCCGGTTTCATCCCCGTTGTCCGCTGGCGATGGATGTCTGCAAGCGCGAGAACCCGCCGATGGAGTGGGTGGAACCGGGGCATCGGGTCGCCTGCTTCGCCGCCGTTCCGGGCAGGCCGCAATGACCGGACCGTTGCTGGCGCTGAGCGATGTCGCAAAGACCTATTCCATCGGCGGCGCGATATTCGGCCATCGCGTGCGCGCGGTGGATGGCGTCAGTTTCGAGGTGGGCAGGGACGGGCCGGAAATCTTCGCCATCATCGGCGAATCGGGCAGCGGCAAGACCACGCTGGCGCGCATGATACTGAACACCGTGCAGCCCAGCACAGGCCGGATACTTTTCCGCGGCGCCGACCTTGCGACTATGCGCGACCGCTTGGGCTTCATGCGCCAGGTGCAGCCGATCTTCCAGAACCCGTTCGAGGCGTTCAATCCGCTGAAGCGCGTGGATCGATACCTTTATATGACTGCGCGGCGCTTCGCCGGGGCGCGCACGCCTGTGGAGACCGGCGATCACGCCGACCGGGCGCTGCGCAAGGTGGGGCTGTCGCTGGCGGAAATTCGCGGGCGATTTCCGCACGAGTTGTCCGGCGGCCAGTTGCAGCGCGTCGCCATCGCCCGTGCGCTGATCGCGTCGCCCGTGCTGATCGTCGCCGACGAGCCAGTGTCGATGGTCGATGCATCGCTGCGCATGTCGATCGTCAACCTGTTCAAGACGCTGCGCGACGATCTGGGTGTGTCGATCGTCTACATCACCCACGACCTGGCGACCGCCTACTATATCAGCGACCGCATCGTCATCATGCGCAAGGGCCGGGTGGTCGAAGCAGGGCCCGCGCGCGCCGTCCTCGACGATCCCAAGCATCCTTATTCCATCGAACTCAAGAACGCGGTGCTGTCGCCCGACGCGGCGGCTTCGCTTTCAGGCAATCGACCCACTATGGAGTGATCGTTCATGCGCAAGGTTTCCGTACGTCTGCGACAGGATTCCGTCATCGGCGAAACCGACCGCCGACTGTTCGGCGCGTTCGTCGAGCATCTCGGCCGCTGCGTCTATGGCGGGATTTACGAGCCCGGCCACAAGACGGCCGACAAGAACGGCTTTCGCCGCGACGTGCTGGCGCTGGTGCGCGAGTTGGCGCCGACCGTGATGCGCTATCCCGGCGGCAATTTCGTGTCGGGCTACAACTGGGAGGACGGCGTCGGCCCGGCCAAGGACCGTCCGCGCCGGCTCGACCTCGCCTGGATGTCGACCGAGACCAACCAGTTCGGCACCAACGAGTTCATCGATTGGTGCCGGCTTGCGAATATCGAGCCGATGCTGGCGGTAAACCTGGGCACGCGCGGCGGCGATGCGGCGCGCAATCTGGTCGAATACTGCAATCATTCCGCGGGCACGGCCTATTCCGACCTGCGCCGCAAGCACGGCTGGAAAAACCCGCACGATGTGAAGCTGTGGTGCTTGGGGAACGAGGTGGACGGATGGTGGCAAATGGAAATGAAGACCGCCACCGAGTATGGACGGATCGCCACCGAAGCCGCCAAGATGATGAAATGGATCGACCCTACGATCGAGCTCGCGGCTTGCGGCTCGTCCGGCCGCAACATGCCGAGCTTCGGCGAGTGGGAAGACACGGTGCTCCAGCACACCTTCCAGCATGTCGAGTACGTCTCGCTGCACACCTATATCAACAACTACGCCGGCGACACGCCGGCTATGTTGGCCGCGCCCGACCTGATGGATGGATTTATTGAGGAGGTCGTGGCGATCGCCGACGCGGTGGCGGCGCGGCTGCATTCGCCCAAGCGTATTCACTTGAGCTTCGACGAATGGAACGTCTGGTACCGCACGCGCCGCAACCGGCAGGAACGGGTGAAGTCCGGCTGGCCGGTTGCGGCGGAGATCCTGGAAGAGATCTACACGATGGAGGATGCGCTGGCCTTCGGCGGCGCGTGCATCTCGCTATTGAACCACGCCGACCGCGTGAAAATCGCCTGCCTTGCGCAGCTCGTGAACGTGATTGCGCCGATCATGACTGCGACCGGCGGGCCGGCCTGGCGGCAGACGATTTTTTATCCCTTTGCGCAGATGAGCAATTTTGGCCGCGGACGCGTGCTGCGCGCTGAGATCGATTCGCCCACCTACGCCGCCCGCTATTTCGATCCGCGCGGCGCGACCGACCTATATTTCCCGCTGCCGAAAGTGCCATATCTGAAGCTTGCCGCGGTCGAGCAGGAAGATGGCGGCGTGACCCTGTTTGCGCTGAACCGAAATCTCAAAGAGCCAATGCCGCTGCAAATCGATCTACAGGGCTTTGGTGCGCTAGTAGTGCGCGAGGCGCTGCAGCTTCGCAACGGCAATCTCAAAGCCACGAACACGCGCAAGCAACCCGACCGGGTAGCGCCCACGGCGCTTAAAAGCGTGAGGATCGGCGGCGCGCGCTTGCAAGCCGAGCTTGCGCCGGCGTCCTGGAACATGATCCGGCTCAATAAAGCTTAAGGAGCCATTTTTTGGTCGGTATTGCGCCAGTGACCATTACTCCCATCGCCGACGGCAGTAATGTCAACCTTCGCTCCCGAGCCGTTGTCGTGCATGGGTGAGCCAGGCTCGGTTAGTTGCCGGAAGCGCGCAGCCCGGCGCCGGTGCCGGCGATGCGGCCGAACACCATGCCCGACATGAGCCCCGTGCCGCCGGGATAGTTGAAATAGAACAGGCCTCCCACCAGCTCGCCGGCGGCATAGAGGCCGGGAATCGGCCCGCCATCCGTGTCGATCACGCGGCCGTCCTTGTCGATCTTCAGGCCGCCGAAGGTAAAGGTGACGCCGCAGGTGACGGCATAGGCCTCGAACGGCGGCTGGTCGAGGACGATCGACCAGTTCGATTTCGGGATCGGCAAGCCTACGGTACAGCGCCCGTCCTTGATGTTCGGATTGAACGGTACGTCGGTCTTAACCGCGGCGTTGTACTGCTTCATCGTTTGCAACGCCTTGGCGTGGTCCACGTCCTCCAGCTTCTGCGCCAGTTCCTCAAGCGTATTCGCGCTGACTTTGGTGACGCGCTTGATGCGGTATTCCTCGCGCAGCAGATGCAGGACCTTCTTGTCGAAGATTTGCCAGCAGAACTGGCCGGGCTGGCTGAGGATCACGCGGCCGTACTTGGCATAGGTGTAGTTGCGGAAATCCGCCCCTTCGTCCACGAACCGCTCGCCGTTCGCGTTCAGCATGATCGAGAACGGGTAGTTGTGTTTCTGGAAATTGTCGCCGACGCTCAAGTCGCCGAACTCCGGCGCGTTGCGGTCCCACGCCACGGCGTGGCAGCCCGACCAGTTGCCGTAGGGCTGTGCGCCGATATCCAGGGCCATGCGAATGCCGTCGCCGGTGTTGAAGCGCGTGCCGCGCACCTTGGCCAAGTCCCAGCCCGGCCCCAGGTAGCGCGTGCGCCATTCCGCGTTCGACTCGAACCCACCGCAGGCCAACACCACCGCTTTGGCGTGGAGTTTTCGCGTGCGGCCCTGGTGGCGGACCACCAGGCCGTGCACGCCTGAGTCGTCGGCGATCAGCTCCACCGCCCGCGCGCCGAAGGCGATACCGATATTGTTCTTCGCGGCGATCTTGTGTTGGGCATCCACCAGGCCCGGCCCGCCGCCCCAGGCCTCCACTGTCAACCCGCCCCAGAACTTGAACTTGCCGTCGATCTTGAATGCCTGTTTTCCATAGATCGGCAGGAACCGCACGCCCTTGCCGCGCATCCAGCGCATCGCCGACCGGCTGTTGCTGATCAGCAGCTCGGTCAACTCGGGGTCGCAGCGGTATTCCGTGACCCGCCCCATGTCGTCGTAGAAGTTTTCCGCCGTGTAGGTACCGAAATCGGTATTGGCGATTTCCTCCGCGGTCAGGTCCGGCATCAGCGCCTTGAGGTCGTCCACTCCGTCATACACGCAGCGGATGGCGCCCGCGGTAAAACGCGAGTTGCCGCCGCATTCTTCTTCGGGCGCGCGCTCCAGCACCTGCACGCTGCAGCCCTGCTCGGCGGCAGCTAGTGCTGCCGACATCGCGGCGTTGCCCGCGCCGACCACGGCGACATCGATCTTCTCAGGCAGCATCCCGGTATTCCTCGTAGGTGGTTCCGACTTTAGTCATTGCTGCACGGGCTAGTCCAGATCGATAGGTTTCTCCGCGCTTTTGTGAGTATCGACATTCGGGGCCGCGCTTATGATCTCAAGGATGGTCGGCTTGGAATAGCGGATTTCACGACCCCTGAGGCTATGCGGTGAAAGGTACAATGCCAAGGCCAACTGGATCATAGCGATAAACCTGCCGGCTGGTGTCCGGCGCATCAACGCGACCTGCCTACGCTTCTATCGTCGATGGGGTGTGTATTCCTCGGTTGCCATGGCCATGAAGGTCTGAACGGCAGGTACGTCGCGCTGCGAGACCAGGCATGCAACGTACTCGGTGCTTCCGGTTCGCGCGCCAGTCAGGTCCAATGCGCGCAACCGTTCGTCGGCGCGGAACTCGCTGGCGAAGATCACGCCCACACCCAGGCCGGCCGCGACGGCCTCAAGCACGCCTTCGCGCGAGCCGATTTCGAGGGCCGCGTCCAGAGTCACTCCGGAATGCTCTAGCGCCGCCTGCAACACTGCGCGCGTTCGCGATCCGGGTTCGCGCAACGCCACGGTCAGTCGCGCCAGTTCCGAAAGGCTGATGCGCTGCCGCGCCGCCCAAGGATGGCGGCGGGGAATGAGCGCCACCAGACGATCGCGGCGCAACGCCACGGCATGCAGGCGTTTGTCGCGTGGCAGATCCGGAATCACCGCCACGTCGCACCGGCGCTCCAGCAGCTGGGACAGAATGTCCCGGCTATTGCCCAGACTGAGGCTAAGCCGTATGCGCGGGTAGCGGCGCGCAAAAGCGGCGAGTGCGGGGATCACGTGAGTAGGGGCGTCGGCTCCAAGCCTGAGGCGCCCGCGCCCCGGATCGCGTGCGACCGCCAGAAACTCCGCGATCTCCTCCTCAACCTGGAAGTACCGCCGCGTCAGCGCGTGCAAGGCGCGGCCGAGCTCGGTCGGCTCTACGCCCCGCCCGCTACGTTCGAGCAGCCGCACGCCGTGGCGTTGCTGCAAGCCCTTGGCCTGGTCCGAAAGCGTGGGCTGGGTGAGGCCGAGCGCCGCGGCGGCGCGGGTGACGCCGCCTTGCTCGACGATCGTATGGAAGGCGCGGAGGGAGGCGTAATTCATCGTTTTAATCTATGTTATGCATAGTTTCTTTCGACTTGATTGATAAGTCCGCGCGTGCTGAAAAGCAAGTATGGATGATTCCTCGTTGCGCCCCTCCGCTACGTCGTGCTGGCGGCTGACGGAAGGCGACGTGAACACGTCGCCCCGGCGCGCGGAATGGCAGGGCCGCGCGCTCGGCGAGGCCGGCCGCCGTCAGGTGGAAGAGGACGCCCGCTACTTTCTTAGGCAATCGCTCTCGACGCCGTGCCTGGCCGCCATCGCCAAGGCCGAAGGCCTGTGGATCGAAGATACGGCCGGCCGCCGGTACATGGATTTCCACGGCAACAATGTCCACCACATCGGCTATGCCCATCCGCGGCTTATCGCGGCGGTGAAGCGGCAGATCGATGCGCTTTCTTTCGCCCCTCGGCGTTTCGCCAATGAATCCGCCACGGCCCTAGCGCGCAAGCTCACGAGTATTGCGCCCCGCTGTGTGGATGAAGCGGGAAAGACCAGAAGCCTGGACAAGGTTCTGTTGACGACCGGCGGGTCCGACGCCATCGACGTGGCGATCAAGTATGCGCGCGCTTTCACCGGCCGGCACCGCACGATCTCGTTCTGGGATGCGTTCCACGGCGCCGGTTTCGGCGGGGCCAGCGTCGGCGGCGAGGCGCTGTTCCGCAGCGGCATCGGGCCGCTTCTGAGCGGCGCCGAGCATGTCGCCCCGCCCACGTGCTATCGCTGCGCCTACGGCCACCCCGCCGTGGACGGCAGGCCCGACCTCGCGCGCTGCGGCATGGCGTGCGCCGGCATGATCCGCTACGTGCTGGAGAAACAGGGCGACGTGGCGGCCGTGATCGCCGAGCCGGTGCGCGCTGTGCCGAACATTCCGCCTCCGGATTTCTGGCGCGCGGTGCGGCAGGCATGCGACGTGCATGGCGCTTTGCTGATCTTCGACGAGATTCCGCTGGGCTTGGGGAAAACCGGCAAGATGTTCGTGGCAGAACATTTCGGCGTGGTGCCCGACCTGATGGTGCTGGGCAAGTCGCTCGGCGGTGGCATGCTGCCGATCGCCGCGGTGCTGGCGCGCGCCGAGCTCGATGTCGCGGGTGAGCGCGCCTTCGGCCATTACACGCACGAAAAGAATCCAGTCACCGCATCGGCGGCCCTGGCGACGATCGAGATCATCGAAAGCGAAGGCATGGTGGAGAATGCCCGGCGCCAGGGCGAGCGTGCGCTGGCGCGACTCAACGAGATCAAGTCGCGCCACCGGCTGATCGGCGACGTTCGCGGCATCGGATTGTGCCTGGGAATAGAGCTCGTGCGCGACCGCGACGGCAAGGCGCCGGCCAGCGACGAGGCCGATCGCATTCTCTATCGCGCGCTCGACCGCGGGCTTAACTTCAAGCTGACGCAGGGCAACGTCATCACGCTGACGCCGCCGCTTAATGTCGCGGCCGCGGAGATGGACGCAGCCCTTGCCATCGTGGATGATTGCATCGGGGACGAAGAGCGGGCATCCGCCGCTTAGAGGTGACGGGAGCCGGCTGCATCTCGCGGCCGCAGATTAAGAAATAGCCAATGCAAGGCCAGCGCGGGCCGATTCACATACTCATGGGCTATCGCGGCGGCCCGCGCCCGGATCAAGACGCAACTTTTGCCGCGACCAGATTCTTGCACAGATGCACGGCCTCGGGAGCGTTGTCGCCATATCCCGGCGCCGGCGCCATGTCGCCGATCCTGTTCGGCGGGGTGCTGGACCTCATGCGGGTGGATCAAAATCCGTCCTCGGCCTGGGGCCTGGTTTTGCCGTATTCGGCGTGGGCGGTTGGCTGGCGGCTTGGTGCGCGGTGCGATTGGCTGCTGCATCGGGTTCTCAGCGGCAGGTCGCGCCTTGAACTTGAACCGCGATACCAAGAGGCGGTGCAGCAGGCTAAACAGATCGATCATCTGCTTGAATAAATAGCCAGTTCGGTTCAGTTTATTGGATTGAGTTTCCAATAGGGGCAATGATTTACCTTATGCAATTTTTTGCGCATTGCTATACGAATTCGGCGATCGACTGACGTTTAAGAAAGCTCCGGTCAAATGCCTCACCGCCTAAAGATCCTGATCGAAAACGAAACCGCGCTTGGCGAAACTTTCATGATCGACCGGAAGCGGTTCGGCGAAGCCGCCGCCCGGCATCCGGACATCGCGGAGCGCATCGAGCCGGTGTTTAGCCTGGACCGGGAAAAATTCGACGCGACGATCGGCGCGGCGGAGGTTCTGATCGGCTGGACGCTGCCATTTCGCGATCTGCCGCGCCGCGCCGGGGCCCTGCGTTGGCTGCATCTCACAGGCGCAGGGATCAATCACCTGCTGCCCCTTGATTGGAAGCCGCCGGCGCTCACCATTACCAACAACCGCGGCGTCCACGCGCCCAAGGCCGGCGAATTCGCGGCCATGGCGATCCTGATGCTGAACTCCCGGATACCGGCCCTGGTGACCCATCAGCATGCGCGGCGCTGGCAGCAGGAATTCACGCCGGTACTGCGCGGCAAGACCGTGCTGATTGTCGGTGTCGGCCATATGGGCGCCGCCGCCGCCGAGGCGCTGAAACCGCTGGGCGTACGTATCATCGGCGTGCGCCGCACCGCCGCACCGCATCCCGCCGTCGACCGGATGGTAGGACCGGACGCGTTGGGCCAGGTATTGCCGGAGGCCGATTTCGTGCTGGTCGCGGCGCCCCTGACCGGCAAGACCAAGCATCTGATCGGCGCGCGCGAGCTGGACCGGATGAAGCCGGGCGCGGGGATCGTAAATTTCGGCCGCGCCGGGGTGATCGACTACGATGTGCTGCGTCAGCGCCTGGCCGGCGGTCGGATCGGCGGCGCGATTCTGGACGTGTTCGATCCGGAGCCGCTGCCCGCGGACTCGCCGCTATGGAGCACGCCGAATCTCATCATCACGCAGCATTGCTCGTCGGACGATATCGGCCAGTACGTTCCGCGCACGCTTGACCTGATATTCGACAATCTGCGCCGTCTAATCGAGAACAAGCCCCTGCGATGCGTGGTCGACCCGCAGCTCGAATATTAGGCCGCAGTGTCCAGTACGCGATCGAGTATCCAGTTGTTGAACACATGAACTATGGGCTCGTCCGGCGCCAAGCGGCCAGTTTGCGGCAAAGGCGACGCCAGGCCCTTGTGCTGAAGCTGCGAGATCGCGTTGTCCTCGGGGATGGATTTGTCCCAGCGCTTGTAATATCGCTGCACCACGTCGTTGAAATCAGGCCGCGCGACCGTCTCCTTCGGGAAGCACGAACCGACGATCAGCTTGGTGCGGCCGGGCGCCAGGGGATGCAGTTCCAGCCACCACATGCAGTCGCGCGTGAGGCCGAACATTGTCGATGGCTGGACCAACGCGAAATAGGTTCCCTTGTCGGCGCGGCCCTTTAAGCCGGGGATATGCGGAAAGGTCGTGGTGTCGCCTTTCAGGATCGCCTCGGTGCCCTCGTGCACTTCATGCAGTGCGATCCAATGCCCTTTGCCCGCCACGACCGTGCATTTCTGCTCCACCAGCGACGCGTGATGCACGGTGGGGACGTGGTACTCCTCCATCGCGTTCTCGACATAGGCTTTCCAGTTGCAGTTTAGGTCGTACTCCTTGCGCCGCGTCACCACCAAATCGCTGAAATTGTAGCTGCCGAACTCTTCCACGAAATCGGCGCCAAGATAATTGGCCAACGGTTTGGCGCCGTCATCGAAATTGATGAACAGGAAGCCTTGGAAGGTTTCGACCCGGATCGGTTTCAGTCCATAATCCGCCAAATTGAAGCCGGTCGCCTTCTTCATTCCCGGCGCGGCCATCAATCTTCCATTCAGGTCGTAGGCCCAACTGTGATAGGGGCAAACGAGCGATTTCAATCCGGCGCCGCTGCCTTGAACCAGCGGCGTGCCGCGATGCCGGCAGATATTGTGGAAGGCGCGAACCCCGTCGCGCGCGCGCAGCAGCAGCACCGGCACGCCGACGAAATCGAAAGCCAGGTAATCGCCGGGGTTGGGCAGCATGTCCGCGCGACCGACGAAATTCCAATGCGTCAGGAAAATCGTGCGAACTTCCCGGTCGAAGAACGCCTGGTCGGTATAACAATGGGCGGGCAGGGGCTCGGCCTCGAGCAAGGGCCGCCGGACGTTGCGATAGGTATGCGCGACGAACAGATCTAGGGGCATTGCGCGGTTTACTCCTCGTTTTCGGGAGGCGCAGAATTGGCATTCCCCAATCGTACGGCGCGGCGGATTTTTGCGCTAGTATCGGCGCCATACGGCGGGGGCGGTGCCATGAAAACGGATGAACCCAGGCTTTGGGAAGCCATGACCAGCACCGAACTGGCGCGGGTCGTGCGCGATGGCATGGATCTAGCGATCCTGCCCGCCGGCGCCACCGAACAGCATGGGCCGCATTTGGCCACGGGCACGGACAGCATATCACCCCAAGAGATCGCCTGGCGGGTTTCGGCCAGGACCGGCGCAGTGGTCCTGCCCACGTTGTCCTATGGCCTGTCGCTGGGGCATACCGATCAATGGCCGGGCACGCTGTCGCTGCATCCGCAGACCTTGACCCAGGTCGGGGTGGAGATCGGCCGCTGGGTGGTCGCATCGGGCTTTCGCAAGCTGATCATGCTGTCGGGCAACGGGCCGAACCAGCCGCCGCTGGATAGTGCGCGGCTGCAACTGCGGCACGAGTTTCCACGCTGCCGGTTCCGCTACCTAGCGCTGTTCGATGTTTCGGCACGGGTCAAGAAAGCCTACAGCGCCGACGCGGAAGACTTTCACGCCAATCGCGCCGAAACCTCGCTGCTGATGCATCTGCGGCCCGACATGGTGCGGCCGGGCAGGGAGGTCGACGAGGCCGATGTGACGCCTGGCCGCGTGTTTTCCTACGATATGCGCGCCACGACGCGCAGCGGCGTGGTGGGGCATCCCTCACGATCCTCCGTTGCCTTCGGTAAGAAGCTCGCCGCGATGCTGGTCGAGGATTTGACCGGCATCGTGCGCAAAGCGCTCAAGGAAGACTGGCCCGCGCTTCCCGGCGCGCCGAAGCCGAGGGCTAAAAGAACCTGAGATAGCGCTTCAGCTCCCAATCCGAGACATGGGTGTGGTAGTCGAGCCATTCCTGGGTCTTGAACTTCACGAATGTATCGAACATCAGGTCGCCCATCACCGCGCGGCCCAGTCCGTCGGCGGCGAATGCCGCGATCGCGTCGCCCAGGGTTTGCGGCAGGCGGCCCACGCCCAGTTTTTTCAACGTGGCTTCCTCGTGCAGATACATATTTTCGCGATGTGGCTCGCCCGGGTCCAGTTTCTTGCGGATGCCCTCCAGCCCGGCCGTCAGGATCATCGCGGCGCCGAGATACAGGTTGCAGGCGATATCGGCGGCGCGGCATTCGATCCGCCCGCCGCCCATCGGGATGCGTAGCATATTCGTGCGGTTGTTGTTGCCGTAGCATATGAAGATCGGCGCCCAGGTGAAGCCCGACATGCTGCCGCGCGCGATCAACCGCTTGTAGCTGTTGACCGTCGGCGCGATCACCGCGCAGATCGCCTTGGCGTGGCGCAGCACCCCGGCGATGAAGTGATAGCCGATCTTCGATAGATCGCAGCCCTTCTTGTCGTTTTTATCCTCGAACAGGTTCTTGCCCGTGCGGATATCGGCCAGCGACATATTGTAGTGGGCGCCGCTGCCCGTGCGGTGCCCGAACGGCTTAGGCATGAAGCTGGGGAACAATCCATGCTTGGCCGCGATCTCGTTCACCATCAACCGAAAAAACGTGAACCGATCGGCCATCAACAGCGCATTGCAATAGGCAAAATCGGTCTCGAACTGTCCGGTCGCGTCTTCCTGGTCGAAGGAGTATACGTCCCAGCCCAGCTTGTTCATCGCCGAGACGATCTCATCCACCACTGGGAATGAGTTGAGCAGTTGGCGCACGTCGTAGGCCGGCTTGTCCAGGTCGTCGCGCGTCGTGCCCGGTATCACGCTGCCGTCGGCATTCTCCTTGAACAGATAGAACTCGGTCTCGATGCCGAGGTTGAAGATATAGCCGATATCGGCGGCCTTCTTGACCGCGCGCTTTAGGATGTTGCGCGAGCAGGCTTCGAACGGCTTTCCATGCAGCCACAGATCGCTGGGGAACCAGGCCATGTCGGGTTTCCACGGCATGACCATGACGTTGTCGAGGTCGGGCATCGCCGCTACCTCGTCGTCGTTCACCTCCTGCGGTACTCCATCCAGCGCGGCGCCGGTGAACAACTCGGACCCTTTGAACATGCGGTCGAAATGCGCGACCGGCACGCATTTGGATTTGGACCGGCCATGAATGTCGACATAGCTCGCCAGTCCGTAGCGAATGCCCTGCGCCGCCAACCGGCTCTGAACGTCGTCCGGCTTATTCCGTTTCTTTTCAGTCATGGTAACCCTTGCCGAGAGCCGTAGTTCGGGTCCGCGGATGCGACGCCCGGGAAGATGATGGGTGGCCCCACAAATTTGTCAAATAACGACGGTTCCGGAGGGGTTTCGATTATTCGTTGGGCGGTTGAAGCACCAAAACCTCCACGTTGCCCATCAAACCATCACAAGCGATGCATAAAACTACGCAACATGCCTCATTTCATCTCTTGGCGCGTGGCACGTCTTTTGCCTCTCTTGTCCGATGGGACATGCCGCATTCCGATGGGGTGCGGGGGAGCACGTCTCTATTGCCAACATCAAATCGGGGTGGTGCCAATGCGCGTGTCAATTATTTCGCGGCGAACGGGGTTGCTTACGATCGCGGCTCTGATCGCCGCCCTGGCGGTGTCGCCTTGCATCGTGGGCAAGGCCAGTGCTGCGACTCTGGAAGAGATCAAGAAACGCGGCTACATGATCGTCGCGACCGAGGACGATTATAAGCCGTTCGAGTTCATCAAGGACGGCAAGCCCGACGGGTTCGACAACGATCTGCTGATCCTGCTGCGCAAGGCCGTGCCGTTCGAAATTCGCCAGGAGATCATTCCCTGGACCGGTCTGCTCGCGGGCGTCAGCACGGGTAAATACGATGTCGCCCTGACTGCCGCTTTGGTCACGGTCGAGCGGTCGAAATCGCTCGATTTCACCGTGCCGATCGCCGACGCGACGCACTATTACGTCAAGCGGGCGAACGACAGCAGCATCAAGGGAATCAAGGATCTGAACGGCAAAATCCTGGGCATCCAGGCGGGCAGCGGTCTGTTGCAGCGCCTGCCCGAGCTGCATGCGATGCTGGCCAAGACCAACGGCAAGATCGGCAAGGTCGTGGAATACACCTCGTATCCCGAGGCCTATCAGGATCTCGCCCTCGCGCGAACCGACTTCGTCATCAACACCGTGATCAACCTGCAATCGCTCGTCACCGAAAAGCCGGGCGTCTTCGCCCTGGGTCAGCCCGTTTCCGGCAAGTCGGTGCCGGGCTGGGCGGTCAAGAAAGACAACAAGGAACTGCTGGCGCTGTTGAACGGCTTTCTGATGGAGCAGCGCAAGAACGGCACGATGTCGACGCTGCAGAAGAAGTGGTTCGGCAAGGCGTTCGACGATCTGCCGGAGAAGTTCACGCCCGAGTTCTGATCCAGATAGGGCCGAAACCAGGGACCGCGGTGAATTCGGCCGGTCTCATCACTCTGGTGCAAGGCGCGGCGGTAACGGTGAGTTTGTCGCTTGTCGGCATTGTCATCGGCGTTCCGTTGGGCCTTGCACTTGCCCTGATCCGTTGGGCCGGCGTGCCGTTGTTGTCCCAGGCTGCCGCGGCTTTCGTAAGCGTGTTGCGCGCGACCCCCCTGATTACGCTGGGGCTGCTGATTTTCTTCGCGCTGCCGAATATTGGCATTCCGGTCAACCCGATTCCCGCGGCCATCATGACGCTCAGCCTCAATACGGCGGCCTTCAACAGCGAGATATGGCGCGCGTCGCTGACGGACTTCGCCAAACCGCAGATGGACGCCGCCATGGCGACCGGAATGACGCCTGGCCTTGCGTTCCGGCGGATCGTCTTTCCGCAGATCTGGCGTGTCAGCCTGCCGGGCCTGGTGAACGAGATGACGCTTTTGATCAAGGGCAGCCCGGCAATCGCGGTTCTGGGGGTCGTCGAGGTGACGCGCGCGGCGATGCGGATCGGCGCCGAAACCTACGAGCCCCTGCCGCCGTTCCTTGTCGCTACGGCGATCTATTTCTGCATTGTCCTTGTCTTCGTTCGCACGCAGCGATCGGTCGAAATCTTCATGAGCCGAAAATTCGGATTCGGGTGATGCGCGAGCTCGGCATCGTATGGGCCCATAAGGACCGCCTGATCGAAGGATTGCTCAACACCGTATGGCTGTCGCTGCTGGCGACCGTGCTGGCGCTGCTGTTGGGAACGCTGGTGGCCGCGGCGTTGATGTCTCATATCCGCTTGATTAGGCGGGTTTCGCAATGGCTGGTCGACGGCATGCGCTGTGTGCCGTTTTTATTGCTGGTCTATATCGTCTATTACGGGTTGCCCACCCTCGGCATCCGCTTCAACAACTGGGGCGCCGGCCTTTGTTCCCTTGTCATCTACAATGCCGCCTATATGGGTGAAATCCTTCGTGGGGCGTGGTCCAGCCTTCCCAAGGAGTATACCGATGCAGGCCATGCGTTCGGCTTCCACGGCCTGCGCCTATACCGGCGAATTATCCTGCCGCCGGTCGTGCTGCAATCCGTGCCGGTGATCGGAAATCAGGTAATCCAGATCATCCGCGACACGGCATTCCTGATGATCATCGCCGTTCCCGAACTCACGCATGCCGCGAGCGGCATCCAGGCGACGTATTTCGTGCCTTTCGCGGCGTTTGTCGCGGTAGTGGCGCTCTATTGGATTCTGGTACGACTCGTCGAACTGGCCGTAGGCCGGGTCGAGCGCATCGCCGCGGAGCAGCGTTGATGAACGACCGGGTTAAGCTGGCCGTAGAAGACGCCGCGGCCGGGCAGGCCGTGCTAGAGGTTCGCGGCCTTTCCAAGAGCTTCGGCGGCCATGAAGTGCTGGCAGGGGTCGATCTCAGTGTCGCCAAGGGTAAGACGGTCTGCATTCTCGGACCGAGCGGCTCTGGCAAGTCCACGTTGCTGCGCTGCCTCAATTGGCTGGAGCGCCCCGATCACGGCGATATCTTCCTGTCGGGCCAGCGGATCGGCTATCGCGCGGGCGGCCATGTGCCGATGTCGCCGGCCGAACTGGCGGTCATCCGCGCCCGCATCGGCATGGTATTTCAGCAATTCAACTTGTGGCCGCATCTGACCGTGCTTGGGAATATCATCGAGGCTCCGATCCACGTGCAACGGCGGCCTAGGCGCGACGTGGTTGCCGAGGCGGAGGCGTTGTTGAAGAAGATCGATCTAAGCGAGAAGCGCGATGCATATCCGGCGCGGCTTTCCGGCGGCCAGAAGCAGCGCGTGGCGATCGCCCGCGCGCTTGCCATGCGTCCCGAGGTGCTGTTGTTCGACGAGGCGACCAGCGCGCTCGATCCCGAGTTGGTCGGCGAGGTGCTTGCGGTGATGAAGGACCTCGCTAACGAAGGCATGACTATGGTGGTCGTGACGCATGAGATGAGCTTTGCCCGGGAAGTGGCGGATGAAATTGTGTTTCTCGATCATGGCCGGGTGGTGGAGATCGCCGAACCGGGGCAGTTTTTCAGCCAACCCAAGACCGAGCGTGCACGGCAATTCCTGCAGCGGTACGGTGCATGATGCGATGCGCCCGAGCCGACTGGACTAAATGGAGGGAATGCGATGAAAACACCCACTCAGGCCGAAACGGTCATGGACGGCATCGTGTCGGACGAAATCGTCCCGGCGCGCCGGCCGTGGGGCAAAGTGATCAAGAAAGGCGAGATTCTCCGGCTTATCGACCTGGAGGGCCAACAGGCGGTGGATTTCCTGTGCTACAGCGCGGCCGACCCGACCGACCGGTACAGCTCGATGAACACGATCAAGGTGCAGGGCAACATCTTCGTGCGGAAGAACACGGTGCTTTATTCCGACCGGGGCAATCCGCTGTTCACGGTGATTGAGAATACTTGCGGCGATCACGATACGATTTTCGGCTGTTGCAGCCAGGCCAATAATTTTCTGCGCTATGGCGTGCGTGACACGCCGAGCTGCTACGCCAATTTTCTGGAAATCCTCGGCAAATTCAATCTCGGCCCGGCCGCGATCGTGGGCAACGTGAATTTCTTCATGTGCGTACCCGTGGAGCGTGACGGCAGCATGGCGATCGCCGAGGATGTGTCGAAACCCGGCAACTATGTAGACCTGCGCGCGGAACAAGACGTGCTGGCCGTGCTGTCGAACTGCCCGCAGATGCACAACCCGTGCAACGCCTACAACCCCACGCCGATTAGGTGCATCGTGCGCCGCGAACACTAGAAAACGGCGAAAGGACGCTACAATCATGGCTGCCCCTATTTTCCACATGATCGCGAACGCCCCGAAACCGGTGGCGCCCTACAGCCATGTCGTGGAGGTGGATGGCTGGTTGTTCGTCACAGGCCAGTTGGCGACCGATCCGGACGACGATTCGAAGCCTGTACCCGCGGGAATCGAGGCGCAGACGCACAAAGTATTCGACAACCTGAAGCGGGCGCTGGCCGGCGCCGGGGCATCGCTCGACCAGGTCATATGCGTGCGGATTTTCCTGACGGATTTCGAGCGCGACTACGCGGCGATGAACAAGATTTACGCCGGATACTTCAAGAATGGGCGCTTGCCGGCACGCACCACCGTCGGCGTCACGGCGCTTGCCCGCGGCGGTATCGTCGAGATCGACTTCATCGCTTACCGTCCGGTGCGTTGACGGCCGATCTTTAGATGGCGACTGAAAAACCCGGGCTGATCTCATCGAAATGGGGCTGCATCGTTGTGCTTGCCGTGGCGGAGGTCATGGCGATGACGGTGTGGTTCTCAGCGTCCGCCGTGCTGCCGTCGTTGAAGCATGAATTCGCACTAACCGATTCGCACGGCGCCGTGCTGACCAGTGCCGTGTCTGTGGGGTTCGTTGCCGGCACTTTGTGCAGCGCTTTGCTGGGTTTGGCCGACCGTATCGATCAGCGCCGGTTCTTTGCCGCTGCTTGCGTCATGGCGGCCGTCGCCAACGCCGGTATGCTCGCACTGGAACCGGGGTCGGCGTGGGTCGTCATGCTGCGGTTCCTTGTCGGCGCCAGCGCCGCCGGCATTTACCCCGTGGGCATGCGGATGGTCGCGGCTTGGGCGCGCGTCGATATGGGCCTGCTTGTGGGTGCGTTGGTGGGCGCGCAGGTGCTCGGCCTGGCGTCGCCGCATCTGATCGACGCATTGGGAGGCTTCGACTGGCGCGTCACCTTGGCGTGCGCGTCGGCCCTGGCACTGGCGGCCGGTGTTCTGGTCAATGCGGTCAGCCTTGGTCCCAATCTCGTGCGGCCCGCCGTCTTCCGCGCGCGCTTCGTCATGAATGCTTGGCGGCAAAAGTCGATTCGCCTGGCCAATATCGGGTATCTCGGCCACATGTGGGAACTGTTCGCGATGTGGGGCTGGATCGGCCTGTTCCTGGTCGCGAGCTTCGAGCATCGGCCGGGCGGGCCTGACGCGATCTGGTGGGCGAAAGTCACGGCTTTTGCCAGCATCGCCATGGGTGCGCCCGGGTGTCTGATCGGCGGTTTTTTAGCCGACCGGTACGGGCGGACGACGGTAACCATCGGCGCTTTGGCGATCAGCGGCGCTTGCAGTGTTGCAGTTGGCGGATTTTACGGCGGCGATCCATTGATCCTCACGGCCATATGTTTGATCTGGGGCGCTGCGGTGGTCGCGGATTCGCCGCAATTTACCGCCAGCGTCGCGGAACTGAGCGAGCCGCAGCTCGTCGGCACGATGATCACGATCCAGACCTGCGCGGGGTTCCTGCTCACGACGGCGACAATCCAACTTGTGCCGTTTTTAGTCGGCCAAATGGGGTGGTCGTACACGTTCGTGGTATTGGCGGCGGGGCCGGCCGTCGGCATTGTTGCCATGCTTCGACTGCGACGACATCCCGATGCAGTCAGGCTGGCGAACGGCAATCGCTAGGGCTTGGCTGGCCTATGGTTGGTTTTCTAAAGCGGCGGTTCTTTCAGTTGCCGCGCCTCAGCCAAGCTGAGCAGGACTTCGCCGTCGTGTGTCCAATATTGAAACCGCAGGCGCGACTGCTTGCGGATGCGCGCCGCGGGAAGAGGATGGTATACGGCGGCTTCCGCGCTAAACGCGGGGCTTACGCTGCCCACCTCGACGAGATGGTCGATATGAAAACCCAGGAGATGCGCCGTCCGGCCGTCCGCCAACTGGCCCGCGAATTTCACGCTGGCTAGGCGCAGGAAACTCGTGGGATCGGAATGCGAGACCGCCGCTTCGATAAAGCTCTTTTCCACCAGGTCGAAATCCGGTTCCGGGGGGCTTACGACATCGGCGCTTTCGGTCTGGGACGCTGCGGGCATCTCCCACTGCGTCGCAGTTTGCGGGGTTCGGTTATGACCCGGGGATGGTGTTGCTTCATGCGTATGGCCGTGATGGCGGCGATGCCGGCCGCGGGCGGGGCGATGGTCGTCTACTTCATGCGGCATATGCTTTCTCCACTACAGCAGAGGTGCTTTATAGCGTTACCGGCTTGTCGATTATCGCCTTATGCGCGCCCATCTTGCCGGCTAGAACCATCGACCCCAAGGCATCGACGATGACTCGCACGGCGAATAGCGATGTGATGTCCGATATGTCGTAGGGCGGCGAAACCTCGACGATCTCAAGTCCGCACAAGCCCTGCGCCGCCACCTTGCCAACCAGGCTCAGTGCCTCGCGGGGCAAAAAGCCGCCCGGTTCCGGCCATCCGGTGCCTGGAACAAACCCGCAATCGACGCAATCGACGTCGAAGCTCATATAAACGGCGTCGGTTCCGTCCCAGGCCAGATCGAGCGCGATCTCCGCCACTTTGTCGACGCCAAGACGCTCGACATCGCCGATGGTAAGAATCGTGGTATCGCGCGCGCGCGCCACCGCGACCGCTTCGCGCGGCACTTGCCACCCGCCGATCCCCACCTGGACCAGGTTCTTGGGCGACACATTGGGAAGGTTCGTCGCGTGGAACCAAGGGGTCGTGTGCATGCGCTCATCCAGGTCTTTTTCCTGGATATCTGCGTGCCTGTCGAAATGGATGATGCCGATTTTCTTGGACGTGCACTGCGCCAAACCGCGAACCGTGGGGAAGCCTATGGAATGATCGCCGCCGAGGATGACCGGAAAGGAGCCCGCCGAGACGACGTGCGACACGGCGCGGCTGATCTGGTCGAACGATTTCTCCAGGTTCGCCGGAATCGTGAACACATCCCCCGCGTCGCATAGCGTCATCTGCTCGCGCAGATCGACACCCATCTCGAAATTGTAGGGCGTATAGAGCGCCGAAATTCGCCGAATGCCCTGCGGGCCGAACCGCGTGCCGGGCCGGTAGGTCGTGCCGCTGTCGAACGGCACGCCGACGACCGTCGCGTCGTACTTTCCGATATCCCGAACATTTTCGACATACGGCGCTTTCAGGAACGTGTTGATCCCCGCGAAGTGCGGCAGCTCGCCCCGTGAAAACGTGGGAATCGACTTGTCGTCGATCGACGCCGCGCCTTGCAGCCCCATCTTCAGCGCCCAGGCTTGCTCGCGCTTCCACGCGTCGCCCGAAATGCCCGTCTCGCGGTGCAAAGCGCGCCATCCCTGCGTGGATTTCTTGTCGAAATCCGGATGATGGTACCGGCGCGATCCCGGCACGATCTGGCCAGAAGCGCCAAACAAGCCGCTAGTTGCCAGGCATCCTGCCTTCAAGCTGTCTCGTCGCGCTATCATGGTCGGGCTTCCTTTGCGAGATGAGGCCTACTGTAGCAGCCAACGCCAACGCTTCGTTTTGAACGTGCTTTGAGAGTTAATCATTACAGTAGTGAATACAGCTTGGCCTGGCAAAAATGAACCCACTGGGATTTATCGGCGTCACTGTTGGATAGTTTGATGTGGTTGCCGAGGTATAGTTCAAGGTTCTTAAATCATGCTGCCTATCGTTTATCAGTTTCGCAAGCGGCGCCGATGATCCGGCGCGCCGCCCAGATGACAACAGCCGTCACAATCGTATCAGCGCCCCGAATTAGTTTCACGCACGAATGCGCCGAGAGTGCCGGACAGATCGTCCAGTACCAATTGCACTGCCGGCGCGAGCGGTCGGCGGCGCGCGACCAGCACGCCGATCGGGATATTCCGCAGCCGCGGCTCGGTCAGTGGCACATGCACCAGCAACCCCTTGGCGATCTCGTGGGTGAAACCCAGGCGCGTGAAGAATCCCACCCCCGCACCCGCCAGCAACATGCGCCGCATGAAATCCAGCGAGTTGGAGATAAATCGCGGGCGGATCACTGTGCGGTGCCTGGCGAACTCGGTCTCCAGCGTCGGGGTAAGCGGCATCCGGTCGTGCACCAGGATGGCGGGGAAATCGGCACAATCCCGCACCGAAACCCGGCGGCGCCTGGCCAGTGAGTGCGAGGGGGTAACGATCGCCCCGAGCGAGGCGTTTTGCTGCGCTACTACGTCGATATCGCGCAGGCGTTGGTCGACGAAGGATAGCGCGATATCGGCGCGGCCCAGGCGCAGTTCGTCGGCAACATCGGCCGGGCCCAGGGCGGTCACGGAAAAGATGAGATGCGGATAGCGCCGGCTCATGTTGCCCAGCGCCTCGGGCAGGAACTGCACTAGAAGAGAATCGAGCGCGGCGATGCGAACCTCGCCACTGACGACGCCGCGTAGCCCTTCGATCTCGCCGTGCAGCCGCTTGAAGTCGGCCAGGGTGCCGCGCACGTGGCGCAACAGCGCCTCGCCTGCCGCCGTCAGACTCACGCCGTCGCGACGACGTGTGAACAATGCGCTGCCCAGCTCGCTTTCCAGCCGAAGAATCTGGCGATTGATCGCGGAGGAAGCGACGTTCATCACCGCCGCCGCGCGGCGGATCGATCCGTGACGGGCGACTTGGTCGAAATAGCGCAACACGGCGGCGTGCATCGAAAGTCTCCTGCCGGGTAAGCGATGCTATTTTGGCATCACTACGGACGAAAAACTGTTCTTTTCGCGCGCACCAGGGCAGGCATAGAGTTTGCGTGAGTTGAGTGGCAATGGGCACAGTTCTGCGCCCGGGGGAAGGGGTAAGATCCATGGCAAAATCGCGCAAATCCTTGATTACACGCCGTAAAGTGCTCGGCTATAGTGCCGGTGCCGCGGGCGTTTTGGCCACCGGCCTGGTGCCGGGCCGGGGTTATACGCAGCAGGCCGCCACCCAGACGGTCAACTTCCAGCTTGGCTGGATCACCGGCGGCAACCAGTTGGGCGAAGTCGTCGCCAAGGCGATGGGCTATTACGAGCAGGAAAAGCTTAATGTCGTGATCCAGCCGGGCGGCCCCAGCATCGACGGCGTGGCAATCGTCGCCTCGGGCAAGTTCGAGATCGGCCAGGTCTCGTCCAGCCCCTCGCTGATGCTCGCGGCATCGCAGCAGCTTCCGATCAAATGCTTCGCCGTCGGCGCGCAGGAGCACCCCTACACGTTCTTCTCGCTCGGCAAGAAGCCGGTGAAGACGCCGCAGGACCTTGTGGGCAAGAAGGTCGGCATCCAGGCCACGGGCAAGATTCTGCTCACGGCCCTGCTGAAGAAGAACAACATCCCCGAGAACAAGGTCGAGGTCGTGGTGGCCGGCGCCGACATGACGCCGCTGCTGACCGGCCAGGTCGACGTGTTCACGGGCTGGTTGACCAACACCACGGCGCTGAAGCCGCTGGGCAAGGACCGCGTGGACCTGCGCCTATGGGATTCGGGCATCAAGCTCTACGCACTGCCCTATTACGCCACCAACGACACGTTGGCCAAGAAGGCCGAGATGGTGGCGGCGTTCACTCGCGCCACCGCCAAGGGCTGGGAATACGCCAGGGCCAACCGCGCGAAGGCTGTGGACATGCTGGTCAAGGAATATCCCAACCTGGTGAAGGCCGACGAGCTGGAAGCCGCCGATGTGATGCTTGCCTACGAGTTCACGGCCGCGACCAAGGCGAACGGCTGGGGCCAGATGGACATGGCGAACTGGGCCGAGCAGATCAAGGTCTATGACGACCTGAAGCAGTTCACGGCCGGCGCGCCCAAGGTCGAGGCTGTCGCGACCACGGCGATCCTCGATGCCACCAAGGACAAGCGGCCGAAGATCGGCTGACACGGATGACGGCATCCATAGCCGTTGCGGGAGGAATTCCAACCGCTGAGGCGGCGCCGGTTTCGTCCGGCGCCGCCGAGGCCGTGCGCTGCGAGGGCGTGAGCGTCCGCTTTACGACCGAGCGCGGCACGGTCACGGCCCTTGAGGGCGTGTCGCTGTCGATACCCCCCGGCAGTTTTCTGACGCTGCTGGGGCCGTCAGGCTGCGGCAAGTCCACTTTGCTGCGTGTGATCGCCGATCTCGTGCCGCCGAGTTCGGGATCCGTGTCGGTCCTGGGCGGCAAGCCCGAGGCGGCGCGGCGCAACCGCGATATCGGCTTCGTGTTCCAGGACGCTGCCCTGCTGCCCTGGCGCACCGCGCTGGAAAACGTGCAATTGCCGTTTGAGGTGGGCGGCGCGCGCCAGCGGCACGCCAAGCGCTCGCCCGAGGAGCTCTTGAAGCTGGTGGGGCTCGCGGGCTGGGAGAACGCCTATCCGCACGAGCTGTCGGGCGGCATGCGCCAGCGCGTGGCCATCGCCCGCGCCTTGGTCAGCGGACCCAAGCTTTTACTGATGGATGAGCCGTTTGGGGCGCTGGACGAGATCACGCGCGACCGGCTCAACGAAGAGCTTCTCGGGGTGTGGGAATCCACCGGCACGACCATCGTATTCGTCACGCACAGCATCTACGAAGCGGTTTTCCTCAGCCAGCAGGTGCTGGTGCTGGCCGCGCGTCCCGGCCGCGTGCGCTCGCTGGTGCCGATCAAGCTGCCGTCGCCGCGCCGCCTGCCGGTGCGCGAGACCGCCGAGTTCGTGGCGCTCGCCGGCCATTTGCGGCGCGAGCTGGAGAATTGCTGATGGCCAGCGACGCCAGCGCCGCCGTCTCGACCGGCTTTGTTGTCGACCTGGCCGAGCAGGCCCGGTTCCAGGCCACCAAGCGCCGCCTGCTGTGGCGCAAGCGGCTATTGCCTGTGGGCGCAGTGATCCTGCTGTTGCTGCTCTGGCACTGGGCTGTCGTGCAGTTCGAGATCAAGCCGTTCATCGCGCCGGCGCCCCTTGCCGTACTGAAGGTGCTGATCCAGCGCTTCGACATATTGATGGCCAATCTTCTGCCCACGGCGATCGAGGCGGTGTGCGGCTTCATGCTGGGCAATTTCGCCGCCATCGCGCTCGCCACGGCGTTCGTGCACAACCGCGCCGCGGAAGAGGCGTTCTTTCCCATTGCCGTGATGATCAACACGATCCCGGTCGTCGCCAAGGCGCCGATCCTGGTCCTGCTGCTGGGCAACGGCATGGAGCCCAAGATCGCCATCGCCGCGCTGATCTGCTTCTTCCCCACCCTAGTCAACATGGTGCGCGGCTTGCAGGACGTGAACCCGCAGGCGCTCGAACTGATGCGCGTTCTGTCCGCCAGCCAGCGCGAGGTGTTCCTGAAGCTGCGCGTGCAGAACTCGCTGCCCTATTTGTTCTCCGCGCTCAAGATCGCGGCCAGCACGTCGGTCATCGGCGCCATCGTCGGCGAATGGATCGGCAGTACCAAGGGCATCGGCGCGCTGATCATCCAGGCAACCTATGCGTTCGACACCCCGTTGCTCTATGCCACGATCGCGGTCGGCTCGACCTTCTCGGCCTGTTTCTTCGGCGTGATCGGCCTGATCGAGCGCCGCGTCGTCAAATGGAAGGCGCCGCGCGCGCACTGACGCGCGCCGCTTCCAAACACCGGAGACCGCAATGAGCACCAGCCCGAATTTCGTGAACGAGCCCGTGGGCGGACAGGCGCCGGTGGTGGCCGAGGCCGACGTGCTGGTGGTGGGTGGCGGCCCGGCCGGCACCGCCGCCGCTATCGCCGCGTCGCGCAACGGCGCCAAAGTCGCCTTGGTCGAGCGCTATCCCTATCTCGGCGGCCTCGCCTCGGGCGGCATGGTTCTGGTGCTCGACGACATGACCAATGGGCCGGAGATCACGGTCAAGGGCATCTGCCAGGAATTCATCGACCGCATGGCGGCGCAGGGCATGGCAATCTACCCGCCGGAGCAGGACCGCCGCCAGCACATGGACATGTGGAAGAAATGGTCGCGCTGGGGCGTGCATGATTTTCATTCCCATACACGCCCGCAGCCGATCACCTATGCCGCGGCTTTCGACCCCGACGGGTGGAAGCGGGTTTCCTGCGAGTTGATGACCGAAAGCAAGATCGACGTGCGGATGCATAGCTGGTTTTCCCGCGCCATCGTCGCGGACGGCCACATTACCGGCGTGGTGTGCGAAACCAAGGCCGGGCGCCAGGCCATGCTGGGCAAGGTGGTGATCGACGCGACCGGCGACCTGGACGTCGCGGCATCGGCCGGCGCCCCCTTCGCGCACGGCTCATATATCCTAACGACCGTGTTCCGCCTGGGCGGCGTGGATACCGACGCGGCCGAACGGTTCCAGTTCGGCGAGCCCGAGACTTTCCAGAAGCTCGACCGCGACGCCAAGCGCCTGATCGGCGGGTCGTGGGAAATGTGGTGGCTGAAGACGCCATTGCCCGGCGTCGTCTGGTGCAATTGCCCGCACATGACCGGCTATGACGGCATCAAGGTCGAAGACCTGACCAAGGCCGAGTTCGAGGGACGCAAGCGCATCTACTCCCTTGTGGACTGGCTGCGCAAAACGCCCCTGCCCGGATTCGAGAAATGCTTCGTGGTGGACGTGGCGCCGCAAACCGGCGTGCGCCAAACCCGGCTACTGGAAGGCGATTACGTGGTGACCAAGGAAGACGTTGTGGAGCGCGTGCATTTCCGCGACAGCGTGGCGCGCGGGCGCGACTATTACACGCCCTACCGGGCGCTGCTGCCCAAGAAGGTGGAGCAGTTGCTGGTGGCGGGGCGGCATTATTCCGCCACTCCAGCGGCGCAGAAAACCTCGCGCGAAATTCCGCCCTGCATGGCGATGGGCGAGGCCTGTGGCATTGCCGCCGCCATGGCGCTCAGCGGCAACACCACCGTGCGCCAGATCGACGTAACGGCATTGCAGAAAAAGATCCGCGCGGCGGGCGGCGACCCGGGCGATGTTCCCGCCGCCAACGCCAAAATCCTGCAGGCGGCGGAGTAGGGGCCATGAACGCCAACGCAAAGCTTCCGCTCGCAGGCATCAAGGTCGTCGACTTCACCCAGGTAATGATGGGCCCCTGCGCCACGCAGATGCTGGGCGATTACGGCGCCGACGTGATCAAGATCGAACGCCCCGGCGCCGGCGACCTGTCGCGCAGCTCGATCCCCGACGATCCGGGCGGCTTGGACAATCCCGTATTCCACAGCCTCAACCGCAACAAACGCAGCATCGCGCTCGATCTGCGCGGCGACAAGGGCAAGCAGGTGGTGCGCGACCTGGTGAAGACCGCCGATGTGGTGGCCAACAATTTTCGCCCCGGCGTGCTGGAGCGCATGGGTTTCAGCTACGCGGAACTCAAGAAAATAAACCCGCGCATCATCAACGCGGTGGGATCGGGCTTCGGTCCCAGCGGCCCCAACGCGCACAAGGGCGGCCAGGACGTGCTGGCCCAGGCGCTCACCGGCGTGATGCACCGCCGCTCCGACATGGCTGGGCCGATGTCGATCTACCCCACGGCGCTGGCCGACTATTCGGCGGGCATGCATCTGGTGCAGGGGATTCTTCTGGCGCTGTATCAGCGCGAGCGCACGGGCGAGGGGCAGGAAATCAACGTCTCGCTCTACAACTCGATGCTCGCCATGCAGATGCAGGAAGCGGCGATGTGGATGATGCGCGAGCGCGACCTCAACTGGGGCGCCATGCCGCTCAGCGGCGTATTCGCCACGAAAGACGGCGCGGTGGTGCTGGTGGGCGCGTTCAAGCAGCATCCCTTGCGCGACATCTGCGCGGCGCTGGAGATCGCCGACCTGTCGCCCGATCCGCGCTTCGACAGTTTTCCCAACCAGGTAAAGAACCGGCCGGAATTGCAGCGGATTTTCCGCGAGCGGTTCGCCGCCAACACAACGGCCTATTGGCTGAAGCGGCTGGAACAACAGGATCTGCTCTGCGCGCCGGTCCGCTCTTTGGCCGATGCCTTGGCCGACGAGCAGACCGTGGTGAACAAGATGGTGATGGAGCTGAACGGCGCCGGCAACGACCCGGTCAAGCTGATCGCCTCGCCGATTTCGATGTCGGGGGCCGACATACGCCTGACGCGTCCGCCTAAGCTCGGCGAGCACGGGCGCGACGTGCTGCGCGAACTTGGCTACGGCCCGGCGCAGATCGACGCGTTGGTCAAGGAAGGCGTGGTGGCATGACCGTCCGGTTCGAGGTCAAGGACCATATCGCGCGCGTGACCATCGACCGGCCCGAGGTGATGAACGCGATCGACGCGGCGACCGAGGCCGAGCTCGAGCGCATCTGGCGGACAATCGAAGGCGACAACGACGTGCGTGTGGTGGTGCTCACGGGCGCGGGGGATCGTGCGTTCTGCGCCGGGGCGGACGTCAAGAACGTCAGCAAGACCGGCCTGGAATACTGGGCAGATCCGCGCCCCAACGGCTTCGGCGGCATCGCGTTGCGCCAGACCCTGGACGTGCCGGTGATCGCGCGGGTCAACGGCCACGCGCTGGGCGGCGGGTTCGAAGCCGTGCTGGGCTGCGATATCGTGGTGGCGGCGGAAGAGGCGACTTTCGCCTTTCCCGAGCCGCGCCTGGGCCGCATTCCATTGGATGGCGGCATGGTTCTGCTACAACGGCAAATTCCATTCCGCGCCGCCATGGGCGTGCTAATGACCGGGCGTCGCGTTCCGGCGCGTGAGGCGCTGGCCCTCGGCATCGTCAACGAGGTGGCGCCGCGCGCCGAGCTCGATACCGCGGTCGATCGCTGGGTCAAGGAGATACTCGCTTGCGCGCCGCTGTCGATCCGCGCGGTCAAGCAGACCGTGCGCCGCACCGCGCATCTGCAAGCGGCCGAGGCGCGCGCGGCCAAGCTGCCGGCGCTGATCGCCGCCCTGCAGAGCAAGGACCAGGACGAGGGCGTGCAGGCCTTCCGTGAGAAGCGCGCGCCGCGCTGGCAGGGAAAATAGCCGCCCGTGGCCTACGTCATCACCGAGACCTGCGTCGACGTTAAGGACAAGGCGTGCCTCAAGGCCTGCCCGATCGACTGCATCTATGAAGGCGGGCGGATGCTCTATATCCAGCCGGACGAATGCATCAACTGCGCGCTGTGCCTATCGGTCTGTCCGGTGCAGGCGATCTACGCCGATATCGACGTACCGGAGAATCAGCGCGCATACACCGCCGCCAACGCGGAATTCTTCGGCCCCGGAGTGACGGGATGGGGCAGCCCCGGCGGGGCGACGCCCAAATACGTCACCGACAAGGACCATCCGGTGATCGTCGCAATGGCGACCCGCCGGCCTTAGATGCAGCCTTTAAGCCCGGTAAAGTGCTTTACGGCTTCGTTCGCCGTCGCCACTTCGGCCTTCGCCGTGGCGGCGATTTTGTCGCGTATGCCGGCGAACTGCTTCAGCATATCGCCTTCATCGAAGCTGAGAATCTTTCCGTCCTTATAGACCCAGGTCCCGTCTACCATCGTCGCCCGCACGCAAGCAGGCGAGGCGTGCTGCACCACCGCTGACAAATTAGGGATCAGCGCCGCCTCCGCCGTGCCGCTCAGGTCCAGCACCGCCAGGTCGGCACGATACCCCTCTTCAATACGCCCGACTTTACCGGCGCCCATCGCTTTGGCGCCGCCCGAAGTCGCCCAGCCCAGCGCTTCGGCCGGCGCCGGCCAGTCGCCAGGGTCGTCGAGGCCAGATCGCGGCAGCATCATGGCCAAGCGCATCACCTCGAACATGTCGTGCCGGCCACCGGTGTTCGCCGCGTCGCTGCCCAGCGCCAGGCTAGTGCCGCGCGCGCGGTAATCGGCGATGGGCGCCAGGCCGCTGCCGATCATCAGATTGCTGGCGGGGTTGTGAACCACCGTCACATCGTGCTGCGCCAACAATTCGCGCTCCTCGACCGTAGTCCAAATACCGTGCGCGACCGACAGGCGTTCGTTCAACAGCCCTTCACGCTCCATTTCCGCGACCATGCCTTTGTAGTGCTTCAGGCCGATGCTCGCCTGCGGACGTGTTTCCAGCAGATGCGTATGGACTCCGAGATCGAGTTCCTTCGCCAGTGTGCGCCATGTGTCCCACAATTCCCGCGTGCAGCGCTGCGGTGCGTTGGGGCCGAGCAACAAGGAGATTCGCCCGTCGCGCCCATGCCATTCCTTCTTCAGGCGCCGGAACAGCGCCGCCATGACAGCCGCGTCGGGGCGCTTCGGGCCTTCGACGCGCCGGCGCAGATCGTCGGGCAGTTCAATTTCCAGGATGTCGTGGTCATAGCGATCGTGCAGCATGGGCGCAAAGCCCACGCGCATGCCGGATTTCAGATGCGCTTCAAGCGCCGCGTCGACGCGGCCGGCATGGGCGAAATGGTCGATACAAGAAGTGACGCCCGCGCGCAGCATCTCCGCGGCACCCAAGAGGATAGCCAGGCGAATCCCGCTCTCGTCGAGCGACCGGCCATAGGCGACGGTGTAAAGCGCCCAGGGCTCGAGCGGCAGGCTGTTCTCGGTCCCGCGCACCGCGTTGCCATAGGAGTGGTAATGCGCATTGACCAAGCCGGGAATGACGGTCTGGCCTTGAAGATCCAAGGTCGTTCCCGCCCGGGCATTCAGCGCGGCGATTTCGTCGGGCCGGCGCGCGATCGCCGCGATACGCCCAGCCTCGACCAAAAGCCCACCAAGGGGCAGAGGCATTCGCGAATCCAATTCCGGCAGCGCCAGGCAGGCGTTGGACAGCAGAAGAGGCTGGGCTTGGCGCATGGTCACTTCCTGCTGCCGATTTCACGGCGGGCCGAGGTTTTTGCCATTTGCTAGAATAGCGACTGTGAAGTGCGATGCAAAACCCGTCTGTGTCGCGCCGCGCGCGGGGCGGAATGAGCGGAATGGATGGAGTTCCTCCGGCGGTCCAAAGATGGGTCTCAGACTACCGGCGCAACGCCATGTCCGGCTTGGCGATATTGATGGACGCCAGCAATGAAGGCCACTGGCGATAGAGCCAGACGAAAATCAGCCTGTCGGCGCTTGTCAGGTGAAGTCGCTTTGGCGCTTTCCGCTTGGCGATCTGGAGCTGATGGCGAAGCAAGACAATTTCAACGATAAGCCGTGCTCGCGATCCGAAGGCCGAGAGAATCAGGCTGGACAGTAGATGGAAAAGCGAAGCTTTGGCTTCGACACTGTCTATCTCTTCGCATTGAACAAGTTGGGTGAGGTTCTTGGTAGGGACAGCCCGGCTATTTCTTGGCGCAATGCCGCGCGATATCGGCGTGGGTGGAGAACCACACGCCTTTTTTGGATTTCATATGCAAAATAAGCTCTTCTAGGATCGAGATGCGCGAGCGGTAGCCGATGACATGCGGGTGCATGGTCAACAGGAACAGGCCGCTCTCGTCGTAGGCGCGGTCGAACTCACGCCGAAAAATATCGAGCACGGCAGTCGGCGGTGTGTACGGCCTAAGCGCCTGGAAACGGTTCATGTTGAAATAAACCGCGTCGTCGCGGATCCATTCCACCGGCAGCTCCACGATCCCTGTCGCCTCACCATTTTCTAACAGCTCATAAGGATCGTCGTCGGCCATCAGCGATGAATCGTACAGCAGCCCCAGCTCGCGCTCGATCTTTAGGGTCGCGGGCGAGAAATCCCAGGACGGCGTGCGCATTCCGACGGGCCTGACGCCCGTGATCTTCTCTAGCGTGTCGGCGGCGCGGAAATGCAAGTCCCGCTCCACATCCTCCGGCAAGATCGAATTCAATTCGTGGATCCAGCCATGCAAGCCGATCTCATGCCCTTCGGCCACCACGCGGCGCTGCTCGTCGGGATGCAGCAGGGCCGACACGGCGGGGACGAAGAACGACGCCTTGATGCCCGTATCGGCGAGCAGCTTAAGGATGCGCGGCACGCCGACGCGCGAGCCATATTCGCCCTGCGACATGCGGCCCAGCGACTTGCCGCCGTCGCGCAACTCGTTGGTCTCGTGGTCGCTGTCGAACGACAGTGCCACGGCGCAGCGCGCGCCGCCCGGCCACGATTTGGGGCGCAGCGACTTGCCCGCGCGTACCTGGCTTACGCGCCGGCGCCATTCCTGTTCGGGCCATTGCCACGGCTCCATCGGATTTCCTTTCGTTACGCTCATGGTGCGGTAAATCGCTCCGCTCATAGTGATGGCAAAAGATGGCAGGCCGCGCGTCTTCCCGCGCCGATATCCCGCAGCGTCGGTATCTCGATGTGGCAGCGCGCTTCCGCTAGGGGGCAGCGCAAATGGAAATGGCAGCCCGGCGGCGGTGAGAGCGGCGAGGGTAACTCGCCCTGGATCGGTTTGAAATTCACGTCGACACCGTCCTCCAGCACCAGCCGGGGCACGCTGGCGAGTAGCGCCTTGGTATAGGGATGCTGCGGGTCGTTGTAGATCGCTTCAGCCGCGCCGATCTCGACGATACGGCCGAGATACATGATAGCGACGCGGTCTGAGACATGCCGCACCACGCCCAGGTGGTGGCTGATGAACAGCATGGTCAGCCCAAGTTCGCGCCTGAGGCGCAAGAACAGGTTCAGCACCTGCGCCTGGATCGACACGTCGAGCGACGCCACCGGCTCGTCGCAGACCAGCGCATCGGGTTGCATCGCCAAGGCACGCGCCACGGCGATGCGTTGGCGCTGCCCGCCCGAGAATTGATGCGGATAGCGGCTGGCCGCGTCGGCCTCAAGCCCCACCTTGGCGAGCCAGTTTTCGACATAGGCCCGCGACTCCGCCCTGATCACCAGGCGATGTACGATCGGGCCTTCACCAACTATCTCGCCCACGCGCATGCGCGGATCGAGCGAGGCATAGGGGTCCTGGAACACCATCTGCACGCGGGTGGTCTGTTTACGCGGATTGCGGCCTGGGGACATCATCGGTTTGCCGTCGAGCGTTACCGCGCCGGATGTGGGCGGCAAGATACCCGCGATCATGCGGCCCAGCGTGCTCTTACCGCAGCCCGATTCGCCCACAAGGCCCAGTACCTCGCCGCGCGCGACTTGCAGCGACACACCGTCAACCGCCTGCACGGCCCGGCGCTCCACAGCCCCCCCCAGCGCTGACGCGATCTGGTCGCCCAGCGATGCGCGCGGATTGAACCGCTTAAAGACGGAATCGACGGAGATAAAATTTTCGCTCACGCCGCTTCACCGGTCAGCGGGTGATGGCAGCGCCAGCCGCGCGAGCCGCTCGCGGTCGTCTCGGGCGCCGCGCAGCAAATCTCGTCGGCATGGGCACAGCGCGGATGGAACGCGCAACCCGGCGGCAGATCGGACAGCGAAGGCGGCGCGCCGGGGATTTGCGTCAGTTCTATGCCGGGCGACGCGGTGACAGGAAGCGAGTCGAGCAATCCGCGCGTATAGGGATGGCGCGGCGCGCGCAGCACTGCCGCCGTCGGGCCGTATTCGACGATGCGTCCCGCGTACATCACCATGATGCGGCTGGCGAGAGCCGACACCGCCGCCAAATCGTGGCTGATCCAGATCATCGCCATGCCCAGATCGCGCACCAGCGATTTCATCTCAGCCAGGATTTGCGCCTGGATCGAAACGTCCAGCGCCGTGGTTGGCTCGTCGGCCACGATCATGTCGGGCCGGTTGAGAAGTGCGATGGCGATGGCGACGCGCTGGCGCATCCCGCCCGAGAATTGATGCGGATAGTCGTCCAGGCGTGCGCCCGCGTCGGGAATGCCCACGCGCGTCAGCACGTCGATGGCACGGGCGCGGCCGGCTTTGCCTGACACGTGCTCATGCGCGCCGATCGCTAGCTTCACCTGCGTGGCGATGGTGAGCACGGGGTTCAGCGTGGTCATCGGATCCTGGAACACCATCGCGATGCGCCGCCCGCGTAACTGGCGCAGTTCGGATTGCGGCAGGCCCACCAGCTCTTGCCCCTTGAGCTTGATCGAGCCCGCGACGATGCGGCCCGGCGGGTCGATCAGGCCCAGCAGCGAATAACCGGTCATGCTCTTGCCCGAGCCGGATTCGCCCACCAGCCCCAATATCTCTCCCTCGCCCAAATCGAACGACACGCCGTCCACCGCCTTCACCACGCCCGCGCGCATGAAGAAATGTGTCGCGAGATCGCGCACCTGCAATAGCGGTGCGATCATCGCTTGAGCCTCGGGTTCATCTGGTCGCGGATCTGGTCGCCCACTAGGTTGATCGCCAGGATCAGCACGATCAGCGCCACGCCGGGATAGATCGAAATCCAGTACCGGCCGGACAGCATGTACTGGAATCCGTTGGCGATTAGCATGCCGAGCGAGGGGTGCGTTACCGGCATGCCGAGGCCCAGGAACGACAGCGTCGCTTCCAACGCGATCGAATTGGCGACCTGCACCGTGGCAACCACGATCAGCGGCGGCATGCAGTTCGGCAGGATGTGGCGGAACACCACGCGGCTCGCGGGCATGGGCGTGGACAGGGCCGCCTCGACATACTCCTTAGTGCGCTCGGCCGAGGCCGCGCCATGCGCCGTGCGCGCGAAATAGGCGTATTGCGCGGCAACCAGGGCAGCGATTAACTGCCCCTTGCCCTGGCCAAGAATCGCCGACAGCACCAGCGCCAGCAGGATTGCGGGGAAGGAGAGCTGCAAATCGATAAAGCGCATGATCAGCATCTCGACGCGCCCGCCCAGGAACGCGGCGGTGGTTCCGAGGCTCGCACCGACCGCAAACGCGATCGCGCCAGCCACGACGCCGATCTGCACGGAAATGCGCAGGCCATAGAGAATTGCCGAGAACAGGTCGCGCCCCTGCGCGTCTGTGCCGAGCCAATGCACGTAGCCGCCGGCGCCCACGAATCCCGGCGGCCGGCGCGCGTCGCCCAATACCAGCTTGCCGATGTCGTACGGATCCTGCGGCGCGAACAGCGGCGCCAATGTCGCCATCGCGACCACCAGCGCGACCACCGCTAGGGCCGCCACGGCTACCCGGCTTTCGCTGAACTCCATCCAGAACCGGCCGAGCGGCGTGGTGGTTTGCGCCGCCATCACGCCCTCCCGATCCTGAGCCGCGGATCGATCGCGGCATAGGCGAGATCGACCAGGAAATTAATCATGATGAACAGGAAGGCGACCAGCATCAGATACGCCACCATCACCGGCCGGTCGAGCGACTGGATCGAATCGATGATCAGCTTGCCGAGGCCGGGCCAGGAAAAGATCGTCTCGGTCACTACCGCGAAAGAAAGCGTGGCGGCAAGCTCCAGGCCGAACACGGTGACGATCGGGATCGAGATGTTCTTCAGCACATGCCCGCAAACGAGTTTTACTTCCGACAGGCCCTGGGCGCGCGCGAACTTCACGTAATCCGACAGGATCGCCTCGCGCATCCCGGCGCGTGCCAGGCGGATCATCAAGGCGAGCCGGAATAGCGACAAGGTCAGGGCGGGCAGAAGCAAATGACGCAACCCGTTGAGCGTCAAAAAACTCCATTCCACGCCCAGTATCCGCACCGTGTCGCCGCGCCCGCCCGCCGGCAGCCAGCCGAGTTGCACGGCGAACACCATGATCAGCATCAGCCCAATCCAGAATGTAGGCAGCGAAAAGCCGAGCACCGACACGGCCAGGATCGTCTTCGACCAGGCGCTGTCCGGCCGGTAGCCCGCGAACATGCCCAAGGGCACGCCGATCAGCGTGGCGCCCAGCACGGCGGCGAGCGTCAGCTCCAGCGTCGCCGGCAGGCGCGACAGGATCAGTTGCAGCACCGGCATGTTGAAGACGAAGGAGCGTCCGAACTCGCCATGCACCAGCCGGTTTAGGAACGCGAGATACTGCTCCCATAGCGGTCGGTCGAAGCCGTAGCGCGCGATGGTGTCGAGCCGTATCTGCTGAGTGACGTCGGGCGAGATCAATACATCGATCGGGTTGCCGATGGCGAAAACGCCGACAAACACCAGGACCGAGATCGCCAGCATTACGACAGCGGCTTGCAGTAGGCGTTGAATCAAAAAGCCGATCATCCCGCGCGCCTCCCCTGGGTCACGGGATCGTCAGGACCAGCCGCGCTCGATGAGCTCGCGCGTTTCCTCTACCGCCACGCCCCACAGCGCGTGCATGTCGGCGTCTGGGCGCTCGTACAGTCCGTGGTAATTGCCGTCGCCGACGATCTTGCGCACCTCGGCCGGGTTGGAGAACTGCATGCGTGCATAGTCCACGGCCGGCTTGGCCGTGGTGGGCATTTGCACGCCTTTGAGCCGCGTCCAGGGAAAATTCTCCATCCAACTGGCATGCGAGGCGGCGGGATCGATCGCCTGCACCTTGGCCCAGGTCTTGGGAGAGTTCCACCAGTTATGAAATTTCACGCGCGCATCGCGCCGCCGCCCCATCCATTCCTTTATGAAGCCCAGGACCGGCCCGTTGCCGCCATGTCCATTGACCACCAAGATGCGCCGAAACCCGCCGCGGTAGAGGCTTTCCAGGATATCGTCGACCAGCGCGATATAAGTGGTGACCTTGAGGGTCACCGTGCCCGGAAAATCGGCGAAATAGGGTGTGATGCCGAACGGCACTGCCGGGTAGACCGGCACGCCGATCGGTGCTGCAGCGTCGACCGCCACTTTCTCGGACAGGATCATATCAACGCACAGGCTCAGATACCCGTGCTGTTCCACGCTTCCAATCGGCAGGACGCAGCGGTCGTCGCGCTTCACGCGCTCCTCCACCTGCATCCAATTCATGTCGGCGATCCGCATGACAATCCCCCGCGTCCGCTTCGCCGCGCCGGTGGCGCGACGATTGCTCAAGGACACTTGACCAAACGCCCGAACTGTCGTCAAGTTCCATATGGAACCATCTGGGCGGGGGCCCGCTGGGACCGGGAGGGGGATCATGGCCGAGTTGCAGCAATCCGGTTTAGCGAACCGCGACAGGGCGGGCGCGACTGCACCGGCCGACGGTCCCGCGCTGCATCCGATGATCGCGCTGAAACTGTGGGAAAACCCCTGCTGGTTCTCGTTCCGCATCAATTACCTGGGGCATCGCTTCAGCCTGCCGGTCTATGGCTGGATCGAGCAGCGTTACGGGCTGGTGCGGCCGGAATACGCGGTGCTGTACGCCCTGGGCTTGCGCGACGGCATCGCCGCCAAGGACGTCTGCGCGTCGACCAGCTTTCCCAAGAACACGATCAGCCGCGCGATCCAGAAACTGCTGCGCCGCAAATTGATCCGCCGGGTGGGCGACAGGCACGACCGGCGCAGCTTCGTGCTGCGGCTATCGGCCGAGGGACGGCGCATCGTCGACGAAACCGTGCCGCCGATGGTGGCGCATGAAAAGAACATGCTTTCCAACCTGAGCCGCAACGAGCAGCAGGCCCTATCTGGGCTGCTGGCCAAGCTCGTGGCGGATTCACCGAATTGGCCAACACAGCTAAACGGGGAGTAGCTATCGATGAGACACTTGAAACATGGCATCGCTGCCGCCCTGCTCGTGAGTGCAATGTCGCTGGCCGCGGCAACGCAAGCGTCGGCGCAGACGCTGACCATTGGCGTGCGCGCGGGGCCTGAATCGATCGACCCGCATTTCACCGCCACCGGCACGCATGCCGAGGCGCTGAAGCACGTCTTCGACACGCTGACATGGTCGGGCGACGGGCTGGAGATCGAGCCGCGCCTGGCGGAAAGCTGGAAGGTCGTGAACCCGACGACCTGGGAATTCAAGCTACGCAAGGGCGTGAAGTTCCACGACGGATCGGATTTCACGGCCGAGGACGTGAAGTTCTCGATCGAACGCATTCCCGTCGTCACCGGCCCCAACCCGCTGACGATCTATGTGCGGCGCGTGAAGGAGACCAAGATCGTCGACCCGCATACCATCCACATCATCACTGACGGGCCGGCGCCGAACCTGCCGAACGACTTCATTCGCCTGTTCATCGTGTCGTCGAAAGCCGCCAAGGGGCTGACTAAAGACAATTCAAACGAAGCGTTCAATTCGGGCAAGGCCGCCATCGGCACGGGGCCGTACAAGTTCGTGTCGTGGACGCCGAAAGACCAGCTCGTGCTCGACCGGTTCGACGGATTCTGGGGTCCGAAGGAGCCCTGGGCACGGCATGTCCGCAAGGAACTGCCGAACGACGCGGCGCGCGTGGCGCAGTTGAAGGCCGGCCAGGTCGACCTGATCGTGCGCGTGCCGGCCTCGGACGTGCCGACGCTGAAGCAGGATACCAAACTCACGGTTGTCACGATCGACACGGTCTATGTGTTCAACATGGAGCTGGACATGCGGGACAAGGCCCCGCAAGTCTGGGCAAAGGACGGTTCGCCCCTGGCCAAGAACCCTATGCAGGACCCCAAGGTGCGCGAGGCCATCGACCTGGCGATCGACCGCAAGACGCTGGCCGATATCGCCATGGAGGGCCTGGGCAAGGCGCAGAACCAGCTCGTCACGCCCAGCATCTTTGGCTACAGCAAGAAGCTGCCGGAGCGTAAGTACGACCCGGCCGCGGCCAAGAAGCTGCTGGCCGAGGCGGGCTATCCCAACGGCTTTAAGTCCACGTTCAGCTTCACCAGCGACCGCCTGCCGGGCGACCGCCAGGTGGGCACGTCGATAGCGCAGATGCTGGCGGCCGTGGGCATCGACGCCCAGGCCAACGCCCAACCGGCGGCGGTGTTCTTCCCCGCCCGGTCGCGCGCCGAGTTCTCAATGTCGATGTCGGGCTGGGGCACGCTGACCGGTGAGGCGCATTATACGTTGTCGTCGATTGCGCATTCCAACGACAAGGAAAAGAAGTTCGGCGCTTTCAACGTGCTGGGCTACAAGAACCCGGTCATGGACAAGCTGATCCAAGACGCAGCCGTGGAGCTCGACGTGGCCAAGCGCCGCTCGCTGTTGGAACAAGCCAACGAGCTGGTTGCCACTGACCGGCCGCGTCTGCCGCTGGTGGCCGTGGGCTCGGCCTGGGCCATGCAGAAAAGCAAGGTGACCATCAAGCCGCGTGTCGACGAAGACACGATGGCGATGAACATCAAGCCGGTTAAATAACGGCAGGTCAGCCGAGGAGACGATGGGGGGCGCCACTGGCGGCGCCCCCTTTCCTTCCATGAGCAAGATCGCCATTGGCATCCACGGGGGCTGCGGCACGTTGGCCCCTGAACTGCAAAGCGAAGCGGATTGGGCCGAGACGCGAGCCCATCTGGCGAGATCCTTGCGCGCGGCCTGGGCCATCCTGGCGCGCGGCGGATCGGCGGTGAGCGCCGTCGAGGCGGCCGTCGCGGTGATGGAGGACAGCCCGCATTTCAACGCCGGCCACGGCGCGGCGCTGACCGAGGACGGCGGGCACGAGCTCGACGCCTCGATCATGGACGGCGCCACGCTGGCCGCCGGCGCGATATGCGCGGTGCGCACCATCCGCAACCCGATCCGCGCCGCGCGCGCCGTCATGGAAAAATCGGATTGCGTGCTGATCGCCGGTCCCGCCGCCGATGCCTTTGCCGGGCGCGTGGGGTTGGAGATCGTGGACAACAGCTATTTCACCACCGAGCGGCGCAGGCAGACCCTGGCCACGCTGAAAGCCCGCAAGGTGCGCGGCACCATCGCCATGGCGAGCGAAGCCGAGCGCCACGGCACGGTGGGCGCGGTGGCGCTGGACGCCAAGGGCAACCTGGCCGCGGGTACGTCCACAGGCGGGTTCAACAACAAGCCGCCGGGCCGCGTGGGCGACACGCCGATCGTCGGCGCCGGCACCTATGCGCGCAACGGTTTGTGCGCCGTGTCCTGCACCGGCCAAGGCGAGGTGTTCATCCGCCGCGTCGCGGCCTATGACGTGGCGGCGCGCATGCACTATGCTGGGCATACGCTGGAGCAGGCCAGCAACGCGATGGTGTTCGACGTGCTGGCTTCGCACAAGATCGGCGCCGGTCTGGTGGCGGTGGATGGCGAAGGCAGGGTCTATGCGCCGTTCAACACGCTGGGCATGGCTCGGGGCTGGATACAGCCGGATGGCGCCGTACACATAGCGACACACAAAGACGTCGTCACGGTTGGACCGGCATGATCCCGAAACTGAGCGAGCCGATCGTCATCTGGGGTGCGGGCGCCATCGGCGGCACCTTGGGCGCCTATTGGGCGCGGGCTGGCCTGCCGGTGCTGCTGGTCGATATTGTGCGCGAGCATGTGCAGGCTTGCCGCACATTGGGCCTACGCATCGAAGGCCCGGTCGAGAATTTCACGCAGATCGTGCCCGCCGCCACGCCCGATGAGGTGAAGGGAACCTTCAAGCGCATCGTGCTGGCGACCAAGGCGCCGGCCACCGAGGCGGCGCTGGCGGCCCTGAAACCGCATCTGGCGGCCGACGGCTATGTGCTGTCGGCGCAGAACGGCCTCAACGAAATCGCCATCGCCAAGCATGTCGGCCCGGAGCGCACCATGGGCTGCTTCGTCAATTTCGGCGCGGATTGGCTGGGACCGGGACAGATCCTGTTCGGCAATCGCGCCGCCGTTGTCGTGGGCGAAATCGACGGCAAGACCCGCGACCGCACGAACGAGATGCACGCGCTGCTGAAAGTGTTCGAGCCAAACGCGGTGCTGACCGACAATATCTGGGGCTATCTGTGGGGCAAGCTTGCCTATGGCGCGATGTTGTTCGCCACGGCGCTGACCAAGGATTCGATGGCCGACAACTTCGCCGATCCACAGCGGTTTCCCGTGTTCAACCAGCTGGGGCGCGAGGTGATGCGCGTGGCCGCCGCGCGCGGGGTGAAGCCCCTGGGGTTCAACGGCTTCGACCCTGTCGCCTTTGCGGCCGAAGCCAGCGCCGAAAAATCGCGCGCCAGCATCGCAGCGTTGGCCGAATTCAACCGCCACACCGCCAAGACCCATTCCGGGATCTATCGCGACCTGGCCGTGCGCAAGCGCCGGACCGAGATCGAAAAGCAGATCGGCACGATCGACGGCCTGGGGCGTGAGGTCGGCGTGGATACGCCCGCGATCCGCCGACTGGTGGAACTGATCCACGACATCGAGGACGGCCGGCGGCCGATGGCGTTCGATACGTTCAAAGCCCTGATCGACACATGCATATCGACTTCAAAGACCGCACAGCACTCGTAACCGGCACCGCGCAAGGCATCGGCCAAGCCATCGCTTTGGGCATGGCCGCTTCCGGCGCGCACGTGCATGTGGCGGATATGGATGAGGCGGGCGTCAAGCGCTTCGCCGCGGCCAACGGCATGACGCCCCACGTGCTTGACGTGTCGGACCGGGAAGCCGCGCATAAGGTGGTCGATACGGTCGCGAAATCCGCCGGGCGCCTGGATATCCTGGTCAATGCCGCAGGCGGCGTGCGCGGGCAGGTCGGCCGGCCGATCGAGGAGATCACCGATGCGGATTGGCATGTGATCTTCAAGGCCAATGTCGATGGTTCGTTCTGGCTGGCCCAGGCCGCGTCCAAGCCGATGCGCGCGGCCAAGTACGGGCGCATCGTCAACATCGCTTCGGGCGCGGGGTTGCGCCCCAGCCTGACCGGCATCCAGGCCTATACCTCCGCCAAGCACGCACTGGTGGGGCTGACCAAGCAATTGTCGCAAGACCTGGGACGCTACGGCATCACCTGCAACGCCGTGGCGCCGGGCTTCGTGCGCTCGAACCCCGCGACCGAGCGGCAATGGGAAAGCTACGGCCCCGAGGGCCAGAAGCGTATGGTCGAGGGCATCCACACCAGGCGCCTGGGCAAGGCCCAGGACATCGCCAACGCCGTGCTGTTCCTGGCCAGTGATCAGGCGGGGTGGATTTCCGGGCAGATATTGCCGGTCGACGGCGGCCGCTCGTAAACCCGTGTCCCTGCCTACAATTATCTCCGTGCATATTGATGATGCAGTGCTTTTCAGCATACCTGCGTGTGTGTCGAAGCCTAAAAGGCCCCCAGCAAGCAGCGCTACTTGAATGATTGTCGCTCCGCGACAGACAAACTGGGATTGACGGCAAACACGTCCACCGTGCCGACTTTGTAGCGACGCAAATCGTTGCCATCTTCGCGCTATGCGCGCCACACACGGCGTCGGATCGCTGGTTGTTCGGCTCACGCCATCGGGGATTGGCTGGGTTCTGCGGTTTTGGCGGTGGTGGCAGTCCGGAGCGAACCCGTCTCCGGGACATATTCCCCAAAACGCGGGAAAATGCAGGGAGGTTTTTGCGATTTTGAGGCCCTGGCGCGTAAACGCGCCGTTAAAACCGCGTCGTCACAATGGGTTATGAACTAAATTCCCTAGAATAGGGTGTTGGGAAATTTTTTGCGCGAACCAGGGAAGTCAGTGACCGAGTCCGGGAAATAGGCTGACTGCAGGTCTGGTCCGGGCCTTTACGTGCACGGATGAGGTTTGTGGTAGGGACAGGTGCTTGGCATGGGCCATCTGCGCCGGACTCTGTCCGCATACGCCCGTTACTACAATGAAGCCAGAACCCATCGGTCCTTGGCAAAGGATGCGCCCATTTCTCGACCTGTTCAGCGTACGGGAAAGGTCCAATCATATTCCCTGCTGGGCGGACTTCATCACCAGTATGCGAGGGTTTAGGTTTTCGGTACACACAAGGGACAGACTGCGGTATCGAGCCTCTTAACTGTTCAAAACAACGGTTTGCCTGAGATCGCACCAAATCGTGCAATTTCAGGCAACAACCTGCGGCGTGGGTTTGCCGAAGCTGGCTTCGCACATGGCAGGAAATGGCCCGTTCCTGGCATCGCGTTCAACTCGCCATGTTCGACAACCACACGCCCACGACTAATCACCACGATGGGCCACCCTTTGACCTCGCGCCCTTCGTACGGTGTGTACCCGACTCTGTCGTGCAGAATTGACGATGAAATCGTCACTTTCCGATCAGGGTCCCAAATTGCCAGGTCGGCATCGGCTCCGATTTGAATCGTTCCTTTTTTGGGATAGAGCCCATACATCTTGGCGTGGTTCGTCGCTGTGAGTTCAACAAATTCATGGACTGTGAGACCGCGTTTGCCCACACCTTCAGAGAACAGCAACGGCAAGCGAACCTCAAGACCGGGAACACCATTTGCTATTTCTTTGAAAGTTGTTTGCAGGCCGTGCGGCAGCTTTCCTGATTTATCAAAACGGTATGGTGCGTGATCTGAAGAGAAGACTTGGAAGACGCCGCTTTTCAAACCTTGCCATACCGCTTCTTGCGCAGTTGCGTCCCGCGGAGGCGGGCTGCAGCAGAACTTTGCCCCTTCCAGCCCTGGTCTGTCGATGTCATCGGCCGTCAGAAAAAGATACTGTGGGCACGTCTCACCATAGATGCGCAGTCCGCGTTGCTGTGCTTGACGTATTACATCGATTGCTTCGGCCGACGAGACGTGCACGATCAAGAGCGGCACGTCGATCAGTTCGGCCAATGCGATGGCGCGGTAGGTGGCTTCACTTTCAGCGACGCGTGCGTGGCTGATTGCGTGCGATGTTGGCGCTATTTGGTTGGCTTCCATCAACCGCTTTGCCAGCCACTGGATCATGTCGTGATTTTCGGCATGGATCATTACGAGCGCGCCTTCGCGACGCGCCAGGGCAAGAACGTCAAGGATCTGCGTGTCAGCAAGTCGCAGCTTGTCGTATGTCATATATACTTTGAATGACGTATAGCCGTCTTGGATCAAAGCGGGCAGCTCTTGCCCCAGAACTTGCTCGGTTGGATCCGAGACGATTAGATGAAAGGCGTAGTCCACGACTGCCTTGGGTGCTGCACGGGCATGATAGGTCTTCACGACCTCGCGTAGCGATTGGCCGCGATGCTGCGCCGCAAATGGAATGATCGTTGTCGTGCCGCCGAATGCCGCCGAAACGGTAGCGCTGTAGAAATCGTCGGCGCACATGATGCCGAACGACGATTCCTGTTCCACGTGGCAGTGACTATCGATGCCACCCGGCATTACAAGCTTGTCGTGGGCATCGATCTCGCGCATTCCCGGCGCAAGACCCGTCACGTCCATTGCCGCGATCACGCCATCCTTCACTCCGATATCGCCGACCACATAGCGGCCACCGGTAACGATCGTTCCACCGCGGATGACCAAATCGAACATCACGCGTCGGTTCCTCGCCTGGGCGCCGGAATACTGTCTGGCCGCGCATAGAGAACGCAAGCGCGCGCAAGCGATTCGGTGGTATCAACGAATGAAAACTCAGAGATATATTGTGCAAGCGCGACAGGAAGCTCCGTGCATGCCAGAAGAATCGCGTCTGCCCCCTCTTGCGAGAGCGACAAAGCCGCGCGACAGGCCAAGTCTTGCGCTTGTGGTATGTTGCGGGACTTCACCGCACGAATCGAGGGCATAACGAGTGTTTCTTGAACATCGGGGCTTGGCGCAACGACGGTCAAGCCTGCTTGCTGCAATCGCTGCTGGTAGAACCCTGACGCCAAAGTTCCGTTGGTTCCCATGATCCCGACTCTGGTTCCTGTTGAAACGCCAGTCTCTAGCAGAGCGGCGACCGCACAGTCTGCTATGTGCAGGATTGGAACTTTGGTTGCCAGTTGGATATCTCGAAACCAATGGTGCGCCGTGTTGCATGGTATGGCAATAACTGTGGCGCCCAGCGCCTCGAGACGAGCTACGCCTTGCTTTAGAAGTGGGACAGGGGAGGGGCTCCCGAAATCCACAATTGCGCGTGTACGATCAGGAACGCGTGGATCTGACCAAACCACCATGGGCAGATGTTCTTGATCGGTTTTTGCCGGTGTCAGCGCCATAATCTTTGACATGAAGTCCAACGTTGCTGCTGGCCCCATGCCGCCAAGCACTCCAATGGTCGGGCCCTGAGTCATTGCGCATTTTCAATGCAAACTGCGCCGATGGCCATGACGACGGCAGCTTGGCTTGGCTCGACTATCGGCAGTCCTATGGCATCCTCCAGCTTCTTGCGGTGGGCCGCCATGCCAGCGCACCCGAGCACCAATACATCCGCCCCTCTCTCATCGCGAAGTCGTTCACCTGCCTTCTTGATGCTTTCGAATGCATTACCCTCAGTGACGGCCGCCGCAGACATAGACACTGGCAAGCTGCCTACGTACCGATCCTGTAAACCCATTGATCTTACATAGCGCTGTTGACGCCGCACGGAGGCGGGGACGATTGCAATTATGCCGAAGCGCTCGCCAAGAGTTAGTGCTCTCAGAAGTCCGCATTCGGCGATGCCGAATACCGGTCGGCCGTTTGCCGCTTCGCGTGCGGCTAGCAGGCCCGGATCGCTGAAACAGGAGATTACGAAAGCATCCGCCGGGCTGCGGCTAACAAGTCGGCAAAGAGGGAGCACAACCTGCTCGACGTCCCGTTGAGTGGCGATTCCGGGAGGCCCCTCGACCAAGGTCTCCACGCGGATGGTTGGCCCGCCGTGCAGACGCAACGGATGCAGCGCAGCGTCGATTGCCGTGCTCACCACCTCGGAAGAGTTGGGGTTAATTACGAGAATTTGGCGAGAGGTATTCATGGCCTCCAGCATGTTGCGAAACCGATCGTATGGAACATGCTTGAGTCATACAATTATGCCGGCTATTATTTATACCCGAAGACTATTTACTGTACTTATATGAACCTGCGCCAACTCGAACTCTTACGCGCCGTGATCCGCTGCCAGACGACGGTTGGAGCAGCAAGGGCCTTAGGGTTGTCCCAGCCCGCCGTCAGCAATGCGATCAAACATATCGAAACCCAGCTTGGGTTTCCCTTGTTCGAGCGTATCAACAACCGTCTCTTCCCGACACAGGAGGCACGGACACTCTATCAGGATTCAGATTCGATCTTCCTGATGCACACGGCATTCGAGGCAAAGGTACAAGATCTGAAAGAGAACAAGGCAGGTCAAATCCGGATAGTTGCGACACCGCCGCTCGGTTACAGCGTGATTCCACCAGCATTGCGGCGATTTCTCGCCAAACGTCCAAAAGTACGGGTTTTATTCGACGTCCGTCGGCTGGACACCGTGGTCGAACAAGTCGAAAACGGGGTTGCGGAGCTCGGGTTTGGGCTTGGGCGTGGCGACTATCCGGCCCTTCAGACGGAGGTCCTGGTCGAAACACGAATGGTTTGCGTGTTTCGGCCGGACCATCATCTCGCAAGAAAGCGCTTCATTGAGCCCGCGGATCTGAAGTCCGAGCCTTTTATTGCCCTTGAGCGTGGTACCAAGATGGGTATCGCGGTCCGAGAGTCATTTATGCAAGCGGCGGAGCCTTACAGATTCGCGGTGGAAGTGCGCTACTGCAATACTGCGTGCGTGCTTGCTGAGAGCGGCGTTGGTGTTGCGGTTGTCGATCCATTCTCAGCCATTTGTTCCGGGCGTTACGATCTGGAAGTACGGCCATTTGAGCCCTCGACCCCCGTAATTGCCTACGCGTTGCGGTCGCGCAATCGACCACTTTCGCGCTTGGCGGAGGCTTTTCTACGCCAAGTCCAGATCGTTGCCGGTGATGTCGCGGCCAGATTGTTGCCAAAACAGTCGCAACCCAAGATCGAAAAGGACAGATCGAGAGACTCAGGCGCATTGCCAACTCCCAAACGGCGACTGCCGCGCAGAACTTTCTAGATGCCGATGACTACGCGTCAGGGCGAAGAAGCCATCATTTCCACACTGAATAGACATCTCGAAATAAGCATAGCGGTGAACATTGTCTGCAAACCTCAATATGAGACAATCCTGGCCGCCGTTAACTGAAGAATGTAGGGATCCGGCGCAGAGGACCTGCCCTAATATCATCGAAATGCGGTGACGCTTGACTTCCGCTACTAGCCGAAAGGGAATGGGTCTGACAAGCCATGGATATTCTCATCACTGACACAATTATTGTTACCTGTGACGACCAACGGCGAATTCTGGATAACGCCGGCATTGCGGTTGTTGACGGGCGCATCGCCGCCGTTGGTCCTTCTGAAGTGCTCGAAAAGACGCACCCAAACTTAGAACGCTTTAGAGCGCACAACCTTGCGGTCATGCCGGGCTTCATCAACGCTCACACGCATACTGTGCTCATGGCCCTACGCGGAACCGTTGAGGATTGGTCCGGAGACGCCATCTATCGCTATATGACGCCAATCTCCTACGCGATGTCGGGCGAAGAACGTTCCGTCATCGCCGTTTTAGGCTGCCTAGAAGCGATCCGCAGTGGTACGACGACGCTGGTCGATCCGTTTCGGCATGTGATGACGTATGCGGGCGCCATGGCCGAGACCGGAATGCGCCTATGGTTATCGGAAGCTTGCGCCGATATTGATACGCGCCGCATACGTCATGGCGACTATACAGTCGACAGTGCTTTTGGCGAGCAGTTCTTCGACCGCGCCATTGGCTTGATTGAAAAGATGCACGGCAGCTTTAGCGGTCGAGTGCGGTGCCAGGTAGCGGCGCACGCGCCAGACAACTGTTCGCCAGTCATGCTGGCTAAGCTCAATGAGCTTGCGGGCCGCCACAGCCTGACGCGAACGGTTCACCTGTCGCAGAGCCCGGGTGAGGTCACCGCGGTGCGTGCATCATATGGGCTAACGTCCGCGGGTTATCTCGACCGAGAGGGTTTCTTGGCGCCCGACTTGATTGCTGCCCACTGGACCTTCTGTACCGAGGCTGACATCGAACTGCTGGCCTCGCGCGGTGTGCAAATGGCGCATACGCCGGCCAGCATTTCCCGCCGCGGAGTGCATAAAGCGCTGATCGGACGAATCCGCGACGCTGGCGTCAGTGTTGCGTTCGGCACTGACAATATGAGCGAGGACATGTTTCAGTCGATGGCGATTGGTTCGATACTGCACCGGACGGGGCGGGGGCGGGAGCTAGAAGGCGGAGTTTCACCATCGCCGCAGGAAATACTGGATTCTGCCACGCGCGCCGGAGCGCAGTCGGTTGGCGCCCTGGCTGAGATCGGCACTATCGAGCTTGGAAAGAAGGCCGACCTCACCTTCATCGATCTGAACGTTCCGGCAATGCGGCCTTTGATCCGGTTAGTGTCCAACCTGGTACACTACGGACATCCGGGCATTGTCCATTCGGTAATGATTGACGGCAAATTTGTCATGCGCGACCGCCATGTATTGACAATTGACGAACCAACACTGCTTCGAGAGGCCGAGGCGGTCACACGACGGGTATGGGCCCGGATGATCGCTGCCAACCCGGATATCGCGCGACCGCCAGGCGAACTGCAGTGGCTGAACTCCTGATTTGAGTCTCAGCGATGGCGGTCTAGAAATGTGATGAAGGTAGCTCGTTCGCTTTGGCCGTCAGCACCCAGGCAGATTATAATTTTATTAAATAGATACGCCGCAAAAATCATAGCTGGGTTAATTGACCGGCCCTATGCAACGGTGCAGTTTTACCGCGAGAAAATGTGTCGTTGCAGTTTTGTATTTGCAACGGACAAACAAAAGAGAAATAGACGTCATCAGGCGCTAGCGGAGCAGGTGCCCTGGTGGATTCGGGGAATGACTCTATGGCACGCATTGTGCGCGTCGCAGGCGCTCAGATGGGCCCCACGCAGCTCGCCGACAGCCGCGAGCAGACACTTGACAGGTTGATTGCTCTGCTCGAGCAAGCCGCATCCCGCGATGCGAAGCTCGTTGTTTTCCCTGAATTGGCGTTTACGACCTTTTTCCCTCGCTGGCTGCTCGAGCCGAAGTCGCTGAATGAGTATTTCGAGACTGGATTGCCAGGCCCTGCCACACAGCGCTTGTTTGACCGGGCTCGTGAGCTCGAAGTCGGATTCTACGTGGGGTATGCCGAGCTGACCGCGGACCAGCGGCGTTACAACTCGGCCATTATCGTCGCTCCCAACGGCGCAATCTTGGGTAAATACCGCAAGGTGCATCTGCCAGGTTCCGTCGAGCCGCGCGCCGGCGCCCGATATCAGCAATTGGAAAGGCGCTATTTCCTGAACGGTGATCTGGGCTTTCCCGTATTCCAAGGGTCGGCGTGGTTGAATCAAGCTAAGACAGGGATGTTGATCTGCAATGATAGGCGGTGGCCAGAGGCGTGGCGCGTCCTTGGCTTGCAGGCCGTCGAGTTGGTCTGCATTGGCTTCAACTCTGCCGCCTACGATCCAAACGGCGGCGACAGCGAAGATAAGGAGTTGCGCACCTTTCATTCCAAGCTTGTTCTGCAGGCCAATGCATACATGAACGCGACTTGGGCAGTGGCAGTGGCCAAGGCCGGGAACGAAGACGGCTCTGGTCTGATCGGTGGGTCATGCATCGTCGACCCGAACGGTCTCATCGTTGCCGAAACTCAAGGCCTATCCGACGAGGTTATAGTTGCCGATTGCGACCTCGATCTTTGCCTTCAAGGCAAGACGAAAATGTTCAACCTAGCTTTGCATCGACGGCCTGAATGGTATCGGCTAATCAGCGAGCCGACTCAGAACAGTCCGGAGCGATCGGGAACACAAGGCTAACGTGGCTTTGGGCGGAGAACAAACAATGACCTACTGTATCGCACCGCCATCCTCATTCTCATCAACCAAACCCAGTCGAATTCATGTGAAGGCTTGGGGCTAAGAGCGTGGGCGCGACCCTAAACATCCTCGAGTTGACAAAGCGCTATGGCCGCAGTGCAGCTGCCGTCGATGCCGTCTCGCTCGATGTTGGTGCCGGTGAGTTCGTTACGCTGCTTGGAGCCTCTGGTTCCGGAAAAACCACGACACTGATGATGGTCGCGGGCTTTACTCCTCCCGATGGAGGCGAAATCGTTTTGAATGGGTCGGCCATTACGCATCTCGCGCCGGAGCGGAGGGGAATCGGCGTTGTGTTTCAGAATTATGCTCTGTTTCCGCACATGACTGCGATACGAAATGTCGCATTTCCGCTGAGGATGCGCGGCATCAATGCATCCGACGCCTCGAAACGTGCCGCCGATGCGCTCGATCGAGTCGGCCTTGGCGGCTTCGGGGCTCGACTGCCGGCTCAATTGTCTGGCGGACAGCAGCAGCGTGTGGCGCTTGCCCGAGCGCTCGTTTTTGAACCGGGGTTGCTTTTGATGGACGAACCCCTCGGCGCACTCGATCGTGCTTTACGCGAAACGATGAAGACGGAGATTCGCCGGTTGCATCGAGAGCTTGGCATAACGGTGCTCTATGTTACGCATGATCAGGAAGAAGCGGTCACGCTGTCCGATCGAATTGCACTTATGAACCGCGGCCGGTTCGTCCAAGTCGGATCGGCGACCGATTTATACGAGCGCCCCGTCAACGGATTCGTCGCGGGGTTCATCGGCGAGAGCACGTTGATCGACGGCACGGTGGTGCGTGATGGCATAGGCGCGTCCGCATTGTTACCGAAATCAGGCGGCCCCGCATTGCCCGCACGCAGTGGCTCCGTCAAGGAAGGCGATGCAGCAATCATTCTGTTACGGCCGGAGAAGCTGGTGATCAGACCGGCGACGGCAGGGGTGGGCTTTGCGGCTGCGGTAGAAGACACGGTGTATGTCGGGGACATCACTCGCCTGGCCCTGCGTCTCGAAAGCGGCCATGTAGTTGTCGTCAAACAGCCGAACAGAGCGAACGTGTTCCAGCCCAAGCATCGCGATCAAGTCCGCGTGGATTGGGCGCGGGAAGATGCCGTCCTTCTGCCGGCTGAAAACTTTCATGACTCGCACTAGGCCACACTTGCAAAGGAGGATAAATCCGATGAAACACAGCAATCGAGTTTCGCGCCGCGCCGTTCTGCTTGGAACGGCAAGCGCCTCGTTGGCTCTAGCTAGCCCCTTTGTTCACACGCGCCCGGCACGCGCGGACAAGGGCGAGATTGTCGTTGCCGGGTGGGGAGGAAATCGAGCCGCTGAGATGCGCGCGGCCATGTTCGAGCCATTCGAGCGCGCAACGGGAGTCCGGGTACGTGACGATGGGCCGCCGGAAGCAGCCAAAGTAAAGGCGATGGTCGATAGCGGAAACGTGACCTGGGATATATTGGATACCGATATCCCCGCTATCCTGACTATGGTGAACTCAAAGCTGCTTGATCCGATCGACTACACAAAGATCGACAAGGCCAAGATCGAGAAGATTCCGGCTGTCTTGCGTCACTCCTATGGGATCGGGCATCTGATCTATTCATTCAATATTTGCTATAACACCAAAACGTTTCCTGCCGGCAAGCAGCCACATACCTGGGCCGATGTGTGGAACGGGCAAGCCTTCAAGGGCGCGCGATCTTTCCCATTCCGTGGCGGAATTGCGCCGCAACTGGAATTTGCGCTTGCTGCCGACGGAGTGCCGTTGAACAAACTCTACCCCCTTGATGCTGAGCGGGGGTGGAAAAAGATGAACGAGCTTCGGCCGCTGGTTACCAAATGGTATGCCAATCACGCCGAGGCAATTCAGCTTCTGACGACGGGAGAAGTCGACATTTGCTGCACGATCGGCCCGCGGGCATTGACAGCCATGGCGGCCGGGGCGCCGCTCGGCGTGGAGTATGCAGGAGGAAAGCTAGCGCCTGACAATTGGGCAATCGTCAAAGGGTCGCGCAACATCGACGCCGTCTATCAGTTTCTGAATTTTGTGCTCGATGGCAAGGTTCAGGCGGCATTGGCCAAGCGCATCCCTTACGGCCCGTCATCGCAGGATGCATTCAAGCATCTGACCGAAGCCGAAGCCAAGAACCTGAACACCGCGCCGGCGAATCTTGCGAAGCAATTCTGGCATGATACTGCTTGGTGGGGAGCAACGGCGGCGGACGGCAAGACCAATCTCCAGATCCAAACAGAACGCTATGCTCGCTGGATGATCAACCGCGGATGACCATTGCGGCCGCCGACGTTAGAGCCATGCAGGTAACCGGCGCGCGCGCGTGGCGCGCGCGTCCGGGCCTCATGGTCATTGGCGCGGGCAGTTTTTACCTTGCGATCTATCTTGTGCCGATGGCTACATTGCTTGGCTGGGCCATTCGCGACAATGACGGAGGCTGGACGCTTCAGCACCTGGCGCGGCTACTTGGCGACGACGCCTACCACGTCGCTTTCTTGACGACCTTTCAAACTGCGGCCATCACGACCACTGCCTGCGCAATCATCGGCTATCCTTTGGCATTTCTTATGGCCACGACTGGACCACGAGCGCGGGGCCTGCTGTTGGCTGCGGTCATGATTCCGTTCTGGACGAGTATTCTGGCGCGCAGCCTTGCTTGGGTAATTCTCTTGGGGCGCAAAGGGATCGTAAACGAATGGCTTCTGTCTCTAGGCCTCATCGATCGTCCCATTACTATGCTCTTTAACAGTTTCGGCGTGCAAATTGGCATGGTCCACATTCTGCTACCCTTTATGGTGTTGCCAATATGGTCGGTGCTGTCGCGGCTCGATCCGGCGCTTCCGCGAGCGGCGCGCTCGTTAGGAGCGTCGGCCACGCGCGCCTTTCTGCATGTTGTCTTGCCGTTGTCGCTGCCTGGCCTCGTTGCGGGTTCGACACTGGTCTTCATGTTCGCCGTCGGATTTTATGTGACGCCGGCGCTGCTTGGCGGCCCAAATGATCTGACTATTGCGATGTTGATCGAGATGGCCGTTCGCGACCTCCTCGACTGGTCATTTGGGGCGGCGCTCAGTTTCGTACTTCTCTTTTTTGTTGCGATCATTTTTGGGCTTGGCGCCGTAGTTGCCGGGGCGGGCCGTATCGTCGGAGTAGAAGGGAAGCCGTGAAACGGATAGGGGGGTATCGCCACGGAGTCAGCGGCGGCCGGGTCGCTCTGTGGACTGTTGCAATCGCCGCGGTGGTGTTCTTACTCGCTCCAATTTTGGTTATTGTTGTCGTGTCCTTCAATGACACGACGCTCTTCAGTTTTCCACCGACTCGGTGGTCGCTACGATGGTATCGCTCGCTCTGGGAAAGCAGGCCATGGCGCGAAGCCGGCTGGCTTTCGTTATGGCTTGCCATTTTGGTTACCGTAACTTCTTTGTGCGCCGGTGTGCCTGCTGGATATGGCCTTGCGCGCGGCCGATTCTGGGGTAAGCGGCTTGTCGCCGCTTTTCTGATATCGCCGATGGTCGTGCCAATTATCGTTCTGGCGCTTGGCCTCTATATGCTGTTCGCGCCCTTGCGGCTCATCGGCACGCCAGTTGCGCTGTTTCTAGGCCACACAGTGCTTGCGCTGCCAGTTGTTATCGTGATCGTGGCGGCCGCATACGAACGCGTCGATCCTGCGATCGAGCTTGCAGCCCGATCATGTGGCGCCTCGTTCCTTCGCGCCTTCTGGCATATTTCCATACCAGCAGCGCGGCCGGCGATTATTTCAGGCGGCGCCTTTGCGTTTCTGACCTCTTTCGATGAGGTGGTGCTCGCCCTGTTCCTTGGAGGCCCATATGCGAACACGCTTCCCAAGCGGATTTGGGAAGCTGTAAAATTCGAACTTGATCCGTCGCTTACCGCCGTCTCAACGATCTTGATCGTAGTATCAATCGCCGCGCTCGTTGTAGCCGAGTTTGCGCGTCACACTCGGCATCAATCTAGCGCAACGGAGGCCCGATGATCCCGCCGATCCCCACTGTTCCAGCCAATCTTGCCGATCCTGCCCCGGTCTTTCCCTGGCCGAACGGTGCCCGTTGCGCGGTGCTGCCGGCCTTTGACGTAGACGCAGAAAGCGCTTGGATCCAATACGATCTCAAGAACATTGATCGTCTTGTGACGATGTCGTTTGGCGGGTACGAATCCCGAGTTGGTGTCCCGAAGATCCTCGATTACCTGCGCTCGGTCCAGCTCAAGGCGACCTTTTTCATTCCAGGATGGGTCGTCGAGGCGCATCCGCGTATGTGCGAGGCAATTGTCAAAGACGGTCACGAAGTCGGCCATCACGGCTATCTGCATAAGCGTCCTGACCCTGGTGACCTTGCCCATGATATTGAAGAAGTCGATCGTGCGTTTGACGCGTTGAATCGGGTGCTGGGGATAAAGCCGATCGGATATCGCGCGCCGTCAGCTGAAAACTACGACGAACTGCTCAAGCACTTACGCACTCGTGGCATCCTCTATTCCACGTCCTGGCGCGATGATATCCGGCCCTATCGCCACAAGCTCCGGGATGGATCGGCGGGACCGGTCGAACTGCCGGTAAATCTTTCGTTCGATGATTGGCTTTACGGACTTAGCCAACGCTTCAGCCCGCGCCCGATGTTCCCCAAGGAGCATGTGCTCTCGATTTGGAACGGCGAGCTCGATCAAACGCGGGAATGGGGTGGTCTCATCAGTATGGTGATGCACCCGCAGGTGACCGGTCGGCCAATGCGCCTAGGGATTTTTCGCGACTTCATCTCGCGTGCACGTGGATTCGGCGATGTATGGATTGCAACGGGGGCGGAAATCGCCAACCACTTCATAACACAGGAAAAGGCGGCACGAGGCGTCGGATGACTAGCCTATCCCTGTCGTAAACCTGGACCCAGACATAGTGATGATGTGCCCGGCTTGAATGGGCTGTGGAGCGATGCCGCCGGCGATCGGATTGGTCGTTCCCACATCCAGACCCATAATCCAGTGTTACCGCTGCTATGCGCTCTTTCGTTTGTGCGAGGGCAGTTTCAGCAACTCCGCCGGCTCGATCTTGAGTACCTCTGCCAGCCGGCCGATGATCTTAAGGCTGGCGTAGAACTTGCCCTTTTCCAGTTGGCTCAAATAGCTCCGGCTGCCTCGGCCTCGTAGGCCAGGTCGCCCTGGGATAATTCCCTGGCATTGCGTTAACGGCGCAGATTGGCGGCAAATGCGTCCCGCAGGTCCATGCGGGAAGCCTTCCGGCTTGGCTAGTATTTACACTTCGATATATTGAACAAAGCGCATTCTGCCGCTGGGATTCCTTGCTCCGGATAGAGTCGAAGCGATCCTCGCGGGAAAACATCCCGCCGCGTGGTCTCACTTGCGAGCCTGCCGCAGGCACTGCCGGTCGACTGGGACGCCCAACGCAAGGCCCTTGGGCTCTAACTACCGGCGCCATACCCGTTTCAACATTTAAACCGATCTGAATGAGTCCGGAGAGTAGGCGCCGGAAAAGGGCCAATTGGCGTGGCCCTGGCGCGGGAGAGAGTTCTCCGGCCCGAAATAGGGCCGCCAAAGCCGGATAAATGCGAGCTTCGTGCGCGGAAAATTCAAACCGGGAGTGCGAGCCTGACTAGTTGGCGGTGGTGGCAGTCCGGAGCGAACCCGTCTCCGGGACATATTCCCCAAAACGCGGGAAAATGCAGGGAGGTTTTTGCGATTTTGAGGCGTTGGCGCGTAAACGCGCCGTTAAAACCGCGTCGTCACAATGGGTTATGAACTAAATTCCCTAGAATAGGGTGTTGGGAAATTTCTTGCGCGAACCAGGGAAGTCGGTGACCGAGTCCGGGAAATAGGCTGACTGCAGGTCTGGTCCGGGCCTTTACGTCCACGGATGAGGTTTGTGGCAGGGACGGGCACTCTAGTGGAAAATCAGTCTTGCCAGCGCCCGCGCCAGCACCTGGGCGCCGGCGAGCAGGTGTTCTGGCCGGGTGAATTCCGCCTCGTTGTGGCTTACGCCGTCCTTGGACGGCACGAACAGCATGGCGCTTGGCAGGGCGGCGGCGAGGGCCACGGCGTCGTGCCCGGCGACGGTGTGGAGGCGCAATAGCTGATGGCCGCAGGCTGCGGCTTCGGCTGCGATCAGGTCACGCAGCTTCGGGTCGAACTCAGCGGGCTTTCTATCCACGGTCCGGCATAGATCGACTGCGATGCCCGGACTGTCGAGGCCGCGCGTCTTCTCCTCGAACTTGCCGCAGACGCCGGCCAACCGCGCGCTGTCGATATCGCGGAATTCGACGAACAGCCTCACTTTTTCCGGCACCACGTTGGTTGAGTTCGGCGCCACGTCCAGCCGCGCCGACGATGACAGCAGCTTGCCGCCGGTTCCGTCCGACAATGCGCGCACGAACAGGATCAGCTCCGCCGCAGGTAACAGCGCGTCGCGCCGCTCCGCCATCGGCGTGGGGCCGGTATGGGCGGCACGGCCGGTGAACTCGACTTCGTACTTCGCCGTGCCCCAGTTGCCTTCGACCACGCCGATCGTGCGTCCGGCGCGCTCCAGATGCGGGCCTTGCTCGATATGCGCTTCAATATACGCCGCGACGTTCGCGGGCGGTTTGTCCGCGCCCAGGAAGCCGATGGCAGCAAGCGCGTCTTTAAGCGTCACGCCCTTGGCGTCGCGCGCGCCGAGTGCCGTATCGGCTTTCAGGCGCCCGGCGAACACCGCGCTGCCCATCGTACTGGGGGCGAAGCGCGCGCCTTCCTCGTTGGTCCAGTTGACGACGCCGATATTATGCGTCGGCCGCACGGTACCGCCGCGTGTGGCCGCACCCAGCGCCATCGCCGCCACGATCGCCGCCACCACGCCATAGGCACCGTCGTAGCGGCCGCCGAAGGGCTGCGAGTCGAGATGCGAGCCGGCGAGCATCACCGGCGCGTCGGGCCCGGCGAGGTCGAGAATCCCGAACATGTTGCCGACACGATCCACGGTCACGCGGAAACCGGAGTCGGCCAGAACCTTGCGCAGCCAGTTCCGAGCATCGCCGTCCTCGGCGCTGGCGGATAGGCGGCACAGACCGCCGGCCGGAGTTGCCCCAAATTTCGATACCTCGTCCATCAAGCGACTGAGCAACGCGGGATCGACATGGGGGGCGAGTTCAGACATGTACGGCGCCCTAGGCTTGGGGTGGAAATCCGGGTTCGCCCGCGAAATGGCAGCGCACCAGCCGGCCTTCGACGGAACGCAGGTCGGGTGGTTTCTCGGCACAGATATCTTGGCGGTACGGACAGCGGGTGTGGAAGCGGCAAGCACTGGGCGGGTTGATCGGGCTTGGCACTTCGCCCTTCAATATGACGCGCTTCTTGCGCGCCGCCGAAGGATCGGCCACCGGCGCGGCGGAGAACAGCGCTTGGGAGTAGGGGTGCAAAACGCGTGTTCGCGCCGCGCTTGTATCGACCAGTTCGACGATTTGGCCCAGGTACATAACTGCGATCCGGTCGGAGATGTGCTGCACCAGGGAAAGGTCGTGCGAAATGAAGACATAGGCAATGCCGAGCTGCCTTTGCAGCCGTTTCAGGAGATTGATGACCTGGGCCTGGATCGACACGTCGAGCGCCGAAACCGGTTCGTCGCAGACGATGATTTCCGGCTTGGCGGCCAAGGCCCGGGCGATGGCGACGCGCTGGCGCTGCCCGCCCGACAACTCGTGCGGATAGCGGTCGAGAAATTCCGCGCCCAGCCCCACGGTTTCCAGAAGTTTTGCGACGCGCCGCCGACGCTCTTTCCGGTCGGACATGCCCTGCAGGCGCATCGGGTCGCCAACCAGGCTGGCGATCGAATAGCGCGGGTTGAGGCTGGCATAGGGGTCCTGGAACACGATCTGCATGTGCCGGCGCAGGGGGCGAAGGGCGCGGCCCTTGATCAGCGTGATGTCGGCGCCGTTCAGCAGCACGCTGCCCTCGGTCGGGTCTTCCAGGCGCACGACGCAGCGCGCGAAGGTGGACTTGCCACAGCCGGATTCGCCGACGATGGCCAGAGTCTCGCCGCGCGCAACCGACAGGGTCACGCCGTCCAGGGCATGGACCGCGCGCGTGGAGCCGAACAGCCCGCCTTTCACGGGGTAGCGTTTACTGAGGCCGCGCGTTTCGAGCACGGTAGTTGCCACGGTGGCCGTCATCGGCGGGCCTCCTGCGCCACGAAGCAACGCACCGGCCGGCCGGGGGCGACCTCGGCCAGGAGCGGGTCTTCGCCGCGGCATCGCGGCAGCACGGCGGCGCAGCGCGGCGCGAAGCTGCATCCCCTGGGCATGTCGAAAGGCGAGGGCACCGACCCGGGGATTTCCCGCAGTTCGCCGCCGCCGCGCTCTTCCCATTTGGCGGCATCGATGAGCCCGGCGGTATAAGGGTGCCGGGGATCGGCGAAAATCCGCTTCGTTGCGCCTTCCTCGACCTTGCGGCCGGTATACATGACGATCACGCGGTGCGCGGTTTCGGCGACGATACCGAGGTCGTGCGTGATCAGCAGCACCGCCATGCCCAGGCGCGCTTTCAGCTCCTGGATCAACTCCAGCACCTGCGCCTGTACCGTGACGTCGAGCGCGGTGGTCGGCTCGTCGGCGATCAGCAAGCGCGGACGGCAGGCCAGGGCCATGGCGATCATCACGCGCTGGCGCATGCCGCCCGAAAGGTTGTGCGGATACTGCCGCGCCCGGTCTTCAGGCGCCGGCACGCCGACCAGGCGCAGCAGCTCGACAACCTGGGCAAAGGCCGCGTCCTTGCCGAGGCCCAGATGCAGGCGCAGCACCTCGCCGATCTGGCGTTCGACGGTGTAGACTGGGTTCAGCGCCATCATCGGGTCCTGGAAGATCATCGCCATCTGTCGGCCGCGCACCTTGCGGATGCTGGCGTCGTCAAGGCTCATCAGGTCGCGCCCATCCAGGCGAACCCGGCCAGCCGCGATCCGCCCCGGCGGATCGGGCACCAGGCGTAGCAGGGCCAGCGCCGCCGTGCTCTTGCCCGAACCGGATTCGCCGACGATCGCCACCGTCTCACCCTCGCCGATCACGAAGGACAAGTCGTCCACCGCGCGCACTGTTCCCAGCGCGGTACGGAACTCGACGGTCAGTCCGTCGACTTCAAGAACCGGGGCACTCATCGCTTGCGCAGCTTCGGGTTCAGGGCGTCGTTCAGGCCTTCGCCGACCAGATTGATCGCAAGGACCGTCAGCAGAATCATGACCCCGGGGATCGCCGCCATCCACCACGAGGTGCGCAGCACCGTGCGCGCGACGCCGATCATGTAGCCCCAGGATACGAGGTTAGGATCGCCCAGGCCCAGGAACGACAGGCCGGATTCGGTCAGGATCGCGGTCGCCACCATCAGAGAGGAGACGACGATTACCGGTGGCAATGCGTTCGGCATGATCTGCAGCAGGATGATCTCCCAGTCCGGCATGCCGATGGCGCGGCAGCCCTGCACGTATTCGCGGTCGCGCTGGGCGATGAACTCGCCGCGAGCGAGCCGCGCGACCGAGGGCCAGGACACGATGGCGATCGCCGCCGTGACTGTGACTACACTGGGCTGAAAGATGGCGACCACCACCACCGCTAGGACGAAGGACGGGATGGTCAGGAAGAATTCAGTGACGCGCATCAAAACGTCGTCGATCCAGCCGCCGTAATACCCGGCGACAGCCCCGAATGCCACGCCGACCAGCGTCGCCGCGAAGCTCGCGAGCATGCCGATCACCAGCGAAATGCGCGCGCCGTTGAGAATGCCGGCCAGTATGTCGCGCCCGGCGACATCGGTTCCCAACAAGAAACGGCCGAAGGGCGGCTGCGACGGCCGCCCGACCATGTCGAACGGATCGACCGAATAGATAATCGGCCCGAAAAGCGCCGCCGCGACCACCAGCGCCAGCCCCGCCGCGCCCGCTACCGCGCCGCGGTTACGCCGGTAACGCGTCCAGAACGTGCGCAACCCCCTCATTTGTGCACGATCCTCGGGTCGAGCATGCCATATGCCAGATCGACCACGAGATTGGCGGCCACCACGACGATCGACGACACGAACAGGATTCCAAGCAGCAGATTCAAGTCGCGCTGCAACAGGGCGTCGAACACCAGTCGGCCCAGGCCGGGCCAGGCAAACACGGTTTCAACCAGGATCGATCCACCCAGTAGGTGGCCGAATTGCACGCCGGCCAGAGTGACGACGGGCAACAAGGCGTTGCGCAGCGCGTGCGTCCAGGCGATCGCGGTCTCGGAAAGGCCCTTGGCCCTGGCAGTGACGATGAACTCAAGCCCATAGACCTCCAGCATCGACGCGCGCATCAGCCGCGCGTAGATCGCGGCGTAGAACAGGCCCAAAGTTGCCGCCGGCAGGATGAGGTGGTGGGCGACATCGAGAACATGGGCGAGTCCGGTGCGCCCCGCGCCGATCTGGAACATGCCGCCAGACGGCAGAATGTCGAGCTGGATGGAGAACAGCACGATCAGCATAAGCCCCAGCCAGAAGGCCGGGGTGGCATATACCAGCAATGCCGCGATCGAGATTAGGCTGTCGGCCAGCGTGCCTTGGCGCCGCGCTGCCGCCACGCCCAGCACAACGCCGAACCCGATCGCGAGCAGTATCGAGGTCAGCATCAAGATCAAGGTCGCCGGCAGGCGGTCGAGGATCAGGACGATCACGGGCGTCTGCTGCAAGTGCGACATGCCCAGGTCGAAGGTCAGCAGCTTGCCGATATAGATGAAGAACTGCACATAGACCGGCTGATCCAGGCCGAATTCGCGGCGGAGCTGCTGGGTAAACTCCAGCGTCGCATGACCCATCTGCCCCGCCAGGATGTCGGCGACGTCGCCCGGCGCCATGCGCAACAGGAAGAAATTGACCGCTACGATTGCCAGCACCACTGGCACGATCTGGACCAGCCGTCGCACCAGAAAAACAAGCGATGCCCGCCTCATCGGTCAGGCGCAGATCGAAGAGCAGCCGCCGGCGCAGAAATTCGTATTCGGCGCCGGCTAGCAGAGACCGGGATTACTCGATCCACACGGAATCCCAGTTCGAGTACATCGAGATGCCGTTCACGATCAGCCCTTTGACCCGCTTGTTCCAGATATGCGTGTACCCCATCTCGATCAGGAAGATCACGGGCAACTCGTCGTGCATGATCTTTTGCGCCTCGTCCCAGACTTTCTTGCGGTCGGGCCCGTCGGGCATCGCGGCCGCCTTTTTCAGTAGCCCATCGAGCTTGGGATTGTTGTACCCCATCGAGTTGCTGAACGTCGCGCCCTTCTGGATGTTGCTGGAAATGAACGCACGCTGCACGCCGATGGTCGGGTCGGAATAGTTGTGGTGAAAGTCACTGGTTAGCTGATAGGTCCAGTCGGTGAAGACCTTCTTCAGCCATCCGCCCATGTCCAGGCTTTCGATCTCGACCTGGATGCCGATCTTGCCCAACTCCTGCTTCACGTACTCGGCCTGGCGCACCCATTCCTCGCCATAGGGCAGGAAGTTCTGCGTCAGCTTGAAGCGCACGCCGTCTGCTCCGCGCTTGTAGCCGGCATCGTCCAAAACCTTGTTGGCCTTGGCCGGGTTGTACTCGTATTTCGACAACGCGGCGTTGAAGTGGTTGGGGTTGCCGCTGACGATCGGCCCGCGCGCGGGTTTGCCCATGCCGTACCAGATCACGTCCACCAGCTTGTCGCGGTCCACAGCCAGGCTGATCGCCTGACGCACGGCCACGTCCGACAGCGGCTTGTCGCGCAGATTGACCTCGAGCCACATGATCGGGCCCAGCCCCTCGCTGCCGGCCTGCGAGGAGACTATGTGCGGCAGCTTGCCCAGGCGCTGGATCTCGGCCGGGGGAAGTGCTGTCATCGGCGCCAGGTCGACCTCGCCCTTTTCCACGGCGATCGCGCGCGCGGCGCCGTCCGGCAGGATGCGCAGCACGAGCTGGTCGAGATAGGGCTGGCCGGGTTTCCAATAGTCCGCATTGCGCTCGAGGATGATGTGGCTGCCCTTCTTCCATTCCTTCATCTTGAACGGCCCGGTGCCGATCGGCTCCAGCATGATCTTGGCTTGGCGCACCTTCTTCTCGGCGATTTCCTGCTCGGTGAAGCCGTGCTTGGGCATCATCGGCGTTTCACTGGGCTGAAATGCCTTCAGGAAATACGGTACCGGCTCCTTCAGCTTGACGATCACGGTGTTGGCATCGGGCGTTTCGATCGCCGTGACATTTCCGAAATAAGTCTTGCCGCGGGAATGGTAGTTCAGCGCCAGCACCTCAATGCTGAACTTCACGTCGGCGCTGGTGAACGGCTTGCCGTCGTGCCACTTCACGCCTTGGCGCAGTTTGAAGGTATAGGTCAGGTTGTCGGGCGACACGGTCCAGGATTCCGCCAGGCCGGGCTTGGGCTCCATCGCCGCTCCGGCATATTGCAGCAGGCCGTCGTAGATTTTGGTCGCAATCAGCGAAACCGGAACCGCCGTCGTCGCGAGCGTCGATATCGCGGTCGGCTCGGGCTGGTATGTATAGGTCAGCGTGCCGCCTTTTTTCGGCGTCTGGGCGAAAGCGCCAGATGCCGCCGCCCCAGCAATCAATCCAGCGGCCGCCAAAGTCAGAAACCTGTTGAACTTCATGGCTTGCTCCCCCTTAGCCGGTTGTCGGTCGTTGCATTCGGCCCGGACCGCCGCAAGGACGCAAAAACTATACCGTCGCCGCGTCCTCGTTGCACCAGGCACAGATGAAATCGATCAGATGCTCGATGCAGTCCGCATATTCGGACAGCGCGATATGCTCGTCGGGCTTGTGCGCCTGGGCGATGGTGCCTGGCCCGAAGATGATCGTGGGAATGCCCCCTTGGTTCACCAGATGCCGCATATCGCAGCAGAACGGCCCGGGATGCACCGTATTCTTGCCGCCCCGTGCGCCCAGCGTACCGCACATATGCACGGCCAGCGGTAGCTGCGGGCTTTGGCGCGTGCTGTCGTCGTGATGCAGGAATTCGACCCGTGCCGGATTGGTTTTCAGGAACGGGTCGGCGGCATTGGCTGCGTCGATGCCGCGGCGGAAGCTGGTCATCACCTCCACCACGTCGCCGACTCCAGGCGCGAAATAGGCGCCGCCGCGCAAGGTCGCTTCGCTCGCCGTGACCGTCTCGTAATGGCCGCCCAACACCTTGCCGATCACCAGCGAAAACGGCGCGCGGCCTTTTTCCATCGGATCGTCCGGCACGGCGGCGTTGTAGCGGCGCTCGATATCGACCAGCGCACCGATCACCCCCGGCAGCTTTTCGATCGCGCTGACGCCGTCCTGCGCGCCGTTCTGCCAGCGTGCGCCGGGCGAGCGCGACCGTCCGGGCACTTTGACCTGCCAATAGAGACCGCCGGGATGGCTGACTGCCACGGTATTGTTGGTCGGCTCCAGCACGATCGCGGCGTCGGCGGAGAAGCCGCGCCGCACCAGGTCCAGCGTGCCGTTGCCTGCATGTTCTTCGTTGACGACGCTCTGGAAGATGATGTCGCCGCGCGGCTTCGCGCCGGTGCGCCACAGAAAGGCGATGGCCATTAGCGCCGCCATCAACCCTCCCTTCATGTCCGAGGTGCCGCGCCCATACATCGTGCCGTCGACAATCTGGGCGGCGAAGGGATCGTGCGTCCATTCCCCGGCCGGCTCGATGGTCACGGTGTCGATATGGCCGTTAAGGATAAGCGACCGGCCGCCGCCCGTGCCGCGGAAAATACCGACGACGTTCGGGCGTCCCGCGTAGTTCAGCACGGACTCCAGGCCGCTGTCTTTCAGCGCGGCATGGGTCGGCAATTCGGCATAGGGCAGGATCAGATCGTGCTGCCAGTGCGTCGGATATTGCGCGATGCGCGGGAAGCGCTCGAACAGCTTGGCGATGTCCGGCTCGGCAACCACCGTTTCGGCGCCCAGGTCTTTCAGCAGGGCGGCCACATGCGCCTGGGCCTTGCCTTCCTCGCCGGTCAGGCTGGGGATGCGCACCAGCGCCGTCAGCGCGGCGATGCTTTCCTCACGGCCGTTGGCGGCGAGCGCCAGCGCTTCCTCACGCGGAGTTCGGCTGGCCATCCTTCCCCCTTCTCAACAGCGATTCATGAGCCTCTCAACGACTATGGCTCTGGAACACTAGTCACACAAATTAATAATCAGCTGTGATATTAACAATTTAATTTATGGTTTCAGACGGAGGGTGGTATCGATGAATTTTACCCAGCTTCGCGCCTTTGACATGGTTGCGCGTGAAAGCGGCTTTTCGCGCGCCGCCGCCATGCTGGGCCTGACTCAGCCCGCATTAACGATCCAGGTGCGGCAGCTAGAGCGAAGCTACGGCATAAAACTGTTCGATCGCGCCGGGCGCAACGTCTCAATGACGCCTGCGGGGCGCGCGCTGTTCGACGTTACGCGACGACTCTTCGCGTTGGAGGAGGAAGCGCAGGAGCTGCTGACTGCGTCGCATGAGCTGTTGCGTGGACATCTGCTCGTGGCGGCCGATGGGCCGCATATCGTCATGGGCATGTTCGTGCGCTTTCTGCGGCGGTACCCCGCAGTGCGTATCTCGGTGACGCTCGGCAATACCGCGCATGTGCGTCAGCAACTCATGGAACGCCGCGTCGATGTCGGAATCCTGCCGGCAATAGAGAGCGAACCCGCGTTTGTCAGCGTTCCGCTGTGGCAGCATACAGCGGTGCTGATCGTTCCGCACGGTCACGCGTGGGCCCGGAGAAAGTCCGTGCGAATTGCGGAACTGAACAATCAGCCCATGCTGATGCGCGAGTCAGGTTCGAACACGCAGCGACTTCTCGAAGCTTCGTTGCGGCGTGCCGGGGTTAAGCCACGCGTGGTGCTGGAACTCGGCAGCCGCGAGGGAGTGCTCGGCGCCGTCGCCGTAGGTCTTGGCCTCGGATTGGTGTGGAAGGTGGAGGCTATGAACGACCCACGGTTCAAGATGCTCGAATTGCCGGATGCCGGGCTGCGCAGCACGGATTATGTCGTTTGCCTGAAGGGGGAACGAAACCGGCGCACCGTTCGTGCGATAATGGAAATCGCGGAGGCGATTCACGAAACCAGCGCGGTACTCGACGCAGGCATGGCACATCCATAGCAATAACGCGATCCGTCCGCACGACGCGTCCCGGTCCCGGATCAGGTAGACCGACGCGGTTTCCCAAGGAAACGCTTCTGTAAGCTGACGTGTAATCCGTTCGGCGGTCGGATTGGCTGTAATATTCACCCAGACCAGACTTCGCTGATCGAGTCTGAGAATAATCAGTCCGGACAAGAGCTTGAATCCAACTGTTGGAACCGTGAATAGGTCGATCGCTGCGATCTCGGATGCGTGGTTACGTAGGAAGGTACGCCTGTTCGGCTCACACCATCGGGGATTGGCTGGGTTCTGCGGTTTTGGCGGTGGCGGCAGTCCGGAGCGAACTCTTCTCCGGAGCCGTTCCCAGATAAACAGGGAATTAACAGGGAAATTCGCCGACTTTGAGCCTCATCCGCCATGGGGAGGCGAGATAATTGGTGAGAATTCAAGGAACTAATGGAGATACCCCTAACCGGGGGATCAGGGATTTCCATCGCAGGATCAGAGAAATTGCCGGTCGGATCAGGGAATGAATCTAGTCCTCGATTTCCCGGCGCGGTCGGATCAGGTTAGAGTTGCGCTGGCAGCAACCCGATCGTTGGAGATGAAACGATGTTCAGGCGAGACATGCTGAAGGTCACCGGCGCGGCGGTGGCCGCGCCCGCGTTGGCACAGGTGGTGCGCCCGTTTGAGGCGTTCGCCAAGACCGATCAGGTCGTGGTTATGACTTGGGGCGGGCAATGGGGCGATGCGATGCGCGACAATGTCGACGCCGCTTATACCAAGGCGACCGGCATCAAGGTGGTGCAGGACCGCAGCGGCAGCCCGGTGGAGCGCATCACCAAGCTGAAGGTGAGCCTGGCGAACCAGACCGTCGACCTGTTCCAGCTCGCCGACGGGCTTGTGCCGCTAGCGATCAAGCAGGGCGTGGCGGAGAAGCTGAACCGCGACTCGCCGCGCATGCCGCATGTGCGCAACATGATCCCCGCGTTCTGGAACGATTACTGGGTGCCGCAGATCTATTCGATCACCGGCCTGATTTACAACACCAAGCTGGTGAAAAACCCTCCTACCTCGTGGGCCGATCTGTGGCGGCCGGAATTCAAGGGCCGCATCGTACTACCCGAGGTTTCGCATTCCATCGGCACCTACATCATCCCGATCGGTGCGGTCGCATCCGGCAAGGACCCCAAGGACGAGGAAGCCGGCTTCACGATGCTGAAGAAGATGACCGAGCTTAAGCCGATCTGGGCCAAAGACACCGACACGATGATGAACGCGATGCGCACGGAAGAGGCGCTGATCGGCATCCTCTACAAGTCGCAGACCTATACGGTGCTGGGATGGAACGCGCCGGTGGCCTGGGTGTACCCGAAGGAGGGCGGCATTCCTTTCATATCCGGCACGCTGATCGCCAAGAACACCAAGAACCTGGAAGCGGCCGAACAGTATCTGAACACCACCATGGATCCCGACGTGCAGCCGTTCGGCGCGAAGATCTACAACTACGCCGGCACCAACAAGGACATGCTGACGCGCCTGACGCCTGAGCTGCAGGAGCGGGTCAAGTTCCCGCAGGATCAGATCGACCGCATGATCAAGCTCGATCACGACTTCATGGGCGACCGCCGCGCCGCCTGGACCGAGCGCTGGAACCGGGTGGTCGCCGGAAGCTGATGCCGGACGCGACCGGACGCGCCAGCCCCCATCATCTGGGCTGGCGCGCCAACGGCGATAGTTTCGATGTGGCGCTGGCCGTCAACCGCGTGCTGGCGGCTGGCGGCCGTGCTTGGCGTCTCAGCACTGCCCAGGCGGGTCTTGATGCCGGGGATTATCTGATCGAGCTGACCTCGACGCAGCAAATGGCCGTCACGGCGCTCGGACTCAAACCTATTGCGTGGGAAGGAAAAATTCCCGGTGCGGCGCAAGCATTGAACGCCGCTGCCACACTGCTGTTCGCAGGTATGGCCTCGCGCTTTCCCTATTTCGCCTACTACTCGCTTTGCCTGTTGCGCTTAGGCGTGGCCTACACGCCATGCGACGGCGGCGCGCTGTCGAACGGCGCGCTGGACCGCGCCAATCTTCTGGTTCTGCCTGGCGGGTTTTCGACCTTCGGCATCGATGTGGCCGAGAACGCGCCGGGCGCCGACGCCAAGGTGCGCGAGTTCCTGGCCGACGGGGGTGCTGCGATCGGATCGTGCGGCGGCGCCTATTATCTGTCGGCCGGACGGCCGGGTTGGACCGGCACAGCCAACGCCTTGCCCATGTATACGCATGAATGGCTGCAGAGCGGCGTGGGAGTTGTGAGCATAGCGTTGAGTCCCGGACCGTTGGCGCTGGGCTGCCCGCCGAGCATGGACGTTCCCTATTACCACGGCCCCATTTACAGCCTGCTCGGCCCGGGCATCGCCGTGGCCGCCACATTCCATGAGCTGACCCTGCCGGGCAGGCTCGCCATCGACAACCCGCTGGATCGCGAGAAGTTCCAGCGCGACATGGCAGGCAAGCCGGCGGTATTGATCGCGGCGGGCAATCGCGGCCGCGCGGTGCTGTTTTCGCCGCATCCAGAAATGGGCGACCTGGTCCGCAAATACATGGCGTTGGACGGCTATGTGCGGCAATACTTGCCGATCCGCGGCCCCGACGTAATGCGCGAGACGCTGCGGCATTACCGTGTGTCCGATTCTCCCTGCTTCCGGCTGGTGCAGAACGCGATCGACGAGCTGATGACCACAGCGCGGCCGGCGCCCGCGCCGACAGCGAATGGCAGCGGCGGAGACGGCGACATCGCCGCGCTGTGCCGCCGCGAGGCCGCGGCGTTGCCGGATTTCGGGCCGGGCGAAGAAGGCGATCTGCTGCGCGACCTCGCCCGGCAGATTTGCGCGCGCATCTCCCCCGCCGGCGAGCGGGCGGCGCGGGCATTGACGAATGCCGACGCCGCCGACGAATTCCTCGCCTCCTGGCATCACTTGGCGGTAACTATGGCGGAGCATTTCGACGCCAAACCGGCGCGCCCGGCGGCGCAACATCTGATGGAACTGGAACTGTCGGTCGCCCTGATGGAAAACTGGACCCGCGCGGCGGAATTCGATCGCGCTGCGGCGGGGTGCGCATGACCCAGGGCGAAGCCGATCTCAGGCTCGATCACGTTTTTAAGAGCTTCGGCCCGGTCGTCGCGGTCAACGACGTTTCCCTCGACATCGGCCACGGCACGATCTTCTCGCTGCTGGGCCCGTCGGGTTGTGGCAAGACCACGACGCTACGCCTGATCGCCGGATTCGAGCAACCGAGCAAGGGCGAGGTGTATATCCGCGGCGCGCGCGTAACCGCCGTCCCGCCTTATCGCCGCGATTTCAGCATGGTGTTCCAGAGCTACGCGTTGTTCCCGCATCTGAACGTGGCTGAGAACGTGGCGTTTGGCCTGCGCATGCGCCGGGTGCCGCGCGGCGACCGTGGCGCCGCGGTGAAACAGGCGTTGGCGCTGGTGAAACTGGACGCGCTGGCCGACCGCTATCCGCGGCAATTGTCGGGCGGGCAGCAGCAGCGCGTCGCGCTAGCGCGAGCCATCGTGGTAAAGCCCGCGGTGCTGCTGCTAGACGAGCCGCTGGGCGCGCTCGACAAGATGTTGCGCGAGGAGATGCAGGTGGAGCTGCGGGAATTGCAGCAGCGCCTGGGCATCACCGCAGTTTTCGTGACCCACGACCAGGAGGAGGCGCTGACGCTGTCGGACCGCGTAGCGGTGATGCGCAACGGGGTGATCGAGCAGATCGGTGCGCCGCGCGAGATCTACGACCGGCCGTCGACCGAGTTCGTGGCCGGGTTCCTTGGCGCCAGCAATTTTCTGGACGGTACGGTGGTGCTGTGCCAAGCCGGGATCGCGACGGTGGAAACGGCGGGCGGACGCGTCGGCGTCGCCGCTGAAGCGGCGACGATTGGCGACAAAGTTCGCTTGGCCGTACGGCCCGAACGCGTGCGCATCAACCGCCCGGATGGCGAGGGCCTGCCGGCCCGGGTACGCGACATCGTCTATCGCGGGTCGGTCACACACTATTACATGGACAGCGCCGGCGGCCCGCTGATCGCCTACCGCCAGAACGCCGCGCCTTCGGGCGGCGATTGGTCGGTTGGTGACGAGGTGCGCTGCGCCTGGGACGAAGCGAGCGGGGTTCTGGTCGCCCCCGAACGCACGTGAAAGGAATCTGGGCATGGGGGTTGCTGGCACCGCCGCTCGCAGTCGCATTGATCTTTTTCGTCGGCCCCCTGCTATATCTGTTTTACGTCAGCCTGCACGCCGCCTCGGGCAGCGAGCTTTACAGCAGCGGACTGACGCTTGAGAACTACACCGCGATCCTCGGCGACGCATTTTATTGGCGGATCATCCAGCGCACCTTGGGTACGGCGGCGTGGATTTTAGCCCTATGCCTTTTGATCGGTTACCCGGTCGCTTATTTCATCGCGTTGCTACCGCCCAGGCGCCGCATGCTCGTTTTGCTGATGCTGCTGTTCCCGCTGATGGTCAGCAATGTCGTGCGCGCCTATGGCTGGGTCGCGATCCTGGGGCGGCGCGGCGTGATCAACACCGGCCTGCGCGATCTGGGCATCATCGACGCGCCGCTCGACCTACTCTACAGCACCGACGCTGTGGTGCTGGGACTGATGACGATCCTGTTGCCCTACATGGTGATCTCGATCGCAAACACGCTCGCAGGGCTGGACCAACGCTACGAGGAAGCGGCGCAGGCACTGGGCGCCGGGCCGATCCGCACCTTCCTGCACGTCACCTTGCCGCTTTCCACGCCAGGCATCGCCTCGGGTATGCTGCTGGTGTTCCTCTTGACCCTCAGCGCCTATGTCACCATCGCGTTGCTAGGTGGTCCGCGTTCGAAGCTGCTGGTCAGCCTGATCTACGACAGCGTGGTCTCGTTCCATTGGCCGCGTGCCGCGGCGCTGGCCTTCGTGCTGCTGGCGCTGGCACTGGCGCTGAGCGGCCTGATCCTCGCCGTGCTGCGTCCGGCGCGCGTGCAGGGGACCGGACAATGAGGCCCGCGGCTACCCTAGGGCGCGCGATCCGCGGCAGCGCCACTTGCGTCGCGTTTCTGCTGATCCTGGCGCCAATCCTGATCGTGGTCGTGACCGCATTCTCGCCGACGGACTATTTCGTTTTCCCGCCGCCGGGTCTGTCGATGCGCTGGTTCATCGAGTTCTTCCGGTTGGACAATATGCGCAACGCCTTCGCGTTGAGCCTTGAGTTGGCGCTACTGTCGGCCTCCATCGCCACCGTGCTGGGCACGATGGGCGCACTGTTCCTGGCGCGGCGGCGCGGCCTGATGGCGGGGCTGCTGCAGGGATTGTTCCTGGCGCCGCTGGTGTTTCCCACCATCATCCTGGGGCTGGCGCTGCTGCTGATGTACAAATCCGCCGGCATGCCGGTGTTTCCCGGGCTTCTGCTGGCGCATTGCGTTGTCGGCATGCCCTATTGCTTCCGTACCGTGCTGGCGAGCGTCCAGGCGCTGGACCCGGCGCTCGAGGAAGCCGGGCAAAGCCTGGGTGCGGGGCCGCTCAGCACCTTGTTCTTGGTCACGTTGCCGCTGATCTGGCAGGGCGTGCTGGCGGGTTGGCTATTCGCCTTCATCGTGTCGTTCGGCGAGCTCAACACCGCGCTGTTCCTGAGCGGCCCGGGTATCACCACGCTGCCGATCGAGATTTTCAGTTATCTACAGTTTCAGGGTAGCCAGCTCGTCATCGCCGCGGCTTCAACGCTTCAGATCGCGCTGATCGTGATGCTGGTGGCGGGGATCGAGCGGATCGTGGGTCTGGGCCGCATCATCCGCTCACGATAACCTCTCGGTAATTGTCCAATTGAAGCTCGGGTAAATCAACGGATGGGTTTTCCAACACACACAACGTCCTGGGATAACTCCCTGGCATTGCGCCAACGGCGCAGATTGACGGCAAACACGTCCACCGTGCCGACTTTGTAGCAACGCAAATCGTTGCCATCTTCGCGCTATGCGCCCTATGCGCGTCGCAAATGAGCGTCGTGAACGTCAGCTTTTATATGGAGATTGGCGGAAATGCAGGCGTTTGGCGGAGGGGATGAGATTCGAACTCACGATACGGTTTTACCCGTATAACGGTTTAGCAAACCGCCGCCTTCAGCCACTCGGCCACCCCTCCGCCGGAAGTGGTGATTTCACACGGCGTATGCGGGGCTGGTTCTAGGGGCCGGTGGCCGGGCTGTCAACCGAAGCTCCCGCCGGGCGGTTGCCGCCGTCTGCGCGCGACCCTATGCAAAAGAAAAAGCGGCCGGGTTCAACGCCGCGGCCGCCTTCAGGCGACAGGCCTCAGGGAGGAACGGTTAGTGCTGGCGGCGCTGCACGCCCACCAGGATGGCGTCGACATGCACGCCGTCGCGCGACAGCGGCAACAGCAGGCGCTCGACCGCGCCGGTCGGCTCGGACCGGCGGCGATACATCGGTTGGCCGCGGCGCATCACGTCGTGGAAAGGTTGGGCCATGCCGGAAGTCAGGCTATCGTCCTTGCCCTCCGCGTCGGCTTGGGGCGCCTGGGCGCAGGACAGCTCGAACAGGATCACGTCGCCGAGGGCCTGGGACAGGGTTTCGTCCGCCAGGTCGCCGCGCGCCGGCATCGCCCGCTTGCCGCGGCGCTGCTGCCAATGCGTTAGCAGCTTGCGCAGGGCGGGACTGTCGATATCGCCGTCCAAAGTCTGGTTGGTGGGCGCGAGTGCGGTGAAGCGGTCGATGCTGAGCTGTTCCATCGGGCGATCCTCGGTATCCGGCCGCTACCCGTCAGGGAGGCGGCCTATAAAACCAACTGCAATCCTATGCCCGGAATGGTGAACAGACGCTTAACAGACCCCACCGGCCCCGGCTCTTGGCACGCATATAGCGTGGGTTTTGTGGCGACAATCCGGCGGGATTTATGGCCGGATTGCGGCGCGGCGGAAGGGCTGGGGGGGGTGACGCAAGCGTTATTTGCCAGCGACGGGCGGTGGGCGTTCAATCGCCATGCACCCGAAAAGCCACGCGCTATCCCACCGCAAGGAGCCAGAGGCATGCGCCAGACGATATCCCGCCGCGCCGTGTTGGGGTTCGCCGCCGGCGGCCTGGCCGTTGCCGGCGCGCCGGGCCTGGTCCGGCCCGGGTTCGCGGCCGGGTTGACGCCCACGCCCGAGATGACCGAAGGCCCGTTCTATCCCGTGGCGATTCCGGCCGATGCCGATAGCGATCTGGCGCAGGTGACGGGGCAGGCGGCCGGCGCACGCGGCGTTCCGACGCAAATCGGCGGGCGGGTTCTGGATCTCGACGGCCGCCCGGTCGCGGGCGCCACGGTTGAAATCTGGCAATGCGATTCCGGCGGGCATTACCTGCATCCCGGCGATCGCGGCCCGCGCGACCCGGCGTTCCAGGGCTTCGGCCGCGCGACCACGGGCGCGGACGGCCTCTATCGCTTTCGCACCATCCAGCCGGTGCCCTATTCCGGCCGCAGCCCGCATATTCATTTCGCCGTTCTGGCGCCGGGCCGCAAACGGCTGGTGACGCAGATGTTCGTCCAGGGCGACGCGGGCAACCAGCGCGATTTTCTGTATCGGTCGCTTAGCGATGAAGGGCGCCGCGCCGTCACCGTAGCGCTGATTCCAGCCGGGAGCTCGGCCCCCACCGCCCTTGCCGGCACTTTCGACATCGTCCTGCCCGCGTCATGAATCTCCATACGCGAGGCAAGGCGAATTTAACGCTTGTCCGGTACGCGGCTTTTGCCGCCGTCCTGTCGGCCGGAATCGCCGCGCTGGCCCCGGCAGGCACGGCGCAAACCCTTGAGGAAAACCGCTACGCGGGCGAACTGCGCGCCTGCGCCCAATTGGCGGAAGCCGAGCGCAAGCCGTGCGAAGACAAGGTGCGCGCAAAAATCAAGGCCGAGTTCACGGCGCGCATCGAAGCCGAATCGCGGCGGCGCCACAGCAAATAATAGACGTCACCGGCCGCTTTTGCGGGCCGTTGGGCGCTTGCGCGGCTTGCGGCGCGCAGCCTTGGCCGATAACGCCGCGTCGACCGATTTGCGCGCCCAGCCGCACATCGTCTCGGCGTCTTCCATCGCCTCGGGCGGCGCTTCGTAATACGACATGCTGATCTGGCCGCTGTCGGTATCGTAGGTGAAGGCGCCCATGCCCGCCGCCACGAAGTCCGGGCGGTTGCGATCGTCCACCTTGAGGTAGAGCGTGTCTTCGAACACCAGGGCGAACATCGCCCCGGCATGGTACAGCCCCGCGCCGCCGAACATGCGCCGCACCGACACCGGCCCCAGCGCCGACAACAGATCGACCAGATGGGCGCAGAATTCGGGGCTTGCGGTCATGGCCAGCTCTCACGCATGCACGTTATGCAGAAACATAGACTCACAGCCTCGTGATGGCGAGCCACGGCACGGCCACGCCGTCACCACGATTTGGCCGCATTGCGCCGCCACTCATCGCGCTTCTGAAAATAGAGAAGGAGACGAATGATGACACGGTACGCCTTTTATGCCGGACTGACGGCCATCGCGCTCAGCATCGCCGCGCCCGGCGCCATCGCGCAGACCATGACCGAAGCGCAAACGCTTCGCCGCCAGGCGATCGAGCAGACGCAACAGGCAGGCAAGCCGGCCGTGGACGGCCGCAGCCTGATCGCGGAACTCCGGACCTGCGAGGACATGAGCCCGCAATCGGTGCGCGAGCGCTGCGAGATGCAGGTGCGCAAGACCGGCGGCAAGGGCATCGTGCTGACGCTCGATCCAAAGGCCGAACAAAGCGTGCTGCAACAGGACCAGTTCGACCGCCCGCACAACTAGGCGCTGTCGGCTGTATCGAATGCACCGGCCCGCGAGCGATCGCGGGCCGGTTTCGTTTTGGGGGTAAAACCGTCAGATATTGGCGAAGAAGTCGTTGCCCTTGTCGTCCACGACGATGAAGGCGGGGAAGTCCACCACTTCGATACGCCAGATCGCCTCCATTCCCAGCTCGGGGTATTCCAGCAGCTCGACCTTCTTGATGCAGTCCTGCGCCAGGCGCGCCGCCGGGCCGCCGATCGAGCCGAGATAGAATCCGCCATGCTTCTTGCAGGCGTCGGTGACTTGCTTCGAGCGGTTGCCCTTGGCCAGCATCACCATGCTGCCGCCGGCCTCTTGGAATTGGCCAACATAGGAATCCATGCGGCCGGCCGTGGTGGGGCCGAACGAGCCCGAGGCGTAGCCCTTCGGCGTCTTGGCCGGGCCGGCGTAATAGACGGGATGATCGCGGAAATAACCCGGCAGGCCCTTGCCCTGGTCGAGCCGTTCTTTCAGTTTCGCGTGGGCGATGTCGCGCGCCACGATCATGGGGCCGTTGAGCGATACGCGCGTCTTGATGGGATGGCGGCTGAGCGTCGCGCGGATTTCGCTCATCGGCCGCCTGAGGTCGATCTTCACCACCTCGCCCGACGTGAACTGCTTCTCGTCGATGTCGGGCAAATATTGCGCCGGGTTGGTTTCCAATTGCTCCAGGAACACGCCATCGCGTGTGATCTTGCCCAGCGCCTGGCGGTCGGCGGCGCAGGACACGCCGATGCCCACGGGACACGAGGCGCCGTGGCGCGGCAGGCGGATCACCCGCACGTCGTGGCAGAAATACTTGCCGCCGAACTGCGCGCCGATGCCGCATTTGCGCGCCAGGTCCATCACTTGCGCTTCCATCTCCGTATCGCGGATCGCGTGGCCGGCCTTCGATCCCTTGGCCGGCAGGCCATCGAGATAGCGTACCGAGGCGAGTTTCACGGTTTTCAGCGTCAGCTCGGCCGAGGTGCCGCCGATCACGATCGCCAGATGATAGGGCGGGCAGGCGGCGGTGCCGAGCGTGCGCATCTTCGCGTCGATGAACTTCAGCAGCGTCTCGGGGTTCAGCAGCGCCTTGGTTTCCTGGTACAGGAACGTCTTGTTGGCCGAGCCGCCGCCCTTGGCGATGAACAGAAGCTTGTAGGCATCGCCCGGCGTGGCGTAGATCTCGATCTGCGCCGGCAGGTTGGTGCCGGTGTTGACCTCGTCGTACATGCCGATGGGCGCCACCTGGCTGTAGCGCAGATTGTCCTGCGTGTAGGTGCGCAGCACGCCCTCGGCGATCGCGGCCTCGTCGTCGAAGCCGGTCCACACTTTCTGGCCCTTCTTGCCCATGACGATGGCGGTGCCCGTGTCCTGGCACATCGGCAAAATGCCGCCGGCCGAGATATTGGCGTTCTTCAACAGGTCGTAGGCGACGAAGCGGTCGTTGTCCGACGCCTCGGGGTCGTCCAGGATCGCGCTCAGCTGCTTCAAATGCCCGGGGCGCAGCAGATGCGAAATGTCGTGGAACGCCTGCTGCGTCAGTAGGATCAGCGCCTGGGGCTGGACCGTCAGCATCGTCTCGCCGTTGAACGACGCCGTGCCGACATGCTCGCCCGTCAGCTTGCGATAGGGCGTGGTGTCCTCGCCCAGCGGAAACATGTCGTGTTGCGACTGGTGCTGCGAAGTTCCGGCCATGATCACCCGCGTTCTTGTCTTGGTACTTCAGGCCGCCGGTCGCGCGGCCCGCGCCGGAGTCTTAGCAGATCGCGGCGGCCCGGTTCAGCCCCGCATTTTTCCGCCGGGATGGCGCGGAATAGTATTGCAAGGGTCGAATCCAGGCCGTATTGTATCGACACTGTATGGATTGATATGTCAAAAGGATTGGGTAGTGTCTCAGTTTGAAAGGACCATAATCCTTGACGTATCGAAAGGGCCAAAAGTTAACAAGGCCCGTTAAACCCCTGCGGTCTGGACATACAAGACCGCTCAAGCATGATAGCATGCCGCCCCCATTACGGAGGCCGCCAGTGACGGTATGCATAGCTGCCCAATGTGCATGGGCGAACCCAAACGGCACCCTAAGCCGCATGATTATTACTGCCTCGGATCGCATGATTACCGCTGGCGATATTGAGTACGAGCCGCCGCAAAGGAAAATATGCTTTCTAACCAAAAAGGCTCTGATTCTGATAGCGGGGGACTACCCCCCGCATTCCGAAGCCTTGATGAATACGCAAAGAAACCTTGCCTCGGAGCCGGTCAGCGAATTGGGGCACATTGCAGAAATATTTGCCGGATATTTACGGGCTTGCAGCGCCCGTTTTGGTGAACAAACTTACCTTTCGCCATTTGGGCTAACCCTGGATGATTTTGTTCAGGGTAGACATGGCTTATCAGCGGACTTGGTTTCGTCCCTAGCAAACAGCCTGCTGAACGAAAAACAGATGGAATGTGAGGCTATCGTTGTTGGCGCGGACGATTTTGGCGCGCATTTATATTTGGTAGATCAACGTGGCCGCGTCAGTTGTCATGATGATGTTGGCTTTATTGCCATTGGGATTGGTGCGCCGCACGCAAAATCCCAGTTTATGGCCTCACAATTCAGTTCAAATTTGCCTTTCATTCCTGTGTTAGCACTTCTCTATGCAGCGAAAAGGAGGGCAGAGGCCGCCCCAGGGGTTGGATTGGGGACCGATATGTTTATGGTCGGCGCGGATGGCTGGGAAGAGATTTGGCCTGAAACAATGGAATCATTGCGAACCAATTTTGAAAACTATGAAACCGCGCGAAAGGCGCTCGCTTTTGACGCGGTAAAGAGAATCCAAGGATCCATGGAACAGACTGCGGAAAAACGCGCTGCCGCCAGGGCGCAAGCGCAGGCCCAGGCACAGCCCCAACCTTCTGAGAGGCAAACCCCAAAAGATCAGCCCGCTAACCCGGCGACTTCTTCCAAAGACCAAACCCGATCTGAAACCTGAGCCGCCATCGCTGGTGTGATTCGAAGCGTCTTGTGGATGCGCCCAAAATTGTACCACATGAAATGAATTGCTACGGCGTGGGCGTGATTTTCAATTTTCTTTGAGAAGCCATTTGTCAGGCGGGTAAACCGACGCATGGACATGCGCATGGTCAGGTTTTGACGCTCGGCAAAACTGGTAGAAATATGGTCGGGGTCCGGCATCCCACTGCAACACTTGGTTTCCGTTCCGACTACATCAGGTGGGCTATAACGGCGAATGCCCTCGTTCGGTAGATGGCCGTAAACTTTCACCAGTTGCGCATAATCCACGATCTGATCGGCAAAGGCCGTTTCAACAGCCCGCAGATAAGCCGTGTGTCCGTCAGTGGTGATTTGAACGCGATTAGTGAGACGTTTCTTTAGGTCGCATACAAATTCAATGGCCGTCTTACTGCTGCGGTCGCCGACATACCAAGATGGGATCAGCTTGGTGTCGGCGTCGATAGCGGTCCAAGTCCACACGTCACCAGCGCCTTCCGGCGCGGCTTTGGATTTCTTTACATTGGATTGTTTGCAGTAGTTGAAGGCCCAAATCTCATCAAGCTGAAGGCGCTTGCATGAGAGATTGCGGAGGGCTTTGTCTTGGTATTCAGCGCAGGCGAGGCCCAGGTCAACGATGAATTTGGTGACGGTGTTGATCGAAACATCCACCAGGCGGCTGGTGGCGCGGAGGCTATTCCCCTCGACCAGAAGGCCAAGCATTTGGGAGCGCTTTTCGAGGGGCAATCTGTTCATGCCCCAGACTGTAACTGAACATGCTAGCGCGGTCAAGCATAAATTCAGTTTGATGATATTGATGATTGACGTGGGCGACTGTCAATACGAGTCCTACTTGTTCTTCCAGCGACTCTTGGCGGCGGCCGTCGCTATCTGACTCCGCTTCTTTGCGCTCAGGCTTGCGGCCCTAGCTTTACCGCCCTTGAGGCCCCCAAGCCGTCCAAGCGCGACGGCGGCTGGGTTTTTGCCGTCCTGGGCCACTGTATCCGAGGGCGCGTCACCAGTTGCCATGTCTACAATCAGCTTGGCGAGCTGGTTTGTATCGCGGGGGCGCTTGCTTGAGCGAATAGGCATGTTCAGAATATGCCATTGCGGCATAGGCGGCGCTAGGCTTTTGTGAGGGGCTGGATTTCAAACTGAGACACTACCAAGGATTGACCTTATGAGCAGTTTATACGGCCAGTATTTGCGCTCGATGATGCCGTTCATTTCCTCGGCGCCCGCGTCGCCGCCCGAACAGGAACCCAACCCGACGCCGGACATCGATCCGGCGCAGTCGGAGGCCGTGTTCCGGTCGTATCACCATCGCCTCGGCCGCTCGCCGACGCTGGACGAATTGCGCGGCGCCCTGGGGCTGGAAACCGGCGAGCCCGTGACCGTGGTGCAGGCCCGGCCAGGCGAGGCCGGAGCTGGGCTCGGATTGATCGGCGAGGCCTATGCTGCACCACGCATGAAAAGGCCGCTGGGCAGCCCGAGAATGACGCCTGAGAATTTCGGTTCATGGTCGCTCGCTGCGCTTAAGCTGCATCCCTTGTTGAATACCGGACTTCAGACTTCGTTGAATGCCGGACTTCAGACTTCGCGTGTACTATTGGATATGCCGGGACTTACCGCTCGGCTGGCTGCCGATGCCATGAGTGGAGACGATCCTAGTAGCGCCGCCGCTGCGACGGCCATGGAACGGGTCGACGGAGCGCTACGTTCCCAAGCGCAGGCCTATGACTGGTGGAAGAGCGATCCCAGCAAGTCGTACCAGACCTATTCGAAAGAACGGGAGGACCTGGGTGAATGCCGCTATAGCGAAAAGCTCGATCCGCGCTCGCCGTGTTACTACGCGGGGCATACAGGTAATATTCACAGCGCCCGCGACAATGTCGCGCTTCGAGATTCTGCGCAGTATCCATCGAACAACTATCGCGATGCCGAGTTGGATTGTGCGACAAGCAGCTTGATGGCAGCTCGCGCGCGCGAACAGGAAATGATCGACTATCACCGCGATCACGGCGTGTCGGACAACCTGATCAACAGCCTCGCCGAGAGCATATGGCGCCCCTACTACACCGAGATGGCGCGGCAACAATGCGGACACATTCCTCTACCGCCGATCATACGCCGTTGAGTTGGTGCTGTGTCTGACTCGCGGATGTACAACGGTTTTAATTAGCCAATGCGGCGCATCGGCACCAAATGGAAGCCTAGCAAGCCTCTCGCCCGCATGACGCTTGAGGAGATGCGCGCATTCCAAGAAGAGCACAAGGGCGACTTCATCGCCGTGCCATTAGAAAATGAATTCGGATATGGGCGGAATATTTGTGGCTCGTCGTTTGGATTTTACGATCTCCTGCGCGACATGCCGCCGTCATTGGAGGAAATTGAGAAAGCTAGGATGCTGTTTATCGTGCCCGTCGAGTTTCGCGTGATGACATCGGGGCATTGGCGTCTACTCGGCAACAGACCGCTAGGCAAGGCGCTCGACGTTCCCGTCAAATACTTTCGATACAGACCCAATTTTGTGGACATCTATGTGGGCGGCAGATTTCAGCCCTATGCAGGCGAAGACCTCACGACAATGGAAAGGTTGGTTGTGTGGAGTGCGCGGCATGTTGAGGAGCGCCTACAGTGCCATTTCAATGGATCTGTAGACGAGCAAACGAAGGCTTTCATGATTCCACGCGAAGAAACGGAAAAGTTTCAACGGGAGTACGTCGAACGGCAACGGGCTGGAGGCGAGAAGAGCTAAATGAATGGGTCATACGGCCAGTACTTGCGCGCGATGATGCCTTTCATTTCCTCGGCGCCAACGTCGCCGCCCGAACAGGAACCCAACCCGACGCCGGATATCGATCCGGCGCAGTCGGAGGTCGTGTTCCGGTCCTACCACCACTGCCTCGGCCGGCCGCCGACGCTGGACGAATGGAAATGGCCCAGCGCGACTGTGGCCATATCCCATTGCCTCCCATCGTGCGCAGATAGGAGCTTTACTTAAGAGTGAAACTAAATTTTTCAAACTCAAAAGGCGCCAGTCAATGAAGCGTGTTGGCACGAAATGGAAACCCGCCAAGACGCTTTCTCGCATGACACGCGAGGAAATGAATTCGCGCTAATCCATTTAACATCCGGCCTAGCTTCCTTGGCCGGCACTTTTATTTACGGGATAGTTTTCGCCACGGTCTTCTATGCAACCGGCCGGCTGTCGCTCAGCATCGCGCTGCACTACATCGTCGATTTCGTGACTTTCAGTTTGCGTGCTTCCGAAAGCGGCGCGTTCGGCCCCGCTATTTCTTCCTGAAGCTGTCGAGGGTCACGACCTTCTCGGCGCCGCCCGATCCGGCCGCCGCGGCGGGGGAGGGTGCGGCCGGCTTGGGCAGGGACGCCACCTGGCCGGCCTTGGCGGTCTTGGGCTCGCGGTGGGTTTCGGGCGCGGGCTTGGCGGTGCCGTGGGTGTTATGCGCGGCCTGCGCGCCGGTGCCGGCTTGGGCCACGTTGGCGCCGCGCGCTTCGCCCACCGGCTTGTTCGCGGTCCGCTCGGCCAGGGACTGGAACTGAAGGCCGAAATTGACCGACGGGTCGTTGAACGCGGTCACCGCCGCGAACGGCACGATCAGCCGCTGGCGCGTATTCGAGAAGCTGAGCGTCACCGCGAACCCGTCGTCGTCGACCGTCAGGTCCCAGAACTGGTGCTGCAGCACGATGGTCATTTCCTCGGGGAACCGCGCCTTGAGGCTCTGGTCGATCTGCACGCCGGGATGCCCGGTGCGGAACGACAGATAGAAATGGTGCGCGCCGGGCAGGCCGTGCTCGATCACATGGGTCAACGCATCGCGCATCACGCCGCGCAGCGCCGCTTCCACCATCACGTCGTAGCGAAGGCCGTTATCCCCCATCGTCCGCCCTAGGTCTTGGCCGGCAGTCCCCCGACCGCGGCCCGGATAAGTGGGAGGGCTTCTGTTGCCAGGCGCCCTCCCGAACCCCGCCCAGGCGTGTGACGGCCTAGGACTTATAGTCTTGGCTTACCAGCCGCCGTTAGGCAGCGAGGCGAGCCTCACCGTAGTTGTCGTTGGCAACTATCAGTTTTAGCCCGATAACGGTGGTGCCATGCCGAGCGAAAGTTCCGCCTTTACTACGCGCGTCGATCCTGTTTCGCCCCCTTAAGCTCCCTGCCGGCGGTGTTGCCGCTCGCCCGCCGGCCGGGAGGATTTGGTGGAGGCGCCGGGTACTGCCCCCGGGTCCGCAACGTCTATTCCACGGTTCGTTTATCGCCATAGCCGGTTGCCCGGCAGCGCTAATATAGGCTGCTGGGGCGACGCATAAAAGGGCCTTCGGCGCGCATCGCGGTTCCAGACGAATCGGCCGCTGCCACCCCGTCGGCCGGGCCGGATTCCGCCCTGGGATTCCGCCCGGCTTGGATTACCTTGGCCGGACCCGATAGATTGCGCGCCCGCCCACCGCCGGGATACGGTTTTCCCCATGCCGCTGACCAAAGAACAAGCCGACGAAATCGACCGCCAGCGCGCCGAGAAGACCGAAACGCTGCGCCCCAGCGTGGCCGCGCTGGAAGAGTTGCTCTATCACCCCATGCCGGTCCTCGACCACGGCTTCGTGCGGGTCGTGGATTACATGGGCGACGACGGCGCCGTGGTGCAGGCCGCGCGCGTGTCCTACGGCAAGGGCACAAAGCGCGTCAGCGAGGATCGCGGCCTGATCAACTATCTGATCCGCCACCGCCACACCACGCCGTTCGAGATGTGCGAGATCAAGTACCACGTGAAGCTGCCGATCTTCGTGGCGCGGCAGTGGATCAGGCACCGCACCGCCAACGTCAACGAATACTCCGCGCGCTATTCCATCCTCGACAACGAATTCTATCTGCCCGCGCCCGAGCATCTCGGCGCGCAGTCCGAGGCCAACCGCCAGGGCCGCGGCGCGGTGCTGGAAGGGGCGGAGGCCGGGCGCGTGCTCGACCTGTTGCGCGAGGACGCGACGCGCAATTACGGCCACTACATCGACATGCTGAACGAGGGCGACGACGGCAAGCCCAAGGACCCGGGCCGCGCGGGGCTGACGCGCGAGCTGGCGCGCATGAACCTGACGCTCAACTTCTATACGCAATGGTACTGGAAGATCGACCTGCACAACCTGATGCATTTCGTCTCATTGCGCGCCGATCCGCACGCGCAATACGAAATCCGCGCCTATGCCGATGTCCTGCTGCACACGCTCGACCGCTGGTGCCCGCTTACCGCCCAGGCGTTCCGCGAGCATGTCATGGGCGGGGCGCGGCTGTCGGCCACCGGCCTCAAGGTCGTCAAGCGCCTGATTGCCGGCGAGAAACTGGAGCAGGCGTCGAGCGGCCTCAGCCCACGGGAATGGCGCGAGCTGATGGCCGTGCTGGGCCGCGAGACGGCGTGACGGCGAAGCGCCACGATCCCTGGACGGTGCTGGAAAGCCGCGAGGTCTACTCCTCGCCACCCTGGCTCGCGGTCGATAAGCAGCGCCTGCGCCTGCCCGATGGCCGCGAAGTCGCTGAATTCCACCGCGTCGTGATGCCCGACTATGCGCTGATCTGGCCCGAGACCGCCGACGACCGGGTGCTGGTGATCCGGCAGTACAAGCACGGGGTCGGCGAGGCGAGCCTCACATTCCCCGCCGGCACCTTGAGCGCCGGCGAAGACCCGCTGGTATGCGCCAAGCGCGAATTGCTGGAGGAGACGGGCCACGAAGCCGCTTCATGGCGCTCGCTCGGCCGCTACGTCACGCACGCCAACGCGTTCGGCAATGCCGGGCATTTGTTCGCCGCCACGGGCTGCCGCAAAATCGCCGAGCCCGATCCGGGCGATCTGGAGGAGATGGAACTGCTGGTGATGACCCGCGCGGAGCTGATCGCGGCGGCCAAGCGCGGCGAGTTCAAGTTGATAAGCCAGATCGCCATGCTGGCGCTGGTGACGCACCCCGCGCTCGGCGACCTAGGCAAAGCCTAGGCCGACCCGCGCTAGCACGCCGTCGGCTGCGGCTGGCACTCTTTGATGACGAAAGGCTCGAACTGGCTGTTGCGCGTCACGTCGAAGGCGCGCTTATCCCGGCAATGCGCCTTGGCGATGACGAACTGCTTGTTGTCGATAGTCCGCTCGACCACGCCTGAATAGAACAGGACTTCGCAACCCTTTTCGGTATCGAGCCTGCCGGTCAGCAGCGACTGCCAATCCGACTGCTGCGCCAGGGCGGGGGCGGCGATGAACCCGGCCGCCGCTGCATACCGTAAAAATCGCTTCATGCCGGCAACGATAGATCGCCGATGGCCGTTGTGCAATCAGCCGACCTGCGCCAAAAGCGCGCGGAATAGAACGACCGTGCCGACGCCCGCGAACACGCCCAGGAAGTCGTTACCCGTCATGCGTTGCGCGGTAGCCGCGGCGGCGACGCCGGCGTATTCGGGAGGGCCGGAATGGAGCAGGTAAGGCGCCAGGATCGCCGCCAGCACCGCCATCGGAATCGCCTTCAGGAACGATTGCACGCGGCGCGTCAGCGGCACGAAGCCCATCGCCGCGAACCCGCCGGCGCGGCATAGATAGGTGGCGATCCCCATGCCGAGGATCGCCAGCGTCACGTCAACGCTCGGCATCGTCGCGCACCATGCCGGCGATGCTGCCGGCCAGGGCTCCCGCCAGCGCGTGCCAGGGTTTCAGCCCGGCCAGGTCGAAAACGATCGCCACCGCCGCCGCCACGCCGATCGGCCACAGGTCCCTTTTGCCGCGCCACAGCGCGACCGCCATGGTCACGCAGAACGCGGCGAGCATGAAATCCAATCCCCAGCGCCGCGGCTCGGCGATCAGCGCGCCGATCGAATGCCCCACCCAGGTCGCGGCGATCCAGCAGACGTAGAGCATCAGCCCGCCGCCGACCAGATACGGCAGCAGATACGAAGCCTCGCTGCGCCCGGCCGATTGCTCGCGCATCATCAGCGTCCAGTTGCCGTCGGTCAGAAGGAACAGCGCGGGATAAACATGCGCCCGCTTCAACGAGCCCATACTGGGCGCTAGCGACGCGCTTTCCAGGATATAGCGCGCCTGCATCGCCATCGTCGCCATCCACACGGCGAAATACGGCACGGGATCGGCCCAGACCTGCAGGACGACCATCTGCGCCGAACCGCCGAACACCACCGCGCTCATCAGCACGGCCGCGCCGCCGCTCAGGCCCGCCTGGCTGGCAAGGGCGCCGAACGCGACGCCATAGGCAAGCGCGCTCAGGGCCAGCGGCCAGATATCGATCATGCCGCGGGCAAGGCCGCGCCGCGTGGGGTGAAGGCGGTCCATGAAACTAAAGGCGATGGGTACGGCAGCGGGCGGGCGCCCGCAAACGACGGTTTTTCATGGAACGGCCTAGAAAAAGTAATGGATGGTCGCGGGCCCGGCCTACTGCATCACGATCCGTGGCGCCACGGCGGCGGTGGGGCCGGCCAGGTGGGCTTCGATCTTCTTCCACACCTGGTCGGCGATGGAGCGGTAGATCTTGGCGAAATCGCTTTCCGGCTTCGACACCACGATCGGCTGGCCGCCGTCGGACGTCTCGCGGATGTCGATATGCAGCGGCACTTCGCCCAGGAAATCCACGCCCAGCTTCTCGGCCTCGCGCCTGGCGCCGCCGTGGCTGAAAATCTCGCTGCGGCCGCCGCAATGTGGGCACAGGAAATAGCTCATGTTCTCGACGATGCCGAACACCGGCACATCCACCTTGCGGAACATGTTCAGGCCCTTGCGCGCGTCCAGCAGGGCGATGTCCTGCGGCGTCGATACGATCACCGCGCCGGTCAGCGGCACGCGCTGGGCCATCGTCAACTGTGCGTCGCCCGTGCCCGGCGGCATGTCCACGATCAGCGTGTCCAGCTCGCCCCATTCCACGTCGCGCAGCATCTGTTCCAGGGCGCTCATGACCATCGGCCCGCGCCAGATCATCGGCGTGTCCTCGGCCACCAGGAACCCCATCGACATGCATTTGACGCCGTAGTTCATCATCGGCTGCAGCGTCTTGCCGTCGCGCGAGTTGGGCCGGCCGGAAATCCCCATCATGCGGGGCTGCGAGGGGCCATAGATGTCGGCGTCGAGAATGCCCACGCGCTTGCCCGAAGCCGCCAGGCCCAGGGCCAGGTTCACGGCAGTGGTCGATTTGCCGACGCCGCCCTTGCCGCTGGCCACCGCGACGATCGAGCGCACGCCCGGCACCAGCGGTTTTTCCGCCGCTCCTTGGCCATGTCCATGCGCATGACCGTGACCGGGCTGATGCCCGCCAGCGGGGGCGGCAGGCGCGGCGGGGCGGCCGCCAGCGCCGCTATGGGCCGTCAGCACGGCTGTGACGCTGAGGACGCCAGGCAGCGCTTCGACCAGCTTTTCCGCCGCTTTGCGCATCGGCTCCAGCTTCGGCCCGCGGCGCGGGTCGACTTCGATGGAAAACCCGACATGGCCGTCCTTGACCACCAGCCCCTTCACCATGTCCAGCGACACGATGTCGTTGCCGTGCTCCGGGTCCTTGATGCCCTTGAGGGCGTTCAGGATTTGGTCTTGGCTCGGCTGTGACACGCTTGACTTCTCCGCACCGCTGCCAATGATCCCCGCGAGGCAAAAGGGTCGCGCCGGATATGCCCGGCGCGCTAGGATATCCGACCTGATATAGTCGGGGCTTCAAGCGTTTGCAAAGGCGGGCTTAAGGCCCGGTCGCGCGCCCGCTTCACAATCGTTGGCGCCGGGACCGCGTGGCAAGGCGCAACGCCAGAGAAAGGACAAGACGATGCCGTGGCAGAATCAAGGCGGGGGCGGTGGTCCCTGGGGTGGCGGCGGGAGCGGCGGCGGCGGCGGACCGAGCCCGTGGGGCCGCGGCGGCGGCGGCGGCGGCGGCGGCATCCAGCCGCCCGATCTTGAGGAATTGATCCGCAAGGGCCAGGACCGCTTCAAGAAGATGATGCCGTCGGGCGGCGCGTCGCCGCGCGCCATCGTGCTGGTGGTGCTTGTGGCCATCGCCGTATGGCTGGCCAGTGGCTTCTACACGGTCAAAACCGACGAGCAGGGCGTTGCGACCATCTTCGGCCGCTGGGTCGGCACCACCGAGCCGGGCCTAAACTACATCCTGCCGGCGCCGATCGGCCATGTCGAAAAGCCGTTGGTCACGCGCCTGCACCGCGTCGAAGTGGGCTTCCGTCCCGACGCGCCCACCGGCCGCGGCGCCGCGCGGCGCGATATCAGCCAGGAAAGCCTGATGCTGACCGGCGATGAGAACATCATCGACATCCAGTTCGTCGTGTTCTGGCGGATAAAGCCGAATGGCGCGGGCGACTATCTGTTCAACGTCCGCAATCCCGAGCAGACGGTAAAGAACGCGTCCGAGGCGGCGATGCGCGAAGTTGTCGGCAAGAGCAACTTCGAGTTCGCGCGTACGCAGGGTCGCGGCAAAATTCAGGACGAAACCAAGGTGCTGATCCAGCACATCCTGGACAACTACGGCGCCGGCATCCTGGTGGCGCAGGTGGAATTGCAGAAGGTCGATCCGCCGCGTTCGGTGATCGATGCCTTCCGCGATGTGCAGGCCGCTAGGGCCGACAAGGAGCGAGCGGTGAACGAGGCGCAGGCCTATTTCAATGAGCAGACTCAGCGCGCCGAGGGCGAGGTCGAAAAAGTGGTGCGCGGCGCCGAAGGCTACAAAGAAGCCAGAATTGCCGAAGCCACGGGCGCGGCGCAGCGGTTCCTGGCGGTGTACGAGCAGTACCGGCAGGACAAGGACATCACCCGCCGGCGCATGTATCTCGAGACCATGGAAGAAGTGTTGAGCGGGATGGACAAGGTGTTGATTGAGCCGAGTGCGAGCGGCGGCGTGGTGCCGTACCTGCCACTCAACGAGTTGACGAAAACGCGCACCCCCGGCGCCGGCCAGACGCCGGGCGCCGGCTCGGGACCGGGCGCAGGTCTGGGGTCGGGAGTTGGCCAGGGAGTCCCGCAATGAACCGCATCGTATTGATCGTCGCCGGCGTCGTATTGCTGGCGATCGCGTTCGTCGCCGGGCAGGCGCTGTTCACGGTGCAGCAGGCCCAGCAGGCATTGGTTCTACAGTTTGGCCAGCCGATCCGCGTGGTCGACCAGCCGGGCTTGAACTACAAACTGCCGTTCGTGCAGAACGTGGTCTATTTCGACAAGCGGGTGCTCGATTTCGACGCCGAGCGGTCGGAAGTTCCGACCCTGGACCAGAAGCAGGTCGAGGTGGACGCTTTCGCGCGCTATCGTATCGTCGACCCGCTGCTGTTCTTCCAGCGCGCGCGGGACGAGGCGCTGCTGCGCCAGCAATTGGCGGCGATCATCAGCTCGAATCTGCGCCAGGTGTTCGGCGAGGTGCCGATGGCGCAGGTGTTCACCGAACAACGTGCGAAGCTGATGGACCGCATCACCGCCAACGTGAACACCCAGGCGCAGACCTTCGGGGTCAGCGTGATCGATGTGCGCATCAAGCGCGTCGATTTGCCCGAGGAAAACAGCCAGGCGATCTTTCGCCGCATGCAGACGCAGCGCGAGCAGGAAGCGCGCAAGATCCGCGCCGAAGGCGGCCGCGACGCCCAGGCGATTCGCGCCGACGCCGACAAGCGCGTGCGCGTGATCGTGGCCGATGCCCAGAAAAGGGCGCAGATCCTGCGCGGCGACGGTGAGGCCGAGGCGACGCGCATCTACAACGCCGCCTATTCCAAGGACCCGTCCTTCTTCGACTTCTTCCGCTCGTTGCAGGCGATGAGCCGGGGTCTGGGCGGCGAGAGCACGCGGTATATCGGCCCGCCGGATGGGCAGTTCTTCCGGTTCTTCGGCTCGGAAACCGGGGTTCCGTTGAAGCAGGGCGACGGGACGGCGCCCAAAGCTCCGGCGCGCTGAGCGCCCGCGCTGAAGCCGCTTCTTAGCGCGCTGGCCCTGGCGCTCGCTCTGGAGGGGGCGGCCTACGCACTTTTCCCGCAGGGCATGCGCCGGATGCTGGAATCGCTGCGCGACATGCCCGACTCGCGGATGCGCCTGGGCGGGCTTTGCGCCACGGTCCTGGGGGTTGGATTGGCCTGGTTGATCATGGGGTAGGCAGGTTTTTGCCGCATACCGGTCACATTCCAGTGGTTTTGCCTTAGCGCCAAAGGAAACGGTATATTGATATGAGAAATATCCGGCCCGCCGTGCGGGCCTTGCTGGAGGCACCGGCGTGTATCACCCCATGATTTCCATCCGCAGCTTGGCGCTAGGCGGGCTGGCCGCCGCGTTGTTGCTGTCGACGCCTGCCGCCGACGCGCAGGTCAAGCCCGCCAGCAGGGCGCCGGTCGAGGGCTTCGCCGATCTTGCTGCGCAGCTGCTGCCTTCGGTGGTCAACATTTCGACCACCCAGGTGGTGAAGGGCCGCCCCCAGGGGCGCGGCACCGGGCCGGGACAGGACAAGGACGCGCCCCAGGCGCCGCCCGGATCGCCGTTCGAGGAGTTCTTCAAGGACTTCTTCGACCGCCAGCCCAAGGACAACAGCCCGCGCCGCAATACCTCGCTGGGTTCGGGCTTCATCATCGACGCCGCCGGCATCGTCGTGACCAACAACCATGTCATCGCCGACGCCGACGAGGTCACCATCACGCTGCACGACGACACCAGCCTGAAGGCCGAGATCATCGGCCGCGACGCCAAAACCGACCTGGCCGTGCTGAAGGTCAAAAGCGACAAGAAGCTGAGCGCCGTCAAATGGGGCAACTCGGACAAGACGCGCGTCGGCGACTGGGTGGTGGCGATCGGCAATCCGTTCGGCCTGGGCGGCACCGTGACCGCCGGCATCGTTTCGGCGCGCGCGCGCGACATCAACTCAGGTCCCTATGACGATTTCCTGCAGACCGACGCCTCGATCAACCGCGGCAATTCCGGCGGGCCGATGTTCAACCTCGCGGGCGAGGTTGTCGGCATCAATACTGCGATCTTCTCGCCCACGGGCGGCAGCGTCGGCATCGGCTTCGCGATTCCCGCCTCGCTCGCCAAACCGGTGGTCGATCAGCTGCAGAAATACGGCAAGACGCGGCGCGGATGGCTGGGCGTGCGCATCCAGCAGGTCAGCGACGAGATCGCCGAAAGCCTTGGCCTGGACCGCGCGCGGGGCGCCATGATCGCCAGCGTCAGCCCCAACGGCCCGGCTGAGAAAGCCAAGATCGAGCCGGGCGACGTGGTGCTGACCTTCGACGGCAAGGAAGTGAGCGAAATGCGCCGCCTGCCGCGCATCGTCGCGGAAACGCCGATCGATAAAAAATCGCCGATCACGGTCTGGCGCAAGGGCAAGGAATTGAAGCTTGAAGTGGTTGTGGGCGAGCTCGACGAAACCGAGGTCGCGGCGGCCACGCCCGACACCGGCAAGGGCGGCAAGGACAGCGGCAAGGCGTCGGTCGACTCCCTGGGCATGTCGCTGGCCAAGATCAGTTCCGATCTGCGCGACAAGTTCAGCATCGACGCGGGCGTCGACGGCGTGGTCGTAACCGAAGTGGCGAACGACAGCCCGGCCGCACAAAAGGGCCTGCGCGCCGGCGACGTGATCGTCGAAGTGGCGCAGGAGACGGTGAAAGACCCGAAGGACGTGGCCGAGCGCGTGAACAAGGCCAAGGCCGCGGGCCGCAAATCGGTGTTGATGCTGGTGGACCGCCAGGGCGATCTGCGCTTCGTTGCCATCCGGCTCGACGGCTAGTCAGCTCAGATAGAAGGACTCCGGCAACCCGGCGCGTTCGCGCGCCGGGGCGTTGAACGGCGGCTTCAGGGCGCCGTCGCAGTATTGCCGCACCAGCGCGCGCCAGGTCCGGGCTTCGTCCAGGCCGCGCGCGTTGCACAGATGCCGGAACCAGCGCACGCCCACAGCGACATGGCCGATCTCGTCGCGGTAGATGCGCTCCAGCACATCGGCGCTCTCGTCGTCGCCAACCTTGCGCAGCTTCGCGATCATTACCGGCGTCACGTCCAGCCCGCGCGCCTCCAGCACCATCGGCACCACGGCCAGCCGCGCCAGCAGATCGTGCGACGTGCGTTCCGCCGCCTGCCACAGCCCGTCATGCGCCTTCATGTCCCCAAACGCCGCGCCCAACGCCCGTAGCCGTGCGCATAGCAGCGTGAAATGCTCGGCTTCATCGGCGGCGACGCCCAGCCAATCCCCGGCGAATTCCAGCGGCAGATCGGGGCCGGCGAAGCGCGCCAGCATGTCGGCGGCCAGGTCGATGGCGTTGAGTTCGATATGCGCCACGGCATGCAGCAACGCGGCGCGGCCTTCGACGCCGGGGCCGATCTTGCGTTTCGGCACCTCGCGCGGCGGCGCCAGGACCGGCTTCGCCGGCCGGCCCGGGCGATGGGGCAGGGACGGCACTGCTTCGCCTGGCGGCGAAACACGGCCCGCGCGCCAATCCACGGCCAGAACGCGCGTCAACGCCGCTTTCTCACTCGGGTCGGCGGCGGCGAGTATCGCCGCCGCGCGGGCGCGCAAATCGGTCACAGGGCCTTCAGCGCCGCCAGCACCTCATCGACATGCCCGGGCACTTTCACCTTGCGCCAGACATTGCGGATCACGCCCTTGGCGTCGATCAGGAACGTGCTGCGGTCCATGCCCATGTACTTGTTGCCGTACATGCTTTTTTCGACCCACACGCCATAGGCCTTGGCCACCTTGACGTCCGCGTCGGCCGCCAGGGTGAAGTTCAGCTTCTGCGTCGACTTGAATCCGTCGTGGCTTTTCACGCTGTCCTTGGAAATGCCGATCACCGCGGCTTTCAGCTTCGAGAAACCCGGCTTGGCGTCGCGGAAGTCGCAGGCCTGCTTGGTGCAGCCCGAGGTGTTGTCCTTGGGATAGAAATAGACCACCACGGGCCCTTTCAGCTTCGACAGCGTCACTTCGCCGCCGCCATCCGTCGGCAGGGTGAAATCCGGGGCCTTCTTGCCGGCATCCGCCTTCATTTCCGCTTCTCCTTCTTTTTCGCCTTGGTGTTCTTCGCTTTCGTTCTTTTCTTCGCCGGTTTCGCCGCTTTGACTTTTTTCGCCGGGCGCGGCGCCGTTTTGCCCGAAGCCGGTCCGTCGATCAAGGCGGTGAACCAGTTCCGGACCTTGCCGGCCATGTGCTGCATCTTCTTTTCCAGCACACCCAGGTTCTTGGCGCCGCCGGCGCGGGCCAGGGCCTGGCGAACCCCTACCGCCGCCTCGCGCGGATTGGCCGTGCCGGCGGTCAGCCGCAGCAGGCCCTGGATGCGATGCCACATCGCCGTCGCTTCGGTCAGGTCCGCTTCCGTTTTGGGGGGAATAAGGCCGGCCTCTGCGAGTTTTCCCAGCGCGGCGCAAGTATTGGCGTCCAGTACGGACGGCCGCTCATGGGCATGGAGCAGTTGCAGGTATTGGGCGATGAAATCGCAATCCAGCAGGCCGCCGCGCGCGTACTTCACGTCGAAGATGTCGCGCGGACGGAATTCGCGCGCCACGCGCTCGCGCATCTCCGCCACATCCTTCACCAGTTTCATGGGATCGCGCGGGCGCGTCAGCACGGCGCGGATCGCCTGGGCGATGGCGCCGGTCAGGACAGGCGGGCCGGCGATCGGCCGGGCGCGGGTCAGCGCCATGTGCTCCCAGGTCCAGGCATCGCCGTGCTGGTATTTGACGAAACCCTCGAGCGACGAGGCGATCGGCCCCTGATTGCCCGACGGCCTGAGGCGCATGTCGACATGGTAGAGCGCGCCTTCGGCGGTCGGCGCGGTCAGCGCGGTGATGAACCGTTGGCTGAGGCGCGCGAAATACAGCGGGACCGGCAATGGCTTCTTGCCGTCCGACGTTTCGGCCTTGCTGTCGCCGTAGATGAAGATCAGGTCCAGGTCCGAGCCCACGGTCATTTCGCGCGCGCCCAGCTTGCCCAGGGCCACGACGGCAAGCTCGGCTCCCGGCACGCGGCCATGCGCCAGGGCGAAATCGGCGGCGACGCGGCGGTACAGGCGCGCGATGGCGATTTCCGCCAGGTCGGTCAGCGCCGGTCCGGCTGCGTGCGCGTCGGTCTGGCCGCGCAACATGCGCACGCCGAGATGGAACTTATGGTCGTTGGACCAGCGCCGGCAGATGTCCAGCATGTCCTGGAAATCCTCGGCGCGGCGCAGCAGCAAGTCGAATTCTTCCTCCAGCGCCGCGCGCTCCGGCGCGTCGCGGGCGAAGCCGGAATAGACCACGCTGTCCAGCAGCAGGGGGTTGCGCGCCAGCTGCTCTGCCAGCATCGGCGCGCTGCCGAGGATATCGGCGAGAAGGTCGAGCACCTCGGGATTGGATTGCAGCAGCGACAAAATCTGCACGCTGGCCGGCAACTGGCCGAGAAACTGGTCGAACCGGGCGAAGGCCTGGTCGGGATCGGCGGTGCGCGCGAAAGCCGACAGCAGGGACGGGACCAGCTCGGTCATCAGCTCGCGCGCGCGGGCGCTGCGCATCGCGCGGAAGCGCCCGTGATGCCAGCTGCGCACCCGGTCGGCGACCGAGCCGGGATCGCCGAATCCCATGCGCTTCAGCGTCTGCATCGTGTCGGGGTCGTTCTCGCCGCCGGTGAACACCAGATTGCCCGGCGCCTCGCCCGCCTGGCCGGCCAGCGACGGCGCGGTTTCGAACAGCCCGGCATAGCGCTTTTCCACCGTGCGCAGCTGTTTTTCCACCGCGGCGGCGAACGCAGCCGCGTCGTCGTATCCCATGAAGGCGGCGATGGCGGCGATACCCTGGTCGGCGGCCGGCAGGCTGTGGGTCTGCTTGTCGTCGACCATTTGCAGGCGGTGCTCCAGCGTGCGCAGAAAACGGTAGGCGGCGATCAGGTCGTTCGCGATCGCGCGCTCCAGCTTGCCCGCGTCGGCCAGGCGCCGCAGCGCCTCGCAGGTCGGCGCCACGCGCAGGCCCGGCTCGCGGCCGCCCCAGATCAATTGCAGCGTCTGGGCGATGAATTCGATCTCGCGGATGCCGCCGCGCCCCAGCTTGATGTTGTGGCCCTTGATCGCCACCGATCCGCCGCCGCGATGCGCGGTGATCTGGCGCTTGATCGAGTGGATGTCCTGGATCGCGGCGAAGTCGAGGTGCCGGCGCCAGATGAACGGGCGTATGCGGTTCAAGAAGGTTTGCGCGGCCTCGCGGTCGCCAGCGACCGGCCGGGCCTTCAGCATCGCAGCGCGCTCCCAGTTCTGGCCGACGCTGGCGTAATAGGTCTCGGCGACCATCACCGACATCGCCAGCGGCGTGATGCCGGGATCGGGGCGCAGCCTGAGATCGGTGCGGAACACATAGCCGTCGGCGGTGCGGTCCTCGAATATCTGCACCAGGTCGCGCACGATGCGCACGAAGCGGTCGTGGATCGCCTCGTCGTCCGCGCCGCGAACCCGGTCGCGGTCGTAGAACACCATCAGGTCGATGTCCGAGGAATAGTTGAGCTCGTGCGCTCCCAGCTTGCCCATGCCCAGGACGAACAACCCGGCGCCGCGCTCCGGATCCGATGGTTCGGTCAGGGTGAACACGCCCTGCGCCGCCGCTTTGCGCAGAAGGTGAGCGACGGTCAGCGATAACGCCGCATCGGCGAAATCGCTCAGCGAGTTCGTGACCTGTTCCAGCGGCCATGTTGCAAAAATATCGGCGAGTCCCGCCAGCAACGCCATCCGCCGCTTGCCGACTCGAAGTCCGCGCATCAACCGGGCGCGGTCGTCCTCGCGCGAAAGTTCTTGGCGAAAATCCGCCAACAGTGTGATAAGACATTGATTCGGGCCGTGTAACAGCACGGTTCGAAAAAAGGCCGCTTCGGTTAAAAGACAATCGCCGAGAAACGGGCTGTTGGCGAATACCCGCTCCAGGATGGCGCGACCCAACGGCTGATCGGCCAACCGATGCGCTGAGGCGGCGACTTCCGGGTCGTCGCTCTGCGCGGTTACCTCGCGCCAGCGCGCCACGCCCAAACGGGCGCGGTTCGCGTCGGCAATGCGGGGCCAAGCGGCCTGATCCGTCGTTGGGAATGTGAACGCGGGATTGGGGATGGTCATAGCCATCGTTGTTTATCGCAGCGGCACCGCCGCGGCCACTCCGGCCGTTTGGCGCTGAAGGTCAGCCGGGTGTCTCGCCGCAACCCCCTTATACTGCTAGAGCTCATGGCCGCCGCGACCGCGGCCCTGTCGGTTTTGGCCGGCGTCGCCTTCTTCCTGCTGATTATGGGCCCGATCCGCCTCGACTTCCTCACCCCCTACATTGAAAGCGCGCTCAGTCCCACCGGCGGGACGGTCACGGTGCGCATCGATTCCACCAAACTGACCTGGGACGGCTGGCAACGGCCGATCGACGTGCGCGCCGAGGGCGTGCGCATCGTCAATCCCACGGGTCAGGAGCTGGCGACGCTGGACGAAGTGTCGATCGGCCTCAGCATTCCCGGGCTCATGCGCGGACTCGTGGCGCCCACCAGCCTCGATATCCGCAAGCCCACCGTCCGGCTCACCCGCGCGCGCGACGGGCGCTTCGAATTCGGCCTGGGCGACAGCGGCGCGGGCGGCGAGCAGCCGGCGCTGCAGCGTCTGATCCAGGGATTGCTGGCGCCGCCCAACCCCGACGTGCCGTCCGGCTATCTCGAGCGCGTCAACATCTCCGAAGCGGTGCTGACGCTGGACGACCAGATGCTCGAAATGTCGTGGCGGGCGCAGGGCGCCAACGTTGAGCTGATGCGCCGCGAGGGACGGTTCCTGGCGGGGTTCCATGTGCCGTTCGTGATCGACGGCAAGACGATCTTGCTGAACGGCGACGCGCAGTATCTGGCTGAAAGCGACCAGGTCGATGTCGCCGTCAAGTTCGAAAACATCGTTCCGGCAAAGCTGGTCAGCGGCTCGTCGCTGTTCGAGCAGTTGGCCGCATTCGATTTCCCTGTTTCCGGCACGGCGCGAGGGACGATGCGGTTGAGCGGCGATATCGGCCGCGTCGCGTTCGAGCTGAACGGCGGGCCGGGCCGCCTGGTGCTCGAGAAGATGGGCATCGCGCCGATCGGCATCGCGGCGGCCAAGATCGAAGGCAAGGTCGATCAAGTGCTTTCCACGGTGGTGCTGGACAACGTTTATCTGGACCTCGGCGGCGCCAACGTTTCCGCGTCGGCGGTGGTCGATACGAAGTCGCGCCAGCCCGGCGTGCGGATGAACATTATCGCCCGCAGGCTCAGCATGGCCGATCTGAACGGTATGTGGCCGGCGGGCATACGGCCCGAGCTCCGGGAATGGATTCGCGGCCATGTCGTGTCGGGTCGCGCCAACGAAACCACGATCAGCGTCGACGGCCGGCTGTCGCGCGAGCGCGGATTCGAGATGGACTACGACAGCCTGCAGATGAATTCTGTGTTCAGCGGCGTTGCCGGCAACGCGCCGAACGGCATGCAGCTATCGGGCGTGAGCGGCCGCGCCGTGTTCGGGCAGCAGCAGATCGACCTGTTGATCACGGACGCCACGGCGAAATGGCCGCGCGGCGAGTTGCCGCCGATCAGCGACATCAAGGCGACGGCGACCGTCGCTCCCAAGCGTAGCGCCGAAATCAGGATCAAGGAAGCCAAGTTCGGCGGCATGACGCTGATCGCCGACAGCATCAAGGTAAGCAACCTGGACCAGGCGGTGCCCGAGGTCGACGGCGAGGGACGCTTGGATGGCGGCCTTGGCGCCCTGCTCGCCATGCTGCAGAAAATCGATCTGGGCGGCGCGCGCGAGCTGGACGTCGATCCGGCGACGATCAAAGGCACCTTCGGCCTGCGCACGCGCTTCCGCTTCGAATTGGGCCCGAATCTCTCGCTCGACCGCGTGTCGCGCACCGCGACCATGACCGTCAAGGACATGGAAGTGCCGCGTGGGCCGATGGGACTGGCGCTCGGCAGCGACGAAATCAAGCTGGTCTACGACGCGCACGACGTGAAAATCGAAGGCAAGCTGCGCTTGAACGGCGCGCCGATGACGGTCGACCTCAAGCGCGGCGTCGACGGCAAGGGCGACGGCGCTACCCGCATCCATCTTGCGGGCACGCTGAGCGACGCCGACCGCAAGACGCTTGGTCTCGGCACCGAGAAATTCCTCTCCGGGCCACTGGATTTCGCGGTCGACCTGATGCGGCCCGATGGCGCTACCACGATTGCCAACGCGCAAATGAGGCTGGACCGCACCAAGGTGAAATTGGCGCAGCTCTATTGGGAAAAAGCCCCGAACATTCCGGGCTCCCTGGACATATCGCTGCTGATACGCCGCGGCCAGCCGGTCGAGGTCAAGGAGTTCCATCTTACCGGCGGCGGCATGAACGCCAAGGGCAGCGCCTTGCTGGTGGGCGGCTCGTCCGCGCTGCAAGAGATCGATTTCGAGCGCCTCACCTTCGGCGGGCGCAACGGCTCCGACGTCAAGGCGCATGTCGTGCGCCGCGACGCCGGCGGCTGGGACATCGAGCTGGAAGGCACGCAGTTGAACCTGCAGCCCTATGTCGAGGATCCGGACATCCTGCTCGACTTCCCGATGGGCGTGAAAACGCGCGTCGACCGCCTGCGCCTGGACGACCGGCGCACCCTGTACAATGTCAAGCTCGATGCCGATTTCGGCGGCGAGTATTGGAACTCGATCGCTCTCATCTCGCAGCTCGGCAGCGACGGCGACCTGGTCGTGCGCTACACGCCCGAGGGCAATCAGCGCGACCTCTATATCTATGCCAGCGACGCAGGGCAGGCGCTGCAACTGATGACGGATTCACCCGTCGCGCGCGACCTGCGCAACGGCCGGTTCGCGATCAAGGCCACGCGCAGCCCGATGCATCCGGACACGCCGATGGACGGGGTGTTGGAACTGACCGATTTCTCGTTCCGCGATTCGCCGACCGGACAGAAGATCCTCGCTTCGGCGACCGGCTTCGGCCCGTTCGAGATACTCAGCAACACCGACCTGGAATTCACCAAGCTCGAAGCTACGTTCCGCAAGTCGGGCCAGCGTATCGATCTGTACAATCTCCTGGCGCTCAGCCCCGGCCTCGGCATGTCCGCCAGCGGCGTGTTCGACCTGGCGGGCGCCACCCTGGATATAAAAGGCTACGTGTCGCCGTTCCGCGGGGTCGGCAAGATGCTGGACGAAAACCCCTGGATCGGCGCGTTCTTGGCCGACGTGGACAAACAGGGCCTGATCGCCGTGCCGTTCACCGGCACGGGCAGCCTGTCCGATCCCGAAATCAATGTGGCGAAGCAGCCTGGGCCGCTGCCCCCGGGCGAAATGCGCGATTTCGCGCGGCTTGCCACCGGCAAGACACGCGACGGCAAGGACCGCGATCTGTCCGCGGCCAGCCGCATGCAATCCGGCGGCACGCAACGCTAGCGCCGGGCGGTCGAGCCTTTTCCCGTTTAGGCCGGCTTCAACAAGGCGTGGCGCTTGCGCCCCGCCGACAGCTTGACGACGCCGTCCTTGTTCCTGTCCTTCAGCGTCACCGCAGCCGTTTCGCTTACGATCGGCGCGTCGTTGAGATAGGCCCCGCCGCCCTTGATCAGGCGCCGCGCCGCGCCGTTGCTGGCGGCAAGCCCGGCCCGGCGCAACGCTTCGAACGCCGGGATGCCGCGCTCAAGTTCGGCCGTAGGCACCGCGACGCTCGGCAGCGCCCCGCCGATGCCGCCCTCGTCGAACGTGCGCCGCGCTGTTTCCGCCGCGGCCTCGGCGGCTTCTTTGCCGTGGCACAAAGCCGTCGCTTCGTTGGCCAGTATTTTTTTCGCCTCGTTGATCTCGGAGCCGCCGAGCTTCTCCAGCCGCGCGATTTCGCCCAGCGGCAGATCGGTGAACACTTTCAAGAACCGGCCAACGTCCGCATCCGCGGCGTTGCGCCAGTACTGCCAGTAATCATAGGCCGACAGTTTTTCTTCATTCAGCCAAATCGCGCCCGTCACGGACTTGCCCATCTTGGCGCCGGAAGAAGAGGCGATCAGCGGGGTGGTGAGGCCAAAGAGCTGCTTATCCAGCATGCGCCTGCCCAGCTCGGCGCCCATCACGATGTTGCCCCACTGGTCCGAGCCGCCCATCTGCAGCGTGCAATCGTAACGCTTGGCCAACTCCACGAAATCGTAGGACTGCAGGATCATGTAGTTGAATTCGAGGAACGACAGCGGCTGGTCGCGTTCCAGCCGCAGCTTCACGCTGTCCATCGTCAGCATGCGGTTGACCGAAAAATGCCGGCCCACGTCGCGCAACAGCGGTATGTAAAGCAGCTCGTCCAGCCAATCCGCGTTGTTGGCCATGACCGCGCCGTTGGGCCCGTCGAAGTCCAGGAACTTCGCGAAGCTGCGCCGGATTCCCTCCAGGTTGCGCGCGATATCGGCTTTCGAAAGCAGCCTGCGCGTCTCGTCCTTGCCCGATGGGTCGCCGATCTTGGTCGTCCCTCCGCCCATCAGGGGAAGCGGCCGGTGCCCGGTTTTCTGCAACCAGCGCAGCATCATGATCGAGACGAGATTCCCGATATGCAACGAATCGGCGGTGCTGTCATAGCCGACATAGGCGGTAATCCGGCCGGCGCACGCCGCCGCGTCCAGACCCTCGGGGTCCGTGATCTGGTGGATAAAGCCGCGCTCGGCCAGCGTGCGCAGGAAGTCGGATTTGAACTCGCTCATGGTAGCGTCGTTTACCACAGCCCAGCGATAGGCGACAATTAAACGCGATGCCTGGCGATACTCCCAAGAACCCGTGGGCCATCGGCCTCATGAGCGGCACGTCCTGCGACGGGGTGGACGCGGCGCTGCTGTGCGGCGACGGCATCGGCCGGATCGACACCGGCCCGGCCCTGACGCTGCCCTACGGCGCGGATTTCCGCGCCGCGCTGCGCGCGGTGATGGGCGCGGGCGCGGCCGACCAGGTGCGGGTGGCGGCCGTCGAGCACGAGCTGACCCGGCGCCATGCCGAGGCCGTGTCCGCGCTGCTGGCCAAGGCGGGGTTCGCCCCGGCCGACGTGTCGGTCCTGGGTTTCCATGGCCAGACCATTCTGCACGAGCCGCAGCGGCGGCACACGCGCCAGATCGGCGACGGGGCGCTGTTGGCGCGCCTCACGGGCATCGACGTGGTGTGCGATTTCCGCTCCGCCGACGTGGCGGCGGGCGGGCAGGGGGCGCCTTTGGCGCCGCTTTTTCATGCCGCCCTGGCGGCCGGGATGGAAAAGCCCCTGGCGGTCCTGAATGTCGGCGGCGTGGCGAACGTCACCTGGATCGGGGAGGGAGCGGAAGATTTACTGGCCTTCGATACCGGCCCCGGCAACGCGCCGATCGATGATTGGGCGCTGAAGCACACGGGCCATGCCCAGGATCGCGACGGCGCTCTGGCGTTCAAGGGCCGGGCGGACGAGCTGGCCCTGGCCGAATTGCTGGCGCACCCTTATTTCGCCAGGTTGCCGCCGAAATCGCTGGACCGCGACGCGTTCGACCTGTCGCCGGTAAATATTCTTAAGCCCGCCGACGGCGCGGCGACGCTGACCGAGTTCGCGGCCTGCGCCGTGGACCAGGCGCAGGCATATTTTCCGTCCCCCGCGCGGCAATTGATCGTAACCGGCGGCGGCCGGCTAAATCCGGCGCTGATGGCGGCGCTCAAGCGCGTGCTGGGCGTGCCGGTGCTCAAGGCGGAAGACGTGGGCTGGGACGGCGACGCGCTGGAAGCCCAGGCCTTCGCGCATTTGGCATTGCGGTCGTTGCGCGGGCTGCCGCTCAGTCTGCCATCGACCACGGGCGTGCCCCGGCCGATGCCGGGCGGCAGGCTGTTCCGGGCGAAGCTTTAGCGGTTGGCGGCGGCCTTTTTCGCGGTCGCGGTCGCGGCGGGCTTGGGCGGGGCCAGGCGTTGGTGCATGTACTCGGTCACCATTTCGCCCAGCTCTTCCATCCGGTCGGCGAAGAAATGATTGGCGCCTTCGCACACCTTGAACGTCACCAGGATGTCGCGCTGGTGCTTTAGCTTGTCCACGAGCTTCTGTACCGCCTCCTGCGGCACCACGTCGTCGCTGTCGCCGTGCACGATCAGGCCCGAGGCCGGGCAGGGCGCCAGGAACGTGAAATCGAACAGGTTGGCGGGCGGCGCCACGGAAATGAACCCGCTGATCTCGGGCCGGCGCATCAGCAATTGCATGCTGATCCAGGCGCCGAACGAGAACCCGGCGATCCAGCAGCCGCGCGAATTGGGGTTGTAGGTCTGCAGCCAGTCCAGGGCCGAGGCGGCGTCGCTAAGCTCACCCTCGCCGCGGCTGAACGTCCCCTGGCTGCGCCCGACCCCCCGGAAATTGAAGCGCAGGACCGAAAACCCCAGCCGCGCATAGGTATGGAACAGGGTGTAGACCACCTTGTTGTTCATGGTCCCGCCGTATTGCGGGTGCGGGTGCAGCACCAGGGCCACCGGCGCCGTGGGGTCCTTGGCGTGCTGGTAACGGCCTTCCAGGCGGCCTACCGGGCCATTGATGACGATATCGGGCATGCGGAACTCGTTTGGCCTGACTTTTCCCAGCCCCCGGAGCGGGGGCTATCGGTTTAACCTATGCGCCTTGTATGGTATTGCCCAAAGGCGCCGGCGAATCGCCCTAGGAAAACTTGACTATTCTAGTAGGACAAACTATATCTCCGTTAACGCTTCGGCGGTTACGGGCGATTCCCGTAAGGCCGGGCGGAACGGAATTTCGCGGCCCCACTAGGGTCTTATATCATAGTGGTAGGGTATGTTTTTCAAGCGACTTCGCGATGAAATCGACGCCGCCATGCGGCGCGACCCGGCCGCCCGGACGCGGCTGGAAGTGGCTTTGCTGTACCCCAGCTTCCATGCCCTGGTGGCCCATCGCCTGGCCCATGCCCTGTGGGCGCGCGGCTGGCGGCTTTTGGGGCGGTTCGTATCGCAGATCGCGCGCACCCTGACGGGCATCGAAATCCACCCCGGCGCCACGATCGGCCAGCGGTTTTTCATCGACCACGGCATGGGCGTGGTGATCGGCGAAACCGCCGAAATCGGCGACGACGTGATGCTGTATCACGGCGTCACCCTGGGCGGCACGAGCCTGAGCCAGGGCAAGCGCCATCCCACGCTCGAATCCGGCGTGATTGTCGGCGCCGGCGCGAAGATTCTGGGGCCGGTGACTGTCGGCGCCAACGCGCGCATCGGCGCCAACGCGGTGGTCGTGAAGGACGTGCCCGCGGGCGCCAGCGCGATCGGCGTCGCCGCCCGCGTGGTTCCGCCGCGCGACCAGCGCCAGGACTTCATGGCGTACGGCACGCCGACCGCTGATTTGCCCGATCCCGTGGCGCGCGCCATCGGCGGGCTGGTCGACCAGATCGACCGGCTGAACGCGCGCATCGCCGAACTGGAACAGAACCAGCCGGCGCGGGACCCCACCCCCGTCGCCGAAACCGAAGACACTCAGGACCGCGTAACCCGCTTGCGGCCGCGCGGCTAGGACGAAAGGAGCCGGACCATGAAGCTCAGCACCAAGGGACGGTACGCCGTGATGGCGATGGTCGACCTGACGCGCAACAGCGATGGCAGCCCCGTGGCGCTGGCCGATATCGCCGAGCGCCAGGAGATCTCGCTGTCCTACCTCGAGCAGCTATTCGCCAAGCTGCGCAGGGGCGGGCTGGTGCGCAGCGTGCGCGGCCCGGGCGGCGGTTACCTGCTGGCGCACGGCGCCGATGCCACGCGCATCTCCGACATCATTCTGGCGGTGGACGAGCCGATCCGCGCCACGCGCTGTCATTCCGGCTCGCCCGCGGGCTGCCGGTCGAACAAAAGCCGCTGCCTCACCCACGATCTGTGGGAGGAACTCGGCAATCAGATCCACCTCTATCTCAGCTCGGTGTCGCTGGCCGATGTCTGCGCGCGCCGCGTGCTGGGCACCAGCGGCGTGATCCAGCCGGAACAGCAGCACCAGACGCAAGCCCCCGCGCCGTCCGCGTCTGCCGTGGCCGCGCAGTAGGGCGAGGAACAGAGTAACGCTTATGACGTCAGCGCCGATCTACATGGACCACAACGCGACCGCTCCGGTATTGCCCGAGGCGCGCGCGGCCGTGGCCGCGGCGCTTGAGGTCACCGGCAACGCGTCCTCGGTCCATGCGTTCGGCCGCGCCGCGCGGCGGATCGTCGACGAGGCGCGCAGCAAGGTCGCTTCCCTCGCGGGCGCCCGGTCCGAGGCGGTGGTCTTCACCTCGGGTGGCACCGAAGCCAACAACCTGGCGCTGGCGAGCGCCGGCGAAAGGCGCATCCTGGTCAGCGCCATCGAGCATGACAGCGTCCTGCGCGCGGCGCCGGATGCCGAGCTCATTCCCGTGAATAGCGACGGGGTGCTGCTGCTGGACGCCCTGGAAACGGCGTTAGCGCGGCCGCTTGCCAAGCCGGCGCTGGTGTCGGTGATGTTGGCCAACAACGAAACCGGCGTCATCCAGCCCGTGGCCCAGGCGGCGGAAATCGCCCACCGGCACGGCGCGATCCTGCATTGCGACGCGGTTCAGGCCGCGGGCAAGGTTGCGATCGACATGAAAACGCTCGGCGCCGATTTGCTGACGCTCTCCGCGCACAAGCTCGGCGGCCCTACGGGCATCGGCGCGCTGGTGGTGCGCGACGGCGTTGCGCTGAAGCCCTTGCAGCTTGGCGGCGGCCAAGAGGGCTGGCGGCGCGCGGGCACCGAAAACCTCGCGGGCATCGCGGGCTTTGGCACAGCGGCAGGCATCGCCGCACGCGACCTGGACCGGATGGCGTGGCTCGGCGATTTGCGCGACGAAATCGAACGCCGCCTGCTGGCAATCGCGCCGGACGCACCCATCTATGGAAAGAAGGCCCCACGCCTCGCCAACACCTCCTGCATCGGCATGCCGAGCGTCAAAGGCGAGACGCAAGTGATGGCCTTCGATCTCGCCGGCATCGCGGTCAGCGCCGGTGCTGCCTGCTCCTCCGGCAAGGTGACGCCGTCGGCGGTGCTGCAGGCGATGGGCGCCGGCAAAAAGGCGGCGGGCCAGGCGATCCGCATCAGCCTCGGCCGGGGCAACGGCCCGAACGATATCGGCCGCTTCGCCGCGGCCTGGAAAGAGCTTCACGACCGCGCACGCCAGCTCAAGGCGGCGGCGTGAACGTCGAATGAAGATTGGGTGAGAGACAGCAAATGAGCACGGCAACCAAAACCAACGGCGCATCGGCGCAGCACGCGGGCGACAATCGCCCGAAGCTGCCGATCTACCTGGACTACCAGGCCACCACGCCGTGCGATCCGCGCGTGGTCGAGGCCATGCTGCCCTGGTTCACCGAGAAGTTCGGCAACCCGCATTCGCGCAACCACCAGTTCGGCTGGGACGCTGAGGAGGCGGTGGAAAAGGCGCGCAAGCAGATCGCCTCGATCATCGGCGCCGACGAGCGCGAGATCGTGTTCACCTCGGGCGCCACGGAATCCAACAACACGGCGCTGAAGGGCGTGGCGCGGTTCTACAAGGATCGCAGGGACCACATCGTCACCGCCGTCACCGAGCATAAATGCGTGCTCGATAGCTGCCGGCATTTGGAACAGGAAGGCTTCAAGGTCACCTATCTGCCGGTAAAGCAGGACGGGCTGATCGACTTGGCCCAACTCGACGCCGCGATCACCGACAAGACCGTGCTGGTGTCGATCATGGCCGCCAACAATGAGATCGGCGTGATCCAGCCCCTGGCCGAGATCGGCAAGATCTGCCGCGCCAAGGGCGCGTTCTTCCATACCGACGCGGCCCAGGGCGTGGGCAAGATTCCGCTCGACGTCAACGCCATGAACATCGACCTGATGAGCATTTCGGGCCACAAGATCTACGGACCTAAGGGCATTGGCGCGCTTTATGTCCGCCGCAAGCCGCGCGTGCGCTTGCAGGCGCTGATGTCCGGCGGCGGCCAGGAGCGCGGCTTCCGCTCCGGCACCCTGCCCACGCCGCTCTGCGTCGGCCTGGGCGAGGCCTGCGCAATCGCCGGGCGCGAGATGGGCGCCGAGGCCGAGCGCCTGAAGATGCTGCGCGAGCGCCTCTACAACGGCCTCAAGGCCCGCCTGCCCGACATTTACCTGAACGGCGACCACGACAAGCGCCTGCCCGGCAACCTCAATATCAGCTTCGCCTATGTCGAGGGCGAGGGGCTGATGATGGGCATCAAGGATTTGGCGGTGTCGTCGGGCTCCGCCTGCACCTCGGCCTCGCTCGAACCTTCCTATGTGCTGCGCGCCTTGGGGGTCGAGGAGGAATTGGCGCATACCAGCTTGCGCATCGGCCTCGGCCGCTTTACCACCGAGCAAGAGGTGGATTACGCGATCGAGCATATCGTGGCTGCGGTCAACCGCTTGCGCGCGCTGAGCCCGTTATGGGAGATGGCGCAGGAAGGCGTCGACATCAAGTCGATCAAATGGGCCGGACACTGAACCGATAATAAGGAAATGCCGCGAACGCGGCGGAGGGTGAACAAATGGCATATAGCGAAAAACTTCTGGAGCACTACGAGAACCCGCGCAACGTGGGCGCTCTCGACAAGAACGCGGCCGATGTCGGCACCGGGCTGGTCGGCGCGCCCGCCTGCGGCGACGTGATGAAGCTGCAGATCAGGGTCAATGAACAGGGCATCATCGAAGACGCCAAGTTCAAGACCTTCGGCTGCGGCTCGGCGATCGCTTCGTCGTCGCTGGCGACGGAATGGATCAAGGGCAAGACGCTGGACCAGGCCGAGGAGATCAAGAACTCGCATATCGCCCAGCATCTGGCGCTGCCGCCTGTGAAGATCCACTGCTCGGTTCTGGCCGAGGACGCGATCAAGGCGGCGATCGCCGATTATCGCGCCAAGCACGGCGCGAAGACGGAAAACTGAACGGCTGGGTAGCAGGGTTCTTTCGATGGACGGAACGGCGAAAGTAGAAGCGTCCCAGGCGGCTCCTCCGGCGGCACCGGCTGCAGCACCGGCGCCGCGCGCTCAGCGCCCGCAGGCGATGACGCTGACCGACGCGGCAGCCGAGCGCGTGAAGGCGCTGCTGGCCAAGCGCGGCAAGCCCAGCGCCGGGATCAAGATCGGCGTGCGCACCAAGGGCTGCTCGGGCCTCAGCTACACGCTCGAATACGCCGATGCACGGGGCAAGTTCGATGAGGTGGTCGAAGCCAAGGGGGTTGTGGTGATCATCGACCCCAAGGCGACGCTGTTCATCCTCGGCACAGAAATGGATTATGTCGAGGACAAGCTGCAATCCGGCTTCGTGTTCCGGAACCCGAACGAGAAGGGCCGGTGCGGCTGCGGCGAATCGTTCCACGTATAGGCAAGCCTGTAAAATGCAGCAACATACCGGCCGGCGCGGTGACCAACCCCCGGCCGGTGCAGTTTCGGAAGATCGGCAGCGATGAATGCAACGGCCACATCGTCGAAACCTGAAAGCGGCACGGGCGCGATAGCGCCGTCGCCCTGCTGGTCGTGTCATGCGCCGGTCCGTTCGGGCGAGTTGTTCTGCCAGGGATGCCGCGCCGTGCAGCCGCCGGGCAATCTTGATCACTTCGCGCGATTGGGCTTGTCCGCTGGCTTCGCGCTCGACGCGGCTGACCTGGATCGGCGCTATTTCGCGCTCCAGCGCCAGCTTCATCCCGACCGCTTCGTGACCAAAAGCGCGCGCGAACGCGCGATCTCGCAGTCGCAGGCTACCAGCTTGAACGAGGCCTACGAAACGCTGAAAGACCCGTTGGAACGTGCCGCGTATCTGTTGAAGCGCATGGGGGTGGATATCGACCCGGGCGACGGCGCCACGATCAAGGACCCGGCCTTGCTGATGGAAGCGATGGAAATGCGCGAGGCGCTGTCCGAAGCGCGCGATGCGGCCGCCGTGGCGAAAGTCGCTTCCCAGGCCGATGGCGATCACAAGCAGGCGCTGGCCGCCGTTGCCGCCGCCTTCGCCGCCGACAACCGCGATGCCGCGCGCACCGCCGTTCTTAGGCTCAAATACCTCACCAAGATGGGCGACGAAATCCGCGCCCGCCGCGCGGCGCTGAGGGCGGGCCCATGACCCTGATGCAATTGCATGAGCCGGGCGAAACGCCTCTGCCGCATGAAAGCGCGGGCGAGGCCGCCATTGGCATCGATCTGGGCACCACCAACACCGTGGTGGCTGTTTCCGACCAGACCAAGCCGGAGGTGATCTGCGGCGCGGACGGCGCGGCGTTGATCCCCTCGGTGGTCGCTTATGCGCCGAACGGCGCGATCGAAGTGGGCGAGGCCGCGCGCCGCCGCCTGATCGACGCGCCGGAGACCGTGGTCAGCTCGATCAAGCGCCTGATGGGCCGGGGGGAAGCTGACCTCAAAAGCCTGTCCGGCTCGCTGCCCTACGACATCGTCCCGGGCGGTGCGGGCATGGTGCGCCTTGCCGTGTCGGGTCGGCAGTTGTCGCCCGTGGAGATTTCCGCCGACATCCTGCGCGCGGCCAAGACGCGGGCCGAGGCAAGCCTGGGCCACGAGGTCAAGCGCGCGGTCGTCACCGTTCCCGCTTATTTCGACGACGCGGCGCGCACCGCCACGCGCGACGCGGCGCGGCTGGCGGGGCTTGAAGTGCTGCGGCTGGTGAACGAGCCCACGGCAGCGGCGCTCGCCTATGGCTTGGACAAGAGCGTCGAAGGGCTTTACGCGGTCTACGATCTGGGCGGCGGCACGTTCGATATCTCGCTGCTGCGCTTGGAAAAGGGCGTGTTCCAGGTTTTGGCGACTGGCGGCGACGCGGCCCTGGGCGGCGACGATTTCGACCACGCCATCGCCGAGCATTTCCTGAAATCCCGCCGCGACGCGGGCAAGCCGGCCGCGCCCTCGAGCGCCGACGCCAAATCGATCCTGATGACCGCTAGGCTGGCCAAGGAATGCCTTACCAGCCAACCCAGTGGCGAATGGGTCTTGGAACTGGGCGGCACGGCCACACGCCACAAGTTGGACCTATCGACGCTGGAAGCCCTGATCCGCCCGTTCGTCGAGCGCACCATCCGCCTATGCGCGGGTGTGTTCGATGACGCCGCGGTCGATCCGCGCGCGATCCAGGGTGTGGTGCTGGTGGGCGGCTCTACCCGCGTGCCGGCGGTGCGCCGGGCTGTGGGTGAATTCTTCGGCAAGCCTCCGCTCAGCGACATCGATCCCGACGCCGTGGTGGCCCTGGGCGCGGCCTTGCAGGCCGAGGCGCTGACGCGCGGGTCGGACAATCTTCTGCTCGACGTAACGCCGCTGTCACTCGGCATCGAGACGATGGGCGGCATCGTGGAAAAAGTGATCGAGCGCAACACGCCGATCCCCGTGGCCAAGGCGCAGGAATTCACCACCTATCAGGACGGCCAGGCGGCGATGGCGATCCATGTGGTGCAGGGCGAGCGCGAGACCGTGGACCGGTGCCGCAGCCTGGCGCGGTTCGATCTGCGCGGCATCCCGCCGATGGTGGCCGGTGCTGCGCGCGTGCGCGTCACCTTCGCTGTCGATGCCGACGGGCTGCTCACCGTCTCGGCCAAGGAAAAGTTCACCGGGGTGGAGCAGCGCGTCGAGGTGAAACCCTCCTACGGCCTGGGCGACGACGACATGGCGCGCATGCTGCGCGAAAGCATGGAGCATGGCGCGGCCGATATCGAGCTGCGCCTGCTGATCGAGGCGCGGGTCGAGGCGCGCCGGGCGCTGCTGGCGCTCGATGCGGCGCTGAAGAAGGACAAGGGGCTGCTCGAGCCGGGCGAATACGCCGGCATCGAAGCCAGGATCGGGCGCGTGGAACAGGCGATCCTGGGCGACGACCGGCATGCTATCAATGGCGCGGCGGAAGAGCTGGAGCGCGCCATCGCGCCTTTTGCCCAGCGGCGCATGGACACGGCTTTCGCCGAGGCCCTGTCGGGCAAGAGCGTCGATGCCCTGGCCGAACGGATCGGCTGATCGGCCGGCCGGCAATGAACAAGAAACGAACGGAGCTGCCCGCAAGATGCCTAAGATGACTTTCATCGAGCCGAACGGAAAGCGGCACGAAGTCGACGCGCCCAAGGGCCTGTCGGTGCTGGAAATCGCCCACCGCAACGGCATCGACCTGGAAGGCGCGTGCGAAGGATCGCTCGCCTGTTCCACCTGCCACGTGATCGTCGACAAGGAATGGTACGACTTGCTGCCCGAAGCCAGCGACGACGAGGAAGACATGCTGGACCTGGCCTTCGGTCTCACCCATACCTCGCGCCTGGGCTGCCAGATCGTCATGACCGACGAGCTGGACGGGCTTACCGTCAAGCTGCCGTCGGCCACGCGCAACATGATGGTCGACAAGACCTGAACCGGGGCGCGAAGGGGAGGGGAACGACAATGGGCCTGCGCTGGACCGACATCCACGACATCGCCATCCTGTTGGAAGAAAAGCATCCGGGCGTCGACATCATGGGCATCCGCTTCACCGACCTATGGCAATGGGTGCAGGAGCTGCCGGGCTTCGAGGACGACCCGAAAAAATCCAACGAGAAGATACTCGAGGCCATTCAGATGGCGTGGCTGGACGAGCGCGACTGATGGCCGGCTTCGCAAGCGCGCTCGCGCCCAAGGGTTCGATGGTGGCGCGGCTCAAGGCCGCCAACGCCAAGGATTGGGAGCGCTATATCTGGCACGATTTCGTGCGCCAGCTCGGCCGCGGCACGCTGCCCGAGCCGGCGTTCCGCCACTACCTGATCCAGGATTACCTGTTCCTGATCCATTTCTCGCGCGCCTATGCCCTGGCGGTCTACAAGGCCGACAGCCTGGAGGACATGCGGCGCGACGGGGCCGTGATGGCCATGCTGCTGAACACCGAAATGTCGCTGCACGTGAAATTCTGCAAGGGCTGGGGCATTTCCGAGGCCGAGATGCAGCAGATGCCCGAGGATCGCGCTTGCACCGCCTATACGCGCTTCGTGCTCGACGCGGGCAATGCCGGCGACGTTTTGGACCTGCATGCGGCGCTGGCGCCGTGCGTGGTGGGCTATGGCGAGGTAGCCGAGCGCCTGATCGCCGACAAATCGACCAGGCTGAAGGGCAATCCCTACCGCGCCTGGATCGAGATGTACGCCGGCGACGGTTATCGCCGTGTGGCGAGCGACGCCGTGCGCCAGCTCGACAAGCTCTACACGCGCCGCGCCGGCCCGGCGCGGTTCAAGCCCCTGGCGCGGCTGTTCGGCACGGCCACGCGGCTCGAGGGCGACTTCTGGCAGATGGGCCTGGACGCGGTCTAGGGCCGCTGGCGGGCAATGGGGGCCAACGCAATGACTGCCGATTTCACGACTCTCGACCTGCTGGCGCTGGTGTGGTTCGTGCTGCTGTGGGTGGGTTACGACCGGCTGGTCGATATGCCGATCTGGAAGCGCACCAGCCTCAACCGCGCCATGCGCGAGCGCCGCGTGGCGTGGATGCGCCAGATGGCGGCGCGCGAAAACCGCATGCCCGACGTGGTGCTGCTGGGCCATCTGATGCAGAGCGTGTCGTTCTTCGCCTCGGCCTCGATGATCGTGGTGGCGGCGCTGTTGGGCGCGCTCGGCGCTCTCGATCAGATCCGCGAAGCGGTGGGCGACCTGCATTTCGCGCCCGCCTCCAAATCGGCGTGGCAGGTCAAGCTGTTCATCCTGATCGCGATGTTCGTCTATTCCTTCTTCAAGTTCACCTGGTCGCTGCGGCAATGGAATTACTGCTGCGTGCTGGTGGGCGGCGCGCCCCAGGCGCCGATGCCCGAGGCCGCGGCCGCCAAGGTCGCGTTCAACGCCGGCCTGGTGGCGACGGGCGCCGCGGTCAATTTCAACCACGGCCTGCGCGCCTATTATTTCGCCCTCGGGATGCTGGCATGGTTCATCCATCCCTGGGCCTTCATGGCGGCGACGCTGCTGGTGGTGGGGGTGCTGGTCCGGCGCCAGTATCGCTCGGAATCCGCCCAGGCGATCGTCGCGGCACCGCTCTGACCCGATAGATAGAAGGAGACTAGGCATGAATGCCGACGACTTGCGCGCGATGCAGGCGCCGCTCAAATCCCGCTACAAGGACGATCCCAAAGCGGGGGTGGTGACGCTTAGGGCCGAGGGCGCGCTCGACCAGGGCCAGCTTTCATGCCGCGTCGAGACCGGCAAGGCGCTGGTGGAGGCGGGGTTGCATCCCGCCACGGGCGGCAGCGGGCTTCAGGCCTGCTCGGGCGACATGCTGTTGCAGGCGCTGGTGGCCTGCGCGGGCGTCACGCTCAACGCCGTGGCCACGGCCCTGGGCATCGAGATCAAGGGCGGGCAGGTGCGGGCCGAGGGCGATCTCGATTTCCGTGGGACGCTGGGCGTGGCCAAGGAAGCGCCGGTGGGCTTCCGCGACATAAGGCTCAGCTTCATCGTGGATGCCGATGCCGACGAGGGTCAAATCCAGACCCTGTTGAAACTGACCGAGCGCTATTGCGTGGTCTACCAGACCCTGCGCCAGGCCCCGCCGATGGCGGTGACCTTGAACGGCAAGCGCCTGGCGGCATAGCGCGGCGCTTGTATGTCGCGTGTTTCGGCCTATTCTCCCGCGCCATGAATTCCTTAGGCATCGACAAAGCCCCTGGGGCCACGCGCGTGGTCGCGGCCATGTCCGGTGGCGTGGACAGCGCCGTGACGGCGGCGCTGCTCGCCTCGGAAGGGTACGAGGTGGTCGGCGTCACGCTGCAGCTCTACGACCAGGGGCTGATCGGCAGCGCCCCGGCGCGCTCGAAGACCTGTTGCGCCGGCAAGGACGTGGCCGACGCCAAATCGGCCGCCCAGCGCATCGGCATTCCGCATTACGTGCTCGACTATGAATCGCGGTTCCGCGCCGGCGTGATCGACGATTTCGTCGACACCTACCTCGCCGGCGAAACGCCGATCCCCTGCGTGCGTTGCAACCAGACCGTGAAGTTCGCCGATCTGCTGACCACGGCGCGTGAGCTCGGCGCCGACGCGCTGGCCACCGGCCACTACGCGCGCCGCGTGCTGGGCGAGAACGGCCCCGAGCTGCACCGCGCCGCCGACTATCAGCGCGACCAGAGCTACTTCCTGTTCGCCACCACAGCGGCGCAGCTCGATTTCTTGCGCTTTCCGCTCGGCGGCCTGCGCAGCAAGGACGAAACCCGCGATCTGGCGCGGCGCTTCGGCCTCGATCTCGCCGACAAGCCCGACAGCCAGGACATCTGCTTCGCGCCCGACGGCAATTACAGCCGCGTGATCGAGCGCCTGAGGCCGGGCGCGATCGAGCCGGGCGAGATCGTGCATGTCGACGGCACGGTGCTGGGCCGCCATCCCGGCGTCGTGCATTTCACCGTGGGGCAGCGCAAGGGCCTGGACATCAAGGCCAAGCCGCGCGCGCAAGGCGAGGCGCTGTTCGTGCTCAGGCTCGATCCCGCCAATAAGCGCGTGATCGTCGGGCCGCGCGCGGGCCTGTTGCAGCGGCGCGTCGATGTGCGCGCGGTCAACTGGCTTGGCGCAGTGCCGGGCGCCGACGGTATGCGCGCCGAGGTCAAGCTGCGCTCGATGAGCGCGCCGCTGTCCGCCACGGTGCATGCGGGCGCGGACCCGTCGCTTGCCACGGTGGTCCTCGACCAGCCGGCCGAGGCGGTAGCGCCCGGCCAGGCTTGCGTGTTCTATCAGGGCGACCGCGTGCTGGGCGGCGGCTGGATCGTGCGGGCGGAAGCTGGGATGGACGTGGCAAGTCCTGCACCCATGCTTCGACAGGCTCAGCATGAGGGCGATGAAATTCTGCCTCATCCTGAGCTTGTCGAAGGATGAGGCCCCAAGGTCGTTTGGAAAGCTGCATTGCTTGACAGGCGGCGGGGCTTAACCTAAATCGCAGCGTCCGTCCGGCGGCTGGGTAGCTCAATTGGTAGAGCAACGGGGTCATAATCCGCAGGTTCCCGGTTCGAGTCCGGGCCCAGCCACCAACGATATGCGATCATCGACAATAGCGATAAGATGATGGCCGGCCGCCTGACCGGCGGCGGGAGGACACCCTTTGGATCAGCGCCAGCGCGACGCGCGCATCACCCGGCGTGTGGACGATCCCGGCAGCTACATGCCGGGTTTCGGCAACGAGCATTCCACCGAGGCGCTGTCCGGAGCACTTCCGGTCGGCCGGAACTCGCCGCAGAAGCCGCCCCTCGGCCTGTACGCCGAGCAGATCAGCTTCACCGCCTTTACCGCGCCGCGCGCCGAAAATCGCCGCGCATGGCTCTATCGCATCCGGCCCAGCGCCGCGCATCCCAAGCTCAAGCGCATCGACGCCGGGCGCATCGCCGGCGGGCCGTTCGGCGATGTCGAAACGCCGCCCAACCGGCTGCGCTGGGATCCGCTGCCGATGCCCAAGGGGGCGGCCGATTGGATCGACGGCCTGGTCACCTGGGCCGGCAACGGCGATCCAGCCCTGCAAACCGGCGTCGCGGCGCATCTCTATGCCGCCAGCCGCTCGATGGCCGGCCGCGTGTTCCAGAATTCCGATGGCGAGCTGTTGATCGTGCCGCAGCAAGCCGCGCTGTCGCTGTTCACCGAGTTCGGGCGCATCCAGGCGACGCCGGGTGAGATCGCCGTGGTGCCGCGCGGCGTCAAGTTCCGGGTCGAGTTGCCGGAAGGTCCCGCGCGCGGCTACGTGCTGGAAAATTACGGGCAGCCCTTGCGCCTGCCCGAGCTGGGGCCGATCGGCGCCAACGGCCTGGCCAATGCGCGCGACTTCCTGACGCCCCAGGCGGCGTTCGAGGATGCCGACACGCCGACCGAAGTGGTGGTGAAGTTCCTGGGCCGTCTATGGGTCACGACCATCGATCATTCGCCGCTCGACGTGGTGGCGTGGCACGGCAACGGGGCCCCCTACAAATACGATCTGGCGCGCTTCAACGCGATCAACACCGTCAGCTACGACCACCCCGACCCGTCGATCTTCACGGTGCTGACCTCGCCGTCGGAAATCCGCGGCGCGGCCAACGCCGATTTCGTGATCTTCCCGCCGCGCTGGATGGTGGCGGAAGGCACGTTTCGTCCACCGTGGTTCCACAGAAACGTCGCCAGCGAGTTCATGGGCCTGGTGCGCGGCGTCTACGACGCGAAGGCGGAGGGGTTCACACCGGGCGGCGCCAGCCTGCACAATTGCATGGCGGCGCACGGGCCCGACGCGGCCACGCACGCCAAGGCCAGCACCGACCTGCTGAAGCCGCAGAAGATCGAGAACACCCTCGCTTTCATGTTCGAGGCGCGCCTGCCGTTCCGCCCCACAAGGGTTGCCCTCGAAAGTCCGACCCTGCAACGCGACTATGATGCGTGCTGGGAAGGGCTGAAGAAGAATTTCAAGCGCTGAATTCATGCCCAGCCTCGACCAGACGCACGATCCCAAGCGCCTGAGCTGGGTCGAGTCCGCCAACGCCGCTGGCGCGGAATTTCCGGTCCAGAACCTGCCGTTCGGCGTGCTCGCGCGCGACGGCCAGGCGCCGCGCGGGGGCGTTGCCATCGGCGACCGGATTGTCGATCTGGGTGCGGCGGCGCGTGAAGGATTGTTCGCCGGCGCGGCGCTCGAAGCCGCCGACGCGGCCTCGGGGGCGACGCTCAACAAGCTGATGGGCCTGGGGGCGGGGCATTGGACCGCGCTGCGCCGCCGCCTGTCCGACCTGCTCGATGCCGAGGGCAGGGAGCGCAAGCTTGTGGAGGGACTTGCCCAGCGTATCCTCGTGCCGATGCGGGACGCGCGTCTGCACCTGCCCGCCAGGATCGGCAACTACACCGATTTCTTCGCTTCATCCTATCACGCCAGTAACACCGGGCGGATGCTCCGGCCCGACAATCCCGATCCGCTGCTGCCGAATTACCGCTGGCTGCCGATCGCCTATCACGGCCGCGCCTCGTCGATCCGGCCGAGCGGCGGCGAGGTGCGCCGGCCCTTGGGGCAGCGCAAGCCCGCGGACGGGCCGCCGGTCTATGCCGCCAGCCAGAACCTGGACTACGAGTTGGAGCTGGGCGTCTATATCGGCCCCAGCAACACGCTCGGCCAACCCATTCCGATCGCCGAGGCGGGCGAGCGCGTGTTCGGCCTGTGTCTGCTCAACGACTGGTCGGCGCGCGACGTGCAGGGCTGGGAGTATCAGCCCTTGGGCCCCTTCCTTGCCAAGAGTTTTCATACCTCGGTCTCGCCCTGGGTGGTGACGGCGGACGCCCTCGCGCCGTTCCGCGTTCCGGTATTGCAGCGTCCGGACAGCGATCCCAGGCCGCTGCCATATCTCTATGACGACCATGACCAGAATGAAGGCGGCTTCGCCATCGAACTCGATGTGCTGATCGTCACGGAGAAGATGCGCGCGTCGAATACCCCGCCGCACGCCTTGAGCCGCGGCAACGCGCGCGACCTGTACTGGACCGTGGCGCAGATGGTGGCGCATCACAGCTCGAACGGCTGCAACCTCGAGCCGGGCGATCTGTTCGGCAGCGGCACCGTGTCGGGGCCCGATCCCGGCAGCTACGGCAGCATGCTGGAGCTGTCCTGGCGCGGCACCAAGCCCATAGCGCTGCCCAATGGCGAGACGCGGCGGTTCCTGGAAGACGGCGACGAGGTGATCTTCCGCGCCCATGCCCGGCGCGAGGGTTTCGTTTCGATCGGTTTCGGCGAATGCCGGGGGCGGATCGTGCCGGCGTTGAAGGTCTAGCGCGCCGCCGCAAAGCCACTCGCCTTGACAAGCCTACCCCGTCATGGTGCGCTTTTGTTTACGGGGATTGTCGTGGGCCGTGGCCGGCGCGGTCGCGGCCGTTGCGGATGAAACGGGGGTTTCTATGCGCGCATGTAAATGGGCGGTTTCGCTGGCTTTCGTCTGCTCGCTGGGCGTCGGCGCGGCCGATGCCGAGACCTGGAAAATGGCTACCAAGCAGCCGGCCGACGGGCCGGAAGGCAAGGTGTTCCAGTACTTCGCCGAGCAGGCGGCCAAGCATTCCGGCGGCAAGGTGACGGTCCAGGTGTTCCCGAACGAGCAGCTGGGCAAGGAAGCGGCAATTCTGGAGCAGTTGAAGATCGGCACGGTGCACATCTACGCCGAAGGCTCGATCTTCCTGCAAAAATGGGTGCCGGAGATCCGCTGGAGCAACGCGCCATTCCTGTTCGACGACCGCGCGCATTGGGTGCGCTTCATGAACAGCCCGATGGTTTCCGGCTGGTTCAAGCGGGCGCAGACCGAGGCCGGCATCGGCATGCTGGGCGACACCACGGCGGTCTTGCGCGGGCCCTACCGGGTAATGGTGACCAAAGGCCCGATCAAGCAAGTCGCGGACCTGAAGACCATCAAGATGCGCATGGCCAACGACAAGACCGGCGTAGAAGTATGGACGTATCTCGGCACCGAGGTGCGCGTTCTGGGCTGGGCTGAGACCTATGACGGCATTTCGAAGGGCGTCGTCAACGCCGCCACCAGCCCCGTGGCGCTGGTGGAAAGCATGCGCTTCCAGGAAGTGGCGCCGGTCATCACCCGCACCGACGAGTATTGGCAATCGATCGCCTTCATGATGAATCAAAAGGCGTTCGACCGCCTGCCCAAGGACCAGCAGGCGGCGCTGTTGAAGGCGCATGGCGACGCCGCCAAGTTCGCCGACAACCTGATGGGCAAGGAGACCAAGGAATCGCTGGCGCGCATGCAGGCCAAGGGCGTGGTCTACAACGAGATCGACCTAAAGCCCTTCGTCAAGCACATGCTGAATTTCTACAAATCCAAGGAAGCATCGGGCGAGCTACCCAAGGGTTTCATGGACGTGGTCGAGCAGACGCGCAAAAAGATCTCCTGATCGTGACGGGCGCCGTCGCCCGAGTCGAACAGGCGCTTGGGTTGGCCGAGCGCCTGTTTCACTTTCTGGCAAATTTCTGTCTGGCGGCGATGCTGGCGATCAACACCGCTAACATTTTCTGGCGCGAGACCACGGGCATCAGCCTGAAATTCGTCTGGCCGTGGACGCTGCTGCTGTTCATCTGGATGACGTTCTTCGGTTTCTTCGTTATCTACCGCCGCTCCAAGGACATCACGGTCGACTATTTCGTCGACCTCGCCGGCCCCTGGGCGCGCACCGCCACGAGGCTTTTGTCCGATGCGGTGTGCGCCGGGATGATGCTGCTGATGCTGATCGAGGCGCCGGTTACGCTCGGCAACCAGGTCGGCGATATGGAGCTGATTCCGCTGCAGCGCTATTGGATGTCGGTGCCGCTGTTCCTGGCCTCGGCCCTGCTGCTGGTGCATTTTATTCTCGACGCGGTCAAGGCGCTGAACGGCGAGCCCGAGCCGCGCAAGGACTACACCGTGGACGCGGAGTAGGGCGGAATGGCCTCGGTGATGTTCATAAGCTTCGTCGCCTTGATGCTGCTGCGCGTGCCGGTGGCGATGGCCGTCGGCGGCTCGGTGGTGTTGACGCTGTTCTATGCCGGCTACTCCGACGGGCTCTACATCGTGCCGCTTCAGGTGCTGGAAGGCATCGACAATGCCTCGCTGTTGGCCGTGCCGTTCTTCATCCTGGCCGGCAATCTGATGAACACCGTGGGGATGACCGACAAGATCTTCAATTTCGCCATGGCGCTGATGGGGCATTTCCGCGCCGGGTTGGCGCAGGTCAACGTGCTGGGCTCGATGATCTTCGCCGGGGTCAACGGCACGGCGGTGGGCGACATCGCCGGCCTAGGGCAGATTGAGGTCAAGGCGATGCGCGAGCGCGGCTATCCGGCCGATTTTTCGGCCGCGCTGACCGTCGCCTCCTCGGTCGTGGGGCCGCTGATCCCGCCCTCGGTCGGCCTTGTGGTCTATGCCTATCTCGCCAGCCAGTCGGTCGCGCGTATGTTCCTGGCCGGGTTTGTGCCGGGCGTGCTTGTGGGCATCTCGCTGATGATCTTCAACCGCATCTACGCCGCGCGCCTCAACGTACCGGTTGAGCCGCGCGCGACCCTGCGCCAGGTGATCGCGACGGGGCGCGAGGGGATGGTGGCGCTGGTGGCGCCGGCGATCATCCTCGGCGCCATCCTGACCGGCTTCACCACCGCGACCGAGGCGGGGGTGCTGGCCTGCGTCTATGCCCTTGCCATCGGCGCGTGGTACCGGCAGCTCAACGTGGACCATCTGATTAAGGCGCTGACCGACACGATGCAGATGACCACTGTTGTCATGATCATCATCGGCTTTTCAACGGTCATGGGCTGGCTCCTGGCGATCGAGCAGGTGCCGCAACATATGGCCACGGTCATGCTGACGGTCACCGACTCGCGGCCGGTCTTCCTGGCGCTGCTGATAGTCTTTTTCCTGATCATCGGCTGCTTCGTCGAGGGCGTGCCGGCAAAGCTGATCCTGGTGCCGATCCTGCTGCCGGTCACCGACGCCTACGGCGTGGACCGCGTGCATTTCGGCATCATCGTGCAGATGGCGCTTTTGATCGGCATCGCCACGCCGCCGATGGGCATCGGGCTTTACGTGGTCAGCGAAGTGGCGCGCGTGCCGTTCGAGAAGGTCACCATCGCCATCCTACCGATGCTGATCCCGCTGGTCGTCGTGTTGATTCTGCTCACTTATATCCCGGGCTTCTCGCTCTGGCTGCCCGATCTGGTGATGGGCAAGGAATAGCTATTTCTTCCCCATCGCCGCGAGGATTTTCGCGGACGCGCCGCTGAGGTCGCCGATCTTGGCGCCGGCGCGCAGTTTCGCCCACAGGTCCTTCTCCCGCTCCTGCCGCGCTAGGGCTGCATCGGCCACGGCGTCGGCTTCGTCCAGCGGCAATACCAGGACGCCGCTTTCGTCCAGCACCACGGCGTCGCCGGGGCGCACCGGCACGCCGCCGCAACCCACGGCGATGTTGATCGAGCCGCCGGTGGCATAGACCCGCGTGGTGATGGGCGAGGGGCCGCGGCACCACACCGGAAAGTCGTGCATGCGCAGCTCGCTGAAATCGGTGCAGGGGCCGTCGACCACCGCGGCCACGCAGCCCGCGAGCTTCGCCGCCAGCGCCACGCCGCCGCCGACGCAGGCATGGCGGTTGTCGCCCATGCGGTCCACCACCAGCACGTCGCCGGGCCGGAGCATCCCTAGGGCGTGGTGCAGGATCGCGGAATCCTGTCCCGGGCATTGCACGGTGACGGCGGTGCCGGCCGCGCGCCGGCCCGCGATCACGCCCTGGATTTGCCGGTCCATGAAGCCCCAGTTGCGGGTGTGGCCGACCGTCGCGGTCTCGACCTTCGACAGCTTGGCGATGATGTCGGCCGGCACCTGCGGCGGCATCGCATTGATCACGAAGCTCATGGGCGCGCTAATCCTTCAGCACGCGGTGCTGGTGCACCGGCAGTTTCTGGCGGATGTCCTTCAGGTAATTCATGTCGATGCGCGCGGTGGCGAAGCCCGGACCGTCGCTCGCCTGGGTCAGCATATGGCCCCAGGGATCGACCACCATCGAATGGCCCCAGCTCTGGCGCTGCTCATTGCCCTGCGGGTACGAGCCCACCTGCGCGGCAGCGCAGAAGAACGTCTCGGTCTCGATGGCGCGGGCGCGGATCAGCGGCTCCCAATGGTCCTTGCCGGTCTGCAGCGTGAAGGCGGCGGGCAGCATGATGACCTCGGCGCCTTTTTCCGCCAGCGCCCGGTATAACTCGCCGAAGCGCAGGTCGTAGCAGATCGAGCAACCCACGGTGACGCCATCGGCCTTGTAGGTCACCACTAGGTCGCCGCGGCCCACGGTGGACGATTCCTTGTATTCCTTGCCGTCGGGCGTGGTGACGTCGAACAGATGGATCTTGCGGTAGCGCGCGATCTCCTCGCCGTGCGGATCGAACGCCACGGTGGTGTTGAAATATTCCTTGCCGGCGCGCTCCAGCATGCTGCCGCCATGCACGTAGATTTTATGCGTGCGCGCCATCTCCTGCATCGCGCGATAGGCTTCGCCGCCGGGAATCTCCTCGGCCGCCGCGCGGCGCTGCTCCAGCGACCCGCCCAGCATGGTCCACACCTCCGGCAGCACCACCATCGTGGGCCGGTCATGCGCCACCGCTTCGGCCACCAGCTTTTGCGCCTGTTTGATGTTCTCAGGCTTGCTGGTCTGGCTGTTCATCTGGATGACGGAGATTTTCATGGCCTGACGGCTCCTGGGTTCGGCGGCGATTGTGCGGCCCGGGGCAGGGGAAATCAAGACGGCGGCCGTGCGGTTATTTCTCGGTCAACTCCGTCACGCCGTCCCAGCCCTCGGGCGCGGATTTCATGCCTAGGGCGCGCTCGGCGAATTTCGCGGCCACCGCATCGGACGCGGCGATGCGCGCGAACGTCTCGGCGGCGACGGCGAAGTTGCCCGCGCGCCATTGCTTCAGCGCGTCCGAGAATCCGTCCAGCGTTGCGCGGCGCTGTGGCTCCACCGCGCCTTTGGTCGCCAAGGGCTCGAACAACCCCACGGGCGCCGCGCGGCCCACCACGCGCACCGTGTCGATCTCGCGGAATTCGACGGCCTCGCCGCAGCCCTTGGCGGTATCCTCGCTCACGACGATTTGTGTGCCGTACTTCTTGTTCACGCCTTCCAGGCGCGAGGCCAGGTTCACCGCGTCGCCCATCACTGTATAGTTGAAGCGGCGCGGCGAGCCGATATTGCCCACCAGCACGCCGCCGGTATTGACGCCGATCCTAGCGCGGATCGCGCCGCTATCGCCGATGCGCAGCTTGCAGACCGGATCGTTCAGCAGGTCGCGCATTTTCAGCGCCGCGCGCACGGCGTTCTCGGCATGGCGCGGGTCGTTCAGCGGCGCGCCGAACACGGCCACCACCGCGTCGCCGATGAACTTGTCGACGAATCCGCCATGCTCCTCCACGATCGCGGTCATGGCGCTGAAATACTCGTTCAGATCGGCTGCGAGCTGCGCCGGCGTGCATTTTTCGGACAGCGCGGTGAAGCCGGCGATGTCCGAGAACAGCACCGACACGTCGCGCGCCTCGCCGCCGAGCTGCGGCGGCGTCCCGGCTGCCATCATGCGGTCGATCTCCGCCTTGGGCAGATACAGGCTGAAGGCGCGCCCCAACTGCCGCGCGTCGCGGTCGGTGACGGCGAAGCGGTATCCTAGCAGCAGCGGAAAGACCAGCGCCGCCGAGGCCACGGCCTGGAACAGCGGCAGCACGACGCCGTAGCGGAAGGCGAGGGTGGAGGCGACGATCCATGCCAGCGCCAGGGCAAGCGCGGCCAGGCCCGCGCCGGTCATCGCCAGCAGCATCGCCGCCGCGGCCACCGCGCAGGCCAGCGCCAGCGACAAGGCGAAGTTCTGCCAGCGCGCCAGCGGCGCCAGCGCGGCGCGGTTCAGGATGTTGTCGATCGCCGCGGCATGGATCAGCACGCCGGGAATCGAATCGCGCGTGAAATCGGTGCGATAGAGGCCGGGCATGACCGGATGGACGCAGCGCTCGGGCAGATTTACGCCTTCAAGCGCGGTCGCCAGGCGCTTCGAGGTCAGCTTGCGGTCCTCGACGTCCAGCATGGTGCCCAGCAGCACCACGCGGCCCTTGAAATGACGCTCCAGGTACTCGGTCTTGCCCGCCGCGGCGCAGGCATGGATATCGGCCAGTGAATAGGCGGGAATGTCGCCCGGCCCAGTGTTGAAATTGATCAGCAGCGTATTCGGCTCGCCGGGAGGCACGGGGTAGCCCGCGACCTCGATGCGCCCGTCCGGCAGGGCTTTGGGCGGTGTCCCGGGCTCAAGCCCCCGGGCGCGCGTGGCCAGTTCCACTGCCATGGCGTTTTCCTGCACCGGCTTGTTGTCGGCCCCGGCGTTCTGGAATGTCAGCGGTACGCGGCGAATGATCCCGTCGTCGTCCTCGAACAGGTTCAGCGCCCGCATGTTCTTGCCGTGGCCGACGGCGAAGCTCTGCCCGGCGAAGGGCGAAACCGGCTTTTCCTGGTGCTGCACCCGGCCCAGCACGATCCGGCCTTCGTTGGCGCCGCGGCGTAGCGTACGCAGGAAGTCGCGGTCGTAGCCGCGCGCCACGGTTTCGACCGAGGTCGGATAGATCACGTCGAAGCCGATCACCTTCGCGCCGGCGTTCAGCACCGCGTCGAGCGTTTGCGCCAGTTGCGGCGTCCACAGCACTTGCGGCGTGGCCGCGAACGGCTCGCGCCGGTAGGTCTCCTCGTCGATCGCCAGTACCACGGCGGCGCTGTCCTTGGGTGCGTGGATCGGCCCGAAGGTCTTGTGGCGCAGCCAGAACAGCACGTCCACCGACAGGCCTTCCAGCACGCGGACCTGGGGGAGAGTGAACAACAGCGATGCGGCCAGCGCGATGGCGCCCGCGGCGGCGGCGTCCCTCGGCTTCATGGGAGGCGGCTTTAAGGAGCGGCGGCTAGAACTGGATCAGGCGCCCCGCCAGCGGCCCCGCGCCCGGCGCCGCCTTGGCGTCGACCGCGAAGACGATTTTCTGGCTGCCCAGCGTGGCGCGATAGGTGCCGCCGGCGTCGAGCTTCACCCCGGCCTTGGCCAGGTCCATCTTGGCGGCGGTCATTTTCACCGTCACCTTCTGGCCGGTCTGGTCGATGCGCTCGATGGTCAACTGGCCCGGCGCGGACGCAGAAATGGCGGGACTTACCGAAAAGATCGTCGTCTGCGCAGTCTCAGGTGCGGGCTTGTCGGTCGGCTTCTTGCGGAACACCATCGCGCCGCTCTTGCCGGCCTGCTCGGCTGTGAGTTGCAGCTTGCCGCCGTCGCAGGCGAACTTGGCGCGCTCGACCTTGCCGCCCTCGACTTGCGACTGTTCCACGCCCACCGTCACCTTGCCGCCGCTGATGGTCTCGCGCACGCAGGATTTCAGGTAGCCCAGGACCAGCACGTCGCCGGCCTTCAATTGCACCACTTGGCCCGGCTCGACGTAATCCATCACGTCGAGCTTCTCGATCTTGCCTTTCACGTCCTCGACGATCGCGGCGGGCCCGGCCGCGGCCGGCAGGGCCAGGGCCGCCATCGCCGCCAACGCGGCCGGCAGCAGCAGATACAGGGGCAACGGGCGCGGGATGGTCATGGACTGGGGTTCCTTCAAGGCTTCGATCATGCGCCGCCGTCGCCCACCAGGGCGAACGCGGCCCAGAAAATCGGGTGGGCATAGCTATAGACCGGTTTCTTGGTCGCTGGATCGACAGCACCGGGGCTGTCCACCAGCGCCATCATGGCCTGGCGCAGGGCTTCGGCGCGGCTGATGCCCTGGATTTCGGCCTGGCGGCGGAACAAATCGGTGGTCAGCACGCGGGCCGAGACGGTTTCCACCGGCCAGTTGCTGACCAGCAGGGCGCGCGTGCCGGCATAGAAGAAGGCGCGGCCCAGGCCCGACACGGCCTCGGAGCCCGCGCCCTGGCCGGTGCCCGTGTTGCAGGCCGACAGCACCACCCAGTCCGCGTCCAGCTTCAGCGACAGTATCTCTTCCATCGTCAACAGGCCGTTGCCGCCCTCGGGCGCGACATCGGGCCCGGACAGCGCGAGGGCCGGCTGGCTCAAGCCCGCGATCTCGCCGGCCACCAGCCCGTGCGTGGCGAACATGACGACGCGATAGCCATCCAGCTTGGTCTTGCGCACCGTGTCCTTGTTCGCGATGGCGCCGAGATGCACCGATTTCAAATCGGCTTTCAGCGCCTGGGCGATGCTGCGCACCTCGTCGGCGGTGTCGGGCAGGCGCGGCAGCGTCTTGAACTCGGCGGCCTGGGCCTCGGACGATTTCGGTGCGCTGCGCCGCGCGATGCCGCGCGTCGTGATCGCCGCGGTCTGCGTGCGCTTGCCCTCGGCGGCCTGCTGCGCGTTGAACCAGGGATCGGCGAAGCCGACGAAGGGCTGGCGCTTGGCGTCGCCGCGCGGCAGCCCGCGCAGCGTGCCTAGCGAAGCGACCGACGGCAGCTGCGCGATGGCGACCTTGCGCGCCAGCCACGGCACCGTCGCATAGCCCTGGAACGGCAGCGCCGTTTTCTCCACGGCGACGGCCTGCATCGGCAGCAGCGCAAAGGGCAGTTGCGCCAGCGCGCCATGCGGCACAATCGCCAGGTTCTTGGCCTGGCTCCAGCCCGCTTCCACGGGCTGCAACAGGTTGGCATAGATCTGGTGCGCGGCCGCCACGTCGAACACGGGAACGTCGTTCGGCGATTCGATCATTTCCGGATCGAGCGCCTTGCGGATGCCCGCGACCAGCTTGCCGAGGGCGGCGCGCGAGATTTTCCACTGCGTGAAGGCCACGGCGCCTTGCTGCGGCACGGCCCAGGCATAGGTCGCGTCCTCGGCGCTGTAGGTCGACAGCAGCGCCTCGCCGGGCTTCAGGCTTTTCTGCGCGGCCTCGACCGTCGCCGGCTTGGGATTGGTCAGGCTGGCGTAGTCCGGGAATTTCTTCTCGATCTCCTCGGCGGCGCGGGCGCGCTGGTCGCGTAAGCCGTCGATTTGCGCGCGCAACGACTTGACCGCTTCGGCGTTCTGGTCTTCGGCCTTGGCGCTGATGGCGTTGGCCAACAGGCTGTTCAGGCCGGAAATCTGCTGCTGTAAGTCCTGTTCCTTGCGCGCCAGTTCCGCCAGTTGCGGGTTGCTGGCGGCCATGCGGGCGGCCGATGCGGCCAGCGCGCGTTCCACCGTGCGCCCGCGCGCCGCCTCGGCCAGGCGGAAGGCCTCGGCCCCGGCCTGCGGCGTCTTGGTTTCGGACAGCAGCCGCATATAGGCTTCCAGCACCAGGCGCACGCGCTGGTCGCGCGCGGCGACGCCGGCATCGTCGTCGGTCTCGCGCGAGCGTTGCAGCAAAATCGGCACTGCGTCGGCGAATGCCTTGCGCGCTTCCTCGCGCTTGCCGGTTTCCATGAGGGCAATGCCAAGCTGTCCGCGCGCCTCGGCGGTGCTGAAATGGCGCTCGCCCAGCGACTTGGTGCGCAAGGCGACCAGTTCATTGAGACCCTTCGCCGCATCCCCGGCCTTGCCGTTCTTGATCAGGATCAGGGGCAGCCACGGATTTCGGTTCAGGGCGTTTTGCGCCGCAGTGGGATTTTCGGTCAGGTTCCTCAAGAACCCCTGGATTTCCTTTACCGCTTCGCCCCATTTGCCCTGCGCCGCCAAGGTATTGGCGAGATTCATGCGAATCCCGCCTTGCGCCTTTTCACCGTTCGCCTGCACCAATTCGATCGCCTTGCGCGCGAGCTGCTCAGCCTCGGCCGCGCGGCCCTGCTCGGCCAACACCAGCGACAATGCCGACAGGGCCTGCGCCGCCAGCGGTCCGCTCGCGCCGCGCATGCGCTGCAGCCAGACCAGCCCCGTGCGCGCCTCGTTCTCGGCGTCGCCGAGCTTGCCCTGCGCCAGCATGATGCGGGAAAGTTCGAGATAGCGCATGCCGATGAAAGGCGAGCCGTTGAACGAGGGGGTTTTTTCCGCCAGCGCCAGGCAGCGGCGTTGCAGGTTTTCGGCGGCGGCCGGCTGTCCGCGCAACCCATAGACGATACCTTGTCCGCACAGCAGGCTGGCCTCCATCGCCATCATGTTGTCGGGCGTGGCGTTTGATCGTCCGGTTTTTGCCCCCACCTGTACGTCGAGAAACGCGTCCTTCGCCTTTTCCAGCGCGCGTTCGGCGCCCGGAATATCGCCGGCCTGCGCGGCATAGCGGCCCATCAGTCCGTAAAAGTTCACTACCCGGCCGCGCTGTTGGCGCGGAATGTATTCGATCGCCTGCTCCAGATAACGGACCGCGGCGGCCATCCGGCCAAGCTGCTGTTCGGATTGGGCGAGCTGGTTATAGATTTGCATCAGCAGCGATGTCTTCACCTTCTCGCCGTATTGCGCCGCTTTGCGCAAGTCCTGGTTGACCTGGGCGGGCAGTCCGGCGATGTCGGCTTCTTTCGCGCGTTCGAAATAGAACTGCGCCAGGGTGCTGTCGTCCGCGCCCGCGGGCGGTTGCTGGGCGGCCTTGGCTTTCGCCTGATCGCGCCGCGCCGGATCGGCCAGCAGCGCCGGGTCCAGAACGTCGTCCGCGCTGGCGGCCGTGTCCTGGCGCATCATCGGCGCGGGCGCCTGCGTTGTTCCCGTAGGCTGCTGTTGTTGCGCCGGTTGCTCGGTCTGCGTCTGGCCTTGCGGCTGCTGCTCCAGCTTCTGCTGCATTTGCTGTTGCATCTGCTGGCGCATTTTTTCGCGCTGTTCTTCGGTGGGCCCGCGGCCCTGACCGCCGGGGCGGGGCCCGCGATCCTGCGCCCAGACCGCGTCGCGGCCGGGAGCTGGGATGGCGCAAAGGCCGATCGCCAGAACGGCCAGCATGGCCTTGGAAAGAATTGAGAAACGTAGAACCGTGGACATGACGCAGCCCCACTTCCCGGCGCGATGGCGCCGGTCGTCGGCGGTTTGGGCGGGCAGTCCGGATACGCGCCTGACCGGCATATCCGGAAAACAGCCTATATCCTAATCCTTAGGCAAGGACACGCCAAGGGTCCGGGAGGTTAACGCCGCCCGCTGCGGGGGCGGGGAATGGCCGGTTTTCAGGCCCGGGCCAGCTTCAGCGCCGCTACCGAGGGGATCTTCTCCAGCGCCATGAAGCCCTCGAACGTCCTGGCGCGGTCGGCCTCGGGGAAGCTGCCGCCGACGCAATCCTCGAACTTGGCGCGCAACTGATCGGCCGACATCGGTTTGGCGTGGCTGCCCAGGGCATGCTCGATCTTGCCGCTATCGATGCTGCGCCCGGATTTGAGCCTGATGCTCACCTCGTCGAACGGCGCGAAGGTGTCGCCCACGCCCGGGTCCTTGATCGCTGATGTGGCGACATTTGGCAGCATCGCCTGGACCTCGGGCTTCAGCACGAAGCCGTCGGTCAGCTCGGCCAAGCCCACGCGCCGCGCGATCGCGGCCGAGGCCATGGCGAATTCCATGCTGAATTTCGCCTCCAGCCCGGTCTGCGGGCGGTGGTTGCGCAGCATCAGCATCTGCGTGGTGCCGGTGGCGACGTCGATCCTGTCGATATCCCCGGGCCTGACCTGGTGCTGTTCGATCAGGTCGATGGCCGCATCGATGGCACGGTGCGTGGCGTAGCACAGCGGGTAGCGCTTGACGTTCAAACCCTGCTGCAAAATCTGCCAGGCGCGATTTTTATCCAAAGGCCGCGGGCGCTCTGCCTTCTCGCTCTTGGCGAAGGCGGTGACGAACCCGGCGGCGTGCTCGAACGCGTCGGGCGAGGCGGTGAACCCGGCGGCGGCGAGCTTGGCGGCGGTCAGGCCGGATTGCGCCGCGCGGCCGACCTGGAAGGATTTGGTCATGGTGCCGAAATTGGCGACCAAACCCGCGGCCATCGACGCGGCGAGGGCAATCGCGTGGTTCATGCGCTGGGGATCGAGCTTGCGCAAACGCCCGCAGGCCGCCGCCGCGCCCACCGTGCCCAGCACGGCGGTGGGGTGCCAGCCCTTGGTGTGCATCGGGCCGGGGATGCGCGCCAACAACTCGGCCCACACTTCGTAGCCCGCGACGTAGGCCGCGACCATCTCAGCGCCGTTGGCGCCCGTGGCCTCGGCCTGGGCCAGCACGGCCGGCACCAGCACGGCGCTGGGATGCCCGTCCAGCGCCACATCGTCGTAATCCAGCACATGCGCGGCCACGCCGTTGACCAGCACGGCATTCTCGACCGCGCGCTTGCCGCCCCTGGGCAGCAGCGAGGCGCTCTCGCCGCCGCCATTCGCCGCAGGGCCACCCAGCTCGCGCGCGACGATGCCGACGGCGGGCTCATTGGCGCCCGCGATCATCACTGCCGAGGTGTCGGCGAAGCCGGTCTTGGCGATGCGCCGCGCCTCTTCGGGGATCGCCTGAAGCGTCATCCCGGAGGCGAGCTCAGCGAGTTCCTGGGTCAGCGAAGTCATGCAATCCTCTGGGGTTGCCGCGATTTTTTGACCGTGCGGCGCGGCCCGCCTATTGTCAAGATTGGCAGCACTGGAACGTTGGAATGCAACGGAAATTCGCGACCTTGGCCCTGGACCGGGCGGGCGAGCATGTCCTCAAGGTCACGCTCAACCGCCCCGAGGCGGCCAATTCGCTCAACACTGAGATGGGTCGCGACCTGTTGGCGCTGTTCGACGGCTTGGCGGCCGATCCCAGCGCGGCGCGCGCCGTTGTGTTGACTGGCGCCGGCGAGCGGGTGTTCTGCGCCGGCGCCGACCTGAAAGAGCGCAACGGCATGTCCGATGAAACCTGGGCGGCGCAGCATCTGATTTTCGAGCGCATGGTGCGGGCGATGATCGACTGCCCCGTGCCGGTGATCGCCGCGGTCAATGGCGCGGCCTATGCCGGGGGCCTCGAACTCGCGCTGGCTTGCGACTTCATCTATGCCGCGCGTACCGCGCGCTTCGCTTTTACCGAGGTGACCCTGGGCATCATGCCGGGCGCGGGCGGCACGCAGAATCTGCCCCGCGCCATCGGTGAGCGCCGCGCGAAGGAGGCGATCCTGACGGGTAGGCCCTTCGGCGCCGAAGAGGCGCTGGCCTGGGGCATGGTCAATCGCCTATGCGATCCGGCGAAGGTCGTGGCCGAGGCGGTGGAGTCGGCCGCCGCCATCGCCGGCAACGCGCCGGTCTCGGTGCGCCAGGCCAAGCATTCCATCCATCACGGCCTGCAAATGAGCCTGCGCGACGGTATGATGTTCGAGATCGAAGCCTATAACCGCACGATCCCCACCGAGGACCGGCGCGAGGGCATCAAGTCGTTCAGCGAAAAGCGCAAGCCTGTATTTAAAGGCAAGTAAAGGCGCGGGAGAGAAACATGGGCGAAAAAGTAAGCTTACGCGAAGTCGGCCTGCGCGACGGGCTGCAGATGATCCAGCATTTCATGCCGACCGAGCGAAAGAAGGCATGGATCGCGGCCGAGTACGAAGCGGGCCTCAGGTCGGTCGAGGCCACGTCGATGGTGCCGCCCAAGCTGTTGCCGCAACTGGCCGACGCCGAAGCGGTGATCGACTATGCCGCCACGCTGCCGGGCCTGCGCGTCACGGCCCTGGTGCTGAACCTGAAGGGCGCGGAACGGGGCCTGAAGACCCCGGCGCACAAGCTCAACTACGTCGTGTCGGTCAGCGACGCGCATAGCCGCGCCAATGTGCGCCGGTCCACGGATGAGGCGATCGAGGATTTCAAGCGCATCGTCGCGCTGCTTGGCGCCGTCGACAAAGCCAAGCGCCCTGCCCTCGGCGTGGGATTGGCCACGTCGTTCGGCTGCACCATCCAGGGCCGGGTGGACGAGGGCCGAGTCGCCGATATCGCCGCGCAACTGGCCGATGCCGGCGCCGACGAAATCGCCCTGGCCGACACGGTGGGCTATGGCGATCCGGCCCAGGTCAAGCGCCTGTTCCGCCGCGTGAAGGCCGTTACCGGCAACCGGACGCTCTACGCGCATTTCCACAACACGCGCGGCCTCGGCCTTGCGAACGTATTGGCCGCATTAGAGGAGGGCGTGCGCAATTTCGACGCCTCCCTCGGCGGCCTGGGCGGCTGCCCCTACGCACCGGGCGCCACCGGCAACGTGACGATGGAAGACTGCGTGTTCATGCTCGAGCAGATGGGCTTCGAGACCGGCATCGACCTCGCCAAGCTGCTGCGTGTGCGCAAGTCGGTCGAAAAGGACCTGCCGGGTGTGCCGTTCTATGGTGACGTGGCGCGCGCCGGCGTGCCCAAGACCTATCGCGCCATCGCGGCGGCGGCCTGATGATGGAAGGCGTGCGCACCGAAGGCCTAGTGACGGTCGAACTGGGCGAGGACTATCCCGAATTGCGCGAGTCGGTGCGCAAGGTCTGCGCCAAATACCCGGGCGAGTACTGGCGCAAGCTGGAAGAGGGGCAGCAATACCCCACGGAATTCGTGCGCGACCTCACGTCGGCCGGGTTTCTGTCGGCGCTGATACCTGAGGAATTCGGCGGCTCGGGCCTGCCGTTGCGCGCGGCGGCGGTGGTGCTGGAAGAGATCGGCGCCAGCGGCTGCTCGGCCGGCGCGGCGCACGCACAGATGTACATCATGGGAACGCTGCTCAGGCACGGTAATCCCGAGCAGAAGAAGCGCTATTTGCCGGGCATCGCCAGCGGCAAGCTGCGTTTGCAAGCTTTCGGCGTTACCGAGCCCACAACCGGTTCGGACACCACCCAGCTAAAAACGCGCGCCGATAAAAAGGGCAACGACCGCTACGTCGTCAACGGCCAGAAAGTGTGGACCTCCAGGGCGCTGCATTCCGACCTGATGCTGCTGCTGGCGCGCACCACCGCCGTGGATAAAGTGAAAAAGCGCACCGATGGGCTATCGGTGTTCATGGTGGATATCGCCGCCAGCAAGGGCAAGGGGCTGGAAATCCGGCCGATCAAAGCGATGATCAACCACAACACCACGGAAGTGTTCTTCGACAATCTGGAAGTCCCGGCCGAAAACCTGATCGGCGAGGAAGGCAAGGGCTTCCGCTACATCCTCGACGGCATGAACGCCGAGCGCACGTTGCTGGCGTCCGAGGCCGTGGGCGACGGGCGCTGGCTGCTGCGGAAGGCGGTGGACTACGCGAAGGAGCGCCGCGTGTTCGACCGGCCGATCGGCCAAAACCAGGGCATCCAGTTTCCGCTGGCGCGCGCCTATGCCGAACTCGAGGCCGCCGACATGATGGCGCGGCGCGCGGCGGCGATGTTCGCGGCGGGCAAGGATTGCGGCCCCGACGCCAACATGGCGAAGCACCTGGCGGGCGAGGCGGCCTGGCATGCGGGCGAGGCGGCGATGCAGACGCATGGCGGCTTCGCCTTCGCCCGGGAATACGATGTCGAGCGCAAATGGCGCGAGGCGCGGCTCTATCAAATCGCGCCGATCTCCACCAATATGGTGCTGGCCTATCTGGCGCAGCACGTCCTGGGCCTGCCGCGGTCGTACTAGCCCCGTGGAAAGCCCATTCAAGGGAGGAACACGATGAAAAAATCGCTCATCGCCGCTGTGTCGATCGCCATGCTGTCGTTCGCGTCCGCTCCGGCATTCGCCGATTGCGCCGACGACGTGAAAAAAGTCAAAGCGGCCATCACGCAAATGCCGCAATCGTTCAGAAAACAGGACGCGCTGTTGAAGATCCAGGAAGCGGAAGCGGCGCTGGCTAGGAAAGACGAGGCTGCCTGCAAGCAGGCGGTTCAGGCTGCCGACGCCATCAAAGGATAGTCCACCGCCCGGGCCGCCGGCGGGGCATTGCGCCCAGCCGGGATTGCCAAGGTTGTAGCGAGAGGAAAAATCCGTGAAAGCATCGTTCGCAGTGGGCCTGACGCTGGCCGCGATGGTGGCCGCGTCGTCCGCCTGGGCCGCGGGTCCGCCGGACGGCAACTACAACTGCTTCGTTTGGCTGAATGGAATCGCAAACAAGGTGGGGGCCGTCAGCATCGCGGGCGCGACTTATGTGGCGAAGGCCGACAAGGGCAGCTACGGTTTCGACGGGGCCAGCAAGACGATGACGTTCAAAGGCCCGCCTCCGCTGGGTTATAAAGTCGGCGTGCTGGAGACGACGAGCAACGGCAAGACTGCGATCCGCATGTACAAGGAAGCCGAGAATATCGGCAAGAAGTGGGGCGCGATTTTGTGCACGCCGCAGAATTAGCGCGGACGGTGCACACGAAATAAAGAGACATCGCGGGAGCAGTCGATGAGATCGATCGGGCTGATGGGCGCGGGCTGGGTAACCCAGCATCATTTGCGCGGCTGGCAGAAACTCGGCGACCGCGCGCGCGTGGTCGCCATTGCCGACCCCAACAAGACGGCGCGCGAAATCCGCGCCGCCGAATTCGGCATCCCGCGCACCTATGCCAGCGCCGGCGAATTGCTGGCGAGCGAAAAGCTCGACGCCGTGGACGTGGCGGTGCCGCGCGAATACCACGCCGCGGTCTGCCTGCTGGTGGCGAAGAAGGGCCTGCCGATCCTGTGCCAAAAACCGCTGGCGCCCACGCTCGCCGAAGCCAAGGCCCTAGTGCGCGGCGTGGGTAAACGCTCGCGCCTGATGGTCCACGAGAACTGGCGCTTCCGCACGCATTACCTCTTGATGAAGCAATGGCTGGAGGAAGGCCGCGTCGGCCGCGTGCGCCAGGCGATCATGACGGTCCTGACCTCGGGCTTCATCCCCGACGCCGGGGGCAAGATGTACGCGGTGGAGCGCCAGCCGTTCTTCCGCACCGAAAAGCGCCTGCTGCTGATGGAAGTGCTGATCCACCACGTCGACTGCCTGCGTTTTCTGCTGGGCGACCTGGCACTCGACGGCGCGCGTCTCGGCAAATCCACCACCGCGATCGCGGGCGAGGACCGGGTGATGCTGATGATGACCGGACGGAAGGGTGAGGGGGTGACGCTAGTGGGCGACTTCATGGCGCACGGCCATTCGCCGCAGCAACTCGACCGGCTTGAGATACTGGGCGAGGAAGGTGCGATACGCCTCGAAGGCACGGTCATGGAATCGTTCGGCAAGAAGCCGGAGCGGATCGAGGTCGACCACCAGGCCAACTACGTTGCCGCCTACTCCGGGGTATTCGGGCATTTCCTCGATTGCCTGGATAGCGGCAGGAAGTTCGACACCGATCCCGAGGACAACCTGAAGACCCTGACGATCTGCGAGCAGGCCTACCAGACTGGATTCTTCAAGGCGAAAGCGGCGAAGAAGAAACGCGCCGCGCCGAAGGCTAAAGCCAAGCGCAAGCGGCGCTAGCTACGTCGCCGCCCTTCCGAACGCGCCGCGCAATTGGCCGCGTATCCAGTCCTGTGCTGCGGGGATCGACCAGACAATCGTGGCGATGGTGATGGCGGCCAGAACGCCGCTCATCGGCCGGGTGAAGAACGGCATGATGCTGCCGTCCGACAACACCAGGCCGCGCGTCAGGTTGTTTTCCAGCAACTCGCCCAGCACCAGGCCCAGGATCAGCGGCGGCATGGGGAATTTCAGGCCGCGCAGGGCCACGCCGACGAAGCCGAAGAAGATCATCACATAGACGTCGAACACGCGCTGGGTGATCGAGAACGCGCCCACGACGCATAGCACGAACACGATCGGCATCAGGCGCTCGCGCGGCACCAGCAGCACCTTGAGCAGCGGCCGCACCAGAAAGAAGCCGTAGAACAGCTTCACCATGTCGGCGATCACCAGCATCGCCACGATCTGGTAGAAGAATTGTGGCGTGTTGATCATCAGCATCGGGCCGGGATTGATGTCGTGGATGAACATCGCCGCCATCAGCACGGCGGCGGGGGCCGAGCCCGGCACGGCCAGCGTGAGGACGGGGATGATCGCTCCGGGCACGCACGCGCTTTCGCCGGTCTCCGCCGCCATCAAGCCCTCGATCGAGCCCTTGCCGTATTTCTCTTTCTCCTTGCTGGCGCGGCGCGCGGCGGCATAGGACGACCACGCCGCCGTGTCCTCGCCCAGGCCGGGCAGGATGCCGATGAACGTGCCGATGGCGCCCGACCGCAAGATCGTGCGCCAATACTGCATCACGTCGCGGATGCGCGGGATCACCGAGTCGATCTTGCTGCTGATCGCCTTGGCCGCGGGCGCGCGCATCGCCAGCAGCACCTCCGACATGCCGAAGCAGCCCACCAGCGCGGGCAGAAGCCCGATGCCGCCGGCCAGATCCGTGCTGCCATAGGCGAAGCGCGGATAGTTGTAGTACTGCTCCTGGCCGATGGTGGATACCCATAAGCCCAGGAACCCCGCCAGATAGCCTTTCAGCGCATCGCCGCCCGACAGCGTGCCGGCGATGACGACGCCGAACACGGCGATCCAGAAGAACTCATAGCTCTGGAACTTCAGCGCCAGCTCGGCCAGCACCGGCGTCAGCGTGGCGACGCACAGCGTGCCGAACAGCGTACCGAGCCACGAGCCGCTGGTGGAAATGCCCATCGCGCGCCCGGCCAGCCCCTGGCGCGCCAGCGGATATCCGTCGAGCGTGGAACAGGCCGAGGCGGGGGTGCCGGGAATGTTCAAGAGGATCGCGCTGCGGCTGCCGCCATAGATTGCGCCGACATAGATGCAGATCAGCACCATGATCGCCTGGTTGTGATCCATGGTGAAGGTCAGCGTGGTCATCAGCGCCACGCCCATGGTGGCGGTCAGGCCGGGCAGGGCGCCGATGATGATACCCAGCAGCATCGCCCAGAACACGTTGAACACGGCGGTGCCGCTGAGCAGGTCGCCGAACGCGCCGCCGAATTGGGAAAGGCTGTCGAACATCAGGGCAACCGCACCAGGAACAGTTTTTCGAACACTAGCGTCACGCCGATGGCGGTGCCCGCGGCGACCGCGGCGCCGGTCAGAAGCGGCCGCAAACGCCGGCGCCAGGAAACGCCTTCCTGCCATTCGAACAGCGCGATGAAAGCGAAGACGAACAGGCCCGTCGCCAGCCAGAAGGGCAGGCGGCCGACCATGCCGACGGCGAAAACCAGGCACAGCAGCGCTGCGCAAGCCAGGCGGAAATTGCTATAGCCCTCCCGCGCCGCGCCGGCGGCGGGCGCTGGTTTCAGCGCGCCACGCATTAGCGCCCGCGCGCCCAGCCAGACCGACAGCAGCGCCACGACGGCGCCGTACAGCGACGGCACCAGCCCTGGGGCGGTATAGGTCTGTTGCAGGCGGTCGTAGAACGTGGGCATCGCCAGCGCGCCGGCGATGATCGCGATGCCCAGGCACAGGAACACCGCCGCGATGTACAGGTCCCATCGCGGCGGCAGCGGTTCTTCGTGCGGAAGCAGGGACGGCGTCTCGCCAGGCGTGTCGGTCATTGCTGCGGGTCCGTCCCGAAGAGCTAAGCGATGGCCGGGGCCGGTCCGGCCATCGCTTTTAAGTCCGACGCTAGTTCAGGCGCTTGATGCCCAGGGTATCCGGGTTCACCTGCGCCTTGCCGCTGTCGAAATACAGCCATGCGGTATAGCGCACCATCTTCGACGCTTCGTCCTGCGCCTGCTTGCCGTAAAGCGGCGCGAACAGCGCGGCGCGCGAGTCGGCGTATTTCTGCAGCGCGGCGTCCTTGGCCATCTTGTTCTTCCACACCGCCTGCATGGTCTCGATCACGTTTTTCGGCGCGCTCTTCGGCACCCAGATGCCGAAATAGTTGAGCGGCGCCGGCATCTTCGGCATCCACTTGGTGACCGCCGGAATGTCGCCGAAGCCGTCCAGCTTCACCGGTTTCTCGGTTTGGCACGCCAGTGGGACCAGCCGCTTCGCTTTGACGTGCTCCGACATCTCGACCAACAGCTGCGCCACCACTTGGGTTTCGCCGGCCACCGTCGCGGTCACCGCCGGCGCGCCGCCGTTATAGGTGACGTGCTTGTATTTCACCGTCTTGTCCGCGGCGACGATCGATTCCATGTAGTTGTGGCCGGCCGAGGACAGGCCCGCGGTCGCGACCGAGACGTTGGCGCCGTCCTTTTTCAGCGCCGCCAGAAGCTGCGCAAAATCCTTGTACGGCGTGCTGGGGTTGACCGCTATGCAGTTGACGTTGGCGACGCCGAAGAACAGTTCCCAGTCCTCCAGCCGCGTATCCAACAGTCCCAGCACCTTGTAGGTGCCGACGTCGACCGCGGCGCCCGCCGCCCAGGTGTAGCCGTCCTTAGCCGCTTCCAATGCGTTCTTGGTGCCGACCGAGCCCGAGGCGCCGGGCTGGTTCACGACAACGAATTTCTGTTTCAGTTCCGCTTCCAGCTCGGCGGCGATGATGCGCGCCATCTGGTCGGTCGATCCGCCCGCGGCCCAGGGGACGATCAGCGTCACCGGCTTGTCGGGTTTCCATGCGTATTGCGCCTGCGCTGCGGCGGGCAGCATCGCCGGCAACAGCGCGGCAGCGCCCGCCAGCATCGACCACAGAATTTTCTTCATGGTTCCTCCCCGTATCCCCTAGAGTGCTAAGTAACGAACTGGTTACTTAGTGTCCCAAGGCGATAGACTGGCCCCCGGCGACGGGGGTCGTCAAGCGAAACCCGGGCGCGGGCAACGCCGGGGCGGCGTAGGCATAAAGGGGGCGCCCATCCGCATGAAACTGTCGCTGTGCAACGAGGTGATCCGCGAATTGGATTTCCCGCGGCAATGCGCGCTGGCCGCGGAGCTGGGCTATGAGGGCCTGGAATTGGCGCCATTTACGCTGGGGGAAGACGCCTATCGCATGGGCGCGGACCGGCGCGCGGAAATCCGCCGCGCCTCAGCCGATGCCGGCATCGCGGTCAGCGGGCTGCACTGGCTGTTGGTCGCGCCCAAGGGCTTGTCGATCACCACGTCAGACAAGCCGGCCTGGGAACGCGCGGTCGACGTCATGCGGCGGCTGATCGGCCTATGCGCCGACCTGGGCGGCGACTATCTGGTGCACGGCTCGCCGGCGCAGCGCCGCATCGGCGACCAGGCCGACCCCAAGGCGGCGGCGGAGCGCGGCATCGCAGCCTGGGCCTCGATCGCCGAGGACGCCACCAAGGCGCGCGTGGTCTATTGCATCGAGCCCCTGGGCACCGAGGAAACCGATTTCGTCAACACGCTGGAGGAAGCCGCGGCGATCGTGCGGCGCATCGACAGCCCGGCCGTGCGCACGATGATCGACACCTCGGCGGCGGCGCGCAACGAATCCGCGCCGGTGGCCGACGTGGTCAGCCGCTGGCTGCCCTCGGGCCTCGTAGCTCATGTCCAACTGAACGACCGCAACCGGCGCGGCCCGGGCGAGGGCGACGATCGCTTCGCGCCGGTGTTGAAGGCGCTGATCGCCGCCGAGTACCGGGGCTGGCTGGCAATGGAGCCGTTCGTCTATAAACCCGACGGGCCGAGCTGCGCGGCGCGCAATATCGGCTATGTGCAGGGGTTGCTGGAGACGCTGGAATGACCGCAGCCGCGCCGCGCGTGAAATTGGAGTCGGTCGAGCGCTTCGAGCGCGACGTCAAGCTGCGCCTGCCCTTCCGCTTCGGCGTCATCACCGTGACCGAGGCGACGCAGGCGGTGATCCGCGCGCGCGTGGCGTTCAGCGACGGGCGCGTGGCCGAGGGCGTCGCCGCCGAAACCCTGGCGGCGAAGTGGTTCGACAAGAACCCGGCGTTCAGCGACGAGCAGAACCTGGTGCAATTGCGCCAGGCGCTCGACATCGCGGCGGAGCTTTATGCGGCGAAGGGCTGGAGCACCGCCTTCGGACTTTACGCCGACACCTATAAGGACCAGCTATCGCGCGGCACGGCCCTGGGTCTCGATCCGCTGGTCGCGAGCTATGGCCCGGCGCTGCTCGACCGCGCCATCCTCGACGCCCTGGGGCAGGCGCAAAAACAGTCCTTCGCCGAGATGATCCGCGCCAACCTGCCGGGCATGGCGATCACGGCGCTGACGCCTGATCTCGACGGGTTCGCTCTCGGCGCGTTCCTGAAGCGCCTCAGGCCCGGGACGGTGATCGACGTGCGCCACACCGTGGGGCTGGTCGACCCGATCGTCGCGTCGGACCAGAAACCTGGCCAGCGCGTCAACGACGGCCTGCCCGAAACGCTGGAAGAGGTCGCGCGCTTCTATCGTGGCCGCTATTACAAGCTCAAGGTAGGCGGCAACGTCGCGGCCGACCTCGACCGGCTCACGCGCATCGCCGCGGTGCTGGACCGCGAGATCGGCGACTACCAGGCGACGCTGGACGGCAACGAGCAATACGACGATGTCGACGGCATCGCCGAGTTGTGGCGGCGGATGACCGAGACTTCGGGGCTGCAACGGCTGGTCAAGGCGATCCTGTTCATCGAACAGCCGATCAAGCGGGCGGTGGCCCTGTCGCGCCCCGTGGGCGCGCTGGCGCGGCGCAAGGCGCTGATCATCGACGAGTCGGACGGCGAGCTGGGCTCGTTCCCGGCCGCGGCCAAGCTCGGCTATGCCGGGGTGTCGAGCAAGAACTGCAAGGGCTTCTACAAATCGATCCTGAACGCGGCGCGCGTCAGCGCGATGAACGCCAAGAGCGGCCCGGGAAAATATTTCATGTCGGGCGAGGACCTGACCACCTGGGCCGGGGTGTGCGTGCAGCAGGATTTGGCGCTGGTGTCGCTGCTGGGCATCGGGCATGTCGAGCGCAACGGGCATCATTTCATCGACGGCATGTGCTTCGCGCCGATGCGCGAGCAGCGCAGCTTCGCCGAGGCCCATCCCGATCTCTACGCGATGGAGCGCGGGCCGGCGCGCTTGCGGATCGCGCGCGGGCGCTTGAGCCTCAAATCGCTGGGCTGCCCCGGCTTCGCCGTGGGCGCCGACATGGATTACGCGTCGATGCGCAAGATGCCCGCACCGCCGAAAACCAAGCTGGTTCCGTCGAAGCCCGTGAAGGCGGCGAAGCGATGATCGCCGACCTGCCCCAGCGCTTCGACGGCGTGGAGCACCTGGAGGATTTCCTCAGCATCCCGCACGAGGCACTGCGGCGTGAATTGCAGCAGACCCCGGGCGACATTCTGATCCTGGGCGTGGGCGGCAAGATGGGCCCCACCATGGCCATGCTCGCGCGCCGCGCGGCGCCGGGGCGGCGTGTGATCGGCGTGGCGCGGTTTTCAGATAAGAGCGTGCGCGAGCGGTTGCAACGCGCCGGCGTCGAAACCATCGCCTGCGACCTGCTGGACCGTTCGGCGATGGAAGCCCTGCCGCGCGCACCCAACGTCCTGTGCATGATCGCCTACAAGTTCGGCGCCACCGGCAACGAACCGGCGGCCTGGGCGGTCAACGTGCTGGCCTATGCCCAGGCGGCCGAGAGCTTCCGCCGCTCACGCTTCGTCGCCTTCTCCACGGGCTGCGTCTATCCGTACATGAAAACCGGCAGCGGCGGGGCGGCCGAGGACACGCCGCTCAATCCGCCTCCCGGCGACTATGCCTGGTCCTGCGTCGGGCGCGAGCGCGCGGTGCAATACCTGTCGCACAAGCACAATACACCGGGGCGGCTGGTGCGGCTCAACTACGCCATCGACATGCGCTACGGCGTGCTGCACGACGTGGCGGTCAGGGTGCGCGACGGCGCCGAGGTCGATGTGTCGATGGGCCATGTCAACGTGATCTGGCAGGGCGATGCCAACGCCGTCGCGCTGCGCTGCCTCGCCCATGCCACGGCGCCCACAAGCCCGATCAACGTCAGCGGGCCTGAAACCATCGAAATACGCTGGCTGGCCCAGGAATTCGGCAAGCTCATGGGCAAGAAACCGCGCCACACAGGCAAGGAAAGCGAAACCGCGTGGCTCACCAACACCGCGCGCATGCGCGCGGAATTCGGTCCCACCGCCGTGCCGCTGCAGCGCATGATCGAATGGACCGCCGATTGGGTCACGCGCGCCATGCCCAGCCACGGCAAGCCGACGCATTTCGAGGTGCGGGATGGCCAGTACTGACGCCCTGGAAGCGGGCGGCGCGTCGGACTTAAGCGACCGCGCGCTGGTGCCCGGCGATGCCGAGCAGCTGGCGCCGCTCTCGGCCGAGGTGGGATGGAACCAGGTGGCGGCGGATTGGCGCTTCATGCTGGAAGCGGGCGGGGGCAAGGGCGTGGTCGACCGCGCGGGCCGCATCGTGGCAAGCGCGCTGATCGTTCCCCTGGGATTTCAGGTCAGCTGGATCAGCATGGTGGTGATCGCCAAGCCCTGGCGCGGCCGCGGCATCGGCACGCGGCTGCTGAAGGACCGCATAGCGGCGATACGCGCGTCGGGCGCGGCCGCCGGGCTCGACGCCACCGAGCTCGGCCGGCCGCTCTACGCGGCCCTCGGTTTCCGCGCGCTGTACGAACTCAGGCGCTGGCACGTCAAGCGCTCGCCCGCCGCCGTGGCGCCGCCCGATGGCGTGACGCTCCGGTCCATGCGCGCCGACGATCTGATGGCCGTGGGCGAGTTGGACCGGTGGCTCAGCGCCTTGGATCGCTCGCACGTTCTGCGGCATCTGTTCGGCCGCGCGCCGTCCCTGGCGCATGTCGCCGAGGCTGGCGGCAAGATCGCCGGTTTCGCCCTGGGGCGCGACGGGCGCTTCGCCCAGCAGATCGGCCCGGTGGTCGCCGCCGACGCGGCGATCGCGCTGGCGTTGGCCGCGCGCGCCGCGCAATCGGTCAAGCCGCCCTTCATCATGGACGTGCCCGACCAGCAGGCTGGGATGATCCGCTGGATTAGCGCCGCGGGCGGCGAGGCGCCGCGCCGGTTCTGGCGCATGACGCTGGGCGACGCGCCCGGTCTGGCCGATGCCCGCCATGTGTTCGCGCTGGCCGGACCGGAGCTGGCGTGAAGCCGCGCGCCGCCAACGGCAACGGCCGGTCGCGCGCGCCGCAGCGCACGCGCGAAAGCATCTTGGAGGCGGCGACGCAGGAATTCGCCCAGCGCGGCCTGGGCGGGGCGCGCGTGGACGCCATCGCGCGCAGGGCCGGGGCCAACAAGCGCATGCTCTATCACTACTTCGGCAACAAGGAAGGCCTGTTCCTGGCTGTCATGGAGCGCACCTACGCGCATATCCGCCGGCGCGAGGAGGGCTTGCACCTCGAAGCCCTGCCGCCGGTCGCGGCCATGCGCAAGCTGGTGCGCTTCACCTTCAAGTATTTCCTCGACCATCCGCATTTCGTGACGCTGTTGAACAGCGAGAATCTGCACCGCGCCCGGCATATCCGCCGATCCGCGCGCGTGAAACAGATCAACAGCCCGGTGATCGCGGCGCTGAAGGATATTTTGAAGCGCGGGCGCAAGCAGGGCGTGTTCCGCGGCGGGGTCGATCCGTTGCAGCTCTACATCTCGGTCGCGGGCGTCTGCTATTTCTATTTCTCGAACGTGCACACCCTCACCACGATCTTCGGCCGCGATTTGCTGAAGCTCCGGGCGCTCGACGACCGCATGAAGCACGTCACCGACGTGATCCTGGGGTATTTGCGGGCGTGACCGCCGGGTTGACACCGCACGCCGTGCGGCGGCACCTTAGTAACCGTTTGGTTACTTGAGGGGCGCGATGGCCGGCAACGGCGGCTTGCAGTGGAGCGATGTCGACGCGGGGGCGATGGAAAACCTGCGCCGGGGTGCTGCGTTTCCGGCGCACCCCCTGGCGCTCGACGCCGAGCGCCGGTTCGACCGCGTATCGCAGCGCGCGCTTAGCCGCTATTACATCGACGCGGGCTCGGGCGGCCTGGCCGTAGGCGTGCACGCCACGCAATTCGCGATCCGCGAGGCGGGCTTGTACCAGCCCGTGCTGGAGCTGGCGGCGGAAACCTCGCGGAGCTGGACCGAGCGCAAACTGTTCATGATCGCCGGCGTCATGGGCAAGACTGCGCAGGCTGGCGACGAGGCGCGTCTGGCCCGCGCGCTCGGCTACCACGCCGTACTGCTGTCGCTCGGCGCCATGAAAGACGCATCCGAGGACGAGCTGGTTCGGCATTGCGCCGCTATCGCCCAGGAAATGCCGCTTGTGGGCTTCTATCTCCAGCCGGCCGTGGGCGGGATCGTGCTGTCGCGCAAATTCTGGACGCGCTTCGCTAGTATCGACAACGTGATCGCCATCAAGGTGGCGCCGTTCAACCGCTACCGTACGCTGGATGTCGCCTTCGGCGTGGCCCAGGCCGGGGCGGAGGACCGCATCACCCTCTACACCGGCAACGACGACCATATCGTGCTCGACCTGCTGACGCCGCTTGCCGTGCGCCTGGGCAACCGCGAAGTGACGCTGCGCTTCAAGGGCGGGCTGCTGGGGCATTGGAGCGTGTGGACCAAAGCGGCGGTTGAGCTGCTGGAGCGTTTGAAGTCGGCCACCGCCAACGGCGTGGCCGTGCCGGCCGAATTGCTGAAGCTCGACTCGTTCGTTACGGATTGCAACGCCACGATCTTCGATGTCGAACACGATTTCGCCGGCTGTATTCCCGGCTGCCACGAGGTGCTGCGCCGGCAGGGGCTGCTGCGCGCGAATTTATGCCTCGATCCCGGCGAAAAATTGAGTCCCGGCCAGGCGGCGGGCATCGACCGGCTCTACGCGCTCTATCCCGAATTCACCGACGACGCTTTCGTCAAAGCCAATCTCGCGCGCTGGCGCGCATAGCAAAGGAAACGACCGATGGCCGAACGGCGTCTTGGCATCATCATGAACGGCGTTACCGGGCGGATGGGCACCAACCAGCATCTCGCGCGCTCGATCCTGGCGATCCGCGCGGCAGGCGGCGTGGCGCTGGCCAACGGCGACCGGGTGATGCCCGATCCGATCCTCGTGGGCCGCGACAAGAACAAGATCGCCGCCCTGGCCAAGCAATACGGCGTCGCGCGCTTCACCACCGATCTCGACCAGGCCCTGGCCGACAAGAACGACACAGTGTTCTTCGACGCGGCCTCGACGCAGATGCGCGCCGAGCTGCTGGGCCGCGCCATCGACGCGGGCAAGCACATCTATTGCGAAAAGCCGGTGGCCGACAATCTGCACAAGGCCGTGGCGATAGCGAAAAAGGCCAAGGCGGCGGGCATCAAGCACGGCGTGGTGCAGGACAAGCTGTTCCTGCCCGGCCTGATGAAGCTGAAGATGCTGCGCGACTCCGGCTTCTTCGGGCGCATGCTGACGGTGCGCTTCGATTTCGGCTATTGGGTGTTCGAAGGCGACTGGCAGCCCACCAACCGGCCGTCCTGGAACTACCGCAAGGCCGACGGCGGCGGGCTGATCCTCGACATGATGTGCCACTGGCGCTACGTGCTGGATAATCTGTTCGGCGAGCCGACATCCGTCAGCTGCCTGGGCTCGGTGCTGATCCCCGAGCGCTGGGACGAAGCGGGCAAGAAATACAAGGCCGACGCCGACGACGTGTGTTTCGCCACCCTAGAGCTTGCGGGCGGCATGATCGCGCAGGTCAACTGCTCCTGGGGCACGCGCGTGCGGCGCGACGACCTGCTGACCTTGCATGTCGACGGCACGCTGGGTTCGGCGGTCGCGGGCTTGCAGACCTGCCGCACCCAGGCGCGCGCCAACACCCCTAGGCCGGTGTGGAATCCCGACGTGAAACAGCCGATCGATTTTTATGCCGGCTGGCAGGAAGTGCCGGACAACGCGGTCTACGACAACGGCTTCAAGGCGGAATGGGAATTGTTCATCCGCCATGTGTGCGAGGACGCGCCGTTCAAATGGACGCTGACCGAGGGCGCCAAGGGCGTGCAGTTGGCCGAACTCGCGTTGCAGAGCTGGAAGGAACGGCGCTGGATCGACGTGCCGAAGTTGGAAATCTGATTTATGCGCGATCTGAAGTCGCATCCCGAACTGCTGGCGATCAACGGCGCCACGGTGCGCGAGCAATGGGACCTGAAGCAGTTGGTCGACGGCTGCGCGCGCCACGGCATTCGCGCCATCGCCACCTGGCGCGACAAAGTGCAGCTCATGGGGCTCGACGCGGCGGCGCGGTTGATCCGCGATTCAGGCTTGCATGTCGCCGGCCATTGCCGCGGCGGCATGTTTCCGGCGGCCGACGCCCAGGGCAGGCAGCGGGCGATTGAGGACAACTACCGCGCTGTGGACGAAGCGGCGGCCCTGGGCGCGCGTTGTCTGATCCTGGTCGTGGGTGGTCTGGCGCCGGGATCGAAAAGCCTTAGCGGGGCGCAAGCGCAGGTGGAGGAGGGGATCGCCATGCTGCTCGAACACGCGCGTCCGGCCGGCGTCAACCTAGCGATCGAGCCGCTGCACCCGATGTACGCGGCCGACCGCGCCTGCGTGAACACGCTGAAGCACGCCAACGATTTATGCGACCGGCTTGGTGCCGGCGTCGGCGTGGCGGTGGACGTCTATCACCTCTGGTGGGACCCGGCGCTGGAGCGCGAGATCGCGCGGGCCGGGCGCTCGCCCGGCCGGATCATGGGCTTCCATGTCTCGGACTGGCTGGTGCCCACCACCGACCTGCTGCTCGACCGGGGCATGATGGGCGACGGGGTGATCGACATCGCTATGATCCGCTCCTGGGTCGAGGCGGCGGGCTACGGCGGGCCTGTGGAGGCCGAAATCTTCTCCGCCCGCAACTGGTGGAAGCGCGACCCGGACGAGGTGCTGGCGGTGTGCAAGGAGCGGTATCGCACGGTCTGCTGAGCCGTGTTCAGGCTTTAGGATTGGTCTTCAAAGTAGCTTCAACCCATTGAATTAACATCAGTAAACAGCCTCCGTTGACAAGCCGAACGGCCGGTATATCTTTACTAACTAAACTATACGGTTCAGTTCAATGCTGCATACGCACAAAAGCCAGCCCAGGGCCGATGAGGCCGCCGGGCTGCCGCGCTACTCCGAGCAGAAGCGCCGCCAGATTCTCGATGCCGCCTCGCGGCTGTTCCTGCGCGACGGGTTCGAGGCGACCACCATGGACGCCATCGCCCGCGAGGCCGAGGTTTCCAAAGCCACGGTCTATGCCCATGCCAAGAACAAGCAGGACCTGTTCGCCGACATCATCGGCAGCCGCGTGGCCACGATCTACCGCGCCATGGAATCGACGGACGCCGAGGCCGCCGCCGCGTCCGACGCGCTCAATCGGTTCGCGCAGAATTTCATCCAGATGATCCTGTCGCCCGACGCACGCGGCATGTACCGCATCGTCGTGGCCGAGGCGCCGCGCAACCCCGAGCTCGGCCGCATCTTCTTCGAGCGCGGCCCACGGGCGGTGATGCAGCGCCTGGTGGCGATTCTGGAGGCGCAGGTGAAGACTGGGCATCTCGTGGTCGACGATCCGCTGGCCGCCGCCCAGGAATTCCTCGGCATGCTGCACGGCAAGTTCCATCTACCGTGCGTGCTGGGCGTGACGGAGCAGCCGCCGCTCGACGAGCTTGCGCGCGCCGCCGAGCGCGTGGTGCGCACGTTCCTCAAAGTGTACGGGAGCGCGCGATGACCAAGCGCTTCATCATCGCCGGGGTGTTGCTGACCCTGGTGTTCGGCGGGCTTGTGGGCTTCAACATGTTCCGCGACCACGCCATCAAGCAGGCCTTCGTGCCGAAGGAACCGCCGCCGGCCACGGTTTCGACCGCGCCTGCGACGCTCGATATCTGGCCGCAACGCGTCGAGGCAGTCGGCTCGCTGCAGGCGATCCACAGCGTCGAAGTGGCACCGCAGATCGCCGGCATCGTGACCGAGATCGCGTTCGAGCCGGGCCAGCGCGTGAACAAAGGCGACGTGCTGGTGCGTATCGACGACGCGGTCGAACGCGCCGACTTGAAGCGCCTGGAAGCCATGCGCTGGATGGCGCAGGCGACCTTCGACCGGCAGAAGCAGCTTGTGGACAAGCAGTACACTTCGCAGGCCGCCATGGACCAGGCGCGGGCGACGCTGAGCCAGACCGACGCCGACGCGGCGCGCGTCAAGGCGCTGATCGACCAGAAGGTGATCCGCGCGCCCTTCACGGGCATGCTGGGCGTGCGCCAGGTCAACCTGGGCCAATATGTCGGCCCGGGCACCAAGCTGGTCGGGCTTCAGGCGCTGGAGCGCATCTGGGCCAACCTCACGGTGCCCGAGCAGCGCCTGGCGGAGATACGGGTGGGCCAGTCCATCACGGTCAAGGTCGATGCGTTCAGGGGCCGCGAGTTCACCGGAACGATCACGACCATCGATCCGCAGCTTGACCAGATGAACCGCACCATCCTGGTGCAGGCGACGGTCGAAAATTCCGAGCTGCTGCTGCGCCCCGGCATGTTCGTGAACGCCGATATTTCCACGGGCGAGGGCGCCAAGATCGTAGCGGTGCCGAAATCGGCGATCGATTTCAGCCTGTACGGCGATTCCGTCTACGTCGTGAACACCACGACCAACGCCGAAGGCAAGTCCGTGCGGCGCGTCGAGCGCCGCTCCGTAACCCTGGGCGAGCAGGCGGGCGACCGCGTGGCGGTGCTGAAGGGCGTGAACGCGGGCGACGAGGTGATCACGGCCGGTCAGATCAAGCTTCAGAACAACCAGCAGGTGATGGTGGACAACGCCATCGCCCTCAGGCCCGACGCGTCGCAGACCAAACGATGAACGTGAACGCCAACCTCACGTCGCTGTTCATCCGCCGGCCGGTGCTGGCGACGGTGGTCAGCTTGTTGATCTTCCTGATCGGCTTGCAGGCGATCTTCAAGCTGCCGGTGCGCCAGTATCCCAAGATCGACGACACGCAGATCACCGTGCGCACCTCCTATCCCGGCGCCACGGCGGAATTGATGCAGGGCTTCGTCACCGTGCCGTTGCAGCAGGCGATCGCGGGCGCGCAAGGCATCGACTACCTGACCGCCACCAGCTCGACCGGCGTCAGCTCGATCGTCGCCCATATGCGCCTCGGCTCCGACCCGAACCAGGCGATGACCGAAGTGATGGCCAAGGTGGCGCAGACGCGCAACCAGCTTCCGACCGAAATCGACGACCCGGTGATCACCAAGGCGGCCGCGCGCAACATCGCGCTGATGTATATCAGCTTCTACAGCGAGACGATGAACCCCGCGCAGATCACCGACTACCTGACGCGCGTGGTCCAGCCCAAGCTCGCCACGATCAAGGGCGTGGCCAGCGCCGATATCGTGGGGCAGCAGAGCTTCGCCATGCGCGTGTGGCTCGATCCCATGCGCATGGCGGCGTTGCACGTGACGGCATCGGAGCTGGCCGACGCGGTCCAGCGCAACAACTTCCAGTCGGCGCCCGGCCAGACCAAGGGCTATTTCGACGTCATCAACCTGAACGCCAAGACCGGGCTTACCGAACCGAAGGATTTCGCGCAGCTCGTGATCCGCGCGCAGGGTAGCAACCTGATCCGCCTCGGCGACATCGCCACGATCGAGCTCGGCACCGAGAATCTCGACACCAGCGTGATCTTCGACGGCGAGCCGGCGGTGGCCATCGGCATCCAGGGCGCACCGGAAGCCAATCCCTTGAGCGTCATCAATGACGTGCAGGCGCTGCTGCCCGACATCCAGCGCAACCTGCCGCCGGCCCTGAAGGCCAAGGTCGCCTACGACTCCACGCGCTATATCCGCGCCTCGATCAAGGAAGTGATCGTCACCATCGTCGAGGCGGCGTTGATCGTCATGATCGTGATCTTCCTGTTCCTGGGCGCGTTCCGCTCGGTTGCGATCCCTCTGGTCACGATCCCGTTGTCGCTGGTGGGCATGTGCGGGATGCTGATCGCGCTCGGCTATTCGCTCAACCTCTTGACGCTCCTGGCGATGGTGCTGGCGATCGGCCTGGTGGTGGACGACGCCATCGTGGTTGTGGAGAACATCCACCGCCACATCGAGGAAGGCATGGAGCCGATGGACGCCGCGCTCAAGGGCGCGCGCGAGATCACGCTGCCGGTGATCGCCATGACCGCCACCCTGGCGGCGGTGTATGCGCCGATCGGCTTCACCTCGGGCCTTACCGGCGCGCTGTTCAAGGAATTCGCCTTCGCCCTGGCGGGCGCGGTGATCGTCTCGGGCATCGTGGCGCTCACCCTGTCGCCGATGATGTGCTCGCGCTTCCTGAAGGCCGAGCTGTCCGAGGGCCGCTTCGTCCGGTTCCTCGACCGCAGCTTCGCGCGGGTGCGGGGCTGGTACGAGCGCCGCCTGGCCGCGACGCTCGACTACCGCCCGGTCGTACTGCTGGTCGGCGCCGTGGTGCTGTTGAGCTGCCCGTATCTTTACCTCAAGTCGTTCACCGAGCTGGCGCCGGAAGAGGACCAGGGCATCGTGTTCATCACGGCGACCGCGCCGGAATCCGCGAACTTCGACTATCTGACCGCCTACACCAAGGAATACGGCAAGATCTTCGAGAAAATCCCCGAGCGCGAGGACTATTTCCAGATCAACGGCCTGGAAAAGCCGAACAACGCCATCGGCGGCCTACTGCTGAAGCCCTGGGACGAGCGCCAGCGCTCGCAGAGGCAGGTGCAGATGGAGGTGCAGCAGGGGCTGTTCAAGCTGCCGGGCGTGCAGGCCTTCGCCTTCGCCCTGCCCACGCTGCCGGGCGCCGCCGGCGGATTGCCCGTGCAGTACACGGTGATTTCGACGGCCAGCCACCGCGTGCTGGCCGACGCGCTGCAACGCCTGGTGAACGAAGCGCGCAACAGCGGGCTGTTCATCGTCGTCGACCACGACCTGAAATTCAACAAATCCGAAGTGACCGTGAACATCGACCGCAGCAAGGCCGGCGCGCTCGGCCTCAGCATGCGCGACATCGGCCTGTCGCTGGCCGGGCTTTTCGGCGGCGACTACACCAACCGCTTCGACATCGAAGGACGCAGCTATAAGGTGATCCCCCAGGTGTCGCGCGTCTCGCGCCTCGATCCCACTTCGATCGACCGCGTCTACGTCAAAACGGCGCAGGGCGGCATGGTGCCGTTAAGCTCGGTCGTGACGCTCACCCCGACGATCACGGCGAACACGCTTACCCAGTTCAACCAGCTCAACGCCGGCACGCTGTCGGCGATCCCGATCCCCGGCACCTCGCTCGGCACCGCGCTCGACTGGCTGAACCAGAAAGCGCGCGAGATCCTGCCGCAGGGCTTCCAGGTGGATTACCAGGGCGAATTGCGCCAGCTGGTCCAGGAAGGCAACACGCTGCTGATGGCCTTCGCTTTCGCCATCATCGTCATCTACCTGGTGCTGGCCGCGCAGTTCGAAAGCTTCCGCGATCCCTTGATCATCCTGGTATCGGTGCCGATGTCGATCTGCGGCGCGCTGATCCCGCTGAACCTGGGGCTGGCCACGATCAACATCTATACCCAGGTGGGGTTGGTGACGCTGATCGGGCTGATTTCCAAGCACGGCATCCTGATGGTCGAATTCGCCAACAAGCTGCAGGAAGAAGAGGGCTTGAGCCGCCACGACGCGATCCTCAAGGCCGCGGGCATCCGCTTGCGCCCGATCCTGATGACCACCGCGGCGATGGTGGTGGGCGTGCTGCCGCTGATGATCGCTTCGGGCGCGGGCGCCGCCAGCCGCCACAATATCGGCCTGGTGATCGCATCGGGCATGACCATCGGCACGATGTTCACGCTGTTCGTGGTGCCGACGGTCTATAGCTACGTGGCGCGCAGCCGCGCCCGCCGCGTCGCCGCCAACGAGCCGGGCCATGCAGCCGAGGGCGCGCGCGCAGCGGCGGAGTAGGGTACGCTCGGCCAATTTTGGCGCGATCTGCGGAGTTTCCATGCTGATCGTATTCGCCGGCCTGCCCGGCGCCGGCAAGACGACGATCGCGCGGGAGATCGCGTGGCGCTTGAACGCGACCTATCTGCGCATTGACACGATCGAGCAGGAATTGCGCGCGGCCGGAACCCTCAAGTCGGATGTAACCATAGAGGGCTACGCCATCGCTTATCGTCTGGCGGAGGAGAGCCTACGCCTGGGCGCCACGGTGGTCGCGGATTCGGTAAACCCAGTGCGGGCGACGCGCGACGCCTGGTTGGCCGTGGCGGCGCGGGCAGGGGTAAAGGCCGTCGAGGTCGAGATCGTCTGCTCGGATGAAACGGAGCACCGCCGCCGGGTGGAACAACGCATATCGGATATTCCGGGCCTGGTCCTGCCGGGCTGGGAAGCGGTGCAAGCCCGCGCCTACGAGAAGTGGCCCCGTAGGCCTATCGTCATCGATACCGCGTCGGAGTCTGTGGACCAAAGCGTTGCGCGGCTTCTTGCCGCGTTGCAGATGCTCTCTCCCGTGACAAGCCCCGGCGGTTCGCGTAAGGGTTAGCGACCCGATCACAACCCGCCGGAACCAGCGCTTGCGCCGTCGCCGCCTATATTTCGTGCTTGTCTGCCTTGCCGCCCTGGTCGCGGGGCTCGCCGGTGCGTTCCTCACCGCGCGCGCGGCGTGGCGCTGGCAGTCGCGGCAGGTCGACACGCTGCTGGCCGAGCAGTTGCACACCACGCAAGAGCTGGCGCGCGCCCTGTTCGCCGATGCGCTCGCGCGCATGGACAAGGTCGGCGCGGAGTGGAGCGGCGATTGCGGCGATGCGTCGATCCGGTATCTGCGCAATCTGGTTTTCTACAGCGCCAGCATCCGCGAGGCGCTGTTCCTCGACGCCAATTTTACCGTGGTCTGCAGCAACTACGGCGCACCCACGCGCGGCTTCACCCTGACGCCGGCCGAGGCCGCGGGATTGTGGCGCGACGGCGCCAGCATCGTGTGGGTGCCGCAGAGCGTTTTCATGCAGGCGCAGGCCGTCGCCGTGAACCGCCTGGCGCCCAAGGGCGCGGTCAACGTCCTGATCGACCCGGGTTTCGTCGACGAGGCGCTGGAGCGCGACGTGATCCAGGCGAACATGTGGACCGGCCTCAGGCTGGCCGATGGCACGATCATGGCCGGGTCCGACAAGTCGGACCAGGGCAAGCCTGAACCGCACACCCTGCCCAAGGACACCGGCCGGTCGTGGAAGTCCGTATCCGCACCGGTTCCGGGCGTGCCGGTCACGGCGATCGCGTCGATGGAAAAGCCGACGCTCGCCAGCATCAGGCGCGAAAGCTGGCCGATGATGCTGGGCGTGGGGGCGGTCAGCGCCGCCGCGGCCTTCGCCCTGGGGTTCGCGGCGCTGCGCCGGCGCATGTCGCTGGAAGGCGAACTCAAATACGCCATCGCCAACGATGAGCTCGACCTTTTCTACCAGCCGCTGATCGAACTCGCCACGCGACGCTGCGTCGGCGCCGAGGCGCTGATGCGCTGGCGCCATCCCGAACGCGGCATGATCCGCCCCGACCTGTTCATCCCGCAGGCGGAAGACTCGGGCCTGATCCTGCCGATGACCGATTGGGTATTGAAGCGCATCGTCGGCGATTTTTCCGGCGGCCTGCCGGTGGATGGGCCCTTCCATGTCTCGATCAACCTGACTAGCCGGCATTTTCAGATGCCCGATCTGGTGGACAAGCTACAGGGCGTGTTCGGCCCGTCCACCCTCAAGCCCCAGCATATCGTGCTGGAGGCGACCGAGCGCCAGGTGATGCAAGGCGTGAGCGAAGGCGGCACCGATATGATCGCGGGCCTCAGGCATTGGGGGGCATCCGTGTCGCTGGACGATTTTGGCACGGGCTATTGCGGGCTGAAATATCTCCAGCAATACCGCGTGAACTACCTGAAGATCGACAAGAGCTTCGTCGACAGCATCGGCACCGACGCCGTCTCGGCCCATGTGGTCGACGCGATCATCGATCTTGCCAAGAAACTGGGCATCGAGCTGGTGGCCGAGGGCGTGGAGCGCGCGGAGCAGGCCGAATACCTGGCGCGCCGCGGCGTGCGCTATGCCCAGGGTTATCTGTTCGCCAAGCCGATGCCGCTGTCCGAATTCCTGGCCTTCGCCCGCAAAAATCCAATCGAATCCCCTTGACGGCCCGGGGCGGATTCCCGCATAGACCCTGATAGGGAAAACGCCGGGCGGGCCTACCGCATCGGTATCCGCTGGGGGGACGCGATGCATCAGGCCGGCCAATTCGTGCCGCAGGTAATCTTCGGTTTAAATCCGGCCTGGGTGTCCACCATCATCCTGGTCGTGGTCTACGGCGTGATCATGTCCGAACGGCTCAACCGTGCGATCATCGCATTGTTGGGCGCGGGCGTGATGATCGTCGTGGGGTGTCTCGACCAGGTCGAGGCGGTCAAGGGCGTCGATTTCAACACCATCGCGCTGCTCACCGGCATGATGATCCTGGTGGCGATCACGCGGCGCTGCGGCGTGTTCCAGGCCGTCGCCATCTGGTCGGTCAAGGTGGCCCGGGCGCAGCCCTGGGGCATCCTTCTGATGCTGCAACTCACCACCGCCGTTGTGTCGGCGCTGCTCGACAATGTCACGACCGTGCTGCTGATCGTGCCGGTGACGCTGGCGATCACCAAGGAACTCCAGGTGCCGGTCTATCCGTTTTTATTCGCCGAAATTTTCGCCTCGAATATCGGCGGCACCGCGACGCTGATCGGCGATCCGCCCAACATCCTGATCGGCTCGTTGGTGGGCCTCAGCTTCAACGACTTCGTCCTCAACCTGACGCCCGTGATCCTCGTGGTGATGGCCGTGCAGGCGCTTATGATCCATTGGTGGTGGGGCCGCGACATGCGCAGCACGCCCGAGCATCAGGCCCGGGTGATGTCGATGAGCATAAGCGATGCCATCACCGATTGGACGCTGCTGCGGCAGTCCAGCGCCGTCATCGGCGTCGTCATCGTCGTGTTCGTGTTCGCCAAGCCCCTGCATCTCGAACCCGGCAGCATCGCCATGCTGGGCGCGGCCGTGCTGATGGTGCTCGAGAACTACACGCACCACGCCGAGAAGCAGACCGAGAACGTGATCCGCGCCTTCGGCGAGGTCGAGTGGATCACGATCTTCTTCTTCGTCGGCCTCTTCATGGTGGTGCATGGGGTCGAAGTGGCCGGGGTGCTCAAATGGCTGGCCGACCACCTGCTGCTGCTCACCGGCGGCGATCTGACTATCACGACGCTGGCGATCCTCTGGGCCTCGGCGGTGCTGTCGGCGATCATCGACAACATCCCGTTCGTCGCGACCATGATCCCGCTGATCAAGGCGATGGCGCCGGCGTTCGGCGGCGAGCAGGGGCTGATGCCGCTGTGGTGGGCGCTGTCGCTGGGCGCGTGCCTGGGCGGCAACGGCACGCTGGTGGGCGCTTCGGCCAACCTGACGGTGGCGGGGCTGGCCGAACGCGCGGGCGTGCGCTTCAGCTTCCTCACCTACACGAAATACGCGTTCCCGATGATGCTGGTCTCGATCGCCATCAGCCATGTTTATGTGTGGTGGCGGTATCTCTAGAAGAACACCAGCGTCACCAGCACGAAGGCCGGGACCAGCACCGGGACCGACCACAACATGAAGCCGAAGAAGCTGGGCATCTTGACGCCGCGATCCTCGGCGATCGCCTTGACCATGAAGTTCGGTGCGTTGCCGATATAGGTCAGCGCCCCCATGAACACGGCGCCGGCCGAAATCGCGGTCAGCGTGCCCGCGAGCTTGCCCATCAGCAGGCCGGCGTCGCCGCCGGCGATGTTGAAGAACACCAGATAGGTAGGCGCGTTGTCCAGGAACGCTGACAGGATGCCGGTGATCCAGAAATACATCGCCTGGTTCGGGGCCCCGCCGGCGTTCAACAGCCCGATCAGGGGCGCCGCCGCCCCGGCGCTGCCGGCTTTCAGGATCGCGATCACCGGCACGATGGTGATGAAGATGCCGGCGAACAGCTTGGCCACCTCGATCATCGGGAACCAATGGAAGCCGTTGGCCGCGCGGATGGCGGGCGGCGTCAGCCAGGCCGACAGCGCGGCGATGGCGATCAGCACCGCCGTGCGGGCGATATCCTCGTATTCCAGATGCACGCCGGCGATCGTCGCGTGAAGGTGCGTCGGAAACAATCCGCTGGCCAGCACCGCGGCGACGATCAAGGCCAGTAATGCCAGGTTCAGCCCGCCTTCAAAACCGAAACGCGCGTCGGCCGCGTCCGCCGGCAGGCGGTCGCCGTCGCGCTTCAGGCAGTGGCGGTCGACCAGAAAGAAAACCGGCAGCACCACGGCCAGGCACAGCAGCATCGGCCAGAACAGGTTGGCCGCGGGCCAGAAAAAATTCACGCCCTTGAGGAAGCCGATGAACAGCGGCGGGTCGCCCAGCGGGCTCAGCGAGCCGCCGATATTGCCGGCGGTGAATATGAAGAACACCACGATATGCGCGCGGCGCTTGCGCCAGGCATTGGCGTTGAGCAGCGCGTGGATCAGCACCATGCAGGCGCCGGTGGTGCCCATCCAACCGGCGACGGCAGCGCCCAGGGCGAGCACGACCGTGTTGCGCGCCGGGGTTCCGCCCGTCGGGCCGGTGATCCTGATCCCGCCGCCAACGGTAAACAGGGCCAGCAGCAGCACCACGAACGGCACGTACTCCAGCAGCACGACATGCAACAATTCGTGCAGCGTGACCACTGGGCCGGACTTCACCAGCGCGGGAACAAGGAACGCCGCCGACCAGAATGCCGCGACCTTGCCGAAATGATCGTGCCAGAAGCGCGGCGCCAGCAGCGGCAGGACCGCGATCGACAACAGGATTCCGGCGAAAGGCAGGCCCCAGGCCAGCGACAGCGCCGCACCCGGCAGCTCGGCGGCGTCTTCGGCCGCAACGGCGCATGACGGCAGCGCTGCCAAGAGGGCGGCAAGACACGAGGCGCGCGGACGATACGGTTTCTTGCTCAGGCGCCGGGCCGGCCCAGGCGAATGGTCATGCGCACGAGCTGCGCCAGGCTCGCGGCCTGCATCTTCTGCATGATGTTGGCGCGGTAATGCTCGACGGTGCGGGCGCTGATCCCCAGCTTCTCGGCGATCGCGTTGTTCGAATAGCCCACGACGATCAGGTCCATCACCTGGGCCTCGCGCTGGGTCAGCGTGGCGACGCGCTGGGCCGCGCGGGCGGTCTCTTCGCCCTGTTCGCGCGCGGTACGGTCCTGGTCCAGGGCCGCGCGGATACTTTTCACCAGGCGGTCGTCGTCGATCGGCTTTTCGATGAAGTCGACCGCGCCCGCCTTCAGCGATTCCACCGCCATCGGCACATCGCCGTGCCCGGTGATGATGACCACCGGCAGCGGAATGTTGCGACGCACCAACTCGCGCTGCAAATCGATGCCGCTGATGCCGGGCATGCGAACGTCGGCCACCACGCATCCGGCCGGGCCGCTTTCGACCCGGTCCAGCAATTCGCGGCCTGAGGCGAAAGATTCGACGGCGAAGCCGTAAGTGCCCAGCAGCGCGTTCAGGGAATCGCGCACCGCCGGCTCATCGTCGACCACGAAGACGACTGGACCTTGCTTCATCCCGCGATTGTATGGCGCTTGAGCGGCAATGTGAACCGGAAATCCGCGCCCTCGGGCCCTGTCGATTCCAGCCACAGCCGCCCGCCGTGTTCCGCCGCGATGCCGTGGCAGATCGACAGGCCCAGGCCCAGCCCTTCGGCCTTGGTGGTGGCGAAGGCGGTGAACAGGCGCGGCACCATCTCCGCGGACACGCCGGGCCCGCGGTCGCGCACCGCGATTTCCACGTATTCCCCGTCCGCCGTCGGCCCGGTCGCGATTTCCACGCGGCGGCGCTGCGGCGGCATCGGCTTCACCGCGTCCAGCGCGTTGCGCACCAGGTTCAGGATCACCTGCTGCACGCGGATGCGCTCGGCCATCATCGGCTTCAGCCCGCCTTCGTGCCGCACGCGGATTTCGGCTTTCGCTGCACGGGCCTGCGCGCGCAGCAGGAGCAGCGATTGCTCGACGATTTCCACCACGTCCGTGGGCTGCGCGGCAACGGCGCGCGGCCGCACCAGGTCGCGCAGATTGCGCAAGATGCTGGCGGCCAGGTCGATCTGCGCCACGGCGTTGACGACGGACTCGGCGGCCCGCTTGCGCGCCAGTGCGTCGCTGCCCTCGGCCGCCAGCAGGCGCTGGGCGGTGCGGATATAGGCGCGGCTGGCGGTCATCGGCTGGTTCAACTCATGCGCCAGGGTCGACGCCATTTCGCCCAGCGCCCCTAGCCGCGCGGAATGTTCCAGCTCGCTTTGCCGCTCGCGCAGCAGGCGCTCGGACTCGCGCCGCGCCCGCTCGGCCTGCTCGCGCTCGCTTACCACCGCGCCGGTCAACAGCGCCGTTACCGTCAGCGCCAGCAGCAGGATCTGGAAGTCCGTCACCTCGAACGCCGAAAACCCGCGGTTCTGCACCGTCAGCAGCAGGCCGAGTTGCGTCACCAGCGCCGCCATGCAGGCGCCGTCGATGCCGCGGCGCACCGCGATCGCCACCAGCGGCACGAACAGCAGATAGAAGAACTTGTACTCGTCGCTGGATTCCAGGCCGAAGACGGTCCATAGCACGCCGCCGATCGCCACGGCCGTCACTGCCGCCTCGAGGTAATACCGTCCGACGCGCGCCGCCTGGCGCTGGGCGAACCAGATCGGCGCGCGCAGCACGGCGGGGGCCACGACGGCGATGCCGATGATGTCGCCGACCCATTGCCTTAGCGCCGCCGGGGCGAAGTCGGCGTGCGACAGCATGCCGCCGGCCACCAATATGCCGATATGGGACAGGGCCACCGCCGCCGCCGTCAGCGCGCCGACCAGCAGCAGCAGGATGACGTCGCGCACGCGTTCCAGCTTGGCGTCGACCGAAAACCGCCGCATCAGCAGCAGCGCGCCGAGCGTATAGAGCCCGGCGACCACGGCGCTGGTGGCGGCCAGCAGTGCCCAGGTCTGCGGTGAGGGGCGCATGCAGGCCGACAGCGCGATCGCCGCGAACAGCGACAGCGCCCGCGACGGGCCGCGCCACATCAGCCACGCCAGGGCCAGTCCCTTGCCGGGGTCCCAGGGGGTGATGCCGAACGCGGCGTATTGGTGGATATAGGAAAGCCAGTCCAGGAACACGAACGCGGCAATGAACGCGGCCTCGGGCGCCAGCATACGCAACGCCGCCGCACCCGCCGGCCGCACCGGGGCGGGTAAAGCGAGGGGGGCGGGCTGCGCGTGTGTGGCCATGCGGTTCAGTTTACCGGAGAAACGCGCCACTCATAGGGTTCTTCCAGCGACTTGATCTCCGCCGCGTCGAGCACCAGGTCCGCCGCCTTGGCCGCGTCGTCGAGGTATTCCAGCTTGGTAGCACCGACGATCGGTGCGGCCATCACCGGCTTGGACAGCAGCCAGGCGAGCGATATCTGCGTGCACGAAATCCCGCGCTTGGCGGCGATCGCCTTCACCCGGTCGACCACCGCGAAATCGCAGTCGCGGTAGGTGCCCGGCGCCACGCGGTCGTCCTTTTTCGCGCGCTCGGTAGCACCGCCGCCGCCCTTGGCGCGCGTGCCCGACAGGAAACCGCGCGCCAGCGGCGAGTAGGGGATCAGGCCGACCCCGGCATCCAGGCACAGCGCGTTCATCTCGCGCTCCTCCTCGCGCTGGATCAGGTTGTAGAGGTTCTGCATGGCGATGGGCCTGGCATAGCCCTTGGCGGCGGCCAGCGTGGTCATTTGCGCGAACCTCCATGCCGGCATGGTCGAGCCGCCGATATAGCGCAGCTTGCCCGCGCGCACCGCCATGGTCAGCGTGTCCAGTATCTCTTCCATCGGCGTCACGGCATCGAGGCGATGGACCTGATAGACGTCGATGTAGTCGGTCCTGAGGCGCTTCAGCTGCGCGTCGATCGCGCTCAAGAGATGCTTGCGGCCCAGGCCCATGTCGTTCGGGCCGTTGCCCATCTTCATCCCGGTCTTAGTGGAGATCACGATGCTGTCGCGCGGCACCTGGCCGACCAGGCATTCGCCCATGATCTTTTCGCTTTCGCCCGCGTTATAGGCGTCGGCCGTATCGAAGAAGTTGATGCCGAGGTCGAGCGCGCGCTTGAAAAACGGTCGGCTTTCCTCCAGGCCGAACGGCGCCCAGGTGCGCTTGCCCGCCGCACCCCATGAATTGCCGCCCAAGCAGATGCGGCTGACCATCAGCCCGCTGCGTCCGAGAGGTCCGTATTTCATGTCGAGCTTGCTCCCTTGTTATTCCATCGCCCGGTGGCCGCCGTCGATGGTGATGACCTCGCCGGTGACATAGCCGTTGCACATTAGATAGATGGCGCCCATGGCGCATTCCCCGGCCGTGCCGATGCGCTTGACTGGCAGCCGCGCGCCCAGGTGCTTGATGCGCTCGTCCTTGTCGTGGCCGTGCACCGCGTCGAGCAGGGGGGTCAGCACCAGGCTGGGGGCGATGACATTGGCGCGGCAGCCCAGCTTGGCGAATTCCAGCGCCAGCGAACGCACCCCCGCGTTGAGCGCGCCGTTGATGCACGCCCCCATGACGTAACCGGATACCGGGCGCACGGCGGCCACGCCGGTGAAGAACACCACGCTGCCGCCTTTCCTCAGGTATTTGCGCGCGTCATAGGCGGCCCAGAACGGCCCCCAGAACTTGCTGTTGAAGGCGTCGGCGGCCTCTTTCTCGTTGAGATCGTCGTAGAGCACCGGCCGCACGGTCGATCCTGGGAGGACCAAGTGATCGAACGGCGCGTTTTCCTTAAGGAACCTGGCGACCGCCTTGCGATCCTCGACGCGCAGAGATTTCCACGCGGCCTTGCGGCCTTTCCCGCGTTTGGTGAGGGCCTTGGCGGCGGCTTTCAGGCGCGCGGGGTTGCGCGCGGCGATGGCGACCTCGGCGCCCGCGTCCACCGCGGCCTCTGCCGTGGCCAAGCCCATGCCGGCCGAGCCGCCGATCACCACCACTTTCTTGCCTGTCAGGTCGAACATTCCCTGCATTCCTCCTCTGTTAGGGTGGCACTTTACAGCACCGCATGGCGCATGAAACCCTGCGTCTTCGGCAATAGGGGTTGCAGAAAATGAAATGGGAAAAGACCGTCACCGTCATCGGCTGCCATGTCGGGGGTGAGGAGAACGACGTGATCGTCGGCGGCGTGCTGCCGCCGCCCGGCAAGACCATGTTCGAAAAGAAGCAGTATTTGGAAACGAAAGGCGACGAACTGCGCAAGTGGCTGCTGTTCGAGCCGCGCGGAAAATCGACGCTGTGCATCAACCTGGTGGTGCCGTCCACCAGGGCGGATTGCGACGTGGGCTTCATCATCATGGAGTCGTCCGACTATCCGCCGATGTCCGGCTCCAACACCATCTGCACCACCACCGTGCTGCTGGAATCCGGCATGCTGCCGATGAAAGAGCCTCTGACCACCCTGACGCTCGACGCGCCCGCCGGCCCGGTGAAGGTCGAGGCGGAGTGTAAGGACGGCAAGGTCAAAAGCGTCAAGTTCGCCAACGTGCCGTGCTTCGCCACGCATCTGGATACGATGATCGAGGTGGAGGGCATGGGCAGCATCAAGGTGGATGTGGCCTATGGCGGCGCCTTCTTCGCCATCGTCGATGCGCGGTCGCTGGGTTTTGAAGTGAAACCCCATGAAGCCCGCGACCTGGTTTCCGTCGGCAACAAGATCAAGGCGGCGGCGGCTAAGCAGCTGCCCATCCGCCATCCCGAGAATCCCGAGATCAACACCATCACCTTCACCGAATTCGCCATGCCGTTCACAGGGCCGGGCAGCATCAGCCGCAACGCGGTGATCGTGTCGCCCGGGCGCATCGACCGCAGCCCGTGCGGCACCGGCACCTCGGCGCGCCTGGCGGTGCTGCACGCCAAGGGGCTGTTGAAACTGGGGCAGGGCTTCACGTCGGAATCGATCATCGGCTCGCATTTCCAGGCCGCGATCCAATCCGAAACCACCGTTGCCAATCGCAAGGCGATCGTGCCCACCATCGCCGGCCAGGCCTGGATCACCGGCATCTTCCAGCACGGCTTCGACCCGACCGACCCGTTCCGCGGCGGCTATACCCTGCCGGATACCTGGTTCGCGTGAGGTTGCCAGCCTAGAACCCGTACAGCTTCACCGGGTTGTCGAGCAGCATCATGCGCCGCACCTTCTCGTCCGGCGCCCAATCGAGCAGCAGGTCGAGCATGTCGGCGTCGCCCGGCGTCGGGTTGTCGCGGCCGGGATGCGGCCAGTTCGAGGCCCACAGCATGCGCTCGGGGAACCGCTTGATGAATTCCCGCGCCAGGATCGACGTATCTTCATAGCGCGGCGCGCCGGTCTTGGACGATTCATAGGGCGCCGAGCATTTCATCCAGCAGCGGCCCGATTCCAGGAACCGGCACATCGCCTTGAACGCCGGATCGTCCACGGCCACGGGCGGCATGAAGCGCGCGACATGGTCGAACACCAGCGTGCCCGGCAGCTTCTTGATGAACGCCTCGCGCTCCACCAGCTCGCGGCCGTTGAACTGCAACTGCCCGTGCCAGCCGTGCTCCTGCACGCGCGGCGCCATGACAGCGATGGTGTCCCACGACAGAACGCCACCCGGCAGCATGTGGAAGCGGATGCCCACGGCGCCGTTCTTGGTCAGCGCGGCCATTTCCTCGGCGGTGTTCTTTTCGTTCACCACCACGATGGCGCGCGCCTTTTTCGGGCCGCCCATCTCCTTGACCGCATCCATCGTCGCGCGATTGTCGGTGGCGTAGTGCGAGGGCTGCACGATCACCACGCGCTCGATGCCCAGATGGCGCTGCATCGCCTTGTAGTCGTCGACCCAGGCGAACGGCGGATCGTTCACGCGGCTGGGGGCCCACGGGTACTTTTCGCGCGGGCCGTAGAAATGCATATGCGTGTCGACCGCGCCCGGCGGCGCTTTCAGTTTCGGCTTCGCTTGCGCCTCGGGCTTCAGAAACGCCATTTCCCCCTCCGGTTGTTTTCTTTGCTTGCCCGCCCAGGGCCTACATCTCGACCTGCGTGCCGACCTCGACCACGCGGTTGCTGGGTATGCGGAAGAAGTCGGTGGCGCTGACGGCGTTGCGCGACATCCAGATGAAGATCTTGTCGCGCCAATGGTACATCTTGGAATGCAGGCCCGGCACCAGCTTTTCGTGGCCCAGGAAGAACGACGTGTCCATCAGGTCGCATTTCAGGCCCAGCGCCGCGCAGGCGCCGAGCGCGCGCGGCACGTTGGGCGATTCCTTGAAGCCGTAGCGGACCTGCAGCCGGTAGAAGCCCTTGCCCAGCTCCTCCAGCTTCAGGCGATCGATGTCGCTGACGAAGGGCCGGTCCTCGGTCGACACGCTCATGAACACCACGCGGTTGTGCAGCACCTTGTTGTGCTTCAGGTTGTGCAGCAACGTGAACGGTACGTTCGCCAGGTCGCCGGTCAGGAAGATCGCGGTTCCCGGCACGCGCATCGGCTTGCCGTCGGTCACGCGCGCGACGAACTTCTCGATCGGAATCGAATCCTCGCGCATCTGGTTGCGCAGGATGTTGCGGCCCTTGTACCAGGTGCTGAGCAGCAGGAACACGACGCCGCCGATCATCAGCGGGAACCAGCCGCCGTCGGCGAGCTTCAACAGCGTCGAACCGAAGAACACCAGATCGATCGCCAGCAGCGCGCCGCAGGCCGCCACCGCCGCCCACAGGTTCCAGCGCCAGTAAAGCTGCACGACCACGAAAATCAGCATCGTGTCGATCAACAGGCAGGCCGTGACGGCGATGCCGTAGGCCGAAGCCAGGTTGCTGGAGGACTGGAACGCCGCGATCAGCACCAGCACGCAGACCATCAGGCCCCAGTTGATCTGCGGCACGTAGATCTGCCCGATCTCGGCCTCCGAGGTGTGGCGCACCTCCAGCCGCGGGCATATGCCCAGCTGCACCGCCTGCCGGCTGATCGAGAACGCGCCCGAGATCACGGCCTGCGAGGCGATGATGGTGGCCGCCGTGGACAGCGCCACCATCGGATACAGCGCCCAGGACGGGGCCATCAAATAGAACGGGTTCTTGATCGCCGACGGATCGTCGAGGATCAAGGCGCCCTGCCCGAAATAGTTCAGCATCAGCGCCGGGAACGCCAGGGCGAACCAGGCCATGCGGATCGGTCCGCGCCCGAAATGCCCCATGTCGGCGTAGAGCGCCTCGGTGCCGGTGAACGCCAGCACCACCGCGCCCAGCACCACGAACGAGGTCAGCCGGTTCTCGATCAGGAACGCGAGGGCGTAGTACGGGTTCAGTGCTTGCAGCACGGCGGGCGTCTGCACGATATGCACGATGCCCAGGATCGCCAGCACGATGAACCAGGCGCAGATCACCGGCCCGAAATAGGCGCCCACGGCGGCGGTGCCGCGGTATTGCACCACGAACAGCCCCACCACGATCGCCATGGTGATCGGCACCACGTAGCTGTCGAATATGGGCGTGGCGATCTTCAGGCCCTCGACCGCGCTCAGCACCGAGATGGCCGGCGTGATCATGCCGTCGCCATAGAACAGCGCCGCGCCCATCATCCCCATCATCAGCAGCACGCGACGTTCGCGGTCGGTCGTCACTTTTTGCAGCGCCAGCGCCATCAGCGCCAGAATGCCGCCCTGGCCCTGGTTGTCCGCGCGCATGATGAACAGCGCGTATTTCAAGCTGACCACAACCGTCACCGACCAGAAGATCAGCGACAGCACGCCCAGCACGTTACCGGGCGTGATCGCCAGGCGTTCCGTCCCGGCGAAGCACTCGCGGATCGCGTAGAGCGGGCTGGTGCCGATATCGCCGAACACCACGCCGATCGCGCCGACCACGAGGGTGGCGTATTTCGAGCCGTTGGCCGGTTGTCCGATGGCGGCGTTGAGCGTCTGATGCATTAAACTGCGGCCCGTTGTTGGCTTCTTGGCTCGATCGATGATCGCGGATCAAGCACGGCCGATAGGCCGCGGCTTTCGCCGCAACGTCGCTACCCGTCGGTATTGTCGGTGCATGGTGGTCAAGACGCGCCGCCACCCCCCGGTTCCGGCGCGGGCGGGACTTTAGCACCGCGGATGGGCGTGGCAACCCCGTCCGCAAGCGGCGGGGTTTGAGTTTTTGTTCTGTCAGATCAAATAGTTAGATTGAAATGCCAAACCCTTGGGCATGGCGTTGGAGGGCTACCCCCCGATTCCCACCGGGGTTGCCGGGCGCGGCGCGGGCTTGCGCTTGGCCAGTTCGGCGGTCAGTTGCATGGCCTTCTTCGGCTCCATCGCCGCCATGACCGGGGCCAGCTTGAACGATTTCATGCGGCCCGCCACATCTAGCAGCAGGCCTTGGTCCATCGTCTCGAAGATGCGCGCGGCCTCGCGCGGGCGCATGTCTTCGTATACGCGCACCAGGCGGCGCAACTGTTCCTCGCGGTCCTGGTCGGTCGGCTTGGCCTCCACGGGCTTGGCCGCGGCCTGCTTGTCCATCGTGGCTTGCAGCAGCTTCAGCTCGTTGATCTTGTCGGCCAGGCGTTGCTCGGCAGCTTTCAGCAGCGCCTCGCGCCGCTCCAGCGATTTCTCGCGCTCCTCCAGCTTGCCCTTGTTGTCGGCGGCTGCGTCGGGCGCGGCCGCCTGGGCAACCAGCCGCATGGCGGTCTGCACCGTCTCGGCCGAGGGCAAAGGCGGCATCGCGGCGGCGAGCTGGCTTGCCTTCACGTGCAGCGCGTTGTCGTTGCCGTCGCCGGCCGTGCGCCCGTTCAGAATGTCGGGCTTCAGCCAAATGACGGCGCCAACCGCCACGGCGGCCAGGGTGAATATGCTGGGGCGGAACAACATGGGTTTGCCTAACGCGGCGCCTTCAGCGATTTGATCAGTTTCAATTCGGGCAGCGACACGACGCGGCCGTCGCCGGCCGGATGCGTGGCGCCGGCGGTTCCGGTCTGGCGCTGGCGCACCAGGCCCAGGCGCAAATCCTGTTCCAGCCGGTCGGCCAGCGTCGCGCCGCGCTCCACCAGGAACGCCAGGTCGTCGCGCAGGTCTTCCGATCCGGCGGTCGCCTCGCGCGCCGGCGCATCGCGGTTGGCCTGGCCGACGATCTTGGCCAGCTCGATCAGCGCGGACTGCACTTCGGCGATCTCGCCGCGCGCCGCGCGCATGCGCCGCGCTAGGACCGCCACGTAGACCACGAAGCCCGCCAGCAGCAGGACCAGCGCGCCGTCCATCGCCATCCTTAAATCAATCGCGTTCATGACGCCTCAACATCCACCGTTCCACGCGCACCGCCAGCTTGTCGCCGGCGCGACCGAGCTTGCCTTGCAGCAGCTTCACGCCGCCCGAGCTGAGTTCGATCCCGGACTCAGGCGTGGCGTTGAAGTTCACGCGGCTGCCGATTTTCCAGCCCAGCACGTCGCGCAATTTCATGGTCATGCGGTCCAGCACCGCGTCGATTTTCACTTCCGTCGCGCCCAGCTCGCCCGCCAGCGTGCGTTCCCACCGCGCGTCGGGCGCGCCGCCGCCGACATGATCGCGTCCCATCAGCACCGCGACCGGCTCGAGCGTGGCGTAGGGCAGGGCGATTTCCAGCCGGCCCATGCGCTTGTCCAAGGTCACGGCGAAGCGCGCGAGGGCAGCGCCGCTATGCGGGGGCGCGATCGCCGCCAGGCGCGTGTCGGTCTCCAGCCGCTCCAGGCGGAACTCCACCGGCGCCACGGGCAGGAACGCGGCGCCGAGCTCGCTCAGGATCGCGCCGACCGCGCGGCCGGCCACGGCGCGTTCGATCGGCGTATAGGTGCTGCGCCCGCTGCGCGCGGCGCCGGAAAACCGGCGGCCGCCCAGCAGCACGTCCAGCAGCGCTTCCATCAGCGCGCCGTCCATCGCCACCAGGCCGCCGCCGCCCCAGGCATCGGCACGCCACACCGCCAGCAGCGCCGGCAGGGGCAGATTGTCCAGATACTCGCCCAGCTTCACGGTCGCGGGCGTTTCGGCAACCGCTTCGACTTTCACGCCGGCGAAAGTGCCGAGCGCGCGCGGCAGGCGTTCGGCCAGGCGCTCCAGCACGGGCTGCAACAGCGGCAGGCGCTCATAGGGCTGCGGGACGGCATCGGCCAGTGCGCCAATGCCGGCGCCGGCCGAACGGCCGCCGCCCAGCAGCGCTTCGATCTCTTCGCGCGTCAGCAGCGAGCGCATATCCGCGTCGGGCGCGGACTCTGCGCCAGGTTTGGGATCGCCGTCGCCGGCGGGATGTGAGGTCTGGTTCGTCATGGCCCCCGGTCCTCTCGGACCAGCCTCTCGCCAGAGAGGATATAGGCCAGGCGCATCGGCGCAACCGCCCCGCGCGTACCTGCGCTAAGACGGCTTCGCCGATAGCGGGCCAGTACCTTGGCCCCGGGGCTATGCGCCCCTTGGTTCCTGTCCGACATCCTGTCGGTCCTCGCTTTTTCCGGCCGCCACCGGCCCGATACATTCGGACCGGCGAGCTGCCACGGCCAAGCACTCTAAGGACCGGGGGTTAAGAAATGTTTGTCGGACTCAATCTTCGGGAATTATTCTAACTCATTGAATATAAAAGAATTGTGCCAGGGACAGATGCCTTGCATTTTAGGCAAATTCGCGCGGCGCGATAGAGAAGGGTTAAGGCGCCCCCGCGCTTCCGGCCAAATGCCGGCTCAGCGCGGCACGATCCGGCGATAGAGATGCCAGGTGGCGTGGCCCAAAACCGGCATCGCCACGATCAGGCCGAGCAGCAGCGGCGCCGAGCCGATCAGCAATCCGCCCGCGACGATCAGGCCCCAGGCCGCCATCGGCCCGGGATCGGCGGCAACGGCGCGCGCCGACGTGGCGATCGCCGTGCGCAGCGTCACGTCGCGGTCGAGCAGGAGCGGGAACGACACCACGCTGATCGCCAGCACCAAGAGGGCGAACAGGAACCCCGCGCCCATGCCCAGGGCGATCATCGCCCAGCCCGCGCGTGTCGCGGCCACGTCGTGCGCGAACGCCAGGGCCGATGCCGGCGGCGCGGGGCCCAGGGTGACGTTGTAGATCGTCAGGGCCGTCGCCAGCCAGGTGAGGAAGATCGCCACCAGCAGCAGCCCCAGGGCGACGATCCGGCCGAACGCGGGCGCGCGCACCACGCTGAACGCATCGGGGAACGACGCATGCGCGCCGTGTTCGCGCCGGCGGCTCATTTCATAAAGCCCCAGGGCCGCGAACGGCCCGATCAGCGCGAAGCCCGAGGCGAGCGGGAACAGTAGCGGCAGCATGTCGTAGTCGAACGCCATCCACGCCAGGACCAGGCCGGCCACGGGATAGATCAGGCACAGGAACGCGACATCGCTGCGGCATGCCGCGAAATCCTCGAAGCCTTTTTTCAGCACATCGCGCAGATCGTTAAGCGCGATCCGGCGCACGGCGGGCGTGCGCGCGCGCGACGCGTCCGCAGTCTCGCCGATGGCATGTCCGACCGATCCCGCGGCGGCGCCCGCGAGCTTCATTTGGTCGACGCCCCATTCCACAGGGTTTCGGATGGTCATCGCAATGCCTCCCGAACGGTTTGCCCGGGCTGTGTAGGCTTTGCCGGCCGCCGGCGGCGGAGCCGCCGAAATCGATCATGGACATAAAGGCCTACGCGAAGCCCAGACCCGCAGCATTGAAAAGCATACGCCCGGGGCGGGGTGCGGCCGTTCACTTTATTGGGACACGGCGGACCGCGCGGAAATCCTGGGCCGCACGGGCCTATTGCTGCGGCGCACGCAATCGTGCATGCGTGGTGCCGTCGCCGCAATCCAAGGGAGTCGGCATTCATGCTGCGTATTCTCGGCCGGGCCAACTCGTTCAACGTGCGCAAGGTGCTGTGGGCCTGCGATGAAATCGGCGTTCCGTTCCAGCGCGAGGATTGGGGCCGCGGCTTCCGTCCCACTAGCGACGCGGAGTTTCTGAAGGTCAATCCCATCGGGCTGGTGCCGGCGGTGATCGACGACGGCCATGTCCTGCGCGAGTCGAACGCCATCGTGCGCTATCTCGCCACCAAGCACGGGGCCGATGCTCTCTATCCGCGCGATCCTTTACGGCGCGCGGAGGTCGAGCAATGGATGGATTGGGCGAACTACGAGACCTCGATCTCGCTGCGCGGCGCGTTTCTCGGCGGCATGCTGAACGAGCCGCCCTGGAACAACCCGTGGTTCATCGAGCAGGGCAGGCGGCAGATCGCCAAGGAAGTGGGCCAGCTCGACCGGCATCTCGCCGGTGGCGGGCCGTACATCACGGGCGCCGCCTTTACCGTGGGCGACATTCCCATCGGCTTGGTGGTCAATCGCTGGTTCTGTCTCAATTTCGAACGGCCGGATTATCCCGCCGTCGCGCGCTATTACGAAACCCTCAGCCGCCGCCCGCCATATATGAAACACGTCCGCAACGGATTGCCCTGAGTCTCATCCCCGCGTCGCGCGATAGCGGGCGCGGGCTTCCTCGCTCCATACCTCGGCGGGGTTATAGAACTCCGCGAACGACTTCGCGCCCGCGGGTATTGTCACCCAGGGCTGCTTGGTCGAGGTGTAGATGTGGACGTCCGGCGGCAATCGTCCGGGCTCGTCGAGCGTGCCCACGCGCACGAACCGCACCTTGTCGCCGCCGCCGGGATAGTTGCTCCACACCGCGACGCGGCAGGTGGGGCAGCGCCAGATCTTCTGGCCCTTGCCGCTTTGCGACGGCGTTGCGACCATCTCGGGCGCGCCTTGCAGCAGGACAACGCGGTCGGCCTCGATCATCGCGTTGAGCGCGAACGACGCGCCGGTCTCGCGCTGGCACCAACTGCAATGGCAGCAATGCACGATCATCGGCGCGCTGGTCAGCCGGTACCGCACCGCCCGGCACGCGCAGCCGCCTTCCAGTGAAACGCCTTCCTGTTGCGCCATCGGCAAATCTCCATCGGCCCCGGGGACAGGGGGCAAGCGCCGATGATATACTTTTCGGCATGGCAACGCTCAAGGCTCTCAAGAGAAAGCCACGCGCCGATACTTTTTCGGCCCTGTTCTGCCCTTGCTTCCGTCAACTATAGCAACTATACTAGTTGCGAGGGATAGCTCATGAGTGAAACGGTTTCCACGTCCGATATCCGGCAGCGGATCGGCGACATTCTCAACCGCGTGTCGTTGCGGCACGACGAATTCATCGTGCAGCGCAAGGGCAAGAAGCTCGCGGCCATAGTGCCGGTCGAGCGGTTGGAGCAGATGCGCCGCTACGCGCGCCTGCACGCCCTGGCGTTTCTCGACAGCCGGCGCGGCGGCGGATTGAGCGAACGGGAGGCCAACGCACTGGCCGATGCCGCGCGCCGTCATGCCCGGCGGGGGACGCGCCCGAAAGGCAAGGCCCGGCGGGCGGGATAGATTTTGCCGCGCGCGGTTCTCGACGCCAATGTCTTCATCAGCGCCGCGCTGCGTCCGGAGGGGCCGCCGGGCCGGTTGATCGAACTGTTCCTGCGAACGCAGGCATTCGCGCTGGTTTTATCGCCCGCCATCGTCGACGAAACGCTGCGGGCGCTGGCCTATCCCAAGCTCAAGCGGTTGCTGCCAGCCGGCGACGAGCCGCTGCAATGGTTCGAGGATATCGCCGTCCTCGCCGATCTCGTGCCTGGCGAAATCGAGATCACGGGTGTATGCGCGGACCCGGACGACGATAAATACATCGCTGCGGCGATCGAGGGCCGCGCGGCCTTCGTCGTCACGGGCGACCGCAAACTCCTCGCGGTCGAGCGGCACGAGGGCGTGCTGATCCTGCCCCCGCGCGGGTTTCTCGATCTGTTGAAAGCATAAATGTGCGCTGGCGATGCTTCAGGGCTATGCCAAGGCGACGGGCAGGCGGCTTGTGGTGGATTTGATTCTAAAAGAAGCCGAGCCCGCGAGATCGCAAAGGGCGTGAAGCAACAGAATGATGAGATATGGTGGCATCAGAATTTATATAGCGTAGTCAGAATTAACGCCCGCTGGTAGGTTAGGCTGTATTTTGCCAAGTAGAATAAATATAGTTGGCACAACTGAGGGGATGATATGCCCATATATGAATTTGCTCAGACTGCAATCAGCCGCCTTCAGACAACAACTTTTGGCTCGGCCGGCTTGCATGAACGTCGAGATTTGCAGCGCCTCCTGCGCGAAAATATAGAGGTTATTGCTCCAGAAACGCTGGTGATCGCGGAGGAATTTGGTGATTGGGAAGATTCGAAACGTCGTGTTGATCTGCTGGCAATAGACAAAGAAGCCAACTTAGTTGTTATTGAGTTGAAGCGCACTGAAGATGGCGGGTTCATGGAATTACAATCCATTCGATATGCATCGATGATTTCTACGATGACATTTGATCGTGCAGCCGATGTATTTGGTGACTATCTTAAGCAACTGGGCAAGGAAAATAGAGGCGCGCGGGCTACGATTCTGGATTTTCTTGGTTGGGCAGAACCGGACGATGATCAGTTTGCTCAGGATGTTAGGATTGTCCTCGCCTCTGCCGAGTTTTCCAAAGAACTTACTTCATCAGTAATGTGGCTGCGTGACTATGACATTGATATTCGATGCGTGCGCCTCAAGCCCTATATCTTAGACAAGCACCTTTTGGTGGACGTGCAAGAAATAATCCCTTTGCCAGAAGCGGCAGAATATCAAGTTCAGGTCCGAGAAAAGAAGCGCAAGGAACGGCAAGCAAGGACCAGCGGTGTTGATTTTACACGATTTGACATTCAGATCGCAGGCGAACGACATCCGGCAATGTGGAAACGAAATGCAGTATTCTTGATCTGTAAAAAGCTGTGCGAAAATGGAGTTAATCCAGATGAAATCGCCGCCTTGTTCGATTGGCGGCAAAATCGCGTGTGGTACTCAGTGGATGGCAATGTAGATGCTTTGCGATTTCAAGAACTCGCATCTGCAAAAGAATCATCGGGCGGGCCAGGTTTCGATCATGTTAGATGGTTTTGTGATGATGGGGATCTGATTAAAGCGAATGGGAAAACGTATGTTTTTTCTAATCAATGGGGTGGCCAGAGTTGGCATAAGGCTATGGATAAACTCAAGGAAAAATACAAAGAAACAGGGATTGATTTTTCGCCGACAGCCTAATTATTGGTAGGCAATTCTTGGCATGGCGACAGGAAGCTGAACTCGTCTCGTAGATTGCCTGGGCAAGCAACTATACAAGTGGAGCGGTCCTTTCGGACCGCCCCATCGTCGCTGAAATCTGAAAGGCGCGGGCCGCCCTACGACGCCGCCAATCCCTTCTTCACGCCCGGGCGCGCGGTCATTTCGGCGTGCCAGCGCTTGACGTTGTCGAGGCCCGGCGTCTTGTCGATGATCGCCTTGCGCCCGTCCACCACGGGGATCAGCGCCAGGTCGGCCACCGTCACCTCGTCGCCCGCCAGGTATTTGTTCTTGCCGAGCTGCGCGTCGCATTGCTTCAACAAATTGACGAAGCGCCCCTCGAAGAATTGCTGGTTGGCCGGCGTCTTGTCGGGCGCGTGCGTCGACGCGTAGAAAATCGTCGAGCTGGCGGGCGCCACGTCAGTGGACACCTGCATGAACCATTGCAGCGCCTCGGCCTTCTTCGCCGGGTCCTTGGGCAAAAACTTGCCGGTCTTCTCGGCGAGGTACAGCACGATGGCGCCGGATTGCGACAGCGCCAGCTTCTTGCCGCCCGGGCCCTGGTCGTCGACGATCGCGGGGATCGCGGCGTTCGGGTTGATCGCCAAATACTCGGGCTTCTTCTGGTCGCCCTTGGCCAGGTCGATCTTGGTCGTGGTGTATTGCAATCCGCATTCCTCGAGCATCACCGAGGCGCGCCGTCCGTTGCCGGTGGCGCCGGTATAGAGGTGGATCATCGCTTGGACTCCCTAAACGTCGATTGCCTGATGGGATGAGCCGTAACCGACTCAATGCTCCAGTTTGCGTCCGCCCAACCCTCAGCGCAAGGCGGCGGATCGCCGTGCAGCCATGCGTTTCAGCGCGATACGGTTGCCGCGGGGCAGGGCTTTCGCCATCCTAGCGCACATGAGCCCAGCCCGCCGCGTCCGGTTGCTCGCGCCGTCCTTTCTGGCGCTGGCGGTTTTTCTTGGGTGCCCGTCCACGCCCAGCGCGGCCGAGACCGTCGCCGTGTCGGGCGGAATTTCCAACGGCAGCGGCATCCTGGTGCTCGATTGGCCCGAGCCGGTGGTTTTCTCCGCCCGGATCGACGGCGGCAACTTGGTTTTGAAATTCTCGCGGCCGTTCGACGCGGTGTTCGCGCCCGCCGTGTCGGCTCTCGGCGATTTCATCGCGGCCGGCGGGCTTTACCCGGATCGCCGCACCGCGGTTTTCGCCCTCAAGCGCCGCGACGTGGTTTTGCGCAGTTATTACGAAGGCGCGCGCGTGATCGTCGAACTTTTTCCCCTGGCGCCGGAGACGATTTCTCCCCCGGCGCGGCTGCAAACCGCCGCCCGTCCCGCGCCGGTTCCCGAGCAGGCCCGCGGGGACGCGCTCCAACCCGCCCCCAAACCCGCTCCCCAGCCGGTTGCCCAACCGGCCCCCAAGCCCGCTCCCGTGGTTCTCCAGCCGGTTGAGCGCGCACGGGTGCTGCTTGCCGAAAACCGTCCAGGCCCGGCGCTGGCGGTTGTGGGCGATGTTTCCGGCGCCGATGCCGAGCGGCTCCGGCTCGACGCGCATTGGCGCCGCATGGATTGGAAAAACGCATCGGCTTCCGCGCAGAAACTTTGCGACGGAATTTCGTTGCCCCTTGCCGATTCCGACCGACGCCTGGTGCTGGATGCCGCGATCGCTGCGTCCCTCGCGCTGGACGAAAAATCCCTGGCTGGGTTGAATTCCCGTTTCGGCGTGGACATGGAGCAGGGGGAGTATCGCTATCCGTTCCGGCTTCTCGCGGGGGCCGATGAGTCCGGTGATCTTCGCGAGCGTGCGCGGCGATTGACCGAAACCGCCGAGGGCGTGCAGCGATTTTTGAACAACGCTAGAGCTTCAACAGCCCGCGTTCCTTGATGGCGTGGCAGGCGACGCCCGCCAGGAACGCCAATCCCACGTTCCACATCGCGAAGGCCGCGACGATCAGCGTCACGAAGCGGTCGCCCTTGTCCTTGCCGAATTCGCACGATCCCAGCGCGAGCTGCGCGCCTGTCAGGAACAAAATCACGCCGAGGACCGGCAGCGGAAAAATCCGGAACAGAGTCTCGACCGATCCGGCGAAGAAAATCGCCAACATCAATAGGATGCAGCCGAGGATGATCGGCGCGCCGCCGGTGCGGGCGCCAAAGCGCACATGCCCGGCCATGCCGCCGGCGCCGTGGCACATCGGCACGCCGCCCACCGACGCGCTGAATAGATTCATGATCCCCGTGGAAACGCTCACCTTGCGCTCGCCCACCGCGCGGGTGGGGAACAGCCGGTTGTTCTCCTCGGTGATGGCGACAACCGCGTTGCCGAAGGTCAGCGGCACTTGCGGCAGCGCCAGGAACAGCGTGCCGACCGCGAGATCGTTCCAGCTTATCGCGGTCAATGCGAACTCAGGCCAACGCGGCGTTATGCCCGTCCGGGCGATATCGGCGATCAGATCCGGCCGCTCGAACACGCCGTAGGCCCCGCCCAGCACGAGAAGCGCGAACATCGCTGGAAGTTTCCGGTTGGTCAGAAGCAGCAGCGTGCCGACGAGCGCGATCGACGCGACGATCCAGTTGCCCGCCATCATCCTGATGCCTTCCAGCATGAAGCCCATGCCGAGGCCGAGGATGATGCCGATCAGCACGGTGCGCGGCACCAGCTTGGAAAGTTTTTCCGCGAGGCCGGTCAACCCCAGCACCAGCCACAGGATGCCGGTCACCAGCCCCGCCGCGTACACGGCGCCCGCGGTGATGGTCGCGGTCTGCGCGGCTTGCGTCGCGGCGACCGCGCCGATCGCCTTCATCGGCTGCACGGGGAAGGGGGTCTTGTAGTAGAAGCCGCAGACGATCATCGCCGCGCCGAAGGCGAACAGAACGCCCATCGGGTCGATCTTCAAAACGCCGATATAGGCGGCGGCGAACGGGATCAGCGTGCCCAGGTCGCCGAACGCCCCGGCCCATTCCATGCGGCCGAAGCTGTTGCGCGACGGCGTTTGTTCAGGCTTGCCGATGTCGTTCATCGAACGCTCCGCGCGCGCCAAGAAAATTCAACTCGGCGCATCGGCACGGGTCCGCAAAGTACTGGATTTAAGGTTAGGGCTCGCGGCGGGCGGCTTGGTTCGGCGTGGTGATCGGCGTGTCGTCGGTGGTGCCGACCATCTCGCGCTCCGCCTTGATGCGCTCGTACAGCTCGCGGCGCAAAACGCTCGCGGTGGGCGGGAACGTGCAGCCCAGCTTTACGGATTTTCCTCGAACCTCGACGACCGTAATCTCAATGTCGCCATTAATGATAACGGACTCGCCTACCTTGCGCGTCAAGAACAGCATAAAAACTTCCCCCGCCCCGCAGGTTTCCGACCCTTCACTGGAAGCCCGTTCGGGCCTTGATTCAGCAACGTCCTAGAGGGCTTTTCTATCATGTCAGATGGTAAATTGTCTCTGACTATCTATAGTTAATTTCAACCCTAGCGTTAGAAGCGCCGGGCCATCAGGGTTAATTCCGCCCGGCCGATTCGCCGCCGCCCACGCGGTCAAACGCTGGCCGGCGCTTGGTTTTCGGCGCTCCACCGGGGCGTCGCGGCATTCTGTATAATCCAGGGGCGATGGCGTTGCTCAATTCCCAGGATCGGCCCGGCAAGCCCGCTGCGGAGTCGCGCGGGCGCTGGCTGCTGCTGGCCGGGGTTCTGTCGGCGGCCATTCTCGTGCTCCTGGCCGGCACCGCCGCCGGCATCGACGCGGCGATGATCGCGGGCGGCGTGGCGCTGGCCGCGGTCGCCGGCATCGCGCTCATGTCGCTGTCGCGCACCGAGAACGAAGCCGCCGCCGCGCAACGCCAGGCCGGCGTTCTGGCGCACGCGGTCGACGCGCTGCCCGGCGGGGCGGCGGTGATCGACGCCAATGGCGGGCTGGTGCACGCCAACGCGGTTTTCAAATCGCTGCTGCCGCTGAAAGGGCGCCGGCCCGCCGCGGCCTTGGCCGAACTTCTTTCCGGCGGCGCCGAGGCGCAGCAGCGTTTCAAGCGCCTGGCAGCGGCGGCGGCGGCGGGCGAGGCCGCCAAGGAACAGTTGCCGGTCGAAACCGCCGGGGGCGGCACGGCGTGGTGGGAGGTTTCCGCCAACCCGGTGCCGGGGCTGGCGGGATACGCGCTGTGGATCGTCGACGACGTGACCGCCAAGCGCGAGATCGAGGCGATGGCCGGCGCCGAGCAGGCCAAGGTCGCCGACTTTTTAGAGAATGCGCCGGTGGGATTCTATTCGGTCGACGCCGACGGACGCTTCACCTTCGTCAACCGCACGCTGGCGGGATGGCTGGAAACGCCGCCCGAGACGTTGATGGGCGGCAAGCTGCGCGTGCAGGATTTCATCGCCGCGCCGGGACCGGGCGCTGCGCCGCACGATCCGTTCGCCGCCGGGGGCGTCGAGGTGGCGATGCGCGGCGCCAAGGGCCGCAAGTTCCAGGCGCTGATCAGCCAGACCGCGTATGGCGACGGAATTTCCGGCCCCTTGCACACCCGCTCGGTGGTGCTGGACCTGACCGCCGAGCGGTCGATGGCCGAAGCGCTGCGCCGGTCCGAGCATCGCTTCCGCGCGTTATTCGAAAACACGCCCGTGGTGATCGCGTCGCTGGACAAGGAAGGCCAAGTTGTGGACTGCAACCCGGCGCTGCGCCAGTTGCTGGGCCGCGACCAGGAGCCGATGGGACGCAAGCTGGCCGAGCTGATCGACCCGCGCGACCGCGCGCCGGTGGCCCAGCGCATCCACCTGTTGCTGTCGGGCGGGCCGATCGACGCCAAGACCGCCGGCGCCCCGTTGGAAGTGCGGCTGGCGGGCGAGCATGCGCGCCACGTCGTGCTGTACCTGACGCGGTTCGAGGGCGCCAGCGCCGAGGCCGGGCTGATGGCCAGTTTCGTCGACGCCACCGAGAAAAAGAAACTGGAGCAGCAATTCGCCCAATCGCAGAAGATGCAGGCGGTGGGGCAGCTGGCGGGCGGCATCGCCCACGACTTCAACAATTTGCTCACCGCGATGATCGGCTTCTGCGACCTTTTGCTGCTGCGCCACCGCCCGGGCGACCAGTCGTTCGGCGACATCATGCAGATCAAGCAGAACGCCAACCGCGCCGCCAACCTGGTGCGCCAATTGCTGGCGTTCTCGCGCCAGCAGACCTTGCAGCCCCGCGTGCTGAACGTCACCGACGCGCTGGGCGATCTCGGCAACCTGCTCAGGCGTCTGTTGGGCGAGAGCATCGAGCTCAAGATCGTGCACGGTCGCGACCTGGGCCTGGTGAAAGTGGACCAGGGGCAGTTGGAGCAGGTGATCATCAACCTGGCGGTCAACGCTAGGGACGCGATGACCACGAGCGCTGGGGCTGGCGGCACGCTGACGATCCAGAGCCTGAACCAGCATGTCGACAACCCGGCGCGCGCGCGGTTCGGCGTCGAGTCGATGCCGGTGGGCGACTACACGGTGGTGGAGGTGACCGACACCGGCAGCGGCATCGCGCCGGAGATCATCGACCGCATCTTCGAGCCGTTCTTCTCCACCAAGGAGGCGGGGCAGGGCACGGGGCTGGGACTCTCGACGGTCTACGGCATCGTCAAGCAATCGGGCGGATTCATCTTCGTCGAGTCGCAGGTAGGCAAGGGCACGACCTTCCGCCTGTATCTGCCGCATCACCAGGGCGAGGCCGAGGTCGCCGCCGGTGCCGCGCCCGACCAGGAAAAGGCGCTGGCCGGCGACCTGACTGGCCAGGGCATCGTCGTGCTGGTCGAGGACGAGGACCCGGTGCGGCTGTTCTCGGCCCGCGCGCTGCGCAACAAGGGCTACAAGGTGATCGAGGCCAAATCGGGCGACGCGGCCCTGGAGCTGATCGACAAGCAATTGGCCGACGCGAAATCGGGCGGCATCGATCTGCTGGTCACCGACGTTGTCATGCCCCGGATGGACGGGCCGACGCTGGTCATGCACGCGCGCCAGAGGATGCCGACGCTAAAGGTGATCTGCATTTCCGGCTACGCGGAAGAGACGCTGTCGCAGCGCATCCATGCCGCGGGCCATGTGCATTTTCTGGCTAAGCCGTTTTCGCTGAAGCAACTCGCCGCCAAGGTGAAGGACGTGATGTCGAAGCCGTTCAACGCCGGGGCGGCGACTTCCGGCCCGCCTGCGCCGGGCGCGGCTGCTGCCGGTTCGCCTGCCGGCTCTCCCACGCGCGAACCCGACGCCGCGGCGGAGTAGGGGATAATTACTCTGACTCTGATTCTTCTAATTCTTGACCCTGATTTTTCATGGATTTTTGAAAGTGCATCGGTTGTGAAATAGGCCCCCCAAATCTTGTTCATCTCCGATTTCACGTGATTGCATGGTGGGAGAATGCCGTGGCCTACACGCATTTAAACTGGCAGAAGCTCAGCGATACGCGGATGCAGGAAATCTTCCGGCATGCCGACGAGTACCTGCATGACGCTTATGGGATGTTCAAAGGCCTTCCCCCGGCTGGTGGCGACGGCGGCGGAGGCAATTTTAGCATTGTGCTCGTGCTTCTGTGTGTGATCGACGGGCTTGCTCGGGAAGTGTGGCCTACGAATGCGGTCGAGAAGGATCAAGGGAAGCGCTTCAAGCAGCTACTTCGGACGAAGATTCATTGGGGGCCTGAAGGGCGAGGTAAGTGGTTTGGCAAGGGTATTGCCGCCGACCAGCTATACACGGAGTTTCGCAATCCTCTCGTCCACGAGCTTGCAATGGAAAGGAGTCGCGCGACGTCTCGACCAAAGGGCTATATCGAGCCGGTGGTCGGGAAATGGGGAAGCTTGCCGGAGCAACTTCGGGATATTGCCCAGATCGACGATCTGGAAAAATGGGACGATGCGTGGCCGGTGCTGGCCGAGAGCAAAGACGAGCAAGGTAACTTGCGGTTGAAGCTCACCGCAGCCGCACTCTATTGGGCTGTTAAGCAACTTGCCGTCAAGATGCTACACGACATTAGAATTGGAAAATCGAGAAAATCGGAGTCAGAGAAATCGGGGTCAGAGTAAATTTCTTGCGCAACCTCACCCCTGCCGTTTCGCCCAGCGCGCCAGCACGGCATTGGCGCGGGTCTGCCAACCCGGCCCGCCGGCCTTGAGCGCATCGATCACATCGGCGTCCAGGCGCAGTTTCACCGCCACCTTGGGCCGCGCCTTGGGCGGGCGTCCGCGCCGGCGGATGTAATCGGCGACCAGATCGGGATGCACCTCGATCGCCGGCCGCGCGCGCTTGAACCAGTCGTCGTCCAGCGGTGGGTTGTCGGGATCGCTGAGTGCGGCAGCGGTGATGCGCGCGTCCTCTTCGTCCGTCGGGACATAGAACTTACGCCTTTTTTCCCTGGCTCTCTTTTTCATATCTTTCTTCCTCGCGTTTGTTCGCGCTGCGCATCGAGATCACTCGTGTTGCCGCGCCGCGATGGGTGTAGGCCACGACGTAGATCGTTGCGCCAATAATTCCCGTGGCGCGGAAGCGTTCCTCGCCGTAATCCCTGCGGGCGTCCCTTTCGATCAGCGCGCTCGACCAATCGAACCGCCAGATCAGGTCGAAATCGACGCCGTGTTTCCTGAGGTTCGCCCGCCGCTTGGCCTCGTCCCATTCGTAGATCACATTTATTGTACCCCCAATAAATCGATCCGTGCAAGGCTTTCAGCGGCAGAGAAGCTGCCACTCATAGCGCTGCGATACGGGATTCAAGACCTGCGCCTCGCGGCATTGCGCGGCGCCCAGAGGCGCGAGCACGGCCGAATCGAGCGGCCGCACGGCGGCGGGCGCGATCGGGCAGATTGCGGCGGGGCAGAGCGGCGCCAACTCGCCCGGCCGCGTGCAGACCGCCCGCATGCGCCCATCGACGCAGTCGCAGCCGCAGGCGGCCGCGGCGGTTCCGGCGGCAAAGCCGATAACCAGCCCCACCACAATGGTGACGAAGATTTCGAGAAAGGACCTCTTTTCCAGCAGAGTCATGACCGGCTCCCTTTTCGTTTCGTTTCGCTTCGCGCCGCCCGGGCCTAGAGGCGGCCCAGGAGCGGGTGGGGCCTACTAGAACAAAAAAAGAACTTGAATACCAGAACAAATCGTGCACAATGCCTTTCAGTCAAGGGGACAACTCCCCAAGGAAACTCACTTTTCCTTTGCAATAAAAGGGGTTATACACGATGTCCGCGCAAGCACTCCGCCTCGTCGACAAGGAAGACATGGACAAGGATAAGGCGCTCGACGCCGCGCTGAGCCAGATCGAACGGGCCTTCGGCAAGGGTTCGATCATGAAGCTGGGCGCGCGCCAGGGCGCCGCGCCCGAAACCGAGTCGATCTCCACGGGCTCGCTCGGCCTCGATATCGCCCTGGGCATCGGCGGCCTGCCCCGCGGGCGCATCGTCGAAATCTACGGGCCGGAAAGCTCGGGCAAAACCACCCTGGCGCTGCACGCCATCGCCTCGGCCCAGCGGCTCGGCGGCACCTGCGCCTTCATCGACGCCGAGCACGCGCTCGATCCGGGCTACGCCCGCAAATTGGGGGTCGATGTCGACGAATTGCTGATCTCGCAGCCCGACGCCGGCGAGCAGGCGCTCGAGATCGCCGACACGCTGGTGCGCTCCGGCGCCATCGACGTGCTGGTGATCGACAGCGTCGCCGCCCTGGTGCCGCGCGCCGAGCTCGAGGGCGAGATGGGCGACAACCACATGGGGCTGCACGCGCGCCTGATGAGCCAGGCCCTGCGCAAGCTCACCGGCTCGATCTCCAAGTCGCGCACCATGGTGGTGTTCATCAACCAGATCCGCATGAAGATCGGCGTGATGTTCGGCAATCCCGAGACCACGACGGGCGGCAACGCACTCAAATTCTACGCCTCGGTACGCCTGGACATCCGCCGCATCGGCGCGATCAAGGACAAGGACGAGGTCGTCGGCAACCAGACCCGCGTCAAGGTGGTCAAGAACAAGATGGCCCCGCCGTTCAAGGCGGTGGAGTTCGACATCATGTATGGCGAGGGCATCTCCAAGACCGGCGAGCTGATCGATTTGGGCTCGCAGGCCGGGGTGGTCGAAAAGTCGGGCACCTGGTTCTCCTATGACGGCCAGCGCATCGGCCAGGGCCGCGAGAACGCCAAGGCGTTCTTGAAGGCCAATCCCGAGATGGCGCAGAAGATCGAGGCGGCGGTGCGCGCCAATGCCGGCATCGTCAGCAACGCCATGACCAAGGCGGGCGATAGCGCCGAGGACGGCGACAAAGAAAAAGAAAAGGAAGCCGAATAGGTCTAAGCCGGCCGGGAGAGGCCCGGGGACCTAGCGCCAGGGCCCTCCCGTCAGGTTTTACCCCGAAGCCGGCGTCTTAAAGCCGTGCGTCGGGACCGGAAGAGGAGCCGGTCTCGTGCGCCCGTCGGGATGTCGGCCTCCAATAACCCCTGTCGATCGACCTTCCGCGCCGCGAGGCGGGGCCGCTCAAGCCTCGTGTCCGGCGCGGCTTTTTTTGCGAAAGAAGGATTGACCACGAAGGCACGAAGACACGAAGGAGGAAGAAGGGGATTAAAGCAGGCAAAGAATCGACGGTTTTACGCGGCCATTGGCCGCGCGATAAGACCTCTTCCATTCTTCTTCGTGCCTTCGTGTCTTCGTGGTGAATTTTTTGGCTTCGGCACCTCGCTTCTCTGTGCTTTACTTTCCCGGTCCATCACCGGGGAGAGCGCCGCATGTCCGCCTACATCCTCGCCGATATCGGCGAGATCCACGACCAGGCCAAGTACGACGAGTACAAGACCCACACGCCCGCGGCGATCGCCCGGTTCGGCGGGCGGTTCATCGTTAGGGGCGGCAAGACAGAGGCGGCAGAGGGCGACTGGCGCCCGGTGCGCCTCGTGGTAATCGAGTTTCCCAGCATGGACGCTGCTAAGAAATTCTATACCTCGCCGGAATACAGGAAGATTCTGCCCCTGCGCCTCACTGCCTCGCGCGGCGGCAAGGTGATCTTCGTGGATGGCGTCTAAGGCTGGGGCGTCTAGCCGGGTTTCAGGGGCGGGCTGGACGGATGCCCCGCCCGAACGGTAAAACCTTGGCAAGACAATAGTTTCCTTGAGGGGACAGGGGCGCCGGACGGGCTTATCCAGCACCGCCGCAGCGCCTATATGACGGTCATGCAATCCGCGAACGACATACGCTCGGCGTTCCTCAACTACTTCAAGCGCAACGGCCACGAAGTCGTGGCGTCGTCGCCTCTTGTGCCCAGGAACGACCCCACGCTGATGTTCACCAACGCCGGCATGGTGCAGTTCAAGAACGTCTTCACCGGCCAGGAAAAGCGCCCGTATAGCCGCGCAGCCACCTCGCAGAAATGCGTTAGGGCCGGCGGCAAGCACAACGACCTGGAAAACGTCGGCCATACCGCTAGGCACCACACCTTCTTCGAGATGCTGGGCAATTTCTCGTTCGGCGATTATTTCAAGGACCGGGCGATCGAGCTGGCCTGGAATCTGATCACCAAGGAATATGGCCTGGCCAAGGACAAGCTGCTGGTCACGGTGTACAGCGAGGACGAGCAGGCCGCCGCGCTGTGGAAAAAAATCGCCGGCCTGCCCGAGCAGCGCATCATCCGCATCCCCACCTCGGACAATTTCTGGGCGATGGGCGATACCGGGCCGTGCGGCCCGTGCTCGGAAATCTTCTACGACCACGGCGACAAAATTCCGGGCGGCCCGCCCGGCAGCTCCGACGGCGACGGCGACCGCTTCATCGAGGTGTGGAACCTCGTGTTCATGCAGTTCGAGCAGGTGACCAAGGAAAAGCGCGTCGAGCTGCCCAAGCCGTCGATCGACACCGGCATGGGGCTGGAGCGTATCGCCGCGGTGCTGCAGGGCAAGCACGACAATTACGACGTCGACATGATGCGCGCGTTGATCTTGGCCTCGGCCGAGGCGAGCAAAACCGATCCCGACGGGCCGCACCGCATCTCGCACCGCGTGATCGCCGACCATCTGCGCGCCACCAGCTTCCTGATCGCCGACGGCGTGCTGCCGGCCAACGAAGGCCGCGGCTATGTGCTGCGCCGGATCATGCGCCGCGCCATGCGCCACGCCCATATGCTGGGCGCCACCGAACCCTTGATGTGGAAGCTGGTGCCCGCGCTGGTCACGCAGATGGGCGCAGCGTATCCCGAGCTCGGCCGCGCGCAGGCGCTGATCGTCGAGACGCTGAAGCTCGAGGAGTCGCGGTTCAAGATCACGCTCGAGCGCGGCTTGAAGCTGCTGGCCGAGGAAACCGGCAAGCTCGCCAAGGCAGCGCCGCTGCCGGGCGAGGTGGCGTTCAAGCTCTACGACACCTACGGGTTCCCGCTCGACCTGACGCAGGACGTGCTGAAGGCGCAGGGGCGGCCGGTGGACCAGGCCGGGTTCGACCAGGCGATGGATCGGCAGCGGGCTGAAGCCCGCAGGAAATGGGCGGGCTCGGGCGAGGCCGCGACCGACAAGATCTGGTTCGAGTTGCGCGAGAAAGTCGGGTCAAGCGAATTCCTGGGCTACGACACCGAACTAGCCGAGGGCAAGGTGACGGCGATCGTCGTCGACGGCAAGCCGGCGCAGAGCGCCGGGCAGGGCACTGAAGTCGTGGTGATCGTCAACCAGACGCCGTTCTACGGCGAATCCGGCGGCCAGATGGGCGACGCCGGGGCGATGCAATCCGCTAGGGGCGCGCGCGTCACTATCACCGACACGCAGAAGAAGCTGGGCGACGTACACGTGCATGTCGGCACGGTCACGGGCGGCACGCTCTCCGTGGGCGATGATGTGGAACTGCGCGTCGATAGCGCGCGGCGCACGCGGCTGCGCGCCAATCACTCCGCTACGCACCTGTTGCACCAGGCCTTGCGCCGGCAACTGGGCGAGCACGTGACGCAAAAGGGCTCGCTGGTCGCGCCCGAGCGCCTTAGGTTCGACATCAGCCATCCCAAGCCGATCAGCCGCGAGGAGATTCAGGCAGTTGAGGCCGACGTGAATCGCCGGGTGCGCGGCAATGGCGCTGTCGACACCGTGCTGATGACGCCGGACGACGCGGTCAAGCACGGCGCGCTCGCCCTGTTCGGCGAGAAATACGGCGACGAGGTGCGCGTCGTGTCGATGGGCGACGCGGTATCGGGCGAGGATGCCGCCAAGCCGTACTCGACCGAACTGTGCGGCGGTACGCACGTCAAGCGCACGGGCGATATCGGCCTGTTCAAGATCGTTTCCGAGGCGGCCGTGGGCGCGGGCCTCCGGCGCATCGAGGCGCTGACGGGCGAGGCGGCGCTTGCCTACCTGACGCACCAGGAAGAATTGCTGAAGCAGGCGGCCGACGAGTTGAAGGCGTCGCCCGCCGAATTGCCGCAGCGCGTGGCGCAGTTGCTGGAAGAACGCAAGAAGCTGGAGCGCGAGCTGGCCGACATGCGCCGCAAGCTGGCGACCGGCGGCGGTGGCTCCGCCGAGTCCGCGCCCGCCACGCGTACTGTCGCGGGCATCGCCTATCTCGGCAAATCGCTGGGCGACATGCCGGCGAAGGAACTGAAGGGCATGGCCGACGAATTGAAAGCCAAGCTCGGGTCGGGCGTGGTAGCGCTTGTGGCCAGCGCCGAGGGCAAGGCCTCGATCGTCGTCGGCGTAACCGCCGACCTCATCAGCCGCGTTAGTGCCGTCGATCTAGTGCGCGCGGGTGCGGCGGCCGTGGGCGGCAAGGGCGGCGGGGGCAGGCCCGACATGGCCCAGGCCGGCGGGCCCGATGCCGGCAAGCTCGACGCTGCGCTCAGCGCCATCGAGGCCGCGCTGGCCGAACGCGCCAAGGCGGCTTGATATGGCCGGGGTGAAACGCAAAAAAACCAAAGCCAAGCCGGCTAAGCGCCGCAAGGCCGTTCGCGCGAAAACCAAACGCGCGGCGCCGGGCGTTGACCCGCCCGGCCCTCTGAAAGGCTTGCGCGCCGCTCCGGTTCGCGGCGCGCCGGTGCGCGCCGAGGCGAAATCGCCACGCGCCTATCACGACATGGGCGGCTTGAAGGCGGGCAAGGTGAAGCTGGGCGATCACGACTATGCCTTATGGGAAAAGCGCGTCGACGCGATGATGGTGCTGCTGTCGGACAAGAAGCGGCGGCTCATGAACACCGACATGCTGCGCCGGGGCATTGAGTCCCTGCCGCCCGACGCCTACGACCGCATGAGTTATTACCAGCGCTGGATCCATTCCATCGCCACGATGATGCTGGAGCGCGGGGTGGTGACGCGCGGGGAGCTCGACGCGCGTATTGCTCGCCTACGTAAAGGAACGGCGCGGTGAACGCGCAGTTCAAAACCGGCGACCGGGTGCGCGTGCTGAAGGGCTTTCCGCCCGGCCATTGCCGCACGCCTTATTACTGTCGCGGCCATGAAGGCGTTGTGGAGCGGGTGTGCGGCGAATTCGGCAATCCCGAACAGCTCGCCTATGGCCTCAAGGGCGACCCGCCGAGGCCGCTCTACCGCGTGCGCTTCGCCCAGCGCACGCTGTGGCCCGGTTATCGCGGCAAGCCCGATGATACGATCGACGTGGAAATCTACCAGCACTGGCTGGAACCGGCGTAAGGGAATCGCGGCATGGCGCACGCACACGATCATCACGACCACGATCACACGCCGATAGAGCACGGTAGCAAGCCCGGCGACTATGAACTCTTAGCCGAGGCGTTGCAGCAATTGCTGGAGGAAAAGGGCGTGATCTCCGCCGCCGAATTGCGCGAGCAGATCGACCGGATGGATTCGCGCTCGCCCGCCCTGGGCGCGCGCATGGTGGCGCGGGCGTGGACTGATCTGGCATACAAGCAGCGCCTGCTGGAAGACGGCAGCGCGGCGGCGGAAGAGCTGTTGGGCATCACCGTGGCGCCGCTGCGCCTGATCGTGGTCGAGAACACGCCGGCCCTGCACAACGTCATCGTCTGCACGCTGTGCTCGTGCTATCCGCGCAACGTCCTCGGCCTGCCGCCGGACTGGTACAAAAGCCGCGACTATCGCAGCCGCGCGGTGAGCGAGCCTAGGGCGGTGCTGGCCGAATTCGGCACGCGCATCCCCGGCGACGTGGAAGTGCGCGTGCACGACAGCACCGCCGACATGCGCTACCTGGTGCTGCCGGCGCGTCCCCGGGGCACCGAAGGCTGGAGCGAGGAGCGCCTTGCCGCCATCGTCACGCGCGATGCGATGGTCGGCGTTTCCGTGCCGCAAGCGAAATAGGGAACGAGCAGCGAATGGCAGGAACCGCCGCCCGCTTCAAGGGCACCGACAGTTACGTCGCCACCAAGGACTTGATGACGGCGGTCAACGCCGCCGTGGCGCTGGAGCGCCCGCTGCTGGTGAAGGGCGAGCCGGGCACCGGCAAGACCGTTCTGGCGCACGAGATCGCCCGGGCGCTGGGCAAGGATTTGATCGAGTGGCACATCAAATCCACCACCAAGGCGCAGCACGGGCTTTACGAATACGACGCGGTCAGCCGCCTGCGCGATTCGCAGCTGGGCGAGGCCAAGGTCCACGACATCCGCAACTACATTATCAAGGGCAAGCTGTGGCAGGCGTTCACCGCCGATGTGGCGCCCGTGCTGCTGATCGACGAGATCGACAAGGCCGACATCGAATTCCCCAACGATTTGCTGCTCGAACTCGACCGGATGGAATTCCACGTCCACGAGACGCGCGAGACGGTGAAGGCGCAGCTGCGGCCGGTCGTGGTGATTACTTCGAACAACGAGAAGGAACTGCCCGACGCGTTCCTACGCCGCTGCTTTTTCCACTACATCCAGTTTCCCGACCGCGCGACCATGCAGCGCATCGTCGACGTGCATTATCCCGATCTCCGCAAGGATTTGGTGCGCGACGCGCTGACCGTGTTCTACGATCTGCGCGAGGTGCCGGGCCTGAAGAAGAAACCCTCGACCTCCGAGCTGCTGGACTGGATCAAGCTGCTGATGGTCGAGGATTTGCCGCCCGAGGCGCTGCGCGCCAAGGACCCCGACAAGATCATCCCGCCGCTGCACGGCGCGTTGTTGAAAAGCGAGCAGGATTTGCAGTTGTTCGAGCGGCTGGCGTTCCTCGCCCGCCGCCAGCGCGGCTAGGGACCGCCGGATGTCCGCCACCCCGATGGGATGGGTCGATCTGCCCGGGGGCGGGCGGCTGGGCCTGGGCGCGTTTCCCGATATCGAGCGCTTGCGCCGCCTTAGGGAAGACGGCGTGTCCATCGTCGTCACCCTGGTGGGCGAGCGCGAGATGGCGATGCTCGGCATGCCCGATCTGGGCCGGCGCGTGCGGTCGCTCGGCATGTCCTGGCTCAATCTTCCGATCGGCGATTTCGCCGCGCCCGACAAGGATTTCGAAACACGCTGGACCGCGGCGTCGCCTGCTTTGCGCGCGGCGCTGGGCGCGGGAGGGGCCGTGTTCGTGCATTGCCGCATGGGCCTGGGCCGCACCGGCACGGTGGGCGCGCGTTTGCTGGTGGAGCTCGGCATGTCACCGGAGGCGGCGATAAGCGCGGTGCGCACCGCGCGCCCCGGCGCTGTCGAGACCGAGGCGCAGGAACGGCACGTGCAGGGCATCCGCCCAGCGCGGGCGGATTAGGCGGGGCGGGGAAGTGTTCACCGATTTCTTCCTGACCCTGAAAGACGCGCGCGTGCCGGTGTCATTGACCGAGTACCTGACGCTGATGAGCGCGATGCGCGCGGGGCTGGCCGCCTACGACATCGAGGATTTCTATTACCTCAGCCGCTCGGCCCTGGTGAAGGACGAGCGCAACCTGGACAAGTTCGACCGCGTGTTCGCCAAATGCTTCGAGGGGCTGGAGACGGTCGACCCGATGGCGCTCGACATTCCCGAGGAATGGCTGCGGAAGCTGGCGGAGCGCACGCTGACCGAGGAAGAGAAGAAGCAGATCCAGGCGCTGGGCGGCTGGGACAAGCTGATGGAAACGCTGCGCCAGCGCATGGCCGAGCAGAAGGAACGCCACCAGGGCGGCGGCAAATGGATCGGCACGGCCGGCACCTCGCCGTTCGGCGCCTACGGCTACAATCCCGAGGGCGTGCGCATCGGCCAGGACGGCAACCGCAACTTCCGCGCGGTCAAGGTGTGGGACAAGCGCGCATTCAAGAACCTGGACGACGACGTGGAGATCGGCACGCGCAACATCAAGGTGGCGCTGCGCCGCCTCCGGCGTTTCGCCAGGGAGGGTGCTGCGACCGAGCTCGACCTACCCGACACGGTGCGGTCCACGGCGCATAACGGCGGGCTGTTGGATTTGAAGCTGGTGCCAGAGCGGCACAACACGGTGAAGGTGCTGCTACTGCTGGATATCGGCGGATCGATGGACGAGCATGTGCGCGCCTCGGCCGAGCTGTTCTCGGCCGCGCGCACCGAGTTCAAGCATCTCGAGACGTTCTACTTCCACAACTGCCCGTATGAGCGGCTGTGGCGCGACAACAGCAGGCGCTTCGACGAGACCACGCCGACCTGGCAGGTGCTGCACACCTATCCGGCGGATTGGAAGCTGGTGGTGGTGGGCGACGCGACCATGAGCCCGTACGAGATCGTCCAGCCCGGCGGCAGCGTCGAGCATTTCAACGAGGAATCGGGCGAGACCTGGCTCACCCGCCTGTTCCACACCTACGCGCACGCCGTGTGGCTGAACCCGAAGCCGGAGGAGGAGTGGGAGTACAACCGTTCCATCGGCATGGTGCGGGGCCTGGCCGGGCATCGCATGTATCCCCTCACGCTCAAGGGTCTGGACGCGGCGATGCGTGAGTTGAACCGATGAACGCGGAAGCGCCGAAGCCGATCGAGCCGCGCCCGGCGCCGCCCGGGTTGCAGGCCTATCGCCTCAACGCGCCGCTCGGCGGTACGGTGCGGTTCGCGCATTGGCGCCCGCGGCACCCGCCCGGCGTCGGGGTGGCGCTGGTGCTGCCGGGCTTCGGCGAGTTCGTCGAGAAATACCACGAGACGGTGCAAGACCTGCTCGACCGCGGCTGGTCGGTATTCGTGCTGGACTGGTACGGACAGGGCCTGTCGACGCGCGCGCTGGCGAACCGGCAAAAATTGCACGTGCCCGATTTCCGGCGCTACCTCAGCGACCTCAACAAGCTGGTGGAAAGCGCGCTGCCGCCGCATGCCGGCATGCCCAGGCTGCTGTTGGCGCATTCGATGGGCGCGCATCTGGCGCTGCGCTATCTGTTCGAACAGCCCCGCAGCTTCGACCTGGCGGTGCTGTCGTCGCCGATGGTCGATATCGATTACGGGGGGATGCCGCGTTGGCTGGCGCGGGTTCTGGCCGAGGGCGCCTGCGCCCTGGGCCTGGGCCGCGCCTACTCCTTCGGCGCGCACGATTACGACCCGAAGCGCGTGCGCTTCCAGGACAACAAGCTAACGCACGACCGCGGCCGGTTCTTCGACCAGCATGCCTGGATCGCGCGGCGGCCGAAGCTGGCCGTGGGCGGGGCCACGTTCGCGTGGGTGCGCGCGGCGCAACGCTCGATCCGCGCGACAGAGCGGCGGGGCTTCGCCCGCGGCATACGGGTTCCCGTCCTGGTGATGGCGGCCGAGCAGGAGCGGATCGTCTCGGTGGCGGCCACGCAGCGCCTGGCGCGCGCCATTCCAAACGCCGCCTATATCGGCCTGGCCGACGCGCGCCATGAAGTGCTGATGGAAACCGACGCGACCCGCGCGCTGTTCTGGCAGCGCGTCGACGGGTTCTTGAGTCAGTACGGGCTGAAGGCGGCCGCCTAAGCCAAAGCCTTCTTCAAATTCTGGTCCAGCTTGTCCAGGAACTGGGTGGTGGTCATCCAGGGCTGCTTGGCGTCGATCAGGATCGCCAGGTCCTTGGTCATGGCGCCGGCTTCCACCGTGTCGACGCACACCTTTTCCAGCGTCTTGGCGAAGGCCTGAAGCTGGGGCGAGTTGTCGAATTTGCCGCGATACCACAGCCCCTGCGTCCAGGCGAAGATCGAGGCGATCGGGTTGGTCGAGGTCTCCTTGCCCTTCTGGTGCTCGCGGTAGTGGCGCGTCACCGTGCCGTGCGCCGCCTCGGCCTCCACGGTCTTGCCGTCGGCGGTCATCAGCACCGAGGTCATCAGCCCCAGCGAGCCGAAGCCCTGCGCCACCGTGTCGGACTGCACGTCGCCGTCGTAGTTCTTGCAGGCCCACAGATAGCCGCCTTCCCATTTCAGGGCCGAGGCCACCATGTCGTCGATCAGCCGGTGCTCGTAGACGATGTTCTTAGCCTTGAACTTGCCGGCGAATTCCTGGTCGAACACTTCTTGGAAAATATCCTTGAAGCGCCCGTCATAGACCTTGAGGATCGTGTTTTTGGTGGACAGATACACCGGCCAGCCCAGGTTCAGGCCGTAATTGAAGCAGGCTTGAGCGAAATCGCGGATCGAGTCGTCCAGATTGTACATGCCCATCGCGATGCCCGCGGAGGGCGCGTCGAAAATGTCGTAGGTCGTGGGCGCGCCGCCGCCGGCCGGCGTGAAGGTCATGGTGATCTTGCCCTTGCCCGGGAACTTGAAGTCGGTGGCGCGGTATTGGTCGCCGAAGGCGTGGCGGCCGATGACGATCGGCTTGGTCCAGCCCGGCACCAGGCGCGGCACGTTCTTGCAGATGATCGGCTGGCGGAAGATGGTGCCGCCCAGGATGTTGCGGATCGTGCCGTTGGGCGACCGCCACATCTTCTTCAGGTTGAATTCCTTCACCCGGCCTTCGTCGGGGGTGATGGTCGCGCATTTCACGCCCACGCCGTGTTTCTTGATCGCATTGGCCGAATCGATCGTCACCTGGTCGCCGGTCTGGTCGCGGTATTCGACCCCCAGGTCGTAATACTCCAGCTTGATGTCCAAATAGGGCAGGATCAGCTTGTCCTTGATGAACTTCCAGATGATGCGGGTCATCTCGTCGCCGTCGATTTCGACGAGTGGGGTCTTCACCGTGATCTTGGCCATGTCTGCCGTAACTCCCTGGGGCGTTTAGAAAAGGCGGGGCACGATAGCCGCGCGCGGGCTGGCGATCAATCCGTGGCTTCGCGCGCTCAAATCCACTTCGCCTTGGCTCTGAGCTGCGGCTCGGGCTCGCGCTCCAGCGCCTGGAACAGGCCGGCCACGCCGTCGACGATCTGGTACAGCGACGCGGTCTCGGGATGGGCGTAATTCTCGGCGATCACGTGCTTCAGCAGGGCGTCGAGTGGATTCCAAAACCCGTCGACATTGACCAGGAACACCGGCTTGTCGTGCAGGGTCAGTTGCCGCCAGGTGATCATTTCGAACGCCTCGTCCAGCGTTCCATAGCCGCCGGGCAGCACCGCGAAAGCGTCGGCCAGCTCGAACATGCGCTGCTTGCGCGCGTGCATCGAGTCGCACACGATCAGCTCGGTAATGCCGTGATGGCCGACTTCCTGCTCGTCCAGGAAGCGGGGGATGACGCCGGTGACGAGCCCGTCTTCTTTCAGCGCCGCGTCGGCGCACAGGCCCATCAGCCCGACCATGCCGCCGCCATAGATCAGGCGAATCCGCCGCCGCGCCAGCTCGGCCCCAAGCTCCTGGGCGGCGGCGCGGTGGCTGGCGGCACCCCGGCTGGACGAACCGCAATAGACGCATAGCGATCTGACAAAGCTCATGTCTGGTCCCGGGGCCGGCCCAAGGGAGGTTTTTACGGCGATTCCAAGGCGTTGCCGGGCGGATTGGCAGGTTTGCGAGCGGCAGGCCCGCCCCGGCCGCGCGTATATAGACAACAAAACCCTGGAGCGAAAGCCCGGTTATACATGGGCGCGCGGGCGCCATTGTGCCTTCTCCTTTGCCTTCCCCGGGGGCTTCTGGCATGTTCCCGCGCGCTTTCGGCGGACGGGGCCGACCGCTATCTCCGGCCCTCGCCGTCTTGCCTCAACCACGCGAATAAAACGCAAATTTGAACTAGAGGGTTGGTTCGATGATCTACGGACTCGTGATCCTGTGCGGCCTGCTGGCCATCGTTTACGGCATCGTCATCGGCAAGTGGGTGCTGGCGAAAGACGCCGGCACGCCGCGCATGCAGGAAATCGCCGCCGCCATTCAAGAAGGCGCGGGCGCCTATCTGCGCCGCCAATACACCACAATCGCCATCGTCGGCGTGGTGGTGCTGGTGGTGCTGTTCCTGTTCCTGGGCGTGTGGGCGGCGATCGGGTTCCTGATCGGCGCGGTGCTGTCGGGCGCGACCGGGTTCATCGGCATGAACGTCTCGGTGCGCGCCAACGTGCGCACGGCGGTGGCGGCGCAGAAAAGCCTGGGTGAGGGGCTGGAGCTGGCGTTCAAGGCGGGCGCGGTCACCGGCATGCTGGTGGCCGGCTTGGCGCTGTTGGGCGTGGTCGGCTATTACGTCATCCTGTTGGGCGCGGGCGTGCCCGGCCGCACGCTGATCGACGCGCTGGTGGCGCTCGGCTTCGGCGCCTCGCTAATCTCGATCTTCGCGCGGCTCGGTGGCGGCATCTTCACCAAGGGCGCCGACGTCGGCGCCGACCTTGTGGGCAAGGTCGAAGCCGGCATTCCCGAGGACGACCCCCGCAACCCCGCGGTGATCGCGGATAACGTGGGCGACAATGTCGGCGATTGCGCCGGCATGGCCGCCGACCTGTTCGAGACCTATGTGGTCACCACCGTGGCGACCATGGTGCTGGCGTCGATCTTCTTCGCCGGTGACGCGGCCCTGGCCACGAGCATGATGAGCTATCCGCTGGTGATCGGCGGGGTGTGCATCATCACCTCGATCATCGGCACGTTCTTCGTCCGCCTGGGCGCCGACAACAACATCATGTGGGCGATGTACAAGGGCCTGATCGTCGCGGCGGTGCTGTCGGCGATCGCGTTCTATCCGATCACGTCCTACATCGTCGGCATGGGCACGACGATGACCGTGTCGGGCAAATCCTTCACCGGCATGAGCCTGTTCCTGTGCGCCCTGGTCGGTCTGGCGGTGACCGGCCTGATCGTGTGGATCACCGAGTACTACACCGGCACCAACTACCGCCCGGTCCGCTCGGTGGCGCAGGCCTCGGTCACCGGCCACGGCACCAACGTCATCCAGGGCCTGGCGATCTCGATGGAAGCGACCGCGCTTCCGGCCCTGGTGATCTGCGCCGGCATCATCGTATGCAACCTTTTGGCCGGGCTGTTCGGCATCGCCATCGCCACGACCGCGATGCTGGCGCTGGCGGGCGTGGTGGTGGCGCTCGACGCCTACGGCCCCGTCACCGACAACGCCGGCGGCATCGCCGAGATGGCGGGCCTGCCGAAAGAGGTGCGCAAGAACACCGACGCGCTCGACGCGGTGGGCAACACCACCAAGGCCGTCACCAAGGGCTATGCCATCGGCTCGGCCGGCCTCGGCGCGCTGGTTCTCTTCACGGCTTATACCTCCGATCTCGACTACTTCATCGCCCAGGGCAAGCTCGGCATCGCATCGGTCGATTTCTCGCTGAAGAATCCCTACGTGGTGGTGGGGCTGCTGCTGGGCGGGTTGTTGCCGTATCTGTTCGGCGCGATGGGCATGACCGCGGTCGGCCGCGCCGCGGGCAGCGTGGTGATCGAAGTGCGCCGGCAGTTCAAGGAAATCCCCGGCATCATGGAAGGCAAGGCCAAGCCGGAATACGGCAAGGCGGTGGACATGCTGACCAAGGCCGCGATCAAGGAGATGATGATCCCGTCGCTGCTGCCGGTGCTGTCGCCGATCGTGCTGTATTTCGTGGTCGGCGCCATTTCCGGCAAGGCTGACGCCTTCGCCGCGGTCGGCGCGATGCTGCTGGGCGTGATCGTCACCGGCCTGTTCGTCGCCATCTCGATGACGGCGGGCGGCGGCGCCTGGGACAACGCCAAGAAATACATCGAGGACGGCCATCACGGCGGCAAGGGCTCGGACGCGCACAAGGCGGCGGTCACTGGCGACACGGTGGGCGATCCGTACAAGGACACGGCCGGCCCGGCGGTGAACCCGATGATCAAGATCACGAACATCGTGGCGCTGCTGCTGCTGGCGGCCCTGGCGCACTAGCAGAAGCCGGCGGCGATCGGCGATCGGCTTTCAGCCGGATTCGAAATCCGGCTGAAAGCTGAAAACTTGCTACTGTCCGGCGCCCTTGCCGCCGCCCTTGTTGAAGCGGCCGATATTGCCCAGCAACTGGTCCATGAACGTCAGCGACTTGCCTGCCGTGGGCGTGCTGCGGCTCACCAGGTCCACGTCGTAGGCGTCGTCCAGGTTCAGCTTCTTGATCTCCTGGACCTTGTCCTGATCGTCGAACAGCACTTCGACCACCTGCTGGTCGACGGTCTTGGGGTCGAAGAAGCCGAATTTCTCGGTCTTGCGGCTGATGTAGTACCAGCGCTTGTCGCTGAACGTGCCGATGGAGGAGGGCGAGCCGATGGCCTGCACCACTTTATCCTTGGTGTCGCCGGTCTTGATTTCCGCCAGCTTTTCGGCGTCGGGCACGTTGCCGCGCTGGGCGACGGTGGGCGAGCAGGCGGCGATGGCCAACGCCATCAGAAGCGCGATCGCGGCCGGTACGTTGTTCGTGCGTGCGCCGTCGCGGCGAGGCTGCATGGGGGCCGTGAGCCCTTTTCCGTTGGCCTATGGGGTCGTGCCCGGGCGCGGGCGGTCGTCGAAGCGGGGTTGACCCGGCGCGTTCGCCCGCATTCACTTGGCGGCGGAAGATGGCACCGGGTTGAATCGGTGTCAATCGAACCGCCGCCGCGCTAGGAATCTGGAATAGCCCATGAAGATCAAAGGTTTGTTCAAAGAGCAGGAGGCCGAGCGCGGCGCCCGGATGCTCTATCGGGCGGCGGTCGAACAGGCGCGTCGCCCGGCTTTCTACACGGCATTCGGCGTGCCCGACACGGTCGACGGCCGCTTCGACATGATCGCCCTGCACGTCTTCCTGCTGCTGCATCGCCTCAAGCGCGACGGCCCGGCGCAGGCGAAAACCGGCCAGGCGCTGTTCGATCTCATGTTCGCGGACATGGACGGATCCTTGCGCGAAATGGGCGTCGGCGACCTGTCGGTCGGGCGCAAGATCAAACAGATGGCGACGGGCTTCTACGGCCGCGTCGCCGCCTACGAAGCCGGATTGGCAAGCCCGGGCGGCGAAGAACTGGAACAGGCGCTGCGGCGCAATCTTTACGGCACGGTTGATGCGCCGGCGCCGGCGCACGTCGCGGCGATGGCGGGCTATGTCCGCTGCCAGACGGCTGGGCTGGCGCAACAGCCCGCCGATGCGCTGGCGCGGGGCGACGTCGCGCTGGCGGCGCCCGAGGCGCCGGCGCCATGACCAGCGCCAAGCCTGCCCCGCCGCCCGAGTTTTCCCGGCCGGTCGCCGCCGACAGGGTGGGCCGCGACGGGCTGGTGCTCGAAATCGAGGCAGCGCCCGCCGAGCGCGCGTCCCTGGCGCGGCGCTACGGAATTATCGCGCTGGGCGCGCTCAAGGCGGAGTGCCGCCTCAAGCCCGTGGCCGGCGGAATGATCGAGCTTTCCTGCGCGTTTTCCGCCCATGTCACCCAGAAATGCGTGGTCACGCTGGCCCCTGTGGAGGCCGGCATCGCCGAATCGTTCGAGCTTCGCTACGCACTCGATCCCACCGTTCTGCCGCTGCCTGTGGAAGACGAGATCGATATGGCGGCTGACGACCCGCCGGAGGCGCTGGCCGGCGGCGCCATCGATCTGGGCGAGGCGGTGGCGCAGCATCTGGCCCTGGCGCTCGACCCGTTCCCGCGCGCGCCCGGCGCCGCCTTCGATGCGGGCGGCCCGGAAAAGACCGGCAACCCGTTCGCTATCCTATCGCGGTTAAAGGGAAAAACGTGATTTTCCGCCATCCCCGGGCTATGCTTGCCGGGTCTAGGCTTTTTGGCTAGAAAGCGCCTTTCCGCGACACCCTTATCTACGGCACAGCACGGGAGTACCTACGGTCATGGCCGTCCCAAAGAAAAAGACATCCAAGTCGCGCCGTAATATGCGCCGGTCGCATCACGCGCTGAAACCCGAGGCTCGCCTCGAATGCTCGAATTGCGGCGAGTTGAAGCGGCCGCATCACGTGTGCGCGGCCTGCGGCCATTACGACGGTCGCGAAGTGGTCGCCACCGCCAGCGCCTGATCGCGGGGGCGCGGCGCGACCGCGACATTTAGGGGGAATCGACGGTGAGCGCCCAGGCCCGGCCGGAAATCCGGATTGCGCTGGACGCGATGGGCGGCGACCGCGCGCCCGAAATGGTCGTGGCCGGAGCGGCGATCGCCTGCGCCGAGCATCCCAACGCGCGGTTCCTCATGGTCGGCGACGAGGCGCGCATCAAGCCGCTGCTGGACAGGCATCCCGCGCTCGCCGCGGTCAGCACACTTCTGCACACCACCGAGGTCGTCACCAACGACGCCAAGCCGTCGGTCGCCTTGCGCGCCGGACGGCAATCCTCGTTGCGCCTGGCGATCAACGCGGTGCACGAGGGCGCGGCTGACGCGGTGGTTTCCGCCGGCAATACCGGCGCGCTGATGGCGATGGCCAAGTTCGTGCTGAAGACCGCGCCGGGCATCGACCGGCCGGCCATCGCCTCGGTCGTGCCCACGGCGCGCGGCATGTCGGTAATGCTCGATCTGGGCGCGAATATCGAATGCGACGCCAACAACCTGGTGCAGTTCGCCATCATGGGCGAGGTTTACGCGCGCATGATCCTGAACCTGGAGCGCCCCACCATCGGCCTGTTGAACGTCGGCTCCGAGGAGCAGAAGGGCCATGAGGAGCTGCGCGCCGCCAATGCGCTGCTGCGCGAGAACAAGCTCAATCTCGCCTATCAGGGCTTCATCGAAGGCGACGCGATCATGGCCGGCAAGGTGGACGTGGTGGTGACCGACGGGTTCACCGGCAACGTCACCTTGAAGGCGGTCGAAGGCATCGCGCGGCTCTATGCGCAGCTCCTGCGCGAGGCGTTCTCCAGCTCCACCGCCTCGAAACTCGGCTACGTTCTCGCTCGGCCGGCGATGACCCAGGTGCGCAAGCGCTTCGATCCGCGCCGCTACAACGGCGCCATTCTGCTGGGCCTCAACGGCATCGCGGTCAAAAGCCACGGTGGCACCGACGAAATCGGCTTCTCCCACGCCATCGGCGTGGCGATCAACATGGCGGCGAACCGCGCCGTTGCGCGCATCCAGGACGAGTTGCAGCGCTTCCGCGGCGACTTGCAGGCTCCCGCCCACACGGCGGCCGGCTGATGGCGCTGCGCTCGCAGGTCGTGGGCTGCGGGGCCTATCTGCCGCGTACCGTCCTCAGCAACGCCGAACTGGCGAAACGCGTCGACACCACGGACGAATGGATCGTCCAGCGCACCGGCATCAGCCAGCGCCACGTCGCCGCCGACGGCGAAATGACCTCGGACCTGGCTTTCGCCGCGGCGCGCGACGCCTTGCGCGCCTCCGGCGTGCAGCCCGAGACGGTCGACCTGCTGATCCTGGCCACCACCACGCCCGATCACACGTTTCCCGCCACCGCCACCAAGGTGCAGGCGCGTCTCGGCATGACCGGCGGCGCCGCGTTCGACGTGCAGGCGGTGTGCGCCGGGTTCATCTTCGCGCTGGCGACGGCCGACAACTTCATCAAGGCGGGCCAGGCCAAGACGGCGCTGGTGATCGGCGCCGAGACGTTCTCGCGCCTGCTCGATTGGAAAGACCGCGGCACCTGCGTGCTGTTCGGCGACGGCGCCGGGGCCGTGGTGCTGCGCGGCCACGAAAGCAAGAGCGCGAAAGACCGCGGCCTGCTGTCCACGCATCTGCACACCGACGGCAGGTCCTACAACCTGCTTTACGTCGACGGCGGCCCATCGTCGACGCAAACCACCGGGCATGTGCGCATGGACGGGCAGGGCGTATTCCGCCACGCCGTGGCCAAGCTGGCCTCGGTTGTGGATGAAGCGCTGGCGGCGAACGGCCTGACCCCGGCCGAGGTCGACTGGCTGGTGCCGCACCAGGCGAACCAACGCATCATCGACGGCATGGCGCGCAAATTGAGCCTGGGCCCCGAGAAAGTGGTCAGCACCGTGGCGCGGCACGCCAATACCTCGGCCGCGTCGATCCCCCTGGCGCTGGCCGAGGCGACTGCGGACGGCCGGATCAAGCCCGGCCAGATCGTGCTGATGGAGGCGATCGGCGGGGGCCTGGCCTGGGGTGCGTGCCTGGCCCGCTGGTAGGCGCAACCCCCGGAATTAACGTTCTAGGGCCGGATTCCTGCGCCGGACTGGCAACAGGGGCAGGGGGATCGGCGAATCGGCAACACACTTATATCAAGAAAAGAATCTATCCCCTTGGGAATTGACGCTATTCCCCGCCCAAGATAGCGTATGACGAAAGCACGGCGGGGGGATCAATGCCGGCGAAGACCATCACGAGGGCGGACCTCAGCGAGGCCGTCTACCAGGAAGTCGGCCTGTCGCGGAACGAATCCGCGGCCTTGGTCGAAACCGTCCTGAACGAAATCGCCGACGCCCTTGTGCGCGGCGAAATGGTGAAAATCTCCTCGTTCGGCAGCTTCTGGGTGCGCCAGAAGGGCCAGCGGATCGGCCGCAATCCGAAAACCGGCGATGAAGTTCCGATCCTGCCGCGCAAGGTGCTGGTGTTCCGTCCGTCGCATGTGCTGAAGGACCGCGTCAACGGCGCGGCGCCCGAAGGCGGCGGGGCGGGAGCGGGCGCGCCTGCTAGCGGCGGGGCCGGCGGATGACCATGGCGGATCTCGGCGAGGCCGGTCCATCCGGGCCCCGGCGCCCGGGCAAGTCGGCCGCGGCATTCCGCACGATCAGCGAAGTGGCCGACGAGCTGGACGTACCCCAGCACGTGCTGCGCTTCTGGGAAACCAAGTTTCCGCAGATCAAGCCATTGAAGCGCGGCGGCGGACGGCGCTATTACCGGCCTGAGGACGTCGACCTGCTCGGCCGCATCCGCGTGCTGCTGTACCAAGAGGGCTACACGATCCGCGGCGTTCAGCGCCTGCTGCGCGAAGGCGGCCTGAAAGCCGCCACCCGCGCGCTCGACGCCGACGACGAGGCGACGCCGATCGAATTTCCGTCCGCGCAGCGCGCCACGGCTACGGCGTCGGCCGCCGGCAAGGAGCTGACCCCGCGCACCCGCGCCGCGCTGGAAGAGGTGCTGGACGAGCTGGTGCAGCTCAGACTCGGCCTCACCCCGGACAAAGATGCGTGAACCGCTTCACACCGGCCGGAATGGCCTGAGTGTATAAGGGCGGGTAGAAGTAAGATTTAGGGGATGGCGGCAGCGGCGCGGTGATCCGCGCCGGCCAGCCGGGAGCCCGAAAATGGCCTCCTACTTCCGTCGCGCATTGAATGGCGCCGTTCTCGCCGCCGGCCTCGGCCTTTCCGGCTGCGGCTTCCTGTTTCCCGAACTCGACTATCCCATCGATGCGCTCAGCGAGCAGGGCATCGCGGCGATCGTGATCGCCGTGCTTGCCGACGGCACCGAGCGGTATGGCGGCGATCAGGGCATGCATTGTGCCGGCGGCAGCTACCGGGGCGGCGGCGACAAGAACAACGAGGACAACACGAAAAAGGCGCTGGATAAGCGGACCGATTCCCTGAAGGACGACGTCAAGGCGATGGAGCGCGCGTCCGACCAATGCAAGGGCAAGACCAAAACCGCCGGCGCCTACGACGCGGCGGCGGGTTGCGATCGCGGCCGCCAGGCCGAACTGATCGGCCGCATGTCCGGCTCCGGCGCTTCCGGCGAGACCGAGAAGGAATTCCACGCGGCCGACGCGAGCTGCATGGCCGCCGATCGCGCCGCTGCAGCCGATCCGTGCTCCGAGGGCAATTCGGCCGCGCGCCAGGCCGCCCGCGACCGCCGCGCCGCCGACCTGCAGAACAACGAAAATCAGCGTAAGCGGTTCGGCGACTGCGCGAAAGACCGCGAGCAACAGGCCGGCGTCACGCAGCAGCCCGCAGCGCCGACCATCGTGATCACCCCTGGCATGTTCACCCGGCCGCCGCGCCAGCAACAGACGCCGAGCCACAGCACCCAGCCCACCAGCCGGCCACCGACAACCACCAAGCCGCCCACGACCAGCAGCCACAAGAGCTACAACTGAGCGGACGGGGGGAAGGGCCATGACCATGCGCTTCAAACCGCTCCGGGCAGCCGCCATCGCGCTGGCCATCGCCGCCGCCGCGGTCGCCGGCCCCACCGGCCCCTCGGCGCAGGTCGCCATCGGCGCCGCCGGGCAGGCCACGTTCACCGTCAGGCCGATCCCCACGCCCACGCCGCTGCGCTTGGGCGCCGTGCCGAATTTCGATTTCGCCGCCGAGGTGGTGAACGCGGGCATCAAGCTTCCTGGCATCGGCGACTACATCACGGTCGAAGGCACCGGCTCGGTGCTGCCCGCCAACAAGACGGTGATTTGGCGCTTCGAGTTCACGAAGGTGACGGTCGACACGGAAGTCGCGACCGGCGCGGGCAGTCCGCTGGCGGTGCTGACCGTCGAGACCGACCCCGCCAGGCCCGACGAGTCCTCTTACGCCGTCGGCTACGCGCCGCCGGCGGTGCTGCCGCCGCGCTCACCCGCGCATCGCGTGCTCGATACCGTCACGCGCACGCTGATCTCGGCCCTGGCCGATCCGTCCGGGCCGCCGCTCAGCGTCGGCGCGCCGCTGGTGGACGTGTCGGACGGCGTCAGGCGCTACCTCAAGCGTTTCCTGCAGCCCCTGGAGATGACCGATCCGATCAATCCGCTGACCGTGGAGGGGCTGACGCTGCATCAGGGCCGCGTCGGCATCGTCGCGCGCAGTCAGGATCAGTTCCAGTTGCGCTACGGCCCGCAGCCCGTGGCGCTGACCGCCGACGCGACTATGATGTTCGACCGGCCGACGGCGATCCCGCTGCTGGCCGATTTCCGCATTACCGGCAACGTGCAGGCGCCCAATGTCAGCGGCCCGGTGGATTTGCGCGTGAAGGTGTTCGTGTCGATCACGGGCATGCGCTCGCCCAACGAAATGCTGCGCGGGATTCCGCAGCCCAGAGGCGCCACCCCCGCCGCCGCCCCGGCGCCGGCCGCCGCTCCCCAGCCGCAGCGCCGCGCCGCGCCGCCCGCGGCCGCGCCCGCGCCGCAGGCAGCGCCCCAGCCCGCGGACCGGCAACAGATGATCCAGCGCCTGGAAATGCTGAAAGAGCTTTACCAGCGCAACCTGCTCACCAAGGAACAGTACGAACAGCAGCAACGGGAAATCCTGAGCAAGCTATAGGAAACGCACATGGCGCCACCGACCGCTGAGGTTCGGCAGGTAGCCGATGTCCAGACAAGTCCGGGTTTCGCCGCGCCGGGCGGCGGCAATCCGGTTTTCGGCGAGCATTACTTCCTGAATCTCGTCGGGCCGCTCGGCCTGGCGCTGGCGACGGCGTCGGCGGTTGCCAGCGCCATGCCCGCGCTGAGGCCGCATCTGGCGCTGTTCTGCCACCAGATCGAAGCGCGCGGCTTTTGCCCCGACGGCAGGCCGATGGGATTGTGCGCGCGCTGCACCGGCGTCTATCTCGGCGTCGCCGCGGCCTGGGCCGGGCTCGGCTGGCTCAAGCGCAACCCGGCGGCGCTGCGTTTGCTGGAGCCGGCTTCCTATGCGCTCGCCGCGCTGTCGCTGCTGCTCTATCTCGCCGGCGTCGAGGCCGGTAACTGGCCGCGCTTCGGCCTGGGGATTTCGTTCGGATTTGCCGCGTCGTTCCTCCTGTGGCGCGCGCGGCAATTGGTTCTGTGGCGTCGCGACCGCGGCGCGGAGGAGACGACATGATCGGACGGAAACACAAACGCGGGCGGCTCGCCGACATCGCGGTCTTCGCGCCGCTGGTGCTGCTGCCCTTCGTCTGGTTTGCGACCACGGCGTGCTTCGACATATTGGATCGGCTTGCCAACCCTCCGCCCGACGCGACGTATGGCGGCATGCCGGTTTACAATTATCCCGACCAGACGCGTTTCGGCGGCGGCGACGACGCCTTGGCTTGCACCACCAGCGGCGGCTATATCGGCGGCGGCGCGAACGACGAAGCTACAAGGGCGAACATCCAGTCATCCGTCGAACAGAACAAGCGGAAAATTTCGGACATCGAGGGGAAGATGAACGCCTGCAAGGGCAAGGATCTCGCTTTTTACGAGGCAAAGGCCGGTTGCAACCAACGGCGGGTGCGGCAGTTGCAGGATCAAAACTCGGCCCTGGCGGCGCGCGGGGAGAGGGATGCCAATGTCACCGCGGAATTGGACGAGCTCAATAGAAAGTGCGTCGATGCAGCGGTCGCGTCTCATGATTGCAGCGCACAGGGGATGTCTTGGGAACAGTTCAAACTCGACAAGGCACGAGCGGACCTTGCCAGGGACCAAAGCAACCTGGCGCAACTCGACGGTTGCATCAAAGACAAAAACCGGCGCTCGCAAGCCGGCCGCCCGCAGATCGATCCGGCGACCATGGGCATAATCATGCAGGGCCTTGGGCGCTCCCAGCGGCAGGGCGGTGGCGCATCCAGCGGCGGCAGCAGCGCTGGCCATACTGGCCACCATGCCAAATAGCACTAGCCGCGGGAGCATCGCCATGAACACGACAATTCCACGCCTAACGGCGGCTGTACTGGTCCTTTGCGCCTCCGCGCTTCCGGCGGCGGGACAAACCGTACAGCCGCCGGCCGGTGCGGCGCCCGGGATTCAGCCGATCACTACTCCCGTCAAGCTCGCCACGAGGCCGGTGCGGGGGTGCAGATTCGCCGCCGAGGCGATCAACGCCGGCACGCCGATGCCCAACAATCCCCAGCGCATGGCCATCGAGGGCAATTGCGACATGGACATGGGCAAACAGATTACCTCTTGGATACTGTCGGTGAACCGCCTGACGCTCGATCGCACGGTGGTAAGCGCCGCAGGCCCGTTGGGCAATCTTTCGGTAAACATGGACAACAATGCTCCGCTGTTGCGCAACCATCGCATCGACGTAGCGGGGTTGAACGCGTCGGCTTTCGCCACGAACGCGAACGCGCAGCGAACGCTGCGCCGGTTCCTGGATACGATGGCGTTCGCGGTCTATGCGCCGCCGCAAGCGCCCGTGGGCGAGCGGAGCCCGCTGCTTGAAATCAACGCGGCGTTGATCCGGCATTTGAACGGCGTGCTGCGCGACGTGCAGCTGGTACAGGCGGCTCCGCCGGCGTTCGTCGTGGGCGCGGTCGCCTATCAGAACCGCCAAAGCCTGCTGGTGCGGCAGAGCGGGCCGTTCGTGGCACGCGCGTACGGGCAGGACATGGCGCTGACCAGCCAGACCGACGGCGTCGTCGATATCGATACGGGAATGCCGTTGTTCCTGGGCGCGCGCGTGACCGGCGATATCCGCATGCCCTTCGCCAGCGGGCCGGTCGATTTTACCCTGCGCCTGGCGATCGCGTTGGACGGCATGCCCGATCCCCAGCAAACACTGGCCGCCGCCGCTGCTCCGCCGCCCACGCCGATGCCCGCTGCCGCGGCGCCGCCGCCCAGGCCCGTGCCGGCGCCCGCCGCCGCTCCGGCAGCGGCGCCCGCGCCACGCCCGGCGCCGCCGCCTGCCGGCGCAACCGCGGCGCAACAGCAGCGCCTTCAATCGCTGAAGGGGCTCTACGATCAGGGCCTCATCAGCCGCGAGCAGTTCGAGTTGCGCCAGCGCGAAATCCTGAGCGGGCAATAGCGGGGATGGGGCGCAACGCTTCCAAACACACGACCGGCCGCCGCGCGTTTATCGGCGGTCTGGCCGCCGCGAGTGGCGCGGTGGCGCTCGCGCGGCCATTCGCGCCCGCGCGGGCGGATACGCCGGTACGGTGCGCGTATCTGGTTCCCGGTTACAAAGCCGACCTGGCCAATTATCGCGGCGAGCCTGCGGCGACCGCGCCCGGGCTGCGGCGCGATTTTCCCAAGGGTTATGACGGCGGCGTGACGATGATCGCGCGCGTGGAGGAGAAGGACGGATCGCTGCGCCGCGCGATCATGCCGATTCAGGGCCACCAGATCGCGGTGCATCCGCGCAACAAGCTGGCGCTTTGGAACAGCATGAACGGGCCGAACTATGTGACGGTCGATCCGCTAGCGCTGAAGCTCGACCGTGTGCTGCCCTGCCATGCTCCTGAGTACATGGGCGGCGGGCACTCCGCCTTCACGGAAGCGGGCGACACGGTGTTCTCGACCGAGCGCAAGCGGCAGGATTTGCCGTTCGGCAAGCCCGCCGACCTGTATGGCCGGCTGGTGGTGCGCGACGCGCGCGATTTCAAAACCCTCGCCGCCTACGACACGCAGGGCATCGGCTCGCATGAAGTGCGCCTGACCGGCGACGGGCGGCACGCCGTGATCGCCAATTACGGCACGGTCAAGCAGCCGGGCCAGGAACCGCGCTGGGAAGCGGTCGAGCCGTGCGTGACGGTGCTGGAGGTCGCCAGCGGCAAGCTCGTCTATAAACGCGCCCTGGCGGGATCGGCCGGTGAGGTGCGCCACCTCGCTGCGCCCACGCTCAACCGCATCGCGGCGCATGTGGTGGTCGAGCAGCATGTCGACGGCTATCCGCGCCTGCCGGGCGACGACGACGTAATCGCCGAGTTCGATCCCGACACGGCCGGCGGATCGTTCTACGCGCCGGGGTCGGTCGGGCATTTCGACGCCACGCGCCCGGACTTAGCACCCGTGCTGGCCCAGCCCGGCGACCGCATGGCCGCGCGCCAGGGTCAGAGCATGGCCTACGACCCGGGCAGCGACGAGACGATCGGCACCTTCGCCAGTTCGCACAGCCTTATTGTCGTCGACGCGCCCAGCGGCCGGATCAAGCGCGTGATCGGCACGGAGCGTTACGGCCTGCGCTATCCCCGTGGCATCGTCCTGCACCCGGATGGCCGGCATTACGCCGTCAGCGGCGGCTGGCAGGGCATCTACCTGTTCCGGCGCGGCACGCACGAGATCGTGTGGGAGCGCACGCTGCACCCCCTGCTGTTCGACCACAGCCATATGACGGCTATCTAACCGACGCCGCCAGGCGGCGTTTTTTCGCCTCTGGACTGCATGGGCCGGGGCGACTAAATTGCCCGCGCTTGCCGGGCCTTATTGCCCCCGTCGTCGGCCCGGCGGGCATTCAAAAGTCGTGTCGGAGCGTGGCGCAGCCTGGTAGCGCACCAGTCTGGGGGACTGGGGGTCGCAGGTTCAAATCCTGTCGCTCCGACCAATTCTTTTTCAGGCAATGACCGCCGCCGAATACAGCATCCGCGCCATGAGCCGCGAGGAGGCCGCGACCGCCGCCGATTGGGCGCGCGGCGAGGGCTGGAATCCGGGCCTGGCGGATATCGACGGATTCCTTCCGGTCGACCGCGAAGGATTTATCGCCGGCGTGCTCGACGGCCGCATGATCGCGTCGATCTCGGCGGTACGGTATGGGCCAGAGTACGGTTTCGTCGGCTTCTACATCGTGGACAAGCCGTGGCGCGGCCGGGGCTACGGCATCCGGCTGTGGCGCGCCGCCATGGACCGGCTAGCGGGCGTCGCGTGCGTCGGCCTGGACGGCGTGCTGGCGGAAGAGCCGAGCTATCGCAAGTCGGGCTTCGTCAGCGCTTATCGCAACCGGCGCTATGGCGGAAGCCCGCCTCATGCCTCGAGCGTGCCGGCTGGGCTGGTCGACGCTCGGGCCGTGCCCATCGGCGATCTCGTGGCGTTGGACCGCGCGATGTTTCCCGCCCGGCGGCAGGAGTTTCTCGAAGCCTGGATTTCGCTTTCCGGCCACCGCGCCCTGGCCGCGACGGCGGACGGGCGGGTCGCGGGTTTCGGCGTCGCGCGCCCCTGCATTCAGGGATTCAAACTGGGGCCGCTCTACGCCGAAAGTCCCGCGATGGCCGGGCACCTGATCGCGGGGCTATGCATGGGAATGGGAAAAGGGCCGGCGTTCCTCGACGTGCCGGCAGTCAACCCCGCGGCGGTCGCGCTGGCCGAGACACTGGGCTGGTCCGTGTCGTTCGAAACCGCGCGCATGTATCGCGGGCCCGCGCCGCTGGTGGACCTGGCGCGGCTTTACGGCGTCGCGTCGTTCGAGCTGGGCTGAGGCCTCCGCCCGGCGTCAGTTGACCGTCTTCCAGGTTCCGTTGGGTTGCAGGCAGGCCATGCCCGTGCCGGCCGTCTCCTTGCCGTCGATGATCGTGCGCTGCTCGAACGGCCGGCAGGCGCCGGCCGGTTGCCGCTCGGCCGTCTGGCCGCCCGGAAGCTGCGGCAATCCCGCCGCCGGCGGCTGCGGCGCGGCGGAAGGCGCGATGCTGGATGTGGATGTCGCGCGCTTGGCGCGCATGATTTCCAGCAACGCCACTGTGGGCTGCCCATCCTCGGGCAAGGCGTTTTGGCGCTGATAGGCGCGGATGGCGTCGGCCGTGTGCGGGCCGTAAACCCCGTCGGTCGGCCCCGGATCGTAGCCGGCGGCCTTCAGCTCGGCCTGCACCGAGCCTACCAGCGAGGCATCGGCCACGGGCGCCGCGGAGGACGTGGGGCCGTGCTCCTGCCAAGCCTGTTTGGCTTCGCGCTTGGCGTCGCCGTAAGTCTCGACCGCGCCTTTGCGCGAGGTGTCGTAGGCGCCCAGGATTCCGTCGCGCAAGCCTTCATACGCGCCGGTGAAAGCGCCGCTGATCGTCTTGCCGAAATCCTCGGCGCGCGTTGCCGTGCCGGTGGCCGTCAGCAGCAAGGCGGCGGCAAAGGGTACGGCCAGCGATTTCCTGCCGATCATCGTAGCCTCCATCGATCGATTGAGGGGACGGTTGGTAGAGAGAACGCCCCGCCGGCAGGGGGACACGTCTCGCCGGCGGGGCGCTTAAGCCGGGCCCTGGCGGGCCTGGCCGTTCGCATGTCTGACGGCGTTACTGTTGCGGCGCCGGGGCCGGTTTCGCAGCACCCATCGGCCTGACGGGCGTGGCCGAAGCCGGCATATCGCCCGGCGGCAGCTGCGTCAGCTGCTCTTTCCATTCCGGCAGGCGCTTCAGCTCGTCCGACGAGATCGCCAGACGGAACACCGCCGTCTGCGGATCCCACGAGAAATCGGCGATCGGAATCGCGACCAGATGGCTGCCGACGCCCAGGATGCCGCCGTCGCTGATCACCAGGCGGTCGATGGTCTTGCTCGCGGGCTCCATCAGCATCGTGGCGACGCTGCCGAGCTTGCGGTTGTCGGTGCCCCAGACCGGCGCGCCCTTGATGCGCGACACGTCTTCCATCCGTAGCGGATCCGGCGCGGCCTTGAGCTGCGTCACCGGCGCACCGACGGGCGGGATCGTGGTCGGCTGCGTGGCCGCCGGCTGGTTCTGCGTGGTCGGCGGCGTCATCGGCTGTTTCTGCGGAGGCGTGGTCTGGCCTAGCGCCGCGCCGGCCAGCAGCAACAGTCCCGCGGTTCCGGCGATGATGGTCGTCTGCGTGTACGGTCGGATCGTCATGGGATACCTCGCTCAATGCGTTGACCCATAGCGGGACGCCGCTAGCGCGGCGTGCGTTCCCGCCCCTTACGACGAGTTCAGTTGGAGGCCGGAATGTGGCCGTGCAAGGGCGCGAATTAAGGCATCTCCGCGGCTTTATCCACCGCGCAAACACTGGCCCGATCGCGTTATTCGAATCGCAATGCGCCGAAAAAGCGACGCGCGCGGCGAATGCGCCGCGTCAGTCCCGATTTTCCGATTCGTCGAAGGTCAATTCCACCTTCATGCCGACGGGATCGCGGAAGAAAACCTGGTGCAGCGGAAATCCCGGCACGGGCGCTTCCTGGAATTTTACCTGCAATTTGTTCAAACGCTCACGGATCGCCTTGAGGCCCGTGGTGCGGAACGAGACGTGGTCGAAACCGAGGGTCGCGCCCGACTCGCTGAATTTCAGCCCGGGCTTCGCGTTGCCCGCCAGGTGGACCATCGCGTGATCGCCCCAATACATCCAATAGCCGGGGAAGGTGAAATCGGGCCGGTCGCCGACGCGCAGGTGCAGCGTCTTTTCATAGAACTCGCGCACCTCTTCCAACTGCTCCGGGTGGGTGCGGATGGTGAGGTGGTCGATGCGGCGGAACGACACCTTGGCGTCCTGGGTCTGTTTTTTCGCGGCTTCCATCACGGCCATGATCGGTCTCCTGGCGTTCGGTCCGGGGCTTGTGCCGGGCGGCGTTTCCCGGCGAGGATGGGGGATTATCCCGTCGCCGCGCGGCTTATGCAATCCGTCCGGCGGCGCAACCCCGGGGAGCCCGATGGCCGAAGCAAAGCAAGTCGTGTTGGCGCAGCGTCCGCAGGGCATGCCCAAGGCCGCGGATTTCCGCGTCGAGAGCGTGGCCATGCCCAAGCCCGGCGCGGGCGAGGCACTGGTGCGCGTCATCTATCTGTCGATCGACCCTTATATGCGCGGGCGCATTTCCGGCGCCGTGTCCTATGCCAAGGGCGTCGACCCGGGCGAGACGATGGTCGGCGGCTGCGTCGGCGAAGTGATCGAGTCCAACGCGCCCGGCCTGAAGCAAGGCGATCTGGTCGAAGGCCCGCTGGGCTGGCGCAGCCACGCCGCCGTTGCCGCGCATCTGCTGCGCCGGCTCGATCCCAAGGACGCGCCGATCTCGACGGCGCTCGGTGTCCTGGGCATGCCGGGGATGACCGCCTATTTCGCGCTGCTGGATGTGTGCCAGCCCAAGCCCGGCGATACCGTGGTGATCTCGGCGGCTTCGGGCGCGGTGGGGCAGGTGGCTGGGCAGATCGCCAAGATCGCGGGCTGCCGCGTTGTGGGCATCGCCGGCGGCGAGAAGAAATGCGCTTTCATCCGCGAACTCGGCTTCGACGCGGCGGTCGACTACAAGGCGACGAAGAATCTCGGCGACGCGCTGAAGCAGGCCTGCCCCAACGGCGTCGACATCAATTTCGAGAATGTCGGCGGCGAGATCCACGACACGGTGATGAGCCAGATAAACCTGAACGCCCGCATCGTCGTCGTGGGGATGATCTCCAACTACAACAACCTGCCGGGCCAGGTCGATACCGGCCCGCGCCAGTTGCGCCGGCTGCTCAACAACCGCGCGACCATGCGGGGGTTCCTGGTGTGGGACTACAACCACCGCAACCCCGAGGCCCGCGCGCGCATCGGCGCGTGGATCAAGGCAGGCCGGATCAAATACCGCGAGGACATCGTCGACGGGCTGGAGCGCGCGCCCGCGGCGCTGATCGGCGTGCTGGAGGGAAGGAACTTCGGCAAGATGCTGGTGCGCGTAGCACCCGATCCGACGCGGTAGCGCGGGAATGCCGGGCCTCGCCCGGTGTTTGTAAGGGTATGATTCGCCGAAAATGAAAACCTGGAGGAACGCCATGAAGCCGCTGTTGATCGCAGGTATCGCCGCATTGGCCGCTATTTCGTCTACCGCCGTCGAGGCGGCCGAAATCCGCGTCGCGGCTGGCGGCGCCGCGCAAGAGGCGATCGTCGAGCTCGCGGCCGCGTTCAAGAAGAAGACCGGCCACGAGATCAAGGGTAGCTTCGCGCCGATGGGAACCCTGGCCAACAAGCTGAAGGCGGGCGAGAAGGCCGATCTTCTGTTCATGACCGGCTCGGCGCTGGACGACGTGGCGAAGGGCGGCATCAAGCTCGACGCCGACCGCCGGCCGCTCGGCCGCGTGCTGATCGGCCTAGCGGTAAAGGAGGGTGCTGCCGTGCCCGACATTTCCACGGTCGATGCGTTCAAGAAGGCGCTGCTTGCCGCCAAGTCGGTCGCCTATGTCGATCCGGCCACCGGCGCCACCTCAGGCACTCACTTTGCCAAAATGCTCGAAAAAATGGGCATCGCCGAGCAAATGAAACCCAAATCGATTTTGAAGCCCGGCGGCTATGTGGTCGAGCTGGTGGCCAAGGGCGAGGCCGAAATGGGCGTACACCAGATCACCGAAATCCTGCCGGTGAAAGGCATCAAGCTGGTCGGCCCGATTCCCGCCGACGTGAACCTGGTGTCGACCTATACCGGCGTGTTGGTGGCGGGCGCTTCGCCGGAGGCCAAGGCGTTCCTCGATTTCGCCACCAGTCCCGAGGCCAAGGCGGCTGTGGAGCATGCCGGCTTCCAGTGGCCGCGTTAGGAAAGGGCAGGCCGCGCCCTTACGCGAACGCGTCCGGCATCGCGGCTTTCTTCTTGGTCATGTATTCGTTGAGCGCCTCGTCGATGCCGGGATCGAGCGGCGGGGCTTCGTATTCCGCCAGCATCTTTTTCCAGATCTTGCTGGCGCGCTGGGCGGCGTCGAGCGCGCCCTCGGCCTCCCATTGCTCGACCGAGTTGTTGTCGGCGATCGAGGAGCGATAGAACGCGGTTTCGAAATTGGCCTGGGTATGGGCGCAGCCGAGGTAATGGGCGCCCGGCCCAACCTCGCGGATCGCCGACATCGCCTGGCCGTTTTCGCTCAAATCCACGCCGCCCGCCAGCACCTGCATCATCCCCAACTGGTCGGTGTCCATCACGAACTTCTCGTAGCCCGAGGCGAGGCCGCCCTCAAGCCACCCCGCGCCGTGCAGCACGAAATTGGTGCCCGCCAGGACCGTGGGCAGAAGCGTCTGCGCGCTTTCATACGCGGCCTGCGCGTCGGGAATCTTCGAGGCGCACAAGGACCCGCCGCTGCGGAAGGGAATCCCCAGGCGCCGCGCGAGTTGCGCAGCGGCGAAGATCACCAGCGTGGGCTCGGGCGTGCCGAAAGTGGGCGCGCCCGACTGCATCGAGATGGAACTCGCGAAGGTACCGAACACCACGGGCGCCCCGGGCTTGCACAATTGCGCCAGCGCCACGCCCGCCAGCACCTCGGCCAATATTTGCGACAACGTGCCCGCGACCGTGACCGGCGACATGGCGCCCGCCAGGATGAACGGCGTGATCAGCGTCGCCTGGCCTGATTTGGCGTAGTTCTTCAGCGCCCCCAGCATGGTGGAGTCGAACACCATCGGCGAGTTGGCGTTGATCAGCGACAGCAGTACGCAGTTGTTGGCGACGAACTCCTGGCCGAACAGGATGCGCGCCATGTCGACCGAATCGTTGGCGCGGTCGGGATGGGTGACCGATCCCATGAACGCCTTGTCGCTGTATTTGATGTGCGAATACAGCATGTCGAAATGGCGCTTGTTGACCGGCAGATCGACCGGCTCGCACAGCGTGCCGCCGTTGTGGTGGATCGCCGGCGTCATGTAAGCGAGCTTGGCGAAGTTGCGGAAATCCTCGATCGTGGCGTAACGGCGGGGTTCACCCAACAGTCTTACAAAAGGCGGGCCATAGACCGGCGCGAACACGGTGTAGTCGCCGCCGATGGTGACGCTGCGCTCGGGATTGCGCGCGTGCTGCACGAAACTGCGCGGCGCGGTCGCGCATAATTTGCGCGCCAGGCCGCGGGGAAAACGCACCCGCGCCCCCTTGATGTCGCAGCCCGCGCCTTTCAGCAGGCCGATCGCTTCCGGGTCGTCGCGGAACTCGATGCCGATTTCCTGCAAAATCGTCTCGGCGTTGTTCTCGACGATCTGCAAGCCTTCCTCGTTCAGCACCTCGGTCAGGGGTATGCGGCGCAGGATGGCCGGCAGCGGCTTGGGCTTGGTGTGCTGGCGCAGATCGCGCCTAGCGGAAGCGCCGCCGGAGCGTGTACGGCGGGCAGTCGGGGCGGGGGCGGCGGTATCGGTCATGCGGCGAATCTCCCCGTCCATCATAGCCCGCTCTGGCCCGCCCGCGACAGGCCGGGTCGCGTTTGCGGCGTATACTGTATAGACGTGTTGACCCCGGCTGTGCCGGGGCAGAAAATACCCTATCGATACGGGAGGTAACCCGATGAACCGGTCTTTCCTTCTCGGCGGCCTGGCGGCTCTGGCCTTCGCGGCCCAGGCCGAGGCGGCACCCCAGCCCCTGGGGCTGGTGACCACAATCGAGCCGGCGCCCCTCAACTGCGACAAGGGCACGTGCAGCGCCGTGCTGGCGACGTTCTGCCTGCAACAGGAGCGCCTGCCGCCCGGTCCGGGCGACCAGTACGTTACCGCCGCGGACACGACCGTCACGCTGACGATCACGCGCAACGACGGCACCACCGTAACGATGGACGCCGGCAAGACGATGCGCTTCGTCAGCTATACCGGCTATTCCACCATCACCGCCTCGATCCCGGAAGCGGCGCTGGGCGCCGATGTGGCGACGGCCGCGGTCGAGATCGCGCCGATGGCGACGCTGCTGCCCGTGCCGCTGGTGGGCGACCTGAAGCCGCTGACCGAGGACGAGATCGTTATGGCGGTCGGCCCCTTGCGCCAGAAGGGCGAGGAGCTGTTCGACAAGGCCAATGCCAGGTCCGACGCCAACCGCATCATCGCGCGCGCGATTTCCGTGCTGCCGGAACATTGGCGGGCCGACGGCGAAGCGGCGCATGGGCAGGCCTGGACCCAGGCGCTCGCCTCGCCCGGGCGCGGCTTCACCGAGGGCGGCGTGGCCCTGGGCCGGCAGATGTTCGCGGCCTGCAAGAACACGGTGCAGCAAAGCCTGCGCTGGGCGCTGCGCACCTGCCTGGAGCGCCGCCTGGACGAGCAGCAGCGCGAGATCAACGAGGAATACTGGCAGCAGGCCGGAAGCTGACGGCGCGCCGGGCCTGAATACCGCGGGTTTCGGGGCTCGGCCGGCAGGCCGGGCCCCGCTGCTTTTCGGGGGATTCCCCGGCGAATCACCGTCCTTGCGTTTAACCTTTTGATTCCCGATAGTTAGCGCCTAGCGCGGCCCAGGGGGAAGGGGTGGCGGTGACGGCGGTTTTACGGGGGAGCATCGGCCGGAATTTCCGGGCCGGTTTGCTTGGGATCGCGTTTACGGCGGCGCTGCTAGGCGTGGCCGGCTGCGCCAAGCCGCCCGACGATCCGGCCGCGCGCGAGGCCTACGACGAAGCCGCCGATCCGCTTGAACCCTTCAACCGCTTCATGTTCGACGTCAACCTGGCGTTCGACGACGGCGTGTTCAAGCCGGTGGCGACGGTCTATCGCGATGTGGTGCCCGAACCGTTGCGCGATGCGTTCCGCAACCTGCTACGCAATCTGCGGTCGCCGGTGATCCTCGCCAACGACCTGTTGCAGGGCGAGCTCCACCGCGCCAGCGTGACCATGCAACGCTTCCTGCTCAATTCCACTTTCGGCTTTGCCGGGCTGGTCGACCTGGCCGACATGGCGGCCGGCTTGAAATACCACGACGAGGATTTCGGCCAGACGCTGGGGGTGTGGGGCGCGGGCGAGGGATTTTTCCTGTTCCTGCCGGTCCTAGGGCCCTCCTCGGCGCGCGACCTGACCGGCTTCGTCGTGGACGGCCTGATCGATCCGGTCTCCTACGCCTTCGGCTATTTCGATATCGGCTACGGCCCACCCGCGCGTTCGGTGCTCAACGCGTTGGACTCGCGCTCGCGCGCCATCGACACGCTGGACGATATCCGCCGCACCTCGATCGATTACTACGCCTCGCTGCGCAGCCTCTATCGCCAGAAGCGCGAGGACGATATCGCGAACGGCCGCGGCACGCCTGGCCGCCACAACGTGCCGACGCTGGACAGCCCGATGATCAAGGAGGGCGACGATAACGCCGCGCCATCCCCCGGTTTTCCTCCGGCGACGCCGCCCGCGCCGATAGTATCGCAGTCGCTTCCCGCGCTCGCCGCGGCAGCGCCGGCTGCGGTCCCCGAAGGCGCCGGATCGCAGCCGCAATTCCGCCGCCCGCAGGTGGATTGGTCGGCCTGGGCGCCGCCGCTGGTGTTCAACCCGCCGGCGGTTTCAGCACAGCCGACCGCAGGAGCGGTGCAGCTTGCCGCCTATCAGCCAGCCGCCGCCCAGCCGGCCTATGCGCCGGTTCCGCCGCCAAGCCCGGCGATGCGGCCCGCACCGGCGCAAGCCGGGATACCGGCTCTGGCTCCGGCACAAGCCAGAGCGCCAACGCCGGCGCGGGCCGGTGCGCCCGCCGGCACGATTCTGTTCCGCAACGGCTCGGCCGATCTCGGCGCCAACGACCGCGCCTTGCTGCGCCAGTTCGCCGCGACCGCGTTGCAGCGCGGCGGCGCGCTGCGCATCGTCGGCCATGCGGGCGATCGCACGCCTGGCCTCGACGAGCTTTCCCAGCGGTTCCACAATTTCGACATGTCCTGGGCTCGCGCCACCGCCGCGGCCGAGGAGCTCGAGCGCGCCGGTCTGCCGCTGCAGCGTATCGTGGTCGAGGCCAAGGGCGAGACCGAGCCGGTGCAATCCGCCGCCACGGGCGATATGCCGGGCAACCGCCGCGTCAGCATCTATCAGGAATAGGCATCTGGGGGTCTGACGCGGCGCGAAGCAGCTGGGGATAACCGCGCTTGCGGCAGACCTGGGTGTTTTCAATTAAACCATTGAAATACATATGTAAAATATAGAGGGCGTGACAAATTTAAAGCCCAGGTACAGAATGTTGCACCGCACAAGAGTCCGTTCGGACGCACCGCGCGGCGAATTTATGGATTGAAAGCTGCAAGGCCCGCCCAGCGCATCCCGCCTGGGCGCGTGGCCTTCTCTATCGAGCTGATAACGGAGGCCGCCCATGATGCTCGCCGCCACCTACAACGCCGCGCCGGCGGAAAGCCGCCAGCCGACGCAAAACCTGATGCTGGCGGCGCTGGGCGTCGTCTACGGCGATATCGGCACATCGCCGCTCTATGCCGTGCGCCAATCCCTGGTCGAATTCGGCGAGGCCAGCGAGACCGCCGTGTACGGCATCCTGTCGCTGATCGCGTGGTCGCTGTTCCTGGTCGTCACGCTGAAATACGTGCTGGTGATCATGCGCGCCGACAACCGGGGCGAGGGCGGCATCCTGGCGGTGATGGCGCTGGTGCTGCGTCTCGGCGACGGTCCCGCCTGGCGCCGGCCCGCCATTCTGATGGCCGGCATGGTCGGGGTCGCGCTGTTCTATGGCGACGCCATGATCACGCCCGCGATTTCCGTGCTGTCGGCCGTGGAGGGCCTCAAGGTCGCCACGCCGGTGTTCGATCCCTACGTGCTGCCGATTTGCCTGGTCCTGCTGGCCGGGCTGTTCGTGGTGCAGAGCCGCGGCACGGCGAAGGTCGGCAGCGCGTTCGGTCCCATCATCGTCGTGTGGTTCGCGGTGCTGGCCGGGCTAGGCCTCATGCAGATCGCCGGGAACCCGCGCATCCTTCTGGCGCTCAATCCACTTTACGGCGCCAAACTGTTCATCGCAGCGCCATGGAAGTCGTTCGCGCTGCTGGGCGCCGTGTTCCTGGTAGTGACCGGCGCCGAGACGCTGTACGCCGACATGGGGCATTTCGGGCCCCGGCCGGTGCGCCTGGCGTGGCTGTATCTCGTGCTGCCGGCGCTGCTGCTGAACTATTTCGGGCAGGGCGCGCTGGTGCTGGCCGATCCCAGCACCGTCGACAATCCGTTCTACAAGATGGCGCCGGAGTGGGGACTCTATCCGCTGGTGATCCTGGCGACGATGGCGACAGTAATCGCCTCGCAGGCCGTGATCTCGGGCGCGTTCTCGGTCACGCACCAGGCGGTGCAACTCGGGCTCTTGCCCAGGCTCGAAGTGCGGCACACCTCGGCCGAGGAGATGGGCCAGATCTACATGCCCTGGGTGAACTACGCGCTGCTTGCGGCGGTGATCGCCCTGGTGCTGGGGTTCCAGTCCTCGGAGAAGCTGGGCTTCGCCTACGGCGTCGCGGTGTCGGCGACCATGGCCATCACCACGGCCCTGGCGTTCATCTGCATCCGCCGCTTCACGGGCTGGCCGATGTGGGTGGCGGCGCCGCTGTTCGCGCTGTTCCTCGCGGTTGACCTAGCGTTCTTGGGCTCGAACCTGCTGAAGTTCGCCGAGGGCGGCTGGTTCTCGGTGCTGATGGCGCTGCTGATCGTCGTCGTGATGGCCACCTGGGCGCGCGGCCGGCAGATCCTGGCGGGGATTCAGGCGCGCGACCTGCTGACGGTCGACAGTTTCATCGGCCGCCTGAAGACCGACGGCGCGGCGCGGGTTCCCGGCACCGCGGTGTTCATGACCGCGCGCCTCGACCTGGTGCCCGCGGCGCTGCTGCACTCGCTGAAGCACTACAAGGCGCTGCATGAGCGCGTGGTGCTGCTGACGGTGCAGACGGTCGACGTGCCGCGCATGGACGACGACCGGCGGATCGACATGCAAGACCTCGGCAAAGGGTTCTACGCCGTATGCGCGCGCTTCGGCTTCATGGAGCAGCCGAACGTGCCGCTCGTGCTCGATCTATGCCGCCGGTCGGGCTTGCGCTTCGAGATGATGGATACGTCGTTCTTCGTCGGCCGGCAAAAGCTGCGCGCGGCGAAAACCTCCGCGCTCACGGGCTGGCGCCGGCGGCTGTTCATCGTGCTGTCGAACAACGCCATCAATGCCACCGATTTCTTCGGCATTCCGCCGAACCGCGCTGTGGAGGTCGGCGGCCACGTCGAAATTTAGCGTCGGATTTCAGGGACACCCCGGCCGGACCGGCTGGGGTTCGCCGATGGCCGGCAACCCGTCGGGGCATGGTTAACGGAAGCTACTGCAATCGCGCTTGGATTCACCCCGGCTGTGGCAGAACAGCACCAGTCGATTCGTTCCCTGGCAAGTCCAAAACGTCCGCGTAATGGGCTGATAAACATAAGATTTTACTGACCGCTTCAGGCGGCAGCGACCGTCTTGCGACCGGCCGGGCTGGCGCCGTTTGGTTGCAGGCCAGCCATGTGCACAGGTACTTTGGGTCCACCAGCAAACGCGTTGCCGCCGAAGGGGTTTGGCCGGTTTCGTTCATGTGTTTGCTGTAACCGCGCGGGGTGCGCGGCCAAGGGCATCTTGGGGGGCATTTGCACCAACTCTGGGAATCGATCTGCCGGCTGTTTCCCGACCGCCAAATCCTGGTTCGGGCGAACGATCAGGTTCGCTTCGTCACGCTGACGCGCAACGCGCAGTTGGCGATGGCCGGGGCGGGTCTGGTATTGCTGGCGTGGCTGGCCACCGCCTCGTCGATGATCTTCGCGCTCAACCATTCGATCGACGCGCGCGACGCGCGGCTCGACCGCCAGCGCATCGCCTACGACAAGCTGGTGGGCGACGTGGCGCAGTACCAGAACAAGATGGCCCAGGTTACGCGCGATCTGCGCGAGCGGCAGGCATCGCTGCTGGAAATGTTCGAGCCCGGCTCCGGCGCCGCCGACGTTTCGGCCGCCCAGCCGACCCGGCCGGAGGAGATCGCGACGCGCGAGGCGGTGCATCGTCACATGCGCCGGCTCGACGGCGAGCTGGATGCGATCACCGAACTCAGCGCCTCCCTGGAACTGAATCTCGGCGACGTGCGCCGGCGCTTGAGCGCGGCGCTCAGCGAGCGCGACCAGGTGGCGGCGGCGCGCGCCGAGCTGTGGCAGCGGCTGCAGGACGCGCAGCGGCGCGAGCGCGGCGAGACCGACCGCAACCAGACCCTGCGCCTGACGCTGGGCGATACCGTGCAGCAGCTCGACCGCGCGACCGACGACCGCGACCGCGCCTCGACCGAGCGCGACGTGTACCGCACGCGCGTGACGGAGCTGGAGCGCGGCATCGCCGACGCGCAAGAACAGCAGCAGAACCTGGTCTACCGGCTCTCCGAGCGCGCCGCCGACAGCATCCAGGACGCCGAGCGGATCGTGGCGTTGACCGGCATCAAGCCGGAATCGCTGATCGGCGCGCTGCGCCAGCCCATCAAGGGCGCGCAGGGCGGCCCGTTCCTGCCGGTCGGCCGCAAGGACCCGGTGCAGGAGATGCAAACCTCGCTCGGCCAGCTCGACCTCCAGCTCGACCGCTGGGAAGCCTTGCAGAAAATGTTGCGCGCGGTTCCGTTCGCTCCGCCGCTGGACAAATACACCACCACCAGCAGCTTCGGCACGCGCTCCGACCCGTTCACCCAGACGCAATCGATGCATCAGGGGCTGGACCTGTCGGCGCCGCGCCGCACGCAGATCTACGCGCCGGCGCCCGGCATCGTGCTGTTCGCCAGCCGCAAGGACCGCTACGGCAAGATGATCGAGATCGATCACGGGATGGGGCTGGTCACGCGCTACGGCCATCTCGACGACATCACCGTCAAGCCGGGGCAGCGCGTGGGCTTCCGCGAGAAGATCGGGCTGGTCGGATCGACCGGCCGCACCTCGGGCGCCCATCTGCACTACGAAGTGATCGTCAAGGGCACGCCGCTCGACCCGCAGCGGTTCCTCGATGTCGGCAAGTATCTGTTCAAGGACGCCGACGATCGCCTGCAATCGGCGGCGGCCAAGAAGCCGGTGGCGAAGCGCCCGGCCGTCGCGCGCAACTAGACGCAGGCGATAGACCGGCAATCGGCGGGTAGCGCGGCTGGACCGGGAACCGGCCGTCATGGGAGACAGCGACATGAGCATCAAGGGCATTTTCGGCGGCGCGCCCGCAAGTGCTGCCGCCGGCGACAAGAACGGGGCCGCGGCTCCCGCCAAGTCCGCGCTGGGCACCGGCCGCAAGGGCGCGGCGCCATCGATCATCAGCGCCGATCTACAAATTGTCGGCGACATGTCCAGCTCGGGCGATCTTCAGGTCGACGGCGCGGTGCAGGGCGACATCCACACTTCGGTGCTGACGATCGGCGAGACCGCGCAGATACGCGGCGCGGTCTATGCCGACATGGTGCGCGTCTGCGGCAGCATCATCGGCCAGATCGAGGCCAAGCGCGTGGAGCTTACGCGCACGGCGCGCGTCACCGGCGACATCATGCACGAAGTGCTGTCGATCGAATCGGGCGCGTTCCTGGAAGGCAATTGCCGGCGGATGGACGAGAAGGCGCGCGGCGAACAGCGCGTGCGCGAAGGGGTGGTCAGCATCACCGACGCCGTGCCCAATCCGCTGACGTCGAAAAAAGGCGGCGCGGCCTAACCGGCGGCTATTTCGCCGCGGCGCGCTTCAGCGCGTCGGTGAACGTAGCGGCATCCACGTTTCCGCCCGACAGCACCACCACCACCGTTTTTCCGCGCGCGTCGAACTTGCGCGCCAGCACCGCGGCCAGGGCCACGGCACCACCCGGCTCGACCACCAGCTTCAGATGCGTGAAGGCGGCTTCCATCGCCAGCGCCACCTCGTCGTCGCTGACGGCAAGGCCGCCGGCGAGCGTGCTTTGGTTGATCGGGAAGGTGATGGCGCCGGGCGTGGGCAGCAGCAGCGCGTCGCAGAACGACTTGGCCCCGGGCGCGTTGCGCTCGCGATGGCCCGAGCGCAGCGAGCGGGCCGTGTCGTCGAAATCGGCGGGCTCGGCCGAATAGACCGCCGTGCCCGGCAGCTTGGCGCGGATGGCGAGCGACGTGCCGGCCGTCAGCCCGCCGCCGCCGCAGGGTATCAGCACCGCGTCGGGTCTGGCGCCCAGCGCCTGGACTTGAGCCGCGATTTCCAGCCCCACCGTGCCCTGGCCGGCGATTACCTGCGGATGGTCGTACGGCGGGATCAGCGTGGCGCGGTGCTTTTCCACCAGTTGCTTGCCCAGCGCCTCGCGGTCGTCTTTCTCGCGGTCGAAGAACACCACCTCGGCGCCAAAGCCGCGCGTGTTGGCGACCTTGATCGCCGGCGCGTCCTTGGGCATGGCGATCACCGCCGGCATCTTCATCATTTGCGCGGCCGCCGCCACGCCCTGCGCGTGATTGCCCGAGGAGAACGCGACCACGCCCTTGGCGCGCGCGGCCTCGGGTATCTGGCTGATGGCGTTGTAGGCGCCGCGGAACTTGAACGATCCGGTGCGCTGGAGCGTCTCGGCCTTGGCCAGCACGCGCCCGCCCACCAGCGCGTTCAAGCCCGGCGATTCCAGCAGCGGCGTCAGCACCGCCTGGCCGCTTATGCGCCGGGCGGCGGCTTCGATGTCGGCGAGCGTTACTGGGATTTCAGAGGTCGGCAAGGAAGTCATTGAGCGCTGCCTCGACTTCGGGTTCTTCCAGCGTCGGCGCGTGGCCCACGTCGCGTACGGTAACGGTTATCAGATCGGGCTTCTCCGCCGCCATGCGGTCGAGCGCCGCGGCGGTCACCACGTCGGACCACGCACCCCGTAGCGCGAGGACCGGCACGTTTCTCAGCGAACGGTAATAGGGCCACAAATCGGGCAGGGGGCCGCGCACCAGGCGCTTCAGCCCGCGCGCCAGCTTGACGTCCCAGTTGATGTGCAGCCGGCCGTCGGCGCCCTGGCGGTACGAATTGCGCACCAGGCGGCGCCAGATCTCGTCGTTGCGCTTCGACAAATGCGGAAAACGGTCGGCCATGTGCCGGGCGGCGCTTTCCCAATCCGGCTGCGGCAGGTCCTCGCCGACATAGTCGATGATGCGGGCGATGCCCGCCACGTCGAATTCCGGGCCGGTGTCGTTTAGCACCACGGCCTTCAGCGCCAGCGGCATGGCGACGCCCATCGCCATCGCCAGGACGCCGCCCAGCGACGTTCCGATCACCACGACATGCCCCAGCCGCGCGGCCGCCATCAGCTGCCTGATGTCGTCGAGATAGACTTCCGGCCGGTAGTTGCGCCAGTTGCTGTCGAATTCGCTGTCGCCGCGCCCGCGCAAATCGGGGCACACCACGCGGCGCTGATGCGCCAGTCGCCGGGCCAGCAGATCGAAATCCTGGCCATTGCGGGTAAGCCCGCCCAGGCATAAGACCGGCGCGCGCGAAGCGGCCGGGTCGCCGTATTCGCGGTAATGCAGGCGCAGCCCGTCGCGCGAATGATAGAAGCGGTCGCGCCAATCCATTGCAGGCGGCTGGTCGATTGCGGCCGCCGCGGCGTTCATAGGCCCAGCAGCCCGGGCAGGTCGCCGAGCGAGGCGATCGTGAATTCCGGCGTGCCGGGCAGCCGGTCGCGCTTGAGCTTGTTGCGGTTCACCCAGACAGCGCGGAAGCCGAAGGTCTGGCCGCCATGTGCGTCCCACGGGTTCGACGACAGGAAGCAGATGTTCTTGGCCGCCGCCGCGCCCACGCGCTCGACCGCGCGCGCATAGACGGCGGGGCTGGGCTTGTAGGTGCCCACCTCGTCGACCGAGATGACGGCATCCAAGTGATCGCGCAGCCTGGCCGACGCCACGCCCGCCGCCAGCATTGTCACCGAGCCGTTGGACAGGATCGCCGTCTTCATGCCCGCGGCTTTGAGGCGCTTCAGCGTCGCGACCGCTTCGGGATAGGGCTCGAGTTGCAGGAAAAGCTGCATCAGCTCGGCCCTGAGCGCCGGATCGTCGATGCCGAGTGTCTCCATCGCATGGTCCAGGCTTTCGCCGGTGACGTGCCAGAAATCGGCAAAGCGCCCCATCAGGCTGCGCAACCAGGTGTACTCAAGCTGCTTCAGGCGCCAGAGCTGGATCAGCGCGTCGGCTTGCGGCAGCTTCCCCGCGCGGCTGTTGCGGACCGCCGACGAGAAATCCAGCAACGTGCCGTAGGCGTCGAACACGCAGGCGGAAATATCGGCAAGGCGCTGTTTGTCGGTCATTTCCGCGAAACTCCGGCTTTGGATCGAGGCCGCGCCCGTTTCAGGGCGTGGCCGCCGCCGGTTTGGCGGGCGCCGCCGGCCTGGCGTTGGCGGTTTCGGCCGGCGGCAGTTGCACCGGCGGCTTGGCCTCGCGCAGCCGGTAGACGAACTCGCCCTCCAGCACGCGCTGCACATAGTCGCGCGTTTCCGCGATCGGGATCAACTCGATCCAGTCCACTAGGGTATCCTCGTCCACGCGCGGATCGCCGTTGCTGCGCATCCAGCGCTTGGCGCGGCCCGGCCCGGCGTTGTAGGCCGCCAGGGCCGCCGGCACGCCGCCCATCTCCTCGATCATGCGATGCAGATAGGTCCGGCCCAGCAGCATGTTGAACGCGGGGTCCTCGGTCAGCATGTGCGGCTGATAGGAGATGTTGATTTCCTTGGCTACCAGCCGCGCGGTGTCGGGCATCAGCTGCATCAATCCGCGCGCGCCGGCGCGGCTGACCGCCTCGCGGTCGAAGCCGCTTTCCTGGCGGATCAGCGCATGGACCAGCGCCGGTTGCATCTGGTCGCCGGGCGCGGACTTCGCCGCCGGCAGCAACGGATAGCCCAGGACCGTCAGCGGCGCGCCGGCGCGTTCCGCCCGGCGCGCGGCGCGCACGGCCTGGTCGGGCAGGTCCATCTGCATCGCCAGCCGCGCGATCATCGCGTGCTCCTGCGGCTCATGCGCGACCGTCGACATATGGCGGAACAGGGCGTTCACCCGCTCGCGCTCGCCGATCTCGGCCATCATGCGCACCAGGCGCGGCAGCTCGGCGCGCTCGAATGCGTCGGTCTGCTCTTTGGTGGGCTGCGGCTCGGGCGGCAGCGCCGTCACGTCGATATTGGCGCGGCGGGCCGCCAACTGTCCGTAGAACGTGGTCAAATGCCGGGCGCCATCGCGGTACCACTTATCCGCGGTCGCGCGATCGTTCGCCGCTTCGGCCGTGCGGCCGAGCCAATAAGAGGCGCGCGCCTGGCTGACCGGGAACTTGACGAAGTCGCGCAGCGTCTGGAAATGCTCGCGCGCCTCGTTGGTGTCGCGCAGGAAGCGCAGCGAAACCCAGCCCGCCAGGAATTCGGCCTCGGCCAGGCTGGCGCCGGAATCCTGCCGGTGGTCTTTGGCGATGCGATAGGCCAGCGACACGTCGCCGGCGTCCAGCGTGCGGCGGATGATGTAGGAAAGCTCGGTCCACCAATCCGCCGGGCGGCGCAAATCGTGCGGCAGGTTGAGCAGCAGGCCGCGCGCGCCCTCGAAGTCGCCCTTGCGGCGGCGATAGCGCAGGCGATCGTAGATCAGGCCCGGGTCGTTGCGCAGATCCTCGGGCACTTTGGCGATCGCGCCGTCCAGCCCACCCTGCAGCTTGATCATGCGGATGCGCGCGCCCGCCAGCAGGCGATGGCGCTCGTCCACGCGCTGCATCATGCGCTGGGCGGCGGGCACCTGGCTGTCCCACAACAGGCGATCCAGACGCGCCACGTGGTCTTCGTCGCGCAACACGCGGCGGTAACGGTCGAGAAACAGGCGTTCCTCGCGCGCGTCGAAGGCGGCGTAGGTCCAGGCGTCGCGGATCAGCCCATCGGCCTCGGCGTCCTTGCCGGCGCGGCGCAACGCGTCGGACAGGGTCGTGTCGCCTTTAAGCGTCTGCGGCGGGTATTTGGCGAACCAGTCCAGCGTCACCGGGTCGGGCTGGCCGGCCATCGCTTCCTCGACGCGCTGGCGCAGCGCGCCCTGGTACGGCCAGTCGGGATTGGCGGCCATGAACTGCATGATCGCGGCCAGGTCGCCGCCCGCGCCAAGCTCCAGCACGCGCAGCAGCTTCGACGGCAATCTTTCCTTGGCGGATGCTGCGATCTTCTGCGCCTCGGCCCATTTGCCGTCCACGGCCTTGGCGAAGGCTTCCTTGTAGATGTCGCGGTCGGCGGGGCCGAGCAGCGGTTTCAGCGGCGCCGGCATGGGCGCCTTCGGCTGTTGCTTGGCGTTCAGCGCGGCCTTGCCGGTTTTCGCTGGCGGCTGGGCGGCGGCGGGTTTTTTGCCGGCGGCGCCGACCGGGGCCGAGGCGGCCTTTGCCGGTGCGTTGGCGTTGGCCGGCGCGGGCGCACCGCGCACCACCTCGGGCTTAGCTGGCGCGGCGGGTTTCGCGGCGGTCTTCTTGGCCGGCGGCTTCTTGGCGGGTTCAGGCTTGGCAGGTGGTTCGGCTTTGGCGGGGGCATCCTGCGGCGCGGCCGTGTCCGGCTTGGCGGCATCCGATGCGGCCGCCTCTTGGGCGCGCGCATCGCGTGCGGCCAAGGCCGGCGCCAGCGCAAGGCACAGCGCGAAAACAGGAAGGCAGAAACGGCGCATCTTCCCCTCTTGCCGCGCGCCCGGTCCAAGCCCGCGGGGTTGGGCTTTTATAGCAAATCGAATCAGAGGTTTACAACAAATTGCGGCGGCCCTGCCTTAGGGTTTCCGCGAAACCCCCATGCTTGCTTGGCCCCCGCACCCAGGGCTAAGGTGCCGGAACGCGCCGCCGGGTGTCCGGCGGCCAGGGAGGATGTCATGTTCAAGGGCTCGCTCGTCGCGCTGATCACGCCTTTCCGGCGCGACGGCAAGGTCGACGAGAAGGCGTTTCAGTCGTTCGTGGACTGGCAGATCCGCCATGGCACCAACGGCCTGATCCCCGTGGGGACCACGGGTGAATCCCCGACGCTGAGCCATGCCGAGCATAAGCGCGTGATCGAGCTGTGCGTCGAGGTGGCCAAGGGCCGCTGCAAGGTGATCGCCGGCGCGGGTTCGAACTCGACCGAAGAGGCGATCGACTTCACCAAGCACGCCAAGAAAGCCGGCGCGGACGCGGTGCTGTCGGTCACGCCCTATTACAACAAGCCGACGCAGGACGGGCTCTACGCCCATTTCAAGGCGATCGCCGAGAGCGCCGACATTCCGGTGATCATCTACAACATCCCGCCGCGCAGCGTCGTCGACATGACGGTGCAGACGATGGCCAGGCTGGCGAAGATCAAGAACATCGTCGGCGTGAAGGATTCGACCGCCGACCTGGCGCGCCCGACGCGCACCAAGCTCGCCTGCGGCGACAAGTTCTCGATCCTGTCGGGTGAGGACGCCACGGCCCTGGCGCTTCTGGCGCAGGGTGGACACGGCTGCATCTCGGTCACGGCCAACATCGCGCCGCGCCTGTGCGCCGATATGCACGCGGCTTGGGCGAAGGGCGACATCAAAACAGCGCAGCGCATCAACGAGACGCTGATGCCGCTGCACGATGCGCTGTTCTGCGAAACCAGCCCGGCGCCGGTGAAATACGGCGCCAACCTCTTGGGCCTGGCCGAGGATATCGTGCGCCTGCCGCTGGTTCCGGCCAGCGACAATGCGCGCCAGCGCGTGCGCGACGCGATGACGGGCATCGGCCTGTTGAACGAGGGCCAGCGCCAGCGCAAGGCCGGCTAGCTCAAGCCGTCCAAGGATCAGCGATGCCCGTCAAAGGTAGCGCGGGCGACGGGTCGGAGCGCAAGTTCGCCGCGCAGAACCGCCGCGCGCGCCACGATTACAGCATCGACGAGACGCTCGAGGCCGGCATCATGCTGCTGGGCACCGAGGTGAAGTCGCTGCGCGAGGGCAAGGCCTCGCTGCAGGAGGCATTCGCGCAATCGCGCGACGGGCATCTCTACCTGCTCAACGCCTTCATTCCCGAATACACGGCGGCGAACCAGTTCAACCACGCGCCCAAGCGTCCGCGCCGCCTTTTGGTGCACAAGCGCGAGCGCGACCGGCTGCTGATGGCGATCAAGCGCGACGGCATGACGCTGATCCCGTTGAGCATGTATTTCAACGCCCGCGGCATCGCCAAGGTCGAACTCGGCCTCGCCAAGGGCAAGCGCAAGGCCGACAAGCGCCAGGCGATCAAGGCGCGCGACTGGCAGCGCGACAAGGCCAGGCTGATGCGGGTGAAGGGGTAGGGGCGGGGGTTTGGGGTAGTTCTGGACATGGTAATGCAGTTGCATTACTATTGGATCGACATGGAGAACGCGATGGCCGTTATAGAAACCGAATCCTCCCTGACCGACCGCTACCAGACGACGGTGCCCGATGCCGTGCGGCGCGCGCTCAAGCTGCGCAAGCGCGACCGGATCGTCTATCGCGTGCTCGAGGACGGGACGGTGTTGATCGGGCGCAAATTCGCCGGCGGCGACGATCCCGTGGTGGGACGGTTCCTCGATTTCCTGGCGCGGGATATGGCGGCGCATCCCGAACGCATCCGGTCGCTGGGCGCGGGCTTGCGCGCGCGCATCCGGCCGCTGATCGCGGGTGTGAAAGCCGATCTCGACGCGCCGCTCTCCGCCGACGATGAATGAGCGCGCCGCCCGCGCTCTCACCGTCAACGGCTGGTCTATCTTCGCCCATCCCCTGTTTCTGGATCAGCTCGAAGCCCTGATCGCGGCGGTGGAGAAGGCCAGGGCGAAGGACCCGAAGGCCTATAAGCGCAAGAACGCCGCCAAGCGCCTCGCCGCCGTCGCCAAGCTGGCGTTCGATGTGATCCCGCAAGATCCGTCGCGCCACGAATACCGGCAGGGCGGCGCCCTGGGCGGCGCCCTGGGCGACGACCGGCGGCACTGGTTCCGCGCGAAGTTCTTCCAGCAGTATCGCCTGTTCTTCCGCTACAGCGCCGCACAGCGCGTGATCGTCTATGCCTGGGTCAACGACGATGCGACGTTACGGGCCTATGACAGCGCCAGCGACGCCTATCGCGTATTCAAACGCATGCTGGAACGCGGTACGCCGCCCGAGGATTGGCCGCGCCTGCTGGCGGAGGCCCGCGCCGCGTCGGGCAGGCTCGGTAAGGTGCCGAGAAATATGGACTGAACGTGGAGCCGATTTGCGCTCTTGACGGCAATCTTATTTGTCGGTAGTTCTCGACATATGGAGATAAATCGCGCGATCGCGTCCCTCAGCGCCCTGGCGCAGGAAAGCCGCCTCAAGGTGTTCCGCCTGCTGATCGAGCGGGGTGGCGCGGGCATGGCCGCGGGCGAGATCGCGCGGCGCCTCAAGGTGCCGCACAACACGCTCTCCACCCATCTCGGGCTTTTGTCGCAAGCCGGGCTGGTGCGCTCGCGCCGCGAGGGGCGGTCGATCCTCTATGCCATGAACCTCAAGGGCGTCCGCGCGCTGCTGGGCTTCCTGATGCAGGATTGCTGCAACGGCCGGCCCGAGGTCTGCGCGCCGCTCATCGACGCCGTGACGTCGAATTGTTGCGCGCCCGCACCCACGAAAAGGCGGAGGGCCGCATGACGCCGCAACCCTACAACGTGCTGTTCCTATGCACCGGCAATTCGGCGCGCAGCATCCTGGCCGAACGGCTGATCGAGCATTGGGGCAAGGGGCGCTTCACGGGCTACAGCGCGGGCAGCCATCCCAAGGGGACGGTCAATCCGCTGGCCATCGCCGTTTTGAAGCGCGAGGGCCTGACGGCCGACGGGGTGCGTTCGAAGAACTGGGACGAATTCGCCCGGCCCGGCGCGCCGGTCATGGATTTCGTGTTCACCGTCTGCGACCAGGCGGCGGGCGAATCCTGCCCGGTCTGGCCCGGCCAGCCGATGACCGCGCATTGGGGCGTGCCCGACCCGGCCGCCGTGGAGGGCAGCGAGCTTGAAAAGCTGCGCGCGTTCAACGAGGCGTTCCGGCGCTTGGGCAATCGCATCAAGCTGTTCGCCAGCCTCAAGCTCGAGGCGCTCGACCGTCTGGCCTTGAAGCGCCGAATGGACGAGATCGGCCGGCAGCGCGACGACGCGGCGGAAGACCGGGCGTCTTGAACGGCGGCAATGCTCGGCGCCTTATCGCCGAGGCGCTGGGAACCGGGCTGCTGGTCGCGACGGTCGTCGGCTCGGGCATCATGGCCGAGCGTTTGAGCAGCGGAAACGCGGCCCTGGCGCTACTCGGCAACACCCTCGCCACCGGCGCCATCCTTCCCGTGCTGATCCTGGTGTTCGGCCCGATCTCGGGGGCGCATCTCAATCCCGCCGTGACCCTGGTGTTCGTGCGCCGGGGCGCGCTGCCCGCCGCGTTGGGCGCCTTCTATGCCGTGGCGCAGTGCATCGGCGGCGTTCTCGGGACCATCCTCGCGCATGCGATGTTCGAGGCGAATCTGCTGCAACTGGGCGTCCATGCGCGCAGCGGCCCCGGGCAATGGCTGGCCGAGGCGGTGGCGACCGCGGGGCTGGTGCTGACCATCCTGGGCTGCGCCCGGTCCAGGCCCAATGCCGTGCCCTATGCCGTCGGCCTCTATATTTCGGCGGCGTATTGGTTCACCGCGTCGACGTCCTTCGCCAACCCGGCGGTGACGCTGGCGCGCGGCCTGACCACAAGCTTTTCCGGCATCGCCCTGGGCGACGTGCCGGTGTTCGTCCTGGTGCAAGTCGCGTCGGCCCTGCTGGCGACGATTTTCTGGGACTGGCTCGCGGGCGACGGACCTAAGGCGCGTCCAGCCGCGTCTTGATCGCCGCGAACACGCTCTCGAACATCGCCGTGGTCAGCCGGCCGGTATTCGTGTTGTAGCGCGAGCAGTGATAGCTGTCGGCCAGCACCAGCCCACTGGGCAAAAGATGCATCGCGCCGTGGCGGAACTTGACGGCGGAAATGCGCATCCCCAGGGCCGTCAGGATCGCGCCATGCGCGATGCTGCCCAGGGCGAGGACGATCTTCAGCCGGGGCAGGGCGGCGATCTCGGATTTCAGGAATGGGCGGCAGGCCACCACCTCGCCGCCCGTGGGCTTGTTCTCGGGCGGCACGCAGCGCACGCCGTTGGTGACGCGGCAATCGATCAGCGCGAGGCCGTCATCGGCGCGCTCGTCGTAGTTGCCTTGGGCGAGGCCGAATTTAATTAAGGTCGCATAGAGCAGGTCGCCGGCCCAATCGCCGGTAAAGGGCCGCCCGGTGCGGTTGGCGCCGCGCAGTCCCGGGGCCAGGCCCACGATCAGCAGCCGCGCGTCGTCGCCGCCGAACGACGGCACCGGCGCGTTGTGCCAATCGGGAAACTGGGCGCGGTTGGCGCGGCGAAACTCCACCAGCCGCGGGCACAACGGGCAATCCTTGCCCGGTGCGCCCATTTCGCCCGTCACCGCGGCCTAGCCGCGGCGAAAGCGCCCAGCGCCGCCGCCAGGGCCGCGATTGGGCGGGCCGCCGGGGCCTATCGGGCCTCCGGGACCGCCCCGGTCGGGGAAGCCGCGTCCGCCGTTCGGGCGGTCGTCGACGAAGCCTTCGTCGTCCTCATGGGCGACGTTGCCGATATTGTCCTCCTCGCCGTCGTCGAATTCCTCGCTGGCGGGGGCGCCGCGTATTTCCGCCTGCTGCGCGATCTGCGCCTGGCGCTCGGCCTCGCGGGCCGGGTCGCGCGCGCGGGCGATCTCGGGCGCCAGATCGGTCAGCTCGATGAACAGGTCGGCCTGGCGGCGCAGCTCATCGGCGATCATCGGCGGGGAGGAGCGGATGGTGGACACCACGGTCACGCGCAGGCCCTTGCGCTGCACCGCCTCCACAAGCCGGCGGAAGTCGCCGTCGCCCGAGAACAGCACCGCGTGGTCGATGTGCGGGGCGATCTCCATCATGTCGATCGCCAGCTCGATATCCATGTTGCCCTTGACCTTGCGCCGGCCCATCTGGTCGGTGAATTCCTTCATCGGCTTGGTGACCATCGTATAGCCGTTGTAATCCAGCCAATCGATCAGCGGCCGGATCGGCGAATACTCCTGGTCTTCGGCCAGCGCCGTGTAATAGAAGGCGCGCACCAACTGGCCCTTGGCCGACAGCATGTCTAGAAGCTTGCGGTAATCGATGTCGAAGCCGAGGGTGCGGGCGGCGGAATAGAGGTTCGCGCCGTCGATGAACACGGCGACGCGTTCGGTCGGATAAAAACTGAGTTGCATCGAGAAGTCCTTCTCGTTGTCTGGGTCGGGTGGGGCGATAGCGTGGGCGCTTAAAGCGCCATTGCCGGCCAAACCATTGCCGGAAGACGCCTGCCTTTATCTAAGCCGGCGCCCGCTGTCACTATGGCCGGTAGAATACCACGGGCTCCCAAGGACTTAACAGGCTTTTTTGCAGGGCGGGAAATACTGAGGCAAGGCTTGCCTTCCCGGGCTCGGCTTTCTATATTCCCGGCCCTCCCACCGCCCCGGAAACCGATTCTCAGGGAACCAGCAATGGCCCGCGTAACCGTCGAAGATTGCGTCGTAAAGATACCCAACCGCTTCGAGCTGGTGATGCTCGCCGCGCAGCGCGCGCGCGATATCTCCAGCGGCGCGACCATCACGATCGACCGCGACCGCGACAAGAACCCGGTGGTGGCGCTGCGCGAGATCGCGGACGAGACCATCGACCTGGAAATGCTGCGCGAAGGCCTGATCAAGAGCCTGCAGAAGCATGTCGAGGTGGACGAGCCGGAAGAGGACGCCATCGACGCGCAGCTGGGCGAGAACCTGCTGGGCTCGATCGCCGAGAACCCGGCCGCCGCGGGCGTGCGCACCGAAGAGCTGGACGAAGAAGAGATGACCATCGAGGGCGGCGAAGAGCCGGCCGCCCCCGCCGCCGGGACCGAAGAAGCCGAGAAATAGGCCCAAAACCGGCTTTCGCCCGCCCGCCGTTCATCTGAAGCCCCTTTGCCGCCGGGTGCCTATGCATCCGGCGAGGGTTCTTGCGCCCTGTTCGGGCCTTTGTAAGCGGCGGCTTTGAGCTTACATTACAAAGAGATGCCGAGCGCGGCGCCGCCGCGGCCGGCGGCGAACCGTAAACCAACGGAGCGCATTTGGGCATGCTCCGGCAATACGAGCTGGTGGAGCGGGTCAAGGCCTACGATCCCGCGGTCGACGAAGAGGCCCTGAACCGCGCCTACGTTTACACCATGAAGGCGCATGGCACGCAGACGCGCGCCTCGGGCGACCCGTTCTTCTCGCACCCCGTGGAGGTGGCGGGCATCCTGAGCTCCATGAAGCTCGACAGCGCCTCGATCATCACCGGCCTGTTGCACGACACGGTCGAGGACACCGGCGCCACCATCGAAGAGATCGAGGCGATGTTCGGGCCCGACATCGCCAAGCTGGTGGACGGTGTCACCAAGCTGTCGCGTATCGAGCTGCAATCCGACCAGTCCAAGCAGGCCGAGAACTTTCGCAAGCTGGTGCTGGCGATGTCGGAGGACATCCGGGTATTGCTGGTGAAGCTGGCGGACCGGCTGCACAACATGCGCACCCTGCATTTCCTCAAAGACGCGGACAAGCGCAAGCGCATCGCGCGCGAGACGCTGGAGATCTACGCTCCCTTGTGCGAGCGCATCGGCATCCAGCAATGGAAGGACGAGCTGGAGGACCTGGCGTTCGGCGAGCTGCAACCGGAGATTCGCAATTCGATCGCTGCGCGCCTCGATTTCCTGCGCGACAAGAGCCAGAACCTGGTGCAGCGCATCGTCGACGAACTGAAGCGCACGCTGGCCGAGGCCGGCGTCGACGCCTGGGTGTCGGGGCGCGAAAAGCGCACCTTCTCCATCTGGTCGAAGATGCAGCGCAAATCGGTGGAGTTCGAGCAGATCTCCGACATCGTCGCCTTTCGCGTGGTGATGAAGACGGTGGACGACTGCTACAAGGCGCTGGGCGTGATCCACAACGCCTATCGCGTGGTGCCGGGGCGCTTCAAGGACTACCTCAGCAACCCCAAGGCCAACGGCTATCGCTCGCTGCATACCGCCGTGTTCGGCCCGCAGAACCAGCGCGTCGAAATCCAGATCCGCACCTCGGAAATGCACGAGGTGGCCGAGCTCGGCGTCGCCGCGCACTGGGTCTACAAGCAGGGCGAGACCAATACCGACGGGCGCCAATACCGCTGGCTGCGCGAAATGCTGGATATCCTGGACCACGCCGCCGGTCCCGAGGAATTCTTGGAGCACACCAAGCTGGAGATGTTCCAGGACCAGGTGTTCTGCTTCTCGCCCAAGGGCGACGTGTTCGCCATGCCCAGAGGGGCGACGCCCGTGGACTTCGCCTATGCCGTGCACTCGGCGATCGGCGACAAATGCGTCGGCGCCAAGATCAACGGCCGCCTGGTGCCGCTGCGCACGCAACTGGTCAACGGCGACCAGGTGGAGATCGTCACGTCCAAGGCGCAGACGCCGAACCCCACCTGGGAGCGCTTCGTCGTCACCGGCCGCGCCCGGGCGCGCATCCGCCGCTTCGTGCGCACGCAGCAGCGCCAGCAATACATTTCGCTCGGCCGCGAGATCGTCGACAAGGCATTCCGCGGGGCGGGCGAGACCGTTACCGAAAAGGCGCTGGACGGGGTGCTGAAGAGCCTGAAATGCGGATCGGTCGAGGACCTCTATGCCCAGGTCGGCGAAGGCAACCTGACCGGGACCGCGGTGCTGAACGCCGTGTTCCCCGGCCGCAAGGAGACGGCCAAGCCCGTGCGCGCGCGGCGCGGCAAGGCCACGGGCAAGGACGGCAAGAAGAACACCCACGCCGTGCCGATCCGCGGCCTGATCGCCGGCATGGCCGTGCATTACGGCGGCTGCTGCCACCCGCTGCCGGGCGACCGGATCGTCGGCATCGTCACGACCGGCAAGGGGGTGGCGATCCACACCATCGACTGCGACCAGCTCGAGCAGTTCATCGAACAGCCGGACCGCTGGCTCGACGTGGCCTGGGAAGAGGACGCGACCGACGTGCCGCGCGTCGGCCGGCTGGACATCGTGATCGCGAACGAGCCGGGCAGCCTCGGCAACCTCACCACCGTGATCGGCAAGAGCGAAGGCAACATCCACAACCTGAAAATCACCAACCGTTCGCAGGATTTTTTCGAGATGCTGGTGGATGTCGAGGTGCGCGACGTCAAGCACCTCACAAACATCATGGCCGCCTTGCGCGCCTGCCCGAGCGTCAGCTCGGTCGAGCGCTCGCGGGGCTGAAGGGACCGCTAGGAGAGAAGGCATGAACCCGCATTATCTGCGCCTCGGCGTCAACATCGACCACGTCGCCACCATCCGCAACGCCAGGGGCGGCGGCCATCCCGATCCCGTGCGCGCGGCGCGCATGGCCGAGGAGGCGGGGGCCGACGGCATCACCGCCCATCTGCGCGAGGATCGCCGCCACATCACCGACGACGACATCGCGCGGCTGATGCGCGACATCAAGGTGCCGCTCAATTTCGAGATGGCCGCGACCGACGAGATGCTGGCGATCGCGCGCAAGCACAAGCCGCACGCCGCCTGCCTGGTGCCGGAAAAGCGCGAGGAGCGCACGACCGAGGGCGGCCTGGACGTGGTCAAGGGCCACAACCACCTGAAGCACTATGTTGCGGAGTTGAACCTGGCGGGTATCCGCGTGTCGATGTTCGTCGAGCCCGACCCGCGCCAGCTCGACGCTTCCAGGGCGCTAGGCGCGCCGGTGGTCGAGCTGCATACCGGCGCCTATTGCCACGCGGCACTGGAATCGCCGGCCGAGGCCAAGCGCCAGCTCGCGCGCATCACTGCCGCGGCCGATCATGCCCAACGCATCGGCCTGGAATGCCATGCCGGGCATGGGCTCACCTTCGACACGGTGGGGCCGGTCGCGGCGATCGCGAGCATCGCCGAGCTCAATATCGGGCATTTCCTGGTGGGTGAGGCGGTATTCGGCGGACTCGACAGCGCCATCCGCCGCATGCGCGCGCTGATGGACAAGGCGCGCGCGGACAGCAGCGGGGCGCGCAGCGCGTGACGGCCGTTCGCGCATGATCCTGGGCATCGGCAACGACGTCATCGACATCGGCCGCATCGAGCGCACGCTCGAGCGTTTCGGCGCGCGGTTCGTCGAGCGCATCTTCACGTCCACCGAACAGTCGAAATCCGACCGCCGCGCCAACCGCGCCGCCAGCTACGCCAAGCGCTTCGCCGCCAAGGAGGCATGCTCGAAGGCCCTGGGCACGGGTCTCAGGCGCGGCGTGTTCTGGCGCGACATGGGCGTGGTCAACCTGCCATCGGGCCGGCCGACCATGCTTCTGACCGGCGGCGCCGCCGAGCGCCTGGCCGAAATCACCCCGCCGGGCATGGTGGCGAGCATCCATGTCACGCTGACCGACGACCATCCTACCGCCCAGGCGATCGTGGTGATCGAGGCGCATCCCAAAACCGCGGCCGTTCGTCCTTGACAGCACCAGCCGCGGTTGCGTACATCATCCGCGCGGAACCCGCCCAATGCCTAGAAATCAAGATTTATCAATAGCTTCGAAAGGCCCTGCAATGACGCGGAAATCATCCGGCGGCGGCTGGGCCGAGACGCTGAAGACGGTCGTCTATGCCGTGCTGATCGCCGTGGTCGTGCGCACGGTCGCCTTCGAGCCGTTCAACATCCCCTCCGGCTCGATGATCCCTACGCTGTTGATCGGCGATTACCTGTTCGTATCGAAATACTCCTACGGCTACAGCCGCTATTCGCTGCCCTTCGGCCTGCCGCTGATCCCCGGGCGCATCTTCGCCAAGGCGCCGGAGCGCGGCGACGTGGTGGTGTTCAAGCTGCCGCGCGACAACAAGACCGACTACATCAAGCGCATCGTCGGCCTGCCGGGCGACAAGGTGCAGGTGGTCGGCGGCATCCTGCACATCAACGGCACGGCCGTGCAGCGCGAGCCGATCGACGACCTGGTGCTGCGCGACGGCTATGGCAACGAGCAGCGCATCAAGCAGTACAACGAAACCCTGCCGGGCGGGCGCAAGCACCGCATCATCGAGCTCAGCGACAACCAGCCGCGCACCGACGACACGCAGGTCTATACCGTGCCGGCCGGGCATCTGTTCGCGATGGGCGACAACCGCGACAACTCGCAGGACAGCCGGTTCCTCAACGACGTGGGCTACGTGCCGATGGAGAACCTGGTGGGCCGCGCCGAAATCATGTTCTTCTCCACAGACGGATCGGCCTATTGGTGGGAATTCTGGCGCTGGATGTTCGCCATCCGCTTCGATCGGCTGTTTCAAGGCATCAAGTGACGCGGCGGCTGCAGCGCCAAGCCGATCCTCTAGCGCCGCTGGAAAAAGCGCTCGGCCACCGCTTCGCCGACCGCACGCTGCTTAGCCTCGCACTCACCCATTCCTCGGCGGGCGAGCATAAGCTCGACGACAATCAGCGCCTGGAGTTCCTGGGCGACCGGGTGCTGGGCCTGGCGCTCGCCGATATCCTGCACCGGCGCTTCCCCGAGGAAGTGGAGGGCGCGCTGGCCAAGCGTTTTGCCCAGTTGTCCCGAGCCGAGGCGCTGTCCCAGGTGGCGCACGATATCGATTTGGTGGCGCATCTGCGCATGGACGCGGGCGGGCAGGTGGCGGTCGGGCGCGACGCCGACGGCGCGCTGGCCGATGCCTGCGAGGCGGTGATCGCGGCGCTGTATCTCGACGGCGGGTTCGAGGCGGCACGGCGTTTCGTCGCCGAACGCTGGGAAGCGATGATCGCGGCCGACGCCGAGCCGCCGCGCGATCCCAAGACGGCATTGCAGGAATGGGCCCAGGCGCGCGGCGAACCGCTGCCGAAATACACCGTCGTGTCGCGCGAAGGGCCGGACCACCAGCCGCTGTTCACCGTCACGGCGGCGGTGAAGGACGGCAGCGCCGCCACCGCCACCGGCCAGAACAAGCGCACGGCCGAGCAGGCCGCCGCCGCCGATCTTCTGAAACGTCTGGGCGTGGCTCCTTGAGCGCCGCCGCCGAGCCGCGCCGCTGCGGTTTCGTCGCGGTGCTGGGCGCCCCCAACGCCGGCAAGTCCACGCTGGTCAACCGCTTCGTCGGCGCCAAGGTCACGATCGTATCGCCCCGGGTGCAGACCACGCGCAGCCGGGTCAGCGGCATCGCCGTGCGCGGGGCGACGCAGACCGTGTTCGTGGATACGCCCGGCATCTTTCACACGCCGCGCCGGCGGCTGGAGCGCGCGATGGTCGATCAGGCCTGGCGCGCGCTGACCGATGCCGACGCGGTGGTCGTGGTCGTGGACGCCGCGCGGCGCGGGCTCGACGAGGACACGCGGCGGATCCTTGCCACGCTGAAGGAAAAGCGCCGCCCCGCCATCGTCGCGCTCAACAAGATCGACCTGGTGCGCAAGGACACGCTGCTGGCCAAGGCCAAGGCGGTGGACGAAACCGGCGCCGCCGGCCGCATCTTCATGATCTCGGCGGAAAAGGGCGACGGGGTGGACGATCTCTTTGCGCATATTATCTCGCTCATGCCGGTAGGCCCCTGGCACTACCCCGAGGACCAGCTGTCCGACATGCCGCAGCGCCTGCTGGCGGCCGAGATCACGCGTGAGCAGCTTTTCACGCGGCTATACGAAGAGCTGCCGCACGCCGTGGCGGTGGAGACCGAGACCTGGGAAGAGTTCAAGAACGGCAGCGTGCGCGTCTCGCAGGTCATCTATGTCGAGCGCAACAGCCAGCGTGCGATCGTGCTGGGCAAGGGCGGCCAGTCGATCAAGGCGATCGGCGAGACCGCGCGCAAGGAGTTGAAGCAGATTTTCGGCCGCGAGGTGCATCTGGCGCTGCGCGTCAAGCTGCGCGAGGACTGGGCCGACTCGCGCGAGCTGTACGAGGCCTGGGGCCTCGAGTGGAAGAGCTAGGCAGCATTAGGCATGGACTGGACCGAGGAAGGCATCGTCTTGGGCGCGCGCAAGCACGGTGAAAGCGCCATCGTGCTGTCGCTGCTGACGCGCGGCCACGGCCGGCACGCCGGGCTGGTGCGCGGCGGAGCAGGACGCCGGTCGCGCGCGCTGTACGAGCCAGGCAACCGCGTGCGCGCCACCTGGAAAGCGCGGCTGTCGGAGCATCTCGGCAATTTTACCTGCGAGCTGGTGGCGTCCGACGCGGCGCGCGTGCTCGACGATCCGGCGCGGCTGGCGGCGTTGGCATCGGCCTGCGCGATCAGCGAAGCCTCCCTGCCCGAGCGCGAGCCGCACCCCGGGGCGTTCGACGGCCTGGCGGTGTTGATCCAGGCCCTGCCCGAAGCGGGCTTCGCCGCCGCCTATGTGCGCTGGGAGCTGGCGCTGCTGACCGAGCTGGGCTTCGGCCTCGATCTCGGAAGCTGCGCCGCGACCGGCACGCAGGTCGGACTCACCTTCGTCTCGCCGCGCTCCGGGCGGGCGGTGTCGGAAGCCGCCGCCGAGCCTTATCGCGACCGGCTGCTGAAGCTGCCGCGCTTCCTGGTGGCGGACGGCGAGGCCGCGCCGGACGAGGTGATGGCGGGCCTCAGGCTTACCGGCCATTTCCTGAACGAGCATGCCTTCGCCGCCCGGCCCACGGGAACCCCCGCCGCGCGGGCGCGGCTGGTCGAGCGCCTGGGCCGCATCGGGCGCGCATCGGGTTGATAGCGGCCACGACACAGGCTATTGAAGCGCCTGCGAACCGGGAGTGAGAAGTGACCGCACCGATGTCCGGGCCGTCGATGGACCCGCGCCTGGCCGAGGCCTGGCGCCAGTTCAAGACCGGCCAGATCGACGAAGCCGCCAAGGCCGCCCGCGCGGTGCTGGACCGGGCGCCGGCCGATGCCGACGCCATGCACCTGATGGCGATGATCTATTATCAGCAGGGCCGGCGCGGCGAGGCGTCGGCGCTGTTCGCGCGTGCGATCGCCGCGCGGCCCGCCGATACGGCGATGCGCAATAATTTCGCCGCCGCGCTGATGGCCCAGGGGCGCAAGGAAGACGCGGTGACCGTGCTGCAACAGGCATTGCAGGTGAACCGCGCCGATCCGCTGACGCTGAAGAACCTGGGCGCGGCCTTGGCCGCGTCGGGCCAGTTGATGCCGGCGGCGCGGTATTTCCAGCAGGCCATCGAGCTCAGGCCCGATCTGGCCGAGGCGCATATCGGCCTGTCGGGCGCGCTGCGCGATCTGTGCCGCGCCGACGAGGCGCTGACGCATGCGCGGCGCGCGACGCAGCTTTTGCCCGACTCATCCGTGGCGCACGCCATGCACGGCGTACTGCTGCACGAAATGGGCCGCCACCCCGAGGCCGCGACGGCGCTGCGCCGCGCCGTCACCCTCGACCCGGAAAACCGCGAGGCGCAAGCGAACCTGCGCGTGGTCTATTCGGCGATGGTGCCGAAATGGCACTTCGCCATGCTGAACGACGACGTGCGCAACGATGCCTACGACCGCGGCATTCGCGCGATCGTCAAGCCCGGCGATCACGTGCTGGAAATCGGCGCGGGCTCGGGCCTGCTGGCGATGATGGCGGCGCGCGCGGGCGCGGCGCGGGTGACCACCTGCGAGGTGAACCCGGTGCTGGCCGACGTGGCGCGGCAGATCGTCGCCGCCAACGGCATGGCGGACCGCATCACCGTGATCGGGCGCAAATCCAATCTGCTGGAAGTCGGGCGCGACCTGCCGCAGCTAGCCGACGTTCTGATCATGGAGATATTCGACACCGTGCTGGTGGGCGAGGGGGCCCTGCCGAGCCTGGAGGACGCGCGCAAGCGGCTGCTGAAGCCCGATGCGCTGGTGCTGCCGCGCGGCGCGCGGCTATATGCCGCCGCGATCGAGATTCCGGGCGCGCGGCGCGTCAACCCGATCCACCAGATCGCCGGGTTCGATCTTTCCGGCTTCGATGTGTTCCGCAATCCCACCGGCGAGATGCTGGAACTGTCGCGAGAGGATCACCGGCTTCTGAGCGAGCCGTTCCAGATATTCGATTTCGATTTCCGCACGGCGATCCCGGGCGCGGAGCAGAAGCAGATCGACTTTACCGCGAACGCTTCCGGCACGATCCACGCGGTCGCGGTGTGGTACGACCTGCATCTCGCCGAATCCATCACGATGAGCACCGCCCCCGGCACCAAGGGCAACCACTGGGGGCAGGGTGTGGCCTTCATGAGCGCCGACATCGCGGTGGCGCCGGGCGACAAGCTCGTGGCCCATGCCAGCTATGCCGGCACGCGCCTGCTGGTGCGGATCGAGAAAGCCTAGCGGGGCAAGCCTAGAACGGCGGCGTCCAGACCGCGTCGTCGTCCAGCGGGATCGACGGTCTGGGCAGGCGTTTGAACGCAAAGCGCGTGAGGACCGGCGAGGTCAGGCCCGGGCAGTCCACCTCGATCACCCGGTCGGGCGTAAAGAATTCGTCGAACCCGGCGCGGAAATGCCCGCGCGATTTCACCACAACGCCGCGCGCCCGGCCGATATCCAGGCCCAGCGCTTCCAGGAACACCGGATCGGCGCATTGCTGGCGCTGCGTGCCGACGGCGACCGTGATACCGCCGAGGTCGAGCGCGGCGCACGGGCCGAATTCCACCGTCGCCCCTTTGAAGATGCCGCGCCTACCCACAAACCGCCCGTCATGCAGCGATAGCACGCGCGCCCGCGCCGTGAATCGCTTGGCGACATCGGTTTCGCCCGCGCCATTGAACACGGCATCGAAATTGGCACCGATGCCCAGCGTATTCGCCTGGCGCGCCAACGCCGCATCGATGAATACGCCGAGTAGCAGGCCCTGCGCCTTGGCTTCGTGCAGCGCCTTGAGCAGCCAGGTGGTGTTGCCGCCGCCGCCGCCGCCGGGGTTATCGGCGACATCGGCGAAGATCAGCGCCGGGCGTTTGGGATCGTCGCCAGCGGCCTTGGCCATCGCCACGGCGTCAGGCAGGGAAGTCAGCTTGGCGCGAAAGCGCTGGCGGTTGGCCCAGGCCATGACGGCAATTTCCCGCGCCAGCTTGCGCGCCGGGGCCGGGTTGCTGCCGCGCGCCGTGACGATGATCGAAAGGCCGTTCTTCGGCGTGTCGGAGAACGCGAACCCACCCAGCACGGTCACGTTCATGATCTCCGGCGTTTGGCGCTTCTGGCCCAGGTCGATCAATTCGGCATAGGGCCCCTTGGCCGACAGTTGCGTGACCGTGGGCGGCACGATCGGCAGCTTGATGAAGGCGCTGCTGGTCTTGGTGCCGTTGATCATCTCCTTCAGCGCCCGCGCCGCCTCGGCCGCGCGCTCGCGCATGTCGACATGCGGGTTGGTCAGGTAGCCGATCAGCACGTCGACGCTGTCGACCATGCGTTGCGACGGGTTGCAGTGCAGGTCGACGGTGGCGGCGACCGGCACCCCGGCGCCGACGGCGGCGCGCACCATCGCGTACAGCTCGCCGTCGGGATCGGGGTCCTCGGTCGTGGTCATGGCGCCATGATTGGTGATGTAGACCGCGTCGAGCTTCCCGGCGGCCTTCAGCCCGTCATGGATGCGCTTCAGGCATCCCTGGATGAAGCGGTGATCGGCCGGCCCGCCCGGCTCGGCCCCGGCCACCAGAATCGGCACGGGCTGCCACGGTCCCATCCGGTCCATCTCGGCCACGAATCCCGGCACTTCCATCGGCCAGATCGGCGCCTTGGACCGGGCGTTGCGCATGATCGCCTCGCCCTCCAGGTAACTGCGCTCGCGGAAGTCCTTCTCGGTCGTGACCGGGGCGAAGGCGTTGGCCTCGAGATGCAGGCCGAGAATCGCGATGCGGGGACCGCGGGTGGGGACGGGCATGGTCGTTCCTTTCTTAGATCGCCATTGCGGTTCTAGCCCTTGGCGCGCGGCCCTAGGGGCGTCGCTTGTCAGTTTGCCCGCAAGTTCGGTGAATGACATAGTAACCAACAGTGGCACGCACTCCGATGGCTGGCGCCATACAGGCTCCGCCAACTGCCGCTGTAAGAGAACCGCCCAACGGGAGGAAGCCCATGAGCCGGAGATTGCCGCTCGCAGTCTTAGGTGTGCTCGTATTCGCGCTTCAAGCGATCGCACCCAATGAGGGCTGCGCCCAGCAGGCCCAGGATCGCTCGGGCGATGGGAGAAACGTGATCAATATCGTCGTGCGCATCACGGCGGAAGAGCGGAAAGTCGTGCTGACATCGGAATATTGGGTGACGTCGCTCAGATTGCGCAACGAGTACAGCCGGCCAATTCTTGTCAATCTCTCGACGCCCGATCCAATGCCAGGCGGATTGGGCGCCTCGCTGCGCCCCAAGGGAAAGTCGGACGACGTGGTGATTAAGCCCGGTGAAACCGTGCTCCTCGGCGGCCTTTTGGGCGGGCAGCCGCTGGCGGTCAAAACGGGGCCGCCGACGCTCAATAAATTACCGGTTCTCGGACACCTGTTCCGCTACCGAGAGGCCCGGGATAGCCAAACCGAATTGGTCATCCTGGTTACCCCGAATATCGTTCGATAAGCCAGGTTCGCCCTGCCGGCGTTAGAGCCCGCTAAAGCGCGCCCGCCGATGCGCTGGCGTAGCTTGATGCTCTACACAAGAGATTGACGCCATTGCACGGAGCGCTACTATATGCGGTAGTCCCCCGGAGGCAGTATGGCAAAGTCTACGGCGTTGGCGGAAATCCGCGACACCAAGCTGGCCGATGCGTTGGGCCAGCGTTACCTCAGCTATGCGCTGTCGACCATCATGGCGCGTTCGCTGCCGGACGTGCGCGATGGCCTGAAGCCGGTGCATCGCCGGCTGCTGTGGGCGATGCAGGAACTGAAGCTCGACCCCGCGCAAGGGTTCAAGAAATGCGCCCGCGTTGTGGGCGACGTGATCGGCAAATACCACCCCCACGGCGAACTGTCGGTCTACGACGCGCTGGTGCGCCTGGCCCAGGATTTCGCCGCGCGCTATCCGATGGTCGACGGCCAGGGCAATTTCGGCAACATCGACGGCGATAACGCGGCGGCCATGCGTTACACCGAGGCGCGGCTGACCGAAGCTGCGCAAGCGATGCTCAGTGGCCTGTCGGAGAACGCGGTCGATTTCCGCCAGACCTATGATGGCGAGGGGCAGGAGCCGGTGGTGCTGCCGGCGGCGTTCCCCAATCTGCTGGCCAACGGCTCGGCGGGCATCGCCGTGGGCATGGCCACCAGCGTTCCGCCGCACAACGTGGGCGAGATCTGCGCGGCGCTGCTGCACCTGATCAAATTTCCCAACGCGCATATCGGCAAGCTGATCGACTTCATGCCCGGGCCTGATTTCCCCACCGGCGGCGTGCTGGTGGAGGACCGCAAGACGGTCGTGGAGGCCTATTCCACCGGCCGCGGCGGCTTCCGCCTGCGCGCCAAATGGCATGAGGAAAAGCACAAGGGCGGCACTTATCAGATCGTCGTCACCGAAATTCCGTACCAGGTGGCGAAGTCGCGCCTGATCGAGAAGATCGCCGAGCTGCTGCAGGAAAAGAAGCTGGCAATGCTGGCGGACGTGCGCGACGAGTCGGCGGAAGACGTGCGGCTGGTGCTGGAGCCCAAGAGCCGTAATGTCGACGCCACGGTGCTGATGGAATCGCTGTTCCGCCAGACCGACCTGGAATCGCGCGTGCCGCTGAACATGAACGTGCTGGACGCCGACAGCACCCCGCGCGTGATGAACCTGCGCGAAGTGCTGCAGGCGTTCCTGGACCACCGCCACGTCGTCCTGCAGCGGCGCACCAAGTACCGGCTCGAGAACATCGCCCACCGGCTGGAAGTGCTGGACGGGTTCCTGATCGCGTATCTCAACCTCGACGCGGTGATCAAGATCATCCGCGGGGAAGACGAGCCCAAGCCCGTGCTGATGAAGCGCTTCAAGCTGACCGACATGCAGGCCGAGGCGATCCTGAACATGCGCTTGCGCTCGTTGCGCAAGCTCGAGGAAATGCAGATCAAGACCGAGCACAAGGAGCTGTCGGACGAACAGAAATCCCTGCGCGGCCTGATGCGCGACGAGGACAAGCGCTGGAAGGCGATCGGCGAGGAGATCGCGGAGATCGCCAAGACCTTCGGCGCCAAGACGTCCCTGGGCAAGCGCCGCACCGAGATCGGCGAGGCGCCGTCCGACGTGGTGATCCCGCTGGAAGCGATGGTCGAGCGCGAGCCGGTGACGGTGGTGTGCTCGGAAAAAGGCTGGATTCGCGCCATGAAGGGCCACATGACCGACCTTTCGGGCGTTACGTACAAGGAAGGCGACGCCGAACGCTTCGTCCTGTTGGCCGAAACCACCGACAAGCTGCTGGTGTTCGCCACCAACGGCCGGTTCTATACAATCGGCGTCGACAAGCTGCCGGGCGGGCGCGGCCACGGCGAGCCGCTCAGGCTGATGGTCGACATGGGCAACGACCAGGACGTTGTGGGCGTACTGGTCCGCCGGGCCGGACGCAAGCTGGTGGTCGCGGCCAGCGACGGGCGCGGCTTCGTGGTGCCCGAGGACGAGGTGCTGGCCCAGACCCGCGCCGGCAAGCAGGTGTTGAACGTCGCCGCGCCGGTCATGGCGCGCGCCGTGACGCCGGCCGAGGGCGACACCGTCGCGGCGATCGGCGAGAACCGCAAGATGCTGCTGTTCGCGCTGTCGCAATTGCCCGAGATGACGCGCGGCCGCGGCGTGCGCCTGCAAAAATACAAGGACGGCGGGCTGTCCGACGTGAAGGTGTTCACCCTGGCCGAGGGACTGAGCTGGAAGCTCGGCGACAAGGTACGGGTCGAGACTGAGTTGAAGCCCTGGATCGGCGAACGGTCGCAGGCCGGGCGTCTGCCGCCCAACGGCTTTCCGAAAACCAGTAAATTCGGCTGAGCTCGACGAAACAGCTAGATCAGGCCGCGGCGCGATCCGGTTGTTCGGCCGCCAGGTTCGCCAGGGCGGCGACCGGGAAGGCGAGGGTGGCGCGCGTGCCGACGCCCACGATGCTGTCGACCAGGAAGCGCCCGCCGTGCAGTTCCACCAGCTTGCGCGTGATCGACAAGCCGAGGCCGGTGCCCTGCTGGCCGCGTACGGCGGCTTCCGAGCCTTGCACGAACGGCTCCATCAGCCGCTCCAGCGTCTCGGAGGCGATGCCGCGGCCGGTATCGGCCACGACGATATGGAACTCGTTCTGCACCGTTTCGGCCGAGACGGTGATCGATCCGCCGGTCTGCGTGAAGCGCAGCGAATTCGACATCAGGTTCAGCAGCATCTGCCGGAGCGCGCGGCGGTCGGCATGCAGGCCGATGCCCGCGGCCGCGTTCACCTGGATGGTGACGCCGGCATGCGCGGCGTCGGTTTCGAACACGCGCGTGGCTTCGATCAGCGAGTCGCGCAGGTCGATCACGTCGCGGTTCAGGCTCATGCGGCCGGCCTCGATCTTGGCGAGGTCGAGCAGATCGTTGATCAGCGACAGCAGGTGCTGTCCGCTGCGCAGGATGTCGCCGGCATAATCGCCATAGCGCGCGGGCGTCACGGGACCCATCATCTGCTTGGCGATCACCTCGGCGAAGCCGATGATCGCGTTCATCGGCGTACGCAATTCGTGGCTCATATTGGCCAGGAAGGCGCTCTTGGCGCGGCTGGCCTTTTCGGCGCGTTCTTTTTCGATCGCCAGGCGCTGGCTGAGCGCCATCAGGTCGGTGCGCGAGCCTTCGAGCTTGCGCAATTGCAGCCAGGCGAGCACCCCGAACACCACGACGACGGTCACCACCACGCCGAACAGAATGGCCAGGCCGTTGTGGATGCGCGTCAGGCCGCTGGTGGTCTGGTCGCGGTTTTCGGCGATCGCGTGATGCGCGGCCACCGCCATGCGCTGGATCGTAGCCTGGCCGTCGGCCATGGCGCGGCTCAGGCGCACGACTTTGTCGATTTCGTTGGTGGTGCCGGCCAGGTCAGCGTCGGCCTTGCCGACCACGTCGTTCATCGCTTCGACGGCGGCATGCAGGTTCGGGTAGCGCATGAGCTGGCGTTCGACCTTGGGGTCGTTGCCCACCAGCACGCGGCTGACGAACACTTCGTAACGCCGCAATGCCGCGCGGCGCGCGTCCGGGCTGGGCTCGAGTTGCGCGTCGCCCAGCAGGATTTGCGTGCGTTGGAATTCCGCCTGCACCTGAAACAGGTTCCAGGCGATGTCCTCGAGCGGAAGATAGCGGCTGTCCAGCTGCTCGCGCAGCAGGGAGGCGAACATAGCGGCGGCGATGGCGGTGCCCACGATGAGGCTGACCGCCACCGCTATGAACGGCAGATCCGTGCGGATCTCACGCCAACGCATTTGCCGTTCCTACCGCTACCGTTCTCTGTTTTCCCGGCTCTCGGCTCTACTCGACCGTGATCGAGACGAGCTGCCAGATCGACCGGCGCTGATGCGCCTTGTCGCGCAAGTCGGCGTTGCTATCCCAGGGATAGATGATCCAGATCGGCCCGCGGTCGCGCAAGGACAGCGGCTGGCCGTTGGCCTTCATCGCCAGGATCAGACCCGTGGTGCGGAAGTCGTCGACCGGCATCTCGATCGTGTAGTCGTTGATGGCGCGGGCCTTAATGACCTTGCCGGTGGCGCCGACGGCCTCGATGAACGCCTTGCCCGACACGCCCTCGAACTTGGTGACGGCGGTATTCCACGGCGTCGAGGTCTCGATCGTCGCCTGCGGCAGCTTCTCCAGCGCCGCCTGATCGAACACGATCTTGTTGCCGCTGCTCTTCGCGGTGATGGCGCCGCTGACTTCCAGCAACGTTTCGCCGGCGGCGGCAACCTGTTGCGCCGAAGCAGCGTGCGAAAATACGAAAGCGGCGGCCAAGGCTACCGAGGCCAGGCTGGGAATCAAACGCATACTTGAGACTCCTGTAATGCCGGACATGTCATCGCGACGATGCCCGGTTGGTTGGCTTGAACGCGACGGCCCCCATGGCCTCCGCATTCCTCAAGGTCAGGATGTTCGGCAGCACGAAATTCCTTAACGGCGCCGATGACTCTCATATGCGAATCCGTGAGGATAAGCCCCTGCGGTCCCAACCCTAACCTTCGGAGTCTGAATACGAGCAAAAGATTAATAAAGAATTGCCAAGCTTGTCTTGCATTTGATAACCGGCCTGATTCATTGATGATTCGCCACAACCCATTGATTAATATCGAACCCACCCCCCAACTTCTAGCTGGTTTGCGATTCGCCGCCGCCCGCGCTAGGTAAGCCCCTGGTTTGCTCAACCGATCCGATAAGGGACAATGCTTTCATGACCAGCCCTTCCGCCGATTTTCGCCCCCTTGCCCTCGTCGTGTGGCCCCACAGCGGACCGGCCGCCGCACCGGCGGCGATCGCGCGCGCACTCGCACTCGCCTTGTTCGGCAGTCTTCTGCTCGCGGTCTCGGCCAAGGTGCAGGTGCCGTTCTGGCCCGTGCCCATGACCATGCAGACTTTCGTGGTGCTGGTGCTGGGTGCTACCTATGGCTGGCGGCTGGGCGTGGGCACGCTCATCGCCTACCTGGCCGAAGGTGCTGCGGGCCTGCCGGTTTTCGCTGGCACGCCGGAAAAGGGCATCGGGCTTGCCTACATGGCCGGCCCGACCGGCGGCTATCTGATCGGGTTTGTTGCCGCTGCCGCGCTGGTGGGTTGGCTCATTGAAACCGGCCGGGCGCAGGGGCTGTTGCGGCTCACCCTGGCGATGGTTCTGGGCCACGCCGCGATCTTCCTGGCCGGAATCAGCTGGCTGGGCGCGTCGATCGGCTTGACCAAGGCCGTTGCCGTGGGACTGACGCCGTTCTGGGCTGCGACGATCCTCAAAACCGCCCTGGCGGTCGCCACGATCGCGGGCTTGGCGCGGCTGGCGCATACGCGCGACCGCGGGTAATCGGCGCATTAACATTTGTCCGCGGTCTATCGGCCGCATTGCCGATCCGGCTTGCCTATGCCAGTAATTCAAAACCCGAACAGCCGATAAACGGCGTGCGTCGACAAACGGGCACCGGGGGATGGGGGATTTCGGTTGAATTTTTTCCTGCGGCTTAGCCGCGCGATCGACTTGATCAATGCGCTTTTCGGCAAGATCGCCAATGTGCTGATTTTGCTATCGTGCCTCGTCAGCGCGGGTAACGCCAGCATGCGCTACGCGTTTTCCATCAGCTCGAACGCGTGGCTGGAAATCCAATGGTACATGTTCGCCGCCATCGTGTTGCTGGGCGCGTCCTACACGTTCAAGCTCAACGAGCATGTGCGGGTGGACCTGATCTACGGATCGGTCAATGAACACAAGCGGCTTTGGATCGACATCATCGGCATCGTCCTGTTCATGCTGCCGGCGACCGCGCTGTTCACCTATCTGTCCTGGCCGCTGTTCACGATATCGTGGAACTTGCAGGAAATTTCCTCCAACGCCGGCGGGCTGATCCGCTGGCCGGTCAAGCTGGTGCTGCCCGTGGGGTTCGGTCTGCTGACCGCCCAGGGTATTTCCGAGTTGATCAAGCGGATCGCCGCGCTGCGCGGGCTGTATGAGGTCGACACGAAATACGAACGGCCGGTCCAGTAGGCGCGGGGACATAAAGCAATGATCACGCTCGATATGATGCCCCCGCTGATGTTCGGCGGGCTGATCCTGTTCATGCTGTTCGGCTTTCCGGTCGCCTTCACGTTGTCGGCCCTGGGTCTTTCGTTCGGCTTCCTCAGCATCGAGCTGGGCTTCTTCTCGCCGAACTTCCTTCAGGCGTTGCCGCAGCGCTTTTTCGGGATCATTTCCAACGATCTGCTGTTGGCGATCCCGTTCTTCACGTTCATGGGCGCGATCCTGGAGAAATGCGGACTGGCCGAGGACTTGATCGACGGCTTGGGGCAATTGCTCGGGCCGGTGCGCGGCGGCCTCGGCTACTCGGTGATCGTTGTCGGCGCCATCCTAGGCGCCATCACCGGCACGGTGGCTGCCTCGGTGATAGCGATGGCGATGATCGCCATGCCGGTGATGATGCGCTACAACTACGACCGGCGTTACCTCACCGGCGTGATCGCCGCGTCGGGCACGATCACCCAAGTGATTCCTCCCTCGCTGGTGCTGGTGGTGCTGGCCGACCAGCTCGGCCGCTCGGTCGGCGACATGTATGCCGGCGCCTGGGGTCCGAGCCTGTTCCAGGTGCTGCTGTTCTGCGGCTACACCTTCGTCCTCAGCATTTTCTGGCCGCAGATGGTTCCGGCGGTGCCGATCGAGCACCGCACGCTGCACGGCTGGGCGCTGATCAAGAAATGCCTGTGGGGCATCGTGCCGTCGCTGGTGCTGATCTTCCTGGTCCTCGGCACGCTGATGTTGGGCCTGGCGACGCCGACCGAAGGCGGCGCCATGGGCGCGGTCGGCGCGCTCCTGCTGGCCGTGCTGCACAGCGACAAACTCAGCAAGCTGGGAATGCGGGCCGCTCTGGTGGGCGCGGCGGCGATCGGCGCGCTCTCCGTCGTCGGCCTCGTGGAGTGGGCGGTGCCCGGCAGAGAGCGGGTCCTGGGCCCGGCGCACCCCGTTTTGTTCATGGTGCTGTATGCCGCGATCATCGTGCTTCTTGTGCGCACGGCGCTGATCCCGGAGCTGCGCAGCCTGATCAAGCAGGCCTACGAATCGACCATGCGCATCACGTCGATGGTGGTGTTCATCCTGATCGGGTCGACCTGCTTCTCGCTGGTGTTCCAGGGCGTGGACGGCGGGCTGTGGGTCGAGCATCTGCTGACCGGGCTGCCGGGCGGCGTGGCCGGGTTCCTGGTCGTGGTCAATCTGTTCGTCTTCGTGCTGGCATTCTTCCTCGACTTCTTCGAGATCGCCTTCATCGTCGTGCCGATGCTGGCGCCGGTGGCGCAAAAGATGCTGGCGCCCATCGTCGGCGCCGACGCGGCTTTGATCTGGTTCGGCGTCATCCTGTGCGTGAACATGCAGACTTCGTTCATGCACCCGCCCTTCGGCTTCGCGTTGTTCTATCTGCGCGCGGTGGCGCCGAAGGAAATCAAGACCAGCGAGATCTATTGGGGCGCCATCCCCTGGGTTGGCCTGCAATTGATCATGGTGGCGGTCGTGATCTTCTGGCCGCAATTGGTGACGATGATGCTGGCCGGGGACTTGAAATTCGATCCGAGCAAGATCGATATCCAGGTGCCGGCTTCCGAAGGCCCGTCCGACGCGCTGATCGAAGTCAAATAGCCGGTGCGCGACTCTTTAGAGAGGGCCGGCTGAAACAAAAAAGGCCCCGCTTGCGCGGGGCCTTTTCCGTACCGAAAGCCCGGATCGGGCGGTCAGCTTTTCTTGGTCGCCGAGAGATGGCCCATGAAGTTGTCGAAGGTGTTCTCCGAGAAGCGGAACCACAGGTTCTGATCGCTGCGGAACTGGAGCCACGACTCGTATACCTTCTTGAACCGCGGGTTCTTGGAGGAGATATCGGCGTACAGTTCGACCGACGACGCATAGCACGCGTCCATCACCGCGCGCGAGAACGGCCGGAAGTTCACCTTTTTAGCCGCCAGGCGTTTCAGCGCCGGCGGGTTCAGCGCGTCGTACTTCGCGACCATCCAGCCGTTGGTTTCGGCGGCGACCGCATCGACGACGGCCTTATAGGTCGGCGACAGAGTGTCGTAAGACTTGGTGTTGGTGTAGAGCGACACTTGCGGGCCGCCTTCCCACCAGCCGGGGTAGTAGTAGTACTGGGCGACTTTGTCGAAGCCCAGCTTCTCGTCGTCGTACGGGCCGACCCATTCGGCCGCGTCGATCGTGCCTTTCTCCAGCGCCGGGTAGATGTCGCCGCCGGCGAGCTGCTGCGGCACCACGCCCAGTTTCTGCATCACCAGCCCGGCTTGGCCGCCGATGCGCATCTTCAAGCCCTTCAGGTCCTCGACCGTCTTGATCTCCTTGCGGTACCAGCCGCCCATCTGCGCGCCGGTATTGCCGCACGGGATCAGGTGGACGTTGAATTCCTTGTAGAACTCGCGCAGCAACTGAAGGCCGCCGCCGAAATGCATCCACGAATACTGTTGCCGTGCGTTGAGGCCGAAGCACATCGCCGTGTCGAACGCGAAAGTCGGGTCCTTGCCGAAATAATAGTAACTGGCGGTATGGCCCATCTCGACCGTGCCGTTCTGCACGGCGTCCAGCACTTGCAGGCCCGGGACGATTTCGCCGGCCGCGAACACGCGGATCTGGAATTTGTTGTCGGTAACCTCGGCGACGCGCTTGGCGAAATACTCGCAGCCGCCGTACAGCGTATCCAGGCTCTTCGGCCAGCTCGCGGTCAGGCGCCACTTCAGTTCGGGCATCGACTGCGCGATCGCCGGCGCGGCAACGGTCGTCGCCGCCGCCGCGATGCCGGCAGTCTTCAAGAATTTACGTCTCTGCATGGGGTTTCCTCCGGTTGACCTGTGCTGAATTATCTATGGCCGGGTTATCGACGTATCCATGCTGGCCCGGCCGCAGCATGGTGATTGGTTAAAGTGCAGCGAGATTACGGCACGCGGCGTAGGGCGGGCAAGCGCGCTATGGCTCTTGCCCAGCGCCCGAATCGAGCAGGCGCCATTGCCCATCGCTTAGGTATTCCAAGGGCTTGAACCGGGTCTTGTAGGCCATTTTGCGGCTGTCGGCGATCCAGTAGCCCAGATAGACATGCGGTCGGCGTTCGTGCAGGGCCTGTTCGATCAACCACAGCACCGCATGGGTGCCGATGCCGCGTTCCGGCGCGTCGGGCTCGAAGTAGCTGTAGACCGCGGACAGCCCGTCGCCCAGGCGGTCGAACAGGCATGCGCCCATCAGCCTTCCGGAGGGGTCGCGGAATTCCACCAGCGCGGTGCCCACGGCCGTTTCCTCGACCATGCCGCGATAGTCTTCGAAGCTCATGCGCGCCATCTCGCCGTCGCCGTGGCGCGATTGCTGGTAGCGCTGGAACAGCCGGTACTGCTCCACGCTCGCGGCGGGCGGCAACATGGTCGCCGCAAGGTCCGCGTTGGCGCGGGCCACGCGGCGCTGCGACCGGCTGGGGGCGAAGGATTGCGCGACGATGCGCACCGGCACGCAGGCGCGGCATCCCGCACAGGCCGGCCGGTAGGCGACGCGGTGGCTGCGCCGGAATCCGGCGCCGGCCAGCTCGTCATAGCTGTCGGCGGCGGTCGGCCCCGCAATCTCGGTGAAGATATGGCGCTCGACCTTGCCGATGAGATAGGGGCAGGGCATCGGCGGCGTGCGGAACAGAAAGCGCGGCGGCTCGAGAGCCAAGATCGGCTCGGCGGCCACGGCCATTCGTTCGCGCGAGTCGGGCATGGGTCTAGCTACGTCCGCTCGGCGGCGGCAGAACTTGCGGCCCGCCGCCAAGCGCGCTGGCGCGCACCGCCACGACGCCGCACAGCATGTCGTGGAACAGACGGCGGCGGCGGTTGAAGATGCCGAGCAGCAAAATGAACCCGGCGGTCAGGCCGACGCTGACATAGAACAGCGCCGTCACCAGCAGCGCCTGAAGGTATTCCGGCCGCTGGCCGGTCCAGCTGCGCAATTCCACGTCGAACAGCCGCATCCCCGGCGTGGCCGAACGCGGCCCGCCGATGAACACGGTGTTGTAGGCCAGCGGCAGCAGCGGCACGGCGACGTAGATCATCCCGAACAGCGGCGCCAGCAATCCGAAGCTGACGATCACGCCGAACCAAAACAGCAGCCAGACGATAAAGCCGATGACGCCGAGCAGGAAGGCGTCGAACAAGTAGGCGAATGCGCGACGCCATGCCAGGCCGTCGAAATGTTCCGGCCGGTCCAGCCATTCCGGGATGGCGTCGAACCAGCCTTGCCGCGCCTGAGCGCCGGGAATGGGAAGCGTGGGTGTGGCCATTGGCTGCGTGTCGCTCCGGGGGCATCTGTCCCGCCCGCAAGAATCCGGCAGATTGCCTTGATTTGCAAGCAGATAGCCGCGCGCGGCCGGTAACGGCGCATTCCCGGCCGTTACGCCAACGCGGTATTGCCCAGCACGCGGGTCTTTAGGCCGGCGGCGTTCAGCCGCGCGACGATCTCGCGCACGTGCTGCGCGTTGCGGGTTTCCACCACCGCGTCGATCTCCGCGCGCTTGGCCGGCACGTCGCGGAACAGGCGCTGGTGCTGGATCTCGATGATGTTGCCGCCGCAATCGCCGATCAGCTTGGCCACCTGCGCCAGGGTGCCGGGCCGGTCGGTGATGTCGATGCGCAGCGACACCACGCGGCCTTCGCGCACCAGCCCGCGCAGCAGCACCGAACCGAACAGGCGCGAGTCGATATTGCCGCCGCCGACGATCAACGCGACCTTGCGGCCGGCGAACCGCTCGCGGTTGCCAAGGACGGCGGCGAGGGGGGCCGCGCCCGCGCCTTCCACCACCAGCTTGGCTTCCTCGGCCAGCAGCATCACGCCCTGTTCCAAGGCCGGCTCGTCGGCCAGCAGAATGGTCGAGACGTGCTGCTTGACGATCTTCAGCGTCAGCACGCCAGGGGTCTTGACCGCGATGCCCTCGGCGATGGTCTCGCCGCCGCTGGTGGGCGGCTCACCCTTCAACGCCTGGAGCATCGAGGGATACATCGCGGCCTGCACGCCGATAATCTCGATCCCCGGCTTGAGCGCCTTGGCCGCGATGGCGATGCCCGCGATCAGCCCGCCGCCGCCGATCGGCACGACGATGCAATCCAGGTCGGGCACGTCTTCCAGCAGCTCCAGGGCCACGGTGCCCTGGCCCGCGACGATCGCCGGATCGTCGTAGGGATGCACCAGCGTGAGGCCGGCTTCGCCCGCAAGCTTCGCAACCAACGCCTGGCACTGGTCCAGGTTCTCGCCCTGCAATTCCACCCGCGCGCCGAATCCCGATGTGCGCTCGATCTTGCTGAAGGGCGTGCCCTCGGGCATTACGATAGTGGCGGGGATGCCCAGGCGCTGCGCGTGATAGGCAACCCCCTGCGCGTGGTTGCCCGCGGACATGGCGATCACGCCGTTGCGCTTTTGCTCCGGCGTCAGCCCCAGCAGCTTCACCAGCGCGCCGCGCTGTTTGAACGAGCCGATGTCCTGGAGGTTCTCCAGCTTCAGCGTCAGCCGGCATCCCGCCAGGGCCGACAGCCGACCGCACGGCACCGACGGCGTGCGCACCGCCGAGCCCGCGATCTGGCCGGCGGCACGGCGGATGTCGTCGATGGTCACGGTCATTGCACCATCCTAGCGCCGTTGCGGGTTGAGCGTTAGGACGGCGATTTTCTCTTTCGGGCCGGCGATAGGGGCGGCGGGAATCCGGATCGTGCGCCCGTCGCGCCAGCGCCGCATCAGGTTGGAATAGAACGCCGACAGCGGATGCCCGCTTTGCCCGGTGGCCTGCATGAAGCGTGAGCTGTCGAGATCGGCGAGATCGTAGACCGCGCGGAAGCCGGCGCCGTGGATATGGGCGAACGGCTCGGCCTCGTCGGCGATGATCGTCTGCCCGCGATTGATGGTATAGGCGTCGCCGTCGCTGGGCAGGCGCATGTCGGTCAGGCGCCAGATCAGCGGCAGGCGGCCGAAGATGGGATGCGAGAACTTGGCCTGGTGCGCGTCGCCCCAGCGCCAATCCGCGGGGTTCGAGCCGTACCTAGCCGCTATGAAATCCAGCGCCCGGTCCAGCGCTAGGGCCATGCGCGCCTCGCAGGTCTCGCGCGCCGGGGTGGTCACGTCGTCGCACCATTGCCGGCGCTGCGTCAGCATCAGCTCCACGACATCGGGCCTGAGGTCCCAATAGTCGGCGAACAGCGGGCCCAGTTCGTCGGCATAGAGCAGGCGGTTTAGTTCACGTAGCCAAGCGGAAAAAATAAGCGGCTCGGGCCGGCGGCGGTCCATGCGCCCGTCCCAGGATTTCAGCATCGCCACGGCGCGGCGCGCGCGCTCGTCGTTCACGACCAATCCGGTGAGGATCGGCAGCAGATCGCGCGCGGCCATCGACAGGGCGTCGGACTGCATGACAGCCGCGGCCTCGACCGTCGGCCGCTGGTCGATCGCCAGCATGTCGAGGATGCGGCGCGCGCGATAGGTGGCCTCCCAATCGCTGCCCAGCAGGCCTGAATCCGCCGCCGGCTTGTTGTTGGCGCTGACGATGATGCCCGTAGGCGGATTGAAGGCGCGCGGCAGCGCGTCGAACGCCAGCCACCCAGTCCAGTCGTATTCGCCGTTCCAGCCCGGGGCGGGCAGGCGGCCGTCGCCGCCCTTGCGCAAGGGCACGCGCCCGGCGCTCACCATGCCGATGGAACCGCCGGTGTCGGCGAAGGCGATGTTCTGTTGCGGGCTATGGAAATCCTTCAGCGCCGCCATGAATTGCGCCGCGTCGCCGGCGCGGTTCATGCGGTAGACCGCTTCCACGGTGCGGTCGTCGCCCGCCAGCCCGGTAAAGGCCAGCGCCATCGCCTCGCCCTGGCCGGCGCCGATCCCATCGCCGGGCATGCCCCGGGGCAGCGCTTCGCGCGCGCCGGCCTGCACGTCGCTGAGCACCGGCCCGTGGCGGGTCGCGCGCACCGCCATCTCGATATCGGCTTCGCCGCGCACCTTGATCGTCTCGGTGCGCGTCTCAAACGGCCGCGGGCCTTGCGGCGTCTGGTAGCGGCCGGGATCGGCGGGGTCGATGTGCTCGATGAACAGGTCTTGCGTGTCGCTATGCGTCGTGGTGAGCGCCCAGGCGACCTTGCCGTTGTGGCCGAGGATGAAGAACGGCACGCCCGGCACGGTGGCGCCGGCCAGCGACAGATCGGGCGCTTCCAGCCGCGCCAGGTACCATAAATTCGGCATGCCGAAGCGTAAGTGTGGATCGTTGGCGACGATCGGCTTGCCCGAGGCGCTGTGCGCGCCCGACAGCGCCCATTCGTTCGACGCGCCGGCGCCGAGCATGCCGATGGGCAGCGATGCCCACATCGTTTCCAGCAATTGCGTGCCGGCCAGGGTCACTGGCGCGTCGCGCCGCGGCCCGCCGGGATACAGATCGTTCAATTGCTGTGGCGTTACATGTTTCGCCAGGCGCGCACGCAGGATTTCGTGGCGCATGTTGTCGGACAGGGTCAGCGCCATCAGCCTGCCCCAGACGATCGAGTCGGCCGGCTTCCATCGCTCGGGCTTGTAGCGCAGCAGCGCGAATTCCGGCGGCAGCGCGCCCGGCCGGCGGCTCAAGAACGCGTTGACCCCGGCGGCATACGACTCCAGCGCCTCGCGCGTCTCCTCGCTCAGGTGCTTCACGTTCTCCTCGGCCACGCGGTAGAGGCCGAGCGTGCGCATGAAACGGTCCAGGCCGACGGTGCGCTCGCCCATCACCTCGCTCAGGCGGCCCGCGCCCAGGCGGCGCTGGAAATCCATCTGGAACAGGCGGTCTTGGGCATGGGCGAAGCCGAGGGCGAGCCACGCGTCGCCGGCCGACCGCGCGCCGATATAGGCGATGCCGTTGGCGTCGCGCTTGATCTCGGCCCGGGCGTTCAAGCCGGGCAGGGCGATCTCGCCGTCGATCTGCGGCAAGCTCGATCGCAAATACAGGTAAAACCCACCCGCGGCCGCCAGCAGCAGGACGAACAACGAGGCAAGGACAGCGGCGATCTTGCGGACCATCGGCACCGGAACGGTCAAAGGCTCCGGCGCTACTTAGCCCGCGCGGTGCCGCCACGCAATGGCGCGGGCGGCTAAGGCGAGTGCGGGTGCCCGGCGGGGGCGCCCAGCTTCTGCACGATCACCTCGACCTCCACCTTGCCCGCTTTGGCGAAGGTGAGGGTGAGCGGAAACTTGTCGCCTTCCTTGAGCGGCGCTTTCAGCCCGATCAGCATGATGTGGTTGCCGCCGGGTTCGAGCGCCGTCTTGCCGCCCGCGGGAAGGTCGATGCCCGGCAATTGCCGCATGCGCATGATCGCGCCGTCCATCTTCATCTCGTGGATCTCGGCCGCTTCCGCGGCGGGTGAGGCTACGCCGGTCAGCCGGTCGGCTTCCCGGCCCTGGTTCTCGATGCTGAGATACGCCGCACCCGTCTTGCCCGCGCTGACGCGCGAGTATGGATGCACGATCAATATTCCGGCCTGCTTGTATTCATGCGCTTCAGCGGCGGCAATAAACGCGAACGCTACCGCTACCGTCGCTAAAGCCATGTGAAGAGTTTTTTTCATGCCTCACTCTGGCGCATGCAGCGGCGGCGAACAATGCGGCGTTATGCCCCGGCCCAGTTTGCCAGCGCCAGGCGCGCCCGGCCGATAACGCGCGGCGGCGGTGCGGCCGTGGGGCCGAACGCCACCGCGACGCGCAACGGTTTTGCTTGATTGGGGAAGCGGATCACAAGGCGGCTGATGCCGGTATTCGGATTCTGCGGCGGCGGGGCGGCAGCGCTTTCCACATCGAAGACCGCCCCGGCCGGCTCGACGATCTGCGCATACAAGGTCGCTTGGTTGAGCGAAAGAATCGCACTTGCGCCTTGAACTGTTGCCTTTGCGCGCGTGTGCGTCTGCCATTTCAGGTCGGCGGCGCTGCCGGGCGCGGCTTCGTCCACCACCAGCGACCACGCGCGGTCCACCAGGGCGAAGCCGCGGCGGTGTTTCAGCCCGGCATTGGCCTCGTCCAGCATGGCGATGGCGCAGGCGAAGCCGGGCGTCGAGCGGAACGAGGCCAGCTCGGCCTTGGCATCCAAACGCTGGTTCGCGCCGTTCATCAGCAGCACGTTTTGTCCGGCGCTTGACGCGCGCAGGTAATCGAAGCGCTTGTTCTTTTCGAAATAACCGCTGAGAGCGTAGTCGTCGGGCCCCAGGTCGACGGCAAAACGCTCGCCGTTGGCATCCAAGACAAAAGACCCGAGATCGAGATGCGCGTGATTGGCTGTGTTGTCGCCGCCCTTGCAGGCAAGGTAGACGGCTTTCGGATTGTCCCAGCCCGCGCGGAACATCGCCACGCGTGCGCCGGCGAAACAGGCATCGAGCTTTTCTCCGGTACTTGCCGGCGTGCCGATGCGATCGGGGAACCATAAGGCATGCATGCCGCGCGGCGTGCCCTTGCGCGCCAGCTCGTCGCCGGCCTCGGCCGGATGGTTGAAACGCCGCGCCAGCCAGAAGCGATGCGCCGAACGCCGCATCGTCTCGCCGCTATCGGCGAAGTTGAAGGCAAGGCCGGTCGGCCCGGTCGCGTGCATGTAGAAGCGCCCGGTCTCGGCAAATCCCGGCGATGCCGCGAGGCCACGGTCGTCGACGCCCGCCGATTCCAGCGCCGCGAGCAGATAGACGGCATAGCGCGTGGCGTAATCCCAATAGGCCGGCCCCTCGATCCAGCCGCCATCGGGCGAAAAGCTGGCGAAGGCGATACGCGCGGAATCGAGCGATAGCGCCAGCATTCCGGCGGACTGTTCGGGCGCGTCGCGCCGCAACGCCAGGGCGGCCACGGCCATGCCGCCGTTGCACACGATGTTCCAGTTATGCGCGGCCTTGGTCCAGAACGTGCGTTTCGCATGCTCGGCGAAACCCGGCGTCAGGCCTTTGTTCAGCAGCGCATCCACCACCGTGCGGCGCTGCGCCGCTGTCATGTCGCCGCCGAGCCAGTCCAGTCCCAATCCCACGGCATGCGACATCTCTGCCGTGTCGAGGAAATGTACGGGGTTCCAATCCACTTGCGCGCATGCCGCCAGGATTTCGCTCACCGCGCGTTCGGCAAAGCGCCGGTCGCCGGTCAGGAAATGCGCCGCGCCCAGGGTCTGCACGCGCTCCAGCACCTCGCGGCTGGTGGGCAGCATCACCGCGCGGCCCGGCTCGAACTCGCGCTTGGCCGGCGGCGCAGTCAGCAGCTCTTCCGCGCGGCGCGTGACGCGCTTGAGAATGTCCGCACCTTGGGGATGAGCGGATAGCGCCGCCTTGGCGCGCTCCACGGCATCGCCCGCGAGCATCAGCCCAGCTTGGGTCTGGCCGAGCGCCAGGGGCGGCAGCAGCGGCGCTAGCGCCGTTGCACCTATCAGGCGCAGCAGCCCGCGGCGATGGATCATTGGGTAAGTCACGGCCCGACTTGCGACGGCTTCGCCGTCCTGGTGCCCAGCAACGCATTCGCGGCGACCGCGCCCAGCACGATTACCCCGCCCAAAAGGGCGAGCGGCCTGGGCTGTTCGCCGAGCGCGATCCACACCCATATCGGCGCCAGGATGCTTTCCAGCATGCTGAGCAGCCCGGCCTCAGCGGCGGAGACCGAGCGCAGGCCGCGCACGAACAGCACCATGCCCAGGCCCAGGGAGAAAATGCCCATGAAGATGCATAGCGCGATGTCGCGCGCGCTGGCGGTCAGGGGCTGCGCCAGCGGCAACACCAGCAGCGTGGCCCAAAGGCCTGCCATCATCACCTGCGGCGTCATGTCGACATGCTTGAAGCGGCGCAGCACCACCATCGTGACGGCGAAGGTGGCGGCGGTGCCGATCGCCAGCACGTCGCCGAGCCAGGTGCCGCCGCCCACCGAGTCGGCGACCATCGCCGCCATGCCCAATAGGGCAACGGCCATGATCGCCCAGGTGCGCGCCGGCACGCGCTCGCGAAGGAACACCCAGGCCAGCATCGCCGCCATGAACGGGTTGGTCGACAGCAGGATCAGCGAGTTGGCGACGCTGGTGCGCGTGAGCGAGTTGACATAGAGCATCATCGACAGGGCCATCGTCAGGCCCGCGATCGCCGCCCCCCAGCCCGAGGCGCGCAGCGCTGTGATCAGCGCGCCGCGATTCACCAGCAGAAGCAGCGCCAGTGTTCCCAGCGCGATCGACAGCGAACGCCAAAACAGGATGGTCCAGGCATCGGCCTCGATCAGCCGGATGAACAGCGCGCCCAGGCTCCAGGCCACGGCGCCGGAGGCGGCGCACAACACGCCGATCAGGTGCTCGCGCGAAACGCCGGCGCGCGAAGCGGCGGCATCTCCAGCGGTCATGTCTTGGTTTTGGCGGGCGCGGGGTCCATGTCGTAGGTGACCCAGTGCGTCTTGCGGCCGACGCGGTCGTAGACCGAGCGGGCGCGGTAATTGTCGTCGGCGGTGATCCAGCGGATTTGCGACCAGCCGCGCTCCGCCGCCAGTTCGCGCAAGGCGCGCATCAGCTCGTCGACCACGCCCTGGCCGCGCAAGCCGGGATCGACAAACAGGTCGTCCAGGAACCCGGCGTTGACTCCCAGCGACGGCCGCGGAAACGCGCGCACATGCGCCAGGCCAACCACGCGCCCGTCCGGGGTTTTCGCCAGCAGGCATTCCATCACGTGCTTCGGGTCGTGAATCCACGCCCAGACGCGCTCGGCGATCGCGTCGGTCATCTCGCGCTTGTAGAACGTGGCGTAGCCGTTGAACAGGCGGCGCCAATGCGGCTTGTCGGCTTCGGTCGGGCGGACGATGGAAAGGGCGATAGCCATGCGATGAACCCGGCGCGCTTGTGACCCAGCGGGCGATGCAGTACCACGAAGCGGTGTTAGGCGACATGCGCCATTTCGGCAAGGGGGCCTTGCGACCGCTGTCATGACACCGCACCGCTATCTCGGCCTGGGGCCCGGCGGCTTCCACCGCATCGCCTATATCGAATGGGGCCAAGCGGACAATCCGCGCGTCTGCATCTGCGTGCACGGCCTCACGCGCAACGGCCGCGACTTCGACGAACTGGCCGCGGCGCTGCAGGCGGATTGGCGCGTGGTGTGCCCCGACGTGGTGGGCCGCGGCGACAGCGACCGCCTGGCCGATCCCGTGGGCTACGGCTACCCGCAATATCTCGACGACGCCAACGCGTTGATCGCGCGGGTGGGCGCGGCGCGGGTGGATTATGTCGGCACGTCGATGGGCGGATTGATCGGCATGATGCTGGCGGCGCAGCGCAACTCGCCGATCCGCCGGCTTGTCATGAACGATGTCGGCCCGTTCATTCCGAAGGCCGGGCTGGAGCGCATCGGCGGTTATGTCGGCAAGGACCCGCGCTTTATCGACATGAACGAGGCCGAGACGGCGTTGCGGCGCACCGCCAACACGTTCGGCCTTCGCACCGACGAGGAATGGCGGCGCTTCACCGAACGCAGCGTCAAGCCCGCGGGCGACGGCACGTTCGGCCTCGCCTACGATCCCGCCATCGCCCTGGGCTTCAACCAGGCGATCAAGGATATCGACTTATGGAAAATCTGGGACCGGGTGCAATGCCCGGTCCTGGTGTTGCGCGGCGCCGAGTCCGATTTGCTAAAAAAGGAAACCGCCGAGGAGATGTCGGGGCGCGGCCCCCGCGCCACGGTCGTAGAGTTCCCGGGCTGCGGCCATGCGCCCGCCCTGATGGACCCGGCCCAGATTTCCGTGGTGCAGGACTGGCTGAAGGGGTGACTTTAGGCACGTCATGGCCGGGACAAGTCCGGGCATGACAAAAGAAGAAACCGGCTAGGAAACTCTTACCCGCTCTTCAATCTCTTCGCCGCGTCGAGCGCGAAATAGGTCAGCACCCCGTCGGCGCCGGCGCGCTTGAAGCCGAGCAGGGCTTCCATCATCGCCGCCTCGCCGTCCATCCAGCCGTTCAGCGCCGCCGCCCTAATCATCGAATACTCGCCGCTGACCATGTAGGCGAAAGTCGGCACGCCGAACGCGTCCTTAACGCGCCGCACCACGTCCAGGTACGGCAGGCCGGGCTTCACCATCACCATGTCGGCGCCCTCGGCCAGGTCGAGCGCCACTTCGCGCAAGGCCTCGTCGCCGTTGGCCGAGTCCATCTGGTAGGTGCGCTTGTCGCGCTTGTTGCCGGGGCTGTTCGACACCGCGCCGATGGCGTCGCGGAACGGGCCATAGAAGGCCGAGGCGTATTTCGCGGCATAGGACATGATGCGGACCTGCGTGAACCCGGTCGCGTCCAGCGCGTCGCGTATCGCGCCGACGCGCCCGTCCATCATGTCGCTGGGCGCGATCACGTCGCAGCCCGCCTCGGCCTGTACGATCGCCTGCTTGCATAAGATCGCGACGGTCTCGTCGTTGACGATCTCGCCGCCGCGCACGAGGCCGTCATGCCCGTGCGAGGTGAAGGGATCGAGCGCCACGTCGCAGATCACACCGAGATCGGGAAAAGCGCGCTTGACCGCGCGCACGCCGCCGCACACCAGATTGCCGGGGTTGAGCGCTTCGTCGCCATCCTCGGTTTTCAGGTGCGTGGGGGTGGCGGGGAAAATCGCGATGGCGGGAATGCCGAGGGCGCGCGCTTCGCCCGCGGCCTCCACCAGCGGCTCGATGCCCAGGCGGTCGACACCAGGCATCGAAGGGATTGCCTCGCGTCCGTCTTTTTCATGCACGAACACCGGCCAGATCAGATCGGCGACGCTGAGCCGGTTTTCGGCTACCAGCGCGCGGCTCCAGGCATCGGCCCGATTGCGGCGCATGCGCAGGCGTGGGAAAGCGCCCAGTGAATCGAACGGCGCGGGGGCGTCCGCTTGCGGCTTGGGCCGCGTGAAGGGAAGGGGCGTCGAGCGCTTGGCCATGATCCTGCCGTCGGCGGGTTTCGGTTTCTACAAGCAGGATAATAGGCGGGCAGGGCGTTGGGCGCCACCGCCCCGGCGGTTAATTGTTGCGGCGCACGAATAGGAAATCGCCGCCGTCGTGGCCGGCCTGGCGGATGTCGGCGTATTCCGGGGTCTGCGGCGCGTTCACCGCCACCAGCCGTTTCAGGGCCAGCGCCAAGGTCTGGGCGTCCAGCACGTCGCTGTTCTCCGCCAGCGCCCCCATCAGCGTCTTGGCGAAGATCGAATGGCTGCCGCCGCCGCCGTCTTCCACCGGCTCCAGCCCGCCCGAGGTAAGCGCCGTGCGCGCACGCTTGCCGGCGGTGCGGCGCAGCCATTCCTGGCGCTCGCCGCCGCCGCCGATGTCGCGCGGCTTGCCCAGGGTGATGCCGGCGCGCGTGAGGGTGCCGGAATAGCAGCTATCGGCCACGATCATCACGTGCTTTGCGACCATCGCCTTCAGCGCCGTGGTCAGGTCGCCGTTGGCGATCCAGTTGGCGGGGATATCAGGCTCCGCGTCCACCGGCTGCCAATAGCCTTCGTTGGCGGCCTGGTCCAACACGCCGTGCCCGGCGTAATAGATCAGCAGGTTGTCGCCCGGCCCCAGCTTGGCGCGATAGCCGGTCAGCGCCTTCAGGATGTCGTAGCGCGTGGCGTTGGTCAGCAGCGTGACGTCGAAGCCGTATTGCTCGCCCAACAGCCGCGCCATCGCCCGCGCGTCGTTCATCGCGGTCTTCAGCGGCTTCAGGTACAGGTAGTCGTTGTTGCCGATCACCAGGGCGTGGTAGCGGCCGTAATCGACCATGGCGATCGGATCGGGCTTCTTCGGCGCCAGCTTGTCGAGCCACAGCCGCGCCAGCTCGGCGTAGCGCCCCTCGGGGAACTTGCGCAGATACGCGCGCAACTCGTCCGGGTCGCGCGAGGCGCGCACGCTCTCCCAGAAACCGATCTCGGCCACGTCGTCGGACCGCAGCGGCTGCGCGACTTTATTGCTGGGGCGGTTCAGCGTGCCGGTGGCGAACACCGCGCCGCCCGCCGTCGCCTCGTAGGTGAAGCTGAGGGCGCTGCGCGACACCAGGCCCAGCGTCACCTTGCCGCGGTCGATGCAGCGCTCGCGGCCATAGGTGATGAACTCGGTGAACAAGACCTCGCGGTCGTTGCCCGACACCCGGGTCCAGTGCCCGCCGCAGCCGAGCGAGGGATAATCGATCTTGAAAACGCCGTGCTCGACGGTCAGCGCGATCGACCAGTTCGATTCGAAATCGTCCGTGCCTGGCGCCCGGTCCGCTTGCTTGATGGATTGATAGCCCTGGCCGGTCCACAGGCCTTCGAGCCAGCCCTGCGACGACGATGTCGATGCCGGCGTGAGAGGCCGGGGCGTGGGAGTGGGGCCGGGCGGCGGTATGGCGGCGGCTGGCGGCGGTACGGGCCGCATCGCGGGGGGCGGAGCGGACGTTTGTGCGAGCGCCGACGGCGCCGCCGGCAGCGCAATCGCCGCCGCATACAAGATCGCCGCTATGAGCTGAAATCCCCGCAACCGCACCCCCTGACGATTCCTCTATACCCTCGGGCCGCCGCCGGGCAAGCACAAGCCCCAAGCGTTGACAGTGGCTTGCGGCGGGTGGTTTATCACGGGCGGAACGGGGGGATGCCCATGATCTGCGGATGTTTAGGCCGGATTTTCGCCGGGCGCGTGGCCTTGACGTGCCTGGCGGCGGCCGTCGCCGGGTTGTTGCTGTTCGCGGCGGCGGGCACGTCGTTCGCGCAAAGCCAGACCCAAGCCGCGAAATCCGCTACCGACACCCCGGCGCAGGTCCGTGCGCTGCTCAACCTGCTCGGCGATCCCGCGGTGCGCGACTGGCTGGAGAAGCAGGAGTCCCAGCGCAAGCCAGCGCCGCCGCCCGAAGCCGCGGCGCAAGACGAAACCGCGTCGGCGTTCCTCGCCGCGCGACTCGGCCTTATCCGCCAGCACATGGCCGAGCTGGCCGCCGCCGTGCCCAAGCTGCCGGCCGAATTGGGCGAAGCCGGCACCATCCTGCTGCTGGAATTCGAGGAAAGCGGCCTGCTCAACATGCTGCTGCTGATCGTGGGCTTCATCGCCCTCGGCTTCGGCGCGGAGTGGGGCTTCCATTGGATCGCTAGGGGCGTGCAGAAATGGATCGTCGCCCTGCCGCTCGACACGGTGACCGACCGCCTGCGCGCCGTGGCGGTGCGCCTGTCCTACGGCGTGGGCCTGGTTCTCGCTTTCGCCATCGGCAGCCTGGGCGCGTTCCTGGCGCTGAAATGGCCGCCGCTGGTGCGCGACATTCTGCTCGGCTACCTGCTGGCGTTCCTGGCGCTGCGCTTCGCTCTTGTGGCCGGCCGCTTCGCGATGGCGCCGGGCGGCGAGCGTTTCCGCATCATCCCGATCAGCACCGCGTCGGCATGGTTCTGGCACAAGCGGCTGGGTTTGCTGGTGGGCTGGTTCGGCTTCGGCTGGGTGACGGTGCAGCTTCTCGGCATTCTCGGCGTATCGGCGGAGGTGCGGCATCTGATCGCCTACGGCCTGGGCCTGATCCTGCTGGGCATCGCGCTCGAAGCGGTGTGGCGCCGGCCGATGGCGGACCTCGGCGGGCGCTGGCTCGGCGCCGCGACGCGCAACGGGCTGGTCACCGCCTATTTCCTGGCGGTGTGGCTGCTATGGGTCAGCTCGTCGGTTTACACGCTGTGGACCGCGATCGTGGGCGTGGGCTTGCCGGCGGCGGTGCGCCTGACGCGCCGCTCGGTCAATCACATCCTGCGCCCGCCCGGCACCGTGGAATCCGACACCGCCGCGCCCAGCATCGCCGCCGCGTGTCTTGAGCGCGGCTTGCGCGCCGCCCTGATCATCGCAGCGGGGCTGGTGCTGGTGCATGTCTGGCAGGTCGACCTGATGCAACTGACCGCGCGCGACACCACCGCCTCGCGCCTGGCCAGCGGCGCGCTCAGCGCCGTGGTGATCATTCTGCTGGCCGATTTTGCCTGGCATGTGATGAAGACCCTGATCGACCGCAAGCTGGCCGAGGCCTCTACCACCGGCCTGGCGCATACCGAGGAGGCGCGCCGCAGCGCCCGCGTGCGCACCCTGCTGCCGATCGTGCGCAACATGCTGTTCATCGTGCTGGTGGCGATGTCGGCGTTGATGGCGCTGTCGTCCCTGGGCGTCGAAATCGGGCCGCTGATCGCCGGCGCCGGCGTGGTGGGTGTGGCGATCGGCTTCGGCGCGCAGACCCTGGTGCGCGACGTGATCAGCGGCATGTTCTTCCTGCTGGACGACGCGTTCCGCGTCGGCGAGTACATCCAGAGCGGCAATTACAAGGGCACGGTGGAATCGTTCAGCCTGCGTTCGGTCAAGCTGCGCCACCACAGAGGGCCGCTCTATACCGTGCCGTTCGGCGTGCTGGGCGCGGTCCAGAACATGAGCAGGGATTGGGTGATCGACAAGCTTAGCATCGGCGTCACCTACGACACCGACCTGGAAAAGGCCAAGAAGCTGATCAAGCAGGTGGGCAAGGAGCTGACGGAGGACCCCGAGCTGGCGGTGAACATCATCGAGACGCTGAAGATGCAGGGCGTCGAGCAGTTCGGCGATTACGCCATCCAGATCCGCCTGAAGATGATGACCAAGCCGGGCGAGCAGTTCGTGATCCGCCGCCGCGCCTATTCCATGATCAAGAAGGCGTTCGACGCCAACGGCATCCAGTTCGCGTTCCCCACGGTGCAGGTGGCCGGCGGCACCGATGCGGTCGGCGCGGTCGCGCGCCAGGCAATGGAAATGAACAAGCCGCCGGTCGAGAGTTAAAACCGACGTATGGATATCTCCCTCAGCGAAGAACAACGCGCGTTCCGCGACACGGCGCGGGAGTTCGCCGCCCAGGCTTTCGCGCCGCACGCCGCCAAATGGGACGAGGAACAGATTTTCCCGGTCGAGGCGCTGCGCGCGGCCGCCGCCCTGGGCTTCGGCGGCATCTACGTGCGCGAGGATGTCGGCGGCTCGGGCCTCACGCGCCTCGACGCCGCGCTGATCTTCGAGGAGCTGGCGGCGGCGTGCCCGTCCACCGCCGCGTACATCTCGATCCACAACATGGCGGCCTGGATGATCGACCGCTTCGGCGGCGAAGCGCAGCGCAAGCGGTTCTGCCCCAAGCTCGCCTCGATGCAGCATTTCGCGTCGTATTGCCTGACCGAGCCGGGCTCGGGTTCCGATGCCGCCGCGCTGGCGACGCGCGCCGAACGAAAGGGCGACCGCTACATCCTCAACGGCAGCAAGGCGTTCATTTCCGGCGGCGGGACCAGCGATGTGTATGTCTGCATGGTGCGCACGGGCGTGGCGGGACCGGCGGGCATCTCCTGCATCGTGGTTGAGAAAGGCGCCAAGGGCCTGAGTTTCGGCAAGAAGGAAAAGAAGCTGGGCTGGAACAGCCAGCCCACGGCGGCGGTGATCTTCGAGGACGCCGAGGTGCCGGTGGACAACCGCATCGGCGCGGAGGGCGACGGCTTCAAGATCGCAATGGCGGGGCTGGACGGCGGGCGCGTCAACATCGCCGCCTGCTCGCTGGGCGGCGCGCGCGCCAGCATGGAAGCCGCCCGCGCGCATATGGCCGAGCGCAAGCAGTTCGGCCGCAAGCTCAACGAATTCCAGGCGCTGCAATTCATGCTGGCGGACATGGCGACCGAGCTTGAGGCCGCGCGCTTGCTGGTGCATCGCGCCGCGCGCTCGATGGACGAGAGCGATCCCGACGCCACCATGCATTGCGCGATGGCCAAGCGCTTCGCCACCGACAAATGCTTCGATATTGTCGACCGCGCGCTGCAACTGCACGGCGGCTATGGGTATCTCAAGGATTTCCCCATCGAGCGGCATCTGCGCGATCTGCGCGTGCACCGCATCCTCGAGGGTACCAACGAGATCATGCGCCTGATTATCGCCCGCCGCCTGCTGCGCGACAGCAACCGCTGATGTCCACGGACATCCTGTTCGAGCGCCGGGGCGCGATCGGCTTGGCGACGCTGAACCGCCCGGCGGCGCTCAACGCACTGACCCTCGATATGGTGCGCGCCTATGCGCGGCAACTGGACGCGTGGCAAGGCGACACGGGCTTGCGCGCCGTCGTTCTGCGCGGGGCGGGTGGGCGCGCGTTCTGCGCCGGCGGCGACGTTGTGGCGGTGCACGACGCGGGCAAGGCCGGCGGCCGGCTGACCAAGGATTTCTTTCGAGAGGAGTACACGCTCAATTACCGCATCAACCGTCTGTGGGTGCCGCACGTGGCGTTGCTCGACGGTGTCACGATGGGCGGCGGGGTCGGGCTGTCGGTGCACGGCTCGCACCGCGTCGCCACCGAGAAAATATTGTTCGCGATGCCGGAAACGGGTATCGGCCTGTTCCCCGACGTGGGCGGCGGGTATTTCCTGCCGCGCCTGTCCGGCGAGATCGGCATGTACCTGGCGATGACCGGCCACCGCCTGCGCCTGGCGGATTGCGCCTATGCGCGCATCGCCACGCATGTCGTGGGCAGCGCCAGCATCGACAAGCTCGTAGACGCGCTGGCCGGGGCCGATTTCGGCGGCGACTTGCACGCAGGCGTTAACCGCGTGCTCGCCGGTTTCGCCGCCGATCCGGGCGCGGCGCCGCTGGCCGAGCATCGCGCCGCCATCGACCGCTGCTTCGCCGGCGACACGGTCGAGGGCATGCTGGCGGCGCTGGAGCGCGAGGGTACGGACTGGGCGAAGCAACAGCGCGCGGCGATGCTGCCCAAATCGCCCACCAGCATGAAGATCAGCCTGCGCCAGTTGCGCCTGGGCGCGCGCATGGACTTCGCCGGGGAATTGCGCATGGAATACCGCCTGTCGCAGGCCTTCATGGCCGGCCACGATTTTTACGAAGGGGTGCGCGCCCTGCTGGTGGACAAGGACAACAAGCCGCGCTGGCAACCGGCGGCGCTGGCCGAGGTGGGCGAGGACATCCTGGCGCGGCATTTCGATCAGGTTCCGCCGGAAGGCGATCTGGTATTGGAATAAGAGCGGGACAGGGAACGGGAGAACGCGATGGCTTCGATCGGTTTCATCGGCCTGGGCAACATGGGCGGCCCGATGGCGCGCAACCTGCTGAAGGCCGGGCACACGCTGAAGGTGTTCGACCTCGTGCCCAAGGCGCTGGAAGCCGCGTCGGGCGCGGGCGCCGCCATCGCCAAGGCGGCGGCCGAGGCGGCCAGGGGCGTGGAGGTGGTCGTGACCATGCTGCCTGCCGCGCAGCACGTTCGCGGCGTGTATCTGGGCGACGGCGGGGTGATCGCGTCGGTGGCGCCCGGCACGCTCTTGATCGATAGCTCCACAATCGACGTGGACACGGCGCGCACCGTGTCGGCAGCGGCCAAGCAGAAGGGCCTGATGATGCTGGATGCGCCGGTATCGGGCGGCACCGGCGGGGCCGAGGCGGGGACGCTCACCTTCATGGTCGGCGGCGAGGACGCGGCCTTCGCCCGGGGCGAGCCGATCTTCAAAAACATGGGCAAGACCATCGTGCATGCCGGCGGGGCGGGGGCGGGCCAGGCCGCCAAGATCTGCAACAACATGATCCTGGGCGCCACAATGATCGTGGTGGGCGAGGCCTTCGTGCTGGCCGAGAAGCTGGGCCTGGACAAGCAGAAGCTGTTCGATATCAGCTCCAAGTCCTCCGGGTCGTGCTGGTCGATGACCGCCTATTGCCCGGTGCCGGGGCCGGTACCCGCCTCGCCCGCGAATCGGGACTACAAGCCCGGCTTTACCGCCGACATGATGCTGAAGGACCTGAAGCTGGCGCAGCAGGCGGCTGCCAGCGCCGGGGCGGCGACGCCGGTCGGCGCGGCGGCGGCGGCGCTATATGGCCTCTTCTGCGCCCAGGGACAGGGCGCGGTCGATTTTTCGGGCATCATTCGCCTGATTCGCGGCGGGGCCTAGGCTAGACGCCGCGCCGTCTAGGCGGTAAGCGGATGGTAACAATCTCTGCTATATAGAGGATGGCAACGTATGACCGCGCCGGGAGGCTTCCCCGTGAAGAACGCCTATCTCGACACGATCCGTCTGATCGAACGGCTGCACCGTCAATTCCTGGAAGTGGTGAAGGGCGAGCTCGATCGCCGCAACATCCAGGACATCAACAACGTTCAGGCGCTGATCCTCTACAATATCGGCAGCGACGACCTTACCGTGGGCGAGCTTACCAACCGCGGCTACTACCTCGGTTCGAACGTCTCGTACAACGTGCGCAAGATGGCCGAGAGCGACTACATCGCCCAGGAACGCTCGTCGCACGACCGCCGCTCGGTGCGGGTGAAGCTGTCGGACAAGGGCCTGAAGCTGTGGAAGACGCTGGATGAGGTGTTCGACCGGCATCTGACGCAGATCCTGCCCAGCTTCTCCACCGAGGATGAGCTGACCGCCGCCAGCAACGCGCTGAAGCGCCTGGAGCGGTTCCTGATCGCCGCCGCCGAGCAGGGCATCCGTCCGGCGTCCTAAGCTTCGCGCGCCGCTCCGCCCGCAGTTCTTCAACCCATGACGCCGCTGGTTTTCGCCTCGGCCGCCTTAGCCGGGATCGTCTATGTGCTGACGCCGGGGCCGGCGGTGCTGGCCGTGCTGGGCATCGGCGCGGCCCGGGGCCGCTGGGCGGCGTTCGCCTTCGTCCTGGGCCACGGCGTGGGCGACGTCTTGTGGGCGGCGCTGGCGATCCTGTCGCTGGTGGGCACCGGCATCGTGGCGCCGGCCGCGGTCACCGTCCTGGCGCTGGTCTGCGGGGCGTACCTCATGTGGCTGGGCTTCGCCGCGCTGTTCGCCCGGCGGCGCGAGGGCGGCGGCACCAGCTTCGAATCGGCGCGGCCCTTGGCGCGCGGTGCGCTGTTCGGCGTCACCAACCCCAAGGCCTTCCCGGTAACCCTGGCGGTGTTCACGGCCCTGGTGGCCGGGCAGGTGGCGGCCCCCGGCGCGGGCCTCGCCGCCGCGTTGCTGCTGGCCTATCTGGCGGGCGTGCTGGTGGGCGACGCGATCCTCGCCTGGCTTGTCGGAACCGCCGCGTTGCGCGCGGTTTACCGCCGCTTCGACATCTGGATCGTGCGCGCCACCGGCTGCCTGTTCATCGCCTTCGCCGTCCATGTGCTTTGGACGGCGCTGTCGTCCTAGCAGGGGAAAAATCTCCGCTATCAGGCGGAAAAATCACAGGAATGCCTTCATTCCACGCTTGCAGCGCGGGAAAATTTGATTCATTACATATGACGGAATTATTACACAGCCGCTGGCCATGATGGTCCAGTGACGGTCCTTGCGGCGGGTGCGTCGGCGGGGGAGAGAAAAGATCAACGGCACGAACACATTGCTGCACATCCTGGGCGGCGCGGCGCTGCTGCTGTGGGGCCTCAGGATGGTGCGCACCGGCATCACGCGGGCATTCGGCTCCAAGCTGCGGCGCGCCATCGGCGTCGGCCTCGGCAATCCACTGACGGCGCTGCTGACCGGCCTGGGCGTGACGCTGGTCCTGCAAAGCAGCACCGCCATGGCGCTGATGGTGTCGTCGTTCGCCGGCAAGGGGCTGGTGGCGGCGGGACCCGCGCTCGCCACCATGCTGGGCGCCGATGTCGGCACCAGCCTGGTCGCCCAGGTGCTGTCGTTCAAGGTCAGCTGGCTGTGGCCGCTGTTCGTATTCGCGGGCGTGGTCGCCTTCACGGCCAGCACCGCCACGCGCGCGCACGATCTCGGCCGAGTGGCGATAGGCATCGGCCTTCTCCTGCTGGCGCTGTCGTCGATCGTCGCGGCGTCCGAGCCGCTGCGCGATTCGCCGGCGATGATCGAGGTGATGCACGGCCTCAGCGACGACATGCTGCTGGGCGTGCTGGTGGCCGCGGTGCTGACGCTGGCGGCCTATTCCAGCCTTGCCGTCGTGCTGTTGATCGTCTCGCTGGCCTCCACGGGCCTGGTGCCGGTGCCGTTCGCCCTGGCCCTGGTCGTGGGCGCCAATCTGGGCAGTGGCTTGTTGCCGGTGATGACCACGCTGCGCTCGGACGCGGCGGCGCGGCGCGTGCCCCTGGGCAACGCCCTGTTCCGCCTGGTCGGCGCGGTGATAGCGCTGCCGCTGCTGCGCTACGCGCCGGACTGGCTGGCGCATCTGGAGGCCGAGCCGGCGCGCCTGATCGTCAATTTCCACACCGCGTTCAACCTGGGCCTGTGCGTGCTGTTCATCGGTCTGACCAAGCCGGTCGCGCGCCTGGTGGAGAAGCTGCTGCCCGACGGGCCGGCCGAGGCCGATCCGCGCCGGCCGCGGCATCTGGATGAAAACGCCATCGACATGCCGACGGTGGCGCTGGCCTGCGCCGGCCGCGAGACCATGCGCATGGCCGACGCCGTCGAGACCATGCTGAAGCGCACGATGGAGGCGTTCCAGACCGACGACCGCAAGCTGACCGCCGAGATCGAGCGCGCGGACGACGTGGTCGATTCGCTGCACGAGGCGATTAAGCTGTATTTGACCAAGCTCAGCGGCGAGTCGATGGACGACGAGCAGCGCCGCCGCTGCATCGAGGCGATCTCGTTCACCACGAACCTCGAACATATCGGCGACATCATCGACAAGAACCTGATGGAACTCGCGACTAAGAAGATCAAGCGCCAGATGCGCTTTTCCGAGGAAGGCCTGGCCGAAATCCGCGACATGCACGCGCGCCTGATCGACAATTTGCACCTGGCGATGGGCGTGTTCATGTCGGGCGACATCAAAACCGCGCGGCGCCTGTTGCAGGAGAAAGAGCAGTTCCGCGACATGGAGCGCTCGGCCAGCGAGAACCACTTCAACCGCTTGCGCGCCGGCCGCATCGAGTCGATGGAATCGAGCGCGCTGCACCTCGACATCATCCGCGACTTCAAGCGCATCAACTCGCACATCACCTCGGTCGCCTACCCGATCCTCGAGCAGGCGGGCGAGCTGCGCTCCAGCCGCCTGGTGCCGAAGAAGCCGCGCCGGTCAGCCCCCGGCCGCGCGTCCGAGCCCGAGACCGCCGAGCCCGAATCGGCCGCCGCCGCGCCGTCGACGCTGCCGGGCGACGCCAAGGCCAAAGCCACGCACTGACGCGCGCGCCGCGTCTTACCGCGGCAGGAACACGAAATTGTTGATGAAGCGCCCTTGCGCCAGTTCGGCGGCGAGGTCGACGCGCTGGGCGGAGGTCAATATGCCGCCGCGCAGGCAATGAGCGGTATAGCCCAGGCTTTCGATCCAGGCGATCACCGCTTCCGGCTTCTCGCCGGAATTCTTCTCGTCGATCTCCACCAGCAGCGTGGGATGGCAGCGCGCGATGGTCTGGCGCGCGCCTTCGATGGTCTGGCGCTCGAAGCCCTCGACGTCGATCTTGATGAAGCCGACATCGCCCACCTGCTCGCCGTCCAGGCGCCTGGTCTCGACCTCGAGCGACAGATGCTCCATGCGCCCGACCAGGTCGGTGCGCAGGCTGCCGGTCTGGTTCGCCGGCCTGCCGCGGCGCAGCGGCAGCATCATGGTCGCCGTGCCCGCCTTGTCGGACAGGGCGGCGCCCGAGACGGTCACGTTGGCGCCGCGCACGCAGCGCGCCAGGATCGCGCGCACCTTCGGGTTGGGCTCGTAGGCATAGCAGTGCTTGGCGTAGCGGCTGAGGAAATAACTGTAGACGCCCTTGTTGGCGCCGGCGTCCACCGCGTTACGCTTGGGATCGACCAGATGCTTCAGCAGCCTGATCTCGCGCTCGCCCTTGATCCAGCCGCGCCACGCCCGGATGCGCCAATAGAGCCGCGGCGGAATCAGCGCGTTGACGACGCGCTCCTCCAGGGTGGAAGAGGGGATCACGGCGCTGACGCGCGTCTCCACGCGGGCTTAGATCTTCGTCGCGGCCGCCATCGGCGGCGTGGTCTCGATCGTGCAGCTATGGGCGTAGCGGTCGTTGCCCAAGGCGCGGCGCTCGATCGACATGTAGAGCCGGTCGCCGTTCGCCGGATGCCGGCCCAGGCCGCGGAATTGCGGCGCGTCGTCGGGCAGCGCGCACAGGCGGATGATCGAGCCGACAATGAAGGCGTTGCGCCGCTTGTCCGTCGCGTCTTCGTCGCGCATCAGGTGGAACAGCTCGTTGCACATCACGTTGGTCAGGTCCGACGGCGTGGGGTCGGCGATGCCGTGGAAACCGCGCGCCGCGTCCTCCACGATGCGCTGGCTCAGCTCGATGACCGGGCCGGGTTCCTCCAGGTGGAATTGCGCGTGGCGCTCGTAGGCATGCGCGCCGTTTTCGGCGACGCGCAGCAGCACATCGAAATCAATCGTCATGGGTCCCCGGATTTCAGGCCGAAAGCCTGACCTTCACGTAAGAGCCGGGCGCGTCCTCGATGGGTTTCAGCTTGCCATCGCCGGGCGTGCGGGCGGGCGCCTCGCCGTCCGAGAATTGGTCGAGCCACGCTTTCCATTCCACCCACCAAGAGCCGGGCTTCTGTTCGGCGGCGGCCAGCCATTCGTCCGGCGTTTTCGGCAGTTTTTTCGACTTGCCGATCCAATAGCCGTATTTCTGCGCCGCGGGCGGGTTGACCACGCCGGCGATATGCCCCGATGCCGCCAGGCAGAACGCAACCGGCCCCTGGTAGATCTGCGTCGCCGCGTAGGTGGACTTCCAGGGCGCGATGTGGTCCTCGCGCGTCGATAGGATGAACGTCGGCGTCGTGATGCGCTTCAGGTCGACCGGCACGCCGTCGAGCACGATGCCGCCCTTCTGGACCAGCTTGTTCTCCTGGTACATCTGCCTGAGATAGAGCGAGTGCATCGCCGCCGGCATGCGCGTGGAATCGGCGTTCCAGAACAGTAGGTCGAAGGGGAAGGGCTCCTTGCCCAAAAGATAGTTGTTCACCACGAACGACCAGATCAGATCGTTGGCGCGCAGCATGTTGAAGGTGGTCGCCATCGCCGAGCCTTCAAGGTAGCCCTTCTCGTTCATGCGCTGCTCTAGGGCGGCAAGCTGCTCTTCGTCGATGAACACGCCCAGCTCGCCCGACTCGGTGAAATCCACCATCGTGGTGAAGTAGGTGGTGCTGACGACGCGCTTGTCTTTGCCCTTGGCCGACAGGTAGGCCATGGTCGCGGCCAGCAGCGTGCCGCCCAGGCAATAGCCGATGACGTTCAGGGTCTTTTCGCCGGTGGCCTTCTCGATCGCGTCCATCGCTGCCAGCGGGCCTTCGAACATGTAGTCCTCGAAGGTCTTCTTCGACAGGGTTGCGTCCGGGTTCACCCACGACACCACGAACACCGTGATGCCCTGGTCGACCGCCCATTTGATCAGCGAGTTCCGGTCGCGCAGATCCAGGATGTAGTACTTGTTGATCCAGGGCGGGATGATCAGCAGCGGCCGCTTCATGACCTTGGGCGTGCTGGGGTTGTACTGGATCAATTGCATCAAGGGCGTTTGGAACACGACCTTGCCGGGCGTGATGGCGATGTTCTTGCCGATCTCGAACGCCTGCATGTCGGTCATCTTGATGCTGAGCCGGCCCTTGCCGCGCTCCAGGTCGGTCAGCAGGTTCTCCAGCCCCTTCACCAGGTTCTCGCCGCCGGATTCCATCGTGGCGCGGATCACCTCGGGGTTGGTCATCATGAAGTTGCTGGGCGCCATCGCGTCGACGAACTGGCGCGTGTAGAAATCGACCTTCTTGCCGGTCTTGTCGTCCAGGCCATCGACGTCGCGCACGGTGGATTGCATCCAGCGCGCGGTCAGCAGGTAGGATTGCTTGATGAAGTCGAAGACCGCGTTTTCTTCCCAGGCCGAGTCCTTGAAACGGCGGTCCTCGGGCCCTGGCTTGATGAGCGGGCTGGATTCCTCGCCCATGAAGCGGCGCGTGGCGGTCTGCCACAGCGTCATGTAGTCCTGCCACAGGTTGATCTGCGCCTGCATCAGCCGGGCGGGATTGGCCATCATCCGCGCCGTCATCTCCAGGAACGCGCCGCCGATGTTCAAGGGATCGGCCATGCCCAGCTGCCCGCCCTCGGCCTGCTTGGACAGGAAATCGCTGACCAGGCGCTGGCTGCGCTCGGCGATGCTGGCCATCGTCTTGGATAGTTCCAGTGGGTCGGGAACCTTCATCGGTGAGCCGGTCTGGTCGGCCATTTGGGGGCCATCCTGGATTGAGAAACTGGACCAAGGCTACGGCGGAAAGGTCCGTGGCGCTTGAAAAATTTCATGACGGGCCCGCGATGTGTCTGTGGACAACCGGCGGGTTGGCGTTGTAATACACGACGCACGGGGGGTTTAACACAGGAAATTAAACTACAGGACGAGGCGACACTGGCGATAACACTGGTTAAAGGCGGTTCCGCCGCCCGGACGGATGCGCGATCATCCATCCGGCCCGCTGCCCGCTTTGTGCCGTTCGCCGCGGTCCTGCTCCCGGCCCTGGTTTTGTCGGGCTGCGGCGTCAGTTTCGACAAGTATTTCGGCACCGACAAACCCCCGCCAGCGCCGGCACAATCCACCGAAAACGCCAAGGGCAAGCCGGCCGCCACGACCGGCACCGCCGAATCCACGACCGAAGCGCAGGATCCGCCGGGCGGGGACAAGCCGTTCCCGAATCTCGGGTCGGTGCCGCAGACGCGCCCGGTGCGCCAATCGATCGACGAACAGCGCCAGGCGATCCAGCAAGGATTGGTGGCCGACCGGCAGAATGCCCGGTACACCGATCAGGTGATTCGCCACGAGCCGGTTTCAACCACGCCGCCGGCGCGTCCGGTGACCGCCGCCGCCACGAACGTTCCCCGGCTGCCGGGCGCTCCCGCGCCGGCGCAGCAACCGGCCCAGGCGAAAGCTCCCGTGCCGGCTGCCAAAGCAGCTCCGCCGCCGTCTTCCTTGCCGCAACCCGCGGTCCCGGCGCTGCCCGGTGCGCAAACCGCCGCCGCGCCCGCGGCATCGGTTCCGTCCTCCGGCGCGCCGATCCCGATTGCGCCGCCGCCCGCGGGGCAGCAGGCGCCGCCGCAGCGATCCTTCGCGCCGCCGCCCTCAGCCGCCGCCGCGCCGCCACCGCCCGCCGTTGCTGCGCAGCAATCGCCGCCACCTGCGGCACCGGGGCGCAGCAATTTCACCCTCGGCACGGCGGTGGTGCAGGCGATCGAGACCCCGCCGGAGCCCGCCGACGCGCCTTGGCCGCCCCCGCCGCAGCTTGCCGCCGCAGCGCCCGCGCCGATTCCAAAAGCAGGGTCGGCGATCGCCCAGGCTCCATCGGCTCCGCCCAGCGCCGCCGCTCCCGCGGCCGGGGCAAGCGGCGCTTCGATCTATCAACCGCCGCAGGCGCCGCGCGCGCCCGCGACCATGGCCGGCGTCGCCCAATCCGGGTTCCAGCCGCCGCCGCCGCCGTTGATCCCGGGCCAGGCATCGCCGCTGCCATCCGGCAGCTCGGGCGCGGGCACCACCGCCTGGTCGGCGCAAGGCGCCGCGCGCGGAGCGCCGCAGATCGCCGCCGTGCCGCCGCCGCCCTCCAGCTACACCCCGCAGCAATCCGCGCCCGCGCCGAATTATCCGCAACAGCCGAGCTATCCGCCGCAAGCGGCCTACCCGCCGCCGATGCCGCAATCGCCGCCGCCCAATCCCTATGCCGCCGCGGCAAGGGCGCCGCAGCAACCGATGCCGTCGCCGAGTCCGCTGCGCCCGCCGCCGCCGCCGATTTCACCGGCCCTGCCGGCCATGACCGGCGGCGACCCGATCGCCGAGGCGCGCATGCGCGCCGCCTCGGTCAATTACGATCCGGTGGCCGAAGCGCGCGCACGCACGGCGCAGGGCGCGGGGCAGCAGGTGGGCTTGATCCTGTTCCAGAACGGCTCGGCCTCGCTTGGCGCCAACGACCGCGACCTGCTGCAACGCGTGGCGGTCCTCGCGCGGCAGAACGGCTCCATCGTGCGGGTGGTCGGTCATGCCAGCGGCCGCACCGGCGAGATGGATATGTCGCGCCACCAAAACAAGAACCTGGATATCTCGATGACGCGCGCCAACGCCGCCGCTGCCGCGCTGCGCGCCGCCGGGGTGCCGGCCGAGCGCATCGTGGTCGAGGCCAAGGGCGACAGCGAGCCGGTGTACCGCGAGACCATGCCCTCGGGCGAGGCCGGCAACCGCCGGGTCGACGTTTACCTGCAATAGTTTAAGGCTATAGGCTTCAGACCGGCCGCGTGTGATAAACTGCGGCCGGTTTCGCATCAGGATCGCCCGAGCCATGGATTCCGAGTTCTATCGCATCCGCCGCCTGCCGCCCTATGTCTTCGCCGAGGTCAACCGGATGAAGGCGAAGTCGCGCGCGGCCGGCGACGACATCATCGACCTGGGCATGGGCAATCCCGACCAGCCCACGCCCAAGCACATCGTCGACAAGATGGTGGAGACGGCGCGCGATCCGCGCGCCCATCGCTATTCCCAGTCGCGCGGCATCCCGGGCCTGCGCCGGGCGCTGGCGGGTTATTACGCCCGGCGCTTCAACGTCGAGCTGGACCCCGAGACCGAGGTGATTTCGACGCTCGGCTCGAAAGAGGGCATCGCCAATCTGGCGATGGCGATCACCAGCCCGGGCGACATCATCCTGGTGCCGAATCCCAGTTATCCGATCCACCCCTACGGCTTTATCCTGGCGGGAGCGGCGATCCGGCACATCCCCGTCGGCGACGGTTCGGACTTCTTCACCAACCTGTCGCGCGCCGTGCGCCACAGCGTGCCGACGCCGCTGGCGCTGGTGCTAAACTTTCCGTCCAATCCCACGGCGCAGGTGGTCGACCTGGATTTCTACCGCGAGGCGGTGGCGTATTGCCGCAAGCACGGCATCTACATCATCTCCGACATCGCCTATGCCGAGATCTATTTCGACGACAACCCGCCGCCGTCGATCCTGCAAGTGCCCGGCGCCAAGGACATCGCCATCGAGTTCTCGTCGCTGAGCAAGACCTACTCGATGCCGGGCTGGCGCGTCGGCTTCGGTGCCGGCAACAAGAAGCTGGTCGAGGCGCTGGGGCGCATCAAGTCGTACACCGATTACGGCGCGTTTACGCCGATCCAGGTGGCGGCGACCGCCGCGCTGAACGGGCCGCAGGAATGCGTTACGGAAATCCGCAACCGCTACAAGCAGCGCCGCGACGCGCTGATCTCGTCGCTCACCGCGGCCGGCTGGCCGGTGCCGAGCCCGCCCGCCAGCATGTTCGCCTGGGCGCCGATCCCGCCGGCGCTGGCGCAGCTCGGGTCGCTGGAATTCTCCAAGCTGCTGCTCAGCGAGGCCAAGGTGGCGGTCTCGCCGGGCATCGGCTTCGGCGAATACGGCGACGGGCATGTGCGCATCGCCCTGGTGGAGAACGAGCATCGCATCCGCCAGGCCGCGCGCAACATCAAGCAGTTCCTGGCCAACGCCGACCCCAGCCGCGTGGTGACGCGGCTGCGCGCCGTCGGCAACTGACCCAAGACATCGAAGGCTAGACGCCGATGGGGGATTTGCGCGTCGGCATCGCCGGTCTAGGCACCGTGGGCGGCGGAGTCGTGAAACTGCTGCACGCGCAGGCCGCGTTGCTGGAGCAGCGCTGCGGCAAGCGCATCGCCATCACCGCCGTGTCGGCGCGCGACCGGGCGAAGGATCGCGGCGTCGATTTGAAATCCACGCACTGGCACGTGGACCCGGCCGCCCTGGCGCGCGATCCCAACGTCGACGTGGTGGTCGAGCTGATCGGCGGCGCCGACGGGCCGGCGAAGCAGTTGTGCGAGGCGGCGATTGCCGCGGGCAAGCCGGTGGTGACCGCCAACAAGGCGCTGCTGGCGGTGCACGGTGTGGCGCTGGCGCGCGCGGCCGAGGCCAAGGGCCTGGTGCTGGCGTTCGAGGCGGCGGTGGCCGGCGGCATTCCGATCGTCAAGGCGCTACGCGAGGGCCTGGCCGGGAACAACGTGTTGCGCGTCTACGGCATCCTCAACGGCACCTGTAATTATATCCTGACCACAATGCGCGAGCAAAAGCACGAGTTCGCCGACGTGCTGGCCGAGGCGCAGAAGCTGGGCTATGCCGAGCTCGATCCCGCGACCGACGTCGACGGCATCGACGCCGCGCACAAGCTGGCGCTGCTGGCGGCGCTGGCCTATGGCGCGGAGGTCGACCTGAAGGGCGTGCATGTCGAGGGCATCCGCCACGTCTCGGCCCAGGACATCGATTTCGCCGGAGAGCTCGGCTATCGCATCAAGCTGATCGGCCAGGCGCGCATGACCGCGCACGGATTGGAGCAGCGCGTGACGCCGGCGATGGTGCCGCTCGATTCGCCGATCGCCCATACCGAGGGCGTGTTCAACGCCGTCGTGGTGGAGGGTGATTTCGTCGGCACCACGCTGTTCCAGGGCCGCGGCGCCGGGGCGGGGCCGACCGCATCGGCCGTAGTAGCCGATCTCATCGACATAGCGCGCGGCCGCCCGGCCGTGACCTTTTCGGTCCCGGCGGCGAAATTGCGGAAAATTCCCACTGCGCCGATGGCGCGGCATCGCGGCGCGTACTACATCCGCCTGATGGTCAAGGACCGCCCGGGCGTGATCGCCGACGTGACGGCGGCGCTGCGCGACGAACAGGTATCGCTGGAGTCGATGCTGCAACGCGGCCGGGCGCTGGAGCAGGCGGTGCCGGTGGTGCTGATCACGCACGAGACCGAGGAGGCGGGCATGTTCCGCGCCTTGGCGCGAATCGAGAAGCTGGATACGGTACGGGAGAAGCCGCGCGTCATCCGCATCGAACCGTCGGAGGGGAAATAGGTGGCCAAGGCAGCGTCGGATTCGAAGTCCAACACGATCAGCGACCGCAACCTGGCGCTGGAGGCGGTGCGCGTGACCGAGGCGGCGGCGCTGGCCGCGTCGCGCCAGATGGGGCGGGGCGACGAAAAAGCCGCCGACCAGGCGGCGGTGGACGCGATGCGCGCGGCGCTCAACGTGCTGGCGATCGACGGCGTCGTGGTGATCGGCGAGGGTGAGCGCGACGAAGCGCCGATGCTCTATATCGGCGAGAAAGTCGGCGCCGGCGGGCCGGCCTACGACATCGCGCTCGATCCGCTGGAAGGCACCACCATCACCGCCAAGGGCGGACAGAACGCGCTGGCGGTGATCGCTTTCGCCGAGCGCGGCAAGTTTTTGAACGCGCCCGATGTGTACATGGACAAGATCGCCGTGGGCGGCGGGCTGCCCAAGGGCGTGGTCGATCTCGATGCCGCGCCGGCGGAAAACCTGAAGAACCTGGCGAAGGCCAAGGGCGTTGATGTGGGCGACCTGGTGGCCTGCATCCTCGACCGCCCGCGCCACACCGAGTTGATCGCCAAAAGCCGCGAGGCCGGGGCGCGCATCCGCCTGATTTCCGACGGCGACGTGGCCGGGGCCATCGCCACTTCGACGCCCGACAGCGGCGTGGACATCTACATGGGCAGCGGCGGCGCGCCCGAGGGCGTGCTGGCGGCGGCAGCGCTGCGCTGCATCGGCGGGCAGATGCAGGGGCGGCTGCTGTTCCGCAACGACGACGAAAAGGGCCGCGCCCGGCGTCTGGGCATCGCCGACCTGAACCGGAAATACGGCATGGAGGAACTGGCGGCGGGCGATGTGATGTTCGCCTGTACCGGCGTCACCGACGGCGCGATGTTGAAGGGCGTGCGGCGCTTCTCCGGCGGGGCCAGCACGCATTCCCTGGTCATGCGCTCGTCCACCGGCACGGTGCGGCTGATCGAGACCAGGCACAACCTCCAGCGCAAGAAGCTGGTGGGGTGAACGTGCGGGCGCCGCGATGAGCGCGCCCTATCTCGGCGTCGGGCGGTCGCTGACGGGCAAGCTGTGGCGCGCGCGGCCATGCGACGACCGATTGGGCCTGGCGCTGGCCGAACGCTTCGACCTGCCTGAGATCGTGGGGCGCGTATTGGCGGGACGCGGGGTCGGCCTCGACCAGGCGGAATCGTTCCTCGATCCGACCTTGCGGCTGCTGCTGCCCGATCCATCGCACCTGAAAGACATGGACGCGGCCGTGAAGCGCCTGGTGCGCGCCATCACCACGGGCGAGACCGTGGCGGTGTTCGGCGATTACGACGTGGACGGGGCCACGTCGTCGGCCCTGCTGCGGCGCTTTTTCGCTGCGGCAGGCGGCAAGCTCAAGGTCTATATCCCCGACCGGATGAAAGAAGGCTACGGCCCCAACGCGCCCGCGCTGCTGAAACTGAAGAAAGAGGGCGCCGCGGTCGCGGTGACCGTGGATTGCGGCATCACCGCGCATGAGCCGTTGCGCGCGGCGAAAGAAGCGGGGCTGGACGTGGTGGTGGTGGACCACCATGTCGGCGAGCCGGCGCTGCCCCCGGCGGTGGCTGTGGTGAATCCCAACCGCCTGGACGAATCCTCGCCGCATCGCCAGCTCGCGGCGGTGGGCGTGGCGTTCCTGCTGGTGGTGGCGCTGAACCGCGCCTTGCGCGAGGCGGGCTGGTACGGCGACCAGCGGCCCGAGCCGGATTTGAAGCAATGGCTCGATCTGGTGGCGTTGGGCACGGTGGCCGACGTGGTGCCGTTGACGGGCGTCAACCGCGCGCTGGTGCGCCAGGGGCTGGCGGTCGCGGCACGGCGGGCGAATATCGGCATGGCGGCGTTGGGCGACGTGGCGGGGCTGAAACAGGCACCGGCTGCCTATCACCTGGGATTCCTGCTGGGGCCCAGGGTCAATGCGGGTGGGCGCGTGGGCGAGGCGGATTTGGGCGCGCGGTTGTTGTCGACGGAAGACCCGGAGGAAGCACGCCGGATCGCCGCGCATCTCAACGACCTCAACCGCGAGCGCCAGGAGATCGAGCGCGGCGTTCTGGAACAGGCAATCGCGCAGGTGGAGAAATCCGGCGCTTCCGGCGCCATCGTGCATGTCGTGGCCGAGGGCTGGCATCCCGGGGTGATCGGCATCGTCGCCAGCCGCCTGAAGGACCGCTACGCGCGGCCGGCGCTGGTGACGGCGATCGGTGAGGACGGCATCGGCAAGGGATCGGGGCGCTCGGTCAACGGCACGGATCTAGGCTCGGCGGTGATCGCCGCGCGGCAGTCCGGGCTGCTGATCAACGGCGGCGGGCACCCGATGGCCGCGGGCTGGACCGTCGCAAAGGGCGGGGCCGAGAAATTCGTGGCGTTCATCGCCGAACGCCTGGGCGGCAAGGACGGAACGCCGCCCCAGGCGGTCTATGAGATCGACGCGGCGTTGCAGCCGAGCGGCGCCACGCCGGCGCTGTGCGCCGCGTTGGCGCGGCTGGAGCCCTATGGTTCGGGCAATCCCCGGCCGGTATTCGCGCTGCCCGATGCGCGGGTGACCTATGCCAACGTCGTGGGCACCGGCCATGTGCGCTGCGCCGTGACCGGAGCGGGCGGCGGGCGCTTAAACGCCATCGCGTTCCGCTCGGCCGATACCGACTTGGGCAAGGCGCTGCTTGCGACCGGCGGCACGCCGCTGCACCTAGCGGGCCACGTCAACCTCGACACCTGGAACGGCGAGGAGCGCGTGCAACTGGTGATCGAGGACGGCGGGAGGGCGGGATGAGCCCAGGCTGTCCGCTGCGGCCGCTTAGAACGAAGATGAACCACCAAGGCACAAAGACACCAAGATATCGATTGCGCGCCTCGCGCGCGGAAAATTCCTTGGTGCCTTGGTGTCTTGGTGGTTAATTCTGGTTTACAGCATCCCCAGCGAAGTTTTCTTTTTCGGCGGCGGGAAGGCGGCATCAATCTCGACCAAATCTTCTTTGGTGAGCTTGATCTTGAGAGCCGCGAGGTTCTCGCGCACGTGGTCGGGCTTCACCGCCTTGGGAATCGAAATCACGCCGTCCGCTCGCAGCGTCCAGGCCAGGGCGATCTGGTAGGCGGTGGCGCCGTGGCGCTTGCCGATGGCGTCGAGCAGGTTCTTTTTCGTCAGGCGGCCCTGCTCGAGCGGCGAATAGGCCATGATCGGCATGGCGTGCTCGCGGCAGGCCGGGATCAGGTCGAACTCGATGCCCCGTCGCGTGAGGTTGTAGAGCACCTGGTTGGCGGCGCAGGCCCCGCCGGTCTTCAGGCCCCAGACCTCTTCCATCTCCCCCAGGTCGAAATTGCTGACGCCCCAGCGGCGGATTTTACCGGCGCGCGCCAGTTGTTCGAACCCCGCCACGGTCTCGGCGATGGGGTGCGAGCCCGGCCAGTGCAGCAGATAGAGGTCGATGCGGTCGGTCTTGAGGCGCTTCAGGCTGCGCTCGCAGGCCGCCACCACGCCGGCGCGCGAGGCGTTGTGCGGATAGACCTTGCTGACGATGAACAGCCCGTCGCGCTTGCCCGCGACGGCCTCGGCGATCGCTTCTTCCGCGCCGCCCTCGCCGTACATCTCGGCCGTGTCGATCAGCGTGACGCCGAGTTCGACCGCCAAGCGGATCGCCGCCACCTCGGAAGCGCGCTCGCTGCGCCGCTCGCCCATGCGCCAGGTGCCGATGCCTAGAGCGGGCATCTTGGTGCCATCGGGCAGTTTGGTGGTGGGAATCATATATGGCTCCAAATCACCCGAACCGGCACGCCAAGCACTTCCTCGATCTGGCGAACCTCCGACGGTTCAAGGTCGCCATTGGGATTCATCAGCTCGATACCGAAGCAAGCGAAACCTTGTTCGCATCCATAATCGAGTTCATTAAGCGACGTCGCGCCGTCGCAACAAGGCGTCGCGACGGTGAGTATCCTGCGGTCGCCGTTCCACCATGCGTCCATTTTTTCGTGCCACCAGGAAATTTCGAGCGTCTTCGCGCAAAACGGGCAGAATAAATTCTCGAAATGGCCCGTTGCGTCGAAGAAGATCGGCATTTCAGAAACCTTCACCTCGATCTCATCGGCGCTTGGCCGCAGCGCCTTTAACAGCGCCAGCGCCGCTTCGCGGCGCTCCGGCGGGGGCAATGCGAGCGGGTCGCGCGGGATAATGGTCATCGACATGTCCGACAAGCCGCACCTCGCCAAGCAACCGATAGCTGGACATAATGGCGCACGGGCAAACGGGGCGCCAGAGCGGTCATATGTTCCCCTTTTTTGATGTGCGTGGACGATGGGGCAAGCGCCCGGAGGACGCTGCGGCGCTTGCGCAACGCTTGGGGCGGTTCATCGGCTCTCTCGCCTCGATCCACCCGCGCTTCCAAAGCTGGGAGCGCGAAGGGATGCGCAGCCGGTCTACAGTGCCGCGATTGATCACGCAGCCCTCGGACACCAAGGAGTTACAGACCTGGTTGGAGGAGAACCGAGCCTTCGGAGTGCACGACGGGCACAAGGCGCATATCGGCTATAATGTTCGTGCGGGTATCCGCGGGATTGAAAACGAGTTTGCCAGCTTCGATTTGAGCTGCGCCGCGGGCACAGCCGACTATCCGTATGGAAATCGAATCGACACGACGATTGAGTGCGCCGGTGTGGCTCGTTCGGTCCGGTTTGGGCTTGCCCGCTCCGTTCTGCTTACCCTCGCCGAGGTGTGGCAAGCGGACTGGGCCGGCGTTTCTTCCGGTGATTTCAGAGCGGCACAGTGTGACCAACACGACCCCGCCGCATCCTATCTGCGCTACCACAGCGGGTGGATGGTCTACATAGATGCAAATCTGTCCGGCGGCCTGAAGGAACCGGAGGACATAGCCATCGAAAGGCTGGCGAATGGCGCCATGATCCTGACCGCAACCAAGGAAGCCTTTGATCGCGAGAGTCCAGTCCACAACGCGGCGGCGCGCCGGATTCAGGCAGCCCTTGAGCCGATCAATCGTATCTCCGGCGCTTGATTTTGCGGGACAGGGCGGTTACTTAACCGGCTCCGTTTAGCCCGCCTCAGTCCCCATCGTCTAGAGGCCTAGGACACCGCCCTTTCACGGCGGTAACGGGGGTTCGAATCCCCCTGGGGACGCCAGCTTTGCCACTGCTCCGGCTTACTCCAGCGACAGCAAGATCTTGCCGATGGTCTGGCGCGATTGCAGCAGCTTGTGGGCCTCCGCGGCCTGGGCCAGCGGAAAAATCTTCGCCAGCGCCACCTTCATCTTGCCCGCGAGCATGGCGTTGAACAGGTCGCCGGCGCGGCGCTGGATTTCCTCCCCCGTGCGGATGTGGTGCGCCAATCTGGGGCGGGTGAAATAGATCGACCCGGTGGCCGACAATTCCATCGGCGCGATGGAATCGACCAGGCCCGAGCTGTTGCCGTACAGCACGCAGGTGCCGCGATGCCGCACCGCCTGGATGCTTTTCTTGATGGTGGCCTTGCCGACCGAATCGTACACGGCGTCCAGTCCCTTCTTGTCGCCCCAGGCCTTGGCGACTTCCAGGAAGTCCTCGCTGTTGTATTGGATCACGCGGTCCGCACCCAGGCCTTGCACGAACTTCGCCTTCTCGGCGCTGCCCACGGTGGCCAGTACTTGCGCCCCGCGCATCTTGGCAAATTGCAGCAGGATATGGCCGACGCCGCCGGCCGCCGCGTGGATCAGGCACGTCATCCCAGCTTGAAGGCGGCAGGTGTCGTGCGACAGATAATGCGCGGTGCCACCCTGCGAGATGCCGGAGGACGCGTCTTCCAGCGAAACGCTTTTCGGCAGCTTCACCACGCGGAACCCCTGGGGGGCGGCGTATTCGGCGTAGCTGCCCGGCGTCTCGCAATAGATCACCTCGTCGCCTTCTTTCACGTGCTTCACGTCGGCGCCCACCGCCGCGACCGTACCGGCGCCCTCGCCGCCGATCTTCAATGGGCCTTCGCCTTCCTTCAGCGGCGCCCCGGCGCGATAGACGCCTTCGCGCAGATACACGTCGCCATAGGTCATGGTGGCGTATTTGAGCTTGACCAGAACCTGGTCGGGCTGGGGTGCCGGCTTCGGCGCCTCGATCAGCGTCAGAACTTCCGGCCCGCCCAGCCTGGGCACCACGACCATGCGCATCTTTTCTTCTCCTGTTGTTTTCTATGTCTCGGAAATCAGCGACATCTCGGCCGGATCGATACCGATCCATACCTCGGCGCCGACATCGAATTGCTCGCGCGGCGCCTTCGCCACGGAGAGGGCCGTGCCGCCGGCCTCGACCGCGTAGTCCCAATGGTCGCCGAAATAGCCGCGCTCGACGATCCTAGCGCGAACCCAGCACAGCTTGCCGGCGGCTTCGGGCGCCGTCCGCGCCATGTCGATGCATTGCGGCCGCACGGAATAGAGCAGGCCGGCGCTGGCGACTTCCGCGCCGGGCAGGGCGGCGAGGGGGATCGTAAAGCCGCCGAAATCGACCTGATCGCCCTTGCGCGCGCCGCGAATGAAGTTGGTGCGGCCGATGAAACTGGCGACGAAACGCGTGTGCGGCGCGTTGTAGAGCTGGAACGGCTTGTCCACCTGTTCGACGCGGCCCTGGTTCATGACAACGATGCGGTCGGACGTGACCATCGCCTCGGCCTGGTCGTGCGTCACGTAGATCGTGGTCATCTTGAACTGGTCGTGGATGCGGCGGATCTCGTGGCGCATTTCGTCGCGCAGATTGGCGTCGAGGTTGCTGAGCGGCTCGTCCAGCAGCAGGACCTCGGGCTGGATGACGATGGCGCGCGCCAGGGCCACGCGCTGCTGCTGGCCGCCGCTGAGCTCGGCCGGATATCGGCCCGCGAGTTCGCCTAGCTGCACCACATCAAGCATGTCGCCGACGCGTTTGGTGACCTCAGAAGCAGGAAGACGGCGCAGCTTCAGGCCGAACGCCACGTTCTCGGCCACGGTCATGTTCGGCCAGATGGCGTAGCTCTGGAAGATCATCGACATGCCGCGTTTTTCCGGCGGCAGCGACATCCCCGTGGACGACAGCAGCTTGCCGTTCATTTCGATCGTGCCGCGGCTTGGCTGGATGAACCCGGCGATCATGCGCAGCATCGTCGTCTTGCCGCAGCCCGAGGGGCCGAGCAGCGAGATGAACTCGCCCGCGGCCACGTCGAGCGAGAATTCCTTCACAGCGGCGAAGGCGCCGAAATCGCGGCCGATGCCGCGGATCGAAAGCTTATCCATCGCTGGTCCCCCGGCGCAGCATGAAGTCGCGCCCGACGATCCTGAGGCCCACGACCACGAAGGCGATGGTGGTCACCAGCAGGATCAGGCCCAGGGCCGCCAAGCGCTCGAAATTCGCGCCCTCGGTCAGGTCGAAGAACAGCACCGACATGGTCTTGGTCTTGGGGCCATAGAGGAACAGGGCCGAGCTTACCTCGCGCGTCGTTGGGATAAAGACCAGCAGCCACGCGCCCGCCAGCCCGCGTTTCAACAGCGGCGCCACCACACGCATGATGGCGACATGCCGCCCGCCGCCCAGAATCCTGACCGCGTCCTCCATTTCCGGGTTCAAGCCCCGGATCGAGGCGGAGGCGTTGGCATAGGCGATGGGCAAGAAGCGCGTGATGAAAGCGACGATCAGGATCGTCGCGGTGCCGGCCAGGGCCAGCGGCGGCGGCGCGTAGGCCGCGTAGAAGCCGATCGCCAGCACCATGCCGGGAATGACGAAGGGCGCGAAGCACAGGACGCTTAAGACGTTGCCGAACGGCACCAGGTTGCGCTGCACGATATAGGCGATCGACAGCGCCAGGGCGACCGCGACGGTGGCGGTGGCCGATGCGTAAGTGAAGGTGTTGAGGATCGATTGCTTGGCGACGGCGTTTTCGAACAGCAGGTACTGGAAATTGACCAGGGTCAGATTGTCCCAGCCCGGTCCGCGCGCCCAGGCCTTGGCGAAGGCGGCCTGCGCCAGCACCAGATAGGGCAGCACGACGGAGAGCGTCAGAATAAAAACCGAATAGCCCAGGAACGCCCAACGCCAGGGACCTAGGTTGATCTCGCGGCGCTCGCCGCCCTTGCCGGTGAGCGACACATAGCCCTTGCGCCCCAGGATGCGGTGCTGGAGCCAGAACAGCGACGCCGTTACCAGCAGCAGCGGCATGGCATAGGCGGCGGCGACCTCGACCTTCAGCGGATAGCCGAAGAACTGCCAGAGCTGCAACGTGACGAGGTTGATGCCCGCGGGCAGTGCCACGATCACCGACGAGCCGATGATGGCGATGGCTTCGAGGAACGTGACGATCCAGGCGCCGAGGATCGCCGGCGTCACCAGCGGCAGGGTAATCAGCAGCGTGGTCCGTATCTGGTTGGCGCCCAGGATGTTGGCGGCGTCTTCCATTTCACTGGAGACCAGGTCGAGCGCGGCGCTGACGAACACGAAGGTATAGGGGAAGGAATAGATCGCCAGGACGAACACCAGGCCGGCGAAGGTATAGATGTCGAGAAACCCGGTTTCGGCCCCGGTCAGCGCCTTGAAGATACGGTTGAGCCAGCCCGCATTCGGGCCGGCGAGCAGAATCCAGCTGGTGGCGCCGAGAAAGGGCGGGGTGATGAACGTGGCCAGCACCATGATGCGGATCAGGTGCTTGCACGGCATGTTCGTGCGCGAGACGGCCCAGGCCATCGGCATGGCGAACACCAGGCACAGGCAGGCGACCGAGATGCCCAGGATAATCGAGTTGCGGAAGCCGGTGAGATAGCGCCAGCGGCTGAATGCCTCGATGTAGTTGGCGACGGTATAGCCGCCGGCCGGGTCCTCGAGGCTGGTGATAACCAGGCGCAGCAGCGGATTGACCACCAGAATAACCAGGACCGCCGCGAGGGCGAACCACAGCAGTTTCGATGAGTCCCACCCGCGGAACCAGGAGGCTCGCGGGTGGGCTGCTTGCAGCGCTGTCATTGCCTAGAGACGCATCTTCGGCAGGTGCCGCTCTCCGCCGAACCTGTCGCCGGTTCGGATCACTGGCCGAACGTGTCGCGCCACTTTTCGATCAGCTTCGGCAGTTCTTTCTCGGCTTCGGCCGACGGCACCATCGGGGCCAGCTTGATGTCTTTCAGGCTCTTGCCGCCGTCAAGCTGGGTGACGACTTCCGGCCGCATGGATTGGTGGAACGTGCCCGACACCACCTTGGCATGCTCCACGCCCAGCAGGAATTCGGTGAACAGCTTGGCCATGTTGGGCTGCGGCGCGTTCTTCAGGATCGAGGTGAAGCCCATGATCATGACCGCCCCGTCCGACGGATAGGCGAGGCCGATCGGGTTGCCCTTGCCGATGCTTTCCTTCGCCACCGTGTCGGGCATGGTGCCCACAAGGCGTTCGCCCGAGTTCAGCGCGGTGATGGTGTCGAAGGTCGAGCGCTGCACCAGCGGCTGGTTCTTGCCCAGAGCCTCGAAATAGCCCCAGCCCACTGATTTGTTCATGGTGACGACCCAGGCCGCATCGAAGCCGCTGAACGAGGGATGGGCGAGGCCGAGCTTGCCCTTCCATTTCGGGTCGGCCAGGTCCTTCCAGGTTTTCGGCGCGTCCCCGGCCTTCACCTTCTGATTGTTGTAGCCGATGACCATCAGCGCGGCGCCGATCGGATAGATGTAATCCTTGACGATCGCTTCCTTGGCCGCCGGGATCAACTTCGCCGCCGCCTCGGGCGTATACGCGGCGAGGCGCTGTTCGCGCATCAGGATGTCGTAGTAGCCGCCGACGCCGCTGAGCGACGCCACGCTGGCGACCGGGACGTTGTTCTTGAAATCCTGCTGTAGGCGCTGGAATGCCGCGCCCGTAGTTGTACGGATCGGGATGATCTGGAGCCCGGGATAGGCCTTGGCGAAAGCCGCCGCCGTCTGGTCGGCGGGATTCTGACCATAGAAGCTGATGTACCAGGTCATCGGGCCTTCTTTGCGTGCCGCGGCCTCGATGTCCTTGATATCGGCCTTGGCGCCGGCGCCATTCAGCAACGCGAATGCGACCGCGGAAACCGTCAACAGGCGCACGGCGTGACGCCGCGCGAAGCTGCGTTCGCAAACCGTGAAGGCGGATGGATGATGCATGGTGTTCGCTCCCCTTGAAGACACGGGCCGTCGGGCAAGGAATTCCGCCCGATGCGGCGCCGATTTAAGCTCTGAAGCTAGAGCCTAGGGCGCGAAGGTCAAGGGTCTAGGATGTTCTTGCGACGTGCTTTGAGCGCCGCAAAATCAGGCGAGGGTGCGGATCATCTCGCGCCGCGCCTTGGCGCCGTCCAGCATGAAGCCGATGTCAGCGCCGCCGAGCATGAACTGCACGCCGGTTTTCAAATAGCGCTGGATCAGGTCCTTCGAATACACGCCGCCCATGCCGAAGAATTTATTGGCGCCCTTGCACGCCTTGGCGACGGCCTGGTAGGCGGCGGCGATCCTGTCGTCGCCCAGCTTGCCGGGGATGCCGAGGTCGGCCGCCAGGTCGTTGGTGCCGATCAGCAGCGAGTCGACGCCGTCCACCGCGGCGATGGCGTCGGCGTTGTCCAGCGCCTGCTGCGTTTCGATCATGACGATGGTGAGCGTCTCGCGGTTCAGCGCCGCCATCGAGGCCGGGTCGGCGGCATTGGCGAATTCCGCCTGCGCCATCAGCCCGCCTAGAGAGCGCGATCCCTGCGGCGGGTATTTGGTGGCCATCGCCGCCTGCTTGGCGCGCTTGGCGTCGTCGACATGCGGAAAGATGATGCCTTGTGCGCCGGCATCGAGCAGCCGCGCGGCCTGATAGAACTGATCGGTGCCGACGCGGGCAATGGGCGTGACGCCTGCCGACAATGCCGCAACGGACATTTGCGAGGCCATCTCTTCGCTGAGCACACTGTGTTCGAGGTCGAGGAACAGCCATTCATAGCCCGCGGCCTTGGCCAGTTCGGCGGCGTCGACGCTGCGCCAGCGGTTGACGCCGAGGCCGGTCGCGAGCTTGCCGGCGCTCATCGCCGCCTTCATTTGGTTGGAAAGAATAGCCATGACGCTCCTTGTTCGCTCGATTTTCGGTTATGGGAACAGCCGCGATTCTATCTGCTCGCAGATGTAGTGATAGAGGCATATGTGGACCTGCTGGACCATGGGCGTGACGCGCGACGGCACGTCGAGCAGATGGTCGGCCAGCGGCTTGAGCTTGCCGCCGCCCTGGCCGGTCAGCGCCACGGTGATCATGCCCATTTTGCGCGCCGCCGCGAACGCCTTCACCACGTTGGGCGAATTGCCCGAGGTGCTGAGGCCCAGCAGCACGCCGCCTTTTTCGCCGTAGCCCTCGACCTGGCGCGCGAACACGGTGTCGAAGCTGTAATCGTTGCCCCAGGCCGTGAGCGTGGCGGGATTGTCGGCGAGCGAGATGACGCGCAGCGCCCGGCGCTCTTTCAGGTAGCGGCCCACCAGCTCGCCGGCGATGTGCATGGCGTCGGCGGCCGAACCGCCATTACCGCACACCAGGACAGGCTGGCCGGCGGCCAGCGACTTCACCAGTGCGGCGATGGCGCCCTCGACCTTGCCTTCGGGCAGGGCGGCGACGGTCGCTTCGATCAGCGCCGCCGAGGATTTCAGGTAGGCTTGGAACTTGCCGGGTGGGGTCATTGCCGTCTCGATCTGTAAGGCGCAGCGGCAAGTATCTAGCAGTATCGCCCGCCAGGCTCCATTCCCGCGGCGCGGCGGATCGGGCCCAAGCCTCGTGGATGGTTTCCCGGCCCGCCGGGGCGCCCTCCCTAAGCGATTGATTGTTCATGCAAAATATCGATGGACCGGGGCGCTTCGGTCCGCGCCGGTGCTTCGGAATCCGCATCCAAAACCTCACGGCATTAGGTGTATGATGCAGCTCACAGACCGGCCGCCCCGTCGTCTGTAGGCTCCCCTGCCGATATAGGGGATGTAAGAGCGTCCATGACAAGGACCGTTAAGGGTTCCGGCGCTTGGCTCGACGAACTGGATGACAACCTCCAGTTGCGGCCTCGTGAGTCGGCCCCCTACCCAGAGGATTCGTTCATTCCGCTCGCATCGGAGCCGATCGCGCTGGCGGACGATGATGCGTGGCAGCATGCCGCCGATTTCATTCCAAGCGAGGAGTCCGAGCCGGGCGTGGCCGCTGTGCTAGCCGTGGACATTTCCGTATCGATAGCGATCGACTTCGCGGATGCCGTGGTCGTAGCGTCCCTACCGGCCGATATGCCCGCCGGCGGCGATGCCCCCGCATTCTCCGGCGAAGCGTATCTGATCGACTTTATCGCTGATGGCGACGAAGCATTCACCGAAACAGCGCAATCGATTCCGCTGATCGGCTTGTCCACGTTCCGCGCCGATCCGCATTTCGCCGGCATCGACGGGTCGGGCACCAGCGTCGTCATCATCGACACGGGCATCAACTACAGCCACCCGTATTTTGCCGGGCATATCGTCTATTCCTACGATTTCTACGGTTCCAACGACGGCGACGCGAGCGACTTCAACGGCCACGGCTCGAACGTATCCAGCATCGCCGCCGGCTCCACCGGAATGGCGCCCGGCGCCAACATCATCCACCTCAAGGTGTTTCCCGACGGCAACGGCGGCGCGCCCTACACCGACATCGAGCAAGCGCTGCAATGGGTGGTCAACAACGGCGCGGCTTATAACGTCGTCAGCGTCAACCTTTCGCTCGGCGGCGGTGAAAACTACAATTTCGTATCGACAAATTTCTATCTAGGTGACGAATTCCAGACCCTCGCGAACCAAGGCGTCGTCGTGGCCGCGGCGGCGGGCAACAGCTACGGCAGCTATCAGACCCAGGGCGTCAGCTGGATCTCGGCCGATCCCAATACGCTGTCGGTCGGCGCGACGTTCGATTCCAACGTTGGACCGGCCTACGGTGCGATAACCACAACTGCTGACCAGATCACGCCGTTCAGCCAGCGCAGCACCACGGTGATGGATATCTTCGCGCCTGGCGCGTTCATCACCGGCGCTGGCGCCTCAGGAAGCAGCCTGACCAGTTATGCCGGCACCAGCCAGGCGACGCCGCACATCACCGGCATCGTGGCGCTGATGCAGGAATTGGCGGTGCAGACCATCGGCCGCAAGCTGACGGTCGGTGAATTCACCGCGATGCTGAAATCGACCGGCGTTTCGATTTTCGACGGCGACGACGAAAACGACAACGTCGCCAATACCATGACGTCCTACAAGCGCGTCGATGTCGAGGCGTTCGGCAACGCGATCCTGGCCATGAGCCCGACGCTGACCGGAACCTCGGGCGACGACGTGCTGACGGCGGCGGGACAAAACGCCACGTCGATCCTGGGGCTCGGCGGCAACGACACGCTCACCGGCGGCGCCGGCAGCGATTGGATCGACGGCGGCAGTGGCAACGACATCATCAACGGGCTGGCGGGGATGGACTCCCTGATCGGCGGCGCCGGCAACGACACATTCTATGCCGATGTTATGGGCGATACCGTCGTTGAAAACTCGGGCGGCGGCGTCGATACGGTGATTTCCACCGCGATGTCCTACACGCTCGGCAACGAGGTCGAGATCGGCCAGAGCGGCACGTCGTCGGGCATACTTCTCACCGGCAATACGCTGGCCAACACGCTGACGGGCAATATCGGCAACGACACGCTGCACGGCGGGGGCGGCGACGACTCGCTGTTCGGCGGCGTGGCCGACGACGTGTTGTACGGCGACGCGGGCAACGACTCGCTGGCCGGCGGCAGCGGCAACGACACCTATGTGCTGGACAGCGGCACCGACACCGTCATCGAAAGCGCGGGCGGCGGCACCGACACCGTGCAGTCGCTCGGCAATTACACCATCGGCGCGAACATCGAGATCGGCCGTCTGATCGGCACGGGCAACTACACGATCGCTGGCGGCAGCGGCAGCGACACGCTCTTCGGCAACAGCGGCGACAACACGCTGGACGGCGGTTCCGGCGCTGATGTGATGGACGGCGGCACGGGCAACGACGTGTTCACGGTGGACGATGCCGGTGACGTGGTGGTGGACGCCGGGGGCGCGGCGTTCGCGGCGCCGTCGGGCTGGGCGATCAAGGGCACGGCCGATCTGAACGGGGACGGCGAGCTGGACGTACTGGTGGAGCATGCCGGGCAGAACCGGGTCGAGCTGTGGACCCTGCAGAACGGCGCGGTGTCGATGACGCGGGTGCTGCCGGCGCCCGGCGGCTGGTCGGTGCAGGGACTGACCGACGCGGATGGGGACGGGGACAAGGACGCGTTCTACCAGCCGCAGCAGGGCGGGTCGCTGCAGTATGTGCATTACCTGAGCGGGATCGACAAGCAGGGCGAAGGCTACACGTCGGGCAAGATGGCGGACGCGGTGCAGGCGCTGGCGGCGTCGAACGGCGGGACCGACACGGTGCAGGCGTCGGTGAACTACACGCTGGGCGGCGGGGTCGAGAACCTGACGCTGGCGTCGGGTGCCGGGAACATCGCCGGGACCGGCAACGCGCTGGACAACGTGCTGGTCGGCAACGCGGGCGACAACGTGCTCACCGGCAAGGGCGGCACCGATGTTCTAACCGGCGGGTTGGGCGTGGATACGTTCGCGTTCGACGACGGCGATAGTTCGGCCATGGCGGGCAAGCACGACCTGGTGACGGACTTCGCAGTCGGGACGGATTTGCTGGACCTGGCGGCGATCGACGCGAACACGGCGGTGGCCGGGGACAACGCGTTCCGGTTCCTGGGCACGGCGATGTTCGACGGCCAGGCCGGGGCGCTGCGGTACAGCTACGACGCATCGGGCAACGTGACGGTTGTGTCCGGGGACGTGAACGGGGACGGTTCGGCGGACTTTGCGATCGACCTGACGGGCAACAAGACGCTGAGCTCGGCTTCGTTCGCGGCGGGTAGCCTGATTGTGCCGCTGGTGCTGACGGGCACGTCCGGCATGGACGTTCTGTCGGGCGGCGAGGTGAACGACACGCTGTCGGGCCTGGGCGGCAGCGACACGCTGAGCGGCATGGCCGGCGACGACTTGTTGGACGGCGGCGCTGGCGCTGATGTGATGGACGGCGGCACGGGCAACGACGTGTTCACGGTGGACGATGCCGGGGACGTGGTGGTGGACGCTGGGGGCGCGGCGTTCGCGGCGCCGTCGGGCTGGGCGATCAAGGGCACGGCCGATCTGAACGGGGACGGCGAGCTGGACGTACTGGTGGAGCATGCCGGGCAGAACCGGGTCGAGCTGTGGACCCTGCAGAACGGCGCGGTGTCGATGACGCGGGTGCTGCCGGCGCCCGGCGGCTGGTCGGTGCAGGGACTGACCGACGCGGATGGGGACGGGGACAAGGACGCGTTCTACCAGCCGCAGCAGGGCGGGTCGCTGCAGTATGTGCATTACCTGAGCGGGATCGACAAGCAGGGCGAAGGCTACACGTCGGGCAAGATGGCGGACGCGGTGCAGGCGCTGGCGGCGTCGAACGGCGGGACCGACACGGTGCAGGCGTCGGTGAACTACACGCTGGGCGGCGGGGTCGAGAACCTGACGCTGACCGGAACCGATCCGATCAATGGCACCGGAAACAGTTCGGCCAACGCGATCGCCGGCAACGCGGCGGCAAATACGCTGGTAGGCGGCGGTGGCGACGATACGCTCAATGGCGGGGGCGGCGCCGACACGATGGACGGAGGGTCCGGGAACGACGTGTTCACGGTGGACAATGCCGGGGACGTGGTGGTGGAGGCGGGCGGCGCGGCGTTCACGGCGCCATCGGGCTGGGTGGTGAAAGGGACCGCGGACCTGAACGGGGACGGCGAGCTGGACGTCCTGGTGGAGAACGCGGGTCAGGGGCGGGTCGAGCTGTGGACCTTGCAGAGCGGGTCGGTGTCGGGGACGCGGATGTTGCCCGCGCCGGGCGGCTGGTCGGTGCAGGGACTGAACGACGTGGACGGAGACGGGGACAAGGACGTGTTCTATCAGCCCCAGCAAGGCGGCTCGCTGCAATACGTGTATTACCTGAACGGGCTCGACAAGCAGGGCGAGGGCTACACGACCGGGAAGACGGCGGACGCCGGGGGCGCTGGGTTCACGGCGCCGTCGGGCTGGGCGATCAAGGGCACGGCCGATCTGAACGGGGACGGCGAGCTGGACGTTCTGGTGGAGAACGCCGGTCAGAACCGTGTCGAGCTGTGGACCTTGCAGAACGGGGCGGTGTCGGCAACGCGGACGCTGCCCGCGCCGGGCGGCTGGTCGGTGCAGGGACTGACCGACGTGGATGGGGACGGCGACAAGGACGTGTTCTACCAGCCCCAGCAGGGCGGATCGCTGCAATACGTGTATTACCTGAACGGGATCGACAAGCAGGGCGAAGGCTACACGTCGGGCAAGATGGCGGACGCGGTGCAGTCGCTGTCGGGGTCAACGGGCGGGACGGACGCGGTGCAGGCGTCGGTGAGCTACACGCTGGGCAGCGGGATCGAGAACCTGACGCTGACCGGAACCGATCCGGTCAATGGCACCGGAAACAGTTCGGCCAACGCGATCGCCGGCAACGCGGCGGTAAACACGCTGATCGGCGCCGCCGGCGACGACATGCTGAACGGCGGCGGGGGAAACGATGTGCTGTGGGGCGAAAACTCGGGCGGCGACGGCAGCACAGGCGACGACCGTTTCATTTTCGCGCCGGGAACGGGCGTCGATACGGTCATGGATTTTACCGCCGGAGGGATGATCGACGAGATCGACCTGACCGCCTTTGGGTTCGCCAGCTTCGGCCAGGTCATGGGCAACGCGAGCGCGCAAGGCGGCAATACGGTCATCGACCTTGGCGCGGGCGACGTGCTGATCCTGGCCAATATCGCGCCGGCCCAACTGCAGGCGAGCGACTTCGTGCTTTGAATGCAAGTCTGACGGCGCCGCGCTAGAATTCCGAGCATAAGTCATCAAGGCATCGGGGATGCCGTGGGCCAGCCGTGCTCTTTAACGGGTGCTACGGCCTGTCTAGGGGGAATCATGAGCGATCTGGGCGTTACAATAATCGGCGCGGCGGGAACCGTTTTGTCCGCGCTTTCGTTGGCGCCGCAGGTGTTTCGCACCTGGCGCACCCGGTCGGCTTCCGACATATCGGCGGCATGGCTCATCATCGCGCTGGTTTCGATGATGATTTGGATTTCGTACGGCGCGCTGGTCGGCGCGCCGGCGATCGTCTGGGCCAACGCGCTGACGTCGATTCAGGCGTCGATCATTCTTTTCATCAAGCTGCGGGGCCGCCCGATGGAAGCCAAAGCCGGCGTTGCAACCCGCTAACCGGCCCGCCGGTCACTTTTTGACCACGGGAGCGTTCGGCGCCGGAGGGCCTGCGATGATGTCCGTGACTTCGACGACGACCGGGCGCCATCTGTCGGCGACGATGCGCAAATTGGCCAGGATCTTTTTCTTCCGCTCGGGTGCGATCTCGTTTTTCGGGTCGGCCGCCCGTTCAAGCTCCGTTTCGAGCTTATTCCAGACATCCCGGCCGCCAAATTTCCCTTTCAGGTTCGTCAGCGCCCGCACGTCGGCGCGAACGATCTCGATATTCTGGCGCAGCACCGTATTCAAATTTGCGAACACCGAGTCCAGCAGGAACGTCATCGCGACGACGATCGCGACGGTTACGATCGCGGTCTTGAGTGCGAATTGGGTGAGTGGCCCCACGCGGAGCGGCTCTGTCCGATCCTGCGGCGGGCTTTCATTCGTGTCCATCGTATCTCCCCGGCTTTGCATGCTTCGTGAGCGGCATGACCATGACAATAGACCCAGGCGTGTTCAAGCATAGATATGGGCATGCGTCGTCACAGGTCGAAATTGCCCAATGCCGTCGCGCGGCAGGTGCGGTCACAGCCTAGACTGCAACAGGGGCGCCCGACCGGCCGTCGCGCATACGCCAATTGGAATAATGGCTTCGGATCATCCGGCGGCGTCATGGATCGGCGTTGAAACCCCCGGGGTTTGATGCTAGCTATTCGCCGGTAAACGCCAAATGGACGATCGTTAGCGGCGGCGGAAATCTCCATTCGCTTCGGACAAGGGCTGTTTAAGTGAATCCCGATTACAAACGCGCGCGGGCCGATATTCTCCAGGGCGCCGCCAGCTGGCGTATTTGGTCCCGCATGGGATGGCAGGAGATCAAGCGCCGCTATCGCCGCACGGTGCTGGGCCCGTTTTGGGTGACGCTCAGCCTCGGCATGTTCGTCGGCGGCATGGGATTCGTGTGGGCGCCGCTGTTCAACGTCAGCGCCAGTGAATACCTGCCGTTCATCAGCACGGGGATGATCTGCTGGGTTTTCGTATCTTCGCTGATTACCGAGGGGTGCATCACCTATACGCACGCCGAGGCATTGATCAAACAGCTCAACTTCTCGCTTTCGATTCTCAATTGGATGCTGGTTTGGCGCAATGTCATCGTGCTGTTCCACAATCTCGTCATTGCCGCGCTGATCTTCCTGGTCCTTCAGATCCCGGTTACCTGGAACACGCTGCTGTTTTTGCCCGGCGTCGCCCTGATCGCGATCAACGGGGTGTGGATCAGCATGCTGCTGGGCATGATCAGCGCGCGCTATCGCGACGTGCCGCAGCTCGTCGCCAACCTGGTCCAGGTGATGATGTTCGTGACCCCGGTGTTCTGGTACTCGAAACAGCTCGGGGCCCGCGCCAAAATCATCGATTACAACCCGCTATTCCATCTCATCGACGTCATCAGGTCGCCGATGCTGGGGCATTCGCCATCGTTGCTGAGCTACGCAGTCGTCGTGGCGATGGCGATCATCGGCTGGGCGGTTACCATATTCATCTATGCGCGGTTTCGCCGCCGCATTCCCTTCTGGCTCTGAGCGGTTACAGCATGGCTTCGATCGAACTGAAGAACGTCGTCCTGGATTACCCGATCTACGGGGCGTCGCATCGCAGCTTCCGCCAGGCGCTGTTCGGGCGCACCGGTGGACTGATCCGTCAGGTGGGCGACCGGCAGCAGCGTATCGTCGTGCGTGCGCTGGAAGATGTGTCGTTCCGGCTCGATCATGGCGACCGCCTGGGGCTGGTCGGCCACAACGGCGCGGGAAAATCCACGCTGCTGCGCGTGCTGGCTGGGGTGTATGAGCCCATTTCCGGGACGATCCACGTCGAGGGGCGCTTGTCCCCGCTGTTCAACGCGGCGCCGGGATTGGACGGCGACGATACCGGGTACGAGAACATCCGCAATTGCGGCATGTATCTGGGCATGAGCGACGAGGAGATCGAGCGCAAGCTGCCGGAGATCGTCGAGGTCTGCGAGCTGGGCGACTACCTGTCGCTGCCGGTGCGCACCTATTCGGCCGGCATGCTGACGCGCCTTGGCTTCGCGCTGGCGACCGCGCTCGACCCCGAAATCTTGCTGCTCGACGAGGGCCTGGCCGCGGGCGACGCGCGCTTTGCCCAGCGCGCCGAGCAGCGCATGCAAGGGCTGATCGAGCGGTCGAGCATTCTCGTATTGGCCAGTCATTCCGACCAGATGATCAGGGACATGTGCAACAAAGCCATGCTCATGGAAAAAGGCCACGTCATCGCCATAGGCCCGATCGAAGATATCTTCGAGCAGTATCATGGCCGCGAGCAGGCCTAAGAAAGCGGCTGGCCGACGGGTAAAAAGGCGGCGGGCGGTATTTCTCGACCGGGATGGCGTGCTGGTCCGCAACGTACTGCGCGGCGGCAATGCCCACGCGCCCCGCACATTGGAAGAGTTCCGCCTGTACCCTGGCGCCGCCGCGGCGGTAAGGCGCTTGCGCCGCGCGGGGTATCTGACCGTCGTCGTCACCAACCAGCCGGATATCGGCAAGGGGCTGATCGCCCCCAGGACGGTCGCGGCGATGCATGCCGGGATGCGGCGGGAAATGCCGCTCGATGCGGTCGAAATCTGCCCGCACAAACGCTCGGATAACTGCCGGTGCATGAAGCCGAAGTCCGGCATGTTGCGGGCCGCCCAGCGGCGCTATTCCATTGATTTCAAACGCAGCTTTATGGTCGGTGACCGGCGGAGCGACGTAATTGCGGGTGCTGGCGTGGGGTGCTATACGATATTCATTAATCGGGGATATGACGCCTGCCGCGAGATCAGACCCGACCGTACCGTCCGATCCGTCCAGCAGGCTGTGCGTCACATCTTGATAAATCCAAGACCGCAGTGAATCGCCTCGGGTCCGGTGGATTGGATCGTCCGGCGGACCCAATCGAAGAACATGGGAGCAAGTGGGCCAGATGACAAAGACCGAAAGCTTGCGGGTCAAGATTTTCGCCGACGGCGCGGACTTGCCGAGCATCGTGAAGCTGAGCGCGAACCCGCTAATCAAGGGCTTCACCACCAACCCCACTCTCATGCGCAAGGCCGGGATCAACGATTACGAATCGTTCGGGCGCGAATTGCTCGCCGCCGTTCCCAAGCATCCGGTTTCGCTTGAGGTGTTCGCGGACGAATTCAAGGAAATGGGCCGCCAGGCGCGCACCATCGCCACCTGGGGCCCTAACGTCAACGTCAAGATTCCAGTCACGAACACGCGCAAGGAATTCGCCGGCGACCTGATCCGCGAGTTGTCGGCCGAGGGCATCGCGGTCAACGTCACGGCGATCATGACGCTGGATCAGGTGCGCCGCGTGACCGACTGCCTGTCGCCCAAGACGCCCGCCATCGTCTCGGTTTTCGCCGGCCGCATCGCCGATACCGGTGTCGATCCGGTGCCGCTGATGACCGAGGCGCTCAAGATCATGCGCGCCCGTCCCAAGGCCGAGCTGATCTGGGCGAGCCCGCGCGAGTTGTTGAACGTGTTCCAGGCCGATGCGATCGGCTGCCACATCATCACCGTCACCAACGACGTGCTGGCGAAGCTCAGCCTGGTGGGCAAGGACCTGGACGGCTATTCGCTGGAAACGGTGGAGATGTTCCGCCGCGACGCGCTGGCCGCCGGATTCACCATCGCCGGCCGGCCGGCCGCGCCGAGCCGCGTTCGCGCGGCGGGCTGACCTTACCGGCCGCTTGCTCATGCGGGCGGCGAAACTCCAGATAGAAATCGGGCAATGAAGAAAGTATTGGTTACTGGCGGCGCCGGATATGTCGGCCATGTCCTGACTCCGCGGCTGCTCGACGCCGGCTACGAAGTGACGGTCTACGACACACTGTTCTTCGGCTGCCGCCTGCCGAATTCGCCGAATCTGCGCGTGGTCCAGGGCGATATCCGCGAAACGCCCAAGCTGGCCGAGGCGCTGAAGGGCCAGGACGCGGTGCTGCACCTCGCCTGCATCTCGAACGACGCCAGCTTCGAGCTGGACGAGAACCTGTCCAAGACCATCAATTTCGACTGCTTCGAGCCGATGGTGGTCGCGGCCAAGAAGGCGGGCGTCAAGCGCTTTGTCTATTGCTCGTCGAGCTCGGTTTACGGCGTCAGCAATTCGCCGGAAGTAACCGAAGAGCATGCGCTGATTCCCTTGACGCTCTACAACAAGTTCAAGGGCATGTGCGAGCCGATGCTGTGGAAGCACAAATCCGACGGGTTCACCAGCGTGGTGATCCGTCCGGCGACGATCTGCGGCTACAGCCCGCGCACGCGGCTCGACCTGTCGGTCAACATCCTGACCAACCACGCCGTCAACAAGGGCGCCATCACCGTGTTCGGCGGCGACCAGATGCGCCCAAACCTGCATATCGAGGACATGGTCGACGCCTACCAGTTGATGCTGGAAGCGCCGCACGAGAAGATCCACGGCGAGGTGTTCAATATCGGCTGGGAGAACCACTCCATCGCGAACATCGCCAAAATGGTCCAGAACGTCGTGGCGCAGGAAATGCCGGACAAGGGCAAGATCGACATTGTCACCACGCCGTCGAACGACAACCGCTCCTATCACGTCAGCTCGGAAAAAATTCTGCGTGTCCTGGGCTTCAAGCCCAAGCGCACGATCGAAGACGCGATCCGCGACCTGACGCGCGCCTTCCGCAACCGCCTACTCGACGCCAGCTTCGACAACGACTGGTACTATAACGTCCGCACCATGAAGAAGCTCGGCGCGAAATGATCAACGGCGGGGCCGTCGCGGTAGTCACCGGCGGGGCCGGGTTCATCGGCAGCCACATGGTCGATTGCCTGCTCGCGCGGGGCTTGCGCGTGCGCGTGGTCGACAACATGACCGGCGGCCGGGAATCGAACCTGGCGCATCACGCCAAGAACGCGGCGCTGGAAGTCGAGAAAAAGGACATCCGCGACCTGGAGCCCGACGCCAAGGCGTTCGCCGGCGCCAAATACGTGTTCCATTTCGCCGGCATCGGCGACATCGTGCCGTCGATCGAGCGCCCGACCGAATACATGGACACCAACGTCCAGGGCACGGTGCGGGTGTTGGAATGCGCGCGCCACGCCAAGGCGCAGAAACTGGTCTATGCCGCGTCCTCGTCGTGCTACGGCCTGGCGGCGACGCCGACGCGCGAGGACCACCCCATCGCGCCGCAATATCCCTATGCCCTGTCGAAATACCAGGGCGAGCAGGCGGTGTTCCACTGGCACCGGGTCTATCGCCTGCCGGTCAATTCGATCCGCATCTTCAACGCCTATGGCACGCGCGTGCGCACCACCGGCAGCTATGGCGCCGTGTTCGGCGTGTTCCTGAAGCAGAAGCTGGCGGGCAAGCCCTTCACCGTGGTGGGCGACGGTACGCAGCGGCGCGATTTTCTGTACGCCAGCGACGTGGCCGAAGCGTTCTTTCTGGCGGCCGAGACGCCGAAGACCGGCGAGTTGTGGAATCTGGGCGCCGGCAACCCGCAGACCGTCAACCGGCTGGTCGAGCTGATCGGCGGGCCGGTGGTCTATATCGAAAAGCGCCCGGGTGAGCCGGACGTCACCTGGGCCGATATCGGCAAGATCACGCGCGATCTGGGTTGGAAGCAGAAGGTGGCGTTCGAAGACGGCGTCGCCCGCATGATGGCGGATATCGAGAACTGGCGCGACGCGCCGCTCTGGGACCCGGAATCGATCAAGCAGGCCACGAAGACCTGGTTCACGGCGCTGGGCGCAAGGTAGAGTCATGGACCGCATCATCTCCGCCCGCTACCGCGACAAGATCAAGACCGTCGAGGAATTGCGCAAGGCGATCGGCCCGCGTCCGCGCCAGCAGACCGTGGTCATGTGCCACGGCGTGTTCGACTTGGTGCATCCCGGCCATATCCGCCACCTGGTCTACGCCAAGGAGAAAGGCGGCACGCTGATCGCCAGCCTGACCGCCGACGCGCATATCACCAAGGCGCAGTACCGGCCGTTCGTGCCGCAGGACCTGCGCGCCCTCAACCTCGCGGCGCTGGAGATGGTCGACTATGTGATCATCGACCCGAACCCCACGCCGATGGAGCATATCGGCATCCTGCAGCCCGATTATTTCGCCAAGGGCTATGAATACATGGCCGGCAGCGTCAATCCGAAGACGCAGCAGGAAATCGACATACTGAAGGGCTACGGTGGCGAAATCCTGTTCACCCCTGGCGACGTGGTCTATTCGTCTTCGCACCTGATCGAAACCGGGCCGCCCGATATCTCGATCGAGCGCCTGCTGATGCTGATGGAGGCCGAAGGCCTCACCTTCGACCGGCTGCGTAAGACGCTGAAGGAATTCGCCGGCATCACGGTGCATGTCGTCGGCGACACCATCGTCGACAGCCTGACCTACACCACCATGATCGGCGGCATGACCAAGACGCCGACGCCCAGCGTGCGGTTCGACAACCGGGTGGATTTCATCGGCGGCGCGGCCGTGGTGGCCGAGCATCTGCGCGCTGCGGGCGCCGATGTCACGTTCTCCACGGTCCTGGGCGAGGATAAATACAAGACCTTCGTGCTCGACGGGTTGGCGAAGTCGGGCGTCAAGGTGATGCCGATCATCGATAAATCCAGGCCCACCACCAACAAGAACGCCTTCGTCTGCGGCGACTACCGGCTGCTCAAGGTCGACACGCTGGACAACCGCAGCATTTCGGACGCACATGTCGAGCAGATCGCCAAGCAGATGTCGCAGCACAAGGTGCGCGCGGTCGTGTTCAGCGATTTCCGCCACGGCATCTTCAACACCCGCACCATCCCTAAGCTGACCGCGGCGATCCCGAAGGGCGCGTTCCGCGTCGGCGACAGCCAAGTCGCCAGCCGCTGGGGCAACATTTTGGAATTCAAGGGCTTCGACCTGCTGACGCCGAACGAGCGCGAGGCGCGGTTCGCCCTGGCCGACCAGGATACCGGCGTGCGCCCGCTGGCGGCGAAGCTGAAGGGCGAGGCGGAGTGCAAGACGCTGATCCTCAAGCTCGGCGACCGCGGCGTTCTGACCTTGCGCACGACGCAGGGTACCGACGATCCGCGCGGGTTCTTCGTGGTGGACAGCTTCGTCGAGCGCCTGGTCGATCCCGTGGGCGCGGGCGACGCGCTGTTGGCCTATTCCACGCTGGCGTTGATGGTCGACGGCTCGGAGGTCGCGGCCTCGATCTTGGGCTCGATCGCCGCGGCCCTGGAATGCGAGGCGGACGGCAACCTGCCGATCCGCACCGACGCGGTGCTGCAGCGGATCGACGCGCTGGAGAAGCGGGCGCGCTTCGAATAGAGGCGGACTTCGATATGCGTGTTGTCGTCGCGGGCCTCGGCGTACAGGGACAGAAGCGCCGGCGCGTTGCCGGCGCCGATTTCGTCGCCGCGGCCGACCCGGTCAACCGCGAAGCTCAGTACAAATCCATCGAAGACGTGCCGCTCGGCAGTTACGACGCGGTGCTCGCCTGCATCCCAGACGAGCCGAAGATCGAAATGCTCGGCTATTTGCTGGGACACGGAAAACACGTCCTTGTGGAAAAGCCGCTATGGGCTGGGGACGACAAGGAAATCGAGAAGCTCCAGGCTCTTGCTCGCTCGAAGAAGGTTGTCTGTTACACCGCCTACAACCACCGCTTCGAGCCGCATTTTGTAAGGATGCAAAACGCAATCAAATCGGGCGTGCTCGGCCGCATCTATCGCTGCCGCATGTTCTACGGCAACGGCACGGCCCGGCTGGTGCGCAATTCCGACTGGCGCGACAAAGGGGCGGGGGTGCTGCCTGATTTGGGCTCGCATCTGCTGGATACTCTGGGCTTCTGGTTCGGCGATTTCGACGAGAAAACCCGCGTGGTCACCAGCCGCCGGTTCGAGAACCGCTCGCCCGATCATGTCGTGCTCGCCAGCGCCGGCGAGCCGCAGATCGAGCTGGAGATGACGCTGCTGTCCTGGCGCAACCATTTCACTTGCGACGTATTCGCGGAAAAAGGCTCGGCGCATATCAGCTCGCTGTGCAAATGGGGCCCGAGCACCTTCACGCTGCGCACGCGCGTATTGCCGAGCGGCATTCCGCCCACGGAGGTCGACACGCTGGAGCAGCCCGATCCGACCTGGGCGATCGAATACGCGCATTTCAAGAAACTATGCGCCGACGGGCATGTCACCGACCTTGCGAACGACATCAAGCTCAACCGCGTGCTGCGCCGCCTGGGCACGGACGCCGTGCGCGAGGCGGAGCGATGAAACCCGTCATCGGCTTCGCTGGGCTTACCCATCTGGGGCTTCTGTCGGCGGCAGGGGCGGCGTCCAAGGGCTTCCGCGCCGTCGGCTACGATCCCGACGCGGCGCGCGTGAAGGAAATCGCGGCGGGCAAGCTGCCGGTGCTGGAGCCGGGCCTGCCGGAGCTGATCGCCGGGGCGGGGGATAAACTCGCCTTCACCAGCAAGCCAGTGGACCTCGGCGCCTGCGATATCGTCTATATAGCCAGCGATGTGCCCACGGACGACCGGGGGCAGAGCGACCTTTCAGGCATCCGGGCGTTGATTGCCAGCGTAGCCCCGGTTCTCAACAAATCGGCGTTGCTGGTGGTGTTGTGCCAGGTGCCGCCGGGATTTACGTCGGCCCTCGACTTCCCGCGTGAGCGGCGGTTCTATCAAGTCGAAACGCTGGTGTTCGGCCGCGCTGTGGAGCGCGCCACCCAGCCCGAACGGTTCATTGTCGGCTGTCCCGATCCGGGCAAGAAGTTGCCTGCGGCCTATGCCGCGTTTCTCGGCGCGTTCGGCTGTCCGATCCTGCCTATGCGCTACGAAAGCGCCGAGCTTGCCAAGATCGCGATCAATTGCTGCCTGGTGGCGTCGATCACCGTCGCCAACACCCTGGCCGAGCTGTCGGAGTGCATCGGCGCGGATTGGCGCGAGATCGTGCCGGCCCTGCGCCTGGACAAGCGCATCGGCAAGGACAGCTACATCACTCCGGGCCTGGGCATCGCCGGCGGCAATCTCGAGCGCGATTTGGCGACGGTGTTGCGCCTGGCCGAAGCCGCGGGCAGCGACGCGTCGGTCATCGCCGCCTATCTGCACAACAGCCGGCATATGCGCGATTGGGCGCTGCGCACGCTGCGGCGCGAGGTGCTGGGCGCCAAGCCCGATGCCGTGTTGGCGGTCCTGGGGCTTGCCTACAAGGAAAACACCCATTCGACCAAGAATTCCCCTTCGCTAGCGCTGATCGCGCAGCTCAAATCCCAGCGGCTCAGGCTGTTCGATCCGGTGGTGCCCGCCAGCGCCGCCGGCCATCCCGGGGCGGTGGGCGCGGCATCGGCCCTGGAGGCCGCCAAGGGCGCCGATGCTGTGCTTGTCATGACGCCGTGGCCCGAATTCCGTGGCATCGCGCCCGGCAACCTAGCGCGCGTCATGGCCGGGCGGACGGTGATCGATCCCTACCGGGTCCTCGACCCGGCTGGGATGCGGGCGGCGAACCTCAGGCATTTCGTCCTGGGCAGCCCGGTAAAGGCCTGAAAACATTCGCTAAAACCGCGCTGGACATATCCGGCCCGGGCCAATACTAGTGGCGCGCTTCAACACGGGGAAAGAGCCGCACATGGGCCATGTCGCCAAGTATTTCCAGCAGGCCGGGGACATCACCCGGTTGATCGACCACCAGATGATCGAGAACATGGCCGAGGGGCTGGCGGCGGTGCGCGAACGGGGCGGGCGCGTGTTTTTCCTGGGCGTGGGCGGCAGCGCCGGCAATTGCGGCCATGCGGTCAACGATTTCCGCAAGCTGTGCGGCATCGAATCCTACGCGCCCACGGACAACGTGTCGGAGCTGACGGCTAGGACCAACGACGAGGGCTGGGAGACGGTGTTCGCCGCCTGGCTGCGCACCAGCCGCGCCAATGCCAAGGACGCGATCTTCGTCATGTCTGTGGGCGGCGGCGACGCCGAGCGCAACATCAGCGCCAACCTGGTGCACGCGCTGGACGAGGCCAAGCGTCGCGGCCTTGCCGTCTTTGGCGTGGTCGGGCGCGCGGGCGGCCACACCAAGAAGGTCGGCGATCACGTCGTGGTGGTGCCCACCGTGGACAACGCGCATATCACCCCGCACACCGAGGCGTTCCAGGCTGTTGTATGGCACTGCCTGGTGTCGCATCCCAAGCTGCAAGTGCAGGAAACCAAGTGGGAAGGAGCGGTCAAGCCGAAGGCTTGATCCGCAGCGTCAGGCGCCGCGGTCGATCCGCGCGGCCATCGCCGCGAATTCGCGCTCGATCACCGCAAGGTCGTCGTCCTCCCAGACCCAGCGCTGATGGGGCGTGGCGAAGGGCAGGGACTTGCCGATCTCGAAGCCCAGATGCCGCATCGACGCTATGGTCGTCTGCGGCGCGGTTTCCGTCAGTATCTTGAACGTCAGGTAGCGCGTGCGCGCGTTCAGCCAGCACAGGCCCATCGGCCCGTTATTGACGCCGAGGTTGAGATAGGCGCGCTCATACAGCGCCATGCGCAAATCGACGCTTGCCGCCGCTTCGGCGCAGACCGCGAACTTCGCCAGGGCGGCCAGGTCCTGGGCCGGCTGGTTGGTATCGGGCACGAACACGGGCAGGAACCGTTTCTTGTCCAGGCTCGCCGCGAACGCGATCCAGGCCTTGAGGTTGCTGTTGCGCATCGGCATGTAGCCGTAGCCGCGCAGGGTGATCACAACCGGCTTCCGGCCACCGTCCTGCTTGGCCAGCCACGAATCGGCCCGGGCAAGGCCCGATGTGGTGGCGCGCAGCACCGCGATATCCGCTCGGTCGCGCCGCGAAGCCTCCAGGCTGGGGCGCGAGCTGGCGAAGCGGGGCATGGCCGGCTCGTATCCGCCGGGGAAAACGTGTTCTGCGCCGAAAGCGATCGTCTCGGCCTCGCCGCGCGAAGCGGCGACCGTCACTCCCGCAAGATTGGGCAGGAAGCTGGCGGCCGGCACGATGATGTCGGCGATGCGCGCGCGCCGGTCGTCGCGGTCTACCACGGCCTCGTAATCCGGCCGTTCGTGCCGCACGCCACCCTCCGGCCCCGGCACGACCACGAGGGTCATCGATTGCAGGCCTAGCCGCCGGCGTTCCAGATCGGCTGCGGTTAGGAACCACAGCACGTCGAAGGTAAGCGGCGCCACGGCGAGGTCGTAGAAAGCGTAAAGCGTATCGGCGGGGTATTTGGCCCGCGCGGCGGGGCCGGGCTCATGCCTGGGCCGCCTGGCGCGATAAAGCGCCCGTCCTGCCGGGGTGGTGGGCATGCGCCATTCGCGGCTGAGGCGGCCGAATACCCAGCGCCAGCCGCCTGACTTGAGCTGCTCCCGCAGAAGCGAAAAGCTGATCACGATTCCCCGTGCGGCCCGGCCATATGCCGGCGGCTATTCAGCGGCGGATTGCAACTCGACGGGCGGAGGCTTGTGGCCGCCAAGAAGGTTGCCCTTCCAATTGGTGAGGCGGTTGACCGTGTTGTAGTAGGTGTATTCGGGCGAGCGGCGGATCAGCAACCCGTCGCGCACCTCTTCCTCGTACTCGTATTGCGCCCAGCCGTTGCAGTTCTTGCAGAACGGCACTTTGTCCCACTGCGCGGTCTCGTGGTAATAGCGCGCCTTGGCGAATTCCTCGCCGTGCCAGACTTCCTTCACACCTTCCTTGAACACGTTGCCCATGTCGGTGGCGCGCACGCCGTCAAGGCAGCACATGCGCACGCTGCCGTCGTTGTGGACCGGCAGGGTCTTGTAAATGACGGGGCAGGGAACGCGCTGCGGCGGCTCCACCATTTCGGGGAACTTGCCGTTCTCGAACACGATACCCATGCGCACCACGTCGACCACGCCGACCCAGCGCGCGACGAAGGCCTCGGCCTCGTGGCGGTTATCGTCCTGGATGGTGAAGGACACGCCGATGCGCGGGTGCTCGCGGTCGCCGCGGATCTTCATCAGGCGGAACACCGCGCTTTCGATTTTTGCCAGCTTGTCGACGCTGCGGACCTTCTTCAGCGTCTCCTTGGTGACGGAGTCGATGCTGAACATGATCGAATCGACTTCGATGTCGCAGACGAACTTGCACAGGCTTTCCGACAGGCTGAGGCCGTTGGTGTTCAACGCCAGCGCCATGCCGCGCTTCTTCACCTCGGACAGCACGTCGCGCACGTTGGGGATCAGGAACGGCTCGCCGTAGATGCTGGGGGCCACCATCGGTTTCACTGTGGTGAACGCGTCGAGCATCTTGCGCGCGGCGGCGAGGTCCATCACGCCCTTGAGCGGCTCGATCTGCTTGTCGTCCTCGAGGCCCCAAACCGGGCACATCGGGCAGCGCAGATTGCAGCGGGTCGCGAAATCGACCAGCAAACGGTCCGGCAGGTCCGGCACCGGCAACGGCTTCCAGTTATAGGCAGGGTCGACCCAGTCCGCCTTGGACCAATCGCGCATTACGAACACCAAATCGCCGGGGAAAACGCGCGATTTTGGGCCGGAAGTCTTTGGAAATCAAGATTTTTCATGCCCTTGCCTGAGGCGGTTGCGGGCGTGGTGCAGGAAAATAGCGAAGCTGTCGTAAGGGGTTATGCGCGGTTCGACGAGGATGTCGGCGGCGGCGAACACCTTCATCCCGGCGCCTTCGTGCAAACTCAGCCCGGCGCAAGCCGCGCGGGTGATTTCCACGGTGTAGAAGCTGCGAATATGGGCCCCTAAATCGATGCCGCCGAGATCGAACGTGAACCTGGCGAAGAACCGGGGCGAGGCGAGCTTCAATTCGAGCTCCTCGTCGAGTTCGCGGGTCAGGGCGGCGACCTCATCCTCGCCCGATTCGATCGCCCCGCCGAACAGGCCCCAGCATCCCGGGTGCCAGATCTGCGGCTTGAGATCGCGGTGCTGCATCAGATAGCCGTCGTTCTCCACCAGGATCAGGGCGGCCACGGCGTCGGCCATTTTCAGCGGCGATGTGCTGTAGATCAGCGGGTCGGCGGTCATGATGCGGGGTTTCAGGGAATCTTGGGCATGCCGGGCGGCGCGATAATCGCCCGGGGGTCGCGTTCCAGGGCGCCGCAAACCTCGTCCAGCAGGTCGCGCTGCGTCATGGCGAGCCAGGGCGTGCCGGCGAGGCCGCCGCGCCGCAATTTACCCCGTGCCGCGAGCGGCTCGGCGAATTTCGGAAAGTTGCGGCTGAGATCGAGATGCCGGCGGACGCGGACAGCGTATTTATTACCGTGACGGTCGATGCAATCGATGGTCTCGGCCCTGGCCGGCGGTTCCAGGTAGACATCGGGCGCAACCGTCTCTTCGGCCAAATGGATGGCGGTGCAGCGCTCAAGTCCAGCGCCGAGCATGACGATATGAGCGTCCTGGTTCCTGGCGCGGCCATAGGGGCTGTTAGGCGAGCAGGGCGTGTCGTCGAGGTGATGGCCCGAGAGCAGATCGCCGGTCAGCTTGCCAGCAGCGGCGACGGAATGGGTGGGATGGATGCTACGGCGCGTGGCGTAACGCACGCGGAATATCTCGGGAATGACGCCGACATGCGATGGAGTGGCCAATTCATCGAAGATGGGCTTCGGCGACGCGGCCATGAGCGCGGGACGGAAGCTGCGCCACGACATGGTGGGCATGATCAGCGTGCCGGGATGCATGTAGTCGAGCAGGCCTTCGATGAAGGCTTCGGCGCGGAACCCCTGGGCGGATAGCCCGCGGAACGCGCTGTGGAAGAACAACACACCGTCGCGCGGTATGCGCGCTTTTTCCATGAACCCGGCGATGGAAGCCGCTTCGCGTGTCGCTGCCGCGACCATCAATTGCCGCGGCCCTTGCGCGATTTGATCTCCTCGATCCGGTCGAGGCAGAGCTCGATGTCGCGGAACGGCAGGCCGCTCAAGTCGGAAAGCTCAAGGTCCCACCACTTGGCTTTCAGCAGCCGCTCGATGATCTTGTCCTTGAAACGCATGCGCTGGACTTTGGCGGGGCTGCCGACGACGATGGCATAGGGCGGCACATCCTTGGTGACCACCGATCCGGCGCCGATAATCGTGCCGTCGCCGACATTGACGCCGGGCATGACGTTCACGTTGTGCCCGGTCCATACGTCGTTGCCGATGGTGACGTGGCGGAACATTTCGGGCGTGCGATCGAGGCGCTTGAAGTCGTTGTATTCCGGAACCCAGTCGAAGGACCGGGGATGGTATTGGAACTCGTTGGTGCTGAGCCAATCCACGGGATGATTGAAGGGATTGATGGCCGTGCGCGCGCCGAAGGCGCAATACGCCCCGACCGTGGCCCGCGCGACGAAGCCGTGCTCGTTCATGCCGAAATACTTGCCCACGACGGCGTTCGGCCCGATCTGCGTGTGGCGGTTGAGATAGACCGGCCCCAGCGTTTTCGAGTCGATGATACGGGCGCCCGGGTTGAGGCGGATGATGCCGTGGATCGTAATCGGCTGCAGCCCGGTGTTCTCCTCGCGGGCGATGTGCATCTCGGCGTATTTCATGGTCGGATCGGTTCCGGCTTGCGCGGGGTTTGAGCCAGAATAGCACGAAGAGGCCCGTCATACTGCCGGGGGATGGGGCGGCAAGCCCGCGATAACCCCCTCTATCCCTTTCGTTTTTCGGACTTCGGTGCTACAAACTTACCCGCTGCCGGTGGGGGGCCCCGAAATGCGTTCTTGCGCCGTGCCATGTCGAATTTGACCAGGTCGCCCATGCCGACTTCCGCCCCGCGGCCCGAAACCATGCAAGCGCCGCGCTCCCTGTCCGTCATCACGCCGGTCTACAACGAGGAAGACAGCATTCCGCCCCTGGTGGACCAGCTGTACGAGGTGCTTTCCTCGTTGGGCAAGCCGTTCGAAATCATCGCCGTCAACGACGGCAGCACCGACCGCTCGCTGGATCGATTGCGCGAGCAGGCTGGGCGGCACGCCGAGATGAAAGTCATCGACCTGCGCCGGAACTACGGCCAGACCGCGGCGATCATGGCGGGGATCGATCATGCCGGGGGCGATATTATCATCTCGATCGACGCCGATTTGCAGAACGACCCGCGCGACATCCCCGATCTGATCGCCAAGATCGCGGAGGGCAACGACGTCGTCAGCGGCTGGCGCGTCGACCGGCAGGACAGCGCGCTGCGGCGCAATTTCATCAGCCGCCTGGCCAACCGGGTGATCTCGTACATTTCGGGCGTGCGGCTGCACGATTACGGCTGCACGCTGAAGGCCTATCGCGCCGACATGCTGAAAGACGTCCGGCTGTACGGCGAGATGCACCGCTTCATCCCGATCTATGCCAGTTGGCTGGGCGCGAAGGTCGTGGAAATACCCGTGCGTCACCACGCGCGCAAGCATGGCCGCTCCAATTACGGGCTGGAGCGGATAATCAAGGTCATCCTCGATCTGATCGTTGTGAAGTTTTTGGACCGATACCTGGCCAAGCCGATCTACGTTTTCGGTGGGTTCGGGATATTGGCATTGCTTGTGGGCGGCGCCAGTTTCGTCTGGATGATGGCGTTGCGGCTGTTCGACGACATCGCCATGATCTCCACGCCGTTGCCGCTGGTGACGGTTTTATGCGCGCTGACCGGGATTTCGAGTATCCTTATGGGACTGGTCGCGGAAATCGTGGTGCGGACCTATTTCGAATCGCAGCGGCGCTCGATCTACATGGTGCGCGAGCGGATCAATTGCGGTAAGGCCGAATAGCATGTGCGGGCTTGCCGGCTTCGTCGGCTTCGGCGGCCGCCGCGATATAGAAGCCATGACTTCGGCGCTGGCGCATCGCGGGCCCGACGGGACCGGCATTTGGAACTGCCCCAAGACGAATGTTTTTCTCGGTCACCTGCGACTGTCGATCATCGACCTTGCGGGCGGCGCACAGCCGATGTGGGACGCGGCCGAAGAAATCGGCGTCGTCTACAACGGCGAAATCTACAACCATGTCGAATTGCGCCGCGAGCTGGAAGCCCTTGGGCATAAATTCAAGACCTCGCATTCCGACACCGAGGTGCTGATCCACGGCTACCGGCAATGGCGCCAGGGCCTGCCGGAGCGCCTGAACGGCATGTTCGCGTTCGCGATCTTCGACCGTGCCCGGCGCGAATTGTTCCTGGCGCGGGACCGCTTCGGCGAGAAACCGCTGTTCATTTATCGCCAGCCCGGGCGCCTGGCGTTTGCCAGCGAGCTGTCGGCGCTGCTGAGCCACGCGGAAATTCCCTGCACGGTAAATCCCAGCGGCGTGCAGAAGCTGTTCGCCTGGGGCTTCATTCCTGCGCCGACCACGATTTACCGGAACTGCCGGAAGATTCCGGCGGGAAGCGCGGTGCTCTATTCCCTGGACGACGATGCGCTGACCGAGCGCCGGTATTGGAAGTTCGCGATCGATCCCGACCGATCGCTTGGCGACGCGGACGCGCCGCGCCTGGCCGAAGAATTGCGGTCGCTGTTCACCCAGGCGGTCAAGCGCCGGCTGATGAGCGACGTGCCGCTGGGCCTGTTCCTGTCGGGCGGCATCGACTCCGGCGCGGTGCTGGCGGCCGCCACGCATGTCCAGCCGGCCAATCAGATCGCGACGTTCACCGTGGGCTTCACCGAGCCGAGCTTCGATGAATCGCGCCACGCGGTCGACTTGGCCGCGTATTTCAAGGTTCAAAACAGCCTTGAGATATTGAACCTGGACCAGGCGCGCGGCTTGCTGCCCGAGGTCCTCGGCCGCCTGGACGAGCCGCTGGGCGATGCGTCGATCCTGCCGACCTATCTGCTCAGCCGCTTTACCCGGCGGAAGGTGAAGGTGGCGCTTTCGGGCGATGGCGGCGACGAGCTGTTCGCCGGATACGACCCGTTCAAGGCGCTGACGCCGGCGCGGATCTATGCATCGCTGATGCCCAAAGGGCTGCACCGGGGCTTAAGGCGGCTGGTCGATCTGCTGCCGGTTTCCCACAACAATATGAGCCTCGACTTCAAGCTTCGCCGCAGCTTGAACGGCTTGTCGTGGCCCGAGGCGTATTGGAACCCGATTTGGCTGGCCCCGGCCGACCCGCAGACCATGCGCGAGATATTCGAGGAGCCGCTCGGCGCCGAGGAACTTTATGAAGAGGCGCTGGACGCCTGGGCGGCCAGCAAGGGCGACCTGGTGGACAAGACGCTGGAGTTCTATACCAACTTCTATCTGCCCGACGACATCCTGACCAAGGTGGACCGGGCCAGCATGATGGTGTCGCTGGAATTGCGCGCGGTGTTCCTGGACAACGACCTCGTGGAATTCTGCCGGCGACTGCCCAACCGCTTCAAGCTGCGCAACGGCACGCGCAAATGGCTGCTGAAGGAGGCGATGCGCGGCTGGCTGCCGGCGGCGACGCTTGATCGGCCCAAAAAGGGCTTCGGCATACCGCTCGCCAAATGGCTACGCGAATGGCCTGAGTCCGATAGCGGCGCAAAGCCGCACGTGAACGGCGATGGGCTGAAGCCTCGGGCCATCGCGGAACGGTGGAAGCGCCATGCCGGCGGCGACTCGGACGAGCGCCTGCTGCTGTTCACCGGGCTGTCCTATTTTTATCACACCGAGCGGGTCATGCGGCCTAGGACCGTCAAGCAGGCGGCCGCAGCAATTTCACCCGGCGTTCTCCAATAGGATCGATTTGCCGTATATCGCCGGCTATCCCGATTTCGGCGCCGGCGACGCCAGGTCGCGGGTTTTCTGAATTGCCGTGACCGCCGCAAATCCGATGGCAAAGAACGTGTAGAGCACGAGTTCGCCGCAGGTGTGCGGCAAGGCCCACACCAGCATGTGCGGCAGGGCTCCGAAAACGCTCAGCAAAACGGTAATGCCGGCCATGCTCTTGAGCGCGGTCGAAGCCGCCAGCGATGGGCCCGCGACGGAAAACAGCAATAGATTCGCAAGCGCTGCGGCAAAAAGCCAAGGCAGCGCCGGGGGGATTCCGAACAGCTTGAATTCAAAGTCGCGCCAGACCGACCACACAATGTAGCGGGGCTTGTAAACGACAAACGCGCTGAGCGTTTCCAGCGGATAGCGGTACGCGATATCGAAGAAAGCCTCGCGCAACGCCTTTTCATGCTCGCGGCCATGCGTCCAGGTGGAGGCGATTTCCGGAGGGATGTTGTGCTTCATCGCGTATACCCAAAGGACGCAATGGCTGTTCCGGTCGGTCATGGCGTGATCCATTCCCTCGGGGATATAGCGCGTGCAGTCGTAGAGTTCGCGCACGCCGGGAAACGGCCAGCTGGGGTTCGTGCCGATGCTGAGGAATATGCGATGCCAGACGACCTCGGTGAATTTTCCTTCGCGGACGTAGCTCGACGAAACCGTCAGCATCAGCAGGCCGACGAATAGGATCGCGACGGCCGACATGGCTATCGCTTTGTGAAGCAGCCTGCTTCTCTCGATAAAATTGCGGCGCCACCGCCATGCCAAGAACAGACAGCCGGCCATGACCGCGCCGATCACCGGCGCGGCGCTGTTACGCACCAGGACCGCCAGAATAAGGATAGGGATCTGCAAAGCGAGCGGCAGCATTTTTCGCCAGTCGGTCCACTGCAACGTTGTGCGCGTGTCCGCTATCTCCAACAGCAGATGGAACGCCGGCAATGTGGCGATCAGCGCGAAATAGCGTATCGCGCCGATCGACATGTTGAGCTCGTAGGGGCGGTGCCAGACCAGGGGGGTGTACAGCATGACGATCAGGCTGGTGATATACAGTAGGACCACCGCGGCGCGCTGATCGCGGAATCGATGTAGAAATGCGCCGGCGGAAATCGCCAATAGCGCAAGCATGACGATGACCATCGACTGGGTATGCGGCCCGAGCAGCCGGAAACTCAGCGTGGTGACGACGATGTAGCCGATGCCGTTCCCGTCATAGATCGTCGTCAGCAGCCCTTTCGGCGGTATTTCGCGCTTGGCGGCTTGGGCCAGGGTCTTCTCCAGCGGGATGTCGAAATCGAGCATTCGATCCAGAATGCCGACATGCACTGAACCCAGGGTGGCGCCGTAATAGATATTCGAGACGGCGGCCGCGATGCTCGACCGTTCCTGGACGAAGTCGTCTTTCTGTTTCTGATGGAGGATCAAGACGGCCACGGCGTAAATGACGAACGCCGCGGCCACGCAGGCTATAAGCAGCGCCTGCCGCGCCTTGGCCTGGACCGGGGGACGGCGGTCAGGCATCGCGGCTGCTGGGGGCATTCCGACTGCTTCCGGTTGTTCGCAAGGGATTTATGGAATCGAGGGGCCTCGATCCTCGCGGCAGAGGGCTTACCATTGCGGCCGGATTTGTCAAATCCGGCAGAGAACTTGCCGGCCGCCGCTCGCCTTGCGGCGAATCCTAAGATAGCATCCCGGCGCAAGCCGGGACCGGAGCAATGCTTAGAACTTTTCATTCGTACATGGAGACGGCGCGCGGCTATCGACTGGCGCAGTTTTTGGGCCTGCCGACGATCCGGCGCTATCGCAGGCTGATTCAAGAACATGTCTTGAACAAGCCGGGCACCCGAATATTGGAGATCGGTTGCGGCATAGGGTCGTTCCGCCACGTGTTCGCGGGCGACTACACCGGAATCGACATCAACCCGGACTACATACGGCAGGCGCGGGACCGGATCAGCGGAAATTTCCAGGTCATGGATGCGGCCGACATGTCGTTCGCTCCAGGCAGCTTCGATGAGGCGGTGTGCGTCGCGACGGGCCATCACCTCAGCAACGAACAGCTTGGGGCCATGATCAGGAAAGCGGTGACCGTTGCGCCGCGCCTGCATCTTATCGATGCCGTCCTGCCGATTTCGCCGAATAAATGGTTCAAGACCATGCTGTTTCGCATGGATCGCGGCCAATATATCCGCACGGTCGAACAGCTGCGCGACGTGGTGAACCGGAATGCGAGGATCGAGAGCCACCAGGCGATCGAAGGTCCGCTGCACGATGTATGCATATTCCGGGTGTCGCGCCTTATTTAATCGACTCAAGCCATTGGTTCAAAAGAAGAAAATCGTCCGATTGCCGGCGGAACTAGCAATTACAATGGCTTCGGCGATCTGGTATATGACGCATTGCAAACAGAGGCAGTGAGGATGCAGGACAAGTACCTCGTCTCCTTGGTGCGGCCACCGATCGTCTCGACGATGCGGGCTTTCAACAATGAAGCCACGCCTGCCTTGGGTTTTGCCTATATCAGCGGCTATCTGCAGGCGCGGGGATACAAAGTCGAAATCATCGACGGTATCGCCGAGGGCTTGAACAACTTTTGGAACGTCGCCGAGCTGCCTGGCTATCACTGCCAGGGGCTGGCGCTCGACGAAATCCTGGCGCGGATTCCGCCGCAATCCCGCGTCATCGGATTCTCCGCGATGTTCTCGGGCGAGTGGCCGATGACGCGCACCGTGATCAAAGCCGTACGCCGCAAGTTTCCCGATGCGCTGCTGGTGGCGGGGGGCGAGCACATCACCGCCCTGACGGAATACAGCCTGCGCGATTGCCCGGAGCTGGACATCTGCGTGCGCGGCGAAGGCGAGCGCGCGATGTACGATGTCTGCGAGGCATATGCCGCCGGCGGAGATTTCTCCGCGGTTGGCGGCGCGGCCTATCTGAACGACGGCGGCGAGTTCGTGATGGCGGCGCCCACCCGCATCCGCGAAGTCGACGGCATTCCCTGGCCTATCTGGCCCGAAGGATACCTGGAGAAATTCTGGCAGGCGGGCAAATCCTACGGCGTGCAATCCGCCCGCGACATGCCGATGATGGCGTCGCGCGGCTGTCCCTATCAATGCACCTTCTGCTCCAACCCGCAGATGTGGACCACGCGCTATATCCTGCGCGACGTCGAGGATCTGATCAGCGAGATCAAGAACTACGTCGCGCGCTATAATGTTACGGCGCTGCAGTTCTACGACCTGACCGCCATCACCAAGAAGCGCTGGACGATGGACTTTTGCCGCCGGCTGATCGAGGAGAAGCTGGATTACCTCAAATGGTCGCTGCCCTCGGGCACGCGCAGCGAGGCGCTGGATGCCGACACGCTTGGGATGCTGAAGCGCACGAACTGCAATTACCTGGTCTATGCGCCGGAAAGCGGCTCGCCCGAGACGTTGGAGAAGATCAAGAAGCGCATCGACCTCGGCAAGTTGACGGAGTCGGTGCTGGAAGCCAAGCGCCAGGGCATCATCGTGCGCACGAATCTGATCATCGGCTTCCCGCACGAAACCCGTAAAAACATATTTGAGACCATCCGCTATGGCCTGTATCTGGCATGGAAAGGCGCCGACGAGGTAACGATCAACATCTTCTCGCCTTATCCGGGCACGGAAATATTCGCCTCTCTGATCGCCGGTGGAAAGGTTTCCCTGTCGGACGATTATTTCCTCGCGCTGACGTCGCTCAACAGCGATTACACGTCGATCAATCCGCTGACGGTCAATCCGGTGATGGGCCCGCGCGAGCTCGCGATTTACCGCATCGGTTTCATGCTGACCAACTACATCGTCGGCTATCTGCGCTATCCGTCGCGCATTTTGCGGACATTCCGCAATATCTTCGCGGCGGACGGAATTTCCGCCACGGTGTTCGAGCATCGCGTCAAGGACGCGCTACGCCGTACCGCCGCGCGCGGGTAGCCGCTTCATGCGATCGCGCGCAAGGTTCAAGCCGCCGGCTGTCGAGTGGGCGATCGTTCTGCTGCTCATCGCGATCGTGGCGGTCGTCACGGTATCCGTCTTTGTCGTCAGCTTCGATCAACTGAGCGCCAACTTGCGAAAGTTGGACGGCGTAACCGTCGCCGCCTGTTTCCTGGGTATGGCGTGGCAGTCGGGCGGTCGATGCCTGCGTTGGCTCGTCTATGTACGCAACCTGGGCCTGAAGCTTCCGTTGCGAGAGGCGGCTCTGTACTACGCCGCGGCTTTCAGCATGACGTTGACGCCGGCGCGGCTCGGGGAGACGCTGCGGTTGTGGTTCCTTGAAAAGCGCTTCGGAGTTTATTACCGCCGGATCGTCGGGCTCTATATCGCCGACCGATTAAGCGACGCAATCGCCTATCTGATACTGCTGGTCGTCGGGTCGATCGCGTATGCGCAGTCATCGCCTGCCGCCTGGGGCATACGCTTGGCGATCATGGCCTGCATCGCCGCGCTCATGTATCCAAAGCCGATTTTCGCAGTGTTGCGCGTCGCCTATGCGGTTACGCGCAGAGGCCGAAAAGCAGTGGTTTGGTTGCGGCGCGCGGTACGCAACACGTCGACGCTGTTCCAGCCCAAGGTATTCATTCCAGGCGTGGCTATTGGAACCGTGGGCTGGCTGGCCACGCCCGCGGTTCTTACGCTGATCCTGGCGCAGATGGGCATAACCATCGACCCGTTGCAGGTAGCGGCTATCTACGCCACGGCCGCGCTGGCGGGGGGCTCGTCCATGGTGCCCGGCGGTGTCGGGGTTACGGAGGCGGTTCTTGTCGTCCTTTTGACGGCCTCGGATGTGCCGCTCGATATCGCGGTGGCGGCGATGATGGTGACGCGCCTGACGTTCCTGTGGCTGCCGGCGGGGCTGGGGCTGCTCCTGCTGCCGGTGGCGATACGAACGGCTGGGGTGAAAGCAAAAGCGGTATAGGGAGTCTGATTCCAGAACGTATCTGGCTGCCGGCCCGGAATGCACCTTCATAGCACCGGCAACATATTGATACTTATGGAATAAGTTGGCTGTGAAGTAAAAGACGCAGCGCCATCAAACGGCGCCGGATCGGCCGCTACTGGTGGATTCGAGAAGGAGCGGATAGAAAACGATATACGGCGCGGCGGGGGCATTATGCGGACGGTAATACTGGCTGGCGGTCAGGGAACGCGACTGAGCGAAGAGACGTCGGTGCGCCCGAAGCCGATGATAGAGATCGGCGGCAAGCCGATTCTTTGGCACATACTGAAAATCTATTCGGCCCAGGGCTTCAACGATTTCATCGTGTGCCTGGGCTACAAGGGGCACGCGATCAAGGACTATTTCCTCAACTATGCAAAATACAATTCCGACTTTACCGTCGATCTGCGCACCGGCGCCGTTTCCATGCACCGGACCGCCTCCGAACCGTGGTCGGTTACCTTGGTCGAAACCGGCGATACGACGATGACCGGCGGCCGGTTGAAGCGCATTGCGCCCCTGGTGGGCGACGATGCGTTCTTCTGCACGTATGGCGACGGCGTGGGCAATGTGGATCTTAAGGCGCTGCTCGATTTGCACCGGCGCGAAGGCCGTATCGCAACCGTGACGGCCGCGGCGCCGCCGGGGCGTTTCGGGGCGCTGAGAACGGAAGGGGCGCGCGTGACCTCCTTCACGGAAAAACCGTCCGACGGCGAAGGCACGGTCAATGCCGGGTTTTTCGTGTTTTCCCCGCGCGTGTTCGAGTACATAGCCGGTGACGCCACCAGTTTGGAGCAAGAGCCGATGCAGCGCCTTGCCCGCGACGGCCAGCTATCGGCCTATCGCCATCGCGGCTTCTGGCAGCCCATGGACACGGTCCGCGACAGGCGCAAGCTCGACGAGCTTTGGAACAACGGCAACCCGCCTTGGTTCGCCGGGCCAGCGGGCGGCTGAGCCCCGGCAATGTGGGGTGCCGGTAGCCGGGTCGGCGGCGGGTAACGGGAAGCGGCAGGGACATGGGCTTCTGGCGCGGTAAGAAAGTTCTCTTGACCGGACATACCGGCTTCAAGGGCGGATGGGCGGCGCTCTGGCTTGCGTCGCTCGGCGCGCATGTCGTCGGTTTCAGCTTGCGTCCCACGCAGCCGGACAATCTGTTTTCTATCGCGCGGATCAAGGAAAAGCTTGTCGACCTTGACGGCGATGTGCGCGACCTTGCCGCATTGCAGGCCGCGGTTCACAACCACGACCCTGAAATCATCATTCATATGGCGGCGCAGGCTCTGGTGCACGAAGGATACCGCCAGCCAGTCGATACCTTCGCCACCAATGTCATGGGCACGGTCAATGTTCTGGAAGCGGCACGGCGCCGCGCGCATCTGCGCGCCATACTGATCGTAACCAGCGACAAGTGTTACAATTCCGATGCCGGTGCCGGCAGGGGGCACCGCGAGGACGATCCGCTTGGCGGTCCCGACCCCTATTCAAGCAGCAAGGCCTGCGCCGAGCTGGTCACGGCCGCCTATAACCGTTCGTATTTCGCCGCCGATCGCGTGGGCGTAGCCACGGCGCGCGCCGGCAACGTGCTCGGCGGCGGCGATTTTGCCCCCGACCGGCTGGTGCCGGATGTGCTCGCGGCCATCTCCGGCCGCCGCAAGGCCGACATTCGCAGCCCCACGGCGGTTCGTCCGTGGCAATTCGTCACCGACCCGGTCGGCGGTTACATGCGGCTGGTCGAGCGGCTCGCGGCCGATCCCGCGGGGTATGGGGGAGGGTGGAATTTCGGGCCAACCGCCGGCAATTCGCTGCCGGTGGCCGCGCTTTGCGATCGGCTATGCACGCTGTGGGGCGATGGGGCCGCATGGGCGGCGCAAGCATCGGATCTGCCGCCCGAACGCCATGTGCTTACGATCGATGCAAGCAAAGCGCGGGCGGCCCTGAACTTCGAGACTCACGTGACGGTCGACCGCGGTTTGGCCGCCACGGTGGATTGGCATAAAGCGTGGCGAACAGGCGCCGACATGCAGGACTTCACGCTCCGGCAGATCGCTTTGCTCGGCGCCCCCCATGTCGCCGATTGAGCAGATCACACGGCGGGCGGCGCGTCGTAGCAATTCAGCCTTGCTTCCACGACGACTGTCGGGCGTCGGCGCAACTGCACATAGATGCGGCCGACATATTCGCCGATGATGCCGAGAAAAATCGCGTTTAGGCTGATGCCGAACAAAAGCAGGATCGCGGTGGTCGTGAAGCCGCTGGGCCAGTCCGAGCCCAACACCGCCCGTTCCACCACATAGTAGCCGCTCAAGCACATCGCCAGGGTGGCGACGGCAAGTCCGACGTAGCTGGCGATTCGCAGCGGCAGGATGGTGTGGCCCAGCAATCCCTCGAGCGCGTATCCCAAAAGCCGGCGCAACGGGAACTTGCTGCGGCCGTGCATGCGCTGCGCGCGGTCGTATGGAATGCCGGTCTGTTTGCGCGCCAGGGATGAAACCAGGGCCCGCACGAAGGGATACGCGTCGTCGATCAGATTCAATTGATCGAGGATATGGCGGTCGACCAGGCGGAACTCGCCGGCGTCCACGACGATCGGGTCCTCGGACATGCGGCTGAGCAGCCGGTAGAACAGGCGGCGATACTGCTCAAGGAAGAATCCTTCGTCGCGCTTGCGGCGGACGCCGACGACCACATCGTATCCTTCTTCCCATCTGGCTAGGAATTCGGGGATCAACGCCGGCGGGTCCTGCAAGTCGCAGTCGATCTGAATCGCGGCGTCGCCGCGCGCCTGGCGGAAGCCGGTCAGGATCGATTTGTTGATGCCGAAATTGCGCGCGAACCGCAGCACGCGGACCGAACGATCCCGGGCGGCGATCGTGCGCAGGATCGAGAACGTGCCGTCGGTGCTGTGATTGTCGGTGAAAACGATCTCGAACCGGTAGCGCGGCTCGAGCGAGCGGAATACCGCGGTCAGGGCATCGTACGCCGGCTGGACGTTGCGCTCTTCGTTGAAAACGGGAACGATAATTGAAATCAGACGCGCGGCCGCAATATGGCTCGCCGCCGGTGGGCGTGTTCCATCGGCAGACGGCGCGTTGGGTGGGTTGGATGACGACATCGGGCGGCGAGTATATCAAATTAACCGAGACATGATGCCCACGCAGAAAATGCGCAATCGGCTTTCATCGGTTGTGCTCGGGCCGGTTCCGGCGCTTTCTGCGCCCCGGTAAATCGCGTGAAATTTGAAGTATTGGCGTGATCGGTACAGCTCGAGGTTTCCTGCGGGCCTACTGAATATCACGGCACGGCCGTGATTCAGACATAAGAATCAGCCTGTTAGTAGAAGTATGGATAATACGAACCGTGCGCATAGCGGCGAATCTGCAATTCGGCTGGCCGGAGGTTTTTACAACGATAGGCTCTATGATTGGGAAGCGGGGCGGCATTGCTTGTACCATCACAACGGGAGTGCCGTGCCGGGATCGCAAGAAAAAAGATCAGGCGCCTGCCCCACCATCGAATGGGCCGCGGGGCGATGGCGCGGCGGCGGTAGAAATCCGTGTGCGGCTTCCCGGAAATCTCTCCCTCTGCTATCATTTTATCGATATCGTTCTAGAGTTTACCTGCGGAATTTCGGAGACAGTAGGCCGGGGACATCCCCCTGGGCGGCTGTCCGAGTTCTAAAACCAGGGGCGCATTGAATACCGTGAGCCGTTTAACGACTTTTTTCTCGTGGCGCACTCTGCGCGCTTTCATCCATCGCCTATTGCCGGTATTGAATCGCGCACCCGTATCGAAGCGCGCACCCGAGCCGGCGCACGAGCAGCAGCAAGGCCCGCGCAAGGTTTCGACCAAATTGGGCTCCTTCCACGTAGGAAGCCGCGATGTCGGTATCGGTTTCCGGATGCTTCCGGCGTTCAGCGGCGACATCGTTAACATCCTATTCGATGCCGACGAGGATTCGATCGAGCAGACGAGGTTGGCCTGGGAAAAGCATTCGAAATGCGAAACGCGGGTATTTCCGTTTTGCGTCGCCGAGGCCGAGGGAACCCAAACCCTATTCCTGAACTTCGACGCATACACCAGCTCGCTCTATCCATTCAACGCCGACTATGGCGAGTTCTACACGTACCACGAACCCGGCAAGGTGGATTATGTGCTCAAAGAATCCGTCGCTCCGATGGAGCGCCGGAAGGTCAAAATGCATTCCCTCGACGGTCTTCTTCGCCGCCAGGAGTTGGCCGACGTCGCTCCGGATTTTCTTTCCTTGGACACCCAAGGTTCCGAATTTCGGATCCTGACGGGCGCGCGGCAGGCGTTGCAAGACCACGTTCTAGGGCTCTTGGTTGAGGTGGAGTTCGTCCCCATCTACGAGAATCAGCCGCTGTTCCACGAAGTTCAAAGTTTTCTCGAGAGCGCCGGCTTCTATTTCGTGGGTCTGGATTTTCACGAAGAATATTCCCCCTTTCGCGAGCGGACTGGCGCGCGCGGCCGCGGCTTCCTGCTCAGCGGTGAGGCGCTGTTCTTGCGGCGCTGGGACAGGCTCACCCCCGAGGTTGCCGATCCCGATGCCTTGTATCTGATGCTCCACAAACTTGCCTTCATATCGGTGATGTTCGATCGGCTTGAATACGCCCTCCAGGTCTTGCAGCAGGCCGATAAGATCGCTCCGTCGCCTCAGATGAAGGTGAAAATCGGCGAGCGTGTGTATTTCCGTTTTTTGCAGGAATTGCGCGAGGTGGTAGGCGCCATGCCGCCGGCATTCCCGCGCACCATGCGCGAGGCGATGACATTCGAGGAAGCGCAATCGCGGTTCAAGTCGTAGGCGGCAGTTGGCCGGCGCGGCAAGGAAGGGGCGACATGAAAGACGAAGCTGCTGACAGTCAGAAGCGTCTGCGGAAACTTGAGGGGCTGGTTGCGGAGAAGACCAGGTTGGTCGAGGTAGTCACCAAGACCGTCCACAAGTATGAGAGCTGGCTGGCCGAACTTGAGGCGCGGCTTCAGGATGCTCAGCGCTTGAATGAGGGCTATACGGCTGTGATTGGCACGCTGGAGTCGCGTTTGGCCAATGCCACCGCCCAGCTCCAGGATGCAACGGCGCAAATGAACCGATATCGGAACACGATCACGGTTCTGGAAGTCCAATCCAATTCGGGCATTGCCCAGGGGCCAAATGCCAACCAGTCGAACTGGGTGAACGATGCCGCCAGCACGCGCCTTGAGGACTTGCTGAAAAGCTACGATCTCGTTTCGCTTGCCCATATTGTGAAAATCAAACGGCTTCTCATCGAGCGAGATCAATCGGAGCAGAATGCCGGCGAAGCCGGTCTGGCGGCAGCGGGATCGGAGTTGCCGCGATAGGATCGGGTATTACCGGCCCGGCAATTTCCTTGCGCTTACCTGTCGCCGCAACGCGCTAGGGCAAGCGTCTGCGCCAGGCGATCGCCAGCGCCAGGGCGATCGAAATCAATGCGGGCCAGGTTATATAAATGTCCCCCATATAGGGTTTTTCAGGCGACGTCAGTACCAGAGAGAGGCCGCTTAAGGGCAGCATCAGCGCCATCAGCCCAACCAGCGAGATCCCTTCCGATCTCGACCAGGAATAGGCGCTTAGGACGGTTGCGGACCCCAGCAATACCAGGGCGTTGAGAAGCAGCATCGTTACGCTGTATGTGGCCCATACAATTTTGGCGTACGACGTGATTAGATAATACGGTTTCTTGATAAGATACAGGGTTAAGGGGCGGCTGGGGTACGCCTTCCAGTGCTCGATCAGCATGCGGCGCAGCAGTTTCTCATGCAGGCCCATCCGCATCCGGGTCGCAACCAGGGGGGAAGCGTAGCTCGCCGGTCTTGAGAACAATCGCCGCTCGACACCGTAGTTGTAGGACGCGATGAAGGCCACCTCGTCGCCCGAGCTCCCCTTGTCGACATATTTCATCAAGTCGTCGTCGAAGGGGGCATAATTCATGAAGATCGTGTGCCAAAATACGTGGTGCGGCAGCACATCGTCGGAATCGTAGACAGGGTGCATGACGCTGCGAACGTATGCGCCGTGAGCGACCAGCGCGACCAGCGTGAGCACCAATGGCCAGCGGACCGATTCCGTAACCGCCTTGTAAACAGTCATTCGCCACTCGACACGCGAGCGCCACAACGGCCACAACATGATAACGAAGCGCAGGGCGGCAATGGCGATCAGCAGAAGAACGGCCCATTGCGCTACGCCGCGCGTGGCGACTGCCAGGACCAGTATCGCGATCTGCACGAGCGCCAATAGGGCGTTCTGCCATGTGGCGCGAACCTTCCACATGAGGAGGAGCCCCAGGTGCAATGCCGGCGGAATCGCCAGCACGGAGCCATGGCGCACCCCGAAGACCGTCGGCGTGTGGATGTTCCAAAGCGTGCTGTAGATTTCCGCCGTGAAAGCGAATGCGAACGCGGCAATCGCCACGCACGCGAGCGGATTGCTGCGGAACGTCAGGACGAATGCCAGCAAACTTAGCGTTAGCAAAAGGAAGTGCAGCTTATAGAGCGAACGGTAGTCCAGGCCGAAAACCGCGAACGCAAGCTTGGCGTAATCGACATAGCCGAAATCTACATACTCCATGCTCAGCAGGATTTTATTGTCCACCGTTCCCGGCGGAAGCGAGCCGAGAGAGGCTGCGGCGCGGATCGCATCATTCAAAATCTTCGGGTCGCGGAACCGGGCAAAATCCCAGGGCTGGCCGGTGCCCACATAGACGTCCCACATCGCCTTGAAGACGTTGCCATGAAAGACGTAGCCTTGATTCAGGCCGTACACGCGGTCGGAAATGGCGATGGACAGGGCGTAATGCTCCGATCCGGGAGTCATCGACGTGTCCATGCCGCGCTTGACGCCTTGGGTGTAGCCTAGGGCGGTCACGAGCAGGCAGAAGACCAGCGTGAGCATGCCCAGCCTGTGACGCAGGGCAGAGGTCACTGTTCGCGTGAATATCGTTGTGTTCATGTAAGCTGCTGGCGCGCCCTATTTTTCATAACCATACACACCCCGGCGATTAATGCGAGGCGCAATTAGGATGGGAGAATACGCACCTCCGGCAGCGGCATGACCAGCTTGGACTTGAGCCCACGCTCCCGGAGCTGCGCCGCGATCGGCTCCCCGTAGTGCCATGCAAGCAGCACGACATAGTCGGGCTGTTCGCGGATCAGCCGCTCGTTGTCGACCACCGGAATGTGCTTGCCCGGCAGGTGCAGGCCGAGCTTCAAAGAGGTGGGCTGCTCGCAAATATAGGGCATCAACGCGCGGTCGATGCCGACGTAGTTCAGTAGGGTGCTGCAACGGCCCGGGCACGAGTTGCCGACGAAGCTCAGGCCTTTCTCTTTGCAGTCAAGCGCAAGCCCCAGGAGATCCAGCTTGACCTTCTCCGCCCGGGCGCGAAAACCGGCGTAGCATTCGGGCCGGGACAAGCCGAATTCTTCCTCCGCCTTCAGCACCGCGGCAATGGAAGGCTTGACCAGCCGGTTCCTGCCTTTCACCACGCAGACCCGGATGTTGCCGCCATAGCGGCTCACCATGCGGGCATCCACGCACGTGAAATCGTAGAATTCGAACAGCTTGACGATCGATTTGAGCGAGTAGGTGCGCAAGTGCTCGTGATAGACGGTGTCGAACTGGCCGCCCTGCATGATGTCGAGGAGGTAGTGGTTCTCGAGAATGAACGCGCCGCCGGGAGCGAGCAGCCGCTCCAGCCCGCGGATGAACTCCCCGAGCATCGCCACATGGGCGAACACGTTGGTGGCGGTCACCAGCCTGGCCTGTCCGTGCGTCTCGACGATTTTACGAGCGGTTTCCACGTCGAAAAATGCCTGCACCGTATCGACGCCGCGCTCCTGGGCGATGCGCGCGATATTGGTGGGCTCGACGCCCAGGACGCGCATACCCCGCTGTTGGAAGCTCGCGAGCAAGGTGCCGTCGTTGGAGCCGATGTCGACCACAAGATCGTCGCGTTTGAGGCCGAGATCGGCGACGGCATCCTGCACGAACGCGTCTTGGTAGACCGCCAGCTCTTTCGTGATGCCGGATCGATAGGGATAGTCGGGATGGAACACCACATCCCCGGGAACCACATAATCGATCTGCGAAAGCGCGCAGTCCCGGCACCAGACCTGGCGCAGCGGATAGTGCGTCTCGGGGCGATCGAGCTGTTCCCGCGACGGCAGGGAATCGCATAGCGGCTGGTGGCCGAGATCGATAACGAGTTCCAGGCGCTCCGATCCGCATACTTGGCATCGGTGAACGTTTCCTGGTGCGATGTCGTGATTTGGCGGGGATGTCGGCTTGCTCATTCGTCACTTTTAAATTGCCAGTGCTCAAACCGCAACCTGCCCGGCAGAGGCGGGCGGTTCCCCGGCTCGCGTTCGGTTGATCCCGTGAACTATCGAAAACCTACCGTGGGTAATGCCCGCAGGCAAGCAGGCCCTATTCAGGCGAAATGCCCGGCGGACTGCCGGCAGCGAATACCCAGCCCGCCATGCAGGCGAAATTGAACAAGGGCACGAAAAGCAGAATCGCCGCAATCGCGATCGCATCATCGAAGCGCAGCGCCTTCGCCGCCGCAACGATGCCCGTGCTGAAGATGAGGCTCAGCAGGGACACTACGAGGAAGCGGGGAAACCCCACCGCGTGCGGCCCGGAATACCGAAAGGTGAAGCCGCGCTGCGCGAAGTAGGCATAGGGCAGCGACAGGGCGAAGGCCAGGCAATGCACCGCCAATAGCGGCCTGCCGCCCGCCCAGACCATCAGGGCGACGAGCAGCGCATAGACGAGCGTCGAGGAGAGTCCGACCGCAATGAAACGGATGAACTTCAGCGTCAATGCGGGCATACGGGCTGCGATTCGCAAATCATGGCACCCGCGCTGTCATGCAATACTGCGCACCGAGGGGCAGCCAGCCCAGCCAGTCATCGAGCTTGCGAAAGAAGCGCCCTTCGAACGGCGTAAACAGGATGTAGCGCCGCTCGATGTTTACCAGCCCCGCGTCCCGGAGCAGGCGCGCCACTTGCCCCGAGGGCAGCAGAACGGCGTTCTTGTCCAGCGGGCAGGTCCGTACGATCCAGCGCGTGAGCGGGTTGATGGGGTTGTGCTCAATGACAGCGATCAGGCCGCCGGGCTTTACGACGCGGCGCATCTCCGCCAGGAAGCCCCCCCATTCCGCCGCGGGAACGTGGTGCATTACCGCAATGGTGAAGGCGGCATCGAAGCTTCCTGCTTCATAGGGCAGGCGCCGGCCGTCATAGACGTCGTATCGAACAGCGGGGTTAGCTTTCCGGGCGCCGTCGAGAACACCGCCAGCCACGTCGATGCCGGTCAGCTCTAAATCGGCCCCGGCTGCGGTCAGGAACGGGTGGATGTAGCCATGCCCGCAACCGACATCCAGCGCGCGCAGGCGCCCGGCGCCCGACTGGGCGCGCATCCGGCCGAGCAGATCGAGCAGGAACCGGGCTTTGACTTTGATATAGAAATCGTGGCTTTGGCCGCTGAAGGCCACGGCCTTATCGATCTCGTCCCGGTAGATGTCGTTGTAGCGGTCGAATTCCTTCATGCCCAGCGGCCCATACCGGCGCTTGGTTTAGGGTGCATACTGAACCGATGCCCCCCAGAGGAAGATGTGGTTGCTGCCATTCCCCCGGTAGGAGTCGACAAAGGGGGATTGGGTCGGCGCAAGTTTGTAGATGATGTCTTCGGGCTTTCCGCGCGGATCGACCACTCCGGTGAGTTCGACCAGCCACCAGCCCTCTCTCTGCTTGATTGCCGTACAGCCTTTCGGTTGACTTACGCCTAGCGCCCTGACGGCAGTCGTGCCCGAGCGGGGGTCGAAATCGCAAAGAAGTTGGTTCGAGCCAGCGGCAAGCGACAGGAGCAGCCGCGATCCACTCCCTTCCTTTGCATGCGCCCGCGCAACCATATTTTTTGATGTGTCCATCCCCAGTTTGGTAGCAAGTCCACGTACACTATCGCTGCCATCTTCCCCCACCTTGGCTGCCGTCCATGTGCCATCCGGTGCTTGTGTCGCGCCATCGCGCAGAAGCAAGCCTGCCGGGGTCCAGGTGTCGAACACGGGACTTGTCCTGTAAACATGTAAAATAACACCAGCCGTAGCCAAACAAACGACGATGACAATGGCCGGTCTAAGAATACGCGTTGCCAGCACTCGTCTTTCCGGTGCGGCTCCGGTCCATCCTGCAAGTGCCCAGCCAGTTATAAGCGGGATTCCAAGATAAAACATTGTTAGCCAGACGATGAGCAACTCGGATAGATAAAAGTATGGGTATGAAGCACCAACTAGGATCGGAATGGGGACTGCGATCGCCATTGCGCCAAGCGTGACAATGATCGCGCGGCGCTCGTCAACAGTCCGTGGGAGGAGAAGTAGCGCTGGAAAAAAAGTCAGCACTACGATCCCGCTGCCAATCGTAAACCAATTTGGAAAGCCCGTTCTAACTACCCTCATAAAATTGCGTATCGTCGCAGTCGGTTTCTCGTAGAGATATACATTCAAGACTCGAAATGGATTCGCTAGAATGTAAGAAAGAAACACTCGTCGCATGAGTTTGTCGTGAAGCGCCTGACGAAGTGTTGTATTTGTGAGCGGGGACCCTAGGCTCTCTGGGTTGGCGGCCAGGCCGACGCGTTTTGCATAGAGCCGAGCCGCTTTGTATCCGATTTCATCGCCGGTCGCGCCTTCGGCAAGGGCAAGTGCTTGCGAATCGTGAGCGGCATAGTTCACGAACGAGGTGTGCCAGAATACGTGCTGTGGCAGCACGTCATCGGAGTCGTAAACCGGATGAAGCGCCGCGCGCATATAGGCGCCATGCAACAGCACCAGGCATATCGTTAGGAGGAGCGGCCATCGTATGAATGCGCATCCGGCGTCAAGCACCAGGATACGGCGGTCCTGCTGCCGCGACCAGTTCGCCCAGAGAGCCTGAACAAACTGCAATGACGCGATGGCAAACAGCGCGATCAGGCCCCACTGCGCGGAGCTGCGCATCGAAATTGCGAAAATCAGCAGAAGCGCCTGCGGCAATGCCAGGCAGAACGCCAGCGGCGTGAACCGCTCCCGCTGCGCGACGAGCAGCGCCAAATGCAGCGTTGGGATTACGCCTAGGACCGATGGATAGCGAAAGCCGTAGACAGTGTGGTTCAGGTCGTTGAAGATCGCGCTATTGATTTCGGCCAAGAATACGAAGGAAATTGCAATTGCGGCGGTGCTGGCAAAGACATTTCCTGGGAAGGCAAGCACGAACACAACGAGGCTTCCGGCCAAGAGGACGAAGAAGAGGCGATAGAGGGATTGAATCTCCATGTCGAACAGACGAAACGCTAGCTTGATGTAGTCGATGAACCCCAGGTCGTTGAAATACATGCTGACAACCAGCCCCTTGCTGGGACCGGATACTTTAGATTCGTTGTACACTTTATTAATTGCATGGTTGATGACTGGCGCATTGCGCAGTCGGGGCCGGGCAGCTTCCGTGAATGCGGGCCCAACAATCTCGCCAAAAAGCGTTTTGAGTACCGCCGGATCTGCCACATAGCCGGCATTGGAGCCGAAGGCCATGTCGCCGATGGCCGCCGCCAGCGCCACCAGCGGATAGCCCGGCTCGTCCAACGCGGCGTCCATCCCGCGTTCTACTCCGTGGTAGAAGGCTGTGCGCAGAAGCGCGGCGCAGCACAGCAGCGTCACCGCCACGATAATGACGCTCCGGCGCAAGGCGGGGGAGATGGAGAAGGGCCTGGTCACTGCGCTTGCCTCCGCGAGCGGGCATCGTCGATGCAGCGTGCCGCGGCGATTTCCAAAGAGCCGAGCCCGGCGTGAACTCCGCAAGCACTCCTGGGTTTCCAGGACCGGCACCGGCGCACGGTAGCAGGCCGTCCCGCGCCGGTCATCCCAGGGGCTGTCGCCCGTGCGACATGGCGACCACCACGATGCCGGCGGCGATCAGGGAAATGCCGATCCATCGCGTCAGCACGAAAGGCTCGCTCAGGATGAAGCGCGACGCCAGAATGACGGCTATGTATTGGGCGGCCGCGTAGGATTGCGCCACGTTCAAGGGCAGCACGCGCAGCGCGGCGGCATAGCACAGGCCGGCGAAGCCGAACGCCATCAGCCCGGCCATGGTCCGCCACGAAAGCAAACCGAGCAAGGCAGGGGAGGCGTCGTCCGTGGAGCCGAGTTTTATCAACAGATTCGCGGTGACCGTGCACACGACCATCGCCGACAAAATATAGATGGCCTTCATCGCCGTTGCCTTGCGGATGCCGGCCCGAAAAGGGCCACTATGATTTGCGAGCCGGTGAGGCGTAAGTCAGTCATGAACAAAGTGATCCAAAGCTATGGTTGTGAGACGCCGGCGCTCCAAATGAAAATGTGGCTCTTGCCGTCTCCTTCGTAGGATCGCTGAAAAGGCTCGGGGGCAAGAGCGATCCCAATGTCAATCGGCCCTTTTGTGGCGTTCGGCTCAAACGCACCCTTCATTTCAACGCGCCACCATCCATCGTTCGCGGCTGCTGCTGTACAGCTCGATGTACGTAAAGCCTTGTCCGCCTGTACGGCTGTGGCTCCAGTTTGGAGGTCAACATCGCATTGTAGAATTAAAACGCCGCCATTGCTCAGAAAATATTGCAGCCGGCGCCCCTGGCCCTGGTGCGCATGGAGCGTCGCCGTTACCGGCTTGACCAGGTCGAGATTGATGCCGGCCGTGAGCCCGTGAGCGTCGACTGAGTCGCCTTCCAGCAGCTTTGTAGCGGCTTTCGTTCCGTCAGGTGCCATGCCGGCCTTGCCATGCACCGTCAGGCCCGTTGCCCGCCATGCCGCAAAGGGGGAAGCGTCGGATGCTGCAGGAGCGGTCTCGCTTCGGGCCCCGGGCGGGTTGGGTGAAATCCAAGTTCTCCAGAATAGTCCCGCCATAACCGGGACTGCCGCAACGAGGATCAGCATCCAGCCCCAGAATACGGTCTTATCGCGCTGCGCCGTCTGCACCCGTGCCCCACAACACAGCCTTTGGATAGAATCAGTATTCCTTGTCCCGATACTATAACGCCGTCAGCAGTACTTAGCGCGCCTCTGTCAAGAAACGGCGTTGAACCGCATTTGCTGAACTGATAAAGGGTGTAAATCAAGATATTTTGGGGAGTCTGTCTCACTTGGCGGAATGCTGTCAATCGGGCAGGGGACTATGTCTCCCGAGGGACGACGCCTCGCCGGCTGCGCGACAGAATCGCCCAAGTCATAGGACATACGGAGCTTCGCAATGACGTTTGTGTCATTCGAATTCGTGGTCCTATTCGTTGTATTCTTGAGCCTGTATTTCCTCTTCCCGCACAGGTGGCAGAACCGCCTCCTGCTCGTCACGAATTACGTATTCTATGGCTGGTGGGACTGGCGCTTTCTTGGCCTGCTAATCCTCTCGTCCATCATCGATTTCCTGTGCGGACTGTTGATCGACCGCTCAAGCAGCGTGTCCGATCGCCGCAAATACTTATCGATCGGCATCGGGTTTAACCTCGTCACGCTTGGCATCTTTAAATATTTCGATTTCTTCGCCCAAAACCTGCATGACGCGCTTTTGAGCATCGGCATCAATGCCGGCATGCCGATGCTGAACGTCATCCTGCCGATCGGCATTTCCTTCTACACTTTCCAGACCATGAGCTACACCATCGACGTGTACCTCAAGGAGGTGAAGGCCACCGACAAGTTCTGGGATTTCTTGGTCTTCGTCGGTTTCTTTCCCCATCTTGTGGCGGGCCCAATCCTGCGCGCGCGCCATCTCGTGCCGCAAGTGCTCAATCCGCGGCATGTAACTTGGGAGATGTTTTCCTCTGGTGCCGCCCTGATGCTGTGCGGCTTTTTCAAGAAGATTGTCATCGCCGACAACATGGGCCTTTTCGTCGAGTCTGTATTCTCGCAGAAGGATCCGAACGGCGTCGCCGTTCTGCTGGCGATCTATGCCTTTGCTTTTCAGATCTACGGCGACTTCTCGGGTTATTCGGATATCGCCCGAGGCATTGCCCGTATGATGGGCTTTGAGATCATCATCAACTTCCGGCTGCCATACCTATCCGCCACGCCGGCGGAGTTCTGGCGCCGCTGGCACATTTCGCTTTCTAGTTGGATTCGAGACTACTTCTATATCCCGCTTGGCGGTAACAAACTCGGCCGATGGCGAACGGCTTTCAATCTGCTGTTCGTGATGACCGTTGCCGGGTTATGGCACGGAGCGGCCAACCACTTCGTCTTATGGGGTTTCTATCACGGTGTGCTGCTGCTGGCGTACCGCTGGGCCGCTTGGCTCGATGAAACCTACTTTCGACTGAAATGGACGTCATCGACGTGGTTCAGGGTGGCTGGGGTCTTCTTCTTCTTCCACCTCGTCTGCCTTGGGTGGCTCCTCTTTCGCGTCGGTAGCCTAAATCAGATGTGGGAAATGGCAGATCGACTCCTCCACCACTTCTCTCTTGCCACCTTCGACTGGAAGCAGGCTGGCTACCTGCCGATATATGTAGTCGCGCTGATGTGCTTCGAACTTGTACAGGAGCGCATGAAGGACCTGGAGCCTTGGCTGAAACTGCCGGCCTTGCCGCGCGCCGCCGTCTACACGGCGGCGATTTACGGCATTGCCCTTCTTGCGCCGGAGAGGACCCTTGGGTTTATCTACTTCGCCTTTTAAGCGTAACGCTCGTTGATCTGGAGCAGCGATTGCTTACTTGGATATGGTCTTTGAAGGGAGCGGGGGGGGCGTATCGGCGCGCGCTGCCGTCATCCTTGCACGCATGTGCAATGGTTGCTGTCATCGTTCTCCTGGTCGAGAGCAGTTTTTACATTGTCGGCAAGCCAGGCCCTGTCGAAGGCTATGTTCGAGCGGCAATCTCTTTGGCAGGCAAACGTGTCAACAACAAGCTGAAACAGGGCGATGCCGCCAAGTTGGCAGCCCAGCCTAAAATTGGCAGCCACGCCGAGTCGCGGTTGTTCCGGCCCGTACCCGCGGAAATGTCGCTCAATAAGCTGACGGTTGCCCCCAGCTTCGGCAACCCCATTGCCGAGAATCTTCCTGGTTTCTTCGTCCCTCATCCCTTCATCGGCTATATCGGCACGTCAAGCGTCTATCCGTTCCGTAAGGACTACTTCGGCTTTCGCAACGATGAAGATATGTATTTCGGCCGCTTCGATCCCAATACGCGGCCAGAAGTGCTGATCACATGGAGCGGCAACAGCGAAGCGGCTGGTGTGATGCACGAGCGGACAGTGCCGCAGTTCATGGAACGTATCCTAAATCAGCGCGACCCAAGCCATGCCTATAGGACGCTCAGTATGGCGACCAACGGCCATGCCCTGAATGATGAGATATCGGCATACGTAGCGGTGGCCTACGCCTTGAAACCGGAGTTCTCCATCACCCATTCCGGCATCACCGACGTGGCCTATGGAGGAACGCTGCCGGGCGGCTTCAAGCAGCTTGGGCTGATCTACACGTTCGACGCCTATTACCGCTGGATCGATCGCATCTATGATATGCAACTTGTCGATAATATCCATCCCAATGCCCGTACGCTCAACCCGAGCCGCATGGACGATCTAATACCGGGCATCGTGAAATCCTACGAGCGCTATCGTTCGATCGTGCGCGGCAATGGCGGCGAGCTGCTCATCGGCATGCCGCCATATGGAAAGCCGGGCGGCGAGGTCGCTTCCGCCTATTGGTTGGAGTGGGTGCCGCAGAAGCTCAAGGAACTGCACGCCGCAATGCCGAAGGATGGCTTCGTCGATTTTACCGGCCGCAGGGATATCGTTTTTCTCGATACCATCCACACAAAAACTGAAACTGCAAAAATGTATGCCGAGGTCTATGCCGAGGAAATCCTGCGTCGTATGAAGAGCCGTAAACTGCACTCCGCACGCAAGGGCGCCGATCTACAGCTTGATACCAAATGAGCGGCGCCAAAGCGCGGCGCAGTATTCCTTCCGCCTCATCGCCCCGTCCAGGATTTCAGCTTTTCGCCGATCTTGCTCAGCACGACGCGCACGGCGACCCAGCCGGAGACTCTTGCCAGGTCCAAGGGTGGCGCTTGGGGCGACTGCGCCAGCGCCTTGTATGCGATTTCAAGCGAGTCCTGCTCAAGCTGGGCCCAATGGTGATCCAGGTCGCCGGCATGAAACTTGATTGCATTCATGAAGAAAATGCGATTCAGCATGGTGATGTCTTGACGGTAAGCCGACTGGCACAGCGCAGCGAGCCGGTTGACGTTGGAATGCCGCTGGTATTCCCGCCTGTCTATGTGGCTTAGCGAGAGAACGACGAATTCATCGCTGTCCAACACTTGATAGACCTGCGCGGGCGGGATGAGGCACTCGGTCAGGAAGCCGGCGTCGATCGCCGTTTCGCTCGGGCTGACCCGGTGGCCCGATACCGCGCGGTAATCCAGTATGTAGGGGTGGAGCGAATAGCTCCGCACCAGGACGCCGTCGCCGGCCGGCGAATCCCAGATAGCCATGTAGGGACTCCAGGGGAAATAGGGGGAGTCCCACCGCATGATCCGCGCATCCTCATGCAGATGCTGAACCAGCAGGTTCACGGCCTGACGGGGCTGCAGCGAGAGAGGCTCGGATTCGCGCAAAATGTTCTGCTTCACTAGGGCCGGCACGATGGTTTCTTCAATCACGCGGAGGCCCATTCCAACCACCGCGGTCTTGCCGTTCGACACCAGCTCATACAGCCGCGGGAGCATGCCATCCGAATAAATCGCATCCGGGCCCAAGAACACCGCGCAGCCCCGGCCCTTGGCGCGCATGGCCGCCACCGCGTGGCCCCGCATAAGCAAACTGTACTTTTCCGCGAGATTGTCGGGACCGGGCAGCGTGTCGCTAACAGCCGGAAGGTCGAAGAACTCCACGTTTATCAGCGCCGACAGCGCCTTGAAGATAGGCGCCGCTTGAATCCGGGAGCGGTCTTCCGGCGTCGTGCAAATCAAGAATGTCGAAACGCCGTTATTCTTCAGCGCCGGCAGGTTTTTTGGCGCCAGTAGGCTCGGGATGGCGAATTTGCATAAGTAGTCGACGTATTGCTTTCCCCAAACCGGGAAGCTGTAAACAAAGGGGATGGGTCTCCCCGGCTGGTTGCCGGCGGCGGTTGTCTGCTGTTTGGGCTCGTTGGCGGCCGCCGTTCCATTTGGTGGCTTATTCAGGCTCGTCACCCATGATCTCCAGAAGAGGTCCGTCCCAGCCTAGCCGCGAGCACAATCTTGCCGTTCGTATGGCCGAACACCGCAGATTCGCTTGGTTTGCCTGATGGTTCAGTAAATCGCCATAGGAATTATCACGGTATTGCGCACGAACGCGGATCGATTGGCAACAAGTAACAAAAATGGCACAGAATTGGTAGAAGAATCCAATACTTAGAAACAAGCTATACGTCTTTTAGCTCTAAATAGTAGGCAAAGTGGTATTTGCCGCTCCCCCCACGGGTTGCGCCGCTTAATAGGCTGGCATGAGTGGGTCCGCTGACGCCGCAGCTTCGAGGGCGTTCGTGCCGGCTATGGCGCGGCCGGGGCCGTTCGCCGGCCCGGTTATGGTTCCTTGCGCGCGATGCCGATAACTTGCAGTCCCGCGCGGGCGAACCCGGGCAGCCTTACCATTGCGTCGTCTAACTTCACGAACGCGCGGGTTATTCCGCGAATGCCGGGAACGAAGCGGAACAGCCGGTTGACGACCAGAACGTCGCTGTTCATGAACAGGCAGAAGCCCAATAGCCCGTAGGTTCGGTACTGCACAGCGGTCAGGCCGGCCTGCCGGAGTAGGGGGACGGTCTCGGCATAAACGAGCGGCCGCTCCGTGTCATGGTTCAGCATGGGCGAAAGCCTGTAGACAATGGCGCGTAGAAACCGCCAAATGAAAAAGTCGCTTGCCGGTTCGCGGTAAAGGAATCGGCCCCCGGGCCGCAGAATTCGCGCGATTTCGGCGAACAATTGGGCGCGCCCGGGGACGTGGTGGACACCGCCAAGCATCACCACGGTATCGGCGCTTCCGCCGGCGAGCGGCGTGCGGGTCGCGTCGGCTTGAACGAACAGCGCGTCCGGCCGGTTGTGCTGTCCGCGCGCGGCGCCCAGCATGCGTTCGGATACATCGACGCCGACATATCGCCGCATCCGGCCGCCGAACAGCGACAGCCCCTCGCCACGTCCACAGCAAAGCTCGACGACTGTCCCCAAATTCCCGGCGCCGGACGCATCAAGCAGCACGCGGTCGAGATAGGCGAGGTATTCCTGGGTGTGCGGATAGTTGAGATTGGCCGTATATGTCGCCGCTATCGAATCGTAATGGCGGCGCTGCGCATCCGCTTCCCGTGAAATCGCCGTCTCGGCAAAAATCGGAATCGAATCGCCGGTTACGCGATAGCGCGACTTTTTGTCCTCGGTCGCGAGCGAGGCGCCGTCGGGCACTAAGCGTGCGCCGGTCGCCGGGCAGCGGAGTATATCCAGGAATGATGCGATAAGGTTCATGTCTCGTTTTCCGAGGCCGCCCGGCATATCGGGCGATGCCTGCGCAACCCTATTTACTTGAGTTCCGCTTGGTGCCGATAGCGGACCACGACATTTCGTTGACCCAGATCAATCGAATATCCGCCAGGCCGGCGTCATGCATCATTCGCTCGACCGTGTCGCGCGGCCAGTAGTTGGCGATTTTCGGCAGCATCTGGTCGAAAACGATCGACCGGAGATGGCGAAAACTGAAACCCCGCACCAGCTGGAAATAGGCTATTCGCCCGATGCCGGCGCGCAACAGGAGCCATAACACGGCGGTCGAATAAATCGCGAGGTGATGCACCATAGCGACGGGCAGGCGTGAAAACAGCGCCTTACGCAGCGGATCGAGGAAAGCCACGATCCAGCGGTTGTTCTCAAGCCCGTACACCCAGATCAGCACCCGTCCGCCGGGCTTGACCGCCGCGGCCATGCCGGCCAGTGCCCGCGCCGGCTCCTGAAGGTGATGGATCACGCCGATCGAGTAGGCGATATCGAATTCGTCGGTGCGCCCGATGTCGTAGGCGCTGCACTTCACCACCTGCATGGCGGGAAACGGCTTCAGCGTCTTCGCGGCCGCCGCCAGGGAGCGCTCATCGACATCGATCGCCATGCCGCCGGCGGCGCCATATGTCATCGGCCAGTAGGAGTTCCGGCCCATTCCGCAGCCGACATCCAGAATGCTCATGCCGCGCCAATCCTCGGGCGCGAGATGCGCGGTCCAGCGGCGGAACTGTTCTTCGTATTCCGGGCGCAGTTCGGAATACTCATGCCACTCAAAGCCGAACCGCTCTGGGGAGCCACTTGCCAGACGGGCATCGGAATTCTGCGTGGAAGGCCGGTTTGCCATGGGGGTATTGTAACGGATACCGGCTATGCGCAGTCAATCATCAGCGCCGTTCGACCGGCACGATGAGGGCGGAGAATTCCGCCTGCGGCCCGGTAGGGCGGTTCGGCCGTAGCGACCTGTTGAATAGCCGCGTTAGCCAGAGCCACATGCATGCGACGGCGGCATGGAGCGGGTGGAGCAGCTTCATGTCTTCAGAAGAAATACTGCGCGGAGCGACATATACATCCAGGGCCATGCGGAATTTTTGCCGCGGCAGGCAGTTCAGCAGCGTAGACAAAAGATAGGTGTGCCCCTTGAACGGCAGCCGGGTAAATGCTTCGCGGATGAAAACCAGCACTATTTTTTTCCTTCGTGCCAAGAGCGCATCGATATCTTCCTCCATGCCGCTCCAGTGCGCGAGGAAATCGACGCCGGCATAGAGCACAAGGACCGCGGGTTCATTGCCCGAGGGATGCGGGGGAATCCTGAGATTGGACCCTTGACCATTGTCTGAGCCGTCGGGGTTTTCAAGGATAACGACACGCGACTTGGGTGGCGGCGCCGGTGAATATTCCTGAATGTCGCCGATATAGGCGATGTCGACCGATCCGGCGCCCTCGGCTGGCAGGTGCTTCGCCACATGATCGCCAAGCTGTTCGCGATACACGCGCGTCGGGGCCACTCGCCGAAGAAACGAATGAATTATAGGGCGTAGCAGGCCAATAACCGAACCGCCATGGCGATATGCCAGTGAATGAATTTTCTGCAAGACGGTATGGAGGCTGTCCCGAAGAGGTGTTTTTGTTGCAATGGCGGCTGGCGGCTTTGCGTAATCGTTCTGCGGATCATCCAGCAGGGCGATCGCCTGGCTTGATCCACCGCGCGCCATATCGTCGCGGAAATTGCGCACGGCCGGCAGCCATTGGAAATGGCGTGTGTGCGGCACCGGCGGCGGCAGGCGGTTCAGCAGCGCGTCTACAAATGCCTCAAACGGCGCCACCCGGGCCGGAAGGTCCGCAGGAAGATCGCCGGAATGATAGAAGAGCGTCTTTGTGGCAGAACGGCGTTGTTCCGCCGTGGTCCAGGTGGACACGTGCTGGATGATTTCGTCCGCCAGGTTGGATAAGCGGGCTTGCGGCGTAGCGAATTTCGCGGCCGGACGCAGCCAATGCGACTCGGAATGCTGTTCTTGTAGCTCGAACATCAGGTAGTCATCGGTATCGTTCAAAACGCAGAACTTTCCGTTGGGGCAAAACTCCGTGAGGAACCCGTAGTCGACGGGGCCAACCACCTTTTCCATGATTCTATCGATACGGAAGCATAACGGCTGCAAAAGAAACGCCCGCATCGCCAGGCAATCGTCGGAAATGCGCCAGAAAATCTGATGATAATACGTGCTATCGATCGGGCTATCGTCGTTGATAATTCTTCCCGTCACGGTGCTGTGCAGATGTTTATTGGCCAGGGACATCATTTCACGCGGCTTGATCGTCAAGATGCCGGTTCGTTTATCCACATATTCATGCAAGCTTGCCCGGGCAGTTCCATCAACGGTGCGAATGCTGCTGGCGGAGATGATGGTAAACCCGGCCTCGATGCGGTCTACGATTGCCTTCAGCGATCCGTCGGCCACCACGCAATCCGCGTTCATCAGGATGACGTAGCTGCCGAGCGGGTCGGTGCCGGGGTCGATTATCGCCTTGGCATAGGCGAGGGTCAGCGGCACGCCATAGGAGGTTTTTCCGGTTTTTGGCAGGAACTCATCCAACGAGATGTACCTGACGCGAATTCCGTTCATCATGCCGTTGAATGCCGGGTCCGCCGACAACCGCTGCGCGTCGCCAGCGCCGGTAACGACGATGAACTCCAGGTCGCAATGCGCATTCATGTAGGGGAGGTTGTTTTCGCTGCGCTGGGATGCAAGGCATAGATCGAGCCAGCGCTTGATGTAGAATTCACCCCATACAGGCGTAATCAGGCGGACGCGCGGCTTGGCGCTCATTGTCCATTCCGCCACGGTGCCCGTGTTCGATAGTGGCTGCCGTCAGGTGTTTCAGTATGCACAGCTTTTTCGTTTATCGCTGAAGTAAGGGCGCGCGCCGATATATGTTTGCGCGGGCGCGTTTGCGGTTTCGTTCTTAATCTGTCAGATGCCGCGGCGATATGTCCACTATAAATGCCCAGCATGCGCGGGCCGCGGCCGGCCTTCGGCAGGCAGTAGACTCCATGCACATTGCTGTTTGAGCAGTCTTCGGCGCCTGGCGATCAAGGTGGCGAATGATGCACGCCGCCAAGGACTGCCGGAGATTGCGCGCAGCATTCCAGGCCAGCCCCGCTATCGGTTGGCGGGTGGTCGGGCGGCTCCGGCAGTGATTGGCCAAGGAGCAGATCGCCGGTACGCCGGTTGGCCCTTATGCCTTGAAAGTACTTGATTTATTGGAGTGGGCCTGCAAGAATCATGGCGATTGCGCTGGCCTGTCCGCTAAATTGCATGGTGGCCATTTAGGGTCAGGCCGGCTTCAACTGCGGTCATGGCATTCAGCATTGGGGATGGTCGTTCATTGATTCCGCTCGTCACGGATATCGTGCAGGTCATGCGCGAAAACAAGCTGTTCAAGAGCGACGGGCGAACCAAGCCGCTCCGGGTAAGAATCCTCAGGAACTATTCGGCTGAATTCATCGAGCCGTTTCTTGCGTATTATTTTCATAAGATCGGAATCGGCTGCCAAATCGAGTTCGGCGGCTTCGACACGATCAATCAGGACGCATTGGATGACAAGGCATTCGCCAATTGCGACTTGGTGGTGGTCGCTCAAGTATTCGAGGGGCTCGAACCGGATGCCGATCTGAAGGGCTTCAACGTGGACGATACGCTGGCCCGCGTCACCGGCCTTGCCGAGTCCATTGCGGCCCGCTGCTCTGCGCCGATCATCCTGAATACTTTCCTGCGGCCGGTAGCCGCTCAAGGCGGACCGGCGTTGGCGTTGCGGGAAGGCGCGCTCGATCGGTCGATCGCGGAGATGAATCAGCGGTTGCGGCTGTACGTAGCGGATCGCATGCCGCGCTGCTTACTGGTCGATTGCGAGCGGCTGCTGATGCAGGTCGGCGCCGATGCGGCCATCGACCGGCGCATGCGCTATCTTGCCAATGCCCCCTTCAAGCACGCGTATCTCAGCGCCTATGCCCATGAGATCTGCCGCATGGCGCGTATGCTCTTCGTCGCCGGGAAGAAATGCCTGATCCTGGATTGCGACAACACGCTTTGGGGCGGCATTGTAGGCGAGGTAGGGCCGCAGGAAATCGAGCTTGACCGCAACAATTATCCTGGGCGCGCATTCTACGATTTTCAGAAATCGGTCGTCCGGCTCGCCGGCCAGGGGGTGATGATCGCGTTGTGCAGCAAGAACAACCTGGAAGACGTCATGGCGGTGTTGGACGAGCATCCGCACTGTCTTCTCAAACGCGAGCATCTTGTGGGCTACCGCATCAACTGGCAAGACAAGGAAACGAATATTCAGGAGCTGGTGGAGGAACTGAACATAGGCATGGATGCGGTCGTATTCGTCGACGACAATCCGGCGGAATGCGCGCGCATCGAGGCTTTTCTTCCGGCCCTCACCGTCCGGCAGGTTCCGAAAGCGCTGTACGACTTGCCCTATCTTCTCGACAGCGAAGGCCTGTTCGACAGGCTTTCCGTGAGCAAAGAGGATTTGAAGCGCACGAAACTGTACCAGGACGAAACCCGGCGGCGCGAAGTCGCGGCGAAATTCGCCACTGTCGATGAGTTCCTGGCGTCCCTCGATCTGCGCATGGAGATCAAGCACGCGAACGCACCGCAGGTCGCGCGGATTTCGCAACTCACGCAAAAGACCAATCAGTTCAACCTGACGACGCGGCGCTACTCGGAAGCGGATATTGCGCGATTGATATCTGACGAAAATTACGCGGTGTTCACCCTAGCGGCGAGCGACAGGTATGGCGACATGGGGCTTTCCGGCGTGCTGATCGCGGCGCGCGAAGGCGAGCGGGCGCGGGTGGATACTTTGCTAATGAGCTGCCGCATCCTCGGCCGAAAATTGGAAAACCAGTTCGTCGCATCGTGCTTGAAGTACCTCAGCGATGCGTGGCGCCCGCGCGCCTGGCATGCGGAGTATGTGGAGAGCAGAAAAAACCGCCAGGTCGTCGGCTTTTGGCCCAGCATAGGATTCGCCGAGTGCGGCAAGGTCGATGCCACCACCCGCTATTCCGGTGAACAGTCGTCCCTTAAGCTCGAGAATGTTCCTTTCATTCGCGTGGAAATGTCATGACATCGCCCGACAGCGCTTCCGTGACGGCTAAACTCGTCGAGATCGTGTCCACCGTCATCGAGGTGCCTCCGGAGGCGGTTGACGACAGGCTGTCCTCGGAAACCGCCGAGGCCTGGGATTCGGTGCGCCATCTAACGTTGATCCTTGCCGTGGAAGACGCCTTTGGCATCACCTTCGACGAAAGCCAGATCGCCGAGCTGACGAACTTTGCGGCTTTGCGTGCGGCTGTCGAACAGCGGCGCACATCGGCGTGAGAACCTGACTTGACGCAGCGTACCGTCGAATTCTGCCGGGAAAGCGACATTCCGGAGCTGTTCGCGTGCTTCAAGCAATGGTACGCGTTCAATCCGCGGATGCAGGAAGTTGAATACTTCAACTGGCAATTCCGCGACTGTCCGGTGCGGCTGGGCAAAGGGGAATACGACTTCCTGGTGATGCGCGAGGAGAGCGGCGCGGTCGCGGGGTGTCTCGGATTTTCCGGCTTCGAATTCAACCTGAATGGTGCCATTGCAACGGGCGGCTGGACGCATAATTGGTATGCTCCCGATCAGCACGAAGCCGGCTTTGCTCTGTTATCGAAATTTATGGGGTTGACCGACAATCGTCTTTTTTTACGGCTGAACGAGAAATCGAGCGCCGTTATCCGGTTGCTGCGCGTGCCATTTATTCCGGCGATGCACAGATGGTGGGCCGTCGCTGACGCCGCCCGCGCCGCGGAGCTGTTTCAGATGTCCGCTCCTGCCGACCGCGATGTGCTTGCGCGTTCCGCGGGGTTGCTCGGGAAGCTGCGCGCGGCGGCTTCGGTGCCGGTGGTGCCGCGCCTCGATCTCGACGCGGAATTCCATTTTGCGCATTGCCCTGAAATCGTCGGCTATCCGCGCCGCTCGGGCCGGTACCTTAATTGGCGCTACGCCGACATTCCCAAGCACGATTACAAGCTCATCCGCAGCGAACGCGCTTTCGCGGCTTTTCGCGTCGAGACCATCAAGGGGACCGACGCCGGGGTGGTGCGAATCCTGGAGTGGAGCTTCGGGCGGGAGGAAACCCCCGCGGCCTTGGCGACCATCATGGATTTAGTGGCGGCACGCCGGCCAGCCCTCATCGACTTTCACTGCACGGCGGCTTCGGTGGGGCGCTTGCTCGAGCCCTATGGCTTCATGTCTCAGTCGGCGACCACAGCACCCATGCCGGACTTGTTTCGCCCGCTCAATCATTCCGGTGGCTACGCGGTGGCGATCGACCTTCCGCCGCATCGGACCCATCGCCATATAGATTTCGACAGTTGGTACATCACCAATGGCGACAGCGACATCGACCGCGTGAAGCTGTAGCGGTTATTTCCGGCGCCGCCGATTTTATCTCGAAGCTATTTCTTTTGCCGGAATCGGTTGAGCCAGGATGCCGCTCCGCCGCCCACCGGCCAGGGAACCACGTACGGTTTGAGCAGCCGGGCGGGGTCGATGATGTCTAGGGCCGTGCCGTAGCTGTCTTGATCCAGCCGCGCCCAGGACTCGTCCATCTCACCGGCATGAAGCTTTACCCCATAGAGGAAATTGTTGCGGTTGAAATAGGGGCATCCGGTGGCGACCAGATAGCGTGCAAGAAAAGCGGGGTCGAATTTCTCGCCCGCCGCGGTTTGGGCGCCGGTCTCTTCCGGAAGAAGCCCGCAAACCAGAAACTCGTCCGAATCGGTGATGACGTAATAGGAATTCGGATCGCGCAACGCCCGCGGAATGACCCACCAGTCGAGCGTCGCATTGAAAAGATCGAGCGATGGCGTGGCAAGCCGCGCATCGAAAAGATAGGGGTGCATGTTCAGGACGCGCGCCAGGATGCCGTCTCCCCTTGGCGCATCCCATAGGCATGCATTGGGTTGCCGGGGATATTGCCGCGACTGGACGTTCTGGCGCGACAGGTTCGGGTGCAGATGCCGCAGCACGATCTTGACGAGCTCACGCGGCGGCAGGGTCAAAAGCCGGCCCGTATCGGCGGCTGGATCGATGGCAAGCTCGTTCAAGACTGCGGCCTGGTTGATGCAGGGGCCGAAGCCGGCGACGATCTGGCGGCCCGAAAGCGCGAGCTGGTAGAGGCGCGGGATGCTGCCGTCCGCGACGATCGCGTCGGGGGCGAAAAAAACGCAATACCCCCGGCCGCCGGCGTATTCAATGCCGCGGCGGTGGCCGGCGCTCATCAGGTCGTATTTGCCTTGCGTCGACTTTTCGAGCGGCAGAAAAACCACTTCCATGAGCTTTTCGAGCCGCTTGAACAGCGAACTTCCGACGATATGCACGCGGTCCTCATCGGTGGTGACGATGACCGTCTTGGAAGTTGCATTGTTCGGCATCGACGGAAGGTTGTGCTGCGATAGGCGCGACGCCAGGGAAACATTCGTGAAGAGATTCGCGTAACTCCGTCCCCAGATTATGTCGACGTAGAGAAACCGGCTGTTTTCTTCTCCTTCCTTCATACCGGCACCGCCTCCCGCCGCAATTATTTGCGCGTTTACCCCATGCAGCCAGCCAGGAATATCATTTGGCAATCCCCGATACAACGCGCGTTATATGCCGCAGCGGCGCTATCGCTGGCCCCGTGGCCCCGGGCGCGTGTAGTATGCGCGGTACTTTCGTCCTGCCGGGGTTGTTTCGCATGGCGCCAGCGGCTGCAATCAGAATCGATGCCGAAGCGAGCCGGGCTTTCGCCGCGCTTTCCGGCGATCACAATCCGCTTCACCTGGAGCCCGGCATCGCCCGCCGGCTTATCTTTGGAGGCACGGTAACGCACGGTGTGCATGTGCTGCTGGCGGCGCTCGACCGGCTGGCGGTCGCGCAGGCGCGGCCCATGTCGCTCCGCCGCCTTACCGCCGAGTTCAGCCAGCCGATAGCGACGGACGACGATTTCACGGTCACCGCGGAGCTGACAGGCAAGGGCAGGGCGTCGGTAATCGTGGAATGCGGCCGACGGGCGGCGCAGAAAATTACTTGCGAGTTCGATGAGGGCCGCGAGGATGCCCGGCTGCCAGCTCGTATCGAGCCGCCCCTATGCCGGAATCTAAGTTTCGCCGAGGCGAGCGCGGCATCCGGCGCCGTGCCGTTATGGCTGGACCCCGGACGCGCCGCCGCTCTTTTCCCCAGTCTTTGCCTGTGGCTGCCGCCCCGGCAACTGGCCGTGCTGCTTGCCACGACGCGCATCGTGGGCATGGAATGTCCCGGCCTCAATTCGGTTTTTTCAGGCCTCGATGTTTCGTTCGCCGCGCCCGACGCGGCGGCCGAGCCCGTGCTCAAGTATCGGACGGAAAAGCACGACGCGCGGTTTTCTCTTTTGAAGGTGGCGGTATCGGGGCTTGGCGCGCTGGGTATCTTGACCGTGCGGTACCGCCCGCCGCCCGTAACCCAGCTCGATCTGGCCAAGGCGCGCAGCATGCTGCAGGGCGACGAATTCTTGCGCCAGCGGGCGCTGATCATCGGCGGGTCGCGTGGTCTCGGAGAAGTCACTGCAAAGCTTGTCGCGGCCGGCGGGGGCGAGGTTTGGATCACCTACCACAGCGGAGCGGCGGAATCGGATCGGCTCGCGGAGGAACTGGCGCCAACCGGGCGTTTTCGCGGCGCATGCAGCTATGACGTACTCGGGGAGGCACGGAATGACCGCCTCGCCGCGCTTCCTTGGCGTCCGACGCATCTCTACTATTTCGCGACGCCGCCCATCAGGATCAATGCCAACAGCGTCTGGTCGCACGAGGCGCTGTGCCGCTATCTGAATTACTATTCCGGCGGCTTGTTTCGGCTGCTGCAGGATTTGAAGGCGGTTGAGGCCGACGGCAAAGAGCCGCTCGCGGTTCTCTATCCGTCGACGGTGTTCATCGACAAACCGGCGCGCGGCTTTGCGGAATACGCGGCGGCGAAGGCGGCGGGCGAGGTCATGTGCCGGAGCCTTGCCGCGCGATTTCCCTCGCTGCGGTTCAGCTGCCCGCGATTGCCGCGCATGTTGACGGATCAAACCAACGATCTGGGTCCGGGAAGCCAACGGCCACCCGATCCCTCCGGCATCATTCTGCCGTTGCTGCGCGACCTGGCGTAAACGAGGCGGTTATTTTGCGCCGTGCTTCGGCATGAAGCCGAGCACGAAATAATACCACGCGAGTTTCGGATGTCCGGTATGCACGATCTCGTCGTTCATCGAGAACGCGACCGTGCGGCCGAAATTGCGGTCCATCAACGCGACCAGCTCATCCTGGTCGTAGCAGTTGATGTGCGCCGCCTGGCTGTACTTACTCTGATAAGGGAAGGAGTGGATGCTGGGGCTGCCGATCACGACCAGCCCATCCGGCTTGCAATGGTGCGCGATGCGGGCGACGAATTTCTTGCCGTCCTCGGCGGTTAGATGCTCGATGACATCGAGCGAGACGACCGCGTCATGCATGCGCTTCAAGTCATAGTCGAACAAGGATTGAAACTTGAACTCCACGTTCTTGCGGCGGTTGACCGCGCACGCAGCTTCATAATCGTGCTGCTTGATCTCCAGCCCGGTGACGTGTTTCGTATGCTGGGAAAGGAACATGGCGCCGATCCCCGTGCCGGAGCCAACCTCCAGCACGTCGTCTTTTTTCTTCAGCAACCGGGCGGCGAACTTATAACGCGCCAGCTTGATCAGCACCTGGAGGGTGTTGACTTCCAGCAGCTCGGCGTATTCCGGCGGCAAGGTGATGGACGAGAACTGCGCATGCTGTTCCCGCACCAGTTGCTCGTATTTGGCAAGATCGTATTTGTCGTTCACGGCGACGGCCTCATCGGGACGCGCTTATGCGCATCGGCAAGAAAAGCGCGTAGCGCGCCGGGCTCTTCGGGCGACCAGGGCGCGAATTCGTTTTCCTCGATCCGGAACGGCCCGTTGGTGACCTCGTGGATCGCGGCATATTCGGTGCGAACGATCACGCTGTGCCAGATCGGGCGGCTCAGGCGATAGACTTGCGTCTTGCCGGTGTTTGCATCGCCCATGTGCACGACGCGCGTCGGTTTGCCGTTTTCGTCGAACAGCACGATATCGAGTTCGCCGAAAATCATGTGGAAGGATTCGGACTTCACGCTGTGACGATGGGGGCGCACGACCGTGTCGCGGTGGAACACGATGATCATTTCATGCAGCAGATCGTCGGGGCCGCTATGCAGGCAAAGCCGCGCGCGCTTCTGGTCGGCCTCGAAGGCGTGGCGCTTCAGCTTTTCATACCAATCCCTGCCGACCTCGGCGATCGGATCTTCGTTATAAAAGACCGCGATCTTGCTCATGGCTTGCCTTGAAAGAACCCCTTGATCGCAGCGATCACGACGCCCTGGTCGCCGGCGGAGAGTTTTTCATGGGCCGGTATGCACAGGATTTCCTGAACCAGGCGGGCAGCCTTGGGCGATGCGCCCCTGGTCTTGTCCTTGAAGGCCGGCTGGTCAGCCATGACGATGGGGTGGGCGATTTTTGATTCAATGCCGAGAGACTCGAGGTGCTTGCGTAAGGCATCGCGCTGTTTCGTGCGGATCGTATAAGTGTAGAACACATCCTGATGGTTCGAGGAACGCGGCGGTATGCCGACGATGCCGGCCAGCTCATTGTCATAGCGGTCGGCGACCTTGCGGCGCTTGGCCACGATCCCAGGATAGATCGCCAGGCGCTTAAGCAGGATGGCGGCTTGCAGCGTATCAAGGCGGCAATTATGGCTGAGCGTGACGCAATAATCGCGATCGACGACCCCGGAATGGCGCAGCAGGTTGAGGCGTTCCGCCACGGCGTCGTCGTCGGTTAGGACGATCCCGGCGTCGCCGAGCCCGGCCAGCAGTTTCATCGGATTGAAACTGATGCAGGCCAGGTCGCTGAACGATCCGCAGGGCTTGTCGTCCAGCGTGGCGCCGAAGGCCTGGGCGCCGTCTTCGATCACTAGAAGCCGGTGGCGTTTGGCGATGTCGCGGATGTCGTGCATCCGCGCCAGGCGCCCGGTGAAGTGAACCGGCAGAATGGCCTTGGTCCGCGGCGTAATCAGCTTTTCGATGGTCGCCGGGTCGAGGTTGAGCGATTCGTCGATGTCGCCGAATACCGGCGTGGCGCCATTGAGTAGGATCGAACTGCCCGTCGCCAGCCAGGACAGGGGCGTCGTAATCACCTCGTCTCCCGGGCCGATGCCGAGGGCCTTCATCCCCAGGATCAGCGCATCGGTGCCCGAGCCGACGCCGACGCCGTGCTTACGCCCGCAGTAGTCGGCGATCCGCCGCTCGAATTCCTGCACTTCGGGGCCGAGCACCACGCGGCCATGATCCATGACCGTGTTGACGGCCGACAGGATGGCTTCGCGCTCGCCCTGATCTTCCACGCGCAGGTCGAGGAAGCGCACACGCACGGGCGTCGGCGCGGGGGCCTGTTGGCGAGCCACGGAGTCTTGGGCAAATCGCGTCGACATGCGTGGTGTTCGTGCGCTGTTGTTCACTTGGGCAAGCCGCCTCGCTATGCGCGAAGCCGGGCTTAATAGCTATCGTCTAGTCGGCGGCCGAAGGCTGCGGAGGAGGGGCTTTGATCGACGGGGCGGTTTTCTGGGTCCGCCAGTTTTCTTTGTCTCTCTCCAGCGAGAAGGCCTCGTCGAAGGTGCGGCAGCCGCGGCAGAAGTTGATCGCGTTGCGATTGCCGGTGGCATGCAGGCGCCGCACTTCCTGAAGCTTCTGGGCCCGCCACACCTCGGCTATCGAATTGGTGTGGATATTTCCGAGGTTCGCTTTCCCGTCGTAGTCGTGCGGGCACAACGCGACGGTGCCCATGGCGGTGATGTGCATGGTCGACCACGGAATGATGCAGGGATGCAGCACCTCGGCTTCGGATGAGGGCGCGCCGTCGACCGTGATCTGGTTGCCCCAGCTGTGGACGCGCTTCATGTAAATCCGGTCGTGCGGCTTCTTCATCGGCCGCCAGAAATTCTCCCAGTCCAGCAGCTCCTGACGCTCGACTTCGGGATCGAACGTGCACACGGCGCGCACGCGAATCTGCGAGCCTGGCCGGATTTCGTCGCGCAACCGGAAATACCGCCGGATATTCGCCAGCACCTGATCGTAGTTCAGCCCCACGCGGAGCTTCTCGTAGGTTTCCTTGATCACGGAGTCGATCGACAGCATTACCTCGTCGATGCCCGCCTCAAGCAGGTTGCGGGCATTTTTTTCGGTCAAGCCCGACGCGTTGGTCGAGATCGCCACATGCTTTATGCCGCCGTCTTTCAGCTGCTTGACGCGCTGATACATCTTTTTGTCGAGCAGGGGCTCGCCGGCGCGCTGCAGATCCGCGAAGCGAATCCAGTCGCGCCACTCGATCAGCTCGGCCGCGATCTTCTGCCACAACGCCTCGGGCATCATCGGGACCGACTTGTCCCATTCGTTGATCGCGCAAAACGGGCAGCGCGCGTTGCAAAGCCGCGTGGTTTCGATCTGAAAGAAGCGGGGAAACTTCAATGCGTCGGTTAGTTCTGGAACGTCGATACGTTGGGCAAGCTGCACAAGCTCCGCCTCGAGAGCTTCCGCCGAGAGCTCATTACGCGAAAGAATCATCGTCGATTTCTGCCTTTTTCAGGATGCTCGGCCCGCCAGCAAGGTAGCGCGAGCTTTGTGCATCGCAATGTTTTAAGAATTGCAGCAAACTTAGAGATATAGGCCTTGGTTGTCTAGGTCGAATATTTGTTCCGAGACGTTTGAAAAGAATGGCTTTTTTCGCTTTTGTAATGCCGCTTGCGCCGTCGCCGTGGCGAAGGATTTAACAAGATGCGGCCCCGCCCCGCCGCCGGACTCACCGTTCCATGCGCCGGAATAGCCGCGTCAACATGCCGGGCCGATTCCACGCGATCAACTGCACCAGGAACAACGGCAGGCAAAGATAGGCGACGGCCGGCCAAACGATGCAGAGGTCGTTGAAGTAGACAATGCTCGGCGCGCCGGCGATGTGGGGCAGGGCGCTGATAAATCCTATTGCCGCCAAGGTGAACACCAGGGCCCTGGCTTGCGCCACGCTCCAAGGCAGGAAAAGCAGGCAGACGGCGAAAGCCGCGCTAAGGCCATAGCCGGTCAAGGTCGTCCAGACGGGAATCGCGGCCGAGGTTGCGCTCCAATACCGTTTCACGACGTCCAGCGGCTTTTGCAATGCGTAAATTCTGAACGCCCTAATGGGATGCTGCGCGATATAGCCGAAGAACACCCGGCGCATCAGCTTGTCGTGCAGTGCAACCCGCAGCCCGAAATGCGTTATCGATGCGTTCAGGGCTTTGTAATCGTTGGTGAGACGCACGCGCTGCGCATAGAGCCGCGCGGCCATCCAGCTGATGTCGTCGCCCCGGGCCGCCGCTCCGGTCAGGCCCGACAGCGCCATGGCGTTGGGATCGAAGGCGGCATAATTCTGGAAGAACGAATGCCAGGTCATGTGCTCGGCTAGGACTTCATCGCTGTCGTAGATTGGGTGGATCGCCGTGCGCATATACGCGCCATGCAACGCGACCGCGCCCACGCATAGGATGGCCGGCCAGCGCATTGCGCGCGCGATGGCGTCGACAACCGCAATACGCCAATCCTTCCTTGTGGATCTCAGCTCGGCAATCAGGGGAACAAGGCATTGGTAGCCGACGACGGCCAGAACGGAAACCAGGCCCCAAACCGCGGAAAACCGTATTTTGATAGCCAGCACCATCAGCAGCACCTGCGGCACCGCCAATAGCAGGTTCACCGCGGTCAGTGGCTTCTTCCAAGCCAACAACAGCGTGAGATGCAGCGCCGGGATGATGACGAGGACCGACGGATAGCGCATGGCATAGACCGACGGCATGTATTCATTGAACATTGCGCTGTTGATCTCGGCGAAAAAGCCATACGTGACCGCGATGATCGTCGCAGACGCCAGCAGATTGCCGGGAAACGCTAGAATGAAAGCCAGAACGCTTACGGCTAGAAAGGTGAAAAACAATTTGTACAGGGACTCGATCGCCGGCCCGTAGAGCCGGAATGCAGATTTAATGAAATCGATCATGCCGAGATCGTTGTAATAGGGCGTCATCAATTCACCGGTATCGAGTGCGCCGTGCTGTAGCGGGCCGAGTTCGGAGGCCTCTTTGATGCTTCGATTGATGATGGCACCGTCGCGCAGCCGCGGTATTACCTTTTCGGTCTCGTCTCCGGCCATCTGCACCGCGACCAGCTTCTTGTAGACCGGGGCCGCGCACACATAGCCGAGATTGAAGCGGTACACGGAGTCCGTAATGGCGCAGGCCAACGATATCTGAAACGAAAAAGGTCCCCATTCGATCGCGGTGCCCAAGCCGCGCTCCAGGCCGCGGTCGTAGGTTGCGCGGAGCAGGAAGGCGCAGCACAGGATGGTCGCCAGCGTCAGCAGTAGCCGGTAGCGCGGTATCGGCGTCATTGGTTCACCGTTAAGGAACGCCCGCTAGAACTCGCCTGGTGCAGTCGCGAGTCGGTCAAATACCTATTCTGCGCCGCAGCCTCACTGGGCCGCGATCCGCGCGCCGTATCGCCCAATGCGCTTATGGCAACGACAAAGCTTGGAAGCCGTGGGATCATGCCAGATGATAGTAATCCGAAATGCCGCCTGCTATCTGGAATACGGCATATAACCGATACCACGCTATGCAATTCCTGTGGGAATGCTTCGATGAAACAGCTTCTCACCCAACTCCTGCGCACTTGTGCCACGGGCGCTGCGAACGCGGCGGGCCAATATTCAACGCTGATCGGCTTGGTCGCGGGGCTTGGTGCGCCGCCAGTGCCGGCAGCGCTGTTTTCCTATGTCGTGGGCGGCACGATTTCGTATGTGTTGAATTATTACTGGGTTTTCGACTCGGCCAAGGACCATCGCGTGGCGGTGGCCCAGTTCCTGGTAGTGGCGGGCGTCGGTTTTATGCTGACGGGTCTGTTTATGGCGGTGCTGATCGGCCCTCTGGGCCTGCATTGGCTTCTCTCGCAGGTTGTGACCACCGGCCTAGTGGTGATTTGGTCGCTTGGCGCCAACCGCTATTGGACCTTCCGGGCCGCCGGCCCGGCGAATCCCACGTCCGGGGGTAGGTAATCGCTCGCCGGATAACCTATTCATTCTCAACGGAATACCGCGATTTGACAGGGGCCGTCTAGATCAGCATGTTGCTGCCTCCGGATCGCCTGGTTGGGCCATTTGCTTGAGGGCGCCGGTCGATTTTTCGTCCATTGGGATCAGTGCATGGCCGAGGTCAATCTTCTGCGCCGGTATCCGCGCTCCAAGCGGAACATCCAGAAACGCACCGTGGCGCAGAGCGCCGAGAACATTCGCATCGCCCGGGAGTACGGCCGCGAGTATTTCGACGGCACGCGCGACACCGGCTATGGCGGCTACCGCTATGACGGGCGCTGGGTTCCGATCGCCGAGGACATCGTCGCGCATTTCAAACTCAAAGCCGGCGATCGCATGCTGGACGTGGGCTGCGGCAAGGGATTCCTGGTCAAGGACCTGATGAAGGTCTGCCCGGGTCTTGAGGTGTTCGGCCTGGACATATCCGAGTACGCGATGATGAATTGCGAGCCAGAGGTGGTCGGGCGGCTGCATTTGGGCAACTGCGTCAAACTGCCGTTTCCCGACAACAGCTTCGCCGCCGTCACCGCCATCAACGTCGTCCACAACCTGGAACGGCCGGAGTGCATCGCGGCGGTCAAGGAAATCCAGCGCCTAGCCCCGGGCCGCGGCTATATTCAGAACGACTCTTACCGCACCGACGAGGAGCGGGAGTTGTTTTTAAGCTGGGTGCTGACGGCCAAGACGCATTACGATCCCGCGGGTTGGAAAAAGCTCTATGCCGAGGCCGGCTATACCGGCGACTATTACTGGACCATCATCGAGTAGGAGCGGATTTCGCGCGCATGGCACCCCGCGACAACAGTTTCGACTCCGCCTCCGCGCGGCAGCGCTGCCTGCGCTTCCGCCGCCGCATCCTCGATGTCTCGCAGCAGGTCTCGGCCCTGCATATCGGCTCGGCCTATTCCTGCACCGAGATCGTCGATTGCATCTATTACGGCCTGATGCGCCGTAAAGCCGATGGCGGCTTTTCCGACACCTTCCTGATGTCGAAGGGTCATGGCTGCATGATCCAGTACGTAATCCTGGAAGACCTGGGGGTTTTGAGCCGCGCCGATCTCGACGCCTATTGCACGCCCAAGGGCAAGCTGGGCGTGCATCCGGATTACGGCAATCCCGGCATTGTCGCCGCCACCGGCTCGCTCGGCCACGGCCTGGCGATGGCCGTCGGTATGGCGCTGGCGGAAAAAGGCCGCAAGACCGGCGGCACGATCTACACCGTGCTCAGCGACGGCGAGGTGCAGGAAGGCTCGACCTGGGAAGCGACGATGATGGCTTCGTCATTGCGCGCCACCAACATCGTCGCGGTGATCGACAACAACGACTTCCAAAGCCTGGGCCGCACCTCGGAAACCCATCCCAGCTTCTATCCGCTGGCGGAAAAATTCCAGGCGTTCGGCTGGGAAACAGCGGAGGTCGGCGGGCACGATTCCGCCGCCATTTTCGAGGCCGTTTCCGGCCGCAGCGGCACCAAGCCCTTCATGCTGATCGCCAAGACCACCAAGGGCAAGGGCGTCAGCTATATGGAAAACGTGCCGATCTGGCACTATCGCTCGCCCAACAAGGAAGAATACAAGAAGGCGGTAGCGGAGCTGGAGGCGGCGACGTGAGAAACACTTTCTCCGAAACGCTGTACCAGGAAGCGACGAAAAACCCCGACATCTACATCGTCGTCGCGGATATCTCGCCGGCCGGCAGCATGTCGAAGTTCAGCCAGCAATACCCCGAGCGGTTCATCAATGTCGGCGTGGCCGAGCAGAGCATGATCGGCATCTGCGCCGGCCTGGCGCTGAAGGGCTGCCAGCCTTTCGCCTATACCATCGCCACGTTCTCGCTCTATCGCCCGTTCGAAATGGTGCGCGACGATCTGTGCTACCAGAACCTGCCGGTTACCGTGGTGGGCATGGGCGCCGGCGTCATCTACTCGACGCTGGGCGGAACCCATCACACGATGGAAGACATCGCCATTGCCGGCGCCATTCCGAACATGCAGATCGTGGCGCCGTGCGATCCCGACGAATGCACCGAGGCGACGCGCTGGTGCGCTGGGCAAAAGAACGGCCCGGTTTACCTGCGCATCGGCAAGGCGGGCGAGCCCATCCTCACCAAGGGCGCCGAGCCCTGGGTGTTCGGCAAGCTGCGCTATCTGCGCCGCGGCACCGATGTCTGCATCCTCACCTACGGCGTAATCACCAAGATGGCCGTGGCGCTGGCCGACCGGATCGCGGCGGCGGGCAAGTCGGTGTCGGTTGTCTCGGCGCATACGATGAAGCCGCTGGATCGTGCGGGCGTCGCCGAGGCGCTGAAGAATCACAAGCACGTCATCGTCGTCGAGGAGAACGTGCCGCAGGGTGGCCTTGCGCCGCAGACCAAGCAGATCGCCTGGGACATCGGCGCGAATTGCCGCCTGGATACCTTTACGCTTCAGGACTCCTTCATCCACAATTACGGCAGTCATGACGACCTGCTTGCCGCGCATGGCCTCAGCGTGGCGCAAATCGCGCAGCGCGCGGGCCTGGCCTGAGGGCATGGCCGTGAGCGCCCGCCTCGACAACAAAGGCACGCTCGCCATTTTCGGCGGGGAGCCGGTGCGCAAGGAACGGATGCCGCCGCGCCTGGCGCTGGGCGACGACGAGCAGCGCATGGTCATGGAATGCATGGCCTATTACCGGGAAAACGAAGTAGATCCCGGCTATCAGGGGATTTACGAGAAGCGCTACACCGACGCCTTCGTCGCGATGATGGGCGGCGGCCATGCCGATGCGGTGGCAACCGGCACGTCGGCGCTGTTCGTCGCGGTGGCCGCGCTCGATTTGCCCAAGGGCAGCGAAGTGCTGGTGTCGCCGATCACCGATCCGGGTTCGCTCAGCGCCATCATCCTGAACGGCTTGAAGCCGCGTTTATGCGACAGCAAGCCCGACAGCTACAACATCGGCATCGATCAGGTGCGCGAACGCCTGGGGCCGAACGTATCGGCCATCATGGTGGTTCATTCCATCGGCCAGGCTGCCGAGGTGGACAAGATCGCAGCCGAGGCGAAGAAGCGCGGCATCAAGGTAATCGAGGATTGCAGCCAGGCGCATGGCGCGAAGCTGAGCGGCCGGCCGATCGGCACGTTCGGCGATATCGCGGCTTTTTCCACCATGTACCGCAAAGCGCACATGACCGGCGCTTCGGGCGGCGTGGTTTTCAGCCGCGATCTCGAGCTGTTCAGGCGCGCGCTAGCCCATGCCGACCGCGGCAAGCCGCGCTGGCGCGACGATTTCAGCGACCGGGATCCGGCCGGCTATCTCTGCCCGGCGCTGAACCACAATACCGACGAGATTTCATGCGCTATCGGCATCGCCTCGCTCGCCCGGCTGAGCAACACGATCATCCGCCGGCAGTCCTATGTGTTCGACCTCGCCGCCGGCCTAGCGGACCAATCGGATATCTGCATAGCCTATGCGCATAGCCCGACGGATTCGCCGTTCGTGTTTCCTATCGTGGTCGACGTGAACCGAATTTCCTGCACCAAGATCGAATTCGCCGAAGCGGTGCAGAAGGAAGGCATCGGCCTGAACCCGCATTACAGCTACGTGGTCGATGAATGGCCGTGGATGGCGCAGTATCTGGCCGACGGATTCAAGACCGAGAACGCCCGAAGCATCCGCGATCGCTCGTTCAATCTGTATCTGAACGAGAATTACAGCGCGCGCGAGGCGGATGATACGGTGAAGGCGATCGTGAAGGTCGAGCGGTATTACGCCAAATAGCTCGGCTTTAAGGCTTCAGGGCGATTTCGATCGTCATGCTTGTGCAGTATTTCGGATAGGTCAGGGCCGGGCGTTTGCTTTCGGCATAAAGCGCCAGCCGCGCCAGTGGCCCGCATATCGACAACATGAACCCAAGAGCCAATCGCCCCGAGGTCGTCGCCATGTCGCAGCGTTCGATGCTGCGTTGAAACCACCGCATTGCGGCTGCGCCCATCAGCGACCCGGCAAAGCTGATTTTCGATTCGCCGGCCAGCGGGAAAAGCCGCTGGGAAAATTCGAAAGTTTCCTGGTCGAGGTCGCGCAGCGTGGTATTGCAATGGAAGATCACGATTTTCGCCCGTGGCGCCAGGATTGCGCGAAGCTTCGGCAGGATGGAATGAAAGTCGCGTAGATCGCTGAACGACAGGTCGCAAACGCACAGATCGAACGACTCTTTTTCATTGGCAAGCCCGCCATACAGAGTGTTCAGGATCATCTTCGGCGTGCGGGTTACCTTTTTCCCGGCGATGCTTTCGGTAAATGCCGTGCTCCACGGGCCGCCGGATGAAATGACAAGGGTGTTTAGCGGGCGCCGATGCGCCTTGATCGCGGACACGGCGGGTTTCAGCACCAAGTACAAAGGGTGCCATTTCGTCATGTTATTCAGCCGCCCGAATATGCGCCGGTAGATATGCCCCAGGGCGTCCAATGGGGTCAGTTTCCTGCCCGGTAGTTGGGATGCCGCGAAGGGCGTGGCAGGGGCGGGCGCTCCTTCTGGCCTTGGCTGCGATCCGGTTTGGGCCAGGAAATTGGACAGACGGTCGCCGGACGCGGCGTCGTTTTCTTGCGACTGGGTAAGCGATGTGCGCCGGATCGACCGCCAATGCTCCAGCTCCTGCTCGATCGGCCGGCGCGCCGATAGATAATCCGCGTCGAGACGGGCAAGCTTCGCTTCGGCATCGCGGATTTCCGTCGAACCGGCGGACTCCTGTATCGCCGGACCCTCAATCAAGGAATCGGGGCCGTGGGCTTCATTCTGAATATTTGCGCGCAGCTTGATGACCTGTTCGGCCTGCATCGCGACGAACTGCGGAAACGCCGAGGCCCAGAAGACGTGGTTGCGATAGCTGACAGGCGGGGTCAGCCGCCGATAGACCTCATCGACGAAGCTTTTCAGCTTCTCCCGTTCCGCCTCAAGGTTCGCCGGCAGGTCGGCGGAATGCAGCACCAGCGGGAAACGGCCATAGACGCGTTGATCGTGGGTCGTGAACGACGAAAGGTCTTTGGCGATCTCGTCGACGCTGGGCCAGCCGAGGTGAAGCAGCTCGCGAAACGTGCCGTCGGTTCTGAGCTCGCCGAACAGGAAATCGTCGGAATCGCCCAGGACGCAGGGCTTCACCGTCGGGCAGTATTCCGAGATCACGCCGTAGTCCCAGAATGTCGGCATTTCCGTCAGCGCGCGCTCGGGCCGCATGTAAACGACCGCGATGGGCATCTGGTGGCCCAGCAAGGTGTGCTCGTCCACGTGCCAATAGAACTGATCGTAGCGGTGGATACGGAACAGCTGCTGATTGACGGTCTTCGCGCGCACCGTGTTGTGCCGGTGGGCGAGCGCCAACGCCGCCATCTCGCGCCGCGACACGGTCAGCGAGCAATCCGCCGGGTTGTAATGCGCGCGGAGCGTCTCGATGGTGTCTTCGAGCACCATGCAATAACTGGGAGAGACCACGAGGCGTTCGCCCTGGAGTATTTTTTCCGCCAGTTTACGGTAGGAACCGTCGGCGAGGATGAAATCCGCGTTGATGAACACCAGATGCGTGTCGACCATCTTGGGGCCCAGGTCGGCGAAACCGCGGACCAGCGCATAAGTCAGGGTGATCCCGTACCAGCGCGAGAGCAGATCGTCGATCGGCAGCAGGCGCACGTCGCAAAATTTCAGGGCATTGAAGATGACCGGCGACCTGGCGAATGAAGCAAAAAACCGTCTCTCGGTGACGATCACCAGCTCGCAGTCGAAATGCTGGGCGAAGGCAGGGATGTTTCCCGGCGCCAGCATCGCGGGAATCGTCATCGCCAGCAGATCGCTCAAGTAACGCTCGCCCCAGGCCATGGTGATGATGCGCGCGGGCTCTTTTTGCACGCCGTCTTGGCCGCTTGCCCGCCCGGCGCGGCTGAGCTTCAACCCGCCGCCGTCGAGCGGCGTCGCCGTCACGGTGGGGCTGGCCGGCCGCTCACCTGCCACGGCGTTCATCCGCGGCGACGGACGCCGGCCGCTCGATGCAAGGAAAGCCTAGGCGGATCGTGGGCAGCCGAATGGCCATGACAAACGGGCGGTTTCCATTGCTGGCAAGGCGGAAACGCGGCCGGCCGGAGCTGTGCTGGCGGGCTGCGTGCGCGGCCTTTATAGGGATATAGCCTGGTTTGCTCAAGCCGAAATGCGGGGCGCCGGCTGCAATGGATTTTATCTGGAACCGCGATATCATCCCCGCCGACGACGGCCAGTGCCGAGCGTCCGGCTCGTTTTCGCAAGCAAAGAGATAGCAAAAATGTTGCGGCACAACAGGACGTCCCCTTCGCCGCCCCAGCGCGTGGTCGTGCTGGGAGCGGGCGGCTTCATCGGCGGCGCGATCGCGCGCCATCTCGGGCGGCACAAGATACCTGTCCTTGCTCTCGGCCGCGCCGAGCTCGATTTGCTCCAAGCCGATGCCGGCGAACGCCTGGCCGGCATGCTTCACCCCGCCGATGCGCTGGTCGTGGTGTCGGCCCGCGCGCCCTGCAAGAACGTGGCGATGATGATCGAAAACCTGCGCATGATCGCGGCCGTGGCGGATGCGCTGTCGAAGCGTCCGGTCGCGCATGTCGTCTACATAAGCTCGGATGCGGTCTATGCCGATGGGCCGCTGCCGCTCAGCGAAGCGTCGCCGCTGGCGCCCACTGGTCTGCACGGCACCATGCATTTGGCGCGCGAGCAGGTCCTGGCATCGGCGGTCGGCGCCACGCCGTTCGCGATCCTGCGGCCGACTTTGGTGTACGGCCCGGGCGACCCACATAACGGCTACGGGCCCAACAAGTTCCGGCGGCTGGCGAACAAGGGCGAGCCGATCATCCTGTTCGGTCTCGGCGAGGAGCGCCGCGATCATGTGCACGTCGACGACGTGGCCGAGATTGCGCGGCTGGTCCTGCTGCAAACGTCGGTGGGAGTCCTCAATGTCGCGACCGGGGAGGTCGCCAGCTTCCGCCAGGTTGCGGATCTCGTGGTCCAGACCGCGGGCAAGTCGATCATCATCGGAACTTCGCCGCGCAGCGGGCCGATGCCGCATAACGGGTACCGCCCATTCGATGCCGCCGCCACGTTGAAGGCGTTTCCCGGATTCCGCTATATGCCGCTGGCGCTCGGCATCGCGCGCACGCACGCTGAAGAGTTGCGCGCCGCGGCCCGCTGAATTCCGTCTACCGCGCGGCCATGCCGCGATACAGGCGCGTGAAATCGGCCGCCGCGCGATCGAGCGAGAAATTCTCGACGATGCGCCGGCGCGCGGCTTCGCATCGGTTTCTCCAGGCCCCGCTGTCTTCACCGAGCAGTCGCTGGATCGCCGCGGCCATCGCCGCCGGATCGCTGGGCGGGCAGACCAGGCCGGTATCGCCCAGGATCAACCCGGCATCGCCGACATCGGTGGCCACGGCCGGCAGGCCCACGGCCATGCCTTCGGCGAGCGCGTTGCAGAATCCTTCGCCATAAGCCGAGCTCGAGACGACAATGTCTGCCGCGGCGAGCAGAGCCGGCACATCGTCGCGCTGGCCCAGGGCGGTCACGTTCGCCGGCCGGTCCTTGAGATTGTCGGTGCCGCGCCCGATCAGCACCGCGCGCGCTTTGGGAAGGCTCCGCATGGTGGCAAAGAATCCGGCGTGGTCTTTCATCGCATCGACGCGCGCGACATGCGCGATCAATCGTGTATCCGCCGCAAGCCCCATATCCTGGCGCAACCGCGTCCGGGCCAGCGCATCGGGGCGGAAGCGTTGCGTGTCGATGCCGTTGGCGATCACCATGCGCGCGCGCGGATGCGCGTCCAGGGCCTCATGCGCCTTCAGCCCGGCATCGGAATTGGCAATCAGCATGTCCACGCCGCGCGACAGCCACACCCAAAGCCTGCGCGTGACGCGAAAGACCGTTCCGTATTCCGCGCCCACCAGCAGGGAACAGCGCAGCCCCCAAGCGAGTTTAGTTTGCCGGCGGCGACCGCTGAGCCGCAACCCGGCCGTGGCCGCGAGGTCGCCGTGATACATCCATCCCTGCACGATGTCCGGGCGTTCCGCGGCAATGCGCCGGGCAAGCGCGATGAGGCCGCCAGGGCTCGGCACGCCGCGGCGCATGTCCAGCGAGTGGACCGGAACGCCCGCCGCGGTCAGCAATCCTGCGTAACGCCCCCCCGGCACCAGGCTGACGACGGATTGTTCGAGCGCCGAAGCACCTGGCGCCGTGGCGAGCGCGTAGAGCATGCCCTCGGCGCCGCCGACGTCCAGGCCGGTGATCACATGCATCACCTTGATCCGGCCGGTCATGATATCCAGCGCCGCTTCCACGCCATGAACATCAGGACCGTCCACAATGGATATTGGTTATTCCGCCGCCCCGCCTGATGCTGCGCCCAGGCCGCCTGGACCGGCTTCGGATCGATCAGCCCATCCGCGGACAAAAGCCGGGATTGCAGCAGGTCTTCGGCCCAGTCGCGCAAGGGGCCGCGCAACCATTGGCCGATCGGCACGCCGAACCCCATCTTCGGGCGCTCGAACAGATGCGCGGGCACATAGCGCGCCAGAATGCGTCGCAGCATCAGCTTGCCTTTGCCGCCGCCCATGCGCGCCTGCATGGGCAGTCCCCAGGCATGTTCCACGACGCGGTAGTCAAGCAGCGGCACGCGGCCTTCGAGGCTCGATGCCATCGCCGCGCGGTCGAGCTTCACCAGGATGTCGTCGGGCAAATACGAAGCCATGTCGATGTATTGGAAGCGCAGCAGCGGATCGGGCAGGGAGAGTTCCAGCGTTGCGTCGTCCAGCGGCGATGACAGCTCACGCCCCGAGGGCGCCACGGCGCCCGGGTTGGGCCATTGGCTCGTGAGGCGCCGGTAGAGCGCATCCCGGCTGTCGCAGGCCAGCGCTTCGGCCAGCTTGCCCGGCTTGTCGGCAAGCCATGCGATGGGCAGCAGGCTTGCCGTGTTCAAGGCGCAGGCCGCGGCGCGGCGTATGCCGACGGGAATTGGCGCAAGCCACTTCCACAGGTCCATCGTCCATAGATAGCGCTGATAGCCCGCGAAGGCTTCGTCGCCGCCGTCGCCGGTCAGCGTCACGGTGACATGCTTGCGCGTGAGGGCCGACAGCAGGGCTGTGGGTATCTGCGAGGGATCGGCGAACGGCTCGTCGAACATCTCGGGCAGGCGCGGAACCATCGCCAGCGCGTCGGCGGGCGTGACCAGAAGCTCAGTGTGATCGGTGCCTAGGTGCCTGGCGATGGCGCGGGCATGATTGCGCTCGTCGTGGCTGCCCTCGCTGAAACCGGCGGTGAATGTGCGCACGGGCCGGTTGCTCTGCGCCTGCATCAGGGCCACGACGGTGGACGAGTCGATGCCGCCGGACAGGTACGCCCCCAGCGGCACGTCGGCGACCATCTGCCGGCGTACCGCGTCGCGCAGCAGGATATCCAGGCTGTCTTCCGCTGCGCGTGCGTCGAACCGGCCATCGCGCGCCCTGGCGGCGCCCTGTTCGGCGGCGTCGCGCAGACTCCAGAAGGCGCGGGGCGGCTCGGCGGCGCCCGGGCGCCAGCGCATCAGGTGCGCCGGGGGCAGCTTGAATACATCGCGATAAATCGTGCCCGGCCCGGGAACATAGCCGTGGCGCATATAGGCGGTGAGAGAATCGGCGTCGATCTCGGGCCGCCAGCCCGGGCAGTGCTGGAACGCTTTCAGTTCCGAGGCGAACCACAGCCGCTCCGGCGTCGCGGCATAATACAGCGGTTTGATGCCGAGATGGTCGCGGGCGAGGGTGACGCTGCGTTCGCGCGTATCCCACAGCACGATGGCGAACATGCCGTTGAGCCGCGCGATGGCGCGTTCCGGGCCCCACTCGCAGCAGGCTTCGAGGAACACTTCAGTGTCCGATGTGCCGCGAAACCGCCGTCCGGCCGCGCGCAGTTCTTCGCGCAGGTCCTGGAAGTTGTAGATCTCGCCGTTATAGATGCAGACGTAACGCCCATCAGCCGACGTCATGGGCTGCGCGCCGGTGGGCGTCAGGTCGACGATGGCAAGTCGGCGATGCGCGAAGGCCAGGCCCGCTTCAGGCTCGATCAGGAATCCCTCGGCGTCGGGGCCACGATAGGCAAGCGTGCGCGACATCGCCTGCGCGATTTCACGCAGCCGGTCGGGTCCGAGACCGCTTTTCGGGTCGACGATGCCGCCAAGGCCGCACATCCCGGCACAAACTATGGCGTGGGGGGTACAAAGTCCACACGCGGAGAGGGCGCGCGCACGGCCACGAATTCATCGCAATGCGAGCCGAATAGGCCCCACGCCACGGACGGGTGCTCGATCTTGCGCTCCAGGGCGAAGCCGTGGCGGCGCAGAAAACCGGCGACCTTGCCGGGATCGGTGGATTCGTACGGGTAGCCGCCCAGCCAATCGTGCACGTCATGGCGCCAGTCCATGCCGCGCGCGCTGCGATACTCGGCGACGTAGCGCCGGGGATTGCGTCCGGTCGCGGCCAGCGCCAGGAAAAAAGCAACCTTGTAGACCGCGCGGATGGCAGCCTGGCCTATTTTCGGCAGCGCGATGTACAGGCGCTTCTCCAGTTTCCAGAATCCGCATAACGGCGTGCGCCGGTACAGCGCGAAGGCGAAGCTCCCGCCGGGTGCGGCCAGCGCGGCGGCGCGATCCATCGCCCGCCACAGCGCGCCGGTATGATGCAGCACGCCCCAGCTATAGACGATATCGTGCGCGCCCAGCGCGGCCGGATCGGCGTCGAGCACGCTCATGTGGCGCACCGTCCACGCGCGGCCGGCGGCATGGCGCGACAATAAAGCCTTGGTGGCTTCGACCGAGTCGGGATCGAAGTCGATGCCCTGAACCGACGCCGCGCCGAGATGGAGCGCGGCCAGCATCGACAGCCCCGATCCGCAGCCGATATCGAGGAACCGCTTGCCGGCGAGCGCACCGTCGGGAAACAGGCGCTTGAGGCCGTTCTCGGCTTCGGCGATCGACTCCTCGCCGACGGTGGCGACGAACGATTTCCAGTTCCGGCCGAAGCCGAATCGCGCATCGCCGCCGAATTTGCTTAGCGCCACGGACATGGTCCCGGGTTGGATGTTCTGTTATGGCGGGCGCAGTCTAATCATAAGTACAATGCGGGTGGAGCGGAATGTTCGGTCGGCGCTGCGGTTTCCCGGGGCGGCCGACATCGAGAGGAGCGAATGAGGGCAGGGACGGGCATCAAGGCGCATAAGACGAAGATGCTGGTTCTTGCGGTCGCTTCGATGGTCGTCGGGGTCGGGCTGTTCTTGGGATTCGCTGAAGTCGCGTTGCGGCTGCTGCCCGTGGCGTCCGGCCTACGGGGCGTCGCGGTCACGCCGGCGGATCCGGTTTTTCGCCTCACGCCGAACCGGGATTTCGTCTATTCGCTCGGCTGGGACATGGCGATGGCCAATCGCGGCCGGATCAACAATGCCGGATTCGCGAACGATCAAACCTATGTGAAAGACGGGCTACCGCTGTTGGCGGTGATCGGCGATTCCTACATCGAAGCGCTGATGGTGCCCTATGCCCAGACCGTTCACGGGCGCCTGGCCGCGGCCCTGGCGGGCAAGGCCAGGGTTTACAGCTTCGCCGCATCGGGGGCGCCGCTCAGCCAATATGCAGTCTGGGCGCGCTACGCGGTGCGGGAATTCGGCGCCGCGGCGCTGCTGATCAACGTCGTAGGCAATGATTTCGACGAAAGCCTCATGGAATACCGCGTGTCGCAGGGGTTCTGGCTGTATGCGAAGCAGCCCGGCGGAACGCTGAAACTGGAGCTGGTCGAATACCGGCCCAGCTTCGCGCGCGCGTTGGCGCAGCACAGCGCGCTAATACGTTATCTTGCGTACAATATTCGGGCGCAGGAGGCGCTGCAAAGCCTGGGCGGTCTGGGTGCGCAGGTTTCCACTTGGTTTTCCGGCAAGCCGGCGCCGGCGCCGGTTTACGCCGGCAATACGCTGGCCGAAGCAAGCGATGCGCGCGTGAACGCTTCGCTTATGGCAATCGACGCGTTCCTAAACGATTTGCCGACCATGACCGGACTGCCCGCGGGCCGCATCGCCTTCGCTCTCGACGGGTTCCGCTATCCCGAGGCGGCGGCCGGCGGCGCGGGGACATATTTCGACCGCATGCGCCGCGAATTTGCCGCCCGTGCGGCGGCGAAGGGCTACGAGGTGCTCGATCTGGACCCGCCGTTCAACGAGCGTTACCGCCGGACCGGCGAGCGGTTCGAGTTCCTGCATGACGGCCATTGGAACGCCAGTGGGCACGGCGTCGCGGCCGACGCCATGCTGAAGTCGCGCTTGGTGCAGTCTCTGGGCCGCTAACGCTTGTAACTGGCGGCCATCGCCTCGGTGCCGCGCGCCAGCATGCCGCCGTCGCCGCCGACGGCGATCATCTGGAACCCGGCGCCCAGGTATTTGCGCGCCTGTTCTTCCTTGAACTCCAATATGCCCGCCGCCTTACCGCCGGCTTTGATGCGCTCGAATCCCTTGGCGATCACGCTCTGCACCTCGGGCGCGGCGGTATTGCCGATATGGCCCATGCTGGCCGACAGGTCGTTCGGGCCGATGAAGATGCAGTCCACGCCATCCAGCCTGGCGATGTCCGTTGCGGCATCCAGGGCCTTGGTGGTTTCGGCCTGCACCACGACGCAAATCTCGCTGGCGGCGGTCTTGGCGTAGTCCTTTACCCGGCCGTAGAAAGTGGCGCGGGTGGTGCCGGCGATGCCGCGAATGCCCGCGGGCGGGTAGCGGGTCGCGGCCACGGCTCGCTTGGCTTCATCCACCGTCTGCACATAGGGAAACATCAGCGAGCGCACGCCGATATCCAGAAGGCGCTTCACCATGACAGGCTCGTTCCAGGGGATGCGCACCACCGGCTCGGCCGTGCCGCCCTCGGCCGCCCGCAAATGGTGGATCACGTCGTTCAGATCATTCGGCGAATGCTCCATGTCGATCAGCAGCCAATCGAAGCCCGCCGTGGCCGCGATCTCGGTGGCGTTGGGGCTGGCGAGGGTCAGCCAGAAGCCGATCTGCTTCTGGCCGGCGGCCAGCGCGCGTTTCAGGCGGTTCTGCGGCAGGGCGGGCATGGATTCTCCTGGGATGCGGCGGGTTGAGGGTGTCATGGAATTGACGCCGGAATGAGCGAGACTAGCCGCCAATTTGGGCAGGCGTCCAGGTGGCCGGCGCGCGGCATATGCGCATGCGGAAGAGTCGACGTCCGCTACAGCGATGTTAGAATGTGACAATCGGGTGACGAAAGCGTCGCCCTCATCGCAAGGGGTTAGGAGGGGTTCCATGATCGCCGTCATCGAGAAATTCATGTTCCGGCGCTGGTTGCCGGTAGTGGCAATCGCCGCCTGTCTGGCCATGGCCGCGCCTGCAAGCGCGCAAGAAGGGCAGCGGGACGACGTTCTTAACGCCGCGCTGTGGATGCAGAAATCGGTCGAGTACAAGGCCAATTCGCTGGCCCTGTTTGCCTTCGCCAAAATCCAACTCGACAAGCTTTTGGCCGATAAAAAGTTCACGTCGTCGCCGCTCGATCAGAAGGGCGATTTCGCGAACCTGCCGCCGGCGATCGTCCTGGATGTCGATGAAACCCTGGTCGACAATTCCGGGTATCAGGCATGGATGGCGACTAAGGGCATGTCGTTCACGCCCAAGACCTGGACGGCCTATGTGAATTCGAAAACTTCGCTGGAAATTCCCGGCGCGGTCGATTTCTGCAAATATGCCGACTCCAAGGGCGTGAAGGTGTTCTACGTTTCCAACCGCACGAAGGACGAAAAGCCGGCGACCAAGGAGAACATGCAGAAACTGGGCTTCCCGATGGGAGGCAATGTCGACACGTTCCTGTTCTCCCGCGAGCAGCCGGATTGGGGCTCCGCCAAAAGCACGCGTCGCGCCTTCGTCGCCAAGAACTATCGTATCGTGATGCTGATGGGCGACAATTTCGGCGACTTCCTCGACGCCTATCGCGGTACCGAGGCCGAGCGCCTAAAGGCGTTCAACGACAACAAGGAACGCTGGGGCCGCGACTGGATCATGCTGGCGAATCCCAGCTACGGCTCGTTCGAGTCGGCGGCGTTCGGCCACGACTTCAAAAAATCGCAGGCCGAGCAGAACAAAGCCAAGCGCGACGCGCTGATGCCCTGGGCCGGCCCGACGCCGTAAACCCACGGGGTTCCGATCGACCCGATGCCCGGCCCTTTGGCGCGTCCAGAGGGCCGGGTGCGTTTCGGGGTTCCCCTTTCAGCGCTACCGGGCCAGCGTGTATCCTGGGCCAATCCTGGGCTAATGAGCCCCCATCGGCGGATGCCGGAATGCCGGCGGCTGTGGGCGGCGCTGTAATGAAATAATGTTGCCGATTCAGTTGCTTAAACCCTGGGGCAGGGGCGCTTGATGAGCCTGCAAAGCTTCAAGGCCAGCTTGGCCAAGAAACAACCACCCAACGAGCTCGCCCCGGCGCTTAAAGGCCTGTGGTGGGACGCCAAGGGCGACTGGAGCAAGGCGCATGAATGCGCCCAGCAGGTCGAGAACGACAAGGACGGCCAATGGGTGCATGCCTATTTGCACCGCAAGGAGGGCGACCTTTCGAACGCCGGCTATTGGTACAAACGCGCGGGCAAGCCGGTTGCCGCCACGTCGCTGGACGCAGAGTGGGAGGCGATCGTCCGCGCGCTGCTCGCCTAGGCGGTAATCACGTTGCTGGCGGTCAGATCGGCTAGCAGCGTGTTTTTCACCGTCATCGTGTCGCCCGCGCCGAAGGTGAACACCACGTCGGTCAGCACCTGCGCAGCGTGCGTCATCGCGGTGGCGAAGCTGCCATAGGCATAGGCCTGAACGTCCAGGAAATCCTCCAGCGGGTTGAAATCCAACACCACATCGTTGCCGGCCATGCCGCCGTGGACGAAGAAATCCGCATCCGCGCCGCCGGTCAGCGAATTGGCGCCGCCTTCGCCGAACAGATGGTCGCTGCCGGCGCCGCCGTCCAACGTGTCGTTGCCCGTGCCGCCGAACAGCCAATCGTCGCCGTCCAGGCCGTTGAGCTTGTCGTTGCCGCCGAAGCCCAACAGCATATCGTTGCCGATGCCGATCGCCAGCAGGTCGGCGCCGCTGCCGCCGTAATCCAGTTCAAGCGTCCCCATGCCGTCGAACGTCATCCGCTCGATGTTGCTGAGCCGGTCCACGCCGTCCGGGCCAGCCGACAAATGCGTCACCACCAGCGTCGTGCCGCTGAGGGCGAAACCGTACTCGTCGATCGGGGCGGCGAAAACGGCGCCGTCGTAACCCGCGCCGCCGTCCAGCGTGTCGTTGAAGCCGCCGCCGATCAGCGTGTCATCGCCGTTGCCGCCCAACAGCCTGTCGTTGCCCAAGCCGCCGTTCAGAATGTCGTTGCCCACGCCGCCGTTCAGCAAGTCGTTGCCGTCCGCGCCGTTGATCGTGTCGTTGCCCGCCCCGCCGGTTAGGGTGTTGTTCTGGGTGTTGCCGAAAATCGCGTCGTTGTAGGCGGTGCCGGTCAGGTTGGCGATGCCATAGAGGTTGTCGCTGCCGCCGCCGGCTTTCGTGACGGCGCCGGTGGTCAGCGTCAGATCGGCGGTGATCGGCGCCTGGTATCCGGTGTAATCCACCGTGTCGCTGCCCGCGGCCGTGTCCGTGGCGGTGCCGCCGATGATGATGTCGGAGCCGCTGCTGCCCATGAAAATGTCGTTGCCGCCCATGCCGATCATGAAGTCCTGGGTGGTCGGCCCGAGCGAGAAACCGTCCGAGTTGCCGTGCAACACGTTGGCCGAGCCGTTGCCGTAGACCAGGTTCCAGGTCGAGCCGCCCGGGCCGAAGAAGCCGATCTTGTCGATGTTGCTGAGCTTGGCGACCGAGAAACCGCCTTCCGTGACCAGGAGGGACGAGCCGCTGACGGCATAGTCGTAATCGTCCACGAAGGGATCGCCGAAGAACACGGCGAGGTCGTTGCCGGCGCCGCCGTCGAGCGTGTCGTTGAAGCCGCCGCCGGTGAGCGTATCGTCGCCGTTGCCGCCCAACAACCTGTCGTTGCCCAGGCCGCCGTTCAGAATGTCGTTGCCCACGCCGCCGTCCAGCAAGTCGTTGCCGTCCGCGCCGTTGATCGTGTCGTTGCCCGCCCCGCCGGTTAGGGTGTTGTTCTGGGTGTTGCCGAAAATCGCGTCGTTGTAGGCGGTGCCGGTCAGGTTGGCGATGCCATAGAGGTTGTCGCTGCCGCCGCCGGCTTTCGTGACGGCGCCGGTGGTCAGCGTCAGATCGGCGGTGATCGGCGCCTGGTATCCGGTGTAATCCACCGTGTCGCTGCCCGCGGCCGTGTCCGTGGCGGTGCCGCCGATGATGATGTCGGAGCCGCTGCTGCCCATGAAAATGTCGTTGCCGCCCATGCCGATCATGAAGTCCTGGGTGGTCGGCCCGAGCGAGAAACCGTCCGAGTTGCCGTGCAACACGTTGGCCGAGCCGTTGCCGTAGACCAGGTTCCAGGTCGAGCCGCCCGGGCCGAAGAAGCCGATCTTGTCGATGTTGCTGAGCTTGGCGACCGAGAAACCGCCTTCCGTGACCAGGAGGGACGAGCCGCTGACGGCATAGTCGTAATCGTCCACGAAGGGATCGCCGAAGAACACGGCGAGGTCGTTGCCGGCGCCGCCGTCCAGCACGTCGTTGCCGCCGCCGCCGATCAGCGTGTCGTTGCCGCTGCCGCCGTTCAGCGTGTCGTTGTCGATGCCGCCGTCGAGCGTGTCGTCCAGCGTATAGCCGTTCAACGTGTCGTTGCCGGCCGCGCCGGTGAGGATGTCGATGAAAGGACCGGATGCGTCGCCGTTGAAGATCGCCATGACCGCGTGCCCCTTGTTTCGGTCGCGGCTCCGATCCTTGTCCGGCGTTCCTTTAGACCTAAAAGAAAAGCCAGAACGGAGCCGCGAGAATTTCCCGCGTGCCGTCCTGGCTCGCACCTATCCAGATTGGGGAATTTTACCAGAATAGCTAGCCGAAAGGTAGCGTTGTTTACCTTAACTAATATTCGCCAGACCAATGACTTACCGGCGTGTCGGCCTGGAAACCATACCCTCCAAAATCAGCCGAGATACACCCCGCCGTTAACCTGGATGGTTTGGCCGGTGATGTAGCGCGCGGCCGGGCCGCACAGAAATCGAACCGTCCCGGCGACATCGGCCGGGGCGCCGAGCCGGCCGACCAGGGTTTTAGCGGTGGCGTGGTGCGCGGGCTGCGGGCCCTTGCGTGGGGTGTCGATCAGGCCGGGCGAGACCAGGTTGACCGTGATCCTGCTGTCGGCGAGGTCGAAGGCCAGCGCCTTGGTAAGACCCTCCAGCCCGGCCTTGGCGGTGACGACATGGGCGCGATGCCTGGCGCCGGTGTGGCCGGTCAGCCCGCCGATATTCACGATGGCGCCCGCGCCGCTTTTGGTGAGATGCGGTAGGCAGGCGCGCGTGCAATTGAACGCGCCGTCCAGCACGATGCCCAGGATCATGCGCCATTCCTCGGGCGTGATTTTGTCGAAGGCGGCTTCCTTGCGTACCGCCGCGTTGTTCACCAGCACATCGATGCGCCCGAATTTCTCCACCGCGGCAGCGGCCATGCGGGCGACCGCCGCGGCGTCGGTGACATCGGCGAGGAAGGGCAGGGCCTTGCCGCCGGCCCGGCCGATTTCCGCCGCGACCGCCTCGGCCTCGGCGATGTTGGTGCGCGCATTCACCACGACCGCCGCGCCGGCATCGGCCAGCGCCAGGGCGATCGCCCGGCCGATATTGCGCCCCGCGCCGGTGACCACTGCGACCTTGCCCGCCAGTTCTTTATCGCCTGCCATGATTTACCCTTTGAAAGCGTCGAGCTTGACCGGCCCGTCGAACAATTTGCGCGCGGCGGAAAGCGCTGTCGCGGCGCGCTTGTCGTCCCAGCCGCCGTGCCGCACGTTGCGCGCGAACTTGTCCGCGATATCGGCTGACGTGAGCGGCTCATGCGCGCCGCCACGGAGATGCGGCTGGCGCTCCTCGATCGTGCTGCCGTCGCACATGGTTGCGCGGATATGGCCAGTATAGTTGTTGGGGTAGGGGTTCTTGGGATCGACGACGTATTTCACCTTGGCCGCGAGGGCCAGAACCTCCGGCTCCTTCACCGCCGCGTCGGTGAAGGCTTCCAGACCCACGCCGCCACGCACTAGGCCCGACGCGATGCAATAGGGCGTGGAGAACTTGCCGGCATAGCCGTTGTTCGGCTTTTGCTTGGTTAGGAGCGGTTCCCACAGGCGATGCACCGTGCCTTCGCCTACCTCGCACAGGATTTCCTTGATGTCGCCCGCTTTGATGCCGCGCTGCTTCAAGCGCCGCGCGCAATCGATATAGGGATGGGTCATGGTGCCGCAGGGATAGGGCTTGAAGGCGATGGTCTCGGTTACCCAGCGCTTGCCGAAATCGCCTGTGAGCGCGTTGTAGTCGCCCCTCGTGGTATGGGCGAAGCCGTTGAACAGCCCGTGCGTGCCCTCGAACACCGTCCTAGGGCCGTTGAAGCCGGCGCGCGCCATCAGCGCCGCGCGGATGCCCGATTGCGCGGCCCAGCCGGGATGCATGCGCTTGGTCCACGCACCTTCGGCCAGATATTCGATGATGCCGCTGGCCATGCTGCCGGCGATGCCCAGGGCATCCACGGTCTGGCGTGCGTTCAAGCCCAGCGCCGCGCTTACCGCCGCGGCCGCGCCGACCGCGCCTAGAGCGGCGGTGGGATGAAACCCGGCTTTGTGCACGGCTTTGGGTACGACGACGCTCAGCCTACAGGTGACTTCCAGCCCCACGGCAATGCCTTTCAGCGCCGCGCGCCCGTCCGGGTTGTGGCGCTCGCAGGCCGCCAGCACCGCCGGCGCCACGACCACGCCGGCATGGATTGGGCCGCCCTCGAACGTGTCGTCGAAATCCTCGCCGTGCGCCGCCGTGCCGTTCACCAGCGCCGCCCCCGCAGCACCAAGGGTCCGTGCGTGGCCGATGGCGGTGCAGGGGCCGTCGTCGTCCACGCCGCCCAGAGTCGACTTCACGTAATCCTCGTTGCGCGCGGTGACGCACAGCCCGACGATATCCACAAGCAGGTCCTGGCATTTGGCCTTTAGCGCCGGCGGAAATTTCGCGGCGTCGACCGCCTCGATGCGCTGAGCCAGCTCCTCGGCCACGGCGCGTTGCGGCAGGGCGTCGGTCATTGTGCGGCCTCTTGCGGCTTATTGGCGCGGCTGTGCGCCTCGCGATAGAGCGACACGCCGGCCAGCGCCAGCGCGCAGAGCAAAAGCCCCAGCGAAACCGGGTCTTGCAGGAACGTCATGTGATCGCCGTTCGACAGCACCAGCGACCGGCGATAGTTGGATTCGACCAGATAGCCCAGCACCAGTCCCAGCACCAGCGGCAGGAACGGGATCCCGGCCCAGCGCATGGCATAGCCTAGGACGCCTGCCGCCAGCGTGATGCCGACATCGAAGAAATTCTGCTCGATCGAATAGATGCCAGAAACGACCAGCGCCAGGATGAACGCGAGCAGATAGGGTTTGGGCCGGTTCACCAGCCAGATGCAGGGTGTCAGGATCACCAGCCCGATCAACAGCATGGCGATGTTCGCCACAAAAAGCCCACCATAGAGTCCGAATACCACCTCGGGGTTTTTTACGAACAGCATCGGCCCGGGTTGCATCCCGTGGATCAGAAAGCCGCCGAGCAGGATCGCCGCCGAATTCGAGCCGGGTATGCCCAGGCTCAATAGCGGGATCAGCGCGGTTGCCGTGACTACGTTGTTGGCACATTCCGGCGCGGCCACGCCTTCGACCGAGCCCTTGCCGAATTCTTCCGGATACTTCGACCAGCGCTTGGCCTCGTTGTACGACAGGAACGCGGCGATCGTGCCGCCACCGCCCGGCGTCACTCCTTCCAGCGCGCCCACTACGGTGCCGATGCTGTGCGGCACGATCATGCGCTTCCAGACCGCCAGGTTCGGCAGCTTGAGGCGCGTGTCGCGCGTGCTGGCCTTCTCCCAATCCGGCTCGCTGACCTGGATCAGGATTTCACTGACGGCGAACAGCCCGACCATGACGATGATCGGCTGGATGCCGCCGAGCAGGTCGGGATTGCCGAAGGTGAAGCGCGGCACGCCCGACACCGGATCGGTGCCCACGGTCGCGATCATCAGGCCGATGATCGCCGCCAGCAGCCCTTTGAGCAGCGAACCGCCGGAAAGGCTCGCCACCACGCTCAAGCCCAGGATGCCGAGCGAGAAGTACGCGGCCGGCGTGAAGGCCAGCGCGACGCGGGCCAAGGGCTCGGTGAACAGCACCAGCAGCACCAGCCCGGCCAAGCCGCCGACCAGCCCGGACATCAGTGAAATGCCCAGTGCCTCGCCGCCGCGGCCCTGGCGGTTCATCTCGAACCCGTCCAGCACCGTGGCCATCGCCGAGTTGGTGCCGGGCGTGCGGATCAGGATCGCCGGGATCGATCCGCCGTATTCCGCGCCGACATAGACCGACGCCAGCAGCACGATCGCCGAAATCGGATCCATGCCGTAGGTGAAAGGCAAAAGCAGCGCCATCGCGATCGATGGAGAGATGCCGGGTAGGGCGCCGCCGAAGATGCCCCAGACCACGCCGCCGAAGGCCGCGGGTATCGCCCAGCCGCCGGTCAACGCCGACCAGGCCGTATGTAGGCCGTTCATCGCGTCATCCGATCAATTTGCCGAGGACTCCGGCCGGCATGCCGATGCCCAAGAGCTTGGCAAAGGACAGCCACAGCACGAAACCGCCGCCCAGGCTGATCGCGGCGAGGCGCAACGACTGCTTCTGCCCCGCATAGGCGGCAACCGCATAGATCAACACGGCGGTTGCCGGCAGATAGCCGAGATAGGGCGTGACCGCGACATAGGCGACGGCGATCAGCATCAGCCCCAGAGCGGCGCGATGTGCCCCCCAGCCTTGAGCGGTTTCGGGAGCCACGGCCGCCACAGTTGAGCGCCGCGACAGCAAGGCCCGGATGATTTGGATAGCACCGACGACAGCTAGTGCCACGGCTAGGGCTTTCGGCACGCCGTCGTCGCCGACCTGGTCGGACAGAAGGCTTTTGGGCAGGTCGCCGGCCGCGACGTAGTAGATCGCGGCCAGCGCCAGCGCCAGCAACCCGGTAGCTAGGTCTTTTGCCAACGAATTAGTTTCCTACTTGATGATCCCGAACTCTTTCAGCGATGCCTCGACTTCCTTGGCGAAATCGGCGGTGAACTTGCCTGCCTCGGCATGGCCGACGAAGTTGGCGATCAGGTTTTCCTTCTCGTATTCCTTTTTGTAGGCGGGGCTGGCCAGCACCTTCTTGATGCCCTCTTCCCAGGCCGCCGCCACGTTCTTGGGAATGCCCTTGGGGCCCGCCAAGCCGCGGAACTTGGTGACGGTCAGATCGACGCCCTGTTCCTTGGCGGTGGAGATATTGGGGAACTGCTCCAGCCGCTTGTCGGTCAGCACCGCCAGGATGCGCACTTTACCGGCCTCAAGCTGACCGCGGATTTCCTGGATTTCGCCGACGCCCAGGTCGAGCGTGCCGTTCAGAACGTTGATCATCATCTGCCCGCCGCCTTCATGCGTGGCCACGGCGGCGTCCACGCCCATTTTGCGCTTCAGCTTCTCCAGCGCGATGCGCTCGAGCGAGGCGGGGTTGGCGGCGCCCCATTTGGCCTTGCCGGGGTTCTTCTTGGCGAAATCGACCGCTTCCTTCAGCGTCTTGAGCGGCGACTCGGCGCGCGTATAGACGACTTCGGGGTCCATGAACACGATCACCAGCGGCTCCAGTGCGTCGTAGCCCACAGACGGCTTACTGAGCAGCGTCGTTTGGATATAGGTCGGCGTGGTGGCATAGAAGACCGAGCCGTCCGAGGGCGACTGCGCGAGCTTGGCCATAGCCTTCGCGCCGCTGCCGCCGCTGACGTTCTCGACGGCGAAATTCACGCCCATCGCCGGCTGTAGATGCTTGATCATCTCGCGCAGGAACACGTCGCTGCCGCCGCCCGGGCTGGAATGCGTGATCAGCGTGACGGTGGATTGCGGGTATTTCGTCTGTGCCCAGGCCGCGAGCGGCGTCAGCGATAGCGCCGCGGCAATCGCGGCATAGGTGGCGGTCCGAAGATTCAGCATCGTTTCCTCCCTTGTTTATCCGGTGTAGCGGCCCTGCGCCGCGCGCCAGCCGCCGAAACCGGGCATCCGGTTGGCGATCGCGACGACGGCGAAGGTAATCAGCAGCATGACGAGCCCGAGGACCGAGATCGGCCCGAGATGCCCGTTCTCATTGAGGTCGAAGATCACGACCGAGATCACCTTGGTGTCGGCGGTAAACAGCATGATCGCGGCGGACAATTCGCGGATCGTGCCGATGAAGATGAAGCACCAGGTGGCGATGACGCCCGAGCGCAAAAGCGGCGCGGTGATGTGCCGGAGAGCCTGGAGCCGCGTGGCGCCTAGAATTCGGCTCGCCTCCTCAAGCTCCGCGTTGACCGCGCGAAAGGCAGACTGAAGCTGCTGATAGGCCGCCGGAAGCTGGATGGTGATGAAGGCGATCAGCAGGATCGCCAGCGTTCCGTAGAGCACGAAAGGCGGCCGGGTATAGGCGAGGAACAGCCCGACGCCGAGCACGATGGCCGGAATCGCCATCGGCGCGGTGGCGAGGAAATCGAGCACGCGGTGGCCGGCCATCACCCGGCGCGAGGTGACGTAGGCGATCACCAGCGCCAGTCCCGATCCCAGGGTGGCGGCAAGCACGCCAAGCAGAAACGTGTTCTTGAGGGCAAGCTGGGTGGATGAAAACTCGAAGAACACGAAATTCACGTGCTCGAGCGTCAGGTTTTCGAGAGTCAGGGGTTGCGAGAAGACATGCGTGAACGCCGCTTTGAGCAAGCCCAGATAGGGTAGAAAGATCGGGTTTACCAGAACGACCATGCAGACCACGAAGGCTGCCCAGCGCCAGGCCCCGAGCCGGATCACGCGCGGGGCGCCCGACTTGCCGCCGATCACCTGGAAGCTGCGCCGGCCGAGGATGGCGTTCTGGGCGCGCAATAGGATCACCGTCAGGATCAGCAGCGGCAGGGCGCAGGCGGCGGCCAGCCCGGGCTTGGGCGGATATTGGAACAGGCTCCAGATTTTCGTGGTCATGGTGTGGAAGCCCGCGGGCAGGGCCAGGATGGCAGGCGATCCGAACAAGGTCATGGCCTGCAGAAACGCCACCAGGCTGCCGGCGAGAAGCGCCGGCAGCGCCAACGGAATGGTGATGCGGCGCGCCGTGTGGAAGGCGCGCCCGCCCAGGATCGACGACGCGTCCTCCAGATCGCCTGGAATCCGCTCGAGCGCGTTCGCCACCAGCACAAAGACGTAGGGAAACGTGTAACAGGCGATGACGAAGATCACGCCGCCGAGCGAATAGATGTTGAAGAGATGCTCGTCGGCCGGCTTGCCGAATAGCTCCCGATACCATTGATTCAGCATCCCGCTATTCGGCGCCGCGAGAATTTCCCAGGCGATCGCGCCGAGAAAAGGCGGCGTGACGAACGAGGCCATGACCAGCGCGCGTATGGTGCGCGAAAACGGCACATCGGTGCGCGCCACCAGCCAGCCCATCGGCGCCGCGACCGCAGCGCAGGCGACGCCGACCGACACCGCAATCACCAGCGTGGTGAACATCGGCTCGGTGAAGGCCGGATCGGCAACCAGCGGAACGAAATTGGCGAGCGTCGGCAGGCCGGCGCGGTCGGTGAAGGCGAAATAGACCAGCCACGACACGGGCAGGACGATCAGAACGCACAAGACCGCCGCCAGCGCCATCATCACCGGCCGGGACAGGTCGATCCTGCCCGGCCGGGTGTGCGCCCGCGCGGCGACGGCGGCGGCCATGTGCTCTTCCCGCGCCCGCGCCTACACCTTGAAGTACTTGGTGTAGCGCGCCTTGATCTCCTCGACCTGCTTCTCGACGGTCGCCGGGTCTTCCTTCATCAGCTTGATCTGCTTGAGCGGCATGCGGCCGGCCTTCTCCTTCACCTGCGTGTGCATGGAGCGCAGTGCGCCGACGTCCACGATCAGCTGCTGGCATTCCAGCGAGAACAGGAAGTGGTTGAACAGCTTGGCCGCGTTGGGATTGGGCGCGCTCTTCATGATCGCCGACGGCCCCACGACCAGCGGCGTGCCTTCGGTGGGATAGACGATCTCGATCGGCTGGCCTTTCTCCTTCAACTGCAACAGATTGTATTCGGTGCCGTCGGCCGAGACCGCGCGCTCGCCGAGCGACAGTTTCTTCGACGGCTCGGTGGCCGACTGGACCTGCATCACCTTCTGCTGCGCCAGCTTCTCGAAGAACTCCCAGCCGATATCGCGGGAAATCTGGAAGGTGGCGGTCAGGATCGTGCCGCTGTAGCTCGGATGCGCCTTGACGATCTTGCCCGCCCATTTCGGGTCGAGCAGATCCTTGAAGGCCTTCGGCGCGTCCTCTTTTTTGACCAGGTTGGTGTTGTAGCCGATCGGACTAAGTGTGGCGCGCCAGGGCGCGAACATGCCGTCCGGATCGCGCTGCTCCTTCGGATAATACTTGGCCACGTCCTCGGGCACGTCGGCGGCGAGCCAGCCGTCGCGCTTCCAGACGATGAAATGCGCGGCGTCGGAGCTGTTGACCGCGTCGGCGGCGTAGATCTTGCTGCTGTATTCCTGGCCGATACGCTGGAACACGCGTTCGGCGCCCGACCGTTCCACCCGCACCGCGACGCCGGGATACTTGGCCTCGAAGGCCTTGGCGACTTTCTCGGCCATCGGCAGATCGACCGAGGTGTACCAGACCACCTTGCCTTCCTTTTTCGCCGCGTCGATCAACTGCGGCGTGGCGAGAGTGGGTTTCGGCTCGGCCGCCGACAGCGGCGAGGCCAAGGCCGCGATCGCCAGGGCGGCGATCGGCGCGGCCAAGAGCTTGAATCGGATCGTTTGCATGGTTTCCTCCTCGTGTTTGCTGTTTTATTTTCTCGGTTCGGTCTTTCAGGCGAGAAGCGCCCGGCAGCTTTCGGGCGGCAAATGCAGCCACACCGCGCTGCCCGGCGCGAAGCTCAACTCCGCCGGCGTGACCACGCGCAATTGTGTGCCGTCGGCGGTTTCGACCAGATAATCGCGCACGCTGCCCAGGAACACCTGCCGCGCGACGGTGGCTTGCAGCAGATTCTCAGCCCCGGCGGGCCGTTCGAGATGCAGGCGGATGTCGTGGTGGCGGATCGACAACGACGTGTCGCCGTTGGCCGGCGCCGCCGATCCGCCGCAGCGCAGCGCCACGCCGGCGAACTGCACGTGCCCGCCGGCGACGCGCTTGCCGCGCAGAATATTGGTGCCGCCGATGAACCGCGCGACGAATTCCGATTGCGGCGTGCGGTAGATTTCCTCGGGCGTACCGGATTGTTCGATGCGGCCCCGGTTCATCACCACGATCCGGTCGGCGGCGGTCATCGCCTCGGCCTGGTCGTGCGTGACATAGACCGTGGTGTAGCGGTACTGGTCGTGCAGGCGGCGCACCTCGAAGCGCATTTCCTCGCGCAAATTGGCGTCGAGATTGCTCAACGGCTCGTCCAGCAGCAGGATTTCCGGCTCGACCACCAGGGCGCGCGCCAGCGCCACGCGCTGCTGCTGCCCGCCCGATAAATCGGATGGATAGCGTTCTTCGAGTTCTCCCAACTTCGTCATGCCGAGTATCGTGCGGACCTTGGCGCGGATTTCATCTCCGCCCTGCTTCCGCAGGCGCAGGCCGTAGGCCACGTTTTCGGCCACGGTCATGTGCGGCCACAGGGCATAGCTTTGGAAGATCATCGACATATTGCGATGTTGCGGATCCAGCGCCCAGCCGGGCGACGACACCTTGCGCTCGCCGACATGGATTTCGCCGTCCGACGGCTCGATGAACCCGGCCAGCAGCCGCAGCGTGGTGGTCTTGCCGCAGCCCGACGGGCCCAGCAGGCAGACAAGCTGCCCGTGATCGATGCGCAAGTCCACGCGGTCCACCACAGCGAGATCGCCGTAGCACTTGGTGAGGTTGCTGAGGTTTACCGCCGCCATGCGCGTGGGTCCTTAATCCGCCGCCGGCCCGGCGGGCGGCCTTGTGGTCAGCAGCAGGCGCTCATGCCCGGCATGGACATGCCGGCGCATCGCCTCGGCCACGGCCTCGACATCGCGTTTGGCGAGCGCGTCGACGATGGCGCGGTGCTCGATGTTCGACATGCCGCGCATGCCGCCGCCCGCCACCAGGCCGCGCCGGCGCATCAGGTGCATCTGGTTGATGACGCCGCGATAAGTGGCGAGAAGCCGCCGGTTGCCCGTGAGTTCCACGATCCGGTCGTGGAAGCGGATATTGAGCGGGAAATACCGTTCGATCGGCTTCGGCCGGTCCATGTCGTCGACCATGCGCCGAAGCTCGGCGACGCCTTGTTCCGTGATGCGCCCGGCCAAGGTGCGGCCGGCGATTTCGTCCAGACCAGCGCGCAGCTCGTACAGCTCGGCGGCTTCCTCGGGCTGGATTTCGCGCACGAACACGCCGCGGTTCTTTTCCTGGCGCACCAGCCCGGCCTCGGCCAGCGCGCGGAACGCCTCGCGCACCGGGCCGCGGCTGACGCCCAGGCGCGTCGCCAGCGCCACTTCGTTCAGCTTCGCGCCCGCGTCGATCTCGCCGGCCAGGATCATGCGCACCAGCGCGTCCTGCACCAGCGCGCCCAGCGACTTGGACTGCACCAGCTCGATGGCGTTCATGGTGGAGGCGGGGGGCATCGCCGGCGTCTTAGTTCCCGGTGAAGACAGGCTTGCGCTTTTCCATGAAAGCGCGGCGGCCCTCGATGTAGTCCTTGCTGTCGAAGCATTTCTTCACCATCTCGTCGCAACGCTTCAGGTCGCGTTCATCCGGGTCCTTCTGCGCCTCGCCGACGATGAACTTGATCGACGCCACGGTCAGCGGCGCGTTGCCGGCGATGGTGCCGGCGAATTCCTTCACATGCGCGTCCAGCTCGGCCTCGGGCAGCACGCGGTTCACCAGGCCCATGGTCAGGGCCTCGGCCGCGTTGTACTGCTTGGCCGACATGAAGATTTCCTTGGTGAAGGACGGGCCGACGATATCGACGAAGCGCTTCATGCCGCCGAACTCGTAGCCCAGCCCCAGCTTTGCCGCCGGCAGCGCAAAACGCGAATTGTCGGCGCAGATGCGCATGTCGCAGCTCATCGCCAGGCCCAATCCACCGCCGATGCAGTAGCCGCGGATCATGGCGATGGTGGGCTTGGGAAATTCATGGATGCCGCTGTAGATGCGCTTAACCGCCGCGTTGTAGGTGGCGACGGCCTCCTGCGTGGCGCGCTCGCTTTCGAATTTCGAGATATCGGCGCCGGAAACGAACGCCTTGCCGCCCGCGCCTGTGAGCACCACAACGCGGATGGCCGGGTCCGCCTTGAAGTCGTTGAGAATGCGCTCGGCCGCCTGCCACATCTCCAGCGATACGGCGTTGTGCCGCTCGGGATTGTTGAAGATCATGTAGCCGACGTTGCCGTCGCGGCGGGAAAGCATTTTGTCGGTGCTGGGTACGGCGGTATCCATGCTCGGTATCCCCGGTTGGTGATTACACGGCGCCGGCGCGGCGCAACTCGGCGATCTCGTCGGCGCCGAAACCGAATTCCTTCAGTACATCGTCGGTATGTTCGCCCAAACCCGGCGGCAGGGTCGTCGCCCGGGTGGGCGTGCGCGACAACACGATGGGCTGGCCGACGAACTTGCGTTCGCCGCCATCGGGCAGGGGGATGCCCTGCGCCATGCCCAGGTGCTGCACTTGCGGGTCGGCGAAGGCCTGGTCGATGGAATAGATCGGTCCCGTGGGCACGCCCGCCTCGTTCAATGCCTCCACCCAATCGGCGCTGGTCTTGACCTCGGTGTATTTGGCGAGCGCGGCGTTGAGCGCGTCGCGGTTGGCCGAGCGCAACGCGCCGGTGGCGTAGTCGGGGTTCTGCAACAGCGGCTCGGCGTGCACGGCGCGGCATAGCCGTTCCCAGATCGCCTGGCCGGTGGTGGCGATGTTGATGTAACCGTCCTTGGTCTTGAACACGCCCGTGGGGATCGAGGTCGGGTGGTTGTTGCCCGCCTGCTTCGGCACTTCGCTTTTCTGCAGCCAGCGCGCGGCCTGGAAGTCGAGCATGAAAAGCTGCGCCTGCAACAGCGAGGTCTGCACCCATTGGCCTTTGCCCGAGGCCTCGCGCTCCAGCAGCGCCACCATAATGCCGAGGGCGCAGAACAGCCCGGCCGTCAGGTCCGCCACGGGGATGCCCACGCGCATCGGCCCGCGCCCCGGCTCGCCGGTGATCGACATCAGGCCGCCCATCCCTTGCGCGATCTGGTCGAAGCCCGGCCTGTCGCGGTACGGCCCGTCCTGGCCGAAGCCGGAGATGCTGCCCAGGACGATACGCGGGTTGATCTTGCTGAGGCTGTCGTAATCGATGCCGAGGCGCCCCTTCACGTCGGGGCGAAAATTCTCGACCACCACGTCGGCCCTGGCGACCATGCGGTGGAACGCGGTGATGCCGCGGTCCGATTTCAAGTTGAGCGTGATGCCGCGCTTGTTGCGGTGCAGATTCTGGAAGTCGGGCCCCTGGCGTGGGCCGCCCATGCTTTCGCCGTCCTGCATGGCCTCGGGCGTCTCGATCTTGACGACGTTGGCGCCCCAATCCGCCAGTTGGCGCACGCAAGTCGGCCCGGACCGCACGCGCGTCAGGTCAAGCACGGTAAAGCGCTCTAGGGCCTTCGACGCCCTGGGAAACGGCATCAGGCGACTCCCCCGCGAATTGTTCTTCGGCTTTAAGCAGCCGTTTCATAGCGCGGCCCCCGCCGCGCCAGGCCGAACGATTGGCCAGAATCTGTCTATTGTCTACAAAAAACGAACGCACACGCATCGCTCCGGCAAGCATGCCAAGCCAAGCGCCGCAGTATGCGCGGGGAGGGCGCCGCCGGCACCCTCGGACAATTACGGGGTCAGGTCGTGACGAGGTTCGTGTCGTCCAGATCCGCCAGCAGCACGCCGACGATCGTCAACTTGTCGTTGACGGAGAAGGTGAACACAACGTTCAGGCCCGACTGCACGGCATTGCCGAGCTTGGCGTCGGCCGCATCGATGAAGCCATAGGCGGTCAGGTCGATCAGTTCCGACAACGGATCGAAATCCAGAATCGTGTCCTGGCCGCTGCTCATGCCCTTGGTGAAATAGTCGGGATCGTCGCCGCCGGTCAGCATGTCGTTGCCGGCGCCGCCGTTGAGCGTATCCATGCCGAAGCCGCCGATGAGCGTGTCGTTGCCCGTGTCGCCCAATAGGACGTCGTCGCCCGCGTCGCCGTCCAGCACGTCGCTGCCGCCCAGGCCCAGGATCAGGTCGTTGTCGGCGCCGCCGGTCAATCCGTTGGAGACGCCGTTGCCGTAGTAGAGCCCGTAGAGCGTGCCGCTGAAATCGGCCTGTTCGATGTTGATGAGCCGGTCGACGCCGTCGCCCGGAACGGTATGCGTGACTTGCAGATAGAGGCCGACGGTCGCGAAGGTGTATTCGCCCAACGGCCCGGAGAACGAAGCGGTGTCGATGCCATCCTCGCCGTTCAGTACGTCGTTGCCCGCGCCCGCGATCAACCAATCGTCGCCTTCGCCGCCCAGCAGCGAGTCGTTGTTGAGGCCGCCATCGAGCGTATCGTTGTCTTCGTTGCCGAGCAGCTTGTCGTTGCCGTCCCCGCCGTTCAGCGAGTCGTCGCCCTCGCCGCCGTTCAACGTGTCGTTGCCGCTATCGCCGTCGATCGTGTCGGCGCCGAGGCCGCCCGACAGCACATTGATCTGGCTGTCGCCGGTGATGATATCGTCATAGTCGCTGCCGATTACGTTGCGGAAACCGTTTAGGGTATCGGTGCCGCTGAAGCCCTTGTCGGCAGTATCGGACGACAGGTCGACGGTCACGGCATCGCCCATGCCCGCGTAGCTGACCGTATCGATGCCAGAGGGCAAGTCGTTGCCCAGGCCGCCGACCAGCGTGTCGAAGCCGTCGCTGCCCAGGATCGTGTCGTTGCCGCCAAGGCCAAGCACCAGGTCGTTGCCCGCGCCGCCCGTCAGCACGTTGCCGGCGCCCGAGCCGTAGTAGAGGCCAAGATTTTCGCCGGAGCCGCCCAGGAACTGTATCTGCTCCATGTTCGACAAGCGGTCGACGCCCTCGGGTCCCGCGAACAGATGGGTAACCTGCAGCGCGGCGCCCACGGCCGTGAAGCTGTAGTCCACCCAATCGCCGCCATAGACGGCCACGTCGGTGCCGTCGTTGCCGTCCAGGCTGTCGTTCTGCGTGCCGCCCTGCAGCGTGTCGTCGCCGGCGCCGCCGCGCAGTGTATCGATCCCGGACTCGCCGTTCAGCGTGTCGTTATCGTCGCCGCCGGAGACCGTGTCGTTGCCGGCATCACCCGAGATCGTGTCGTCGCCGGCGAGGCCCGTCAGGCTATTGGCCAGGCCGTCGCCGGAAATCGTGTCGGCGAACTCGCTGCCCGTGGCGTGGCGAAAGCCGTAGATCAGGTCGGAGCCGCCGCCCAGCTTGCTGACCGTGCCGCCGAGCAGATCGACCTCGACGCCGTCCGACATATCCTGGTAGCTGACCGTGTCGATGCCCGAGAATGAGGCGATGCCGAATCCGCCGAGCAGGACGTCGTCGCCGTCGCTGCCCAGGATCGTGTCGTTGCCGGCCAGGCCGATCACCAAGTCGTTGCCGCCGCCGCCCGTCAGGGCATTTGCGGCGGCCGTGCCGTAGAACAGGTTGAACGGAGTGGCGCCGCCGTCGAAGGCGATGATCTCGACGTCGCTCAGCCGGTCGGTGCCGTCGTTAAGGGGCGTCAGGTTGGTGATGGTCAGGAGCAGTCCGGAGGAGCCGAATGTGTAGTCGGCAAGCGTGTCCGAATAGTTGGCGATGTCCGAGTCGCCACTGCTGCCGTTGAGCGTATCGTTGCCCGCGCCGCCGGTCAGCGTATCGTTGCCGTCGCCGCCGTTCAGTATGTCGTTGCCGGCGCCGCCATCGAGCAGGTCGTCGTCGTCGCCGCCGTCGAGCGAATCGTTGCCGGCGTCGCCCGAGAGCGTGTCGAAGCCCGCGCCGCCCGCCAACTTGTCGTTGTTGTCGCCGCCGTTGAGCACGTCGTCGTCATCGCCGCCATCAAGCGTGTCGTTGCCGATGCCGCCATCGAGCGTGTCGAAGCCCAGGCCGCCGAGCAGGCGGTCGTTGCCGTCCTCGCCGTAAAGCGTATCGTCGCCGTCGCCGCCATCGAGCACGTCGCTGCCCATGCCGCCCGAGAGCGTGTCTTCAAGATCGAGGCCGTTGATGGTGTCGTTGCCGGGCGTGCCGAACAGTTCGTCCGGGCTCGGACCGAACTCGTCGCCGTTGAAGACTGCCATGACGTGGACCCCGCATATCGGTCGCGGTCTCGTCTACGGCTGGATGCGCCCAAATCGTTGGCGCTTACTCCCGTAGGACCGCGATTGGTTGACGGCCCTACGTGGGACTATCCGGATAGTACTATCCAGAATGGATAATGCAATAGGTATTTTTCGCGTATTCGGCTCATTATGCAGCCAAATCAGTGGATTGTTCAGCTACCGCCATGCGGCAGAGCGCGTCATTGACCCGCTGGCAACTGCCAAGAACAATGCTCAAGAAACTTGGCCCGGCCGTCGCGGCAATCGGCGGCCCGGGTCAAGCGGAGGGGGAAATGGCTGAAAAACCGAAAACTTACCGGGACGGCATGGCGGTCAGGACCGCGGTGCTGGGCAAGGCCCATGTCGAGCGCGCCACCAGCCGCATGACCAAGTTCGACGAGGAGTTCCAGGACTTCATCACCCGCTATTGCTGGGGCGAGATTTGGACCCGCCCGGGCCTGGAACGCAAAACCCGCAGCCTGCTGAACCTGGCGATGCTGGCCTCGCTCGGCCGCGAGGAAGAGTTCAAGCTGCATCTGCGCGCCAGCCCCAACACCGGCGTCACGCGCGACGAGGTGAAAGAGGTACTGTTGCAGGTGGCGATCTATGCCGGCGTCCCGGCGGCCAACTCGGCCTTCCGCATGGCGCGCGAGATTTTCCAGGAGATGGACAAGGAGGCCCAGAAGTGAGCCGAACCGATCCCAAGCCTTATGCGCGCCCCAGAAAAGGAACGCAGCCGGCATACGATTTTCCGGGCTATCGCAGCACCGCGAGACGCCACCCCAAGCGCAAGCTGACGCGCTTCGAGCATACGCTCAGCGAAGTGACCGGGCCGGCGTTCTCCAGCGGTTGGGCCGGGCCGAACAAGACCGACCTGACGCGCCAGCACAAGGGCCAGCCGTTGGGCGAGCGCATCATCGTCGCTGGCCGGGTGTTGGACGAGAACGGCAAGCCGGTTCCTGGAACTTTAGTCGAGCTCTGGCAGGCCAACGCCGCCGGCCGCTACCGGCACGAGGTCGACCAGCACGACGCGCCGGTCGACCCCAATTTTACCGGCGCCGGCCAGGTGATCACCGACAAGGACGGGGCATGGCGGTTCCTGACCATCACGCCCGGCCATTACCCGTGGCGCAACGACCGCAACGCGTGGCGCGCGGCGCATCTGCATTTCAGCGTGTTCGGCCCGGCCTTCGCCACGCGCATCGTCACGCAGATGTATTTTCCCGGTGACTACCTGTTGGAACAGGACCCGCTGTACCAGGCGATTACCGACGCCAAGGCGCGCGCGCGTCTGGTCGCCGCGTACGATCCGACCCTCAGCGAAGAGGAATACGCCTTGGGCTTGCGGTGGGACATCGTGCTGCGCGGCCGATCAGCCACGCCGGTGGATCGCTGACATGAAACTGATCCCCACCGGCTCGCAGACCGTCGGACCCTATTTCGCATTCGGCCTAGACCATCCGGAATGGAGCGACCTTACGCGCGGCGGCCCCGTGGGTGAGAAAATCCGCATCGAGGGCAGGGTGCTGGACGGCGACGGCGCGCCCTGCACCGACGCCATGCTGGAAATCTGGCAGGCCAACGCCGCCGGGAAATACAATCACCCCGACGACACCCAGGACAAGAAGATCGACCCTAAATTCGTGGGCTTCGGGCGCGTATGCACGGACAAGGAAGGGCGCTTCCGCATCACCACGATCAAGCCGGGGCCGGTTCCCGGGCGCGGCAACGCGTTGCAGGCGCCGCATATCAACGTGGCGTTATTCGCGCGCGGCGTGCTGAAGCAGCTTGTCACGCGCATCTACTTCGCCGACGAGCTGGAGGCCAACGACGCCGATCCGGTGTTGGGCGCGGTTGCCGACAAGGAAGCGCGCGCCACGCTGCTGGCCAAGCCCGGGAGGGGCAAGAACGGCGTCACGATCTATCGTTTCGACGTGATCCTGCAGGGCAAGGGCGAAACCGCCTTCTTCGACGTTTAGCCTGCTCATGGCGACCAATCCCGCCGACGGCACGGTTCTCGGCACGCTCTACGGCAGCGACGCCATGCGCGCCGTGTTTGCGGAGCGACAGTGGTTGCAATACATGCTTGATGTCGAAGCGGCCCTGGCGCGCGCGCAGGCAAGGCTTGGGATCGTCCCGGATGCGGCTGCCAATGCCATCGCCAAAGCGGCAAATGCCGACAAACTCGACCTGAAGGAATTGGCCGCAGGAACGCGCGTCACCGGCTACCCCGTGGTGGCATTGACCAAGGCGCTAGCCAAGGCGGCGGGCATGAAGGCCGGCGGCTATGTCCATTGGGGCGCCACCACGCAAGACATCATGGACACGGCCCTGGTGCTGCAGATCCGCGCCGGGCTGGCGATCGTCGAACAGGGCATCGCGCGTGTCGGCCGCGCCTTGGCGGCGCGCGCCAGCAAACACCGGCGCGATGTCATGCCCGGCCGTACGCATCTACAGCACGCCCTGCCGGTGACCTTCGGGTACAAATGCGCGGTTTGGGCCGCGCCTTTGATCAACGACACGGCGCGGCTGCGGGCCTTGCGCGGGCGTGTCCTGAAAGTGCAGTTCGCGGGAGCGGCGGGGACGCTGGCGTCGCTAGGCAAGGACGGACGCGCCGTGACCCAGGGGCTGGCGCGCGAGCTTGGGCTTGCCGTGCCCGACGCGCCCTGGCATGTCGCGCGCGATACGCTGGCGGAAACGGCGTCGGTCCTGGGCATCGTTTGCGGCAACCTGGCGAAGTTCGCCACCGACATCGTGCTGTTGATGCAAACCGAAGTCGCGGAAGTGTTCGAGCCGCATATGCCGGGTCGCGGCGGCTCGTCGACCATGCCGCAGAAGCGCAATCCGATCGCCAGCGAATACGTCCTGGCGGCCGCGCGCGGGGTGCAGGCCCTGGTTCCGTTGATGCTGGGCGCGATGGCGCAGGACCAGGAACGCGGCACTGGCCCCTGGCAGGCCGAGGCGCTGGCGCTGCCGCAGATTTTCGTGCTCACAGGCGGCGCCTTGGAACATGCCGCGGCGATCGCCGAGGGCATGACGGTGGATACGGCGCGCATGCGCCGGAATCTCGACCTGACCCAGGGGCTGATCATGACCGAGGCGATCATGATGGCGCTGGCGCCCTTGATCGGCCGCGACGCCGCGCACCACGCCGTGGCGCATGCCTGCAACCAGGCGCTGGATAGGGGCATCAGTTTGCCCGAGGCGCTGCACAAGGAGCCGGCATTGAAGGGCAAGATCGACGCGGCGGCCTTGAAGCGCCTGGCCGATCCCCGGGGTTATCTGGGCGAGGCTGGGGCGATAGTCGACAGGATATCCAAGGCCGCGCGCAAAGCCTGGGGCGTCGCCGGCAAAGCCGGGCGCTGAAAACTGCGGAAAATTCGCTTAACTTTTTGAATTTGTTCCATTCTTCCTTATGCCCGCAGGCCAAGGCGGTGCTGCTGGGTTAACTAAAGATTAGGGATAGCAGTCTAGCATCGCCGGTTACAGCTATTACTCGGTTGCGAACGACGAACCCCAGGACAGGTTTGAACGTGGCAAGGACTGCCCCCGAGCGGATCGAAACCGCCACCGCGCCAGCGCCGTTGCGCAAGCGTCCGGCTTTGTTGCCGAACGGATTGAGCGGTCGCGCGCCAGCACCGGCGGCGAAATCGGTCTATGTCCTCGACGACGAGGAAAGCGTCCTCTATTTCCTGCGCAAGATTCTCGACGATAGTGGCTTGGCCGTCACGACCTTCTCCGACGTGCCCGCTTTCGAGGCGGCGTTCGGCGAGCGCCGGCCGGAATACGTGATGCTGGACCTGGCGCTGCATGCCGACGACGGCATCGGCGTTCTGCGGCAACTCGCGGCGATCGGCTATCGCGGGCGCGTCGTGGTGATGAGCGGGGTCGACGAGCGCGTGCTCGATGCCGCCGTGCGGTTCGGTACGGATAGCGGCCTCGACATCGCCGGCCGCCTGCAGAAACCGTTCGATATTCCGCGCCTCAGGACTTTCCTGATGGGCGCCGGGCTGATGCCGCTGCCGATCGTGGATGCCGATGTGCACAGGGCGCTGGCGGCCGGGCAGCTCTATCACGTCTACCAGCCTAAACTCGATCTCAAGACCGGGCGCGTCGCCGGCGGCGAAGCCCTGGTGCGCTGGACGCATCCGGTCGCCGGAGAATTGGCGCCGGATCGGTTCCTGCCGTATCTGTCGCAACAGGGGCTGCACGCGCTTACGCACGGCCTGTTGACCGCGGTGATGGGCCAGGCCCGCGAATGGGAACGCCAGGGCATCGGCGGGGATCTGTCGGTCAACGTGCCGGCCAGCCTGATCTGCGAGCCTGGTTTCTACGATTGGGTCAAAGGTTTGCGGCAATCCACCGGCGCCAGTTCGCCGTTGACGCTGGAAGTGACCGAAACCGACGCCTGCGTCAGCGATCTGGACGCCTGCACCAATATCGCGCGGTTCCGCCTTTTGGGCCTGTCGATCGCCATCGACGATTTCGGCGTCGGCTATTCCTCACTGGCGCGGTTGCGCCATCTGCCGATCTCGGAACTGAAGATCGACCGCAGCTTCGTTACCGGGCTCGCCGGCGATGAGGTCAACCAGGTCATCGTCCAGAGCGTGGCGATGCTGGCCAAAGGCCTACGCCTGAAGCTGACGGCCGAAGGCGTGGAAGAGCAGGCGGCGCTCGATCATCTGCGCGCGCTCGGCTGCGACTATGCCCAGGGCTATCACATCAGCCGGCCGCTGCCGGCCGACGCTTTCGCCCGGGCGCTGCGGCCGATAGCGCTTCCGCCGTCCCCGGCCGCCTGATCCCCCAAATTTTACGCTGAAACTGGCGCGGGGCGGCCCCTCGCGTCCCGGCCGCGCTTCGGCTACCGTCCTTACGCGAATCCGCTGGGATGGGCGAGGAGCGGGGGAATGCTCGTCTACCTGATACGCCGGCTGCTGCAGAGCGTCGTGGTGCTGGCAGTGATGTCGCTGCTGGTGTTCGTCGGCGTGTTCATGATCGGCGACCCGATCGAGATTCTGATCAATCCGCTGGCCGACCAGGCCGAGATGGCGCGGGCGCGCACGGCGCTCGGCCTCGACCTGCCGCTGTGGGAGCAGTATCTGGCGTTCCTGTGGAATGCGGCCCGGGGCGATCTGGGTCGTTCGTTCGCCTATAACGTGCCGGCCATCGATCTGATCTTCGAGCGCATGCCGGCGACGCTGGAACTGGCGGTGATCGCAACGCTGATCGGCAGCCTTCTGGGCGTGCCGCTGGGCTTGTTGGCGGGGCTGAGGCCCGACAGCGCGGCCGGCAAGTCGATCATGGCGGGATCGATCCTCGGCTTCAGCCTGCCGTCGTTCTGGGTCGGGCTGATGCTGATCATGATATTCGCGGTCGATCTCGGTTGGCTGCCCTCCACGGGACGCGGCGAAACGCGCCGCATGTTCGGCCTGGATTTCTCGTTCCTGACGCTCGATGGCCTGCGGCATCTCATCATGCCCGCGTTCAACCTGGCGCTGTTCCGCCTGGCGCTCACCATCCGGCTGGCGCGCGCCGGCACGCGCGAGGTGGCATTGCAGGATTACGTGAAATTCGCGCGGGCCAAGGGACTCGGCCAGAAGCGCGTGGTCTGGGTGCACGTGTTCAAGAACATCCTGATACCCATCGTCACGATTCAAGGATTGGAGCTGGGCCAGGCCATCGCCTTCGCGGTGGTGACGGAGACGATTTTCGCCTGGCCGGGCATGGGCAAGCTGATCATCGATTCGATCAATGTGCTCGACCGGCCGGTGATCGTCGCCTACCTGCTGGTGACGGTGTTCATGTTCATCATCATCAATCTGGTGGTCGATCTGACCTATTCGGTGCTGGATCCCCGCGTCCGCCTGTCGGAGCAGCGCGCGTGACCGCGATCGCCGAACCGGCGGTCCGGCGCCCGGCGCAGACGCCGTTCCGGCGGTTCCTGGCGGACTTCATGGAAAGCCGTGTGGCTGTGGGCGCTTTCATCGTTCTGGCCGCCATTGCCGCGGTGTCGATCCTGGCGCCGTGGATCACGCCGCAAGACCCGTTCGACCTGAAGCAGCTCGACATCATGGAAAGCAAACTGCCACCCCTGTCGGCCGGCAGCGACGGGCAGATGTTCTGGCTCGGCACCGACGATCAGGGCCGCGACATGCTGTCGGCGATCATCTATGGGCTACGCACCAGCATTCTTGTGGGCATCGGCTCCTCGTTCGGCGCGATGCTGCTGGGAATGCCGGTTGGCATCCTGGCGGCCTATTTCGGCGGGCGCATCGACTCGCTGATCATGCGCGTGGTCGATATCCAGCTGAGCTTTCCCGCGATCCTGATCGCGCTGGTTCTGCTGGCGGTGCTGGGACAGGGGGTGGACAAGATCATCATCGCCCTGGTGGCGGTGCAGTGGGCGTATTACGCGCGTACGGTGCGCGGGACGGCGCTGGTGGAGCGGCACAAGGAATATATCGAGGCGGCGCGGTGCCTGGCGCTGGGCAGCCGGCGCATCGTGTTCGGCCATCTGCTGCCGAACTGCATGCCGCCGTTGATCGTCGTGAACACCGTTCTGGTCGCCTCGGCCATCGCCCTCGAAGCTACGCTGTCGTTCCTCGGCCTCGGGCTGCCGATCACCAAGCCGTCGCTGGGACTGTTGATCGCCAACGGCTTCGAATACCTGCTCAGCGGCAAATACTGGATCAGCTTCTTTCCAGGCGTAGCGCTGCTGATCACCATCGTGTGCATCAATCTGGTGGGCGACCAGTTGCGCGACGTTTTGAATCCCCGGCTGCAGCGATGAACGCCGCCGTCCCGACGCTGGCGGTCGAGAATCTCCGGACCTATTTCTTCACCAAATCAGGCGTCGTGAAGGCGGTGGACGATGTCGGCTTCACCGTGTCGCCGGGTGGGGTGCTGGGAATCGTCGGCGAGTCAGGCTCGGGCAAGACCGTCACCGGCTTCTCGATTCTTGGGCTGGTCGACCCGCCCGGACGCATCGTCGGCGGGCGCGTGCTGTTCAAGGGCGAGAACCTTGTGGGCGCCAGCGACGAGCGGTTGCGGGCTTTGCGCGGCAGCCGCATCGCCATGATCTTCCAGGACCCGATGATGACCTTGAATCCGGTCCTGCGCATCGACACGCAGATGATCGAGACGATCCAGGCGCACGATCCGTCGGTGGACAAGGCGGCGGCGCGCGCGCGGGCGCGCGAGGCGTTGGGCAAGGTGGGGATTCCCTCGCCCGACGAACGCCTGCGCGCCTATCCGCATCAGTTCTCGGGTGGCATGCGCCAGCGCGTCGCCATCGCCATCGCGTTGCTGAACAAGCCCGACCTGGTGATCGCGGACGAGCCGACCACGGCGCTCGACGTCACCATCCAGGGCCAGATTCTGTACGAGGCGCAGAAATTATGCCGCGAGACCGGCGCGGCCCTGATCTGGATCACGCACGATCTGTCGGTGATCGCGGGACTGGCCGACGACGTTTGCGTGATGTACGCCGGGCGCGTGGTGGAGCGGGGCACGGTGGACGAAGTGCTGGACGCGCCGCTGCACCCCTATACCCGCGGGCTGATCGGCTCGGTGCCCAGCCGTAACCGGCGCGGCCAGAAACTGGCGCAGATACCCGGCATGACGCCGTCGCTGATCGATCTGCCCGCGGGCTGTGCCTTTCGCACGCGGTGCGAGCGGGCCGACGCGGCTTGCGCCGAAACCCCGCCGATCGCGCAGCCACTGCCGCGGCGCGCGGTGCGCTGCTTCCATCCGTATCTGAACTGAAAAGGCGCGACTACTTTTCTAGGTAGTCGTGCAGCACGCGGCCCCAAGGCAGCGTCAGGTCGGCGATGAAGTGCCGGCCGCCGACGATCCGGCGCACGGGCAGATCGGCCACCGGCGCGTTGACATGCGGCACCAGGTGCAATCGCGCGGGCGCGCTCCACGAACCCTTGATCTTGATGCCGGTCAAATTGACGCCGACGAGCTGCGCCACCTTGGGCTTGCCGTCCACATCGGGCAGCAGCTTCAGCAGCACTTGCAGCTTCTTCATCGACTTCATGGTCTTGGCCGGATCGCGCGCCATGTCCTCGAACTTGTAGCCCATCGTGCCCATCGCCACGCGCTGGCCCGCATAGTGCAGCGTGCCGGTGAGCGTATCGTGCGCGACTTCCATTTTCGGCTCGGCGAATTTCTTGGGGAAGCCCCAGATCTCGCGGCCGGCGGCGATCGGCGGATCGTCGTCCAGGTACATCTGCGCGACGTAGCTGCATGGCGTGCCCTTGAACGAGCAGGGGATCACCACGCCGGATTCGGTGTAATCGCCGAAGCCCGATGAATCGGGCATGCGAATCCATTCATAGAACACCTGGTTCGAAGGGTCGGGGATCAGCGGCTCGGGCACCGCCGCGCGAATCGCGTCTGGATCGCTTTCGTAGATGACGATCATGTACTCGCGGTCGACGAAACGGAACGGCCCGCGCGGATAGCTGGGGCTCGCCGCCGGCATGGAGGGAAGCGCGAGTATCTCTTTTTTGTTCATCGCTGGACTCTCCTAGTCGTGCTGGTGTCGATGCGCTGTTATAGGAATTTATCTTCGAGCACGGTCGAGGAACGATCGCCGATCGCGTCGAAATGCGCCTCGAGGAACTCACCGCCCTTGGCGCGGCCCAGATCGTGCAGGCCCATCAGGAAATCCCAATCCGCGTTCATCTTGGACGACACGCCTAGCTTCGACAGTTCGGATTCGGCATCGATGCTGTGGATCAGCATCTTTTTCAAGCGACCGTTGTCGTCGAACCCGCCTTCGATCAGCTTGGTGACGAAATTGATCGCGCGCATCTCGCGCATCAGCGACGAGTTGAAGCTGAGCGTGTTGATGCGGTCCATGATGGCTTGCGAGGTTTTCGGCACGGCATCGATCTTAATCGGGTTCAGCTGCACGATCAGCACGTCGCGCGACGCGCAGCGATAGATCAGCGGATAGAGCGGCGGGTTGCCCATATAGCCGCCGTCCCAGTAATGCTCGCCGTCGATCTCCACCGCCTGGAACATGAACGGCAGGCAGGCCGAGGCCAGCACCGAGTCGACGGTGACATCCTTGTGGTTGAACACCTTGATCTTGCCGGTCAGCACGTTGGACGCGCAGATGAACAGCTGCACGCGGTCCTGGTTGCGCATCGCGTTGCAATCCACGACCGAGTCCAGCACGTCGCGCAACGGGTTGAGGTTCATCGGATTGAGCTGATAGGGCGACATCATGCGGCTGAGCGCGTCGAAGAATATATATCCCGGCGACATATCCAAGCTGCCGGGATTGAACATGCGGTCGAAGATCGAGGGCTGCAGCGGCGACGTGCGCGCGCCATCCGAAATCTTGCGCCAGAATTCGTGCAACTTCGCGCGCGCCCCGTCGCGGCCGCCCTCGGCCAGGCCGCAGGCCGTGACCAGGGCGTTCATGGCGCCGGCCGAGGTGCCGACGATGCCCTCGAACTCGATCCGGTCGTCCTCGAGCAGCCGGTCGATCACGCCCCAGGCGAAGGCGCCATGCGCGCCACCGCCCTGTAGGGCAAGGTTGATTTTCTTGCGCTGCTTGCCGCTCTTGACGGGGCGGGCGCTCGCGGGTGCGGGTGCATTCATGGTCAATGCGCGGTCCAGCCGCCGTCGACAGGGATCGACGTGCCGGTGATCGACGAGCCGGCTTCGCTACACAGGAACACAGCCAAGGCGCCCATCTGCTCGACCGTCGCGAATTTCTTGTTTGGTTGCTCTTTCAGCAGCACCTGCTTGATCACGTCCGCTTCGCTCATGTTGTGCGTCTTGGCCTGGTCGGGAATCTGTTTCTGCACCAGCGGCGTCCACACATAGCCCGGGCAGATGGCATTGGCGGTGATGCCCTGTTCGGCGGTTTCCAAAGCGGTAACTTTGGTCAGGCCCACCATGCCGTGCTTGGCGGCGACATAGGCCGACTTGAACGGCGAGGCGATCAGGCCGTGTGCGGAGGAAATGTTGATGATGCGCCCGAAGCCGCGCTTCTTCATTCCCGGCAGCGCCGCCTTGGTGCTGTAGAACGCCGATGACAGGTTGGTGGCCAGCACCATCTCGTATTTGTCGTCGGGAAAAGTTTCGATCGCCTCGACATGCTGGATGCCGGCGTTGTTGACCAGGATGTCCAGCCGGCCGAGTTGTTTTTCGGTCTCGGCGACGCCGGCCTTGATCTCGGCGGCCTTGCTCATGTCGGCCGCGATATAGATCACCTTGACGCCGGTTTCGGCCGCCAGGTCCTTGGTCAGCTTGTCCGTGTCGGGGCCCGCCTTGCGGGCGTTCAGCGCCACGGCGCAGCCCGCCTGCGCCAGGGCCCGGGCGATGCCCAGGCCGATGCCGCTGGTCGATCCGGTGATCAGCGCGGCTTTGCCGGCGAGAATCTTGGCCTGCGTGGAAGTTTTGCCGCTATCGGGCGTGGTATCCGGCATGAGTGCTCTCCTCTTTTCGCGCAATGCCGCCAGGGCCCGCGGTCCGATGCGCGTTCAATCGTCTAACCCAATATATGGCTGGCGCGGAAATGCCCCTTGCCTATCGATTCAATGCAGTGCCGTCATGGCGTCTGCCCCTCGATCAGGCATCGGACCAGTCTAGCACACCTCCATCGCGGATGCTCAATGGCCGGCTATATAAGCGATGCATGTGTCGTGCCATCAGTGGCCAATCCGGCCCGGCTCGCCTCATTGGCCGCGCTCGGCTAGGCTCTTCCGCGGGGCCAGGGGTGGGATTGGTGCATGACGGTACAGCCGGCGATGCTGGAACTGGACGGCGTATCGCAGCGCTTCATCAAGAAGCTCGACGCGGCGGAACGCATCGCCAACCTGTTCGGCGCGAACCGGCGGGCGGAGGTCGTGCGGGCGGTGGACGGCGTGGACCTGGCCGTGGCCGAAGGCGAAGTGGTGGGGCTGGTCGGCGAGTCCGGCTGCGGAAAATCGACCCTTGGCCGCATTGCGGCGGGCATTCTCGATCCCAGCGAGGGCCGGCGCCGGTGGCGCGGCGCGGAAATCGCGGCGCTTACGTCCGAGGCGGCGCGCGCCGTGGAATTGAAAATCCAGATGATCTTCCAGGATCCCTTCGCGTCGTTGAACCCGCGACTGCGCGTGCGCGATATCGTCGGCGAGGCGCCGGTCGTGCACGGCATCGTCGCCGCGGCCGAGCTGGACGACTATGTCGATGCGCTGTTGCTGCGCGTCGGCCTCGAGCCGGGTTTCAAGCGCCGGTATCCGCATCAGTTCTCGGGCGGGCAGCGCGCGCGCGTCGGTATCGCCCGCGCCCTGGCGGTGAAACCGGAGTTCCTGGTCTGCGACGAGGCGGTGGCGGCGCTTGATGTGTCGATCCAGGCGCAGGTTTTGAACCTGTTCATGGAGCTGCGCGCCGATTTGAAGCTCACCTATCTGTTCATCAGCCACGATCTGGGCGTGGTCGAGCATCTGAGCGACCGCGTGGTGATCATGTATCTCGGGCGTTTCGTCGAGATCGCGCCGGCCGAAGAGCTGTTCAAGAAGCCGAACCATCCCTATGCCCAGGCGCTGCTCGCCGGCGTGCCGCGGCTGGACGCGCGCAAGCGCAGGTTCGAGCCGGTGAAGGGCGAGATACCCTCGCCGCTGGACCCGCCGCCGGGCTGCCATTTCCATCCCCGCTGCCCGCACGCCATGCCACGCTGCCGCAATGAGGCGCCTGTCTTGAAGCCGATCGCACCGGGCCGCTGGTCGGCCTGCCACTTGAACGACGGGTGAGGGGGCTGCTTCAGCCGGTGGAGCAGGAGGCGCCGCCCAGCACGCAGAATCGCGCGCAGTGCGGATGGTTCAGCTTCACGTCGCGGGCCGCGTCGGCGAGCGTCGCGCCCAATTCGAATTGCGGATCGTAGGGCAGCAGCGTGCAGGCGACCACCGCGGGCCTGTGGGCGCCCTTGCGCTTCACCACCATGCGCGACGAGGCGCACATCATCGCGTCGGGCGAGCGCTTCAGGATCGACCAGCAGGCCGACGTGATCTCAGGCACATCCGCTTCGGCGTCCATCTCGGGGAACAGCACGAGATGCGCCGGGTCGTGCGCGTCGAGCGCGATCCCGCGTTCGGCGAAAAACCGCGCGTAGCCGCGCCTAAGGCTGGCCTCGTCCTCGTTCCAGGACGTGCGCCCGGCGATACGCACCGAAAAACCGTGCCGGACCAGCCAATCCAGGCCTTCCATCGTCGGCGTCCAGCTACGCGCGCCGCGTTCGATCTGGTGCAGCGCCTCGGCGTAATGATCCACCGACACGCGAACCGTCAGCCGGTCGCAGAAGCGGCCATGCAATGCCAGCAGCGCCCCGGCGCATTTCATCATCGGCTTCATCGCGTTGGTCAGCACCAGGGCGCGTAAGCCCCGCGTCAAGGCGTCTTCCAGCATTTCCGGCAGATCGGGATTCATGAACGGTTCGCCGCCGGTGAAGCCGATCTCCTCGGTCGGCAGCCCGTCCCGGGCGATCTCGTCCAGGTACGCGCGCGCCTCGGCGGCGGTCAGATAGGAAAGCCGGTCGTTCGTGGGGGAAGAGTCGATGTAGCAGTTGCGGCAGGTCAGGTTGCACAGCGTGCCGGTGTTCAGCCACAAGGTCCGCAATCCGTTCAAGGCGACGCTGGCGCGCTTTTCCCCTCTAGCGGTCGTATCGGGATCGCGGAACTTGGCGGGATCGAGGGGCTTGGGATGGATGGCGGGCGCGGCGGTCATGCGGCGATTCTGCAACGCCTCCGGAACCGGCACAAGCGTGTGGCGGCGAACTAACGCGATCTTGAACGCCAGCGCCGGTAATCCGCCGCCGTGTCGATGTCGGCAAGCACGGGAAGCAGCGCCACGCGCGCCCGGCTCAGGCCCGTGAGCGTGTCGCCAAGTGCAAACCGAGTCGACCAGCGAACATTCGCGAACGAAATGCGCGGCCGCCACCCGTTTTTGAAGCCGACCAGCCAATAGCCGCCGTCCCGCGCGGGGCCGAACACGGCATCGTGACTGCCGAGCAGAAAAAATGCGCGGGCGACGATCGCGGCATCGAGGTCGGGTATGTCGCTGCCCACCAGCACGACCGCGCCGCGCGGCAAAAGGCGGAAGGGCCGCGCCATGCGCCGGCCAAGATCGCCGCGCCCCTGATCGAATCGGCGCAGACCCATGCCGGGCAGGTCGCGATGCCCCAGGGCGTAGCGTGGCGTCAGCCACAGCGTCGTTCGCCAGCGCCGGTCGCGGGCCAGTGCGCGGATCAGGCGTTGCGCCTGCATGCGATGAAAACGCATGGCCGCGTCCCAGCCAATGCCCGCCGCAAGGCGCGACTTCACCTGGCCCAGGCGCGGGGCCTTCAAGAAGACGGCGAGATGGCGCTGGGGAGGCATGGCTCAGCGATAGAGGCGCAGCAGCGCGCGTGGCGGCACGCCGAGGAAATACAGCGTCAGGCAGGCGAGATTGCGCGTGGAACGCAAGAGCCAGCCCTGGCGCCGCCATCGGTCTGCCGCGGTTATCGCGCGGGCCGGCAACGCCGCCAAGTTACGCCGGCCGATCCGCCGCACCAGGTCGACGTCTTCCATCAGCGGCATCGGGCGGTAGCCGCCGACGCGACGGTAGTGATCGCGCGTGATCAGCAAGCCCTGGTCGCCATACGGCAGGCCCAGGGCCCGGCACCTCCAAGCCACAAGCCGCTCCAGCCGCCGCGCGGCCGGCGCGGGATCGCCCAGGGCGAAGGTGAAATAGGCGGCGCGGCCGGCGTTCCCGGGATCGGCCATGAACCGGCCCGCGGCCGCCGCCCATTCCGGCTCCAAGGCAGTGTCGCCATGCAGGAACAGCAGCCACTCGCCCCGGGCGGCTTCGGCCCCTGCGGCCAGTTGCGCACCGCGTCCTCGCGCGGATGTGATCACCCGGGCACCGCAGTGCGCGGCAATACCGGCCGTGGAATCGGTTGAGCCGCCGTCGGCGACCAGAATCTCGGCCACGGCGCCGCGCAAAGAGGCAAGGCAGGCCGGCAAACGGTCGGCTTCGTTGAGGGTAGGGATGACGGCGCTTAAACTGGCCATGCGCCATGATTAGCATGGCCGGCTAGGCATAGGATTTCTGCGCTGCGCGGGGGCCGGTCTTGACGCGGCGGGCCGACAGGCGCTACCAGCGTTCACGGCCTGGGGGACGGCCAAGCAAACGGGTTGATAAGGGAATCGGAAAAGCCATGATTTCTCTGCGCAGTCTCACTGGAGTTTTAACAGCTTGCACCATCGCGTTCGGCACGGCGGCCCTGGCGGCCGATCCGCCGAAGCCGGTTACCGGCTTGACGCCGGTTTCGCCGCAGCCCGCGGCCGACAAGACGGAGCCCGGCTTGGCGGTGGTCTATTACCAGAACTATTTCAAGAAACTGGACGAGATCACCAAGCTGGGGAAGGGCAAGCCCGGCGCGCCGATCATGGTGCTCGATCATAAGACCCAGGACGGCAACGTGCTGACCTCGACCGCTGCGATGGGCGTGGGCGCCAAGATCACCGGCTTCATCAAATTCGATAAGCCGGGAAAATTCATCATGCAGATGGTCTCGAACGACGGCGCCAGGGTGACGATCGCCGGCAAGAAGATCCTTGAGGACGACGGCATTCACGGCGACGAGATGTCCGACCCGGCCGAGCTGACCATCGAACAGCCGGGTTGGTACGAGTTGGTGGTGGATTACTTCCAGCGCAAGGGCACTTCGGCGCTGCAATTGCTCTGGACGCCGCCCGGCGGATCGCAGACCATCGTTCCGGCGGCGCAATACGCCCATCTGAAGCAATAACCGTAGAGCATCGGCCGATGTGGAAAGTCGTCCTGGTCCTGATGGTGCTGACGAACGCCGACCAACGGCTGATCGTGCAGCAGCCGTTGGACGGGCACGGCTTCGCCGCCAAGGCCGAATGCGAGAAACACGCCGCCGACTGGCGGGCAGGGGTCAAGCAGCCCGAATTGCTGCGCCTGGCCGAGGCGCGCGCCCCGGCGCAGCGCGGTCAGATGAAGCAGGTGAGCCTGCTCGACGCGGGCTGTGCCGATCCGGGCTGGAGCGGGGCGTTTCCGATCCTGAAGGCCGAGGAAGGCTTTCCGCCGGCCGCCGAGCACAAGCCGGGCGAAGCGAAGCCGCACTGAAACCTATTTCGGCGCGGCCGTTACCACCGGCTCGTTCTTCACCGGGAAATTCACCGAGTTGGCGATGAAGCACTGGCTGTGCGCCGTCTCGTGGAAGCGTTTGGCCTTTTCCAGGTCGGCGCCCGCCGCGATTACCACGCGCGGACGCAACGTCACCTCGACGAACCGCATCTTGCCGTCCTTCATGTCCATCGTGCCGCTGGCCTCGTCCTCGTAAGCCACGACCGGCAATCGCGCCCGGGCGCAGATCGCCAGATACGACAGCGCGTGGCACGCGACCAGCGACGCGACCAGCATGTCCTCGGGGTTGTAGAGCTTGGGGTCGCCGCGGAACGCGGGGTCGGACGAGCCGGTGAAGGCCGGTTTGCCGGGAACCTCGATCCGGTATTCGCGCGAATAGCTCTCATAATCCGCGAGCGGGCCTTTGGCCGCGCCGGTCCATTTAAGGGTGGCTTTGAAGTGGTGGGCAGCATGGGCCATCGGCCTTCTCCCAGCGGTTTTTGCGGCACGGACTCTAGCAGAATCCGCGCCGTCAAAGCGCGGCGCTTTGCCGGGTTGCGCGGACGCGGCGCTGGCTATAGTTTCGGCGTTACCCCAACCCCTCTTTGAACAAAGGTAGTCGCAACCGTGAAGCACATCCGATTCACGACCGTCCTGGCCGCAGCCGCCATGGCCGCCTCGATCGGCGGCGGCGCGCAGGCCGCCGACCCCGAAAACACGTTGTACATGGACCTGGAATACGGCCGTGTGGTGATCGAGCTTCGGCCCGATCTGGCGCCCGGCCACGTCAAACGCATCAAGGAACTGGCGCGCAAGGGCTTTTACGACGGCGTGGTGTTCCACCGCGTGATCCCCGGCTTCATGGCGCAGGGCGGCGACCCCCAGGGCACCGGCACCGGCGGCTCGGGCCAGAAACTCAAGGCCGAATTCTCGAAAGAGAAGCATGTGCGCGGCACGGCGTCGATGGCGCGCGCCAATGATCCCGACAGCGCCGATTCGCAGTTCTTCATCTGCTTCGATGCCGCGCCGTTCCTCGACGAAAAATACACGATCTGGGGCCGCGTGGTGCAGGGCATGGAGTTCGTGGACAAGATCAAGAAAGGCTCTTCAGCCAACAACGGCTCGGTTTCCAATCCCGATAAAATCAAGCAGATGCGCGTCGCCGCCGACGTGAAGGGCTGAGCGGAGCCGGGACCGCGGTGGTGGCCATGCGCGAATGGAACTTGCGGATCGCGGCGGCGGCGCTGTTGCTGGCGTCGCCGGCCGCGGCGCAAGACAAGGGCGCGCCGCTGACCGATCCCGAAAACACCGTTTACATGGACATCATGCATTCCGGCCGGGTGGTGATCGAACTCAGGCCCGATCTTGCGCCCAAAACCATCGCGCGCTTCAAAGAGCTCGTGCGCAAGGGATTCTACGACGGGCTTACGTTCCATCGCGTGATCCCCGCCTTTATGGCGCAGGGCGGCGATCCGAAGGGCGATGGCCAAGGCGGCAGCGGCGTGAAGCTCGCGGCGGAATTCTCGAAAGAACCGCATGTGCGCGGCACGGTTTCGATGGCGCGCAAGGCCGACGACCCCAACAGCGCCGATTGCCAGTTCTTTATCGTGATCCGCGAATCGAACGATCTCGACGGCAAATACACGATCTTCGGGCGCGTGGTTCAAGGCATGGACTTTGTCGACCGCTTGAAGAAGGGCTCCAAGGCGCTCGACGGCAAAGTACTGAACCCCGACAAGATCAAGGAAATGCGCGTCGTCGCGGACGTGGCCAAGCCGAAATAGACTTTCTCGGCTGCGACATTCCCGAAATCCTTAACCGGACCTTCGCGAAGGTGTAATCTTGGAGTGTCGCCGGACGCGCGTAATGCGCCGGCCGGCGGGAGGCACAGCCGATGCCCTATGCCAGACGCGATGCCGATGGAAGGGTCGTGGCCCTTACCCTGGAGCCTGAATCCGGCGACGAGGAATTGCTGGATGTCGGCCATCCCGATGTGCTTGCGTTCCTGCGCGGCGGCGAGCCCGGGGAACAGAAGGTGCGTCTGTCCACAATGGACTTGGACATGGCGCGCGTCATGGAAGACCTTATCGACATACTGGTTCAGCGCCGCGTGCTGATGTTCACGGACCTGCCGCCGGCGGCGCAGCGCAAGTTGCTGGAACGGCGCCGGTTGCGCGAGCAGGCGCTTCCCGGGTCGCCGGTGACGGGCGGCCAGGACGACCTCATCTGAGCGGATTTCAGCGCCGGAAAAAAAGAAACGGGACGGCAGGGTGTGCCGTCCCGTTCCTGTTTCGCCCTGACCCCACCGCCTACGCGGAATCTTGGGGATACGCTCACGCCTGGGGGGAGGCGCTTGGGGTGGATCAAGGTTTTCGGTTAGTGGGGAGCCAACCGATGATTGGATGCTAGGCGGGTATCTCTAATTTTCGGTTAATTCTCGGTAAACAAATAACTCAATATAATCAATATGGTAGACGCAAGTAGTAGGGCCTGGGACATGAAAGGCTGGCGGGCAATGACAGGGTGGTTGGCGACGGGGGCGGTGGTGTATGGCGGTTTGTTGACGGGGCTTTACCTGTTCCAGCGCCAGTTGCTCTATCACCCCGCCTCATCGGTGCCCGACGCCGTACAGGCAGGCGTGGCGGAAATGCGTCCCGTCGCGCTGATGGCGGCCGACGGCGTCAACTTGCTGGGCTGGTACCGGGCGCCGCAGCCGGGCAAGAAAGTGCTGATCTATTTCCACGGCAATGCCGGGCATATCGGCCATCGCGGCTATAAGGCGCGGCAATATCTCGACGCGGGGCACGGCATGCTGCTGGTGTCGTGGCGCGGCTTCGGCGGCAACGCCGGCAAGCCGACGGAGCCGGGGCTGATGCTGGATGCTAGGGCGGCGCTGGAATTCGCCCTCGGCACGGGCTTCATGCCCAAGGACATCGTGCTCTACGGCGAGTCGCTGGGCAGCGGGCCGGCTGTGATCCTGGCGGCGGCATCGGCGGCGTCGGGCAAACCGCTGGGCGCAGTAGTACTGGAAGCGCCCTACACCTCGATGGTCGACCTGGCGCAGCATCACTATTTCTATATACCCGCGCGCTATTTGCTAGCCGACAAGTACGAAGCCGTCCAGCACGTGGCCGGGATCGCGGCGCCGCTGTTCGTGGTGCATGGCGAGCGCGACCGCACCGTGCCGATCCAATTCGGCCGCGCCCTGTTCGATGCGGCGCGCGAGCCCAAGCAGGCGGTCTGGCTAGCCGAGGCCGAGCACAACAATCTGTACGAGCACGGAGCGGGGCCGGCCGTGCTGAAGTTCCTGGACGGGCTATAGCGCTAGCTAGGTCAATCCGGCAGTTTCGCGGTATCCGGCACGATGATGGCGAAGCGGTCCGACAATTCCACCAGGGCGGCGCGGTGCAAGCTCGCCGCGTCGACCACGCCGCCATCCGGCGCGGGCAGGTCGCGTGTCGCGGCTGCCCCCGCGACCACTGTGGCGCGATAGCCGAGATCGAGGGCCGCGCGCACGGTTGAACTGACGCACATATGCGTCATGAAGCCCGCTACGATGATCTCCTTGCGGCCGGTCGCCTTCAGCAAATCGTCCAGGTTGGTCTTGGCGAAGGCGTTGGGCAGGGGCTTTTGCACCACCGTCTCGCCGGGCAGCGGCGCCACGTCGGGCGCAATTTTGCCCTTGGGTCCATCGAGATCGAACAAGCCGCCGGGCCGGCCCTTATGCACCACATGGATGACCGGCGCTTTCGCCTTGCGCGCGCGTTCCAGCAGTTTGCGCGCTTCCGCCAGGGCGGGTTTTGCACCGGGCAGGGCAAGTCCACCATCGACATATTCCATCTGGCAGTCGATCAGCACGACGGCGGAATTCGACAGGGCGCTCGGCGTCAGCGGCGCACCGGCCATTTCGAGAAGCGTCTTGGGCTTGGACATTAGACCTATGCTCCCGGTCAATCGGTGAGGGCCGCGCGCGCGGCCTGGAACGGCAGTTTGATGCAGTCGAAGCGGCTTTTGTGGCGCTGCACGGGCAGGAACGCGGCAAGCTCGGGCCACGCGTTCGCGGGCAGGGGTTTGCCGCCGTCGAGCAGCGCTTCTACCGCCGCCGCGTTGGCGATCAACTCATCCCTAGGCCGGTTGGGCGCGCGCAAGCCCAACACCGACGCCGCGGCCTTGCACAGCAGGCAGCCTTTCACGGTGTGGCGCAGGGCCGCCACGCGGTCGTTCGCCAGAATGACCTCGACTGTCACACGGTCGCCGCATAGCGGGTTGTCCACCGTGGCGCGGCGCTTGGCTGACTCCAGCTTGCCGGCGCCGTGCGCGGCCTTGGCCAGCGCGACGATGGCATCCTGGTAAAGCTCGTCGCTCACGCCAGAGCTTTCCGCGCCTCGGCCACGCCTTTCAGCAGCGCATCGACATCGGCATCGGTGTTGTAGGGCGCCAGGCTGGCGCGGCTGGTGCCTTCCAGCCGGAACCGCTGCATCAAGGGCTGGGCGCAGTGATGCCCGCCGCGCAGCGCCACGCCGTAACGGCCGTCGAGGAACTGGCAAAGGTCGTGCGGATGCACGCCGTCGAGCGTAAACGACACCACACCGCGCCGCGCCTGAAGGCCCGACGGCCCGAGCACGCGCACGCCAGAGATATCGGCCAGGCCGTCGAGAATACGTCCCGTCAGCTTCATCTCATGCGCCGCTACGGCCTCGCGCTCCAGCGCGGAAATCCAGCGCGCGGCTTCGGCCAGGCCCACGGCTTGGGCGATCGGCGGCGTGCCGGCCTCGAACCGCTTGGGCGGATCGGCATAGAGGACGTGGTCCAGCGTCACTTCACGGATCATGCCGCCGCCGCCGAACGCCGGCGCCAATCGTGCCAAAGCTTCGCGACGACCCCACAGCACGCCGATGCCGTTGGGCCCATACATCTTGTGGCCGGAGAAGGCGTAGAAATCGATGCCCAGCGCGCGCACGTCCACCGGCCCGTGCGGCACGGCCTGGGCGCCATCCAGCAGAACCGACGCGCCGACGGCGCGCGCCGCTGCGACGGCCGCCGCGGCATCCAGCACCGCGCCGGTGACATTCGATACGTGGGCCAGCGCGATCAGGCGCGTGCGCTTGCCGACCATGCGGTCCAGCGCCGACAGGTCGATGCGGCCCTCGTCGGTCACGGGCAGCGCGCGCAAGGTAGCACCCGTACGCTCGCGCAGCATGTGCCAGGGTACGATGTTGCTGTGGTGCTCCAGCTCCGAGATCACGATTTCGTCGCCGGGCTTGATCTGCGGCGTCAGCCCCTGGGCCAGCAGATTGATCGCGCCCGTGGTGCCTGAGGTGAAGACGATCTCGTCCGGCGCTGAGGCGTTGAGAAACCGCGCCATTACGCCCCGCGCGCCTTCATAGGCTTCGGTCGCGCGTTCGGCCAGCGCATGCACGCCGCGCGTGACATTGGCGCGCGACGCGGTTTCGTGGCGCATGACCGCGTCGATCACGGCGATGGGGCTTTGCGCCGTCGCCGCATTGTCGAGGTAGTGGAGCGCCACGCCGCCCGGCCGGGAAGACAGAATCGGGAACTCGGCGCGCAACTCCTCGGGGTCGAACGACATGGGCGTCAGGCCTTCGCCAGCCCGGCGAGCGCGTGCGGCGTATCTATGTCGATCAACACGCCGTCGCTGTCCATCGGCACCTCGGCCACGGCATCGCCATGCGCGCCGATCAGGTGCTTGGCGCCCACGTCGCCGGCCAGGGCCTGCATCTCGCTGAAATAGCGCCGCGCCCACAGCACGGGGTTGCCGCGCTTGCCGTCGCGCACCGGCACGCATATGGCGCGGCCTTCCACAGGGTTGAAGGCGGCAATCAGGCGGTTGATATCTGCGGCGGTCACGCGCGGCATGTCGCCCAGGCAGATCAGCGCGCCGTCGCATGCCGCGGGGACGGCGGCGATGCCGCGCTTGACGGAAGAGCTGAGACCCTCGGCGAAATCGGGATTGTGCACGAATGCCACGTCGCGCCCCGCCAGTGTGGCTTTCAAGCGTTCGGGCTCGTTGCCGGTGACGACGATCACCGGCCGGGCCTGCGAGGCCAGCGCCGCGTCGACCGCGCGCGCGACCATCGGCACACCGTCGATCGGCACCAGCAGCTTGTTGCTGCCCATGCGCCGCGCCAGCCCGGCGGCCAGCACGACGGCGGCGATGCGCGCGGCGTGCTGCGGCTCGGTCTTGCCTGCGTCGATCTCGGCGCGGGGCAGGGGACGCGCGGAAATCTCGGCCAGCAAGCCGCCCGCGCCCATGCGCATGATGTCTTCGCGCGTCACCGCGATCCCCGCCATCAGCCGCTGCAGCACCCAATCGAAGCCGTTGAGCCGCGGCGACCGGGCACAGCCCGGCAGGCCCAGGACGGGCTTTCCGTCGATCTCGCCCAGCAGGATAAGGTTGCCCGGATCGACCGGCATGCCAAGATGCACCACGCGTCCGCCCGCCCGCTCGATCGCCGCTGGGATCACGTCGCGCCGGTCCGAAATCGCCGAGGCGCCGGAGATTAGAAGGATGTCGGCGCTGGCGCGCACCGACTTGATTTGATCCGTCAGCGCCGCTGTTTCATGGGCGCAGCGGGTTTCGCTCTTGAGCGCGCCGCCCAGGCTTTCCATGCGCCGGCGCGTGACCGTGAAGGTGTTGTCGAGCATGGATTGCTTCACACCCGGCAGTTCGGTCTGGATCAGCACGGCCGATTTGGGCGCGAACGCCGCCACGCGCAACAACGGCCCCCGGCCCGAACGCGCGGCCTGCTCGCAGCGCGCCACGGCGCTTTCCGCCACGGCATAGGGAATGATCTTGACCGTCGCCACCATCTGGCGCGGCTCGACCACCGCGAAGGGCGGCAGGGTGGCCACGGTGATGGCTTCGTCGATCAGGTTCAGCGCGTCGAGCCGCGCGTGATCCAGCGCCAAGACGCCGCGCGACGTTGCGTAGAGGTTGCAGCGCCCGGTGACGGCCGCGCCGATGCTGACGTTCTCGCTGCCCAGGGCAGCGGCGATCCGCAGGGCCGCCGCGTCCTCGCCGAGGTCGCCCGGCTCCAACTTGGCGACGATCACCTCGGCGATGCCGGCCGCGCGCAGCTTGTCGATCTCCGCGCGCGTCAGCACTCGGCCTTTCTTCAGCGTCAGGCCCTTGCCGCGCACGCCGTGGGCCAGCACGGCGCCTTCGGCTTGGCCGATGGGCAACGCTGTGAATTTCATGCGCCCTCGGCCTTTTGCCGACGGGTTTGCGTGATCTCGGCCATGATCGCGACCGCGATTTCGGCCGGGGTCAGCGCGCCGATGGCAAGCCCGATCGGCCCGTGGATGCGCTTGAGTTCGTCCTCGGAAAAGCCCATGCGCCCGAGGCGGTTGAGGCGGGCCTGATGCGTTTTTTTGCTGCCGAGCGAGCCGACATAGAAGCACTCGCGCTTCAAGGCCACGCTGAGCGCCGCGTCGTCGAGCTTGGGATCGTGGGTCAGCGTCACAACAGCGGTGCGACGATCGGGCTTCAAAGCTTCCAAGCCGTCGTCGGGCCATTCCTGCAGCAGCGTGACGCCGGGAAAGCGCTGGTCGGTGGCGAAAGCGCGGCGCGGGTCGACCACCGTGACGCCATAGCCGGACAGCACCGCCATGGGCGCAAGAACTTGCGCGATGTGAACCGCGCCGATCACGATCAGGCGCATCGGCGCGTTGAATACCTGCACGAACAGATGCGCGTTGGGCTCGTCGAAACGCCCCGATTTATCGTCGGCGACGGCCTTGAGGGCCGATGCTCTGACCGTGGGGTCGAGGGATAAGCCGCCTTCGGTCCGGTCGGAGAACACCAGCGCCTCGGCGCCGCTTTTCAAGTCGCGCACCAGGGCGCAAGGAACGCCCTTGCGCCGCGCGTCGAGCAGGGCGTCGAGCGTGTCGCGCTTCATCCCAGCTTCTCGACTAAGACCTGTATCTTGCCACCGCAGGCAAGACCCACGTCCCAGGCCTGTTCGTTGCTGACGCCGAAATCGAGCAGGCGCGGCTTGCCATCGGCGATCGCGGCCAGTGCTTCTTTCACAACGGCGCCTTCGATGCAGCCGCCCGAGACCGAGCCGGTCATGGCGCCCGCGTCGTCCACCGCCAACTGGCTGCCCACAGGCCGGGGCGAGGAGCCCCAGGTGCTGACCACAGTCGCCAGGGCCACGCCCTTGCCGGATTTTAGCCAGCGCGCAGCTTCGGCCAGAACGTCTTGTTGTGTAGTGTGCGTCTCGCTCATGCCGCCATCTCCCGCCATTTCGCCATTCCGGCGCCGCGACGCTCGTTGCGCGCGTTCAGCACGTCGATCAATTCGGCCAGTGAATCGAGGCTGTGGGCCGGCCGGAATTCATCGACATGCGGCAATATAGCCCGGATACCCAGGGATTTGGGCTGGAACTGGTCGTAGCGCAAGAGCGGATTGAGCCAGATCAGGCGGCGGCAGGATTTGTGCAGCCGCTCCATCTCGCGCCCCAGGCCCGAGCCCGCGTCGCGGTCCAGGCCGTCGCTCAAGAACAGCACAACAGCGCCCTGCGCCAACACGCGACGCGACCAGTGGCGATTGAACTCGGTCAGGCATTTGCCGATGCGCGTGCCGCCCGACCAGTCGGTGACATGCGCCGACACCTTGTCCAGCGCCACGTCGACATCCTTGTGCCGCAGCTCGCGCGTGATGTTGGTCAGGCGCGTGCCGAACAGGAAGCAGAACACGCGGTCGCGGTCGTTCGCCAGGGCGTGCATGAAATGCAGCAACAGGCGCGAATAGCGGCTCATCGAGCCCGAGATGTCGCACAGCACGACCAGCGGCGGCGGGCGGGTGAGGCGGCGCTTGAAGCGCAGGGGAATCACGTCGCCGCCGGCACGAAGGGCGGCGCGCAGCGTGGCGCGCAGATCGGCGCGTCGTCCCCGCGTATCGGGCCGATAGCGGCGCGTCGTCACCTCGGCCAGTGGCAGTACCAGCCGCGCCACGTCGCGCTTGGCCCGCTCGAACTCCTCGGCCGACATCTGCTCGAAATCCATTGTGCGCAGCAATTCGCGGTCGGACCAGGTGAGGGTGGCGTCGATCTCGATCTTCTCTTCGCCTTCGCGCGCCGTGCCGCCGGCACCGTCGCGGCCCAGGGCGTCGGCCAGGCGCCGGCTGATCTCCTTCGCTTCGGTCTGCTCGGCACCCTCTATGCTCGGCAGCACCAGCGACAGCATCTTCTGCAGCAGCTCGGGGTTGCGCCAGAACAGGTGGAAGGCCTGGTCGAACACCTCGCGGTCGGCGCGGCGGCTGACGAACACGGCGTGCAGCGTCCAATAGAAATCGGACTTGTTGGTGACGCCGATGCTGCGCAACGCCTGCACCGCGTCCAGCACGCGTCCGGGGCCGACCTTGAGGCCGGCGCCGCGCAGCGCGCGCGCGAAATGCATGACGTTTTCTACCAGCCGGCCCTGCTTGGATGCGGATGGGTCGCGCCGCATGGCGGGGCCTAGCGCGGCCGGCCGGCCGCGGCCAATTCGGCCTTGACCTGGACCATCAGGCGGTTGGCCTCGCTGCCCTGCACCTTGGCGATGTCGTCCTGGTATTTCAGCAGCACGCCGAGGGTGTCGTCGATGGCGCGCGGATCGAGCGACAGCACGTCGAGCTGCATCAGCGCATGCGTCCAGTCGATGGTCTCGGCCACGCCCGGCAGCTTGAACAGCTCGATCTCGCGCAGCTTGTTGACGAAGCCCACCACCTCGCGCGACAGCGCATCCGGCGCATCCGGCGCCTTGACCTTGAGGATATCGAGCTCGCGCTCGGCCGAGGGATAATCGACCCAGTGGTAGAAACAGCGGCGCTTCAGCGCGTCGTGGATTTCGCGCGTGCGGTTGGAGGTGACGATGACGATGGGCGGCTCGGGCGCTTTCACCACGCCGATCTCGGGGATCGTCACCTGGAAGTCGGAGAGGATTTCCAGCAGGAACGCCTCGAACGGCTCGTCGGCGCGGTCGATTTCGTCGATCAGCAGGACCGGCGGGCCGGCGAGGTCGGGTTCGAGCGCGCGCAACAGCGGCCGCTTGATCAGGAAGCGCTCGGAGAAGATCGACTCCTCGATGCTGTCGCGCCCCGCGCCGCCGGCCTCGGCCAGGCGGATTTCCACCATCTGCCGCGCGTAGTCCCATTCATAAACAGCCGAGGCGACGTCCAGGCCTTCGTAGCATTGCAGGCGGATCAGCGTGCGTCCCAGGGTCTTGGCCAGCACCTTGGCGATCTCGGTCTTGCCGACGCCGGCCTCGCCCTCGACGAACAGCGGGCGGCCCAGCTTCAGCGCCAGGGTAAGGGCGGTGGCAAGGCTGCGTTCGGCCACATAGTCGCCGCGCTTCAGCAGCGCCAGCGTTTCGTCGACCGTATTTGGGACGGCCTGGCGCCCAATATTCGCCTTTTGGGTCGCGGCGGACAGTTTCGCGGTCACGAGAACGCCTTGAAGGTGATGAGGGTGAAGGTGTCCTTGACGCCGGCGATGGTCTGCACGTGCTGGGTGACGAAGTGCCCGATATCCTCGCCGTCCTGCAGATAGCATTTCATCAGCAGGTCGTATTGGCCCGATGTCGAATAGACCTCGGAGATCTGCTCGACCGACTGGACGGCCTTGTCGGCGACCGCGTAGGCCTTGCCCAGCTCGCATTTGACCATGATGAAGATCGTCTGCATCGCGGTCCCCGTGAAACACCCCGCGCCGGTCCCGAACCGGCCGCTCGAACTAGCTTACGACGTTACCGTACGGGCCGGGAAGCAAAGGGCGCTAGCCTGTCTTGCGGCCCAGGAATGCCGGGGTTTCGTCGCCGAAGCCCACCACCGGCGGGCCGTCATCGGCCTGGTGGTGGTCGCGGTGGCGCTCGCGGCGCGGCGGGCGCTGGTCCTGCCGGTGATGGTCTTGCCGTTGGTCGGGGCGCTGGCCCTGGCGGTGATCCTGGCCCTGGCGCGGTTCGTTGCGCGGGTCATGGCCTTGGGCCTGCTGGTCCGGCCGGTCCTGCTGGCGCGGGCGCGGGTGCCGGTCATGCTCGCGCGGTGGGCGCTGGTCATGCTGGCGCGGCTCGTGCCGTTGCGGGGCGGGCTGCGCTTGCTCCGGCGGGCTGGGGGGCTGCGGGCTGACGTCCGCATGATCGCCTTCATCTTGGCGCGACAGGGCGCGGGCCTGTTCGATCTGCATCTGGCGGTGATATTCCGGCGTGCCTTCCTCGACGCGCGGGCCGCGTGGAGTGGAGTGGTGGACCGGGCGTGGGCCGGCATCGTGTCCGCCGCCGTGGCGCGGAGGGCGGTCGTTGCGGGGCCGTGCGGGCCCGCGACCGCCGCGACCGCGTCCACGACCGCCGCGTGAACCGCGACCGTCGCCTTCTTCCAGCGCGGCCGCGTCGAGTCCCTCGATCGCGATGCGCGGGATCGGCATGCCGAGCATCTTTTCGATGGCGGAGACAAAACGCCCGTCATCGGGCGTGGCGAGGGTATAGGCGCGGCCTTCGCGGCCCGCGCGGCCGGTGCGGCCGATGCGGTGGACGTAATCTTCGGCATGGATCGGCACGTCGAAATTGAAGACATGCGACATTTCCGGGATGTCGAGGCCGCGCGCGGCGACGTCGCTGCATACCAGGAACGTGATCTCGCTGTTCTTGAACCGCTCGAGCGTTTCCATGCGATGCGCCTGGGCCATGTCGCCGTGCAGGCCGGCGACGTTGAACCCGTGGCGCGACAGGCTTTTCACCAGGATGTCCACGTCGCGCTTGCGGTTGCAGAAAATCAACGCATTCTTCACCTGCTCGCCGCGGATCAGCCGGCGCAGGGCCTCGCGCTTTTGCAGGTCGTCGACGACGACCATGTGCTGCAACACGGTGGCGGCGGCGGTGGCGGGCGGCGCCACCGACACTTCCTTCGGGTTCGACAGGAAGGCATCGGCCAGCCGGCGAATTTCCGGCGGCATGGTGGCGGAGAAGAACAGCGTCTGGCGGATTTTGGGCAACAGGCCGACGATGCGCTCGACATCGGGAATGAATCCCATGTCGAGCATGCGGTCGGCTTCGTCGATCACCAGTATCTTCACGTCGTTGAGCAGGATGCCGCCGCGCTCGAAATGGTCGAGCAGCCGGCCGGGCGTGGCGATCAGCACGTCGGCGCCGCGGTCCAGCACCTTTTCCTGGTCGCCGAACGACATGCCGCCGATCAACAGCGCCTTGTTGAGCTTGTGATACTTGCCGTATTTCTCGAAGCTCTCGGAAACCTGCGCGGCCAGTTCTCGCGTCGGCTCGAGGATCAGAGAGCGGGGCATGCGCGCCTTGGCGCGGCCTTTGCCCAATATCTCGATCATCGGCAGGGTAAAGCCGGCGGTCTTGCCGGTGCCGGTCTGGGCGCAGCCCAGGACATCGCGGCCGGTCAAGACAATCGGGATCGCCTGTTCCTGGATCGGGGTGGGAGTCGTGTAGCCGGCGTCGATAACGGCGCGCAGCAATTCGGGGCTTAGCCCCAATTCGTCGAAATTCATCAGGTAGTTACGCCAATTCGGCCCGCGGAAAAGGGCCGATCCTTTCTCATTTGAACTCGGGAGTCGGTGGGGAATATAGGGCGAGATCGCCCCAAGTCAACCGCTATCGGCCAAAAAACCGCGACGGTTCAAGCGGTTGTGACGCTTGGAAGACCTTCCGGCTGCGCAAGTAATGACCAGCCATATGCGTTTGGTGCGCGCATGGGATGCAGTGGCGACGATGCGCGGGGGCTGGCCGTCGTCGGGAGCCGGCGTGGGTGTTTCCACGGCGGGCGGCGGGACGGGGATGCCGTAGTCGTAGTCGCTCATATCCGGCGGGTTTGATGCGGCGGGCGGCGGCTCCGTGCCGCGTAGCAAGGTTTCCAGTGGCGGGCCGCCGTTTTCCGGGCGCGGGTCGCGGTACGTGTCCCAGAACGGGTCGTCCGACGCGATGCCCATGGCGCGCAGATAGTTCGATTCGCGCAGCGGCTTTCGCAGCTATTCGTCGATTTGCACGGGAATGAGTGTGGGCGCACCGGCCTGCATTCAGCTATCTACCAATCGTGCGTGTCAGGGATTTTCAAATGCTGCAGCAAGGCGGCGGTAGCCCCATATTTGAGCCTTGGCTTGGCTTCCAGTGAAGCGCGAAGCTTAGAAACGTTGCGGCATTGGGCCAACAGAGGCAGGGCAATTTTATCGACCGCCGAGAGTATTTCGGTTCGTCGCACCTCACGCGCTATGGGGTAGCTCTCTCTAATGTGAAAAAGAGCGTCTGCCCGGTGCAAGTCCGGCATCAATTGGCACAGGCGTTCCCGGAAATGGCATTGGTATTCCTTCGGCCACGAAATATTCTCGATCGCTTTTACCAACACGCCCAAGTTTATATAAAAATCTCCGCCGCCCCAGGGAGACATCTGCAAGTTAAGAACGCAGACAGTCTCCGGAGTCTCAAGGTACCAGGTGCGTCCCTTCTTTTTGAAACCCGCGCTTTTCATAACGGGTTTTAGGAGAAGTTCCCAGTCGTCGCCCCATTCGACTAACTCCATAGGTCCACCGATAGTGTTTCTTGATGTCATTCTAAGCCAAGATACCGCTTGAGCATTTCAAGAAAACCATACGTATCGAGCCTACTTTGCACGGGTTTTCTTTCGACCGCGGAGTACTCTTTTCTATACTGTTCAAGTTGTTGTTCGCCTCTTCGAATCCCGGAAGGGGAATTTGGCTTGAGTTCGCGAACTTCAAGATTTTCTGTGCTAATTGCATCCGGGCGCCGACCGCTTGGAAGGGCGCGATTCAGGATATAGTGATTCGGTAGCTGAAAAAGAGTCCTGTAGTCCTTGTGAACGGCGTCCCCGACAATCGCCTCAAGTGAATCGCCGCCCCTTCGCCCTTGGCGCGGTTGGCCAGCTCGCACGATTGCATCAGTCAACGTGTCTTCCATGCGTCGCAGTTCTGTGTCCGACGGAACCCAGGTTCCCCAGACTGCCGTATCCGGCGATATCTGATCTTGCCGCGGCTCCAGTTCGTTCAATCTATGTTGCAACGAACGGTAATACCGGAGCCGCAAATATTGCGCCGGTGTAAGGGTTGGCCTCGACCCGCGTGTCGGGCGCGCCTGCGCCTGTGCCGATCCGATCAGCCCGAAGAGATTGCCAGGGCCGTATTGCGGCTCGGGCTGAACATCCGGTTCATCGCTCTGTTGTCCCGCCGCGAGCTTTGCCCAGATTTCATCCGCGATCTCGCGGTCGTTGCGATGGGGCGGGACCGCGACGATGCGCGGGGGCCGGTCGTCGTCGGGAGCCGGCGCGGGCGTTTCCACGGCGGGCGGCGGGACAGGGATGCCGTAGCCGTAGTCGCTCGTATCCGGCGGGTTGGACGCGGCCGGCGGCGGCTCCGTGCCGCGTAGCAAGGTTTCCAGTGGCGGGCCGCCGTTTTCCAGGCGCGTGTCGTTGTAGGTGTCCCAGAACGGGTCGTCCGGCTGGATGCCCATGGCGCGCAAGTAGTTCGACTCGCGCAGCGGCTTTCGCAGCCATTCGTCGATCCGCGCGGCGATGGGCTCGGGCGAAATGCCGGGGACGGCGGCGGGAGCGGGGAAGCGCTCAGCGCGGTACGGCGCATCTGGCGGCTGGATCGGGTCGCGGTTCAGGGTTTCAAGAATCCGTTCCGCCTGCTCCCAGTCGTTGCGCGGGGCAGGCGCGGCCATGCCGCCACCGTCAAATGAATTGGAAAAACGATACATCAAGGTCTTCTGGCTCCAACAAATGTACACATAGTCATGACGACGAGGCTACGGCCGGTATCGTGTATTGAACAGGGGGACCACGAAAAGAAATATTTTTCGTGGTCCCCCTTGCATCGGCGGATTTCCGCGGCCGTGATTTTTCCACAGCGATACATGGAATGCCTGAACGGCGGCAGGTTCGTCACGCCGATGTGTGGCGGTGCGCCGCGGCAGTCGGCTTAGATTGCAATCCATGCGCCGCGATTTTTTCGCCTTGTTGTCCAGTCTTGCCGTGCTCGCGGCCGGTCCAAGCTTTGCCGCCGGGCGGTGCGACTACGACGCGACGGTGAGCGACCCGGCCGAGTTGGTGCTGGCAGTGCGGGCGCGTTGCGCCGGGGTTTCGGCCCCGGGTTTCACCCTGGCGCGCGGGGTTCCCGCCGCCGCCATCGAGGAGCGGCGCAGCGAGGACGAAGGCACGGGCGTTTCCTATCGCGTGCGCTTGAGCGCCTTGGCGGAACGCTCGGGCTCGCCCGATGTCGCGCGCCGGGTCGGCAACATGGTGGTGTCGCCCATTCCGGTGTGGCTGTTGCAGCCGGAAGACGAGGGCGCGGAGGTCACGTTGCGCCTGACCCTGCAAGACGGGATCGAGGCCGCGATCAACCTGAAACGCAAGGATGGGCGTTACGTGCTGTCCGCCGAGGACGTGGATTATGGCGGCTATGCCGCGTTCGGGCGGTTCGCCCGTGAGAATCTGGAAATCGGCGGCGGCGCGATCGACATCATCTATGCGCCCGGCATGCTGGCGATGGATGCTAGTGAGTTGAAACAGGCGATCGGCGACGCGGCGGCCGAGGTCGCGCGGTTTTATGGGCGCTTCCCGGTGGACCGGGCGTTGCTGTTCGCGCTGCCCGGGTCGCCTAGGCAGGGCATCGAGTTCGGCCGCGTGCGCGGCGGCGGCGGCGCCACGCTGATGCTGCGCTTCGGCACGCAGGCGCGGGCCGCCGGGCTTAAGGGCGAATGGGTGCTTGTGCATGAGTTGCTCCATCTCGGCGGGCCGTTCGTGACGCCGCGCGGCACGTGGCTGATGGAGGGCATGGCCACCTATGCCGAGCCGCTGTTGCGCGCGCGGGCCGGCTGGACCTCGCCCGAGGCGCTGTGGCGCGAATTCGCCGGCGAGATGGCGCGCGGGGTCGACGCGTTGACGCGCGAAGGCCTCGACCGCGTGTCGCGGCGCGGGGTTTATTGGGGCGGGGCGCTGTTCATGCTGCTGGCGGATCTGGACATACGCGAGCGCACGAACGGGCGCGCGTCGCTGGAGACCTGCCTGCGCGGGGTGCTGACAGAGGGCGGCGACACCACGCAGCGTTGGAGCCGCGAGCGCGTGTTCGACGCGTGCGACGCCGCCACGGGCACCGGCACGATGCGGCGCCTGGCCGCCGCCTATGTGGAAACCCCTGGAACGCTGGATTGGGCTGCCCTGTGGCGCGATCTCGGTGTCAGCCTGGATGGCGGGACCCTGCGCTTCGACGACACCGCCCCGCGCGCCGCGCTACGCCGCGCCATATCGGCCTGGCCCGCGCTGAATTAAATTCCATGACGGCCCCAGTGGACGGCGCAGCGGCCGTCATGCCATCCCTATGGCCAATCGCAAGCAAGAGAGAAGAATGAAGCAACCGCTCGCCCTATGCCCCGGCCTGTTGTGCGATGCACGGCTATGGGAGCATCAGACCAGTCATCTGGCCGATATCGCGGTACCCTATATCGGCGATTTTACATCGCAGGATTCCATTGCCGCGATGGCGCGCTCGGTCCTTGCGGCGATGCCCCGCAGCTTTGCCCTCGCCGGGCTGTCGATGGGCGGTTATGTGGCGATGGAAGCGATGCGCCAGGCGCCGGAGCGCGTCACGCGCCTATGTCTGCTCGATACCTCGGCCCGGCCCGACACCGAGCAGCAGACCGCCTTCCGGCGCCAGATGCTGGAGCAGGTGAAGCTGGGCGAGTTCAAGGGCGTCACGCAACGCATGCTGCCGCTGTTCCTGCATCCCCAGCGGCTTGAGGACAAGGCGCTGACCGCGGCGATCATGGAGATGGCGGCTGGGGTGGGGCGCGATGCCTATGTGCGCCAGCAGACAGCGATCATGCATCGGATCGACAGCCGCCCATCCCTAAGCGCGATCGAATGCCCTGTCCTGGTGGTCTGCGGGCGTCAGGATGCGTTGACGCCTGTGGTCATGGCGGAGGAAATCGCCCAGGGCATACACGGCGCGAAACTGGAGATTATCGAGGATTGCGGCCACATGACCACGATGGAACGCCCGGAGCAGGTCACGGCGCTGATGCGGCGATGGCTTGAGGCGTAGAACTAATCGCCGGCGCTAATCGGGAAAATCGGAGCCGAAACGGTCGGGATTGGTCATCGGAAACAGAGTGGCCGTCACCTGGCGGATCGCGCTCTTGAAACGCGGGTCGTTCGGGTCGCTGATATCGAGCGACGTGATCACCTGCGTCATGGGCTGGTCGCCGCGGCAATAGGTCGCCACCAGATCCAGCCGCCCGCCTGTGGGGCGCGCGGCCTGCGGCACGGGCGGGGCCACGGCCAAAGGCTGGCTGCGGTCGCACAAGCGGGTGCCGGTATAGGTGGCGGCGTTGAACAGCATCAGTACGCGCATGGGCGCACGGGCCGCCGCCGCCTGATCGCGCGACGAAGCGGCCGCGTCGTCGCTCATCGCCTGGGCGACGATGCCGACGAAATCGCCATCGGAAATCGCAAACGGGTTTCCGGTCACGACCGTGGGCAGCCGCCGCCCGCCGCTCGGGCCGCCCTGCAATTCGCCGGGATCGTAGCCCGACCACATAAAATCGCGCATGGTCTGGGCCGGGGCCGGGGTCGCGGCAACCGCCGCCAAGCCCGCAACGATAGCGGCCATAAGGATCGATCCACGCATGCGCTTCAAATCGCGCCGACGCCGCCGCCTGTCAAGTAACACTGGGGTGTGACGGAGGTCAGCGCGGCCATTTCCTGTTGTTGTCGGGATTGAACGGTGGGAACAGGTTCGCGGTCATCTGGTTGATGAAGTTGATGAACTCGGGGTCGCGCGGATCGGTCACGCCGTCGGCGCTGCCATACACCTGCGTCATCGCCGAATCGCCGCGGCAATACGTCCCGACCACGTTCATGTTGGTGCCGCCCGTGCCCAGCGCCGCCAGCGGCATGCGCCGGTCGCAGATGGTGCTGCCGGTGCGCGTGCCGCCGCCGAGCTGCCAGATTACGCGCAAGGGGGCCACCGCCGCCTGGTCCACCGACATGCTGGGCCCGGAACGCCCGCCACGCATGCCTTGCGATACTGCGTCGGCGGTCACGGCGGGTGGAACCTGGAACGGATTGCCGACGATCACCGCCGGCAGGTCGCGGCCGCGCCGCGATCCGTGCCCGGTTTCACTCGGCACATAACTGCCGACGATCTCGGCGCTCTTGATCGTGAAGGCCTGGACCGGCGGCACGGTGAGCATCGCTGCGCCGAGCAGCGCCGCGAAAGCCAGGGCGAACATGCGTTTCGGCATGTGTTTCTCCATCGGGAATATCCACTCACACCATCTTGGGGCGAAAAACGCACCCATACTGTGACGTGCTTCACACACCCGGGAAAGCGGCGCGGTTTTCCGCGCCGCCGCCGGACGTTAGGGAAACAGCGGCTGCTGCTCCAGCGCCGTGGTCTCGGGGAAGCCGTGCATCAGGTTGAAGTTCTGCACGGCTTGGCCCGAGGCGCCCTTTACCAGGTTGTCGATCGCCGCCACCAGGATCGCGCGGCCCGGCACCCGGTCGGCGAACACGCCGATCAGGCACAGGTTCGATCCGCGCACATGCCGCGTGGCCGGTGCCGTGCCCTTGGGCAGAATCTTCACGAACGGCTCGCCCGCGTAGCGCTTGTTGAGCGTGTCGCGCAGCGCGTCGGCCGTGGCGCCCTTCGCCAGCCGCACGTAGATGGAGCTGAGAATGCCTCGATTCATCGGCATGAGGTGCGGCGTGAAGTTGACGATGATCTTGCGCCCCGCCGCGTGGCCCAGCTCCTGCTCGATCTCGGCGGTATGCCGGTGGCTGGCGATGCCGTAGGCGTGGATGCCCTCGGCAACCTCGCCATACATGCTTCCCAGCTTCATCTCGCGCCCGGCGCCGGTTACGCCCGATTTGGCGTCGATCACGATGTCGTCGGCGTCGATCAGCTTGTTTTCGACCAGCGGCATCAACGGCAGCACGGCCGAGGTGGGATAGCAGCCCGGATTGGCGCACAGGCGCGTGGACCGTACCGCCTCGCGCTTGAGCTCGGTCATGCCGTAGACCGCCTCTTTCTGCATATCGGGCGCATGATGCTCGTGGCCGTACCACTTCGCATACATCGCGGCATCTTCCAGCCGGAAATCGGCCGACAGGTCGATCACCTTGAGGCGCCTCGGCAGGCCGGCGATCACCTCTTGCGTGGTGGCGTGCGGCAGGCAGCAGAACACCGCATCCAGCCCGTTCCAGTCCGTCTCGGCGATCTTGATCAGGCGCGGCAGGTTCATGCCGGCGAGATGCGGGAACAACTCGGCCACCGTGTTGCCCGCGTTCTTCTCGGCGGTCAGCGCCTTGATGTCGACGCCGGGATGCTGCGCCAGAATCCGCAGCAGTTCGGCGCCGGTATACCCGCTGGCGCCCAGGATGCCCAGCCGCACCCGGTTTGCATTGGCGTTCATGTCTCTGACTCCTACAGCGCTATTTGCAGCGCTGGAAAATCGGCGTGTCGATGAGGGTTTTGACGACAGGCATATGCGCCTTGCCGTCCTTGGTCATGGGCTCCTGGCCCGGCAATCGTCGGAACCACTCGCGGATGCCCTCGGGCTGGCGCTTGTAGGTCAACTCCTCGCCCGAGGCGAACTTCAGCTTGATGAAGCCCTTGTCCTCGGAATAGGACGCAACCGATTCTTCATCGGCCCGGTACTTGCCCTCGCGGATGTAATAGCGCTTGAGCTTCCCGGCCGTATCCTCGGCGAAGCCCAGGTGCTGGGGCGCGTTGCACAGGAACGACCATTCGCCCAGGATCGCCCGCGCGCCGGCAGCCTGCGCCTGCTGGCTAGGGGCGGATTGAGCCACGGCTACGCCGCCACCCGCCAGCATCGCTAGCGCGCCGAAAAGCGCCGATTTCCGCCACTTGGCCACGTCCGTTATCCCATCCACCGCCTGGGGCCGGTCTCCGCCGCAATCTATAAGGCAGACCAGCCTGGCCAGACAAGGGTTTGGCGGCCGATTTTCGTCACATCCGAGGCGTGAGCCTGGTCACAGCCCATTCGGCCTTAAACCCGTATCAAGCCGCCTCCCCGAGCGTCTCTCCCCGAGCGCCGGCCACAGATCAGGAGAACGCTCATGAACAAGATTGCAACCATCGCCTTCGCCGGCGCCATTGGGATCATCGGTTTGGCCTGCGGCTGGACCGCCCCTGCCATGGCGCAAGCCGCCGTGGACTACAAGCCGGGCGAGCTGGTGCCGGCGGTGATGCCGACCGACCAGCGCGGCGGCTTCGTCGCCGATGCTTATGGCGACCTGCTGGGCCGCGATACCAGCGGCGGCGAGAACGGCTTGATCGGGCTGCTGAACCAGGAAAACTCGGGCCGCAAGGCCGGTGAGCTGGTCCCGGCCGTGACGCCGGCGAATCAACGTGAAGGCAATGGCCGCGGCGATTTCGTCGCCAGCCTTTACGGCGACGTGCTGGGCCGCGACACCTCCGGCGGCGAGAACGGCTTGATCGGGCTGTTGAACCAGGAAAACTCGGGCCGCAAGGCCGGTGAGCTGGTGCCGGCCGTGATGCCGACGGATCAATTGCCGGCCGTGCAGAAAACCGGCTTGCTGGGCTCCTTGGCCTCGATCGGCAGCTTGGGCGACCTGTTCCCGCTGAGCCGCGGCGACAATGGCGGCATGCTTCTACCTGCGGTCCAGAAGGTGCGTCAGGCCACCACCGGCGGCAATACCGAAGTCGCCGGCCCCCATGTAAATCCGGGCGTGGTGAAGGGTTTGAATTTCTCCAATCAGGGCGGCAGCGCTTCGGGTGGCAATAATACGACAGGCGGCGGTGCTAACGCGGGTTCCCCGAAAGGTATCGTCCTCGTCAAGACGACGCGCTAGTCGGAGCGGTTCTTCCGGACAGACGGCGGCTCCGCATTGGGGCCGCCGTTGCTTTTCGCGCGGGCGCGCTATTCCTTGGTCAACGTACCGCCGAACACGCAATAGCCCTTCATGTCGAACCGCCCGCCATCAGCGGTGACGTGGCCGCTGACAGTCATGATGCTGGCGCCCAGATCAACCTTGCCGCCGAAGTTGCCGTCGGCGCCCGCCGCGAATTCGAAGGTCCGCACGACGCGGGTGGTCTGTTGCCATTGGCCCCAGACGCGCGAGCCCTCGACATTGACCTGGATGTTCATTTCATAGCTGCCGCATTTCGAACTGCCCAGCACATTGATGCCGTAGCCGTGCCATTTGTATTTGATCGGCTCGGCCCATGCCGGGCTTGCCAGCAGCGACAGCACACCGAAAACCCAGGCCAACCCAGACAGACGCATTGTTTGCTCCGACGGTAAATGGTCCCCGGGGCATTCTAGCGCCCCCGGCGGCGGAGGCTAGATCAACCCCGACGCCGGTAACGGCGGCCAAACTAACCCCGCCGCCGGCGGCGCCTACGTTCGCCGCCACCGTCATCGGCGGCATCGGCCCGGGGAACGGGCAAAGCGATGGCAGCGGCCAGGTTGGGGCAGGGGGCGGTCTTGTGCGGAATCGCCATCGCCTCGACGAAATGCGCCTGGAAGCGCGGCTCGACAGCCGTTTCCACCTTTTCCACCTGGCGCGTCACCCGCTCGATCTCGGCGCGGGCGGCGCGGTTGACCAGGGCGATGCGCGCGCCCGTGCCGGCGGCGTTGCCCGCGGCCGACACGCCTTTCAGTGGACAATCCGGGATCATGCCCAGGACCATCGCGTAGAGCGGATCGATATGGCTGCCGAAAGCGCCGGTCAGCACGATTTTCTCCAGCGTGTCGATGCCGTAGCGGTCCATCAGCAGCCGCGCCCCGGCATACAGCGCCGCCTTGGCCAGTTGGATGGCGCGCACGTCGTTCTGGGTGATGCGGATGGCGGGTTCGCCCGCGCGGATCAGATACGCGAAAGTGCGCTCGGTCGGCTCGATGCGCGGGCTACGGGCTATCATTGCGCCATCGATCACGCCATCGGTCGTAAGAACACCGGCAAGGTACATCTCGGCGATCGCCTCGATGATGCCCGAGCCGCAGATGCCGGTGACGCCGGTTGCGGCAGTGGCCGCGGCGAAGCCCGGATCGTCGGACCACAGATCGCAGCCCACCACCTTGTAGCGCGGCTCCAGGGTCGTGCGATCGATACGCAGACGTTCGATCGCGCCTGGCGCGGCGCGCTGGCCGCAGGATACCTGCGCGCCCTCGAAGGCGGGGCCGGTCGGGCTGGAGGCAGCCAAGAGGCGATCACGGTTGCCCAGCACCAGCTCGGCATTGGTGCCGACATCCACAACCAGCATCGGCCGCTCGGATGTGTGCGGCGATTCCGACAGGATCACCCCCGCCGTGTCCGCGCCGACATGCCCCGCGATGCAGGGCAGCATGTAGACCCGCGCGCCGGGGTGGAAATCGAGGTCGACTTCGTGCGCTTCCAGCGTCATGGCCTGGTCTACTGTCAGCGCAAAAGGCGCGCCGCCAAGCTCGGTCGGATCGAGGCCGAGGAACAGGTGATGCATGATCGGATTGCCGACCACGGTCATCGCCACGATGTCCTGGCGCGTGACGCCGGCTTCGCGCGCGACGTCAGCGGCAAGGCCGTTCAGCGCTTCGCGCACAACAGCGGTCATCTCGGCGTCGCCGCCCGGATTCATCATCACGTAGGACACGCGGCTCATCAGATCCTCGCCGAAGCGGATCTGCGGGTTCATGGCGCCCGCGGCGGCGATCACGTTGCCGGTGTGCAGATCGCACAGATGCGCGGCGATCGTGGTGGAGCCGATATCGACCGCCAGGCCGTAGATCGCATCGTGGAAGCCCGGCCAGACCGCGATTATCTGCCCGCCTTCCTTGCCCGGCGTCGCCTCGTGCGCGGCGACGGTTACTTTCCACTTTCCCTGGCGCAGCGCTTTTTGCAGGATTTTTAGCACATGCAGGTCGCAGCCGAGGCCGCGCAAATCCCACTGGTCCTTCAACGCCAGTTGCAGCCGGCGCAGATCGCCTGAGGGGTCGTGCATGTCGGGCTCGGCCACCTCGACGTAATGCAAGGTGACCACCGGGTCGGTCACGATTTTCCGCGCCTCGGCGCGCTTGCGCACGATCTGGCGATGCACCTGGCTATCCGGCGGCACATCGATGACGCAATCGCCCGCGAGTTGCGCGCAGCAACTGAGGCGCCTTCCCGCGGCCAGTTTTTTGGCCTGGGTGTAGCTCTGTTCGGCGGCGTCCGCTGGCGTGATGTGATTGGCGCGCGAAACGATGGCGAACTTGGCGAACTCGCCTTCGCTCACAGTCACCTGGCAGCGCCCGCAGATCGCGCGCCCGCCGCACACCGAGTCGATATCCACGCCCAGGCGCCGCGCCGCCGACAGCACCGTGGTGCCGCGCGGAAAGCGTCCGCGCTTGCCCGAGGGCGTGAAGACGACGAGCGAGTCGGTCATGCTGCGGGGGCGCCCGTGGGCGCGCGGCGGCGGCGGTTCTCGCGCCTGACGCCCGTGCCTTCGGTGGTTCCGGGCGCGCCGGGGGCGGCGGGCTCGCGGAAGCGCCTGATCCAGCGCGCGCAGTTCGGATCGTGGCCCATCAGCACGTCGGCGCCCATGATCGCGGCCATTTCTTCGGTGCGCAGCGGATTCATGATCGCCGAGGTCATCCCAGCCGCGATCGCCATGCTGAGGAACGCGCCGTTCATGCCGTGGCGGTTCGGCAGGCCGAAGCTGATATTCGACGCGCCGCAGCAGGTGTTGACCTTCAGCTCCTCGCGCAGGCGGCGCACGATCTTGAATGCGGTCAGCCCCGCGATATTGATTGCACCCACGGGCATCACCAGCGGGTCGACGATCACGTCGCACGGTTTGATGCCGAAATCCTGCGCGCGCTGGACGATCTTTTTGGCAACGGCGAAGCGAACGTCGGGGTCTTCCGAGATTCCTGTCTCGTCGTTGGAAATTGCGATCACCGCCGCGTCGTATTTCTTCACCAGCGGCAGCACGACTTCCAGGCGCTCTTCCTCACCGGTGACTGAATTTACCAGCGGGCGGCCCTTATAAGCGGCAAGGCCCGCTTCCAGCGCCGCGACGATGGACGAGTCGATGCACAGCGGCACGTCGGTGATCGACTGCACCAGTCGGATGGTCTCAGCCAGGATGCGCGGTTCGTCGGCCAGCGGAATGCCGGCGTTGACGTCGAGCATCGGCGCGCCGGCCTCGACCTGCGCCAGGGCGTCGGCGCGCACGCGGCTGTAATCGCCGCTGGCCATCTCGGCGGCCAGCAGCTTACGGCCCGTGGGGTTGATGCGCTCGCCGATCGGCACGAATGGCCGGCCGAAGCCGATCACGACTTCCCTGGTGGCGGAGCTGAGGACAGTGTCGGTCACTTGTCGTTCCTTTGTTTGGCGGCGCGTGCGCGGCCTTCCAGCACGCCTGAGGCCTGGATGATTTCGCTCACAAGTTCTTCCTGGCGGTAGGCCATGACGTGCACGCCGGCCACGCCAGCGATCGCGCGCACGCGCTGGATGATCTCGATGCAGACGGCTTTGCCCTCGGCGCGCTGGTTCGCCGCGCCCTCCAGACGTTTAATGATCGCGTCGGGGATATGCACGCCCGGTACGTTGGCGCGCATCCAGCGCGCCGCGCGTGCCGAGGCCAGCGGCCCGACGCCGACGATAATGAAACACTGCTTGTCCAGCCCCAACTCGCGCACCCGCGCCATGAAGCGTTCCAGCAGGTCGATATCGAAGCAGTATTGCGTTTGGATGAATTGCGCCCCGGCGACGATCTTTTTCGCCAGGCGCAAGGGCCGGTAATCGTGGGGCTCGGCGAACGGATTCTCGGCCGCGCCCAGGAACACGCGCGGCGGCGCGGTGATCTTGCGGCCGGAGAGAAATTTGCTGTCGTCGCGCATCGAGCGGATGATGCCGAGCAGCGCCACCGAGTCGAGGTCGAACACCGGCTTGGCCTCAGGCTGGTCGCCCACCTGCACGCCGTCGCCTGTGAGGCACAGGATATTGGCGACGCCCATTGCTGCCGCGCCCAACACATCGCCCTGGATGGCGATGCGGTTGCGGTCGCGGCAGGAAATCTGCATGACCACGGCATAGCCCGCGCGCGTCAGCAGCGCGCAGATGCCGACGCTGGACATGTGTACGTTGGCGCCCGAGGCATCGGTGGCGTTGATCGCGTCCACGACTTCCGACAGCACCAGGGCGCGTTCATAGACCTCGCGCGGATCGGCGGAGTCCGGCGGGTTGAGTTCGGCCGTTACGGCGAAACGCCCCAGGCGCAGCAGACGTTCCAGCCGCCCGCCCGAGCTGTGGCCGGGCAGGATGGAATAGGAGGCCGAGGGATCGCCGATAGTGGGGTCGAGCATTGTGCCGATCATGACGCCTGCATCCGCATATGCTCGCCGCGCGCAACCGCCAGCCACGACGAGCGGCCCCACAGGCGGTGGTCGAGCGGCGGAAGCCGTTGGGCGATGGCGCCGCCGGTCTTCATGCGCCCGCTGCCTTCACTGGCTTCAACCCATACGCAGCGCATGGCCGGCTCGACCTCGCAATACCCGCCGGGGCGCACACCGCCGCACGGGCCGTTGCGCAGCGACTTGGGGCAGTTCATCGGGCAGGACATGCCGGTTGCGGAGAGGGCGCATTGCCCGCACATGCGGCAATCGAACAGGAAGCCCTTCGCCGTGCGCTCCAGCGCCGCGACGGGACGCTCCAGCCGCGCATAGCCGACGCGGCGAAAAAACGGACCGAGCATTATGAGCGCACGTTCGAGTGCCGCATAAGCCGCTTCCATCGCGCCCGCGCGGCGAACCGACCACAGGCGCATGGCATACATCGACGTCAGCTCCGAGGGGCGGCGCTGCCGCCGGCGCCGACCAGCGCGGCCAGGCGCGCATTGTCGTACTCGGCTTCCAGTTTCGCGGCGCGCGATGCGGCCTCGGCTTCCAAATCTTCGCCGCAGGTCTCGGGCTCGGCCCGGCGCCATTCGTTGAGGTAAGCGTCGGTGCCAACGAGTTTGGCGCGCATCGCGGCCGCATCGATCGCGTGCTGGAAACGCTCGGGCAATTGCCGCTTTGCCGTTTCGCGCCCGCGCTTGACGATCACCTGCGCGGGGATGTCACGCCAGTAGACGATCGTTAGCGAGGCCATGTTTGTTTTCCGTTGCTGCGGTGCGCGCACCGATGAATGCCGCGAGGTCGCCGTATCCGGTGAAGCGCCGCTCGAATGCCAGGCCCAGACGCTGCGCCGCCGCTTTGGCCTTGCGCGTCAGGGCGGAATCCTCCGTCTGCGCCAGGTACACCAGCCGCGCGTAGTTGCCGAAATAATCTTTCAGCAGCTCGGGATGCTTGTCGATGCCCAGGCCTTGGACGATCAGCCGGTCGAAATGCCGCGTCAGGTAATCGGTCAGATAGAACGTGCCGGGCTCTTGTTCGTGCAGGGCGTCGAATTCAGGCAGTCCGGCGAAGAAGGCATAGCAATGCGGGCCGGCGATGCGCTCGACCTCTTCCTCTTCCAGCACCTTGTCCAGCTCGCCGCCCGTGCCGCAATCGCCATACAGCACCAGGATGCGCTCGAACCGGCCGCGTCCGCCGCGGATTTTGCGCCGCACCGCGCCGGGGATCAGCTTCGGCGAGTTGTGCAGATGCGCAGGCAGGCAGGCGACGGTGAGGTGCCGCCAGCCGTTCGCCTTGGTCAACCACACGATCTCGCGCGCCAGCGCGCCACAGGCGATCAGCAGCGTAGGCGGCGGCGGAACGTACGAGCCGACGACGGGACGCGCATCCAGGCCTTGGATCGCGTCGGCCGGCATCAGTTCCTGCCCGCTGCCGCGACCGCTGCCACGTCCGCCGCGGCCTGCTGCAGCTGCTGCATCGATCCCTGGCGCTTCGACATCATCTTCCTGGCGGTTTCCACAGCCACGGCGGCGTCGCGGCAATAGGCGTCGGCGCCGACCGAGTTGGCGAAGGCTTCGTTCAGCGGCGCGCCGCCCACCAGCACGATGTAATCGTTGCGAATGCCCTTTTCCTTCATCGTGTCGATCACGACCTTCATGTAGGGCATGGTGGTGGTGAGCAGGGCGGACATGCCCAGGATATCGGGCTTGTGCTGTTCGATCGCCTCTAGGTATTTCTCGACGCTGTTGTTGATGCCCAGGTCGATGACCTCGAACCCGGCGCCTTCCATCATCATCGACACCAGGTTCTTGCCGATGTCATGGATGTCGCCCTTAACCGTGCCGATCACCATCTTGCCCATCTTGGGCGCGCCGGTTGCTATCAGCAGCGGCCGCAGGATCGCCATGCCCGCTTTCATCGAGTTGGCGGCCAGGAGGACTTCCGGGACGAACAAAATGCCGTCGCGGAAATCGATGCCGACGATGCGCATGCCTTCGACCAGCGCCTTGGTCAGCACGTCGTAGGGCGTCCAGTTGCGCTTCAGCAGGATGTTGACCCCGTCCACAACCTCTTCCTTGAGGCCGTCATAGAGGTCGTCGTGCATCTGCGGGACCAGCTCTTCGTCAGGCAGGGTGTTGAGATCCAGCGGCTCGGCTACGTCATCGGACATCGGCGCCCGGCTCCTTGGGAATTGGGCTTATGCAGTGTTAATCAATAGAAACCGGGGCCGTCCCAGGCTTATTCATTCGCGACATACGGCGACGCAAACGCGACAGTAGCGGCAACCGGCCTTGGCTAGATAGGGCATTGTGAAGACGGACGAATTCGAACTTGTCAGCCCCTGCATCGGGGTGTGCTACCTGGACCCGGCGAGCGGGCTTTGCCGGGGATGCTATCGCACGGTCGGCGAGATTTCGGCCTGGAGCGACTTCACCCAAGAAGAGCGGGCGACGGTCGTAAAAGCGCTGCGCGAGCGTCAGCGCGCCGCAGGACAGGATCGCCGCCGGGTCAACGCGCGGCGCAAAGCCGGCCCGGCCTAACCGATCCAGCGCTTCGCCCAGAGTTGGTACATCAGGATCGTCCATAGCGCGTGCTGGGCGTTGCGCCGCCCGGCGAGGTGATCGGACCACAACGCCCGCACGGGCCCGGGGCGGATCGGCCCGGCGGCAAGCGCGCGCTCCGACAGCAAATCCTCGGCCCAGTCGCGCAGCGGGCCGCGCAGCCAGTCGCCGATCGGCAGCGAGAACCCGGTCTTGGGCCGGTCCACGAGTTCGCGCGGCACATATTTGTCGAGCACCTGCCGCAGGATCCATTTGCCCTGGCCACCGCGCACCAGCATCCGGTTCGGCAGGGTCCAGGCGAATTCGATCACGCGATGGTCGATCAGCGGCACGCGGCCTTCAAGCGCCACCGCCATGCTGGCACGGTCCAGCTTGGTCAATACGTCGTCGGGCAGATAGGTGACGGTGTCGAGCGCGCGCATGCGGTCGAGCGTGCCGGAGAAAGCGGCGGCGTTATCGTCGAACGCCGGCGAGCGTGAAGCGGGAGCATCGCCCAGCAGCGCGGACACATCGCGCCATTGCGTCACCAGGCGGCGGTACATCTCTCCTGCGCTGCCGGCATCGAGAAGCGCCGCGGCCTTGTGCGCTTGGTCGCCGGCATGGCGCGGCGCGCGCGAACCCATGAATAGGCGCAGCGCGTTGTCCCAAAACTTCGGCGGCAGGCAGGCGATGGCGCAGGCCAGGGTTTTGCGCAGCGGCATCGGCATGGCCGATACGCGCGCCCACAGGCCGGGTGCGGTGACATGGCGGTTGTAGCCGGCGAAAGCCTCGTCGCCGCCGTCGCCCGACAGCGACACGGTGACGTGCCGGCGCGTCAGGCGCGAGACCAGCAGCGTGGGAATCTGCGAGGAATCGGCGAAAGGCTCGTCGTACCATTCCGCCAGGGTGGGAATCGCGGCCTGGGCCTCGGCCGGGGTAATGCGCAGCTCGGTATGGTCGGTGCCGAGATGCTTCGCCACGGCACGGGCATTCGTGGCTTCGTCATAATCGCGCTCATCGAAGCCGATGGTAAAAGATTTCACCGGCCGTTCGCTTTGCGCCTGCATCAGCGCCACCACCGTGGATGAATCGATGCCGCCGCTCAAGAACGCGCCCAGCGGAACGTCGGCGATCATGCGCCGGCCCACGGCGTCGCGCAAAAGCGCGTCCAGCCGCTCGACGGCCTCGGCATCGTCCATCGCGCGCCGCGCCGCGATGCCCGCCTGCGCCACATCCAGCGCCGACCAGTAGGCATGAATGCGCAGCGCGTGGCCGGCTCTCAGAGTTAGGATTTGGCCGGGCTGAAGCTTCTGGACGCCGGCAAAGATGGTGGCAGGGCCGGGCACATAGGCGAAGCGCAGGTAATCGGCCAGCGAGGCTTGATCAATCTCGCCGCGCCACGCCGCGTGGACGCGCAGCGCCTTGAGCTCCGATCCGAACAGCAGAATGTCGCCGAACTTCGCCCAGTACAGCGGCTTGATGCCTAGGCGGTCGCGCACGAGATAAAACACGCGGCCGTGCCGGTCCCATAGCGCCAGGGCGAACATGCCGATCAGGCGCTTGATGCCCGCTTCGACGCCCCATTGGCAGAAGGCTTCCAGCATCACCTCGGTGTCGGATTGGCTGCGGAATTTGCGGCCCAAGGATTCCAGCTCAGCGCGCAGCTCACGGTAATTGTAGATTTCACCGTTGTAGGTGACGACGTAGCGGCCGTCGCCGGATTCCATCGGCTGCGCGCCGCCCGGCGACAGATCGATGATGGCGAGGCGGCGATGCCCCAACGCCACGCCCGCGGCGGCATCGGCCCAAAATCCTTCGCCGTCGGGGCCGCGATGCGCCAGCGCATTGGTCATGGCCGTGGCGGCGGCCTTCAGCGCCTCGGCCGGCGTCCGGGCCGCGGTGTCGAACAATCCGGCGATGCCGCACATGGCTCAGGGATAGCAGGGCGGGGCGGGGAGAGCTATGCCGCGGCTTCGGGGTCGGCGTAGCGCCGCGCGATCTCGCGGAACTCCCCGGCGATCTCAAGAAAAGCATCCACGATATCGGGGTCGAAATGCATCAGGCGCCCCTTCTGGATCAAGTCGACCGCCTCTTCGTGCGTGAAGGCCCGCTTGTACACACGCTTGCTGATCAAGGCGTCGTATACGTCGGCCACGGCCATGAGCCGGGCCGAGAGGGGGATGTCGTCGCCCGTCAGGCCTTCGGGATAGCCGCTGCCGTCCCATTTCTCCTGGTGGCCATAGGCGATCTCGCGGGCGTAGCGCAGGAAGCTGACGGGAACCCCGACGTTCTTCTCGGCCGCGACGATGGCGTCGCGTCCCAGGGTGGTGTGGGTTTTCATGATCTCGAATTCTTCCGGCGTCAGCTTGCCGGGCTTCAGCAGGATGTGGTCAGGAATGCCGATCTTGCCGATGTCGTGCAGCGGCGCGGATTTGTACAGCAGGTCGATCGCCTCGTCCGATAACTCGCTCCTGAAGCGCGGATGGGGTTTCAGCTTGATTGCCAGCGCGCGGACGTAGTTCTGCGTGCGCCGGATGTGGTTGCCGGTTTCGTTGTCGCGGGTTTCGGCCAGCGAGGCCATCGCCATGATCGCCACGTCCTGGACTGCCAGCACCTCGCGCACGCGCCGCTCCACCTCCTGTTCCAGGAATGCTTTCTGGTCCTTCAGGACATCGCGCGCGGACTTGAGCATCAAATGCGTCTGCACGCGCTTCAGCATGATCACGGCGCTGATCGGCTTGGCGATATAGTCGACGGCGCCGGCGTCGAAGCCGGTCTGCTCGTCCTCCACCTCGGTGCGCGAGGTTAGGAAGATCACCGGCACGTCGCGGGTGGCCGCATCTGCCTTAAGCCGCCGGCACACCTCATAGCCGTCGAGGCCGGGCATCGAAACATCCAGCAGCACCAGGTCGGGCGGCGGCGCGGTGGCGGCGATTTTCAGCGCCCGCTCGCCGTTGTTCGCCACCTTGATTCGGTATTTGTCCTTCAGCAAGGCGGTGAGCAGCGCCAGATTGTCGGCGGCGTCGTCGACTACTAGGATAGTATGACGGGAAGGTGAATCGGCTTGCGCGGTCATGTCCGACTTTACCATGAACCCGGTTCGCCGTCAGATGGCAAGTTCGCGCGACTTTGCGGCGGAACGCAGCAAGTCCAGCGCCGAATCGAATTCGAAGCTTTGCACGGCGCGTTCGAACGCGGCCATCTCGTCGGGCGACATCACGCCGCGCAATGCCTGGCGGCTGGATTGGGCAAGGTCGGCCGCTTCGGAATCGTTGTCGGCCAGCAGCGTCGCCAGACGTAGCAGGATCGGCTTCAGCGTTGCCGGCTCGGCGACCGGCACGGGGCCGCTTTCCACGGCCACCGGCGGTCCGTCCTTCAGGGCGTCGGCGATGGCGCCCATCACTTGCTTGAGGTCGGCCCCGAGCTGCTTTAGCAGGCGCCGCGCCTCGGCCGGAGGCGCCGTACGGCGAAACGCGGCTTCCAGCGCGGCGGCGGCGGTCTGCACCTGCGAGGCGCCGATATTGCCGGCCACGCCCTTGACGGTATGCGCCAGACGTTGCGCGGCTTCCTTGTCGCCCGATGCCAGTGCGCCGGCGATCCGGTTCGGCGCGTCGGCATAGCCGCCGGCGAACTGCCCCAGCAGCCGGACATATAGCGCAGCGTTGCCACCCACGCGTTTCAGGGCGCCGGCCATGTCGAGGCCGGCGATCGGCGGCAGAGACGGCGCACCGGCTGGGCGTCCGCCGCCGGCCTTTGCCGCAGCGTCGATCCGGATGCGCCGCCGCCGCGACGGGGCCAGGCGCGCCATGGTGCGCAGCAGATGGCTCGGATCGATCGGCTTCGTGATGTGATCGTTCATGCCTTCGAGCAGGCAGCGCTCGCGCTCGCCGGCCATCGCATGCGCCGTAAGGGCGATGATCGGCAGGTCGGTGAAGCGCTGGTCGGCGCGGATGGCGGCGGTCGCTTCATGGCCGTCCATCACGGGCATCTGCAGGTCCATCAGCACGATGTCGAACGCCGAGCGGTCGTTGACCGCCGAATCCATCAACAGATCCACGGCGGCGCGGCCGTTCTGCACCACCGTAACCATGCCCCCGGCATGCTCGACAAGCTCCACGGCGATCTGCTGGTTGATCGGATTGTCTTCGGCCAACAGCACCTGCACGCCGTCGACCCGCATTACCTGCTCTTCGGCCTCGTCGCTGCGCGCGGTTAGGGAATCGGCGGTGAACAGCTCGACCAATATTCGCAACAGCGGGCGGGTGCGCACCGGCCGGTCCAGCGTGGCGTCGGCGCCTGCCTGCTCCACTTCGCGCCGGGCGCTTTCATCGCCGAAGCCGATCATCGCCACCACCTTGGCGGACCCGCCGGGCTGTCTGCGCAGACGGCGCACCAACGCCGCCGCATCGGCGTCGTATCTATGCTGGCCGAGCGCGCGCGGATCGATCAACAGCAGGTCGATGGGTGAGTTCTCGCTTTCCGCCTTGTCGACGATCGCCGCGGCGGTCTGGGTGCCGGCGACGATATCCACGCGCCTGACAATCGACCTGATCTTTTCCTCCAGCAGGCGCCGCGACGTCGCGTTCGTGTCTATCGCCAGCACGCGGATGTCGCGGGTGGCGGCCGGAGCCGCGGCTACCATGTCGTTGCCGGTCACTCCCTCCTTGGCCGACATATCCAGGCGCAGGCGCACATTGAAACGGAAGCATGAGCCGACGCCCGGTTCGCTGGTCGCGCTGATCTGTCCGCCCATCAATTGGACGAGGTGGCGGCAGATCGCCAGCCCAAGGCCGGTGCCGCCGTATTTGCGCGTGGTCGAGCCGTCGGCCTGGGTGAACGGCGTGAACAGCCGGTTCAACTGGTCGGCGGTCATTCCGATGCCGGTATCGCGCACGGAGAAGCCGAGGCGCACATCATGGCCCTCGATCGATTCGACGACGCAGCGGATCTCGATTTCGCCGTGCCTCGTGAACTTCACCGAGTTGTTGACGAGATTGACTAGAATCTGCCCCAGACGCAGAGGGTCGCCGATCAGGCGCCGCGGCACGTCGAGGCCGAAATCGGCCAGCATCTCGATGCCTTTTTCCTGGATCTTCTGCGAGGTCAAGGTGCACAGATGCTCCAGAACCGAGGACAGGGTGAACGGCACGCGCTCGATCGTCATCATTCCCGCCTCGATCTTCGAGAAATCGAGGATGTCGTTGACGACGCCCAGCAGCGATGCACCCGCGCCGTGAATTTTGGCCACATAATCGCGCTGACGCGCCGTCAGGTCGGTCTTCAGGCACAGATGCGCCAGGCCGATGACGGCGTTCATCGGCGTACGGATTTCATGGCTCATGTTCGCCAGGAACATCGATTTGGCTTCGGTGGCATCCTCGGCCGCTTCCTTGGCGCGCTGGATCGCCGCCTCCGCCTCTTTTCGCTCGGTGATGTCGTACAGCCAGGCGATGAATGCTTCCTCGCCTTCCCATTGGCTGACAATGGCGGAAAGCAGCATCCAGCTCTTCCGGCCGCCGCTGATGCCGTATTGCATCTCGTATCCGGTCACGCGGCCCTCGCGTTTCAACGTATCGATGACGCGAATGCGGTCCTCGGGACTGGCATACAGGTCCACGGCATTCAAACCGCGAAGCTGCTTCGACGTCATTCCCAGCAGCCGCCGGGCATAGCCGTTGCTGAACACCACCTCGCCGTTCCGCCGGGTGACCAGCACGGCGACCGGGGAATGCTGCAGCACTTGGCGCAGTTGCTCCTCGCTGCGGCGGAGGAAATCCTCGGCCGCCCGGCGTTCGGTGATGTCGTAGGTCCACGAGATCATCGCCGGGGCGCCTTCCCATTCCGTTATGACGGATGAGAACAGCTTCCACATCGGCGTGCCGTTCGGACTGCGGAATTCGATCTCCACGTCGGAAACCCGGCCGTCGCGATCGAGCATGTCCAGGATTCGCCGCCGGTCGCCCGGGTTTTTGTAGAAGCTGACGGCGCGCGACGAAATGAATTCCTCGAACGTCATGTCGTACTGCTTCAGCGTGCGCTCGTTGACGAACAATATCTTGCCGCTCTTGCGCGCGACGGTGACCGCCATGGGTGCCGCTTCCAGCACGCGCCGCAGCTCCTGCTCAGTCCGGCGCAGCCTTTCTTCGGCGGCGCGGCGCGCCGTTATGTCCTCGACGGTCCAGATCGATCCTTTCGCCGGATCGGTCCGGTCGAACAGCGTGCCGGATACGAATACATGGAAATCGTTGCCGTCCCGGCGGCGCATCACCGATTCGAACTCCATGCGCTCGCCCTTCAGCAGCTTTTCGCGGATCATCTCGCCGAACAGCCGGTGCGGGAACCCCGGCCCTCGCAGCACCTCGGCGGAGGCGCCGACCAATTCGTGCGAGCCACCGAAGCCCAGCATTTCGGCCATGCGTTCATTGCTCATCACGATCGTGTCGCCGCGCGTGAAAACGATGCCCAGCGGGGCGTTTTCCAGGATGGCGTCTTGCTCGCGCATGCGCGTATCGGCAATTTGTTGCAGGTTGTCGCGATCCGCGCGAAGTTCGCTGCTGGCGGCGGCGCTTTGCCGCAACAATCGATCCTGGCGCCGGACATTGCGCACGAGCATCGATACCAGCAGCGCGCTTAGAATGAGGATCGCCAGCAGCAACAGCGTCAGTTGTTCGGCATGCTGCGCGTTGTCGCTTTGCGGCCGGGCGCGGACGGCGCCGTGTTCGGCGCGAAGGCGCGTGTAGATGGCGCGGAATTCAGTGGCGTAATAGCGGAACGACTTCATCAGGTCGTCGGCGGGCAGGCCTGGATCCTTGATGATAGCGAGGATTTTCTCGTTGTTCTGAAGCAGGAACTGCTTGTACTCGATCGCCAGGGTATGAAGTTCGGACTCGCGGGAAAGCGTGCTCAGGTATTTCTGCGAGGATACGGTGTTGGCCCGGCCGATCAGGTCTTCGTAGGCAACCTCGACCGCCTCCATGACGGGCTGGCTGGTCTGCCGGGCTTTCGCCGTGGTTTCGAGCAGCAAGACCAGGTTCAGCGTTTCAATCTCGGTCTGGCTGATCACCCTGATGGCGTCGTCGATATTCTCCGTCTGCGTCTGACGATAATCCTTGGCGATGTCGACAACGGCAACGACGACAAGCGCCACCAGCGTTGCAATCACCGCCAGAACGATGGCATAACGCCGGGGAAGAATCATTCAACGCGCCTCAATACCGCGGGTTCGCCGAAACTAGGGCATTGGTTTCCATGTGGCGGCCGCGCCGGATGGCCGGCCCCTCCGGCAATCATTCCGGCGTATGGAGCCGCCTTGTCGCAACTTTAATAGCCGAACAGGCCCCGCCTGCGCTACAGCCATCGCCGGGCAATTTGATTAATCTAAGCGGCGTGCCGCCTGTGTGTCGTCTGACCGGAGCCGTCGATAATCGCCATGAGCAGACCTAGCGGATCCCAGGTTCAAGACCCGGGCCATGCCTCGGAACCGGGGGCGGGGGGATTAGGCGCCGGCGCGGCGCGGCCAGGTCTCGCGGTCATCGCCGCCTCGGTGCTGGCGCCGGTTCTGTACGGGTTTCTGTCGCTGTGGCTGGGGCAGGACGCGAACTGGGACCTGCGCAACTACCATTTCTACAACGCTTACGCGTTTCTGCATGGGCGCTTGGGATTCGATGTCGCGGTGGCGCACCACGCCACGTATTACAATCCGCTGTCGGACCTGCCGTTCTACGCCCTGGCGACGACGCTGCCGCCGCGCGCCACCGGGTTCATTCTCGGCGTGGCGCACGGGCTCAATTTCATTCCGATCGTCGCGATCGCCTGGCGCCTGCTGGCGACGGCGCCGCCGCGCGTGCGCGATGCCGGCGCGGTCGCGCTCGCCGCCGTCGGAATGATAGGCGCGGGGGCATTGTCCGAGGCCGGGACCACCTTCCACGACAACTTCATCAGTCTGCTCATGCTGGGTGCGTTGGCCGGGCTGGTGACCAGCTATCGCCGGCTGGTCGAGGCGCCGCTGCCGCAAGCGCTGGCCATCGTCGCGGCGTTGGGACTGGTGTCGGGGCTTGGCGCGGGGCTGAAACAGACGGCGGTGATCCTGTCCATCGGCTGCTGCGCCGGGCTTTTGTTCGTGACCGCGGGCTGGGGCAGGCGCTTCATGCTGGCCTTCGTGTTCGGCCTGGGCGTGCTCGCGGGCATCGCGCTGGGCGGCGGCTACTGGATGTGGACGCTGTGGCGCGAGTTCGGCAATCCGTTGTTCCCATATTACAACGACGTGTTCCGGTCGCCCTGGGCCGATCCGGTGGACTACGTCAACCGGGTCTTTCTGCCGAAGACGTTGTTCGAGGCGCTGGCTTATCCCTTCGTCTTCGCGGTTGAGCCGTTCCGGGTCAGCGAGATCGCCTTGCGCGACCTGCGCCTGCCGCTGCTCTATGCCCTGGCGATCGCGGCGTTGCTGTTGTGGCCGTTGCGCCGGCTCTGGGCCGGTCCGGGCGCGTTCAAACTCAGCGACTATCATCCCGGCACGTTCGTGCTGGCGGCGGGGTGCGTTACGTATCTCGCGTGGCTGAAGATGTTCGGCGTCTATCGCTATCTGGTGCCGCTGGAGATGCTGGCGCCGATCTTGATGCTGCTGGTCGCCGACCGGCTGGCGCTGCCGCGATGGGCGCATGGATCGCTGCTGACGGGCATGCTGGCGGTTTCGCTGGCGACGATGCACCCGGCGAGCTGGGGCCGCGCGCCCTGGGCCGCCGATTATTTCGGCATGCCCAAACTGGAAATCGCCGAGCCAAGCAAAACGATGATCGTGATGACGGGCACCGAGCCGATGGCCTGGATGATCCCGTTCTTTCCACCGGAAATTCCGTTCCTGCGCATCGACAGCTGGTTTTTACAGCCCGACGGCGCGGCCAATCGCAGTATCCAGGAGATGCAGCGGCGCATCCGCGGCCATGCCGGGCCGGTCTATGTCCTGTTCCGCGAGCGCTATGAGCGCGCCCGCACGGTGCGGGCGCTGGCTGCCTATGGCCTGGCGCCGCGCGACGCCGGCTGCGCTACCTTCAAGCCGCATATCGATATCGTGCCGAATGAGGTGATGGCCTTCTGCCCGCTGGACCGCCGCTAGAGGGTGGAATAAACAGGGACGAGGGACCGATACCGAGGAACCATGCCCGACACCCCGAGCTTCGCCGGCCGCCGCGTCGCGGTGCTGGTGCCCTGCTACAACGAGGAAAAGACCATCGCCGACGTGGTGCGCGGTTTTCGCGCTGCGCTGCCGATGGCCGAAATCTACGTCTACGACAACAACTCCAAGGACCGCACGGTGGAGATTGCGCGCGCCACAGGCGCGGTGGTGCGCACCGAAATGCTACAGGGCAAGGGCAACGTGGTGCGGCGGATGTTCGCGGACATCGAAGCCGATATCTACGTGATGATCGACGGCGACAACACCTATCACGCGCCCAGCGCGCCGGCGCTGATCGAAAAGCTGCTGGCGGAAAAACTGGACATGGTGGTTGGATCGCGCGTGGACCAGGAAGTGGCGGCTTACCGGCCGGGCCACCGTTTCGGCAACAGGGTGCTGACGGGATTCGTCGCCCAGCTGTTCGGCGAACGGTTCAAGGACATCCTGTCGGGCTATCGCGTGTTCTCGCGCCGCTACGTCAAATCGTTTCCGGCCCTGGCCAAGGGCTTCGAAACCGAGACCGAGCTTACCGTGCACGCGCTGGAGCTGCGCATGCCCGTGGCCGAGATGCCGACGCCCTATGGCGCGCGGCCGGAAGGGTCGGCCAGTAAGCTCAACACCTATCGCGACGGGTTCCGCATCCTGATGCAGATCCTGCGGCTGTTCCGCGAAGAGCGCCCGTTGCAGTTCTTCCTGCTTTGGTTCGGGGTGCTGTTCGCGTTTTCGGTCCTGCTGGGCACGCCGGTGGTGATCGAATACCTGCGCACCGGCCTGGTGCCGCGTTTGCCCACTGCCGTGTTGGCGACCGGCATCATGCTGCTGGCGTTCCTTAGCCTGATGTCCGGCCTGATCCTCGACACGGTTACGCGCGGGCGGCGCGAACTCAGGCGCCTGGCGTATCTCGCCATCCCCGCGATGGATGCGCCGGAAAACAAGCGTTGAGTGAGACGCACCCGATCGGCAACCAGCTTGTGCGGTTCTGCGCCGTGGGCGCCGCGGCGTTCGTTGTGGATGCCGGCGTGGTCGAGGCGCTGATCAAGCTCGCTTCGTGGAATCCATACCTGGCGCGCGTCGTATCGTATCTCTGCGCCGCCAGCTTCGCCTGGTGGTTGAACCGGCGCTACACCTTCGGGGCGGGGCAAGACCCGGCGCACCGCGAATGGGCCAAGTACCTCGCGGTCAATATTTCCGGCGGTCTGGTGAACTACGCGACCTATGCGGCGTTGGTGGCGTCGTCGGATGGCGTGCGCGCCTGGCCGTGGATCGGCGTGGCGGCGGGATCGGTCGCCGGCTTGCTGGTGAATTTCGCCGCCAACAAGTGGTACGTGTTCCGGCGGACGGGTGACTAGGCGGCGAAGCGTATCACCCCTGCGGCATCGACCTCGCGCCGGATGCGCCCCAGGCCTTCGAGATAATGCAGATGCGCCAGGGTTTCGCCCATGGCGAAGCCCATCTGGTGCGCGTCGAACTCGCGGCCGGGGAACAGCGTGGCGATGAATTTGGCGGCCGCCAGCGGCTTTCCCTTGCACGCCGCCACGACCATGTCCAAACGCTCGTCGTGATGGTGCTTCAACATGTCCAGGCGGTGATGCAGGCCGGTGAACACGCGGTCATGCGAGGGCAGCACCAGCGTGTCGGCCGGCAAGGGCCGGAACAGATCGAGCGAGCCTAGATAGCGCGCCAGCGGGTTCGATTCCGGCTCGGTCGGCCAGACGCTGACATTGGTCGTGATGCGCGGCAGCACCTGGTCGCCGGAGATCAGCACGTTGAGGTCGGGGCAGTAGAGGCAGGCATGCTCAGGCGCGTGGCCGGTGCCGATGATGACCTGCCAATCATGCGCGCCGATGCGCAAATTCACGCCGCCTTCGATGCGGCGATAGGAGCCGGGCAGGGGCAGCACCACGCCGGGATAGTGGTTGCCGCGTTTCTGCAACAGCGCGAGTTGCTCCGCGTCGACGCCGTGGCGGCGATAGAACTCGCCGTGGGCCGCGCGGTCGTTGTCCTCACTGCCGATCACGCGCATGGCGCGCGCCATGATGTACTCGCCTGATGTGCACCACAGCTCCACGCCCCATTCCTGGCAATGCCACGCGGCCAGGCCGATATGGTCGGGATGGAAATGGGTGACGATCACGCGGGTGATGCGCCGTCCCTTGAGCGTCGAGTCCCAGACCTGCTTCCACAGCGCCTTGGTTTCGTCCCTGGCGATGCCGCAATCGATTATCGCCCAGCCCTCGCCGTCCCTAACCAGCCACAGATTGATGTGGTTGAGCTTAAAGGGCAGGGGCATGCGCAGCCAATGGATGCCGGGCGCCACGGGAATCGTGCCGCCGGGCGGGGGCAGGCGGTCGCCGTGCACGTAATCGATGCCGGTCGGGACTGCGCCAACGGATTTACGGGCCGTGTCGTCCATGGCCGCACTTTACCTTCCGCGGCGGCCATGCGCCATGCGCTTGTCGCTGGGGCGCAATGCCGATCTGGCATCGGAGCGGAGGCCGCGCTACTCTCCGCCGCCCTTTGCGCAACGGAGCCGCGACGCACGTGAGTTTTGCCGCGATCAAATCGCCGATCCCCGAGATCATCGAGGAAGCCCGCAACGGCCGCATGTTCGTCCTTGTGGACGACGAGTCGCGCGAGAACGAGGGCGACCTGGTGATCCCGGCGCAGATGGCGACACCCGAGGCGATCAATTTCATGGCCAAGCATGGGCGGGGCCTTATCTGCCTGGCGCTGACGCATCAGCGCGTCGAGCAACTCGGCCTGAAGCTGATGGAGCAGCAGAACCAGTCGCGCCACGCCACGGCTTTCACCGTGTCGATCGAGGCGCGGCACGGCGTGACCACCGGCATCTCGGCGCCCGATCGCGCCCGCACCGTCGCCGTGGCGATCGACCCGGCCAAGGGCATGGCCGATATCGCCACGCCCGGGCACATCTTTCCGCTGATGGCGCGCGACGGCGGCGTGCTGGTGCGCACCGGCCATACCGAGGCCTCGGTCGACCTGGCGCGGCTGTCGGGCCTCAATCCCTCGGGCGTGATCTGCGAGATCATGAACGAAGACGGCTCGATGGCGCGGCGCGACGACCTGGTGAAGTTCTGCCAGTTCCACGGGCTGAAGGTCGCCACCATCGCCGACCTGATCAGCTATCGCCTCAGCCACGACCGCATCGTCGAACGCCTGCTGGAAACGCCGTTCAAAAGCCGGCATGGCGGCGATTTCCGCATGGTGGTGTACGTCAACCGCGTCAACTACATCGAGCATGTGGCGCTGGTGAAGGGCGATATTTCCGGCCCCGGCCCGGTGCTGGTGCGCATGCACGCGATGAACATCCTGGACGACGCCCTGGGCGACGCCCAGAGCGGCCGTGGCAGCGACCTGGAGCACGCGCTGGCCGCCATCGCCAAGGCGGGGCGGGGCGTGCTGGTGCTGATCCGCGAGCGGTCGCCGACGTTCCTGTCGGACCGGCTGCGCGCGCGGGCTGGCAAGACCGGCACGCCGCCGCCTGAAGTCGGCCTGGGCGGCGCGTTGCGCGACTACGGCGTGGGCGCGCAAATCCTGCTCGACCTGGGCATTCGCGAGATGATCCTTCTAACGCATGCCAAGCGCACCATCGTGGGGCTTGATGGCTATGGCCTAAAGGTGGTCGAGCATCGTCCCATCGCCGGCGGATAAGCGCGGGCCGGATTGAGGCACGCGCCTACGCTCTGCTAGACTCCGCCCGGGCGCTGGTACCGGTTAAGGGCCATGAGCGCGGGGTGAGGATGCGGGAATGAAGGGAAAGTCGGCTTTGGCCGCCGCGGCATTCACCGCGGTTTTGGCGTCGGCTGCCGCCCAAGCGGACGACGAGCGCTTGGCCTTAGTCATCGGCAATTCCCTTTACCGGCATACCGTCAGGCTGGCCAATCCGGCCAATGACGCGCGGCTGATTTCCGCCGTTCTGGCCGAGCGCGGCTTCAGGCTGGTTGGCAACGGGCCGCAGCTCGACCTCGACCGCATCGCGATGGAGCGCGCGATCCGCGAATTCGGCCGGTCGCTGACCCGGGAGACAGTGGGGTTGGTGTTCTATGCCGGGCATGGGCTGTCCGTGAAGGAAGTGAACTACCTGATGCCGGTCGACGCCAATCCCGTGCGCGAAGCCGACGCCGATTTCGAACTGATCGACTCGCGCCTGATCATCAAGCAGATGGCCGCGGCGGGAAACCGCCTCAACATGCTGATCCTCGATGCCTGCCGGAACAATCCGCTGTTGGATCGCGGGGTGCGCTCCGCCGGGCGCGGGCTTGCGCGCATGGAAGGCGCGTCGGGTACGCTGGTGGCGTTCTCCACCCAGCCCGGTAACATCGCCAAGGACGGCGAGGGCCGGAACAGCCCCTATGCGCTTGCGTTCACCAACGCCGTCCGGCGGCCCAACCTCGGCCTGTTGGATGTCTTCAATCGCGTGGGTCTCGACGTGCGCCAGGCGACGCAAGGCCAGCAGGAGCCGTGGCTGTCCGTCTCGCCGATCGAAGGACAGTTCTATTTCACGGCCGATCCGTCGACGATGCCGCCGGCGGTCGCGGGCGCTCCTGCGCCGCCCGCGGCGGCCAGCCCTGGCATGCCCAGCCTGCCGGCGTTCGGCGCCGGTCCCGCCAACCCCGCCTATGCTCCGCAGACGGCGGCGCTGCCGCGCACCGGCGGGCCGCTGGAGCCGATCGACCGCGAATACGTCGCCCGGGAATCCGCGCGCGTGCGGGCCGAGCCCGACGTCAACGCCAGCGTCGTCGCCACGTTGCGCCAGGGCGAGACGGTGCTGGTCCTAGGCAAGGTGCGTGGCGATTCCTGGTATCAGGTCGAGCTTGCCGACAAATCGCGCGGCTATGTCGCCGAGCCGGCACTGGAAGAACAGGATGCGTTCAAGAACAGGCAACGCGATAACAGACCCAGGGATCCGCTGGCCGACATGCTCAAATCCATCCTGACCGCGCCGCCGGACGAGCCCAAGGATCGCGACCCGTGGAACAGGCCCAGCAAATAGCCTCCGGTAGCTTTCCTCGCCCCACGGTCACATATCGGCGCTTCCGGCTTAACGCTGGGCCTGACCTGGCTTAAACTCCCGACATGGCCGAAGAAAAAGAATGGAAGCTACCCGCCGAGCTCCAGCCCAGGCCCGAGGACGTGGGTTACGACCTGGATGCGGCGCTATCCGCGGTCGTCGGCTTGCGCTCGGAGATACCCGAGGACGCGTTCACCGCCTCGATCCTGGGCACAGAGCGCACGGGCAACGGCGTCGTCATCCGCGACGATGGGCTGGTGCTGACCGTGGGCTATCTGATCACCGAAGCCGAGACGATTTGGCTCAGTACCGCCAAGGGCACGGTCGTGGCGGGACATCCGCTCGCCTACGATCAGGCCACGGGCTTCGGCATCGTTCAGGCCCTGGGTAAGCTCGGCATGCCGGCGCTGAAGCGCGGCACGGCCGCGGATTGCCGGCGCGGCGACCAGGTGATCGTGGCCGGTTACGGCGGGCGCACGCGGGCGCTGAAGGCCCATGTCGTCGCCAAGCGCGAGTTCGCGGGCTATTGGGAATATGTGCTGGACGAGGCGATGTTCACCGTGCCCGCCCACCCGAATTGGGGCGGCGCCGCCGTGATGGATACGCAGGGGCGGCTGGCGGGCATCGGCTCGCTGCTGGTGCACGAGCGCATCGAGGACAAGGAAATCCAGGGCAACATGGTCGTACCCATCGACCTTCTGGAGCCGATCCTCGACGACCTGCTGCGCTACGGCTGCGTCAACCGCCCGCCGCGGCCGTGGCTGGGCATGTACGCGACCGAATTCAACAAGCGTCTGGTGGTGGCGGGCCTGGCCAAGGGCGGACCGGCCGAGCGCGCCAAGGTGGAAGTGGGCGACATGGTGCTGGCCGTGGGCGGCGAGCCGGCGACGGGATTGGCCGACCTGTTCCGCAAGATCTGGTCGCAGGGCCGCGCCGGCGTCGAGGTGCGGCTGTCGATGATGCGCGGGGACGAGCGCGTCGAGACCACCGTGCGCTCGATCGACCGCGCCGATTTCCTAAAGAAGCCGAAGCTGCACTAACTCCGGCGCGCCGCGAGCCGGAGCGGCGCGTCCGCCATTTGAGCAGGCCGGTTCGGCCCTAGCCGAACAGCCGAAAGAGAAAGGGGCGCGAGCGGCGCCCCTTTCCCCGGCTGTCGAAAATCGCTCCGTCGGCAGTTATAGTCTCATGCAACCGATTCCCCGTGCAGGGCGCGGTCCAGGCCTTCGATCTCGTCCTCACGGTCGACCCTCAGGCCCACGATCACGTCCACGATCTTGAGCAGGATGAGCGACGCGATCGCGGCATAGCCCGCCGTGACCACCACGCCCATGGCCTGCGCCGCGATCTGCATCACGTTGCCTTCCAGCACGCCCGCCGTGCCGCCGATCTTTTCGATCGCGAACACGCCCGTCAGGATCGCACCCGTGGCGCCGCCGACGGCATGCACCCCGAACACGTCCAGCGCGTCGTCGTAGCCGCATTTCGGCTTGAGGATGACCGAGGCCCAGAAGCACATGGCGCCGCCCGCCAGGCCGATCACGATCGCCCCGCCCGGGCCGACGAAGCCGCTGGCCGGCGTGATCGCCACCAAGCCCGCTACCGCGCCCGAGACGATGCCTAGGAGCGACGGTTTGCCGCGCAGGCCCCATTCGCAGACCATCCACGACAAGCCCGCCGCCGCCGTGGCGATGTGCGTCACCAGCATGGCCATGCCGGCGCGCCCGTCGGCCGCGAGCGCCGAGCCGGCGTTGAAGCCGTACCAGCCCACCCACAGCAGCGAAGCGCCGATCAGGCTGTAGGTAAGGTTGTGCGGCGCCATCGGCTCGGTGCCGTAGCCCTTGCGCTTGCCGATCACCAGGGCCGCCACCAATCCGCTGACGCCCGAGATGATGTGCACGACCGTGCCGCCGGCGAAATCGAGCACCGACCCAAGGCCGAGGAACCCCGCATAGTCCTTGATGCCCGTACCGCCGAGGAAGCCGCTCGGTCCCCATACCCAATGCGCGACCGGCGAATACACGATAATCGACCACAGGCCGATGAACAGCAGCATGGCCGAGAATTTCATCCGGTCGGCCACGGCGCCCAGGACCAGCGCCGGGGTGATGATGGCGAAGGTCGCCTGGAACATCACGAACACCGTTTCCGGGATGGTGCCGCTGAGCGTGCCCAGCTCGATGCCCGCCATCATGACCCGCGAGAAGCCGCCGATGATCATGTTGCCGTCGGTGAAGGCTAGGCTGTAGCCGATCACCACCCAGATGATCGAAACGAGGCAGGTGACGGCGAAACTCTGCATTACCGTCGCCAGCACGTTCATCTTGCGGACCATGCCGCCATAGAACAGCGCCAAGCCCGGAATGGTCATCATCAACACCAGCGCGGTTGACGTGAGCATCCAGGCGGTATCGCCCTTGTCGATCTTCGGTTCGTCCGCGGCATACGCCGTCGCCGCCATCCCCGCCGCAAGCACCAGACCGGCTACAAAACCGGCCATCAAACTCTTCCGAGACATTCTCATTCCGACCTCCGACTGCCGACGCCGGACGTCGCCGAGGGTTGTTTCCCCTTGGCAATCGCCGTCGTGCCCGGGCTTGCATAAACAAGTCCCGTGCCAAACCAGCGTCCGCGCTGCAATGCGAAAAAATGGCGGAGAATCAGCGATTCGCGCTGTTTTAGCGCTCAGGTTTTATGCATTTTAGAGCAACTGCACAATAATCGGGCAGTTCTTCAGTCGCCGGTAACGACACCCGTTTCCGGCTGGACCGGCTGCAGGATACGCCGCACCCAGGCGAACGAGGGGGCGGCCGCGATCATGGATTGCAGCAACGCGGCGCCATAGGGCAGGGACTGGACCACCAGCATCAGCGCCCAGGTATTGGCGTCGGGGTAATCCTGCCCGTAGATGCCGACGATGGCCGTGGCCGCCAGCAGCGGCAGGACGAACAGCACGGTCTCCTGCCACGCCATTTTCAGGCCCTGGATCAACGCCGGGCTGTTCTCGCATTTCGGCGTCCGCAGGAAGGGCTGCGAGCGTTGCAGGAAGCCCTGGATCACCGCGTGGCCGATAGTGAAGGTCAGCGACAGGCCGGCGATGCCCGCGCCGATGCGCTGCCACGGGCTGCATTCCACCCGTGCGCTGTAGAGCATCAGGAACCGCACCAGCTTGAACGCGAACACGGCGATCGTCGGCACGACGAACAGCATCAGCGGGAATTCGACGTACTTGGCCATGACCGCCAGCCAATCCACCGTGTTCATCAACCAGCCCGGCGAGAGCGCATCGAGCCAGGCCAGCAGGTCGAACGATCCGTTGCCCTGGGCCTTGACCAGCGCCGCCGCCATCTTGGTCTTCACGCCGGCGACGATGCCCGCCAGCGCCAGCGGCGCGGACCACAGCACCGCCATGCCCAGCAGCACGATGTTCAGCGCGTCGGCGAACCACGGAACCCATCCGGCGAGGAAGTGGTAGCGCTGCCCCCAGGTCAGGCGCGAGCCGGTGAACGGCATGAACCAGCGCCAATAGCGCCGGACGATCTGCACCGCGCCGAACGCCCAGCGGTGCCGCTGGCGCTTGTAGCCGGCGAAACTGTCGGGCACCAGGCCGCGGCCGAACACCTCGACGCAATAGGCCGAGCGCCAGCCGCCTTCCAGCAGCCTGAGGCCCATCTCGGCATCCTCGCAGATGCACCACTCCGCCCAATTGCCGACCAGCTCGATCGCGCGCTTGCGGATCAGCGTCATTGTGCCGTGCTCGATGATCGCGTCGCGCTCGTTGCGGTGGACCATGCCGATGCGGAAGAACCCGGCATACTCCCAGTTGATCATTTCCTTGAACGGGTTGTTGCGCCAGGCGCGATGGTCCTGCGGCGACTGCACGAAGCCGATCTCGGACCTCTCGAAATACGGCACCAGCGCCTTCAGCCAATCCGGCCGTACGACATAATCGCTGTCGACGACGCCGATGATTTCGGCATCCGGCGAGGTCTCCGCCAGCGCGAAATTCAACGCGCCGGCCTTGTAGCCGGGCCATTTCGGCAGATGGAAGAAGCGGAACCGCGCGCCCAGCGCCTGGCAGTGCGTTTCGACCGGCCGCCACGCCGCCTCGTCGGCGGTGTTGTTGTCGATCACCAGCACTTCGAAATCCGGATAATCGAGACGCGCCAGCGACTCCAGCGTGGCGATCACCATCTGCGGCGGCTCGTTGCAGATCGGCAGGTGCAGCGAAACTTTGGGCAGGCGCGCGCCCTCGACAACGGGCAGCGGCGGGAAGCGCCGGCGCCAGCCCCGGGTCCACAGCACCTCGACCATCTCGAAGCCTTCGGCCAGCACAATGGCGATCATCAACAGCAGCGCCAGCAGCAGCGCGCCCCAGCCCGCGATCGAGCCCCAGCTCTGGTACTGGCTGGCGCCCATGCCGATCGCCCACACCAACGCCGTGGCGGTGGCCTGGATCAGCCCGGCGAAAACCAATTGCCCCGTGAGCCTAAGGTTGCGAACGCGCAGCATGAACAGAAGGATCGGCCCGGCGGCAAGCAGGCTCGAGGCGATGGCCAGTGTCGTCCACAGCGACCACGGCATGATCGGGCCGCTGAGCGCGAACTTGTCCTGCCGCTCGGCGTTGAACACGCCCCAATAGGCGCCGACGCGGCCTTCGATCGACTTCTTCCAGGGTTGGTCGAAGGCTTCCATGACGAAGAAGTCGACGTCGCGCGCGCGCGCCGTGTTGAGCCACGCGCGCATGAAGCGCGCCTGGGTTTCCGCGCTGGGCACCGCGTCGCGGCGCACGCGGCCGTCGCTCGGCCAGCCCACTTCGGTGATCACCACGGGCTTGCCGGGATAGCGCGCCTGCACCATGTCGTAGCGCATCAAGACATAGTCGACCGCCTGGTCCACGCCGATGCCTTCCCAGTACGGCAGCACGTGGATGGCGATGAAATCCACCGCGTCGGCGAGCTCGGGATGCTCCAGCCACACATGCCACGGCTCGGCGGTGCCCACGGGCACGCGCACGCCCTGGCGCACTTCCTCGATGTACTGGATCAGCCGCGACACCGGCAGGTCGTTGCGCAGGATCGACTCGTTGCCCACAAGCACGCGCCCGACGTTGCGGTTGACGCGCGCGAGGTGGATCAGGCTGCCCACCTCGTCCTCGTTGCGCTCCCAGCGGCCGTCGACCCAGGCGCCCGCGGTGACGCGCAGGCCATATTTCCGGGCGATGCCGGGCACCGCCTCGACGCCGTCGATCGCCGAATAGGTTCGGATCGCCGCGACGCGGCCTTGCAGGAAGCGGATGTCCTGCTCGATCTGCTCGCGCGTGGGCCGATCGCGGCGCGGATCCTGGCCCGCCCGGTACGGGCTGTACGCCACGCCGCGGATGATGCCGCTCCAATTGTCGACGGTCAGCGGCTGATTTTGCCACCACCACACCGCAAGGTTGCTGCCCAACACGGCCAGCAACACAAATAACGCAGTCCGCCGCATAAACCCCAGCCACGTCCCCGAAACGTCATCCGCGTCTCAGCCCCGCGAGCTCTCACTCCGGATCCTCGTCGCGACTTAAACGACGAGGTAGGCCTGCATATTCCAGGCCGTTCCCGAACGAGCGCCTTCCGAGGCGGACGCGGTTAGCCCCCGCAGCCAAAAACCCTTCGCGGTATCAGCAAACGCTCGCCAACTGCCCCCAAGATTCCCGTCAGCCCTTTGGCCGGCGGCATTGACTGGCGTTCGAAGGAGATCAGTACTCGAACATTGTGGCGAAAGTCGATAGGGCGCGACGCATCGTTATGCGCGAAACGATGTCGTCACGCGTCGCTCATGCGCAATTCGCTTGGCTGCCGCAATCCGCCCCAATCCGCCTCGTTTTCGCCGCGGTTGCTGATGATTTTCGAAGCTGTGATTTGGCTGTGATTTGACCCAGCCTCATGGACGGAGGATCATTCACTACAGCAAGTGATGGATCGGCAGATGGACATCAAGCGCTTGATCGGCCGCCGCCGTTTTTTAACAAACGTCGCTTCGGCCGCCGCGATGGCGGGCACGGCATCGTGGGTTAGCGGTGCATCGGCCGCCGACCCGGGCGCCTATCAACCCGTGGTCGGCGACGACGGGATGCTGACCCAGCGCTGGTTCGTCGAGAGCTTCCTGGACCTGAAAGACGATCTGGCAGAGGCGCGGGCCAAGGGTCAGCGCCTGGCGGTGATCTGGGAGCAGCGTGGCTGCCCGTACTGCCGCGAGATGCACATGGTCAACTTCGCCGACCCGGAAATCTCCGACTACATCCGCAAGCATTTCATGGTGCTGCAACTCAATATCTTCGGGTCGAAGCCGGTGACCGATTTCGACGGTACAATCCTGGAAGAGAAAGCGATGGCAAGGAAGTACGGGGTGGTCTTCACGCCGACTATCCAGTTTTTCCCCGATGATCCCGCTTTAGTTAAGGGAAAGCCGGCCAATACCGTGGAAGTCGCGCGCATGCCCGGCTATTTCAAGCCGTTCCATTTCGTCAGCATGTTCGAATATGTCTATGAAAAAGCTTATGAAACTCAACACTTCCAAGCCTTTCTCCAGGGTAAGGCCGAAAAGCTGCGCGCGCAGGGCAAGGACGTGAAGCTTTGGTAGGGGCGGCGACGCCGGTTTAGCCGAACCGGGCGAGGCCCGGGATCAAATCCAACAGCCAATAGCCGGCCTGGCCGAAACTGCCGGAAAAAATTAACGCCCCCAGCGCCACCATCAGCAGGCCAATGGCGGTTTCGACCACCCTCATGGCGCGGCGGAAGCGCTGCATCCAGCCGATGAACGGGCGCGCTGCCAGGGCGGCCAGCAGGAACGGAATGCCTAGCCCCGCGGAATAGGCGGCCAGGAGCAGGGCGCCCTCGCCGGAAGTCTCCTTGCCGCCGGCGACCAGCAGGATCGACGCCAGCACCGGGCCGACACACGGGCTCCAGCCGAAGGCGAAGCTCAACCCCACCACATAGGCGCCCACCGGCCCGGCCGGGGCGCGTTGCAGGTGAAAGCGCTTTTCCAGGTCGAGGAACCCCACCCGGAACAATCCGATGAAATGCAGGCCCAGCAGCACGATCACCGCGCCGGCGATCTTCGACAGCAGATCGATATGCTGCGTGACCGCCTGGCCGATGGCGGTCGCCGTCGCGCCCAGCGCCACGAACACGCTGGAGAATCCCAGGACGAACGCAAACGCCGCGATGAACAGCCGCGACAAAACCGTGACGCGCGGCGTGCGTCCCTGCAACTCGTCGAACGAAATGCCGCCGAGATAGCAAAGATAGGGCGGCACCAGCGGCAGAATGCACGGGCTGAGGAAACTCAGCAGCCCGGCCACAACGGCGCCACCGGCCGAGACATCGAACCCGGTCACGCCGTCACGCCCCCGTCACTTTGATATTCGGGTTCTCCGGCGGCAGGTCGATGACCTTCTTGCGGGCGACATAGCGCTCCACCAGCTCCCATACCGGCGGGCCCTGCGTGCCTTCGGCGACCGAAGCCCATCCCGCCACGGTGTAGCTGCGCGCGGGATCGATGGTGCTGCCGTCGCGCAACAGCGTCAGGCCCGAAATGCGCTGGCCGATCGGCTTGGCGATGTCGATGGCATAGGCGAGGCCGCCGACGCGCACCATGTCGCCGCCCTGCTGGTAATAGGGATCGGGGTGGAACAGATTGTCCGCCACGTCCTCCAGGATTTCCTTCAGGTATGCGCCGGTCATCCCGGTGCGATAGACGTTGGGATAGGTGATGGCTGTCTGGTCGTAGATGTGCTCGACGCGGATATCGTCGCCCGGCAGCAGCGTGCCGCCCCAGCGGAAACCGGGCGACAAGGCGATTTCGGCGTCGCGTTCCTCCATCAGCGCCCGGCAGATCATGTCGTCGAAGCTGCCGTTGAAGTTGCCGCGCCGGTAGAGCAGCGATCCCGCCTTGCCGACGACGCGGCCAAGCTCGGCCGCGAACGGCGCCCGGATGTCGCGCACCAGGGCTTCCATCTCGCGGTCCGGCGCGATGGCGTCGGTGAGCACTGGGATCAGGGCGAAGCGGTAATCGGCGACCTTGCGGTCCTTCACCTCCAGGTCTAGGCGCGCGAGGAACTTGCCGTGCGAACCGGCGGCGACCAGCAGCGTGTTGCCGACCTTCACCACGTCGGGCACGGCGTCGTGAGTATGGGCGGTCAGGATCACGTCGATCCCGCTGACGCGCCCCGCAAGCTTGCGGTCGATGTCGAAGCCGTTATGGCTGAGCAAGACAATCAGATCGGCGCCGCCCGCGCGCAGGGCGGAGACGCGCTTGGCCAGACGCTCTTCCTGGATGCCGAAGCTCCAATCGGGCACGAAATGGCGTGGATTGGCGATCGGCGTGTAGGGATAGGCTTGGCCGATGACGCCGATTTTCACGCCGCCGCGCTCGACCGTCATCTCGCCGGGAAAGGCGTCCTCGTTCCAGGTCGTGTCGCGCACGTTGCCCGCGAGGAACGGGAAACCCAGCGTGCCGATCAGTTCTTTCACGCGATCCTGGCCGTGGGTGAACTCCCAGTGGCCGGTCATCGCCTCCACCCCAAGCTGGCGCGCGACCCGCACCATGTCGGCGCCGCGCGTCTTGAGCGACGTATAGGAGCCCTGCCAGCTGTCCCCGCCGTCCAGCAGCAGCACGCGGCCCGGGCGTTCCGCGCGGACCGACTTGATCAGCGTGGCAAGACGGTCGACCCCGCCGACGCGGCCATAGCGCCGCGCTAGGGCCGTGAAGTCGTCGCTGGCGAAGGCATAGGCGGCGGCCGAGCCGGGCTTCAGATGGAACGCGTCGACCAGCGCCTTGCCCGTCAGGTGCGGGGGCAGGCCGCGCGCCGCGCCGACGCCGAGATTGACCGACGGCTCGCGGAACCACAGCGGCATGATCTGCGCGTGCATGTCGGTGAAGTTGAGCAGCGTCACCTGGCCGACGGGCCGGAACCGCAATAGATCGTCCTGGGTGATCGCCTGCGCCGATGCGCGCCGGCCGAGGCCGTCGGCGCCGGTCAGCGCCGCCGTGGCCGCCGCTACTTGGATGAACTCGCGCCGCGAGAGCACGGCAGCAAGCCGTTAGCGACGGACCGACGGGACTTCGATCGGCAGGCCTTGGCCGCGATGGGCCAGATAAAGCTCAAGATCGAGATACTCGTCCGAGCCGAAGGCATAAGGCTCGGCCCGCGTGTCGCGCACGCAGCCGATCAGCCGGAATTGCAGCGAGACCAGGTACTGCTCCCGCAGCCGGTAGGTGGGAAAGCCGTTCGCCTGGGCCTGTCCCAGCAGATCGCCGCGAATCCAGTTGCCGGAATTGTCCTCGTGGCAATTGGCGCAGGACAGGTCGAGCTGCCCGTGGCGGGTATAGAACAGCTTCTCGCCGTTCGCGAGATGGGCCTTGGCCGGCCCCGATGTGTCGACGTTGAGCGGCAGGCCGCGGGACTGGTTGCGGATATAGGCGGTCATCGCCACCAGCTCGCGCGCTTCCCATTTCCACGGCTCGGCCTTCATGTTGTCGGCGCGGCATTGATTGATCCGCATCTCGACGTTCTGCAACTTGCCGATCTTTTCCTGCCATTTCGGGTAGGTGGCGCCGACCTGCTTCATCGACTGCCCGGCCTTGCCGTGGCAATCGGCGCAGGATTTGCCAGCGGCGCCCTCGGCCTTGGCCCATAGCTTTTCGGCTTCGTCCAACCACAGGAAACCCGGATTGGCATGGTCGTCGTCCTGCATCGCCTGGGTGGTCGGGTCAGCATAGGTGTAGCCGGTGTATTTGTCGCCGGCGCGGTATTTGGCGTCCTTGGCGGATTGCGCGCCGGCATCGTGCGCGCCCGGCGCGAGCACCAGCGCGACCGCTGCTGCGGCCAGGCCCAGGATCGTCGCGCGGCGCACGGGCATCCGTCAGCCCTCGACCTTCAGCTCGGCGCTGTAGGCGTATTTCTGGCCGGAGTCGTCCAGCCATTCGAAATCCAGCTTGCCGCTGGCGTTGGCCACGGTGAAGAACGACAGATACGGATTGGCCGAAATAGCCGGCGCCCAATCGGCGCTGAACACTTCCTGGCCGTTGTAGCGGCAGACGAACTTGCTGATGATCATGCGCGGAATGGTCTTTCCGGCGGCGTCCTTGCGCTGGCCGGTTTCCATCGGGTGCGAGATCAGCGTCTTGATCTCGAACACTTCGCCCTTTTTCACCCTGTCGGGCAGTTTCACGCGGGGTTCAGCCATGATGTCGCTCCTTGAATATGAATGGGGGCGCGGGCGGTCAGCCGCCGCAGCCGCCGATCGTGACTTTGATTTCCTTTTTCGCGATCCACAGCGACTTGTCGCTGAGTTCGGCCACCGCCACCAGGTTCTGCGTCTTGGCCAGGCGGATGCGGATGCTGACCTCGGCCTTGCCGCTGAGCGGCGTCAGGCGGAATTCGGCGACCTCCGGGTTGGGGTTGCCGTCGGCCAGCAAGGTGATCCGCGCGACATAGTTCTGGGGCGTCATAGGACTGTCTACCACCAGCGTCACCGGCACGGTCGCGCCGTTCTCGGCGATTTCCGGCGCATTGATGGTCACCTTGCCTTCCTTGGGCTGGCCTTCGCCGGCGGCTTTTTTCAGCGCCGCGGCGAAATCTCCGGCGGTCTGCGCGCGGGCTTCGCGCGCGCCGGCGCCCACAAGCGCCAACGCGCCGGCGGCCGCCAGCACCTGGCGGCGGGTGGCGCCGCGGCGGTGTCCATACTCGGGGCTTCGCATCGCTCAGTCTCCTTGGTCCAGACGCGGCAGGGCCGCGGGGCCGCGGCTAGTTTTTCAACGTCAACAGGTAGGCCACGATGTCTTCGATCTGTTGGGCCGTCAGGATCGGCTTGCCGGCCAAATCCTTGCGCACGCGGTACAGGCCGTCGACACGGTAGAACGCGGGCATCGAGGTCTGCGGATTCAGTATCTTCGGGTTGACGATGCGCAGGCGGATTTCGGATTCCTTCAACCGGCTGGCGACATCGTTGAGTTCAGGCCCGACATTGCCCTGCAGGTCTTCCTTGATGGGCATTTTATGGCACGCCAGGCAATTGCCGAGGCCGCGATTGGCCGCCAGCTTGCGGCCTTCATCCGGGTTTCCGGGCTTGCCGGTTAGGGACTCGCGGATCTCGTTTTCGTCGACGACGGTAAACTTCACCAGCTCGTCGGCAGCGGCGTGGGAAGCGGGCGCGGCGACAAGCGCCGGCGCGATCGCCACGCCGGCCAAGGCGATGACCCAGTTGCGTAAGCAGCCACCCATGAGCGTTCCGGCCCTTGCGCGCCGTTGTAGTCGTTTGCAAAGGCCACAGTGCCGTCTTTTACAGAGGATTTCAACCCGAACGAGCGAATTATCCAGCCAGCGCCTGTAATTTAGTTCTCACCGCAGGAAAGTGGACCAGAACGACCGTGCCGCGTCCGACCGCGCTGTTTATTTCCAGCGCTGCTCCATGCAATTCGGCTAGGCCTTTGCAGATCGGCAGCCCAAGGCCGAACCCGACGCCATTGCCGCGCGGCTGGTCCGATTGCGCATTGCCGAACGGCTCGAGCGCGCGGGGAATGTCGTTGGCGGGCATGCCGGCGCCCGTATCGGACACGCCAAGCCGGATGCCGCCATCGAGCGCCAGAGTCGCGGCGATGGTCACCGATCCGCCCGCCGGCGTGAACTTGATGGCGTTCGACAGCAGGTTCAGCAGTATCTGCTTCACCATGCGCATATCGGCGATGAGCTGCGGAACGCCGCGATCGACGCTCACGGCCAACCCGATGCCGGCGTCGCGCGCGCGGACCGACACCATGCGTTCGACGTCGGCGATCAGTTCGCGCGTCTCGATTACGGTATCGGCCAGCACCGCCTTGCCGGATTCGATCCGGGAAATCTCCAGAACCTCGTTGACGATATCGAGCAGATGCTCGCCGCTGCTCTGGATGTCGCGGACATATTGGATGTAACGGCGGCGGTCGGAACGGCCGAGCAACTCGTCGCCGATCACCTGCGAGAATCCCAGGATCGCGTTCAGCGGCGTGCGCAACTCGTGGCTCATATACGCCAGGAAACGGGACTTGGTGCGGTTGGCGGCCATTGCTTCGTTGCGCGCCTCGGCCAATTGTTCTTCCAGGCGCATGCGGTGCGCGATTTCCCGCTCCAGGTCGCGCGCGGCATCATGACGGCCAAGCGCGCGGGCATTGCGGAAAATCGCCAGGCCGAGGCGATAGGCCAGCACAGCCGCAATGATTGCGGCCAGCACGGCCAGGCCCGCGATCGCAACCGACACGGCCGCGCTTGGCGCCGGCGCATAGCCGATCCATGCATCGGCGGCTTGCACGACGGCGCAGACAAGGAAAAACGCGGCGGCGAATACGGCGACCGCGCGATAGTGCAATTCGCGGCGCGAGGCCGCCAGATAGATCAGAGCCGCGGCGAGCGAGAGGTTGACGAGGGCGAGCAGGGAGTCGGCGGCGAGCATCGTCCAATAGGATGCACCATCCCACATGCGGTCGCCGGTTTGCGCCGGGAACCCAAGGGCGGTGGATAAACGGGAAACGGCGTCGCTCATGCCACGCATTATCCCGGACGATCGCTAACGTTGCTCCGCGGGTTCTCCTCGCAAAGTCCGTGCCTTTCGACAGTGCCCCTCTATCCGATTCCGGGAAACAACGCTTGTTGCGACGCGCCTTTTCGAAGCCCGGAACTGTAAACAGTATAGGTCAAAAACGACTCCCGGTAACCGCCCATTCATTTGGCGCAACACGGAGATGTGAGATTGGCTGGGCGCCGATGCTGGTGTTCCCGTGCGTTGGCCGTTTATATTCATTAACGAATGCTGCGCCGCGAAGCATTGAACCACGCGGTTTTCATCGGTTTCACATTGCAATGACGCATTGGCGACGGTACGCGGCTTCGCCCGGCGCCCGGAGGCGGCGGTGAGCGAGGGCAGCGCGCCGCAACACCCGGCGGCGGCCAGGCGCATCGTGCTCGTCGGCATCGGCTGGATGCTGCTGTGCACGGTCGTCTCGATTGCCATGCAGGCGATGGTGCGCCAGATTTCCTCTGAGATTCATCCGTTCGAAGTCGCGTTCTTTCGCCATTTCATGGGCCTGTTTTTTCTGGCGGCGATGTTCCAGGGCGTGGGCTGGAGCGCGATGCGCACCAGCAATTGGAGCATGCACTTGGTGCGCGCCGTGGCGAACTCGGCCGCCATGATGGCGTTCTTCGTCGCGCTGACCCTGGCGCCGTTCGCCAACGTGACGGCCCTGGGCTTCGCGGCGCCGCTATTCGCCGCGATCGGCGCGGCGCTGTTCCTGGGCGAGAAGATGCGCCTGCGGCGGTGGATCGCGACTGCCGCGGGCTTCTGCGGCGTATTGGTGATCGTGCGTCCGGGCTTCGCCGAGGTTGGTATCGGCGAACTTTTGGTATTGTTCTCGTCCGTCGGCTGGGCGGTCGCGCTGCTGCTCATCAAGACCATGTCGCGCACCGAGTCGGCGCTCACCATCACCGCCTATATGAGCCTGCTGCTGTCGCCGATCACGCTCGCCTTCGCCGTTTTCGTATGGACCTGGCCCAGCCTCACGCAGCTTTTGTGGCTCACGGGAATCGGGTTTTTCGGCACGATCGGCCAGTTTTCCCTCAACCAGGCATTGCGCCGCGGCGAGATAGCCGTGGTCATGCCGATCGATTTCGTGCGTGTGATCTGGGCGTCGCTGATCGGCATCTATCTGTTCGGCGAGCCGCCGGACGCCTGGGTCGGTCTGGGTGCGGCGATCATCGTCGCCAGCACCAGCTATATCGCGTATCGCGAAAGCCGCGTGAAGGGGCGGGTGGAGTCCGCGCCGACGCCGTCCGCGTAACCCAGCGGCGTTCAGGCGACGTCCTCGCGCGCCGCTTTCATCGCCTGGCGCAGCACGTCCATGTCGCCCACCTGGTTAGCGAGCAGCAGGATCAGCTTAGCGTCCACAAGGCGGCTTTGCGCGTCGCTCAAGCCCCGATGCAGGGCGATCAGCTCGGAATAGAACTCGTCCGGCGCGGCGATATTCAGGGATTCGAAAAGCGCGCGCGGATCGGTCATGCGGAGACTCCCTGGGCTCGGGCCAGCGCCGCGGCAATCGTGCCAGCATCGGCGCGGCGCCAGCGCGCGGCGACGTGCTGGTCCGGCCTAATGAGATAGACGGTGCCAGGTTTGGCGTCGTAGCGCCGGAACGCGAGGCCTTCGGCGTCAGTTAGCGCGCCGGCTTCGCCAGCCGCCGCGATCGCTACCGACGCGATGCCGGGTGGCATCGCGGCATCGGCGCCGAAGCACAGCGCGCTGAAGCTCTCGCCCTTCAACCGATCCATGAGCCAGACCGGCTTGTTGCCTTCGATAAGCGGCGCGTTGGCGGCGGGGCTGCCCGGAGGCAATCCGGCGGCGAACTCGCCCGGCCGGTCCGGCGTGTTGAGCGGCGAGTTGTCGAGCACCGCCGGGGTGGACAGCCTGCCGCTATTGACCAGCGCGCGCGCGAAGGGATGACGCCGCGCCAGCGCCAGGGCGGCGTCGCGGAACGTCTTGCTCGCCACGCCCTTGGGCGTGATGAAATCGGTCGCGCGGGCGGAATGGCGGATGTTCTCGTCGGCGGCGGGTATGCGCTCGGCGTCGTAGCTGTCGATCAGTGCCATTGGTGCATGGCCATGAACGATGGCGCCCAATTTCCAGGCCAGATTGTCGGCGTCCTGGATGCCGCCATTGCCGCCCCTGGCGCCGAACGGCGAGACGATATGCGCGGCATCGCCCACGAACACGACCTTGCCGTGGCGGAAGTGCTCCAGGCGCCGGCATTGGAAGCTGTAGACGGAAGTCCATTCGATCTCGAATTTGGCGCATGGCCCCAGCATCGCCTTTAGGCGGGGTATCACGCGTTCGGGCTGTTTCTCGGTCTCGGGATCGGCGTCGGGGCCGAGCTGGAAATCGATGCGCCATACATCGTCGGCCTGGCGATGCAGCAGCGCCGACTGGCCGGGATGGAACGCGGGATCGAACCAGAACCAGCGCTCGGTCGGGAACTCCGCCTGCATCTTCACGTCGGTGATGAGAAAGCGCTCCTCGAACGCCCGGCCCTGGAACTCCAGCCCCAGGTATTTGCGCATCGCCGAGCGCGCGCCGTCGGCCGCGACCGCCCAGGCGCAATCGAGCCGGTACGGGCCGCCGGGCGTTTCGACGGAGAGCCGCGCGCCGTCCGGCGACTGCGCGACGCCGGCAACCCGGCTCTTCCAGCGCAGCGACAGCCCTGATGTGGCCATTGCCGCGGCGACCAGCGCTTGTTCGACGTGGTACTGCTGCAGATTGATGAAGGCGGGAAATTTCTGCCCGCCCTCGGGTTGCAGGTCGAAATCGTAGAGCGGCCCGTCGCGGTGGAACACGCGCCCGCGATTCCAGGTGACGCCTTTTTCCATCATCGGGCCGGCAATGCCCAGCCGGTCCCAGATTTCCAGCGTGCGCTTCGACCAGCAGATGGCGCGGCTGCCGGTGGACACGCGGTCGTCGTCGTCCAGCACGATTACCTTCACGCCGCGTTGCGCCAGATCGATGGCGAGCGTCAGCCCGACCGGCCCCGCGCCGATGACGGCGACGGGGCAAGCCCCGTGTCCGGCTTTCAACTCTGGTGGAGAAACGAAAGGATAGGTGCGGGCGGGTTGGCCGGGCATGGCCTCGGCCATCACTTCGCGCGATAGACCGTGTTGGCCCATTCCCCGCCGCATTGTTCCTTGTAATTTCCGTTACAGGGCATGGTGCAGTTGGTCGCCGGGCCGTTCTTGCCGTAGCTGTTGCCGCAAAAACAGAAGCTGCCGTACTGCGTGCCGGCGTAGGTAAAGCCGCGCTTGGCGCATTGCTCCAGGCAAAACGCGGGGGTCATGCCCTGCCAGTTCATGACATGGCCGTCCAGGTCGCGGCCTTGGAGCGATATCGGATTACCCGCGTCCTTGAAACAGCCGATGCGCCCGCCGACGGGAACCTGCGGCACGGCAGCGGGCGGGGGAGCGGCGGCGACTTGCGGCGCTGCCGGCGCGGCGCCGGGAAGCTGCGGTGTCGAGGGCTTTTGCAGCTCCGCCAGCCTGCTGCGCGCCAACGGCACGAATTCGCCCTGAGGATAACGCGCGAGGTAAGCCTCGAAATCCGAGGCGCGGCGGCTCGACTGGATCGATTGCCAGAACACCACCTCGCGGTCGGCCGGCGCGGCAGCAGCAGCGGCAGGCGTGGACGCGCCGCCAGCGCCATTGAAGATGAAATCGCCGGTAAGCGAGGATGATTCCCACGGCACTTGCTTGTCGCCTGTTGCCATCGCGACCTCGACGCGCACGCGCTTGAATACTTCCTCGGCCTTCAGGCCGGGCACGGAAAGCGCCTTCAGCAGCGCGTCGGTGTAGACGCCGTTGGCGCCTTCGCCGTCGGCGGCGACCGATCCGGGCGCGGTGGCATAGGCGATCAGGGTGCCGCGCGCCGCGTCCACCGCCGCCAGGCCGCGGCCCGCCCCGCGCACACGCCGCTCGAACGGATTGTTGCGGCAGGCGTCGAGGATCAGGAAGCTGACCCGGCTTTGCACCTGTTCCAGCTCGTCGGTCAGCGTGGCAACGTCCACGGCCTGGAAGCGCAAATCGGTTTCGGATTGCAGGGTCATGTCCACGGGGATCAGGTAGTTGCGGCCGCGCACCTGGACCCCGTGCCCGGCGTAATAGATCAGCGCCACGCCGCCGGGCGAAAGCTTGCGCGAGAATTCGGCCAGGGCGTCGCCCATCGCCCGTCGCGTCGCGTTCTCCCGATGCACCACGTCGAAACCCAGCTCGCGCAGCCTGGCCGCGATGTCGCGGGCGTCGTTGGCGGGATTCCTGAGCGGGGCCTCGCGATAGGAAGCGTTGCCGATCACCAGCGCGACGCGGCTATCCGCACCCGGCGCGGATTGTGCGCTGGCCGCGCCGGGCAGGGTCGTGGATACGGCCCATGCCAGCGCCAGTACGGCAAGCCTGAGTGTCGCGCGCATATTGGCGTTTCCCCCAGGGCCAGTGTGCCAGGATCGCCTGGGCGCGGCAACGCTTGGAAGCCTTGCTTAGCGATGCCCGGCATTCCAAACTCAGGCCGTCATGAACGATACCGCACCGCAGAAACCCACGCGGCTGCTTGGCCGCACCATCGCCAATCTGCGCACGGCCTGGCGCGACCTGTCGGCCCAGGCGCGCGGGGCGTTTCGCGGCAACTTCAGCCCCGACCTGTCCGACGACGATGCCGTGCAGTTGCGCCAGCAGTTCCACGATTGCGTCGAGGCGCGGGGTGGCGAGGTGGCGGCGCGGGCGCGGGCCGCGGCCCTGGGGCAGACCTATCTCGGCCTCAGCCCGGAGGGGCGGCGGCGGTTCCTGGAGATACTGGCGGTCGATTTCGACACCGACCGCGGCAAGGTCGACGCCGCGATCGACGTCTTGCACAAGGCCCAGGACGCAAGGGCGCGCCGCGCGGCCGAGCGCGCGCTGCGCCAGGTGCTGCTGCCGCCGCGGCGGCGGCTGTTGACGCATTTCAACGCCTTGCCCGAGGGCGTGAAGTTCCTTGTGGATCTACGCGCCGAGCTGATCGGCATGATCGGCGACGACCCGACGCTGGCGTTGCTGGAAGACGACCTCAAGGCGCTACTGACGGCGTGGTTCGACGTGGATTTCCTGGAGATGCACCGCATCACCTGGGATTCGCCGGCGGCGCTGCTGGAAAAACTGATGGCGTACGAGGCGGTGCACGAAATCAGGGACTGGAACGACCTGAAAAACCGGCTGGATTCGGACCGGCGGCTGTTCGCCTTCTTCCATCCCCGCATGCCGCAGGAGCCGCTGATCTTCGTCGAGGTGGCGCTGGTCAGCGGCATGAGCGCGAGCATCCAGGAATTGCTGGATGCCAACGCGCCGTTGAGCGACCCGTACAACGCCGACACGGCGATCTTCTATTCCATCTCCAACGCGCAAAAAGGCCTGGCGGGCATCAGCTTCGGCAATTTTCTGATCAAGCGCGTAGTCGACCATCTGGCGGCCGAATTTAAGGGCTTGCAGGCCTTCGCCACGCTGTCGCCGGTCCCGGGATTCCGCAAATGGCTGCGGCGCAAATTGCGGGACGAAGGCGACGCCGTGATCCTGCCGGCCGAGCTGCGCGCGTTCGAGGCGATCGGGACGCCCGGTACGCCGGCGGAACTGTTGACTGCGGAGGGGTGGGCCGAACCGGGCGTGGCCGATGCGGTTCGCCCGGTGCTGTCGCGGCTATGCGCATACTATTTGCTGCGGGAGAGGGTGGGTCCGAAACGGGCGGCCGACCCCGTGGCCCATTTCCACCTCAGCAACGGCGCGCGCGTCGAACGGCTGAACTGGATGGGCGACAATTCGCCCAAGGGCCTGCGCCAATCCGCCGGCATCATGGTCAATTACCTCTACCGGCTGGACCGGATCGAGAAGAACCATGAGGCCTATGCCGGCGAAGGCAAGGTTACCGCCTCCTCGGCCATCCGGGCGCTGGCGGGGGGCTGATCTCTTCGCGGTTGATTCGCGCCGGATAATCGGCCAAAATCAAGTATATCGGCGGGGTTTCTACTGCCGTAAATAAGCTTGCGGCCGAACAGCCGGGCGGGGAAATGCGCAAAGCCAGGGACACGTTGCGCCGCGTCAGCCAGAGCTTCTTCATCAAGCGCGGCAGCGACATCGAATACGTGAAAGCCGGCGACGTGTTTCGCCAGCGCGGCCAGCCGCGCCTCAGCGAGACCGCGCGCGTGCTGTCGCTGGCGCTCGATGGGCAGAAAATCCCGCATGTCCGCTACAACGTGCATTTCCGCCGCGGCCAGGGCGTGGAGTTCGACGGCGGCTCGCGCGTCATGGCGTTGAAGCCGTTCCTTAAAGTCTACAGCGAGCGGGTGTCGCCGCCGCGCGGCGCGTTGACCGCGCTGCCGGAGACCGCGGCCGATCTCGCCAAGGCGGCGGAGTAGAATTCTGTCCGCGCCGGCGCGCCCACCGGGCATATCCTTCGTCTGCACGGTCTACAACAAGGAACGCTACCTTGAGGCCGTGCTCGCGGCCATGCGCGCGCAGGAGGGCGGGTTCGACCGCGAGTTCATCTTCGTCGACGACGGGTCCGCCGATCGCTCGGTCGAGATGCTTCGCGACCTGACCAAGGACTGGCCCGATACGCGCATCGTAACGCAGGAAAACCAGGGGCCGAGCGGATCGACCAATGCCGGCTGCCGCCTGGCGCGCCTGCCCTGGATCAAGCTGGTGGGAAGCGACGATATCCTGGCGCCGTTCGCCAGCGACTTGCTGTTGCGCCGGACCCGCGAGGTGGGCGCCGCCGCGATCTATTCGCACCAGCGGTTCTATCGCCGGCCGGAAGACATCGTGTTCGACGGCAACGACGCGGCGCGCGCCATTCCGCGCCTGATCGACGACGGCCTGGAATTCGCCATCCGCCACAATCTGTCCGGCACCAGCGGAACCTTGATCGCCAGGGAGGCCTTCATGGCCGTCGGCGGCTGCGACGACCGCGTGTTCGCCGAGGATTTCTCGCTCTGCCTGCGCATCGCCTATCGCCGCGACATAGCACTGCTGGACGCGGTGACATGCTATGGCCCGCGCGACGAGCCGGATCGCATCATGACCGGCCGCAAGAACCAGCTGCTGCACGATTACAACGCCGCGCTGTACTGGTTTCTGAAGGACCACCCCGAACTGCCGGTGCCGACGCAGCGCCTGGCATTCCGCCGCGCGGCGGGCCGGGCATGGAAATGGGCCAACCGCGAGGAAGGCCGCGGCGTCGCCTCGCGTTACAGCCTGCTCAACGCATGGAGCTACGCGCCGGTGGGCTGCGACTTCACGCGCGCCGTGGGGCAAACGATGGACGCTTTCGCGCTGAGCCGGCCGGTCAGGCCCGGCTACGGCCTCGCCCCGCAGCTTCGCCTAGCCTGATCGCGGCGACGATACGGCCGCCCACCCCGTTACCCAAGAGGTGCGGCATGGTAGAATAGCGGTCGCGGCTGCACTTCAAGCAGCCGCGGAGGGGTGAGATGCCATGCCGATGTTGAGCAAAGAGGAACTGGCGCGGCTTGATCCGGCGGAAGCCGCGGCTGAAGCATCGCCGATCCCAACGCAGGTCGTCTCCAGCGACGAATTCTTTCCCCTGCCGCAGACCGAGCGTCAGAAAAAGGTGGCGGCGTGTCTTGATGCCCTGGGTGAAACTCACGGCCGCCGCAACGGCCTGTCGCGCCGGCAATTCTTCAAGACCGCCGCGGGCATGGCCACCGCCTTTGCCGCGATGAATGAAGTCTACGGCCCGCTCTATGCCATCGCGCCGGCCGAGGCCGCGAGCGTCGACGCGGCGGCGCAACTCGCCCAGGCCAAGTCCGGGCAGTTCATCATGGACGTGCACACGCATTTCCTCAGGGACGACACGCGGCTGATGAATTTCGTGCGCGCGCGCGAGGCCGTGGGCCGGTCGGGCTGGAACCCGGCCCTCGCCGGCAAGCCGCAGACCATCGACGACCTGAAATTTCCGAACTGGTTCAAGGAAGTCTACCTGGACAGCGACACGAAAGTGGCGCTGATCAGCGGCTCGGGCTCGGAAGAGCCACTGGACTGGTTCCTGACCAACGAGATGAAATATGCCGCGCGCGAGCGCCTGAACAAGGAATCCGGCACGCGGCGCTGCCTGTCGCACGCGATCTTCATGCCGGGCATGCCCGGCTGGCTGGATCAGGTGGACAAGGAGCTCGCCACGCTCAAGCCCGACTCGTGGAAGGGCTATACCGTCGGCGACAACACCAACAAGCAGTTAAGCCAGCATCCCTGGCGCATGGACGACGAAAAACTGGTCTATCCGTTCTACGAGAAGATACTGAAAGCCGGCAGCAACATCGTCTGCGTGCATAAGGGCCTGTATCCGCCTTCGACCGAGCAGCAATTCCCGCATCTCGTGAAATACGCGACAGTCGACGACGTCGGGAAGGCGGCGAAGGATTGGCCGCAAATCCGCTTCGTCATCTATCACTCCGCCTATCGCTGGGCCTCGGGCGCCAACGCGGGCGCGGGGCTGAAGCAGTTCGAGGACACCGGCCGCGTCGAATGGGTCAGCGACCTGGCGGAAATTCCGGTGAAGTTCGGCGTGTCGAACGTCTATGCCGATTTGGGGCAGATTTTCGCCCAAACCACGGTGATCGAGCCGCGCCTGTGCGCGGCGCTGATGGGCATGCTGGTGAAAGGCATGGGCGCCGATCACGTGGTCTGGGGCACCGACGCGGTGTGGACCGGCGCGCCGCAATGGCAGATCGAGGCGCTGCGCCGCCTGGAAATCCCCGAGGACATGCAGAAGAAGCACGGCTACAAGCCGCTTGGGGCTTCGGACGGGCCGGTCAAGACGGCGATCTTCGGCGCCAACTCGGCCAAAATGTACAACTACGACATCAAGCGCGCGGGTCTGGAGACGGACCGTGTTACGGCGATGAAGGCGGAATACGAAAAGAACGGCCGCGATCCCAGCAACCTGCGCTATGGGTATGTGCTGAAGAGGTAGCCGCCGATCCGCCTTGCCGCCCGGCCCCGCGCGTCTAATATGCGCGGGGGCGGAGGGGCTTGAAGCCATGCCGGACAGCAGCACGGGCGGGAGGAAGGGCGCCGAACCGCCTATTGGCGCGGAACGCCTGGCGCTGCTGAACGCGCTGGAACGCAAGGTGCTGTGGCTCAGCGCCTGGACCATCCATCACGCCAACCATATCCGCCCGAATCGCGACGGCCTGAAGGTCGGCGGGCACCAGGCCTCGTCGGCCTCGGTGGTCACGCTAATGACCGCGCTTTATTTCGACGTGCTGCGCCGGCAGGACCGCGTGGCGGTGAAGCCGCATGCCAGTCCCGTATTCCACGCCATCCAGTACCTATTGGGCAATCAAAGCCGGGACAAACTCGAGCGGTTCCGCGCGCTGGGCGGGGCGCAGTCCTATCCCTCGCGCACCAAGGACAGCGACGACGTGGATTTCTCCACCGGCTCGGTCGGCCTGGGCGTCGCCATGACCAGCTTCGCAGCCCTCACGCAGGATTACCTGCGCCTGAAGAAGCTGGGCGACGGCGCCGCGCCGCCCGGGCGCATGGTGGCGCTGGTGGGCGACGCCGAGTTCGACGAGGGCAACGTGTTCGAGGCCATGCTCGAGGGCTGGAAGCACGACATACGTAACGTCTGGTGGGTGATCGACTACAACCGGCAAAGCCTGGACAACGTGGTGACCGACCGGCTGTTCGGCCGCATCGACGGCGTGTTCCACAGCATGGATTGGAACGTCGTCACGCTGAAATACGGCAAGATCCTGCAGGCCGCCTTCGCCAAGCCGGGCGGCGACGCGCTCAGGCAATGGATCGACGACTGCCCCAACAGCCATTATTCCGCGCTGTGCTACAAGGGCGGCAAGGGCTGGCGCGAGGCGCTGAAGCGCGACATCGGCGATGCTGGCGGCATCAAGGAGCTACTGGATACGCACGACGATCCGGCGCTGCAACGGCTGATGACCAACCTCGCGGGCCACGACATGCCCACGGTGCTGGAGGCGATGCACGGCGTGACCGACGACCGGCCGGCCTGTTTCATCGCCTACACGATCAAAGGTTTCGGCCTGCCCTTCGCCGGGCACAAGGACAACCATGCCGGGCTGATGAACCCCGAGCAGATGGCCGGGTTCAAACGCGCGATGAATATCGGCGACGGCGAGGAATGGAACCGGCTCGCGGGGCTCGATGCCGACCGCGGCGCGCTGGAGCGGATGTTCGCGGAGAATCCGTTCGCCCAGGCCGGGGGCGGGGGCAATCTGGCTCCACGCCGCCATAAGGCCGCGCCCGTGCCGGTGCCGGCGGAATTACCCGTGCCGCCGGGCGAGAAGCTGTCCACCCAGGAAGGCTTCGGCAAGATCCTGTTCGATCTCGCGGGCGGCGACAGCGAATTGGCAAAACGCATCGTCACCACCTCGCCCGACGTGACGGTATCGACCAACCTGGGCGGCTGGGTGAACCGGCGCGGCATCTTCAATCTTCAGGACCGCGGCGACGCGTTCAAGGACGAAAAAGTGGTCTCGGCCCAGCGCTGGACCATGTCGCCGCAGGGCCAGCATATCGAGCTGGGCATCGCCGAGAACAATCTGTTCCTGCTGCTGGGCGCGTTGGGCCTGGCGGGCGAGGTTTTCGGCACGCGGCTTCTGCCCATCGGCACGCTGTACGACCCTTTCATCCAGCGCGGGCTGGATGCGATGAACTATGCCTGCTACCAGGACGCGCGCTTCATCGTGGTCGCCACGCCATCGGGCATCACGCTGGCGCCCGAAGGCGGCGCGCACCAATCCCGCGCCACGACGCTGATCGGCATGGCGCAATCCGGCATGGCGGGCTTCGAACCGGCCTTCGCCGACGAATTGGCCGTTCTGATGCGCCATGCTTTCGCGTGGCTACAAGCGCCGGACGGCGGATCGGTATACCTGCGCCTGTCCACCCGTCCGGTGGACCAGCCCAAGCGCGCGTTGACCGCTGAATTGCGCGCGTCGATTATCGCGGGCGGTTATTGGCTGCGTCCTCCCACGGCGGGGGCGAAGCTGGCGATCGTCTATCAGGGCGCAGTGGCCGCCGAGGCGATCGAGGCGCATCGCCAGATCGCCGAGGACATGCCCGGGGTAGGGCTTTTGGCCGTCACCTCGGCCGACCGGCTGCACCTGGGCTGGCGCGGGGCGCAGGCCGAACGCCGCGCCGGTCATGCCGGCGCAACGTCGCCTATCGAGCGCCTGTTGGCGCCGCTGGCGCCGGACGCCGCGCTGGTGACGGTGATCGACGGCGATCCGGCGACGCTGGCATGGCTGGGCGCCGTCGGCCCGCACCGCGCCCACCCGCTGGGCGTGGACCGCTTCGGCCAGTCCGGCGACGTGCCCGACCTTTATCGCTATTACGGCCTCGATGCCGACGCCATCCTCGATGCCGCGGCGGCGGCCTGCCTGGGCCGCTAACCCGCCGAAAAAACCGCCAATTGCCTCGGATTGCCGCGCCGGCCGCGCCGCCATTGACTTGGTGGCCGCCGGGCTAAAAGATCATGCCTAAGACGCCCTGGCCACAGGGCGACGGGAACAAGGGGGAGCTTTCCATATGGCTGAGCACATCCATTTTGGCCGCCGAACGATGCTGTTGGCGGCGACTGTCGCGGCGCTGTCGTTCGCCGTATACCCGACCGGGGCCTTCGCGCAGACGCCGAAGGATACGGTCGTGATGGCCAAGCAGATCGACGACATCATCTCGATGGACCCGGGCGAGTCGTTCGAGTTCTCGGGCAGCGAGGCGGTGACTAACCAGTACGACCGCCTGATCCGCTTCGACCTGACCGACGTCAGCAAGCTGTACGGCAGTTTGGCTGAAAGCTGGAGCGTCGCCGCCGATGGCAAGACCTACACGTTCAAACTCAAGCCGGGCATCAAGTTCGCTTCCGGCAATCCCGTCACGGCCGCCGACGCGGCCTATTCGTTCCAGCGCGCGGTGATCCTGAACAAATCGCCCGGCTTCATCCTCGCGCAGTTCGGCTTCAACAAGGACAACGTGAAGGATCGGATCAAGGCGACGGACGCCACCACGCTGACCATCGCAGTCGAAAAACCGTTCGCGCCGACTTTTTTCTATTACTGCCTGACCGCCACGGTAGCGTCGGTGGTCGATTCCAAGGAAGTGATGAAGCATGATGTGGGCGGCGATTTCGGCAATGCGTGGCTGAAGACCAACTCGGCCGGCGGCGGCCCATATAAGCTCGTGTCATGGAAAGCGAACGAGTCCTACACGTTGCAGGCCAACGACCAATGGTTCCGCGGCAAGCCCGCGAACCGCCGCGTGGTTATCCGCCATGTGCCCGAACCGGCCTCGCAGCGATTGCTGTTGGAAAAAGGCGATGTGGATTACGCACGCAACCTGACCAAGGATCAGCTCGAGGCAATCCGCAAGAACCCCGAGGTTGTGGTCGAGCAAGGCCGCAAGGGCTCGATCCTCTATCTCGGTCTGAACCAGAAAAACCCGAACCTCGCGAAGCCCGAAGTGCGCGAAGCGCTGAAGCTGCTGACCGACTACGACTCGATCGAGGCGAACATCGTGCGCGGCACCTACTCGCCGCACCAAGCCTTCCTGCCCCAGGGCTTCCTCGGCGCGCTAGCCGACAAGCCCTATAAGTACGATGTGGCCAAGGCCAAGGCGTTGCTGGCCAAGGCGGGGCTGACGAACGGTTTCTCGGTCACGATGGACACGCGCAACGTCTCGCCGATTATCGACATTGCCCAGGCCCTGCAGGCGCAATGGGCCAAGGCGGGCGTGAAGATCGAGATCATTCCGGGCGACGGTAAGCAGACACTCACCAAATACCGGGCGCGCACGCACGACATCTATATCGGCCGCTGGGGCCCCGACTACCAGGACCCGCACACCAACGCCGAGACCTATGCGATGAACGAGGACAACACCGACAACGCCAAGTCGAAGACCCTGGCGTGGCGCAATGCCTGGGACATCCCCGCCATGACCAAAACGACTTCGGCGCTGGTGTTGGAGCAGGACGCCAAGAAGCGCGAGGCTGGCTATCAGGCGTTGCAGCGCGAGCACCAGAAAGTGTCGCCGTTCGTGATCATGTTCCAGGAGATCGAAACCTCGGCCCGGCGCAAGGGCGTCGAGGGCTTCATCCTGGGACCGAGCTTCGACAACAACTTCTATTACAACATCAAAAAGAACTAACCGTCGCGGCAAGAGCACACCCGGCCCCATCCCCAGGAACGGATTCGCGTTCCTTTCAGGATGCGGCCGGGTGGGCGCATGGCGGATCGCTTCACCCCAAAAGGACGTGCGGCAGCGCCCGTCTCTAACCGTCGCTAAAGGGTGAAGTGGCCCCGCCGTTTCACGAAATCGGATGACAAACGTCGCATCCCTAGGCTTCGCCAAGGCGACGCTGCAAATCCTAGCGGCGGTCGCGGCGACTTTTTTCGGGCTGCTGCTGGTGACTTTCCTGATCGGCCGCGTCGTGCCGATCGATCCGGTGCTGGCCGTGGTCGGCGACAGCGCGCCGATGGAAGTGTACCAGCGGATGCGGATCGAGATGGGCCTCGACAAGCCGCTATGGCGGCAATTTTGGATCTATATCGTCAAGGCGGTGAACGGCGATTTCGGCCGGTCGGTGCTGACCTCCAACGCGGTGATCGACGACATCGTGCGTGTATTTCCCGCGACGCTGGAGCTCGCCACCCTGGCGACGCTGCTTGGCGTAACGCTCGGCATCCCCGCGGGGGTGATGGCCGCGGTCCATCAGGATAAGTGGCAGGACCAGGCCGTCCGCGTCCTGGGGCTGTTGGGCTATTCGATCCCGGTGTTCTGGCTGGGCTTGATGGGCCTGCTGCTGTTTTACGCCAGGCTCGGCTGGGTGGCGGGGCCGGGGCGTCTCGGCGTCGCCTTCGACGATATGGTGACGCCGGTAACCGGCGTGATCCTGATCGACAGCGTTTTGCAGGGGGAATGGGAGGTGTTGCAAGACGCTTTCCGCCATCTGATCCTGCCGGCCGCGGTCCTCGGCTATTTCTCGCTCGCCTATATCAGCCGCATGACCCGCAGCTTCATGATCGAGCAATTGCGCCAGGAATATATCGTCACCGCGCGCGTGAAGGGCTTAAGCGAAGGCCGCGTGATCTGGCGCCACGCGCTCGGCAACATCATGGTGCCGCTGATCACCGTGATTGCGCTGTCCTACGCCAACCTGCTGGAAGGGTCGGTGCTGACGGAAACCGTGTTTGCCTGGCCGGGCCTCGGCCAGTACATCACGAACTCCCTGTTGAATGCCGACATGAACGCCGTGCTGGGCAGCACAATCGTGATCGGCGTCATTTTCATCGGCATCAACTTGTTGAGCGACGTGCTGTACCGCCTGGTCGATCCGAGGGCCAAATGAGCGCGGCCGGCGATGCCGCGCAGGGCTGGCGCGACTGGCTGAATGCCGCGGCGCCCCGGTCGCGCGCTCAAGCCCGGTTCGGGCAGGCCTATCAGAGCTGGCGCTTGTTCTGCCGCAACCCGCTGGCGATGGTCGGCCTGGGCATCATCCTGGCGCTGCTGGCGATCGCGGCGCTGGCGCCCATGCTGACGGCGTATTCGCCGTTCGAGCAAGAGCTTGCCCAGCGCCTGCGCCCAGCCGATGCCCAACATTGGTTTGGAACCGATGAGCTCGGCCGCGACATCTTCGCGCGTATCCTTTATGGGGCGCGGATCACCCTGATGATCGTCTGCCTCGTGGTGGTGATCGTCGGCCCGGTGGGACTTTTGGTCGGCACGGCGGCCGGTTACTTCGGCGGCTGGTTCGATACGATCCTGATGCGCGTGACCGATATTTTCCTGGCCTTTCCGCGGCTGATCCTGGCCCTGGCGTTCGTATCGGCCCTGGGACCGGGAATCGAGAACGCGGTGATCGCCATTGCGTTGACCGCCTGGCCGCCCTATGCGCGCATCGCCAGGGCCGAGACGCTGACCGTGCGCAACTCGGATTTCATCCTGGCCGCGCGCATGAGCGGCGCACACCCTCTGCGTATCCTGTTCAGTCATATCATGCCGTTGTGCATGTCATCGCTGATCGTGCGCGTCACGCTCGACATGGCCGGCATCATCATCATTGCCGCGGGCCTTGGCTTCCTCGGCCTCGGCGCGCAACCCCCCTCGCCGGAATGGGGCGCGATGATCGCCAGCGGCCGCAAATTCCTGCTCGATCAGTGGTGGGTGGCGACCATTCCGGGCCTGGCGATCTGCACCGTCAGCCTGGGCTTCAACCTTTTGGGCGACGGGTTGCGCGACGTGTTGGACCCAAAACAGCAATGAGCGACGCGAAGCCCTTACTGACCGTCGACGATCTGCGGGTCGAGTTTCCGACGCGCACGGGGCTGGTGCACGCGGTGCGCGGGGTTTCTTTCACCCTGGGCCGGGAAAAGCTCGGCATCGTCGGCGAATCCGGCTCGGGCAAATCGCAAACCGGCAGGGCGATCCTGCGCCTGGTGGCGCCACCCGGCCGGGTGACGGCGAAGAAACTGGAATTCGACGGCATCGACCTGCTGTCGGCAAGCGAGAAGACGCTGCGCGATATCCGCGGCGACCGCATCGCCATGGTGCTGCAGGACCCGAAATTCTCGCTCAACCCGGTCATGACCATCGGCAGGCAGATCGCCGAGGCCTACATCACCCACGCCCAAGCCAACCGCGCCAAGGCCAAGGAACGCGCGCTGGAAATGCTGCGCGCGGTGCGCATGCGCGAGCCGGAGCGCGTCTATGCCTCGTATCCGCACGAACTAAGCGGCGGCATGGGCCAGCGCGCGATGATCGCCATGATGCTGGCGGCCGAGCCCGACCTGCTGATCGCCGACGAGCCGACCTCGGCGCTCGACGTAACGGTGCAGATGCAGGTGCTGGCGATCCTGGACGATCTGGTGACCGAGCGCGGCATGGGCCTGATCTTCATCAGCCACGATTTGAACCTGGTGGCGTCGTTCTGCGACCGCGTGCTGGTGATGTACGCGGGCCGCGTCGTGGAATCGTTGCGCGCCGCCGAGCTGGACCAGGCCAAGCATCCCTATACCAAAGGATTGCTGGCCGCGCTGCCGCGCATCGACAAGCCGGTGGCGGAATTGGCGGTGCTGAAACGCGATCCGAGCTGGATCGGAGACAATCCATGACCGGGGCGGTGCGCCGCCGGCGCGGCCTGACCGAAGCACTGCCGGGGGACGGGCAGGCCAGCATGGTGGAGGCCGGCGATCTGCACGTGCGCTTCGGCCCGGTACATGCCGTGCGCGGGGTGTCGTTCAAGGTCGCGGAAGGGGAGTCGTTCGGCATCGTCGGCGAATCCGGCTCGGGCAAGACCACGGTCTTGCGCGCGATCGCCGGGCTGTACGAGGAGTGGACGGGAAGCTTGCGGATCGACGGCCGGGCCGTCGGCAAGACCCGCGACCGGGCATTTCGTAAGGCCGTGCAGATGGTGTTCCAAGACCCCTATGGCAGTTTGCACCCGCGTCACACCGTGGATCGCGTGCTGGCCGAGCCGCTGGCGATCCACGGCCTTAGCGACGCCCAGGCGCGGATCGAAGCGGTGCTGGACGCGGTCGGACTCGGCACGTCGTTTCGCTTCCGCTATCCGCACCAGCTCTCGGGCGGGCAGCGCCAGCGCGTCGCCATCGCCCGCGCGCTGATCCTGGAGCCGCGCTTGTTGTTGCTGGATGAGCCCACGTCGTCCCTAGACGTATCGGTGCAGGCGGAAATCCTGAACCTGCTGGGGCGGCTGCGCACGGAGCATGGCCTGACCTACATCCTGGTCACGCACAACCTGGCGGTCGTGGCGCATCTGTGCGAGCGGCTGGTGGTGATGAATCAGGGCCGCATCGTCGAGGACATGGCAGTGGAGCAATTGCGCGCGCGCGCGCCGCGCGAGGCCTATACCCGCCAGCTTTTGCACGCGTCGCTGGGCTACGACCGTGAAGCGGCGCGCGGCATGGTGACGTTCGACTGAGCGGCGATCGTTATCGCCGTTTCCACCGCACGGATCATGGTATCCAGCGACATCGACGGGCAGCTATCGGGCGCCCGCCCTGATTTCGGGTTAGCAAGGTGCGCCGCCGCCTGTTCCGGCAGATAAGGCAGGTGGATGAACCCGAACGTGGCGTTGCTGCCGCGTTCCTTCAGCGCCGCGCCGGTCAAATATAGGCAGGCATTGCATAGATAAGCCCCGGCGGTATTCGATAGCCGCGCCGGAATGCCAGCATGCAGCAGGGCGGCGTGGATCGCGCGCATCGGCAGGGTCGAGGCGAAGGCATCGGGGCCGTTGGGCACGATCTTGGCGTCCTTGAGCAAAGCTCCATCGTTGTCCGCCACCGGGAAGTCCACCAGGTTCACGCCCACGCGCTCCAGCCTGATCACCGGCTCGCCGCCGGCAAGCCCCAACGACACGACGATTTGCGGCTTGGTCTCTTGCAGCGCGGCGCCGATGGCGCCCGATATGCGCTGCATGGAGACGGGATAGACCCGGCCGGTCACGCGCAAGCCGCCGATGGTGCGGCCTTCGAGGGCGCGCACGATCTCAGCCGATGGGTTGATCGTGCCGCCGTCGAACGGCTCGAATCCCGTGAGAAGCACGCTCATGCTAGGCCCACCAATAGCGCCGGGCGAACAACAGGGTGAAGAAGCAGCCGGCGACGATCACGATCCAATACAGCATCCGCGCCGGGATGACACGCACCAGCCTGCCGCCGGCGAAGCCGCCGGCTAGCGCACCCAGCATCATGATGAGCGTCTCGGGCCACGACACCGCGCCCTGGACCAGGAAGATCGCCACCGCGACGATGCTGATCAACCCCGACAGCAGGTTTTTCAGCACGTTGATGGTGCGGAAATCGCCGATGCTGCCGAGCGACAGGATCGCCAGCAACATCACGCTCATGCCCGCGCCGAAATACCCGCCATAGACCGCGACGGGCGCCAGCAGCGCAAGTCCGAGCCGGTCGGCCCGCGCGGACTGCGCGGCCGCGTCCTCGGCGTGGCGGTAGATCCAGGCGCGGATCGGTCCGGCGAGGGCGAACAGCGCCGTGGCCGAGCCAATCAGCAGGGGGATCATGCCCATGAACGCTTTTTCCGGCGTCCATAGCAGCAGCAACGCGCCGGCAACGCCCCCGACCACCGACACGGCCGCGACGGCGTAGAAGGAATTACGCCATTGCGGCATGCGTTGGAAATCGGCCGCCGCAGCGGCGAAAGTGCTGGGCGTGAGGGCTATGGTGTTCGACGTGCTGGCGATCACCGGCGGCAGGCCCGCGGCGAGCATGGCCGGAAAGGTGATGAGCGACGAGCCGCCTACAACGGCGGTCACGATGCCGCCGGCCAATCCGGCGCCGAGCAGCAGGAGTCCGGTCCAGAGGTCCATTGCCGGGGCTTCAGCTCCAGCGCTTGCGCAGTTTGTCGAGGTTGAGCGCCAGCCATTGCAACGCCACGAGGCAGGTCGCGTTCTCGATCTTGCCGGCTTCCATCATCTTGAAGGTCTCGACCGCCGGCACGACCAGCACCCGTGTCTCTTCCCCTTCGTCCAGCAGACCGTGAATGCCGCCGGCCTTGGACAGGTCGGCGCGGCCGCAAAACACCGCGCATGTCTCGGACGTGCCGCCGGGGCTTGCGAGCATGGTATGCACCGGCACCAGGTCGGTGACTACGACGCCCGCTTCCTCCAAGGCTTCGCGGCGCACGACTTCCTCTGCCGTCTCGCCCGCATCGATAATCCCGGCGACGACCTCGATCACCCAGGGGCGGCGGCCAGCCGCCAGGGCGCCGACGCGGAACTGTTCCACCAGCGCCACGCTGTCCAGCGCCGGGTCGTACAGGATCGCCGCGGCGGCGTGGCCGCGTTCGAACAGCTCGCGGCTGATCTCGCCGGTCCAACCGCCAGCGAACAAGCGGTGCCGCACGCGGTACAGATCGAGCTGGAAATAGCTTTTGAACAGGACGCGATGCTCGATGATCTCGACGTCCTTTTCCGTCATATGCGGGTCGGTCATGGCTGCTCTTGGCTTGCGGCGGTCCGCGTGGAGGAGGGGACGGGGGCCGATGCGATTTCGCGCACCAGTTTGGTCAGAATCGCTTCGGCGAAATGCTTGTAATCCTGCGCGACGATGACGAACGCGCCGGGGCCGCCGATCACCGCGCGTTCATAGTATGCGTCCAGCGGCTCGCGTCCCATCGCGGTGGACGAGCCGGGATTGTAGATCGCCAGGGCGTTGATGGTGATGCCGTCCTTGACCGCTTTGTCGCGCGCCGCCTGCGCGGAAATCAGGCTGCGCAAATCAGGCCCGTCGCCCGACACGTCGATCACCGCGCGGGCGGACTTCAGGGGCGCGGCATGGATCATGGTGGTGGCGTGGACGATGGCGTCGCCGATGGCGTTGTAGCTCTGCGGCCGGCGCGGTTCGGCCAGCAGCCGTTCGCCGAAAGCCTTGGCGGTGGCCAGGTCCTTGACGATGGTCCAGTTGAGCACCGTGGCCGGCGCGCCGGGCGTGCCCCATTCGATGAACGATACGGCGATGGCGCCGTTGGCGCCGGAGCGGATCGCGGCCAGAACGCGCGGGTCGGCAAGGGCTGACGTGTAACCCTCGCGCTGCAGGCGGAATTCCTCGGGGTCGATGCTGCCGGAAGCGTCGACGCATAGCGCCAGCAATAGGTCCACCTGCTGCGCCCGCGCCGGGCCGGTCGCCAGCGCCGCCGCCAAAACGGCGAGGAAAACTCCCGCGGTCCGCCGCATGGGCACCCCCTTGTTGCGCCGCATCATAGCGGCTTGGCCCAGGGCTGCCCACGCGTTCGGCCCCACCCTGTGACGGCCGTCACTTTCCCTGCGGTTTCAATGGCTTCTTGGTGAACAGGTTCACAGCCCGGGTGGCGGTAAGGGCGCAGGATGCAGGCATGAAGAGCGGCCGACATGGACCGCTTCCAACTCGAAGGAGAGTGCCATGAAAAAGTTTCTCGCGATCTTCGGTCTGGCCGTTGTTCTCGCCACCGCCGGTGCCGGCTTCACCTCCAACGACGCCCTAGCGGGCGGCGGCGGCAAGAAGCATCATCACCACCACGGCAATGGCCATTGGGGCTGGGGCGTCGGCGGCTTGGCCTCGGGCCTGGCCCTGGGCTTCGCCCTGAACCAGCCCAGCGAGCCCGTGGTGCAATACCAGTACGTGCCCTATCCGGCTTACCCGGCCTATCCGTACCCGGTCTATCAGGCCTATCCGGCCTACAACCCCTACCTGGCGCCGGTGCCCGTTTCTCCGGTCCAATAACCCAAGGGCGGCGCTCGGCCGCAGGCGCACGGCGCGGCAGCAATGCCGCGCCGTCGTCGTTTTGCAATGCCGTTGACGCGGCGGCGCGCGGACGTGTTAAACCCGGCCTCGAAGCGCAATGGCTGGAAGCAAGCGCGATGATCCTGCGGACAATGATGGGCGGCGTGGCGGGTATTGCCGTGCTGATGATGGCGGGGGCGCCACGCGCGGAAATCTACCCGCTGCAGTTCCACAACGACTATGTGCGGACCTGCATGGCAGCCCAAGGCTTGCAGCAATACGACCGGGCCGTCGCGGCCGAGATTTGCCACTGCGTCGTCAAGTTCATGGAATTCAAGCTGCCCTATCGGGTGATGCTGGGCGAATTCCAGAAATCGGAGAAGGGCCAGCGCAACCGCTTCGACGCGGTGCTCGCCGAGGGCGGCCCGTTCTGCGAAAAACTGATGACGGATCCCTAAGCTCAGTCCGGGCCCAGCTTGCCAAACAAACGAAGCAGATGCGCCTTGGCGGCGTCGGCCAGAAGGTCGCGCTCCATGCGCGTATCGTCGTCGAAGAACGACACGCCCACGCGCCGGTCGGCGACGATGGTGCCGAGCAGGGCCAAGGCTTTGTCCTTGTCGAAGATGCTTTCGGCGTAGATCACCCGGCGTTCGGCGCCGTGGCCCAGCGCGTAGATAAAATACTCGTACTGGACATTGCCCACGCGCGGCAGCTTGGCGCCCAGTACCAGCACGTAGAGGCGGTTCCATTCCTCCTGCGTCATCTCGCGCTTGTAACGCTGAACCAGCGCATGCAACGCGTCGAGCTGCGCCCGTCCGGCGTCGGTGGCGTTGGCCAGCAGCGCGGGGCCGATGGAACGCGCAAAGCCGTCGAGCGCGGCCGGATTCGGCACGCCGGTCGCCAGGACCCCGTCGATGAAGCGCAGGGACTCCGCGAGGATACCGCGTTGCCGCGTTTTCTGCGCCGGGGAGAAGCCGAAGCCGTCGATTGCCGCGTCGGCGGCGACCGCGCGCTCGCGCAGCTCGGTCATGCGCTGCCGCCAGGCGCCGTCACGCGCGCCCGGAGTTTCGGGCAGCAGCAGCGTGACCAGGCCCAGCGGCAAATGGGCGACAGACTTAAGCCGGTGGTAGATCGGGGGAGTAAACGAGTCGTTCGTCTCCTTGCCGTCGCGCAGCAGAATCAAGCCGTCGAACGCCACAACGATCACCGGGCTGGTGCGCGCCAGCAAGACCGCGCGGCCGTCGGCATAGGCGGCGCGGCCGGCGACATTGAGCTGGCCCAGCGCGTCTTGCGGTGTTTGCGCGGTCGCGGATGCTGAAATGGCGATAAGCGCCGCCAAAAGGGCGCGCGCGAAAAATGCCCGCATCATGGTACCTCCAATCGCGCGGCAGCTTCGGATCAGCGCCGGCGCCAGGCCTGGGTAGTGCGTTCGAGCCGGCGCGTCAACAGCACGTGGACGACCTTCACGGCCGCCGAGGTGAAGACGATGGTCATGGCGAAGGCCGCGGCCACGGCGGTGAAGCCCGCCTCGTCCATGTTGATGATACTGAGCGAGGCGAGCTTGGTGTCGGTGGAATAAAGGAAAATCACGGCCGAAACGGTGGTCATGGCGTTGACGAACAGATAGATGCTGATGTCGAGTATCGCCGGCAGGCACACCGGCACGGTAACGCGCACCAGGGTTCGCAAGAGCGACACTTTCAGCGACGACGACACGGCCTCGAACTCGGAATCCATCTGTTTAAGAGCCGTGGTCGCGGTCAGATGGCTGACGGTATAGAAATGCGTGACCGAGTTGACCACCAGGATGATCATGGTGGCATAGATGAATCCGAGCGGATTCCACGGCGCGTTGAAGAAGAATATGTAGGCCAGACCCAGCACCAGGCCCGGGACGGCCATCGGCAACATGGTCAGCAGTTGGGCCAGCGCCCTGCCAGCGGCAAAGCCGCGCGTTTTCTCCAGGAGATAGGCGCCGGTGAAGACGATCGCCGTGCCGATCACGGCGGTCCATACGGACATCGTCACCGAATTCCAATAGGCGTCCCATCCGTTGGTGTCGAATTCGTCGAAGGCGTAATTCTTCAGCGTCAGCGTCAGATTGTAGGGCCAGCGCGTGACGAACGACGCCCAAGCCGACATCGCCAGGATGCCAAAAATAAGCCCACCCACCACGGCGCAAAATGCGAACAGCGACCAATCGCGCTTGGGCTCGGGTTTCGGCTCCAGCGGCACGGCGCGCGCCGACAGCAGCGCCACCTGCCGGCGTTGAATGATACGGTCGGCGGCAAAGGCTATGACGGCCGGAATCAGCAGGATGAAGCCCACCACCGCGCCCATTTGGAAGTTCTGCTGACCGATGACCTGCTTGAAGATGTCGGTAGCGAGCACATTGAACTGGCCGCCGATCACCTTGGCGATGCCGAAATCGGTGATAACCAGCGTGAACAGCACGAAACCCGCGCTGATGACGCCGTATTTGGCGCCGGGCAGGGTGACGGTGAAGAAGACGCGCATTTTGGACGCGCCCAGCGCATCGGCCGCCTCGTACAGCCGCGCGTCGGCCATCGACAGGGCCGCGACCAGAATCATCAGCGCATGGGGAAAGCAATAGAACACCTGCGCCACGATGATGCCGCCGGCGCCGTAGATCTGCCCGCCGAACATCAGGCCCTTGAGGAAGCCTTGGTTGCCGAACAGATAGATCAGCGAGATCGCGGGCAACAGGGACGGCGCCAGGATCGGGATCAGCGCCAGGGCCTGGAACAGCCCCTTCCACTTCATGCAGCTGCGGGTGAGCGCGTAGGCATAGGTGAATGCCAGGGGCAGTACGATAGCGGTCGACACCACCGCCACCATGACGCTGTTCCACACCGATATGAACAGCGCGGGCGTGGAAAAATACCGGATGTAATTGGCCAGTCCGATGAATTGGTCGTCCTGGTCCTGGAAGCTCTTCGACAACAGCGTCCAGAGCGGCAGGGCGAGCGCCACCAACAGCCAGGCGATCAACAGGCAGATGCCCAGCCGCATCAATATGTCGTCGCGATCCAGCCGGCGGCGGGTAGGCCCAGCAACGGCGGCGGACGGGGCGGCGGCGGCCGTCATGGAAGCCCGGTTACGGCGTTTGCGGGGCGCGCGGGAACACGCGCAGCCGGTCCGGCGGCAGAGCGACGGGCATGATCTTGCCTTCGACGATGGCGAGGTCGCGCACGGCGTTGATGGAGAAGTCGGCGACCAGGTTCGGATCGCCGCCGTTCATCGCCAGGCCGACGCGGCAGAACGAGCCCAGAAACTCGATCTCGGCCACCCGCGCGCTGAAGGTATTGGGCGTGGCCGGGCCGATGTTGCGCACCACCACGTCTTCGGGCCGGATCGCCAGCGTCACGTCGTTGCCGGGCCCGAAATGCACGTCGAGCTCGCAGGCCAGGTTGATCTCGCCGAAGCGCACATGGCCGGGGCCGGCCACGACGGCGGGCAGGAAATTGGTGGTGCCGACGAAATCGGCGACAAAAGCGGTCGTGGGCTTGCGGTAGACCTCGGTCGGCGTGCCGACCTGCTCGATCACGCCCTGGTTCATCACCACGATACGGTCGGCCATGGTCAGGGCCTCTTCCTGGTCGTGCGTCACCATGATGGTGGTGACGCCCAGGCGCTGGTGCAGCCGGCGGATCTCGACGCGCAGATGCGCGCGCACGCGGGCGTCGAGCGCGCTCAACGGCTCGTCGAGCAGCAAGAGGCCCGGCGATAGCGCCAGGGCGCGCGCGACGGCGATGCGCTGCTGCTGGCCGCCGGAGAGCTGCGAGGGATACTTGCGGCCCGCATCGGGCAGGCCGACCAGGCGCAGAAGATCGTTCACGCGCGTTTCGATCTCGACCCTGGGCAATCCGCGGCTGACCAGGCCGTAGCCCACGTTGGCGGTGACGTTGAGGTTCGGGAACAGCGCGTAGGATTGAAAAACGATGCCGAAATCGCGATGCGATGCAGGCAGGACCGAAATCTCTTTGCCCGCCTGGAAGATGCGGCCGGAGGTCTGGATATCGAGGCCCGCGATCGCCCGTAGCAGCGTGGTCTTGCCGCAACCCGAGGGCCCAAGGAAGCAGACGAACTCGCCCTGAAAAATCTCGAGCGAGATATCCTTGAGCGCGGAAAACGAGCCGAACGACTTGTTCAGCCGCTCAATCCGAAGATAGGGCGCGGCTGTGCCTGTCGCAGGTATTGCAGTTGTCATGGGCTCAAAGCGCAACCCCCGCCCGCCGGATCGCGGCGGACGGGGGTGTGCCGGTGTTGCTCAACTAGCCAGCGAACGCCGCGTTCACTTGGGCGCGGACTTGGCGTCGTAGCGTTTGGTCCACTCCGCCAGAATCTTGGCGCGATCGTTGCCCATCTTGGCCAGGTCGATCTTGACCATCGCGGAATCGGCGTTGGTCGGATAGTTCGGCGGAATATTCTTCAAATCCGGGTGCCCGACGATGGCGTAGTATTTGTTGTACATCTCGTGGGCCTTCTTGGTCACCGACCAATCCGCCAGCTTCTGCGCCGCCGCGAGATTCTTGGTGCCCTTGATAATGGCGGTGGCTTCCATGTCCCAAGGCGCGCCCTCCTTGGCCATGATGATGTCGATCGGCGCGCCGCCGGTCTTTTCCTTGGCGCCACGCATGTCGAAGCCGATGCCGATCACGCGCTCGCCCTTGGCGGCCTGCACGCAGGGCGCCGAGCCCGAATGGGTGTAGACGGCAACGTTCTGGTGCAGCTTGTCCATGAATTCCCAAGCCGCTTTTTCGCCCATAATTTGGATCCAGGCATAGACCGCCTGGTATCCGGTGCCCGAGGAAGCCGGGTTCGGCATGACGATCATGTCTTTGTAGACGGGCTTGGCGAGATCGGCCCAGGCTGCGGGCTTCGGCGCGTTCTTCTTGCCGCCTTCGACCGTGTTGTAACATATGACCGCGAGCCATGCGTCCATGCCGGTCCACGCCATCGGCGACTTGGTGCTGCGGAATTGCGTTTTCAGCGCGCTGGCGCCTTTCGGCGAGTAGTGCTGCAGAATGCCTTGCGAGTCGAACAGGGCGATGCTGGATGCGCCGAGGCCCCAGATCACGTCGGCGCGCGGGTTGGCTTTCTCAGCCAGGATGCGCGCGGTCATGACGCCGGTCGAGTCGCGGACCCAGGCGATTTCGACGTCTTTCACGTCGGCTTCGAAGGCCTGCTTGAACGGACCGAGCTGGTCGTTTTCAAGCGCGGTATAGACCGTGATCTTGGTTTTTTGCGCATAGGCAGGTCCCGCGATCAGGGCGGCGGCCGTTACGGCAACCGCACCCAACATCAGGCTGCGGAATAAGGGTTTGAACATGGTTTGTAGCTCCCCAGACAGTGGCAGTGATCGATGCGTCAGTGGCCGCGGCATATTCAAACCGTCATGGGCTTGGCCGCCGGGCCGAACGGCCTGCGGGCGTTTCTTAACGAAACGTCCCGAAGGCTCCCTCAGGTGCATTCCACCTGAAAGCCCCGATGCAGTAAAGGGGGATGATGACGGATTTATGAAACAGCGGTAGGGAATAAGTGACAGGCCGGTTTTCAGGCCGATTTGGGGGCATTAAGCCCGGTATTGCGGCACCACGTAGGGGCCTTCGGGGATCACGGCCACGCGCCGGTCGCCCGAGCGTTGGACGCTGGCGCGGATGGCGGCGTCCACGTCGTCGATCATGCCGACGCCGGTAAGGCCGCGGTATTCGCCCTTCAAGCCATCGGTGAACAGCCGGATCGCGCCGACGCGCATCGGCTTCAACTGCATCTCGGTCTGCCATTCGTCGATTTCGGCGCGTTGCTTGGCCTTCAAACCCGCGAGGAACGTATCTGCTCCCTGCGTCACGAAGCGCCGCTGCGCCTCGATAAATTCGCTGCTGCCCATGCCCTCGGAGCACGCCGACACGACGATCAGTTCGCCGCCCGGCGCCAGAATATCCATCGGCGCCACCATGCCCTTGACCGTCTGGTAATAGGTCTTGTCGAGTGGATACCCGGCGGCGCTGGTCAGCACGGTGGCAAAGCGTTGCGCGATCGGCACCTCGGCATAGCGGCGGATATGCGCGACGGCGGCGAGGTGGCTTTCCACGATCTCGCCGAAATTGACGAAGGACAGGCGACGATGCTCGTCGATCACCGCGTTGACGGCGAAGGCGCCGCCCAACAGCTTCACGACCTGCAATTGCTCTTCGTACAGCGGATTGCCGTCGAGCACGCAGTTGCGCGCGTTTGGGTGCTCCATGAATTCGGCGCTATGGAAGCGGCGGATCGCGTCGGCATGCGCCACGCCGGGCATGATCACCTTGCGCCCGCCGGAATAGCCGGCCATGAAATGCGGCTCGACCAGGCCGGTGGCGATCTTCAAATCGGCTTCGGCGAAGCGGCGGTCGAGCTTGAAATCGATGCCGCGCGCCGACCGGCCCAGGAACACATGGTCGGCGGCGTTGCGCGCGAAGTGGTTCTCGACCTTGAAGGTTTCCAGCACCCAGGGATCGCCCACCAGCTCGGCCAACTCGGCGCCTTCGTTCGGCCGGTGCAGGCCGGTGGCCACCAGCACGCGCACTTGATCGGGCTTCATGCCGGCGTCCAGCAACTCGCGCAGCAGGATCGGCAGGATCAATCCGTTGGGAACGGGCCTAGTGATGTCGCAGATCAGCACGCAGCAGCTTTTCTTGCCCAGTGCGAGTTCCTTCAGCGCCGGCGCGCCGACGGGCTTGGCGAATGCTGCGCTCATCGCCGCCCCAGGATCGGCGACGACGGGCATGACCGGCTTGCGGATGACCTTCACCTCCAGGTCGTCTGGCAGGTCGATGGGCATGACGCCCTTGCCGTAGCTTAAGTTGACGCGCATTTCCGTCTCCGCTGACCCGCAGACTAATCGTGCCGGCGAGTTACGGCAACTCGATGGCGTATTGGTCGACCGGAGGCATGTCCTTCACCAGGCCCTTTTCCTTCAAAAACGCGGCGAAGCGTTCGTAGCGGCCCTTGTCCATTGCCGCCGGGCGCTTGTCGAAGCGTGGCAGGGTGTCGCGCCAGGCGCGCCGGTTCAGCTCGTCGTTCAAATCCTTGTGCCGGGCGATGAACAATTGCCAGCTTTCGTCCGGGTTGTTGGTCAGGAACAGCGCGCCTTTTTCCAAGGCGGACACGAAGCGCTTGAAGCGCGGATCGGCGATCTTGGCCCGGTTGGCGACAACGATCAGCTCGTCGTAGACCGGCACGCCCTCTTCCTCGACATAATAGGCGCGCGCCTTCCGGCCTTTGCCTTCGATCTCGATCTGCGTCATCTCGAAATTGCGATAGGCGCCGATCACCGCGTCCACCCGTCCCGTTAAAAGCGCGGCGCTGAGCGCGAAGTTGACGTTCACCATCTCGACGTCCTTGAGCGTCAGGCCGTGCTTGTTGAGGATAGCGCCGAGGATCGCCTCTTCGGTGCTGCCGCCGGAATGCCCGACGCGCTTTCCCTTCAAATCGGCCAGCTTCTTCACCGGCCCGTCCGTCATCACCATGATGCTGTTGAGCGGCGTGGCGATGATCGTCGCGATGCGCACCAGCGGCAGGCCGCGTGAGACCGCGGTTTGCAGGCTGGGCTGGTAATAGACCGCGAGGTCGATCCTGCCGGCGGCCACCAGCTTGGGCGGGTCGTTCGGATCGGCCGGCGGGATGATCTCGACGTCCAGGTTCGCTTCGGTGAAATACCCCTTCTGCGCGGCGACGATGATCGGCGCGTGATCGGGATTGACGAACCAATCCAGCATCAAGGTCAGCTTGTCGGCCGCTTCGGCGCGCGTCGCGGCGAGCAGAAGCGCCAAGCTGAATATGGCAATGCGTTTCATCGGACTTTCCCTTCGTTCAACGGCTCAGTCTTCCGGCGGCAGCCGGTCGGAATCCCAGGAGATGGCGCGGCGCAAGGCGGCATTTACCAGCGCGTAAAGCCCGACCGCGAACACGGCCAGAACCAGCAGCGCCGCGAACAGCATGTCGATCTGCATGCGCGCGTTGGATTGCAGCATCAGGTAGCCGAGGCCGCGGCTGGCCCCGACCCATTCACCGATGATCGCGCCGATCGGCGCGAACACCGCGGCCACGCGGATGCCGGTGGCGAGCGCGGGCAGGGCGGCCGGCACGCGCACGAACCACAGCACGCGCCAAGGCCGCGCGTTCATCGTCTGGCCGAGGTCGAGCCAGGCCGGATCGGTGCGCCTAAGGCCGTCGTAGAACGACGAGGCGACCGAGAAGAAGATCACGATCACCGTCATGACGATCTTCGAAGCGAGGCCATAACCGAACCACAGCACCAGCAACGGGGCGATGGCGAAGGTGGGGATCGCCTGGCTGGCCAGCATCACCGGCAGCAGCCAGCGCCGGGCCAGGCGCGAGGCCATCAAGGTCAGCGCGCAAAGCGCGCCGAAAACGATGCCCAGGACGAGGCCGGCGACGATCTCGAACACGGTATAGCGCGCGTTTTCCAGTAGCACGTCGGCGCGATCGTAGAGCGTAGCCGCCACCTGCCCAGGCGAGGGGAGGAGATAATGCGGCAATTCCGTCACGACGACGACGATCTGCCATAGCACGACGAGGCCGGCAAACGTGACGAGCGCGCGCAGCGCGGCGTTCATGCCGCCGCCTTCGCGCGCGTCAGGCTGCGCAGCAATTCGCCCTGCAACGCCAGCACGCGCGGATCGGCGGGATCGCGCGGCGGCGGGCCGGGCGGCTCGATCGGCGCACTCAACGTGGCGGGGCGGCCGGACATCACCAGCACCTGGTGGCCGAGGCGCAGGGCCTCGAGCGGATCATGCGTCACCAGCACGACGGTGCGGCCTTGCAACAGCCCAGCGGCTTCTTCCTGCAACATGAACCGGGTGATGGCGTCGAGCGAGGAAAACGGCTCGTCCATCAGGACGAAGGGACGGTCCTCGAACAAGGTGCGCGCCAGCGACACGCGCTGGCGCATGCCGCCGGACAGCGCAGCGGGGCGGTCGGCTTCGCGGCCCTTCAGGCCCACGCGCGCCAGCAACGCATCGGCGCGGGCCAAGGCGCCCTGGTAATCGACATCGCCGCGCAATCGCGCGCCGATGGCGACGTTGCCGCGCGCGCTGAGCCAGGGCATCAGCGAATCGCTTTGCCCCATCCAGGCGGCGCGGCCGGCGATCGGCAGTCCGTCGCCCGCCGTCACCTCGCCGCCCGCGCCCGGCGCGATCAGCCCGGCGATCAGCCGCAACAGGCTCGATTTGCCGACGCCGCTGGGCCCGAGCAGACAGGTGCAGCGTCCGCCCGCCAGGCGCGCGTCGAGGCCGTCGAACAGACGGTCGCCGCCGAAGCTGAGGCCGGCGGAGCGGACGACGATATCGGGAGAAGGCGCTTGCGCGCTTGCAGTCATGGTCACCAGTCCCTACGGCGGTACGAACCGCATCAGGTTCTGGGGTCGTCCCCTGGGCCACTTGGGCCGGTGGGACCTCTCAGCCGGAACGCCGGCTCCCCCCAGTGATGAGGGGACTATGGGCCAAGGCCTTGGGCGAGGCAAGCGCCGCCACGCGGGATTTGCGGCGCGGCCCGGCGCTCTTTAGACTCAGGTCCCATGAACCGAAGACATCTGCTCATATCGCTAGCCGCCGCCCTGGCGCTTTCCGCGCCGGCGCTGGCGCTGGTCACGTTCGAGAAATCCGAGCTGACCATCGAGAGCGGCGAGGCGAAGCACCGTTTCGCCGTCGAGGTGGCGCGCACGTCCGAGCAATTGCAGCAGGGGCTGATGTTCCGCCCGAAGATGGCGCCCGACGCGGGCATGCTGTTCCTGTACGACCCGCCGCAACCCGTGGCGATGTGGATGATGAACACGCTGATCCCGCTGGACATGCTGTTCATCGGCGCGGACGGGCGCATCATCAATATCCGCGAGCGCGCCGTGCCGGGATCGACCGCGACGATCGAATCCGCCGGCCCCGCGCGCGCGGTGCTGGAGCTGAACGGCGGCACTACCGCACGGCTTAATCTCAAGCCCGGCGACCGCGTACGCCACAAAGAACTCGCCAATTGACGCGGGGCTTGAGACCGATCAGCGCCGGCGGCACAGCATCAAGCCATCGCCAATCGGCACCAGCGAGCAGGTGACGCGCATGTCGTCGCGGATCTTGCGGTTCAATTCGCGGATCGCCACCGTATCCTCATCGTCCTGATCCGGTTCGGCGACCGCGCCGCCCCACAACACGTTGTCGATCGCCACCACGCCGCCCGGGCGCAGCAGCTTGAGGCAGCGTTCGTAATAGACGTCGTAGTTCACCTTGTCGGCATCGATGAAGGCCAAGTCGTAGCTGCCGGCGGCGCCTCCGGCGAGCATGGCGTCGAGCGTTTCCTTGCCTGGACCCAGGCGCAATTCGATTTTGGAATCGACCCCGGCACGGCGCCAGTAGCGTTGCGCCACGCCGGTCCAGTCGCGATTTTTGTCGAGGGCCGTAATACGCCCATCCGGGGGCAGGGCCAGCGCCACGCTAAGCGAGCTGTAGCCGGTGAAGGTGCCGATTTCGAGATATCGGTGCGCGCCCAGGATTTCCACCAGCAGGGCCAGGAACTGGCCTTGTTCGGGTGCGATCTGCATGCCGGCGGATTCCAGCTTTTCCGTCTCCCGGCGCAGATCGGCCAGCACGGGCGAATCGCGCAGGGCAGCTTCCATCATGTAGGCGTGGATGCGCGGCGTTACGGCAAGGGTGCGGCTGGACATCGCGGACTCCCGGTTCGGCGGCGCGGGCTTGATGCCCGGAACGGTGCTATGATATCCGAACCGACGCATCGGACGGGGCGTGGCGCAGTCTGGTAGCGCATCTGCTTTGGGAGCAGAGGGTCGTGGGTTCGAATCCCGCCGCCCCGACCATGCGGTGCCGTTTCCTGCGGCAAGGTTGAAAGAGGCGTTTTCGATGACGGTCAGGATTTACAAACCCGCCAAGACGGCCATGCAATCGGGCCGCGGGCTGACCCATGAATGGGTGCTGGAATTCGAGCCGGGCGCGCGCCGCCCGGAGCCGTTGATGGGCTGGACCAGCTCCGACGACACGCTGGCGCAAGTGCAACTGCCGTTTCCAAGCAAGGAAGAAGCGGTCGCCTATGCCGAAAAGCATGGGCTGGTCTACGCGCTGGAGGAGCCGCAGGAGCGGCGCATCAAGCCCAAGGCCTATGCCGACAATTTCCGCTTCGACCGATTGAGACCCTGGACCCACTAGACGTGCCGGGCGGTCCAGGCGCGGGACCGTTTTCGGTCCCAGAGACGATGCGCGCCCACGGCGCCGACCCCGTAGCTCAACTGGATAGAGCACCAGCCTTCTAAGCTGGTGGTTGCTGGTTCAAGTCCAGCCGGGGTCGCCAGCCCGCCGAAACCCGCTGCCGGGTTTCGCGCCGGCGTTCCATACACTCGCGGAACCACTGCAATTCGCGGCGATAGGCCCGCGTGGCGGCAAGGCGCGCTTCGGGGCTTGCGGCGAATCCGACCGCCGGCTTCAAGCCGCGCAGTCTTTGGACGCTTTCCCGGGCAAGCTGCCGCCATGTATCGCCGTCGCCGTCATCGTCCGTGGCAGGGGATGCAAAAATTCGGCGCCGGAGCGGCGGGGGAATGGGGCCGTCGTAGAAGCGTTCGGCGTAATTAAGCCGATTGAGGGTGGTTTCAATAAAGTCTGTATCGCCCATGCCCAATACAATACAAATACGAATAAATCCTTGCAATACTATTCGTCTCTACGGCGCAAATTCGCCGTGCCTGTGCCGCGACGCTAGGGATGACGGCGATGAAGAAAGCGGGGTGGTTCGCCCCAGCCGGTCAGAGGCCGAGCAGCTCGGCGGCGGTGAGCACGCGCCAGAGATTTTTGACCGAATCTTTATCGATCTCGAAATCCTGCTTCACGCCGGCCGGTGGATTGAACTGGCGCAGCACCACTTTGTCGGCGGTCCGGCGGAGCAAGCGTTTTATATAGCAATGCCCCGCGGGCTCGCCGGTTTTCGGCGCCATTTCCACGATCACGTCGCAGCCCGGCGTCGGCGGCCGGCTGGGATTGACGAAGATCAGGTCGCCGGCCTCGAAGCGGGGCGACATGGAATCGCCGTGGACGTATAGGGCGAACACCGACGCGGCGCCGACAAGCCCCGGCGGGCGGCGAACCATATCCACCACATCGCCATTGAAGGTGAAGTCGCCGTCGTCGCCGCCCACGGCGGTGCCCCGCACCGGCACGTCGCGTTTCATCGTGGCGATGCCGCGCAGCGACAGTCCGGATGAAAGATCCACGTCGGATGCAGCGGGGCCGGTGGCGGGCGGTTCGAATGGCGTCATCGGACCGGACGAGGCGCGGCGCCCCGCGCGCGGTTCACCCTCTCCGGCGAACAGCCACAGCCAGCTTACGCCCAATTTCTGGGCGAGGAACCGGGCGGCATCTTCCGGCAGGTTGCGCGTGCTGTTTTCGTATGCGCGGTAGGTAACCTCGGAAATGCCGGCCGATCGCGCGAAGGTGGCGGCGCTGGGATGACCGGAGGCCTGACGGGCCCACCGCAGGCGTTGCGATTTTGCATTCATAGCGTCGGTAAAAATAATCGATATTTTTCGCCAAGTCAACGCAAATTGTATTGCATCAATTGATCGCATGCCGTATCGTGTCTGCTCGTTCTGGTGATCGACTTGCGGTGGCTCGGGGGCAGGGGGCATTTGAAGCAATGGGTGGCGGGGCAATGAATCGGGAATATTCACAGCAATATCAGATAATTAATCTTCCTTGCTGCACTGCTGTCCCAATACTGGCAACCGGCCATGAAGATGTATTGGACGTATCGGCAGATTCTATCAACCATGTGGCCAAGCCCAGAAAATATTCACGACGATACAATGGGTTGGTGCTGGCGCGGGAGCGTCTTTACGCGGCATTGGCGGTGGCGGCCAGGGAAGGCGTGCCTTGCCCCAGCAATTCGGAACTTCGCCATCTATCCGGGCTCAGGCGCGAGGGCGAAGTGACCACGGCTTTGGGCGTATTGCGCGAAAAGGGGCTTATCGAAATCGAGCGGACGGCTTCGCTGAACGGCGCGCGGCGGGTTTTGATCATGGACCTCGGCGTCTTCACGGACTGGAGCCTGAATGGTCCACGCGTCGCCGGCGCCGTTATTGTGCCGCGCGACGGAAGCGCGGCCATGGGCAAGGCGTTGGGCGGGCGGCGTTTCGAGGATGTCACGGCGACCGAGGCGCGCGCCATCGCCCGGCGGTCGCCCCGGGATGGCAAGCTGCCGAGCCCGCCGCGAACGGCTTCACCGATCGCATGCCCCCTGGCCGATCTGCGGGGCAATCCTGAATTCGACTGGCGGTGATGGACATGACGACAGTCGAAACCGGCCGGGCGGCGCGGCGCATCGTTACGCGCCATCGCATTCAGCACGACGAGCTGGAGGACGTGGAAACGCTGGTGGACGGCGAGCGGGCGACGGCCAAGCGGGTGACGACGCAAACGCCGCTCGACCGCTATGTCCGGCGCGGGCTGATCGACCGGCGGCAACACGACGCGGGGCAGGCCTTCGCGCGCGATTGGCACTATGCGCGGATGGAACCGCGCATGATCGCCAGCTATCGCGATCTGATCCAAGGCGGCGGCGCGCCCGATGCGGCCGCCGACCGGGAACACGCGCGCAAGCGCCTGATGCGCGCGATCGAGATGGTCGGGCGCGTGGCGTCGAGCGAAGTGGTCGGGGTCTGCGGGCTGCAACGGCCGGCCGGCGGCCCGGTGGCGATGGAGATTTTCCGACGCGGCCTCGACGTCCTCGCGGATCATTACGGCCTATGAGGCCCACCAAGCGACCGGCGCGCGCCAAACCAAAGCGGCGGAAAAGTACCGAACCAGGCGTCGACTATGGCCCGCGGGCGTTACGCCGCCTGGCATGGTTGATGGAAAACGCCGAAAGCGAACAAGCGCAAGTCGCGGCGGCCAAGGAATTGCTCGACCGTCTGCATGGCGCCGCCGATGCGGACGAGGGCATGGAAAGGGTAGTTGCGCGCCTGCGCGAATTGCGGCCAGCGCCGGCGGGGCAGCGCGATGCCAAATAATATCGGTATACGAAGCGACATCGACGAGGTCGCGCATGCATTGGCCGGCTGGGGCGACGACCCGCGGGAATTTGTGCGCACCGCGTTAGGAGCATTGCCGGAGCCGTGGCAGGCCGATGTTTTGGGCGCCATCGCCGCGGGCGAGAAGCGCGTGGCGATCCGGTCGGGCCACGGCGTAGGAAAAACGGCGCTGATGGCCTGGCTGGTGCTGTGGTTCGGGATGACGCGCGAAGGCGCCAAGATTCCCGCGACCGCGCCGACCGCGCACCAGCTGAACGACCTGTTGTGGGATGAAATCGCGAAATGGCGCCGCGCGCTAGCCGGGCGGCTGCCTTATCTGGCGCAGGGCATCGAGATCAAATCCGATCGCGTGGAATTCAAGCCCTGGCGCAGCGCCGCATTCGCGCGCACCAGCCGGCGCGAGCAGACCGAAACGCTGCAAGGATTCCATGCGGAAAACCTGATGTTCATCGTCGATGAGGCTTCGGGCATCGACGACAAGGTATTCGAGGTGGCGGAAGGCGCGTTGTCGACGCCGGGGGCGCTGATCGTGATGGCGGGCAACCCGACGCGCGCCAGCGGGTTTTTCCACCGCGCTTTCACGCGCGACCGCAAGCGGTGGTGGCCGCGATGCGTGCCGTGCGGGGAAAGCGAGCGGGTGACGCCCGGCTATATCGCCGGCATGAAGCAAAGCTACGGCGCGGACAGCAACGTATTCCGCGTGCGCGTGCTGGGCGAGTTCCCGGTTGCCGACGACGACGGAGTCATTCCGCTGGAGCTCGCCGAAGCGGCAGTGCTGCGCGACGTCGAGGCGGTGCGCGCGCGGCCGTTATGGGGCGTCGATGTGGCGCGGTTCGGCGACGACGCCACGGCGCTGGCCAAGCGTACGGGCAATGCGCTGACCGAGCCGGTCAAGACCTGGCGCAACAAGGATACGATGCAAGTCGCCGGGTTGGTGAAAGCGGAATGGGATGCCGCAAAGCCGGCGGAACGCCCGGCGGAAATACTGGTCGACGCGATCGGCATCGGCGCGGGCGTCGCCGACCGGCTGCGCGAGCTGGGGCTTCCGGCGCGCGGCATCAACGTGGCCGAGATTCCCGCCGCGCGCGAGCGCTATGTGCGCTTGCGCGACGAATTGTGGTTCGCGGCGCGCGACTGGCTGGCGGCGCGCGATTGCCGCCTGCCGCAGGACGAAGCGCTGATCGGCGAACTGACCGGACCATGCTATTCGGTGGATTCCTCCGGGCGCATGCGCGTGGAAGGCAAGGACGAGATGAAGCGCCGCGGCATCGCATCGCCCGATCGCGCCGACGCATTCTGCCTGACCTTCGCGGGCAACGCCGCCGCCGAAGCCGGCTGGACAAAACCGACCAAGCCGCACGACACCAGGTATGTCGTTTGAGTTGCAGGCAGAAAATAATTTTCGTGGTCCCCCTTCACGGCAGGATGATCCTGATGTAGAGTGTTTTTCGAGATTGAGAATTGCGCCCGCCGCCGGAGGAATACCGGGGCGGGTTTTTCGTTTTGAGGCTGGCGTTTCGAAGCGACCGGATGGGCATGTACCGCATTTATGTCGATGAGCCGCGTCACCGCCGCGACCACGAGATCGTCGCGGACGTCATGGGCATCATCGACCGGACCAATACCGCCGCGAATGCGCAGAATCAAACCGCCCGCCCGGCCGATACGCCCGCCGTGTCGCCCTGGACCAGCGCGCCGGAGAGTTTCACTGATGTGGACCAGCCAGCGCGGTTGAATGCCGCCGCGATGGCGCCGCACTATGAGGCGCTGGGCGTCGGGCTGGACGGCCGCGCATCGCAGATGGCGGACTGGCGCACGCAGGCCGCTGCGTCGTTGCCGCGCGAACCGGCGGCGAAGATCGGCGTGTTCGCCGGCGCCCGGTTCCCCGAACTTCCGGCGGCGGAAGCGGCGGCACGCTATGGGACAATAGACGATCGCATCTTCTACATCGACCGCGACGGCGCGCCGAAATGGGAAGAGCCGAGCATTTGGATGGCGTTCGACGATCCTCGCCGCGTGGCGGCATCGTTTGCAGGCCCAGCGATGGCGCCGGCAGGAGCCGCTCTCGGTGGTTTTCGTGGCGGCGTTCGTGGGGCCTGAGCTGGCGCGGCTGCCGCCGATGTTTTGCGGCAGGGCCTTGCGGCAAGATATGCCAATGAGCAGATGCCGGTGGGAGAGCGGGTACTGCATATGGGCATGGAAGGGCTTGCAGGGGTAGGTGGGCGCTATGCTGGAGATCGCTTAGGGTATGTTTTAGGATCCGCGATTGGGCCGAACATCGTCGGTCCTTTCGCATTGCAGCCCGGGTTGAAGTGGCTTGCAAAGAAAGGCGCTTTCAAACTTAGCCGGGCGGTGCAGGATTGGATAACGGCGGAACACGGGCAGCCCGACGCTTCGCAACTAGATTGGCCAGGCAGTCCTTGATCCCGCAAAAGATTTGACAAGAAATATAGATCGGCAGGAGTAGAGCGGGAAAGAAGATCGCGGCTTGAAAATCTTTCCAGTCGCCAGGGCTTGGCCCGATCAGCCAGTTCAAGAAATCGTTCAAGACATACAAGAGCAAGAGATACGCCGGAATAACGACAATTGCCACGGCTATGTTTTTGATTCTCGACTCCTTCGGATTTGCCGCACTGTTTTCCGAAGCCTTGTCTGGAGCAGGGCCTTTCAACGGGATTGCGCCAGACCACACCAAGCAGCCCGCGACTATCGACAAGAAGGCGGCCGAACCGATAACGAATCCTTCGAAACCCAGCCACTCAAAACGGCTGTTCGGCGAAATAAGATTCACGACAACGACCAGGCCGGCAAACATCACATAGCAGATGAAAAAAGCCCGGAGGAGCCGGAGAAGTATCGCCATGCCGATGCCCCGTTGCGAACGCTCAACTGTTGCAAGCGACCGAGAATACCATCCCCAAGGTCCACCGGCAAAACCGAGTTGAGGCTGGCGCTTGGCCGGCGATATGGATTTTTCATTGCATGAAGCGGCGCAGAAAATAATTTTCGTGGTCCCCCTTCACAGCAGGATGATCCTGATGTAGAGTGTTTCTTGAGATTGAGAATTGCGCCCGCCGCCGGAGGAACACCGGGGCGGGCGTTTCCATTTCCGGCGGGCGTTCGACGCGCGCCGCTTCGCCCACATCAACATCGAGGTCTCCATGCTGTACGCGGTCTCGCTAGAGACCACGCAGGTCCTGCCTGTCGGCCGGATCCGGCGCGTGGCGCGCGTCGTCGTCGATGCGCTGAACGGTGATGAGGCGGGGCGGACGGCGCAACGGCGTTATCGCCACCGCCCGGACATCAAGAGCTGCGTCGTGCGCGGTATCGCCCGCGTTGCCCCCACGCCGGCTGTCCAAACGGATTCCGGTGATGCGCTCGACATGCGTGGGGTAATGAAAGCGGCGCGCGCGAAACGCCGCACGGAGCGGAAGGGAAGCAAGCAGGCATGACCGGCAAGAGCGAAACTTCGGTGCGCGCGATCGTCGCCGCCAAGATCGAACGTGCGTTGACCTGGCAGGGCGCGACCCTGTCCAAGGACCGCAGCAAGGCGCTGCGCTATTACCGCGGCGAGAAGTTCGGCAACGAGTCCGAGGGGCGGTCGCAGATCGTCAGCCGCGACGTGGCCGAGGTGGTGGACGGCATGATGCCGAGCCTGCTGCGCCCGTTCGTGGGCGGCGACGAGGCAGTGCGCTTCGAGCCCAAGGGACCGGAGGACGAAGCAACGGCGGCGCAGGCCACGGAATACGCCAACCATGTGTGGAACGTGGACAACGCGGGCTTTCGCGTGTTCCACGATTGGATCAAGGACGGGCTGCTGGCGCGCATCGGCGTGGTGAAAGTGTGGTGGGAGGACGCGGAAGAAACGACGCGCGAGGAATACTCGGGGCTGACGGAAGAGGAACTGCAAGTACTGCGGCTGGACCCGTCGGTCGAGATCGTCGAAAGCCGCCTGGAGCGGGAAGGCAAGCCCGAGGCGCCGGGGATTTCCGGCTATTGCGCGACGATCAGGCGCACGGCGCGGGGCGGGCGCATCCATATCCGCAACCTGCCGCCCGAGGATTTTTTGACCGACGGCGAGCATGTGTCGCTGGACGACAAACCGTTCTGCGCGCATCGCTGCCGGCGCACCGTGTCCGACCTGGTTGAGATGGGCTATGCGCGCGAGAAGATCGCGGCGCTGGCCGGCGGCGATGGCGGCGCGTTCGACGCCGGCTATGAACGCCAGGAGCGCGACCGGCCGGAGCAAGGTGTTGTGGATAACGACGGTACGCTGGATGACTCGCAACGCGAGGTCTGGATCAGCGAATGCTATCTGCGGCTCGACGAGGACGGCGACGGCATCGCCGAATATCGCAAGATCACCGTGGCTGGCGACCAGGCCGAATTGATCCTGGAAGACGAGGAGGTGGACGACCATCCCTTCGCCGCCTGGTCGCCATACCCGATACCGCACAAGTTCCATGGCGAAAGCGCCGCCGACAAGCTGTTGGACGTGCAGCTGACTAAATCGGCGATCCTGCGCCAGATGCTCGACAACCTGTATCTCATCAACAACGCTAGGACCGAGATCGTAGAGGGCAAGGTCAACTTGGACGATTTCCTGTCCTCACGGCCGGGCGGCTATGTGCGGGTGAAGGAACTGGGCGCGATGCGCGAGATCGTCGTGCCACCGGTGTTTCAGAACGGATTCCCCGCGCTCGAATACCTCGATACCGTGCGCGAGAACCGGACCGGGCAGACCAAGTACAACCAGGGCCTCGACGCTAATTCGCTGAACAAAACCGCCAGCGGCATCAACGCCATCATGAACGCGGCGATGCTGCGGCTGGAGCTGATCGCGCGCATTTTCGCCGAGACCGGCGTGCGGCGCGCCTTCCGGCTATTGCTGCGCCTGATGGTGCGGCGCCAGGACAAGGCGCGGATCGTCCGTTTGCGCAATCAATGGGTCGCGGTCGATCCCCGGGCCTGGAACGCCGAGATGGATGTGTCCGTGGCGGTGGGTCTGGGCACCGGAAACAAGGATCAGCAGCTCGGCCACCTGATGGCCGTCTGGGACAAACAGGTGCAGGCGCTGCAATTGCAGGGCGGGCCGGCCGGGCCGCTGGTCTCGCTCGCGAATCTCCATGAAACGGCGACACGGATCGTGCAGAACGCCGGGCTGAAATCGGCGCAGGGATTCTTCAAGGATCCCAGCCTAATGCCGCCATCGCCGCCCATGCCCCCGCCACCCGATCCGGTGGCGATCGAGCTGCAGGCGAAGCTGGCGATGGAGAACCGCCGGCTCGACGCCGATATTGCGCTGAAGCTGCGCAAACACGCGGACGAAACCGCGCTGAAGCACGTGGAGCTGGCATTGAAATACGGCGCGCCGCCCCCGATGGGGCCTATTGGCGGCATGGCAGGCGGCATGCCCACGGGCATCGCCCCCGCCATGCCAGCCGACCAAGGCGCAGCCGTGGGGCCGGCGCCGGCGTCCATTGCGATGCCGGCGCCGGTTCCCGCTCCGCCGGCCGGAGCTTGAACGCGAAGGGGAGAGCGTGGCGTGGGTTTGGGGAGGTTGCTGATCGACGACATGCCGCGCGGGCCGGGCGTTCATGATGTGGTGGACAATGTCATGGGAGCAATCGAGCGGGAAGGTGATGCGGTGAATTCACCGATAGTCCCGATGCCGAGAGCGCAAGCCGCTCTTAAGCCGGGAAAGCAGTTTACTCCACCTGGGCCACTCCTGAGTCACGGCAATTACTTCGGCCGCGGCTGGACGTCGGGCCGCCATATGAAACCCGGCGAGATGATGCGGCCTGAGGATTTCAGGGTCGTGCCGGTCGATAGCGTGGACGATACGGGCTACTGGCACGATTTCGGTTACAATATGGGCCTACGCGACATGCATCGCTCGCTAGACGAGGGATACACGAACGCCGATGCGTTGCGGAACTTCCACTACCGGGCGATGGACGACGACAGGAGGTTTGCACAAGACATAAAAGGGGCAGTGCCAAGCACGCCTTGGGGATGGGTAATGAAACAAGGTACGAAAAAGATCTTCAACCCCGATAACTGGGCGCTGAACCGACAAAGCATGATCGACAGAATACAGAACGACAGTGACTATCGGAGCTATCTGAATTCATTGCCGCGTGAACAGCTATCCCAGCAGACGCTGCCAACAGACGTCGCCAACGAACTATGGCGGCTGGAACGCGCCGATCGATGGCGGGATCAGATGCGGGCGTTCGATGCTCCCCCTACCGTGCCGTCCGGCGTTCCCTAAGCCATCCGGCGACAACCGCTAGCAGAGAAGCAAGAACCGCCGAGACCACGGCCAGTTCTACTGGGCTGACATGGCCGAATACGATCGCAATAGCAGCGGGTGGCAGCAATAGGAACGAGTAAACGATGGTCAGATAGACGGCGCAGCAGGCAGTGGCAAGCAGATAGCCCCGGCGCGGATGCGGGACAGTATGGAACGGCTGCAGCAGCGACCTGAAAAATAGAACTGCCTTCTCGGCTATATAGAGAGATGCGATTGCAAAGGGGAAGAGTGGAGCGTAGGCATTTACGAATGGAGAAATCAAGGTAAGTGCATCGGGAAAGCTCAGCGTACCAGTCGCCCCGAGAGAGGCAAGAGCATATATAAGAAATACGATGGCGCTGGCTGTGGCGAAGCTGGCAACCAGCCACAGCATGCGCCGGAAAATGGGCGATTGTAACCGTATGGTAGATATTGAGATGCCAGTATCGCCAGCCCAAAGACGCCAAAGAAGTCGCAGCAATCCAGCCCTAAAAATGGCGATGATCGATACTAGAAAAACGATGGTTACACTGAAGGGCGTATAAAGCAGAAAAATAGGATCAAGCGAATTGTTTACCAAGCTCTGATCTATGTAGCGAAATCTTGCCCACTCAACCGCCCACGATATAGCGAAGGCAATAACGCCGGTCAGGCACGCCTCCTGGATCGTGCGGCGCGGGTTGCGTTCGGGAGCGGGTGTTCCTGTCATGGCCACCTTTAAGTGTGGTGCATTTGCAGCGGACTCAATTTACCCAGAACAGTCGTTCTCCGCAAACAAGGCGAGCTGAAATCGATGGGAGCGCTTATGACCGCAACCGGATTTGGGCCGCGGCCCGTACTTGCGTCGCTGGAGACCGAAGCCGAAGCCCAGGGCAGGCGCGCCGGGATGCTGTTGGACGATCCGGCGCTGGCTGGAGCCTTTGCCCGGCTGGAAAACGACATCGTCGCCGCATGGCGTACATCGCCCATCGATCAGAACGACGCGCGGGAGTGGCTTTACCTACGCTTGGCCGCGTTGACGGCGGTGCAGGACGAGCTGCGCTTGATGGTGGAGCAGGGGACTCTCGCCGAGCGTGAGCGCATACAGCACGAACGGGAATCGATCGCCCGGCGGGCGCATGGGGTCGCCGCCGGCGACCCGCCGTAACCGGCGGCTTCGATCTTTCAATACAACTGGAAAGGAATCACGGGCATGAGTTTCGACGCGGACACGGGCCTTGGTCCACCCGCGGGCAAAGACGACACGCATAGCGTCGTCGAGTCCGTCATGGCAAAACTTGAAGCCTCGCCGCTGCCGGAAACATCCGGCGACGCGGACGACACGCGGCAAGATCACGCCACCAACGCGCCCGGCTTGCCGGGTGAAACTGCCGACGCCGGCGAAGCGGAAGTTGACGTTGCCGCCGAAGCCCTAGCGGAGCTGACCGGGGAACCGCTGCATGACGTCACGATCGACGGCAGGAAAGAGCGCGTCACCCTCGGCGAGCTGCGCAAGGGCTACTCGCGGCAACGCGACTACACACGCAAGACGGCGGCCCTGGCGGAACACCGCCGGGCTTTGGAAACCGAGCGTACTTATCTGAAGGATGCCCTGGACGCGGTTGTCCGCGACAATGAAGCAGCCGATCCGGTGCTGGCGGAGGGACGCGCGACCGATTGGGCAAAGCTTGCGGCGGAACAGCCGGAAGCCTATGCCCAGCGGCGCGCGGCCTATGAGCACAGCCTGGCGCGGTTAGAACGCGCGCAAGGGCTGCGGCGGCGCATGGATGCCGAGACCGAGGCTAGGAAGAACCAGGCCCTCGGCGCCTATGCCAAGCAGCAGCGCACGGCGATATTGCGGGATATTCCCGAGCTGGCCGACCCTGCGCGACGCAAGGCGATCGACGAAGAGTTGACCGCCTATGCGAAGACACAGGGTTTTTCGCCGAAAGAGCAGACGCAAATCCTGGATCACCGGCTGCTGAAGGTGTTCCGGGACGCGGCTGCCTACGCCAAGCTGCGCCAGGCCAAGGACAGCATGGCCGGCAAACGCGTGGACGTGGTGTCGCGCACGCAAGCGCCGCGCGCATCGCGGGACGGCGCGGCTGGGGCATCCGCCAGGCTAAGTGCGCTCAAACGCAACGCGCTGAGGACCGGACGCATCGACGACGTAGTCGAGTCGATCCTGGCGCATCTTGAAGAGGACTGAAGCAGAATGGCTATCGTTACCAACACTTACCTGACGTTCTCCGCGGTGGGCAACCGCGAGGATCTGATCGATCAGATCTACAACATCGCGCCCAAGGACACGCCGTTTATGGCGTCGGTGGGCAAAAGCAAGGCGGCGGCCGTGCTGCATGAATGGCAGACCGACAGCCTGGCGGCCGCCGCGGCCAACGCGCAGCTGGAAGGCGACGACATCACGGCGTTCCAGGCCGTGACGCCGACCGCCCGCGTGGGCAACCGCTGCCAGATCAGCTACAAGACGGCGATCGTATCGGGCACGCAGGACGTGACCGACAAAGCCGGCCGCCAACGCGAAATGGTCTATCAGCTCGTCAAGCGCTCGAACGAGCTGAAGCGCGACATGGAATTCGTGCTGACCAACAACCAGGCGCCGGCCACGGGCGACAGCAGCAACGCGCGGCAGCTGCGACCGCTGTGCGGCTGGTATCGCAGCCCGTCCAACGGCAACGCCAACCGCGGCGCGGGCGGTGCGGACGGCACGGCATCGGCGGCGGCGACGGACGGCACGCAACGGCCTTTGACCGAGTCGCTGGTGAAAACGGTCCTGCAATCCTGCTGGACCAACGGCGGCAATCCTGACCTGATCATGGTGGGTCCGTTCAACAAGACCGTGTTCAGCGGCTTCACCGGCAATTCCTCGCGATTGGATCAATCGGAGGATCGCAAGGTGATCGCGACCGTCGACGTGTACGAAAGCGACTTCGGCACGCACAAGATCGTGGCCAGCCGGTTCTCGCGCGAGCGGGACTGCCACGTGCTCGATACCGGTCTGTGGTCGGTAGGCTATCTGCGCAAGATGCAGACGGTTGACCTGGCCAAGACCGGCGATGCGGACAAGAGCATGGTCCTGGCCGAATACACGCTGGAAGCGCGGAACCAGATCGGCTCCGGCATCGTGGCCGACCTGACCGCGGCTTAAACAGAAACGTTCCCTCCCTCACTCGCGGGGCGCCCAGTGGCGCCCCGCAACTTTTTGGAGCATGCGAATGGGCGTGAATCTAGTACAGAAATCCGATGGATCAGCGGCGCTGGTTTCGGATCGCGGCTCGATCGATCAATTGCGCGTCGGCGGCGTCGTTTCCGGCGGCAATTCCTATCGTGGCGTCGTGGTGGTGCGCGTGCCGTTGAATGCCGATGACGGCGCGGGCGGCGTGTTCGCCTGGCGCGCGCCCGCCGGCACGGACGTCATTATCGGGCGGGTGGATGTCGACGTGAGGACTCCATCAGAAGAGGCTTGCACCGTGGATATCGGCACCACCGCCGTTTCGGCCGCAACGGCGTCGGACAATCTGATCGACAGCCTTTCCGTCGCCACGGCGGGTGTTTTCGACAATCAAACCGACAAGGGCAGTAACGGTGCGTCGCGCAGGCGGCTTGGCGCCGGTGAATGGGTGACGGCGTCGGTGGCCTTGGGCGCGTCGGAAGGGCTCGAAGGCTTTGCGTACATCCATTACGTCCCAGTGGGAGTCTAGTCATGGCAAGTTTCAACGCTATTACGGTGGCCGCCGCCGGCACGACAGTCACTACAAGCGGCAGCTCCGCCAACGTGGCAATCCCCAACGCGGCCGATGGCAACCGCGCGCGCTTTGTGCGCGTACAAGCCACGGGCATGGCGCATGTGAAGCCCGGTGGATCGGGGGTCGCCTGCACGGCGAACGACCTCATGGTGTCGGGAAGCGAGGCGGTGATCCTATCGGTCAAGCCGTTCACGCATATCGCCTACTTGGAAGAGACCACGGGCGCCAAGCTGAATATCGCACCCATCGAGTTCTAGCCATGATGCAAGCGCGGCACATGGAAACACGGGACGGTATTGCGGAACGCCTATTGTTCCATGGCGACGGGAGTATCGCGCTGCAACGTAGCGGCGACGTGACGGCGGCGATCGATGCCAACAAGGCGCTATGCAGCGACGGGGACGGTTATTCGCCGTCGCGCGAGCTACGCCGCGTGGCTTCGATTCCCGTTGGTGTGCAATTGGAGTGGATCCGGCGCTTCGGCACCGATCCGCTGGCAAAAAGCAATGAACCGTTGCTGCGCCGCCTGCTGAACGATCCTGAATGGGCATATCTGCGCACCGCGCCGGGAAGGGTATAGATGGCGATCACGACCTATAACGAGCTGAAAACCGCGGTCGCCAATTGGCTGGTGCGCGACGACCTGGCCAGCCAGATTCCAGACTTTATCTTTCTGGCAGAGGCGGCCTTCAACCGCGATTTTCGCGTCCGCGCGATGGAACAACGCGCCCAGGCGCCTACTGAAGCGGGTGAAGCATACTACGCCTGGCCGGCGGACATGTTGGAAGTGCGAGCGATCCAAATCAACACGGACCCGCCGCGTGTGCTGGAATACCTGACACCGGAACAACTGAGGCTGCAGGGGACCGCCGCCGGAGCGTCGACGCCGGCCTATTGGACAGATTTGGCCGCATCGCTGCAGTTATGGCCAACGCCAACTTCTAATCTGACAATCGAGATCGACTATTACAGAAAGCTGGATCTTGCGACCGACACTGCGAATTGGCTCTTAACGCGGCACCCCGACATCTACCTGTACGGCACATTGCTTCAGGCGGAGCCGTATTTGCACAACGATGCGCGTGTCGCGACCTGGGCACAATTGCTGATCGCAGCCAACGATCAGATGGAGCGTGAGGAGTGGCGCATCAAATCGGGGGTGCCGCCGGCGATGGTGCGCACGGATTACAGGGGAGCGTGAGGCGATGCCAATAACATGGACCTGGGTTTCGGCGCCACTTAAACCCGGCGCGATATGGGACGGGGGAGTGAGTTTTTGGGACGGCGGCACAGCGAGCGATGACCCGGCCGGCGCGTTTTGGGACGCGCACTCAACGCTATGGGCCGTTCTTCCGGCGCCCATTATTGCAAGCTGAAAGAAATAGGTGGTGAATAGGCATGAGCAGCGCAATCGATATCTCCAAACCAACTGCCGGCACGCCCACGACGCAAAGCGTGCGCGATAATTTCGCGGCAGCCAAAAGCGAAATCGAGCAACTGCAAAACGACATATCGGCGAAACAGCCCGCGGATACCACGCTGACGGCACTTGCGGTGCTGGATAGTGCTGCCGGCCTGATCGTACAAACCGGCGCGGATGCATTCGCCAAGCGAACGTTGACCGCGGGCAGCGCCGTTTCAATCGCCAATGGCACGGGGGCGTCCGGCAATCCTACCGTGGCCGTGGAAATCACCGGCCTGACCGCCGACGCCTCTCCTGACGCCGCGGCCGACTACGTGCTGACCTATGACGCATCGGCCGGCGTCAACAAGAAAGTATTGCTCAACAAGCTTCCGTCTAGCGGCGGCGACATGGTGGGCGCCAACAACCTGGCAGTCGGCGCCGGCGGCGTGGCCAACGCTGCGACCGCGTTCGGCAACATCAAGCAGGCCGCCACGGCAAGTGTAACTGGCGTCGTCCTAAAAGACGATATCACCGTTCAGACGTTTACAAGCGGCAGCGGCACCTACACAACGCCCGCCAACTGTAAATGGATCAAAACTCGCCTTGTCGGTGGCGGCGGTGGCGGCGGTGGCAGCGGATCAGGTGGCGGATATACGACGGGCGGAAACGGCGGCAATACGACATTCGGATCGCTCACAGGGTCCGGCGGCACCGGCGGCGCGACATCATCCACTGGGACCGGCGCCAGCGGCGGGTCAGCTTCCGGTGGCGTCATATTCAATGTTGCGGGCGGCAGCGGTGGGTCCGCGATCGGCGGCAATATCGCTATGGGTGGTCATGGCGGTGGGTCATTTTTGGGCGGTGCGGCCGGTTCGAGCGGAGCAAATTCCCTGACGGGCAAGGATGCCGCGACCAATAGCGGCAGCGGCGGTGGTGGTGGTGGCGGCAATGGTTCCAGTTTCGTCGGCGGCGGTGGCGGCGGCGCTGGCGGTTACGTGGAACATGTCATCATCGCTCCGTCCTCCACTTATTCCTATGCGGTCGGCGCTGCCGGATCGGCCGGCTCCGTTGGGACGTCCGGTTCCGCGGGCGGTGCTGGTGGCGCCGGCTACATCGTCGTCGAAGAACACTACAACTGAGGTGCCGACATGATCCATTGTGCAATCGTGAACCAAAGCACGGGGAAAGTCGTCAATGCCGTTGAGTATGAAACGGTACCGATGGGCGACGTGCCTGGCTTCCCGCCGGGCCATATCGCCATCGAACACGATCGGGCAACCCCTGGCTGGGCCCATGACGGAAGCAATTTCATCGAACCGCCGCAGCAAGAGCTGCCGCCGCCGACCAGGGAACGGCGAATTGCAACGATCGAGGCTAAATACCCAGTCACGCAACGCGCCTTGCGTGAAGCCGTGCTACTCATCGGCGAACGATTCCCCGAGATCAAGAGCACCCCGATCTACGATCGCGCGTTCCAGGCCGAAGCCGCGATCTCCCCGTTGCGCACATGACGCTAATTCCATTCGCCGATTGGCTTCCCGACATCGCGCCGCTGGGCAACGAAGGTGTGACGATTGCAAAAAACGTGTTGCCGCAAGCGCGCGGTTATCGCTGCTTTCCCAGCTTGTCGGTATACCCGGGACCCGGCGGGCTGAGCGCACGGGTAATCGGCGCCTTCGCGGCGAAAGACAAGGACGGCAACACCTTCAACTATGCCGCCACGGCGGGCGGTGCGAATTCCGGCCGGGTTCACGTGCTGTCTAGTGGCGCATGGTCGAACAAATCGGGCACCGGGACCGACGGCATTGACGGGTACAGCCTTGCCGAGGGCGAGACATGGGAATTCGCCAAATGGGGCGAAACCGTTTTGTGTTGCACGATCGCCGAGCCGGTGCAGAGCATTGCCTTCGGCGGCGGGGCTTTTTCCAACCTGATAGCCTCGGCGCGCAAGCCGAAGGCCCGGCGTATTGCCGTTGCGCGCGATTTCGTGATCCTAGGCAATATCGACGATAGCGTAGGCGGCGGCGCCACCGGCGTGGCGCCATCGCGTATCTGGTGGTCGGGAATCAACGACGCGGCGACCTTCGAAGAAGGCGGCGTAACGTCGCAATCGGACTTCCAAGATCTGCAATCCGGTGGCGCGGTGCAGAAGATCGTCGGCGGCGAATTTGCGACGATATTCTGCGACAGCTCGATCTACCGGATGACCTATGTCGGCGCCCCGATCGTCTGGCAGTTCGACGAGATCGAACGCAATCGCGGCGTCTGGGTGCCTGGGGCGGTGGCCAACGCCGGGCGATTGACCTTTTTCCTGGATCGCGACGGTTTTTTCGTTTGGGACGGGCAGGCGGCGACGCCGATCGGCGTCAATAAAGTCGATCGAACGTTCCTGGCGGATTTTGACTTTAACTACCTTCATCGAGTTTCGGCGGTCGCCGATCCAGTGAACCGACTGTATTTCTGCGCCTATGCCAGCATCAATGCGATCGCTGGCATACCTGACCGTGTGATCGTCTACGACTGGGTCAATCGTCGCTGGTCGCTTGGCGAGATGGAGTTGGAGTGGGTTTTTCGGGCGCTATCCGAAGGCTACACGGTCGATTCCCTGGACACGCTGGTTGGAAGCATCGACGATCTAAGCACGAGCCTGGATAGCGCTATTTATGCTGGCCGGAACGTTTTCCTATCCGCATTCGACACCTCGCACCGGCTGTGTACCTTCGCTGGGAGTGCTTTACCCGCAACCATCGAGACGGGCGAACAACAGCTGGCCGGTCTTGGCGGCGGACGCAGCCTGATAACAGCCGTACGGCCGGTCATCGATGGCTCGGCTAACGTAAGCATCAGCGCTTTGGGACGTAATTTGTCATCGGGGCCCGCCACGGCAGGGCCGATATCGGCAGTCGACGCGCGGGGCGAATGCCCGATGCGTTCCAATGCGCGCTACCACCGTTTCCGCGCGTTTATGCACGGCGATTTTACAGCGGCATTGGGCGTTGAGGTCACCCGTCATGCGCCCGCGGGGGACCGCTGATATGCCGGCGAGATTTCCCCATCTCCCACCCCAGGGAGATGATCCGCGGCGCGTGGCCACGGTGGTCAACCTGGCGATGCGCGGCAAGATCAACGCGGTTGCCGCGCTGGCGCTGTCCCCCGGCGCGTCAACTACGGCGCTGATGGACGACAGGATCGGCGCAGACAGTGTGGTTCTACTCATGCCGACGACGGCCAATGGCGCCGCGGCATTGGCTACGACCTACGTGGCAACGCTGGTTCCAGGCGAAGCAGCGGTATCGCATCTCAACAATGCACAGACGGACCGCAGCTTCGCGGTCGTCATCATCGGATAGGAATCGCAATGGGCATTTTCTCAGCCTTGTTTGGCGACAACGAGTCGGAAAAAAACACACAATATCAGGCGCAGCAATTCGGAACCTCGCGGACCGATTTGCCGGCCTGGCAGACGGCCCATCTTGCGCCCGCGGTGAATCGCGCCGCGGGCATGGCCACGCCGCAATACTATGCCGGCGCGCTTTCAGCCGCGCGATCGCCGTTGACTCAGGCCGCGGAGAGTATGGCGTACGGCCAAGCCGCTGCCGGCTCGCCAACGCTCAATGCAGCGCAGGACTATGCGCGCAGCCTGCTGGCCGGAAACTACTTGAATGCCAATCCCTATGTCGACGCCATGTATGGCAATGCCGCGCAACGGGTGCAGCAAAGTTTCAACCAGGCGACACTACCGTCGATCGCGTCGATGTACTCGGCGGCCGGCCGGTACGGGTCCGGCGCGATGGGCAGGCAAGTGGAGCAGGCGCAGCAGTCGCTGGGCGATACGCTGGGGCGTCTCGCGACCGATATATACGGTCAAAATTATGCGCGCGAGCGTGCGGCGATGGATTCGGCCTATGCGCAGGCGCCGGCGATGATGGCCGCAGACTACTATGCGCCGAACATGCTGGCGCAGTTCGGCAAGAACGCCGAGGCATACGATCAATCGGCGATCGACCGCGAAATCCAGCGATGGCAGTTCAATCAACTGTCGCCTTGGCAAGCCGAGCAGGCGCGGTTGGCAATGCTCGCTGGGGATTATGGCGGCCGCACGACGACCAGCAGCAACACGACGACGGGATCGGGTCACGACACCTACGAGGCGCCGACTGAAGGCTTGCTGTCAGGGCTGTTTGGAAACCTAACATCCGCGTTCGGCAGGGGCCTTGGGGGACAACTCGGCGGGGGGGCCGGGAATCTGCCATTCAAGAAAAAATAGAGGCTCCAGCCATTTACGAATAACGGCCTTATTGTGCTGAATATTGGGAGAGTCTCTAATGGGCATCGAGAATTATTCCACCACTGCCGCGACCAACAGCGCCAGTCCGCCGAACGGCTGGCCCGAAGGCATGGCGCCGTCGGCGGTCAACGATACCGGCCGTCAGATGATGGCCGACATCCGCGCTTGGTATGAAACCGCGGAATGGATTAATTTCGGCTATACCCATGCTTATGCCAGTGGAACGTCGTTCACGATCGGCGGCGGGGTCGATCGGACATCGGTCTATCATGCCGGACGGCGGGTCAAAGCCGTTGGTGCAACCACCGGCACGATCTTCGGCACGATCGCCGCTGCAAGCTATAGCGCACCTACCAACACCGCAACGGTCGTTTGGGACAGCGGAACGTTGCTGAACGAGGCGCTGAGCATCTTCGCGCACATGCTGACAGCCAATGCCGGCATTCCGGCGGTTCCCGCGAGAAGCGGCACCCGGCTGCTGTTTCCGGGCGTCAGCACAGCACCCGTGGGCTGGACAATCGACACAACGGCGGCACTCGATAACGCGGCCATTCGCGTTCGCACTTCCGCCAGCGCGGCAACCGGTGGCTCAGTGGATTTCAGCACCGCCTTCGCAAACGGCAATACCGGAAGTTACACGCTGCAGGCCGCCGACATTCCCGCGCATTTGCACACGATTGCGCATACCCACAACATGGATCATACGCACACCTACAATAAGGTTGGATTTACCGCCAACGTCGCATCGGGCCCGCCAAACCAGCAAAATTCCGTTACCAGCACTCCCTCGGAAACCACATCGGCGGCGAGCACGTCGAACACCGGCGCATCGAGCGCCGCCAATTCCGGTTCAACCGGCGGCGGCGGGGGCCATGTGCACAGCCTGTCGCTTGCCGTGAAATACCTCGACGCCTGCGTTTGCGTAAAAATCTGACCAAGTGGGCCTTCCAGATGGGATTCGATCCACGCCGCGCGGCTTGTCCCTACACGGCCATGGCGAAAACTTGCCACCAAGCGCGACAAAAGCACGATTGCCCGAAATGGGTGATGTTCCAGGGAACCAACCCGAATAGCGGCGAGCAGGTTGCGGAGTGGGCCTGCGCCGATCGCTGGATGCCCTTTTTGTTGGCGGACAACGCCAGGCGCCTTATTGGCGTGCAATCGGCAATTGAAACCCGCGGGGATGCCTCTGCGGAGCAGCAGGCCAGGACATCCAGTGCGCTAGAGCGCATCGCAGCCGCCACGCCAATTGCCGGCGATGCGTCGATGCCAGCCGTGTCCCGCCAGGTCACGCTTCAACTGCAAACTAAGACAAAGGAATGCAAATGATCGCAGTCAAAAGCCTTCTAAGCGCCGCTATCGGGGCGGGTGGACTTATGCTGGCCGATTCACCGGCGCCCGATTCCATGCCCGGCGGCTTCTCCCCGGTACCGTATGTCATCCTTTGTGGAGCCGTCGACGGCGTAACGGCATTCCTGCGCGACAATGGCGAAGTTGTAGCGGCGCGTGGCGTTACCGCCAAAACAGGCGGCCCGGGGCTGGCGGCGCAGTTTTGGGTCAACCCGAAAACCCATGATTGGACGCTGGTCTATGTCGATCCCGGTTCGGGGGTTGCCTGCATGGTGGCTGCGGGCACCAATTTCGGCATCGACCGAGCGCCAACCACAGGACAGCACCAAGGGTCGATATGATCCGCGAGACGAACAAGGTTGCCGTGGCGCTAGCGCGGATCGAAGCCAAACTGGATGGACATATCGAGCACAGCCGCGAATGGCGCAATCGTACAGACGCGGCCATCGCCGACCTTGCGGACAAGACACGTCGATTCGATCAGCTCAAAAATCGCGGCGTGGGATTGCTTGCCGGACTGGCGGTTGCGGGCGGAGCGGCAGGGTCGGTGGCCACGACCAGGCTGAAGGCTTTATTGGGCCTGGGCTGAACCAAGGAATTTTCGGAGTGCAAGATTATGGTTGCATCGTTAGGGGCCATTGGCGCGATCGTGGGTGGATTGGGCGGGCTTGCCCCGGCGGCCGGCAAAATCCTTGAGCTGGTCGCGCCAATCATTGACCGCTTGATCCCCGACCCAGAGCGCAAACAGCAAATGATGCTGGAGCTGTTGGACTCGCTGGCGAAACTCGATGTCGCGCAGCTTGAGGTCAATAGGGCGGAGGCACAGCACGCCAGCACGTTTGTGGCGGGCTGGCGCCCCTTTATCGGGTGGGTGCTGGGTGTCGGTGTCGCCTATTCGTTTCTTCTTGCGCCGCTGGTAGGCGGGATCGTGGCGATCTGGAAGCCGGGGTTCTCGTTGCCGGCAGTTGACGATCATTTGTGGGAGCTGATTTTCGCCATGCTCGGCATGGGCGCACTGCGAAGCTTCGACAAACTGCGCGGCATCGATTTACCCCGCGTAGGTAGTGCAGCCCCACCCTGGCAAGGGAGTCTTGAGAATGCGATCCGTAATACTCGCAGTTAGCGCCGCGGCCCTTAGCGGATGTGGTGGAATAACACCCTTTGGCCCAAGCGATACGAATCAAATCGCTTGCCCGGCCGTCAGGCCCTATGAACAAAAGTTTCGCGATGCACTTGCCGCAGACATTGGACAGATGCCAGCCGGCAGCCCGGTGCGCGTGGCGATGACTGACTACTGGATGCTGCGCGCGGCTGCGATCGACTGCATCAGCCGCTAGGGCGCGACTGGACGCCCCACCCGCAAGCCCCTAAGGTCGAGCCAACCCACCATCTTCGGCGAGGCAAACAATGCTCGATCTTTATGTCTGGCCCACTCCCAATGCTTATAAGATATCGATCATGCTGGAAGAGATCGGGCGTCCGTATCGCGTCATCCCCGTCGACATCCAGCTTGGCGACCAGTTCAAGCCCGATTTTCTGAAGATCAGCCCGAACAATAAAATGCCGGCGATCGTCGATCATGACGCGCCCGATGGGAAACCGATCTCGGTATTCGAATCCGGCGCGATCCTCATGTACCTGGCTGAGACAAGCGGGTGCTTCATGCCCAAGGATCTGCGCGGGCGTTACAAGGTAATCGAGTGGTTGATGTTCCAGATGGGCGGCGTGGGGCCGATGCTGGGGCAGGCGCACCATTTCCGCCAATATGCCCCCGAAAAACTGGAATATGCGATCAACCGCTATACCAACGAGGCCAAGCGCCTTTATGGCGTGATCGATCGCCGGCTGGGAGAAGTGGATTATCTTGCCGGCGATTATTCCATTGCTGATATGGCGGTGTTTCCCTGGTTGCGGTCGTACGAGCGCCAGGGACAGAAGCTGGAGGATTTCCCGAATCTGAAGCGCTGGTTCGAGAAAATCACCGCGCGCCCGGCGGTAAAAAAGGGATTGGAATTGCTGGCCGATAAGCGCCGCGCCGGCCCGATGGACGCCAAAGCCAAGGAAACGCTGTTCGGCGCGACACAATACGTCCGGCGTTAGCTCGCCAGACTCTTATCTTCTTACGATAAAGGCCTTGCGCACCATCACGTGCGATATGCGAGGCTTTCATGGCACACGTTGCTCGTGCTGAGCGATGTCTTCCTATCCTTGACCGCTTGTGTTTCTCACGAGCGGTAGATCAATCAAAAGTGCAATGAGGAGAATCAAGGTATGCAATTCAGATTGCAGCCAATGGGAACCGCGTGGCGTGCGAGTGCGCTCGCACGCCCAGTAGAACCGCGCACGGACACCGAACGCACGGATTTTATCATGCGGCGACTTGCTATGAATCCTATCCAGCCCATGACGGGCGAATATTCGCAAACAGGCGCTTCATTTTCAATGCGTTCGCCGGATTTTGGGCTCGCGCCCGCCAGCAACCTTGATTACTCAGGAATGATAAATCCCGGATTCGTTCATGATACGGAGTACTCGCGCTTGGCTGGCCAGCCTGTACAGATGGCATCGGCGGCAGTTGCTATTCCTGCTGGCGTCCAAATCGGTCAAGTAGGCATCACGGCATTGTGCACATTGGGGCCACTTGCTGCCGCTACACTTACAGCCATCTTAAAGTATTTTCACGATACTCTTGGTCGTCAGCCAACTCCGGCGGAATTGGACAAGGCCCTGGCGGGGGAAGGGCAAGAACAAGGATCAACTGTTTCTAGAGATAGGCCAGGCGCACCGCCCGACAAACCAGAATGTGAAGATCAGCTTAAAATTGAAGAGGCGATATGCAGTGAGGTCGCAAAAAGTATGATAAAAAGGCGGGCGCAGTGTGCGGAAAAACTGCGATGGAGCGGTATTCAGAATGTTTGCGTTTCGGCCCATCGGGTGTAAGGACGCCGCTATACAGGCCGTAGCACAATAATCTTACCAGGCCATTCATCGAACTGAGAATTGAAACATTGATTATACGGTAACTTGTGATATTGCTTTATCGTTACTGTTCATATTTGCCCCGTGATGTTGATCATGCCAATCAACAAAAATGAATTGGTTGTCCGTTTCGAGCCTGGCGCGAGTAGACTGGCAATCTATCGTACGATTCCCAGCGATGGCGAACCAAACCAACTTATGTTTCTGACAGAATTCACAATACCTGAGTTGCTGTCCTGGTCGGCAGAGCAAGGTGAAGGGAGGATCGGGAGAATGTTGATTTGGAGCTTTCCCGAGTTAAAAGCCGCGCTTGAGCCTAAATTGAGCAAAGGCAACCCTGAGTGATTGGTAGCCACATTTTTAGAATCGATTTTCATAGGGCAGCTGACATTATCTGAACTAAAGTCAGGCTTTCGCCATAGCAGAGCGAAGATTGAGTGAACGGTAATTGTAATGTTTTCAGAGTTGCTAAAGACTTTATTTCGTGGCCGAAAGGGTAACAAGAAGTAGAGGCTCCTCGCAATTAGCGCACCGGCATCGTTGGGAAGCTATTTTAGGATGGCGCGACAGCACAAGACGGCCCTCAATGCCCCATTTCTGAAGCGCGTTCATCTTTTGAGCGAAATCGATCATGAAACGGGCAAGTATCCTTTTTCGTTACCTCTGCTAAAGCAGCATGATCTCGATATCTCGTTCTTACGGCCCATTACAATCGTCGTGGGCGAGAATGGCACCGGAAAAAGCACGCTACTTGAGGCGATCGCGGCGGGCTGCGGCTTCAATCCCGGTGGCGGCAGCGCCGACCATCGGTTCGGAAATGAGAGCGCGCAGCCATTGGCTCCTTTTCTGCGCCTATCCTGGTTGCCAAAGGTCAATCGTGGATTCTTCATGCGGGCAGAGAGTTTTTTCAATCTTGCCAGCTATATCGACGAGCTTGCTCGCGAGCATCCCAGCGCCTTCGAGGCGTATGGCGGCAAATCCCTTCACAATCAATCCCATGGCGAAGCGTTTCTGGCACTGTTCGAAAACCGCTTTGGCCGGGATTCGATCTACATCCTGGACGAGCCTGAAGCGGCGCTATCGCCTAGCCGTCAATTGGTCTTCCTTCGCCTTCTGAAAAACATCGAGGAACAGAACTGCCAGGTGATTCTGGCAACCCACTCGCCGATTTTGATGGCATACCCGGGAGCCGATATCCTTCTAATCGAAGGCGATGGCTCGATAAGAAAGGTCGGCTTTCGAGAAACCAGCCACTATTTGCTGATGCGTGCGTTCATGAAAGATCCAGAAGATTTTATCGCTGGGATGCTGCAGGACTAAAGAGCCGTTACGAGCACGGATACAGCGCCTGCATGGCTGCTTTTATTCCAATCGGCACGCGTTCCTTGTGCATGTCTGGATTCTTTTCGGCCCAGCGCCGGAAGCTGCGTTGAATCTCCTTTAGGAAATCGTCGCTGAACAGATGCTCGCGCGGCAGGCAAATACCGTCGAAGGCGCTCGGATCGCGCAGATTTTGCCGAAGAAGACGGTACTCGGGCTTTTGCGCCAGCTCTTCGACGCGAACCGCGGCATAGCGCTGGATATAAGCCGTGAACTGATCGTCGCAATAAAGCGCCTCGTCGCGGCAACGCTTGTAAAACTCTCCCGTGTTTGCCGGGCGCGCCGTGGGGTAGGCAGGGGTCTTGCGGAGCGGGTCGTCGTCGTTGTCGGCATGGAGTGCGCTGGGCAGCGCGAGAAAAATTAGGCCAACCGACAAAAAAAGAGCGGCCGGGGCGCAAGCGCGGCCCGGCCAGAGTAAAAGGAAGGGTATGAGACGCCGCATTTGTATTCCAGGTGCCCTGGCCGGTCTTTGATCTAGATCAAAAAGCGCCCCTGCCGTCGGCAGGGAACTCAGCCAGCCCTGCCTGACGCGGCGCCCTGAAAAAGCAGGTAGGCCGGCCGGTATGACACGCCGGGCCCGTCTGTTCGACCTTCAGCAACACGGTGTCGCCGTCGCAATCGACCATGAAATCCACGAGTATCTGGGTGTTGCCCGAGGTTTCGCCTTTGCGCCATAAACCACGGCGCGAGCGCGACCAATAACACACCTTTCCCGTGCTCAGGGTTTCGCTCACCGCGTCGCGGTTCATCCATGCCAGCATCAGCACTTCACCCGAATCGTGGCGTTGTGCGATGGCCGGGATAAGCCCGGCTTCGTTGAAAACTAGCGCGCCAAGCACTTGGTCGATGGCCGTCGCCGAAACGCGCAAGGCAGGGGGCTGCGATGGGGGCATGGTGACTCTCGCAAATTGGCCTGTGCGCGAACAGTGCCGCGCTGGACGGTGTGTTATACTATATCCGTCCGATTACGCGAGTGTCTGGCCATGCCGCCTAAGACAGCCAAGAAACCCGTCTTGCCGCATCAGGATCACGATCATCGCCATTGCATCGACAATGCTCTGGCGGTGGCGACGGAGTTGTGCCAGCGCCGCGGGGCGCGCCTGACCGCCTTGCGCCGCAGGGTGTTGGAGTTGGTGTGGCGGTCCCACGGGCCGGTCGGGGCATACGAGGTTCTGGACTGGCTGCGCATCGAGGACGGCCGCGCCGCCGCGCCGCCGACCGTATACCGGGCGCTGGATTTTCTAATGGAACAGAAGCTGATTCATCGAATCGAATCGATGAACGCGTTTATCGGCTGCGTCGATCCAGCCAATCCGCATAGCGGACAGTACCTGATCTGCCGCGACTGCGGCACGGTAACCGAGTTAGACGACCGCGGGATCGGCGACGCCGTACGCCGCCAAGCGGAGCAGCGTGGTTTCGAGGTTCGGCAGCAAACCATCGAAGTCCACGGCTTATGCCGCCGCTGTACGGCCAAGGCCCGTGAAAACGGCGGGCGCGCGAATCGCCCTCACGCATCCCAGGCCTAGCGGCCGTCTATCAGCCGAACATGTCTTGCGTGATCGAGGCGTACCAGCCATCGGCGAACAAGGCCTCGCGATTGCGGAACGCCGCGGGTTGCGCTGTCGGGCTGACCCCACCCTCGACGCTGACCAAGCCCTGGGCTGTCACGCGGTAGACATTGGCGACCGAAATTCCGTATTTCGGGCCCACCAGGCTGTAGCATGTGTTGGCAAAAGCGGGGGAGGGCGGCTTTTTTTGCGACAACGCCGAGATGATCGCGATCGCCGCGGCCTTGCCCTGGCTGTTGGCCGAGAAACCCGATTTCGGCATTTGCCCGGCGATCGACGCATCGCCGATCACATAGACATCCGGGTTCATCTTCGATTGGAACGTGTCGAAATCGACCGGGCACCAGCCCGAGGGGCCCGCAAAACCGGCGGCACGCGCGATCTCTCCGGCCATCTGCGGCGGAATGACGTTGATGACCGCGCCTTTGTGATCGCCGAACTCGGTCTTCACGGACATCGACTTGGCATCGACCGAGGTAACTTTTCCACCGGCCTTTCCCGGCAGCCATTCGATCATGCCGCCATAAAGTTCCCTCCAGCCCTCTTGAAAAAGCCCCTGCTTGGAGAAGCTTTCCTTAGCGTCCAGAATTAAGATCTTCGACTTGGGCTTCCTGGTTTTCAAGAAATGCGCGATCATGCTGGCGCGCTCGTAGGGTCCGGGCGGGCAGCGATAGGGGTTGTCCGGGCAGACCATGATCACGGTGCCACCGTTGGGCATGGCTTCGAGTTGCCGTTTTAGCAATACGGTCTGTGCGCCCGCTTTCCAGGCATGCGGCAATTTCTCGGCCGCCGCCTTGTCGTATCCAGGCAGCGCGTCGAAATTCAGGTCAATGCCGGGAGATAGCACCAGCTTGTCATAGGGAATGGGCGATCCCGTGGAGATCGACAGGCGTTTGGCGGCCGGGTCGATGCCCTGTACCGTCGCGTGCACGACGCGGACGCCGCTTTTCGTCAGGCCTTCATAGCCGTGCGTGATGCTGTCCATCTCGCGCAGTCCGCCAAGAACGAGATTCGAAAACGGGCAGGTGACGAATTTGCGGTTGGCTTCAACCAGAGTGACGGTCAATTGTTTGTCCAGGCGCTTCAGATATCGCGCCGTCGTCGCACCGCCGAACCCGCCGCCAACCACGACCACGCGTCCCGACGCGCCGAAAGCAAGGTTAGGCATGGCAAGCGTGGCCGTCGCACCACCGGCGAGGAACGCAAACGATCTGCGTGAAATTCGTTTCATCGCTTTTCCCCCGCTATTTGATCTTCGAGAAGTATTCGGCCAACTCGTCGATCTCCTGGTCGGTATACCCTTTGGCCAGGCGGTTCATGACGGTTGCCTGCCGCGTGCCGGTCTTGAAGCCGGTCAGCGCATCTTTCATCTCTTTTACGCTGCGGCCGTCGATCGTCGGGATCGCGCCTGGACTTTTGCCATCGGTTCCGTGGCACGCGGCGCAACTCAATGCCAGCGACGATGGCAACGTCTGTGCCGCGCATGGACCGGCAATCGCCACAACGCTGGTGGCCGCTGCCAGGACAATGGTCCTGATGCAGGCATTCATTTTTCTCTCCCCCAAGCAAATAGCTTATTGCCGAACTATACAATATTCGGCGCCCGATTCCACAGAAGAACTATGCGCTCTCAGCCCCATAATACAGCATGACCGTGTGCTTTGCTTCCGCGAAAAATAGCCATCGCTCGATCAGCACTCCGATGATGCCCGATATTGCGGCAACCAGCGCGACGATCATGGCAAAGCGGCCGGTGACCGCGATGGTCAGGCCAGCCAGGACAAAAGGTACAAAGAATCCAAACGACAAACTCACGCGACGCAGTTGCCAAGCGTGCTTGCGGGCCAGGCGATAGCCCATTTCGCGCGACAAAAAGTTTTCCTGCGTGTGAGGTGGGTCCAGGAGCCGCACGCGCCCGTAATCATCCAGCCCTGTCGCGGATTGCGGCGTTGAGCGCGCACTCGTACGATCGATAAACTGCCAATAGCCCAGTTTCAGCATGAAACCGATCAACGCCGCGCCGGCGGCTATGCCTGCAATCGTCGGCCGTGGCAATCCGCGCGCTTGCAAAAGAAAGTTGACCCACAGTGCGCCCGTCATGATCGACATGACCAGATATCCGGGTATTACCCAGCGGTTATGCCATTGGTGGATCGGCTTTAGCGACGCATAGATCATTCCAGTACAAAAGACGGTAACCAGCGCCAAAATCGCCGCGATTGCCCCGCACAAGGCAACGAAGCCGCTGTTGATCCCAAACAACGCCCAGCCCACGGCGAAAGGCAGGGTCGGGACATAGGTAAGCAACGCCGCGCTGCCTTCGCGCGACAGCCACGAAGACCGCCATTGCGATATCGCCCGCCACGACCGCGTCGGCCGCCCGAGGTGGAATAGCGAGATCAGCAGCCCTGCCGATATCGTCGCCAACGCAATTGCAAATGCCGTCAGAGCGAATTTCGGGTTCGGCGGCAGCAGCCGCGTGGCGGCACCATAGCCCAGGAGGGCCAGTACGCCATACCCGGCGCCTGAAAGGACGGTGAACAGGATAATCGAAAAACTGGGGTGCATGGCTTTCTATTACCGTGACAGCAGGCGGTCGAGCCAGCGGACCAGAAGTCCGGCGCCGCTTAGGTCGTCGTCGCGCGGCGGCAGCGATGCTTCGGCGCCGGTGCAGCCCGGCTCGGTCTTGCGTGGCCGTGGCGGCAGGTATTTGTTCACCGGCTTGTAGCCAAGTTCGGGCATCAAATCATAGCCGCCGCGTTCGGCAACCAGCTTCGAGACACTCGATTCCGAATCACCCAAATCACCGAAATGCCGCGCGCCTACCGGGCAGGTTGACACACAGGCCGGCACGCGATCAACCGGTTCAAGGTTCTCATTGTAGATTCGATCGATGCAAAGCGTGCATTTTTTCATCACGCCGTCGTCGGAATCGAACTCGCGCGCGCCATAGGGACAGGCCCAGGAACACAGCTTGCACCCGATGCAGGTATCGGCGTTCACCAACACAATGCCATCCTCGGCGCGCTTGTACGATGCGCCAGTAGGGCAAACGGTCACGCAGGCTGGCGTTTCGCAATGCAGGCAGGATTTGGGGAAATGAACCGTCCGGCTGGCAGCCCCTTCGCCGAGCTCAAAACTATGAATGCGGTTGAACCAGACACCGGTGGCGTCGGCGCCGTAGGGATCGAAATCCGTCAATGGGGAGGAATGACCGCCTGAGTTCCATTCCTTGCAATTCACAGCGCAGGCATGGCAACCGACGCAAATGTCCAGATCGATCACCAGGCCGAGTTTTTTTACCGCAGGAGAATTGGGCAGGCTGGTCATCGTCGATCCGCAGGCGCTCTTACCCGAAAGCCGGCGCCATAGCGCAAGATCTCCGGCGGTTCCATCATCCCGGGCGGGCGCGTGGCCGCGATGAATCGCGGGGCCGTTTCGCCGGCATCGGCGGGATCGGCTTTTTCCAAACGCACGCGCAGGTCATACCATGCCGCTTGGCCGGTCACCGGATCGGCATTGGCGTAGCGCATCCCATCGGGCTGTGGCGGAAGCAGCTCTGAAATCAGGTGGTTCAAGAGGAACGCGCGGCTGGATTCAGACGCGTCGACGGCCAGATTGGCGGATCCTGCACGGCGGCCGATCGCATTCCAAGTCCACACTGTATCGGCGTTCACGCCCTCGACCAGCGCAATTGGCGCTTTGACGCGCCCGTGGTGGCTGATGATCCAGACCCAATCGCCGTCCGCAAGCCCCATGCGTTCAGCGGTCTCGCGATTGACGTACAGCCGGTTTTCGCCGTGGATCTGCCGCAGCCAGGCGTTTTGCGATCCCCAGCTGTGGTACATGGCCATCGGGCGTTGCGTGACGGCATGCAGCGGGTATTCCTGCGACGACAGCAAAGACTCCTCAAACGGCGCATACCAAAAGGGTATCGGGTCAAAATAGGTGTCGATGCGCTTGCGTTCGCTATCGGGCGGCTGGCGGTCGCCGTGACCGCGCGCGGCCAAGCGAAAATTTTGTAGCGCCTCACAGTATATCTGCATCACCACCGGGTCCGGGGACGCCAGGAACCCCATGCTTACGGCCCAATCCAGATATTCCTTGTTGGCGTGCTTGTAATAGCGCTGGGACGGCTTCAGTTCGTGGCGCCAGAAGCAGTCGTTATCGATGTACCGCTCGATTTGTTTCGGGTTCGGCGCGCCGCGGCCATAGTCGCCGCCGGTAGCGCCGCGCCAGCCCGCAAGCAGGCCGAAACCGGGCTGACGTTCATGGTTGATCATATAGTCGCGGTAGCCGCCGGGATAGCGCGGCTTGCCCTCTGCAGTGACAAGCCCGGGCAAATGCAGACGGGCACCAAGGTCGAGCAGCACGTCCTGGAATGGGCGGACATCGCGCGACGGTGCCACCACTGGCTGGCGGATCGCATCGGCCGCACCATCGGCATCCGATATCGGGCGGTCGAGCAGGGATATGCAGTCGTGCCTCTCTAGGTAGGTGGTGTCCGGCAGCACCAAGTCGGCATAGGCGACCGTCTCGGAGTAATAGGCGTCGGAATAGATGATGTGCGGAATGGCATAACCGCCGGACTCGGCATCGCGCGCGGTAAGCATCGCCATCGTGCCGGCCGTATTCATGGCCGAGTTCCAGCCCATGTTGGCCATGAAAAGGAACAGCGTGTCGATCTTGTACGGATCTCCCTTCCACGCGTTGTGAATTACCATTTGCAGCAGGCCGTGGGCGGCGAGCGGCGCTTCCCAGGAATAGGCCTTGTCTATGCGCAGCGCGCGGCCTTCGGCATCCACCAGCAGATCGTCCGGACCCTCGGGAAACCCCAGCGGGGCGCCGTGCATCGGCTGGTCGGGCTTCACCTGCGATTCCTTGCCGTGCGGCTTTACCGAAGGTGGTGCGGTTTTGGGGTAGGGCGGCTTGTAGCGGAATCCGCCCGGGCAATCGATCGAGCCAAGCAGGATTTGCAGCAGATGGATCAGCCGGCAGGTATGGAAGCCGTTCGAGTGGGCTGAGATGCCGCGCATCGCATGCATGCTGACAGGCCGGCCGATAGTTTTTTCGTAGCGCCGGCCGGCCCAGTCGGTCCAAGGCACATCCAACTCGATCTGCCGCTCGAACGCGGTATGCGCCAACTCGGCGGCCAAGCGCTTGATCGTCGCCGCCGGCACGCCGGTCTTTGCCGATGCTTCCTCGGGCGCGTAGCGCGGATCGAGAAACCGCCGCGCGATCAGCTCGAACGCCGGCGTGGCGGCCCTGCCGTCGCGAAGCGTGTAGCGGCCGACCAGGGCAGGGCGCATGTCGGCCAGCAGGGCATTGGCCGGCGCGCCGATGTCGGGCAGCCAGCACAATGGATTGCCGGCATCATCGCGCGCGATCAGGCCGTCATCCGCCGCACCCGGCGCGTCGATCACCAGCCAGGGTGCGTTGGTGTAGCGGACCAGATACTCGAAATCCACGCGGTCGGCGTGAAGCAGTTCGTGAATCAGCGCCGCGACAAGCAGACCGTCGGTTCCTGGCTTGATGCCGATCCATTCGTCCGCGATCGCCGAATAGCCCGTGCGCACGGGATTGACCGACACGATCTTGGCGCCGCGGCCTTTCAGCTTGCCCATGCCGATCTTCAGCGGGTTCGAAGAATGATCCTCGGCCACACCGAACAGCAGGAAGTATTTCGTATGCTCGAAATCGGGCTCGCCGAATTCCCAGAACGACCCGCCGATCGTATACATGCCGGCAGCGGCCATGTTGACCGAACAAAAGCCGCCATGCGCGGCATAGTTCGGCGTGCCGAATTGACTGGCCCACCACCCGGTCAACGCCTGGCTTTGGTCGCGCCCGGTGAAAAACGCCAGCTTGCGCGGATCAGTCGCGCGGATGTTGCCGAGCCATTCCGTGGCCAGCCCCAGCGCTTCATCCCACTCAATTTCCTTGAATTCACCAACACCGCGCTCGCCCACGCGCAACAGCGGTTTGGTCAGGCGCGCAGGTGAATACTGAGTCATGATCCCGGCCGCGCCTTTGGCGCATAGCACGCCGCGGTTCACCGGGTGGGCGCGGTTGCCTTCGATGTAGCGGATAGCGCCGTCGCGCAAATGGACTTTTATGCCGCAACGGCAAGCGCACATGTAGCAAGTCGTGGGCTTGACCTGGTCGCTGACTTTAGGCGACGGATCGATGGCCTCAATCGCCGTTGCCAACGGATTGAATTTCAAACGAACTCTCCCCGGGTTCTTATTTTTATGTCAGCGCGTCGATCTGTTCGTCGTTTAGCTTGCCGGGCACGACCGTGATCGGCACGCGCAGTTTACCCGCCATCTTGCCAACCAGATAGTTGACGAGGGGGCCAGGACCTTCCGGGCCGGTGCCGGCGCCCAACACCAGAATCGATATGCTGGGCTCTTCTTCGATCAGCTTCATGATCTGCGCCGAGCGCTCGCCTTCACGCACATAGACCATCGGCATCGTGCCGGCGATTTCGTTCACCTGCGCCGACAAATCCTGCAACAGCTTTTCGGCTTCCTCGCGCCGTTCCTCCTGAATCAGGGATTCGACCGCCATCCATTGTTGGAATTCGGCGGGCTCCAGGACATACAGCAGAGCCACGCGCCCGGCGGTCTTCTTGGCGCGCTTGCAGGCGAAACGCAGCGCCGCGCGCATCTCGGCCGTGGCGTCCACCACGATCAGAAATACGCGCCCGGCAGGCGTCTGCGACGGCGTGGAATCGGGTTCGGCCATGCCCCCTCAAGCCTTCCGGAACAGGAATGCGGCGGACGATCCTGCCACCAATGCCATCAGAATCGCAATCGCGCCATAGATGGGCGCATCGCGGTGTGCGAACAGATAAATATCGGCGCCAAGCCCTATCTTGCTGATCACCAGGGGGGCGGTCTGTGCGCCGGCGACTTCGCCGTTTCGCAGCAGAAACACCTCGACCGTATAGGTGCCGACAGGCACATTGGCGGGAAAGGCGATCTTGGCGCGAAACAGCTGGTTGCCGAGAAACTGCACCTGTTCCACCTGCGTGGGGAACAGCCCTTCGTCCTGCTTCAGGCGAATCAAAGCTTGAGAGAACTCGCGCCGTTTCGGGTCGCCTTCCGCGTCGGCCGATTCCAGCCGCAGATTGTCCAGCCCGATCTGGTGGCGCGCTAGGACGGTTTGCGGCGCCACCTCGGTAAGCTTTTTGCTGGCCGCGACGGCATAGAAGCTTGGCACCCTGCCGAAACGATGGGATTCACCGTGAATCCAGACGCCCGCCATGCGCTCCTTGCGGCGCACGATCTCCTCGCGTTCCGGGCCGCGCACGATCACCACCACATCGCCTTCGCCATCGGTGGCGCCGAACACCAATACGTCGGTGCCGGTGAACCCCGTGGTGATGGCGATGAGGTGATTGGATATATCGGCGACCACGGGCTCCGACTGCGCCGGAATCGGGGCGGCGCACAGCAATACCAAGGCGATGAAGGCCGCCAGTAAAGCCCGCAATGCCGCCGCCCGCGCCATCAATCTCTCCGCGTCGCGTTGCCGAGAGTGAACAGCGCATCGGGCGGCGCCACCAGATCGTACAGCAGCGTTGCGCCCACGATCAGCACCAGCGAGCCCAGCAACGCGCGCATCCAGTCGCCGCGCAACTTGCCGCCATACATCACGCCGAGCTGTGCGCCGATGACGCCGCCCAGAACCAGGAAAAACGACAGCACGATGTCCACGGTCTGGTTGTAGATGGCCTGCAGGAAAGTGACGTTGGCGGTGACGAACAGGATTTGGAACAGCGACGTGCCGATCACGACCGATGTCGGCATGCCCAGGATATAAATCATCGCCGGAACGATGATGAATCCGCCGCCCACGCCCATGATCGCCGCCAGCACGCCGACCGTGAAGCCGACCAGCAGCGGCAGGATGGCGCTGATATAGAGCTTCGAGCGCCGGAAACGGACTTTCAACGGCAAACCGTGCAGCCAAGTGTGCTGGTGCAGCTTGCGCGCCGGCATTCTGGGAAATCGCCGGCGGATCAGATAGGCGCGCACGGTCTCCACCACCATCAACGCGCCCACGGTGCCCAGGAACACCACATAGGCGACCTTGATAACCAGGTCGATCTGCCCGATGCCGCGCAACAGGCTGAACAGCCACACGCCGAAACTCGATCCGACAAAACCGCCGGCGAGCAGCACCAGCCCCATCTGCACGTCGACATTGCCGCGCCGCCAATGTCCCAGCGCGCCCGATACCGACGACGCGACGATCTTGTTGGCTTCGGTCCCGACCGCGACCGCGGGCGAGACGCCGACGAAGATCAGCAGCGGGGTCATCAGGAACCCGCCGCCGACGCCGAACAGGCCGCTTAGGAAACCCACGCCCACGCCCATGCCGAGAATGAGGAAGACGTTCACCGAAATTTCGGCGATGGGTAGATAGACGTGCATGAAGCACCGTGAGACGACGCGCGCGGCCTTTGCGGACAGGCCTTCAACCCATCATAGCGCAACCCACGGTAACTGGAAGAATTTTCTACGTTTTTCGGCCCAGGGTGGCGTCAAATCTCGGTCAACGCGTCATCCATGCGGTCGAGGAATCGGTCGCAATCCGGCTCGTTGTGCGCAAGCGAAAGATACAGCTTCGTGCCCATTGGGTTCAGGAATACACCCCGGCGGAACAGGCCCAGCATCAGCCTGCGCCCCTTGGCGCTGTCGCCGCGCTTGGTCGAGCGGTAGTCGAACACCGGGTCGGGCGAAAACACGACCTGGGCCAGCGGCCCGTCGCCGATCACCTGGGCGCGCTGCTGGCGTTCGGCCAGCACCCGGCGCATGCCCTGGCGCAGGTATTCCCCCAGGCCGCGCAGCTTTTCGTACGTATCGGCGCGGCGGTAGATGCCCAGCGCCGCCAGCGCCGCGGCGGTGCTGACCGGATTGCCGCCGAGGGTCGATGCCGTCCAAACGTAGTCGGGCGTGCCCAGCCGGTCCTCGCGCACCCAGTCCATGATCTCCGGCCGGCCGCCGAACGCGCCGATCGGGTAGCCGCCGCCCAGCGCCTTGCCATAGGCGACCAGGTCGGGGACGACGCCGTAGAACTCCTGCGCGCCGCCATAGGCCAGGCGGAATCCCGTCACCACTTCGTCGAAAATCAGCACCACGCCATGCTTATCGCAGGCCGCGCGCAGGCCTTCCAGAAACCCCGGCCGGGGCGGGGTGCAGCGCTGCAACGGCTCCACGATCACGCCGGCCAGATTCTTGGCATGCGCGGCAATGATCTTTTCCGTCGTCGCCAGGTCGTTGTAGGGCGCCACGATCACCTGATCCTTCACCACAGGCGCGATGCCGGCGCTGGAGGGGTCGGGCGTGGGAAAATCTTTCAACGTCTGTGGAAACAGGCTGGTGACGCCGATCTCGTTGGCGCCATGATAGGCGCCCTCGAATTTCAGGATCAGCGGTTTGCCGGTGAAGGCGCGCGCCAGGCGCTGGCAGTACATCGTCGCCTCGGTGCCCGAGGCGCAAAAGCGCACGCGGCGCGACGCGGGCGACAGGCGCTGGATCTCCTCCGCCAGTTCCAGGGCCGGGCGGTTGACATGCGCGAAGTTGGAACCGAGCGCGGCCTGGCGCACGACGGCCTCGACGATCTCGGGCCGCGCATGGCCCGGCAGCACCGATCCCCAGCCGATCGAGAAATCGATGAACTCGCGCCCCTCCGTGTCCCACAAACGCGATCCCTGGCCGCGCTCGACCACGATGCTGAGCTCGGGCGGGATGTTGAACTCGCCGTTCGAGCCGGCAGGGAACACGGCATGCGAGCGGCGCGCATCGGCGGAGCGGGGATCGTCGGGCGGTGTCATGGGGCGATCCTACCGCCACTCCTTGCGCACGAACAGCGGATAGGATTCGGCCAATTCGGCCGCGACCTGCGAACGGATCGCCTGCAATTCTTCGGGCGCCGGCGCGATGGTTTGAGGAGGCTGCGCTGCGCTGTCGTAGTCGAAGCCCGTCTCGGCGCGGATCGACGCAGCGGTTTCGCCGGGATGCACGCTTTCCAGCTTGAAGCGCCCGCGGGCACGGTCGAAGGCAAATATGCAGCGCCCGGTGACCAGCGCCGACGGCCCGCCGGGACGATAGACGCCTGGCGGGCTTATGCCCGGCGCGCTGACGAAAGAGACGCGCGGCACCAGCACGCGGCGCGAATGCTCCTCACGGAACAAGATCACCTTGGGCACGACGAAATAGAGATAGGCCGAGCCGAACGAGCCGGGGAACCGCATGGCGGGCGCGTCATGCTCGCCCACGGCAACCAGGTTCACGTTGGCCTGGCCATCGATCTCGCCACCGCCGAGGAAAAACGCGTCCAGCCGCCCCTGGCCGGCGCTGTCGAACAATTCGCGCGCGCCGTCGCCATAGGGGTTGTTGGCGCGGCTGCCGAGGATATAGACGGTCATCGCGCCGCCGGATTGCGCGCGCGCCAGCAGCGCCGCGGCCGCCGGGATCGGCGAGGCATTGCCCACAGCGACATGGCGGCAGCCACGGATGCGCCGGGCTAGGGCGGTGATCACCGTCTCGCGGGTGCTGGCCGGTGTCATGCCGCGGCGGCGAGCGCGCCCTTGAGGTATTCCGCGAAGCCCCGGTCGCTGCGCGCGACCGCCGCATAGCGCGCGAGCTCCGCGTCGTCGGCCGGATACTGGTCGATAAATCCGAGCGGCCAGGCGCCGCGCGGGGCAAGAGCCACGGCGCCGACGTAAAGCGCGGGCAGGGCGCCGGCCGCCGTAGCCTCCTCGGCCATCAAGTCGCCATCGACGAATTCCTCGACCGTGACCAGGGTGACGGCGCTGGCATGGGCCATGACCGCCAGCTCGCGCCGCCGGCCGATCCACACATTGCCCTTGCGGTCGGCGCGCAGCGCGTGGAACAGCGCGATATCGGGCTTGATCGCCGGCAGCAGCACGAGAGGATCTTCGGCATTGCCGTAGGGGTTCTGCGTCACCCGCCATTCCGGCCGCTGTTTGAGAACATCGCTGCCCAGCAATCCACGCAACGGCATGAAAGGCACGCCTTTCTCGGCGGCCTGCAAACCGGCATGCACGGCGGGGCAGGTGGAATCGACGATCTTGAGCTTCCCCGATTTGGCCGCCGCGGAGAAACGTGGCGCCAGGCCGTGCTCGTTGAGCGTTACCCCAGAGGTTTCGATCTCCGCCACCGCGCCCGCGCCGATCAGCATATCCGCCTGCAATCCGCTGGTCGGCACGGTCACAAGCCGCAGGCCCTTGATATTCCGTCGTAGGAGCGCGCGAGTCGCCGCCATCGCCACGCCCGCATAATCGGCCGGGATCGCCAGGCGCGCGCCGCCGGGAATCCGCGCGGCGAGGGCGGCGAGGTCGATGCGCTCGGCCATGCCGCTATTTCACCACGATCCGGCCTTCGACCTTCGGCGACACGGCGCCTTTCGCGGCGATGTAATCGATCACCTGGCTCGCCATCAGCTTACCGGCGCTGGCATCGATCAGTACCTTACCCTTCTTCAGATCGGCGAAGCCGTCGCCCCCGTCGACGATATAGTCGTTGGCGGCAACTTTGTATGTCCGCGCCGGGTCCAAGGGCTTGCCCGCGACCATAACCTGCTCGACGCGCTTGCCCGGTTCGGCTTTCGCATCGTAGGCGAAGGTAAGACCGGCGACGCTCAGGAACCGGCCCTGCAATTCGGCCACGCGGCTGACGCTGTGCTCCAGAGCCGATTTCAAATCGCCGCCCTTCAACTCGACCAGCACCGTCACGTTGCCGAAGGGCAGCTCGGTCAGCACGTCGCGGCGCGTGATCTCGTGGCCGGCCGGGTACTGCCGGTCGCCGCGGATGCCGCCGCCGTTGACGACGCCGATATCCGCGCCCGTCGCCTCGCGGATGGCATCGGCGAACAGGTTGCCGATGGCGTTCTCCTTGGCGCGCACTTCATTGCGGCGGCTGTCCAGCGGCGTCGCCGCAACGCCGACCTTCACGTTCAGTTCGGCATCCAGCTTGTCGGTATGCTTCTTGACCAGCGCCGCGACCGCCGGGTCTGGCGCGATGCCGACGATCGGCACCATGCGCCAGGCCGGCACGGCGGTGACCTTTGGACCGTCCTTGGTTTGCGTGCGGGTCATCGTCAGCTCGACCACGGCCAGGAATTCGTTGTCGTGTCCGGCCTTATGGATCAACTTGCCGCCTTCCAGGAACGTGATCGGGTCGTGGTCGTGCCCGCCCAGGATCATGTCGATGTCCTTCGCTTTCGCCGCTAGCGCGCGGTCCTCGGCGATCGACAGATGGGTGAGGGCGACGACGTAGTCCGCGCCCTGGGCCTTGAGGGCCTTGGCCGCCGCCGCGCCGGCTTCGATGAACGGCACGAAGACCGTGGCCTTGCCAGGACTCGAAAGCGATTCGGTCTCCGGCGTCAGCAGCCCGACGAAACCGATCTTGAAACCCGCGAGTTCGCGCAGCGCCGTGGCGGCCGCGCCGCCGAACGGCTTCCGGTCGGGCCCCAGCACGTTCGTGGCAAGCCAGGGGAATTTGGACTCGGCAATCCGCGCCCTGGCCACATCGAGCCCGAAGTCGAATTCGTGATTGCCGAACACGGCCAAATCCACGCCGACCGCGTTCATCATTTCGATCATCTGCGTGCCCTTGGTCAGGCCGGACATCAGCGACGGCGAAATCAGGTCGCCGCCGAACGTGGTGATGGAAACCTGCGCGGCGGCGCGCTCTTTCTTCAGGGCGGTCATCAATTCAGCGAACCCGCCCCAGCCCTTGATCGGCGAGATTTGATAGACGTCGTTGGTGTGCAGGAACGTCACCTTGGCCGTGACCGGCGCCGGAGCGGCAGGCGCCGTCTGGCCCCAGACGGGCAAAGCCAGGAGGGGCAGGGCAAGCGCTAGCAGTGAGCCCACAAGAACTGCCCGGCGGCGCGACGCAATCTTCATGGACATCCCCCCTAAAAATTCCTCCGGACTAAGCACGGCCAGGAAATCGAATCATGCCAGGCGTTTAGTTGTCCGCGCAACGCGACGCGAACCCGTACAAATTTTCGTGCTGCTGCGTTGGTAGTCCGGCAACATTACTGCGGAAATTATGAGTAATGATTTGTTTACCATAAATTGTCGGCAAAATCAGACGTGGGAATGACTCCGATTCAATCTCGCCATTAGGGATATGTTAACGCCAAGGACCTAAAACCACACTTGGTCGATAGTCGACAGTTAGTCGGCTAGGCGTCTTCGCAGGTAGCGGACGGTTCGAGGCAGCGAACCGAATGGCGTCAAAGACGACCGCGGGCGGCGCCGGTCTAAACCACCGGCGCACCAAAAAGGGGCGGAGTGCCAGGAAGGCGCTCCGCCTCGTTTTTTTATCCGGATCGCGGCGGGTTTTGCCGGTGCGTAGCGTTGGTTTATGGTGCCGCGCTCTTAAAACAGTCCGGAACGCCGCCAGCATGGACCAGCCTCCCTTCGACCAACGCCTTGCCCGCATTCTCGTGCGGCCCTTGGCGCGCACGCCGCTCACCCCCAACCAGATGACGACCATCACCGTGGTGCTGGCGTTCCTGGGCGCCGGGCTGATCGCCACGGGGCGGTCTCCGGAAATCCATTGGGGCGCGGGGCTGTTCGCGCTTGCCCGGTTCCTCGATCATTTCGACGGCGAATTGGCGCGCCAGACCGGGCGCACCTCGCGTTTCGGATATTTCTACGACTACGTGGCGGGCGCCAGTTCCTACGCCGCGCTGTTCATCGGCCTTGGCGTAGCGTTCCGCTCGGGCTGGCTCGGGTATTGGTCGGTCGCGCTGGGCGCGGTCGGCGCCATCAGCGCGTTCCTGTCGATGGTGCTCAATCTCGACATCGACAAGCGCGAAGGGCAGGGCACGGCCAACTATCCGGGCTTCGCCGGGTTTGAGTTGGAGGACGGCATCTATCTGATCGCGCCGATCATATGGCTGGGATGGGCGCAGCCATTCTTCGTCGGCGCGGGCATCGGCGCGGGCCTGTATGGATTGTGGACGGTGGCGAATTGGCTGTCGGCGCTGCGGCGCGCGCGCCGCTAGCGAACGGTCAGGAGCGGGGCTGGCGCGTATCCACGGGTTGCAGCACTCGCCGCCCATATCCGCGCGACGACAGATCGGGGAACGGGAAGCGATTCAGCGCGTACTGCCGCTTGAAGTAGAAGCCGGCCCAGAAATAGAACAGCGGCGCGCAGACGAAGGCCAGGATCATGACCACGACATCCAGGCCGAACCACAAGAACACGGGCACCAGCATCATGCCGTCGTCGGCATCGAAACCCCGAAAACTTTTCAATTCGCCGGCGCGCGAGCCTTTTGCCTGCTCCATGCCGACGACCATCCAGAGATTGAGCGCGATGCAAACGCCCGCGATTGCGCCCATCGGGATCGCCCAATAGCCCAGGATGCTGCCGTCGCGCAGGCCGATGCCAATGGCGACGAACGCAAGCGAGTTGCAAAACGCATCGCTCAGCAGGTCGAAACGATGTCCGGAGGCCGATATTTTGCCGGTCAACCGGGCCAACTCGCCGTCGGCGCGATCCAGAACCATCGACAACAACAGGACAGCCGCGCCGAAATCGGTCAGCAAGGGCTGGCCCGTCGCGATCAGGCCGGCGGCGGCAATACCCGCGAACAGCCGGGCTGCCGTCACATGATTGGGGGTAACGCTGGTGCGCGCCAACGGCCGCACGCCGATACGTACGGCGCTATGTATCCAGGTGTTGTGGCTCATGCCCCCCAACCGGACAAACAGAAAACCAAATGCCCGCGATTTGCTTCGCAGGCCGAACTTTCATGAGCCCTACATCTAATTGTTTTGTTTCCGTCCCGCAACCGTAATCGGGCCGCAAACCCCGGATATCGCCGCGTTATTTTGCCGCTTGCACCATGATTTCAACCTTGTAGGCGGGGGCGGCAAGCTTGGCCTCCACCGTGGCCCGCGCGGGGGTGTTGCCGGGCGATACCCAAGCGTCCCACGCCTCGTTCATCTCAGCCCATGTGGATATGTCGGTCAGCCAGATATTGGCCGACAGGAGTTTGGATTTATCGGTCCCGGCTGCGGTCAGCAGCCGGTCGATCTTGGCGAGGATCTGCTTGGTTTGGCCCTTCACGTCCTGCTTGGTGTCGTCGGCGACGACGCCGGCTAGGTAGACGGTATTGCCGTTGATGACGGCCTGGCTCATGCGCGGGCCTGCTTCGATGCGCTTGATAGTCATTGGCGATCCTCCTTGCGTTACTGGGTTTTAAGCGTTGGGTGTCGTCAAATCGGTTCCGCCAGAAACTTTTGAAACCGTCGCGCAACTTCGGCGGGCGTCACGATGGGGCGGCCCAGCTTTTCCAGCGACCCCGGCGCTATGCGCACATGGATCAGATGCGGTCCATCGGACCCAAGCGCGGCCTTGAAGGCGCGGGCAAAGCCATCGACGCTATCGCAGGCGAACGCTTGGGCATAGCCAAGGGCGATCGCGAGGGCGGCGAAATCGACATTCGGCGATACGGTCGCCTGGCCGCCGGTGGAATCGTGCACGCCGTTATCCAGCACGACATGGACCAGGTTTTTCGGTGCGTAGCCGCCGATGGTCGCCAGCGCGCCGAGTTTCATCAGCGCCGCCCCGTCGCCGTCCAGCACGACCACCGGGCGCTTCGTGTGCCGGGCCACGCCTAGGCCCATCGGGCTTGCGCCGCCCATCGAGCCGACCTGGTAGAGATGCTGCTTGCGGTCGGCGATGGTGAACAGCTCGCGGCCGCATTTGCCCGTCGTGGCGATGATGGCGGCATGGCCGGGAATCTCGGCCAATAACCGCTCCAGCACCTTGTAACGGATGGGCCGGGCGCCGCCGGTGGCTAGGTCGGCAGCCATACCGCGGGGGCGGAATGGCATCTCCTTGGCGTCCAGGCCTTCCTCGCGCACGCTGTCCTTCGCCATGATCAGCGCCGCTGGCAGGGAGGTTCTCTCCATGCTTTGGCATGCCGTTTCAATTACTTGCTGAACGTCCTTCGCGTCTTTAGGGAACATTTGGCGCTCGACGCGGATGATGTCGAGCATGCTGCCTGTAATCTGGCCCATCAACTCGTGCTGCGGCTCGTCTTTCAAGCCGGGCTGGCCGCGCCAGGTGACGATCAGCAGGGTCGGTATCTTGAAGGAAAAATTGAGCGAAGTGAGGGGGTTGATGGTGTTTCCTAAACCGGAATTTTGGCACATCACGACGGTCTTCTGGCCCGCCAGCCACGCCCCGGCGGCGATGGCGACGGCTTCGCCCTCGGACGCGGCGCCGACATAGTCGAGCTTGGGATGCGAAATGGCGCGGTTGATGAACGGGCTCAGGAACGAGCAGGGCACGCCGGTATAGAACCCGAATCCGCGCGCGCGGGCCGGTTCGATGAAGTCGTCGGCCGAGATCATGCGTGTTCGATTAGCAGAGCGCGGCCGTTATAGGAAATTGCGCGCCTTGGCGAGGTCGAAGGCGTCGTCCACGTCGAGCCAGTGCCCGGTGATGTACTGCACCCGCACGGGATGCCCGCCCGCGACCAGGCGATTGAACAGGTCGGGCATGTTGGCCTTGGCCAGCGTGCCGTCGGCCTTCATTGTCTGCAACGCTTGGCGCACCAGGGCCGAACCGGCCTCGCTCAACTTCACCAATCCAACCCATTCGCCGTGGATCTCGCCGTCCGGCAGATCGGGACCGATGCGCTTCAGATCAACCGTGTCGTCGTCCAGGTAGCCGGGCGAAAACGCGCGGGAACAGGCGATATGGTCGTGGATCAGTCCTGGCCCCTGGCGCCGCCGTTCGCGCCACAACGCGTCGGCCACCACCACGATGTCGCCCTCGGCTTCCAGCACCCGGTCCAGCAGGTAGCGCCGGAACAGGATATCGCCGTAAGTCACCACGCACGGCCCTTTGAGGCGCTTTTCCGCCGCGGCCAGCGAGGCGCATTCGCCGGTGCTGGCATAGGCGTCGTTGGCGACCAGCTCGACCGACGGCACGTCCACGGCTTCCTTGCGATAGCCCACCACCACGGTCACGTCGCGGATGCCGCTGTCTTTCAGCGTCGAGGCGAGGCGGCGCAACAGGGGCTGGCCGCGCACGTCGATCATGCATTTCGGACGGTCGGCGGTAAGTTCGCCCAGCGCGGCCCCGCGCGAGGCCGCCAGAACGACCGCGCCGCAATCCTCGCCCGGGCGGGGCAAATAGCGCCGCTCGGCCTCGGCCAGCTCGGAATTGCCCGATAGCTCGAACACGTCCTTGACCGACGCCACGGTGCCTTCCACGCCGGTCAGCGACTCGGTCGTGGCGATCCGGCGGCTGACCTCGCGCATGGCCGTGATCGCGGCGCGCAGGTTGTGGTTGGCCCAGATGACGCAAGAAATGCCCGCCGCGCGGAAGCGGTCGGTCGGCGTGGCGTAGTACATCGTCGGCACGATGACCACCGGCGCGCGGTTTGCCCATTCCTTGCAGAAGGCGAAAATCTCATCGGCATTGGCGCGCTTTGAATGGATCAGAATGGCGTCGGCCCCGGCGTTGCGATAGGCCTCGGCGCGCTTCAGCGCCTCGTCCAGCCCCCAGCCCGAGATCAGCGCTTCCACGCGCGCCACAAGCTGGAAGTCGGGGTCGGTCTGGCTGTCCTTGCCGGCCTTGATCTTGCCGCAGAACTCGTCGATATCGGCCAGCGGCTGCCCGTCGCCGATGAACGAGTTGGTCTTGGGGAACAGCTTGTCCTCGATGCACACGCCGGCGATGTTGCGCTGGCACAGCTTCTTCACCAGCCGCCGGACATTGTTGAAATTGCCGTAGCCGGTGTCGCCGTCCACCAGGATCGGCACGGTGGTGGCGTCGGCCATGAACTCCAGCACTTCCAGAACCTGGGTCCACGACGCCTCGTTGCTGTCGCGCACGCCGAGCGCAGCCGAGATCGATAGGCCCGAGGCCCAAATGCCCTTGAACCCGGCTTCCTCGACGATCCTGGCGCTGAGGCCGTTATGCGCTTCCATCAGGAACGCCAGGTCGGGGGATTGCAGCGCGGCTTTCAAAGCCGAGGCGCGCGTTGCCCGTTTTCCGGCGGCTTGCGGCGTGCGTAGCGATACGGTCATTGGGAGATGCTAGTTGGTTGAGGTTTTGTGGCCAAGTTCGGCGGTCTTCTCGTCCATCTTGGCGATCAGCTTCTCGACGCCGGAATCCTTGATCACAGAGGTGTATTCCGACCGCCGCGTGGCGACTTCACTGATGGCGCTGCGATAGAACACATCGACGATCTGCCATTTGCCGGCGTTGTTCTGCAACACGTAGTCGATGCTTTCGGCCGAACCCGAGGTCTTGACGAACTGGGCTTTGACGCGCATCAGGCCGTTCTGCAGCGGTTCGGTCGCGCCGACCTTGAACGCCTCGCCGCCATACCCATCGAGACGCGAGGCATGCACCGCCACCATGTAGCGCGCGAACGCATCGACCAGGCGCTGCTGCTGGTCGCTGGTGGTCTGTTTCCAGGCGCCGCCGACGGCAATCGACACCATGCGCGGCAGATCAAAAGCGGCGACGATCTCGGGAGCGAGTTTTTGGAAGCGGCCGTTATAGGCGAGCTGCTTGGCGTTCTTCATCGTATCGAGCATGGTATCGCCGAGCTTTTCGACCACTGCTTGCGGACTTGTCGCGGCCTGTTGCGCTTCGGCGCCAACGGCGAACACGCAGAAGACGGCCACGGCCGTAGCGGTGCGTATCAGACGAGCGATCATCTCGGGAAAGACTCCATTACAGCGCCGGTCGCCGGCGATCCTAATACATAGCGGAACGCCGGACCGACTTTCGTCCCCGCCGCGCGGTCAAGTGCTGCGTCGCCACCCCCAACGCACCGACCATGCCCGACAAACATAGGCCGCCGCGTGGACCGAACAAACCAAGCATCGTCCAAACGCAACGGCTTATGAGGCTATTTACACTGCCGGGCGCCGCAGGCGCAACCGGCGCGATAAAATCTTCAAAATTATGTGACAGGAGGCAGGCAATGAGCCAAACCATTGGCAGATACGGCGAAGTTTGGCACGAATCCGGCCGAATAGGGGCGCCTTGGCCCAGGGGGAAAGCCTACAAATGACGATTTCCATTGCCGGGAGCTGTGGACGAACCGGAATGCTGGGGGTGGCGATCGCCTCCTCAAGCCCATGTGTCGCGGCCCGGTGCGCCTTCGCCCGCGCCGGCGCCGGGGCGGCATTGTCGCAGAACGTGACCGACCCGCGGCTGGGGCAGCTTGCGGTGGAACTGATGCAGAGCGGCCTGCCGGCCGCGGCAGCGCTGGAGCGCATCGTTACCGAGGCCGGGACTGCCGCGCCCTATCGGCAACTGGTGCTGGTCGATGCCGCCGGAGCGTCGGCGGTCCACTCGGGCGCGCGGGCGCTGGGCACGAACGCGTCCGATCGCGGTCAGCGCTGCGCCGCCGCCGGCAATCTTCTGGCGAGTGCCGCGGTTCCCCAGGCGATGGTGGAAGCCTTCGCCATGGGCGCGGAGCTGCATTTGGCGGCGCGGCTATTGCGGTCGCTGGAAGCCGGCCTCGCCGCGGGTGGCGAGGCGGGGGCGCTGAAATCGGCCGGGCTGCTGGTGGTGGACAAACAGCCCTGGCCCCTGGTCGACCTACGCGTGGACTGGGCCGACCGGCCGGTTTCGGAATTGTCGAAGCTCTGGGACGTCTATCGGCCGCAGATGAACGATTACGTCACCCGCGCGCTCAACCCCGGCTCGGCGCCGTCGTTCGGCGTGCCCGGCGATCCGTAGAGGCGCGCACAGACCGGCTTGCGATTTTCAGTGCGGGGCTTGCGAGCCGTTCGCGGTTTCGTCCGGGTCGGTGACGGTATCGAGCAGGCGCTTGAATCCGCGATGCTCCAGATACGACCATACCGCCAGGCCCGGCAGCCCGGTGCTCATCTCACGCACGCGCTTGATCACGGCGAGGCCCAGGGATGCGTTGGTCGGCAGGCCGAGTATGTGGCCCAGCACCATGATGCCGCCTTCCTGCAGACCCAAGCCGCCAGGCATGAAGAACGCAGCGCTGCGCACGGCTGCGGTAAGGCTTTCGATGATGAAGGCTTGGCCGATATCGACCGGATACCCCATCAGCCGCATTACCAGCCAGGTCTCAAACACGCGCAGCACCCAGCCGCCAAGTTTCAGGCAGAAGGCGAGTAAAAGATCGAAGCCGCGCTGATGCAGCTCGACCACCTGTTCGTGCAGCGCCTGAACGCCGCCCGCTAATTTCGCCAGGCGCTCATCCTTGTGCGCCACGCGCTCCACCAGTTCGGCCAAGAGGCCGAACAATCCGAGGCGCGGCGCGAAATGCAGCGTGCCCACCAGCATCGCCGCGACCAGGATGCCAACGGTGAAGGCGGCGACCGGCTCGCTCAAGCCCGTCTTGGTCAACAGCAGGCCCAGGCCGCAGAACGAGAACACGGCATGCGCCACCAGGGCCAGCGTGAAATCCACCACGGTGGCGGCGCCGGCGGACGACCGGGGCAGGCCATAGCGCTTGGCGATCAGCCGCGCGCGCACCACGTCGCCGCCTACTTGCGCCACGGGCAGCAGCGAATTCACCGACTCGCCGACCCACCGGATCACCGTCGTGGTGAAGAAAGGCGGCTTGCGCCCGGCCGCGAATAGCTGGCGCCAGGCGACCGCGTCCAGGAACATCGGCACGAAGCGGTAAAGGCTGACCCACAGCATGCCGAAGCCGACGGTGCTGAGCGCCACGCCGGTCTTGTGGAAACCTTCTTGCCCGATCAGGGCCAAAACGAAAGCGAGGCCGATGGCCCAAAGAATGTAAGACGCGGTCTTCATCAGCCCCGATCCGTTGCTGCGCGCCCGGCGATTAGCCCGACATTACGGCAAAACCGCGGCGGGGCGAACTTTTGCGGCCGAATTCAGCCGAAAAGATTGGCATGCGTTCCGGTGCGTACCAGGACCAATGCATCGGCAGCGTCGTCCCAGATCAACAGCCAATCCGGCTCGATGTGGCACTCCCAGAACGCACCCCAATCGCCAGAAAGGCGATGCTGCCGATGGCGCGATTCCAGCTTTTGACTGCGTTGCAGGACGCCGATCACGTGCCAAGTTTTGTCCAGGTTCTTGCCGCGTTTGCGCGCGAGTTTCAGATCGCGCTCGAACCGTGCGGTGGTGCGGATGGGCCGCATCGGCGTCAGTCGCGATCGGCTTTCTCGGCGGCTGCCTTGAGTGCGTCGACATCGCTCCATTGAGCAAGGTTTTCGGCTGCCCGCGCCTGGCGGAGCGCTTCGCGGGTCTCGGCATTCGGGACGCGCACGGGAAAGGGCAGGCCGCGATGCAGCGTCACCTGCTTATAGAACAAGGTGATCGCCGCGGTTGGGCTGATCCCCAGCGTTTTAAGGACCCCTTCGGCCTTGCGCTTTAGGTCTGGTTCCACCCGCGCGCGGATCATTTCGGTCTTGGACATTGCCGCCTCCTTGCGCGGCATTATGTACCACAAATGGGGAACAGATTCAACAACCCCTCATGGACAGGCCGGAGCGTATTTCCTATGGTTGCCGCGGCTTGCCGCCCAGAGGTCCGGTTATACATGCGCTTGTCCCAGTATTTCCTGCCGACGATGAAAGAAACGCCGGCCGAAGCCCAGATCGTCTCGCATCGGCTGATGCTGCGCGCGGGAATGATCCGGCAGAGCTCGGCCGGGATCTATTCGTGGCTGCCGCTCGGCTTCCGCGTACTGAAGAAGATCGAGCAGATCGTGCGCGAGGAGGAAGATGCGGCCGGCTGCCAGGAAGTGTTGATGCCGACGATCCAGCCGGCGGAATTATGGAAGCAGAGCGGGCGCTACGACGATTACGGCGCCGAAATGCTGCGGATCAAGGACCGGCACGAACGCGACATGCTCTACGGGCCGACCAACGAGGAGCAGATCACCGAGATTTTCAAGGCGTCGACCCGGTCGTACAAGCATCTGCCCAAGCTGCTCTATCACATCCAATGGAAATTCCGCGACGAGGTGCGGCCGCGTTTCGGCGTCATGCGCGGGCGCGAGTTCCTGATGAAGGACGCCTATTCCTTCGATCTCGATTACGACGGCGCGGTGAAGTCGTACCGCAAGTTCTTTGTGGCGTACCTGCGCACTTTCGCGCGCATGGGGTTGAAGGCGATTCCGATGCGGGCGGAATCGGGCCCGATCGGCGGCGACATGAGCCATGAATTCCAGATTCTGGCGGAGACCGGCGAAAGCAAGGTCTATTGCGACAAGGAATTCCTGAAGTTCGACCCGCTGCAAATCGACCCCGACTACGACAGCGACCTGAAGCCGCTGGTGGACCGCTGGACCGGGCTTTACGCCGCGGCCGACGAAAAGCACGACCCGGCCAAATGTCCGGTGCCGAAAGACCGACTGCTGGAAGCGCGCGGCATCGAGGTCGGGCACATCTTCTATTTCGGCACCAAGTACTCCGAGCCGATGGGCGCCGTGGTCGACGGCCCGGACGGCAAGCCGGTCACGGTCCACATGGGTTCCTACGGCGTGGGCGTGTCGCGGCTGGTGGGCGCGATCATCGAGGCGAGCCACGACGACGCCGGAATCATCTGGCCCGACAGCGTGGCGCCGTTCCGCGTCGGCCTGATCAACTTGAAGCCGGGCGACGCCAAGACGGATGCAGTGGCGGGCGATCTCTATGCCAAATTGAAGCAGGCGAAAATCGACGTGCTGTACGACGACCGCGACGAACGCGCCGGCGCCAAGTTCGCCGACATGGACCTGATCGGCCTGCCCTGGCAGATCGTGGTGGGACCGCGCGGAGCGGCTTCCGGCACGGTCGAGGTCAAGCGCCGCAAGACCGGCGAGAAACTGGAAATGCCGGCCGGCCAGGCGCTCGCCAAGGTCGCGGGCTAACGGCGGCGATAGCGCATGTTCTCCGCCTTCGAACGCATGGTGGCGATGCGCTATCTGCGGTCGCGCCGGCAGGAAGGCTTCATTTCGGTGATCGCCTGGTTCTCGCTTCTCGGCATCGCGCTGGGGGTGGCGACGCTGATCATCGTCATGTCGGTGATGAACGGCTTCCGGCACGAGCTGATGGGCCGCATCCTGGGCCTGAACGGGCATATCGGGATTTACGCGCTCGCCGGCGGGCCGCTCGCCGATTTCGAGCAGGTGGCGGCGACGGTCGCGCGGGTGCCCGGCGTGCGCGCCGTGGCGCCGATGATCGAAGGCCAGGCGCTGGTCACCGCCAACAACAATTCCTCGGGCGCGGTCGTGCGCGGCTTGCGGCTTGAGGATATCCGCCGGCGGCCGATCCTGGGCAACAATATCCGCGACGGGTCGCTGGACGATTTCACCAGCCCCAACGGCGCTATGATCGGCAAGCGCATGGCCGACCGCTATGGCATCCGCGTGGGCGACACGGTGACGCTGACCGTTCCGGTATTCGCGGAAACCGGCTTCGGCGTGGTGCCGCGCTCGAAGGCGGTGGATATCGTCGCGATCTTCGAAGTCGGCATGTACGAATACGACAACAATTTCGTCTATCTGCCGTTCGATCTGGCGCAGTTGCTTTACCAGTTGCGGGGCGCGGCCAGCGGCGTGGACGTCATGATCGCCGACCCGCCGCGCGTCGACGAGCAGCGCGCGGCGATCCTGCGGGCCTTGGGCGGGCGCTATCGTGTCAACGACTGGCAGCGCGCCAATGCGAGCTTCTTCAACGCGGTGCAGGTCGAACGCAACGTGATGTTCCTGATCCTGACGCTGATCATCCTGGTGGCCGCGTTCAACATCGTCTCCAGCCTGATCATGCTGGTGAAGGACAAGGGCAGGGACATCGCCATCCTGCGCACGATGGGCGCCACGCGGTCGATGATCCTGCGCGTGTTCCTGCTGTGCGGCGCGTCGGTCGGCGTGGTGGGAACGGCGGCGGGCGTGGCGCTGGGCCTCACCTTCGCCGCCAACATCGAGTCGATCCGCCAATTCCTGCAAGGGCTGACCGGCACCAACCTGTTCGCGGCGGAGATCTATTTCCTGTCGAAGCTGCCGGCGATCGTCGAGTGGCCGGAAGTAACGCTCGTGTCGGGCATGGCGCTGGGGCTGTCGTTTCTCGCCACCATCTACCCGGCATGGCGCGCCGCGCGCCTCGATCCGGTCGAGGCGTTGCGATACGAGTAGCGGCTATTTCTTCTTAGCCACCGGCTTCCAGGCCGCGGCCATGCGGTCGCCCTCGGCGATCTCCGCCGGCTTCATGGTCTGCATGAACCTCGACCGCGCCGCCTGTGCCTCTATGTCGCCCTGGCGGCCGGAGAGTGTCAGCCACATATAGGCTTCCGACGCCTTCTTCGGATCCTTCGCGGCCTGGCCGCTGTTGACGATCATGATGCCGAGGTTCTGCTGCGCTTCGGCATAGCCCTGCTCGGCCGCGAGCTTGAACCATTCGATCGCATCGAACGGATCGGCCGGCCGGCCGATGCCCTGGGCCGAGCGCAAGCCGAGGTTGTTGTAAGCCTCGACGAACCCTAGGGACGCGGCCTGCATGAAAAATTGCTGCGCCTTGGTCTCGTCCTTCGGCACGACCTTACCGTCGCTGAAGATCACGCCGAGCGCGTTCATCGCGTTCGGCACGCCGGCCTTGGCCGACAGATCGAGCCATACTATGCCCTCGAGCTTGTGCGTGCCGGCGGCATAACGCACCATCAGGTCGCCGAGATAGAACTGCGCCACGGAATTGCCCGCGTTCGCAAGCTTTTCGAATCTCGCCCTGGCGGCGTCCAGGCGTCCGCCCTCGACATCGTCGATCGCCTGGTCCAGATCGCTCTTGGCGGCCGGGGCGGGGGCGCGTTGCGCGTAGGCGGGATCGGCCAGGACCAGCCCCAGCGCCGACAGCAGTAAAATCGCCATGCGGATCATGGTCTTCAGTATGGCGGGTTGGCGCGATTTGTGAAGATGCGGAAACGCCCGGCGCGCGCCTCTCCGTGCGCTGGTCTGAAACGCGCGGAGCGACTATAACCCCCGGGAATGGCGATCCAATTGACCGTTCCCGAAGCCGCGACCAAGCCCGCGCTGATGCTGGACGGCATCGTCCGCAATTTCCGCCAGGGCGGCGTTACGCTGGAAGTATTGCGCGGCGCGTCGCTCGAGGTGGCGTCGGGCGAAGCGGTGGCGCTAGTCGGCCCGTCGGGCGCCGGCAAGTCCACGCTGCTGCAAATCGCCGGGCTGCTGGAAAAGCCGGATGGTGGCGATGTCGCCATCGGCGGGCAGGAATGCAACCGGCTCAGCGACGTGCAGCGCACGGTGATGCGCCGGCGGCGCGTCGGCTTCGTCTACCAGTATCACCACCTGCTGCCCGAATTCTCCGCCCTGGAGAACGTGGTGCTGCCGCAGATGATCGCCGGACGCTCGCGCAAAGAGGCGGCCGACCGCGCGCGCCGTCTGCTGACGCATGTCGGCCTGGAGAAGCGCCTGACGCACCGCCCGGCGCGGCTTTCCGGCGGCGAGCAGCAGCGCGTGGCGATCGCCCGGGCGCTCGCCAACCGGCCGATGCTGCTGATCGCCGACGAACCCACCGGCAATCTCGATCAGCAAACAGCCAATCAGGTGTTCGAGCTGTTGCTGGGGCTGGTCAAGCGCGGCGGCTTGGCGGCGTTGATCGCCACGCACAACCACGACCTGGCCGGGCGCATGGACCGCGTGCTGGCGCTACGCGACGGGGTGGTGGCGCCGGCGTAGCGGGGCGCGCCTAAAGCGCGTTCAGGATCGTCGCCACCGCCACCACGATCAGCGCCACGCCCATCGCTTCGTTGACACGCGGGCGCTCGCGGAACCACAGGACCGACACCATGAAGGTGAACACCAGTTCCACCAGCCCGACCGTGCGCACATAGGCGACGGCGGTCAGCGTCATCGCCAGGAACCAGCAGCCCGATCCCAGCACGCTCATCAGGCCGGCCAGCGCCGAGACGCGCCAGGTGGCGAGGACGTGCCGGAACTGCTCGCGCTCGCGCCACGCCAGATAGCCGGTCATGACCAGCGACTGCACGGTGTTGGTCCAGGCAAGCGTATAGCCCGCGGCCATCAGGGCGCTGGGATGCCCGAGCGACAGCGAGGCGCCACGCACGCCGATCGCCGCCACCGCGAAGCCGGCGCCCGATGCCAGGCCCAACAGCGCCGGCCGCTCGATCCAGCCGGTCAACAGCGCGCGCACGGGATGCTTGTCGGCGCCCATCGACATCAGCATGACGCCGAACGTGCCGATGGCGATCGACGCCACGCCCCAGGCCGATAGCGTGTCGCCCAGGAACGCCAGGCCGAACACGGCGGCCTGCACCACCTCGGTCTTGCAATAGGCGACGCCCACGGGAAAATTGCGGTAGCCGAGGACGTAGAGCAGCAGGAACGTGGCTACAATCTGCGCCAGCGAGCCGATCACGATCCAGGCTACAAAGGTGAGGTTCGGGCTTGGCGCGGCATAGCCGCCGATCCAGATCAGCCCCAGGGCATAAAGGATCGCCAGCGGCATGCCGTAGACGAAGCGCACATAGGTCGATGCTGCCGTGCTGAGCTTGCCCTTCAGATATTTCTGCAACGCCGTGCGCAGGCACTGGAACAGCGCCGCCGCCACGGTGATCGGAATCCAAATCCAGTCGACCATGTGGGCATGATGCACCGGCCTGCCGCGCCGGAGCTAATGCAAACGCGGCGGGTGGTCATGCAGCGAATCGTGGCTTCAAGTCCGCGCCACACCCGCTTTTGGGCCGAAGCGCCAAAGCCAAGCGAAGCTTATCCCCGGCATTCAATGTTCCGGCGCGCTCCGCCGGAGGCTAGGATGATCGCCGGGTTTGGGTTAGGGCATGGCACACGCTGAATTCGTCCATTTGCGCGTCCACTCGGCGTATTCGCTGAGCGAGGGCGCGATCCGCGTCAAGGACCTGGTGTCCTTGTGCAAGGCCAATTTCATGCCCGCGGTCGCCGTCACCGACACCGGCAACCTGTTCGGGGCGATGGAGTTCGCGCTGGCCGCCTCGGGCGCCGGCGTGCAGCCGATCATCGGCTGCCAGGTGGCGATCCAGCGCGAGGACGGCCACAAGACCAACGGCCACGGCGCCAATGGCGCGGGCAATGGGAACGGCAACGGCATGGCCCATGCCCACGGGCTGACGCCGCCGCCCGACCAGCTTGTCCTGCTGACGCAGACCGAGGCGGGCTACCGCAACTTGATGGCCCTGGTCAGCGAAGCGTTCCTCCACAGCGCCGACCACGAGTCACCGCAGATCGCGCTGTCGGCGCTGGATGGCAAAAGCGACGGGTTGATCGCGCTGACCGGCGGGCCAGCGGGCGCGCTGGGACGGCTGCTGCTGGAAGGCCAGCGCCCGGCCGCCGAGGCGATGCTCGACCGTTTGCAGGCGCTGTTTCCAGGCCGGCTGTACATCGAGTTGATGCGTCACGGGCTTGAAAGCGAGACGCGGATCGAGGACGCGCTGATCGACCTTGCCTACAAGCGCGGCCTGCCGCTTGTGGCCACCAACGAGTGTTTCTTCGCCGATGCTGGGATGTACGAGGCGCATGACGCGCTGCTGTGCATCGCGCAGGCCCGGGTGCTGGCCGAGGGCGAGCGCCGGCGCGTCACGCCCGAGCACCGCTTCAAGTCGCCGGCCGAAATGCGCGCTCTGTTCGCCGATCTGCCCGAGGCTGTGGAGAACACGCTGGTCATCGCCCGGCGCTGCGCCTTCATGCCCAAGCCGGTGAAGCCGATCCTACCGCCCTGGCCCGACGCCGGCGCGGCCGGCGAGCCCGCCGCGCTGACCAAGCTGGCGGAAGAGGGGCTGGAGCAGCGCCTGGCCGCGCTGGTTTATCCCGCCGCTGAGCTCGCCGCTGGCGGCAAGGCCGTCGACCGCGAGGCGATCGCGCGTCCCTATCGCCAACGCCTGGCATTCGAACTCAACGTGATCGTGAAGATGGGCTTCGCCGGTTATCTCTTGATCGTCGCCGACTTCATCCAATGGGCCAAGCGCCAGGGCATTCCCGTGGGACCGGGGCGCGGCTCGGGCGCGGGCTCGGTCGTAGCCTGGTCGCTCACCATCACCGATCTTGACCCCTTGCGCTGGGGCCTGCTGTTCGAGCGGTTCTTGAATCCCGAGCGCGTGTCGATGCCGGACATCGACGTCGATTTCTGCCAGGACCGGCGCGACGAGGTGATCCGCTACGTGCAGCAGCGCTATGGCGCCGACCGCGTGGCGCAGATCATCACCTTCGGTAAGTTGCAGGCGCGCGCCGTGCTGCGCGACGTGGGGCGCGTGATGGCGCTGCCGTTCGGCCAGGTGGACAAGCTCTGCAAGCTGGTGCCGAACAACCCGGCCAATCCGGTGACGCTGCAACAGGCGATCGACAAGGAACCGGCCTTGCAACAGGCGATCGAGGACGACGAGGCGGTGCGCCGCCTATTCGACATCGCGCGCAAACTCGAAGGCCTCTACCGCCACGCCTCGACCCACGCGGGCGGCGTGGTGATCGGCGACCGGCCGTTGCTGCAGCTCGTGGCGCTGTACCGCGATCAGCGCTCGTCCCTGCCAGCCACGCAGTTCAGCATGAAATATGTCGAGCAGGCCGGGCTGGTGAAATTCGACTTCCTTGGCCTGAAAACCCTGACCGTGCTGCAACACGCCGTGCGCCTGATCAACGAGCGCGGCCACAAGCTGGAGCTCGAGCACATACCGCTCGACGACGCCAAGACCTACGCCATGCTGACGCGTGCCGAGGTGACCGGGGTGTTCCAACTGGAAAGCTCGGGCATGCGCGACGTCTTGCGCAAGCTGAAGCCCAATCGATTCGAGGACATCATCGCGCTGGTGGCGCTCTACCGACCCGGCCCGATGGACGACATTCCGAAATACATCAACGTGAAGAACGGCGTGGAGCCGGTCGATTACCTGCATCCCTCGCTCGAGCCGATCCTGGCCGAGACGTTCGGCATCATCGTCTACCAGGAGCAGGTGATGCAGATCGCGCAGGCGCTGTCCGGATTTTCACTAGGCCAAGCCGACGTGCTGCGCTGGGCGATGGGCAAGAAGATCAAGGAGATGATGGCTTCGCAGCGCCAGACGTTCATCGATGGCGCGGTCAAGCATCGGGTCGACGAGGCGCAGGCGATCGGCATCTTCGACAAGGTCAACAAATTTTCCGGCTATGGCTTCAACAAGTGCCACGCCGCGCCCTACGCGATGATCGCCTATCAGACCGCGTATCTGAAGGCCAACTACCCGGTCGAATTTCTGGCCGCGTCGATGACGCTCGATCTCGGCAACACCGACAAGCTGAATTCCTTCCGGCAAGAGCTCGACCGCATGGGCATCAAGCTGTTGCCGCCGGACATCAACAAGTCGAATTGGGATTTCGCCGTCGAAAACGGCTCCGACGGTAAGGCCGCGATCCGCTACGCGCTGGCCGCGGTACGCAATGTCGGCGCGAAAGCCATGCGCGACCTGGTGGCCGAGCGCACGAGCAAGGGGAAATTCCAAAACCTGTTCGACATGGCCCGCAGGCTCGACTCCAAGATCATCAACAAGCGCATGCTGGAAAGTCTGGCCGCCGCCGGTGCATTCGATTCCATGCTCGCGAACCGCGCCCAGGTTTTCGCCGCCGCCAATCTGGTGCTGCGCCATGCCTCGGCCGCAGCCGACGAACGCGGCAGCGGGCAGGTGAATCTGTTCGGCGGCGCCGACCAACCGGCCGAAACACCCAAGCTGCCCGAAGCGACGGATTGGGCGCCGCTCGAACGCCTGTCGCGCGAGTTCGACGCCATCGGCTTTTACCTCTCCGCCCATCCGCTCGATGCCTATGGCAAGTCGCTGCCGCGCCTGGGCATCACGGCTTATGCCAACCTGCGCGAGCAGATGCGCCTGCAGCGCAGTTCGCGCTTTACGCTCGCGGGCATCGTCGCGGGAAGGCAGGAGCGCACCTCGGCGCGCGGTAATCGCTTCGCCTTCGTGCAACTGTCCGACCAAAGCGGCTTGTTCGAAGCGACCGTGTTCTCGGAAGTACTGTCCACCTCGCGCGAGCTGCTGGTCGCGGGCAAGGCGATCGTGCTGACCGCCGACGCGCAGCTTCAGGGCGACGATCTACGGCTGACCGTGCAGTCCGTGCGGGCGCTGGACCAGATGGCGGCCACGGCCGCAGCGGGGCTGATGGTCTATTTGCGCGATCCGGGGCCGCTCAAGGGCCTCGACGGCATCCTCAAGCGCGACGCGAAGGGCAGGGGAACGGTCAGCCTGCTGCTCGACCTGCCGGACCGCGAAGTGGAAATAAAACTGCCCGGCGGCTTCGCCATCACGCCCCAGGTCCGCGCGGCGCTGAAGGCGCTGCCCGGCGTGGTGGACGTGCGGGAAATCTAGCCGCGGATCATCCCCCGTCGCCGATCAGCGAGAACGGCGCCCAGAAGATCGGCTCAGCGGGAAGCGGGCCGGCGAGCATCGACCGCATGAATGCTTCTCCCACCGTCCCGCCGCGATACCCTATCATGGCGCCCGGAATGACCGAAAACCGTGTTGGATGCAGAACTTGAGCGAACCCGACGTCAAGCGGTGGCTGCTCACCATCATCGTCGCCGGCGCGGCCGAGCCCGCCGGGGAGGATGCAAAGCTGCGTCTCGCGGCAGCGATGGAATCGTTGAGCCAACGCATCGCCGCTCATGACGGCGAGATGTTGCCGGGGGCGGGGAATGCCTCGGCCGCGGCATTCGACAGCCCGGTCGAGGCGGTGCGCTGCGCGCTGGCCACGCAACGCGCCATGGTGGACGACGATTCCGGGCCTGGCGATGGTCTGCGCTTTCGCATCGGCATCGATCTGGACGGCGGTATCGCTGCCGGGGCCGCAGCTGGGCTGGCGGCATTGGCCGAGCCCGGCGGCATTTGCCTGTCCGGCGCGGTGCGCGAGCAGATCGCCGGCAAGATCGACCTGGATGCCGAAGGCGCCACGGCCGCGCCGATCGCCGGCGCCCAAGGGGACGCGTCCAGCCATTGGCGCATCGCGCCGCCGGCGCCAGGCGCCGTGCCGGCAATTCCGATCCCCGCGCCCGCGCCGGCACCGCCGCCGGCGTCCGATGGCTATGTCGAGGAACGCCCGTTTCCGCTGCTGCGCCTGTCCCTGATGATCGCCGCCGTGGCCGTATCGGTGACGGTGTATCTGGTGTTTCTGCGCACATCTCCCTTGCCCGAGGAGCCGCAGGCAACCCCCGTGGCGCCGCCCACGGCGCCCGGCCGCCTGGCGGGCCCCACCTTGCCCGGACGCCCCTTCGTTCCCGAGCAGGTGCCGTTCGTCGACGCGGCCGACCGGGCGCGGCTGCGGGCCGAATACCTGACCGCGGCGCCCAGCAAGGCCCTGGCGATTTCGCGCGGCAACGCCAGCGCTTGGTACGTCTATGGCCTGCCGAACGCCGAAATCGCGTCGCAGGCCGCGCTCGATGCCTGCCGGCGCAACGCGCCGGAGCCCTGCGAAATCTACGCCCTGGGCAGCGAGCTGGTATGGGAACGGCCTTTGCCGCCGGTTCCGCCCGCGCCCTGGCTTCCGCCCGAGACGCTGCGCGTCGAGACGCAGTTCGATGCCGCGCGCGTGCCGCTCGCGGGGCCGGCCATGCGCCAGACGCTGGAAGCCGACTACGCGCCGCGGCGGCCTTACAAGGCTCTCGCGTTGGCCCGCAGCGGCACGGTCGGCTATGTCACCCGGCGGCCGACGCCGGAGGACGCGGTGCGCGCGGCCCTGGAGCATTGCGGCGATCTCACCGGAACGGCCTGCGCTGTGATCGCGCTGGACGACCGTTTCGTCGTGACGATTCCCGAGACGATGCGCGTTACCGGGCTGTTCCGGCCTGAACCCGTGCCGCCGTTCGCCGAAAATGAGTACAAGCGCTTGGCCGAGCAGTACCTGACGGGTGGGGAATGGAAGGCGGTGGCCCTGGGCCGGGACGGACGAATGGGGTTGAGCGCCGGAAAAGCCTCGGAGCAGGAGGCAATCGACGCGGCCCTGGCGGAATGCCGCACCGCAAAGCCGCCCAGTACCGGCCCGGGCGGAGTGGCTGCGGCCGTGTTGGGGACAACTCAGCCCGAGTGCGCAATTTACGCTATTGGAATCTTTATTGTAGAAATTAAATAAATCATATAATATATTGAATTATATCATACTATCATGATTGTAATAATTTATATTCTAGTTTAAGAAAATAAAATAAAATACTCTATGCTGCCTTGCAGGCTCGCACCGAAAAATGCAGGCCGTCGCAGCGCCGGCGCTTCAATGACCTGAAAAGACTGTAAGAAACCAATCGCTTGCCAAAGCTGCCCTAAGCCTTTATCACGACGCGCAATTCACACGCGGGTTTGGCGGCTTCGGGTGTTCCGACAGTCGCTCCGGTGTTCGGCACAGCCCTTCGGGGCCAGGACCGGACGGCGCCCGCGGAGGTCCAACCGGAGAAGGAGCAAAACGGCATGTCCATGCCGACGTTTACCCTGCGCCAGCTTTTGGAAGCCGGCGTCCATTTCGGCCACCACACCCGCCGCTGGAACCCACGCATGGCGCCGTACATTTTCGGCGTGCGCAACGGCGTGCATATCATCGACCTGGAACAGACCGTGCCGATGCTCGACCGCGCGCTTCAGGCCGCGCGGGGCGTCGTCGCTTCAGGCGGGCGCGTGCTGTTCGTCGCCACCAAGCGTCAGGCCTCGGAGAAGATCGCCGAAGCGGCCAAGCGCTGCGGCCAGTACTTCGTCAACCACCGCTGGCTGGGCGGCATGTTGACGAATTGGAAGACCATCTCGCACTCGATCAAGCGCCTGCGCGAACTGGACGAGAAACTGTCCGGCCAGGGCGCCGAGGGCCTGACCAAGAAGGAACTGCTGAACCTGACGCGCGAGCGCGGCAAGCTCGACCGCGCGCTGGGCGGCATCAAGGAAATGGGCGGCCTGCCCGACATCCTGTTCGTGATCGATACGCTGAAGGAAGACATTGCCATCACCGAGGCGAAAAAGCTGGGCATTCCCGTGATCGCGGTGATCGACAGCAATTCCGACCCCGTGGGCATCACCTTCCCGATCCCGGGCAACGACGACGCGATGCGGGCGATCGAGCTCTATTGCGACCTGCTGGCGGACGCGGTGCTGGACGGCTTGCAGCAGGAAATCATGAAAACCGGTGGCGACGCGGGTGAATCCGAGCGGCCGGCCGAGGGCGCGCCCAAGGACGAAGCTCCGGGCAAGCCAGGCCCCGCGACGATGACCGAAGCGGCTGCCGCGGGCGACAAGGCGCAAGCGCAGGCCTAACCACGCCGGCGGCGGACGGTTGCTCCGTTCGCCGCCTTATTTCTGGCGCGTTCATAGTAGATTAGAGCTAAATCCTGGGACCGAGGTTTAAGTCATGGCGGAGATCACGGCAGCGCTGGTGAAGGATCTGCGCGAGAAGACCGGCGCGGGCATGATGGACTGCAAGAAGGCCCTCACCGAAACCAAGGGCGAGTTCGAGGCGGCCGTGGATTGGCTACGCAAGAAGGGCCTCGCGGCGGCGGCGAAAAAAGCCGGGCGCGTGGCCGCCGAAGGTCTGGTTGCCGTGGCGGTCGACGGGCCGGCCGGCGCGCTTGTGGAAGTCAATGCCGAGACCGATTTCGTCGCCCGCAACGAGCAGTTCCAGGGCTTCGTGCGTTCCGTCGCCGCCGCGGCGCTGGCCAAGGGCGACGATATCGAAGCGTTGAAAGCCGCCAAAGGCGCCGAACTCACCCAGTTGATCGCGACCGTGGGCGAGAACATGTCGCTGCGCCGGGCCAAGCGCCTGACGGTGAATAGCGGCGTGGTCGCCAGCTACCTGCACAGCCAGGCGGCGCCGGGCCTCGGGCGCATCGGCGTGCTGGTGGCGCTGGAATCCTCCGCCCCACACGACAAGCTGGCCGCGCTGGGCCGGCAGATCGCCATGCATGTCGCCTCGGCCAAGCCCGAGGCGCTGACCCAGGCCGAAGTCGACACCAAGGCGCTGGAGCGCGAGCGCAACGTGCTGGCGGAGCAGGCGCGCGCCTCAGGCAAGCCCGAAGCGATCATCGCCAAGATGGTCGAAGGCCGCCTGCGCAAGTACTACGAAGATGTGGTGCTGATGGAGCAGACCTATCTGGGCCCGCCCGTCGCCAGTGGAGATTCGGGTGGCGACATGAAAGTCGCCAAGGTGATCGAGGTGGCGTCCAAGCAATTGGGCGCGCCGGTCAAGATTACGGGCTTCGTCCGGTTCGCGCTGGGCGAGGGCATCGAGAAAGCGGCGAACGATTTCGCCGCCGAAGTGGCCAAGACGGCGAAAGCAGGCTGATCCGCCCGGGCTGATACGGGCGGCGGCGCGAGGGAGGAACGGGCCTTGGCGGAACCGCGCTATCGCCGCGTGTTGCTGAAAATCTCGGGCGAGGCCCTGATGGGCACGCACGAGTACGGCATCGACCCCGTGATGCTCGACCGCATCGCCTCCGAGGTCAAAAGCGTCCATGCCATGGGCGGGCAGGTGGCGCTGGTGATCGGCGGCGGCAACATCTTCCGCGGCATCGAAGGCACGGCCACGGGCATGGAGCGGGCAACCGCCGACTACATGGGCATGCTGGCCACCGTGATCAATTCGCTGGCCATGCAGGGTACGCTCGAACGCTCGGGCGTGCCGACCCGGGTTCTGTCGGCGATTCCGATTTCGGCGGTGTGCGAGCCGTATATCCGCCGTCGCGCCATGCGCCACATGGAAAAGAATCGCGTGGTGATCTTCGCCGCCGGGACCGGCAACCCGTTCTTCACCACCGATACGGCGGCCGCCCTGCGCGCGTCCGAAATGGGCTGCGATGCCCTGTTGAAAGCGACCAAGGTGGACGGCGTCTACTCCGCCGATCCGGTCAAGGTGAAGGACGCCAAGCGATACGATAAGCTCGCTTACCTGGAGGTCCTGTCGCGGGACCTCAAGGTGATGGACGCGGCGGCGATCTCGCTGGCGCGGGAGAATAAGATTCCGATTCTGGTATTCTCGATCTTCGAACCGGGCGCGTTCGCCAAGGTGGTCTGCGGCCAGGGCCGCTACACCATCATCACCGAGGCTTGAGCGTCCGCAGAAGCGGCGAGGGAAGAAGGGGGCCTGGCACCGATGGATAAGACGGCGATGGCCGATATCGGCAAGCGGATGGACGGCGCGCTCGAAGCGCTGCGCAAGGAGTTGTCGGGCCTGCGCACCGGCCGCGCCTCGGCCAATCTGCTCGATCCCGTGATGGTCGACGCTTATGGGCAAAAGATGCCGCTCATCCAGCTCGGCACGGTTTCGGTGCCCGAGCCGCGCATGATCAGCGTGATGGTCTGGGACAAAGGCATGATCAAGGCGGTCGAAAAGGCGATCCGCGACGCCAATCTGGGACTCAACCCGATGGTCGAGGGCGCTTTGGTCCGTATCCCGCTGCCCGAAATGTCGCAGGACCGGCGCAAGGAGCTGGTGAAGGTCGCCCACAAATACGCCGAGCAGGCGCGTGTGGCTGTGCGCAACGTGCGCCGCGACGGGATGGAGCGCCTGAAGAAGGAAGAAAAGGGCAGTGCGATCTCGCAGGACGAACACCGCCGGCTGTCGGAAGAAGTGCAGAAGATGACGGACGGCCATATCGCCAAGATCGACGAGAACCTGGCGAGCAAAGAAAAGGAAATCATGACGGTCTGATGCCGATGCACCCCAAGCCCACGTCACCACCGCCGTCCGTGCCCACGCACGTCGCCATCATCATGGATGGCAACGGGCGCTGGGCAGAGATGCGGGGCCTGCCGCGCGCCGCCGGCCATAAGCAAGGCGCGGAAGCGGTGCGCCGCACGCTGACGTGCGCCGGCGATCTGGGCGTCAAATACCTCACGCTGTTCGGGTTCTCGGCCGAGAACTGGCGCCGCCCGGAAAGCGAGGTCGACTCGCTGATGGGCCTGCTGCGCGTGTACCTGCGCAGCGAGATTGCCGAGATGCACGCCAAAGGCGCGCGGGTGCGCGTGATCGGCGACATCGAGCGGTTCGACAGCGACATCGTGGCGCTGATCCGCCACGCCGAGGAACTGACGCGCGCGAACACGCGCATCAACCTGACCGTGGCGCTGAGCTATGGCGGCCGGCAGGAGATCGCGGCCGCGGCGCGGCTTCTGGCGCGCGAAGCGGCCGAGGGGCGCTTGAAGCCCGAGGCGATCAACGAGGCGCTGTTCGAGACCTGCCTGACCACGGCGGGCATGCCCGACCCCGACCTGCTGATCCGTACCAGCGGCGAAATGCGCATCAGCAATTTCCTGTTATGGCAGAGCGCCTATGCCGAGCTGGTGTTCGCCGACGTGCTGTGGCCCGATTTCGACCGGCGGCATCTGGAGGAGGCGATCCGTGAGTTCAATCGCCGCGAGCGCCGCTTCGGCGTATTCGCCGATGCAAGGTGAATTCGCCGGCGCAACGGCTGCCGGCGCGACCGTGTCGCGGCCGGACGAGCGCGCGCAATTGATCCGCCGGACGCTGTCGGCTCTGGTGCTGGCGCCGGTGGCGCTTTTGTTCATCCATCTCGGCTCGGTCTGGTTCCAGTTCATGATCGCGGCGCTGGCCGTGGCAATGGGCTGGGAGTGGGCGCGGCTGGTGCCGCGCGCGCCGGAGCGGGAGCGTTTCGGCTGGAGCGTGTTCGGCGTCGTCTATGTGGCGGTGCCGTGCCTGGCGGTGCTGTGGCTGCGCGACGGCGCCGCGTTCGGGCGCGAAACGGTGATGTGGCTGGCGGTAACGGTGTGGACCACGGACATGGCCGCGTTCGCCTGCGGCAAGATCATCGGCGGGCCGCGGCTGATGCCGAGCGTCAGCCCCGCCAAGACCTGGGCTGGGTTCGCCGGTGGCCTGGCGGGCGCGGTCGCCGTGTCCGCCGCGTTGGTCGCTTTTTTCGAACTTGAGACGACCGGCTTCGGCGCCGCATTGGGATTCGGCGTCGGCCTGGTCGCGCAGGGCGGCGATCTGCTGGAATCGGCTTTGAAGCGACGCTTCGGCGTCAAGGATACCGGAACGCTGATCCCCGGGCATGGCGGCGTGCTGGACCGGCTGGACGCCGTGTTGACCGCAGCGCCGTTCGTGGCGGCGCTAGTGTGGTTGAACGGGGGGCGCTTGCCATGACCTTGGCGACCAAGAGCAAGGCCGCGCCGCGCCGCGTCACCATCCTGGGCTCCACCGGCTCTGTGGGCTGCAATACCATCGACCTGATCGAGCGCCAGCCGGAAGCTTTCATCGTCGAAGCGCTGACCGCCCATAGCAACGTCAAGAAACTGGCCGAACAGGCGCTGAAACTGCGCCCACAGATGGCCGTCGTCGCCGACGCGTCGAAGTATCAGGAGCTCAAGGCCGCGCTGGCCGGCACGAACATCGCCGTGGCCGCGGGACCGGAGGCGCTGATCGAAGCCGCGCAACGCCCGGCCGATTGGGTGATGTCGGCGATCGTCGGCGCAGCGGGCTTGAAGGCAACGCTCGCCGCGGTGGAGCGGGGCGTCTATGTGGCGCTGGCCAACAAGGAGTCGCTGGTTTGCGCGGGCGATCTGATGACCCGCGCGGTCAAGCGCTGCGGCGCCACGCTGCTGCCGGTCGATTCCGAGCACAACGCGATCTTCCAGTGCTTCGAGGCCGACCGAAGGCAGTCGATCGAAAAACTGCTGCTGACCGGATCGGGCGGGCCGTTCCGCACGCGCGAGCGCGCCGACCTCAAGGACGTCACGCCCGAGCAGGCGATCGCGCATCCCAACTGGTCGATGGGCGCCAAGATTTCGGTCGACTCCGCCACCATGATGAACAAGGGGCTGGAGATCATCGAGGCCTGCCACCTGTTCGCGATGCCGGAAGAGCGCATCGAAGTGGTGGTGCATCCGCAATCCATCATCCATTCGATGGTGCAGTACGAGGACGGCTCGGTTCTGGCGCAATTGGGCTCGCCCGACATGCGCACGCCGATCGCCTACACGCTCGCCTGGCCCAATCGCATGGCGGCGCCCACGGCGCGGCTCGATTTCATCAAGATCGCGCAACTTACCTTCGAGCCGCCGGATCCCGAGAAATTCCCGGCCCTGCGCCTGGCGCGTCAGGTGCTTAAAGACGGTGGCACGGCGCCGATCGTGCTGAACGCCGCCAATGAAGTGGCGGTCGCCAGGTTCCTGGCGCGGCGCATCGGCTTTCTGGATATGACCGCCGTGGTCGAAGATACTTTGACGGCGATGCCGGCCGTACCCATATCCAATCTGGATCAGGTGCATGCGGTGGATGCCGAGGCGCGCACGGTGGCGGGGCGGCGCGCGGATACGCTTAGACGGTAGAAAAACGGTCGGCCAAGGGGGAAGCGCCGACCCGAATCGTTAACGAAACGAAACAAAAACGGATGCCAGGGACATGTTTGAAAAACTGCTGACGAAACTACAGGCGGCGCCCGATTACATCCTGCCGTTCCTGGTCATTCTGACCGTCCTCGTGTTCGTCCACGAGATGGGCCACTACCTGGTCGCGCGCTGGAACGGCGTGCGGGTGGAAGTGTTCTCGATCGGCTTCGGGCCCGAATTGTTCGGCTGGAACGACCGTCACGGCACACGCTGGAAGGTCAGCATGGTGCCGCTGGGCGGCTACGTGAAGATGTACGGCGAAAGCGAGGAGGGGGCCGACCCCAGCCCCGCGGCGCAAAAGCTGCAAGCCGAGGAGGCGGCGGCGCGCTATCACGCGCGCGGCCTGGAGCCGCCGCGGTCCGAGGAATCGTTTCATGGCAAACGGGTAGGCCAGCGCGCGGCGATCGTGGCCGCCGGGCCCATCGCCAACTATGTGTTCGCCCTGCTGGTGTTCGCGGTTCTGTTCGTGACCGTCGGCCAGCGCGTGACCCCGCCCAACATCAGCACCGTGGTTCCCGGCAGTGCGGCCGAACGCGCCGGAATTTTGCCGGGCGACGTGGTTGTGAGCATCGACGGGCAGACGATCAGCCGGTTCGAGCAGATCGTCGGCATCGTGCAGTTGAAGGCCGGCGTTGCATTGGACGTCGTGGTCCGCCGCGACGGCAGCGAGCGCGCGTTCAAGGTGACGCCGACGCTGAAGGAACAAGCCGACGTCTTCGGGAACATCCATCGGATCGGCCTGATGGGCGTCAGCCACGAGGGCGGCAGCGTCATGGTCAAGCACGGACCGGGCATGGCGCTGGTGTATGCGGCGCAGGAAACATTCAACCTGACCTGGGGCTCGTTGACGGCGATCGGTCAGATGATTGCCGGTACGCGGAACACCGATGAACTCGGCGGGCCGATCAGAATTGCCAAGTTTTCCGGCGATGTCTGGCGGCTAGATATGTCAGCGATACTGTCATTTATGGCCTATCTGTCGATTAGCTTGGGCCTGATTAACCTGTTTCCGGTGCCGATGCTCGATGGCGGTCACCTTTTATTCTATGCGGTAGAGGTAGTTAGGGGCCGCCCTCTGGGCCCGCGGCTCCAGGAATATGGTTTCAGGATCGGGCTTGCTCTGGTATTAGGGTTGCTGGTCTTCGCCACTTGGAACGACTTACGCGAGTTGTTTTTCAAAGGGCTTAGCATCTGATTCTGATACGGGGAGAGAGCGCGACCGTGAAGCGCTTGCGCCAGCATAGGCGGGGCGGGGGCCTGACCCTGGCCCTGTGGGCAGGGATCGCCCTTACGGTCGCTTTGACGGCGGCGCTGCCGGCGCGCGCGCAGCAGAGCCCCACCAGCGGCGGCACCATCAATTCCATCCGCATCGAAGGCTCGCAGCGCATCGAGCCGGAAACCGTGCAGTCCTACCTATCGGTCAGGCCGGGCGACCCGTTCGCGGCGGAAAAGGTCAATGCGTCGCTGAAGAGCCTGTTCGCGACCGGCCTGTTCGCCGATGTGACCCTCAGGCGCGAGGGCAACACGCTGGTGGTCCGCGTGGTGGAAAACCCGATCGTCAACCGCGTCGCGTTCGAAGGCAACCGCAAGATCGAGAAAAAAGACCTCGAAAACGAAATCTCGCTGCGCCCGCGCGTCGTCTATACCCGCACCAAGGTGCAGAACGACACCAAGCGCGTCCTGGACATCTATCGCCGCAGCGGCCGGTTCGCCGCCACGGTCGAACCCAAGATCATCCAACTCGATCAGAACCGCGTCGATGTGGTGTTCGAGATCAACGAAGGCTCGGTTACCGAGGTACGTTCGATCCGCTTCATCGGCAACAAGGCCTATGACGACAGCAAGCTTCGCTCCACGGTTCAGACCAAGGAAGCGACCTGGTATCGATTCCTTTCGGCCGACACCAACTACGACCCCGATCGTCTTACTTTCGACCGCGAACTGCTGCGGCGCTTTTATTTGCGCGAGGGATACGCCGATTTCCGCGTCGTATCGGCCGTGGCGGAACTGACGTCCGACCGCAGCGAATTCTTCATCACCTTCACGGTCGACGAGGGTGATCGCTACAAATACGGCATCGTCGACCTGACCACGCAATTCAAGAACCTCGACCCCAATGTGCTGCGCACCGAGGTGCTGGCGGTCGAGGGCGACTGGTACAACGCCGAGCTGATCGAGAAGTCGATCACCAAGATGACCGACGCGTTGAGCGAACTGGGCTTCGCGTTCGTCGACATCCAGCCGACTATCGACCGCGACCGGGAAAAGAAGACCATCAACGTGACCTTCGACATCCAGGAAGGCCCGCGCGTATTCGTGGAGCGCATCGACATCGTGGGCAACTACCGCACGTTGGATCGGGTGGTGCGGCGGGAATTCCGTATGGTCGAAGGCGATGCGTTCAACAACGCCAAGATGCGCCGCTCCAAGCAGCGCATCCAGAACCTGGGCTTCTTCAAAAAAGTCGACGTGGCGAACGTGCCCGGCACCGATCCCGATAAGACCGTGCTGCAGGTGGAGGTGGAGGAACAGTCCACCGGCGAAATCTCGATCGGCGCGGGCTTTTCGACGGCGGAAGGCGCGTTGGCCGATTTCGGCATCCGCGAGCGCAACCTTTTGGGCCGCGGGCAAGACCTGCGCACGAAGTTCCGCATCTCGCAGAAAACGACCGAATTCGATGTCGGCTTCACCGAGCCGTATTTCCTGGATAAGGACCTGTCGTTCGGCGTCGATCTGTTCAGCGTCACGCGCGACAACCAGGACGAAAGCTCGTACGATCTAAAAGCTTATGGCGGCGGGCTGCGCTTCGGCTACAGCCTGACCGAGTCCCTGCGCCAGACCCTGCGCTACACCCTCCGGCACGACGACATCACGAACGTCGACGCCAGCGCCTCGATCTACATCCAGGACCAGGCTGGCACCACGTTGACGTCGATGATCGGACAGACGCTGTTCTACGACCGGCTGGACAGCCGCCAGGATCCGACCGACGGCTATTACTTGAGCGGCTCCCAAGACTTCGCCGGCATTGGCGGCGATGTTCTCTTCATCCGCGGCAAGATCGGCGGCGGCCGGTTCTGGCCGCTATGGGACAAGTGGAGCATCGGCGTGAGCGGCGAAGCGGGCGCAATGAGCGGCCTGGGCGAGCGTGTGCGCATCAACGACAGGTTCTTCCTGGGCGGCGACACCTTCAAGGGCTTTACCACCGGCGGCATCGGCGCGCGCGACCTCAGCACCCAAGACGCGCTAGGCGGTCGCAAGATGTATATCTCGACCACCGAGCTGACATTCCCGATCGGTTTCCCGGACGAGCTGGGGGTCGCCGGCAAGGCCTTCACCCAGATAGGCTCGGTATGGGACGCGCCCGAGGACGGGAAGGTCAACGTGGCCGACGATGCGAAACCGCGCGCGTCGGTCGGCGTGGGCGTGGCGTGGAAGTCGCCGTTCGGCCCGATCCGCCTCGACCTTGCCAAGGCGGTGTACAAGCGCAGCTACGACGAGACACAAGTTTTCCACTTCAGTTTTGGCACGAGGTTCTGATCCATGAAGCAAACGACGAAGCGCACTGGGCTGGGCTTCGCCCTTGCCGCGATCCTGGCCGTAGCGGTTCCGCTGGCGGCGCACGCCCAGCAACAGCCGCGTCCGGCGCAGGGCGCGCCCAAGCAGGCGCCGCCTCCGGCTGCCGCGCCCAAGGCCGCTGCTCCGGCAGCCACGGGCCCCGCGCCCGGCGCTGCGTTGATGGCGCCGGTCGTGGCGGTGGTGGACATCGACCGCATCCGCGAAAGCTCCAGCGCCGCCAAATCGGTGCGCGACCAGCTGGAAAAGTATCGCAGCACCTTCCAGGACGAGATATCGAAGCAGGAGAACGACCTGCGCACCGCCGAGCAGGACCTGAACAAGCAGCGCACAGTGCTTTCACCCGAGGCGTTCAATCAGCGCCGCCAGCAGTTCGAGCAGCGCGTCGCCGAAGTGCAGCGCCAGGTTCAGAACCGCCGCCGGCAATTGGAAACCGCGATGGCCACGTCGATGACCGAGGTCAACCGCGCGGTGGTCGACGCCGTGCAGGAGGTCGCCACCGCCCACGGCGCCAATGTCGTGCTGCCCAAATCGCAGATCATCCTGGTCGACAAGGCCATGGAGATCACCGACGAGGTGCTGGCGAGCGTCAACAAGAAGCTGCCGGCGGTCAAGGTTACGCTGCCCGCGCCCGCGCCGGCGCCGGCCGCAGCAAAATAGCCGCGGCAGGCGGCACCGCCCGTGCCGGATACCCGCTTCTTCACGCCGGCCGGACCGTTCACGCTCGATGAGCTGGCGGCGGTAGCGAGCGCGAACCTGCGTGCCGGCGCCGACGCGAAACGCCGGTTCTCCAGCATCGCCGCGCTGGAGGAAGCGGGGCCCGAGGACGTGTCGTTCCTGGAAAACCGCCGGTACCTCGACGCCTTCGCGCGCACCCGTGCGGGCTGCTGCGTGGTCGACCCGCGCTTCGCCGAGCGCGCGCCCGCGGACACGGCGCTGCTGCTGACGCCGAAGCCGTATAAGGGCTTCGCGTTGATCGCGCAGAAATTCTATCCCGACGCAGCGGTGCCGCCCGGCCGGCATCCCAGCGCGGTGATCGACCCGTCGGCGCGCATCGACGCCGGTGCGCGCATCGACGCCGGCGCCGTGATCGGCGCCCGCGCCGAGATCGGCAAGCGTTGCTGGATCGGCGCCAACACGGTTCTGGGCGACGGCGTCGTGGTGGCCGAAGACACCGTGGTCGGCTCGAACGTCACGCTGGCCTATTGCCTGATCGGCAAGCGCGTGCTGATCCATCCCGGCGCCAGGATCGGCAGCCGCGGCTTCGGCTTCGCGATGGACGAGCACGGCGCCGTGCGCATCCCGCAGACCGGCCGCGTGATCGTCGAGGACGATGTCGAGATCGGCGCCAACGCCTGCATCGACCGCGGCGCCGGCACCGATACGGTGATCGGCCGGGGATCGATGATCGACAATCTGGTCATGATTGGGCATAACGTAAAAATAGGCCGGGGTTGCGTGCTGGTGGCCCAGGTCGGCATTTCGGGCAGCACCCGGCTGGGCGATCATGTGATGATCGGCGGTCAGGGCGGGCTGGCCGGGCATATTGCCGTTGGGACCGGCGCGCAGATCGCGGCGCAAAGCGGCGTCGTCCGCGATGTCGAGGCGGGCCAGGCAGTCGGCGGCTGTCCGGCAGTGCCGGTCCGGCAATGGCACCGCCAAAGCGCGATCCTGGCGCGCATGGCGAGGGGGAAGGCGGCCGAAGACAAATGACGGCGAACACACTCAACTATCCCGCCGCGGCAACCACCGTGGACGCGCAGGAGCTGTTGACGCTGCTGCCGCACCGCCATCCGTTCCTGCTGATCGACCGGCTGGAAGACATCGTCCTGGGGCAAAGCTGCACCGGCATCAAGGCCGTGACCGTGGGCGAGCATTATTTCGTCGGCCATTTTCCCGGCCGGCCGATCATGCCCGGGGTGCTGATCATCGAGGCGATGGCGCAGACCGCCGGCGCGCTGGTGGTGAAGTCGATGGGCGGCCGGCCCGGCAACAAGATGGTCTATTTCATGTCGGTCGAGAACGCCAAGTTCCGCCGGCCGGTCCTTCCCGGGTCGTTGCTGCGCCTGCCGGTGGTGAAGGAACGCAATCGCGGCGAGGTGTGGCGATTCTCGGGCAAGGCCCTGGTCGACGGCCAGGTAATGGCCGAGGCGATCTTCACCGCCATGGTGGCGGACGCGTGACGGAGACAGCATGATGGTCGCTGCGCACCGCACGGTCGTGTCCCACCCCACAGCCGTGATCGACCCGAAAGCGCGGATCGCCGACGGGGTCGAGATCGGCCCGTACTGCGTGATCGGCCCGGATGTCGAAATCAAATCCGGCGTCAAGCTGCACGCGCACGTGGTGATCGCCGGGCGCACGCTTGTGGGCGCGCGCGTGCAAATCTATCCCTTCGCGTCGATCGGCCATCCGCCGCAGGATTTGAAATACAAGGGCGAGCCTTCAACGCTGACGATCGGCGAAGACACGGTGATCCGCGAGCATGTCACCATGAACCCGGGCACCGAGGGCGGCGGCATGGCGACGCGCGTGGGCGACCATTGCCTGATCATGGTCGGCGCGCATGTGGCGCATGACTGCCAGGTCGGCAATGGCGTGATCATGGCCAACAACGCCACGTTGGCGGGCCATGTCCATGTCGGCGATTTCGCGGTGCTGGGCGGCATTTGCGCTATCCATCAGTTCGTGCGCATCGGCCGGCACGCGATGGTCGGCGGCATGTCGGGGGTGGAGAACGACGTCATCCCCTATGGCTCGGTGATGGGCGACCGGGCGCGGCTCAGCGGCCTCAATCTGGTGGGCGTGAAGCGCCGGGGCTACTCGCGCGAGGACATCCACGCGCTGCGCACCGCCTATCGCCTGTTGTTCGCGCAGGAAGGCACGATGCTGGAACGCCTGGCCGATGTCGCCCGGCTGTTCAGCGACAGCGAGCCGGTGCAGGACATCATCGCTTTCGTCAAAACCGAATCGCCACGGGGAATCTGCCAGCCGCAGCCGGGGAATGCTCCCTAAGCTCGGTATCGTCGCGGGCGGCGGCGATCTGCCGGGGGCGCTGATAAGCGCCTGCCGCAAGAGCGGGCGCCCGTTTTTCGTCGTGGCGCTCGCGGGCCTGGCCGATCCGGCCACGGTCGCGGACGTGCCGCACGCATGGGAACGCCTCGGCCGCATGGGAGCGATCATCGCTCATCTAAAGCGGGAAGGGGTCGGCGATCTGGTGTTCGCCGGCGCCGCCCAGCGCCAGCCCCTGACGCAGATGAAGCCGGATTTGCGGATGCTGTGGTTCCTGCTGTCGAGCTATTCATGGCGGCTGGGAGATGGCCGGCTGCTCAACGCCTTGCTCGACATGCTCGAGCGCAAGGAAGGTTTTCGCGTGGTAGCAGCGCATGATGTGGCGCCCGGTCTGCTGGCCCAGCCGGGGCCGTTGGGGCGCGTTGTGCCCGATGCCGCTTCCGGGGCCGACATCGCGCTGGGACGGCGCGAGGCACTAGCGCTGGGCGCCATCGATCGCGGGCAAAGCGTCGTGGTGCGCGCAGGCCAAGTGATCGGGCGCGAGAACAAGGCGGGGACCGATGCCCTGCTGGCAAGCTGCCGCGCCATCGGCGGCAAAAGCGGCGTGCTGGTGAAGCTGGCCAAGCCGCTGCAGGACCGGCGCATCGACCTTCCCACGATCGGCGCCGGGACTGTCGCATCCGCCGCCGCCGCCGGCCTGGCCGGCATCGCGATCGAAGCGGGCGGCGCCTTGATCGTCGATCGCGCCGCAGTGGCGGAAGCGGCCGACCGGGCCGGGTTGTTCGTGGTGGGATTGCCCCCGGACCAAGCGGTATGAGCGCCGCGCCGCTGATCTATCTGCTGGCGGGCGAGCCCAGCGGCGACAATCTAGGCGGCCGCATCATGCAGGCGTTGAAAGCCCGCGCGGGGACCAGCCTTGCTTTCGCCGGCGTGGGCGGCGAGCGCATGATCGCCGAGGGCCTCGACAGCCTGATCCCGCTGCACGATCTGTCGGTGTTCGGCATGGCCGAGATTCTGCGGCACGTGCCGCGGCTCTACCTCCATATCAATCGCCTGGCCGCCGATATCCGCGCGCGCAAGCCGGCGCTGGTGCTGACGATCGACAACCCGGCATTCAATTTCGCCGTGGCGGCGCGCGCGCGCGGCCCGGGCATCAAGCTGGTGCATCTGAACGCGCCGAAAGTATGGGCTTACCGGCCGGGCCGCGTGCACCGCGTGGCGCGGACCTTCGACCATCTCCTGTGCCTGCTGCCGTTCGAGCCGCCGCACTTCCACCGCGCCGGCATGCCCGCCAGCTTCATCGGCCATCCCGTGGTGGAAAGCCCGGCCGGGACGGGGGACGGCGCGCGGTTCCGTCGGCGTTACGGCATCGCCGGCGATGCGCCGTTGCTTTGCGTGCTGCCCGGCAGCCGCGGCGGGGAAATCGAGCGGCTGCTGCCGGTATTCGCCCAAGCGGTGCGCATGATCGCCGCGCATATCCCCGGCCTGCGGCTGGTGCTGCCGACCGTAGGGGCGATGGAAGCGGCGGTGCGCGCGGGCACGGCCGCGTGGACCCCGGCGCCCATTGTCGTTCTGGACGAGGTCGAGAAATGCGACGCCTTCGCCGCCGCGACCGTGGCGCTCGCGGCTTCGGGCACCGTCTCCCTGGAACTGGCGCTGGCGCGCTTGCCGATGGTGATCGCCTATCGCGTATCCAGCCTGACGGCCACAATCGCGCGCCGCCTGGTGCGCGTAAAATACGTCACGATCGCCAATCTGGTGCTGGACAAGCCGGTGGTGCCGGAGTTGCTGCAACAGGACTGCACACCCGAACGCCTGGCCGAAGCGGTGCTTGGGCTGCTGCGCGATCCCGCCGCGCGCGCCGAGCAGGTGCGGCTTACCGGCGAGGTGATGCGGATGTTGGGCCTGGGCGGTCCCGCGCCTTCCGTCCGCGCCGCCGATATCCTGCTGGATGTCGCTGGGATTCCACGGTTGAGCGGCCCTGTGGTATAAACACCGCAATAATCACGGGAGGCAGCTGTGCCTGACGCGTTACAGTTCACCGTCATATTGGAGCCACAACTCGGCGGCGGATATGCGGTTACCGTGCCCGCATTGCCGGAGGTGATTACGGAAGGTGACAGCAAAGACGAAGCTTTGAAGATGGCCAAGGACGCCATCAGCCTAGCCCTGTCGTATCGCCGGGATCACGGCATTCCGGTTCCTGCCGACGCCGTACCGAGCGTTCATCGGGTCACCATCGCCGCATGAATGGCGGCCTTCCCGTCATCAACGCCCGGCAGGCCATTCGGGCGTTGGAGCGGGGCGGGTTCATAGTGGATCGTATTTCCGGCAGCCATCATCTCCTTGTGTTTCCCGGCGATCCAAGCCGTCGTGTCACGGTGCCGTTCCACGGCGCCCGAACGCTGAAGCCCGGTACGCTGCGAAGCATGATCCGGCAAGCAGGTCTGACGGTGGTTGAATTCAGAGACCTGCTGTAAAAAACACGACTTCCATGCGCCCCACTATGCGCTGACAGGATTTCGCGTGACCCCACTCCATCCCACGAAGCATGACAAATTGTCAGCTGGCGATTGTTACAGCACGCCATTGGCTATATAGAATTGCCGAAAGTATGAATAACCTTTTTATTTTCAATACACCGAACGGGTGGGAACACTCCCACTATCAATCCCACTTAATTTATGGGACGATTTTTAATTGACCTCGCCTGTCAGCCGGCAGAAAAATCGCTCAACGGGATGCGAACGCACCCAACCGAAGGGAGGCGCCGGTGCAAGTGGAAACGTTGCTCAACGACATTTCGGTCTATTGCCGGCGCGTCGGCATGGCCGAATCCACGTTCGGCCGCCTGGCGGTGAACGACGGTAAATTCGTCAGCCGCCTGCGTTTCGGTGGGCGGGTCACGCTGGAAACGGTTGACCGTGTGCGGACCTTCATCGACGAGAATCGCGGCGGGCATGGCCGGCGCGCGCTGCATCAGGTCGCCATCAACGGCGCCGTTCCGCCGCCGGCCGCGGCGCCCACGGCAATAGCGCCCCCGGTCGATTCCAGCCTCGGCCCGGCGCAGAACTTCCGCTTCTACGACAACCGCCAGAAATACCTGCTGTTCGTGACGACCTGCGGCGAGAAGGGCGTGGTGGCGCAGCGCGTGGGCATGGAACTCGCCAACATCCACCCACGCCCGCCGGCGGTGCGCGTGTTCGACGCCGGCATCGGCGACGGCACGGTGTTGACGCGGGTGATGCGCGCGATGCACAGCCGCTTCGCGACCATGCCGTTCTACATCGTCGGCAAGGAGATCAGCCTGGAGGACGTGCGGCTGGCGCTGGAGAAGATGCCCGACCGGCTGTTCGAGCATCCGGCCACGGTGCTGATCATGACCAACATGTACTACGCCGAGGCGCCGTGGCTGACGCCGAACTCGGTGACCGCCGCCACCAGCATGGTATGGCACGAGCTGGCCTTAAGCGGCGGCACCGCCAACGACTTCGAGGAACAGATCACCGCGCTGAACCCATTCCTGGCGCAGCACTGGCGCGCCCGGCCCAGCCGCACCACAGGCAATCCGGTCTACGAAAAGCCGGTGGTTCTGGTGATCTACCGCGAGGACCACAAATTCCTGCTGGATCAGGTCCGGCCGCATCGCGGCGCCACGCGCGCGGATTACGACCTGGTGATCGCCTCGCAGCCCTATCGCGCGCGCGGGGCGATGGAATTCAAGGTCAAGAAGGTGCTGGCGCCGCTGGCGCGCAGCCTGGCCCCGGGCGGGCGGATGATCACGATCCAGTCGCACGGCAACGATCCTGGCCTTGAGATCGTGCGCAAGATCTGGCCGGGCGAGGAGCCGTTCACCGCCGACCGCCACCGGCTGCTGCGCGCCACCAAGGCCGAGCTCGGCATAGCCGGACGCGATTTGAATTTCGGCGCCTATGCCGATGCGCGCTCGCTGTTTCGCTACGACATGCACACCCTGCCGACCGAAATCAGCGACACAATCGGCACATCCACGCTGTTCGCGGCATGGAACGCGGCGATCTACGTGGCGCAGATCGAAGACCAGCGCCTGTCGGGAGCCATCGCCAGCGGCGCCTATCTGCGCGCGACGCAGGAGGTGCTTCAGCAGCACGGGGGCTTGTGGTTCTGGGACGAATCCTTCGTGATCTCGCGCAAGCGGGATTCGGGCTGAACCGTGGCGACGGCGGCAACCGCGCCCGCCGCGCCGGCGCAAAGCCGGATGGGCGCGCTGCTGGCGGGGGCGTCGATCGAGCTTTCCGCGCGCGACCCGCTGGCCGGTGCCGCGTTGCGGGAATTGTTCGCCCCCGGAACCGCGGTTTTCATCAACTATGCGGCCACCGACACGCACCACGCCGCGGTCGAGGCCGCGACCCGTCTGCGCCGCGCCGGGTTCGAGCCGGTGCCGCACGTGGCGGCGCGGTATCTGCTCGGCTACACGCAGCTCAACGACTTCCTGGCGCGTGCGGCGGACGACGCGGGCGTCGGCCAGGCGCTTGTGGTGGGCGGCGATCCGGCGCGGCCGGCCGGTTCCTACGACAGCGCCGGACAGTTGATTGAAACCGGGCTGTTCCAGAAACACGGCATCGCCCGGGTGTATTTCGCTGGTTATCCGCAGGGCCATCCGCGCATCGGCGCGGCGGCGCTGGAAACGGCGCTGCGCGGCAAGCTCGCCGCCGCCAAGGCCGGCGGGCTCGAAGCGCGGATCGCAACGCAGTTCGGTTTCGAAGCCGAGCCGATCCTCGCCTGGCTCGGGCGCTTACGCGCGCAAGGGATCGGCGCGCCGGTGCGCATCGGCTTGGCCGGGCCCGCCAGCGTGGCGGCGCTCAGCAAATTCGCGGTGCGTTGCGGCGTGGGCAACTCGCTGCGCGCCCTGGCCAGCGGCCACACCTCGTTCGCGCGGTTGCTGGTGGAGGCGGGGCCCGAGCCGATCATCCGCGCCCTGGCCGGGGCTGAAACCGGCGCCCTAGGCATCGCCGGCCTGCATTTCTTCACGTTCGGCGGCGCCGGGCGCACATCAGCCATGATCCGCACCATGCTGCGCGGCGCGGCCTAAGCCGCCTTGCGCCTCGACATCCCGGCGGCGGCGCGCCAAACTCTGGGGCAACGTCATCACTTCAGCCGGATGGGAGCCAGCCATGAACGACGTCGCCGCCGCGGGCAAAACCGCCGCCGCCGCCATCGACGCTGCGAAATTCCGCATGCTGCACACGATGATCCGCGTCAAGGACCTGGACAAGTCGCTGGATTTCTACACGCGGCTCATGGGCATGAAGCTGATCCGCAAGAAGGACTATCCCTCGGGCGAGTTCACCCTGGCCTTCGTCGGCTACGGCGACGAGGAGAACAGCACGGTGGTCGAGCTGACGCATAACTGGCCGCAGAAAGAGCCGTACTCCATCGGCTCGGGCTTCGGGCATCTGGCGATCGGCGTGCCCGATGTGTACGCGGTCTGCGACCGGCTGGCGAAAGAGGGCGTGAAGATACCGCGTCCCGCCGGGCCGATGAAACACGGCGGCAGCGTCATCGCCTTCGTCGAAGACCCGGACGGCTACAAGATCGAGCTGGTCGAGCGGAAATAGTCAAGAAAGCGGGTGCGCGGTGAAGATCGTCGTTCCGGTGGATGGATCGCCCGCATCGATCCGCGCGGTCAAGCTCGCCATCTCCATCGCCAAGGGCAAGCGCGGGTCGCGCCTGATATTGGTCAGCGTGCACAATCTGGTGACGGAGGGCCTCGGCGAGGCGGCGGCCGTCATGCCGCGCGCGTTCGAGGAACGCACCATCCAGCACTTGGGCAGAATGGCGACGCACAAGGCCGCGGGCCTGTGCACCAAGGCGCGGGTAAAGTTCAAAACCTGCATCGAAAGCGGCGCGATCGCCCCTACCATCGCGCAGGTGATGGGGCGCGAAGGCGCCGATCACATCGTCATGGGCACGCGCGGCCTGGGCGGGGTGCGCGGTCTGTTGCTGGGCTCGGTCGCCAACAAGATCGTGCAGTTGAGCCTCGTACCGGTGACCCTGGTGAAATAGCGCCCGGCCGCGCCGCTTGCGCTCGGCGCAACCGATTCATAGGGAAAGCAGATGCGCGTAATCACTGCAGACGAGGCCGCCCTGTTCGTGCGCGACGGCGACACGGTGCTTGTGGGCGGCTCGGGCGGCGGCCATGCCGTACCCGAAGCGCTGATGGCGGCGCTGGGCAAGCGCTTCCGCGACAGCGGGCGCCCGCGCGCCATCACGTCGCTGCATCCCGTGGGCCTCGGCGACCGGGCATCGCGCGGCGCTGGGCATTTTGCTCAAGAAGGACTGTTGAAGCGTATCGTCTGCGGCACCTTCGTCGATTCGCCGCCGGTGTCCGACATGGCCGCCGCCGGCACGATCGAGGCCTATACGCTGCCGCAAGGCGCGCTATCGCAGCTCATGCGCGAGATGGCGGCCGGCCGCCCCGGCCTATTCACCAAAACCGGCCTGCACACGCTGGTCGATCCGCGCCACGGCGGCGGGCGCCAGAGCAAGCGCGCCGTCGAGGATTTGGTGGAGCTGGTGACGCTCAAGGGCGAGGAGTGGCTGTTCTTCAAGCCGCTGCCGCCGAACGTCGCATTCCTGCGCGGCACAACGGCCGATGAAGACGGCAACGTAACGATGGAGCAAGAGGCGATCTTCGGCGAGATGCTGTCGATGGCCCAGGCCACGCGCCGCGCCGGCGGGGTGGTGATCGTCCAGGTGAAGCGCCTGGCCGACCGCGGTACGTTGCCGGCCAAGCAGGTGAAGATCCCCGGGCTGTTCGTCGATTTCGTGGTGCTGGACCCGCAGCAGCGCCAGACCTACGTGACCGAATACTCGGCGGCATACGCGGGCGAGACGCGCGAGCAGCTATCGTCGTTCCCGCCGTTTCCGCTCGACCCGCGCAAGGTGGTGGCGCGGCGCGGGGCGATGGAGCTTTTCCCCGGCGCTGTGTGCAATTTGGGCTCGGGCATCTCAACGGGCATCGGCAGCGTCGCCGCCGAGGAGCAGGTGCTGGACGAGATCGTGCTGACCAACGAGCAGGGTTTGATCGGCGGCGCGCCGGCGATCGGCTATGAGGCCGGGGCCGCGCGCAACTTCCAGGCCATGATCGACCAGCCCTACCAGTTCGATTTCTACGACGGCGGCGGGCTGGACCTCGCTTTCCTGTCCTTCGCGCAAGTGGATGGGCGCGGCAGCGTCAATATCAGCCGCTTCGACGGCAAGATCGTGGGCATCGGCGGCTTCGTGAACATCTCGCAGAACGCGCGCATGGTGGCGTTCGGCGGCACCTTCACCGCGGGCGGCCTGGATATGTCGTGGCCCGGCGGAAGCGCTAGGATCGTACGCGAGGGCAGGCACCGCAAGTTTCTCGGTGAGATCGAGCAACTCTCCTACAACGGCGATTATGGATTCGAGCGCGGCCAGCGCGTGCTGTACGTCACCGAACGCGCGGTGTTCCACCGCGCCAAGGACGGATTGGAGCTGATCGAGGTCGCGCCGGGCATCGATTTGGAGCGCGACGTCCTGGCGCATATGGCGTTCCGCCCGGCCATCGCGGCGGATTGCCGCCCAATGGACGCGCGCCTGTTCAGGCCCGAGCCGATGGGCCTTAAAGGCGACCTGGCGCAAAAGCCCCGGCAATACCGCAGCGAGCGCGTTCGCGACTGGCACGCCAAACATGGATTGCCGAAAGCGGCGGAGTAAGGCCGCGTCTAGCGCCTGACGATGAACTCCTGCACCGGCCGGCGGTGCTCCCAGCCCTCGCGTTCAAGCTCGGGCAAGGTTTCGGCGCTCTCCGGATAGCCGATGCAGAAATAGCCGATGAAGCGCCAGTCCTGCGGCACGTCCAGGATTTCGGTCATGCGGGCGGAATCGAGGATCGACACCCATCCCATGCCGATGCCCTGGGCGCGCGCCACCAGCCACATCGCGAACACCGCCATGACCGCGGAATACTCGGCGGTCTCGGGCATGGTGCGCCGGCCCAGGCCGTGGCCCGCCGCCGTGGCGCGATCGGCGAACACGGCGATCTGGCTGGGCGCTTCCTCCAGCCCCGCAAGCTTTAGCCGCGCGTAGAGCGCCGCCTTGCCGCCCGCGTAATCGCCTAGGGCGTCGGCGTTGCAGTCGCGAAAATTCGCCAGCACCGCCTGGCGCCGCTCCGCCTCGTCCACGATCACGAAACGCCAGGGCTGGCTCAAGCCCACGCTCGGCGACAGGCACGCGGCCTCGATCAGCCGCTCCAGCGCGCCTTCGGGCAGGGGGTCGCTGGTGAACCGCCGCACGTCGCGCCGCCATCGCAGCAGGTCGTCCAGCCCCGCGCGAAAATCGGAATCGAACGCGGGATGCGCGCCGGGCTCGCGCGTCAGATCATCCACCGCGCCAGCGCGAAGGCCAGGGATACGATCGCCAGGGTGATCAGCGCCGCGAAAGCCAGCATCACCGACAGCGGCGGCTTGTTGTCGTTGGCGGGCCTTAGGCGCCACCAGGCCCAGCCGGAAAACCCGGCGGTCACGCGCGGCGCGCCGCCGCTTCCGGGCGTTGTCCCGGAAGCCGGAGTGCGGTTTGCTTCACGCCGGGGCACGGGGTGCGTTACTTGCCGCGTTTGTCCGCGGGCACGAAGGCGCGCTTGGTCGCGCCGTTGTAGAGCTGGCGCGGGCGGCCGATCTTCTGCTGCGGATCCTCGATCATCTCGTTCCATTGCGCCACCCAGCCGACGGTGCGCGCCAGGGCGAACAGCACGGTGAACATGCTGGTGGGGAACCCCATGGCCTGCAAAATGATGCCGGAATAGAAGTCGACGTTCGGGAACAGCTTCTTCGAGACGAAGTAATCGTCCTCCAGCGCGATCCGCTCCAGCTCCATCGCCAGTTCCAGCAGCGGCTCGTTCTTGACGCCCAGTTCGTCCAGAACCTCGTGGCAGGATTTGCGCATCACTGCCGCGCGCGGGTCGTAGTTCTTGTACACGCGGTGGCCGAAGCCCATCAGGCGGAAGCTGTCGTCCTTGTTCTTGGCGCGCTTGATGTATTCGGGAATCTTGTCCTTGCTGCCGATGGTGCGCAGCATCTTCAACACCGCCTCGTTGGCGCCGCCATGCGCTGGGCCCCACAGGCTGGCGATGCCCGCGGCGATGCAGGCGAAGGGATTGGCGCCCGATGAGCCAGCCAGGCGCACGGTCGAGGTCGAGGCGTTCTGTTCGTGGTCCGCGTGCAGAATGAAGATGCGATCCATCGCCTTGGCCAACACGGGGCTGACCTTGTATTCCTCGCACGGCACGGCGAAGCACATGCGCAGGAAGTTGGCGGCATAGTCGAGATCGTTGCGCGGATAGACGAAGGGCTGGCCGATCGAATATTTGAACGCCATCGCCGCGATCGTGGGCGTTTTCGCGATCATGCGGTGCGAGGCGATCATGCGCTGTCGCGGATCGTTGATGTCCGTGGAGTCGTGATAGAAGGCCGACAATGCGCCCATCACGCCCACCATGATCGCCATGGGGTGCGCGTCGCGCCGGAAGCCGCGATAGAGGTACTGCAACTGCTCCGACACCATCGTGTGATAGGTGATGGCCTTGGTAAACTCGGCCTTCTGCGCCGGGTTCGGCAGCTCGCCGTGCAGCAGCAGGTAGCAGACCTCCATGAAGTCGCTGTGCTCGGCCAAATCCTCGATCGAATAGCCGCGATGCAGCAGCACGCCTTCGTCGCCGTCGATATAGGTGATGGCGGACTGGCATGATCCGGTGGAGGTGAAACCGGGATCGTAGGTGAAATAGCCGGTCTGGGCATACAGCTTGCGAACGTCGATCACCTTGGGCCCGATCGACCCGCCGATCACCGGCAGTTCGACGCTCTTGCCCGTGGCGTTGTCGGTCAGGGTGAAGGTGTGCTCGTTCCGGCCCGGCTTGGCGGGCGTGGGTTTTTCGGCTGGTTTGGCGGCGGTGGCCATCGGCTTCATCCCTTGCCTAGCGGGTTGCGCTGCATTGCAGCAAGTCTAGCCCGGCCAGCCGCGGATTGGCAATTCGCCGGCCCGGGCGCGAGTGGCGGGAAATGCCAATGAAAATGGGCCGTTATTGCGCCTGCTCGGCGATCGCGGGGCGCCCGGCTTACGGCTTGGCGCCCGAAGCGCCGCCCAGGCCTTGCGAATCTGCGACGCGGGCAAGCGCCAAATCCTCCGGGAAAACGTAGAGCTTCTCAAGCGCGCGATCTAGCAGGTTGAGTTCCTGGCGCAGGGCGGCATGGCGGTGCCCGGGCAGGGTTTGAATGAGGTTTTCGATCATGGCGCGCAAGCGCCGCGCTATCTGGATGTTCTCCGCGCCGTAATGGCGTATTTCGTGGAAAGCCAGATGCACAAAATCCTCCCAATTCGGCGTCCGCAGGATCACGCGCAACTGCCCCGCGCCGTCCGCTATGCTCTCGTTGCGCAAATCCCGCTTGCCCACCAATCGCAGCAGGCGATGAAGCTGGTCGATGGCGAGCACGGCCGTGGTCGGATCGTTGATCGCCGGAGACAACGCCTTGATGGCGATATCGACCAGAATGCGCGGCGCGAAGGTGGGGTCCTGCTCCAGCGTGCGTTCCGGCCCGAGCACCGCGGCCTCCCGTAGCTTGCGATCGTCGATCGCGGTTGCGCCGCCGTACAGGCGGAAAAGCGGTTCGCCCACGGCCACGAAGTCGCCGACCTGCGGCACGAATTCGATGACGCCGTTCAGGCGCTGCGCTTCCGCTATGAGTGTGTCCGAATTCACCGCAAGAACGATCTGCGACAGGCCCTGGTGATGCACGATCCGGCCCGGCGCGCCAAGCGGCGGGCGCGGCATGGCGGGTACATTGGAGGCCGTATTCGCATTTTCAGGATAGACGCTTTCGATCACCGCGATCCCACGCGTACTGACGCGCGCCACGATGCTGACCGGGCGCAGCAGCCTTGCCGTATAGTCGATGAAATACAGGAACCCTATGATGCTGGCGAAGCCGAAGATCACGGCGACGAAAAAAGCCAGCTCGTGAACCTTGCTCTCCGTCCTGACCAGCACGCCCAAGTCGAACAGCAGCGCAAAAACGAACAGACCCACGGTGAACCTGACGACATTGTCCCGCAGCAGCGTGGTGGCGATGATGCGCGGCGTCAGTTGTCCGCTCGCGACCTGAATCGCCACAAGCAGGGAACCGAAAGTGAAAACGAGGAACGTCGTTGCCAACGCGATAGCCGTCTGGAGCGTGGTTTCCACGCCGTGCACGCCGTACCCGTAGAAGGTCCATCCGAGCCAGTCGTCGATCCGAATCACCACGCGAAGTGCGATTTGTTCGAGCAGGATCGCGATGAACGGCACTACCCAGAGCGAGGATTTGGCATAGCTTGCGAGGCGAAACCAATTATTCCAATTCATTCCAGCATCCCCTCCGGCTTGCGCCGCGATGGTCGGGGCAACGCGATTTCATACCGCCGGTCATGCGCCCGCGACGATTCTCGCCCGCTCTTCCAGGAACTCGAGGGCTTTTTTTCGCCCGTGCTCGATCAGAAAATCAATATTCTCGGAGCTACGGTCGATCTTGCTCTCGTAGTCGAGCGATTCCTGGACCTTCCTGGACATCTCGATGAAGGGAATGTTGTAGGGACGATCCGGCCGGTCGCGGAACGACTTGGGAATCCGGATCGGCGCCTTGACCCCCAGACGCGTCAGGAACTCCTCCTTGATGGCGCCCCGATCTATCAGGTCGTTGATCGTCTCGACGATCACCAGCTGCTGGAACAGGGACACGTTGCCTTCGAGTTGATTGCGCCGGTCGGTGATGTCGTCGGGCCGGGTCGGTATCGAGTTACGGGTGGTCGGGTTGATCTTTATCACCCAGATCTCCTCGGCGATGTTTTCCTCGCCCACGTGCAACGGCCGGATCAATTCGTCGACCGGCGGGTTGTCGGAGAAAAGCCCGTCCCAATAGGCGTCCTCGCCGATCTTGACCGCCGGAAAAATACTCGGCACGGCGCAGGAAGCCAGGATGTGCTCCACCTGGATCGTCTGCTTGCGGGAGTTGAATTTCTCCAATTTCCCGGTCAGGACGCTGCACGCGCCCAACATCAGCACCGGCCTTTCCGCCACGGGCCCCCAGGACGCGATCTCGTCGAAATCGATATGCGTTTGCAGCAGCCGGCGAAAATCCGAAAAGTTCTCGCGGTGCCCGCCCGTTGCAAAGGACATCGCCGCCTGCGCCATCGGCGACGACGGGCTTAACTGCAAGGACGGCAAGCTGCCGGTGTTGACCGCGCGGATCCATTTGACGACGAAATCGTTGAACAGCCACTCCTCGGTGGATTGCGGGGTATTGTCTTTCCAGAACGCCAGCAGCCGCTCCCACACCGGCTGCTCGCCTTTCCTCAGCGCGTACCACACAAGGGACGCGCAGACCGCACCGCCCGAGGTTCCGCTCAGGCTGACGATCTCGAAGTCTTTCTGGATGTCCGCCTCGAACAGGGCATGCAGAACGCCGGCGGTAAACGCGGTCTGGCTGCCGCCGCCCTGGCAGGCGATGGCGATTTTCGGCTTCATCTCGGCGCTCCCCCACGCGGCGCCTTTAACGCGCCTGTTGCGAGTTGTTGGGGCCAGTATGGCACGGCGATTTCTACGAATCATCCCCGGGGGAACCGAACCGGGAACGCCGTTCGCGGTGGCGCTTACCCCGCCTGATCGGCGATGCGCGCCAGGGCTTCGTCGCGGCCCAGTACTTCCATCACCTCGAACAGCCCGGGCGAGGCGGTCGAGCCGGTCAACGCCGCGCGCAGGGGCTGCGCCGCCTTGCCCAGGCCCAGGCCCTTCGCCTCGGCGAAGCCGCGCACGGCCTGCTCCAAATCCTGCTCGTCCCAATGCTTTTGCGCGGCCAAATGCACGGCCAGGTCCTTCAGGACCGCCTTACCCTCGGCGGTCAGCAGCTTCGCCGCCTTGTCGTCGAGCTTGAGCGGCCGCTCGGCGACATAGAACAGGGCGGAGTCGGCCAGCTCGACCAAAGTCTTGGCGCGTTGCTTTAACCCCTTCATGCCCCGTTGGATGCGCGCCATGCCGTGCTGGTCGACCGCCTTGCCCAGCTTCTTTTCGACGAACGGCCGCACCAGCGCCGCCAGCCGCGCCTCGGGCGCCTCGCGGATGTAGTGGCCGTTCAGGCTGTCGAGCTTGGCGAAGTCGAAGCGCGCCGGCGACTGGCCCGCGCCGTCCAGGTCGAACCATTGGATCGCCTGCTCGGTCGAGATGATTTCGTCGTCGCCATGCCCCCAGCCCAGGCGCAGCAGGTAGTTGCGCATCGCCTCGGGCAGGTAACCCATGTCCCGATAGGCCTCGACGCCGAGCGCCCCGTGGCGCTTGCTCAGTTTCGCGCCGTCGGGCCCGTGGATCAGCGGGATATGCGCGAACGCCGGCGCCGCGGCGCCGATCGCGTCGTACAGCAGCACTTGCCTGAACGTGTTGGTCAAATGGTCGCTGCCGCGGATCACATGGGTGATGCCCATGTCGATGTCGTCCACGACGACGGAATGCATGTAGGTGGGCGTGCCGTCGCCGCGCAACAGCACCATGTCGTCGAGTTGCGCGTTCGCCACCGTGATCTCGCCCTGAACGCGATCTTTCACGATCGTGTCGCCGGTGAGTGGCGCCTTCAGGCGGACCACCGGCTTCACGCCTGTGGGCGCGTCCTTGGGATCGCGGTCGCGCCAGCGCCCGTCATAGCGGATCGACTGGCCTTTCGCCTTCTGCTCCTCGCGCATTTTGTTCAATTCTTCGGGCGTGGCGTAGCAGTGATAGGCCTTGCCCTCGGCCAGCAGCTTCAGCGCGACTTCGGTATGCCGCGCCGCGCGGGCGGCCTGGTAGATCACCTCGCCGTCCCAATCCAACTCCAGCCATTTCATGCCGTCGATGATCGCGTCGATCGCCTCCTTGGTGGAGCGCTGGCGGTCGGTATCCTCGATGCGCAGCAGGAACTTGCCGCCGTGATGCCGCGCGAACAGCCAGTTGAACAGCGCCGTGCGCGCCCCGCCGATATGCAGGAACCCGGTGGGCGAGGGGGCGAAGCGGACGATGACGGACATGAGGATGCGCGGCTCCGGGCTTGAACGGGCGCGCATTCTAACCCCTGGCGGCGGCAATGCCAGGGCGCTTTGACCCGTTGGTGCATCGGGCGCAATCTTGTGCGTGGGGGACGAGGGGATGACGGCAAGCACCGCCGATCTGGGCGCGGGGCGCGACTGGCAAGCGGCGCTGCGCCGCGCGCCCGAGCTGGCCGCCGGCGCGTTCCTGGCCGAGCGCGAGCAATGGGCGCTGTGGCTGCCGGTCGTGGCGGGCCTCGGCATTGCCGCGTATTTCCTGGCGCCGGTCGAGCCGCCGTGGTGGGTAGGACCGGCGCTCGTGCTTGCCGGCGCTATGGCTGCGTGGCTCACCGGCCCGGCGCGGCTCATAGGGTTTCTGTTCGGCATCATGCTGACGCTGGCGGGCCTCGGCTTCGCCGCCGCCGATCTGCGCACATCGCAAGTCGTAACACCGATGCTCGCCGAGCGGCTGGGGCCCGTGGAAATCCGCGGACGCGTGGCCGACCGCGAGACCCTGCCGGACGGATCGCAGCGCGTGGTGCTGGACCGGCTTGCCATCCAGAATCTCCGGCCCGACGCCACGCCGCGCCGCGTGCGCATCCGCATGAACGAAAAGCACACCGCCGGGACCGAGATCGGCGCGAGCCTATCGGTCCGTGCGGTGCTGCTGCCGGCATCGCCGCCGCTGGCGCCCAGCGCTTTCGACTTCCAGCGCAACGCGTATTTCCAGGGCATCGGCGCTGTCGGGTTTTCCGTCGGCCCGGCCCGGGCGGTAGCGCCGGCGACGGGCTCCATCGGGCTGATGCTGGAGCGGCTGCGCGAGGATATCGGCGCGCGCATTCGCGCCGGGGTGGGCGGAGCCAGGGGCGACGCCGCCCCGCCGCTGGCCGCCGCGCTGTTGATCGGCGACCGCGCAGGCATCCCCGAGCCGGTGATGGCGGCGATGCGCGATTCCGGCCTGGCGCATCTGATCGCCATTTCCGGCCTGAACTTCGCGCTGGTGGCGGGCATGCTGTTCTTCGTCGCGCGCGGGCTTTTGTGCCTCAGCGAGACCCTGGCGCTGCACCACCCGATCAAGAAATGGGCCGCGGTGATCGCCTTCCTGGGCGCCGGATTCTATTTCCTGGTCGCCGGTCCATCGCCGCCGACCGAGCGCTCGTTCCTGACGATCGGCGTGGTGCTGCTGGGCGTGCTAGTGGACCGCGAGGCGATCTCGATGCGCCTGGTGGCCTGGGCCGCGATCGCCATCCTTCTGGTTCTGCCGGAATCGCTGTTGGGCGCCAGCTTCCAGATGAGCTTCGCCGCCGTGGTGGCGCTGGTCGCGGCCTATGAAACGCTGCGCCACCGTTTCGCCGACATGCGCACGAGCCTGGGCATCTGGGGCAAGGTGGGGCTTTACGCCGGCGCGGTGGTGCTCACCACGGTGATCGGCAGCGCCGCCACGGGCATCTACGCCGCGTACCACTTCAACCGCTTTCCGCTCTACGGCCTGGCCGCGAACCTGATCGCCGTGCCGGTCACGGCGCATTGGATCATGCCCTGGGGCATGGTCGCTTTCGCGCTGATGCCCTTTGGCCTGGAGCAGTGGGCGCTGGCGCCGATGGGCTGGGGCGTCGAGGCGGTGATCTGGACGGCGCAAACGGTGGCAGGCTGGCCCGGTGCTGTCGCCGCCTTGCCGGCCATGCCGCTATGGGGACTGATCGCAGCGACGGTCGGCGGATTATGGCTGTGCTTGTGGCGCGGACGCTGGCGCGCGTTCGGCGCCGCCGCCATCTTGATCGGGCTCACGAGCATGCTGCTAGCGCGCGGGCCCGACATTCTGGTGTCGGCCGACGCGCGCATGATGGCGGTACGGGGCGGCGACGGGTTGCTGCGCCTGTGGAGTCCGGGCAGGCCCGATAAGCTGACCGCTGAAACCTGGCTGCGCCGCGCGGGGCAACGCGACACGGCGGATTGGCCCAGGCCGGGCGAGCGCGCGGAATGGAGCGACGGCTCCTCGCTCGCCTGCGACCGGCTGGCCTGCATCTACCGGCGCGGCGGCAAAACAGCGGCGTTGATCCGCGAGCCGGGCGCGGTGGCGGAGGATTGTGCCTCGGCCGATATCGTGGTCAGCGCCGTGCCGGCCAAGCGCAATTGCCCGGCAGGGCTGGTGATCGACCGCTTCGATCTGTGGCGCGAGGGCGCGCACGCCGTTTGGCTCGATGGCGGCGTGGCATCCGTCGGCGAGCAACGCGGCGACCGGCCCTGGGTCGCCAAACGCGAACCGCGCCGCCGCGCGGATGGGCCGCGCCTTTCTCCGTGAACCTCTGACATGCGCCGCGATCCACTCCAAGCACGTACAGGGCGTGCTTGCGGGGCTGTGCCAAACGGCGAGCGAGGAGGCTAGGCTGATAGATACTTAAGCGATTTCCAGGGGCCCTGCCATTCAAAATTAATGGTTTTAGTGGCCACAGATGCATCGTCAGCAACGACAACAACGTCTAGCTCAAATTTCCCGGGCTTATTCCAAGCTTCTCGCAAACGATTTGGGAACAATCCAGTTGGAAAAAGCTTATAAGGAGTATCCCTTGAAAGAGTAAAGCAAACATCTGCAAATTGACGTATTCCAACCGGAATATCAATTGGTCTAGTCGGAAAATCGTCCTGCATTGACCAGCTAATTGGAATCGAATCTTGATTGTCGATTGATTGTTTGCTGCCATCAGCCATATTTATCCGACTAATGCGCGATATATACGCCCTGCAACTTTTCGCAGTAGACCGACCTTCATTCAAGACCTTGATACGCAGAAGCCTGACCACATAGCGCGGAGTCGGATCATTGTTATTCTTCTTGTCGTGCGGCCAATCCAACTCAGCTTCCGAAAGATATTCTGTTTGATCTTCGTAATAAACATTTAGGACTGGGTGCCGCCAACAACGCACAATCTCTTGGCCGATGACAGTTAGTATTCCTCCGCCAAGTGCGCCAACAATTCCCGCTCCGAGAACTTGAACTGCCACCGCAAGTGAAGCAGCGTCAGCATCAATTGTCATGGAAATACTTCAAATTTTGCCTGCTTAAGGGTCAGTACTTCCTGAGCAGCCCGACCAGCTTGCCCTGCACGCGCACGCGGTCGGGGCCGAAGATGCGGGTTTCGTAGGTCTGGTTGGCCGGTTCGAGGGCGATGGATCCGGCCTTGCGCCTGAGGCGCTTCAGCGTCACCTCGTTCTGGTCCACCAGCGCCACCACGATCACGCCGTTATCGGCGTTGTCGCAGCGCTGGATGATCGCGGTGTCGCCGTCGTGGATGCCGGCTTCGACCATCGAGTCGCCTTCGACCGTGAGGGCGAAATGCTCGCCGCGGCCGAGCAGGCTCGCGGGATAGTCGACGCTGTTGGTGGGGTTGCTGAGCGCCTCGATCGGCACGCCGGCGGCGATCTTGCCGAGCAGCGGCAGGCGCACGGTGGCGGCGCTTTCGGCGATCACCGCGGCGCCGGGCAGCGAGGGTTGGAAATTGCCGCGGATCACGTTGGGCGCGAACGACGCGGGGGCGGGCGCGGCGCCGTTTCCGGCGGCGGCGGGGGCGGGCGCCGCCGCAGCGGCGGCAGCAGCAGCCGCGGTTGCATTTGCGTTTTCCGGCAGCTTGACCACTTCGAGCGCGCGGGCGCGATGCGCCAGGCGGCGGATGAAGCCGCGCTCCTCCAGGCCCGAGATCAGCCGGTGGATGCCCGATTTGGACCGGAGGCCCAGGGCGTCCTTCATTTCGTCGAACGAGGGCGACACGCCGGATTGGCTCAGGCGGTCGCGGATGAACATCAGCAGCTCGTATTGCTTCTTGGTCAGCATGGTGCCGGATTCCCTGGCCGTTTCCCTGCTATTCCAAGCCTTGCTCCAGCTACCGGCGGATGGGATTTCGCCCCCCTAGCCGGCTGGGTTATCCACCCAACATCTAGAACAAAACCTAAACAGGCGCGCTTGTTCTAGTTTGGTTCCCGGCGAGGGTCAAGCCTGTTTTTCCGCCACTGCCCCAGCGGCACAGGAAAAACGGCGGGAATCCGCGATTTGGCGAGTCGTTCGCCCCTTGTGCTAAGTCAGGGCCGGAACGATGCGCTGGGCATGAATTTCACCGCCAAATTGGACACTGCTTCGCTGTTGCGGCCCGCCGTGCTGGCCGTGTTGATCGTGCCGGCGGCGTGGATGGCGCTCGATTTCGCCACCGGACAGCTCAGCGCGCGGCCGGTGGACCGGGCGATCCACGACATCGGGTCGTGGACGCTGCGGTTCCTGTTGCTGTCGCTGGCGGTGACGCCGCTCCGGCAGGTGTTCCACTGGCCCAGGCTCGCCACGGTGCGCCGGCGCATCGGCGTGGCGGCGTTCTGTTACGCGGCGCTGCATTTCACGCTCTACACAGCGGATCAGAAATTCGACCCAGCGAAGATCTTCAGCGAGATCGTGCTGCGTTTCTATCTGACCATTGGCTTCGTCGCGTTTTCGGCGTTGCTCGCGCTCGCCGTCACCTCGACCGACGGCATGGCGCGGCGCATGGGCGGCCGGGCGTGGCGGCGGTTGCATTGGCTGGCCTATCCCGCCGCCGTCCTAGGCATCGTGCATTTCTTCCTGCAGGCCAAGGTGGACAATTCCGAACCGATGCTGTGGGCCGGGATTCTGGGCTGGCTGTTGCTCTATCGCCTTGTGCTGCGCTGGCGCGGCGAGGTGACGCTGCCGGCCGTGACGGCGCTGGGCATCGCGGTAGGCGCGGCCGTGATCGCCGCGGAAATGGCCGTGTTCTGGTTCAAGTTCGGCGTTCCCCCGCTGCGCGCCTTGCAGGCCATGATCATGGTCGAAGCCGGACTTAGGCCGGGCGTCACTGTGCTGGCGGTGGGCCTCGCCGTGGTGCTGGCGGCATGGACCAGATCGCGGCGTTTGCCGGCGCTGAGCGGGGCCTAAATCCCCGCCGGGCCGGTGGGGAACGGCACGATCTCCACGCGCTCGCCGGATTTGGCGGCGGGGGCGTGCGGCGCGCGAACCACCAAGCAATCGGCATGGGCGAGGGTGGCGAGCATCGAACTGTCTTGTTTTGCAAAAGGCGTGGCCAGCAGCGCCCCATCCTTGCGGCGGCTTAAAGTGGCGCGCAGGTAATCCTGGCGCCGGTCGTTCGCGGGCAGGGGCTTCGCCAGCACGGCGGCGGGCGAGGGTTCGGCGGCCGGGTCGAGGCCCTGCATCTTTTCCAGCGCGGGCTTCAGGTAGATCAGCGCGCAGACCAGCGACGACACCGGATTGCCCGGTAGGCCCAGCATCGGCGTGCCGCCGATGGTGCCGAAGATCAGCGGCTTGCCCGGGCGCATGGCGATCTTCCAGAAATCGACCTGCAACCCTTCTTTGCCCAGAACCTCTTGGACAAGATCGTGCTCGCCCACGGACGCACCGCCCGAGGTGACGAGGAAATCGGCGCCGCGTGCGCCCCTAGCCATCGCGGCGAGGGTCTTGCGGTCGTCCGGCACGATGCCGAGGTCGATCGGCTCGCCGCCGCAGGCCGCAACCATCGCTGCCAGGGAAATGCCGTTGGAGCAGACGATCTGGCTGGGCCCGATCGCCTGGCCCGGCATCACCAGCTCGTCGCCCGTGGAGAGGATCGCCACCCGGGGGCGGCGATGCACCTTGAGCCACGGCACGTTCATCGCGGCGGCGAGGCCGATGTCGCGCGCCGTCAGGCGCCGCCCGGCTTTCACGCCGACATCGCCTGATTTGAAATCCAGCCCCGCCGGCCGCACGAACTGGCCGGGCTTGGGCGCTTGCTTGACCAGCACCTGCTTGCCCCGGGCTTCCGTATCCTCTTGGATGACGATGCTGTCCGCGCCCTGGGGCACCGGCGCGCCGGTGAAGATGCGCACGGCCTCGCCCTTGGCGACCCGGCCCTTGAACGCCGCGCCGGCCGGCGCCTTGCCGATCACCGTCAAGGTCGCGGGCACCTTGGTGAGGTCGGCCGCGCGCACGGCATAACCATCCATCGCCGAGACAGCCGATGGAGGCTGCGTCACCCCAGCGATGACGTCTTCCGCCAGCACCCGGCCGAGAGCGCGGGCGAGCGAAACCTGCTCGGCGGGCAGGGCCTGGACGGCCTTCAAAATACGCTTGCGCGCGTCTTCGACTGAAATCACGGCTTCTTCCCGTAAGTACCCGATTTGCCGCCGCTTTTGTATTTTAGCTTGACGCCGGAAATGGTCATGCCCCGGTCGATCGCCTTGCACATGTCGTAGACGGTGAGAGCCGCGACCGAAACCGCTGTCAGCGCTTCCATTTCCACGCCCGTGCGCCCCACCAGCTTGCAGGTCGCCGTGATGTCCACGGCGGAGCGCTTCACGTCGGGTTCCAGCGCCACTTCAACCGAACTCAGCGCCAGGGGATGGCACAGGGGTATCAGCTCATGCGTGCGCTTGGCCGCCATGATTCCGGCCAGGCGCGCGGCGGCCAGCACGTCGCCTTTTTTCACTTGGCTGGTGCGAATGGCCTTGAGCGTCGCGGGCAGCATCTTCACCGTGGCGGCGGCGATGGCGATCCGCTCGGTCTCGGGCTTGCCCGACACATCGACCATGCGCGCCCGGCCCTTGGCGTCGAGATGGGTCAGGCGGCGTTTCACAGCCATCGGATCAGCCCGCGGCGGCGCGGGGCGAGGCTGCCGGGCGTGCAAGAAGCGCACGCGTGGCGGCGGCCACGTCGTCCTGGCGCATCAGGGCTTCGCCCACGAGGAAACACCGCGCGCCGACCCGGGCCATGCGCGCGAGGTCGGCGGGCGTGAAGATGCCGCTCTCCGCGACCAGAATCCGGTCCTTCGGCACAAGCGGAGCCAAGGCCTCGGCCGTAGCGAGATCGACCTTGAGGGTCTTCAGGTTGCGGTTGTTGATACCGATCAGCTTCGCGGGCAGCTTCAGCGCCCGGTCGAGTTCGGGCGCGTCATGCACTTCGATCAGCGCGTCCATGCCCAGGCTCGCCGCAGTCGCGATCAGCTCGCGCGCCAGCGCGTCGTCCACCGCCGCCATGATGACGAGTATGCAATCCGCGCCCAGCGCGCGCGCCTCGACCACCTGCCAGGGGTCGAGCATGAAGTCCTTGCGCAGCACGGGCAGGGAGCAGGCGGCGCGCGCCTGAACCAGGTGCTCGTCCGCGCCCTGGAAATACGGCCCGTCGGTCAGCACGGACAGGCAGGTGGCGCCGCCCAGGGCATAGGCGCGGGCCAGATCGGGCGGCGAAAAATCGGCCCGTATCAATCCTTTGCTGGGTGACGCTTTCTTGATTTCCGCGATCAAGCCATAGCCGCTGCGATCCGTGGCTTTTTGCAGCGCCTGGGCGAAGCCGCGCGGACTTGCGGCGGCGCCGGCGCGCCGGCGCAGCTCGGCTTGCGTCACCGCCTGCTTGCGCCTGGCGGTGTCCACGCGCTTGTCGGCGCAAATCTTGGCGAGCGTATCGCTCATGACGCTTCCGCCGGCGCCGGAGCGGGCAGGTTGGTGATGGCGGCGGCTTTTTCCAGCACCGCTTTGGCCCTGCCGCTGTCGATCGACTGCGCGGCGACGCCCACGCCGTCCTTGAGCGACTTGGCCTTGCCGGCGATCAGCAGCGCGGCGGCGGCGGTAAACAGCACGAAATCGCGCAGCGCCCCGCGCTCGCCCGCCAGGATCGCGCGCAGCCGCGCCGCGTTTTCCGCGCCATCGCCGCCCTTCAGCGCCGCCGGCATCACGCATCTGAGGCCGGCATCCTCGGGCGACACCTCGAAGGTCGAAACCTTGCCGTTCTTCAGCTCCGCCACGTGGCTGGACCCGGTCAGCGTCAGCTCGTCCATGCCGTCGGAGCCGTTGACCACCCAGGCGTATTCGCAGCCCAGATTGCCGAGGGTGCGCGCCATCGGCTCGATCCATTGCCGGGCGAAGGCGCCCACGAGCTGGCGTTTGACGAAGGCGGGGTTGGTGAGGGGGCCCAGGATGTTGAAGATCGTGCGCGTGCCCAACTCCACGCGGGTGGGGCCGACATGCCGCATGGCGCCGTGATGGCGCGGGGCCAGCATGAAGCCGAACCCGGCCTCGGCGATGGCGCGCTCGATCAGCGAAAAATCGCAGTCCAGGTTGAAGCCCAGGGCGGCCAGCATGTCCGAGGCGCCCGATTTGGAGGAAATCGCGCGGTTGCCGTGCTTGGCCACCGGCACGCCGGCCCCGGCGGTGACGATCGCCGCGGCTGTGGAGACATTGAAGGTCATGGTCGCGTCGCCGCCCGTGCCCACCACGTCGATGGCGCCCGGCGGCGCCTTGATGCGCAGCGCCTTGGCGCGCATCACCCGCGCCGCGCCGGTGATTTCTTCCTCGGTCTCGCCGCGCACGCGCAGCGCCATCAGGAACGCGCCCATCTGCGACGGGGTGGCGTTGCCCGACATCATGATGTCGAAGGCCTGCTCGGCCTGGGCCTCGGTCAGCTTGGCGCCGGTCGCGGCGACGCCCAGAAGCGCCTTCAGCTGGTTCATGTCGCCGGCCATGACGGGTCTTACGCGCTGGCGAATTGCCGCGACAGGGCGAGGAAATTGCCCAGGAGCTTGTGCCCATGCTCCGAGGCGATGCTCTCGGGATGGAATTGCACGCCGAAGATCGGCAGCTCCTTGTGCGCCACGCCCATCACCAGGCCGTCGGCGGTTTCGGCCGTGACGGTGAGGCAGTCGGGCATGCTGGCGCGGTCCACGACCAGGGAGTGATAGCGCGTCGCCTCGAACGGCGAGGGGATGTCGTCGAACACGTCGGTGCCGGCGTGGCGGATCTTGCTGACCTTGCCGTGCATGGGAATCGGCCCGCGCATCACCTTGCCGCCGAAGGCCTGGCCGATCGACTGGTGGCCCAGGCACACGCCCAGAACCGGCATGCGGGCGGCGGCGGCCTTGGCGATCAGCTCGAGGCAGATGCCGGCGCGATCGGGATCGCAGGGGCCCGGCGAGATCACAATTCCTTGAGGGCGCAGGGCCATTGCGTCGTCCGCCGACAATGCGTCGTTCCGGCGCACGACCGTTTCGCCCCCAAGTTCGCCCAGGAAATGGACGAGGTTGTAGGTGAAGCTGTCGTAGTTATCGATCAGAAGATACATGGAAATCCGCCCTTGGGCCCGGCGCCCCTCACCGCATTGCGAAAGGGTTATAGCAGGCCCGGCCGGGTCAGGGAACGCGGGCTTAGGGACCAGCCGTCCGCCATGCGTATTTTCACAGGACGGCACAAAGCCGCCTTGCGGCATCGGGGCCGGCCGACCATATCGCAAAGCAGCGCCCGGCGGTGAAAATTGCTATGAATGGTTGTTTGCGCCGCTCATGCTGTGGCCAAAATCCGGTCAATGTTCAATACTATGCCCGCAGCCAGGAAAACCGCAGGACTGCGATCCGATCATGGCGCGTGTTTTAGTCGTCGATGACGACGATCTGCTGCGCGAGACCGTCGTTCTAGCGTTGCAGCGGGCGCAGCATACGGTCCATCAGGCCAATGACGGGCTGAAGGCGCTGGAGATGCTTGACCGCGAGAGCGTGGACGTCGTCGTCTCCGACATCGTCATGCCCGAGGTCGACGGCATCGGCCTGATCCTGGCGATGCGCAAGCGCCATCCCAAGCTCAAGGTCGTCGCCATGTCCGGCGGCGGGCGCACCCGCAACATGGATTTCCTGCGCATGGCCAGCGCACTCGGCGCGCACGCGACGCTGCCCAAGCCGTTCACGCCCGAGCAACTGGTCAAAGCCGTCGAAGCGGCGCTGAAAGCGCCGGACAAACCCTGACGGCCCTTATTTCCGGTCGAGGACCGCCCGGATACGCTGGGCCAGATCCGCCAGCCGGTAGGGCTTGCTCAGCGTCTCGAACTCCTGGCCGCCAAGCGGAAGATTGCTGAGAGCGGCTGCCGGATACCCGGATGTGAGCAGCACCGGCAATCCCGGCCGCAATTTTCGGGCGCTTTCGGCGACCTGCGGCCCGTTCATGCCGCCGGGCATCACGATGTCCGAAAACAGCAGGTCGATCTTGGCTTCGCCGCGCAGATGCTCCAGCGCCTCGGGCCCGTCGCGCGCCTGGACGACGCCATACCCAAGCCGCTGCAATTGCGCGGCGGTGAAGGCGCGCACCAAGTCGTTGTCCTCGACCATCAAGATGGTGCGGCCAGCGGCGGCTTCATCCGCCGGTTCGAGAGCGGCCGTCGCGGCTACCGCGGCCGTTTCGCCCGCGGCCAAGCCGGCGGCAACCGGCAGGTAAAGCTTGATCGTCGTGCCGTGGCCGGCTTCGCTGTAAGCGGTGACATGCCCGCCCGATTGTTTCACGAAGCCATAGACCATGCTGAGGCCCAACCCGGTTCCCCGGCCCATCGCTTTGGTGGTGAAGAACGGCTCGAACACGCGGGCAAGAACGTCGGGCGTCATGCCGTGCCCGGTATCGGAGACGGCGATCATCAGGTAATCGCCGGGCGCGACTTCGGAATGGGCCGCCGCGTACGCAGCATCCAGGGCGATGCGGGACGTTTCGATCGTCAGCCTGCCGCCCTCGGGCATCGCGTCGCGCGAATTGACCGCCAGATTTATCAACGCGTTGACGAACTGGGTGCGGTCGGTGCGGCAGTGCGGCAGGTCCTTGCCGAGGGCGATCCGTATATCGATGTGCTCGCCCAATGTCCGGCGCAAAAGCGCCTCAGTGTCGCCGATCAGCCGGTTCACGTCGGTCACCGCCAACTGCAGCGTCTGCCCGCGCGCGAACGACAGCAGCTGGTCGGTCAATTCGGCGGCGCGCTTGGCGGCCATGACGACGGTCCGCGCCATCTCGCTTTGCATCGGCGCCTCTTTCAAGTCGCCGGCCAAGAGGTCGGCCTGGCCGATGATGACGGTCAACAGGTTGTTGAAATCGTGGGCGATGCCGCCGGTGAGCTTGCCGAGCGCTTCCAGGCGCTGGGTCTGGGCGAACATCTGTTCAGACTTGCGCCGCTCGATGATGGACGAGAGCACGAACGCGGCGGACTGCATGAACTCGATATGGCCATGGTCGAACAAGCGCGGCTGTGTCGAATAGGCCCCCAGCGTTCCGAACGGCCGGGGATGGCCGGAAATCACCACGGTGATGGCCGACTTGACCTTGTGATCGAGCAGCATGGGCGACGGCACGAACCGCGTTTCGCGCGCCAGATCCTCCACCACCAGCGGCTTGTCCGCCATCAGGGTGAGGCCGGCCAGCGACCGCGCCCCGACGGGTATCGCCGCGCCGATCGAGCCGGGTTTCCAACCCACCGCCGCGCGGAGGATCACGTTGGCGCCGTCGGCGTCGAGTTCCAGCGCGCTGGCGAGTTCCACCGACAGTGCCTTGGCGATCAATTCCACCGCCTGCTGGCAGAGCTGGATCGGATCGGCGGTCTTCAGCGCCAGTTGCGACAGCACGGCGACGGCTTTCTGCTGCTGCGCCAGGCGCTCGGCAGTCTCCTGGCGCTTCTTCAATTCGGTGATATCGATCCGCTGCAACGTTGTGCCGCCTTCACGCGTGCGCGACTCGATCACATGGCCCCAACGGCCGTCCTTGTAATGTACGTCGATCGAATAGTTGGAATCGCGATGGCGGCGCATGCGCTCGGCCGCCCACTTCTCGGGCGTGTCGCCCAAAGCGTCCGGCAGAACCACCCGCGGGGCGGCCTCGCTAACGACGTCCCGGAACGTCGTTGCGTCCAGCGTCAGCGGCGAGTCCGCCGGCCCCCTGAGCGACCGGTTGAAGGCGATGAGGCGATCGTCCTTGTCGTACAGGCCGAATGCGTATGGCAGGCTGTCGATCGCGTCCACAAGACGTTGATGCGCTTCGACCGCCTTCCGCTCGGCGTGCTTCTGTGCCGTGATGTCGGTCCGCAACATCACGCTGCCGCCGTCGCGCGTGCGGGTTTCGACAACCCGGCCCCACATCCCATTGCGGTAGCGCAGTTCGAAAGGGGCTCCCGGCGCCCGGTGCCGGCGCATGCGCTCGGCCATCCATTCCTCGGGCGTGGCGCCCAAGGCGTCGGGCAAAGCGATCTGGGCGGCGACGTAAGGCAGCATATCGGCAAAAGTACTGGCGCCGGGGACCGGCTTTACCGCGAGGTGGCGGACATACTCGTCGTTCGCGTGAATCAGGCGGTCGTCGCGGTCGAAGATGGCGAAGGCATCCGGCAGGCTGTCGATCGCGTCGGTGAGCCGGTTGCGGGCGTTTTGCGCTTCCTGCTCCGTTTGCTTTTGCAAGGTAACGTCGATGTTGAGCACGACCGTGCCGCCATCGCCCGTCCTGGCTTCGACTGCCCGCAGCCACCGTCCATCCTTCAGCGGCCACTCCATCAGCTGCCCGGGATTGCGGTGGCGGCGCATGCGTTCTTGCAGCCAAGCCTCCGGCGTGGCGCCGAGTTCGTTGGGAAAAACGAAGTTCCCCACCACCTTGGAGATCAGATCGAAGAACGCGAGACCGGGCTTCAATTCGATCGATGGGGTTACGAACCGGCGAAAGGCCGAGTTGCACATCACGAAGCGATCCTCGGCGTCGAACAGGGCGAAGCTGTCAGGCAGGCTTTCGATCGCGTCGGCTAGAAGCGAGAGCGCTTTTTGGGCGGCTTGTTCCGCCAACACTTGCGCGGTCACGTCCCTTGCCGTGCCGCGATAGCCGAGGAACCGGCCGCTTTCGCCAAAAAAAGGCTTACCGCTGACCGAGTTGTGGACGATCTGCTTTTCGGAGGGTTCGCTCCGGTATACGAAATCGCGGAAAGATTGGCGGCGCTCCAGGACTTCGCGATGCCGCCGCCATTTTTCCGGTTCGTCCTCCACATCCGTGGCTATTTCCCATCGCGTCATGCCGATGCGCGGCTTCGTCTGTATGCCGTGGATGGTGGGGCGTTCTGACATGAAAGCGACCCGGTGGTCCGGGTCGGTTTCCCAATACCAGTCCGATATGGATTCGGTGTAGTCGCGGAACCGGCTCTCGCTTATGCGCACATCGCTCAGCAGCTTTTCCTGCCGCCGCATGGCGCGAGCCAAAAAGAATGCCGCCAGCATGATCGCACAGGTGAACGCGACGGCGGAGCCGATGTCGATGGCGCCGGAGATTTGCAGTGCGGCGACGGCCAGCGCTATGACGATGCCGCCGATATAGATCCCGGTTGGGCCGCGTAGGCGTGCCAAAATCCTCCGCGCCCGGCTTGGCGCGGGCTTCGCGGCAGTACCCGTGGAACCGGCCCCATCGACCGCCATGTCCACCTTCGCTTGGCCGCCGGTATTAAGCGCCGGCAGTCTCCCCGGCGGCGTGCCCTCACCGTGTTTTTACGAGTTCCAGAAACCGCTGGTGGTATATTACACTGGATTTCGCGCGTAATTGACCTGGGTCAGTTATTCTCGCAGTTGCGATACATCCGCGAAGCGTCGCCGTTCCGGCCTAGCTACCTACCGGAGACCGTACGCCATGGCGCGAGTGTTGGTTGTCGACGACGATGAACTGGTGCGGCGCACCATCAAGCTGACGTTGCAGCGCGCCGGACATGAGGTGATCGAGGCCGCCGACGGCGGCAAGGCGCTGTCGCTGCTCGAGAACGCCGGCGACGCGCCTATCGACTTGGCGGTTTCCGACCTGATCATGCCGGAGATCGACGGCATCGGCCTGATCCTCGCCATGCGCAAGAAATTTCCCACTATCCGCGTCATCGCCATTTCCGGCGGCGCCCGCATCAATGCCGAGGATTACCTGCGCATGACCAAATCGCTGGGCGCCTTCGCCACGCTGCCGAAGCCGTTCACGCCCGAGCAGTTGATCAAGCTGGTGGCCGAAGCGCTGAACGCACCATCGGGCGCATAGGCGCCGCGCGCGGGTTGCGCCGCCGCCGCCCAGCCCCCTACGATGCCCCCGGACCGATGCGCCGATAGAGGGGATTTTCCATGCCGGCCGACACGACCGAATCCGCCGCCGACTGGCTCGCGGCTTATCTCGACATGAAACTGCCGGACGACCAGTTGGCCGGAGTCGTGGCGACGACGCGGCGCTTGACGTCGGGGCTGGCCGCCCAGACCGGCGCCCTCAACATGGAAGACGAACCGGCGGGGTTCCTGGCCGCGCTGGAGCGGCTGGCGGCGGCGACATGAGCGCCGGCATCGCGGACATGAGCCTCGCGGCGCTCGCCCGGGCGATCGCGCGGGGAAAAATCTCTTCAGCCGAAGCCACAGCATCCTGCCTTAAAGGCCTGGAAACATTGGGCCGCGAGCTTAACGCCGTGGCGGGTATGGACCCGGATTTGGCACTGAAAGCCGCCAAGCGCGCGGACCGCGAACGGGCCCAGGGGAAGCGGCGCGGCAAGCTGCACGGCGTGCCCCTGGCGCACAAGGACATGTATTACCGCCAGGGCCGCCTGAGCGAGTGCGGCGCCAAGATCCGCCGGGGCTATATGCCCACGGTCACGGCCACGGCGTTGAAACGCCTCGACGCCGCCGGCGCGCTCGATATCGCCCGGCTCAACATGGTCGAGTTCGCGATGGGGCCGACCGGGCACAACCCGCATACCGGCACGCCGATGAACCCGTGGAACAAGGCGCATGTGCCCGGCGGGTCATCCAGCGGCCCGGCGATCTGCGTCGCCGCGCGGATCGTCTACGGCGCGCTGGGCTCGGACACGGGCGGGTCGATCCGCCTGCCGGCGGCGTTCTGCAATCTCGTCGGCATCAAGCCGACCTACGGCCTGGTCAGCCGCTACGGCGCCATGCCGCTCAGCTTCAGCCAGGATCATGTCGGCCCGCTGACCCGCACGGTCGAGGACGCGGCATTGATGCTCCAGGCGATCGCCGGCCACGACCCGGACGATCCCACGACATCTTCACGCAAGGTGCCCAATTTTCTGGCCGACCTGGAGCAGGGCGCGAAGGGCCGCAGCATCGCGGTCGCCGGGGGCTGGTTTCTGAAAGGCGCGGACCCGGAAGTCGCCGCCGGCATGGACGCGGCGGCCGAAATCTATCGCAAGCTGGGCGCCAAGGTGACGCGCGTCGAGGTGCCGTCGCTCGACCATATCAACGACATGGCGATGATTATCACCGGCGCCGAATCCGCCAGCTATCACGCCAAATGGCTGCGCGAACGGCCGCAGGACTACGGTGGCCAGGTGCACCAGCGCATCCAGCAGGGAGCGATGTATCCGGCGGTGCGCTATCTCGAGGCGCTGCGCCTGCGCCAGCATGCGGTGGCGTGGTTCGTGGAGAAGGTTCTGGGCAAGGTCGACGCGGTGTTGGCCCCGGTGCTGTCCTTCCCGGTGCCCACCATCGCCGAAACCGATGTCGGCGGCGATCATCGCGCGTTCGAGGTGGTGGCGCGCGTGGCGCGCCTCACGCGGCCGATCAACTACCTGGGCCTGCCGGCGGTGTCGGTGCCCTGCGGCTTCACGCGCAACAAACTGCCGCTGGGCATGCAGCTTGTGGGGCGGCCGTTCGCCGAAACGCGGCTGATCCGGCTGGCGCGGGCCTATGAGCGCGAAACCGGCTGCACCGATCTCAAGCCGCCACATTGCTGGAGCGGGTGAATCCCACAGGACTATTTCATCATCCCAACGATGCGGTCGACGCGATCCTTGCACTCCTTGTCGAGGCTGCGGCGATAGCTTTGCTCGGCCAGCTTGATTTCGCGCGCCACGGCATTGCGCGCCTTCGCGGTGGCGAGGCGCGTCCAATCCTCCTTGGCCTGGCGCAGCGGCATCAGGCAGGTGGAGTTCCACGATTCAGCCGCGCCAGCCTGCGTTGCGAACAGCGCGATACCCACCGCAAAGAAGGTAAATGTTCGACGCATCGGCTGCCTCCGATCGGTCGTGTCGGTCCTCTTGGATGGAGTCTAGCGCGCGGCGCGCCGCCGCCGCATGAAAAAAATGGGGGCCGGTTTCCCGGCCCCCAGTGCGTCTAGGAGGCTGCTTCGAAAGGTCGGACAATCCGCGAGGGGATTGCCCGGAAAACCACAACGGGAAGCCGGCTTACGCCTTGGCTGAGGATAGGCCGACCCGAACCCCGCCGGTTTTCTGATCGACGGCTGTTACCCCGCCGATGAAAACAGCGTCTCACACCGGAGCAAAGCCAACAGTGACGGGCGTCACAGCACGGTCAGTCGATGCGAAATTGCTCGACCATATCCCGTAAGCGCTTGATATCTTTGATAATAAGGCTTGAGCCTTCCTTGATGACCAACTGCTTTTTACCCAGGTCGCTCAAGGCCCGCGCCACGGTCTCGCGGGTGGTCGAGACCCGGGCGGCGATATCGCCGTGGATCGGCACGGGGCGGATGACGTTGGTCTTGCCCGCGTCCTTGGCGTTCGGCTTGGCCAGGCGCAACAGCTCGGCATAGACCCGGTTGTTGGCGCCGAGCGTGCTGAGGTCGACGATGCGGTCGGTGGCCTGCCGGATCACCAGGGTTAGCCGGCGCATCAGCGCCAGGCCGATCTTGGGATGCTCCAGCAGCACGCGTTCCAGGACCGCCGGCGAAATGGCGGCGACCACGGTATTCGTCAGGGCCACGACCGAGGCCGAGCGTGGGCGGCTGTCGAGCGCGGCGAGCTCGCCGAAATACCCGCCCGCGTCGATATCGTCGAAGCTGACCTCGCGGCCCGAGGCGGAATACACCACCACGCGCGCGGTGCCGCGCACCACGCAGAACATGTCGCGGCTGTCGGACTGGCGGTCGATGATCTGTTCGCCCGCCATGTAGCGGCGGAACACGGCGTGCTGTTCCATCGCCGCCCGTTCCGTCGCCGAAACGTCGGCAAGCAGTTTTATGCCGGCAAGACTGCGCTCTGCCGCGTCGGACATTCCCAGACCCACCCCAGACGCTTCTTGGCCTTTAGGCCTTTGATTACCGGCGATTCTATACGCCGCCGGGCGGGTTGGCGAGCCGGATTCCGCGGTGTTAGGGTCTGCGAAGGAGAAGCAGGAGCAGGGCATGTTCGATGGTTTTGCCAAAAAGCGCGTCGGGGTTGCGGCCGGCGAGGTGAACCTGGCCGTGGGCGGCATGGGACCGCCGCTGCTGTTGCTGCACGGCTATCCGCAAACCCACGTCATGTGGCACAAGGTGGCGCCCAGCCTGGCCAAATCGTTCACGGTGGTATGCCCCGACTTGCGCGGCTATGGCGACAGCATGAAGCCGCCATCCGACGAAACCCACCTGGCATATTCCAAGCGGGCGATGGCCGTGGACCAGGTCGAGACGATGGCGGCCCTGGGGTTCCGGCACTTCGACGTAGCGGGGCACGACCGGGGCGGGCGCGTGGCGCACCGCCTGGCGCTGGACCATCCCGAAAAGATCGGCAGGATCGCGGTGCTGGACATCTGTCCGACGCATGCGATGTACGCCGGCACGGACAAGGAATTCGCCACGGCCTATTACCACTGGTTCTTCCTGATCCAGAAAGCGCCGTATCCCGAGCACCTGATCGGCGCCGACCCGACATACTACATCGAGAGCAAGCTGGGGCATTGGGGCCGGGATAGCGGCGCGTTCACGCCCGGCGCGGTCGCGGAATACATCCGCTGCTTCTCGGACCCCGCGACGATCCACGGAACTTGCGAGGATTATCGCGCGGCGGCGACGGTCGATCTGATCCACGACGAAGCCGACATAACGCAAAAACTGAAGGGACCGTTATTGGCGCTTTGGGGCGCAAAAGGCTTCGTCGGCAAGCGCTACGACGTCCTGGCGGAATGGCGTAAGCGCGCGCTGGGCGTCAGCGGCATGGCGTTGCCGTCGGGCCATTTCCTGCCGGAAGAAGCGCCGGCCGAGACCACCCGGGCGCTGCTCGCGTTTTTCAAGGGAGCCGACGCATGATCACATCAGCCCATGTCCAGACCATGGCGCGCTACAACAAATGGCAGAACGAAAATCTCTACGGCTGCGCGGACCGGCTGACCGACGAGGAGCGCAAGCGCGAGCGCGGCGCGTTCTTCGGCTCGATCCACAAGACGCTGAACCATCTGTTGTGGGGCGATCATATCTGGCTGCACCGCTTCGCCGGAACGCCCAGGCCCGAGGGCGGCATCCCGGACTCGGTCGACCGGTTCCAGTCCTGGGACGAGTTAAAGCGCGAGCGTGCGGCGTTCGACGCGGTCATCATCGGCTGGGCGGGCAAGCTCGACGCGCGCTGGCTCGAAGGCGATCTCACCTACTATTCCGGCGCGGCCAAGCGCGACATCGCCAAGCCGAAATGGCTGCTGGTGACGCACCTGTTCAATCACCAGACCCATCACCGCGGCCAAGTGCACTGCATGCTGACGCAATGCGGCCAGAAGCCCGGCGCTACGGATTTGTCGATTCTGCCATGACGCCGGCCGCGGCCGCATCCCCCGCCATTGCGGCCCGGGCTGGGCTGTTGTAGGCCTCAGGGCGCATGGACCAGACATCCGATCCCGCCAAGCCGCCGGAGGTTTCGGCGGCGCCCAGCCCGGAGCCGGCGCCCGCGCCGCCGCCGCTCGGCCACCGGCACCGCTTCATGCGCCGGGTGCGCGGGTACCTCCTGACCGGCGTGCTGGTGACCGCGCCGATCGGCTTCACCCTGTGGCTGAGCTGGAACGTGCTGGTGTTCGTCGACGACAAGGTCAAGCTGCTGGTTCCCGACAGCTACGTCACGCAATACGCGACCTATTACAAGATTCCGGGCTTCGGCCTGGTGGCGCTGGTCATCGGATTGACGCTGATCGGCATGCTGGCGGCGGGATTGATCGGCCGCACCCTGATCCGCATCGGCGAGGAAATCGTCGGCCGCATGCCCGTGCTGCGCGGCATCTACGCCGCCAGCAAGCAGGTGATCGAGACGGTGATCGGCCGCAACGCCACCAGCTTCCGCGAAGTGGTGCTGGTGGAATTTCCGCGCAAGGATTGCTGGACTGTCGGGTTCATCACCGGCGTGGCGAAGGGCGAAATCGCGCGCATCGCGAAGGACGAGGTGGTGAACGTGTTCATTCCCACCACGCCCAACCCGACCTCGGGCTATCTTGTCTTCGTGCCGCGCGCCGACGTGACGTCGCTGTCGATGTCGGTCGAGGAAGGCATCAAGCTGGTGGTTTCCGGCGGCATCGTCACGCCGCCCGATCCGTCCGAGTTTCCGCTGAAGAAAAAGCGCCACACAAGGACCTTCATTCCCCGCCTGCCGTTGCACGAGAAGGCGAAACAGTAGGGGCGGGCGGGCGCTTTCCGTCCACGTCCGCCCGCATGCGCGAAGGAGAAAAGCGATGCCGGTGAAACGGGACGATGCGGAGGCCGCCGCCGGGAATGGGCCGGTGGCGCACGCGACACATCACGTCGGACTATCCGCCACGGATCGCGATCTGCTGCACAAGCTGCGCCGCCGGCGCCACGACCGCGACGCGGCCAAGGAAAAAGGCGTCAAGACGATAGCCGGCGCCAAGACCGCCGATTGGGTGGCCGAGAATGTCGGCTCGTGGCGCTTCATTCTGGCGCAAAGCACGCTGCTGGTGGTGTGGATAGCGATCAATTCGCTGGCATGGGCCAGGGCCTGGGATCCGTACCCGTTCATCCTTCTGAATTTGGTGCTGTCGTTCCAGGCCGCGTATACCGCGCCGATCATCATGATGAGCCAGAACCGCCTCTCCGCGATGGACCGCCGCCGCGCCCAGGACGACTACGACATCAATCTGAAGGCGGAGCTGGAAATCGAACTGCTGCACCAGAAGATCGACCTGCTGCGCGAGCAGGAAATCGTGACGCTGATCGCCCGCCTGGAGGAGCTGCATAAGCGGCTGGAGCACCCGCGCGGCTGAGGACCGTCAGGCTTTGCGCCAGACCGCCGCGAAGCTGACCGGCCAGTGCAAGTATTGCCGCCATTTCGGCTTGGTCTTCAGCCATTCCTCGTCGATCACGCATTCCCTGAACTCGGCCAAGGCGAGCCCGGCCTCGCCGCCGGCCGCGAAATGCTCGCTGAACAGGTGGACGTAGCTTTGGATCGTGATCGGCTTGCCGTCGCGGCCGTTGTAGTGGGTCGGCACTCCGTTCATCAGGAAAAACGGATGATAGCCGAGCAGCAGAAACACTCCGCCGGCGGACAACAGCCGCGCCGCTTCGCGGTAAACCGGGCCGAGCTCCGCCAGATGTTCGTCCGCCAGCGACATGGTGCATAAGTCGTAGGCCCCGGCGGCAAGGCCGGTATTCGCCACGTCGGCGATGGCTAGGCGACGATAGACGTTCTTTTGCTGGGCGATCGCCTGCATCTCGGGCGTCAGATCGATGCCGTCGATGGCCCGCACGCCGCTTCGCGCGAGCCATGCGCCGGTGCGGCCGGTGCCGCAGGCAAGATCGGCGGCGGCGCGCACGCTGCGCCAATCGACGGACTTCAGCGCAGGCAGCAGCACTTCATCGAGGCCGGCCGCGACCGTCGCCTCGTAGCTATCCGCCCATTCCCCGTAACCCGTACGGGCCGGCACGACGGGATAGCCGCGTTTGTCGAACGGCGTGAATTCCATCCTGGACTCCGCAAATCGGGGTTCGGCCTACTTACCGCGCGACGTGCGCCGTGTAGATCTTCAGCTTGCTCAGTTTATCGAGAGCGCCCGTCAACCGGTCATAGATGTCGGCGTCGCTCGGCACCGGCCCGGCCGCGCCGTCCTGGCGGATGGTCTGGTTGAGCAGCACCAGCTCGCGCAGGACCGGCATGGCCAGATCGATCTGGCCCTGTTCCTTTGCGCCGACCAGGTCGCGCAACTGCGCCACCAGGGTGATCGCGTTCTTTTCCACCAGGTCGTCGAACATCTTGACCGAGCCGCTGTCGAGTTCCTTTAGCGTGTCCAGGACGATCGGGCGCGTGCGTCCGGCCAGCAGCTTTTCCGACATCTGGTCGAAGCGGTTGGCGATCTCGGATTGCAGACGGTGCGCGCGCGCCTCGTCCTGCCGCACCATCTCGAAGTGATGCGCCACGAGCTGATAGCCCGTGGAAATGCCGCCGATCGCCACGGTCGACAGCGCCCAGATGCCGAACGACGTGTTGGCGAAGGCCATGAACTTGTGCCAGAGCGTCGGCGGCGGCTCGGGTTCCTTCTTGGCGGGCGCGGGCCCGGATTGCGAGATTTCCTGACGCAGCGCGTGGCGGAACGCCTCCTCGGCGCGAATGCGCTCGCGGTCATTGTCGGTCAGCATGGATAGGCAGCCCCCTTATTTGTCGGCGGGGGAAGGTACAGGCAAGGGCAGGGGGGGCTCAAGGGGGTTGGGGAGCTACTTACCCCGACTTCAACAGCTTGATGGCGTTGTCGCGCTCGAACAGATAGAGCAGCACGCGCAAGGCTTTGCCGCGCGGAGATTCCAGCTCCATGTCGCGCCCGGCGATCAGCCGCGCGTCGTCGCGCGCCACGGCAAGCAGCTCGTGGTGATGGAAGATATCGGCCACGCGGAATGCCGGCAGGCCGCTTTGCCGCGTGCCCAGCAGCTCGCCGGCGCCGCGCAGGCGCAAATCCTCCTCGGCGATGCGGAACCCGTCCTCGGTCTCGCGCATGATGGTGAGCCGTGCCTTGGCCGCCTCGGTCAGCGGCTTGGCATAGAGCAGCAGGCAGGAGGAGGGCTTTTCACCGCGTCCCACGCGTCCGCGCAGTTGGTGCAACTGCGCCAGGCCGAAGCGCTCGGCGTGCTCGATCACCATGACCGTGGCGGCCGGCACATCCACGCCCACCTCGATCACCGTGGTGGCCACCAGAATAGCCATGTCGCCCTCGGCGAAGCGCGTCATGGCCAAGTCCTTGTCCGGACCTTTCATCTGGCCGTGCACCAGCCCCACGCGCTTGCCGAAGCGTTGCGACAAAATCGCATGGCGCTCGGTGGCCGCGGCGAGGTCGACAAGCTCGGATTCCTCCACCAGCGGGCAGACCCAATAGACCTTGGCGCCGCCATCGATGGCCCGGGCAACCGCGTCGGTCACTTCCTCAAGCCGGTCCAGGGGAACGGTGCGCGTGTCGATCGGCTTGCGGCCCGGCGGCTTCTCGTCCAGGCGCGAGGATTCCATGTCGCCGTAGACCGTCAGGGCGAGGGTGCGGGGGATCGGCGTCGCGGTCATCACCAGCACGTCCACCCCGCGGCCCTTGGCCGCCATGGCCAGGCGCTGATGCACGCCGAAGCGGTGCTGCTCGTCGATCACCGCCAGGCCCAGATCCTTGAACGCCACGTCCTCCTGGAACAGCGCGTGGGTGCCCACGACCAGCGCGATCGAGCCATCCGCCATGCCCGCCAGAATCGCGTCGCGCGATTTGCCCTTCTCGCGGCCGGTGAGCAGCGCGACCGTGAGCCCGATGCGCTCGGCCAGCGGCGCGATGGTGGTGTGGTGCTGGCGCGCCAGGATTTCCGTCGGCGCCATGATCGCGGCCTGGGCGCCGCATTCCACCGCGTTCAGCATCGCGAACAGCGCCACCACCGTCTTGCCGCTGCCCACGTCGCCCTGCAACAGACGCAGCATGCGCGTCGGCGCTTCCATTTCCGCGGCGATTTCGGCGATGCTGCGGGTTTGTGCGCCGGTGAGGGTGAAGGGCAGGGCATCGAGCAAGGCCTGGCGCAGCTTGCCGTCGCCCTTCAAGGGGCGCCCGGCGGCCTTGCGGTAGCGCGAACGGATGATCTGCAGCGCGAGCTGATTGGCCAGCAATTCGTCATAGGCCAGGCGCTCGCGCGGCTTGGTGCCGGGCTGCAGATCGGCCTCGCTTTCCGGCGCATGCACGGCGAGCAAGGCCGGTTTGAAATCGGGCCAGTCGCGCCGCTGTTTGAAGGCGAGATCGAGCCATTCCGGCATGTCCGGCACCTTGGCCAGCGCCGCCCTGACCGATTTGCGCACCACCTTGGGCGTAAGGCCGGCGGTCAACCCATAGATCGGCTCGACCGTCTGCATGGTCGCCAGTTCTTCCAGCGTGCCGATGTAATCGGGATGCGGCATCTGCGGCTTGCCCTGGAAGCGTTCGACCGTGCCGCTGACCACGCGCGTTTCGCCCTCGGGCAGGGCCTTGGCAAGCCAGTCGCCCCGGGCATGAAAGAACACCAGCTCGATGAAGCCGCTGTCGTCCGACGCCGTCACCTTGTAGGGCAGGCGCGGGTTGTGCGGCGGAATGTGCTTGTGGATGCGCAGGGTGAGGGTGCAGATCGCGCCCTCCGGCGCTTCCATCACCTTGGGGGCGAAGCGCCGGTCGATGATGCCCTGGGGCAGATGCCACAGCAGATCGGCGACATGCGGGCCAGCCAGCTTCTCGAACAGCTTGGCGTTGCGCGGCCCCACGCCGGATAGGGACGACGTAGCCGCGAACAGGGGAAAGAGGATCTGCGGGCGCACTGGGCTATTCTAGCGGACCGGCGGCCCAGTGTTTATGTTCCGGCCGGTGGACAACGACAGCACAGCCATCCGCCGCAAGAAGCTGATCTTCCGCGCCTGGCACCGGGGCACGCGCGAGGCCGACCTGCTGCTGGGCCGGTTCGCCGAGGCGCATGTCCCGGGCTTCGACGCAACCCAGCTCGACCAATTCGAGGCGTTGTTGACCGAGAACGATCCCGACATTTATGACTGGTTGACGGAACGTCAGGCCGCCCCCGCGGCCCATGGCGCCGTCGTGCTTTTGCTAAAACGGTTCAGCTACAAGACAGTATAGATTGAAGTTCCTGGATAAAATCGACTTTGGCGCCGGCCGCAAGACGCTCGGCGGCGTGCCCGAGGGCTATGACGCGCAGGTAGTGGCGGCGCTGGCGGACAAGCATGGCCGCGCCGTGCTGCATGTCGCCAGGGACGACGCGCGCCTGGCGGCGCTGGAGCAGGGCCTGGCCTTCTTCGCGCCCACCTTGCGCGTGGTCAGCCTGCCGGCCTGGGATTGCCTGCCCTATGACCGGGTTTCGCCCAACGGCGAGGTCACCAGCCGCCGGATCGCCGCGATGGCCGAGTTGGCGCAGGCGCCGCAAGGCGCGCTGGTGGTGCTGACCACGGTCAATGCCGTCACCCAGCGCCTGCCGGACCGCGCCGCGTTCCGGGATGCCACGTTCTCGGCCCAGGTCGGCGGCAAGCTCGACCTTGCCGCCATGCAGGACTTCCTGGCGCGCAACGGCTATCGCCGCGCCGGCACGGTGCGCGAGGCGGGCGAATTCGCCCTGCGCGGCGGCATCGTCGATCTGTTTCCGCCCGGAACGTATGAGCCGGTGCGCCTGGACCTGTTCGGCGACACGCTGGAGGCGGTGCGCGCCTTCGACCCGATGACCCAGGTGAGCGGCGGCGAGCGCAACGGATTCCGCCTGCAGCCCGTCAGCGAGGTGTTGCTGGACGAGGCCGCGATCACACGCTTCCGCACGGGCTATCGCGCCGCGTTCGGCGCCGGGGCTACCGACGACCCGCTCTACGCGGCGGTTTCCGCCGGGCATCGCCAGGTCGGCATGGAGCACTACCTGCCGCTGTTCGCGGACAAGCTGGAAACCCTGTTCGACTACCTGCCCGATGCGCCGGTGACGGAAGACCGTGGCGTTACCGACGCCATCGCCGAACGCCTGCAACAGATCGCCGAGTTCCATCAGGCCAGGCGGTCGATCATGCGAAGCCCGAAGGCCGGCGAAGGGGCGCCGGTGTATCGCCCGCTGTCGCCGGACCGGCTTTACCTGACGCGCGAGGAACTGGACGCAAACACCGGCAAACGCGCGGTTTTCGACCTCTCGGCATTCATACCGGCCGAGGGCCGAGAAATCGATGCCGGGGGCAGGCTGGGCCGCGACTTCGCCGAGGCCCGGGCGCGTCCCGATGGGCATCTGCTCGACACGGTGCGCGAGCATATCGACGCGGAAATCGCGGCGGGCAGGCGCGTGGCCGTGGCGGCCTTCACCCTGGGCGCGCGCGAGCGTTTGTCGTCCCTGCTGCGCCAGCACGGGCTGACCGGACAGAAGGCCGTGGAGACCTGGCCCCAGGCCGAGGCGCTGCCCCAGACGGTCGCCGCCTTCGTGGTGCTGCCGGCCGAGCGCGGCTTCACCACGTCAACCCTAACGGTCATCGGCGAACAGGACATATTGGGCGAGCGCCTGGCGCGGCCGTCCGCTAGGCGCAAGCGCCGGGCCGACCGCATCATCGGCGAGCTATCGGCCCTCGGCGAAGGCGATTACGTCGTCCACACCGAGCACGGCATCGGCCAATACGCCGGGCTGGAAACCCTGGATATCGCGGGCGCCCCGCATGATTGCCTGCGCGTGACGTATCTCGGCGGCGACCGGCTGTTCATCCCGGTGGAGAACATCGACGTGCTGTCGCGCTATGGCGCGGCGGATTCCGGCGCGATCCTGGACAAGCTGGGCGGGGCGGCGTGGCAGGCCAGGCGCGCGCGGGTCAAGCAGCGCCTGAAGGACATGGCCGAGGCGCTGATCCGCGTCGCCGCCGAACGCAAGGTGCGCGAGGGGATGGAATTCGTGCCCGCCGAGGGGCTGTACCAGGAATTCTGCGCCCGCTTCCCCTGGGCCGAGACCGAGGACCAGGAACGCGCCATCGCCGAAACGGTGGACGACCTGGCCGCCGGCAAGCCGATGGACCGGCTGATCTGCGGCGATGTCGGCTTCGGCAAGACCGAGGTGGCGCTGCGCGCGGCCTTCATCACCGCGCTCAACGGCGCGCAGGTGGCTGTCGTGGTGCCGACGACGCTGCTGGCGCGCCAGCATTACCGCGCCTTCAGCCAGCGCTTCGAGGGGCTGCCCGTGCGCCTGGGCCAGCTATCGCGCCTGGTCGCCGTCAAGGACGCCGAGACGGTGAAAAAGGGGCTGACCGACGGCAAGATCGACATCGTCATCGGCACGCATGCGCTTCTGGCAAAAGGCATCCAGTTCAAGAACCTGGGCCTGCTGGTGGTGGACGAAGAACAGCATTTCGGCGTGCAGCAGAAGGAACGCCTGAAGCAGTTGAAGGCCGACGTGCATGTCCTGACGCTCACAGCCACGCCGATCCCCAGGACGTTGCAACTGGCGCTGTCGGGCGTGCGCGAGATGAGCCTGATCGCCACACCGCCCGTGGATCGCCTGGCGATCCGCACCTTCATCGTGCCCTATGACCCCGTGGTGATCCGCGAGGCGATCCTGCGCGAGCAGCACCGCGGCGGGCAGGTGTTCTATGTCTGCCCGCGCATCGAGGATCTGCCCAAGCTGGAAGAACGCCTGCGCAAGCTGGTGCCCGAGGTGAAGATCGCGGTGGCGCATGGGCAGATGGCGGTAAGCCAGCTTGAGAAAACAATGGAAGGTTTCTACGACGGAGCGTTCGAGGTGCTGCTCAGCACCAACATCATCGAATCCGGCCTCGACATTCCCACGGCCAATACCATCGTCGTCCACCGCGCGGACATGTTCGGATTATCGCAGCTCTACCAGTTGCGCGGCCGGGTGGGGCGCGGCAAGACACGCGCCTATGCGTACCTCACGCTGCCGGCCGACCGTTCGACCTCGGCCAACGCCACGCGGCGGCTGGAGGTGATGCAGACCCTCGACCAGCTGGGCGCGGGCTTCACCCTCGCCAGCCATGACCTCGACATTCGCGGTGCCGGCAATCTGTTGGGCGAAGAACAATCCGGCCACATCAAGGAAGTGGGCATCGAGCTGTACCAGCAGATGCTGGAGGACGCGGTGGCCGATGCGCGCGGATCGCCGGGCAAGCCGCGCGAGGCGGAATGGACGCCGCAGATCGCCGTCGGCACGCCGGTCCTGATCCCCGAGAGCTACGTGCCGGACCTCGCGGCGCGCCTCGCACTTTACCGGCGCGTGGCGTCGATGGTGGACCGGCAGGAGATCGACGCCTTCGCCGCCGAGCTGGTGGACCGCTTCGGCCCGATGCCGGCGGAGGTCGAGAACCTGCTGGAGATCGTGGCGATCAAGCGGATGTGCCGCGACGCTGGCGTAGAAAAAGTGGAGGCGGGGCCGAAAGGCGCGGTCGTGGCGCTGCGCCAGAATAAGTTCAAGAATCCCGATAAGCTGATCTTCTATGTTCAGCGCAGCAAGGGCGCCATCAAGATCAGGCCCGACCTGCGCCTGGTATTCGCCGGGGACTGGCACGACCCGGCGCTGCGCATGAAGGAACTGATGCGCATCCTCGGCGACATGGTGAAGCTGGCGGCGTAAACTATTCGGGTGGTGGTCTGGATTGGGGATCCGGAGCGATCCAGTTTCCCGTGGCCAACGCGGCCCAAGCCACTTTCCAGCCCATGGGGATCGAGGCAAAAAACATTCCAAGAAACGGCAACATCGCGTCGTAGTGAATCATCGCGGGCAAGTGCCCGAAACTGAAGCCAAAACCAAAAAATGCAACCGCAATTCCAGCTGCCATGCAGATCAGACCCAGTGGAAGCGCGGAGTCGCCCGGCACATACCTGCCAAAGCCCAGGGATTTAGTCAGCGATGGCCAGCTTTTATGCCGTAGCTGGCCGATATTTCTTGTGATGACCGCGCATGCAAATAGCGTCAGCAGCCAATTGACGACCAGAATGTGATGAATCAGAGGAATTCGTGATGACAATCCCTCTTTAGTCAGCCTACGCGCCACGGCATCGAATACGAACATGAAGGACGACAGTTGCCCGGAAATTGACTGGGTGACATCCAAAAGATGCCCGACTGAAATTGGGTAGAAGTAGTGCAGCGTGGCGATGACTGCCGAATATGCGAACAGCAGGATCATGGCCGTGTGATACGCGAACCAAAGCGGGCGGCGCTTATTTTGGCTGTCCGATTGCTGCATGAAATTCGGATTCTTGGGTGCTTCGTCGGTCATACGGCTGCTATTACTCCGATAGGAATATCAGCAATGCATTACCACCAGGATTTTGTCCAATTGTCGCGGTCTAGTTCTCCCTCAACAAACTCTTCCCGCAGATGTAACCCCAGGTAAGGCACGGCCCGAGCGTCGTACCGGCGCCGACGGCCTTGGAGCCGAACGGGTTGGCCATGACGTTGCCGGCGGCGTAGAGCCCGGCGATGCGGCTGCCGTCGGCGCGCAGCACCTGGCCATGCTCGTTGGTCCTGGCCCCGCCCTTGGTGCCGAGAAAACTGGCGCGGAACGGCGCGGCGTAGAACGGCGGCCGTTCGATCGTGCCGAGAACCGGGCAGGGGCGGTGATCGGGATCGCCCAGGGTGGTCACGTCCCAGACATGGCCGCCGCGTCCGAAATCCCGGTCGACGCCCGACCGGGCGAAGCCGTTCATGCGCCGCGCGCTGTCCTCCAGCCCGGCGGGATCGACGCCGATCTCCAGCGCCAGCGCGCGCAGGCTCGGCGCCTGGAACAAACGGGGCGGCGTGCGCTTGGCCGGCAGGGCATGCGGATACTTGCGCGCGTATTGCCGGTCGAAGATGCGCCAGGCCGGCAGGTTGACGCGCTCGCCGGTGGCCTGGTCGCGCGCGTCGAACGCCAAGCCGATATTGACCTGGACTTCGTTGACGAAGCGCCGGCCCGCGCGGTTCACCAGCATGATGTGCGGCAGTTTGAGGTCGGCCGTCGGCGCGCCATGCGGCCGGCCCTCGTAGGTGACTTCTTTCGTCGGGTAGATCAGGGCCTGATCCATGCGGTCGAGCTTGGCGCCCGCCGCCGCCGCCATGCGCTGCCCGTCGCCGGTGTTGGTATCGGGCGAGGCCGTCAACTCAACCGGGCCGGGGAAATGCTCTTCCATCATCGCCGTGTTCCACTCGAACCCGCCCGTGGCCAGCAGCACGCCGCTTCGCGCGCGTATCTCCAGCGTGGTTCCCCGCTGCGTGAAACGCGCGCCGGCCACCCTTCCGTCTTCCACAATCAGGTCGGCGGCGGCGGCTTCGGTCAGGAACTCGCAGCCGTGGTCGAGGCATCCGCCCACCAGGCCGGCGACCATCGCGCCACCCATCGAACGCCGGCCAGTGAGCCGGTTGATGAGCGCGCCGAGGCCGAACTTCATCAGCCCGCGCCAGGGATGGGCGAAGAAATGCGTGTCGGCGATATCGTTGTAATTGAAGCTCTGCGGCATGGTGCCGGGACGGATGCGGCCGGCGAACTCTCCGGCCACGCGCATGGACAAAGGCCGGGGCGACACGCAGCGCCCCTTGCGCTTGCCGCCCGGCGCTTCGGCATAGGGATCGGGTTCGAGGCCCGGCCAGAAGCGCAACGCCGTGCGCTGCTCGACGAAGCGCAGCATTTCCGGCGCATGAAGCACGAACTCCTGCCACAACGAGTCCTCGGCCGCGGCCCAGCCCGGCGGCGCGACGGCGCGGATATACGCGAGCGCGTCGTCCGGCGAGTCGGTTTCGCCCAGCTTGTCCATGTGGTGGTTGCAGGGAATCCAGGTGCAGCCGCCCGACATCGCCGATGTGCCGCCGAGATAGCGCGATTTCTCGGCCACGATTACCTTGGCGCCGCCGGCGCTGGCCGCGAGCGCGCCCGAAAGCCCGGCAGCGCCCGAGCCGATCACCAGCACGTCGGTAGCGCGGCCGGCGTCTCCTTCCGATCGAGCCATATCGCTGGGCTGAAGTCTCAGCCCTGCCGCGCCTGGGCCGCTTCCGGCTCGCCGCCCTTGGCGATGAGATCGAACACCGGCAGGAAGGCTTCGGGTTCCTGCGCGCCGGAAACCGCGTATTTGCCGTCGAAGATGAAGCAGGGCACGCCGCCGATGCCGATCTTGCGGGCGTATAAATCTTCGGCCAGCACGTCCTCGGCGTCTTCCGCGCCGGCGAGGTAGTCAGACGCGGCTTTTTCTTCCAAGCCCGCCTCGGCTGCGATGCGCGCCAGGGTGGCGGCGTCGCCGATGTCGCGGCCGTCGATGAAATAGGCCTGGAACAGCGCCGCTACGGTTTCATCCTGCCTTCCGCCGCGCTGGCCGAAGCGGATCAGGCGGTGGGCGTCGACCGTATTGGGCGTGCGGGGAATCCGCTCGAACGCGAAGGGGATGCGCTCTTTCACCCCGGCGGCGCGCACGTTGTCGTAGATGCGCTCAGCCGCCTCGGGCCCGCCGAACTTGGCGGTCAGGTATTGCTGGCGGTCCATGCCGCCTTTGGGCATGTCGGGGTTGAGCTGGAACGCGCGCCACTGCACCGTCAGCTCGGCAGGCGGGCGGATGGTCAGCGCCTTTTCCAGGCGCTTCTTGCCGATGAAGCACCAGGGGCAGATGACGTCGGAGAAAATATCGATGCGCATGACGATTCCCTTCGCCGCCGATCCTGGACCGGGGGCGGGGACGGCGCAAGCGGCGAACAAGCGGATGTGAAGCCCGGTTGCCTGCCGTTACGCTCCGTAGCAAGACAGGCGCGGCGGCGACAGACGGTGTTATTGCACGATCCCGCCGTTTTTCACTTCGCCGCGGCGGTTGCCGGGCATGGCGCCGGCATTGATCAGCGTGCCGCCGCCGACGATGTATTGCTGTCCGGTCGTCGCCGCCGCGCCGGCCCCGCCGAACTTGGCGCGCGTGGCGTCGATGATCGCCCGGTCGGTCGCGACGGCGAACCAGCGAAACGCGCGCGGGTGGTCGATCGCAATGTCGCAATTGAGGTCGATCGACGACCCTTTGCTCGCGACGGCATGAACCGAGGCGTCGCCCACGATCTCGGCGCCGCCAAGACAGTTGATCTTGCTGATTTCGTCGGCGGATATATGGCTGCCGCCCGGCATGTTGCCGAAGCGCAGCTTGCGGTGGTCGATGATGGCAAATTGCCGGGAGTGGAGACACCGCGCATCCCTGGCGCCATCCTGGGCCTCGCATACCAGGCACATCGCGCCGACGATGGCGCCATCCTGGGCGGCGATCGCCGACGCGCCGGCGCTAGGGCGGATCTTCGTCTTGCCCGGGTCCGCGCAATTGCCGCGGATGTTGACGATGCGGTGGTAGATGACGTTGACGCCGGCCAGGTATTCCCCGTCCGCCAATAAGACCGTGCCGACCTGGCCGACGGCGATTTTGTCGGCCGCGGCCTGAATGGTATTGCACGGCGCGCGTTCGCTGCAGTCGTTGGCGTCGCTGCCGGCGGGCGACACGAAGTAGGTCTCGGCGCAAGCCGGGGCCGCCAGGGTAAAGGCGATGACGATGGCGGCCGGAAGATTGCCTGCCCGCCGCGATGTGAAGCCGAAGTGGAACACTATTGACCGCAACTATTACGTGTGACTCAACCAATTAGCATAATAGACTAAAAGTGATTGGTAGTACAACGATAGCCGCGCAATGGTATCCGCTAGCGATTGGCGCGCGCCGTAGGCGACGGACGGTTATTTCCGCTGGGCCGCGCGCAGCCGTGTCAGGGCGCCGTCGCGCCAGGACGCGAGCTTGGCCGTGTCGTCCAGGAAGGTTTCCTCGAACGTGAACCCGCCTTCCCAGAATAGGCCCAGGCCGCTTTCGGCCTCGGTCAATTTGCGCCCTAGGTCACCGCGGGTGATGAAATTGCGCCGGTCCGCCACCAGCCGCAGGTCCTTGGCCAGGAACTTCAGGTGCGTGCCCTCGGCCTCCACCAGCCAGCGGTGATGGTCGAAGCCCACCGGCGGCATCCGCCCGAAGGCGCGCTTCAGGGCGGCGAAGCGGTGCTTGCAATAAGTCTCGCGCTCGCGCGAGGGCGTCTCGACGTAGCCGGCCTTCGACACGCGCACCAGCTCGGCGCAGACGGCGATCGGATCGCGCACGTCTTCTATGGTATGCGAACAAAAACTGAAATCGAAGAACTTGTCGGGGTAGGGCCAGGGCGCGCGGCAGGCGTCGTGCACCGTCCAGGTCGCCGCCGTGAAGCGTTCGGCATTGCCCGGATCGATGGGATGGAGGCGGTGCCGCGTTTCATACGGCATCACGTCGAGCACATGCGTGGCCAGGTTGAACGGGTGGAACCAGCCGCCCACGTCGAGCACGCGCTCGGCCCGCCCGGCCAGATCGCACAGGCGGAGCAGATTTTCCGTCAGGATCATGGCTGCACCCTAACGGGATGATATAATCGGCGCAAACCCAAGGGAGTGCGGCATGGCGGAAGAAAAATTCACCGGCGGGTGCCTGTGCGGCGCGGTGCGCTACGAGGCGACCGGGCCGTTGCGCGAGGTGTCGGTCTGCCATTGCGGCCAGTGCCGCAAGTGGCACGGCCATGCCGGCGCCTATACCGCGGTGGACCGGCCGAAATTGACGCTGACGGAGAAGCGTGGCCTGCGCTGGTTCAGGTCTTCCGATTTCGCCCAGCGCGGCTTTTGCGGCGAATGCGGATCGAGCCTATTCTGGCAGCACGACAAGGCGGGGCATACCTCGATCGCCGCCGGCACGCTCGACGGCCCTACGCGCGTCAAGACCGTGAAGCACATCTATGTGGGCCATAAGGGCGACTACTACGAGATCAAGGACGGATTGCCGCAGTTGGCGGAGCACTAACCTCAGCCCACGCCCAGCGCCTTCCTGAATCGCGTGCGCAGCTCGGTGCCGTCCTTGGGCGGCAGCACCAGCGGCATGTTCTCGGCGCGCACTTTGATCACGGTGAAGCTGGGGCCGGATTTCTTGAACAGGCCCGCGAGCCAGCGCGTGAACTGCGCCGCGTTTTTAACGACGCCCGCGCGCCCGATGCCGGCCCCCTTGGCGATGGCGGCAAGGTCGGTGCTGCCGGCGGTGTGCGTCATCTGTCCGCCGGTTTCGCCGTAGCGTTCGTTGTCCAGCACGACGATGGCGAGATTGCCGGGCGCTTGCACCGCGACGGTGGCGAGCGAGCCCATGCCCATCAGCATTTCGCCGTCGCCGGTGATCACCAGCACGCGGCGCTTGGGCTGCGCCAGCGCCAGACCAAGGCCGATCGACGCGGCCCCGCCCATGCCACCCCAGAGCGGGAAGGTGAGGTCGCGGTCGCCCGCGGCGGTGCAGTCCCAGGCCGCGGCGCCCAGGCCCGCCACTACCAGCAGATCGTCGCGGCCCCGCAGCAGATCGGCCACGACCGCGCGGCGGCGCAGCGGGTATTTGCCGGCGCGCTTGGCGTTCAGGATCATTTGCCGGCACCGAAGGTCGGTTTTTCTTTCGTCATGCCCGGGCCGCGAGCAGCGCGAGCGTGACCCGGGCATCCACGCCTCGCCTCGCCTTTGCAGGAAAGCGTGGATGGCCGGGTCAAGCCCGGCCATGACGGCATTGAGTTAGGCGTGCGTATCGTCATTTTCCGAAGGTCTTCACGCCGATCAGCTTCTGCGCCAGCAGCACGGCGGTGGCCGACGGCCCTTCGAACGCCATGCGCGCGGCGGCGGCGACCGTCGGCTCGGCCTCGCCCGGCGTCTCCACCCGGAAGCAGGTGACGCCCGCGAGCTCGAGCGCCGGTTTGGTCGCCCCGCCCATCGGCACCTGCCACGGGTTGAACTCGCCCCATTCGCCGCGCATCGTCACCAGCGCCAGCAGCGGCAGGCGGCAGGTGCGCGGCAGGCTCAGCATGTTGATGCAGTTGCCGACGCCCGAGGACTGCATCAGCAGCACGCCGCGCTCGCCGCCCAGCCACGCGCCCGACAGCAGCGCGACGCCTTCTTCTTCCGTTGTGAGTGGCACCACGCGCATCGCCTTGTCGGCGCCGCACAACTGCAACAGCCGCGCATGGCCGGCATCGGGCACATGCGCCACTTGGCGCACGCCCCAGGCCTGCAATTGCCGGTGGATCGCCGCCGGCCAATCCGGCGTTTGCGTCTTAGCGGGCATGGAAAACCACTAGCACGGCGGCGCCGATGGCAGGAAGAGGCGGCGTTTAGAACGGTAATAAGGTTGCCGCGCATTATTGTGCTGCAATCTTTGGTACGCCGCGTTAGCATTGCATGGGAGGAAGCGGCGATGAAACTCGTCATTCGCTTGCCGGCGAACCGCTGGCTGCCGGGCCACGCGGCCTTGATCGCCAGCGATGGCGCCGAACTCGGCCGCTGGCCGTGCCGGGGCAAAGCCGACGACAAGCTGGCGACGCTGTCCGGCAACGCCCCGTCCGGCAATCCGTCGCGGCGCGACCCGCGCAAGCGCAACGGCGACACTCCGGCCGGGACCTGGCAAAACTGCCGGGCCGTCAAGCGGCCGCCCAAATTCAACGACCGCATCGGCGCGGCGTGGATTCCGCTGCCGCATGAATGCGCAGCCGACGACGCGACCCGCGCGCTGCTCGATCCCGAGCGCGAGGGGCACCGCGACGGCCTGGCGATCCACGCCGGGCGCGGCGACGGGGAGTTGAAAGCGACCGAGGGCTGCGTGCGCATGCGCGACAAGGATCTGGCCGCCTTGCTGGCCCTGGTGGGCAAAGAAAGCTTCGCGGTCGAGATCGAGGAAGTGGATGTGGCGCGGCCGCGCGCGCTTTCGCCGCAGGCGAGCGCCTGAACAGCGCCGGGGAATTTTCCGGACGGGCGCGTTAGATAATCCGGCTTCTGATGAACGTCACCAGCACCTCGGCCGCGATCACCACGGCGAAGATGGCGATCACACTCGGCCACATGGTGGCTAAGAGTTGCCACGTACGACTATTTGTTGTAGATGGTTGAAGTAATTTTTAGGAACTTTGATAGTAAAGCAATCCTTGTCGCCACATCCAGCCAACAATCAACGGAACAGGCCCGCTCACAGTTTTGCGGCATCCCTACACTATGTGGCGGGGAGCATCTACTACATCGGCCAGATTGTGTTCATTACGGTTACGATAGTCATTCCATGGCTAATTACGATCTTTATTTCCTATTTTAAGAGCCACGGCGGCATTACGCCAGCCTTCCTAAAATCAGCGATTTCGCCTGAGAACGCCCAACTCCTTTATGAATGGAGATATGGAATCTCGATATTTTACGTAGCTGTGGTTTTGACAGTCCTATTCCGTTTCTATCTACGAATGAAGAAGCGATGGCGTGTTATCAGCAGTCAGTTAGACCATGTGCAGATACAGTACGTTCAGTTGCTTAAGTCATTTCAGGAATTTTGTTCATTAGTTTCATCTGGAACAAATCATGACGCTGAACGCGAAAAATTTAGAGGGGAGTATCAGCGGTTCATTCGGGAGTTACTTGAGAAAGCATCAATTGTCTTTCGAGAATACACTGGATACAAATGTCACACATGCATCAAAGGCTACGAACGAGGTCGAAAGATTTCGACGCTAGCAAGGGATGGCTCAACATCGGATGACCGAACCCGAGTCGATGAATATCGCAAATCCTACCATTACACTGAAAACACTGCGTTCGAACAAATCATCGATAACCCGAATGTTTCATACTTCTATTCCAATCATCTAATTATAAGAAGCGTCTTGGGCATGTACAGCAACTCCCACGTTGGGTGGCGGAGGTACTACAATGCCTGCGCGGTCGTCCCTTTGACTGATATGACAAGCAGCGAAGCAATCAGTACCGAATCAGTAGTGGGTTTTTTGTGCGTCGACAACAAGCGCTGGGGGTTTGATGACCGCTCGTGCAAGAACCTCCTTTTTTTCTTCTCGCGGATTTTGTTCCATGTGACCAAACTTCCTAAGGAAATCAATTCGTTTGTTGATGCTGTCCACGCCCGCGACTCAAGTGATTCGAAGCGAGTTCGAACGTGGCAATAAATGGATTGGATAGCCAAGGTAAGTGTCAATGTACTAAGGTTATCAAGTTGGAGGAATACGATGGCGCATCTCGATGAAGCTGAAGAGCGGGCCCGTATCATTTCCGCGTTTCTAGCTTTCCTGGATGAGAAGGAGTTAGGGGATGATGGTGATGACCACGATGTCGCAGTGGCGCGCAGTGATCAATCTGCCAAGGACGTCAATTCTCCATTTCGACGGCTAGTTGCGCTGCTTTCTAGGCGTCAAGACTAGCTCAGTCAGATAATCCTGCTCCGGATGAACGTCACCAGCACCTCGGCCGCGATCACCACGGCGAAGATGGCGAGCAGCGTCATCGCCACCTGGTCCCAGTAGAGCAGGTTGAGCGCGTCGTCGAGCGCCGTGCCGATGCCGCCGGCGCCCACAAGGCCCAGCACGGCGGATTCGCGGATGTTGATATCCCAACGGAACAGCGCGATCGACCAGAACGAGGGCTGCACCTGCGGCCAATAGCCCTTGAGGATGATGCTGAGCCACGGCGCGCCCGTGGCGGTCAGGGCCTCGACCGGGCCCTTATGCGCTTCTTCCAGCGCCTCGGCCAAGAGCTTGCCGACGAAGCCGATCGAGCGGAACGCGATCGCCAGCATGCCCGCCAGCGCGCCTGGGCCGAACACCGCCACGAACAGCAGCGCCCAGACCAGCGAATTGACCGAGCGCGACGCCACCAGGATGAACTTGGCGAACAGCCGCAGCGCCGGCCAGCGCGTGATGTTGGTCGCCGCCATCAATCCCACGGGCGTGGCCAGCACCAGGGCCAGGATCGTGCCTAGGGTCGCTATGTGCAGGGTTTCGATCAGCACCGCATGGATGGTCTTAGGATAATAGCTCCAGTCGATCGGCCACATGCGCACGAACAGGTCGACGATCTGCTCGGGCGCATCCTGCAAAAATTCGGGGATCACGTTGACGCTGCGCACGCTCTGCACGAACGCGGCCGCGGCCAGAAGGTAGACGGCGAAGCGCATGACGCGCTGGCGCGGGGAAAAGCGCCGCCATTCCCTGGAGATCGCGCCGCCCGGAGCACCCGGCGAGGGCGCGGTGCCGCGCGCGGCGGCGGCATGGGCGGTCACTGGAACGTCCTCCGCACCCAGCCCGACAGCACCTCGCCGATCATGATGATTGTAATGATGGCAATGAGGATGGTCAGCACATAGTCGTAATCGAAGCGCTGGAAAGCGGTGAACAGCGTGGCGCCGATGCCGCCGCCGCCCACGATCCCCACCATCGTCGAATTGCGCAAATTGCTGTCGAGCTGATAGGTGGCGAAGCCGATGAACCGCGCCAGCACCTGCGGCTGCACGCCCATGATCAGCACGTTGACGAACCCGGCGCCGGTGGCCCGCACGGCCTCGACCTGCTTCAGCGAGATTTCCTCGATCGCCTCGGCGAACAGCTTGGCGATGAAGCCGATCGAGGCGACGATCAGCGCCAGGATGCCGGCCAGCGCCCCGAAGCCCACGGCCTTCACGAACAGGATCGCCACGATCACGGGATGGAAGCTGCGGCATAGCGCGATCAGCCCGCGCGCCGGCCAGCTTACCCAGGAGGGCATCAGGTTGCGCGCGGCCATGAGGCCCACGGGCAGCGCCAGGGCGATGCCCAGGGCCGTGGCGATGATCGCGATCTCCAGGCTCTCGGACATGCCGGTCCACAGCAGGTCCCATTTCGCCAGCATCGGCGGAAACATGCGGCCGATGAAGTGCGCGCCGTTGCCCAGCCCCTCGACGAACCGTGCCCAGGTCAACTGAAACAGCGATGCGGCGTAAATCGTATAGGCGGCAAGCGCGATCCACCCCGCCCGCGCCAGCCAGTTGGCGGGGAAGGGGGCGCGGCGGTTGGCCGATGCCTCGGGCGTGGCTACGCTCACAGCCACGCCTCGCCGCCGTAAATCTGCTTCAGGTGCTGGTCGCCGAGGGCGCTGGGCGGGCCGTCGAACACCACCTCGCCCTGCGCCATGCCGATCATGCGTTGGGCGAAGCGCTTGGCCAGCTCGACGTTGTGGATGTTGACGATCACCGGAATGCGGTGCCGGCCGCACAGGTCGGACATCAGCTCCATGATCTCGACCGAGGTCTTCGGATCGAGCGAGGAGGTGGGTTCGTCCGCCAGCAGCAGGTCGGGGCGCTGCATCAGCGCCCGGGCGATGCCGATGCGCTGGCGCTGGCCGCCGGAGAGCGCGTCGGCGCGCTGGCGGGCGCGGTCGGCAAGCCCGACCGCCTCCAGCAGATCGAACGCCATGTCGACGTCTTCCCTGGGAAATTTGCGCAGCCACGCGCGCCAGGGCGGCACATAGCCCAGCCGGCCGCACAGCACGTTTTCGATCGCCGACAGGCGCTCCACAAGGTTGTATTCCTGGAACACCATGCCGATGCGCCGCCGCGCCACGCGCAGCGCCGCCCCGCGCAGCTTTGCCAGGTCCTGGCCCAGGAAAAGTATTTCTCCGCCCGTGGGTTCCACCAGGCGGTTGACGCAACGTATCAGCGTGCTTTTGCCGGTGCCGCTGGGGCCGATAACGGCGGTGACCCCGGTTCCCTGGAACGCAACCGACACGCCGCGCAGCACCGGCTTGCCGCGCACGTATTCCTTGCTGAGATTGCGCAGGACCAGGGAACGGTCGGGCTGTGTCCCGGCCGCTCCCCCGGCGATCGCGGCCACCGCGGCCTTCCCCGTGATCAGCCCGGCGGCTTCTTTTGCTGCTGCTCCAGCTTTTGCTGGGCCTTCTTGGCGATGTCGGCTTTTTCCTGCTCGGTTTCCTTCTCGTACTGCGCCTTGTTGTAGGGCGTGCCGCTGGCCGCCGCCACGGTGCGGATCACCTCCCATTCCTTCTTGTAGGTGATCGCGTAGAAGCGGTCGTCGCCGTTGAACTCCTTGGTCATCTCGGGCGGGAAGCGGAAATCGTAGAAGCACTTCTTGAGCTTCTCGGCCAGCGCGGGCTCGAGGTCGTGAGCATAGGCGAAGGACGAGGTGGGGAAGGGCGCGCTTTTGTAGATCACGCGGATCGCTTCCTGCTTGATCGTGCCGCGCACGATCATGCGTTCGAGCACGTCGGACGCCACCGGGGCGCCGTCGTAATCGCCCGACACCACGCCCAGGGCCGATTTATCGTGGCCGCCGGAATACAGCACCTTGTAGTCGGTTTCCGGCACCAGCCCCTGGGCGGGGAACAGGGCGCGCGGCGCCAGGTTGCCCGAGTTGGACGAGGCCGAGGTGTGCGCCACCTTCTTGCCCTTCAGGTCGGAAATCTTCTGGTACGGACTGTCGGCCTTGACCACGAAAGCGAGATGATAGGCGCGGTACTCCTTGGCCGTGCCCTTGGCGGCGAACGGAATGGCGCCGGCCATGTTGACGGCGAAGCCCGTCGGGCCGGTGGAGAAGCCCGCGACGTGCAGGCGGCCCGAGCGCATCGCCTCGATCTCGGCGGAGTTCGACTGCACGGGGTAGTACACCACCTTCTTGGCCGTGCATTTCGTCAGATACTCGGTGAACGGCTTGAAGATGTTCTCGTACACGGCAGGGTCTTCGACCGGGGTATAAGCGAATACCAGGGTCGAGGGGTTCTTGAGCTTTTTCTTGTCGGCCGGCACGTCGGCGACCAGATCCTTGTTCTCGTCGCAATAGAGCGCGTCGAGGTCGCCCCGGTTCTTGCAGGCCTGGGCGTTCGCTTCGGCGGCGCCAAACGCGAATGCCGCCAACCCTACGGCTACGGCAAAACGCGATATCTGACGCATGGTTACGGGCATTGGTTCCTCCCCGGTCTTAAGTTTATTGGCGTCTGTGACGGAAATATTGCAGCCGCGCCGGGCAAGCACAAGCGCTAAGGCGCCGGGCCCTAAGAAACTCAGATACCGTAAGCCAGCTTGACGGCGTGCAGGGCCAGAAACCCGGTGGCGAGGATCGCCGGGAACATCACGTAGTGCCAATCGAGAATCAGGCGCGGCCGCGACAGGTCGTGCGGCCGGTTGACCTTCCAGATCGACCACAGGAACAGGGCGCTCGATACGGCCAGCAGGCCGAGGGTGACTTCCATCGTCATGGCGGCGGGAGAATAAGGGCGGCGGGCGGTTTTCGCCAGCACCCGCCCGGCGATTTGCCCCGGCCGTCACAAAAAAATGACCGTCGGCTAGTTGCGAAATGAAATATGACTGGGACGCCTCCGCCGGCAGCCGAAGCGCCGCCGGCGGTCTTACCGATAGGCAACATGGGGGAAACCTGGGATGAACGGCAATACGCAATCGACCGGGCTTTACATTCCCGGTCTGGCCGGGCTTTACGCATGCCTGCGGCCGCTGGCCTATCCGATCGTGCGCATAGCGGCGGGCGGGTTTTTGGTCCCGCACGGCGCGCAGAAACTGTTCGGCCTGTGGGGCGGCAACATCAACAACGTCGCCACCGGCTTCGGCAAGCTGGGGTTGGAGCCGGCGCTGCCGCTGGCCTATCTCGTGGGCATCACCGAGTTCTTCGGGGGCTTATGCATCGCGCTCGGCCTGTTCACCCGGTTCTGGGCGGCGGGCGGCGTGATCCTGATGAGCGTGATTGCCTTCAAGGCGCATCTGCCTAGCGGCTGGTTCGGCAGGGGGGCGGAATTCCCGACCTTGTGGCTGTGCCTGATGATCGTGGTGCTGATCCGCGGCGCGGGGGCGTTCTCGCTCGACCGCAAGATCGGCAAGGAACTTTAAGCGCCGCCTCATTCATGCGCAGCGCCGGTCGCCCCGCGCAGGGCTAACCCGCCCGAGGGGGCGCTTCGTCGGCGTGAATCCGACGCTTAAGTGTTCAGCCGCCCGTTTCGGCGTGTGGCAAGGTTGCGCACCCCGCCGCGGGGGCGGTCTTCCTGCTGGTATTTTTTCGGGCGCAGCACCTGGTCGAGTTGTTCCAGATCGGTGTCGGTGTCGATCTGAATCCACAGCGGCAGATGGTCCGACATTTCGTAGGTGAAATCCCGCTTGCCAAGCATGCCGTTTGGATAAAGGACGTTTCTGTCGCATTTTGTGAAATTCACCGTGCCGCCGAACTCGCGGATGCTCTTGGTGAACTGCGGCAGATACAGGATTTGGTCGTACCGCTTGTCTAGGCCGCTCACATTTGTGCCTGGGATCTTGTCGGCCGCCAGCGCATCCGGCAGGAACAACCCTTTGTAGGTCAGCGCCTTGTACAGATCGTCGCCGATCTTGGGAATGTTGAAATCGCCCATCACGATGATGTCCTTGTCGATAGCGCCCGGCTCGTTGCTGCGCCGGTCGACCCAATCGGCCACCATCTTCATCTCGGGTATCCTGCCTTTCTCCGTCTCTCCCCACCGAACATGCAAGGTCATCAGGATAAAATCGAAATTTCCGGCGGCGAAACTGCACATATACGGTTTGCGCCACCACGAAGATTCGGGCAACCATTCGACGCCGCTCTTCTTGCGGCGCTCTTCGGCGTTGCCGACAAACCCGGTAAACGCCGCGGCGCGCTGGTCGTAGACATAGGCGATGCGTTCGAGGTTTCCGCCCGAATCGTCCATGTAATCCGAGTAGATCACCCGCCAGTAGGGACCGAGAATCGGCAAAAGCCGGCGCAGATCGTCGACCTTGTCGCGCACTTCGACCAAGGCGACGAGGTCGAACTGTCCGATAATCTCGGCGATATAGTGGATCGACGCGTCCAGCCGCCCCTTCTTGCCGAATTCGCGGATGTTCCAGGTCGCAATATTGAGGGTCTGATCCAGTTCGGACGGCGGTATTTTCGCTGGCTTAATGCACTTCTCGTTTAGCTCCAACAAACCTTGGGCGATATCCTTGCCGATGTCCCCGTGAAACATGCCAGCCCCCATTGGTTGGTAATCCAATGGCAGGCTAGCGTAAATGATTTACCATTGATAGAGGCAGACGCGGCATTCCCGGCGGGCGCGCAAAGCCGCCTCAACGATGCCTTTGCCGCGCGATCGCCGCGCCGGCGGTTAAAGCCTGGAGCTTCGCCACCGCGATGTCGCGGTCCATCGGCGCCATGCCGCAATTGGTGCAGGGGAAGATCCGCTCCTTCGGCACGAATTTCATCGCCGTGGCGATGGTCGCCGCCACGTCCTCCGGCGTTTCCACCGTGTCGGAGGCGACGTCGATCACGCCCACCAGCACGTCCTTGCCGGTGAGCAGGCGCATGAGGTCGGGCGGCACGCGGGAATGGGCGCATTCCAGCGATACCTGCTGCACGCGGCTCTTGGCCAGGGCGGGGAAGAATTCCTCGTATTGCCGCCACTCGCCGCCCAGGGATTTCTTCCAGTCGATGTTCTGCTGGATGCCGTAGCCGTAGCAGATATGCACGGCCGTGGTGCATTTCAGCCCGTCGATGGCGCGGTGCAGCCCCTCGATGCCCCAGGTGCCGGCCTCTTTGGTGAAGGCGTTGAAGGCCGGCTCGTCGAACTGGATCACATCGACGCCGTCGGCCTCCAGCGCCCGCGCCTCGGCGTTCAGCAAGTCGGCGAAGGCCAGCGCCATCTTCACGCGGTCGCCGTAATGCGCGTCGGCCACCGTGTCGGCGATGGTCATCGGGCCGGGCAGGGTGAACTTCAGCTTCTTTTTGGTATGGGCGCGGGCGTATTTCGCTTCCGGGTGCGCGCGGCCTTTCAGCGTCAGCTTGCCCACGACTTTCGGCACCATCGCGTCGTAGCGGTTGTTGCGGATGCCCATCTTGACCTTGTGCTCGCGGTCGATGCCGTCGACGAACTCGAGGAATCCGTGCACGAAGTGTTGGCGCGACTGCTCGCCGTCGCTGACGATGTCGATGCCCGCGTCTTCCTGCGCCTTCAGCCACAAGAGCGTGGCGTCGCGCTTGGCGGATGCCAGCTCCGCGCCGCTGGCCTTCCATTGCGGCCACAGCTTGTTGGTCTCGCTGAGCCAGAACGGCTTGGGCAGGCTTCCGGCGATGGTGGTCTCGAACATCGGCGCTCTCTCCCCCGGGCTTCTTCGGATCGTTGGCCCGTGTTCTAGCGCAGCGCGGCGCTATCGCCAAACGCCTGGCGGTGGGACAGTCGTGGGACGCGACGTTACCGCCGGTCGGCCAATCCCAAGAACGCGATCAATGCACGGTCGAGACGTTGGAGATCGGCGTCATCGAGCTGGCCTAGCTTCCTGCCAAGTTTGCTGCTGGGTACGGTTGTAATCTTGTCGACCATGAGGTGCGAAGGAGCCGCAAGTCGGTTTGCAGGCGAAGGCTCGATCCGGAAGCGAATCCAAGGGGCGTCCACGTCAGCGCTTGTCAAACCGCATACTGTGACCGATTTTCCGGTCAAAAATAGGGAATCTTGGACAATGACCGCAGGCCGTGGCTTGCCCGCGTAGTCCGGGCCGCCAGCGACTGTCCATACTTCGCCCCGTTTCACTCGCCGATTCCGGTCTACTTGTCCGGCCAGATCGAAATGGCGTCGATAAACGCCTGATCTTCAGCCTCATGCGGGCTGTTGGCGATGGCCCGCGCCTGGCGGCGAGCCTCGCGCTTGAATTCAGGCGTGCTGGTGTCGGGCACCCACATCTGGAGCAGGCGCATGCCCTTCGCGCGCATGCGCTTGCGATGCGCCCGGACCTTGTAGCGCGAACTGGTTTCCTTGGCCGCCTTCTTCGCCATAGCGCCCTCATAGGTTACATGTAACCTAGCATGGGCGATTTAACCGAGCAATAAACAGAAAAACAGATCGCTACCACCTGCCGGTCAGGCGGAAATAAGGGCCTTCGAGGCTGAGATCAGCCCAATCGGCGTCGTTGGCCCCGCCATTGGGAACGACACTGAACCAGTTCTCAAAATGATAGCCGCCAGCTATTTCGATTTCCGACGTGCCGCCCAGTCTCCATCGCCATTTAGCTCCCAGTTCCAGATCGATCTGCGGGACTATCCCTTGTTTGGACGTATCGGAGACAACGGGAAATGCGCATCCGCCCCGACAGCCACCTGCAGGGGAAGCGCCTCCAGTCGGTCCTGTTTGCATTCCATACAGCATGGAGCCACCCACGCGCCCAGTCAGCACGACGCCACCACCTACGCCGAATTCGCCATCGATACCGACATGCGGCCCTATGCCATCGAGCTTCCATCGCGTCTGAGTTGCCTCGTTGGCACCTCCGCTCGCGCTACCGATGAACTGCTTCTCAAAGTTGTTGCTTAAATGCGCATAACGGATGCTACCGAATGGCCTTAGGAAAGTATCTCCACCAAGCGCCTCGGTATAACCTCCAGTAAGATCAGCAACACTGTAATGAAAATGTTGACGCCCTTCACCGCTTGTGAACCGGGTAGTTGTGCCAGCGGCAGTGGATAGGTTGGAGTTTTCTTGCCTGCCGTAAGCCGCAAGATAGGCGTAGCTCGCGGTCAGGTCCCAAGGCGAGTCGTTGAAATTGTAGCCAAGTGAGGCACGAAAACCTGCCGACCGGCTATGCTCTATGTCGACGGCTTGGCTGTTGAATGTAGTAGTTCCCGATGACGATTCAGTAATGTTATAAAACCCAAGAATATTATCATCGCTGTGCGGCTGCCAGTAAATCGCCTCGGCCGAAAGGCTCCAGCGGGACGGTTTCTTGGCTGGTTCGGCAGCGGCAGGCAGGGCGGCTATCTGCACCGGCTTGGCGCTTGGTCCGGTTGCGCCCATTGGCGCGGAGGCGGTGCCGCCGACAGGGCCCCGGGCCGTCGCCAGTGTGGTTTGCAACTGCAATACGCGCTCGCGCAAGTCGGCTGTGCTATCGGCGCGCGCAAGCTGTATTTCGCTTTGCACGGCGGGAAGTAGCCTAAGCAGAATTTCCAGTATTTGCGCCTGCTGCGCGCGCAACTGTTCCAGTTGACTGGCTATATCCGGGTCGGCTGTGGCAGCGCGGCTTTCGCTCGCGAACGGCCAAGCGGTCAAAACGACGCCTATGACGATCATGGTGATGATCCGGATCATTACTGCCCCCAGCGCATTGATTGAGTCTTCACGCTTGGAAGAAGCCTATCGTTGCAGTTCTGGATTGTCGATGCACCTTCGCTACCGATGTAGCTAGGCAAACCATGCCAGTGCGGCCTTCTTCTCCTCTATAGGCATGAACGAGGCGTCGAAGCCGTTGCGCGCGAGGGTGGTGAGTTCATCAGCGCCCAAGCCGAGCGCGTTGGCCGCGGCGGTATAGTTGTCGCCGATATAGCCGCCGAAATAGGCCGGGTCGTCGGAATTGACGGTGGCGCGGATGCCCAAATCGAGCATGCGCTTCAAGGGATGGCGCTTCAGGTCGGACACGACGCACAGCCGCAGGTTCGACAACGGGCAGACGGTCAGCGCCAGCCGGTCGCGCACGATCCGCTTCACCAGCGCCGCATCCTCCAGCGCCCGGTTGCCGTGGTCGATGCGGTCGACACCCAACTCGTCGATCGCCTGCCACACATAGTCGGGCGGGCCTTCCTCGCCGGCATGGGCGACCAGCTTGAAGCCCGCCGCGCGCGCCCGGGCGAACACGCGCTTGAATTTGCTGGGCGGGTGGCCAAGCTCGGACGAGTCGAGGCCGATGCCCGCGATCGCACCGCGATGCGCCAGCGCCTGGTCTAGCGCGCGCTCGGCGTCGGCTTCGTCGAGATGCCTGAGGATGCACATGATCAGGCGCGAGGGGATGCCGAATTCGGATCGCGCGGTCTTTTGTGCGCGCACCAGGCCGCCCAGCACGGTCTCGAACGCCACGCCGCGCGATGTGTGCGCCTGCGGGTCGAAGAAAATCTCGGCATAGCGCAGGCCCTGCGACTTGCTGCGCCTGAAATACGCCAGCGCCAGATCGAAGAAATCGCGTTCGGTCCGCAGGACGCTCATGCCCCGGTAATAGAGGTCGAGGAAATCCTGCAGCTTGGTGAATCGATAGGCGCGGCGTAGCGCGGCGGCGTCGGCATAGGGCAGGGCGACGCCGTTGCGCGCGGCAAAGGCCAGCATCATCTCGGGCTCCAGGCTGCCCTCGATGTGGATGTGAAGCTCCGCCTTCGGCAGGCGCGCGATCAGACCTGCATGGTCCATGTCCTAGCCTGAACGCAGGCGATGGCGGAATCAAGGTGGCAACGGGGCGTGGGGCGGCTTCCGGCGGCGGCGCAGTTCTGGTAAGCGATAGGCGCTTGCAGCCGGATGGGTGGCCGAGCGGTTGAAGGCACCGGTCTTGAAATTCTAATTCGGCCATTGCTGCTTATCCCGGCTGATCCCAAAACGTCATGAATTACAGAGCGTTTTGACCCCAATATGCGTTCGCAGTTTGTTTCAGTCGCAGGCTGTGCCACCGCCTTCGGTAGCAATTTCGATAGCAGTGGACGCGAAATGTTCTTGCCGTGAAATGCCGTTGAAAAAGACCGGGGGTGGGTGCCGGGGTGGGGCCGGAATCGCGAACGCCACAGATATTTCGAGTGCCGTCTCTCGCACGCGCGAAATTTTTGGAAATTGGCCGTCTCAATGCGGCGCTTGAAAATAAACCGGGCGGCTCCCCGTTCGTGGTGTAGGAGCGGCGTTCCTGAGCAGCGTTGGCTGCTTGGTTAAGCTGCCCCGCGAAATCGACAAAATCCTCCTTCGTTCCTCGAAAATGGCAGTCGCAAGTTACTCCCGTGACCTTGCATAAGAAGACGAGGAAACCTAATGAGACTGCACAGCCTTCCGGTTGCTAAGCACGAGTCTGATCGCAATACCTAAGCTGCCCTCGCGCAGCATCCTCGCAACTTTTTGTTCGCCTTCCAGGTCTAGCCCGCGGCTATAGACTTTTACGTTCTGGTTAAATTCCGTCGAGCATGCCGACAACATGGCTTGTGCGATGGTCGCGGCATCAGATTTGAGATCGTCCAGGCGCTTTGCAGCCTGCATTAGACACAATACATAAGCTTGAGTACTAGCATCACGGTCAGCTTTGACGGCTGCCAACACTGCGGGGTCGGCGGCTGATATTTGGGACCTCAACGGAGGCGGCACGGGTGGATTAGACGCGCATCCGCTCAATACAAGCCCTGCCAAAATTACGAGCGAGCGTCGTGCCATTTTTTGACTCCGAAGAATTCGCCCAACGCGGCATTCCTTGCATCACGATGGGCGCCAAGCCGTAGGGCTCCCATTAGGTGAATACTAACATGATCGGACTTGCCTTCGCTGAAGGCGTGTGCGGGGGCGCGGCGCTTGCTTTCATCCGCATCATTGATAAGCGGCGTCGCGCGAAGCTGTCTAAAAGGTAATGCTATCACTCCGATGGTAGAAGTTGCACTTGCCTTCCGAATGGTGATCGTAGCATTGGGAGCGCACGGCGCGCGGCTGTTCCGCGTTCGCTTTCATTGTGGCTTCCATTCGCGGGCAAGCCGCTGCGCCTCCGCGATCTGCGCCGGAGTCATTTTCGCGGCAAGGAGGTCGCGGTTCTTGGCCGCTTTCTTGCGCGCCTCAGTTTCCGATGAAGGGGTGTGTGCAGCAGCGAGGTTGAGCCATTTGTGTGCCTGTACATAGTCCTGTGGCACACCCAGTCCCTCGTTGTACATGAGCCCGAGATTGTACTGCGCGCTGGCGTAACCCTGGTCGGCGGCCTTACGAAACCACTTCATGGACTCGGCGTGGTTCTGCGGCATGCCGGAACCGCCGCCGTACATGAGCCCGAGGTAGAACTGGGCCGGAGCACTACCCTGGTCGGCGGCCGTGCGAAGCCACTTCACTGCCTCGGCATAGTCTTGCGGCACGCCTTCGCCCTTTGCGTACATGAGCCCGAAATAGTACTGCGCGTCGGCGTCACCCTGGTCGGCGGCCATACGAAGCCACTTCACTGCCTCGGCGTAGTCCTGCGGCACGCCTTCGCCCTTTGCGTACATGACTGCAAGTGTGAATTGTGCAAAGGCTCGGCCCTGATCGGCGGCCATACGAAGCCACTTCACCGCTTCGGCGTAGTTCTGGGGAATGCCCTGGCCGTTCTTGTACATGCGCCCGAGGTTGAACTGGGCCGGGGCATTACCCTGGTTGGCTGCCTTGCGATACCACTTCACCGCTTCGGCGTAGTCCTGTGGCACGCCCAAGCCTTCCTCATACATGAGACCGAGGAAGGCTTGGGCAATGGCATGGCCCTGATCGGCCATTGGACGAAAGACCTGGAGCGCGGTCGAGTGGTCCCCGCGCTGGGCGGCCTCAGTTCCATCCTCCAACGGCCCTGCAACTACCGGAGTGGCAAGGCCAAGGGGCAGAACAAGGGCCGCTAGCACTGCCTTGAATAACGCTCTCATCATGGTCGCCGGAGCGTCACGGCCGAGCTGGCATGGCGGCGCATGATGCGAGTGGGCTCGGTGTGGTGCAGCATGATAGTGTTCATCGCGTGAGCCTTAAGCTAGTACTCTGGATCACGTTGTAAGCGTGGGCAAGCTGGGGAGTGAGTCACTAAAGTTTCTTAGCAGATCAGTCTGGAGCCGCGTCCATGCCTCTATTGCAAAGCTAATGGACGCGATACAGCCGCCCGTTGTTTCCAATTAACCGCATAAGCTTTCACAAGCGTCAGATCATCTTCGATCAGCAGGACGTTCTCGGCGTTTTTGGTTTGAGCAGCTTGCGTGAAATTGAAGCTGCCGGTGATTACCGCGCGGCTATCAATTACAATGACCTTGTTGTGGGCGATTGCGACCTTATCATCGATTAGAGGATTGATGCCATGGTTCACGAGATACGTAGCACCAGTGTATCGCTTTTGCTCATTCGTCTTGTCTAGGATCACGTTGACATCAAGGCCACGCTCTTTCGCCCTGCCGATAGCCTGAATAATCGGCGCGCTTGTGAAGCCGTATGCCTGGACCAAAAGCTCCGATTTCGCGCCGTCGATCTGGCGCACAATGAAGTCCGTACAGTCTTGGTCCGGCGTAAAGCAGGGCTTCAGTTCGACGGCGCCAGACGAACCGGCCGCCCCAATAGTGAGGAGCGAGGTTAGCAGCGCCAATTTACCCGAGACGTGCATATGAGGCGCTCCAAATGCCAATGCTAAGGTGCCTAACAACCGTAACATCATTCTTTGAGACTGAAATTACTGGATTTCCACCCTTTTGACCCCGCTATTGGGGGCGATTGGTGCGTGTGAATGTTAACATTTGAAATGCTAATTTTCTAATTGAACTGCCCACCGCGCCCATACGCTCGACGAACGAAAATTGCGCGAGTGGTGCCTTGCCGCCCCGGCCAGGATGATCCTTCCTTCGGTAGCGCCGCCCACGACACGCATCTCTCCCCGTTAGGGGGGAGAGATTCATGTCGTCGAGTGGGGAACTCACGACATTGACGCGTCGTCGCACGACACGCCCCTCAAAAACCCTTTCATCTCAATGGCATTGTTCATATCGTCGCGCGACATGCCATGTCGTCGCGGGTTCGGATGCCGTGTCGCCGTCATGTCGTTGGTATGTCACGGCGACATGCGAACGACACGCTTTTGTCCGCTTGAGGTTCTTCGGTGAATTCAGGCCGCTTCCGCGTCCTCGGTGGCCCTGTAGCAATCCGGCAGGATGAAGCGGAAGGGGCTGATCGGCTGGCCCCGGGTGTCGAGTTCCACAAGGTCCGAGAGGCAGCCTAGTTTCCCTCTCGACCCGCTGACGTGGCGTTGGATTTTTCTCACGTCACTGGCAACCCGCCGCTCCCGATCATCGCCGCTCTCGTTGGACGTGCGCGGATTGATGTGTTCGGCAACGGTTTGAGCCGTGAGGGGCAGTGCATTGAGATTGTCGCCCTCGCGCAGCGCCGCCAGCACCTGTTCCTTGATCGCCTGCTGCTCAGCCTTGAGCGGCCCCAGGGGCGCGCGCTCCAACGGGGCGGCCACGTAATCGAAAACCGGGGCAGTGATTTGCTGTCCATTCTGGTCGAACAAGCCATCGACCGAATAAAGTCTCCCCTGGAAATGCAGTGGCGGCGGTTTCGGGGCGCTCTTCATCTTCGTGCATTCCAATTTCACCGCGAGCGTTTGGCCGCTGCGGATAGACTGCCAGACGATATCCACATCATTGGTCAGCGCCCCCGATCCGCGCATGTCGCCGGGATCGCTCTTTTTAGGATGATGCGTCAGCCAGGTCGCGCAACCGAACTCGCGGCGGAACCGGGTCGTGGCCGCGACCAGTATTCCTGCGTCGCGTGCCTTGTCTTGGTCCATCCCGCCCATTGCTTTTGCCGTCGTGTCGATAGCAATGAGCTTTGGATGAACCCCCCGATTGCGGATGCACTTGATGGCATTCTCGATTTCCGCCGGATTTGAGACCTGGGGGCAACGTGCAATGACAAGAAAACGCCCGGGGTGGGCAAACGGATTGCTGTAAGGGTCTTCAATCCCCCGCGCCTTGCACCACGCCGGCCAGCGCACCGTCATCACGTCATCGGGGTCTTCATCGCAAAAGAACACCACGTCCCCGCTCTGAAACACCTTGAACTTACCGAAGGCGGGAATACCGGTTGCGACACTGCCGAGCAGTTCGAGCGCGAAAAACGTTTTCACGCTTTCCGATTTGCCGAAATTGACGTGGATCGCCTTCTCCCGAACGATCTGGTCGATAACCCAGCACGGCGCAGGCCGGTCCTTGAACTGCCACGGCTCGTATGCGGGGAAAGTTTCGTTAGGTTCCTCTGCCGCAGCATTTTTGACGTATTCACTAAACGTTTCACTCGCGTCTCGCTTATCGGGCGGTGGCTCGCCCCATTGCATCCCGGCGAGCTTTGCATGGTGAACCAAAGTGCCGAAGGCAACGCCATCTGTCATGGGCGGCATACTATCGAACACCGCATCTACGGCGTCCGGGGTTTCGTAGTTTGATGGCAGCGTATCCTTGAACCGATTATTCCGGTCGAGCCTCCCTTCGCTGAAGGCGTGTGCGAGGGCGCGGCGCTTGCTTTCATCCGCGTCACCGATGAGCGGCGTTGCGCGAACGGCCGCGATCACATCGCGCCACTCACTGTATCCGCTCTCGGCATTTTGGTAGCCCATCACCCTATGCAGCGTCTCATCCGAGACGGGTTTACCGGTCGCAGTTCCGGCGGTTTTAGCTTCCTGCGGCGGCAGATCGGGTAGCCCCTGCATTACGTCAGCGAAGTTGTAATGACTTTCAAATTCATCGCGCATTGGAATGAATTCGACGAGCACGGCCGGTTCACCATTCAGCCGCTTGTGATGAATTGTGCCGGGCACACGCATCACCCGCGAAAGGTCGGAAACATTCGGGTCACTGCCGTAGAATTGCGCCAGCCGCCTTTGAATTTCAGTAAATCTTTCGACCGGGCAATCGTCCACCAGCCAATAGGCATGCCAGCGGGTTTCGCTACGCCTACAAATGAAATCGGGTTTGAGGTGCCATGCGGTTGCGTCAAACGATTTGCTGTCCTGGTCGATGAACAGCGCGCGAACGCGCGTGATTGATTTAGCCTTGCGCCCGCCGTCATTGGTGACAACGAAAATGCCCCAGCCTTTATTTTGGTGTGCCAGCATTTCCGGCCAAACCTCGTCGAGCGTGCCGTCGTAGTTGCGCTTGAGGCAGTAGGCTTTCCAATCTGCATCGCCGGTCTCACGACGGCGGTTCCGCTCCGTTTTTTCCTGTGCCTGCACTTTGGCCTTTTCGTTCGGCTCTTCCGGCAGGAAGCGCCAGCACATGCTTGTGTCGGGCGAGCCGGTTAAATGTGCGATGAATTCCGCGACAGTTTCGCGCTGCGGTGTGGTTTTTGTTTTATCAAGCATAACGGGACGCTCCGCGTTGATCGGTTGGCAATTCCTCGGCAAGGCGAGTGAGTGACGGCGGCAGGAACAGATAGCGCCCGGCGCCAAGGACATGGACTCCTTGTCCGAGCTTGTCGTGTGAGCTAAGCGCGACACCGCTGAAAAACAGAAATTGATTGTCCCAGCGGTTCTTGACGACGAATGCCGGATTTAGCTTGCCGTACTCGCCTTCGATCTTGCGCAGACTGGCAAGGCCCGTCTTGCCGACAATGCCGATTGCAAAATGCTCGGAGCGATTGGGTACGCAAGCAATGTCGGCATCGGGAAACGCGGACCAGAATTCAGCGATTTTGCCCGCGTCCCTGGTGGCTTCCTTGTGCCATTTCTCGACAAGAGGATTGCCGACATAGTTTTCGCACGGAAATACATGCAACCCTTGCCGCGCCCAGTGCAGCGCCCAGTCCAGCATAGTCAATGGCTCCGGTCCCACCTCGCCCGGGAGTGGTGGTGCTGCGCCGATCCGGCGCGCCAAATCAGGGGGCAGGATGCCGAAGGGCGCGTCACCAGTGCCCATGATTCGCTCCCGGTAGTGTCGGTGGTTTTTTCGGTCCTGGTTCCACAACGTGAACGCCCCGCTCGTTCAGATCGAACGGATGTGCGAGTGTCCAGATTGTCGGGTCTAGACCCGGACATAGGCTGACGGTCCAGCCGGGCTCGTCGCCGCAGATGACAGTCGCGATAGTCGGCTGGTGGCCGATCACAAGCCCCGCGCGCGAGCCGGAAAGAAACCGTGTTGCTACGTGCGGCATATCCGCAGTGGCGCAAACGAGAGTCGGACAACTCTCCGCAATCGACATGATCGTCGCGGCGTGATCCTGTAAGTGCTCTCGCTTGAGCCAAGTCCAGGGGACAACGAATAGCCGTTCGCGGTGATGCCGATATAAATTTTCCAAACGACCTGCGAAGTAACCGGCTTCGTAGAGTTGGAATTCGACTTCGGGGTCATAATCGCGTGGCAACGCTGGGGCGAAAACCGTGACGAGACCGTGATGACGTGGCGCGATATGAGGAATGAGCCATTCGCTGGAATGCGGGTTACTGCGCGGAATTAAAGTCCGTTTGATTGTTGCCATGGTGTTGTCCTCCTATGCTGTGCGCTACAATCGTCGGGTCGGTAGCGCGCTTGTTGCGGGTTTTTCTTCGCGCGCTTGGATGTGTTGGCTTTTAATTCACCTGTTTGCCTAACAAGCGATCCAGCGCTGCGTGCGGCACGAGCAGCCTTCGGCCGATCTTGATTGCTGGAATGTCGCCTGTCTTCACGGCGGCATATGCGCTGTTGCGCGAGATGCGCAGAATTTTTGCGGCCTCCGTGATCGTCCGAACCTGCGGTGTTGAACTTGAATCCTTGGTCATTGCTTTTCTCCTTCAGCCTCAGCCTGTCCACCCCAATACCGGCAAATTCCAATGAGGTAAAACCTTTAATGCGTATATAAACGTTACAGAATATTACCTTTCTTCCTTGATTTATTGACAAAAAGTGGGAAAATGATATTACTCGGTAACAGATAATTCAACCTAACACGTACTAGGACACGAGCCGGTGGAAAAGAATCGCACCCCATTGACCGTCCTTCGCTGGAGCAGGGATGCGTCTGGTTACGACCTATCACCCGATCGGCAGCACATCCGGCGGCGTGGGGGCACGATGGATGAGTACGATCTGACAGCCATCAAACTGCCGTTGCATCGCATTTTTGCTGGTCTTGCACAGAGCGTGCTTGGTCCCCACAGGCCATGGGGCCTGCCTGACCTACCAGACGCTTTCTACGATCCGACCGCGCCTTGGGATAAGCGCCGGTTCAGGGATATCGAAAGTGCCCTGCTCGCATTTGTAAACAAGTTTGGCTTCCTCGGCTCCGACCGATGGGGTGCCGACGCGGAGTTCGAGCCTGTCGATTTTCTCGTGCAGACCCAAAACAATTTATCAAGCTTCATGGACGCGCCCTGGAACCAGGAAAAGCTACCAGAAGAGATATTTAAAGGGCCCCTCGCTGGGCCAAATCTACGGATGTGGCTAGAGCCCGACGAAGCCGGTCAGTTGCAAGTGCGATATAAGCCGGAAAGCCTTTATGCGTGGATGTGGTTGCGGGTCGCTGACGATTTTTCCGATGGCATTCGCTGGGATGGGACTCCATGTCTTTTTTGTAAGAGTGGCATAGGGCGCGGGCCACGAAATGGGATCGCACATCGGAGTGACACTAAATTCTGTAGCTCCAACTGCCGCGTGCGTTTTTCCCGACTGTCGGCAGCCGAGAAAGAAGAAAAACAAACGGCGGCCCAAGCTCTTCAACGTAACCAGGAGAAAAGACGATGAGCCGACGGCAAGGACATATCCGCCAGCGATCCGCAGGATCGTTTGAAGTTCGTTATGCCTTCGGCACCAATCCGGCGACGGGCAAGCGACGAATTGTCACCGCCACCGTAAAGGGCACCCGCAAAGACGCAGAGCGCGAGCTTAGGCGGCAACTGCGCTCGCTCGATACCGGAGAGCACGTCGATCCCACGCGCATGACCGTTCGGGAATGGCTGACGACTTGGCTTGCAGCGGTGCGACAGGAAGTGGCCCCGAAATCACATGAACGGTATTCGGAGATCGTCGAAAATTATTTGGCCCCCGCGCTTGGCCACCTCCCAATTACCAAGCTTGCGCCAAGTCATATTCAGAAAGCTTATAGTGATTGGGCTGCGGGTTGTCGGCGTGACGGCAAGAGCGGTGGACTTGCCGCGCGGACACGCCGCCACATGCATCGCATTCTAAAGACCGCCCTTACCCGTGCCGTCGAACAACAGGTGCTGGCGCGCAACCCGACAGACGCTTTCAAAAAGCGGCTTCCAAAGGTTGAGCATCGGGAAATGGCAATCCTTTCGACCGAGCAATCGGCCCGCCTATTGGAAACGATCAAGCACACACGGGTCTATTGGCCGGTGCTGCTCGCACTCTCGACCGGGATGCGTCGTGGTGAAGTCCTGGCGTTGCGTTGGAAGAATGTTGATCTTGACCGCGCGACATTGCGGGTGATGGAGAGCCTTGAGCAGACGAAAGCCGGTCTTCGCTTCAAAGCGCCGAAGACGGAACGGACTCGCGCCATCACCCTCCCTGCCTTTGCGGTTGAGGGGCTGCGCCGACTTAAGCGACGCCAAGCCGAGGAATTGCTGATGCTAGGCACTCGCCAGAATGGAGAGACCATCGTTTGCTCCCGTGCTGACGGTTTGCCGTTGCAGCCGAGGAGCCTGACCCACCAGTTCACCTACCTCGTAAGCCGGGCTAAAGACCTCCCCCGCGTGCGGTTCCACGATCTGCGGCATAGCCATGCGACCCACCTCTTGCTGGCTGGCGTGCATCCCAAGGTCGCCCAGGAGCGCCTAGGACACTCGACGATCACCACCACCCTTGACCTCTACTCACACGTCACCGACACCATGCAGAGCGACGCAGCGGCCCGGCTCGACGAAGCGTTCCGGCTTGTTGTAAACCCCATCACTGGCTCGAAATGAGAAGGCCCGGTAGCAAATTGGGTAGCAAGTAGCTTTCCGCGATCTGGCCTAAGATGAAAAACTAGTGTTTATCAATGGCATGGATGGGTGGCCGAGCGGTTTAAGGCACCGGTCTTGAAAACCGGCAAACCTCGCAAGGGGTTTCGTGAGTTCGAATCTCACCCCATCCGCCAGCGCTTACAACTGCCCGCGCCTAGAGCGGGTAGAAGATGGTCAGGTTCAAGATCGCGTCCACGTTTTTACCGTCCGAAGCCAAAGGCAGCATCACGCGCTCCAGCTCGCGCAATTCGACGGTATGCGGGACATTCGGCGGGCCGCGATACCAGTCCGGCTCGTGTTTTTCGACCACGCTCAGCAATACCTTCAGCAAATGCTCGGGCACCTTGCCGCCGCCCAAATCATCGAAATCGAAGCCCTTGCGAAACGGCGCGCCGGAGCGGCGCGTCTTTTCGCCGATCAGCCGTACCGTGAATCGGTAGGGATTGCGTTGCACGTCGAGAATCCAGATGTCTTCCAGCAGGCTTGGGATATCCAGCGGGCTGATCTGTGCAAATCCCGGCAGCCCGCCTGCGGCGGTATGGATCGACCGCCAGTAGTCGATAATCGCCCGAATCTTCGGGTGCATTTTTTCGGGGGAAGGAAGCACTGTCCTACCTTGGCGTATGGTCGCGCGGGAAAATAGACCGCAGCCGTGGAAGGTTGCAAGCTGCCGCCACGTGGTGTCAACTTGCCCTACATAATAACGGATACCGGGCGGGACATGACCACCAAGCGCAGTTTGATCTTCACCGACATCGACTACGGTCGCGACGGCAAGCAGGTTGATTGGCTGCATCTGCCGCATTCCGTCACGCGTTCGGCCTACGGCACCATCGCCGTGCCGATCGCGGTGATCAAAAACGGGCCGGGCCCGACCGTGTTCCTGATGGCCGGCAACCACGGCGACGAATACGAAGGGCAGATCGCGCTGTGCAAGCTGATCCGCACGCTGAAGCCTTCGCAGATCAAGGGGCGGGTGATCGTGATGCCCGCCGCCAACCTGCCGGCGGCGCTGGACGGCGCGCGCGTATCGCCGATCGACCAGGGCAATCTGAACCGCGCCTTCCCCGGCGACCCCGAGAGCACGCCCACCTTCGCCATCGCGCATTACATCGACAGCGTGCTGTACCCGATGGCCGATTTCCACCACGACCTGCATTCCGGCGGCTCGTCGCTCGATTACGTCCCGTTCTGCTCCATGCGCAAGAGCGGCGACAAGGCGCTCGACAAACGGTCGATGGCCGCGTTGCAGGCGTTCGGGGCGCCGATCGGCCTGGTATGGTCTTATGCGCCGGATATGCGCTTTGCCTCGGCCGCGGCCGTCCGGCACGGCCTGGTTTCGCTGGGCGGCGAGTTCGGCGGCGGCGGGCGCGTTGACATCGCCAACGTGGCGATGCTCGAGCGCGGGCTCGAGCGTTTCCTCGCCCATGCCGGCGTGCTCAAGGGCAAGAAGCCGGCCCCGCCCGCGAAGCCTTCGCGCCTGATGGAATTAAAAGGCATCGACTATTACGTCTATGCGCCCGAGCCCGGGCTGTTCGAGCCGGCCGTACCGCTGGGCGCCGAGGTGAAAGCGGGCCAGCTCTGCGGCCGAGTGCATTTCGTCGACAACCCGGCCCGTACCCCGGTGCCATGCAAGTTCCGGACATCGGGCATGGTGATCTGCCAGCGGCATTTCGGGCGGGTGGAGCGCGGCGATTGCGTCGCCCATCTGGCGACCGATATCGGCTGACGGCCTGCCGGGGCGGGCGGGGCGGTATCCCGGCGCTTTCAGCCCGGTAACGAATTATTAAGATTCAACCGTTAGATAAAATATCGGGCTAATTCGATTCAACCCGCGGCCTCGCCGCTTGAATAAGGATGAGCCGCTTCAAGCCATTCGGATGCGCGCGCGCCGCGCGGAGACACGGACAGCCATGCGTCTGCGCAATATCCGCCCCAATTTGCCGTTTGTTGCGCTGACCGGCGTATTGCTGCTCTCCACGGTGCTTGCCACCACTTTCTTCACCGGGCTATCGCACCAGTTCATCTCAAAAAAAGGCTACCCGCTTGAGAACCTGTTCTGGCAGCTGACCCAGGTGCAATTGGAGTATGAGCGGACCTACCGGATGTCGGTCGAGGCATTGGCCGAGCCGACCGACGCGCGGCTGACGGCGGCGTTGCGCCGGTATGAAGTATTCGCCAGCCGCGTTCCGGTCGTGCTCCAGGGCGATGGCATGGCGCGCATCAGCCTGTACCCGGATCTCGTGCAAAATCTGAACAAATTTTCCGCCCTGATCGTGGAAATCGACGCCGCGACGGCCGCGGCCAGCGACCACAAAGCGAAGGTCGACGCGATCGTGGCGCGGCTGGCCGGGAGCACAGCCCTGGTCCTCGACTATGCGGTGGCGGCCAAAGACACGCTCAATACAGAAGAGGACGTGCATACCGACAGCGAGCATACTCTCCAAAGCCGGTTGATACTGCTGTTCTACGGCGTTGTGGCGGTGGTCCTGGTGTTCGCCATTCTCGCCTGGATGCAGCTTCGCCGCGTCGACCGCTCGCGCCGCCGGCTGGCGAAACTGGCCAAGCGGCTTGTCAGCGAAAGCCAGCGGGCGGAAGCGGCCAGCCGCGCGAAGACGGACTTCCTCGCCAACATGAGCCACGAGTTGCGCACGCCGCTCAACGCCATCATCGGCTTCGCCGAGATGGTGGGCGGCGAGACGTTCGGCCGGATCACGCAGCCGAAATACGTGGAATACGTCCGCAACATTCAGCAGAGTGGGCAGTACATGCTGACCCTGGTCGGCGATCTGCTGGACATCGCCCGGATCGAGGCGGGCCGGCTGCGCATGAAGCCGGAATGGCTGGATCTATTCGAAGAATGCACGCACGCGATCGAAAGCCTCGACGCCAAGGCGCGGGAGCAGGGCGTGACGTTCGAAATGACCGGCGTACCGCGCGATCTGTTCGTGCACGCGGACAGCCACGCATTCCGCCACATGCTCGCCGCCGTGCTGTCCAATGCGGTGCGCTACAACAACCCCGGCGGAATCTGCGTGATCCATATCGGCGACGAAGCGGACTGGTTCCGCCTCAGCGTGACCGATACCGGAAAAGGCATGGCGCCGAAATTGGTGGAACGGTTGCTCGATCCTTTCACGCACATCGCCGAAAAGACGGTCGAAGGCATGCAGGAAACCGGCTTCGGCCTGTCGCTGGTACGGCGCTACATGGAGCTGCATGGTGGGCGAATCCGCATCGCCAGCATCGAACACGGCGGCACGACGGTCAGCCTGCTTTTCCCGGTCAAATGCATGCACCGGGCGGATATACCGCACGCGGCCGATTGAACCGGCCGCTACGGCTATCGGCCCGCATCATTCCGCCCGCACGGTTTTCAGGAATTCCAGCCATTCTTTTTCCAAGGCGCCGAGGTCGCGGCCATAAACGGCTTCATAGCCCTGGCCCTCGTACACGCCCATGAATTTCTGCAAGCCCTGCGTCTCGACCAGAAATCGGACGAACGACCCGGCCTCCAGATAGATCAAGTCGCGCGGGCCGCCGGCGAGCCAGCGCGCCTGGTGCGTTTCCGCCAGCTTCACCAGGCGGCCGTATTGTCCGCTCCAGCGCACCGTCTCCTCGTGCACGTCGCGGCCCATGTTGGGGAAGGAGCGGTCGTCCGGCAGCTTGAACTTCTCCTGCACGAACACGGCCAGGCCTTCATCGAGGAAACCGCCGGGCATGCCGCGGCTTTGGCCCGCCACCAGGTGCGTGATTTCGTGCACGATGGCGGGGCCGAGATTGCGCCAGCGGCCGACGCCGCCGGCATCGCCGCGGATCCGGTTGGCGCCCACGACGATGGTCGAGCGGCTGTGATAGGCGGTCGGCACGTCGTAGCGTTCGCCGACGCGGATGCTGATGACGCGCTCGTGCGCGCGGCCGAAATAGCGCGCGACGGCCTTGTAGGCGCGTTCGGCTTCCTGGGCGAAGGCCTGCGCCTCGGCCTCGGACACGCCGTCATGGGTGATCAGCAGATCGTCGGTGACGATGGTGCTTTGCGCTAGGGCGGGGGCGGCGGCCAGGGCCAGAAAGCCGAGCGACGCGCCAAACCGCGTCAGGAAGCCGGATTTGCCAGGTCGCCGCATCACACCGCCAGCATAATACGGGGAGCGCGCAAGCCGGCATTCACGTTTGCGTTGGCTGTTCGGGATCGAAAAGAGGTGGCTTTTGTCTGTATATTATGGTAATATACACGATGATTTCGTTCAACCGGATCGAAGGCTTCGAGTGGGACGACGGCAACAGCCGCAAGAGCGTTGACAAGCATGGCGTGGGACAATCCGAGACCGAGCAGATTTTTTTCAACAACCCGCTATTGATGGTCGAAGACGCGCGGCACAGCGCGGAAGAACCCCGGTTTCACGCGCTGGGAAAAACCGACGCCGGGCGCCGGCTTCACGTGACCTTCACGATCCGGCAGGACGGAACCAGACTGCGCGTCATTTCGGCGCGCGATATGCACCGCAAGGAGCGCATGCGCTATGAACAAGAAGCTTAAGGCCGTTCCGCGCTTCAAGGCCGTCGCCGAAGAGCGGAAGTTCTGGGAAGCGCATGACTCGACTGATCACGTGGATTGGAGCAAGGCGGAGCGGGTCCGTTTTCCCAACCTGAAGCCGTCGACCGAGGCTATATCGCTCCGTCTGCCGGTCGCCTTGCTGGAGCGCATCAAGATCGCCGCCAACAAGCGCGACATGCCCTACCAGTCGTTGATCAAGGCGTGGCTAGCGGAGAAGGCGGGCTAAGCGTTTTTTCCTTGAAGCTTGAAGAACGCGTCCAGGCCGCGCACGCATTCCATATCGTCGAACAGCCTGTTCTTGTTGGCCGCGATTTTGGCCGACAGCACAGCGCGATAGGCCTTGTCGCGCACCAGCCGCACGGCCAGCGCAACATAGTCGTCGATCGACCCGACGCTCATTTCCTCTAGGCCGGTCATGCACATCATGCCGTGGCTAAACCAGCCGCGCATGAACCGCCCGCGCATGCTCACCACCGGACAGTCGCGCGCCAAGGCCTGCGCGGTGGTATTGCCGCCGCTCCAGCCGATGGTGTCGAGGCTCGCGTCGAGCGTATCGAACAACTGCACGAAACGGGTATGCGGCATGAAGGGCAGGATGCGGACGTGATGGTCGAAACTCAGGCCGTTTCGTTCGAACGCGCGCTTGATCCGCTGGGCGAAGGCATCGGTCATGTGCTTTCCGCGCGCGCCGACGAATACGAACAGAGCGTCGGGAACCTGCTTGGCAATACTCGGGAACACATCGTCGTAGCGGGGATGGTATTTCATCAACCCCTGCACCGACCCCAGCACCGGCCGGTCCCCGGGCAGGCCGAAATCCGCGCGTGACGCGCGCGGCGCGTCCATGTCGCCGGAATCCAGGCGCACGCCCATGTTGGGCAGGCGCACCACCGTTTCGGTGCAATGCGCGTCGCCCCCCGGCGGCTCGACCAGCGCGCCGCTGAGGAAACAGTCGATCATCGGCGAGCCCGATGTCACGGGATGGCCGCAGGTCATGCATTGCACCGGCGCGAGGCGCGCGAGCGAAATAATTCGGCTGGACACGGTCATGCCGATATCGGGAACGATCAGGGCATCCAGTTTGTCGGCATAGATCGTCTTCAGCGCATCCGTGTAGGTCGTTTCGCGGAAGGGTAGCCAGCGATACGTACCCAAGGCCGCCATCTTGGCGGTCAGCGCATCGACCGCGCCTTGCAGCGAATAGAAGAAGAATTCGTAATCCTGCGCCGGCAGATTCGACAGCCAGCCGTAAGTCCATTTCGCGCCGTTATGCAGGCGCAGCAGTTCCGACGCCACGCCGACGCGGATTTTGCCCTTGCCGCGGCGCCGTTCGATCGGCTGCAAATATTCCTTGATCTGCGGCTTCAGCAGGCGCGTCAACAGCGCCGCGTAGTCGCGCTGCAACAAGGTGTCGTCTTCCAGGTGATAGCCCAAGGCGAAGTTGTTGACCTTGAACGCGGCGCCGGTCAGCAAGTCCTGCTCGCCGTCGTTCACCGGACCGCCATAGCCCGCGGCGAGATCGGTCAGCTCGGCCAGGCCGTCGGCGAAGCGCCGCCGCGTCGCCACGGCCGCTTCCCAGCTTTCCGGTATCTGCGGCACGTCGATCAGCCGGGACAGCCCGGCGCAGATCGCGCGCACGCGCTCGCTCGCCGGATGCTTGCGAACGCGCAATTCCAGCGCCCGGTCGTAGGCCGCGATCGCCGCCGGAAAATCCTCGGCGGCATAGAGCGCGTTGCCCATCTTGTCATGCGGCGCCGGGTCGCCGGGGTTCAGCTCCGTGGCGCGGCGATAGGCGGAAACAGCGTCCGCGTGCCGGTCCTGGCCCAGCCTTACGTCGCCCAGGTTGCTATAGGCATCGGCATAGCCGGGGCGTAGCGCCGTCGCCGTGTCGAGCGCGGCGGCGGCGACATCGAGCTTGCCCTGGTCCTTCAGCACATTGCCCAGATTATTGTGCGCGCCCGCGTAGTCCGGCTTCAGCTCCAGCGCACGATGGAAGCAGGCCACGGCCTCGTCCAGCTTGCGCAGGGTATGCAGCGACGTGCCGCGATTGGCGTGCGCCTCGGCATAGCCGGGATTCAGCGCCAGGGCGCGGTCGTAGCTCGCCAGCGCATCGTCGTGGCGGTTGAGCGCGGCATGCGCGTTGCCCAGGTTCAGGTGCGCCGCAGCGACGCGGGGGTTGGCCTTCACCGCGCGGCCGATCAGCCGCACGGCCTCGCGATAGTCGCCGCGCCGCGCCTCGATCAGCCCCATGAGGTGCAGCGCATCGAACGAGTCGGGCCGCGATTTCAGCGCCGTTTTGCAACTCAGCGCGGCATCGTCGAGCCGCCCGGCGCGCAGCGCTTCCATCGCGCGTTTCAGGATTTCGGTAAGGGAAGGGGCGGGACCGGCCATGTCGGGGCCGGAGAGTCGTCGCAACCCGGCGCTTTTGCAAGCGCGCGTGGGCCGCTATCTTGCCGGGCGGCAAAACGGGAGGTTTCGAATGGCGACCAAACGCGTGGCGTTGTTGACCGCTTCGGGCAGCGGCATGGGTGCCGCCTGCGCGCGCGCGCTGGCTGCGCGCGGCTATGCCGTGGCGGTGCAGTCCGGCTCGGGCAAGGGCGAGGCCCTGGGCAAGGAGCTGGGCGGCATCGGCTTCACCGGCGACTACGCCGATCCCAAGGTGCTGGAACGCGCGGTGCAAGGCACGCTGGACAAGTTCGGGCGCATCGACGCCGTGGTGAACAGCGCGGCACACCCGCCCAAGGGCGCGCTTTTGAGCATTGCCGACGCGGATTGGCATCGCGGCCTGGATATGGTGCTGCTGAACGTGGTGCGCCTGTCGCGCCTGGTCACGCCCGTGATGGAAAAACAGGGCGGCGGGGCGTTCGTGAACCTAAGCACCTTCGCGGCCTTCGAGCCCGACCCCGCGTTTCCCGTGTCGTGCTGCATGCGCGCGGCGCTCGCCGGCTTCTGCAAGCTCTATGCCGACCAGCACGCGGCCAAGAACATCCGCATGAACAACGTGCTGCCCGGCTTCACCGACAGCCTGCCGCCCAAGGAAGAGCGGGTGCGCCAGATCCCCATGCGCCGGTATGGCAGGGTCGAGGAAATCGCAGAGACGGTGGCCTTCCTTCTGTCCGACGGCGCGGGGTATATCACCGGGCAGAATATCCGGGTCGATGGCGGGGTAACGCGGTCGGTCTGAGATTCCCGTGCCGCCGATGGAAAGAGGACTCCGCATGATCCGCATCCCCGCCGAAGAGTTGCGCCGCGTCATAGCGGGCATCTTCAATCGCGCCGGCTGCAGCGAGAAGGAAGCCGGCATCGTCGCCAAGCGGCTGGTCGACGCCAATCTGGTGGGTCACGACTCGCACGGGGTGGTGCGCATACCAACCTACATGGAGCTGGTGAAGTCCGGCGGCGTTACGCTCAACGCCCATGCCAAGGTGCTGCACGAAACCGACGGCCTCGCCGTCGTCGACGGTCAGGTCGGCTTCGGCCAGGTGATCGGCGAGGAGGCGATGGCGCTCGGCATCGCCAAGGCGAAAAAGACCGGTCTGGCGATGATCGCGCTGCGCCATTCCGGGCATCTGGGCCGCATCGGCGACTGGACCGAGCTGTGCGCCGAGGCGGGGCTGGCTTCGATCCATTTCGTCAACGTGGTGGGCGCGATCTCGATCGTGGCGCCGTTCGGCGGCACCGACGCGCGTACCTCCACAAACCCGATATCCGTGGGCATGCCGAGGGCCGACGGGCGGCACGTCATCTTCGACGCCGCCACGTCGAAGCTGGCCGAAGGCAAGGTGAAGGTCGCGCTCAACAAGGGCGTCGAGCTGCCGGACGGCGTGCTGCTGAACGCCAAGGGCAAGCCGACGCGCGACCCGGCCGATCTCTACACCGATCCGCGCGGCGCGCTGTTGCCGATGGGTGATCACAAGGGCTACGGCCTGTCGGTGATGTGCGAGCTGTTGGCCGGGCTGGTGTCGGGCGGCGGCAGCCACCACCCCGCCACCATCGGCAAGGGGTCGATCCGCAACAACATGCTGTCGTTCATCTTCGACCCGCTGCCGGGCGGCAACGCGGCCTGGGCGCGCGACGACATGGAAGCGTTGATCGCGTGGCTCACCGCCTCGCCGCCGGCCGAGCCGGGCAAGAAAGTGCTGCTGCCCGGCGATCCCGAGCGCACGACCCGCGCCGAGCGCACGAACAACGGCGTACCGCTGGACGACACCACCTGGGCCAATATCGTCGCGGCCGCGGTCGACCTGGGCATGGACCGCGCCGTGGTGGAAAAAGCGGCGCGCAAGGCGGCGTAGCGCCTGGATCAGTTCCCACCTGAGCGCTTGAGTTCGCCGTTGGCGAAGATGAAGCCGATGAAACTGGGCCGGCGGATCGCCGCGGCCTTGCGGAAATAATCGGCCGCTTCATCGCGCCTACCGGCGATCAGGCTGTAGGCGCCGGCGAAACCGTAAGCCTCGCAAAGCTGGTTGCCCTCGATCTCGGGATCGCGCGTGCGCGCCTGTTCGATCATTTGTTCGGGCGCGATCTTGCCGAGAAACAACAGGTTGGCCGGGGCGGGCCAGCCCTGGGACTGTATGGCTTTCAAGTCTTGAGCCAGCAGCGCGCCGTCGGCGTCGCGCCCCGCGAGGCGGCGCGCGATATGCGCCCACAGCACCAGGTAGTTGTCGGCGGGGCGGCGGGCGAGCACGCCGCCGAGCGCATCGGCGGCATCGGCATGGCGCCCGAGGTAAAGCTGCACGTAAGCGCGCCAGCGCAGCGACTCGAAATGATCGGGGTCCAGGCGCAACGCGTGGTCGAACGCGGCCAGCGCCTCTTCGTGCCGGCCGGCTTCGGTCAGCGCCAGCGCCCGGTTGTAGCGCGCGATCATGAGCTTCGGGTCGAGCCGGAGCGCCGCGTCGTAGGCCATCAACGCGCGGGTATAATTATCGAGCTTGCGATAGGCGGTGCCGGCGTTGTTGTAGGCCAGCGGATCGTTGGGCGCGAAGCGGATCGCGGCGAGATGGTCGTCGCGCGCCCGTTCGTAGTTGCCTTCGTTGAAGTTGGCGCGGCCGCGATTGTTGTAGGCCTCGGCATAGTCCGGCTGCGCGGCGATGGCGCGGGTGAAATCGGCGATCGCCTCGACGAAATCGCCTTCGTCGAAGCGGTTCATGCCGCGGTTGTAATGGGCCGGCGCGTAGGAGGGATCGAGTTTCAGCGCCTGGCCGTAATCCGCGTCCGCCAAGTCGATGCGGCTCTGCTTGCGGTAATGGTTGCCGCGCAGCAGATAGCTCCACGGCAAGTTGGGCGCCAAGGCGATCGCCGCGGTGAAATCCTTCAGCGCCGCATCGTCGTCGCCCGCGCGCGCCAGCATGCGGCCGCGCTGGTTATGCGCGCGCGCCGTTTCGACCGGCGCCAGGCCGCCCGCGTCCAGCGTACGCGTGCAGGCGGCGACGATCTGCGCCGGCGGCGCGCCGGCGGCGAAGCAGCCGCGCGGGTCGGCGCCCTGCGCCGCGGCATCCGTAGACGGCAAGATCGCGATGATGACGAACAGAAACCAATTCATGCGCGAGACCCTAGGCAAGGCGCAGTGCCGCGTCCAGACGCGCTTCGCGTTCACGGGCGGCGACAGGCCGGTGACAGGGCGGGGCAGGCGTCGTACACCAATCCCCCCATGACCTTCCCCGCCGCCAAGCTCATCGGCTATCTCACTGACCCGGCCAACCTGTTCCTGGCGATATTCACCTCGGCTTGCATGCTGTGGTTCACCCCCTTGCGCAGGCTGGGGCGTCGGCTGGCCGTCCTGGGCATCGCCGGTTATCTGGTGGCGGCGGTGGCGCCGCTGGGCGACTGGCTGCTGCTGCCCCTGGAAGACCGCTTCCCGCGCACGGCCACCCTGCCGCAGCGGATCGACGGCATCGTCGTGCTGGGCGGCATGATCGACCCGCAAATCTCAAGCGCCCGCGGCCAGCCCCAGGTCAACGATGGCGCCGACCGGCTGATGGCGATGATCGAGCTGGCGCGGCGCTTTCCCGAAGCCCGGCTGGTATTCACCGGCGGGTCGGGATTGCTGTTCGATCCGCAGTACCGCGAGGCGGATTACGCCGCCCAGCTGCTGCCGCGCCTCGGTCTGCCGGCCGAGCGCGTGCTGTTCGAGCGCAACAGCCGCGACACTTACGAGAACGCGGTCATGACCGCCGGGATCGTGCGTCCGCAAGCCGGCGACACCTGGCTGCTCGTCACGTCGGCCCGGCACATGCCGCGCGCGATCGGCACGTTCCGCGCCCAGGGCTGGCGGGTGGTGGCCTGGCCGGTGGATTACGCGACCGACGGCAAGTTTCCCTGGCGGCCCAGCGTGAATGCCGGCGGCAATCTGCGCCGCCTGCATTACGGACTGCACGAATGGACGGGCCTGATCGCTTACCGGCTAACCGGCCGCAGCGACTCGTTTTTTCCCGGTCCGTGAGGCGCCGCGGGCAAATTCCATAGACAAGCGAATCGCTCTGTGGCATCAACGATTCCGGGAAGGGTAGGAGAAAACGTTGGGATAGAATGCCCGGCTCCTCTCTTTCTGCGCGCGATCGGCGCCTAAAGCGCCGCGATTTTCTGCAGTTTTCCTTGGGATTCGGTCTGGCGGCGGCGCTGGCGACGCGCCGCGCCTACGCCCAGGCGCAGGACTTCAAGGCATGGCTTCAGGACCTTAAGTCCGAAGCGCGCGGCGCCGGCATCGGCCAGACGACGCTGGACGATGCGCTGGACAACATCGCGCCGCTCGACCGCGTGGTCGAGCTGGACCGCAAGCAGCCCGAATTCACCATCACCTTCCAGCAATACATGCTGCGCGTGGTGAACGACGCGCGCGTGGAGCGCGGCAAGCGCCTGCTGGAGGAGCACAAGGCGCTGCTGGCGGAGGTGAGCGCCAAGTTCGGCGTGCAGCCGCGCTTCATCGTGTCGCTGTGGGGCATCGAGACGGATTTCGGCCGGCTCACGGGCGGCTTTCCGGTGATCGCGGCCCTGGCCACGCTGGCCTTCGAGGGCCGCCGCGCCGCGTTCTTCCGCAAGGAGCTGCTGAACGCGCTCAGGATCGTCGACCAGGGCCATATCCGCGCCGGCGACATGATCGGCAGCTGGGCCGGGGCGATGGGCCAAAGCCAGTTCATGCCGTCGAGCTTCCTCAGCTACGCGGTGGACTACAACGGCGACGGCAAGCGCGACATCTGGACCACGCTGCCCGACGTGTTCGCGTCGATCGCCAATTACCTCGGCAAGTCGGGCTGGAACGCCGACCAGAGCTGGGGCAGGGCGGCGCAACTGCCCGCGGGATTCGAACCGAATTTCGTAACCCTGGACGTCAAGAAGCCGCTGGCGGAATGGGTCAAGCTCGGCGTACGCCGGAGCGATGGCGGCCCGCTGCCCGACCGGCCGTTCGACGCCTCGATCATCAAGCCGGGCGACGGCGGCGACGCCTTCGTCGTCTACGACAACTACCGCGTCATCATGAAATGGAACCGTTCGCAGTACTTCGCGACGGCCGTCGGCACGCTGGCCGACCGGATCGGCGGGGTGATCCGGCCATGAACGCAACCGCCGCCGCGCTCCGCGTGGGCATGGCCGTCGCCCTGTGCGCGGGCCTAGGGGCCTGCGCCGAAAGCCATCTGGCGTCGCATGCCGTGAAAAAGGCGCAGCGCAGCGTCGCCGCGCGCGAACAGCAGGCCAACATTCCCAAGGACAACGAGCCGCGCACCGACGGCAAGTTGAGCTTCTATAAAATCGGCGATCCCTACCAGATCGACGGCAAGTGGTACTACCCGAAAGAGGATTACGGCTACCGCGAAACCGGCATCGCCTCGTGGTACGGCGACGAATTCCACGGCCGCTACACCGCCAACGGCGAAATCTTCAACATGAACGCGGTCTCGGCCGCGCACCGCACCTTGCCGATGCCCAGCGTCGTGCGCGTCACCAACCTGGAAAACGGCCGCTCGATGGTCGTGCGGCTGAACGACCGCGGGCCGTTCGCCAAGGACCGCATCCTCGATATGTCGCATCGCGGCGCCGACCTGCTGGGCTTCCGCGCCAAGGGCACGGCCCGGGTGCAGGTGGAAATCCTGAAGGACGAAAGCCGCAAGATGAAAGAGGCGGCGCTGCAGGGCAAACGCATCACAACGGCCGAGCTGGTGCCCGGCGCCGAGGACGACCCCGAGTTGACCGGGGTCCCGGCCCTGATGCCGGCCGCGGGCGCCGACGATGGGTTCCCGCCGGCGCTGACGGCCAGCGAGCCGCCGCCGCCCACGGCCGCGCCGCTGATCCCGGTCAGCGCCGTGCCGCTCGACGCCCCGGGCCAGTCGCCGGCGCAACTCGCCGCCCTGCAAACCGGGGCCGGCCCGGCCGGGATGGCGGCGCGCATACCCGCGCCGCCCGAACGGCCCTGGTCGCGCCAAGTCTATGTCCAGGCCGGCGCCTATGCCCAGTTCGACAACGCGGTGCGGGTGCAGAACGGCATCGACGGCCTGGGGCCGGCGACCATCTCGCCGGTCACGGCCGGCGGCCAGCGCTTCTACCGCGTCCGGCTGGGCCCATTCCCGTCGCCCTATCACGCCGAAACCGCCCTTGAACAGGTGGTGAAGAGGGGGTATGCGGGAGCCAAGATCGTCGCGGATTGAGACTTGCGGCCGAGGTTCCCTTTTTTGGGCAAACAATTGGCGCATTCCAGACTTAAAGACAGCCGCGCATGCCCGTTTCGGGCGGACGAAAAGGTAAGCCGATGAAACGCGTTTCCTGCTCCGTTACCTGCATCCTCGCGGCCCTTGGCCTCGCGCTCATGGCGCCGCCGCCCGCGCTTGCCCAGCAGGCGCCGGAAAAGCCCGCCGCCAAGCAGCCCGCGGCCAAGGACAAGCGCGCGCCCAAGCAATCCGCCGCCAAGTCGCAAGGCCAGCCCGCGACCGGCGATCAGCCCGCCGGCGCCGCGGGCAAGGCGCCGAGCTTCGATACCGACGTGCGCAACGCCATCCTGGTGGACTACGCGACCGGGCAGGTGATGTTCGAGAAGGCGGCGGACGAACGCATCGGCCCCGCCTCGATGAGCAAGATGATCACCCTCTATCTGGCCTTCGAGCAGTTGAAGAAGGGCCAGATCAAGATGGACGACACGCTGGCGGTCAGCGACAAGACCTGGAAGGAATGGAACAACCGCGGCTCGACCATGTTCATTCCCGCGCGCTCGCGCGTGAAGATCGAGGATCTGCTGCGCGGCATCATCATCCAGTCGGGCAACGACGCCTGCGTGGTGCTGGCCGAGGGCCTGTACGGCTCGGAGGCCGCGTTCGCCGACGCCGCCAACAGGCGCGGCAAGGAACTGGGCCTGACCGACAGCCACTTCACCAATTCCACGGGCTGGCCCGACCCGGATCACTACATGACCGTGCGCGACTTGGCGATCCTGGGCAAGCGCCTGATCGACGATTTCCCCGAGTACTATCCGATATTCAAGGAAAAGGACTTCGTCTTCAACGGCACGCGCCAGGGCAACCGCAATCCGCTGCTGTACAAGGACACGGGCGCCGACGGCATCAAGACCGGCCATACCGAGGATGCCGGGTTCGGCATCACCGCCTCGGCCATCCGCAACGGGCGGCGCATCATCATGGTGGTGCACGGCCTCAACAACATGCGCCAACGCGCGGGCGAAGCCGAGCGCGTGCTGGATTGGGGCTTCCGCGCCTTCGCGACCTACACCCTGTTCAAGGCGGGCGACAAGGTCGGCGACGCCGATATCTGGCTCGGCGAGAAGCTGAAAGTGCCGGTGGTGGTCGAACAGGACGTGGCTGTCATGATGGCGCGCGAGGCGCGGCGCGACCTGAAGGTCCAGGTGGTGACGGAAGAGCCCGTGCCGGCGCCGGTCAAGAAAGGCGACAAGATGGGCAAGCTGGTGGTCACGGCGCCGGGCATGCCGACGCGCGAAGTGCCGCTGATCGCCGCCGAGGATGTCGACAAGCTCGGCACCCTGGCGCGCATCGGCGCGTCGCTGGGCCACGTGCTGCTGGGCCCGTCCTCGAAGCAACGCTAATCCCCGTTGAGCCCAGGTCAGTGAACTCAGGTCAGTCAGCGCCCCCGGGGCGCTTCATCACGCTCGAAGGCGGCGAGGGCGGCGGCAAGTCGACCCAGGTGTTCCGCCTGGTCGAGCGCATGCGCCGCGCCGGCATCCAGGCGGAATGCACGCGCGAGCCCGGCGGCGCCGAGGGCGCGGAGATGATCCGCAAGCTGCTTGTGGAAGGCGGCACCGGGCGCTGGGACGCCGAAACCGAGTTGCTACTGCATTTCGCCGCGCGCCGCGACCATCTGCGCCGCACCGTGTGGCCGACGCTGAAGCGCGGCATGTGGGTGGTCAGCGACCGCTTCGCCGACAGCACGATGGCGTATCAGGGCTATGGCCAGGGCCTGGGCCGCGAAGCCGTGGATACCCTGTACCGGCTGGCGGTGGGCGATTTCCATCCCGACCTGACGCTGATCCTGGATCTGCCGGTCGCCACCGGGCTGGAACGCGCCGCGCAGCGGGGCGAGGAGAACCGCTACGAGCGCATGGGCAAGGACTTCCATCAGCGCCTGCGCGACGGCTTCATCGAGATCGCCCGGCGCGAGCCCAAGCGGTGCATCCTGATCGACGCCACCCAGCCGGTGGACGCGGTCACGGATGCGATCGTCGCGGCGGTGAGAGATAAGTTTAAGATAGAGATATAAATAGCTGATTTCTAAGCCGTCATGGCCGGGCTTGACCCGGCCATCCACGCTTCCAGGGAGATAGTCGGCGTGGATGCCCGGCTCGGTGGCCGGGCATGACGTTGAAGTGGAAGCAGAAGCCGCTTCGGCTATTCTGCGCTCATGGCCGCCAAGCAGACCGAGGACTTCCACCCCGACGACGATCCGCCCGAGCGGATGCCGCGCGCCAATCCCGAGCTGTTCGGGCAGGAAGAGGCCGAAGCGGCGTTGCTGGCCGCATGGCGCTCCGGCCGCATGCCGCATGCCTGGCTGCTCAGCGGGCCGCGCGGCATCGGCAAGGCGACCCTGGCTTTCCGCTTCGCGCGTTTTGTCTTGTCGGGAGGAGGAAGCCAAGGCGGCGGCCTGTTCGGGGCTGTTTCCGACCAGGACGGCATGGCGATGCCGCCGCAGGACCGGGTGTTCCAGCGCCTGGCCGCCCTCGGCCATTCCGATTTCCGGCTGGTGCGGCGCGGCGTCAATCGCAAGACCGGCAAGCTGCGCCAGGAGATTCTGGTCGACGACGTGCGCGACATGGGCCAATTCCTGCGCCTGACGGCGGGCGAGGGCGACTGGCGGGTGATCGTCATCGACAGCGCCGACGAGATGAACCGCTCGGCCGCCAACGCCGCGCTGAAGGCAATCGAAGAGCCGCCGTCCCGGGCCCTGGTGCTGCTGGTCAGCCACGCCCCAGGCAGGCTGTTGCCCACGATCCGCTCGCGCTGCCGGCGGCTGGAGTTGCGCGTGCTCGACGACGCTGTCGTGAAAAAGATCGTCGCGCGTCACATGCCCGAGCTCGACGCCGCCGAATTGGAAGAATTGGCTCACCTAGCCCAGGGTAGCGCCGGCCGCGCCCTGTCCCTGGCCGACCACGGCGGGGTGGAACTGCACCGCGACATGCTGGCGATCCTCCAGGGCTATCCCAGCATCGACGAGCTGGCGCTGGACAAGCTCAGCGACCGCCTGGGCCGGGCAGGGGCGGAGGATGGATTCCGCGTGTTCGGCGAGATGCTGACCGGGCTGATCGGCCGGATGTGCCGCGACAAGCGGGCGGGAAGGGAGATCGGCCAGGGCCACGCGGCGGAAGCCCCGGTAGCCGCGCGGCTGGCCGCGTCGGGCGGCCTTGATCGCTGGCTTGGGGTATGGGAAAAACAGTCCGAGCTTTTCACCCGCGCCGATAGCGCCAAGCTGGATCGCAAGCAGGTCGTCGTGAGCGCCGTTTTGACCCTGGCCGCCGCCGCTCGAATGTGACGCTGGATCGCGGCGCTTAAGCGCCCGCTCTAATCCGGCTCCAACCCGCTATACTCGAAATCCGTTCGTCCAGCGCCCGACCCAAATCGGGCCGCGGCGAGCGAACCCAACGGACCCAGCCATGACCGACCGCTATTACATCACCACGCCGATCTACTACGTCAACGACAAGCCGCACATCGGCCATGCGTACACGACGCTGGCTTGCGACGCGATCGCGCGCTTCATGCGGCTGGACGGGAAAGACGTGTTCTTCCTGACGGGCACCGACGAGCACGGGCAGAAAGTCGCCAAGGCGGCGCAGGACGCGGGCGAAACTCCGCAGGCCTTCACCGACAAGGTGTCGCAGAACTTCCGCGACCTGGCCAAGGCGATGAACTTCTCGCACGACCAGTTCATCCGCACGACCGAGGACCGCCACACCAAGGCGTCGCAGGCGATCTGGCAGGCGATGGCTGGGGCGGGCGACATCTATCTCGGCAAATACGCGGGCTGGTACGCCGTGCGCGACGAGGCGTTCTACGGCGAGGACGAGCTGACCAAAGGCGGGGACGGCAAGTTCACCGCCCCGTCGGGCGCCCCCGTCGAATGGGTGGAGGAGCCGAGCTATTTCTTCAAGCTGTCGGCCTGGCAGGACCGGCTGCTCAAGTTCTACGCGGACAATCCGAAATTCATCCTGCCGCCATCCCGCCGCAACGAGGTCATCAGCTTCGTGAAATCGGGCCTGCGCGACCTGTCGATATCCCGCACCTCGTTCACCTGGGGCGTGCCGGTGCCGGGCGACGAAAAGCACATCATGTATGTCTGGGTCGACGCGCTGACCAACTACATCACCGCCGTCGGCTATCCCGACACCGACGCCGCCCAGTTCAAGAAATTCTGGCCGGCCGATCTGCACATGGTCGGCAAGGACATCCTGCGCTTCCACGCGGTCTATTGGCCGGCGTTCCTGATGTCGGCCGGCCTGGCGGTGCACAAGCGCGTGTTCGCCCACGGCTGGTGGACCAACGAGGGCCAGAAGATCTCGAAGTCCCTGGGCAACATCATCGATCCGCTGAAGCTGATCGCGACTTACGGCCTGGACCAGACCCGGTATTTCCTGATGCGCGAGGTGCCGTTCGGCAACGACGGCGATTTCTCGCACAAAGGCATGATCGGGCGGATCAACGCCGAGCTGGCGAACGGCATCGGTAACCTGGCGCAGCGCACGCTGTCGTTCATCGCCAAGAACTGCGGCGGCGTGCTGCCCGCGCCCGGGCCGTTCAGCGCCAACGATCAGGCGATGCTGGGCGCGGCGCACGGCCTGCTGCCGGCGATGCGCGTGTCGATCCAGGCGCAGGAACTGCACAAGGCCCTGGGCGACTGGGTCGATGTGGTGGTGCGCGCCAACCAGTATGTCGACGCCGAAGCACCCTGGGCCCTGCGCAAGACCGATCCCAAGCGCATGGAAACCGTGCTCTACGTCCTGGCGGAAACCCTGCGGCATCTCGGCGTGATGTTGCAGCCCTTCACGCCCGACTCGGCGGCAGCGTTGCTCGATCAGCTCGGCGTGGCGCCAGGCAATCGCACCTTTGCCAGCCTGGGCGAGGGTGGGGCGCTCAAGGGTGGGGCGGCCCTGCCCGCGCCCAAGGGCATCTTCCCGCGCTTCGTCGAGGCGGCGGAATAACGGACCGCGCCCATGCTTGTGGATAGCCATTGCCACCTGGACTTCCCCGACTTCGCGCAAGAGCTCGACGCGGTTGTGCAGCGCGCGCGCGAAGCGGGGGTACGCCGCATGGTCACGATCTGCACGCGCCTGAGCAAATTCGACCAGGTGCTGGCCGTGGCCGAGCGGTTCGACGACATAAGCTGCACCGTGGGGGTGCATCCCCACGAAGCGGCGACCGAGCAGGGCGAGGACACGGCCAAGCTGGTCGAAACGGCGAAGCACCCCAAGGTCGTGGGCATCGGCGAAACCGGCCTCGACTACTTCTACAACCGCAGCCCGAAGGACCGGCAGCAGGCGAGCTTCCGGGCGCATATCGCCGCCGCTAGGGAGACCGGACTGCCGCTGATCGTCCATACGCGCGACGCCGACGACGACATGGCGCAAATCCTAGCCGAGGAAATGGGGAAGGGGCCCTTCCCCGGCGTGCTGCATTGCTTTAGCTCGTCGCGGCAACTGGCTGAAAAAGCGATAGAAATCGGTTTCTATATTTCGCTGTCCGGGATCGTGACCTTCAAGAAGGCCGACGATTTGCGCGAGACGGCCAAAGCCGTGCCGTTGGACCGGCTGCTGGTGGAAACCGATGCGCCGTACCTGGCGCCCATGCCGATGCGCGGCAAACGCAACGAGCCGGCCTTCGTCGCCCATACCGCCGCCCGCGTGGCCGAGCTGCGCGGCATGCCGGTGGCCGATTTCATCGCCCGGACCGGCGAAAACTTCTTCCGGCTGTTTTCCAAAGTGCCGCGGCCGGCCTGATGCGCACGACGATCCTGGGCTGCGGCGGATCGATGGGCGTGCCGCGGCTGGGCGGGCCCGGCGGCGCCGGCGAATGGGGCCAGTGCGACAAGGCCAACCCCAAGAACCGGCGGCGGCGCTGCTCGCTGCTGGTGCAGCAAGGCGAAACCACGGTTCTAGTCGACACATCACCCGACCTGCGCGAGCAATTGCTGGACGCGCATGTCGCGCGCGTGGATGCCGTGCTGATAACCCATCTGCATGCCGACCAGACCCACGGCATCGACGATTTGCGGCCGATTTCCTATGCAATGAAGAAGCGGATCGACCTGCACGCCGATGCCGCGACCCTGGCCGAACTGACGCAGCGGTTTTCCTATTGCTTCGAACGGGCCGAGGGCAGCGGCTATCCCGCGATCCTCTCCGGGCATGCGATCCCCGAGCCGTTCGCGCCGTTCACGGTCGCGGGGCCGGGCGGGACGGTGCCTGTGGTGGCGTTCGGCCAGGCGCATGGCAGCATCCGCTCGCTCGGCTTCCGGTTCGGCAATCTGGCCTATTCCAGCGACGTTCATGCCCTGGACGACGACGCCTGGGCGGCGCTGGCAGGCGCCGAGGTTTGGATCGTCGACGCGCTGCGCCGCAGCCCGCATCCCACGCACGCCAACCTAGAAACCACCTTGGGCTGGATCGAGCGCCTGAAGCCCCGGCGCGCGATCCTGACCGACATGTTCCACGACCTGGATTACGAGACGTTGAAGCGGGAATTGCCGGCGGGCGTCGAACCGGCCTATGACGGCATGGTGGTAGAGCTGTAATCCTAGCAGTTCGCCGCCGGGTTGCGCCTTAAAGCATTGCCTTAACTGCCGTATCGTTATTTTCCATAATATACATTATGCGATCTTTAGATACGAGGCCACGCCCGGCTTTGTTGTCGACCGATCCTCCCGTCCCGGCCGATGCGCTAAACTCCGGAGTTATGGAAACCGACGTGAAACAGATCGAGGGCTATCACGCCCATGTCTATTACGACCCGGCGACGCGCGGCCTGGCGGAAAAGCTGCGCGCGGGCATCGGCGCGGGGTTCAAGCAGGCGTTGCTCGGGCGCTGGCACGACAACCCGGTCGGCCCCCACCCCATTGCCATGTACCAGGTGGCATTCGCCGTGGCCGATTTCCCGCACCTGGTGCCCTGGCTGATGCTCAATCGCGGCGATCTCACCGTGCTGGTGCACCCCGAGACCGGCGACGAATATACCGACCACACCGCCCATGCCATGTGGCTAGGCCCGCCGCTGGCGCTGAAGCTGGAAGTGCTGAAACGGCGCTAGGCCCGACCGGCCCTATTTCTCCGCCAGGGTCCAGACCCCGTTCCAGTCCGCTTGCAGCGGATTGGCGCGCACCGACGCGATGCGCCGGAGCATCACCGCGGCGGGCGGATCGTCCGCGATCGCGGCGGTACAGGCCCGGAACGCCGCCTCCGCCGCGTCCCATTGCTGCCGGCGATAGGCCGACAGCCCTTCGGCATAATGCTCGCGCGCCGTCATGGCCTCGGCCGCGACTTCGCCTTTACGCCCCATTACTTCAAAAATGCGCTGCGGCTCGGTCTTGCCCACCACCAGGATGGAGTCGATCTCGCGCGTCTCCACGGTTTCGGCGGCCCGCCTGGCGGTTTTCTTGCTCACAAGGATATGCGTGCCGTAGACCTTGTTGGCGCCTTCGATCCGCGAGGCGAAATTCACCGTGTCGCCCATGACCGTGTAGCTTTTGGTGACGTCGGACCCGATGTTGCCCACCACCACGTCGCCCGTGGCGATGCCGATGCGCATGTCGATCTGCGGCAGGTTGCGCTTGATGCCCATGAGATCGGGCAGCTTGTCCCGGAACGCATCGAGCCGTTGGAGCTGGCCCAAAGCCGCAAGGCAGGCGAGCCTCGCCTGGTCCTGCTCCGAATTGAACGGCATGCCCCAGAACGCCATGATCGCGTCGCCGATGTATTTGTCGATGATGCCGCTGTGTTCGCGGATCGGCGCCGACATCTCGGTCAAATAGCCGTTGATGACGTTGACCAGGCCAGCCGGCGTCAGCCCCTCGGACAGCGAGGTGAAGCCCTTCATGTCGCAGAAGAAGATCGTCATGGTGCGGCGCTCGCCGCTGGCGGCGGTGAATTCCGGCCGGTCGATCAGCCCCTGCACGATGCGCGGGTCGATGTATTTGCCGAAGGTCTCGCGGATCCGCGCCTTGACCCGCAACTCCCCGACCATGCGGTTGAATGCCTGGGCCAGCCGGCCGATCTCGTCGCGGCTCGCCACCGCGACGTTGGTGTCGAGGTTGCCGCCCTCCACCGCCTGGGTCGCGGTCAACAGGCGGCGGATCGGCGCCACAACGCCCGACGACACGAACCCGGCGAATATCAGCCCCAGCAGCACCGCCGTGCCCATGACCACGATGCTGATCGCGATCACTTCTTCCTGGTGTTTCAGGGTTTCGTCGGCGGCGGCGCCGGTGAGCTGCAGCATGGCCTCGCGAGCGTTATCCAGACGCTCGTCCACCTCGTCGCGCAACGGATCGAGGCGCAGCAAGGCAATATGCGCGCCGGCGAAGTCGCCCGCGTCCAGGGCCGACAGCACGCGCGCCACTTCCGCGCCGTATTTCTTTTGGTCCTCGATCATGATTTCCAGGCGGGTGTCGAGCCGCGCCAACGCGACCGCATCCTCGAAACCGCCCGCCTCGCCGATGCGCTTGGTGAGCTTGGCGCGGGCCGCCGCCAGGTCCGCGTTGTACTGCTTCGCCCTCTCGTCCACCTCCTTGCGATAGACGGGAATCATGTCGGCGTCGGGCGGCGTGGCGGTGTGGGCGATGTAGAGACGGCGCAATGCCAGTCCCGATTCCAGCGACCGCACGTCGGCGTCGGAGATCGAGGCATAAGCGGGGATGTATTCGTCGACGATATGATCGAGCTGCCGGCCGACATCCCTGGCCATGCGGGTGTTGAAGTTCGACACCACGACCATCAGCAGCATAAGACCGACCGCCGCGGCGAAAATCTTGACCCGAATGGTGATCCGCATCCCGTCCCCCCGGGGGCTGCCTGTCCCCGGGCCTGACGCTAAACCGCCCCTGCCCCTGCGGCAAACGTGGGCCCGTTGCGCGGCGGCTTAAGCCGCGCCGCCGGCAGACGGTAGCGCGCGCATAGAGCTATCTAGGCGGGGTCCGCCTGGCGCCGCCAGACCGGCAACCAACCGGGCACGGCCACCGCATAGCGGTCATAGGCCGCGCCGAACGCCGCGCGCGCCTCGCGCTCCTCGCGCCGCGCCAGGGCGACATACATGACCACAAGCGGCGGATACATCGCCAGCGTCAGCAACGTAGGCCATTGCAGCATGAAGCCCGTGAGAATGGCGATGAAGCCCAGATATTGCGGATGCCGCACCCAGCCATAGGCGCCAGTCGTAGCCAGACGGCTCGCTTGCTGCGCGGCATGCAGGACCGGCCACGCCCAGGCGATCAGCACGAAACCGCCGGCGATCAGGAGATTGCTCAGGACATGGGCCGGGCTGAAATGCGGGTCGCCCTTCCAGCCGAACAGCGTCGACCAAAGATGGCCCGCGTCGTGGCTCAACAGGTCGAGCTGCGGATAGCGCGTCTGTAGCCAGCCCGACAGCAGGTAGATCGTCAGCGGAAATCCGTACATCTCGACGAACAGCGCGACGATGAACGCGGAAAACGCGCCGAACGATCGCCAATCGCGCGTCGATGCGGGCTTGGCGAAACTGAAAGCGAACAGGATGAACACCGCCGCATTGATCGCGGCCAGCAGCCACAAGCCGTAGGCGGGAGCATGACCGGTCATGGCTTCTTGCCGGCCTGATCGTCGTGGTGGTGCTCATGCCCGCCGTGGCCGCCATGTCCACCGTGCCCACCGTGCATGAACACGTGCATCAGCGGGCAGGCGAGCAGCAACAGATACGGCAGAATGCCCAGAATATGCGGCCTGTGCTCGCTCCACAGCAGATAGCCGGCGGCGGCCACGAACACCGCCGCGGCGATCGCCGCGCGATGGCGCCAAAGAACGTCGCCCATCTTTAAGCCCCCCACTACATCCGCATCATCGGGCTCATGCCGCCCATCGGACCCATCGGTCCGGCCATCAGGTCGTTGGCGATGCGCTTCTGCTCGTCGTTGAGCTGGGCGTAAAGCGGCTCGGCGGCTTTGTGGATCGCGCGCAACTCTTCCAGGTGCTGAGCCATCGTCTTTTCATGCCGGCCCAAGTTCGCCAGCCAGTCCGCCTTCGCGTCCTTGGGCTGCTGCATCATCGGCATCGACGCCATCATGTCCTTGCCGGATTTGCGCACGGCGTCGGCGAATGCCGTCCAGGCCGGCGCTTGCGCCTCGGTGATGCCGATCTCGGCGCGCAGGAACGCGAGCCGCCCCTCGACATGCTTGCCCGGGCCCATCTGCATCCCTTGCATTCCGCCGCCTTGCATCATCCCGCCTTGCATCATGGGCTTTCCACCCATCATGCCCATCCCGGGGCTGGGCTGCGCGGGTTTGGCGGCGGCCGGCGGCTGCGCGCCGCCGGGATGGTGCGGATCAACGGCCTGTTGCGCGAAGGCCGGTCCACCGGCCAGGGCCAGGCCGAGAACAACTGCCAGTGCCGTAAGATTTTTCATGGTCCGCTCCTTATGACGATATGATTCAGTGTCCTCCGCCTAGCAGTCCAACGCGTTGATCCAAATCAGTTTCCCCTTGGTGGAAGGTTCCCGCCCGGCTGCTTCAAGCACCCAGTTTCACGCGCCGAAGGCGCAGCGCGTTGCCGATCACCGATACCGAACTCAGCGCCATCGCCAGCGCAGCGATGGCCGGACTCAAAAGCAGCCCGAAGGCCGGGTAAAAGACACCGGCCGCCACCGGCACGCCGAGCGCGTTGTAGATGAACGCGAAAAACAGGTTCTGGCGGATGTTGCGCATGGTGGCGCGGCTGAGCGCCCGCGCCCGCGCGATTCCGGCGAGATCGCCCTTCACCAGGGTGACGCCCGCGCTTTCGATGGCGATATCCGTGCCAGTGCCCATCGCCACGCCGATATCGGCCGCGGCCAGGGCGGGCGCGTCGTTCACGCCGTCGCCGGCCATCGCCACCACCCGCCCCTGCGCTTTAAGCCGCACCACGATCGCATGCTTGTCCTCGGGCAGCACTTCGGCCTCGACCTCGCCGATGTCGAGCTTGCGCGCAACCGCGTCGGCGGTGCGGCGATTGTCGCCTGTGAGCATCACCACGCGCACCCGGTCGCGCTTCAGCGCCGCGATCGCGGCGGCGGTCGTTGCCTTGATCGGGTCGGCGACCGCCAACAGGCCTGCCGGCTTGCCATCCACCGCCACGAACATCACCGTGGCGCCGTCGCCGCGCAGCACGTCGGCGCGCGCGTCCAACGCGCGTGCGTCGATGCCGAGGTCTTGCATCAGCTTTATGTTTCCAAGGGCTACACGGCGGCCCTCGACGGTTGCCTGAACGCCCTTGCCGGTGATTGAGGCGAACTCTTCAGCCTTGGCAAGGCCGGCTGCGCGCTCCTTGGCGGCGGCAACGATGGCCGCGGCCAGGGGATGCTCGCTGCCCCGCTCGACCGACGCCGCGAGGCGCAGCACTTCGGTTTCGGCCAGGCCGCCCACGGCCTCCACCGCCACCACCTTGGGGCGCCCCTCGGTCAGGGTGCCGGTCTTGTCCACCACCAGCGTGTCGATCTTCTCGAAGGTTTCCAAAGCCGCCGCGTTACGGATCAGGATGCCCGCCAAGGCCCCGCGCCCGATGCCCACCATGATCGAAATCGGCGTGGCCAGCCCCAGCGCGCATGGGCAGGCGATGATCAGCACCGACACGGCCGCTACTAGCCCATAGGCCAAGCGCGGCTCGGGACCCCAGGCGGCCCACGCGCCGAAAGCCAGCGCCGCGGCTGCGACCACCGCCGGCACGAACCAGCCGGACACCGTATCGGCCAGGCTCTGGATCGGCGCCACGCTGCGCTGCGCCTCGGCCACCAGGGCCACGATGCGCGCCAGCATGGTATCCGCGCCCACCTTGGTCGCCCGCATCACGAACGAGCCGGTGGTGTTGAGCGTGCCCGCGACCACCTTCGAGCCCGGCTCCTTCTCGACCGGCATCGACTCGCCGGTCACGGTCGACTCGTCGATCGCCGAGCGGCCCTCGGCCACCTCGCCATCGACTGGAACCGAGTCGCCGGGCCTGACCCGCAGCCGGTCGCCCACGCGGACCTGATCGACCGCGATCTCCTCGTCCGAGCCGTCGTCCTTGAGCCGCCGCGCGATCTTGGGCGCCAGGCGCAACAGCGCGCGGATCGCATCGCCGGTGCGTTCGCGCGCCCTGAGCTCCAGCACCTGGCCCAGCAGCACCAATACGGTGATGACGGCGGCGGCCTCGAAATAGACCGGCACCGAGCCGTCGGCGCGGCGGAACCCCGCCGGGAAGATGCCGGGTACCAGCGTGGCGAGCACGGAATAGGCATAGGCCGCGCCCGTGCCCAACGCGATCAACGTGAACATGTTGAGCGCGCGCATGACCACGGACCGCCAGCCGCGCTCGAAGAACGGCCATCCCGCCCACAGCACCGCCGGCGTGCCCAGCGCGAACTGCGCATAAGTTGCCGCGCGCATCGGCATGACGTGCTCCATCTCGACGCCGGGCAGGTGCGCGCCCATCTCCCACAGCAGCAGCGGCAGGGTCAGCGCGCCGCCGATCCAGAAGCGCCGCGTCATGTCTTTCAGCTCGGGGCTGGGGCCGGATTGCGCCGCCGGCAACACCGGCTCCAGCGCCATGCCGCAGATCGGGCAGCTTCCCGGCTCCGGCTGGCGGATCTGCGGATGCATCGGGCAGGTGTAGACCGTGCCTTCCGGCGCGGGCGCGGATGCCGTTGCCGCGCTGCCGGCGCGATGCGCGTGCCCGTGATCCGTCGCGTGCTCGTTCATGGCGCGTGCCTGCGGTTTAGCGCCGCCCGCTGAAAAGATCGCGTAGCCAAGCGAACAACGTGCCCATGAGGAATCCCCACAGGACCATGACCACGAACGGGTAGAAGAATTGCGAAATACGGAACGGCGTCGCCGTCGTCAGCTTCCCGAAGTCGAGGCCGTGGGCCAGGGCGTTTAGAAACTCGATGCCCCGCTCGGGCCACAGCACGAACAAAATCGCGCAGACAGGGTAGCCGACAGCGAACGTCGCCGCGAGCGCAGCGCCGGTTCTCCAAGGGTTATTTGCCACCTTATCCTCCCATTCCCAACGACATGCATGACATTGCCGGAGCGCGCTTCAAGCCCACTCGCGCATAAAAATGCGCGTTCCATCGCCTGTAAGGTCAATGACATGCATCAATAGCCGGATGGACCGGGCCCGGGGGCTGTGACAATCTGCCAAGCCCATGAGCGAACAGGAAAAACGCCCGATCGACCGGCTGATCGCGATCATGGCGAAACTGCGCGATCCCATCGGCGGCTGCCCCTGGGACCTGGAGCAGGATTTCGCCAGCATCGCGCCCTACACCATCGAGGAAGCCTACGAAGTGGCCGACGCGATTTCGCGCGGCGACATGGGCGCCTTGCGCGAAGAGCTGGGCGATCTGCTGCTACAGGTCGTCTATCACGCCCGCATGGCGGAGGAGCGCGGCGATTTTCGCTTCGACGACGTGGCCACGGCCATCGCCGGCAAGATGGTCGCGCGCCATCCCCATGTCTTCGGCAATACGGAAGTAGATAGCGCTGCTGGCCAGACGCGCATGTGGGAGGAGTTCAAGTCGCGCGAGCGCGCGGCCAAGGCCGGCGCCTCCGGCAAGCCCGCCTCGGTGCTGGACGACGTGCCGCTTGCCCTGCCCGCCTTGTTGCGCGCCGAAAAGTTGCAGAAACGCGCGGCGCGCGTGGGCTTCGACTGGCCCGAGGCGGCGCAGGTGCTCGACAAGATCGAGGAAGAGATCGCCGAGTTGCGCGCCGAGCTTAAAGGCGGCGCGGCGAAGGCCGACCCGGCGCGCGTGGCCGATGAAGTTGGCGATCTGCTGTTCGCCCTCGCCAACCTGGCGCGGCACCTGAAGACCGATCCCGAGACCGCGCTGCGCGGCTGCAACGCGAAATTCGAGCGCCGCTTCCGCTCGATCGAGCAGGCCTTGGCGGCGCAAGGCCGCGCGCCCAAGGACGCCAGCCTGGAAGAAATGGAAGCCTTGTGGGTGGAAGCGAAGCGGAAAGAGCGCTAAGCGCGCTTTGCTTCCGCCCGGGCCGCCGCCCGGCGCTTGCGCAACTCGGCGAACGGCACCAGCCGGCGCGATTCCTCGTCCCACAGCGCCAGACGCAGGCATTTCAAGCTCTGCCAGATGGTCAGCCGCTTGGCGTCCCACAGCGGCGGATTCTCCCTGAAGCATTCGCTCAAGCGGTAGTTCGGTATCTTGCTCGACAGGTGATGGATGTGGTGGAAGCCGATATTGGCGGTCAGCCAATGCAGAAAGCGCGGCAGGTCGTAGTACGAGCTGCCGGCCAGCGCCGCGGCATCGAAATTCCAGCTCCGTTCCGTTTCCCAGTAGGTCTCCTCGAACTGGTGCTGCACATAGAACATCCAGATGCCGATGGTCGCGGCCAGGAGCACCACGGGCAGATAAACCAGCAGCACCGGCGATAGACCGATCGCGAGGATCGTGGCGGCGACGATCGCCGCGACGCCGATGTTCGTGCCCATCACGCTCAGCCAATTGGACCAGCGGCGCATCGACGCGGTTGGAACGCGGTGCCGCAGCAGGAATTGATACCCCGGCCCGACGCCGAACAGCACCAGCGGGTGCCGGTACAGCCGGTAGCCGAAGCGTTGCAGCCAGGAGCGCTGCAGATACTCCCGCACCGTCATGGTGGAGATATCGCCGATGCCGCGGCGCTCGAGATTGCCTGCCCCGGCGTGATGCGCGGCATGGCATCGCCGCCAATCCACGTACGGCGTCAGCGTCAGCACGCCCAGCAGATGGCCGATCAGGTTGTTCGCCCAGCGCGACCTGAAGAACGATCCGTGGCCGCAATCGTGCTGGATCATGAACAGGCGGACCAGGAACAGCGCCGCCGGCAAGATCGCGAACAGCGCCGCCCAGACATGATAGGCGAGGCCCACCAGCATCGCCGTCATTATGGCGAGATAAGGCAGCGCCGTGTTGAGCAGCTGCAACGTGCCGCGCCAGCCGTCCGGCTGGGCATAGGGCAGCACCAGCTCGCGCAACGGCCGCGAATCGGCCGGGCAAGCCGGGGAATCGTTTAACTGGCTAGGCTTGGTTTCGGCGCCCGGGCCGCGAAGGAGAAACACCCGTGGTAACATCCGTATGATTGGATCGTGCCCCGCACGGCGCAGCCTTTGCGGCTACGGGCACTGGACGGCGGCGACCATACCCCCGATTGGCCAACAGTCCAAGTTAATTGCGCCGGCGATTCGCGGCGGCCACTAGTCCTTCATCAGCAGGTGAATCAGGCTGGACGTGTCCCAGCGCTTGCCGCCGCGCGCCTGCACCGCGGCATAAAACTGGTCGATCAGCGCGATCGTGGGCAGGCGGGCCTTGTTGCGCTTGGCCTCGGCCATGCAGATGCCCAAATCCTTGCGCATCCAGTCCACCGCGAAGCCGAAATCGAACTTACCCTGCACCATCGTCTTCCAGCGGTTTTCCATCTGCCAGGATTGCGCCGCGCCCTTGGAGATCGTCGCCAGCACCTTGTCGGTGTCGAGGCCCGCCTTCATGGCGAAATTCACGCCCTCGCTCAAACCCTGGACCAGTCCGGCGATGCAGATCTGGTTGACCATCTTGGTGAGCTGGCCCGAGCCCGCCGGGCCCATATGCGTGCAGGCCTTGGCGAAGACCTTCATCGCCGGTTCGGCCGTTGCGTAGGTTGCGGCCTCGCCGCCGACCATGATCGTCAACTGCCCGTTTTCGGCGCCCGCCTGGCCGCCCGACACCGGCGCATCGAGGAATCCCAGGCCCGCCTTCTTCGCCGCGGCCTCAAGCTCGCGCGCGATCTCGGCCGAGGCCGTGGTGTGATCGACCAGAATCGCGCCCTTCTTCATGCCCGCCAGCGCGCCGTCCGGCCCGAATGCGACCGAGCGGATATCGTCGTCGTTGCCGACGCACATGAAGACGATGTCGCAGCCCGCGGCCGCCTTGGCCGGCGTCGGCGCCGAGGCGCCACCGTGCTTCTTCGCCCAATCGGCCGATTTCGCCGCGGTGCGGTTGTAGACCGTGACCTTGTACCCGGCCTTGGCCAGATGCCCGGCCATTGGAAAGCCCATAACCCCAAGGCCCAGGAATGCAACGGTCTTACCAGTCATCGTTAAAGTTCCCTCTTAAGTTGGTTTTTGTCGCGATTTCAGCTTAGCGCGGATCATACAAGGGCCGCGCGCAGGCGGGCAACGGCGTAGCGCCACGATTCAGCCGTTTTTTCGACCGAATTCAAGCACTTGAAACTCTAATTCCCGTGCCAACGTTTATCAGTAGACGCGGCAACCCTGCCGCGGCCGCGCGATGGGGGAGCAACGGCCGTTTCGGCGCGGGAATCGTCCCGGCCAGGCGTCTTGCATCCAGGAAAGGATGGACGTCATGAGTTGGCGCATCCCCACCGTCCTCGCCGCGGCGATCGCAGCCGCTCTCGTTCCGGCCGCGCCCACGGCCGTGGCGAATTCCGAGGGCCGCACCGCAAAGGTCTGCGGCCCGTACGGCGAGATCATGGCGGGCTTCTCCCGGGAATTCGACGAAGTTCCTGTTGTGTCGGCGATGACCGATCGTGGCTATGCGATGGAGGTGCTGGCCTCGCCCAGCGGCACCTGGACCATCGTCATCACTCAGCCGGGTGGTCCAAGCTGTGCGATCGCCACCGGCCAGGAATGGGAGACGATCAAAGACGAATGGATGCAGACCTCCCACCCGCCGCTCTAAGCCTGCCGTGCAAGGCCGCCTAGGCCGCGTTTAGAAACTCGCGTATCCGCTTCCAGGCTTCGTGGCTGACGCCGGCAAGCAGGCCGCCGGCCGTATCCGTGGGCCGGTAGGGCGAGCCGTCCCATTTCGTGGCGTGCCCGCCCGCCTCTTCCACCAGCAGCACGCCGGGCGCGTGGTCCCAGGGCTTCAGGTTGCGGAACAGGGCGAAATGCTGCCGCCCGTCGGCGATGTCGGTGTATTCACGCGCCACGCAATTGCGCGAGCCGACGCGCCCCAGGCGGTCGCGCACCCGGGCGCGTAGGGCATCGCGCCGGTCCTCGGGAAACACGCTGTAGCGGATGCTGCCGTTCAATTCGCCGTCGGACGGTAGCGCGCCGCCGGGCCCAAGGCGCGTGCCGTCGCGCCAGGCGCCGCCGCCGCGTTCGGCGATGTAGGTCGTGCCTTCGATCGGCCGGTGAATCCAACCCGCCGCGGTTTCCCCGCGCTGCACCAGCGCCACCATGACGCCGAAATCCGGCTTGCCCTCGGCGTAGTTCTTGGTGCCGTCGATCGGGTCGATCACCCACACCGGCGCGTCGCCCGCCAGCCGCGCCAGCGTTCCCGGATCGGCCGCCGCGCCCTCTTCCCCCAGCACCACGCTGCCGGGCAAAAGCGCGATCAGGCGCGGCGACAACGCGCGCTCCGCCGCCTCGTCGGCCACGGTCACGGTCTCGTTGCCGTCTTTCATGCGGATGTCGCCGGCGGCCAGTTTGCGGAAGCGCGGCATGACCTCGCTCTGGGCGATCTCGGCCATCAGCTCGGCTACTTTCTGCGGATCGACGGCGGACAATGAACCGGCCCTTTCGGCGGCGGAAACTCGACTGCTAATAGGCCCTGCGATCCATGCCCATTGCAAGTCCAGGTTTACCGGCACGATCCGCCGGCGCCGCGCACGCCTCGCGCGCGATCACCGTCATCGCCAGTATGCCGCCAATCAGGGTACACAACAGCGCCATCGCCCCGCGGCGGAGCCATAGCCTCGCGTCCGCTTCCTGCATACGCATGAAGACCTCCTTAGGGCGGTCGCCGGGAAATCTAGCGGAGGGATCGAGCCCGGGCAGTGACGGCGGTCACTCGGCGGGAATGGCGTTTATTGGAGGCGTTGCCGTTGCTTGAATCGCATCAAATCGGCGGGATCGAGGCCTACTTTCAGGCGCACGGCCTTGTCGCCGTCGCGCCGCGACAGCACTTCGCCGTGCTGGTAGAGCCAGGCGATCGCGGCGCCATCGGTGACCGGAATATCGAACTGGGCGATCTCGCGGCTCGCCTTCAGCCGCGTGTCGATGGTGGCGATCAGCTCGTCGCACCCCTCGCCCGTCGCCGCCGATACCGCCACCGCGCCGCCCTTGGCGCGCTTGGCCTGGGCTTTGACCTTGGCTCTAGCCTCGGCGTCCATCAGGTCGATCTTGTTCAGGGCCTCGATCATGTGGCGCTTCGGATCGGCGCCGTCGATCAGCGCGTCCAGCCCCAGCTCGCGCAGCACTTTCAGCACGTCGCCGCGCTGCGCCTCGGATTCGGGATGCGCCATGTCGCGCACATGCACCACGATGTCGGCGCCGGTCACCTCTTCCAGCGTGGCGCGGAACGCGGCGACGAGCTGCGTCGGCAGGCTGGAGATGAAGCCAACAGTGTCGCTGAGGATGACGCTGCGCCCCGACGGCAGCTTGAGCCGCCGCATCGTCGGGTCGAGGGTCGCGAACAGCATGTCGGCCGACAGCACCTCGGATTGCGTCAGGCGGTTGAACAGCGTCGATTTGCCGGCGTTGGTGTAGCCCACCAGCGCCACCACAGGGTAGGGCACGCGCTTGCGCGCCTGGCGGTGCAGGCCGCGCGTGCGCTTCACACCCTCAAGCTCGCGCTTCAACTTCACGATGCGCTCGTCGATCAGGCGGCGGTCCATTTCCAACTGGCTTTCGCCCGGCCCGCCCAGGAAGCCGAAGCCGCCGCGCTGGCGCTCAAGGTGGGTCCAGGACCGCACCAGGCGCGAGCGCTGGTAGCTCAGCGCCGCCAGTTCCACCTGCAACGCGCCTTCATGCGTGCGCGCGCGTTCGCCGAATATCTCGAGGATCAGGCCGGTGCGGTCGATGACCTTGGCCTTCCACGCCTTCTCCAGGTTGCGCTGCTGCACCGGCGACACGATGCCGTCGACGACTACGACGCCGATCTCCTGCCCCTTGATCAGCGTCGCCAGCGTCTCGACCATGCCTTTGCTGAACAGGGTGGCGGGCCTGGGCTTCACCAGCTTGACGCTTTGCGCGTGGGCGATGGTGAGATGGATCGCCAGCGCCAGGCCGACAGCCTCGGCCAGGCGCGCTTCGGACGAGCGCGCTTCGCTGTGATGGCCGTTCGCGCCGCGAAGCGACGCGATCTCGGCCGGCAGAACGGGATGCAGCACCAGCGCGCGGCCGGTGTCGCCCTGGGCGCCGCCGGCATGATCTTGCGCCCACGCGGCGCCGTTACCGGCGCTGCTCAACTTCGGCCACGACCGGACGGATGAGCCATCCAGTCCCTTATTGGACGCCCTCGGGCGCGGCGCCGCCTTCCTTGCCGCCCGGCGGCTGTTCGAACAGCTGGATCGGCGTGGCGGGCATGACCGTGGAAATCGCGTGTTTGTAGACGAGCTGCGAATGGGCATCGCGCCGCAGCAACACGGAGAAATTGTCGAACCAGGTGATGATCCCCTGCAATTTGACGCCGTTCACCAGGAAGATCGTAACCGGGGTCTTGTTCTTGCGGACGTTGTTGAGAAACACGTCCTGTACGTTATGGGCCTTTTCCGACATTTTACTTACCCGTTCTGTTCTTTTGTTGGGCGGCGGCTTAACGCGCCGCGGGACGATTATTGCCGTCCGGTCGGCCCTAGGCAAGCAACGTTAGTAGTTCCTTGCAATCGTTCAGCCTGAGCGCCGGGAGGTTGCGGCGCCAGTCCGGGCCCGGCGGCTCGGGGTGGACCAGGACCGGCGTGCACCCCGCGTTATGGGCGCATTCCATGTCGATATCGGCATCGCCCACCAGCCAGACATCCCCGCCCGGCGCTATGCCGCCGGGCCCCAGGGCCAAGCGCACCGGCTCGACCCCCGGCTTGTCGCGCGGCGCATCGGTGGCGCCGACGATGCCGCCGAAATGCCGCGTCCAGCCCAGGTGCTCGGCCTCGGCGCGCAGGAATGGCCCGTGCTTGTTGCTGACCACGCCCAGATAGAGCCCGCGCGACTTGAGGTGGCGCAGCAGCGCGTCCGCCCCATCCATCGGCGCGATGGCCTCGAGATGCGTCTTCTCGAATGTGCCGTAGAAGATGTCGCGCGCCTTCTCCCATTCCTCGCCGAACATCTTGGGAAAGCTTTCGCGCATCGAGGCGCGCACGCGCTGCTTCACCTCGGCCATGGTCCAGGGCGGCATGCCGAATGCGGCGAAAGCGGCGTTCAGGGCGCCGGCGATCGTCGCCCAGTTGTCGACCAGCGTGTTGTCCCAATCGAACAGCAGCGCGCGCGGACGCGGGATGCCCGCCGGCCAGGATCTGCTCAATTCGACAACCGGGACTCTGGCGCCGGTTCCGCGCCCATGTAGCGCAAATAGTAATCGCGCAAGCGGCGGCTGAGCGGCCCGGGCTTGCCGTCGGCGATCGGCTTGCCGTCGAGCGTGGTGATCGGCAGCACGAACGACGTGGCGCTGGTCAGGAACGCCTCGCGCGCTTTGCGCGCCTCCTCGACCGTGAACGGCCGCTCCTCGATTTTCAGGCCTTCCTCGGCCGCCAGCTTCATCACCGCCCGGCGTGTGATTCCGCTGAGAATCGCGTGACTGAGCGGCCGCGTCACCGCCCGGCCGTCGGACGTGACGATCCAGGCGTTGGTGGACGTGCCTTCGGTGACCGTGCCGTCGCTAGCCACCTGCCAGGCTTCATAGGCGCCCGCCTCGTGCGCCTGCTGCTTGCCCAGGATGTTGGGCAGCAGCGACACCGATTTGATGTCGCAGCGCTGCCAGCGGATGTCGGGAATGGTGATCGCCGCCGCGCCCTTTTCCAGCATCGCCAGGTTGGGCGGGCGCGCATGCCGCGTGGTCATCACCAGGGCCGGCCTGGGCTTGCTTTTCGGAAAAGCATGGTCGCGCGGCGCCACGCCGCGGCTGATCTGCAGATAGACGATGCCGTTGACCACCAGGTTGCGGCGGATCAATTCGCGCATGGTCAGCTTCAGGGCCTGGCGCGTCATCGGCCAGTCGATTTTGAGCTCGGTCAGCGAATGTTCCAGCCGGTCGAGATGCGGCTCCTCATCCACGAATTTTCCATCGTGGATCGCTATCACCTCGTACACGCCGTCGGCGAACTGGTAGGCCCGGTCCTCGACATGCACCTGGGCTGCGCCATGCGGCACATAGCGCCCGTTCACATAAGCATCGCGCGGCATTTTCTTCTTACCTCTCGGCGGCTGTTACGGAAGGTATAGCAGCCGCTTTTCTTTTCGTCATGCCCGGCCGCGCGGCGTACCCAGGGCGATCTCCGCGATCTGCACGGCATTGAGCGCAGCACCCTTCAGCAACTGGTCGCCGGCCGAGAACAGCGAAATCGAGTGCCCGGTCGGGTCGCTCAAATCCCGGCGGATTCGTCCCACCAGGATATCGTCCTGGCCCGAGGCGTCCTTGGGCATCGGGAAGTAGTTGCGCTCGGGATCGTCGACGATCCTGACCCCCGGCGCCCCCTGCATCAGCGCCCGCACCTCTTCCGGCGTAATCGGCTTCTCGCATTCGAAGGTCACGGCGATGGAATGGGCGCGCAGCACCGGAACGCGAATGCAGGTGACGCCGACGCGGATATCGGGATCGCCGAAAATCTTGCGCGTCTCCTGCATCACCTTGGTTTCCTCGCCGTTGTAGCCGGTCTTGGGGTCGATCGCCGTGTTGTGGCTGAACAGGTTGAAGGCATAGGGATGCGGCAAGACGCGCGGCTGGTAGTCGCGGCCTTCCAGATGCGCGCGGGTGGATTGCACCAGCTCGTCCATCGCCGCGGCCCCGCCGCCCGACGCGGCCTGATACGTGGCGAGGATCAGCCGCGTGATGCGGTTCTTTTGGTGTACCGGCCAGAGCGGCGTGATGGCGACGATGGCCGAGCAGTTGGGATTGGCGATGATGCCGCGATGCCCCGCGATCTCGCCGGCGTTGATCTCGGGGATCACCAGCGGCACATCGGGGTCCATACGGAAGGCGGAGGAATTGTCCACCACCACCGCGCCCACGCGCACGGCAACCGGCGCGAATTGCTTCGACGCGCCCGCCCCGGCCGAGAACAGCGCCAGGTCCACGCCGTCGAAGCTGCGCTCGTCCAGCTCCTCCACGACCAGGTTCTCGCCCTTGAACGGCAGCGTCTTGCCGGCGGAGCGCGGGGACGCCAGCAGCTTCAAGCCCCGCAGCGGGAATTTCCGCGCATCGAGGCAGCGCAGCAGCTCGATGCCCACCGCCCCGGTGGCGCCGACGATGGCCACCACCGGCGCCGCCGCTTGCGGCTGTGCCGTCCGGGCGGGCCCGGTGGCGGGAATTGCCTTGGGGCGGTTCGAAGCCGCGTTCGGCTCGCTGGATTCGCGTAAACGGGATTCAACGGGGCGCATGCCGGTCTCCTGCGTTTTGCCGGGAGACGGGCGCCTTGAAACTCGAAGGCCCCGTCCGTTTCCGGCGGGGCCTTCGGGTCTTGCTATGCCGCTGAACTCAGCGCGCAGAAACCCGAGAAGCCCCGCCGGTGGCGGTCTTCTTCGTGGTCGCGCGCTTGAGGGTCAGCGAAAACATGGCCGAAAAATAGCTTCGGTCGCGACGAAAGTAAAGGCAATTATCACCTTGACAAAGCATATAGCCTAACTTACTATACCTATCAGTCGGTTAGGATGATTTGCCATGAGCGATCTAGCCAATCCGATCTTTACGAACGAGGCCAAAGCCCGCCAGTGGCTTGAGGTTCACGTTTGGCCCGATGGCCCGGTCTGCCCCCATTGCGGCGTCCAAAACTTTACCAAGCTCGAAGGCGAGGCCCACAGGCCCGGCCTCTACCAGTGCAACGATTGCCGCCAGCAATTCACGGTCACGGTCGGAACGGTCATGGAACGCTCCAAGATCGCCCTGACCAAGTGGCTGATGGCCGTCTATCTGCTGTCGTCGTCCAAGAAGGGCATGAGCACCAATCAGATCGGCAAGATGCTCAAGCTGCCCTATAAGACCGCATGGTTCATGACGCACCGTATCCGCGAAGCCATGCGCGAGGGCAAGATGCCCGGCCCGTTGGGCGGCGAAGGCATCGTGGTCGAAGCCGACGAAACCTACATAGGCGGCAAAGTTAAGAACAAGCACAATCACATTCGCGGGCACCACGGCTCCGGCACCGTAAACAAGGAAGCCGCCATATCGCTGGTGGAACGCGGCGGCAAGGTCCGTTCCTTCCACCTCGAAAGCGTCACCAGCAAGAACGTCAGGGGCATCCTTCGCTCCCAACTCAACGACCGCACCTACCTAGTCACGGACGAGTCCGCCATGTATCGCGGCATGGACCAGCGTTTCGCCGGTCACAGCACGGTCAATCACTCGGCCCATGAGTACGTCCGTCACGGCGTTGTCCATACCAACACCGTGGAAAACTACTTCTCAATTCTCAAGCGCGGCATTACCGGCGTCTATCACCATGTCTCGCAGCAGCACTTGAAGCGCTATCTGGCCGAGTTCGATTTCCGCTACAATGAACGCGAGGCGCTTGGCGTGGACAACCTCGCGCGTACGGTGAAGGCGATCAAAGGCATCAGCGGAAAGCGCCTCACCTATCGGCGGACTGACCAAGCCGTTCAACGTTAAGCGACAGATGGCGAGATTTCTAAGATGGCGCGTCAGGAGAGAAAATGAACCAACACGATGAAACCCAACTCATTAATGACATCAGATTCACGGCGCTGGAATTTCTAACGGAAAAGTTATGGGCCGCGATGCTTGCAATGAACGAACCCAAGAATTCTCATTCAGTCAAAGTGCGCCTTATCGAATTCGCTGGAAAATGGCAGCTATCTCCCGGAACGCCGCCGTTAGATGTTGAAAAAGTACAATCAAAGATGAAGATCGTTCAAAAGCGTGTCGAGCAGATTGTTCAGAACATCGAACTTGGCGAAGAAGAAAATCGTGCACAGATGAATCAGCCTCCCTTGGGTCAATATAAATTGTTTCCATAGCGACCTCACGACTACCTGTGATTTTTATCGCGAGAAGGCCCAGCGAATCGCCGCCTCAAATCGACTGAATGCAACATAGTGGGTGGCTGCGGATTCGTCTTGAATCCCTGTGGGTTGCACTGATCGAGTCCGCACCGCGCGGTAGATGCCTATAATTTTGACCCAAGCGCGGGGCGGGAATGCTCGAACATTCCCGCCCCAATTGCCCCGTAGCCTGTCAGAGCCGATACGAGGCAATAAACCCAATTCAGCAGACCTGGGCTGGCGGCTCCGCCCCTTGAAAGGACGTGAGCCGTGTCAGGCCTATTTGATTTCAAAAGTGTCGATATCGAATGCGAATGTGGCAAGAAGCATCCGAAAACTATTGGGTGGTTGAAAACACACAGTCAATTCATGTGCTCGTGTGGAACCAAGATCACACTCGAAGCAGATGAATTCAGGCGCGACCTTCGGAAGATCGACGAGGCCGCACAACGCGCGGGCTTCAAATAGTTTCGAACCGAGGAGCTTAGCTTGGGGCCTTAGCAGGCTTCGGCTTCTTAGGCGGCGCGACCTTCTTCATTGCGCCGGTAAACCGCGTCCAAGCATCCGCTTCGACTTCAACATCGCGTGGAAGGTTTCTCTTAGAAGAGCCCTTCTTCGTGAGCTTTTTTACACTTGAAACCACATGAGGCTCCAATGACGACCATTGCAAGTTCCGGCCACCAGCCTACTCAAAATGGCGAGCCAAAGGGAAACTTTGGAAACATCGAGCTTCCAGAAGATCCATACAAGAAAACTGGCGAATGTGACCTTGCGCTCGGCTCATACATGCGCGGTTGGGATCGTCTAGATATGGCATTGTTCTTTTTGTTTCACAAACTGTTGGGCACTTATATTCCAACCGCAAACGTCATTTATCATTCTGGAATAGACCCTCGCAGGATGCGCGAAATCATTAAAGCGTTGGGTAAGCTGAGGCTATCGGGGAACGACAATCGTGATCTAACCGATCTGCTTGATAGAGCGAAAAAGGCTACGTCCAAGAGGAATCACATTATCCACGGCAGTTGGATGCTCGATGTGGAAATGCGCGGCCCGAAGGGACAAACCAAAGCACATTCCACAAGATGGGTACGCCACTATCAACCGTCTGATCCCACAGCTTCGCATGAGATGTTCACAAACAAAAACCAAAAGCTTCTATCAGCCTACCGCTTCACCCCCCAACAGCTCATAGAAGCTGGAAATGCCGCCGTATTTCTAGCGACTCATATCGAAGCGTTCACCAAGTCGACTATTCTAAAACAGATCAACGACCCACAGCGGATAGGATTCTAGATACGATCAACTGCAACTCATCGTCGGATGTGTTTTCGCTAAGGCCGTCCCCAATTTCGTCCCTCAGCGTCTCTACGCCGCGCCGAAGAGACGCCTTTGAAACGAGTGCGCCGTGAATTGTGTTCGTATTAACCTTTGTTAATAAGATTGGGCGCATTGCTTTCTCAGGGTGATAATTGCCAAAGTAAAGCATTCAACTCACCGGCTTGGCGGGCGCGGACGCGGCGGCGGCCGGCGCCCCGCCCTGCCCGCCGCCCTGGCGCTCGTTGCTTTGCACGCCCAGCATCTTGAGCTTGCGGTGCAGCGCCGAGCGTTCCATGCCGACGAAACTGGCGGTGCGCGAGATATTGCCGCCGAAGCGCGTGACCTGGGCGAGCAGGTATTCGCGCTCGAACACCTCGCGCGCATCGCGCAGGGGCAGGCCCATGATCTCGCCGCCCTTGTCCCATTTCAGCACGGCGGGGGTGATCGCGCCGATTTCCGGCGGCAGCATGTCGGCGCGGATCGGCTCGTCGTGCCCGCCCGGGGCCATGATCAAGAGCCAGTCGATGACGTTGCGCAGCTGGCGCACGTTGCCCGGCCAGTCGTAGGATTGCAGCGCCGCCATCGAATCCATGCCGATCTCGCGCCGCGCCATGCCCGAGGTCTCGGACGCGCGCTGCATGAAATGATCGATCAGCACGGGGATGTCCTCGCGCCGCTCGCGCAAGGGCGGCACCATGATCGGCACGACGTTGAGGCGATAGAACAGGTCCTCGCGGAACTTCCCCTGCCCCATCTCCTCGGCCAGGTTGCGGTTGGTCGCCGCCACGACGCGCACGTCCACCTGCACGCGGGTGGTGCCGCCGACGCGCTCGAAGGTCTGGTCTTGCAGCACGCGCACGATCTTGCCCTGCGTCTCCAGCGGCATGTCGGCCACTTCGTCCAGGAACAGCGTGCCGTTATGCGCCAACTCGAACGTGCCGATCTTGCGCGGGGCGCCGTCCTGCGCCTGCTCGTTGCCGAACAGCTCCATCTCGACATGCTCGGGCCGCATGGTGGCGCAGTTCAGCACCACGAACGGCCCGTCGGCGCGGCGCGAGCGCGCGTGCAGCATGCGCGCGACCATTTCCTTGCCCACGCCGGCGGGGCCGGTGATCAGCACGCGGCTGCCCGTGGGCGCCACCTTCTCGATCGCCTGGCGCAGGTGCTGGACCGCGGCGGATTGGCCGACCAACTCGGTGTCGTGGCCAGCGCGCAGGCGCAATTCCTCGTTCTCGCGCCTGAGGCGCGCCGCCTCGATCGCGCGGTCGACGATCAGCAGCAGGCGGTCGGTCTTGAACGGCTTCTCGATGAAGTCGTAGGCGCCCTTCTTGATCGCGGCGACGGCGGTTTCGATCGTGCCGTGGCCAGAGATCATCACCACGGGCAAGCTGGGATAGTCGCGCTTGACCTGCTCGAGGATTTCCATGCCGTCGAGCTTGCTGCCCTGGATCCAGATATCGAGGATCAGAAGCGTGGGCATGCGCGCCTTGATCTCGTTCATCGCCGCGTCGCTGTGGGCGGCCTCGCGCGTCGAATAACCCTCGTCGTCCAGGATGCCCGAGATCTGCGAGCGGATGTCTTCTTCGTCGTCGACGATCAGAATGTCATGCATCATGCGCCACCGCCTGCGGCTTCATCGCCATCGGGCCCGCCTCGCCCGTCTCCGTCTTCCTGTCGGCCTGTGCGCCGGCGTCCGAGCGCACAGGGAATTCCAGCGTCACCACGGCCCCGCCGCCCGGGTTGTCGCCCAGACGCAGTTCGCCGCCGTGGTCTTCCATGATCTTCTTGACGATCGCCAGGCCGAGGCCCGTGCCTTTGGTGCGGGTCGTCATATAAGGCTCGGTCAGCCGCTCGCGGCCTTCCATAGGCAAACCGCGGCCGTTGTCGCTTACCGCGACCACGATCGCGCGCGGCTCGCGCAGAACCGACATCTCCACGCGCCCCGGCGGCAAGGCCTCGCCCGTCGAGGCATCGCGTCCGTCGATGGCGTCGAGCGCGTTCTGCAGCAGATTGGTCAAGGCCTGGCTCACCTGCCTTGCGTCGCACGGCAGCCTGAGATCGCCCGGCGGCAGCTTGAGGGTGAATTGCACGTCGTGGCGCGCGTGTTTTTGCAGGTGGGTGGCGTGCTGGCACAGCTCGGCCAGGTTTTCGGCCTTCATCACCGGCGCCGGCATGCGCGCGAAGGCCGAGAATTCGTCGACCATGCGGCCGATATCGCCGACCTGGCGCACGATGGTGTCGGTGCAGGTCTGGAACGTCTCGGGGTCGCTGGTTATCTCTTTCAGGTACTTGCGCTTCAGGCGCTCGGCCGACAACTGGATCGGCGTGAGCGGATTTTTGATTTCATGGGCGATGCGCCGCGCCACGTCGGCCCAGGCGGCCGTGCGCTGCGCCGATTGCAGCTCGGTGATGTCGTCGAAGGTGACGACGAAGCCCTTGATCTCTTCCTCGCTGCGGTCGACCGCCACGCGCACCAACAGCGTGCGGGCGCGCCCCGCGCGCGCCAGACGGATTTGCGTGTCGGGCGCCCGCTCCGGCCGCCGGCGGGCGTCGGCGATCACCGCCGCGATCTCGGGCACCGTTTCGGCCAGCTCGTGCCCGATCGCCTGGGTCAGGTCGATGCCCAATAGCTGCGAGGCGGTCTTGTTCGGCAGGTTGATCCGCCCGCGGTGGTCCAGGCCGATGACGCCGGCCGACACGCCCGACAGCACCGCTTCCGTGAACCGATTGCGCAGGTCGAGCTGCCTGTTGGCCTCGATCAATTCGTGCTGCTGGTTGGCGAGCTGGCTGGCCATGCGGTTGAACGCGCGGCTCAAGCTGCCGACCTCGTCGCCCACGCCGACCTCGGGCACACGGGTTTCCAGGTCGCCCGCGCGCACCTTCTCCGCCGCGGCGATCAGATCGGCGATCGGCCGGGCCAGGTGGTTGGCGAACAGCAATCCCACCCAGATCGCGGCCAGCAACAGCAGCAGCGCCACGGCGCCGAAAATGCCGACGAAGGTGTATTGGTAATACGCGCGCTTGCCGCGCAGCTGTTCGTATTCGCGCGCCGCGCGGCGCGTGGTGTCGATGTAGTTCAGCACCTTGGGGTCGACCGGCCGGCCGACGAACAGATAGGCGTCGAAGAAACGGTCCAACCGCAGCAGCGCGCGCACGCGGTCGTCGCGGTCGCCGACGATCATCGCCACCTCGCCCGCGCGCGCCATTTCCAGCGACTCGCGCGGGAACCGCTCGAACTCGAGCGAGAAGGTATAGGCGGTGCGCGCCAACACGCGGCCCGTGCCGTCGACGACCATCGCCTCGGTCAGGTTGCGGAACAACGCCTGGGTTGAAAGCGTTTGGTTGAGGCGTTGCGGATCGGCCATCAGGCGCGCGGCTTCGGCGTTCAGATCGTTCGCCATCGCCAGCGCATCCGCGCGGATCAGGCTCTTATGCTCGGCCAGGTACGCCTCGGAGGCCAATACCGAGTTCTGCACCGCCGTCCCCACCCGGTCGTTGAACCAAGTCTGGATGCCGTAGTGGAAGAACAGCGCCGACAGGAAAGAAACCACCACGGCCGGCGTCACGGCGACGATGCCGAACATCATCACCAGCCGCACTTGCAGCTTGGCGCCGGCCGAGCCGCGCATGCGCTGCGCCCATACCCGCACGAGGCGATGCGCCACGACCACCGCGAGCAGCAGCGCCACCGCCAGGTCGGTGTAGAGCATCAGCAGCAGGGTTTCGGCGCCGCCCGCCAGGAACTGCCCGCCGGCGAAAGCCATGTAGGTGCCGACGCCCGCCGCCAGGGTGGCCAACAGCAGCAGCGCGGTCAGATAGCGCCCGATATGGTGCCGTTCCGCCCATTGGATCAGGCGGCGGCCCAGCACCCTTATTTGGGTCCCGATCTCGCGCTTCATTGTGGCATGTTCGCCGATTTGTTGCTTATCAGCAACAGTGACTAAACAGCAACGGCGGTCCAGACGCAAGCTATTAATCGCCGGCGCCAATACCTGTTAACGCCCGGGCTGAATACTCAAATCCTAGTATAGATCATGGGCTTGTCGCCCGGGCTTCAAGTCTTTGCGCCGCGAATTACTTGGATATCGAGGTCGCGAATCTTTTTTCTGAGCGTATTGCGGTTGAGCCCCAGGAGATGCGCGGCCTTGATCTGGTTGCCGCGCGTGGCCGACAGCGACAGTCCGATCAACGGCCGTTCCACCTCGTGCAGCACCCGGTCGTATAGCCCGGGAGGCGGCAGGCCGCCTTTGTGCGCGTCGAAATAATCCCGGATATGCCGCTCCACAGCCGTCGCCAGGCCTTCATTGCGGGCCGGCTCGCCGCCCGGCGCGGTAGGCACCGGCGCCACGTCGGCAAGTTCGGCGCCGATGAGGTCCATGCCGATGACTTCCTGCGAGTAGAGCGCGGCCAGCCGCCGGACCAGATTTTCCAGCTCGCGCACGTTGCCCGGCCAACGATAAGTCGTCAGCCGTTCCATCGCCGCCGCGTCGAGCGACTTGGCGGGCAGGCCCTCGGCCACGGCCTGGGTGAGGAAATGGCGCACCAGCGCGGGGATGTCCTCTTTCCGCTCGCGCAGCGGCGGCAGGCGGATCGGTACCACGTTCAGGCGATAGAACAGATCCTCGCGGAACAGGCCCTGTTGGATCAGCCCGCGCAGGTCGCGGTGCGTCGCGGCGACGATGCGCACATTCGCCTTGATCGAAGTGCGGCCGCCGACGGTGGTGTATTCGCCCTCCTGCAGCACGCGCAGCAGCCTGGTCTGCGCTTCCATCGGCATGTCGCCGATTTCGTCGAGGAACAGCGTGCCGCCCTCGGCCTGCTCGAAGCGCCCGGCGTTGCGCGTGGTGGCGCCGGTGAACGCGCCCTTCTCGTGGCCGAACAGCTCGCTTTCGATCAGCTCGCGCGGGATCGCGGCCATGTTGATCGCCACGAACGGCCCGTTGCGCCGCTTGCCATAGGTGTGCAGCGCGCGCGCCACCAGTTCCTTGCCGGTCCCGGACTCGCCGTAGATCATCACGCTGAGGTCGGTGCCCATCAGCCGCGCCAGCACGCGATAGATTTCCTGCATCGCCGGCGAGCGGCCGATCAGCGGCAGCTTCTCGTCGCCATCGCCTTCCGGCAATATGGCGGCGATATGGGGCGCGGCGAGCGCGCGCTGCACCACGCTGACCAGCTCGTTCAGGTCGAACGGCTTGGGCAGGTATTCGAACGCGCCGCGCTCGGTCGCCTTCACTGCGGTCAGCAGCGTGTTCTGCGCGCTCATCACCACGATCTTGAGGTCGGGCCTGAGCTTCTTGATGCGCGGCAGCAGGTCGAGGCCGTTCTCGTCCGGCATCACCACGTCGGTGATCACCAGGTCGCCGTCGCCGTGCTCCACCCAATTCCACAAGGTAGCGGCATTGCCCGTGGTGCGTACGTCGTAGCCGTGGCGGGCCAAGGCCTGGGTAAGGACGGTGCGGATCGCGCGGTCATCGTCGGCGACGAGGATCGTTGCGGCGCCCATCAACCGGTCTCCATCATGGTTTGATCCGGGTCGGGGCGAACCATCGGCAGCCTGACGCGAAACACGGTCCGGCGGGGTTGGCTCTCCAAATCGATCACGCCGCCATGGTCGCCCACTATTTTGGCAACCAATGCAAGGCCCAGGCCACTGCCGTTTTTCTTCGTGGTCACAAATGCGTCAAACAGGTGCGGCCGCAGGTCTTCTGAGATTCCGGGGCCGTTGTCCTGAACCGCCACTTCCAGGGGCACGTCCATGCGGGTTTCACCCCCCGGCGCCGCCACGCGGATACCGTGCTGGAAGCGGGTGGCCAAAACGATCTCGCCGCCCTGCTCGGGCGCCGCCTCGGCCGCGTTTTTGACCAGGTTCAGGAACACCTGGATCAACTGGTCGCGGTTGCCGTAAACCGACGGCAGCGAGGGATCGTATTTTTCGACGAAGCGCACGGCGCGCGCGAAGCCGCTTTGCGCGACGCGCCGCACGTGGTCCAGCACCTGGTGGACGTTGACCGGGCCGCGGTCGAGCGGACGCGAATCCGAGAATACCTCCATCCGGTCGAGCAGCGCGCAGATGCGGTCGGTCTCGTCGCAGATCAGGCGCGTCAACTGGCGGTCTTCGCTGCCGGCGTTCTGCTCCAACAGCTGCGCCGCGCCGCGAATCCCCGACAGCGGGTTCTTGACCTCGTGCGCCAGCATCGCCGCCATCGCCGTGACCGACCTGGCGGCGCCGCGATGGCTCAATTGCCGGTCCAGCCGGTCGGCGATCGAGCGTTCGTGCAGCACCACGGCGACGGCGCGAGGATTTTCCGCCAGCGGCGCCACCTCGGCGCCGACCAGATGCATGCCGGTGCGCGGACTGGTGACGGAAATGTTGGATTCGCTGAGGCTCGCCCCGCTGTCGCGCGCCTGGCGCACCAGCGCCAGCAGCGGGCTGTCGCCCGGCACCAGTTCGCGCAGGCTCATGCCCGCAAGCAGGCTGGCGCCGGTTTCGAAAAACTGCTCGGCCGCGGGATTGACGAAGATCAGCTTGTCGTCGCCGTCCACGGCCAGCACGGGGCTGGGCAATGCGTTGACCAGCGCGCCCATGTCGGGCATGCGCGCGGGCATGCGCGCCACCCTGGCGCGCGCGAAGCGCCCACCGATGCGCCCGATCATGCTGCCGGTCATGCCGCCAGGCGTTCCATGGACGCCCCGTAGAAGCTGGCGATCATCGCTTCGACCTTGGCCGGCTCGGGCTCGCGCATGACCAAGGCGCGGAACTCGGCCGATTGCGGCAGGCCCTTCGAATACCAGCCCAGATGCTTGCGGGCGATGCGCGATCCACCCTCGCGGCCATAATGCGAAAGCATCGCGCGGTAATGCTCGAGCATGATCGCGTGCTGCTCCGCCAGCGAGGGATCGGGCAGCCGCTCGCCGGTGCGGCGATAATGGATCACCTGGTTCAGGAACCAGGGCCGCCCGCAGGCGCCGCGGCCGATCATCACCCCGTCGGCGCCGGATTGGCCCAACGCCTCGTCGACTTCTTCCAGCGACGCGATGTCGCCGTTGACCACGACGGGGATTTTCACCGCCGCCTTCACCTCGGCGACGAAGCGCCAGTCGGCGCGGCCTTGGTAGAACTGGCAGCGCGTGCGCCCGTGCACGGTGATCATCTTGATGCCGCATTGCTCGGCCACGCGCGCGAGGGACGGCGCGTTGCGGTTCTCGTCGTTCCAGCCCGTGCGCATTTTCAGCGTCACCGGCAGCTTCACCGCCTTGACCGTGGCTTCGAGGATTCGCGCGGCGTGGATTTCGTCGCGCATCAGCGACGAGCCGGCATGGCCGTTGACGACCTTCTTCACCGGACAGCCGAAATTGATGTCGATGATTGCGGCGCCGCGGTCTTCATTCAGCTTCGCGGCCTCGGCCATCACCTCGGGCTCGCAGCCCGCGAGCTGCACCGCCATCGGCTGCTCGTCCGGCGCGTTCGACGCCATCAGCAGGGATTTACGGTTCTCGCGGATCATCGCCATGCTGGCGATCATCTCGGACACGACCAGCCCGGCCCCGGCGCGCTTGACCATCCGGCGGAACGGCAAATCCGTCACCCCCGACATCGGCGCCAGGATGACCGGATCGTACAGCTTGATAAGTCCGATATTAATGCTCATTTTTTAGGCAACAGTCCATTTCGCCTAATTGTTGTTCAGCTTAGCATGGGTTTATTGCGATGCAACAAAAATATAGCCAGACGGAGACTGCGCTGCCCGCCCGCGGCTGTATTCTCTTCTAAATCAACCGATTAACACGTCCGTTACAAACTTCACGCCGGGATAGGCCAGGGTCAAAAGCAGGTATCCCAGCAGCATGTATCTCGCAGCGCGTCGGCCGCGAATTCCGGTGCGATAATGAGCGGCCAGCAGGGCGGCGATGACCGCGAGGCTGGTGAGCGACAGCACCGTCTTGTGATCGAACCGCAACGGCGCGCCGGTGTTGAGGTATTGGATCGAGGCACCCGTCACCACCCCCACCAGCAGAATGCCGCCCGCGGCGAGCAGCAGGCCGATCAGCAGCGCCTCGCCGTCGGCGACCGAGGGCAAATGATGCGTCAGCGCGCTGGGGCGGCGGTTCTTCAGCGCGCGCTCCTGCAGGAACACGGCCAGGCCCGCGACGGCGGCCAGCGTCGCCAGCGCATAAGTGGCGACGGAGATGGCGATGTGAATCCATAGCCACGCGGAATGGGCGGCGGTTTTCAACGGCCGCTCCGGCGCGTGCTGCCAGATCAGGGCGGCTAGGCCGAGAATTATCAGATACGGCAGCAGCAGCGGCGCCAGCTTCCAGGCCTGGCGCGTCGACGCCGACGCGGCGGCGAACACCAGCATGGCGCCGGTGATCGTGATCCATAGCGCCACGGAGAATCCGGTGTGCCAGCCATCGGCCACCAGCGCATGGACCCAGGCCAGAGGCCCGGCCAGCGCCACCGCCGCCGTCGCCCAGAACGCCGCGTCGGGACGCGCGGCAGCGCCCGCCGGCCCGGCGAGACGCCGCCACGCCAGAACAGCGGCCGGCACCAGGGCCAGCAACGCCGACAGGCCGAACAGGAAATCCGTGCTCATCCGGCGCACGATAGGGAAACCGATGGCCGGTGACAATGACGCGCCATCTTGGCATCGCGCGGCCTAAGGATTAGGGTCCGCGCGCCATGGCACAGAGTTGCATCGCCCTGATCGTCGCGGCCGGGCGCGGCCACCGCTTCGGCGGCGAGATGCCCAAGCAATACCTGAAGCTGGGCGGCGTGGCCGTGCTGCGGCATTGTCTGGCTACATTCCTCGGCCATCCCCGTGTCGGCCAGGCGCAGGTGGTGATCCACCCGGACGACCGGGCGCTGTACGACGCGGCGGTTGAGGGCCTCGACCTGCCCCCGCCCGTGCACGGCGGCGCGCAGCGGCAGGATTCGGTGCGCCTCGGGCTCGAAAGCCTGGAAAAACGCGCGCCCGACCTGGTGCTGATCCACGACGCGGCGCGGCCGTTCGTCGACGCACCCATCATCGAGCGCACGCTTGACGCGCTGGCCAAATCGCCCGGCGCCATCGCGGCGGTGAAGGTGGCCGATACCATCAAGCGCGCGGGCAAGGACGACGCCATATCGGGCACCGTGGACCGCACGGCGCTGTGGCGTGCGCAGACGCCGCAGGGATTCCGCTTCCGCGAAATCCTGACCGCGCATCGCGCCGCCCAGGGCAAGGCCGAGATGACCGACGACGCGGCGGTGGCGGAGCGCGCGGGGCTGCAAGTGGCGCTGGTGCCGGGTACCGAGGATAATTTCAAGGTGACCACGATGGACGATTTGAACCGGGCCGAGCGGATGCTGGCGGCACGCACAGGCGTCGGCGGAGAAACCCGCGTCGGCACCGGCTTCGACGTGCACCGCCTGGGCAAGAAACAGGATTTCGTCGTCCTGTGCGGCGTGAAGGTGCCGCACGAAAGCGGGCTGATCGGCCATTCCGACGCCGATGTCGGCCTGCATGCGCTGACCGACGCGATCTTGGGCGCGCTCGGCATCGGCGATATCGGCAGCTTCTTTCCGCCCGGCGACATGCGCTGGAAGGACGCGGACTCGGCGCAGTTCATCCGCCACGCGGCCGACCAGGTGACTGAGCGCGGCGGATCTATCGTGCATCTCGACGTCACCATCATCTGCGAGCGGCCGAAAATCGGCCCACATCGCGCAGCAATGGCGATACGCATGGGCGAAATCCTGGGCATCGACCCGTCGCGCGTCAGCGTCAAGGCGACGACCACGGAAGAGTTGGGCTTCACCGGCAGGCGCGAAGGCATCGCCGCCCAGGCCGTCGCCACCATCCGCCTGCCGGGATGAAGCCCAGCGACGCGAACCGTCTTTCGCGCGGCCTACCCCGCTCGCACCCCGCGTGGTGGATTTCCTGCGCCGGCGGCATCGGCATGGCGTCGAAGGCGCCGGGCACCTGGGGCTCGCTGGCGGCGCTGCCGCCGAGTTATCTGATCGCCACGCTGTTTGCGCCCGAGGCGCTGCTGGTCGCGGCCCTGGGCGTCGCGGCGATCGGCTATGCCGCCGTGCGCACTTATTTGCAGCGCACGGGAAACGCGGCGGACCCGCAGGAAATCGTGATCGACGAAGTGGCCGGACAGATGCTGACCCTGTCGCTGCTGCCGCCGCATCTCGCCACCTATGCCGCCGGCTTCCTGATATTCCGGCTGCTCGATATCTGGAAGCCGTTTCCCATTCGCTGGATCGACCGCAATGTCGCGGGCGCTGCGGGCGTGATGCTCGACGATCTCCTAGCCGGCGCAATCGGGTTGATCGTCATGAAGCTGGCGGTGTCCTATGCCGCATAAATACAATTTTGACCCAGCGCTCACGGCGCGGGCCGGGGCGCTGCTGGCGGCATTTCGCCGCGCCGATTTGAAACTTGCCACCGCCGAGTCCTGCACTGGAGGGATGGTCGCTGCCGTACTGACGGAAATCGCCGGCTCGTCCGACGTGGTGGAGCGCGGCTTCGTCACCTATTCCAATGAAGCCAAGAACGAGCTTTTGGGCGTCCCGATGAAACTCATCGACGCCAGGGGCGCGGTCAGCAAGGAAGTCGCCCTGGCGATGGTGCGCGGCGCGATCAAGCGTTCACGCGCCGATGTCGCCGTGTCGATCACCGGCATCGCCGGGCCGGGCGGCGCGCGCCCCGGCAAGCCGGTGGGGCTGGTGCATTTCGCCGCGTTGCGACGTGGCCGCAAGCCTTTCCACCTCCGCCGCGTGTTCAAGGGCAGCCGCGCCCAGGTCCGCGCCGCGTCTGTCGCGGAGGCACTTAGACTTTTGCGGAAAGCGGGCGGCGCGTAGCCTGCGGGGCGTCCCGATCCGCATCCTCTTTCAATTGCGCCAATGACCATCGGCGTAATGGCCGCTTCAACCGGCGTATAGCACGTTTCGCATCCTCAATTTCTTTGGACTGAAGCTGAGATACTTTGCACGAGGCTTTTGTCGAAGACTTACGCATTCCAAACTCACTCCTTCCCCAGCTTGTCGACCAGCGCCATCCACAGGCCGACCGTATCGGTGTCCGCCGGATCGTTCGAGGGCTTCGCGCGAACGGCGGTGTGAACCATCACCAGCTTGGATTTCGGCTCGACGTAGATACGCTGGCCGTGAATCCCCAGGAGAGCGAACATCCGCCGCTCGCCCGGGAAGATCCAGGTCTGATAGCCGTAGCCGAAAAACGGCGTGGCGGTCCTGGGTTCGAGGAACTTGTCGCCGGGCTTGACCGTGGTGGCGTCGATCACCCATTCCCTAGGGATGATCCGTCTGCCGTTCCAGTCCCCGTCATGCGCCAGCAGCCGGCCGAGCCGCGCATAGTCGCGCAACGTGGCGTAGAGGCAGCAATAGGTCATCTCCTGCCCCGCGCCGTCGGTCATCCAATAGGCGTCGGACTCGGCGCCGATCGGCCGCCAGATTTTCTCGGCCAGATACTCGGCGACCGGCCGCTTGATCGCCCTCGCCAGCACCAGCCCCAGGATTTCGGTTTCGACGCTGGCATACACGAACTTCGTGTCGGGCGGCGTCGCGCGGCTGTTGAATTGGCCGATCACCTCGGCCTGCCCGCTCGACTTCAGCTCGCGCAAGCCCTTGGCGAGCTTGGAGATGTCGTCGTTGCCGCCGTAGTCCTCGCTGAACTTCACGCCCGAGGCCATGTGCAGCAGGGCGCGTATCGGCGTGCGCCCATATTCCTTGCCCTTGAGTCCCGGCACATAGATTTCCACAGGCTCGTCCAGCGACGCGATCGCTCCTTCGGACGTAGCGATGCCGATCAGCATGCTGGTGACCGTCTTGGCCATCGATTGCGACAGGAAGCGGTCGCGGTCGGTGCGGGCGTATTGGTAATGCTCGTAGAGGATCGTGTCGTCTTTCAGGATCAAAAGCCCGGTGGCGGGATGGCCCCGGAGGTATTCCTGGATCGAGGAAAAGCGCGTGCCCCGGCGCGTGAAGGAAACCTCGGCTTCCTTGTCCGCGCGCTTGAACTCCCACGCCGTCTCCGCGCGCTCCACACGGTGGCTGGGGCTGGGCAGCCGGCTGAAATTGCCGACAAGAAAGCGCTGCGGCCGGCCGATAAACGTGCCGGGCGAATATCCGTCGGCCTTGCCGTAAGCATCGGCATCCGGTCCGCTATCCGAGAACACGGGCTCGGCACGCTGCGCCGCCGCGGCTGCGGAGAAGAGAAGAAAACCACCAAGGCACAAAGACACCAAGAAAAGCTTTTTCGCGGCTGTAGGCCGCAATGCCTTTTTCCTTGGTGCCGTGGTTTCGTGGTGGTTCATTTTTTACTTTCTACGCCGTACAGCGCTTTCGCGCGGGTTTCGAACGCGGCGACCATGCGGCGCACCGCCTCGTCGAACAGCGCGCCGATCAGCCGGTCCAGCAGGCGCGAGCGAAATTCGAAATCGACGAAGAAATCCAGCTCGCAGCCCACGGGGTGCGGATTGAACATCCAGTGATTGGCCAGATGCTTGAACGGCCCGTCGGCGTAGGAAACGTCGATCCGGTCGGGCGGCTTGAGCGTAACGCGCGAGGTGAACCGCTCGCGGAACATCTTGAAGCCGATCACCAGGTCGGCGATCACCAGATCGCCGGTGCGCGATCTGATCCGCGCGGCCACGCACCAGGGCAGGAATTCGGGGTAGCGCTCGATATCCGCGACCAGCGCGAACAACTGCTCGGGCCGGTAGGGCAGAACGCGGCGTTCCTCGTGGCGGGGCATGGCCCGCCGATTATGCCCCAGAAGCCAGTTTGGCCAAGCGCGCTGCGCGCAGCCGGGCGAAATCGTCGCCGGCGAGATAGGACGAGCGCGTGAGGGGCGATGACGCCACCATCAGGAACCCCTTGGCATAGGCCGCGCGCTTATAGGACTCGAACTCATCCGGCGTGACGAAGCGGTCGATGGCCGCGTGCTTGGGCGTGGGCTGGAGATACTGGCCGATGGTCAGGAAATCCACGTCGGCCGCGCGCAGATCGTCCATCACCTGCAAAACTTCTTCCTTGGTTTCGCCCAGGCCCACCATCATGCCCGACTTGGTGAACAGCGACGGATCGATGCGCTTGACCTGATCCAGCAACCTGAGGGAATGGAAATACCGCGCCCCCGGCCGGATCGCGGCGTAGAGCCTGGGGACGGTCTCGAGGTTGTGGTTGTAGACATCCGGCTTGGCGCGCACCACCGCTTCGATCGCGCCGTCTTTCTTCAGGAAATCGGGCGTCAGCACCTCGATGGTGGTATCCGGCGTGCGCTTACGGACTTCCTGGATGACGCGAACGAACTGCGAAGCGCCACCGTCGTCCAGGTCGTCGCGGTCCACCGAGGTGACCACGAGATGCTTCAGGCCCAGCTTCGCCGCCGCTTCGGCTACGTGTTCGGGTTCGTGCGGATCGAGCTGGTCGGGCCGGCCCGTGGCCACGTTGCAGAAGGCGCAGGCGCGTGTGCACACCGACCCCAGGATCATCACCGTGGCGTGGCCGTGCTTCCAGCACTCCCCGATATTCGGGCAGGCCGCTTCCTCGCACACGGTGTTCAGGTTCAGCTCGCGCATCAGCTTGCGCGTGGCGTGGTACTCGGGCGAGGTCGGCGCCTTGACGCGAATCCACTCCGGCTTGCGCTTGACCGGATTGTCGGGCCGATGCGCTTTCTCGGGGTGGCGGAGGGTAACGTCAGCCACGATCAAAACGCAAACAACCACCAAGGCACAAAGACACCAAGAAGAGCCCCTGCGCGGCCGAGGGCCGCACCATCAATCCCCTTGGTGCCTTGGTGTCTTGGTGGTTCATCTTTTCCATATATCAGATGTGTATCACGCGGCCATACGCGTCAAGCACCGCCTCGTGCATCGTTTCGCTGAGCGTGGGGTGCGGGAACACGGCGTGCATCAACTCGGCCTCGGTGGTCTCCAGCGTCATGGCGATGCCGTAGCCCTGGATCAGCTCGGTCACTTCCGCGCCGATCATGTGCGCGCCCAACAGCTCGCCGGTCTTGGCGTCGAACACGGTTTTCACCAGCCCCTCGGGCTCGCCGAGCGCGATCGCCTTGCCGTTGCCGATGAACGGGAAGCGGCCGACCCTCACCTGCCGGCCCGCTTTCTTGGCCGCCGCTTCGGTGAGGCCGATCGAGGCGACCTGCGGCATGCAATAGGTGCAGCCGGGTATCTTGCGCACGTCGAGGGGATGCACGTCGTTCGATCCGGCGATCTTCTCGACGCAGATCACACCTTCGTGGCTCGCCTTGTGCGCCAGCCAGGGCGGGCCGGTGAGATCGCCGATGGCATAGACGCCCGGCTCGCCGGTCCTAGACCATTCGTCCACCACCACATGCGTCTTCTCGACCTTCACGCCGGTGCCTTCCAGGCCGAGATTTTCCGTGTTGCCGACGATGCCCACGGCCAGGATCACGCGCTCGACGGTAAGCTCGCTGGTCTTGCCGTCGGCACCCTTGATCGCGGCCGTCACGCTGTCGGCAGATTTCTTCAGGGCAGTCACGGTCGCGCCCGTGATTATCTTCATGCCCTGTTTCTCGAACGCTTTCTTGGCGAAGGCGCTGATCTCCTCGTCCTCCACCGGCAGCACGCGGTCCATGACCTCGACGACCGTGACCTCGGCGCCCAGGTTGCGGAAGAACGACGCGAACTCGATGCCGATGGCGCCCGAGCCGATCACCAGCAGCGATTTGGGCATCGCCGCGGGCACCATCGCTTCCTTGTAGGTCCACACCAGCTTGCCGTCCGGCTCCAGGCCCGGCAGCACGCGCGCCCTAGCGCCGGTGGCCAGGATGATGTGCTTGGCCTGAAGCTCGGCGACGGCCTTGCCGTCCTTGGTGACGCTGAGCTTGCCTTTGCCCGCGAGCTTCGCCGCCCCGTCATAGACCGCGACCTTGTTCTTCTTGAGCAAAAAGCCAACGCCCTTCGACAACTGGCCCGCGACGTTGCGGCTGCGCTTGACGATTTTGGCGATATCGAACGACAGGCCCGTCGTGGTGATGCCGAACGCGTCGGCGTGCTTCATGGTGTGGAACAGCTCGGACGAGCGCAGCAGCGCCTTGGTTGGGATGCAGCCCCAGTTCAGGCAGATGCCGCCGAGATGCTCGCGCTCCACCAGCGCCACTTTCATCTTCAACTGCGCAGCGCGGATCGCGGCGACGTATCCGCCCGGTCCGCCGCCCACCACGATCAGGTCGAAAGTCTCGGCCATGGGCTGCTCCCGGGACTACAGCATCATCTGGATCGGGTCTTCGATCAGCTTCTTGAACGCGGCCATGAAGTCGGCGCCGATCGCGCCGTCGACGACGCGGTGGTCCGTGGACATCGTGCAAGTCATGATCGTGGCGATGGCCACGGCCCCGTCCCTAACGATCGGCCGCTGCGTGCCCGCCCCCACCGCCATGATGCAGGCCTGCGGCGGGTTGATCACGGCGTAGAACTCGCGGATGCCGTACATCCCCAAATTCGAGATCGAGAACGTGCCGCCCTGGAATTCCTCCAGGCGCAATTTGCCGGCCCGGGCGCGCTCGGCCAAATCCTTCATCTCGTTCGAGATCACCGACAGGCCCTTGGTCTCGGCCGAGCGGATGATGGGGGTGATCAGCCCGTCGGCGATGGCCACCGCCACAGAGATATCGGCCGACTTGAAGCGGCGCAAAGCCGCGTCGGTCCACATCGCGTTGGCCGCCGGCACTTTCATCAGCGCCAGGGCCGCGGCCTTGATGACGAAATCGTTGACCGACAGCTTGTACGCGCCCGGGCCTTCCTTGGGCGCCCTAGCGTTGAGATCGGCGCGCAGCTTCAACAGCGCGTCGATCTGGCAATCGATGCTGAGATAGAAATGCGGCGCGTCGCGCTTGGATTGCGCCAGGCGCTGGGCGATCACCTTGCGCATGTTGCTGTGCGGCACTTCTTCGTAAGGCGGCATCCCGCCTGTGGAGGGCAGATAGACGCCGGGCGACGGAGCGACAGCCGGCATCTGGCCCCGAGCGGCCAGGGTTGGTGTGGCGGCTGGCCGCGATGGGCCACCAGAAAGAACGGAGTCGATGTCCGCCTTCACGATGCGCCCGTGCGGGCCCGACCCGCGCACGGATTTCAAATCGATGCCCGCCTGCTGCGCCATGCGCTTGGCGAGGGGGCTGACGAAAGTCCTGCCATCGCTGCCGCCATTGACGTGCGGAGCCGGGCTGGCTGGTTGCGAAGCAGGCGCCGGTTTCGCTACCGGAGAAGGCGCGGGAGCCGCGGCCTTCGGCACGGGAACCGGAGCGGCGGCGGGAGCACCGATCTTCTTCGGATCCTCGCCCTCCTCGGCCAGGACGGCGATGATGGTGTTGACCTTCACCCCCTCGGTGCCGGCGGGCACGGCGATGCGGGCGAGCGTGCCCTCGTCCACCGCCTCGACTTCCATCGTCGCCTTGTCGGTTTCGATCTCGGCGATCACGTCGCCGGCTTTGACCTTGTCGCCCTCTTTCTTGCGCCACGAGGCTAGCTTGCCCTCGGTCATGGTGGGCGACAGCGCTGGCATCAGGATGTTGGTCGGCATGGTGCGCCCCTAATTCCGGTACAGCACCGCCTTGGCGGCGGCGGCGATACGGTCGGGCTGCGGCACGACCATGCGTTCCAGGTTCGCGGCATACGGCATCGGCACATCGGCGCCGCTCACGCGCGCCACCGGCGCATCGAGATGGTCGAAGCCGTGCTCCATGATGACCGCCGCGATTTCCGCGCCGATGCCGGCATAGGGCCAGCCCTCCTCGACGCTGACCAGACGATTGGTCTTTTTCAGCGACTGCAAAATCGTATCGATGTCCAGGGGCCTGAGCGTGCGCAGGTTGATCACCTCGGCCTCGATGCCCTCGGCGGCCAGCGTCTCGGCGGCTTTCATCGCCGTGCCCACCATCAGCGAGAAGGCGACGATGGTGACGTCCCCGCCCGGGCGCTCGACCTTGGCGCGGCCGATCGGCAGCACGAAATCGGGATCCTGCGGCACCGGGAAGCTCTGGCCGTAGAGAATTTCGTTCTCCAGGAAGATCACCGGGTTCGGGTCGCGGATCGCCGCTTTCAACAGGCCCTTGGCGTCCGACGCCGACCAGGGCACGACCACCTTCAAGCCCGGGCAATGCGCGTACCAGCTGGCGTAGCACTGCGAATGCTGTGCTGCGACGCGCGACGCGGCGCCGTTGGGGCCGCGGAACACCACCGGGCAGCCCATCTGCCCGCCCGACATGTACAGGGTCTTGGCCGCCGAATTGACGATCTGGTCGATCGCCTGCATGGCGAAGTTGAAGGTCATGAACTCGACGATCGGCCGCAACCCGCCGAACGCGGCGCCGACGGCAAGGCCGGTGAAGCCGTGCTCGGTGATCGGCGTGTCGATCACGCGTTTGGCGCCGAATTCCTGCAACAGATTCTGGCTGACCTTGTAGGCGCCCTGGTATTCCGCGACTTCCTCGCCCATCAGATAGACCTTGGGGTCGCGGCGCATTTCCTCGGCCATCGCGTCGCGCAACGCCTCGCGCACGGTGAGCGTGACGGTCGGCCCGGTCCATTCTTTTTCATCCGGCGGCGCAGCCGCCTGAGCCGGAGCGCGCGGGGTTGGCGGGGCGGTCGCGCGCGACGGCTCGGAAACAGATGCCGGAGCGCGTGGGGTTGGTGGGGCGGCCACGCGCGACGGCGCCTCAACAGAACCAACATCTTCGCCCTCTTCCGCTAGGACGGCGATCGGCGCATTCACCTTCACGTTTTCGGTGCCCGCGGGCACCAGGATCTTGGCCAGCGTGCCCTCGTCCACAGCCTCGACTTCCATCGTCGCCTTGTCGGTTTCGATCTCGGCCAGCACGTCGCCTGCCTTGATCGCGTCGCCTTCCTTCTTGCGCCACGAGGCGATCTTGCCCTCGGTCATCGTCGGCGACAGCGCGGGCATCAGAACCTGGATCGGCATATGCGTGTTTCCCCCAGCCCGCGACTCAAGCTTCGACGAGTATCTCGGTATAGAGCTCCGGCGGATCGGGCTCGGGGCTTTGCTGCGCGAACTCGGCCGCGGCCGTGACGATGTCCTTCACGTCCTTGTCGACGGCCTTCAGCGCGTTCTCGTCGGCCGTGCCCCATTCCATCAGGGCCGCGCGCAGATGGTCGATCGGGTCGTGCTCCTCGCGCATGCGCGTCACTTCGTCCTTGGGGCGGTACTTGGCCGGATCGGACATGGAATGGCCGCGATAGCGGTAGGTCATCATTTCCAGGATCATCGGCCCCTTGCCCGCCCGGGCGCCGGCCACCGCCTTCTCGCCGGCTTCCTTGACCTCGAGCACGTCCATGCCGTCGACCTGCTCGCCCGGGATGCCGTGGGCCTGGCCGCGGTGATAGAGGTCGGTGCGGGCCGAGGCGCGCTCGACGCTGGTGCCCATGCCGTATTTGTTGTTCTCGATGATGTAGACCACCGGCAGCTTCCACAGCGCCGCCATGTTGAACGATTCGTAGACCTGCCCCTGGTTGACCGCACCGTCGCCCAGATAGGTCAGCGCCACGCCGCCGTCTTCCTTGTACTTGTGCGCGAAGGCGAGGCCCGTGCCGATCGGCACCTGCGCGCCGACGATGCCGTGGCCGCCGTAGAAGCCCTTCTCGCGGCTGAACATGTGCATCGAGCCGCCCTTGCCCTTGGAATAACCGCCAGCGCGGCCGGTCAGCTCGGCCATCACGCCCTTGGGGTCCATGTCGCAGGCCAGCATGTGGCCGTGGTCGCGGTAGCTGGTGACGACGCTGTCGCCCGGCTTGAGGCAAGACTGCATGCCCACGACCACCGCTTCCTGGCCGATATAGAGATGGCAGAAGCCGCCGATCAGCCCCATGCCGTACATCTGCCCGGCTTTCTCTTCGAAGCGCCGGATCAGCAGCATGCGGCGGTAATGCGCCAACAGTTCCGCAGCGGGCGCCGGCGCCTTGCCGGGCGTCCGCGCAACCCTCTTGACGGTTGCCATCGATGTTGCTCCCTGCGACTAAAAATAGCCCTGCCGGCCCCCGCCGGCGCCCCTTTTCGGGGTTAACCACTCATAGTCCCACGCCAGGGTGAAGGCAAGGCGCGCCCGGAATATCACTTTGTTTTGCCTTGCAAAATTGACGATTAATCGAATTTCGGTTAACCGCTTAATTTTGAAATATTATTTTAGGGGGATGCCCGTTCGCGTCTGCGGCATGGCCCCCGTTTCGCGACCGAACCATGCACAGGCGCGCAGCAATAAGAAATTTCCCGACCCTGCTCCACCAACGAAAAACGCGCGGCCGATCGGACCGCGCGCTTTCGTCGTTGGCTTTTGCCTTGGCTTTTCTCTGTTTCGCTTCTTTCCCTGTACCTCGCGGGTACTTCTACTTGCAGTCCAGACCTCGAACTCGTGTCGTCTCGTTAGTGCTTCGGCGGCGGCACCAGCGGCACGGGCGATAGTTGCATGGGCGCCAGGGGCACCGGCACCAGGGCGCCGGTTACCGGCCGCGCCGGGCCGCGCCTGGGGAACACCACCACTTCATCGGGCTGCGCCAGGTTCAGCATCGCGCGCGCCCGCTCATCCAGCATGTCGGGATCGGTATGGTCGGGGCGCAGCATCGCCACGCGGCGCTCTATTTCCGCCCGGACCATCGCCACTTCCTGGCGCGTCTGTTCGGCCTCGGCCACGCGGTCCTGCAACCGCATATAGGCGAACAGCCCGCGCTCGCCCTCGATGGCGTGATAGGCGAAATAGCCGAAAATCCCGATGCCCAGGACCGGGCCGACGGCATAGCGCAGACGTTTTTTGAGCTCGCCCAGAAGTGCCATAGGGCGGCATCGAATCACGGATGCCGGCGAGGCGTCAAGCGATCCCTATAGAATCAAGCGTTTATATGGCTTCCCTTACGACTCGTCTTGCGCTGCCGCAATGTGGCGGGGGTTAATCCGATTCGGCAGACCGGCTTGCGGCTAACGCCTCAACGCTGCCCGGCCGGGATAATACGCCGCCGGGCCCAATTCCTCGGCGATGCGCAGGAGTTGGTTATACTTTGCAGTTCTATCGGTGCGCGACAGCGAGCCGGTCTTGATCTGCCCGCAATTGGTCGCCACGGCCAGATCGGCGATGGTCGCATCCTCGGTCTCGCCGGAGCGGTGCGACATCACGGCGCGATAGCCCGCGTGATGCGCCGTTTCGACCGCCTCCAGGGTTTCCGATAGCGTGCCGATCTGGTTGACCTTGATCAGGATGGCGTTGGCCACGCCCTTTTCGATGCCTTGCTTCAGGCGCGCTGTATTGGTGACGAACAGGTCGTCGCCCACGAGCTGCACCTTCTTGCCGATGGCCAGCGTCAGCGCCTTCCAGCCCTGCCAATCGTCCTCGGCCATGCCGTCCTCGATCGACACGATCGGGTATTTGGCCACAAGACCTTCGTAGAACTTGACCATGTCGTTGGGATCGAGGGTTTTACCCTCGCCCTCGAGCACGTATTTGCCGTTCTTGAAGAACTCGGTCGCGGCGGGATCGAGCGCCAGGACCACGTCCTGGCCGGGCTTGTACCCCGCCGCCTCGATCGCCTGCATGATGAAGTCGAGCGCCTGGACGGCGTTCTGCAGGTTGGGCGCGAAACCGCCCTCGTCGCCCACGTTGGTGGAATGCCCGGCCTCGGACAGTTTCTTTTTCAGCGCGTGGAACACCTCGGCGCCCATGCGTAGGGCTTCGGCGAAGCTCGGCGCGCCCACCGGCATGATCATGAACTCTTGCAGGTCGATCGGATTGTCGGCGTGGGCGCCGCCGTTGACGATGTTCATCATCGGCACGGGCAGCGTGCGGGCATAGGCGCCGCCGACATGGCGGTAGAGCGGCACGCCGGACGCGGCGGCCGCCGCCTTGGCGACGGCGAGGCTGACGCCCAGCAGCGCGTTGCCGCCCAGCCGCGCCTTGTTGGGCGTGCCGTCCAGCTCGATCATCAGCTTGTCGATCTTCACCTGGTCGTGGGCATCGAGACCCGAGACCGCGTCGAAAATCTCGCCGTTGACCGCCGCCACGGCCTTCAACACGCCCTTGCCGCCATAGCGTTTCTTGTCGCCGTCGCGCAGTTCGAGAGTTTCGTGTGCCCCAGTAGAGGCGCCCGACGGCACGATGGCGCGGCCCATCGCCCCGCCTGCCAGGCGCACATCGACCTCGACGGTGGGATTGCCGCGGCTGTCCAGGACTTCGCGGGCGCGGACATCGGTAATGGCGGTTTTCATGGGGCGGACCTTACACGTTCGGGGCGCGTGAGGCATAGCGAAGCCCCGGGCGGGATGCAAGATGAGAGCCGGACTAGCGTTCCAAACGCTTCAATTGCCGGTACACCTCGTCGTCGTTGCGCTTGCCGACAAGAACGACCTGCAACGTCCGGTCGGCAACCCGATAGACGATCCGGTACTCACCCATATCCGCCCGGCGAAAATCCGAGCCGTGCAATGCTTTGGTATCTTGCGCCGCGGGCTCCGCCGCCAGCGCCAGGATACGCTCGGCGATCTGGCGGCGATGCTTGGACGGCAGGCGGGCTTGGAACTTCTCGACCCGCCTGGCGATATCAATCCTTAGCATTGAGCATCTTGGCCAAAAGCTTGCGGCTCTTGGCCGGTCCAAGGAATCCGCCCTGCATCCATTTTTTTGCCTTTCCGGCCCACCAGGCATCCTCGATCGCCGACAGCCGCTCGTAGTCCTCGACCGACACGACCACGGCGACGGGCCGGCCGTTTTTCTCGATCGTCACTGGTTCACGCCGGGCCGTATCGAGCATGTGGCCGAATTCGTTCTTCGCTTCCTTCGCGGCAAATCTCTTCATCGATAGCTCCGATAGCTAAAATAGCTATTTTGGTCATTTCAGCTTGAGTGGACATTATAGCTCTTATGCCCGCGAAGGCAACCGACTGCCTTCCCCCCGCGCACGGCGCCCGGACGGCCGTCCGGCGGTCTATCGGTCTGGCGCGGACGCGCGCGGCAAACCGGGCCATGCCGCCGGGTCTTTCCCTACTGGAAATTCATGTATTCTCGCCGGTGCGATTGGAATCCGCATCGGGGCGTTAAGGTCATGTCGATCGACGACAATGTCGTGGAGCAAGCGCAGGCCATCCTCAACCAGCCGGGCGCCGACAAGCGCAAGGCGCTGGCGGCCGTGCTGCGCCTATTGGCCAAGTGGCGCTCGACCCTGATCAACAACACGCTGGCGACCAAGCAGGGCACCGAAGTGCATGGCGGCCCGTTCGCCGGACTCAAATTCGTCCGCAATTCCACCGAGGGCTGCAACGCGCCCAAGCTCCTGGGCAGCTATGAGCGCGAGCTGCATCCCGCGATCGCGCGCATCGCCGCCGCGCCCTACGACCTCATGATCGATATCGGCTGCGCCGAGGGGTATTACGCCGTCGGCCTGGCGCGGCTGATGCCGGGCTTGCGCGTGCTGGCCTGCGACACCGATGCCAAGGCACAGGCGGCCTGCCGGCGCATGGCGGAGGAAAACGGCGTCGCCGGCCGCGTTTCGGTCCAGGGCCAGTTCGCGGGCGCCGACTTCGCCGCGCACGCGGGCAAGCGCGTGCTGGTGTTCTGCGACATCGAAGGCGCGGAAAAAGACCTGCTCGACCCCACCGCCTATCCCGCGCTCAAGCGCATGGACGTGCTGGTGGAATGCCACGACTGCTTCACGCCGGGCCTGTCGGTCGAGATCGCGCGGCGGTTCGAGCCGACACACACGGTCGAGCGCATCGACCGCGGCGGGGCGGCGGCGGATTTGCCGCAAAGCTTCGCGGATTGGAACGACCTCGACCGGTTGTTGGCGACCTGGGAATGGCGCACCGGGCCCACGCCCTGGCTGTTCATGCGGGTGAAATCGGCCGCCTGAAAGAGTCGCCACTCGCTCACCCCGTGCACAGCACCTGAACGACGGTCCGGCGGTTCATCAATTCGGCGCGGGCGCGGTCGAAGCTGTCGTGATCGGCGGCCACCGGCGCCGCGACGGCGGGCGTGAAGGCGAGGCCGCGGTCGCGCATGACCCGGCCGATCACCTCGGGCGCCACGGTATAGATGCGCCCGCGCCGCTCCGAGGCCACGGACATGATGCCCGCCACCGCGCCCTCTTGCGTGGTCAGCGGACCGCCGCTCATGCCGCCGATCCAGCGTTCGCCCGGCGGCAGCCACTCGCGTTCGGCCCAGGCCAGCACGGGCGTCGAGCCGCCATTCCTGCCGCCATGCACCGTGCGCGCCCGGCCCAGCAACGTGGCGTGGATGGCGGACGGACCGCCCTGCCCGGCGAAGCCGAACGCATAGCCGTCCTCGCCGATGCCCAGCGGCCCCGCCGTCACCGGCAGCAGCGGAACCCCGGCACGCGCGCGCAGGACGGCGATGTCGATAACGGCATCGGCGAAATCCACCGCGGCCGTATCCCAGGCATTGCCGCGGCGGATCAGCACCCGGTTGCAGTCGTCGATCACGTGCTTGGCCGTCAGCCACGCACCGTCGCGTCCCACGGCGAAGGCGGTGCCGATGGAACGCTGGTTCGCCTGGCGCGGCTGCGACGGATTGACGCCGATCACGGGGTCGCGCTCGCTGATCGGCGGCAGCATCGCGGTCTGACGCGACAGGCGGCGCGGCGCCGGCTGCTCGTCCGGCCGCAACGCGCGCGACGGCTCGCGCGGCGCCTCAACGGCGGGCGGCGGCCGGCGCGACAGGGTGCCGAACTCGCTCCCTTTCTCGACGACCGCACGGAACAGCGCCTGCCCGAACATCAGCAGCGCCAGGACCACCAGGAACTTGTCGAGAAAGCGCATCAGCCCCGTACGGCCGCCGCGTTGATCAGGCCAACGGCGATCTGCACGCCCGCCAGCAGCAGGGCCGACGCCATCTCGCCCCGCGCGATCGCCTCGATCAGCCGGCGCACGATCGCCGCCACCACGACGAAGGTGAACAACTGCACCAGCAGCGCCACCGTGCCCCAGATCGCCAGGTCGTAGATATTGACGCTACCCGCCAGCGCTCCCGCGATCGGCAGGGCCAGCCCCACCGTGGCGCCCGCGGCCGACACCCCGGCGGCAGTATTGCCTTCGCGGATCAGCTTCAACTCGTTGAACGGCGTGATGGCGTTGTAGACGAAGATGCCAGCCACCAGAATGGCGATCGCCGCCAGGAAATGCGTCACCATCACCGGCATGCCGGCGATAAGGCTGTCGATCACGGCGGCCACGGCCTCCCCCTTCGCTCTTTCAGAATCAATGCCACGGACTGTAGAGCCGCACCCCGGTGCCGTGCAAAGGCCGCACATCCCGTGTCACGAGCGTCAGCCGGTGTTCGATCGCCGTCGCCGCCAGCAGCGCGTCGAGCGCGGGCACGGGCCTGCCGCGCCGCAGGCCTTCGCCGCTGATCCGGCCCCATGTCGACCATACCGGCCGGTCCACGGCGAGGATCCGGTCCTGAAAATCGACCACCATGATGCGGTGCAGCCATGCCTCTATCGCATCCCGCCGCCGCGAGAGCTGCAGCTTGGCTATTCCCTTGTGGATTTCACCGATGGAGACCTCGCTGATGTACAGCGCAAGCCGGTCCTGCCGGTCGACCCAGCGGGAGACGCGGCTATCCTCGCGCACGCGCGCCAATTCGGACAGGACGTTGGTATCGAGCAGAAAGCCGCTCATCCCAGGTCGATGTCGCGGCCGTAATCCGGCTCGCGCGTCAGGTCCAATTCCGCTAGGGGCGAGCCGCGCAGCACCTCCGACAGCTTCGGCTGCTTGCGGCGCTTCACGGTCAGGCGGCGATACTCCGCTTCCGACAGCACGATCACGGCGTCGGTGCCGCGCGTGGTGACGCGCTGCGGCCCCTCGGCGCGCGCCAAACGCACCAGCTCGCTCAGCCGCGCCTTGGCGTCCTGCAACTGCCACTCCGCACGGCGTTCGCGCAGCCGGCGTGGTTTTCGCCTGGTACGCATATCCGCTCTCCCGCGTTCTAACTAGTTTGCCTGACTAGTCAGATAATACGCCGTTCGCCGAGTTCATTCAACCGCAGAAAAGCGAATCGCATCGCCGCAGCACGCTGGAATGAAATATCCTGAAGGCCCCGCAGATCGGCATGGAAACGGCGTTCCGCGCATGCCGTGCCGCAAGCCCGGCACATCTGATAGTTTCGCGCCATCGCTTATCGCCACGGGATTCCAGGCCTCCATGCAAGCCAGTCATTCGCCGCCGGCGCGGCGCGGTGTGCCGTTGATCGCGCTGTTCGGCGGCACCTTGTTCGTCAGCGCCACCCTGTTGTTCTGGATCCAGCCCCTGTTCGCGAAGCTGACCCTGCCATTGCTCGGTGGCACCCCCGCGGTGTGGACCACCGCGATGGTGTTTTTCCAGGCGATGCTGCTGGCGGGCTACGGCTATGCCCATCTCTCGTCGCAGAAACTTTCACCGCGCCTCCAGGTGGGCGTGCACGCCGCCGTTCTCGCCCTGGCGGCCGTCAGCCTGCCGATCGCGATACGCTGGCATTTCGATCCGTCGGGCCAGCCCATCGCCCAGTTCCTTGCAGTGTTGTTGGTATCGATAGGCCTGCCGTTCTTCGCCGTGGCCGCGACCGCGCCGCTGTTGCAGCGCTGGTTCTCGCGCTCGGGCCATGAAAGCGGCGCCGATCCCTATTATCTCTACGGCGCCAGCAACCTGGGCAGCATCCTGGCGCTGCTGGCCTTCCCATTCCTGGCCGAGCCGTTCCTGCGCCTGGCGCAGCAAGGCGTCTATTGGTCGCTCCTCTATGCCTGCCTCGCTGTTCTGATTCTCGCCTGCGGCGTTCTGGCGCTGCCACGCGCCGCCGGGCATCAAGCGCGGGTGAGCGAAAGCGCCGGCGATGCGTCGATCTCCTGGCCCGACCGCGGGCGCTGGGTGCTGCTCGCCGCCGTGCCGTCGAGCCTGATGCTCGGCGTCACCGCGCATATCAGCATCGATTTGGCGCCCAGCCCGCTTTTGTGGGTGGTCCCCCTGGCGCTCTACCTAGTGACCTACATCGTCGCGTTCGCGCGCGACAACACGCGCATTCTCCGGATCGCCGACCTGATCCTGCCCTATTTCATGATCCTGGCGCTGATATCGGGGCTGGCCTGGAAAATCGTCGAGATGACGGTGCTGGTGAACCTGGGGATGTTCTTCCTGCTGGCGCTGATCTGCCACGGGCAACTCGCCCGACGCCGGCCTTCCGTCGGCGGCCTGACCGAATTCTATTTCTTCCTGTCGCTCGGCGGGGTGCTGGGAGGATTCTTCAATGCCGTCGTGGCGCCGCTGGTCTTCAACGGCGTCTACGAGTATCCGCTGGCCGCCGTGCTGGCCGTTTGCCTGTGCCCGGGCGACCGCGGCGGCGGCAGGCGCGCCATCGCCGGCGACGTGCTGTGGCCGCTCGCCCTGTTCGCGTTCGTTCAGATCGTGCTGTCCGCCGGGCTGCTGACGCTCTCGTGGGCGAAAGAACAGGTGCTGATCTTCATCTTCGTCCTGGCGATGGCGCTAACGGCTTTTACCTTCAAGAGCCGCCCGGTGCGTTTCGGCCTGGCGATCGCCGCGATGTTCTATGCGATCGCCGGCATCAAGGGACAGGAAGGGCTGATCAATCAGCAGCGCAGCTTCTTTTCGGTCTATCGCGTGATCGAGTCGTCCGACCGCGCGTTCCATACGCTGATCAGCGGCACGACGATCCACGGGCTGCAGGCGCTGGCGCCGTCGGAATGGCGCGAGCCGCTGTACTACTACGCGCGCAAGGGGCCGCTCGGCCAATTGTTCGAAGGTCTGAAGACCGACCGCAAGATCGAGAAAGTCGGCTTGATCGGCCTGGGCGTCGGCGCGTCGCTTTGCTACGCCGAGCCGGGTCAGCGCTGGGTGGTGTTCGAAATCGACTCCCTGGTTGTGGATATCGCCAAGAACAAGAGTTACTTTCACTTCTGGTCGGAATGCTTCGACGAGCGCACCTCGCGCCTCAGGCTCGGCGACGGGCGGCTGACGCTGAAGGACGAGCCCGACGGGTCGTTCGACGTGCTGATGCTCGACGCCTACAACTCGGACTCGGTTCCGGTCCACCTGCTGACGCGCGAGGCGCTGGCGCTGTACCTCGCCAAGCTGAAGCCCAACGGCGTCATCGCCATGCACGTCTCCAACCGGCATCTCGACCTGACGCGGGTGGTGACGGCGCTGATGAACGACGCGAAGCTGGCGGGATGGTATCAACGCTACGATCCCGGCCCCGACGCGCCCTGGTACATGGCGCATACCCAGTGGGTGGTGCTGGCGCGCAAGCCCGGCGACGCGCCGTTTCTGATCACCGACCAGCGCTGGAGCAAGATCGTCAACGTGGCGTCGCCGGTGCTGTGGACCGACGATTACTCCAACATCGTGACGATTCTGAAATAGCGGCCGGCCGAACGGGCCGTTCCAGCCCGGCATGCCGGCGCGAAAGCGCCGCCTAGGCGGTGATACCGGGTTTGCAGCCCCGGCGAATTGCTGTATTGCCTTTAGGCAGTAACAAAAACGTCATTGAATAGACTGGGGGAGGATGATGATGCGCAATACAAGCTTTTCCCTGACCGCCGCGGCCCTGGCCGCCCTGGCGTTCGCCGCGCCCGCCTGGGCGCTGGACGACCGCTACAAGGACGCCAACAACGACCTGGTGGCCGATCCGCCCACCGATCCGAAGCTGTTCGTCGATCCGCCGACGCTGATCTTCGCCTATACCCCGGTCGAGGATCCGGCCGTCTATGCCAAGGTGTGGCAGGATTTCCTGGATCACCTCGCCAAAACCACGGGCAAGAAAATACAATTCTTCCCCGTGCAGTCGAACGCCGCGCAGATCGAAGCGATGCGCGCCGGCCGCCTGCATGTCGCGGGCTTCAACACCGGCTCCAATCCGCTCGCCGTCAACTGCGCGGGCTTCGTGCCGTTCACGATGATGGCCGCGAAGACCGGCGCCTTCGGCTATTCGATGGAGATCATCACCTATCCCGGCAGCGGCATAACGAAAGTGGAGGACATCAAGGGCAAGAAGATGGCCTTCACCTCCGAAACGTCGAATTCGGGCTACAAGGCGCCCTCGGCCCTGCTGCGCGACAAGTTCAAGCTCAACGCCGGCAAGGATTACGAGCCGGTGTTCTCGGGCAAGCACGACAACTCGATCATCGGCGTGGCCAACAAGGACTATCCCGCCGCCGCCATCGCCAACACCGTGATGGGACGCATGATCGCCCGCGGCGTGGTGAAGAAGGAGCAGCTCGTCTCGATCTACAAGTCGCAGAGCTTCCCCAGCACCGGCTATGGCTACGTCTACAACCTGAAGCCCGAGCTGGCCGCGAAGGTGAAGCAGGCTTTCGCCACGTATAAATGGGAAGGCACGGCGCTGCTGAAGGAATTCGAGAAGTCCGAAACGCCGGGCGAGAGCTTCATTCCCATCACCTACAAAGAGCACTGGCAGGTGGTGCGCGACATCGACGCGGCCCTGGGCGTCAAATACACCTGCAAGGGAGCGAGCTGACCCGAGCCCAAGCCGATGCTGCGCATCGCCGGGCTGACCAAGCGCTATCGCACCGGCGACTTGGCGCTGGACAACGTCGACCTTGAGGTGCCGGCCGGGCAGGTCATGGGCCTGATCGGCCCGTCCGGTGCCGGCAAGTCGACGCTGATCCGCTGCATCAACCGGCTGGTCGAACCCAGCGCCGGGCGCATTTTCCTGAAAGAGCAGGAGCTGACGGGCCTGGGCCGCGCGGCGCTGCGCCAGGCCCGGCGGCGCATGGGCATGATCTTCCAGGAGTTCGCCCTGGTCGAGCGGCTGACGGTGATGGAGAACGTGCTGTCGGGCCGCCTCGGCTATGTCGGCTTCTGGCGCAGCCTCACCCGCCGCTTTCCATCAGCCGACATCGCCAAGGCCTTCGCGACGCTCGACCGCGTCGGGCTGATGGAACACGTGGACAAGCGCGCCGACGCGCTCTCGGGCGGGCAGCGCCAGCGCGTGGGCATCGCCCGCGCTTTGGTGCAGGACCCCGACATGCTGCTGGTCGATGAGCCCACGGCATCGCTCGATCCCAAGACCTCGCGCCAGATCATGCGGCTGATCTGCGAGGTCTGCGCCGAGCGGCAGCTCGCCGCCATCGTCAACATCCACGACGTCAACCTGGCGCAGATGTATGTGCAACGCATCGTCGGCCTCAGGCAAGGCAAGGTGGTGTTCGACGGGCCGGCGCAAGGGCTCACCCCCGAAGTGCTGACGCGCATCTACGGCGAGGAAGACTGGACCCGCTCGATCAAGCGCGAGGATGAAGAGGAAGAGCCCGCGGGCGCAGCCATCGCGCGGCCTCCGGAGCCCGAGCGCGAGCGCCTGGCGGGGCTCACGTGACTTTGTCTGTTTCGATCGGAGCCTACCCCACATACTGGAAGCGCCCGCCTTTCATTCAGCGGGCATGGCTGCGCTGGGCGATCGCTCTGGGCGCCGTGCTCTATCTGGTGCTGGCGGTCGGCGGCCTGGAGATCAACTGGATCAGGATCAGCGAGGGGCTGGTGCGCGGCTGGCGCTTCGTCGTCGCCTTCGCCCACCCGGATTTCGTGTCGCGCTGGGAAGATATCCTGCAGGGCATGCAGGAAAGCCTGACCATGACCGTGACGTCGACCGTCCTGGGCATCGCGCTGTCGATCCCCATCGGCGTGGGCGCGGCGCGCAACCTGGCGCCGATGCCGGTGTACCTGGCCTGCCGCGCCTTCATCGCCCTGTCGCGCAGCTTTCAGGAGATCATCGTCGCCATCCTGTTCGTGGCGATGGTGGGCTTCGGGCCGCTGGCCGGGTTCCTGACCCTCACCTTGTCCACGATGGGGTTCCTCGCCAAGCTCATGGCCGAGGACATCGAGGACATCGACGCAGGCCAAGCCGAGGCGATCCGCGCCACCGGAGGCTCCTGGCTGCAACTGATCAATTACGGCGTGCAGCCCCAGGTGATGCCGCGCCTGATCGGCCTCAGCATGTACCGCTTCGACATCAATTTCCGCGAGTCGGCCGTGGTGGGCATCGTCGGCGCCGGCGGCATCGGCGCCACGCTCAACACCGCGCTCGACCGCTACGAGTTCGACAGCGCCGCGGCGATCCTGATCATCATCATCCTGATCGTCATGGCGTGCGAGTATTCCTCCAGCCTCGTGCGCAAGCGGATTCAATAGCCATGCCGGTCTTCAAGACCATCGAGGACCGGCTGGACTGGCGCCTGCGCACGCCGCGTGCCGCTCTGTTGCGCTGGGCCGGGTGGCTCGCGCTGGTGGCGCTGACGGCGTTCTGCTGGCAGGTGATGACCGGGGATACGATCTGGGCTTTCGTTACCGACGCGCCGGCCCAGGCCGCCGACATAATCGACCGCATGCTGCCGCCGCGCTGGGATTACATGGGCCGGCTGTGGTGGCCGCTATGGGACACGCTCAACATCGCAACGCTAGGCACGCTGTTGGCGGTAGTGCTGGGCGTGCCGATCGCGTTCCTGGCCGCGCGCAACACCACGCCCAGCGCCAGTTTCGTGCGGCCCATTGCCCTGCTGGTGATCGTGTCGTCCAGGTCGATCAATTCGCTGATTTGGGCGCTGTTGCTGGTATCGATCCTGGGGCCGGGCGTGCTGGCCGGGATCGTCGCCATCGCGCTGCGCTCCATCGGCTTCATCGGCAAGCTGCTGTATGAGGCGATCGAGGAGATCGACGTAAGCCAGGTCGAGGCGGTGACCGCCAGCGGCGCCGGGCCGGCCCAGGTGATGGACTACGCCATCGTGCCGCAGATCATGCCGGCTTTCGCCGGGATCACCGTGTTCCGCTGGGACATCAACATCCGCGAGTCGGCGGTGGTGGGCCTCGTGGGCGCGGGCGGCCTGGGGCTGCAGCTCGACTCCTCACTCAACACCCTGGCCTGGCCGCAGGTCAGCATGATCCTGCTGACGATCCTGGCGACGGTGCTGCTCAGCGAATGGCTATCGGCCAAGGTGCGGCACGCAATCATCTGACCCGCGCCGCCGCGCGGAGCGCTATTTCGCCAGGAATTCCTTGATCGCGGCGCCCTGCTTGCCGACATGCACCACGCCGTTCAAATGGCCGTTCGGCCCCTCGATCTCGGCGTAGTCCGCCACCCAGCCCGTCGCCTTGGTCGCGGCCTGCACGCGGCGCGAATTCTCCGGCGGGAAGATCATGTCGCCCTGCGCCGGCAGCAGCAGCATGCGCGCGGTGATCTTTTTCACAACCGCGTCGATGCCGCCGGGATTGTCCTGGAAGTAAAGCTGGTTGGCCTTGACCAGATAGAGGAACGAGTTGGCGTCGCTGGAGGCCGCCCGGGCGGCCGAGGTTTTGTCGAGCGTGTCCTCGATCGCGAACTTGTTGGCGAACGCATCCAGCGGGTTCTTGTCGGGCGCGGCCCATTTGCGGCCGAAGGTCGCGGCCGCCCATTCCCGCCCCTGCGCGTGCAAGGTGACGATCTTCAACGACTCGGCCAGGCCCCGCACCGGCTCGGCGCGGCCGTAATAATCGCCGTTGTTCCAGTTGGGATCGAGCATGATGGGTGCCGCCCAGACGTTCAGCCAACCGATCAGCGCGGCGCTCGCCTCGGCGTCGCCGATCACCGGCACCACGCGCTCGACCATGTCGGGATAGCCCGCGGCCCATTCCATCGCCTGCAACGCGCCCATCGACGCGCCGATCACGGCATAAAGCTTGCGTACGCCCAACTGGTCCATCAGCAGCTTCTGCACGTTGACGAAATCGCGGATGGTCACCACCGGGAACGTCATGCCGTAGGGCTTACCCGTGCCGGGATCGACCGAGGCCGGGCCGGTGGTGATCGTGGCCGGGCTTTTCGCATTGAGGTTTGCCAGCGAGTCGACGCTGACGACGAAGAAACGGTCGGTGTCGATCGGCTTGCCCGCGCCGATGATCGAATCCCAATAGCCGGGCGCAGCATCCTCGGGCTTGTATTTGCCGGCGGCGTGCGAGTTGCCGGTGAAGAAATGCGGAACCAGGATGACGTTGCTCTTGCCCTCGTTCAGCTTGCCGTAGCTTTCCCAGCCCACCTTGACGTTCTTGATCGTCTTGCCGCCCACGGTGTTGTAGTACGGCAGCGCCAAAGTCTTCTTTTCCACCGGCCCGTCATAGGCAAAACCGGGAGACGCGAGGAGAAGCATGGATGAGCCAATGGCGAACGCGATCCTGCTGAATTTCATTGTGGCCTCCGAAGCGGACAACACAGCCGCAGTTTAACGCGCAATACCCCTCACCGTCATGGCCCGACTTGATCGGGCCATCCACGCCGAGTTGGCGGCACATGAAACGGCAGAAAGCGTGGATGGCCGGGTCACGCCCGGCCATGACGAAAAGAAATGATGAATCAGGAAATGGCGATCGGCCGCGCCTTGGCCAGCTTGTCGAACTCGATCAGCGTTTCCAACAGGCCGCGCATCTGTTTCAGCGGCACCATGTTGGGGCCGTCGCTCGGCGCCTTGTCCGGGTCCTGGTGCGTTTCCATGAACACCGCCGCCACGCCGATGGAAACGGCCGCGCGCGCGAGGACCGGCACGAACTCGCGCTGCCCGCCCGTCGTGCCGCCCAGCCCGCCGGGCTGCTGCACCGAATGGGTGGCGTCGAACACCACCGGGCAGCCGATAGCTTTCAGCACCGGCAACGCGCGCATGTCGCTGACCAGCGTGTTGTAGCCGAAGCTGACGCCGCGCTCGCACACCAGCGCGTTCTTGTTGCCGGTGGACTCGATCTTGGCGACGACGTTCTTCATGTCCCAGGGCGCCAGGAACTGCCCCTTCTTCACGTTGATCGCCCGGCCGGTCTTGCCGGCCGCGATCAGCAGGTCGGTCTGCCGGCACAGGAACGCGGGGATTTGCAGCACGTCCACCGCTTCGGCCACCGGCGCGCACTGGCCGATCTCGTGCACGTCGGTTAGCACCGGCACGCCGACGCTGTCGCGCACCTCCGCCAGGATCGGCAGGCTTTTCTTCATCCCCAATCCGCGGCCCGACGACGCCGAGGTACGATTGGCCTTGTCGAAACTGGTCTTGTAGATCAGGCCGATGCCCAGCTTGCCGCACAGCTCTTTCAGCGCGCGGCTCATCTCCAGCGCGTGCTGGCGGCTTTCCAGCGCGCACGGGCCGGCGATCAGCACGAACGGCCGGTCGTTGGCGAGCTTCAGTTTGCCGATCTTGACGGTGCGCGTGGTCATTTCGGCTTGGCCGTGATCGCACTGCCGCCGCGGCCGTCCGGCGTGAAGGTCAAGGCCAAGACCAGCGTGGTTTTGCACCCTATGACGGTCCAGTCCTCTTTCCACGGCGCGCCGCCCTGGTAGCGGCCATCGATCGCGGAATCCACGACATGGAACTCGTCCTTGCAGCCCGTCTTGATGCGCGCCTGCGCCGCGGCGATGCGGACCGCCTCGCGCTGAAGCTGCTGCGCCGTGGCGGTGCGGCCGGGGATCATCGGCTTGGGCAGAAGCTCGGTGCCGCGCGCGGTAATGAAGATGTTGCGCGTGGCGCGTTTGCCGCAGCGTTCCACGCTCAGGCGGTCGATCCAGCTCCCGGCGCGCGGCGACGCGGCGCCGGCGGCAAAAAGCGCATCGTCCACCATCCAGTTTATTTCGCGCTCGATCACCTTGAGCGCAGGGCATTCCGCCAGCAACGGCGGGGGCTCTAGTTCGTTGAGCCGCGCTTCGACATAGCCGAGATAGGGCTTGGTCAGGATGTATTTCTCGAACTGGTTTTCCTGCTTCATGCTGCCGCCCTGCGCCCAAGCCGCGCCGGAAAGCAACATGGCCAGCACAAGCAGCACAGCGAAAGGCGCGATGCGGCGCATGGGCGTCATCGGATGTCGCCCTTGTTCCGTCCCCAGCTCCAGCGCGGTTTCTCGCCCTTGGTCCAGCACAGCAGCACGAACCCTGCCGTGAGCAGCAGCAGCGGCGCGAACCCCTTCATCATGGATGCGTCGCCGGCCTCGGCGCTCCTGACCCAATAGGCGATCCAGATGCCGAACGCGGCGGCGTAGATCGAGGTCGCGAGCCAGCCCTGCCAGGTCGCGGGGGTCCAGCCCCAGCCATGGGTCTTGGCCTTGAACCACAGCCGGCGTTCCATCACACCAACCTGCTCTGCGCCACCGCCGCCTTGATGAACGACGCGAACAGCGGGTGCGGCTCGAACGGCTTCGATTTCAGCTCGGGATGGAACTGCACGCCGACGAACCAGGGATGCTCGGGAATCTCGACGATCTCGGGCAGCGTGCCGTCGGGCGACATGCCGGAAAAGCGCAGTCCAGCCGATTCCAGCCGGTCCTTGTAGGTGATGTTGACTTCATAGCGGTGCCGGTGCCGCTCGTTGATGCGCTCGGCGCCATAGATCTCGCGCACCTTGCTGCCCGCCGCCAGATCGGCGGGATAGGCGCCCAGCCGCATCGTGCCGCCGAGATTGTCGCCGATGGTGCGGCGCTCCACCGCGTTGCCGCGCGTCCATTCCGTCAGCAGGCCCACGACCGGGTGCTTGCAGGGCCCGAACTCGGACGAACCGGCGCCTTCCAGGCCCACGAGGTTGCGCGCCGCCTCGATCACCGCCATCTGCATGCCGAAACAGATGCCGAAATAGGGCACTTTGCGTTCGCGCGCGAATTGCGCCGCCAGGATTTTGCCTTCGGTGCCGCGCTCGCCGAAGCCGCCGGGCACCAGGATGCCGTGCACGCCCTCGAGGTGATGGACCGTATCCTCCTTCTCGAAAATCTCGGAGTCGATCCAGTTGAGCTTGACCTTCATGTTGTTGGCGATGCCGCCATGCGCCAGCGCCTCGCCCAGCGATTTGTAGGCGTCCTTCAACACGATGTATTTGCCGACGACGGCGATCGCCACCTCGCCCTCGGGCTGGCGGATGCGTTGGGTAATGGCGGTCCAGCGCGCCAGGTCGGGCTGTTTCGCCTCGATCGCGAAATGCCGCATCACCTCGTCGTCGAAGCCCTGCTCGTGATAGCCCTGCGGCACGCCGTAGATGCTGTCCACGTCCAGCGCCTGGATCACGGCCGAGGGGCGCAGATTGCAGAACAGCGCGATCTTGCGCCGCGCCTCGGCGGGTATCTCGCGGTCGCAGCGGCACAAAAGGATATCGGGCTGGATGCCGACGCTTTGCAGCTCTTTCACCGAATGCTGCGTCGGCTTGGTCTTGAGCTCCCCGGACGAGCCGATATAGGGCACCAGCGTCAGGTGCACGAACAACGAGCGGGCATGACCCAACTCGTTGCCGAGCTGGCGGATCGCCTCCAGGAACGGCAGGCCTTCGATGTCGCCCACCGTGCCGCCGATCTCGCACAACACGAAATCGGTGTCCCCGGTCTCGCCGGTGATGAACTGCTTGATGGCGTCGGTGACATGCGGGATCACCTGCACCGTGGCGCCCAGGTAGTCGCCCTTGCGCTCGCGGGCGATGACCGTGGAATAAATCTTGCCGGTGGTGGTGCTGTCGGATTGCCGCGCCGGAACGCCGGTGAAGCGCTCGTAATGGCCGAGGTCCAGGTCGGTTTCGGCGCCGTCGTCGGTAACGTAGACCTCGCCGTGCTGGTACGGGCTCATGGTGCCCGGGTCGACGTTCAGATACGGGTCCAGCTTGCGCAGGCGCACGCTGAATCCGCGGGCCTGCAGCAGCGCGCCGAGCGACGCCGATGCGATGCCTTTACCGAGGGAGGAAGCCACGCCGCCGGTGATGAAAATAAACCGCGTCATGGACCTAAATCATACACAAGCGCGCCGTCCGCGCACCATGCGAAATGCGCGCGGCGCGCAGGCGCGGAACGGGTGGCAAAAGGCCTATTTCACCGGCGCGCTGGGACCGGCGGGCGCCGCCGGGGCCGCGGGGGCCTGAATCGGCGCCGGGGTGCCGGCGGGGCCCATGAACGAGCGCGGGCGCCCGCCGCCCGTGGCAATCAACGTCAGGGCCAGGCTGGTGATCATGAAAAGCGCGGCCAGGATGGTGGTGGCGCGCGTGAGAATATTGGCCGTGCCGCGCCCCGACATCACGCCGCCGCCGCCGATGCCCAGCCCCCCGCCTTCGCTGCGCTGGATGAGGATAACCCCCACCATCGCCAGGGTAATCATGATGTGGAAAACCGTCAGAATCGCGATCATCGAGCCTCCAGGGCGGCCGTGGCGGCCCCGTGATTCGGCCGGCCGGGCAGATATAGTGCTGGGCGCGGCGGCTTTTTAGCCCGTTACCCGCCCCGGCACCAGTCCCGATTGCGTCACGGGAATGCCGCAAGATGCCGGTATCCTGACGTCCTACAATCCACAGGGAGACGGACCATGCGGAAATCCAGCAAGGCAAAGTCGCGCAAACCGGCGAGCCGGGGCAAACCCAGGGCCAAAAAGGTGAGCCCCATTCCCAAGGGCTATGCCAGCATCACCCCCTATCTGATCGTGGACGGCGCGGCCGAAGCCATCGGTTTCTACAAAAAAGCCTTCGGCGCCAAAGAGCGCCTGCGCATGGCCCATGACAGTAAAATCGGCCATGCGGAAATCGTGATCGGCGGGTCGGTGGTCATGCTGGCCGACGAATGGCCGGATATGGGCGCGCGCGGGCCCCAATCCATCGGCGGCACGCCCGTCAGCATCCATCTTTACGTCAAGGACGTCGATGCCACCGTAAAGCGCGCCGTGGAAGCGGGCGCCATGCTGAAGCAGCCGGTCAAGGATCAGTTCTACGGCGACCGCACCGGCATGCTGGAAGACCCGTACGGCCACAAATGGCACGTCGCCACGCACACGGAAGACCTGTCGCCCAAGGAGCTCAAGCGCCGCGCCGGCGAGGCGTTCAAGCAGCACCAGGAAACGGGAAGCAGCGAGTAGGTCGGCGCGCGATAACGACGGCTACTTCCGCGCGTCCTGGCGGCGCAATGCTTTGTGCCGCCACCGCAACAGATTCTCGTCGGCCGTGACCAGCGTCGCGTCATGCGCGATCGCCGTGGCGGCGATGAAGCGGTCGGCGGGGTCTTTGTGCGGCAAATCCAATTGCGCAGCGAGAATCGCGCATTGCCCGTCGAGGGGGGCCTCTTCGATGCCCTGGGCCAACAAGCTTGAACGCCAAGCAAGCGGTGGCAGGCGCAAAGCCAAACGCCCCTTGCCCACGAGCATGGCGCATTCCCAGAAGCTGACAGGGCTAACGTAAACATCCTGTCCATCCCAGCTCTCCTGGATGGTTCGCCGTGCCTCTGCACCAAGCGACGGATTATCGCTGTCCATCCAGATCAAAGCATGGGTATCGAGTAGGATCACTTCAACGCGTCCCACTCCACGTCCAGAGGCGAGATGATGTCGCCGGTGATCTTGATCATGCCCTTATGTAAGCCGAACGGACTCTTTTTTCGCAGGCTGCGATGCGGAACGATATCGGCCACCGGCTTGCCGCGCTTGGTGACGACATAGCCGCGGCGCGTCCGCTGCACCTCGTCCATCAATTTGAGGCACTTGCTCTTGAATTCTGAGGCCTTGATCTCGCGCATGGGTCGCTCGCTATATGACCATAGTCATGACTATGGTCATGTTAGCTGAAATCCAGCTAAAAGCAACCGCTTAGGACGCCGCTTCGATCATCGCCCAGAACGCATCGGCGTCGAGGCTGGCGCCGCCCACCAGGCAGCCGTCGACGCCTTCGACCGCCAGGATCTCGGCCGCGTTCTTGGCGTTGGCCGACCCGCCGTACAGTATGCGCATCTCGCCGCCCTGGCGCGACGCGGCGCTGAGGCGCATGCGCAAATGCCGGTGCGCCTCGGCGATATCCGCCGGCGTCGGCGTCAGCCCCGTGCCGATGGCCCAGACCGGCTCGTAGGCGATGACGGCGTTGGCGGGGGTTGCGCCCGGCGGCAGCGACAAGTCGATCTGGCGCGCGATCACGTCGAGATGCCGCCACGCCTCGCGGTCCAGTCGGCTTTCGCCGACGCACACGATCGGGATCAGCCCGGCGCGCTGTGCCGCCTCGGCCTTGGCGCGGACCTGGGCATCGGTTTCGCCGTACGCGGCGCGGCGCTCGGAATGCCCGGCGATGACGTAGCTGCATCCGAGTTCCGCCAGCATGGCCGCCGAGATGTCGCCGGTATGGGCGCCCTTGTCCTGGGGGTGGCAGTCCTGGGCGCCCAACGCCAGGGGCGATCCGGCGATCGCCTTGCCCACCGCCGCCAGAATGGTGGCGGGCGGACACAGCACGATATCGGGCAGGGTTTTCGCGGCGCGCGCGCGCGCGGCCAGATCGGCGGCGCGTTTCACGCCGTCTTCCATCAGGCCGTTCATCTTCCAATTCCCGGCGATCAGCCGGCGGGGCGGCGACATAGAGGGTTTTTCGGGCCTTACGGAGCGGCGGTCAAGCCGGGCGGCGAACGCAACCGAGTCTGAAGGCGGCATGCCGGTGCGATCCCGCTTTGGGGCCCGGACTGGCTGCCCGATTTCGGTTGCGAGGCTCCGCCCAAGCGCCCTATCATGCCGCGCGACCGGAGACACACCCAAGTAAATCAAGAAAAATCAACGAATTAAAAAGGCTTCTTCAGGTTTTACATGCTGCAATCCATCCGCGCCAAGGCCACGTCCTGGGTCATCAAGCTGCTGTTCGGTCTATTGATCGTCAGCTTTGCGGTCTGGGGCATCGGCGACATTCTGAGCGGCCCCGGCGCCCGGGCGACCGTGGCGCAAGTGGGCGAAATCAGCATCTCGGCCCAGGAGCTGAGCAACGAGTTCCGCACGCAAATCGATCGTTTGCGTCCGGTGTTCGGCGGCGACCTGGACGTGCAGAAGGCACGGCAGTTGGGCCTGCTGGACCGGACGCTGGAAACCCTGATCGAGCGCGCGCTGCTGCAGGAAGAATTGAAGCATCTCGGCGTCACGGTGTCGGAAGACTCGCTGCGCCGGCAGATCGCCTCGATGCCCGTCTTCCGCAACCAGGCCGGCATGTTCGACCCGCAGCGCTTCCAGGCGGTTCTGCGCCAGAACAACCTGTCCGAGGATGGGTTCGTCGCGAATATGCGCCAGGACATGGCGCGCGATCAGTTCGCCGGATCGATCGGCGCGGGCGTCGAAGCGCCCGCCGCGCTGGCCGACCTGATGTTCCGCTATCGCGAGGAAAAGCGCGTGGCCGACTACGTGACGGTGGACGCCGCCGCGATGCCCGCCCCGCCCCCGCCCGAGGAGGCCGAGGCCAGGGCCTATCTGGACAAGAACAAGGACCGTTTCTCCACGCCGGAATTCCGGGCGGTCGATATGGTTCGCATCGACCCCGCGGCGGTGGCCGCCGACTTCAAGGCCGACGAGGCCCGGGTGAAAGAGCTGTATGAGCAGCGCCTGGCCGAGTTCAAGCAGCCGGAGCGCCGCGAATTACTGCAGATGGCGCTGAACGACGAGGAGACCGCGAAGCGCGCCAAGGAAGAGCTTACCAAAGGCAAGGATTTCATCGTCGCGGCCCGGGAGTTCGCCGGCCAGTCCGCCGACACCACGCGGATCGGCCTGGTGGCGCAGGCGGAGCTGCCGCAAGATGCCGCCGGGCCGGCCTTCGCCCTGGCGGCGGGCGCCGTAAGCGACGTCGTCAAGACCGCTTTCGGCTGGAACATCTTCAAGGTCGAGAAGATCGAGCCCGCTAGGACCGAAACCCTGGACCAGGTGCGGGCGCGGCTGGTCGCCGAGATGGCGCGCGAGGCCGCGGGTGGCACGATCACCAAGATCGCGCACAAATACGAGGACGAGCATGCGGGCGGCGCGTCGATGGCCGAGGCCGCGCAGCGCGCCGGCCTGAAGCCGGTCAAGATCGCGGCGGTTTCGCGCGACGGCAAGGGCCCGGACGGCAAGCCGGCCGAAGGCCTGCCCCCCGCCACCGCGGGCCAGGCCGAGACGCTGAAGGCGATTTTCGCCGCGGCTTCCGGCGCCGACGCGCCGATGCTGGAAACGCCCGACGGGTCGATCGCGTATCTGCGCGTGACCGGGATAACGCCGCCTGCGGTGAAGCCTTACGACGAGGTGAAAGCCGCGGTGGCCGATGCCATATCGGCCGAGAAGCGCCTCAAGGCGGCAGAAACGGCCGCGCAAGGCATCCTCGACAAGATCAAGGCGGGGCGACTGCTGCCGTCGGCCGCCGAAGGCCGCAAGGTCGAGACCACCAAGCCCTTCACCCGCAACGACGCCAACGCCTTCGGCCGTCCCGCGCCAGCGCTGGTGCAAAGCCTGTTCAAGCTGAAGCCGGGCGAGCCGTCGATGGTCGCGGCAGCCGGCGGCTATATCGTCGCTACCCTGAAGCAGATCGACATCCCCGATCCGGCCGTCGACAAAGCAGCCGCCGAGCGCGTGCGCGGCGAATTGCGCCAGGCTATCGCCAACGACATCGCCCAGCAACTGACCGCCGCGTTGCGCCAGCGCATCGGCGTGGACATCAAGCAGTCGGTCATCGACCAGGTGTTCAAGGCGCAGTAATATCCGCTGGACGAATGGGCCCCGCCGGGGCCCGGCCACGCGTGGGAATCCAACCCCTGCGCGTTCACCCCGATCAAGGACCCGCCGCCATGCATCCTTCGTTCGACGATTTCGCCGCCGTCTATCGCGCCAAAAAGCCGCAACTCGTCTGGACGCGGCTGGTCAGCGACCTAGAGACGCCCGTCTCGGCCATGCTGAAGCTATCGGACGGACGGCCCAACAGCTTCCTGTTCGAATCCGTGGAGGGCGGCGCGGTGCGCGGCCGCTATTCGATCATCGGCCTGCGCCCCGATTTGATCTGGCGCTGCCGCGGCGACAAGGCCGAGGTCAACCGCCGCGCCCTGGTCGAGCCCGAGGCGTTCGAGCCGCATGGCGACGGCGCGCTGGACAGCTTGCGCGCGATCATCGCCGAAACCCAGATGGAGATTCCCAAAGGCCTGCCGCCGATGGCCGCGGGCCTGTTCGGCTACATGGGCTACGACATGGTGCGGCTGATGGAGCGGCTGCCCGACAAGAACCCCGACACAATGGGCATTCCCGACGGGCTGTTCATCCGCCCGACGATCATCGCCATCTTCGATACGATCGAGGACACGGTGACGGTGGTGACGCCGGCATGGCCCGACGCCGAGACCGGCCCGCGCACCGCCTATGACCGGGCCTGCGAGCGGTTGAGCGCTGTTGTGCTGGATTTCGGGCGCTCACTGCCGCACCGGCGCGAGCCCGCCAGCATGACCGCCAAACTGCCCGCGCCCACCTCCAACACCACGCGCGAGCAGTATTACGACATGGTGGAGCGCGCCAAGGAATACATCCGCGCGGGCGACGCGTTCCAGGTGGTGCCGTCGCAGCGGTTTTCCGTGCCGTTCCATCTGCCGCCGCTGGCGCTCTATCGCTCGCTCCGGCGCCTCAATCCCTCGCCGTTCCTGTTCTTCCTCGATTTCGGCGATTTCGCCGTGGTCGGATCGTCGCCCGAGCTCTTGGTGCGCCTGCGCGACGGCCAGGCGACGATCCGCCCGATCGCCGGCACCAGGCGGCGCGGTGCGACGCCCGAGGAGGACAAGGCGCTGGCCGAGGATCTGCTCAGCGACCCGAAAGAGCGCGCCGAGCATTTGATGCTGCTCGATCTCGCCCGCAACGACGTGGGCCGCATCGCCAAAATCGGCACGGTGCGCGTGACCGAGCAGTTCAGCATCGAGAACTACTCCCACGTCATGCATATCGTCTCGAACGTGACCGGCGAGCTGAACCCGGACTACGACGCGATGGACGCGCTGATCGCGGGCTTCCCCGCCGGCACGGTGTCGGGCGCGCCCAAGGTGCGGGCGATGGAGATCATCGACGAGTTGGAGCTGGCGCGGCGCGGCGTCTATGGCGGCTGCATCGGCTATTTCGCCGCCAACGGCACGATGGACAACTGCATCGCCCTGCGCACCGCCGTGGTGAAGGACGGAGTGATGCACGTGCAGGCCGGCGGCGGCGTGGTCGCCGACAGCGACCCCGAGGCCGAGTACCAGGAGACGATCAACAAGGCCCGCGCCCTGGTGCGCGCCGCCGAGGAAGCGGTGAAATTCGCCAGCGAGCGGAAAAACGAGCCGTAAGAGCAATCGGCCCCTCTTGAAACACCGACTCGGAATGTATATACTTTAGCGTATATACACAGGGAGGCTGGCATGACTACTGCGCGCGTATTTAAGTCAGGCAATAGTCAGGCCGTCCGGTTGCCCAAGGGCTACCGTGTCGCTGGCAAGCAGGTGGAGATTTTCCGGCGCGGCAAGGACATCGTGCTGCGCGAGGCGAAGCCCGACATGGCGCGCGCCTTCACTGTGCTGACGGAGCTTCCCGAGGACTTCATGGCCGAGGGAAGGCGCGACCTCCCGCCGCAACCGCGCAAAAACCTGTGATGGCGGCCCGCTACCTGCTGGACACCAATATCTGCATCTATATCCGGCGGCAGAAGCCCGTGGAGGTTCTGGCCCGATTCAAGCGGCTGAAGCCGGGAGAAGCCGTTCTTTCTGTCATTACCTACGGTGAACTGCTTTATGGCGCCGAAAAAAGCCGGGATCGCGATCAAGCGCTGGAGTTGTTGCGGGAGTTCACTGAATTCGTACCCGTCGTCCCCATGCCGGCGGAAGCAGCGCTTGCATATGGATCGATCCGCGCGGCTTTGGAAATGAAGGGCGCGATCATCGGCAACAATGATCTTTGGATCGCCGCCCACGCAAAGTCGGCGGCGCTCACGGTCGTTACCAATAACGAACGGGAGTTCGCCCGTGTGCCGGGATTGAAAGTGCAGAACTGGGCGCAAACGCGCGCCCTCTGATCGGGTTGCGACAGGAACGAGCCATGAAGCCCATCCACCGCCCGCCGCATCCCCACGCCTATCTGCGCTCGATGGCGCTGGCGGCTGTGGTGATCGGCGCGTCGCTGCTGATCGGCGTGCTCGGCTACCGCTACCTAAACGGTGAAACCTGGCTCGACGCGCTGGTGGACGCCGCGATGATCCTGGGCGGCATGGGGCCGGTGGCTGATCTGACCACGCCTTCGGCCAAGCTGTTCGCGTCGTTCTACGCGCTGTTCAGCGGCATCGTGCTGCTGGCGACGGCCGGCATCCTGATGGCGCCCTGGGTGCATCGCCTGTTGCACCGCCTGCATGCCGACGAAGGCGACGAAAAGGAAGACGAAAAGCGCGAGGACAAAAACAATCGATAGCGTTAGCAGCGCCTGGAGACGGACATGAGGTCTGGACGTTCATGGATCATCTTAGCGACGGCTTGCCTGCCGGTTCTCGCGGCGCCCGCGGCGGCGGACAATGCGGCGAACAAGGGCCGCGAGGCGCTGCGCGATTGCCTTAGAAAGCTGCCGCTCGACCGGTTGGGCGACGAGCAAACGACCGCCGCCTGTCTTGAGGAGGGGCAGCGCGCCGCCGAGGCCGAGGATAAGCGCCAGGGCCAGATCGACTACATGCGCAAGCTCGACGAGTTGGACCGAATGATCGAGCGCACCACGCGCGGCAGCCGGCGTTAGCGGAATTCCGTTCAGCTCAGGCGCTGCACCAGGAACGGCAGGAATTTGTCCATCCGGTAGTCCACGTCGGTGTGGTCGTCGGCGAATTCCTCGTAGACGTGATCGACGCCGAGCTTCTTCAGGTCGCGGCTCAGCCGCCGCATGCCGAAATGGATGCGGTACTGGTCGTGGTCGCCGCAATCCATCCATAGGCCTTTCAGCTTCCTGAGTTGCGGCGCGGTCTTTTTCGCCAGCTGCGCCGGATCGTATCTGAGCCAGTTGTTCCACCGCGCCGGGATCAGCTCGCCCGTCCGCGCATCGCCGGGCAGGCGCATGAACAGGAACGACTTGGGATCGGGATCGTAGAACGCGCCCATCGCCAGAAACATTCGGACGTGCCGCTCCAGCGGCGTCGGCTTGTTCGCCGCCTCGAAATGCCGCCAGAATTTCTCGATCGACAGCCCGTGCTTGCGCAGCTCGGTGATCGACATCAGGAAATCGGGGAAGTGCAGCGCGTCCCAGCCCATGTCGCCGGAATTGCACGAAATCGCCGCCCAGAAATCGGCGTGATGCATGCCGTGCCAGATGGCGCCATAGCCGCCCGAGGATTTGCCGAAGCAGGCGCGCCTGCCCTTCCCGCCGCACGCGAACTGCTTTTCCACGAGCGGCACGATCTCGTCGATCAGGTAGTCTTCGTAGCGCCCGGTGCCGGCGCTGTTGATGTACTGGTTGCCGCCCACGCGCGTGAAGCAATCAGGAAACGCCACCACGGCGCGCCCCATCGCCTTCGATCCGATCAGCCGGTCGAGGCGCTCCGGCACGTTCTCGCCGATCGGCCGCCAATTCGTATGGCCCATGCCCGATCCGCCGAAGCCCGGCATGTCGAGCAGCAGCGGCAGTTTCTCAGCCCTCGTCCAGCCCGCGGGCGTGTAGACGTGCAGCTCGCGCCGCCACGGGTCTTTCAGCGGATTCTTCCTCAGCACCTTCGATTCATGGATCAGCCGATGGACCGTCCCTTCGGCGAATTCGCGCGCCTTGCGCATGGTGCCCCTCCGCCGCTACCGCAGCCTACACAACGTGAGATCGACGCCCAGCTCGCCGACATACCATAGCGCCAGGACGTTGGCGTCGGCCGCGGCCGCGCCGGGCGCGGCATGGGCCTGCATCGCCGTCACGATGTCGACCTCCACCGGCAGCAACGTCACCGCGTAGCCGCGGTCGCGGAACGCGCGCTCGCCGGCGTTGACGATGGCCTGGGCGTGCGGGAAATCGTCCTCTTTGAACTGCCAGCGCCACATCTCGGGACCGCGGCAGGCGAGGCCCAGCGTCTCGGCCATTTGCAGCGCCAAGGTTTCCTGCTCGGGGTCGCTGGAGCGTTGCGGCTGTTCGGGCAGCGACAGGCGCGCGATGGTCGTGGTTTGCGCGGCGGCCGGCCCGGCGCCGATCAGCACCGCCAACGCCAAAATCGAATGCAGCGCGATGCGGCGCAAGATCATCCGCCCGAAGTCGTGGCGGCTGAAGCCCGCGCCCGTTCCTGACGCTGGCGCAGCGCCTCGCGCCGCTTCACCACCGCGGAAACCGGCGCCAGCGTGAAGCCGCGCGCCGCCAGATCGGGCAGCCAGCGCTCCAGCGCACCGAGCGTCAGGTCGTGCGGATGGCCGATCGCCACGGCCTGGCCTTGGCGGTCGGCGATGCGCTCGATGTCGTTGAGGCGCGCGGCTACCGCCTCGGCACTGCCCTCGTGGTCGATGAACACGTCGCGCGCCGTCCCGGGAATGCCCAGGCGATCGGCCAGCGGCCCGGCCACCGATCCGGCGATGGTGCGCGAATCCACGAACAACAACCCGCGCGCGCGCACCTGTTCCAGCACCGGCAGCATCGCCCCGGCGTCCTGCGTCATGCGGCTGCCCATGTGGTTGTTGACGCCGACGAATCCGTCGAAGCGCTGGAGCATCAAAACCAGCCGGTGTTCGAGCTCATCGCGCTTGAGCCAGGTCAGCAGCGGATATGGGCCGGGGTCCTCGCTCGGCGAAATCGGCTCCATCGGCAGATGCAGCATCAGCTCGTGGCCGCGGCGGCGGGCCTCGTCGGCCTGGCGTTGCAACTCGCCGGCATAGGGCAGGAACGAAATCGTCAGCGGGCCGGGCAGATGCGCGGCGCGTGCGGTGCGCGGGCGGTCGAGCCCGGCGTCGTCGATGATGACCGCGATCAGCTTCAGGCCCGGCCGGTCCTGGAACGAAACGGCGTTGCTGCGCCACGGCGCCAGGGCCGCGCCGGCGGAAGGCGGCGAAACGGCCGGGCCGGGAATAAGCGCGGCGATTTCACGCGGCGGCGCGGGCGCGGCCTGGTCGGCATCGCGCAACAGGTCATCGATCGCGGCCAGTCCCAAATCGCTGCCCGGCTCCACCACGGCCTGCGCGTCGCGGAACTCCCGTTCCGGGACGATCTCCACGGTGGCGGACGGCGATGCGATGGGCGGCTCTGGGCTTCCAAGCGAGTCGTGCCAGGCATAGGACGCCGCGGCCGTCGCCACCGCGCACAGCAGCAGCGCGGGCCCGGCTTTCCGCAACCCTGAGGCGCGCGGACCATCCATGCGGCGCACGACCGTCCTGCTGTTGCCGATCATCGCGTGAACACCAGGACCGCCAGCATCGCCGCGCCCACGATCGCGCGATAGATGGCGAACGGAATGAAGCCGTGCCGGCCGACGAAGCCCACAAGCCAGCGCACCACCAGCATCGCCGCGATGAAGGCCGAAACGAAGCCCACGACGATCACCAGCCAGCCGCCGTCGCCGAGCGCGTCGCGGTTCTTGTAGAGATCGTAGACCGTGGCGGCGAACATCGTCGGGATCGCCAGGAAGAACGAGAACTCCGTCGCCGCGCGACGGTCGGCGCCCAGCAGCATCGCGCCCATGATCGAAGCACCCGACCGGCTGACGCCCGGCACCATCGCCAGGGTCTGGAACAGCCCGATGCGGAACGCCAGCCACGGCCGGAACGTATCGACGGTTTCGTGCGACGGTTCGGGCTTATACCGTTCCACGGCGACGATGGCCACGGCGCCGACGATCAGCGCGATGCTCACGACCCACGGCGAAAACAGCACCGACTTGATGAAGCCATGCAACAGCGCGCCCAGCACCAGCGCCGGCACGAACGCCGCCAGCACGTTGTAGCTGAACTGCCAGGACGGCTCGTCCATCCGCAGCAGCCCACGCGCCGTGCCGATCAGCTTTTCCCGGTACACCCAGCAGATCGCCAGAATGGCGCCGAGCTGGATCGCCACCTCGAATACCTTGCCGGGCGGGCCCTTGAAGCCCAGCAGGTCGACCAGAAGAATCAAATGCCCGGTGGAAGAAACGGGTAGGAATTCGGTCAGCCCCTCGACGACGCCGAGCAGCACCGCCATTCCTAGCGTGACCGGATCCATGCTGGCTCCCGACGGAATGCTGTGTCGAAACTATCCCTACACTACCGGATTCCGCGGGGGAAGACGCGAGTGGCGGGCCGGCATGATTTGTCTCCGCGCTGCAAGGTTTTCTAGTACTGCCGCTCGATCTCGACGGCGACCAGAATCTGCTCGACCGTCTTACCGTCGCTCGAGAACGGCATCAGGCAATGCTCGATTCGGCGCACGTCGCCGTCGGGGCCGGAATAGGTCAGCTCCTTGCGCACCGGCGAGCGTGCTTCGACCGTTTCCTGGTGGTGCTGCCAGATCGGGTTCGGGGCTTCCTTGCCCGGTATCTCGGAAAGCCGCATGCCGCGGTAGTTTTTGTGGACGATGCGGTCGATCTCCGTACCGATCAGGCGGTAGCGAAAATCCAGCGGATCGTGCAGCACGTCCATCAGGATGATGAAGGGCAGCAGCTTGGGAATGTCGCCGGGATTGAGATCGGCGCGCGACGGCATCGCGCGGTTCGCGCGGATGCGCTGCCAATACGCCAAGGCCTGGTCGATGATGCGCGAGGATTTGACGCGCGGCGCGGCGGCGGGGCCCGGCTCGCCGGCAACGCCCTCCGCCCTGGGCTTGCGCGGCGGCATCCTCAGAACCTTGGCATCCTGCGTCATGCGTTGATCGCGGTCCTCTTTCGCCCGCTCCTGCGCCGGGCCGCGATTTATCTATGAATGACAGCGGGAATGCAACTGGTGATCCCGAGTAAGCGGAGAGATGCAGGCGTGTTTGACAGTGAGTACCAAATTTGGTACTGAATGGAAGATGGTCCAATCGGAAAAGCGGCTTCCTGCGGCGTTTTTCCGCACCGGGGCCGGATGGTGCTGTTGCACGGATTCATCAAGAAGACCCGCGCGACACCCGCCCCCGATCTGGAACTGGCTTTGGCGCGCAAACGCATGGTGGAGAAGCGAGCATGAGCGGTAAAAAACATATCGGCTCCTCGTTCGACGAGTTCCTCGCCGATGAAGGCATCTTGCAGGAAGTCACCGCCACCGCGCAGAAGCGGGTATTGGCTTGGCAGATGGCGGAGGCGATGCGTAAACGCCGGATCACCAAAGCGACCCTCGCCAAACGCATGGGCACCAGCCGCTCGGCGCTCGACCGTCTGCTCGATCCCAACAACCCCAGCGTCACGCTCGCGACGATGGGCCGGGCCGCCGCCGCGCTGGGAAAGCATTTGCGCGTCGAGCTTGTGGATTCCGAACCGGCCAGAACCGCCGCAAGAAGGTAGCGCCCCTACTCCGCCGCCTGTTTCTCGGGGCTGGGCGGGCGCCAGCGCAGCACGGGCTTGCGCGCCGCCAGGGTTTCATCGAGGCGGCGGCGCGGCGTCAGGCGCGGGGCGGCGTGGAAGAACGCCGCGTCCTTCTTTTTCGCCCGCTCGGCCAGGCCGCGCATCACTGCGATGAAATTGTCGAGTGTCTCCTTGGTCTCGCTTTCCGTCGGCTCGACCAGCAGCGCCCCATGCACAACCAGAGGGAAATACATGGTCATGGGGTGATAGCCTTCGTCGATCAGCGCCTTGGCGAGGTCGAGCGTGGAAACCCCCGTGCCTTCCAGGAAATGGTCGTCGAACAGCGCCTCGTGCATGCACGGGCCGTCGCCGAACGGCGCCGACATCACGTCCTTCAGTCGCGCCAGGATGTAGTTGGCGTTTAGCACCGCGTCGCCCGAGGCCTGGCGCAACCCGTCGCTGCCGTGGCTCATCATGTAGGCGAGCGCGCGCACGAACATGCCCATCTGGCCGTGGAACGCCTTCAGGCGCCCGAAGGCCTGGGCGGCCTGCCCCTCGCTCTTCTCGACCAGCGCGAAACCATCCTTGCCCGCGACGACCCAGGGCAAGGGCGCGTAGGGGGCCAGGGCCGCCGACAGCACCACCGGGCCGCTGCCCGGCCCGCCGCCGCCGTGCGGCGTGGAGAAAGTCTTGTGCAGGTTGATGTGCATGCAGTCGATGCCGAGATCGCCCGGCCGCACGCGCCCGACGATGGCGTTGAAGTTCGCGCCGTCGCAATAGAAATACCCGCCGGCCGCGTGGACCGCCTTGCCGATCTCCACCATCTCGCTCTCGAACAGGCCGCAGGTGTTCGGGTTGGTAATCATGATGCCGGCGACATCGGGGCCGAGCTTGGCCTTCAGCGCCGCCAGGTCCACGCGCCCCAGCTTGTCCCCGGGGATCGATTCGACCGCATAGCCGCAGGAAGCCGCCGTGGCCGGGTTGGTGCCATGGGCGGATTCCGGCACCAGTATCTTGGTTCGCGCCTTGTCGCCTTTGGCTTCGTGCGCCGCGCGCATCGCCATCACCCCGCAGAACTCCCCCTGCGCGCCCGCCGCCGGCGACATCGCCACGGCCGGCATGCCCGTCAGGGTCTTCAGCCAATGCGCCAGGGTGTCGATCAGCGCCAGCGCGCCCTGCACCGTGGAAACCGGCTGCAACGGATGCAGATCGGCCAGGCCGGGCATGCGCACGGCTTTCTCGTTGAGCCTGGGGTTGTGCTTCATGGTGCAGGAGCCGAGCGGGTACATGCCCGCGTCGATGGCGAAGTTCTTTTGGCTCAAGCGCGTGTAGTGCCGGACCACCTGGGGCTCGCTCAGGCCCGGCAGGCCGACCGGCGCTTTGCGCTCCATTCCGCCGAGCCGCGCTTTGACCCTGGGCGGCTCCGGCAGGTCGACGCCGCAGCGGCCCTGCTCGCTGCGCTCGAAGATCAGCGGTTCTTCCAGTTGCAGGCCGCGATTGCCCGACATGGTGCCGTGGGGATTGGTCATCGCACCGCCCCCCCCAAGGTTTTCACAAGCGCATCCATGTCGCTCTCGGTCGTAGTCTCAGTGGCTGCCACCAGCAGCAAATCGGCCAAGTCTTTCTGGCCGGGGTAGAGCCGCGAGACCGGCACCCCCGCCAGGATGCGCTTGGCCGCCAGGGCCTCGACGATCCCCGCGGCCGGTTTCGCCAGCTTCAGGGTGAATTCGTTGAAGAAGCTGTCGTTCAGCAGCGTCACGCCCGGCAGCTTCTCCAGCCGCTCCGCGAGTTGCACCGCCTTGGCATGGTTCAACGCGGCCAAGCGCTTCAGTCCAGCCTCGCCCAGCAAGGTCAGGTGAATGGTGAAAGCCAGGGCGCAAAGACCTGAATTCGTGCAGATATTGCTGGTCGCCTTTTCGCGCCTGATGTGCTGCTCGCGGGTGGAGAGGGTGAGCACGAAACCGCGCTGCCCGTCGGCGTCGACGGTCTGGCCGCATAGCCTTCCCGGCATCTGGCGCACGTATTTTTCCTGGGTCGCGAACAGCCCGACATAGGGGCCGCCAAAGCCCAGGGAATTGCCGATCGACTGGCCCTCGGCCGCCACGATATCCGCGCCCATCGCGCCGGGCGGCTGGATCGCGCCCAGCGACACCACCTCGGTCACAACAGCGATCAGCAGCGCACCTTTGGCGTGCGCCGCCTCGGCCAGTTTCGTGAGGTCGCGGACCTGGCCGAAGAAGCCGGGGTTCTGCACCACGACGCACGATGTCTTGTCGTCGATGCGCTGGGCTAAATCCTCCCTGCCCTCCGGGTCGGGCGGGGCAAAATCGACCGCGAAACCCAGCGCCCGCGCGGAAGTGGCGATCACTTCGCGGTAATGCGGGTGCAGGTTGCCCGAGACCACGGCGCGCCCGCGGCGCGTCACGCGATTGGCCATCATCACGGCCTCGGACGCGGCCGAGGCCCCGTCATACATCGAGGCGTTGGCTATCTCCATGCCCGTCAGCAGCGCCACCTGGGTCTGGAACTCGAACAGGTATTGCAGCGTGCCTTGCGACACCTCGGGCTGGTACGGGGTGTAGCTGGTCAGGAACTCGCCGCGCTGGATCAGGTGGTCGGCGGCGGCGGGAACATGGTGCTGGTAGGCCCCCGCGCCCAGGAAGCTGGGAACCGACGCCGTGCCGATGTTGCGGGCGGCGAAGCTCTGGATCGCGCGCTCGACCTCAAGCTCGCCCTGGTATGGCGGCAGGTCGACCGGGACCTTCAGGCGCAGGGCCTCGGGCACGTCGCGGAACAGGCTATCGACCGAGGGGGCGCCGATGGCCTGGAGCATGGCCCTCCGGTCGGCCTCGGTATGTGGCAGGTAACGCATGAGGATCGATTCCCAACTAACTGAGAGTCTTCAGGAAAGCGTCATAGGCGGCGCGGTCCATCAGGCCCTTGGTTTCGCCCGTATCGGCCAGCTTGATCTTGAAGAACCAGGCGCCCTTTTCGGCCTCGGCATTGACCTTGGCCGGATCGTCGGTGATCGCCTTGTTGGCCGCCGTCACTTCGCCCGTGAGCGGGCTGAACACCTCGGACGCCGCCTTGACGGACTCCACAACGGCCGTGGCCTCGCCCTTCTTCACCTTGCGGCCGACATCCGGCAGTTCCACGAACACCACGTCGCCGAGCTGGCCTTGCGCGTAGTCGGTGATCCCTACCGTCGCCACGCCACCCTCGACCTCGATCCATTCGTGTTCCTGCGAGAACCTGCGTTCGGCCATTTCATTTCTCCCGGTGATAGCGATGCGGCGTGAAGGGCATGGTGGCGACCTGGGCGGGCAATGGCTTGCCGCGCACGATGGCCTGGACCGGCGTGCCGGGTTTGGCATGGGAAGCGGCGACATAGCCCATCGCCACCGGCCCGTTGACCGATGGCCCGAACCCGCCCGAGGTGATCTTGCCGATGATGGCGCCCGAGGCATCGGCCAGATCGGTGCCCTCGCGCGCAGGTGCCCGGCCGTCCGGCCTGATGCCGACGCGGCGGCGCTTCGGACCGTCGCGCCATTGTTGCTGCAGGATTGCTGCACCCGGGAAGCCGCCCTCCGCGCGGCGGCGCTTGGAGATGCTCCAGGTCAGTTCGGCTTCGATCGGGGTGGTGGTGGTGTCGATATCGTGGCCGTAGAGGCACAAGCCCGCCTCCAGCCGCAGGGAGTCCCGCGCGCCCAGGCCGATGGCCATGACGCCCGGCTCGGCCAGCAGCTTGCGGGTGAGCCGGTCGGCCTCAGCCTGGGGGATGGAAATCTCGTACCCGTCCTCGCCGGTATAGCCGGACCGGGTGACGAAACAGGCGATGCCCGCCACGTTCAGGTAGGCCCCGGACATGAACGCCATCGCGGCCGTTTCGGGCGCAAAGCGAGCCAGGGTTTGGACGGCTGCCGGGCCCTGCAAGGCCACCAGCGCGCGGTCTTCCAACGCTTGAACGTCGGCGCCTAAGTATTTGTGAAGATGGGAGGTATCTGCCTGCTTGCAGGCGGCGTTGACCACAACGAACAGGTGGTCGTCGAACCTGGTGATCATCAGGTCGTCGAGGATGCCGCCGCGCTCGTCGGTGAACTGGGTGTAGCGCATGCGGCCGGGTTTGAGCGCCTGGATATCGCCCGGCACCAGAACCTCGATCCGCCGGGCGGCGTCGGCGCCGCGGATGCGCAGCTGGCCCATATGGGAAACGTCGAACACGCCCGCCGAAGCGCGGGTATGCAGATGCTCCTTCAGGATGCCCTGGGGGTATTGCACCGGCATGTCGTAGCCGGCGAAAGGCACCATTTTGGCGCCCAATTCCACGTGCAACCCGTACAGCGGGGTGCGCAGCAAAATCTGGTCTGGATGTGTAGCCAAGCGACGCTTCCCCGTCGGACAGTATTGCGACGGCCGCGCGTTCCGCGCCGGCTTAACGCCGATTCACGAACGACGACCGCCCCACTCTGTCCTGGCACCTGAGAGATTCGCGGAAGCTTGGTTCCGCTTACTCCTTCGGTGGGGCGGCGCGAAATTTTGCCGCCCGCTTTCCAGAGTGCCCTAGTGGTCCCGCGGTCCTTTTGCCTGAGAGTTTCGGGGCCGTTGCTCCTTCGGCGCCGCCCCAGCGTGTAACACACCGGGCGGTCTCTCCCGCGGGGACTTGTCAGGCCAGGGCACCGTAAACCCGCAGGCCGGATTGTCAACCCGAGCGGGCCGGAGCAAATCTAATGAATATCGGCCACCGGCAGTTCACCGGACAGGCTGATGAATTGGGTGCCGACCGGCTCGATCGCCGGGCCGGCGGCCGGGGCGGAATTTTCGGTGGCGATCAGGGACTCGAAAGGCGTCGCCGCCACGAAGGCGGAAAAGGCCGCCAGACAGGCAAGCCATGTCAGGGGCAGGATATTCGAGGCCTCGGCTTTCTTGTTTTGAGTTTTTGCCGGTTGCTTCGCTTTCCTCGTCTTCCTCATCCGCGTCCTCCATCGGCTACATGGACGGCGAAATCGAAATCGTGGGGGAACTGAAAAAACCTAGGGGCGAAACGCGGCGATGCAAGGGCAAATCCCGCCACAATATGAGCGCGGAAAATCAGCCTCTTAGCCCGGTAGATAAAATTGCAGACGATCTACCCACCGGCACGCAACAAATCCGCAGCGAATCGGCGAAGAAATCCCGCCGCGTCTGCCCAAGCGGCGGAACGCGGCGGGAGGTCGAACCAAGGCGACTAGCGGCTTGTGTCGCCGTAAAACTTGGCTTCTTGCGTGTTCAGGCCCAGCAGGGAATCCACCTTGCCGACGACTTGCGAATTGACCGGCTTGTTGGCGGTTTCGGACAATATCGACCGGGCCTCGGTGATGGCTTTCTCGCGCGCGGCCTGATCTTCGATCGCCAGGGCCTTCTGCATGGCCTGCGAATAGGCGTTCAACTGGCCGACCGTCGAATTAGGCGCCGCATGGGCGAGCCCCTGCGGGGACGCGTGCGCGGCGTTCAGCTTGCCGAGCTCCGAAGCCGAGACGCCCGACTTGCTGGCGCTGGATTTCGCCGCTTCGCCGGACTTGCCCGATTTGTCCTTGCCGGACGCGGCGTCCGACTTGTCGCTGCCGTTGGCGCTGGCGTTCGAACCGTCTTTGCCGTTGCCGCCAGCATTGCCATTGCCGCCGCCGTTACCGTTGCCCCCGCCATTGCCGCCGCCTCCCCCACCGCCGCCACCACCACCACCGCCGCCATTTTTGGCGTAGGCGCTGGCGATGCCGGAATCGCCGGTGAAGAGTCTGTAATCCAGCGGTACCGCTGCGATAAACGCAGACGTGGCCGCCAGGCAGGCTAGCCAAGCGTAGGGTCGTATCCTAGAATTTTTGATCTTATGCATGCCGCTCCTCCATTCCGATACATGGACACAGGCGCAGCCTCCATCCGGGAAGCTAGGCGCGGATTGCGGCGAACAAGCGGCGGCATTGCGTTAAAAAACGGTTGCTTCGCGCGCAGTGCGGCGCGACTCGATAGAGATCCCGCCGCTTTGCCCGGGGGGACAGACAGGAAGCGGCGGGACTAGTGAGGCGCCGCCCGCTCCGTGGCGGGCGGCAACCCCTAGACCAGAGCGTTAGTGCCGGAAGCCGTGGCCGCGCTGGCCGTGGCTACCGGGGCCGCCGTGGCGGGCGAACAGCCCATCGGCGACCTTCTTCTGCTCGTCGCTCAGCGAGACGTAGAGCGGCTTCAGCGCCGTCAGCAGCTTCGCCTGGCGGTCCATGCGGACCTTGGCGAATTCCTGCATCCGCTCCATGCGCTCGATCGCGCCTGGCCGTTTGATCGCGGGCGGCTCCTTGCCCGCGGCCTTGGCTTCGTCCACCGCCTTCTTGCGGTCGGCCTGCATCTTCTCGACCTTCGCCTTCATCTCGGCGGCGTTGTCGCGCAGGACCTTCTCGAACGCGGCCCATTGCGGCTCTTGCGCTGGGGTGATTTTCAGCTCGGCCTTCATGAAGGCCAGGCGCCCATCGATGCGGCCGAAGCTGCCCGACCGGGTGCGATGGAAGCCGGGCTTGCCCTTGTGTTCGGTCGCCGTCGTGCCGCCGCCCACAGCCTGGGCCAGGCTCGGGGACATGTAGGCGGTAGTGCCGCCCAGGCCGATGGCGATCGCCAGTGCAGCCAGGGAAACTTTGGTTTTGGTGTTCATCCGATCCTCCGTGGAAAGACGCGCATTAGTCCCCGTCGCAAGTTTCCACGGTTGCCGCGGGCATCTCCTGCGCCCGGCGGCGCAAGCGGCACATTAAAACGCTGTCACGTCAGTGGCAGGAAACCTCGGATTTCCGCGGTTTGCCGGCCCTGGGCGCGGCCGCGGCCGTGCCGCTGCCCGCCAGCTCGTCGATGATCGGGCAGTCCGGGCGGTCGTCGCCGTGGCAGCGCTCGGTCAGATGCACCAGCGTGCGGCGCACGGATTTAAGCTCCTCCATGCGCCGGTCGATCTCGGCGATATGCTGGTCGGCCAGGCGTTTGACCGTGCCCGAGGCGCGGCGCTTGTCGCGCCACAGCGTCAGCAGGGAGCCCACGTCCTTGACCGGGAAACCCAGCTTCCGGGCCCGATGGATGAAGCGCAGCGTCTGCAAGTCGTTGTCGTCGTAGTCGCGGTAATTGCCCGCGGTGCGCACCGCGCGCCGGATCAGGCCGATGCTTTCGTAATAGCGGATGGTCTTGGCCGGCACGCTCGAGCGTGTGGCCGCTTCGCCGATGTTCATGGCCGTTGCTCCTTTACCGCCGGACGCCAATGCCCCAGGCGCAGCGCGTTCGACACCACGCTGACCGAACTCAAGGCCATCGCCGCCCCCGCGAACACGGGATTGAGCAGGCCTAGAGCCGCCAAGGGCAGGCCCAGGACGTTGTAGACGAAGGCGAAAAACAGGTTCTGGTGCAGCACGCGCATGGTGCGGCGGCTCAATTCCAGCGCGTCGCCAACCAGACGCGGATCGGGGCGCATGAGCGTGAGGCCTGCCGCCTCGGCCGCCACGTCGGCCCCGCCGCCCACGGCAATACCGACATCGGCGGCGGCGAGGGCCGGCGCATCGTTGACGCCGTCGCCGACCATCGCCACCACGCGGCCCTGGCCGCGCAACTCGGCGATAATGCGCGCCTTGTCCGCGGGCAACACCTCGGCGATCACGCGGTCGACGCCAAGCTCCTTGCCCACGGCTTCGGCCGCCGATTTGGCATCGCCGCTCAGCAGCACCGTTGCTATGCCGCGCGACTTCATTTGGGAGACGGCCTCGCGTGCGCTGGCGCGGATGGCGTCGCCGAAGGTCAGCGCGCCGAGCAGCGCGAATTGCCGCACGCCCGTGGCCGTAGCCACCCAGACCCGGGATTCACCGGGCCGATCCGGCGCGGGCCCGGCGGGCGCAATGCCGATTTCCTGCATCAGCCGGGCGTTGCCGACGCGCAGCTCGCGCTTGTCCACCAGGGCGGCGAAGCCCTTGCCGGCGATGCGCGCGAACGTGCCCACGGGCGCGAGTGCGAGGCCGCGCGATTTGGCCGCGTCGATCGAAGCCGCCGCCAGGGGGTGCTCGCTGCCCTGTTGCGCCGAGGCCACCAGCCGCAACAGCGCATTCTCGTCGCCGTCGCCAGCCCAAACGGACATCAAGCGCGGCTTGCCTTCGGTCAGCGTGCCGGTTTTGTCGAACACGACCGTGTTCACTTCATGCGCGCGTTCCAGCGCCTCGGCGTCGCGGATCAGGATGCCGTCGCGCGCCGCCGCGCCGAAGCCCACCATCAGCGCCGCGGGGGTGGCGAGGCCCAGGGCGCAGGGGCAAGCGATCACCAGGACCGATACGGCGTTCAAAATTGCCACCTCGTGGGCCGCGCCCGCGGCCAGCCAGCCGATCAAGGTGACCAGCGCCAGGCCCAGCACCACGGGCACGAAGACGGACGACACGCGGTCGACCATGCGCTGCACCGGCGGCTTCGAGGCCTGGGCGCCGTCCACCAGGGCGATGACGCGCGCCAGCACCGTGTCGCGGCCGATCGAATCCACCCGCACCTGCAACAGCCCATCGCCGTTGAGCGACCCGCCGGTGACGCTGGCACCCTGGCCTTTATGGACGGGCATCGGCTCGCCCGTGAGCAGGGATTCGTCCACGTCGCTGTCGCCCGAAACCACCGATCCGTCGACAGGAATGCGCTCGCCCGGCTTCACCATGGCGATGTCGCCGCGCCTGACCTCGGCGATCGGCAGGTCGATCGCCTCGCCGCCGCGCATCACCCTTGCCTTGGCGGGCCGGAGCAGCATCAGCGCACGGATGGCCGCACCCGTGCCGCGCCGCGCCCGCGCTTCGAGGAATTTCCCCAGCAGCACGAACACGACCACCGCCGCGCCGGCTTCGAAATACAACGGCCCCGACCCGCGCAGCACATGCCAGGCGCTTAAAGCCCAGGCCGCCGAGCCGCCCAGCGCCACCAGCGTATCCATCGTGCCCGTGCCGTGCTTCAGCGCCTTCCACGCGCCGATATAGAAACGCCGGCCGAGGATGAACTGCACGACGAAGGCCAGTCCCATTTCCGCCGGGCCGCCGATATGCCAATGCAAGCCCGCCATCGCCGCCAGCATCGGCACGACCAGCGGCAGGGTGAGCACTATCGCCAGAACCAGTTCGACCAGATCGCGCTTTTCGGTTCGCACCCGCGCAGCCTCACGGTCCAGGTTCGGCGCGTCCGTCCGCGGCGCGGCCTGGTAGCCCGTGGCATCGACCGCCGCGATCAGGGCCGACGCGTCGCCGCCCGACCCATCGGCGAGATCGACCACGGCGTGGCCGTCGGCCAGGTTCACGCGCGCATCGAGCACGCCAGGGACGGATTTCAGCGCCTTTTCCACCCGCGTCACGCAGGCGGCGCATGTCATGCCCGTCACATCCAGGTCCGCGCGTCGCGTCGGCACGCCGTATCCCGCCGCCGACAGGGCTTTCACCGCGTCGGCCAGGTGAAAATCGCCGGCCGAGCGGATATCCGCGCGCTCGGCCGCCAGATTGACGGTCGCCGCGCCCACGCCGGGGACGGATTGCAGCGCGCGCTCCACCCGGCGCACGCAGGCGGCGCAGGTCATGCCGGAGACCGGCAGGGATATGGCTTGTGCTTGGCTCATGGTTGTTATGTAGGTAGACCTTCCTAAGACTGGAAGGTCAAGCGGCGTTGTGCCGCGCCCGCCCGGCCCTTGTTTCCGGCGCTTTCACGGGCGACAGTCGGACCCTGATTCCAGGAGGAAAGCCGATGCCCACAGTAAAACCCGTGCCCTACGACAAGGCCCCGCCCGAGGTGCGCGCCGTCTATGACGACATCATGGCGACGCGCAAGATCGACTGGATCAACAATATGTGGCTCACCATCGCCCATCACCCGCCGACGCTGAAGCGCATCTGGGAGGGCGTGAAACAGGTGATGAGCCCCGGCGCCATCGACGCGCGCACCAAGGAAATGATCTACGTCGCGGTGAGCATCACCAACAACTGCGAATACTGCATCCGCACGCATACCGCCGCCGCGCGCAAGGCGGGAATGACCGAGGAGATGCTGGGCGAGCTGATCGCCGTGGTGGGCATGGCGAACCAGACCAACCGCCTCGCCATCGGCTACCAGGTCGAGGTCGACGAAAGGTTCAAGCAGGTTCCGTGAGCGCGGCTACGTCCACCGCCGCCATCGTCGGATCGGGGCCGGCGGGCAGCGCCGTCAGCGAGGCGCTGTCGGCGGCGGGCATCGCGCACGCGTTGTTCGACGAACAGCCCCGCGCGGGCGGCAATATCGGCCGGCGGCGCTTCGATGCCAGCCCTTCCCCGCCCGAGGGCAACGCGCTGTGCCGGTTCCATGCCGGAAGCCGCGTGCTGCGGGTCTCCACGGGCCGCGAGGTGGAATGGGACGATGGCACTGTCCTGCATCGCCAGAGCTTCGATGCCGTGTTCCTGTGCGCTGGGGCCTATGACGGCATGCTGCCGCGGCCCGGGCGTCACGAAAGCTGGAGTTCCGCCGGCGCGTTGCAGGCGCTGCTGAAGGGCCAGGGCGTCGTGCCGCAAGGCCGCGTACTGATCTGCGGCGCGGGGCCGTTCCTGCATGTCGTCAGCGCCGATCTGGCGCGCGCGGGCGCCGATGTCGTTGCTGTGGTGGACAGTTTGCCCCGCCTAGCCTATGCGCGGCTCTTGCCCCATGCGCGTTGGGACAGCTTGCGGATCATGCTCGGCGCGCAGCTTGCCCTGCGCCGCGCGGGCGTGGCCGTGCGTTTCGGAACGCGCGTAGAAACTCTGGAGCGCGACCACGCTATCCTGAACGACGGAACCCGGATCGGGTTCGACCACGCCGGTATCTCCGACTTCTTCGCGCCGCAGACCCAGCTCGCGCGCAGCGCCGGTTGCGCCCAGGCCTGGTCGCCCGTAGGGCGCTATTTCTTCACCCCGGTCGATGCGGATTACCGCAGCTCCGTGCCCGGCGTGTTCGCATGCGGCGAAGGATCGGGCGTGCGGGGCGGCGATCATGCGCGGCTCAGCGGATCGATCGCCGCCCTGGCGGTCCTCGGCCGCGACCGATCAGCCTACCAACGCGAGGCGCAGCGCCTCACCCGCTTCGGCGCGGCCTTGGAAGCGGCGATGGCCAGGCATGAGCCACGCAGCGCCGACGATGCCATCGCCTGCATCTGCGAGCGCGCGACGGTGGCGAAGGCGCGGCAGGCCGTCGCCGACGGCTTGGAAGACCTGTCCTCGGTCAAAATCGTTACGCGCTGCGGCATGGGAAGCTGCCAGGGGCGCTATTGCGAGCCGGTCGTCGGGCGCTTGATCGCCGAAACCGGCGCTACCCCCCGCGCGCCGCTCAATCAAAAAGCATTCGTGCGCCCCACCGCGATAAAGGAACTGATCGGTGGCTAGTTACGACGTCGTGGTGATCGGCACCGGCATCATCGGCAGCTTCACTTCGCTGCATCTCGCGGACGCGGGATTCAAGCTGCTGGTGGTGGACCGCAACGGCCTGGCCGCCGGCACGTCGCGCGCCAGCGACGGCAATCTTCTGATCAGCGACAAGTCGCCGGGCCTGCTGTTCGACATGACCGTGGAGAGCTTCAAGCATTGGGATGCGATGATTGCCGCCCTGGGCAATCACTGCGAATACGACAAGAAGGGCGCGACGCTGGCGACGCTCGACCCGCAACAAGCCGACGCCTTGCGCGAACAGGTGGAGAGCCACGCCGCGCTGGGCGTGCGCGCGGAATTCCTGAAACCTGGGGATTTCCACCGCGTCGAACCGGCCCTGCACCCCGGCGTCGCGGCGGCGGGCTGGTGGCCGGATGATAGGCAGGTGCAGCCGATGCTCGCCTGCTATCAGATCGCGCGGCATCTGCGGGCACGCAGTGTCGAATACCGCTTCTATGACGAGCTGCTGGGGATCGAGCCGCAGGCCGGCGGCGTGACTTTGCGCTTCGCGTCCGCGCCCGACGTGGCGTGCGAGCGGCTGGTTTTATGCACGGGCGTGTGGACGCCCGAGCTGCTCAAGCCGCTGGGCATAAAGCTGCCGATCCTCGCGCGCAAAGGGCAGATTTGCGTACTCGAACGCTCCGGCCTGACGGTCAAAACCAAGATCGCCGATTTCGCCTACAACGCCCTGGTGGAGAAGATCGACCCGGACGAGCCGGGCCCGCAGATCGCCGCCATCGTCGAGGGTACGCAAAGCGGTACGATCCTGTGCGGCAGCTCGCGGCAGTTTGTCGGCCTCGATACCAGCGTCGACATGGACGTGTTGAAGCGCATCATGCGGGATTGCGTCGCCCTGGTGCCCGGCTTGGCCAATCTGCGCGCGATCCGCGGCTATGCCGGCTTGCGCCCCTGCACGCCCGACGGCGTGCCGGCGATCGGCCCGGTGGACGAGCATGACCGCATCTATGTCGCCACCGGCCATGAAGGCACCGGCCACGGCCTGGCGGCGGCCACCGGCGCCATGATCGCCGCACAGCTCACCGGCAAAGGCACGACCTTCGACGGCCCGTTTCATCCGAAAAGGTTTCTGCGATGAGCCGCTATCGCAGCATCGCCAAGCCACGCGCGACCGTGACGGTCACGGTGGATGGCCGCGCGCTTGACGTGCCGTACCGGCAAAGCCTGCTCGCCGCTTTACTCACAAACGGTATCGCGACGGATTTCCATTGCGCCATCGGCCAATGCCAGCGCTGCCTGGTGCGCGTGGACGGGCGCGTGGAAACCGCCTGTCTTTACGTGCCCAAGGGCGGCGAGATCGTGGAGACCACGGCTTGACCCGCGCCCGGCGAAGCCGATAATCGCCGCGGCAACGAAGGAACAACAATGGCCACGAACACCTATCTCTGCATCGACGGGCACACCTGCGGCTGCCCGGTGCGCGTGGTCGCCGGCGGCGGCCCGGCGTTGCAAGGCAACAGCATGAGCGAGCGGCGGCAATATTTCCTGAAGCATTTCGACTGGGTGCGCACCGCCCTGATGTACGAGCCGCGCGGCCACGACGTGATGTCCGGCTCGATCCTCTATCCGCCCACCAAACCGGAATGCGACGTCGGCGTGCTGTTCATCGAGGTATCGGGCTGCCTGCCGATGTGCGGGCACGGCACCATCGGCACGGTGACCACGGCGATCGAGCACGGCCTGGTCTCGCCGCGCGATCCGTCGAAGCTGGTGCTGGATACGCCCGCCGGGGTGGTAACCGCCTATGTCAAGCGCGACGGGCGCTTCGTCGAGGAAGTGCGCATCCACAACATCCCCAGCTACCTGGCGATGACCGATGTGAAGGTGGAGTGCCCGGGCCTAGGCGAGATCGCCGTGGACATTTCCTACGGCGGCAATTTCTACGCCGTGGTCGAGCCGCAGAAGAACTATCGCGACATGGCCGACTTCACCGCCGCCGACCTGATCCGCATGAGCCCGCAACTGCGCAAAGCGCTGAACCAGGCCGTTTCCGTGGCGCACCCGAACGACCCCACGATCAAGGGCGTCAGCCACATATTGTGGACCGGCAAGCCCAAGGCGAAAGGGGCGCATGCGCGCAACGCCGTGTTCTATGGCGAGAAGGCGATCGACCGCAGCCCCTGCGGCACTGGCACCTCGGCGCGCATGGCGCAGCTCGCCGCCAAGGGCAAGCTGAAAAAGGGCGACGATTTCATCCACGAGAGCATCATCGGCAGCCTGTTCCACGGCCGCGTCGAGGATACGGCGACTGTCGGCAACCACGCGGCGATCAAGCCCAGTATCGGCGGCTGGGCGCGCGTGACCGGCATCAACACGATCTTCGTCGACGACCGCGACCCCTACGCGCACGGCTTCCAGGTCGTCTGACCCGCCAATGATCCTCGGTTTCATCGGCACCGGCCATATCACGGCGGCAATGGCGGCGGGCCTCAGCACCGCGCCCAACCCGCCCCGGATCGTGGTCGGCCCGCGCAGCGCCGATACCGCCGCCGCCCTGGCCAAGCGCTTCAAGCAGGTGACCGTGGCGCGCGCCAACCAGGCGGTCGTCGACTCCTGCGACTGGGTCGTGCTGGCGATCCGCCCGCAAGCGGCGCGCGAGGTGGTGGCGGCGCTCAAGTTCAAGCCCGGCCAGGTGGTGCTCAGCCTGATCGCCCCGGTGGACGACGAATGGATCGACGCGGCGGTGCAGCCCGGCATCCTGCGCGCGCGCATTTTCGTGATGCCGCCCTGCGAGATTCATGTCGGCCCGACGATGGTGTTCCCGCGCGACGCCGCGGTCGAGGCGCTGATGCAGCCGTTGGGAACCGTGATCCCCGTGAAAGACCGGCGCGAGTTCCTGGCGCTATGGACGCTGACCGCGCTCTTGGCGCCGTTCTACGGCTTCGCCGCCGCGTCGGCGGATTGGGCGGCGAAGCACGGCGCCGGTGAGGATGCCGCGCGCGCCTTCACCATCGCTACTTTCCACGCGCTCGCCGCCATCGCCGCCCAGCCCGGCGCGGAACCCTTATTGGAACTGGCGAAACACGCGCAGACGCCCGGCGGCCTCAACGAACAAGTGGTGCGCGAACTGACATCCAAGGGCTGGTTCGACGCCATCGCCCCGGCGCTGGACGGGATTTTGCAGCGGCTGGAGGGGCGGCGCTAGGGTGCCGTCCGGCACGCAGGCCACGCAGGGGGATTTTCGTGACTGCCTGCCTAGCGTAGCATCCCACTAAGGGGTCCCGATGCTTCGCATTTTGTCCTGCGCGCTTGTGCTATTTGCCGCCGCGCTCCCGGCGCCGGCCGCGGCCGATTGCCTGCGCGATTGCTGGAACGAAAAGCACTGCGACGCGGTCAACCAGCGGGACTGCGACCTGCATCGCACGATGTGCAGCAGCCGTTGCAGAAATCAGCGCGCCACCAACTTCGGCGCGATCGCCTATGGCGAGCGCAGCCACGCGTTCGGCTTTTCCTTCGACCACGACAGCGCGGCGGCGGCCGACCGTGCCGCGATGACCAATTGCAAGAAGCGCGGCGACGATTGCAAGGTCGTCACCAGCTTCACGAATGCCTGCGCCGCCCTGGCGTCGGGCACTGAGGATAAATTCGCTTTCGCCAAAGCGGTCACGCGCAAGCAGGCCGAGGCCGAGGCCCTGGCGGCCTGCGTGAAAACCGCCGGCGGCAAATGCGAAATCGAAGTCTGGACCTGCGCGCTGCCCGGCAACCCGTAAATCCGACCTAGGCCGGCGCCCTACTCCGCCGGCACCATCTCCGGCGATTTGAGGCCGAGCTTCGCCACGTCGGCGGCCAGCGCCTTGCCCTGGTCCATGCTGAGCGGCAGGAACGGCGGCCGGACGTTCAGCCACTCCGCGTCGCCGCTCCAGGCCGCGCGCAGCGACTTCATCGCCGGGATCATGGGGTGGCGCTGGATGACTTTGCGGATCGCCGAGATCTCGGCCTGCAGCTTGTCGGAGTCGGGATTGCGCCATTCGTCGAACAGCTTGCGGATCATGCGTGCGCTGACGTTGCCCGTGGCGGTGATGCAGCCCACGCCCCCGCCGCGCATGTTGCGCAGCAGGAAATCCTCGGACCCGGCGAAGATGCCGAACCCGGGGAAGCGCTTCAGCATCGCCTCGGTGTTGTTCCAGTCGCCCGAGCTGTCCTTGATGCCGACGATGGCCGTCGGATAGGCCTTGATCAGCCGCTCGATCAGATCGTGCGAGATGCCCTGAATCGTCTGCGGCGGGATGTGATAGAGGTAAATCTTGAGGCGCGCGTCGCCCACCCGCTCCACAACTTCGGAAAAGAAGCGGAAGAAGCCGTCGTCGCTCATGTTCTTGTAATAGAACGGCGGCAGCAGCAGCACCCCGCCGCAGCCTTTTGCTACCGCGTGCTTGGTGGCGCGCACCGCGTCGGTCAGCGCCGCCGATCCCGTGCCCGGCATCAGCTTTTTCGGGTCCACGCCCGCGGCCACGATCTGCTCCAGCAGCTCGACGCGCTCTTCCACGCCCATCGAGTTGGCTTCGCTGTTCGTGCCGAAGGGCGACAGCGCGGTGCAGCCCTCGGCCAGAAGCGTTTTGCAGAACTGCGCCAGTTTCTTGCCGTCGGGGCGCAAATCCTTGCGGAAGGGCGTCAGAACGGGCGACATGACGCCGGTGAAAGCCTGCTTTTCCATGGGATTACCTCTGCCGTATCGGCGCTTATATCCGCGCGCGCCAAGCGATAATCTCTCCCCCCACAGGATCAGGCAAGGGGGAAGCGGGCATGGCCGATAGCGGAATTACGAAGGGCGCGGTGGCGCTGGTGACTGGCGCTGGCGCGGGATTGGGCAAGGCCACCGCCCTGCGCTTGGCCGAGCGTGGCTGCAAGGTGATCTGCGCCGGCCGAAGGCTGGAGTCATTGCAAGCCCTGGCCAAACAGCTCGGCAACGGCGCCGTCGCTTTCAAGCTCGACGTCACCAGCCCGACCGATACGGCGGCGCTCATCGAGCGCCTGCCGGAAAGCCACCGGCAGATCGACATCCTGGTCAACAACGCCGGACACGACGCCGGCGGGCGCAGGCGCTTCGACGAGGGCAAAATCGAGGATTTCGCCGCCATCGCCCAGACCAACATCATCGGTTTGATGCGCGTGTCCCACGCCGTGCTGCCGCAGATGGTCAAGCGCGGAAGCGGCGACGTGGTGAACCTGGGCTCGATCGCGGCTCTGCGCCAATACCCCAACGTCAACGTCTATGCCGCGACCAAGGCCTTCGTGCATAGCTTCAGCGAGGGCCTGCGCTACGACTACCGCGAAACCGACATCAGGATCATCGAGGTGATGCCGGGCATCACCCGCACCGATTTCGCCGCCACGCGCTTCGGCGGCGACAAGACCAAGGGCGATACCTATTACCAGCGGTTCCCGGCGTTGTTGGAGCCGGACGATATCGCCCGCGCCATCGTCTATGCGCTGGACCAGCCGCACACGGTCACCGTGGCGCAGATGCTGGTGGTGCCGACAAGAGAGGCGGTTTAAGCCCCGGCTACTTGTTGACCGGCTTTTTGGGCGGCGGCGCGAAGACGGTGCGCCGTTCGATCTCCAATACGTCGGCGGGCCTGGGGAAATGTTTGGGCGCGGGCTCGCCCGGCCGTCGTTTGCGGCCGATGCCGGCGAAGAAATCCTCCAGCCCCCCGGGCATCAGCACCCAGGCCATCTTCATCGGCTTGGTTCCGGTGTTGATGAAGGTATGGCGGCGGTTGGGCCCGAAATACATCGAGGTGCCGGCCTTGATCGGGTGTTCCTCGCCGCCCTGCTCCGGCCCGCCGTCGATCACCACCTTGCCCTCGCCCTCGAAGAAGAACAGCAGCTCTTCATTGGCTTCATGGGAATGGTCGCGCACATAGCTGCCCGGCGCGATCACCTGGATGCCGTGCGAGAATTTGGCGATGCGCGGATCGTTGCGCTTGGTGATCCTGGCTTCGGTGTAGCCGTTGGCGGGCTCGGGCTGCCAATAGCTTTCGCCCGCGTCCGGCTGCACGACCACCGCAGCGCCTCTGTTTTTGCCGCCGCCCGATCTAGCGGACCCGTTCATGAAACTGTTCTCCCCGCCTAAGGCTCGATTTTCATCCTAGGAAGCGCCGGCCGGTCCAACAAGCGCCAGTCCCATACGGCGGCTGATTGATAGATATGCTTAAAATCGACGATTTGCAGCCTGCCGGCACGAAATAAGGTTAATTGCCGGCGCAGATTCCGCGTCAGAAAGTAAGAAAGCGGTATACTTAAAAAAGATAATTCTATATAAGTCCAAATCAACTACCAGGATGGTCCTGGTCCTTAATCGAAGCATGTAGCTACGTGTGGGGACCCAATGCGCAATACCACGTCGACGGCCGCTGCCGCTTCCGCCCTTCCCGCTGGCAGTTCGCTGATTCTTTTCCTCGCTTATGTGCTGATCGTGGCGCTGTTCCGCCGCTCCGGCATGTTCGACATCGCCTATCACGTCATCGTTCTGGTGCTGATGGGATTCGCCGTGGCCGGCCACACGCCGTTCCAGGAGATCGCCACCGCCATGCTGGCGACGATGCTGGCCGCGACGGTGATTTCGTATCTGTTCAGCGAAGGCCCGCGCGACGCGCGTGGACGCGGCGACCGCAAGTTCCGCAGCCCCGCCCTCGCCTACAACAAACGGACCGGCCAGACCGCCCCGATCCGCTGACCGGCAAACCCTTTGCAACGACGCTTCAAGAAGCCGGGCCCGTGCCCGGCTTCGCTCGTTTTCGGAGGGTTTTGGGGCCTCGGCAATGCCCCCAGGGTAATCTTTAATTAACGTTTTAACCCTAGCCTCTGACGCGACCAAATCAGGACAAGAATGCCTGAACGATACGCTGCCAACAGGACGTTATGCCGATGTTTCCCTTCGCTTCATCCCGGCCACAGCACCGCTTTCCCGTGAGCGCCTGACCGTGGGCTCGGTTGAACAATTCGGCCGGCTGCGCAAACGCTTGCGCACCCTCGCCGTCGGCGCGGCCGCGATCCTGGCGATCGCCATTCCCCTTACGCAGCTGACCTTCGACATTCAGCGCGACGCCGATGCCGCGCAGTTGATGGCCGACGTAACCGCCAAGCGCCTGACCGAATTCGCCGCCGCGCAAGGTGCCAACTGGCGCGAGGCCGCGGGCGACCTGCAAAAGCTGATCGAAGGCCAGATCGTTTCCGCCGACGGCATCAGGATCGAAATCGCCGATCGCGCCGGCGCGGTCCTGGCCCACGCGGGCCAAGCCGCCGGGCTGATGCCGTCCAGATACACGACGCACGTCGCGGTGGCCGGCGAGCAGATCGCCACGGTCAACGCCACGGCTTCCGGCAACCTGAATCTGGTGAACCTGCTGCTGTGGCTGATCGCCGGCCTGGCGGCTGGCGGCGCCGCCGTTGCCGCGCTTGAGTTCCTGCCGATCCGCTCGCTCAGCGAACAGATCGGGATGATGGAAGAGACCCAGAACAACCTGAAGCGCCAGATTATCGCGCGCAACCGCGCCTATACCGAGCTTCAGGAAAGCCACCGCAAGGCCCAGGACGCCGCCGATGCGCTGTCGCAGGCCGTGCGCCATGCCGAGATCGCCAACCGCAGCAAGAGCGAGTTCCTGGCCAACATGAGCCATGAGCTGCGCACGCCGCTGAACGCCATCATCGGCTTCTCCGAGGTCATCACCAACGAGCTGATGGGGCCGAACCACCCCGCCTACAAGAACTATGCGCTCGATATCCATGTCAGCGGCAAAATGCTGCTGAACATCATCAACGACATCCTCGATCTGTCGAAGATCGAGGCCGGCAAGCAGAAGCTGTACATCGAGCCGCTGTCGCCGGTGGAGACGGTCGAGTCCTGCGTGAAGCTGGTGCAGCCGCGCGCCAACGACGCCGGCATCGAGATCAAGCTCGACCTGCCGAAATACCAGCTGTCCGAGGTCGAGGCCGATCCGACGCGCCTGAAGCAGATCCTCTTGAATCTGCTCAGCAACGCCGTGAAATTCACGCCCAAGGGCGGCCGGGTGACGATCGCGATCCGCCAGCCCACCAACCAAAGCACCGAATTCTTCGTGGCCGATACCGGCATCGGCATGAAGCCCGAGGAAATACCCTTCGTGATGCAGCCCTTCCACCAGGTCGAGAGCGCCTATTCGCGCCACAACCACGGCACGGGCCTGGGCCTGCCACTGGCCTGCGCGCTGGCCAAGCTGCACGGCGGCAAGCTGACGATGCAGAGCGAGCCGAACAAAGGCACGACCGTGATGGTGACGATCCCGCGCAATGTTCCCGCGGCCGTCATGGCGCAGGCCGCCGACTAAGCGCCGCTCCGGCTCGCGCCGCTCCTTCCCTTTCCGTTCTATACTGGCGCCCGGCTGCAATCGCATCGGGCGCTTTTCATGTCGGCTATCGCCATCGACGTCCAGACCGGCCCGCAAAAGGCCGCCCGCCTTACGCTAGACGGCGCGGGCAATATCGGCCGCGTCGAGGACATCGCGCCTGCCGCGGCCGGGGCCGATGAAATCGTCACTCCCGGCCTGGTCGATCTTCAAGTGAACGGATTCGCCGGCGTCGATTTCAACGACCCCGGCCTGACCCAGGCCGATCTCGACCGCGCCTTGCGGGCGATGGCCGCGACCGGGTGTCTGGTCTGCCTGCCGACGCTGATTTCCGCTTCGGTCGATCGCCTGGAAGCCTGCTTCCGCGCGCTGGAACGCGCGGCGCAAGGCTCGTCCTTGGCCTGGAGCATGGTCCCTGGCTACCACCTCGAAGGGCCGTTCCTGTCACCGCTCGACGGCTATCGCGGTTGCCATCCGCAGGACGCGATGATCCCCGCCGACATCGCCGTGTTCGACCGGCTGAACCGCGCGGCCGGCGGGCGCATCAGGCTTGTGACCGTCGCCGCCGAGATCGCCGGCGTGCCCGACCTGATCCGCCACGCGCGCGCGCTGGGCATCGCCGTGGCCCTGGGCCATACCGGCGCCAGCGCCACCCAAGTGGTTGCGGCGGCCGACGCCGGAGCTGGGCTATCGACGCATCTGGGCAACGGCACGCCCTATGTCCTGCCGCGCACCGACAACGTGATCCTGGCGCAGCTTGCGGAAGACCGGATGCTGGCCTCGTTCATCGCCGACGGGTTGCACGTTCCGCCCGCCACACTGCGCGTGTATGCGCGAGCCAAAGGCCTAGAGCGCACCGTGCTGGTGACCGACGCCACGGCGGCGGCGGCCGCCGGCCCCGGCGACTACACGCTGGGGCCGATGCCGATCCGGCGCGTGGGCGATGAGCCGCCGCGCCTGCCCGGCACCACGCGCCTGGCCGGATCGGCCCTCACGCTCGACCGCGCGGTCAACAACATGGCGCAGTGGCTGGATATCGATTTCATCGCCGCCGTCGGGCTGGCGCGCGACCGGCCCTTGCAGGTCTTGGACATGCCGGCGATGCCCGCGCTAGGACAGCCTGCGGCGCTGGTGCGCTGGCGGCGCGCGAACGGCGGCTATCAAGTCGCGGGCTGGCGGCTGGGAAACTTCGATAGCGCGGACGCGGCGGCGCCGAAGAACTGATCAGCCTTCCTTGCGCATCTTGTAGGTCACGCGCACCGGGCCATTGTGCTGGAACGTGCCTTCGGTGACGGTGCCGACAACGGCCATCGGCTCGCCCGCCGTGTAATCGCTAGCGGCGGCATTGACGATGTTGCAGCCCGCATCGATCGTGCCTTCGACGAGATACAGGCCGGCCGGCCCTTCGAACCCGCCATAGATCACCGTGTCGCGCACGGTCCAGATCAGCGGCGCCACGCTGACGCCGCGCTGGCCCTGTACCGTCAGTAAGCCGAGATAGCGCCCATCGCAGGGACCGGCGGCGAATCCGGGCGCCGCCGCGCAAGCGACAGCGGCGACGGCGGCAAGGGCGGTGGCGAACAGGGATCTGGACATACGACCCTCCTGGCCGGGGAAATGGCCGCGAAGCGCGCGAAACCTATCGTATCGCGCGTCCATGACACAAATGCGGCAAGCGGAGGCCTGGAAGCGCCTGGGTTGGACGCGCCGCCCACCCAGCGCGGCGCGGCGGAGTAACGCGAATCAATCGCGGCCGGAGCCGCCTGGAGGAAAACGTCGGCGGCGGTGAACGTGGCGGGCGTCTTACCGAAGATATCGAGCGTGTTGCCGGCCGCCGATGGAATTGAAACCGATCAAGCCGCGCGCGCTTTTGCCGACTTCGCGACGACCTTGGCTACCAATGAAGGCAGGATGATTGTAGCCGCCGTGCCCTGGCCTGGCGCGCTCTTTAGTTCGAAACTGCCGCCCATGAGTTCCACCAAGCGGCGCGTCAGCGGCAGGCCCAGGCCCGTGCCGTGGTCCTTTTGCGTGATCAACGCCGTTTCCGCCTGGCCGAAAGGCACCATCACCATCTGAATGTCGGCCAACGCGATGCCGATGCCGTTGTCCGACACCACCAGCCGCACGCCGCCGGCGGGCTCAGGCGCCGCCGTCACCTTGATGACGCCGCCATCGGGCGTGAACTTCACCGCGTTGCTGAGCAGGTTCAGCAGCACCTGGTGCACGCGCGTGGCGTCGCACAAGAGCGCAGGCGCGCCCGGGTCGATAGCAGTCTCGAGGCGAATGCTCTTTGCGTCTGCGAGCGGTTGCATCGTGCGCATGGCGGATTCGACTGCGCCCGGCACGTCCACTTCGGCTATCGCAATGCTCACCGCCCCCGCGTCGACCTTGGTGAAGTCGAGAATCTCGTTGATCATCTTCAGCAGATGCGCGCCCGAGGCATGGATATCGGAGGCATAGGCCTCGTAGCGCGGCGCCAGAGCGCCGAACGCCTTGTTGCGCATCATGTCGGAGAAACCCATTATCGCGTTTAGCGGCGTGCGCAACTCGTGGCTCATATTCGCCAAAAATGCCGATTTCGCCCGGTTGGCCGCCTCGGCGCGACCGGCGGCCTCGGCCAACGCGAAATTCTTGCGCGACACCTCGCCGGCCATGTGGTTGAAGGCATGCGCCAGCGACCGCAACTCGCTCGGCATCAGGCGCGGCAGCCCACCCACGCGCACATCGAGGTTGCCGGCGGCAAGGTCGCGCGCCGCCGATACTACCGCTTGCATCGGTTGTGTCAGGCGCTTGGCCAGGAACCAGCTCACGACAGTGACGAAGCCCAGGCCCAGCACGATGATCAGCAACGCCGCGTTGCGCACATCGTTGGCGCGCGCCACCAGCTCGCTGAGCGGCTGCGGCACCATGACGCCCCAACCCGTCCGTGGCACGGCGGTGTAGCCCGCCACCATGTCGGCCTTCATCGCCGGCGAATGGAACGTGGCAACGCCGGTCTCGCCGGCCATCATCTTTTGCACCACCGACAGCTTCGACAAGTCCATCCGGCCTTGCCACCAGCTCTGAATGGGATGCGCCAAGACTTTGCCGGACTTGTCGACGATCGCGGCATGGCCGCGCGCGCCGAAGGTGATGGCACGCTGCACTTCGCGGATGTAGTCGGTCGATAGCGCACCCAACGCCATGCGCCCTTGATCGAGGCGCTGCACCAGAAAGATCGTCGGCCTGCCGGCGGCGCCTTCCATCGCGTCCGAGAAAACCGGCTTGCCGGAATCGCCGGCGATAGCCGTAAATTTCGACAATGTCGTTGCGTCGAATGGTTTGCTCGGCCGTTCGATATCGCCGCGTACCGGCAGGAACAGCGTCACCGCGCCGTCGGCCGCGATGATGCATAGATGCTCGAAGTTCAAGTCGCCAAGCATCGCCGCCAGCCCCGCGTCGGCGCGCCCCGCGATCAGGCTGCGCGCGCCGAGAACGAAGGCCGACTCCACGTCGCGCGCGTAGCGGCTCAAGGCTCCGGTCAGGTTGGTCGCGAGCAGAAGGTGCTTTTCCTTGACCGAGTCGACCTCTTTCTGCAGGGCCGAACGCTCGACCCAGATTCCAAGGGCCACAACGGGTATCGTCGCGATGAGAGTGAAAGCGACGAACAGACCATTGCGCAGACCGAACGCCGCCGCCAGCAACGGGCGGATTTTCGGCCAGCGCCGCTTTGCCTCGCCGGGGCCGGCGGGAGCGGCTGAATTCATGCGGACCTCCGTGGGCGCGATGCCCGTATCGGCAATTCGCCCAATTTCGGCAAATGTTACAGAGTTGACGTAAACGTTTGGTTAATCTTTGCCGATGACGCGGCCGGCGGCATACGGCCGCCGCGCATCAGGCGACAGCGTCTTGAAAACAAAGGATTTTATGCCGTCCCTCCGGGTGTCAGAAGTCGGTATCCGCTTCCACGATTTTTTTCTGGTGGCGCAGGTGCTGCCAGACCGCGAGACCGACGGAAACGGCGGGCAGCCCGGGCTACGTGCCGATTCCCACAGGCGCGGTCAGCTTGCGCAAGGCCGCCACCACGCTCAAGGCCGTGATCTTGCCGGTCCTGGGGTTCTCCTCCGAGGGCACGTTGGCGATGGTCATGGAAAACCGCGCGCTGTCGGCCTCGACCTCGATCGAATGGGTGTTGCGGTCGATGCCCGGATCGGCCCAGACCTCGATGGTGGTGCGGTCCGGGCCGATGCCGGCGAGGCTTAAGGCAGCGGCGACGTTGACGTTGGCGGGAAAGCCGCGCACCGCGTCCCGGGCGCTGCCCTCGAACACTTTTTTCGGCGCGTCGATGCCCTCCACGATAATGTTGTTGGCGACGAGATGCGGCGCACCGGCCAGCCCGCTCGGCGGCTTACGGCTGATCATACGCACGGAGCGGATTTCGCCCTCCGCCGCCGCCCGCACCGCGTCGAGCCCGATCAACGCGCCGGTGGGCACGATCACGCGCCCGCCATGCCTGGCCGCCAGCTTGCCGAGATCGGGATGGTCGAGCAGCGCGCCCACGGTGATCACCACCAGCGTGCGGCCTTTTTTCAACGCCGGAATCGCGATGTCGGCGAACGAGGCCGCGGGCAGGCATTCGACGATCACCTCTGCCAGCGCCGGAAGTTGCGCCAACGCGACGACCGCAGGTTTTTTCTTGAATCCGGCCAGTGCCTTGCGCGCCTTGTCCAGATCGCGCGCCGACACGGCAACGAGCTTCAGCCCTGGGATGCCCTGGTCGAGCTTCCGCGCCACCGTCTTGCCGATGGCGCCGAATCCGGCGATGCCGACGGTAAGCGAAGCGGGCTTACGCGCCGAAGGCCGCCTGTTACGGACGGCCTTCGGTTTGCGTTTTGCCATTAGATATAGAGACCCGGATTAGAAGCTGACCGATTCGCCGGGGTTGATCGCGTACACCTTGGTGCGGGTCTGGCTGCCGAGCGCCGCCTTGAACTCGTTCGGCGTGCCCTTCAGCGGCGGGAACGTGCCGTAGTGCATCGGAATGACGTGCTTGGGCTTAAGCCATTCCTTGATCGCGTAGGCCGCTTCCTTCGGCCCGATGGTGAAATGCCCGCCGATCGGGATCAGCACCAGGTCGGGCTTGTAGTATTCGCCGATGAACTGCATGTCGCCGAACAGGCCGGTATCGCCCATGTGATAGATCTTGAAGCCGTTCTCCAGCGTCATGATCCAGCCCACCGGCTCGCCGCCCGGGAAGCTGCGCACCTTGCCGGTGATCGGATCGGCGGTCTGGTATTCCGAGCTGTGCTCGGCACGGACCATGGTGAACGACAGCCCCGCGCCCAACGGTTCGACCGTGCCGCTCTTGTTCATGCGGCCCGCGAGCTCGGCGGGCATGACGCCCAGGGTGGTGAAGGTGTCGATGAGGCCCGGCGGGCCCCAGAGCGGCGCCTTGTTCTTGATCGCCAGGGCCGGCGCGTCGGCGGTGTGGTCGAAATGCCCGTGCGTGACCAGCACGATGTCCAGCTTGCCGATCTTATCCAGGTCCTTGAGCGCATCCGGCGTTTTCGGGTTCTTGGCGATGAACGGGTCGATCATGATGACCTTGCCGCCGGGGGTGGTGATCTTGAACGCCGCCTGCCCGTACCACTGCAACTGCACCTTGGCCGCGGGCGCCGCCTTCGGCGCGGCCTGGGCCAGGGCCTCGGTCGCGGCCATGCCGGCGCAAGCCGCCACCGCGACGCCGGCAAATAAACTCAGGACTTTACGCATGACGATCCCCCCTCTGTTCAGGCCTGGGCGGCGGTTATCCGCCGCAGATTGCGACGATATTCCGACAAACCGCGGGAACGCACAAGCGCCCGGCCGGCCCACCCCGCCGCATGAGTAGAAGCCCCATAGCGCCTGCCTTCGTTCCGACATGGTTAAGCCGTACTTACCCGTACACGCGGCTGTGACCGCCATCACATGCTGCCGCGAACGCGGCGATGATAAAATCTGCACGGCGCAACCGTTCGGGGGATCGGATGCGCCATTAAGGAAAAAGGAGAGCGATTCATGATCGAGTATCGTGTCGCGAAAATCGGAATTGCGGCGATCCTGAGCGCCGTGCTGTTGGCCGCCGCCGGAACGACGGATGCACGGGCGCAGGACAGTACGCTGCTGGGCGCGGGCGCGGGGGCCGGCGGCGGCGCCGGTATCGGCTTCGCCCTGGGCGGCCCGGTGGGCGCCGTGGTCGGCGGGCTTGTCGGCGCGGGCGTCGGCGCCGGCGCCGGCCATGTGATCGGCAAGGACGACAAGGCGCGCGAGCAGAACGCCGCCGCCAGCGGCAACCTGACCGCCCAGGTGCAGCAGGAATTGAACTGGGCGGGTTACGACGCGGGCCCGGCCGACGGGCGCTATGGCGGCCGCACGTCCAACGCCATCCGCCAATATCAGGCCAACAACGCCCTGGCGCAGGACGGGCAGGTATCGCCGCCGTTGCTCGACCATCTGCGCGCCAAGCGCGGCGGGCAGGCCTCGGCGCAACCCGCGCAACCCGCGCTGCCGCAATCAGCGCAGCCGCAACCCGCGGGCTATGTTCCGCCGCCGCCTCCGGCGCTGCCCCAGGCGCAGCCCCAGGCCACCGGCGCCAACTGCAAGCCCTATGAAACCCGCACGCTGATCGACGGCAAGGAAATGATCAGCAAGGGCACGGCCTGCCAGCAGGCGGACGGAAGCTGGCGCACGGTGAACTGAACCGGCGCGCCGGACGAGCATCCAAGCCGGGGCCGGGGAGAATTCTCCGGCCCCGTTGCTTTTATAGGGCGGCGATCCGCAAAGCCCGCTCGTAAACCGTCGGTCTATCCGCTAGAAGAAGCGGCATGGACCTCCCGCAGATACTCGACCTGATCAGGCAGCACGGCGACGTGGCCTATGGCTTCGTGTTCGCCTATGCCGGAACCAACAGCCTGTTGATGCTGCTGTTCGCCGGCTATGCCGCGCATTTGAACGCGTTCGACCTCGGCAAGCTGATCGCGGTGTGCTGGGCCGGCGGCTTCGCGGGCGACGCGGTGCGCTTCTGGATCGCGCGGCGCTGGGGCCCTGCCGTCGTGGACCGGATTCCGCGCATTAGGAACGGTATCGGCACGGTGATCCGGCTTGTGGACCGCCATCATCTCTGGATGATCATGATCCACCGCTATCCGCAGGGCCTGCGCGGCGTGGCGGCGTTCGCCTATGGCCTATCCGCCCTGCCCTCGTCGCGCTTTCTGGTCTTGAATTTCATGTCAGCCGGCATCTGGGCGGTCGCCGTGGTGATGGCGGGATACAGCTTCGGCCATGTGTCGGAAAAGGCCTTGGGCGAAGCCGCCTCGGGCGTCAGCCTCGCGGTCCTCGCGGCGTTCCTCGGCCTAGCGTGGCTGTTGTCGAAGAAGCTCGAACGCGCGATCGAGCGGGGATGAGGCGCCAACAGCCAGAGTTATTCATGCGCTGTATTTACGCATGAATAAATTAACGCCCTCCAACATTAATTTTACACGCGAAGAATCTGCAACCTCCACCCATTCACCGTGCGCCGCATGATTTCGTATCCCGCCCCAAGCCACAATGTCTTTCACATCTTGCTTGGTAATTAGCTCAGCCTCCCTCAGCACTTGAGAATAATTGTCCAACCCTGCTTTGCGATTGCCTAGTGTTAACCCCGTGTTCTCAATCCAGGTTCGAAGAAACTCTTCCAGAGTAGCTCCAACTAAGACAGCAGGTGCCGCAGGGTGAACACCTTTTGTCTCGAGAAGCTGCTGGGCCTGTGATAAAAAATCTGAAACAACATCTAGTTGGGCACGACGCTCCGGCGTTACTGCCTGATGGAGCCCGTGCTTAACGTATTCGATAAACGCATCAATCGTTGCAATTGCGTATGCCCCAGCATTTTTTGACTGGTCTTGATTCTGCGCAAGCTCAATCGACCGCACGAACTCAGATTTTGGCCCTGCATACGTGCGCAAAAACTCCCCAGCAAGCGCTAAGGTGCCTCTAATTGTGCCCGGCACACCAGTGTTAACGGAACGGCCAATTGTGGCCTTGATCCGCTCCGCATGTGAAAGCAATTCTTTACTGTCCAACTAAATTCCCCTGAGGATTCAAATTCTATTGATGTTCAAAATGCCGCTTAAGGTATTTGGACATTGGTGAGCCCGGATGGGATCGAACCATCGACCCTCTGATTAAAAGTCAGATGCTCTACCGCTGAGCTACGGGCTCGTATCAAGCTGAAATCGCGCGCTTACATAGGCCGGGGTGGCCGGGCGGTCAACCTACCCTCTCTTCTACGTCATGCCCGGCCCCAGAGCCGGGCATCCACGCTTCATTTGGAATCTAGGCGTGGATGGCCGGGTCAAGCCCGGCCATGACGAAAACACGCAGAAACGTCGACGAATAGCCCGCCGGTCAATCGTCCGGCGTGGGTTCCTGCTTGAAGGTCTGCATCGCCTTGGCGGCACCCCCATCCTTGCGTTCCTGCTTGAAACGCTCGACCAGCCGCTTGGCCACGCGCGCCGGGACGAAATGCCCAACATCGCCGCCCAGCCGCCCGATCTCCTTAACGAAGCGCGAGGAGATGAACTGGTGCCGGTCCGAAGCCATCAGGAACACGGTTTCGACCGAGGGATTGAGCCTGGCGTTCATGCCCGCCATCTGGAATTCGTATTCGAAATCCGACACGGCGCGTAAGCCCCGGATGATGACACGGGCACCCACCGACACCGTGAAATCCATCAGCAGGTTGTCGAACGGGCGCACCTCGGTGCGGGCGGCAACGCCGTTTTCGGTCATCGCGGCGATTTCCTGGCGCACCATGTCGACGCGCTCGTTGTGCGTGAACAGCGGGCTCTTGCCGGCGTTGATCGCCACCGCCACCACCAGCCGGTCCACCACCCCCGCCGCGCGGCGGATGATGTCGGCATGGCCGTTGGTGATCGGATCGAACGTGCCGGGATAGACGCCGATGCGCTCAACCGCCGCCATCGCTGCTACTCCGTCTTGTCTTCGCCGTTGGCGCCGCTGTCGGCATCGTCGCCGGCACCATCCGCGCCGTTGGGACCATGTGCGCCGTCGGCGCCGTTGCCATTGCCGTTGCCGTTGCCGTTGGCGCCGCCCGCTTCTTCCTCGCCCAGGCGGCTGACCGACACCACGCGTTCGCCTTCCGAAACCTTGAACACCGTGACGCCCTGGGTCTTCCTGCCGGCGATGCGGATGTCGTCGACCGGGCAGCGGATGATCTGGCCGCCATCGGTCACCAGGATGATCTGGTCGCTGTCGAGGACCGGGAAGCTGGCGACCACGTTGCCGTTCTTCTTGGTGATCTCGATATTCGCCAGGCCCTGCCCGCCGCGACCGGCGACGCGGTATTCATAGGCCGAGCTGCGCTTGCCGAAGCCTTTTTCGGTGATGGCGAGGAGGAACTCTTCCATCTCCTCCATCGCCTTCACGCGCTCGGGCGCCAGGGTCGTGGCCGCCGCCGGCTTGTCCTCGGCATCCGCCTCCGGCGCGTCGGCCTCGCCGCGCTGCGCGCGCTTGAGGCGCAGATAGGCGTCGCGCTCGCCGACGTCGAATTCGGCGTGGCGCAGGATCGACATCGAGATCACCTCGTCGCCCTTCGCCAGCTTGATGCCGCGCACGCCGGTGGAGGTGCGGCCGGAGAACACGCGCACGTCGCTGACCGGGAAGCGGATGCATTTGCCCGCGCGCGTGGCCAGCAGCACGTCGTGCGCCTCGCTGCAGGGCTGCACCGCGATCAGCCGCTCGCCGCCCTCCTCCAGCTTCATGGCGATCTTGCCGTTGGCCTTGATGTCGACGAAATCGGTCAGCGCGTTGCGGCGCACCCCGCCGGTGGAGGTGGCGAACATCACGTTGGCGGCGTCTTCGGCGTTTTCCGGCCTGGGCATCAGCGTGGTGATGGTCTCGCCTTCTTCCAGCGGCAGCAGGTTCACCAGCGGCTTGCCGCGCGCCTGCGGATTGCCCAGCGGCAGCTTGTAGACCTTCATCTGGAAGGCCATGCCGCGCGAGGAGAAGAACAGCAGGAAATCGTGCGTGTTGGCGATGAAGACGCGGCTGACCGCATCCTCCTCGCGCGTCGCCATCCCGGCGCGGCCCTTGCCGCCGCGGCGCTGCGCGCGATAGGCCGAGAGCGGCACGCGCTTGATGTAGCCGCCGAGGGTGACCGTGACCACCATGTCCTCGCGCTGGATCAGGTCCTCGACATCGACCTCGTTCTCCTGCGCCTCCAGCGTGGTGCGGCGCGGGGTGGCGAACTGTTCCTTCATCGCCACCAGTTCGCTGCGCAGGATGCCGGTGAGCTTCTTGCGCGATTCCAGCGTCTCGAGGAAATCCTTGATCTGCTTGGCCAGGCCGTCCAGCTCTTCGGCGATCTTGTCGCGCTCCAGGCCCGTCAGGCGCTGCAGGCGCAATTCCAGGATCGCGCGCGCCTGCGCGTCGCTCAGCTTGTAGGTGCCGTCCTTGCCGACGGTGTGGCTGGGATCGTCGATCAGCTTGATCAACGAGGCGACCGACGCGGCTGGCCAGGCCTTGGCCATCAGCTTGGTGCGGGCCTGCACCGGATCGGGCGAGGAGCGGATCAGTTGGATCACCGGGTCGATATTGGCGACGGCGATCGCCAGGCCGACCAGGATATGCGCCCGTTCGCGCGCCTTGGTCAGCTCGAAGATCGTGCGGCGGCGGATCACCTGTTCGCGGAACTCGATGAACGCGGCGATCACCGAACGCAGGTTCAGAAGCTCGGGCTTGCCGCCGTTCAGCGCCAGCATGTTGACGCCGAAGCTCTCTTGCAGCTGGCTGTGGTGATAAAGCTGGCTCAGCACCACCTCGGGCATCGCGTCGCGCTTGAGTTCGACGACCACGCGCAGGCCCTGCCGGTCGCTTTCGTCGCGCAGGTCCGAGATGCCCTCGATCACCTTGTCGCGCACCAGCTCGCCGATGCGCTCGATCATGCGCGCCTTGTTCACCTGGAACGGGATTTCCGTCACCACGATCGCCATGCGGTCCTTGCGGATCTCTTCGATCGTGGCCCTAGCGCGGATCGTCAGCGACCCACGGCCGAGGTGATAGGCCGAGCGGATGCCGGTCGAGCCCAGGATGATGCCGCCGGTCGGGAAATCCGGCCCCGGCACCTTTTCCATCAGCTCGTCGATCGTGACTTCGGGATTGTCGACGTATAGGCAGCAGGCGTCGATCACCTCGCCCAGGTTATGGGTCGGAATGTTGGTCGCCATGCCCACGGCGATGCCGCCGGCGCCGTTGACCAGAAGATTGGGAAAGCGCGCCGGCAACACCACCGGCTCGCGTTCGGTGCCGTCGTAGTTCGGCTGGAAGTTGACCGTGTCCTTGTCGATATCGTCGAGCAAAGCGTCGGCCGCGCGCGCCAGGCGCGATTCGGTATAGCGCTGGGCCGCGGGCGGGTCGCCGTCCATCGAGCCGAAATTGCCCTGCCCGTCCACCAGCGGCAGGCGCATGGAGAAATCCTGCGCCAGGCGCACCATCGCGTCGTAGATCGCCTGATCGCCGTGCGGGTGGTATTTGCCCATCACCTCGCCGACGATGCGGGCGGATTTGCGGAACGTCTTGTTGTAGTCGTAGCCCGCCTCCTTCATCCCGTAGAGGATGCGGCGGTGCACCGGCTTCAGCCCATCGCGCACGTCGGGCAGCGCGCGCGCCACGATCACGCTCATCGCGTAATCGAGGTACGAGCGCTGCATCTCCTCTTCGAGGCTGACGGGCGCGATATCCTGGGGCGGCGGCGTCTGTTGCGTTGTCACGCGATCTGTCTCGGACAATCTTTCTTGGGCAGCTCTGGTGGCGGCTTCCGGGCGCTTGAGCCCGGCGGGGAAGGCGCTGCAGCGGCTAGCGCTTTTTTGCCCCGGAATTTGACCGTTTTTCTATCAGATTCTGCACCTGCTAACAACGCTTTCGCCCACCGTTTTCGTCGCCAAAACGGCGATTTATCTATTTGTTATTGCTGATGTTTTTTGCCCCTGTGGATGAAGCTTCGGGGCGCCCGCAACAAGCCGCGGCGCGATAGCGCGCAAACCGGGGAATCAGTCGCAAAATCGAGCCGTTTTTCGGCCCCTGGGCGCGGCTTGGTCGGCTTGTGGCCCCACGGCCAAGCCGGTAGTGTCGGGCCTTCCCTTGCACGCATAGGCGCGCCGGCATGACCATCAGAAACGGCTTCATCGACACCATCGGCAACACGCCGATGATCAAGCTGCGCAAGGCCTCGGCGCAGACCGGCTGCACCGTGCTGGGCAAGGCCGAGTTCCTGAATCCCGGCGGGTCGGTGAAGGACCGCGCGGCCCTGGCGATCGTGCAGGACGCCGAAAAACGCGGGGCGCTCAAGCCCGGCGGCGTGATCGTCGAAGGCACCGCCGGCAATACCGGCATCGGCCTGGCGCTGGTGGGCAACGCGCGCGGCTATCGCAGCGTGATCGTGATCCCCGATACCCAGTCGCAGGAAAAAAAGGACATGCTGCGGCTGTGCGGCGCCGACCTGCGCGAAGTGCCGGCCGTGCCCTACAAGGACCCGAACAACTACGTGCATTATTCCGAGCGCCTGGCCAAGCAACTGGCCAAGACCGAGCCGAACGGCGCGATCTGGGCGCAGCAATTCGACAACGTCGCCAACCGCGATGGGCATTACCGCACCACCGGCCCCGAGATCTGGGACCAGACCGAGGGCAAGGTGGACGGCTTCACCTGCGCCGTGGGCACCGGCGGCACGCTGGGCGGCGTCGCCCTGGCGCTGAAAGAGCGCAACAAGAACGTGCGCATCGTATGCTCCGACCCGATGGGCGCGGCGCTGTACAACTACTACAAGCACGGCGAGCTGAAGTCCGAAGGCAGCTCGATCACCGAGGGCATCGGCCAGGGCCGCATCACCAAGAACCTGGAAGGCGTGCCGATCGACGACGCCTACCAGATCAAGGACGAGGACTGGCTGCCCGTGCTGTTCGACCTGGCGCGCGAGGAAGGCCTGGTATTGGGCGGCTCGTCGGGCCTGAACGTCGCCGGCGCGATCCGCCTGGCCAAGGACTTGGGGCCGGGCCATACCGTCGTCACAATCCTGGCCGACGGTGGGCAACGCTATCAGTCCAAGCTGTTCAATCCGGCGTTCCTGAGATCGAAGAACCTGCCCACGCCGCCGTGGATGTCGTGATGCCGACCGAGCTGGTTTTTCGCGCCGACGCCTATGCCCGCTCCTGCCCCGCCACGGTGGTGGGCGCGGACGCCAGGGGCGTGCTGCTGGACCGCACGGTGTTCTATCCCACGGGCGGCGGCCAGCCCGGCGATTGGGGCGTATTGAAGCTCGCCGACGGCACGGCGCTGAAGGTGGTCGATGCCCTGAAGGGTGAAGCGCCCGACACGGTGGCGCATGTCCTGGCGCCTGGCGTGCAAGCCCCCGCCCCGGGAACCGCCGTGACCGCGGAGATCGACTGGGACCGCCGCCACAAACACATGCGCATGCATACCTGCCTGCATCTGTTGTCGGCGGTGCTGCCCTATCCCGTGACCGGCGGCCAGGTGGGGGCCGACAAAGGGCGGCTCGATTTCGACATTCCCGAGGCGACCCTGGACAAGGACGAGCTGACCCAAAAGCTCGCCGCCCTGGTCGCCGCCGACCATAAGGTCGGCCAGCGCTGGATCACCGACGCCGAACTGGCGGCGCAGCCCGAACTGGTCAAGACCATGGCGGTGAAGCCGCCCACGGGTGCGGGCAAGGTGCGGCTGGTTGAGGTAGCGGGGCTGGACCTACAGCCCTGCGGCGGCACGCATGTGGCGCATACCGCCGAGATCGGCAAGGTCGAGGTGGTGAAGATCGAGAAGAAAGGCCGGCTCAACCGGCGCGTGGTCGTCGCCTTCGTCGCGGCCTGACATCTTCTTGCCCTCATGCTTCGACAAGCTCAGCATGAGGACTCAATAATAAAGCGGCCTCATCCTGAGCCTGTCGAAGGATGAGGCGAGAATTCCGCGGGGAAACGAATGCAATACGCTAAACCCGACGCGCTGGTTTCGACGGAGTGGCTGGCGCTGCATCTGAACGACCGCGATCTGCACATCGTCGACGGCACCTACATCCTGCCGCCCACCACGCGCAACGCGCGCAAGGAGTTCGAGGAACGCCACATCCCCGGCGCGGTCTATTTCGATATCGACGAGATCGCCGACAAGTCGAATCCCCTGCCCCACATGCTGCCGCCGCCCGAGCAGTTCTCTTCCCGCGTGCGCAAGCTGGGCCTGGGCGATGCCGGGCGCATCGTCGCCTACGACACGCACGGGATGATGAGCGCGGCGCGGGTGTGGTGGATGTTCCGCGCCATGGGCCATAAGAACGTCGCGGTGCTGGATGGCGGCCTGCCGAAATGGCTTAAGGAAGGCCGCCAGGTCGTCGGCGCGGCATCGCCCGCGCAGGAGCGCCATTTCACCGCGCGCTTCAACCCCGGCCTGGTGCGCAACCTGATGCAGGTGAAATCCGCGCTGGAGGAAAAATCCGAGCAGATAGTGGACGCGCGCAGCGCCGGGCGGTTCAAGGGCGTCGATCCCGAGCCGCGCCAGGGCCTGCGCTCCGGGCACATGCCGGGAGCGTTCAGCGTGCCGTACACCGATCTGCTCGATCCCGCAGCGAAGACGTTTCTGCCCGCCGACAAATTGGCCCAGCGCTTCGCCGCCGCCGGGCTGGACATGACCAAGCCGATCGTCACGAGCTGCGGCTCGGGCGTCACGGCCTGCGTGCTGGCCCTCGGCCTTTACCTGCTCGGCCGCGACGACGTGGCGATCTATGACGGCTCGTGGACCGAATGGGGCGGGCGCAAGGACACGCCGGTAGTCGCGGGCTGAGCCATGCCCGATACATACGCCATCCGGCCGTTGAAGGACGCCGACATCGCCGATGTCGTGCAGCTTTGGATCGATTGCGGTCTGACGCGGCCCTGGAACGATCCGAGGGCCGACATCGTGCAGGCGCGCAAATCCGGCTCAGCCGAAATCCTGGTGGCCGTGACGGCCGCGGGCAAGATCGTCGGCTCGGTCATGCTGGGCGACGACGGGCATCGCGGCTGGTTCTATTACCTGGCCGTGTCGCCCGCCTTGCAAAAAAGCGGCCTGGGGCGGCGCATCGTCGCCCAGGGCGAGGACTGGATGCGCAAGCGCGGCATCGAGAAATCGCAGCTCATCATCCGCGCCGGCAACGCCAAGGTGCAGGGCTTCTACCAGGCGCTGGGCTATGGCGTGCAGGAGCGCGTGCTGATGGCGCGCTGGCTGGACGGGCGGAAGCTGACGCCGTGAACCCGGCGAAGCTCACCACCGTCATCACCTATCTGGAAATGCTAGAACGGCCGACGCGTCCGCCCGCCCCGACTCCGTCGGGCCGCAGGCTGGCGCTGATGCGCGCCGAGCCGCCCACCGTGGCGTTCTCGCGCTTTCTCTACAACACCGTGGGCTGGCCGTGGTGGTGGTACGAGCGCCGGCTGATGACCGACATAGCCCTGGGCGTCATCGTGCAGGACCCGAAATTCGAAACCTATGTGCTGTATGTCGAGGGCACTCCGGCCGGATTTTTCGAGATCGACCGCCGCCAAGCCGAGATCGTGGAACTGGCCTATTTCGGGCTGATGCCCGAATTCACCGGCCAGCGCCTGGGCCCTTATCTGCTGGACCAGGCCCTGGAGCGCGCCTGGACCGGCCCGCCAGCGCCGAAGCGCGTATGGGTGAACACCTGCGACATGGACCACCCCAAGGCCTTGTCGCTGTACCAGCGCGCCGGCTTCGCGCCCTATGACCGGCGCGTGAAGGAATTCGACGATCCGCGCCCCAAGGGCCTGGCGCCGCCGGGGCCGCAGCCGAACCGATGACCATGCGCCCGGCCACAGTTCTGACCATCGCTCTGTCGCTGGCCTGCGCCGCGCCCGCGCTGGCGGCCGATCCGGCCCTGCTGGGCCTGCCGGCGGTTCCCTATCCCGCCGGCAACCCGCCGGCGCCGGAAAAGATCGCCCTCGGCAAGAAGCTGTTCTTCGACGCGCGCCTGTCGGCGAACGGCAAGATGTCCTGCTCCACCTGCCACGACCCCGCGCAAAGCTTCGCCACCAACGTGCGGCCGTCCAACCCGGGCAATGACGGTTTTCCGTTGCGGCGCAACACGCCGACGATCGTCAACGCGGCGTTCGAGGCGGAGCTTTTGTGGAACGGCGCCATGAAGTCGCTTGAGGCATTGGCCTGGGCGCCGATCCTGGCGGCGGACGAAATGGCCAATGCGTCGGTTACAGATGTCGTCCAGCGCGTCGCATCCCTGCCGGACTATGCGGGGCGGTTCGAGCGCGCCTTCGCCGGCCAGGGGCCGGGCAAGGACACGCTGGCCCAGGCATTGGCGTCGTTCGAGCGCAGCATCGTCTCGGGCGGCTCGCGCTTCGACCGCTGGTGGTTCGGCGGCGAGCGCGACGCGGTCAGCGACGAAGAGCGCCGCGGCGCATTGTTGTTCATGTTCCGCGCGGGCTGCGCGCAGTGCCACAAGATCGACGAAAAACACGCCCTGTTCGCCGACGGCAAATACCACAACGTCGGGGTTGGCTCCTCCGATCCCGGCCGCCAGGAGGTTTCGGGCGAGGAAGCGGATCGCGGCAAGTTCCGCACGCCGTCTTTGCGCAACGTGGCGTTGACCCAGCCCTATATGCACGACGGATCGCTCAAGACGCTGGAAGACGTGGTCGATCTCTACGATCGCGGCGGCAACGCCACGCCCAATAAGGCGGAGTGGATATTCCCGCTGACCTTAAGCCCCGAGGACAAGCGCGCGCTGGTGGCGTTCCTGAAGACGCTCACGGGCAGATCGCCAAACTAGCGTAACGAATCCTTAGCCACGCACCTTTGGCACCGTAGCGGTAGGCGCTGCCGCTGGGCTCAGGGTATCGGACGCTTTTTGTATGGGACGCCCACAGCTAGTTTTATTCCGAAATCCGGTGGCGATCTCATCAACGATCCGAAAAGTTCCATCCGCATTTGATATCAAAGTTGTAGAGGGGCTTTCAATAAGCTGTTCCATGCATGCAAGATGCTCGTTGCATTTTAGATCCACAATTGGAAGATTCACGATCAAATCCTTGATCGTTCGCATTAAGCCTGCATTCCTTACATCCGCGTCACGTTCTTTAATTGTTGCCTTGGGCTCGTCTACCGGTGGTGGTGACTTACATTGATAGTGTCGCCCGTTATCGCGGTCTAATTGAGAAATCCATGCAACCGGATAATCGACGCTGGTTCGAAATCCGTGATCGCGAGATACCCGACGCGACAATTGGTCCGCGACACTGCGTTGTTGTGCAACCATTTTCAAAGAATCGGCAAATTCATCTATCTTCTTTGCTGCCGCATCGGGCACAGCCAGTTCTTTTGAATTGTCCAGGAGTTCTCTAAGTTTTGCCACTTCCCGTTCAGAGCCTACGCGTTGAGATTCGGGCGAGATTCCGATAGGCAGCCCATTGACCACGGAAAATACTGCATACGTCCGGTCTTCGAACCGCCACCGATCGTCAACCTTGATCGGGATATAGAACGAGCGATTGGGGCCGCTACCGGGCTTGAGTTGGCAGTATTCTTTCTTACCAGAACAATCACAATCTATGCTGCCATCAATGGATTTGGGGCAGTCTTTCACCACCTTATAAAGATAGCCACCTTCATAAACGAGTTGAGTTTTGACTTTGTATTGTTTACCCGCTTTATCAAAATACCCATCATCAACATATTGTTGTGTGAAATCCAAATCAATACTTGCTGCTTTAACGTCAGCAGGCGCGCGATCTCGCTTGAACGGGTCGAATCGGTTGCGCAATTCCCGTTTGAATACGACATATGACCCGACTCGCAACGGAGAAACCACTCCTATTTCTTTTCCACCGCGCCTGGCTCCCGCCCCACTTGAAGCAGTAAAAGCCGCCCCTTTTGGGAATAGAGTCATGTCCATACGCAGTTCAAAATCATCCTCGTTCAATTTATTCATGAACTGCGCAACTTGCATTAGTACCGCTATCGCGGCAGCGTATTGAGGTTGCGCCGTTGACGCAAGGCCCGCTGCGCCGTTGATGAGTGATGACAGTTCCTCCTTGTCCTCTTTGTCCAACTCCACAATGAAAAGTTTGATCCGAATGGGGAAGCCCTTATAGGCCGTCGGCCCGTAAATGATACGATCTGAAAACCCAAGCATCGTTTTTTTCGGTTGATCCTTCTGGTTTAGTATTATCTTGGTTGTCGCTGTAGCATCGTTATCGGTGCCATCATCAAAGACTTGGGCATAGACTAGTACATGCGGCGAATTCAGAACGTCCTGGAGTTCCCGCGTAAATATTGAATTCATGACAATGGCAATAATCTCACCATCGTGAGGTGTCACGGTAGCTTTGGAATCCGCTACAGCTTTGTCATAGTCCCCCTTCGTTTTCTCTGCGATCGCAGTGGCATCGGCGCGCAGTCTTTCAGCATCAGCCGCAGCTTTCTTTTTCGCCGCGTCTTCAGGCGCTTTCTTTGCTGCGTCCGCTGCTACCTTTACATCACTTATCAATTTCTCGAGATTGTCGTTGGCGGCGTCTCGGCTCGACTTTGCTATTACTACCTTGTTCGACGCCGCCCACTCCTTTTGAGCCTGGAGCAATTCCGTTTTCGCTTGAGAAATGGCCGCCGCAATCGTTTTCGCCTTCTCCGGGTCCGTTTTGAGGTCTGCCTGACTCCTTTTTTCGACATCCTCAGCTAGTGCCAGCGACTGTTCCGCATTTCTAAGCCGATCATTAGCCAAGCTTGTTTTGCTATCGATAACTGTACCGTGTACGAGGTCCCGATCAACCACTTCGCCGGTTGTTCCCGAGAGCCCATACAGCGTTGGCTCGCCAGTCAAAAATTGCTGCCCGAAACAACCCGACAGCAGTGCGATTGAAATAGAAGCAAGCAGATTTCGCCAAGGCGCTGCCAACATCTTGATGTTCCCCCTTCAAGACAAATGGCCAAGTAAAAAACTAACATGGTCCTGTGGATAAACAATTTACTAAGGGGATAGTTAGCCGCGGCGCTACTCGCGTACAAGTCGCAGTCAATCAATAGATTGACAAGACAAGGTTACCACTGTCAAAAGTTGTTCACAGCTTGTGCACAACTTTTCCGGACCGCTTACCAGTGCAAACAATAATACTCGCGCTCTAGGCAACGTTATAGCTGACCGGCGCGGACACGCTGGCGCGGCAGGGCCCTTGAGCGCCTAGTGGTGCAGGATCTGGCTCAAGAACAGCCGGGTGCGGTCGGATTTCGGATTGGCGAAGAATTCCTTGGGCTCGTTCTGCTCGACGATCTCGCCGCGGTCCATGAAGATGATCCGGTTGGCGACCGTGCGGGCGAAGCCCATTTCGTGCGTCACGCACAGCATGGTCATGCCTTCCTCGGCCAGGCTGACCATCACATCGAGCACTTCCTTGATCATCTCGGGATCGAGCGCCGAGGTCGGCTCGTCGAACAGCATGATCTTGGGGTTCATGCACAAGGACCGGGCGATCGCCACGCGCTGCTGCTGACCGCCTGAGAGCTGGCCGGGATATTTCAGCGCCTGCTCGGGGATGCGCACGCGCTCGAGGTATTTCATCGCCGCCGCTTCCGCGTCTTTTTTCGGCAATTTCTTCACCCAGATCGGGCCCAGCGTGCAGTTCTCCAGCACCGTCAGATGCGGGAACAGGTTGAAATGCTGGAACACCATGCCGACTTCGCGGCGGATCGCGTCGATATTCTTGACGTTGTTGGTAAGCTCGACGCCGTCCACGGAGATGATGCCCTTCTGGTGCTCCTCCAGCCGGTTGATGCAGCGGATCATGGTCGACTTGCCCGAGCCCGAGGGGCCGCAGATCACGATGCGCTCGCCCTTATAGACCGTCAGGTTGATGTCCTTGAGCACGTGGAACTCGCCGTACCACTTGTGCATGCCGGCGATATGGATCGCCACCTCGTCGGACTTCGTGCTTCTTACAGGTTTCGCGGATACGGCTGCGGTCATTCGATGCTCCCAGCGGACAATCCCGGCCCTAGCGCTTCTTGTGGCCGGTGTGAAGTTTATGCTCCAGATGCAGGCTGTAGCGCCCCATGGAGAAGCAGAACACGAAATACACTACCGCGGCGAAGGCGTAGCCCTCGACCGAGAAGCCCAGCCATTTCGGATCGGCGTTGCCCAGCTGGATGGCGCCCAACAGGTCGAACATGCCGATGATCGCCACCAGCGTGGTGTCCTTGAACAGGCCGATGAAGGTGTTGACGATGTTGGGAATGACGTAGCGCAACGCCTGCGGCAGCACGACCAACGCCATCATGCGCGCGTAGTTGAGGCCGAGCGCCTGCGCCGCCTCGTACTGGCCCTTGGGGATTGCTTGCAGGCCGCCGCGCACCACCTCGGCCATATAGGCGGACGAGAACAGGGTGACGCCGATCAGCGCCCTGAGCAGCTTGTCGAAGTTCACGCCCGCGGGCAGGAACAGCGGCAGCATGACCGAGGACATGAACAGTACGCTGATCAACGGCACGCCGCGCCACAACTCGATGAACAGCACGCTGCAGGTGCTGACGATCGGCATGGTCGACCGCCGCCCCAGCGCCAGCAGAATGCCTAGCGGCAGCGAGGCGATGATGCCCACCGACGCAATCAGCAGCGTCAGCGCCAGCCCACCCCATTTCGAGGTTTCGACCGTGCGCCAGGCGTGACTGTTGCTGAGCGGATTGTCGGGGGTGAACTCGATGAAGCCGCGGAACATGAAATAGGCGACCAGCGGATAGAGCAGGATCACCGCCACGCCATAGATGGTCTTGAACGGCAGGCGCTTGAACGCCAGCGGCGCGAACATCACCAGCACCAAGACGGCGGCCAGATCCACGCGCCAGCGCAGATCATAGGGGTACAGGCCGTAAGCGAACCCGCCGATCCAGGCGCGGATGAAGATCCAGCACGCGCCGTCCCTGCGCTCGCCGTCCGCTAGCTTGCAGTCCTTGGACTCGTTGCCGGTCCAGATCGCGTCGAACACCGCCCAGTTCAACAGCGGCGGGATCGTCAGGTAGACCAGGTACAAGGCCACGAGCGTCAACGCCGTGTTCAGCCACGACGAGAACAGGTTCTCGCGCAACCATCCGACCACGCCGACGGTGGCCGCGGGCGGCGGAAGATCGGTTTTCTGTCCGGTATCGACTGCGGCGGTCATGTCAGCGTTCCGTCAGCGCCATCTTGCGGTTGAACCAGTTCATGAACAGCGACGTGGTGAGGCTGGTGGTCAGGTACACCGCCATGGTGATGGCGATGCATTCGATCGCCTGCCCGGTCTGGTTCAGCACCGTGCCGGCGAACACCGCCACCAGGTCGGGATAGGCGATCGCGGTGGCCAGCGACGAGTTCTTGGTCAGGTTGAGATACTGGCTGGTCAATGGCGGAATGATCACACGCATGGCCTGCGGGATGATCACCAGGCGTAGCGTCGGGCTGGGCCTGAGGCCGATGGCGTAGGAAGCCTCGGTCTGGCCGTGGCTGACCGCCATGATGCCGGCGCGCACGTTCTCGGCGATGAACGCGCCGGTATAGACCACCAGCGCGAAAGTCAGCGCCACGAACTCGGGGATCAGCACCATGCCGCCTTCGAAGTTGAAGCCCTGAAGCGTGGGATAATTCCAGTGGAATGGAATCCCGGTGACCAGCAGCACCAGGATCGGCAGGCCCAGGATCAGGCCCAACGACGCCAGAATCACGGGAAATTGCTGGCCGGTCGCTTCCTGCCGTTTCTTCGCCCAGCGCGCCATGAAGATGGAACCGACGATGGCCGCCACGAACGCGACCGGCACGAACTCGAAGCCGGGTTCCGCCACCGGCGTCGGCATGTACAGGCCGCGATTGCTGAGAAAAAACAGGTCGGCGAAGCTGTAGCTGTTCTTGGGGTTGGGCGTGGATTTGCCCAGCACCAGGTACCAGAAGATCATCTGCAGCAGCAGCGGAATGTTGCGCAGCACTTCGATATAGACGGTGGCCAGCCGCGCGATCAGCCAATTGCGCGACAGGCGCGCCACGCCGACCGTAAACCCCACGATGGTCGCCAGCACCACGCCGACCGCGGCCACGACCAGGGTATTCAGCAGGCCGACCAGCAACGCCTGGCCGTAGCTCGACTCGCGCGAGTACGGCACCAGATGCATGATGATGTCGAAGCCCGCGGTGGTGCCCAGGAAGCCGAAGCCCGAGGCGATGCCGCGGATTTCCAGATTTCGATACGTGTTGTGGAAGATGTAGGCGCCGAAACCGACGACGAAGACCAGAAGCGCGAGCTGAAAAAAGATCGCCCGGTACCGCGCATCCAGCCAGATCGGCGTGCTGGGCGCGCCCGCGGTGTCCCTTACGTCGACCGCCATCACCTACCCCCTGTCCCAGACAAGAACCGACACCCCTATTTCCTGTCGGTTCCTAGCGCCCCTTCGCCCCCGGAACGCGCCCCGCATATCGCTATGCAAGACGCGTTCCGGCCGGCGTGGGTTCTTATCGTCTGTTTTTCGGCTCTAGATCGCAGCCGGAATTAGCGGATCGGCGGCGCGTATTGCAGACCGCCCTTGGTCCACAGGTCGTTCACGCCGCGGGCCAGTCCGATCGGCGTGCTCGGGCCGACATTGCGCTCATACGATTCGGCGTAGTTGCCCACCATCTTGATGATGTTGTAGGCCCAGGCATTGTCGACGCCCAGCTGCTTGCCGAAGTCGCCTTCGAGGCCGAGCAGGCGCTTGATCTCGGGGTTGCTGGACTTCTTCATCTCGTCGACGTTCTTCGACGTCACGCCGAGTTCCTCGGCATTGACCATCGCGAAGAACGACCAGCGCACGACGTCGCCCCAGTTGGCGTCGCCATGACGGACCAGCGGCCCCAGCGGCTCCTTCGAGATCACTTCCGGCAGGATGACGTGGTCGGCCGGAACCTTCAGCTTGGTGCGGTCGGCCGCCAAGCCGGAACGGTCGGTCGTGAACACGTCGCAACGGCCCGAGTCATAGGCCGCCAGCACTTCGTCGTTCTTCTCGAACGAAACGACCTTGTACTGCATGTTGTTCGCCTTGAAGAAGTCGGCGAGGTTGAGCTCGGTGGTCGTGCCGGTCTGGGTGCAGACCGTCGCACCCTTGAGTTCCTTCGCGCTCTTCACGCCCAGCTTCTTCGGCACCATGAAGCCCTGGCCGTCGTAGAAGTTGACGCCCACGAAGTCGAAGCCCAGCTGCACGTCGCGGCTCATGGTCCAGGTGGTGTTGCGGGCCAGGAAGTCGACCTCGCCCGATTGCAGCGCGGTGAAGCGCTCTTTCGCGGTGGTCGGCACGAACTTCACGCGCTTCGGGTCGCCGAACACGGTCACGGCGACTGCCTTGCACATATCGACGTCGAAGCCGGCCCAGTTACCCTGTGCGTCGGGGTTGGCGAAGCCCGGCAGGCTTTGGCTGACGCCGCAGATCACCTGGCCGCGCTTCTTCACGGCTTCCAGCGTCTGCTGCGCCTGCGCCCCCCCGGCCGTCAACGCGACGAGCGCCGCGCCGGCGGCGATAAGGCTGATCTTTTTCATGTCGATCGCATCCCTGAAATGATTGTTGTCATATCCCGGCCGTTTGGACGGGATCGGTCCACCGGCAAGAGTTTGGCAAGGCGCCCCAAGACGACGCCAGCATCCCCCCACCCGACGGCTCCCTATACCAATTTGACGCGAAAACCCCCGATGAATCAAGCATCCCGGGGGCCGGCACGCTGGAATATCAGGGCCGCCGCGGGATTGCACGACCTGCCACGATACCGAGCCTTGCCGCGCTGGCTTTGCGGGCGCTGCGCCTGTATTTGTTGCACCGCCAAACCGCCCCAACACAGGGCCGCGGCCTCGACCGGAACCACTCAGGAACGGAAGCGCCATGTCACTGCGCGACGACTCCAAGGACGACACCATCATCGCCCATGCCGGCCGCGACCCGCACGCCAATTTCGGCGTGGTGAACCCGCCAGTCTATCACGCCTCGACCATCCTGTTCCCGACGGTCGAAGCGATGGAGCAGGCGCAGAAGAAGCGCTTTTTCACCTATACGTATGGCCGGCACGGCACGCCGACGACCACGGCGCTGGAGGAAGCGGTTGCGCGGCTGGAAGGCGGCTGGCGGGCGATCGCCGCGCCATCGGGCATGGCGGCGATCGTCGGCGCGATCATGGGCTTCGTCAAAACCGGCGACCACATTCTGGTGACCGACAACGTCTATGCGCCCACCCGCCGGCACTGCGACGAGGTGCTGAAACGCTTCGGCGTCGCGACCACGTATTTCGACCCGCTGATCGGCGCGGGCATCGCGGGGCTGATGCGGCCTGAAACCAAGGTGGTGTTCACCGAAGCGCCGGGATCGCACACGTTCGAGATGTGCGACATTCCGGCGATCGCCGCGGCCGCGCATAAAGGCGGCGCCAAGGTGCTGATGGACAACACCTGGGCCACACCGATGTTCTGCAAGCCGTTCAACCTAGGCGTCGACGTGGTGGTCCATGCCGCGACGAAATACATCGTCGGCCACTCCGACGCGATGCTCGGCATCATCGATTGCAGCGAAGAAACCTTCATGACCGTGCGCAACGCCGTGGCGCAGCTGGGCTACAGCGTCGGCCCGGACGACATCTACCTGGGCCTGCGCGGCCTCAGGACGATGGGCGTGCGCCTGCGCCGGCACCAGGAAACGGCGCTGACGCTCGCCAAGTGGCTGCAAACCAGGCCCGAGGTCGATCGCGTGCTCTATCCCGCTTTGCCCGACGATCCCGGCCATGCCCTCTGGAAGCGCGACATGTCGGGCGCTTCCGGCCTGTTCGGCGTGGTGCTGAAGCCGTGCTCGAAAAAAGCGCTGTCGGCGATGCTCGACGGCCTCGAGCTTTACGGCATGGGCGCATCCTGGGGCGGGTTCGAGAGCCTGATCCTGCCTTCCCATCTCGAAGGCATCCGCACCGCGTCCAAATGGACGGCGCCGGGGCCGGTCGTGCGCATCCACGCCGGCCTGGAGGATCCGCGCGACCTGATCGCGGACCTCGACCGCGGCTTCGTGCGGCTCAACGCCGCAAACAACGCCGCGAACTGAAAAAGGGCCGGGCGGCGATCCGCCCGGCCTACGCTAAAGACAGGTCAGCGGATCGGCGGCGCGTATTGCAGGCCGCCCTTGGTCCATAGCGCGTTGACGCCGCGCGGCAGCCCGATCGGCGTGCTGGGCCCGACGTTGCGCTCATAGGCCTCCTCGTAGTTACCCACGAGCTTGATGATGTTGTAGGCCCAGGCGTTGTCCACGCCCAGCTGCTTGCCGAAATCGCCTTCCAGACCGAGCATGCGTTTGATCTCGGGGTTGCTGGACTTCTTCATCTCGTCCACGTTCTTGGACGTGACGCCCAGTTCCTCGGCGTTGATCATGGCGAAGAACGACCAGCGCACGACATCGCCCCAGTTGTTGTCGCCGTGACGCACCGACGGTCCCAATGGTTCCTTCGAGATCACATCGGGCAGGATCACGTGGTCGGCCGGGATTTTCAGTTTGGTGCGCTGCGACGCCAGGCTCGAACGGTCCGTGGTATAGGCGTCGCACCGGCCCGAGTCGTATGCCGCGTTCACCTCGTCGGTCTTCTCGAACGAGACGACCTTGTAGTCGATTTTGTTGGCCTTGAAGAAGTCCGCCAGGTTCAATTCCGTCGTCGTGCCGGTAGCCGTGCACACCGTGGCGCCCTTGAGTTGCAGCGCGCTCTTCATGTTCAGCTTCTTCGGCACCATGAACCCCTGGCCGTCGTAGAAATTGACGCCCAGGAAGTCGAACCCGAGCTGCACGTCGCGGCTCATGGTCCAGGTGGTGGTGCGCGACAGCATGTCGATCTCGCCGGACTGCAACGCGGTGAAACGCTCCTTGGCCGTGGTTGGGACGTATTTCACGCGCTTGGCGTCGCCGAATATGGCGGCGGCGACCGCACGGCATATGTCCACGTCCAAGCCGGACCAGTTGCCTTGCGCATCGGGATTCGAAAACCCCGGATTGCCCGGGCTTACTCCGCAGACGAGCTGTCCGCGTTTTTTCACGACTTCGAGGGTTTGCTGCGCCTCGACGCCCGAAGCGGCGGCGATCGCGATCGTGCCTATGGCGACGGCTAAAAGCCTGTTCATGTCGGTGCTCCCCGTGTGACGGTTTGGTTATTCCCCACCCCGGATATCGAGCCGACCGACCGCCTGGAGTTTGCGGGCATGCTCGGCCCTCTCCGGAATCCGCTCGCTAGACTAGAACTATTCCGCGGCCGTTAACACGCAATTTGCGTACCAACCCCGCCGGGTGGGGTTAATTGTTAAGTTGCCGCACCCCCCTTGCTTCGCTATAAGCCACGGCGCTTGCCACATCGACGGCGCCATCCAGCAATGATGAATCCCCCCGTTCCGGGCCCGGCCGGCGGCACCCCGCCTTCGACTCCAAGGATCGCGTCTTGAGCGGTTTGCACGCACGCTACACCAGGGCCGTGATCGCGGCCGAAGAGGCCTACCGGGAATTCCTGGGCTGGTGGGTCGGCACGGCGTGCCGGCTGCGCTGGCTGGTCATCGCCCTGTCCGTTGCCACCGCCGGCTATGGCTTGTGGTATTCGGCCAACTACCTGGGCATGAACGTCGACACGGCAGGGATGCTGTCGCGCAAGCTCGACTGGCAGATGCGCTCCGAGGCCATAAGCCAGGCGTTCCCGCAATTCTCCGACAACATTCTGATCGTGATCGACGCGGCGACGCCCGACATGGCCGACGACGCCGCCAAGCAGGCGATCGCGTTCATGCGCGAGCGGCCGAAGCTGTTCCACACGATCTACGATCCCGAGGGCCATCCGTTCTTCCGCCAGAACGGCCTGCTGTACCTGAACATGGACGAGCTGACCGACCTGGCCGACAAGCTGGCGGCGGCGCAGCCGGTGCTGGGGTCGCTCAACCAGGACCCGTCGATCCGCGGCCTTGTGGAGATGCTGAACCTGGCGTTCGACGATCTGTTGAAAGGCAACAAGCCGCCGATCGACATGACCGACGCCTTGAACCGCATCTCCGCGGCGATCGAGGCGCAGGCGAAGGCCGAGCCGAAACCGCTGTCCTGGCGCGAGGTGATGCTGGGCCGTAACGCCAAGCCGTCGGAACTGAAGCACCTGATCCTGATCCAGCCGGCGGTGAATTTCGGCTCGTTGACGCCCGCGGGCGACGCCATCGATGCGTTGCGCGAGTTCGCCGAACAGCAGAAATGGGACGGCAAGCACGGCACCCGCATGCGCCTGACCGGCTCCGCCGCCCTGGCGCAGGACGAGCTCGGCTCGATCCGCCAGCAGATGGGTTGGATCAGCATCCTGTCCTTCGTCACGGTGATCGTGCTGCTGTATTTCGGCCTGCAATCCGCGATGCTGGTGCTTATCACCGCCGCGTGCCTGACCGTGGGCCTGGCGATCACCACCTGGTTCGCCACGGTGGCGATCGGCAGCCTGAACCTGTTGTCGGTCGCCTTCGCGGTGCTGTTCATCGGCCTCAGCGACGATTTCGGCGCGCATTTCACCCTGCGCTACAAGGAAGAGCTTGCGAACCACAAATCGCGCGCCGAAGCGCTGGTCGCCACGGCGCGCGGCAATGGCGGCGCATTGACGCTGTGCGCCATCGCGGCGGCGATCAGCTTCTTCTCGTTCATGCCGACCGACTACCGCGGCGTGGCCGAGTTGGGCCTTATTGCCGGCGTCGGCATGTTCGTGGCGCTGATCGTGAACCTGACGATGCTGCCGGCGATCCTGTCCATGCTGCCGCTGAAGGTTAAGCCGCGGCCGGCCGCCACGCCCGTCAAGCCGGTGATCGAAGGCATCGTCGAGCATTGGCCGCGCCAGATCACGACGGCTGCGGTGGTATTCTGCCTTATGGGCCTGGCGCTGCTGCCGTTCGCGCGGTTCGACGCCGATCCGCTGAAGATGAAGGACCCGGAGGCGGAATCGGTGCAGGCGATCTTCGACCTGGCGGCCGACAGCACCTTCGGGCCCTACGATCTGGTGCTATTGGCGAAGGACCTCAAGGAAGCCGACGAAGTCGCGGCCCGGCTGGAAAAGTTGCCGTCGGTGGATTCGGTGCTGACCTTGAGCAAGTTCGTCCCGAAGGACCAGGAGCCCAAGCTGGCCGTCATCCAGGACATGGGCCTGTTCCTGACATCGCTGCTGGTAGACACGACGAGAAAACCGGCGCCGTCCGCCACGGAACGGCGCGAGGCGCTGGGCGCGCTGCGCCAACGCCTGGACGCGCTGGCGGCCCGCGACCTGCCGCCGCCGCTAACCCAGGCGATCCGGCGCCTCACCGCCGCGCTGGCGAAACAGGACATGTCCGACGCCGGCCTGGCGGAGATGGAAACCCGCCTGGTCGGCTCCCTGCCCGCGCGGCTGCAAACGCTGCGCGAGGCGATGGGCGCGCATCAGGTCGCGATCGGCGATCTGCCCGAGGACATTCGCGAACGCCAGGTCGCCAAGGACGGCCGCGCGCGTGTGCAGGTATTCCCCAAAGAGAAGCTTTTGGACATCGACGACCTGCGCCGCTTCACCGACCTGATCCTGGCGAACGATCCGCGCGCCACCGGCACGGCCATTACCGTGGTGATGGCCGGGCGGGCCGTGATCCACGCGTTCCACGTCGCGGCGGCGCTGGCGCTGAGCGGCATCGTGGTGGTGCTGATCGTGCTGCTGGGCAATTGGCGCGATACGTTGCTGGTGCTGCTGCCGCTGGTCCTGGCGGGCATATTGACGGCGGCATCCGCGGTCATGCTGGGCATGGATTTCAACTTCGCCAACATCATCGTCTTGCCGCTGCTGGTCGGCCTGGGCGTCGCCAGCGGCATACACCTGGTCCTGCGCGACCGCGAGATCGCCACGGGCGGGTCGGTGCTGGAGACCAGCACGCCTAGGGCGGTGATCGTCAGCGCGCTGACCACGATCTCGTCGTTCGGCACGCTGATGCTGTCGGATCATCGCGGTGTGTTCAGCATGGGGCTGCTATTGACCATCGGCATCACGTTGAACCTGGCGGTGACGCTGGTGGTCTTGCCGGCGTTGTTGGCGCTGCGCCGGCAGCTCCGCGCGCGCCAGGCCGGCGCCGCCGCCCGGTAGCCGGTAGCGCATGGACAAGCGCGCCGATCCGCTGGCCACGCCGGCGCGACTTTTCCCGCTGGTGCGCCACGCCTCGGTAAGATTGTCGCGCGTGCTGGTGCGCCTGCCCGTCACGCCCAACCAGATCACCACGGTTTCGCTGTTCGCGGCTCTTGGCGGAGCCTGGTGCTTCGCCTATCCCCAGCGCGGGATGCAGATCGCGGGCGGGCTGTTGTTCCTGGCATTCTACGTGCTGGACAATTGCGACGGCGAGATCGCGCGCGCGAAGAACCTCAGCACGCGCTTCGGCCTCTATTACGACACGTTCGTCGATTGGATCGGGCACGGCGCGCTGTTCATCGGCCTCGGCATCGGCGCCGAGGCTGCCTGGGGATCGCGCTGGTGGTTCTGGTTCGGCGTCGCCGGCGCCGCCGGAGGCACGATCAACTATTTCCTGGGCGTGTACCTGGACTGGCGCGCGGGCGGCGCCAAGGACACGGCGAGCGAACCGGCGCCCGCGCGAACCGAGCCCGCGCGGTTGTTGGATACGTTAGGCTACGTGTTTCGTGAGCTCACACGCGCCGATTTCTGCTTCATCCTGCTGGCGCTGGCGCTGATGGGCTGGTCATGGGCGCTGCTGCCGCCGGCCGCGATCGGCGCGCAGGTTTACTGGTGCCTGGCCTTCATAAAAGGCGTGCGCGCGCACCACGTCTGAAGCCGCCGCCCCGGTAGTTCACTTCGACGGCGCGCAATTCGTCTTGATGTAATAGGTCGGCGGCCTGATCGGGTCGGAATCCGCCGCCGCCAGGATCGGCGACGGGCGCATCTTCGGCTCGTCGATCGAGCAGGTGAACGGGATTTCGGTGTAGTGCAGCGCGGTTTCCTTGGTGCAGTTCTGCTGCGGCGTGGACAACGCGCAGATCAGCACCATCGCGGTGGTAAAGGGCGGCATTTGCTAACCTCCAAACGGGCTTCTTGCCCGGAGTTAACGTCCGACCCCATCTCTTTCGAATCAGCCCGCGCCGGTTAGAATCCAAACCCGGGGGCTTGTCAATACGTCCTCGCCACTTCCCACGCCGCCCCGGCGGCGTGTATGGATAGCCCCGCAATTTATTAAGGACCTTCCCGCCCCCGTGACGCGCGCGCTTCGCCTCGTTTTCGTAGTGCTGGGCCTGGTGCTGCTGGGCGCGGTGGTCCTGCATACCGACCTCAGCCAGGTCGGCGGGCGGCTGGCGCAGCTGGGGTTCCTGGGAGCCGCGGCGGTGCTGGCGATCTATTTCGCCGCCTTCACGCTCGATACCACCGTCTGGCTTCTAACCTTCGCTTCGCGGCGGCCGAACCTCAATTGGCTGATGCGCCTGTTCCAGATCAAGCTGATCGGCGAGGCGGTGAACAACGCCACGCCCCTGGGCTCCGTGGGCGGCGAGCCGGTGAAGGCGCTGATGCTGCGGCGGTATTTCGGAGTCTCGCTGCGCGACGCCGCCGCCTCGCTGGTGCTGGCCAAAACCTGCGTGATGGTGGGCTTGGTGCTGTTCTTGAGCACCGGCTTTGCGCTGATGCTGACCTCGCCGACCCTGCCGGCGCCGATGAAGCTGGTGGCGGGCGCCGGCCTGTTGGGCTTCGCCGTCGCCATCGCCCTGGCGGTCGCGGTGCAGCGCTTCCAGCTCGCGACGCGCGCCGGCGGATGGATCGGCCGCGGCAAATACGGCGCTGGCCTGAAGCGCTGGCTCGACGCGATCTACGACATGGACCGGCAGTTGATGGAGTTCTATTCGCTCCATCTCGGCCGGTTCTTCGCCGCGGTGCTACTGTCGGCCGGCAACTGGCTGCTGGGCGCGGTCGAGCTGACGGTGGTGATGGGATTCTTCGGCCAGCCCCTGTCTTTCGCTGACGCGTTGATAGTCGAAGCCCTGGCGCAGCTGGTGCGCGCCGGGACGTTCTTCATCCCGATGAGCCTGGGCGCGCAGGAAGGCACGTTCATGCTGGCGCTGGGCGCGATAACCGGCGCGCCGCCCCTGGGCCTGGCCGTGGCCTTCGTGCGGCGCGGGCGCGAGCTGGTATGGCTGCTCTTGGGCCTGTTGATGTTCTGGCGCGTCTCGGGCCGCGGCATCCACCCCAACGCGCCGACGAACCCCTAGGCTTGGCAAGCTCGCCCTCGCCCCCTACAACACATCGATGACATCCAGCGCCGCGCCGCAATTCGAAGCGCCCTCGGGCAAGGGGTCGGGCCAGGAGAATTTTCCTGTCGGCTCGTTCCTGCTGCCCAAGCGTCTACGTCCGCACGTCGCCGTGTTCTATGCCTTCGCCAGGGCTGCCGACGACATCGGCGACAGCCCGGTGCTGGCCGCCGACGACAAGGTGCGCAGGCTGGACGCGTTCGAGGACGTGCTGCTGGGCCGCCGGCCGGTCGAGCCGGGGCTGGAGAAACCCTGGCGCATCCGCCAGAGCCTGGCGGAATGCGGCGTGACCACCGACCATTGCCGCGACCTGCTGCACGCCTTCAAGCGCGACGCGACTTACCTTCGCTACAAGGACTGGGACGATCTGCGCTTCGGCTATTGCCGCCTGTCGGCCTCGCCTGTCGGGCGCTACTTGCTCGACCTGCACGGCGAGGACCGCGCGGGCTGGCCCTATTCCGACGCGCTGTGCGACGCGTTGCAGGTGCTGAACCACCTGCAGGACTGCCAGGCCGATTACCGCAGCCTCGACCGCGTCTACCTGCCGCAGGACTGGATGCAGGCGAACGGCGTGACGGTGGAAGACCTGGACAAGCCCGCCCTCGTGCCGGGCATGCGCCGGGTACTCGACCTGTGCCTCGACGCGACAGCCGGGCTGATGAAAGACGCGCGCCGCCTGCCCCTAGCGCTCAAGAGCCGGCATCTGGCGATGGAATCGGCGGTGATCGTCGCCATCGCCGACAAGCTGCTGGCCGAGCTGCGCGCCCGCGACCCGATCGCCGAACGCGTCGAGCTGACCAAGCCGCAATTTCTGGTCTGCGGCGTCAAAGGCGTGACAAGGGCTTGGATCGGCTAGGATAATCGACTTCGGCGCCGCGACTTTCCGCCGCTTGCCAAGCGCCGCCCGTCCGGGCATGGTCGGGCGCTTTTTTGCCCCAGCCCAGAGGCTTCGTGATGCCCTCAAAAACCGCCACTAGGACAGCCGCGCGCGGGTTTCTCACGCCGTCGCAGCTCGCCGATTTCAACCGCGACGGATTCCTCTATATCCCCGCCGCGTTCTCGCCCGCCGAGACGCGCGACATCACCACCTGGACCGCCGAGGTGCAGGGCTGGAAGGAAGTCCCGGGCCGGCACATGGCCTATTACGAGGACAGCCTGACCGAAAAGGGCAAGCGCGTTTTGCAGCGGATCGAGAACTTCGTGCCGTTCCACGAGGGATTCCACAACCTGCTGGCCGATCCGCGCATGCTGGGCGCGGTGGAACAGCTGCTCGGCGACCGCGCCGTGCTGTTCAAGGAAAAGATCAACTTCAAGCTGCCGGGCGGCGATGGCTTCAAGCCGCACCAGGATCAGCAGGCGGGTTGGTGGAACTACGCGCCGCTGTTCATCACCGCGCTGGTGACGATCGACGAGCAGACGCTTGAGAACGGTTGCCTTGAGCTCGCGGCCGGCCACCACAAGAAGGGCCTGGTGGGCGGCGAATGGACTCCGCTCAACGACAAAGACATGGCCGGCATGAAATTCATCCCGTACCCCACAAAGCCGGGCGACGTGATGTATTTCGACAGCTTCGCCCCGCACGGCTCGCAACCCAACCAGACCGGCAAGCCGCGCCGCGTGCTGTACATCACCTACAACGCGCAGAAGCACGGCGACCACCGCGTGCAGTACTACGCCGACAAGCGCAAGAATTACCCGCCGGACATCGAGCGCGATCCGGGCAAGCAGTACAAGTTCCGCGTTTGACCGCGTGACCGGCGAGATGATTCTCGCCCTCGCCATTCTGTCGCTGGCCGTCTGGATCTATCTGGTCGCGTTCCGCGGCCGGTTCTGGCGTTGCGACCAGCGTCTGGACGGCGACACGCCCGCGCCGCCCGCTTCCTGGCCCGATGTCGTCGCCGTCGTCCCGGCGCGCGACGAGGCCGATGTGATCGAGCGCAGCCTCGGCTCGCTGCTGGCCCAGGATTACCCCGGGAAGTTCTCCGTCGTGCTGGTGGACGACAGCAGCAGCGACGGCACCGGCGATGCCGCGCGGCGTCTTGGCGCCACGCATGCCAACGGCGCGCGCCTGACCGTGGTGCAAGGCTCGCCCCTGCCCAAGGGCTGGACTGGCAAGATCTGGACGGTCGCTACCGGCATAACCCGTGCCGACAAGATCGATCCCAAGGCACCTTATCTGTGGCTGACCGACGCCGATATCAGCCACGCGCCCGGGGTGTTGCGCGCGCTGGTGGCGCGGGCGGAAGCGGGCAAGCTCGGCCTCACCTCGGTCATGGCGCTGCTGCATTGCACGTCGCCGTGGGAGCGGCTGCTGATCCCCGCCTTCGTCTATTTCTTCCAGAAGCTCTACCCCTTCCCGCGCGTCAACGACCGCGGCGACGCGCTGGCGGGTGCCGCCGGCGGTTGCATGCTGGTGCGGCGCGCGGCGCTGCGGGCCATCGGCGGCATCGAGAAAATCCAATCCTCGCTGATCGACGATTGCGCCCTGGCGCGCGAGCTCAAGCGCAACGGGCCGATCTGGCTGGGCTTTAGCCGCGACGTGCGCTCGACCCGGCCCTATGCGGGCCTCGCCGGCATCTGGAACATGGTCGCGCGCTCGGCCTACGACCAGCTCGGCTATTCGCCGCTGATGCTCGCGGGCACGGTGGCGGGAATGCTGGTCGTCTACCTCGCGCCGCCGTTTCTCATCCTGGCCCAGCCGTGGCACGGCAACGCATTGGCCGCGAGCCTAGGAGGAGCAGCCTGGATGCTAATGGCGTTTTCGTACCTCCCCACGCTACGCCTCTACCGCCAGCCGCCCATGTTCAGCCTGCTGCTGCCGGTCGCGGGCGTGCTGTACGACCTGATGACGCTCGATTCCGCCCTGGCCTACTACCGCGGCCGCGGCGCCTATTGGAAAGGCCGGGCCCAGGCGCCACGCTCCTAACGGCCTCGTGTGTTATGTTTGACGTAACGCATAAAATGCATCACTATATGACATGATCCTTGGCTACCGCGACGGTCGCACTAGAAAATTTGCCACTGGAGCGCGGATCAAGGCACTCGAACCTATCAGGCGCCAGGCAGAACGTGTACTAGACCGGCTTGAGGCGGCGGCTTCGCTGCGCGACGTAGCTAATTTTCCTGGTCATCGGCTTGAAAAGCTGAGCCGAGACCGTTCGGGCCAGTACAGCGTGAGGATCAACGACCAGTGGCGTGTCTGCTTCGAATGGCCAAGCGGGTCGCCCGGTCCGATGAATGTTGAGATTGTGGACTATCACTGAGGTTTGACATGGCTCGTACACCAACCCATCCCGGCGAGCATCTCAAGGATGCGATCGAGGCGGCCAGAATCTCCGCCCGGCAACTCGCGCTCGACATCGAGGTGCCTGCCAATCGCATCACCGCCATTCTGCACGGCCGCCGCGCAGTAACGGCCGACACGGCGCTTAGGCTCGGGCGCTATTTCGGAACATCCGCCGAATTCTGGCTGAACCTTCAGCAATTATTCGAACTGCGCACCGCCGAGAACGCCATAGGACAGCGGGTGAAAAAACTGCCCACCGTCAAGCAGCGCAATCGCGCCGCCGTCAGCATCGGGGCATAGCGTCGTATCCCCATGACCGCACCGGATTCCGCATTGCCGGACACCGACACAGCCGCGCTGGAGCATGTGCGCGAAGTGACGCGCCGCTCGGGCACCTCGTTCTACGGCGCCATGCGCGTGCTGCCGCAGGAAAAGCGCGACGCCATGTTCGCGGTCTACGCCTATTGCCGCGAGATCGACGACGTGGCCGACGATCCCGCCCCGCCGCAGGAGAAAATCGCGCGGCTGAAGGACTGGCGCGTGGAGATCGACCGGCTGTTCGCGGGAACGCCTACCTTCGCCACCACCAGGGCCTTGCTCGGCCCGGTGCGCCGCTTCGGCCTGTTGAAACAGGATTTCCTGGCGCTGATCGAGGGCATGGAGATCGACGCGTCGGAAACCATGCAAGGGCCGGATTTGAAGCGCCTGGAGCATTACTGCGCCTGCGTGGCCGGCGCGGTTGGGCTGCTGTCGATCCGCATTTTCGGCTGCGCGCACCAACGCGCGCAGGATCTGGCGTGGTCGCTGGGCCAGGCGTTGCAGCTCACCAACATTCTGCGCGACATGAAGGAAGACGCGGAGCGCGGGCGGCTGTATCTGCCCGCCGAACTGCTGGACAAGCACGGCATCGCGACGCGCGTGCCCGTGGATGTCTTGAAGCATCCCAACCTGCCGCGGGTCTGCGACGACCTGGCGGCGCTCGCCCGCCGGCGCTTCGCCGACGCCGTGGCGGCGCTGAAGGATTGTCCGCGGCGGCAGATGCGCCCGGCCGTTGTCATGATGTTCGTCTATCGCGCGATCCTGGAGCAGTTGCTGCGCCGGGGCTGGCGCGACCTGGATACGCCGGTGCGCGTGCCGAAATGGCAGAAGCTCTGGTACGCCTTCCGCTACGGCGTTTTGTGACCGCATGAACACCGTGCACATCGTCGGCGCCGGGCTTGCCGGTCTAGCCGCCGCCGTGAAGCTGGCGCAAGCCGGCCGCAAGGTCGTGATCTACGACCAAGCCGACCACGCGGGCGGGCGCTGCCGGTCGTACCACGACGCACTGCTGGACCGGCGCATCGACAACGGCAATCACCTGCTGCTCAGCGCCAACCGCGCGGCGCTGGAATTTCTCGATGCCGTGGGCAGCAAGGATGGCATGGCCAGCCCCACGCGCGCCGCGTTTCCGTTCGTCGACGTATCGTCGGGCGCGCGCTGGCAGGTGACGTTTTGCGACGGCAAGCTGCTGGGGCGCGTGCCCCTGCCGCCGCGCGGGATTCCCGGCGCCACGCTCGGCCAGTTCCTCGGCGCGTTGAAGCTGCGGTCGGCGCGCAGCGAAACCGTCGCTGAGACGCTCGATACCTCCACGCCGCTCTATAAACGCTTCTGGCAGCCTTTGGCCGTGGCGGCGCTGAATACGGAATGCGAGGCGGGTGCGGCGAGCCTGCTATGGCCGGTGGTGGCCGAGACGGTGCTGCGCGGCGGGCGTTTCTGCCGGCCGATGGTGGCGCGCGAGGGCCTGTCGCAGAGCTTCATCGATCCGGCCGTGGCGTGGTTGACCGCGCATGGCGCCGAGCTGCAACTGGGCTGGCGCTTGAACGGGCTGAATTTCGAGGGCCATGACGTGACGGCGCTGGATTTCGCGCGGCGCAACAACATGATGATCGAAGGCCCCGTGATCCTGGCGCTGCCGCCGGCCTCCGCCGAACGCGTGGTGCCCGGCCTCGACGCGCCCAAGGAGTCGCGCGCGATCGTCAACGGCCATTTCCGCATCGACGCCATCGGCCCGATGCCCCGCCTGCCCTATGACAGCCCGCTGATCGGCGTTCTGGGCGGCACGGCGGAGTGGCTGTTCCTGCGCGGCGATGTGGTGAGCGTCACCGTCAGCGCCGCCGACCGCCTGGCCGAGGAAGACGAGGCCGCGATTGCCCAGCGCATGTGGGGCGACATCGTGCGCGCGCTTAACTTCGGCTCCGCCGACGCGTTGCCGCCCTATCGCATCGTCAAGGAAAAGCGCGCGACCTTCGCGCAGACGCCGGCCGAGCTGCCGCGCCGCGCCAAGACGCGCACCCGCTGGGCCAACTTGTTCCTGGCCGGCGATTGGACCGATAACGGCCTGCCCGCGACCATCGAGGGAGCGATCCGGTCGGGGTTCGCCGCGGCTCAAGCGGCGGCGGAATAAATACGGCGGAAATCGGGCAAGCCGTTCAACCTACGGGGTTTACAAGCCCTGGGCATCCCCTTATGTTGCAGCGCAAGAGGAGAAAGCGAATCGTGCAAGGCTCCCCCGCCGCAAGCACCACCGCTACTGCGCTCCGCCATGACGAGTCCAACCGCCCGGCCGACCCCACGGAAGTGGATCGCCGGCTGCTGGATGACGTCATTACCGATGCGCGCGAGTGGCTGAAGCGCCGTCAGAAAGACGACGGGCATTGGGTCTATGTGCTCGAGCCGGACGCCACCATGCCGGCCGAGTTCATCCTGTACGAGCATTTCCTCGATCAGATAAATCCGGCGCTGGAAGCGCGCATGGCCGATTACCTGCGCCAGACCCAGGCGGAGGAGCACGACGGCTGGCCGCTGTATTACGGCGGCGCGTTCAACATCTCGGCGTCGGTCAAGGCCTATTGGGCGCTGAAGATCGTCGGCGACGACATCGACGCGCCGCACATGAAGCGCGCGCGCGAGGCGATCCTGAAGCACGGCGGCGCATCGAAATCGAACGTGCTGACGCGCTTCTACATGGCGCTGTTCGGCCAGCTTCCCTGGCGCGCCGTGCCGTGCATGCCCGTGGAGCTGATGCTGCTGCCGCAGTGGTTCCCGTTCCACATCAGCAAGATTTCCTATTGGTCGCGCACCACCCTGGTGCCGATGACCGTGCTGATGGCGCTGCGCGCCAAGGCGATCAACCCACGCGGCGTGGACATCCGCGAGCTGTTCACGGTGCCGCCGGAGCTGGAAAAGGTGTTCCAGGTGAACCCCACAGGCCGGCTGTGGGGCAAGTTCTTCCTGTGGCTGGACAAGGTGCTGCACCGCTGGATCGATCCGTTCCTGATGAAGCGCAAGGCGCGGCGCAAGGCGATCGACGCGGCGATGAAGTTCATCGCCGAACGCCTGAACGGCGAGGACGGCATCGGCGCGATCTTCCCGCCAATGGTGTTCACGGTCCTGGTGTTCCGCTGCCTCGGCTATCCCGACGATCATCCCGACGTGGTGACCGCGAAGAAAGCGGTCCTGAAGCTGATGGATTTGTCGGGCGAGACCGCCTACATGCAGCCCTGCGCCTCGCCGATCTGGGACACGGCGCTGATCGCCCACGCCATGATCGAGGCGGGCGAGGAACGCGACGGCGAAGTGATGGGCAAGGCCTTCGACTGGCTGGCCGGCAAGCAGATATTGAAGACCGTGGGCGACTATGCCGCGTGGCGTCCCGACGTGCGCCCGGGCGGCTGGGCCTTCCAGTACAACAACGACTTTTACCCCGACGTCGACGATACCGCCGTGGCGGTGATGGGGCTGGACCGCAACGGCTCGCCCCGCTTCCGCCAGGCCATCGACCGCGCGGTCGAATGGGTGCTGGGGATGCAATGCAAGAACGGCGGCTGGGGCGCGTTCGACGCCGACAACACCTATTACTACCTGAACTCGATCCCCTTTGCCGACCACGGCGCGCTTTTGGACCCGCCGACCTCCGACGTGACGGCGCGCTGCCTCGGCATGCTGGCGCAACTCGGATACCCGCGCGAGCATCCCGCGCTGAAACGCGCGGTTCAGTACCTGAAGGACGAACAGGAACAAGACGGCTCGTGGTTCGGCCGCTGGGGCACCAACTACATCTACGGCACATGGTCGGTGCTGCACGCGCTGAACGCCGCGGGCGAAGACCCGAAGCAGCCCTATATCCAGAAGGCCGTGGCGTGGCTTAAGTCGGTCCAGCGCGAGGATGGCGGCTGGGGCGAGGATTGCGCCACCTATTGGGAAGACAAGCGCGACATGGTGCGCGGCAGGGAGTCGACCGCCTCGCAGACCGCCTGGGCGATTCTGGGGCTGATGGCCGCCGGCGACGTGCATGCGCCGGAAACGGCGCGAGGGGTGAAGTACCTGCTGGATTCGCCGCGCAAGGGCGGTCATTGGGACGAGAAGTGGTACACGGCCGTCGGCTTCCCACGCATCTTCTTCCTGAAGTACCACGGCTATAGCCATTACTTCCCGCTTTGGGCGCTGGCGCGCTACCGCAACCTGATCAGCGGCAACGCCCTGACCACGCCCTACGGCCTCTGATCCACCGTTGATCGGCGTCGTCACCGGCCTCAAAAGCGAGATCGCCGTGCTTGAAGCGGCCTGGAAGGGCGATGCCTTCGCCTATTTCGCCGCGGGCGGAAGTGCTGCGCGCGCCGCCGAGGCCGCGCGGCGCATGGCCACGCAAGGCGCCACGCTATTGATCAGCGCCGGTGTCGCCGGCGCGCTCGATCCCGCGGCGCGGCCGGGCGATCTGGTGCTGGCCGGCGCCGTGATCGCGCCGGATGGGCGCTCCTACGGTGCAGACACGGCCTGGCGCGGCAAGATCGCGGCTACCCTGGGCCCCGGCGCGCGCTGGGACGCCCCGAAAATCCTGGGCAACGACGCTGCGGTGTTGAACGTGCGCGTCAAGGCCGATCTGTTCCGCAGGACCGGCGCCGTGGCCGTGGACATGGAAAGTCATGGACTGGCGGCGGCGGCGGCTTCGGCCGGGATTCCCTTCATCGTCTTGCGGGTGATCGCCGACCCTGCGGAGCGCGCCATTCCCGAAGCGGCGCTGGCCGGCATGAAGCCGGACGGATCGGTCGATCCGGTCGCGGTGCTGCTGCGGTTATTTCCGACGCCCTGGAAGCTGCCGGGATTGCTGCGCCTGGCCGCGGAAAGCCGCCAGGCGCACGAAGCCTTAGGCCGCGTGGCTCTTGCCGCCGGCCGCGTCCTTGCCGGCTGACGCCTTGGGGACGTGCTTCGTTTCGGCCACGAATTTCTGGACGTTCTTGTCGAACACGTATTCCGCCGGGCGCGCATTGGTCAGGTCGATGTCCTCGGCGATCGGCGCCTCGGTTTCGACGCCGCGCATGACCACAGACAGCGCCTTCAGCGGATGCTTGATCGCGTCCATCGCCGCCGTGGCTTCGTACCCGCAATGCACCATGCAGTCGGCGCATTTCTGATACTTGCCGGTGCCGTATTTCTCCCACTCGGTCTCTTCCATCAACTGCTTGAACGAGGACGCATAGCCCTCGCCCAACAGGTAACAGGGCCGCTGCCAGCCGAACACGTTGCGCGCGGGCATGCCCCAGGGCGCGCATTCGTATTTCTGGTTGCCGGCGAGGAAATCGAGGAACAGGCTGGAGTTGCTGAACTCCCACTTCTTGCCTTTGCCGCGGCGGAAGATGTCGCGGAACAGGTTCTTGGTCTTTTGCCGGTTCAGGAAGTGCTGCTGGTCGGGCGCGCGCTCATAGGCATAGCCCGGCGACACAGTAATGCCGTCGATCTTCAGCTCGTCGGTGACGAAGGTGAAGAAATCGGCGATGCGCTTGGTGTCGGTGCCGTCGAACAGCGTGCAGTTGATGCCGACGCGGAAGCCCTTGGCCTTGGCCGCCTTGATCGCCGCCACGGCTTTCACGTAGGTCCCATCCTGGCAGACCGACTTGTCGTGCTGGCCCTGGTCGCCGTCCAGATGGACCGAGAAGGTCAGATACGGGCTGGGCGTGAACAAGTGCAGCTTTTTTTCCATCAGCAGCGCGTTGGTGCACAGGCTGACGAATTTCTTGCGCGCGACGATGCCGGCGACGATCTCACCGATTTCCTTGTGCAGCAGCGGCTCGCCGCCGGGGATGGCGACCGCGGGCGCGCCGCATTCGTCCACCGCGTCCAGACATTCCTTCAAGCTGAGGCGCTTGTTCAGGATTTCGTCGGGATAGTCGATCTTGCCGCAGCCGGCGCAGGCCAGGTTGCAGCGGAACAGCGGCTCGAGCATCAGCACCAGCGGAAACCGCTCGTTGCCCTTCAGGCGCTGCTTCAGCATGTAGGCCCCGATACGGGCCTGTGCGATCAACGGTACGCCCACTTAACCCTCATCTCTTCCCGGTCGCGTCCGGCGGCTGGAAACCCATTCCGCCCGGCCTTGCGAACCCTGTCCTAAAGACGTTGTTGTTGCTTCCGTCCCGGTATTATTGCGCCGCTTCGTTCGCTTCGTTCCGATCGTCGGTTTCGCCCAGCACGCGCGGCAGCTTGAATTGGATGTTTTCTTCCACGCCATTCATTTTTTCGACCGTGATCGCGCCGATTTCGCCGAGCCTGGCGATCAACTCATGCACCAGCTCTTCGGGCGCCGATGCGCCGGCGGTGACACCGACCGAGCCCGCGCCCCTCAGCCATTCCGGCTTCAGCATCGAGGCGTCGTCGATCAGGTAGCTCGGCACGCCGATTTCGTGGCCGATTTCGCGCAGGCGGTTCGAGTTCGAGCTGTTGCGCGCGCCCACCACCAGCAGCACGTCCACCAAGCGCGCCAATTCGCGCACCGCGGCCTGGCGGTTCTGCGTGGCGTAGCAGATGTCCTTCACGTCGGGGCCGACGATCTCGGGGAAGCGGCGCTTCAATGCCTCGATCACCTCGCGCGTGTCGTCGACGCTGAGCGTGGTCTGCGTGATATAGGCGAGCTTCAGCGGATCGCGCACCTTCAGGTTTTCGACGTCTTTGGCGGTGGAAACCAGCCGGCATCCGCCGGGGATGCGTCCCATCGTGCCTTCGACCTCAGGGTGCCCGTCATGGCCGATCAGCACCACCTCGTAGCCTTTTTCGTGGTAGCGCTGGCCTTCCTTGTGCACCTTCGAGACCAGCGGACAGGTGGCGTCGATCACCGGCAGATCGCGCAAGGAAGCTTCGCCCTCGATCTTCTCCGATACGCCGTGGGCGCTGAACACGGTCACGCCGCCGTCCGGGATCTGGTCGAGTTCCTCGACGAACTGGGCGCCCTTGGCGCGCAGCGATTCGACGACGCGTTTGTTGTGCACGATCTCGTGGCGGACATAGACCGGCGGCCCGTAGATTTCGAGCGCGCGCTCGACGATTTCGATCGCCCGCTCCACGCCGGCGCAGAAGCCGCGCGGCTGGGCCAGGACCACTTTCAACTGCGGCTTGGCGAGGTCCGCCATGTCATCGTCCTTTGTCGAAATCCACACAAATTATAAGGGCTTAAGGCGCATCACGCGTCCTCGCCCTCTGGCGGAATGCTGTGATATCCAACGCGGCGGCACCCTACCAGATTTTTTTGTGCACCGCCAACATGACGGCCCCGAATACCACGAAAAATCGTTGTGAAACCGCGCGCTAGGCCCCCGGGCGCTGCCGCCCGGGGCCGCTTGAAGCCGGGACCGTGCCCGGCCACGGTTATTGCAAGGTGAAGGTTACTTTGCCGCCTTCGCTGGGCTCCACGCGCTTCAACAACAGGCCGGAATCGGCGAGGTACCAGAACTCGTATTTTTCGCCGTCGAAATCCATCGTCCAGTAGTTGGTTTTGACCTGCTGGTTGCGGAAGCTGACGGTCTGCTGGCCTTCCAGCTTCGGCGGCTTGGCGGGCTTCACCTTGCCGCTGTTGGTCGAGATGTAGATGGGATGCGGGTTCTTCATGAAATAGGACTCGAGCCAGAAGCTGGCCGACCCCACGGTGGGCGGCACGTCCTTGGCCACCGGCTTGTCCTTGTTCTTGGTGGCGGTCACTTTGCCGCCCGCATATTCGATCGCATAGTTGTCGTCGCGGTCGCGCGTCGTGCCCTTGAAGCTCACCAGTTTACCGGCCTCCCACACCTCGGAGTAATTGGATTGGTTGATGATGTGGTAGCTCAAGAGCAGGACCTTGTAGTTGAAGTTCAGGTCGACCTTGCCCGTCATGTTGTAGCTGTCGGGCTTGGCCCCCGCCGTGATCGTGAATGTCTGGGTGCCCATGCGGGTATCGCCCAGCGTGCCGATATAGCTGAGGGTCGTGGCGTTCTGTGCGCGCGCGGCATGCGGCGCGACGAGCGCGGTCGCGATGGCGAGCGCGGCAAGCGTGTGACGAATCACGGAATCTCCTCCTGGTCTTGGTTCCGGTCCCCCGAACAGCGCGGCAGGACGTTCCGGCCCTGCTTGGCGGCTGCGTCGGCGATCCATTGGCGCGCTTTAAGCCTACTGGCCGTCAGCGCCGCCGGACCCCCCACGCACTATGCCAAGTAATCCTTCCTACGCCAAGTAACGCCGGATGATGGCGGAAATGGGGCTATCCACAGCCCGAAAACCTATAAATCCAGGCCTGTTAGGCCTTTACCCCGTCCACGCGCGGCAGGACCTCTTCGGCCGCGCGGCGTACGTCGTCGGGGAAATCGATTTCGACCCAGGCCAGGCCCGTGACGTCTTCATAGCCGAAGCGCCCGGCGGGCGACGCCACCAGCACGTCGCGGATCGATTCCTCGTACCACAAGCCGCGCTCGCCCTGGCGGATATGGCGCTGGCAGTGGGTGTCGATCTCACGCGCCGTTTCGGCGTCGAAACGGAAGAACCCGACCGATTCGCCCATCAGGTCGAATGGCCCCTGCACCTTTTTGTGGAATTCGACCAGCCTGCCGCCGCGTTCGCACAGCTTAACCGGCTCGTCGCCCGGCTCGAAGTCGCGGTCGAGCAGGAAGCAGTTGCGATGGCGCGAGCGCGCCAGCCGCGCCAGCACTTCTTCCTCGTACAGCACGTCGCCGTCCATCAGCATCACGTCGCCGCCGCCCGTGAAATCGTCGGTCAGCGTCGCCAGCGTGATGCCGCTGCCGTCGCGGAAATGCGGATTGAACACCGTGCGGGCGAAACCGCCGGCGCCGATACGCGCGATCTCCGCCTCGACCATCTGCGATTCATAGCCGACGCCGACCACCAGCTCGCCGACGCCGTGACGCTGCAACAGCGTGATATGGCGTTCGAGCAGCGACCGGCCGGCGAAACGCAGCAGCACCTTCGGCGGCTCGGGCTTTTCCTTGGACAGCCGGTTGCCGACACCGGCGGCCAGCATCACTGCTTTCATGAAGGGAAATCCTACCGGAAAATGGCGCGACTTAATGCGCCGCCGCCGCGCCGTTGTCCAGGGTCAAATTGGCGCAATCCATAGGCGGCATGGGCTTCAGGCCCGCCCCCGCCTGCCCCGGGGCCGGAAAACCGCAGGCCGGGCGCTACGGACATGACAACACCGCCGTCCCTGGTCTACCTATCGCATCGCAGGCAGACTATGACGGCGGCATGAAGATGGAATGCGGCAGGGACGCGGCGGCGGCATGAAGGTTCTGGTCACCGGCGCCACGGGATTCGTGGGCTCTGCCGTCGCGCGGCTGCTGCTCCGGCGCGGCCATGCCGTGCGCGCGCTGGCGCGCAAGGGCGGCGACCGGCGCAATCTCGCCGGCCTGGACGTCGAGATCGCCGAGGGCGACCTCAACGACCGCGCCTCGCTCGAGCGCGCCGCCAGGGGCTGCGATGCCCTGTTCCACGTCGCCGCCGACTACCGCCTGTGGGCGCCCAACCCGCAAGAGATCATCGACAGCAACGTGCGCGGCACGCGCGACGTGATCCTGGCCGCGGCCGAAGCCGGCGCGAAACGCATCGTCTACACCAGCAGCGTGGCGGTTCTGGGCAAGGTCAAGCCCGGCGCGTCGTCGGACGAGGAAACCCCGGTGACGGTCAAGGACATGATCGGCGCCTACAAGACCTCGAAGTTCCTGGCCGAGCAGGAAGTGGACAAGCTGATCGCCGAGCACGGGCTGGACTGCGTGATCGTCAACCCATCGACGCCGATGGGTCCGCGCGACATCAAGCCGACGCCCACCGGGCGCATGGTGGTGCAGACCGCGCGCGGCAAGATGCCGGTGATCGTCGATACCGGCCTGAACATCGTGCATGTCGACGACGTGGCCGAGGGCCACATGCTCGCCTTCGACAAAGGCAAGGCCGGGCGGCGCTATATCCTGGCGGGCGACAACATGACGCTGCGCCAGATTACTGAGATCATTTCCAAGCTCGCCGGCCGCCGCCCGCCGCGCATCTCGCTGCCGCAGGATACGCTGATGCCCTTCGCCTATATCGCGGAATGGTGGGCGAACCACGTGAGCGGCAAGGAGCCGATGACCACGGTCGACGGCATCAACCAGTCGCGCCGCAAGATGTACTTCAAAAGCGACCGGGCGATAAAAGAGCTGGGCTACCAGCCGCGTCCCGCGGCCGAGGCGCTGCGCGACGCGGTGGAGTGGTTCAGGGCGAACGGATATTTGGAACGCTGACGGCTTAAGGAATCAGCCATGCCGAGGATCAAGCTCCGCACCGGGATGCCGAGCGTGCAGTTGACCAAGGCCGAATTCGCCAAGCGCGTGCGCGAGCGGTTCTTCGATCCCGCGTTCGAAAAACTCGGGCCGGAGATCGACAAGATCGTCGACGCGGCCTGGGACGGATACGACGAGTACCGCAAGAACCCGCGCACGCATGCCGCCGGCCCCGGCTTCGCCGACCCGGAATACCAGTTGCCGGTGGAATGGCTGGAGACCCGCCGGCAGTTGCGCCGGGCCGAAGCGCGGCACAAGAACCCGAAATCCCCGTCGCGCATCCTGCTGATCAACGCATCGTCGCGCAGCGACCAGAGCTGCCCCGGCGAGATGTCGAAGACCTATCGCCTGGCCAAGGCGGCCGAGACGATCATGAAACGCAGCGCCGGCTTCGAGATCGATTTCCTGGATTTGAGCCGCCTGGCGTCCGAATACGGGCGCGTGATCTACCCGTGCAAGGCCTGCGTTTCCACCGCCATGCCGCTATGCCACTGGCCCTGCTCCTGCTACCCGAATTTCGCGATGGGCCAGGTCAACGACTGGATGGCCGAGATCTATCCCAAATGGGTAGCGGCGCACGGCGTGATGATCCTGTGCCCGGTGAACTGGTATCAGGCGCCGAGCACGCTGAAGCTGATGATCGACCGGCTGGTCTGCGCCGATGGCGGCAATCCCGACCCCACAACGACCGACGGCAAGGACCCGAAGCTGGCGAAGGAACTCGAACTCAAGGGCTGGCCTTATCCGCGCCATCTCGCCGGCCGCGTGTTCTCGGTGGTCGTGCATGGCGACGTGGAAGGCGTGGAGACGTTGCGCCGGATGTTGAAGGACTGGCTTGAGTCCATCGGCATGATCTCGGCCGGGCACAGCGCGCAGGTCGGCGCGTATATCGGCTATTTCGGCGCTTACGCCACCAGCCACGACGACCTGGACCGCGACCGCGCCGTCCAGGCCGAGGTCGCCAACGCCGCGCGCTCGCTGGTCAAGGCGGTGAAACTGAACCGGCGCGGCAAGCTGGCGCAACCCGACGCGGGCTTGCGCGAGCCCAGGCCGAAATGAACACACCACCCACTAGCAGAATTCAAGAGAGTGATCAGAAATCAGACTTCGCCAAAATTGTCGGCAAAGAAATATTTGAATTTATTCGAGAAAAGTCACCCCTCAAGGTCCGCTCGCGTGTGAACAAATCTCATGATCACTATCAGAAAGCACTCAAGCTAAAAGGCCATGACGAGGAGATGGCCGCCATTCGTCTAATCGCAGCCGAAGAAGAATTAGTCGTTGCAATCTTTGAACTTTTAAAACTGAAATCGGAGAAAGTTCCTGCGCACGCTGACTTCATTAAGAAATTCAAAAACCATCGAGTTAAACTGGCATTTTACCCCGTTCTCTCGCAATTTAGATGGGTCCTTATAGCCCACTTTGAAAACGGGATCACGTTAGCTGACTTAATCGACGCAACAGTTAAACTCGTTATAAAAGATGGTGCGATCCTGCTACAGACAACTGATCAGAATGGCACCAATATCTTTAACCTAAATCCATTATCAATTATCGTAACACAAGGCGACAAAACCTCTGATGAGGTAGTCGATGAACTGTTTCAGGATTTTTCAAAGCATGTTGCAGAACAACTAGACCTTTCAGTCAAAGAGTTTGTTTTGGCTCGAGCAAATTATCGCAATAAACTGCTGTATGCAGAAGATGCAGGCATAGAGGTCACGAGTGAAGCACTGAACGACTTACTCCCTGTTTTTGAGCAGGCTTTCCACGATTTACTGTGGGTCTTGGCAGTGCTTTTAGGCAACGATGTTCCGAGCGCTGACTGGGGAGTGGCAAGTCAATTTATTTCTCTTTATCGAAAAGTATTATTGGAAGCCAAACTTCTTTAGTTTTCCCTACGGGTCCAAATTCTGCGTGAAAATGTCGCCGTCCTCGGAGAATTCGATTTCGTCGAAATCCATGGCCTTCTGGCCCGAACGGCAGTTCTTGCCGTCCGGCTCGACGAACTTGAACGGGCCGGGATAGACGACGCAGTGCACCTTCTCGTCGCCCCACGCGCCCGATCCGTTCTTCTCCTCGGCGCGGTAATAGACGTAGCGGTGGTTGGTGGTGATCGGCTCGCGGCAATCGTGCTTCGGCACGGTGAACCAGCCTTCGTTCCACCATTCGTCCTCGCCCACCGGCTTGTACATGAAGGCGACGAAAACGTCTTTGTCGTTGCGGTTGCAGATCCGCACGGTCCGGACCAGCGGCTCGGTGGTTTCGGTTTCCGGTTCGGGCATAGACGCTGGCGGAACCGCCGCCTGCTGCTGCGCCGCCGAGCGCGCCAGCTCCTCTTCCTTCTGCTGCTTGCGGTGCTGGTCGGCGTCGACGAACAGGCCCATCGACACATAGGCCGGCGGCTTGCCCTCGCGCTCGACCTGGTACCAGGGATGGCCCTTGACCTTGCCGAGCACCAGGACCGTTTCGCCTTCCTTCAGCGTGGTAAGAACTGCCGAGTTCACGTCGGGCGCGGCGCGCACGCGCGCCGTCGATTTGGCGACGAATTCCTTGTCGATCGGCTCGACCGTCAAGCCGCCCGGCACGGGCGCGGCGGCGATCTGCTGCTGCGCCTTGCGCAGCTCTTCCTGGCGCGAGCGCGCCAGCGCCGCGAAAGTGCCTTGCGGGAACTGCGCCAAGTACGCCTCGAAGTCCGACGCGCGCTTGCTCGCCTGGATCGACTGCCAGAAAATCGTGTCGCGGTCGGCGGGCGCGACGCCCGGGCGCTGGGCGGAGGCGGGATGCGCGTTGAACACGAACTCGCCGGTGAGCGACGACGATTCCCACGGCATCTGCTGGTTCTTGGTGCGGTCCGACACTTCGACGCGCACGCGCTTGAACACCTGCTCGGCGGTCAGGCCCGGCTCCGCCAGCGCCCGCAGCAGTGCTGCGGTATAGGTGCCGTTGCCCTCGTCGCCGTCCAAGGCGACCGAGCCGGGCGCGGTGGCATAGGCGATCATCAGCCCGCGCGCCGCGTCGATGGCCGCCAGGCCCCCGCCGGTTCCCGCGCCGCGCAAGCGCCGCTCGAACGGGTTGTTGCGGCAGGCATCCAGGATCACGAAGCCGACGCGGCTTTGCGACTGCTCGATTTCCTCCAGCAGCGCCGTCACCTCCACCGCCTGGAAGCGCAAATCGCCCTCGGCGCCCAGCGCTGCATCCACGGGGATCAGGTAGTTGCGCCCGCGCGCCTGGATGCCGTGGCCGGCATAGAAGAACAGCGCCGTGACCGAGGGGCCGAGCTTCTTGCCGAACTCGATCACCGCGCGGCCCATCTGGCTGCGCGTGGCGTTTTCCAGCGCCATGACCTCGAAGCCGAGCTCCTTCAGGCGCTCGCCCATCGCGCGCGCGTCGTTGGCCGGATTCTTGAGCGGCGATTCGGCATAGGACGCGTTGCCGATCACCAGCGCGACGCGCTTTTCCTGCGCGTCGGCGGGCGGTGCGGCGAACAGAACCAGCGCCAGACCGGCCAGGGCGGCTTTCAGCATCGTCCCCCTACCCCTGCAACGATTTCCACATAGCGCGGTCGCGGGCCGCGGTCCAGATGCGCGGGTCCCGTATGCCCCTGGCCTCGTCGTAGCCGCGCGTGACGTTGAACGGCAGGCAATGCTCGAAGATCACCCATTTGCCGAAGCGGGGCTTGAGGCGCGCGGTCGTGGCGGCGAACGCCTGCTTCAGCGATTTGCGCCCGCGCACGGCAGCCTTGATCGCCCCGGTCATGGCGCGGATGAAGGCTTGCGTCGCGGCGATGGCGCGTTTCGCCGCCCTAGGCGTCGTCATCGCCTCGCCGCGCCCCGGCACCAGCTTGCGCGCGCCCAGTTGCTTCAGTTTGTCCAGCGTGTGCGGCCATTCCGCCAGATACGCGTCGCCGCAATAGGGCGTCGCCCCCTCTTCCACCAGATCGCCCGAGAACAGGATTTTTTCTTTCGGCAACCACACCACCGTGTCGCCGCGTGTGTGACCCGCCCCCAGATGCAGGAGCCGCACCTCGCGCCGGCCCATCCACACGGTCATGCGCTTCTTGAAGGTGATGGTGGGCCAGGTGAGGCCGGGAATGGTTTCGACCGCGTCGAACAGGCGCGGGAAGCGCCCGATCTCCGACGCCATGTCCTGCTTGCCGCGCTCGGCGATCAGCTCGCGCGTGGCTTCCGAGGCAATGATGTGTTCGGCGCCGTAGCCCGACGCGCCCAGCACGCGCACGGCGTGGTAATGCGTCAGCACGACGTATTTGACCGGCTTGTCCGTGACCGTGCGGATGTGCTCGACCAGCTGGCGCGCCATGACGGGGGTGGCGCGCGCGTCGATCACCATGACGCCGTCGTCGCCCACGATCACGCCGGAATTCGGATCGCCCTCCGCCGTCAGGCAATAGACGCCCTCGCCCAGCTTGGCGAAGGTGGTTTTCTTCTCCTGAAGATCGCCAGTGGATGCGAACGCCTTGGACATTCCGAGCCCCCGACAAAATAAACGCGCGGGCGGGCCGTTCCGCCCTTTTCATCCGCTCATTCCGCGCTATAGATTAGCGCATTCCCCGCTAGATTTGCGCGTGCACGGATAGGCCGGCCGGCGGCGAAAGGAGTACGGGTTGAAGATCGCTATTGCTCTGCTCGCCGCCTTGCTGCTGGCAGCACCGCCCTGCCTGGCGCAAGACCAGGCCGAGGTCGCCTTCTGGGAAACGGTCAAGGACAGCAAGAACCCCGAAGAGATCCAGGCCTATATCGACGGCTATCCCGCCGGCAAGTTCGTGCCGCTGGCGCGGATCAGGTTGCGGGCTTTGCAGGGCGGCGCGGGCGCCGCGCCGGCGCAACCCGCGCCCGCCCGACCCGCTTCGGCCCCGGTTCCGGCGGCGGCGCCCGCTCCCGCCGCATCGGCCACGGGGTTCGGCCGCATCATCGTGTCCAATATCGGCGGCATCGCCCTGATACAATCGCCACAACGCAGCGAGGACGCGGCTCTGCGCACCAAGATTCTAGCCGGCGCTCCCAGCGTGAAATGCTCGGACAGCGAAGTGTACGCCTGGCAGGTCGCCGACCAGCAGAAGCTGGATGCCATCGTCGGCGCAACCGCCCAGGCGATGAAACTGCGCGGCTACAACGTCGAGGATACTGCCAGCGCGAACAGTCTTGTGTTTGCCGCGGTCAACGTCGTGCCCAAGGTGAAGGATCCCAGGCTATACGGCGTGTGGTCGCTGCAACCCAATGGAGTCAACCTGCTGCTGTGCCGGCCGGAGAAGTAATGAGCGCCCTTGCAATGACACGCTGGCCTTTGGCGGCTCTGCTGCTTGGCCTGTCTTTCGCCGTGAACGCGTCCGAGAGCACCACGCGGCTGCGCCTGCCCCCGGAGCAGCCCTCGTCTGCGGCGCCGGGAGCGCCCGCGCCAGCGCCCGCCGCGACACCTGCCGCGGCGCCCACAAGTCTACGACTGCGAATGCCCGAGCAAGCCAAGGGCGCCCCGATCGCGCCCGAGCCTGCGGGCGCGCCGCCCAGTTCCGTCACGCTGCCCGACGGCACCATCGCCATCTCAGCGGCGCTGTTGACACAGGAGATGCTGAAGGACGGCAACGCGGCGGTTGCCAAATATCGCGGCCGGCCGGTCCAGTTCCAGGGCGTTCTCAACTATCACCTGATGAACAACATCGGCGCCTTTCTTGGCATGACCGTCACCGTGCCGATGGTGGGTTACAAATATTTCCACTGCATCTCGTTCGACCGCGATTCCAGGGAAGCCGCGCGTGCCCTGGGCAACGGCAAGTACGCGATCATGGCCGGCATCTTCATCACGCACGACATCCAGGATCATACCCAGGCCTATTACATGTCGCAGGGCGGTGGGGCCCAATTATCGCACGCGAGCACGCTGCATTTCGCCGAATGCGTGGTGCTGACCGGGCATCCCAATCCGCCGCTGGCCCGCGCTCTGATGGCCGGCTGGGCCAACGCGCGGCAGCTCTGGAAATGACATGAACCGGAGCCTTCTGGCGCCGTTGATCCTTGCCGTTGGATTGGTAGCCCAGGCCGCGCCCGTTCTGGCGCAAGCTGCCAACGACCAGGCCCAGGGTCAGAACACCTTGGTCGAACAGCGCCGCCGCGCCGCCTGGGACAACTACTACAAATTCACCCAGGAAATGGACCGGCGCCGCGCCAAGCGCGAGGACGACGCCCGTAAGCGAAATGACAAGAAGCTCGAGGAAAAGTTGGCGCTGAAGAAGGCCGAGGAGAAGCGCGAGTACGAACGGCGCGAGGAAAAGCGGTTCGAGGCCAAGCGGATCGCCGCCAAGCAGGAAGAAAAGCGGGAATCCGAAAAGATCGCCGCGCGCAAGGCGCAGGAGAAGATCGACCAGAGGCGCGTCGACCAGCGCCGCGCCGAGGCGAAGGCCGAGGCCGACCGCCAGGAAAAAAAGCTGGCCGAAAAAAGGGCGCAGGAAAAACGCGACTATAGCCGGGCCGAACAGCGCCGCGCCGAGCAACGGACGGCGGAGAATATCCAGGCGCAGAAAATTGCCTACCAACGCGCCGAACAGAACCGCCTAGACGCCAAGAACGACTACAACAAGGCTGAGGCCAATCGACTTGCCGCGAAACAGGCCTACGATCAGCAGCAACGCAAGAAGGACGAAGAGCGCATCAACAACGCCAACCTGGCCAGGCGCACCGCCGACAACAAGGCCGCCAACGACGCCGCGCAAAGGAAACTCGAACAGGATAACGCCGATAAGAAGCGGGCAATCAACGACGACGCCAATAAAAAAGCGATCATCGACGCGGCTAACAAAAAGGCGGTGAACGACGCAGCCGATAGAAAGACGGCGAACGACGCGGCCAACAGAAAAGCGGCGAACGATGCGGCCAACAGAAAAGCGGCAAACGACGCGGCCGAGAGAAAAGCCGCCGCCGACCGAGCGCTGAAGAAATACAACGACGATCGTGCCGCTTGCAAACGGGCGAAAACATGTTGAAGACGATACGCTTCCCCGCCTTTGTCGCGGCCCTGGCCTTGGCAGGGTGCCTCGGCCTTGCCGCGCCATCCCGGGCCCAACAGATGGACATGTCGCGCGTCGAGGCGCTGCGCGCCAAGGGCGACGTCAACGGGGCGCTGCAAGCCTATGGCCTGCTGATCCAGATGGGCAACGCCGAGATGCGCTACGCCGCCCTGCTCGGCCGCGCGGATATCCTGATGGAGCAAGGCAAAACCGATGCCGCTATCGCCGACCTCACCGCCGCCATCAAGACCGACGATAAGCGCGCGGATGCCTATCGCGAGCGCGGCCTGGCGCATGCATCGGCGGGGCGGGCCGAGCCGGCGTTCGAGGATTTCCAAGCCGCGCTGAAAATCGCGCCGGACGACCGCGAGAGCTATCTCGGCCGCGCGCGCCTCAACCTGGCGCAGCGCGAGCTTCAGGATGCGGTACGCGACTTCAACATCGCCATCGACATGGACGGTGAGGACGCCGGCGCCTTCATGGACCGGGGGGTGACCCATGCCGAGCTGGGCATGTTCAAGGAAGCGATCGACGATTTCGACGACGCGATCCGCCTGCAGCCCGACATGGTCGCGGCGGTGGTGCAGCGCGCGATGGTCTATTCCGAACTCGGCAAGTCCAGCCGCGCGTTGCGCGATTTCTCCACCGCGCTGCGCATGGAGCCCAAGAACACCCGCGCGCTGGTCGGACGCGGCCAAGTTTATATGGACATGGACGAGCCTGAATCCGCGATCGCCGATTTCACGGCGGCCCTGGCGATCGACCCGAAATACATCGACGCCCTGCTGGGCCGGGCGCAGGCGCTGGAGGACGCGAGACAACGCGATCGCGCCATTGCCGATTACGGCGCGGTGCTGGCGATCGACAAAGCGAATATCGGCGCGCTGCACGGCCGCGGCGTGCTGCTCATGCAGTCGGGCATGCCCGACCGCGCCATCGCCGATTTCGACGCGGCGCTGGCGGCCGACGCGAAATCGCCCGACGTGCTGATTAGCCGCGGCCAGGCGAAGCTGGACCGCGGCGACGCGCCCGGCGCGATCGCGGACTATACCGCCGCCGCCCAAGCCGATCCGGAAAGTGCCGCGCCCATCATCGCGCGCGGCCGCACTTATCTGATGGCCGGCGACTTCGCGAAGGCAGAGGCCGACCTGGCGCGCATCGCGGCCGTGGCGCCGGACAACGCGTACCACGCCCTATGGCTGCTGCTGGCGCGGTTTCACGGCGGCAAGGACGGCCGGGCGCAATTGCGCGCGGCTGCGGCGGGCTTCGACCAGAAGGCATGGCCCATGCCGCTCGTCGGGCTGTTCCTCAGCACGGTGAAATTCGAGGACGTGATGGCCGCCGCCCGCCACAAGAGCCCGCAGGTTCAGCGCGATCAACTCTGCGAGGCGAACTTTTTCGTCGGCCATTACGCGCTGATGGCGAAACAGCCCAAGGAAGCCGGAAATTATTTCCGCGCCTCGCTGGCGACCAAGATCGCGCAGTTCGACGAGTATCGCGGCGCGCGCGCCGAACTCGTCAGGATGGGCCTGAAGCCCTAAAGCAAACGGGCGCGCCGTTGCCAGCGCGCCCGCTCGTTTCGATATGAAAAGCCTGGGTTAGTTGCCGCCGCCCGCAGCGACGATGTTGCCGCCACCCGCCGCGACGATTCCAGCTCCACCCTTGCCGATCAGGCTGGCGCCATCCTGGCCGATCAGGTTGCCGCCGCCGGCCGCGACGATTTTTCCCGTCTGCTTATCGATGACGCTTCCCGCCGGCGCGGTCTTTACGGCGTTAATCGCCTGCTGAGAGATTCCGGGAACGCTCGTCGCCGGCTTGACGCCCACCTGCGCCCATTGCTGATTGCTCTGGCCGTGGCACTTCCACGCGATGACTTCCGCGCCGGCTTGCCGGCCCTGTCCCTTGACGTCGGCGCACCAGCCCCCTTCGTTGTTGAGTTGCCGGCCCTTGAAGGCCCAACGCTGGTTCGGGTTGTTGCCGCAGGCCTGCATCGTCAGCGCCCTGCCTTCGCCCACGCTGGTCAGGCAATTGTTGCCCTGCTTGATCGGGCCGTAGCCGGAAAACGCGAAATGCTGCGCGCCGTTGCCGGCGTTGCAGTGCTGGACCGACACCGCGCCGCCGCCCTGCATGCAGCCGGCGTGGTACGAACCGATCATCTGCGCCGACGCGGGCGCAGCGGTGAACGCAACGAAGCCTATGGCGGCAACGAGCGCCGCAAACTTAACGATCATGGTTTGGAATCTCCCCTGGAAAACGGCCGGCAGAAACGTCCCCTCTTTTGGAAGTATATCACTATGGAGCGCGCCCTGGCGCTCGGTTTTCGGCTGCAACGCCGCCCGGTCTGTGCTGCGCAGCAATAAACCTGCGAATGGATTGCAGCCAAACCGATATACGACAGTGGAATAAACCGCTCGGTATGAGCGTCTATGACGCCGAAGTGACTTGTCTCGGCCCCCTGGGGCCGGGCAAGGTCGCTCAACGAAACCAGGGTCGGCCGCTGCAAGAGCCGCCCAAACCTTTCGGAGGGTGAGAGAACCATGACCATCTGGATGAAGCGGATAGCGCTGACGGCCACGGCGGTGGCGGTGGCCGGCCTATTGGGCGTGAGCATGACCCAGGCGCAAGGCAATGCCATCGAGCAGCGCCGGGCGCTGATGGCGTCGAACGGCGACGCCATGAAGGCGATGAAGGCGGTGGTGGACGCCAAGGGCGACGCCAAGGCCATGGCCCCGCACGCGGGTACGGTCGCCAAGAACCTGACCGAAGCGGCCAAGCACTTCCCGGCCGGTTCGGACAAGCCGGTGGGCAAGGACAAGGGCCAGACCCAGGCCTCGCCCGACATCTGGAAGAGCATGGCCGAGTTCGCGGCGCTGGATAAGGCCGCGGCCGATGCCGCGCTCAAGGTCCAGGCCTCGGCCAGCAAGGGCGACATCGCCGCGGCCTCGGCGGATTTCGGTGACCTGGGCAAGTCCTGCGGCGCCTGCCACAACAAGTTTCGCTTGAAGTAAGTCCTATAACCTACTGATTTAACGGGGCCCTTCGGGGCCCCGTTTCGTTTGCGCGGAAGGGCGCGCAAGGTCGCCCCGGCCCGCTCCTCTCCCTGGTCCTATTTCCTGCCACCGTCGCCGCGCGGCAACGGAAACGTGGCGCGGACGGTGGTCCCCTGCCCCGGCGCGCTGGTGATCGACAGCTTCCCGCCATGCAATTCTGTCAGGCGCAGAGCGATGGGCAGGCCGAGGCCAGTGCCACGCTCGCCGGACCCCAGCGGCTCGCCGATCTGCCCGTACGGCTCAAGCGCCTTGGCGATGCCCTTTTCGTCCATGCCGACGCCCGTATCGGCGACCTCCACCGCCGTGCCGCCGCCCAGCGACAGAATGCGGACCGCGACATGGCCGCCGGCCGGCGTGAACTTCACCGCATTGGAGAGGAGATTGATCAGGATCTGGCGCAACGCCAAATCGTCGGCATAGACGGGGGCCCGCGCGTCGGCTTCGATCGAGATGGTAATGCCTTTCTCGGCGGCCTTGGGCATCAGGATCGCGCGGCATTCCTCGGCCAGCTTGCGGCCGGCCAGCGTCTCGCATTTGAGATCGCGCTTGCCCGCCTCGATCTTGGATAGGTCGAGCAGGTCGTTGATGATGGCTTGCAACAGCAAGCCGCTGCTTCGGATATCCCCGACATACCCACGGTATCGTTCGTTGCCGATCGGGCCCCAGGTCTCGTCGCGCATCATCTCGGCGAAGCCGATGATCGAATTCAGCGGCGTGCGCAGGTCGTGGCTCATCGACGCGAGGAACATCGACTTGACCTTGCTGGTCTCCTCGGCTTCGCGCCGCTCGGCCACCAGCGCCACGACCGTGAGCACGTTGAGCGACACGAGCACCACGAGCGCGCCCACGAGCTGCAGCGGATTGACGAGATCTTGGCCTTGGAACGGGCCGAAGCCGGCGACCGTGAAGGCGCAGGCGACGACCGATACCAGGGAAACCAGCGAATAGGCGGCGCGCAGCGACGTGCGCAACGCAATCCACGACAGCGGAATGACCAGCAGGAACGGAAGCACAAGGCGCACCGGCGTCTGGATCGGCAATAGCGCGAACAGCGCCACCGCGACCGCGGCCACGCCGGCCCAAACCAGAAAAGCGTAGCGGCCGGTCGCGTGCGCCTGCGGCAGCGCCTCGGGCTCGATCTTGAGCCAAAGCAGAAGCGCCGGCGCGAAGTAAAGAGCGCCGCCGCTGTCGGACAGCCACCAGTTCAGCCAGATCGCCGGAAGCTGGTGCGTCCCGATCGGTTGAAAGATAGCCAGCGCCAACGTGCCGCCCGTCGCGGTCAGCGCGGGATGCAGCAACACATTGCAGCCGATGAAGACAGCGACGCCGCTCAGCCGGTGGAACAGGCCGGCGCGCGGCCGGAAACGCCGCGCCAAGGCCGCGCCGGCGATCGGACCCAGGCTGTTCGTGACCGAGATCATCAACGCCTCCGCCAGCGGCGGGTCGAAGACCAGGTAGTTGATGATCAGCGAGCCGGCGAACAATCCCGGAAAGACGCGCAAGCCGCCCGCCATGGCGGCGACCACGCCGATGCTCGCCGGCAGCCAGATCGGCGCGGGAAACAATCCGTAGCTGGCGAAGAACCGGCTGACGGCCAGGCCGAGCACGCAATACCCGATCAGCACGACGAGATTGGCGCCGATCCACCGCCCGCCGGCGGCATCGAATTTGGGTACGCCGAGGCGGCCGCTGCCTCCTTCGCCGCGTTCCATCGGATAGTCGTGGGTCGACGCCGAAGGGCTCATCGGCCACCGTTCCGGGAGGAGATTTTCGCGGCGGCTGAACCGTCGCAATGCATCGCTGCCCGCCTGAGGCAGCAGCGGTAAAATTATACAAGATTTCATCTACGAATTGTTAACGGGATTCTCCCGGGGCCAGGCGGCGTCCGAATCGTCCGGCGAATCGCACGGCGCGAAACGCGCCCGTCGCGGCGACCGCCGCGCGACTCAGGCGATACCATCCCGGCGAAACATGCTCTAGTCTGCGCACCGACGAGAACGGTTCGGCAAGCGTTCCATGAACCTGTATTCGACAGTTCGTGCGCGGTCCGCGCGGCGGCGGCGCACAGTGGGCGCCTCGCTCGCCATCTTGGGAGCGTTGGCTTCCTCCCCCGCCCTGCCACAGACACCCGACGCCGACGCTATCCGTCGCGGCGAATACGTGTTCAACGCGGCGGGTTGCTTAGGCTGCCACACCGACGAGAAGAACAAGGGCCCGCGCCTGGCCGGCGGGCGGCCCATCAAGACGCCGTTCGGAACGTTCTACGGCCCGAACATCACGCCCGACCCGGCGAACGGCATCGGCGGCTGGACCGAGGCCCAGTTCCTGCGCGCGCTGCGCGAGGGCGTGCGCGCCGACGGGGCGCACCTGTTTCCGGCCTTCCCCTACACCTCGTTCACCGGCATGACCGAGGGCGACGCCAAGGACTTATGGGCCTATCTGCGCTCGGTGCCGGCGGTGGCGCAGCCGAACAAGCCGCATGACGTCGGCTTTCCCTTCAACGTCCGCCTGCTGATGCTGGGTTGGAAATGGCTGTTCTTCGCGCCCGGCGCGTTCAAGCCCAACCCGTTGAAGTCGGTCGAGGTCAACCGCGGCGCGTATCTGGCAACCGCCCTGGGACACTGCCAGGAGTGCCATTCCCCGCGGAACCTGTTCGGCGGCATCCAGGGCGGCATGGCGTTCGCCGGCGGCGCCGCACCCGAGAGCATCGCGCCAAACCTGACGCCCGATCCCGAGACGGGCCTGGGCAAATGGAGCGCCAGCGACATGGCCGAGCTCCTGAAAAGCGGCATGACGCCGGATGGTGATTTCGTGGGAAGCGAAATGACCGAAGTGGTCAACAACGCGACCGGCAAGCTGACCGACGCCGACCGGCAGGCGATCGTCGCCTATCTCCGGTCGCTGGCGCCGGTGCGCCACAGGCCGCCGGCCAAGCCGAAATCCTAGCCGCCGACGCGCCGGAGCGCTGGGGAAGCGGGCAACGCCCCTGGACGGTCAAGCCAACCCGGAAAAAGCCGCCAACAGCGCGCCCGCCTCCTGTTGCCAGTAAAGCCCGGGATAGCGGCCGCCGCAGGGACTTCCGGCGGCGTTTTCGTGGAGTCCGGACGCGCTATTGCGGCAATTTGGCCAGGATCTGGCCGAGCAGGCCCCAGAACATGTCGTCGCCCGGATAGCCGGTGATGCGCCCGACTTCCTTGCCCACGTCCATGACCACGAAAGTCGGCGTGTAGCGGATGTGCCCCAGGGCGGCCAGATCGGACGGCCGGGGGCTGTCGATATCGACCCGGCGCAAGGGAACGCGCTTTCCCTCATCGGATTTGGCGTAGATCGGGCCGATTTCCCGGTCCCATTTGGCGCACCAGGGGCAACCCTTCTGCTCGAACATCACCAGCTCGGCCGCGGCCAGGGAGGCGGCAAAACCCAAGCTAATGCAAAACGTGAAGAGGACCGAAAATAGATTCCGGCGCAACAAGTTACCCGGCTTTCTTGATGAGAAAGACGAGCACCCCATTGTCGGAGGATTGCGCCAGGAGACGATGCCCGCCGGCCTTGCAGAACGCTTCGAAATCCTTGACCGCGCCGGGGTCGGTGGCCTCTACCCGCAGCACCCCGCCGGCCGGCACATCGCCGATCGCCTTACGCGCGCGCAAGACCGGCAACGGGCAGGTCAGGCCCTTGGCGTCCAAGGTCTTGTCGGCCGCGATCGCTGCGTTGCCTGCCATGCCCAAGATGATCTCCGCCCACTCCGATCAGCCTCTAGCGCCGAGTGCTAATATAGGGGCGCGCTCGCCGCCCGCAAACCTGGAGCCGCAATGGCTGATCTGCCCGTGCACATAGCCGTCGCCCTGGCCGCGTTCGCCGCTGGCCTCGCGTTCGGCGCGACGGCCCAGCGCACCAATTTCTGCACCATGGGCGCCATTGCCGACGCCGTGCTGATGGGCAGCTACAACCGCTTCCGCGCCTGGGTGCTGGCCATCGCCGTGGCGCTGATCGCAAGCCAGGGGCTGCATCTGGCGGGCGTGGTGGACTTGAATCAGTCGATTTACCTGACGCCCAATTTCGGCTGGGTGGGGGCGATCCTGGGCGGGCTGCTGTTCGGCTTCGGCATGACGCTGGCCGGGGGCTGCGGCAACAAGACCCTGGTGCGGATGGGCGGCGGTAGCCTGAAATCCCTGGTCGTGTTCCTGTTCCTGGGCATTTCGGCCTATGCCACGCTGCGCGGCCTGATCGGCCTGGCCCGGGCGCAGCTTGAGCAGGCCACCACCGTGAACCTGGCGAAGCTGGGCCTGGCGCGGCAAGGCCTAGCCGACCTGCTGGCGAAGGCGACGGGAATGGCCCAAATGCCGTTGCGCGTCGCGCTGACGGTAGCCGTGGCCGGGGCGTTCCTGGCCTATTGCTTCAAGGACGCGGAATTCCGCGCCGCGCGCCGCGACGTGGCGGCCGGGCTCGTCATCGGCCTCTTGATCCCCGCGGGCTGGCTGATCACCGGCGTCCTGGGCAAGGACCCGTTCGATCCCACGCCCCTCGCCTCGTTCAGCTTCGTCGCGCCGATCGGCGACATGCTGCAATACCTGATGACCTTCAGCGGCGCGAAGATCAATTTCGGCATCTCAGCCGGCCTGGGGGTGATCCTCGGCGCGTTCCTGGCCGCCGTGGCGGCGCGTGAGTTCCGCTTCGAATCCTTCACCGACGTGCCGGACATGCTGCGGCATATCGTCGGCGGCACGATCATGGGCATCGGCGGCGTGCTGGCCCTGGGCTGCACCGTCGGCCAGGGCATCACCGGCATGTCCACCCTGGCCCTGGGCTCGGTGCTGGCCTGGGTTTCGATCATGGCCGGGGGCTATCTCGGCTTGAAATATCTGGAAGAAGGCACGCTTACTGGAGTCCTGCGTGCGATATTCGCGCGGGAATAGGGTTGAAAGCAGGAGGCACATAGGCATGGCTGCCGCGATATTGCGCCTGGCATTTCTGGCGGGGGCGGTCTTGGCGGTTACGATCTTGCCGTTTCAGGGCGCCAACAGGGCGTTCGGCGTCGAAACCAGGAACCCGGGCGCCGATCCGGTGCCGTTGCCGAAGCCCGGCGCCGGAGCGACGCCGATGCCGAGCGGCACATTCACATCGGGCCAGAACCCCTTCATGACCAAGACGAAGCCCGGTGAGGTTCCGCCCTCGCCCGGCATGAGCATCGACTTGCAAGGCCGCCCCTGCAACATGAGCGGCACCAATCCGCCGATCTCGAACGTGCCGCGCTGCCGTTAGCAGGCCAGCGTCAGCCCGCCGCCAGGGAAGCCCACGGATCGGCTACCGCAGGGGCGTGGAACAGCAGGTAGCCACCCAGGGCGTCGCCCGGGCCGACGCAGACCGACGTGTCGCTCGCGAACACCGGCTTGATGCCGCCCTGCGCCAGCGCGGCGCGCGTGGCCGCCAGATCGGCGCTGCGCATGGCCTGGCCGGCGATGAAGGGGAAGGACGGCGGCGCCTTGAACCCGGGCAGGATGCGCGCGGCCTCCTTCGGTTCCACGAACAGCAAGCCGCCGCGGTCGAGCCGGAAAGCGGCGGCGCCGCCCTGCTCCATCGCATGCTTGCCGAGATAGCGTGCGTAGCGCGCCACCGCCTCGCGCCGGTCGGCGACGCAGACCAGAAGGTCGGTCAGCCCGTCGGCGGCGTTGGCGTGCTTGTCGCGCCCGTCGATCCACACCGTCTCGGGCGTATGGCATTGGCAGACCTGCACCCGCCCCTCGGCCATGACGCCGTGCTCGGGCCGCAGCACCGACCACTTCACTTCGTGCGTCTGGCCGTCGATCGGTATATGGCGGCGCAGGTTCACGACCTGCTGCATCTTGAACCCGGCTTCGATCAGCCGCGCCCGCACGCCCGGGATGCCCTCACGCGTCAGGGCGATCAGGTGCAGGCCCGCGTAGCGCGCGAGGCCCTGCTTCAACTGATCGGCCAGGGGTGTGTCGCTGGTGGCGGCCAGCACCTCGATGAAGCCGCGCCTGAGCATGATCAGCCGGTTGGACGTGCCCGAGGGTTTCAGCGCGCCCGTGGCGTCGGCGTTCTGGTGCAGATTGACCGGGGAAATCTGGAAGCCCAGACGTTCGGCCTGTTGTCCCGCAACGGCCAGGTCGGCGGCGAAAAAACCGACATGGTCGAGGAACGTCTCGCGCCCCAGCGGAAGCTGGCGGTCGATCCAAGCGGACATCCGCTAATACCCCGCCGCGAAGCCGTCTTTGCGCGGCTCGGAGCCGCCCACAAGCGTGCCGTTCCGCCAATCGATCCAGATCGCCTGGCCGCCGCCGATGGGATTCGGCGCCATGCCGGTCTTGTGCCCCAGGGCTTGCAGGCCCAGAGCCGTGGCTTCGGAGAAGCCGCGTTCGAGCTGCACCACCCCGTCGCGGTGATGGGCGCGCGGGAAATCGATCGCTTCCTGCGGGTCCATGCCCCAGTCGATCATGTTGGTGACAAGATGGGTGTGGCCGATGGGCTGGTAATGCGCGCCCATCACGCCGAACGGCATGACCGCGCGGCCGTCTTTCGTGACCATCCCCGGGATGATGGTGTGCATCGGCCGCTTGCCGCCCTCGATCCGGTTGGGGTGCGCCGGGTCCATGCGGAAGCTGTAGCCGCGGTTGTGCAGCACGATGCCGGTATCGGGCGTCGCCATGCCGCTGCCGAATTCGTCGAACACCGAGTTGATCAGGCTGACGGCGTTGCGGTCGCGGTCGACCACGCACAGGTAGATGGTGTCGTTGTGCGCGGGCAGCTTCACCGGCTGCACGCCCTCCATCGCGCGGTCGGCGCGGATGCACGCGCGCTGGTCGGCGCTGTGGCGCTCCGACAGCAGCTCTTCCACCGGCACGCGGCCGAAGCGCGGATCGGCGACATAGGCGTTGCGGTCGGCGAAAGCCAGGCGCGTGGCCTCGACCTCCAGATGCATGCGCTGCGGCCCGGCCGGATCGAGCTTGCCGAGATCGAACCCTTTCAGGATGTTCAGCATCAACAGCGCCGTGATGCCCTGCCCGTTGGGCGGGCATTCGTGCACGGTGTAGCCGCGATACTCGCTAGCGATCGGCTGCTGGTATTCGCCCTCGGCCGCGGCAAAATCTTCCATCGTGTGCAGCGCGCCGCGGGAATTCAGCAGCGCCACCATGCTCTGCGCCACCTCGCCGGTATAGAAGGCCCGGGCCCCGCCCCGGGCGATCTTTTTCAGCGTCTCGGCCAGGCGCGGGTTGGCGAAACGCTCGCCCGGCTTGGGCGCGCGGCCGCCCGGCAGGAAGATCGTGCTGGCGCCGGGATCGCGCGCCAGGCGCTGGGCGCAGCCGGCCCAGTCATAGGCCACGCGCGGGGTGACCGCGAAGCCGCCCTCCGCGATCTTGATCGCGGGTTGCAACAGCTCACTCAGCCCCTTGCGGCCGTGATCGGCCACCAGCCGCTCCCAGGCCTGAACGCAGCCTGGGACGGTGACGGAATGGGCGCTGTCGGGCAACAATTCGCCGCTGACGCCTTTTGCCCTAAGCGCCTCGACCGAAGCGGCCTTGGGCGCGCGGCCCGAGCCGTTATAGGCGATCACCTTGTCGCCGCCCCCGGGCGCGTAGAGCACGAAGCAATCTCCGCCGATACCGGTCATCGCCGGCTCGGTCACGCACATCACCGCCGTCGCGGCCACGGCGGCGTCGACCGCCGTCCCGCCGGATTTCAGCACATCAAGCGCGGCGATGGTCGCCAGGGGGTGGGAGGTCGCCACCATCGCCTCGCCGGCATGGGCGGCGGAACGGCCGGGAAGCTGGAAATCGCGCATGAAGATCGTGCCTTTCGGAATGAACGGAGCGTTGATCGGCGGCGCCTATAGCCAGCCGCGGCGCTTGAAGATCAGGAACGGGATCACCGCCGAGGCGATCATCAGCCCCAGCGCCCAGAGATAGCCGTATTCCCAGGTGAGTTCGGGCAGGATCTTGAAGTTCATGCCGTAGATGCTGGCGACCAGCGTCGGCGGCAGGAACGCGACGGCGGCCACGGTGAATATCTTGATGATGTGGTTCTGCTGAGTCATCGAGCGGTTCTGCTCGATCGAGATCATCCCCAGGGTGGCGTCGAGCAGGAAATTGACCTTGCTCGACAGGAACCCGTCGTGTTCGGCCAGCGAGCGGATGTCGCGCGTGAGGGTCTTGAGGCGCGGCTTGGTCTCGCGGCTGACCCCCAGCGTCTCGGCGGCGCCGATATAGGTGCCCATGCGGTCGAGGCCCAGGATCGTGTCGCGCGTCTTGCTGGTCATGTCCCCCGCCCGGCCGAGCTGCCGCAGCACGGCCCGAAGGTCGGCGTTGGTCTGCTCTTCCGTCTTCTCGCCGCCGGCGGCGCCGCCGTTGACGCTGGCCGGATCGTAGAAGATCGCGCGCGAGGTCGCGTCCAGCTCCGTGGCGACGCGCTCCATCACGTCGGCGACCCGGTCGACGATCGTCTCCAAGAGGCCGAGAAGCACCATCTCGGGCGTGCCGCACCAGCCCGCCTGCCGGGCGGCGCGGGCGACGAAGAAATCGATCGACTTGGGATGGGCATAGCGCACGGTGATCAGCGCATTCGGCGTCAGAATGAACGTGATGGGCGTGACCTCGGGCCGCGTCGTATCGGTCTTGTGGATGATCGGGGCGGTCAGGTAATGGGCATTGCCCTCGCGGTACAGGCGGCTCGACACCTCGATTTCCTGCATCTCTTCGCGGGTCGGGACTTCGACCCCGGTCAGGCGCTGGACCGCCCCTTCCTCCTCGCGCGTCGGCGACATCAGGTCGAACCACAGCGCGTGGCCCGGCGGTTCGCCCGCCGGACCCAACGGCAGCTTTTCCAGGCGCCCGTTGTTGAGCGCGTAAGCTGTGATCATCCAACCCTCGCCCGATCAGGCCGGTGTTGTAGCCTCCCGCGCGGGCCGCTACAACTCAGATCAGCACTTTTCCCGAGGCCCACCGGAGCCGACCATGCCGCACAAGGACCGCGACAGTTTCATTGCATTGCTGCACAAGCTGGGACACCCCGAAGACCAGGATGCCCTGGCCGCCGCGCGCGAGCTCGCCCACCGCGTGAAAGAAGCCGGAGCCGATTGGGCGGCGCTTCTGGCGCCCACGGGCGTGGTCCACGCCCAGATCGAGGCCGAGGACGATGCGCCCGAGGGCGTCCATGCCGGCGGAAAATTCGACGCGCCGCCCAAGGAAGCGCCGGGGGACACGGCCGCCGATCTGGCGGCCATCGACCGGCTGCTGGCCGGCCACCAGCTTTCCGCCGACACCCGCGAGATGATCGAGGACATGAAGCAGGACATCAAAGAAGGCGAATTCACGGCGGTGGACCGACGCTACCTGCAAGGCCTCGAGGCAAGGCTGACCGGCACCAGGAAAAAATAGGCTCGACCGGATGGGTTGACCTTCCCGGCACTGGAACCCCCAGATAAGCCCAAGGAAGCAGGAACGGAGCGATACGATGGAAATCACGGTCAAAGGCATGACCTGCGGAGGCTGCGCGGCGGCGGTGAAACGCGCGGTCCAGGCCTCGGCCCCCGATGCCGAGGTACAGGTGGACTTGCGCACCGGGCGCGTCTCGGTCGCGGGCAAAGCCGAACACGCCAAGATCGCCGCGGCGATCGTGCGCGCGGGCTACGCGGTCGAGCAGGCGAAACAAGGGGCATGAAGCCATGCGCATGATCCGTTCGGCGCTGATTGCGTTGATCGGCCTGGCCGCGGCGGCGACACCGTCGCTTGCGGCGTCCGACCGCCCGTATGCGGGCATGGAGCAACGGCCGGTCAAGGCGCTGTCCGATGAGGATTTGGGCGACCTGCGCGCGGGCCGCGGCATGGGCCTCGCCTTGCCGGCGGAGCTCAACGGCCTGCCGGGACCGCGCCATGTTCTCGACCTTGCCGACCGGCTTGACCTGAGCGCGGGGCAACGCGCCGCCATGCAGCGCATGTTCGACGAAATGCGCGAGGCGGCCATAACGCTGGGCCGGCACGTGATCGACCGCGAAGCGGCGCTGGACAGGTTGTTCGCGGCGTCCACGCACGACGAAGCCGCCATGCGCTCCCTGATAGCCGAAATCGCCGCTTTGCGCGGCGATCTGCGTTTCATTCATCTGCGCTACCACCTGTTGGCGCGCGACGCGCTCACGCCAGAGCAGATCGCGCTTTATCGGCAGGCGCGCGGCTATGGCGGTGCGGCGCCCGCACCGGCTGGGCATACCCCGGGCGCGCATCCGCATTGAGCCTGCCTATGCCCGCCGCGATCTCCCGCCGCGCGCTGATCGGTACAGCCCTGGCGGCTTGCGTGCCGTGGCCGCGCCTGGCGCTGGCACAGACGGCCACGCTGCTGACGGTCCGCCGCCGGGTGATCGAAGTGAACCGCGAGCCGGCCAGCGTGTTCTCCATCGTGCGGCCCGACGGCAAGCCGGGAATCGCGCTGGCGCCCGGTGAACGCTTCCGCGTCACGCTGGAAAACCGCGCCGGGTTGCCGACGCTGATCCACTGGCACGGCCAGACCCCGCCGATCGCACAGGACGGCGTGCCGGGCCTGTCCCAGCCGCTGCTGCCGCCCGACCAGCGCTACGACTACGACTACGCGCCGCGCCCGGGCACGCACTGGATGCATTCGCACGAGGGCCTGCACGAGCAGATGCTGATGGCCGCGCCCCTGATCGTGCGCGAGGATACGCGCGAAGACGCGCAGGAGGTCGTGGTCCTGCTGCACGACTTCACCTTCGCCGACGCCGCCGAGCTGTTCGCCAAGCTCGGCGCGGGGCAAGGCGGGCACGGGGCGCACACGGCCAATGCCGGCCAGGACCAGCCCGACCCGCATGCCGGCCATGGCGCGATGCAAGCCGCCGATCCGCATGCGGCGCATCGCATGCCCATGCCGGCCGCCGCCCCCGCTCAACCGCCGCATCTCCACGACATCGAGTATGACGCCTATCTGGCGAACGACCGCACGCTGGCGGACCCAGAAACCGTGCGGGTGGAGCGCGGCGGCCGCGTGCGCCTGCGCCTGATCAACGCCGCGACCGCCACGTCCTTCATCGTCGATACCGGCGCGCTGACCGCAGTAGTGCTGGCGGCCGACGGCAATCCGGTGATGCCGGTGGACGGCACGCAATTCCCGCTGGCGATGGGCCAGCGGCTCGACCTGCTGCTGAAGCTGCCGCGCGGCGAAGGCGTCTATCCCGTGCTGATGCGGCGCGAAGGCGAAACCCAGCGCACGGGCATCATCCTGGCCACCGCCAAGGCTGGCGTGGTCAAGCTGGCCTCGCAAAGCCAGCGCAAGGCCTCCGTCGCAGGCCTGGAGCTGGAAGCCAGGCTGCGCGCCAAACAGCCGCTGACGCGCCGCCCGGCCGACCGCAGCCTGACCGTGATGCTGGGCGAAATCCCGCCCTATATCTGGACGCTGAACGGCCAGACGCATGGCAAGCACCTGCCGCTGAAAGTCAAAGCCGGCGAGCGCGTGCACCTGACCTTCGTCAACCCCACCGGCATGATGCACCCCATGCATCTGCACGGGCATCATTTCCAGGTCGTCTCCCTCAACGGACGGCGGATCGACGGCGCCGTGCGCGACACGGTGATCGTGCCGGCGCACGGTGGTCGAGTCACCGTGGCGTTCGACGCCGACAATGCCGGCGAATGGGCGCTGCACTGCCACAACCTCTACCACATGGCCGCGGGCATGATGACCACGGTAAAGTACGAGGGATGAAACGGCGGCGCTAACCCGCCCGGCGCGGCGCGAACAGCCCGATCAGCACCAGCCCCGCCAGGAAGCCGCCGATATGTGACCACCAGGCGATCGTGTCGGCGGAGCCGATGCCGCCGCCCACAAAGCCGAACACCACCTGGCTGCCGAGCCACAGCACCGCCAGCAGCGCCACCTGGCGGAATCCCGCGAGACCGCCCGCTTGCCCGCCACCCATGATTAGCCGGATCGCCCCGCCGAAGCATCCGGCGATGGCGCCCGACGCGCCGATCAGCGGAGCTGGGGAATCGGCAAACGCCACAATGTGCGCCGCCGCCCCGGCCAGGCCGCACAGCAGATAGAACACCACGAAGCGGAACGCGCCCAGGCGGCGCTCCACGGGCGTGCCGAACGCCAGCAACGCCAGCATATTGATGCCGAGATGGTCGAGGCCCGCATGCAGGAACTGGTAGGTCACGGGCGTCGCCAAATCGTACGGCCCCGCCTGCATCGCGCCGGTCAGCCGCGCCGCTACCAGCGCGAATTCGTAAACCAGCCGGTCGTCGGCCTGTTCGCTCAGGAAATACCGCAGCAGATGCACGATCAGGTTGGCGACGATCAGCCACAGCACCGCGCCGCTGACGTTGAACATGGGCTGGCGCGCGCCGCCGCCGAGCCCACGCCCGCCCGACGGCCCCGCGCCCTCACCGCCACCGCCATTGCCGCCGCCGGAAGGCCCGCCGATTCGGCGAAGCATCGACATCAGCGCCGCGCCCGCCGCCACAGCAGAAACGCCAGGGGCGTGAACCAGATCGCCAGCGTCGCGATGCCCAGGCCGCCAGCGATCGGCCGCTCGAAGAACGGCAGAATCTGTCCGTCGGATTTGATCAGCGACTTGATGAGGTTCTCCTCCACCAGCGGCCCCAGCACCAGGCCCAGGATCGCCGGGCCGACCGGAAAATCGTTCTCCTCCATCACGAAGGCGATGGCGCCGAAGAACAGCATCAGCGTCACCCCGAATCCCGAATTGTCGATGGCGTAGGAGCCGACGATGCAGTTCAACAGGATGATCGGCATCAAGATCTCTTTCGGCGCGCGCAGGATCTGCTTGGACGATTTGATCGCCAGCCACCCCATCGGGATCATCAGCAGGTTCGCCAGGACGAACACCATGAAGATGGCGTAGACCGCGTCGGGCCGGTTCAGGAACAGCATCGGGCCGGGATTGAGGCCCTTCATGTACAGAACGCCGATGGCGATGGCGGTGATCGAATCGCCGGGAATGCCGAACACCATCGCCGGCACCCACGCGCCGGCCAGCGAGGCGTTGTTGGCCGCGCCGCTTTCGATGATGCCCTCGACATGGCCGGTGCCGAACTTCTCGCGCTCCTTCGAGAATTTCTTGCTGATCGCATAGGTGACCCAGGCGGCGATATCGGCCCCGGCGCCGGGCAAGGCGCCGATCAGCGTGCCCACGACGCTGCCGCGCATAACGCTGGTTTTATATTTCCACGCATAATGGCCCATGTTGCGGAACACGCTATCGATCCGCGCGTCGGCGATGCGCGCGCCGCCGCCGGTATCGGTGGCCGAGCGCAGCACCTCGGGTATCGCGAACATGCCGATCAGCACGGGGATGAAGCTGACCCCGCCCAGAAGGTCGGATATGCCGAAGCTGAAGCGCTGATAGCCCGCCGGGTTGTTGACGCCGACGCAGGCGATCAACAGGCCGAAGCACAGCGCGATCATGCCTTTCAGCGGCCGGTCGGTGGCGATCAGCACCGCGCAGGTAAGGCCGAGGCAGGACAGCCAGAAATACTCGTACGAGCTGAACTTCAGCGCGATTTCGGCCAGCGCCGGCGCGGCCCAGATCAGCACCGCCGTGCCGAACAAGCCGCCGACGGCCGAAAACACCAGGCCCGCGCCCAGGGCCTGGTCGGCCTGGCCCTTGCGCGTCATGGCATAGGCCTCGTCCACATAAGCCGCCGAGGCCGGCGTGCCGGGAATCCGCAGCAGCGCGCCGGGAATGTCGCCCGAGAAGATCGCCATCGCCGTGGCGGTGACGATGGCGGCGATCGCCGGCACCGGCTCCATGAAGAAGGTGAACGGCACCAACAGCGCCGTGGCCATCGTGGCGGTCAGTCCCGGCATCGCGCCCACGAACAGCCCGAAGAAGGACGTGATCAGGATCGTCCACATCACGTCGGCGCGGAACAGCAGATCGAAGGCGGCGATGAAGTTCTGCATGCCCCGCGCCTAGAAAAACAGCTCGGTAAGCCCGCGCGGCAGCGGCACGCGCAGCAGCTTGTCGAAGGCGAAATACACGGCGAAGGTGCTGGCAAAGGTGCAAGCAAGGTTCACCCAAGGCCTGACGCCGGCGACGGCGAACAGCGCCGCCATCATCGCCAGCGACACGATCAGGAACCCGAGCGTCTCCGACGCCAGGATATAGCCGAGGATCAGCAACAGGATCAGAAGAAAATGCACGAGGTGCCGTGGCGACCTGATCCACGGCTCGACGATCATCCACGGCTGGGTCGCGAGCGCACGCCAGCCCTTTACCATCAGCAGCACAGCACCGGCCAGCATGCCGACACCGATCACGGTCGGAAACACGCCGGGCCCGACGAACTGCCCCGGCATCGGCGGGAACGTGCGGCTGTAGCCGATCACCGCCAAAGCGAGCACGGCCAGGAACAGGCCGCTGATGGCATCGTTGAATTTCATGGGCTATCCAGAAATGCCCTCGCCCGGAACGCGCAAGGAGAACTCCGTGCGCGCCGCCGGGCGAGGATCGATTGCGAATTGCAGATGGTTACGCGGTTACTTCGCGATGCCCACCGCCTTCATGACAGTGCCGAGGTCCTTGTTGCTCTTATCCATGAACTTGGCGTAGTCCGCCGGGCCGGCCCAGATCATGCCGTAGCCGCGCTGGTCCATGAAATCCTTGTACTCCTTGCTCTTGTAGGCCTTGTCGAAGGCCGCGACCAGCTTGTCGGTCGCCTCTTTCGGCATGCCCTTGGGCCCGGCCATGCCGCGCCACGCGGCCAAGGTCCAATTGCTTCCCGTCGCCTCCTTCAGCGTGGGAATGTTCTTCAGCGCGCCGTTGCGATTGGCGTCGAACACGGCCAGGCTTTTCACCTTGCCGGCGTCGATCAGCGAACGCGCCTCGGGCAGCGAACACGGCACGATGTCCACGCCGCCCGCGACGAGGTCTTGCAGGCCGGGGGCCGCGCCCTGGCTCGGCACCCACGGCACCGAGGCGGGATCGAGCTTCTGGTCCGACAGCAGGCCCGCGAGCGCCAGGTGCCAGATGCCGCCCTGGCCGGTGCCAGATGCCTTCATCTTGCCCGGGTTGGCCTTGATCGCGGCCAGCAGGCTCTTCACGTCGTTATACGGCGAGTTCGCCGCCACTTGCAGGCCCGCCGGATCGGCATTGACCAGCGCCAGCGGCGTGTAGTCCTGCCAGGTCAGCTTGGTCAGCCCCTGCCAGTGCATCATGCCGATTTCGACGGTGATCAGGCCGATGGTATAGCCGTCGGGCTTGGCTTCGGCGATCGCCTGATGGCCGACCACGCCGCTGCCGCCCGTGCGGTTGACGACGTTGACCGGCTGCTTCAGCTCTTTTTCCAGCAGCACGCCCAGGATGCGCGCCACGGCGTCGGTGCCGCCGCCCGCTGCCCAGGGAACGACCAACTGGATTGGCCGGTCGGGCCAGGCGGCCGTGGCCGGCGTGGCTAGGCCCATGATGCCGGCGATCGCCGCAACCGAGGCGATGCCGAGCAGATTTCGTCTGAACATGCGTTTCCTCCACTTTCCCTTTGTGACAGCCGGTTCGCCTCATCGAGGCGCGGCATTTGTTTTTGGAACCGACGACCCTAGCGCGCCCGGCGGTGGGTGCCAAGGCGCTACGGTTAGTGGTTTTCAGACAGCCGGTGCTATCACACGACGCCGGCGCATCAGCCACAACGTCGCCAACGCCGCGAGCACGACCAGCGGCAGAACGATGAAATTGGCGGGCTGCCAGCCCAGCCATTCGTGCATCGCGCCCGAGCTCCAGGCCGATACCGATACCAGCCCGAACACCAGGAAGTCGTTGGCGGCCTGGACCTTGTTGCGCTCGGACAGCGCGGGCACCTCGGTCAACAGGGTCGAGGCGCCGATATAGAGGAAATTCCAGCCCACGCCGAGCAACAGCAGCGCCAGATTGAAATGCAATTCATCGACGCCCGTGGCGTTGATGCCGATGCAGGCCGCGATCAGCGCCGTTCCCGTCAACATCACCTGCAACAGTCCGAAGCGTTTAATCAGGTGTCCGGTGAAGAACGACGGCACGAACATGCCCAGGACATGAATTTGCATCGTAAGCTTGGTGGCGGTGAAGGAATGCCCGCAGGCCGCCATCGCCAGCGGCGTCGCGGTCATGACGAAGTTCATCGCCGCGTAGGCGATCATTCCGGCGATCACGGCGACGATAAACTCGGGCTCGCGCGCGATATTTAGAATCGAGCGGCCGCTGATGGCGCGTTCCTGTGCGTTCAACGGCGGAATGTCGATGAAGCGGATCAACCCCAGCGCCGCGACCTGCAACCCGGCGATCGCGATGTAGCCACCGGCGAAAAACACCGGCGCGAACCAATCTTTGCTCTGACTCGCGAGTTCCGGCCCAGCAATCGCCGCCACCACCCCGCCCGCCAGAACGAAGCTGATGGCCCGCGCGCGGTACTCGGGCCCGGCTGTGTCGGCAGCGGCGAAGCGATAGAACTGCGCGAAGCCGTTGAAAACGCCGAGCGGGATTCCGCCCATCGCGAACAGCCAGAAATCGTTGGCGAACACGCCCCAGGCCGACGTCCCCGCGCCAACCAGGCCGATCAGCACGCCGATGGTGAAGCCGTCGCGCCGGCCGATGCGCTTCATCAGCATCGAGGCCGGTATCGTCGCCAGCATGGTGGCGAAGAACTGGAACGCCAGCGGCATGGTGCTGAGCGATTTGTCGTCGGCGAGGCCGTGGCCGACCAGCGCCGAGACGGTCATGTTCAGCGACGTGCCGGTCATCATCAGCGCCTGGCAGGCGGCCAGCAGCAGCACGTTGCGGCGGGTGCGGAGATCGGTCATCGGGGCCTTCGGGGAGAGGGAACGCAGGCGGCGGTGATAACACGTCCCGGGCCAAGGATCATGCATCGGCGCGCATGCGTGCATTGCGCCCAACGCCCGGCAGCGACGCAGCGAATCCGCCGTCTAACGGTGCTCGAAGCCGCCATGCGACGGCGTGATGTTCCTGCCCTTGTCGTCCAGCACGCACACGCCCTTGCCCTTGACCATCCGGCCGATGCACGTGACGGGAACTCCGGCACGCCGCGCCGCGGCCGCCACCAGCGACGCAGCCCAGGGCGAAGCGGTGAACAGCAGCTCGTAATCGTCGCCGCCGCTTAAGACGGCCGAGCGCAACGCGGGGCGGTATTTCAGCGCGGCCTTGGCCGCCCGCGATAGCGGCACCGATGGCCAGTCGATCTGGGCGCCCAGGCGCGACCATTTGCAGATATGGCCGAGATCGCCCACAAGCCCGTCCGACACGTCCATCATCGCGTGGACGATATGCGCCAGTTCCCTGCCCGCTTCGAGGCGCGGGCGCGGCAGGCGATAGCGGTCGGCGAGATGGGCGCTTTCGCGCGCCGAGATGCCGCGCAGCCAGCCGCGCAACGCCAGCAGGCCGAGAGCCGCATCGCCGATCGTGCCCGTCACATACACATCGTCGCCGGCCTTGGCGCCGTCGCGGCGCGGCACCGTCGTGCGCGGCGCATGGCCTAGGATGGTGATGGTGACGCTGACCGGCCCGGGCGCGGTGACGCTGTCGCCGCCGATCAGTCCCAGGCCGAATGCGCGCTGGTCGCGCCGGAGGCCCTCGGCGAACCGCTTGACCCAGGCGTCGGATGTCTCGCTGGGCACGCTCAGCGACAGAAGATAGGCGAACGGCTTGGCGCCTTTCGCGGCGAGGTCCGACAGGTTCGCGCGCAGCGCCTTGCGCGCGACCAGATCGGGCGGCTCATCGCCGATGGTGTGAACGGTGCCGACGATGGTATCGGTCTTGGCCACCATCACCCCGCCGCGCGGCGGCGCGAAGGTGGCGCAATCGTCGGTCAACGCCCTAGCGCCGGGCATCGCCGCGGCGAGCGGCGCGAAATACCGCTCGATGCGGCCGAATTCGCCCAGGCCCCGGCGATGCGCACTTTTGTGGCGCCGCTCCGGCTCGCGACGTTTAGGCGCCTTTCTTGGTCTCACGCGTTTTCGCTTCGCTGGGCCGCAAATCGCGCGCCAGCCGGTCGAGCACCGCGTTCACCATGCCCGGCTCCTTGCCCGCATAGAACGCATCGGTCACGCCGACATATTCGCTGATGGCGACGGGTGCGGGAACCTGCGCCTGCTCGGCCAGCTCGAACACGCCGCAGCGCAGGATTTGGCGCAGGATGGCTTCCAGCCGTTCCAACGGCCAGGCCTCAGGCAGCACGGCGGCGATGAGATTGTCCATCTCCTCGCGCCCCTTCCACACGCCCTCCACAAGCGTCTTGAACAGTTCCACGTCCGCGCCGCCGTACTGGTCGCCGTCCAGCTCGCGGCCGATGCGATGCTCGATGAATTCGCGGATCACGTCGGCGACCCGGCCGCCGCTGATCTCGAGCTGATAGAGCGCCTGGACCGCGGCCAGCCTAGCGGTGCTGCGCTTGCCGGCCGGCGCGTCCTTGGCCGGCTTAATGATGGGCGGAGGCTTGGCCGTGAATTTCCTGGGACCGGCTGGCGGCATGGCGGCGATCAGCGCGGCCAGATATGGAAATGGCGCTTGACCTCGAGCATCCTGAGGCAGGCGCGCGCGGCCCGCCCGCCGAGGTTGAGCTTGGCGACGCTGGCGCGCGCCCAGGCCTGGTCGCGGTTCTCGCAGGTGATGATGCCCATGCCCAGGGCCAGCGTGTACCGCAGAACCAGCTCTTGTAGCCCGTGGATGCTTTCGGTGCAGACATGGTCGTAATGCGTGGTCTCGCCGCGGATCACGCAGCCCAGCGCCACATACCCGTCGTAGCGCCGCCGGGCCGTGGCGCGGACTTCCATCGATTTGATGGCGATCTGGATGGCGCCGGGAATCTCCAGCGCCCCCGGCACGGCGAACCGCTCGTAGGTTCCCTCGGCCTGCTCGATCGCGGCGACCGCGCCCTTGGCCAGCTCGTCGGCGAGGTCCTCGTAGAACCGCGCCTCGATCACCATGATATGCGGTTTTTCATTCATCGCTAGCGCCGCTTCCTGCCGACCCTTGTTTTGCTCCCGCCGGCGGCCTCAGCACCCGCCGCCTCGGCAAGCCGCGCACCATAGCGCGCGAGCATGTCGATTTCCACATTCGCCAGCGCGCCGACTTTAAGCCCTCCCAGGGTCGTGACCTTGGCGGTGTGCGGGATGATGTTGACGCCGAACGCCGTGGCCCTGCCCTTGTCCGCGACTTGGTTGACGGTCAGCGACACGCCGTCCACCGCCACCGACCCCTTGGGCGCCAGGAACCGGCCGAGCACGCGCGGCGCCGCGAATACCAGGCGGATCGACGCGCCATCGGCGCGGCGCGATACCAGCCTTGCCACCCCGTCGACATGGCCCGACACGGCATGGCCGCCCAGCTCATCGCCCATCTGCAACGGGCGTTCCAGGTTCACGCCGGTGCCTTCCCGCCACGACGCCAGCGTGGTCTTGCCCAAAGTCTCGGCGGACACATCGGCGGCGAACCAGCCCTTGCCCTTGGCGGCGACGGTCAGGCAGCAACCTGCGCAGGCGATCGACGCGCCGATGGCGGCGCCCTTGAGGCCGCCCGCAGCCGCGATTTCGATGCGCCGCGCGCCGCGCTTTCCGGCGACGCGCCTGACGCGCCCGATTTCCGTTACGATGCCCGTGAACATGGCGGCGAGACTACATCGCCCGCACGTAGCTTTCCATGACGTCGGGGCCGACGGGCGAAACGGCGCGGCGCTGGAACCCGTACGCGTCGGCCACTTTGACGACGTCCATGCCCGCCAGGGCCGGCACGCCGTCGCCGCCCAGCACGACCGGCGCGCGGAACCACACCAGCCGGTCGATCAACCCGGCCTTGAGCAGCGACGCGGCGATCCGCCCGCCGCCTTCCACCAGCACGCGCGTCAGTCCCTGGGAGCCCAGTATGCCGAAGGCCCGCGCCGGATCGGGCCGGTTGGCGGCATCGGGCGTTACGCGCAGCACCTTGACGCCCGCGCGCTCCAACGCCGCGACGCGGTGGCTGTCGGCATCCTCGCGCGCGACCACCCAGACCGGATGCGCATGAACCGAACGGACCAGCTTGCTTTCCAGCGGCAGGCGCGCGGCGCTGTCCAGCACCACGCGCACCGTCATGCGGTCCTCCATGCCCGGCAGGCGACAGGTGAGTTCCGGGTCGTCCGCCAGCACCGTGCCGATACCCACCAGCACGGCGTCGTGCGCGGCGCGCAGCAGATGGCCGCGGTCGCGCGCGGGCGGCGAGGTGATCCACTTGCTGTCGCCGCCCGCTGCCGCGATGCGGCCGTCGAGCGAGGTGGCGAGCTTCAGCGTCGCCATCGGCCGGCCCGCGGCGATGCGCGTGAGGAAACCCAGGTTGATCTCGCGCGCTTCCTCGGCGCCAAGCCCGGTCTCGGCCACGATGCCCGCCCGGCGCAGCGCCGCCATGCCGCCGCCCGACACGCGCGGGTCGGGATCGTCGATCGCCGCCACCACGCGCGCGACCCCAGCCGCGATCAGCGCATCGGTGCAGGGCGGCGTCTTGCCATGATGGGAACAGGGTTCGAGCGTCACGTAGGCCGCCGCGTCCCGCGCTTTCGCGCCGGCGCGCTTCAGCGCTTCGGTTTCCGCATGCGGCCGGCCGCCGGGTTGCGTCCAGCCGCGCCCGACCACGTTGCCGTCCCTAACGATCACGCAGCCCACGGCGGGATTGGGCCAGACCTGGCCCAGGCCGCGCCGCGCCAGGGCCAGCGCCCCAGCCATGAACCGCGCATCGTCGCTGCTAAAACCGGTCATGCAAGACCATCTCGCCGATTTCCCGGCGAGTCAAAATAGAAACCACCAAGGCACCAAGACACCAAGGGCAAACGGTCTTTTCTTGGCGACTTGGTGTCTTGGTGGTTATCCGGTCCTTGTAACTTATTCCTTCGTGTCGCCGAGCTTGCCGACGAAATCCTCGAAGTCCGCCGCGTCGCGGAAATTGCGGTAGACCGAGGCGAAGCGCACATAGGCGACCTGATCGAGGGTTTTCAGGGCCTCCATGATCGCCTCGCCGATCGAGGTCGCGGGTATCTCGCTTTCGCCCGAGCTTTCCAGGCGCCGCACGATGCCGTTGATGACGCGCTCGACGCGTTCCGGCTCGACCGGCCGCTTGCGCAGGGCCGTGGCCATAGAGCGCGCCAGCTTGTCGCGGTCGAACGGCTCGCGCTGGCCGTTCTTCTTGATCACCGTCAATTCGCGCAGCTGGATGCGCTCGAACGTGGTGAAGCGCGCGCCGCAGTTGGGACAGAAGCGCCGCCGCCGGATCGCCGAGTTGTCCTCGGTCGGTCGCGAATCCTTCACCTGAGTGTCGTCATGGCCGCAAAATGGACAGCGCATCCCCGTTCCCCCTCTTTATTCCTTTCGCCGGTTCCCGTTCAGCCGTAGATCGGGAAGCGGCGGCACAGATCGAACACGGCCGTTCGCGCCTTGGCTTCGGCCGCCGAGTTGTCGCCGTTGCTCTTTGCCAATGCATCCAAAACGTCGGCGACGAGCTCGCCGACGCGCTTGAATTCCGTAACGCCCAGACCGCGCGTGGTGCCCGCGGGCGTGCCGAGCCGTATGCCCGAGGTCACCGTCGGCTTCTCGGGATCGAACGGCACGCCGTTCTTGTTGCAGGTGAGATGCGCGCGGCCAAGCGATTCCTCCGCCGCCTTGCCCGTCAGCGTCTTCGAGCGCAGATCGACCAGCATCAGATGCGTGTCGGTGCCGCCGGCGACGATATCGAACCCCCTGGCCTGCAACGTGGCGGCCAGCGCCTTGGCGTTGTCCACAACCAGGCGCGCATAGGCGCGGAACTCCGGCTGCAGCGCCTCGCCGAACGCCACGGCCTTGGCGGCGATCACGTGCATCAGCGGCCCGCCTTGCAAGCCCGGGAACACCGCCGAGTTGATCTTCTTGCCCATGCCGGCGTCGGAACTGAGGATCATGCCGCCGCGCGGACCGCGCAGCGTCTTGTGTGTGGTCGTCGTCACAACGTGCGCGTGCGGCAAGGGGCTGGGATGCGCGCCGCCCGCCACCAGGCCGGCGAAATGCGCCATGTCGACCATCAGGTAGGCGCCCACCGCGTCCGCGATCTTGCGGAAGCGCGGGAAATCCAGCAGGCGCGGATAGGCCGAGCCGCCGGCGATGATCAGCTTGGGCTTCGCCTGCCGCGCCATCGCATCGAGATCGTCGTAGTCGATCACCTGCGTGTCGCGGCGCACGCCGTACTGCACCGCCTTGAACCACTTGCCCGAGATGTTGGGCGGCGCGCCGTGGGTCAGATGCCCGCCGGCCGCGAGCGACAGGCCCATGATCGTGTCGCCGGGATTGAGCAGCGCCAGGTACACCGCCTCGTTCGCCTGGGCGCCGGAATGCGGCTGCACGTTGGCGAAGGTGCAGCCGAACAGCTTGCACGCGCGCTCGATCGCCAGGTTTTCGGCCTCGTCGACGAACTCGCAGCCGCCGTAATAGCGCTTGCCGGGCAGCCCTTCCGCGTATTTGTTGGTCAGCACCGAGCCTTGCGCCTCCAGCACGGCGCGCGAGACGATGTTCTCGGATGCGATCAGCTCGATGCCGTCCTGCTGGCGCGCCAATTCGCGCTTGATCGACGCTTCGATCGCGGGGTCGGCGGCGGCTAGGTCGCGGCTGAAAAAACTATCCGGCGCGGAACGGGCAGCGGCATGGGCGGTCATGGGGCGATCGGTCTCCGGTCAACTCATCTTGGCGACGCGGCGGTCGTGCCGGCCGCCGCCATAGGCCGTGTTCAGGAACACGCGCAGGCAATCCTTGGCGGTCTCCTCGCCGATCAGCCGCGCGCCGAGCGCTAGGACGTTCGCGTCGTTGTGCTCGCGCGCCAGGCGCGCCGAGGTGGTATCGTGGCACAGCGCCGCGCGTATGTGGCGGTGCCGGTTCGCGGCCATAGAAATGCCGATGCCGGTGCCGCAGACCAGAACGCCGCGCCTGGCCTTGCCATCCTTGATCGCGGCGGCGAGTTTGTCGGCGAAATCGGGGTAATCGACCGAGTCCGGGCCGTTGGTGCCGAGGTCGAGCACGCCGATGCCCGCGCGTTCCAGCTCGCCCCGCAACGCCTGTTTCAGGACGTAGCCGGCATGGTCGGAAGCGATGGCGACGGTCTCGGGCGTCATTTGCTAGGGCGGTTCCGAAGGCTGGGATCGGGCGGTACTAAACGGCGGCGCGGGCATGATAGCCGTACAAGATATCGCCCGGCAACGTCAAATCTCCACCACATATCGAAGGGCACACAAGGGCTGGAAATTGCCGTTCTATTGGTGCGCCAAAGTAAGGGGTTCCGGGGCTACAGAACTACGCATGAATCCAGCAATGAAAAGGCCGGTTTTACCGCATCCGCCCACCTTCCTGGCCGGCGAATCCTTGCGGGCGGCATCGCGGGACTATGCCTGTGGATAAGAAAACCGCCGCGAATACTGTGAATTTATCCCCCGCGATTTGACAGCCCTGGGGTGGTGTGAAAGAAACCGGGACGCCCGCCAATTGAACGATGGAACCGACGCAATGAGCGACCAGCCGGACGCCAAGTTCTCCCACGGCGACATCCTGCGCATGACCACCGAGATCGCCGCGTCGTACCTCGCCAACAACACCTTGCCGGCGGCGCAGATTCCCGAGGTGATCAGCACAGTGTACGGCGCGCTGAACGGCCTGGGCAATGCCGGGGCCATGAAATCGGATGCGCCGAAGCCCGCCGTGCCGGTGAAGAAGTCGATCACCGGCGACTACATCATCTGCCTGGAGGACGGCAAGAAACTGAAGATGCTGAAGCGGCATCTGCGCACGACCTACAACCTGACGCCGGACGAATACCGGGCGAAATGGGGACTGGGCGCGGACTATCCGATGGTGGCGCCTAATTACGCCGAGAAGCGCTCCGAATTCGCCAAGAAGATCGGCTTGGGCCGGGCCTCCAACAAGGCGCGCGGGCGCAAGGCCAAGGCTAGCTAGCCGGACTTCTGCTGTACCGCCGCCAGGGCGTGTTCTTCCACGACGATCCGCCAGGCGAGCATCGCCGCGTTCAACAGCGAGAATAGCGCCGCGTACCACCACATGCCGAACACGACCGGCAGCGTCGCCACCTCGGCCGCTAGGACGACGTAATTGGGATGCCGCAGGACGCGGTACGGCCCCGCCGCCACGAGTTTCTCGCCAGGCATCACGACAACGCGCGTGGTCCAGCGCCGGCCGAGGGTCCACAGGATCCAGGCCCGCGCGGCCTGCAACAGCAGATAGATGCCAAGCCAGGGCAACGATACCGGGGCGTCATAGGCCAGCAGCCAAAGCCCGGCGAGCCACGCGGCATGCAGCCCGATCAGCACCCAGTAATGCCCGGCCCCGGCTTCGATCGCGCCGCTTGCCAGCAGGCGGCGCGTATTGGCGCGCGCCCAGGCGGCCTCGGCCAGGCGTTGCGCCGTAACCAGCGCCAGGATCAGCACGGCCAGGGTCACGGCATCCTTCCTACATGCCGCGCGGCACGTGGCGCGCCAGCCACGCGCAGGCGACGAGCCACAGGCCCGCGGCGGCGAACACGCACCACAGGCCGAAGAAGCTGAGCAGCAGGCCGAAAACCGCTGTCGACGCCATCAGGGCGACGTCGCGGTAGGTGGCGAACACGACGGTCATCTCCGGGCGCTCGCGCGCGTGCACGGCGCGCTGGAACGTGACCATCGTGACGGAATCGAGCGCCATCGCGCCGACCGCCGACGCCAGGATGCAGGCGGCGAACGCATAGGGCCAGGGCGTGGCGGCCGCCGCCAGCAGCGCGCCTAGGCCGGCGGCGGTGAACCCGCCCATGATCACCCGCCGCATGCCGACGCGGCGCGCCAGCCGCCCGAACAGCGGCGTGGTGAACAGCATCGCCATTCCAGCCGCCACCAGGTATCCGCCGGCCGCGGCGCCCATCCCCGACGTAACCATGTAGATCGGCCCATAGACCAGGAACAGCACCCACCAGCTTTCGCGCACCAAATTCAGCACATAGGCCAGGCGCAACCGCGGCTGCACGACGAAGCGGCGCAGATTGCGCACGGGGGCGAAGCGCGGTCCCGCGCCAGGCGGCTCGGGCGCCGCCGCGCCGGCCGCGCCCATGCGCCGCGACCGGGCCCAGACGGCGAGGATATGGCATAGCAACAACGCCGCGGCGGCGATCGAGGCGCCATAGGCCGCCCACGGCGATACCAGTTCGTACAGGCGCACCCCCACGACCGGCGCCGCGCACCACGCCCCGGCGGCGGCGAATATGCGCAACGGCTCCATGCGCGCCAGATCGCGCCGGCCGATATGCGTCATGATCATCAGGTGCAGCGCGTTCATGGCGCAGGCCGCCGACAAGGCGCGCAGCACGATCGCGGCGATCGTTCCCGCCCCGGTCGATAAGGCCAGGCACAGCGGCACGGCAGCCATCAGCACCGCCGCCGCGCCGTAGACGACATGCGGCCCGAACCGCCTGAGCAGCGGCGGAATCGCCTGACTGGCCACGACCACGAGGCCGACCGCCGCCGAGAACGCCAGGCTGACGTCGCGGGCGTCACCCAGCACCGCCAGCGCCACGACCGGCAGCACCACCGTCAGCAACGCGCGCGTCAGGGATTCGACCGCGAACAGGCTGGCGAAAGCGACCGGGCCGGGCACAAGCAGCCTGTCGGCGAGGCGCGCGGCCCAGGACATGACGGATGGAATCCTTAATCCCGCGACAAATCAGGGATGCCTAATTTACCGCCATTTCATTGATCGCGTCCCGAGCTAGTGCAGACGCATGGTTCGGCCAGCGACCGGCCGCCACTAGCCTATCCACAGGCATCCGGGATAAGGGGATTCCCGGGGAGGCGGGGTTTCCTGCCGCGTTCACGCGCGGCGCCCCCGCCGATAAGGGGGACCGGCTGCAATGGACAAGATTCTGAACAGCTATTTCCGGCTCGACGAGAACAAGACCACCGTGCGCACGGAAATCCTGGCGGGCGTCACCACGTTCCTGACCATGGCCTACATCATCTTCGTCAATCCATCGATCCTGAAGCTGGCGGGCATGGATTACGGCGCGGTGTTCGTGGCGACCTGCCTGGGTGCGGCCATCGGCACGCTGGCGATGGGGTTGTACGCCAACTACCCGATGGCGCTGGCGCCGGGCATGGGTCTCAACGCCTATTTCACCTTCAGCGTCGTGAAGGGCATGGGCGTGACCTGGCAGGTGGCGCTGGGCGCGGTGTTCCTGTCCGGCGTCTTGTTCTTCATCCTGTCGGTCACGCCGGTGCGCGAATACATCATCAACGCCATCCCGAAATCGCTGAAGATGGCGATCTCCGCCGGCATCGGCCTGTTCCTCGGCATCATCGCGATGGAAGAGGCGGGCATCATCGTCAAGCACCCCGAAACCCTGGTCACCCTGGGCACGGTCACGAAACCCGAGGTGCTGCTGGCGATTTTCGGGTTCTTGCTGATGATCGCGCTGGATTACCGCAAGGTGCCGGGCGGCATCATCATCTCGATCCTGGCGGTGTCGGCGATCGGCATACTGTCCGGCGTGTCGAAATTCACCGGCATCGCCAGCGCCCCGCCCAGCCTGGCGCCCACCTTCATGCAGATGGACCTGAAAGGGGCGATGAATCTGGGTCTGCTCGCGATCGTGTTCGCGTTCCTGTTCGTCGATTTCTTCGACAACGCCGGCACGCTGATCGGCGTGGCCTATCGCGCGGGGATGCTGAAACCCGACGGTACGATCCCGCGCCTGAAGAAAGTGCTGATCGCCGACAGCGGCTCGGCCATGATGGGCGCGGTCCTGGGCACCTCGACCGTCACCAGCTACATCGAAAGCGCGGCCGGCGTGAAAGCCGGCGGGCGAACCGGCCTGACCGCCGTGGTGGTGGCGATCCTGTTCCTGCTGGCGCTGTTCTTCTCGCCGCTCGCCGCCAGCATCCCCGCCTACGCCACCGCGCCCGCGCTGCTGTTCGTGGCCTGCCTGATGGCGCGCGGCCTGACCGAGCTGGATTGGGAGGACGTAACGGAGTACGCGCCGGCGGTGGTCTGCGCGCTGGCCATGCCGCTGACCTTCTCGATTGCACACGGCATCGCCTTCGGTTTCGTGATCTACACGCTGGGCAAGCTTCTGGCCGGGCGGTTCAAGGACCTGCATCCCGCGGTGATGGTCATCGCCGCGCTGTTCCTGCTGAAATACGGCCTGATCTGAGGGAAAATACTGTGCGGAAGCCTGTGGATAAACCGCGCATTTAATGTGGAAAAGCGTGACATCCCTGCCACCGCTCGGGTATAGTTTTGCCGCTAATAAGGAGGCCGCGCCGGGTTACCAGCGCGGCCCGAGTTTAGGGAGGAATCGCCACCAGGCGAAGGGATAAGGCAAAAGACCGCCTCATCCACAAGTATCAATACGAACCACAAATGGTTATGTGGCAAGCGTGTTAAACCGCTTGCCACTTTTTTTCGCACAAATTGGACGCCACGGCCGGATTGAACAATACAAACAGATATATAACCGATTCGGAGAATCGGTTATCAGGACGCTAACGCCGCGGTTTCCTCGACTTCTTGGCTAGCGCCCAGGGCGGTTTGGCCCCGATGATTCGCTTATGCACCGGACAACCGGGCCGGTGCGCACCCGGCAGATAGCCCAGGCTCATCAAAAATTCGTTCACCACCTCGCCGCCGGTGAAGCGGAAAGTCTGGCGGAACAGCTTCACCCAGCCATCGAGCTTTTGCGGATGGTTGGCGTCGAGCCAACCGGCGAATCCGCCGTGGCTTTGGCGCAGCGCCTGGATGCGCTTGGCGTTGTCGACGATCGACTCGATTTTTAGGCGATTGCGGATGATCGCCGCGTCGGCCAGCAGGCGCTTCATGTCGCGCGCGCCGAACGCCGCCACCTTGTCCACGTCGAAATCGCCGAACGCGGCGTTCAGGCCGCGGCGCTTCTTCAGGACGATCAGCCAGCTCAACCCCGCCTGCATGATCTCCAGCGCCAGGCGCTCGTGCAGCACACGCTCGTCGCGCGACGGAAAGCCGTATTCGGTGTCGTGATAGGGCCCGTGAAATTCGTGCCCGGGTGCGATCTTGCAATACGACATGGCGGCTCTTCAGGGGTTATTTGAAGGATATGAGCTGGTGGCGGATCGCCTGGTCGATCGCGATCCAGACGATCGCGGCGATCGCCGTGGTTATGGCGAACTTGAGAGGCAAGCGCGGCCTGGCCGGCGCCGAGGTGGCGTGGCCCGGCTCGACCTTCTCGGGCGGGCGGTTGCCCCAGGGCAGGACGGCGAAGATCACCGTCCACCAGATCACCACGAACACCATGATGCCGGTATAGAGCGTCATACCTGTTCGATCTCGATCAGCGTGCCCATGAAATCCTTGGGGTGCAGGAACAGCACCGGCTTGTTGTGCGCGCCGATCTTGGGCTCGCCGTCGCCCAGCACGCGCAGGCCCTGGGCTTTGAGCTTGTCGCGCGCCTTCAGGATATCCGGCACCTCGTAGCACACGTGGTGGATGCCGCCGGAGGGATTGCGCGCCAGGAACGGCGCGATCGGCGAGTTGTCGCCGAGGGGATGCAGCAGCTCGATCTTGGTGTTGGGCAGCTCGACGAACACGGTGGTGACGCCATGCGCGGGCAGCTTGAGGGGTGGCGACACCTTGGCGCCGAGCGTATCGCGGTAGAGGGAAGCGGCTTTGTCCAAATCGGGCACGGCGATGGCGATGTGGTTGAGGCGGCCGATCATCCTAAACCCTCACCACATGCACGTCGGTGACGGGCTTGTGCCCGCGTAACGCCAGGATCGCCTTGCGCACGGCGCGGCGCGCGGCCTCGGCGATCTTGGCGTCGTCGGCGCGGTCCTGCGGCTTCATCCCCGCGACCGCCGCCTTGACCGCCGCCACGACCTGCTTCAGTTCCGCCGCGTCGGTTTCCGCGTCCAGCAGGCCGCGCGCCGTGACGGCGGGATCGGCCTTCAACGCGCCTTTCTTGTCCACCACCACGCTGGCCGTTGCGGCGCCGTTGTACATGAGGCGGTGACGGTCGCGCAAAACCGGGCTGTTCATCGGCCGTAAGACCGTGCCGTCCAGCGCCAAGCGCCCGTGCCGGACCGTCGCCACGGTTTCGGCCGGGCCGGGCGCCAGGCGGATCACCTGCCCGTTCGCCGGCACTATGGCCTGCTGCACCTGGCATTGCTTGGCGAGTTCCGCGTGCGCCGTCATGTGGCGCATTTCCCCGTGCACCGGCACGGCGATGCGCGGCCTTACCCATTGATACATCCGCGTCAGCTCGTCCCTGGCGGGGTGGCCCGAGACGTGCACGAAATGGTCCTTCTCGGTCACCACCTCGATGCCCTGCGCCACCAGGCTGTTCTGCAGGCGGTGGATCGCGCGCTCGTTGCCCGGGATGATGCGCGAGGAGAACACCGCGGCGTCGCCTTTTTCCAGCGTGATGTGCGGGTGCTCGCCCTGGGCGATGCGCGCGAGGGCCGAGCGCGGCTCACCCTGGCTGCCAGTGCACACCAGCAGCACCTTGTCGCGCGGCAGATAGCCGGCGTCGTGCTCGCTGACGAAGTCGGGCGTATCGGCAAGGTAGCCGGTGTCGCGCGCGGCTTCCTGCATGCGCCATAGCGAGCGGCCGATCAACGCGGCGTGGCGGTCGTGCTTCTCGGCCACGCGCGCCATGGTTTCCAGCCGCGCGACGTTCGAGGAGAAACACGCCACGGCGACGCGGTTCTTGAACCGGCCCACCAGCTCTTCCAGGCTTTCGCGCACGCCCAGCTCCGAGCCGGAATGCCCTTCGACCATGGCATTGGTGGAATCGCACACCATCGCCAGCACGCCTTCCGCGCCCAGGCGCTTCAGCGCCGCCTCGTCGGTCACGTCGCCCACCAGCGGCGCATCGTCGATCTTCCAATCGCCGGTATGCAGCACCACCCCCGCCTTGGTGCGGATCGCCACGGCATTGGGCTCGGGGATCGAATGCGTGAGGGTTATGAGTTCGAGTTCGAACGGGCCGACAGTAAATTTGGCCGATAGCGGCACCTCGGTGATCGGCACATCCTCGCCCGGGCCGTCCTCTTTCAGCTTGCGGCGCAGCACCGCCGCGGCGAAAGGCGTGGCATAGACCGGACAGCGCAGCTTGGACCACAGATACGGCACGGCGCCGAGATGGTCTTCATGCGCGTGAGTCAGCACCAGCCCGGCCAGGCGGTCGCGGCGCTGGGCGATGTAGTCGATGTCCGGCATGATGACGTCGATCGCGGGCTGGCTGTCGTCGGCGAAGGTGATGCCCAGGTCGATCATCAGCCATTTGCCGCGGTGGCCGTAGAGATTGAGGTTCATGCCGATCTCGCCCGACCCGCCGAGCGGCAGGAAATACAGGCCGTCGTCGCGCGGCAGCTCGAATTCCTCCAGCGCGGGCGATGCAGCCGGCGCGGCGGCGGCTTTCTTCTTCGCTGTACCGCTTTTTTTCATTTGCCCGCGTTGCGCTTGTAGATGCGCAGTAGGCCATTGAGCGCCAGGTCGACGTCCACGGCGTCGAAATGCGTGGCGTCCTGGAACAATGGCGCCAGGCCGCCGGTGGCGATCACCTTCATCTTGGCGCCGAATTCCTTCTGGATGCGCTGGAGCAGACCTTCGACCAGGCCGATATAGCCCCAGTAGATGCCCGATTCCATCGCCGCGACGGTGCCCTTGCCGATCACGCGCGTGGGCCGCCGGACCGCGATATGCGGCAGCTTGGCGGCGGCTTCGTATAGCGCCTTCAGCGACAGATTGACGCCCGTGGCGATGATGCCGCCGGCGAAATTGCCGTCGCCGTCGACGATGTCGAAATTGGTCGCGGTGCCGTAATCCACGACGATCAGCGGCCCGCGATAGGTGGCGTGCGCCTCGACCGCGTTGCACAGGCGGTCGGCGCCGGCTTCCTCCGGCTTGTCGATCAGCACCTTGATGCCCAGGTCGACCGATTTGTCGCCGATCATCATCGGCTCGCAATTGAAATACTTGCGGCACAGGGTTTTGAGATTGAACAGCATCTCGGGCACGACGATGGCGATGATCACGGCGTCGATGTCCTTAAGCTTCAGGCCGGTCAGCGCCATGAGCTGCGACAGCCACGCCGCGAATTCGTCGCCGGTCCGGCGCGCCTCGGTGCGGATGCGCCAATTGCCGCGCACGCGATCGCCGTCGAACACGCAGAAGGAGGTGTTGGTGTTGTTGGCGTTGATCGCTAGCAGCATCGCCCTCTCCTATCCCGCGCGCGCCAGGCGCACATCGCCCGCCGCGATGCGCCGCACCGCGCCGCCGGCGAGCTCCAGTTCCAGCGTACCGTCGGCGCCCAGGCCCCGGAAGCGCCCGGCGGCGGTCTCGCCCTCCAGCCCCACCTGCAACTGTTCGCCCAGGCGCCAGGCACGCCTCAGCCACGCCGCGCGCACCGGCGCGAAGCCTTCGTCCAGCCAGCGATCCACCCAGGTCATCAAATGCTTCGCGAAGGATTCCAACACGTCGGCGACCTCCACCGCCTCGCCCCCTTCCTCGCGCATCGAGCTTGCGGGAAAGGCTGCGTCTTTCGGGCTGCTGACGATATTCACGCCCACGCCCAGGACCAGAAAATCCAGCGCCCCGTCGGGTTTGGCCGCGGACTCCAGCAGGATGCCCGCTACCTTGCGCTCATTCAGCAGCACATCGTTGGGCCATTTGTAGCGCAGATCGGTGAGCGGCGGCACCAGCCCGCCCACCGCACCGCCCACGGCAAGGGCGGCAAGGAACGACAGTTCCGAAGCGCGCGCCAGCGGGCAGTCCGGCCGCAACACCAGCGAGCAGTAGAGATTGCCCGGCGGCGAGGCCCAAGCGCGGCCCTGGCGGCCGCGGCCCTTGGTCTGCTCGGCCGCCCAGACCAGCGTGCCGTCCTCCGCCCCGCCTTGCGCCAGCTCGCGTGCCGTATCGTTGGTGCTGTCGGCGCGCTCCAACGCGACCAGTCGATAGGCTGTGGGCAGGCTGGGCGCGCGCCCAGAGGTCATTTCAACTGAAGCGCCGCGGCCGCGGCGTCGGCCGCCTGCAAGACCGGCCAGAAAAACACCACGAACAAAGCCGTGACGGCCGCGCTGACGCCCATGACCGCCGCGACGCTGGTGTCGGGCCGGTCGAAGGCCGCGGCCGGCTCGTCCATGAACATGATCTGGATGATGCGAATGTAATAGTAGGCGCCCACCACGCTGGCCAGCATGCCCACAACGGCCAGGGTGTACAGCCCCGCTTCGAGCGCCGGCAGGAACACGAAAACCTTGCCGAGGAATCCCGCGAACGGCGGAATCCCCGCCATCGAGAACATGAAGATGGCGAAGGCATAGGCGACCTTGGGCTGCGAGCGCGACAGCCCGGCCAGGTCGGCGATGGTCTCGACCATCTTGCCGCCGCGCTTCATCGACAGGATGCAGGCGAAGGCGCCGAGATTCATGAACAGGTACGTCGCCATGTAGATCAGCACCCCGCGCACGCCCGACGGCGTGCCCGCGGCCAGGCCGACCAGCGCATAGCCGACATGGCCGATGGAGCTGTAGGCCATCAGGCGCTTGATGCTGGTCTGGTTGATGGCGGCCAGCGCCCCCAGGACCATCGAGGCGATCGAGACGGCCACCAGGATCTGCCGCCATTCCATCACCAGCGGCCCGAACGGCCCGGTCATGACGCGGGTGAACAGCGCGATCGCGGCGATCTTGGGCGCCACGGCGAAAAAGGCGGTGACCGGCGTAGGCGCGCCCTCGTAGACGTCGGGCGTCCACATGTGGAACGGCACGGCCGAAACCTTGAACGCCAGGCCCGCCATCACGAACACAATGCCGACGATCAGGCCGATCGACGTGGTTCCCGCAGTCGCGGGGGCAAAAAGCTTGGCCAGGACGGCGAAATTGGTGCTGCCGGCGAAACCGTAGACCAGCGAACAGCCGTAGAGCAGCATGCCCGAGGACAAGGCGCCCAGGACGAAATACTTCAGGCCCGCCTCGGTGGAGCGCACGTCGTCGCGCTTGAACGCCGCCACGACGTAGAGCGACAGGCTTTGCAGCTCGATGCCGATATAGAGCGCGATCAGGTCGTTGGCCGAGACCATCATCAACATGCCCAGGGTCGCGAACAGCACCAGTACGGGGAATTCGAACCGCGCCATGCCCTCGCGCTCGATGAAGTCCTGCGACATGACAAGGGTCAGGGCCGAGCCGCCGAGCACCAGAAGCTTCATGAACAGGGCGAAATGGTCGGCGATGAACTGGCCGTGGAAGATGATGCCGCGCTGGGGCGTTACCGCCACCGCAACGGCGCCCGCCGCGATCAGCGCCGCTATCGCCAGCCAGCCGCATAGCCGCGCCGACTCGCGCTTGCGGAACGCACCCAGCATCAGCAGGGCCATCGCCGCGCAGGCCAGCCAGATCTCGGCCATCGCCGGAACCGGGTTGTGGATGATCGGGATCATCGCTTCTGGCCCTTGGTCTCGGCGATCGCCATCGCCGTGCGCTGGGCATTGAAGTTTTTGATCAGCTCGGCCACCGAGGGCTCGATCGGCTTCAGGAAGATATTGGGAAACACGCCCATGACGAACACCAGGATCACCAGCGGCGCGAACACCGCGATTTCGCGCGGGTTCATGTCGAGAATGTTTTTCAGATCGGCGCGCTCGAGCTTGCCGAAGATCACGCGGCGATAGAGCACCAGCATATAGGCCGCACCCAGGACCATGCCCGTAGCCGCGAGCGCGCAGACCCAGGTGCTGACCTGGAACGCGCCGAACAGCACGAGTACTTCGCCCACGAAGCCCGAGGTGCTGGGCAGGCCGACCGAGGCCAGCATGAACACCATGAACACGAAGGCGTAGCGCGGCATGCGCTCCACCAGCCCGCCATAGCGCGCGATCTCGCGCGTATGCATGCGGTCGTAGACCACGCCGACGCACAGGAACAGCGCGGCCGAGACGATGCCGTGGCTGAGCATCTGGAAGATCGCACCCTGGATGCCCTGCATGGTCAGCGTGAAGGTGCCCAGGGTGACGAAGCCCATATGCGCCACGGACGAATAGGCGATCAGCTTCTTCATGTCGTCCTGGGCCAGCGCCACCAACGAGGTGTAGATCACCGCGACGATGCTCAAGGTAAACACCAGGGGCGTGAAATAGACGCTGGCGTCCGGCAGCATGGGCAGCGAGAACCGCAAGAACCCGTACCCACCCATCTTCAACAGCACGCCCGCGAGGATCACCGAGCCGGCCGTGGGCGCCTCGACATGCGCGTCGGGCAGCCAGGTATGCACCGGCCACATCGGCACCTTGACCGCGAACGAGGCGAAGAACGCCAGCCACAGCCAAAGCTGCATCCCGCGCGGGAACAGGTGCGCCATCGCGGCGGGAATGTCGGCGTTGCCGACCTCGCGGTAGATCGCCAGGATCGCCAGCAGCATCAGCACCGATCCCAGCAGCGTGTAGAGGAAGAACTTGAACGCGGAATAGACCCGCCGCGGCCCGCCCCACACGCCGATGATCAGGAACATGGGGATCAGCACCGATTCGAAGAATATGTAGAACAGGAACAGATCGAGCGCGCAGAACGTGCCGATCATCAGCGTTTCCAGCACCAGGAACGCCGCCATGTATTCGCGCACGCGCGTGGCGATCGAATCCCAGCTCGCCAGGATGCAAATCGGCGTCAGCAGCGTGGACAGCAGCACGAAGAACAGCGAGATGCCGTCGACGCCCATCGTGTAGTTGATGTTGAAGCCTCTGATCCACTCCGCCTTCTCGACGAACTGGAACTTGGCGCTGGACGGGTCGAACCCGATCCAGATGAACAGCGACAGCGCGAAGGTGATCAGCGACGTCCACAGCGCCGCGTAGCGCGACACGCGCGCCACCGCCGCATCGTCGCCGCGCTGCACCAGGATGAACGCCACGCCCACCAGCGGCAGGAACGTGGTGACGGTGAGGATCGGGAATCCGCTCATTGCGCCCTCACCCCGCCCGCACCAGCAGGTACCACGACACCAGCAGCACCACGCCGATCAGCATGGCGAAGGCGTAGTGGTAGAGATATCCGGTTTGCAAAAGCCCCGCTCGGCGCGCCAGGGCCTGCGTCGTGCTGGCGATGCCGTCCGGCCCCAGGCCGTCGATGATCGCGCCGTCGCCGCCCTTCCACAGGACGCGGCCCAGGCGCATGGCCGGCTCGACCAGCACGTTCCAGTACAGTTCGTCAAAATACCACTTGTTGAGCAGGAACAGGTAAAGCCCGTGGAACCGCCGGGCCAGCGCCGCCGGCCAGCCCGGCCGCAGCACGTACATGACATAGGCCAGGCCGATGCCCGCCAGCGCCATGCCGAGCGGCAGCAGCTTCACCCACAGCGGCACATGATGCGCGGCTTCGAGCGTATCGTGCGGAGCCAGCACCAGGATCGCCTTGCCCCAGAAATCGCCGCGCCCCTCGCCGACGAAGGCGTTGTAGCCCAGGAACCCGGCGAACACCGCGCCGGCGGCTAGGACGAACAGCGGGATCAGCATCACCCAAGGCGATTCATGCACGTGTTCCATCGTGTGCTGGTCGGCGCGCGGCGTGCCGTGGAAGGTCATCAGCAGCAGGCGCCAGGAATAGAACGCGGTCATGAAGGCGGCCAGCGTGCCCATGGCGTAGGCGAACAACCCCACGCCGCTATGCGCGGCGAACGCGGCCTCCAGGATCATGTCCTTGGAATAGAACCCGGCGAAAAACGGAATGCCCGCCAGGGCCAGCGAGCCGATCCACATCACGGCATAGGTATAGGGAATCTTTTTCCAGATGCCGCCCATCCGGCGCATGTCCTGCTCGTCCGACATGGCGTGGATCACCGAGCCGGCGCCAAGGAACAGCAGCGCCTTGAAGAAAGCGTGGGTGTAGAGGTGGAACATCGCCGCGCCATAGGCCGACACGCCCGCGGCGAAGAACATGTAGCCGAGCTGGCTGCAGGTGGAATAGGCGATCACGCGCTTGATGTCGTTCTGCACCAGCCCCACCGTGGCGGCGAAGAACGCGGTCGCCGCCCCCACCACGCACACCACGTTGAGCGCCGCCGGCGCGTATTCGAACATCGGCGACAGTCGGCAGACCATGAACACGCCCGCCGTCACCATCGTGGCGGCGTGGATCAGCGCCGAGACCGGCGTGGGGCCTTCCATCGCGTCGGGCAGCCAGGTGTGCAGGCCGAGCTGCGCCGACTTGCCCATCGCACCCACGAACAGCAGCAGGCACAGCACCGTCAGGGCGTGGAAATCCCAGTTGAGGAAGTGCAGCGTAGCATTGGCCTTGCCCGGCACGGCGGCGAATACGTCGGTGAACGACACGGACTGGAACAGCAGGAACGCGCCGAAGATGCCGAGGGCGAAGCCGAAATCGCCGATGCGGTTGACCAGGAACGCCTTGATCGCCGCGTCGTTGGCCGAGGGCTTCGTGTACCAGAAGCCGATCAGCAGGTACGAGCACAGGCCCACGCCTTCCCAGCCGAAGAACATCTGGATGAAGTTGTCGGCCGTCACCAGCATCAGCATGGAGAAGGTGAACAGGCTGAGATAGGCCATGAAGCGCGGCTTGTGCGGATCGTGGCTCATATAGCCGACGGAATAGACGTGGACGACGGCGGACACCACTGACACCACGAACACCATCACGGCGCTCAACGAATCGAAGCGCAGCGCCCAGGACAGCTCCAAATCGCCCGAGGCGATCCAGGTCGTCAGCACCACGTCGCGCGCATGGCCCAGGACCGCCACGTCGTAGAGCATGAACGGCGATATCAGCGCCGAGACGATCAGCCCGCCGCAGGTGACGTATTGCGCGCCACGGTCGCCGATCAGGCGCCCGAACAGCCCGGCAATAATCGCCGCGACCAGCGGCAGGAAAATGCAGAGGACGTACATCGCCGCCGGCCTAACCTTTCATCATGTTGATGTCTTCCACCTCGATCGTCCCGCGGTTGCGGAAATAGACCACCAGGATGGCAAGGCCGATGGCGGCCTCGGCCGCCGCCACGGTAAGGACGAACATGGCGAAGATCTGCCCCACCAGGTCGCCCAGGAACGAGGAGAACGCCACCAGGTTGATGTTGACGGCCAGCAGCATCAGCTCGATCGACATCAGGATGATGATGACGTTCTTGCGGTTCAGGAAAATGCCGAAGATGCCCGTGGTGAACAGGATCGCGGCGACCGTGAGGTAATGGCCGAGGCCGATGGTCATTCGCCCGCTCCCCCGCCGGCCGGCATCTTGCGGATTTCGATCACGTCCTCGCGCCGGCGCGAGATCTGCACGCCGGCCTTCTGCCGCCGCACCCCCTCGCGCTCGCGCAGGGTGAGCACGATGGCGCCGATCATCGCCACCAGCAGCACCAGGCCCGCGGCCTGGAACAGATAGAGATTGTCGGTATAGAGGATGCGCCCGAGCGCCTGGGCATTGCTGAGCTTGTCCAAGGCCGGCGCGGGCGCATCGAGGACCGACTTTGCGCGCGGCGCGAATTTCCACGCGCCCACCACCAGCATCAGCTCGGCCAGCAGGATCATCCCGATCGCGGCGCCCACCGGCAGGTACTTCATGAAGCCTTCGCGCAGGGCCACGAAGTTGATATCGAGCATCATCACCACGAACAGGAACAGCACGGCCACGGCGCCGACATAGACGATCACCAGGGTCATCGCCAGGAACTCGGCGCCCAACAGCACGAACAAGCCCGCCGCGTTGAAGAACGCCAGGATCAGGAACAGCACGGAATGGACCGGATTGCGCGAGGCAATGACCATCACGCCCGAGGCCACGGCCACGGCGGCGAACAGATAGAACGCCAGGGCGGAGACGATCATGGGTCGATCACCGGTACGGCGCGTCGGCCGCGAGGTTGGCCGCGATCTCGGCCTCCCAGCGCTCGCCGTTCGCCAGCAGCTTGTCTTTGTTGTACAGCAGCTCCTCGCGCGTTTCGGTGGCGTACTCGAAGTTCGGCCCCTCGACGATCGCGTCCACCGGGCACGCCTCCTGGCAAAAGCCGCAATAGATGCACTTGGTCATGTCGATGTCGTAGCGCGTGGTGCGGCGGCTGCCGTCGTCGCGCGGCTCGGCCTCGATGGTGATGGCCTGCGCCGGGCAGATCGCCTCACACAGCTTGCAGGCGATGCAACGTTCTTCCCCGTTCGGATAGCGGCGCAGCGCGTGCTCGCCGCGGAACCGGGGCGACAGCGGCCCCTTTTCGTACGGATAGTTGATGGTCACGCGCGGCTTGAAGATGTAGCTGAAGGTCAGGCCCAGCCCCTTCACCAGTTCATAGAGAAGGAAGCTGCGCGCGGTGCGGTCGAGGAATGCCATGCGTCTCTCCCTTACACCAGTCCGCCGTAGACCAGCACACCCGCCGTCAGCGCCACCCACAGCAGCGAGAACGGCAGGAACACCTTCCAGCCCAGGCGCATGAGCTGGTCGTAGCGGTAGCGCGGCAGCGTGGCGCGCGCCCACAGGAACACGAACAGGCCGAGGCAGGTTTTGATGAACAGCCAGATCGGCCCGGGTATCCAGTTGAGCGGCGCGATATCGACAGGCGGCAGCCAGCCGCCGAGGAACAGAACGGCGGTCATCGCGCTGATCAGGATCATGTTGGCGTATTCGCCGAGATAGAACAGCGCGAAGGTCATCGACGAGTATTCGACGAAATACCCCGCCACCAGCTCGGACTCGCCTTCCACCAGGTCGAACGGCGTGCGGTTGGTTTCCGCCAACCCCGAGATGAAGAACAGGATGAACATCGGGAACAGCGGGATGAAGTACCAGATGGTCTTCTGCGCCTCGACGATCTTCGACAGGTTCATCGAGCCGGCACACATGATGACGGTGACGATGACGAAGCCGATCGAGACTTCGTAGCTGACCATCTGCGCGGCCGAGCGCAGCGCACCCAGGAACGCGTATTTCGAATTGCTGGCCCAGCCGGCGATGACGATGCCGTAGACGCCGAGGGACGAGATGGCGAACAGATACAGGATGCCGACATTGATATCGGCCAGCACCATGCCAGCGTCGAACGGGATCACCGCCCAGGCGACAAGCGCCAGGATGAAGGTGAGCATGGGCGCGGCGACGAACAGCACGCGGTTGGCGCCGCTGGGGATCACCGTTTCCTTGGTCAGGAGCTTCAGCCCGTCGGCGATCGGCTGCAGCAGCCCCCACCACCCCACCACGTTCGGGCCCATGCGCAGCTGCATGGCCGCCAGCACCTTGCGCTCGGCATAAGTGGTGTAGGCGATCAGCAGCATCAGCGGCACGACGATCGCGACGACCTGCGCGACAATGATCACCGTCGGCAGCGCGTAGCCGCTCCATAGCAGGGTGAGGTCGTTAGCCATGCGTGCCGGTCCTGGCCCCGCCGCCGGCCAGCGCCTCGCTGCACTGGGCCATTGTGGCCGAGGCGCGGCTGATCGGGTCGGTCATATAGAAATTGGCGATCGGATAGACGAAGGGCGCCGCCGTAGCGGCCCCCGCCTCGCCCTTCCACGAACCCAGCACCGCCGGCTGCACTTGCCCCAACCGCGCGAAGCCGGGATGCGCTTTCACCAATGCCCCGCGCAACTGGTCGAGCGTGTCGTAAGGCAGCTTCTTGCCCATTGCGTCGGACAGCGCGCGCAGAATCTTCCAATCCTCGCGCGCCTCGCCCGGGGGTGCGGCGGCCAGCCTAGCGGCTTGCGCGCGGCCCTCGGTGTTGACGTAAAGCCCGTTCTTTTCGGTGTAGGCAGCACTCGGCAGGATCAGATCGGCGCGATGCGCGCCCCGGTCGCCGTGATGGCCCTGATAGATCACGAAGGCCTTGCCCAAACGGTTGGTGTCGATTTCGTCCGCGCCGAGCAGATACACGACATCAAGCGCGCCTGTGGACGTGGCGGCGAGGATGGCGGCGACGTTGCTGAGCTTGCCCGTGGGGACCAGCCCCAGGTCGAGGCCCGCGACGCGTGACGCCGCGCTGTGCAGGACGTTGAAGCCGTTCCAGCCCTCGCGCTGGCACAGCTCGCCAATTTTGCGCGCGGCGGCATAGACGGCGGCGCCATCTTGCCGCGCCAGCGCGCCCATGCCGATGATTACCATCGGCGCCTTGGCGTCCTTCAGCCGCTGCGCGAACGGGTGCGTACCGGCGGCGATCTCCGCCAGGGTCTTGGGGCCGTCGCCCAGCATCTCCACCGGGAAGGTGAGATCGAGCTTGGGCCCGATAGATGCGGCCTTGAACCCGCCCATCAGATGCCGCTTGCGCAGGCGCGTGTTGATGATCGCCGCTTCCCAGCGCGGATTCGTGCCGACGAGCAGGCACAGATCGGCGCGCTCGATCCCCTGGATGGTCGTGTTGAACAGATACCCTGCACGCTCGTCCGTGGGGATGAACGCCCCATCCTGGCGGCAGTCGATGTTGGGCGAGCCGAGGGCGGCCATCAGCCCTTTAAGGGCGAACATCGACTCGGCATCGCACAGATCGCCCGCCAGGGCGGCGACGCGCTCGCCCGGAACGGACTTCAGCTTATCGGCGGCGGCCTTAAGCGCCTCGCTCCAGGACACCGGCTGCAAGCGCCCGTCCTTGCGCAAATACGGCCGGTCCAGCCGCTGCCGCGCCAAGCCGTCGCAGGCATAGCGCGTCTTGTCGCTGATCCATTCCTCGTTCACGTCTTCGTTCAAGCGCGGCAATACGCGCATCACCTCGCGCCCGCGCGTGTCGACACGGATGGCGCTGCCCACCGCGTCCATCACGTCGACGCTCTGGGTCTTGCGCAGCTCCCAGGACCGCGCCTCGAACGCGTAGGGCTTCGAGGTCAGGGCGCCCACGGGGCACAGATCGATGACGTTGGCCGAGACTTCCGACGCCAGGGCTTTTTCCAGATAGGTGGTGACTTCCATATGCTCGCCGCGGCCGAGCGCGCCCATCTCCTCAACCCCCGCGACCTCGGTCGCGAAGCGGATGCAGCGCGTGCAGTGGATGCAGCGCGTCATGATGGTCTTGATCAGCGGCCCCATGTATTTGTCGGGCACGGCGCGCTTGTTCTCGTGATAGCGGCTGACGCCCATACCATAGGCCATCGCCTGGTCCTGCAGGTCGCACTCGCCGCCCTGGTCGCAGATCGGGCAGTCGAGCGGGTGGTTGATCAGCAGAAACTCCATCACCCCGCGCCGCGCTTTTTTCACCAGCTCGGTGTCGGTCTTGATGACCATGTTGTCCATGACCGGCATGGCGCAGGAGGCGATCGGCTTGGGCGCCTTTTCCTGCTCGACCAGGCACATGCGGCAATTGCCGGCGATCGACAGGCGCTCGTGGTAGCAGAAGCGCGGAATTTCCACGCCAGCGCGCTCGCAGGCCTGAAGCACGGTCAGCCCGGCTTCGACCTCGATCTGTTTGCCGTCGATCGTAAGCTTCGGCATGTCCCTACTACTCCGCCGCGCGCCTGATGTGCCGTTCGGCGATGCGGCGCTCCATCTCGGGCCGGAAATGCCGGATCAATCCCTGGATCGGCCAGGCCGCCGCGTCGCCCAGGGCGCAGATCGTGTGGCCGTCCACCTGGTTGGCGACGTCCAGCAGCATGTCGATCTCACGCGGCTCGGCGTCGCCGGTGACCATGCGCTCCATCACGCGCCACATCCAGCCCGTGCCTTCGCGGCAGGGCGTGCACTGGCCGCAGCTTTCATGCATGTAGAATTTCGACAGCCTAGCGATGGCTTTGACGATGTCGGTCGACTTGTCCATCACGATCACGGCGGCGGTGCCCAGGCCGCTTCGGCACGCCTTGCACGAGTCGAAATCCAAAAGCAGCGTGTCGCAGACCGATTTCGGCAGCACCGGCACCGACGAGCCGCCAGGGATGCAGGCGTAGAGATTGTCCCAGCCCCCGCGCACGCCGCCGGCATGGCGCTCGATCAGCTCGCGCAACGGGATGCCCATCTCCTCTTCCACGTTGCACGGCTTGTTCACGTGACCGGAGATGCAGAACACCTTGGTGCCGGTGTTGTTGGGCCGGCCGATGCCTGCAAACCACGCGGAGCCACGACGAAAGATCGTCGGCGCCACGGCGATGGTCTCGACGTTGTTGACGGTGGTAGGACAGCCGTAAAGGCCCGCGCCGGCGGGGAACGGCGGCTTCAGCCTGGGCTGGCCCTTCTTGCCCTCCAGGCTTTCCAGAAGCGCCGTCTCCTCGCCGCAGATATAGGCGCCCGAGCCGCGATGCAGGTAACACTCGAAATCGAAGCCCGAGCCGCAGGCGTTCTTGCCGATAAGCCCCGCCGCGTAGGCCTCGTCGATCGCGCCTTGCAGGTTATCGCCCTCGCGCGCGAACTCGCCGCGGATGTAGATGTAGCAGGCATTGGCGCCCATCGCGAAGCTGGCGATCAGGCAGCCTTCGACCAGCTTGTGCGGGTCGTGGCGCATGATGTCGCGGTCCTTGCAGGTGCCGGGCTCGCCCTCGTCGGCGTTGACCACGAGGTAATGCGGCCTGCCCGTCGGCTGCTTGGGCATGAACGACCATTTCAGGCCCGCCCCGAACCCCGCCCCGCCGCGCCCGCGCAGGCCCGAATCCTTCATCTGCTGGATCAGCGTGTCGCGGCCGCGCGCCATGATCTCTTTCGTGCCGTCCCAATCCCCGCGCAGACGCGCCGCCGCCAGGCGCCAATCGTGCTGGCCATAGAGATTGGTGAAGATGCGGTCTTTGTCTTGCAGCGCCATGTCAGCCCTCCTTGCCGAAACGCAGGGAGGTCAGCGTGGTCGGGCCGCCCAGGGGCTCGGAGGTCTTGCGGTCGTTCTGCGGGCCGGCTTTAAGCTTGCCGCCCGATTTCAGCGTCTCGATCAGCTTCGTGGTACTGGCCGCGTCCAAATCCTCGAAATATTCGTCGCCGATCTGCATCATCGGCGCGTTGACGCAGGCGCCCAGGCATTCCACTTCCTTGAGGCCGAACCCGCCATCCGCCGTTACTTCGCCGCACTTGATGCCCAGCGACTTCTCGCATGCCGCGACCACTTCGTCCGAGCCGCGCAGCCAGCACGGCGTCGTGGTGCAGACCTGCACCTGCACGCGGCCCGCGGGTTTCAGGTTGTACATGGTGTAGAAGCTGGCGACTTCGTGCACGCGGATCGGCGCCATGTCGAGCATCGCCGCGACGTATTCGATGATCGCCTGCGACACTAAATTGTCGTTCTGGCGCTGCGCCAGCATCAGTAGCGGCATGACGGCGCTGGCCTGCCGGCCCGGCGGATACTTGGCGATGATCTTCTTCGCCTCGGCCAGGTTCGCCGCCGTGTATTCGAATTTTGCCGGTGCGCTCATCGGTCGACCTCGCCGAACACGATGTCGAGCGAGCCGATGATCGCCACGGCGTCGGCCAGCATGTGCCCCCTGGACTGGAAATCGAGCGATTGCAGATGCGCGAAGCCCGGCGCGCGGATCTTGCAGCGGTACGGCTTGTTCGTGCCGTCGGCCACCAGGTAGACGCCGAATTCGCCCTTCGGCGCCTCGACCGCAGCGTAGGTTTCGCCCGCCGGTACGTGATAGCCCTCGGTATAAAGCTTGAAGTGGTGGATCAGCGCCTCCATCGAGCGCTTCATTTCGGCGCGCGGCGGGGTGGCGACCTTGCGGTCCTCGGTCATCGCCGGGCCGCCGGGCATTTTTTCGCAAGCCTGGCGCACGATGCGGATGGACTGGCGCATTTCTTCCATGCGCACGAGGTAGCGCGCGTAGCAATCCCCGGTCTTGCCCACGGGAATGTCGAAATCCATATCGGCATAGACGTCGTAGGGCTGCGACTTGCGCAAGTCCCAGGCCACGCCCGAGGCGCGCAGCATCGGGCCGGAGAAACCCCAGTCCATCGCGTCCCTAGCGCTCACCACGCCGATATCGACCGTGCGCTGCTTGAAGATGCGGTTTTGCGTCAGCAGGTTTTCCAGATCGTCGATCACCTTGGGCAGCCGGTCGCAATAGGCGTGGATATCGTCCAGCAGCTTCGGCGGCAGGTCCTGGTGCACGCCGCCGGCGCGGAAATATGCCGCGTGCAGCCGGGCGCCCGAGGCGCGCTCGTAGAATTCCATCAGCACCTCGCGCTCCTCGAACCCCCATAGCGCGGGGGTGATGGCGCCGATGTCGATGGCAAAGGTGGTGACGTTGAGCAGGTGGTTCAGCAGCCGCCCGATCTCGCAATAGAGCACGCGGATATACTGCCCGCGCGGCGGCACCTTGATGCCCAGGAGCTTCTCGGTGGCGAGCGCGAAGGCATGCTCCTGGTTCATCGGCGCCACGTAATCGAGCCGGTCGAAATACGGCAGCGCCTGTAGGTAGGTCTTGTACTCGATCAGCTTCTCGGTGCCGCGATGCAGCAGGCCGATATGCGGATCGGCGCGCTCCACCACCTCGCCGTCCATCTCCAGCACCAGGCGCAAGACGCCGTGGGCCGCGGGATGCTGCGGCCCGAAATTCATGGTCAGGTTCTTGATCTGCTGCTCGGCCATCAGGCTTTGCCCTCTGGCTTCACGGGAACCTGCACGTTCGCCTTCTCGTCGCCCGGCAGCATCTGGCGCGTCATGCCTTCCCACGGGCTCATGAAATCGAATTTGCGGAAGTCCTGCGTCAGCGACACCTTGTCGTAGACCACGCGCTTCTGCTCGTCGTCGTAGCGCACCTCGACGAAGCCGGTGAGCGGAAAGTCCTTGCGCAGGGGATGCCCCTCGAACCCATAATCGGTGAGGATGCGGCGCAGGTCGGGATGATCCGAGAACAGCACGCCGTACAAATCCCAAGCCTCGCGCTCGAACCATCCGGCGGAGCTGTATACGCCCACGGCCGAGGGCACCGGCGTCGCCTCGTCGGTGGCGAGCTTCACGCGCACGCGGCGGTTATGGGCGATGCTCAGCAGGTGATAGACCACCTCGAACCGAAGCGGCCGTTCGGGATAGTCCACGCCGCACACATCCAGCAGAATTTCGAACCGGCAGCGCGGATCGTCGCGCAGGAACGTCAGCGCGGGGACGATGCTTTCGCGCGCGACCGTCACCGTCAACTCGCCCAGGCGCAGCTCGGCCTTCGCCGCCGCGCCGGGAAGCGACTGCGCGATGTGATCGCCGAGTTCCTTGAGTGTGCCGGTCATGCCGAATGTTTCTGTGCGGCGCGGCTCAGCGGGAAATGCTGCCCGAACGGCGGATCTTCTTCTGCAATTGCAGGATGCCGTACAGCAGGGCCTCGGCCGTGGGCGGGCAGCCGGGAACGTAGATGTCCACCGGCACGATGCGGTCGCAGCCGCGCACCACCGAATAGGAATAGTGATAGTACCCGCCGCCATTGGCGCAGGAACCCATCGAGATCACCCAGCGCGGCTCGGCCATCTGGTCGTAGACCTTGCGCAAAGCGGGCGCCATTTTGTTGGTCAGCGTGCCGGCGACGATCATCACGTCGGACTGCCGGGGGCTGGCGCGCGGCACCACGCCGAAACGGTCGAGGTCGTAGCGGCTCATGTAGGCGTGGATCATCTCGACAGCGCAGCACGCCAGGCCGAAGGTCATCGGCCACAGGCTGCCAGTGCGCGCCCAGTTCACCAGCTTGTCGAGCTGGGCGATGACGAAGCCCTTGTCCTGCAATTCGTCGGTTACGGCCTTCAGCGCCGCGTCCTTCCACGCCAGGCCCTGCGGCACGACCGGCGAAGCGGCCGCGGGTTGGATCACTCCCATTCCAGCGCTCCCTTGCGCCATTCGTAGGCGAAGCCAACGGTCAGCACGAACAGGAACAGCATCATCGACCAGAAGCCGTACACGCCCACGTCGCCCAGCGACACCGCCCAGGGAAACAGGAACGCCACTTCCAGGTCGAAAATGATGAACAGGATGGAGACGAGGTAAAACCGCACGTCGAAGCGCCCGCGCGCGTCCTCGAACGATGGAAAGCCGCATTCATAGGCCGAGAGTTTTTCCGGATCGGGCTTCTGGCGGCCGACGATCAGCGAGGCGATCACCGCCGCCCCGGCGATGGCGACCGCGATCCCGAGGAAAATCAGGATCGGCAGGTATTCGCGCAACATCGCGTCCATCGGCAAACTTCCCGCGTTCCGCTTAGGCCCTGGACCGGACCGGCGGCGTTGTTTTTGCGCCCATTTTGCACCGCAAAAAGGGTCCTCTCTCCAGCACCGGGGAATATAGAGCCGGCCTATGGCGATGGGAAGGGAATCCCGGCCTTTGCCGGGGCAAAACGCCGCATACCCGCGGACGATCCAAGCCCCTGTTGCGGCGCGGAAAAACCGGCCCGGCGGGGCCGCGCTCGGCGGATGTTACGGTGGGGTGAAATGGCGCGAGCGACGGGACTCGAACCCGCGGCCTCCGGCGTGACAGGCCGGCGCTCTAACCAACTGAGCTACGCCCGCGCAAATGGCGTGAGGGGTGTACGCGATGCATCCCCCAGCGTCAAGGCAAGCAGTCAACAGGGTTAAGGGGCGCTGGTGGGCGGTGACGGGATCGAACCGCCGACCCTCTGCGTGTAAAGCAGACGCTCTGCCGCTGAGCTAACCGCCCGAAGCGGAAACTAGCACACCGCGCACGCGCGCAAACGGGCTCGCGGCGCGCGGCCGGGCGTTGATCCGCCCGGCCCACCTGAAAAATAGGCGCGCCGCCACAGACGTTGGAAGCAACGCTTCCAACGGATCGGCTCGCGGCGCGCGCTCGGCCCGCCGCGGCAATCCCGACCGACCTGCCGGCCCCGCGAACGGGGCCGTTCAATCAGTTGACGGAATCTTTCAGGCCCTTGCCGGCCTTGAACTTGGGCTGCTTGGAGGCGGGAATCTGGATCTTCTCGCCGGTGCGCGGGTTGCGCCCTTCGCTGGCCGCGCGATTGGTCACCACGAAATTGCCGAAGCCGACCAGGCGAACGTCGTCCCCGCTCTTCAGCGTCGAAGCGAGCACCCCGCCCGGAACGTCGAACAGGGCGTCGATGGCCTTGGTCGCGTCGGCCTTGGAAATGCCGGCTTTATCGGCGAGTGCGGTGACAAGATCGTTCTTGTTCACGAGGGCGTACTCCTTCGAGGTGTCAGTGGTGATTTAATGGCGATGAGACTTGCCGGGAGAAAAAGGCATAGATGTGGCAGAGAGTCTATGTCCCGGCCGAAGCGCACGTCAATCCGCTGAAGGCGTGAAAACCACGCAGAAATGGCGCTTTTCCACAGGATTCCGGCGGTTTGGGGACGAAAGCGGCGTTCCCGGCGGGTGCTGCTCGCCACACCCGCCAGGGTCGCTCGCGCGCCGGTTTCAATGCGTCGTGACCGCTTCGCGGTCCTTATCCGCCTTCTTGGCGGCCAAAGCCGCCGCCTCGGAGTCGGCGTCGCTCCACTCGATCGGCACGGGCGGGCGCACCAAGGCGTGCCTCACGACGTCGTCGGCCGTGGCCACCGGAATGATGTTCAGCTCTTTTTTCACGTTGTCCGGAATCTCGGCCAGGTCCTTTTCGTTCTCCATCGGGATCAGCACGGTCTTCACGTTGCCGCGCAGCGCCGCCAGCAGCTTTTCCTTCAAGCCGCCGATCGGCAGCACGCGGCCGCGCAGCGTGATCTCGCCGGTCATCGCCACGTCGCGCCGCACCGGAATGCCCGTGAGCAGCGACACGATCGAGGTGACCATGGCCACGCCGGCCGACGGCCCGTCCTTGGGCGTGGCGCCCTCGGGCACGTGGACGTGGATGTCCTTGCGCTCGAAGATCGTCGGCTTGATGCCGAACACGGCGGAGCGACTTTTCACGTAGCTTTCGGCCGCCTGCACCGACTCCCGCATCACGTCGCCCAGCTTGCCGGTGGCCGTCACCCTGCCCTTGCCCGGCACGGTGACCGACTCGATCGACAGCAGCTCGCCGCCCACCTCGGTCCAGGCCAGGCCGGTGGTGACGCCCACCAGGTCGTGCGTTTCGACCTCGCCGATACGGAAGCGCGGTATGCCGGCGTATTTTTCGACGTTGCGCCTAGTGACGTGCACCTTGGCGCGGTTCTTGTCCGTCAGAATTTCCTTGATCGCCTTGCGCGCCAGGTTGGCGATCTCGCGCTCCAGGTTGCGCACGCCCGCCTCGCGCGTGTAGGTGCGGATCAGCTCGTGCAGCGCGTCGTCGCTGATCGACCACTCGCCCTTGCGCAGGCCGTGCTCCTTCACCTGCTTCGGGATCAAGTGGCGCTTGGCGATCTCCACCTTCTCCTGCTCGGTGTAGCCGGGAATGCGGATGATCTCCATGCGGTCCATCAGCGGCTGCGGCATGCGCAGCGTGTTGGCCGTGGTGACGAACATCACGTCCGACAGGTCGTAATCGACCTCGAGGTAGTGGTCGTTGAAGGTCGAGTTCTGCTCGGGATCCAGCACCTCGAGCAGCGCCGAGGACGGATCGCCGCGCCAGTCGGCGCCCAGCTTGTCCACTTCGTCCAGCAGGAACAGCGGGTTGGACGACTTGGCCTTCTTCATGCCCTGCACCACCTTGCCGGGCATCGAGCCGATATAGGTGCGGCGGTGGCCGCGGATTTCGGCCTCGTCGCGCACGCCGCCCAGCGACATGCGCACGAAGTTGCGACCCGTGGCCCGCGCGATCGACTTGCCGAGCGAAGTTTTGCCGACGCCGGGCGGGCCGACCAGGCACAGGATCGAGCCTTTCAGCTTCTTCATTCGCTGCTGCACGGCCAGGTATTCAAGGATACGTTCCTTGACCTTCTCCAGGCCGTAATGGTCGGCGTGGAGGACTTTTTCCGCTTCCCGGATGTCGCGCTTGATCTTGGTGCGCTTCTTCCACGGAATCGACAGCAGCCAATCGAGGTAGTTGCGCACGACCGTGGCTTCGGCCGACATCGGCGACATGGTGCGCAGCTTCTTGACCTCGCCCAGCGCCTTGTCGCGCGCCTCTTTGCTGAGCCGCGTCTTGTTGACGCGGTCTTCCAGCTCGGCCACCTCGTCGCGGCCTTCCTCGTTTTCGCCCAGCTCTTTCTGGATCGCCTTGAGCTGTTCGTTCAGGTAGTACTCGCGCTGCGTCTTCTCCATCTGCCGCTTGACGCGGTTGCGGATGCGCTTTTCCACCTGCAGCACGCCGATCTCGGCTTCCATGAAGCCGTAGACGCGCTCCAGCCGTTCGTTGACGTTGTCGAGCTCCAGGATCTGCTGCTTGTCGGCGATCTTGAGCGACAGATGCGAGGCGATGGTGTCCGCCAGCTTGCTGGAATCCTCGATCTGGTTGATCGAAACCAGCACCTCGGGCGGAATTTTCTTGTTGAGCTTGATGTACTGCTCGAACTGCGAGACCACGGCGCGCGCCAGGGCTTCGACCTCCTGGGTGCCGCCGCCCTTCTCTTCCAACGCCTCGGCCGTGGCCTGGAAGAAGGTCGGGTTCTGGGCGAAGCCGGTGATCTTGGCGCGCTTGCCGCCCTCCACCAGCACCTTCACCGTGCCGTCGGGCAGCTTCAGAAGCTGCAACACCGTGCCGATGGTGCCGACGCGATAGATGTCCTCGGTGGACGGATCGTCCTGGGCGGCGTTTTTCTGCGTCGCCAGAAGGATCTGCTTGTCTTCCTTCATGACGTCCTCGAGCGCGAGGACGGATTTCTCGCGGCCGACGAACAGCGGCACGATCATGTGCGGGAAGACGACAATGTCCCGGAGGGGCAGCACCGGGTACAGGGTGGCGCGCTGGGATTCGAGCATGGTACCTCGCAAAACTCCGCTACCTACGACCGCTCCTACCCCCAAGCACGCATCATACCATCGCTGGCCGGTCATACACAGGGGATTAACTATTTCGTTAACATGGCCCCTGAAGGGCCGAAGTCAAGCCCATCAATGCCATAGGTTCCAGCGAGTTAACCCCTTGGATGAAGAACCGGCCCCAGGCTGGGATCAGCCAAGGATTTGCCCTGCCCGGCCGCCCGGGCCGGAAGCCGGGGCCTTCAATTGGGCGCGGCAACGGGCGAATTCACTTCACGGCGCCGGAGCATCGCGCCGATTCTGCCCAAAACTCGCTTTGGCGGTTGGTTACGCCGTGTGCGGGACGTTAGTCCGGTCGGCGTAGATGTAAAGCGGCTTGGCGCGGCCCTCGACAACCTCGCGGTTGACCACCACTTCGGTCACGCCGTCGAGGCTGGGCAGTTCGTACATCGGGTCGAGCAGGATGCTCTCCATGATCGAGCGCAGCCCTCGCGCGCCGGTCTTGCGCAGGATGGCGCGCGCCGCGATCCCCTTCATCGCGTCCTCGTGGATCTGCAGGCGCACGTCTTCCATCTCGAACAGGCGCTGGAACTGCTTGACCAGCGCGTTCTTGGGCTTGGTGAGGATGTCGATCAGCGCCGACTCGTCGAGATCGTCCAGCGTCGCCACCACGGGCAGGCGGCCGACGAACTCGGGGATCAGGCCGAACTTCAGCAAATCCTCGGGCTCGACTTCGCGCAAGACGTCACCGGTGCGCCGGTCTTCGGGCGCGCGCACGTCGGCGCCGAAGCCGATCGAGGTGCCGCGGCCGCGCGCCGAGATGATCTTTTCCAGGCCCGCGAAGGCGCCGCCGCAAATGAACAGGATGTTGGTGGTGTCGACTTGCAGGAATTCCTGCTGCGGATGCTTGCGCCCGCCCTGCGGCGGCACGGAGGCGATGGTGCCTTCCATGATCTTGAGCAGGGCCTGCTGCACGCCCTCGCCCGACACGTCGCGGGTGATCGACGGGTTGTCGGACTTGCGGCTGATCTTGTCGACCTCGTCGATATAGACGATGCCGCGCTGCGCGCGCTCGACGTTGTAGTCGGCGGACTGCAACAGCTTGAGGATGATGTTCTCGACGTCCTCGCCGACGTAACCCGCTTCGGTCAGCGTCGTGGCGTCGGCCATGGTGAACGGCACGTCGAGGATGCGCGCCAGCGTTTGCGCCAGCAGCGTCTTGCCGCAGCCCGTGGGCCCGACCAGCAGGATGTTCGACTTGGCCAGTTCGACGTCGTTGCTCTTGGCGCCGTGCGCCAGGCGCTTGTAGTGGTTGTGGACCGCGACCGACAGCACCTTCTTGGCGTGGTCCTGGCCGATCACGTAATCGTCGAGCACCACGCGGATGTCGCGCGGGCTGGGCACGCCGTCGCGGGTCTTGGAGATCGAGGACTTGTGGTCCTCGCGGATGATGTCCATGCACAGCTCGACGCATTCATCGCAGATGAACACCGTCGGGCCCGCGATCAGCTTGCGGACCTCGTGCTGGCTCTTCCCGCAGAATGAGCAGTAGAGCGTATTTTTTGAGTCGCTCCCGCCCGTCTTGGTCATGGAGTGGCGCACCCGTTAACGAACACAGACGGCATGTTAGAGGCCGCCGACCGTTACCACAACGCAAAAATCTTTAGAATCTATGAACTAAGCCCCGGCCGGCATTAACCGCACTGGGTTTAGGTGATTCGTTTTCCGTAGGCCCGGCCGCCGGTTTGGCGCGCCGGCCCGGCCGTACCCCCGCCTAGTCGGCGGCGAGATGCGGCTTTTCTTTCTCCGGCGGATCGCGCCGCGAGACCACCATGTCGATCAGGCCGAAGGTCTTGGCTTCCTCGGCGGTCATGAACTTATCGCGCTCCACGGCCTTCTCGATCGTCTCGAAAGTCTGGCCGGTCTGCTCGACGTAGATATCGTTCAAACGCTTGCGAAGATTCAGGATTTCGCGCGCCTGGATTTCGATGTCCGTGGCCTGGCCCTGGGCCCCGCCCGAGGGCTGGTGGATCATGATCCGCGAATTGGGCAGCGAGTAGCGCTTGCCCTTTTCCCCGGCCGCCAGCAGCAGCGAGCCCATCGAGGCGGCCTGGCCGATGCACATGGTCGACACGTCCGGGCGGATGTAGCGCATGGTGTCGTAGATCGCGAGGCCCGAGGTGACCACCCCGCCCGGCGAGTTGATGTAGAACGAGATGTCCTTGTTGGGGTTGTCCGCCTCGAGAAACAGCAATTGCGCGGCAACCAGGCTGGCGACGGCGTCGTTCACCCCGCCGATCAGGAAAATGATTCGTTCCTTCAGCAGCCGGGAATAGATGTCGTAGGCCCGCTCCCCCCGGTTGGTCTGCTCGACAACCATCGGGACCAGGGTGTTGTTGTAGACTTCCAGCGGATCGCGTTCGCGCGTCATGTCGGGCCTCTCGTCCTGAAGGAACGACCCCCTATTTAGGCTGCCGTGGCCGCCTTTACCAGTTCCTCCGCCGGCAGGCGCTTTTCCTTCACTTCAGCCATCTCGAGGATGAAGTCGATAACCTTCTCCTCGAACAGGGGCGCGCGCAGCCGGGCCTGGGCCTGGCTATCGCTCTTGATCAGCTCCAGCACCTTCTGTTCCTGACCGGGATAGCGGCGGGCTTCCTCGACCGCGGCGCGGTTCAGCTCTTCCTGGGCGACCTGGATGTTGTTCTGGCGGCCGATCTCCGACAGCAGCAGGGCCAGGCGCACGCGCCGGTCGGCGATGCCGCGATAGTCCTTCTTCAGGTCGTCGTCGCTTTTCGACTTTTCATCGGGGTCGAGCTCGTTTTTCTGCTTGGCTTCCTCGACCTGCTTCCAGATCGCCTCGAACTCGGCCTCGACCATGCCCGGGGGCACGGCGAAGCTATGCGCGTCGGCCAGCTTGTCCAACAGCTCACGCTTCAGCTTCATGCGCGCGAGGCCGGCATAGTCGCGTTCCAGCTTGCCCTTCATCGCATCGCGCAGCTTGGCCAGCGATTCCATGCCCAGCGACTTGGCGAACTCGTCGTCGGGCGACACTTTGACCTTCTCGCGCAGTTCCTTGATCGCGACCTGGAAATCGGCCGGTTTGCCCGCCAGGTCCTTGTTCATGTATTCGGACGGGAAGGTGATCTTGACGGTAAGCGCGTCGCCCGGTTGCTTGCCGATCAACTGGTCCTCGAACCCCGCCACGAACGAGTTGGAGCCCAGTTCCAGGTGATGCCCCTGCGCCGCGCCGCCGGGAAACTCCTTGCCGTCGACGCTGCCGACGAAATCGATCACCATCACGTCGCCCGGCTTGGCCGGACGCGGATCGACCTTCTCGGTCTTGCGCATCTCGTCGGCCATGCCCTGCATGGCCTTTTCCACCTCGGCGTCGCCGATCTCGGGCACCAGCTTTTCCAGGGCGATGGACTTGAAGTCCACCGGCTTGACCTCGGGCATCAGCTCGACCGCCAGCTTGAATTCCAGGTCCTTGCCCTCGGCGAACGAGGTGACCTCGATCTTGGGCTGCATGGCGGGCCTAAGGCCCCGCTCGGCCATCGCCTGATTGGTGCTGTCGTTGACCGCGGCTTCCAGCACCTCGCCCATGACCGACGGGCCGAAGCGCTTTTTCAGCAGCGCCTGCGGGACGTGCCCGCGGCGGAAACCCGGCAACTGGACCGAGCCGCCCAGTTCTTCAAGTCGCGTGGAAACTTTATCGTTTATGTCTTTGGCAGACAATACGATTTTGAACTCACGGCGCAGCCCGTCCGTGCTTAGCTCGGTAACCTGCATTGCGTGCTTCCCGATTGTCCCAGTCTTGTTGTTTTAGCCCGGCGCCGCTGCCGGCCGCCTATCCGTCCGCCGTGGTGCGGGCGGAGGGATTTGAACCCCCACGACTTTTGGTCACCAGAACCTAAATCTGGCGCGTCTGCCAGTTCCGCCACGCCCGCGCCAAACGATCCCGGCCGGTCCCGTTTCGCGGACCGACCTTCTATAGCACAAAGCCTGGACCGGCAAGGTATCGGGAGCGCGTCTTAAAGATGGCGGATGAACTCTTCCACGGTCATTTCCGCCTGCCGGATGATCGCCCGTAAGGTGCCGGGCTTCATGTCCCCCGAGTGATAAGGCACGGTGACAAGCGGGAATTTCCGCCCCTCGGGGATCAAGTGGTAATGGCTGCCGGTGACGCGGTGGACGCGAAAACCGGCCCTCTTGAGGGCAGCTAGCACCCGCCGCGAGTCGATTACCGGCAGGCGGCTCATGCGATCTTAAGTCGGACCTCGATGGGCTCCCGCACGGCCTTGGGCGTTTTCGGAATTTTTGCATCGGGTTTGGGCAACGCATGGCCAAGTTCCTGGAGCACTTCCAGGTGCCCGCGCAGGCATTCCGCAGCCATCCGGCGCGCCTCTTCCAACGACTCCCCTTGGGTCGCCAAATTGGCGATCGCGGGAAAAGTCACGACATAGCCGCCGCTGGGATCGGGCTTGAAAACCGCGGTATAGGCGTAACTCTTGGTCTGAATGCGTTCGCGGTGGTGAGCCATGCGGCATTCTACCAGGGGCGGTGCGGCCTCGGAAAGCGCCTCAATCCGCGGCGGAACGCTGCCGGTTTTCGTCCGCCCGGACATGCGCTTCCAGCAGCGAGCGGCCCTTGGGCGTGAGGGTCACGGCGCATTGATCGGCGGCCTTGCCCTTGGCCTGCTCGCATTGGACCAGATGATCGCCCAGGGCGTCTTCCCACACCGACAGGCGCGGGCAGGAGCTGCGCCACGCCTCCAGCACGTCGGCGTAACTGCGCGGGCGGTTGGCCACCCAGGCCAGGAATTGCATGGTCGATAGGGCCGCGTAGTCTTCCATCGCTGAGCGCCTTTCGGCTGGAACAGGCGAGGATTCTAGCAAAAGCGCCGCCTAGCGCCTACCCCCGGATGGCCTGCCCCCGGAGGGCCGGAATGGCGGCCGTGGCGCCAGGGCCGGCGCTATCTGGCGCGGCTGGGCGGGCGGCGGCCCCACCCCCTCGGCCCGGGCCACGGTCAGGCTCAGCCAGCGCCCGCCCTGGCGGATCAGCAGGAAGGCATTGACCCCACGCATGGTCTTGCCGCCGCCGGGGCCCGCGTTGCTGCGGTTCTCGAACTGGCTGAAGACCTGCGCCAGATCGCCCAGGACCCGGATGGCGGATTCGACCTCGCGTTCCTGCTGGCCCAGCAGCTCGCCATGGGCGATGCGGCTGCGCAGCTTGGCGATGAACTCCGGCGGGGTCAGCGAAGCGGTCTCGCCGCCCTTGATCTCGATCACCTGCGCGCCGGCGCTGAACAGGCCGCGTAAGCCATCCCAGTTCGGCTGTCCGCCTTCGCGGAAGCTGAACGCGGCATAGAATCCGGCGATGTAGCGCCGGATCGCCTCGGTATCGGCGACTGGATCGGCCATGATGCCCAACTCGGCTGTCTAAAGCGTATGCGAACGGCGCTTAGAACGGGATGTCGTCGTCCATGTCGCCGCCGCCCTTGCGCGCGGCGCGTGGCGCCGCCCCGCCCCCGCCGCCGGCCGGAGCGCCGGCGCCCGGATCGTCGCCCATGCCGCCGCCGGCCCCGGCCCCGCCGCCTTCGCCGCGGTTGCTGTCGAGAATCTGCAATTCACCCCGGAAGCGTTGCAACACCACCTCGGTCGAGTATTTGTCCGCGCCAGATTGATCCTGCCATTTGCGGGTCTGCAACTGGCCCTCGACGAACACCTTGCGGCCCTTGCGCAGGTATTTCTCGCAAACTTCGACCAGCTTTTCGTCGAAGATCACGACCCGGTGCCACTCGGTCTTTTCCTTGCGCTCGCCCGATTGCTTGTCGTTCCACGATTCCGACGTGGCGACCGACAGGTTGCACACCCGCCCGCCGTTCTGCATCGACCTGATCTCGGGGTCTTTCCCCAGATTGCCTACCAGGATCACCTTGTTGACGCTGCCAGCCATGATTTCCGCTTCCATTCCCTAGACGTGAGATAGCCCGGAGCATACACCACGGGCGCTGTGGATAAATCACGGCGACCGCCCGGCCCTTAGGCAACTCGGCCCTCGCACCGGCCCCGCCCACGCCCTATATTGTCCGGCTGGATTCCGGTCATCGGTGCATGCACAAAACCATCAGCGTTCGCGGCGCGCGCGAGCACAACCTGAAGAACGTCAACGTGGACCTGCCGCGCGACAAGCTGGTGGTGCTTACCGGCTTGTCGGGCTCGGGCAAGTCTTCGCTCGCCTTCGACACGATCTATGCCGAGGGCCAGCGGCGCTATGTCGAAAGCCTGTCGTCCTATGCCCGGCAGTTCCTGGAGCTGATGTCCAAGCCCGACGTGGACACGATCGAGGGCCTGTCGCCGGCGATCTCGATCGAGCAGAAGACCACCTCGCGCAACCCGCGCTCCACCGTCGGCACGGTGACCGAGATCTACGACTACATGCGCCTGTTGTTCGCGCGCGTGGGCATCCCCTATTCGCCCGCCACCGGCCTGCCGATCGAAAGCCAGACCGTCTCGCAGATGGTCGACCGCATCCTGGACATGAAGGACGGCACGCGGCTTTACCTGCTGGCGCCGATCGCGCGCGGCCGCAAGGGCGAATACCGCAAGGAATTCGACGATCTGAAGAAACGCGGCTTCCAGCGCGTGAAGGTGGACGGAAAGCTGTACGAAATCGGCCAGGTGCCGGCGCTGAACAAGAAGTTCAAGCACGACATCGAAGTGGTCGTGGACCGCATCGTGGTGCGCAAAGACCTCGGCAACCGGCTGGCGGACTCGCTGGAGACGTCCCTCGGTCTCGCCGACGGCCTGGTGTTCGCCGAAAACGCCGATTCGGGCGAGCGCACCGCCTTCTCCGCGCGCTTCGCCTGCCCGGTCTCGGGCTTCACCATCGACGAGATCGAGCCGCGGCTGTTCTCGTTCAACAACCCGTTCGGCGCCTGCCCGGCCTGCGACGGCCTGGGCGTCAAGACCTTCTTCGATCCCGAGTTGGTGGTGCCGGACGACCGGCTGAGCCTGGAGGAAGGCGCGGTCGCGCCCTGGGCCAGTTCATCCTCGCAGTACTACAAGCAGACGCTGACCAGCCTGTGCAAGCACTACGACGTTTCCATGCGCACGCCATGGAAGGACCTGCCCGCGCCCGCGCGCAAGGGCATCTTGCAGGGCAGCGGCGACGAAGACGTGACGATGGAATACGACGACGGGCTGCGCCGCTACAAAACCAAGAAGCCGTTCGAGGGCGTGGTGCCGAACCTGGACCGGCGCTGGAAGGAAACCGACAGTTCCTGGGTGCGCGAGGAGATGCAGCGCTTCCAGAACATCACGCGCTGCGAGGTGTGCGGCGGCTATCGCCTGAAGCCGGCCGCGCTGGCGGTCAAGGTCGGCGGCAAGCATGTCGGCGAAGTGTCCGATCTGTCGATCCTCGACGCCGCCAAATGGTTCCGCGAGCTCGACGCCAGGCTGAAGCCCAAGGACCGCGAGATCGCCTCGCGCATCTTGAAAGAGATCAACGAGCGCCTGGGATTCCTGGTCAATGTCGGCCTGGAATACCTGACGCTGTCGCGCGGCTCGGGCACGCTCAGCGGCGGCGAGAGCCAGCGCATCCGCCTCGCCTCGCAGATCGGCTCGGGCCTGACCGGCGTGCTCTACGTGCTGGACGAGCCGTCGATCGGCCTGCACCAGCGCGACAACCAGCGGCTGCTTGAAACCCTCAAGCGCCTGCGCGATCTCGGCAACACGGTGCTTGTAGTGGAGCACGACGAAGAGGCGATCCGCAGCGCCGATTACCTCGTGGACATGGGTCCGGGCGCCGGCACGCATGGCGGCAAGGTAGTCGCGGCCGGGCTGCCCGAGGAAGTGCTGCGCTGCCCCGACAGCATCACCGCGCAATACCTCACCGGCTTCAAGCAGATCCCCATTCCCGCGCGCCGCCGCCTGGTCGCGGGCCAGCCCAAGCTGACCGTGGTCGGCGCGAGGGCCAACAACCTGGACAATATCAAGGTCGACTTCCCCCTGGGGGTGTTCACCTGCGTCACCGGCGTTTCGGGCGGCGGCAAGTCTTCATTGGTAATCGAAACTTTGTACAAGGCGTTGGCGCGGCGCCTGCACGGCACGCGCGAGCACGCGGGCGAGCACGACAAGATCATCGGCGTCGAGCACCTGGACAAGATCATCGACATCGACCAGTCGCCGATCGGCCGCACGCCCAGGTCGAACCCCGCCACCTATACCGGCGCGTTCACGCCGATCCGCGATTGGTTCGCGGCCCTGCCCGAGGCCAAGGCGCGCGGCTATGGACCGGGGCGGTTCTCGTTCAACGTCAAGGGCGGGCGCTGCGAGGCGTGCCAGGGCGACGGCGTCATCAAGATCGAGATGCATTTCCTGCCCGACGTCTATGTGCAGTGCGACGTGTGCAAGGGCAAGCGCTACAACCGCGAAACCCTGGAAGTGCTGTTCAAGGACAAGACCATCGCCGACGTGCTGGACCTGACGGTCGACGACGGCGCCGAGTTCTTCAAGGCCGTGCCGTCGATCCGCGAGAAGCTGGTGACCTTGCAGCATGTCGGCCTCGGCTATATCCGCGTCGGCCAGCCCGCCACCACGCTGTCGGGCGGCGAGGCGCAGCGTGTGAAGCTGGCGAAGGAATTGGCGCGCCGCGCCACCGGCCGCACGCTCTACATCCTGGATGAGCCCACAACGGGCCTGCATTTCGAGGACGTGCGCCGCCTGCTGCTGGTGCTGCACACGCTGGTCGATCAAGGCAACACCGTGCTGGTGATCGAGCACAATCTCGAGGTCATCAAGACGGCGGACTGGCTGATCGATCTGGGGCCGGAGGGCGGCGGCGGCGGCGGCCGCGTTGTGGCCGAAGGCACGCCCGAACAGGTCGCGCGCGTCGCCGCCAGCTATACCGGGCAGTATTTGCAGCACATCCTCAAGGCCGCCTCGCCCGCGAAGGCAAGGAAGAGGGCGTAGACCCGGGGGTGGCACATGACTAGGGAGGAAGACGAAGAACAGCATAGGCGCAATCTCGAAGAGATTGAAAAAGTGCACGCATATGTTCGCCCTCGAATTGAGCGAGCGGAGCGCGCTTATAGCCAGATGCTCACTAGTCTTTGGATAGGTAACGCAGGCGCGGCGCTTGCCACACTTACCTTCATCGGCGGCGCATTGCAGAAGGGCAAGTTTCCGAACGGCTTGCTTCTGCCGCTTTGGCTGTTCGTCCTTGGGGTTATTTCAATGGGTCTTGGATCAGCTATTGCCCTAATGAAAGAGGCAAAAGCATTAGATCGTCTACAACGCGCAACGTCATATTTGGATATGAGAGTGGATGACACAAAAACGGCCACAGAATTAGCCGGGCTGACATGCGACTGGAGAACTATGATGGCAGTCCTATCAGCAGCGTTCTTTGTTCTTGGCTGTTTTGCTGGCCTATTCGGTTTGTCATTTTCAAATTAGGACACAACCAACACCCGGCCCTGTGGCGCCGCTAGTAACAAATCTGTAACCTCCGCCTCCCCTCTAGGCCGCGAGGCGCGCTTTAGCGATGAAACTCGATTGGCTGCTGATGGCGATGGTGTTGTGCGCCGCGCTGATGCACGCGAGCTGGAACGCCATCATCAAGTCCGAGCGCGACCGCCTGATCGGCTTCGGCGTGGCGATGCTGATGGGCACGGTGATCTGCGCGCCCTTGCTGCCGTTCGTCGGGCCGATGGCGCCCGAGGCGATTCCCTGGCTGATCCTCTCCGGCGTCATCCATGTCTTCTATTATTTCTTCCTGCTCAGCGCCTATGCGCATGGCGACTTGAGCCATGTCTATCCGATCGCGCGCGGCCTGGGGCCGACGCTTGTGGCGATCTTCTCGGGCGTGCTGATCGGCGAGCATCTGAAGCTGCACGAGGCCGGCGGCGTGCTGCTGGTATCCCTCGGCATCATGGCCCTGGCGCTGGCCCGGGGCCTGAAGGATTGGGGCGGGCGCGGCACGGTGTTCGCCATCGTCACCGGCTTCACCATCGCCGGCTACACCTTCGCCGACGGCCTGGGCTCGCGCGCCTCGGGCAACGCGGTTTCATATATCGCCTGGCTCAACGTGGTCGAAGGCCCGTGGGTGCTGGTGTTCGCGGCGTGGCGGCGCGGGCCGGCGCCGGTGCTGACCTATCTGCGCCTGTACGGCTGGCGCGCGGCCATCGGCGGGTTCATCGCCACGATCGGCTACGGCATCGCCATCTATGCCCTCAGCGTCGGGGCGATGGCGCATGTCGCCGCCCTGCGCGAGACCTCGGTGCTGTTCGCTACGGTGATCGGCACGAAGCTGTTGGGCGAGCAATTCGGCGCCAAGCGCGTCGCGGCGGCGGGAACGATCGTGGCGGGGCTGGTGTTGATGAACTTGCGTTTCTAAGTAAAGCTGTTCGCACAATGGATCGACCATGCGGGCAATGCCACAATGCACATTATTTTTTCTTCGGCAAATCTATGAACTACGTAAGAACTGTCGACGGTTATTTTAGAGCGGTATCCGCAGGAACGGGTATGTTTGTTCTTTTTGAACTCGGGCTTCGCCTTGATGAACTTGATGATATAGACTTGCAGTCGTTCAAGTTTTCGCTTTCTTCAATTCTAGATATCCTGCTCGTTCTATTAATATCAATAATATCAATCGCCATCGTCATCGCTATCGTCGCAGCGTTTCCATTTGCTGCATCAGCGGCCATAGGCGAACGCTACCGAATAAGAAACGCCGTATTTTATCTAACCATCGGCGCCGTGACCGGCATGCTCTCATGGCCGATATTCGATTGGATTGCCGCGCCGAGAAGCGTCTACCCACAAGCATTTCTTACAGGGTATGCAGAAATAGATGTACCAATTCTTGCAGTATGCGGCGCTGTTGGCGGAATTGCCTACTGGTGGAAGGCGGGCCGAAATGCAGGTGCAACATAATCGGCACCCGCCTGTTGGGCGAGCAGTTCGGCGCCAAGCACGTGGCGGCGGCGGGAACGATCGTGGCGGGGCTGGTGTTGATGAACTTGCGGCTGTAACCTCTGGATAGTTCGGGCCGCGACAGACGCCCGGAAAATCCAAGAGGCGGCGCCTCCAAGCTCTGTCCTTCCTAGGGAAGCATCCCGGAAAGGACATGTCATGGCCGCCATTCCCCTTAAACCCTTCGTCAAGCCGCGCGGCACGCTGTTGCTGTCGTCGTCGCAGGTGCGCGCGGCGCTGACGCTGGCCGATTGCATCGACGCGGTGGAGCAAGGCTTCGCGGCGCATGAAGAGGGCCGCAGCCTGGGACCCGGCGCCCTGGGCATTCACGCACCCGGCGGCGGTTTCCATGTCAAAGCCGCGGGGCTGACGATGGAGCGGCCCTATTTCGCGGCCAAGACCAACGCCAATTTTCCCGGCAATGCCCAAGCCTTCGGCCTGCCGACGATCCAGGGCGCCGTGATGCTGTGCGACGCGGAATGCGGCTTTCCGCTGGCGGTCATGGATTCGATGTCGATCACGGCGATCCGCACTGCCGCCGCCACGGGCGTAGCCGCGCGGCACCTGGCGTTGCCGGATGCTTCGATCCTCGCCATCGCCGGCTGCGGACGCCAGGCGGCGGACCAGATCGCCGCCGTGGCGGCAGTGCGGCCGATCGGCAAAATCCTCGCCTACGACAGGGATGCGGAGCAGGCGCGGCGCTTCGCTGCCGAACAATCGCGCTGGCTTGGAATTGCCGTCGAAGCCGTGACGGATTTTCCAAGCGCCGCGCGAAGCGCCGGCATCGTCGTGACCTGCACCTCGTCCACCACGCCCCTTTTGGGCGTCGGCGACGTTGCGCCGGGGACGTTGATCGCCGCCGTCGGCGCCGACAATCCGGAAAAAAGCGAACTCGCCCCTGCCCTCATGGCCGCTTCGTCCGTCATCGTCGACAACCTGGAGCAATGTGCCGCGTTCGGCGACCTGCATCACGCGATCGACGCCGGGGTCATGGCTGCCGGGGATGTCCGGGCGGAGCTGGGAGCCGTCGTCGCGGGCAAGAAACGCGGACGCAAGGCAGCGGACGAGACGATCATATTCGATTCCACCGGCACGGCGCTGCAAGACGTGGCCGTCGCCGTGCTGGCGTACCGGAATGCATTGGCCCTGGGTTTGGGGGCGATGTTCGACTTTGCCGCGTGACCGGCTACATTTACGGCACAGCGGCGGGAATGACCGTGGCGGGGCTGGTGTTGATGAACTTGCGGCTGTAACCGCCCTTCCGGGCGCAGCCGCGGAGGAAATTGCCATGAAATCCATTCGTTTCCTGATCCTTGCCTTGATAGCCGCCGGCTTGGCGGCTGGGCCCGCCCTGGCGCAACAGCCGCAGACCAAGCGCGTGCGCGGCACCGTCGAGGGGCTGGAGGGCAACGCCTTGACCGTGAAGACGCGCGAAGGCCCGGTCGTGAAGATCACCTTGGCCGACAATGCCGCGGTGTCGGCCGTCGTCGCCCTTACCGTCGCCGATATCAAGCCCAACAGCTATGTCGGCATCGCCTCGATCAAGGGCGCGAACGGCATGCAGCGCGCGATCGAGGTGCTGGTGTTCCCGGAAGCGGCGCGCGGATCGGGCGAGGGCCATTATCCCTGGGACCTGCAGCCCGACAGCATGATGACCAACGCCACGGTCGGCACGGTGATGGCGCATCCCGGCGCGAAGATGCTCGAACTGACCTACAAGGACGGCAAGCAGACCATCACCGTGCCCGACGGCGTGCCGATCGTGACCTTCGGGCCGGGCGACCGCACGCTGCTCGTCAAAGGCGCGGGCGTGTTCATCGGCGGCGCGCAGGTCGGCGCCGATGGCAGCCTCACGGCCGCGCGCGTGATCGCGGGCAAAGGCGGCATAAACCCGCCGATGTAGGCTTAACTTCCGGCATGGGGCGGCCTAGAGTCGCCCCATGGCCGGAAACGCGGCGTCTCCCATTCACGTCATCGGCGGCGGCCTCGCGGGCAGCGAGGCGGCGTGGCAGATCGCGCGCCTGGGCGTGCCCGCCGTGCTGCACGAAATGCGCCCGGTGCGCGGCACGGAAGCGCATGTCACCTCGACGCTGGCCGAGCTAGTCTGCTCCAATTCCTTCCGCTCCGACGATGTTCGCGGCAATGCCGTGGGCCTGCTGCATGAGGAGATGCGGCGCTGCGACTCGATCATCATGGCGGCGGCCGATGCCAACCAGGTGCCGGCGGGCGGCGCGCTGGCCGTGGACCGCGTGGGCTTCGCCGAGGCCGTCGAAGCGCGGCTGAAGGCCGAAAAGCTGATCGACATAAGGCGCGAAGAGATCGCGGGCCTGCCGCCCCAGGACTGGGACAGCGTGATCGTCGCCACCGGCCCGCTTACGTCCCCAGCGCTCGCAGAAGCCGTGCGTGCGTTGACCGGCGCCGAGTCGCTGGCGTTCTTCGACGCCATCGCGCCCATTGTGCACAAAGAGTCCATCGACATGTCGATGGCGTGGTTCCAGTCGCGCTACGACAAGAAAGGCCCGGGCGGCGACGGCGCGGACTACATCAACTGTCCGATGGACCTGACGCAGTACGAGGCGTTCATCGCCGCCGTCCTGGCGGGCGAGAAGACCGAGTTCAAGCAATGGGAAGGCACACCCTATTTCGAAGGCTGCCTGCCGATCGAGGTGATGGCCGCGCGCGGGCCCGATACGCTGCGCTTCGGGCCGATGAAGCCGGTGGGCCTGACCGACCCGCGCACGGGACGGCGGGCGCACGCCGTGGTGCAGCTGCGCCAGGACAACGCGCTGGGCACGCTCTACAACATGGTCGGCTTCCAGACCAAGCTGAAGCACGGCGAGCAGGCGCGCATCTTCCGCGGCATCCCCGGCCTGGAAAAAGCTGAGTTCGCGCGCCTCGGCGGCCTGCACCGCAACACGTATCTGGATTCACCGCGTCTGTTGGACCGTTCGCTGCGCCTGAAGGCGATGCCGCGCCTGCGCTTCGCCGGCCAGGTGACGGGCGTGGAAGGTTACGTGGAGAGCGCGGCCATCGGCTTGCTGGCCGGACGTTTCGCGGCGGCGGAAAGACTCGATGCCGCCCTAGCGGAGCCGCCTGTGACCACCGCTCTGGGCGCGTTGCTGAATCACATCACCGGCGGGCACATGGCGGTTAAGATCGAGGGCGGCGCCAAATCATTCCAGCCCATGAACGTGAATTTCGGGCTGTTCCCGCCCCTGCCGCCAGGCGAGGACGCTGGCTTGAAAAAGAACGACCGCAAGCCGGCGCTGTCCGCCCGCGCGCTCAAAGACCTCGACGATTGGCTGGGCGCGGCCAAGCGCGCGGCGGCCGAATAGCCCTGCTCAGTAACGCCCCAGGAACGCCGCCGCCGTGATGCGCCAAGCGGCGAATTTTTGGCGCTCGATAAAAGCAGGCGACAGCGGATCGTATCCGCCCCGCTCCAGCGTTTTCAGATAACGCCTCGCCAGCACCGCCGGCAGCAGCACGGGCAGCGCCGCGCGCTTCACGCCGCGCCTGAGCGCCCGCGCCGCAGCCAGGTGCCCGCGCGCGGCTTGCGCCACGCCACGCGCCACATCAGACAGCGCGGGATGGGCGCGAAGCTCGAACAGCTCGGCCTGCGACGCGCCATGCGCCTGCATCAAGTCCTGCGGCAGATACTGGCGCTTGGCATGGGCGTGGAACGCGGCCGCGCGCAACAGCCCGGTCAGCGCCCAGGCCAGCGCCACATGCCGCGCGGCGCGGCCAGCCGGTTCGTCGGCAACGCCCAGCACGGCCAGCGACAAGGCGGCCAGCGCGCCGGCGGTGCCATCGGCATAGCCTTCCAGCGCCGCCAGGTCGCGCGGCGGCTTACCGTCCATGTCGGCCTCGCGCGCGTCGATCATGCGGTCGAGCAACGCGCGGTCCAGGCCGTAGCGCTTTACCGCCGCGTGCAGGGGTTGGATCACGGCGTGGCGGCGCGGAATACCGGAATAAATCTCTTCCACGGCATCGCGCCACCATTGCAGGCGGATGCGGCCGAGCATCGGCTCGCTTACCTGCTCGCGCACCCGCGCCAGCTCCAGGCTGAACGCGCACAGCGCAAAGAGGTCCTCGCGCCGGTCCGCCGGGGCGAACAGCGCGCACAGGAAACGGTCGGGATCGTGCCGGCGGACTTCGACGGCGCAATACGACAGGTCCACGCCAGCCTTCACGCCATGATTCTCCGCGCTAAACCGTTTTTCCATCGGCGTCCACAGGACCGTTGAAGCATAACGAAAAGAGTCGCAATAGACGCATGATTCTTGTGGTCATTGCTCCACCGCCGGAATTCCACACCGCCGATGCGCGTTGAAACGGGCGGGTTTCCGTTGTACTGAATCCCGGTATTGCGCGTCGCTTTTCCGGGGGATGAGACGGTCATGGCAAAATTCTTCGACTCGCTGCAGAACACCGTTCTGGCGGGTGTTGGCCTCGTGGTGGTCTATGTTCTGATTACCCGCGGCATTTCGTTGGACCACAACTGGTTCGCGTTCCTGTTCCGCTGGCTGCACGTGGCTAGCGGCGTGATGTGGATCGGCTTGCTGTGGTACTTCAATTTCGTGCAGATCCCCAGCATGCCGAAGATTCCCGACGACCAGAAGCCGGCGGTCAGCAAGGTGATCGCGCCCGAAGCGCTGTTCTGGTTCCGTTGGGCGGCGCTATCGACGCTGATCACCGGCTTGATCCTGGGTATGATGAACGGCTATATCGTCTCGGCCCTGATGCTCGGCATCGGCTCGGGCGTGATGAAAAACACGGCCATCGGCATCGGCATGTGGCTGGGCATCATCATGGCCTACAACGTGTGGATGATCATCTGGCCGAACCAGCAAAAGGCGCTGGGCATGGTCGAGGCGGATGCCGACGCGAAAAAGCAGGCGGCGGCCACGGCCAAGCTGTTCTCGCGCATCAACACGATGCTGAGCGTGCCCATGCTGTTCGCAATGGTGGCCGCCCAGAATATCTTCTAGCCGCCATCCAAACGCGGATTTCCAGGAAACGGGGCCCCGGCAAGGCCCCGTTTTCTTTTTTCATCAATACGTTGCGCGGCTAGGACGGGCGCTATCGTTAACCCGCCCTTAACCGAGCCGCGCTTATTGTGGCATGGTACCGAATAAGGCCAAGGGCCACGATGACCGCCCAGACCGCAACCACCCCGACCGGCGCCGCCGGTCCCACGGCTGCAACGTCGCTGACGCAGCGGATCGGGCTGCGCGGGGCTATTATTGCCTTCACCCTGGCCGGCGTGGTGACCGTGAACGGCATGATCGGGCTTTCGGTCATGCGCCAGCGCGGCCAGGCGATCGCCGACGCCTCGCGCCAATCCGACAATCTCAGCCGCGTTCTGGTCGAACACGCGACGCAAGCGATGGGCGCCCTCGACCAGGCCCTGCTGGGCGCCAGCGACGCGATCAGCGCCGACATGATGCGCGATCCGCCGGGCGGCGAGCGCCTGGCCACGCTCTTGCGCCGCTATCTCGGCACGCTGCCGCACGCAAACGAAATCCTCATCAGCGACCGCGACGGCAATGTCCGCGACACCGCCGTCTCCGGCGTGGCTTACGACCCGGTTCGAGCCGACGCGACGGCGTGCAGCAGCCTTGCCACCGGCCGCGCGCGCATCCTCCACCCCGAGATCACCGCCGGCGTCGTCCATATCCAGGCCGTGAACCTGAACGACGGCTGTCCGCCGCGCATCGTCGTGTCGCGCCGCATCGAGGACGCCGGCGTATTCCTGCCCGAAACCGTCGCGGCGGTGCTGCGACCGAGCTATTTCCAGACCTTCTATCAAACCCTGGCCACGGGCCAGCAGGGCGCCACGGCCCTGTGGGACACCTCGGGGCTGCTGATCGCGGCCACCGGCCCGCTCGCCAAGAGTATCGGCGCGCGCTTCCAGCCGCACCCCGCCCTGATCGGCGCCGGCCCCTCGGTGCGCAGCGGCGTGCAGCGCATCGTTTCGCGGGTCGACCGGCGCGAACTCATCATGGCCTACCGGGCGGTGCCCGCGCAGCCGCTGTTCGTTTCCACCGGCGTGGGCATGGACGAGGTGCTGGCGACTTGGCGTGAACGGACGATCGCCGCCGCCATCGTGAGCCCAGCCGTGACACTCGCCATTGCGCTGATGGCGCTGCTGCTGATCCGCATGGATGCGCGGGCCGATAGCGCCGCAAAGGCGTTGCGCGACAGCGAGCGGCGCTTCCGCGACCTTGCCGAAGCGTCCTCCGACTGGTTCTGGGAGCAGGACGAGAACTTCCGCTTCACCTATCTTTCCTCGCACGTGGTCAATCACTCCGGCCTGGCCGCCGACGCGCATATCGGCAAGACGCGCCGCGAACTGGGCAATGAGGGCCCGACCGAGCGGGAATGGAACGAACACGACGCCTGCTTGCGCGCCCACAAGTCGTTCAAGGATTTCCGCCTGCATCGCACGATGCCGGACGGCACCACCCGGCATATGTCTCTGAGCGGCGTTCCGGTGTTCGACGTGGACGGGCGCTTCAAGGGCTACCGCGGCACCGGCCACGACATCACGGCCGAAATCACCGCGAAAGAAGAGCTGCAGGAAATCATCGACGCGATACCGGCGATGGTGAACGCCAAGGACATGAATTCGCGCTACGTGCTGATGAACGCGTATCAGGCCAAGCTCTATGGCACCACCCCGGCGGACGCCGTTGGCAAGACCGCCGCCGAACTGCTGGGCCAGAACTACGGCGCGTATACGCGCGGGCGCGACCAGGAAGTGATCGAAACCGGCAAGCCGACCGGGTTCTTCGAGGAACGCTATTCCGGCGCCGACGGCGAAATGCGCGACTGGGTCGCCACCAAACTGCCGCTGTTCGACGGCCTGGGCAAGGTCAACCGCGTCATTACGGTGGCGTTGGACATCACCACGCAGAAAGCGGTCGAGCGCCGGCTGATCGACGCGCGCGCGCACCTGCAAGACGCCAAGGAAGCGGCCGAGGCCGCCAACCGCGCCAAGACCAATTTCCTGGCCAACATGAGCCACGAGCTGCGTACGCCGCTGAACGCGATCCTGGGCTTCTCCGAAATGATGGCGCACGAAATGCTGGGGCCGCTCGGCCAGATCAAGTACCGCGAGTTCGCCAAGGGCATCCATCGCAGCGGCGCCATGCTGCTGCAGCATATCAACGATGTGCTGGACATGGCCAAGATCGAAGCGGGAAGGCGCGAGTTGCATCCCGAATGGTTCAGCTTCGCCGAGGCGGCCAACGACGCGATGCTGGTGATCCGCCAGCGGGCGGAGGATTCGGGCGTGGCGATGCACGTCGACGTGCCGCACACCCTGCCGCCGATCCACGCGGACCGCCGCGCCGTCGGCCAGGTTCTCGTCAACCTGCTGACCAACGCCGTGAAGTTTACCCCGCGCGGCGGCGGCGTGACGTTGAGCGTGGACTGGAACGACCGCTGCTTCACCGTGACCGTGCAGGACACGGGCGTGGGCATCGAGCCCGAACAGCTGGATCGCCTGGGCACGCCGTTCTACCAGGTGCAGCCGAGCATGACGCGCAGCCACGAGGGCACCGGCCTCGGCCTGGCTTTGACCAAATCGCTGGTGGCGATGCATGGCGGCGAGTTCAAGATCGCCAGCGCCCCGGGCAAGGGCACCACCGTCACCGTCATCCTGCCCCGCCCCGACCTGAAGCTGGACGTGGCCTAAGGGCCGTTCCCTCGCTCAGCGCGCCAACTTAAGCCACGTCAGTTCGTGCTTGTTGTGATGCAGATGCAACAGGCGTCCGCCGGGAATCGCGGCGAAGTCGCGCGCCGTGGCGTGGTCGGTCGCTCCTTGGAACTTGAGCGTGCAGACGAAATTGGCCACACTCCCCGCCTCCATCCATGCGCGCACCAGGCCCAATAGCCGCGACGGATAGCAGACGACATCGCAAAACAGCCAATCGAACCGGCCTTCGGCGCGCGGATCGAGGGCGAAGGCGCTGATCCGCCGCGCCTCGACGTGCGGCGATCCCGCGATGCGCGGATCGAGCGGCGCCTTGTCGACAGCCACCACATGCGCGCCCAGTTTTTGCAGCGCCCAGGTCCAGCCGCCGGGGCTGGCGCCGAGATCGAGGCAGCGCTCGCCCGGCTGGGGATGCCTGCCGGCCAGGGTAAACGCCTCCCACAGTTTCAAATAGGCGCGGTTCGGCGGCGCCTGCCTGTCCTCGACGAACGCGGCCTCGCCGTGGCGGAACGGGCTGGAACAGCGCGCGGCCGCGAGCAGCGTGGCTTGATCGAGCAATGTCCACGACCCGAGCGGCGCCGTGGGCGCCGGCGCCGGAAACACCAGCGGCTTGGGCTTCAGTGGCGGCAGTTTTTCTTCGATCAGCGCCATGCGGCGATGCAACTGGAACGGATACGAAGCCCAGTTGCGCTGCATGGCGCGCAGGCGCTTGGCGGCGTCGCCGATCGAGGCGATCGGAATCCGCTCGGCATCGAACCAGACGTTCTGCGCCCAGGGTGCCGGCACGGGCGGCCCTTCGGTCAGCACCAGGCGCTCGTGCACCGCGGGCGACGCATGCCCGCCCGCGCTGAGATCCTGCAAAAGCTGCGGCAGATAGCCGTCGGCCGCCAGATAGGCGGTCAAGGTGCGCGTGCCGCTCACGCGACGGCAATCAAGGCGGCGGCCACGCGCCGCTCTTCCGCGGCCAGGACGTTGTAGGTGCGGCAGGCGGCGCCGGTGTCCATCGGCTCCAGGGCCACGCCGATCTCCTTCAACCGCAGGCGCAGCGCGGCCGGCGGCGGCAACAGCCGCGCGCCGCAGCCCAGCAACAGCAGGTCCACGGGCGCGCGCTCATGCGCCATGCCTGCCGCGACCGACCGCGCCAACGCATCGATATCGATGCTCTCATGCGTCAGGATCGGCCAGGAATAGGTGTGTTCGCGGAATACCAGCAGCGAGCCTTCGTGGCGCATGCCCGAGACGCGAAAGCCGCTGCCGCGATACGACTCGATCACCTGGAGATGAGGCGCGGGCGCCGTCATTCCCCGCTGCCCCTGGCTCCGGTCAGCGGCCCTTGGCCGGGGCGGGCTTGCCGGATTTGGCCGTGTCGCCGGCCTTCGTGTATTTCGGCTTGCCCAGGGCGGTGGCGATCGCGCCGTCGATGGCTTGCGCGGCCGGACTGACGGCAGGCGCTGCCCCATCGGCCGGCGCCGGGGCCGGCTTGCCCGACATGCGGCGCAGGTTGAAATAGATCAGGCACGGCGCGGCGACATAGATCGTCGAATAGGTGCCGACAAAAATGCCCCAGAGCATGGCGAACGAGAATCCGTGCAGCACCTCGCCGCCGAACAGGTATAGCGCCAGGACCGCGACCGCCGTGGTGCCGCTGGTCATGACCGTGCGCGACAGCGTCTCGTTGACGCTGAGATTGATCAGCGCGCGCAGCTCCATCGTCTTGAACTTGCGCAAATTCTCGCGGATGCGGTCGAACACCACCACGGTGTCGTTGATCGAATAGCCGGCGATCGTCAGCACCGCCGCGAGCGTGGTGAGATTGAATTCGTATTGCAGCAGCGCGAACAGCCCGACCGTCGAAACCACGTCGTGCAGCAGTGCGATGATGCCGCCGATGCCGAATTGCCACTCGAACCGGAACCAGATGTATCCCGCGATCGCCAGCATGGTCAGCACCACGGCGATGGTGCCGGCCTGGACCAGCTCGGCGCCCACTTTCGGGCCGACGAATTCGGTGCGGCGGTATTCCGCGCCCTGGCCCAAGGCGGCCTTCACCTTGTCGATGGCCCTCACCTGGCTCGCCTCGTCGCCTTCCTGGCGCTGCAAACGGATCAACAGGTCGTTGGGCGAGCCGAATTCCTGCAACGCGATTTCGCCCACGCCCAGCTTGTTCAGCCTCTCGCGATAGTCCGCCAGGTTGGCCGGCTGCGCCGTGCGCACTTCCATCAGGATGCCGCCGACGAAATCGACGCCGTAGTTCAGGCCGCGCACGCCCAGCACCAGAAACGACCCGGCGATCATGACCACCGAAATGACCATGGCGAAGTACCGGAAACCGACGAAGTCGATCTTGGTGTCGGCTGGGATGGGGCGGAAACCGCGAAAAAGCATTCTGTGTCGCCGTCCTTACAGGGGCAGCATCTTGGGTCGGAATTGCTTGAGCCACGTGACGACGATCAGCCGCGTGACCATGACCGCGGTGAACAGCGAGGTAAGCACGCCGACCACCAGCGTGACCGCGAAGCCCTTCACCGGGCCCGTGCCCACGGCGTACAGCACCGTCGCCGCGATCAAGTGCGTCATGTTCGAGTCGAAAATGGTGGCGAAAGCGCGCGAGAAACCGGCGTCGACCGCCGAGATCGGCGACCGCCCGTTGCGCACTTCTTCCCGCATGCGCTCATAGATCAGCACGTTGGCGTCCACCGCCATGCCCATGGTCAAAACGATGCCGGCGATACCCGGCAGGGTTAGCGTGGCGCCCAGAACCGACAGCGCCGCCAGGATGATGACCACGTTCGCCACCAGGGCCACGTTGGCGATCAGGCCGAAGAATCCGTAGAACAGCACCATGAAGATCGCCACCAGCGCCAGGCCCAGCCACGAGGCGAACACGCCGGCGGCGATGGAGTCGGCGCCCAGGTCGGCGCCCACGGTGCGCTCTTCCAGCACCTTCATCGGCGCGGGCAGCGCGCCGGCGCGCAGCAACAGCGCCAGGTCGTTGGCGGTCTGGGTGGAAAAACTTCCGGTGATGATGCCGCTGCCGCCCAGGATCGCGGTCTGGATGCGCGGCGCGCTGATCACCCGGTTGTCCAGCACGATGGCGAACAGCTTGCCGACGTTGTCGCGCGTGGCGTTGCCGAACGCCCGCGCCCCCGCGCTTTCGAACTTGAAGCTGACCGCCGGCCGGCCGTGCTCGTCGTAGCTGGCGCGCGCGTCGGTCAGGCTTTCGCCGCTCACCATGATGCGCTTGCGCACCACGATTTCGGGGGCGCCGCCGCCCAGCCGGTCCTCCAGCGGCAACAGCTCCGAGCTCGCGGGCAGGCGCCCCTGCTTGGCGTCCTCGACGCTGGTTTCCTCGTCGACGAAGCGAAACGTCAGCTTGGCGGTCTTGCCCAAAAGCTGCTTCACGCGCTCGGGTTCGCGCACGCCCGGAAGCTGCACGAGAATACGGTCGTCGCCCTGGCGCTGGATCGTGGGCTCGCGCGTGCCCATTTCGTCGATGCGCCGGCGCACGATCTCGATCGATTGCTCCACCACCGCGCGCTTCTTGCGCTCGACTTCGTCGGCCTTGAAGCCAACGCGGAAAGTGTCGCCCTGCACCGTCACCTCGGAATCGGGCTCGGCCTCGCGGATGCCGCGGCGGACCTGATCGGCTTTGCTAGAGTCCTGCAAGCGGAACACCACCGACCCGCTCTCGACGCCGAGGCCGGTATAGCGCAGCGTCGTGTCCTTGCGCAGCGCGGCGCGCACGCTGTCGAGCAGCGAGTTGGTCCGCTCGCGCAGCACCGCCGAAATGTCGACTTCGAGCAGGATATGCGACCCGCCCTGCAAGTCGAGGCCCAGCGACACTTGGCGATGTGGCAGCCAGGTAGGCAGGCTTTCGGCCCGCTTCTCGCTCAGCAGGTTCGGCGCGGCGAAGGCCAGCGACAGAACGATCACCGCGAGAACCAGCAGGATTTTCCAGGGCTGGAAATGGATCATGGCGCCGCGCCTGGCTGCCTAATCGCCGCGCGCGGCCGTTACTTCTTGCCGCCCAGGCCCAGGGAGCCGAGCAGCCCGGCCAGGCCCGTGGGCTTCTGCTCCGGCTTGGGCGCCTCGCCGCCGCCGGCCGTGGCGGGCTCGGTCTTGGACAGCACGTCGGTGATCGTGGCGCGGGCCACGCGCACGCGCACACCCTCGGCGATCTCGATGATCAGCTCGCCGTCGGACACCACCTTGGTGACGACGCCGATGATGCCGCCGCCGGTGAGCACCCGGTCGTTGCGGCGCACCGCGGCCAGCATGGTGCGGTGGGTCTTCATCTTCTGCTGCTGCGGGCGGATCAGCAGGAAATAGAACACCACGAAGATCAGCAGCAGCGGCGCCAAGGAAACGAGATCGAATCCCGATCCGCCGGCGGTCTGCGCATAGGCCGGGCTAATCAACATCGCGTCTATCCTTCTGATTTGGGGCTCATTCCGGGCGGCGGACTATAGCGGCTCAAGCGCGGAATGCAAACCTGGGAAGCCCCACAGTACCGGGGCAAACCTTCGCGTCAAACCGTTGGGAACGCTGGCAGTTTCGTCGCCGCGCTAGACTTGCCGGCGGCGCTGGACCAGCCATCTGAAACCGGCCGCCTTCATTGTGTCGCGCCGCCGCATTTGCTAGCTTCCGCGCCCGCTTGAAGGGACAAGCAGCCACATGGCCAAGCCGCGCAAGCCGACTGGAAAACCGAGCGCTAAACCGGCAGTCCGGAATGCCGCCCTCGCGCCGTTGCTGACGCGCGTCGCCGACGCGCTGGAGCGTTTGTCGCCCAAGCCCGGCCCGAACACTACCATCGCCGACGCCGACGCCTTCGTCTGGCATGCCGAGGCCGCGCGGCTCGATCCGGTGCGCGCGATCAACCGCGTGGATGTGGAGCTGTTGCAGGGCATCCAGCGCCAGCGCGACACGCTGATGGACAACACGCGGCGCTTCGCCAAGGGACTGCCCGCCAACAACGCGCTGCTGTGGGGCGCGCGCGGCATGGGCAAGAGCTCGCTGGTCAAGGCGGTGCACGCCACGATCAACCGCGAATTCGCCGGCAAGCTGGCGCTGGTGGAAATCCACCGCGAGGACATCCCTTCCCTGCCCGTGCTGCTGCGCAACTTACGCGGCCACGGCCGGCGCGTGATCATCTTCTGCGACGACCTCAGCTTCGACGGCCAGGACGCCAGCTACAAGTCACTGAAAGCGGTGCTGGAAGGCGGCATCGAGGGACGGCCCGAGAACGTGATCTTCTACGCCACGTCGAACCGCCGCCACCTGATGCCGCGCGACATGATCGACAACGAACGCTCCACCGCGATCAACCCCGGCGAAGCGGTGGAAGAGAAAGTGTCGCTCAGCGACCGTTTCGGTCTGTGGCTGGGCTTCCACCACTGCGACCAGGACACGTATTTCGCGATGATCGAGGGCTATGCAAGGGCGTTCGGCCTGAAGCTGCCGGCCGATCAGCTGCGCGCCGAGGCTAACGAGTGGTCGGTGACGCGCGGCTCGCGCTCCGGCCGCGTCGCCTGGCAGTACATCCAGGACCTGGCCGGCAGGCTGGGCAAGACGCTGGACGGGAAATAGCCTTTTGCGCCGGCGCGGCCGGATGGCCGCGCCTCACCCCTAGAGAATAAAACCCTCGCCCGCCCCCATCACAGGTCCCCCCGGGCGAGGGTCGCCATCAGCGCGATGCACCTAGTACCGGCGACCTTGCGGCTGCCTGCGGCGCGCCTACGGCGAGTTGTTGCTCGGGATCCACCGGCTGCTTGCCCTTGCGGATCTCGAAATGCAGTTGCGGCGAGGTGACGTTGCCGGTCATCCCCACCGTTCCGATTTTCTGGCCGCGCGCGATCTTGTCGCCGCGCGCCACGCCCATCGTGTCGAGATGCGCGTAGGCCGTCATCCAGCCGCCGGCATGGCTGATCAGCAGCAGGTTGCCGAAGCCGCGCAATTCGTTGCCCGCGTAGACCACCACGCCGTTGTCGGCCGCCTTCACCGGCGTGCCGCGCGATGCCGCGATATTGATGCCGTCGTTGCGCAAGCCCCCGGGCTGGGTGCCGTAGCTCACCAGCGTGCGCCCGTCGATCGGCCGCATGAAGCCGGAGCCGGCGCGCGACGGCGGATCGGGCACGCGCACCGGGGCCGCGGGCGCAACCGCGGCGGCGGGTTTTTGCGGCGCCGGCTTGATGCCGGGTTCGGGCTCGATCACCGCGACCTGCTGGGCCATCGGCGGCGGCTGATAGTCGAGGGCCGGGCCTGTGGACATTTCCACCGTGTCGTCCACGACCGGCCCCGTGGCTCCCTGCAACGGCGCTTCCAGCGGCGCGCGGCGCGGCGCGGGCACAAGCCGCCCGGGCGTCGCGTTGACCGGCTGCACAACCGGCGTGGCTTCCAGCCCGGCAACCGGCCGGGGCGCGGGCTTTTGCGCCGGCGCGGAGGTAGGCGCGGGCGGCGGCGCCAGTTCGGCCCTGGCGACGGCGATGCGCGGGGCCGCCACCGGCGGGGGTGCCGAGTCTTTCGCGGCGGACGGCACGCGCACGGTCTGGCCGATTTTGAGCGGTGCGTCGGCGGACAATCCGTTGGCGCTGGCGAGCTGCGCCGGTTTTACCTGATGGCGCCGCGCCAGGGCGTAGATGGTTTCGCCGGGACGCACCTGATGTTCGGCCCAGCCCGCGGGCGTTTCCACGGCGGCGGCGGATTGGGCGGACGCCGGCGCCGGGTTCGCCGCCAGGGCAACCGCGCCGGAGCGCGGCTCGGCCACTTCGTTGCGCGGCGGCAGCAGCGCCGAGCAGCCGCCGAGGATCGCGGGCAGCGCCAGCATCGCAACCGCCACGGCACAACGACACCACGGCGCGGCTGAAACACCGCCGGGATTCCTTCCCGATGCCTTCATGGCCAACCGTGGTGGCGTTGTGTCGTGGCGATCGATGGGGCTGCGCTGCATCATGCGAACGCCTCCTGCGGCGAGGCGGCGGCCACCAGCGGCACGAACCGCACCGTCCACATATTCTCGACATGGAAGCCGTCGTCCATCCGGCGGATGCGCACCACGCGCTGGTCGCGCTGCTGCACGCCCACCGGGATGATCATCACGCCGCCGGTCGCCAGTTGCGCGGCCAGGAGTTGCGGCGGCAGCGCGGCGGCGCACGTGACTATTATCCGGTCGAAGGGCGCCTGCTCGGGCCAGCCCTTGCTGCCGTCCCCCGCCCGCGTCGTGACGTTGCGGAGTTTCATCGCCTCGAGCCGCCGTTCGGCCTCGGCCAAGAGCGGCTTGTGCCGCTCGATCGTGTAGACGCGCCGCGCCAGGCGCGCGAGCACCGCGGTCTGGTAGCCCGAGCCGGTGCCGATCTCCAGCACCTTGTGCCGGTCGCTCAGCTCCAGCGCCTCGGTCATGCGCGCGACCACCGTGGGCTGGCTCACGGTCTGTCCATGACCGATCGGCAGGGCCACGTTCTCGTTCGCCTGGTGCTGGAACGGCGGCGGCAGGAACGCCTCGCGCGGCACGCGCTCGATCGCCGCCAGCACGCGCGTGTCGCTGATGCCGGCGCTGCGCAGATCGAGCAGCAGGCGGATGGTGCGCGTCGAGATCATTTCAACGCCTCCGCCACTTTCTTCAGCGTGGCGTCGTGCGTCAGGTCGAGGAACAGCGGCGTGACCGCGACGTAGCCGTCCTTGACGATCACGATGTCGTTGTCGCCCTCGAAGAACGGGTTCTGGCGCGAGCTGCCGATCCAGACATACGGGCGCCCGCGCGGATCGGTGCGCTCGTCCAGCCGGTAGCCCAGCTTGCGACGGCCCTGGCGCACGGCGCGCACGCCCTTGACCGATTCCACCACCATGTCGGGAAAGTTGACGTTCATCAGCGTATCGGTGGCCCAGGAGATCGACACCAGCTTCCTGATGACATCGGGCGCGAAATGCTCGGCGGTGGCCCATTTCACCGGATGGCCGTCGGCGAATTCCTGGCTGAGGGCGATGCCGCGCGTGCCCAACAGCGTCGCCTCCATCGCCCCGGCCACGGTGCCGGAATAGGTGACGTCCTCGCCGGTGTTGCCGCCGCGGTTGACGCCCGACAGCACCAGATCGGGCTTGTGGTCGCGCAACAACTGCTCGATGCCTAGGAGGGCGCAATCCGTCGGGCTGCCGTCCACCGCGTAGCGCCGCTCCGACAATTGCCGGATGCGCAGGGGCTGGCTGATGGTGAGCGAATGGCTGGCGGCGCTCTGCTCGGCCTCCGGCGCCACCACCCATACGTCTTCGCTGAGGCTCTTGGCGACGCGCTCCAGCGCGTGCAGGCCGGGCGCGTGGATGCCGTCGTCGTTGGTGACGAGGATGCGCGCGTTCTTGAGGTCGAGCGGCTTGGAGAACGTCATGGCGTCAACGCCTCCACCCCGTCCATGTAGGGAACCAGCGCCTTGGGAATGGCGACCGAGCCGTCCTTGCGCTGGAAATTCTCCAGCACGGCGATCAATGTGCGCCCGACCGCGAGGGCCGAGCCGTTCAGCGTATGGACGAAGCGGTTGCCGCCCTTCCCGTCCTTGGATTTGAAGCGCGCCTTCATGCGCCGGGCCTGGAACTCGCCGCAATTCGAGCAGGACGAGATTTCGCGATAGGTTTTCTGCGCCGGCAGCCAGACCTCGATGTCGTAGGTCTTTTGCGCGGCGAAACCCATGTCGCCCGTGCATAGAACTATGGTGCGGTAGGCCAGCCCCAGGCGCTTCAGCACTTCCTCGGCGCAATTGGTCATTCTTTCGTGCTCATCGGTCGACTGGTCGGGATGCGAAACCGACACCAGCTCGACCTTGTAGAACTGGTGCTGGCGCAGCATGCCGTGCGTGTCCTTGCCCGCCGCCCCCGCTTCCGAGCGAAAGCACGGGGTGAAGGCGGTGAAGCGCTGCGGCAATTGGGCTTCGTCGAGGATCGAATCCGCGACGATATTGGTCAATGGAACTTCAGCGGTTGGGATCAGGTAATAATCGTCGAAAAAATCGCCGTTGCGTAGTTGTTGTGAGAACGCTTCCATTTCCTGAAGCACGACTGCTTCAGCCCATTGCCCCACCCACTTCAAATTATTTGTGTTTGCCGGCTGGTGCATCTCGTTGGCATTTTGCTGAATGAACTGCGCGACGCGGGGATCTGTTCGCTTTTTTGATTCTTTCATCCACGTTGCGATCTTCTTTTCACTTAATACTTTTGCAGCGAAAAGGTCATCCTTGAACTTTGGCAAATTCCCCGTTCCATAGACCGCGCTGTCGCGCACCATCAGCGGCGGCGAGCATTCGGTGTAGCCGAATTCCTTGGTGTGCATGTCGAGCATGAATTGCGCGAGCGCCCGCTCAAGCCGCGCCAATTGGCCTTTCAGCAGCGTGAAGCGCGCGCCGGAAATCTTCGCGGCGGTAGGAATGTCCATGCCGAGTTTTTCGCCTAGCGCCACGTGATCCTTCACCGGGAAATCGAATACCGGCGGCGTGCCGTGCTTGCGGATTTCCTTGTTGTCGGCGGCTTCCTTGCCCACCGGCACGTCGGGCGCCGGAATATTCGGCAGCGAGTCGAGCGGCGCCTGCACGGCGGCGGCGGCTTCGCGCTCCTGCTGCTCGACCTGCGGCAGATCGGATTTGATGCGCGTGGTCTCGGCGATTGCCGCGTCGGCGTTGCCACCCTTGGCCTTGAGCTGGCCGATCTGCTTCGACGCCTCGTTGCGACGCGTCTGCATTTCCTGCACGCGCTGGATCAGCGCGCGGTGTTTGCGGTCCAGATCGAGAATGAGATCGGCATGCGGCGGGAGACCCCGGCGCTGAAGCGCGAGGTCGAACGCACGGGGATCGTCACGGACCATTTTAAGGTCGTGCACAGGCTCTCCAATCCAACCCTTCCCCGAGGGGCGGACTTATACGGGACTTAGGATTCCGCCGTAAATCATTGAACTCACGCGAAAATCAAATGGCGCCGGGCTGTGGCGCTCTTGCAACGGCGTTATCTACAGCTAGTGGTGCGGCGATGGCGGGACTCAAAATCGAGTCCCCGTCGAAATCTTAGTTAACTGCTTGCCGCGTCCTCGGCGGCCTCTTTCGCGGCCTCTTCGGCTTCGCGTTGCGCGCGTTTTTTCTCAACCAGCTTCGAGCACCAGATCGAAATCTCGTACAGCAGCACGATCGGCACGGCGAGGCTGATCTGGCTGAGAACGTCGGGCGGGGTCAGCACCGCCGCGACCACGAAGGCGCCGACGATGGCGTAGCGCCGCTTCGACGCGAGCTGCTCCGACGACAGAATCCCCACGCGCACCAGCAACGTCAGCAGCACCGGCAGCTGGAAGCACAGGCCGAAGGCGAAGATGAACTGCATGATCAGCGACAGGTATTCGCCGACGCGCGTTTCCAGCTCGATCGGCAAGACTCCCTCGCCGCCCCCGGTCTGGAAGCTCAGGAAGAAGGTGAAGGCGAACGGCGCCACCACGTAATAGACCAGCGCCCCGCCCATGAAGAACAGGATCGGCGTGGCGGCCAGGAACGGCAGGAAGGCGCGCTTCTCTTTCTTGTACAGGCCGGGCGCGACGAATATCCACAACTGGCTGGCGATGATCGGGAACGAGATGAAGGCGCCGGCGAAGAACGCGACCTTCAAATAGGTGATGAAGGCTTCCTGGGGCGCGGTGAAGATCATGCGACGCCCCGCCAGCGGGTTGCCGCCCGCGGTGCCGCGCACCTGGTCGAGGATGGTATAGGCGCGCACCAGGGGCTGCGTCAGGAACAGGTAGATCTTGTCCGAGAAATAATAACAGGCGAGGAACGCGATCAGCAGCGCGACGCAGGCATAGGTCAGGCGGTTGCGCAGTTCCACCAAATGCTCGAGCAACGGCATCTTCTTGTCGCCCGGCGCGGTGTCACCGTCGTCCTCGTCCTTCTTGTCCTTATCGGTCGCGTCGGTCATCGGCGATCAGCCCTGGCCGGCGGCGGTCTTGGCGGGCGGCGGCGGTGCCGGCGCGGGCGCGGGCGCGGCTTCAGCCGGTTTTTCTTCCGGCTTCGGCTCGGCGAGCGCGGCGGCATCTTCGGGCTTGGCCTCAGCCGGCGCGAACGCGGTCTCGGTCGGCGGCGGCGGCGGCGACAGCGGGTCGGCCTCGATCGACGGCATCTCCAGCGCCTTTTCCACCTCCGCCTTGGTGGCTTCCAGGTCCTTCGTGACGTCGAAGCTGCTCGCCGCGTTCTGAACTTCCTGTTTCACCTTGTCGAGTTCGGACTCGCGGATCATTTCGTCCAGGCTGCCCTGGAACTCGCGCGCCAAAGCGCGCGCCTTGGCCACCCACTGCCCCACCGTCTTCAAGGCCAGCGGCAGGTCCTTCGGCCCGATGGCGATGATCGCCACCACGCCGATCACCAGCAGTTCCGACCAGCCGATATCGAACATGATGCGTTTACCTTAGGTCCGCGCCTTGCTGTCGTCGCCGGTCCCCGGCGCGGGCAGGGCTCGCGGCAGCACGGGCGGCGGAGGCGGCGGCGCCTCGGGCTCGTCCTTCATTTCGGCGCGGAAGGTCTTGACGCCGCGCGCCAGGTCGCCGACGGCGCGCGTCAACTTGCCGGTGCCGAAGCCGAACAGCACCACCACCAAGGCGGTGATCAACAACAATTCCAGAATGCCAAGGCCCATTCAACGTCCCGCTCGCGCGCGCCGCCGGCTTGTCCGGCCGGCGCAAATCGGGGCGATCATCGCAGATATGCCCCCCGCCCCGCAACGCCGCGAAAGCGAGGCAGAAGCGGGCTATGCGGCCCGGCGGCGCGCATGGGTCGGTATTCCCGCGATCTCCTTGCCCATGCGCTGCTCGGCGTGCCAGAGATCGAAGGCCGACTGCATCCTGATCCACAGCCACGGGCCGTTGCCGCAGAATTTACCCAGGCGTACCGCCATTTCGGGCGAAACCGCCATCGTGCCGTTCATGATCCGGTGCAACGTCTGGCGCGTGATGCGAAGCTGCCGCGCTGCCTCGCTGACGCTCAAGCCCAGCGCGGGCAGCACATCGTCGCGCACAATCACGCCGGGATGCGGCGGCGGGATGACCGGACCGCCGATTACCGGATATTCCACTTTCCTAGCCATCAGCCAGCCCTCCTAGTGATACTGCTCCAAATCGACGCGCCAAGCGTCGCCGTCCTGCCATTCGAAAGTGATGCACCATGGCCCATTCACATGCACGGAATACCTCGTCGGCTTCCCGCGCAAGGAATGGAAGTCGTACCCAGGGACATGCATGTCCTGCGGCCTTGTGGCCTGGTGCAGCGCCATCAAACGGACACTGCACCGTTCAGCGAGATCGGGGCGGAGCTTGCGGGCATCGTTCGCCGCAAACAGATCGCGCAGGCCCTTATGCCGGAAGCTCCGGATCATCCCCGGCTACTGTAGCGTTATACGCAACAGGTGTAAAGCCGTGCGTTACGCGGCCGGAAACACGAAGCTCTGGTCCAAATCCAGCTCGATGGTCCACACGCTGCCTTCCGGCGGCTGGAACCGGCCGTGCACGCGCGCGTGCAGATGTAGCGGAGCGCCATCCAGCCCCGTGGCCTGCAGATGCACCAGGGTGGAGCGGCCGAGCATACGCGCGGCCAGCACACGCGCCGCGCGTTTGTCGCCTTCGCCGCCTTGTGCCGTCAGGCGCAGCGCCTCGGGCCGGATCAGCACCTCCACAGCACTACCTTCGGGCAATGGGCTTGGTACAGGACCAAACGGCGTCGCCGCCGCGCCGCGTTCGACCCGCGCGGCGATGCTGTTGATCTCGCCGAAGAAGCGCGCGACGAAGGCGTCGGCGGGACGGCCATAGAGATCGGCCGGCGCGCCGAGCTGCACCAGCGCGCCGTCGCGCATCACGGCAATGCGGTCGGCCATGAACATCGCCTCGTCGGGATCGTGCGTCACCAGCAGGCAGGCGGCGCCGCTTTCCTTCAGCACGTGCAGGGTGGAATCGCGCACCTGGTCGCGCAAGCGCGCATCGAGGCCGGAGAACGGCTCGTCCAGCAGCATCACCCCAGGCTCAGGCGCCAGGGCCCGGGCCAAGGCCACGCGCTGCTGCTGCCCGCCCGACAGCACATGCGGAAAGCGCTGCGCCTGATCCTCGACGCCGACGCGCTTCAGCACCTCCAGCGCCCGCGCCATGCGCCCGGCGGGTGGCCCGCGCAGGCCGAACGCCACGTTGTCGAGCACGTTCAGATGCGGGAACAGCGCGTAATCCTGGAACACCAGGCCCACGCCGCGCGCTTCCGGCGGCACGTCGGTGCCGTCGCCGGCCATGAGATTGCCGCTGATCGCGATCCTGCCGGATTGCAGCCGCTCGAGGCCCGCGGCCAGACGCAGCACCGTGGATTTTCCGCAGCCCGAGGGGCCGAGCAGGCACACCACCTCGCCCGGGCCGACGCGCAAGCTGACCCCCGCGACCGCGCGCAAGGAGCCGAAGCTGTGGCTGATATCCTGTAGATCGAGCACGGGCGGAAGCTAGGCCAAGCGCGGGGCGGCGGCAAGGAAACGCATCACCCCGCCGCCTCGCCGAGCAACTGGCGCGCCATGATCATGCGCTGGATCTGGTTGGTGCCTTCGTAGATCTGCGTGATCTTGGCGTCGCGCATCAGGCGCTCGACCTCGATGCCGCGGATATAGCCGCTGCCGCCATGCACCTGCACCGCGTTGGCGGTGTGCAGCACCGCCGCGTCGGACGCGAAGCACTTCGCCATGCTGCACTCCAGCGACGGGCGCTCGCCCTGGCCGGCGGCGTGCGCGTCGAACTTCGCCGCGGCGGCGTGGACCATCAGGCGCGCGGCATGCGTGTCCTTGGCCATGTCGGCGATCATCCATTGCACGCCCTGGAACGCGGCGATCGGCTTGCCGAACTGCCGGCGTTCCTTGGCATAGGCGATCGAGGCTTCCAGCGCCGCCTGGAGAATCCCCACGGCCAAAGCGGCGATGCCGATGCGGCCCTTGTCGAGAACGCTCATCATCATGTGGAAGCCGCGCCCCACGGGACCCAGCAGCGCATCGGCGCCGAGCTTCACCCCGTCGAAATGCAGCGCGCCGACCTGCGAGGCGCGCTGGCCCATCTTGTGTTCCTTGCGGCCGACCGCGTATCCGGTGAGCGCGCGGTCGACAAGAAAGATGCTCATACCGCGATGCCCCGCCTCTTTGTCGGTGCGCGCCAGGACCGTGGCAAAATCGGCCACGGGCGCGTTGTGAATCCACAGCTTCCCTCCATCCAGCCGCCAGCCGCCGCCGGGCAAAAGCGTGGCCATGGTCTTGATGCCCGAAACGTCCGAGCCCGCCTCGGCCTCGGTGATGGCATAGGCGCAGACCCGCTCGCCGCGCAGCATCGGGCTGAGATACTTGTCCTGCTGCTCCTTTGTGCCGTGCTGCGCCAGCAGCGTGCCGACAAGCTCGATCAAGCCGCATTGATCGGCGACCGAGGCATAGCCGCGCGACAATTCCTCCATCACCACGGCGTAGCTGAGCGCATCCGCCCCCACCCCGCCCAGGGCCTCGGGTATCGTGATACCCATGAGGCCCAGGCCGCACATCTGCTTGTAGAGCGCCGAGGGAAATTCCTCGGTCTCGTCCAGCCTGGCAGCGATCGGCCGGATTTCCTTGGCGGCGAAGCTGCGCGTCGCCTCGGCGATGGCCTGGTGGCGTTCAGTCAGATAAAGTTGCGCGGACATTCGTTGGTTTCTCCCCTCAACCACCATACGACAGGGCCATGAACAAGGTCGATCCGGCGCAATCCGTCATCCTGGGCAGCACGCGGCTCTACGCCATCATCGGCGATCCTATTGCACAGGTAGGCTCACCACGGGTGTTCAACCCGATCATCGCCAGGGCGGGCGTGGACGCCGTGCTAGTGCCCCTGCGCGTCGCCGCCCAGGATTTGAAAACCGCTTTCGCGGGGATCAAGGCGATCGCCAATTTCCACGGGCTGATCGCCACCATCCCGCACAAGATTCCGATGCTGGACCTGGTGGATACGGTGCTGCCGACGGGCCGGCTGGTGGGCGCGATCAACGCCATGCGGCGCGAGGCGGATGGGCGCTGGACCGGCGACATGTTCGACGGCAAGGGCTGCCTGCGCGGCATGAAGGACACGATGGGCGTCGAGCCCCGGGGCCGCGACGTGCTGCTGCTGGGCGCGGGCGGTGCCGGCAAGGCGGTGGGCTGCGCCATCGCCGAGGCCGGCGCCAAGAGCCTGACGATCCACGACATCGACGCTGCAAGAAGCAATCAACTCGCCGCGATTATCAAGAAGGCGTTTCCCGCCTGCAAAACCTCGGTTGGAAAACCGGCAGGCAATGCCCGCGATCTGATCGTGAATTGCACACCGATGGGCATGAACCCCGGCGAAACTCCGCCCACCGATCTAAGCGCGATCGACGGGTCGATGGTCGTGGTGGACATCATCGTCAAGGACGAGCCGACGCCGCTGCTGGCCGCCGCACAGGCCAAGGGCTGCAAGACCATGAGCGGCATCAAGATGCTGCAAGGCCAGGCGCAGGAGATCTCGAAGTTCTTCGGGATTATCTGAGCCCGCGATGATGCTGTTCCCCGCCCCTCCTCGCCCCAAGCGCATCCTCAGCCTGGGCGCGGCGGTGCTCGACACGATCTACCGGGTCGATACGATTCCGACAACGCCGACGAAAGTGTTGTCGCTGGATTGTATGCAGATGGGATCGGGCATGGCGTCGAGCGCGGCCTCGGCGGCGGCGAAGCTCGGCGCCCATGCGCGGATCTGGGGCCGCGTCGGCGACGACCTGGCGGGGCGGCAATATCTCGCGGACCTGGCGGCGGCGAACGTCGATGTGTCGCAGGTCAGGCGCGTCGCGGGCGGGCACACGGCGATGTCCACGATCCTGATCGACCGCGCGGGCCAGGCGCTGGTCGTGTCGTATTACGACCCCACGCTGGGCCAGAACGCGGATTGGCTGCCGCTCGGCGAGATCGCCTCGTTCGATTTCGTCCTGGCCGATACACGCTGGCCCGACGGCGCAGCCGCGCTGTTGCAAGCGGCGCGGGCGCAAACCGTGCCGAGCCTATTCGACGCCGACATCGCCCCGCCCGAGGTGGTGGCGCGCCTGCTGCCGTTGGCGAGCAATACCGTGTTCTCCGAAAGCGGCCTGCTGCAATTCACCGGCGCACGCGACATCACGCAAGGATTGCGCGAGGCGGCCAAACGCGGCCCCGGCCTGATGGGCGCCACGGCTGCTGAGCGCGGCTTTTATTGGTACGATGGCGTGCGCGTGAATCACATCCCGGCTCTGAAAGTCGCGGCGGTGGACACGCTGGCGGCGGGCGACGTGTTCCACGGCGCCTTCGCCCTGATGCTGGCGGAAGGCCATTCCATCGAAGCCGCCGCGCGTTTCGCATGCACCGCCGCGAGTCTCAAATGCGCGCGGTTCGGCGGGCGGCTGGGCGCCCCCACCCGCGCCGAGGTCGAAACGGCGCTGAAGACATGACCGCGCCCGCCAAGCTGCCCATCGGCCGGATCGTCCTGGCCAGCTATGCCATGCTGCTGGCCGATCCGCGCGGGTTCATCCGCACCGCGGGGCCGTGGTGGCTCATGATCGCGCTGATCGCGCTGCTGCGCGTGATGCTGGCCGCGTTGGGACACGAGGCCGTATCGGCCCTCGCTTTTTTCGACATAGCCGGCGCTTTCGTGGCGTTCGTGGGTGCGGTGGTATTCGCGGTGCATTGGAACCGCGCGGTGCTGCTGCGCGAGGGCTTGAGCGAAAACGCGGGCGCGCGGCGCACCATGCGCTTCGCCGGGCTATTCGCGGTGCTGGCGGTGATCGTCGCTTTCATCGGCGGCACGATGGTGATCGCCGCGGCCACGATAGTAATTTTGATCTGGGGAAGCTTGGCGCTGGACGGCGTGCCCGATGTTGTGGGCGGCTGGATATTGGCGGCCGGCCTGTTGGTCGTGGCGGCGCGGCTGTTGCCCGCCCTGGCGCTGGTGGCGATCGACTTTCCCGGCCCGGCGATCGCGGCGGCCTATCGCATGACGCGCGGGCACGGCCTGGCGCTGTTCGGCGGCGCGGTCGCGGCGGTGCTGCCCGCCCTGATCCTGCGCTCGCTGCCGATGTTCCTGGCCAAAGCGACGGGCGACCAGGCCTCTTCCATCGTGCTCAACCTTTTGACCACGGGGATGACCTTCGTCATCGCGGCCCTGGGCACGTCGTTCGGCGCCTGCGCCTATATCGCGCTCGTGAAGCAAGCGCCACGGCGGGATTGACCGGGCGCAAGCGGCGTTACGGCAGCTTCAGGCAATCCTCGTGGTTCTGCTTAGCCTGGGACAGCTCGAACGCCATATTACGGCCGATGGCGGCGCGCAGCTGCGGCACGCGCTCGTTCAACCCCAGCTTGGCGGCGTCGTCCACCACCTGTTTCTCTTTCGCCAGGGCGCTCGCCTTGATGCGCTGTTCTTCGTTTCTAAGATCGCCGTCGCAGATGTCCTTGCGGCTTTGCTGCGCCTCAGCGACAGGCGCCGCCAAGATCACGGCCAGGGCCGCCGCCGCGACGATCGCGCGCCGGGACATGGCGGCGGGTGCCGCGCCTATTTCTCCATCGCGTCCTTGGCCATGCTCTCGACGTGCTCGCCGGTTTCGGAAGCGGCTTCGTTGTCGGCCGCATCTTCGAGCGAGGGCGTATCCGGCGCCTCGCCGTCGCGCTCGCGCGTGCCCAGGCTGACGCTCACCGGCCGCGCGTCGAGCAGCCCGGCCGCGCGCAGCTCGGCGATGCCCGGCAGATCGTCCAGGCGCTCCAGGCCGAAATGGCTCAGGAACTGTTCGGTGGTCATGAAGGTGCCGGGGCGGCCCGGGCCTTCGCGCCGGCGGCCCGGCTTGATCCAGCCAGCTTCCATCAGCATTTCTAGCGTCGTCGGGCTGATCGCCACGCCGCGGATTTCCTCGATCTCGGCGCGGCTGACGGGCTGGTGATAGGCGATGATCGCCAACGTCTCGACCGCCGCGCGCGTCAGCTTGCGCGCCACATGCACTTCCAGCTTGAGGCGCGGCGCCAGGTCGGGCGCGGTGCGCAGCGTCCACTTGTCGCCGACCTTCACCACGTTGACGCCGCGCGTGGCGTAACGCTCGGCCAGTTCGTGCAGCAGGCCGACGACATCGGCGTCGCGGCCCATGCGCTTGCCGATCGCCGCCTCGGTCACCGGCTCGGACGCGGCGAACAGGATCGCCTCGACCAGCCGCAGCTGGGCGTCGTGCTCCAGCCCAGCGGTTTCGTTGTCGGCCGCATCGTCGTCGGGGCGGTCAGCCATCGTATCCCCCGCGTCCAGCGCCCCTTCCACCACCGGCAAGGCGACCGCGGCGATGTCGATCGCCGCATCCATGCCCTGCCCGGCCGTGCCGGGGATTTCCGTGTCTTCGCGCATCATGACTCTCCATCATTCAGCCGCAAGCGGGGGCGATCCGCTGGGCGGTGCACCGGGCGGCGCGCCGCCCGGCGGTCCATCGTCGGTCGGCTCGTCGTTCGTGGCCACCAGTTGCAGGCCCGGCGATCGCAGATAGATCGGCCCGAACGTCTTCTCCTGGCGCAGTTGCAGGCGGCCGGAGCGCGCCATTTCCAGGCACGCGGCGAAATGCGCCGCCAAGGCCGAGCGCACGGCGATGTCGTCGCGCAGCTCTTCCGGCAGGAAGCTCGCCAGGACGGTCCATTCCGGCACCCGCCCGACCAGCCGGCCCAGGCGGTGCAAGGCATCGTCCATCGAGAAATATTCCGAGGCCGTGATGTGCAGCGACACGGCCGGGCGCTGCGCCTTGCTGTCGCCGTATGCCCGCAAAAGATCGAACAGCGTGACTTCGTAAGTCGCTTTCTGCGCCGTGATCAACCCTTCGGGCTCGCCGCGCCCGAATACGTCGCGGCCGAGTTGCGGCCGGGCGAGCAGCCGCACACCGGCCTCGCGCATCGCCTCCAGCCGCCGCAACTGGAAGGCCAAAAGCTCGGCCATCTCCTCGGCGCTGGGGCCTTCCTCGGAATCGTCCGCGGGCAGCAGCAGGCGCGACTTCAGGTAAGCCAGCCACGCCGCCATCACCAGGTAGTCGGCGGCGATCTCCAGCCGCAGTTTCTTTGCCGCAGAAATGAAGGCCAGGTATTGCTCGGCCAGGGCCAGGATCGAGATCTTGGTCAGGTCTACTTTTTGCTCGCGCGCCAACGCCAGCAACAGGTCGATCGGCCCCTCGAATCCCTCGATGTTCAGGACCAGGGCATCGGTCAGCGGCGCCTCTGGAACCGGAGCGGTTGCCGATTCGTCGAAATCGTCGCGCCCGGTCATCCCAGCGCTCCTGGATTGGGCCTAGAAACAAGATCAAAACCGTCTGTCATCTTACTGATTTGCTTCTGTCTTTACACCCCAGCCGCCAACCCCTTGGCGGCCCGTTTCCGGCACTCTCGCGATAGCGCCCGGAACCAGGATTTCAAGCATACCGCAGGGGCTGGCCGGGAAGGGATGTTCCGCCGCCCGCCAGCAGCGCCGCCAGTTGTTCCAAGGCGCCGGCACGATTGAGGGCGTCGGGAGCATGGCGCAGCATTTCGCCCCGCTCCACCCGGGCCATGCCAGCGTCGCCGAGGGGCGGCGTTGCGGCCACGACCGCGCGCATCTCGTCCATCCGGCCGTTGCAATGCAGAGCGATGTCGCAGCCCGCGTCCAACGCCGCCCTTGTCCGCTCGCCCAGCGTTCCTTTCAGCGCGTTCATCGACAGATCGTCGCTGACCAGCAACCCGTCGAAGCCGATGAAGCCGCGGATCACCCGGTCGATGGTCGTGCGCGAGGTGGTGACTGGCGCCGCGGCGTCGATCGCCGCATACACGACATGCCCGGTCATGGCCCAGGGCATGTCGTTCAACAGCCGGAACGGCGCGAAATCGCTGCGTTGCAGCTCCGCCTCGCTGGCCGTCACCACGGGCAGATCGAAATGCGTGTCCGACGTGGCGCGGCCGTGGCCGGGAATATGCTTGATGACCGGCAGCACGCCGCCTTCCAGCAGCCCCTCGCACACCGCGCGGCCCAGGGTGGCCACCAGATCGGGCGTGGCGCCGTGCGCGCGCTCGCCGATCACGTCGTGCGCGCCCGGCACGGGAATATCCAGCACCGGGGCGCAGTCCACGGTGATGCCGGCATCCGCCAGGTCGGCCGCGATCAGCCGCGCGTTCAGCCGCGCCGCCTCGCCCGCGCGTTCCAAGTCGTCGTCGGCCAGGCGCGCGAAGGTCATCGCCGCGGGCGGTTGGCGCCAATGCGGCGGCCCCAGGCGCGCGACGCGGCCGCCCTCCTGGTCGATCAGCACGGGACAATCGCCGCGCCCCACGGACGCGCGCAGGTCATCTGCCAGTTTCTTCAGTTGCGCGGGGTTCTCGCAGTTGCGCTTGAACAGGATGAAACCCAGGGGATCGGCTTCGGCGAAGAACCGCCGCTCGGTATCGCCGAGGCGCGGCCCTTCCAGGCCCAGGATCGCCGCGCGCGGAGGCTTCATTTCGGCAGGCAGCCTTGCTTGCGCGCCGCCAGAGCCTCGCACAGCTTCACCGCGTCGGCGCGGCTGGCGAGCGGCCCGAACAGGACGCGGTAATGGGTTTTGCCGTCATTCGTGTTGTCGAAGCGTTCGACCTCGCTCCGCAGACCGCCAAGCAAATCGGGAAACTTGGCCGCCAGCTTCTTGGCTTCCTGCTCGGCGCTCTCGGGCGACGGCGTCGCCACTAGCTGCACGCGCGAGCTGCCGGAAACGGGTGTGGCGGCCTGTTGCTGCGGCGTTGCCGGGCGGCTGGGCGCCGGGGCGGGCGCTGCCTGCGCCGGTTGCTGCCCGGTGGTGGATAGCGAGGTTCCGACCTGCGGCGCGGATTGCGCCTGGGGCGGCGCGGGCGCGCGTCCGCCCGGCACAAGGCCGGTGCGCGGCGGCGGCGGCGGCGGCGGCGGCACGGCCAGATTCGTGGATGGACGGGCCGGCGGCGTCAGCACGGTTTGTACTTCCGCCATCGAGGGCGCGGGCGCCGCCATGGTTTGCCCCGATCCGGGCAGCGGCGGCGGCGGCGGCGTGACCACGCCGCCCGATGCGGCGCTGGAATCCGCAGGCGCGGCGGTGACGGGCAAGGTCGGGGCAGCCTGCGGCGTCGGCGCTTCGGCGGCCGGGCGCTGCATCGGCTCTTCGGGCTTCGGCATGATGCGTTCCGGGCCGGCGTTGGCGCTTTGCGCGCCGGGGCGGCCCAGCTCGTACACTTTCATGTTCTGGTTCGGCACGTCCATGCCGCCGGGCGCGGCCGGCCGGACCTTGGCCGGACTGTCGTCGGCGCGGATCAGCGGCGGATTGGCCTCGCTGCCGGCGCGGATGCCCTGCTGGTATGCGTAGTAGACGATCACCACGAAACCGACGATCGCCAGGCTGGCGACGACGATCGGCAGCACACGGCCCGATCGCCGGCGTGGGGCTTCCTCTTCCTCCATCTCGTCTTCCGGCTCGTCGTCGTAGGGATCCGGCACGGCCGTCGGCTCGATCCGGGTTTCATCCTTTGCCGTCATCAGCGCATCTCCTTCATGGGTTCGACGCCGAATACCCCAAGCCCGGAGGCGACCACCGCCGCCACTCCCGAAACCAGCGCCAGTCTTGCTGTCGTCAACTCGCGATCCTCGCGCACCAGGAACCGGATCGCCCCTTCGTCGCGGCCGCGCGTCCAAAGCCCGTGAAACGCAGCGGCGACATCATACAGGTAAAACGCCAGGCGATGCGGCTCGTGCGCCTCGGCGGCGGCTTCGATCAGCCGCGGCCAGCCCGCCAGCAGGCGAATCAGAGCAAGCTCGCCCGAATCGGTCAAGCGGCCGAGCGGCCCCGCGGCCAGCGTCGCGACCGACACGTCGATTCCCGGGAACTCGGTCGCGGCGTTGCGCAGCACCGAATGGGCGCGGGCATGGGCGTATTGCACGTACCAGACCGGGTTGTCGCGCGACTGCTCTTTCACCGCCGCCAGGTCGAAATCCAGCGGCGCGTCGTTCTTGCGCGTCAGCATCACGAAGCGCACGACGTCCTTGCCCACGGCATCGACCAGATCTCGCAGGCTGACGAAATTGCCCGCACGCTTCGACATCTTCACCGGCTGACCGGCCTCCGTCAGCTTGACCAGCTGGCACAGCTTGATGTCCAGCGCGCCCTTGCCCTCGGTGATCGCCTTCACCGCGGCCTGCAACCGGCGCACATAGCCGGCATGGTCGGCGCCCCACACGTCGATCATCTCGGCGAAGCCGCGCCGGAACTTGTCGAAGTGATAGGCGATGTCGGACGCGAAATAAGTCCAGCTGCCGTCGGATTTCTTCAACGGCCGGTCGGTGTCGTCGCCGAACTGGGTGGCGCGGAACAGAAGCTGGGGCCTCGGCTCCCAGTCCTCGATCTTCTTGCCTTTCGGCGGCTCCAGCGTGCCGGTGTAGATCAGCCCCCGGTCTTCCAGGGTCTTCAGCGCCGCGTCCACCGCCCCGGCCTGGACCAGCGCCAGTTCCGACGCGAACACCTCGTGGCGCACGCCCAGGGCGGCCAGATCGTCGCGGATCAGCGCCATCATCGCGTCCACGGCATAGAGCCTGAGCGGCGCCAACCAGTCGGATTCGGGCTTGCCCAGGAATTTCTTGCCGTCGCGTTTGGCCAGCGCCTGGCCCACTGGCACGAGGTACTCGCCGGGATAGGCGCCCTCGGGCATCGCGCCGATCGCCTCGCCCAGCGCCTCGCGGTAGCGCAGATGCACGGAGCGCGCGAGCGCGTCGACCTGCGCCCCGGCATCGTTGATGTAGTACTCGCGCGTGACCTTGAACCCGGCCTTGGCCAGGAGATTGGCCAGCGCGTCGCCATAGACGGAGCCGCGGGCGTGGCCGACATGCAGCGGGCCGGTCGGATTGACCGAAACGTACTCGACATTGACCGGCCTGCCTGCGCCAGCGTCGCTGTCGCCATACGCGACGCCGGCCGCCAGGACGCGGGCCAGCTCGGCGCGCCAGATATCGTCCTTGAGCTTGATATTGATGAAGCCCGGCCCGGCCACCTCGGCGCCGACCACGTCGGGGTGCAGGGCAAGGTGCTTAGCCAGTTTTTCGGCCAGGGCCTTGGGCTGCGCCCCCGCCGGCTTGGCCAGGATCATGGCTGCGTTTGTGGCCATATCGCCATGTTCGGCCTCGCGCGGCGGCTCGACCGTGATGCGCTGGGTATCCAGCCCGCGCGGCAGACTGCCGGCGTCGGTTTCATCTTGCACCGTCTTGAGAACGACGGCACGAAATTCCTTGAAAACGCTCATTATTTTCCTGCGCCAGGATTGACCATGCGCTTGTGCTCGTCAAGCGCGAAACGGTCGGTCATGCCGGCCACGTAATCCGCCACCACCCGGGCCGTGACGGGGCTGCGCACACCCGTGGTCTGCTGCCGCCATTCCGCGGGCAGCCGGTCCGGATCGCCGAGAAACAGGTCGAACAGCTCGCGCACCACGCGGCGCGATTCGACATTCATGCGGTTGACCTTTTCGTGACGGTACATGCGTTCGAAAAGGAACTTTTTTAAGGCACGGTCGTTGGCGCGCATTTCCTCGGAAAATGCCGCCACCGGGCGGTCCAGCCGGCGGATGTCCTGGGCGGATTTCGGATCGGCCGCCTTGAGGCGCCGCTGCGTTTCCGCCAGCAAATCCTCGACCATCGCGCCGATCAGTGCGCGGATGGTCTCGTGGATCAGCCGCCCCCGCTCCAGCCCGGGATAACGCCGCAACAGCCCGGCGATCACCGGGCCGACCAGCGGCAGGGGTTTGAGGTCGTCCAGGTCGAACAACCCAGCGCGCAGCCCGTCGTCGATGTCGTGGTTGTTGTAGGCGATGTCGTCGGCCAGCGACGCGACCTGGGCCTCGCCCCCGGCGAAGGTATTCAGCTCCAGATCATGGCGGGCGTTGTACTCCTTGATCCAGGGCGGCGGGTCGGCGACCGGCCCGTTGTGCTTCACCACGCCTTCCAGCGTTTCCCAGGCTAGGTTCAGCCCGTCGAATTCGGCGTAGCGGCGTTCGAGATGCGTGAGGATGCGCAAGGTCTGGTCGTTGTGGTCGAAGCCGCCGAAGCCCTGCATGGCCGCGTCGAGCGCGTCCTCGCCGGAATGGCCGAACGGCGTGTGGCCGAGATCGTGCGCCAGGGCCAAGGCCTCGGCCAAATCCTCGTCCAGGCCAAGGCTCCGGCTGACCGTGCGGGCGATCTGCGCAACTTCCAGGCTGTGGGTCAACCGGGTGCGGTAGTAATCGCCCTCGTGGTACACGAAGACCTGCGTCTTGTACTTCAGGCGCCGGAACGCGGCGGAGTGGATGATGCGGTCCCGGTCGCGTTGGAACGCGGAGCGCATGCGGCTTTCGGGCTCCGGGTATAGCCGCCCACGCGACTTATCCGCCCGGCAGGCATATACCGCCAGATTCAGTAGGGCCGGCATGAAACGCACACTAATCCTTGATTGAACGTGGCACAATTGCAGACCCGGCGGCAGGTATTATCATGAATGTTTCCATTTCCGCCAAAGCCGATACACAAAAAACTCCATGAGCTACAATGAATTCAAACGCTGGCTTGCCAGTCGCGGCTGCACGTTCCAGCCCGGCCGCGGCAGTCACTTCAAAGTCTATTTAGGCACTCGATCCAGCATTTTTCCTATGCACGGAAAGAAGGAGATCAAGAAAGGCCTCATGGAACGAATTAAGAAGGACCTAGGTTTGAAATAGCAGCTTGAGCTACATTATGGATATACATAAATGTTGACTTAGTTAGCGTATCAAATATACATAATTGTATACTTTTATCCGTATTCGAATGAATACCGAAACAGGAGCACGCGGAATGTTTGCCTATCCGGTCGAGTTGATCGAACAGGATGGCGAGGTCATCGTGGATTTCCCCGACATCCCGGAATGCCACGCCGTCGGCGATACGCACGAAGAGGCTTTGGCCCAGGCACGGGATGCCTTGGAAACCGCTTTGAGCCTGTACATGGACCAAAAGCGCTTGCTGCCGCGCGCGTCGTATCGGCAGAGCGGACCGGTTGTAACCCCGTCGGCCCTGGCGGCACTGAAGTCCGAGCTATACATGGCGATGAAAGAGAAAAACGTCACCAAGGCCGAGCTCGCGCGGCGCCTGAAGGTCAGCAAAGTGCAGGTTCAACGTCTCTGCGACATCATGCATCAGTCGCGGCTGGATCAGATCGAGGCCGCGCTGACCGCGCTCGGCAAGAGGGTCTTCGTTACCACCCAAGAACTCCAACCTGTTTTGGCGGCCTAGCCTTCAGTGGCTCTTCGCTTGGCCACCTCACCTGTGTCGTTTCCGATTGCCGTTGCGGTAATCGTTTCTCTTCTGTCAGCCCCGGCCCTGGCCGATGAGCGGGTGGCCTTCCCCAGCCTGGACGAAGATTTGACCGGCGGGGCGGCGACCGTGCTGGACGGGCGGCTCTATCGACCGCCGGGCGCCGGTCCCTTCCCCGCGGTCGTGGGGATGCATGGCTGCGGCGGGCGGGACTTCCGCAACCGCGATGCCGTGTTCGCCTATATCGGCGGCTGGGCCGAGCGCCTGAACGCCCTGGGCTACATCGTGCTGCTGCCCGACAGTTTCCGCCCGCGCGGTGTGCCCGAAATCTGCACGCAAGAGAGCAAGACGGTTTCCCCCACCCGCGACCGGCCGCGCGACGCGCTGGGAGCTCTGGCCTGGCTGCGGGCGCAGCCCTTCGTGAAGAAGGATACCGTGTTCCTGATGGGCTGGTCGAACGGCGCGATCGCCACACTCGCCACGCTGCGCGCCGACAATTTCCAGCCCCAGCGCCAGCGCGCGGGCGGCGATTTCCGCGCGGCGGTCGCGCTGTATCCGGGTTGCGTCACCCAGGTCAAAAGCAAATGGATCACGCGCACGCCGCTGTTGATCCTGTCCGGCGCGGAAGACGACTGGACCCCGGCCGAGCCTTGCCGGGAGCTCGCCAAGCGCAGCCAAGGCAACGGCGAGCCGGTGGAGTTCCACGCCTATCCCGGGGCCTATCACGGCTTCGACGCGCCGCCGCACAAGCCGTTGCTGCGCGCGGACGTACCGGCCGCCAAGACCAACGGCAAGGGCCATGTCACCATCGCCGACGACCCGGCGGCGCGGGAAGATGCTTACGCCCGCGTCCCCAGGTTCTTCGCCCGGCATGGTGGCATACCCCTACCATAATGAGGGGTAAGCCTTGTTTCACAAGGACTTGGGGTCAATTCCTGACGAATTGACTTTACCGGCCCAATCCCTACATTCCATGCTTGGGTAAGAGAGAGAAACCGATGCCCGATACCGCCATCAGTCCCAGCATCAGCTTGAGCGAAAGCGCCGCGAAGCGCATCGCCTTCCTGGCCGCGCAAGAATCGCAGCCCGGCGTGATGCTGCGGATTTCGGTGTCGGGCGGCGGCTGCTCGGGCTTCCAGTACGGCTTCGCCTTCGACGACACCAAGAACGACGAAGACCGGCTGTTCGAACGCGCGGGCGCCAAGGTAGTGATCGACGAAACCTCGCTGGAGCTTCTGGCGGGTTCGGAGATCGACTTCGTCGAGGACCTGGTGGGCGCGTCGTTCCAGATCAAGAATCCCAACGCCAAATCGTCCTGCGGCTGCGGCAACTCGTTCGCGGTCTGAGCCGCCGGGGCGGGTGCGCTTGGCGCCCATGAAAATCGCCACCTGGAATGTCAACTCGGTCAGGGCGCGCCTCCAGCACCTGACCAAGTGGCTGGCTGAAGCCAAGCCCGATGTCGTTCTGCTGCAAGAGCTGAAATGCGAAACCGACGCGTTCCCGCGGCTTGAGATCGCCGCCACGGGGTACAACGCGCTCGCCGTCGGGCAGAAGGCCTATAACGGCGTCGCGATCCTGGCCAAGGGCAAGATCGAGAACCCCGTCACCGCCCTGCCCGGCGACCACGGCGACACCCACGCGCGCTACCTCGAGGCCACCGTGGGCGGGGTGCGGGTGGCGTCGATCTACCTGCCAAACGGCAACCCGGTTCCGGGCGACAAGTTCAAATACAAGCTGGCGTTCTTCGAGCGGCTGGAGCGCCACGCCCGCGAACTTCTGGCCGGCGAAGGGCCGGTGGTGTTGGGCGGCGACTGGAACGTCTGCCCGACCGACGAAGACGCCTGGGACCCCAAGGCGATGGCCGGCGACGCGCTGTGCCAGCCGGAGACCAGGGCCGCGTTCCGGCGCGTGATGTACCAGGGCTGGACCGACGCGATTCGCACGCTGCATCCCGCGCAGCGCCAATACACCTACTGGGATTATTTCCAGAATCGCTACGAGCGCGACCACGGCTTGCGCATCGACCATCTGCTGTTGAGCCCCAAGGCCGCCGACCGCCTGAGCGCCGCCGAGGTCGACCGCACGCCACGGGGCTGGGAAAAAGCCTCGGACCACACGCCGGTGTGGTGCGAGCTGCGCGACTAGCATCATTCCGCGTTGCGCGCCCTTCGGGGCGGGCGTAAATTTACCGCCATGAGCAAGCGCCTTGCCGTAACGCTAGCGGTCGCGCTCGCGGCCCTGATCGCCGCACCCGGTGCTGTGCGGGCCGACTGCACCTGCCGCTACGACGGTGGGATGACCGATCTGGGCGAGACCGTGTGTATGAAGACGCCGGGCGGCACTCGCCTGGCGCGCTGCGACATGGCGCTGAACAATACCTCTTGGACTTTCCTCGACGCGCCTTGCCCGACCGCGGGCCTAAGCCCCGCGCCTGCCAGGCGCGACCGTGCGCAGCATTTGCACGAACGGCGCCCCGCCCTGGCGCAGACGCCGCGCGGCTAGACGGCCCTCTACGCCGGCTTCTCCGCCCGCGCCGGCCACAGCTTCGATGCCGTCAATGCCACAGCGCCCAGCGACGCCATCAGCCGGGGCCTGAGCAGCCGCGCATCGAACGGCGCCATGCGGCGGCGGTATTCGGACAAGCAATCGCCGAGGAATCCCGGCACGCTGAATCCATCGGGAAAAATCTCGGCCTGCGCCGCCGAGAAATTGCGCCCGCCCTTGGAGTCCTTGCGCGCATTCTTGAGGTGCCGCCCGACAGCGCGGCCGTGATACCAGGCCGAGGTCAGCCCGCGCAGCGCGTTATGCGCCGGGCCCTTCCGCGCCTCGTTATACGCCATCCAGTTGACGAAGAAGACGATGTGCCGCGTTTCTTCCTGCATGAATGTATCGAACAGCGCGAAGATGCCCTCGGGCAGAAATTGCGATTGCCGCGCTAGCTTGAACGCGCCGAAGCCGACGAACGAGTCGACGCACTCGCCATAGCCGAAATCCAGGAACGCCGTGGCGATGTCGTCGGGCAGCTTGTCCACCGGCTTTTCCTCGGCTTTCACGCCGTAGCGCCGGATCATCGTGCGAATGAGGTGCGCGTGGCGCGTTTCCTCCAGCCCCTGCAAATCGACGGCCTGGCGCATCAGCTTGTCGTCGATGGTCTCGGCGAAGGCGCGCACCACCATGCCCGCGCGCCGCTCGGCATAGAATACCTCCTCCCAATACGGCACGCCGCGCATGCGCTCCAGGTATTTGCCCTCAAGATCGGGCCAGGGCAGGCGTTCCGGGTCGTAGTCCAGATGACTGGCGATGAAGCCGCGGCAGAACAGCTCTTTGTGTTCCTCGGAGCCGATACGCATGTCAGTTCGCGCGCGGACTGAGCCGCACGCCTGATCTGAGCTTCTTCCACGGCAGCTTGGTGAGGTCGGCGTGGACCACGCCGGGGGCGGCGACCATCAGGATGGTCTCGGCGATCGGCTGGAAGTCGGCGCGGAAATGCACCGAGCTTTTCAGGCCTAGTATCTTTTTGCCCGGCGGATCGATGCCGACATGCCGGAACATCTCCTGGTCCGCCGCCTGCATCTTGCGCGACGACAGCACCACCTCAACCCCACCCACCTCCAGCGCCGCCATCGGGCCGAGTTGGATGCGCAGGCCTTTGTAGAACGGCCCTGACCCGGTGAAGCGGCCGTCGCCGAGCTTCCTAACCTTGAATGTCGCCTGCATTGGCGTGTGGCCGGGAGTCTTCTTGCCGCCGAGCTTGATCGCGATTTCCGCCCCCTCGCCCGCCTGGTGCGCGATGCCAGCCGCTTCGGGATCGCACAACACGCCCAGGGCCGCGCCCGCGGCGCGCTGGCGCACCAGTGCTTCGAGCAGACCCACGCTGTCCGACGGCGCGCCGCCGCCGGAATTGTCCTGCGTGTCGGCCAGCACCACGGGCTTGGCGGCCCTGACGGACAGGCGCATGGCCTCGCGCACGCCGTCGTCGGGGCCATAGAGCTTTCCGGCGAATCCACCCTCGTTTTTCATCACCAGGGCGGCGATCTCGTCGGCCGCCGCGTCGGCGTCTTTCTGTGTCGCGCCATAGCCCACGACCGACGGGCCGGCATCGTGGATATCGGCCAGCGGAAATCCCATCGACAGCGACACGCCGTGCGGCGCGTTGCGCGACAGCGCGTCGTCCACCGCGATCACCTGTGCGTAAATGGCCCCGCCCGGCTCGATGAACGTGCTCTGCCAGGTGATCGGCACCAGGAACGGTATCTGACGGAACGCCTTGGCCGGCCGTCCACCGCCCTTCGCCGCCGCCATGCGCAGGAGCGTGCGCGCGGCCCGTGCGCCGGTATCGGCCATGTCGATATGCGGATAGGTGCGGTACGCCACCAGCGCGTCGGCATGCCGGACCATCGCCGGGGTGACGTTGGCGTGCAGGTCCAGGCTGGCGACGACCGGCAAATCGGGCCCCACCAGCGCGCGGATGCGGCCGAGCAGCTCGCCCTCGCCGTCGTCGAGATGGTCGGTCACCATCGCGCCGTGCAGATCGAGGTACAGCGCGTCGATCCGGCCTGCCTCGCGCTGCAAATCCTCCTTCAGCAGCGCCCAATACCGCTCATAGGCGTCGCGCGTGACCTGCGCCGAGGGCGAGGCGTTGGCCCAGGTCAGCGGCACCACATCATGGCCCTCGGCCTTGATCGCGTCGATCGCGCCGGCAGCCGGCAGGTTGGCGCCCGCGACTGCCTCGACCAGCGCGGGCCCGCGCGACAACCCCGGCCAGCCGCCTGGAGTGACGAAATCCTCCCACGCCGCCTGGACCGGCGCGAAGGTGTTGGTCTCGTGCTGGAAGCCGCCCACGGCGATGCGAAGACGCGACATTGACGCTGCGATCCTTTCAAACTGCCTCGATACCCATACTCAGGCCTTCACGGGAAAGTGACAAGCGCCCTGCGGATGTAGGCCGCGGGCGCAGTGTTAGCCTGAGCGAAACCCGGGGGAGAAAACCGCCATGACCATCCGCCTTGCCGCGCTCGCGGCCGCCGCTGTGCTGGCCGCCGCGCCCGTCCAAGCGCAAAACCCGTTCGAGCAGATCGCGCAGGCCGCCGCGCCCGTACGCGAGATCAGCAAAATCGCGGGCGAGGTCTATCGCTTCCGCAACAACAACCACTACTCGGTGTTCGCGGTCACGCCGCAGGGCATCATCGCCACCGACCCGATCGACGCGGGCGCGGCGGAATGGCTGAAAAACGAGTTCAAGACGCGCTTCAACGCGACCGCCAAGTACCTGATCTACAGCCACGACCACCGCGACCATATCGCCGGCGGCCACGTGTTCGCCGACACGGCCGTCGTCGTGGCGCACGAGCGCGCCAAGGACGTGATTATCGGCGAGAAGCGCCCCACCGCCGTGCCGCAGGTGACGTTCAACGACATGATGACGATCGAGCTGGGCGGAACCGTGGTCGAGCTGATCTATGTCGGCAAGAACCATTCCGACAATTCGCTGGTCATGCGCTTCCCGAAAGAACGCATCGTGTTCGCGGTCGATTTCATTCCCGTGAATTCGCTGCCGTTCCGCGACCTGCCCGACGCCTATCTGGACGAATGGGTGGAATCGCTGAAAGCCGTGGAGCGCATGGAATTCGACATCCTGGCGCCGGGCCACGGCCCCCTGGGCAAGCCCGAGCATGTGCGCCTGTTCCGCGTCTATATGGAGGAGCTGCGCGCCGAGGTGCTGGCGCTGGCGCGCGCGGGCAAGACGCTGGACGAGATGAAGCAGTCGATCCAGATGAAGAAATACGAGGGTTGGGCCGCCTATAAGGACTACCTGGCGCTGAACATCGAGGGCATGAACCGGCTGGTCCAGGCCAATCGCCGCAACAATTGACGCCGAACCGGCGACGCGCATGACCCCCATGCGCCTCCGCCCCTGCCCGGATAGGCAAGCGATAGCCTAATCTCGGCCGATGCCTCCGTCCGCCGCTTCTCCCCTTCCCGCGATCGCGATGATGGTCGCGGCGTTGTCGATCTTTCCGCTGTCCGACGGCATCGGCAAATACCTGATCGGCCTGGGCCTGCCGGTGATCCAGCTGGTCTGGGCGCGGTATTTCTTCCACTTCGCCGCCGTGGCGCCGTTCGCGATCGCGGCGCATGGGCCCGCTGCGCTGTCGCCCAGGCTGGTCGGGCGCCAGGCCGTGCGCGGCGTGTTCCTGGTGGTCTCCACAATCCTCTTCTTCCTGGGCATTCGGCACATGCCCCTGGCCGACAGCGTGGCGATTCTGTTCGTGACCCCGCTGATAGTCACGGCCCTGGCGCCGTTCGTCCTAGGGGAGCGCGTCGGAGTCCGGCGCTATACCGCCGTCGTCGTGGGCTTCATCGGCGCGTTGATCGTGATCCGCCCGGGCGGCAGTGCCGCGGGCTGGTACGCGCTGTTCCCGCTCGGCGCCGGCATTTCCTATGCCTGCTATCTGCTGTCGACGCGGCGGATGGCCGGCCGCGCCCCGCCTCTCGTGACTCTTACCTACACCGCCATCGCCGGCACGCTCGCCGCCAGCATCGCCCTGCCCTTCGTGTGGCAGTGGCCGGGCTGGATCGAGTTCCTGGGCATGGCGGCGATCGGGCCGATGGCCGCGGTCGGGCATTACATGATCATCCGCGCGCATGAACGCACGCAGGCCTCGCTGCTGGCGCCGTTCAGCTATTGGCAGATCGTGATGTCGACGGTCGTGGGCTATCTCGGCTTCGGCGATTTTCCCGACCGCTGGACCTGGATCGGCACCGCCGTGCTGGTGGCCAGCGGGATTTACGTCTCGGTACGCGAACAGCGCGTGGCGGCGCAGCGCGCGAAAGCTACCGCCTAATCCGGCCAGCGGCACTGGGTGGCGACGTCGAGCACCTTCTCGTTGATCGACTGCTGCACCTGCATCCCCAGGGCGCCGGCCGTCTCCCAGCGCTTGAAATCGGCGAAGCTGAGTTTCTTCTGCAGGCCGTCCACAAGGCAGCGGCAGAACTCCACCCGCCCGCCGCTCTCCCGCCCGCAGCCGGCGATGAAAGCGTCGATCACAGGCGGGGGATAGGCGCCGGGTTTCGCCTGCGCCGGCGCCGCGGCGGGTGCCGGCGGCTTGGCCGGCTGAGTTTGCGCCTGGGCGGCGACAGGCAGCGCCATCAGCGCCACCGCCGCCGCGAAACGAAGCATCGCGCTGGTCATATCAGATGTCTCCGAACACATGCGTCTCGGCATTGCCGCCGGGATGCGTGACCGCGCCGAGCCGCGCCGAGCCCACGGTCTGGGCGTATTTCCAGATACTGCCGGATTGATAGTCGTGCTCCCGCGGCTTCCACGCCTTGCGCCGCTTCTCCAGCTCGGCCTTCGGCACGACGAGGTTGACCGTGCCCTTCTCGGCGTCGATGCTGATCGTGTCGCCGTCCTTCACAAGCGCGATCGGCCCGCCCAACGCCGCTTCGGGCCCGACATGGCCGATGCAGAAGCCGCGCGTGCCACCCGAGAAGCGCCCATCGGTCACCAGCGCCACTTTCTCGCCCATGCCCTGGCCGTAGAGGGCCGAGGTTGTGGAGAGCATTTCGCGCATGCCCGGCCCGCCCCTGGGCCCTTCGTAGCGGATGATCAGCACATCGCCTTCCTTGAACTGGTGCTTGAGCACGGCGGACAGGCACGCCTCTTCCGTATCGAACACGCGCGCCGGCCCCTTGAACTGCAGGCGCTTCATGCCGGCGATCTTCACGATCGCGCCGTCCGGCGCCAGCGAGCCTTTGAGGCCCACCACGCCGCCGGTCTTGGAGATCGCTTTCTTCACCGGAAAAACCACGTCCTGGTTCGGCGGGATTACCGCGTCTTTTACGTTCTCGGCGAGCGACTTTCCGGTGACGGTCAGGCAATCGCCGTGCATGAAGCCGGCGTCGAGCAGCGCCTTGATCACCACGCCCACGCCGCCCACGTCGTACATGTCCTTGGCGGTGTATTTGCCGCCGGGCATCAGGTTGGCGATATAAGGCGTGCGGCGGAAAATCTTGGCCACGTCGAACAAGTCGAACTTGATGCCCACCTCGCTGGCGATCGCCGGCAAATGCAGCGCCGCGTTGGTCGATCCGCCGGTGGCGGCGACGATGGCGGCGGCGTTCTCCAGCGCCTTCAGCGTGACGATGTCGCGCGGGCGGATGCCTTTGCGGATCAGTTCCATCACCGCTTCGCCCGACTGCTCGGCGAAACTGTCGCGCCCGTCATACGACGCGGGTGGGCCGGACGAGCCGGGCAGCGCCAGGCCGATCGCCTCGCTGACGCAAGCCATCGTGTTCGCGGTGTACTGCCCGCCGCACGAGCCACCCGACGGCAGCGACTTGCTTTCGATCTCGTGCAGCTCCTTGTCGCCGATCTTGCCTGCGGAATGCTGGCCCACGCCCTCGAACACCTCGACGATGGTCATGGACTTGCCCTTGTACAGCCCGGGCAGGATCGAGCCGCCATAAAGAAACACCGAGGGCACGTTGAGGCGCACCATCACCATCATCAGCGCCGGCAGGGTTTTGTCGCAGCCCGCGACGCCCACCAGGGCGTCGTAGCAATGCCCGCGCATGGTCAGCTCGATCGAATCGGCGATCACCTCGCGGCTCACGAGCGACGATTTCATTCCGGCATGGCCCATGGCGATGCCGTCGGTCACGGTGATGGTGGTGAATTCCCTGGGGGTGCCGCCCGCGGCCTTGACGCCCTTCTTCACCGCCTGGGCCTGGCGCGCCAGCGTGATGTTGCAGGGCGCGGCCTCGTTCCACGTCGTGGCCACGCCGACGAAGGGCTGCTTGATCTCTTTCTCGGTCATGCCCATGGCGTAATAGAAGGCGCGGTGCGGCGCGCTCGTCGCCCCCACGGAAACATGGCGGCTCGGCAGCTTGGCCTTGTCGAATTTCGGGTTCGGCACGCTTTTGCTTTTCATGGTCATGTCGGGCGCTCTCACTCCACGGGCTTTTCGTTGCCTGGAGATGAGGATAGTCCAAAAGCGCGGTCCAGGGCCACACGCCCCGTGGCGATGGCTTCCATGCGGAATCGGGCATAAACGGCGGGTTTTCCGATATGGTAGAGGTGTCGTTATCGCCGAGTAGGCAACAGCAATCCCGGACAATTCCATGAACGGCGCCGAAAGTCTGGTCAAGACCCTGGTCGAAGGCGGGGTGGAAGTCTGCTTCGCCAATCCCGGCACGTCGGAAATGCATTTCGTCGCCGCGCTGGACAGCGTGCCCGGCATACGCTGCGTGCTGTGCCTGTTCGAAGGCGGCGCCACCGGCTCGGCCGACGGCTATGCCCGCATGGCGGACAAGCCGGCGGCGACCCTGCTGCATCTCGGGCCGGGCCTGGGCAACGGCATCGCCAACCTGCACAACGCCAGGCGCGCGCGCTCGCCCGTCGTCAACATCGTCGGCGAGCACGCCACCTATCACATCCCGTTCGACGCGCCGCTGACATCGGACATCGAGGGGCTGGCGCGGCCGGTATCGGCCTGGGTGCGAACCTCGCGCGGGGCCGATGCCGTGGGCGCCGACGCCGCCGAGGCGATCGCGGCAGCGCGCCAAGAGCCGGGGCAGATCGCGACCCTGATCCTGCCGGCGGATACGGCCTGGACCGATGGCGGCAAGGTGGCGCGCGTTCCCGCCATGTCAGCGCCCAAGCTTCCGTCCTCCAGCGCCATCGACGCGGCTTCGCGCGCCCTGCGCCTGGGGCCCGCCAGCATGCTGCTGCTCGGCCACAAGACGCTGCGCACCGAAGGGCTGGACCTGGCCGGCGCGATCGCCGCCAAGACCGGCTGCCGCATCATGGCGCAGGTTTCCAATGCGCGGATGGAGCGCGGCGCCGGCCGCGTGCCGGTGGACCGCATCCCCTACCCCGTCGACATGGCGCTGAACACGCTGAAGGACGTGCGCCACCTGGTGCTGGCCGGCACAATGGTGCCCGTGGCTTTCTTCGCCTATCCCGGCAAGCCGAGCGAATTGAAGCCCAAAGATTGCGACGTGCAGACCCTGGCCGCGCCCGGCGACGATCTGATCGGCGCGCTGAAGGCTCTGGCCGAAGCTGTGGGCGCGAAAGCGAGCGACGCGCCGCGGCAAAAACCCACGCCGCCGGATTTGCCGAACGGCGCGCTGACATCCGAAAAGATCGCCGCGGTGATCGGCGCGCTGTTGCCGGACAACGCCATCGTGTGCGACGAATCCGTAACCACGGGCCGCGGGTTCTTCCCGGCGACGCGCGGCGCCAGGCCGCACGACTGGCTGCAGCTTACCGGCGGCGCCATCGGCCTCGGCATTCCCTTGGCCACGGGCGCGGCCGTGGCCTGCCCCGACCGCAAGGTGATCAGCCTGGAGGCGGACGGCAGCGGCATGTACACGCTGCAATCCCTGTGGACCCAGGCGCGCGAGCGCCTGAACGTCATGACGTTGATCTGGGCGAACCGCGCCTACGCCATCCTGCGCGGCGAATTGACGAGCGTCGGCGCGCGCAATCCCGGCCGCAAGGCGCTCGACATGTTGAGCCTGGACGATCCCGCGCTGGATTGGGTCAGCCTCGCCAAGGGCATGGGCGTCGAGGGCGTGCGCGCGACCACCATCGAGGAACTGATCGACGCTTTTCGCGCCGGCCTCAAACGCACCGGGCCGTTCCTCATCGAAGTCGTGCTCTAAAACGAAACGGCCCGGCGGTTTCCCGCCGGGCCGTCGCTCACCCCGTCGCCGGGGAGAAGTATCGGATTATAGCTGCTTGTAGGTACCCTTGGTCCAGACGTACCAAACGTAGTTGGAATTCGACACGTCGCCCTTGTCGTCATAGATCAGCTTGCCGAGGACCGTGTCGAAGGTCTTGCCGTGGATCTGCGCGGCGACCTTCTGCGCGTCGGTGCTGTTGGCGGCCTTCACGGCAGCAGCCCACACCTGGAACGCAGCGTAGGTGTAGAGCGTGTAGCCTTCGGGCTTGTAGCCGGCCTTGGTGAAGTCGTCGACGACCTTCTTGGCCGCCGGTTCGGCGATCGGGTCCGGCGCGAAAGTCATCAGCAGACCTTCACCCGCGGGACCGGACACCTTCCAGAACTCGTCGGTGACCAGCGCGTCCTCGCTGACGAACTGGGCGCCGAACGCCTGTTCGCGCGCCTGCTTGACCATCAGCCCGACTTCGTTGTGGTAGCTGCCCACATACACGACGTCGATGCCGCCGGCCTTCATCTTGCTGATCAGCGCGGTGAAGTCCTTGTCGCCCTTCTGGAACGAGTCGTACAGGGCTTCTTTCCCGCCTTCCTTGTTGTAGTTCTTCCTGGTCTCGTCGGCGATGCCCTGGCCGTACGGGCTCTTGTCGTGCAGGATGGCGACCTTCTTACCCTTGTACTTCGACGCCAGGAACTTCCCGGCGACGACGCCTTGGATGTCGTCGCGGCCGCAGGTGCGCAGAACCGTCTTCCAGCCCTTGGCCTTGGCTTCGTCGGTCAGGCGCGGGTTGGTCGAGGCCGGCGTGATCTGCAGGATGTTGTTTTCGACGTAGACCGCCGAGGCCGGGATCGACACGCCCGAGCAGTAGTGACCGGCAACGAAGATCACCTTCTTCTGCACGAACGAGGTGGCCACCGGCACGGCTTGCTTCGGCTCGCAGGCGTCGTCGCCGATCTCGAGCTTCAGCTTCTTGCCCAGCACGCCGCCGGCATCGTTGATGTGCTTGATGGCCATTTCGGCGCCTTTTTTCATCTGCTCGCCGAACACGGCGTCGCCCCCGGTCATCGGACCGGCGGTCGCGACCACCAAGTCTTGCGCCTGGACCTGCGCCAGCCCGAAGCCGGCAACAGCCGCAGCCGCAATCGCTAGAGTTGAAAGTTTACGCATCCCCTGATCTCCCTGTGGGTTGCAGACATCATCCCCCGTGAACGGCTTTCGCGGAGGTAACACTGCCGTTCATTTGAAGCGATAACGCTTCAATGGTGGCAGAATCTAGGCGGCTTCCGGGCATGGTGGCAAGGGGGCCCCGGTCGCTGGCCGGTGGACCGTTTTCGGGCCCGTCAGCCCGTTTTTTCGGCAGCACTGCCGGCGCTCCCCTTCTCGCGCCAGCCGAACAATCCGTGCCGCTGGTACAGCCACGGATACTGGGTCACCATCGTGCGTGCGCGCGTCAGCCGGAAGGCCAGCGCCGTGCAGCCGGCGATGACCACAGCCAGCAGCACGAATTCGACGACTTCTTGCGCGGGGCCGCCGACATAGCGCGAGAACAGGACCAGCATCGACAACCGCGCGCCCAGCGACAGCAGCACGCCGTAAAGCGCGATCTGCCAGGCCGGGCGCCACGACTCGGCCAGCGCTTGTCCGGTAATGAAACCGAAGAAGCAGAACACCACCATCGTTCCGATCACGCTGGTCGACATGGCCGCCTCAATGTCCGCCTTCGAGATAGGCCGCCCGCACCTCGCGGTTGGCCAGAAGCTCGCGTCCCGTGCCCGCCAGCGGGATCGTGCCGTTCACCATGACATAGCCGCGATGCGCAAGCCTAAGGGCGTGGAACGCGTTTTGCTCCACAAGGAAGATCGTCGTGCGCATGGCGGTATTGATGTCGCGGATGATCTGGAAGATCTGCTTCACGATCATCGGCGCCAGGCCGAGCGACGGCTCGTCGAGCAACAGCAGGCGCGGGCGGCTCATCAACGCGCGGGCGATCGCCAGCATCTGCTGCTCGCCGCCCGACAGCGTGCCGCCGCGCTGCCCCTGGCGCGATTTCAGGATCGGGAACAGGCCGAACACGCGCTCCAGGTCCTCGCCGAACTGCTCGGGCTTGCCGGCGAGCGCGCCCATCTGCAGGTTTTCCAGCACCGTCATGCGCGGAAAGATGCGCCGTCCCTCGGGCGCCTGGGCGATGCCGCTGCGCATGATCTGATGCGTCGGCATGCGCGTGATGTCGCGGCCATCGAAGGTGATGGTGCCGGCGGTGGCGCGCGGCGTGCCGCAGATGGTCATCAGCAGGGTGGACTTGCCGGCGCCGTTGGCGCCGATCAGCGCCACGATCTCGCCCTCTTTCACCTCCACATCCACGCCGCGCAGCGCCTCGATGCGGCCGTAGAAGGTATGCACGCCCCGAACCTGCAACATCAGGCTTTCACCCCAAGATCGCGCGCGACCTCGGCCGGCAGCGCGTCGTCTTCATCCTCGCCCAGATAGGCGCGGATCACCGCCGGATCGTCGCGCACTTTGGCGGGCGGACCGTCGGCGATCTTGCGGCCGTAATCCAGCACGACGATGTGATCGGATATGCGCATGACCACGGTCATGTCGTGCTCGATCAGCAGCACGCCGATCTTGTGCTCGTCGCGGATGAAACGCAGCAGCTCGTTGAGCTCGTTCGACTCGCGCGGGTTGAGGCCGGCCGCCGGTTCGTCCAGGCACAGCAACACCGGCTCGGTACACATGGCGCGCGCGATCTCCAGCCGCCGCTGCGCGCCATAGGGCAGGTTTCCCGCTTCGTCGTTGGCGCGGTCTACCAGCTGCACGCGCTCGAGCCAGTAGCGCGCCTTCTCCACCGCCGCCGCTTCCGCGCGGCGATAAATCCCCAGCCCCAAAAGCCCGAACACGGTGAAGCCCGAGGCGCGCATCAGCTTGTTGTGCTGCGCGACGATCAGGTTTTCCAGAACCGACATGCGCGGAAACAGGCGGATGTTCTGGAATGTGCGGGCGATATGCGCGTGCTGGGCGATGCGGAAGCCGTCCATGCGCTCAAGCAGGTATTCGCCGCCGCCGGGGTGCGTCAGGGAAAGCCGGCCGACCGACGGCTTGTAGAAACCGGTCAGGCAGTTGAACACCGTGGTCTTGCCGGCGCCGTTCGGCCCGATGATGCCGGTGATCTGCCGGTCCATCGCCGTGAACGACACGTCGTCGACGGCTACCAAGCCGCCGAAGCGCATGCTTAAGTGCTCGACCGTCAGCAGCGGGCGGGCGGCGGTCGCGGCGGCGGTCATGGCGATTTCTTGGCCGCGGGCCGCAACCGGATGGTCGGCTCGCGGAACGCCAGCAGCCCCTGCGGCCGCCAGATCATGATCATCACCATCAGCCCGCCGAAGGCGAGCATGCGATAGCTCTCGAGGTCGCGGAACCATTCCGGCCCGCCGATCAAGACGATCGAGGCGATCACCACGCCGATCTGGCTGCCCATGCCGCCCAGGACGACGATGGCGAGGATGATCGCGGATTCGATGAAGTTGAAGCTTTCCGGGCTGATGAAGCCCTGGCGCGTGGCGAAGAACGATCCGGCGAAGCCGCCGAACATCGCGCCGATGGCGAACGCGGTGAGCTTGGTGTTGGTGGGATTGATGCCGAGCGCGCGGCAGGCGATCTCATCCTCGCGCAGCGCCTCCCAGGCGCGACTGATCGGCAGCTTGCGGATGCGCAGCGTGAACAGGTTGGTGAGCAAGGCCAGGAGCAGGATGATGTAATAGAGATAGGTCGTGCGCTGAATCGGCGCGAAGCTTATCTCCCACAAATTCGCGCTGAACCACTGGTGGAACGACATCACCCCCTCGCGCGGCGCCGGCGTGAACGGCATGCCGAAGAAAGAGGGGCGCGGAATCTCGCCGATGCCCTGGGGGCCGTTCGACAGCTCGTTCCAATTCAGCAGCACCACGCGCACGATCTCGCCGAAGCCCAGGGTCACGATCGCCAGATAGTCGCCGCGCAGCCGCAGCACCGGGAAGCCGAGCAGCACGCCGAACAGCGCCGCCATCCCGCCGGCCAGCGGCAGCGCCTCCCAGAAGTTCAGCCCGAAGGTCTTGGCGATGATCGCGTAGCTGTAGGCGCCCACGGCGTAGAACGCCACGTAGCCGAGGTCCAGGAGGCCGGCCAGCCCGACCACAATGTTCAGGCCCCAGCCCAGCATGATGTAGGTCAGCACCAGGATGCCCAGGTCGACCCAGCGCTGATCGGCCATCGGCAGCAGGGGCATGGCGATAGCGAACAGCAGCAACACAGGCCCCAGATAGATCGACAGGCGATGCACCTGGATGGCCAGGCGGTCGCCCGGCGACGCGTCGCCGCGCAAGGCCGCACGGTCGCCGAACGCCACGTAGCCCGCGCGCAGCGCTACCGATACGACCAGAATCCACGTCATCCAGGCCAGGCCTTGCCATTCCCCCTGCGCCGCGCCCAGCGCCGCGGCGGCGAGCCACGCAAGGGACAGCGCGGCCGATACGGCGAAAACCGCGCGCGCGCGGCCGGCATCGATCAGCGAAAAGGCAAGGCGCCCCAGGGCGATCACCGCCACGCCGGCGAACATCTGCGTGAAGCGCGTTTCGAGATATGTCGTGGCGCCCCGCTCGACGGTCTTGAAGCCCACCAGCGGGATCGCCAGCGCCAGGGCGATGGCGCCGGTCGCCAGCGCGTCCTTGACCATCTCGCCGAGCGCGGGGCCGTGCACGCGAACCGGGGCTGCCGGCGCGGCCGTGGCGGTCATCGCGTCATACCTTTTCGATCTCGGGTTTGCCCAGAAGGCCGTTGGGCCGGAAGATCAGCACCAGCACCAGCACCGCGAACGTGGCCACGTCGTGGTACTCGTTGCTGAAATACCCCGCCCAGAACGTGTCGATGAGGCCGATCAGAATGCCGCCGAGCATGGCGCCGGGCAGCGAACCGATGCCGCCGAGCACCGCCGCGGTGAACGCTTTGATGCCCGCCAGGAACCCGACGAAGAAGTCGATCACCCCGTAATACATCAGCCACACCAGGCCCGCGACCGCCGCCAGCGCCGCGCCCATTACGAACGTCATGGCGATGGTGCGGTCGACGTCGACGCCCAAAAGCCCGGCCATCTTCATGTCCTGCTCGCAGGCGCGCTGCTGGCGGCCGAGCGAGGTGCGCGAGATCAGCAGCGTGAACACCGCCATCAAGGCCACGGTCACCCCGATGATCACCATCTGCATGTAGCCGAGCTGCACCGCGAAGCCGCCGACATCCATGACCTGGATGCCGCCGCTGATCAGCGGCTGGCCCAGCGCCTTGTTGCGCGCGCCTTGCAGTAACTGCACGTAGTTCTGCAGGAAGATCGACATGCCGATGGCGGAGATCAGCGGGGCGAGGCGGTTCGATCCTCTGAGCGGCCGATAGGCGATCCGTTCGACCGCCCAGCCGTGCATCGCCGTGAACGCCATCGCGATGACGATCATGCACAGCAGCGCCAACGGCACCCAGGTGATGCCCGCAAGGCCCAACACCATGAACGCGATGATCGCCACGAACCCGCCGATCATGAAAATGTCGCCGTGGGCGAAATTCACCATGCCGATGATGCCGTAGACCATCGTGTAGCCGATGGCGATAAGGCCGAACATCGACCCCAGCGTCAGGCCGTTGATCAATTGCTGCGTAAAATAAGCCATTGCCCCTGCTGCCCGCCGCCTGGACCGGCGACAGGCGTCCCCCCGGAACAGCCCCTTGCGCAAAACCCTATCGCGCCGTCAAGCCGCCCGCAAGCCGCGTGGTGACGCGGGAAACGGCGGAATCGTGCTTGACTTCCATGCAGTTGCCCTAGGGCGGCGCATTCCGCCGCCCATGCGTTGCGCCGGGCCGGGCCGGTGTATAATCCGGCCGATTTTCGCCAACAAACCACGCGAGTGCGCCATGACAGCACCCCTGCCCGCCAGCAAAGCCGCCGCCGGGAAGCAAGCGGGCAAGAAATCGACGGCCGAGTTCAAGTGGGACGACCCGTTCCTGCTGGACCAGCAGTTGAGCGAGGATGAACGCCAGATCCGCGACGCGGCGCACGACTATTGTCAGGACAAGCTGATGCCGCGGATACTGGAAGCCAACCGGCACGAGAAATTCGACCGCACGGTCCTGAACGAGATGGGAGCGCTGGGGTTCCTGGGGCCGACGATCGAGGGGTATGGCTGCGCCGGGGTGAATTACGTCAGCTACGGCCTGATCGCCCGCGAGGTGGAGCGCGTCGATTCCGCCTACCGCTCCACCATGTCGGTGCAAAGCTCGCTGGTGATGCACCCGATTCACGCCTACGGCACGGAGGAGCAGCGCAAGAAATACCTGCCCCGGCTCGCCACCGGCGAGATCGCGGGCTGCTTCGGCCTGACCGAGCCGGACCACGGCTCGGATCCCGGCGGCATGAAGACGCGCGCGCGTAAAGTTCAGGGCGGCTATGTGCTGAAAGGCAACAAGACCTGGATCACCAATTCGCCGGTCGCCGACGTGATGGTGATCTGGGCGAAGGACGACGAAGGCGCGATCCGCGGCTTCCTCCTGGAGCGCGGCATGAAGGGCCTTTCCACGCCGAAGATCGAAGGCAAGTTCGCGTTGCGCGCCTCGGTCACCGGCGAAGTGGTGATGGACGACGTGGAAATCCCCGATGCCAACCTGCTGCCCGGCGCCAAGGGCCTGGCCGGGCCGTTCGGCTGCCTCAACCGCGCCAGGTTCGGCATCGCCTGGGGGGCGATGGGCGCGGCGGAGTTCTGCTGGACTCGCGCGCGCGACTACACGCTCGCCCGCAAGCAGTTCGGCCGGCCGCTGGCCGCCAACCAGCTCGTGCAAAAGAAGCTCGCCGACATGCAGACGGAAATCGCCCTGGGCTTGCAGGCCGCCTTGCGCGTCGGGCGTATGTTCGACGAAGGCAAGGCCGCGCCCGAGGCGATCTCGCTGATCAAGCGCAACAACTGCGGCAAGGCGCTGGATATCGCCCGCGTCGCGCGCGACATGCACGGCGGCAACGGCATTTCCGACGAGTTCCACGTCATCCGCCATGTGATGAACCTGGAGGCCGTTAACACCTACGAAGGCACGCACGACGTGCACGCGCTGATCCTCGGCCGCGCCCAGACCGGCATCCAGGCCTTCACCGCCTAGGCGCGGGGCAAACGAATGTCGAACTTTACCGGCGATGGAGCGCATCGGCCGAAACTGCCCGCGATCCTTCGAGGCGCGCTGGGGCTTTGCCCCAACTGCGGGCGGGGCCGGCTGTTCCACCGCTATCTGAAAGTATCAGCCCACTGTCCCGTGTGCGGCGAGGCCTATGGGCATTTCCGGGCCGACGACGCGCCGCCCTGGATGACGATTATCATCACGGGGCATGTCCTGGTCCCCATCATCCTGGCTGTGGAGCGCGGCTTCCACCCCGCGTTGTGGATACAAGCCGTCGTATGGCCTGTGACAGCGCTGGTGCTGGCGCTGACGCTGCTGCCTCGGTGCAAGGGGGTGGTCCTGGCGCTGCTGTGGGCCTTGAAAGCGGAGGGATCGGAAAAGATTTGAAGCTGCCCGGCATCATCGCAACGCAGCGTGAATTCCCGGCATGACTAGCGGCGGGCGCGGGTATGGCTGGCTGTGGCTGTTGGCCGGCGCCGTCGCCCTGGGGCTGCTGGTCGCCTATCTGTCGGTCGAATTCCCCGAAACCCTGGACAACGAAAGCAACCGCCTGCGGCTGGTGATCGCTGTTCTGTGGATCGCGCTTGTGGGCAGCACGCTGGTCCTGCGTGCGCGCAGCGGCGGGCTGGGGCTGCTGCTCGGCAACCTGGCGATCTGGATGTTCATCGGCCTGGGCTTGCTGACGCTGTATTCGTTCCGCGCCGAGTTCGGGGTTCTGAAGGACCGCGTGCTGGCCGAGTTGCTGCCGCACCGCGGCACTACCGCAGTGATGCAACCCGCGCCCGCCGCTCAGCGCGGTACGGCCGCGCCCGTGGAGACCGGGCATCGCGTCAGCTTCCGCATGCGCGAGAGCGGGCATTTCGTGGTCGAGGCCAAGGTCAACGGCACGCCGATCCGCTTTCTGGTCGATACCGGGGCCAGCGAAGTGGTGCTGTCGCCGTCCGACGCGCGGCGCATCGGCCTCAACCCCAATTCGCTCAACTACACGCAGCGCACCCAGACCGCCAACGGCATCGGCCAAGGCGCGCCGGTGCGCCTGAACCGCGTAACCATCGGGCCGATTGAGGTGGAGGACGTGCGCGCCTCGGTCAACCGCGCCGAGATGGCCGGTTCGCTGTTGGGAATGAGTTTTCTCGGGCGTATCGGCGGCTATGAAGTGCGCGACGGCGTGCTGACGCTAAGGCAATAGCCGCTCGCTAGGCTTTCTTGCCCACAAGCGTACGATTGACCGCGAGGCCCAGCAACGCGGCGCCCACCACCAGCAACGCCATCGGCACGGGGCTGGCGGTCTGGATCGCGCCCATCGCCGACGCCGCGAGCGAGGCCAGGCCGAATTGCATCACGCCCAGCAACGCGGAAGCCGCGCCCGCGTGCTCGCCATGCGGCGCCATCGCCAGGGCCGTGGCGTTCGGCATGATGAAGCCGAGGCCGGTCAGGTAGACGAACAGCGGCGCCCAGATGCCGAACAGGCCGCCGATACCCGTCAGCGCCGCGAGCACCAGGGCGATCCCCGCCCCGACCTGCACCAGCAGCGCGATCGCGAGAATCCGGTGCGGATCGGCCCCGCGCATCATGTGGCCGTTCACCTGCGCCGCCGCCACGAAGCCGAACGCGTTGGCGCCGAACACCCAGCCGAAATGCTCGGCCGGCATGCCGAAAAGATCGATGAACACGAACGGCGAGCCGGCGATATAGGCGAACATGCCCGCGATCGTGACCCCGCCGGACAGCGCGTAGCCCATGAAGCGCGCGTCGGTCAGCAGGCGGGCATAGACGCCGGCGATGGCGCCGGGCCTGATCGATCCGGCCGGGTTCGGCGCGCGGGTTTCGCCGAGCCTGAGCCACGCCACCGCCACTACCAACGCGCCGAATCCCGCCAGCAGCAGGAAGATCGACCGCCAGCCGAACCACAGCAGCAGGTATCCGCCCAACAGCGGCGCCAGGATCGGCGCCAGCCCGACCACCAGCATCAGCGCCGAGAACACGCGCACGGCGTCGCGCACGTCGAACAGGTCGCGCACCATTGCGCGGGCGATCACCATCCCCGCGCAGGCGCCGATGGCCTGGAGAAAGCGCAATACCGTCAGCGCCTCGATGGTCGGCGCATAGGCGCAGCCCACAGAGGCGACCGCGAACAGCGCCAGGCCCACGAACAGCGGCGGCCGCCGGCCGAAACGGTCGGAGATCGGCCCATACACCGCCTGACCCAGGGCGAATCCCAGGAAGAACGTGGACAGGGTCAGTTGCACCTGGCCCGCGCCGGCGCCGAAGGCGCGCTGCAGCGCCGGCATCGCCGACAGGTATATGTCGGTGCCCATCGGCGCCATCGAGATCATCGCGCCGAGGATGACAATGCGTTCGAGCCTGAGCCAGCGCGACAATTGCGGCGGTGCGCCGCTTACCGACTTTTGCATACGGGGAAACTATCGCACCTGGAACGGCTGATATGCCAGAAGATTGCCGATGCCCCGCCTGCGCCGGGCGCGGGGCTGGTTGCCTATTCGCGCGTCAGCTCTTGCCCAATGCCTGTTCGCGCAGGTTGAGCGCGGCGAGATCGGACCAGCGCGACCACACCCGCGCCTTGGCCAGATAGGCGGAATAGGACTGGTTGACCTTGGCGGTAAGTGCATCGGTCGCGGCGACCTCGCGCTGTACTTCAGCCCAGGCCTTGCCGGCGGCGGCGACCACGTCCTTGGGCCACAGCCTGAGCTGCACGTTGTGCTGCTTCACCAGCGGGTCCAGCGCCTCGATGTTGTGGCGCGTGAAATCGGCCAGCGTCTCGGCGGACGAAGCCAAGCACGCGCTTTCCACCACTTTCTGCAAGGACGCGCCCAGCGCCTTGAACTTTTCGGCGCTGACCAGCAGCTCCAGCCCCGGGCCCAGTTCGTGGAACGCGGGCTGGTAATAGAACCGGGCGACCTTGTAGAGGCCCATCGCGAAGTCGTTGTACGGCCCTACCCATTCCGCCGCGTCAACCGCGCCGCTTTCCATCGCCTTCATGATCTCGCCGGGCGGCGTGTTCACCACTTGGACGCCCAGCTTCTTGAACACGTCGCCGCCCAGGCCGGAAATGCGGAACTTGATCCCGCGCAGATCGGCGAGGGTTTTGATCTCCTTGCGGAACCAGCCGCCGGACTGCACGCCGCTGGAGCCGACGAAAAACGGCTTCATGCCGAACGTCGCATAGGCCTCGTCCCACAGCGCCTGCGCGCCGCCGAACTGGATCCAGCCCATCATCTCGGGCGCGGTGAGGCCGAACGGCACGCCGGTGAAGTAATGCAGCGCCTTCGATTTATGCTGCCAGAAATACGACGCGCCGTGCGACAGCTCGGCCCGGCCCGAGGCCACGGCATCGAACCCACCGAAGGACGGCGCCAGCTCGCCCGCCGGGAACAGCTTCACCGTCAGCCGCCCTTCGCTGAGGGCCGTGATGCGGTCGGCCAGGCGTTGCGCGTTGATGCCCACGCCCGGCGCGTTGCGCGGCCAGGCCGTGACCATTTTCCATTCGAAGCGGGTCTGCGCCAGGGCCGGTGCTGCGAACGACGCCGATGCGGCGGCGCCCGCGGCGGCCTTGGTGAGGAATTGCCGGCGCTTCATGACGGTGGTCCCCTTGGGCAGGCGAGATCGGGGACTATACGCGCGTTGCGGAGGTCTGGAAGCCTCGGTCGCGGTATTTTGAAGGCTAAAGCGCCGCCAGTCGGTCGCGCGCTTCGGTCAGGCGGGCCGACGCGGTTTCGGCCTCGGCCAGACGCTCGCGCAGTTCCTCCACAACTTCGGGCGGGGCTTTCGACAGGAAGCCGTCATTGCCGAGCTTGGCCTTCATCTTGCCAGTCTCGCCCGCGATCTTGTCCAGCTCCTTGCCCAGGCGCTTCAACTCGGCCGGCTTGTCGATGGCTTCGGCGATATGGACGGCGAGCGTGGCCTCGTCGACTACGGTTTCGATGGCGCCCTTGCCCGCGGGCTTGTCCGCGACGTCGATGCGCTCCAGCCGCGCCAGCTTGAGGATCAGGTCGCGGTGCGCCGCCACGCGCCCGGCCGTGGCGGGCGAGGCATGGGTCAGCGACGCGGCCAGCATCTTGCCCGGCTCGACGTTGTACTGCGAGCGGATCGAGCGCACCGCCGCGATCAGTTTCACCACGCCGTTCATTTCCGCCGACGCGGCAGCGTCGATCAGGGCGTCGGGATCGTCGGGCCAGGGCGCGCGGATCAGCATGCCCTCGCCCGGCAGCTTGAACTGCTGGGCCAATTCCTCGGTTACAAAAGGCATCACGGGATGCAGCGCGCTGAGGATGCGCCTTAGCACCCAGGCGGTCGTGGCGCGGGTTTCCGCCGCGCTATCGCTGTTCAGGATCGGCTTGGCGAATTCCAGATACCAGTCGCAGAATGTGCCCCAGGCGAACTGATAAAGCTGGGCGGCCGCGTCGTCGAAGCGATAGGCCTCGATCGCCTGCGCCACGCGGCGCGTCAACTGCACCGTCTCGCCGACGATCCAGCGGTTGACCACGTGTTTGTTGCCGGCCGGGTCGAAGCCCTGGACCGGCTTGCACTCGTTGATCTCGGCGAAGCGCGCGGCGTTCCACAGCTTGGTGGCGAAGTTGCGATAGCCCTCCACCCGCGACGCGGCGAGCTTGATGTCGCGCCCGGGCGTGGCCAGCGCCGCGAAGGTAAAGCGCAGCGCGTCGCAGCCGTACTGGTCGATCACTTCCAGGGGATCGATGATGTTGCCCTTGGACTTCGACATTTTCTGGCCGCGCTCGTCGCGCACCAGGGCGTGGATATAGACTTGGCGGAACGGCACCTCGCCCATGAAATGGATGCCCATCATCATCATGCGCGCGACCCAGAAGAAGATGATGTCGAAGCCCGTCACCAGCACGTCGCCGGGGTAATAGCGCGCCAACTCGGGCGTCTGCTCGGGCCAGCCCAGGGTCGAGAACGGCCATAGGGCGGACGAGAACCAGGTGTCCAGCACATCGGGATCACGCGTCAGCACGGCGTCTTTGCCGTAATGCTTTTTCGCGGCGGCTTTGGCGGCGGCTTCGTCCAGCTCGACGAATATCGTTCCATCCGGCCCGTACCAGGCCGGGATCTGGTGGCCCCACCACAATTGCCGCGACACGCACCAGGGCTGAATGTTGCGCATCCATTCGTAATAGGTCTTGGTCCAATGCTCGGGCACGAACACCGTCTTGCCCGTTTCCACTGCTTCGATGGCCGGCTTCGCCAGGGTGGCGGCGTCGACATACCACTGGTCGGTCAGCCACGGCTCGATGGCGACGCCCGAGCGGTCGCCATGCGGCACGGTATGCGCGTGCGGGTCTATTTTTTCGACCAGCCCCTGCTCTTCCAGCGCCGCGACGATCTTCTTGCGCGCGGCGTAGCGGTCCATGCCACGATACTCCGCCGGCACGTTGTCGTTCAGCTTCGCGTCGCGGTCGAAAATGTTGACCATCTCGAGCTTGTGGCGCCGCCCGACCTCGAAGTCGTTGAAGTCGTGCGCGGGGGTGATCTTGACCGCGCCGCTGCCGGTTTCGGGATCGGCGTACGCGTCGGCGACGATTTTGAGCTTGCGCCCGACGATCGGCAGAACGGCGTTCTTGCCCACCAAGTTCTTGTAGCGCTCGTCGTCGGGATGCACGGCCACGGCCGTGTCGCCCAGCATCGTCTCGGGCCGCGTCGTCGCCACGACGATGAAGCGCCCCGCCATGCCCTCGACCGGATATTTGAAATGCCACAGCGAGCCTTTGATCTCGCGCTGCTCGACCTCGAGGTCCGAGATCGCGGTATGCAGCTTGGGGTCCCAATTCACCAGGCGCTTGTCCTTGTACAAGAGCTTTTGCTTGTACAAATCCACGAACACCTTGCGCACGGCCGCGCTCAGTCCCTCGTCCAGCGTGAAGCGCTCGCGCGGCCAATCCGCCGACGCGCCCAGGCGGCGGAGCTGGCACGTGATCGCGCCGCCGGACTCCGCCTTCCACTCCCACACTTTCCTGACGAATTCCTCGCGGCCGAGCTGCTGGCGGGATATCCCCTTCTCGGCCAACTGGCGTTCGACCACCATCTGCGTGGCGATGCCCGCGTGGTCGGTGCCGGGCTGCCACAGCGCGTCGCGGCCCTTCATGCGCCAATAGCGCGTCAGCATGTCCTGCAGCGTGAAGGTGAGCGCGTGGCCCATGTGCAGGCTGCCGGTGACGTTCGGCGGCGGCATCATGATGGTGTAGGGCTGGCGGTTCGAGGTGACGTCGCTGGCGAACGCGCCGGTACCTTCCCAGGCCTGGTAATGCCTGGCCTCGATCTCCGCCGGTTTGTAGGTCTTTTCGAGCATCGGTCCTGCCGCCTGTTCGGGAAGGCGGAAGATAGCGGGCGAGCGCGCTAAATCAAGCGCCGGTTACGGCCATTCCTTGGCGTCGGGCGGCGGAGTGAAATCGTGATCGGCGCCGAACGTCACGATGCAGTCGATCGTCTTGCCGTCGTCCGACAGCGGGCACGCGACGGCCTCGACCCAGATGCGGTTGCGCGGCTTGTCCAGCGGCCGGTAGAGATAGAGCCCGTGGATCGGCCGGCGCCGCTCCAGGCACATGGTCAGGCGCGCCACCACGCGGTCGCGCGCCTGGTCCACGCCCACCTGGTCGGCGATCGACGTGCCCGCGCCGATGCCCTGGCGCTTGCGGACATACTCGCCGGCCAGCCGGGCGACGAAGGCCGGCTGCTGTCCTTGGCGCACGTCGATCAGCGTGACATGCAAAAGCTGGCGCGCGATCGCGGTGGGGTCGATGTCGCGGCGTTTGGGAAACTCCCGGCCGTTAAGCAGGCTGACCCAATGCTCGAACCCCGCCCGCACGGTCGGGCTGAGAATCTCCCGCCTCACGCGGCCGATATAATCCGCATAGTCGGCGGCGCCGGCATCGCGCGTTGCAGAAGGTTCGGCGGCCTGCATCAGCTGCGGCGCGTCAGGCGTTCGATCTCGATGCGCACCATCCGCTCGACCAAGGGCGGCAGGTTCTGATCGAGCCAAGCCTTCAACAGCGGCCGCAACATCTCGCGCACCATATCGTCCAGCGTCTTGCCGCCCTCGCCCAGGGGCAGCGGCGGCAAACCGTGAGGCGAGTTGCCGCCGGCGAGCGCCGCGAAGGAGGCAGCGGCGGCCCCCGCCGCGCCACCCGACATCAATGCGTCCTCGCCCGTGGACGGCGACGGCCGGCGTTCCATCTGCGGTTGCGGCGGCGTGTGCGACTGACCCACATAGCGGTATGGCGGCGCTTGCGGCTGGGGCGGCGGCGGCGATTGCCGGGCCGGCGGCGACAGTTCCAGCACGTCCTCCTCCGACGCGGCCGGCTCGGGCGATGGCGCGCGGGCGGGTGCGGCAACCGGCATGGCCCGGCGATCGGCCGCGGGGGCAGCGGCGGGCGCCGGAGCGGCGGCCGGTTTGCCGTCGCCCTCTTCGGAGATGATCCGGCGAATGGACGCCAGGATCTCTTCCATCGACGGTTCTTGCTGGGTTGCTTCGGTCATTCTGTTGGCCCGCCCCCTATCGGCGACCGGATTTCATCCTAAGCCAGCCTCCGAACCAATGGAAGCGCCCGGCCTAGTCCTTGTCCGGCTGCTGCGTGGCCTTATCGTAGCCGCGGAACCCTTCGAGGCCGGTCCAGCGGTCGCGCACCTTGTTGTAATGGTCTTCCTCGTCGTAATACGGGACGTTCAGTTTGAGGTTGCGCGCGGTCAACTTGCCGACTGCGGAATAAAGCTGGAAGCGCGTCACCAGTTCGTCGCGCTCGGCGCGCACCAGGTTGACCCTGGCATTCAGGAATTCCTGCTCGGCGTCCAATACGTCCAGCACCGTGCGGCTGCCCACGAGGTTTTCCTGCCGCACGCCGTCGAGCGCGATGCCCGAGGCCCGCACCTGCTCGGTGAAGGAAACGATCTGCGCCTTGGCGCTGACCCAGGTTTCCCACGCGTTGGTGGCGGCTTCGACCGCGAGGTTGCGCTGCTCCTCGATCTGGATCAGGCGCTGGCCTTGCACCTGCTTGGCTTGGCGCACCTGGGCCTCGACCGAACCGGAGCTGTACAGCGGCATGGTCAACACCGCCGTCAACTGCGCGCCTTCCTCGAGATTGTTGGCCAATCCGCCAAGGCGGTCGGCGCGGTATACCGTGCCCTTCAAATTCACCTCGGGCAGCATCTGCCCGGTGGTGACGGTGACATTGGCTTGCGCGGCGCGTTCGGTAAAGCGCGCGGCCGTCACGTTCGGGTTGTCGACGGCGGCCTGGTTCGCGGCGGCTTCGCGCGTGGGCGGCAGGTCGATGACGGGCGCGGGCTTATCCAGCTTGCCCGGATAGGAGCCGATCACGCGCTGGAAGGTGGCGCGCGAGTTCTGCAAAAGACCGTCGGCGGCGATACGTTGGGCCGTGGCCAGCGCCAAACGCGACTCCGCCTGCGCCACGTCGGTGCGCGTCACCTCGCCGACACGGAAGCGATCCTGCGTCGATTCGAGCTGGCGGCGGATCACCTGCTCGTTGTTGATGGTCAACTCCAGCACCGCCTGGTCGCGCACGACGTTCATGTAGCTGGTGACGCCGTCCAGCAGCACGGATTGCTCGGTCACCTGCAGCGTAGCGCGGCCTGCCAGGACTTGGTTTTCGGCCTGACGTATGCCGGCAACCGTGCGGAAACCCTGGAACACCGGCTGGGTGACCGTGACGGATTGCGTTTCCGGGCCGGTCAATTGCAGGCGGCGCGAGCGATTGAAAACGTCGTTGTACTGCGGGCCGGCGGCCGCATCGGCCTGGACCTTGGGCCGCCAGCCCGATTCCTGGATCGGCACGTTTTCGTCGGTGGCGCGCTGCCCGGCGCGTTGCGCGCGCAGCGTTGGGTTGTTCAGATAGGCGTCGCCGAGAGACTGGTCGAACGATTGCGCGTGCAAATCCGCCGCCGCCGCGATCAGCAGCGCCGTGCCGGCCAAAAGCCGCAATGCAAGCCGGCGGTGCCGCATCAATAGGTCTTCATCGACGGATCGACCTCGGCCGACCATGACAGAACCCCGCCGCGCAGGTTGACCGCCTGGCCATAGCCCTGCTGGTGCAGGAACAAAGTCGCGTCCATGCTGCGCCGGCCCGAACGGCAGAACATCACCAGCGGCCGGTCCTTCGGCAACTCGGCGAAACGCGCCTGCAATTCGCCGAGCGGGATGTGCTTCACGTCGGGCAGCGCCGCGACGTCGAGTTCCCATTTCTCGCGCACGTCGACGACCAGGTGCTTGGCGCCCTGGTCGCGCATCTTTTTCAGGTCCTGGGGGCCGATTTCCAGCTTCTGGTCCGCCATTTGTCCGATCCTAGAACACGAAGCTCGGTTCGTCGGCGAAACCCGGCACCAAGCCGGTCGCCGCGTCGAACAGCATCACGCGCGTCAGCGGCCGGCCGGTATAGAGGCTGGCCTTTCCCGTGCGCCCGCGCGCGGCCAGCACCGCGACCACCCTGCCGCCCTGGGCCAATTGGCCGGAGATGGCGCGCGGCAGATGCTCGATCGCGCCGCCGATCAAAATCACGTCATAGGGCGCTTGCGGCGGATATCCCTGGTCCAGCTTCCCTTCGACCACCGTCGCGTTGGTTATTCCCAATCCGGCGAGCGCGCCGCGCGCCTGCCGCGCCAGAACGGGGTCGCTTTCCAGCGCCACCACCGATTTGGCGAGCCGCGCCAAGACCGCCGTGGAATAGCCGGTGGCGCAGCCGATATCGAGCACCCGGTCGCCGGGGGCCACTTTCGCCGCCTGGATCAGCCGCGCCAGCACCATCGGCTCCATTAGGACGCGCCCGTGGCCCAGCTTCACGTCTTCGTCGACATAGGCGCAGCCGGCCAAGGCAGCGGGCAAAAATGCCTCGCGCGGCAGCTCACCCATGACGGCGAGCAACGCGCTGTCGGTAACCGTATTGGCGCGCAACTGGTTGCCGACCATGTTGCGGCGCGCTTCGGCGTGGATTGCCGTCCTCATGACATGCCCGGGCGGACCTAAGCCGGCCGCCGCTGCTTGCCCCTTTATCCTACCCGCCAGCGTTATACGGCGTTGTACCCAGCAAGACAACCCGTTGACCGGGAAGGTCAATGTTTCTGCTGGAATGGCGCGCGGGCATCCGGTAAACCCCCAGGTCCGCGGGCTTAGGCCGGGTAGCAAAGTGGCCATGCAGAGGACTGCAAATCCTCGTACGCCGGTTCGATTCCGGCCCCGGCCTCCAAGCGGCTCAAACGGGCGCGGATGGGCGCGAGACTCAGGCCCAGAAGTGAACCGTTGCCGTGGCGCAACTTGCGCTATCTAAGCCCGCGGGTGTTTGCTATAAGCCGCGCGCCCTGATCCCCGGTAGCTCAGCGGTAGAGCAACCGGCTGTTAACCGGTTGGTCGCCTGTTCGAATCAGGCCCGGGGAGCCAATTCACGACATAAAAGGCCGCCGGTGATTCTACCGGCGGCCTTTTGTTGTTTTTGCAAACACAAACATGCGTATGCACAGCGCCAGTATCGTGCGGCGGGAAATCGCGTGACGCCGGGCGTAGGCTGAAAAAGAACGGGGCCGGCGGTTGCGGCGCGGCCGGGCGTTGATCCGCCCGGCCTACTAAAAAAACTAGGCGCCGCTCCGGCTTAAAATGGAACGGGGCCGGCGGTTGCGGCGCCGGCCCCTGTCTCTACGGAGTGGATGGAAACTTTACGTCGAAGCCCGGCTAGATCATCAGCAGCAGGCAGCTCGACCACACCAGCAACCCGCCGAGCACCGTGGGCAGCGTCGCGGCGGAAAAATTGAAGCTCATCGTCGTCCGTTCGAAATATGTCCTTGTCATCTCTAGCCTCCCCTTATTTCCAGGGTTTCTCCATGACAGGCACAGTACGCCGAAGATCCCTTTAACGCTGTGACGGCCCTCACACCATTTTGTACAGTTGAATCAATATTTTAGTAAAATTATCGACCGCCCGGTCAGCCCTGCGCATACAGGTCGAAGGCAACCGAAATACGCTCGGCCGCGCCCCGGAAAGGAACGGTGCGGTGCCAGAAATAGCTGGGGAACATCAGCACCAGCCCGTTCTCGGGCTTGATGCGGTGCAGGCGCGGCGTGTAGCGGCAGGGCAGGTCGTAGCCGGGCACACCGAATTCGATCCAGCCCAGGTGCTCGGGATCGTCGGCGCGGATCGCCGGCGGAATCATCGGGTAATAGACGCCGCTCAACCAACCCAGGTTGTGGATATGCGAGGCCTGGTGCCCCTCCTCCGCCAGGATGTTGGCCCAGACGATCAGCGAATAGCGGCTTGGCTTGCGGCACAGGAAGGGGTGCGCCGGATCCACGGGCAATCCCCGCGCGAAATCGTCGATGCAGCGCCGGATCATGACCTCCAGCGCGGCGATGGCAGGCGTCTTGTGCGCCAACAGATCCTCCGCCACCGAGCCCAGGCGCGCGGCGCGCTGATACGGGTCCCAATCCTTTTTCAGCGTCGGATGGACGCGGATATCGGCGATGAGCTGTGCGTTGAACGCGCCGATATCGGCAAAGCCCGGCGGCGCGGGCGGACGCACGGCGCCAATCAACAGGCCGGTGTTTTCCAGATAGTCGGCCTCGGCCGCGCGGCCGAGCTCGCGCAGCGCGATCGCCTTGTAGGCCGTGGCGCGGACATGCTGTTGCTCCAGCGCCAGGGCGGCGGTTAGCGGATCGAGCGAAGCCGCCGTGTCGCCGGCCTTGATCAGCGCGCCGCCCAGATTGGCCAGCGCCCCGGTGAAGCGCGGATTGGCCGCGACGGCCTGGCGATAGGCGGCCACGGCATCGCTCTGCCGCTCTTGCTTCGCCAGTGCGTTACCCAGGTTGTTGTGCGCCTCGGCATAGCCGGGCTGCAAATCGGTGGCGCGCCGGAACGCCTGCTCGGCCGCCGCCGGGTCGCCGCCGTCGAGCAGGGCGACGCCCCGATTGTTGTGCCAACCCGCCATGTCGGGCCGCAGCGTGATCGCGCGGTCATAGGCCGCCAGCGCGCCCGCGCGGTCGCCGCAGTCGCGCAGCGCGTTGCCCAGGTTGTAATGCGCATCAGCATAGTCGGGCGCCGCCGCGACGGCGCGCCGCAACAGCTCCGCCGCGGCCCTGGGCTGGCCGGCTTGGCGCGCGATCGCGCCCAGTAGATTGAGCGCGCTGGGCTGATTGGGGTCGGCGCGCAGCACTTGACGGCACAGCCCCTCGGCCTCACGCGCCCGGCCCGCCCGCTGATGGTCGATGGCGCGGCGAAGGGTGCCGGGAATGTCGCTAGCCGCTTCAGACATGGAAAACCGGCCAACCGGCTCCGCTGTTCGATGACGCTGGGTTCGCGACCGCAAAATACCAGCGCCGGGCATGGGGGGTAAAAACAATAAGACGCCGTCTGCGATTGGCACCTGCGGCTCAACGCCGCGCGTTAACTGGTTCTACCGCCAATGAAATACTGGACGCGGGCGGTTCCCTGGCTAAACTGCCCGCCCGCAGCTTCTAGCCGCAGTGCAGCACGAGACCCCCGGGAGGGTGAGATGGCCGCCAAGAAGAACCGCGCCGGAGGCAAGAAAACCGGCGCTAAAAAGGGCAAAAAGAAGCCTGCTATCAAGAAGTTGAAGAAGATTTCGAAGGCGCCGTCCAAGGCCAAGCGCGCGGGCGCGAAGCCGGCTTCCGGCCTGGTGATGAAGAAGCCCGCGCCGCGCAAGACAGCCCCCCGCAGCATCGCCGCCCGCCGCGCCGCGCCAACCGGCAGTCCGCGCAGCCCCGCCGCCGCCCGGCCCAAGCCACCGGTAGTCCTGCGGCCGCCCGGCAAACCGGCCGTCCAGGCCGCCCCGCCGAAGCCCGCCAAACCCGTCCCGCCCAAGCCGGCGCCGCGCCCGGTCATCACCACGCCCAAGACCGGGGTGAAGATCGTTGCGCCGATGGCCAGCGGCTACGACACGGTTCTGTCGGCCCAGGCGATCGATTTCATCGTCGGGCTGGAGCGCCGCTTCCGGCCCGACGTCAAGCGCATCCTGGCTGCGCGCGAGGAGCGCCAGAAGCGCATCGACGCCGGCGAGAAGCCGAATTTCCTGCCCGAGACGGCGAACGTGCGCAACGGCGACTGGACCGTGGCGCCGGTGCCGAGCGACCTGCGCGACCGGCGCGTCGAGATCACCGGGCCGACCGACCGCAAGATGGTGATCAACGCGATGAACTGCGGCGCGTCGTGCTTCATGGCCGATTTCGAGGACGCCAATACGCCGACCTGGGCGAACCTGATCGAAGGCCAGGCCAATCTGCGCGACGCGGTTTCCGGCACGATCGGCTACAAGGACCCGGCGACCCAGAAGCAATACCGCCTCAACCCGCAGACCGCCGTTCTGATCGTGCGCCCACGGGGCTGGCACCTGCCGGAGCGCCACATGGTTGTGGACGGCGAGCCGATGTCGGGCGCGCTGTTCGATTTCGGCCTGTACTTCTTCCACAACGCGCGGCCGCTGATCCGCAACGGTTCGGGCCCCTATTTCTATCTGCCCAAACTGCAATCGCACCTGGAAGCGCGGCTGTGGAACGAGATTTTCCTGCACGCGCAGCGCGCCTTCGGCCTGCCGCGCGGCACGATCAAGGCCACGGTGCTGATCGAGCACATCCTGGCAGCGTTCGAGATGGACGAGATTCTGTACGAGCTGCGCGACCACGCCGCGGGCCTGAACGCCGGGCGTTGGGACTATATCTTCAGCTTCATCAAGACCTTCCGCAACGAACGCAACAAGGTGTTCCCGGACCGCGCCAAGGTGACGATGGCCGCGCATTTCCTGCGCAGCTACAGCCAGCTTCTGGTCAAGACCTGCCACCGGCGCGAAGTGCACGCGATGGGCGGCATGGCGGCGCAAATTCCGATCAAGGAGAGCGCCCACGCCAACCACGAAGCGATGACCAAGGTGCGCCAGGACAAGGAACGCGAGGCCGGCGACGGCCACGACGGCACCTGGGTGGCCCATCCCGGCCTGGTGCAGATCGCCAGGGACGCGTTCGACAAGGCGATGCCGCAGGCCAACCAGATCGCGCGCAAGCGCCAGGACGTGCACGTGACCGCGGCCGACCTGCTGCAAGTGCCGCAAGGCACCAAGACCGAGGCCGGCCTGCGCCAGAACCTCGCCGTCGGCATCGGCTATCTGGAGGCGTGGCTGCGCGGCATCGGCTGCGTGCCGCTGTTCAACCTGATGGAAGACGCCGCCACCGCGGAAATATCGCGCGCGCAGGTATGGCAGTGGATCAAGTTCAATTCGCGCCTGGAGGACGGCCGCCCGGCCAACGCCGCGCTATGCCGCCAGATCGTCCAGGAAGAAGTGGCCAAACAGCGCGCCGGCAGGCCGGCGGGCCAGCCCGACCGCTACGACGATGCCGCGGCCTTGTTCCTGAAACTGATCGAGGCCCCGGAATTCCCGGAGTTCCTGACCCTGCCCGCCTACGCGATGCTGGAAGGGTAGGCCCGGCCTACTCGACTGTAGGCGCCGCTCCGGCTCGCGGCGCCCTCAGCACTGTAGAGGCGCCGCTCCGGCTCGCGGCGCCCTCAGCACTGTAGAGGCGCCGCTCCGGCTCGCGGCGCCCTCAGCCCGCCTTCTGCAGCTTGGCGATGCGGGCCTTGAGGCTGTCCAGGATCGCGTTCATTCCGCCCTGGGTGCCTACGGCCGAGAATTCGGAGCGGTGCGTCACCAGCATCGACACGCCGTCGACCTGGATGTCCACGATCTTGGGCTTACCTTCGACCGCGCGCACGCGCCACGACGCCATGACCGAGGGCTTGCCCTCGGGCCGGTCGATGCGCGTGCCGACGAACACGTCCTTGTCCTGGTCGTTGATCTTGGTGTCGGTGACCGAGAATTTCTCGCCCGAATAGCCGCCGAAGCGGATCGCATAGGTCTTCACGATCCAATCCTGGAACAGCGACAGGTATTGCTTCTGCTGCTCCGGCGTGGCCTTGGGCCACAGGCTGCCCAGCACGAACCGGCCGATCAGCGGAATGGCGAACCCGTCCGACAAAATGCCGCGGAACTTGTCCTCGCGCTGCTCCAGCGAAATGGTTTTCTGCTGCAACACCTCGATCGCGTGGTCGCCCATCGACTGGATGAACTTCTTGGCTTCTTCCGGCGCCACTTGCGCGGCGGCAGGCGCCGGCGCGGCGGTCATGGAACCGGCGGCGATCAACAGAAACGACAGAACGGCGAACGGACGCAAATTCATCTGGCATCACCGGCACATTGCTGCGCGGTGCCTCTCCCTAACCAGCCAAGGCGATGGAGACGGCATTTATTAAGGGCTTTGATATCGCGATGCAACATGTCCCCCTGGGGATATCCGAAAGCCTTGGCTCTCCCACGGTTTCACGCCGCATGGGCGATCATCCTGCGGCGATTTGACGGTACGCCGGATTCGGCGCAACTCTGTCTTCCTGGTGTAATAAAACCGTCTTATTCTGCTCACCGGCAGCCGTTTATCATCGGATGCAGCGGAATGAAAGCGGACAAGGGGTGGGAGGTTCCAATGACTAAGCGCGGCGACAACGGCTGGACCGAGGCGATAGACAACGACGATATTTCGGGAAATCCCAGCCAGAACAACACCTTCCAGGAAATCGCGGCAGCCCGCTTCTCGCGCCGCAAGGTCTTGCGGGGCATGGGCGCCGGCGCGGCTGTGGCCGCTGCCGGTCCGGCGCTGGGAATTCTGGGCAGCACCACCCCCGCCGAGGCCGCCGGCAAGGGCCTGACCTTCACCGAGATCAAGCATGGCCTGGACGGCACGCATCACCTCGCGCCGGGCTACAACGCGCAGGTGCTGGTGCGCTGGGGCGATCCCATCTTCAAGGACGCGCCCGCCTTCGACCCCAAGAACGTCACCTCGGCGGTTCAGGCCAAGCAGTTCGGCTACAACAACGACTTCATGGCGTTCATGCCGCTGCCCAGAGGCTCGAACAACTCGGCCAACGGCCTGTTGTTCGTGAACCATGAGTTCGCCAACGCCGAATTGATGTGGCCGAACATTCCCAGCAACAGCGAAAAGCACGACATTCTGACGCACGACCAGGCGATGACCGAGATCCAGGCGCACGGCCTGTCGATCGTCGAGGTCAAACGCGAAGGCAAGGAATGGAGGCTGGTGCAGGACAGCCGCTACAACCGGCGCCTGCCGATGTCCGCCCCGTTCCGCATCGCCGGCCCCGCCGCCGGCCACGCGCGCATGAAAACCAAGGCCGACCCGAACGGCACGCTGGCGTTGGGTACGTTGAACAATTGCGCCGGCGGCGTGACGCCCTGGGGAACGTGCCTGAGCGGCGAAGAGAACATCAACAACTATTTCGCCGCGGATACCAAGCACCCGACCGAGGCCGGCAACTACAAGCGCATGACCTTCCCGGAAAAGCCGCGCCAGCCCTGGTATAAATTCGACGAGCGCTTCGATCTGAAGAAAGACCCGCACGAAGCCAACCGCTTCGGCTGGGTGGTCGAGGTCGATCCCTACGATCCGCGCTCCACCCCCGTGAAGCGCACGGCCCTGGGCCGCATGAAGCACGAGGGCGCCACCTGCGCCGTGGACAAGAGCGGCCGCGTGGCGGTCTATACCGGCGACGACCAGCTTTACGAATACGTCTACAAGTTCGTCACGTCGGGCAAATTCGACCCGAAGAACCGCGCCGCCAACATGAACCTGCTGGACGACGGCACGCTGTACGTGGCCAAGTTCAACGCCGACGGCACCATGAACTGGCTGCCGCTGGTGTTCGGGCAAGGCAAGCTGACCGCCGCCAACGGCTTCAACAGCCAGGCCGACGTGCTGATCGAGACGCGCCGCGCCGCCGACCTTTTGGGCGCGACCAAGATGGACCGGCCCGAGGATATCGAGCCCGATCCGCAAACCGGCCGCGTCTACGTCATTTTGACCAAGAACGCCAACCGCAAGCCGCAAGAGACCGAGCCCGCCAACCCGCGCTCCGAAAACAAATTCGGCCACATCATCGAGCTGATCCCGCCCGGCAGCGAAGGACCCAGGGGCAAGATGGCGGAATCGGACCACGCCGCCACGACCTTCCGCTGGGAGATGTTCCTGATGGGCGGCGATCCCCGCAATGCCGGACACGGCGCGAAATACGGGCCCGGCGTGAAGGAAGGCTATCTGGCGGCGCCCGACAACCTCGCCTTCGACCGGCGCGGGCATATGTGGATCGTGACCGACGGACAGGACGACGCGATCAACGTCGCCGATTCGGTCTATGCCTGCGACATCAACGGCCCACGCCGCGCCGCGACCAAGCTGTTCTTCAACGCGCCGCGTGGCGCCGAGGTTTGCGGCCCCTGCTTCACGCCCGACGCCAAGACGCTGTTCCTGGCGATCCAGCACCCGGGCGAAGAAAAAGGCTCGACCTTCGCCAAGCCGTCGACGCGCTGGCCGGATTTCAAGACGGACACGCCGCCGCGTCCCTCGGTGATCGCCGTCGTCAAAGACGACGGCGGCGAGGTGGGCAGCTAGCCGCCCAGCTTATGCCGACGAGACGCGCCTGAACTTCTGCGAGACGAGCGCCACGGCCGCCAGGACCGCCGCGAGCACATGCGCGCCGATGGCGCTGTGGCCGATCATGCCGGCAACCAGCGGGTCGAACACGCTGGGCATGACGAACAGCATACCCGCCAGCAGCAGCAACCCGCGCTCGACCGTCGTGGCCTTGCGGATCAGCCAGCCCTGAAGCGCGATGGCCAGGACGAAAACGCCAAGCAGCGTGCTGACCCCGATCTCGACGATGTCGACCCAGTCGCCGCCTTTCGGCACCTTCAGCAACAGGCCGATGCCCTCGGGCTCGAGCACGAATGCGAACGGCACGATGAAGGCGGGCATCGTGTATTTCCACGATTGCAGCGTGGTGACGTAGGGATTGCCGCCGGTAATCGCCGCGGCGGCGAAGGGCGACAGCGCCGTGGGCGGTGAAACCTCGGACAGCACCGCGTAATAGAAGATGAACATGTGCGCGGCGAAATCGGGCACGCCCAGCTTGATGAGCGCGGGCGCGGCGATCACCGCGCACATGATGTAGGACGCCGTCACCGGCACGGCCAGGCCTACGATCCACACGATGGCCGCGGTGAACACGGCGGTCAGCATCAGGCTGCCATGAGCGTAGCCGATGATGATGTCGGCGAAACGCTGCGCCAGGCCGGTGAGCGTGACCACCCCGACGATGATGCCCGCCGCAGCGCAGGTTGCCGCCACGTTGAGCACGCCGGTGGTGCCTTCCTTCATCGCTTTCGCGAAGCGCACGGCGGCCGTTGATCCGGCCGCCGACCAAAATTTGGACGCGCGCGGATCAACGCGCGCGGTGGCAGGCGCTATCCGCGGCGCCACGAGGCCGATAACCGTCGCCGCCACCAGCGGCGCGTAAATCAGTCCCCATTCGTAGCCGGGAAGGAACGAGGCGAGCGGAATTCCCAACAGGTCGAGAATCCTGATCGTCAGGCTGGCGACAAGCGGCAGGGCGATCCACCACGGCACGATCGCCGTGTCGTCGCGCAACGCGCTGGCGGAGATCGCCAGCATAGTGGCCCAAAAAGCCGCCAGAACCGGCGAAAAACCCAGCAACATGAAGACCACGATCGAGATCAGCGACAGGAAGTGGAACCAGTAGCCCCGGGTGAGCGCCCAGAGCTGCCCCTTCTCGATCAGCAATTCGCTAGCGCCGCCTTGTTTGCGCGCGTCGATCTCGACCATCACCAAGATGGCGAAGTAGTAGAGCAACGTCGGGATCACCGCCATGCGGATGACGTCGAGATACGAGATTTTCAGGTACTCGGCGATCAGGAACGCCGCGGCGCCCAGCACCGGCGGCGAGATGATCGCGCCCAAGCCCCCCGCGGCCAACAGGCCGCCGGCCGCGTTCTTTTCATAGCCCGCCTTGGCGAGCAGCGGATAGGCCACGGTGCCGATCGTCACCGTGGTGGCCACGCCCGAGCCCGACGGTCCGCCCAGCAGGAACGACGACAGTACGACCGCCCTGCCCGCCGCGTTGCGCTTGCCGCCCATGGCCGCGAACGAGAAATCGATGAAGAACTTTCCCGCGCCCGACATATGCAGCACCGCGCCGAAAACGGTGAACAGGATGATCAGGCTCGACGCCACGTCGACCGTGGTTCCGAACACACCCTCCAGCGTCATGTAGAGATGCGCCACCAGATCCTCGAAGGCATAGCCGCGATGGGTCCACGGCGCCGGCAGGTAATTGCCGAACATCGCGTAGAGCAGAAAGACGATGGCGACGAGTGGCATGATCGCGCCGGTCGCGCGCCGCGTGGCTTCGAGCAGCAGCACGATGAAGACGACACCGACCAGGTAGTCGGGCCGGGTCGGCATGGTGGCGCGGTCGCCGAAATAGGCGCCCTGCGACAGCACGTAGAGGATCGTGGCTGCGCTGGCGGCGGCCAGCAGATAGTCCCACCACCGGATGCGGTCGCGGAAACGGTGCGCCATCGGGAACAGCAGGAAGCAGAGCGTCAGCACCATGCCGACATGCGCCGGCCGAAGCACATGGGCCGGAACGATGTCGTAGGCGGCATAGAGGTGGAAGAGCGATACCGCGGCGGCGGCGCCCGCGATGGCGACGCCGATCCAGCCGCCGAGCCGATTAAGCGCGCCTTCCTCCGCCTCGATATAGTGCTCGACCTTGTCGCGCGTGTCGGCGGGAAGGCTATCCGCGGCGCGCGCAAGTGCATCGTCGGGCTTTTCCACTCGAGCGTCCCTCCCCTGGAAGCCGCGAGATGCCGCCTAAAACGAGACTGCCGGACCTAGCGGGGTCCGGCAATCCCAATCAATGCGGATTGTTAAGAGCTCTAGTCCGCTATTCGACCTTGATGCCCTTTTCCTTGAAGTACTTCAGGGCGCCGGGATGCCATGGAATTCCCATGCGGCTCGAAGTCTGCCATTCCGTCTTGATGTTGTTCGCTTCCTTGTGGACCAGCGCGAGGTCGGCCCGCTTTTCCATCATGACCTTCGTGAGCTTGTAGGCCAAGTCGTCCGACGTGCTGGCGTTTACCGCCATGATGTTCCACACCGTGTTGTTCTTCACGTCCTTGTCCTGGCCCTTGTAGGTGGCCGCCGGGATGGTCGCTTCGGCGTAGAGCTTGCCGTATTTGGCGTTCATCTTGCCGGTGAAGTGCGCGATGTCGAGGATCTTGATCTTCGTGTTCGGCGTGGACGCGAGGTCGGTTACGCTGGCCGTCGGCAGGCCGCCGACCCAGAAGAACGCGTCGATCTTCTTGTCCTTCAGCGCGTTCACGCTTTCGGCGACGCCCAGGCGCTCTTTTTTAATGTCCTTCTCATGGTGCAACCCGGCGGCCTCGAGCACACGGATGGCATAAACCTCGGTGGCGCTTCCGGGCGAGCCGGCGGATATGCGCTTGCCTTTCATGTCCTCGACCTTGTTGATGCCGGTGCCTTCAACCGTCACTACATGCATATGGTTTGGGTACATGACAACCAAGCCGCGGATCGGCAGCTTGCTTGGAAACGCTCCCAGGCCGTTGACGGCGTCCCAGGCCGCGTCGACCTGGCTGAAGCACAAATCGGCCTTACCCGTGGAGATCAGCTGGAGGTTCGCGACCGACCCGCCCGTGACCTGCGCGGTGGCGGTCACGCCCGGCAGTTCCTTGCCCAGGATGTTGCCGAAGCCGCCGCCCAACGGGTAGTACACGCCGCCCGTGCCGCCGGTGGCGATCGACAGGGTTTGCGCCGAAACCGGCGCGGTGGCCGCCAACGCGGCGATGCCCGCGGCCAGGGCCATACGATTGACGAGGGATTTCAGGCTCATTGTCTCGTTCCTCCCATATCAAGGCTGTTTTTTGTCCTTGACCGATTGCGTAACATATAAAGCGCTTTGCGTCACGATTTTGCCGTGCCGGACAGGTGCTACGGATGACAGACAGTGCGCCGGAAGCTAGGGTATTTCACCTAGCCGCCTTTATTTCCGCGAACAATGGAGACGATCGTCAATGGATATGACCGGCGAATACCGCATCGCCGCCCAGCGCGAGGCGGTGTGGAAGGCGCTGAACGATCCCGACGTCTTGAAGCTATGCATCCCCGGCTGCGAGTCGGTCGACAAGACGTCGGACACCGAGTTCACCGCGCGGGTCACCGCCGCGGTCGGCCCGGTCAAGGCCAAGTTCACGGGCAAGGTGCGCTTGAGCGATCTCGACCCGCCCTACGGCTACACCATCAACGGCGAAGGCCAGGGCGGCGCCGCCGGCTTCGCCAAGGGCGGCGCCAAGGTCAGCCTGTCGCAGGACGGCGACGGCACGCTGCTGTCGTATAACGTCAACGCCAGCATCGGCGGCAAGCTGGCGCAGGTCGGCTCGCGCCTGATCGACGGCGTGGCGCGAAAAATGGCGGGCGAGTTTTTCAGCCGCTTCGCTGGGATCGTCGAAGCGGCCAACAAGCCGGCCGAGCAACCGGCCATGCCGGCGGCGCAACCCACGCCCGCAGCTTCGGCAGCGCGCGCTTCCGCACCATCCGCGAAGCCCGCCTCTCCGGCGGCGAAACCGTCGCCCGCCGCGGCGTCGGCTGGATTGCCGGGCTGGGTTTGGATCGCCGGTGTGATCGCCGCCGTCGCCGCCGTGCTGGCGGTTTTCGGATTGCGCTGACAGCGTTCCCTGCCGCTTCTTGACCTGCCCCGCGTCGCGGCTCCAAGATAAGGGCCTGAGAACGGAACGGGCGGCTGCACGCGGCCAACGGCAAGAACAAGACCGCAAACGCCACCCCGGGGACACAACCGTTCTGGTCATTTGGGAGGAAGTCCATGCCCACCGTAAAGATGACGGTGAACGGCAAGGCGGTTTCGGCCGAGGTCGAAGCCCGCACCTTGCTGGTCCAGTTGCTGCGCGAAAAACTCGGCCTGACCGGCACGCATGTGGGCTGCGACACCAGCCAATGCGGTGCGTGCGTGGTGCATGTCGACGGCAAATCGCTGAAGTCCTGCACGCTTCTGGCGGTTCAGGCCGAAGGCGCCAAGGTGACCACGATCGAGGGCCTGGCCAACGGCGACAAGATGCACCCGATGCAGGAGGCCTTCCGCGAGCATCACGGCCTGCAATGCGGCTTCTGCACCCCGGGCATGGTGATGAGCGCTATTTGCCTGGTGAAAGAGACTCCCAACCCCACCGAGAAGCAGGTGCGCGACGGACTGGAAGGCAATATCTGCCGTTGCACCGGCTATCACAACATCGTGCAGGCGGTTCTCGCCGGCGCGAAGGCGATGAAGGGGTGATGTCATGGCTCCATTGGATACCGGGATCGGTGCTTCCGTACGGCGCCGCGAAGACGCGCGTTTTCTAACCGGACGCGGAACCTATACCGACGATATCAACCGTCCGAACCAGAGTTACGCCTATATCCTGCGCTCGCCGCACGCGCACGCCGCGATCAAGAAACTCGACGCCAAGAAAGCGAAATCCTCGGCAGGCGTGATCGCGGTCTATACCGGCGAGGATTTCAAGGCCATCAACGGCATGCCCTGCGGCTGGCTGGTCCACGGCAAGGGCAACAAGCCGATGGTCGAGCCCAAGCACCCGATCCTGGCCGACGGCAAGGTGCGCCATGTCGGCGATCCGGTCGCCGTGGTGATCGCCGAAACCAGGGAACAGGCGCGCGACGCCGCCGAGAAGATCGCTGTCGACTACGGCGAACTGCCAGCGGTCATCGACATGAGGGCGGCGCTGAAGGGCGGCGGCAAGCCGGTGCACGACGCGGCTACCGACAATCTGTGCTTCGATTGGGAACTGGGCGACAAGGCGGCGACGGATGCCGCTTTCGCCAGAGCGGCGCATATCACCAAGCTCGACTTGGTCAACAACCGCCTAGTGCCCAACGCCATCGAACCCAGGGCGGCGATCGGCGATTTCGACAAGGCGACGGGCGAACACACGCTCTTTACCTCGAGCCAGAACCCGCACGTCATCCGCCTGCTGATGGGCGCTTTCGTCCTCGGCATTCCCGAGCACAAGCTGCGCGTGGTTTCGCCCGACGTGGGCGGCGGCTTCGGCTCGAAGATCTATCATTACGCCGAGGAGGCCATCGTCACCTGGGCGGCGAAGCAGTTGGGCCGGCCGGTGAAATGGACCGCCGACCGCTCGGAATCCTTCATGTCCGACGCGCACGGCCGCGACCATGTCTCGCATGTCGAGCTGGCGCTGGACAAAGACAACAAATTCCTGGGCTTCAAGTTCGAGACGATGGCGAACATGGGGGCGTATCTATCGACCTTCGCGCCCTGCATACCCACGTACCTGCACGGCACACTGCTGGCCGGCAACTATTCCACTCCAGCGATCTATACCAACGTCAAGGCGGTGTTCACCAACACCGTGCCGGTGGACGCCTATCGCGGCGCGGGGCGGCCCGAAGCCACGTTCATGATCGAGCGCGTGATCGACAAGGCCGCGCGCGAATTGAAAACCGACCCGGCGGAGCTGCGCCGGAAAAACTACATCAGGCCCGACCAGTTCCCGTACCAGACGCCGGTCGCGCTGATGTACGACATCGGCAATTACGGCGCGACGCTGGACCAGGTGCTGAAGCTATCGGACGCCGGCGGCTACCAGCAGCGCAAGGCCGCGTCGAAGGCCAAGGGCAAATTGCGCGGCCGCGGCATCGCCAGCTATATCGAGGCGTGCGGCATCGCGCCGTCGAACGTAGTCGGCTCGCTCGGCGCGCGCGCCGGCCTGTACGAAGCGGCGAACGTGCGCGTGAATCCCACCGGCAACGTGGTGGTCTATACCGGCAGCCACAGCCACGGCCAGGGCCACGAGACGACTTTCGCGCAAGTGGTCTCGACCATGCTGGGCATCCCGCTGGACAGCATCGACATCAGCCACGGCGACACCAACCGGGTGCCGTTCGGCATGGGCACCTACGGCTCGCGCTCGATCGCCGTGGGCGGCACTGCCATCCACAACGCGGTCAACAAGATCATCGCCAAGGGCAAGAAGATCGCCGCGCACATGCTGGAGGCGGCCGAGGCCGATATCGAGTTCAAGGACGGCAAGTTCACGGTCAGCGGCACCGATAGGTCCAAGGCGTTCGGCGAGATCGCGTTGGCCGCCTATGTGCCGCACAAATACCCGCTGGATACGGTCGAGCCGGGCTTGGACGAGACGGCCTTCTACGACCCGAAGAACTTCACCTTCCCCGCCGGCAGTTATGTCTGCGAGCTGGAGATCGACCCGGATACCGGCGTGGTGGAGATCCAGAGCTTCGCCGCGGCCGACGATTTCGGCACGATCATCAACCCGATGATCGTCGAGGGCCAGGTGCATGGCGGGCTGACCCAGGGCATCGGCCAGGCGCTGACCGAGCTGTGCGTCTACGACAAGAACGGGCAGCTCAACACCGGCTCGTTCATGGACTACTGCATGCCGCGGGCGCACGACGTGACGTCGTTCAAGGTCGCGCACAGCGTCACGGCCTGCACGCACAACCCGCTGGGCGTGAAGGGCTGCGGCGAAGCGGGCGCCATCGGCGCGCCGCCCGCGGTCATCAACGCCGTGGTGGACGCACTACAGGACTACGGCATCGAGCATATCGACATGCCGGCCACATCCTATCGGGTGTGGAAAGCCATCCAAGACGCCAAAGCGCGCAAGCGCTAAGCGAACGAGAGGACAAAACCATGCACGATTTCGCGTATCACCGCCCCGCTTCGCTGGCCGACGCCGCGAAGCTGCTGAAACAGGCGGGCGACGACGGCAAGCTGATGGCCGGCGGCCAGACGCTGATCCCGACGCTGAAGCTGCGCCTGGCGCAGCCCGCCGCGGTGGTGGACTTAAGCGGCGTCAAGGAACTCGGCGGCATCAAGGCGAGCTCGGGCGAGGTCACGATCGGCGCCGGCGTTAGCCACGCTTCGGTCGCGGCATCCAAGGACGTTCAGGGCAAGATCAAGGCCCTGGCCGAACTCGCCGCCCATATCGGCGACCGCCAGGTGCGCCATCGCGGCACAATGGGCGGATCGGTCGCCAACAACGACCCGGCGGCCGATTATCCCGCCGCGGTCCTCGGCCTGGGGGCCACGGTCACGACCAACCAGCGCAAGATCGAAGCCGATGCGTTCTTCAAGGGCATTTTCGAAACCGCGCTGAAGCCCGGCGAGATCATCACGTCGATCAGCTTCCCTGTGGCGGAGAAAGCGGCCTACATGAAGTTCGCCAACCCTGCCTCGCGTTTCGCGCTGGTGGGCGTGTTCGTCGCCAAGACCAAGGCCGGCGTGCGCGTGGCGGTGACGGGCGCCGGCGAAGGCGGCGTGTTCCGCGTCGCGGCGCTGGAAAAGGCGCTAAGCGCCAATTTCTCCGCCAAGGCGCTGGACGGCATCGCCATCCCGGCCAAAGGCTTGAATACCGATATCCACGCCTCGGCCGAATACCGCGCGCACCTGATCGGCGTGATGGCCAAGCGCGCCGTGACAGCGGCGGGGTAATGCGGATGAGGGCTTTTTTAGCCCCTCACCCGGCCTTCGCTTAGCTCAGGCCACCCTCTCCCCCTTTCGGGGGCGAGGGTAAGCGCGCGAACCCTCGCCCCGCATTTGCGGGGAGAGGGTGCGAGCGTAGCGAGCGGGTGAGGGGAAGCGCTTCAGCTCTGCGGCGCGTATTTCACGTAGCAGCCATAGGCGCGCGTGGAGGCGACGCTGACAGGCTTGCCGGCCTTGATCTCGTCCAGCGCCTGCGCCACGAAGTTCTTCGCGCCGGGGATGTCGCCCGGGTTCGACGACGGCTTGTCGTCGATGGCGCCGGCATAAGCCACCGTGCCCTTGGCGTCCACCACCACCATCAGCGGCGTGTTGCGCGCCTCATAGGCCCGCGACACCTTGCTGCCCGGGTCGAGCAGCACAGCGGTGGGCGCAGCGCCACGCGTCTTGGTGTCGCTGTTGGCCTGCTCGGCCGTCACGAAGCCCTGCTCGCCCGGGGGCGAGGACGCCACGGTCAGCCACACCACGCCGTCGGCGGTGTATTTCTTTTGCAAGGACTGCATGTTGCCCGGACCGTAATGCTTGCGGACATAGGGGCAGCCATTGTTGGTCCACTCCAACACCACCGTCTTGCCCTTGAACTCGCTTAAGCTACGCATCTTGCCGGTGCTGTCCACCACCTGGAAGTCCGGCGCCGGAGCGCCGACCTTGGGTTCGGCCCATGCCTTGCCGATTGGGGCCGCGCCGGCGGCCAGCGCCAGCGCGCCGATCACGGAAACTGCAACCAGGGTCTTTCTCATCGCTAGGCTCCTCTTTGGTTCCGTAGATTATACGATCATTCGGTGCGAAGTTGAACGGTAAGGTTGAAGGCGCGCTTGGCGCCGGTTTTCGCGTCCTCCACAAGCAGCAGCCCCGCCGTTTCGGCCGGAAGCTTGCTCTGCACCCGCCCGCGTTTCAGCGCCAGGGTGGCGCCCTTCGAGGCTTGCGGGGCGGCATGGTCGATCAGCGTGTCGTCGAAAGGCATGAACGCCGCCACGGGATCGGCTATTCCCTTCAGCGCTTCGCCCGGCAGCTCCAGCACGATCTCGCTTTCGCTCGCTTTGGCGCGGGCCGGGGCCTTGATATCGCCGGGCAGCGCCGCGCGCGTGCGATCGAACAGGGCTTTCGTTGCTGCGTCCGGCATTGGGGCCGGTCCCACGTCGAGCGTCAGCGACAACTTCGCCTCGCCCGGCACGCAGATCGCCTCGCACACCAGCCAGTTCACGTCGGCGGCAAGCTCGACCGGGCCGGGCTTGGCCGACGCGGGCACCGAGACCGGCACCAGCAGCGCGGTTTCGCCGGTGTAGCCGTAGCTGGCGCCGATGCCCGCATCGAATTTCTGCGGCACCGGCCAATGGATGCCGCCGGCGTTAAAGCCAGCCGGCAAGGTCCAGGCGATTTCGGTCTTCTGGCCCGAATCGCCGGGATTGCGCCAATAGGTGTGCCAGCCTTTTTTCATCGTGAGGTGCAACGCCACCCAGGCCGTGCCGCCCGGCTGCACCACGGCGGTTTCCGCCAGCAGCCTGGCCTGCACCAGATCGTCGGTAGTCGCGGAAGCGGCCATCGCTGCTCCGTGCCAGCAAACAAGCGCGAGCGTGGATGCCGCGAGAAGCCGCATCACGCGTATTTCACGCCGCAGCCATAGGCCTTGGTCGAGGGCTTGGCCACGGGCTTGCCCGCGATCACTGCGTCCAGCGCGGCGGAAACGTAGTTGGTGGAGCCGGGAATGTCCTCGGGGCTGGTCGAAGGCTTGTCGTCGATGGCACCGGCATAGGCGAGGGTGCCTTTGGCGTCGACCACGAACAGATGCGGCGTGGTCATGGCGCCGTAGAGCTTGCCGAGCTTGCCGTCCGGGTCCATCAGCACGGCCGCGGGCGCGGCGCCCACGCTTTTCACATGCGTGCCGGCGTCTGCCGCGCTCAGATAGCCTTCCTTGCCCGGGCCGGACGACATCACGCTGAGCCACACCACGCCCTTGTCGGCGTATTTCTTTTGCAGGCCCTGCATGTTGCCGCGGTCGTAATGCTTGCGCACGAACGGGCATTGCCGGTTGGTCCATTCCAGAACCACCGTCCTGCCCTTGAACTCGGCCAGCGAGCGCGGCTTGCCGGTGCTGTCGGCGCAGGTGAATGAAGGGGCCGGAGCCCCTATCCGCACGCCCGATGTAACGCCCATCGTCATCGCCGCCTCCGTTTATTGTTGTTCTATTGCCAAAGCATAGGTCGCAAGCCGGGACTCAGGAAATCACAAGATCGCGCAGAACCTTGGGCAGCAAATCGGGCAAATCTTCGGCAATCAGCCCCGGGCCGAAGGCCACAGCCGCGGCGCCGTGTAGCCAGGTCGCCGCGCAAGCCGCCTCGTAAGCGGGCATTCCCTGGGCCATCAACCCCACCAGGATGCCCGCCAGCACATCCCCCGCCCCCGCCGTGGCAAGGCGGGCCGGGGCGTTGGCATTGATGACCGCGCGGCCATCGGGACGGGCGATCACCGTATCGTAACCTTTCAGCAACAGAACCGCGCCCGAATCGCGCGCGGCGCTGCGCGCCCGGTCGAGGCGCGAGCCCTCGCGCTTGCCGAACAGGCGGTCGTATTCGCCGTCATGCGGCGTCAGCACGCAATCGCCGTGCAGGGCGTGGCGCAAAACCGGCAGCGCGTCCTCGAACACGCCGAGCGCATCGGCATCGAGCACGCAGGGCTTACGGGTTTTGAGCGCGATCACCGCCCGCTCGCGCGTCTCGGGGCCAAGGCCGTTGCCGGGACCGACCAGCAGCGCGCCGACGCGTTTGTCGCTTGCCAACGCCTCGAATGCCTGCGCATCGGCGATTTCGCGCACGACGACATGCGGCAGCGCGGCCATGTAATGCAGCTTGAGGCCGGGCGGGCACATCAGCGTCACGAAGCCCGCGCCCGCGCGCATCGCCCCGCGCGCCGCCAGCCGCGCCGCGCCGGTCATCTCCGCACCGCCCATGATCGCGGCATGGCCGCGGCTGTATTTATGCCAGTCCGGCCGTTCTTTCGGCCACGCGCCGCGCCACAGCGCGGGCGCATTTTCAAACATGCTGGGCGTAACGGACGCGACGGTTTTATCCGTGATGCCGATATCGGCAACGACGGTTTCGCCGCAAAGCGCGCGGCCCGGCAGCAGCAGATGCCCCGGCTTCTTGCGGCAGAACGTGACGGTCAGCACGCAGCGCGGCGCCTTGCCCATTGCCCCGCCGGTATCGCCGTGAACGCCGCTCGGCACGTCCACCGCGACGATTGGCACATTGCGCGACGCCAGTAGCGCAAACATTGCTTCCAATTCACCGGGAAGCGGCTTTGAAAGTCCGGCGCCGAATGCCGCGTCGATGGCGAGCCTGGCGCCTTCGACGGTCGCGGGCGTCAGCTTCTCGACTTTGCCTTTCCATTTCGCCGCATGGATCGCCGCGTCGCCCCTGAGCGCCGCGCGTTCGCCCAGCAGCGCCACGCGCACGCGGAATTTGCGCTGCGCCAACAGCCGCGCGACCACGAACCCGTCGCCGCCGTTGTTGCCTGGACCGCACAGCACCACGACCGGGCAAGGCTTGAAGCGCTTCAGCACCTCGCGCGCCACCGCCGTGCCCGCGGCGAGCATCAGTTTCTCGCCCCTGACGCCCGCGCGGATGGTCGCGGCGTCGCACCGCCCCATCTCGGCGACGGTGAGGAGTTCCAGGCCCGTTTCCGGCCCCGGCGTCATTTTTTCGGCTTGCCGGTGGACCCGAAGAACCCGCCCTTGGCCTGGGCTGTGCCTTTGTTCTTTTTGTCGCGGCCCAGGATCGCGCGCATCGCCGCCACGTCGACCCTAGCGGCGTCGCGCAGCATCACCACGTCGCAATGCGACAGCACCAGATCGTATCCCGCCTTGTAGAGATCGGCGGCGGAACGCCCGGGCGTGGGAATATTGCCCATCCACTTGCCGTGCTTCTTCGCCGCCTTCTCGACCCTAGCGATCGCTTTCAACACCTGGGGATGATCGGGTTCGCCGGGATAGCCCAGGCTGTTGCTGAGGTCGTAGGGGCCGGTGAAGACCATGTCGATGCCCTCGGTCGCCACGATGGCGTCGGCGTTCTCGATGCCCGCACGCGACTCGATCTGCCCCATCACCAGCAATTCGTCGCGCGCCCGCGCCATATATTCCTCGATCTTCACGCCGTAGCTCGAGGCGCGCACGATCGCGGCGGCGAAACCGCGGATGCCCCTGGGCGGATAGGCGCAGGATGCCGCCGCGCGCTTGGCCTCTTCCGCGTTGTTGATCGCCGGGATCATCACGCCCTCGACGCCGGCATCGAGCGCCAGCTTCAGGACCACCGGGTCGTTCACCGGCACGCGCATCAGCGCGGTGGCGCCATGCGCCTGCGCCGACATCATTTCGGGCACGGACGAGGCGATATCGCCCAACCCGTGTTCGCGGTCGATCAGCACGCAGTCGTAGCCCGACGCCGCGAGGATTTCGGCGATGGGCGGATGGCCGAGATCGAGGAAGACGCCGAACGTCTTTTCGCCCTTCTTCAGCCGCTGCTTCAAGGTATTCGGACGGAACATCGGGCCTCCTTAACGAAATGCACCGGAACGCTAGCACATCCCTTCGCCACGCCCGAGAAAGCCCTCGTTACGCGGCGATTTGCCGTGCGCCATGGCTTCCAATCCACCCCTCATCCGTGAAACCCGGATGCTAACCAGCGATTGCAATGCAATGCTTTGATATGTCAAAAGTTTCTTGGTTAATGAATCCTTAATGTTTTTGTAGCTCCTATTGTTCCCGTTCCGCAACCCTTACTAGCAGGCATGACAACGCGTGGCGTGGCGGCTGTCTGCATTTGCATCCATTGGGCTCAGGGTACGTCTGGCAACAGTCGTGCTGGTTGCGATTGCACCGTTCGTCGGTGTCATCGCCGGGATCGAATACAACCGCCGAGAAACGAACAAGCGCGACTATGTGGCCGAAGCCGGCCAGATCGCCGAGTACGCAGCCAGCCAAACCGCCGGACTTGCCAGCGGGGTCGGCGACACGCTACGAACCATCGCCGGCTTCCCCTCGATCCAGGACAATAATTTCGACCATTGCCGCCGGGTGTTCGCCGGCATCCTGGCTCAACTCAACCGCTATACCGGCCTTGCCGTCGCCGATGCCGATGGCAATGTATTGTGCAGCGCGCCGGCGGCGCCTATGCCCGGCAGCTTCGCCCATACGCAATGGTTCAAGCAAGGATTTTCGACCGACGGATTGCTGGTCGGCGAAATCACGAGCGGGCCCATTTCCGGGCTGCCTACCATGATCGTCAGCTATGGTTTCAAAATACCGGAACGAAACGAACGCCTGGCGGTGTTCGCCGGCGTCGACCTGCAATGGATGGCCGATTATCTGGCGGCGATACCAACGCGCGATGGGTCGCGATTGCTGGCGTTCGATCAGCACGGCATTCCTGTGTTGTCCGAGTCGGTCAAGCTTGCTTATGACCAGCCTTACCTGGCGTGGATGCGATCGATCGCCCAGGCAGAACCGGAGGCGCCACGCGCCATGCAGGGGCCAGACGGCAAAGAGTGGGCCGTCGCCACTTCGCGCATCGGCAAGCATGAGCATGGCGGCATAACGCTGGTCGTCGCTCTCGATCTTATCGAGATGGCGGCGCTGGATCGCCCGCGCCTGTGGTCGTTGATCCTGACGCTGATAGGCGCCATGACGGTAACGGCGATGGCCGTCACCCTGGCTGCGCGACGCTTGGTGGTGCTGCCGCTGCGGCGCGTGAGTTCGACGGCCGCTTCGGTTGCCCAGGGCAATCTGGGGGCGCGCGTCGGCGAACCCTACCCCGGCGGCGAGCTGGGAGACTTCATGCGTTCGTTCGACGCCATGGCCGACAAGCTGCGTCAGCACGTGCGCCGCATCGCCGACGACAAGCGCGAGAAAACCAGTCTTTACCGGCGCATGAGCGACGCGGTGTACCGCATGGAACCGGGCGGCGGGCTGAAAGTTACGTTCATCAGCGAGCGGGCGAGCAAGTTGTTCGACGTCGCGCCCGAGACTCTGCTGGGCCCGCGCGACGGCTGGAAAGGTATGGAGTTCATCGCGCCCGGGCTGGAACAGGTCAACGCGATGCTGCGACATGCGACCGAACGCAGCCAGCCGATCGATGTGACCTATCGCATTCGCACGGGCCTGGGAAATTCGCGCTGGATTAGTGAGCGTGCCGAGCCGTTGCTCGGCCGGGACGGCGCGTTTCTGGGCTATGAAGGCGTGCTGACCGACATCACCGACAGCAAACGGGCCGAGCATGACCTGATCGCGCGGCATCGCGACCTGGCGCAGCTATACGGACAGCTTCTCGACGCCATTGCCGCCATGGCCGAGGCGCGCGACCCCTATACCGCCGGCCACCAGCGCCGCGTGGCGTCGCTGGCCGCAGCCATCGCGCGCGAGATGGGCCTGCCGGCGCATCGCGTGGACGGGCTGGTCTTGGCTGCGCGCATCCACGACATCGGCAAGATCGGCGTGCCTGCCGACATCCTCACCAAACCGACGCATCTGACCGATACCGAGAATGCAATGGTCAGGCAGCACGTGAAGATCGGCTACGACGTGCTGAAGAGCATCGACTTTCCCTGGCCGATCGCGCAGATCGTGCTGCAGCACCATGAGCGGCTGGACGGCAGCGGCTACCCCAACGGCATCAAAGGCGATCAAATGCTGCCCGAAGCGCGCATCATGGCGGTGGCCGACGTTGTGGAATCGATGGCCTCGCACCGCCCGTATCGCGCTGCGCGCGACATCGGCGAGGTGAAGGCCGAGATGACGCGCGGTCGCGGCACGCTCTATGACGCCGAAGCGGTCGACGTGGCCCTGCGATTCCTGGAACAAGGCGAACTGCATTTCAACGACGCCTTGGAGGCGCTGATGCCCACAACGCCGCCGCTTGATTTTGGGCAGGCCCGCGCCATGCGCGACGCCAACGCTGCGGCGCAAAAACCGGAGATGTGACATCAGCCCGGGCGGATGACGCCCTTGCCGTCGGTTTGCCGGTCGAACAGGCGGTAAGCCTCTTCCGCCTGCCCCAGCTGCCAGCGATGGGTGAACAGCCGGTCCAGCTTGACGCCGCGGTCGGCGATATAGCGCGCGCAATCCGCCTGCCCCACGGTGGAGAAGGTCCACGAGCCGATCAGCGTCACCTGCCGGCGCAACAAATCGTTGCTGACGTCGAGCGTCACGTCGCCGCCCTCGCCCACGAAGCAGGCCTTGCCCCAGGTACGCACGCAGCGCACGGCCTGTTGCCGCGCCGCCGGCGAGGATGAGGCGTCGAGCGAGAGATGCGCGCCGCGGCCATGCGTCAGCTCTTTGATCGCACCCACCACGTCGTTGGTGCTCTTGGGATTGATCAGATGCGTAGCACCGAATTCCTTGGCGCGATTCAGGCGCTCGTCCGACGTGTCGAGCGCGACGACCCGCGCGCCCATTTCGGCCGCCAGCAGCGTGGCCGACAGCCCGACCGGCCCCTGGCCGAACACGGCGATGGTGTGATCGCCCTGCAAGCCTAAACGCTGCAACGCGCCCCAGGCCGTGCCGGTGCCGCAGGAGATCGCCGCGCCCGCGTCGAACGACAGCTCTTCCGGCAACGGCACCAGGGTGCGCGCCGGGCATTTCATGTATTTCGCGTGCGCGCCGTTGCCGGTGACGCCGTAAACCTCGGCCACGCCTTCGATGCAAAGCTGCATCCAGCCCGTGGCGCAATGCGGGCACACGCCGCAGCCGCGATAATGGTGCTGCATGACGCGCATACCGATGCGCGCTTCCTTGGGCGACACCCCGGGGCCGACCGCGGCAACCACGCCGCAAGGCTCGTGCCCGGCGATCACCGGACCGCCCTTGCCGCCCAATCCGAGCGACGCCGCGCCGCCGACCGCGCGATAGAATTTCAGATCGCTGCCGCACATGCCCGAGGCTTTGATCTCGAGCACCACCTCACCCGGGCCCGGCGTGGGGTCGGGATAGTCCCGGAACTCGATCTTGCGGTCGCCCAGAAAAACCACTCCCTGCATGGCCTGGCATCCCCTCCGGTGGCGGTTCACCAATCTTATAGGAACCGCCCGCCCGGCGCGCGAGCGTTTGACATCTATGCTCCGGCGTCATTACCGTCCCAGCCATCATCCCAACGGGCGGGAGAAAAATCATGGCGATGACGATGACGGCCGCGAAGCGCAAATCGGCGGCGGCACGCAAGCCGGCGCCCGCGAAAAAAGCGCTCAAGCGTCCGACCTTGAAACAAATCCTCGCCTCGCCGCGCTCGCGCTACATCGACGTGCACGGCGCGGGCTGGAAACAGTCGCGGTTCCCCGGGGTCGAGATTAAAATTCTGTACGAAGACAAGAAGACCGGCATGCTGACCGCGCTGACGCGCATAGCGCCGGGATCGTGCATTCCGTTGCACATCCACCCTTCGGTCGAGCAGACCTATGTGCTGGAAGGCAGCCTGGAAGACGAACAGGGCACCGCCACCGCCGGCAATTTCGTGTGGCGACCCGCCGGCAACATACATCTGGCCCGCGCGCCCAACGGCTGCCTGGCGCTTTCGTTCTTCATCAAGCCGAACAAATTTTTCGACTAGGCGGGCCGGTTCCCCGACCTGGACAAGCTGAAGAAGAAGTGGCCGGCGAGGGTATGGGGCGAGCGACGGGGCTCGAACCCGCGACCACCGGATCCACAATCCGGTGCTCTACCAACTGAGCTACGCCCGCCATACCGGGGCTGGGTGTAACCGCCCCCCGGGCGAGGGTCAAGTGACGGGGTTCACTGAACCAAATGCAGGCGGCTATTGGCCTTTTCCGGCTCACCGGCATGCGGCGGCATGGCGCGTGACCCGGGCGCGATACTCCGCTAGAACACGGGCCGCCCCGCGTGAAGACGGGGGCTTTGGGGAGACGCCAATGATCCATCTGGCCGCGGGCATGGGCAGGCTTGGCACCGAGACGGCGTTCGAGGTGCTGGCGCGCGCCGAGGCGTTGAAGGCCGAAGGGCGCGACATCGTCAACCTGGGCATCGGCCAGCCCGATTTCCGCACGCCCGACCACATCGTCGAGGCCGCCGTCAAGGCGCTGCGCGACGGGCATCACGGCTATACCCCGGCCAACGGCATCCTGCCCCTGCGCCAGGCGATCGCTAGCGAATGGCTGAAGCGCTATCGCGTCGAGGTCGACCCCGGGCGCATCCTGGTGGTGCCGGGCGGCAAGGTGACGATGTTCTTCGCCATCGTCATGACCGGCGAGCCGGGCGCGGAGATCGTCTACCCGAATCCCGGCTTCCCGATCTACGAGTCGGTGATCAAATGGACCGGCGCCACGCCGGTGCCCCTGCCCCTGTTGGAAAAAAACGGCTTCGCCTTCAAGGCCGAGGACGTGCTGAAGCTGATCACGCCGAAAACCCGCCTGATCATCATCAACAGCCCGGCCAATCCCACCGGCGGCGTCACTCCTAGAGCCGAGGTCGAGAAGCTGGCGAAGGGACTGGAGAAACACCCCGACGTCGTGGTGATGAGCGACGAGATTTACGGCCGCATCGTCTACGGCAAGAACGAGCATGTCTCGCTGCTGGAGTTCCCGTCCTTGAGGGACCGGCTGATCCTGCTCGACGGATTCTCCAAGACCTATGCCATGACGGGCTGGCGCATCGGCTATGCGCTGTGGCCCAAGGCGATGATCGAGGGCGCCACGCGCCTGGCTGTGAATTGCCATTCCTGCGTCAACGCCTCTTCGCAATGGGCGGGCATCGCCGCCCTGCAAGGCCCGCAGGACGCCGTGGACAAAATGGTCAAGGCCTTCGCCGAGCGCCGGCAATACATCGTCGGCGCGCTGAACCAGACGCCGGGCATCAGCTGCATCGAGCCGGGCGGCGCGTTCTATGTGTTCCCCAACATCTCGGGCACCGGGCTTACCGCCAAGCAAGCGCAGACCAAGCTTTTGGAAAAAGCCGGGGTGGCCACGGTCGCGGGCACCAGCTTCGGCTCCTACGGCGAGGGGTATTTGCGCTTTTCCTACGCCAACAGCCTGGACAACATCAAAGAGGCGGTCCGGCGCGTCGGCGCCTGCCTAAACGGCCTCTAAGCCGCCCACAGGGACCTTATCGGACTGCATATATAGTCGCCTTATGCCCATAAAATATGCAACATTCGGTGCCGCGATTGGCGCTTTTTTGCGCTGCCCGGCCCTCCGCCGGGTAGCCCGTTCTGGCATGGACCGTGCGTACGCCGTTACGTCCGCGCCGGGGCAAAGCGCCGTTCGCGCGCCCGTTTCTGTCGGCGCAGGCACCATTGGGTCAAGCACAAGCCGGGATCGGATGCCGCAATGAAAAAGATCGAAGCCATCATCAAGCCGTTCAAGCTGGACGAGGTGAAGGAGGCCCTGCACGAAGTGGGGGTCAAGGGCATCACCGTGACCGAGGCCAAGGGCTTCGGCCGGCAGAAGGGCCACACGGAGCTGTATCGCGGCGCCGAATACGTGGTCGATTTCCTGCCCAAGGTGAAGCTGGAAATCATCATCGAGGACAGCCAGGTCGAGCGCGCGGTCGAGGCGATCCAGACCGCCGCCAAGACCGGGCGCATCGGCGACGGCAAAATCTTCGTTTCGTCCGTGGAGGAAGTCATCCGCATCCGCACGGGCGAACGCGGCAACGAGGCGATCTGACCGCCCGGGACCGGAAAGCTAGGGCTGCGATCGCTTCCGTCGGGACTTGAAAGCAAGGAAAGGGGATACACGAACGATGAGCGCTGAATCGAACAAAGAAATGTCGAAGGTCATGAAGACGCTGAAGGACGGCGACGTGAAGTATGTCGACTTTCGCTTCACCGACCCGCGCGGCAAATGGCAGCATCTGTCGCACCACATCGACACGGTCACCGAAGGGTTTTTGACTGACGGCATCATGTTCGACGGCTCGTCGATCGCCGGCTGGAAGGCGATCAACGAATCCGACATGGTGTTGATGCCGGACCTGAAGACGGCCGTCATGGACCCGTTCGCGGCCCAGGCGACGCTGATCGTCGTCTGCGACACCTACGAGCCCGGCACCGGACAGAGCTATGCGCGCTGCCCGCGCTCGATCGCCAAGAAGGCCGAAGCCTATATGAAGAGCTCGGGCATCGGCGACACGGCCTATTTCGGCCCCGAGGCCGAGTTCTTCGTGTTCGACGACGTGCGCTTCAAATGCAGCATGAACACCGCCTTCTACGAAATCGACAGCGACGAAGGCCCGTATGTCAGCGACAAGAAATACCCCGAGGGCAACACCGGCCATCGCCCGCCGATCAAGGGCGGCTATTTCCCGGTGCCGCCCGTGGACAACTACCAGGACCTGCGCTCGGAAATGCTGTCGACCATGAAGCAGATGGGCCTGAAGGTGGAAAAGCACCACCACGAAGTGGCGCCATCGCAGCATGAGCTGGGCATCGAGTTCGACGAGCTGGTGCGCACCGCCGACAACATGCAGATCTACAAGTACGTGGTGACGATGGTGGCGCACAACTACGGCAAGACCGCCACCTTCATGCCGAAGCCGATCAAGGGCGACAACGGCAGCGGCATGCACGTGCACCAGTCGATCTGGAAGAAGGGCAAGCCGCTGTTCGCGGGCTCGGGCTACGCCGATCTCAGCGAATCGGCGCTCTACTACATCGGCGGCATCATCAAGCATGCCAAGGCGATCAACGCCTTCACCAACCCGGGCACCAACAGCTATAAGCGGCTGATCCCGGGCTTCGAGGCGCCGGTGCTCTTGGCCTATTCCTCGCGCAACCGCTCGGCCTCGTGCCGCATTCCCTACGTGTCGAGCCCGAAGGGCAAGCGCGTCGAGGTGCGGTTCCCCGACCCGACCGCCAATCCGTATCTCGGCTACGCCGCGATGCTGATGGCGGGCCTGGACGGCATCAAGAACAAGATCCATCCCGGCGATCCGATCGACAAGAACCTGTACGACCTGCCGCCGGAAGAGCTGGCGGCGGTGCCGACGGTTTGCGGCTCGTTGCGCGAAGCGCTGGGCAACCTGGCCGCGGACAACGCGTTCCTGAAGGCGGGCGACGTGTTCACCGACGACCAGATCAACGCCTACATGGAGCTGAAATGGGAGGAGGTGTACAAGTTCGAGCACACCCCGCATCCCATCGAGTTCGAGATGTACTACTCGTCCTGAGGTTTTCGGGAACGACTCCGGGGACCTGACGGAAAGCTTCTCGTATCCCTTTCAGCCTACAACCCCGCCGGTGGCAACGCCGGCGGGGTTTTGTTTTTCGTCTTCACGAATGCGCGCGGTCCCTTGACGGAGCCGGGGCCATCGCCTTTGTTAACAGACAACGCAAAAAACATGGGTGATCGATGCGTTCCCTATTCCTTGCCGCCATTGCGTCCGCCGCGTTGTTGCTCGTCGCGGCGCCGGCATTCGCCCAGGCCGACCTCGCCAGCGGACAGAAACTGTTCGCGCAGCGTTGCGCCGTATGCCACGGCGTCACGGCGGCGGAGGCAAAACCGGCCGGCCCGCACCTGGCCGGAATCGTCGGCCGCAAGGCCGCCGCGGTCGCCGACTTCAAGTACACCCCCGCCTTCGCCGGGCTGAGCCAGACTTGGAACGAGAAGACCCTGGATCAGTTCCTGGCGGCGCCGGCGACGCTCGCGCCCGGCACGGCCATGGTCGTCGGCGTGCCGCAAGCGGACGACCGCGAAGATCTGATCGCCTACCTCAAGACGCTGAAATAGCGGCGGGCCGGAAACCTGCTAGCGACGCCCCATGCCGGCGGCAGGCGTCGCATGGGTATTTCTGTCGGGGGCCGGGCGCCGCTGCGGTTTGGAGTCGTTGGCCGCCGGCTTGGCGTTGGAATCGGGGGTGGAACGCTCAACCTCGTCCAGCCGGCGCAGGGGCCGCATCAGGTATGGGCTGACATAGGCGTAATCGTTTAAGATCAATGCTTTAGAGGCACCGGGCATAGCGGCACACCCCATACATAGGTACGATGGGATGCTCACCTACCATATTTAGCTAAAAGTTTAAAGGATTGAATCGGCGCGGGAATCACGCGGCCGGCGCGTCACTGGGCCGATGTGCGCCGGAATAGGCCTGCCTTACCGGGCCGCGGGCTTCCAGGCCTTGGCTTTGCGATCGGCGTCGGCCACCTGTTCCTTGGTCAATAGGGTGGTGAGCCTGTCCTTGACGATCGGCAGTTCGTAGCGGTCGTTCGAATCCTTGGGCGCGCGCAGCTCGGCGATCGAGAACCAGAGATATGCCAGGGCGTTGTCCTTCGAAATGCCCTGCCCTTTGCCGTACATGTTGGCGGTCTTCAATATGCCGGGATAGAAGCCGCGGTCGGCCGATTTCTTGTACCATTTGAACGCCTCGGCGATGCTGCGCGGCTGGCCTATGCCGCCCTCGTACACCACGCCCATCGTGAATATCGCATCCACCTTCCCGGCGTCCGCCGATTTCCGGTACCAGTCCGAAGCGTCCTTGTAGCTGACGGTCGTGCCCGCACCGAGGTGATACATCGAGCCGACCAGGAACATCGCGTCGGCATTGCCCTGCTTGGCCAGCGGCTCGAGTTCCTTCCATGCCGTGTCGTAGTCGCGCTTGTCGAATGCGGCCTTGCCCTCCTGGTACCCGGCGAAGGCAGGTGCCGTGGCCAGGCCCAGGGCAAGCGCCAGGGCCGCGGCGAAAAGGCGTTGTCCGATCCAAAGCTGCGTCGCTCGCATGAAAGCCGGCTCCGTTCCGTCAGGGCTTGAAGTTGCGTCCGCCCAGTTAATCCTTAGGTCCATCCGCCCGGCCGGGCAAGCGCCCAGGGGCGCCGGAGCGGCATGGGTAGACTGGAATATCGACGGGAATATGGCGCGCCTCAGGCTGGAGGCACCGGCCTGGGCCGGCCCTGCTCGTCGATCGCCACATAGGTGAACCTTCCCTCGGTCACGCGGATGCGCGTGCCCTCGCCCCGGCGCAAGACCCACGCCTCGATGCCGGTGGCGATCGAGGTGCGGCCGACGCGCAGGATTTCGACATAGCAGCCCAGCACATCGCCTACCCGCACGGGGTGGTGGAACTGCATCGACTCCACCGCCACCGTGGCCACGCGGCCCTTGGCGCGCTCGAAGCATGCCACGCCGCCGGCGATGTCCATCTGCCCCAACACCCAGCCGCCGAAAATGTCGCCGTTCTGGTTGGTGTCGGCCGGCATGGCCAGGGTGCGGATCATCAGCTCGCCCCTTGGCGTTGCCGGCAGGTCAGCCGACCCCGTCCTGCCGGTCTTGGTTTCGCTCGCCATCGCTATCCTCGCAGATGCAGCAACACGGGCGACTATACTAGATTTCGTGGGTTTGCGGCCTTGGCCCGCATAGCCCTTGTTTTGGAAGGCCCTCCGCCTATAATCGCCCGTCCATGAAGGATTTATTCGCCGTGGCGCGCAAGCGTACCCCCCGCGACAACGGGGATTATTCCGCCAAGGATATCGAGGTGCTGGAGGGGCTGGAGCCCGTCCGGCGCCGTCCCGGCATGTATATCGGCGGCACCGACGAGAAGGCGATGCATCACCTCGTCGCCGAGGTGCTGGACAACGCGATGGACGAGGCCGTGGCCGGCCACGCCTCGCGCATCGAGGTCGAGCTGGCGAAGGACGGGTCGGTCACGGTGATCGACAACGGCCGCGGCATCCCGGTCGACCCGCATCCCAAGTTCAAGAACCTGTCGGCGCTGCAGGTCATCATGACCATGCTGCATTCCGGCGGAAAATTCTCCGGCAAGGCCTATTCCACCTCGGGCGGCCTGCACGGCGTCGGCGTGTCGGTGGTCAACGCGCTCAGCGACCGCCTGACGGTGGAGGTGGCGCGCGACCGCAAGCTATGGATGCAAAGCTACGCGCGCGGCAAGCCGACCTCGAAGCTTCTGAGCAAGGGCTCGACGCCGAACCGGCGCGGCACCACGGTGGTGTTCCATCCCGACCCGGAGATTTTCGGCAAGACCGCGCGCTTCCAGCCCGACCGGATGTACCGCATGGCGCGGTCGAAGGCGTATCTCTATCGCGGCGTCGAAATCCGCTGGGCCTGCGACAAGTCGCTGATCGGAAAAGACGACGAGACGCCGGCCGAGGCCACGCTGCATTTTCCCGGCGGCCTGACCGACTACCTCACCGCGACGCTGAAGGACCGCGACACGCTGACGCCCAAGCCCTTCGCCGGCGAGGCCGCCCTGCCCGACAACGCCGGCAAGGTGGAATGGGCGATCGCCTGGCCGCTGGACGAAGACGGGTTCGAGAACACCTACTGCAACACCATTCCGACACCCGAGGGCGGCACGCACGAACAGGGCCTGCGCGCGGGACTGGCGCGCAGTTTACGCGCCTATGGCGAGCTGGTGGCCAACCGCCGCGCGGCGCAGATCACCGCCGAAGACGTGATCGGCGGCGCCGCGATCATGCTGTCGCTATTCATCAAGGAGCCGCAGTTCCAGGGCCAGACCAAGGAAAGGCTGGCGAGCGTCGAAGCCGGGCGCATGGTCGAGGCGACGCTGAAAGACCATTTCGACCATTGGCTGAGCGAGGGCAAGGTTGAGGCCACGGACCTTTTGGACCGCGCCATCCAGCGCGCCGAGGACCGCCTGCGCAAGCGCCAGGACCGCGACTTCGCGCGCAAAACAGCGACGCGCAAGCTGCGCCTGCCCGGCAAACTGTCGGATTGCTCGGCCGGCTCGGCCGAGGGCACCGAGCTGTTCCTGGTGGAAGGCGATTCCGCCGGCGGCTCGGCCAAGCAGGCGCGCGAGCGCACCACCCAGGCGGTGCTGCCGCTGCGCGGCAAGATTTTGAACGTCGCCTCGGCCACCGTCGACAAGATGCGCGCCAACCAGGAGATCACCGACCTGATCCAGGCGCTCGGCTCGGGCATCGGCAGCGACTACGACGACAGCAAGCTGCGCTACGAGAAGATCATCATCATGACCGACGCCGACGTGGACGGCGCGCATATCGCCTCGCTGCTGATGACCTTCTTCTACCGCGAGATGCCCGGGCTGATCGAAAACAAGCACCTGTATCTGGCGGCGCCCCCGCTGTATCGCCTGAGCCAGGGCGGCAAGGTGCTGTACGCGCGCGACGACAAGCACAAAGACGAGTTGATGAAGAAGGAATTCGCCGGCCGCGGCAAGGTCGAGATCAGCCGCTTCAAGGGCCTGGGCGAAATGCCGGCGCCGCAGCTGCGCGAGACCACGATGAACCCGCAGAAGCGCGGATTGTGGCGCGTGGTGATCCCCAACCGCAAGAAAGACAGCGACCGCGCCGAATTCCGGGCGACCGAGAAGCTGGTGGAATCGCTGATGGGCCGCAAGCCCGAGCTGCGCCTGGAATACATCCAGAAGAACGCCAAGTTCGCGAAGGATTTGGACGTTTAGCGGACGCCCGCCGTCCCTACATATATCCCGCCGCGCGCAAGCGCTCGAAGCTGTCCTCGCTCTCGTGGTCCATCGCGCGGCCGACGCGCTCCGGTACGTTGGTCGCGCGCAATTCGGCGATGATCTCGTCGATGGTCGCGGCGTTGCTGGCGATCGGGTGGGTGATGTCCTTCTCGCCCAGCGTGCGATAGCGCTTGCCGTTCTTGGCGAAGTAGAGCGGCACCACCGGCATGTTCTCGCGTTTCACGTACAGCCAGATGTCGAGCTCGGTCCAATGCAGCAGCGGATGGATGCGCAGGTGCGCGCCTTCCGGCGGCGCCGTGTTGAACTGGTCCCAGAACTCGGGCGGCTGCTCGCGGAAATTCCACTGCCCGGTCTCGTCGCGCGGGCTGAACACGCGTTCCTTGGCGCGCAGGCGCTCTTCGTCGCGCCTGATGCCCAGGATGAGGCCCTTCAGGCCATACTCGCGGATCGCGTTGGCGAGGCCCAGGGTCTTGCGCGCGGCGGCGCGGGCGGCGGGCGGCAGCGAGGCGTCGGTTGCCTCCACCGGCGGGCATTTTGCGATCTTCAGGTCCAGGTTCCATTCCCGCGCGATGCGGTCGCGGAACTGGTAGACCTCGTCGAACTCCATGTCGGTATCGAGATGCATGGCCGGAAACGGCACGCGGCCCATGAATGCCTTCATCGCCAGCCAGGCGAGCACGCCGGAATCCTTGCCGATCGACCACAGCATGGTCAGCGGCTTTATGTGGTGGAACGCCTCGCGCAGGATATAGACGCTGCGGGCTTCCAGTTCGTCCAGGTGATCCATGGCAGCGGGCTTATACCCTATTTCTTTTCCACACGGCCATAGCGATCCTCGAAGCGAACGATGTCGTCCTCGCCCAGGTAATCGCCGACCTGCACCTCGATCAGATGCAGCGGCTCGGCGCCCGGGTTCTCCAGCCGGTGCTTGGCGCCGAGCGGTATGAACGTCGCCTCGCCCGCTTTCAGATCGAATACCCTGTCGTCGCAGGTCACGCGCGCCAGCCCGCGCACGACAACCCAATGCTCGGCGCGTTTATGGTGCATTTGCAGGGATAGGCTGGCCCCGGGTTTGACCGTGATGCGCTTGACCTGGAAGCCCGCGTCGCTGTCGATAACGCGATAGCCGCCCCAGGGCCGCTGATCCGAAGCGCTCATCGCGCGCCCTCGCCATCAGCCAGAAGCGATAGGTATTGGCCGTAGACGCCGGACCCCATCGGCGCGGCCAGGCGCTTCAGCTCAGCGGCGGAAATCCAGCCCTGACGCCAGGCTATCTCCTCCAGGCAGGCGATCATCATCTGCTGGTTTTCTTCGATCGTCTGGATGAACTGCGCGGCTTGCAGCAAAGCGGCGGGCGTGCCGCAATCCAGCCAGGCGATGCCGCGCCCGAACGCCGCCACGTCGAGCGCGCCGCGCTTCAGATAAGCGCGGTTCAGGTCGGTGATTTCAAGCTCGCCGCGCCGCGAGGGCTTGAGCGCGCGCGCCAGGACAGGCGCCTGCCGGTCGTAGAAATAAAGCCCGGTGACGGCGAAGCTCGAGCGCGGCTTTTTCGGCTTCTCCTCGATCGACAGCGCCTTGCCTTTGCGGTCGAACTCGACGACGCCGAAACGCTCCGGGTCCTTCACGCGCGTGGCGAAGATCGTCGCCCCCGCCTTGCGCGCGTCGGCCGCGCGCAGCATCTCCACAAGCCCGTGGCCGAAGAACAAATTGTCGCCCAGGATCAGCGCCGACGGCGCGCCGGCCAGGAATTTGTCGCCGATGATCAGCGCCTCGGCGATGCCGCGCGGCGCGGCCTGTTCGGCATAGGCCAGGCGCATCCCCAGGCTTTTGCCGTCACCCAGAAGCTGGCGGAACAGCGGCAGGTCGCGCGGCGTGGAGATCAGCAGCACCTCGCGGATGCCCGCGAGCATCAGCACGCTGAGCGGGTAATAGACCATCGGCTTGTCGTAGACCGGCAGCATCTGCTTGCTGACCGCCAAGGTCATGGGATGCAGCCGCGTGCCGGCACCCCCGGCCAGAACGATGCCCTTGCGCCCCGCGCTCATCCTCTAGCTCTCCCCAATCCCAGCCGCTCGCCGCCGAAGCCACGCGCGCAGATCGCCTGCCACCACGCGGCATTGTCGAGATACCAGCGCAAGGTGCGCTCGATGCCCTGGCCGAACGCCACGGCCGGACGCCAGCCCAGCTCGCGCCCGATTTTCGATATGTCCATGGCGTAGCGTAGATCGTGGCCCGGCCGGTCGGGCACGAACTCGATGGCGCTGTCGTGCTTCCGGCCGTCGCCGCGCGGCGCCAGAAGATCGAGCGCCGCGCACACCGCGCGCGCCAGGTCGATGTTGGTTTTCTCAGCAGCGCCGCCGATGCAATAGGTCTCGCCCGGCCTGCCCGCCTCCAGCACGCGCTCCAGCGCCGCGCAATGGTCCTCGACGAACAGCCAGTCGCGCACATTCTCGCCGCTTCCGTAGATCGGCAGCTTCTTTCCCTCGTACGCCGCCAGGATCAGCGTCGGGATCAGCTTCTCGGGGAACTGGTACGGCCCGTAATTGTTGGTGCAGTTCGTCACGATCACCGGAAGGCCGTGGGTATGGGCATAGGCGCGGGCGATGTGGTCGGACGCGGCCTTCGACGCGGCATAGGGCGAGCGCGGGTCGTAACGCGTGGTTTCGTCGAACCTGCCGGTCTTGCCCAGCGATCCGAACACCTCGTCGGTCGAGACATGGACGAAACGGAACGCGCGCCGGCGCTGTTCGGACAGCGCGCGCCAGTATTCCAGCGTCGCATCCAGCAGGGCCTGGGTGCCCAAAACGTTCGTCGCCATGAACGAAGCGGCATCGTCGATCGAACGGTCGACATGGCTTTCCGCCGCCAGGTGGACGATGGCGCTGGGCTGGTGGCGTTGCAGCAGGGATTTCACCAGCCCACGGTCGGCGATGCTGCCGTGGACAAAGGCATGAAGCCGATCAGGCAGGCCCGACAGCGAGTCGCGGTTGCCGGCATAGGTCAACGCGTCGAGATTGACCACGGCATCGCCCGCGCCGACGCGACGGCGCACGAAATTCGCGCCGATGAACCCGGCGCCGCCGGTGACGAGCAGCGGATCGCTCACGGTGATGCGCCCCCTCCGCCCCTCATAGGACTTTCCCGCACTTGCTTCAAGATTGGCGCCATAGCGCCGCGAGCCAGAGCGGCGCTAGCCGTTTAGATAGGCCGGGCGGATCAACGCCCGGCAGCGCCGCCATGCCCGAAGCCGCCAGGAACATGGTCAGCAGCCACCAGCTTTGCCACGCGCCATAGCTGATCACCGCCACCGTCATTCCCGCTGCCACCAGTCCCAGGGCTGCGGCGCGATCGGCAGGGTTGCGGGTGTGGTTCATCGCGCCCAGCAGCGCCAGCAGCGCCACGGCCGCCCCCAGCACCGCGCCCGGTACGCCCAGCTCCAGCCACCATTGCATCGGCGCGTTGTGCGGGTGCAGCGGCATCAGCACGACGGTCGTCATGGTGTTCGCCCGCGTCTCGCTCTCATGCATTTGCCAGGGAACCACCCGGCGCGCATCGGGGATCGAGCGCGCGGAATCGAGCCCCCAGCCCTGCAACGGCCGCTCCGCGATCTTGCCGGCGGCGTATTGCCAGATCATTACGCGATGCGCCGCCGAGTCGGGCAGGTTGCCGCGCGCGGCCGCGTTTTGCGGTTCGGGCGCCGGCAGCAGCCGAACCGCCAGCGGCGCCAACATGATTGTGCCGGCGATGCATAGCGCCAGGAGCGTTGCCGCCACCCGCGGCAGATACCAGGCCAGCAACGCCACTGTCACGCTGGCGGTCAGGGCCAGGCGCGCGGCGATGCTGTCGAGCACGAAGGTCGCAACGCCCACAGCCACCACCAGCACGACGGCCGCGAGGCGATTTTCCTCGCGCCACAAATACGCGGCGGGTGCTGCGAGCAGCAGCACCAACAACGTCGCGGCACGCTTCATCGTCCCGTCGTGGAAGCCATAGGCCGGCTCGACCAGCCGGCGCAGCGCATCGCCGCTGAACCGTTCGATGAACACGAGCGCCACCGCGATGGCGAGGCCCAGGGCCGCCGCCGTCGCCACCCGCCGGCGTTGCGGTGGGGTGAGGCCGCCGGCGCCGCCGATCAAAACCGAGCCGGCGAAAAAAATCCCGGCGAGCTGCAAGGCGCGTTTCAGGCTTTCATCGGGCCGAACCGCCCACAGCGCCGTCGCCGCGCCCCAAACCGCCACGAGCGCAAGCAGCGCCAGCACGCCGGGCGCGCCCATCGCCGGCCACCGCCGGTTGATCGCCGCGATCAGTATGATCGCGCCGGCCGCGAGCACAGCCAAGGGCGCCATGGCCGCCGGCGCGTATATCGCCAGCGGCGGCGCCGCCAACAGGGCCAGCGCCAGCGCGTCGGCGGAGGAAACCGCGCGTACGCTCAAGCCGCTTGCCCAGGCGGCGGTGCGATGGCTGGAAATTTGCCGGTCATGCGGCCCTTGGATGCCCGGATTTGCCCCTTATGTCCAGCCCACCGGGCCGGGAAAACCGGTTGACGAACAAGCCCTTGCACCGCTATCCAAGCGCCTCGGCAAACCGGCCTTCCCCCCAATTCCGGCCCCCCTGCTGCGGGCCGGCCAAGGCGCCATATCAGATGCCCTCGCGTGACTTGAAGCAGCGTTTCCTCGGCAAGACCGCGCGGATCTGCGTGATCGGCCTCGGCTATGTCGGCCTGCCGTTGATCGAGGCGTTCAACGAAAAAGGCTTCGACACGCTGGGCTGCGACATCGACAAGGTGAAGGTGAAGGGGCTGAACGCCGGACGCTCGCCGATCAAGACCCTCGACCACAAGCGCGTGCAGCGCATGGTGAAGACCGGACGGTTCCGCGCCACCACCGATTTCTCGGAACTGAAGACCGCCGACGCGATCTTGATCTGCGTGCCCACGCCGCTGACCCGCCACCGCGAACCCGACATGACGTATGTGGTGGAAACCGGAAAGACCGTCGCCAAGTACCTGCGCCGCGGGCAGCTGGTGGTGCTGGAATCGACCACCTATCCCGGCACCACGCTGGAAGAGCTGAAGCCGGTGCTGGAAGCGACCGGGTTAAAATCGGGCCGCGACTTCTTCCTCGCCTACAGCCCCGAGCGTGAAGATCCTGGCAACCCGAAATTCAACACCCGCGTGATCCCCAAGGTGGTGGGCGGCGACGGCAAGCTCGCGAGCGAACTTGCCCAGGCGATATACGGCCAGGTGGTGGCGGGCATCGTGCCGGTATCGTCGACCCAGACGGCCGAGGCGGTGAAGCTGACGGAAAACATCTTCCGCGCCGTCAACATCGCGCTGGTGAACGAGCTCAAGGTGATCTTCACGCGCATGGGCATCGACATCTGGGAAGTGATCGAGGCGGCGAAGTCCAAGCCCTTCGGCTACATGCCGTTCTATCCCGGCCCGGGCCTGGGCGGGCACTGCATCCCGATCGATCCCTTCTACCTTACCTGGAAGGCGCGCGAGTTCGGCGTGGCGACGCGCTTCATCGAGCTTGCCGGCGAAGTGAACCAGGCCATGCCCGATTACGTGATCGCGGTGCTGGCCGACGCGCTCAGCCGCCGGCTGAAAAAAGGCCTCAACGGCACGCGCATCATGCTGCTCGGCATGGCCTACAAGAAGAACGTCGACGATATCCGCGAAAGCCCGGCGCTGCGCCTGATGGAGCTGTTGCGCGACCACGGCGCCACCGTGGATTACCACGATCCTTATATCCCCGTGATTCCGTTGACGCGCGAGCATCCCAGGCTGGCGGGGATCAAGAGCGTGAAATTCCGGCCCGCCGGCCTCAAGGGCTACGACGCGGTGCTGATCTGCACCGACCACGACGGCCTGGACTATGCCGCCGTCGTGCGCAACGCCAAGCTGGTGATCGACACGCGCAACGCCACGCGCAACGTAAAGACCGGACGCGACAAGATCGTGCCGGCGTAACGGCGCGGCCCTGTGCCGACGCCCGGGAGGCAACATGTCGGCCCTGATCGATATCGCCTGCTATGCGGGCTACACGATCCTCAGCGTCTGGGGATTGCTGCTGCTGAAGCCGGCGCTGACGCCAATGGCCGCCGGCGGCGCCATCACCGCGTCGGGGGTTATGCAGGCCGCCGCGGGCCTGGTCATCTATACCGTCAGCTTCGCCCTGTGGCTGGTGGTGCTGGCGCGCCAGCCCCTCTCGGTCTCCTATCCCATCGCCATCGGCCTTACGCTCGCGGCCAGCGCCGTCGCCGCTGCATGGCGGCTGGACGAGGTGCTGCCGATGCTGCGCATCGCCGGCATCGTCGTGATCTTTGGCGGCGTGGTGATGGTGGCGCGCAGCTAGCGGAGATCGGGTTTGTCGACCCATGAACGGATTCAGAGCGAAGAAAAGGTCATAGGCTCGTCCGACCGGGCTTTCGGTTTCGTCTTCGCCGGGTTCTTCGCGCTGCTGACTGTGCTGAAGCTGTGGCGCGGCTGGACCGCCTGGGGTTGGGTTTTTCTCTGTCTGGCGCTGGCCTTCGCCGTTGCCGCGCTGCTGGCGCCGGGGATGCTGGCGCCGCTCAACCGCCTGTGGCTCAAGCTCGGCCTGCTGCTGCACAAAGTGGTGACGCCGATTGTCATGGGGCTGCTATTCTATGGTGTGGTGACGCCGATGGGCGTCGCCATGCGCCTGATGGGCAAAGACCCGATGCGGCTGAAACGCGACCCCGCGGCCAAGACCTATTGGATCGAGCGCGAGCCGCCCGGACCGCCGGGCGACACGATGAAGAACCAGTTTTAGGACAATACCGAGATGTCGTTTATCCGGGAATTATGGGCCTTCATGCGGGCGCGCAAGAAATTCTGGCTGCTGCCGATCCTGGCGATGATGGCGCTGTTCGGCGGCCTGGTCGTGGTGACCAAGGGCAGCGCCGTGGCTCCGTTCATCTACACGCTGTTTTAAGAGCGCCGCGCCGGCATGCGCATCCTGGGGATCAGCGCCTATTACCACGACAGCGCCGCGGCGCTGGTCGTGGATGGACGCGTCGCCGCCGCCGCGCAGGAAGAGCGCTTCACCCGCAAGAAGCACGACAGCGAATTCCCGGCCAACGCCGTAGCGTACTGCTTGAAGGAGGCGGGTGTCGGCCTCGACCAGATCGACTTTGTCGCCTTCTACGACAAGCCGTTCCTGAAGTTCGAGCGCCTGTTGGAAACCTACCTGTCATTCGCGCCGCGCGGCTTCGCCTCGTTCTCGAAGGCCATCCCGATCTGGCTGCGCGAAAAGCTGTTCCAGAAATCGCTGCTGCGCGACGAGCTGCGCAAATCCTTCCCGGATTTCGACTGGGAGAACAAGCTGCTGTTCGCCGAGCATCACCAGTCGCACGCCGCGTCCGCGTTCTTCCCCTCGCCGTTCGGCGAGGCGGTGATCCTGACGATGGATGGCGTCGGCGAATGGGCCACCACCTCGGTCGGGTACGGGCGCGGCGGCGACTTGGAAATGCGCCGCGAGATTCATTTTCCGCATTCCCTGGGGCTGCTCTATTCCGCCTTCACCTATTACACCGGGTTCAAGGTGAACTCGGGCGAATACAAGGTGATGGGCCTGGCGCCCTATGGCGAGCCGCGCTTCATGCAGGCGATTCTGGACAACCTGATCGACGTGAAGGACGACGGCACGTTCCGCCTGAACCTGGATTATTTCGACTATTGCACCGGCCTGCGCATGACCAACGAAAAGTTCGATGCGCTGTTCGGCGGCCCGCCGCGCAAGCCCGACCAGTGGCTGACGCAGCGCGAGATGGATTTGGCCGCGTCGATCCAAGCCGTGACGGAAAAAGTGGTGCTGCGGCTTACGCGCGCTTTGGCCAAGGAAACCGGCAGCAAGAACCTGTGCCTCGCCGGCGGCGTGGCGCTGAATTGCGTCGCCAACGGCAAGGTGCTGCGCGCCGGAAACTTCGACAAGATCTGGGTGCAGCCCGCGGCTGGCGATGCGGGCGGCGCCCTGGGCGCGGCCCTGCTCGCCTATCACCTCTACCGGCATCAGCCGCGCAAACTGAATGGCGCGATCGACGGGATGCGCGGCAGCTATCTGGGGCCGGAGTACGATCAGAAGGACATTGAGGCGCGCCTTGCCAAGGCCGGGGCGAAATTCACGGTGATGGACGAGCACGGCACGATCCAGGCATCCGCCAAAGCGCTGGCCGAGGGCAAGGCGCTGGGCTGGTTCCAGGGCCGCATGGAATTCGGCCCGCGCGCCCTGGGCGGGCGCTCGATCCTGGGCGACGCGCGCTCGCCCGGCATGCAAAAGACCCTGAACTTGAAAGTGAAGTACCGCGAGAGCTTCCGCCCCTTCGCCCCTTCGGTGCTGCGTGAGGACGTGGCGGATTGGTTCGAACTGGACAGCGACAGCCCCTACATGCTGCTGGTGGCCGACGTGGTGCCGGCGCGCCGCCGCGCGATGACGGCGGAAGAAAACAAGCTGTTCGGCATCGACAAGCTGAACGTACCGCGCAGCGAAATTCCGGCGGTCACGCATGTGGATTATTCCGCGCGCATCCAGACCGTGCACAAGGAGACCAACCCGCGCTATCACGCGCTGATCGGCGAGTTCAAGAAGCTGACCGGCTGCCCGGTGATCGTGAACACCAGCTTCAACGTGCGCGGCGAGCCGATCGTCTGCACCCCCGAGGACGCGTTCCGCTGCTTCATGGGCACGGAGATCGAGACCCTGGCGGTGGGCAATTGCATCCTGGAAAAACCCGCCCAGGACCCGGCATTGAAACAGGACTACAAGAACAGGTTCGAGCTGGATTAGTATCGTTTCCATCAGCCCTCATGCTTCGACAGGCTCAGCATGAGGTCCTCATCCTGAGCCTGTCGAAGGATAAGGCCCGCTGGGAATGCACAAGATCGGTTCTATCGCTACTATAGCGCTTGCCGTCCTGCTCGCCGCCCCGGCTGCGCGGGCGCAGGACCCGTCTTTGGGCCAGGCGGCGGTGGGGGCCGAGGCCGGCAGCTATCTGGGCCTGACCTTCAGCGCCCTGCCGCAATACCGCCAGGGCCAGGGCGCGCTTGTCGGCGGCCTCGCAGGCGCGGTCCTGGGCTCGCTGGCGGTGCAGCCCGTGGGCCAGGAGCAAGCGGTGATGCCGGGTGTGGCGCAGCCGCCGCAGGCCGTCGAGCAGGAATGCCGCAACTTCACCAATACGGTGACGATCGAAGGCGAGAAGCGCGAGCTCAAGGGTACTGCCTGCAAGCAGCCCGACGGCACCTGGCGCACCCTGCCCTGATGGCCGACAAGAAATCCAAGCGGACGGCGAAACACCGGCCCGAGACGCTCGCCGCGCGCGCGCTGGGCTGGCTCGATGCCGGCGGCGCGGTCGTGCCGCCGATCAACCCGTCCACCACCTATGCCCGCGCACCCGATTACACGCTGATCGGCGGGCGCAGCTACAGCCGCGACGATTCCGCGTCCTATGCCCAGCCCGAGGCGTTGCTGGCGGCGCTGGAAGGCGGCAAGGCGGCGATGCTGTTCTCCTCGGGCATGGCGGCGACCGTCGCCGCGTTCCAGGCCTTGAGGCCGGGTGATCACGTGGTCGTGCAGCGCGACCTTTATTACGGCCTGCCGAAATGGATCAGCGGCTGGGCCGAGCCCTGGGGCCTCAAGGCGAGCTTCGTTCCCACAGGCGATTTGGCGGCTATCGAAAGCGCGGTCAAGAAGGGCAAGACCAAGCTGGTCTGGATCGAAACCCCGGCCAATCCCAGTTGGACCGTCACCGACATCGCCGCCGCCGCCAAGATCGTACATCGTGCGGGCGCCAGGCTGGCGGTCGATTCCACCGCCGCCTCGCCTGTGCTGACAAGGCCGATCGAGCACGGCGCGGACATGGTGATGCATTCCGCCACCAAGTTCCTGAACGGGCATAGCGACGTGATCGCCGGGGCGCTGGTGACGGCGCGCGATGACGAGTATTGGCAGCGCGTGCGCTATGTACGCCAGATGGGCGGCGCGGTTCTGGGCCCATTCGAATCCTGGCTGCTGCTGCGCGGCATGCGCACGCTGCATCTGCGCGTGCGCCAGCAATCGGAAAACGCGCTGCTGATCGCCACGCGCTTCCAGCGCCACAAGAAGCTCAAAATGGTCTGCTATCCCGGCCTGCGCGACGCGCAGGGCCACGACATCGCCACCCGGCAGATGCGCGGCGGCTATGGCGGCATGCTGTCGCTGCGCTTCGCCGGCGGTCCCAAGGCGGTGCTGAAATTTGTCAGGCACCTCGAGGTGTTCGTGCGCGCCACGTCGCTGGGCGGCGTGGAAAGCCTGGTGGAGCATCGCGGCTCGGTCGAAGGGCCGGAAAGCACCGTGCCGCAGGATCTGCTGCGCGTGTCGGTGGGCGTGGAACACGCCGACGACCTGATCGCCGATCTGGATCAGGCTTTCGCCGCCATTTGATTTGCAACGGGAAAGGACTAGGGATGATCGATCTCTATACCTGGAGTACGCCAAACGGCCGCAAGGTCTCCATCATGCTGGAGGAGACGGGGCTAAAATACGGTGTGTTCCCGATCGACATCGCCAAGAACCAGCAATTCGCCGATGATTTCGTGCGCATCAACCCGAACAGCAAGATTCCGGCGATCGTCGACCAGGACGGACCGGGCGGCAAGAAATTCCCGCTGTTCGAATCGGGCGCGATCCTGATCTACCTCGCCGACAAGACCGGCAAGCTCCTGCCGAAAGAGCCGATGGCGCATTACCAGACGCTGCAATGGCTGATGTTCCAGATGGGCGGCGTGGGGCCGATGTTCGGCCAGGCGCACCACTTCCTGCGCGCGGCGCCCGAGAAAATCCAATACGGCATCGACCGCTATACCAAGGAAACGCGGCGGCTCTATGGCGTGATGGACGCTCACCTGAAGCAGAACCAGTATCTGGCCGGCGAGTATTCCATCGCCGATATCGCCACCTACCCTTGGGTAGCGCGGCATGAATGGCATCTGGTGAACCTGGCCGACTTCCCCAACGTGAAACGCTGGTACGACGCGATCGGCGCGCGCCCCGCGGTGAAAAAAGGCATGGCGGTGCCGTGAGACAGCCCGGCAGGTTCACGCGCCATGGCCGATGAAGACAGGGTAGCCCCGTTCGACCTGGTGGTGTTCGGCGGCGCCGGCGACCTGGCGCTGCGCAAGCTGCTGCCGGCGATGTACCAGCGCGAGCGCGACGGCAGGCTGGCGGCGGATGGGCGCATCGTCGCGGTGGCGCGCTCGGCCATGAGCGACGACGACTACCGCCGCAAGGCCGAAGCCGCGCTCAAGGCGCATGTGCCGTCCGATACCCTCGACCCCGCGGTGGCAGCCACGTTCCTGAAGCGCCTGCATTACGTCGCCTGCGACGCCAGCGACCCGGCCGACATCGCCAAGCTTGGGCCGAAGCTCGCCGCCAACGGCCGCACGCGCGCCTTCTATCTCGCCACCGCCCCCGACCTGTTCGGGCCGATCTGCCGGGCGCTGGGCGCGGCCGGCCTTGCCATCCCGGGCTCGCGCGTGGTGCTGGAAAAACCGCTCGGTCACGACCTGGCCTCATCCCGCGCTGTCAACGACGCGGTCGGCACGGTGTTCGGCGAGGACCGCGTGTTCCGCATCGACCACTACCTCGGCAAGGAGACGGTGCAGAACCTGATGGCGCTGCGCTTCGCCAACCGGATGTTCGAGCGGCTGTGGCATGCCGGCGAAATCGACCATGTGCAGATCACCGTGGCCGAGTCCCTGGGCGTCGAGGGCCGCGGCGCCTATTACGACCGCAGCGGCGCCCTGCGCGACATCGTGCAGAACCACCTGTTGCAGCTCTTATGCCTGGTGGCGATGGAGCCGCCGGCGCGGCTGGACGCCGACGCGGTGCGCGACGAAAAGGTCAAGGTGCTGAAATCCCTGCGGCCGCTCACGGGCGCCGGGGTGGCGCGCGACACGGTGCGCGGCCAATACGCCGCCGGCGCCGTCGCGGGCAAGGCCGTTCCCGCCTATGCCACGGAAATCGGCCCGGGCATCGCCGCCAGCCGCACCGAAACTTTCGTGGCGCTGCGCATGGACGTGGACAACTGGCGCTGGGCCGGGGTGCCGTTCTACTTACGCACTGGCAAGCGCATGGCCGAGCGGCGCTCGGAGATCGTCGTGGAGTTCCGCGCCGTGCCGCACCAGATCTTCCCGCCCGATGCGGGCGAGATCGGCTCGAACCGCCTGGTGATCCGCCTGCAACCGGACGAGGGCATCCATCTGGCGCTCAACACCAAGACGCCGACGCCCGGAAAGCTGCGGCTGCAGCGCGCGGCGCTCAATCTCAGCTTCGCCGAGACCTTCAAAACGCGCCACCCCGACGCTTATGAGCGCCTGCTGACCGACGTGCTGCGCGGCAACCAGACGCTGTTCATGCGCCGCGACGAGGTGGAATGGGCCTGGCGCTGGATCGAGCCGATCTTGGACGCCTGGGCCCAGTCGGGCGACGCGCCCAAGCTCTACCAGGCCGGAAGCTGGGGACCGGCGGCCGCCACGGCGCTGATGGCGCGCGACGGCCGCGCCTGGAGCGAGGAAACTTGACGCGGCGCCATGCGCTGGCGGCGCTGGGCTTCGCGGCCCTAGCCGCCTTCGGCATGGCGCAAAACGCCGCCGCCCAAAACACCGTCGCCACCGGCGACGACGCCTGGCGGCTGTTGCGGCAGAACGGCAGCGTCGCCCTGGTCCGCCACGGCCGCACCACAGGCGGCGCTGGCGACCCGCCGGGCTTCGCCCTAGCAGACTGCGCCACGCAACGAAATCTTACGGAAGATGGCCGCGCTGAGATGAGAAGGCTGGGTGAAGCCGTGCGCGCGAGGGGCATCGACATCGCAGCCGTTTTGTCGAGCCGCTGGTGCCGTTGCTTGGAGACCGCGCGATTGGTCTTCGGCAAGGCCGAGCCCTGGCCGCCTCTCGACAACCTGTTCGGCAATTCGTCGCGCACGCAGGCGCAGACCGCCGAGCTGCGCAAGCGCATCCGCGCCTGGAGCGGCCCCGGGGTGCTGGTTCTGGTGACGCATGGCGCGAATATCCTGCCGCTGACGGGCATCCAGCCGGCCGAAGGCGAAATGGTGATCGTGATGCCCGACGCCAAGGATGATTTCAGGGTGACCGGCCGCATCGCGCCCGGGAACTGATTTCAGCGTTGCTTGAATCCCAGGCGTTCGGTCCGGCGCGCGAAATCCGACTCCCAGGCCGAGACGCTGAGCAGCATCTCCACCCGCCCCTCGGGCGTGCCGAGCGGCAGGATGATCCGCCGGTAGCTGGAATCGTACGGCCCGCGCGCCTGATGGACATTGTACAGCGTGGGCGCCGCGGTTTCGACGGCCTCGGTGTAGTGGCGGATCAGCATGTCGCGATAGGCCGGCGGCTGCATGTCGGATACGTTTTGCCCCGTCATGTCGTGGTCGTGCAGGTCGGCGATCACACTACCGCGGATACGAAAAACGAACCGCAACGGGTCGCGCAGCACCGCCAGCAGATTCACCTTGCCCAGGACCGGCATCAGTTCCTCGGGCTTCAGGGCCCCGCGCGGCGGCAAGGCGAGGCTGCCGCGCCGCTGGTTCCACAGGGCCAATACCTGCGCTATGCCCGGATCGCCTATCTTATCCAGTGAAAGACGCGTGGCCGTGATGCGTAACCGTTCTTCGCCCGGGCCGTTCGGCCCGCCGCTGCTGTCTATCGACATGAATGCATCCTAGCCCAGGCCAAAAGCGAAATTCTCGGCGATCACGGAATGGTGCAGCTTCCCGGGCGAACCGGCGATTTCATATACACGAGACGGCAGTAAATATTCCACCCGCAAGGATAGGCATAAATTATTACACGGGCGCCGTGACGGCGGCGCCACGGGGAGACTAGAGAAGCCGGTGGCCTTCTCGGCACATTCTTGATGGCGGAATAGTGGGGTTTAGCCGGTGTTAATACTTCGGATATCGGCGGCGCGAGCTTGCCGAAGCGGGTTAGAATGGCGGGGTTCCGCAGTCGGAACCGAATTTGGGAGGTACTAGCAACATGACTGTTCGTTTGAGCATCCTGGCCGGCGTCGCGCTGGCGTTCATGGCGCTGCCAGCGGCGGCGCAGACCGTCGGCTACCATGCCGATTTGAGCGGCAAGAGCGAAAATCCGGCCGTGACGAGCGATGGCGTCGGTGCATTCGATGCCTGGCTCGACACCAAGACCAAGGCCCTGAAATGGGAATTGCGGTTCTGGAGCCTGAGCGGCCCGGCCACCGCATCGCATATCCACGGACCGGCCGACATGAAGGCCAACGCGGGCGTCCTGGTTCCGCTGACCAAGGCCGGCGATGCGGGCCCCTACGCGGGCAGCGCCACGCTGACCGACGCGCAGATCGCCAACCTGAACGCCGGCAAGCTGTACGTCAACGTCCATACCGCGAAGAACGGCGGGGGCGAAGTCCGCGGCCAGGTGATGAAGGCGAAGTGATTTTCCGCCGGAGCTACTCCGGCGACGAATCCCGGGACACAACGTCCCCCTATGGCCGGCCGGGCGCGCTTCGCCCGCCGGTCAATTTTTTTAGTGCAAAAGGGCAACCGAGCTTCGCTCGTTAGGGCGCGTTGTACCTGACGGTCCCTACCCCGCCGACATCGTAGCCGCCGAGCTTGGCCGCGCGCTCGGCGAAACGCTTGTCGCGCGTGAACGACAAAAGCCGCTGTATCGGCGCCTCGAAATAGTCGCGGCGGCGCAATGCCAAATCGTAGCGTTCACGCGCCAGGGGAATGAAATCCAGCTTCAATTGCCGCGCCGCGGCCTCGATCGCCAACCCCGCGTCGGCGCGGCCTTCCAGCACCGCCAGGCCCAGCTCGGTCTCGCTCATGGCCGGCGGATCGGCGTAACCGATCTCGCCCGGCGCGATGCCTGCCTCTTCCAGAAGCCGCAGCAGCAGCACCTGGCTGCCCGCGTCGGCCTGCCGGCGCACGACGCGCGCCTTGCGCTTCTTCAAATCGGCGATGCCGGCGATCTTGAGCTTGTTGCCGGGCGCCACGACCAGCCCCTGGCGGCGCCATGCCCATTCCACCAGCACCACATCGGCGCCCGCCAGCATGTCGCGCGCGGCCTCGGCATTGTAGCCGTCGCCCGCGGCGTCGCGCAGATGCAGGCCGCAAACCGCCGCCTCGCCGCGCGCCAGGCGGCGCAGCCCGTCCAAGCTGCCGCCGGGCAGCAGCGCCAGGCCGCAGCCCGATTCGCGCGCGGCCCAGTCCAGCAGCGGATCGTGACTGCCCGCGATCACCGGCGGCGGTGCCGGCCGCGCCACGCCGGCATAGTCGGCGTTCTCGGCCACCCAGCGGTCGATCAGACGGCGGGGGAACAGCCATTTGCCGGTCACGCGGCTGCATGGGATCAGCTTGTCGCGCACCAGGTCGTAAATCTTGCGTTCCTTGACGCGCAGATAGTCGGCCACCTCACGGGTAGTCATCATGTCGTGCTGCGCCTGCGGCGGCGCGTCGGGGCGCTTGGTGGGCATCGCCCCATCACTATAGCAAGCAAACCCACATAGTTTCAGGGGTCGCTTTACTTTCCGTACCCGGCTAGATTCCGCTGGGGTGAGGAAAAATGAAAATCAACGATAAGACCGTCGCGGTCTGCGACTGCGAAGGCACGATGAAGCTCGACGGCGCGGCGCTGGCCAAGGCCTGCGGCGCCAGGGAAGCCGCCGATATCAACACGCAGCTCTGCCGCTCGCAGATCGGCAATTTTCAGACCCTGCTAAAGGAAGCGCAGAAAAGCGGCGGCAAGCTGCTTGTGGCCTGCACCCAGGAATCGCCGCTGTTCGACGAAACCAGGTCCGAGGCCGGTGCCGGCGAATTGCCGGTGTCCTACGTCAATATCCGCGAACACGCGGGTTGGTCGGACGAAGCCGCCGCCGCGACGCCCAAGATCGCCGCGTTGCTGACCGAGGCGGCGATGGATTTCGGCCCCACCCCGTCGGTCGCGCTGGAATCGAAGGGCGCGGCGCTGATCTATGGCAGCGACGAGCAGGCGATCGAGATCGCCCGGCGGCTGAAGGACCGGCTCGACGTCACGGTGCTGCTGCACAAGCCCAAGGATTTGTTGCCGCCGCGTCTGATGGACGTGCCGGTGTTCAAGGGAACCATCGTCGCCGCCAAGGGCCATATGGGCGCGTTCGAGATCGTCGTGGACGACTACGCCCCGGCCGTGCCGTCGTCGCGCAAAGCGCTGGCATTCCTGCCGCCGCGCAAGGGAGCCAGTTCCACCTGCGACGTGATCCTCGATCTCACCGGCGGCAAGCCGCTGTTCCCCGCGCCGGAAAAGCGCGACGGCTATCTGCATCCCGATCCCAAAGACCCGGTGGCGGTGGAGCGCGCGGTGTTCGCCCTGGCCGACCTGTTGGGCGAGTTCGACAAGCCGCGCTACATCGATTTCAAGCCCGATATCTGCGCGCATCAGCGCAGCCGCATCACCGGCTGCACGCGCTGCCTGGATGTCTGCCCGGTCTCGGCGATCCGGCCGGACGGCGACCACGTGACCATCGATCCGAAAATCTGCGCGGGCTGCGGCGCCTGCGCCTCGGTCTGCCCCACGGGGGCCGCCACCTACGCCCTGCCCGCGGGCGACGCATTGTTCCAGCGCCTGCGCACGCTGCTTGGCGCCTATCATGCCGCCGGCGGCGCCGACGCGGCCTTGCTGGTGCACGACCAGAGCCACGGCGAGGACATGATCTCGATCGTCTCGCGCATGGGCCGCGGCCTGCCCGCGCGCGTATTGCCCTTCGCGGTCAATTCCGTGACGCAGATCGGCTTCGATTTCCTGGCATGTGCTCTAGCGTACGGCGCGGCGGAAGTCCGTGTGCTGGTGGGCCCGAAAAACCGCGACGAGCTGACCGGCCTGGCGCAACAGATCGGCCTGGCGGAAACCGCCATGTCGGGCATGGGCTATGGCGCGAGCCGCGCCGGCATCATCGACGCCGCCGATCCCGACCAGGCCGAAGCCACGCTCTACGGGCTGCCGAAACTCAAGGCCCCGCCGGCGGGAAATTTCCTGCCGATGGGCGGCAAGCGCACGCTAGTGATGCTGGCGCTCAGACACCTGCGCCAGCACGCGCCCCAGGCGGTCGAGGCACTGCCTCTGCCGCAGGGTGCGCCTTTTGGAACACTCGATATCAACGTGGCGGGCTGCACGCTGTGCCTGGCCTGCGTCGGCTCCTGCCCCACCGGCGCCCTGGGCGACGATCCCGAGATACCCACGCTCAGTTTCACCGAAGATGCCTGCGTGCAATGCGGCATCTGCCGCGCGACCTGCCCGGAGAAAGTCATCCAGCTCAAGCCGCGCTTCAACTTCGGCGACGAGGCGCGCTCGGCCCGGATCGTGAAGCGCGAGCCGCCGTTCCATTGCGTGCGCTGCGGCAAGCCCTTCGGCACGCGCGGCGCCATCGAACGCATCATCGAAAAGCTGGCGGGCAAGCATTCGATGTTCCAGCAGGCCGATGCCCGCTTGCGCCTGATGATGTGCGAGGACTGCCGCGTCGTCGTCCAGTTCGAGAAGACCGACAATCCGCTGGCCGGCCCGCCGCGGCCCAAGATGCGCACCTCGGAAGACTATTTCCGCGAACGCGAGATCGAAGAGGCGCGCGCCAAGGTCCTGAAGGACCGCGCGGACCAGGCCAAGAAGAACGGCGGCGGCACTGCGTGAATCCGGCCGTCCGGCGCCCGGACAGCTTGGACTTTTCAGGTGTCGGCGCGGGCAATGCCCACCAGTTCCAAACGTTCCCGGTCGCGGATTTCGGAGCTTTTTCCCGAGAGAGCCCCCGTGATTTCCCCAAGGCAATATTCCAGCTGAAAATCGGCGATATGCTTTTGTTCTTTCAGGTCGGATACGAAAGCAAACGCCCACTGTGAACGCCACAGCACCGGGTCCACCCTCTTGGGTATTTTTCCTTGATGGCCGATGGCAAGCGCATTGGCGACGTCATCGGGCCGTTTCGACCAATCCAGAAATGCGGCGAGCACTTTCGCTTTTTGCTTGCTATCGGCGCCGCTCTCGATGGCCCTGCCGAGAATCCGGCTCGCCAAGGTTACGGCGAGATGGAATTTGTTCTGTTTTTTCTGAAATCCGTCGTCGATCACTTCGTCGAGATACGGGTTTCCCTTCTTGAGGGCCGCAATGGAATCCCCCTCGGACATCAGCAGCATGGCGGCGATTAAATCGGAAACCTCGCTGTTGTATTTCTTCTTTTCTATCCAGCTGAACATTCTCTCGTCCCCGAGCAAGCGCATATAAGCCGGCGACAGCCATCGACCGGCGCTACCGCGCCTTGGTGGCGCCCGAAGCGGCGGAGCGGCATAGCCCCTCGGCGCGCGACTTGAACGTGACGGCCATGTCGGGCTTCACCACGCCGTCCTTGACCATCTGGTCGATCTTGCCGCCGTGCTCGGCCATGCACTTGCTGAAAGGATCGTCGGCCTTGGCCGGCGCCTCGCCCGATGCGACCGCGGCGCCGCCGCGCAGGTCGTCGCGGTGCAGATAGGCCAACGCCCCCGCAGCGCTGAGCGCGACCAGCACCGCCACGACGCGCGCGAGCGGACCGTCGAGCACGGATTTGCGTGAAGCGACCGTCGACATGGCCCGCACGTTACCGCCGAATCGGCCGGATTGGGAAGGGACGCGGCCGCATTGTGGCGGCGACCGACCACAAATCGGGCCAATTGACCGGGAAAAATCGAAGCCGCGCCCCGGCAGCCCCGGCCGCCTGATACGGGCTGCGCGCGGCGTCCTAGACAAGCAGGGAGCTTGCGCCATGATCGCCGATATCATCGCTTTCCAACCCCTGATCGCGTTGCTCGCCGGCCTGATGATCCTGCTGGTGCCGCGCGCGCTCAACTATGTGGTCGCCTTCTACCTGATCATCGTCGGTATCTCCGGAATCTGGCCGCACGCGCTTATTATCTAGCGCCGGCCCGGTTTCCGCCGGTATGACAAGCACTTGCGCCTAGGGCATGACCCCAGCAAAATCGGGGGCGAAAACCCCGGGCCGGAGCGCTATATTGGCTGGGGAATAACGCTCGCGAACGCGCCGGGAGCCGCCAGTAAAGCCCATGTCCGCCGTCGTCGATCCGTTCGGCCGCGCCATCACCTATCTCCGGGTTTCCGTCACGGACCGGTGCGACCTGCGCTGCGTCTATTGCATGGCCGAGGACATGACGTTCCTGCCCAAGGCCCAGGTGCTGTCGCTGGAGGAACTCGAACGCCTATGCGCCGCGTTCATCCGCCTGGGCGTGCGCAAGCTGCGGCTCACCGGCGGCGAGCCGCTGGTCCGGCGCAACATCATCGGCCTGATCCGCGCGCTGGGCGCGCGATTGGGACATGGGCTGGATGAACTCACGCTGACCACCAACGGCACGCAGTTGGCTCAGCACGCGGGCGACCTGGCAGCGGCAGGCGTGAAGCGCATCAACGTCTCACTCGACACGCTGGACGCCGAGAAATTCACGTCAATCACGCGCTGGGGCAAACTCGACCAGGTGATGGACGGCATCCGCGCCGCGAAGGACGCGGGCCTCAGCGTCAAGATCAACACCGTGGCGCTGAAGGACATCAACGCCGGCGAGATCGACCGCATGGTGGAATGGTGCGGAGCCCAGGGGCACGACCTGACTATCATCGAGGTCATGCCGATGGGCGATATCGGCGAACAACGCGTGGACCAGTACATGCCCATTTCGATGGTGCGCGCGCAATTGAAGCAGCGCTGGACGCTGGAAGACATCGACCACCGCACCGGCGGACCGGCGCGCTATGTCCGCGTGAAAGAGACCGGCGGGCTGCTCGGCTTCATCACCCCCCTCACCCATAATTTCTGCGAGAGCTGCAATCGCGTGCGGCTCACCTGCACCGGCACATTATTCATGTGCTTAGGCCAGGAAGACGCGGCCGATCTGCGCGCGCCGCTGCGCGCCAGCGAAAGCGACGGCCCGCTGGAAGACGCGATCCGCGCCGCCATCGCCCGCAAGCCCAAGGGGCACGATTTCATCATCGACCGCCGCGCGACGCCGAAAAGCGTGTCGCGCCATATGAGCGTGACCGGCGGCTGACGCCGGCTTCAATCCGGGGGCCATGCCAATGTCCGTGATGCAGGAACGCCATGCGGCGGTCAGCGACTTGATCGCCAAGGTAAAGCGCATCGAGGCCGAGCATGGCGTGACACCCCAGGCGCTCGATCGCATCAAGCCGCTGCTGGTCGGCCTGGCGACGCGCGGCGAGTTGTTCCCCAAGGACCAGTTCTTCGTTCCCGGTTCCGACAAGGGGCGCATCTATCGCCTGGCCGAAGACCCGGACCATCGCTTCGCGCTTTATGCCTCGGCTGGGATGCCGGGCAAGGCGCAGCCGCCGCACAACCACACCACCTGGGCGAGCATCGCCGGCATCTACGGCCAGGAACATAACGTGTTCTACGAGCGGATCGACAACCGCTCGACCCAAGGCCAGGGCAAATTGCGCAAGACCGGCGAGCTGACGGTGGTGAAGGGCAACGCCGTCGCCTTCCTGCCCGACGATTTCCACACCATCGCGGTTAGGGGCGACGAACCGTCGCTGCATCTGCATCTCTACGGCCTCAGCCTCGAGCACCTGCCCGGGCGCATCAATTTCGCCAGCACCGAAGGCGGAGCCTACAAGACCTTCCCGGCCAATCCCAACATCGCCACGCTGCAAATTCCGCCGCAGGCGTTGAAAGCGATGATCCGCGACGGCGAGGAGCTGGCGATCCTGGACGTGCGCGAGGAAGGACAGTTCGCCCGCGCGCATCTGCTGTTCGCCGCGTCGCTGCCGCTCAGCCATCTGGAAATGCGCGCAGCCTCCCTGGTGCCGCGCCGGAATACGCGCGTGGCGGTCGTGGACGGCGACGGCGGGGCGCTGGCGGAAAAGGCGGCGCGGCGGCTGTTCGATTTCGGTTACACGAACATCGCCGTCCTGCACGGCGGCACGGAGGGCTGGAAACAGGCGGGCTACGAGCTGTTCAGCGGCGTTTACGTGCCGAGCAAGGCGTTCGGCGAGTTCGTCGAGCATGAATGCAACACGCCGCGCATCGACGCCGCCGACCTGAAGAAGAAAATCGACGCGGGCGAGGATATCGTGATCCTCGACAGCCGGCCGATCGACGAGTTCACGCGCATGAGCATCCCCGGCGGCGTCGACTGCCCGGGCGCGGAGCTGGTCTATCGCGTGCACGAGATGGCGCCCAGCCCGGCCACGACGGTGATCGTCAATTGTGCCGGGCGCACGCGCAGCATCATCGGCGCGCAATCCCTGATCAACGCGGGTATCCCCAACAAGGTGATGGCGCTGAAGAACGGCACGATGGGCTGGCACCTAGCCGGCTTCAAAGTCGCGCGCGGCGAAACGCGCCATGCCCCCGCTCCCGGCGCGGCTGGATTGGTCAAGGCGAAAGAGCGCGCGGCCGAAGTCGCCCGGCGTTACGGCGTGCGTAGCGTTGGTCACGATGCGCTTGCCCGGTTCGCGGCCGAGCGCGATACAAGCACCCTCTATGTCTTCGACGTGCGCACCCCGGACGAATACCGCGCCGGGCATCTGCCGGGCTCGCGTTCCGCGCCGGGCGGGCAGCTTGTGCAGGCCACCGACACCTATGCCGGCACGCGCGGCGCGCGGATCGTCCTAGCGGACAACGACGGCGTGCGCGCCACCATGACTGCGCATTGGCTGATCCAGATGGGCTGGAACGACGTCTATGTGCTGGAAAACGCGCTGGAAGGCCGCACGCTCGAGACCGGCGCGGAACCGGCGCCGATCCTGGGCAAGCCCGGCGAGGCCGCGACCATCGACGCGGCCGGTTTGAAAGCCCGCATCGGCGAGGTCGTCGTGGTCGATCTCGACACCAGCCTCAACTACAAACGCGGGCATATCCCCGGCGCCTGGTTCGCGATCCGCTCCACCCTGCCCCAGAGTCTGGGGAAACTTCCCGCGGCCGGCGCCATCGTCGTCACCTCGCCCGACGGGGTGCTGGCGAAATTCGCCGCCGCCGAGCTTGCGTCCACCGCAGGCCGTCCGGTTCTGGCGCTCGACGGCGGCACGGCGTCGTGGCGCGCGGCGGGCTTCGCCCTGGAAACCGGCAACGAGCGCTGGGCCGAAGAGCCCAGCGACATCTGGTACAAGCCCTATGAGAACGAAAAGGCGGTCGAGGACTCGATGAAGGCCTATCTCGCCTGGGAGCTGGCGCTGGTCGCGCAGATCGAACGCGACGGCGACGCGAAGTTCCGCACCGCCGTTTAGCCCGCCGCCTTTCGCTTCGACGCCGGCACCAGCGCCAGGGCCGCGGCGACGTTGAGGATCGCCAGAATCTCCAGCGCCCACAGCGTCGCCGGAACGCCGCTGCGCTCCATCAGCCACGCCCCCGCCGCCGGGGCCAGGGCCTGGGAAATCATGCTGGGCATGCCGAGACGCCCCATCAGCGTCGCGTAGCCGACAGGCCCGAACAGCGCCAGGGGCAGCGTGCCGCGCGCGATCGAGCGGATGCCCACGCCCGCGCCATAGGCGATAAGCCCGGCGGCGATCAGCTTCAGCCCCGCCAGCAATACGGCCAAACCGGCCGCGACCAGGATCGTCGCCAGCACCATGGTCCAGACGGGATGGACGCGCTGGCCCAGCATTATCTCCAACACCCGCGAGCCGACTTGGGAGGGGCCGATCAGCGCCGCCAGGCCCACGGCGGCGGCCAGCGCTATGCCGCGCGCCTCGAGAAAATTGAGCACGAACACCGAAACCACGGCCGAGATCACCGAGGACAGGGTGATGCATAAGCCCAAGGTCCAATAGACCCATGTTGCCGGGGTGGCGATGCCGCCGCTTTTGGCCGACGCCGCCGATTTCGCCGCGGGCTCGCGGCGCTCCTCGCGCGGCAGCGCGAAGGCCAGCGGCATGACGATGCAAAGATTGATCGCCGCATAGACGAAACACGCGCCGCGCCAGCCCAAAGTCTCGGCCAGCAGCACGCTCAACGGCCAACACACTGTACTGGCGAAGCCGCCATAGAGCGTGAGGGCGGAGATCGCGCCGCGCGCCTGCTGCCCGTAGAACCGGCCGAGGGACGCGAAGGCCGCGTCGTAAAGACCGGCGCCCATGCCCGCGCCCAGCACCACCCAGGCCGCCAGAAACATGTGGATGTTGGGCGCCAGGCCGAGACCCAACTGCCCCACCGCGATCAACAGAGCGCCCAGCGCCAGCACCGGCCTGCCGCCCAGCCGGTCGATCTCGCGCCCGATGCGCGGCGACGCGATGCCGGCCGCCAGAAGCCCGATGGTGAAGCCGCCCACAACCCAGGTCAGGCTCCAGCCCGTATCGGCGGCCACCGGCTTGGCCAGCACCGTGGTGAGGTAATAGGACGATCCCCAGGCCAGGATCTGGTTGATGCCCAGGGCGCCGATGACGAACCAGCGGCGCGAGGTCAGGTCCAGCGTCATGAAACCATCATACGCCGGACGACTAGCGAAACCGCTGCGCAGATTTCAGTTGGCCGTCTCCCTGCAACGGGCGGTCTCGCCGCCCGGGTCAGCAGCAGGCCGCTTTGCCCGAGCCGACGCCGGCGCCGGCGCCGCAGCGCGGCGTTGCATCCGTCTGCTTGGCCATAGCAGCCACAACGGCCTTCGACGCGGTATCCTCGCCATAGGTCGTGGCGGCCCCGGTGGTATGGAACGTCTCCCACGAGATTCCGTCCGGGTCTTTCACCCAGGCCTTGTTCGACTTGGCATAGCAGCACGAGGCCTGGTGCTGCTCGGCCACCTCCGCGCCGGCGGCGCTAAGGCGCTGGGCAACATCGCCTAAATCGCCGTCGCTCTCCACCTGGATGCCCAGATGGTCCACGCCGGCCGCGTCACTCCGCTGCGAGATGGCGAAATTGACGCGCGGGTCGTCGAGCATCCACTTGGCGTAGTCGGGCTTCACCACCGCAGGCTGCGTATTGAACAGCGTGGAATAGAACGCGATCGATTTTTCAAGGTCGCTAACCGCGACGTGGACGTGCAAGCGATTCATCTCGGTCTCCCTGGTCCAAGGTTTCACCTAGCGCGGGCGTGCAAGCCCCGCCGGCACAGCAGTTCTGGGTCAGAAATTCCAGCAGCAGATTCATGGCGGCGAAATTGGCGGCATAGATGATCGAGCGCCCCTGGCGCCGCGCCACCACCAGCCCGGCATGGCGCAGCTGCGCCAGATGGAACGACAGCGTGGGCCCGGCCAGCTCCAGCCGCCCAGCCACCTGCCCCGCCGGCAGGCCCTGCGGCCCCGCCTGCACCAGCAAACGGAACACATCCAGGCGGTTTTCCTGGGCCAGGGCCGCGAGTTTGGCGACGGCGTCAATCGTTTTCATGATTCCATACTTATGGAATAATAAAACAAGAGTCAAGCGCCATCTTCCCGGGCGTTTGCCCGGGCTTCCCCGCCTATGCCGACCTACCGCGACGGCTACTTGAAGTCGATCTGGTTGGCGAAATCGCGCCCGTCGCTGACCGTCAGCTGCTCGAAGCCCAATAGGCGCAATTGGTCGAAGAACGTGAACAGGTCGTCGACCCGGAATTCCTTGAACAGCTCGGTCTGGCGCGACAGCGTGGTCATCAGCGCCAGCAGCGCACGCATGCGGTACAGCGTGTTGGCGAAATCGGCGTTCAGGCTGACCAGGATCGCCTTTTCCGCGCTGTCGCCCTTGGCGAACAGCACGAAGGGCGGCGGATAGGGCTTGGCGACGAGTTGCAGGTTCAACTGGTTCACGAACTCGATCCGCGCCTTGCGGTCGTAGATCGGCAGCGGCTTGGCGCGGGCGGTGTATTCCTCGTGCGTCACCTTGCCGGGGTAGTAATAGCCGGCATGCCGGTCGTCGGCCGCGGCCGTTTGCACCAGGGCCGCGCTCCCAGCCATCGCCACCGCCAGCGCCATCGCCCGATACCGCATTGCCGTCTCCCCTGCTTCGCGTTACGCGTTGCCGCGCCGCACGTTGGTGCGCCGCGCGGGCGAAGCTATACTGCCCCCGCCCGGCCGGTCAACGAACCGGCCCGGGCGCATGGGGGCCCGGTTCCCCTGAAAACAGTCGAGAACAGTCGAGGGGCGGTCCGGCACCAATGGCATTCCGCAACATCGCGTTCGTCGCGGCGCGCGGCGACGCGGCCCAGGCCGCGATGAAAGAGCTCGAAGCGCGCTATCCGCATGTCAACGAGCGCGAGGCCGACGTCATCGTGGCGCTGGGCGGCGACGGGCTGATGCTGGAAACGCTGCACGCCCACATGACGCGCGGCGTGCCGATCTACGGCATGAACCGCGGCACGGTCGGGTTCCTGATGAACGAGTACCGGGTCGACAGCCTGCTTGAGCGGCTGGAAGCGGCGGCGCAGGTGAAGGTGAACCCGCTGAAGATGAAGGCGCGCACCATGCGCGGCACGGTGATCGAGGCTTACGCCGTGAACGAAGTGTCGCTACTGCGCGAAACGCGCCAGGCGGCGAAGCTTAGGATCACCATCGATGGGGTGGAACGAATCCCCGAGCTGGTCTGCGACGGCATCCTTCTGGCCACGCCGGCCGGCAGCACCGCCTACAACCTGTCGGCGCACGGCCCGATCCTGCCGTTCAACTCCAGCGTCCTGGCGCTGACGCCGATCAGCGCCTTCCGACCCAGGCGCTGGCGCGGGGCGCTGCTCGACCGCACGGCGCGGGTAGAAATCGACATTCTGGATGGCGACAAGCGGCCGGTCTCGGCCGTCGCCGACATGACCGAGGTACGCGACGTTTCCAAGGTCAAGATCAAGGTCGACCGCAAGACGGCGATGACCCTGTTGTTCGACCCGGACCAGCACCTGAGCGAACGGATCTTGAAAGAACAGTTCCTGACGGGCTGAATGCCCTCACCCTCCCGTCGCTAACGCGACGGGCCCCTTCCCTCTCCCATCTGCGATGGGAGAGGGTGCCGAGCATAGCGAGGCGGGTGAGGGTAGCCGCAACTACTTCGCCGGCTTCACCTCTTGCGCCAGCGTGTACTCGTCGGTGCGCGCGGCATAGCTCAGGCCCTTCTTCATCCCCCAGGCGTTGATCTGGTAATGCAGCGGGATGATGCCGAGGTCGCCGACGCCGATTTCCGACGCTTCGGCCAGCAGCTTTTCACGGGCCTTGTCGTCCACGGTCATCAGCGCCTTTTCCAGCACCGCGTCCATCTTGGGGTTGGAATAGCGACCGCGATTCGACGGCCCCCAGCCCTTTTTCGCGTCGAAGGTGCCGAGCAGGGATTTCAACGGCGAAGAGGTTTCGCCGGTGCCCGAGCCCCAACCCACCAGCATGAGGCTGAACTCGAGCTTCGAGCCGCGGCTGAAGAACACGTTCGACGGCATCGCCTCGACCTTGGTGTCGATGCCCGCGCGCGTCAGCATCTGCGCCACGGTCTGCGCGATTTTTTCGTCGTTGACGTAGCGGTTGTTGGGCGCGTGGATGGTGAGCCCGAACCCGTCCTTGTAGCCGGCTTCGGCCAACAGCTTCTTGGCGCCCTCCAGGTCGAAGGAATCGGGCTTCAGCTTCGGCGAGGTGCCGAAGAAACCGTCGGGCAGAAGCTGCCCGGCCGGCACGGCCAGGCCTTCCATCAGCTTGTCGACGATCGCCGGCCGGTTGATCGCCTTGGACATGGCGCGGCGCACGCGCAGGTCTTTCAGCGGGTTCTTGTCCAGCGGCTTGCCCGCCTTGTCGGTCACGAACGGCGACTTGTCGCGGGCGGTGTCGATATGCAGATAGATCACGCGGTTGCCAACGACCTGCGCCACGGTCAGGTCCTTGTTGCCCTTGACCCGTTTCAAGTCCGGCGTCGGCACGTTCTCGATCAGCTGCACGTCGCCGGCCAAAAGCGCCGCCACACGCGAGGAATCGTTGCTCAAAAGCCGGAACGTCACCTTGTCCCAGGCCGGCTTCGGGCCCCAATAGCCGTCGTTCCGCGCCAGCAAGATGCGGTCGCCGCGCTTGAATTCGACGAACTTGAACGGGCCGGTGCCGATCGTGGCCTTGCCGCTGTCGTAATCGGCGGTGGCCGCCTTCTCGCCGTGCTTCTTCGACACGATGAAGATGTTCGAGATGTCGGTGGGTAGCAGCGGATAGGGCGACTTGGTCTTGAACCGGATCGTGTACGGATCGACCACGACGGTTTCGGCGATCGACGCCAGATAGATGCCGTAGGACGACGGGCTGTTCGGGACGTTGGGCGCGCGCTTGACCGTAAACTCCACGTCCGCGGCCGTGAAATCCGACCCGTCGTGGAACTTCACGCCCTTGCGCAGCTTGAATTCCCAGGTAACGCCGTCTTCGAGTGCCTTCCACGATTCCGCCAGGCCCGGCCGCAGGCGCTGTTTTTCGTCCTGCAGGATCAGCGGGCTGAAGATGTGCTGCGCGATGTTGCTGTTGGGCGAAAGATTGTGGAAATGCGGATCGATCGACGTCACCTCGGCGCCCAGGCCGATCGACAGATCGGCGGCAACCGCCCCGTTCCAGGCGCCGCCGCAAGCGAGCGCCGAGGCCAGCAGCAACGCGCCGAACGCCCGGCGCAATCGGATTTTCCCGGTCATTGATTCCCCTCCATCGTTCGCCGCGCCGCGCCCCCTAGGGCGGCGGGCAGCGTCCACCGCCGGCGATTATGGCGCGGTTCCGCGCCAACGCATAGAAGGCATTCTTACCCATGACTTCCCTTGGAGCCGGGGAACCGGGCATACTTCGGGCTTGTTCGGCGTGCGCCAGTCGGGGGGAACGACCGCATCCATGAGCCAGCCCAGCGCCGCCAGCCGCGCGATGATCGAACGGCTGATTGCCTTCGATACCACCAGCCGCGATTCCAACCTGGCGCTGATCGATTTCGTGCGCGACTACCTGTCCCGGCACGGCATCGAGAGCGAGCTGGTGCCGAGCGCCGATGGACGCAAGGCCAATCTGTTCGCCACGATCGGCCCGGCGGACGGCGCCAAACCGGGGATCGTGCTGTCGGGCCACACCGACGTGGTGCCGGTGGATGGCCAGCCCTGGACAACCGAGCCGTTCAAAGTGACGGAGCGCGACGGCAGGCTTTACGGCCGGGGCACGTCCGACATGAAAAGCTTCGTCGCCGTGTGCCTGGCCCTGGTGCCCGAGATCAAGGCGGCTGAAACCAAGCTGCCGATCCACCTGGCCTTCTCCTACGACGAGGAAGTGGGCTGCATCGGCGTGCGCGGCCTGATCGACATGCTGGTCAAGCGCGGCCTGAAAGCCCAGGCCTGCATCGTCGGCGAGCCGACGGACATGCGGGTTATCGTCGGGCATAAGGGCAAGAAAAGCTGGCGCTGCGTCGTCACCGGCCACGAAGCGCATTCCTCCCTCACCCATCTCGGCGTGAACGCGGTCGAGGCCGCCGCCGAACTGGTGGCGAAGCTGAAGGCGACGGCGCGGCGCCATCGCGACAACGGGCCGTTCGACGCGATGTACGATCCGCCGCACACCACCGTGCATACCGGCACGATCGCCGGCGGCACGGCGCTCAATATCGTCCCCTTGCGTTGCGAGTTCGTGTTCGAGTTCCGCTATCTGCCGGGCGAGGACCCGGATGCGATGTTCGAGGAGCTCAAGGGCTATGCCGAGTGGCAATTGCTGCCGGAAATGCGGCGCGTGGCGCCGAGCACGGGCTTCGCCTGGGAAGAGCTCAGCCGGATTCCGGCCCTGGACACGCCCGCCGACTCCGCCGTGGTCGATTTCGCCAAGCAGCTCACCGGCGCCAACAGCACGGGCAAGGTGTCGTTCGGCACCGAGGCGGGGCTGTTCCAGCAGGCCGGCCTGCCCACGATCGTGTGCGGTCCGGGCAGCATCGAACAGGCGCACAAGCCGAACGAGTTCATCGCGCTGGACCAGGTGGCGCAATGCGAAGACATGCTGCGCCGGATGATCCGGCGCGCCGCGTCATGACCGGCCAGGCCGCGGGCGGAGGCAAGTCGGCTTCGGTCGAGATCGCGGCGCCCGACATCGAGGCTTACCGCGCCGGCAACACCGGCGTTCCCTATGTCACCAGCTTCGACAGCGGCGTTCCGGGGCCGCATGTGATGGTGACGGCCCTGGTGCACGGCAACGAGCTGTGCGGCGCGCACGCCTTGGCGTTCCTGTTCGAACGCGGGATCAAGCCCAGGCGCGGGCGGTTGTCGCTCGGCTTCTGCAACGTCGAGGCGTTCTTGCGCTTCGATCCGGCCAACCCGGCCATGTCGCGCTATGTGGACGAGGATTTCAACCGCGTCTGGGACCCGCCGGTGCTGGACGGCGCCCGCACCTCCGTCGAACTGCGCCGCGCGCGGGAGTTGAGGCCCTTCATCGACACGGTGGACCTGCTGCTCGACGTACATTCGATGCAGACGGCGACGGCGCCGCTGATGCTGGCGGGGCCGCTGGACAAAGGCGCCGCCCTGTCGCGCCAAGTCGCGGTGCCCGAGCTGGTGGTGGTGGACGAAGGCCACAAGGCCGGGCGGCGCCTGCGCGACTACGGCGGCTTCGGCGACCCGGCCAGCGGCAAAAACGCGGTGCTGGTGGAATGCGGGCAGCATTGGGCCAAGCCCACGGTCGAGGTGGCGCTCGACACGACCTTGCGCTTCCTGATCGCCACCGGCGCCACCGACGAGGCCGAGATCGCCCGGCACCGCGCGCTGAGGCCCCCGCCGCGCCAGCGCGTGATCCGCGTGACCGAGGCGGTGACGGTCGAAACGCCCGACTTCGCCTTCGCCCAGGATTATATCGGGCTGGAAGTGATCCCGGCCGCCGGCACGGTGATCGCCAGGGACGGCACGCGCGAGGTGCGCACGCCCTACGACGAATGCGTGCTGATCATGCCGTCCAAGCGGCTGGTGCCGGGGCTGACGGCCGTGCGGCTGGGCAGGTTCATCGCTTGAATCATCTCCGCATCGCCCTAACGCTGCTCTTCGGCGCGGCCGGGGGCTGGGTCTGCTGGAAGCTTACGACGCCCCTGCCCTGGATGATCGGGGCGATGACCGTCATCACCGCCGCGGCCGTGGCTGGCGCGCCGGTGCGGTCGTGGCGGCAGTTGCGCTCGGTCATGGTCACGATCCTGGGCGTGCTGCTGGGCAGCGGCTTCACGCCCGACCTGATGTCGCACATCGTCGCCTGGCCGGTATCGCTGCTCAGCCTGTTCGTCTATTGCGGCGTCAGCTTCGCCGTCGGCATGGCGTATTTCTGGCGCGTGGCGAAGCTTGATCCGATCACCTCGTTCTTCGCGGCCGCGCCCGGCGGCCTGAACGAAATGGTGATCATCGGCGGGCAGATGGGCGGCGACGAACGCGCCATTTCGCTGCTGCACGCCGTGCGCATTTTGCTGGTCGTGTTCACGATCCCGATCTGGTTCCGGGTTTTTGAAGGCTATGTGCCGTCGGTGACGGCCGCGACAAACATCGGGCTGCTGCAGGTCCCGGTACTGGAATTGGCAAAGCTGGGGGCCTGCGCCGTGGTCGGCTTCGTGTTCGGCCGCGTCGCGCGCCTGCCCGCGGGCGACATGCTGGGGCCGATGTTCGTCAGCGCCATCGCACACATGACCGGGCTTACCGCGGCCCGGCCGCCGGTCGAGCTGGTGTCGGCGGCGCAGGTCGTGCTGGGCGTCGCCATCGGCAGCCGTTTCGCCGGCACGACGGTGCAGGAAATCGCGCGGCCGATCAGCCACGGTGCGGTGTTCGCCTTCATCCTGCTTGGCATCGCCGTGCTGTCGGCGTGGCTTCTGCACGGCATCACGGGGCTCAGCACCCAGGCGCTGACGCTCGCCTATGCCCCCGGCGGCGTGATGGAGATGAGCCTGGTGGCCCTCGCGCTGTCGATCGACGTGGCGCTGGTCGCCACGCACCACGCCGTGCGGCTGTTCATCGTGCTGCTGCTGACCGCGCCTGGATTCCGCGCGCTGCAGAAATGGCGGCGCAAGCCGCCCGAGGCTTAGGGCAGCTCGCGCACCACGCGGAAGCCGTTGTCCGGGTCGCGGTCGCTGATCGGGTCCTTGTTGCGGTTGGCGGCGCGCGAACTGTCGCGGCCGTCCTTATAGCCGCCGCCGCGCAATACGCGGCGCGAGCAATCGCCGCTGGCCCGCGCCAAACCGTCGGGCGCGGCGCCGCGATAATTGTCGACCCAGCAATCCAGCGTCCATTCCCAGGCGTTGCCCAGCATGTCGTAAAGCCCGAAGCCGTTGGGCGGGAAGCGGCCCACGGGCGCCACGCGCTTGTTGTCCCAGGGCGTGTCGCAGCCGTCGCAATTGCCCTGGCCCTTGCCGATCTGCACGTCCTCGGCCTGGGCGCCGCCCCTAGCGGCATATTCCCACTCCGCCTCCGACGGCAGGCGATAGCGCTTGCCGGTGATGGTGCTGAGCCAGCGCGCGTAATCCATCGCATCGGTCCAGGCGACGTTGACCACCGGGTTGGTGCCGCGGCCCCAGCCATTGTCGCTGACATTGCTGCGGCAGCCGCCGGCGGCCAGGCACGCGTCGTATTCGGCGTAGGTCACTTCGAACCGGCCCACGGCGATCGGCCGCGGAATCGTGACGGCATGGACGGGTTTCTCGTCGCCATCGCCGCTGTTCGAGCCCATCTGGAACGTGCCCGGCGGAATCACGACCATCGCCGGGCAGAGCTCGCAGTCCTTGACGACCGTGCCCGGCTTGAACAGGTCGACCGGCGGCTGGGCCGGCCGTGGCGGCGGCTGAACGGGTCGCTGCGCCACGGCAGGCGGCGGCGCGGGCGGGCGCCCGGCGGCAGCCGGAGGCACGGGCAAGGCCGGGCGCGGCGGCGGCGCGCCTTGCGCCTGGGGCTGCGATGGCGGCGGTGCTGGCGGCAGGCCGGTCGCGGGTTGCGGCGGCGGCAGCGCCGGCGCGGCGGCGGTCTTGCCGGCAAGACGGTCGCGCGCCTGGGATGCTACCTGGCTGTTAGGGTTGGCCTGAATCGAGGCCTCGTAATTCGACTTGGCCTTGAAGTCCTCGCCCATCTGGCGATAGGTCTCGCCCAGCAGGAAAAAGGCGACGGCCGCCTGGTCGCGCGCCGGGTTGAGCCGCAAGCCCTGCTCGAACTTCACCGCGGCATCCGGCAGCTTGCCGGCCTGGTAGAGATCGTAGGCTTCTTTCAGCACCGGCCCGGCCACGGCTTCCTGCGCCTCGGCCTGCGCCAATGCGACCAGCCCCAGCGCGACCGCCAGGCACAGCATTTTGATTGTCTTGATCATCCCGACCCTGCCCTGTTGTATCGGACCTGACCCCCAGGCCCATGATCCTAGCAGCTTATGGCGAAATAGGGGCAGCCCGAGCGCCGCCCAGGCCGGATTCAGTCGACTTTCGCCGTAATTCCGCCGTCCACCGCCAGGCATTGGCCGGTGACGTATTTCGCCTCGTCGCTGGCGAAGAACAGCGAGGCATAGGCCACGTCCCAGGCATCGCCCATCTTGCCGGTGGGGCATTGCGCGTCGCGCAGCGCGACCATCTTTTCGACATCGCCGCCGCTGTAGAACCCGGGCAACGCCGCGTGGACCATCGGCGTGTTCATCAGGCCCGGCAGCACGGCGTTGCAGCGGATGCCCTTTTTCGCGTACTGCATCGCCACGGCTTGCGTCAGCTGGTTTATCGCCGCCTTGGTGGCGTGATAGCTGATATAGGGAACGCCGAGCCAGCGGATCGACGCGATCGACGAGATGTTGACGATCGCTCCCCCACCCTGCTTTTCCATGATCGGCAGAACGTGCTTGCAGGTCAGGAACACGCTTTTCAGGTTCACGTCCACAACGCGGTCCCAGTCGGCTTCGCTCTGCTCCACCGGCCCGCCGACCTTCACGATGCCGACGTTGTTGTGCAGCACGTCGATGCGGCCGAAGCGTTTCATGCACGCCTCGGCCATCGCCTTGACCTGATCCGATTTCGACACGTCGGCGGCGTGCGCCACGGCCACCCCGCCCTCCTTGGCGATGATGGCGCAGGTTTCCTCGGCGGCTTTCAGGTTGATGTCCGCGGCGAGGATCTTGGCGCCCTCGCGCGCGAACAGCACCGCCGTGGCCTTGCCGTTGCCCCAGCCCGGGCCGATCGAGCCCGCGCCGGTGACGAGTGCGACTTTGCCTTTGAGACGGTCAGCCACAGCCGGCGGCGCCTACCACTCCGTCAGCACCGGCTCCATGCCGGCCTTGATCAGCGCGTCGGCGCGGTTCTTCATCCACACCTTGGCGAAGGCGGCATCGTCGGGCGGGGCCGACTTGGCGGTGGCGGCCCAGGCATCGGCCAGCACCTTCTGGCGCTTAACCAGCCCGTCATTGTGCTTTTGCAGGGTGGCGGTCCACTTGCCGATTTCCTTGAAGTACTTGATGGCGCCGTCATGCATCGGAATCGCCCAGTCGAAACGCTGGCGCTCCAGCGCCCAGCCGTTGTTGCCCGGCGCGCCGGCTTTGTACTCGTCGAACAGCTCGATCATCGCGCGGGTCATGTTGTAGACCAGATCGGCATCGGCCGACGCGTATGACATCAGCACGGGATAGGGATAGGTGGCGGCCTCGGCTGGCTTGTCCTTCGACAGCTCGGCCCCTTCCGTGCCGTTGAACGGGATGAAGAACGGCGCGATCTTGTTGAGCCGCGCCCAGCCCGCCTTGTCGCCGTGCGGCAAGGTCGGGTAGGCGATGCCGCGCGGCGATGCCGCGATCTTGTAGGCTTGGCCCGAGATCGTGGACGAGAAGGCCGCGTCCACCTGGTTGGCGATGATGCCGTCCATCGCCTGGCCGAATCCGGGGAAATCGACCCGCGTAACGTCTTTCCAGGTCAGGTTGGCGAAGGCCAGCAGCGCGGTGATGTTCTGGTTCAGCGACGGCGCGCCCACAACCCAGGCCACGCGCTTACCCTTCAGGTCCGCCATGGTCTTGATGTTGGCGTCCTTGGCGGTGACGATGGTGAGCAGCGCGTCGGAATTGTTCAGGACCAGCGAGCGCACGGGCTGCGGGCCCCACTCCTTGCCGCCGAAATCGATCATGCCCTCCTGCGCCAGATAGCTGCCGCCCACGCCGTTGGCCGAGAACTGCACCTTGCCCTCGCGCACCGGCAGGGTGCGGGATATGTCGTTCTTGCCCGGCAGCACGCGCAGGTTCACTCCCAGCTTGTTCTTCAGCGCCGTGCCGATGGCGACCGCCTGGTTGTAGCCGCCCGAGCCCACGTCGTACGCGGTCCAGGCAACCGTTTCCGGCAGCTTGATCGGCGGCTTCGCCTGCGCCAGCGCGGCGGCCGGCGCCAGGGCCACGGCCAGTCCGGCCAGGGCCAGAATCGACAATGTCTCACGGCGATTCATGGTTTGGTTCCTCCCGGTTCGAGATTTTTGCCGACTATAGCAGCATGGCCGCTTCCCGCCAGCCGCGACAGCATCACGCCAGCCGCGACCAGCATCACCCCTATTCCGTCCATGCCGATTTTGCCCAAGCCGTCGCCTAACCCGAGCCATTGGCCGCCCGGCGCCAGCAGCGCCAGGCCGCCGAGCACCAGCAACGCCCGCCCGGCGAGGCCCGGGGGCGTGTTGCGCATCGCGCCCAGGCCGATCATGTAGCCCTGCATCGCCGAGGCGACGAAGAACACTCCGACGAACGCCGTGGCCGTGACCAGCAGGATTTCGTCCCACGTCCCGCGCAGCACCAGCGCCGGATTGAGCACGAACACGAACGGCACGATGTAGATGATGCTGCCAAGCCTCATCGCCTGCCAGCCGATACGGAAATAGCTGGTCTTGGCGATCGGCGCGGCGGCGAAGGCCGCCAGCGCCACCGGCGGGGTGATGAAAGAGATCATGCCCCAATAGAGAATGAACATGTGCACGGCCATCGGGTCCATCCCCGCCTTGACCAGCGGCGGCGCCAGGACGATGGCGAGAAAGATGTAGCAGGCCGTTACCGTCATCCCCATGCCGAAGATGAAGCTGGTGATCGCGCCCATGATCAGCAGCACGACCGGCTTGTCGCCGGCGAGATAGACCAGATCGTTGGCGAGCGTGCCGGAAAGCCCGGTCATCGAGAACGCGCCGACGATGAAACCCACTCCCGCCAGCACCGCCACCAGCGCCGACAGCTCGCGGCCCAGCGCGCCCAGGAATTCCCGCAGCTTCGCCGGCGTCATGCGATTCTGCGGCATGAGCTGGTTGATGACGAGCAAAAGCCCGGTGGCGTAGAACGGCGCCATCGCTTCCTGCTGCTCGCTCAACATGAAGAACACCAGAACAGCGAACACGGCGATGTAGACCCAGCCCTCGCGCATGGTCCGGCCGATGCTCGGCAGCTCTTCCGGCGCCATGCCGCTCAGCCGCCGCCGCGCCGCGTAGGAATCGATCTGCACCATCAGCCCGAAATAGAACAGCAGGCCGGGAATCGCCGCCGCCAACGCGATCTCGGCGTAAGGCACGCCGAGGAACGACGCCATCACGAACGCGGTCGAGCCCATTACCGGCGGCATCAGCACGGCGCCTGTCGAGGCCACCGCCTCGACCCCGCCGGCATAATCGGCGGCGAAGCCCGTGCGCTTCATCGCCGGGATGGTGACGACGCCCGAGGAGATCACGTTCGAGATAACGCTGCCGCTGATCGAGCCTTGCAGGGCGCTGGAGATCACGCCGACCTGCGCGGCGCCGCCGCGGTATTTGCCCACCAGCGCGAAGGCGACGTCGTTGAAGAACTTGCCGCCGCCGGTGTAGTTCAGCGCCACGCCGAACACGATGAAGCCGACCACGATCTGGCCGAAGGCGCGCATGGGAATGCCGAACGCGCTTTCGGAACTGAGGATGTGATAGGCGATGGCGTCGGGCAAGGTTTGCGGCAGACCGCGGATCGGCCCGGGCATCTGAGCCGCGAATACCGGATAGAAAGCGACCAGCACCACGATCAGCGCCAGTATCCACCCGCCGGCGCGGCGCAAGGCATCGAAGATCAGCAGCGACAGAACCGCGCTGAGGCCGATGGCCAGCGGCGGCGCCGCGTATTCCCAGCCCTTGGACAGTGCGTCCTCGGCGCTCCAGGCGAACCAGCCGCAGGCGGCGAAGGTGGCCGCCGCCAGCGCCGCGTCGTACCACGGCACCCGGGTCATCGGCGCGCCGGCATACGCGGGGTAGGCGAGAAACGAGACCGGCAGCAGCAGCGCCGTCAGCACGTAGATGTAGCGCGTATCGATCAGCGTCTTGCCGATGAAGAAGCCCAGATTGAGCTGCTGGTTCAGCACCACGACAGCCGCGCACACGGCGGAAGCGGCGATCAGCACGCCGACAATGCCGCCCGGCGCGCGATAAACCAATTCCTCCGGCATCAGCTCTGCGGCCGATACCGGCTCAGGCGCGGTCGTTGTTATTGTTTCCTCCCTGCTCGGCCGGGAGTGTGGCTTGCCCTTTTTATGGGTGCAAGCCTATGGGGATAGCTACGCCGCGTCGCGCGCCAGAACGCCGGTCAGGCAGCCGATGGCCCCGGCGGCCTTGGCCAGCTCGTCGGCCGGCACCGCCGTCACGTCGATGCCCAGCTCCTGGTAGAAGCGCTGGGTGGTGGGGTTGCCGCCGACCATCAGGATGCGGCGCGGCGCAAGCGTCACAAAATTCAGCGCGCGGTTGGCCTGAGCTTCTTCCTGATCCGGCAGGAAGGCGACGCGATAGCCGCGCTCGCGCAGCGCCATGACGGCGGCATGCGGCGTGCGCCTGGGCCAGGCGATCGCCAAATCCTTGTCGGCGATGCGCAGCATGCCCATCAGGTGCATGGTGCCGTAAGGCAGATCGACCGGCAGCGTCGCCACGCCCTGCTCGGCCAGGCATTGCGACAACTGGCGGATGCCCGCGTCGTTGGTGCGCAAGCCGCGCGCCACGATCACCGTGCGCGCGTCGAGCCACATCGCGTCGGCGCCCTCGAACGTCGCCGTGCCCTGCATGGTCAGGAGGATGGGCACGCCGAGGGCAGCCAGCCGCGCGGCCACGCGGCGCTCCTCGCCCGCCCTGACGGTCGAAGCCGGCCGCGCCAGCACCACGCCCGCCGGGGTCATGAACATCAGGTCGGCGCAGAACATCTGGTTGGGCAGAGCCATGTCGCGCGGCTCGACGTAATGAACTTCAACGCCCGCGGATCGATAAGCCTGGGCGATGCCGTCGTGCTGTGCCTGCGCGCGCTTGAGATCGAGCGGCGCCAGCATCTGCACTTTCTCAGGCTCGGAAGATGCCGCGAGCTCGCCGCCCGGGCGGTGCATCACCACGGCCCTAAGGCGGGTCCATTCGCTGCCCGCTCCGTAACCCGACCAGACCGTGCCGATCTCGGCGCCATGCGGCAGCACGCGCGGCGACCAGTTCTCGCCGCCATAGGCCGAGGAGCCGAAGCTGGACTTGCTGACGCTGCGGTCGGACATGCTTATCTCGTGCCCTGCCCGCGCGTTTGCGTCAAGTTGCGGGTGTGGCGTTCGCGCTTCTATACTCGCGGCGACCCGTGTTGCATTTTGGCCCCCAACATGAACCGCAGCGAACGCCGCCGGATGATGAAGCGTGGCGTGCCGCCCGGCGCGCCTGGCGGCCGAGCCGCGCTGCTGGCCGAAGTGCGGCGCCTGGGCCAGCACGGCAGGATGGATGAGGCCGAGGCGATCTGCCGCAAGCTGATCGCCGCGAATGCCGCCGACGCCGACGCGCAAGCGCTGCTGGCCCCGATCCTTCTGTCGCGCCGCCAGTACCAACAGGCGGCCGACGCGGCAGAGCGCGCTTTGGCGCTTCAGCCCGGCCATGCCAATGCGGCGTTCAACCTCGGCAACGCGTTGATGGCGCTCAACCGCGCCGCCGACGCCGAGCGCGCCTATCGCATGGCGGCAGTTGCGCTGCCCAATGAAGCCACTGTCCATGCCTCGCTTGCCGAAGCGCTGGAAGCGCGCATGCGCCTTGCCGAGGCGATCGAGGCGGGCGGACGCGCCGTAGCGCTCGCCCCCGGCGATCCCTATTTGTGCGCGGCGCAGACCTCGCGGATGCAGATGGCCTGCGACTGGCCGGGGCTGGAGCTTTTGCTGCCGGCGCTCGACCGCGACGAGCGCGATGCGCTGGCGCGTGGCGCGGCGCCGGCCGAACCTCCGTTCTCGCATATCTCGCGCTGCGAGGACGTGGCGCGCAACGCCGCTCTGGCGCGCGCGGCGGCGGCGCAATTCCGGCGCCTCGCCCCGCTGCCGCCGGTTGCGGCCGCGCCGAAGGCCAAGCTGCGCATCGGCTATCTGTCCGGCGACTTTCAGGACCACGCGACCGCGCATCTCATCACCGGCCTGTTCCGCCAGCACGACCGCGCCGCGGTGGAGGTCCATTGCTTCTCGCACGGCCGCGACAACGGCGGCGGCTTCCGCGATGCGATTCGCGCCGCCAGCGATACGTTCACCGACCTGATGGGTGTCGACGATGCCCAAGCGGCGCGCCGCATCCGCGCCGCCGGCATCGACATCCTGATCGACCTGAAAGGCCACACCCACGGCAACCGGCTGGAGATCTGCGCCATGCGGCCCGCGCCGGTGCAGGCGGCTTATCTGGGGTACCCCGGCACGTCGGGAACGCCGTTCCTCGATTACGCGATCGTCGATTCAACCGTGTTGTCGCCCGAAGAGGCGGCGCTATGGACCGAGCAGCCCGTGTATATGCCCCATTGCTACCAGGTCAACGACAACACGCAGAAGGTCGCGCGCACCGGCCTGACGCGCGCGCGCGCGGGCTTGCCCGAATCCGGCTTCGTGTTCGCGTCGTTCAATAGCCCGATGAAGATCGGCCCGGCGACGTTCCGCGCCTGGATGGCGATCCTCAACGCGGTGCCGGGATCGGTGCTGTGGCTGCTCGCGCACAACCCCGCCGCGACCGCCAATCTGCGCCGCGCCGCCGAAGCCGCCGCCGTGCCGTCGCAGCGCCTGGTGTTCTCGCACCCTTTGCCCAAGCCGGAGCATCTCGAACGCCTTGCCCTCGCCGACCTCGCGCTCGACACCTTCATCTACAACGGCCATACCACCACCAGCGATTGCCTGTGGGCAGGCGTGCCGGTGGCGACGGTCCTGGGCGGGCACTTCGCCTCGCGCGTCTGCGCCAGTCTGCTCGGCGCGATAGGTATGAGCGAATTGGTCGCGCACAATACGGAAGACTATGAACGCCTAGCCATTGCGCTGGCAGGCAATCCGCAACGCTTGGCAAGTCTGCGGGCACGACTGGCCACAAACCGTCCGGCCTCGCCGCTATTCGACACGCAACGGTTCGCCCGGGACCTGGAGCGCGGCTATCGCCGGATGTGGGAACGTGCCGCCGCCGGCCAGGCGCCCGCGCCGATCCATCTTTGACAGTCCGATGTCGCGGGAAAAGCCGCGCATTGACGCTCATGCTTCGACAAGCCCGGCATGAGGGCTATATATTGGGTTCACCTCATCCTGAGCCTGTCGGAGGATGAGGCACACTCTGGAGAATGAGATATGGCCGAAGCCTTCATCTGCGACGCGGTGCGCACGCCCATCGGGCGCTACGCAGGCTCATTGTCCTCCGTGCGGACGGACGATCTGGCCGCGATACCGCTGAAGGCGCTGATGGCGCGCAACCCCGGGGCGGATTGGAACGCTGTGGACGACGTGGTGCTGGGCTGCGTCAACCAATCGGGCGAGGACAGCCGCAACGTCGCGCGCATGGCGCTGCTGCTGGCGGGCTTGCCCGAGCGTACGCCGGGCGCGACCGTGAATCGTTTGTGCGGTTCCGGGCTGGAAGCCCTGGGCAGCATGGCGCGCGCGATCAAGACCGGCGAGGCCGAGTTCGGCATCGCCGGCGGCGTCGAGGGCATGAGCCGCGCGCCGTTCGTGATGGGCAAGCCCGAGGTTGCATTCTCGCGCACGCCCGAGATTTACGACAGCACGATGGGCTGGCGCTTTCCCAACAAGGCGATGCAGGCGAAATTCGGCGCGGATTCGATGCCCGAAACAGCCGAGAACGTGGCCGAGGAATTCCAGATCTCGCGTGCCGACCAGGACGCCTTCGCCCTGCGCAGCCAACAGCGGGCGAACCGCGCCATCGCCAGCGGGCGTTTCAAGGATGAGATCGTCGCCGTGGAAGTTGCCGGCCCCAAGGGCGCGAAGTCGATGGTCGAGCGCGACGAGCATCCCCGGGAGACGACGCTGGAGTCGCTCGCCAAATTGCCGACGCCGTTCCGCAAAGGCGGCACGGTCACGGCCGGCAACGCCTCGGGCATCAACGACGGCGCCTGCGCCATGATCGTGGCGAGCGAGGCGGCGGCGAAGCGCTATGGCCTCACGCCCCGCGCCCGGGTGGTGGCGCTGGCGACGGCCGGCGTGCCGCCGCGCATCATGGGCATGGGCCCCGCTCCCGCCACGCAGAAGCTCATGGAACGGCTGGGCCTGAAAATCTCGCAGATGGACGTGATCGAGTTGAACGAAGCCTTCGCCGCCCAGGCACTGGCGGTGCTGCGCCAGCTCGGCTTGCCCGACGACGCGGCCAACGTGAACCCGAACGGCGGCGCTATCGCCCTGGGACACCCGCTGGGCATGAGCGGTGCCCGCATGGCGACCACGGCGACGGTGGAATTGCACAAGACCGGCGGGCGCTATGCCCTCTGCACCATGTGCATCGGCGTCGGCCAGGGCATCGCCGCGCTGATAGAAAGAGTGTAGGCGCTACGCCTCGATCACCGCGACGCCGTATTCCTGTGCGGCGTCCTCTAAAAAACGCCAGAGGAAATCGGCGAAGCTGCGCACGACGATCACCTCGAACCTGGGCGGATCGGCCGGGCCGGTCGCGGCTCGGTACAGCGCCACGTTCACGTTGCCCACGAGCGACTGGGCGCACGCCTCCGCGCCGAACACGCCGGAATGCAGATCGAGCGGGCAGCCCTTGGCCAGCACGTCGCGCGCCCTAACGCCCGAGACGACGATGGTGGTGCGGGACTCGCCGATATCGGTGACGTAACCGCCCTGCGGAGCGACAGCATCGGACAGTTGCCTTTCCATGCGCGTATCGTTGCCCGGCGGGCCCAGCACCAGCCACTCGTCCGGCCCGAGCCATAATACTTTCGCCTCGCCCGCGCTTGCCGCGGTGTTCGGCTTCACCGGCAAAGCCGTGCCCAGCGCTACCTCGGCTGCTTGCATGAACTGCACATTGGCCGGATCGCCGCGCAGGTTGAGCATGGCAAGAAAGCGGCGTTCGCCCAGCCATACGCCGGCATTGCCGCCCTCACCCGCCCGCGCGGCGAGGCCGAGATGATCGAGCGGACCGATGCGCGCTGGGTCAGCCATGCAGGCGCTTCCCGTCGGGATCGAAGAAACAGGTCGGCACGATGGTCACGGGCACCGTGCGGTCGGCGAGCGGCGCGTGGATGACCTCGCCCATCCTGGCGTGGCCGTTCTTCACCAGCGCTAGGGCGATCGGCGCGCCGACATTCGGGCTGAAATAGCTCGAGGTCACATGGCCGATCATTGTCATCGGGATCGGCTGGTTGGGATCGTCCACCAGCTGCGCGCCCTCGGGCAGGGGCCGGCGCTCGCCGCCCACCAGGCTCAAGCCCACGAGCTGCTTGCGGTCGGGGCGCACCGCATCGGCTCTACGCAACCCGCGCTTGCCGATGAAATCGGGCTTGGCTTCGCCCACCATCGCCGACATGCCGAGATCGTGCGGGCTGGTGGTGCCGTCGGTGTCGTGGCCGACGACGATGTAGCCCTTTTCCGCGCGCAGCACGTGCATGGCCTCGAGGCCGTAGGGCACGACGCCGTATTTCTCGCCCCCCGCCATCGCCGCGTGCCACAGCGCCATTCCGTAACTCGCTCTGACCTGGATTTCGTAGGACAGATCGCCGGTGAAGCTGACGCGCAAGACCCGCGCGGGAATCCCCGCGACCGTGCCGTTGCGCCAGGACATGAAGGGAAACGCCTTGGGGTCGAGATCGATATCCCCCGTCAACTCGGCCAGCAGCTTGCGCGCGAAGGGCCCGGACAAGGTGACCACCGCGAATTGCTCGGTGACGGAGGTCAGCCGCACCTTCAGGTCGGTCCATTCCATCTGCAGCAGGTCTTCGAGCCAGCCCAGCACCGTCGGCGCGCCGCCCGTGGTGGTGTGCATTAGGTAGTGCTGCTCGCCCAGGCGCACGGTCACGCCGTCGTCGAACACATAGCCGTCCTCGCGCAGCATCAGGCCGTAGCGGCAACGCCCGACGCCGAGCTTGGAAAAGCTGTTGCTGTACACAAGATCGAGGAGTTTGCCGCAGTCCGGCCCCTTGATGTCGATCTTGCCCAGGGTCGAGGCGTCGAAGATGCCCACGGTGGTGCGCGCGGCCTTGACCTCGCGCTCCACGGCGGCGTGCATGTCCTCACCCGGAGCGGGGTAATAGCGCGCGCGCTGCCACTGCCCAACATTCTCGAACACCGCCCCCGCGCGAACATGCCAGCGATGCAGCGGCGTCCAGCGCGCGGCGTCGAGCAGATCGCCCTTCACCCGGCCGGCCAGCGCCCCCATCGCCACGGGCGTATAGGGCGGGCGGAAGGTGGTGGTGCCCACGGCGGGGATTGCCGCCCCCGTGGTCTCGGCCAGGATCGCCAGTGCCGCGAGGTTCGAGGTCTTGCCCTGGTCCGTGCCCATGCCCGCGGTCGTGTAGCGCTTCAGATGCTCGACACTGCGATAGCCCTCGCGCGCCGCGAGCCTGAGGTCGGCGGCGGTCACGTCGTTCTGGTGATCGACGAAATGCTTTGCCCCCTGTCCCAGGGGCTTCGCCGACGGCACGATCCAGAGATGCCGCAGCGGCGCCGCAGCGGGCTCGGGCTCCAGCACGGGCATGGAAGGCGCTTCGGCAGCGAAGCCGCATTCCACCGCCGCCGCGACGCCCGCGGCGAAGCCCTGTTCCAAACACGCCGCCAGAGTCATGGCGCCGTTGCACGATCCGGCCGAGCGCAGGGCCTGCACCGGCTTGCCCGGGACGAACGCACCCAGTGCATCCTCGTAAACCACCTTGCCGCCGGATTGCGAGAACAGATGCACGCTCGGCGTCCAGCCGCCGGAGGTCAGTACCAGGTCGCATTTGATCGTCTCGCGGTCCAGCACCGCCGATTGCCCGTCGTCGCTGAGCCGCGCGATGTCCACGGAATGGACTCCGCTGGGGCCATGCACCGCAATGATCGCCTGCTCCGCGACTACGCGCAGACCCTTGGCGCGTGCCTCATCGGCGCGTGCGCCCGTCGCCTCGGCGCGCACATCGACAATCGCGGCGACATCGATTCCGGCCTCGGCCAGGTCCATCGCCGCTTCATAGGCGCTGTCGTTGTTGGTGTGAACCACCGCGCGCCGCCCGCACGCCACGCCGTAGCGGTTGAGATAGCTGCGCGCGGCATCCGCCAGCATCACGCCCGGCCTATCGTTGTCGGCGAACACCAGCGGGCGTTCGATGGCGCCCGCCGCCAGCACCACGCGCTTGGCGCGGACATGCCAGACCCGTTGGCGCGGCTGGCCCGGCTTCGGTTCCGCGACATGATCGGCCACGCGTTCGCACAACGCCACGGCGTTCTGGTCGTAATAGCCGAAGGCTGTTGTGCGCGACAGCATCGTGACTTCGGGCATCCAGCGCAGCGTGTCGATCGTGTCGGCGGCCCAATCCGCCCCGGCCCTGCCGCCGATGGTGGCGCGGCCATGCAGCAGGCTGCCGCCGAATTCCGCCTGTTCGTCGCATAGGATCGTGCGCGCGCCGGCGCGGCCCGCCACCAGCGCCGCCGCCAGCCCGGCCGGGCCGCTGCCGACGATTAGGATGTCACAGTGGGCAAAACGATGGTCGTAGCGGTCGGGGTCGGGCTGATCGGCCGCGCGGCCCATGCCCGCGGCGCGGCGGATGAACCATTCGTAGAAATGCCAGAAGCCCGGCGGCCACATGAAGGTCTTGTAGTAGAAGCCGGCGGGCAGCAGGCGCGACATCAAATCGTTGACCTCACCCAGGTCGAAGCCGACGCTGGGCCAGCAATTCTGGCTCGCCGCCGTCAGCCCGTCGTACAGCTCGATCTGCGTGGCGCGGACATTCGGCTCGCTGCGCGCGCCGGTCCTGAGCTGTACCAGCGCGTTCGGCTCCTCCGCGCCCGCCGTCATCACGCCTCTGGGGCGGTGATACTTGAAGCTGCGCCCCACCAACCGCACGCCGTTGGCCAGCAGCGCCGACGCCAGCGTATCGCCCTGATAGCCGGTATAGGCGGCGCCGTCGTAGATGAAGCGCAGCGGTTTGGCGCGGTCGATGCGCCCGCCCGATGGTAGCCGGAGATCGCCCAGGGTCATCGCGGCGGCTCCGGCTTTTTCTCATTCGGCTTATACGTCGCGGCGATCTCGTGCGTCACGGTGTGGCGCAACGCGTTGAACCAGCGCCGGCAGCCCGCGGCATGGTTCCAGCGTTCGTAGTGCCAGCCCTTCGGGTTCTTGCGCATGAACAGGTATTGCGCGTACTCGGCATCCGAGATGTTCATGGCATCCGCTGGCCTAGCGATATGCGCCTCGCCGCCATTGCGGAATTCCAGTTCCTCGCGCGGACCGCACCAGGGGCAGCGGATCAACAGCATCGCCCCCTCCTAATGCGCCACGGCGGCGGCGCCGTGTTCATCGATCAGCGCGCCCGAGGTAAAGCGGTCGAGCGCGAACGGCGCGTTCAGCGCGTGCGGCTCGTCGCGGGCGATGGTGTGCGCGAACACCCAGCCCGAGCCCGGCGTGGCCTTGAACCCGCCCGTGCCCCAGCCGCAGTTGAAATAGAGTCCCTGTACCGGCGTCTTCGAGATGATCGGGCTGGCGTCGGGGCAGACATCGACGATGCCGCCCCAGGTGCGCATCACCCGCACGCGGTTGAAGATCGGGAACAGCTCGCACACCGCCGCGACCGTATGCTCGACCACGTTGAGCGCGCCGCGCTGGGCATAGGAGTTGTAAACGTCGATGCCCGCCCCCATCACCAACTCGCCCTTGTCGGACTGGCTGATATAGGCGTGCACCGCGCCCGACATCACCACAGTGTGCAACACCGGCTTGATCGGTTCGCTCACCAGGGCTTGCAGCGGGTGGCTTTCGATCGGCAGGCGCAGGCCCGCCATCGCCGCCAGGACCGAGGCATGGCCGGCCACCACGCAGCCGACCTTGGGCGCGCGGATCGTCCCGCGCGTGGTCGCGACGCCGGTCACGCGATCGCCCTCGCGCACTATGCCCGTGACTTCGCAGTTCTGGATGATGTCGACGCCCCGCGCGTCGGCGGCGCGCGCCAGGCCCCAGGCCACGGCGTCGTGCCGGGCGATGCCGCCGCGGCGCTGCAACGACGCGCCCAGCACGGGATAGCGCGCCTTGGGCGAGCAATCGAGGATCGGCACGAACGCCTGCACTTCTTCGCGCGACATCATTTCGGAATCGATGCCGTTGAGGCGCAGCGCGTTCACCCGGCGGCTCATCTCGCGGATGTCGTGCTCGCTATGCGCCAGGTTCAACACGCCGCGCTGGCTCAGCATGACGTTGAAATTGACGTCCTGGCTCAGCCCCTCGAATAGCTGCAGCGACTTTTCGTACAGATGCGCGCTTTCGTCCCACAGGTAGTTCGAGCGGATCACGGTGGTGTTGCGCCCGGTATTGCCGCCGCCCAGCCACCCCTTCTCCAGCACCGCCACGTTCGCGATGCCGTGCTCCTTCGCCAGGTAATAGGCGGTGGCAAGCCCGTGCCCGCCGCCGCCCACGACGATCGCGTCGTAGGCCGGCTTGGGCTCAGGGCTGCGCCAGGCCTGCTGCCAGTCCTGGTGATAGGTCCGCGCGTTGCGGGCCAGGCTGAAGATCGAATAGCGGTTCATTCCCCCACTCTAGGCAACCCCAAGTCCGATAAGCAACCATACGGCGACGCTCCGTTGTCCCGCCGCGACCAGCCTTGCACGGGACGCGCAGCACGAACCCCCTTTCCTCTGCTAGCTTGGGGGCAACAAAGAATCGGGGGGAGACCGTTGCGGCTACCGGCGCCCATGTCGCTGCTCGGGGACCGCGCCTATCGCCGGGTCTGGACGATCGGCGGGCTTACCTGGACCACGCGCGCGGCCGATATCGTGGTCACCGGCATTTTCGTGTTCGACGTCACCAAGTCGCCTGGCGCGGTAGCGCTGGTTGCGTTTCTGCGGTTCCTGCCGATGGCGTTCGGCGCTATCAGCGGCGCGCTGGCGGCGCGGGTTCCCTTGCCCCTGGTTCTGCGCGGGCTGCTGCTGACCGTCGGCTTTGTCTATGCCGCGATGGCGGCGCTGGCGCCGGCCGGACTGCTGGCGGTCTGGCATGTGGGGCTTGGCGCGCTGATGGTCGGGGTTTACTGGTCGGCCGAGAATTCCGTGCGACGCACGCTGCTCGGCGAGATCGCGGGGCACGAGCGCATCAGCGCCGCGATCGGGCTGGACTGGGCCTCGATCAACGCCGTGCGCCTGGTGGGGCCGCTGGCGGGCGCGGCGATGTACGCGCAATGGGGCATGGGCGCGTGGTATGGCGCCTGCGCGCTGCTCTATGCCGCCGCGGGATTGCTGGCGATGCGGCTTTCCGTTCAGGCACCCGAGCCGCCGGCCACCGGCCTGCACCTGATTACCGGACTGGTCGAGGATCTGCGCGCATCGCTGCTACACCCCGTCACCGCCGGAATCCTGACCGTGACGCTGTGCATGAACTTCTTCACCTTTCCCTATGCCAGCATGGTCCCTGTGATCGGCAAGGAGATATTGCACGCCACGCCGGTGCAGGTCGGCATGATGGCGACGGTGGAAAGCCTGGGCGCGGTGCTGGGCGGGTTCGTGGTCACAGGCGTCGCCCGCCCGCGCTGGTTCGGGCCGATTTTCCTCGCCGGTTCCTTCATCGCCACCATCGGCGCCTTCCTGCTGGGGCTGTCCGGCGTCTATGCGCTGTCGCTCATGGCATTGTTCGCCGCGGGCTTTGGCGTGGCGCTGTTCGCCACCATGCAAAGCACGCTGGTGTTGAGCAACGCGCCGGTGGAACGCCGCGCGCGCATGATGGGCATGCTGACCAGCTCCATCGGTCTGGGGCAGATCGGCATCGTCGTGCTGGGCGCGTCGATCGGATGGCTGGGCACGGGCAACGCGGTGATGCTGTTCGCGGCGGCGGGCCTTGGATTGCTGATCCTCTGCGGCCTGCGCTGGCCTGCGATGTGGCGACCGGGGGCTTGAGAGCGGTTTTTCGGCAAGCGAAACGCCGGCCATATCGCTTGCGCCGCCCGAAACCGCGCGGCTAGAGTGGGCCCCTGTCCATGAGCGCGGGAGCAACCCGCGCCCAAATCCGGGAGGATTGAGAGATATGCGCCGCACCACGCGGTTCCGCCGCCTGCTCGAAGCCAAGGAAATCCTGGTCCTGCCGGGCGCCTATGACGCGCTGACCGCGCGCATCATCGAGCGGGCCGGGTTCAAGGCCGTCAGCGCCGGCGGCTATACCGCCACGGCCAGCATGCTGGCCCAGCCCGACAGCGGGCAGCTCGGCATGTCCGAAATGGCCGATTTCTACACGCGGATGTGCGAGGCGACCTCCCTGCCCGTCTTCGCCGACGCCGACACGGGCTACGGCAACGTCACCAACGTGGCGCGCACCGTGCGCGCGTATGAGCGTGCGGGCGTGGCCGGGCTGTTCATCGAGGACCAGGTAGCGCCGAAGCGCTGCGGCCACATGGCCGGCAAGGCGGTGATCCCACCCGTGGAGATGGTGGCGAAGATCAAGGCGGCGCTGGACGCGCGCAACGACCAGGACCTGGTGATCATGGCGCGCACCGACGCCCTGGCGGTCAACGGCATCGATGACGCGATCCGGCGCGGGCAGCTTTACCGCGAGGCCGGCGCCGACATGATCTTCGTCGAGGCGCCGCGCAGCGTGGCCGACATGCGCCGGATCTGCCGCGAGATCGACGCGCCCACCATGGCCAACAACATCGAAGGCGGGCTGACGCCGTTCCTGCCCGCGCCCGAGCTCGAGAAAATCGGCTATGCGATGGCCGCGTTCGTCCTTGGCGTCACCTTCGCGATCGCGCGCGCGGCGTCGGAGCTGGCGGCGACGCTGAAGCGAGACGGCACGACCGCCGCCTATCGCAAGCGCATGATGGCGTTCGACGAGTTCAACGACCTGGTCGGCATGAAGGAACTGAGACAACGCGAAGCCGAGAAAATGGACTTCGCCGCGGCGCTGATGGCGCGGACGGGAACGTCCGGCGTCAAACGCGCGGCGGTTGGATCACGCAAAGGGAGGAAATGACGATGAAAAAGCTGTTTATCGCCGCGGTGGCGGTGCTGGCGTTGGGGCTTGTCCCGGCGCCGGTCAACGCGCAGACCAAAATGCGCATCAGCCACCAGGTGCCCACCGGCCACCACCTGCACAAAGCGCTGGAGTACTTCAAGGCCGAGCTGGAGAAGGACACCAAGGGCGCCATCGTGGTCGAGCTGTTCCCGTCGGAGCAGATCGCCAAGGCGGCGGAGAACCACCCACAGGTGGCGCGCGGCGCCATCGAGGCGGCGCTGGTGGCGAGCTTCCAGTGGGGCAACACCATCCCCGAGATGAGCGTTTCGACCATCCCATACCTTTTCACCGACCTGAACCGGATCAAGAAATTCCCGGGCTCGGACGCGGCCAAGCTCTTGGAAGCCAAGATCGAGGCCAAGGGCGTGAAGAACCTCGCCTGGCTCTACATCACGCGCCAGTCGATCTTCACCTCGCAGAAAAAGCCGCTGATCGCGCTGGACGACTTCAAGGGCGTGAAGATACGCGGCCTGAACGCCATCGCCGATGCCGGGCTGGTGACGGTGGGCGCATCGCCGACGCCGATTTCGGGCAACGAGGTCTACAACGCGCTGCAATCCGGGCTGATCGACGCGGGGCTGACCGACCTGTCGGCCGCCTACAGCCGCAAATACTACGAGGTGCAGAAATACGGCACGGTCACCCCGTATTTCTCGGTGCATTTCCATATGTTCGCCAACCCGGCATGGCTCGCCAAGCTGCCGGCCGACCAGCAGAAGGCGATCGCCAACGCGTCGCGCAAGACCGAGGACCATATCGTCGGCCTGACCGAAGCCACGGCCGCCAACGCGGTCAAACAACTGCGCGAGAAGAACATGGTGATCCACGAGCAGACGCCGGCTGAGCAGAAGGCGTGGCTGGCGGCGATGCAGAAGCCGGTGATCGACTCCTTCGTCAAGTCGGCGCCGCAGGACGGCCAGAAGCTGATCGACCTGATCAACAAGCTATGACCATCGGCGCGGCGCGGCCGGCGGCGCTGACGCGCGCCGCCGACGCCGCGCTGGCCATCGCCGGGGTTCTCTCGCGAGCAGCGGTGGCGCTCGCCGCCGTGTCGGTCCTCACCTGCTTCGCGCTGGTCTGCTACTCGGTCGCGATGCGCTATTTCCTGGGCAAGCCGCTGACCTGGTCCGACGAGGTCACGGGCTGGCTGATCGTCGCCACGGTCATGCTGGCGGTCGCCGACGCGCAAGCCCGGAACCAAAACATCGGCGTCGATCTGTTGCTGGAAAAATCCGGCCCGCGCCTGCGCCGGGCCCTGGAGGCGCTGGGCGCGCTGACCGTCGCCGCCTGCGCCGTGATGATGACCTGGCAGGGCATGGAGATGGTGCAGTTCTCGCGCATGCTCGATCTGCGTTCGAACACATTGGGCTGGGCAGGTGTGTGGGTCGTGCAGGCGCTGGTGCCCATCGGCACGGCGCTGCTGAGCATCACGGCATTGGCGCAGCTCCTCGCCATCGCCGCCGGCCGCTCTCCGCTGCCCAGTGATGGCGGCGCGGAAGATAAGATCGTCAAAGGCATCGAATGACTTTTCTGGTCCTGCTGGCGGTGCTGATCGCGCTGCTGTACCTGGGCATGCCTATGTTCGCGGGCATGATGCTGTTCGCGGCCGGGGTGCTGTGGTGGCAGGAAGGCGGCATCGGCACCCTGGGCGAGTTCGTTTTCGGCCACATCAACGCCGCATTGCTGGTGGCGATCCCGCTGTTCATGCTGATGGCGCATTTCATGGTGCGCGGAAAGGTGGTCGACGACCTGTACGGCGCGGCGCACACCTTCCTGCGCCACCTGCCCGGCGGCTTGGGAGTCGCGACGGTGGCGGCCTGCACCGTGTTCGCCGCCGTGTCGGGCTCGTCGGTCGCCACGGCGCTGACCATCGGCGCGGTGGCCCTGCCGCAGATGTTGAAGCTGGGCTACGACCCGCGCGGCGCCTATGGCGTGGTGGCGGCGGGCGGCACGCTGGGTATCCTGATCCCGCCCTCCTCGCCGATGATCCTCTACGGCGTGGTGTCCGACACGTCGATCGGCGCGCTGTTCATGGCCGGCGTGTTTCCCGGCATCCTGCTCGCCACGATCTTCGCGGCCTGGTGCATGTGGACGGAATGGCGGCGCGAGCGGCGCGGCGAAGGGCCCGAGCGCCCCAAGCGCGCCACGATGCAAGAAATGGGCGCGGCGCTGAAGCGGTCGTTCTGGGCGCTGACCCTGCCGCCGTTCGTGCTGGGCGGCATCTATTTCGGCGTGTTCACCGCCACCGAGGCCGCGGGCATCGGCGCCTTGTGGGCGGCGATCATCGCGATCGCGATCTACCGCCAGTTCGGCTGGCGTGACCTGTGGGAAGGCGCGCTCGACACCGCCAGGACCACGGCGATGCTGTTCATGATCATCGTCGGCGCCGGGCTGTACGGCCATATGCTGACCAAGCTGCGCATCCCCGACGAGCTGGTGAAGCTCGTGGTCGATTACGGCCTGGGCAGGATCGAATTCATCGTCGCGATGATGATTCTGATCTTCATCCTGGGGCTGATCCTGGAATCGATCTCGATCATCCTGATCACGACGCCGGTGATCCTGCCCGTGCTGAAGCACCTGGCGATCGACCCGGTTTGGTACGGGGTGCTGCTGACCATCAACCTGGAGCTGGCGCTGATCTCGCCGCCCGTCGGCCTCAACCTGATCGTGATCCGCTCGATCGCCAAGGTGCCGCTTTACGAGATCGACCGCGCCGCTGTCCCCTATATCCTGCTGATGTTCCTGGGCATGGCGATCATCGTCGCCTTCCCGCAGATCGCGCTGTTTCTGCCTGGCACGATGAATTTAGGAAGATAGGGCGGCTACCCCCTTCTGTTCTATTTGCGACATGGCTATGATGGCGCCATGTTGAACGGACCCAAGCCCGCCGAACGGCCCGAGACCATCGGGTTCCTGCTGGTGCCCAAGTTCTCGATGATGGCGTTTACCTCCACCATCGAGCCCTTGCGCATGGCCAACCGCATGAGCGGCAAGGAGCTGTACCGCTGGTCGCTCTACACGATCGACGGCAAGCCGATCCGCGCGTCCAACGGCATATTGCTGATGCCCGACGCATCGCTGGCCGACGCCGCCGACATCAAGCGCCCGGACGCCATCGTGGTATGCGCCGGCATCGACGTGCAGATCTTCAACGACAAGCCGACTTTCGCCGCGCTGCGCCGCATGGAGCGCCAGGGTGTGGATATCGGCGCGGTCTGCACCGGCAGCCACGTGCTGGCGCGCGCCGGCCTGTTGGACGGGTATCGCTGCACCATCCACTGGGAGAATCTCGACAGCTTCACCGAGGCGTTCCCCGAGATCGAGGTCTCGACCGACCTGTTCGAGATCGACCGCAACCGCTTCACCTGCTGCGGCGGCACCGCGGCCCTGGACATGATGCTGCATCTGATCGGCCGCAAGCACGGCGTGACGCTGGCCACCGCGGTCAGCGAGCAATGCATCCTCGAGCGCATCCGCGACGAGCACGACGCGCAGCGCATGCCGCTGTCGGCGCGGCTGCGCGTCAACCACCCCAAGCTGGTGGCGTCGATCGGCCTGATGGAAGCGAACCTGGAAGCGCCCTTGAGCCAGGACGAGCTGGCGCGACGCGTCGGGCTGTCCCGGCGGCAATTGGAGCGCCTGTTCCGCCGCTATCTGCGCAAGGCGCCGGCACGGCATTACCTCGAATTGCGGCTGCAACGCGCGCGCCTGCTGCTGCTGCAATCCACGCTGTCGATCATCGCGGTGGCGCTGGCCTGCGGCTTCGTCTCGGCCTCGCATTTCTCGAAATGCTACCGCCAGGCCTATAACCGCTCGCCCAAGCAGGAACGCGGCGGCGCGGAGGGCACCGAAGCCCCGCTGGAAACCTCCGACGGCGGTGCGCCGGCGCGCGCGGCCTAGCGCCAAAAAACGAAACGCAGCCGCGCCCGGATCGAAAACCCGGTCAGGCCGACAATGTGCGAAAATTCCAGGCATGGCTAAACCGCCGCTTTCCCCGTCCGAGACGTTGCAACGCGCGCTGGCCGCCTTGCAGGCCGGAAATCTCGCATCAGCCGAACAACTGTGCGGGGCAGCGCTCAAGGCGCAGCCGAAGTCGTTCGATGCGGCGCACCTGGCGGGGATGGTGGCGGCACGCGGCGGAAAATACGCGGACGCCGAACGGCTTCTGGCCCAGGCGCTGAAGCTGAATCCGAAAATCGCGCCGGCGCATGCGAATTACGGCAATGTGCTGCGCGAGCTTGGCCGGGCGCGCGAAGCGCTCGCGGCCTACGACTGCGCCCTGGCACTCAAGCCCGACCACCCCCAAACATTGAACAACCGCGGCGTGGCTCTACGCGACCTGAAAATGCCGGTCGAAGCGGAGGCGGTTTTTCGCAAAACGCTCCGGCTCATGCCGGATTTTGCCGATGCGCATAACAACCTGGGCATGGCTTTGCACGACCAGGGCAAAAGGGACGAGGCGATCTTATCTTTTCAGCGCGCGATCGATCTTCGGCCCGCTTACGCCGACGCGCACTTCAACCTGGGCACCGCGCTGACATCCGCGAGCCGCCTGGACGACGCCGTCGCATCGTTTCGCCGCGCCGCCGGGCTGAAACCCGCTTACGCCGTTTTCAACACCATCGGCCTTGCCCTTCAGCAGTTGGGAAAGTGGGACGAAGCCATCGAAAGTTTTCGCAAGGCGGTGGCATTCGATCCCGGCGCCATCGATGGGCACAAAAACTTGGCGACCGCCCTTTACAGTCAAGGCCGGCTTGCCGCCGCGGCCGGCGCGTACCAGAAGGCCCTCGAGCTTGAGGCGGACGCAGCCGGAGCCGGCGCTAAAACGCGGGCGATCTACCGCGCGCTGCTCAATCTGATGGATTTTCCCGCGATCTATCCGGATGAACCGGCCGTGGCCGCCGCCCGCCGGCGGTTTACGGACATCCTGGCGGAATTGAAGGAACTTACCGAGGAAGACGCTCAATTCAGCGAAGCCGAGCAAGGCTTGCTGACCGAGTGTCTGTTCAAGCTGAATCATTTCTTTCTCGGCTATCAGCAGGGCAATGACCGGCCGTTGCTCGAGGACTATTGCGCTCTTGTCACGAAGCTGTTGAAAGCGGATATCCGGCCGTTCCTCGAACCGATCCCACGATTGGGAACCGGCGGCAAAATCCGGCTCGGCATAGTGTCGGAGTTCGTCAGGAATCATAACGGCGCGAATTGGGTATATCCCTGGCTGGCGAAGTTGCCGGGCGCCGACTATGAAATTTTCATCTATCTATTGAACGGCCACCCGGATGAATTGACCGAAAAATTCGCCGCGCTCGGAGCATATCGCCGGCTGCCCTTCGATAAAAACAGCTACCTGGGAACGCTGAAAAAAATCCGGGAAGACGAGCTGGATATTCTGATCCTGTCCGATGTCGGCATGTCGGTTGCCAGCCGGATCGTGGCGGTGACAAGGCTTGCGCGCATTCAATGCATCGGCTGGGGCCACCCGATCACGACCGGCTCCAAAACCGCCGACTATTTTCTCAGCGGCGGTCCGATAGAGCCTGCGAACGGCCAGGAGCACTACACCGAATCGGTCGTGCGGCTGCCCTATCTGACCTATTACTTCGCCGAAGCCGATGTGGCGGCGTCGGCGGGAACGCGCGCCCAATTCCAGTTGCCCGACGACAAAACTCTCCTGGGCTCGGTGCAAATGCTGGTCAAATACCTGCCGCATCAGGACGCGATTTTCGCCAGAATCGCCGCCGGGGCGCCCGAAGCGCTGCTGGTATTCATCGACCATCGCTCGGAATACGTCACCGGGCTGTTCAAAACGCGCCTGGCGAAAGCCTTCGCCGCGGCGGGATTGAATTTCGGCGAGCGCGTGCGGTTTCTTCCCTTCATGCCGCACGGCCGGTTCATACAACTGTTCGACATCCTCGACGTAAACCTGGACTGCATGGGCTGGAGCGGCGGCAATACGAACCTGTTTTCCCTGGCGCATGGCTGCCCGGTCGTCACCTTGCCCGGAGAGTTCACGCGCGGGCGGCACAGCTATGAAATGCTGCGCAGGATCGGCCTCGACGAGCTTATCGCGGCGACGCCGGACGACTACGTATCCCTGGCGGTAAAACTCGCCGGGGATCGCGACTACCGCGAAGCGGTTGCCGGAAAAATCAGGCAAAACAAGGCGCGATTGCTGGATTACGCGGAGTATATCCACGCCATCGACGGTTTTTTCAAAAGCAAGGCCATCCGCCGATAAGCGGCGCGGGCGGCGCGGCGCCCAAAACGAAACGGGGCCGTTACCGGCCCCGTCCGTCGCGAGCCGCCGTTCCCGGCGTTTATGCGACCGTCACGTTGATGTGATTCTGCGCCAGCAGATCGGTTCCCGTGGAGTCGTAGGCTTGCAGATAGATGTCGAAATTTCCCGGCGTGAAAGCGTACAGCGCCGCGTCGTCGGTCGCTGGGTTCCCGTCGAAGTCCATGATGGTGCTGTAGAAGGCGTAGTTCTGCGAGTTCTGCGTCACCTGGGTCGTCCCCTCGTCGTCCGGGATCAACGGCGTGCCCACAGGAGGCAGGCCGGCGATGGGCGAACCCAATTGCCACGCGCCGGTCGGCGACGCGACGCCGCTCGCCGCGAAATCGAGCTGCAGGAAGCTCGTGCCGGCGCTGGGATCGAGGTCGATCAGCAGCCGCAGGTCGTAGTCCGCCAGCGTATCAACGCTGCCGTCGAGCGCGGTCGAGATCGAATACTCGAAGCTCCACGCCGCCCGCGATGCGTTGTTGCTCGAAGAGCCGTTGGCGGTGGATTGCGGCCCGTCGGCCACCGTGTAGTCCACCGTGCCGTCGGCCTCCACGCCGGTCGAGGCCACGGTCGGGCCCTGGCGGTAGATCACCTGCAGGCCGAGCTCGACGTCGTGGTCGAGGTCTTGCACCACGGACCAGCCGGACGCCGGAATGCCCGAGCCGGGATAGATATTGCCGGGCGACAGCGGATCCTGCGCCGAAGCGTCGAGCGTCGTGTCGGCGCTGTAGAAGTCGTTGCCGGCGACGTCGAGGAAGCCGTCGTCGAACTGCAGCCGCTCGATATTTTTCAGATGATCGACGCCGTCGGGACCGCTGACCGTCAGATCGCCGCCATGCCCATGGTGGTGACCGTGGCCGTGGCCATTCTCCGCGATCGTGTAGCCGTCGAAAGATCCGGCGAAAATTGCGGTGTCGAAGCCCTTGCCGCCGTCCAGCCAATCGTTGCCCGCGCCGCCGAACAGCTCGTCGTCGCCTTTGCCGCCGTCGAGCCGATCGTTGCCGAGGCCGCCGCTCAAGACGTCGTCGCCGCGGTCGCCGTGGAGCTTGTCGCGGCCCGCGCCGCCGTCCAGCGTGTCGTTGCCGTAGCCGCCGTAGAGCTTGTCGTCGCTGTCGAGCCCGTTGAGGACGTCGTCGCCGCCGCGGCCGGAAATCTTGTCCTTGAACGCGGTGCCGGTCAGAGTTTCCCCGGCGTTGGTGCCCTTGATCTTCGCCATGTCAGCCCCCCTGTCCGGGCGATGCTACACCCGGTTTGTTGTGCCCAAGTTAACCATATTCCACTTTCCGGCGACAATCCAGACCGGCCCGGCGCTAGCCGGCGGCGCAGCGCCCAAAACGAAACGGGGCCGTTGCCGGCCCCGTCCGTCGTTTACGATTTACGGAGAAGTTTAGCGCTTCGAGAACTGGAAGCTGCGGCGCGCCTTCATGCGGCCGTACTTCTTGCGCTCGACCACGCGCGCGTCGCGTGTCAGGAACCCGGCGGCTTTCAGCACGCCGCGCAAGCCCGGCTCGAAATAGGTCAGCGCCTTCGAGATGCCGTGGCGCACCGCGCCCGCCTGTCCCGACAGTCCGCCGCCCACAACGGTGCACACCACGTCGAACTGGCCTTCGCGCTGCGAGACCAGGAACGGCTGGTGGATGATCATGCGCAGCACCGGCCGGGCGAAATACTTGTTCCAGTCGCGGTCGTTGACCGTGACGACGCCCTTGCCCGGCTTGATCCACACCCGCGCCACGGCGTTCTTGCGCTTGCCGGTGGCGTAGGAGCGATTGAACTTGTCGACCTTGCGTTCGCGCACGGGCGCGGCCGTGGCGCCTTGAGCCGGCGCGCCGGGCAGGTTTTTCAGCGCTTCCATGCCCTGGGGTTGCGGCTGGGCCTGGGGCTGGGGCTGGGTCTGTTCGTTCTGGGCCATGGTTATTTGCCCTTCCGCTTGTTCTTCGGGTTGCGCGCGGCGATATCCACGATGGCGGGCGCCTGCGCCTCGTGCGGGTGCTGGGATCCGGCATAGACCCGCATGTTGCGCATCTGCTTACGGCCCAGCGGACCGCGCGGCATCATGCGCTCCACCGCCTTTTCGATCGCGCGCTCGGGAAACTTGCCGCCCAGGATCTGGCCCATGGTGCGGGTCTTCAGGCCGCCGGGATGGTTGGTGTGCCAGTGGAACACCTTGTCCTCGAGCTTCTTGCCCGTGACATGCACCTTCTCGGCGTTGATGACGATGACGTTGTCGCCGCAATCGACATTGGCGGTGAAGTTCGGGCGGTTCTTGCCGCGCAGGATCATGGCGACTTGCGAGGCCAAACGCCCCAGCACCACGCCCTCGGCGTCGATCACCACCCACTTCTTCTCGACCTCTTGGGCCTTCATCACGTAAGTTTTCATGGCTTCCGTTCGCCCGGTTTTTGCAAGGCGGCGCAGTATGCGCATGCAGCGCCCCCTGTCAACGCGAAACCGGCCTAGCGCCTGGCTTTTACGCTAGCGGTAATATGATACCACACTAACCCGAGGATTCCCGATGCCCCGCATCCAGATACGCCCCGCCCGCCTCGCCCCATCGGGCGGCGACGACGCCCAAACCCTGCTCGAGCTGGTGAAGGCCCTGGCGCTCTACGAGAAAGAGCCCGACGCGGTGAAGGCCACGGCGGAGGATTTGCGCCGCGCCGGCACGGGCGCCAGGCCGTATTTCGAGGCGATCATCGCCGAGCTGGACGGCAAGCCGGCGGGCTTCGCCCTCTATTTCCACAATTTCTCCACCTGGACCGGCAAGCCCGGGCTCTATCTGGAGGACCTGTTCGTGCATGAATGGGCGCGCGGCCACGGCCTGGGCAAGAAGCTGATGGCCGCGTGCGCGCGGATCGCGCTGGAACGCGGCTGCGGGCGCCTCGATCTATGGGTGCTCGACTGGAACCCGACGCGCGAGTTCTATCACCGCCTGGGCATCAACCACATGAAGGACTGGCTGCCCTATCGCACCGACGCAAAGGGGATGGAGAAGCTGGCGAGCGATAGCTGACGCCTACTCCGCTTTCTTCTTTGCCGCGTCCCAGATCGCGTGGGTCCAGGCCCCCGTGGGGCGCTTGGTGATGACCGGGTCGGAGCCGCCGGCGAGCAGCGTCGTGACCGTGCGCTCGTAATCGGCGGGCGCCAGCCGGCCGAGCTCCGCGCGGTTGCGGTCGAGCAGCCGCGTCACCTCCGCCAGCATGCGGGTCTGGTGCTTGACTGTGGTCTGGTTCGCCGCGGTTTCCTTCATGATCATGGCGACGGCGAGTTTCTGGCTGCCCGCCGCGAACAGCCAGCCGCGGATGCTGGCGCGCAGGAACCGTGCCAGCCTGTCGCGCATCTTGGGATCGGCCAGCTTCGCTTCCAGCACGTAGAGCCCGTCTTCCAGCGTCGCCACCTCGTGTTCGCCGTATTTGAACACGGTCAGGTCCTCGGGCTTCAGGCCCGCGTCGATCACGTCCCAGTATTCGTTGTAGCTCATGGTGGAAATACAGTCGGCCCGGCGTTCGGTCAGCGGCTTGATGTCGAAGCCCTGCTTCACCACCTTCACCGCGCCGGGTGGGATGCCGAGCTTCGCCATCCAGGCGAGGAACGGGTATTCGTTGCCGCCGAACCACACCGCGACAGTGCGGCCTTCCAGGGTCCGCGGCCACAGCACGCCCGCGTCGCGCCGGCAGGTCAGCCACATGCCCGACTGCTTGAAGATCTGCGCGATGTTGACCAGCGGAATCCCGCGTTCGCGCGCCGCCAGGGCGGCGGGCATCCAATCCACCACCACGTCGGCGGCGCCCGAGGCAGCCATCTCAGCCGGCGCCGGGTCGAGCCCGCCGGGTTTGATCGTCACGTCGAGATTCTCGTCGTTGTAGAAGCCGCGCGCCTTGGCGGCGTAATAGCCCGCGAACTGCGCCTGCGGCAGCCATTTAAGGCCCAGCGTCAGCTTGTCCTGCGCCTGGGCGGGCGCGGACAAAAGCGCTAGGGATGCCGCGGCCAATGCCCATACCTTGTGCATATTATTTCTCCGGCGGTATCGAATAGCTGGCGGTGACGTGCGCCACCGGATCGGCTTTTCCTTCGCTGTACAGACTGACCTCGCCGAAGGCCAGCCGCCGTCCCAACTTGACGATGCGACCCTCGGCCAGCAGGTCGCGCGGCTCGGGGCGGCTCAGGAAATTGATGTTCAGGTTCACGGTCACCGCCTCGGCGCGCGCCGGCCCGACCATGCTCAAGACTACCGCGTACATCGCGTAGTCGGCCAGGGCCATCATCGCCGGCCCGGCAATCGTGCCGCCGGGCCTGAGATGCTGGGCATCGTGCGGCAGCCGCGCCGTCACAGCACCGGCCGTCATTTTCTCCACGCGCAGGCCCATCGACCCGGCCATCGGCAAGGCGGTGCGCGTGATCGCGTCGAACTCGCCGATGGTGATGCGGCTTTGGTCCTTGCCGGCCATTCGCCCCGCCTTCCGTATCCCAGACCGACTTCATATCGCGATTCGTGCGTTTCCCCCAACTCCTTGCAATGCCGGGGCAGCGCGGCGACAATCCTTGGCCATGAACGACATAGCCAAAACCTCGGCCGACTCCCTGCTGCTGCGCCGCGACAAGGCTGGAGTGGCGACGCTCACCATGAACCGGCCGAAGCAGCGCAACGCCCTGTCGGCCGGGCTGATGGCGGCGATGCAGGATGCGCTGGACGCGGTGGCCGAGGACAAATCGGTCAAGGCCGTGGTGATCGCGGGTGCCGGCCCGGCGTTTTGCGCGGGGCACGATCTGCGCGAGATGCGCGCCGCACCCGGAAGGCCGAACGACAAGCTCGCCGCCTACCAGGCGCTGTTCACGCAATGCAGCCGGATGATGCTGACCATCACGCGCCTGCCCAAGCCGGTGATCGCGCGGGTGCACGGCATGGCGAGCGCCGCGGGCTGCCAACTGGTCGCGGCGTGCGATCTGGCGGTCGCGTCGACCGAGGCGCGCTTCGCCACCCCCGGCGTCAATATCGGCCTGTTCTGCTCGACGCCGATGGTGGCGCTGTCGCGCAACGTGGGCCGCAAGCAGGCGATGGAAATGCTGCTCACCGGCGAGCCGGTCGACGCCAAGGAAGCCGAGCGCATGGGCCTGATCAACCGCGCCGTGGCGCCGGCGAAGCTCGACGCCGCAACCGAAGCCCTGGCGCGGCGCGTGGCGTCGAAATCGCCGCTCACCGTCAAGACCGGCAAGGACGGCTTCTACAAGCAACTGGAAATGGGCCTGGACGAGGCCTATGCGCTTGTGAGCCGCGTGATGGCCGAGAACATGATGGCGCAGGACGCTAGGGACGGCATCGACGCGTTCCTGGACAAGAAGCCCGAGCCGGAATGGAAGGGGCGTTAGTTTTTTGCCATCGTCCTTCGAGACGCCCCGCTACCTCATCCTGAGGAGGCTGCACAGCAGCCGTCTCGAAGGAGAGGTAGCGGGGCTCCTCAGGATGAGGCCATATTTGTAAACCGATGAACCACGACAGCTACAGCGACGATTACATCCGCGCGGTTCTGAAGAAGGTGCGCGTGATCGCGATGGTCGGCGCCAGCCCGAACTGGAACCGGCCCAGTTATTTCGCGATGAAATACCTGCAAGGCAAGGGCTTCCGCGTGATCCCCGTGAACCCCGCCGCCGTGGGCCAAGAGGTATTGAGCGAGAAGGTCTACGCCAGCTTGAAGGACATCCCCGAAAAGGTGGACATGGTCGATGTGTTCCGCGCCTCCGAGGCGGCGGGCGGCATCGCCGACGAAGCGATCGCCATCGGCGCCAAGGTGCTGTGGATGCAGTTGGGCGTGCGCGACGACGCGGCCGCAAGTCGAGCCGAGGACGCGGGGCTGGAAGTGGTGATGAACCGCTGCCCCAAGATCGAATACGCGCGCCTCAACGCTGAGTTGGGCTGGCACGGCATCAATTCGGGCGTCATCAGCAGTAAGCGCCGGCGGATTTGAGTTACCGGCCCTCATGCTTCGACAGGCTCAGCATGAGGACATATTTTCGGCCTCATCCTGAGCTTGTCGAAGGAATGAGGCCGCGTCCGCAAAGGAACGTGAAATGACCGACAGCACCGCGAAACCCGGCTTCGAGACCCTGGCGATCCACGCCGGCGCGCAGCCCGACCCCGCCACCGGCGCCAGGGCCACGCCGATCTATGCCACCACCTCGTTCGTGTTCGACGACGTGGATCACGCCGCATCGCTGTTCAACCTCCAGACCACGGGCTTCATCTATTCGCGCCTGGCGAACCCCACCGTATCGGTGCTGGAAGAGCGGCTGGCGGCGCTTGAGGGCGGGCGCGGCGCCACCGCCACCGCCTCGGGCCACTCCGCGCAGATGGTCGCGCTGTTCCCACTTCTGAGCCAGGGCGACGAGTTTGTGGCGTCGAACAAGCTCTACGGCGGCTCGATCACGCAGTTCGGCCATACCTTCAAGAAATTCGGCTGGACCGTGAAGTTCGTCGATCCCGACGACATGGACGCGGTCAAGCGCGCGGTCAATGAGAAGACCAAGGCCGTGTTCACCGAATGCCTGGCCAATCCCGGCGGCGTGGTGGTGGACATCGAGGCCCTGGCGAAAATCGCGCACGGCGCCAACTGCCCGCTGATCGTCGACAACACGCTGGCCACCCCCTATCTGCTGCGGCCGATGGAATGGGGCGCCGACATCGTGGTGCATTCCACCACCAAGTTCCTGTCGGGCACCGGCACCACGATCGGCGGCATGGTGATCGACAGCGGCAGGTTCGATTGGGCCAAGGCCGGCAAGTTTCCCGATCTCGCCGGCCCGTGCGCCGCCTATCACGGCCTGCGCTTCTTCGAGACCTTCGGCGACATGGCCTACACCATGCACTGCCACGCCGTGGGCCTGCGCGACCTGGGCCCCACCATGTCGCCGTTCGGCGCATGGATCACGCTCCTTGGCGTCGAGACCCTGGGCCTGCGCATGGACCGCCACTGCGCCAACGCGCTGAAGGTCGCGGAGTTCCTGCAAGGCCACAAATCCGTGGCCTGGGTCAATTACGCCGGGCTGCCGGCGAACAAGTACAACAAGCTGGCCAGGAAATACCTGCCCAGGGGAGCCGGCGCGGTGTTCACCTTCGGCGTCAAGGGCGGCTACCAGGCGGGCATTAAGCTGGTGCAAGGCGTCAACCTGCTCTCGCACCTCGCCAATATCGGCGACAGCAAAAGCCTGATCATCCACCCCTCCTCCACCACGCACCGGCAATTGAACGAGGCGCAGCAGATGGCGGCGGGCGCCGGGCCCGATGTGATCCGGCTTTCCATCGGCCTGGAAAGCGCCCAGGACATCATCGCCGACTTGGACCAGGCGCTGAACCGGGCCACGGGGAACTGAGGGTGGGTTTTTAGCCTCATCCCGGGCCTGTCGAAGGATGAGGCTTTTGCCGCTATAATTCCGCCCATGAAGCCGACCCGATATATCGCCCTGGCGCTGGTCTTACTGGCCGCGCCCGCCACGGCCCAGACCTCGCCTAGGCTGCCCTTCGCCGGGCAGGCGGTCACCCTGATCGAGCCGTCGGGCGCAGGCACGGTCACGCGTATTGTCGCCGAGCTTCTCAAACCCGGCCTGGAACAGGCGCTGGGCGCGACCGTGACCGTGGAAACCGTGCCCAGCCCCGAGACGGTGCAGGCGTTCGAGCGCATCGTCGCGGCCAAGCCCGACGGGCGCACCTTGCTGATCATGTCCGACGCGTCGCGGCAGTTCTATGAATACCTTGCCAAGCCGCGCATGCTGATGGACATGCTGACCCCGGTCGCCAAGCTGACGGACGGCATATCGCTGACCCTGGCGGCAACCGCCAAATCACCGCTGCAAAACTACGACATGCTGAAGGCGGCGCTGAAGGCCAACCGCGGGCCGGTGCTGGCGCTGAACGGCAATTCCAGCCCGTCGGGCATATTCGCCGCGATCATCGAGGACAACGGCGGCGGGCGTTTCTCCGACCGGCTGTTCGATATCGACTTCCAGATCGACGATTCTCTGCGCGCCGGCAAGGCCGAGCTCGGCATCCTGCCGACGCCCGCCATGTTCCGCCCCTCGGGCAAGGACAACGAACTGCGCGCGTTGCTGACCTCCGGCGCGCGGCGGCATCCCAAGCTGCCCGACGTGCCGACCCTGGCCGAGGTCACGGGCAAGAAGAAGCAGTCGTTCACCGCCGCCCTGGGCATCTACGCGCCGCCCAATACGCCGGTGGAGCTGACCGATCCCCTGGCCCGCGCGTTGGTAGCCGCGTCGCAGACGCCGTCGGCCAAAGAGGGCGCCGAGAAAGCCAGCATTCCGCTGAACGTCCAGAACAGCATCGTGCTGCGCGAATCCACGGCCCGCGCCAAGCGCGTGATCACCGACCTGCTGGCGCAGTGAAATCGCGCGCGGCGCCGCGCCAATGAAGACTTCCCTGTTCGATTTCGAGTTGCCGCCGGAGCGCATCGCGCAAGAACCCGCGCGGCCGCGCGACAGCGCGCGGCTGCTGGTCGTCGATGGCGGCGAATTCCAGGACCGGGCCGTGCGCGACCTGCCCTCGCTGCTGCGCCCCGGCGACATGCTGGTGGTGAACGACACGCGCGTGCTGCCCACGCGCCTGACGGGCAGGCGCGGCGACGCCAAGATCGAAGCGACGCTGCACAAGCGCCTCGGCGACGGCGAGTGGCTCGCCTTCGCCAGGCCGGCCAAGCGCCTGAAGCCGGGCGACCGCGTCGTGTTCGCGGCCGATCTCGCGGCCGAGGTGATGGCGCGCGAGGGCGGCGAGGTAAGGCTGCGCTTCACTGAAACCGGCGAAGAGTTCATGCGCGCGCTCGCCACGCACGGCAAGATGCCGTTGCCGCCCTATATCCGCCGGCCCGGCGGCGCCACCGACGCGGATGCGCAGGACTACCAGACGATGTTCGCGCGACGTGAAGGCGCGGTGGCCGCGCCCACGGCCGCCCTGCATTTCACGCCCGAACTGGCGGCGGCGATCGAAGCGCGCGGGATAGGGCTGCAACGCGTGACGTTGCATGTCGGCGCGGGTACGTTCCTGCCCGTGACGGCCGAGGATACCGATGCCCACCGCATGCACGCGGAGTGGGGCGAAGTTACGCGCGATGCGGCGGACGCGATCGACGCCGCGCGGCGGGCGGGCGGGCGCGTGGTCGCCGTGGGCACAACGGCGCTGCGCGTGCTGGAAAGCGCCGCCGGAAGCGACGGCATACTCAAGCCCTTCGCCGGCGATACCGCGCTGTTCATCACCCCGGGCTATCGCTTCAAAACAGTCGACCTGTTGCTGACCAATTTCCACCTCCCCCGCTCCACCCTGTTCATGCTGGTTTCGGCCTTCGCCGGGCTCGAGCCGATGCAGCGCGCCTATACCCATGCCATCGCTTCGGGCTATCGCTTCTATTCCTACGGCGATGCCTGCCTGCTCGGGAGGGCGGCATGAGCTTCCGCTACGAACTCATCGCCACGGACGGCAAGGCGCGGCGCGGGCGGCTGCACACCGCGCACGGCACGGTCGAGACCCCCGCCTTCATGCCCGTGGGCACGGCGGGGACGGTCAAGGCCATGCTGCCCGACCAGGTGCGCGCGACCGGCGCGGAGATCGTCCTCGGCAACACCTATCACCTGATGCTGCGGCCGGGGGCGGAGCGCGTGGCGGCCCTGGGCGGCTTGCGCAAGTTCATGAACTGGCCGGGGCCGGTGCTGACCGATTCCGGCGGCTATCAGGTCATGTCCCTGGCGCAGCTCCGCAAGATCGGCGAGGACGGCGTATCGTTCCAGTCGCCTGTCGACGGCGGCGAAACGCACATGCTCAGCCCCGAGCGCGCGATGGAAATCCAGCATCTGCTCGACAGCACCATCGCGATGGTGCTGGACGAATGCACACCACACCCCTCGACGCCGGCGGACACGCGCAAATCGATGGAGCTGTCCATGCGCTGGGCCGAGCGCTGCAAGGCCGCGTTCAAGCCCAGGGCCGGCTATGCGCTTTACGGCATCGTGCAGGGCGGCGTGGATTCGGGACTGCGCGCCGAATCTGCCGAAGCATTGAAAAAAATCGGCCTCGACGGCTATGCCATCGGCGGCCTGGCGGTGGGCGAAGGCACGGACTTGATGCTGACGACCATCGACGCGACCGTGCCGCATCTGCCCGGAGACCGGCCGCGCTACCTCATGGGCGTGGGGCGGCCGGACGAGATCGTGGAAAGCGTGCGGCGCGGCATCGACATGTTCGATTGCGTCATGCCCACGCGCTCGGGCCGCACCGGCCAGGCATTCACCCGCACCGGCACGCTCAACCTGCGCAACGCCAGGCACGCCGCCGATCCGGGGCCGCTCGATCCGTTGTGCAAATGCCCGGCCTGCGCGGGGTTCTCGCGCGCCTATCTGCACCATCTGCACAAGGCCAAGGAGATGCTGGCGCCGATGCTGCTGACCTGGCACAACCTGACCTATTACCAGGACCTGATGGACGGTTTGCGCGCGGCCATCGCCGCGGGTACGGTGAGCCGCTTCGCCGCCGAATTTCATGCGACGCAACGCGAGAACGAAGCAGCGACCCCAAATGGGCAACAAGATGGCCGACAAGACCAAACCTAGACTGACCACCTTGGGGCAACCGGCGAAAATTCCGGCCTCGCCCGATAAGGCCGTGCTCGACCGCGTGGCGAACCCGCACGCCGACCGCGCCTATGCCGTGCGCTTTACCGCGCCCGAGTTCACCTGCCTGTGCCCGGTCACCGGCCAGCCCGATTTCGCGCATCTGGTGATCGACTACGTTCCGCGCAAATGGATCGTCGAAAGCAAGTCGCTGAAGTTCTATCTCGCCTCGTTCCGCAACCACGGCGCGTTCCACGAGGACACCACGCTCGCCATCGCCAAGAAGCTGGAACTGACGCTGTCGCCCCGTTGGCTGCGCATCGGCGGCTATTGGTATCCCCGTGGCGGCATGCCGATCGACGTTTTCTATCAAACTGGACCCGCGCCCCAAGGCGTGTGGGTGCCGCCGCAAGATGTCGCCCCTTATCGCGGCCGCGGCTAAACCGCGCACTCGCGTAACAGAGCCCCGCGCGGCGATCCGCGAACAGGCCCTAGCGCTCGGATTCCAGGCCGTCGGCTTCGCCCCCGCGCATCTGAAGGACGAAACCCGCGCGCGCCTGTTCGATTTCCTGGAGCACGGCTATCACGGCGACATGGGCTGGCTGAAGGACAAGGCCGAGCGGCGCGGCGACCCCAATGTGCTGTGGCCCGAGGCCAAAAGCGTGGTCATGCTGGGCCTGAGCTACGCGCCCGACACGAACCCTACCGGCCTACCGGCAGATCGCGGCAACATCTCGGTCTATGCACGCGGTCGCGATTACCACGACGTGCTGAAAGGCAAGCTGCGCAAGCTGGCGGAATGGACGCAGAAGAACCTGGGCGGCGACGTGAAGCTGTTCGTCGATACCGCGCCTGTGATGGAAAAACCGCTGGCCGCGCGCGCTGGGCTGGGCTGGCAGGGCAAGCACACCAACCTGGTGTCGCGCGAGCACGGCTCGTGGCTGTTCCTGGGCGCGCTGTTCACCACCCTGGACCTTGAGCCCGACGCAGCGGAGGCGGATCATTGCGGCGAGTGCCGGCGCTGCCTCGACGCCTGCCCCACCCAGGCATTCCCCCAGCCCTACCAGCTCGATGCGCGGCGCTGCATCTCGTACCTGACGATCGAGCACAAAGGGCATATCGACGCGGCGTTGCGCCCGCTGATCGGCAACCGCATCTACGGCTGCGACGATTGCCTGGCGGCCTGCCCGTGGAACAAATTCGCCCAGGCCGGGCACGAAGCGGCGTTGCAGCCGCGCGCCGATCTCGCGGCGCCCGGGCTTGCCGAGCTGGCCGGCCTCGACGACGCCGCGTTCCGCCGCAAATTCTCCGGCTCGCCGGCCAAGCGCACGGGCCGCGACCGCTTTGTGCGCAACGTGCTGATCGCCATCGGCAACAGCGGCGATCCGGCGCTGGCCGCTTCGGCCGAAACGCGCCTGGGCGATGCTTCGCCTTTGGTGCGGGCGATGGCAGTGTGGGCGCTTGGCCGGTTGTTGCCTGCCGAACGCTTCGCCGCCTTGCGCGCGGCGCACCTGGCGCGCGAAGCCGACGCCGCCGTCCTAGCGGAATGGAGGGCTTGACGATGCGACGAATGCTGCGGCTTGGATTGCTGTTCGCGTTGCTGCTGGCGTTCGGGCCGGCGGCGGCGCAGGCGCCCCTGCTGTTCTCCTACGAAGCCCTGCCCTCGGCGCAGATCATCCTGCCCAAGGCCAAGACCGCACCCTATGCGGACCGGGAAAGACTGGCGCGCGCGGTCGCCGATGAGCTGGTGCGGGCGATCATCGACGCGGTCAAGCTCGATCCGGCGCGGGCGAAGACCGACGTGGCGCCGGGCGGCTACATGCTGGAAACCGATCCTTCGCTGCAAACCACCATGCAACTCAGCCACGCCGACGCGCGGCGGCTGGCGGCGGCCCTCGGTTATGTGCTGCGCCAGGGCAGCGTGCTGGTGTCGGATTGCGCCGATCCCGCCGGTACGGCGGCCTTCGCCGCGGTCGGCTTCGACAAGAAGCTGTCATCCGACCTGGCGCAAGGCTTCTTCCTGCACGCCGCGAAAACCGAAAAAGGCCTGGGTGGTGGATACTCCGTCACCGGCGGCCGGATGCTGTTCATCAACCTAGCGGGTGCCGACGGCAAACCGTTCAGCGGCCTGAACGACGCTGCTTTCGTGGCGGGCCTGCGGCGCACCGCGCAATCGTTTCCTGGCGCTTCCGTGGCGGCCAGCGGCAAATGCCGGGCCTATCTGGTGGGCAACGATTGGGCCAAGGCCACGAACGGCGAGGACTACGCCGCCGAGCTCGGCCCCGGCGGGGGCGGGTTGATGCTTCTGCGCCTCAAGCACACGGCGATGGTGGAAAGCTTCGCCAGCCGGTACGGCTGGCGGTAGAAGACCGCTACTCGTCGCGGTGCGTGCGTTCCATGCGTTCGTGGCGTTCCTGCGCATCGACGCTCAAGGTCGCGATCGGCCGCGCGTCCAGCCGGCGCACGCCGATCGGCTCGCCGGTTTCCTCGCAATAGCCGTAGGTGCCGTCCTCGAGCCGGCGCATCGCCGCGTCGATCTTCGAGATCAGCTTGCGCTCGCGGTCGCGGGTGCGCAGCTCGGTGAAACGGTCGGTTTCCTTCGTGGCCCGATCGGTCATGTCGGCCTCATGCATGCTTTCTTCCTGCAAATGCTGCAGGGTCTCGCTCGATTCCTTCAACAGCTCTTCGCGCCAGAGCAGCAGCTTCTGGCGGAAATACTCGCGCTGTTTCGGATTCATGAACGGCTCGTCTTCGCTCGGACGATAATTCGTCGGTAGTGCGACCCGCGCCATCGTGACCGCCATCGTGTCCCCTAAAGTGCCCCCGGCTTCAAACGGGCGCGGAGTATAGGTAGGCGACCCGCGCCAAGCAAGACCGCCAAAAGCAGGGTTTTTTCACTGAAACGTCAAATAGATGGGCGGATTCGCCACGGCCCGGAATCCGGCCGCGTGGCGCCTGGGCGAGACTTGACGAGAAACCGGCCGGGGCTGGCGGAGGGGGTGGAATCAGGCCGCGGCGGCGGGTGCGGGCCTAAGCCGCACCGGCGGCGCCGGCTGGCGCGCGAGCAGCCCGCCGGCGACGTTGCGGTTGATGTCGATCAGGATGCCGAGCTTGCTGGCCGCAGGCTGGCTCAACGCGTCCAGCGTCTGGCGGTCGACGAAAATGCTGAGGCTCATGATGTTGGCCTTCAGCTCGTCGGGCATGGAATTTTCGGCCGAGGCGATGTCGCACTGGATGATGGTCCACAGGCGCCAGTTCAGCCGCAGCGATTCGCGATAGGCTTCGACGTCCCGCTCCACCAGCTCGCGCGCGGCGTTCAAGCGGCGCGCGGCTTCCATCAGCGCCAGGGCTTCGGTGCTCTGGGCCTTGCGGGGATCCGCGGCGGGAGCGTAGTACTGCGCCTTGGGGCGATCGCCGAGCGACATGGGTCCGATCCTTCCTGGCCGGTCGTTGAACCTTGCGTCCGGCCGCCATGCCCGGGTAGGCAGGGGCGGCTGAACCGGGCGCACTCTAGGCCGGGCAAGGTTAACCCAGGCTTAACGCGGCATCGGCAAGCTTGGGCACAGGCTTCCCGCGCAACCCCCCTGAAGACCTCGAAATTAACGAAAAATTAGTCCTGACGATTAAGTATTTATCAAGCTGACGGGGTTAGCTTCCCCGAACTGGCGGGCACTCTTTGTCATTCCCGCCGCGAGGTAGGCAAATGGATAAGTTCATTCCAGGGCCAGGTATGGCTGTGGTCGGGCCGCAAGGGCGCCCGATGTCGATCAACGATCTGCCGCCGCCGTCTACCAAACGCTGGGTGATCCGGCGTAAGGCAGAGGTGGTGGCCGCCGTACGGTCGGGGCTTTTGAGCCTCGATGAAGCGTGCGGGCGCTACAAGCTGTCGGTCGAGGAGTTCCTCTCCTGGCAGCGCTTGATCGATAGGCACGGAATGCGCGGTCTGCGCGCGACGCGCCTGCAGGAATACCGGTCCGTATCCGACGCGGCGGACTAACCCGCCCGACGGCTCCAGCGGCCGAAGACCGCGCGCGGCAGCGTAAAGCCGCGCCCGGTCGCTCCTGAAAAGTGCTGGAATCTCCTAGAATTAACCGATCATTCACCGAACCGCCCCTAGACTGCTGGGGATAGCGGGAGCCGCCCTAGGCCCCCGCCCCTTGGCTTCGAGTTGGGACACTGACGGTGGAAACGCTGCGGCAATGTTTTGGGACTTTACGTCCCGGCCGGTTGGGCGCGCTCGGCACGGCCGGGCTGGCGCTGTTGCTGGCGTTTGCCGTGGTGACGGCCTGCGACGACGCGTTCGGCGCCGAGCAGTTGAGCCAGTCCCGCATCGATTACGAACAACGCCTCGGCCGCGCCATCGAGGAGCTGATCGAGCCCCTGGTGGGCGCCGGCAAGGTGCGTGCCGAGGTATCGGCGGAAATCGACCCGGAGCGCGTCAGCGTCAACAGCGAAGTGGTGGATCCCGACAGCCAGGTGCCGCGCACCGTGCGCGCGATCGAGGAAGGTGCCAAAAGCGACGTCACCACCACGTATGAATTCTCGCGCACGGTGAAAAGCCTGGTGCGCGAGGCCGGCGCGCTGAAGCGCCTGTCCGTCGCCGTGCTGGTGGATGGCGTCTATAGCGACGGCAAATACGCGCCGCGTCCCGTCGAGGAGATGGAAACCCTGGCCCGCCTGGTGCGCTCGGCCATCGGCTTCAATCCCGAGCGCGGCGACAAGGTCGAGTTCGTCTCCATGCGATTCGCCGATTTTCCGCCCAGAGGCCCGCGCACCGGCCTGCCCCTGGGCCTTTCGCGCGCCGAGCTGGCGCGCCTGGGCGAAGTGCTGATTTTCTCCCTTGCCGGGTTGCTGGGCCTACTGGTGGTCGCCCGCGCGGTGGCGCAGCGCCGCCCTGCCGTGGCCGTCGCCACCCCTGCCCCGTCGCTCGCGCCCGCCCCGGCCGCGCCGGTGCAAGAAACCAAACGCGTTACGCCGGCCGCTCCTCCTCCCCCGTCTCCCGCGCGCGAGCCGCGCCGCGACGGCGATGTATGGGACAAGCTGACGCAGGTGCACGAAGCCACGCTGGCGAATTACCTCGGCAACGAACATCCGCAGACCGTCAGCCTGGTGCTGTCGCGCCTGGATGCCGCCCATGCCGCGCGCGTTCTGGCTGCCCTGCCCGAGGCCCTGTCTGTGGAGGTAGTGCAGCGCATGCTGCGCCTGGAGCCGGTTCAGCCGCAGGTGCTGGAAGCCGTGGAGCGCACGCTCAGCGCCGAATTCGCCGCGAATCTCGCGCGTGCGCCCGATGGCGGCGCCGACGCGCCGGTGACCGTGGCGCGCATATTGGACAAGCTGGACCGCGCCACCGAGCGGCGCATCGTCCAGGCGCTGGAACGCGACAACCGCGACGGAGCCGAGCGCGTGAAGCAGCGCATGATCGGCTTCGACGACCTGGCGCAACTGACCGTCGAGGACGCGCGCGCCTTGCTGCGCCGCGCGCCGGCGGAAAAACTGGCCGTGGCGCTGAAGGCCGCGTCGGAAGCCACGCGCAAGCTGTTCCTGGACGCCCTGCCCGAGCGCAGCCAGCGCGTGCTGCGCCAGGAGATCGCGGCCCTCGGCCCGGTGCGCCTGCGCGACGTGGACGAGGCCCAGGCGGCGATCCTGGACGCGGCCAAGGAGATGGCCGCAAACGGCGAGATCGTCTTCAACCCTCCGGGCGCGTGACATGACGGAAAAGAAACTGGAACTGGAAGAATTGGGCGGAGGCGAGCCCGCCCCTGCTGCTTCGCCGTCGCTGGAAGCGGTTTACGACGTGCCGGTGCAGGTCTCGGCCGTCCTTGGCCGGGCGACATTGCAGGTCGGCCAGTTGCTGAAGCTCGAGCGTGGCGCCGTGATCGAACTCGACCGCCGGGTCGGCGAACAGGTGGATATTTTCGTCAACGACCGCCTGGTCGCGCGCGGCGAAGTGGCCGTGGTCGATGGCCGCATGGCCGTCACCATGACCGAGATCGTGAAATCCGGCGGACGGTAATTCACGGCTTTGCCCCGAATCACCTGCCGCTGGCCTGGCCTTGGGCCGTGCCAGCAAACCGCCTCAACCCATAATAACCCTTTGCCGCCATTTGATCTTTCGCTGTTGGCACCCCTGCGGCTTCCGGCATTGCTATAGCTTCGCCGTATGCGCCTGAAGACCTTCACCGCCCAGTCGATGAGCGAGGCGATCGCGCTGGTGCGCGACACGCTGGGCCCGGACGCGATCATCGTCTCGGACCAGCAGGAAGACGGTGGCATCGGCGTACGGGTGACCGCGGCGATCGACACGCCGATCGATGCCCTAGGCACGATTCCGTCCGCCCCCGACGCCCTCGACAAGCTGACCGACGCGCTTTCCCATCACGGCGTTCCCGCCGGCCTCGCGGAGCGCATTTTGGCGGTCGCCGCCCGCGCACAGATGGGCACGGCCGACGCCGTCGCTTCGCTGGCCGAGGGGCTGGAGCAATGTTTCTATTTCGCCCCGCTCGGGCTGCCCGCTTCCGGCGCCAGGCCGGTGATGCTGGTGGGCCCGCCCGCCGCCGGCAAGACGGCGGTCGCGGCCAAGCTGGCGGCGCGCGCGGTCGCGGCCAGGCGCCACGTGACGCTGATCGCCGCTGGTGACGGAGCGCACGAAAGGGCCGCCGAGCGCCTGTCGCGCCATGCCCGGGCGCTCGATGTCGACTTGATGATGGCCGACGGCCCCGCTGAGCTCAGCAGGGCGCTGACCTTGTGCGAAGGCGCTGTGGTGATCGACTGCGCCGGAGCAAACCCTTACGACCGCGAGGCCATGACGGCGTTGCAACAGGCGGTCGATGCCGCAGGCGGCGAGCCGGTGCTGGTGCTGCCGGCGGGCGGCGATGCCGGTGAGTGCGCCGACATGGCGGCGGAGTTCGCCGCCATCGGCGTGCGCCGGATGATCGCCACGCGCGGCGACGTGGCGCGGCGCTTCGGCGGCATCCTGTCGGCGGCCGAGGCCGGCGGTCTGGCGCTGGCCGAGATCGCCGCGTCGGCGGCGCTCGATGGCGGGCTCGACGCGCTCGACGCGCTCAAGCTCGCCCGGCGCCTGTTGCCGCATCGGCGCGAGACGGCGGCCGAACCGGAAGATACATTGATGCAAATGAAGCAGGCGGTGGCGTCATGAACCCCCAGCTCGAAACCGCGGCAGGCACCACGACCCAGGCGGCCCCGGCGCATCGCGTCGTCGCGGTCGCCTCGGGCAAGGGCGGCGTGGGCAAGACGTGGTTCTCCATCACCCTGTCGCACGCCATGGCGCGCGCCGGGCAGAAAGTGCTGCTATTCGACGGCGATCTGGGCCTGGCGAACGTGGACATCCAGCTCGGCCTGACCCCTAGGCGCGACCTGGGCGCAGTCATGACCGGCCAGGCGACGCTGGGCCAGGTGGCGGCGGCGTTCCCCGAGGGCGGCTTCGACATCATCGCCGGGCGGTCGGGCACCGGCAGCCTCGCCAACCTGTCGATGCAGCGCCTGGGCACGCTCAGCCAGGATCTGGCGCAACTGGCGCGGCGCTACGACTGCACGGTGATCGACCTGGGCGCGGGGCTGGAACGGCCGGTGCGCATGCTGTCGGCCGTGGCGCAAGTGACGCTGGTTGTAACTACCGACGAGCCGACCGCGTTGACCGACGCCTATGCCTTCATCAAGGTGACGGCCCAGGAAACGCCGCAGGCCCGCATGGGCATCGTCGTCAACATGGCGACGACCCGGCGCGAGGGCGAGCGCACCTATGAAACCCTGCTGAAGGCATGCAAGGGGTTCCTGAAGATCGAGCCGCCGCTCTATGGCATCGTGCGGCGCGACGCGCGGGTGCGCGAATCGATCCGCTACCAGACGCCGCTCTTGGCCCGCTTCCCCACCGCCGACGCGGCGCAGGACGTCGAAGCCATCGCCCGCAAGGTGGTCGACGGCTGAGACGCTGCGCCCAAAAAAGCAGCGGGGGCCCTGATGGCCCCCGCCTTATCGCCCGCGTCTTTTTTTGTTCTTGGAACTTTCGTCTTGGATCGCTTGGAGCTTTAGCCCACGCGCCGCTGCGGCTCGGGCAGGATCACTAGGGCCGGCGCCGGTTCCACGGTCTTGGCGACATTGCGCCCACCGCGCTTCTGGCGCATGCGCTCGCGATTGGCCAGCGCCGACTCGTATTTCTTCAGCTCGTCGAAGGCATCGGCCACGTCCTTGCGCGCCCGCTCCATTTGCGCCTCGATATCCGCCAGGGATTTGGCGATACGCTCGCGCCGCTGGCCGACGGCCTGGGCATAGCCCTGGTTCGCCAGCGCGGGACGCCCGCGCCCCGGCTCGCCCAGCTCGGCTTCAAGCTGCGCCGTGGCGCCCTGCAGCTTCTCGCGCAGGCGCTCGAGCTCGTCGACCACCCTGGCGCGCTCTTCCAGCCGCCATTTGTGCATGCGAACGGTCGCGGCCACGCTTTTCTTCATAGCGCGCCTCCGTTGTCGATTGCCGGGAAACGCGTTCCGCCGGCCCGGTTTTGAGTCATGTGCAACTCGGCCATACCTGTGCCACCGTCTTGCTGCCCGTCGCCGTAACCCTGGCTCCTACATGGAATCCGTGGCGCACGGGAATTTCGCTTAGGCCGCGAGTATCGCCCCCGATGTTTAACTAAATGTAAAGAAGCCGCGGCCCGCAGCAGTTTTCCGCTCCCCCGATAATTATTTTATAATTCAATATGTTAGATGGGCATTCCCGCTCCGCCGCCAACCCTCGGGAAACAGGCTCGCCAGTTCGCCGCGCCGGTTTGGCGACTCGCGGCTTTCGCCCGAAATCGAGGCCTCCGGGCCTCGCCTGATTCGCGGCAACCCGGTTGAATCCCCTGCCAGGCTAAATACCGATTTGATTCTGTTATTTTTTTATTGATTCCCTCCCGGCGTTAAGATAAGTTAAGGTTAATCCACTGGGAGAACAGACATGCGTATCCTGTTGGTGGAAGACGATCCCTCAACGGCGAAAAGCATCGAGATGATGCTTAAGTCTGAAGGCTATGTCGTCGACCTCGCCGATATGGGCGAAGATGGTTTGGAAATCGGTAAGCTTTACGATTACGACATCATCGTCCTCGACCTCATGCTTCCGGATATCGACGGTTACGAAGTGTTGCGCCGGCTGCGCCAGGCGCGCATCAAAACGCCGATTTTAATTCTTTCCGGCCTCAGCGAGCTGGATTCCAAGGTCAAGGGCCTGGGCATCGGCGCCGACGACTACATGACCAAGCCGTTCCAGAAGCGCGAGCTGATCGCCCGCATCCAGGCGATCGTCCGGCGCTCCAAGGGCCATTCCGAATCGATCGTCCGCACCGGCAAGCTGGTGGTGAACCTGGACACCCGCACGGTCGAGGCGAGCGGCCAGCCGCTGCACCTCACCGGCAAGGAATACGGGATTCTCGAGCTCTTGAGCCTGCGCAAGGGCATGACGCTGACCAAGGAGATGTTCCTGAACCATCTCTACGGCGGCATGGACGAGCCGGAACTCAAGATCATCGACGTGTTCGTCTGCAAGCTGCGCAAGAAGCTGACGGTCGCCACGGGCGGCGAGAACTACATCGAAACGGTGTGGGGCCGCGGCTATGTGCTGCGCGATCCGTCGAGCGAGCCGGCGGCCGTGCCCGCTCCCGAGCCGCAGCGCGCCGTGAGCTGACGCCTTGACTCTTCCGACTTGAGCGAAGCGCCGGCGGCAACGCCGGCGTTTTCGTTTTTCGGATGTGCGCCGGCCTATTCAGCGCGGATCGGCACCGACGCCGCGAAGGTCATCTTGTCGCCGTCCGGGCCGGATATCTCCAGCTTGCCGCCCATGCGTTCCGTCAATCGCCGGGTGAAGTAGGGCTGCACGGCGCGCGGCGAAAGTCCCTCGACCTTGGCGCCCGGGTCCAGGCCCAGGCGCACCTCGTCGTTGAGCCGGCAGCCCTGGCCCGATGCCGCGACCGAAAGCCGCGCCTTGTCGGCCTCAGCCGCCACCGTGATGCCTAGCGTGCCGCCGCGCGGCAGCGATTCCGACGCCAGCGACACCAGGTTGCACAGAAGCTTGCCCCAGCCCGCCAGGGCCGGCGCGGCCGTGCTGGCCGGGTCCCACTGCACCTTCAGCTTACCGCCCTCGAAAATACCGTCGAGCAGTTCGCGCACGTCGGCGATCGGCTGGGCCAGTTGCGTGCCGGCCTGGCCGAACGCCACGCGATAGAATTGCAGCCGCCGCGACGCCTGCTTGCCGGAACTGGCGATCAGCGCCTTGGCCTCGTCGCTTTCGCCGCCGAATTCCTCCATCAGCTCGATACCGTTGTTGACCGCGCCCACCGGGCTTACCAGGTCGTGGCATAGCCGCGAGCACAGCAGCTCGGCCAGTTTAAGGTCGTCCATTGCGGGTTCCCCGGCGGTTTTCCTTGGCATTCAGCCGCCCCCCGAATAGCCACCCCTTCGGTATAGTGTCAACCGCGCCCGCGTTAAGGAGTGCGGACCATGACCGACCGGCTGACGCCAGGAACCTGGGTGCGCCACCCCGGCAAGCCGGATTGGGGGCTGGGCCAGGTGCAATCCGCCATCGGCACGCGCGTGACGGTCAATTTCGAGCATGCCGGCAAGCTTCTGATCAACATCGCCGTGGTGACGCTGGAACAAGTCGAGCCGCCGAGATGATCGGCGACGACGAGATCATGGAGCTGTTGAAACGCGCCGGCGCGAAGGAGTAGCGGCGATCAGAACGTCGCGCAGGCGATGCGCGCGCCGCCGCCGCCCAGTGGCGCGGGTTGATCGGCATAATTGTCGCCGCCGCCGTGGATGATCAGCGACTTGCCTTTCAAATCGTCGACCTTGAGGCGCGACGCAACGAGACTGCCCGAGGTCGTGCCGTCGGCCGCGACCGTCAGGGCCGGCAGATCGCCCTTATGCCCCTGCCCGTCCGGCCCCATGTGCTTGGTAGTCTTGTCGGGATCGTAGTGGCCGCCGGCCGACAGGCCCGGCACCGGCTTACCGTCGGGCCCGGCCTTCGGTTCGCAGCCCTTGGCTTCGTGAATGTGGAATCCGTGCGCGCCGGGCGGCAGCTTGTGCACGCGCGGGCTGACGACCAGCCCCTTGGGCCCGTCCTTGAAGTAGATCTTGCCGATCTCCTCGCCGACGCCCCTGTCGTCGATCTTGTGCACCTTGACCGACACTTCGCGCGCCTCGGCCGTGGCGGACATCGCAATCGCCAGCGCCGCGCCCAGCGCGGCGGTAAAAAGCGTTTTCATGCCTTCCTCCGTAATGCATTCGCGTCCGTTTACCGGACCGGTGGCGCTAGCGCGCCTCTTGCCGGGAATCATGGCATTGCCGGGCTGCCCGTACAAGTAGCGGCGGTTTTGAAAGGGTAGAAAAACCATGCGGAAACAATGGGTTTCGGGTAACCTTGGGTGGGATTCAACCCATGAAGACAGGCAATCCATTGAGCGGCGCCATACGCAAGAGGGCTGCATCGCCGCAGAGCGGGGCCGAGGATGCCGGCGCGCGGCTGATGATCCGCGTGGCGTTCGGCGCGCACGACGCGCTGGGGCCCGGCAAGGTGCGGCTCTTGGAACTGGTGGACAAGCACGGGTCGATCAGCGCGGCCAGCCGCGCGATGGGCATCTCGTACCGCCGCGCCTGGCTGTTGATCGAGGGATTGCGCCAGACCTTCCGCGAGCCGGTATTGGCCGCGCGCCATGGCGGCACGCGCGGCGGCGGCGCGGGGTTGACGCCGTTCGGGCGCGATTTGCTGCTGCGCTACCGCGCCATCGAACGCACGGCCCGCGCGGCGGTGGCCAGCGACCTTAACGGCCTACAGCGCGACGTGGCGCCGCGCCTCACCGGCGCCGCGCGGCGCAAACCGCAAGCCGCGAAGGACTAGCCCTCGCCGCGCGGCGGCGGCATGAGGTGAATCCCTTCCGCCAACAGCGAAACGGAAACCGCCGCTCCGGCAGTAAAGCCGTTGCGCCGCGCGACATGCGCGGGCACAGAAAAATCCAGCGGATGGCTGCCGGTTGCATCCAGGCGCAGGGCGATTTGAGCATTCGGCCCGACAGTAAGGACGGAATCGACTACGCCCTGGACCGGATTCTCGTGCTCACCGCGCGACGGACGATCGCGGCGATGCGGCACCACGAATCCGTCGGGAATGATCCAGGCGCAGGCCTGGCCCGGCTTGAAGGCGGGGTTATGCGCGGCCTCGATCCGCCTTCCGTTCCAATCAAGCAGCGTCAGCGCGCGCGCCGGATCGTGATCCAGAACCGTACCGGCGAACACGTTGCGCAAATTCACCAGCCGCGCCACCTCGGCCGAATTGGGCCGCATGGTCACTTCCTCCGGCGTTCCGGTCTGCAGCGTGCGGCCGCGATGCAGCACCGCCATGCGGTCGGACAGCATCACCGCCTCGTCCAGATCGTGCGTCACCAGCACCACCGGCATGCTGAAGGCGCGCCGCAGCGCGGCGATTTCGCGGTAGAGCCGCTGGCGCGTGGCCTTGTCCACCGACGAGAACGGCTCGTCCAGCAGCAACACTTTTGGATCGCGTGCCAGCGCCCGCGCGACGGCCACGCGCTGCTGCTGCCCACCCGAGAGTTCGGCCGGCCGGCGATCTTCGAGACCCGCCAGATGCACCGTTTCGATCAGGCGGCGCGCATGCGCGGCGCGCTCGCCTGCCGGCAGATGCCCCATCGCGGCGGCGACGTTGCCCAGCGCCGTCATGTGCGGGAACAGGGCATAGCTCTGGAACACCATGCCGGCCGCGCGCCGGTAGGGCGGCAGATCGACGCCCGAAGCCGCGTCGTACCAGGCCTCCCCGTCCACGCGCACCGATCCGCCCCGCGGCCGGTATACTCCGGCAATGCTTTTTAGGATCGTGCTTTTGCCACTGCCCGACGGACCGACCAGAGCCAGCACCTCGCCCGGCGCGCAGTGGAACGAAGCCGAGAGGGGAATCGGCGCGTCCTGGGTAAGATCGACCGCGAGGCCCTGCACCGCTGCTATCCCAGCCGGCGACCGATGCGGCGCGAAAAAGCGTAGCTGAAGGCGATGGCGGCGAGCGACACCGCCAGCAGCACCGCCGACATGCGGCCGGCCGCCGCTTCGTCGAAGGCCTGTACCCGGTCGTAGATGGCGATGGCGACGGTGCGGGTTTCCGCCGGGATCGAGCCGCCGACCATCAGCACGATGCCGAACTCGCCCATGGTGTGCGCGAAACTGAGCACCATCGCCGTCAACACGCCCGGCCAGGCCAGCGGCAATTCGACCTTCAGAAACGCGCGCCAGGGCCGCATGCCGCAGCACGCGGCGGCCGCGCGCAGCTCGGGCGCGATCGCCTCGAAGCCGCGCTGCATCGGCTGGATCGCGAACGGCAGGTTGAAGATCACCGAGGCCAGCACCAACCCCTCGAAGGTGAAGACCAGCGGCCGGCCGAACGCCGCCTGCCAGAGCTGCCCCACCGGCGACGCGGCGCCGAAGCCGATCAGCAGGTAATAGCCGAGGACCGTCGGCGGCAGGACCAACGGCAGGGCCACGGCGGCTTCGACCACCCCCTTGCCGGGAAAGCTGCCATAGGCCAGCCGCCTTCCCGCCACTATGCCGACGGGCAACAACAGCAGTACCGTCGCCGCGGCAAGTTCGATCGACAGAAAAAGCGCGGTCCAATCCATGCAACGGCCCAGCCTAACTGCCTTCGCCCGGCAGCACGAAGCCGTATTTGCGCAAGATGGCGCGTGCGGGCGGCGCTTGCAGATAGGCATAGAAGCGTTCGGCCTCAGGCCCGGCGTGCTTCAACAGCGCCATGCGCTGACGCAGCGGCGAATGCCACTCCGCCGGAATCAGCGCGTGGTCCGCGAGCGCCTGGACCTTAGGCGAAATCGCCAGCGAATAGGCGGCGATGCCGCCCTGGGCGTTGCCCGAGGCGGCGAACTGGGCGGCCTGGGATACGTTTTCACCCAGCACCAGCCTGGGCTGGATCGATTCCCACAGGCCCTTGCGGCGCAGCGCCTCTTCCGCGCGCTTGCCATAGGGCGCGTGCTCGGGATTGGCAATCGCGAATTTGACGACACGCCCGTCGCTGAGCGCGGCCTTGAGATCGTCGAGCGACCCATCGGCTTTCAGCGCCGAGCCGCGCAGAACCAATAGCGCAATCCGGCCGATGGCATAAAGCGCGCCCTCGCCGCGCGCAAAGCCGTCGCGCGCCAGATCAAGCACGTAGTCCTCGTCGGCCGACATGAACAGGTCGAACGGCGCTCCCTGGCGGATCTGACGAGCGAAATTGCCCGAGGAGCCGATGGCGAGCTTGACCCGGATTCCGGTTTCCGCCGCGTATGCCGCAACCGTCTCTTCCAGCGCGAACTGAAGGTCGGATGCCGCGGCAACCAGCGGCTGGCCCGGGGCGGATTGCGCCCGTGACTGCGGTGCGGCAACAAACGCGGCCAGCATGGCGATCGCGGCGAATGCCGAAAGAGATCTTAAGGTCGCGCGCATAGTCTCCCCGGTCCAGGCATCGCTATATCCATCAGGATATAACGCAGTCGCGCGCCTTACAAGCACGGCCGATCCGGCCGCTTTGTGTTGACCTTGAGCCCCACCCCCGCGATCATTCCGGCATGATGTTTCCCCTGCACCACAGCGCCGCCCTGGGCGCCGCCGCGATCGCGGCCTTGCTGGCGGCAGGCCCGGCCGCGGCGCAGAATGCGGCGCCCGGCGATCCGGCGCGCGGCGAGGAGCTGTTCAAGAAATGCGTGGCCTGCCACACGCTGGAGGAAGGCGGGCGCAACAAGGTGGGCCCGCGCCTGCATGGTCTGTTCGGGCGCAAGGCCGGCGGCGTGGCCGACTTCAAGTATTCGCCGGCGCTGCGCGACAGCGCACTGGTATGGACGCCCGAAACCGTCGATGCGCTGTTCGCCAAAGGACCCGACGTGCTGACGCCGGGCAGCAAAATGCCGTTGCAGACGATGGCCAGCCCGAAGGACCGCGCCGACCTGATCGCCTATCTGCAGCGGGCGACCGCGCAATAACCGCAACCGCTAGGAGGGAGAAAACGCATGAAATCGATCCTGACCGGCCTGATCGCCGCCATCGTCATCGCCGTGATCGTGGGCTTCGCCACCAAGCCGGCGAGCCAGAGCACCACTGCGCGCTACACGACCGAGAACGTAAGGCTCTAAGGCCCGCCTGCGGGCTGGCCGGTTTCGAGGTTCCATAGGCGCACCAACTCGTCGCCGCCGGCCGACAGACCCAGCTTCGCGTCGGGCGTGAAGGCGACCGACCAGATCGCCTTGGCGTGGCCGTTCATGGCGCGGATTTCCTTGCCCGCGTCGATGTCCCAGTAATGCAGCTTCAGGTCGCGCCCGCCCGACAGCGCGCGCTTGCCGTCGGGCGAGAACGCCACGGCGATGATGAAGCCCTGATGGCCCAACAGCGCCTTCACCTCGCGCGCCTCGGCCAAATCCCATAGCCGCAAGGTCTCGTCCACCCCGGCCGACAGAAGCTGCTTGCCGTCCGTGGACAGCGCCAGGCCGTTGACGCCGAAATTATGCCCGCGCAGCACCGCGCCGTCGCTGCCCGTGGCTACGTCCCACAGGCGGATCGTGGCGTCATAGCCGGCGGAGACCACCTGCTTGCCGTCGCGCGTAAACAGCACTGAATTGACGTTGCCGGTATGGCCTTCGAGCGTGCGCAGCAAGGCGCCTTTCTCCAGGTCCCACAGCCGCACGGTGCGATCCCAGCCCGCCGAGGCCGCCAGCTTGCCGTCGGGCGACACGGCGACCGACGCGACGTTGGCGGTGTGGTCCTTGAATTGATGCAGCACGGCGCCGGTTTCCAGATCCCACAGGATCAGTGTCTTGTCGTCGCTGGCGGAGATCGCGCGGGCGCCGCCGGGCAGGAACCGCGCCGCGTTGGCCGAGGCGAAATGCTCGTTGAGTTCCTTGAGCTGCTTCTGCGCCTTTAGGTCCCACAGGCGCACGGTGTAGTCGAAGCTGGCGGTCAGCACGCGCGCACCGTCGGGCGACACGGCGACCGACTTGACGATGCCACCGTGCCCGGAAAGGTCGGCCCGCGCCGGCGCAACGCCGAGCATAAGGCCCAGCACCAACGCAAGGCCCAGGCGTAAAGGCATGGAAGCTCGCTAGAGGCGCTTAACCGGCCGCGTCAGCGCCAGGTGCGGCCGGACCCGGGCACGCCCCAGTCGTTGCGGTTGGTGTTGGTGGATTCCGCGCCCGACAATTCATAGCCGGTCTTGGTGTGGCGGAAGGCCGGGATCAGGTTGCCGGTCTGCGGATCGACCGCCAGGGTCGCCACCTCGAACGCACCGTTGGAATTGCCGGCGGGATTCATGACCGTGGCGAGAAACACCTTCTTACCGTCGTACTCGCCCTGCGTCAGGCGCAGCACCTTGACCCCGTATTGCTGGGTCAGCTTCTTGTCGATGTCGACCACGCTCATCTGCGCCGAGGCGGTTCCGGCCGATACCGCCAGGGCCAACGCCGCCGCGCCCGCAAGCAGGTGCTTCATATCAAAACTCTCCCGTTCAACGAATTCCGGCCCTCAGTCGTCGCCGTGGCCGCGCGCCGCGCCCTTCACCTCGGCGGCCCACAGATTGTGATGCTCGCGCGCCCAGTTCTCGTCCACCTGGCCGGTGCTCATGGCGTCGAAGGCGCCCTCCATGCCGATGGTGCCGATATAGATGTGCCCGACGATGACGGCGATCAGGATCAGCGCCGTCACGCCGTGCCACACCACGAATTTCTGCATGTCGTGGATGTCCATGCCGAAATCGAACGGCATCAGCAGGTAGAATCCGGTGACCGCCAGCAGCGCGCCGCCCAGCACCACCGACCAGAAGATCAGCTTCTGCCCGGCGTTGAACTTGCGCGACGGCGGATGCACACCCTTGGTGAACAGCCCGCCGCCCTTGGCCAGCCATTTCAGGTCGTCGCCGTTGGGCAGGTTGTGGCGCAGCCACAGGACCAGCATCATCAGCACGCCCAGGACGAAGGCGGCGGCGATGTAGTTATGCGCCAGCTTGCCCCATAGCGTGATCGCCGAGAAACCGGACTTGCCGATCAGCGGCAGCAGCAGATAGCGGCCGTACAGCATGTTGAGGCCGGTCAGCGCCAGGACGATGAAACTGACGGCTGTGAGCCAGTGCGCGAACCGCTCGACCGTGTTGAAGCGCTGGATGGTGCGGCCGGCCGGCCCATGCTCGATGCGGATGCGGCCGCGCACGGCGAAGAACACGGCGATGACGATCGCCATGCCCAACAGCAGCCACGCGCCGTAGGTGGAAACCGGGCCGTTGCGCAGGTTGCGCCAGTTTTCGCCCTCGGACTGCACCAGAACCCCGGCCTTCTTGTCGGGGATCGACACATAGCCCTGCATGCCCTTGCGCACCTCGCCCCAGATCGCGGCCTCGGTGGCGCTGGTGCGGGCCAGCGGCGCGCCGGCCTGGGGCGCGCCTTGCGCCTGCGGCTGTGCGGTCTGCGCCTGGACCGGCGCGGTTGGAGCGGTTGCGAAAAATGTCAGCGCCACGAGGGCGAAGGCGATCCAGCGCATCTTAAGTCATCCTCCCGGCGGTCGGATTAGAACTGCTGCAATTTGGCGCGGTTCTGCATCTGCTGAACCGTCGCGGTCGACACTTGCTGGCCTTTTTGGCCTTCATAGACGCCCTTGTTGAACGACAGCGGGCGGCCTTGTTCTTCCTCGCGGCAGGCGATCAACGCCGTGGCGGCAAGCGCCAGCGCCAGCGACAGATGCAGCACTCGCTTCATGACGGTCTCCTCCGCAACTCTCTCGTTCTTGTTCTTGTCTCGTCCCGGGCGCGGAAACGGGCGCGCCGGCCGGAATTCAACCGGCCCGCCGCCCCGATCCGCCGCGTGCTTAAGACCCGGTCTTGGTCTGGTAGGCCGTACCCCAACCCCAGGCGCCCGACCCGAAGCCGCGGGCGACCACGCGCTCACGGTAGATGTCGGACACCACGTCGCCGTCGCCGGCCAGCAGCGCCTTGGTCGAGCACATCTCGGCGCATAGCGGCAGCTTGCCTTCGGCGATGCGGTTGCGGCCGTACTTCTTGAACTCGGCATCGGAGTTGGCCTGTTCGGGACCGCCGGCGCAGAAGGTGCACTTGTCCATCTTGCCGCGGCTGCCGAAATTGCCGGCCTGCGGGTATTGCGGCGCGCCGAACGGGCACGCGTAGAAGCAATAGCCGCAGCCGATGCACAAATCCTTGTTGTGCAAAACCACGCCCTGCTCCGTTTGATAGAAGCAGTCCACCGGGCACACCGCCTTGCAGGGCGGGTCCGAGCAGTGCATGCAGGCGACGGAGATCGACCGTTCGCCCGGCTTGCCGTCGTTGATGGTGACGACGCGCCGGCGGTTGATGCCCCAGGGCACTTCATGCTCGTTCTTGCAGGCGGTGACGCAAGCGTTGCATTCGATGCAGCGTTCGGCGTCGCACAGGAATTTCATACGGGCCATGATACGCGTCCCCTACCTTATGCTTTTTCGATCTTGCACAGCGTGACCTTGGTCTCTTGCATCTGGGTCACGATGTCGTAGCCGTAGGTGGTGCAGGTGTTGGCCGATTCGCCGAGGACATAGGGATCGGCGCCCGGCGGATACTTGCTCCTGAGGTCCGCTCCCTGCCATTGGCCGCCGAAATGGAACGGCATGAACGCGACGTTCTTGCCCACCCGCTCGGTGACCATCGCCTTGACCCGCACCTTGCTGCCCTCAGGGCTGTGCACCCAGACCTGCTGGCCGTCCTTGATGCCCGCCTGGTTGGCGTTGAAGGGGTTGATCTCGACGAACATGTCCTGCTGCAGCTCGGCGAGCCACGGGTTCGACCGCGTCTCGTCGCCGCCGCCTTCGTACTCCACCAGGCGGCCCGAGGTCAGGACGATCGGGAACTGCTTGCCCGCGTCCTTGGCCTTGTCCTGGACCGACTTGAACAGCAACGGCACGCGCCAGTGGCGCTTGACGTCGTTGTGCGTCGGGTACTTGGCGATCAGTGCCGCGTCGGGTGAATACAGCGGCTCGCGGTGCAGCGGCACGCCGTCCGGGAAGTTCCAGACCACCGCACGCGCTTTGGCATTGCCGAACGGCGCGCAGCCGTGCTTGATCGCCACGCGGATGATGCCGCCCGAGAGGTCCACCGCCCAGATCACGCCGTCGGACTTGTCGGGACCGCCGCCGATCTTCTCGATGATGGCCCGCTCCTCGGCCGTCAGGTCCTTGTCCCAGCCCAGCTTCTTCAACACGCCGTAGCTGAACTGCGGATAGCCGTCCTGGATTTCGGAGCCGACGTTGTAGGCCCCTTCGGCCAGCATGTTCTCGCCCCACTTCTTCATGTTGTCCGGCGCGGTAACGCCGAACAGGGCGCGGAACGACAGGCCGCCTTCGGCCACCGGCTTGGACTGGTCGTAGAGGTTGGGCGTGCCGGGATGCTTCATCTCGGGCGTTCCCCAGCACGGCCAGGGCAAGCCGTAGAACTCGCCATCGCACGGGCCGCCATTGGCGCGCAGGGACGTCTTGTCGAACGTGCCCTGGTTGGCCAAATGCAGCTTCAGGCGCTCGGGGCTGTGGCCCGAATAGCCGATGGTCCATACCCCGCGATTGATCTCGCGCAGGATGTCCTCGGGCAGCGGGACGGTTCCCGTCACCTTGATGTTCTTGAACATCTCTTTTTCGTAACCGAACTTCTTGGCGAACAGATACATGATCTCGTGGTCGCGCTTGGCCTCGAACACGGGCTTGAAGATCTCATAGCCCCACTGGATCGAGCGGTTGGACGAGGTGCGCGAGCCGTCGGTCTCGAGCTGCGTGGCCGCGGGCAGCAGGTAGACGCCATCCTTGCGGTCGTGCAGCACCGCCGAAAGCGTCGGATACGGGTCGATGACGACCAGCATATCCAGCTTCTCCATGGCCTTCTTGTTGTCGGCCATGCGGGACTGCGAGTTGGGCGCGTGGCCCCAATACACCATCGCCTTGATGTTGTCGGGCTGATCGAGGTTTTCCTTCGCCTCGAGCACGCCGTCGAACCAGCGCGAGATCGGGATGCCGGGCTTGCCCATCGACGCTTCGTTGGGGAAGCGTCCCTTCAGGTAGTCCATGCTGACGTCCCAAACGCGGGCCCAGTGCGCCCAGGCGCCCGGGATCAGCCCGTAATAGCCGGGCAGCGTCGAGACATCGAGGCCGAGGTCGGTCGCCCCTTGCACGTTGTCGTGGCCGCGGAAGATGTTGGCGCCGCCGCCCGACACGCCGATATTGCCCAACGCCAACTGCAGGCAGTTATACGCGCGGACATTGGCGTTGCCGATCGTGTGCTGGGTGCCGCCCATGCACCAGATCAGCGTGCCGGGCCGGTTCTGCGCGATCGTGCGGGCGACACGCTTGAGCTGCGAGGCGGGCACGCCGGTGACGCGCTCGGTCTCTTCCGGCGTCCACTTCTTCACTTCCTCGCGCACCGCGTCCATGCCCCAGACGCGCTTCTTGATGTATTCCTTGTCTTCCCAGCCGTTCTCGAACACCTGGCTCAAGAGGCCCCAGATCAGCGCCACGTCGGTGCCCGGGCGGAAGCGGACATGCTCGTCGGCATGCGCGGCCGTGCGCGTGAAGCGCGGATCGCACACGATCAGCGGAGCGCCGTTCTGCTCCTTGCCCTTCAGGATGTGCATCATCGAGACGGGATGCGCCTCGGCGGCGTTGCTGCCGATCATGAAGATCGACTTGGACTTGTGGATGTCGTTGTAGCTGTTGGTCATCGCGCCGTAGCCCCAGGTCTGGGCGACGCCGGCGACTGTGGTGGAATGGCAGATGCGGGCCTGGTGGTCGACGTTGTTCGAGCCCCAGAACGCCGCGAACTTGCGCAGCAGATAGGCCTGTTCGTTCGAGAACTTGGCCGAACCCTGCCAATACACCGAGTCGGCGCCGGACTTCGTGCGGATGTCCAGCATCTTGTCGCCGATTTCGGTGATCGCCTGGTCCCAGCTGAGGCGCGTCCACTTACCGGCCACCAGCTTCATCGGATACTTCAGGCGGCGTTCGCCGTGCGCGTGCTCGCGGATCGCCGCACCCTTGGCGCAATGCGCGCCCAGGTTCAGCGGGCTTTCGAACACCGGCTCCTGGCCGATCCACACGCCGTTCTGCACCTCGGCGCCGATCGTGCAGCCCACCGAGCAATGCGTGCAGATGTTCTTGATGAACTTGACCTCGGCCTTGCCGGCTTGCGCCTCGGCCTTTTGCACCAGGCCGCCCGACAGCGACGCGGCGGCCGCGAGGCCGCCGGCCGCGAGGCCGGAGCGCTTGAGGAAGGTGCGGCGATCGACCGCGCCGCCGACCACGCCCGACAGGGCCTTCGTCATCCGCGATCCGGTCGCTGTACCGTTGCTGCGTTTCGTAAGCATGGGTCTGTCCCTCCGCGCCGGCTTAGAACTTGGCCGACTTGTAATAGGTCTTGACGTGTTCGGTTTCGCTGTACGCGCCCGGCTTGGCCTGACCGGCCGCGGCCGGAGCCGCCTTGCCGCCGAGCGTCACCGCGGCGACGCCGAGGGCGCCCGCGCCCAGCCCGGTCTTGCGAATGAACGCGCGGCGGCCGATCGCCGTCGCCGTTTTCGTGTCGTGCTTGTGGTCGCTCATTGCTCTCACCCCTTTTTGCACGTCAGTCGATAGCGCCGATGGCGTCACGCCATGGCGAATGCTTCGCTCTCCACGTCCATGAAGATCCGGCCGATGGCGCCGGCCGGCATGTAAAGACGCGCCGACTTGGCCGCGGCCAGATCGGCGAAAAAGCGCCCGGCCCAGGGGGCCAGATGCGCGTCGAAAAACTTGCGCTGCTCGTCGAGACCGAGCGGCGGCGCGAAACGGCCTTCGATCAGCGCGCCCATCATCTCGCACAAGATGCCGATATGGTCTTCGGGCTCGGGAACGCCGTCGGCGGCCTTGATGCCGAGGCGCGCCATGTCGCTGCGCAGCCGCGCCAGCGGCTTTTCGTACATGAACCCGGTCATGTAGTAGGAGGCGTAGGGCGTCATCTCGCCCTGCGGCATGCCTATGAACAAGGCATTGAATTCTTCTTCCGCCGCTTCCGGCGCGGTCGCGCGCGCGGCGGCGGCAAGCGCCGCGAAACCCTGGCCCAACGGCGAAGCGTCGCCGTCGATCGCGCCAAGGCGTTTCAGGAATTCGCCGCTGGGTGGACACGTCAATGCCGCACCGAGCAGGCTGTAAACCTGGGCGCGCGCAAAATCTTCTTCAGCAATATCGACGGTTGTGGCTGTTGCCAACACCCGACGTTCCCTCACCCACCCGTTTCGGCCCGGCCGGCCTCCGCTCTTTTCGGCGGATGCGGCGGCGCCGCTTTCGTGCCCGTCCCGGAAGTAAGCCCCGGAAATATCTTTGGTATACGAGCTATGAACATTGTGAGGCTCGGGGGTGTGTGAAGTCAATTCAAATTGGCGATTGTATAGAAGACAGACCTTGGAAAATTCCTCGCGGGAACAGTGGGATGCATCCCCGGGGTTATTCCCCGGCCGGGGCGGCAGGTCGGCGGCGCGCAACGCCCCGCGCATGCGGCTGAGCAGCAGCCAGGCGCTCTTATAGGTAACCCCCAGGATTCTATGCAGATAGTGGGCGCTCGCCCCTTGGTTGGTAGAAGTGAACAGGTGCAGCGCCAATAGATATTTGTGCAGGGGAATGTGGGACGATTCGAACGCGGTGCCGACCTTGACCGTGAATTGCTTGCGGCACTTGCCGCATTTGCGCAGACCGATGCGCGTGGTCTTGCCCTTTAGCGCATAGATTCGTTCGGTATTTCCGCAATGGGGACAGACCGGGCCGTCCGGCCACAAGTACCCTTCCAGCGTCTCATAGGCCGCCGCTTCGTTCTGGAAAAAATCGTTGGATGGCAGGGACATGAAGTAAGCCGATTGCCTCTAAGCCGGCCGCTCCGGCTTGCCGCTGGGCGCCGGCGGCTTTTCGGCGCCATCGGCGGCCTTGGCCGGTTCGGAGGGTTCAGCGGATTTGATGGCTTTGACCTCGTCTTTCGCCCGCTCCTCCTCGACTCGCTTGATCGACTCTTCGACTTTATCCACGAAACCCCGGCCGACCTGGTAGGAGGTCGCGACCACTTGGTCGGGGGCGGCCAGATGCGTGTAATCGAGATTGTGCAGGTCGAGCGTCTCCATCGCGGCGATCACAGGATCGCTGACCCACAGTTTACGCAACGCCGCGAGGCGCAGTGCCTGCGGCACTCCCTTGCCCATGAAAGCCGTGTAGTCCGAATCCTTGGTGAGGGAATCCACCGGCGGCAGCTTGGCGACGACCTCGGGGTCGCCGTCGGGTTCGTCGGCGCGGTTTTCCCGCGGCGCGGGGGCGTGCTGGGACTCCGGTTGGGGAGTGGGTTCGCGCGCGGGCTTGGCAGCGGTCTCCGGCGCGGCCTCGCCTTGCGGCGCGGGGGCGTGCTGGCGCGCCTGCTTCAGGCGCGACCAGCGCTTGAGGAAAGTCTCGTCCCCGCCGCTCATCGTTTGCGGTCCTGGTCCGGGCTGCGCGCGAAGGCTTCGAGGTTCGCGGGCTTGCGCTGACGCTTGTATTTCGCTTCCTCGACATGGAATCGCCGCACGAAATCGGCGATCCATTCCGCGACCGGCGGCGGCATCGCCACGCCGTCGACGATCTTGTCGCCCGGTTCGGCGAGACTCTGTGCCTCGTCGGGCGCCGCGGTGACTTGCAACGCCAGAACCGGAAGCCCCGCGGGCCCCTCGCCCTCGCGCAAGGCGATATACAGGCGCGGCTCGCCCGCCAAATTGTAGCGATAGCTCTCGGTTTCCTTGCGGTGCAGGCGCAATTCCATCGCGCCGAGATAATAGCGCTCGCGCCCCGGCTCCGAGCCGATCAGGCTGCCGGCTTCGACGTCCGGCACGTCGGGCAAAACCGCGAAGGGCCGCCAATCGTGATCGGCCCAGGGGCTGTTGAGCTTGCGCCGCTCGGCGACGATGCCGACGGTGATCGCTTCCGAGGTCTGCATGGGGCGAAAGTGTACCACGCCCGGCGCTAGGCGCTATTTCCGAGCGATATCGGCCACTTCGCCGCCCGTCATGAGCGCGAGCTGATCTGCCCGGAGCTTAAAAACGGCGTTGGGCGTGCCGCCCGCGGCCCAGATTTCGCCCAGCGCCAGTAGATCGCGGTCGATATAGGTACGCAGCTTGGTCGGATGCCCCAGGGGCGGCACGCCGCCGATGGCGAAGCCCGTGCGGTTGCGCACGAAATCCGCGTCGGGCCGCTCCACCTTTTCGCCCAAAAGCGCCGCGAGCTTCTTTTCATCGACGCGATTCTCGCCGCTGGCGATCACCAGCACCGGCTTGTCGCCTAGGGCGGTGCGGAAGATCAGCGACTTGGCGATGCGGGCGACCGTGGTGCCGATCGCCGCCGCCGCCTCGGCCGAGGTGCGCGTCGTGGCCTGAAATTCCACGACCGCGCAGTCGAATCCGGCTGACGTAAGCGCGTCCTGCACCTTTTGCGCGGAGGGATTGAGCGGCATCAGCCCGCCAGTTCGCGCGAGCGCCGCGTGGCGGCGGCGATGGCGCGGTTGAACAGCGGCTGGATGCCGTCGGCCGCCATCAGAATCTTCAAGGCTTCGAGAGTCGTCCCGGCCGGGCTAGTGACGTTCTCGCGCAAGGTCGACGCCGGCTCGCCCGACAGCCGCGCCAATTCGCCCGCACCCGAAACGGTCACGCGCGCCAGGCGCATGGCGAGTTCGGCCGGCAGGCCCGCCTGCCGCCCCGCCTCGGCCAGGGCCTCTATCAAAAAGAATACATAGGCCGGTCCGCCGCCCGAGACCGCCGTCACCGCGTCGAGCAGCCCTTCATCGTCGACCCAATGCACTTCGCCCACGGCGGCCAGGAGACGGCCGGCCAGATCGCGCATCGCTTTATCCACATGGGGATTGGCGACCGCCACGGTGACGCCGCGCCCCACGGCGGCGGGCGTGTTGGGCATCGAGCGCACAACAGCCGCGTCGGCGCCGAGATGTTTGGCGAAATAGGCCAGCGTCTTGCCCGCGGCGATGCTGAGGAACAACGGCTTGGCCGCCTTCACCCCCGCGAGCGCGCCGAGCGCCTGGTCCATCATCTGCGGCTTTACCGCCAGCAGAATCACCGCGGGCCTGAGCGACGGCGGCAGCGCGTCGAGTCGCGTGACATTGGCCGTGCCCGCGAAGGGCCGCAGGGCCTCGGCGCTGGGTTCGATCACGAACACCGGCCGTTCGGATGTGCCGGCGATGCGCTGGTCGAGCCACCCCTTGAGGAGCGCCCCGCCCATCTTGCCGCAGCCGAGTAGGAGCAAAGGTCCGGTCATGGACCGGAGAATAGACGAAGCAGCTAGGCTTCGCCCACCGTGTCGATCATCGCCGACACCATCGCGTCCGACGCGCTCTTGCCGCCCCAGATCACGAACTGGAAGGCGGGATAGAATCGGTCGCCCTCGGTCAACGCGATATCCACCAGGTCTTCCAGTTGTTCGACGCTGGCGCCGCCCGCGCCGCGCAGCAGCAGGCTGTGGCGGAACAGCGCCACGCCCTCGCTCGCGCACAACTCGAAATGCCCGGCCCAGAGCGACTCGTTGATCAGCCCGAGAAGCTCGGTGACCGAGCGGCGCCGGTTGTCCGGCACCTTCAGGTCGAGCGAGCAGGTGAACTGCAACGCGCTGAGCTCAGTGTTCCAGGCGAAGAACAGGCGGTAATCGCCCCAGCGCCCGGTGATCTGGGCCACCAGCTCTTCCTCGCCCGCGCGTTCGAACGGCCAGTCATGGGCGGTGACGATTTCTTCGACCAGGTCGAGTGGGTTTGACTTGACGGGGCTGCGTTCGACCTGAGTCGTAGTCATCCCATCCCCTCCTATGCGGAGACCGGCCCGGCGTTCCCGCACGCAAGGCTGTCTCCACCCCCTAGAACGGTTCGAGCCCCTGCATTTGGTAGTCGGGGGCTCGTCCATCCACAATATGGGGTAAGCTGACGTAACCGCTTGATTCGCACAAGAGAAAATTGCATCGCGCCCCGCGGAGCGGCGGCAGAACAGGCAAATCCGACACAGGCCGGCGCAGGACCGGCCGGGATGTTGGGCCGGAAATCAGCCCGGTGATTTGCCCTTGCGCGCGAGCTTTGCTTCGAGCGCCGTGAGGCGTCCGGCCAGTCTTTCCTGCTCTTCGCGCGCCTTCGCCGCCATCGCGCGCACCACTTCGAATTCTTCGCGCGTGACGAGATCGGCGCCGGCGAGAATGCGCTGGAACTCCTGGCGCAGCCGCGCCTCCACTTCCTCGCGCATGCCCGCCAGCGTGCCCAGCGCCCCGCCGGCCACGCGCGCCAGATCGTCGATCAGCCGATGGTCGAATTGCATGGTGCGATTCTCCTCGATATTCCAGCTCAGGCCGCCTTGCGCACGGAAACTTCCCTAGCGATGCGCTGGCCGGAAGCGCGCCGCGCCTCCTCCAAGTCGTATTCTATCTGCAAGCGCAGGAAAAACCCGTCGGACAGGCGGAAATAGCGGCACAGCCGGAGATCCGTGTCCGCGGTGATCGCACGCTCGCCATGAACGATTTCGTTGATCCGGCGCGGCGGCACGGACAGCGACCGCCCAAGCGCGTTCTGGCTCAATCCCAGCGGCTTCAGGAACTCTTCCAGCAGAATGTCGCCGGGATGCGGATTTTTCAGCAGCACAGCCACCCAAACCTCCTAGCGATGATAATCCACGATCTCCACATCGTATGCGTCGCCATCGCGCCAAACGAAACACAGCCGCCATCGCTGGTTGATCCGCAGGCTATGCTGACCGGCGCGGTCCCGCACCAAAGCCTCCAGATTGTTGCCCGGCGGATTCCGCAGATCGTTCAGCGTCCTTGCGGCATGCAGCAGGCGCAACTTGCGCAAGGCTCGATCTTGTATGTCTGCGGGCAACCGGCGGGCACGCCGCGACTGCCAGATCAGCGCCGCATCGTCCGACGCAAAACTCTTGATCATCGCAAACTATAACGCAACGCGTTATAGGGGGTCAACGGGCGCTATTTCTTCATCCTTGCCCCTGCCCTCGCCGCGACCTATAAGACGCAAACCCTTGATCTGGAGCGGCGAATGATCCTCGTCACCGGCGGCGCCGGGTTCATCGGCTCGAACCTGCTGGCCGGGCTGGAATCGCGCGGCGACCACGAGATCGCGGTCTGCGACCATCTCGGCCACGGCGACAAATGGCGCAACATCGCCAAGCGCGAGATCGCGGCGTTCGTCAAGCCGGGCGCCCTGGCGGATTTTCTCGACGCCAACCGCGACATGCTCGATGCCGTGTTCCATCTCGGCGCCGTGTCGTCCACCACCGAGCCCGACGCCGACCTGATCGTCGATGCCAATTTCGTGCTGTCGCAGAGCTTGTGGGACTGGTGCGCGGCGCACGGCAAGCGGCTGATCTACGCGTCGTCGGCGGCGACCTATGGCGACGGCGCGGCGGGATTCGACGACGATTTCTCGATCCAGCATCTGAAGTCGCTGAAGCCGCTCAACGCCTATGGCTGGAGCAAGCACGTGTTCGACCGGCGCGTGGCGCGCGTCGTCGCGGGCAACGGCCCCAGGCCCAAGCAATGGGCCGGGGTGAAGTTCTTCAACGTCTATGGGCCGAACGAATACCACAAGGGCGCGATGGCATCGGTCGCCTATCACGTCCACCAGCGCATCAAGTCGGGCAAGAAGGCGCGGCTGTTCCGCTCGCACAACCCGAAATACAAGAACGGCGGCCAGCTGCGCGACTTCGTGTGGGTGGACGATTGCGTCGACGCGCTGCTGTTCCTCTACGACAATCCCTCGGTCGAGGGCATGTTCAACATCGGCAGCGGCAAGGCGCGCAGCTTCCTCGACCTCACCAACGCGGTCTACAAGGCGCTGGGCAAGAAGCCCATGATCGAATGGGTCGACACGCCCAAGGAAATCCGCGCCAAGTACCAGTACTTCACGGAAGCCCGGATCGACCGCCTACGCGCGGCGGGCTACACGCGCAAGGCCACCAGCCTGGAAGACGGCATCGACGCCTATGTGCGCGACTTCCTGGAAACCGGCGACCCGTATCGCTGACCGCCAACGGCTGACGCCATGTTCGCCCTTCCCTTCCCCGCCATCGACCCGGTGGCGCTTGCCATCGGGCCGGTGCTGATCCGCTGGTACGCGCTGGCCTATATCGCCGGCATCCTGTTGGGCTGGCGTTACGCGATGGTGTTGTGCCGGCGCGATCCGCACCTCGTCAGCCCGAAGCAGATGGACGATTTCATCCTGTGGCTGACGCTGGGCATCGTGCTGGGCGGGCGCATCGGCTACGTCGTCTTCTACAATCCGCTGTATTACCTCGAGCATCCCACCCAGGCCTTCGCGTTGTGGCAGGGCGGCATGTCGTTCCACGGCGGGCTTCTGGGCGTGCTGCTGGCGATGTTCCTGTTCGCGCGCAAGGAGAAGCTTTCCTATTTCGCGTTGTCGGACGTGGTGGCGATTTGCGTGCCGTTCGGCCTGTTCTTCGGGCGGCTGGCGAATTTCATCAACGGCGAGCTGTGGGGCCGCGTGAGCGACGTTCCCTGGGCCTTCGTGTTTCCCACCGGCGGTCCCAACCCGCGCCACCCCAGCCAGCTTTACGAGGCGTTCCTCGAGGGCATCGTGCTGTTCACGGTGCTGTGGTGGCTGCTCAAGCACGGCGCGCGGGAGAAAACCGGGCTGATCAGCGGCGCGTTCCTGACGGTCTACGGCCTGTCGCGGTTCACCGTGGAATTCGTGCGCGAGCCCGACGCACAGCTCGGCTACCTCACCTTCGGCCTGACGATGGGCCAGTATCTCTGCCTGCCGATGCTGGCCTATGGCGCGTATCTGATCCTCAGCGCCGTCAGAAAATGAGTCTGAAGGACCGGATCGTCCGGCTTATCGCGGCCGAAGGGCCGATCTCGGTCGCCGATTACATGACGCTGTGCCTGGCCGATCCGCGCGAGGGTTATTATACCCGCGACGAAGCGGGCGCCGATCAGTTCGGAAAAAAGGGCGATTTCGTCACCGCGCCCGAAGTCTCGCAGATGTTCGGCGAGCTTCTCGGCCTGTGGTGCGTCGATGCCTGGACTGGGCTGTTGAACAAGCCGGCGACATTCCATCTGATCGAATTGGGGCCGGGCCACGGCACGCTGATGGAAGACGCGCTGCGCGCCGCGCGTGTAGCGCCCGATTTCCTGGCGGCGGCGCGGATTCACTTGGTCGAGATCAGCCCGTCGCTGAAGCGCAAGCAGCGCACCGCCCTGGCCGGGCTGGACGTGGTATGGCACGACAGCTTCGATGCCGTGCCCGACGGGCCGTTCCTGCTGCTGGCGAACGAATTCTTCGACGCATTGCCCATCCGGCAGTTGGTCGCCACCCCCAAGGGGGTCGCCGAACGCCGAATCGGCCTGGACGACGCGGGCACTGGCTTGCGTTTCGGCCTCACGCCGGGACCAAGCCCCTGGGCCAAGCTGCTGCCGCAGTCGCTCGCCGGGGCGCCGGAGGGCAGCGTGATCGAGCTGTCGCCCGCGTCGTTGCTGCTGATTCAGTCCATCGCCCAGCGAATCGTGCGCCGGGGCGGGGCCGCGCTGGTCGTCGATTACGGTCCCGCCGCCAGCGAACCGGGCGACAGTTTGCAGGCGATGCGGCGGCATAAGAAGCAGAGCGTGCTGGACGATCCGGGCCAGGCCGACATCACCGCCCATGTCGATTTCCAGGCCCTGGCCAAAGCCGCGCAAGCCGAAGGCGCGCGCGCCCTGGGCCCGGTGGCGCAAGGCGCGTTCCTGCAACGCCTTGGGATCGCCGAACGCGCGGGGCGATTGCAGGAAAAGGCCGATTCGCAGCAAAGCCTGGACATCGCCCTGGCCCTGCGACGGTTGCTCGCGCCCGAGGAAATGGGCACTTTGTTCAAGGCCTTGGCGCTGGTCCCGCGGGGGCAGGCCGCGCCGGCCGGGTTCTGACCTTGGGGTAGCCTTTGGGCACGATGCTGACGCTCGCCAGCCTGAACGGACGCGACGGCTTGTTGCACGCCTTTTTCACGCGCGAAGGCGGCGCGAGCGCGGGCATCTATGCCAGCAACAACTGCGGCTTCGGCTCGAGCGACGATCCTGGGCGCGTGGCGGAAAACCGGCGGCGCTCGCTGGCGCTCATCGACATGCCTGCCGAGTCTCTCGTCACGGTGCATCAGGTCCACGGCATCGACGTCGCGCCGGTGACGGCACCCTGGGAGCCGCAGCAATCGCCCCGGGCCGACGCGATGGTGACGGCTAGGCCGGGCGTGGCGCTGGGCATCCTCACCGCCGATTGCGCGCCGGTGTTGTTCGCCGACCGCCGGGCCGGGGTAATCGCCGCTTGCCATGCGGGCTGGCGCGGCGCGCTTTCCGGCGTCGCCGATGCGGCCGTCGCGGCGATGCAAAAGCTGGGCGCGAAGCCGCAGGACATCGACGTGGCGATCGGCCCGTGCATCGCGCAGCGATCCTACGAAGTCGGCCCGGAATTCCCGCGCCCGTTCCTGGAGCAGGACCAGCGCAACGCCGATTTCTTCAAGCCGTCGCAGCGCGCGGGGCATTTCATGTTCGACCTGCCGGGCTACCTGACGCGGCGTCTTTCCGCGCTCGGACTCAAAAGCGTCGCGGCTTCGCCCAACGACACCTGCGGCGAGGAAGCACGGTTCTTCAGCTATCGCCGCGCCACGCTGCGGGGCGAGAGCGACTACGGCCGCAACCTGTCGGTCATCGCGTTGGAGAAGTAACAATGGCCGTGCATTTCAGCGAACCGGAACTGGCGGGACGCCGCGCGAAAGCCTGCAAGGCGATGCAGGCTGCGGGCCTGGACGGCCTGCTGATGTTCCGCCAGGAGAGCATGTATTACCTGACGGGCTACGACACGTTCGGCTACGTGTTCTTCCAATGCCTTTATCTCAGCGCGGGCGGCGAGTTCTTTTTGATGACGCGCGTGCCCGATCTGCTCCAGGCGCGGCACACCTCGGACATCGAGGACATCCGCATCTGGGTGGATCGCGACGGCGCCAACCCGGCGGTAGAATTGCGCGATCACCTCCAGGGCTTCAACTGCAAGGGCAAGAAGCTGGGCGTGGAGTACGAGGCCTATGGGCTCACCGCCAGGAACGGCAAGCGGCTGGACGCGGCGCTCACCGGGTTCTGCACGCTGGAAGACGCGTCGGAGCTGGTCAACAAGCTGCGCGTGGTGAAAAGCCCGGCCGAGCTGATCTACGTGCGCCGGGCGGCGGAGCTGGCCGACGCGGCGCTGGCCGAGGCCAATCGCCTGGCCAGGCCCGGCGCGTTCGAGGGCGAGATATTGGCGGCGATGCAGGGCGCCATCATCCGCGGCGGCGGCGACGATCCGGCCAACGAGTTCATCATCGGCTCGGGCAAGGACGCGCTGTTGTGCCGGTACTTCAGCGGCCGGCGCAATCTTTCGGCGCAGGACCAGCTGATGCTGGAATTCGCCGGCGTGTACCGGCACTACCATTCCTGCCTGATGCGCACGATCCTGATCGGCAAGCCCGATCCGCGCCAGGTGGCGATGCACAAATGCGCGCTGGAGGCGATGGAGGCGTGCAAGGCGGCGCTTAAGCCCGGCCGGCCGATCGGCGAGGTGTTCGACGCCTATGCCAAGGTGCTCGACCAGGGCGGCTACCGCAAGCACCGCTTCAACGCCTGCGGCTACAGCCTGGGAACGACCTTCGCGCCGAACTGGATGGACTGGCCGATGTTCTACCAGGGCAATCCGGTCCTGGCCGAATCGGGCATGGTGTTCTTTCTGCACATGATCGTGGTGGACGGCGAAAACAACCTGGCGATGTCGCCCGGATATACGGTCGAGGTCACGAAAAACGGCTGCGTGCCGCTCTCTAAGATGCCGCTGGATTTGGTGGTAAACTGATGCCGCACTTGCTGATATTCGCGGGGTTCATCCTGGTAGGGATGGTGGTGGGCTGTGTTCTGCTGGTCTGACAACGGCACAAGGCTGGCGCTGGCCGCGGCATTGCTGATGCCCCTATTGCTGATTCTGGGGGGCTGCGGCGACCCGCCGCGCCCGTTCCAGCCCAGCGCCGACGCGCCGGTCAACGAGCTGCTGGTGCTGGCCGATCCGGCGGGCATCATCGTCGACGACATCGCCGACCTGCCGCCGGCCGGGCAGAAGAAATTCATGACCGCCGTCGTGGACGAATTGCAACGTGCCGAGGTTCCCGCCTATCTCGGCCAGGGCAACGCGCAGAGCTTCCGTTTGAAGGGCCAGGTGCTGGAGTTCGGCACCGGCGCGAATACCGACGTGCAGATTTACTGGCTGCTGGTCGACGCTTCCGGCAAATCGCTGGGCAATCACCAGGTGCGCCGGCAAATCGACGCCAAGGCGTGGAAAGCCGGCGATCCAGGGGTGCTGACGCAGTTGGCGCGCGAATCGTCCCAGGGCATCGCCAAGCTGATGCCCGACTACCGCGTCGCACTGGCCGAGCGCCCGGCGCGGCCGGTAAAGCTGGATACCAACGTCAACAGCATCGTGCCGCCGAGCGGCACCGGGGTCGGCCGCGCGCCCAAGCCGGCGCAGACGGCGCAAGCGGCGCCGGGCGGCAAGCCGGGCCAATCCTCGCCGCAGGACAAGGCCCCGCCCCCGCCGCAAGCCGCGCAGGGCCCCGCCAGCGACGGCAAGGCCGCCGCCGCCAAGCCCGCCGATGCAATGGCCGTGGCGCTGCGCCCGATCGAGGGCGCGCCCGGCGACGGCGCGCAGGCGTTGAACCGCGCGATGCGGCAATACCTGGGCCGCGCGGGGATTCCGGTCGTGGAGGAGAATCAGAACCCGGCCGCATCCATCGCCGGCAAGGTGACGCTGACCGATCTGGGCCAGCAGCAGGAAGTGCGCGTGGACTGGTCCGTGTTCGCGCCCGACGGCAGGCGCCTGGGCACGATCAGCCAGGCCAACAAGATTCCCGCCGGCCGCCTGAACGGCCCCTGGGGCGGCATCGCCGGCGCGGTGGCCGAGAACGCGGTGCAGGGCCTGAGCGACCTGTTCGACCAGATCGCCACCGCGCCGCCAGCGCCAGGCCCGGGCCGGGCGCCTTCCACCGCGCAAGCGCCGCCGCCGAAATGAGCCCGGCGCTTCGGCTGGGCGCGGCGCTGGCGTTGTGCCTGGCGCTGATGCTGCCCTTGGGCGCCTGCGGCATGATCGACCGCATCGGCCTGTTCGATTCCGGCGCGAAGCAGCAGCGCAGCGCCGGCGCGCAGCGCGACGCCGTACCCGCCGGCACGCTGATGGGCAGCGTCGAGGCCGACGCGCCGCTCAGCAACGCCAATGTGCGCGTGGAGCTTTACGACATCACCGGCATCGACCCCGACGACGCGGTGAAGAAAAGCCAGCCGGTCAAGGTCGCGCGCAGCGATCGCGGCGGGCGCTACAGCTTCCAGCTCGGCGGCATGGCCCAGTCGCCCGCCGGCAAGCCCAGGACCTGGCTGGTGCGCGCCGCGCCCGGCGACGGCGACAACCCCAAAGCGCCCGAAGCGCGGGTGACGTTCGCGACGGAAAACACGCGCGGCCGCCTGCCGCCGCTTTATCTATGGAACGGCGGCGTCAAGGCCGAGGCGATCGACCGGCAGGTTAGCTTCCGCTTCGACCCACTGCCCACCGGCAAGCAGGTGGACCAGCCGGTCTACGGGGTGGAGCTGACCTCGTCGTCGGGCGGCGGGCCGTTCCTGCCGTTCATCAACGGCAAGCCCGAAATCGCGTTTTCGCGCCTGGCCCTACAAGAACTGAGTTGGACCTATCGCCCGCAAGCGAGCCTGGAACAGCGCCAAGCCGACGGCACGACCTACCACGCGGTTTATCGCGGTGCGCCGCAGACCATCGCCGGCGGCAATCCGCCGCCGCTGACGCGCCAGCGCGAGGCCAAGATGGTGCCGCCCGGCCTGCCGTTCATGAGCCTGACCGACGGCCGCGCGGAAAACGCCCTGCCGCACCAGATGCCGCCCGGCGCCACGGTCGAGATCGACCTGGGCACGGCCACCGAGGTGGGATCGGTGTTCCTGTTCGGCCTGTGGCTCGAGGAAAGCCAGGACATCACCGTGCATCTCGGCAACGCGGCGAATCGCCCCGGCCCGGTTCTGGCGCAGGCCGCGGCCAACGACGCCTTCGAGATCAGGCTGCCGCCGCGCTCGGCCGGGCGCTATCTCGCCGTGCGTTTCGCCGGAAGGCTGGTGGCGCTGGCCGAAGTAGTGGCCTATGCGCCGCTCGATTCGCAGAACTGGGAGGCGGCGAAGCCCACCGCCCCCTTCCCAACCCGTGTGGACAGAGCGCCGGTGAATTGATAGCTTCCGCGCGCTTTCCGCGGGGGCGGGCTACACCTTCTTCGTTCGGGTTTTCCGACAGTTCGGGGACGGCGGCATGAAGATTATCGCCGGCAACAGCAATCGGCCGCTCGCCGAGGCTATCGCCGCCTATTTGAAAGTGCCGATGGCCAAGGCGTCGATTCGCCGTTTCGCCGACAAGGAGATTTTCGTCGAAATACTCGAAAACGTCCGCGGCGAGGACGTTTTCGTCATCCAGTCGACTTCCTTCCCCGCCAACGACAACCTGATGGAATTGCTGATCACGATCGACGCTTTGCGCCGCGCCTCGGCCCGCCGCATCACCGCCGTGCTTCCCTATTTCGGCTACGCGCGCCAGGACCGCAAAACCGGATCGCGCACGCCGATCACCGCCAAGCTGGTCGCCAACCTGATCACCGAGGCCGGCACCAACCGCGTGCTGACGCTGGACCTGCACGCCGGGCAGATCCAGGGCTTCTTCGACATCCCCACCGACAATTTGTTCTCGGCGCCGGTGTTCACCAAGGACATCGAAACCCAGTTCCCGGGCGAAAAGCCGGTGATCGTGTCGCCCGACGTGGGCGGCGTGCTGCGTGCCCGCGCCATCGCCAAGCGCCTGGAGGCGGAATTGGCGATCGTCGACAAGCGCCGCGAGCGCGCCGGCGCGTCCGAAGTCATGAACATCATCGGCGACGTCGCGGGCAGCCACTGCATCATGGTGGACGACATCGCCGATTCCGCCGGAACCCTGTGCAACGCCGCCGCGGCGCTGAAGGAAAAAGGCGCCAAGTCGGTCACCGCCTATGTGACGCACGGCGTGCTGTCCAACGGCGCGGTTGCGCGCGTCAAGGCGTCGCCGCTGAAGGAAATGGTCATCACCGACAGCATCCAGGCGACCGAAACCATGAAGGGCGCCAAGAACCTGCGCCAGATCACCATCGCGCCGCTGCTGGCCGAGGCGATCCGGCGCATCACCGAGGAACGCTCGGTTTCCAGCCTGTTCGATTGAGCTTGCCCGGGGCGCCCCACCCCGCCCACAGGCGCAATGGACGTAGGCGCCAAAGCGGTATAAAAGCTGGCGCCCCGCCGGGTCCTTGGGTTCCGCGGGGTTTTTGAACGCCTGTGCCGCACCCCTGGAGGCGGCCGGCAATTACCCAAGGGTTTGAAGGATTTAAGGAGTCAAAGCGCCATGGCCGAAACCACCACCATGACCGCCGAGACGCGTGAGGGGGCCGGAAAGGGGGCCGCCCGCTCGACGCGCCGCGCCGGCAAAGTTCCCGCCGTGATCTACGGCAACAAGCAAACGCCCCTGATGATCACGATGGACCCGAAAGAAGTGGTCCGCGAGACGGCCCGGCGCGGATTTTTCGCGCGCGCCCTCATGATCAAGGTGGATGGCAAGCAGGACCACCAGGTGCTGCCGCGCGACATCCAGTACGACCCGGTGACGGACAAGCCGATCCATCTCGACTTCATGCGCGTGGACGCCAAGACGCGGATTCGCGTCGGCGTGCCGGTGCATTTCATCAACGAGGCCGAAAGCCCTGGTTTGAAAAAGGGCGGCGTGCTGAACATCGTGCGCCGCGAGATCGAATGCTACTGCACCCTTGCCACCATTCCCGACAAGCTGGTGGGCGACCTGACCGGGCTTGAGATCGGCGACAGCCTGCACATCAGCCACATCAAGCTGCCGGAAGGCGTGAAGCCGACGATCACCGGACGCGATTTCACCATCGCGTCGGTCGCCGTGCCCAGCGCCGCGAAGGCGGCGGCCGAGGAAGCGCGCGCGGCGGCCGAAGCGGCCGCGGCGGCCGCGGCGGCCGGCACGGTCGAAGGTGCTGCGCCCGGTGCGGAAGGCGCACCTGGTGCTGCCCCCGGCGCCGCGCCCGGTGCGGCCCCCGGTGGTGCTCCCGGCGCGAAGCCCGCGCCCGGTGCGGCGGCCGGCGCCAAGCCCGCGGCGGGTGCTGCACCCGCGGCGGCTGGCGGCAAGGGCGGTGCTGCCCCGGCGGCCGGTGCGAAACCGGCGGGCGGCGGCAAGAAATAGCGCGCAGATCGCGGCCCTCGTCCTTCGACACGCTCGGGACGAGGGCCGGTTTCTTTCCGCCTCATCCCGAGCTTGTCGAGGGATAAGGCTCGGATCACGCCATGCTCCTCCTCGTGGGTCTCGGCAATCCCGGCCCCAAATACCAGCGCAACCGGCACAATGTCGGCTTCTTGGCGGTGGACGCGATCGTCCGCCGCCACGGCTTCGGGCCGTTCCGCGCGCGGTTCGACGGCCTGATGGCCGAGGGCGAGATCGGCGGCGAGAAGGTGATGGCGCTGAAGCCGCAGACCTATATGAACGATTCCGGCCGGTCGGTGGCCGCCGCCATGCGCTTCTACAAGCTGGCGCCCGCGCAAGTCGCGGTGATCCACGACGAGCTGGACCTGAAGCCGTTCAAGGTGAAGGTGAAGACCGGCGGGGGTGCGGCGGGCCATAACGGCATCCGCGACATCGACGCGCATATCGGCCCGGATTTCCGGCGCGTGCGCATCGGCATCGGCCATCCCGGCGCCAAGGAACTGGTGCTGGGCCATGCGCTGAACGATTTCGCCAAGGTGGAGACGGCCGAGTTGGAAAAGACCATCGACGCCGTGGCGGCGGCCCTGCCTTTGCTGGTCGCGGGCAGCGACAACGCCTTCATGACCAAGGTCGACGTGCTGACCAAGCCGCCCAAGCCGGCGAAAGAAGAAAAACCCGAGGGCGAGGGAAAATCTCCCAAGCCCCCCTCCTCCAAAAAACAGGAAAAAGACTGACGTGGGATTCAATTGCGGAATCGTCGGCCTGCCCAACGTGGGCAAGTCGACGCTGTTCAACGCGCTGACCATGACGGCGCAGGCGCAGGCGGCGAATTATCCGTTCTGCACCATCGAGCCGAATGTCGGCCGCGTTTCCGTGCCCGATCCGCGCCTCGACATGCTGGCGAAACTGGCGAAATCGGAGAAGGTGGTGCCCACTTTCCTGGAATTCGTCGATATCGCCGGCCTGGTGCGCGGCGCCAGCAAGGGCGAGGGCCTGGGCAACCAGTTCCTCGGCAATATCCGCGCGGTGGACGCTATCGTCCATGTGCTGCGCTGCTTCGACGGCGGCGACGTGATCCATGTCGAGGGCTCGGTCGATCCGATCCGCGACGCCGAAACGGTGGACACCGAGCTGATGCTGGCCGACCTCGACAGTCTGGAGCGCCGGGCCGACGCGGCGCGCAAGAAAGCGCGCGGGCAGGACGCCGAGGCCAAGGCGCAGCTCGCGGTCATGGAGCCGGTGCTGGAAGCGCTGAAAGCCGGCAAGCCGGCGCGGGCGGTGAAATTCTCGGAAGAGCAGAAGCCCGCGCTGAGGCAGTTGCAGCTCTTGACCGACAAGCCCGTGCTCTATGTCTGCAACGTCGAGGAAACGGCCGCCGCCGAGGGCAACGCGCACTCCAAGCGCGTGGCGGAGCGCGCCAAGGCCGAGGGTGCCGCCAGCGTGGTGGTGTCAGCCGCGATCGAATCCGAGCTGGTGCAACTGCCCGATTCCGACCGGGCCGATTTCCTGGCGAGCCTGGGATTGAAAGAGCCGGGCCTGGCGCGGGTGATCCGCGCGGGCTATGGGCTGCTCGACCTCATCACCTTCTTCACCGCCGGCCCGAAAGAGGCGCGCGCCTGGACCGTCCGCCGGGGGGCTGCGGCCGCCGAAGCTGCGGGCGCGATCCACACCGACATCCAGCGCGGCTTCATCGCGGCGGAAACCATCGCCTACGACGATTACGTGGCGGCGGGCAGCGAACAGGCGGCGAAGGACACCGGCAAGATGCGCCTGGAAGGCCGCGACTACATCGTGAAAGACGGCGACGTGATGTATTTCAGGTTTAACGTCTGACGCTTATTTTTCCGTCATGGCCGGAACAAGTCCGGCCATGACCTTCAGCCCTTGGGCTGAAGGTCAATTCATCTTCAGTATCTTCCCCGGGTTCATGATGTTGTCCGGGTCGAGCGTCTTCTTGATCATGCGCATGACGCTGATCGCGTCGCCGTGCTCGGCCACCAGGAAATCCATCTTGCCCATGCCCACGCCGTGCTCGCCGGTGCAGGTGCCCTCGAGCCGCAGCGCGCGGTGAACCAGCCGCTCGTTGATCGCGTGCGATTCGTGCAGCTCGTCCTTGTTGTTCGGGTCGATCAGCATCATCAGGTGGAAATTGCCGTCGCCGACATGGCCGAGGATATGGATCGGCATCGAGGCCGCCGCCATATCCTGCTCGGTCTCGGCGATGCATTCGGCGAGGCGCGAGATCGGCACGCACACGTCGGTGGAGACCGCGCGGCTGCCCGGCCGGGTCTGAAGCCCGGCGAAATACGCGTCGTGCCGGGCCTGCCACAGCTTGTTGCGCTCTTCCATCGCGTGCGCCCAGCGGAAATCGGCGGCGCCGTAGTCCTTGGCGATCGCCTCCACAGCCGTAACCTGCTCGGCGACATAGGCCTTGGTGCCGTGGAACTCGAACATCAGCGTGGGCGCCACCTTGTTGTCGAGCTTGGAGAATTTGTTGATCGCCTCCATCAGCATCGCGCCCAATAGCTCGACGCGGGCAATCGGTATGCCCGACTGGATGATGGCGATGGTGGTGTCGACCGCCGCCTTGATGCTGGGAAACGCGCACACCGCCGAGGAAATCTGCTCGGGAATGCCGTAGAGCTTGAGCGTCACCTCGGTGATGATGCCGAGCGTGCCTTCGCTGCCGACGAACAGGCGCGTCAGGTCGTAACCGGCCGAGGATTTCTTGGCGCGGCGCGCCGTGCGGATCACGCGGCCGTCGGCCAGCACCACCGTCAGGCCCAGCACGTTCTCGCGCATCGTGCCGTAGCGCACCGCGTTGGTGCCGCTGGCGCGCGTCGAGGCCATGCCGCCTAGGGACGCGTCGGCGCCCGGGTCGATCGGGAAGAACAGCCCGGTGTCCTTGATGTGGTTGTTGAGGGTCTTGCGCGTGACGCCCGCCTGGACCGTCACGTCCAAATCCTCGGCGCTGACGCGCAGAATCTTGTTCATCTGGCTGAGGTCGACGCAGATGCCGCCGTGGATCGCCAGGATGTGGCCCTCGAGCGACGTGCCGGTGCCATAGGCGATCACCGGCGTTTTGGTCCGGGCGCACAGCCGCACGATCTCGCTGACTTCCTCGGTCGTATGAGCGAACACCACCGCGTCGGGCGGCGCGTAGGGGAAATACGACTCGTCCTTGCCGTGATGCTCGCGCACCGCCGGCGATACCGAGACGCGCTCGCCGAAGCGGCGTTGCAGTTCCTGGACCGCGGCGCTGAAGCGCGGAGCCGTCTGCGCGACCATGCGATAAATCCTTTGAAAGCCTTGCGTTGAATCTAGCGCAGAAACGCCGCCGCGTCAGCTTTTACCGGGCGTGAAGGCCAGCCTGGCCGCCAGGGCAGCCAGCACCAGGGCCACGGCCCGGTTCTGCCAGCGCCACCAGGCCAGGCGCCGGGCGAGCAGCCGCCCCGCCTCGCCCGCCATCACCCCGACGCCGAGGTTCACCAGCGTGCCGTTGACATTGAAGATGGTGCCGAGGATCGCCAGGCGCAAGGCGATGTGGCCGGACGCGGGATCGACGAATTGCGGCAGGAAGGCGAGGAAGAACAGCGCCACCTTGGGATTCAGCACGTTGATCAGCGCCCCTTGCGCGAACACGCGCCACGGACTCGCCCGTTCGATCGGCGCGAGATTGGGCGGCACGTCGCCCTGCCGCCAAATCTGCCAGGCGATGTAGAGCAGGTAGCCAGCGCCCAGCCAGCGGATCGCTTCGTAGGCGATCGGCGCCGCCGCCAGCACCGCCGCGAGGCCGAGCGCCACCAACGCAGTGTGCACCAGACAGCCCGCGCCGATGCCGAGCGCGGACACGATGCCCGCGCGCCTGCCCTCGGCCGCACCGCGCGCCGCGACATACATCATGTCCGGCCCAGGGGTGAGGTTGAGCGCGATTCCGGCGGCGATGAACGCCAATAGGGCGGGCAGATCGGGAAGGAGAGTCATGCCGCCCATACTAGCGGCAAGCCGCGCTCAGTTCATCCGTATTTGAATTTCGCGCCCCAATCCCCTGCCCCCTCGGGCAGCAGGTCGAAGATGTGCCACAGCGCGCAGAAATCGTCGCCGGGATGCAGCGGCGCGTCGGACACGCGCACCACCTTGTCCTTCTCGCGCTTGAAGGCCGAGACACCGGGTATCCAGCCGCCCGCCTTGCCGCGATAGCCCATATCGGCGGCGAAATTCGTGCCCTGATGGCTGACCATCGGGAAGCGCCAGCCGCGCCCCACGGCGAATTTCTTTTGCGCTAGGGGTGGGTCGGGGCTGCACACCACGAAAGCGGCGCGATCCGCCAGATGATCGTAGAGCCCGTTGAAGCCGTCGGCCCACAGCGTGCAATAAGGGCAGGACGAACCCATGTTGTGAATCAAGAACAGGTCTTTCTTGCCGCCGAACAGCTCGGACAGCTTGACCCTGCCCGCCGGCGTGGCGAGCGCGTAATCCTCGACCGGCTGTGGTGCTATCTTCGCCTGCACTGTTTTCATCTTGCCGCGAATGCCCGCGATCTGCTTGCGATATGCCGCGAGCTTTTTCGTGCTGTCCCTGTAGCTCATGCTCTCCTCCTGCTTTTCTTGCGCTGCGCCGATTTTCTTCCGTCATCCAGCTTGCCGAGCCAGCCCTTGAGCGCGTCGAACTGCGCCTGCCAGTATTTGCTGTAGCGGTTGATCCAAACGGCGGCCTGGAAGATCGGCCCGGCATCGAGCGAGCAGCGGCTGATGCGCCCCGTGCGTTCCTGCTGCACCAGCCCGGCGCGCACCAGCACCTGGATATGGCGCGAGACGGCCTGGAGCGAGATGTCGAACGGCTCGGCGATTTCATTCACCAGCAGCGCGCCGTCGCTCAGGCGGCCGAGGATCGTCCGGCGCACCGGGTCGCTGAGGGCGAAGAACACCCGGTCCAGAAGCTCCTCTTCCGGCTCCACGCCCCTGTCGATGAACTGCACGACCGCCGTCATGGGCGGATGATTATCAATCGATTGGTTGATTGTCAACCAAAATGTTGATTGATGACCCGCCTACTCCGCCGCCTGTTTGTCGCGCTGGTCCATGCGCCGCGCGGCAGGCGGGCCGTAGCCGCCGGCCGAGGGCGTTTCGATCACGAACACGTCGCCCGGATTCATCTCCGCCTTGTCGCAGGCTGTCAGCACGACGCGAGAGCCGTCGGTACGCTCGACCCAGTTGCGGCCGAGCGAACCCGGCGCTCCGCCCTTTAACCCAAACGGCGGTATGCGGCGGTGGTTGGCGAGGATCACCGCGGTCATTTTTTCCAGGAAGCGCACGCGCCGGATCGTACCGTCGCCGCCGCGCCACTGCCCCGCCCCGCCCGAGCCGCGATTGATCGCGAAGCTTTCCAGCAAGACCGGGAAGCGCCATTCCAGCACCTCGGGATCGGTGAGGCGCGAATTGGTCATATGCGTATGGACGGCGGAAGTGCCGTCGAACCCGTCGCCCGCGCCCGAGCCGCCGCAGATGGTTTCGTAGTACTGGTGCCGGTCGTTGCCGAAGGTGAAGTTGTTCATCGTGCCTTGCGCGCCCGCCATCACGTCGAGCGCGCCGTAGAGGGCATCAGTGATGCATTGCGAGGTCTCGACGTTGCCCGCCACAACAGCGGCGGGATAGCGCGGGTTCAGCATCGAGCCTTCGGGAATCACGACATCCAAGGGTTTCAGGCAGCCTTCGTTCATCGGGATGTCGTCGTCCACCAGGGTGCGGAACACATACAGCACCGCCGCGCGGCACACCGCCGAGGGCGCGTTGTAGTTGGTGGGGCGCTGCGGCGAGGTGCCGGTGAAGTCGATTTTCGCCCGGCGCGCCTTTTTGTCGATCGAGATCGCGACCTTGATGACGCTGCCGTCGTCCATCTCATACGCGAAGCTGCCGTCCTTCAGCACGTCCAGCACGCGGCGCACTTGTTCTTCCGCGTTGTCCTGCACATGCGTCATATAAGCCTGCACGGTTTCCAGCCCGAAATGCGCGACCATGCGGCGCAGTTCCTGCACGCCCTTCTCGTTGGCGGCGATCTGCGCGCGCAAATCCATCAGGTTCTGGTGCAGGTTGCGCGCCGGGTACTTGGCGCCGAGGAACAGCGCCGAGATTTCCTTCTCGCGAAACCGCCCGTGCTCGACCAGCAATTCGTTGTCCAGCAGCACGCCCTCTTCTTCCACCACCTTGCTATCCGGCGGCATCGAGCCGGGGGTGATGCCGCCGACATCGGCATGGTGGCCGCGGCTGCCGACGAAGAACAGGATGGTCTTGCCGTCCTCGTGGAACACCGGGGTTATCACGGTGATGTCGGGCAGATGCGTGCCGCCGTTATAGGGCGCGTTCAGCACGTAGACGTCGCCAGGCTTGAGCTTGCCCTTCTGCGCGCGCAGCACCGCCCTAACGCTTTCGCCCATCGAGCCCAGATGCACCGGCATGTGCGGCGCGTTGGCGATCAGCCCGCCCCCGGCGTCGAACATGGCGCAGGAATAATCCAGACGTTCTTTTATGTTCACGCTGTAGGCGGTGTTGCCCAGGGTCACGCCCATCTGCTCGGCGATCGACATGAACAGGTTATTGAACACCTCGAGCATCACCGGATCGACCGTGGTGCCGATCGCGGCCTGGCGGCGCTTGGCGACGACGCGGCGCAGCACCAGATGATCGAGCTTCGTGACTTCCGCGCGCCAACCCGGTTCGACCACCGTGGTGGCGTTGCGGTCGACGATAATCGCCGGGCCGTCGATGACGTTGCCGGGCTTCAGGTGGTCGCGGTCGTAGACCGGCGTGCGATGCTCGACGCCTTCGGTGAACATCGCGACTTGCGCCAAGGCGGTGGGATTGAATTTGCCCGCCGGCGGCGGCGCAGGCTCGACCACCGGATCGCCGTGGCCCACCACCTCGGCCGACGCCGCCTCGATCACGTGCTCCTTCTCCGGCATGAAGAAGCCGTATTGCTGCTGGTGCGCGGTCTCGAACGCTTTGACGATTTCGGCTGTGGTGCCGAAATCCACCAGCATCGGCGTGTCGGTGCCGGCATAGCGCACCAAGACGCGGCGTAAAACTTCGATGCGCTGATCGGGTACGCCCTGGCGGCGCATTTCCTTCATGCCCTCGGCCGCCAGTTCATCCAATACGGCGGCGACTTTCGGCAGGGTCGCGTCTTGCAACGTCGCCTCGACCGCGCGCTCGCGCATGACGCGCAGATCGGCCAGGCCCATGCCGAAGGCCGACAGCACCCCCGCGAGCGGGTGGATATAGACGGTGGTCATACCCAGGGCGTCGGCCACCAGGCAGGCATGCTGCCCGCCCGCGCCGCCGAAGCAGTTGAGCGTGTATTCGGTGACGTCGTAGCCGCGCTGCACCGAAATCTGCTTGATCGCGTTGGCCATGTTCTCCACGGCGATCTTCAAGAACCCCTCCGCGACCTGGGCAGGCGCGCGGGCATTGCCGGTTTTCTTTTCAATCTCCCCGGCCAGGGCCGCAAATTTGCGCCGCACGACTTCGCCGTCCAGCTTGGCGTCGCCGTTTGGCCCGAACACGCGGGGAAAGAAATCCGGCTGGATCTTGCCGGTCATCACGTTGGCGTCGGTGACGCAGAGCGGCCCGCCGCGCCGGTAGCAGGCGGGTCCCGGATTGGCGCCGGCCGATTCCGGCCCGACGCGATAGCGCGCGCCGTCGAAGAACAGGATCGAGCCGCCGCCGGCCGCGACGGTGTTGATGCGCATCATCGGCGCGCGCATGCGCACGCCCGCGACCTGGGTTTCGAAGGCGCGCTCGTACTCGCCGTCGTAATGCGTCACGTCGGTGGAGGTGCCGCCCATGTCGAAGCCGATCACCTTGCCGAAGCCTGATTTGGTGGCGGTCTCCACCGCCCCCACCACGCCGCCGGCCGGGCCGGACAGGATCGCGTCCTTGCCCTGGAAGCGGTGCGCGTCGGTCAGCCCGCCGTTCGATTGCATGAACATCAGGCGCACATCGCCCAGCTCGGCCGCCACGCGGTCGACATAGCGCCGGAGGATCGGCGAGAGATACGCGTCCACCACCGTGGTGTCGCCGCGGCTCACCAGCTTCATCAGCGGGCTTACCTCGTGGCTGGCCGAGACCTGGGTGAAGCCGATCTCGCGCGCCAAGTCAGCCACCGCCTGCTCGTGCGCCGAATAGCGGTAGCCGTGCATGAACACGATGGCGAGCGAGCGAATGCCCGTGTCGTAGGCGGATTTGAGGCCCTTGCGCGCGGCCGCCAAATCGAGCGGCGTCAGCACCTCGCCATGCGCGCCTATGCGCTCGTCGATTTCGACCACACGCTCGTACAAAAGCTCGGGCAGCACGATACGGCGCGCGAATATCTTCGGCCGGTTCTGGTAGGCGATGCGCAGCGCGTCGGCGAAGCCCGTGGTGATCGCCAGGGCCGTGCGCTCGCCCTTGCGCTCCAGCAGCGCGTTGGTGGCGACGGTGGTGCCCATCTTCACGGCCGCGACGCGGTCGGACGGGATCGGCGCTGTGCCTTTGACGCCCAGCAGGTCGCGGATGCCCTGCAGCGCCGCATCCTTGTACCGCTCGGGATTTTCCGACAGCAGCTTGTGCGTCACCAGCGTGCCGTCGGGCCGCCGGCCGACGATGTCGGTGAACGTGCCGCCCCGGTCGATCCAAAACTGCCATTGCTGGGCGGCGGCGCTATCGGGCATCAAGAACTCCTCGGAGCGTTCGGCGTTGACAGGCGGGTGGGCGCCGGGACCAGTATGCCGCGATGACAAAAGACTCGCTACGCCTCGCGCCGATCAACCGCCGCCGCTTCATCGCCGGCGCTGGCGCCGCGCTGGCCGCGCCGGCGCTGCTGCGGTTTCCCGCCGCCCTAGCGCAAAGCGATCCGTTCGCCCTGGGCGTGGCGTCGGGCGAGCCGTGGCCCGACGGCATGGTGCTGTGGACGCGGCTGATGCTGGGGGCCGATCCGGGCGACCCGCCGCAGCAAACGGTAACGGTGCATTGGGAGCTGGCCGAGGACGACAGGTTCAACAAGATCGTGCGCTCGGGCAGCGCGACCGCCGCGCCCGATCTGGCGCATTCGCTGCATATCGAGACCACGGGCCTGAAGCCAGGACGCTGGTACTGGTATCGCTTCCATCATGCCGGCGCCACCAGCCCCGTGGGCCGCACGCGCACCGCGCCCGCGCCGGGCGATACGCCAGACAAGTTCCGTTTCGCCTTCGCCTCCTGCCAGCAATACGAACAGGGCTATTACGCCGCGCACCGGCACATGGCGCTGGACGAGCTCGATCTCGTCTGCTTTCTGGGCGATTACATCTATGAGATGAGTTATGGCCGCACGCGCGTGCGCCATCACGCCAGCCCTGCGCCCGTCACCCTGGCGGAATACCGCCGGCGCTACGCCCTCTACAAATCCGACCGCGATTTGCAGGCAAGCCACGCCGCCTGCCCTTGGGCGCTGATCTGGGACGACCACGAGGTCGAGAACGATTACGCCAACGACCGGCCGGAAAAACTGGACCGGCCGCCGCGGGATTTTCTCAACCGCCGCGCCGCCGCCTATCAGGCGTTCTACGAACACCTGCCGTTGCGCGCAGCACAGCGCCCGCATGGAGCCGACGCGCAGCTATACCGGCGCCTGAATTTCGGCGGCATGGCGAGCGTCGTTCTGATCGACGACCGGCAGCACCGCTCGTACCACGCCTGCCCCAAGCCGGGCCGCGCCGGCGCCAACGTCGTGGGCGACGATTGCGCCGAACGCACCGATCCGGCGCGCACCATGCTGGGCGCGGTACAAGAGCGCTGGTTCGCGGAGCAGATGGCGGCGGGCAAATCGCGCTGGACCGTGATCGCGCAGCAGACCCTGGTGGCGCAGTTCGACGAGAACGACGGCAAAGGGCGGCGCTTCTGGACCGAGGCCTGGGACGGTTACCCGGCCGCGCGCCAGCGCATGATCGACGCGATCGCCGACACCGGGGCGCCGAACCCGCTGATCGTCGGCGGCGACATGCACACGTTCTTCGCCTGCGACATCAAGCGCGACTTCGACCGGCCCGGCTCGGCCACGGTGGCGAGCGAGTTCGTCGGCGGCTCGATCACCTCGCAGGCCCTGCCCCAGGCCACGCTGGACCGCTGGCAGCGGAACAACCCGCATATGCACCTGGCCGAGGGGCGCCGGCACGGCTATGGACGCTGCACCCTGACGAAAAAACGGGCGGAAATCGCCTTGCGGGCGGTCACGGACATCGTGCAGCCCGACGCGGGCATCGAAACCTTCGCGGCTTATGCCGTGGAAAGCGGCAAACCCGGAATCAACAAGGCTTGATCGCCCGCTTGTTTCCTTGCCGAACGCCGCGAACCTACGTAGCTTGCGCCCAATGTGGTGGAAACTCCTTCTCGTGGCGCCTCTGCTGGTTCTGGCCGTGATCCTGGCCGGGCCGGTTCTGGCCATTGCCCTGGGCAAGGTCGACGTGACGCGGCCCTGGTATGTGGGCCATCGCGACCCGGCCGGGCTGGCCCCCGATCCGGCGGTGACGTCCGAGCCGGTGATCCAGGTCTACGGCGCGCGCACATTGGGCTGGCGCGGCGCGTTCGGCCTGCATACCTGGATCGCGGTCAAGCCCCGCGACGCCACGGAATACACGGTCTACGAGGTGATCGGCTGGCGGCAGTATCGCGGCCTGCCCGTGTTCGTGGCGCATAACCGCGCGCCCGACGGGTTCTGGTTCGGCAACAAGCCGTGGGTGCTGTCCGACCTGCGCGGCGGCGCGGCCGAGGCGGCGATGCCCAGGCTGATGACGTCGCTGGACGACTATCCGCACAAGGACACCTACCGGATGTGGCCGGGGCCGAACAGCAATACGCTCACCGCCTTCGTCGGCCGCGCGGTGCCGGAGCTGCGCCTCGACATGCCGGCCACGGCCCTGGGCAAGGACTATCTCGGCCTGACCAAGATTTTCGCCCCAAGCCCCAGCGGCACGGGATACCAAGTGTCGCTGTTCGGCACCCTGGGGGTGCTGGCGGCGCGAATCGAAGGAATTGAGGTGAATTTGTTGGGTTTTACCTTCGGTTTGGACCCCAGCGCCCCAGCTCTTAAGATTCCCGGCCTGGGTAGAATCGGCCCTGCAGCGCCTTAACCGTATGAAATTAAATTGATATTCCAGCTTCTTTAAAATTTCCATCTATTTTATCGACGTTAACGAACAAGCAACTATTTGCCCATAGTTTGTCCTGCGGTGAGCGCCGGGTGTTGCCGCTATCGGGCGGACCATCAAAGGCGCTAAGGGGTAAGAAAGCTATGATCAAGCCGATTATCACGATCAGCCAGGACTTCAATTTCGAGGCCGCCCACTGCATGCCGCGGAACACCCAGTTTCCCGGGCAGACCCACATTCACGGCCACTCGTTCAGCGTGAAGATGGAGCTGAAGGGCGAAACCGACCTCGAAAACGGCACCATCGAGAATTTCGAGCTGGTCGTCGGCAAGTTCCGCGACCTGGTCAACAAGCTCGACCACACTTTCCTGAACGACATCCCGGGCCTTGAAAACCCGTCGATGGAGAATATCGGTTTGTGGCTTTTGAACCGCGGCCTGCAGATCGACCAGCGCCTGAACTCGGTTACGGTCGGCCGCCCATCGCTGGGCCAGCTCTGCAAGATCCAGATGCCGGAAAACCGCGCGAGCATGCGGGACCATGAGCCCAGCTCCTTTCGTACCGCCGCCCTCGCCGCCTGAACCGAACTTTTCCTAGAAATCTGCGCATTGGGCCGCCCCGCTTGGGCGGCCTTGGCGTTTAGGGCGCGCGCTCAGGCCGTTTTCGGCCGCCGGCGCGGTGTCCATTGCTCGAACACCGAGCCCATGGCGGCGTGGCCCTGATCCATCGCCTCCTGCAGCAGCGACCATCCGTCGGGCGCCAACAAATCCACCGTGGCGCCCACCTCGCGGTCCAACTCGATCATCCGGCCGTGGAATTTTTCCGCCAGATGCCGCATCCGGCCGTTCACGCTCAGGCAGATCATGAACACCTGCTCCATGCCGCGGTTGCGCGCGATCGTCAGCGCGCGGCGCAGCAACTCGGTGCCCACGCCTTTGTCCTGCCAGTCCGTCTCGACGGTCACCGCCAACTCGGCGCGCTGCGCGCCGGGCGGATCGAAGCGCAGCAGTTCGGCAGCACCCCGCACCTGCCCGTCCTCGATCCACGCCACGACCACGGCGCGGAACTTGTCCAGGCCGTCGGCGTGACGCGCGACGGTGGCGTCGTCGCACAGGCCGGTGAACCGCAGATAGCGGTCCTGGGGCGCCAGTCTGAGCAGATGGTCTTTGAGCAGGTCGAATTCGGTCGGCAACAGCGTCCGGATCACGTGCATGGCTTGGCCTCCAGTTTCCTTCGAGGGCCGTATCGCCAAAATCCAGGCGCTTCCTTTCCCTAAAAGCGCTTGCTGCGCTGCAACATAAGCTAGGGGCGGCCTAGGACAGCCACAAGCACTGGCGCCCGTCCAGCCGGTATTCGCAGGATTGCTGCGCCCGGGCGCACAAGGCCGCAATAAGCGATTAACCGTGGGCGGCGTCGCGCAATTGCGTGACGGCTGGCGTGGCGGGATTGCGCTTTGTAAGGTGCGCCGGCTTCAGATCGGCAGAATCGGATGCGCCTGACCATCATCGCTCGCCCCTCCGGCAATCACGGACCGCGCCTCGGCGGCAAACGCGTGGACATGCTGGTGCTGCATTACACCGGGATGAAGACGCTTGCGGGGGCGCTCGACCGCCTGTGCGATCCCAAAGCCGCGGTCAGCGCGCACTACCTGGTGGCGCGCGACGGGCGCGTATTCCGCTTGGTGGATGAAAACCGCCGCGCCTGGCACGCCGGCGTTTCGTGCTGGGCGGGCGAGCGCGACGTGAACAGCCGCTCGATCGGCATCGAGCTGGAAAACCCGGGCGACCGCGCTTATCCCAAAAAGCAGATCCAAGCGTTGATCCTGCTGGCGCGCGGCATTCTCAAGCGCCACAAAATCCCCAAGCATCGCGTGCTGGGCCATTCCGACGTGGCGCCGCAGCGCAAGATCGATCCGGGCGGGAAATTTCCCTGGCGCGCGCTGGCCAAGGCCGGGGTCGGGTATTGGCCGAAGCCGCTATTGGGAAAGACCACGCCCGATATCGCCGCCGTGCAGCGCGCGCTCCGCGCGTTCGGCTACGAGATCGCGGCGACCGGCAGGATGGACGCTGAGACCAAGGCCGTCGTCGCCGCGTTCCAGCGCCATTTCCGCCCGAAGCGCGTGGATGGAAAAATCGACGCTGGGACGGCTGTCCTGGCGGCGGGGATGGCTCGCTGGTCCAGAGCGGCTGACTAGAAAACCTTTGGCACGGGAGCCTTGGCCGCCCCTTTCGCCTGCGGGACAACCAAATAGGATTTACTGGCGTCCGTCGGATCGGGAATGGAAGTCATTCCTGTCATCTGTTCCATCTGCCGGGCGATGCACCAACCGAGCTCACGGTACGCTTCGACTTGCCGTTCGTCGAAGAATTGGTCGCCGGTCGATTGATCGGGGAAGTCCGGGTAGGCCGCTTTGTAGCCTCGAACGCTGATTCCCAAGTCGCCGATCATCGTTGTCGTCATGAAAACGATGAGGCCGGGGGTAGGATCGCCGGGATACCGAATGCGGATCAGCATGAAACCGCGCTCCGATTCCTTGAGCCTCAGCGGATACGCGTCCTCGCGCTCGATCGGCACCAGATCATCGATCTCCGTGTCAGTATCTGGCTTCCATGTGATCCGGAAATCGGCGCGCCCACGCTCAAGCACCAGCAACAGATCGCTGAACGAATAGGTCGGGTCGGCTGATCCGTCGCACGCAATGATCAGCTTCACCTTTCGGCGAAGCAGTTCATAGATGCCGGTATTGTCGAAATGCCCGCCGTCGCTCAATTGCAGCCAAAGGCGATTCTCATCCGATCCGAATCCAACGGCTGCTGTCACGGCCGACCAAAACGCCGTGTAGTGATTCGGCCTGCCCGCCTTGAACCTCTGGTGATAAGGGTGCGGCACCCAGTATCCAAGGCGCACGTTGAACAACGTCATCAACAAGGCGACAGGGACGCTGCGCGTCACGCCCGTGCCGCCGCACGCCGCATTGGGATTGGCCGCGGCCCCGGAAATCGCCATCGCCGTCGCCAGCGACATCTGCCCGCGCATGTATGAGTCGGTCCGCCGCCAACCGGTCGCGGCGCTGCCGCAATAGAGCGGCGACAGGATGAAGCTGTCTCCGCCACGAATTCTATGGGTTTCATCACTGGTCGCGGCGACGATCAGGTTGGTGTTGATCAGATGAACAGGCCCGCGCATTCTTTCATTCTTGAAATCGTACTGTTTCAACTCCCGGAAATATGGAACGATGCGGCCAACCGTAGCGCTGAACGCCGCCTTCGCATATCTCAGCCACCCGTCGGCTTCAGGCCGCGCGACGCGGCCTATCATGTCAGCAAGCATCGTGCTGTCCGCCGCAAGCGAACGCCCTTTCGCCGCCGTGCTTCTGTCGGGAAGGAACGTCTCCATCAGACGGTCGCGGTAGAAGCGATGCAGCGACGTCAGATTGACGTTGACGAAGTAACCGAAAACGACCCCGTACCAGAACCAAGTCGGATATAGGTTTTCGCGCGAGAACAGATTCCATCCGGAAATCAAGATCGTGTCGCGGAGCAGATCGGACAGATCGAGCGTGGCTGTCGACGCCCTGGCGCCGATCAGGTCGGTCGCGTAATTGAAACAAATCACGGTAAGGCCGTACAGGAACAACGCCGAGGCCAACGTCGCGATCAACCCGAGCGGCAGCTTCCGCTCGGACCCATCCGCGTTCTGCTTCGACGACATGAATGTCCAGATGCTGCCCGCCGCGCTTAACAGTAAGGCGGCGATGCCGCCGCCGTATTTGAGCCAGAGCCCCGTCACCGGTACCGTCATGACGACCGTCAGAACTAGGACGGCGACGAGGAGCTTGCCCAGCGACCATTCGGTGAAACGGCGCAGGATGTACTTGAACGGATCATCTAGCTTGAAAAGAAGTAACTTCGCGCCATAGGTGAACCAAGCATAGATAGCGCTGGCGGCGACGAGAACGCTAAGGCCCAAGAGCACCAGGCCGAAGGAAAACGAAAAGAAGGCCGCCTGAAGCGCTTTGGGGCCCTGGCTCAACGCAAGCGTCGACACTGCCCAAGCCAGCACCGCGTCGGGCGCCGTCTTGAACAGGAAGGGACACATGTTCAAGAGCCAGCTTTGCAGCCAGCCGAAGCCCCACAGCGCCACGATCAGCATGAACGTGAGCCACGGAATCCAGATCAGCAGGTTGATGATCGCCCCCCGCAATGCGACGGCGATGCCGGAGAAAATCGTAATTCCCCGGCCGGGCGTCAGGTATTTCCCTTTCGTCTGCAGATGCCGCAATTGGGGATCGTTGCTCGGTTCCTGATCACGCGTTGGCGGGACCGAGCCATAGGGCACTGCGATCTTGTCTACGCCGAATTTCTTGTCCTCCGCCGACTCCTTTTTCAATCCGTGATCACCGTAGATGAACCACGTCAACGACGAGCCGATGTAACCGCCGCCCGATACGGTGGAAAGGTAGTCGACGTATTTCAGCAGATTCTTGCAGGCGAGATACTGGATGATACCCAGGCAGAATGTCGCCGACCGGATGCCGCCGCCGGACAACGCCAAGCCGACGGTCCCTTGCCCGCCATACCTGTGCCTTTCCCTACCTGGGGGTTCCAACGGAGTAAAAATGGCGCCGCCGATATTGTGATTCGAATTGCCGCGCCGCGCCTTGATAGCTGAATTCTCTTCTTCCAGAATCTTGCCTGCGAATTCCTTGTCGCTACTCGACACATACGCGGTGGCGTCCTCCTCGCCGTTCTTGTTGCTTGTATCCATGTCACCCTCCGCGTCCAGCGATTGCGCTCTTGTAGAGCGTATTGACTATAATCGACGCTCTCAAAAATATAGCCCGGAAGCCATTTTACTGCATTCACTTCAATGGATGATCCGCTGCGGCGTTGTACAATCATGAAGCGAATTCACCCACCATTGACCCCCGCCCCCCGGCAGCCTACCTAAAGCGCGCCAGACGGCTGGACGGCCGCTGGCCGCGGGTCACACCGCGGCTGGAGGAAAGTCCGGGCTCCACGGAAACACGGTGCCGGGTAACGCCCGGCGGGGGCGACCCCAGGGACAGTGCCACAGAAAACAGACCGCCCTAGGCTTTCGGGCCTGGGGCAAGGGTGAAACGGGGCGGTAAGAGCGCACCGCGCCCCCAGCAATGGGGGCGGCACGGCAAACCCCACCGGGAGCAAGACCAAATAGGGGCGGCAGGCCGGCCTTAAAAAGCCGGCAGGCGGGTTTCAGCGCCGCCGCCCGGGTAGGTCGCGCGAGGCGTCCGGCGACGGGCGTCCCAGAGGAATGGCCGTCCATGACCGCAAGGTCAGGACAGAACCCGGCTTATAGGCCGTCTGGCATTTCTACTTCCGGTTAGACGAGTCGGATCAATGGATTAGGGCAACGGCCCTAATGCGGCCCATTACTTTCCTGCCTTAGAACATTCCAAGAACATAATTCTGCCTGATTCTCTTGGTGTACTGTCCAGGAACTGCCGAAGAACTGGCCGGGGGCAAAGAACTAAACGTGAATACTCACTGCATGGGGGAGGAGGTCTAGCTAAAACTTAGAATTCACACGGTAATTCTTCGATCGTCCATTGACGACCACGATATCCCATGTTATCCCATGTTGTCCCAAGGAAGGTAAGGGTCGATTCGGCGATTCGAATCGTCCTGGTCTGCGGGACGGCAGTTCAGGGGTAGTCGGGGACGTGCCGTGTCAGCGAATTTCCGTGGCACTTATGAGAACCGGTTGGACAAGAAGGGCCGCGTTTCGGTCCCCGCCGAGTTCCGTCAGCAGCTCAAAGGCCAGGCCTTCGAGGGCATCGTGGCCTTTCCGTCCCTGCGCCACGGCAGCAAGCACAAGGCCCTGGAATGCTCCGGCGGCGACCGGCTGGACACGATGAGCGCCAGCATCGACCCCACCAAAGTGCTGCCCGACGGCACCAGCCACATCACCCAATTGACCCTGGGCGAAGCCCGCGACATGGCCTTCGACGGCGAAGGCCGCGTGGTGCTGCCCGAGGGCTTCGTTGCCTATCTCGGTCTTAAAGAAGGCGTCACCTTCGTCGGCCAGGGCCCGTTCTTCGAGATCTGGGACACCGGCGCCTATGCCGGGCGCAAGGCGCAGTTGTTCCAGGCCAGCCTGGCCGAGGCCGACCGGCGCCTGGCCAAGCTGGCGGAGGGCGGGCAATGACCGGCGCCCCCGCCCATATGCCCGTGATGGCGGCCGAGGTGCTCAAGGCCCTCAACCCCCGCGCCGGCGCTCTCTATATAGATGCGACGTTCGGGGGCGGCGGCTATGCCCGCGCCATCCTGGACGCCGCCGACTGCAAGGTCTGCGGCATCGACCGCGACCCGGCCGCCGCCGAGCGCGCCGAGGTCCTTGCCCGCCAGTATCCCGGCCGGCTGCAATTCGTCGTCGGCCGCTTCGGCGACATGCTGAAGTTGCTCGAAGCCCGCGGCATCACGCGGGCCGACGGCGTCACCTTCGATCTGGGCGTGTCGTCGATGCAGATCGACGATCCGGCGCGCGGCTTCTCGTTCCGCAGCGACGGTCCCTTGGACATGCGCATGGGCGCCGACGGCCCCAGCGCCGCCGATATCGTCAACACCCTGCCGGAAAAGACCCTGGCCGATATCCTGTTCCAGCTCGGCGACGAGCGCCGCGCCCGCCAGGTGGCGCGCGCCATCGTCGCCGCCCGCGCGCTGAAGAAATTCGCGCGCACGCTGGAGCTGGCCACGGTCGTGCGCCGCGCGGTCGCCGGCCCCAAGGGCGGCCGGCCCGGGCCGATCGACCCGGCCACGCGCAGCTTCCAGGCCATTCGCATCTATACCAACGACGAGCTTGGCGAACTCGACCGCGGCTTGAGCGCCGCCGAGGTTCTCTTGAACCCCGGTGGGCGGCTCGCCGTGGTCTCCTTTCATTCCCTCGAAGACAAGAGGGTCAAGAGCTTTCTGCGGTCCCGCAGCGGGGCCGATCCGCGTGCCTCTCGGCACTTGCCCATCGCCGTTCGGAACACCCCCCAGCCTTCCTTCCGAAGGCTGTTCCACGGCGTCCTGACCCCCAGTGCCGAAGAGGTCAGAACCAACCCCCGAGCGCGTTCGGCTCGGCTGCGGGCCGCAGAAAGAACCATTCACCCCGCGTCCATGGAGGTTGCGGCATGATCGGGCGTATCACCCTGATGTGGGTCGGCCTGGCCGCCGGCGTCGCGACCGGCCTGTTCCAGATCAAATACGAAGTGCAGGCGCTGGAAAGCCGCCTCGCGCGCATCAACAACGCCGTGCTGGCGGACCAGCAGGCGATCCACGTGCTGAAGGCCGAGTGGACGCTGCTGAACCGCCCGGGCGAGCTCGCCAAGCGCGCCGGCATTCTGGAATTGAAGCCGGTCGCCGCCGCGCAGATCGGCCTGGTCGGCGACCTGCCGCGCCGCCACGGCGACGCCGCCATCGCCGAAGCCACCGCCGTGCCGCTGTCGCGCATCGAAACCCTGGCCGGCCCCGCCCCCGCCGTAGCACTGCCGCCGCTGATCGCGAGCGCCAAGCCCAGGCAATGACAGATAACGCCCGCAGCGCGCAGGTACGTGCTGACGCCCCGCCTCCGGCGAACCCGGTCGCGGGGCGCGTGCGTCTTGAGGGGGAGTTCAAACAGGCCCTCGAGACCGGCCGCAACCGGCTGATCGTCACCGGCGCGCTGTTCGCGCTGATCTTCACCGTGATCGCCGGGCGCCTGGTCGAAGTGACGCTGTTCGGCCACGGCGAGCCGCAGACCGCCACCGGCCCCAGGCCCGGCGCGCACGAAGCCTTCCGCGCCGACATCACCGACCGCAACGGGGTGATCCTGGCCACGTCGCTGGAAACCGCTTCGCTCTACGCCAATCCCAAGCTGGTGCCCGACCCGGCCGACGCCGCGCGCAAGCTGGTGTCGGTGTTGGACGGCAACGAAGCCGAGATCAAGGAACGCCTGGCCTCGGGCAAAAGCTTCGTGTGGATCCGCCGCAACCTGACGCCGCGCCAGCAATACGACGTCAACCGCCTGGGCATTCCCGGCGTCGATTTCCAGCGCGACGAACGCCGCGTCTATCCGCTGGGCGGCATCGCCGCGCATGCCGTCGGCTTCACCGACATCGACAACAAGGGCCTGGCCGGCGTCGAGCGGCATTTCGACGAGAAGCTGCGCACCCAGCAGCGCCCGGTGCGCCTGTCGCTGGACGTGCGCGTGCAGCACGTACTGCACGAAGAGCTGCTGCGGGCAGTCGAGGAATTCAGCGCCGAGGGCGCGGGCGGCTTGGTGCTGGACGCCATGACCGGCGAAATCCTGGCGCTGACGTCGCTGCCCGATTTCGACCCGCACCGCCCCGGCGCCCTGCCGCCGGAAACGCGCTTCAACCGCATGACGCTCGGCGTGTACGAGATGGGCTCGACCTTCAAGCTGTTCACCCTCGCGATGGCGCTGGACTCGGGCGTGGCGCAACTGAACAGCACCTGGGACGCCAGCGGCCCGATCCATATCTCGCGCTTCACCATCAAGGACTTCAAGGGCCAGAACCGCTGGCTGACCACAACCGAGGTGCTGCAATACTCGTCGAACATCGGCGCGGCGCGCATCGGCCAGGCGATGGGCCCGGCGCGCCAGCGCGACTTCATGAAGCGCATCGGCATGCTGGACACGGCCGGCCTGGAGCTGCCCGAGTCGGGCGCACCGATGTTCCCGGCGAACTGGCGCGAGATCAACGCCATGACCATCGCCTTCGGCCACGGCCTGGCGGTGAGCCCGCTGCACCTGGTCAACGGCGTGGCGGCGCTGGCCAACGGCGGCGTGCTGCGGCCGGCGACGCTGCTGAAACTCGACGCGGCGCAAATCCCGCCGGGCACGCAAATCATCAAGCCGGAAACCTCAAAGACCATGCGCGCGCTGATGCGCATGGTCGTGGAGAAAGGCACCGGCCGTAAAGCGGACATCGACGGCTACCGCCTGGGTGGCAAGACCGGCACGGCCGAGAAAGTCAGCGCCCATGGCGGCTACGCGCGCAAGGCGCTGCTGTCGTCGTTCGTCGCCGTCTTTCCGATCGACGAGCCGCGCTACGTAGTGCTGGTGATGCTGGACGAGCCGCACGGCACCAAGGCCACCGGCGGCTACGCCACCGGCGGCGCCGTCGCCGCGCCGACGCTGGGACGCATCGCCGCGCGCATCGGGCCGATCCTGGCGGTCGACCCGTCCGAGCGCGCGGCCAAGCCGTTGCCTGCGGTGCAGGACGCGCGGGCGCGGGGCAACGGCGTTGCGGCTAACTGAGTTGATCGAGGGGAATGGGGTGATTTCGGTCGTGCCCGCCATGCCCGACAAAGGGCCCGAGATACGAGGCATCACCGCCGACTCGCGGATGGTCGAGCCCGGCTTCCTGTTCGCCGCCCTGCCCGGCGCGCGCGCCGACGGCCGCAGCTTCATTCCCGACGCCGTGAAAAAAGGCGCGGTCGCGGTGCTGACCGATCCGCGCCAGCCCCTGCCCGCGTTCAAGCGCGCCGACGGCGCGCCGGTCGCCGTGATCGCCGACGCCAACCCGCGCCGCCGCCTGGCGCTGATGGCCGCGCGCTTTCATGGGCTTCAGCCGCGCACAGTGGCGGCGGTCACCGGCACTAGCGGCAAAACCTCGGTCGCCTCGTTCACGCGCCAGCTCTGGCTGGCGCTGGGCAGCAAGGCGGCAAGCATGGGAACCCTGGGCATCGTCGCCCCGGGCATCGAGCGCAAGGGCGAGCTGACCACGCCCGATCCGGTGTCGCTGCATGCCGACCTGGCCGAGCTGGCGCGCGCGGGCGTCGATCACCTGGCGATCGAGGCGTCGAGCCACGGCCTCGAGCAATGCCGCCTCGACGGCATCGACATCACGGCCGGCGCCTTCACCAACATCTCGCGCGACCACCTCGACTATCACGCCAACATGGACGCATACCTGGCGGCGAAGCTGCGCCTGTTCGACGCGGTGATGCCAGCGGGCCGCGCCGCCGTGCTGAACGCCGACAGCCCGCAATTCGACGCGCTCGCCGCTGCTGCCGCGCGCCGCCGCCACCGCATCATCGCCTACGGCACGCGCGGCGCCGATCTGCGCCTGGAGCGCCTGACGCCTGACGCCGAAGGCCAGGACCTGCGCCTATCGGCTTTCGGCCGCGCCTACGACGCGCGCCTGAACCTCACCGGCGCCTTCCAGGCCATGAACGCGCTGTGCGCTGCGGGCCTGGCGATCGCCTGCGGCGCCGAGACCGAGCGCACGATCGCGTCCCTCGGCTGCCTTGCCGGCGTGCCCGGGCGGATCGAGCGCGTGGCGATGCATCCGCTGGGCGCTGCCATTTATGTCGATTACGCCCACAAGCCCGATGCGCTGAAGACCATTCTGGAAACCCTGCGCCCCTACGCGCGCAACCGCCTGATCGTGGTGTTCGGCTGCGGCGGCGAGCGCGACCCGGGCAAGCGCCCGGAGATGGGCGCGATCGCCTGCAAGCTGGCGGACCGCGTGATCGTCACCGACGACAATCCGCGCAGCGAGGACCCGGCGGCGATCCGCCGCGAAATCCTGAAGGGCTGCCCCGCTGGTATGGGCGCGGCTTTGAGCGAAATCGGCGACCGCGGCAAGGCCATCGCCGCCGCGATCCAGGAACTTTCCCAGGGCGACGTGCTGGTGATCGCCGGCAAGGGACACGAACAGGGCCAGATCGTCGGCAAGACGGTCCTGCCCTTCGACGACGCCGAGGCGGCGCGCGTGGCAGTAGCTGCGCTGGCCAGGAAGGCCACTTCTTCCCGTGGGGGGGAGGACAGCCGTGGCGACTGACGTTCTGTGGACATCCGCCGAGGCGGCGGCCGCGACCGGCGGCCGGGCGGACCGCGCCTGGCGCGCGTCGGGCGTGTCGATCGACAGCCGCACCGCGCAGCCGGGCGATCTGTTCGTCGCCATCAAGGGCGGGAATTTCGACGGCCACGATTTCGTCGCCGACGCCTTCAAGCGCGGCGCGGCGGCGGCGATGGTATCGCGCGCGCCCACGGACGCGCCCGAAGGCAAACCGCTGCTGACGGTCAAGAACACGCTGACGGCGCTGCAAGGACTGGCGCGCGCCGCGCGTGCGCGCACCAACGCCCGCGTGATCGCCGTGACCGGCAGCGTCGGCAAGACCGGCACCAAGGAAGCCATCGCCCTGGCGCTGTCGACGCAGGGCATCACCCATGCCTCGTCCGGCAACCTGAACAACGAGATCGGCGCGCCGCTGTCGCTGGCGCGCATGCCGCGCAACGCCGCCTATGCCGTGTTCGAGCTGGGCATGAACCGCGCGGGCGAGATTTCACGGCTAAGCCAACTGGTGAAGCCCGACGTGGCGGTGATCACGACGGTCGAGCCGGTGCATATCGAGTTCTTCGCGTCGGTCGAGGCGATCGCCGACGCCAAGGCCGAGATTTTCGACGGCATGACCGGCCCGACCGTGGCGATCCTGAACACCGACAACCCGATGTTCGAGCGCCTGTCCGCCGCGGCCCAGAAGCGGCGCATCGGGCGCGTGCTGGGCTTCGGCTCGGCCGAGGGCGCCTATGCGCGACTGATCGATTGCTCGCTGCATCCCACGTGCAGCGCCGTGTCGGCCGAGATCAATGGCGAGCGGCTGGACTACTGCCTGTCCCTGCCCGGCCGGCATTGGGTTCTGAACAGCCTGGCGGCGATGGCCGCGGTGCGCGCGGCGGGCGCCGATCTCGCCCCGGCCGCGGCGAGCATGAGCCGCCTGAAGCCGCTGAAAGGCCGCGGCCTGCGCCATCGCGTGCAACTGCCGGGCAGCGGCGCGTTCGAGCTGATCGACGACAGCTACAACGCCAGCCCCGCTTCGGTGCGCGCGGCCCTGGCCGTGCTCGGCGCCATGAAGCCGGGCGCCGGCGGGCGGCGCATCGCCGTGCTGGGCGACATGCTGGAGCTGGGCGCGGACGCGGGCGCGATGCACGCCGCCCTCGCCGCCGATATCAAAGCCGCGACAGTCGATCTGCTGTTCGCCTGCGGGCCGGAGATGCGCAAGCTGTACGACGCGCTGCCGGTGAAGCTGCGCGGCGCGCATGCCGCCAACTCGGCGGAGCTTCTGCCACGTGTCGTCGGCGCCGTGCGCGCGGGTGATGTGGTGCTGGTGAAAGGCTCGCTCGGCAGCAAGATGGCGCCGATCGTCGCGGCCTTAAGCGCGGTTGCCGACGCGCCGCCCCGTGCGGCCAACGGAAATTAGGGGGCGGGCGATGCTGTATCACCTGTTGGTCCCCCTGTCCGACGTGATCGGGCCGCTGAACGTGTTCCGCTATCTGACGTTCCGCAGCGGCGGCGCCGTGATCACCGCCTGGCTGGTCGCGTTCCTGCTCGGCCCGACCGTGATCGCCTGGCTGCGCTCGCTGCAGCCCGCGGGACAGCCGATCCGCGACGACATCCCCGAGACGCATCTGAAAAAGCGCGGCACGCCGACGATGGGCGGCTTCCTGCTGATCTTGGCGATCCTCGTCAGTACCCTGCTGTGGGCGGATCTGACCAACGGGTTCGTCTGGGTGGCGCTGATGGTGACGCTGGGCTTCGGGGCGGTGGGCTTCGCCGACGATTACCTGAAGGTCTCGCGCCGCAACCCCAAGGGCCTGCGCGGGCGCATCAAGTTCTTGGCGCTGTGCGTCGTCGGCTTCATCGCCGCGCTGTGGTTCGTGTACCTGACGCGCGCGCCGCTGGCCACGGGCGTGGCGCTGCCGGTGTTCAAGAACGCGCTGGTTCCGCTCGGCTACGGCTTCATCCCCTTCGCCATGTTCGTGATGGTGGGATCGTCGAACGCCGTGAACCTCACCGACGGCCTCGACGGCCTCGCGATCGTGCCTGTCATGATCGCCGCGGCCTGCTTCGCGCTGATCGCCTATCTGGTCGGCAACGTGGTGTTCGCCAATTACCTGCAAGTGCGCCACGTGCCGGGCACGGGCGAGATGGCCGTGTTCTGCGCCTCGATGATCGGCGCGGGCCTGGGCTTCCTTTGGTACAACGCGCATCCCGCCGAAGTGTTCATGGGCGACACCGGGTCGCTGGCGATGGGCGGCGCCTTGGGCGCGGTCGCCGTCGCCACCAAGCACGAGCTGGTGCTGGCGATCGTCGGCGGATTGTTCGTGGTCGAGGCCCTGTCGGTCATCATCCAGGTATTCTGGTTCAAGCGCACGGGCAAGCGTATCTTCCTGATGGCGCCGATCCACCACCACTTCCAAAAGAAGGGGTGGCACGAACAGCAGATCGTCATCCGCTTCTGGATCATCGCCATGATCCTGGCCCTCGCGGGCCTCAGCACGTTGAAGCTGAGGTAGACGCGATGATCGAATGCTTCTTCATGGAAGGTCTGCCGGTCGCCGTCATGGGCCTGGGCAAGTCGGGCCTGGCGACGGCCAAGGCGCTCGCCGCCAGCAAGGCCGCAGTGTGGGCCTGGGACGACGACGCGGCCAAGCGCGAGGAAGCCAAGAAGGCCGGCGTCAACCTGGTGGATTTGCGCAATTGCGACTGGTCGCAGCTCACCACCCTGGTATTGAGCCCCGGCATTCCGCACACGCACCCCGCCCCGCATCCCGTGGCGGCAGCGGCGCGCAAAGCGGGCGTCGAAATCGTCGGCGACATCGAATTGCTGGCGCGCGCGCAGCGCGAGGCGTCGTATATCGGCATCACCGGCACCAACGGCAAGTCGACCACCACGGCGCTCTTGGGCCACGTGCTGCGCACGGCCGGACGCGAGGTACAGGTGGGCGGCAACCTAGGCACGCCGGTGCTGGAGTTCCAGCCGCTGGAAGCAGGCGGCTTTTTCGTGCTGGAGATGTCGTCCTACCAGATCGAGCTGACCGTCTCGCTCACCTTCGACATCGCCGTACTGCTGAACATCACGCCCGACCATCTCGACCGGCACGGCGGCATGGACGGCTACGCCGCCGCCAAGAAACAGATATTCCACCGCCAGACCAAGCCGCGCGCCGCCGTGATCGGCGTCGACGACGACCATTGCCGGCGCATCCATGCCGATCTCGCGCGCGCGGGCGACCAGCGCGTATTCCCGATCTCGAGCGAGATCGCTGTGAAGGGCGGCGTATACGCGACCGACGGCGTGCTGATCGACGACATCGACGGCGCCGCCGTGCGCGCGCTGGACCTGACCGAGATCGCCACCCTGCCCGGCCGGCACAACTGGCAGAACGCCGCCGCGGCCTATGCCGCCGCGCGCGCCGCCGGCGTGGCCGCGCCCGCCATCGCCCAGTGCATGCGCAGCTACCCGGGCCTGAAGCACCGGCAAGAGCTTGTGGGCGAGGCCGGCGGCATCCGCTTCGTCAACGACAGCAAGGCGACCAATCCCGACGCCGCCGCCAAGGCCCTGGCCAGCTACAAGTCGATCTATTGGATCGCCGGCGGCCGCGCCAAGGAAGGCGGCCTCGATCCCGTGTTCCCGCATCTCGGCAACGTCAAGCGCGCCTTGCTAATCGGCGAGGCAAGCCAGCGCTTCGCCCGCGAGCTCGACGGCCGTGTGGCGATCGAGCAATGCGGCGACTTGAAAAAGGCGCTGGCCTCGGCGCTGGCCTCGGCCCAGCGCGACGGCGCCAAAGACTCCGTGGTGCTGCTGTCGCCGGCCTGCGCCTCGTTCGACCAGTTCGCGAATTTCGAGGCGCGCGGCGACGCGTTCCGGCGTTTAGTGACTGAACTCACCGGCGACCGCAAAGCCGGGGAGCGGGTGCAATGAGCGCCATCGCCCGGACGGATACTTCGGTCCTCGGCCGCTGGTGGTGGACGGTGGACCGCCTGACCCTGGTGGCGCTGGGCGCGCTGATCTTCTGCGGCATCATCCTGACCATGGCCGCCAGCCCACCCGTGGCCGCGCGCCTGGGCGTCGACCAATACCATTTCGTCAAGCGCCAGATGATGATGCTGCCGGTCGCGGTCGGGCTGATGTTCCTGGTGTCGCTCAGCACCCCGCGCCAGGTGATCCGCATGGCGGTGATCGGCCTGGGCATCGCGCTGGTGCTGACCGCGCTTACCTTCGTCACCGGCCCCGAGATCAAGGGCGCGCGCCGCTGGGTGGCGCTGCCCGGCTTCCAGTTGCAGCCCTCGGAGTTCATCAAGCCGTTCTTCGCGGTGGTCGCCGCCTGGCTGTTCGCGGCGCAGAAAATGTACGACCGCGTGCCGGGCTACCTGATTTCGGTGGCGCTCTATGGCGGCATCGTCACGATGCTGGTCAAGCAGCCCGACCTCGGCATGGCCGCGGTCGTGACCATGGTGTGGTTCAGCCAGTTCTTCATGGCCGGGCTGCCGCTGTGGCTTGTGGGGATGATGGGCTGCTCCGGCTTCGCCGGCCTGTTCGGCGCCTATCTGTTCCTGCCGCACGTCACCAGCCGCATCAACCGCTTCCTCGATCCCGGGACCGGCGACAGCTACCAGGTCGACCGCGCGATGGAAGCGTTCATGAACGGCGGCCTGATGGGCCGCGGGCCGGGCGAAGGCATCGTCAAGCGCACCATCCCCGACGCGCACGCCGATTTCATCTTCGCCGTGGCGGCCGAGGAATTCGGCCTGATCGCCTGCCTGATCATCGTCGGGATATTCGCTTTCGTGGTGATGCGCGGGTTCAGCCGCGTGCTGCAGGAAACCAATCTGTTCGTGCTGCTGGCCACGACCGGCCTGCTGGTGCAGTTCGGCCTGCAGGCGATCATCAACATGGCCTCGACGCTCCACCTCATGCCGACCAAAGGCATGACCCTGCCGTTCATCAGCTACGGCGGCTCGTCGTTGCTGGCCCTGGCGATCGGCATGGGCATGGTGCTGGCGCTGACGCGCAAGCGCTACGGCCTGGAGGCGATGCCGTGAGCGTGCAATCAAATCGCCTGGTCGTGCTGGCCACCGGCGGCACCGGCGGGCATCTGTTCCCCGCCGCCGCCCTGGCCGAAGTGCTGGCCCAGCGCGGCGTGGCTACGGCGCTGTTCACCGACCGGCGCAAGGTGACGCTGCCCGAGGCGTTGAGCGCGATCCCGATCGAGCGCCTGCCCGGCACGTCGATGGCCGGCAAGGGCTTCGGCGGTAGGCTTTTGGCGATGACCGAGCTGGCGCGCGGCACCTGGCAGGCCGGGCGCCTGCTGCGCCGCCTGCGCCCCGGCGCTGTCGTCGGCTTCGGCGGATACGCCTCGGTTCCCACCGTGCTGGCCGCGCAGCGCGCCGGCATTGCCACCGTATTGCACGAGCAGAACGCCGTCCTGGGCCGCGCCAACCGGGTGCTGGTCAAGCGCGCCAAGGCGATCTGCACGTCTTTCGAGATTGTCGAGGGTTTGGCTGCCGTAGGCGGCCGGACCACCTGCACAGGTAATCCAGTGCGGGCGGCAATAGCGGCCCTCCGGGATCAGCCCTACCCGACCCCCATCCCCGGAGGGCCGCTCTCCATTCTCGTCACCGGCGGCAGCCAGGGTGCGCGCGTCTTCTCCGACGTGATGCCCCAGGCGCTGGCGCTGCTGACGAACCAAGAGCGGGCGCGCATCCGCCTGGCGCAGCAATGCCGCGCCGAGGCGATCGAGGCGACCGCCGCTGCCTATGACCGCCTGGGGCTGATGGCCGAACTGACGCCGTTTTTCGGCGACATGCCGCAGCACGTGGCCGAGGCGCAGCTGATCATCGCCAGGTCCGGCGCTTCCAGCATAGCGGAGCTTACCGCGGCCGGCCGGCCGGCAATCCTGGTACCCTACCCTTACGCCACCGACGATCACCAAACTGTAAACGCCGAGGCGGTCGCCTCCTCCGGCGCCGGCTGGCTGATCCCGCAAGAGGGCTTCACCGGCCCGGCCCTGGCGCAGCGCATCCGGCATATCCTGGACAATCCGGCGCTCTTGGCCGAGGCCGCGCAATGCGCGTTCGCCCTCGGCGTGCCCGACGCGGCCGACCGCCTGGCCGGCGTGGTCGAGCAGTTCCTGCCCGTGAGCAACGGCGGCACGGGCGAACACCGGGAGGCGGCGCAATGAAGGCCCTGCCGCTCTCCATCGGCACGATCCATTTCGTCGGCATCGGCGGCATCGGCATGAGCGGCATCGCCGAGGTGTTGAACACGCTCGGCTACTCCGTGCGCGGCAGCGACCTGGCCGACAGCGCCAACGTCAAGCGCCTGCGCAAGCTGGGCATCGAGATCGCGATCGGCCACAAGGCCGAGAACGTGGCCGGCGCGCAGGTCGTGGTCGTGTCCTCGGCCGTGAAATCCGACAACCCCGAAGTCGCCGCCGCGCGCGCCGGATTCATCCCGGTGGTGCGCCGCGCCGAGATGCTGGGCGAGCTGATGCGCCTGAAATGGTCGGTCGCCATCGCCGGCACGCACGGCAAGACCACCACCACCTCGCTATGCGCGCAGATGCTCGAGACCGCGGGCCTCGACCCCACGGTGATCAACGGCGGCATCATCAACGCTTATGGGACCAACGCTCGACTCGGGACCGGCGACTGGATGGTGGTGGAAACCGACGAGTCCGACGGCAGCTTCGTCAAGCTGCCGGCTACGGTCGCGGTCGTGACCAACATCGATCCCGAGCACATGGATTTCTGGGGCACTTACGAGAAGCTCCAGGCCGGGTTCGACAGCTTCGTGTCGAACATCCCGTTCTACGGCTTCGCCGTGCTGTGCATCGACCACCCCGCCGTGCAGGCGATGATCGCGCGCATCACCGACCGGCGGATCGTCACTTACGGCATGAGCCCGCAGGCCGAGGTGCGCGCCGAGAATCTGCGCCTGGGGCCCGAGGGCGCCCGCTTCGACGCGGTGATCCAGACGCGCGGCAACGAGCGCCGGGTGTTGCGCGACATCTCCACCCGCATGATGGGCGCGCACAACGTGCAGAACGCCTGCGCCGCCATCGCCGTGGCGAATGAAATGGGCATCGACGACGCAACCATGAAAAAGGCGCTGGCGGAGTTCGCCGGCGTGAAGCGCCGCTTCACCATCACCGGCGCGTCCAACGGCATCACCGTGGTGGACGATTATGGCCACCATCCGGTCGAGATCGCCGCCGTGCTGAAGGCCGCGCGCGCGGCCACGGCGGGCCGCGTGATCGCCGTGGTGCAGCCGCACCGCTACACGCGCCTGAAAAGCCTGTTCGAGGAATTCTGCACCTGCTTCAACGACGCCGACGCGGTGATCGTCTCCGACGTGTACGCCGCGGGCGAGGAGCGCATCGCCGGCGTGGACCGCGACGCGCTGATCCAGGGCTTGCGCGCGCACGGCCATCGCAACGCGGCCGCCCTTGACGATCCGAAGAACCTGGCCGGCATCGTCGCCGGCCTCGCCAAGCCGGGCGACCTGGTCGTGTGCCTGGGCGCCGGTTCGATCACCACCTGGGCCAACGCGCTGCCGGGCGATCTCGACCGCCTGTCAGGCGGGGCCGGAAGATCCGGCGCCAAGCCAACGATGCTGCGCCGGACGGGAGCGGGAGCATGATGCCGGCGCGCAAGTCCACCGACCGTCTGATCGACAGGCTGCCCAAGGTTCGCGGGCGCCTGAGCGAGAACGTGGTCCTGGCCAAAACCACCTGGTTCCGCGTCGGCGGCCCGGCCGAGGTGATGTTCCGCCCCGCCGATCTGGACGACCTGGGCGACTTCCTGGCGGCCAAGCCCGCCGACGTGCAGGTGACGGTGATCGGCGTCGGCTCGAATCTGCTGGTGCGCGACGGCGGCGTGCCCGGCGTCGTGGTGCGCCTGGGCCGCGGCTTCACCGCGATCGAATCCGTCGGCGACGACGCGCTGGTCGTGGGCGCCGCGGCGCTGGACCTGAACGTGGCGCAGGTGGCGGCCGAAGCCGGCATCGCGGGCCTGGAATTCCTGTGCGGCGTGCCCGGCACCATCGGCGGTGCCTTGCGCATGAACGCGGGCGCTTACGGCGCCGAGTTGAAAGACATCATCGTGTGGGCCAAGGCGCTGGACATGAACGGCCGGCGCTATTGCCTCGATCCCGCGCGCCTGGGCCTCGCCTATCGCCACTCCGCCGTGCCCGAGGGCTGGATCTTCACCCTGGCCAAGCTCAAGGGCCGCCGGGGCGACAAGCAGGACATCCTGAAGCGCATGGCCGAGATCCAGGCGCAGCGCAGCGACACCCAGCCCGTGCGCACGCGCACCGGCGGCTCGACCTTCGCCAATCCACCCGGCCACAAGGCCTGGGAGCTGATCGAGCAGGCGGGCTGCCGCGGCTTGAAGCGCGGCGGCGCGGTGGTTTCGGAAAAGCACTGCAATTTCCTGATCAATGCCGGCGACGCCAAAGCCGCGGACATCGAGGGCCTGGGCGAGGAAGTGCGCCGGCGCGTGCATGAGACCAGCGGCGTGACGCTGGAGTGGGAAATCCGCCGCATCGGCGTGCCGGCCGGACCGGCCGTGCGCGACGCGGCGCGGGACAAGAGTTCGTGACGGGAACGCGATGGCAATGCGCAAGCACGTGGCCGTACTGATGGGCGGCTGGAGCGCCGAACGCGAGGTCTCGCTGGTGAGCGGGCGCGAATGCGCGGCCGCGCTCAAAGCCGCGGGCTTCGGCGTGACCGAGATCGATGTCGGCCGCGACATCGGCACGGTGCTGGCGCGGGTGAAGCCCGACGTGTGCTTCAACGCGCTGCACGGCCGCGTCGGCGAGGACGGCTGCATCCAGGGCCTGCTCGAGATCATGGGCATCCCCTACACTCATTCCGGCGTGCTGGCCTCGGCCCTGGCGATGGACAAGCCCGCCGCCAAGCTGCAATTCGCCGGCGCCGGCATCCTGTGCGCCGAGGGCAAGGTGGTGGGCCGCGAAGACGTACTGCGCGGCCATCCCATGCCCCCGCCCTATGTCGTCAAGCCGGCCAACGAAGGATCGAGCGTCGGCGTCACCATCGTCACCAACGGCGGCGTGCCGCGCTTCCACAACGAGGGCTGGCATTACGGCGAGCGGGTGCTGGTGGAGCGCTATATCCCCGGGCGCGAGCTGACCGTGGGCGTGATGGGCGACCGCGCGCTGGCGGTTACGGAAATCCGCCCGCGCCAGGGCTTCTACGATTACACCGCCAAATACACCTCCGGGCAGGCCGATCACCTGATCCCCGCGCCGATCGGCGACCAGGCCTATGCCGAGGCATTGCGCGTGGCGAAGCTGGCGCACGACACGCTGGGCTGCCGCGGCGTCAGCCGCGCCGACTTCCGCTACGACGACACCCCAGGCGGGACCGGCAAGATGTTCCTGTTGGAAGTGAATACCCAGCCCGGGATGACGCCGCTGTCGCTGGTGCCCGAGCAAGCCGCGCATGTCGGCATCAAGTTTCCCGATCTGTGCCGTTGGATGGTGGAGAACGCGCGATGCGATGGCTGAAGCGCGATAGCTCCAGACGCACCGGCCGGCGCCGTGCCGCGCGCCGCGCGCCGTTCAAATTCGAAATGCCGGACTGGGCCTGGCCGGCGGTGAAGCTGTGCACGGTCGCCGGGCTGGCCGCCCTGGCCGTGGGCGGCCCCTGGGCGCTGTGGCGCGCCGGCATCGCGCAGCAAGGCTTGAGCCACGTGACGCAAGGCGCCGTGGCGCTGACCGGCATGGCCGGCCTGGTGGTCGAGAAAGTCGTGGTCGAGGGCCAGGTCGAAACCAGGGGCGAGGACGTGCTGACCGCGCTCGGCGTGCAGCAGGGCATGCCGATCCTGGCGGTCGATCCGCGCGCGGCGCGCGAGCGCCTGGAGCAGATCCCCTGGGTGCGCGAGGCGGCGGTGGAACGCCGCATGCCCGGCATCGTGCAGGTGCGGCTTGTGGAGCGCGTGCCGATGGCGCTGTGGCAGCACGCCGGGCGCTTCGTGCTGATCGACCGGCACGGCGCGCAGATCGAAACCCAGGACGTCGGCCGCTTCAACAAGCTGCCGCACATCGTCGGCGACGACGCGGGCAAGGTCGCCGGCGAGTTGCTGCGCATGCTGGCGGTCGAGCCTCAGCTTCAGGCGCGCGTTACCGCCGCCGTGCGCGTGGGCGGACGGCGCTGGAACCTGCGCCTGGACAGCGGCCAGGACGTGATGCTGCCGGAAGAAAACGCCGCCGCCGCGTGGCTTCAGCTCGCCGCGCTCGAGCGCGAGCAGAACCTTCTGGCGCGCGACCTGAAAGTGATCGACATGCGGCTGCCCGACCGGATGACGCTGAAGCTAAATCCCAGCGCCATCCCGGCCCCGCCGCCGCAACCGCAACGCCCGCAGAAAAAGACTTGAACCAAGGGAGCATCGACGTGGCCCAACGCAACCCCATCGCCGGACCGATCGCCAAGCTGAACGGCGCCCGCCGCCATCACAACGGGCACAAGCCCCGCGGCGGCTTGGTCGCGGCGCTCGATATCGGCAGCACCAAGATCTGCTGCTTCATCGCCCGCACGGACGAACACAAGGGCGCGGCGCTCCGCCACCCCCGCCTGGTGGGCATCGGCCACCACGCCGCGCGCGGCGTGCGCTGCGGCGCCATCGTCGACCTGGAGCTGGCGGAGGCGTCGATCCGCGCCGCGGTCTCGGCCGCCGAACAGATGGCCGGAACCACGGTGCAAGAGGTGGTCGTGAACGTCGCCGGCGGCCATCCCTTGAGCCGCACCATCGGCGTCGAAGTGGAGATCGCCGGCCAGCAGATCGCCGACATCGACATGCGCCGCGCGCTCGGCCAGACGCGCCTGCCCGAGGACGCGACCGAACGCACGCTGATCCATTCGATCCCCGTGGGCTTTTCCATCGACGGCAGCCGCGGCATCCGTGATCCACGTGGCATGTTCGGCGAGCGCCTGGGCCTGGACATGCACATCGTCACCGCCGGCTCGGGCGCGGTGCGCAACCTGGCGGCCTGCGTCGCCCGCTGCCACTTGGAAATCGCCGAGATGGCGGTCAGCCCCTTCGCCGCCGGCCTCGCCAGCCTGGTCGAGGACGAGATGGACCTCGGCGCCACCGTCATCGACATGGGCGGCGGCACCACGTCGATGGCCGTGTTCTTCGACGGCAACGTGATCTACACCGACAGCGTGTCGGTGGGCGGCGGCCACGTCACCAACGACATCGCCCGCGGACTTTCCACCCCCGTGGTGCAGGCCGAGCGCATCAAGACGCTGTACGGCAGCGCCATGGCCGGCCCGGCCGACGACCGCGAGATCGTCGAAGTGCCGCTGGTGGGCGAGGAAAACACCGCCGCCGTGACGCAGATCCCCCGCTCGCTTTTGGTCGGCATCATCCATCCGCGCCTGGAAGAGACGCTGGAGCTGGTGCGCAACCGCCTGGAGTCGAGCGGCTACGACAAGCTCGCCGGACGGCGCGTGGTGCTGACAGGCGGCGCCTGCCAGCTACCCGGCGTGCGCGAACTGGCGGCGCAGATTCTCGACAAGCAGGTGCGGATCGGACGACCGCTGCGATTGGGCGGCTTGGCGGAGGCGACCAGCGGTCCGGCCTTCGCCACCTCCGCCGGCCTGATCGCCTACAGCCAACGCCGCGAGACCAATGCCCCGGTCGACATGCTGGGGCCAGTACCGGAGCGCGCATCCGGCCTGATCGGCCGGATCGGGGAGTGGTTCCGTGCCGCTTTCTAGCTCCAACAACAGAGTCCCGTCTGTCCAAGGGCCGTGGCTACGGCCCTTAAACCCCCTAGCCGCGCCGGAACGGGAATCCGGCCGGCCCGCGACTTAACGAAACTCAAGCAACCCGGAGGATAAAATGGCTATCAACCTGAGTGTGCCCCGGACCGAAAGCGACTTGAAACCGCGCATCACCGTCATCGGTGTTGGCGGCGCCGGCGGCAATGCCGTGAACAACATGATCCGCTCGAATCTCGAGGGGGTCGATTTCCTGGTCACCAACACCGACGCCCAGTCGCTCGCCCAATCGGCGGCCGAACGCAAGATCCAGCTGGGCATCGGCATTACCCGCGGCCTTGGCGCGGGCGCCAGGCCCGAGGTCGGCCGCGAGGCCGCCGAAGAGGTGCTGGGCGAGATCGTCGATCACATCGACGGCAGCAACATGGTGTTCATCACCGCCGGCATGGGCGGCGGCACCGGCACCGGCGCCGCGCCGGTGATCGCCCGGGCCGCGCGCGAGCACGGCATCCTTACGGTCGGCGTGGTGACCAAGCCCTTCCACTTCGAGGGCAGCCACCGCATGCGCATCGCCGAACAGGGCATCGAGGAACTGACGCAGTACGTCGATACCCTGATCATCATCCCGAACCAGAACCTGTTCCGCGTGGCGACGGAGAAGACCACCTTCGCCGAAGCCTTCAAGCTGGCGGACGACGTGCTGTATTCGGGCGTGCGCGGCGTGACCGACCTGATGATCATGCCCGGCCTGATCAACCTCGACTTCGCCGACATCCGCACGGTAATGACCGAGATGGGTAAGGCGATGATGGGCACCGGCGAGGCCGACGGCGAGAAGCGCGCCGTGGCCGCGGCCGAAGCCGCTATCTCCAACCCGCTGCTCGACGACGTGTCGATGAAGGGCGCACGCGGCGTTCTCATCAACATCACCGGCGGACCGGACATGACCTTGTACGAGGTCGACGAAGCCGCCAACCGCATCCGCGAGGAAGTCGATACCGACGCCAACATCATCTTCGGCGCGACGCTGGACGAAACGCTCAGCGGCCGCATCCGCATCTCGATGGTGGCGACGGGCATCGAGGCGATGGCGGCGACGCAGCCGCGGCCGCTGTCGTTGGTCGCCGCGACCAAGCCGGCGGTGGCGACCGCCTCCCGGTCCACGGTCATGGCCGCCGCGAGGTCGATGCCCGCCAGCATCGGCAACACCGCGCTGGCGGTATCGGCGGAGCTGAGGACCGAAGCGGCCCCGGCTGCGATGATGCAGCCCGTGGCCGCCCCGATGAGCGCTCCCCTAGGCGCCCAGATGGGCGCGCAGATGGGCTCGGCGCTGTTCGAGGACGAGCTGACGGAAGAGGAGAACGATCCGGCCCGGATGATGGCCGAGGCCGCCGATATCGGCCTCGACATGCCCGAACCGGCTCCAGCGCCCGTGGCGCAAGCCCCGGTAGCACCAGTGGCGGCGCGTCCGTCCCGCCCGGCCCTGTCCGCGACCGGCCAGCCTTTGGCCCGTCCGGCGCAGGCCGCGCGCCCGTCGATGCAGCCGCTCGGCGCCAAGCCGGCGGCGAAGCCCGTGGCCGCCGCGCCGGCGGCTGCGCAACCGGCGCCGGTTGCCGACGAGCCGTTCATCGCCCCGCCCCCGGCGGAAGCGATCGAAATGCGCGGCATGTTCAGCAAACGCCAGGCCCCTGCCCCGGATCCGTTTGCCGAGGCGGCGATCGCCAATGGCGGGCGCGAGCCAGAACGGGAGCAGCCGAAGGAGCGTTCCAGCGGCCTCGACCTGTTCAAGCGGGTCACCGGCCTTGGCGCCCTACGCCGCGCCCAGCCCGCGCCCAAGGCCGAAGCACCGGCGGTTCAGCCCGCCGCCGCCGCCAAGCCGATCATCCGGCAGGAGCCTCTGCGCACGGGCACGCCGATAGGCGGGGTGAATCCCGCCGACCGGCCGCTGACCAGCCGTCAGGAAGACGACCTGCTGGATATCCCGTCGTTCCTGCGGCGTCAGGCTAACTAACTGAAATAGCTAACGAAACTGCCAGGATGGGCGGTAACATACTGAAATAAAGAGTGATTTGTGCAGTGCGGGGGATGTTGTTACGACATCCCCCGCAACTGCGACAAACAGAATAACAATCAGGTCCGCAGGGATGAGGCTTAGGCACTCGGAGCACTCCATCTTTCACCGCGCCGCGCAAACCGCCGGGCCGCAAGGCCGGGCGCAACGCCAAAAGACCCTCAAAGGCGCGATCCATTGCAGCGGCGTCGGCCTGCATTCCGGCAGCAAAGTATCCCTCACGCTCGAGCCCGGCGCACCCGACACCGGAATCGTTTTCCTGCGCACCGACATGCCCGCCGACCGCGCCGCGATCCGCGCCGATTGGCAGAGCGTCGTCGACACGCGCCTGTGCACGGTGATCGCCAACAAGCACGGCGCCCAGGTCGGCACAGTCGAGCACCTGATGGCGGCGCTGGCGGGTTGCGGCGTCGACAACGCCGCCGTGCGCGTCAGCCGATCGGAAGTTCCGGCGATGGACGGCAGCGCCGAGCCCTTCGTGTTCCTGATCGAATGCGTCGGCACGGTCGAACAAGAAGCACCCCGCCGCGCCATCCAGGTGCTGCGGCCGGTCAACGCCGGCAAGGACGGGCACCATGCCAGCCTGTCCCCCGCGGCATCGTCCATCCTCAGCTTCGAGATCGATTTCGACAATCCCGCCGTCGCGCGCCAGGAGCTTTCGGTCGCGCTGGACCGGGATTCGTTCAAGAACCAGATTTGCCGGGCGCGGACCTTCGGCTTCCTGAAGGACGCCGAGGCGTTGCGCGCGCAAGGCCTGGCCCGCGGCGCGTCGCTGGACAACGCCGTGGTCATCAACGGCGAGAACAAGATCCTGAACGAAGGCGGCTTGCGCTTCGACGACGAGTTCGTGCGCCACAAGGTGCTGGACAGCGTCGGCGACCTGTACCTGGCTGGCGGGCCGATCTGCGGGCATTACCGCGGCGTCAAAGCCGGGCACAAGCTGAACAACCAGTTGCTGCGCGCCTTGTTCGCCGATCCGCGCGCCTATGCCTACACCACGCTCGACCAGACCGGGGCGGCCATGGGCGGCCCCAGGGACATCCCAGTGCCGCTCGCGGCCACCGCTTAAGCTCCCTCCCGTCTCGGACCTGAAACCCGCCGGACCCGTTTCCGGCGGCGACTTTTTGCCCTAATTCCGCTATAGTTCCGCATCATGGTCTTGCCCGTGACCGGCCCGGAATCGATATGCGAATCAGCACGTTAACCCCTGGCGCTAAGATCGCCGGCGTCCTGTTCGCCGCCGCCCTGGCGCTTGGCGCCTGCGGCTCGAACGAGAAGCCCTATGTCGAGCGGCCGGTGGACGAAATCTACAACGACGCGATGAACCAGCTGGGCCAGCGCAACTTCGAAAACGCCGCCAAGGCGTTCGACGAGGTGGAGCGCCAGCACCCGTATTCGGTCTGGGCCACCAAGGCGCAGCTGATGTCGGCCTTCGCCTGGTACCAGAAGAACAAATACGACGAGGCGGTGATCGCGCTGGACCGCTTCATCCAGCTGCACCCCGGCAACAAGGACATCGCCTACGCCTATTACCTGAAAGGGCTTTGCTACTACGAGCAGATTTCCGACGTCGGCCGCGACCAGAAGATGACCGACAACGCGCTGAAGTCCCTGCAAGAGGTGGTAACGCGCTATCCCGACAGCCGCTATGCCCGCGACGCGAAGCTCAAGATCGACCTGGCCCGCGACCACTTGGCCGGCAAGGAAATGGAGATCGGGCGCTATTACCTGAATCAGCGCCAATACCTGGCGGCGATCGGCCGGTTCCGCTCGGTGATCGAGCATTTCCAGGTGACGACTCACGTGCCCGAGGCGCTGCACCGGCTGACCGAGGCCTATCTGGGCCTGGGCGTGAAAGAGGAAGCGCAGACCGCGGCGGCCGTGTTGGGCTACAATTACCCCGGCAGCCCGTGGTATCTGGACTCTTATGCATTGCTCGAAGGCGTCGACCTGCGCCCCGAAAAGAAATCGAGTTCCTGGCTCGGCAAGTATTTCTGAGCCCAGGGCCGGGCGCGTTACGATGCGCCCATGCTGACCGGGCTTTCCATCCGCGACATCGTGCTGATCGACCGGCTCGACCTCGAGCTCAAGCCGGCGCTGACCGCGCTGACCGGCGAAACCGGCGCGGGTAAATCCATCCTGCTGGACGCCCTGGGCCTCGCGCTGGGCGCCAGGGGCGATGCCGGCCTCGTGCGCGCGGGCGCCGCCCAGGCCGTGGTCGCGGCCAGCTTCGAGCTTGCCGCCAGGCACCCCTTGCGCGCGCGCCTGGCCGGCCAGGGCATCGAGGCCGAGGGCGAGGTGATCCTGCGCCGCACGCTTGGCGCCGACGGGCGCAGTCGCGCCTTCATCAACGACCAGCCGGTCGCGGTGGGCCTGCTGCGCGACATCGGCGGCGAGCTGGTGGAGGTGCAGGGACAGTTCGAGCAGCGCGGCCTGATCGACGTGGCGACGCACCGCGCGCTGCTGGATGCGTTCGGGGGCGCAGCGCTTTCAGCGCGCGCCGAGGAGGTTGCCCAGGCCTGGACGCGCTGGCGCGGGCTTGAAGCGCAGAAACAGGCCGCCACGGAAGCCGGCGCTAGGGCCGATGCCGACGAGGCGTTCCTGCGCCATGCCGTGGGCGAGATCGACGCCATCGACCCCAAGCCCGAGGAGGAAGACGCCCTGGCGCGCGACCGGGCGCTGCTGATGAACCGCGAGAAACTGATGCAGGCCCTGGGCGATGCGCTGAAGCAGCTCACAGGCGAGCGCGCGGCCGATATCGGCATTGCCGCGGCGCGCCGGGCGCTGGATCGCGCCGCGTCGCAGGCCGGCGGTAGGCTGGACGCGCCGGTGGCGGCCCTGGACCGCGCTGCGGCGGAGCTTGCCGACGCCATCGCGCAGCTACAGGCGCTGGGCGCGGACGACGACCTCGACCCCGCGCGGCTGGAGAAGATCGAGGAACGGCTATTCGCGTTGAAGGCCATCGCGCGCAAGCATCGCGTCGAGGTGAAAGACCTGCCGCGCCTGCGCCTGGACCTTGCGCAACGCCTGGCCGCGATCGACGACCGCGCCGGGGCGGTTGAGCGCCTGACCAAGGAGGCCGCCGCCGCGCGCGCCGCCTATCTCGCCGCCGCCGAGCAGTTGAGCGCGCTGCGCCGCGAGGCCGCCAAGAAATTCGATAAAGGCGTGACGGCGGAACTGCCGCCGTTGAAGCTGGAGCGCGCGGTCTTCACCACGGTGATCACTGGGGCGGACGAGCCGGATTGGTCGGCGCACGGCTTGGATCGCGTGCGGTTCGAGGCCGCGACCAACCCCGGACAGCCGCCTGGGCCGCTCAACAAGATCGCCTCGGGCGGCGAGCTGTCGCGCTTCATGCTGGCGCTCAAGGTGGTGCTGGCCAAGGCCGATCCGGTGCCGACCTTGGTGTTCGACGAGGTGGATAGCGGCATCGGCGGCGCCACGGCCGACGCGGTGGGCGAGCGCCTGGCGCGGCTGGCCGGGAACGTGCAAATCCTGGTCGTCACCCACTCCCCCCAGGTCGCCGCCCGCGCAGCGCAGCAGATGCGCGTGAGCAAGGGCGCGGCCAAGGGCGCCACCGTCACCCACGTCGAATCATTGGCGGCGGCGGAGCGGCGCGAGGAGATCGCGCGCATGCTCTCGGGCGCCGCCGTCACCGACGAGGCGCGCGCCGCCGCGGGCAGGCTGATCGACGCGGGGGCGCAGAAAGCGGCGCGGCGATGAAAAAGAAGCCGGCGGGCGCGGCCGAGATTGCCATCGAAAAGCTGGGTAAGAAGCAGGCCGACGCGGAGCTCGCGCGCCTGAGCCAGGAAATCGAAAAGCACGACCGGCTCTATTACCAGAAGGACCAGCCGGTAATCAGCGACGCCGAGTACGACGTGCTGCGCCAAAGGCTGGGGGCGATCGAGGCGCGCTTTCCCGAGCTCAAGCGCCTGGACAGCCCGTCGCGCAAGGTCGGCGCCGCCCCCGCCCAGGGCTTCGCCAAGGTCACGCACCTGAAGCCCATGCTGTCGCTGGGCAACGCGTTCAGCGCCGAGGACGTGAACGAGTTCGTCGCCTCGGTGCGGCGGTTCCTGAAACTCGGCGACGATGTGCCGGTGGAGCTGGCGGCCGAGCCCAAGATCGACGGGTTGTCGGCCAATCTGCGCTACGAGAAGGGCGCGTTCATGCAGGGCGCCACGCGCGGCGACGGCGCGGTGGGCGAGGACATCACGGCGAACCTCGGGACCATCGCCGACGTGCCGAAGCAATTGCAGGGCAAGGACGTACCCGATCTGATCGAGCTGCGCGGCGAGGTGTATATCGGCCGGCGCGATTTCGAGAAGCTGAACAAGCAGCGTGAGAAGGACGGCGAGCCGGTTTTCGCCAACCCGCGCAACGCGGCGGCGGGCTCGACGCGCCAGCTCGACCCAAACATCAGCGCCAAGCGCCCCTTGCGCTTCTTCGCCTATGCCTGGGGCGAGGCCAATAGCCTGCCCGCCCAGACGCATTGGGACGTGGTGCAGCGCTTCAAATCCTGGGGCTTCAAGACCAATCCCCTGGCGCGGCTATGCAAGACCGCGGACGAGGCGCTGGCGCTGCATGCCAAGCTGGCGGAGCAGCGCGCCGCGCTGGATTACGAGATCGACGGCGTGGTCTACAAGGTCAACCGGCTGGACTGGCAGGAGCGTCTCGGCTTCGTCAGCCGCGCGCCGCGCTGGGCCATCGCCCATAAATTCCCGGCCGAGCAGGCCGAGACCGTGCTGAAGGAGATCAAGATCCAGGTCGGCCGCACCGGAGCGCTGACGCCCGTGGCGGTGCTGGAGCCGGTGCGCGTCGGCGGCGTCACGGTGGAGCACGCCACGCTGCACAACGAGGACGAAATCCAGCGCAAGGATATCCGCGTCGGCGATACCGTCGTCGTGCAGCGCGCCGGCGACGTGATCCCGCAAATCGTGCGTGTTGTCGAAACCAAGCGCCCGCGCGGATCGAAGCCCTATGTATTCCCAAAAGAATGCCCGGTCTGCGGCAGCAAGGCCGCGCGCGAGGAAGGCATGGCGGTGAAACGCTGCACCGGCGGCCTTACCTGCCCGGCCCAGGCTGTGGAGCGCCTCAGGCATTTCGTGTCGCGCACGGCCTTGGACATCGACGGCCTGGGCGAGGAATCGATCCAGGAATTGTTCGACCGCAAATACCTGCACGGCCCCGCCGACGTGTTCCGCCTGGGGCGGCATCGCGACGCCATCGTCGTGGACAAGAAGCGCACCAAGGGCCTGGAAGGCTGGGGCGAGTTGCGCTTCGGCAACCTGATGAATTCCATCGCGGCGCGGCGCAAAGTGCCCCTGCCCCGGCTAATCTTCGCCCTGGGCATCCCCCAGGTGGGCGAGGCCACGGCGCGGCTGTTGGCCAAACAATACGGATCGCTCAAGGCCTGGCGCGCGGCGATGGAAAAGGCCGCCCGAGGCGACGAGGAAGCGTTGGCCGATCTCGACAACATCGAAGGCATCGGCCCATCGATGGCCAAGGACATCGTCGATTTCTTCGCCGAGACGCACAACCGCGAGGCGCTGGACGAATTGGCCAAGGAGATGGAGGCCGAGGACTTCAAGGCGCCCTCGGTCGCCGGCTCGTCGGTCGCGGGCAAGACGGTGGTGTTCACCGGAACGCTGGAGACGATGGGCCGCGCCGAAGCCAAGGCCAAGGCGGAGTCTTTAGGCGCCAAGGTCGCGGGGTCGGTGTCGGCGAAAACCGACTACGTGGTGGTGGGCGCCGACGCGGGCAGCAAAGCCACCAAGGCGCGCGAGTTGGGCGTCGCCACGTTGACCGAGCAGGAATGGGCCAAGCTGATCGGGGGCGCATGACCGACCCCGCTTTAGTCGAGACGCTGCGAACCCAGGGCTGCGTTGTTCTGCCCCAGCGCGTGGATCGCGCGCTGGTGGGCGCGGCCCTTGCCGCGATCAACGCCGATCTCGGCTGCAACGGCCTCGACCCGGCAGAGCTCGACCGCTTCAAGAACAAGACCTTCTGTCCGGGCATCATCGCTAGGCCGGAAATAACCGCCTTGTTCGGCGGTCCAGTCGCCGATTTCGTGCGCGACTATGTCGGCGCAACCGAAACGCACGGCGTGCAGATCGCGTTGCGTTTTCCGGGCGACACAGGGGTGCCGCATATCGACGGGTTCTACGACGACCCGCACGAGGACGCCGACACGCCCAACGCGGTCCTCGGCATCTATCTCACGGAAGTCGGCCCGGGCGACGGCCCGTTCGTCACCTGGCCCGATCATGTCGCCGCCGTGGAACGCTGGGCACGCGGCCTGCCCTCGATTCCGAAACGCAACGCGCCCTTAAGCTTCGCGACGAGTATTTCTTCAGAGCCCAAACCCGTTCATGGGCCGGCGGGAACGGCGTTCCTGTGCCACGGCGTGTTGCCGCACATGAACGCGCTGCATCGCGGCGCCGGCATCCGCTACGCAGTGTTCCGCCGCTATTACGCGCCGCGCTACGCGGACCGCGACGTATGGGGCATGCTGAAGGACCGCAGCCTGACCTGCGCCTGTCTCAAGCCGCGCTGACGAGCTTCCGCGTCGCTTCCGCGAGCCACTTCTTCGTCTCGGCGTCCACCAGCGGCGCGATCGTCGCGCGCACTGTGGCGTGATAGGCGTCGAGCCAGGCAATCTCGTCGGCACCCAGCATCTTCGGCTCTACCAGCGCCAAGTCGATCGGGCAGAGCGTCAGCGTTTCGAAGCCCAGAAAATCGCGGTCGGCCTCCGCCGGCCTTGGCATCGCGATCACCGTGACCAGGTTTTCGATACGGATGCCGTAGGCGCCGGTCTTGTAGTAGCCCGGCTCGTTGCTAACGACCATGCCGGGCTGCAGCGCCACGGTGTTCGGCACCTTGGAAATGCGGTGCGGCCCCTCATGCACCGCCAGATAGCTGCCGACGCCGTGCCCGGTGCCGTGGTCGAAATCCAGCCCCACGTCCCACAGCGCCTTGCGCGCCAGGGGATCGAGCTGGCTGCCGCTGGTGCCCTTGGGGAAGCGCGCGGTGGCGACGGCGATATGGCCCTTCAGCACGCGGGTGAAGCGGTCGCGCATCTCGGCCGTCGGGGGGCCGATGGCGAGGGTGCGCGTGACGTCGGTGGTGCCGTCGAGGTATTGCGCACCCGAGTCGAGCAGGAACAGCGTGCCGGGCTCGAGCTTGCGATTGGTCGCCGCCGTCGAGCGGTAATGCACGATCGCCCCGTTGGCCCCGGCGCCGGCGATGGTGTCGAAGCTCAAGTCGCGGAAGTTCTCGCCCTCGCGCCGGAACGATTCCAGCGTCGCCGCGGCGGTAAGCTCATCCACCTGGCCCGCCAATGCCCTCGGCATCAGCCAGGCGATGAAGCGGCACAGCGCGGCGCCATCGCGCCGGTGCGCCGACCGCGCGCCGTCGAGCTCCACGCCGTTCTTGATCGCCTTGGGCAGCGCGCAAGGGTCCTCGCCCAATACCGGCCTGGCGCCCGCTTTGGTCAGGCGGTCGAAGATCGCCGCCCCCGCGCTGGCGGCATCCACCAGCACGCGCTTGCCTTTCAGCGCTTCGAGCCCTGGCGCGAAGGCCTCGTAGGGCTGCACCGCGACGGCGTTGCCCAGATGCTTGCGGGTTTCCGGCAGCAGCTTGCGGCCGTCGATGAACAGCGTCGTGGTGCCATCCCTAGCGGCGATGGCGAAGCTCAAGGGCAGCGGCGTGTGCGACACATCGGCGCCGCGGATGTTGAACAGCCAGGCGATCGAGGACGGATCGCTGATGATCGCCGCGTCGTAACCGTCGGCGGCGAGCTTGGCGGCGATGTCCTGGCGTTTTTCCGGCGCGCCGCGCCCGGCGTAGCGTTGGTCGTGGGGAACGACAGGCGCAATCGGCGCGGGCGGCTGGTCTTTCCATACTGCATCGAGCGGATTGCCGTCGGTGGGTACAAGCTCCGCCCCCGCCTTGGCGCAAGCGGCGGACAGACGTTCGACCGCGCCTTGCGTCAACAGCCACGGGTCGTAGCCCAGGCGCTGGCCCGGCTTCAGTGTAGCCGTCAGGTAGTCGCCCGGCGGCTGGTCGGTGACGTGGCGCGGCTCGAACGCCTTGACGTCCACCTGATCGCGCACCTGCAACGTGTAGCGGCCGTCGACGAAAATCGCGGCGCGCTCGGCCAGCACCACCGCCATGCCGGCCGAGCCGGTAAACCCGGTCAGCCATTCCAGGCGCTGCGCGCGCTTGGCGACGTATTCGCCCTGGTGCTCGTCGGCGCGCGGCACCACGAACCCGGCAAGGCCGCGGCGCTGCAACTCGGCGCGCAGATCCGCCAGGCGCTTGGCGCGGTCGGGCGGAGCGGAAGCGCCCCGCTCCACCTCGACCTCGCGCTTCAAGGCGCGCAACTGCGCCGCCAGGGCCGGCGACGCGCCGGGCGCCACCAGCGCCATCCAGGCGTCGGGATCGGAAGCCGGTTCGGGCGCGGCCAGCACCCCTCGCAGGATGTCCCGCACCCCATCGGCATCGATCTGGGCGCCGGCCTTGGCCAGCAGGCCCTTCAGCGCCGCGTCGCCCTGATAGGCGTCGCGGCAGGCATTGTCGGGGGTCATCGGCTTCTCCCAAGGCCCTGGCAAAGCAGGATTTGCCGGAGCCATGCGTCTGGCGATGGCTCTATCCCGGTAAAGGTGACCGAATTTAGACAAATCAAAGGCATAGCCATGCGCTTCCTTCATTGCTGCGATGCAGCATTTCCCCTGATACCAGGGGCCGGGAAGGACTATTTAATCATGCACGAGCGACGGCGAAAGCCGAAACCGCCGACCCGACGGTTCCCCCTTCGTCCGCCGCACCGAACAACAACAAACGCGAAGGAATTTGGGTCATGTACGACGGAACCACTTTCAAGCCCCTGGCCGCCGACAATGCCGACAGCATCGTTCGCGCCACTCAATCCGACACCGATTACGTCAACGTCCTGGTGCGCCGCGCGCATGTCGAGCGCAACGCGGCGATCGCCGAAGCTATCGCGACGGCGATCTCCGGCATCGTTCTGTGGCACCGCGAACGGCGCGAGAAGGCCGTGGCGTTGCGCGAATTGCGCGAGCTGGATTCCCGCACGCTGGCCGATATCGGCGTGCCGCGCGGCGATCTGCGCGAACTGGTGTACGGCGCGCGTCGCGCCGGCCCGATTCTGCGCGGCCAGATGCTGGTGGACTTCATCGAGAGCAAGGTGCTGCGCCCATACCGGGCCTGGCGCCTGACCGCCCGCACGCGCAACGAACTGCTGGCGCTGGACGATGCCGCGCTGCGCGACATCGGCATCGAGCGCGGCCAGATCGACGGCATCGCCGCCACGGTGGCGAACGCCAAGATCGCCGGCAAGTCGATTCCGGTCGCCGCCGCCCTGGTGCTCGGCGGGTTCGAGCCGCGCACGCCGGCCAACGCCAACCTGTTCGGTGGGCGCGAGGCGGCCGACGCGGCCGACTGACGCCTTAAAGTCCCCCGGCGTCGCCCAGTCCCCCCGGGCGGCGCCTGTTCGGCGGCCCTCCCCGTGCTTGCATGCGGAGGGCCGTCGACCCCCTTCCCCGCTTTCACGGTTTCCTGAAGGTAACGGCGCACCATGCGCCTAGCGCCGTCACGCGCTCGGGCTGCAAGCCCCGTGCGCGATGTGCGGCGATCACCCCTAGAGCCTGATCGCGGTAGAAACCCGACAACACGGCCCGGCCGCCGCGCGCCAGGCGCCGCGCCAAAGCGGGCGCCATAGCGATCAACGGCCGCTGCAGGATGTTCGACAGGATCAGATCGTAGTGCCGCCGGCGCACGGCCCGTAGACGATAACCGTCACCCGCGATTGCTTGCACATACGTACCCACGCCGTTTTCGTGTGCGTTTTGCAGCGTTATCCGCGCCGCCTCGGGCGCGATATCCACCGCCAGGACCTTGCTCCGCCACTTCAGCGCGGCCGCCAGGGACAGAACCCCCGAGCCGCAGCCCATATCCAGCACCCCAGCGCCGCGCCAGCGCGGTTTTAGCTTGGCGATGCGGTCGAGCTCCAGCAGGCAAAGCTGCGTGGTTTCGTGCTCGCCCGTGCCGAAGGCCTCGCCCGCGTCGATGCAGATGGCGATCCGCCCGGGCGCTGCCGGCCGGTCGTGCGAGGGATGCACCAGAAACCGCCCGGCGCCGATCGGACGGAAGCTGCTGAGATTCTCCTTCAGCCAATCCCGGTCCGGCAGTTTCTCGACGACCGCTTCCGGCTCGGCAAGGCCCAGGGCGGCGGCGGCGATGGCCAAGACCGCGCCAAGCCTGCCGCGATCCGGCGCGGGGCCGATCGCCTCGATGCGCCAGTCGCCGCCGGGTGCTATCTCGAACGCCGACACGGCCTCGGCGAAGGGCTCCAGCGCCGCGGCGAAAGCCTCGGCGCCTCGGGCGGGAACCACCACGCGGATGGCTGTAAGGCGATGGTTCATTGGGGTTTATTAGCTAGACAAGTGGACTAAGTCTACTATATTAGTTCTTGTGGAGGATCGGCCATGACGACTGTCAATGTACATGAAGCGAAAACCCAATTGTCCCGCCTGCTGGAAGAAGTGCGCGCGGGCAAGGATGTGGTGATCGCCCGGGCCGGACGTCCGATCGCCCGGCTGATTCCGATCGAGGACGAAGCACCGCGTCGTCCTGGCCTTGCGAAAGGCCGTGTTACCAACGCGTTTTTCGAGCCGCTCGATCCCGACGAGCTGGCGGCATGGGATCAATGAAGCTGCTGCTCGATACGCACGCGCTGCTGTGGTGGCTGTTTGACGATCCCAAGCTCTCCGCCGCCGCGCGAAAGCGAATCGCCGAGCCCGGCAACATGGTTCATGTCAGCGCGGCGTCGGCAATGGAAATCACCACCAAGCATCGCAAGGGGAAATTGCCCGAGGCCGGCGATGTGCCCCGGCGCCTGCTCGACTACATTCGCAAAGCGCGCTTCGTTCCCCTGCCGATCACGGTCGAGCATGCTTTGACAGCCGGCGCGTTGCCCGGGCCGCACAATGACCCCTTCGACCGGCTGCTGATCGCGCAGGCCGCTTCCGAGGACATGCCCATCGTCAGCATCGATCCGGTGTTCAAGAGCTATGGCGCAAAGGTGATCTGGTAACGGCGTCACGCCGTCGCGGATTGCACGAAGCTGTCGATCACCTTCTTGCGGCCGGCCTTGTCGAATTCGATGTCCAGCTTGTCGCCGTCCACCGCCGCCACGGTGCCGTAGCCGAATTTCTGGTGGAACACCCTTGCGCCGGCCGCGAACCGCGCGGCGCGTTCGCTTTCGATCTCGCGCGCCGAGCCTTCGATCATGAGCCCGCCGCGCCCCTCCCGCGCCATGCGCCCGAATTGTCGCTGGCCGCGCCCGCCGCGCAGATGGAACGACCGGGCCTCGTCGGGCGGCGTATGATCGTCGTCTTCCGGCATCATCAGTCCCGGCGTGCCGTCCAGCGCCACCTCGTCCGGCGGCAACTCGCCGATGAAGCGCGAGGGCAAACAGGCGACCCACGACGCGTGGATGCGCCGGTGATGGGCATAGGACACGACCACCCGGCGCTTGGCGCGCGTCAGGCCCACGTAAGCCAGCCGCCGCTCTTCCTCCAGCGCCTTGGCGCCGCCTTCGTCCAGCGCCCGCTTGTGGGGAAACAGGTCTTCCTCCCAGCCCGGCAGGAACACCGTGTCGAACTCCAGCCCCTTGGCGGCGTGCAGGGTCATGATGCTGACCACGTCGCTGCCCGCGTCGGTCACCAACTCCATGACCAGGCTGACATGCTCCAAAAACCCGCCCATGGTTTCGAACTCGGCCATCGCCGGAATCAGTTCCTTCAAATTGTCGAGGCGCCCTGGGGCCTCCGCCGCCTTGCTGGTCTTCCACATGCCCATGTAGCCGGATTCTTCCAGCACGATCTCCGCCAATTCGGGATGCGGCGTGGTATCGGACTGCGCCTTCCAGCGGTCGAGATCGGCGAGCAGGCCCGATAGAGCGCGCCGGGCCTGGGGCTTCAGCTCGTCGCTCGCCACCAGCTCGCGGCAGGCCGTGGCCAGCGGCACGCGCTTGGCGCGCGCCAGGGCATGCGCGGACGACAGCGTGGCGTCGCCGATGCCCCGGCGCGGCAGGTTGACGATCCGCTCGAACGCCAGGTCGTCGTCGGGCTGGACCACCGCGCGCAAATAGGCCAGCGCGTCGCGGATTTCCTGGCGTTCATAGAACCGGGGGCCGCCCACGACGCGATAGGGCACGCCGAGGGTCATCAGCCGCTCTTCGAACTCGCGGGTCTGAAAACCCGCGCGCACCAGCACCGCCATGCCGGATAGCGGCTGCTTCTTGCGCTGCATCGCCTCGACCTCTTCGCCGACGAAGCGCGCCTCGTCCTCGCCATCCCAGCACGCGCGCAGGCCGATCTTTTCGCCCTGCTCGCCGCCCACGGGCTCGGTCCACAGCGTCTTGCCCAGGCGCTCGCGGTTATGCGCGATCAGCGCCGAGGCGGCGGCGAGGATGCGGGGGGTGGAGCGGTAGTTGCGCTCGAGCCGCACGATCTTGGCGCCGGGGAAATCCTGCTCGAAGCGCAGGATGTTACCGACCTCGGCTCCGCGCCAGCCATAGATCGACTGGTCGTCGTCGCCGACGCAGCAGATGTTCTTGTGGGCCTGGGCCAGCAAGCGCAGCCACAGGTACTGCGACACGTTGGTGTCCTGGTATTCGTCCACCAGCAGGTATTTGAAGCGGCGCTGGTAATCCTCCAGCACCTCGGGGTTGCTCTTGAACACCGCCAGGTTCAACAGCATCAGATCGCCGAAATCGGCGGCGTTCAGCGTGCGCAGGCGCTCCTGGTACTGACGGTAGATACCCAGCGCCCGGCCGTTGGCGGCCTCGCTGTCCTCGCCCGCCGTGACCTGCTCGGGCGCCAGGCCCCGGTCCTTCCAGCGCTGGATCACGGCCATCATCATGCGCGCCGGCCATTTCTTGTCGTCGATATCCTCGGCCGCCAGAATCTGCTTCAACAGCCGCACCTGGTCGTCGGCATCCAGGATGGTGAAGTTCTGCCTGAGGCCCGCCAGCTCGGCATGGCGGCGCAGGATGCGCGCGGCCAGCGAATGGAACGTGCCCAGCCACCAACCCTCCACCGGCCGGGCGAGCATGTGCTCGACCCGGTGTTTCATCTCGTTGGCGGCTTTGTTGGTGAAGGTGACGGCCAGGATTTGCGACGGCATGGCCCTAGCCGTGGCCAGCAAATGCACCAGGCGCGAAGTCAGCACGCGCGTCTTGCCCGTGCCGGCGCCGGCCAGCACCAGCACCGGGCCGTCCAGGGCCTCGACGGCCTGAAGCTGCGCCGTATTCAGCCCGCTTAGATGCCTGGGCTGTTTCTCCGGGATCGCGGGCGTTGCCGCGCTTATGTCGGTCATCGGCGAGATATAGACCGTATCGTGCCCGGTTTCACCCCCGCTAGCTGCGAATCGCCGCGCCGCTTCAGCGCCCGTTCTTCTTGCGCCATGCCTGAAAGGCGGCGGTGGTGCGCTCATCCGTGGGCGGATACAGGCCGGTGATCGACTGGCCGGCCAGCACCCGCTCCATCACGAAATCCTCGAACGCCGTCATTTCATGCGCTTCTTCGGCCACGTCGTTGGCGACATGCGCGGGGATCACCACCACGCCCTCGTTGTCGCCCACGACGATGTCGCCCGGATAGACCGGCACGTCGCCGCAGCCGATCGGCACGTTCAGGTCCACGGCATGGTGGTGGATCAGGTTGGTGGGGGCCGCGGGCCGGGTATGATAGGCGGGGATTTCCAGGCCCTCGATTCCCGGCGTGTCGCGGAAGCCGCCGTCGGTGACGATGCCCTCGGCGCCGCGCTTCATCAATCGCGCCACCAGGATGCTGCCGGCCGAGGCGGCGCGCGGATCGCCGCGCGAGTCGATCACGAACACATGGCCGGCCGGGCAGGCCTCGATGCCCTTGCGCTGGGGGTGCGCCGGGTCCTTGAACACGTCCAGCTTGTCCAAATCTTCCCGCGCGGGGATGTAGCGCATGGTGTAGGCCTCGCCCACCATCTGCCGGCCCTTCGGGTTGATGCGGCGCGGCCCCTGCATGAACGTGTTCCTGAAGCCGCGCTTGAACAGCGCGGTGGTCAGCGTCGCCGTGGTGACGTGGCGCAGACGTTCCCTGTTCTCAGCCGTGATTACCGGCATCTGCTTCTCCAAATCGCTTGGGTGGCGTCGGTCTTTTTCCAGCCTAGTCCCGGAACACGAAAAACGCCGCCCCGACCAGGCAGGCGAAGGCCGCGACGTGGTTCCAGCGAATCGCCGCGCCAAGATACAGCACGGCGAAGATCGCGAACACCGCCAGCGTGATGATCTCCTGAATGGTTTTCAGCTGCACCACGCTGAAATCGCCATAGCCCCAGCGGTTGGCCGGGACCATCAGGCAGTACTCGAAGAAGGCGATGCCCCAGCTCGCCAGAACAGCCTGCCACAGCGGCACCTCGGTGAATTTCAGGTGCCCGTACCAGGCGAAGGTCATGAATACGTTGGATGCTATCAGCAGCAGGATCGTGGTCATCGGCAACTGTCCCCGGCGCGATTGAGGCGGCTCGCCCGATTTATAGTGGGCACGCGCCCATCCGCGCCAGCGCCCGGCCGCGCGATTGCCCGCGAACCGGGCAATCACATGCCCGTGGCGGGGCATCGCCGCGATGGTGCGGCCCCCATGCCGGTGTTACCATTCCAACAGCTTTATTTAGACGCGCGGGGATGGGTCATGGGTGATCGCAGCGTCGACGTGATTCGCCGGTGCATGCTTGCGGTGGCGGTGGCAGTGCTGATCGCAGCGCCGCACGGCCCAAGCCGGGCCGAGGCGCCCAGCGCCGAAGAACTGAACGCGGCCATCGTGAAAGTGAAGGCGTTCGTGCGCAGCGATGCGCGCACGGCCGCGACGCTGGGCACGGAGCGCGAGGGCACCGGCACGCTGATCGGCGGCGACGGCTTGGTCGTGACCATCGGCTATTTGATCCTCGAGGCCGACCGGGTGGAGTTGATCGCGGGCGGCAAGAAAGTGCCTGCCGAGATCGTCGGCTACGACCACGACACCGGCTTCGGGCTGCTGCGCGCGCTGACCAAGATCCCGGCCAAGCCGCTGAAGCTGGGCGACGCATCGCAGATCAAGATCAAGGACAAGGTGCTGGCGATCAACTACAACGGCGCCGAGGGCGCACGGCCGGCGCTGGTCGTGTCGCGGCGCGAGTTCGCCGGCTATTGGGAATACATGCTGGCCAGCGCCATTTTCACGGCGCCCCCGCTCATGGATTGGAGCGGCGCAGCGCTGGTGGACCAGGAAGGAAGGCTGATCGGCGTCGGCTCGCTGATCGTCAACGACCCGATGGAAGGCGGCGATATCGGCCCGGGCAATATGTTCGTGCCGATCGACCTGCTGAAGCCCGTGATGGCCGACCTTATGACCCAGGGCAAGCCCGCCACGACACCCAAGCCGTGGATCGGCATCAACTCCGAGGAAGTGCGCGGGCGCCTGTTCATCACGCGCGTGTCGCCCGGCACGCCGGCGGAGAAAGCCGGCCTGAAAAAGGGCGACATCATCCTGGGCGTCGGCGGCAAGCAGGTGAACACCCTGGGCGAGCTCTATCGCGCGCTATGGGGCAGCGGCCAGGCCGGCGCCGACGTGAAGTTCAACGTGTTGCAGGGCGTCGCCCCCGCGGAAGTCACGGTCAAGTCGATCGACCGTTACCAGTGGCTGAAGATGAACCGCAGCTATTAGCCGCCCGCGCTTCGCCTATTCCCGCTTTCCCATGCCGATCGACCGCCCCGCCTCCGGCGGGCGCGGCAGAAGGTCGTGCGCGGCTTGCAGCGTTTTCAGCGCCGCCATCACGCCGTCCGGCATCGGCGCGGCGCGGCGCGTATCCCGGCCGATATGCAGCGCCATGATCTCGTTCGCCGCCGCCAGGAACCCCTCGCTGGCGTGATACAGGTGGTGGATGAAGTGCAGGCGCTTGCCGTCATGGCCGAGAAGCTGCGTGGTGAAGCGCATCGGCGCGTCCGGCCCCAGCTCACGGCGATAGACCAGGTGCGTCTCGATCACGAAGATCGACCCGCCGCCGCCGCGCGTGTAGGCTTCGCCCAGCCCAACGTGATCCAGGAATTTGTCGCTCGCATGGTCGAACGCCACCAGGTAGCAGCCCATGTTGAGATGGCCGTTGTAATCCAGCCATTCCGGCCGGACGGTTTCCTGGTGCAATTGCAGCGGGCCGCCTTTTTCCATGCCGAAAAGCTAACATAGTCGCTGTCCATGCTCACTGTGCTCCATTGGCTGGGCGGTCATGCCGCGTGGCTGTTGTTCGGCGGCGTTTCGACCGGCCTGCTACTGCCCGGCCTGGCGGCGCTGGCCTGGCCGCTGGTGCTGCCGATCACCTTCCTTTTGCTGGTCGTGTCGGTGGCGCGGCTGGACATGGGCGTGGCGCTCGACCACGCCAAGCGGCCGCTGACGCCTCTCATGGTGGTGGCGGCGCAGCTTGTCCTGGCGCCGTTGATCGTGGCGGGCATAACGGGCTTCCTGCCCCTGCCGCCGAGCCTGGCGCTGGCGCTGATCCTGACCGCCACCACCACGCCGTTGCTCTCGTCCCCCGCGTTCTGCCTGTTGTTGGGGCTGGAGGGTGAGCTGGCGCTGATCGTGCTGATCGGGGCGATCGTCGCCGTGCCGTTCACCATGCCGCTTTTGGCGCTGTCGCTGCTGGGAGTCGAAATTTCCCTGGCGCCCTTGCAGTTCATGGGCCGGCTGGTGCTGTTTGTCGGCGCCGGTTTCGCCGTCGCGGCGCTGCTGCGATGGCGCATCGGTGCTACGCGCCTGAAGCTCCACGCACAGGCGCTGGACGGAGTGAATGTCGTGCTGCTGGTGCTGTTCGCCGTCGGCGTGATGCACGGCGTCACGGCGCGGTTCCTGGCCGAGCCGGCGCAAGTCGGCCTGTTCGTCGCCGCGGCCTTCCTGTTCAACCTCGCATTGCAGGCGCTGGGGGCGCTGCTGTTCCTGCCGGCAGGAAGGCGCGCGGCGCTGACCGTGGGGTTCCTGTTCGGGTACCGCAACATGCCGCTGCCGCTGGTGGTGATGGGCGCCGCCGCCCCAAGCGATTTCGCGCTATACGTGGCGCTGGCGCAACTGCCCATGTACATGTTGCCAGCGGTCATGCTGCCGCTCTATCGCCGCTTGCTCGGGCGCGGCAACAGGCGGTATGAGCATGGAGCGTCTGGGAGGAAAACAACCAAGAAATGATCGAGCTCGAGGACCTTAAGCCCGGGGTGACGCTGCGCGGGCTGGCGGGGCTGGCCAAGGCCATCGTCATCGACGCACAGTGGTTCGGCGACCAGGCCGTGAAGGTGTCGTACTTCACGCCCGAAGGCCGCGAGGGCACGCATGTCGTCTCGGCCGACGAACTCGGCGCGCTGACGCTGTTGGCCAGCACACCCGAGATGGAAGAGGCCACCGAGCCGCGCTTGAGCGAAGCCGCCGCGGCCCTGCGCCAGCGCCGGCGGCGCGTGTCGATGGTCGGCGTCGCCGGAACCCTGTTCGTCGCCGAGGCAATCGACCTGATCGCCGCCGCGGCGATCATGGGAACCGCCTGGGAAGCGCCCGCTTCGCCCCCGGGGCAGCTGACCATGACGCTGCTGCTGCTCGGCGCTTTCGTGGCCGCCCTGTTGATGCTGTTCGACGTCTATGCCGTCGATTCGATCTCGCAGCTCGTCGACCGAAGCGCGGCGCTGAAGCAGGTCTGGCGGCCTTATGCGCTGGCCGCCGCGATCGGCGGGTTCTTCGCCTGGCTGGCCGGCGCCGATTGGCCGACGGTCCAGCGCTTCGCCGCCTACATGGCGACGGCGGGCGCGATCTCGTTCGTGATGCGCTCGTCCCTGGTGCCGATGATGGCGCGCTGGCGCGAGGAGGGCCGCTTCGCCGTCACCATCGCCGTGGTCGGCGCCACCGACCTTGCCGCCCGCCTGATCGAAGAGGCCCAGATGCTGGGCGAGGACCGCGTACGCGTCGTCGGCGTGTTCGACGACCGCCAGACGCGCGTGCCGCCCGATCTGCGCGGCGTGCCGTTGCTGGGCAATGTCGAGAACCTGCTGCGCTTCGAGGCATTGGGCCGATTGGACTGGATCGTCGTGGCGCTGCCGGTATCCGCCGGCAAGCGCGCCGAGACGCTGTTCGACCGCCTGAAGATCGCGCCCTGCCGGCTGATGTTCGCGCCCGACCTGGTGGACGACCGGCCGGTGGCGCTGGAGCGGCCCGAGGGCATGCGCTCGACCCTGGACGAAATGCTGGCCGGCCCGCGCATCGACTGGCGCTATATCGGCAAGGCGATCGAGGACCGCACGTTCTCCCTCGGCATGACGCTGCTGCTGCTGCCGCTGCTGGGCGCCCTGGCGCTGCTGATACGGATCGATTCCAAGGGGCCGGTGCTGTTCCTGCAAAACCGCTTCGGCCGGCAGAACGAAATCATCCGCGTGCGCAAATTCCGCACCATGTATGCCGATACCGCCGATGCGCTGGCGCGCAAGCAGGTCGCCAAGGACGATCCGCGCGTTACGCGCGTCGGGCGTTTCCTGCGCAAATCGAAGCTAGACGAGCTGCCGCAGCTCATCAACGTGCTGCGCGGCGAGATGTCGCTGGTCGGCCCCCGCCCCTATGCCGTGGGCATGCGCCTGGGCGAGCGTTTCGCGCGCAACGTCATGGCCGAATACCCCAAGCGCGCTTTGGCCCTGCCCGGCATGACCGGCTGGGCCCAGGTGAACGAAGGATCGGGGCCGGTGGAGGACGAAACCGAGTTCCGCCGCCGCTTGCAGCTCGATCTCTACTACCTGGACCACTGGTCGCCCGGCTTCGACCTTATGATCCTATGGCGCACCGCGATGGTGGTCCTGAACGCGATCCGCTCCAAGGCGGAGAAAGCGGCTTGAGCCAAGACCCGTTCGTGCTGGGCATGGAGGCCTTGCGCGCCGGCCGCCAAGACGAGGCCGAGGCGCTGTTCCAGAAAATCCTCAAGACCGCGCCCGCGCATGTCGGCGCGCTGAATATGCTCGCGCAGCTCCGCTTCACATCAGGCGAAACGGGCGAAGCGGAATCGTTGCTGCGCCGCGCCGCCGCCGCCGACCCGCGCCACCCCGACACGCAATACAATCTGGGCCGGGTCCTGGGCGCCAAGGGCAGGCAGGCCGAGGAGATCGCGGCCTATCGCGCGGCGCTGGCGGCCAACCCGCGCCACGTCAACGCGCTTGCCCATCTCGCCGGCGCCTTGGCGGCGACGGTCGCGCCGGCCGAGGCGCTGAAAGCCGCCGACACGGCGCTGGAAGTGAATCCGAACCACCCCGTCGCGCTGAATTACCGCGGCACCGCGCTTTGGCAGCTCGGCCGGCATGACGATGCGATCGAAAGCATTCGCCGCGCGGTCGCCATCGCGCCGGATTACGGTCGCGCGCAGCGGAATTTGGGTCATTGCCTGCTGACTCGTGGCATGGCCGAGGACGCCACGGCGGCCTTCCGCCGCGCGCTGGCCGTGGATCCGCACGACCGCGACGCGCAAGACGGCCTGGCCGCCGCGATGCGCAACCTCCTGCCGCCGTGGCATGGCGCGATGCTGGCGGATTCGCGCCGCAACCTGCTTTACCGGCAGGCCATCGAAGCGGCGGTGCGGCCCGGCATGCTGGTGCTCGACATCGGCACGGGCAGCGGCCTGTTGGCGATGATGGCCGCGCGCGCGGGCGCGGCGCAGGTCGTGGCCTGCGAAGCCGACGCCCAGCTCGCGGAAGTGTCCAGCCAGATCGTTAAACAGAACGGTTTCGCCGACCGGATTACCATCGTTCCGCGCCGTTCCACGGATTTGAAGCTGGGTGCTGACCTGCCGCGCAAGGCCGGCCTCGTGCTGTCGGAGATTCTGAGCGCCGACTTGATCGGCGAAGGCGTTATCCCGACCCTGCGCCATGCCCTGGCCGAGCTCGCAGCACCCGGGGCGCACATCATCCCGGCGCGCGCGCGGGTCTATGGAACCCTGGCGCAGGCGCCGGACCTGCGCCTCACCAACCCGGTCGGGCAAATCGAGGGTTTCGATCTGTCCCTGTTCGAGCGATTCCGCAATAAGACGGCGGCGGTGAACGTGTTCCTGGCGGCCGAGGAACATACGTTCTTGAGCGAACCGGCCGAGCTGTTCACGTTCGATTTCTCCCGCCCGATCGATACGATGCGCGAGCGCGGCGTGACCTTCCGCTGCACGGCCGAAGGCACGGCTCACGCGGTGGCGATGTGGTTTCGCCTCGATCTCGACGATGAGCGCGGCGGATCGACCAAGCCGGGCGGCGGCCTCAGGCACTGGGCGACACCGCTGTTTTTCATCGAAACCGACATCGCCGTGAAACAGGACCAGGAGGTCGTCCTCAACGTGAGGCACGACCTGACGACATGGCGGTTCAGCGCCGGCGCTTGAGTTTTGCTTTGTTCTTGCGCTTCGCCGCCGGCTTGTCCGGGATCACCGCGTCCACGTCGATTTCCATCAGGTATTCCGGCCGCGCCAGGCCCTTGACGATCAAGCCGGTCGAAACCGGGTAGACGCCCTTCAGCCATTTGCCGATGACGCGGTAGACCGGCTCGCGGTGCGCGCGGTCGGTGATGTAAACCGTGATCTTGCAGATATGCTCCAACGTCGCGCCAGCTTCTTCCAGAAGTGTTTTCACGCAAGCCATCGCGTTTTCGGTCTGTGCCGCCGCATCGCCGACGCCGACGATCGAACCGTCGAGCGCCATCGCCGTCTGCCCGCGCATGAAGATGTGATTGCCCGCGCGCACCACCATGCAGAGGTCGTTGTCGAGCTGCTGGTCGGGATAAGCGTCGCGCGTGTTGAATTTGCGGATGCGTTGGTGGGCCACGGCTAGCTCTTCATCACCTTGTCGGACAGTCCAGCCGCCTTGCGCACGAAATCCAGCGGCTTTTTCCAGTCGAAATTGCGGAACACGGCGTTCAGATGGGCGAAGGGTGGCGACTGGGCGAACAGCTCGAACGTCACGCGATGCCCGGCATAGTCCGAGTTGATCAGATCGCGCGCGAAGGCCAGCAGCCGGCGGCGGTCCTGGGCGGTCCAGTTCTCGTTGACCGAGTAGAACTTGTCCAGCCACTTGCCGGCCTCGGGATCGGCGAACATGGCGCTGTCCGGCGTCACGCAGATCTGCCCGCCGCACAGCTCGCGCGCGATATGCACCATCGCCGGCAGGCGCGAGCAGGCGTGCACCCGCCCGGTGTAGAGCAACGACTGGTTCGGCATCAGCAACCCGCCCGGGCTTTTCTCGGCCGTGGCGATGGCGGCGGTGAGGTGCGCGTTGATGGTCTCGCGGTAGCAGGCAAGCTCGGCCAGTTTTTCCTGCACCGCCTGCTGCTTGTCCAGGCCGGTCTGGCGCACGTTGTGCATCGCCGCACCGATCAGCATGTCGGCGATGTAGAGTATCCTTTGGACGAAGGGAAACGCGCTGTAGCGGTGCAGGCACGAGCGGATATAGGCCGCCGCGCGGGTGTGGCGATAGAACAGCACGTTCTCCCAGGGCACCAGCACGTTGTCGAACACCAGCAGCGTGTCGACCTCGTCGAACTTGTTGGACAGGGGATAGTCCGCGGCCGGCCCGCGGCCGGCGAAGCCGCTGCGGCAGATATGCTTCAGGCCCGCAGCACCCATCTCGATGATGAAGCCCACGGCGTAATCCGACAGCTTGTCGTCGCCCCAGTTGGCGATGGTGGGCTTGACGAACGCCTGGTTGGCGTAGGCGGCAGCGGTTTCATACTTCGCGCCGCGCACCACGATGCCATGGTCGGTCTCCTTGACCACGTGCAGCAGCATGTCCGGGTCCTGGTCCTGCGGGCGCTTGGAGCGGTCGCCTTTGGGGTCGGTGTTCGCCGAGACATGGAACACGTCGTTGCGGATCGCCTTGGCGATATGGTGCTCGATGTTCTGGGCGAATTTCGGATCGACCTCGTTCAGCACGTCGCGCCCGTCGTACAGCGACCACATCTCGCCGATGGTCTCGTCGCCGACGCGCACCACCACGCCGCCGATGTCGTTCATCACCGCGTCGACGGCGCGGCGCTTGGCGTGCCAGTCGTCCTGCGTGTGCGGCAGCTTGTGGGCGGTGCAGTTCGGCTCGTTGGTGCCGGGATCGCGGTATGACATCGTATCGCGGTACTTGTCCTCGTGCGCCATGTCGTAGATGCGCGCGCGGATATCGACGATCGGCTTGAACGCGGGATGGACCGTGACGTCCTTCACTCGCTCGCCGTTGATCCATACCTGCCGCCCGTCGCGGATCGACTCGCGGTATTCCTGCCCGGTCCTGATCATGTCCCGCCCCCGGCCCTTGCCCAGGCCATACTACAGCCGCCCCAGCCTTTCGGTCATGCGCTGGAAGAATGCCTCGTGGTCGATCTGGCTTATCACCGTGCAATTCGCGGGCCCGGCCGGCGGCCGGCGCTTGGGCGGCCACCATTCCACCACCGTACGGCCGATGGTGTGACGGCCCTCGGTCTCCACCGCGACATGGCAGAACCGGCCCTTGAACAGCTCCGGCCACAGCACATAGCCGACCGCGCACGGGTCGTGCAGCGGCCCGCCCCTTGTGCCGTATCTCTCGGCGTCGTGCCGGTCGTAGAAACGCAGCCAATCCGCCACCACCCCAGCGACGTTGGTGCCGTGGGCCGCGATCGCCGCCACCCGCTCGGGCGTGGTGATGGCCTGGTGCGTGACGTCGAGGCCCAGCATCGTCAGCTTCGCGCCCGACGTGAACACTATCTCGGCGGCGTGCGGATCGACATAGATGTTGAACTCGGCCGCCGGTGTGGTGTTGCCGAGTCCGATCGACCCGCCCATCAGCACGATCTCTTTCAGGTGCCCGGCCAAACGCGGCTCTTTTTGCATCGCCAGGGCGATGTTGGTGAGCGGCGCCACGGGCAGCAGCGTCACGACTCCGGCGGGCCGCGCCATGACAGCCTCGACAATGAAATCCACGGCATGGCGCGGATCGAGCGGCAGTTTGGGATCGGGCAGCACGGCGCCCTCTAGGCCTGACGCGCCGAACACCTCCTCGGCCGTGACCAGTTTATGCTTCAGCGGCCGGTCGGCGCCCGCCAGGACCGGCACGTCGGGGCGGCCCGCCAGCTCGCGCGTCTTGCGCGCGTTGAGCGCCGTAAGGTTGAGCGGCACGTTGCCCGCGACCGTGGTGATGCCCAGAACGTCGAACTCCGGGCTCGCCAGCGCCAGCAGCAGGGCGATGGCGTCGTCCTGCCCGGGATCGCAGTCGATGATGATCGGGGTTTTATTCACGGCGACATAGTAATCAGGGGCTTAGCGCCTGTCATGGCGGTCCAACCCAACGCCCCCCGCCCCCTTCCCCAACCGTCGCAATTCGCGCTATCCCTAACCCGTCCGTCCGAGGGGGGAGCTTCATGCAGCCACGCCAGGTAAAGACCGCCGCCGACGCCCGCAAGATCGTCGAGCAGCGGGGGCTGACGCACGTCAAGGTCGGCGCTGTCGATGTCGACGGCATCGTGCGCGGCAAATACATGGCGCGCGAGAAGTTCTTCTCGGCCCTGGAGAACGGCTTCGGCTTCTGCGACGTGGTGCTGGGCTGGGATTCGAACGACCAGCTCGTCGACGGCCTGACCTATACCGGCTGGCACACTGCCTACCCCGACGCACCGGTGCGCGTGTTGCCCGACACCTGCCGCGAGGTGCCGACCGAGGGCAACAACATGCTGATGTTCTTAAGCGAGTTCGCGGACAAGGCCGAGGCGGTCTGCCCGCGCGGCACGCTGCGCCGCGTTCTGAAGCGCGCCAAGGACATGGGCTTCTCGGTCTATTCGGCGTTCGAATACGAATTCTTCCTGTTCGCGGAAACGCCGGACAGCGTGCGCGCCAAGAACTACCGCGACCTGAAGCCGATCACCCCGGGCTTTTTCGGCTATTCCGCGCTGCGCAGCTCGGTGCACGCGGATTTCTATCACGAGCTTCTGACCTTATGCGAACAGATGGACATGCGGATCGAGGGCCTGCACACCGAGACCGGCCCCGGCGTGCTGGAAGCCGCGATCATGGTGGACGAGGCGCTGAACGCCGCCGACAAGGCGATCCTGTTCAAGCTGTTCACCAAGGTGCTGGCGCAGAAGCGCGGCTGGATGGCGACCTTCATGTCGAAATGGTCGAAGGACTGGCCCGGCCAGTCCGGCCACATCCATCTGTCGCTGAAGGACAAGAAGGGCAACTCGGTCTTCTACGATCCCAAGGCCAAGCACCGCATGAGCAAGGCGATGCGCCACTTCATCGCCGGGCAGCAGAAGCTGATGCCCGAGTTCCTGGGCATGGTGGCGCAGACCGTCAACGCCTATACGCGGCTGATCCCCGGCTTCTGGGCGCCGACGGACGCGACCTGGGGCGTGGAGAACCGCACCACCGCGCTGCGCGTCATCCCCGGCTCGGCCAAGTCGCAGCGCGTGGAGTACCGCATCGCCGCCGCCGACGCGAACCCGTACATCATCCTCGCCGCCGCCCTCGGCTCGGGCCTCTACGGCATCGAGCACGAGCTGGAGCCCGAGAAGATGGTCGAGGGCAATTCCTACGCGATCAAGCATCCCGCGCGGCTTGCCTTGCCGCGCACGCTGTGGGATTCGGCCCAGGCGTTGAAGAAATCCAAGGCGGGGCGCGAGCTGTTCGGCGACGCGTTCGTCGATCACTACGCCGCGACGCGGGAGTGGGAAGAGCGCGAATACCGCAAGGCGATCACCGACTGGCAGCTGCAGCGCTATTTCGAGATCATCTGAAACCGAAAATCCGGATGGAGAGTCCGTTATGACCGACGCCAGCAAGCTGGTCGGCAATTTCAACTATCCGACATCCGTGCGCTTCGGCGTCGGGCGCATCAAGGAGCTGCCCCAGGCCTGCAAGCAGCTCGGCATGAAGCGCCCGCTCTTGGTGACCGACATGGGCCTCAAGTCCAACCCGATGGTGCTCGACGCCATCAAGGCGAACGAGGCGGCGGGCCTGCCCACCGGGCTTTACGGCGAGGTGCGCGGCAATCCCGTGGGCAAGAACCTGACCGACGGCATCGCCGCCTTCAAGGCGGGCGGGCACGACGGCGTGATCGCGCTGGGCGGCGGCTCGGCGATGGACACGGGCAAGTCGGTCGCCTTCGTCGGCGGGCAGTCGCGGCCCTGGCTCGATTTCGCCGATTACGAGACGGCGATGAAAGTCGCCGTGACCACGGGCCTGCCGCCGGTGGTCACCGTCGCCACCACCTCGGGCACCGGGTCCGAGGTCGGCCGCGCCGCCGTGTTCACCGACGAGGCGACCAAGACCAAGCGCATCATCTTCCATCCCGCGATGATGCCGAAAATCGTGATCGACGATCCTGCGTTGACGGTCGGATTGCCGCCGAAGGTGACGGCCGCCACCGGCATGGACGCCCTGGCGCATTGCCTCGAGGCGCTCTGCATGGACGCCTATCATCCCCTGGCCGACGGCGTGGCGATCGAGGGCATGCGCTTGATCAAGGAAAACCTGCCCGTGGCTTTCCGCGACGGCAAGAATTTGGCAGCGCGCGCCAACATGATGTGCGCCGCCACGATGGGCGCGACGGCGTTCCAGAAGGGCCTGGGCTCGATCCACGCGCTGGCCCATCCCGTCGGCTCGCTCTACGACACGCATCACGGCCTGACCAACGCGGTGTTCATGCCCTATGTGCTGGCGTTCAACCGCCGGGCCATCGAGGACAAGATGGCGCGCCTTGCCGCCTATCTCGGCCTCAAATCCGCGAGCTTCGGGGCGCTGCTGGACTGGGTGGTCGAGTTGCGCCGCACACTGGAAATTCCGCACACGCTGGAGGCCCTGGGCGTGCCGTTGAACCAGCTGGACACCTTGGCCGCGATGTCGGCCAAAGACCCGTGCGCGGCGGAAAATCCGATCAAGATGGGCCCGGCCGAAATGCGCCTTGTGTTGGACGCCGCCGCCGCCGGTAAGCTCTAAGTACCTGATTTACGCCGCACTGCGACAAAGCTATCCACCACCCGGGTTTGACTCCCGCCGGGGCGGAGGCCTATTTTTTCAGCGTTCGCCGGCCGTGAACCAAGTGCTCCTAAAGAGGGCGGGTCGGATCGATAGGTCAGGGGCGGTCGGCGCCACGGCGCCGCATCGCAGGCACGGACCGGCGACGGGTTGGGAATGACATAGGTAAGTCGCTGCGCGCTCGGCGCGCCGCTCCGGGATTCCATCGCGGGTCCGGCGCGGCGGTGTCCCGGCGGCGTTGATCCATATCGAACCCGAGGGAGATAGTCGACAATGGCCAAACAACACAGTCAGACCGCCGCCGAGCAGACCCCGTTCGCCGTGCCCGACATGCAGCAGCTGTCGCGCATGTATACCGGGGGTGCGGAAAGCCTGCTGCATTCCAGCAACGCGCTGATGAAAGCGGCGGGCAGCCTCAACGCCGAGATTCTGGATTTCACCAAGCAACGCCTGGATGCCGGCATCGCCATCGGCCAGTCGCTGGCCAAGTGCAAGTCGGTGCAGTCGGCGCTGGAGATCCAGATGGATTTCGCGCGCAGCGAGGCGCAAATCTACCTGGACGAGGCGCGCAAGATCATGGAGATGGCGACCCAGGCGGCGAACGAGGGCATCAAGCCGCTGCGTGAGCACGCGACGAACGGCAACGGCCACGCCAATGGCCACGCCCGCGCGCAGGCGAAAGCGGCCAAGGAAGAATAGTCCGGGGTTTCCATCGGCGGAGCGCGGCGGCCGTGCAAGCGCGCGGCTCGGCGGCCCGTTGCTGCGCCGTCAATGCCTAGCCGCGTGGCACCTCAGCCCGTAGCTTGGCGACCACCGCGCGCCAGCCCCGGGGCTTCGGGTCCAGGTTCAAGCCGACGCGCGTAATCTCGGCGCCGATTTTGTCCAGCACCACCAGTTCGATGCCGCCGACGCGCGCCCGCGCGCCGCGGCCCGGGTTGCGGCCCAGCCGTTTTTCCAGCGCCTCGACCAGCGTCAGTTTTTCGTCGTCCGGCTCCAGCGCGATGCCGTAGATCTGGCCGAGCTCGCGCATGGTGTGGGCGGCTTCGAGCACGAAATCGCCCGCGCCCTCGGGCAAGTCCGATGCCGTGGAGGCGAAGCGGCTGGAGAACCAGCGGTCCACCGCCAGGTTGTGCTCGGGCGGCGTCAGCACCAGGGCAAGGTCGCCAGGGTCCAGCCGCTCCAGCGTCTCGGGCGACAGCACCGCCTCACCGCGCAGGACCGACAGGATGCGCGTCCCCGGGGGCAGGCGCAGCTCCACCAGCTTCCAGTCGGTCGCGCGGCTATGGGGCTTCACCTCGTAGGCGATCAGGTCGCGGTCCATGCGGTGGATCAAATCCACGTCCAGCCGGGGCGCGGGCTCGGGCTCGGGCGGCAGCGCCAGGCCGAGCCAGCGCGCCACCATCGGCATGGTCCAGCCCTGCACGGTCAGCGACACCAGCACCACCACGAAGGCGATCTTGAAATACAGGCGCTCGGGATCGAGATTGGCCAGCAGCGGAAACAGCGCCAGGAAGATCGGCACCGCCCCGCGCAAGCCCACCCATGAAACGAATATCTGCTCGCGCAGGCTGTAGCCGAACGGCGCCAGGCACAGCATCACCGCCGCCGGCCGCGCCAGCAGCGTCAGCACCGCGGCGACGACCAAGCCATAAGGCACCGCCGCCGGCAGCGCCTCGGGCGTGACCAGAAGGCCCAGCAGCAGGAACAGGCCGATCTGGCCGAGCCAGGTAAGCCCGTCGAAGAACCGGCCCACGAGCTGGAACGCGCGCACGCGCCGGTTGCCGAACACGATGCCCGCGGCATAGACCGACAGGAACCCGCTGCCGTGCAGCGCCTGCGCCCCGCCGAACGCCAGCATCGCCAGCGCGAAGGCCAGGATCGGGTACAGCCCGGCCGACATCTCCAGCCGGTTCATCAGCCATACCAGCAGGAACCCGCAGGCCAGCCCCACCGCCATGCCCACGCCCATCTGCTGCACGAACTGCAACAGCACGCCGAAGCCCAGCGTATCGATGTTGAGGCGCAGCAAATCGACGAACACGATGGTCAAAAACACGCCCATCGGATCGTTGGCGCCGGATTCCACCTCCAGTGTCGCCTTCAGCCGGTCGCCGAGGCCGATGCCGTGCTGTCCCAGAAGGCCGAACACCGCCGCCGCGTCTGTGGACGCCACGATCGAGCCGATCAGCCAGGCCCGCCGCCATTCGGCACTGAACCCCAGCATCAGCACGGCCGCCACCACGCCCGCGGTCACCACCACGCCCACGGTCGCCAGCAGCAGCGACGGCCCCCAGGTCGCCTTGATCGCCGCGAACGGCGTGCGCAGGCCGCCGTCGAACAGGATCACGGCCAGCGCGATGCTGCCGGCCAGGAACGCCTGGTCCGCGTCGTCGAATTCGATGCCGCCCGGGCCGCTTTCGCCCGCCAGCATGCCCAGGACCATGAACACCAGCAGCAGCGGGGCGCCGGCGCGGCGCGACACCAGGCCGGCGAAGATGCTCGCCAGCAACAGCAGCGACGCAACCACCAGCCAATGGAATTCGAAATGCATAGGGAGCTTGTATCACAACGTCCTCGTCCTTCGACAAGCTCATCCTTCGAGACGCCCGCCACCTCATCCTGAGGAGGGAGCGAAGCGACCGTCTCGAAGGACGAGGTGGCGGGCTCCTCAGGATGAGGATTGACGTAAATGCCTTGCAGTTGGAACTGTCGAAGGATGAGGCGCCGTCTGCAAGCGCCGGACGCTTAGAAAGCGAAGTTCGGCGGCTCCCAGCCCGACAGCCACTCTTTCAGCGGCAGGATCACCGGCTCCTTGCCGTTGTCGTAGAACGAGGAGTCGACCGTCCACAGCTCGCCGCTGCCGGTATCGGCCACGACCGGCGTGACATGCGGCAGCACCTTGCCGAACAGCGTGCCGCGCCAGGCCACGCTTTGCGCCTTGTGATGCTTGATCAGCCCGTCCTGCTCCATCAGCACCAGGTAGGTGGTGGTGTTGACCGCCTCGTCCACGCAATCCATCTGCCCGGCCAGCGCGATGGAGTTGAGCGTGCCGCCCTTGTCGTTCGCCGTGCTGGTCAGGCGGCCGACGAACGTCTCGAGCTTGCCGATCGCCGTGGCGATGCGCATGCGCTCGATGCCGGCATCCTCGGTCTCTTCCTTGAACACGTCGCGGATTTCCTGCCATTCCTCGGCCGGCAGCTTGACTGCCGCGCGCGTGGCGCAGCCGTATTCGTGGCAGATCGTGAAATTGTCCAGTTCCGGCTTCGGGTTGCCGCGCTCCTGGATCCAGCCATAGGAGGTGATGGACGAGGCGCTGGGCGTGCCGCAGGCGGAAAGAACCGCCAGCGACGCCGCTAAACCCGCCGAAATCAACGCCTTATGGACCGGATGCACTGTCTTGCCCCTGCTGGAACCGGCCGAAGCTACCCGACTAGGAGCCGTCTTCCAAGGACAACAACGACGCGTTGCCGCCTGCCGCCGTGGTGTCGATGGATAGGGTGCGCTCGGCGGCGAAACGGTGCAGGTAATGCGGGCCCCCGGCCTTGGGCCCCGTGCCGGACAGGCCCTCGCCGCCGAAGGGCTGCACCCCCACCACCGCGCCGATCATCGACCGGTTGACGTAGGTATTGCCCACCGCCACGCGCTCGTGGATATAGCGCACGGTCTCGTCGATCCGGCTGTGGATGCCCAAGGTCAGCCCATAGCCGGTGGCGTTCACCTGCTCCAGCACCTGGTCCAGCTTGTCGGCGGCGTAGCGCACGACATGCAGGATCGGCCCGAATACCTCGCGCGTCAGCACGCCCATGCCGGCGATCTCGGCCATGACCGGCCCGAAAAACGTGCCGTGCTCGGTGCCCGCCCCCGGCTCGCGGCGCATCAATATCTTGCCGTCGCGCGCCATGCGCTTGATGTGGGCTTCCAGCACGGTCCTGGCCTCGGCATCGATTACCGGGCCGATATCGGTGGCGAGCAGCCCGGGATCGCCGATCGCCAGCTCTTCCATCGCCCCGGCAATCATGGCGATCAGGCGCTGGGCGATGTCTTCTTGTACAAAAAGCACGCGCAGCGACGAACAGCGCTGCCCGGTCGAGCCGAAGGCCGAGAGGATGGCGTCGGCCGTGACCTGTTCCGGCAGGGCTGAAGAATCGACGATCATCGCGTTCTGCCCGCCGGTCTCGGCGATCAGCGGTACGATCGGCCCGTCGCGCGATGCCAGCGCCTTGTTGATCGCCCGCGCGACCTCGGTCGAGCCGGTGAAGGCGATGCCGCCGATGCGCGCGTCGCGGGCCAGGGCCGCGCCCACCACCTCGCCTGCGCCGGGCAGAAAATGCAACGCGTCCACAGGCACGCCCGCCGCGTGCAATATCTCAACCGCGCGCGCGGCGATCAGCGGCGTCTGCTCCGCCGGCTTGGCGAGCACCGCGTTGCCCGCGGCCAAGGCCGCCGTCACCTGCCCGGTGAAGATCGCCAGCGGAAAGTTCCAGGGGCTGATGCAGCCGAACACCCCGCGCCCGTGCAGGGCCAGGCGGTTGCTTTCGCCCGTCGGGCCGGGCAACGGCACGACCGCGGCGAAATCCTCCCGCGCGCGCGCCGCGTAGTAGCGGCAGAAATCCACCGCCTCGCGCACCTCGGCCAGGGCGTCGGGAATGGTCTTGCCCGCCTCGCGCACGGCTATCGCCATGAGTTCAGGACAAGCCTGCTCCATCGCTTGGGCGGCGCGGTCGAGGATATCGCCGCGCTTGTCGCCACCCAGCCGGTCCCAGTCGGGCTGCGCGGCGCGTGCGCGGGTCAACGCCTCGTCCACCAGCCCGGCGTCGGCGGACGCGACCTCGCCGACGGCACGGCGACGGTCGGCTGGATCGGTGACCTTTTCGGATTTTTCCGTACGCGACTTGCCGCCGACGATGGGCTGGGCGAGCCAGGATTTTTGCGCCGCGCGATCCATCGCCTCGGCCAGCGGCGCCAGCGCGGACGGATCGTTGAGATCGATACCCGCACTATTGGCCCGCTCCGCGCCGAACAACCCACTGGGCAGCGGAATGCGGGGGTGCGGCTTGACGCCCAGGCGTGCGAGGGCCGCGACCGGATCGGCGACGATGGACTCCACCGGCGCCTTTTCGTCCACCAGCCGGTTGACGAACGAAGTATTGGCGCCGTTTTCCAAAAGCCGCCGCACGAGATAGGCGAGCAGGTCTTCATGCCCGCCCACGGGCGCATAGACCCGGCAGGGCAAACCCAGCTTGCCTGGGCCGACCACTTGTTCGTAGAGCTGCTCGCCCATGCCGTGCAGGCGCTGGAATTCCCAGTCCCGGCGCTTGCCCGCCAGCTCCAGCACCGCCGCCACGGTGTGGGCGTTGTGCGTGGCGAAGCAGGGATAGAACGCTTGGGCATCTTCCAGCAACGCCCGCGCCGAGGCGAGGTACGACACGTCGGTGGCGACCTTGCGGGTGAACACGGGGTAGCCGTCGTGCCCCCGCTCCTGCCCGCGCTTGATCTCGCTGTCCCAATAAGCGCCTTTCACCAGACGCACCATCAGCCGGCGCTTGTGCCGCCGCGCCATGTCGGCCAGCCAGTCGATCACGGCGGGAGCGCGCTTCTGATAGGCCTGCACCGCCAGGCCGAACCCGTCCCAGCCCGTCAGCGATGCGCTGCCCGACGCCAGCTCGATCAGGTCGAGCGACAGATCCAGGCGGTCGGCCTCTTCCGCATCCACGGTCAGGCCGATGCCCGCGTCTTTCGCCGCCCGGCAGAGTTCCAATAGGCGCGGCGCGAGCTCGTCCAGCGCGCGCCCGCGCTTGGCATATTCGTAGCGCGAGTGCAGCGCCGACAGCTTGACCGAGATGTTCGGCGCGTCGTGGACCGACTTCGCCCCCCTGGCCGCCCGGCCGATCTCCAGGATGGCGGCGCGATACGAGTCCATGTAACGCGCGGCGTCGGCTGATGTGCGCGCGGCCTCGCCCAGCATGTCGTAGGAATGGCGATAGCCCTGGCGCTCCGCCGCTTTGGCGCGCTCCAGCGCCTCGCCGATCGTGCGGCCCATCACGAACTGCCGGCCCATGATGCGCATGGCCTGGGTCATCGCCGCGCGGATCACGGGCTCGCCACTGCGCGCCAGCAGCCGCTTCATCACCTGCGTCCAGTCGATGCCGCCGTCCGGCCCCTCGCCCACCAGCCGTCCCGTGAGCATCAGCGCCCAGGTCGAGGCGTTGACGAAGATCGACTCGCTGCGGCCGACATGCTGTTCCCAATCGGCGCCGCCGATCTTGTCGCGGATCAGCCGGTCGGCGGTATCGGCGTCGGGAATGCGTAGCAGCGCCTCGGCCAGGCACATCAGCACGATGCCCTCGCGCGACGACAGGGCGTATTCGTGCAGGAAGGCGTCGAGCCCGCCGGCCCTGGGCCGCGCCCTGACCGCCCGCACCAGCCCGGCGGCGGTCGCGGCGATCCTGGCTTGCGCCTCGGCCGGGACCCTTGCGCGGCGGATCAGCTCTTCCACGCAAGCCGCCTCGTCGGCGCGGGTGAGCGCCCGTATGGCGGCGCGCAGCTTGCTGGGGGGTGGCGGCGGTTCTGCGAAGATCATCGAGACAGTATAGTACGTCTATAATTGCGTATGAGGACCTCGTGCTTCGACAAGCTCAGCATGAGGTCCTCATCCTGAGCCTGTCGAAGGATGAGGACTCTCCGCCGGAATGTCGCCTCGCCCGAAACTTATCTACCTGGTCACCGAGGACTGGTATTTCCTGTCGCACCGCCTGCCGATGGCGCGGGCGGCGCGCGATGCCGGGTTCGAGGTGGTGGTGGCGACCCGCATCGGCGACGGGCAAGCCGCGATCGCAGCGGAGGGGTTTCGCGTCGTGCCGCTCGACTGGCAGCGCGGTAGCGCCAATCCGTTGCGCGAGCTCGGCGCCGTCGCGGCGATCTACCGGCTGTACCGGCGCGAGCGCCCGGACATCGTGCACCATGTCGCCATGAAGCCGGTGCTGGAAGGCAGCCTGGCCGCCTTCCTGGCGCGCGTGCCGGCGGTGGTCAACGCGCTCACCGGCCTCGGCTACCTGTTCATCGGCAAGGACGGCTTGGCGCGGCTGCTTGGGCCCGCCGTGCGCTGCGCCCTCGCCCTGCTGCTGGCGCGCGGGAAGAACTGGCGCGTGGTGATGCAGAACCCGGACGACCTGGACACGCTTGTGGGGCACGGGATCGTCCAGCGCGACGCCAGCGTGCTGATCCCCGGCTCGGGCGTCGACCTCCACAGGTTCGCGCCGTCGCCCGAGCCGCCCGGCCCGGTGACCGCGGCGCTTGTGGGGCGCATGTTGTGGGACAAGGGCGTGGGCGAATTGGTGGAAGCCCAGCGCATCTTGAAACGGCGCGGCGTGCCCTTGCGTATCCGCCTCGCCGGCCCTCTCGATACGGAGAACCCCGCCGCGATTCCCCGCGCCACCCTGGAGGGCTGGGTGAAAGAAGGCGTGGTGGAGTGGCTGGGTCAGGTGAAGGACGTCGCGGCGCTATGGCGCGAGACTGCCATCGCCGTGCTGCCGTCCTACCGCGAGGGTTTGCCCAAGGCGCTGCTCGAAGCCGCCGCCGCCGGCCGGCCGATGGTCGCCAGCGACGTGCCGGGTTGCCGCGAGATCGTGAAACACGACACGACCGGCTTGCTGGCGCCGCCGCGCAATGCGCAGGCGCTGGCCGATGCCCTGGCCCGGCTGGCTGGCGATGCCGCCCTCAGGCAGCGTCTCGGCACGGCGGCACGGCGCCTGGCCGAGCAGCGCTTCGGCGAGGCCGCCATCGCCAGCGCTACGGTTGAATTATATCGGGCCCTATCGCGTCGTTAACGATTTGTAAACGAATATGGCGCAAATTTGGCGCAATTTCGCGCTTGGCCACGTGGCCCGGCGGTAAACCGAAAGGTATTCGGGGGATGTTCAAGTTCGCTTCGCGCCTGTCGCAGGCCTTCACCATCATGACGGCCCTATTGTTCCTGGCCGCCTTTATCGGCTGGAGCGCCTAGCGCTTCCTTTTTCCCGGCGTGCTTTTTTCCCTGGCCTGAATCTCCAACTGCCGGGCGTGCGATTCCCGCGCGGCCTCGTCGCTGCGGTAACGGAACGTGCTGACCCCCTCGGCCAGGCGCTTGCCGCTATCGTCCAGCACCTCGGCGCGCGCGAAGAACAGGCTGCGCCCGCCGCCGGTGCGCCGCGCGATCGTGCGCAAGCTGCCCTTGCCGGTGTTCGCCAGGAAATTGACGGTGATCGACAGGCTTGAGGTGAGCCGGGGATGCGGCGCCGCGGGATCGTAGCTGCCGGCATAGCCGCAGGCCGCGTCGATCAGCGTCATCAGCACACCGCCATGCACCACGTTGCTGCGGTTCAGGTGCTTGGGCTCGATCTTCAGGCGCAGCTCGGCGTATTTATTGCGCCAGACCGCGACCGTGAATCCCACGTTGCGGCTGAACGCCGCCCTGGGCGCATTCTCGATGATTTTCTTCATGTCGGCGCCGGTATCGCTCCCCTCGCGGCAAAGGGCGGGAGTTTGTGGCGCACGGCTTGCGCCGTCAACCGGCGGCGCGCTACCAATGCAAGGAGCATTGCTTGGCCGCTTCAGGAGAATCCCGATGTCGCGCGAATGGATCGCCGTCGAAACCGGCAACGGCGTGACGACGCTGACGCTGATGAACCCGCCGCTGAACCTGGTCACGCTGGGCCTCACACGCGAACTCGGCGCCAAGCTCGATAAGCTGGCCGCCGATCCCGCCTGCCGCGTGCTGGTCGTGACGGGTGCCGGCGAGCGCGCGTTCTGCGCCGGTTCGGACATTTCCGAGTTCCGTAACCTCACTGGCCCGGGCGAGGCGGTGGACAAGAAGATGCGCGTGGAGAACCAGACCTATTCCAAGCTGGACGATTTCCCCAAGCCCACCATCGCCGCGGTCAACGGCCTGGCGTTCGGCGGCGGGCTGGAGATGGCGGTGTGCTGCGACCTGATCGTGTGCGAGGAAGGCACGCGCCTGGCCCTGCCCGAGGTCAAGCTGGGCGTCTATCCCGGCAGTGGCGGCACGGTGCGCGTGACGCGGCGGATCGGCGAGGGCCGCGCCAAGGAGATGATCTTCCTGGGCGAGCCGATCTCGGCCGAAACCGGCCTCGCCTGGGGCCTCATCAACCGCATCGCGCCCAAGGGCCGGGCGTTGCAGACCGCGCGGGAGATCGCCGCCACGATCGCCGAACGCCCGAACAAGGCGCTGCAGCTCGCCAAGCAAGCCGTCGACATGGCGCTGGACATGACCGAGGATGAGGCGATCGCGCGCTCGCTGCCGCTCAGCGACCAGGCCTTCACCAGCAACGACTGCCGGGAAGGCGTGCGCGCCTTTTTCGCCAAGGACAAACCGCGCTTTACCCATTCCTAGAGGACCGGCCTATGCCCTTCTGCACATTGCAAGACGGCGAGAGGCTCTACTACGAGGTCCACGGCTCGGGGCCGGCTTTGGCGCTGGTGTCGGGCCTGTCCGGCACGCTTCAGTTCTGGACTCCGCATGTCGCGGCGTTCGCCAAGCGCTTCAAGGTGATCCTGCACGACCATCGCGGCACCGGGCAGAGCAGCCGCACTGACATGCAGTATTCGGTCGAGCAGATGGCGGGGGACGTGCTGCAACTGCTCGATCACCTCAAGGTCGAGCGCGCGCATCTGGTCGGCCATTCCACCGGCGGGGCCATCGGCCAGACCATTGCACTCGACGCGCCGCAGCGCCTCGACCACCTGGTGATCAGCGCGAGCTGGACCAAGGCCGACGCCTATTTCATGCGGCTGTTCGATTTCCGCGCCGAGACCCTGCGCCAAGCCGGGCCGCTCGCCTATATGCGGGGGATGTCGCTGTTCGCGGTCGCGCCCGACTATGTGCGCGACCATTCGGCCGAGCTCGACGCCGAGGAGCGCGCTGCGGCAACGGCCATGACGCCCGAGATCGTGCTGTCGCGCATCGCCGCGATCCAGCGCTTCGACCGCAGCAAGGAGCTGGGCAGGATCAAGACGCCGACGCTGGTGACGGGCGCGCGCGACGACCACATCACCCCGGCCTATTACAGCGAGGCGCTGGCCGCCGCCATCCCGGGATCGAAGCTGGCGATGGTCGAGCACGGCGGGCATCTCTACCCGCGCGTCCACCCCGCGAAGTTCCAGGAAACCGTGATCGACTTTCTGATCGACGGGTAGAAACTTCAACGGCGCGAGGTCAAATATGTCCCCCCTCCCCTTGCGGGAGGGGGAAAGGGGGAGGGGTTGCTTACCGAGTGTGCGAACCCATCATAGTTTCCGCTGAACGATACGAATGCCCCCTCCCCCTAACCCCCTCCCTCGGTGGGGAGGGGGGACGAAGAGAGTCTGCGGCGTCCTTCGTCAACGCTTCACCCTTATATCCCTCGCCTTCGGCGCCAGGTCCTTGCGCTCGCCTGCGTGCAGCTTGCCGAGGAAGGCCAGAACCTCGTTGAGCTGCCTTGTCGCCTGCTCGCGCACGGCTTTCGCATCGATGCCCGACCAGTCGTAGAACCCCTTGCCCTTGGCCAGGCCGGTATTGCCCGCCGCCACCATCGCCTGCACGTCCTGGTTGGGCGTGCGGTCATGCGCCAGGGCCGGCACGATGCCGCGCTGCGCCGTGGCGTGGACCTCAAGCCCGCTGATGTCCTTCTGCTGGATCAGCCCGGTGACGCACATGCGCGGCCCCAGCACGTGCTTGGCGACGTCGTCCACGTCGGCGACCGAGCAGGCGCCGGATGAAACCAGGTGATAGGCCTCGTGCAGGATGGCGTGCTGGATGCGGTTGATCAGGAACCCGATCACCGGCGTGTGCATGACGATGGCGGTCTTGCCGGTTTTCTTCATCGCCACCGATACCCGTTCGAGCGCCTGGGGCGTCGTCTTGCTGCCCGCGATCACCTCGACCATCGGGAACACCTCGGCCGGCTGGAAGTAATGCGCACCCAGGAACCGCTCGGGGTGCTTCATTCCGGCGAACAGCGCGTTAAGGTCGAGGCTAGACGTATTCGTGGCGATCAGCACATCGGCCGGATAGACCGCTTCGAGCTTGTTATAAAGCGCGCGCTTGATGGCGAGGTCTTCCGGCACCGACTCGATTATCAGGTCGGGCACGTCTTTCGGCGGTTCGGCCGTGGCGCGCACGCCCTTGGGCAGATCGCCGAGGGAGCCGGCGCGGCGGCTGAGCAGCCAGGTGTCGAACCCGCCCGCGGCGAAGCTCTTGGCGATGCCCAGGCCCATTACCCCCGCCCCGGCCACCAGGACGCGCTGGATGGGTTTTGCTGCACTGCCGTTCATTCTCAATCTCCCCCTGCCGGTCCCGCCGCCATGCGCGACGCGCGGCCGGGAATGACGAAAACGCTTGGCCCCTGCCTTGAAGCGGCCGGGGACAGGTGCGAAAATAGCTAAAGCGCCTCCCGCATACCAGCGGAGACATCGATGGCCCGGTTCAAGACCTACGTGCCCAGCGGCGTGATCCCGGCGACCCTGCTCGCCTTCAACCAGGACATGTCGATCGACGAAGCCGAAACGCGCCGCCACCTCAGGCACGTCGCCGGCGTGAAGGGCCTCAGCGCCATCACCGTCAACGGCCATGCCTCCGAGGTCCATGCCTGCACGTTCGACGAGCAGCGCCGCATCCTGGCGCTATCGGCCCAGGAGATCGGCGACAAGCTGCCGCTGATCAACGGCATCTACGCCGACGGCAGCATCGAGGCCGCACGCATCGCCACGATGGCGGAGCAGGAAGGCGCCTCGGCCCTGCTGGTGTTCCCGCCCAATTCCATGAGCATGGGCGGCGCGCTCAGGCCCGAAATGGCCCTGGCGCATTTCAAGCGCATCGCCGACGCCACCGACCTGCCGATCATCCTGTTCCAGTACCCGGCGTCGATGGGTCTCGGCTATCCGTTCGACACGCTGCTGAAGCTGCTCGACCAGGTGCCGGCGATCCGCGCGATCAAGGATTGGTGCGCCGACCCGATGCTGCACGAACGCCACATCCGCACGCTGCAATCCCTCAGGCGCCCGGTCAACGTGCTGACCACGCATAGCGCGTGGCTGATGTCATCGTTAGCGATGGGCGCCAACGGATTGCTGTCGGGCGCTGGCAGCGTGGTGCCGGACCTGCAAGTGGCGCTGTTCCAGGCCGTGCAGGCGAAAGACCTGCGCCGCGCCCAGGCGATCAACGACCGGCTCTATCCGCTGCAACAGGTGTTCTATGCACCGCCGTTCCTCGACATGCACAACCGCATGAAGGAATGCCTGGTGATGCTGGGCCGCCTGAAGCGCGCGGTCGTGCGGCCGCCGCTGATGAAACTTTCCGACGCCGAGCTGAAGCGCCTGCAAGATGCCCTCACCCAGGCGTCAATCGGCGAGCAAGGCGCGTTGCCGCAAGCCGCCGAGTAGCCCTTCCCTTTCACCTCCGCCGCGGATGCCGGGGCGGTTCCGGAAAAGCGAGTCATGCTCGATCTCCTCAAAGGCGTCCGCGTCGTCAGCTTCAACCATTTCCTGCTTGGGCCGGTGGGCATCCAGGTGCTGGGCGATCTCGGCGCCGACGTGATCGCGGTCGAGCCGGTGGAAGGCGCCTGGCAGCGCCACTGGTTCCCGGCCAACAAGAACGCCGACGGCCAGTCGATGCTGTTCCTGTGCGGCAACCGCAACAAGCGCAGCGTTGCGCTTGACCTAAAATCGCCCAAGGCGCGCGAGATCGCCTTGAAGCTGTGCCGGTCCGCCGACGTGGTGACCGAGAATTTCCGCCCCGGCGTTATGGACAGGCTCGGCCTGGGCTACGAGACGCTGAAGGCGATGAAGCCGTCGCTGGTCTATGCCTCGGCCTCAGGCTTCGGGCCGGACGGCCCCTATGTCGAGCGGCCGGGCCAGGACTTGATGATCCAGGCGATGTTCGGCCTGGCCAAGATCACCGGCACGCGCGACACCGGCCCGCGCACCGTGGGCGTGTCGGCCGCCGACCATCACGGCGCGATGGTGCTGGCGATGGCGATCGCCGCCGCGCTGGTGCGCCGCGCGCGCACCGGGCAGGGCTGCCGTGTCGACGTGAACCTGATGCAGGCGTCGATGGATTTGCAGGCCGAGTCGCTGACCGCCTATTGCAACGGCGGCCCGACCACGAGCGAAACTCCGCCCCGGCATGTCGGCGGCTGGTACTACCCCGCGCCCTACGGCATCTATCCCACCAAGGACGGGCACATCGCCATTTCGCTGGGCGAGCACGACGTGCTGGCCAAGGCGCTGGGCGAGCCGCGCATCGCCGAATTCTCAAAGACCGACGCCTTCGACAAGCGGCGCGAGGAGCTGGCGGCGCTGGTGGCGCAATGCACGGCCAGGCGCACGAACGCCGAATGGGTGGCGATCATGACGCCGCTCAAGGTCTGGCACGCGCCGGTGCGCGGCTATGCCGAGGTGCTGGACGACCCGCAGGTGAACCACAACAAGGCGATCGTGAAGACCAAGGGCGCCACGGGGACCGAGCTGACCTTCGTCAACCACCCCGCGCAATACGACGGCCAGGCCGCCGAAGTGCGCCTGCCGCCGCAAAAGCTGGGCGCGCAGACCGCCGAGGTGCTGGCGGAGCTCGGCATCGGCGAGGCCGAACAGGCCGACCTGGAAAAATCGGGCGCGATCAAGCGCGCCACTGCCTGAATAAACAGCAACGTCCGCTTGGGCGCCGTCCCACCTCTGGGGTCATGCGCCGGGCGCATCCCGGCGTGCGTTTCCCGCAGGTTGTGCGCGCGTTGTCATTTCGGCGGATAGAAGCTACGCTTGCTCGCATAATGCCAATGATCGCCGGAGCGCGCGAGCGACAAGCCGGCGGCGGGAACAAACTCCAACCCCTTTAGGGAGGGATCGATGAAATCCACACTCCACGCCGCAAGGCGCGGCCTGCTGTCGGCGGCCGTCGCCCTCGGCTTCGCGGCGGCGCTGCCGTTCGCGGCCGAGGCACAAGTCGAACTCAAGGTCGGATACATGAAGCATCCGATCCAGGACGCTTCGCTCGACATGATGGAAAAATGGGCCAAGGCCAACAAGGTGACGTTCACCCGCGTGCCGATGGCCTACAACGTGTTCATGGAAAAGGTCACGGCCACGCTGACCACCGGCAACGACCAGTTCGACCTGATCTGGCACAACGACGACTGGGGCCAGCTCTGGGAAAAATGGCTGGAGCCGACCGACGACGTGAAGGGCATCGAGAACGTCGACAAATGGCCGCTCGACGCGTTCTGGAGCGCGCAGAAGAAGCTGACGGTGGTGCCGATGGTGCACACCGTGGGTACGTTCTTCTATCGCTCCGACCTGGTGAAGCCGAACGAAGTGCCCAAGACCTTCGCCGAGCTGGTCTCGGTCAGCCAGCGCCTGCAGAAGGAAGGCAAGGTCAAGTGGGGCTATGTCGGCGGCATGGCGATGAACAACACCTGGTTCTCCGCGTGGTGGACCATGTGGGCCAACCAGTGCGACATTTTCCATCCGATGTTCGAGCGCGACAACGCGAAGCTCAAGGCCGGCGGCTTCAAGCCGGCGATCACCGAGCCGTGCCACCGCGAGATCGTCGAGTTCTGGTGGGACGCGATCAACGCGCACAAGATCAGCCCGCCCGGCATGACCGCCTATGGCCGCAACGAGGCCAACGCCCTGTTCATGGCGGGCGAGGCCGCGTTCACCCTGGTCGACTCGACGCACTGGGGCGAGTTCAACGACCCGGCCAAGTCCAAGATCATCGGCAAGATCGGCATGGCGCCGTTCCCGATGGGACCGCGCGCCAAGGCGCACACCGCCTGGAACGAGATCTGGGGCTGGGGCATTCCCAAGGGTTCGCCGGCGGCGAAAAAAGCGCTGACCAAGCAGATGCTGGCGGCGATGCTGGCGGACGAGGAAGGCCAGATCACGCAGTGGAAAAAGACCGGCGGTCCGCCGCCGAACCTGAAAGTCTGGGCCAAGATCGAGGCCCAGGACCCGGTGTTCAAGCAACTCAAGCACGCCGTGTTCGACCAGAAGCCGGTCGCCCATTCCGCTTATTACTTCGCCGAATGGCCGGCCGTGCATAAGGCCTATTCCGACGTGTTCATCAAGGCTGTGGGCGGCAAGCGCGAAGACATCGCCAAGACGCTGCAGGAAGGCGCGCCGTCGGTGTCCAAAGCAGCGATGAACTGAGCATAATCGCCCGTCCGCGCGGCCCGGGACGGTTTTCCCGGATCGCGCGGGCGGCGCATTGTCTGAGAAGATCGATAGTATTCCTGCCGTGACCGTTCCCGCGATCGATCTTTTGCATCCGCCCAAGCCGCGCCTGTTCGGCGAGCGGCAGCGTTTCATGCTGCTGCTGATCCTGCCCGCCGCTTTCGGCCTGGCGTTCTTCCAGATCCTGCCGATCCTGACGGGCGCCAACGCCAGCTTCCGCGACTGGTCGCTGCACGACCCGAAAATGACCTGGGTCGGCCTGAAGCATTACATCTACGTTCTGACCGACGGTGGGTTCTTGAACGTCGTGCTACCGAACACGCTGGTGTTCATGGGCGTGAGCGTGGCCGTGTCGCTGGTGCTGGGCCTGTGCCTGGCGCTGATCCTCAACCGCAAATTCGCCGGCCGCGGCGTGCTGCAAACGATCCTGCTGCTGCCGCTGATGGTGGCGCCGGTAGTGGCGGCCATCATGATCCGCTGGATGTTCAACGACCAGTTCGGCGTGGTGAATGCGGCGCTGGAAGCCCTCGGCCTGCCCGGCCAGCCTTGGCTGGCGCAACGCTGGGGCGCGTTCGCCGTCATCCTGCTGGCGGATATCTGGCTGTGGACGCCGTGGTTCGCCCTGCTGCTGCTGGCGGGCTTGCAAAGCCTGCCGCGCGAGCCGTTCGAGGCGGCGGCGATCGACGGCGCTTCGGCTTGGCGCGTGTTCCGCTTTCTCACCTTGCCGATGCTCCGACCCGTGATGGTTGTGTGCATCGCGATCCGCGCGATCGATGCGTTCCGCACCTTCGATATCGTGTGGACCATCTCGGCCGGCGGCCCGGCGCGCTCGACCGAGCTGTTCAGCATCTATGCCTATATGGAGGCGTTCCAGGCCATGAACTTCGCGCGCGGCGCGGCGGCGGCGATGATCGGCGCCGTCATCATCGTGGTGCTGGCGATGATCATCTTCCGCGTGCTGAACCGCTGGGTCGAGGTGTCGAAATGACCGCGGCCTCGCTCGAATTCGCCCCGCCGCCGCGCAAGGGATTTTTCGCCATGCTGGCGCCGGGCGGAGCCAGAGTGCTGTTCGTCCTAGTGGTCGTCGCCATCGCCTTCCTGTTCGCGTTCCCGGTCTTGTGGCTAGTGCTGACCTCCTTGCGGCCGGCCTCGGGCGTTTATTTCGTGCATCGCGGCACCGAGTTCACTTTCCACAACTACGTCGAGGCGCTGGCCCAGCCGAACATGCTGAAGGCGTTCTTCAACAGCTTCGCCATCGCCACGCTGGCGACCGTGCTGTCGCTCGGCGTCACCGTCACCAGCGGCTACATGCTGTCGCGCTTCAAGGGGCCGATACCCAACGCCTGGTTCTCGATCATCTACGTGCTGCGCTGCGTGCCGTACATATCCTGGGTGCTGCCGCTGTTCATCGTCACCCGGCAGATCGGCATCTTCGACACGTATTGGGGCCTGCTGCTGCCGCACGTCGCCGTGCATATCTGCTTCTTCTCGTGGATCATGAAGGGCTTCTTCGACGGCATCGACCCGTCGATGGAATACGCCGCGCTGATCGACGGCTGCACGCGCTGGGGCGCGTTCTTCCGCGTCGCCCTGCCCTCGGCCATCCCGGGCCTGACCGCCCTGGCGATCCTGTGCTGGCTCTACACCTGGAACGAATTCCTGTTCGCGCTGATGCTCACCTCGCACAAGACGCCGATCTTGACCGTGATCATGGCGCAGTTCGTGCACGAGCTGGGCATGGAATGGCATTTGATGAGCGCCACGGCGATCATGGCGCTGGTGCCCGCGCTGATCGTCACCATGTTCGGGCAGAAATACGTCATCCGGGGGCTGCGGGTCTGAATCATGGCGGAGGTAATTCTCAAAGGCGTCGGCAAGTCCTACGGCCCCGTGGTGGCCGTGACCGATTTCAACCTGACCATCGCCGACCAGGAATTCGTGGTGCTGGTCGGCCCGTCGGGCTGCGGCAAATCCACCACCCTGCGCATGGTGGCGGGCCTGGAGGACATCACCGCGGGCGTCGTCGCCATCGGCGGGCGCGTGGTGAACGAGCTGCCGCCCAAGGACCGCGACATCGCGATGGTGTTCCAGAACTACGCGCTATACCAGCATATGTCGGTGCGCGACAACCTGGCGTTCGGCCTGCGCAACCGGCGCGTGCCGGAATCCCAGATCGACGCGCAGATCGCGCATGCCGTGAAGATGCTGGGCATCGAGCCGCTGCTCGACCGCCGCCCGCGCCAGCTCTCAGGCGGCCAGCAGCAGCGCGTGGCGCTGGGCCGCTGCCTGGTGCGCAATCCCAAGGTGTTCCTGTTCGACGAGCCGCTGTCGAATCTCGACGCCCAGTTGCGCAGCCAGATGCGCCTGGAATTGAAGGAACTGCGCAAGCGCGTGCCCACCACCTCGATCTACGTGACGCACGACCAGGTCGAGGCGATGACCCTGGGCGACCGCATCGTGGTGATGAAGGACGGGCTGGTGCAGCAGGTCGGCTCGCCGCTCGAGCTCTACCGCCGGCCGGCCAACCGCTTCGTGGCGGGGTTTATCGGCTCGCCGGCGATGAATTTCATCGACGTGCAGGCGGCCCCGTCCGGCGACGCTATCGCCGTGACCGCCCCGGGCCTGTCGCTCAGCCTCACCGGCAAGCCGGCGGCGACTTTGCGCAAGCATGCCGGCAACGCCGCGGTGCTGGGCGTGCGGCCGCAGCATCTGATGCTCGGCGGCGCAGGCGCGGGCGGCAATCTGCTGCGCTTCCAAGCCACCCTATCCACGTCGGAACAGCTGGGCGACCAGCAATTGCTGGACATGCGCCTGGGCGGCGCGTTCCTGCGCGTCGCCGGCATCGACGCGGCGCTGAAGCTGGCCGACGGCACGACGCTCGACCTGGCCGTGGCGCCGGAGAACCTGCATTTCTTCGATGCCGTAAGCGGCGCCGTGCTTGGGTGATTTGCGCCGGGCTGGCCTGCGCCCGGCGACGTTGCCCGCGAGCTGCGCAGCCGCTAAGACTTTAAACCCCCTGCAACGGAGCGCCCGTCATGGCTGAATTCCACGTTAAAATCGGCGACCGCGTCACCTTCGCCAAGACCGTGGGCGAGGCCGACGTCTATATGTTCGCGGGCATAACCGGCGATCTGTCGGGCAACCACGTCAACGAACAATACATGAGCCAGTCGCAATACGGCCATCGCATCGCGCACGGCGCGCTCATCATCGGCTTCATGTCCACCGCCTCGACCCTGATCATCGAAAAGGGCGTCAGCAAAGGCATCGACGAGACGCCGGTGTCGCTGGGCTACGACCGCATCCGGTTCCTAGGGCCGGTGTTCATCGGCGACACGGTGACGGTCAGCTACACCGTTGCCGAGATCGACCCGGTCAAGCGCCAGTCGAAATCCTCGATCGAGGTCAAGAACCAGAAGGGCGATCTGGTGGCCGTGGGCACGCATATCCTGCGCTGGGTCAAGAACCCGCCCCAGCGCAAGGCCGCGGAGTAGCAGCTTCATGGCCAAGATCGTCTCGGTTTCAAGCTGCACCGTCCGCGTACCGCTGGATGTCGTAACCTCGTTCGCCACGCGCACGGTCAGCGCCCGCGACTACGCGCTGGTGCGCGTGCGCACCGACGACGGCGTCGAGGGCATCGGCTTCTGCTATGCCGGCAGCAAGGCGGGGCAGCTGGTTACCCTGGCGGTGCGCGAGCTTCTGGCGCCGCTGTTGATCGGCCGCGATCCGCTTCAGGTCGAGGGCTTGTGGCAGTTGATGTACCGCGAGTCGGTGCTGCAAGGCCGCGCCGGCTCGGTCATGCGCGCGCTCAGCATCCTCGACGGCGCGATCTGGGACCGCAACGCCAGGGCCGTGAAGCTGCCGCTCTATAAATATCTCGGCGCCACGCATCTCCACAGCGTGCCGGCCTATGCCAGCGGCGGCTATTACCTCGACGGCAAGACGCCAAAGAAGCTGGGCGACGAGATGGCGGGCTACGCCGCCAAGGGCTTCAAGGCCGTGAAGATGAAGGTCGGCCGCCTCTCCCCTAGAGAGGAGGAAGCGCGCATCGCCGCCGCGCGCAAGGCGATCGGCCCCGACATCCTGCTGATGCTCGACGCCAACAACGCCTGGTCCGACCTGCCCACGGCGCTTGAATACATGAAACGCTACGAGCCCTACGACCCCTATTGGATCGAGGAGCCGTTCAGCCCCGACGACATCGAGAACCACGCCAGGCTGGCCGAGCGCACCAAGGTGATCGTCGCCACCGGCGAGATCGAGGCGGGGCGCTGGCGGTTCCTGGACCTGCTGCGCCAGCGCGGCGCGCAGATCTTGCAGACCGACGCCAATGTCTGCGGCGGCATCAGCGAATTCCGCCGCATCGCCGCCACGGCCGACAGCTTCGGCGTCACGGTCTGCCCGCACTGGTTCCACGATTTGCACGTCCATCTGGTCGCGGCGATCCCGAATTGCCGCTTCGTCGAATATTTCCCCGACGACCAGGTCTTGAACTTCCGCAACCTGATCGACCGGCAATTGCAGATGAAGGACGGCGATTTGGTGCTGCCGAAGGAGCCGGGGTTGGGCTTCGATTTCGACGAAAAAGCGGTCAAGCGCTGGACGCTGGAGAAGTGGCAAGCCACAAAATAACCCGTGCGATCCTGGTCACCGGGTCGGGCAGCGGCATCGGCGCCGCCATCGCCCTCCGCCTGGCCGGGCCGGGCACCGGCATCCTGATCCACGCCCACCGCAACAAGGCGGGCTGCGCACGCACGGCCAAGCAAGCCCAGGCCAAGGGCGCGTGCACGCGCGTCGTGCTCGCCGACCTCGGCAAGCCGGGCGCGGGCGATAAGCTGGTCGCGGCGGCGGTGAAATCCTTCGGACGGATCGATGTGCTGATCTCGAACGCCGGGTTTCCCAGCCGGCGCGTCATCGGCGAGATGAAGCGCGCCGAGCTGGACCGTATCTACGGCGTCATGCTGCGCGGGTTCTTCGACCTGGCAACATCTGCCCTGCCCTACCTCAAAAAATCGCGCGACGGGCGCGTGGTGACGGTCAGCTCGCACAACGCGCACGTGTTCCGCAACGATTACCTGTTCTATCCCGGCTCGGGCGCGATCAAGGCGGGGGTCGAGACCATGACCCGCGCCTTCGCGGTGCAGATGGCGCCGCACGGCGTGACCGTGAACAGCGTGGTGCCGGGGCTGATCCGCAAATACGAGGGGCCGCAATTCCTGAGCGAGCGGGAATGGCGCGACCTAGTGAAGAAGGTCCCGCTCGGCCGCGCCGGCCAGGCCGACGAGGTGGCGGCCCTGGTGCAATTCCTGTGCTCGCGCGACGCGGGCTATATTACCGGCCAATGCATCCACATCAACGGCGGGTTCATCTGATGGCGACGATTCCCAAGGGCGGCCATATCACCGTGATCGGCGCCGGCATCGTCGGCGCGGCCACGTCCCTGTCGCTGCGCCGCGCCGGGTATCAGGTGACGATGATCGACAAGGGCGAGCCGGGCATGGGCACGTCCTATGGCAACGCGGGATACCTGTCGAAAAGCAGCGTCATCCCCACGGCCACGCCGGGCATTTTGTGGCAAGTGCCAGGGCTGCTGCTTGATCCTCTAAGCCCTCTAACCATCCGCTGGCGTTACTTGCCGCGTATGCTCCCCTGGCTGTGGCAGTTCGTGAAAGCCAGCACCCCGCAGCGCTGCGAGGAAATCTCCATCGCCCTGCAAGCCCTGATGGAGCGCGGGCAGGATTGCTACGCCGAGCTTTTGGGCCGCGATGAGTTCGAAGAGATCGCGCCGCATGGCGGGCTTCTCTACCTGTACGAATCCGACAAGTCGTTCGAGGCCTCGGCTTGGTCTACCGAACTGCGCCGCCGGCGCGGGGTCGAGTGCCGCTACGTGCCGAAAGACCAGATCCGGCAGATCGAGCCGTCCCTGGCGCCGATTTTCCAGCACGCGATTCATATTCCCGACATGCGCCATTTGAAAGACCCGCTGCGCCTGACCCGCACCGTGGTTCGCAAATTCACCGAGGCGGGCGGCGAGATCGCGTCCGCCGAGGTCACGGGCATCGAGCGCCAGTCCAACGGCGCGCTCGCCATCGCCACCACCAACGGAAGGCGCAAGACCGACGGATTGGTGATCGCGGCGGGCGCCTGGTCGCGCCTGTTCGCCAGCCAATGCGGCGCCGCCGTGCCGTTGGATACCGAGCGCGGCTATCACGTCACGATCAAGAACCCCAACGTCGCGCCGCGCATGCCCGTGGCCTCGGCCGACCGCCATTTCGCCGTCAACCCGATGGAAGTGGGCCTGCGGCTGGCGGGCACCGACGAACTCGGCGGCCTGGCGCTGCCGCCGAACTGGGACCGCGCCAAGCTGCTGCAAAGCCAGGGCGCACGCATGTTCGAGGGGCTGGACACGTCGCAAGGCGAATTCTGGATGGGCTTCCGTCCGTCGATGCCCGACTCGCTGCCGGTGATCGGCCCGGTGCCGGGCAACGAGCGCGTGTACCTGGCTTTCGGCCACGGGCATTTGGGCGTCACGTTCGGCGCGGTCACCGCGCGGCTCATTACGGACATGGTGACGGGCGAGAAACCGCTGGTCGATACCCGGCCCTATCGGGCGGATCGTTTTTAGCGGTTGGTCCGCAGCAGCATGACCGCCGCCAGCAGCGCCGGTATGCCCGCCGCCGCATAGGCGTACCAGTAGGTTCCGGTCCAGGCCACGATCACCGAGAACGCGAACGGCCCGATGACGTAGCCGATGAAGCACAGGAAGGTCGATCCCATCGTCGCCTCGGCCACCTGGTCGGGCGGCGACAGCGCCGCGATCTCCGACAGGAAGACGCCGTTCCAGGTGCCAATCGCCACGCCCGCGACCACCGACCAGACCAGCAGCGCCGTCCAGCTCCAGGCAGGCCCGATCGTCGCGGTGACGAACATCATCGCGCCCGAGCCGATGCACAGCAGCACCAGCGCCCGCGCGCCCGAGCCCAGGCGGTCGGCGGCGAACCCCGCGAACACGCGGCCGAACACGCCGATGCCCTGCGTCAGGGCGAACAGCGTGCCGGCCGCGGCCAGCGACATGCCCAGCTCGACGTTCAGGAACGTCGCCTGGAACGAGAACAGGCAGCCCTGCGCGATCGCCAGCGCGATGCCCACCAGCGACAGGCGAACGAGAGCCGGCGTCGTCTTGAGCACCAGGAACGGACGCAGCGTGTTAGCGACCGACAGGAACGCGCTCAAGGTAAGCCGCGCCACGGCGTCGCGCGGACCGTCGATGCCGCGCCGGAGGGGTTGCACCGCCAGCGCCGCCAGGACGACGGGCACCGCGCCGATCAACAGCGCCAGCTTCCAGCCCACCAGCACGAACAGCCACGGCACCATGAGGCCCGCGATCACGCCGCCCAAGGGCATTCCCGCCTGCTTGACCGAGAAGATCACGGCGCGGTGCCGGGCGGGCGCGGTGCGCGCCAATATGTCGCTGCCCGCCGGGGCGGTGACGCCGTAGCCCAGGCCCATCAGCACCGAGGACAGCATCAGCAGCGGCCAATTGCCGGTGAGGGTCAGCAACAGTCCCGCCGCGCCGAATACCCCGCCGATCTGCATCGCCCTGACCGGCCCGAAGCGGTGCAGCACCGGCGCGCCGACCATCAGGAAGATCATCATGCCCAGGGTGTTGAGCGCCGCCAGGTGGCCGATCCATTCCGGCGGCACCCCGGCGTCTTCGGTCACCACCGGGCCGATCACGGGGATCACGCGCGTCAGGAACGACAGCGCCACCTGCATCAGCACCGCCACGACCAGCGGCCCGAGCCAGGGCACGGCGGCCAGCCCGGAAGGGCGGCCCGGGGTCTCGGAAGGGCTCATACGTCCATTTCTAGCAGGACGTGGCCCTAAGCGAAGCCCCGCGCATCGCCTGCCTGCCATGCCGCTGCCACACTTGACCGCGCGGCCTTCCCTGCCCGACTTTACCGGCGGGGATTGGGTGGAATGACAGAATTCAAATCAGCAAGATTGGGCGTCGATATCGGCGGCACCTTCACCGACGTGGCGCTGGAAACGGCCGGGGGCCGGTTCTCGACCAAGGTGCTGACCACCCAGGGCGCGCCCGAACGCGCGGTGATCCAGGCGATCGAGCTGGTGCTGGCCGAGGCGGGCATCGCCCCGGGCGATCTCGGCCTGGTGATCCACGGCACGACGCTGGCCACCAACGCGCTCATAGAACGCAAAGGGGCACGCACCGCGTTCCTGACCACCGACGGGTTCCGCGACACGGTGCAGATCGCCACCGAGGGCCGGTTCGATGTCTACGACGTCAACCTCGACCTGCCCGAACCGCTGGTGCCCAGGCATCTGCGCCTGGAAGTGAAGGAGCGCGTCAGCGCTCGCGGCGAGGTGCTGATCAAGCTCGACGAACCCGGCCTCGGCAAGCTGATCGAGCAGGTGCTGAAGCCGGCGAAGATCGAAAGCGTGGCCGTGGGCTTCCTGCACGCCTATGCCAATCCCAGGCATGAAAAGCGCGTGCGCGACATCCTGAAAAAGCGCATGCCCAGCGTCGGCGTCTCGCTGTCCTGCGAAGTCTCGCCGGAGATGCGGGAATACGAACGCTTCTCCACCACCTGCGCCAACGCCTATGTCCAGCCGTTGATGGCCGGATACCTGAAGCGCCTGGAAAGCGAGCTGAAACGCCTGGGCGTTACCTGCCCGTTGTTTCTGATGCAATCCGGCGGCGGGCTTACCACTATCGCCACGGCCATGCGCTTTCCCGTGCGCCTGGTGGAATCCGGCCCGGCCGGTGGCGCCATCTTCTCGGGCCATCTCGCGCGGCGCATGGACCTGAAGCGAGTGCTGTCCTTCGACATGGGCGGCACTACGGCGAAAATCTGCCTGATCGACGATTACACGCCGCAGACCGCCAGGGGCTTCGAGGTGGCGCGGGTCTACCGCTTCAAGAAAGGCAGCGGCCTGCCCTTGCGTATTCCCGTGATCGAGATGGTGGAAATCGGCGCGGGTGGCGGCTCGATCGCCGCGATCGACGCCCTGGGGCGCGTGCAGGTCGGGCCGGAAAGCGCCGGGGCTGAACCAGGCCCGGCCTGTTACGGGCGCGGCGGCGCCAGGCCCACGGTCACCGACGCCGACCTGGCGCTGGGCCGCATCGACCCGGCGCGGTTCTCGGGCGGGCGCGTCGCGCTGACGCCGCAGGCGGCGCACGACGCGCTCAAGCGGGACATCGGCAAGCGCATGGGCCTGAGCGAAACCCTCGCCGCCTTCGCGGTCGCCGAGGTTGTCGACACCAACATGGCCAATGCCGCGCGCATCCACGCGATCGAAAGCGGCAAGGAGCTGGAAAGCCGCACGCTGATCGCCTTCGGCGGCGCCGCCCCGCTGCATGCCGCTAGGGTGGCCGAGAAGCTGGGCATATCCCGCGTGGTGGTGCCCTCGGAAGCGGGCGTCGGCTCTTGCGTCGGGTTCCTGCGCGCGCCGGTGGCGTTCGAGGTGGTGCGCAGCCATTACCAGGCGCTAATCGCCTTTGCGCCGGGTGCGGCCAACAAAGTGTTTGAGGCGATGCGCGCCGAAGCCCTGGACGCGATCAGCGGCGCCTTGTCGGGTGCGACACCGGAAGAATCGCGCGTCGCCTATATGCGCTATGTCGGCCAGGGCACCGAGATCGTGGTGCCCCTGCCGGTGCGTCCGTTCGGACCGGACGGCGCTGCCGTCCTGCGGACAGCGTTCGAGGACGCCTATCGCCGACAATACGCCCGCATCGTGCCGGACCAGGCGATCGAGATCATCAGCTTCGGCCTGGTGCTGTCGCTGCCGATGCACGCCGCGACTGATGCTTCCACCGCCGCCGCGATGCACGATGCCGAGCCGTCGGGCAAAACCCGCATGTTCGACCCATCGGCCGAGGCGATGATCGAAGTGCCCGCCTATCGCCGCGAGGATTTAAGGGCGGGCGTGCGTATCGCGGGGCCGGCGCTGATCACCGAGGCGCAGACCTCGACGGTCGTCACGTCGCGCTTCGACGCGGCGATCAACCGCTTCGGCCATATCGAGTTGACCCGGCGCGCTTAAGCACTGAAAAATGTGCAAGAAGTAAAAGCCCAAGGAAAACCAAGATGCCCAGCACTCCACGGCTATTTCTCGATATTCCTGAGGACAAGAACGTACTCGCGGCACTCGGGCGGATTGCGGTGAGGCACGGTCAGCTAGACCACTTGTTCCGCCTGACCGTGAAAACCATTCTAAACATCTCGATTACAGAGGCTCTTGATGCGACAGACGGCTTCTCTTCGCGTGACCTACGCAAGCGTGTACGACAGCTAGCAAAACAGAAACTAGGCGAGGGAGATGCGCTCGTTAGGCTCGATGCACTGCTTTCGCGCGCCTCTCGGGCAACTGGAAAAAGGAACGATATTTTGCATAGCGTTGTTGCCTACGATGAACACGGCAATCCGTACGTAAAGGACGACGACCATCAATGGAAGCCGCATCCAAATGCGACTGAACTGCAAGCTGTGGCAGACGAACTAGCAGCAGTAGCGTCCGATCTAAACAAGGCTCGGTTTCTGGATGGCTTCTTGGCAACTGCACTTCAAGCACGGCAAAACACAACTGGCTCAAATACAGGAGGGCAATAGACATGGACACCTCCTCCTCCGCCCTCTCCGCCCTCTACCGCCAGCTCTTGTGGAACCGCCTGATCGCGGTGGTGGAGGAGCAGGCCAAGGCGTTGATGCGCACCGCGTTCTCGACCTCGGTGCGCGAGGCGGGCGATCTGTCGGCCGGGGTGTTCGACCGGCGCGGACGCATGGTGGCGCAGGCCGTCACCGGCACCCCGGGCCACGTCAACTCGATGGCCAACGGCGTTGTTCATTTCCTGAAGAAATACCCGATCGACTCCATGAAGCCGGGCGACCATTACCTCACCAACGATCCGTGGCTGACCTCGGGCCATCTGCACGACATCACCGTGGTGACGCCGACCTTTGCCGACGGCAAGCCGGTGGCGCTGTTCGCCTGCACCATCCATGTCGTCGATATCGGCGGGCGCGGCTTCGGGCCCGACGGGCGTCAGGTGTACGAGGAAGGCATCTTCATCCCGATCATGCCCCTGGCGCGCCAGGGACGCATGAACGAGGACCTGCTGGAGATGGTGCGCTGGAACGTGCGCGAGAAGGAACAGGTGCTGGGCGATATCTTCTCGTGCGCCGCGTCGAATGAGGAAGGCGCCAAGTGCCTCGGCGCCATGATGCGGGAATACAACATCGCCGATATCGAGGCGCTGTCCGACTACATCGTCGATTCGTCGCGCGACGCGATGATCCAGCGCATCCGCAAGCTGAAACCCGGGACCTACAAGAGCAAGCTCAGGATGGACGGCTACGAAAAGCCGATCGACCTGGTGGCGGCGCTGAAAGTCGGGCGCGACAAGATTACGATCGACTTTGCCGGCACCTCGCCCGCCAGCCAGTACGGCATCAACGTGGTGCTGAACTACACGCAGGCCTATACCGCGTTTGGGGTGAACTGCATCCTGGGCGGCGACATCCCCAACAATTACGGCTCGCTGTCGGTGGTGGACGTGACCGCGCCCGAGGGCTGCATCCTCAACGCCAGCCATCCCGCGCCCGTCGCCATGCGCCACTGCATCGGCCATGCCCTGCCCGACCTGGTGTTCGGGTGCCTGGACCAATGCATGACCGGCGCGGTTCCGGCACAAAGCTCGGCCAGCTTGTGGAACCCTACCTTCCGCGGCGGCGAGTTCGCGGTCGATCCGGCTTCCGCCGCCGCAGCGCGCGGCAATTTGCGCAAGTTCGACGTGCTGAGCTTCCATGCCGGGGGCATGGGCGCGCGGCCCGCGAAAGACGGACTGTCGGCCACCGCCTTCCCCTCGGGCGTGCGTACCATCGCCGTGGAAATCACCGAGAGCATCTCGCCGATCGTGTTCTGGCGCAAGGAACTGCGGCAAGACACGGGCGGTGCTGGCGCGCAGCGTGGCGGCTTGGGCCATCGCTTGGTGGTCGGCACGGTCGATGAATCGCCGATGAGCGTGCTGCTTACCGCCGAACGCGTGGACAACGCGCCCAAGGGCCTCAAAGGCGGGCGCGACGGGGGCGCGGCGCGCGTCGGTCTGCGCTCAGGAAAAAAGCTGCGCACCAAGGGCCAGCAGACTGTGCCGGCCGGCGACGCTGTTGTGCTGGAGATCGCGGGCGGCGGCGGCTACGGCGATCCGCTGAAACGCGATCCCGATAAAGTCGCCGCCGATGTGCTGTCGGGTTACGTCTCGCCGCGTCAGGCGCGCGCCGCCTATGGCGTGGTTTTGCAGCGCGGCCGGGCCGATTTGCAGGCCACGGCGAAGTACCGGGCTGCCTTGCGTTCGGGCAAGGCCTGACTCCGCGCCACGGCCCTGGATAACGCTACGGCCGCGGCCGAAGCATTTCCCGTTCAGCCGGGATAGACTGCCGCCTCGCTTCGGGGAGGCTCGGGCCATGACCAGCAACGCCGTGTTCGCCGAAATCGCCGCCCTGGCCGGAAACCCGGCCCGGGCCGGGATGCTGAACGCGCTGATGGACGGGCGCGCGCTGACCGCGCTCGAGCTCGCGCGAGTGGCGGGAATCACGCCGCAAACCGCCAGCGGGCATCTCAAGCAGTTGACGCGCGCCAAGCTGCTCGCCGTCGCCAAGCAGGGGCGGCACCGCTATCACCGCCTCGCCTCGCCCGCCGTCGCTGAGATGGTGGAAAGCATCATGCAGGTGGCGTCGCGCGCCAGCCCTGCGCGGCCGGCGATGGTGGTCGGCCCGCGCGACATAGCGCTGCGGGCCGCGCGCACCTGCTACGACCACCTGGCCGGACGATTGGGCGTGGCCCTGGCCGACGCGATGGTCGCCAACGGCCATGTCGAGCTGGCCAGCGACGCGGGGCTGGTGACCGAGTCGGGCGCCGACCTGTTCGCCCGCCTGGGCATCGACCTCGGCGCGCTGTCCACGGCGGGCAAACGCACCCAGCGCCTGCTGTGCCGCCCGTGTTTGGACTGGAGCGAGCGCCGACCGCATCTGGCCGGCGCGCTGGGCGCCGCGTTGTGCGCGCATTGCCTCGCCAAAGGCTGGATCCGCCGCATGCCAGGCACACGCGCCGTGTCGGTGACGCCCAAGGGCCAGCGCATCTTCAGCGAGACGTTCGGCGCAAGCCTGGCATAGCGCCGCCACCTATTGCCTTCCCCAGGTTTTGATGGATTGATCCGGCGGACGTTTTCTTGAACCCGCTGGGAGCACTCCATGTCGTTGCAAGCCTGGCTCGCCTTTGCCGCCGCCACCGCCATTCTGCTGGCGATCCCCGGCCCCACCGTGATGCTGGTGGTGTCCTACGCCCTGTCGCATGGGCGGCGCGCGACCCTGGCCACCGTCGCGGGCGTGGCCCTGGGCGATTTCACGGCGCTGATGGGGTCGGTCCTGGGCCTGGGCGCCCTACTCGCCGCCTCGGCCCAGCTGTTCACGGCGGTGAAATGGGTCGGCGCCGCGTACCTGATCTATCTCGGCATCAAGCTGTGGCGCGCCCCCGCGGCCGTGGGCGATGCAGCGAACGGCGCGGCCCATGCTGAAACCCGGCCCGGGCGCATTCTGTTCCACGCCTTCGCGGTCACGGCGCTCAATCCCAAGGGCATCGTGTTCTTCATCGCCTTTCTGCCGCAGTTCCTCGATCCCGCCCGGCCGATGGGGCCGCAGCTCGCGGTGGTGACCGCGACGTTCGTCGGCCTCGCCTCGGTGAACGCAAGCATCTATGGGCTGATGGCCTCGGCCGCGCGCCGCGCGATCCGCAAGCCGGCGGTGCAGCTCGCGGTCAACCGCGTGGGCGGCACCTGCCTGATCGGCGCGGGAACGCTGGCCGTGGCGATGGGCCGGAACAATTGATGCGCTGAAAAAAGAAAGGGTGGCCTTTGGGGCCACCCTTTCTCCATCACGAAGCCTGCAACCCGGGGGGACAACAACGAGTGGCTTGCTTCGCTCAGTCCTGCGCGGGGGTGGCTTTCTTGCGCTCCCCCAGCGCGTGTTCCATGCCACCGACTTTAAGCCCGCCACCTGAACGCTGGCTGAACGCCGGAAAATTCCACAATCCGCCACAATCGACTGTATCCAGGGGCAGAAATCCTGGGCCCGGCGCAGCGCCGGGCGGGACGCGGCCTGCGGGCATTTCCCGGCCCGGGCCGACTTTCCCGGCCCCAGGCTAGAGCGGCAAATCGGGTGATTCCCGATTCTGTACTGGCTCTAGGGGGTTAGCCTGTGGATATACCGTATCTTGTAGGGATACCCCCTCTTATGTACCATTCCTATGCATGGCCAGAGGGATGTGGGGGCATATCCCCGTCGGCTAGGCAGACAACCGGGGTTTTAAGAGCGGGGTCAGCACATCATGTCGTGGACAGATCAACGCGTCGCCGATTTACGGCGACTCTGGTCCGAGGGTTTGAGCGCCAGCCAGATCGCGCGGCGCCTGGGCAATACCACGCGCAATGCCGTGATCGGCAAGGTCCATCGCCTGGGCCTGGCCAGCCGGCAGCCGCAGCCGACCTGGGACGCCAACCAGGCGATGCGATTGACCGAACAAATGTGCCGCTGGCCGATCGGGCATCCGGGCGAGCCGAGCTTCCGCTTCTGCTGCAAGAAGGCGGAGCCGGGACGCCCCTATTGCATCGAGCATTGCACGATGGCCTATCGCCCGAAGGACAACGCGACGGCGGCGGCATAGCGTAAGCGCTGCTTCGATTCGGGGGTCGGGACGAAAGACCGGGGCCGGCTGCGGGAAAACCGCTCCGGCCCCGGAACTTTTTTCAAACCCTAGCGATTTTTACTTCGGCAGGGCCGGCAACGGCGTCGAGGTGACCGCGCCGCCGCCCGAGGTCGGACTTGGGGCCGGTGCTGCCGACGCCGCCGGCGGCAAGGCCGGTTGCGCCGGGCTGGCCGCAGCACCGGGCAGGCTGGGCGTTCCGCCGGAAGCCGCCGGGGCCGGCGCGGGTTGCGCGGGCATCAACGTGGTGCCTGGCGCGGGCTGGGTGCCGAGGGTCTGTTGCGCCGGCGGGGTTTGCGCGCCCGGGGCCGGAGTCGCCGCCGCCAGGTTGCAGCTGCAGCGCGAATCCTGCGGCGCTTCGCACTTGGTCGCGTCCGGCAAGACCGCCCGGCACAGGAATATCCGGCTGGCCGAAACGCCCTGGGGCGTGAGTTCGCCGGTGGTGAACGATGCGTCGGTCAGGTCCGCGCCCGACATGTCGGCGCGCGACAGGACGGCGCCATCGAACTGCGCGCGGCGCAGATCGGCGTCGCGCAGGATCGCGGCGGTCAGGTTGGCGTCGCGCAGATCGGCCCGGCGCGTGAAATCCTTGCCGTCGGCGCCGCGCACGGTGCTGGAACTCAGCCGCGCCTTGGTGAGATTGGCGTTGCTGAGATTGGCGCCGCGCAGATCGGCGCCGCGCAGATCGGCGTTGCCGAGGTCGGCGCCCGACAGATCGACCGCGCGCAGGTCGCAATTCGCGCAATCCCGGGCTTTATGCTCCAGGAACGCCTTGCGCGTGCCGTCCACGGCGGAGCCGGTGGTTTCCTTGGTGCCTTTCCAAACGGTATCGGCCCCGCTCTTGGTGCCTTCCCAGGCTTTCGACGCGCCGGATTTGGTCGCGTCCCAGGCTTCGCCCAGGCTCTTGCCGGCCTTGTCGAAAAATCCGTCCTGGGCCGAAACCGGCCCGGCCAGCGCCAGCGCCAGGTAAAATCCGGCGCAAATCCTCAGGTAGCGGTGCATTTCCTACACCTCCTTCATCCGTTCGATTGCATTCTTATAGGCTGTGATGCCACGGAATTGGGGAAACATCGTGGCAGGCCAGACGCGCCAAAGCCTTACCAACCCCTTGAGCGGAAAGGGAATGCCGGAAACCGGAGGGATGATTCGCCCGCCCGCCCCCGCCCGGGCCCCCAAACAAGCCCCGGAACCGGCCCGCGAACCGGCCCAGGAACAGGCCCGGCAACAAGCCCGGATCAGTTGCCTCTGGGCGGCGGCGCGTTGATGTGCAAATGCAGCCCGGCATCGACCAGCAGAAGCTGGCCGGTGGAGGATTTCGCGCCTTCGATGAACCAGACCACCGCGTCGGCGATATCCTCGGGCGATGTGTTGCGTTTCAAGGTCGAGGTCGCGCGGAAATGGTCGGCGACATGCTTGGCGTTGTCCGCGCCGATATAGCGGCCGTGCCACGGCGTTTCGGTGAAACCCGGCAGCACGGCATTGACGCGCACGTCGGGCGCGAGCGCGCGGGCGAGACTCAACGTCATCGTGTTGAGCGCGCCCTTCGACGCGGAATAGGCGACCGAGCTGCCCTGGCCGGTGACGCCGGCGTTCGACGAGACGTTGACCACCGCCCCCTTCGCGGCGCGCAACTGCGGCAGGCAGGCGCGGATCATCTGGAACGGCCCGGTGACGTTGACCGCGAACAATCGCGCGAAATCCTCGCCGCTCAATCCTTCCATGTTGGCGGCGGGCACGGCCTTGGTGATCGCGGCGTTGTTGACCAGCGCGTCGATGCGCCCGAATGTTTTGAGCGCGGCGGCGGCGATGCGCCGGCACACCGCGTCGTCCGACACGTCGCCTGGGGCGACGATGGCCTTGCCGCCGGCTTTCTCGCATTCCCCAGCAACCGCCTCGGCGTCCTTGACGCTGTTGACCGCGTTGAGCACGACGTTCCAGCCCCTACCCGCGAGCTTCAACGCCGTCGCCGCCCCCATGCCCGAGGACGATCCGGTAACGATGGCGGTCCGTGCAGCCGTGGACATTGCGATTTTCCCCCGCGTTCGACTAAGGCGGCGAGCTTAGCCCAATACCGGGCGGCGCGGGATCGTATAGAATGCGGCATGGAACCCCGCGCGGCCAAGACCTGCGGCAGTTGCAGCGCCTGCTGCAAGGTGCTGCGCATCGAGGCGCCGGAATTCACCAAGCCGGCCGGGCAGTGGTGCGCGCATTGCCGCCCCGGCGAGGCGGGGGGCTGCACGATCTACGGCACCCGCCCGATGGTATGCCGCGACTATCGCTGCGCCTGGCTGCAACTCGACAAGCTGCCGGACGAGTACCGCCCGGACAAGCTCAAGGTAATGTTCTCGTTCGAGGAAAACCCGCTGAAGGACGCCAAGAACCGGCATTACGCCGTGGCGCGCTCGCTCCAGGGACCGGACATGTACGAGAAACCGGCGGCGCTCGACGCGATCGCTGGGCTGATCGCCCTGGGGTTCGACGTGCATTTGTCCTGGGGCGACAGCAAGACACGCGTCGTGCCGCGCTACGACACGCTGGGGCGCCTCAACGCCCTCGACATGCCCGCCGACCGCGGCAAATCGGTGCGAAGGAAGAAGGTGGCGGAGGGAAAACGCTAGTTGAAGACGAGGGCGCTGTGAATCCTGCCCAGGGTCTCGTCAGAAACGCTGTGCGTTCCGCGCTCACAAAACGTAATCCAGGAATAGTGCATCGCCTCGCCCGCCCCGCGCGCCCTTTTGCTTCCAATCGTGCTGCCGAGCGCGCAGGCATAGTCGCGGTTGTCGAAGATATTGAACTTCATGTGCCGGAATGAAGAGCCGACGACATCGCTCATGTTCTTTGGACTGTACTTGTTCGCGAAGTTCTGGGCATTGCTGCGTATCTGGTCTGAGTGGACCGGCTTCCAGCCGTAGCCCGAGGCGTCCTTTTCGGCGCTGAACTGAACGTATGTGTCGCTTGGTTCCAGCCGGAACGACAAGACGGCCTTCTCGATCGTGCTTCCGTTTTCGCTGGTTCTTTTCGACTCATCGCATTTCACCGTCGACTTCCTCACCGCAACGCCCTTGAACGTCAGGAAACCGCAGGCGACCTCGCTGCCCTGGTCGAGCTTGACCTCGGGCGGCGTGGCGTCGGGCGCTGGGACCACGGCGATCTGTGGCGGGGGCTGAATGAACGATATGGCGCGATAGACCTTCTCGACCGTTTCCTGGCTGACCGTGTGCGTCCCCACCTCGCAATACTGGATATAAGCATACTCGCGCGCGTTGTCGGATTTCGGTTTATGCCCTTCGAACCGGCCGTACATGCATGGAACGTTTCCACGCCCCTTCTCGCTTGATGCGATCATCGTCACGTGGGGAAACGGATAGGGCACGATATCGGAGATGTTGGCTCCATTGCGGCCTGCCGCCCATTTCTTAGCGTCCACCAAAACCTGCTGGTTGGCTGGCGACGTGAAGTTGCCGGTGGGGTGCTGTTGCGAATAGACGTGAAACCAAATTCCCGATGGCGTCTCGGCGTTCGCTTCGGCGACGTTAAACGGCCGTTTCGTGACTTCCCCGATTCGCTGCCAGGTCTGGCAATTGAACGCCGATTTCTGAATCGGCAGCCCCTGGATTTTCAGGAACCCGCATTCCAATTGCACGCTGGGGTCGAGCGTCAACGTCGTTTGCGCGCGCGCCGTCAGCAGCGGAATTGAAACCGACGCGGCGAGACAAAGCGCGAAACGCGCGCGCCGATGGATCGATCGCCTGTCTTGCAAGGAAGCCCCCCGGAACCCAAGCCGCCGTTCCGTGCGAAAGGCGGCTGGTAACTATAACGTGCAATAGATGCGCGTTAAATTCAAGCTATGGGAATACGCATTTGCATTGGCGGCGTCATTTCCTGCCACGCCGGAGGAGATACCAGATCAAAAAGAACACGGCAGCGGTGCCGACCGTGATGCCGGCGGAAAACGGCGCCAGCAGCAGGCTGACGACGCCGAGGAAGAACATGATGCCGGCGAGCATATGGGCTCCTATTTCGCCCCGGTCAATGGCATGCCCGGCTAGGATTCGACGCCTCACATACCACAGCCGTCATGCCCGCGCTTGTCGCGGGCATCCACGTCGTCAGGCTGTATGGGCTTGCCCAAGGGGGCTGCGTTCCACTCATGAGCGGCTTGCCGCCGCCCCGGCGTGGATGGCCGGAACAAGTCCGGCCATGACGATCCAGTTTATAGCACCGCCGGTTTTCTCAATCGGATAGCAATGGAGCAAGCATGGGCGTGACGAACGATGGATTGGCCGGCCGCCCTACTCCCACTCGATAGTCCCGGGCGGTTTCGAGGTCACGTCGTAGACCACGCGGTTGATGCCGCGCACCTGGTTGATGATGCGCGTGGCGACCCGCGCCAGGAATTCGTGCGCGAACGGATAGCTGTCGGCGGTCATGCCGTCGGTGGAGGTGACGGCGCGCAGCGCCAACACGTTGTCGTAGGTGCGGCCGTCGCCCATGACGCCCACGGTGCGCACGGGCAACAAGACGGCGAAGGCCTGCCAGATCTTGTCGTAGAGGCCCGCCTTGCGGATTTCGTCCAAGTAGATCGCGTCGGCTCGGCGCAGCACGTCGAGCTTGGCCTTGTCCACGGGGCCCGGCACGCGGATGGCGAGGCCCGGGCCCGGGAACGGGTGGCGGCCTACCAGGCTATCGGGCATGCCGAGCTCGCGGCCCAAGGCGCGCACCTCGTCCTTGAACAATTCGCGCAAGGGTTCGACCAGCTTCAGCTTCATGCGTTCGGGAAGCCCGCCGACATTGTGGTGCGACTTGATGGTGACACTGGGGCCGCCCTGGAACGACACCGACTCGATCACGTCGGGATAAAGCGTGCCTTGCGCCAGGAACTCAGCGCCGCCGATCTTGTGCGCCTCTTCGTCGAACACGTCGATGAAGGTCGAGCCGATGATCTTGCGCTTTTTCTCCGGGTCGTCCACGCCGCTGAGGCGTTCGAGGAACAAATTGGCGGCGTCGCGGTGGATCAGGGGAATGTTGTAATGGCCGCGGAACAGATCGACCACCTCGGTCGCCTCGTCCTGCCTGAGCAGGCCGTGATCGACGAAGATGCAGGTGAGCTGGTCGCCGATCGCCTCGTGGATCAGCACGGCCGCGACCGAGGAGTCCACACCGCCCGACAGGCCGCAGATCACCTTGCCCCGGCCCACTTGCGCGCGGATCGCCGCGATCGCGGTTTTGCGGAAATGCGCCATGGTCCAGTCGCCCCTGGCGCCGGCGATCACCCTAGCGAAGCGTTCCAGCAGCTTGCCGCCGTCGGGCGTGTGCACGACCTCGGGATGGAACATGACGCCGTAGAAGCGGCGCTTTTCATCGGCGAGGACCGCGAACGGCGCGCCCGGGCTGGTGCCGACGACGCTAAAGCCCGGGGGCAGGCGCGTGACGCGGTCGCCGTGGCTCATCCACACCTGGTACTTGCCGCCCTGGTTCCACACGCCGTCGAACAGCGCGGACTTGCCGGAAATTTCCACGTCGGCGCGGCCGAATTCGCGGTGGTCGCTGGGCTCGACCGTGCCGCCCAGCTGCGCGCACATCGTCTGCTGGCCGTAGCAGATGCCCAGGACGGGGACGTTCAGCTTGAACACGCTGTCGGGCGCCGATGGGCTGCCCATGTCGCGCACCGAGGCCGGGCCGCCCGACAGGATCACCGCCTTGGGGTTGAATTCGCGGATCGCCGCGTCGTCCATGCGGTTATAGGGGTGGATTTCGCAATACACCCCCGCCTCGCGGATGCGCCGCGCGATCAGTTGCGTTACTTGCGAGCCGAAATCGAGGATCAGGATCTTGTCGGTCATGTCGCGGCGGATCAATTTCCTTGCGGCGTTTCACCGGCGGACGGATCGCCCGGCGGCGGCTCGTCCGCGCCCGTGGACAGGGCGGCGAAGCGCGGCGAGTCGAGCGCCTGTTTGATGTCGCGCCAGCCATAGGCCGATTCGTCCACCAGCACGCCCCACAGCGCCTCGGTGCGGCTGCCGACGCGCGCACCCGCCATCGACTGGTAGAAGAACCGCGACGGGTTGCTGGCCAGCACCCAGACCAGGGCGGAGGGATAGCCGCGCCCTAGGAGCGCGCGCAAGGACCGCTTGAGCAGGCGCCTGCCGATGCCGCGGCTTTGATGGTCCTGCTGGACATAGAGCGTGTAGATCTCGCCAGCGAATTGCAGCCCGTCCACGCGCCGGGGGCCGGAGCTGGCGAAGCCGACGATGCCGTCCTCGGCGTGCTCGGCGACGTAGACGATGTCGCGCCCGCCGGGATGGCCGGTGGCGCGGCGCCACATCGCGGTGTGGCGGTCCTCGTTCAGGCCGATCAGGATCGAATCGGGTATCAGCCCGGGATAGGTGCTGCGCCAGGTCGCCACGTGCACCCGCGCGATCGCCTCGGCGTCCTCAACCACGGCTTTGCGGATCAGGATCATATAATCAGTTAGCACGATTTAACGGCGGGGGAACAGGCGGCGCCTCGGCCCCACCCGCCCGCTCCATGACGGCGGCGAAGAAGCCGTCGGTGCCGTTCCTAGCGGGGGTGAGCATCAGGTAGGGCGGTGGGCACGGGCAGGAAGGTCCGCCCAGCGGCACCACGGTTTCGGCCCAGGCCTGGTCGATCGGCACGACCTTGAAATCGGCATTGGCGGCCAGAAACGCCGTCACCTGATCCTCATTCTCTTCTTTCAGCAACGAGCAGGTGGCGTAGACCAAGCGCCCGCCCGGCTTCACTAGGCGCGCGGCGCTCAAGAGAATCCGCGCCTGCTTGGGCTTCAATTCCTCCAGGTCTTTCGCGTCCAGGCTCCAGCGCCCGTCGGGATTGCGCCGCCACGCGCCCGTGCCGGTGCAGGGCGCGTCCACCAGCACCCGGTCGTAATGGCGCTTGTGGCGCTTGATCCATTTGTCGCGCTCGTCGGTCAGCAGCCGGCATTCGACGTTGTGCACCCCCGCGCGGCGCAGGCGCTTGGCCGAGGCTTCGAGCCGCACCTTGGACACATCGCAAGCGACGACGTGGCCCTTGTTGTCCATCGTGGCGGCCATCGCCAGGGCCTTGCCGCTGGCCCCGGCGCAGAAATCGACCACGCGCATGCCGGATTTGGCGCCCACCAGCAGCGAGACGAGCTGCGAGCCTTCGTCCTGCACCTCGACGATGCCATCCTTGAAGCTGGCGGTCTGGCCCAAGGGCTTGCGCGTGGGCAAGCGCAGGCACAGGGGCGATAGCGGCGTCGGCGATGTCTCGATGCCCTCGGCCCTGAGGCGGTTCTGCGCATCGGCGCGCGTTCCCTTGATCAGGTTGACGCGCAGATCCACCGTCGCCGGCTGCAACAGGGCCGCGAGCTCCCGCGCCAGGTCGTCGCCCAGGGTGGCGGCGAATTTGGACTTGAGCCATATGGGCAGATTGCCGCGCACCTCGACCGGCTGGTCGGGATGGTCGAGCGTGCGGCCGGGCAGGCGTTTGAGGGCGGCTTGCTCGGCGGGCGTCAGCGGATCGGGCGCGTGGCGTTCGCCGGTGAACATCGAGGCGATTTCCTCCGCCGGCCAGCCCGTGACGATGCCGAGGCACGCCAGCACGCGTAAACGCGGGTTGGGATTGAGGATGCCCAGACGCGCCAGCCACCAATCCAGTTGCATGCGCCCGCGCAGCACGTCGTAGACGATGCCCTGGATCGCGGCGCGGTCCTTGGCGCCGACATAGCGCCGCTCGCGGAAATAATTCGCCGCGACGCGGTCGGCCGGGGCCTTGCCCGATTCCGCGATCGCCTGGGTCAGCTCGATGGCGGCTTGGACGCGCGCTTCAGGGGTCAACTCTTACCCATCGGCGCGGTAGTTCGGCGCCTCGCGCGTGACGATGATGTCGTGCACGTGGCTTTCCCGGAGCCCTGCGTTGGTGATGCGCAGGAATTTCTTGTTCTTGCGCAGGTCGGCGAGGCTGCGGTTGCCGGTATAGCCCATCGCCGCGCGCAGGCCGCCGACCAGCTGGTGGATCACGTTGCCGGCCGGGCCCTTGTACGGCACGCGGCCTTCCACGCCCTCGGGCACCAGCTTCAGGGTCTCGTTGACCTCCTGCTGGAAATAGCGGTCGGCCGAGCCGCGCGCCATCGCCCCCACCGATCCCATGCCGCGATAGGATTTGTAGCTGCGGCCCTGGTACAGGAACACTTCGCCCGGGCTTTCGTCGGTGCCCGCCAGAAGCGCGCCGACCATCGCCACGCTGGCCCCGGCCGCCAGCGCCTTGGCCAGGTCGCCGGAATACTTGATGCCGCCGTCGGCGATCACCGGCACGCCGGATTTCGCCGCCGCCTCGGCCGCGTCCATCACGGCCGTCAGTTGCGGCACGCCGACGCCGGCGACGATGCGCGTGGTGCAGATCGAGCCCGGGCCGATGCCGATCTTGACCGCGTCGGCGCCCGCGCCGATCAGCGCCTTGGTGCCCTCGGCCGTCGCCACGTTGCCGGCGATCATCTGCGTGTAGTTGGACAGGCGCTTGATGCGCTCGACGGTTTTCAGCACGCCCTGGGAATGGCCGTGCGCGGTATCCACCACGATCACATCGACCCCGGCGTCGAGCAGCGCCTCGGCGCGCCTGAGGCCGTCGTCGCCCACGCCGGTGGCGGCGGCCACCCGCAAGCGCCCCTTCTCGTCCTTGCTGGCGTTGGGGAATTTCTGCGATTTCTCGATGTCCTTGACCGTGATCAGGCCGATGCAGCGGTACTCGCTGTCCACCACCAGCAGCTTTTCGATGCGGTGCGTGTGCAACAGGCGCTTGGCCTCGTCGCGGTCCACGCCCTCGCGCACCGTGATCAGCTTTTCCTTGGTCATCAGCTCGCTGATCTTCTGGTTCGGGTTGGTGGCGAAGCGCACGTCGCGGTTGGTGAGGATGCCCACCAGCTTGCCGGTTTTCTTTTCCGTCACCGGAATGCCGGAGATGCGGAAATCGGCCATCAGCTTCAGCGCGTCGGCCAGCGTGCCGTCCGGCGCGATCGTGACCGGGTTCACCACCATGCCCGATTCGAATTTCTTCACGCGGTGTACTTCGCCGGCCTGGCGCGCGATGTCGAGGTTCTTGTGGATCACGCCCATGCCGCCGGCCTGGGCCATGGCGATGGCCATGGACGATTCGGTGACGGTATCCATCGCGGCGGAGATCAGCGGGATGCCGAGCTCGATGGTCTTGGTCAGGCGCGTGCGGGTATCGGTCGCGGCGGGCAATACCGCGGAGGCGGCGGGCTCAAGGAGCACGTCGTCGAATGTCAGCGCTTCGCGGATTTCCATGCCAAACCTCGGGAACGCAGGGTTGGCGAGCCATCATACACAGAACCGCTAGGGGTACAAGGAGATAGGCGGGCCTAAACCCGCCCCTATTCCTTCTTGCCGCGGCGGGTGAGCCAGTCGGTCCACGACTGCGGCCAAAGGGCCAGGACGAACACGGTGAGCGCGATCAGGATCAGCGCCACCGCCATCTGGATGATGTCGAAATTGAGCGCGTCCTTGGACACGAACCAACTCGTCACCGTGCCGGCGACGAGCAACAGCCCACGCACGATCCAGCCGATCATCCCTGCCTCCCCCCGCGAAATCCGGTCGCCACTATATAGAGTTCGGCCGATTCCTTGCGGCTGGCCGGCGGCTTGGCGTGGCGCACCAGGGCGAAGTCGCGCTTCAGCACCGCTAGCAGGTCTTTCTCGGTGCCGCCCTGGAACACCTTGCCGATGAAAGTTCCACCGGGCTTCAGCACTTCGCCGGCGAAGGCCACCGCCGCCTCGAGCAGGCTCATGATGCGGATATGGTCGGTGGCGCGGTGGCCGGTGGCGTTGGCCGCCATGTCCGACAGCACCAGGTCGGCGGGCCGCCCCAACGCCTCTGTCAGCTTCAGCGGCGAGCCGGGATCGAGGAAGTCGCCCTGAATCAGCGTGGCGCCCGTGATCGGGTCCATCGCCAGAAGGTCGATGCCCACCGCCCGGCCCTTCTCGCCGATCCGGTCCACCACCACCTGCATCCAGCCGCCGGGCGCGGCCCCCAGGTCGAGCACCGCCATGCCGGGCTTCAGGAAATGGAAGCGGTCGTCCAGCTCCATCAGCTTATAGGCGGAGCGCGCGCGATAGCCCGAGCGCTTGGCCGCCGCGACGTAAGGGTCGTTGAGCTGGCGCATCAGCCAGCGCTGCGAGGAGGCGCTGCGGCCCTTCCTGGCGCGCACGCGCACCGCCTTCTGCCGGGCGCCGGTCATGGTCGTCTAACGAGCGCCGCCGCGCATCAAGCCGAACAGGATACCTTCGCGCACGCCGCGATCGGCCACGCGCAAGCGGCCCACCGGCCAGGTGCGGCAGATCGCGTTGAGGATGGCGCAACCCGCCACCACCAGGTCGCCGCGTTCGCGCCCGATGCAGGCGACCTCGGCGCGCTCGGGTCCGGTCAGCCCAGCCAGATGCCGGCTGACCCGGTCGATGTCCTCGAACATCAGGTACGTGCCGTCGACATAGGTGCGGTCGTAGCGCGGCAGCTTGAGGTGCACGCCCGCCAGGGTGGTGACCGTGCCGGAGGAACCCAGCATCTGCACCTCGCCCCCGGCGATACGCTTGGCGATTTCGTGGCGCGCTTCGAGCGGCGCCAGCAACGCGGCGACCTCGTCCGTCGTGTCGGCGTACCATTGCGTCAGCGCCTCGTCCGCCCCGTGGCGTTCGGCCAAGCCGACCACGCCGTAGGGCAGCGAGATCCAGTCGATCAATTCCAGCGCGCGGCCCTGCCCCAGCTTCAGCCACAGCACCTCGGTCGAGCCGCCGCCGATATCGAACATCAGCGCATAGGGGCGCTCGGGGTCGAGCAGCGGCGCGCAGCCCGCCAGTGCCAGCTCGGCCTCCTCGCGCGAGGAGATGATTTCCAGCACCAGGCCGGTTTCGGCTTCGACCCGGCCGAGGAAATCGCGGCAATTGCTGGCGCGCCGGCAAGCTTCGGTGGCGACGCTGCGGGCATGGGTGACGCCGCGGCGATTGATCTTCTGCGCGCAGACCTTGAGCGCGTCGATGGTGCGGCTCATCGCCTGTTCGTTGAGCGTGCCGTTCTGGCCCAAGCCTTCGCCGAGGCGAACAATGCGCGAGAACGCGTCGATGATGCGGAAGCCGTCGTCGCGCGGGCGGGCGACCAGCAGGCGGCAATTGTTGGTGCCGAGATCGAGGGCGGCGAATACGCCGTCGGTGGCGCCGGGGCCGCCGCGATGCCGGGGCCCGCCCCACCTGTCGCGCGGGTGGCGGTCCGGCCGTCTAAATGGGCGCAAATACCCAACCATCGTTTCCGGTCCCGTTCTCTCGTGCGGGTCCGTCCGGCGGGTTGATCCGGCCCTGCCTAATAAAGGTCGAAGGCCCCCCGGACGCTTGGATTGAGAATACCGCGACCGGCGGCCGGAGGCACGGGCCAAATCGCCGTTAACCGGGAACAAGATGATTAACGCGGGCGCGGTTACCGTTGACGGTTGAGTTCGGCGGCGGCGGGATGGCCGGTGAGGGCGGCATAGATGTAGGACAGGATGCTGGCGATCAGGGCCGTGAACAGCGCCGCCAGCACGGCATCGGCGAGGATGGCGAGGGCGAAGCCGGCGGTTCCCAGCGCGTCCGCAACCCGGTCGAACAGCCAATACGCGCCGGGAAACAGCGTCCATTCCATCACGGTATAGATCAGCAGCATCAGCAGAAGCCGCCAGGTGTTGCCGCGCGTCAGCCGCCAGGACTGGCGCAGCGACGCGATAGTCTTGCCGCCTAGCGCGATCATCGGATAGGCGGCCACCAGCCGCCCCGTGACCGCGATCATCGCCACCATGACCGGCAACGCCAGGGCGAATATCGCGGTATAGGCGCGATCCGGGCCGGTCACCGCCTGCGCCACGCCGAACATAACCGCGATCGCCACGGACGCGGCGATCATGGTTCCGGCGATCATCAGCACGAAGGCGAGGACGAAGCGCAGCCACGCCATTTCCGGCCGCAAAAAGCCGGCGCCCGGCGGCGGCTCACCCGTCAGCAAACCGCGATGCCAGCGCACGGCGACGGTCAGCGCCGACAGCGCCATGGCCACCATGCCCAGGGCCGCGCCGAGGGAATCCCCGGTGGCCTGTTCCAGATCGATGAACCGCACGCCGTTGAGCGCAAGGACGCCGGCAGTGACCAGGACCATCGGCCAGACGCGCTGGATGAGATTGGCGGGATACAGGAACACGGACCTCAGGCCCGCGGCGATGACGCCCCAGACCGGCAGACGAATGACGGCATGCGCCGGTTGCCCGGACGCGGGATCGGCTTCGGCCACTGGAAATCCCCCCTTGCCGGGCAAGCTTGATACCGCCGGCGGGCCGGGTCAACGCGGCCAGAAATCCGGACGAAAACGCGGCGAATTCCACGGATTGCCCGGGCGCGCGCGACGCCATGGCCGGGGCTTGCGGGCCGCAAAAGAAGGGTGGTAAAGGCATGGCCCTTGCCTATATCGGCGATCCGTAGGGGGATCGTTCAATGGTAGGACAACAGACTCTGACTCTGTTTATCTAGGTTCGAATCCTAGTCCCCCTACCACCGGCGTTTCTTACTCGCGCTGCGCTCGTAAGAAACGCTTGCCCCCCGGGACCCGGGAGGGCCCAAGCTTCAGACCTTCGCCGCTTGCGCGGCTACGGCTGGCAAGCCCGGCAATATCCGCTACTATCCCCTATCCGCCGGAGTGAAAGCTCCGCGACAAAATCAGAGGGGGAAATCATGGCCACGAAAACCGGTAAGACGGGATTTTTTCTGGGCGCGATCCTGGCAGCGGCGCTGCTGTGGGCCGTGCCCGCGCGCGCTGATGTGGAAATCGAGTATTGGCAATACACCTTCGCCCAGCGCGTCAAGGCGATCGACGAGCTGATCAAGCAGTTCCAAGCCGCCAACCCGGGCATCAAGGTCAAGCACACCCACGTTCCGTACGACGATTTCCGCGTCAAGATCGCGGCCGCGATTCCCGCCAAGCAAGGGCCCGACGTGGTGCAGCTTTTCTACGGCTGGCTGCAGGACTACCTGAAGGCCGGGCTGCTGCAACCCCTGCCCGCCGGCGCCTTCAGCGCGGCCGAGATCGAGAAGGAATTCTTCCCGATCGTGCAGCAGATGAAGGTGGGCGGAAAATACTACGCCCTGCCCACGGCGGTCAGGTCGCTGTCGCTGTTCTGGAACAAGACCCTATTCAAGGAAGCCGGACTCAACCCCGAGAAGCCGCCGGCGACGCTGGACGAGCTTGTCGACGCCGCCAAGAAGCTGACCAAGCGCAGCCCCGCGGGCGATCTGCTGCAGGCCGGGCTTACCATCGACATGGGCGGCCAGGACCATCACTGGCTGCGCGAGGTGCTGATCCGCCAGTTCGGCGGCGCGCCCTATACGACGGACAACAAAGGCGTCGCCTACAACACCGCCGCGGGCGTGAACGCGACGCAGTGGTACATCGACCTGGCCGCCAAGCATAAAGTCGGGCAGATCGGGTTCCTGACCGATGGCGTTACCGCGTTCCGCTCGGGCAAGGCCGGCATGACCATCGACGGCTCGTTCCGCCTCGGCGCGCTCGACGGCCAGAAGGGCCTGGAATACGGCGTGGCCGAATTGCCGTCGCACCAGGGCATCAAGTCGAACTTCGCTTCGTACTGGGTGAACGGCATCACCACCAAGGCCACCGCGGCGAAGCGGGACGCGGCGGTGAAATTCCTGAAGTTCATCACCACGCCCGAGGCGATGGAGCTGTGGCTGACCACGGTGGGCGAGCTGCCCGCGCGCAAGAGCGTGGCGGAAAAGGACGCCAACAAGAACCACGCCAAGTACGGCCCGTTCATCCGCGGCCTGGCCTATTCCTATGCGACCGATTTCGTCAACGAGAGCGCCCAGCGCAAGGTACTGATCGACATGGTCGACAAGGTCGCGCTGAAAAACGTGCCGCCTAAGGAAGCGGTTGCCCAGGCCGCCGCCGAAGAACAGAAGCTGCTTGACGGCTTCTATAAGAAGTAAATTCGGCCATCGGTCCGGCGCGGCGCGGGCGTTCTGCTCCCGCCGCGCCGAGCCCTCTGAGATAACGGCGCGGAGCTTAGCGTGATCCGGCGCTTGCAGGATTTGACCATCGGGCAGAAGCGCGCGCTCTGGGCCTGGGGATTCCTGGCGCTGCCGGTCGCCTTTTACGTGAGCATCCGCTTCTACCCGACGGCCGAGGCGTTCCGCGCGTCCTTCACCAACTGGAACATCGTCGGCCGGATGGAGTTCATCGGCATCGCCAACTACGTGCGGCTGGCGCAGGACCCCGCTTTCTGGAAGGTGATCGGCAATACCTTCGCGTATCTCGGCCTGGGCGTGCCGGTCAGTATGCTGCTGGCGTTCGTGATCGCCTATTTCCTCGATCGTGTGCGGGCCGGCCACGGCCTGTTGCGCGCGCTCTATTTCATTCCGCATCTCACCACAGCCGTGGCGATGGCCTGGGTGTGGCGCTGGTTCTACCAGCCGCCGCCCGTGGGCGCGTTCAACGTGTGGCTGGTCGCCCTCGGCTTCGGCCAGATGCCGTTCCTGCGCTCCACCACCCAGGCCCTGCCGGCCGTGCTGGCGCCGGCGATCTGGGCCGGCATCGGCTTCCAGATCGTCATCTTCATGGCCGGGCTGAAGGCGATCCCCCGCACCTATTACGAGGCGGCGGCGATCGACGGCGCGGGGGCGTGGCGCGTGCTGTTCGAGGTCACACTCCCCTTGTTGCGGCCCACTATCGTGTTCCTGGTGGTCACCAGCTCGATCGCCTACCTGCGCATCTTCGATTACGTCTACGCCATGACCAACGGCCAGGGCGGGCCGCTCGACGCCACCAAGCCGCTGGTCTTGAAGATATTCGAGACCGCGTTCACCCATTTTGAGATGGGCTATGCCGCCACGCAAACCGTGATCCTGTTCGCGATCCTGCTGGCGATCTCGCTCATGCAACTGAAGCTGTTGCGCAGCCGATGACCGGCCGGCGTGGAATGGCGCCGGGAAGCGTCGCCGCCTGGACCCTGTTGTTCCTGGGCGGCATCGTCATGGTGATGCCGTTCGTCTATATGCTGGCCGCGTCGTTCAAGGACAACACCGAGATTTACGACCTGTCGCTGCTGCCCAGCGCGCCGACCCTCGACAATTACCGCCGCCTGTTCGAGCACTCGGGCTTTCCGCGCTGGTTTCTCAACTCGCTGCTGGTCGGCGCGGCCACGACCGCCTCGGTGCTGTTCTTCGACAGTCTTGTCGGCTACACCCTGGCCAAGTTCCGGTTTCGCGGGCGCTACCTGGTGTTCGTCGCCATCCTCAGCACGCTGATGATCCCGACGGAAATGCTGGTGCTGCCCTGGTACTCGATGGCCAAGACCATGGGCTGGCTGGATACCTATTGGGGCATCGCCTTTCCCGGGTTGATGACCGGCTTCGGCACGTTCCTGATGAAGCAGTTCTTCGAGGGCGTGCCCGACGACCTGCTCGATGCCGGGCGGCTCGACGGCCTCAACGAGTTCCAGGTCTGGTGGCAGGTGGCGATGCCGCTGGTGACGCCGGCCCTGTCGGCCCTGGCGATCTTCACGTTCCTGGGCAACTGGACGGCGTTCCTGTGGCCGCTGATCGCCATTACCGACCGGACTCTCTATACATTGCCGGTGGGCCTCGCCTCGTTCTCGGGCGAGTTCCAGACGGAATGGGAGATGGTGATGACCGGGGCCAGCGTGGCGACGATCCCGACGATCCTGGTGTTCCTGCTGCTGCAACGCTACATCATCCGCGGCATCGTGTTGGCGGGCCTCAAGGCATGAGCGGGTCCGGCGACGAGAAATTCCCGGCGCGGGTCTACAAGGACACCGTGCTGGCCCCGCTGTTCGAGGGGGTGAAGCGCCACCACTGGCGCTATCAGATGCAGATCAACCAGGCGAGCGCCGTGCTGCTGGCGGAATGCGGTCTGCTGGCGAAAGACGAGGCGGCGGGAATCCTCAAGGCGCTGGACGACATCCTCAAGACCATCGACCTCGGCAGCCTGGTCTATACCGGCGAGCACGAGGATTTCTTCTTCTATGTCGAGGCCGAGCTGACCCGCCGCCTGGGAGTCGAGGTGGCCGGCAAGCTGCATACCGGGCGCAGCCGCAACGACATCGACCACACCGTGTTCAAGCTGGCGTTGAAGGACCGGCTGGCGGCGCTGTTCAACCGGCACATCGCCATGATCGAGGCGCTGCTGGCGGTGGCCGAGCGCGAGTGCGCGACCATCGTCGTCGCCTATACCCACGGCCAGCCGGCGCAGCCCACGACCTATGGCCATTACCTTGCCGCGTTCATCGAGTTGTCGCTGCGCGACATGGACCGGCTGCTGCACGCCCAGCGCACGGTCGACCTTTGCAGCATGGGCGCGGCGGCGATCACCACCTCGGGCTTCGGCCTGGACCGCAAGCGCATGGCCGACCTCTTGGGCTTCGCCGAGATGCAGGAGAATTCCTACGGCTGCATCGCCGCCGCCGACTACGCCACCGGCGTCTATGCGGCGATCAAGCTGATCTTCATCCATGCCGGGCGGTTCGTGCAGGACCTCAATAGCTGGACCGGGTTCGAGATCGGCCATCTGCACGTGCCCGACGCCTATGTGCAGATCAGCTCGATCATGCCGCAGAAGCGCAATCCCGTGCCGGTGGAGCATCTGCGCCTGATGGCCTCGCTGGGTGCCGCGCGCTGCGAGGCGGTGCTCACAGCCGTTCACAACACGCCCTTCACCGACATGAACGATTCCGAGGGCGAGGTGCAAATCGCCGGCTACGAGGCGTTCGACACGGGCCACCGCATGATGGCGCTTTTGGGCGGATTGCTGTCGGCGGTGAAGATCGACAGCGCCAAGGTGCGCCGCCACATCGACGAGGCCGGCATCACCCTGGCCGAACTCGCCGACTCCCTGGTGCGCACGGAGAGTATTTCGTTCCGCCAGGCGCACGAGGTGGCGAGCAAGCTGGCGCGCCGCATGATCGACGGCGGGCTGACGCTGTCCAAGATTCCGTTCACGGCATTCCAGGAGATATTCGCCCAGACGATGGGCCGACCGGCGCGCCTCGGCGAAGCGGATTTCCGGCGCTTCACCACGCCGGAGCATTTCATCGCCGTGCGCACCATGCCGGGCGGGCCCGCTCCGGCGCCGCTCGCCGCCAGTTTCAAGCGCTACCGCGCCGACCTGGCGGCCAAGCGCGCCGCGATCGATGCTTTCGCCCAGCGCAAGCGCGAAGCCGACGACATGCTGGCGCGCGAAGTCGCCCGCCGCATCGCCGGGTAGGCCCTGGGCATGGCGCAACTGGCGCTGAAAGGGCTGGTCAAGCGGTTCGGCACGGTGGAGGCCGTGCGCGGCATCGACCTCGACGTCGCGCACGAGGAATTCGTCGTGCTGGTCGGCCCGTCGGGCTGCGGCAAGTCCACCATCCTGCGCATGATCGCGGGGCTGGAAGAGGCGAGCGGCGGCGAGATCCGCATCGGCGACCGGCTGGTCAACAACACGGCGCCGAAGGACCGGAACATCGCCATGGTGTTCCAGAACTATGCGCTGTACCCGCACAAGACCGTGTACGGCAACATGGCGTTCGCCCTGCGCGCCCGGCGTCTGCCCAAGGCCGAGGTGGACCGCCGCGTGGAGCAGGCCGCCGCCATCCTGGGCCTGGAAGAGCTGATGGAGCGCAAGCCCGGCGAGCTGTCGGGCGGGCAGCGCCAGCGCGTCGCCATGGGCCGCGCCATCGTGCGCGATCCGGCCGTGTTCCTGTTCGACGAGCCGCTCAGCAACCTGGACGCCGAATTGCGCGCGCGCCTGCGCAGCGAGATCAAGAAACTGCACCAGAAGCTGCGCACCACCGTGGTGTATGTCACGCACGACCAGGTCGAGGCGATGACCTTGGCCGACCGCATCGTGATTTTGAACAAGGGCCTGGTCGAGCAGGTCGGCACGCCGATGCAGGTCTATGCCGAGCCGGCCAATCTGTTCGTCGCCGGGTTCATCGGCAGCCCGGCCATGAACATGATTCCGGCGAAAATCGCCGCCGATGCACAGGGGCGGCCCTGCGTCATGGCCGCCGGGGCGTCGTTGCCGCTCGACCCACGCAACGACATGAACCTGGCGCCTGCTATGAAAACCATCCTGGGCATCCGGCCCGAGGATATCGCCGTGCTGCCGCCCGGCGCTGCGGCACCGGCGTCGGTGGAAGCCGATGTTGCGATTATCGAACCGCTGGGCGCGGAGTTTCTGTTGTCCTTCGCCCTGGACGGACACGAGATCGTGGCGAAGATCGCGGGCCGGGCTTTGCCGAAGGTCGGGGACAGGCTGCGCTTCGCCTTCAACATGGGCCATGCCCATGTTTTCGACGCGGCCACCGGGCGGTCGTTGCGGCGGGCGCGCTAACTAATCGTCCTGCCCGCGCCGCTGCGGCAGGAATTTGGCCGCAGCACTTCCACGCCCGCCGCATCACCCCGGCCGCGGCAGGTTCAAAGCGCCGGCCAGGATCGCCGCCTCGCCACGCGCCGAGAATATCCGATGGCCGCGCTCGGCCAGTTGCGCCCGCGTAGTGGCGTCGTTCACCAGCTCGACGCAGGCATCCACCAGATCGCCGTAGGAGGCGGCGCGGATCGCTGGGCGTAGATCGTCCTCGATCTCCGTGTCGCGGCCGCATTCCGCCACGACCGCCCGGCGATTCGCCAGAAGATAGGAGACGCGGACCGTCTCGAAGATGTGGGCATCGTAATAGTGCAGGTTCAATACGATCTTGGCGCGGGCGATGAAGGCGTCGCGCGCGGCGCCATAGACGTCGAACAGGCATTTTACGTTGACGCCGCGCCGGGCGAGGCCGTCGATCACCGCCTGGCGGCGCGGATTCATGCTGCCATAGAACAGCACGTCGATGTCTTCGTCGGCCGGCGCGATGCGCGACAGTTCGGGCACGTAGCCCACGGGAACGTGCTTGGCATGGGCGACGCCGCGCCCGGCCAGGCGGCGGACGTTCTCGCGGCTGTAGTCCCACACCTCATGCGCCGCCAGCAGGCCGAGATACTCGGGCCGCATCCAGGCCGAGCCGGTTTGCACCTGCTCGAAATTGTAGACGATGGCGCCCGGCGGCAATCGCGCCATCGCCGCCGCCGGCAAGGTCTGCGCCCCGATCACGATCACCCCTTCGCCGGGCCGCAGCCCGTCGAGCCCGTGGGCGACTTTCAGCCCGAGCGCGCGCAGGCCGAAATACACCGTCTCGACCATCTCGGACAACGCGGCGGCATGGGAATAGTTGGGCGGCCGGATGAAAAGAATGCGCCAGGAGGCGGGCGGGCTCATGTCACGCGGATTGCCGCAAGATCAGCGTGCGTTCCACGACCGTGCGCATGGCGATTTCGGCGCCCTCGCCCTGCGCCTGGAACACGGCGCGCACGCCGTCGCTGATGGCGTGGGGATCGCCGCCCACCGTGGTCAGGCTGGGCCGCGCATGCGCGCCCCACGCCGCGCCGCCGAAGCCGACGAAGGCGATGTCGTCCGGCACGCGCAATCCCCGGTCCAGTGCTGCGGCCATAGCACCCAGCGCCAATTCGTCGCTGGCCGCGAACACGGCGCCGGGCTTTTGGCCCCGGTCCAGGGCTTCGCGCATCGCCTCGTAGCCCGCGTCGTAGCGGTAGCGGTTTTCGGATTCCCATACCAGGTCGGGGCGTACGGCGAGGCCCGCGTCCTCGAGCGCCAGCTTGTAGCCCTTGTAGCGCTCGCGCCCCGCGGCCGATGCGCGGATGCGCCCGAGATAGGCGATCGGATCGCGCCCCTTGCCGGCCAAATACGCCACGGCCTTGCGCGCGGCCACGGCGTCGTCGTGCACGACCGAGGGAACGCCGTGCCGGTCCAGCCGCTGCCAAATCGAGATCACCGGAATGCCGTCATCCGCCAGGGCGCGTATCGCCGGCATCAGCTCGGTCACGCCGATCACGTCGCTGGAGGCGATGGCGATGCCGCGCAAGCGCAGCGCGGACGCACGCCGCAGCAGCGCGCGTAAGCGTTCCTCGCTGTGGCCGAGGTTGAACAGCATCAGCTCCAGGCCGATCGATTCCAGCGCCGTCTGCATGTGCTTGGTGAGCGACGAATACACGCTCTGCTCGATATCGCCCACCAGCAGCGCCACGACATGCCCGCGCCCCATGCGCAGGCCCTGGGCCAGCGGGTTGGGCCGGTAGCCGAGCTTTGCGACCGATTGCAGCACGCGCGCGCGGGTATCCGCCGCCACGATGGCGCGGCCCAGCAGCACGCGCGACACGGTCGCGGCCGAGACCCCGGCGTGGTGCGCCACGTCGAAGACGGTGACGGCGCTTCGTTCCATTGCCACGCCCGCGCGTCCGGTCATTGCTGCGGCGGCGACGGATCGACCGGGTGCTGGGCCATGGCGTGGACCGTGACGTCCATGTACGGCCAGATCGGCAGCCCGGACAGAACCGCGTGCATCTCGGTCGCATCTTTCGCGCGCCACAGCCCCCAATTCTCGCGCCGCCCCACGACGCGCCACATCCGCACGAGATGGCCCTTCTTCGCCAGCTCGGCCGCCATCTTGATCTCTTTCTCGCGCAGCTCCTTGCGCGTCTCGTCCGAGATCGTGGGCGGCCAGACGAACTTGATGTTGACCAGGAACTCCATGAACCCTTCCTTTCACTGTCCGACGAAAACCGTGGTCTTGTGCTGGAGCGCGATCCGCTTCTCCGCCAGGTCGCTCAACACCGCCTGGGCGGTGTTGTGTCCGGGAATGCCCGAGACGTAGTTGCCGGGCCAGGTGCCCACGCCGCTGAGGTACAGCCCGCGGGTCGGGGTGCGGTAATCGTGCAGGCCCGGCAGCGGGCGCATCCAGAACTGGTTCCAGGGCTGCATGTCGCCATGCGTGATGTTGGCGCCCCATAGGCCCAGCTCGCTTTCGATCTCGCGCGGATCGATGCAGCGATAGCCGGAAATGATGTCCGGCAGGTTGGGCATCCAGCGCGCGAGGGATGCGATGCAGCGCTTGGCCAGAAGGTCGCGCTCGACGTCCCAGGTGGTGTCCTTGAGAGCGTACGGCGCGTTGCCGATATTGAGGCTCATCACGTGCCGGCCAGGGGGCGCCAATTCCGGCGCGGTCATCGACGGGCACAGGCCCCAGATCACGGGCTTCAGCGTCGGCCGGCCCAGCATCATGTCCATGTGGGCTTCTTCGAGGTAATCGAGCGACGGCGCGATGCGAAATTGCGCGCCGGCCATCAGCCCAGCCTCGTCGTCGTTCGCAGCGGCGGCGTAGCGCGGCTGGCCGTCGAGCGCCAGAACCAGCTTGTACGACTTCCCGGCCAGACGCTTGCGCACCATCTTGGCCTTGAGATCGCGCCAGTCCGCCTCGTCGTCCACCAGGTCGAGGACCGTGATACGGGGATGGCAGGCCGCGACGACGATCGGCGCTTCGATCTCCTCGCCGGCTACCGTAACCACGCCGCGCGCCTGGCCCGCGCGGATCAGGATGCGCTGGACCGGGGTTTCGACCCTGAGCACCACCCCGCGGCCCTTTGCGCTGGCGATCATCGCCGCGACGATCGCGCCCAGGCCGCCCACCGGCATGCCGGCGGAACCGCGCAGCGGCGCGCGGCGCGGGTCGTTGCCGCTATCGGCCGCGACCGAGGCCAGCGACAGCGGGCGGACCAGATAATTGAACGCGGTGCCCGGCGTGCTGGGCGCGACATTGCCGCCCACAGTGCCGAGCGGCCCGAGGATCGCCTGGGTTTCGGGCGCCAGGGCGAATTCCTCGAGCATGTCGCGCAGGCTGCCCAGGAACATGCGCGAGAACGCCTCCTGGTCCGCCAGGGTGGTGAGGTTGCGCACCAGCTCTTGCAGCGTCGGCGGCGGGCGGAACAGCGAGATGCCCAGCCGCTCGGCGAAATCCTGGAAGAACTTGAAGAACCGATCGTAGCGCGCGGCCTCGCCCAGCGCGAAGGCTTCAAGCTGCGCCGCGTTGCGCTCGCGTTCGCGCCAGCCCACGAACAGCCTGCCGTCCTCCAGCGGATGCACCAGGATCGGATTTTGCGCCAGGAATTTCAGGCCGTGACGCTCGAGCTCGAGCTCGCGCACGATCTTAGGCTCGAGCGACCCCGGCGAGTTGCTGTAGGTCGTGAAATAGCCGGGCAGGAACTCACGCTTGGCCGCCGGCCCGCCCAGGATGGGCGCGCGCTCCAGCACGGCGACCTTGAGGCCCGCCCCCGCCAGGTATCCGGCGGCGACCAGGCCGTTATGGCCGCCGCCCACGACGATGGCGTCGAACGACGCCATCAGCCGCCCTCTGCCCTAGGCCCGGCGATCAGGGTACGAACTCGTTGGTGAAATAGTCGGCCGGCTTCCGGTTGCCCTCGATCTCGCCCACGCTCGCCAGCGTCGCCACCAGCTTTTCCCATTCCGCCTGGGTCTGGCGGCCCCAATCCTTGTCCTTGGGCGATTGCGACAACTTCATCAGGCCCATGAAATAGTCGACGCATTGCTCGACGCTGCCGGGCACCAGCACCTTGGCCTGGATGAATTTGCAGGCCGCGGTCGGGTCGGCGACCGCCACTTCGAATCCGCGCTTGGACGCGGCCAGGAACTTCTTGATCGCGGCCGGGTCTTTTTTCATGTAGGTCTCGTTGACTGCGAAGCCGAAGCCGAGGAGCGGCACGCCGTAATCCGCCAACAGCAGCATTTCCGGCTCGGCGCCTGCGCCGCGCACGATGGCGCCATAGGCGTGACTGTCGCCGCTCACCACGTCGACCGTGCCGTTCATCAGCGACACGCGCTTGGCGGCACCGTCCATGCCGACGATGTTCAGGCTCTCCTTGGAAAAATTGTTCATTTTTATGAACAGGGCCAGGCTAAGCCCGTCGGAGCCGCCAGGCGTCGAGCCGATCTTGATGCCCTTCAGCGAATTCGCGTCTTTCAGCGTCACCTTGCCCTTGATGCCGACAAACGACGCCGAGGATTTGTGCTGGTACACCGCCACCACCTTCAACGGCACGCCCTTGCCGATCGCCTGGGCGGCGTTGGTGATGTTGATATGGCCGATATCGAAGCTGCCCTGGCCCACCACGACCGCCGTGGTGGCCGAGCCGCGGCCCTGCTCGATGTTCACGTCGAGCCCGGCGTCCTTGTAATAGCCCTTGTCCTGGGCCATCAGGAAAACCGTGTGATAGGGAATCCAGCTCCAATCGAGCAGGAAGTTGATCTTTTGCGCGGCGGCCGGCGGCGCTTGCAAACCCAAGCCCACGATCAGCGCCAGGGCGGCTAAAATCCGCGCCGGCATTTTATCTCGATTCATGTTCACCTCCGTTACCCATTGCTTGCTTTGCGACTATCCCCCGAGGATCGATCCGCGCTGGCTGGCGTGCCAGGGGATCATCAGACGCTCGACCGTTTCGGCCAGATACCAGATGACGATACCGAAGATCGACACGACGATCACCGCCGCGAACGCCAACGGCGTTTCCATGCTGCCCACGGCCTGAAGCAGCAGATGCCCCATGCCCTGGTTCGACGCCACGAATTCGCCGATCACCGCGCCCACCGGCGCCAGGGTGGCGGAAATCTTGATGCCCGCGAAGATGCTGGGCAGCGCACCGGGAATGCGGATCTTCCACAGCGTCTGCCAGCGCCCCGCGCCCATCGAGCGCACCAGCAGCAGCAGGTCGAGATCCGCGGATTTGAGGCCGGTCACCGTGTTCACCACGATCGGAAACACCGTGAACACGATCACGAAGATCGTCTCGCTTTTCAGGCCGAAGCCGATCCACACGATGAACAGCGGCGCGATCACCACCTTGGGCACGGCGTGCGAGATGACCAGCCAGGGATAGAGCATGCGCTCGACCGTGCGCGACGCGGTGATCGCCGCCCCCGCGGCAATGCCCAGCACCAGCGCCACGGCGAAGCCGATGCCCGCGGCCAGCGCGGTGAAACCGAGCTGGCGCATCAGCAGCGGCAAATAGTCGCCCATGACCGAAAGCACGAGCGAAGGCGCGGGCAGCAGGAATTTCGGGATCGCGAACCAGCGCACCACGAATTCCCACGCCAGCAGCCCGCCGATGCCGCTTACCACCGGAAACAGCACGGCGCTCAAGCGCGAGCGGCGCTCGTTCCTGATCCGCTGGGCAGCACCGGCGGAAACCGGCGGGGCGGCGGCGCGCGTCGCCAGCTCTACCGTCTCGCTCATCCCACCAGCACTCCCGTGCGCTCGAAATGCACGCGGATGCGGCGCGCGATCTCGACGAATTCCGGGTCCTCGCGCAGGCTCAGCCGCCGCGGCCGCGCGAACGGCACCGCGATGTCGTCCAGCACCCGGCCCGGGCGCGCGGACATGACGATCACGCGGTCGGACAGATAGACCGCCTCCATGATGCTGTGGGTGATGAACAGCGTGGTGACGCGCTCCGCCGCCTGCACCTGCTGCAACGCGACGTTCATCTGGTCGCGCGTCAGGGCGTCGAGCGCGCTGAACGGCTCGTCCAGGAACAGCATCTTGGGCTTGCACAGCAGCGCCCGCGCGATCGCCACGCGCTGGCGCATGCCGCCCGACAATTCCCACGGGTAGCGGCCGGCGAAATCGGCCACGCCCAGCTCGGCCAAGAGCTGCATCCCGCGCTGGCGCGCGGCGGCGCGGTCCATCGATTTCAGCTCCGCGGGCAGCAGCACGTTGTCGATCACGCTGCGCCAATCCAGCAGCAGATCGCGCTGGAATACGATGCCGACATCGGCGATCGGGCCATCGACCGGGCGGTCGCCCACCGTGACGATACCGGCGCTGGCATCGTCGAGGCCGGCGGCGATGCGCAGCAACGTGCTTTTGCCGCAGCCGCTCGGGCCGACCACCGCCAGCGTCTCGCCCGCCGAAATGGCGAACGAGACCGGCCCCAGGGCGTCGACATCGCCCTGGCCGGCGTAATAGGTCTTCTGGACGTTTTCCAGGACGACCGCGTTCACCCCTTCGACCCCCTGCCGATCCCCCGGCCGCGCCGGCCGCCCCTGGTCAGGCGGCGGCGCCGCGCGCCGGTTGCTGTACCTTGGCGTCGGCCGCCGCGAAGCTTTCGCGGAACATGCGCAGCCAGTTTCCGCCCATGATCTTGGCCACGTCGGCCGGCGCGAAGCCGCGCTTGCTTAAGCCCGCGACGATATTGGGATAGTCGGCGGGCGAGCGGAACCAGCCCTGCCAGCCCTCGTGCGGCGCCTTGGTCATCTGCTCCGCCGGCGCGGTTTCGCGCGACCAGCGCGCGTAGCGCCACCACGTGCGGATCGTCGGCGGATGGCCGGGGCAATAGTCGCTGCCGATGCCGATCGCGTCCGTGCCGATCAAATCGGCGGTCCAGGCGACCATGTCGCAGAATTCCTCCAGCGTCGTCTCGGCCCCGCGCTTGATCATGTTGCGGTTGTGGCTGAGGCCGATGACGCCGCGCCGCGCGGCCAGCGCCTTGATCGCCTCGGTGGTCTTCAGGCGCCCGGCGCCGAAGGTCGGCTTGCCGACATACTCGCGCGGATTGGCGTGGGTGATCGATACCGGCCGCGCCGACATTTCGATGGCATCCAGGGTGGTGCGCTCGCCGCAATGCGACAGGTCGATCAGGAGTCCCAGGCGGTTCATCTCCTCGATCGCCTTGCGGCCGAAGCGCGAGGAAATGCCCGTGTCCTTTTCCTCCCAATAGCCGCAGCCGATGTAGTTCTGCAGGTTGTAGGTGAGCTGCATGATGCGCACGCCCAGGGCGTGAAACGCGCCGAACAGCTCGATGTCGTGCTCCACGGGCGCCGTGTTCTGGAACCCCACGACCACGGCGGTGCGCCCGGAGGCGGCGATGCGCTCGATGTCGCCGCCCGACACGGCCAGTTCGACCAGGTCGGCGTTTTCCGCCATCACCCGCCGCCACTTGCCGATATAGGCCGTGGTTTCGCGCGCGCCTTCCCAGACCGCGACCGTGATATGCACGCAGCCCACCCCGCCCGCGCGCCATTCCTCGAACCAGCGCCGTTCCGGCGTCGGTATTTGCAATGCGTCGACGATCAGGGGCGCGTTCATGCGATTTTCTCCGATCCCCGGCCGGAGGGCCGCCGAGAGAGGGTCAAGAAATCGATTTCTGTTATCGATTTCATAAATTGCCTGCCTGTGGATAGTCAAGCACCGCGCGGCTTGCGGTTTACCGCGCGCGCCGCGCCACGGCCAGCCAATCCCACGGGCCGGTATCGCGCAATTCGCTGGGCGGCGCGATGGAGTGGCTGCGCCAGGAATACTCGACGCGGCGCAGGCGCTGGAGCTTGAGGCCGAGGCCAGCGAGCAGCGCCGCCAGCTCGTCTTGCGCGAAATGCTTGGTTGGCACGCTGCCCGCCCACACCACGCCGTTCCTGTTCTTGAGCGGGGTTTTTTGCGCCCTAGCGATCAACGCGGCCGATTCCAGGGCCGGCACGACCAGGATCAAACGCCCCCCAGGCTTCAGCAGATCGCGCGCCGAACGCAGCACGCCGAACCATACGCGCCGGGAGGGATGCAGCGCCGCGTTGACGCATAAGACCGCGGCGAATTTTCCGCGATGCGCGCGCGGCGCCGAGGCCGCGACATCGGCGTTGACCCCCGGTTTGCCCCGCGCCTTGCGGCGGGCGACCTTGATACAGGCCGGCGAAAGGTCGAAGCCGTGCACGCGGGGAAACAGCTTTGCCAGGAGCGGAAAATATACGCCGACGCCGCAGCCGAAATCGGCGATGTTTTTTGCGCCGCGCGACACGCGCTTGAGCTCGGCGGCGATGACGCCGCCCCGGTCCTGCTTCAGCGTGTTGAAAACCCGCTCGCCCCAGCGCGGTGCGACGGTATCCCAATAGAGGCTGCCGAGCTTCAGGCGCGGGCGCTTGCGGGTGCGAGCCATTATGCTTTGCGCCAGACCGTCGCGAGCCAGGGCTGCTGGTCGCGCGGCAGGCCCGTTGGACGATAGTAATGCCGTATTTCGGAAAACCCCGCGGCGGCGACATAGCCGCGCCAGCCCGCGAGATCGTGGAAGCAGCCGTAACGATCGCCGCGCATGCCCTCTTCGTTGTTCCCCCTCGGGTTCGAACTGAACAGCACGCCGCGCGGCCGCAGGGCGGCGGCAAGCTCGCGCAACACCCGCGGCAGCTCAAGACTTGGAACATGGAACAGCGACGCGTTGGCGAACACGCCGTGGAACCGCGCCGTGGGCAAGTCCATCGCCAGGAAATCCTGGTGCAGCACCTCGCAGCCGGAATGGGCGCGCGCCATGACGGCGAATTCCTTCGATGCGTCCAGCCCCACCGCCTCGTGCCCCAGCGAGCGGAAATGGCTGAGGTCGCGGCCCGGCCCGCAGCCGAGATCGAGAATGGCGTATGGCGGGTCGCCCTCGATCGCCTCCAGCAACGCCGTGTAGTTCTGCGTCACGTCGTGGCCGCGCGTGCCCTCCCAGAACGAGCCCGCCTGCCGGTCGTAATGGGCGATGGTGGTTGCCATATGCCGGCGCAACAACACGTCGTCTTTGCCCATCGCGACGCTCACTCGCTCCGGGGCACGACGTAGTCGGCGGGATAGGTCGCCTTGAACTCGGGCCGCGCCTCAAGCCGCGCCGACAGCGCATCGAGCGCGGGATAGCGCCCCGGCGGCATCAGCTCGGGATCGGCGAGGCGGACGTACCGGACCAAGCAGGCCGCGGTGATCTGCGCCTGATCGAGCGGCGCGTGCGCCGGCCAGGATTCCTCGGCCAGCGCGGAGATAGCGCCGGTGCCTTGGGTGCGGCAACGCACGATCCAATCGGACCAACGCAAGGCGGCTGGGCGCATGACGCGTTCGTAGCCGGCGGCGCCGACCTTGTCGATCGCGCCGGCGGCAAGCGCGATCCGCTTCAGCGCATGTCGGCGCGCCTCGCCCGATGGCGGCACCAAGGCGCGCGTGGGTCCCACCGTCTGGTCGAGCCAATCGAGGATCGCCGCCGAGTCGATCAGCACCTCGCCGCCGTCGAGCACCAGCGAGGGAATGCGGCCGAGCGGATTGATGCGGCGCATCGCGTCGAAATCGGCAAACACCGAGCGCGTGTCGTGCTGATAGGCGAAGCCGAGAACGCGCAGCGACACCGCGACGCGGCGCACATGGGGCGAGTCGTATTGGCCGACGAGAATCATGCACCCTCCCCGCTGCCCTTCCCGCTTTCCTTGATACCATAGAGCAGAATTCCCGCCGCCACGGCCAAATTGAGGGACTCAGGCTTGCCGAAGATCGGTATGCGCACGGTCTGCTTGCAGGATTTTTCCATGCCGGGCGAAAGCCCGCTCTGCTCGTTGCCGAGCACCGCCAGCACGGCCCCGGCGTATTTCACGCCGCGATAATGCGCCGTGGCGGACAGGGACGCGCCCACCACCGACCCCGGCCATCCCTTGGCCAGCGCCACGAACTCGGCTTCGCTTGCGGCAAAAAGGGGCACGTTGAACAGCGAGCCCATCGCGGCGCGGACCGATTCGGGGGAATACGGATCGCAACTGTCGCCCACAAGGACCAGGCCCGCGGCATCGACTGCATCGGCCGTGCGGATGACGGTGCCCAGGTTGCCGGGATCGCGCACCCGGTCCAGCGCAACGTAAATCCGGCCGGTCTGCGGGCGAAGCGAGGCGAGCGGGCGGATATTGCAGCCGAACGCGGCGACGAGGGGCTGCGGATTGTCCTTGCGCGCGATCTTGGCGAGGATTTTTTCCGTCACTTGCAGGCAGGCGCCGCCGCCGCCCAGGCACGCATCGCTAAGGGTTTTCAGCTCCTGCCGGCCGGCGGCATCGGAATAGGCGAGGATTTTGGGGACCGCCCCGGCCCTAAGACCTTCCAGCGCCGTGCGCGCGCCTTCGGCCAGGAACAGCCCGCTCTCCGCGCGGTATTTGCGCAAGCGCAACCCGGCCAGCAGCTTGACCGTGGCGTTGGCAACGCTCGTCACCGTCTTGATCATTCGGCCGCCGGCAGGAAACTGGCGGCCCAGCGCCGCCCGGCGAGACTCTATTTCTTAAGTTCCGCCAGGTCCACCCGGACGCCGTGCTCCTCGATCGCGTCCTTTTGGAAGATTTCCTTGGCCAGTTGCTCGCGCAGCGAGATGCCGATATAGCCGATATCGGCGATCTTGAATCTGTCGCCCTGCTTGGCCACGTCGAACCTGAGGCCGAATAGCCCTTCGCTGGCGAACCGGGTGCAGCTGATGTGCACCCCGGCGTCGGTGCTGCCCTTGCCGCCGCTGACCGAGCAGGACTGGAAGATCAGGTTCTGGATGAAGCGCATCGCCGACTCGTAACCCATCAGCGCGTCGCGCGCCCAATCCGCCAGCCTCTGCCGGTCGGCTTCCGGCAGCGACGACCAGCGATCGCGGCCCAGGGCCAGTATCGCGGGGCCGTTCCAATCCACCTCGCCCGCCAGGAATTTGTTGTAGAACGCCCGCCGATCCGCAGTCGGGCGCCTGGAGATCGCCACCATGTCGGCGGCGATGTTCTGAATGTAGCCGCCTACGTCCTGTGCCTGGGCGGAATTGGCACCCGGAACTCCGGCGTACAGCGCTGCCGCCATCAATCCGACGTACAATAAACGCGATCGCATCGGTCTGCCCCTTTGTTCGACCGGGCAGTTCGTTCCATGCCATCGAAAACCGGCGGAACGGACACGCCCGGTACCTTGCGCGTCCCCATGCCGCCGACGCTATTCCGGGAAAATGGCAATTTCGTGCCGAATGAAAGCGCGGAGATAGTCAGTTGCGCGCCGGTTTGCCTTGTTGTGGCAATTTTTGGCTGGGCTGATTCTTCGCCGCCGACGGGGTGACCGCGCCAGCCTGCATTTTCGCCCAGGTGTCGCGCAGCCCGACGGTACGGTTGAACACCGGCTTACCGGGTGTGGAATCCTTGTCGCGGCAGAAATATCCCTGGCGCTCGAACTGCACGGCCTCGCCCGCGTTCGACGCGGCCAAGGCGGGTTCGACCCGGCAATCGGTCAGCGTCTCCAGCGATTGTGGGTTGAGATCGGCGATCAGATCGCCGTCGGCGCCCGGATCGGGGCGCTGGAACAGGTGATTGTAGAGCCGCGCTTCCGCCGGCACCGATTGGGCGGCCGAAACCCAGTGCAGCGTGGCCTTGACCTTGCGCCCGTCCGGCGCGTTGCCGCCCCGGGTGGCCGGATCGTAGGTGCAGCGCAGCTCCACAACCTCGCCCCCGGCGTTCTTCACCGCCTCGCGGCAGGTGATGAAATAGGCGTAGCGCAGCCGCACCTCGGTACCCGGCGACAGGCGGAAGAATTTCTTCGGCGGGATTTCCATGAAGTCGTCGCGCTCGACATAAAGCTCGCGGCCGAAGGGAATCCGGCGCGTGCCGGCGGCGGGATCGTCGGGATGGTTGACCGCCTCCAGCTCCTCGGTCTTGCCCTCGGGCCAGTTCTCGATGACGACTTTCAAGGGGCGCAGCACGGCCAGGAAGCGCGGCGCGGATTTGTTCAGCAGCTCGCGGATCGAATAGTCGAGCATGGCGACGTCCACGACGCTATGGGCGCGCGCCATGCCGATGCGCTTGACGAAATCGCGGATCGCCGCCGGCGGCACGCCGCGCCGGCGCAACCCCGCCAGCGTGGGCATGCGCGGATCGTCCCAGCCCGAAACGCGCTTGTGCTGCACCAGTTCGGTCAGGAAGCGTTTCGACAGCACGGTGTAGGTGATGTTGAGGCGCGCGAATTCGTATTGCCGGGGGCGCGCGGGCACCGGCAGGTTGTCGAGCAGCCAATCGTATAGCGGGCGGTGATCCTCGAACTCCAGCGTGCACAGGGAATGCGTCACGCCCTCGATCGCGTCGGACTGGCCATGCGCGTAGTCGTAGGTGGGATAGATCTTCCACGCCGTGCCGGTACGCGGGTGGGCTGCATGCAGGATGCGATAGAGCACCGGGTCGCGCAGGTTCATGTTGCCGGCGGCCATGTCGATTTTGGCGCGCAGCACGCGGGCGCCATTGGGAAACTCGCCCGCCTTCATGCGCCGGAACAGATCGAGGTTCTCGTCTGCGGTGCGGTCGCGGTACTGGCTGTTGCGGCCCGGCTCGGTCAGCGTGCCGCGCATAGCGCGCATTTCCGCCAGCGGCGTGTCTTCGACATAGGCCTTGCCCGCGCGGATCAGATGCTCGGCCCATTGGTAGAGCTGCTCGAAGTAATCCGAGGCGTGGTGCAGATGCCGGCCCCAATCGAAGCCGAGCCAGCGCACGTCGGCCTCGATCGCGTCGATGAATTCCTGCTCTTCCTTGATGGGGTTGGTGTCGTCGAAGCGCAGGCTGCAATGCCCGCCGAATTCCTGCGCCACGCCGAAATTCAGGCAGATCGACTTGGCGTGGCCGATATGCAGATAGCCGTTGGGCTCGGGCGGAAAGCGGGTGACCGGCGCGGCAACGCGCTTGGCGGCGATATCGGCCTGGACGATGTCGCGGATGAAATCGCGACCCGCCTCTGCCGCCGCTTCCGATGCTGGCGCCGCCGTTTTGGCCGGTTCGGTCATGGGGTTCCCAAGGGTTTCTGGAACGTCTATGTGCCAGTTAAATAGGCGCTAGCCAAGGGGCAATGAGGCCTGCGATGCTGCACAACCCGACCGGCCTTCGTGCAGACTGTTTCGCGCAATACAAGTATATTCTGTCGGCGGAGCAAGACCACTCGGGAAAAACTTCATGAAACCAGATCAGCTCGCCAAGCATATTAGAAAATTGTCGCCGTTTGGACCGGCTAGTGATGCGCTCGAGCGTGCTCTAGGAACGCACGCCGGAATGACAAAAAAATGGTACAAATCTCAGAAGCAACATTGGCTCGGATGGCTCCGAGAGTATGATGGCCCAGGAGCCTATAATCGAAAGACGTATGGCGGACGTAGCGCGGCTTACGCCTACAATCACATTAAGTGTGCGCCGATGCTTCTATGGCTAGCTGAAGCGGTAAGCGTCGATGACAGAGCGCTGCGCCAAGCGAAGTGTGCAACGGTCGCCGCGGGCAAGAATCTCAGCAAACAATGTGGTGCACTGCGTGTGATAATTCCGTGGGAGATGATCAGCGAATGTTTGTTAAAAAGCAGGATACGAAATCGAGCAATGAGTAAACAATGACTAAGAAACGAGTTGTCATGCGCGGCCTGCGATCCGCCCCCGTTGTTCACCGACGTCCAATTCTACGCTCGCGTCGTCGGCTGCTTCTCAGTGAACTACTTCGAGGAATGACGCCACACCGTGCGCACAGCCTGGAAGATGACGGCCCTCTCGGCAGGGAGATGATTTGATGTCTTTATACTGTTTCACGCCGCCGCCAGCCGCGGCCGTTGCAGCTTCATCAGCAGCCATCCGGCGATCGCCAGGTTCAAGAGGTTCCAGGCGAAGCCGTTGAGGAACGCGGCCTGGTACGACAGCGTCAGGTCGTAGATGGCGCCGGACATCCAGCCGCCCAGCGCCATCCCCGCCACCGAGGCCGAAAGCACCGAGGTGATGCGCGTGCCGGCCTCGGACGCCGGGAAATACTGGCGGATGATCAGCGCATAGCTGGGCACGATGCCGCCCTGGAACAGCCCGAACAGCGCCGACACGGTATAGAGCGCCCACAGCCCGTCGAACGGCAGATAGAGCAGCAGCGACACCGCCTGAAGCCCCGAACCGATGATCAGGGTGATCAGCGGCCCGATGCGGTCGACCACCCAGCCCGAGGCCAGGCGGCTTATGATGCCGAAGCCCAGCATCAGCGACAGCATCTCGGCGCCGCGCGCCCCGGCATAGCCGAGGTCCGCGCACAGCGCCACGATATGCACCTGCGGCATCGACATGGCGACGCAGCACGCGACCCCCGCCACCATCAGCAGCCCGTGCAGCGCGTTGAGCGACAGGCCGCTCGCCGCCCGCACACCCATCGCCACGGTCGCGGGGCTGTCGTGGCGCAAGGCCGGCGGGCGGCGGCGCAGCGTGAACGCCAGCGGCAGCATCGTCGCCAGGCAGAACAGCCCGATGCCCAGGTGCGTCGCGCGCCAGCCATGAGTTTCGATGAAATGCTGGATCACCGGCGGCCACACCGTGCCGGCGAGGTAGCTGCCGCAGGAAACGATGGACACCGCCAGGCCGCGCCGCCGCGAAAACCAGTGCGAGATGTCGGCGATCACCGGCCCGAACGTGGCCGAGCCGCCGAGCAGACCGATCAAAAGGCCATAGGCCAGGACGAACTGCCACAGGGTCTGGGCATAGCTGGCGGCGGCATAGCCCAGCGCCAGGAAAACCGTGCCGATGATCGCGGGGATCGTGATGCCGTAGCGGTCGGACAGCTTGCCCATCATCACCTGGCCGAACACGAAGCACACGGCCGAGACGGTATAGGGCAGCGACGCGTCGGCGCGCGAAATGGCGAACTCGGCCTGGATCGCCGGCAAGGTCACCGCCGCCGACCACATGCCTACGGCGCCGATGGTGCTGAGCAGCATCGACAGCGCCAGGCGCGCCCAAGCGTAGGAGGACTCTTCCTCGGCCGCGCCGTGCGGCGGGGCCTGATGTGCTGGACGGTCGGTCACGGCTGGCGTTTCCCCGATGCTTGCCGCGATTCTATCGGCCGGGGCGGGCCGGGGCGAGCGATATCGTGGGATGGCTGATCGTCGATTTGCGAATGTACTAGTACAATCGGACGCCGCTACCGGATGCCGGCCCTGACGAAGCTCTGCACGAACTGGCGCTGGAACAACAGGAACGCGATCAAGAGCGGCCCCGAGGTGATCAAGGTGGCGGCGCAGATGATCGCCCAGTCGATGCCCTGGTCGACCGCCGCGAAGATGCTGAGGCCCACGGTCAAGGGCCTGGTGGTGACCGAATTGGTGACGATCAAGGGCCACAGGAAGTTGTTCCAGTGATAGCTGACCGACACCAGCGCATAGGCGAGGTAGACGGGCTTGGCCAGCGGCACATAGACCAGCCACAGCATCTTCAGGAACCCGCAGCCCTCCACGCGCGCCGCCTCGTCCAGCTCGCGCGGCATGCTCTTGAAGGTCTGGCGCAGCAGGAAAATGCCGAACGCCGACGCCATATAGGGCAGCCCGATGCCCAGCAGCGTGTCGATCAGCCCGATGCGCCGCAGCGTCTGGTAATTCTCGACGATCAGCACGTCGGGCATGACCATGAGCTGCACCAGCACCAGGGCGAACAGCACCTCGCGCCCGAAAAACTCGAACCGCGCGAAGGCATAGGCCGCCAGGGTGACCAGCACGAGCTGCGCCGCCAGGATCATCGTCACCAGCAGCACGGTATTCAGGAAGTACCGGGCGAAAGGCGCGGCCTCCCAGGCGTAAACGAAGTTCTGCAGCGTCCACGGCGCGCTGAGATCGAACCGCGCCGCGAACTCGGTGGGATGGAAGGCGGTCCACATCGCATAGATCAGCGGCAGGAACCACAGGATCGCCAGCACCCAGGCGCCGAGCGTATCGAGCGCGCGGGCGACGCCGACGGGCTCCATCGCGGAGCGGCGATGCGGCGCGGCGCTCATCGGTAATGGATCCGCCGGTCGAAATAGAAATACTGCCCGAGCGCCAGGCTGCCCAGCACCGCCAGCAGCACCACGGTCATGGCCGCGCCATAGCCCGTGTCCCAGAACTTGAACGCCACCTCCCACAGATAGAACAGCAGCAGCGAGGTGGCGTTGTCGGGCCCGCCGCGCGTGATCGTCAGCACGTGGTCGATCAGCCGGAACGAGTTGATCACGGCATTGATCAGGACAAACAGCGTCGTGGGCATCAGCAGCGGGAACACCACGCGCCGGAAGTAATACCAGCGCGACGCGCCCTCTAGCGCCGCCGCCTCGGCCAACTGGGGCGGGATCTGCTGCAACGCCGCCAGGTAGAAGATCATGAAGAACCCGGCTTCCTTCCAGATCGTCATGACGATGATGCAGGCGAGCGCCGTGTCCTTGGTGCCCAGCCAGTTGTAGCCGCCGCGGCCGAACTGTTTCAGAACCTGGTCGATCAACCCGTAATCGGGCGTGTAGAAGAACAGCCAGATATTCGCCACCGCGATCATCGGCAGCACGGTGGGCGTGAAATACGCCATGCGCAGGAAGCCGCGCCCCATGAGGTTCTGGTTCATCCACACCGCCATCAGCATGGCTAGGGCGATCGAGGTGGGAATCGTGCCGGCGGCGTAGATCAGGTTGTTGACGATCGACTTCAGGAAAATCGGGTCGTGCAGCATGGTCTCGTAGTTGTCGAGGCCAATGAACACGCTGGGCCGCGAGCCCTTGGGCGTGGAGCGGAAGCTCTGCCAGAACGTGGCGATGGTGGGATAGTGCGTGAACAGCGCCAGCAGCACCGCCGCGGGCAGCAGCAGCAGCCAGCCGTGGATATTGGCGCTGAGACGCTGGTTCATCGGATTCTGCAACAAGGAGGGCGGAGAACGGCCGAAACCGTCCCCCGCCCCGCCCTATCGGATCAAGCCGCTACTTCTTGTAGGGCTTGAGGATGCGCTCGGCCTCGCGCTGCGAGTCTTTCATCGCCTGCTCCGGCGTCTTGGTGCCGGTCAGCGCCGCCTGCAGCCCGTCGTCCAGCGCGCGCGTGACGCGCTGGTTTTCGTGCGTCGAGAGTTCCGCGACGGCGTGCGGCAGCTGGTCGCGCGCCACGGCGGCGGCCGGGAAGCCGGCCACGTAGTCCTTCATCCGCTTGGTTTCCCAGGCCGCCGGCGTCACCGCCACATAGCCCGTGTCGATGCCCCACTGCGCCGCGCGATCGGGCTGCGTTGCCCATTTGGCAAACTTGACCACGGCTTCGCGTTCGGCCGGCGTGGTCTTCTTGAAGATGTAGAAATTGCCGCCGCCGGTGGGCGAGCCGCGCCGTTTGTTCGCCGGCAGCATGGCGACGCCGAAATCGAACTTCGCGTTGGTGCGCACGTTGGTCAGGTTGCCCGTGGTGGTCCACATCATCGCGATCTTCTTCTCGAAGAAGTCCTTGGGCGTGGTGCCCCATTCCACGATGCCGGGCGGATGCACCTGGTGCTTGCGCGACAGATCGACCCAGAACTGCAGCGCCTCGATCACCCCGGGCTTGTCGTAATAGGTCTCGGTGCCCGCAGGGTTCATCAACCGCACGTCGTTCTGGGTGGTGAAGCCCTGGAACAGCCAATAGGGAAAGCCCGAGGACGGCACCTGGATGCCCCATTGCGTGACATTGCCCGTAGGGCCCTTCTTGGTCAGCTTCTTGGCGTAATCCAGCATCTCGGGCCAGGTCGCGGGCGGCTTGTTCGGGTCGAGGCCCGCTTCCTTGAACAGTTCCTTGTTCCAGTACAGCACCACGGTCGAACGCTGGAACGGAATGCCCCAGGTCTTGCCGCCGGTCTGGCTGTTTTCCATGAAGCCGGGGAAGAAACTCTTCAGCCACGCCTTGTCGGCGTCGGTCTTGACGATGTCGTCATAGGCGATGACCGCTTCTTCGTCGATCAGCGTGTACATGTCGGTGGACAGGATCACCGCGAAATGCGGCGGCTCGCCGCCTTTCAGCGCGGTCAGCGTCTTGGCGATCGTGTCCTGGTAGGAGCCGGTATAGACCGGCTTCACCTTGATGGTGGGATTTTCCTTCTCGAAATCCGCGGCCATCGCGTCGATCAGCTTGGTGATCGGCCCGCCCACCGCGACCGGGAAGTAGAACGTCAGATTCTGCGCCTGCGCGGCCGAGGCCATGCCCATCAGGGCGGCGCCGGCCAGCGCCAGCTTGACCCCCTTCAACGAAACGAACGACATCGCTATTCCTCCTCCTGGTGTTTGTTGCCTGAAACTCAATTCGCGGCCGGACCGTCGAGCCGGCGGCCGGAAGCCTTGTCGAACAGATGCCGGGCGCGCGCCGCCCAGTTCAGCGCCACGCGCGCGCCGGGTTGCAGCGCCGATTGCCCGTTGAGGCGCACCAGCACGCGCTGGCCGCCGGCGCGGCAGGAAAGAATCGTGTCGGCGCCCAGGTATTCGACCGACTCGACGGCCGCGTCCATGCCGCCGGGCGCCAGCGTGATGTCCTCGGGCCTGACCCCCAGCACGCGCCCCTCTTCCGCGCCGTCCATCAGGTTCATCGGCGGCGTGCCGACGAAGCGCGCGACGAACGACGTGGCCGGGCGGTTGTAGAGCGCGGCCGGCGGCCCGTCCTGCTCGATGCGCCCGTCGCGCATCACGACAACCTGGTCGGCCATGGTCATCGCCTCGGTCTGGTCGTGGGTGACGTAGAGCATCGTCACCCTGAGCTTCTGCTGCAGCGCGCGGATCTCGCGCCGCATTTCCTGGCGCAACTGCGCGTCGAGGTTCGACAGCGGCTCGTCCATCAGGCAGACCGGCGTTTCCGCGACGATGGCGCGGCCCAGCGCCACGCGCTGCTGCTGGCCGCCCGAGAGTTGCGATGGCTTTCGGGCAAGGAGCTGCGTCAGGCCGAGCAGCTCGGCCGCGCGCTCCAGCCGCCGCGCGCGCTCAGGCCCGCTCACCTTGCGCACGCGCAGGCCGAACATGATGTTCTCGGCGACGTTCAAATGCGGAAACAGCGCGTAGGACTGGAACACCATCGACACGCCGCGTTCGGCCGGCGGCAGGCGCGTGACGTCGCGTCCGCCGATGACGATGCGGCCCTCCGATGCCTCTTCAAGCCCCGCGATCAGCCTGAGCGTCGTGGATTTGCCGCAGCCCGACGGTCCCAGCAGCACCACCAGCGTGCCCTCGGCCGCGGTGAAGCTGACGCGATCCACAGCGACGGTCGCCCCCCAGCGCTTGACCACCGATTCCAGAACTACGGCGGACACGGATATTCCTCTCGGCCGTTGTTACACTTTTATGAACGGCCTACGCTGCTTTGGCAATGCGCCGCCGCCCGGTGCCGATCAGCACCGTAGCGCCGGCGCGAAACCGACTATGCGTCGGTTTCGCTGCCGATTCGTGACTGCCGCCGGATAGAAAAATTCAAGCCGGCAAGGAAAGCGTCAGTTGGCGGTGCCTTTTTTTACCGCCTGCTTGCCGGCGCTGTTGGCGCTGTTGCCCGTGCCGGCAGGCTTGGTGTCTTTCGTGGTCTGCGCCTGGGCCTTAACGCAATCGCTATAGGCCTTGCTGGCCTTGTCCATGCCCGTGCAGGTCTGGCCCGGCTTCTTGTCGTTCTGGGCATTGGCGTTCGCGTTGCTATTCTGCTGCTGCTGCGCCTGGGCCGCCGCCTTCACGCAGTTGGCATAGGCGGTGCTGGCCTTGTCCATGCCGGTGCAGGCATTGGCAGGGGTCTTGCCCGATGATTGCGCCAGGGCGGGGCCGGCGAGGAATGCGGCGAGCGAGAGCACTACACAGGCGTTCAACATCATGTTTTTCATGGCTCGTACCTCGAATCACCGTTGTGGGGTTGGCGGGGCGTATATGAGCACCAACCCGCCGGCCATGCCATACCCCGGGACGGCTGCGCCGGAAGAGCGCAAAACCCAGGAAATCCACCGTGCCACCGTTCGTTCAGGTGGCGTTCAGCTTCGTTGCCCTAGCGTCCGAGGTTGGGCGAGACCAGAATGACGCCGGCCAGTTACGGCCTGACGCGCTGCCCGGGGAGATCGACGAGATGACCACGACTAAGACCTGCCTGCGCCTGACCGCGACGGCCGCATTGGCGGCTGCACTCACTTTAGGAGCGCCGACTTCGAGCCAGGCCGGCGGCGGCGGACGCCACCACGGCGGCGGCCATCACCGCGGCGGCAACGGTTGGTATTACGGCGCGGCGGCATTCGGCGGCCTGGCGTTCGGATCGCTTTTGGCCTACTCGCTGACGCGGCCCTATTACGGCTACGGCTACGCCCCGGCCTATTACGCGCCGCCGAGCTACTACTATCCGCCCTATTACTCGCCCTACTACGCGCCGCCGGCCGCCTATTACCCGCCGCCGGGCTATCCCTATGGCTACGCACCCGCGTATTACGCGCCGCAGCCCGCCTACCCGCCGCAACCTGCTTACGCGCCGCAGCCCTCGTACTATGCGCCGCAGCCCGCCTATCCGCCGGTCAGCGGCCAGGCGCCGCAACCCAGCCCGTATCCGGCGGTCGCCGCGGTACAGCCGTTGAATTCGCAACCCGCGCCGGCGCAGGCGGCGATGCCGCCGGTCTATCCGGCCTCGCCCTATAACCGCGCGGTCAATGCAGCGCCCCTGCCGGTCACGCCGAAGCAACAGCCCACGCCCACGGTCGACTACGTGGCGGCGCTGAATCCGGCCGGCGCAAAGAACGGCAACGAAGAAGTCTGGCCGCTGCCGTAGTCGCTTGTAGCGCGGCCTAGCGCCGCTCCGCCGCGATCAAGCCCAGGCCCGGCGCGAAAATATAGCGCCGGTCGTCCAGCGGCTTGTCTTTTCCCGCCATGTAGTGCGTCCAGGTGAATTGCAGGCAGTGGCGCACGCCGCGGCACTCGAAATCGATCTTCTCGATGACGATGACGTTGACCCGGCCTGTCGGCTTCCCGCCGGGGCCGGAGCACAGGAACTCGTTGCGCCGGGTTTCGCCCTGACGCCATTCGCCCAGCGGAAACTTGATCTCGCCGGCGCAGCGTATGCCGCCGAAGCGCGAGTCGAAGATGCGGCCGATGCCGTCGCGCTCCAGCCGCACGGCGAAATCCTGCGCCACGTCGCCTTCGCGCTTGGTGCTGCGCTGGCGCCGGTAGACGGCGACAGTCTTGCCGCTGAATGCGTCGGGGACGGTTATCGGGCCGCTCCAGCGGTCGCCGCCCGGATCGACATGCGACGTGGGGTACTGTGCGATCTCACGCTTGCCGTCCCACGGCGCCGGCACGACCAACTGGAACGGGATGAAGCGCGCACCCGTGGCCCGATCGTACGCCGCGTCCCAGTTTTTCTGTTCGCCCAGTTTCGCCACGGGCCAATCGGCCCAAGCCGGCCCCGCGCAAATTAGGACAACCACGCCTAGGGTGAGGCGGTGCATCGCGGCGTCAGATTTTCTTCGGCTGCGCGGGAGCGGCCGGCGGAGCCTCGACCGGCGCGCCGGATTCGCGCCAAGCGGTGAAGCCGCCCTCGATATGCGCGACGGGTTTCAGGCCCATCTCCTGCGCCGACTGGGTCGCCAGGGCCGAGCGCAAGCCCCCGGCGCAGAAGAACACGAAGGTCTTGTCCTGGGCGAATTCCTTGCGGTGATAGGGACTGGCCGGGTCGATCCAGAATTCCAGCATCCCGCGCGGGCAATGCAGCGCTCCCGGCACCTTGCCGTCGCGTTGCAGCTCGCGGATGTCGCGGATATCGACGAACTGAACGTCGCTGCGCCCGAGCATCGCCCTGGCCTCGGCGGGCGTGAGCGTCCTAACCTTGGCCATCGCGTCGTCCACAAGCGCGCGATAGCCCTTCACGATCTTCTGCGGCATTGCGGCATCTCCCTTTTTTCCTTCCCATGCTAATCTCACTGCCCCCGTCACCACAATCGCGCCATGCAAAGCTCCTACGACGTCATCATCATCGGCGGCGCCGCCGTGGGCAGCGCCACGGCCTATTTCCTGAAAGGGCCGCTCGGTTTCACCGGCAGCGTGGCCGTGATCGAGCGCGACCCCGCCTATGGCGAGGCCGCCACGCCACGCTCGCTCGGCGGCATCCGCCAGCAATTCTCGACGCGCGAGAACATCCTGATGTCTAGGTTCGGCATGGAATTCGTCAAACGCGTGGGCGAGCACCTGGAAGTGGACGGCGACCAGCCCGATGTCGGGTTGCGCGAGCAGGGCTATCTGTTCCTGGCAACGCCGGAAGGCCGTGAAGTATTGCAAGCCAATCACAAAACCCAGCGCGATCTCGGCCACGATGTCGTGCTGCTCGATCCCCCTGCCCTCAAAGCGCGGTTTCCCTGGCTCAATACCGCCGGGCTGGCCGCGGGCAGCCTCGGCCTAAAGAACGAGGGCTGGATCGACCCCTACGCGCTGCTACAGGCGTTCCGGCGCAAGGCGCGCGCGCTCGGCGCCGAGTACATCCACGACGAAGTGGTTGGCATAGAGCGTAATGGAGGGAGTAACGGAGGGAGTAACGGGGGGCGTAGCGGAGCGCATATCGCCGGGGTAACGCTGAAATCGGGCGGGCGGCTGGCCTGCGGCACGGTCGTCAACTCATCCGGCACCAGGGCAAATCTGGTGGCGGCGATGGCGGGCCTGGACATCCCGATCCGGCCGCGCAAGCGGTTCATCTATGTGTTCGACTGCCGCGAGCCGCCGGAAAAAGCGCCACTCACCATCGACGCGACCGGCGTGTTCTTCCGGCCGGAGGGTGCGGGTTTCGTGTGCGGCGTGTCGCCGCCGGAAACCGAGGACCCGGACTGCCTGGATTTCGAGCTGGATTATTCGCTGTACGAGAACGTGGTGTGGCCGGCCCTGGCCGAGCGCGTGCCGGCCTTCGCCGCCATCAAGCTGACGCGCGCCTGGGCCTGCCAGTACGACTACAACACGCTGGACCAGAACGCGATCATCGGCCCGCACGCGGATTGCGGCAATTTCCTGCTGGCCAACGGCTTCAGCGGCCACGGGCTGCAGCAATCCCCGGCCGCCGGCCGCGCACTGGCCGAGCTTATCGTCCACGGCGCCTTCAAGACCATCGACCTGACGCGCTTCGGCTTCGGCCGCGTGCGCCGGAACCGGCCGCTGAAAGAATCGAATATCGTCTAGCCGCCGTAGCCGTTCGGGTGTTTTTCGTGCCAGCGCCAGGCGGTTTCGACGATCGAGCGCAGCGTATCGAAGTGCGGCTTCCAGCCGAGGTCGCGCTTGATCGCCGCGGGATCGGCCACCAGCACCGCCGGATCGCCCGCGCGGCGCGGCGCGTACTCCACGGGTACCTTGCGCCCGCCGATTTCCTCCACCGCGCGGATCACCTCGTTCACGCTGTGGCCGCGCCCGGTGCCGAGGTTGTAGCGCAGGCTATTGCTTTTCAGCGGATCGAGCACGGCGATATGCGCCTCGGCCAGGTCCATCACATGGACGTAGTCGCGCACGGCCGTGCCGTCATGGGTCTTGTAGTCGCTGCCGAACACCGAGACTTTCGGCCGCTTGCCCAGGGCCGCCTGGATGACGATGGGGATGAGATGCGTTTCGGGCTGGTGGTCCTCGCCGATATGCCCGTCGGGATGCGCCCCGGCGGCGTTGAAATAGCGCAAGGAAGCGGACCGTATGCCGAGCGTCCGGTCGGCCCAGTGCAGAATGCGCTCGATCAGGAATTTCGATTCGCCATAGGGGCTGCCCGGCACGATCGGCAGATCCTCGCCGATCGGCTTGTCGCCGGCCTGATCGTAGAGATTGGCGGTGGAGGACAGCACGAAGCGCTTCACGCCCGACTTGGCCGCCGCACGCAGCAGGTTGACCGCGTTCTGCGTGTTGTCGCCCAGGTAGGCCAGCGGATCGGCCATCGATTCGCCCACCAGCGACAGCGAGGCGAAATGCAAGATGGCGTCGAAGCGATGCGCCTGGAACAGCCGGGCGACGCCGGCCGCGTCGGCCAGGTCGAGCTCGACGAACGCGGCCGCGCGCGGCACAGCTTGGCGATGCCCGGTGGAAAGCCGGTCCACGACCACCACCTTGTGCCCGCGCGCGGCGAGCACATCGGCGGTGTGGCTGCCCACATACCCGGCCCCGCCCGTCACCAGCAGCGTTTCGGCCATGCCGTCTCCTTCGCTCCAGGAACGATCATCACCACAGACTGGCGGCTCGCGCAAAGGGGCGAATCGCAAAATCGCGCCGAATCACCCGATTCGGTGTCGGCCCGCGCGCCGGCGGGCTTATAGTGGGCTAAGCGAAACCCGCATCAGCCGAGGTAAGCCATGACCGTCCTGCTGCACATGACGTCCGCCCTGCTGGAGCCGATCGGCATCCTGGGCTATCTGCTGTGCGGCTTGATGCTGTCGCGGCTGTGGCTGGCGCTGTGCGGCGCCGTGGGCTGGGCCGTGCTGATGAACGTGTGGGAAGCGGCGCAGGAAACGGCGCGCTTTACCGTCTCGGGCTCGGAGCTGCTGGTCGCGCGTTTCGCCGCGGCGATGCTGGTGGCGGCGGCGGCGCATTACGCGCTGGAGGCGTGGCGCGAACGCCGCGTCCAGCAGCAGGGCTATTACTACCCGCCGCAGTTCCAGCCCGCGCTGAAAGCCATGCCGATGGTCGCCGAGGAGCAGGACGAGCCGATCGAGCCGCGTCGCTAGCGCTGGGGTCAGACCGTCTTCAGCCTGAGGTGAAAGCTCTTGGGCCGCGTCAGGTGCTCATAACCGACGCGGCTTAGGGTGCAGCCGCGCCCGGAATCCTTCACGCCGGTCCAGGCCAGTGCCGGATCGAGATAATCGCAGCGGTTCATGAACACCGTGCCGGTATCGAGCCGCCGGCCGATCGCCTCGGCGGCATCCGCGTCCGCCGTCCACACCGCCGCGGTCAGGCCGAAATCGCTGTCGTTCATCAGCCCGACCGCCTCGTCGTCGCCAGCCACGGACATGATGCCGATCACCGGCCCGAAGCTTTCATCGCGCATCGCCGCCATCTGGTGGTTCACGTCCACCAGCACCTGCGGCGCCAGATAGGGCGTGCCGGGCTTGGAGCGGGGAAAGCGCTTCTCGTCGATCAACGCCTTGGCGCCGCGCCGCGTGGCGTCGGCGATCTGCGCGCGCACCGTGGCGGCGCCCGAGGGCCGCGCCATCGGCCCCAGATTAGTGCCCTGCTCGATCGGATTGCCGAGGTTGTATTTCAACGTCAGATCGACGAAGCCGTCGACGAACTTCTTATACAGGTCCTTGTGGACGTAGATCCGCTCGATGCCGCAGCAGGATTGGCCACTGTTGAAGAACGCCCCATCCACCAGGTTTTCGACCGCGTGCTTGAGGTCGGCATCGGGGCGGACATAGGCCGGGTCCTTGCCGCCAAGCTCGAGGCCCACGCCGGGGAAACGGTGGCTGCGGCATTCCGCCGCCGCGCGCTGCACCGCCCGCCCGCCCTCGACCGAGCCGGTGAAGGCGATGAAATCCATCAGGCCGGCGCGGATCGCGGCTTCGGTATCGGCGTGGGTGGTGTGGACCACCTGGAACAGCCCGCCGGGCAGGCCGCCGGCCTTGAGAGCGTCGGCGATGCGCTGGGCGCATAGCGGCGTCTGCCCGCTATGTTTCAGCACCACGGCGTTGCCCGCCATCAGCGCCGGGATCACCGAGTTGACGGCGATCAGGTAGGGATAGTTCCAGGCCGCGACCGTGAACACCACGCCCAGCGGCTCGCGGTGGACATAGCGCTTGAACCCGGGCTTGGGCCCGGCATCGATGTCGCCCAGCGCCTCGGGCGCTATTTCGATCATGTAGCGGGCGCGCTCGGCGAAGCCGCGTATTTCGCCCGGCGACTGGCCGACCGGCCTTCCCATCTGCCAGCTCAGCTCTTCGGCGATCTCGGCGCCTTTGGCGACGAAGGCATCGACCGCGGCCGAGCATATGCGCGCGCGCTGGGCCAGCGGCGTTTCGCGCCAGCCCGGTTGCGCCGCGCGGGCGGCGGCGAAGGCGCGCTCGACCTCGGCATAGGACGACAACGCGACCCGGGCATAGACACGCCCGTCCACCGGGCTTACGACCTCGAGCGTCTGCGGCTTGCTCATGGTTATCCTTCCGGACGATTCTTTAGGCGGGATTTATGGGACTTTGCCCACGAAACGGGACGGTGGTTTAGCGGTTGGCGCTCGGCGTCACGGAAGAGTAATCTCGCGCCAATCCGGCGGCCAGACAAGGCCGCCCCAAGGGGTGGAAACATGGCCGCCGACCAGGCCACGATCGACCGCGCGGCCCAATGGCTTGCCGAGGCGCGCCTTGGCAAACGCAGCGTCGGCGAGATGCCGGCGGCGTTGCGCCCCGCCACGCCCGCGATGGGCTATGCGATCCAGGCCGCGCTGCACAAGCGCCTGACCGCCGCCGGGCGCGGGGCGCTGGTGGGCTGGAAGGTCGGCGCCACCACCCTGCCGATGCAGAAATTGCTGAACATGCCCGAGCCCGTGGCCGGCGCGATTCTGGCGTCGGGCGTGCTGCGCTCGTCCACGGGCATGAAATTCGCCGATTTCATTAAGCCGGGCGTGGAATGCGAGGTGTGCGTGCGCCTGAAATCCCCGCTGCCGGGCAAGCCCGGCGCGGTGGATAGCGCGGCGGCGGCTGCGGCAGTGGGTGAGATGTGTTCGGCAATCGAAGTGGTGGACAACCGCTACGGCGACTTCGCCAAGATGGGCGCGCCGACGATCATCGCCGACGACGTATTCCAGGCCGCCGTCATCCTGGGCGTATGGCACGAGGACTGGCACGATATGGACCTAGTGGATTGCGTCGGCACGATGTCGGTCGACGGCGTGACCAAGCTGGAAGGGCGCGGCCTGGACGTGATGGGAAACCCGCTGGAATCGCTGGCGTGGCTGGCGAACCTTCTGGGCACGCGCGGCGAAAGGCTGGAGCCGGGACAGATCGTCATGACCGGCAGCCTGACCCTGCCCTATTGGGCCAATCGCGGCGAAAAGCTGCAGGCGCGGATCGACGGCCTGGGCGCGGTCAACGCCGTTTTCGAGTAGGGCCGGCGCCGGGCGCGGCGCGGCGCGGCGGGTTCTTCAGCGGTTCCTTCGCAAGCTCGGCCAAGAGCCAGTCGCGGAACGCGGCGATCTTGGGATGCGCTTCGTTGCCCGCTGGGCAGACGAGGTAGTGCGATTTGCCCGAAGCGATCGTCAGGTCGAAGGGCTGCACCAGCCGGCCCGATTCCAGCTCGTCGACGAAAAAAGCCGGCTTCACCAACGCCGCACCCGCGCCGCCTAGTGCCGCCTGGATCGCCATCTGGCTGGAATCGAACACGCTGCCGTGGCGCGCCTCGCGCGGGTCGACACCGGCAAGGGACAGCCACGCGCGCCAATCCTCGGCATTGACCGCGCTGTCGCGCAGCAGCGGGTAGCGCAGGATGTCGCGCGGGCCCTTGAGCGGCGGGCCCGAAGCCAGCAGATCGCGGCTCATCAGCACCGTCAGCTCTTCCTCGAACAGCTTTACCGCATAGAGATCGGGCCAGTTGCCGCGGCCATAGCGGATGGCCGCGTCCACGCCCTCGCGGTGGAAATCGACCGGGCGCTGCGAGGCGTCGAGCCGGAATTCGATCTCGGGATAGGCGGATTGGAAGCGTTGCAGCCGCGGCACCAGCCAGCGCCACGAGAATGTCACCGATGAACTGATCGTCAGCGACCCGCGCAGGCCGCCACCGGCCACGCGCTCCACCGCCGTGCCCAGGCGCTGGAAGGCGTCTTTGGCGCCCGCCAGAAGCTCCTGCCCCGCGTCGGTCAGCAGCAGCCGGCGCGGCATGCGGCGGAACAGCTTTACGCCGAGGGTGTCCTCAAGCAGCCGGATTTGGTGGCTGATCGCGGTGGGCGTGACCGCCAGCTCGTCCGACGCCTTGGTGAAGCTCAAATGCCTTCCCGCGGATTCGAAGGCGCGCAAGGCGTTGAGCGGCGGCAGGCGGGCCAACCCAGCCTCCTATAGATGAATTATACTCATCTATCATAGGACGAGCATTCGTTTGTCGCAAGCCTGCAACCGGGGCCATATACGACCATCAACACCGGAACGCGGCTCCCGGCCCGATCCGGGCAAAGATGAGTAAAATTGGAGATATGGCATGACCCACAAGACGCAAACCCTCGGTTCCCCGTTCGTCGCGGCTTCCGATCCGCGCGGCTCGCTGATCGTGCGGTCGGTCGACGCGCTGTTCACGTGGCTGGATCGCGCCCAGGAACGCCGCGCCCTGGCATCGATGAGCGACAGCCAATTGAAGGACGTGGGCCTGAGCCGCGCCGACATCGCGGGCGAGGTCGACAAGTCTTTCTGGCAGCATTAAAACCGCAGGCATGGCTGGGAAGACCAAGACACGAACCGGCGGCTGTTTGTGTGGGGCAGTGCGCGTGAGCGTAACCGGCTCACCGAGCAGGCTGAACTATTGCCATTGCCGTTCCTGCCGCAAGGCCAGCGGGGCGCCCGTTGTCGCATGGGCGACATTCCCGGCCGGCAACGTGCGCTTCACGCCAGAGCCGACCTGGTACAAATCCTCGGATAAGGCCGAGCGCGCCTTCTGCGGCAAATGCGGCTCGGCCATGGTCTGGCGCTCTTTCGCCGACCCCCGGCACATCGACATCACCACGATCACGTTCGACAACCCCGACGATCCCGATCTCAAGCCCGTGGACCATCTGTGGATGGACGCGAAACTGTCGTGGTTCGATGTGCGCGACGAGCTGCCGCGCTATCATGAGTTCCGGAAAGGCCCGCGCGTCGAAGACTAGGCTTTTACCCCTGCCGCTCGCGCTTTTTCGACCAGCAGCCGGAGCGGCGCGGTAAGGCGCTCGAACAACCCCTCGTCCCGTTCCGCCGCCGACAGCGCCAGGGCCACGGCTTCGAGCGTGGAGAGGCTGTCGCGCCTCGGCTCGCGCCGCAAATTGCCATAGGCCGAGGGCCGCGCCGGGTTCAACACCAGGCGCCGGCATTTCAGCAGCCACGGGTTGCGCCACCACAGCGTCTTGGCCTGGCTCCAATTGCCGTCGAGCACGATGATGCCGCGCAAACCGCCTAGGGCCGCGCGCTGGTCGGGCAGAGCCTGGCCCTTGCGGCTGACCGCGATCACCGCCCCGGCGCCGCGCTCCGGCCGGTCGGTCTTCGGCCCCTGGAACAGCACGCCCCATTCCTGCGGCTCGGCGTGCTTTCCCAACGCCGCGTCGAGATTGCGCCAGGAAAGCCCGGTGGCGATGCGGCTGCCGGGGATTTGCAGCTCGATCATCCCGGCGGTGCCCAGCACGCGATCCTTTTCCTGCGGGTGGCGCAGCACCAGGACCGACAGGCGGCTTTTGTGCTCGGCGATGGCCGCGCAGACGCACAACTCTAAAGGCTTATGGCAACGCGCGCAGGAGGCGTGGCCTTCATCGGCCGGGGCCGGGGCATCGGTCATGCAATACCGTCCGGCCCCGCGCCGCAGACCAGCACGCAGACCCGCTCGCCCGCCTGGGGCGTGTATTTACCGCCGAGGATCGCGGCCATGCCCGCCGCGCCGCTGAGGTCCGCCGCCACGCCCAACTCCATCCACAGGAATTTTGCAGCGATGCGCATGTCGTCGTCGGTTATCAGCACCACCTTTTCCACCGTGTCCTTGATGATGGCGAAGTTCATTTCATCGGTGCGCGAAGCGGCGAGCGTGAGGACCGAGGTGGTAATCGACGGCAGGGTGACGACTTTCCCCGCCCTAAGGCTGTCGTGAATCGTGGGGGCGCCCACCGGCTCGACGCCGACGATGCGCGCCGTGGGCTTGAGCTGGCGGATGGCGCTCGCCATCCCCGCGATCAGCCCGCCGCCGCCGATGGCGACGATGAACGTGTCGATCGCCGGGTCCTCGACGAGGATTTCGAGACCCACGGTCCCCTGCCCCGCCATCACCGCGGTGTCGGCGAAGGGATGGAAATAGGTGAGGCCATCGCGCTGCGCCTGCGCCAGTGCCGCCGTGTTGGATTCGCTCCAATGCCTGCCCGAGACGACCAGGGCGGCGCCGTAGCCCTTGATTTTCTCGGCCTTCAGCGGCGACACGCCCTCGGGCACGTAGATCGTCGTGGGCACCTTGGCCAGAAACCCGGCATAGGCGACGGCGATGCCGTGATTGCCGCCCGAGGCGGTGATGATGCCGCGTTTCAGGTGCTCCGCCGGCAGGGAGGTGAGCTTGCTGGTGGCGCCGCGCGCCTTGAACGAGCCGGTGACTTGCAGCGATTCCAGCTTGAGCACGACGGTGCCCTGTCCCGGCAGCGGCGATTTGAGGCCCGTGGTCGCCAGCATGGGCGTGCGGCGCACGAACGGCTCGATACGCTTGGCCGACGCGCGGATATCGGAAAGAGGAATCACTCCGCCGCACCTTTCAACAGGGACTGGCCCGGCTTCACGCGGGTGAAGGCGACGGGCACACGGGCGATGCGTATATCACGCCCAATCATCCGCGCCTCGGTAAAAGCGGCTGTCTTGGCGTCGGCCTCGCCGGGGAAATCCTCGCGGTAATGCGCGCCGCAGGAATCCTCGCGCACCCGGGCGGCGGCCACGACCGCGCGGCTGGTCAGCACCAGGTTCTTGAGGTTCAACCAATCCTGCCAGGCCATGTTGAATTGGCTGGGCTGGGACGGAACGCGCGCGCGGTCCAGTTCGGCGTCGAGCTCGTCGAGCTTCGCCGCCGCACGGGCCAGGCCCGCCGCGTCGCGGATCACGCCAGCGTCGTCCCACATCGCGGCGTACAGCGCGTCGCGGATCGGCTCCAGGCCGCCGCCGCCATCGCCAAGGGGCGCGCTGGCCGCGCCAACCGCCGCCTCGACCGCTGCCATGTCGGGCGCGCGTTGCTCGATACCCGACTTCAGGTATTTCGCCATTGTAGCGCCTGATATGCCGCCGAACACGGTGGAGTTGGCGACGCCGTTGCCGCCCAGACGGTTGGCCCCGTGCACCCCCCCGGTATCCTCGCCCGCGGCGTAGAGGCCGGACAACTCGGTCGAGCAATCGAGACCGAAACGCACGCCGCCCATCATGTAATGCGCGGTGGGCGTGACCTCGACCAGGCCCGAGACCAGATCGAAGCCGACATCGGCGCAGCGCTCGACCATGCCCTTGAAATTCGCCCGCACCATCGCGCCGTCGAGATGGCGCATGGTGAGGAACACGCCGCCATTGGGGCCCACGCGGCCCTTGCGCATCTGTTCGACCATCGCGCGGCTGACGATGTCGCGCGTGGCGCGCTCCCCGCGCGGATCGTAATCCGGCATGAAGCGGCGGCGGTTGCCGTCGAGCAGATGCCCGCCGACACCGCGCAAGCCCTCCTCGATGATCGTGCCGGTGATGCGCGTGTCGTTGCCCGCCATCAGCCCGGTGGGATGGAACTGCACCATCTCCATGTCGCGCAAGGGGAGCCCTAAACGCAGAGCCATCGCCATACCGTCGCAGGATTTGTCGCCCGAGGGGGTGTGGTAGCGGTACATGGTCGGCCCGCCGCCCGTCGCCAGCAGCACGGCGCGCGCCTCCACAAGCGTGAACTCTCCACTACGAATGTCGAGCAGCAACACCGCCGCTATGCCGCTGCCATCGGCGGATTTGATCAGCGCCAGCGCGCGATGTTCCTCCAGCCGCTCGATGCCGCGCGCCCAGACCTGCTCGGCCAGGCGGTTCATGATCTCGATGCCGGTCAGGTCGCCCTTGTGCACGGTGCGGTCGAAGCTTTGCCCGGCGAAGGCTTTCTGGTGCACCGTGCCGTCGGGGTTGCGGTCGAAGAAGCAGCCCCATTCGTTCTCCAGCTCGCGGATGCGGTGTTGCGCGGTGGTCACCAGCGTCCAGGCCAGGTCCTGGTCGTTCAGCCACTTGCCGCCTTCGATCGTGTCCATGAAATGGCGCTCGACCGAATCCTCGGGCGCCAGGGCGACGTTGTAACCGCCCTGCACCATGCGCGTGCAACCGGATTTTCCCAGCAGGCCCTTCACCGCGATGGTGATATCGAGCGCGGGATCGGCTTTATGCGCGTGCAACGCCGCCAGCAGCCCCGCCCCGCCCGAGCCGAGGATCAGAATGTCGGTCTTGATCCGGTTCATGCCGGGATACTAGGACTTCACACCCATCGCGGCGAGAGCGGCGGCGCGGCGGTCGACGGCGGATTTGTTCACCTGGTCGTACATGCTCACCCCGTGCGAATCCATCGCCACCAGCAGCGGGCCGAAGCCCTTGACCCGGAACTTCCACAGCGATTCCGGGTTGAGGTCGTCGAGGTCCACGTCGTCGATCGCCTCGATCCAGGTGGTTTCCAGCGCGGCGGCGCCGCCGATCACCGCCAGGTACGCCCCGCCCAGCTCCTTGAACGCCGCCAAGGTCTCACGCCCCATCCCCCCTTTGCCGATGACGATCCGCACGCCCTCGCGCGCCATCAGCGGCCGGGTGAAGCGTTCCATCCGGGCGCTGGTCGTGGTGCCGACGCAGATCGCGGCATAGCCCGCCGGATTCTCGTTCGAGCCCGGCACCTTTTTCACGTTGGGCGCGGTGTGGATCACGGCATGGCCCTTCATGTCCAGCCTAGTGCGGCGGTTGTTGTCGAACATATGGATCAGCGTGGCGTCGCGGATGCCGTAGAGCGTGCCGTTCAGCGTCACCGTGTCGCCGACCTTCAAGGCGCGGGCCTGGGCCTCGGTGATCGGCATGGTGAAATCGTGCTGCATGGCTAGAACCCGATCTCCACGCCCTTGGGCGTGAAGGTAGCGCTGGCGCGGCGCGCGGAGTGGCATTGGATGTTCACCGCCACCGGGTTCATGGTGATATGCGTGGCGGCGAGCTCGACATGCACGGCGAAGGACGTGGAGTCGCCGCCCAGGCCCTGCGGCCCGATGCCGAGGGAATTGACGGCAAGGCTCAATTCTTTTTCCAGCTTCGCCCCTTCGGGATCGGCGCAAGAACTGCCCAAGGGCCGCGTCGCCGCGAGCTTGGCCAGATGCATGCACAAATCGGACGTGCCGCCGACGCCGACGCCAACGATGGTCGGCGGGCAGACCTTGCCGCCCGCCTCGATCACCCGGTCGATCACGAAAGTCTTGATCGCGTCCACGCCCTCGGCCGGGATCGCCATTTTCAGGAACGAGCCGTTCTCCGACCCGCTGCCCTTCGGCACCATCTCAAGCCGCAGCTCGCGGTCGTGATCAGTGAAATCGATGTTGATCACCGGCACCAGCGCGCCGCAGGAGGTCTGCTCGTTCTTACGGCTGATCGGATGCACGATGGACGAGCGCAGGGGATGCTCGCGCGTCGCCCGCTCGACGCCCCTGCGGATCGCGGCTTTCAGCGCCGCGCCGTCGACCTCTACGTCGCGGCCGATCAGCACGGTGTAGATCGGAATGCCCGTGTCCTGGCACAAAAGGTTCTCGGTCTTCTCGGCCACGGCGATGTTCTGGATCATGGTCGCCAGGACGGATTTGGCGGTGGCGCCGCTTTCGCCCGCGTCCAGGCGCTTGAAGCCCTGCTTGATGTCGTCGGGCAGCAGCTTGAGCGCGCGGATATAAAGCAGCTTGGCCGCCTCCTCGATCGCCGCCGGATCGACGACGAGCTTCGGGGCATTCATCGCTGCATGCCCCAGCGGCGCACGGTGCGGAGTTCCACCGTGCGAAAGATAACGCTTTCCACCAGAAGGCCGATAAGGATGACCGTGAACAGCCCGGCGAACACATAGGCGGTCTCAAGCTGGTTGCGGTTCTCGAAGATAAACCAGCCGAGCCCCCCGGAGCGCGACGACACGCCGAACACCAGCTCGGCCGCGATCAGCGTGCGCCAGGCGAAGGCCCAGCCGATCTTCAAGCCCGCCAGGATCGATGGAAACGCCGCGGGAATCAGTATTTTCATCACATAGGGGATGCCGCGCAGGCCGTAATTCTGCCCGGCCATGCGCAGAGTTTCGCTCACGGCCATGAAGCCGGTATGGGTGTTGAGCGCCACCGCCCACAGGACCGAATGGATGATGACGAAAACCAGGCTGGGCATGCCGAGGCCGAACCACAGCAGCGCCAGGGGCAGCAACGCGATCGCCGGCAGCGGGTTGAACATCGCCGTCAGCGTGGACAAAAGATCGGTGCCGACCTGCGTGGATACCGCAAGCGTCGTGAACACCGCGGCCAGCGCAATGCCGCAGGCATAGCCGATCACCAGCGTGCGGATGGAGGTAAGGGTGCGGTCGAGCAGCGGCCCGTGCGCGGTGGCATCCCACCACGCCGTCGCCACGTCCTTGAAGGTTGGAAACATCAGCGGGCTGTTGAGCCACGACGCATAGAACTGCCAGACCACGCACAGCAGAATCAGGATCGCCAGGCGCCGCAGCCACAACTGGTTCGACAGGCGCTCCCATAGCGACAGCGGCCGCGCCGCGTCGCCGATCACGCCGGCGTCGCGCGGCTGGAGCTCGAATTCGGGCCGCGACGGGGCGGCGGGCTGATCCTTACGCATCGGCGTGTACCCGCTCTTCCTCTTCCACGCGCTGGGCGAACAGCATGGCGTGGATGCGCCGCTGCAAGGCCTGGAATTCCGCGCCCTGCTGGTCGTGGCCGAGGCCGGCGACGTTGAGCTCGGCCCGCACCTGACCGGGATGAGGTGTGAGCACCAGCACGCGCGAGCCGATGATGATCGCCTCTTCGATGGAGTGGGTGACGAACAATACGGTGAAGCGCACGTCCTCCCACAGCCGCAGCAATTCGTCCTGCATCTTGCGCCGGGTCAGCGCGTCGAGCGAGGCGAACGGCTCGTCCATCAGCAGAATGTCCGGCTCCATCGCCATCGCCCGGGCGATGGCGACGCGCTGCTTCATGCCGCCCGAGAGCATGTGCGGGTAGACGTCGGCGAATTTCGTCAGGTTCACCTTGTCGATATAGGCCTGCGCGCGATCCTTCGCTTCGGCCCGGCTGCACCGCTTGCTCACCAGCATGGGGAACAGCACGTTCTGCCGCACGGTCTTCCACGGCAGAAGCTGGTCGAATTCCTGGAACACCATCATGCGGTCGGGACCGGGGCGCTCGACCGTGCGGCCGTTGAGCGCGATCGTGCCCTCCACGGGCTTCATGAACCCGCCCACGGCCTTCAGCAGCGTGGACTTGCCGCAGCCCGACGGCCCCAGCAGCACGAAGCGGTCGGCGCGGTGGACCTGGAACCCCACGCGATAGGTGGCGGTGACCAGGTGGTCGCGCGTCTTGTATTGCAGCGTGACGCCGTCGACCGACAGCAGCGCGGGGGGAGCTCCCCCGCCGGTCCGCGCCGCCGTCATCATGCCGTCCCTAGCTGCCTTGTACGCCGTGGACCTCGGGGAAGTAATAGTCCTTCCACGACGCCGGCAGGTTCTTGATGCTGCCGATCTTGTTCATGAACTGGGCGTACTTGATCGTGTTCAGCGGCACGATGGTGTGCTTGAGGTCGGGCGAGGCCATCATCTTGGCGATGAATTCGGGCGGCGATTTGGATTTCTCCTCGGCGATGTAGATCTTGATCGCGTCGGTGCGGTTCTTCTGGATGAACTCATGCGACTCCACCAGCGCGTCGAACAGCGCCTTGTAGCTTTTCGGGTTCTCGTTGCGGAATTTCGAGGTAGTGAAGGCGCTGTTGAAGGTGGCCGGGCCGCCCAGCACCTCGAAGGAACTGACGATGCGGCGCACGCGCGGGTCCTCGAGCTGCTGGTACTGGAACGGCGGGCTGGAGAAATGCGCCGTCACCTCGGACTTGCCCGACATCATCGCCGCCGTCGCGTCGGGATGCGACATCGACACGGTGAGGTGGTTCAGCTTTTCGTGTTTGCCCACGCCGAATTCCTTTTCGCAGGCCATCATCAGCGTGACGGCCTGGATCGAGACTTTCACCGCCGGCAGGGCGATGCGGTCCTTATCGCTGAAATCCTTCAGCGCCTTCACCGCCGGATTGATGGTGTTGCAATAGAGCGCCGTGGCGTCGAAACAGCCGATGCCCTTGACGTCGGCGTTGCCCTTGGTCTTGTCCCAGATCGTCAGCAACGGGCCGACGCCGCCCGAGACGACATGCACGTTGCCGGAAAGCAGCGCCTCGTTCGCCGCCGCGCCGCCGGTGGTCTGCACCCAGCCCACCTTGGTGTTGGGCAGGCCGTTCTTGGCCAGGTGTTTTTCCAGCAGCTTCTGGTTCTTGATGACGTGCAGCGGCAGGTAGGCCAGGCCGAATTGCGGCGCGATGACGATCTCGCCCACCTCGGGCTTGCCTTGCGCGAAAACACCGATGGGCAGCGCCATGACGCCCGCGCCGGCGGCCATTCCGGCCACGACGCCGCGCCGGCTCACCTTATTGCTTGTCATTATCAATCCCTCCCCATTTATTGCCGCTTCCCCTGCCTTGCGATGATACGGGGTTTCGCGGGTAGGCCAAAGTCCGTATTAACCCCCGGCGTGGACGATCACCTCGCCGACCTCGGGATCGACGGTCACGGTTTCGCCCGTGCGGATCGCCTGGGTGATGTCGGTTTCGAAGCGGTCCATGAACGGCAGGTCGGCGAAGGCCGCACCCTGCGCCATGATGGGATTGGCGATGTTGAGCAGCAGGGCCAGCGGCGCCTTGCCGGCTTCAGCCATGTTGCGCAGCATCCAGGCCGTGGCCACCCCGCCCTTGGCGCCGCGCAGCACCAGCACGCGCCCGACATAGGACTGGCGATAGAGCTTGTGCGCGGGCCGCGAGAACACCCCGGCGATGCGGTCGAGGTCGTAGCGCGCGCTGAAATAATCGTCGGCCACCAGCGCCACGCCGCTGACCCGTGGGCCGATGCCGATATGGGCGCGGATCACGCGCTGGCCGGTCATGCCGCGCCGTCCGTCGGCACGCGCCCGGTCACGGCCGCCGCCACGCACGCCTCCATCGAGCCCAGGCTCGGGGTGTAGCCGTACCCGCCGATGATGTTCACCAGCTTGGCCGAATTGCTCATCAGCCGCTTCCAGCCCATCGCCTCGCCGATCTCGCGCGCGTGCATCTGGTAGAAGCACACGCCCTTCAGCACGATCGCCCCGGCGCGTTCGATGCGCTGGGTCAGGCCCAGGCGGTCGGCGGCGGCTTTGATCTCGGGCGAGGTCGCCACCAGCATCGCGGTGTGCGGGTCGATCTCCTTGCCGTCCAACAGCCCGGCGAGGGTCTGCAATTCCATCAACGACAATTGCGGCGCGGCGAACACCACGACATCGAGCTTGTCGCCGCCGCCGCCATAGGAACGGTAGAAGGCGTCGAGGTCCCCGGCGGTGACGGTTTCCGGCGCGGGCCCGCCCTCGCTCATGATCGCGGGCAGGTCGGGCGCTTCGGGCGTCACGCTGACCATGTGGAACAGCGCCACGGTGCCGAAGCTCGCCAGGGCCGCGCCGAAATGCTTCAGCTCGTCCGAGGTGGGCGCGCCCTCGACGCCCAGGATCGCCGGCACTTCCCAATAGGATTGCAGGCGCCGACCGATCACGCCGCCGAGCGCGCCCCAGGCGCTGAGATCGCCGGGGCGGTCGCGCAGGATGAACGCGCGCGTGGCGCGGCGATTGTCGGGCAGGTGATAGCCATAGCGCGGCACGCGGCCTGTGAGCGCCGCGGCCAGGGCCGATGGGCCGCCCTCGAAATTGCTGCGCGCGCCCTGGACCGAATTCGCGTAGATGGTCGAACCCGTGTCGCCGAACGCCAGATGCTCGCCCAGCACCGGCGGCATGATGGTCTGGTAGTTGATGCAGGTGTCGGTGAGCAGGAAATCCATCGCCCGGAACGCGGCGATCGCGCGGCGTTCCAAATCCGCCATCGTTTCGGTCTGGCCCAGGCGGCGATAGGCGTCGAAATCGATGCCGCGCGGATCGGTGATCGTCGGCACGCGCACGCGGCGATGCTCGGGCGCCGCCTTGGCCACGCGCTCGAGGAACTGCACCCCCGCCTCGCCCAGCGACTCGGCGTCGGCCATCAGGTGCACCTGCGATATCTCGACGAAATCCTGCGCGTCGAAGAAGCGCCCCACGCGCATCTGCTGCTGCATCGCCCATTTGCGCGGCGCGCCGTGCTTGCCGTCGAGCATCGCCTGTTCAAGATCGGTTAGGCGCACGCTGGCGACTCCTAGATCACGTAGATCGGGCTGGACCAGATCAAATGCCCGTCTTCCTGCGTCACGCAGACATAGAGCGCGTCGTCGTGACCGCGCGTGGGCTTCAGGCGGCGGTCGAGCTTGATGTGGCGCTGTGTGTTTTCGTCCGGCAGGCGGAACACGCGGATTTGGCGCTTGATGCCGCCGTCGGTCGTCAACACCCGATCTTCTAGGCCGATGGAGGCGACGGGAATCTCCGTTTTCACCAAGGCCGTGTCGATCGCCAGCGTGCCGTTGATCGGGTCTTCAAGCCAGGCATCGAACCCGCCGAAGCCGCCGGTGGTCAGCGCCTGCCACGACACGCGGCTTGAATCGTGGCGCGTCAGCTTCTTGTCGAGGTTGTAGAAATTGACCGGCGCGATGCGCTGGAAGCCGTTGCCGGTAAGCCGCGCTTCGCCGTCCCACATTGTCTGCCGCCCGCGGCCGCGATACTCGCTGCCTTCCCAGATCACGCGGATGCGCCTGCCCAATGCGGCTTTGTCGTAGGGCCGCACCGTCTCCAGCACTTCCAGCCGGTTGCGAATCTCCAGGCGTTCGATAGGCGCCGAACCCAGCGCCTCCACCGACAGAGTGATGTCGCGGTCGCTGCGCACGATGTCGCCCATGATCGCCTCGCGCACGGCGAAGGCGCGCGTCGGCCCGAGCCGCGGGTCGTCCTCGAACCGCTCGGCGGGCCCATCGAAGCGCGCGCGCACATCCAGCACCATGCGGCAGCCCGTGCTGGCGTAATGATGCCGGCGGCGCAGCGCGTCCATGATCGCGGGGCGCGTCAGCTCCTTCGCCAGCACGCAACTCAACCCGCCATAGGCGCCGAACAGCGACGCGCCGGGATAGGAGGCGCCGGGGCGGCCCTTGTGCCCATCGCTATTGGCCAGGATGCCGACGCGATAGCCCTGCTCCAGCGCGTCGCCCAGCAGCCATTCGAACGTGCCCCAATCGGAGTGCACTTCGACGGAGCGTTCCAGGCGGATATCGTGCGCCATCTTGATGTCGGCATAGCGCCCGCCGATATGCGCGAATACCAGGCAATCCTCGTTCTTCAGCGCATGGAACAGCTGCTCGGCCGAATTGGCGTCGCTGCCGACGTCCGATAGATCGTCCACCAGCGCGTGCGAGGAGCGGTGGATCTGCCGTCCCTCCTGCATGAACAGCACGTTGCGGTCGCCGCCCAGGCCGGTGTTGCCCGACCATTCGAAACCGGGGAAAGCGACGAAGCGGTGATCCCGGTTGTATTCGGCTGACAGTTCATTGAGGCGCTGCCAGAACGCCGTTGTGATCTGGAAGTCGTTGCCCTGGTGGCTGATGGCGTCGAGGAAGCCCAGGTCGCGGGCGAAGGCGAAATAATCCTCGGCCGAGTTGGTGCCGATGGTCTCCTCCGACTGGCCGTGCAGGTCGCACCAGAACGGCAGCAGGTCGGATTTCTCGGCGACGCGCAGCGGATTGCTGGTGCATAAAACCGCGCCCCTAGCGTCGAGCACGTCGACGGTCAGATCGCCGGGCCCAGCCGCGCTCAGATTCTCGATGGCCGTCCCCAACTGGCCGGGCTTGAACGCGGCGGTTTCGGGCAATCCGGCGATGGGCGCGCTGGACCTGAGCCGCAACACCGCATTGCCCTGATCGGCGGGGTTGCCCCATTTGTCCTCGGCCTTGAGACACAGCCGGAACTTGTCGCCCATGCGCCTGAGGGTCGGCAGCACCGCGACCCATTTGACCGGCGGCCCGGCGATGACCGGAACGAAGGGACTAGCCGGCAATTCGCAGTAGTTATAGGTGGCGAACGGATCGACCAGCACCCGGAACTCGAACGTGGGCTCGGCCATGGTCTGCACGCGGATGCCGGGCGAGCCCTTGCTGCGGTCGCCGAAGCGCACCGTGATGCGGTCGCCCGCGCGCATGAACCCGCGCATCACACGGATGAACAGCGTCTTGTCCCAGGGGCGGATGTTTCGCTTCGGATCGTAGGCCGCTTCCAGCGTCGCGCCGTTGCTGGCCTCTATCGTGGTGTACCCCGGCGCCGCCGGATCGGTGAATTGCGGCCGCCCCATGTCGCTGGCGAAGCGGAACACGATCTTCAGGCTGCCGGTATCGTCGATGCCGAAATACCCGGCCGTATAGACCAGCGTGAACGACGCGAAGCTGCCCGCCTCGACCGGCCCTTCAGGCTCGATCGTGGCCGCGCCCATGCGGTCGGCCATGTAACTCGTGTGCGGCATTCCCACCCGTCCTGGAAGTCAGGTTAGATCACCAGCCCGGTGCCCGAGGCAAGCAGCAGAAACAGCACGATGCGGCGGAACCAGACTTCGTCGACGCGCCGGTAGAGCCACAGGCCCAGCGCGCCGCCCACCAGCAGCCCGGGCAGGCAGATCATGGCGTAATAGGCATGCGTGCGGCCGAGCGATCCATAGGCCAGCATCCCGGCCAGGGCGGCGACCTGAATGGTCATGTTGAAGGGCTGATACACGGCGCGCGCCTGGTCCTTCGGCCAGCCGCGCAGCAAGGTCCAGGGCATCGGCACCGCGCCCGACAGGCCCGCCAGCCCGCCCATCGCCCCGCCGATGAAGCCCACAACCGCGTCCAGCGCCTTGCCGCCCCACGCCACGGGCTTCCACGGCCCGGCGAACTGATAGAGCGAATACAGCACCAGGAACACGCCGACGCAGCGCCGGAACAGCATCGGCTCGACGCGCGGCAGCAGCCACACGCCCAGCGGCACGGCCAGCAGGCCGGGAATCAGGAACGGCAGCAGCCGCTCCCATTTGAGCGCGTGACGCAGCGCGCCCAGCGACATCGCCTGCACCACCAGGCTGCAGATCACCACCATCGGCCCGGCGATCACCGGCGGCAGCACCTGCAGCCACAGCCCCAGCACCACCAAGCCGAAGGCGAAGCCGCTGAGGCCCGACACCGTAGCGCCGACCAGCGCCACGGCGGCGACCATGAGGTCACCCGGTATCTGGCCGATGTCGGGGATCAAACCAGGCTCAACAGGAACGCCAGAGCAACGGCCAGCGTGAAACCGGCGGCGAGCGCCAGGAACGTCTTCTGCCGGTCGCTCCAGGGCAGGAACTCGATCGCCAGCAGCCGCACGCCCCCGGCCATGTGCGCGGCCAGCAGGACCACCAGCGCCAGTTCCGCCGCCTTGACCGACGGGCGTTCGGCCCAGCTGAGGAATCCGTCCAGCGCGGCTTCGCCCTGGATCGCCCTGCTGAGCGCCCAGAAATGCGCGGGCAGGAACAGGGCCAGGGCCACGCCCGAGACGCGATGCACGGCGAAGGCCCAGAACCCGGCATGGCCGCGCGCCGGCCAGCGCGAGGCGGCGTGCGTGACGTTCATGCGTAGAGCCCCGCAACCGCCAGCCAGCCGAACGCGGCGAGCAGCAACGCCAGGGCGGCGACGGATAGATCCAGCTTCATGCCGCGCCAGCCCAATGTTTCACGCGCCACGGTGCGCAGGCCGATCGGCGCGTGAATCGCCACGGCCAGGACGAATGCCGCGTAGAACGCCGCCCACGCAACGCTGCCGCGCGTGCGCCCGAGAATCTCGGCGGCGCTGAGGCCGCCTTGGACCGCCATGACGATGGTGGCGAGATGCACCAGCACGCATAAGGCCAGGACGGCGGCGCTCAAGCGCTGCGCCAGCCACAACAGCGCCTCGGCGCGCGTACCGATAGCAACCGCGCTCATGTCAGCCTTTGACCGCCGTAAACGCCGCCCAACGCTTCAGGCCCGCGATCGACGCGGTGGGATTCAGGTGCTTCGGGCAGTATTCGCGGCAGGATTGGTGGCTGTGGCAGGCATGGCAGCCCGCGTCGCCCGCGACGGCGGCAAGCCTGGGGGACCGCGCGCCGTCGCGCACGTCGTTGACCAGCGTCCAGGCGCGGTTGAGCGCGGCGGGGCCGAGATAGTCTTTGTTCCACGCCACCACGTCGCACGCCGCGTAGCACACGCCGCAGCCGATGCATTCGATGCCCGCTTCGGCCGCGCGGCGCTTGGCACTGTCCGGCGGCACGACCGCGAATTCCGCGGGCGCATCGGCAACGGGCTGGAATCGTCCCTCCGCGCGCCGCCACTTGTCGAAGAATTCGGTCATGTCGCAGGCCAGGTCCTTCACGACAGGCAGGTTGGCCAAGGGTGCGATCTCGATCCTGCCGTTCTGTTCGACAGCACCCACCAGGGTGCGGCAGGTCCAGCGCGGCTTACCGTTCACGGTCATGGCGCAGGTGCCGCACATGCCGACGCGGCAGGCGAAGCGGTAGCTCAAGCCCGAGTCTTCGTGCCGCTGCACCCAGGTGACGACGTCCAGCACGGTCTGGCGCGACGTGACCGGCACGCGGTACGGGCGGAACGCGCCCCCGTCCGGGCCGCCGCGCCACAGCGCGACGTCGAGGGTGCGCGCGGTCATGCGGCTATGGCTGGGCCACCGTCTCGAACGGCGCGTTGAAATGTTCGACCGTGGGCGGACCGTCGAAGAATTCCTGGATATGCCCGCGCCATTCCTTGAACAGCTCCGATTGCCGGAACGTGACCATGTGGTCCTCCAGCCGGCTCCAGCACACCCGCAGCATGTAGCGGCCGGGGTTTTCGATCGACGCGCTGATCTTCAGGCTTTGGAAGCCGGGCGAAGCGGAGATCGCCTTCTTGGCCTTGGCCATCGCCTTTTCGAAGGCCGGCGCCTGGCCCGGTTTGATCTTGAAAATCGCGACTTCGAGAATCATGGTTCCCCCCCCAATAGCAGCAAGCGAAGATTACAGCGCGGCGGCGCATCCGTACAGAATCCGCGTGCGAGCCGGTTACCGCGTCAGTTTCAGCTCGCCGCCGTCCCAGGTCCGGCCCACCATCAGCGCAGCGGCGCTGCCCAAAGCCGCCGCCACCGCCATGAAGCGATAGGCGTCGGCGCCGAACGCGGTGAACAGCACGCCGGCCAGCGCCATCATCGAGCCCATGCCCAGGCCCATCGACATCGACGCACTCAATCCCTGGGCGGTGGCGGAATGGGTGATCGGCACGGCGCGCGAAAAGATCGCCATCATGCCGAGGTGGCAGCAGGCGAAGGTGGCGATATGCAGCAACTGCACCGCCATGAGCCAGGGCCAGGCCGTGACCACGGGCATCAGCAGCCAGCGCACCACCCCGCCCGCGCCGGACAGCGCCAGCAGCGCCAGCGGGTCGATGCGCTTCAGCACGCTCTGCGCGAACACGAAGAACACCACCTCGCCGGCCACGCCCATGGCCCACAGCGCGCCGATGATGCCGTCGGGAATGCCGAGCCGGCGCCATTCCAGCGTGCCGAAAGCGTAATACACGGCGTGGCTGGACTGGATCAGCGTCACGGCCAACAGCAGCCAGCGGAACATCGGCTGGCGCAACAGCGGCAGCGCCTCGCCGCGCGGCACGCCGTGCGGCACCGGCGGCGGGGCGGGCAGCGCGAACACCGCCGCGACCGTCGATACCAGCCAGATCACGACGACCAGCAGCACCGTCTCGGACGAGCGGCCCTGCATGATCCAGCCGCCGCCGACCGCCATCAGGATGAAGGCCACCGAGCCCAGCGAGCGCACCCGGCCATAGCTGAACCCGCGCGCGGTCGCCAGCAGCATGGTGAGGTTTTCGATCAACGGCCCAAGCGCGCCGTGGCTGATGGTCAGCGCGATCGTGACGCAGAGAATCGCCCAGAACCCGCCGGCGAAATAGAACGCCACGCCGGCGGCGAGCGCCATCGCCGACAGGCCCACCATGACCGTGCGCCGGTCCTGCACGCGGTCGGCCAGGCTGCCGACGACCGGGGTGGATATAGCGCGCACCAACTGCCCCGCCGCCGTCACCAGGCCGATCTCGGCCGCGTCCAACCCCCTGCCCGCCAGCCAGACCGGCCAGAATGGAAGATGCATGCCGACGAGGCCGAACAGGGTGGCGTAAAACAGGCTCAGGCGCAGGGCGGGGCTCACGCGCGCGACCATAGCGCCAAGGTGGCGCTGCCGGTAGGGAGATGCCGGCGGATATTGAAACCACCCCCGGCATGGCTTATGAACCGGGCCAAGCGCCGAGCGAATCGCACCCCTTTCTTTTCAGGAAACAGCCCATGAAGACGACCAGGAAAGTCCGCGAAATCCTGTCCCAGTACGAAAGCGACTGCCCGGGCACCAAGGCCAATCTGGCGCGCATATTGATGACCGGGCGCCTTGGCGGCAGCGGGCGGGTGGTGATCCTGCCGGTGGACCAGGGCTTCGAACACGGGCCCGCGCGCAGCTTCGCCCCCAACCCGCCGGCCTATGACCCGCATTATCACTTCCAGCTTGCCATCGACGCCGGCTTGAACGCCTTCGCCGCCCCCCTGGGGATGCTGGAATGCGGCGCCGATACCTTCGCCGGGCAGATACCGCTGATCCTCAAGGTCAACAGCGGCAACTCGCTGGCGCGCGACAAGGAAGCGCCGAAACAGACGATCTATGGCTCGGTCAAGGACGCGCTGCGCCTGGGCTGCGCCGCCGTCGGCTACACCATCTATCCCGGTTCGGACGCCCAGTACCCGATGATGGACGAGCTGCGTGCGCTGATCCAAGAGGCCAAGGCCAACGGCCTGGCCGCCGTGGTGTGGTCGTATCCCCGTGGCGGCAACCTGTCGAAGCAGGGCGAGACGGCGATGGACGTCGTCGCCTATGCCGCGCACATGGCGGCGCTGATCGGCGCGCACATCATCAAGGTCAAGCTGCCCTCGGCGCATCTCGAGCAGGCCGAAGCCAAGAAGGTGTACGAGGACCGCAAGATCGACATCTCGACGCAGGCCAAGCGCGTGGCGCATATCGTGCAGTCGCTGTTCAACGGCAAGCGCATCGTCGTGTTCTCGGGCGGCGAGGCCAAGGGCGAGAACAGCGTGTTCGACGACGCGCGCGCGATCCGCGACGGCGGCGGCAACGGCTCGATCATCGGCCGCAACAGCTTCCAGCGCTCGCGCGACGGCGCGCTGAAACTGTTGGACAGCGTGATCAAGATTTATCAAGGCAAGGAATAGCGGCGGCGCAAACCGCGGCGGCGGCGCGAAGATAAAGCAATGAGACCCGGCCCCGGTTCGCTGCTGTCCCTGCTGAAGCCGCGGTCGATCGCGGTGATCGGCGCGTCGGACGATCCCACGCGCATCGGCGGCCGGCCCGTGCGCTATTGCAAGGAGCATTTCGACGGCCCGGTCTATCCGGTCAATCCGAACCGGCCGGAGGTGCAGGGGCTTAAAGCCTACAAGTCAGCGCGCGACCTGCCCGAGCCGGTGGACTGCGCGATCCTGGCCGTGCCCGCGCACGTCACGCTGCAAGCCGTGGAGGATTGCGTGGCGCGCGGGGTGAAGGGGCTGGTGATCCTGTCCTCGGGCTTCGCCGAGATGGGCGAGGAAGGCGCGGCGCTGCAAAACCGGATGCGCGACATCGCGCTGGCCGGCGGCACGCGCATCTTGGGACCGAATTGCCTGGGGCTGTTCAATTCGCAGCGCGGCAATTTCCTCACCTTCAGCTCGTCGATCGAGCACGGCCGCCCCAAGATCGGCAACATCGCCATCGCCAGCCAGTCCGGCGCCTATGGCAGCCACCTGTTCGTCCTGGCGCGCATGCGCGGCATCGGCATCAGCTCGTGGATTACCACGGGCAACGAATCCGACGTTGATCTGGCGGACTGCATCGCGTTTTTCGCCGATGACCCGGAGACCCACGTCATCGCCGCCTATGCCGAGGGGTTGCGCGAGCGCGACCGGCTGTTCGCGGCGCTGGAAGCGGCACGGCGCGCGAAAAAGCCCGTTGTCATGATCAAGGTGGGTCGCAGCGAGGCCGGGGCCGAGGCCGCGCGCGCGCATACCGCCTCGCTGGCGGGCTCCGACGCGGTGTGCGACGCGGTGCTGAAGGAGTTCGGCGTGCACCGCGCCGAAACCGCCGACGAGATGTTCGACGTGGCCTATGCCGCCGCGCGGCGGCAATTCCCCGTCAGGGGGCGGCTCGGCATCATGACGATTTCCGGCGGCGCCGGGGTGCTGATGGCCGACGCGGCCGCCGATTACGGCCTGGAGCTGCCGCCGATGCCGCAAGCGGCGCAAGACCGCATGAAGAAACTGGTGCCGTTCTGCGGGCCGCGCAATCCCGTGGACATCACCGGGCAGATGTTCAACATGCTCGATTCGGTCGGCGATTTTCTCGACGCGATGCTGACCGAGGGCGGCTACGACGCCATATCGGCGTTCTTCACCTCGTGGCCCACGGCGCCGTCGATGGGCCAGAAGCTGCTGGCGGTGATATCGGCTGTAGCAAAGAAGCATCCCGAGACGCCGATTACGCTCGCGATCCTCGCCCCGCCGGCGGTGTGGCGGCAATACGAAGAAGCCGGGTTCCTGTGCTTCGAGGACCCCACGCGCGCCGTGGCGGCGGTCGCGGCCCTGGTGAAATTCGGCCGCGCCTTCGCTAGGGCCGCGCGCACGGCGGCGCCAGCCCTGCCCAAAGACGCGCTGCCCGCCCCCTCCGGTCCGACCGATGAACGCGAGGCCAAGCGCATCCTAAAGAGCGCGGGCATTCCCGTTGTGGAGGACGTGCTGGCCGGGTCCGCCGCCGAGGCGGTGACGGCGGCGGAGAAATTCGGCTATCCGGTCGCGCTCAAGCTCGCATCCAAGGACATCGCGCATAAAAGCGAGATCGGCGGCGTGGCGCTGGATTTGCGCGACAAGCAGGCGGTGGCCACGGCCTACGCCGAACTGCGCGGCCGCGCGGCGCAACACGCGCCCGGGGCGAGGCTCGACGGCATCATGGTGTCGCCGATGCTGAAAGGCGGCGTCGAGACCATCCTGGGCGTCAACCGCGATCCGGTGTTCGGCCCTGTCGTGGTGTTCGGCCTGGGCGGCATTTTCGTCGAGATCATGAAGGATTCGGTGCTGCGCCTCGCCCCCTTCGGCCGCGATACGGCGCTGGAGATGATCCGCGCGATCAAGGGCTTTCCGCTGCTCGACGGCGCGCGCGGGCGGCCCAAGATGGACATCGAGGCGCTCGCCGACGCGCTGGTGAAGCTCTCGGTCTACGCCGCCGCGAACGCCGGCGGGATCGAGTCGATCGACGTCAATCCGTTCATCGTCTTACCTAAGGGCGTGTTGGCGGTCGATGCGTTGATCGTGCCAAGGAAAGACTGATCGCGCTCATCCTTCGAGACGGGCCATCGGCCCTCCTCAGGATGAGGAATCTCATTTAGTCGCCTCACCCTGAGGAGCCCGCCCTTCAGCGGGCGTCTCGAAGGGCGAGACGACCGGCCGTCAAAGAATCCCGTGCCGCTTGAACACGTCGGCGAGCTTGTCGCCGCGTTCAAGCTCCTTGCGCACGGTGTTCTCGGCCGCGACCTTCTTTAGCGACAGCTTGAAGCATTTGGCGGCAATCTTCCTGGGGATCACGCAGATGCCGTCGACGTCGCCGAAGATGTAGTCGCCCGGCGCCACCCTGGCGCCGCCGCACACCACCGGCACGTCGATCTTCATCACCATGCCCCGCCCCTTGCTGTCGAGCGGCCCGATGCCGCCGGCGAACACCGGGAATTTCATCGCGCGGATCAGCTTTACGTCGCGCACCAGCCCGTCGGTGACGCAGCCCGCGGCCTTGCGCGCCCGCGACGTGGTGCTGAGCAGCTCGCCCCACGGGCCGATGCGCGTGGGGTTCGGGCAGGCCATGACAGCCACCTCGCCCGGCTTCAGATCGTCCACCAGGGCGATTTCCAGCTCGTACGGATTCTCGCCCTTCTTGATGTGGAACACTTCCATGTACTGCGCGGTGCGCGCCGGGCCGCACAGCACCAGGCCCTCGTCCAGCGGGCGGATGTTCGGCTGCATCGTGTGCTCGGGATGCCCCAGGGAATCCAGCACGTCGGAGATCACGCCGGTATAGAGCTTCTTCTTAGCTTGGCGCAGCAGATCGGCATCCAGAGTCATCTATTTCCCCCTCGGCTCGCGCCATGAACAGGCCCTTGTCGACCGGACCGGCGGTTATTACCACAACGGCGGCCGACGCGAATCCGCCGCAGGATTTCGATCACTTCCCGCGCTTGATCCGCGTCCAGGCGCGATTCAGCAGGCGCTGGCTCGCCTGGTCGTAGGGCGTGATGGTGAACAGCGTCTTCAGCACCTCTTGCGGCGGATAGATGTCGGGATCGGACTTCACGTCCTTGTCCACGTATCGCGCCGAATCCTTGTTGGCGTTGGGATAGAACACGCTGTTCGACGCCCGGGCGATCACCTCGGGCCGCATCATGTAGTCGATGAAGGCGAGCGCATGATCGGGGTGCGGCGCGTCCTTGGGGATGGCGAAGCTGTCGAACCACATCAGCGCGCCCTCCTTCGGCACGCGGTACTGCACCTCGACGCCTTTCTTGGCGTCCTTGGCGCGCTGGCGCGCCTGCACGACGTCGCCCGACCAGCCGAACGCGACGCAGATCGCGCCGGTGGCCAAATCCTCGATGTACTGGCTGGAGTGGAACTTGCGGATATTGGGCCGCGCCTTCATCAGCACGGCTTCGGCCTTGGCGATGGTCTCGGCGTCCTTGGCGTCGGGATTGAGGCCGAGATAGCGCAAGGCCGCGGGGATCAATTCGTCGGCAGCATCCAAAACCATGATGCCGCAATCCTTGAACTTCACGGATATCGCCGGATCGAAAATCATCGCCAGCGAGTTGACGGGCGCGTTGGGCAGGCGCTGCTTCACCAGCTTCTCGTTCACGCCGATGCCCGTGGTGCCCCACAAATAAACTACCGAATGGTCGTTGCCCGGATCGTAGGTGCGCATGCGCTCCATGATCGCCGGGTCCATGTGCCCGAGGTTCGGCAGCTTCGACTTGTCGAGCTTGGCGATCACCCCGGCCTTGATCTGGCGCGCCAGGAACGACGAGGTCGGCACCACCACGTCGTAGCCGGTCTTGCCCGCCATCAGCTTGGTTTCAAGAAAATCGTTGGAGTCGTAAGTGTCGTAGATGACCTGAATGCCGGTCTCTTTGGTGAAATCGTCCAGAATCTTAAAGTCGATATAGTCCGACCAGTTGTAGACGTAGACTTCCTTGCGCTGCTGCGCCCAGGCCGTGCCGAAGCCGAGCGCGAAGGCCAGCCCCACGGTCAGCGCGATGGTTCCGATCCTGCGCATCATCGTGTCCCCCGAAGCGATGCAGTGCCTGTCCCGATTGAGCCGCCGCCCAGTGCACCTGTCAATGCGCGCGAAACCTATGCCTACGCCAGGCCATCGAGCAGCCGATACCAGCGCGCGGCGAGATAGACGATAGGCACGCGCAGCCCGTGCAGCGGAAACGGCTTGGGCTTGCCCACGGGCAGCGGCAGGACCGTGTCGGCCGAGCCTTGCGCGCGGGCGGCCAGGAGCGCGCCCATCGCCGTCGCCAACGCCACGCCGCGGCCTTGGTAACCAAGACCGGCAAACAGTCCCGGCCCCAGCTCCAAGAGATGCGGCAGGAAATCGCTGGTCAGGGCGATGCGCCCGGACCAATGGTTGCTCCATTCCGCCTCGCCGAGCTGCGGGAAAATATCGCGCGCGGCCCGGCGCAGGCGCTCGAAACGCTCCGGCCCCGGCTCGTCATTCCCAGTGCCGCGCCCGCCCATGATGAAGCGCCCGTCGCGGTCCAGGCGGAAATAATGCAGCACGCGCCGCGTGTCGGACACCGACTGCCCGCCCGGCAGGATGGACTTGCGCACTGCATCGGGCAGCGGCCGCGTGGCAGCCTGATAGCTGTTCACCGGCACCACCTCGCGCTCCAGCCCCGGGAACAAGCCGGTGGTATAGCCGTTGGTGCACAACAGCACCGTCTCGGCCGCGACCGAAGCGCCGGGCGCTTCGATGTACCACTTGCCGCCGTCGCGGCTGAGCGTTTGCGCCGTGGTCCCGCCATGCACGGCGATGCCCTTGGCCACGGCCACGGCGGCGAGCCCGCGCGCGTAGGCGAGCGGCTGGATCGTACCGCCGCGCCGGTCGATCCAGCCGCCGCAATAGGCTTCGCTGCCCAACAGCTTGGCCATGACGGCGCGGTCGAGCACCTCGACATTTGCGCCGCGCTTGGCCCATTGTTCGGCCCGCCGCTCGGCCTTGACGCGCCCGGCGGGGGAGTGCGCCGCCTGCAGCCAACCCTCGCGCACCGGATCGCAGGCGATCGCGTAGCGGCGGATCAGATCGAACACCAGATCGGGCGCCTTGGCGGCGAACTCATTGAGCCGCGCACCCTGCTCGGGCCCGAATTTCGCTTCGATCTCGTCGGGATCGTATTTCAGCCCCGGAATCACCTGGCCGCCGTTGCGGCCCGAAGCACCCCAGCCCGGCTCGCCCTGCTCCAGCACGACGACCGAGGCGCCGCGCTCCGCCAGGTGCAGCGCCGCCGACAGCCCGGTATAGCCCGCGCCGATCACCGCCACGTCGGCTTCGGCCGGGCCTTGCAGGGGCGGCGTGGGCGGCCCGGGCGGCCCGGTCGCCGCCCAGACCGAGGGCGGCAGGGATTTGCGCTGGGTAGCGTCGTTCAAATGCGCAAGACCTGCTCGGCCGTGCGGTGCTTCATGCCCAGCGCCTCGCCCACGGCGGGATAGGTGATCTGCCCGTCGCACACGTTCAGGCCGCGGCGCAGATGCGCGTCGTCGGTCAGCGCCTTTTTCCAGCCCTTGTTCGCCAGCGCCAGGACGAAGGGCAGCGTGGCGTTGTTGAGCGCGAAGGCCGAGGTGCGCGCCACGCCGCCCGGCATGTTGGCGACGCAGTAATGCACCACCCCGTCCACCACATAGGTGGGATCGTCGTGCGTGGTGGCCTTGCTGGTCTCGAAGCAGCCGCCCTGGTCGATCGCCACGTCCACCAGCACCGAACCCGGGCGCATGCGCTTGATCATCTTGCGCGTCACCAGCCTAGGGGCGGCAGCACCCGGCACCAGCACCGCGCCGATCACCAGGTCGGCGCCCACGACCTGTTCCTCGATCGCGTCGACCGTGGAATAGCGCGTGTTGAGCTTGGCGCCGAATTGCAGGTCCAGCTCGTAGAGCCGCGCCAGCGACTTGTCGATCACGGTAACGGCGGCTTCCAGGCCCATCGCCATGCGCGCGGCGTTGGTGCCCACCACCCCGCCGCCGATGATCACGACCTTCGCCGCCGGCACGCCGGGCACCCCGCCCATCAGCACGCCCGATCCGCCCTGCGCCTTCTCCAGGCAATGGGCGCCTACCTGCACCGCCATGCGCCCGGCGACCTCGCTCATCGGCGCCAGCAAGGGCAGGCCACCGCGATTGTCGGTCACCGTCTCATAGGCGATGGCGATGGATTTCGACTTGATCAGCCCCAGCGTCTGCTCCTTGTCGGCGGCGAGATGCAGATAGGTGAACAGCACCTGGCCCTTGCGCAGCATCGCCAATTCCGGGGCTTGCGGCTCCTTCACCTTGACGATCATGTCGGCCTTCTTGAACACCTCGGCCGCGTTCCTGGCGATGGACGCGCCGGCCTTCTTGTAGTGGGCGTCGCTGATGCCGATGCCCGCACCCGCGTTCTGCTCGATCAGCACCTTGTGGCCATGATGCACCAGCTCGCGCACGCTGGCCGGCACCAGGCCGACGCGGTTCTCCATTTTCTTGATTTCCTTCGGAACGCCGACGAGCATGGGAATCCCCTTGTTGAGTTTCAGGCCACGGCCTCGATATCGAGCGGATAGATCGGCCGGCGCAGTTTCTTGAAGTCGAGAATCGAATAATCCGAGGTGGTGACGCCGACCCCGGCGCAATCTACGACAGCCCGGGCGATCGGCTTGAAGCCCGCGCGCCAATGCACGCGCGACTTCAGCAGCACGAAGCGCTTGACCGTAGGCTCGATGCCCACGCTGCGCAGGCAACCCAAATCCCAGGGCTCGTGGTTCTTTTCGGTGACGACGATCTCCACGGGGCCGGTATCGAGCACCACGCTGCGGCCCATACCGACGCGCACGCCCGTATACATCGGCCCGCGGATCGTGAATTCGCCGTCGGTGACCGCGCGCACGATGCCCTCGACCTTGAGCGGCTTGGCCTTGACACCAATCGCCGGCATGTCGAGCTTGCCGCCGAGCGACACCGCCGCGCGCCGGCCGACGCCAGCGGCGATCAATTCCGCCACCGCCTTGGGATCGCACACGCCGAACACCGCGACATCGCCCAGGCCGCCGTGTTTCATCACGGCCTCGATCACCGCCATGCTGTCCTGCGTGCCGCCCGAGCCGCAATTGTCGCAGTGGTCGAGCAGGATGACGGGGCCAGTCCCCGCGCCGTCCGCCAATGCCTTGGCGCGGTCGAGCGCGGCGATCAAGGGTTCGGATTTATAGACGAAACCCTCGCGCGCCTGCCAGGCCTGGTCGAGAATTTTCTGCACTGCCTGGCCCGCCGCGTCGTCGTCGGCATCGGCCACGGCCACGGCGCTGAGGCCAGCGTCCTTGATGTCGGCATGCGGGAACCCGGCGAACACCGTCGCCGCCAGCAGCTTGACCGATTCCATGCCGCGCGCCGTCGCGATCAGCGATTTCATCGGCTCGTCCTCGGTAGCCTGGCGCATGATGTGCGGGATCATCGGCCGCTGGCCCCAGCGCATTACCGGCTTGCAGCGCCCGGCGACTGCGTCCATGACGATCCGGCCGGCGCGCTCGCCCGCCTCGCCCATGTCGACATGCGGATAGGTGCGATAGCCGGCGATGGCGGTGCAGTTCTCGACCATCTCAGCAGTCAGGTTGGTGTGGAAATCCAGCGCCACGGCGATCGGCACGCCGGGAAGCGCCGCGCGAATGCGCCGCAAAAGCTCGCCCTCGCCGTCGTCGTAGCGGTCGGTGACCATGGCGCCGTGCAGGTCCAACAGCACGGCGTCGCAGCCCTTCTTCACCGCCTGCAGGATGGCATCGACGATGGTCTCGAACGCCGCCGCCTCGACCTTGCCGCTGGGCCAGGCCTCGGCCGCCACCGGGACGTCGAGTTCCGCCCCGGCATGATCGGCCAGCGCGATATAGGCGCCAAGCGGCGTGTTGGTGCCCTTATAGGCCGCGCGCGCGGTGTTGCCGAATTTCGGCTCGAACCGCTCCAGCGGCGTGGGCACCGGCGAGAAGGTGTTGGTCTCGTGCTTAAACTGGGCGGCGACCAGGCGCAAAGGCGGGCTCCCTGTTTCCCTCACGGCGCAAGTCTAGCAAGAAACGCGATGTGCAAGAACCGGGTGGCCGGAACGCCACGCTTTGGGCCAAATGCGCGCAGAACCGCAACGGGAGACCGTCATGAATTTCCGCATTTCAGGCCTTTCCGCCGCCCCGTTCCTGCCGCTGTTCGGGCTGGGCGACGGCGCGCTGGCGCAGCGCAGCATCGTGCGGCGCGCCTGCGACGCCAAGCCGGGCTATCCCTGCCGCGTCAGCATGGTCGAGGCCGAACCGGGCGAAAGCGTGCTGCTGCTACAGTACGAGCATCAGCCCGCCGCAAGCCCATACCGTTCCGCCGGGCCGATCTACGTGCGCGAAAAAGCCCGCGCAACCTTCAGCGCGGTGAATACCGTGCCCGAGCTGGTGCGCACGCGGCTGATATCGCTACGCGCCTATGATTCGGGCGGCATGATGCTGGACGCCGAGGTGGCGGAAGGCCGGGAATTGGAGCCGCTGATCGACAGGTTCTTCGCCATCGAAGCCGTGGCGTATCTACACGCTCACAACGCGCGGCGCGGCTGCTATTCCTGCCGGATCGACCGCGCCTAAGCGCGGCGGGAACGGACTGATTTCGCCTTAGGCCCCGGCGCCCACCAGGAAGCGCAGGGCGCGCACCACCACTTCGCGCGTGGCCCACAGAATCGCCCCGACGCCAACCAGCACGGCGACGACCTGCGTCGTGATCGCTATGCCCAAGGAGGCATGCTTGCCACTTGACGGCATGACATCAACCCCACTTCCCCACTTGGCAGTATAGGGCGGCGCGGTTACGCCCCGGCGAAATCCGGCATGCAGCGATAGGATTTATCGGGACTGTGGCGGCAGCGCCACGCGCCTCAGACGGCTTCGACCATCCGCGAGCGGGGCAGAACCACGGCAACCCGCGTACCCTTGCCTTGGGCGCTGGAAACCTCCAGCCGGCCGCCGAACAGCGAAATCAAGGACTTGGACAGCGCCAGGCCCAGGCCGGCGCCCTGGTGGCTGCGGATCAGCACGTCGTCGGCCTGCAAGAAAGCTTCGCCCAGCCGGGCAAGGTGCTCGGCCGAAATGCCCACGCCGGTATCGGAGATGGCCAACTCAACCCCGAACTCGACCCGGGCAAGGCTGACCTTCACCACGCCACCCTGGGGCGTGTATTTGATCGCGTTCGAAAGAATATTGCCGAGGACCTGTTGCAGCGCACGCGGATCGACGCTGACCAGCGGGAAATCGGCGGACGATTCCTGTTCGACCGTCACTTTGCCGGCGAGAGCGACGTCGGCCAGGCGGCGCACGGAACCCTGCACCAGCTCGGCCAGATCGGCCTCTTCCTCGCGCAGCTTGAACTGGCCGGCCTCGATGCGCGACAGGTCGATGATGTTGTTGATGATCGACAGCAGGCCGTGGCCGCTGCGGCGGATCTCGTCGGCGTATTCGATGTACTTGTCCGAGCCGATCGGCCCGAACAGCTGTTCCTTGATGATGTCGGCGAAGCCGATCACGGCGTTCAGCGGCGTGCGCAGCTCGTGGCTCATGCTGGCCAGGAACGCGGCCTTGCTGCGGCTGGCGTGATCGCCCGCGGATTGCTGGCCCGCCAGCGTCAGCACGATCGTGCCGTCGGCAAGGTCCGTGCGGTTGACGGCGAAGCCGGGCTTCGCGGCGGCGGTCTCGCCGGCAATGGCGCCGGCCATCGCGGCGAGCGTGTCGATGTCGGGATGGCGCGCGGCGAGCTCGGGCAGGATCATGCCCGGCGCGCAATCCGAGTGCTCGAAGCCGCAGGCTTTGAGGAAGGGATGGTTGTACGCCAGCAGCGCGCCGGCGCGGTTCACGACCGCGACGGGTAGCGGCATCGCCTCCAGCACTGCCGGAGACAGGCTAATGTCGCGATGCTTCTGACGCTGAAGAACAGCCGTCACGGCGTACCTCGTCCCTAAGGTTCTTCAATTGCCTACATTTTGACGCGAAACTGTTAACGAGAGATTTACAAACAGGAACAAGGCAATAAACATTATAAATCAAATACCTACGGTCGAACCCTGGCCCGTGACTCAGGATTTACGTGGCAACCGCCAACCGTTGCAGCAGAGCTTCCAGCTCGCCGACGCCGCGGATCACCGCATCGGCCTGGTCCGCCAAATGGTCGTGGCCGGCCACGCCGCTTAAAACCGCGACCGCCAGGCCCGCCCCGGCTGCCTTGGCCATGACCATGTCGTGCAGGCTGTCGCCCACCACCACGACCTCCGACGGCTTGATGCCGACCGATGCGCAAAACCCGTGCACCATCCCGGGCCCCGGCTTTTCGCCGTGGCCGCCATCGTAGCCCGTGATGAAATCCAGGAGGTGATCGACCTTCAGCGATGCGAAGGTCATGGTCGCCGATTGAGTGGAGTCCATCGTCGCCACGCCCAGTCGCAAGCCCCGCGCGCGCAAGCTGCCGAGGACGGCCGCGAGCGGAAACAGCGGGCTTGCCTTGCCGACGGCGTGATTGCGGAATTCCACGCCGATGCGCTCGATGGCGCCCTGCTTCGCCTCGATTCCCGCCGCGCGCGCCCACAGCGCCGCGATCTCGCCCAGCGATCCGCGCGCCAGCAGCGATTCGGGGTCCAGGCTCCGCGTCGCCAGGTCGTAGCCGATCATGCCCACCAGCTTGGCGGTCAACGCCTCGCGCTCGGCTGAAGCGCCGGCATCGGCGTGCGCCATCGCCGCCACGGCCCTGGCCGTATCGATCGTGGCCGGAACCCAGGTGGCGTTGAAATCGATCAGCGTGCCGTCCTTGTCGAACAGGACCCCGCGCCAGCGCGTCATCGCGGCGTGACCTCTACAGCGACATGCCCTGCATCGCCCTGGACAAGGCCATGAACGAGGCGGAGAAGATCACGGAATAGGTCAGCACCACCCCGATCGCCCGGCCCGGCGAGCGGTCTTCGTTTCGCGACAGCCCGAGGGCATGGGTGATGCGCCCCACGACCAGGCTGACGCCCAGGACATGCAGCGCCCAGGCCGGGTATTTCACCGCCTCGTCGAAGAACATCAGGATCAGCGCCAGGGGCACATATTCGGTGAAGTTGCCGTGTACGCGGATGGCCAGCGCCAGTTCCTTGTGGCCGCCGTCCATGATGCCCTGCCGGTATTTGTAGCGCAGGCGGATCACGTTGAGCGACAGCGCCATCAGCAGCAGGCCCAGCAAGGCGGCATAGAAACCCGTTATGAATCCCGGCATCGGCGTCTCTCCATCGAAGCGGCGCGGCAAAGGCGCGGGAGTTTGCGTCAGCCCTCCGCCGGAGTCCATTGCCGGCGCCGTTCGGCTATGATGCGCCGCGGCAAGCGCCCGGGGACAGTCATGTCGGACAAGCGGAACATCGCGGTGCAGAAGCTTTATATCGGCGGCAAGGCGGTGGACGCGGGTTCAGGCCGCACGTTTTCCACGATCAACCCGGCCACGGGCGAGACGATCTGCGACGTGCAGTTGGCCGATGCCGCCGATGTCGACCGCGCGGTGCAATCTGCTAAGGCGGGTTTCGCGGTCTGGTCCGCCATGACCGGAACGCAGCGCGGGCGCGTGCTCAACAACGCGGTCAAACTGCTACGCCAGCGCAACCGCGAGCTTGCCGAGCTTGAGGTGATGGATACCGGCAAGCCGATCGCCGAAGCCGAGGCGGTGGACATTCTGTCGGGCGCTGATGCGATCGAATACTACGCCGGCGTCGCCGCCACGTTGCACGGCCAGCATTTCGACCTGGGCAACGCATTCGTCTATACGCGGCGCGAACCCTTGGGCGTGTGCGCGGGCATCGGCGCCTGGAACTACCCGATCCAGATCGCGTGCTGGAAATCGGCCCCGGCGCTGGCATGCGGCAATGCGATGGTGTTCAAGCCGGCGGAGCTGACGCCGCTTTCGGCGATCAAGCTGGCGGAAATCTATACCGAGGCGGGCCTGCCGGACGGCGTATTCAACGTGGTGCAGGGCCCGGCCGAAACCGGCCAGGCGATGGTCAGGCACAAGGACATCGCCAAGGTGTCGCTGACCGGCGAAGTGGGCACGGGCAAGCGGGTGATGGCCGACGCGGCGGCGGGACTGAAGAAAGTCACGATGGAGCTGGGCGGCAAGTCGCCGCTGATCGTGTTCGCCGATGCCGAGCTCGACAACGCGGTGTCGGCGGCGCTGATGGCGAATTTCTACACCCAAGGCGAAGTCTGCTCGAACGGCACGCGCGTGTTCGTGGAGCGGCCGATTCTCGACGCGTTCCTCGCAAAGCTGATCCCCAGGGTGAAGGCGATGAAGATCGGCGATCCGATGGACCCGAAAACCCATGTCGGCGCGCTGATCTCGGCCGAGCATCGCGACAAGGTGCTGGGTTACATCGCGGCGGGCAAGCGCGAGGGCGCGAAACTTCTGTGCGGCGGCAGCGCACCGGCCGATCCGGCGCTGAAGCGCGGCTATTTCGTCGAACCCACGGTGTTCGGAGAGTGCCACGACGCCATGACCATCGTGCGCGAGGAAATCTTCGGCCCGGTCATGGCGGTGCTGGCCTTCGACCGGGAGGATGAAGTCGTGGAGCGCGCCAACGCCACCGAGTTCGGCCTGGCGGCGGGGGTGTTCACGCGCGACCTGAAGCGTGGGCATCGCGTGATCGCGCGGCTGCAAGCCGGTACGTGCTGGATCAACAACTACAACATCACCCCTGTGGAAATGCCGTTCGGCGGCTACAAACAGTCGGGAATCGGACGGGAAAACAGCCTGATCACGATAGAGCATTACACCCAGCTCAAGAGCGTCTACGTGGAGTTGGGCGACGTGTCGGCGCCGTATTGAAACAATGAGCGAAAGCTTCGACTACATCGTCGTCGGCGCCGGGTCGGCGGGCTGCGTGCTCGCCAACCGCCTGTCGGCCGAGCCTGACATGCGCGTGCTGCTGCTGGAAGCGGGGCCGGAGGATCGCACCTGGAAGATCCAGATGCCGGCCGCGCTGGTCGCCAATCTCAGCGACGACAAGTACAACTGGTTCTATCACACCGAGCCGCAGGCCCACATGGATGGGCGGCGCCTGTACTGGCCGCGCGGGCGCGTGCTGGGCGGCTCGTCGTCGCTGAACGCGATGGTCTATGTGCGCGGCCACGCGCTGGATTACCAGCGCTGGGCCGACCAGGGCGCCCAGGGCTGGTCCTACGCCGAGGTGCTGCCGTATTTCCGCCGGGCGCAGGCGCACGGCCTGGGCGGCGACGATTATCGCGGCGGCGACGGCCCGTTGCGCGTGACGCGCGGGGCGATGAACAACGCGCTGTTCCACGCCTTCATCGAGGCGGGCAAGCAGGCGGGCTATGCCGCCACGCCCGACATGAACGGGTTTCGCCAGGAAGGCTTCGGGCCGATGGACATGACGATCCACGGCGGGCGGCGCTGGAGCGCGGCCACGGCCTACCTGCATCCGGCGCGCAAACGCCCGAATCTGACCGTCAGAACCGGCGCGCTTACGACCAGGATCGTCGTGGAAAAAGGGCGCGCCACCGGCGTGGAATACCGGCGCGGCGGCATTGCCACGATCGCGCGGGCCGAGCGCGAGGTGATCCTGGCGGGCGGGGCGATCAACTCGCCGCAATTGCTGATGCTCTCGGGCATCGGCAACGGCGACGAGCTGCGCGCCGCCGGGGTGAAGCCGGTGCATCACCTGCCCGGCGTGGGCAAAAACCTGCAAGACCATCTGGAGCTTTACGTCCAATACGAATCCAAGCAGAAGATCACGCTGCACAGCGTCAACAATCCTTTGTATCGCGCCCGGGTCGGCATCGAGTGGTTCCTATTCAAGACCGGCCTGGGCGCGTCGGCGCATCTGGAGGCCGGGGCGTTCATCCGCAGCGAGGCGGGCGTGCGCCACCCCGACCTGCAATTGCATTTCCTGCCCTCGGTGGTGCGCGACCACGGCCGCGTGGCCAGCGACCGGCACGCCTTCCAGGCGCATGCCGGCCCGATGCGCGCGACCAGCACGGGCGACATCAAGCTGCGCTCGGCTGATCCGCTAGTGCATCCCGTCATTCAGCCCAGCTACCTGGCGACGGAGCGCGACCGCTGGGAGATGCGCCGGGCGGTCAAGCTGACCCGCGAGATTTTCCAGCAGCGTGCTTTCGACGAGTTCCGCGGGCCCGAGCTCGCCCCCGGCGTGGACGTAAGGAGCGACGCCGAGATCGACGCCTTCGTGCGCACCCATGCCGACAGCGCCTATCACCCCTCCTGCAGTTGCAAGATGGGTAGCGACGACATGGCGGTGGTGGACGCCGAGGCGCGGGTGCGCGGCATCGCCGCCTTGCGCGTGGTCGACGCTTCGATCATGCCGAGCATCGTCAGCGGCAATCTCAACGCGCCCACCATCATGCTGGCGGAAAAAGCCGCCGACATGATCCTGGGCCACGCACCCCTGCCCCCCAGCAACGCGCCCTATTACGAGGCGCCGGACTGGCAAACCAAGCAACGCTAGAAGCTTTCGGCGGACGCGACGGCGGATTGGCGAACGGGAACTGGCGGCCTCCGCCGCGATGGGCGAAACTGGCGCCACCAAGCAGGAGGAGCCGGTGGCGACGGATTTATCCCAAGTAAAGGCGCTGACCTTCGACGTGTTCGGCACGGTGGTGAACTGGCGCGACAGCATCATCGCCGACCTGACCGCGTTCGGCGCGAAGAAAGGCATCAAGGCGGACTGGGCCGAGCTGACCGACGATTGGCGCGGCGCCTACCGGCCGACGCTGAACAAGGTGCTGGCCGGCGAGCTGCCCTGGGCCAAGCTCGACGATCTGCATCGCGGCGTCCTGGACGGGCTGTTGCAGAAGCACGGCGTGAAGGGCCTGAGCGAAGCCGACAAGGATCACGTCAACAAGGTGTGGCACCGCCTGAACGGTTGGCCCGACACGGTGCCGGGCCTCACGCGCCTGAAGAAGAAATTCTTCATCACCACGCTGTCCAACGGCAACGTGGCGCTGCTGGCCAACATGGGCAAGCATGCGGGCCTGCCGTGGGACTGCATCCTGTCGGCCGAGATATTCAAGCTCTACAAGCGCCACCCCATGGTCTACACCAGCGCCTGCGAAATGCTGGGCCTGCCCCCCGGCCAGGTGATGATGGTCGCCGCACACAAGGACGACCTTGAGGCCGCGCGCAAGCAGGGCATGCGCACCGCCTATATCCCCAGGCCCGGCGAATACGGGCCGCGCAAGGCGCCGTATCCCGACCTGCCGGACTTCAAGCCGGATGTCGAGGCGAACGGCCTGGTCGAGTTGGCGCAGAAGCTGGGCGCGTAGACGCCGCGCTTCAGAAATTCACGCGGTCGCCGCCCTTCAGGTCCAGCATGGCGCGGGCTTCCTTGGCCGTCGCCACTTCCATCGACAGGTTCTTCAGGATGTCGACGACGATCTTCACCTGCTCGGCGTTGCTAGTGGCGAGCTTGCCCTTGCCGGCGTAAAGGCTGTCCTCCAGCCCGACGCGGACATTGCCGCCCATGATGGCGCCCATGCTGACGAAACTGAGCTGGTGCCGGCCGGCGGCCAGGATCGACCAGTGGTATTGGTCGCCGAACAGCTTGTCGGCGATGCGCTTCATATGCACCAGGTTTTCGTGGTCGGCGCCGATGCCGCCGAGAATGCCGAAGATCGTCTGCACGAATAGCGGCGGCTTCACCAGCCCGCGTTCCAGGAAATGCGCCAGGTTGTATAGATGGCCGACGTCGTAGCATTCGTATTCGAACTTGACGCCGTGCCCTTCCCCCAGTTCCTTCAGCACGTATTCGATATCCTTGAACGTGTTGCGGAAGATGAAGTCGCGCGTCATCTCCAGGAACTTCGGTTCCCACTCGTGCTTCCAGGTCTTGTAGCGGCTGAGCATCGGATAGAGCCCGAAATTCATCGAGCCCATGTTGAGCGAGGTCATTTCCGGCGACGCGCGCATGGCCGCTGCCAGGCGTTCCTGCACCGTCATGCCGTGCCCGCCGCCCGTGGTGATGTTCACCACCGCGTCGCAAGCCTGCTTGATGCGCGGCAGGAACTGCATGAACACCTCGGGATCGGGCGTCGGCCGCCCGTCCTTGGGATCGCGCGCGTGCAAGTGCAGGATCGACGCGCCCGCCTCGGCCGCGGCGATCGCGTCGCGCGCCACTTCGTCGGGCGTCAGCGGCAGATGCGGCGACATGGTGGGCGTGTGGATCGAGCCGGTGACGGCGCAAGTGATGATGACTTTGTCGCGTTTGGCGGCCATGAGGTTTCCCCGGTTTTTCTTTCCGTGGGCGCAATCCTCTAGAATCGCGCCACCAAGTCAAGCATGCGCCCGTCGCGGCGCACCACCAGCGGCAGCCAGACGCCGGGCATCATGCGGCGCAATACCTGCCCCAGCGCGCCGGGGCCGGTAATGGCTTCCCCGGCGGCGGCGATCACCACGTCGCCCACGACGATGCCCGCCGCCGCGGCCACGCTATCCGCCGCGACGAAGGCGATGCGCGCGCCCTCGGCATGGGGCTCCATCCTCACGCCCAACTGCACCGTCTGCGCCGCGGGCGACGGCGCCACCGCGAACGCAGCATCGGCCAGGCCCTTGGCGGGCGGCGCGCAACCGTCCTTCAGCGTCCAGGCCAGCAGCACATAGGCGTCCTTGCGGCCGAGGGCGGCCAGTTGCGCCGGAACGCCGTCACGCCCTTCCAGATGCCCCATGCCCATCACGCCGACCACCGGGCGGCCCTTATCGGCGCGCGCGGCGGCGTCCAGCGCCTCGGCCATGGCGCGATCCCACAGCAATTGCGCGTCGACGAAGCGCAGGAAGGCGGGATCGCCGGGCGCGGGGCGCTTGGCGGCCGGGTCGTCCCGGTGCTGGCGATAGGCCTCGGCCAGGCGGTCGAGATAGGCGGCGCTGGGCGGCGCCGGATCGCCCACCCCTTCGCGCTGGTCGCGCGGCACCCCAGCGATGCCGTCGCGGCCGACGCGCCCGACCACGGCGCGGTCGACGTTCAGCGCGACCATCCTGATCCGGTTGGCGCGGGCGAAATGGAACAGCGGCATGTAATAGGCCGGGTCGTATCCCCAGACGCGATCCCACTCCACCGCCAGCAGGAAGGCGCGCTCGTCCAGCTCGCCCTTGACCCAGCGGTCCAGCACGGGTTGCGCGCGGCGCGGGAACATCTCGAATCCCAGCACCAGATCGGGCCGGCGGCCGTGGATCGCGGCAATGGTCTGCAATTCCCAGCGCTGATGCTCGACCGTGGCGTGCTGTTCACCCAAGAGAACGATACGCCTGCCCGCGGCTTCATCGATAACGTCGTCGATTTTCAGCTTCTTGGCCTTGCCCGGCTCGATCCACGTTCCCACCGCCGGACAGGCGATGGGATCGGCGGCCCCGGCCGGCGCCGCCAGCAGCAACAGCGCCGCGGCGGCGAGCGCCGGAAGCGGCGCGCGCATGGACTAGAGGAACTCCGAGCGCACGTCGATGGTGGTCTCGACGCCCAGGCGGCCGATCGTGGCGTCGATCCATTTCGCCGCGCTTTCGCGCCCCAGATCGCGCAGATAGGTCAGGAACCGCCAATCCGGGTTCATCTTGCTGGCGACGCCGAAATCGGCCATCTGGTCGTCGGCCTGGATCATGTGGATCAGCATCCGCTTCATGCTGTTGTCGGTGATCTTGCCCTCTTCGATCAGCCGCGTGACGAAGGCGATGGCGCGCATTTCACGCATCAGCGACGAGTTGAAGGTGATCTCGTTCAGGCGGTTGTCGATCTCGCGCGCGGTGCGCGGCACGCCGCGCCGCACGATCGGGTTGATGCGCACGATCACCACGTCGCGGCTGTCGCAATTGTAGATCAGCGGATAAAGGGCCGGGTTGCCCATATAGCCGCCGTCCCAATAGTGTTCGCCCTCGATCTCGACCGCGTGGAAAAGCTGCGGCAGGCAAGCCGAGGCCAAGATCGCGTCGGCGGTCAATTCGCCGTGGTCGAACACACGGATTTTTCCGGTCTCGACATTGGTGGCCGAGATATAGAGCTTGACCGAGTCGCAGGCGCGGATACGTTCCACATCTACGGTCTCGAGCAACAGGTCGCGCAGCGGATTGATGTTCAGCGGATTGAACTGATAGGGCGATAGGAAGCGGCTGGCGAGATCGAACCACATATGCTCGGGCGACCAGTCGCGGTTCCAGCCCCAGGCGAAATTCTCCAGCCACCGCATCAGCGGCAGGACGGTGGCGCCCCGTTCTCCGATCCGCTGCCAGAAACCGTGCAGCTCCGCGCGCGCGGCGTCGGGCCCGCCGGACGCCAGCCCCTGCGCTATCAGCGCCGCGTTGATGGCCCCGGCCGAGGTGGCGCTGATCCCGTCGATCGCCAGCCGCCCGTCCTCCAGCAGCTTGTCGAGCACGCCCCAAGTGAAGGCGCCATGCGCCCCGCCGCCCTGCAGCGCCAGGTTGATGGTCTTCTGGCAGCCGCCCGGGCCGCGCGGCCACACATAACAGGATGGGCCGTCAGCACCGCCGTTGGTCCGTTTCTGCTTATCGGTCGCCAAGAACCCTCCTTATGCCGGAACCGGGATCATAGTCCGCCGGCACGGGAAGGAAAATGCGCGGGCGGGCTAGTTCTGGTATTCCCGCGTCATCGCCGCCATGTCGTTAACGGCGATATTGCCGCGGTCGACGCTGATCCACCCCGCTTCGGCCCAGACGCGCAGCTGCTTGTTGATGCTTTCGCGCGAGGTGCCCATCATCGCCGCGAGCTCGCGCTGCGGCAGGCGGAAATTGATGATCACGCCCTTGTGCCACGGCCTTCCGTAAAGCTCGGCCATCCGCACCAGGCGCTTGGCCAGGCGCTGGCGCAACTCCAGGAACATGAAATCCTCGGCCAGCTCGCTGGTAAGCCTAAGGCGCTCGCACAACACGCCCATCAGCCGGATGCACAGCTTGGCGTCGGCTTCCAGAAACGGAATGAAGTCGCGCCGGCGCAGCACCAGAACATCCGTCGGTTCGAGAGCCACGGCGTCGGCGGTGCGCGATTTGCCGTCCAACAGCGCGATCTCGCCGAACACCTGGCCCGGGCCGATCAGATTGTAGATCAGCTCCTTGCCCTCGGCCGACATGATGCCGATGCGAATCTGCCCTTTCAGCACTGCCATCATGCCTTCGCCCGGATCGCCGCGGCGGAATATCATCTCGTGGGGCTTGTAGCTGTGCAACGTGCTGAAGCGCATCAAGCGGTCCATTTCATTTTCGGACAGCGCTTTCATTAGATAATGTTCGCGCAGCAAGGCCCGCCGATCGGTCACCGCATGCGTCATGGTGATGCCCTTTCGTTCTCCGCGATCGCGGCATTGCAACGCCATCGTGGCAATGCTGCAACACCGTCCAACGCAGCAAAAGCGAATCAGTTTAACCGAAATGACGCTTCCGTGCCGTGTCGAATCGCAAAAAACTTCACGCGCGCGGATTGCGCGTGGCCGATCCGTCAATTCGATCCGGGGTTTAAGCGGCCGCGCGCGGCGCGGCGGCGGCGCATGGCGCAACGCCGTCGCGTGCGCGCGCCGCTGCGTTTCGCAGAAGCCTTTTTGCACAAAGCTTATGTGTATCGCCGCGCGCGATAAAATATGCGTCGCGACTCGCGAATACGCGCATAAATTCCGCTTGCAAATTCGCAATGCCGCGCCGCGACAAGGCTTCGCGCATGGTTACGAACCGCTTGCGTTGCTGTTTCCAATTGAAAAACGTTGCGCGAGACGGTATCGACGCAATTGAGACGGCGGCGCATGTCGCGCCTGCGGTCTCTTATCACCCAATGAGCAGGGGAGAATGTAGTATGGCCAAGCGTAAAGCCAAGAAGAAGAAAGCGAAGAAGCGGAAGTAGTTCCGTTTCGCGGCAACGGGTCTTCGGATCCGTTCCGAATGCAGTAAGAGTGATCGGCCGGCTAGGGCGCCTCTCCTCTCTCAAGGGCGACAGTCGGCCGACACTTATTTTAGGGTCTGGCGATCCCCCTCGATCCCTCCGTAAGATCGCCCCATGCAACGCCCCCAGCTTCATCGCCTGACCGAGCGGCGCCGCCGCCGTATCGGCTTCACCCTCGACGGCAAGCCGGCCGAGGCGCTGGCGGGCGACACCGTGCTGACCGCCGTCCTGGTCAACGGCCGGCGGCTGCGGACCAACGAATTCGATCATGCGCCGCGCGCCGGTTTCTGCCTGATGGGCGCCTGCCAGGATTGCTGGGTGATGCTGGACTCCGGCGAGCGCCTGCGCGCCTGCACCACCTATCTAAGCGAGGGCATGCGCGTGGTTACGGGCGGCGGCAATGGCGGGTGAAACAACCCCGCGCGTCGTGATCGTCGGCGCCGGTCCCGCCGGTGCCCGCGCCGCTTCAGTCCTGGCCCGCGCGGGATGGAAACCCGTGGTAATCGACGAAGCCCCGGCCAGCGGCGGCCAGATCTACCGCCGCCCGCCGCCCGGATTCACGCGCCCGCCGGAAGACCTTTACGGCTTCGACGCCGGCCCGGCGCGCGCGGCCCATGCCGAATTCGACGGCCTCGGCGCGTCCATAGACCACAGGCCCGGCACCTCGGTCTGGAACGTGGAAGGCGGCCGTGTGCATGTGCTGGACGCGGCCGGGCGCACCGAGGCGATACCTTATGACTCGCTGCTGCTCGCCACCGGGGCGATGGACCGCGCCATTCCGTTTCCCGGCTGGACCTTACCGGGCGTGTTCACCCTGGGCGGCGCGCAGATCGCGCTGAAGCACCAGGGCTGTGCCATCGGCCGGCGCGTGGCGTTCATCGGCTCCTCGCCCCTGCTCTATCTCGTCGCCTATCAATATGCGAAAGCCGGGGCCGAGGTGGCGGCGGTGCTGGATACGGCGCCTTTTGTATCCAAGCTCACCGCCTTACCCGCGCTGCTGTGGGGCGGCCTCGCCTTCGCCAAAGGCCTCTATTACGTCGCGTGGCTGAAGGCGCGGGGCGTGCGCCTGGTCAATGGCGCAACGCCGCTCCGCGCCGAGGGCGGCGGCGGCGTGGAACGCCTGCGGTGGCGCGCGCGGAACGGGACCGAACACGCGACGGACTGCGACGCCCTGGCCGTGGGCTGGGGGCTGAAATCGGAAACCCAGCTTGCCGATCTGGCCGGGGTGAAGTTCGTCTTCGACCAGAGTCAGCGCCAGTTCTTGCCGCAAGCCGACGCCGACGGGCGCACCCCGGTTCCCGGCGTCTATGTCTGCGGCGACGGCGCGGGTATCGGCGGGGCCGCGGCAGCGGCGCTTGCCGGCGAACGCGCGGCCCTGGCGCTGCTGGCCGATCGCGGCATGCCAGTAGATCGCGGGCGGGTCGCCGCGATCGCGCGCGTCCAGTCCCGGCTCAAGCGATTCCGGCGCGGTCTGGAAGCGGCGTTTCCGTTCCCGGCCGATCTGGCGCGCGGCGCCGGCGACGACACGTTGCTGTGCCGGTGCGAAGGCGTGACGGCGGGAGAATTGCGCCGGTGGACGCGCGAGCTCGACGCGCGCGAGGTCAACCGCGCCAAGGCGTTCAGCCGGGTGGGCATGGGACGCTGCCAGGGCCGGGTGTGCGGCGCTGCGGCGGCCGAGATCGTGTCGCAGGAATGCGGCATCGACATCAAAGATGTCGGCCGCCTGCGCGCCCAGCCGCCGGTGAAGCCGCTGCCGCTCGGCGCAATCTCCGCATCATGACGACGATCGGCGTTCGCGCTATGCTTCCCGGCGTTACGCAGGGAGAGCGGTCATGATCGTTTTGCGCTCATTGCCCGTTTTATTGTTCGGCGCCGCGCTGCTGTCGGCCGCGCCGGCACGCGCCGACGCCATCGACGGCAATTGGTGCCAGCCCGATGGGCGGCAGATGTCGATCCGCGGCCCCAACATCGTCACTGTGGGCGGCAACGGCATCCAGGGCGACTACACCCGCCACTCGTTTTCCTACGTCATACCCGCGAGCGAGGTAGGCGCGGGGCAGACCGTGCAAATGGTGCTGCTGAACGATGACGCGGTGCAGTTGACGTGGCCGGTCGCGGCGATCAGGCCGCCGCGCCAATCGCCGGAAATCTGGCATCGCTGCCGGTCGAACCCGACGTCGTAGCCGCTTAACGGTAGCTCGGCGCGTTGCGCATCAGCGCGGCCGAGGTGGCGCGCGCGTATTCCGGCGCCACATGCACGTCCAGCACCACCAGCTTGCCCCCGCGCACTTCGGCCACGGCCTGCCGCAGCGCCTCGTCCAGCTTGGCCGGGTCTTTCACCGCGCCGATGCCCACCGCCCCCTGCCCGCGCGCCAGCATCGCCAAGTCGAAGATCGGCTCGCTCATCCGCATGCCGATCCATTTGTTCTCCACCGGCCGGTCGCGGCGGCGCGCCACACGCTCCTGGTGCAGCTCGTCGTTGAAGAAGGACTGATTGTTGGCGACCACGATCAGCGCGGGGGTCTTGTAATGCACGCCGGTCCACAGCGCCGTGACGCCCATCAGGAAGTCGCCGTCGCCCAGCAGCGCCACCGCCATGCGCCCTGTGCCCTTCAGCGCCAGGGCCGCGCCGATGACAAGGCCCGGTCCCGCGCCCAAGCCGCCGCCACCGTCGGAACCCAGGAAATCGAGTGGGTGCCTGAAATCGCAATTGTCGCCCGGCCAGCCGATCGGCAGGCGCACGAAGGATGGGCGGCAATCCGCCAGCGCCTTGCCGCAGGCATCCGACAGCATCTCGACGGTGATGATCGTGGGCGCGACGGCGGCCGGCGCGTTCGCCGCCGGTTTTGGGGCAGCCCCCCCGGCCACGAGGGCAGGCGCGCTTTTGCGCGGGCCGAGGGCGTCGAGCAGCTTGGGCACGAGGCGGTCCGGCGGGCAGAGGATGGAGATATCGACCGGAGGCAGGCCCTGGTAATCCATGCTCGACCCGCGATGGATATGCTGGTCGACCGAGCAATGGATCACCGTACCCGCCGGCAACCCGCCTTCGTTCGACTGGCGCAGCGTGCCGGCCAGGTCGATCCAATCCAGGCTCAGGATCGCGTCGGCCGCTCGGATCGCCGCGTGGGCGTCGGGGGTGATGTAAAGCCCGGGCGGGAACGGGTGCAGCCTGTGCTTGGTGGGAAACGCAGCACCCCATTTGAGGTCGGTGACGACCCGTGCGCCCAGGCGCTCGGCCAGGGCCACGCGCCGGTCCCAATCGCCTTCGTCCAGCGACACGCGCCCTATCATGATCACGGGGTTCTTGGCTTTTTGCAGGACGGCGGCGGCGCGGGAAACGGCGTCTGCCGGCGGATCGGGCGGTTCAGGTGTCTTAAATCGCTCGACGGGCGGCAGTTCGACCGCGCCGTCCACCATCTGCTCCTGCAAGCCCGCATCCAGGCACACGAAGGTCGGCCCCTGCGGCGCAGTCGTGGCGATCAGGTTCGCGCGCAGGATCGATTCCAGCGCCGCGTGGACCGAGCGGGGATGGTCGTCCCATTTGGTGTAGCCGCGGATCAGCGCCGGCAGGTCGGCCATGGTGTGGATCCAATCAACCCAGGGGCGGCGATGCACCGCGTCCATCGGCCCTTCCGCGCCGATCAACAGGATCGGCATGCGGTCGCACCACGCGTTGAAGATCGCCATCGTGGCGTGCATCAGCCCGACATTGGCATGCAGCGCCACGGCCATCGGCTTGCCCGTTACCTTGGCATAGCCGTGGGCGATGGCGACCGCGCTTTCCTCGTGCACCGCCAGCAGCATGTCCGGCTTCTTGGTGCCGAGATAGTTGACCAGGCTGTCGTGCAGGCCGCGGAAGCTGGCCCCAGGGGTGAACGCGATGTACTCGATCCCCATCGCACGCAGCAACGCGGCGATCGGGTCGCTGCCCCAGGTCTTGGAGTTGGCCAGGCGCGGCGCGGGACTGTCGGGCGCGGTCATGCGCCGTCTCCCGGCTTGCCACCGATGGCCGGCGCCTTGATCCCGGCGCTTGCGATCGGCCGCGCCGCGCGCAACGATTCCCGTTTCGACAACCCCAGCTCCCGCTTCCTGCCCACCGCCCCCGGCTGAATCTCCATGCCGGCGGAGCAAGGCGGCGTATGTAGGCCCGCCGGCATGCGCCCTCTAGGAAGAAATTGCGGCAATCCCCTATATGCAATTTGCTACTAGCGCCGCGCGGCCGGGCTGGCATCATGGCGCGGGCGGACCCAGAAAAATCGGAAAATCGGGAGGAAACCATGAAAAACCGCAACGCCATTCGCGCCGGAGTGTTGGGACTGGCCATCCTGGCGCTGGCCGCGCCTGCCGCGAACGCCATCGACATCGAGATCTCGAATTACGGCGTCGGCACCAACGGCATGCCCTATGGCGTGGCGTTGAAGAAAGGCTTCTTCAAGGCCGCGGGCATCGACATCACCGGCATCCGTAGTTCACCCGGTGGGGCGCCTACCATCCGCAACCTCTTGGCCGGCAGCCTGCCTTTCGCCGAGGCGGGGCTTACCGCCATCGTTGCCGCCAATCGCGGCGGCGCCGACATCAAGATCATCGGCGGCACCACCGACACCACCGCCGAGCTTGGCTGGGTGGTACGGCCGGATTCCGACATCAAGACCATCAAGGATTTGAAGGGCAAGAAGCTGGGCTTCACCAACCCCAACTCCACCACCCACGCGCTTGCCCTGATGCTGCTGGAAAAGGCCGGGCTGAAGCCGACCGAAGCGACCACGATCTCCACCGGCGGGTTCGGCCCGGGCCTGGTGGCTCTGGAGCAGAAAGAACTGGATGCCGCGCCCTTCGCCGAGCCGCTTTATTCCGTCAACAAGCAGAAATTCCGGCTGCTGGTGTGGTCGACCGACGTGCTGCCGGCCCTGGTCGATACGCTGGCGATCACCACGGCGCGCACGGCGAAAGAGCAGCCCGATTTCCTGCGGGCGGTCCTGAAGGCGCGGCGCCAGGCCGTCAAGCTCATGGCCGCCAAGCCGCGCGAGGCGGCCGAGGCGATCGCCGCCGACTACAAGATCAGCGTCGACATAGCCGAGGAAGTCATCAAGCAGATGATGAAGCCCGCCACGGAGCTGAAAATCCCGCATTGGGGCGAAGGCAAGATCTATATCCAGACCCTGGACAACCTGATGAAGGCGCAGATTCTGCTGGGCCACGACGTGGGCAAGATCGACTGGTCGACGATGATCGACCAGCAGTTCCTGCCGGAAGATTTGCGCACCAAGCTGTAAGGACTAGGATTACCACCGGACCGCCCCGCGCCCTTAAGGGCGCGGGAGGGCCCGGAATTTGCGCGGCGCGGCGGCGGTGCCGCGCCCATTGGGAGAACCGCCTATGACCGACGCGCACGTCGTCCTTAAAGGCGTGACGCGCGTGTTCGCGCGGGCCGGCCAGCAGCCTTTGCATGCCCTGGGGCCGATCGACCTGGAATTGCGCGCCGGCGAATTCTTCGCCGTGGTCGGCCCGTCGGGCTGCGGCAAGTCCACGTTGCTGGACGTCATCGCCGGCCTGGCGGCGGCGACGGAGGGCGCGGTGCTGTTCAACGGCGCGCCCGTCCAAGGCGAGGTGCCGGAAGGCGTGGGCGTGGTGTTCCAGGACGACGCCAGCTTTCCCTGGCTGACAGTGTGGGACAACATCGCCTTCGGCCTGCGCCGCAAGGGCGCGCCCGAAGCCGAGATAAACCAGCGCGTGACCGACGCCCTAGGGCTGATGGGGCTGACCGATTTCGCCAAGGCCTATCCGGCGCAGCTCTCCGGCGGCATGCGCCAACGGGTGTGCATCGCGCGAACGCTGGTGCTGGAGCCCAAGCTGATCCTGCTGGACGAGCCGTTCGGGGCGCTGGACCAACAGACGCGCCTGCTGATGGGCGACGAGCTGCTCAACCTGTGGCGGCAGACCGGCGCCACGGTGCTGCTGATCACGCACGCGCTGGACGAGGCGGCGATGCTGTCGGACCGCGTCGGCGTCATGTCGGCGCGGCCCGGCCGGTTCCTCGATATCGTCGCGACCAAATGGCCGCGCGACCGCGACAGCACAATCGTCTCCAGCGACGATTTCGGCCGCATCACCAGCCACCTGTGGTCGCTGCTGCGCGGCGAGTCGATTAAAGCCATGCAGTCCGAGCGCCGGGTGAGCTAACTCATGAAACTGGCCACCAAATTGCGCATCGGCGTGCTGGTTGGCGCGGTCGCCATCGTGGAGGGATTGTGCCGCTTCGGCATCATCAAGGCCTTCACCATGATCCCGCCGTCGGAAATGGCGATCAGCCTGTGGCGGCTGATCGCGGTCGGCAAGCTGCACGACGACATGATCCGCACGCTGACCGCCGTCTGCATCGCGCTGACCGCGGCGATCGTCGTGGGTGCTGCCGTCGGCGTCGCGATCCACGCCCTGCCGCGCGTCCGGCGCACGGCCGATCCGCTGCTGGCCGCCTACTACTCGGTGCCGGTATTCGTGTTCTACCCGATGTTCATCGTCATGCTGGGCCTCAACGATCGGCCGAAAATCGTTATCGGTTTCCTGTATGCCGTGGTGGCGATGACCATCAACACGCTGAACGGGCTGGACCGCGTGGCGCCGGTCTTACGCAAGACCGCGCGCGTGTTCCGCCTCGATCCCGTGACCACCGCGTTGCGCGTGGTGCTGCCCTGCGCCGCGCCGTATCTGTTCACCGGAGTCAAGCTGGCGATCGCCTATGCCTTCATCGGCGTGGTGGGGTCCGAGTTCATATTGTCCAGCGGCGGCCTGGGTTATCAGATCGGCTTCGCCTATCACGATTTCAACAACCGCACGATGTACGCGCTGATCCTGTTCATTCTGACGGTGGTGATGACCGTCAATATGTCGCTGCATGCCTGGGAGAAGGCTTTGCTGGCGCGGCGGGGGTTGAATTGAGCGCGGCCGCCGCCACGCCGTTGGATAAGACGGCCGGCTTCTTCCAAAGCCGCGGCTTCGACTTTCTCGTGTTCATCGCCCTGGTGCTGGCGCTATGGCAGTTGGCGAATTACTGGGGCGGCGACTTGGCGATGACCACGCCTATCGGCACCCTCGTCTTTGCGGGCAAGACGCTGGCCTCGGCCGAGTTCTGGCCGCATGCCCAGGCCACGCTCGGCGCCTTCGCGATGGCGTTCGTCCTGGCGGCGTCGGCGGGGGTGCTGGTCGGCGCGGCCCTGGGCTTCCACCGCCTGTCGGGCGAGGTGGCCGAGCCGATCCTGGTGGCGATCTATTCGATCCCCAAGGTCACGCTCTATCCGATCATCCTGCTGTTCTTCGGCATCGGCGTCAGCGCCGAGGTGGCGTTCGGCGCGCTGCACGGCGTCATCCCGATCGCGCTGTTCACCATGAACGCGGTGCGCAACATCAAGCCGGTCTACATCAAGACCGCGCGGGTCATGCGCATCGGACCCTGGGCGCTGCTGCGCACGGTGCTGCTGCCCGCCACGTTGCCCGAGGTGTTCACCGGCCTGCGCGTCGGCTTTTCACTGACGCTGATCGGCACGCTGCTGAGCGAGATGTTCGGCTCGCGCCGCGGCATCGGCTTCCAGTTGATGCAGGCCATCGGCCTGCACCACATGGACATCATCATGTCGCTGACGTTCCTGCTGGTTGCGCTCGCGGGCATTGCCAACGCGCTGATGCTGCTGGTCGATCACCGGCTGCACCGGCGGGGTTGAGGGCGAACCGGCCTACGCTGCGATCATCCCGCGTGTCGCCGCCGCCTCGCGCGCGACCCAGCCGTGGAATTCGGCCACCTTGCGCATGCCCGCGCGTTCCTTGGGAAACACCAGGATATAGGCGAGGTCGTTTTCCACCCTGGTCTTGAACGGCGCCACCAGATGGCCGCTCGCCAGATCCTCGGCCACCAGCGCCAGTTGCGCCATGGCGATGCCCAGCCCCTCGGCCACGCCCTGATAGGTCAGGCTGGAGTTCTCGAAAATCAGCTCGTGCTCGCCTTCCACGCCGCTCACCCCCGCTTTCGCCAGCCATTGCCGCCAGTCCCCGGGGCGGCGGATGGAATGCAGCAGCACATGGTTGGCCAGATCGCGCGGGTATTTCAGCGCCGGCGGCTGCGCCAGCAGCTTGGGGCTGCAGATCGGCAGCAGCACCTCGTCGAACAGCTTTTCCGCCACCAGCCCCTGCGGCGCCTGCCGGCCGTAATGCACCGCCACGTCGATATCCTCGCGGTTGAAATCGACCGGATCGTGCGAGGTGGTGATCTGCACCGAAATCCCGGGGTGCTGGCCGTGGAACCGGGCGAGGCGCGGCACCAGCCAGCGCACGGCGCAAGTGATCGGCAGCTTTATCTTCAGCATCCGGTCCTCGGCGCGCGAGCGCAGGTTCACGGTGGCCTGCGAGATGCGCCCGAACGCGTCGCGCACCGTCGCCAGGTATTCCGCCCCTTCCTTGGTCAGCTGCACCTGGCGGTGCCGGCGCATGAACAGCTTGGCGCCCAGGTCGGTTTCCAGCTTCTGGATGTGCCGGCTGATAGCACCCTGCGTCACGCACAGCTCCTCGGCCGCGCGCTTGAAGCTGGTGTAACGCGCCGCGGATTCGAACGCGCGCAAGGCGTTGAGCGGGGGCAACCGCAGCATGCCGGCCTCGATTGATTTTAAGTCAACCGAGCATGACAAAAACTGCATTGTCAATCAATGCCGGCACGGGCCTGATGCAAAAAAATTCAAACGACGCCGGGCCGGAACAACAGCCGGCGTCCCTGGGAGGAAGTGGAAATGCTCGATGGCATCGGCTTCGATGCGCCCTGCGGCATGGCCGTGGCGGCGACCCTGTCGGGGTTCGATGCGCGACCGGCGAGCATAGCACCGCCGCTGTCCGCGCCGGTGCAGGCCGCGCTCGACCATCTCCATGCCAATTTCCGCAGCCAGGTGAGCCTGAACGACCTGGCGGCGCTGACCAGCCGCACGCCGTTTCAGCTGATCCGCGCCTTCCGCAAGGAACTCAGCGTCACGCCCCACGCCATGCTAATCCGCATCCGCATTCTGCGCGCCAAGGCGCTGCTGGAGCGCGGCGAGCCGATCGCCGGGGTGGCGGTCGACCTCGGCTTCGTCGACCAGACGCATTTCGGCCGGCACTTCAAGCGCATCCACAACGAAACGCCGGGGCGCTTCCAAAGCGCGATCCGCGCGCGCCAGCCGCAGCCCGAGGCCGAACGCCCGGCGGCCTAGCGGGCTTACGTCGCGCCGCCTTTCCCGATGCTCTAAAGTCAGCCAGCGCGGCGCCGCACCGCGCGCCGTTCGCGTCAGCAACAAGGACTCGCCATGACCCCCAGCGACAAAAGAAAAAGATTCCGCGCCATCCTGGCGGGCAATGCCTGCGCCATCGCCGGCTCGGTGTGGGACCCGATCTCGGCGCGCATCGCCGACCGCCTGGGCGTCGCGGTGGGGCTGATGGGCGGGTCGCTCGGCTCTTATGCCGTGCTGGGCTCGCCCGACGTGATCGTGATGACGCTGACCGAATTCGCCGACCAGGCGCGCAGGGCCTGCCGCGCCAGCCGCGTGGCGCTGCTGGCCGACGCCGACCACGGCTATGGCAACGCGCTCAACGTCATGCGCACGGTGGAGGAACTGGACTATGCCGGCGTCGCGGCGCTGACCATCGAGGATACGCTGCTGCCCCGGGCCCACGGCGCGGGGTCGAGGCCGCAATTCATTTCCATCGCCGAGGGTGTCGGCAAGATGAAAGCGGCGCTGGCGGTGCGGCGCGACCCATCCCTGGTGATCGCCGGGCGCACCAGCGCCCATCTGGTCAACGGCGTGGACGACGCGGTCGCGCGACTGAAAGCCTACGAGGCGGCGGGCGTCGACGCCCTGATGGTTCCGGGCATCCGCACGCGCGACGAACTGGAGAAGATATCCGCCGGGGTGAAGCTGCCGATCATCACCGGCGGCGCCGGGCCCGACCTCGCCGATACCGCCTATCTGGCGTCCAAGCGTGTGCGTGTGTTCAGCCCCGGGCACCACGCCTTCAACGCATCGGTCAAGGCGATCCACGACACGATGAAGGCGCTGAACGAAGGCACGCCAGCCGCGAAGCTGGCGAACATCGCCGACAAGGAACTGATGGATTGGGTGACGCGCGCCGCCGAGCACGACAAGGCGGCGAAGGATTATCTGGGCTAGCTCGCGCCGCGAGCCGGAGCGGCGCGTACCCTTTATTTATTTCGCGCCGAATATTTTCTTCAATAGGTCGGTCGTGCGCTTGGCCGGGTTCTCGCGGATCGCCGCCTCCTCGCGCCCCAGGTACAGGAACACGCCATCCACCGCCTTGCCCAGAACGTAATCCGTCAGGTCGGCTTTCACGTCGGGTACGAAGGGCATAGCGCGGTACTGGCCGATCATCCGGTCGTAGCTTTGAACCGCGCCGACGCGCGCCAGCTCGGCGTCGACGATCGGCCGCATGTCGGCCGCCAGCGGCGCCGACATCTTGCCGCGGAAATACTGCGTCGCCGAATCCTTGGGGCCGTTGTAGATCGCGCGGGCGTCGTCGAACGTCATCGCCGCGATCGACTCGCCGAACAGGCGCTTGGCCTTGGGCACGGCCGATTCCGCCGCGCGGTTGAGGCGCAGCTCGAGATCGTCGGTCATCGCCCCGGCGCCCACCGCGTCCAGCACCTTCTTCACGGTCTGCAAGGATTGCGGCAGCGGGATATGCACGTCGGGCGATTTGTTGAAGCCGTCCACCTTGCCGAGAGTCGATACCACGCGGTCGCTGCCCACGCGCAACGCCTCCTTCAAACCACGCGCGATGTCCATGTCGCGCAAGCCAGCGCCGGTCTGCGCCAGGGCCGACGCCGCGCACAAAACCAGCGCGGCGATGCCGGCAAAGGCGATCATCGGACGTTTGCGGGCCATGCCGGTATTCCCTTCGTGCTGCTCCACTGGTGCCCCCTCCCAGACTTGAACTGGGACGACCCTTTCAGGTCTTGGGATTTTAAGTCCCATGCGTCTACCATTCCGCCAAGGGGGCACGAAGACCGCCGACGCTATCCTCAGCAGCCCGCGCCTGGCAAACGGCGCCGGTCAGCCCACGGTCGCGTCGAAAACCGGGCTGCCGCCTAACGAGGCGATGAGCGCCGCGATTTCTTGCGCCACGGTTTCCAGCATCGCCGGGTCGGTGCCGCGCGCCACCAAACTGACCCCGAACCCGCCGACGCGGTAATAGGGATACGAGCCGATATCGATATCGGCATGCCGCGCCTGGATTTCGCCCAGGCCCTTGGCCAGCGCGCCCTCGCCCAAGGTGCAGCTGACCGAGCGCGAGAGCACCGGCTTGCCGCCCGTGAGCGTGGGCGCGATGCCCTCGAACATCGCCTGCATGATGCGCGGCACCCCCGCCATCACGAACACGTTGCCGAGGCGAAAGCCCGGGGCGGTGGAGACGGGGTTGTCGATCAGCTGGGCGCCCACCGGCACCTCCGCCATGCGCAGCCGCGCCTCGTTCAGCATGCCCGGCTTGTAGTGCGCCTCCAGCCGCCGCACCGCCTCGGGGTTGCGCTCGAGCACCGTGCCGAACGCCTTGGCGACGCAGCCCGAGGTGATGTCGTCATGCGTCGGGCCGATGCCGCCGGTGGTGAATACGTAATCGTAGGCGCCGCGCAACTCGTTCACGCCCTTGACGATTTCCGCCTCGACATCCGCCACCACGCGCACTTCGCGCAGGCGGATGCCCAGCTCGTTCAGGCGCTTGGCGAGGTACGGCAGGTTGGCGTCGGTGGTGCGGCCGCTGAGGATCTCGTTGCCGACGATCAACAGGGCGGCGGTGTAGGTCTTCTCGGTCATGCGGGTCCGGCCAGGTGCGTTGCGCGCGCATCCTAGCCCGGATAGACCGCCGGGTTAAAGCCATCGGGTTAAAGAAGCCCGCGGCTTATTTCAGCTCGGCGACCTCCAGCTGCAGCTTGGTCTTGATCGCCTGGGCGTAGTTTTCCCAGCTCGCCGTCATCACGAAGCCCGAGACGGTCTGCTGGTAATAGTCCAGCACCCCTGGCTCGTCTTCGATCACCAGGGCGTTCACCATCACGTCGCGGCCCCGCAGGTCTTTCACCACCGTGACCGGGTCGATGCCGTCGTTCCTGGCGCCGTCGGTGCTGACGTCGATGACATGGCGCACGCAATCCGGCCCGGCCTGCAACGCCGCACCCGCCGCCGCCAGCGCGTCGCCCACGGCGGTCGAGCCCCACATGCGCCGCTTATAGGTGGCCAGGATCACCGCCACGCGCCGCGCGTCTTCCATGCCGGCGATGTCGGTCCAGGGCAGAACCACCGCCGACTTGTCGGCGAATTCCATCGCCATGACGGCGATATGGCCGTGCGGGCCGCGGGTGATCTTCTCGACGATGGCTGTGGTCGACAGGGCTTCGGCCGTGGCCTTGGCTTGCAAGGCCCACTCGCCCTCATCGATGCTGCCGCTGGCATCCATCAGCAGCACAAGGCACAGGTCAGCAATCATGCAACGCTCTCCCACTTGCCGTTACGGCCATTGAGCGTGCAGCCAATCCCTAGACGTGCCCCAGCGGCGAAAACCTCCCAGTTGATCAATATCTTGTTATCTGTTCGATCTATATACCATAGACTTAGTGGGTTGTAACCGATATTTCACATTCCCCCGGGCCCATTTCACCTAGAAGCCTAACTTGCAAAACCAGGGCCAAGGCCGTTGAATGCGCCCTCAACCTACCCACATCGGACCGATGGACCAGGAAACCAACCGCACGTCTGCCATCAAGCTGCACGGCCCCGAGGGCTTCGCGGGCATGCGCGCGGCCGGGAAACTTGCGGCCGAGGTGCTGGATTTCATCACCCCCGAGGTCAAGCCGGGCGCCGCCACGGGCCGGCTCGACAAGCTGTGCCACGATTTCATCCTAGCGCACGGCGCGATCCCGGCGCCGCTCGGCTATCGCGGCTTTCCCAAATCGATCTGCACCTCGGTCAACCACGTGGTCTGCCACGGCATTCCCGGCGACAAGGTGCTGGAAGACGGCGACATCCTGAACATCGACATCACCGTGATCCTGGAGGGCTGGCACGGCGACACGTCGCGCATGTTCCCGGTGGGCGGAGCGGTGAAGCTGAAGGCGCGGCGCCTGATCGACATCACCTACGAAGCGATGATGAAGGGGATCGCCGAGGTGCGCCCCGGCGCCACCCTGGGCGACATCGGCCACGCGATCCAGACCCATGCCGAGGCGGCGCGGTTTTCGGTGGTGCGCGATTTCTGCGGCCACGGCATCGGCCGCATCTTCCACGACCATCCCTCGGTCCTGCATTTCGGCCAGCCGGGCGACGGCGTGACGTTGCGCGAGGGCATGTTCTTCACGATCGAGCCGATGATCAACGCCGGGCGCTTCGAGGTGAAGATCCTGGGCGACGGCTGGACCGCCGTCACCAAGGACAAGTCGCTGTCGGCGCAATTCGAGCACTCGATCGGCGTCACCAAGGACGGGCACGAGATCTTCACCCTGTCGCCCACCGGCCTCGACCGCCCGCCTTATACGAACAGCTAGAGTGGCCGGGCCGTCGAAAAAGGCGGCGGAGGAAAAGCCGCACCATCTCGGCCACCGCCAGCGCCTGCGCGACCGCTTCATCGCCGCCCCCCAGTCCCTGGCCGATTACGAGCTTCTGGAGCTGGCGCTGTTCCAGGCGATCCCCCGGCAGGACACCAAGCCCTTGGCCAAGCGCCTGCTCGCGGCGTTCGGCGGCGATTTCACGCGCCTGGCGAACGCCAGCGACACGGAACTGAAAGCCGTCGACGGCGTGGGTGACGCGGTGCTGGCCGCGATCCGGCTGATCGGTGAGGGCGCGCGCCGCCTGTTGCGCCACCGCGTGCAGGAACAGCCCGTCTTAAGTTCGTGGACCGAGCTGCTCGATTACCTGCGCGTGGCCCAGGCCGGCAAGCAGATCGAGCAGTTCCGGCTGCTGTTCCTCGACGCCAAGAACCGCCTGATCGCCGATGAAGTGCACGCCACCGGCACGATCGACGAAACCCCGGTCTACCCGCGCGAGGTGGCCAAGCGCGCGCTCGAGCTCGGCGCGGCGGCGATGATCGTGGTGCACAACCATCCCTCGGGCGATCCGACGCCCAGCAAGGCCGACATCGCCATCACGCGCGAGATCGCCGCGGCGCTGAAGGCGCTCGACATCGCCCTGCACGATCATTTGATCCTGGGCCGCGGCAAGCACACGAGCTTCCGCAGCCAGGGACTGCTGTAGTTCCTCTGCGCATCTTAGCCAAAACCGCTCATGTACCGTTATTCATACTACTCTTGAGTTTACGCCGTTTCATTTCTTTCTCTGGATGTCGTATTATGCTTTCTTAGTCCGCTCCCTTCCAATTTTCTTTGTCACAAGATTGTGGGCTAAGAATTATGAACAGGCATGTGCTGGACCGCCTATCAGATCAATTGAGCCCGTGCCGGGATATCATCTTCCAGCTTTTCGTATTTCGCGTTGTCGTTGCCACCGCGCTTCTGATGATCGCGATAAACCTCATCCCTGCCCAGATGACTGAGATCTACATAATTCTGGCGATTGACTGGCCCGATTCGTGGTTGAGCTTATGTTTCCTGTTCGGCGGCGTCATGATTACCGCGCTTATGATCTGGCACACTGGACGTACGATTTCGTTAAACCCGCCGAAGTATTGGATACCAACGTCGCCTACCGCAGCCCTTACATTGACCTGGCTGCCTCGAGTCCTGGGAGCACTGGTGATCTTGAGTCTGGCATTCGGGCTTTGGAACGCATCTGGCGCTGTCGATGAAGAAAATCTGCCTTACATCATTTACAGACTAAGATTTTTAGCCGGCATCACGTTCATCCTTTCAGCCGCATTCCTTTTGTTCACAATCTTTAGACACGGGATGGTTTCGAAGTTATTTAAGCCCGGCCCCACGTTCTTGTTTTCCAAGTTTGTAACTTATGCTGTATCGATCATTCTTGCGTTGCTGTTCATGGCAATACTTGCCTGGCCGGTATCGGCACCGCAAAAAATTGGCACCAATTTATTAATAAGCATTTTCCTTTTAGTGACGATGTATGTTGGTTCTTCATTGTCATACTATTCAGACCACTATCGCTTGCCGTTTCTTTCGTGCGCCGTTGGACTCGCCGTAGTTTTTAGCCTGTTTGATCTGAACGACAATCATGAAATTCGCAGAAAATCTGGGGTAAACTACGCGCCCCTTCCGATGGCGTCAGCCGAGATTTCCAACTGGCTTGCTGCACGTAAGGATTTGCGCAATTTTCGAGGAAGAAAATTTCCCGTATACATTGTTGCCGCCCAAGGCGGAGGAATGTACGCGGCATATCATGCTGCGATTACCCTCGCGCGCCTGCAGGATCGCTGTCCAAAGTTTTCACAGCATGTGCTGGCAATCAGCGGCGTCTCGGGTGGCAGTCTAGGCGCGGCAGTATTCTCCGTGCTAGCGGCCCATACAGCCACGAACGACTCGAATCTTCCCTGCGGGATCGACTTGCCGTCCCAAGGGGAATTCGAACATTTCATCCGGCAATTCTTAAAAGAAGATTTTCTGTCCCCCGTACTTGCTGGGATGCTTTTTAAGGATGCGCTGCAACTTTTTCTGCCATTCGCGATTCCCGGCCTTGACCGCGCGCGCGCGTTCGAAGCGAGCATCGAGCGAGCATGGAATGCGCAAAAACCCCTGACACGGCCTGGTGCCGTCGCATACTCATTCGCTGATCAATTCCGCCAGCATTGGCAATCAAATGAAGCGTCGCCGGCGCTAGTTCTCAATACCACTCAAGTGGAGTCTGGAAAACGAATAACGGTCATGCCGTTTGCGTTCGAAGTCAATGACAACGCAACGGTTGTAAGCCCGTTTCATAAATTGATTGACAGCGCCGATGTGAGAATGAGTACGGCCGTGGCACTTAGCGCGCGCTTTCCCCTGATTACGCCGCCAGGGTCTGTCGCCGTCGGAAGCCCTGGCGTCAAAGTAAAAACACGCCTTGTTGACGGAGGCTACTTCGAGAATTCCGGGTCCGCCACTGCTCTAGATTTGTACTATGAATTGAAGAAAGTGCTCGATAGTTCTGCGGTCAAGAAATGGCTACAGGTCGAGAACATTGAAATAGTGCCTATTCTTATTCAAATTGGAACTCAACTTGGATCAGAAACCTCATTCATGGGCTTGAATGAATTCTCCTCGCCTCTGACGGCCATGCTTCGGACGCGCGAGGCGCGAGGCCGAATGGCAGTTGAACACATTAAACGGGAGATGGGATCAGTAAATTCAAGTCAACGATTTTCGGGACAGTTCCGTGAATTTAAGCTAAACGCCGCAGATTTCTTCCTGCCTCTGGGCTGGTATTTGTCTAATAGCACGCAAGAATCGATTCGAGATTTGAGCGGCAGACGCACACTTGATTGCAAAGATTCGGAAACCCCGGTACTTAGAAACACGCAATGGAATGATTGCACCGTCAAGGCAATCCTCGATGACCTAAAATCTTAGCGTGCCAAGCACACGAGCTTCCGCAGCCAAGGGCTGTTATAAACGGGCGCTGCTATAAATCCCCGCCGCATCGCCGGAGGCTTGCCATGAACCGCCGCGCCTTCCTCGCCTCTTCCCTCTTGCTCGTCTCGGCTCCCGCATGGGCGCATCACGGCTGGGGCGGTTACGACTCCACCAAGGTGCTGACGCTGACCGGCACGATCGAGGCGGCGGGTTACGAAAACCCGCATGGCGAGCTGAAGCTGAAGGTGGCGCAGCCCGGCGCCAAGACCTGGGTCGTCACCCTGGCGCCGCCCTATCGCATGCAGTCGCGCGGCCTGCCCGCCGATGCCCTCAAGCCCGGCGTCACGGTCACCGTCGTCGGCTATCCCAACAAGACCGACCCGAACGAAATGCGCGCCGAGCGCATCACGGTCAACGGCAAGACCGTCGAACTGCGCTGACCTTAAGGTGCCGCTGAAGCGCGCACGGAGAGTTCTCTTGGAACACGCGATGCCCGGCACGCCGGCCTGGCTGGTGACCTTGCAGGAAAGCGCGCTCGGCGAGGCGATGCGCCAATCGCTGCTGCTCTACCCGCTAATCGAGATCGTGCACCTGATCGGCATTGCGCTGCTTGTCGGCAGCATCGTGTCGCTCGATCTGCGCCTGATGGGCCTGCGCCTTAAATTGCCCGCCTCGCTGACCGCGCAGCATCTTCTGCCGGTCACGGTCACGGGATTCTTAATGGCCGTTGCCAGCGGCTCGCTGCTGTTCGCAACCGAAGCCGCGTCGCTGTTCTACAACCCCGCCTTCCGCTTGAAGCTGATCCTGATCGCGCTCGGCGGCATCAACGCTGGCCTGTTCCATCTCGGCCCCTGGCGGCGCGTGGCGGGCTGGGACCATGCCCGCCCGCCCTTCGCCGCGCGCATCGGCGGCGCCGTGTCGATAGTGCTGTGGCTGGGCGCGCTTAGCTGCGGACGCCTGATCGCGTATCTCTAGCGCCGCTTCCCCGCCCCCTTCCCTCGCGCCCGGCCCTCGCCTAAAGTTCGGCCAAATTCGAACACCGTTCCGGGGAGCGAAACCAATGGCGACCACCCTGCATCACTACATCGGCGGCAAGAAGGTCGCGGGCAAAAGCGGCCGCTTCGGCGACGTCTACAACCCCACGACGGGCGAGAAATCGGCGTCCGTGCCCTATGCCAGCAAGGAAGAGGTCGAGGCCGCGATCGCCGACAGTCAGAAGGCCTTCGCCCAATGGGGCGCCATGTCGCCGATGGCGCGGGCGCGCGTCATGTTCAAGTTCAAGGAGCTGATCGAGAAGAACATGGACGAGCTCGCCCTGCTCGTCGCCAACGAGCATGGCAAGGTGCTGAGCGACGCCAAGGGCTCGGTCCAGCGCGGGCTGGAGGTTGTGGAGTTCGCCTGCGGCATTCCGCACCTGATGAAGGGCGAGTATTCCGACAGCGTGTCGTCGGGCATCGACGTCTATTCCATGCGCCAGCCCTTGGGCGTGGTCGCCGGCATCACGCCGTTCAATTTCCCGGCGATGGTGCCGATGTGGATGTTCGCGGTGGCGATCGCCGCGGGCAACTGCTTCATCCTGAAGCCGTCCGAGAAAGACCCGTCCTGCCCCCTGCGCCTGGGCGAATTGATGGTCGAGGCCGGCGCGCCCCCGGGCGTGCTCAACGTCGTGATCGGCGACAAGGTCTCGGTCGACACTCTATTGGGCGATCCACGCGTGCAGGCGATCAGCTTCGTCGGCTCGACGCCGATTGCCCACTATGTCTACGAGACCGCCGCGCGCAACGGCAAGCGCGTGCAGGCGATGGGCGGGGCCAAAAACCACATGATCGTCATGCCCGATGCCGACATGGACCAGGCTGTGGATGCGCTGATCGGCGCGGGCTACGGCTCGGCCGGCGAGCGCTGCATGGCCGTGTCGGTGGCCGTGCCGGTGGGCGACAAGACCGCCGACGCGCTGGTGGAGAAACTGGCGCCGCGCGTGCGCGCGCTGAAAGTCGGCCCGTCCACGGCCAAAGACAGCGAAATGGGGCCGCTGGTCACCAAGCAGCACTTCGACAAGGTGCGCGGCTACATCGACCACGGCGTCACGGAAGGCGCCAAGCTGGTGGTGGACGGCCGCGGCCTGAAACTGCAAGGCTACGAGAACGGCTATTTCATGGGCGGCAGCCTGTTCGACAACGTGACGCCGGGGATGAAAATCTACAAAGAGGAAATCTTCGGACCGGTCCTGTCGGTGGTGCGCGCCAAGACCTATGAAGAGGCCGCGCGCCTACCCACGGAGCACGAGTTCGGCAACGGCGTAGCGATTTTCACGCGCGACGGCGACGCGGCGCGCGAATTCGCGGCCAAGGTGCAGGTCGGCATGGTGGGCATCAACGTGCCGATCCCCGTGCCGCTGGCGTTCCACACCTTCGGCGGCTGGAAGCGCTCGGCCTTCGGCGACACCAACCAGCACGGGCCCGAGGGCGTGCGCTTCTACACCAAGATCAAAACGGTCACGGCGCGCTGGCCCACCGGCATCCGCTCCGGCGCCGAGTTCAACATCCCGACGCTCAAATGACCAGTTAGAAAGCGGTCCCGCTTTCTAACTGGTCATGCCCGGACTTGTTCCGGGCATCCACGTCGATGCAGCGACACACCGTTACAGAGTAAAGCGTGGATGGCCGGGTCAAGCCCGGCCATGACGAATGGAAATGCTCATGCATTTCCATTCGTCACTTCGCCTCCGCCCGATACACGCCGTCCCAGGTCGCACCCGGCGGTTCGCGGCGGAATTTGGACACGCGCTCGGCGATCACCAGGTAATACTCGTTCATTGCGCCGCCGAACGCGCCCTTGAGGCCTTTGAGCGCCGCCTCGGCCTTGTCCCAATCCTGCGCGCGATAGGCGGCTAGCATGGCGTCGTGGCGCTTTAGGTCGTCGATGAACGCCGGCTCGGCCGCCATCCCGGCGCCGCCCAGGGCGGTGAAAATATGGACGCCCTCGGCCTTGCCCTTGACCGCCACCAGGTCGAGCTCCACCAGCGCAAAGCGGTCCTTCACCAGAACAGCCGTGCTCTGCCCCAGCACCAGGTTGACGCCATAGGCCTTGGACTGTCCTTCCAGGCGCGAGGCCAGGTTCACCGCGTCGCCCAGCACCGAATAGTCGAAGCGCTGCTGCGAGCCCATGTTGCCGACCACGCACTCGCCGGTGTTGACGCCGATGCCGATTTCCAGCGGCTTGAAGCCCACCCCCGCGGCGGCGGCCTTGCCGGCGCGGCGCCGGTTGAACTTGTCCATCGCGACGAACATGTCCAGCGCCGCGCCGATGCCCTGTCCGGCATGGTCGGGCACGTCCAGCGGCGCGTTCCAGAACGCCATGATCGCGTCGCCCATGTATTTGTCGATCGTGCCGGAGCGCGACAGGATCACGTCGGTCAGCGGCGTCAGCAGCCGGTTGATCAGGTCGGTCAACCCTTGCGGATTCTCCTTGAACCGCTCGGAGATCGAGGTGAAGCCGCGCACGTCGCAGAACAGGATTGTCATGGTCTTGGTTTCGCCGCCCAGCTTCAGCTGCCCGGGATTGGCGGCGAGCTGCTCCACCAGCGCCGGCGACATGTACTGGCTGAACGCCGCGCGCACCTGCCGGCGCTCGGTTTCCGATTGCAGGTAGGTGATCAGCGATTGCGACATATAAACGGCCAGCGCCACGACCGTGGGAAAGAAGGGGTCCAGCAGCAATTGCTGATAGGCGAACGCATACCACGACATGCCGCAGATGACGGATATGGCCGCGGCGCCCACCGCCGCCGAGCCCGCTACGCCGACCAAGGGTATCAGCACCGCCAGCGCCGTGCCCAGGATCAGCATCAGCACCGCCTCGGCCCCGGTCGTCCAGTCCGGGCGCTCCAGGTAGCTGTTGGCGACGATCTGCTCGATCGCCTCGGCGTGGATTTCGACGCCCGGCAGCGCGTTATCGATCGGCGACGAGCGCAAATCCATCAGCCCCGCGGCGCTGGTGCCGACGAGCACGATGCGCCCTGCGATTTCCTTCGGGTCCACGCCGCCGGCCATCACCTTCCACGCCGGCACGAAGCGCTGCGCCTTGCGGCCGGAGTAGTACGCCACCAGCGCACCATTGCTGTCCGTGGGCACGATGAAATCGCCGATTCGCAAGGTGCTGATGCCGGTGCGCTCGCCGAAGCCGATCTCGCCGCTGGCCCCGGCGCTTTTCACGACCAGCGTGGGTACGCCCTGCGCCACGCGCAGCGCCTCGGCCACCAACGAAACGTAGATCTGGCTCTCCGGCCGGCCCCCGGCGGGGTCGGCCGCGAGGCGCACCAGCAGCGGCAGCCGGCGGATCAACCCGTCGACGCCGCGCGCCATGTTGATGCTGCCGTTGCCCTTGGCCGCATTCTCCAGCAGCGGCAAGTTCGACGCCGCACCGGCAAAGACCGGTATCCAGGGCCGCGGATCGTCGCCGCCCCAGGCCACCGTGCCGGTCACGCGCGGCACGCGGCCGCCCGGCGCTTCCGTAAGCGCGAATCCGGTGACGACGTTGTTCGACGCGATCGTCTTGGCGAATTCCTGGTCGTGGTCGGGCAGCTTGGAAGAATCTTCCAGCAGCGCCTTCACCTCGGGCACGTCCGACCACAGCGGCAGCATCTGGCGGGGCGAGGTGCGGTCGGGCTCGGCGAACACGATGTCGAACACGATCACCGCCGCGCCCAAATCGGCAAGACGGCGCACCAGATCGGCCACGCGCGTGCGCGGCCAGGGCCATTGGCCGAGCTTTTCCAGCGTCGCATCGTCGATATCGACGATGCGCACCGGCGCGTCGGGATCGTAGGCGCGCGGCTTCAGCCGCTGATACGTGTCGAACACCGCCAGTTGCCCGCGCTGAATGAAAATCGGCTGTGCGATGTGCAGCACCACCGCGCCGCTCATGATGATCAGCGGGGCTGCGATGCGCAGCAGATAGCGGCGGGTGAAAACCCCGAGGATGCGTTGCAGGATCGGCCACATCGCCGCGGCCCTAGGGAACTAGAATTCCCAGCGCTTGGTCACAAGAAACTGCGCCTTCAGGTTGGAATAGTCGTAGTTCGGCAGGTTCGAGGCATTGTCCAGCCATTCCAGCGCGCCGGTGAAGGTGATGTCCGAGATATAGTCGGGCAGCGTTCCGGCATCGCCGGTCGCCAGGTCGGCGAAGAATCCGATCGGCGCGCCGTAGGTGCCGCGAACGCGGAAGATCGTGTCGCGCCGGCGCATGGCGCTGACGAAGCCGTCGGCGTCGTCGTACACGTCGCGCTCGCCCGATGCGGTGAGCAGCAGGAACTGCCCGCCGTCCATCAGATAGGTCAGGTTGCCCTGCAACGCGTAGCCGTCATAGGCGACGTAGCTTTCGCGCGTGTTCTTGCGGATGTAGTCGTACTCGAAGTTCAATTGCAGGGTCGGCATCACGGTCCAATTGAAGCCGGTGTGGATTTCCTGCCGCCCACCCGTGCGGTCGACCGACGAGGGGCTGGTGGTGATGCCGCGGAACTTCTCGTACAGCCCCAGGTATTCGGAATAGACGTCGAAACTGTTGTCGACCTTCTTGTCCAGGCGGAAACGCCCGCCGGTGGCGGTGTAATAGCTCTGGTCGGCCAGCCTGATGCGCGTGTGCGACGGCTGTATCGTGACGTTCACCCAATCCGACTTGTAGGTGCCGCCGATGTCGAACACATAGGATTGCAGGCTCTGGTCGTTCAAGTGCAGATCGTCCTGGCGGAAGAACGCGAGGCCGGCGAACACCTCGTGCTTTTCCTGATAGCCCAAATCGTGGCGCACGCGCAGCGAGCCGATCGACAGCAGCGACTTGTCGGAGTGTTCGCGCTGGTTGTCGGGCACTTCCAGCGGGATGTCCAGGAACAGCACACCGCCCGACCGGGGCGCTGCGTTGCGGTTGCTGTCGTAGCTGCTGCCGAAGCTGAGCGAGGCGCTGAAACGCGTCAGCTTCTTGCGGTAGGCGATGCGGTCGAGATAGCCCTGGATTTCCTTGCGCAGGCTGTCGGGCATCGGCAGGTTGCTGATGGATTTCAGCTCGCGCTCGGCTTCGTCCAGGCTGTCCAGCCGGTACAGCACGATGGCGTAGAACAGCCGCACCTGCGCCAGCTCGGGATTGTTGAGCAGCATGCGCTCGAGGGTCGCCGAGGCGCCCTTCAGGTCGCCCTGCGCCACCAGCGTGCGTGCGTAATCGAAATTGAGCTCGACGTTGTCGGGATCCTTCAGCACGTCGGAGAAGGTGACGGCCCGCACGTCCGATTGCTCGCGCGACTGCACGGCGGCGGCGGCGGCGGCGTCGCGCGCGCGCTGCTGCTGCTCCGCCTGTTCGCGGATTTCGGTGGGCTGCGTCGGGTTGATCTGCTGGGCGAACGCCGGGGACGGCGCGACGGCGCACCAAAACACGGCCAGACCGATCGCCGCCGTCGCGGCACGGATTGAACGTCGCGCCATTGCTCCCTGCCCGTTCCTATTTCCTACCTGCGCGACAGCCAAGGCGGTTTTGGGACTGTAACCCATATACCGGCGAGCGGTTAACGCGCTGCCGGTGATGCTTCTGCGGGTTATTCCGGTTCGCGCGGCGCTGTGGCGGAAAAGCAACAATGATTCTGGTGAGTCGCCGCGTTCGGCTCACGGTTTGCCGCCAGTTCGGGCATTAACCAACGGAAACAGCAACGGTTTCCCCGGTTTTCACCGGCCTGAAATGACTCTGGCCGGCCCCCCAGTTGGGTTAGACTTTCCAATTAAGGGGTAAGAACAACAGCCGTGAAGGCGACCGATGGGCTGGGGGAGCAAGACGTTCCGGATTCCGACCGGGATGGTCGCGGCCGCTGTTATCGCGGCCGTCGCCGCCGTCCCTGGAATTGCGCGCGCGGCCGATTGGGTCAAGGACCCGCGAAACGGCTGCGCCACAAGCAATCCGTTTCCCAATCCGAATGAATCGATCCGCTGGTCCGGCGGCTGCGCGAATGGAAAACTCGACGGCCGCGGCACGCTGATCTGGCTGCGCGACGGCGTCGAGACCGAACGCAACGACGGCAATTTCCGCGACGGCGAGATGGATGGATCGGCGGTCACCCGCTATCCCGACGGCAACGTGGTTTACGGCCAGTACCGCGAGGGCCAGCGCCACGGCACCTTCATGACCGCGCGCGCCAACGGCGATTATATCCAGGCGACCTATGTCGAAGGCCGCATGGTCAACCAGAAAAAACTTTCCCTAGCCGAAGCCGGCGAATGGAAACGCACCGGCACGCCGCAGCAGATCGCCGGCGCGCCCACGGCGGTTTCTCCCGCCGCGACTTCGGGCGAGGAACCGGCCACCGGCCGCACGGCGATCGCGTCGCCATCGCGCGTTCTGCCGCCGCCGCCCAAAGCCGCCGCCGCTCCCGGCATTCCGATCGCTGCCGCCGCCAAACCGCCGTCGGCCCCCGCCAAGTCCGGCGGCAATTTCACCCTGGGCACGCAGGTTTCCGACGTGATCGGCAGCGGCGACTCGGCCCCGCCGCAACCGATCACGCCCGCCGCCGCCCCGCCGACTCGCGCCGCCTCGCCGCCGCCCGCGTATTCGCCGCCGCCGGTTCGCACCGCCGCGACGCCGATCCCGACCCTGCCGCAATTCAGCCTCGGCTCGCAGGTGCAGGGTGCTGTCGATCAGCCCAGCACGCTCGCCGCGACCTCGCCGACGCTGCCTTCTCTGACGGCGAATATTCCCAGCGCCCCGCCGCCCGCATTCCAACCCGCGCTCCAGCCGGCCCTCCAGCCCGCTCCGCAGCAGGCCCTGCAGCCCGCGCCGCAACCCATTCCCCAGCCCGCGCGCCAGATCGCCCAGGCGCCCGCGCAAACGCCGCAACCAGTCGATACGGTAGGGCCGCCGCGCGGCACGCCCACGGCGATCACTCAGCGCCGCCCGCCCTGGATGTCGGCGGGTGCGGCCGATCCGATTGCGCTGGGTCCGCCTTTGCCCGGCAACACCCCGCCGCCCTTGCCGCCAACGCCGGCGAATTCCGGCTATGCCCAGGCAGCACCCGCTTATCCGCCCCAGGCTTACGCGCCGCAGGCCGAGCTTTCGCCGGCCGAAGCCTCGCGGCTCTACATCGCCCGGCGCGAATCCGGCGCGATCAATCCGCCGCAGATGGCCGCACTGCCGTCGTATCGCGCCATGCAGCCCGCGTCGCCTTACCCGTATCAGCCTCAGGCCGCCGCACCCCTGCCGTCGATGCAAGGCTCGGCTGCGGCGCAACTGCCGGCGCCCGTGGCCATGCCCGGCGGCGGCGCTTACGCGGCCGGCGGGCCCGAAGCCTTGTTCAAACAGGGCTACCAGTTGGAGATGTCCGGACGCTTCCGCGAGGCCGAACAGGCCTATGAGCAGGTGATGGTCGGCTATTCCAACACGCAAACCGCGATGCTGGCGAATGAACGCCTGAACGGCTTGCGCCGCTTCACGCGCGAGAACGGCGTGCGCATCGCCGGCCAGCCGGGAGCGGACCAGCGCCAAAGCCAGGTGGTCGCGGTCAACGAGCCACGCCTGATGCCGGGCCACACGCCGCAAAATCCCGCCTTCGCCTTGCCGCCGCCGCTATCCACGGGCGGCACGGGTGCGGGCGTTTCCGCCGGCGAGGAAGGCGGCGGAACAATGCAAAACCTGACCAACATGAGCGTGTGCACGCAAAAAGGCCTGTACGACAAAGAGGCGCGCTGGTGCGGCATCGTGCGCGCCGACGACGGCAAGCGCCTGGCCGTCGAAATCCGCGACGTGCTGCTGCCGCGCTTCGGCTCGTGGTCGATCGACGCGTCGACCTGCACCGGCGGCACGACGGTCAACTGGTTCTCGAAAGGCTCGATGATCCGCGTGCCGCGCGCCTGCATGGAGATCAAGGGATGAGGAAGGCCGGCGCGCTTTGGCTGTTGGCGGCGCTGGCGATCACGGCAACGGCGGCGGCGTTCCACGGAACTCCGGCCCGAGCCGCCGAGCCCAGCTTGACCGTGCCGGGCGCTTCGCCCGCCGCCGCGGCGCAAAGCCGCGCGCAAACCCTGGCAGGCCAGGCGCTGGGCTATGCCGCGGGCGCTTCCGCCGGCAGCGGACCGACGCTGTATCTCGATCCGTCGCGCCCCGCCGGCGCCATGCCCGGCTTCGGCAATTTGAGCGCCGCCGACCAAAACCTGGCCCGGGCCGGAAGTGCTGTCTACGACATGATGCAGGCCCTGGGCAGCGCGTCCGAGCTCGGCACCGTGCTGCAGCGGCGCGACAACATGTACTACGTGGGCATCGACGGCGAAGGCGGGCGCTGGTTCGCTTCCGCCGACCAGGCGCTCGGCTTCATGATGCAGAGCATGGTGTCGAAGTCGCTCCGCTTTTCCAACAGCACCAAGCACTCCGTCGCGATGACCTGCGCCCAGAATATTCTGTGCGCGATTTTGGCGGTGCTGAAGGACCCGTATTTCACCATTGCCACGTTGACGCGCGGCAGCACCGCCACCGTGAGCATCAGCGGCGCGGGCTTTTCCAATTCCGGCGGCGGGCCGAGCGTCGCCTCGAGCGACGGCATTCTGGTCCAGTCCGTTACGTTCCAGAGCGCGGAGCAGATCACGGCCACGCTGCAAGTGGCACCCACGGCCAAGCTGGGCAGCCACCTGATCGCGGTCTACAACGCCGGCAAGGCCTATCAGAACGCAGGCGTCTACAAGCTGATCGTCAACGACGGCGCGGGCGCAGCCCCGGTCACGGCGGCGGCTACCCGCGAGTCGGCGCAGGCGCTGGCGTTGCAGGCCGCGACCCCGGGCATGATCGCGGGCGACGGGGCCGAGCAGTTCTGGCGCATCGACGTCGCCGCCCCCGGCACACTGACCGTTTCGTCCAGCGGGGGTGCCGACTTGCGCGCCGTGCTGGAAGACGCGCTGGGCCTGGCGCTGGGAAGCGACGACGACGCGGGGGGCTGGTACAATTTCAGGCTGGCGCGGTCGGTGGCGCCTGGCACCTATTACCTGCGCGTCGGCCATTGCTGCGCCGGATCAGGCGCCTATCAGCTCACCGCGACGTTGGCGCCCTGACCTTGCCCGCGCGGCGGATGTACGCCTTCTAGCAATCGCCCGCGCGCACGCCGCCCGCCGGGCTTGCCGCGGAAATCGACCCGCGCAACTCACGCAAGAACACGGTCCGGCCCGACATATCCTGCTGTGAGATCAGGACTCCTGTGGGCTCCTCGACGCGCTGGGATGCGCCGCCCTGGCCTTCGGGCAGCGTGGCCATCGCGGCGAGCGCCACGCCCCACAAGGCGAACAGCGCGACGACGCCGGCAAGGGTCGTGGAAAAACGCAGATGATTCGAGTGCATGGCCCGCTCTCCCGAGATTGCTTTGCACGGACTCTACCCCCGCCGGCCCGCGCGCGGACATTACGCCTGCGCACAAGTGCGCGAGACTGCTCACGGCGGCGTGACAAGCGGCGGCGGGTTGGGCGCGGCGCCGAAGGCCGCCGCGGGCGCATTCCGGTGCAAAGACCGATTTTTCGATGTCATTGCCGGCGGACCGGCGTAAACTCGGCAGCTAAAGTGCTTTCCACTGGCTCCAGCGCCGTTAAAATAGCAATCGAGTCTCCACGGCCGGATGAAACCGGAGACTGAAAATGAGTGTGGCCAATATAGAACCCGGCTTCGCGCTTTTGCCATTCAAGTGGCTCGACGCGTTTTCCATAGAAATTCCGGAGATAGACGCGGATCACCGCAAATTAATCGATCTCAGCGAAAAACTGACCCACCTGTTGCGGATCAACCGGCAATGGAGCCGCGTTGTCGCGGTCCTGAAGTCGATCCGCAAATACTGGGTGGCGCATTGCCGGCGTGAAGAACGCATACTCAATACCGACAAATACCCGGACATAGTCCAGCATCAACAGGAACACCGAAGAATTACGCAAAGCATGGACAGAATCATCGCCTTGCTGAGCGGCGCAAGCAAGCGCGGATCATCAACCGATGTTGAAACCGCATCGATGTTTCGAAGCATGATAATCGACCACATGCTTCTGTTCGATTTGGCATACAAGTCCCACGTGCTCTATGCACGCGGCAGGTAGTCGAATGCCGGGCCGCGCTTAACGGCCGCCGCAAACGGCTGCTAGAACACGTTGTCTTTCATGATGCGGCGGGGCTGCTGCACGCCCTCGGCCTGGAGCTTCAGAAGGTTCAAGAACTTGCGGCGCATGTCCTGCGTCATGTCGCGCGCGTCTTGCGCGCTGGCGATGACCCGGGGGCTGATCAGCATCAGAAGCTCGGTGCGGCGCGCTATGTTTTCGGTGCTGCCGAACATCGGCCCGATGATCGGGATGCGGTGCAGCACCGGGATGCCGGAACGGCTTTGCTGCGAATCCTCGCGGATCAGCCCGCCCAGCATGATCGTCTCGTTGTCCTGCACCGCCACGGTGCTGACCATCCGGCGCTGCTGGATCGTCGGCGAGTTGATCGACGAACTGGTGGTCTGCGACACGTCGCTGACTTCCTGCGCGATATCGAGCGTTACCAGCCCGCCGGCGTTGACCCTGGGCGTCACCTCAAGCGTCACGCCGGTGTTGCGGTACTGGACCGTGTTGACGATCAGCGGCGTGCTGGTGACGGTGGAGGTGGCGGACTGGGTGATGATCGGTACTTCGTCGCCCACTTGCAGGCGCGCTTCCTGGTTGTCCAGCACCAGCATGTGCGGCGAGGAGATCACGTTCACCTCGGTGATCGCCGACAGCGCATCGAGCACGAAGCGCACGCGGTTGGAGCCGTTGAGCGTGAAGGCGAAACCCGGCAAGGCGGCCGAGGCCGCGCCCGCCAGGTCGGTGATGTCGGTGCCGCGCGTCAGAACCGCGCTGCCGTCGTTGGCGAAGCCCAGGCCGCCGTTGCTGATGAGGTATTGCAGCCCGAAGCGGAGCTGGTCGCGCAGCGTCACCTCGAAGATGGTCGCCTCGATCAGCACCTGCAACGGCACCAGGTCGAGCTTGTCGAGCACGTCCTGCACCAGATCGAAATCCTTGGGCGTGGCGGCGATCAGCAGCGCGTTGTTCTTTTCGTCGGCGGTGATGCGCACGGCGCTACCGAGGCGCCCGGTAGCAGCGCCTTGCGCGGACTGGGCTATGGCGGCCGCGGGCGATCCCGGAGCCGCGACACCGGCGCCGCCCTGCTGATTGCGCTGGGCCGGCGCCGCGCTGTCGCCGGTTCCGCCGCCGGCCGGGGGCGTGCGCGCGCCTTGGCCCGGCGGGCCCAGCAGCGTGCCGGGGGGCTGCGGGGTGCCGCCGCCCGAAACGCCGGTGGTCGTCTCGGTCGGGCGATAATCGAGCTCGGTGCGCGTGACGTTGGGCCGGCGCGGCGGGGTGCGCGCGCCCGAATCCGACGCTTCCATCACGCTGCCGTCGGCGAACACGCTGCGCAGCGTCTTGGCCAGGTCGGCGGCGCGGCCGTTCTGGACGTAATAGACGAACAGGCGCTGTTCATGCGCGCTGCGCGTGCGGTCGAGGCGGTAGATCCAGTGCCGCGCCTCTTCGATGTAGCGGACCTGGCGCGAGATCACCATGACGGCGTTCAGGCGGTCCACCGGGATGAAGCGCACCGGACCGCGCGGGCCGCCCTTGCCGCCGGCGGCGAACACGCCCTCCAGCTCCGCGACCATCGTGCTGGCGTCGACGTTCTCGAGCGAGGTGAGCAGCACGGTCTGGCCCGACATCTGGTCGATGTCGAAGATGTTGACCGTGCCCGAGGCGAGTGCCAATTCGGGGCCCGTGCCCGCGACCATCACCAGGTTGCGCTGGGTATCCACGACCGCGACCGAACCTTCGGGCAGCACGGGCTGCAGGATCTTCGCCATCTCGTCGGCGTTGATGAATTCAAGCGGGAACACGCGCAGGCCCGCGCCGGCGGGAATGCTGATCGGGCCGACGCCCACCCCGCCCATCGACGCGGCGGCGATGCCGGGCTGGCGCGTGACGCGATAGATGTTGCCGTAGGCCACCAGTCGCGCGCCGCGGCCCTCGAGCACCGCCTCCAGTGCCGGGATCAACGCCTGGCGCGTGATCGGCTTGCCGGTTTGCAGCGTCACCGCGCCCGACACATCGGGGTCGATCGAGTAATTGGCTTTCAGCAGGTCGCCCAGGATCACCCGCGCAACCTCTTGAATGTCGGCGTCCTTGAAATCGAGCGTGATGTCGCCGACGTTGCGCGGGCCCCGCGGCGGCTGCACGCCCTTGGCGTCCACCACGGGCTTGCCGCCGCCGAGATAAAGCTCGTCGATCATCGGCGGGGTGATGGTGCGGCTGCCGACCTGGCTGCCGCGCGGACGGGCGTTGAGGCCGGATTGCGGACTGCCGCCGGGCAGCGTGGGCTGGTTGGCGCGCTGCGGCGCGTCGGCGATCGCAGCGGCAGGCGGCGACGCCGAGGTGGGCATCTCCTCCACCTCGCGTACCGGCCCAGCCGAACAGCCCGCGATCAGCACGCCTAACAACGCGCCCGCGGCCACGGAACTGGCTTTCCGGAACACCCCTACCCCCCTGTGGATAACCCCTTGGAGGAAGAGCATATACCGGGTGAAAGCCGGTTATCAACTGCTTGTTTTTTAGCGGTTTTCCTGGGTTTTAATGATTCGGCCCAGGGCTGGAATTACCCCCAGGCAGGGGCCAAAACCGGCGCTTTCGCCGCTTAATCGGCCTTCAGCGACAGCTTTTCCTGCTTGCCGGCGCGCTCGAGCAGCACATGGTCCTGGGCAATGGCGGCGATGCGCCCGTCGTCGAGCGCGTCGCCCACCTTAAGGCGCATGATCTGGCCCGTGGCCATCTGCTTCAGCAGCAGCAGCTTTTGATCGGGCGTCACCACCACGCCGCGCAGGATGTATTTGCCCAGGATCACCTTCTCGCCTTTGGCGGCCGTAGGAGCGGACGTGGCGCGCGGCCCCTGCAACTGCTCCAGCGGCGAGGGCGGACGGCGCGTCGCCGTGAACAGCGGCCGGTTCAGCGTTTCGGCGAAGCTTTCGATCGGCGACAGCTCGAGATCGGCGAGCGTGGGCGGCAAGGCTGGCCGCACCTGGCGCTCGGCCGGTTGCGCGCCGCCCGTGCCAGTGGGCGCCACGAACGGCCAGACGGTCAGTCCCAGAAGCAACGCTGCCATGAGCCACAAAGCGGCCTGGGTCATCCGTGCGGCGTTCATCCCGCACCGTCCCGGCGGAACGCCACGAGGTCTATCTGTACGTCGAGCGGATTGACCTGCCCCGCGGCCCGCGCGGTGCGCGCGCGCAAATACATGTTCGACACCAGCACCGCCGGGCGGCCGCTTTCCAGCGCATGCACCACGCGCTGGAAGCCCGGCAGGTCGGCCGCGAACTGCACGCGCAGGCCGATGCGGCGCGGCCCCGCCGGCGGCGAGGCCGGCTGGCCGGCCTGGGGTTGCGGGGCCACCTCGGACGAGGGCAGCGCCTGGATGCTGATGAGATTGGCGCGCGACGCGGCGATCAGTTCGCGCACGCGGTCGTGCAGGGCGGCGGTGGCGGCGGCGTCGCTGTTGCCGGCCAGCAGCAGCTCGGCCATCGCCTGCGGATCGGCAGCCACCGCCGCGCGCGTCAGCTCGCCGCGCCGCCCGGCGACGGATTGGTGCGCCGCCAGCATGCGGCGGAAATGCGCGACCTCCTGCTCCAGGCTGTAGTGCAGCGCGCGCAACGGCAGCACGACGCCCAGCACCACCGCCAGCACCGCGGCGGCGAGCAACGCCACCGCCAGCAACCGCGACGACGCGCCGCCCCTGGGGCCGATCTCGAGGCGCGGGTTCAAATCCATCGTCATTTCCCCGCCTGCTTCGGCGGCGCGTATTGCAGCGAGAAGTGGAAGCGCTCGGCCCCGGTCACCGGATCGCGCGTGACCGGCGCCAGGTAGGTGACCTTCTGGAACAGCGGCGTCGATTCCAGCGCGCGCACCACGGCGGCGCTAGCGCGCGTGGTGCCTTCGATCTCGATCTCGCGGCCCGAGACGTTGAACTGGTCGAGGAACGTGTCGTCGGGCAGAAGCTGGGTCAGCCGGTCGAGCACGCGCACGACCGACGGCGCCTCGGCCTTGGCGGCGACGATCGTGGCGAAGCCGGCGGATTGGCGCTCGGCGTCGGTGGCGAGACGCCGGAGCTGTTCGGCCTCCTTTTCGGCGACGGCGGCGCGCCCGGCCAGGTCCGCGCGCGCGATCCACAGCTGCACCACCGGCGCGGCAAGGGCGGTGAAACCCAGGAACAGTACGGCGATCAGCGCCAGGCCGATGCCGCGCGGCATGGCGGCGGGCTCGGCCGCGATCTCCTCGGGCGCGCGGCCGCCGCCGCCCACCGGCAGGACCGCCTCGATCCCGACGATGCCGACGCGAATGGCGCGGCGCTCCGCCCCCAGGGCCACCAGGCGGTCGACCACAGGGTCGATGAACTTGCGCGGCGCCACCGCCAGCTCCACCGACACGCCGCGCCCGTCGCCCGGCCGCGGATCGGCGGCATAGAGGAAATACACCTGCTCGGCGCGGAACGGCGTGAAGCGCTCGATCTCGCGCTCCAACTGGCGGCGCAGATCGGCCTGGCCGAGCGGGCCCACCTGCGACGGCAGGTTGACGTTGCGGCGTAGCGCCCGGTCGGCCGCCAGCAGCACCGCCACGTCGCAATTCTCGAGGTCGAGCCCGCCCAGCGCGCGCTCCACGGCTTCCGAGGTGAACCCGTCGCCCAGGGCCACCGTCCCCAGCGCGCGCCGCCCCGCGGCGGTATCGAGCGCCAGGGCAGCGCGGTCGGCGCCCACGACGACGCTGACGCGGTCGCGGCCCAGGCCCAAGGCGCGCGACGCGCGGCCCGGCAGCAAGCCCAGAAGCTCGCCCAGCCACCAATTGAAGAAACGGCCGATCATGCGCCTATCCTATCATCAGGGGGCGGAGCGCGCCTCGCGCAAGCTCATCAGCGCGAAGGGGCGCTCGCCTTCCGGCGTCAGCCAGATCAGCGCTTCGACCCGCACGATGGCGCCGCTGTCCATGCGCGCCTCGGACAGGACGCTATAGGCCAGGCCAGTGCTCTGCGCCGCGTAGCGCTGGATGCCGGTGAGCGTGGGATCGGGTAGCGGATCGTTGCGGTCGAGCGAGCGGCGGCGCGCGGTCAGCACCTCTTCCACCTCGCGGTCGCGCACGCCCGGCAACGCGCGCAGCGCGCCGGCCGGCGCCACGCGCGGATCGATGCCCGCCTGCAGGCACGACACGGTGATGATCGGCTCGAGCTTGCGATAGATCTCCGGCGTCATGCCGATGACCTGTTGCAGTTCCTCCACCGCGACGAACGGCGCGTTGCGCGGACCGGGCAGGTTGGCGCGCTCGTATTCCCGCCGCTCGGCGCCGCGCGGCCGGCGCTGATCGTCGGGATCGCGCCAGTCCAGGATCGCGTCGGTCAACGCGTCCGAATCGCGCCCGCCCGGGCCGGCCACCTGCACCGCGCCGCGCAGCAGCTCGCCCCAGCCCGTGTTGATATCGATCTTGCCGCACTCGTCGATCACCGCGGCGCGCACCGCCCCGCCGCCGAGGCGGAATTCGACGCCGCGCGAGCCGTCGGGCCGCAGGTTGATCGCCTCGCGCTCGTCCAGCAGCGCCAGGACCGCGCGCTCGACCCCCGCCTCGGCCAGATGCCGCGCGCGCGATGCCTCAACCAGGTTGCGCGTGAGATGCGTTTCGGTGCGCGCCGCGGCGCCCAGGCCGATCACCAGGGCCGACAGCATGGCGAGCATCCACAACACCGTCAGCAGCGCCAGGCCACGCTGGTTACGTAAATCGCGCCGGGCGGTCATCGCTGGTCCTCGTCCAGGCGCAGCGCGATCACCAGCGGCGTCCAGGCCGCCGCGCCCGGATCGCGGAATTGCAGATCGAGCCGCACCAGCTTGGGCAGGCTGCGCTGGCCGCGCCAGTCCGCGCGCCATGCCGGCGCCCGCGTGCCGGCATCGATTCCGAGATAACTGAAGCGTATCGCCGCCACGCCCTCGGCCAGCACCACAACGTCGGGCGCGTCGCTAAGGTCGTAGTCCATGCGCTCGCCCGCGGTCGGCGCGCGGCGCAGCACCAGCGCGGGGCCGCTGGCGCGCTCTTCCAGGCCCACGCGCACGCGATAGAACCCGCCCATGCCCGGCCAGGGCGGCATGATCGCGGTGAAGCCCAGGGACTGCACCTCGCCGACGAAGCCGATCTGCTCGCGCGCGCCGGCGCGCCATTTCACCGGCCGGGCCTGGCCGATATAGCGCCGCAGCGTTGTGTGCGCGGTGCGCAGGGTCTCGTCGCCTTGCGCGCGCGTATTGACCGAAGCGTTGGCGCCGATGCCGGTGCCGAGCGCCGCCGCCAGCGTGCCGACGATCAGCGCCAGCAGGGCCAGCGCCACCACCAGCTCGACCAGAGTCATGCCGAATTGCGCGCGCCGGTTCATCGCGGCCTCGGCGCCAGGCGCAGCGTGGTGAGCGACACTTCACCCGGCCGTTCTTCCGCGCCCCAGGCCACAGTCACGGTCACCTGCATGGCGACCAGCGCGCCGGGCGCGGGCGGGGGCTGCTGCGGCCGCGCCTGATAGGGCCGCACGGAGACGCGCCACAGATAGCCGTCCTCGGTGTCGCCGGTGGCTTCGCCGGGGCGCAGCGGCCCTGCCGCACCGATCTCGGCCATGCGCGATTCCGCCAGCAGCACGGCGCGGGTATAGCGTTCGGCGTCGCCGGCACCGCGCGTCGCCGTGCTCATGATGCGAAACGCCACCGCCGTGGTGGCGGCCACCAGCGCCAGGGCCACCAGCAGCTCGAACAGGCCGAAGCCGCGCTGCGATTTCCGGCGGGTCATTCCGCCACCGCCTTCACGCGCCCGGTCAGCCAATCCACGGCGAGGACCGAGCGCCCGCCGTCGCGCGACGAAATCACGATGCGCCCGCCGGTCGAGCTGCCGTCGGGAAAGAAATCGATCGCCGCGATATGCGCCGAGCTGCGCAACGCGTCGGGCACCGCGGCCGCGATGGTCAGGCTGCCGGGCAAAAAGCGGCGCGATTGCCCCTGCCCATAGGCGCCGGCCAGGCCGTCGACCGTGAAGCGCTGCGGCGCGCCGCCCACAACCGCGCCCGAGCGCGCCTGGTTCAGCGCCATTGCCAGATCGCTCATCGTCACGCGCAGTTCGCCGCCGCCGATGCCGCGCGTCAGCGCGGGCGCGGCCAGCCCATAGGCCAGCGCCAGCAACGCCAGCACCACCACCAGCTCGACCAGCGTGAAGCCGCGCTGGCGGCGGCTACTTGTTGAAGATGTCGGCGTTCTCGCCATCGCCGCCCCGCACGCCATCGGCGCCCAGCGTATAGAGGTCATAGCCCAGCCCGCGCTTGCTCGGCACCTCATAATAGAACGGCTTGTTCCACGGATCGGCCGGCAGCTCGCCGCCCTTGAGATACGGGCCGTTCCATTTCGGCGCGTTGGCCGGCCGCGCCACCAGTCCGCGCAAGCCTTCTTCCTGCGTCGGGTAGCGGCCAACATCGAGCCGGAACAGGTCGAGCGCCTGTTCGACATTCTGCACCTGAATCTTGGCGACATCGGACTTGGCGCGGCTGAGGTAGCCGATGGTCTGCGGCACCACCAGGCCGAACAGCAGGCCCAGGATCACCAGCACCACCAGCAGCTCGACCAGGGTGAAGCCGCGCTGGAGCTTGCGGCGGAAAGCGTTCCTCATAGTCCCTCGTACCCCGTTGCCCATCATATCGCCAGCGCGTTGACGCCGCTGACCGCCGCCAGCAGCGACAGGATGATGCCGCCCACCACCACGCCGATCGCCAGGATCAGCGCCGGCTCGATGATCGCGATCAGGCGGCGCACCGCCACATCAACGTCGGCGGCGTAGATCGACGACAGCCGCGCCAGCATCTCGGTCAGCCTGCCGCCCTCTTCGCCGACGCGGATCAGTTGCACGGCCAGAAGCGGCATCACCCGCCCGTCCTCGAGCGCATCGGCCAGGCGTTCGCCCTGTTTCACGCGCTCGACCGCGGCTGCCACCGCGGCGCCGATGGCGCGGTTCGGCAGGGTTTCCGCCACCAGCGCCAGCGCGTCGGGCAGGCCGACGCCGTTGGCCAGCAGCGTGGCGGTGGACCGCGCGAACCGCTCGACCGTCACGCCGGCGGCCAGCGGCCCGGCCAAGGGCAGGCGCAGCAGGCGGCGGTCGAAGCGCGCGCGCCGGGCGATGCTGCCGTAGCGCCAGCGGCCCAACAGCCAGACCAGGACGCCCCCGACAGGTATCACCCAGCCGTATTGCCGCAGCAGCGACGACGTCTTGATGACGATGCGCGTGACCAGCGGCGGCGCCTGCCCGGCCTGCTGGAACAACTGCTCGAACTGTGGCACCACCAGGGTCAGCAGTAGGATCACCGACAACGCCGCGGCGAACGCGAGGATCGCGGGATAGATCAGGGCGGTGCGCACCGCGCGCATCAGCCGCGCGCCGCGTTCCTGATAGGCCGCCACCTGGTCCAGCACTTCGCCCAGCGCGCCGCCCGCCTCGCCCGCGCGCACCGCCGTGCGCAGGAATTCGTCGAACTGCTCGGGCATCGTGTCCATCGCTTCCGACAGCACGGCACCCCCACGCACACGCGTCAGCAATACGTCGGCGGCGGCGGCGACGCGGTCGTCGGCGGTGGATTCGACGATGATCTTGAGCGCGCGATCAACCGGCAGCCCGGCGGACAGCAGCACCTGAAGCTCGCGCGTGAACACGGGCTGCAGCCGGGCCGGCATGGCGGCGCGGCGCTTGGGCTTGCGCGCCTTCTGCGGCGGCTCGGCCGGGGAGTCCGGCGCGGGCGCGAGCTCCTGCGCCGGCGGTTCGGGCGGCGGCGTTTCGGCGGGCAGAAAATCTCCGGCCGGCGCGGCCGGTGTCAGATCGGTCGTGCCGCGATAGCGCGCTTCGCCCAAATGCTCGGCTACCTCATTGCGCGCCGGCGCGGCCGGCCTGGGCGGCGGCGTGACTTCCACCGCGCCGGGCCGCGACGATTGCACGGCGAGCGGTTGCCGGTCGCTTGTAGCCGGCGCTTGCCAGCGCATCGTGGGGGGCGGTTCGGCTGGTGGTGGCGGTTCAGCTTCGGCTTCTTTCGGCGCGGCGGCGGGCGGGGGCGAAGCCGGCCAATCCGCGCTGGGCTCGGTGCGGCCGTTGTCGTTGGCGTCGGCCTGCTGCGCGCCGCGGGACTTGCGCCGTTCGCCGGTTGCCGCGGGCGGAGCCCCGTTCGGGCTGCGGCGGCGCTCGCCGCCCGACCAATCGCGCCGCACCCGGACGGTGACGACCGGGGCCGGAGGCTCCGCCTCGCCATGCGGCGTGCCGAGAAGCGGCCCCGCCGGTTCATGCTCGCCGGCCGGCGCTGTGCCCAGGGTGGGCTCGGGGCGTTCCGGCGCGATCGCCGGCGGTGCGGTGACCGCGGGCTCGACCCGCTCGTCCGCTTCCGGCGCAACCTCGTCCACCCGCACGGGCAGATGCTGGCGCGAGCGCAGTTGGTCGATCACCATCTCGCGCATCGGCGCGGTCATTTCGCCCTCGACCAACTGGCCCGAGGGCGCCACGGCTTTGAATCGGAATCTGGCCATCAATCCGCCTGGGTCACGCGCAGGACTTCTTCGATCGTGGTCTGGCCCGACAGCGCCTTGGCCAGCCCGTCCTCGCGCATGGTCTTCATGCCCTCGGCGCGCGCGGTGCGCTCCAGCGCCGAAGCGTCGGCGTGTTGCAGGATCAGCCGCCGCATGGTTTCGCTGAGCGGCAGCACCTCGGCCACCGTGCTGCGGCCGAGATAGCCCGTATCGATGCACTTGGCGCAGCCCTTGGCGCGATATACATGCGGCCGGCCCTTGGCGAGGTCGTCGGGCATGATGCCGAGGGCGCGCAGGGTTTCCGGCGCTTCCGACGCGGACTGGCGGCAATCCGGGCACAGCGTGCGCACCAGGCGCTGCGCCACGATGCAGCGCAGCGCGGAGGTGAGCAGATACGGCTCGACCCCCATGTCGATCAGACGCGTGATGGCGCCGGCGGCGCTATTGGTGTGCAGCGTCGAGAGGACCAGATGCCCGGTTAGCGCCGCCTGCACGGCGATGCGCGCGGTTTCGACGTCGCGCACCTCGCCCACCATGATGATGTCGGGATCGTGCCGCAGGACCGAGCGCAGCATGGTGGCGAAGTTGAGGCCGATGCGCGGGTTGATCTGGATCTGATTCACGCCCGGCAATTGATATTCCACGGGGTCTTCGACCGTGACGATCTTGCGCTCCGGCCCGTTCAGGCGCTGAAGCGCGGCGTAGAGCGTGGTGGTCTTGCCGCTGCCGGTGGGGCCGGTGACCAAGAGGATGCCGTTGCCGTGGTTCAAGCCATCGGTCAGGCGTTGCAGGTTGGTGTCGGCGAAGCCGAGCTTGGCGAGATCGAGCGGCGCGCGGGCGCGGTCGAGGACGCGCAACACGACAGCCTCGCCGTACAGCGTGGGCAGGATCGAGACGCGCAAATCCACCTCGCGCCCCTCGACAGAGGTGTTGCAGCGGCCGTCCTGCGCCAGCCGACGCTCGACGATATCCAGGCCCGACATCACCTTGACGCGGCTGACGATGCCGGCGTGCAGCTCGAGCGGCGGCGCCTCGATATCCACCAACATGCCGTCGATGCGATAGCGCAAGCGCAAGCGCCCCTCGAACGGCTCGATGTGGATGTCGGAGGCGCGGCGCGACACCGCCTCGGCGACCATCCGGTTCACCAAGCGAACCACAGGCGCGCCGCTGGCCATGTCCTGCAGCCGCGCCACGTCGTGCGCGTCCACCGGCTTGGCGGCATGGGCGGCGTCGCGCATGCGCGCGGACTCCTCCGCCTTGCCGTCGCCGTAGAGAATCTCGATCTGGCGGTCGAGCTCGGCCGGCACGGCCACGACCGGCCGCACGGGTTTATCAACCAGGAGCTTCAACGCATCGATGGCGTAGCGGTCGAGCGGATCGGCCATCGCCACGTGGATTTCGGACGCGGTCTCGGCGATCGGCAGCACGCGGGACTGGCGCAGGAAGCCGACCGCCACGCGGTCGCCCAGGATCGCCTGGCGCGGGAAGTCGCCGCCCGCCACCAGCGCCAGGCCCAGGCTTTCGGCCAGGGCATAGGCCATGTCTTCTTCGCTGACCAAGCCCAGGCGCGGCAGGATGCGGTGGATCGGCTCGCCGCTGACCGTGCGCAGATGCGCCGCGCGTTGCAGCGCGCCGCGGTCGATCTTGCCGCGGGACAACAGGATCTCGGTCAATTCGCGCGGCACGCCCTGTCCCGTTCCCCCTCTAGAACCACCGGAAGGATAGCGGCCCGTAGAGTACGACAAGCCACGTGCCCAAGGCGAGATAGGGCCCGAAGGGTAGCCGGTCGCCCAGGGCAGGCCTGCGACGCTTATATGCCGCCAGCGCCAGGGAAACCGCCAGGGCCGCCAGGGCCGCGATCAGCACCACGCTGGCCAGACCCTGCCAGCCCACCCAGGCGCCGGATGCCGCCAAGAGCTTGGCGTCGCCCAGGCCCAGGCCCGCCCGGCCGCGCAGCCTGAGATAGACCCAGGCGATCAAGGCCAGGGAGAGGAAACCCGACGCCGCGCCGACCAGCGCGTCGGAGAACGCGATGGGCCAGCTTATGCCGGATACATCGAGGCCGCCCGCCGCGAGGGCGATGCCCAGCAGCAGCAACGGCACGGTCAGCGCGTCGGGCAGGAGAAAATGCCTGAGGTCGATGGCGGCGAGCGTAATCAACGCCCAGCCCAGGGCGGCGACCGGAACGACCGTCCATCCCGGCGCCGCCGCCAGCGCCCAAGCCGCGACCGCCAGGGCCGCGAGCTCGATCGACGGGTAGAGGGTAGAAATCCGCGCGTTGCAATGGGCGCAGCGCCCGCGCCGCACCAGGTATCCGACCAAGGGCAGCAAATCCACCGGCCCCAGAACGTGACCGCAGCCCGGGCAGGCCGACCGCATGCCCGCGACCGATCGCCCGCGCGGCAGGCGATAGACCGCCGTGGCCAGGAAACTGCCGATGAAGGGCGAGGCCAGCAGCAACAGGGCCGTGGCGGCAGGGGCCTGTGGCGAAGAAAACGCGTCGATCATGCCCCAGTCTAGCATTTCAGCCCCGTGCGCCCCGGCTTGAAACCGGGACCCGGGGCCAGCGCGGCGAACGGGCTTTACCGCCCCTACCCCGCCCCCCATAATGATAGGAAGAGAGAGCCGGCCGGCCGAAAAATGGGGGGCAGGACCGTGGGGGAAAGCAGGAAAGCGCTTTCGCGCGCCGGGCGGACAATCGCTGCGGCGGCCATGTTGTGCGGCGGCGCCCTGGCGCCGGCAGCGGCGCAGCAACCGGCGACGCCGTTCCATTCCAACGACACGCATCTGGGTGTGACGTCCTGCGCCGGCAGCACCTGCCACGGCGCGGTCGAGCCGTTCAAGGGCTCGAACGTGATGCAGAACGAGTACGTGACCTGGCAGCGCGAGGACAAGCATTCGCGCGCCTATGCGGTGCTGCTGAACGAACGTTCGAAGCGCATCGCGCGCAACCTCGGCCTGGCCAAGCCGGCGCATGAATCGAAAGAATGCCTGGACTGCCACGCCGACAACGTGGCCGACAACGTGCGCGGCCGGCAATTCCAGCTCAGCGACGGCGTGGGCTGCGAATCGTGCCACGGCGGGGCGCGCCGCTGGCTGGGCATCCATGTGGCGGGCTCGACCCATGCCGAGAACGTGGCCGCGGGCATGTACCCCACCGACGATCCGATGGCGCGGGCCAAATTGTGCCTGTCCTGCCATTTCGGCGAGTCGTCGCAGACCAAGTTCGTCACGCACCGGATCATGGGCGCGGGCCACCCCCGCATGAGCTTCGAGCTGGACACCTTCACCACCATCCAGCCCGCGCATTTCGCGGTGGACGAGGATTATCGCAAACGCAAGGCCGCGCCGAACGGAATACAGGTCTGGGCGGTGGGCCAGTCGCTGGCGATGGCGGCTGTTCTGGAATCGCTTGTGGACGTCAACCGCAACCGCCAGGGCATGTTCCCCGAGCTGGTGCAGTTCGACTGCCATGCCTGCCACCACCAGATGAGCCAGGAAGTGGATTTGCGCTGGCAGCCCCGGCGCGGCGTCGGCCTGCCGCCGGGCTATCCGCGCGTCAACGACTCCAATCTGGTGATGCTGCGGGTGATCGCCAGCCGCATCGACCCTGCGATGGCGCAGCGCCTCACCGCCAAGGGCATCGAGTTCCACAAGGCCGCCGCCGCGAGCGCCGACCGCTTTCAGTCCCAGGCGAAGGAATTGCAGGCACTGGTCATGGAGTTCGGCAAAAAGGCCTCGGCGCACGCCTTCAGCAAGGACGACATGCAGGCGGTGCTGCGCGGCCTGATCTCGGAAGCGGGCGTCGGCGAGATGTTCGATTACGCCGCCGCCGAGCAGGCGACGATGGCGCTGGGCGCGATCATCAGCTCGCTGCGCGGTGCGGGCGCCATCGACCAGGCGCAGCTTGAGAAGTACAACGCGGCGCTGGAGCGCTGCTACGCCGCCACGGCGGACGACGAGCTGTACCGGCCCGGCGACTTCATCGCCGCGATCGGCAGCTTCCGCGGCCTGGTGAACTAAACCCGGCCGGCCGATCCCGCTTCGTGTCCGAGGATTTCACCGGCTTCGTGCTCGCCGCCATCGCGCTGACCGGCAGCCCCGGCCCGGCCAATCTGGGGCTGGCCGCGTCGGGCGCGGCGTTCGGCCTCAAGCGCAGCCTTGCCCTATCCACCGGAATTATCCTGGGCGTCCTGGCCGTCCTGGCGATCACGGCGAGCGGCTTGGCCGGGCTGGTGCTGGCGCACCCCGCAATCGGTCCCGCCGTCAGGATAATCGCCGTCCTTTATATGGCGTATCTCGCCTGGGCGATCGCCACCGCCCCGCCCTTGTCGGGCGAGACGCAAGGGACCAAGGGGCCGTCGTTCGGCGCGGGTGTGTTCCTGGGTGTGGGCAATCCGAAATCCTATGCGGCGATGGCGGCGCTGTGCTCGGGCTTCGGCCTCACGGCGGATCGCCCGGGATTCGATGTTGGGCTGAAACTGCTGGCCCTGCTGGTCATCCTGGTCGCGGTCAACCTGGCCTGGATTCTGCTGGGCTCGGCCTTGACCCGGTTTTTCCGCGATCCCGCGATGAACCGCGCGATCAACATCGCCTTCGCGGTCCTGCTGCTCGCCTCGGTCGCCCTAGCGCTGTGGCAGTGAGGCCGGCAACTCGGCGGCGGTGGGGCGGCGCTGGGGCGGCACCGTGGGCGCCGGCAGGAATTCCTGCTTCTGGATCTTGTCCTTGACCGTGTAGAGCTTGCCCGCGCCGTCTAAGTAGAGCTTCTGCATTTCCTTCAAAGATAGCGGCCGGGAGCCGAGCCGCCCGAAGCCCGCGACCTGGTTGCCGCTTTCGTCCACGGCGCGGTCGCGCTCCAAGGGCCGGGACAGCGACAGGGCCTTGTGCTCGGTCCGGTGCCAGGCGATCAGCTCGGGCTTGGGCTCGGGCGCGAAGCCGTAGAAATTCGGCTGGCTTTGCGGCGAGGTGAGTTGCAGCACCTTGAGCCCGTTCTTGCCGTCGGCGATATAGGCGAACAGCGAGGCGTTGGTGGTGGCCACCACAACGTCGCTCGCGTCGCTAATCTTGCCCTCGGCGTTGTACTGCATATAGAGCTTCGGCTTCTCGGGAGTCTCGACATCGACGATCAACAAGCCCTCGGCACCGGCCGCGACATAGGCGTAGGTGCGCGAGACGAAGACGTGGCGCGCGTCTTTGATGCCAAAAGTCGCGCCCGGCATGACCACGGGCTTGGCCGGATCGGTGATGTCCACGACCTGCAAGCCGCCCTCGCCCACCGCGAACAGGTAACGGAACTGCACCGCGGTGGCGCGCACGCCGGTGAGCGGGATCACCGCCGCGACCCGGGGCTTCAGCGGCGTATCCACGTCCACCACCACGATGCCCTTGGGCGTCGGGATATAGAGATGCGTGCCGGCGATGGTGAGGTGCCGCGCGCCCGTGAGCACGCCGCCTTCGTTCCAGGTCAGCGCCCGCTTGAAGAAGTTGTTGGACGGATTCTGGTCGCTCATCACCCCGACGTCGGCCAGGATCAGCCCTTCCTCCGCGTCGCTGATGAAGGCGTAGCGGTAGGTATCGTGCATCGGCTGTTCCTGGTTCAGCACGCGCATGAAGTCGCTCTTGTTGCGGTCCCAGTGCACTGGCTGGGTGGTGGCGAGCTGCACGCAGGTGGCGTTCTTGGTCGAGAAGCCCGGGCTTTGGCCGAGGGGCGAGACCGGCGCACGGATCACGCGGTGCGAGACGCCCTTGTTGGCGATCGAGGCCGCGTCGTAGGCCCAAAAGCCGTCCCGCCCCTGCGCCGCGTAGACGTATTCACCGCGCAACTGGAGGCAACGTATGTCGCCCTCGCCCGAGGTATAGCTGTCATGCAGTTCGCGCCCCGCGTCGAGGTGCTTTTTATAGAAATCGGGATAGGCGTATTTGTGCAGGTAGCTGCCGACCACGGCCTGCGGCTCTTCCCATTCGGTCACGCGCACCGCGTCGAACCCGCCCGCCCCGCCGACCCAGGCGTTGAAACCGACGAAATTGATGAAGTTGGTGCCGAAGCCGAGGGTCTGCGCCATGATCGCGTTGTTGTCGCCGTCGGCCGAGACGTGGCAGTCCGAGCAGGTCTTGGTTTCCTCCTTGCGCTCGGTATGCGGGTAATGCGGGTTGAACACCTGGCTGGAGAAGCCCGACGCGGCGATCGGCGGCTGCTGGATGTAGATGCGCTCGCGGTTGATGTTGGTCGAGGACAGCATCAGCGCCGAGCTCGAGCGGATCGGCGCCACGGTGTGGTTCTTGACCGTGCTGTGCTTGCCGAGAATGAAAATCTCGTCCCTAGCCACTTGCGGGTTGTAGGTGGCGTAGTTGCGCGTCTCGCCGCCCTCGAAATGGTGGCGCTCGGTCTTCCAGTTCGCCTGGATCGGCAAATGGCAGCCGCCGCAACTCGTGGTCCACGACAGGTGGCACGAGAAGCATTCCACCTTGTCGTCCTGGTGCGCGCGGTTTTCGGGCGCGACGCCCGGGCCCCATTGCATCGAGCCGCCCGAGGACATCAGCTTCGCCCGCGCGGCCTTTTCGTTGTAGCGCGGGTGGTTGGGATCGACCGTGTCCTTGACCAGCGATACTTCCCATTGCAGGTCGGGATACATCGCCGAACGCTGGACTAGCTTGTTGCCGACCCATTCGAAGCGCTTGCGCCCGTCGCTGAGGCGCAGCAGGCGCAGGTCGCGCCCGCCGGGCTGGGCCGCGGGGCCGGAGGTCTGCAAGCTGGGATAGGCCCCGGCCGTGCCGTGGCAGTCCTTGCAGCGGATCTCGATCGCGTCGGCCACCTCGCCGTGCAGGTAGCCGTTGCCGTGCGCATCCTGCGAGAAGTGACAATCGACGCATTGCATGCCGAAATCCACATGGATCGACGACATGTGGATCGCCTTCTTGAACTTCTCGGGGTCGTCGTTCGAGACGATCTTGCCTTCCTGGTCCAGCAAATGGCCCTTGCGGTCGCGTTTGAAGATGGCGCGGAAGTTCCAGCCGTGGCCGTGGTAATCGGCGAACTGGGTCGCTGTGTGCTTGGGGTTGTTGTCGGCCACGCGCTTGACGAAATCGACATCGCGCCAGCGCCCGCGGATCACCGCCTCTTCCGGGTTGCGGGTCAGCGCGTCGAACATCTCGGTGTTCGAGGGGTAGAGCTGCTTTTCCGGGAACATGTGCGGCGCGTCGGATTCGTAATCCCACATCGTGTAGCCCAGCATCGAGTTCAGGAAGACGTTGGGCTGGTGCATGTGGCAGATCATGCATTGCGAGGTGGGAATCGCGTTGGTGAAGCTGTGCTTCAGCGGGTGGCCGGGCACACCGCGCGGAATCGTGGGGTCGGCGCTCTGCGTCGTGCCGTCATGCCCGAACTTGGCGTAGACGCCGGCATGGCGCGGGTCGCGGTCGTTGGCATAGACCACGTGGCATGAGCCGCAGCCCGAGGTGCGATAGTCGCCGGGCTGGTCGTTGGTGCCGAGGAACCAGGTCACGGGATCGTTCAGGCGCGTCTTGTGGATGTTGATCACCGGCACGGCGATGCGCAGGCCGGTGGCCTCGGCACGGTTCGACTGGCGGATATCGGGCCGGCCCGGCTCTTCCAGGCGCTGCAACTGACCCAGCGAGTTGGGGTTACCGATCTCGGGGAACTGGGTGATGATGTTGCGCCCGCCGCGCTCGAACACGCGGAAGATGTCGCCCGGCGGCATGGTCTCCCAGGTGGGCAGGGGCACCATCTGCGGGATCACGCCGCGCTTCAGCTTCTGCTGGTCCATCTCGCCCGGGCTTTTTACCACCCCCTGCAAGCCTTCGCGGTTGTAGCTCTCGCCGGCGATGTAATTCTTGAACGGCAGGATGTTGTTGTTGTACGCCGCCCCGCCCCACAGCATGGCGCCGGTGGCCATCATGCTGCGCTCAGCGGCCTGGATGATCGGCAGGTGGCAGGCACCGCAGGATTCGCGCGCTACGCGCAAATCGCTGGGGTTGATGAAGCGGATGTATTCCGGCGCCTCGCGGTTGAGCAGCGTATAGGTGCGCGGCGGGTTGGCGCTGGCGGGATAGTGCCAGGCGATCGGATAGCGCGGCAGCACATGCGCCTTTTGCTGCACGGCGAAATAGGCCGGGTCGTCCTTTTTTGCGCCCGCGGGCAGCATCACCGCCGCGTCGCCGCCGTGGCAATCGGCGCAGCCCAGCATCACCCCTTCGGCCGTGTGCATCGTGACGGAATCGGTTGCCGTGTGGCAGGAAGTGCAGCCCGCCGATTTCGCCTCGGCCTCTTTCGGCGTCTGCACGCGCGGCGCGTCGGGCTGTTTCTTGTAGACGATCTGCTGCGGGACTTCCTCCTCGGACGCGCGCAAGCCCGCCGGCGCGAAGCCGATGAGCATCGCCGCGAACAACAGGAGGATCGGTTTCCGCATCGCCTGGGCCTCTAATACGTCAAAATCAGGTTGGCGAGGACGGAATAGAGGATCGACTGGTCGCTGTCGTCGACGGAAAACAGGCGCTTGAACCCGGATTCGGGCAGCAGCACCGCGCCGGACAGGCGGAACACCACGTTCTGGTTGTTGAAAGGACGATACGTGGCGGCGCCCGAAACGTCCCAGCCGATGCCCTTGGGGATTTCGCCCTGGTTGCGCAGGAAGCCGAGGTTCGACGTGTCGGCGAAGCGCAGGTAGTTGACGTTGGTGGTGAAGCGCAGCTCGGGCAGCACGTCGAAATCGGCGCCGCCGCCGATCAGCATGATGCCGGGGTTGTTGAAGTTGCTCTGGCCGTGCTCTTTCGACGAGCGCAGCTCGGCCAAGACGCCGTTGCGCTGCGTCAGCGCCACGTTGCCGCCGCCGATGAACGGAATGCCCTGGCGGATCCAGTAGCTGGTGTCGGCGCCGGCGAATTGCGGGTTCTCGAAGATCGCGGCGAACCCGCCCTCCTTGTCGTCGAGCGGGTCCTTGTCGCCGCTGGCATAGAGCAGCGAGGCGCGCACGCGGATCCAGTCGAAGTCGATCGACGGCTCGACCGCGGCGAAATAGGCGCGGATGTCGGCCTCGCGCCCGGTGAACTGGTTGTGCTTGTCGGTGCCCAGCGCGCCGTAAACCGCGTGCGTCAGGTTGACGCGGCCGAAATGCCCGTCGCCGTTGAATCCCAGATAGGTGACGTTGTAGCGCCGCGTGCGTTCGTCGCCGATCGGCGCGGGGCGCTGCAGGAAATCGTTGTCGTCATAGAAGAAGCGGTCGTCCTCGCGGTTGCGGTTGTGGACGATCGTGAACTGCGGTGTGTAGCCGAGGGTGAGGAGGTCTTGCAGGTAGACGTTGGCGACGAAGATGTCGTCCTTGCGCACGCGCCGCGTCACGTCGTTGATGCCGCTGTTCGTGTCCTTGTCCAGCTTGCGGAACCAGGCCAGGTTGTACTGGAGCTTGTTGTTGAAGCGGTCGCCGAACAGGCGGACGCCCAACTGGCTGTCCTGGAACAGAAAGCCGCGGAAATCGGTCGAGAACGGCTGGATGCCGACGCGGATCGAATCGAAGTCGAAGCGTTCGGACACGTTTTGGATGTGATAGTCGGCGAACGCCTCGGCCACGCCGAGATGCGAATCGTTGCGCGTCTTGCCCTTGCTGGGATCGGCGTCGAGCAGCCCCACCTCGTCGACATGCGTATGGTTAAAGTTGAATACCGGCGAGAAGCGCAACTCGAAGTCTGGCGGCTTGAACGCCGTGTTGCCCTTGATCAGCGAGAACGAGGCGATCAGGCTTTCGCTCACCAGCAGCTGGCTGCTCTTCGAGAATTGGTCGTTCGCGAGGTTGCGGTCCGACGAGGCGAAAGGCACGGGCGTGGGCACGCGCCGGGGCTCGATTACCGTGTCCGAGATCATCGAGAAATTGATGAACCAGTCCTTGCCAAAAACCGGCCGGTCGCCCTTCAGCCAGTTCTGCTTGTAGGGGTCGCCGATCTCGTTCTGCACGCCGATGGCGTCGCTCAAGCGCCAGCGGTCGGGCACGGGGATGAATTCGCGCGGCGTGTTGGGCTGGGGCGGCGGCACGGCGCCGGGATTATCGGTGGGCTGCGGCTGCTGCGCGTCGCGCGGTGCGCGGCCGGGCGCCGCGCGGCGCTGCGCCTCCTGGTCCTGGGCCAGCACGGCGTCGCCGTCGCCGGCGGCAAGGTCGATGCGCTCTTTGCCCGCCCAAGCCGGTCCGGCGGCGGACAGCGCCGCAATCAGCGCGATGGCGTATGTGCGGGGCGTCACGTCACTTGCCCCGGCAGATGTTCTGGTCGTTGCCGCCGGCCCTGGGCTGGAACGGGCAGTTGACGTAGCGCAGGCGCACGCCCCGAGGGGTCAGCTGGTCGTCGCGGATGCCCGCCGGCGCGTTGCCGATGGCGCCGCTCAGCGCGAGGCCGGCGTTGTGCAGGCCGAAGAACGCGGTCAAGTCGTCCTGGTCGATGCCGTCGCCCGACACGCCGATGCCGCCCACCAGCGTGGCGCCGCGATAGATCGGGAAGCCGCCGGCGAAAATCTGCAGGCCGTTGGCGAGCTGCGTCGGCACGCCGAAGGCGGTCGCGTTGATGAACGAGCATTGCGCGGCGGTGTCGGCGCCGCCGCCGTTGAGGAAGATCAGGTGCTGGGCGATGTTGTCGATGACGATGTCGAGCTGCAACCCGACATTGAAGACGCTCCAGACGCTGTAGGGCGTGCTGAACGGGCCGTTGGGCTGCCCGTCGACGCCGTCGGGGTAGAACGGACGATGCAGGTTGCCAAGGCCGCGCGCGGCGTAGGCGACGCCGTCGTCGAGCGCCGAGCCGCCGACGAACGCGCGGAACTGTTCGGGATACTGCGCGATGCGCACGCCGAGCGCGTTGAAGCCCGTGGGCTGGCCGAGCCCGGTGGCGACCGCCGAGTTGTAACTGTTCAGCAGCACGCGCGGCCCGCCGCCCGCCACGCTGACGGAGCGGCTCATGAACATGGCCGAGCGCGCCTTTTGCAGCGACACGTCGGTGCCGAACACCGGACCGTCGGCGGTGCGCGCGAGGCCCAGGACCGCGCCGTTGACGTCCACAACCGAGACCGTGACCTGGATGAAGCTGTTTTGCGGCCGGCGGATCTGCGCGCGTCCGTCGAACGCCACCTTCAGCGCGTTCTTGAGGATCGTGGCGACTTCGTTCGCGGTCAGCGCCGCGCCCGCAGGGCCGGTGCCGGCGATCGGTGGGAAGCGGTTGTTGGCCGTGGCCGTCGGATCGCGCAGCACGATGACCTGCGGCAGCGTCGGGTCGGACACAGCACCGGTCGGATCGACGGCATAGCCCGAGGCCGGATCGCCATAGGCCGTGCCGGCGCGGTTGGCAGCACCCGGGAAGTAGGTGGGCACCGCCACCAGCGCGCCCAGCGAGCCGTTGATCGCGGCGAAAGACGGCGCCGTGAACGGATTGGCGAACAGTGGGTTGCTGCGCTCGTTCGGGAAGCGGTCCTCGAAGCGCAGCGTCTTGCCGCCGACGGCGATGCGCTCGGCCCGGATATTGACCGGGGGCTCGAAGCCGCTTGCCCCGGCCACGGCGATCAGTTCGTCGTCGGAATTGTCGATGTCGGAGACGATGCGGTCGATGGAATAGACGCCATCGGACTCGACGCCGATGCCGCCGACCACGAAGCCGGATTTGTACAGCGGCAGTCCCCCCGGATCGCCCGACAGCCCCAGGGGCGAGCGATGCGGCCCGGCACCGACGCCGGGACCGCGCAGCGCTAGGTCGGAGCACGGCAGCTGGCTGAACTGCACGCCGTAGAGCGGCCCGCCCGGCGCGCGGAATTCCTGCGGGTTGAAGTTCTCCTGGATGATCTGGCTGGCGGTGCGGCTGCTGAAGGCGTTGCCCGAGGACGACAGGTACGCGCCGGTGACCGCCTTGGCGATGGCCGAGAGCTGCGTGGTGGGATTGCCGCCCAGCCCCGCCAGGATGCGCTCGACATGTTCCAGCCCGTTGGGCTGCTGGATTTCGGGGTTGCGCTGCGTGGTGATGATCAGGTTGGTCGGCGCGGCGGTCATCTGGAACACGCTGAGCACGTTGCCCACCCGGTCGACCACGGCGATGGTGGCGGGCCGGCTGCGGGCGCGCGCTTCGTTGACCGCGCGCGCGACGATGGTGTCCACGTCGGCGGCGGTCAGCGCCACCGGCGGCACGGTGTAGACGTTGCCCTGGGCGAACGCGGGCGCGGCTGTGGCGAGACCGGCCAGCAAGGCCAGCGCCACGATCACCCGATGTCCCTTCACCCCTGACATTCCCCCGTCCCCGTTTTTCGGTTCTATGGCGCGCGAATTTCGAATATGCCGAACTTCAGCCCGGCCGATGTGCGATAGCCGATGGTGATGGTGATCGGCAGTGCCGCTTCCGGCAGCGATTCCTTCATCAGCTTGAATTCCAGCGTGCCGCCCGCGGCGGTAAAGCCGTTATCGGCCAGGTCTTCCTCGCGGCCGCTCCACGGCAGCCAATAGCCGGCGCGCGTGCGAACCATGAGCGCCCCGCCGCGCGTGCGCGCGCTGACGTAGGTGGCCGTGGGCACGTCGCCGCCCAGATCGACGCTGCGGCGCAAATCGCCCCCACCCGTGGGTGGCACGACATGCAGCAGGCGCGCGCCGGTGAGGGTCAATTTGTCGGCGGCATAAGCGGGGGTAGCGGCGGGCAGCAGGGCGGCGGCCAGCATGATCGCCAGCGCCGGCGCATATCCATGCAGAACGGCGCTCAATAGCGTGGCGGGTCGCGGAAGGACGTGCTGTCCCCTGTGCCCTGACATCGTGCCCCACAGGACCGCGCTACTCGGTCCTAACCCATTGATTCTTGTTTTTTATCGTGGCCGGGCCAACCCCTGGCCCAAGCAAGGCCGAGTATACCGACCGGGCCTTGTGAGCGAAAAGCGATTCCCCCAAGACGGCACAGCCCGGCGGGGTGTTTTCGCCTTGCTGTGGCATTTCGGAAACAAACACTAAACCCTTGTGGATAAGGTTAAATCAGCCTTACCCATCGGGCAGTTCCGGGGTTATTGCCGGGGCGGATTGCGCATCCCGGAATGGATGGCTTTGAGCGAGCCGTCCTTGGCCGCCCCGCCGCCCTTGTACTGGCCGGGCACGCGCGGCCCCGCGACCTTGGGTGGCGGGCGCATCGGCCCCTGGCTGGCGGTATGGAAGTAATGGCAGGTGACGCAGTCGCTGGCCGCGCGATTGTTGGGCCTGAGCCATTCCATGCCGCTGTCGCCGATATGGCATTGGCGGCAGGAGGCGATGCCCGGCAGCAGGATATCAGATGACTCATTGGACCAAATGGCGCCGATCACGTCCTCAGCCGCCCGCCGGGCGCGCACCATGCCCGAAGCGGCCGGCAGCTCTTCGGTCGCCACCACCAGCGCCACGTCGATCGCGGCGTCCAGCGTCGCCTGCGACCAGGGCGCGTCTTTCAGCGCCGTTGCGGCGGTCTTCATCGCCGCGATGACCGGTTCGTTGCTGGCAACGGCGGTCATCGCCTCGGCGAACAGCGGCACCGCGTCCTTGACCCTGGCCTGGAATTTCCCAGGATCGGTGACATCGAGCGCATGGCAGCGCTGGCAGGTCTCTGTGGAGTGCGCGGAATGGCGGAACACGCCCTTGGGCAGCCAGCGCTCGGCCACGACCGGCTTCACCACGCCATAGCGCCGCTCGGCCCCCGCCCCTGTCGCGGTGACGATGTGGCATGTGCCGCACACCGCCTTCGACGTGAACACGAATTCCACCGCCTGCCCGGCGCGCGCCTCGGCCCAGGCCAGCGCCTCGCGCTCCTCGGTGCGCGTCAGCGGTTTGTCGCTGGGGCGGCGGCGCACGATCGGCGGCGCGGTCGGGTCGGCGAAGCCGCCGCGCAGCGCCACGTCGGAATAGTATTCGCGGATCGTGCGCTGCACCGATTCGACGTTGCCGTGCTGCAAGCGCCGGCCGCGCGACAAAGGCTCGAACGCCAGCTCGTGGCAGCGCTGGCAGTGCACTTCCATCGTGACCGGCGCCATCAGCCCGCCGCCTGGCGCCGGCACATGGCACGAGCCGCAATCCAGCGCCTCGATACTTTCGGGCCCACGCACGCCGCCGGGCCTGAGGTGCTTGTCGTGCGGGAAAATCAGCCCGGAATTCTCTTTCGGCCGGGGCTGCGCGGCCAGGCTGATCCGCTCGAAGCGCGCCGCCGCGGGATCGACCACGACCGTGGGGCGGAATTCGGGATGGTCCTTGCGGAAATCGGACGCGGCCAGCATCGCCGATGCCGGCGCCTTTTCACGGAACCTGCCGTGGCAATCCGCACAGAAAGCCTGGTCGCGCAGCGTGATCTGGACAATGCCGTTGTGCTCTTTGTGGCAGTGCTCGCAGCGGTCCTCGGTCAATTCGGCGAACTTGAACTTCTTCGGATCGGCGTGGTGTTCGATCGCCTCGTGGCAGGCGGTGCAGGCCTCGTCGCGCACCATCACGAACGGCGCCTGGTGGCAGCGGTTGCATTGCTGCGCGATGGGCTGATGCGTGAACGAGATCTGCCCCGAATTCCAGGGCAGGTCGGCGCGCCAAAAGACCGTTTTGTTCGAATCGTTGTCGGGCGCGCGCGCCGGGTTGAAGAAGGCCGCGACCGGCCAGACCAGGAATAAGCCCAGCACCACCAGGGCCAGCGCCCAGGAATAGACGCGGCGGCTGAGCCCCGTGTGGTCAAGGCCCAACCGGCTGCGCACCAGGAGCTTTTGCAGATCGTCGCCCATCGGGCGCACCAGCTCGACCGTCACGGCCAGCGCGCGCCCTTCGGGCGGATCGATCAGCGTCACGTCGTAGGGGCCGATGCCCAGGATGTCGCCGGGCTTGAGCCATGCCTGCTCGATCAGGCCGCCGTTCAGCGTCAGCTCGTTGCCGCTTTGCGCCTCGGCGAACACGCCGTTCGCCCGCGCCTCGACCGTCGCCTGATTGGGCGCGACGCGTGGATCGTTCAGATGCGCGTCGTTGTCGCTGGCGCGGCCGAAGGCGATGCGGTCGCCCGCCACCTGCACGTCGCGCTGCGCCAAACCGCCGGCGCGCTTGCGCGTAAGGAACCGTACCAGGGCGCTCATTCCGGTTCCCGCCTACCAGTAGAAAAACACGGAAACGACATGGGCGGTCAGCCCCGCCAGCAGCGCGAAGGTCAGCGGCACGTGGAAATACAGCCACACGTCCATCATCGCCTTGTAGGCCAAGTCGCGGCGCAGGCGCTCGACCACCTGCAACTTGCGCGCCAATATTTCCAGAAGCAGATGCCCCCTCTCGGTTTCGGCCGCGGGCAGGTCGAGCGCCATCGCGCCGATGCGCTGGACCGCCCGCGCGGCGGGGCAGTTGCGGTCGCGCCCCGAAAGTTGCTGCAACGCCGACCCGCCGATCGCCAGCGTTTCGGCCGCGCGCATCACTTCCCGGTGGATGTTGTCGCCCAGCTGCGCGCTGATCTCGCGCGCCTTGGCGTCGAGCTCGGCCACCTGCGCCAGCAACTCGCGCTGGGTGGCGCCGCGGCGATTGTCGGTGATCAGCGTGGGATAGCGCGCATAGGTGTAGACCCCGAATATGCCGCTGACGATCACCAGGATCATCAGCACGTAAGCCAGGGTGTGGACGTTCCAGCCGAACTGGAAGCCGGTATGCAGCGTGGCGACGATGATCAGCCCCAGGCCCAGATAGACATGGGCCGACAGCCAGTCCTCGAGGTTCTGCTTGCCGATGCCGTAGCGCCGCTTGCGCACGCCGAACCAGGCCAGCCACACGATCAGCCCCAGCCCCCATACCCCCAGCACATAGCCGAGCGCCGTGCCGCCGTTGGGCGGGCCGACCTCGGGCGTGTGGACGGCATAGGCGATCACCGCGACGAGCACCATCGCCACGCTGAACTTCAGGTAGCGGAAACCGCGATAGATCAGGATCGATTCATGCATGGCGCTCACCCCCATCGGCGCCAAAGCCCTGATGGCTTATGGCCCGGCCTTGGTGATGAGCGAGAAGAACTGTTCCGGGCGCACGCGGATCGCCGCCCCCGTCGGGCACGAGCGAACGCACGCCGCGCCCCCGTCGATGTCCTTGCACAAGTCGCATTTGACCGCGAGCTTGGCCCCGTGGTGCTCGCCATGCGCGGCGGCCTTGTCCTCGCCGGGCCCCGAGCCCAGGCCGAACAGCAGCCACGACAGCAGGCCGGGCTTTTCCGGCGCTTCGTAGGACATGTGGATCACGCCGTAGGGGCAGTCGCGCTCGCAATTGCCGCAGCCGATGCATTTTTCGTCGATGAACACCTCGCCGTCCTTGGACTTGTGGATGGCGTCGGCGGGGCAATTGGCCATGCAATGCGGATGCGCGCAGTGCCGGCACGAAGTCGGCACGTGGATCGAGGCGAAGGTCGGCCCCGCCTCGCGGTCCAGCCGCGAGATGCCGCCATGCGTTTCGGCGCAGGCTTTTTCGCAATTGTCGCAGCGGATGCACAGCGACTCGTCGATCAACAGCATGTCGGCGGCTTCTTTGGCGCCTTCCTTGACCAGGGCTTCGATCAGGCTGCCGGCCTCGGGACGCGCCGAGATTTCCTCGTCGGTCACGATCATCGCGCCGATGCGTTTTTCCACCTGGTGTCTGAGGTCGGGCAGATGGTCCATCAACATGCGGAAATCACTGCTGTCGAGCCACACGGTTTCGGTGTCGATCGCGGCCTTGACCGTGGCGGAGCGCGGCCGGTCGCGCACCAGCGCCATCTCGCCGACATAGTTGCCGGCCGGAACGTAGCTGACCACCACCTCGCGGCCGGCCATGCGCTGCGAGACGGTGCAGCTGCCGTTGCGGAGCAGGTAGACGCCGTCGGCGGGATCGCCTTCCTTGAACAGGGTCTGCCCAGCCTTGAACGGCTTGATCTTGGCGGTGCTGAGCACCTGCTGCATGTCGGTCTTGGACAGGTTGGGCGCGATGTAAGAACGGATCTGGCGTTCGATCGCCGCGGCGTCCACCGCCTTTTGCACCTGCGGCACCGACTTTATCAGCTTGATCATCTCGCGCCGCGCGGTTTCGATCAGCACCGCGGGTTGGGTGGCGACCACGGTGGCCGAGCGGCGGCGGCCCGAGATCAGGCCCATCTCGCCGAAGAACTCGCCGGGGCCCAGGCGCACCATATCGTCCGGGTCCGTGGGATCGATCTGGATGCCGACCTCGCCCTCGAACACCGTGTAGAAGGTGTTGGTGAATTCGTTGCGCTGGAACACCGTGTCGCCCGCGTTCGGCACGTGGATGTCGCTGCCCAGCAGCACCTCGCGCAATTGCAGGACCGTCAGGCCGGAAAACACCGGGATGGTCTTCTGGATCGCGGACAAAAGCTCGTCCACGGTGAAGCGGTCGAGCAGCGGCTTGAACTTCTCCTCCAGCAGCGGCTCATCGGCCGGCTTCAGCTTGTTGCCCTGGATGAACTCCACGACCTCGTAGCCCTGATTCATCGCCTGCTTGATCAGCGGATAGCCGGCAAGCGCGCCGATCACGTACATGCCCTTGACGTTCGATTCGTAGGTCGGCGACAGCTCGGGCAGCGCGGTCGGGTCCTTGCTGGGAAAGACGATGCCGCAAGCCTCGACGAACGCGCGCGGCGCCAGCGCACCGAGCCGGGCGACGATGCGGTCGCAGACGATCTGCGCCTCGCCCTCCGCGGTCTTCAGCACCAGGTTCATGCGCCCGCCCTCGACCGGATCGACCTTCACGGGGGCGGCGTTGTAGATGCACTCCAACACGTCTTTTTCGATCGACTTCGAGATCAGGTCCAGATTGCCCTGCTTGGCGCGGGCGAATTCGGCGCTGCGGTTGATGATCGTCACTTTGTTCTGCTTGGCGAGCGCCACGGCGTTCTCGATCGCGGCGTCGCCGGCGCCAACCACGACGATGGTTTCATCCGAGTATTCGTCCGGGTCGTCGACCTGGTACTGGATGCGCGGGTGGTTGTCGGAGCCGGGCACCCCCAGCTTGCGCAGGTTGCCCTGCAGCCCGATCGCCAGAACCACCGCGTCGGCCGTCAGCGTTTCCTTGCCATTGACGGTTATGGTGAATCCTTTGTCGCTTTTGACGATCTTGGTGGCTTCCGCGTTGTAGCGGACATTGACCTTGAACTCGGCCGTCTGCCGGTCCCAGGTGCCCAGGATGTCCTCGCGGATGCCCATGGCGAAATCCATCGGGCTGCGCAGGGGCAGCACGTCGGGCGTCGCCATGACCAGTTTGCCCTTTTGGTACTTATAGATGGTGTCCGACAGGTGGTCGGTCTTTTCCAAAAGGATGTGCGGGGCGCCATTCTGCGCCGCCCGGCCCCCGGCGCTCATGCCGCCCGGTCCCGAGCCTATGATCGCTATCTTGTAATGATCGGCCATGCGTACTCCCGCCACACCCCCGGCAGGCGTAACTGAAGCTATGTCGCGTTCGTTAACACGTCAATAAAGCCTTGGCTAAGCGAGGCGAATACGAAGGTTTTCCCGGGCCACGAACGCCCGGGCCCAGGTCGCCCGGGCCTTGGATTCGATATTGCTCATGAATCGGTCGTCGTGCTCGGGATCGTGGTGGAAGATGGCCAGCGACCGGGCGCCCGCGGCCTTGCACAGGCGTATCCCCTCCTGCCAGGTGGAATGGCCCCACCCCACCTTGCTGACGAACTCGGCGTCGGTATAGGTGCTGTCGTAGATCACCAGGTCGGCGCCCTCGATCAGCGACAATATCTGCTCGTCCGGCTTGCCCGGGATGTGCTCGGTATCGGTAACCAGGCACACCGCCCGCCCGGCATTCTCGATGCGGTAGCCGGTGGCGCCGTCGGGATGGTTCAAGGGCTTGGTCTTGACCGTGATCGTCGGGCCCAGCTTGAAAGTCTCGCCGGCGTTGAAATCCTCGAAATCCAGCTTGGCGCGCAGCGCTTCCAGCGGCACGGGGAAAAACGGGTGCGACATCTGCCCTGCCATGACCGCGCGCAAGCCGCCATGCGCCTGCGACGCGCCGGCCAGCAGCCGGAAATGCCGGTCGGTGCGGAACGCCGGCGAAAAGAACGGGAAGCCGTTGATGTGGTCCCAATGCGTGTGCGTCAACAGCATGGTCGCCTCGCGCACGCGCTTGCGCAGCAGCCAGTGGCCCAGATTGCGGATGCCGGTTCCGGCGTCGAAGATGATGGTGCGGCCGTCGATCGACACCTCGATGCAGGTGGTGTTGCCGCCGAAGGCGACGTGATTGACGGTCGGACAGGCGATGCTGCCGCGCACGCCCCAGAACTTGATCTTGAAACTCATTTCCGGTTCCCGTGCGCCGCCGCCGTCAGATCGGCACGGCCAGGTTGCCCAGCCGCTTGGTCATCTTCAGGTTCTCGCCGTAATCCACGGGCACCGCCAGCAGCGCCGGGCCGGGCTGGCGGAACGCCTCGGCCAGCGCCGGGCCGATCTCGTCGGCCGACTTCACGCGCCTGCCCCAGGCCCCGAACGAGCGCGCCAGCAGCTCGAAATCCGGGTTGTTGAACGCCAGCTCCGAATGCCGGCCGTTGAAGCTGTTCTGTTGCTTCCACTTGATCAGGCCGTATTCGCCGTCATCCCACACCATCACGACGATGTTGGCCTTGAGCCTGACGGCGGTCTCCAAATCCTGCACGTTCATCAGGAACCCGGCGTCGCCGCACACCGCCAGCACCTTGCGGTCGGGGAAGGCGATCTTGGCGCCTATTGCCCCAGGTAAAGCGAAGCCCATCGAGCAGAAGCCGTTGGAGATCAGGCAGGTATTGGGCTCCTCGCACTGATAGTAGCGCGAGACCCACATTTTATGCGCGCCCACGTCCGACAAAAGGATGTCGTTCGGGCCCAACGCCTTGCGCACGTCCCACAGGATGCGCTGCGGCTTCACCGGGAAGCTCTTATCGTCCTTTTCCGAGGCGAATTCGTCCAGCATCGCCTGGCGCAGCTTGTCGCGCCTGGCGATGTCGTGCAGCGGCATCTTGCCGACGCAGCGCCGGTTGATCGCCTCGTTGATCTGCCACAGCGCGTCGGCGATATCGCCCACCACGTCCACCGCCACGGGATAGTGCTGGTCGACTTCGGCGGGCGTGAAGTCGATATGCACGATCTTCTTGCCGCCGCCGCGGTTCCATAAAGCCGGCGAATATTCCACCAAGTCGTAGCCGACGGCGATCACCACGTCGCATTCGTCCAGCGCCAGGTTGACGTAGTCGCGCGCCTGAAGGCCGATGGTGAACAGGCAATGGCGGTCGCTCATCGCCACCGCCCCCTTGGCCATGAAGGTGTTGGCGACGCCGATGCCGGTCTTGCGCGCGAAGCGCCTGAGCTGCTTGGCCGCGCGCTTACGCACCGCGCCGTTGCCGGCGATGATCATTGGGTTCTTGGCGCCGATGATCAGGTCCACCGCCTCGGCCACCGCCTTGTGGTCGGCGGCGGGGCGGCGCGTGCGGGCATTGGGCAGCGGATTGCCCTTGACCTCTTCCTCGGCCAGATCCTCGGGCAGCTCGATCAGCACCGCGCCGGGCTTTTCCGCCTCGGCCAGCTTGAAGGCCTTGCGCACGATCTCGGGAATATTCTCGGGATGGAACACGGATTGCGCCCATTTGGTGACCGGGCGGAACATGCCCACCACGTCCATCGCCTGATGGCTTTCCTTGTGCATGCGGCGGGTATCGGCCTGGCCGGTGATGCAGACCAGGGGCGCCCTATCCATGTTGGCGTCGGCCACGCCGGTGATCAGGTTGGTGGCGCCCGGCCCCAGCGTGCCGAGACACACCCCGGCCTTGCCGGTCAGCCGCCCATAGGCGTCGGCGATGAAGGCGGCGGCTTGTTCGTGGCGGCACAGCACGAATTTGATCTTGCTGTCGAGCAGCGAAATCATCAGATCGGCGTTCTCTTCGCCCGGCAGGCCGAAGATATGGGTTACCCCCTCGGCCTCCAGGCAACGGACGAACAGATCCGACGCTTTCATTCCCTCCCCCATCCCCGCCCTTGGGTGCAACCCCCGGTCGGGTTAAGTATGGGCGCAGTATCCGTGGCAGATACGCCCAGCGTCAACCAAAGCACGGATTTCCGCGGAGGACTGTGATGGACATCACCCCAAACGACCTTGCGCGCCGCATCGCCCGGCTGGAGCGCGCCAACCGCCGGATGGGCTGGATCGCGGGCGCCGCCGCGCTTGCCGCCCTGGCCGCCTGGTCCACCGGCATGGTCCGCGCCGCCGCCTATGAGATCGTCACCGGCCGGCTGGTGCTGACCGACCAGGCCGGCGGCACGCGCGCGATCCTGTCGGTGGTGGACGGCTTCGGCCCCTCCCTGGTGATCTACGGCGAGAACGGCAAGGCGGGCGCGGCGCTGGCCATGCCGCCGGAAGGGCCCACTTTGGCGCTCTACGACCAGAGCGGACAGTTGCGGGTGCGCCTGGGGGCGATCGACGCAACCGGCCCGAGCCTGGTGCTGAACGACGCCAGGCGGCGGCCGCGCGTGCAAATCTCCGTTACCGGCGGCGAGGTGCCCGGCGTGGTGCTGCTGAACGACGCGGGCCAGCCGACGTGGCGGACCCCCTGAGGCGCGCACCCTGAGCAAGGAAATCGACGTCGCGATCGAGGAACTGGGCGCGCGCGGTGACGGCATCGGCCGCGCCGGCGGCGAGATATTCTACGTTCCGTTCACCACCCCGGGCGATCGCGTGCGCGCGCGCATCGAGGCGAAGCGCGGCGACGGTTACGCGGCCATCGCCACGGCGTTCATAAGCCGGTCGCCGGACCGTAGCGAGCCGGCCTGCGCGCATTTCGGCGACTGCGGCGGCTGCGCCTGGCAGCATCTGGGCGAACGATCCTATGCCGGGGTGAAGCGCGGCCTGCTGATCGCGGCGCTGGAGCGCCAGGGGCTGCGCGCCGAGGTCGATGCCGCGCGCATCAGCCCGCCCGGCAGCCGGCGGCGCGTGCGTTTCGCCGGCTTGCGCGCGGCGAAAGGCGTGGTGCTGGGGTTGCGCATGCGCGCGGCGCACGCGATCGTCGATTTGCGCCAATGCCCGGTCAGCGCGCCGGAGATCGCGGCGCTGCTACAGCCCTGCCGCGACGCCGCCAATTCCCTGGGCGTGCTGGCGCCCCAGCGCAAGCCCGTGGCGTTCGGCGTGGCGATCACCGCCAGCGACACGGGGCTGGACGTCACCTGGACCTTGCCCAGCGCGCCCGGCCTGGCCGACCGCCAGCTTCTCGTGCGCTTTGCCGAGGCCAACGACCTGGCGCGCGTGAGCTGGCAGCTACCCAGCAGTGGCGACGAGGACGCCCCAGGCACGGCCGAACCTGTGGCCCTGCGCCGCAAGCCCACGGCGGTACTGGGCGGCGCCGTGGTCGAGCTTCCGCCCGACGCCTTTTTGCAAGCCACTCTCGCCGGGCAACAGGCGATCCAACAGATCGCCGGCGCGGCTGTAGCGTCGGCGCCCAAGGGGCGGGTTGCCGATCTCTACGCGGGCATCGGCACCGTGGCACTGGATTTGGCGCGCAGCCGCGCCGTCCTGGCTGTGGACGGCAACGAAGCGGCCATCACAGCGCTTAGCGCCGCCGCACGCCGGGCCACGCTCAACAACCTGAAGGCCGAGCGCCGCGACCTTGCGCGCAGGCCCCTGACTGCGGACGAGTTGAAGAGTTTCGCCGCCGTGCTGTTCGACCCGCCGCGCGCCGGCGCGCCGGAACAGGCCCAGGCCATCGCCCGGTCGAAAGTGCCGGTGGTCGTGGCGGTGAGCTGCGATCCGGCGACGCTGGCGCGCGACCTCAAAACCCTGGCCGATGGCGGCTACGCGCTGGAGCGCGTAACGCCGATCGACCAGTTTTTGTGGTCGCCTCGAATCGAGGCGGTGGCGGTGTTAAGGCGGAAATAGGCTAGGCCGACGGCTTGAACGCCTGTTTCTGCGTGCCCATGCCTTCGATGCCGAGTTCCACCACGTCGCCGGGCTTGAGGAAGACCGGCGTCGGCTTCTTGCCCAGGCCCACGCCCGGCGGCGTGCCGGTGATGATCACGTCGCCCGGATCGAGTGTCACGAACTGGCTGATATAGCTCACCAGCTCGGCCACGCCGAAGATCATGGTCTTGGTGCTGCCGTTCTGCATGCGCTGGCCGTTAACGTCGGTCCACAGCTTGAGGTTCTGCACGTCCTTCACCTCGTCCGACGTGACGACGTAGGGGCCGATGGGCGCGAAGCCGTCGCAGAACTTGCCCTTGGTCCACTGGCTGCCGCCGCGGTCGATCTGGAACGCGCGCTCGGACACGTCGTTGCAGATGGTGTAGCCGGCGACGTGCTTCAGCGCGTTTTCCTTGGTCACGTAGCGCGCCTTGGCGCCGATCACCACAGCCAGCTCGACTTCCCAATCCATCTTGGTGGCGCCGCGCGGAAACGTGACCGGATCGTTCGGCCCGGCATAGCTATTCGGCGTCTTGATGAACAGCACCGGCTCGGCCGGAATCGGCGATCCGGTTTCGGCCGCGTGGTCGGCGTAATTGAGGCCGACGGCGATCAGCTTGCCTATCGATCCTACCGCTTGACCAAGGCGCGGCTTGCCGGAAACTTTTTTCAGCTTTTCGGGCTTAAGCTTCTTCAGCTTCTTGATCACGGCGGGCGTAAGCGCGGCGCCGTCGATGTCCTTCACGACCCTGGACAGGTCGCGGATCGCGCCCGAAGCGTCGAGCATTCCCGGTTTTTCTTTGCCCTTCGGGCCATAGCGCAGCAGTTTCATAATTCCCCCTAAAACGCATACGGCGCGCTTACGTATCCCAACGCAGCGGCCGATAGCCGACATTAGCCCCGCGCCGCGCCCAGCGGCAAGGGCGCCTTGCTTGTTCCTGCCCGGCGGAACGGCTATACACGCGGCGCGTCGCCGATCATCGTTGAACCGCTTCAAGGCCGGCATGACCGCAGCCAAGGATTCTCTAGCACGACAGCTCGCCGTCGTGGTCGTGGGCCATGTGGACCACGGCAAATCCACGCTTGTGGGCCGCCTGTTCCACGATCTGGGCCAGTTGCCCGAGGGGCGGCTGGAGGCGATCCGCGCGATGTGCGACCGGCGCGGCATGCCGTTCGAATGGGCGTTCCTGATGGACGCGTTCAAGGCGGAACGCGACCAGGGCGTCACCATCGACACCTCGCAGATCTGGTTCAAGACGCCGAAGCGCGACTACGTGCTGATCGACGCCCCCGGGCACCGCGAGTTCCTGCGCAACATGATCACCGGCGCAAGCGCCGCCGACGCCGCCGTGCTGCTGATCGACGCGCAGCAGGGCGTGCGCCAGCAATCGCGCCATCACGGCTATCTGCTGCACCTGTTGGGCGTCGGGCAGGTGGCGGTAATCGTCAACAAGATGGATACGGTGGATTTCGCGGAAAAGCGTTTCGAGGAAATCCGCGCCGCCTATACCGGCTATCTGGCGGGCCTGGGCATCAAGCCCGCCGCGTTCATTCCCATTGTCGCGCGCGACGGCGACAACCTGGCGAAGCATTCGGCGCGCATGACGTGGTATCGCGGCCCGACGGTGGTCGAGGCGCTGGATGCGTTCACGCCGTCCAAGCCCGAGATCGACCTGCCGCTACGACTGCCGTTGCAGGACGTCTATAAATTCGATGACCGCCGCATTTTCGCGGGCCGCGTGGAAAGCGGCAGCTTCAAGCTCGGCGACCGGCTGTTGTTCTCGCCCAGCAACAAGTCCGCCAAGGTCGCCAGCATCGAGCAGTGGCACGCCCCCGCCCCGCCCACGCGCGCCGAGGCCGGGCAATCCGTCGGCTTCACCCTGGACGAGCAGATTTTCGTCGAGCGCGGCGAGGTGGCGAGCCACGAAACCGATCCGCCGATCGAAACCACCGTGTTCAAGGCGCGGCTGTTCTGGATGGCGCGCGAGCCCTTGGCCGTGGGCGCCGAGCTGACGCTCAGGATCAACACCCGCGAGGTGAAGGCCACGGTGCAGGCGATCGAGCGCGTTGTGGACACCGAAACGCTGGAAGAGGCCGCCGCGACGGCGGTGCCGCGCGACGGCGTTGCCGACGTGGTGTTGCGCACACGCGCCCTGGTGGCGCTGGACGAATACAAGACCATGAAACGCACCGGCCGTTTCGTGGCGCTGGACGCGAGCGGCATCGCCGCCGGCGGGCTGATCCGCATGGATGGCTATCCCAACCAGCGCGCCGCGGTGACGTCGCGCGCCACCAACGTCAGGCGCGTCGAGCACCGCGTCACGCCGGCCGACCGCGCGCGGCGCAGCGGGCATCGCGGCGGGGTGCTGTGGTTCACCGGCCTGTCGGGTGCGGGAAAATCCACCCTGGCGATGGAGGTGGAACAGCGCCTGTTCCAGATGGGCTACCAGGTCTATGTGCTGGACGGCGACAACGTGCGCCGGGGCATCAACGCCAATCTGGGCTTCACACCCGAGGACCGGGCCGAGAACATCCGCCGCGTCGGCGAGCTGGCGGCGCTGTTCGCCGATGCCGGCGTCATCGCCATCGCCGCGTTCATCTCGCCCTATCGCGCCGACCGCGAGCGCGCCCGCCTGGCCGCGCGCGACATCACCTTCCACGAGGTCTACATCAAGGCGAACCTTTCGGTGTGCGAGAAGCGCGACCCGAAGGGCCTGTACAAGAAGGCGCGCACCGGCGAGATCGCCGAGTTCACCGGCGTGTCCGCGCCCTATGAAGAGCCGGAGCGGCCTGAGTTGACGGTCGATACCTCGAAGGCGTCGATCGACGAGTGCGCAAAGCAGATCGTCGAGTACATCGCCAAAAATTTCGTGCTGAAGGGCTAATCCCCGATCAGCACGAACCCCGACCAGAACACGGGGTGCGCGATATCGCGCTGGCGCAGCAGCTTCAACTGCGCGCGGCGCGCGGCCTCAGCACGGCCGAGCTTGGGATCGCCCGCCAGCTCCGCGAACAGCGCCACGGTCAGCTCGGCGGTCTGCTCCGACGGCACCGGGAAGCTCGAGGCATAGACCGACCGCGCCCCGGCGTAAAAGAACGCGCGCGTGAGCCCGCCCAGGCTTTCGCCGCCGAGCCTGCCGTCGGGCGCGGCGGTATTGCAGGCCGACAGGATCACGAAATCGGCGTTGAGGCGGAGGGTCGCGATCTCGCTGGCGTCGAGCAGCCCGTTGTCGTCGGCGGTCGCGGCGGCGGCCGGCGGCGTCAGCGCCAGCGACGGCTCGATGTCGCAGGGCAGATCGCCCGGCAGCAGCCCATGCGTGGCGAAGGCGACGACGCGGTACTGCGCGAGATCGGTCTTGCGCACGCGCGTTTCGGTGGCGTCGCCCGCCAGCACCACGCTGCCGTCCGGAGCTTTCAGCGCCCGGGCGATGGCGCGCAATTCGCCGGCGGTATCGGGCAACGGATCGAGCAGACGCAGCAGCTTGGCGATCGTGTCGGCGCGGTCGCGGCAGGCCGAGGCAAGTTCACTGAGGGCAGACGCGCCGCCGGGGGCGCCGCCGAAACTCGGCGCGCCGAAGCCGATGAAGGGCTGCGCAGCCTGCGGCGCCCGTTTGGCGGAACGCAGCGCCCGGAACGCATCGACCGACGGCACCACGCTGACGGCGAAGCGTTTGACGATGAATTGCGCGTCGGCATAGCCCTTGGCCGAGGCGGGCGTCGCCGCGACCAGCACCGCCGGCGGCAGCGCCAGCAGCGGCCCGGCCGGCACCATGATCAGGTGCTTCAGTTCGACCAGCGCCGGCTCCAGCGGCTCGAACAGCGTGCGATAGAGGCGGTGCGCAAGCTCCAGGTCGAAATCGCGCTCCCCCCTGGTCCAATCCAGGCCCAGACGCAACTGGCGCACGATGCCCTCAAGCGCTTGCGCCGACAGCGATATGGCATGCGCGTAGATGCGGCCGTCGCGCAGCAGGAACACCACCGTGCCCTGGTCCGAGGACAGCATCGACATCAGCGCCTCGCCGGGCTTGAGCAGCTTCGACAGGGAAGCCGCTCCCGCCGGCTCGGGCGATTGCAATCCGGCGTAATCGGGGAAGTCGCGCTGCAGGCGCTTGTCGATCGCGTCGATCGCCGTGCTCTGCTGGGCGATCTGGCGCTTCAAGGCATCTTCGGCCGCCGGCGCGCGTTCGCCCGTTGGCTTCGACATCGCCGTGGCCAGCTCTTGGCGCAGGGAGTCGACCTTGCCGTATCCGTCCTGCAATTCGCGGGTCAGCGCCGCGAGCTCGGGCGTGGCGGCGGACAGCCGCGCCGCCATCTGCGCGATCGCCTGGGCCGCGGCGCCCGCCCTGGGCACCTGCGCGGCGCGAAACGCCTCGTCGGCCAAGGCTTGTAGGTTCCTGCCGTCGGCTCTGGACTGGCGCAGCGCCGCCAGCACGAAGCCCGCGAATTCCTCGGGCGCGGCCTCGGCGCGGGCGCGGCGATCCTTCACCACCGTGTCGGTCATGCGCCGCCACGCCGCCAGGGCCGCGTCGGGGCGCCCGGCGGCCTGTTCGATCTCCGCCCCTTGCGCGAAGGCGCGCGCCAGCGGCCGCGACGGCCCGAACAAAGTTTCGCGCATGGCAACGAGCTGGGCGTTGAGCTTGCGCGCGTCGTCCAGGCGCTTGCCGCGCCTGGCGATCTCGCCCTCAAGCTCGATCGCCTCGGCCACCCACCAGTTCACCGAGCCATAGGCCTGTTCGAACAGCCCGCGCGCTTCCGCGATCGTCACCCCGGCGCGCGCCAGATCGCCCGACCGCATCGCCAGGCCCGCTTCGGCATAGAGGCTGTGGCCGAGCGAGTCGCGCGCCTCCGGCCGCCTGCGCCGCAGCGCCGTCGATTGCGCGACAAGCTCCAGCGCGCGCGCCAGCTTGTCCTGCAATTCCTCGCTGAAAGCGCGATAGACCAGCAGGCGCGGATAATGGTCGGGATCGGACGACCGGCGCACCAACGGCTCGGCGCGGCCGAACAAGGCCTCGGCCTCGGCGAAGCGGCGTTGGTTGGCGACGTTCAGCGCCAGATGGGCCAGTGTGTCGCCCAACGCGGCATTGGCCTTGCCGCCCGCACGTTCCTGGATGTCGAGCGCGCGGCGCCACGCATCTTCCGCGCGGGAATAGTCGCGCAGGCTGTTGTAGCTATTGCCGAGATCGCGCAGCTTGTTGAAGCGGTCGGCATCGGCGACGCCGATGGTGGCGAGCGAACCGCCGACAGCCGCTTCCAGCTCGGCGATGCGCCGGCGTACGTCGCCGCCCTCGGCCGACGCCTGTGGCTGCGGTTGCGGCGCGGGCCGCACGGGCCTTCCCGTGGGCGATGTCCGCGCCGCCGGCGCTTGCGCACCCGTACCCGCGCCGGCATGCGCGGCGATGGCCTGGCGCGCGACATCGAGCGTGGCCATGTGGCCGCTGGCGAAATACGCGCCGCGGTCGCGCCGCGCCGCCAGCACGAAGCGCGGCCAGCCGCCGTCGATGGCGGTGCAGGCCATCACCTCGGCCGTGATGCCCGGCGCGACGTTGAGGTTGCGCGGCTGGTTCGAACAGGTGAGGCCCGGTGCGATCGCGCGCCGCAGCGCCGCGTCGGCCAGCAGCTCTTTCGGCTCGGCCCGGCGGTCCAGCACCGCGATCGTGGCGGCGGGCGCGACCACCTTGGCGCAGAACACACCCAGCCGCACCGGAGCGGCGGTCTGTATCGTGCGAAGCTCGCACTCCTCGCCCGCCAGGTTGTTGCCCAGCGGCTTGGGGGCTTCCTGCGCCGCGGCCGGCATGGCCAGCATAAGCAGCGCTAGGGTTGCGAAACGGCCCTTCACCTGCCCGCCTCCTGGCTGCGCCGGTTCAGCAGCTCGAAATCGGCGTAGTTGATCTCCATGCGGATGAACTGCCCGCGGTTGCAGCGCAAATAGGCGGCGCGTCCACCCTGCTCGACCTGCAACAATACCTCGGTGTCGCTCTGCTGGGTCATGCGCGGCACGCCATAGCGGCCGATATAGGCCTGCACGGCGTTCAGATGCGTGACGCATTCCGGCATCGAGGCGAACGGCACCGATTCGGCGACGATGCCGGCGATCTGGCGCGAGCGCGGCGTGACCACGGCGTAATAATCGCGGAACAGGTACAGCGGATAGGCGGGCTGGAACCGCTCGGCCTCGATATTGCCGGACAGAATGGCGCGGCCGGCCGACAGACGCTGGTCGAAGGTTTCGCCCAGCACCAGGCCGAAATCGCCCAGGATCGCCTCTTGCGCTAGGGCCGGCGGCGGCGCCGCGCCCAGCAGCAACGCCAGCGCGAGCCAAACCGTCGATCCGCGATAAAAGGGCCGCGTCATTGCCGCACCCGGTCCATCCGCCGTGTCGTCTCCTGCCAGCCGATGCGCGCCCCCCCGCCGAGACCCTAGCCAGTCGCGTTCCGCTGCGCAACAAACGCAAGGGCGCGCATGCCACACCGGCATTGCCCAGGAGGGCCGGTTCGGGCGAAAGTCGCCGCCCTAGCATTGAACGGAGACCCCGACGCCATGAGCAGCACCGCCCGCAACCCAATCGCGCTGGTGACCGGCGCCAGGCGCGGCATCGGCGCCGGCATCGCCAAGGCCCTGGCCGGACGCGGCTTCGACCTGGTGCTGGCGGATATCGCAGCCGGGCCCGATGCCGACGCCGTGGCCAAGGCGGTGGAAGCCGCCGGGCGCCGGGCGCGTTTCATTAAGGCCGACATCGCCGACCTCGCGGGGTTGAAGGAGTTCGTCGGCAAAGCGTGGAAGGAATTCGGCACGCTCGACTGCCTGGTCAACAACGCGGGCGTGCAGGTGAAGACGCGTGGCGACCTGTTCGACGTAACGCCCGAGAGCTTCGACCACCTGATGAACGTCAATCTGCGCGGCACATTCTTTTTAACGCAAGAAGTGGCGCGGCGCATGGCGGCGGAAAACCGCTCGCCCGGCGGCCCGCACCGCTCCATCGTCACGATTTCCTCGATCAACGCGGTGACGGCGGCGATCAACCGCGGCGAGTACTGCATCTCGAAATCGGCGCTGACCATGGTGAACAAGCTGTTCGCGCTGCGCCTGGCCGAGCATGGCGTCAATTGCTACGAAATCCGCCCCGGGGTGATCGCGACCGAGATGACCGCGCCGGCGAAACAGCGCTACGACAAGTTCATCGCCGAGGGCAACATCCCGATCGCGCGCTGGGGCAAGCCGCAGGACATCGGCGAGGCGATCGCCACGCTGGCCTCGGGCGCGCTGCCGTTCTCCACCGGCGACAGCTTCGCCATCGACGGCGGATTGCACATAGCGAAGATGTGAGGCCTGGGCGCGCATCCGCTTATCGTCATTTTACCGTCGCCGATCCTTATCGTTCCTACATAACTCCCGGTTTACCAATCCCGGCAAATCCGTTGGACGTCCTCCAGTTTATCTGAGTACAATAAATACCACTAAAGAGATTCATGGGGAAACACATGACCACTACACTGGCATTGGCAGATGGCTCAACCTGGGCAACCCTGGGCGCCTATTCGGTCACGGTGACGGCAACCGGCACCACGACAATCACGCTGCCGCAGACCGGAACGCTTGCCACCCTGGCGGGCGCGGAAACGCTGACCAACAAAACGCTGACCGCACCGGATATCAACGGCGGCACGGCCGATGCGTTGACCTCCCTTTCCGTCCGCTCGACCGGCACCGGAGCATTCGACCTTGGTTTCGCCAATACCGAAAACCTGACCGCCGGACGCACGCTCACGATAACCTTGAACGACGCGTCGCGGACATTGAACCTGGGCGGAGACCTCACCACAGCGGCGGCCTTCACAACGTCCGGCGCGCACGCGCTGACCTTGACCGCAACGAATACGACCAACGTCACGCTGCCGATCTCCGGCACCCTTGCGACTCTAACGGGCACGGAAACGCTGACCAACAAGACCCTGACCGCTCCCGCTATCAATGGCGGAACGGCCGACGCACTGACTTCGCTGGGCATCCGTTCGACCGGTTCCGGCGCGTTCGATCTGAAACTCGCCAACGCCGAAAACCTGACGGGCAATCGCACGTTGACATTGGCTGTCGGCGACGCGGCGCGCACCTTGACGGTTGGCGCCTCTGCTTCCGTTTCCGGCAGCAACACTGGCGATCAGACCATCACCTTGACCGGCGACGTGACAGGCAGCGGCACCGGATCGTTCACCGTGACCATCGCCAACGACGCTGTGACGTTCGCAAAAATGCAGAATATCGCAACGTCGCGCCTCTTGGGCCGCAGCACGGCTGGTACAGGCGACATTGAAACCCTGACGGTCGGCTCTGGACTGTCTTTGTCTGGCGGCGAGCTGAGCGCCACGGCGGCGGGGTTTCCATCGGGCACCGTTATGCTATTCGTCCAATCCAGCGCGCCTACGGGTTGGACTAAAAACACGACTCATAACGACAAAGCCCTGCGCGTGGTAAGCGGGACTGCGGGTACCGGCGGGTCCACTGCGTTTAGTTCTGTATTTGCTTCACGCACCCCCGCGGGTTCGGTCAGCATCGCTGGCCATGCGCTGTCGCAAGGCGAGTTGCCAGCCATCAAGCCAGCGTTGCGCGGCAAAGTTACCACCAGCGGAGGGGGCGGAAACATTGGGCTCAAACCCGACGATGGCGGGAGCCTTGGCATTTCTGTTGAGGCAGTCGTTAGCGTCAATGATTTGAGCAGCGCTTTCGACAATCTCGGCTCGGACCAAGCCCACGGCCACCCCGGATCGACCTTCAGCGGCAATCAGATGGATTTCGCTGTCGCCTACGTCGATGTGATCATCGCTACGAAGGATTGACACTATGAACAAGCAGGTGCCGCGCGGCGACGAGGCTTGCATCTGCCCGTTTCATAAGAAACCGATGTCCGAAGTGTGCCACAAATGCCCCTTGTGGATCGAGGTGAAGGGCAAGAACCCGCAAAGCGACGAGAGTATCCGCGAATGGCGCTGCGCGTTCGCTTGGCTGCCGATGCTCTTGATCGAGAACGCGCAGATGGAGCGCCAGACTGGTAAGGCCGTGGAATCGTTCCGCAACGAAACAGTAAAATTCCAAGAGCAGTCGGTTGCACGCGAAGAGCAATTCAAGAGGGGACTGCTTGGACGCGCCCTGGCGGGAAAACTAGCAAGGCCAGAGCCGACAATGATCGGCGAGTCGGCGATGGAAGTCTTGAACACCGATCAAGATCAGGCGGAACGCTGATACACGGCCCAAAACGAACGCTGCCGCCGCTCTTCCGGCGCAACTTCCGCGGCCAGTGCTCCGGTTTCGAACTCGGTAAAATGCTCCGCGACCGCTTGGCGCTGGTCTATGCCGTCGTTGAGCCAGCCCATATTGGTCGGCACGTGCCGCACATGATCGTTGAGCAAGAAGAATCGTCCGTCGGGTCCAAGCGCCTCGGCAATATCCCGCAGCATGGCGCGGGGATCGGTGACATGCTGGAGCACCCAGATCGAGATCGCAGCATCGACGCGCAGCCCATCTTTGACTAGAAAGCGGAAGGCTTCCGGCGAATAGACGACGAATCGTGGCGAAGCCACATAGCCCTTCGCCATCTCGCGCATCTGGGGGCTGATGTCGACGCCGACCACCGAGCAACCCGTGGCGTTGATCAGGCCTTTGGCGACGCGGCCGATGCCGCAGCCATAGTCGAGCACCGTGGAGCCGCTCGTCAGGAGAAGCCGTGCGACGACCAGATCGACGACGTGGGGCGTTTCGCGTTCCCATCGCTCATCGCTCGATTGTCCGCCAGACGGCGTGAGGATGATGCGTCGCGCGTCCGCAAGCGATTGCGCGTGAAACACCGACTCCGTGTAATAGACGTCTCGTGATTTCGGCATGACGCAGCCGATTATCGGCCATCGCGCCTACAAATGGAATAGCCGAGACCTTCACTATCCCAAAGGTTTCGCCTTTAGGCTCGAACCGAGAGCCGCAACCTGTCGCGCGGCCTATTGGCTCTTTGGCGCCGGACGCAAGCGCTCGCAGCGAGCGCCACCGCCTATCAATCAATTTATCGCGGGCTGCGGCCGAGGGCGCTGCACAGCACCGCGTAGAGCTTGCCGATATCGGCGTTGATGAACGCCGCGCCGATCTGGTTGTCGTAGTCCCACTTCTTGGTCTGTTCCATCAACGCCTCGAACTCGTTGATGTAGCGCGACACATAGGTGCGGAAATCGGTGTCGCTCTCGAACGTCGCGCGCACCTTGTCCAGCTCTTTCACGGCGGTGCCCGCCAGCAGGCGGCGCGTGAAGGTCGATTTGTCGCCCTCGTAGAACGATTTCCACACGCTGCGCGGCACGTCGCTTTCCAGCACGCGCGTAATGTCGATCGACAGCGAGTTGAGCTTGTCCATGATGTAGGTGGCCGAGCGCAGGAACGCGTCGCGCCGCGCCTCGGCCTTCTTGTCCTCGATGGCGTTGATTTGCGTCAGCGCCAGGTCGCTGGAGCGCTTCAGGGTTTCGGCCTGGTTGCGGAACGCCTCGGTGGCGCGGCCGGCGCGCTCCACCGCCTGTTCGGCGGCCTGGATCATCGCCACGGCCTGTTCGCGCACCGCCTTGTCGAGCACGCCTACTTTTTCCGCCGTGCGTTCGGTCGATTCGGTCAGGCCCTGGGCCTGCGTCGAGAAACCGTCGGCGAGCTGGCGCAATTTAGTCGCCGCTTGACCATAAGTATCGGCCAGGTCGCGGCCGCGCGCGCGCATCGCCTCGCCGGCCTTGCCCATATGGTCGCCCGCCAGATCGGCGGTCGCGGCGATCGACCCGGCTTCGCGCCGCAGCTCCTCGCCCAGCTCGCGCACGCGCAGCAACGCCGACTGCGTGCGTTCGTCCAGCGTTCCGGCGTGCTGTTCCAGCGTAACGGCGGTTTCCTGCGCCTGCTGCGCGGCGCGGTCGGTGGCGGAGGACAGCGCCTCGGCATGCCGGCCGATTGCCTCGCCCGCGCCTTCCAGCCGCTGCACCATGCCCATCGCCTGCTCGGCGGCGGTGACGATCTCGCTGCCCAGGCGCTGGAAGTCGGCGCTGAGCGTCGCGGCGCGGCCGGTCACGGCATCGGTGGCGCCGATCACCGTTTCGGCCTCGCGGCGAAGCTGCTCGTGCACCTCGACCGCGCGTTCGGCGGCGTGGTCGGCCGCCTCGGTCAGCGCGCGGCCCTGGCGCTCCAGCGCCTCGGCAATCACCTGGGCTTGCGTCGCGGCGCGCTGCGCGGCTTCGTCCAGTTGCGTATGGCTGCCGGCGAAGCTTTCCGACAACAGGCCGACGCGGCCCGCGGCCACCTCGGTCGCGGACGTCAGCTCTTGCGCGAAGCCCTTGATCGACTGGCCGATCGCGTCGGCGCGCTCGGCCGCGATGCCGGCGGATTCCACCAGCATGGCCGACTGCGTGCGCAAGCCCTCGCCCGCGGCGGCCACCTTCTGCGTGGCGCGGTCCGACGCGGCGCTCAAAACAGCGACATGCCGGCCCAGGGCTGCGCCCAGATCGCCGATCTCGGACGCGGTCTTGGTCGATACGCCCACAAGGGCGTCGGCCTCGCTGCGGATGCGCTGGGTCTGTTCGGCGTAGCTGGCGGCGATGCGTTCGGCCGCCGCACCCGTTTCATCGGCCAGCGCCTTGGTCTGCTCGCCGATCGTGGCGCCGACGCGGCTCAAGTCCCCGGTCAGGCGCTGCGCCAGGCCGGCGACATCGGCGGCGATGCCGTCGGCGATATGGCGCAAATCGCCGCCGGTCTTCTGGAAGTTGCTGGCGATAAGCTGCGCCGCGCTGGCGGCGTCGGCGACGATCTTGGTGGCTGCGGCCGAGGCATCGGCGGCCAGCTTGTCGGTGTTCTGCTTCAGGTCGTCCACGCCGGCGACCAGGGCCGCGCGCATGCGCCGCGCCGACGCCTCGCCTTCGGAAATCGACAGCTCATTGTGGCGGCGGATGTCCTCGCCGGCCTTGGCATAGGCCTGTTCCAGGCGCGCGGCGATCGCCGCGGCGTCGGCGTCCATCGCCTCGGCGCGATGGCGCAGTTCTTCCGCGCCGCGGGTGAACACCGCGGCCACGCGCGAGGCCACCGTCGTGGCCTGATCGACGATGCCTTCCGAGGCGCGGCGGATTTCGCCCCCGCTTTCGACGAAGCGGACCGCCACGCGCGTCGCCGCCTCGTCCAGGCGCTTTTCCAACTCGGTGGTCTGATCGCCGACGCTGCCGGTCATCTGCGCCAGGCGCGCGGCCATCGTGTCGGCCTCACCCGCCAGCGCCTCGCGCAGGCGCCGCGCGGCGTCGTTGGCGCCGGCCACCATCTCTTCGGTGTGCTGCTGCAGCCCTTCGCTGCTGCCGGTGAAGGTCTTGGCGACGCGCATCGACGCTTCCTGCGCCGCCGCGACCATCGCGTCGGCTTGCTGACGGATCGCCTGGCCGTGGGCGCTGAACGCCGCGACCATGCGCTCGCTGGCGTCGCCGACCGTCGTCACCGCGCCTTCGGCCTGCTCGCGGATGGTCGTGTCCGCCCCGGCGAAGCTGGCGCCGATGCGCTCGGCCATCGCCTCGGCCTGCGCCGCCAGGAATTCCGACTGCTGGCGCAGCTTCTCGCTCGATTCGAGCACGCCCGCGGCTAGGCGCCGTTCGACCTCGTCGAGCTGAATGACCTGCGCCGTGGCGCGTTGCGCCAACCCCTCGACCGCCTTTTCGAAGCGCACGGCGATGCGCTGGCCCACGTCGGTCGATATTCCCAATAGCTGCTCGGCCTGGTGGCGGACCGCTGATGTGGCGGCGTCGAAGCGCTCGCCGATCCGGTCGGCCGAGCCGGCGGCGATGCCCACAACGTCGTTCAGGCGACCGCGGATGTCGTCATGCGCCTGATCGAAGGCGGAATAGATGCGGCTGGCCGCACCCGAGGCCTCGCCCAGCATCGCGGCGGTGCGCTGGCGGATGCCGGCATCGGCCTCGTTGAAGCTCTGCGTCAGGCGCCCGGCCGACTGTTCGCCCGCGGAAACCAGCTCGCCCATCTGCTGGCGCAGATGCTCGCCCTCGTCCTTCAGACGCCCGGCCGCGCGCGAGGCCGCGCGCAGGGTCTCCTCGACATCCTCGACCAGCGTAGATGCGGCCTGATTGATGCCTCCGGCCGAGCTTTCGGCCTGCTCGCGCATTTCCTCGGCCCGGCGGCGCAGCGCTTCGCCGGCGCTTTCCAGCTGGTCCATGATGCGCTCGGCCGCTTGCGTGAGCGCCTGCGAGGTGGCCTGGAAGCCGTCGCTCGCCTTGCGCACGGTGACCATCGCCTGGTCACCGGCGCCGCCGATCTGCTCCAGGCGCTGGCGCATCTGCGTCTGCATTTCGCCGGTGATCGCCGACACGCGCTCGGCGGCGGCCGTCAGATCCTGCTGCTGCTGGCGCAACATGGCGCCGATGTCGCCGGTCTGCTGCCTGAGGCCGGCACCCAGGGTCTCGGAGCGCTGCTGCAATTGCGTATTCATATCCTCGGTGCGCTGGCGCAGCAGGGCCGATACGTCGTCGCTCTGCTTGGCCACGGCGGCGGCGACGGTTTCGGCCTGGGACGCCACGCGCCCGGTCAGCGCGTCCAGGTCTTGCGCGTATTGCTGGAACACCAGCTTCACCTGGTCGGCCTGGCGGCCGGCCCGGTCGGCGGCGCTGGACAATTCCTGCGCGTTGTCGCGCAGCGTGTCGCCCATCTCGCGCGTGCGGCCCACCGCGCGCTCGGAGGCTTTTTCCAGTTCGCTGGATTGCAGCTTCAGCGAAACCTCGACATCGACCGCCTGGGTCTTGATGCGGTCGTAAAGCTCGGCCAGGCGATCGACCTGTTGCTGCAACGTCTCACGCACGAAGCGCGCCTGCGCGGCGGCGTGGTCGGTGACGTCGCTTAAGCCCTGCGAGTGCTGCTGGAACGTGCCGCCCAGCGCCTCGATCTTCTCGGCCGCGTCGTCCGAAGCCTTGGTCAGAATCTCCGCCTGGCGCGCGAGAGAGTCGGTGATCGTGCGTACGCGCGTTTCGGCGGCGGCGTTGGGATAGGTCAAAAGCTGAAGTTGCTGGCGCAGTTCCTCGGTCACGCGCGCGACATCGCGCAAACGGCGGCGATACGAGGTAGCCATCCATAACAGCGCCAAGGGCGCCGCCGCGCCGACCATGAAGCCGCCGATTTCGTGCGGCAGCAGGCCCATCATGTTTTCCCAGCCGACGAAACGCTGGAAATAGACCGCGCAGACCAGCAGCCAGACCGTCGCCAGCGCCGGCGCCGACAGCACCGCCGACACGACGCGCTCGGCCGCCGCCTCGATGCGCCGGCGGCGCACCTTGCCGCGGCCGGGGCGATGTTCGGCGGCTTCGGCCTCGCCCGCCTGGGCGCGCGCCGCCGGGCTGCGAGGCAACGGCGGCAGCTGGCTGGCGATGGTGCGCGGGTCGAGGCGCCGGCGTCCCGGCAGGTCCAAAATGCTCACGCGATCGACGTTCCTAAATGTTTCATTCGGCCATTGCCGGCAGCTTGCCCCAAGCGAATCGCGGCCGGCAAAAGCGGGGCTGCAATTATAGCGTCTTCTATGGTCGCGTCCCTGATTCTTCTAAGGGCCCGGGCCACGGCCCGGCAAGCGGCGCGCGGGCGGGCCACGCGCTTGCCGCCCCGCCGCCGCCGGGGTAGCGTCGCGCGCTTTTCCGGAGTGAAACCGCCCCATGCAGGAATTCGCGCAAGTCCGCGTTATCGCACATCGCGGCGCCTCGTCCTACGCGCCGGAGAATACCCTGGCCGCCTTCGCCCTGGCGGCCAAGCAGGGCGCCAAGGCGATCGAATGCGACGCCAAGCTGACGCGCGACGGCACCATCATCCTGATGCACGACGACCGGCTGGAGCGCACCAGCTCGGGACATGGGGCGGTCAAGCGATTCGACCTGAAGGCGATTCGCGCGCTGGACGCCGGAAAGTGGTTCGACGCACGTTTCGCGGGCGAGCGCGTGCCGACCCTAGCGCAAGCCCTGGCGCAATGGGCCAAGCTGGACCTTCTGCCGCAGATCGAAATCAAGCCCTGCCCAGGCCGCGCCGCCGAAACCGGAACCGAAGTGGCGCGCGAAACATCGCGGCTATGGCCGAAACACCTGCCGCGCCCGCTGCTGTCCAGCTTCGCCATGAAGTCGCTGGCAGCGGCGCGTGACGCCGCCCCGTCCCTGCCGCGCGCGTGGCTGACCGAGCGCCTGCCGCTGGACTGGAAGCGGCGCGCCGAACGGCTGGGCTGCGTGGCGCTGCACTGCAATCAGAAATATCTGACCGAGGCCAAAGCGCGGCGGGTGAAAGACGCGGGGCTGGCGTTGCGCTGCTACACCGTCAACGACCCCGAGCGGGCCAAGCGCCTGTTCGCTTGGGGGGTGGACGCCGTATTCACGGATTGCCCGGACCTGATACTGCCGGCCGCCTGAATCCGCCGTTTCCGCCCCGCTGGAATACCAGCCGCGGCAAACCCGGCACGGGTTGAATCCCTCTGGCCTGTTCGCAACAAAACCGTCATCATTCCGCCATGGACCTGCGGCGGGTGATCTGCACTCTGCGGACACCGCAATGCCGTCAGGCCTTCGGGAGGAGAAAAATCCGATGAAGAGAGTTTCCGCCTATGCCGTCGCCGGCGCGACGGCCGCCGTTTTGTCCGTGGCAGCCATCACGTCCGCTGCGGCGCAAACCGAAATCCATTGGTGGCACGCGATGACCGGCGCCAACAACGAGGTGGTCAACAAGCTGGCCGCCGACTTCAACGCGTCGCAGAAAGACTACAAAGTCACCGCGACCTTCAAGGGCAGCTATCCCGACACGATGAACGCCGGCATCGCCGCGTTCCGCGCCGGCAACGCGCCGCACATCATGCAGGTGTTCGAAGTGGGCACCGCCACCATGATGTCGGCCAAGGGCGCCGTTAAGCCGGTACAGGAGATGATGAAGGAAGCGGGCGAGAAGTTCGATCCGAAAGCCTATCTGCCCGCGATCACCGGCTACTACTCGACGACCAAGGGCGAGATGCTGTCGTTCCCGTTCAACAGCTCGTCCACGGTGCTGTGGTACAACAAGGACGCCTTCAAGAAGGCGGGCCTGGACCCGGCCAAGCCGCCGAAAACCTGGCCCGACGTGTTCGACTATGCCAAGAAGCTGAAGGCCTCGGGCTACGCCACCTGCGGCTTCTCGAACGCCTGGACCACCTGGGTGCTGATCGAGCAGTTCAATTCCTGGCACAACATGCCGATCGGCACCAAGGCCAACGGCATGGACGGCTTCGACACGGTGCTGAAATTCAACACGCCGCAGCAGGTGAAGCTGATCCAGTCGCTGGTCGAGCTGCAGAAGGACAAGACCTACGACTACTCCGGCCGCACCAACACCGGCGAAGGCCGCTTCACCTCGGGTGAGTGCCCGATCTTCCTGACCTCGTCGGCGTTCTTCGGCACGGTCAAGGCGAACGCGAAGTTCGCGTTCGCCGCGGCGCCGATGCCGTATTACCCGGACGTGGCCGGCGCGCCGCAGAACTCGATCATCGGCGGGGCCAGCCTGTGGGTCATGGGCGGCAAAAAGCCGGCGGAGTACAAGGGCGTCGCCAAGTTCTTCACTTTCCTGTCGGACACCGACCGGCAGGTGGGACTGCATATCGCCTCGGGCTACCTGCCGATCACCAAGGCGGCGTATGACAAGGTCAAGGGCCAGGGCTTCTACAAGGAGAACCCGGACCGCGAGACGCCGCTCTTGGAGCTGACCAACAAGGTCCCGACCGAGAATTCGCGGGGCTTGCGCTTCGGCAACCTGGTGCAGATCCGCGACATGTGGGCCGAGGAGCTTGAGGCCGCGTTCAACGGCAGCAAGACCGCCAAGGCGGCGATGGACGCCGCGGTCGAGCGCGGCAACGCCGAACTGCGCAAGTTCGAACGCACGGTCCGCTGAAGCTTGAGCGTCCGCCCGGTCGATCCGCCGCAAGGGGGCACCCAAGCGGCGGATAGGCCGGGCGGCGGCTTTTCAAGACCATGCACAAGGTAGGCTTCAGCAACAAATTTCTGCCGTATCTGCTGATCGCCCCGCAGATCGCGATCACGGTCGTCTTCTTCTATTGGCCGGCAAGCCAGGCGGTGTGGCAGTCGTTCCTGATCCAGGACGCCTTCGGCACGCAGACCGAGTTCGTCTGGTTCGAGAACTATCAGAGTCTTTTCGCCGACTCCGCCTATTTCAACGCGCTGGTCGTGACCGTGGTGTTTTCCTCGGCCGTGGCGTCGCTGTCACTGGGCATCGCCCTGCTGCTGGCGGTGCAGGCCGACAAGCATATCCGCGGCGCCGGGCCCTATAAGACGCTGCTGATGTGGCCCTATGCCGTGGCGCCGGCCGTGGCCGGCGTGTTGTGGCTGTTCATGTTCCAGCCGTCGCTCGGCATCCTGGCCCGCGAGTTGCGCAACATGGGCGTGGACTGGAACCCGCTGCTCAACGGCACGCACGCGATGATCCTGTGCATCATCGCCGCGACCTGGAAGCAGATTTCGTACAATTTCCTGTTCTTCCTGGCGGGCCTGCAATCGATCCCGAAATCGCTGATCGAGGCCGCGGCGATCGACGGCGCCGGCCCGACGCGGCGGTTCTGGACCATCGTGTTCCCGTTGCTGTCGCCCACGGCGTTCTTTCTTTTGGTCGTCAACGTGGTCTACGTGTTCTTCGACACGTTCGGCATCATCGACGCGGTGACGCATGGCGGCCCCGCCAAGGCGACCGAGACGATGGTGTTCAAGGTGTTCCAGGATGGCAGGCTGGGTGGCGATTTGGGCGGATCGGCGGCGCAGTCGGTGATCCTGATGGTGATTGTCGTCGCGCTCACCGCCATCCAGTTCAAATACATCGAGCGCAGGGTGCATTACTGATGGTCGAGCACCGCCCGTTCTCGAATCTTCTGGCGCACGCGATCCTGTGGGCGGGCATCGCGGTCGTGGTGTTCCCCGTGTATTTCACCATCATCGCCTCCACCCACACGCCGCAGGACATCTATAACGGCACGATGGGAATGCTGCCCGGCGGCGTGCCGACCGAAAATTACAAGGCCGCGCTGTTCGCCGGCACAAAGCAGGTCAAGACCACCCCCGCCACGACCATGATGTTTAACAGCCTGATCATGGCGCTGCTGATCGCCGTGGGTAAGATCGCCATCTCGATCATCTCGGCCTATGCCGTGGTCTATTTCCGGTTCTGGGGCCGGATGTTCGCGTTCTGGACGATCTTCGTGACGTTGATGCTGCCCGTGGAAGTGCGCATCTACCCGACCTACAAGATCGTGGCCGATTTGGGCCTGCTCGACAGCTACGCGGGCCTCGCGCTGCCGCTGATCGCCTCGGCCACCGCCACGCTTTTGTTCCGCCAGTTCTTCATGACCATCCCCGACGAGCTGGTGGAGGCGTCGAAGATGGACGGCGCGGGGCCGATGCGGTTCTTCTGGGACACGGTGATCCCGCTGTCGCGCACCAACATGGCGGCGCTGTTCGTGATCTTGTTTATCTATGGCTGGAACCAGTATCTGTGGCCGCTGTTGATCACCACCGATGCCGGCATGGACACGATCATCGTCGGCATCCGCCGGCAGATCGTGACGTCCGACGCCAACACCGACTGGCACATCGTCATGGCCACGGCGGTGCTGGCGATGCTGCCGCCTGTGGCGGTGGTGGTGCTGATGCAGCGCCTGTTCGTCAAGGGCCTGGTGGAAACGGAAAAGTGAGGGCCCGATGGCCGACGTCACGCTGAAGCAGGTAAAAAAGTCGTTCGGCACGACGCCCGTGATCCACGGCATCGACCTGCATATCGCCGACGGCGAGTTCCTGGTGCTGGTCGGCCCGTCGGGCTGCGGCAAGTCCACGCTGCTGCGCATGGTGGCGGGGCTGGAGGAAGTGACTGAAGGCGAGATTTCGATCTCCGGCAAGGTGGTCACGCGGCTGGAGCCCAAGGACCGCGACATCGCGATGGTGTTCCAGAACTACGCGCTGTACCCGCACATGAGCGTCTACGACAACATGGCCTACGGCCTGCGCATCCGCGGTCTGGACGCGAAAGAGATCGAGCAGCGGGTAAACAAAGCGGCCGTGGCGCTGCAATTGGCGCCGCTGTTGCAGCGCAAGCCGCGCCAGCTATCGGGCGGCCAGCGCCAGCGCGTGGCGATGGGCCGCGCGATCGTGCGCCAGCCCGCCGTGTTCCTGTTCGACGAGCCGCTGTCGAACCTGGACGCCAAGCTGCGCGTGCAGATGCGGATCGAGATCAAGCGCCTGCAACGCAGCCTGGGCGTCACCAGCATCTACGTCACGCACGACCAGGTCGAGGCGATGACCCTGGCCGACCGGCTTGTCGTGATGAACGCGGGCCGCGCCGAGCAGATCGGCACGCCGATGGAGCTGTACAACGCGCCGGCGACGCTGTTCGTCGCGGGTTTCATCGGCTCGCCGGCGATGAATTTCTTTCCCGCCCGCGCCACCGGCGGCAGCCTGGAGCTGCCGGGCGGGCAGCGCTGGACCCTGTCGCGCCAGGTCACGGCCGCGGGCGAGGTGACGATGGGCATCCGGCCCGAGCACCTAAGCCTGGCGGAAGGCCCCGGCGCCGTGAGCCCGGCGGGCCATGCGATCCTTCCCTTGCGCGTGGAGCTGATCGAGCCGCTCGGTGCCGAGACGCTGGTGCACGGCAAGCTGGACGGCGGCGAGGCGGAATTGACCGCCAGGGTGGACGGCGAGGCGCCGGTGAAAGCGGGCACCACCATGCGGTTCGCGGTCGAGCCGCGCCATCTGCATCTGTTCGACCGGACGACCGGCGCCCGCCTGCAATGAGCCCGGCCGGGGCCGCCGCCTCGCCCAGCTTCGATCCGCGCGACAAAGCGACCATCGCCGACCCCTTCCCCGCTTTCCGCGCCTTGCGCGAGCACGCGCCGGTCTATTGGTGCGCGCCGTTGCGCGGCCATATGTTGACGCGCCATGCCGAGGTGCGGCCGCTGCTCGGCGACGCACGGCTGTCGGCCGACCGCATCACGCCGTTCGCCAACGCGTTGAACCCGCCGGAGCGGCGCGGCGCCGCGGCGCTGATCGACATGCTGACGCGCTGGGCCGTGTTCGTCGATCCGCCCGACCACACGCGCATCCGCCGCCTGCTGAACGCCGGCTTCACGCCCAGGGCGATCGACCGCCTGGCCCCGGGCATCAGGCTGGTGGTGGACCGCCTGTTGGATGGGGTTGTGGGCAAGGGCCGCATGGACCTGATCGGCGATTTCGCCTATCCGCTGCCGGCCACGGTGATCGCCATCCTGGTGGGCGCGCCCGCGCGCGACATCGACCTGTTCAAGAAATGGTCCGACGATCTGGCCGCGTTCGTCGGCAGCGCCGTCACCAGGCCGCAGCGCCGCGAGACTGCGGCGGCGGCGGCGCGCGACATGGCCCGGTATTTCCGCGACCTGGTGGCCGAGCGCCGCGCCAGGCCGGGCAACGACATCATCGACGACCTGATCGCGGCACGGGACGGCGGCGGCGCGCTGACCGAGGACGAGCTGGTGGCAACGTCCGTGCTGCTGCTGTTCGCCGGGCACGAGACCACAACGCATCTGATCGCCAACGGCATGCTGGCGCTGCTCAACCATCCCGGCGAGCTTGAGGCGCTGCGGGCGAACCCCGCGCTGATGCCCCGGGCCGTGGAAGAGATGCTGCGCTACGACGGGCCGGTCATGGCGCTGACGCGCGTGGCGCGCGAAGACATCGAGATCGCCGGCAGCCGCATCCCAGCCGGCGACCTATTGTTCCTGATGGTCAATTCCGCCAACCGCGATCCCGCCGCCTTCGCCGATCCCGATGTGTTCAAGTGCGAGCGCGACGCGGCGAACCTGGCCTTCGGCTTCGGCCCGCATTACTGCCTGGGAGCACCCCTGGCGCGGCTGGAGGCGCGCATCGCCGTGGCCGAACTGCTGCGCCGCCTTGGGCGCATCGAGGCCGCTTCTCCTAGGCAGGAATGGCTGGATACCCTGGTCTTGCGCGGGATGAAGAGCTTCGAGATCGCCTTCGACGGCTAGGCGCGGCGCGGGCGGTTTAGATCTTCTCTTCGTACTCGGTCAGCATCGAGGCGACGCCATGCAGAACCGGGCGGTCGACCGTGCCGGCGAACACATAGGCATAGCCGTTCTTGCGCCAGTAGATGACGTTCAGGTTGCCGCGCCGGACTTGCGTCCACTGCGCGTCCTTGCGCTTGGTCTGGGCGATGGTGAGGCTGACCACGTCGTCGCCGTCGAACGCGCGATAGAAGAATTGTGCGCCGGGCTGGCTTTCGACGAAGGTCAGCCGCCCGCCCTGCAACCGGAAGCCCTTGGCGTCGAGCTTGGGCAGGCGCACGTCGCGCTTGAGGCGCTTGCCGAACCAATCTTCGAGATACGCCAGGTCCTCGCCGCCGACATCTACAAGCGAGCGGTCCTCACGCGATACGGTGCGCACATAAACTTGGTGGTAGTTCGAAACGCTGCTCAGCCAATTGTCCTGCTGCTGCGCCACCAAGGTGTAGGGAAGCTCGATGCCGGAGCTGGCGAAGATCGCCATGCCGCCCAGCACGGCGATGACCAGGACAGCCGCCATCGCCGCGTAGCGCCGGAACAGGCCGGCGCGCCAGGGCTGCGGCGCCTGCGCGCCCAAGGGCGCCAGCAGGCGCTCGGGCACCGGCTCGTGAATCGCCTCGTTGAACGCGGCGCGCAGGGCCGCGGTCGTGTCGCGCATCAGGCGCACGCGCCGCGCGACCGTGAGGTCGGCGGCCATCGCCACCTCGATCTCGGCGATCCCGGCCGGGTCCAACTCGCCGTCCACATAGGACATCAACAATGTGTCGTCCGCTTTCATTCGTCCCCGAACTTCATCCTTAGGTTAGTCTGACGACCTTGCCGCTGCCGTCGCGCTCGCGCGGCTTCTCCAGAAGTTTGACCAGCGCCGCGCGTCCGCGCGCCAGGCGGCTCATCACCGTACCGATCGGAATATCCAGAATCTCCGCCGCCTCCTTGTAGCTGACGCCTTCCACCGCAACCAGCAGCAGGATCTCACGCTGTTCCGGCGGCAGCTCGGCGACCGCCTCGCGCACCGCCTGCATCGTCATCTGCACTTCCATGTCGCGTTCGCCGTCGAAGAACTTCGCGCCCTCAAGCTCCTCCCGCTCGCGCGCGCGATGGCGTACCGCCTGCGCGCGCAACTCGTCGATCCAGATGGTGCGGACGATCCGGAACATCCAGCTATCGAGGCGGGTTCCGGGCGTCCACTGTTCCATGCGGGCCAGGGCCCGCTCGCACGCCGCCTGCACCAAGTCGTCGGCGCGATCGGCGGTGCCGGAAAGCCCGCGGGCGAAACGCCGCAAGCGAGGCAGCAACGCCACAAGCTGACTGCGGAACAGAGCGTCCAAAGCGTACCGTCCGACCGTTAAAGCCGATCCGCCACAATTTGGCCGCTATCCAACCAACGGCCAGGGGGGTGTTTTATTCCGAAACTCCCCACCAGGCACACTACGCAAGAATTGTGTTCGAATATCAAGCGTCTAGCGGCGGCGGGGCGGCGCCGGGTTGCGGCGGAATTACAAACCCCACGCCGCGTTTTCCTGTTTGTGGGGCCGGACGAGCTCCGGCCGGCACGAAGGACGCGCTTGAACCCCCATGCATCGGAGGAACCTCCCTATGAAGAAGATCGCCATCTCGCTCGCCACGCTGTCGCTCATCGGCCTGGCCGCCCTGCCCGCCCTGGCGCAAGGCAAGGGCTGCGCCGACGAGATGAAGACGCTGAAGGCGGCGTGGGACAAAGCCCCGGCCGGCGCCAAGAAGGACGCCGCCGGCAAGGAGTACAAGAACGCCGAGACGGCGCTGGGAAAGAAGGACGAAAAAGCCTGCCTGGCGGCGGTGGAAAAGGCCAGGACCGCGATGAAGTGAAGTAGTCCGGTCCGACCCTCGACCTCTATCGGCACGGCCCCGTTCGCGACGTCGGACGGGGCCGTGATCTTTTGCGCAAGGACAGGAATATCGCACGCCACGCGGCGTTAGTTCAGTGGGGACGATCGGCCCGAGTGGGAGGAAGCGCAAGGCCGCGCGAGCGATCGTAGATCGTCCTATAGACGCGGCCCGCACCAGCAACAAAAAACCCGTCCGAAAACTATCGGAACTTGCCTCGATAGGCACGGGCCCCGGCTGCGCGTCGGCCGGGGCCTTTTTTGCATTCGGCCTACGCCAACACCGGCATCGCGAAGGGCCGCGCCTTTTCGTAGGCGCGCGCGGCCTGCAAGACCATCGCGTCGCCATACATCGGCCCGACCAGTTGCAGCGCCACGGGCAGCCCCGCCTTGGTGAGCCCGCAGGGCACCACGGCGGCGGGCTGGCGCGTCAGGTTGAACGGATAGGTAAAGGGCGTCCATTCGGTCCAGCGCTTCATGCCGGATTTCGCCGGCGTCTCGCGCCCCGCCTCGAAGGCGGGCAGCGGCAAGGCCGGCGTCAGCAGCAGATCGTATTTCAGGTGGAAGCGCTGCATGACGCCGCCCAGCTCCTCGCGCCGCTTCACCGCCGCCAGGTATTGCAGCGCCGTGTAGCGCTCGCCGATCGCGGCGATTTCCTGCAAGCCTGGGTCCATGCCCGCGCGCTGCTTGGCGGTGAACGTGGCCAGCACGTTGGCCGCGCCCGCGTTCCAATGCACCGTGAAGAAGTCGTGCGATTCCTTGAAAATGGAGCTGCCCTGCCCGGGATCGACCTCCTCGACCCTGGCGCCGAGCCGGTCGAACAATTTCGCCCCCGCCGCCACCGCCGCTGCGATCTCGGGATCGACCTTGGCGTGGCCCAAATCGGGGCTGTAGCCGATCTTCAGTCCCTTCACGCCGCGATTGAGGCCCTTTGTGTAGTCCATGCGATCAGTCGGCAGGGCGTACCAATCGCGATGGTCCGGCTCAGCCATTACCGTCAGCATCAGCGCCGCGTCGCCCACGGTGCGCGCCATCGGGCCGACATGCGACAGCGTGCCGAAGGGGCTCGCTGGATAGGCCGGCACGCGCCCGAAGCTGGGCTTGATGCCGAATATGCCGGTGAATGCGCCGGGCATGCGGATCGAGCCGCCGCCGTCGCTCGCGGTCATCAGCGTCCCCATCCCCGCGGCCAGCGCCGCGGCCGAGCCGCCGCTCGATCCGCCCGGAGTCATGGCCGGGTTCCAGGGATTGCGCGTCACGCCGGTCAGCGGCGAGTCGGTGATGCCCTTCCAGCCAAGCTCCGGCGTCGTGGTCTTGCCGAGGAACACCGCGCCCGCTTCGCGCAAGCGCGCCACGGCCGGCGCGTCCTCTTCCCATTTCTGGCTTTTCGGATCGATCGCCTTGGACCCGCGCAGCGTGGGCCAGCCCTTGCTCAACATGATGTCCTTGATGCCCGTCGGCACGCCGTCGAGCGGCCCAACCGGCTCGCCGCGCTGCCAGCGTTTCTCGGAGGCGCGCGCCGCCGCCAGCGCCCCCTTGCCGTCGATCAGGCAAAAGGCGTTGTAGGCGGCGTTGTGGAGCACGATGCGGTCGAGGGCGGCGGTGACTGCCTCCACCGGCGACAGTTTCTTTTTGGCGTAGAGCGACAGCAACTCGGTCGCCGGCATCATGGCGACGCCCTGATCCTGGTTTTTCGGCATGGCGCGGTTCCGGTGCTTTCCCAAGGGCTGGGGCGACACTGGCATGGCCGCAAGCCGCCTGTCGAGACTGCCCACCCCTGGAAAACCCCGAGAAACCCAGGTTTCGCGCCATTCCCGGGGTGCGCAGGATTGCGGTCGGCCCCCCGTGAAATCTTCCGAGCCTTACGACTGGCTCGCCAGAGTAGAGGGGTGACCGCCATGACCCGCAAAATCGCAAAATTCACGACCGTGATCGCCTTGTCCGCCGGCCTGATCGCCGCGGGCGTGGGCCCCAGCCGCGCCGGCGATCTGGACCCGCTGTTCGGCGGCCTGATCGGCGGCGGCCTTGGCGCCGGCGTCGGCTATGCCGCGGGCAAGAGCCGGGGCGCTACGATCGGCGGCATCCTGGGCCTGGGTCTCGGCGCGCTCATCGCCGCCGCGGCGGACAACGACCGCCATCATCCGCGCCAGATCGCCTACGCGCCGCCTCCGCCGGTCTATGCACCGCCGGCCTACGAACCGCCCTACCAGCAGGGCGCGTATCATCAGCCCTATCAGCCGGCGCCGGTCTATGGCCAGCAGCCCGATCCCTATGGCGGGACGCGCTACAGCCAGAATTACTGCCGCCAGTACAACGGCTCGGTCAGCGTGAACGGCAACACCTATCCGTCCTATGGCACGGCCTGCCTGCAGCCCGACGGCACCTGGCGGATGGTGAACTAGGCGAATCGGCCATCCGGTCCAAGGCCTCGGGCCGCGACAATCCACCCCTTCATGCCGGCCTGCCCGGAAACCAAATTCGGGCGGGCCGGCAAGTCTTTCAATGGTTTGGCGGATTTCCGCCGGGGCCACCGGAACGGTCCGGCAAATTTTAATAGCTGGTTAACGTGCTTGACCTAGATTGATAGTGAGTAGCTGCGGGAAATCTTTCCCACGGCGTGGTTTAGGGCGGCATCGACAACAACGCCATGACGGCAAACCCAGCGAGCAACCCCGCGCCGACGCCTTCTATCGGCCCCTTGGAGCCAGCGCCGGACGGCAAGTCCGAGCTGCGCCGCCACCCGCGCTTCAGCGTGCTGTGGACCGGGCGCATCGACGTGTCGTCCGAATGGGTGAACTGCGTCATCCTCAACATCTCGGCCGACGGCGCCAAGCTGCGCTTTTCCCAGGCCATTGACCTGCCCAAGACCTTCTCGGTTTCCGTCGACCGCTACGGCGTGTTCCCGGCCGAGCTCGCCTGGCGCGAGGGCAACAGCGCGGGCGTACGTTTCCTCGGCGACATCGCGCCGATCGAACAAGCCATCGCCCAGGCCCTGCCCACCGACCGCGTAGTCCGCTAAACCGCCAGCCCAAAAGAAATCGGGCCGCCCGGTTGCGACGGGCGGCCCTTAGTGTCTTGGGAACTGGGAGGGAATGAGACAGCGCGTTACCGCTGTATATTTCCCTTATACGCCGGCCCCGCCAGGGGCGCTGTGACGTGGATCACTCCCCGAACCGAGCCGAAAAAACCCAGCTAAAAGAACGTCTTGACCGCCTCGACGATGGTGTAATCGTCGTCCACCAGGTACAGCATCCCCCATTTGTCGAAAGTGGTGCAGGGATGCGAGACCCCGAACGCCACCATGTCGCCCACCTTGAGCGGCGAAGCCGGATCGACGGTCATGTGGGCGTGCTGGTCGTTCAGGCTCGCGACCACGTTCTTGCCCTGCATCGGCTGCGGCGCCTTGTGCAGGCCCGGGCGGAACCATCGTTCCGGGATCGGGTTGTGCGAGTCGGTGCCAACATCGCGCCGCCCCATCGTCAGCAGGCATCTGCCCGGCTCTGGCCTGGACTGGACATAGGCCCAGATCTCGATCGCCGGCATCAGCCCCGGCCCGAGGGATTTCAGCTCGGGCGCGCGCGCCAGCATGTCGGCGAACACTTCGGAATAGGATTGCGAGTCGTGCGTCAGGTAGCAGCCGCTGCGCGTCAGCACCTGGGTTTTGCTTTTCAAGCCCGCTTTGGCGAAACGTTCCGTCACCAGATCGTAGAACGCGCTGCCGCCCGCCGACAGGATCACGGTGCCCTCGGCGAACAGGTTTTCCATTTCCGCCGCCCTGGCGATCTCCACCAGGAAATCCAGGAACGTGCGCACCTTGGCGGCGGAATCCACCGGCCCGCCGCCTTTCAGCAGTCCCTCGAAGCCTTCGACCCCGCGCAGCGCCAGATAAGGGGCCGCCGCCTTGACCGCGCGGGCGACTTTCAGCGCCTGGGTGAGATCGCGCGCGCCGGTGCGCCCGCCTGATATGCCGCCTTCCAGCAGCATTTGCAGCGGCCGGCCGATCTGCGCCGCCCTAGCCGCCGCCGCCAGGGTTTCCACGTTCTCCACGGAATCGACCAGGCAATAGAAATCGAACGCCTTGTCGCGTTTCAATTCCTCCAGCACGTAGCGGATCGCCTGTTTGCCCACGAGCTGGTTGGCGAGAACGATGCGCCCAACGCCGTAGCGCCTTGCCACCGCCACTTGCTGCGCGGTCGCCAGCGTGATCGCCCAGGCGCCGCCGGACAATTGTAAATCGAACAGTTGCGGGCTCATCGGCGTCTTGCCGTGGGGCGCTATCACCGCCCCGGTGCGGGCGAGGAACGCGCGCATCCAGCGCTGATTGTGCTCCAGCGCCGAACGCTTCAGCACGGCGGCGGGCAGCGGCACGTCCTCGCTGAGCAGGTTCCAGCCCTTCTTGCCGATCTCGCCGAGCGGCATGGCGCCGATGCCCGCCGGAAAGCCCTTGGTGTTGCCGTCCACCGGCGTTTTCAACAAGTCGCCAAGATCGATCATCGTTCATCTCCTATGCCATCCAGCGCCGCGAAGCGCTTGTGGTGCCAATCCATGTCGCCGTAGAGCAGTTCCAGGGCCGTCAGCCGCTTGAAGTAGCGCCCTGCCGGGTATTCGGCCGTCATGGCGATGGCGCCGTGCAGTTGCACCGCCTGTTGCGCCACGGCCCTACCCGCTCGTCCGATATGCGCCTTGGCCGCCGACACGTCGCGGGCGCGGGCGGCCTCGTCGTCGCCGTCCACGGCGATAGCGGCGAGCGACGCCATCGATCCCGCGGTTTCCACCGCCATGAACATGTCGACCAGCTTGTGCTGTACAGCTTGAAATGAACCAATGACCTGCCCGAACTGGCGGCGCTGCTTGGCATAGGCGAGCGTCATATCGTACAGCGCCTGCATCGCCCCCGACGCTTCGGCCACCGAAGCCGCCGCCGCGCGATCCAGCGCAAGGTCGATCGCCGCCTGGCTGCCGCCGGGGAGCCGTTCAGCCATTACGCCGCTCAGCGCGATCTCCGCCGCGCGGTGTCCGTCCACAGTCGGATAGCCGCGCAACCGCACGCCCGGCGCTTTCGGATCGACCAGGAACAGGCCGGTATCCTCACCCGTGCGCGCCGAGACGATCAGCAGATCGGCGGCGTCGCCCCACATCGTCACGTCCTTGTGGCCGTCGAGCACATAGGCCGCGCCTTTGCGCTCGGCGCGCGTGGCGATCCGCGCCGGGTCGAAGCGGGTTTCGCGCTCGCTATGGGCGAAGGCGATCAGCTTTTCTCCCGCCGCCACGCTGGGCAGATGCGTTGTGCGTTGTTCCGGCAAACCACAAGCGTCGAGCAACCCGGCGCCCAGGACGGCGCAATCGATATAGGGTACAGCGGCATTGCCCTTTCCCAGCGCCTGCATCGCCGCCATCGCCTCGGTTCCGCCGCCGCCAGCGCCACCGACATCGGCGGGGAGCATCAGGCCGGTCACGCCCAGCTCCGCCAATTGCTTCCACAGCGCGCGCCAGTCGCCCTTGTGCGCGGCGGCCAGCCGGTCGAGCGTGCCCTTGAGCTGCTGCTGCTCCCAGGTAAGCGACAGGTCCATGCGCTATAGGCCCAACACCGCTTTGGCGATGATGTTGCGCTGGATTTCGTTGGTGCCGCCGTAGATCGAGGTCTTGCGCAGGTTGAAGTAATACGGCGCGATGCTGTCGGCATACTCGGGGCCAATAGGCGGCGCGTTGTCACCCTCGGGCAGGTGCTGGCGGTCGGGCAGCGCGTCGGGCCCGATTACCTCCACAAGCAATTCGGTCACGACCTGCGCCAGTTCGGTGCCCTTGATCTTGAGCAGCGACGCCTCGGGCCCGGGCGAGCGGCCATGCTGTTCCGCCGTGACGATGCGCAATTCCGTGATCTCCAGCGCGCGCAAGTCGATCTCGACGCGGGCGATGCGGTCGCGGAACAGCGGATCATCGGCCCGCCCCTGGTCGCGCGCGATGCGCTTTAGCCGCGCGAGCTGGGCCTTGGTCTGCCCGACCTGGGCGATGCCCACGCGCTCGTTGCCCAAGAGGAACTTGGCGATGGTCCAGCCCTGGCCTTCCTTGCCGACGCGGTTGGAAACGGGCACGCGCACCTGGTCCAGCCGCACCTCGTTGATCTCATGCCTCCCGTCGAAGGTGATGATCGGCCGCACCGCAACGCCGGGCGCGCGCATATCGAGCAAAAGGAACGTGATGCCTTCCTGCTTCTTCGGCCCGTCCGAGGTGCGGGTCAGGCAGAACATCAGATCGGCATGCTGCGCCAACGTGGTCCAGGTCTTGACGCCGTCCACAACGTAATGATCGCCGTCCAAAGTGGCGCGCGTACGCAGCGAGGCGAGATCGGAGCCCGATTCCGGCTCGGAGTAGCCCTGGCACCACCAATCCTCGCTGGCGAGGATGCGCGGCAGGTATTTGCTCTTCTGCGCGGCATCGCCGAATTCGACGATCACCGGCCCGACCATGCTAAGGCCGAAGGCGATCAGGCGCGGCGCATAGGCCCGCGCGCATTCCTGCTGGAAGATATAGCGCTGCACCGGCGTCCAGTCCGGCCCGCCATGCTCTCTAGGCCAATGCGGTGCGATCCAGCCCTTGCGATAGAGCGCGCGCTGCCAGGTAAGGTGATCGTCCTTGGTCAGAATCCGGTTGTTCTCGACCTTCTCGGCGATGTCGCGCGGCAGGTAGCCGGCAATGAAGCTCCGCACGTCCTGGCGGAACGCACGTTCGGCCTCGGTAAAATTCAGGTCCATCGCCCCAGCGCCCGCGTTCCCGCCCGTTCGCCGCCTATTACGCCGCGGCTTTACGGGTGGTAGCATCGGCAAATCGCCGGCAAGGGTCAAGGAAACCCCGCGCTTGAACAAAGAAGGCATGGACTGGGATACCGCCAAAAACTTGGCGGCGCTGGAAACGGTGCTGGATGCGATCGGCCCGGCCGCCGTGGCCGTGAGCGGCGGCGTGGACAGCATGACCCTGGCGGCCCTGGCGCATCGCCGCGCGCCCGGCCGTATCGCCATGTACCATGCCGTCTCCCCCGCCGTGCCGCCCGAGGCCACAAAGCGCGTGCAGGCAATGGCTGGGGCCGAGGGCTGGCGGCTTACCATCGTCGATGCCGGCGAATTCGCTCAAGAGGACTACCGCGCCAACCCGGTCAACCGCTGCTATCACTGCAAAACGAGTCTCTATTCCGCGATTCGCGCGGTCACCGACTCCCAAATCCTATCCGGCACCAACACCAACGATCTCAGCGACTACCGCCCGGGCCTCGACGCGGCGCGTGAGCACAATGTGCGCCACCCCTATGTCGAGGCCGGAATCTCCAAATCAGCCTTGCGCGGGATCGCGCGGCGCTTGGGCCTGGCGGACATCGCCGAGTTGCCCGCCGCCCCCTGCCTTTCCAGCCGCATCGAAACCGGCATCCGCATCGAGGCCGACATGCTGGGCCTGGTGAACGCGGCCGAGCGGTTCGTGGCGCGGCTGCTGAAGCCCAGGACCGTGCGCTGCCGCGTGCGCGCCGAAGGCGTGGTCGTGGAACTGGACCCCGCCGCGCTCCACGCGCTCGATGCCGGAAGCCGTGAAACGGTGCTGGCGCAACTGCGCCGCATGTTCCCCAGGGCGGCGGCGGTATCGGTCGCGCCCTATCGCACGGGCAGCGCGTTTCTTGTCGAAAACCGTGCCGAAGCGGACTGACGTCACCCTAGACCTGGAGCGGCGCGCGCGGATCGGCCTGGACGAGGCCGTGTTCTGCGCCGGCAAGACGCCGGACCAGATCGCCGCGATCCTGGCGCGGCTGGTGGCGGCGAAAGCCCCCGCCCTGCTGACGCGCCTTGACCCTAAAAAGCTCAACTCATTGCCGGCGACCTTACGCAAGCGCCTGGATTTCGATCCCGGCTCGTGGACCGCGTTCCTGGGCAAGCGCCCGCGCCCCCGTGGCAAGCCGCAAGTGGCGGTGCTCACCGCCGGCACGTCGGACAGCGCCGTGGCGCACGAGGCCGCGCGCACCCTCGCCTATCACGGCGTCGGGACGACGGAGATCGGCGATATCGGCGTGGCCGGGTTGTGGCGGCTGTTGCAGCGCGTGGACGAAATCCGCCGCCACCCCGTGGTCATCGTCGTGGCAGGCATGGACGCGGCCCTGCCCAGCGTGGTCGGCGGGCTGGTGCCGGGGGCGGTGATCGCGGTGCCGACCTCCGTCGGCTATGGCGTGGCCAAGGGCGGCCAGACCGCGCTGCACGCGGCGCTGGCGAGCTGCGCGCCGGGCGTCGTGGTGGTCAATATCGACAACGGCTATGGCGCGGCCTGCGCGGCCCTGCGGATTCTCGGCGCAAAGAAGGACTGAGGAGAAGAAAATGCGGCGCATCGGTTTTGTCCTGGCGGCGGCGATGCTGCTGGCGGGCGCGCAAGCGAACGCGCCGGTCAATGCCCAGGGGCGGCTGCCGATCTTCGATTGCCACGTGCATTACGGGCAGAACGACTGGGCGTCCTATCCCACGGGCAAGGTGCTGGAGCTGTTCCAGGCCGCGGGGGTGGCGCGCGTACTGGCGTCGAGCACGCCCGACGACGGCACGCTGATGCTGCACAAGGCCGCGCCCGACCGCGTGGGACCGGTCTTGAGGCCCTATCGCGCGGGCGTCACCTCGTCCAACTGGTTCAACGACCCGAAGCTGATCGAATACCTGGAAGGCCGCCTGAAGGCCGGCGACTACAAGGGCATCGGTGAATTCCACCTGTTCGACGCCGCCAATGCCGGCACGCCACAGGTCAAGCGCGTGACCGAGCTGGCGCTGGAGCGCGGCATTCATCTGCACGTCCATTCCGGCGCGGCGCCTATCGAGGCACTGTTCAAGGTCGAGCCTAGGCTGAAAATCCTGTGGGCCCATGCCGGGATGAGCGAGCCACCCGAGGTGGTGGGCCCGATGCTGGAGAAATACCCCGCCCTGGTGACCGAGCTTTCGTTCCGCGCCGGCGACGTGGCGCCCGGCGGCAAGCTGGACGCGCGCTGGAAGGCGCTGTTCGAGAAATACCCCGAGCGCTTCATGATCGGCACCGACACCTATATCACCCCGCGCTGGGGCGATTATGTCGGGCTGATCGAGGCGCACCGGGCCTACCTGGTGCAGTTGCCGCGCGATCTGGCCGAGAAGATCGCGTTCCGCAATGCCGTGCGCCTGTTCGGCGGCGGTGGAATCAAAGAGCTGAACTGACGCGCCAGGCCGAAGCATCCGCCGGGCGATCAAATCGGCGCGATTGACCGCGTGAGCGCACTTTGCCTGCTATGATCGGAGCCATAGTCGGACTGCGTTCCGAGCGCGAATGCCGGCTTTAGGGGAGGAAATCCAAATGGATCAACATTGGACTGTGCAACCGTCGACCCAGGCGCCCGAGGCGCCACCGGCGTTGACCCAGGGCGAGATCGACCGCCGCGTGTTCGAACTCTACGACGAGTACTGCCACGGGCGCCTCGACCGCCGCGAGTTCTTGGCGCGGGCCGCCGCGGTGACCATCGGCGGCATGGTCATGGCGCAGGCGCTGTTCCCCCGTTATGCACAGGCCCAGACGATCTCCTTCACCGATGAGCGGATCAAGGCCAAGTACGTGACCTATCCGTCGCCGGGCGGCTCGTCCGGCACCATGAAGGGATACCTGGTGCAGCCCAGCAAGCCGGGGCCGTTCCCCTCCGTCCTCGTGGTCCACGAGAACCGCGGGCTCAATCCGTATATCGAGGACGTGGCCCGCCGGGCCGCGACCGAGGGATTCCTGGCGCTGGCGCCCGACGGGTTGGCGCCCGTCGGCGGCTACCCGGGCAACGACGACGACGGCCGCACCCTCCAGTCCGGCCTCGACCAGGGCAAGCTGCGCACCGATATGGCCAACAGCGCGCGCTATCTGAAAGCGAACGCACTGTCCAACGGCAAGCTCGGGGTCACGGGCTTCTGCTGGGGCGGCGGTACCACCAACTTCCTGGCCGCGACGCTGGGCGCCGATGTGAAAGCGGCCGTGCCGTTCTATGGCGCGGCGCCCGAGACGGCGTCGGTGCCGGCCATCAAGGCGGCGGTGCTGGCCCAGTATGCCGGGAGCGACGAGCGCATCAACGCGATGTGGCCGGCCTACGAGGCGGCCCTGAAGGCGAGCGGCGCCACGTACGAGATGCACACCTATCCCGGCACCCAGCACGGCTTTCACAACAACTCGACGCCGCGTTACCACGAGGCGTCGGCCAAGCTGGCCTGGGAGCGCACGATCGCCTTTTTCAAGAAGCACCTCGCCTGAAGGCGGGGTCGCGCCGCGCCGCGACCGATCCGTTTCGCCTTGCGCGCCCCCTAGGGCACGTCGGGCAACAGCAGCACGCGCCCGATATGCTCGTCGCGCTGGACCGCGTGGTGCGCGGCCGGCGCGTCGGCCAGGGCGAATTTTGCGGCCGGCGGGGCGCTGAGCGTACCGCGGCGCATCAACGAAGTCAGACGCCCGACGGCCGAGCGCAGCGCCGCGCCGTCCAGCACCTCCGAGCTCCAGCCGCCCATGCTGATGCCCTCCATCAGCGACGAGGCCGAGAACGACACCGCGTCGCCGGCCGTGCCGCCGAGGAAGCACAGCTTGCCGCCGGGGCTGAGCGCCTTGACCAACTGGCCGAACATCGCCCCGCCCACCAGGTCGACCACGCCGGTCACCACCGGCAATTGCGGCGGCGCCTCGCCCGGGGGTGCTACGACCACTTCATCGGCGCCGAGGCGGGCCAGGGCATCGGCCTTGCGGCGGTCGCGGGTGACGGCGACGATCGACGTGCCGAGCGCCTTTCCAAGGCTGACGGCGCAACTGCCCACCCCGCCGCCGGCGCCGGTGACCAGCACGCGGCGGTCCGGGCCCGCGCCGACGAAATCGAAACCGGCCAGCGCCGTGACGCCGGCCAGGCCGATGGTCGCGATATCGAACAGGTCGATATCGACCGACAGCAGCGCGCAATCCGCGGCGCGCAGCGCCACTTCTTCCTGGTAACCGCCCGGCCGCTCGGCGCGAACGCCGCCCATGCCCATCATCATCGAGATGACGGCATCGCCCTGGCGCAGCGTCTTCACGCCGCCGCCGATCTCGATCACCCGGCCCACAACCTCGACGCCGGGGATATAGGGAAAGGGCTGCGGCTTCTGGATCGGCCAGTTGCCCGCGCGGATTTCGATATCCGTGCGGTTGACGCCCGCGGCCAGCACGCGCACGCGCACCTCGTCGGCGCGCAGCGTGGGCCGCCGCACCTTCTCCAGGCGCAACAGCTCGGGCGGGCCATAGCCGTTCAGAACCACGGCGCGCCGCATGGCCGCGCTCCAGCTTGGCTAGCGGCTCACACCCCGATTTGGGTGACGAACTTGCTGATCAGGTAGGCGTCCAGGCCTTCGACGCCGCCTTCCTGGCCGTAGCCCGATTCCTTCACGCCGCCGAACGGCGTTTCCGGCGTCGACACCATCAGGTGGTTGACGCCGACCATGCCGCTTTCCAGCGCGTCGGCCACGGCCGTCGCGGTGGCCGCGGATTTGGTGAAGGCATAGGCCGCCAGGCCGTATTCCAGCCCGTTGGCGCGCTTGATCACTTCGTCGAAGGTCTTGAAGCGTACGATCGGCGCCACGGGGCCGAACGGCTCGTTGCGCATCAGCTTCGCCTTCTCGTCGACCTCGGTCACCACCGTGGGCTCGAAGAAATAGCCCTGGTTGCCGATCCGCTTGCCGCCGGTCTCGATCTTGGCGCCGTTGGCCTGCGCGTCGGCCACCATCGCCTCCATTGCGCCGATCCGGCGCACATTGGCGAGAGGCCCCATCTTGGTATCCGGGTCCATGCCGTTGCCGACCTTCAGGCCCTTGGCGACCTCGATGAACCTGGCGGCGAACTTGTCGTACACGTTTTCCTGCACGAAGAAGCGCGACGGCGAGATGCAGACCTGTCCGGCGTTGCGGTACTTGCCGCCGGCGGCGATCTCGGCCGACTTCACCGGATCGGCGTCGTCGAACACGATCACCGGCGAGTGGCCGCCCAACTCCATCGTCGCGCGCTTCATGCCCTCGGCCGCCAGCTTGGCCAGGTGCTTGCCCACCGGGATCGACCCGGTGAACGAAATCTTGCGCACGATCGGCGAGGCCAGGAGATAGGTGGACACGTCGTTCGGCACGCCGAACACCAGGTTCAGCACGCCCGGAGGCAGGCCGGCGTCGAGGAACGCGCGCGCCATGGCGATGCAGGTGCCCGGGGTTTCTTCCGAGGCCTTGATGATGATCGAGCAGCCGGCGCCGAGCGCGCCGGCGATCTTGCGCGCGGGAGTGACGCCCGGGAAATTCCAGGGCGTGAAAGCGGCGACCACGCCCACCGGCTCGCGCACCACGGTCTGGCGCATGCCCGGCAGGCGGCCCGGCACCACGCGGCCATAGGCGCGTTTGCCCTCCTCGGCGTACCACTCGATGATGTCGGCGGTGGTGGCGATCTCCATTTTGGCTTCGCCCAGGACCTTGCCCTGCTCCAGCGTCAGGATGGCGGCGAACTGGTCGGCGCGCTGGCGGATCAGGTCGGCCGCCTTGCGGATGACCTTGCCGCGCTCATAGGCCGAGGTTTTGCGCCATACCTCGAAGCCCTTGGCCGCGGCGGTGAGCGCGCGGTCGAGATCGGCCCGGGACGCGTGCGGCAGCTTGCCCAGGACCTGCTCGGTGGCCGGATTCACCACGTCTTCGCTCTTGCCGTCGCCGCCCTGGCACCACGCGCCGCCGATCAACATTTCCAGCTTTTCGTAGGCAGGCGTCCTCGATCCATCCATCGGCGTGGCTCCCTTGGGAATTGCAAATTGCGTCGGTCGATTGAAGGGCCGGTACAGTATCGGGGGCGGGCAATTCTGTCGAGGCGCGGGCGGCGGTGCGGCAGCGCGCGCGCCGGCGGCGGCATAGGCGTGAAACCGGCATTTGTTATTATTGCGGTTGCGATGCATCGCCGGGATCGCCAAAAGCACGATGCCATTGCGCCGCGTTCTATGCTTTGATGTGAAAGGGTTTAGCCGGTATCACAACATGTAGTGGTGAGCCGCGCGAAGCATACCGGGGTGCGGCAGCGTTAAATCCTCTGAATGCCCAGTAAATGGCTAGGATTTGAGCCATTTTTCAAGTATTCGGCGCAGGCCCTTGAGACAGCTTGGATTTTCCCCTGTGGATAAACTCGTTGTTAAGGAAATGCCTCTACATCTTCGGGCAGACTTGGTTACTCAGGGACGCATAGGCACATCGCCATGACGGCAATTCCGCAGACCGAGCGCGCTACCGCCGAGGTAGGGTTGCTCGATGACATCGTTGTGCGCCGGACGCAACCGCTGGGCATTTTGCCCGCGGAAGATCCGGACCTCAACGTCGTCTTCGAGTATTGGCGTTCGTGCTCGCGCGAAGGCCTGCTGCCGCAGCGCAAGGACATCGACGTATTGCAACTGAAGCCGGTGCTGGGCCACACGCACCTGGTGGACGTGACCGCGCAGGATCCGATGGACTACCGCTTTCGCCTCTACGGCTCGAAGGTGCGGCTGAATCGCTTCCGCAACTACACGAATTCGCGCGTCGGCGACCTGCCCTCGGCGCCCTATCGCAAAACGGTGATCGAGGACTACACGAGCGTCGTCTGGTCGGGCACGCCGCTGTACCAGAACATCGTCGCGCGGCTGCAGTCGATCCGCTACAGCTACAGCCGGTTGCTACTGCCGCTGGCCGAGGACGGGCGCAAAGTGAACATGCTGATCATCTGCACGCGCGACCGGCCGTTTGTAGACTTGAGCGTCTGACGGCGCGTCCAAATCCAGCCCGAAGTCTTCGTGTTCCTGCAGGCGGCGCATCCCCTGGATCGATTCCGCCTGCGAAATCCAGCAGATATACAGCTGCTCGAACTTGTTGGTGATCGCGCAGTATTCGGGCAGGCACAGCTCGACATGCGGGTAGCCGTAATTCGCCGTCGGCACCTTGCTGCCGGCGAGGTGGTTGAAGACGAACCCGGTCTGGTAATCGGTCGAGAAGTTCCTGAGGCAGATCGCGCGGCTGAGATACGGCAGATAGAACGACAGGCCCTTGCCGCGATGCGCCGGATCGACCCATAGCGAGCCGGAATGCCCGACCTTGCCGGAAATCTTGGTCGGCGGACGGATCACCTTAACCGCGTTGCCGTTCACGCCGACCTTGCCGTTCGGGTACCACAACTCGCACGATTCGATCAGGTCGCAGAAATCGTCGGTCTGGTAGACGCGGTCGGCATGCGAGGCGACCGTGCGCCCATACATGTCGGTCAGGCGGAACCAGAAGCAGTCGCTCTTCATCGGCCAAAGCTTCGGGTTGAAGCACTGGTAGACGAAGGCGTTCTTGCTGGAGAGAAACTCGGCCAGCCCCTCGAAATCCGTTTCCACGGTGAGGGACAGGTTCAACTCCGCGATCTTCTCCATGATCGCGTCGATGCTTTTCTGAAGTAGCGCGAATTCCTGGTCAGTCAACGCCATCTTGGCCTCCGCCTATCGGGCTTTTTCTTGTTATTGATTCGTTAATTATTACTGGACCTTGCGCACGCTCGTTGTAACTGTACATGAGGATCACCAATCCTGGCTCTATCCAACACGGCGAGTTAACTATTTATTAACTAACGTATTTGGCGAATCCAACTTGGCGCGTTCTTCGATTCCGATTTCGCCCCAAAGCGCCTCGCCGCATGCTTCGTTTCTTCAGACAATCGGCCGGCCCGCCTATTCGGCGTGGCCCGTTCGGTCGCCCCCCTCGCCTGCGTTGTCGAATCTCCAATACCAGCACACGCGCGCGCCGCCCATGACTTGGATCATGTCGCCGGCGGCGGCGTGGCGCGTGCTTGCGACTCGCTAGGCCGCCAATGCGACGCGGAGTAACGTTGCGCGGCCCGCTACCGGCGGGCGCGAACGGAGATATCCGGGCATGACCGCCATGCTGGCCGCGCTGCCTACCCCGGTGAGAGCGGCGCTGTGGTATGTCGGCGCGCTGTCGTGCTGGGGCGTGTCGGCGGGCATCATCCGCTTCGCCGCCGCCGAGATGCCGACGATCGAGCTTGGGTTCTTCCGCGCGCTGTTCGGCGCGCTCCTGACCCTGCCCTGGCTGCTGCGCGCCGGCTTGTTCCCGCTGCCACGCCGCAGGTTCGGGTTGTATCTGCTGCGCGGCCTGGTCGAGGCTGTCGCGATCGCAACCTGGTTCATCGCGCTCGGCTATATGCAGGCTGCCGACGTGGTGGCGCTAGGCTTCACGGCGCCGCTGTTCACCACGCTGCTGGGGGCGCTGCTGCTGGGCGAACGCATCAGGCTACGCCGCAGCGTCGCCATCGCCGTCGGCCTGATCGGCGCGCTGCTGGTCATCAAGCCGGCGAATCTTTTGGGCGGCGGCGGCATCGGTTGGATCGCGCTGCTGCCCGTGTTCGGATCGCTGGCCGTCGCGGCGTCGCGCATCGCCGGCAGGCGCCTGGCGCAGAGCGAGCCGGTGATCGTCATCGTCGCGTCCCTGGGCTTCATCACCACGCCGGTCTTATTTCCGGCGGCGGCGCTGGTATGGGTGCCAGTGACGCTCTATAGCATCGCGTTCGCCGCCTTGATCGCCAGCCTATCGCTGGTCGGCCACGTGTTCATGGTGCGCGCGCTCGGCATGGCCCCGGTCTCGGCCCTGGCGCCCTATGAGTTCGCGCAGATGCTGACGGCCGTCGCCTTCGGCATCGCCGTCCTGGGGGAATGGCCGGACGTATGGACCTGGGTGGGCAGCGCCGTGATCCTGGGCGCGTCGGTCTATATCGTGCGGCGCGAGGCGCAGTTGGCGCGCGCAGCGGGGCTATAGCGCGATACTTTCCCCGCCGCTGATATCCAGCACCGTCGCCTGGATGTGCCGGGTCAGCGGCGCGGCCAGATAGCACACCGCCCGCGCGACATCCCCGGGCTGGCCGATCGACGCGCCGCCCTGGGTGAAGCGCCATAAGCGGCGGTCGAGATACATGAGGTCTATTACCCGCGATTCGCTCGCATCGCGCAACACTGGCTGCTTTTTATGCGCTGCACAATCTATAGCCAGCACGCTGCAATTTTTTGCGCCAACCCTAAACAAGCCGCGAGGTTACCCCGCTTGGCCTGACTCTTGCTGCATCGCACCCCGGCCGGCATCAACAAACCAGCCGGCGTTAACTGGAGGGTTACGGAAATGGGCGTTAGCAGCAAGGTTATGGGGGGCTTGGCCGCAGGCGCGCTGGCACTGGGCATAAGCGCTTCCGCCTACGCGCAGGGCACGATCAAGGTCGGCGTCCTGCATTCGCTGTCGGGAACGATGGCGATCAGCGAAACCACGTTGAAAGACACCATCCTGATGATGGTGGACGACCAGAACAAGAAAGGCGGTTTGTTGGGCAAGAAGCTCGAGGCCGTGGTCGTCGATCCCGCCTCGAACTGGCCGCTGTTCGCGGAAAAGGCGCGCGAACTGATCCAGAAAGAGAAAGTGGCCGTCGTGTTCGGTTGCTGGACCTCGGTCAGCCGCAAGTCGGTGCTGCCCGTGTTCGAGGAACTGAACAGCCTTCTGTTCTATCCGGTGCAGTACGAGGGCGAAGAAAGCTCGAAGAACGTGTTCTACACCGGCGCCGCGCCGAACCAGCAGGCAATTCCCGCCGTGGAATACCTGATGAGCAAGGAAGGCGGCGACGTGAAGCGCTGGGTGCTGGCCGGCACGGACTACGTCTATCCGCGCACGACCAACAAGATCCTGGAATCCTTCCTGAAGGCCAAGGGCGTCGCACCGGCGGACATCATGATCAACTACACGCCGTTCGGCCATTCCGACTGGCAGACGATCGTGGCGGATATCAAGAAGTTCGCTTCGGCCGGCAAGAAGACGGCTGTTGTGTCCACCATCAACGGCGACGCCAACGTGCCGTTCTATAAGGAGCTGGCCAACGCGGGCATCAAGGCCTCGGACATCCCGGTGGTGGCGTTCTCGGTGGGCGAAGAAGAGCTCGCCGGCATCGACACCAAGAACCTGGTCGGACACCTCGCGGCCTGGAACTACTTCCAGTCCGTCAAGAGCCCGGTCAACGACGGGTTCATCAAGCAGTGGCAGACCTACATCAAGAACCCGAAGCGCGTGACCAACGATCCGATGGAAGCGCACTACATCGGCTTCAAGATGTGGGCGCAGGCCGTGCAGCAGGCCAGCACCACCGACGTCGACGCGGTGCGCCAGGCGATGTACGGGCAGAAGGTCAAGGCGCCGGGCGGCTTCATGTCGGTGATGAACTCCAACCATCACCTCTCGAAGCCGGTCTATATCGGCGAAATCCGTCCCGACGGCCAGTTCAACGTCGTGTGGAAGACCAAGGGCCCGGTGAAAGCCGATGCCTGGTCCAAGTACATCCCGGAAAGCGCCAAGCTGACCGCGGATTGGACCTATCCCTGGGTCTGCGGCAACTGCGAGAAGCCGAAATACGTAGCGAACTGACGCCGGCAAGCGTTACGCGACTGTAACCCCATCCGCCGCCCCAACCGCATGACGCGGGCTGGGGCGGCGGACTAGTCCCCTGGGAGTGACCAGTGCTCGTGCGCCGAATCTTCTGTCTGTTCACGATGCTCGGGCTGCTCTGCGCCGCTGCCGTTTCGGCCGCTGCGCAGGGATTGCCCGAGCTTCTTTCCGCTCTTGCCGACGGCGATCCCAAAGCAGCGATCGAGTCGCTGTCGGCCAATGACGACCCCAAGGCCAAGGCGGCGCTGAAGGCGCTGGCCGAGGGCCTTCTGTTCAAACGCCTGGCCGACGGCGCCATCGTCATCGGCGAGCAGGACGGTACGATGTACGTCGTCACCAACGCCGTGAGCGGCGATGTCGAGGACATGGCGAAGCCCGAGGATATTGAGCAGATCGCACTGCCCGACGACGCCAAGGCGCTGCTGCAGGCCAAGGCCGGCGCGGATACCAAGAAAGAAGACAAGCCGCTGGACTTCGCCGGAGCGGTGAAGGCGCTGACCGCCGAATCCTTCGCCGAAAAAGGCCAGGCGATCGCTCGGCTGACGAATTTGGCCGACGCGCGCGCCGTGCCGGTGCTGGGGGCGCTGGCCGACGGAAGGCTGTTCACGCGCAAAAAGGACGGCGCCATCGTCATCGGCGACCGCGCCGGCAACGACGTGCGGCTGACGGTCGCATCGACCATGGAAGTCGGCGGTACGGTTCCGCCCCGCGAACTCGACGTGATCTTCGTCAACAACAACCTGCGCAACACGGTGCGCGAGGCGGTCGGACAGCTGGGGCTACTGAACCCCAGCGCGGGCTTGCGCCGCGCGGCGGCCGACGCGCTGATCGGCGGTGCTGCGCCCGGGGTGGTGAAGCTGCTGCGCGAAGCCCATGCCAAGGAAAAGGATTCGGGCGTCAAATCGACCATGGCCCTGGCGCTGGGCGCGGCCGACGCGGCCTCGCCCGACAAGGCGCAGCGCATGGCGGCGGTGACGGCGCTTTTGGGCTCGACCGATTTGCGCGTGCGTTCGCTGCTGCAAGCGCGCTTGGGCGCCGAGACCGATCCCGAGGTGAAAGCGGCGGTCGATGCCGCGTTCAAGAGCGTGCAGAACAAGCTGATCTTCATCAACACCGCCGAGTATCTGTTCCAGGGCATCAGCCTAGGCTCGGTGCTGCTGCTGGCCGCCATCGGCCTTGCCATCACCTTCGGCGTGATGGGCGTCATCAACATGGCGCATGGCGAGATGATGATGCTGGGCGCCTATGCCACCTTCGTGGTGCAGGAGGTGTTCCGCGCCTTCCTGCCCGCGGGAATCTTCGACGCCTATCTGCTGTGCGCCATTCCCGTGGCGTTCGTCGTCGCGGGCGCGGCGGGCATCGCGCTGGAGCGCACGGTGATCCGCTTTCTCTATGGCCGGCCGCTGGAAACCCTGCTGGCGACCTGGGGCATCTCGCTGATCCTGCAACAGGCCGTGCGCAGCGTGTTCGGCGCGCCGAACAAGGAAGTCGCCAACCCGCAATGGATGACCGAGGGCTTCGAGCTGGCCGGCGGCTTTTTGGTTGCCTACAATCGTCTCTATATCATCGTGTTCTGCTTCATCGTGCTGGTCGCCATCGCGGTGATCCTGCGCTACACCACCTTCGGCCTGCACATGCGCGCGGTGACGCAGAACCGCGACATGGCCGCGGCGATGGGCATTCCCACGCGGCGCGTTGACATGATGACCTTCGGCCTCGGCTCGGGCGTGGCCGGCATGGCCGGCGTGGCGCTGAGCCAGATCGGCAATGTCAGCCCGAACCTGGGCCAGCTCTACATCGTCGACAGCTTCATGGTCGTGGTGTTCGGCGGCGTGGGCAACCTGTTCGGCACGCTGATTGGCGCCATGTCGCTGGGCGTGGCCAACAAGCTGCTGGAGCCCTTCGCCGGCGCGGTGCTGGGCAAGATCGCGGTGCTGGTGGTCATCATCCTGTTCATCCAGAAACGGCCGCGCGGCCTGTTCGCGCTCAAGGGCCGGGCGGTGGAGGCATGAAATGACTCCGCTGTACGGCCGGCTGACGCGCCTGCTCGACGTTCGCGGCTGGATCATCTTTTCGGCCCTGGTTCTGGCGGCGGTGGTGCTCGTGCCGCTGGCGAACCTGGCGCTGCCCGTGGGCTCGCCCTTCCGCCTGCCCGACTACATGGTGCCGCTGCTCGGCAAATACGCCTGCTATGCCATGCTGGCGCTGGCGATGGATCTAGTGTGGGGCTACGCGGGGATCTTGAGCCTCGGCCACGGCGCGTTCTTTGCGCTCGGCGGATACTGCATGGGCATGTACCTGATGCGCCAAATCGGCACGCGCGGCGTCTACGGCCATCCCGTGCTGCCCGACTTCATGGTGTTCCTGAACTGGAAGGAACTGCCGTTCTATTGGTACGGCTTCGACATGTTCTGGTACGCGGCTGTCATGATCGTGCTGGTGCCGGGCCTGCTCGCCTTCGTGTTCGGCTACCTGGCGTTCCGCTCGCGCGTCACCGGCGTGTATCTGTCGATCATCACCCAGGCGCTCACTTTCGCCATGATGCTGGGTTTCTTCCGCAACAATTTCGGCTTCGGCGGCAACAACGGCCTGACCGACTTCAAGGAGATACTGGGATTCGACGTGCAGGCGCGCACCACGCGGGTCGGCCTGTTCGTATGTTCGGTGTTGGCCCTGGCGTTGACCTTCCTGATCTGCCGCTTCGTGGTGACGTCGAAGCTCGGCCGCGTGCTGCTGGCCTTGCGCGACGCCGAAAGCCGGGTGCGGTTCCTGGGATATTCCACGACCATGGCGAAGCTGTTCGCCTTCACCCTGTCGGCCGTGCTGGCGGGCATCGCCGGCGCCCTCTACGTGCCGCAAGTCGGCATCATCAACCCCAGCGAATATTCGCCCGCCAACTCGATCGAGATCGCCATCTGGGTGGCGGTGGGCGGGCGCGGCACCCTTTACGGCGCCATCATGGGCGCGTTCGCTGTCAACTTCGCCAAGACCTGGTTGACCGGCGCCGCGCCCGAGGTGTGGCTGTTCTTCCTGGGATTGCTGTTCATCGTCGTCACCTTGTTCATGCCGAAAGGCATCGCCGGCCTCATCGGCCAATGGAAATCCCTGTGGAAACTGCCGTTCAACCTCGGCCGCAAGCGCGCGACGGAGGCCGGCGATGACTGACCTCGTGGAAGCGGCCCTGGGCAAGCAGATCGCGCCGCCCGCGCCGGCAAGGCCGTTGAACGTGCCCACGGCCGCCGACGACCAGCACCTCTATCTCGACGGCGTGACCGTCAGCTTCGACGGCTTCAAGGCGTTGAACGAATTGTCGCTGGTGGTCGCCAAGGGCGAGCTGCGCTGCATCATCGGCCCGAACGGCGCGGGCAAGACCACGATGATGGACGTGGTGACCGGCAAGACGCGGCCCGACACCGGCAAGGTGTTCTATCAGGGCCAGGTGGACCTTACGCGTCTGGATGAATCGGCGATCGCCAATCTCGGCATCGGCCGCAAGTTCCAGAAGCCGACGGTGTTCGAGAACCTGACCGCGTTCGAGAATCTGGAGCTGGCCCTGCGCAATCCACGCGGCGCCTGGGCGGCGCTGCTGGCGAAACTGAAAAGCGGCGAAATGCAGCGTATCGACGCAATGCTGGAGCGCATCGGCCTCACCGAAAAACGCTTCAGCCCCGCCGGCGCCCTCAGTCACGGACAAAAGCAGTGGCTGGAGATCGGCATGCTGCTGATGCAAGACGCGCAGCTTCTGCTGCTGGACGAGCCGGTGGCGGGCATGACCGACCACGAGACCGAGGAGACCGCGAAGCTGGTCTTAAGCCTGGCGGGCGAGTGCACGGTGGTGGTTGTCGAGCACGACATGGAATTCGTGCGCAGCTTGGGCGCGCGCGTGACCGTGCTGCACGAAGGCAGCGTCCTGGCCGAAGGCTCGATCGACCACGTTCAGGCCGACCAACGCGTTGTGGAAGTGTACCTGGGAAGATAGGCGATGTTGCTGGAAGCTGCGGGCATCGAGCTGTTCTATGGCGCCAGCCACGCGCTGCGCGACGTGTCGCTGACCGCCGCCGCGGGCAAAGTCACCTGCGTGCTGGGGCGCAACGGCGTCGGTAAGACCAGCCTGCTGCGCGCGATCTTCGGCCTGGAACGCGCGCAGAAAGGCAAGATCATCGTGGGCGGCGAAGATGTATCCGCCCTGCCCCCCTACGAGCGCGCGCGGCGGGGGATGTCGCTGGTGCCGCAGGGCCGCGAAATCTTTCCCAGGCTGACCGTGGAAGAGAATCTCAAGACCGGCTTCGCGCCGCTGAAGCGCGGCGAGCGGCGCATCCCCGACGACGTGTTCGCGCTGTTCCCCGTGCTCCAGGGCATGTTGCGCCGGCGCGGCGGCGATCTGTCGGGCGGGCAGCAGCAGCAGCTCGCCATCGGCCGGGCGCTTGTCATGCAGCCCAAGGTGCTGGTGCTGGATGAGCCCACGGAGGGCATCCAGCCCTCGATCATCAAGGATATCGGCCGCGCGCTGAAGACCCTGGCGCAGCGCGGCGACATGGCGATCGTCCTGGTGGAGCAGTATTTCGACTTCGCGCGCGAGCTCGGCGATGTGTTCCATGTCATGAGCCGCGGCAAGATCGTCCTGACGCAGACCGCCGCCGACGCCAAGAACGACGAAATCCGCCGCCTGCTGACGGTCTGACCGCCCCTATTCGTTGAACTCGGCCTCGTCGGGAATCCGCGTGAAGGCGATCTTGGCGCCCATGTAGCCGGCGCGGTCCGCCGGCATGGCGCCGAGGATGACCGTGTCCTGCCCGAAGCGGGCGTTGAGCCGGTCGATCGCCGGCGACAGGGCGGCGCGCGGCTTGGGCGTGGGCCGGGGGACGCCGAGCACGTCGAACAGATCGGGCATGGCGGCCGCGTCTTCCGTCAGGCCGTGCAGCAGCACCGACACGGTCTTGGGCCGGCACCCCGCGCCGCGCACGGCCAGCATCATCGCCCAAAGCCGGTCGAACCCGCCGAGGATCACGAAACTGTCCTGGGTTTGACGCAGCCGGAACGTATCGCCCCAGCCCTGGCGCCCGTCGAACCGCACCCCCAGATCGATGGCGCTAGCGCGATGGCCGAGGCGGCGCAGGCGGCTCGCCGCCTTTTGCGTCAGGCGCCGCGCCACCAGCCGCGCGGCCTCGGCATTGCGCAGCGCCGGGGCCAGCACGCGACTGTGGCCGATGCTGCGCCGCTCGGTCTCACGCTCCGGCACCTCGACGCCGCGCAGCGCGTACCAGAACCGCTCGCCCGCGACGCTGCCCCAGACGCGCCGCGCGTGGCGCGGATCGAGCGCCCATAGCGCCGCCACATCGGCGATGCCGGCGTCACACAGGCGGCGCTCCATGTTCGCGCCGATGCCCGGCAGGTCGCTGAGCTTCAGCATCAACAGCCGGCCCGGCAGCTCATGCGCGTCCAGCACCGTGAGGCCGTCGGGCTTTTGCATGTCGCTCGCCACCTTGGCGAGAAACCGCGTCGGCGCGATGCCGATGGAGCAACCGATATAGTCGCCGACGTTTTCGCGGATGCCCCGCTTGATGCGCCGGGCCAGATCGGCGGCGTTGGCGGGCACGCGCTCCGGCCCCATGAGCGCGCAGGCCACCTCGTCGATCGAGCAGACCTTGGCGATGGGAATATGGTGGTCGACCTCTTCGCACACCTTCTTGTGGAACTTCACGTACAGCTCGTGCCGCGCGGGCACGACGATCAGCTCGGGGCAACGCTGCTTGGCCTCGTAGATCTTGGTGCCGGTCTTGATGCCGAACGCCTTGGCCTCGTAGCTGGCGGCGATGGCGCAGGTCGTGTCGCTCATGACAGGCACGACCGCGACCGGCCGGTTGCGGATCGACGGGTCCAATTGCTGCTCGACGCTGGCGAAATAGCTGTTCAGGTCGAGATACAGCCAGCGCAGGCCGGTTTCCGGCCGTCCGATATCGCCCATGACATGCTCTCGGGTGTTGGAACAAAACAAGAACATGATCGGCCTGGGTTGTCAACCCGCCTGTCGCCGCCGCCGCGCGGCGTATAGGCTTGCGGCCCTTCGGGGGATTCAATGGCCGAAAAAACCACCGTCATCCGCAACGCCGATTGGATCGTGGCGTGGAACGCAGCCGACAAGCGCCACGAATACCGCCGGCACGGCGACGTGGCCTGGCGCGGGCGCGATCTGGTCCATGTCGGCGGCAAGTTCGCCGGCCCCGCGGATACCGAAATCGACGGGCGCCAGCGCATGGTCATGCCGGGCATGGTCAACGTCCACAGCCACCCGAGCTCGGAGCCCGGCAATAAAGGTCTGCTGGAAGAACTCGGCAGCCCGGGCCTGGGTCAAAGCTCGCTCTACGAATTCATGCCGGTGTTCCGCCTGCCGGGCGATGCCGCCGGCGCCGCCACGCAAGTGGCGGTGGCGGAGCTGCTGCAAAGCGGCGTGACCACGTTCTGCGACCTGTCGCTGGCGCGCGATGGCTGGGCCGACGAGCTGGCGGCCACGGGCATCCGCGCGGTCTTATGCCCGATGTTCCGCTCCGCGTCTTGGCGCACCGACGACGGACATTCGGTGACCTATCTTTGGGACGAAGCCGCCGGCGAGAGGGGATTGCGCAGGGCGATCGAGACCATCGACCGCGCCGGGCAGCACCCCAGCGGCCGCATCTCGGGCATCCTGGGGCCGTCGCAGATCGATACCTGCACCGAGGGACTGATCAAAGACGCGCTGGCGGCGGCGCGCGAGCGCGGGGTGCCGATCCAGATCCACTGCGCGCAAAGCCTGGTGGAATTCAACGAGATCACGCGCCGCCACGGCAAGACGCCAGTGGAATGGCTGGATTCGATAGGCGCGCTTGGACCGGACACGGTGCTGGGCCACGGCATTTTCCTCAACGACCATCCCTGGGTGAAATGGCCGCATGCCCAGGATTTCGCGCGGCTGAAATCATCCGGCGCGCAGGTGGCGCATTGCCCCACGGTGTTCATGCGAAGGGGCATCGCCCTCAACACGCTGGGGCGCTACATGGACGCGGGCATCGTCTGCGGCCTGGGCACCGATACGTTTCCGCACAACATGACCGACGAGCTGCGCCACGCTTGTTATGCGGGCCGCATTCTGGCCGGCAATTTCAAGGCGGTCAGCACCGCCCATGCCTTCACCGCGGCGACCGTGGGCGGGGCCGCGATCCTGCGCCGGCCCGATCTCGGGCGCCTGGCGCCGGGCGCAAAGGCCGATTTGTCGGTGGTCGACCTGTCCCACCCCTATATGCGCCCAGTGCGCGACCCGCTGCGCAGCCTGGTCTATTCCGCCGGCGAACGCGCGATCCGCGACGTATACGTGGACGGCGTTGAGGTGGTGCGCGGCGGCAAGGTCGTCAGCTTCGACGTAGCACCGGCGCTTGAGCGCTTGCAGGAGGCGCAGGACCGATCGCTGGCGACCGCCCAGGAGCGCGACTGGGCCAAGCGCCGGGTCGACGATATGTCGCCGCCGGTGTTTCCGATCGTGAACTGAAATGCCGCTACCGTGCGGCGGCGTAGTACTCGACGCGCTTTTCCAGATGCGCCAGCACGCCGTCGATCGCGAAGGCCAAGGCGAACAGCACCAGCAGCAGCGCCCACATATGCTCCATCAGGAAATTAGACTGATAGATCTCGAATAGATGGCCGAAGCCGACCACAGAGACCAATAGCTGGCCGACGATCACGCCCTTCACGCCGCGCAGCAGCCCCAGCCTGATGCCCGCCAGCAGCTCGGGCAACGCCGCCCAGACATAGACTTTGGTGAAGGCCTGCACCGGCGTGGCGCCATAGCTGCGCGCCATTTCCTCCAGCGATACCGCTACGCTACGGGCACCGGCACGCGCGTCGAGCACGATGATCCAGATCGCGAACAGCACCACGGTCAGCACGATGGTGGTCTCGCCGAAGCCGAACAGCGCCATGATCACCGGCACCAGGGCCGTCAACGGAGCGCTGACGAACATGTTGACCCAGGGCAGCAGCAGCCGGTCCACAACCTCGTAGCGCCCCATCGCCATGCCCACGGGAACGCCCACGAAAACCGAGATCAACGTACCGGCGAGAAACGCGCGCGCGGTGAGCGCCAGCGCGTCCATGAACCCCTCGGTCGGCACGATCTCCACAAGCTTTACCAGCACGCCGGACAGCGGCGGCAGCAACAGGGTCAGGTTGGTCCAGCCGGCCGCCTCCCACACCAGCGCCCAGACGATGAGCGAGGCCCAGGCCGGGATGCGATAGCCGAAGAGTGTCATCTGCCCCCGCCTCAATCCAGATACTGCTTGAGGCTCTGCCAGATCGCTTCGACGGTATCGAGATAGGCGGTCTGGCGGCGGATCGCCTCGGGCGCGACATTGCGGGCGATAGCGGGCTCGACAATGCTGGAAACCTTACTCGGCCGGCGCGACAGCAGCACGATGCGGTCGGACAGGTAGACCGCCTCCTCGATCGAGTGCGTGACGAACAGCAGCGTCTTGCCCTTGCTTGCCGCCAGCGCCAGCAGGTCTTCCTGGAACTTGCGGCGCGTCTGCTCGTCCACGGCCGAGAACGGCTCGTCCATCAGCAGCACCTCGGCGTCCACCGCCAGCGCCCGGGCCAAGCCCACGCGCTGGCGCATGCCGCCCGACAGCTCATGCGGGAACTTTTGCTCGAAGCCCTGCAGGCCCACCTCGGCGATATGGCGCTCGGCCGCCGTTTCGCGTTCAGCCTTCCCCATCCCCCGCAACTCGAGGCCGAAGGCGACGTTGCGGATGACCGTGGCCCAGGGCATCAGCGCGAAATCCTGGAACACGAAAGCACGTTCGGGCCCCGGCCCGGTCACTTTGTGCCCGGCCACCGTCACCTCGCCCGAAGTCGCGGGAATCAGCCCGGCGATGATTTTAAGCAAAGTGGTCTTGCCGCAGCCCGAAGGCCCCAGCAGCGTCGTCAGCTTGCCCTTGGGGAAATCCAGCGTGATGCCGCTCAACGCCTCGACTCCGCCATCGTAGATTTTCGTCACCCCGCGCACCGACACCATCACATCGGCGTCGACGCGGCCGGCAGAAGCCGCGCTTGCTGTATCGGGCATCATGCGCGCTTGCGCCTTTCCGGACGGAACAGCACGACTTCGACCCGGTCGAGCAGCTCGATGAACAGGACCGACAGCAGGATCACCGCGGCGATTGCGGCGAACATGCGCGGATAGTCGGCGATGGACTGGTGATAGGTGATCAGGTCGCCGATGCCCGTCGGGCTGATCAGCAGTTCGGCCAGGATCGCGCCGATGAACCCGGCGGCAAGTCCAAGCCGCAAGCCGGCGAAGATAATCGGACTGGCCGCCGGCAGCATGATCTTGGCGATGATCTGCCAGCGCGCACCCTGGAACGACCGGCCCATCTCCACCAGGCTCGCGGGCGCATGGCGGATGGCCTTGAACGAGTTCAGCACAATCACCGGCATGGCGAGGATGCACACCGTCAGCACCTTGCTGGTCAGGTTCACGCCATAGGCCAGGACCAGAAGCGGGATCAGCGCGGCGAGCGGAGCCGCCTGCATGACTATGAACAGCGGCAGGCCGATCCATTCGGCCCGGCGGCTCAACCCCATAGCCACGCCCGACGATATGCCCACAAGCGCCGACACGATCACGCCGATCACCAGGGGCTGCAACGTGATCAGCACCGCCCGGGGCAGCGAGCCATCGGCGATCATCTCGCCGGCGGCGACCATGGTTTCGCTGAACGACGGGAAGCCGGCGCTGACGCCGCTGCGCCCGGCGTATTCCCAGGCGCCGAAAACCGTGGCGAACGACAGGGCGCGCAACGCCAGCGGATGCGAGATCATCGACACGCCGCCGGCGCTGCTGCCCTATCGATACAGGCTCAGTTAGGGAACTTCTTCTGCGCCTTTTCCAGCGGAGCGAGGTGCCAGAAATCGGCGATCTTAAGATCCGCCGCGGGACCCGTGAGCTGGCCGGCCTCGGTGTAGAACTCGAAATCTGACTTGACCGCGTCCACGCCGCCGCCGCGCTTGCTGAACACGCCTTCCTTGGTGCCCTGGACATAGAAGGCGGTAACGCCGGCCAGGACTTCTTTCGGCTGTTCCTTCAACAGGCCGCGCTTGACGCGTTCCTGCTCGATGATCGCCGGATTCTTGTGCATCTCAGTCCACAGCTTCACATGCTCTTCCACCAGCACGTCCACCAAGGCGGGGTTCTTCTCGATCCAGTCGGTGCGCGCGAACAGGATTTCGTCGCTGGCGGGATTGCTGAGACCCGGCAGCACATGGAACTTGCCGCCGCCCTTTTCCATCAGCTTGTTCTTATTGGCGAGGTCGATGATCGTCGCCTTGATCTGGCCGTTGAGCATGGCGACGATGCGGTTCTCGGACCCGGCGACATAGTTGCGCTGGCCGAACTCGATGCCGTTGCGCTTGGCCAGGATGTTGCCGATCGCCTCGGTGCCGCTGCCGCGCGCGTGGAAGGTGAAGGGCTGGCCGTTCAGCGCCTTCCAATCCTTGATCGACTTGTCGGCGACCGCGAAGAACACCAGATGCGTCTGCTGGAACAGGCCGCGCAAGGGGGCCTTGGTCTTCTGCATCACGGCATAGGGCGTGGCCGCGCCCACCTGCGCCTGGTTGTTGATCACCGCCTGGATCGCCAGGTCTTCCTTGGCGAAGGACGTGAGCTTGTAGTCGAAGCCGCGCGCCTTCGCGCGTTCCAGCGCGATGACGAACGCCAGCGTCTCGACCGAGATCGTGTCGCCAAGAACCACCTGGACCTGGGCGCTGGCCGTGCCGGTCTGGCTGAGGGCCACGGCGGCCAGTGCGGTGCCCAGGACATGGGCCCGCAAATTTCCGATACCGAACATCTCATCCTCCCGTTTGGTTTCGAGCCCGGTCTTTGCTGCCGGTATAAATTATTAGAGCCACTAGATAGAGCATTACGTCCAGCCGTGCCGCAATCGCTACTTTAAGGCATGTGCGCGAGAATTCGCTTTATGTACAAATACGCAGGCGGGCAGCCGGGTTTTGATATTTATGATATTTAATGCGAAACGTTTAGCTAAACGATTCATATGAAACGTTTCGTATTCTGATAAACTGTGCTATATGAACACGTTATGGCAACGATCCGCGATGTCGCCAAAACGGCCGGGGTTTCGATCGCCACGGTATCGGCCTGCATCAACGCCAGCGCGCCGGTAAGCCCGGCCTTGCGCCGGCGGGTCACCGAGGCCGTGGCGAGCACCGGCTACCGCCCCGATGCCCTGGCGCGCAGCCTAAAGACCGGCGTCACGCGGACCCTGGGGCTTGTGGTCGAAAACCTGGGCAACCCCTACGCCGCCGCCATGGTTCAGGCCGCCGTTGCGGCAGCGGCCGACAAGGGCTACGCGGCGATCCTGGCGCATGGCCTGGATTTCGCCGGGCTGGAGGCGCGGCGCGTCGACGGCATCCTGGCCCTGGCGGCTGCGCCCGGCAACCTGCCTGGCCTGCGGTGCCCGGTCGTCCTGGCGGGAGCCGTGGCCGAGGCTTGCGACAGCATCGCCGGCGACCACGCGCAGATGGCCGATAGGGCCGTCGAGCACCTGGCCGGCCTAGGCCATGACCGGATCGCGCTGGTGGTGGGCCCGGCCTATGTGACGCAGGGCGAGCGGATCCTGGAGGGCTATCGCCGGGCGCTGGTCCAGCATGGCATCCGGTTTCAGCCCCGGCTGGTCCGCATCGCCGCCCCGGGCAAGGCCAAGGCGGAACGCCAGGACCAGGCGCGCGATATCGCCCGCGCGCTGCTGGCGACCGCTGAGTGGCCCAGCGCCCTGATCGTTTGCGGCGAAGCGCTGGCCCTGGGCATGGTGGCGGCGTTGGCCGCCGCCGGGATTGCCTGCCCCGCGGGCATGTCGGTCATGGCGCTGGGCGATGGCCCTGGGGCCGCGAATGCCGTGCCGCCGCTCACGACGATCGCCGAGCCCGCCGGGGAAATCGGCGCCGGTGCCGTGCGGCTGCTTTTAGAGCGCATCGGCGGCGGGATCGGGCCCGCGGCGCGGCGCATCCTGGTTCCGGGAGTTCTGACCGCGCGGGCTTCGACGGCCGGGGCGCCACCCCCCGGTTGAGCCGGTATTGCCCCGGGCTTCCACAATCGGTTACGCGGCGGATATACTGAGTGTTCGGATCGGCTGAAGCCGGCCGGGCCTTCGGGCAAATGAAAAATCCAAAAACCCTCGACGTTCCAAGGGAGGAACCATGTTACGCAGAAACATTCTGGCCGGCGCCGCCGGCCTGGCCGCCGCCGCGCTGATATCGGCGGGCGCATCGGCCCAGGGCGTCTCGCTCAGCGGCGCCGTGCAGTTCAACGACGACCACGCCTTCACCAAGGCGCTGATGAAGTTCGAAGAGCTGGTGGTCAAGTATTACGGCAAGCCGGTGGGCTTCAAGCTGCACAAGAACAGCGAGCTGGGCCTGGAGAAGCAGTATTTCGAATACATGGCGCAGGGCAAGGCGGTGGACTACGGCATCGTGTCGCCGGCGCATATGTCCACCTTCTCCAAGGCGGCGCCGTTCATCGACGCGCCGTTCCTGTTCCGCGACCTGGCGCACTGGAACAAGGTGCTGGACGCCGACCTGCTGAAGCCGGTGGCCGACGAAATCGCGCAAAAGGCCGACGTCATGCTGATCGGCTATGCCGGCGGCGGCGTGCGCAACATCTTCATCAACAAGCCGATGGGCTCGCTAGCCGACATCAAGGGCCTGAAAGTGCGCGTGCAGGGCGCGCCGATCTGGTCGAAGACCTTCCAGGCCGCGGGCATGGCGCCCACGGTGATCGCATACAACGAAGTGTACAACGCGATCCAGAACGGCGTGATCCAGGCGGGCGAGAACGAAGCCGCGGGCGTCGAGCAGATGAAATTCTTCGAAGTCGCGCCCAACATCGCGATGACTGAGCACGCCATCACCATCCGGCCGATCTGCTTCTCGGGCAAGACGTTCAAGAAGCTGGACAAGGACCTGCAGGCCGCGGTGCTGAAGGCGGGCAAGGAAGCCGGCGCCTATGGCCGCCAGATCGAATCGAGCGAAGACGCCAAGAAGCTCGAGGCGCTGGAAAAATCCGGCAAGCTGAAGCGCGTTCCGTTCAAGGACCGCGACGCGATGAAGAAGCTGGTCGACCCGGTGATGGCGGCCTACGCCAAGGAAATCGGGGCCGACGGCATCCTGGCCAAGATCAACGCGATCAAGTAAGCCCGATATAGCCGAAGCCCGGCGGGGCCCTAAGAGGTCCCGCCGGCGCTTTTTCGCGATTTCGATTCAACCCTTTCAAGGTCTGCCGATGCCATCGCCCCACGCGCGCAACTGGTTCCGCCGGGCGACCAGTTTGTACGGCCAAATATTGTCGCTCCTGTTGGTCATCAGCGTCGCCATCCTGGTTATCCCGGTCTCGCTGCAGATTTTCTCGCGCTTCACCGAAATCATCCCACGCTATATCTGGACCGAGGAGATGGCGCGGTTCCTGTTCGTGTGGTCGATCATGCTGGGCGCCAATCTAGGCGTGCGCGAGGGCACGCATTTCACGGTCGATATCTTCCCGCAGCTCGGCAAACGCGCCGAGGCGTTGATGACGCTGGTATCGGGCGTGTTCATCCTGGCGTTCGCGTTCGTGTTCCTGTGGTGGGGCATCGAATTCACCCAGTTCGCGGTGAACCGCATCTCCGAGCTGGCCGAGCTGCCGCTGTGGCTGATCCACGTTGCCTGGCCGATCACGGGCTTTAGCTGGCTGCTGTTCCAGGGCGAGCGCATGTACGACAGCCTATGCGTCCTGATGGGCAGGGCGTGATGGGCGGCGCCGTCCTTTCCTCGGTCCAGGCCAGCATCATTCTGTTCGGCGTGTTTTTCGGCCTGATGGCCTTGCGCGTGCCGGTGGCCTTCTCGCTCGGCCTCGCCTGCCTGCCGATCATGCTGATCGAGCCGCGCCTGTCGCCGATGAACATCGTGCAGGAGACGTTCAACGCCTACAACTCGTTCATCCTGCTGGCGGTGCCGTTCTTCCTGTTGACCGCGAACCTGATGAATGTGGGCGGCATCACCGACCGCCTGATACGGCTGTCGCGCGCGCTGGTCGGGCATCTGCCCGGCAGCCTGGCGCAGATCAACGTGGTGCTGTCGATCTTCTTCGCCGGCATTTCGGGCTCGTCCACCGCCGACGCCGCCAGCCAGTCGAAGATTTTCATCGAGGCGCAGACGAGGGAGGGTTACGACCTCAGCTTCTCGGTGGCGATCACCGCCGTGTCGGCCGTGCTGGCGGTGATCATTCCGCCGTCGATCCTGATGATCGTGTGGGGCGGCGTGCTGACCGTTTCGATCGGCGCGCTGTTCCTGGCGGGGATCATTCCCGGCCTGTTGATCGGATTCGTGCAGATGGGCACGGTCCATGTCTATGCCAAGATGCGCGGCTATCCCACCTATCCGCGCTCCACGTTCAACGAACTTATACGCGCGCTGTTCGTGTCGATACCGGCGCTGATGACGCCGGTCATCATCGTCGGCGGCAAGATTTTCGGCTGGTTCACCGCCACGGAATCGGCCTGCATCGCCGTGTTGTACGCCGCCGTCCTGTCGATGTTCGTCTATCGTGAAATGAACCTGAAAGGTTTGCACAGCGCCCTGCTCGACACCGGCAAGCTGGCGGGCATCGCGCTGTTCTGCGTCGGCACGGCCAGCGCCTTCGGCTGGCTGCTGGCCTATTACCAGATTCCCAAGGCAATGCTGGAGAACGTGCTGACCTGGGGCATGGGGCACAACATGGCCGGCTTTTTCATCGCTTTCGTGTTCCTGGTGGTGGGCTGCTTTCTCGACGCGATACCGGCGATCATCATCGTCGGCACCATCTTGCAGCCGCTGGCCACGGCCGTGGCGATGGACCCGGTGCATTTCGCCATGATCGGCATCGTGTCGCTGGCCTTCGGGCTGGTCACGCCGCCCTATGGCCTGTGCCTGATGATCGCCTGCTCCATCGCCAATATTCGCATGATGGACGCGTTGAAAGACACGATGATCATGCTGATGCCGATGCTGGGCGTGCTGGTGCTGGTTATCCTGTGGCCGGACATGGTTTTGTTCCTGCCCAGGCTGATTTCACCGGAGTTCCTGCAATAGCATCCCTGGCATAGACTGCGGCCATGCCCGCGACGCTGCACCTGACCGACGACGGCAACTGGCTGGAGGTCCGCCGCCCATCCCCTAAGGGCGGCGCGCGACCCGCGCTGTTCCTCGACCGCGACGGCACGGTGATCCAGGAAATCGGCGACCTGCACGAGCCCGAAAAGGTGCGGCTGATTCCCGGTGCGGTAGGGGTGATAGCCGCCGCCAACATGGCGGGCTGGTCCGTGGTGATCGTCACCAACCAATCGGGCGTCGGGCGCGGCGTGTTCACCTGGGACCAGTTCGCTTCCGTCCAGGCGGCAGTAGTGGACGCGCTGGGAGCCGAGGGCGCCGTGATCGACATGGTGCTGGCTTGCGCCTACCGGCCCGAAACCGGCCTTGGCCGCTATCGTGCGGCGCATTCCTGGCGCAAGCCCGGGCCGGGCATGCTGTTGGCGGCGGCCGAACGCCTTCGCATCGACCTCAAGCGGTCCTGGATCATGGGCGACAACGCCATCGACATGGAAGCCGGGCGCGATGCCGGCCTGGCCGGGGGTCTGCATGTGCTGACTGGCCACGGCGAAACCCATCGCGTGCGCGCTTTGGCGGCGGCTACGCCTGGCTACAAGGTATTCGGCATCGCGGATATCGGCGCCGCGCCGCGCCACATCCCGGACTTGGCGCGTTAATCCTCGGACGGGGGCTTGCCCCGCAGGCGCTTGGTCGCCCCGCGATGCTGCTTCGACTTCAGCCGGCGCTGGCGCGACGCTCCGGTGGGCCTGGTCTTCCTGCGCGGGACGGGCGGCACCGCCGCCTGGCGGATCAGCGCCACCAGCTTTTCCATCGCGTCCTTGCGGTTCAGGTGCTGGGTGCGATGCCGCCGCGCCGTGATCACCAGCACGCCGTCCTGCGTCACCCGCTTGCCAGCCAACCGCACAAGCCGCGCATAAACGTCCGCGGGCAGGCTTTGGGAACGGTGCAGATCGAAACGCAGCTGCACCGCCGTTTCGACCTTGTTGACGTTCTGCCCGCCCGGCCCGGAGGCGCGCAGGAAGGTTTCCTCGACCTCGCTTTCGTCGATGACGATGCCGGGGGTGACGCGGATCATGGCTTGGCTCCGCTGGCGCGTTTGATCCGCACCACCGCCTCGTCCAGCGCCGACAGGAAGCGCGAGCGGTCGGCCTTGGCCATCGGCTTGGGCCCGCCCGTCACCTCGCCCATCGCGCGCAGATCGGCCATCAGCGCGCGGCTGGCCAGCGCCATGCCGATCGACGCCGGGGTGAACGGCCTTCCGTCGTTGCCGATCACCGCGGCGCCCGCTTTGATGCAGCGGTCGGCCAAGAGAATATCGGCGGTTATCACGATATCGCCCGCCCCGGTGCGCTCGGCGATCCAGTTATCGGCCGCGTCGAACCCGCCATCGACCATGACGCGCTCGAATCCCGGCTCCGGCGGCACGTTGATGAAGGAATTGGCGACGATGCACAGCTTCAGGCTGTAACGCCGCACGACGCGATAGACCTCTTCCTTCACCGGGCATGCGTCGGCGTCGACATAGATCGTTGGCCCGCCGTCGGCCGTCATGTGTCAGCGCGGCTCATGGTCGCGGCGGTTGCCGGACGCGGCATCGTCGGCGCCGCCACGTGCGCTGAAGAACACCAGCGCCATCAATCCGACGCCCAGCCCCGCCGACAACGATATGCCCAGGGTCAGCGCGATGATCCCGTGCAGCCCCAGCTCGCCCGGCAAGCCGCCCGAGAGGAACCAGGTAAGCGCCACGGCCGCGGCGGCGACGCAGACGATCGTACCCATCGAGATCGCCACGAATTTCCAGAACCAGGTCATCGCGGCCGTTGGCGCTCAAGCTCGGCGGACGCCGATACCGCTTCTAGCCGCGGCCGACGAACGGCATCTTGGTCGCCATCACCGTGACGAACAGCGCGTTGGCGTCGAGCGGCAGGCTGGCCATATAGACGACGGTCTTGGCGACATGCTCGACGTCCATCAGCGGCTCGGCCGCGACCTGGCCGTTGGCCTGGGGCACGCCGTCGGCCATGCGCTTGGCAAGGTCGGTCAGCGCGTTGCCGATGTCGATCTGCCCGCAGGCGATGTCGTTCTTGCGGCCGTCCAGCGCGATGCACTTGGTAAGCCCGGTGATCGCGTGCTTGGTGGCGGTATAGGCGACCGAGTTCGGCCGCGGTGCGTGCGCCGAGATCGAGCCGTTGTTGATGATGCGCCCGCCCTTGGGCGTCTGGTTTTTCATGATCTTGATGGCTTCCTGCGCGCACATGAACGGGCCGGTCAGGTTGGTGTCGACAACGGCCTTCCACTTGGCGATGTCCAGGTCTTCCATCGGGATCGCCGGCGCGCCGATGCCGGCGTTGTTGAACAGCAGGTCGAGGCGCCCGAAGGCTTCCTTGGTCTTGGCGAACAGCGCCTTCACCTGGGCCGCGTCGCCCACGTCCGTGGGCACCGCCAGCGCCTTGCCGTTGGTCTTTTGCCCTTCCTTGGCCACGGCTTCGAGCGCGTCCTTGCGCCGTCCCGCCAGCACCACGGCATAGCCCTCGCGCATCAGCGCCAGCGCCGCGGCCTTGCCGATTCCGCTTCCCGCGCCGGTGACGACGGCGACTTTTCCGTTTGCAGCCATGATCGCGCTCTCCCCGTATCGAGATTATCGAAGATGCCGCACTTTGGACCGGCCCGGGCGGACGGGCAACCCGCCCTAGCGCAAGCCGGTCATGTCTACGGCGCTGGCGGGCAAGCCGTTGCCGCCATAAATCCATTGGAAGCCGTCGTACATTTCCGCCACCGACTTGGCGCCGAGCAACGCATTGCGCACCTGCCGCGCCACGCCGCCGGGATGATAGAAATGATCGCCGATCAGGCGCGACGAAAGCTGCACCCGCGCCGTGCGCACCACGCGTTCGGCCTGATACGCGGCGAAGGCGGCGGCCAGATCGCCGTCATGCGCCCCGGCCAGGTGCGACAGGCACACCGCGTCTTCCAGCGCCTGGCAGGCGCCTTGGGCGAAATACTGCAGCATGGGATGGGCGGCGTCGCCCAGGAGCGTCACCGGGCCGTCGCACCATGTCGCCACCGGCTCGCGGTCGCACAAGACCCAGTAGCGCCATTCCGTCAGCGTCTCCAGAATGGCGCGCGGCTTTTCGCAGATCCCCGCCAGCCGCTTGATGACCTCGTCGCGCGATCCGACCGCGCCGGCGGCCTGCTCGGTCGCTTCGCCATGAAAGGCGCAGACGATGTTGAACAGCTTCCAGCCGCGCAAGGGATAATGCACCAGGTGCCATTTCGGCCCGCCCCACAGGGCGGCCGCGTTCCAGCGCAGCTCTTGCGGCATGCGCTCCACCGGCAGCACGGCGCGATAGGCGATATGGCCCGAGACTCGCGGCGGCCCGTCGCCCACCACCTGGGCGCGCACCCGCGAATTGATTCCGTCGGCGCCGACCAGGGCGTCGCCATCGAACGTCTCGCCTCCCTCGGTGTAGACGCGCACCCCCTGCCCGCGCCGTTCGTAGCGCGCCACCTTTTGCCGGGTCATCAGCTTCACCTGCGGCAAGGCGCGGCAGGCGTCCAACAGGCAGCGATGCAGATCGGCGCGGTGCGTAACGGCGTAGGGGTTGCCGAATCGCTTGCGGAACGGCCCATCCACCGGCACGGCGCAAACCTGTTTGCCGTCGATGCCGTCCATCAGAATCAGTTTGTCGATATAGACCGCGCCGTCGAGCGCCGCCGCGCCCACGCCCAGATAGTCGAGGGCATGGAATGCATTGGGGCCAAGCTGGATGCCGGCGCCGATTTCGCCCAGCGCGGCCGCCTGTTCCAGCACCGCGACCGCGAATCCCTTGCGCGCCAGGCCCAGCGCGGCGGCCATCCCGCCGATGCCGCCCCCGGCCACGAGAATCGTCCGCTTTCCAGCATTTGCAGGCATTTACAATTGCGCTCCGGACCCGTGGATTCTACGCATGCCGACGGTAAAACAAGTCACCCGCTCTTGCATACCCACTGTCTTTACATTCTGGTAAAAGCGGATCAACTTGTTGGTTGTGGGCGGTCATTTTCCGGGACGCTCAAGGGGGAACCGGCGGACAGCCTTGCCGCCGTAAATTCCAGGGACTGAAGTGAACAGCGTTGCGCGCGCATGCCTGCGTCGCGCGGGTGCTGCGCCAAGGCCTTCGACTAGGGGATTTCCATGCGTCTGCCGATCGACGTCCGTAGCCTTTTACACGCGTTCGTTGCCGTGCTGCTGCTGGCCGCCGTGCCGGGGCCGGCCTTCGCCCAGACCGAGGAAGAGGTCATCGCCCGCAGCCTCGCCGCGCTGCTGCGGTCCGCGCGCACCGTGATTTCGAATCACCAGGCGCTGATCAACGACCCGGCCAAAGGCGACAAAGGGTTGACGCCGGAACGCGTGCTGAAAGAAGCCGCCGATATCTACAAGACGCAAACCGGCGCCGCGCTCGATTCCATCAAATCCGACAGCCGCCACGGCAAACTGTTGAACGCGCAGATGGACGCCATCGTCGCGGTGATGAAGGAAGTGCAGCCGGTCATCAACAAGAACAATGTCGGGTTCAAGGGCATCATCCCCTCGGCCTTCGCGCGCATGGTCAACGACCGGTTCCAGGAAAAAATGTCGGACGAAGCCGAGGTGAAAGTCACCGCCCCGCCCGATCTGATCCGCAACCGCAAGGCGCGGCCCGATACGTGGGAAACCGACAAGATCGCGCAGAACCTGTCGCAGGCAAACTGGCCGAAAGGCCAGCCGTTGTCGGAGGTGGCGCCCAACCGCAACCGCGCCGCCTTCCGTTTCCTGATTCCCGAGTACTACGCGGCTTCGTGCCTGACATGCCACGGCCTTCCGAAGGGCCAGATCGACCTCACCGGATACCCCAAGGAAGGCGGCAAGGAAGGCGATCTGGGCGGCGTGATCAGCATCTCGATCTATCGCCGCTAGGCAGCCGGTCGGCGGCCGCAGGCCCACACGGGAACTTGGGTTAAGGCATGGCCGCGCGGCGCAGCACGATCCGGGGCTACTTCACGCTTGTGCTGGGGCTTGCCCTGGCGGTGATGATCGGCACCAACGTGTATCTGGGCCTGAAGGTGGTCGACAACACCGCGCGCCTGGACGCGGAAAAAACCTATATCGAGGTATTGCGCGCGGCCAACGCCGCCAACACGTCGTTCGGCCACCTGCGCTATTGGCTGACCGACCTGTCGCTTAGCCTGCTGAACGAATCCGAGCGGCGCGCCAAGCAGGCGCGCCAGGATTTGGAAAAGCAGCTGGAGATATTGAAGGCGTTCGATCCCGGCGCCGTGGCCGACATCCGCCGCGAGCTGGAAGGAATGGTGTCGAGCGCGCTCGAGGCGGTCGACGCCTACACCGAGGAACAGCGCATCCGCGGCAACGCCATCATGGCGCAGAGCCGCACGCATATCCGCACGATCGAGTCTACCTTGGCCGGCCTGACGACCAAATACGAGAACATCGCGCAGCAGGCGCGCGACGAAACGCGCGCCGCTGCGCAAGCCGCGATCGTCATCGCCTGGAGCGTGGGCGCCACCGGCGCCATCCTGGTGGTCGTGGTTTCCATCGGCATGCTGGGCAGCCTTGGCCGCCGCTTGCGCGCGCTGATGCAGGCGATCGACGATCTGAGCGCCGGGCGCACCGACGCGGAATTGCCGCAATCGGGCAGCGACGAGATCGGGGCGATGAGCGCCACCCTGGGCATGTTCCGCGACAGCCTGATCGAACGCCACAAGCTGGAACGCGCGGTAACGGCCAAGAACACGAAGCTGGCCGAGCTGGTGAAGAGCCTGGAAGTGGCGCGCGACCAGGCCCACCAGGCCAGCGCCGCCAAGACCGCGTTCCTGGCGAACATGAGCCACGAACTGCGCACGCCGCTCAACGCCATCATCGGCTACAGCCAGATGCTGTCCGAAGAGATGGAGGAAGCCGGCAACAAGACGGCGATCGCCGACCTGGTGAAGATCGAGAACGCCGGCAAGCATCTTTTGGGCCTGATCAACGACATTCTGGATCTGTCGAAGATCGAGGCCGGCCGCATGGATCTGTACCCCGAGGACGTGGACGTGCGCGCGCTGATCGGCGAGGTGCGCACGCTGGTCGAGCCGCTGATGGCCAAGAACGCCAACAAGCTGGCGGTCAACGAAGTGACGGACCTTGGCGTCGCGCGCAGCGACATGACGAAGCTGAAGCAATGCCTGTTGAACCTGCTCAGCAACGCCAGCAAGTTCACCCATGCCGGCACGGTGACGCTGGAGGTGGAACGCTACGCCGAAGGCGGGCAGGAATGGCTGCGCTTCACCGTCGCCGATACCGGCATCGGCATGAACGAACAGCAATTGAGCCGCCTGTTCCTGGCCTTCAGCCAAGCGGATGAAACCACCACGCGCAAATACGGCGGCACCGGCCTTGGGCTCGTGATAACGCGGCATTTCGCGCGCATGATGGGCGGCGACGTGACCGTGACCAGCGCGGTGGACCAGGGATCGCGCTTCACCATCGTCGTTCCCGCGCGCCTCAGCAAGGCCGGCGCCGACCTGGCGCCCGCCGAGGTGGTGCCCGTCGTAACCGGCAATCCCAACGCATCCGCCACGGTGCTGGTGGTGGATGACGACGCGTCCGCGCACGATCTGATCGGCTCGCTGCTGGTCAAAGAGGGCTATCGCGTGCTGCATGCCCAGAACGGCGTGGATGCGCTGCGCCTGGCGCGCGACGAACGGCCCGACGCCATCACGCTGGATGTGATGATGCCGCACATGGACGGCTGGTCGGTGCTGACCGCGATCAAAGGCGATCCCGAGCTGTGCGATACCCCGGTCGTGATCGTTTCCATCCTGCACGAAAAAGGCACGGGCTTCGCGCTCGGCGCCGACGGGTTCCTGACCAAGCCGATCGAACGCGCGAGCCTGGCTCAGCTGCTGCGCAAGCTGATGGTGTCGCGCACCGGCCCGGACGGCACCATCCTGGTGGTCGAGGACGACGACGATACCCGCGCGATGACCTGTCGCTTGGTGGAGCAGATCGGCTTTACCGCCGCGCCCGCGCCGAACGGCCGCGAGGCGCTGGCATGGCTGATGGACAACCCGGTGCCCGCCCTGGTGCTGCTGGACCTGATCATGCCGGAAATGGACGGGTTCGAATTCCTGAGCTCGATCCAGAACGCGCCGCGCCTGGCGCAGATGCCCGTGGTAGTGATCACGGCGAAGGACCTTTCGCAGTCCGATCGGGATATCCTGGCCAAGCGCGCGTCCCAAATCGTCGTCAAAGAGCCGATACCCGGCCAGGAAGTCACGGCCGCGGTCAATGCCGCCGTCCAGCGCGCCCGCGCTCCGGCGCGCGCCGCAAGCGGGAGTTGAGGGATAGGGAATGAGAATTCTGCTGGTCGAAGACAACGAGATGAACCGCGACATGCTTTCGCGGCGCCTGATGCGCAGCGGCTACGAGGTATTGCTTGCCAATGATGGCCAGGCCGGCATCGACATGGCGCAGAAAGAGCGCCCGGACCTGATCCTGATGGACATGAGCCTGCCGGTGATCGACGGCTGGGAGGCGGCCTGGCGCCTGAAGGCCAACGCGACCACGCGGCATATACCGATCATCGCGCTAACCGCGCATGCCATGCCCGGCGACCACAAGAAGGCGACCGACGCCGGCTGCGACGATTACGACACCAAGCCGGTGGACTATCCGCGGTTGCTCGGCAAGATCGAGAAACTCACCGGCGGCGCGAAGGAATGATCCGCGCCAGGGCGACGCGATGACCGCACAGCCGCTCGATTCCAACGATCCCAAGGTGCAGAGCTCGGTCCTGGCGTTCATCCGCCAGGAATTGAGCGCGCCGGTTTCGACGATCATCGGCTATGCCGAGCTGCTGATCGAGGACGCAACCCAGGCCGGCTTCAGCGAGGCGCTGAGCGACCTTAGGCGCATCCATACCGCGGGCATGCAACTGCAGACGCTGGTGCGCGACCTGGTGGAATCGGGCCGCGCGGGCAGCGCGCACTGGTCGCCGAAGGAACTGCGCGCCCGGCTGCGCCACGACTTGCGCACGCCGCTCAACGCGGTCAAGGGCTACAGCGAGATGCTGCGCGAGGTGGCCGAGGAAACCGGCCATGCCGCGTTCGCGCAGGATTTGGGCAAGCTTGTGGACGCCTCCGGCGCGCTGCTGGCGCGCATCGAGGCCCTGTTGGGCGTCACGCGCACCAAAAAAGGCCACGGTTTCTCGGTCCTGGAAATACTGAAGCACGGCTCGCTGCCCGAAACGCTGGCGCGATTGCACGACACCGGCGGCGAGCAGTCGCAGCGCACGCAGGCCGAGCCCAGCTTCGTTCTGGTCGTGGACGACAATGCCGAGAACCGCGATCTGCTGGTGCGCCGGCTGGCGCGCGACGGCCATCGCGTGGCCGAGGCCGCCGACGGGCCGACGGCCCTGGCGTTGGCGGTGAAACAGCCGCCCGACCTGATCATGCTGGACCTGATCATGCCGGGGATGAACGGCTTCGAGGTCCTGACGCGGCTGAAAGCCAACGACGCCACGGCCAGCGTGCCGGTGATCATGGTGTCCGCCCTGGAGGAAGCCGACAGCGTGGTGCGCTGCATCGAGGCAGGCGCCGAGGATTTCCTGTCCAAGCCGTGGGACCCGACCATCCTGCGCGCACGGGTGAATTCTACGCTCGACCGCAAGCGCCTGCGCGACCGCGAGCGGCGGTTCCTCGACCAGTTGCGCGAAGCGCATGGCCGCACCGAGCTGCTGCTGCTGAGCATCCTGCCGCAATCCGTGGCGGCGCGGCTGAATTCCGGCGAAACCATGATCGCCGACCGCTATGCCGACGTTACCGTGCTGTTCGCCGACATCGTGGGCTTCACCGGCCTGTCCTCGGACCTGACGGCGTCCGAGATCATCAGCATGCTGGACGCGGTGTTCACCGAGTTCGACCGCCTGGCGATGGATATCGGCATCGAGAAGATCAAGACCATCGGCGACGCCTACATGGCCGTGGCGGGACTGCCCGATCCGGCGCCCGATCACGCCATGCGCGCGGTTCGCCTGGGCATGCAGATGCTGGAAGCCGCCGACAGCCAGACCGAACAATTCGGCCGGTCGCTGAAGCTGCGCGTCGGAATCCATACCGGCCCGGTGGTCGCGGGCATCATCGGCCGGCAGAAATTCGCGTTCGACATCTGGGGCGATACGGTCAACATCGCCAGCCGCATGGAAAGCCAGGGCGTGCCCGGCCGCATCCAGGTGTCGCAAGACACCTATGACCGCCTGAAGAACGATCTGGACTGGGAGCCGCGCGGCACTGTCGAGGTGCGCGGCAAGGGTCCGATGGAAACCTATCTGCTGAAGCGCTAGCGGCGCCTAGGCCCACATCACGCCGCTGGGCGACAGTTTCTTGCCGCGCTGGGCGATTTCGCCCGGCGGCAGCACATCGCAGCTCGGCCATAAGCCCGTTTCCAGCGCGTCGGCATAGCCGCCTGAAAGCCCGATCCTGCGCATGACCGCGGCTTCGCGTCGGTAGTCATACTCAAGCGCATGGTGCTCGACGCGGATGCCCCCGCGCGACGGCGTCAGCACGCTGAACCACACTCTAGGGGTGCCGTCGTTCGCCGGCAGTCCGATGGCGCCGGGGTTGTGCCACAGCCTACCGCCGATCGCTTGCGAGAAAGGCAGGCCGCAATGCCCGCCGATCACGCCGTCGGCATCGGCCAAGGCAATCTCGGCGCGCTTCTCGGCTTCGGGCGTGGAAGCGAAGACGAAGCGGTTGATGCGGCTGACGCTGCCGTGAATCACGGCCAAATGGCGCCCGCCCACGACGATATCGAGCCGGCGCGGCAGGCCGCTCATCCAGGCGCGATCCGTCGTCGCGACGGCGCGGTTGGCATGGGCGTACCATTCCACCGCCATGCGCTCGCAGGCGGTTCCTTCCTCGAAGCCGCAAGCGCAATCCTGCGACTCGTTGCCTAGGGATTCCTCGCAATTGCCCATCACAACATGGATGCCGGAAGCGCGAATAGCCTGGACGGTCGCCGATGGCTCGCCACAATACGCCACCACATCGCCCGTGCATATCGTTCGCGCTGATGGAATGCCACGGCGTTTTGCTTCCCGCAGCAGCGCCTCGGTTGCGCCGAGATTGCTGTACGGCCCGCCGAACAGCAGAACGGGCCCGTCCATGACGATGGGATCGCTTGGCATGGCGCGACTATAGCAGCGCGCCGCGGCGCGGCAGGATCACGCCGGATCACCTCGGCGCGAGCGGCGCCGGTGGCGCTAAAGCGCCTCGGACCCCGACTCGCCCGTGCGGATGCGCAGCGCCGAGCCGAGCTCCAGCACGAATATCTTGCCGTCACCGATGCGCCCGGTATGGGCGCTTTCGCGGATCGCCTCGACCACCCGGTCGGCGATGGCGTCGTCCACGGCGATCTCGATCTTCACCTTGGGCAGGAAGCTGACGGCGTATTCGGCGCCGCGATAGATCTCGGTCTGGCCTTTTTGCCGGCCGAAACCCCTGACCTCGGTCGCGGTGAGCCCCTGCACCCCCGCGCCGCTGAGCGCGTTGCGCACGTCGTCGAGCTTGTGCGGCTTGATGATGGCGATGATGTATTTCATGGCGCGCCCCCCTGCCGCTAGAAAGTATAGCCGCGTTCACCGTGTACCGACAGATCCAGGCCGTCGATCTCATGCTCGCGCGAAACGCGCAAATCCCCGATCAGGATCGCCACGACCTTGCCGATCACGAAAGTGGCGGCTGCCGACCATACCACGGCGGCGGCGACCGAGACCGCCTGCACGCCGAGCTGCGAGCTCATGGTCATGCCCTCGGCCAGCCCCGCTCCGCCCAGCGCCGCCGTGCCGAACACGGCCGCCAGCAGCGTGCCCATGATGCCGCCGACTCCGTGCACCCCGAATACGTCGAGCGAGTCGTCGATCTTCAGGCCCTTCTTCACCCATTGCACGGCGACGAAGCACACCAGCCCCGCCAGAACTCCGTAGACCATCGCACCCATCGGGCCGACGAAACCGGAGCCCGGCGTGATCGTCGCCAGCCCGGCCACCATGCCCGTGACAATGCCAACAAGGCTGGGCTTGCCGAACTTCAGCCATTCGATCGCCATCCAGGTAAGCGCGGCGGTGGCGGCCGAGATATGCGTGGCGGTCATCGCCGCCCCCGCCGTGTGATTGGCCGCGAGCGCGCTGCCCGCGTTGAAACCGAACCAGCCGACCCACAGCATCGCCCCGCCGGCCATGGTCATGCCCGGGTTGTGCGGCGGCTTCACCTCGCCCGGGAAACCGGCGCGCGGCCCCAGCATCCATGCCAGCACCAGGGCCGACACCCCGGCCGTGGCGTGCACCACGATGCCGCCGGCGAAGTCCATCACACCCATCTTCTGCGCCCAGCCGCCGCCCCACACCCAATGCGCCACCGGCGCATAGACCAGAATCAGCCACAGGGCGCTGAACAACATCACCGCCGAGAACCTCATCCGCTCGGGATAGGCGCCGCAGATCAGCGCCGGGGTGATGATCGCGAACGTCATCTGGAACATGAAGAACACGCTTTCGGGGATATCGCCGGTCAGCGCGTCGCCCGCCACCGACAGCAGGAACGCCTTGCCGAGATAGCCCGTGAGCGGCGATCCGTCGCCGAACGCGATCGAATAGGCGAAAGCCAGCCACAGCACCGAGACCATGCAGGCGATGGCTGAGCATTGCATCAGTACCGACAGCACGCTCTGTGCCCGCACCAGCCCGGCGTAGAACAGCGCCAGGCCCGGCAGGGTCATGAACAGCACCAGGGCCGTGGAGGTAAGCACCCAGGCGGTGTTGCCGCCGTTGAGTGCCGGCGCGGTTTGCGCCCAGGCTGCGGCAGGCAAGGCTACGGCAGCAGCAAGCGACAGCGGCGCGAACACACGCCGTGCGAACAGTGCTTTCATGAACATCCCCCAACCCATAGCATCGGGCCGATTCGATTGCGGCCCAAGAATTAGGCGGTGTCTAACATGAGCTGCCCGTACGGTCATCACGCCGGACTGATTCTGCCTGTAATATCGCCTGTTAGCGCTCAGTGCTGCCTATTGGCACGGCAGCGAAACAATCCGGCGATTCGTTCAGGCGCTCCGGCCGGCCTCGCCCAGATAGGCTTCGCGGATATGCGGCTGGGACAGCAGATCGGCGGGGCGGCCCTCGGCGACGATGCGCCCGCCCTCCAGAACATAGGCGCGCTGGGCCGACGCCAGCGCCTTGGCGGCGTTCTGTTCGATCAGCAGGATCGACACGCCTTCGGCATGGATCGCGCGGATGGCGTCGAATACCTGGTCGACCACCAGCGGCGCCAGCCCTAGGGACGGCTCGTCGATCAGCAGCAAGCGCGGCCGCGCCATCAAGGCCCGGCCGATCGCCACCATCTGCTGCTGCCCGCCCGACAGGGTGCCGGCGCTCTGCCGCCGGCGCTGCTTCAGCACCGGGAACATGGCATAGACGCGCTCCAGCCCTTCAGCGCGGAACCGCCGCGCTTCCCGGCGATAGCAGCCGAGTTCGAGGTTCTCCTCCACGGTCATGCCGGTAAACAGCCGCCGCCCCTCGGGAATGATGGCGACACCCCGGCGGCTTAAGTCCTGTGCAGTCGATCGCGTCACGTCCTCGCCGTCGAGGCCGAGATAGCCCCGGCGGATCGGCAGCAGCCGCTGGATGGCGTTGACCAGCGTGGTCTTGCCGGCGCCGTTCGGGCCCACGACTGAGACGATCTCGCCCCCGTGCACGGCGATCGACACGTCCCACAACGCGGGCGCGTCGCCATAGGATACGTTGAGGTCGCGCGCCTCAAGCATGGGCCGTCCCCAGATAGGCGGCGACGACCGCTTGTTCGCGTACCACGTCGCGCGGCATCCCCTCGGCGATCACCTCCCCGTAATTCAGCACCACCAGCCGGTCCACCAGCGCCAGGACCGCGCGCATGTTGTGCTCGATGAACAGCACCGTGGCGCCGCGCCGCCTGATCTCGCGGATCAACGCCACGGCGCTGGCGATCTCGCCGGGCGTCAGGCCCGACAGCACTTCATCCAGTAAAACCAAACGCGGCCCGCAGGCCAGCGCCCGCGCCAGCTCCAGGAACTTGCGCTGGTGCAGGTTGAGTTGCGCCGGCAAGGCGCCGGCGCGCTGATCGAGCCCGGTGAACTCAAGCAGGCGCATCGCCTCGCGCCGTGCGCTGGTCTGATCCAGCGCCGCCGCGCCGAACATGCCGGCCAGCGTCACGTTCTCCAGCACGCTCAGGCGCCGGAACGGCCGCGGTATCTGGTAGGTGCGCGCCACGCCCAGCCCCGCGATGCGATGCGCCGGCAGCCGGGTCAGATCAACGCCGCCCAGCAGAATCCGCCCGGCATCGGGCCGGTAATAGCCGCTGATGGCGTTGACCAGCGTGGACTTGCCCGAGCCGTTCGGGCCCACGACTGAGACGATCTCGCCCCCGTGCACGGCGATCGACACGTCCCACAACGCGGGCGCGTCGCCATAGGATACGTTGAGGTCGCGCGCCTCAAGCATGGGCCGTCCCCAGATAGGCGGCGACGACCGCTTGTTCGCGTACCACGTCGCGCGGCATCCCCTCGGCGATCACCTCCCCGTAATTCAGCACCACCAGCCGGTCCACCAGCGCCAGGACCGCGCGCATGTTGTGCTCGATGAACAGCACCGTGGCGCCGCGCCGCCTGATCTCGCGGATCAACGCCACGGCGCTGGCGATCTCGCCGGGCGTCAGGCCCGACAGCACTTCATCCAGTAAAACCAAACGCGGCCCGCAGGCCAGCGCCCGCGCCAGCTCCAGGAACTTGCGCTGGTGCAGGTTGAGTTGCGCCGGCAAGGCGCCGGCGCGCTGATCGAGCCCGGTGAACTCAAGCAGGCGCATCGCCTCGCGCCGTGCGCTGGTCTGATCCAGCGCCGCCGCGCCGAACATGCCGGCCAGCGTCACGTTCTCCAGCACGCTCAGGCGCCGGAACGGCCGCGGTATCTGGTAGGTGCGCGCCACGCCCAGCCCCGCGATGCGATGCGCCGGCAGCCGGGTCAGATCAACGCCGCCCAGCAGAATCCGCCCGGCATCGGGCCGGTAATAGCCGCTGATGGCGTTGACCAGCGTGGACTTGCCCGAGCCGTTCGGGCCGACCAGACCCAATATCTCACCTGCGCGCAACTCCAGGTTCACGCCGGCCAGCGCGCGCACGCCGCGAAACGACAGATGCACATCCTCGCAACGCAGCAGGGTTTCGCCGGCCGGTGCAGCAGCCACATGCGGCGCGGGCAGAGCGGCCGCCTTGTCCTTCGCCGGCGGTGGTGCTTCGCGGCGGCGATACGACGCGACGAATCCCATCACGCCATGCGGCAGAAACAGCACCGCCAGGATCAGGACCAGGCCGATGACCGCCCTGCCCGCCACCGCCCATTGCCCGCCGACGAAGGCGTAGTTGAGCATGGTCACGAACGCGGCGCCGATCGCGGGCCCGAGCCAGTGCCGCGCGCCGCCCAGGACGCTCATCAGGATCACGAACAGCGGCACGGTGATCGAGAAGGTCTCGGCCACCGTGACATAGGCGATGAAGACGGCATGGATGCCGCCGGCCACGCCGGCCAGGAACGAGGACAGGCCCAGGGCCGCGAGCTTGAGGCGATAGGTGGGCACGCCCATCACCTCGGCCACGTCTTCGTCGTCGCTGATGGCGAACAGGCCGCGCCCCAGCCGCGCATACTGCACGACCCAGGCCGTGGCTAGCGAAACGGCGGCGATCAAGAGGCCGAACAGATAGATCGACGCGCTGGGGCTGGCGTAGAGCCTGGGCACCTGCACGCCGCTCAGGAACACGCCCGGCCCGCCGTCGATGCCGGTATTGAGCACGATGGTGGCTAGCACGAACGTGACCGCCAGGCTCAACAGCGCGAATACCTCGCCGCGCATCCGCCGCAACCGGAACACGACAGCGCCGATGCCCAGGCCCAACGCCGCCGCCACGATCCCGGCCAAAGGCAGGGTCCAGACGAAGGGCACGTCGTAGCGCGCGGTCAGCACCGCCGTGGCATAGACGCCGGCGCCATAGAACGCGCCGTGGCCGAACGAGAAATACCCGGAGAAGCCGCTGAGTAGCGCCCAGGACGTGGCCAGGGCGACCCACAGGCACACCAGGAACAGGAACGATTCGTAGAACGCCGGCGGCTTCAGCAGCGGTATGGCCGCGAACGCGACGACGGCTAGGGCGAAAATCGCGGCCCGGCTTTGCCAGCGCATGTCAGACCCGGCCCGGGCGCAGCAGGAGAACCAGGATCAGCAGGGTGAACGACACCAGCGGCGCCCAGCTTGGCGCGGTGACGGCCATAGTCACCGCCTCGCTGACGCCGATGGCGATCCCCGCCAGCATCACCCCGATGGGATTGCCGAGCCGGCCCAGGATCACCACCGCGAACACCACGCCCATCCAGGCGAACATCTGCGACGGCGTGAGGGTGTAGATCATGGCGATGAACGCCCCGGCCACGCCAGCATAGGAGGCGCTCAACCCCGACAGCAGCAAGGCGAGGCGCCGGTGATCGACGCCGAACGCCGCGGCGATGTCCGGGTCTTCGGCGCTGGCGCGCAGCGCCTTGCCCATATAGGTGAATCGCAGCCACGCCCAGGTGCCGAGCGACAGCGCCACGGCGGTCGCCAGCATCTCGGTCTCGACGATCGGCACGAAAATCGGGCCGAACTTCATCGACACGGCACCGTGGCCCAGCTCCAGCTTGCGGAAATCGGCGGTCCAGAACCATTGGATCACCGCCTCGACGATCACCGTGACGCCGAACGTGACCAGCAGCGACGCGAATTCGTTGACGGCAAAGCGCGCGAACACCCACTGCATCGCCACGCCGAACAGGAACAGCGCCGGGACGATGGCGAGGATCGCGAACAGCGGATGCCAGCCGAGGGCGCCGATCAGCTGATAGGCCAGATAGGCGCCCAGGAACGCCAGGGCGAAATGCGCCAGGTTGATGAGGCGCAGATAGCCCCAAGACAGGCTAAGGCCCAGCCCGACCAGCCCGTAAAGCGCGCCGGTGAACAGGCCGGATACGAGCGACTGCCCGATCAGCGTGGCGCTGGGCATCTACCCCGCGATCCCGCGTGACGGATTTTAGAAGCGAGCCGGAATCGACACGCGCCGGCCCGCCCCTGACAGTGTTACGGCGTCAACAGCTTGGCGCCGGGTGCGGCGAATTCCAGCGGCCAGACCACCAGCCACTTGCCGTTCTGCAACTGCTTGATCTTCATCAGGTCGTCGCCGTAGTTGCTGGCGCCGTCGAAGCGTACCTTGCCGATGATGGCATCGACCCGGTTCTTCTTCAGCCAATCCGCCAGCACCTTGTCGTCCAGGCTTTTAGTCGCCGTCACCGCCTGATCGAGGATCTGCCAGGCCGTGTAGGACGCGGCGGCCTGCACCTCGACCTGGTTGTCCGGCAGCCCGGCCTTGGCGGCGCGCTCGTTGAACGTTTTCACGAACGCCGCTGCCACCGGATTGTTGGTGAAGGGCGGGTGCTGCTCGAAGATGGTCGCAGCCAGGGCGTTCTTGGCGTCGGGCGATTGCGCGGTCGGGCCCGGCGCTGGATAGAGATGGAAATGGATCGGCGGCACGTAGTCGATCTTCTTGGCCGCGTCCAGCAGCATCACGCCTTCCAGGCCGATCGCGCCGATCCACAGGAAATCGGGCTTCACGTCCTTCACGCGGGCGGCGATCGGGCCGAACTCGCGGTTGCCGAATTCCCATTCCAGCCACAGCACTTCCTGCAGTCCGCGCGCCTTGGCCACTTCGCGCACGCCCGCCGACAGGAAATGCACGGACGGGAACTTGGAGGTCACGATCGCCACGGTCTTGGGCGGCTTGGCCGATTTGGCCAGCGCGTCGAACAGCGTGTTGGGGAAGGTCTTTTCCGGGTTCGGTCCCAGCGCCCAGGCCGGGAACTGCATCGGGTACTTGGCCATCGCCGGAATGCCGAAGGTATGGTGGATCAGGATTTTGTTGTAGCGCTCGGCCACGCTCATCGCCGACAGGATCGCCCCGGTGGCGTACGGCCCCATGAACAGATCGACCTTGTCGACGGTCAAGAGCTGCTCGTACAGCGTGCGCGCCACGTCGGGCTTGGATTGGTCGTCTTTCAACACCCATTCCACAGGGCGGCCTAGAAGCCCGTTCTTGGCGTTCAACTGCTCGACGTAAATCTCGCCCACCAGCTTGTGGACCTGCGAGGTGGCGGCCAGCGGCCCGGTGAGCGCCAGCGTGCTGCCGATGCGCACGGGCTTGCCCGTGGGCGCGGCTAGGGATGGCGGCGACGCCAGGGCGCAGGCGGCGAACGCGCCGATCGCGGCCAGCACCGTGCGCTGAACGAGCTTCATGTAATCCTCCCCCGAATGACCCGGGCCTTTGCCGGCCCGTTGGCGTTTTCCGGCATCATGTTACACACGCCCCGCGGCGCCCGGCAATGCCGCCCCCAGGGTGGGATGGCGCCCATCGCCCGCGGCCGGGACCGCCATTGACGCGCCGCGCCGGGCGGCGTGTTATTGCCGCAACGAACGGGCGCCGGCACGCGCCGCAAGCCCAATTCCGGGAGGACGTAAGTTGAGCATTCGATCGTTGCAGCATTTCGCGCTCGCCGTGCCCGACCCGGCGAAGGGGCGCGGCTTCTATACCGATTTCGGGCTGGAAGGCAGCGAGAGCGGCAACCGCGTGGTGATGCGTTGCCACGGCCGCGACCAAGACCAGGTGGTGCTGGTGGAAGGGCCGAAGCGCCGCATGCATCACCTCTGCTTCGGCACGTCGGCGGACAAGCTGGGCGAGTTGAAAAAGCGCATCGAAGCCGCCGGAACGCGGCTGGTCGATCCGCCCAACGAAGCGCCGGGCGAAGGATTGTGGCTGCGCGACCCCGACGGGGTGCTGGTCAACATCAAGGCCGCCGAGTCGGCACCCTGGGCCACAGCGCCGGAATGGAAACTCAACACCCCCGGGCATTTCACGCGCCTGGGCAAGCGCGCGGCGCCCGAGCGCAACCTGAAGGTTCAGCCCAAGCGCCTGGGCCATGTGCTGCGCTTCACGCCCAACCTCGATCGTACGATCGACTTCTATACGCGCGTGCTGGGCCTGCGCTTAAGCGACCGCGCGCAGAACCTCGTGGCGTTCCTGCACACGGAGGGCGGCAGCGACCATCACGTGCTCGCGTTCCTCGCCTCCGACCGGCCGGGCTTCCACCACGCCAGCTTCGAGGTGGCGAATGTCGACGAGATCGGCATGGGCGCCTGCAACCTGCTGGCCAAGGGCTATCGCAACGGCTGGGGTTTCGGCCGGCACGTGATCGGCTCGAACTTCTTCCACTACATCCGCGATCCCTGGAACGGCATGGCCGAGTATTTCACCGACATCGACTACATCCCGGCCGGCATGGCCTGGGAAGCGAAGAACTGGCCGCTGGAAGACTCGCTCTATGTCTGGGGGCCGGCCGTGCCCGAGGATTTCGGCGCGAATTTCGAAGACGCGCGCTGACCAGCCGCCAGGGGGACACGCAAGCGATGAAACGCAGCACCGAGCGATTCCTGTGCACGCATACCGGCAGCCTGCCCAGGCCGGAAGACTTGATCAAAGCGATGTACGCCAAGGAAGAAGGCATACCGATCGATCGCACGGCCCTGGGCCAGCGCATCAAAGCGGCGGTGGCCGAGGTGGTGGGCAAGCAGGCCGAGGCCGGCATCGACCTGATCAACGACGGCGAAATGTCGAAGCCGAGCTACGCCACCTACATCAAGGACCGCCTGAAAGGCTTCGGCGGCACCGGCAATACCTTCGTCTATCAGGACCTGGCGGAATTCCCGAGGCTGGAGAAGCGCGTGTTCGGCGATCCCGGGCGCTCGCGCCGCAAGACCCCGGCCTGCAACGCAGCCATCAGCGTGGGCGACGAAGCGGCGGCGGGCATCGACGTCGCCAATTTGAAGGCGGCGCTGGCCGGGGTGAAGTCCGAGGGCGCGTTCATGAGCGCGGCCTCGCCGGGGGTGATCTCGCTGTTCTTCCGCAACGACCACTATCCCAGCTTCGAGAAATACATCTTCGCCATCGCCGAGGCGATGCGCCACGAATACGAGACCGTGGCCAAGGCCGGCATTGTGCTGCAGCTCGATTGTCCCGACCTGGGCATGGGGCGGCATATCCAATACGCCGACCTCAGCGTCGCCGAGTTCCGCAAGCGCGCCGAGCTGCATATCGAGGCGCTGAACCACGCCACCGCGAACATCCCCATGGAACAACTGCGCATGCATCTGTGCTGGGGCAACTACGAAGGCCCGCACCATTGCGACGTACCGTTGAAGGACATCGTCGACGTGGTGTTCAAGGCGCGGCCGCAGGCTCTGTCGTTCGAAGCCGCCAACCCGCGCCACGCCCATGAATGGACCGTGTTCGAGACGGTCAAGCTGCCGGACGGCAAGATCCTGATCCCCGGCGTGCTCGAGTCGAAATCCAACTTCATCGAGCATCCCGAGCTGGTGGCGCAACGCATCGCCCGCTACGCCAAGCTGGTGGGGCGCGAGAACGTGATCGCCGGCAGCGATTGCGGCTATGGCACCTGGGTCGGCCAGGCGGCGGTCGACCCCGACGTGGTGTGGGCCAAGCTCAAGGCGATGGCCGACGGCGCGCGCCTCGCCACCAAACAGTTCTGGAAACAGTAGCCCTTACCAGGGCAGGATCGCCGGCTGGTAGTTCTCGATCCGCTCGGTGATCTTCATCAGCGGCTCGATGCCGTAGAGCTTGCGCGCGTTCTCGCCCAGGAATTTCTTCTGCACGTCCGGCGGCACGTTGAACTCGGCCATGTGGTACAGGCCGTCCCAGGCGTCCTCGGCGTCGTGGTGCGGATAGTCCGAGGACCAGATGGCGATGTCCTTGAAGTCTTGCCACATCTTGTAGACCTGCATTTCGTCGGACTCGAAGCCGATGAAGCAGCGGCCGTAGAAGCTTTCCACCGGGTCGCGCAACGGGCGGTTGTCGCGCTGGAAGGCGAACAGGTTAGAGAAATTCGACGCGCGGTGCAGCACCATCGGCAGCCACGACGCGTTCGATTCCAGCACCGCGGCCTTGAGCTTGGGGAACTTGTCGAGCCACCCCGTCTGCATCACGACGGCCACCCAGGTCATCGCCTCCATCACGAAGCCCAGCGTCTCCGACGTATCGACCGTGGGGTCCATCGCTGCGGCGATGTTGGAGACGAACTGTCCGGGCGAATAGACCACGGCTTCGTCGGTGAACATCAGCCCCTGGCCAGAATGGCCGCGCGCCTGGGCCATGCGCTGGCCCCACTCCGGCGTCAGCGCCTCGCGCGACGGGAAGGTGTGCATCGCCAAAACGATGCCCAGCGATTCGAATTCGCGCCACAGCGGATCGAATTCCGGCAGCGTCGGATAGCGGCCGTTCCAGAAGCACGGGCGCACCGCCGCCGCCTTGAAGCCGAGCTTCGCCACGCGGCGCAATTCCTCGACCGAGGCCTCGACGCTTTGCAAGGGGAGCACGGCGCAGGGGAACAGGCGCTTGCGGTCGGCGGCGCAGTAATCGTGCACCCAGTCGTTGAAGGCGCGCGCCAGGATCGCGGCGGCGCCCGGATCGCGCACCAGCGCCAGGCGCACGAACCAGGTCGCGAACAGCATCACCTGGTCGGTGCCCAACGCGTCCATGTCGTTGAGCCGCGCCTGCGGGTCGCGGCAGCCCAGCAGGCGGCCGAACTTCGCCTGCCATTCCTTGGTGCCGGGGGTCAGCTTGCCGATCTCTTTCTTGTCCCAGCGCGCCCAGCCCACCTCGGCGGCGTTCGAGCGTTCGCGCGCGGCAGGGACGACGCGGCCGTTGATCATCAACAGGTCGCTGTCGGTATTGAAGCAGAACTGGGTCTTGACCCAGGAGCGGCTTTTCGCCGGCACGTATTCGTCCCAAACCGCGGGCGGCTCGACCACGTGGCTGTCGCAGTCGAACACCGGAAAATTCTTCGACATGTTGGTAGCCATCGCGCCTCTCCCCCTTGCCTTTTTCAGTATTTGAAATATCCTTCTATTATCCGAAATTCGAGGCTGCGATGTCAATAAACCCGGCCTATATGACGGCGACCCTGGTCAAGGGCCTGGACGTGCTGGAGGCCCTGTCGGACGTCGAGGAGATCGGCCTCAGCGACCTGGCGCGCAAGCAGGGCGTGTCGGGCCCGACGCTGTTCCGCATCCTGGCGACCCTCGGCGCGCGCGGCTATGTGCATAAATCGCCGGCCGGGCGCTACCGCCTGACGCTCAAGGCCTGGGAGATCGGCGCCAAGGCGGTGCGGCGCCTGGCCTTGCGCGACATCGCCCGGCCGTTCATGGAGCGCCTGGCTTCCGACACGCAGGAAACCGTGAACCTGTCGGTCATGCAGGGCGACGGCATCGTCATCATCGACAAGATCGACAGCCCGCATCCCGTGCGCGCGGAAACTTTCGTCGGCCTGCGCGCGCCGATTCACTGCTCGGCCACCGGCAAGGCGATCGTGGCGTTCGAGCAGCCGCAGGCGCTTGAGGCGATACTGCCGGAACGGTTGCAGCGCCATACCGAGGCGACCATCACCGACCGCGCCGATCTGGCCAAGGAATTGGCGCAGGTGCGCCGCCTGGGCTGGGCCAAGAACCGCGAGGAATGGCGGCCGGGCGTTTGCGCCGCCGCCGTGCCGGTGCGCGACGCGGCCGGCGCGGTCGTGGCCTCGCTCAGCGTCACGGTGCCGACCTCGCGCTTCAACAACGAGATCGCGCGCGACCGGCTGGCGCCGGCGCTGAAAAAAGCCGCCGCCGGGCTTGAACAGCAGATCGCGCGTACGGCACGATAGGCCTGACATGGCGAGCAAAAACGATACCCAGGGCATCGAGCGCTTCTCCCTGAAAGACCGCGTGGTGCTGATCACCGGCGCGCGCGGCGGATTGGGCCTGGAAATGGCGCGCGGGATGGCCGCCGCTGGCGCCATCGTCGGTATCAACAGCCGCGACGCGGGCCGCGCCAAGAAAGCCGCCGACGCCATCCCCAACGCCTTCCCCGCCCCGTTCGATATCACCGACCTTGCCGCCGCGGCCAAAGCGATCGACGCGGTGGTGAAGCGGCACGGCCGCATCGATTGCCTGGTCAACAACGCCGCGTTGCGCGACCGAAGGCCGTTGCAAGACATCGCGGCGGCCGACTTCCGCAAGCTCATGGAAACCAACCTGGTCGCCGCCTACGAAGTCTCGCGCCTGGCGGCCCGGCACATGGCGCGGCGCAAATCCGGCCGGCTGATCTTCGTCACATCGATGGTCGGTCCGCAATCCTTCGGCGGCGATCCGGCCTATGTCGCGTCCAAGGGCGGCCTGACGGCGTTGATGCGCGCGCTGGCGGTCGAGCTGGGGCCGCGGGGCATCACCGCCAACGCCATCGCGCCCGGGTTTATCCTGACCGATGTCAACGCGGGCTTCTTCGCCACCGCTAAGGCGAAAACGCTGGGCCGGCGCATTCCGCTCAGGCGCTGGGGAAGGCCGGACGAGCTGGTGGGTGCGGCGATCTTCCTCGCCTCCGACGCCGCGTCCTATATCAACGGCCATGTGCTGACGGTGGACGCCGGGCTTTCCATCGCGCTGTGACGCGATGGCGGCTTTAAGCTAACCTTCCCACCCCGCCGTCTCTCCCGCGAAGGATTTGCCGCCGATGCCGCCAGCCAACGCCCCCGGGCAAACCGCCGACGCGCCGGCGCAGGAATTCGAATGCCTGCACGAAATCGTCGCCAAGGCCCGCAAAAACCTGGACCAGAACGCCTGGGACTACATCGCCGGCGGCACCGAAACCGAAACCACGCTGCGGCGCAACCGCCTGGCGCTGGATTCGATCGCTTTTCGTCCTCGTGTTCTACGGGATGTCAGCAACGTCGACGCGACGGTCGAACAATTCGGACGCAAGCTGCGCCTGCCCGTGTTCATGGCGCCTGTGGGGGCGCTGGAGACGTTCCACGAAGGCGCGGGCGGCGCCGTCGCGCGCGCTTCGGGCGAATTCGGCTGCGGCCACATGCTGAGCTCGGTCTGCAAGCCCGGCCTGGAAGGCGTGGCCGAAGCGGCGCCCAGGGCCCTGCGCATGTACCAGCTCTACGCCCTGGGCGATGCCGGGTTCGTGGACGATCATGTCGAGCGCGCGATGAAGGCGGGATACGCCGCGTTTTGCCTGACCGTGGATACGGCGCTCTATAGCCGGCGCGAGCGCGACATCGCCAAGCGCCACGTCACCGCGGGGCGGCGGCGCGCCGCCGGGCGCGTCCACCTGGCGCAGTTGGATTGGCAGACGGTGCAGCGCGTGAAGGCCAGGCTGGACATTCCGTTGATCCTGAAAGGCATCGCCACTTCCGAGGACACAAAGATCGCCGTGGAGCACGGCGTGGACTGGATTTACGTCTCCAACCACGGCGGCAGACAGTTGGATCACGGCCGCGGCGCGATGGAAGCATTGCCCGAGGTGATCGAAGCCGCGGGGGGCCGGGCGAAGATCATGGTCGATGGATCGTTCTGCCGCGGCAGCGACGTGGTCAAGGCGCTGGCCGCCGGCGCCGATCTGGTGGGGCTGGGGCGGATGCAGTGCTACGCGCTGGCCGCCGCCGGCCAGGCCGGCGTCGCGCGCATGCTGGAATTGCTGGAGGACGAGGTGAAGCGCTGCCTGGGACTGGCCGGCGCCGCGTCGTTCGCGGGCCTGAACCGCGCTTATCTGCATCCGGCCGCGCCCACCAACCCGCCGCATGTGTTGAGCGCGTTTCCGTTGCTGAAGATCGACGATTACCGCTATTGAGCGGACGGCGGCTGGAATCAGTCGATCCGCAGCATTCCTTCCACGGGCGCCCCAGCGTCGTTGCCGCCGGCGACGCGAACAGAAGGCGGCCGCGCAAGCCCGTCTTGCCGCCTGTCCGCTATGGCGATCCATTTACTGTCCTGCATCGCGCTGAAATCGGCATAGTCCACGCATTTGCGGCATTCCTTGCCCTTCGGGCCGATGGCGAACAGGTCGCGCCGCCACGACAGGTACTCCGGCGAGGCATAGACATCGAACAACGAGCGCCCCCCGCCCAGCTTCCCGACCACCAATCCTTTGTGCTGCTCGGCATCGCCGACGAAATGGCAGCACGGCAGGACATTTCCGTTGTAGGAAATGACCATCATCTGAATCGGCACCGTGCAGGCGGACGTGCGCTCGTAATCCTGGCGGCCGATACCGTCGAGAATGCCGCCGCGGTCATGCCCGATCTTCTCGTAGTCGTGCTGGAATATCTGGATCATCATGTCGCGATAGGGAATGGCGCCGACGACCGAAACGCCCGGCACATGGGTATCGATCCGGAAGTCGAGGCCGAGTTTCCTGGAGAGCATTCCTATTCTCTTGATGACCTTCCTGTCGTCGAACGGCATGAACCGCTGCAAATGAACCGATATGTACATGACGCGGGCGCCAGCGTCGTATAGCTCGTCCAGGTAGTCGCGCGTGAGATAATCGCCGTTGGAAAAGACCGTGAGGGCCGCGCGCGGGATCGCCGCCCGCGCCTCGCGGACGCGGGCAACGAGAAACTCCCGGTGCATGGTCGGCTCGTTCAGGCCGATGAAACGGAACTGGCCGTCCCAATCGACCGTGGCGAGGTCGGCAACGATGCCGCGATAGACATCGACATCCATGAAATTGTTCGTGCTGAGCCGGTCGAGAACGCTGTTCGAGCAGTAATGGCAGCGCCGGTTGCATTGCGAGAATATTTCGACGTCGATGATGCGAAGGCCGTTCTTGACCGCCATCCGGCGTTCGGATTCCGCCTTCAATTCGCGAAAATGAAGCGTGCTGATGATGGTATCCTGGAACACACCCAGGACGCGGTCGTCCGGCGAGGCGTTCTGTCCGTCATCGCCTGAAGCAGGCGCCAGATTGAGTGCCGACTCAAAGGCCCGCGCTTCGCCCATCCATCCCCTGTTGCGCAGAAGCCCGATGGAGTTTCGCGCATAAACCAACTGAGCCGGGTTCAATGCGGCCGGGGATGGAGGGACAGCCGCTTCCGCCAGCGAAATCCGCGCACGCCGCTTACGGGCGCGCCAGATCCACGTCGGAAGCAGGCTTCTCACGTCCATCGGGCCGACATCAGGTTTCTCCCGGGTTCCGTTTTACGGCTACGGACAGGCCGCCCATGAAAACGGCGATTAGCTAGACCGCTTCGGCGCCGGAAAAGCGTGGCGGACGGAGTGGGATTCGAACCCACGTTACGGTTTCCCGTAAACACGCTTTCCAAGCGTGCGCCTTCAACCGCTCGGCCACCCGTCCTTGCCGCCGCCGAAGCGCGGAACGGCCGGGACACTAGCCGAGCCGCCGTTGAGGGGCAACCCGGCGCGACGCTCCCCATCCCGCTGGGCAGAGCACCGGCGGAGGAAATTTGCTAGACTGGCGCCACCAGCCGGCCGGGCGTACGGCACGGCGGCATGGGGGTGGGGGCCGGAGCCGATGCATTACATCGGGCGTTTTTTCAGGTTTATCGCGCGGCTGATCGGCGCGGTGCTGCTGCTGGCCGCCCTGGCCGTCCTGCTGATGGATATGATTGCGTCGATGCACCAAGGGGCGCTGCGCCTGGCCAGCGCCGGCGAGGTATGGGCCGCCGTCAACCGCGACAGCCTGCTTTTGGCCGAACCGGGCGTCGACCGCCATATCTGGCCGGGCCTGTGGCAGGCGGCGGTCGTGCCGGTGCTGCTATGGCCGGCCATCGCGGTTCTGGGCGTGCCGGCGGCGCTGCTGCTGCTGCTGTCGTCCCGCCGGCAGCGACGGCGCAGCGGCCTCAGGTAGCGGCGCAGACCGCCGGCTTTCTAGCGAGCAATCCGTCCCTGGCGGAGCAGGGTCGTTATCGCGTCCGCTCCCATCGGCTTTGCAAAAAGGAAGCCCTGGGCCTCGGTGCAGCCCCACTGCGCCAGAAGCCGGGCCTGGTCGCCGGTTTCCACGCCCTCGGCGATCACCTTGATGCCCAGTTCCCGCGCCAGGCCGATCGTGGCCTTCACGATCGCGGCGTTGCTTGCGTCGCTGGCCAGACCGCCGACGAATTCCTGCGCGATCTTGATGCGATCCACCGGGAAGCGGCGAAGATAGCTGAGCGAGGAATAGCCGGTGCCGAAATCGTCGAGCGCAAGCCGAACCCCGGATTGCTGCAACCGCCGCAAGACGCCGCCATGCTCGCGCGACGCTTCCATCAGGGCGGTTTCCGTCAGCTCGATCTCCAGCCGCGCGGGCGCCAGTTCCGTCTCGGCAAGAATTTCCTGTATTGCCGCCTCCAGGGCGACGGCCGATTTGAATTGGATCGCCGAAACGTTCACACCGATCAGCGGCAGATCGAGGCCTGCGTCCAGCCACGCCTTGGCCTGGCGGCAGGCCTCGCGCAGCGTCCATTCGCCCAGGGCGATGATCATGCCGCCGCGCTCCGCCGCCGGAATGAAGTCGTGCGGACTCAGCAACCCGCGTTCGGGGTGGCGCCAGCGCACCAACGCCTCCATGCCGACGATGCCGCCGTCTACGATGCGAACCTGCGGCTGGTACTCCAGAAACAGCTCGCCTCGCTCCAGCGCCTTGCGCAGATCGGCCCCCAGCGCCACGCGCGAATGCACCTCGACATCCATCGCATCGGTGAAAAAGCGATAGGTCCGCCGGCCTTCGGATTTGGCGCGGTACAGCGCAAGGTCCGCGTGCGACAGGATGGCTTCCGGGTCGCGGTTGTCGGGGCCGTAGACGGCGATGCCGAAGCTGGCGCCGATGCGGATTTCGTTGCCTTTGATCGAATGCGGCTCGGCCATGACTTTCAGCAGTTTTTCGGCCAGCAAGCCGGCATCGACCGAATCTTTCATGCCGGCCGCCAGCACCGCGAACTCGTCGCCGCCGAACCGCGCGACCGTATCGATGCCCCGGACATTGGCCTCAAGCCGTTGCGCCACCGATTGCAGCAGAAGGTCGCCGACCGGATGGCCGAGCGTGTCGTTCACGTCCTTGAAATGATCGAGGTCCAGGTACAGCACCGCGAATCCGGTTTGCTCGCGCTCAGCCCAGGCGATCGCATGATGGATCGCCTCGACGAACACGGCGCGGTTCGCCAAGCCGGTCAGAACGTCCTGGCGCGCCAATGTGCGGATTTGCCGTTCGGCGCGCTTGCGGTCGGTGATGTCGCGAAAGAACCAGATGCGCCCGATATAGCGTTGATTGGAGTCGCGCAGCGTCACTGTGTGCCGGTCGAAAATCCGGCCGTCGGCCAGCTCCAATTCGTCGTGGCTTTTTTCGTCGGGATGGTCGTAGAGGTAGCGGACGCGTTCGATGAACTGCTTCGGATCCTTGAGGTGCGCGGTTACCGTCGCAAGCACCTGGGTATCGTCGCCGGCCTCGACGATTTCTTGCGTCAGGCCCCACATCTCGACGAAGCGCCGGTTGAACGAAATGATCCGCGACTCGGCATCGACCACGAGGATGCCGTCGGGCGAACTTTCCATCGCCGTGCGATGCAGGGTGGCAAGGAACTGCGGATCGGTCGCGGCCCCGTCCCGGCGCGCGGCCGGTTCACGCGGGTCTCCGGCGCCGGAGCGCGGTTTATCGATATTTGCCAATGCCATGCAGCCTTCCGGCGAGCCCGGCTGGGGTCGAACCCGACCCGCTCGCACTGTATTTTGTCTAAAATACCGCCAAATCGCCAGCGCGGCATTGACGTAAGTCAGGTGGAGGGCCGGCTGGCGCGAGCAAGATTACCAATCGCGCCGCTATCATCCGGCCTGTTACGGCCTAGGCCGAGGGACCCCATGACCGAAACACCCGACCAGAATGAGAAAACGGACAACAGAATCGCCGCATATTCGACTTGGGTGAGCAATCTGCGTGCCGGCAAGCCCGTGCCGCCCCTGCGCGCGGAAGGGCTGGATTCAATAGGTCGGCTGGGTCAGGAGTTGGAGTTGCTGGCGGGTGTACTGAATCGGCGCGAACACGAACTTCGACAACTGTTCGATCTCGTCCAAACCGTGGAGCAAGGCGTCCTTATCGAAGACGTGTTAAATTATATCTTCAACGGCTTTACCAACGTCATCCCATTCGAGCGCATCGGCTGCACGTTTCTTTCCGAGGACGGTACTCGTGTCAGCGCGTATTGGGCGCGGTCGAACCTGGGTCCGATGCAAATTTCCGCAGGTTACTCACAGCCTCTGGCGGGCAGCAGCCTGGAACAGATACTGCGCACGAACCAGCCCCGCATTATCAACGACCTGGAGGCTTACCTCAAAGCCAAGCCGGGCTCCGACTCCACGCGTCGAATCGTAACCGAGGGCGGCCGGTCCAGCCTGACCTGCCCATTGATCGCCCGGGATCGCCCGGTCGGTTTCCTTTTCTTCACCAGCGGCAAGAAAGACACATACCGGGAATTGCATCAGGCGATTTTCCGACAGATCGCCGCCCAGGTGTCGCTTGTGATCGATAAGAGCAGGCTTTATCAGCGGCTGATCGAAAGCAACCGTCGACTTGTCGAGGACGGCCGGCAGCTGGAACTGGCGGCCTCGCACGATGCGCTAACCGGCGTGCTTAATCGGGGCGCCATCATGAGGATTCTAGAGGCGGCGGTGACGGAGGCAGCCACGAGCGGGAAGACCGTCGGCGTCATCATGGCGGACATCGACCACTTCAAACGCATCAACGACAGCCTGGGCCATGCGGCCGGGGACGAAGCACTGAAGGAATTTACACGCCGCCTTAAGTCCGCGCTTAGGCAAGACGACCGGCTGGGCCGCTATGGCGGCGAGGAATTCCTGATCGTGGTCGTCGGCGCGTCGAGCGATGCGATGCGCAACACTGCGGAGCGCCTACGCGCGATTGTTGCCGCATCGCCGTTCGAACTTGGCGCGGCCAGGCAAACCATCACCGCCAGCTTCGGCACATCGGTATCGGAGGCGGCGAAATGCACGCCGCCGTCCCTTGTCGCCGCGGCAGATCGCGCTCTATATGTCGCGAAAAACGCGGGCAGGAACCGCGTCGCGGAAGCTTGATCGGAGAAGCATGAACCGCGCGGCCAGCTGGCACGCCCAATCCTGCACAAAATCCGCAGGTTGACTGCCGTTTGTGGCGCCTATTCGTCGTTCATCTTCAGCGCGGCGATGAAGGCGGATTGCGGAATATCCACCTTGCCGTACTGGCGCATGCGCTTCTTGCCCTCTTTCTGCTTTTCCAGCAGCTTTTTCTTGCGCGTGATGTCGCCGCCGTAGCATTTGGCGGTCACGTCCTTGCGCAGCGCGCTGACGGTCTCGCGCGCGATCACCCGCCCGCCGATCGCCGCCTGGATGGCGATCTTGAACATCTGGCGTGGAATCAGGTCCTTCAGCCGCTCGCACAGCGCGCGTCCGCGCGTCTCGGCGGAGGCGCGGTGCACGATCATCGACAGCGCATCGACCGGATCGGCGTTGACCAGGATCGACAATTTCACCAGCTCGCCGTCGCGATAGCCCTCAACCTGGTAGTCGAAGCTGGCATAGCCGCGGCTGACGGATTTCAGGCGGTCGTAGAAATCGAACACCACCTCGTTCAGCGGCAGCTTGTAGATCACCATCGCGCGGCTGCCGGCATAGGTGAGCTCCACCTGCTCGCCGCGGCGCTCCTCGCACAGCTTCAGGATCGCGCCCAGGTAGTCGTCCGGCACGAAGATCGTGCCCCTGATCCACGGCTCTTCCATGTGGTCGATCTGCACCGGATCGGGCATGTCGGCGGGGTTGTGCAGCTCCAGAACCTTGCCGTTGATCAGATGGATGCGATAGACCACCGATGGCGCGGTTGTGATGAGATCGAGGTTGAATTCGCGCTCCAGCCGCTCCTGGATGATCTCCAGATGCAGCAATCCTAAGAACCCGCAACGGAACCCGAAGCCGAGAGCCGCCGAGGTCTCGGGCTCGTACTGGAAGCTGGCGTCGTTGAGGCGCAGCTTGCCCAGGCTATCGCGCAAGTTCTCGTATTCCGCCGGATCTGTGGGGAACAATCCGCAAAACACCACCGGCACGCTGGGCTTGAACCCGGGCAGCGGCTTGTCGGCCGGCCTGCGGTCCTCGGTGATGGTGTCGCCGACCTTGCAATCCGCCACGCTTTTGATGCCGGCGGTGATGAAGCCGATTTCGCCCGGCGTCAGCGCGTCGCATTGCTGGCGCTTGGGGGTGAAATACCCCACGCGCTCGACCGGATGCGCGGCGCCGGTGGCCATCAGGCGGATCTTCATCCCGGTCTTCAGCACGCCGTCCTTCACGCGCACCAGCGCCACCACGCCCAGATAGGAATCGTACCAGCTGTCGATCAGCAGAGCTTTCAACGTGGTATTGGCGTCCCCGGTCGGTGCGGGCAGGCGCGTCACCAGCGCTTCCAGCACATCGTCGATGCCGATTCCGGTCTTGGCCGAGATCGGCACGGCGTGCGAGGCGTCCAGCCCGATCACGTCCTCGATCTGCTGGCGCACCTTTTCGGGCTCGGCCGCGGGCAGGTCGATCTTGTTCAACACCGGCACGATTTCATGGTTGTTGTCGATCGCCTGATAGACATTGGCCAGGGTTTGCGCCTCGACGCCCTGGGTGGCGTCGACCACAAGCAGCGAACCCTCACACGCCGCCAGCGACCGGCTGACCTCGTAGGCGAAGTCGACATGGCCGGGCGTATCCATCAGGTTCAGCTCGTAGGTTTCGCCGTCCTTGGCCGTGTATTCCAGGCGCACGGTCTGGGCCTTGATGGTGATGCCGCGTTCGCGCTCGATATCCATCGAATCGAGGATTTGCTCGCGCATATCGCGCGCCTCGACCGCGCCGCAACGCTCGATCAGGCGGTCGGCCAATGTGGACTTGCCGTGGTCGATGTGCGCGATGATCGCGAAATTGCGGATATGCGCGAGGTCGGTCATTGCAATCCTATCCGCGCAACGCGCCGCCGGTGGCTTTCACCACCTGGGCGACGATTTTCTGCGATGCCGCCTCGATCTCGGCGTCGCTCAGCGTGGCCTGCACCGGCTGCAAGGTCACGGCGATGGCGATTGATTTCTTGCCCGCCGGCAGCGATCCGCCGCTGAACTGATCGAACACCAGGACATCCGCGATCAGCGCCTTGTCGGCGCCGCGCGCGGCGCGCACCAGCGTCTCGGCTACGACGGTATCGTCCACCACGAAGGCGAAGTCGCGCACCACGGGCTGGAACGGCGAGGCCTTGAGCAGCGGCCTAGACCGGCCCGCCTTGCCCTTGGGCAGCGGCAGGGCGCTTAAGTTCACTTCGCAGCCCACGGCCGGGCCCGCGACATCCAGCGCCTTCAGCGCGCGGGGATGGATTTCGCCGAAACTTGCCAGCACCGTGGGCCCCAGGCGCAAGACCCCGCCGCGCCCGGGGTGATACCAGCCCGGCGGCTTCGCGTCGGTTTGCAGATTGCCCAGGGGCACGCCGCAAGTCGCCAGCACGGCCAGGGCATCCGCCTTGGCATCGAATGCATCGACCGGGCGGGGCTTGGCGCCCCAGTGGCGCGGGCCGTTATTGCCGCGCCGCAGAATCGTGGCGTGCAGCGACTGCCCTTCGGGCGTGTCGCCGGCATAGACCGGCCCGACTTCGAACAGCGCCAGGTCGGCGGAACCGCGATCGGCGTTGCGCTGCGCCGCCAGCAGCAGATTGGGCAGGATCGACGGGCGCATCTGGTCGAGCTCGGCCGAGATCGGATTGGCCAGCGTCAGTTCCGGCTGGCCGCCGCCGAACAGCGCGGCCTGCGCCTTGCCCATGAACGACCAGGTGACGGCTTCCATCACGCCGCGCGACGCCAGCGCGCGCTTGACCAGCCCGGCGCGGCGCTGTGCCGGGGTCAGCGCGGGCTCCGGCGTCACCGCCGGGGCGGGCATCGACACGGCCGGGATATTGTCGAACCCGTTGATGCGCAGAATCTCTTCCACCAGATCGGCTTCGCCTTCGATATCGCCGCGCCAGGACGGCGGCTGGACGTCGAACCCGTCGCCCCCGGCTTCGGCCATGAAGCCCAGCGCCTTTAGAATCGCCCCGGCACGCGGCGCGGACACGTCCACGCCGCCCAAGCCGGCGATACGCGACTGGCGCAGATGGATCGTGCGGCGCCATTCCGGCGCCTTGCCCGTCACGACGATCTCGCTCGGGCTGCCGCCGCACAGTTCCACGATCAGGCGCGTGGCCAGTTCCATCCCCGGCTGGGTGAATTCGGGATCAATGCCGCGCTCGAAGCGCTGGCGCGCGTCGCTGTCGATGCTCAAGGCGCGGCCTGTGGCCGCCGTGCGCTTGGGGTCGAACATCGCCGACTCGACGAATACGTTGACGGTCGTTTCGGTGCAACCCGATTCCTCGCCGCCGACGATGCCGCCCAGGCCCAGCACGCGTTCGTGGTCGCAGATGCCGGTCATGCCGTCTTGCAGCTCGTAGGACTTGCCGTTGAGCGCCGCCAGGGATTCGCCGGTTTTACAGAACCGCACGCGGATGCCGCCCTTGACCTTGTCGGCGTCGAACACGTGCAACGGCCGGTCGCTGTCGATCGTGACGTAATTGGTGATATCCACCAGGGCGGATATCGGCCTGAGGCCCACGGCTTCAAGCTTGCGCTTCAACCATGCGGGACTCGGGCCGTTCTTCACGCCCCTAATGTAGCGCCCGACGAACAGCGGGCAGGCCGCGGCGTGTTCCGGCGGCAGGGCGAACTCGACGCCGAGCGGGCTTTTGAACGTGCCGGGAATCTTCGCCGGCGTCTTGTCGATCAGCTTGCCGAGGCCGAGAGCCGCCAGGTCGCGCGCTAGCCCATGGATGCCCAGGCAATCCGCGCGATTGGGCGTCAGCTTCAGCTCGAACACCGTGTCGTCGAGATGCGCGTACCCGGCATAGGAAGCGCCCACCGGCGCGTCGGCCGGCAGGTCGATGATGCCCTCATGGGCGTCGCTTAAGCCCAGCTCGCGCTCCGACAGCAGCATGCCGTTGGAGTCCTCGCCGCGGATGTTGCCTTTCTTCAGGTCCAGCTTGGTGCCGGGAATGTACGAACCCGCCGGGGCGAACACGCCCTTCATGCCCGTCCTGGCATTGGGGGCGCCGCACACCACCTGCACCGCCGCGCCCGCGCCGTAATCGACCATGCAGACGCGCAAGCGGTCGGCGTTGGGGTGCTGCTTGGCCTCGACCACGCGGGCGACTACGAACGGCTTCAGGTCTTTGGCCCGGTCGTTGAGTCCCTCGACCTCCAGGCCCGCCATGGTCAGCGCCTGCGCGATTTCCTGCGCGCTTGCCTGCGTTTCCAGGTGTTCCTTCAGCCACGACAGGGTGATCTTCATGGCGCGACCAGCCCGCGCACCAGCGACGGCGCTTCCAGCGGCAGGAAGCCGTAATGCTTGAGCCAGCGCAGATCGGCCTCATAGAACGTGCGCAGATCGGGGATGCCGTATTTCAGCATCGCCACGCGCTCGATCCCCATGCCGAAGGCGAAGCCCTGGTACTCGGCGGGGTCGATGTTGCAATAGCGCAGCACCTTGGGATGCACCATGCCGCAACCCAGGATTTCCAGCCAATCCTCGCCCGCGCCGATCTTGAGCTCGCCGCCCTTGCGCGAACAGCCGATATCGACTTCGGCGCCCGGCTCGACGAACGGAAAAAAGCTGGGGCGGAAGCGCACCGGCACATCCGGCACCTCGAAGAAGGTGCGGCAGAAATCGATCAGGCAGCCCTTCAGGTGGCCCATATGCGTTGTTTTGTCGATCACCAGGCCTTCGACCTGATGGAACATGGGCGTGTGCGTCATGTCGTGGTCGGAGCGGAAGGTGCGGCCCGGCACGATGATGCGGATCGGCGGCTTCTGGCTCAGCATCGTGCGCACCTGCACCGGCGAGGTATGCGTGCGCAGCACCATGCGCGAGCCGTCCTTGCGCTCGGGCAGATAGAACGTATCCATCATCTGCCGCGCGGGATGCTCGGGCGGGATGTTGAGGGCGGTGAAGTTGTGGAAATCGTCCTCGATGTCCGGGCCCTCGGCCACGCGGAAGCCCATCGCGCCGAAGATCGCCACGATCTCGTCGATGGTCTGCGAGATCGGATGCAGCCTGCCCTCGGCCTCGGGCCTGGGCGGCAGGGTCACGTCCACCCGCTCGGTCTTGAGGCGCTCGTCCAGGCTGCCTTCCTCGAGCTTTTGCTTGGCTGCGGTGAGCGCGTTCTCGATCTCGGTCTTGAGCGCGTTGAGTTCCGCACCGCGCGCCTTGCGCTCACCGGCCGGCACCGCGCCCATGCCCTTCATCAGGTCCGTGACCGCGCCCTTTTTGCCGAGGGCAGCGACGCGCAATTCCTCGAGCGCCCCCAGGTTCGCCGCCTGGGCGACCGCGCCGAGAAACCTGCTTTTCAAGGACTCCACGTCGTTCATCGAGAAACTATCCGTCCGAAAAAACAAAGGGGCCGACAGCGATATGCCCGGCCCCGTCCCTCTCGCCCGTCGGCGCCGTTCAGATGCGCGCCGACTGGCCCCCGCGCTTGGGCGCGGGCGGTGCCGATATGCCGGCGGTAAATCGGCCGGGAACATAGACGAAAACGCTGAGGCGCATGGCGGCCATAGCCCCGAAAAGCGGCTGCGGGCCGGGAATATAGAGTCCCGGCCCAAGCCCGGTCAATGCGATAAGCCCTTCGGAAAAGCCCGGTTCAGGCCGCTTGCAGGGCCGATTTGGCCTTTTCCACCAGCGCCTTGAACGACTCGGGCTCGCGGATCGCCAGGTCGGACAGCACCTTGCGGTCGACCTCGATCCCCGCCTTCTTGAAGCCGGCGATGAGTCGCGAATAGGTGAGGCCGTGCTCGCGCGCGCCGGCGTTGATGCGCTGGATCCAAAGCCCGCGGAAATCGCGCTTCTTGTTGCGCCGGTCGCGATAGGCGTAGCGCAGGGCCTTTTCGACCTTTTCCAGCGCGACGCGATAGGCCTTGCTGGAGCGCCCGCGATAGCCCTTGGCGAGGTCGAGAATCTTCTTGTGGCGGGCGTGCTGCGTTACGCCCCGTTTGACGCGTGCCATCGGTCGATCCTTCCGGTCAGCGGTTGTACGGCATGTATTTCATGATGAGCTGCTTGTCCGACTCATTCATGATTTCCATGCCACGGGACTTGCGCTTCATCTTTTGCGAGCGCCGCCGGAGCATGTGCCGTTTACGCGCGGGAGAGAACTTGACCTTGCCGGTCGCGGTGAAGCGGAAGCGCTTTTTAGCGCCGCTTTTGGTCTTCATCTTGGGCATTTGCGGCTCCTTGCCGTTGGGGTTTCAGGCGGCGAGGCATGCCCTATGTGGAGGGTCGAAACCCTCGTAGCCAACCGCCTGGTTGAGGCGCGGCTATATAGCGGTCAGTGGGCGGAAAGGCAAGCTTAGCGGAGCCTGAAAGAGCCGCTTCGGATCAACGGGTTATAGGGCGGTTACCGCCATGCGCATGGCCGCCCGGAGCGATCCGCCGGGCGGCAGCACGATCATGCCGGTGTCGTCGCGGCCCCCGGCCGCCAGGTTGAAGGCGTCGGTGCAGTTCGAGACCGGCTCGGCACAGAAGAAATCCCGCCCCGGCGGGGTGAAAACCACCAGGAACTTGAAAACCGGATCGGCCGTCAGCGTCAGCCCAGCCCCCCGCTCCGGCCATTCGATGACCGCGCGTTGGTTCCAGCCCGCGAAGCAATTGTCCATGGCGTCGGTTTCGGGCCGGATGCCGTTGCCCAGGCGGTGCGTGGCGGGCGGATCGACCAGGGCGACCGGCATGGTCTCGGCATCGTTGCGCCACATCTTGCCGACAGCGGCGGTCAGCCCAGCCTTGGGCGTGCGCGAAAAATACGGATGCCACCCCAGGCCCAGCGGCATCGCTTCGCCGGCCAGGCTCTCCACCGTCATCGCAACCGTCAACCCGTCGGGGCCGAGGGCGAAGTCCTGGCGCGCGACATAGGGGTAAGGCCAGGGGCCTTCGTCGTAGCGATGCTCGATCGTCAGCGACGCATCGCTATGCGACACCACGCGCCAGGCCGCCTGGAACCCGTGCCCGTGAATCGCATGCGGCGCGGGCGGCGAGTTGAGTGGCAATTGAATGTCGCGCCCGCCGAAGCGGAACTTGCCCGCGCGAATGCGGTTGGAGAACGGCACCAGCGGAAAGCATCCGGTCCGGCGCGGATCGCGCGCGGCCAGCGCATCGGGCGTGGCGGGGCGCAGACAATCGATCCACGCGCCGCCCACAAGCACGCGAAACGACGCGATCGACCCGCCCACGTCGGGCGCCACGGCAAGTTCCGCCGTGGCGGTATGCAGCTTCACGATTGGATCGGACATGGGCCGGACCGCGGGACAGCGCCTATTTCGGCGCCATCACCATCGTCATCTGCCGGCCTTCCATGCGCGGATATTGCTCGATCTTGGTCAATTCGTTCAGATCTTTCCTGACGCGATCGAGCAGTTGCGCGCCGAGTTCCTGGTGCGCCATTTCGCGACCGCGGAAGCGCAGCGTGACTTTCACCTTGTCGCCTTCGCCCAGGAACTTCTTCATCGCGCGCATCTTGACGTCGTAGTCGTGATCGTCGATGCCCGGACGCAGCTTGATTTCCTTGACGTCGATGACTTTCTGGCGCTTGCGCGCCTCGTTCTTCTTTTTCTGGATTTCGTATTTGTACTTGCCGTAGTCCAGAATCTTGCAGACCGGCGGCTCGGCCGCGGGCGCGATCTCGACGAGATCGAGGCCGGCTTGGTCGGCGCGGTCGAGGGCCTCGCGGATCGGCACGACGCCGATCATGTTGCCCCTTTCGTCGACGAGACGGACTTGCGGCAGGCGGATTTCGTGATTGACGCGCGGACCTTCGCGGCTGGGCGCGAGGTCGGTTGGTAGACGAGCGATAGAAGTCCTCCTGTAAAAACGCCCCTATAGGGGCACCATCGGCCACGCCATACCTTGCCGCCACAGGGGCGATCAGGGCATGCGCGCCGCTTCTTTCAGTTTAGAGAGGACTTCCGGCAGCGCAAGGACTTCCTGGGCCTTGCCGCCCAATTCGCGCAAGGCGACCGTGCCGGTTTCCGCCTCTTTGCGGCCCACCACCAGCATATAAGGCACCTTGGCCAGGCTGTGCTCGCGCACCTTGTAGTTGATCTTTTCGTTGCGCACGTCCAGCTCGGCCCGGATGCCCGCCTGCTTCAGCACCACCTCAACCTTCTCGGCGTAGGCGTCGGCGTCGCTGGTGATGGTGGCCACCACCGCCTGGGTGGGGGCGAGCCACAGCGGGAACCTGCCGGCGTAATGCTCGATCAGGATGCCCATGAACCGCTCGAACGAGCCCAGGATCGCGCGGTGCAGCATGACCGGCACGTGCTTTTGCCCGTCCTCGCCGACATAGGCCGCGCCCAGGCGCTCGGGCATCACGAAGTCGACCTGCAGCGTGCCGCATTGCCAGTCGCGCCCGATCGCGTCGCGCAGCACGAACTCCAGCTTCGGCCCATAGAACGCGCCCTCGCCCGGATTGAGTATCAGCGCCAGTCCGCCGGCTTCGGCCGCCTGCTTCAGCGCCGCCTCGGCCTTGTCCCACACCGCGTCGGAGCCCGCGCGCACCGGCGGGCGGTCGGAGAACTTCACCGATAGGTCGGTGAAGCCCAAATCCTTGTACACCGAGCGCAGCAGGTCGCAGAACGCCTTGCCCTCGCTCGTGATCTGGTCTTCGGTGACGAAGATATGCCCGTCGTCCTGGGTGAAGGCGCGCACGCGCATCAACCCGTGCAGCGCGCCCGACGGCTCGTAGCGATGGCATGAGCCGAACTCGGCCAGCCGCAGCGGCAATTCGCGGTAGCTGCGCAAGCCCTGGCGGAAAATCTGGATGTGGCACGGGCAATTCATCGGCTTGATGGCGATGACGCGCCCGCCCTCTTCCGCGGTCGCCTTTTCGCTGCGCGGCGTCGCCAGGAACATGCCTTCGTGGAATTTTTCCCAGTGGCCCGAGGCTTCCCACAGCGCGCGGTCGACGAGCTGCGGGGTTTTCACTTCGACATACCCCGCGTTCTCCAGCCGCCGGCGCAGATAGGTTTCCAGCGTGCGCCACAGCCCCCAGCCCTTCGGGTGCCAGAACACGCTGCCCACCGCTTCTTCCTGCTGGTGGAACAAATCCATCTCGCGGCCGATGCGGCGGTGATCGCGCTTCTCCGCCTCCTCCAGCCGCGTCAAATAGTCTTGAAGCTGCTTCTCGTCGGGCCAGACCGTACCGTAGATACGCTGGAGCTGCGGGTTGTTGCGGTCGCCGCGCCAATACGTGCCGCTCAGCTTCATCAGCTTGAACGCCTTGCCGAGCTTGGCCGTGGAGGGCAGATGCGGGCCGGTGCACATGTCCAGCCACTTGCCCTGGCGATAGACGGTGATGATCTCGTCTTTGGGCAGCTCGTCGGCCCATTCCGCCTTGAACGTCTCGCCGTGCTCGCGGAAATACGCCTTGATCTTCTCGCGGTCCCAAATCTCGCGCTCGATCGGCTCGTCGCGCTCGACGATCTCGCGCATCTTCGCCTCGATCTTGGCGAAGTCGTCGGGCGTGAAGGGCTGGTCGCGCGCGAAGTCGTAATAGAAGCCGTCCTCTGTGGCGGGCCCGAAGGTGATCTGGGTGCCGGGGAACAGCTCCTGCACCGCCTCGGCCAGCACATGCGCGGCGTCGTGGCGCAGCAGACCAAGCGCCTCGGGGCTTTTCGGCGTCACGATCTCGATCTTGCCGTCGCGCTCGATCGTGGACTTCAGGTCCATCAGCTTGCCGTCGAGCTTGATCGCCAGCGCGGCCTTGGCCAGGCCCGGGCCGATGGCGCGCGCGACATCGGCGCCGGTGGGCGGCGCGTCGAAGCTCTTCTTGCTGCCGTCGGGCAGCGTGACGGTCACGGAATGGCTCATGCCGGTTCCTTAAAAGGCGCGCCCCGTTTAGCGCAAGGGCATTAAGGCCGCAACCTCCGCCACGCCCAGGTCCGCGAGATTGTCCCTTCTCAGGACGATCACCGGCTGCGCCCCTTTGGGCGCGCGGGGCGCGCACAGCGCCGGATCGGACTCGGCCGAGAACAGGGCCAGGGCCGGGCAGCCCACCCCGGCGACGATATGCAGGGGGCCGGTGTCGTTGCCCACCGCCCCGGCGGCGCGGCGCGCCAGGTCGGCCACGTCGCTTAAGGTCGTCTGCCCCGCCAGGTTCACCCCCTGGCCGGCCCGCGCGATTTCATCCGCCAGCGCTATCTCGCTGCGGTCACCTAAGACGACCGGCACGATGCCCCGGCCTTTTAGGTCGCGCGCCAACGCGGCGTAGCTCCGGGCCGGCCAGCGTTTCGCGGGCCGCGCCGGCGATCCGCCGGGGACCAGCAGGACAAAGCGCCCGGGCGGGTTCAACCGCGCGATGTCGCCCTTCAAGAACGAGAAATCGGCATCGGCCACGTCGCCGATCCCCGCCATCTGCAATTGCTCGCGCTGGCGGTCAATCGTGTGCATCCGGTCGCGCCCGGGGTTCTTGTGCGGCAACGTGCAGCCCCGGGCGATGCCCGACCAGTCGGGCCGGCGATTGGGCATGAACAATTCGAAGATGAACGCGCTGCGCCCCGAGGTCTGCAAGTCGTACACGCGGTCGAAATCGCGGCCGTTCAGCCAGCCGAACAGCCGCGTCAGCAGATCGATGCGCCACCAGGCCGGACGGCCGATGGTTTCGATCTCGTCGAACAGCCCCGTGGACTGGGCAAACTCGGCGAACTGCGGCGTGGTGAGCAGCGCCAGATGCGCGCGCCTGTGATGCCGGCGGATCGCCTGCATCGGCCCCAGCGCCTGGATGAAATCGCCCAGCGCGCCCAGCTTGATGATGAGAACGCGCCCGGTGGAAGAAGGGGCGGAGTTTCCGCCCGCGCTCACGCCGCGACCGCGCCTTCGGCGGAGGTCTTGCCCATCGGCTTCAGGCCCAACACCTCGCGATAAACCTCGAGCGTGCGGGCGCACATCAGTTGCTTGTTGAAGTTGGTGCGCACGAAGGCGATGGCGCGCTCGGCGATGGCGCGGCGCTGCGGCCCGTCGAGGCTGAGCGCCGCATCGATCGCCGCGGCCAGCGACGCCGGATCGCCCGGCGGGATCAGCCAGCCGGTGTTGCCGTCCAGCACCGTCTCGCGCGACCCGCCGTGATTGGTCGCCACGACAGGCTTGCCCATCGCCTGGGCCTCGACCGCGACGCGCCCGAACGCCTCGGCATCGGTCGAGGCCGAGATCACCAGGTCCGCGAGCTTGAGGGCCGCGGGCATGTCGTTGCACTGGTCGATGATGTGGATGACCGTATCGAGCCCGTGTTGGGCGATGCGCTGCTCCAGTTCGCGGCGATAGCCGCCGCGCCCCTGATCGGCGCCCACCAAGAGGCAGCGCAGGTCTCTGTTGCCGCGCCGGGCGATGGCGTCGATCAGCACCGACTGCCCCTTCCAGCGCGTGAGCCTGCCCGGAAGCATGATCACGGGTATGCCGTCGGGCAGGCGCCAGTCGCGCGCCAGCTTCATCTGCCGCTCGGCGCTGACGCGCGCGGGGTCGAAGCGGTCGAAATCGATGCCGCGCGGGATCAGGCGGATCAGCGTCGGATCGGCGCCGTATTGGCGCGTCACGTGCTCGACGATGAACTGCGACGCGGCGATCACTCGGTCGCCGCGCGCCATTACCGAATTGTACCAGCGCTTGGCCGGGTTGGCGGCGTTGTAGGTGCCGTGGAACGTGGTGATGAAGCGCGCGCCCTGCCGCCGCGCGGCGAACAGCGCGCTCCAGGCCGGGGCGCGGCTGCGGGCATGCACGATATCGACGCCGCGATCGGCGATCGTGCGCCGGAGGCGCTCGATGTTGGAATACATGACGAACGGGTTCTTGCTGTCGAGCGGCAGGACGATATGCTTGGCGCCGGCGCGCTCGAGCTCGCGCACCATCGCCCCGCCGGACGAGGCGACCAGGCTGGTCCAGCCGGCCGCCGCCACGGCCGCCGCCACGTCGACGGTGCCGCGCTCGACGCCCCCGGTGACAAGACCGGGCAGGACCTGTAAGACAACCGGAGGCCGGCCCGCATCGACGCCGGCGGCCCCGTTTGCCGCCACCGCGGGCCGATCGCCCGGTTCACGTTGGGACGCGCCGCCGACCGGAATGTCCATGCCAGATAACCAGACCGTGCAGAATGCCGCGATACTAACACGCGGCGACCGACCGGCAATCGCGTACCACCGCAGCGACGGGCGTGCGCCGGGCGTGGTGTTCCTGGGCGGGTTCCGCTCCGACATGACCGGCGCGAAAGCCCTGGCCCTGGAAGGCTTCTGCCGCGGACGCGGGCAGAGCTTCCTCAGGTTCGACTATTCCGGCCACGGCGCGTCGGGCGGCGAGTTCACGGATTGCACGATCTCGACCTGGCTGGACGATTCGCTGGACGCGCTGGATAGGCTCAGCACAGGATCGCAAATCCTGGTCGGATCGAGCATGGGCGGCTGGCTGATGCTGCTGGCGGCCCTCCGACGGCCCGAGCGCGTGGCGGGATTGGTCGGCATCGCCGCCGCCGCCGATTTCACCGAAGAGCTGATGTGGCCGAACATGGCGGCGCCGACGCGCAAGAAGCTGATGAAGGACGGCGTGATCCACCGCCCCTCGGCCTATGGCGACGGCCCCTACCCCATCACCAGGGCCCTGATCGAGGACGGGCGCAACCACCTGTTGTTAGGGGCGCCGATTCCGATCCGCTGCCCGGTGCGGCTGCTGCACGGCATGGCCGACAGCGACGTGCCGTGGACCTTCTCCCAGCGCCTGGCCGACCGCCTGGAGAGCGAGGACGTGACGGTGACGCTGTTCAAGAAGGGCGGCCACCGCCTGGCCGAGCCCGACGAGATCGCCCAGATCAACGCCGCGGTGACGGAGCTGTCGTCAATCGCGCGGCTGTAATATCGCGCGCAAGCCGTCCTTGTAGCTCGGGTATTTCAGCGCGTACCCCAATTCCTTTTTGATGCGGTCGTTGCGCACGCGCTTGCTGTCCGCGTAAAAGCTCAGCTGCATGTCCGACATGGTTTTTTTCGCCTCGTCGAACCGGACCAGCGGCGGCATGGGCGCGCCGAGCAGACGGCAGGCCTCCTCGATCACCTTCTCCGGCGCGGCCGGATCGTCGTCGCACACGTTGTAAACGGCGCCCGGGTTCGGCCTGGCGATCGACGCCAGCAGCACCCCGGCGATATCGTCGACATGGATGCGGCTGAAAATCTGCCCCGGTTTTTCGATGCGCTTGGCCTGGCCGCGCCGCACCGTTTCGATGGCGCCGCGCCCCGGCCCGTAAATTCCGGCGAGGCGGAAGACATGCACCGGCAGGCCGTGATCGCGCCACAGGGCGAGCCACGCGGCTTCGGCCGCGACGCGATCGGCGCTGCGCGGACCCGAGGGCCTGAGTTCGCTGCCTTCGTCGACCCAGCCGCCCGCACGGTCGCCGTAGACGCCGGTTGTGGACAGGTAGCCGATCCATTCCACGCCTTTCAGCGCCGCGAGGTCGGCGCGATGCGCCGCGATCACCGCGTCGGCGGGATCGGGCGGCACGGAGGATAGGATATGCGTAACACCCGCCAGCGCCGCGCGCGGATCGGCCAGGTTTTGCGCGCCGTTGAAAACCAGCGCCTCGATACCCAGCGACTCGAGCGCCCGTTTTTTATCCTCGGTGGTCGCGGTGCCGGCCACGCGCCAACCCTGGGCTAGCAGGCGTTGGGCCAGCGCCCCAGCGCTGTAGCCCAAGCCGAAGCAAAAAAGCCGCCTTGGTTCCGTCACGTTCCCGCGATTCTATGGTCAGGGTTGCTGGGCAAGCGTAGAATCCAACCATGCTTAAGATAACCACCACGACACGACGACACCACGCTAAATCGCGGCCGCGCCGCCTTGGACCGCGATCCATCCTTCGTGGTGTCGTGGTGCCGTTGTGGTTTTTTGTCCTGATGGCGCCGGATGCTCTTGCCCAGGCGACCAAGAAGCCGCCGTCGCAATCCGAGTCGCAGCGCTACGAAGCCTGCATGACCCAGACGCGGCGCGACCCCGCCACCGCGTTCGATCAGGCACTGACCTGGCAGGACCAGAACGGCGGAGCGGCGGCGCGGCACTGCGCCGCGGTGGCGCTGATCGGCCTCAAGCAATACAAGCCCGCCGCCGAGCGGCTGGAGCAACTGGCGCAGGAACTGAAGAACCCCGAGGACGAGCCGGTGCGCGTCGGCGTGCTGGCCCAGGCGGGGCAATCTTGGCTTCTGGCGGGCGATACCGGCCGCGCCCATGCCGTGCAGAGCGCGGCGCTGAAGCTCAGCCCCCAAGACCCCGAGCTGTGGATCGACCGCGGCCAGACCCTGGCGACCGCCAAGAACTACAAGGAGGCGGTGCTGGATTTCGACCAGGCGATCAAGCTCGACGCCGAGCGCGCCGACGCTTTTCTGTTCCGCGCCAGCGCGCGGCGCTTCCTGGAAGACCTGCCCGGCGCCAGGCAGGACATCGACCGGGCGCTGCGCCTGAAGCCCACGGATCCCGACGCCCTGGTGGAGCGCGGCACCATCCGCCGCCTGACCAACGACGACGCCGGCGCGCGCGAGGATTGGATGACCGTGATCAAGGCGCACCCGGACTCGCTCGCCGCCTCGACCGCGAACGCCAATCTGGAAAAGATGGACGTGAAGCAGTAGGCACGATGAAAAGCGTCATGGCCGGGCTTGACCCGGCCATCCACGCCGAAATTTGAAGACGAAGCGTGGATGCCCGGCTCGGAGGCCGGGCATGACGGTTTAGCGATAGGTGAAGGGATCGCTTTAAACTCGAAGCTAAAAATCCAAATCCGCGTAATGCGGCGGCGGCGGCGCGCCGGGGATGTGATCGGCCAGCAGCGGCCGGAAGCTGGGGCGCGATTTCACCCTGGCGTACCAATCCTTCGCCGCTTGATGCTCGTCCCAGGGAACGTCGCCCAGGTAATCGATGCAGCTCACCTGCGCCGCGGCGGCGATATCGGCCAGCGTGAAGCGCTCGCCCGCCAGCCAATTGCGCCGCTCGCTGAGATAGCCGATGTAGTCCATGTGGGTTTTCAGGTTCTGCTTGCCGGCGCGGATGGCGGCGGAATTCGGCTCGGCGCGGCCGAGGAACCGCTTCATCAGTTTTTCGCCCACCAGGTTCGCCGTCACCTCGCGCCCGAATTTTTCGTCGAACCAGGCGACGATGCGCCGCGTCTCGGCGCGCTCTTTCGGCGGGTCGGGCAACAGGCGCTGCGCTTCGGGATACGCCTCTTCCAGGTATTCGGTGATAGCGACGCTGTCGGCGATCACGGCGCCGTCCTCTTCCACCAGCACCGGCACCTTGCAAGCGGGGTTCAGCGCCAGGAATTCGGTGCGGCGCTCCCAGGTTTTCTCCGACCGCAGCTCGAAATCCAGATTCTTTTCGCGCAAGGCGATCCGCACCTTGCGAGAAAAAGGCGACAGGAACAGGTGATAAAGAATCCGCATCGGCGCGTCGGACTATACCGCCGCCGGCGACGCCGTGGGTAGGGGCGTTCGCCGAATCAGGCGGGTTTTGTGATTCGCGCGGCGCCGTATTTCATCAGCCACACGATGCCGCGTTCGATCACGGCGCGGCGGTCCTGGGGAAACAGCTGCACCAGCTCGTCCACGCTCGCCTCGCCCCTAGCCAGGCGCTGGACCAAAGCGGCGGCCTCGGGCGGGGACGGCAGGTCGCCGCCGCAATAGTTGGAGATATGACGGCGCAGCGCCGCCTGCACCGCGGCGGCCCCGCCTTCGGCCAGCGCCACGCGATGCCGGCCGGTCAGAACGTCGCTGGGATAGTTGGCGAACATGGCGAACGGATCGAGCGCCTGCGGATTGGCCGCCATCCCGGCCGCCGTCGCGGCGCCCGGCCATTCCGGCGCGGCGCGGCGCAGTTCCGCCAGCTCACCCCATAGTTCCTGGTGCCGGCGGATCACCACGCGCCAGTCGAACACCGCCCTAGCGCGCGCCTGCGCCTCATCGCCGAAGCGCCGGCGCAAATCAGCGTCGGACACCAGCTTTTCCAGCGCCGCCGCCGTGGCGTCGATATCCACCGCGATCGCCTGGCTGGCCGCGCCGATGAAGCGGTCGTAGGTCTCGATGCCCGCGAACATGCGGTCGGCCAGGTCTTCGCCGGCGCCGGCGGCCGGCATGATCGTCGGCACGCGGAAACCGTCGGTGCCGTCGCGCACCGTGTCCTTGTAGCCGTTCCAGTCGCTGACCACGCCGGGCAGGCCCGCGGCCATCGCCTCGACCGGAGCCAGCCCAAATGTTTCCTGCACGTTGTCCGACAGCGAGCAGAAGATATCGCCCGCCGACCAGACGCCCGCGCGCACATCGGCCTCGCGCCCGTCCAGGAAATGCGCCCGGACCGACGGCATTGCCTCCCTAGCGCCGTCGCGGAAACCTTTCTCGATGTCCTTGTTGGCGAACCAGCCCGCCTGGATCAGATGCAGCTTGTGCTTGGTTTTCTTCGCCACGCGCTCCAGCGCCGCGTACATCGGATAGGGATTGGCCTTGGCGTGATAGCTCAAGCGCCCGACGAACAGCACCGCCAGATCGCTGTCGGCGATGACGAGTCTGCGGCGGATCTTCGTGCGCGCGGCTTCGTCGCGCTTCAGCGCGTCGCAATCCACGCCAAGCGGGATCGTCACCAGCGGGATCATCGGCACCGAAGCCGCGCCGAAGCGCAGCTTCAAGTACTCGGCGGTCTGGTTCAGCAGCATTTCCACCGCGCGGCGCACGGCATCGGACGTGCAGACCAGCACATCCCAGGGCTGCATCGGCGCCAGCAGCAGTTGCGCCAGATTCTCCATCGTGCCGCTGGACGAGACGGTGTGCGTCAGTCCGCACAGGCTGAAAACACGCGCGCCCAAGGTTCGCCGCCGCCAGGCCATCCGGCCGATGGTGGGGTCCATCCAACTGATGCAGCCCGGATCGGCAAGGTTCGCCAGCATGCGCTGATGCACGGCGCGGATTTTCGCGCCCGGGCGCTGGCCGTGCACGATCTTGGCGAAATGATCGATATGCGCGCGATCTTCGACCACGCAATGGATCGTCTCGGCCTCGGCGTGTCGGGCGAAGGCGCGGATGAAGCCTTCGTTCGCCGCCTGCAGCCCCATGAGCCGGGGCCCGCCGGTCACGGCCGAGCTGTGGAACCGGATCGCGGCGTTGCCGAGCCTGGCGGCGGTCATGCGGGCGAGTATATCAGCCCTGGGTGATCGGGATATGCCCCGGCCGGGCCGCCACGCGGCCGAGCCAGGCGCGCAGGGCCGGATACGGCTTCAAGTCGAAGCCGCCCTCCTCCGCCACGTGCGTGTAGGCATAGAGCGCGATGTCGGCGATGGAATATTTGCCGCCCGCGAACCAGTGGTTCTTTTGCAAATGCCCTTCCATCACGCCGAGCGCCGCCACGCCCTGCGCGCGCTTGCCCGGCAGCGCCGCGACGCGTTCCGGCGTCATCGCGACCTTGTGCGTGATCCAATAGCGCACAGTGGCGATGTTGGGCTCGTGGCTGTACTGCTCGAAGCACATCCACGACAGGGCCTGGGCGCGCGCGAGCTTGTCCGCGGGCAGGAATTCCGTACCCTCGGCCAGATACCAGACGATCGCGTTGGATTCGGGCAGGCAGGTGCCGTCGTCCAGTTGCAGCACGGGAATGCGGCCGTTGGCGTTGACCTTGGCCAGGTACGCGGGCGTGCGCGTCTCGGCCTTGTCGATGTCGTACTCGATGCGCTGGTACGGTTTTTTCAGCAGCGCCAGCAGCAGCCGGCACTTGTAACCGTTGCCCGAGGTGATATTGTCGTGCAGCGTGAGCATGGCTCAGGCCTTCTGCGCTTCGGCCCCGGCGTCGCTCAGCGGCTGCTCCAGGCGCGAGAGCATCTCCTTCGGCGCGATCTGCCAGAACTTGCCGAGCTCGATGTCCCAGTCGTTGAGCAGGCGCAGGGCATAGCGCGACTGGGTTTCCTGCGCGTGTTCCTGCACCAGGGATTTCAGCACCTTCTCCCAATACGCAGATTCCACGCGCTGATAGACAACCGAGTCGGGATTGACGCGCAGCTTGAAGCCGTCGGCCGGGTCGTAGACGAACGCCATGCCGCCGGTCATCCCGGCGCCGAAATTGTCGCCGATGCGGCCCAGGATCACGGCCACGCCGCCGGTCATGTATTCGCAGCCGTTCGAGCCGCAGCCCTCCACCACCACGTCGGCGCCGGAGTTGCGCACGGCGAAACGCTCGCCCGCCTGGCCCGCCGCGAACAGCTTGCCGGCCGTGGCGCCGTACAGCACGGTGTTGCCGACGATGACGTTCTCGTTGGTCGCCAAGGGGCTCGCGGTCATCGGCCGGACGGTGATCGTGCCGCCCGACAGGCCCTTGCCGACATAGTCGTTGGCGTCGCCGAACACCTCCAACTTCAATCCCTGCACCGCGAAGGCACCGAGCGACTGCCCGGCCGAGCCGCGCAGGCGCACGGTGATATGGCCGGGCTTCAAGCCCGTCATGCCAAACTTGCGCACGATATGCGAGCTCATGCGCGTGCCGATGGCGCGGTGCGTGTTGCGGATGTTGTAGGTGAGCTGCATTTTCTCGCCGTCCTCGAACAGCGCCCGTGCGTCGCCGATCATGCGCGCGTCGAGCGTATCGGGGACTTCGTTGCGGCCCACAAGCGTGCAATAGCGCGGCTGGTTGCCGGGATCGGCCTGGGCCAGCAGCGAGTTCAGGTCGAGATCGTCGAGATGCGCGCCGCCGCGGCTGACCTGCGTCAACAAGTCGGTGCGGCCGATCACCTCGTTCAGCGACTTGGCGCCGAGCTGCGCCAGGATCTCGCGCGTCTCCTCGGCGATGAAGCTGAACAGGTTGACCACCTTTTCCGGCGTGCCCTCGAACTTCTTGCGCAATTCCGGGTCTTGCGTGCACACGCCCACCGGGCAGGTGTTGGAATGGCACTGGCGCACCAGGATGCAGCCCATCGCCACCAGCGAGGCGGTGCCGACGCCGTATTCCTCCGCGCCCAGGATCGCGGCCATCACCACGTCGCGCCCAGTCTTGATGCCGCCGTCGGTGCGCAGGCGCACGCGATGGCGCAGGCGGTTGAGCGTCAGCACCTGGTGCACTTCGCTCAGGCCCATTTCCCAGGGCACGCCGGCATATTTGATGCTGGTCTGCGGGCTGGCGCCGGTGCCGCCGACATGGCCCGAGATCAAAATCACGTCGGCGTTCGCCTTGACGACGCCGGCGGCGATCGTGCCGATGCCCGAGCGCGCCACCAGCTTGACCGTCACCTTGGCCTCGGGGTTGATCTGCTTCAGGTCGTAGATCAGCTGCGCCAAATCCTCGATCGAGTAGATGTCGTGGTGCGGCGGCGGCGAGATCAGCATGACGCCGGGCGTGGAATGCCTGAGCTTGGCGATCTCGGCCGTCACCTTGAAGCCGGGCAGCTGCCCGCCTTCGCCGGGCTTGGCGCCCTGCGCGATCTTGATTTCGATTTCGCGGCAATTGTTCAGGTATTCGGCGGTGACGCCGAAGCGGCCCGAGGCGATCTGCTTGATCGCCGAGTTCATATTGTCGCCGTTGGGCCGGGGCCGTGCGTGGGCCGGGTCCTCGCCGCCCTCGCCGGAATCGGACTTGGCGCCGATCCGGTTCATGGCGACGCCCAGCGTGCCGTGCGCCTCGGGGCTCAAGGCGCCCAGCGACATGCCCGGGGTTACGAACCGCTTGCGGATTTCGGTGATCGATTCCACCTCGTCCAGCGACACGGCCGGGCGCTTGTAGTCGAAATCCAAGAGCTGGCGCAGGGCCACGGGCGGCTGGCGGCGCACGCCCTCGCTGTATTTCTTGTAGGTGGCGTAGCTGTCTTTCTGCACCGCGGCCTGGAGCGTGTGGATCAGGCCGGCTTCCCAGGCATGCGCCTCGCCGCCCTTGCGATAGCGGTAGAGCCCGCCCACGGGCAGGGCGACGGCGTCTTCGTTATAGGCGCGGTCGTGCAGCGCCAGGGTCTTGGCCTGGATGCCGCTGAGGCCGATGCCCGAGATGCGGCTGGTCATCCCGGGGAAGAATTCGCCCACCAGCGAGCGCGACAGCCCGACCGCCTCGAAATTGTAGCCGCCGCGATAGGAGCTGACGATCGAGATGCCCATCTTGGACATCACTTTCAGCAGGCCCTGACCGACCGCCTCTTTATAGCGCGCGATGCATTCGCCCAGGGTGGCCGCGCCGAACAAGCCGCGGCGGTGGCGGTCGGCGACCGCCTCCTGCGCCAGATAGGCGTTGACCGTCGTCGCGCCCACGCCCACCAGCACGGCGAAATAATGCACGTCGAGGCATTCGGCCGAGCGCACGTTGAGCGAGGTGAAGGTGCGCAACTGCTGGCGGACAAGGTGCGTGTGCACGCCGCCCGCCGCCAGGATCATCGGAATCGGCGCGCGCTTGGCCGCTACGTTCTTGTCGTGCAGCACCACGTGCATGCAGCCGCCGCGCACCGCGTCCTCGGCCTCGCGCTGGATGCGCTTGATGGCGTCACGCAGCGCCTGCGGCCCGCCATCGGCGGGGAAGGTGCAGTCGATCTCCACCGCCGTGTCGCCCATGTAGCGGCGCATGGCGTCGAACTCGGCGTTCGACAGCACGGGACTGTCGAGCTGCAACAGCCGGCACTGGCTTTCGTCTTCGTCGAGGATGTTGCCGAGATTGCCCAGGCGCGTGCGCAGGCTCATCACGCCTTTTTCGCGCAAACTGTCAATCGGCGGGTTGGTGACTTGCGAGAATTCCTGCCGGAAATAATGGTGCAGGCCGCGATACTGTTCGGACAGCACGGCGACGGGCGTGTCGTCGCCCATCGAGCCGACGGGCTCCTTCGCGTCCTCGACCATCGGGTGCAGGATCAGCTCCAGGTCTTCCAGCGACCAGCCCGCCAGCACTTCGCGCCGGCGCAGTTCGTCGCGGTCGAACTCCACCGTCTCGGTGGCGCCCTGGGCGATCAGCTTGTTGATCGGCGTGGTGAACTTGTCCCAATCCTTGTAGGAGTGCTGGCGCGCGAGCATGTCCTTGAGCTCGCGGTCGTGATAGAGCTTGCCCTCGATCAGGTTGACCGCGATCATCTCGCCGGGCCCAAGACGCCCCTTCTCCACCACCTCGGCTTCGTTCACGCGCACCATGCCGGTTTCCGATCCGGCGACGATCATGCCGTCGGAGGTGATGGTGTAGCGCATGGGCCTCAAGCCGTTGCGGTCCATGCCGCCCATCACCCAGCGCCCGCCGAACGCGGCGATCGCCGCCGGCCCGTCCCACGGCTCCATCACCGAGTTGCACCAGTTGTAGAGGTAGCGGTGTTCCTCCGGCACGGTTGGCCGTCCGGCCCAGGCCTGCGGGATCATCAGGCTTTTGACCATCGGCAATTGCCGGCCGGCGCGCAGCATCACCTCGAACACATTGTCGAGCGCGGCGCTATCGGACCCGCCGGGCTGGATCACCGGCTTCACGTCCTCCACCTGCTCGCCGAACAGCTTGTGCGCCATCCTTGTCTCGTGGCTTTTCATCCAGTTGATATTGCCGCGCAGCGTGTTGATCTCGCCGTTATGCGCGATCACGCGGAACGGCTGCGCCAGGCGCCAGGTCGGGAAGGTGTTGGTGGAATAGCGCTGGTGGTAGATGGCGAAGTTCGACACGAAGCGCGGGTCGAGCAGATCGGGATAGAACGAGGTGAGCTGCTCGGCCAGGAACATGCCCTTGTAGATCACCGACCGGCACGACAGCGAGCAGATGTAGAACTCGGCGATCGACTCGTTCCATACCTTCTTCTCGATGCGGCGGCGGATGATGTAGAGGTCGAGGTCGAATTGCGGGTCGTCGACGCCCCGCGCGTTGGCGACGATGATCTGCTCGATCTCGGGCCGCGTGGCGTTGGCCTTCTCGCCGATCACGTCGATGTTCACCGGCACCTGGCGCCAGCCGCAGATGCGGTGGCCGTAGGCCAGGATCTCGCTTTCGACGATGGCGCGGCAGCGCTCCTGCGCGCCGAAATCGGTGCGCGGCAGGAACACCACGCCCACCGCCAGCTTGCCGTCGCCCGGCTCGCGGCCGGTGCGCGAGATATGTTCCTTGAAGAAATCCTGCGGCACCTGGACGTGGATGCCCGCCCCGTCGCCGGTCTTGCCGTCGGCGTCCACGGCGCCGCGATGCCAGACGGATTTCAACGCCCCGATCGCGGCCTCGACCACCTGGCGGCGCGGTACGCCGTCGATCGCCGCGACGAAGCCGACGCCGCAGGCGTCGTGCTCGTCCGCGGGGTTATAGGCCCCGGCTTTTTCCAACAGCGCGGCGTTGGCTTTCCACTCCGCGACGAATTGCTCGCCGCTGTCCATTTTCTTACTCATGGAACGCTCCTGCTCACTCCGCCGCCGCCGCGGCGATGTCCGCGCCCGCGGCCTTGGCATTGAGATAGCGATGCATGCCCTCGGCGGCGTCGCGCCCGTCGCGCACCGCCCACACCACCAGCGACGCGCCGCGCACGATGTCGCCCGCTGCGAACACGCCCTCAAGACTGGTCATCTGCGTGCGATGGTCGATGGCGAGCGTGCCCCAGCGCGAGACCTTCAATTCCGGCGCGCCGAACAGCTTGGGCACGTCCTCGGGATCGAAGCCCAGGGCCTTGATCACCAGATCGGCGTCGACGTTGAAATGCGAATTCTCGATCGCCTGCGGCGTCTGCCGCCCGGTGGCGTCGGGCACGCCGAGATGCACGCGCGTGGCGCGCACCGCCCGTACATGCCCGGCGGCCGCTGATCCGGCCGCGGGATCTAATGTAAGCGCGCGCGGATCAACGCGCGCGCCGCCGAGGAAAGCCTCGGGCGCCGACAGCCAGACGAATTCGACACCCTCCTCCTCCGCGTGCTTCACCTCGCGCATTGAGCCGGGCATGTTCGCGCGGTCGCGGCGGTAGAGGCATTTGACGTAAGTAGCGCCCTGGCGCACCGCGGTGCGCACGCAATCCATCGCCGTGTCGCCGCCGCCGATCACCACGACCTTCTTGCCCCTGGCGTCGAGCGCACCGGACTCGAACTCCGGCACCGTGTCGCCCAGGCCCTTGCGGTTGCTGGCGGTCAGGTACTTCATCGCCGGCACGATGTTGCCCAAGCCCGCGCCCGGACCCTGGATGTCGCGCGCCTTGTAGACGCCGGTGGCCAGCAGCAGCGCGTCGTGGCGTTGCCTGAGCTCGGCCAGCGTGGCGTCGCGGCCGATCTCGAAATTCATCTTGAAGGCGATGCCGCCCTGCTCCAGCAGGCGCGTGCGGCGCTGGACGATCTCCTTCTCCAGCTTGAAGTTGGGGATGCCGTAGATCAGCAATCCCCCGGCGCGGTCGTAGCGGTCGTAAATGGTAATCTTGTAGCCCTTGCGCCGGAGCTGCTCGGCGGCGGCGAGCCCGGCCGGGCCGGCGCCGACGATGCCCACGGATTGCTCCAGCTCGCGCACCGGCCTGGGCGGCTTCACCCAGCCGCGGTCGAACGCCGTGTCGGTGATGTATTTCTCGACCGAGCCGATGGTGACCGCCTCGAAGCCCTTTTCGATCACGCAATTGCCTTCGCACAGGCGGTCCTGCGGGCAGATGCGGCCGCAAATCTCCGGCATGTTGTTGGTGGCCGAGGAGACCTCGTAGGCCTCTTCCAGCCGCCCCTCGGCCGTCAGCTTCAGCCAATCCGGGATGTTGTTCTGCAGCGGGCAATGCACCTGGCAGAACGGCACGCCGCATTGCGAGCAGCGCCCGGCCTGCTCCGACGCGCGGGCGGGATCGTACGCGCTGTAGATCTCGTCGAAGTCCCGCCGCCGTTCGGCCGGCTTGCGCTTGTCGGGCATGGCTTGGCCGACGCGCACGAAGGACAGCATTTTATTCGCCATAGCCCACCCAGTCGAAACCCGCCTCGTACCCCCTGTCCCCGGCCCTTGCTGGACCTTTGGGGACAAGCCGCCAAAACGGCGGCCCGGCAGCGCTTCGGTTCCTCCTGTACGAGAGAAAACCTAGGGTTTCCAGCGAAATCGTCAAGATAGGACAGAAAGTGTGACTATTTTCTGTGGGTGGCCTGCTGGCAGGTCAAATTTTCGGCAATAATGCTGCCTGGAATGCCAAAACAATGTCTCAAAACTGTACTATTCTTCCAGAGCATAGGACTGCGCCTAAGAATCCTCCTTAACTCCTTGGTACCCTTAGTTATTTAGGCGAGCTTACTAGAACGCTCGTGCCCTGGGCTTAGCGCTGGCCCGCTTAAATCGGGCTAGATAGCCGGGCACCACCGCTTCGGCCGCCGTGGGCTGGATTCCAAGCTCCGCCAGCCCGGGCAGGCTGCCCGAGACCACGTTATCCACCATCAGCAGCTTTACCTGGTCGCGCGTGAGCGGCGGCACGGGCAGAAGCTCCATCGCGGCGGCCTGAAGCCGGACCAGGCCGGTGGGCAGCCAGGCGACGATGCGCCGGCGCCCGGTCCAGGCCAGCACCCTGCCCAGGACATCGGCCAGGGTCATCACATCGGGCCCGCCCAGCTCGTAGGTCTTGCCGGCGGCGGCGGGGTTCTCGATCGCGCGCGCGATCGCCTCGGCCACGTCGCCGACATAGACCGGCTGGAAGCGCGGCCCCGACGGTGGCCGGCCGATCACCGGCAGGAAGGGCGAGAACATGGCCAGTTGAGCAAAGCGATTGAAGAACCCGTCCTCCGGCCCGAACACCACGCTGGGCCTGACGATCGTCGCACCCGGGAAGGCCCGCGCGACCGCCTGTTCGCCCTGGGCCTTGCTGCGCGCGTACTCGGCCGGCGACTCCGCCCCGGCGCCGAGGGCCGACATCTGCACGAAGCGCTTGGCCCCCGCCGCCCGCGCGGCCAGGGCCACGCGCTTGGCGCCTTCGTGGTGTACCGCCTCGAAACTCTGCTTGCCGCTTTGGTACAGGATGCCCACCAGGTTCACGACCGCGTCGGCCCCGGCAACGGCGGCGGCGACCGAGGCGTCGTCGCGCAGATTGGCCTGCACCGGGACGATCTGGCCGACATCGCCCAGCGGCTTCAGGAACAGCGCCGAATCCGGCCGGCGCACCGCCACGCGCACGCGCCAGCCCCGCTGCGCCAGGCGCTGCACCAGATGCCGCCCGATGAATCCCGAGCCGCCGAATACCGTGATCGTCCTAGCGTCCATGAAACTCTCCCACGCCCAACGATTTGTCGTGCGGATGGCGGGATTTGTCCAGATGCCGCATCGGACTTCAAATCCATTGACTTCTGCGGCTTGGTAACCAGAATACGCCCGCTTTTCGCGCCCCTTACGACGAATTGCCCAGGTGGCGGAACTGGCAGACGCGCAGGTTTCAGGTACCTGTGGCCGAAAGGTTGTGGAGGTTCGAGTCCTCTCCTGGGCACCACTCTTCTGGACAACGTACATAACGCGCCGTGCCGCGACGGCTGAACCCGGTTCAAGGCGATGGCCAACCCGACGATCAAGCTGCACCAATACGATCTGCCCGCCACGGTGAAGTTCACCGGCAGCGTGGCCGTTGACACCGAGACGATGGGCCTGGCGCCGCACCGCGACCGGCTGTGCCTGGTGCAGCTCAGTGCCGGCGACAACACGGCGCATCTGGTGCAATTCCCGACGCCGCGCTACGACGCGCCGAACCTCAAGGCCCTGCTCGGCAGCGCCAAGGTGCTCAAGCTGTTCCACTTCGCCCGGTTCGACATCGCGGCGCTGAAGCAGTATCTCGGCATCGTCACCGCCCCGGTCTATTGCACCAAGATCGCCTCGCGCCTGGTGCGCACCTTCACCGACAAGCACGGGCTGAAGGATTTATGCAAAGACCTGCTCGATGTCGACTTGTCGAAGCAGCAGCAGAGCTCGGACTGGGGCGCCAAGGAATTGACCCAGGAACAGACGCGCTATGCCGCGTCCGATGTGCTGCATCTGCACGCGCTGAAGGCCAGGCTCGACGAGATGCTGGCGCGCGAAGGCCGTACCGACATGGCCCAGGCCTGCTTCGATTTCCTGCCGCACCGCGCCGCGCTCGACCTCGCGGGCTGGGCCAACGAGGACATCTTCGCGCATTAGCTGGACGCGCTCAGCGCCGGCCGGTTCTTCTTATTTTTTTATCCTCCCTCCCCCAGGCGCGACGTCAACTGTCGCGCCGAGGGGATTTACCCGCATTCACGAGACCGTTTCGGTATTAGGTAGCAAACGCACCAAGCGATTCTGCCGTTGCGCCCCTATTTTCCGAGGCATGCAACACAATCCAGGGGTGCCCGCCCTAATCCGTCTCTACGCCGAATTGGCCGGTAGGATTCCCGACAAGCGCATTAACCCGGATTGCTTGCGCCGGGATATGTGGCACGTCGAGAAGGTCATAAAGATGCTGGAGCCGTCCTTCGACGTGGGCACGATTAGGCCCTACAAGCGGCCCAAGTCCAACAAGTGGTTTCCACACCGGAAGGCTTTTAGAACCGCCCTGGACATGCTGCGGGGGGCGGAGAAGCCACTTACGGCGCGCGAGATCGCGGAGCGATTGTTTCAGCAGCGCGGCGTGGACAACCCGCCCCCGGCGACTATGGAAAAGATGGTCTGCAACATTAGGGACTGCCTCAAGAACAACAGGGGCAAGGCGGTACGGCGCGTTGGCGAGGAGGCACCGCACCGTTGGACGATCCGATAGCTGGTGCTGTCCTAAGTTGGGGATAACTGACCAAGTTTGGACAATTGGCGAGTTGGTAGATGCGGCGCTGAATGGTGAATTGCCAGTACGACTGACAGTTGCATGAAGGCGGTCAGCGAATCACCGTAAATCAATACATACCATTGGGACTCATTCAACGAGACTCGAATCGCATAACGGGCGTATTTTCCCCGGCCCTATAATTCGCAGGAGAAAACCAATGTCCAAAGTTTCCCCCTTCCACTCAAAGAAGGAAAACTCTCCCAACGTCCATCACGACGACGACAAGTGCACCGAGGGCAACAATATCGAAAGCTACAACCGCGTTTCCGGCACTGGTGGCCGCCCCAAGTGCGAGCATTGCAAGCGGCTGTCTGGCTAGCTTGTTGCTGGCCCTGTGGTGCGGAATGTCATTTCCCACCACGGGCCATGCGGCATTCCATCGCAGACATCCCACGCAAGCCGGACCGAAAGCACCGGCAGTCGATGGGTTAGGGCGATAGAGAGCGCCTTAAATCCTTCCCAGCCATTGCCATGAAATTTAATTGTCGGCTCTGGAAAGGCATGTCCAGGACCGCCCTCGCACGATTCAAAAGTCTCAATCCCACCCTGCCGAAGTATGGCAACGGCTCGTTTAATGCCGGGATCAATGGGTAGATCAGTCTCGGGAATAAAATTATCAGGGGCAACATTAGGGAGTTGAGTCATGTGGTGTCCTAACTTGCTGAAAGGATTCCTGGCCGCTTTCTTTTCAGCGTTGCCAGTAGCCTTTCCAGGCGCGCGACACCGGATGCTCTATCGCGGCCTTGGCGACCAGCGCGTACAACGTTCCATTCGGCACCCGGCGATGATCTTCGCGCCACGCGGCTTCATTCGCATAGGAGCCTAGATACTTGCCGCTGATATGGTGGTGCGTTCCTATTTCCATGCGGCGAAGGCGGCTGAAAAAACTCTCAGCTTGATTGGTGCAGGCATCTTCATCCGAGAAGGCGATGCTGTGATTGATACGCTTCGCGGCGAACATCGCATGTAGAGCATCCCAGCCCGGCGCTTCATCGGCATAGACCGTGCTGCCTGTAAGTACGCTGGCGGCAATCACGGGCACCGCATCATCTTCGTATTTGCAAACGTGCGTAAGGGTCTGCCCTTCGCGTTCGCGCATCACCACCACGGCCCGGCGCTTGCCGGTCTGGTTTTCCGACAAACGACGGTCGCGGCGATCTTCCTTGCGATTCTCCGGGCGGATATGCCCGCCGAAATACGCACCGTCGATTTCGACATGACCCGACAGCTTGCGGCTCTTGGAACCAGCACCCATCGCCTCGCGGATTTTATGAGCCAGCACGAAGGCCGTCTTGTACTGCACGTCCAGGTCGCGGCTGAGTTGCAACGCGCTGATGCCCTTCGCTCCATTCACGAAGATGGCGATAGCCGCGAGAATGTCGCGGTGGCTCAGCTTGCGGCTGGCAAAAATCGTCCCCGTGGTGACGCTGAATTGCGCGCTGCAATCCTTGCACTTGAAGATCGGGCGCGATTTGTATTCGTACACCTTCACGGAGCCGCAGCGCGGGCAATAGATGCCCTCAGGCCAGCGGACCTGTTTGAAGGTCTGGTAGGCCTCAGCATCCGAAAGCCGCATGACCCGCGCCAGCGAGAGCGTCCGGGCCTTGGCTGATAAGAGAAAATGCTGAGACATGGTATCCAAATCCGGTTCTTATGTAACCGAATATGATACCAAATAGTCCCGATTGTCAAGGCGAAAGTAATCATATATGATACTTTTGTAACTAGATCGGAGGCTACATGCCAGATACCCAATGGCAGAGCAAAATCAAGGGGTTGCTGAAAGCCGAGCTAAAGCGCCGAAACCTGGGCTACCGGGAGTTAGCAGAGAAGCTGACCGCTATGGGCGTCCCCGAGAGCGAAGCGAACATCAAGAACAAGATCAGCCGAGGGGGATTCACGGCGGTGTTTTTCGTCCAGTGTTTAGTTGCGATTGGTTGCAACACGCTGCACTTAGACACCGCCATATAATCGGCGCGACTCGCGCGCCAGATTCAGCAGCTATGCACCCCTAAGGGTTGCGGGCTTGCGCCCTGTGAACGCCGCAGGAATCCGCGATTTGCCACAATGGGGCGTGCCCTTTCCATTTCACGCGCTAGATTCTCAGTCCATTTGCGGGCGGGCCGCTGTAACGGCCCGCCCGCGATTGCCCAGCGCCACCTTGGAGCCACGCCGGGCAAGTTTTGGAATTAACTGGGTAGGCTCCGCCCATTCATGACGGAGTCCTTCCCATGCCCAATCGGGCACCACCTGTTACCAAAGGCGTAAACCCTAATGCTGGTGTTCCTGGCACGCGGCAAATGCCGCCGCCGCCACGGCCGACACCGCCATCACCGCCTAGGCCGGTTTCGCCGACTCCACCGCCGCCTAGTGTGCCGCCAACAAGGACGGCAAAAAGCTAATCAGCCAAGTAAAGGCACCTACTACGGGGGCGGCAATTCCAATTGCCGCCCCACGCTTAAATAGCGTGGCGTTACGTTCAATTACGGTGTCGTTTTCTACGATGTCTTTCTGAATGTTGTTCAGCGTCTCACAAAGCGAGTCTTTTAGGTTTTTTCCGCCTTCAAGATCGGCTTCCCACGATGCAGGGTGATTGCCGGGAAGTCGGAACTTTACCGGAAATATGGCGACCACGCACAATGCAGCGGCAAACACGAACATTATGCTGGTGAAAAATCCGCCAACATAGAGGGGGTAAACCTTCGCAAAAGGCGGGTCCTTAATTGTAGTCAACGAGATCAGCGCAGCAATGACAGCGGCACCCGACGTGGCGAACACGCCAGCCAGCACAGAGGCACGTTGATCCGCCGAAATTGCAACCTTCAACTGGCCGTCGAGAAAGGCTTGGCCCTCATCAACGACCTGTTTGACCATTTCGAGATCGGCTTTTGAACCGTCGATTTTCATTCGTCACCACATCATCTAACGGTAAGGCTGACCTTACCCCGACTATATCATCCTAAAGGTAGAGCATCATTTCAGCGCAGGCCGGAGGGGGATTAGTTCAATGTCAAAAAGAAGCTGGCTATTGCGGCAAAAAAACTCAGGATTGCCGATGTGCCGCCAGCGATGCGCGCCTTCTTGTTGAGCGGACCTGTCTGGATTGTCGCCCCGAGTATTCCTGCCGTCCATCCGGCTTGAGATAGGGCAACGTCACCCGGCTCCACGTCCCAAGTAGGGCTTATTTTGACCCTGCTCGCCTTCCATCCGTAGTAAGCGGCCACGATCCCGGAAAGTGCGGCCAGGATTGAAAGAGCGCGAACCAAATTTACAGCGTTCATTTTCGGTGCCCAACTAGCCCCGGAGGCAACGCTATCATTTAGGTGTTCTTGCTACCTAATGCCGGACCGTTTGCCTTCCCCCGGCCCCTCGGGCATACTGCCGCGGCTGCGGTAGATCGTTGGAATCGTTGACTTGCTCGCCTTCATGCAAGTGATGTACCGCTGAGCCGATAGGCGTAGAATGCCCCCTTAGGCCCGGTTGTCGGGCGGGCGCATCGGCCGCCGGCACGCGGCGAACCTTAAAAACCCCTGGGACACGGCACGCTTAAGCACGATGAGCAACCCGTCCGCGAAAAAGGACTCTGCCCCGCCACAGGCCGGCGGCGATCTCGATGCCGCGCGGCGCGCGTTGACCGTGGAGGCCGACGGCTTGCATGCGTTGCGCGACGCGCTCAGCGGCGCGCTGGGCCGTAGTTTCGTCGCCGCCCTCGACGTGCTGGAAAATACCACGGGCCGCGTCGTGGTCAGCGGCATGGGCAAGAGCGGCCATGTCGCGCGCAAGATCGCCTCGACCCTCGCCTCCACCGGCACTCCCGCCTTGTTCGTGCATCCCGGCGAGGCCAGCCACGGCGACCTCGGCATGGTGGCGGCGGGCGACGCAATGCTGGTGCTGTCGAACTCGGGCGCCACCGACGAACTGGGCGACATGGTCGCCTATGCCAAGCTGCGCAACATTCCGCTGATCGCCATGACCAGCCGGTCGCCGAGCGCCTTGGCCGACGCCGCCGACGTGGCGCTGGTGCTGCCGCAATCGCCCGAAGCCTGCCCGATGGGCCTCGCCCCCACCACCTCCACAACCGCCATGCTGGCCTTGGGCGATGCCCTGGCGGTGGCGGTGCTGGAACGGCGCGGTTTCTCGCCCGACAATTTCCACGTGCTGCATCCCGGCGGACGGCTGGGCAGCCGGTTTTTGCGCGTCGCCGAGCTGATGCACACGGGCGACGCCGTGCCGCTGGTCGGCCCCGACCGGGCGATGAGCGAAGCGATCCTGGTGATGAGCGAAAAACGCCTGGGCTGCGTCGGCGTGGCCGACGCTTCCGGCAAGCTGCTCGGCATCGTCACCGACGGCGATCTGCGCCGCAACATGTCGCCCGATCTTCTGGCCAGGAAGGTGCGCGACGTGATGACGCCGGGGCCCAAGACCATCCGCCGCAACGCCCTGGCGGCCGAGGCCGTGGGCTTCATGTCGCAGCGCCAGATCACCACGCTGTGGGTGGTCGAGGACGGCAAGCCGGTGGGCATCCTGCACATCCACGACTGCCTTCGGGCAGGCGTGGCATGAGCCCAAGGGCACGGAGCGAACAGCCCCCGATGGTCGCCACCGGCATCGCCACTTCCCGCGCATCGCAGCGCCGCAACGCCCAGCCCTCGATCAAGGCATCGAGCGGCTTCCACAGCCGCATGGTCGGCGTGTTGAAGATGACCTTCCCGCTGATCGCCGGCGCCCTGGTGCTGCTGGTTGCGATCTGGCCGCACATGATGCAGCGCGACGAGCGTTTCCGCCTGGGCGTGTCGAACGTGAACATCGAGGAAGCGACCACGGTGCGCATGATCAAGCCGCGCTTCACCGGCATCGACGCCGCCAACCGGCCGTTCGTGGTGACGGCCGACGACGCCGTGCAGCAGCCCGGCGACATGTCGGTGGTGGAGCTTCTGCATCCCAAGGGCGACATCACGCTGGCCAACGGCAGCTGGGTGGCGCTGATGGCCGACAACGGCAACTACTACAAGGAACTGAAGGTGCTGGACGCCCACGGGCGCGTGAACGTGTTCCACGATTCCGGCTACGAGTTCCGCACGCAAACCGCCCGGTTCGACATGGCCACCTCCTCGGCCGAGGGCAACGACCGCGTCGACGGCCAGGGGCCGTTCGGCACGCTGGTGGCGCAAGGCTTCCGCATCACCAACCACGGCGCGGTGGTGCATTTCCTCGGCAAGTCGCGGATGGTGATCCGACGCGAGCAGGCGCCGCAATGAAACGCGACTTCGGAATCATGCTCGGCATCGCGCTGGCGGCGGCCGCGCTGTGGCCCACGGCGGCGCGCGCGCAGGGCATGAACATCCTCGACCGCAAATCCGACGCGCCGATCGAGATCGAGGCCGACGACGGCATCGAATGGCGCCAGGACGACCGCACCTATATCGCCCGCGGCAACGTGAAGGTGGTGCGCGGCGATGTGACGCTGTACGCCGATTCGGTGATCGCGCATTACCGCACGACAGGCGAAGCCCCAGCGCCGGCGCCCGTGCCGGCGGGAAAACCGGGCGCGCAGCCCAAGCCCGGCGCGCAATCCAAGGCGGCGCCAGCGCCGGCAAAGGCGAGCGATCCCGACAAGCCGGGCGGCGGCACCGAGATCTGGAAGCTCGACGCGATCGGCAAGATGCGCCTGGAAAATCGCGGCGAGCAGGCCTTCGCCGACCGCGGCGTCTACAACGTCGATCTCGGCGTGATGACCATGACCGGCAAGGTGCGGCTGGTGTCGCCCAGGCAGAACACCGCGGCCTATGGCGACGAGGCGGTGTACGACACGCGCCAGTCCGTCACAGTGCTCACCGGCAAGAGCCTGCGCTTCGAAAGCCCGGACACCAGGATATCCGCGCGCGACAGCCTGGAATACTACAACGACAAGAACCTGGCCGTGGCGCGCGGCGACGCGATTGCGGTCCAAGGCGACAAGCGCGTGCGCGGCGACGTACTGACCGCCTATATGCGCAGTAACGCCAATCGCCAGCAGCAGCCCGGGGCCAAGCCAGCGGCGCCCGCATCCGGCAAGGCGGCGGCGCGGCCCGTGCCGGCGACGCCGGGCGCTCCCAGCACCACCAACGACGGCGGCGTCGAGCGGATCGACGCGTTCGGCAATGTGTTTCTCTCTTCGGCCGACAGCATCGCGCGCGGGCAAAAGGCGGTCTACACGGTGTCGACGGGCCTGGCGATCGTCACCGGCGGGGTGAAGGTGACGCGCGGCGAAAGCCAGATGAATGGCGAGCAGGCCGAAGTCAACATGAACACCGGCGTCAGCCGCATTTTGAGTTCGTCGTCGCCGTCCAGTCCCGGCCAGCGCGTGCGCGCGATTTTCGCCCCGGCCAAGGCCGCCGCCCCCGCCGGCGCGCAGCAGCAGATGGAAGAAACCCGCCAGGCGCCGCCGCCCGACGATCCGGCGCGGCCCAAACTTCCCGGCCAGGTCCGGTAGATCGGGTGCGCTGATGGGCCTGTTCGATCTCATCAACCTGTTCCGCAACGATCCGCGTCCGCGCAAGCGCGACGCGCGCGGCCGGCGCCAGGCCACGGCCGATCTCGACCCGCAGCTCTATCAAAATCCGATCCGCGCCGCGCAACGCCCGTCGCCGCAGGCGACCAACAGGCCAGCTCCGCAACCGGCCCCCAGGCAAGCTCCGCCGCAGGCTCCCAGGCAGGCTCTGCCGCAAGCTCCCAGGCAAGCCCCGCCGCAGGCTCCCAGACAGGCTCCGGTGCAGGCGCCGCCGGGTGTGCATTCCCTAGCCGCCGCCCATGCCGCGCGCCAGGAAATCGTGCGCCAGGCAGCACAGCCCCCGCGTCCGCGTCTGGTGGCGGAAAACGCGGGATTGCAGGCCAACAACCTGGGCAAGCGCTTCAAAAATCGCCCGGTGGTGCGCGACGTCAGCTTGAACTTGAATCGCGGCGAGGCGGTCGGGCTTCTGGGACCGAACGGCGCGGGCAAAACCACCTGTTTCTACATGATCACCGGCCTGATCTCGCCGGATTACGGCAGCATCGTGCTGGACGGCGTGGACATTTCGGACCTGCCGATGTACCGCCGCGCGCGGCTGGGCATCGGCTACCTGCCGCAGGAAGCATCGATCTTCCGCGGCCTGTCGGTCGAGAAGAACATCCGCGCCGTGCTGGAAGTGACCGAGCCGGACGCCGAGGCGCGGGAAATGCGACTGGACGAGCTTCTGGCCGAATTCAACATCAGCCATTTGCGCCGCACCCCGGCCCTGGCGCTGTCGGGCGGCGAGCGGCGGCGCTGCGAGATCGCCCGGGCGCTCGCCTCGCGCCCGAACTACATGCTGCTGGACGAACCCCTGGCCGGCATCGACCCGATCGCGGTGCGCGACATCCGCGAGCTGGTCTCGCACCTGAAGGACCGCGGCCTCGGCGTGCTGATCACCGATCACAACGTCCGCGAGATGCTGGATATCGTCGACCGCGCCTACATCATCCACGAGGGCCGCGTGCTGATGGAAGGCCGCCCCGCCGAGATCGTGGCGAACCAGGACGTGCGCCGGGTCTATCTCGGCGATCGATTCTCGATTTAACCGCCGTATAGCAGTTATCCACAATGGCACTCGGACCGCGCCTCGAACTGCGCCAGGGACAAAGCCTGGTCATGACGCCGCAATTGCAGCAGGCGATCAAGCTGCTGCAATTGTCGAACCAGGAACTGCTGGCCTATGTCGAGGCGGAGCTGGAGCAGAACCCGCTGCTGGAGCGCGACGACGCCGCGCAAACGCAGGAGCAATCCGCCGAAGCCGAGCCGGAGCCCGGCGCCGAAACAGCAGACGCGGGCGAGGATGCGGTTGCGCCTGAAACGCCCGACGCGCCGCCGCCGGATACCCCCGCCGAAGTGACGCAGATGGACAGCCCATCCGAAGAATCCTGGGAAGCCGCGGGCCAGCATTACGACGAATCCGACCGCATGGACGCCACGCCCTGGCGCGCCAATAGCGGGCGCGGCGATTTCGACGACGACGACCGGCAGGCCGCCGAAACCGTCGGCCGCGAGAAAAACCTGCGCGAGCATTTGACCGAGCAGTTGAACCTGGACATCGCCGACGCGCAGGACCGGGTGATCGGCCTGCAACTGATCGACATGGTGGACGAGCGCGGCTACCTGAACGGCACTGTGGCCGACACGGCGGCGCTGTTGGGTTGCGCGCCCGAACGAGTGGAGACGGTGCTTGCCCTGATGCAGCGCTTCGACCCGCCGGGCATATTCGCGCGCGACCTGGCCGAATGCCTGGCGCTGCAACTGGCGGAACGCGACAGGTTCGACCCGGCGATGCGCGTGCTGATCGCCAACCTGCCGCTTCTGGCGCGGCGCGACATGCCGGCGCTCAGGCGCCTGTGCGGCGTGGACGACGAGGACCTGGCCCAGATGATCGCCGAGATCAAGGCGCTGAACCCGCGGCCGGCCAGCGTCTTCGACCGCGAGATCGCGCAGCCGATCATCCCCGACATCATGATGCGCCCGCAGGCCGGCGGCGCGTGGCTGATCGAGCTCAACTCCGACACATTGCCGCGCGTGCTGGTCAACCAGCGCTACTACGCCAAGGTCAACCGCAATTCATTGAGCAAGACCGACCGCGACTTCCTGACCGAGCGGTTCCAGGCCGCCAACTGGCTGATCAAATCGCTGCACCAGCGCGCCACCACGATCCTGCGCGTGGCGAGCGAGATCGTGCGCCAGCAGGACGGTTTTTTCCGGCACGGCGTCAGCCACCTCCGGCCGCTGATCCTGCGCGATATCTCGGCCGCCATCGAGATGCACGAAAGCACGGTCAGCCGCGTGACCACCAACAAGTACATGGCCACGCCGCGCGGCCTGTACGAACTGAAATATTTCTTCACCTCGTCGATCGCCAATTCCGCCGGCGGCGAGGCGCATTCGGCCGAGGCCGTGCGCTTCCGCATCCGGGGGCTGATCGACGCCGAGCCGCCGCGCGAGATCCTGTCCGACGACCGCATCGTGGAAATGCTGAAAGGCCACGGAATCGACATCGCGCGACGCACGGTCGCCAAATACCGCGAGGCGATGCGAATCCCCTCTTCCGTGCAGCGCAAGCGCGAAAAAGCCTTGTCCGCGAAGGTCTAAGCCGGCGGCGGCGCCCGCCCTGGCATACCAGGGCTGGTTGTCCGCTTTCGATTGACAGGCCAGGGGGGCGTAACTATGGTCTCGCCGCTTGCGAACCGGTCGCCCGCCGAACGGAAACCCTGGGGGCGCGATTCGCGGAAATATCTCCCCAGCCATATGGCTCGTAGAGTTGCCGTGGCGGGACTACGCAACCGGATGGATCGCCGGCGCACAGCGCAGCGGCGATCCGGTGCGATCGAAAGACGCAAGCTCGGAAACAACACGGCCTATAAGCACGGCGCCATTCAGCATTGAAACTTCAATCGCGTGCGGCCGGCGAGAGATGCCGGGGCGAACGGTTTGTTTCGGCGCATGGCAGGCTAACGGGACGCAAGAGAATAAAAATATGGAAATCGGCCACCTGCTCACCCCGGATCGCGTGATCCCGCATCTGAAAGTCGGCGCGAAAAAGCAGGCATTGCAGGAATTGGCCAAGCGCGCGGCCCAGTTCACGGGCCTGCATGAGCGCGAGATTTTCGACGTGCTGCTGGAGCGCGAGAAGCTGGGCACCACGGGCGTCGGCCACGGCATCGCCATTCCGCACGGCAAGCTCGCGGGCCTCGACCGGCTATACGGGGTGTTCGCCAGGCTGGACGCGCCGATCGGATTCGACGCGATCGACGAGCAGCCCGTGGACCTGATCTTCCTGCTGCTGGCCCCGGACAACGCCGGCGCCGACCACCTGAAGGCCCTGGCGCGGGTGTCGCGGCTGTTGCGCGATCGCACGTTCTGCGAAAAGCTGCGCGGCTCGTCCGACCGCGACGCGCTCTACGCGCTGCTCACCGACGTGCCGACCTCGCACGCGGCCTAGCGGCCGCGCCTCTGTACGCGCGGCCTAGCGGCCGCGCTTCTTCAGTGAACGCTCAGCGGCTCCAGGTCGTTTTGCCGGCAGGCGGCGAACGCCACGTCGCGATCGCCCATCCGGCCCATTTCCGTGCCATCCGCGGCGTGCACCGCCCAGAATGCCTGGCCGTCCTGCACGTTGTGCCGCACATAGGCGATGTGGCGCATTCCCAGCACCGCGAAATCCTGCGGCGAGAACGCCGCGACCTTCGTCCTGGTTTCCTGTTTTTCGTTCATGACACCGACCTTTCTTCCGTCCGCGGGGCCCAGGGCCTTTACGAAGCCCCTTGAGCCTTGCGCTGGGCGGACTTGCCGCCGGCAACAGTCACCGGCTGGGCGCCGCCGGCCTCGCCTGCGACGCCCGTATCTATTTTCACGGTGCGGACCCGGTTTTCCGGCGCGGGCCGCTGCAAATCGATATGAAGCAATCCGCGTTCCAGTTTCGCCCCGGCGATCTCCAGCCCTTCCGCCAGAATGAAGCTGCGCTGGAATTGGCGGGCGGCTATGCCGCGATGCAGAAAAACCCGGCCTTCCTCGGCGGCTTGCCGGCCGCGGATCGAAAGTTGGTTGTCCTCCACCGTCACCGCCAGTTCGTCTTCGGCGAATCCGGCCACGGCAAGGGTGATGCGCAGCGCGTTTTCGCCGAGCTGTTCGATGTTGTAGGGGGGATAGCCCTCGACCGCGGACTTGCCCACCCGGTCGAGCATCCGCTCGACATGGTCGAAGCCCAGCAGCAGCGGCGAATTGAAAAGACCGAGTCGCGTCATGACACCACCTTGTCCCCTCCGGCGAGCGAGCAGGCGCTGGACGGCTTGCCGTCCAGAATTTGGCGCAAGGCCCACCGGGCGCCTTGCGAATATGCGGCCCCCCAAGGAAGCACCGCTTGCGACCATTTATATGGAAATCGGCCGATGGAAAAACAAGTTCCCCCGGCTAAAGCCCTGGAAATATTGTACAAACTTCCCCACTTCCGGCTTGGCCGCCGGCGCCGGGCGGGTTGGCCCAGGGGCGAGCGAAACCGCTAACGGCGCGACACCCAGGCAAGCGTCGCGGCAAAAGCCGCGAACGAGACGATCACGCCGATCAGATAGGCAAGGTTGAGGCTGTCCATTTCATCCCCTCCTCCGCCGGTTTGGGCCGGCGAAGGCAGGGTGAAGGCGCGGCGCGGTGGGTTCCCTGATCTAGATCAAACGGCGCGGGCTTAAAGCCGCGTGACGCGGTCCGGGCGGCCGCCCGTGGAACGCAGGCACCAGTCGAGGCCCTGCTGTTCGGCATCCTCGGGCTTGTCCTGCGGCCGGCTCATGCCGATGCGCTTGCCGTCGCGCCAGACCGACCACAGGAACTGGCGCGACCCGTCCAGGTTCAGCCACTTCTCGATGATCAGCTCGGTCATTGCCACTGGGCTTCCCTTCCGGCGGCCCTTCTCGCGGGGCCGCAGAGCAAATCATCGCTCCCAGGCGGGAGGGGGTGTCAACTGCGAGCCGGACGCTGGGGTGTCGCGGCCAGATCGGCGTCGGCCAATTCCTGCGCGATGCGCATGAAGGCGCGCACGGCGCTGAGCCGCAAGCGCTCGGCCAGGCACACCACGTATTCGCCCACGTCGAACGCGGCGTCGGGCACCTCGATCACGGCGAACCGTTCGTCGGGCACGAATTCGCGCGCGAAGGCTGCGCCGACGCCGAGGCCGGCGGCCACCGCTTCGCGCACCGCCTCGCGGCCGTCGATGTCCATGATGGCGCCGACCTTTACCTTGGCCGTCCGCATCGCGCCCTCGAACACCTCGCGGGTGATCGAGCCGGGCTCGCGCAGCACCATGTCGTGCCCCGCCAGGTCGGCCACCGCGATGCGCCGGCGCGCCGCGAGCGCGTGGCCGCGCGGCACGAACACGATCAGCCGGTCGCGGCGATAGGGAATGCCGTGGAAGCGCGGCTCGGGCGGGCGGCGGGCGGTGACGCCGACATCGGCGCGATAATCGGCCAGCGCCCGCAAGACCGCGTCGGAATTGCCGATACTGAGCGACAGCGCCACGCCGGCGTGCCGGCGCTTGAGCGCGGCCATGATCGGCATGGCGTGGATGGCGTTGTCGGCGCTGATGCGCAACGAGCCGATGGTCAGGTTCTTAGCGCCCGCCAGCAGCGCCTCGGCCTCGCCTTCGGCCGCGAACATCCGGTCGGTGACGGCGAAAAGCTGGCGGCCGATGTCGGTCATCTGCGCGCCGCGGCCGCGCCGTTCGAACAGAAGCTGGCCGTAGCTTTCCTCCAGCGCCTTCACCTGGCCCGACAGGTTGGGCTGGCTCAACCCCGCGGCCCGCGCGGCGCGGGTGAAGCTGCCCTCGCGGGCGACCAGGTGGAAGGCGCGGAGTTGGGCGTGGTTCATGAAACCGTCCCCGGCTTATCATCTAAAATACAAATACTACCTATATAAGATATATATTGGACTTATTCCTAGCGCCACCCCTATCCTGCCCCCTAGATTGGAGCCTTCGCCTTGGCTCCAACCACGGGATTACCCCATGCGCAATGTCACGCTTCCGATGCCCGCCGCGTCCGAAACAGGCGACCCGCTGCTGCTGACCCCCGGCCCGCTGACCACCTCGAAATCGGTCAAGACCGTGATGCTGCACGATTGGGGCTCGCGCGACGCCGAGTTCATCCGCATCAACAAGGAAATGCGCGAGCACATCGTCGAGGCCGCCGGCGGCGCCGGCACGCACGTGACCGTGCCGATGCAGGGCAGCGGCACCTTCGCCGTCGAGGCGATGATCGGCACCCTGGTGCCGCGCGACGGCAAGCTTTTGATCCTGATCAACGGCGCCTATGGCCAGCGCGCCAAGCGCATCTGCCAGATCGCCGGCCGCGCGCACGCCGTGCTGGAAACGCCCGAGGACACGCCGCCCGACATCGCCAAGCTGGACGCGGCGCTGAAAGCCGACAAGGCCATCAGCCACGTGTTCGTGGTCCACTGCGAAACCACCAGCGGCGTGCTGAACCCGGTGGCGGAAATCGGCCGGGTGGTGAAGAGCCACGGCCGCCGGCTGCTGGTCGATTCGATGAGCGCGTTCGGCGCCCTGCCGATCGACGCGCGCGAGACCGCGTTCGACGCGCTCGCCTCGTCCAGCAACAAATGCCTGGAGGGTATTCCCGGTTTCGGCTTCGTGGTGTGCCGCATCGCGGCGCTGGAAAAATCCGCCGGCAACGCCCATTCCCTCAGCCTCGACCTTCACGACCAATGGCAGGCGCTGGAGAAGACCGGCCAGTACCGCTTCACCCCGCCGATCCATGCGATCGTGGCGCTGCACCAGGCGATCGAGGAATTCGTGGCCGAGGGCGGCGTCAAGGGCCGCGGCCAGCGTTACCGCGACAACTGCAAGACGCTGGTGGACGGCATGCGGGCGCTGGGCTTCGAGACGCTGCTGCCCGACCGGCTGCAGGCGCCGATCATCGTGACGTTCCACATGCCGCGCGACCCGAAATTCCATTTCCAGACCTTTTACGACCGTCTGAAGGACCGCGGCTACGTGATCTATCCCGGCAAGCTGACGGTGGCCGACAGTTTCCGCGTCGGCTGCATCGGCCGGCTGTATCCCGACCACATGGAAGACGCCGTGGACGCGGTGCGCGAAGTGATTGCAGACATGGGAGTGACGCAATGCGGGGCGAAAAAGGCGGCGTGACCGCCGCACAGAGCTTGAAGACGCTTTCGGCGGAGTTCAGCTACAGCCGCACCTACCGGGGACCGATCAAGTCCGTGATCCTGGACTGGGCCGGCACGACCATGGACTTCGGCTGCATGGCCCCGGCCGTGGTGTTCGTGGAGGTCTTCAAGCGCAAGGGCGTGCCGATCTCGATGGAGGAGGCGCGCACGCCGATGGGCGCCCACAAGCGGGTCCACATCCAGAAGATCACCGAGATCGATGGCGTGCGCCGGCGCTGGCAGGAGGCGCATGGCCGCCCGCCCAACGACGCCGACGTCGACGCCATGTTCGCCGAGTTCGTGCCGCTGCAATTGAAGTGCCTGTCCGACTATTCGACGCTGATCCCCGGCGCGCTCGACGCGGTCAAGGAATGCCGCAAGCGCGGCTACAAGATCGGCTCGACCACCGGCTACCTGCCCGACATGATGGAGATCAACCGGAAAGACGCCGCGCGCCAGGGCTATGTCCCCGACGCCTCGGTCACCGCCGGCGACGTGCCGGCCGGCCGGCCCTATCCGTTCATGTGCCTGAAGAACATGATCGACCTGCAGGTCTGGCCGGTCGAGGGGTGCGTGAAGGTCGACGACACGGTTCCGGGCGTGGAAGAAGGCTTGAACGCCGGCATGTGGACGGTGGGCCTGGCGATCTCGGGCAACGAGGTGGGACTGCCGCTCGACGATTGGCAGGCGCTCTCGAAGACCGAGCAGCAGGCCAAGCGCGAGAAGGCCTACCGGCGCATGCACACCTGCGGCGCGCACTACGTGGTCGACAGCATCGCCGACCTGGTCCCCTGCCTCGACGATATCGAGCTTCGCCTGAAGCGCGGCGAAAAGCCGTAAGCGAAGCGGGCGGTTCCACGCCGGATTCTTGCCGGCGATCGCGCCAAAATAGGGCGCGATGCCGGGCTTGTTTGGCGCTATCTCAATTTGAATTTCCGCTTCTGACCCAACGCGGACCAACGCCGCGGGCCTAGCGGCTCCGGCATAGCGCAACCGCACCCACGGCGGGCCTGGTTCTGGCTTCTTCTTTCAGGGTTGTGTTACCTAGATCATAGGGGGATTGCCGAAGTTCTCGTAAAGGAACGCGGTGAAATAGACCGGTCGGGCGATCGCGCCGGCCAGCAGGCCAAGCAACGCTTCCATGTAGGAGTTTCGCAGATCGCTCCCGGTTGCGAACGGGGGGTCTTTATGGCGGGGCTGTTCAGGGCCGCGAAGCGGTGGTTCTGCGCAATTTCGGGAAATTCGGCCTGCGTGGCCGCAATTCTGCTTGCCGTCAGTATCCTGGCCGCGCCCGTCGTCCAGGCGCAAACCCCATCCGCCGATTATTGCCTTATCAAGCGCGACGTCGCGCACGCAGGCAAGATCGTCACCGAGCATTCGGTGGTGTCCTGCGCGGATGTAGCCGGGGTCGGTGCGGACTGGATCGTAGTCACCCGCAACATGTCCTTCGCCGCGGCCAGCGCAGCGCGCGATGCCGCCAACGCCATCGATGCGCCAGCGGTGTGGTGCGTCGTCAAACGCAACGTGATGCTCGCGGGCAAGATGATTGCCGAGCAATCCGTGGTGCGCTGCGACAATCTGGCCGGCATCGGCGCGGACTGGGCCGTGGTCAGCCGCGACCTGACTTTCGCCGCCGCAAGCGCGGAGCGCGATGCGCTGATCGCCGCCAACGCGCCGCCGGTGTGGTGCCTGCTGCAACGCACCGTCATGCGCGACGGCAAGCCCGTGGCCGAGCATTCCGTCGTGCGCTGCGACAATCTGGCCGGCGCCGGCGCGGGCTGGATCGTGCTCGGCCGCGACCTGACATTCGCCGTGGCTAGCGCGGAACGCGACTCGCTGAACGCCGCCGTCTTGGCGGCCTTACCCGCCACGCCCGCCGCGTCCCCAATTGCGGATTGGTGCGTCGTCCGGCGCGACAGCGTGCCTGCCGGCACCAGCACCCAAGTGTCCGATTTCTCGGCGGTACGCTGCTGGCAGGCGGCGGGACTTGGCGCTTCCTGGACGGTCGTCGAACGCAACCTTACCTTCGCCGCGGCCAGCACGTCGCGCGATGCGCGCAATATGGCCGCCGGGCCAGCCGTATGGTGCCTCATCCGGCGCGATAGCACCGTCGACGGCAGGCCGAGGGTCGAGAACTCGGTGGTGCGCTGCGACAGTACGATCGAGTATGGCGCGGGCTGGGTAGTGGTCCAGCGCGATCAGACCTTCGCCGCGGCCAGCGCGGCGCGCGACGCCGCCAACGCCACCGCGGGCGGTCCCCCGCCTGGTTTGACGATCAACCAACTGTCGGCCGACTGCAACGCAAGGTTCCCGGGCAGCGTCTCCGGCAACCGAAATTCGGACGGCTCCACTCCGTGTCTTTGCAGGGACCCGGCCAGCCCCAGCGGCTTTCGGGTCGTCTTCGACGGCAAAGTCGCCCTCGGCACGAGCTGCGATATAGACCCGCGGATTGCCGCCGCCGCCCAGTGCACCCGGACCCTCGCGGGCAGCGTGCCGGGCGCGCGCAACGCGAACGGCAGCTATGATTGCGTTTGCCCCACTGGACAAATAGGCGTCGGCAGTCAATGCGTGAACGAACAGTCCTACGCCGACACGCAGTGCAACAATAAGACGCCGGGGAGCCGCTCGATCGGGCGCAACCCGGACAACACCTACACCTGTGCATGCCCCAGCGGACAGGGGATTTCCGGCGGACAATGCGTGTCGGAAGTGGCCGACGCCGCCGCGCAATGCAGCCGCATCATGCCCGGCAGCGTGCCGGGGCAGCGCAACCCGAACGGCGGCTATCAATGCGCCTGCCCCGCCGGCACGATTAGCCAGGGCAACCAGTGCGTCAGCCAGCAGGCCGAATACACCGACGCTGCCGCGCAGTGCAGCCGCATCCTAGCCGGCAGCGTACCTGGCCAACGCAGCGCGAGCGGCAGTTACACCTGCGTTTGCCCCGCCGGCGCGGTCCAAGCCGGCAACCAGTGCGTCAGCCAGCAGGCGGAGTACAACAACGCGGCAGCGCAGTGCGGCGGTATCCTGGCGGGTAGCGTGCCAGGGCAGCGTAACGCGAACGGCAGCTATAGCTGCGTTTGCCCCGCTGGCCTCGTCAGCACTGGCACTCAATGCGTGAACCAGGTGGCCGAACAGGCGAACGCCGCGGCGCAATGCGCGCGCATCCTGGCGGGCAGCGTGCTGGGATCGCGCAACGCCAACGGCAGCTATAATTGCGTCTGCCCAGCGGGCCTCGTCAGCAACGGCGCCCAGTGCATAAGGCAGGTGGTGCAACAGCCGCCGCCCGTGAATCCACCCCCAGCGCGGCCCGCTACGCCGCCGCAGGCCGCAAATCCCGGCGGCGGCATCCAGGATAAACCGCTGCAACACATTTGGAGGGCCGCTGGAGACCAACTTGGCCCTGTCATATGGATACCACGCGGCAATTACTCGGGATTTATTAGCAGTGGGGTATACGACTGCCAAAGCGTTCGTACCGGAAGCAGCTGCGGCGCGGTCACATTATCGCTGAACGGCGACACCGTTGCCGGGCAGCACACATGGGCGGCCAATCCAAAATATCCCTGTACCTATCAGGGCAAGCTGGTCGGGTCTCCTGTGAAGAGTGCATTCGCCGGAAAGCAACAATGCAAGACCGGAGGCTTGATCGACTATCCGATATCAATTAGCCGGTAAGGGACATGCTACCGATGAAAGTCGGCGGGTTGGGGTGAAAGTATAAGATTATTGCGAGAGATGTGGATTGCAGTATGGATATCCTGGCGGCAGTACCAGTGCAGCGGCCGCGGCATCGGATTCCAAACGCGGGGACATGGGTCGCAGAAGAAGAACTATCTCCGATCCGCCCGATATGCGATCCCGCCCGCTCATGGCACTGAACAGGAATCCGAACGGAGACATTGCCGACCGTTTGGTGTCTATCTTTCCCTTAGCGCCGAATAGCGCGCCTTCACGAACGGCTTGACCAGGTATTCCAGCACCGTGCGCTTGCCGGTGACGATATCCACCTGGGCGATCATCCCGGGCATGATCGGCAGCACGTCGCCCTTGGTGTCCTTCAGGGTGTTGTTCAGCGTCTTGACGCGGATCAAATAGAAGCTGTTGCCCTGCTTGTCCTGGATCGTGTCGGCGCTGATCTGGTCGAGCTCGGCGTCGAGCCCGCCATAGACCGTGAAGTCGTAGGCCGTCAGCTTGACGATCGCTTTCTGCCCGGGATGCAGGAACGCCACGTCCCTGGGGCTCACCTGCGCCTCGACCAAGAGGCTGTCTTCCAGCGGCACCACCGTGGCGATCTCCTGGCCGGGCTGCAAAATTCCGCCCACGGTGCCGACATGCAGCTGCTTGACGATGCCCTTGACCGGCGAGCGCACCTCGGTGCGCGTCACGCGGTCGCGCCGCGCGGTCATGCTTTCCTGCAACGACGACAGCCGCACCCGGCGGTCGTTCAGATCCTTGATCGCCTCGGTGCGGAAATTGTCGCGCTTCTCGCGGATGCGCTGATCGACCTCCTGCATGGAGGCGCGAATTCTGGGAAGCCCGGCCAGGCCGGTGGCGATCTGCGCCTGGAGGTCGCTGACCTGGCGTTCGAGCCGCAGCAACTCCACCTGCGACACGATGCCCTTCTTCACCAGCGGCTCGGTCATGTCGTATTCGCGCTTGATCAGGCCGTAGCCGTCCTGCGCGGCCTTCAGCTTGCTTTGCAACTCCTGCATTTCCTGTTCGCGCTGGCGGCGCTGCTGCGCCAGCACCGAGATCGTCGCCTCAAGCTCGGTCTGGCGCGCGCGGTACAGATCGTTTTCGCGCTTCACCAAGTCGGGCCGGATACGCACCAGCTCGGCCGGATAGACCGGCTCCTTGCCGTCGGCCTCGTTTTGCAGGCGCGCCACCCCGGCCTGGATGCCCAGATAGGTCTCTTCCATCTCGCGAAAATTGGCGCCGGCCGCCGTATCGTCGATGCGCATGAGGATCTGGCCGGCATCCACCTTCTGGCCCTCGCGCACCAGGATTTCGCCGACGATGCCACCTTCGAGGTTCTGGATCACCTGCACCTGGCGCGAGGGGATCACCTTGCCGTAGCCCGGCGTCACCATGTCGAGCTCGGCCCGGCTCATCCACAGGAACGCGGCGACGACCAGCGCCACCAGCGTCGCCAGCGTGGCGATGGCGGCATTGCGCGGGCCGCGCATGGTGTCGACGTGCAGCGCCGTGGGCGTCATGGTGGTGGCGCGGACGGATGTCGGCATGCCTCGCCCCCGGCCCTAGTCCGCCGCCGGGCGGACGCGCCCGCCCGCCAGCATGGCCACAACTTCGTCGCGCGGCCCGTCGGCCACCACCTTGCCCTTGTCCACCAGGATCACGCGGTCCACCAGCGTCAACAGGGCGGAGCGGTGCGTGACCAGGAACAGGGTGCGGCCCTTCAGCCATTCCTGCATGTTGTCGATGAACTTTTTCTCCACCGCATTGTCGAGGTGGCTGGTGGGTTCGTCCAGCAGCAGCACAGGCGGCTCGCCGATCAGCGCGCGCGCCAGGGTGACGAGCTGGCGCTGCCCGCCCGACAGGTTGAAGCCGCGTTCGCCCACCATCTGGCCCAGGCCCCGCGGCCATTGCTTGGCGCTTTCGCTCAAGCCCGACAATTCCATCGCGCGCATCACCTGCTCGTCGCTGGCATGCGGCACGCCTTGCGTCAGGTTGTCGCGCGCCGTGCCGTAGAACAGCACCGAATCCTGGGGCACGAAGCCGAGCTGTCGGCGCAAATCGTTGATGTCGATCTGGCGCAAATCCAGGTCGTCGACGCGGATGAAGCCGCTGGTGGGCGAATACATGCCCTGCAACAGCCTGAGGATCGTGCTTTTGCCCGAGCCGACGCGCCCCAGCACCGCCACGTGCTCGCCCGGCTTGACCGTGAACGACACCTTGTCGAGCACGGGCGTGTCCTCGCCCGGGTACTTGAACGATACCTCGTGGAATTCCACGCCGCCCTTGATCTGCGGCACGTGCACGGGCTGGTCGTCCGCGGATTGCTCCACAGGCAGCGCCATCATGCGGTCGAGCGAGGTGAAAGCCGTGCGCATCTGGTCGTAGCGCAGCATCAGGGCGGCGAGATGCGCCAGGGGCGTCATGATCCGCGAGCCCAGCATCATCGCCGCCACCAAGGCGCCGCTGGTCATGGTGCCGGCGATCACCTGATAGACGCCCGAGACGATGATGGCGATGGTCAGGATCATGCTGCATGCGGCGGTGAAATTGCTCGCCAGCGACATCAGCATCTTGATCTTCATGCCCGACGCCGCGGTCAGCGCGACGAAATGCTCCCAATGGCGCTTGGCCCAGGCCTCGCCGCGCACCGCCTTGATCGTCTCGATGCCGTTCAGCACCTCGAACAGCAGCGAATTCTTGTGCGTCGATTCGCGCATCGAGCGGCGCGTCAGCTTGGCCAGCGGCCAGTGGATCAACAGCCCCACCACAAGCACCAGCGGCACGATGCAGGCAGCCGTCAGCGCCACCACCGGGCCGCCCACGAGGTACAGCGCGCCGATGAACAGGAGCACGAAGGGCAGATCGCCGAACACGGTGACGGTGGCCGAGCCCAGGAAATCGCGCACCGAGTCGAAATCGCGCAGCGTCACCGCCAGGCTGCCGGCCGAACGGGGCCGCGCCTCGCCCTTCAGCGCCAACACATGCTCGAACAGCCGGTTGCCCAGCTCCACGTCCAGGCGCTTGCCGGCCGCGTCGATCAGATAGGCGCGCAGGTTGCGCAGGATGAAATCGAACAGCGCCACGACCAGCACGCCGATCGCCAGCACCCACAGCGTCTCGATCGCGCCGTTCGGCACCACCCGGTCGTACACGGCCAGCGTGAAGGCCGGCGCGACCAGCGCCAGGATGTTGACCACGACCGTGGCCAACACGGCATGCGCGAAGATCCAGGCATTGCGCCGCAAGCCACCCCAGAACCACGAGACCGACCTGGGCATGTCGTGGATGTGCGAGCGCTGGTCGAACTGAAAGCGCGGGCGGACATAATACGCGTGGCCCGCGTAGAGCCGCGTCAGATCGTCCACCGGCACCATGCGCGTGCCGTCGCCGGCCCTAGGTTCGTACACTTCGCAGCGCTTGCCGCCCCGAGCGAAAGCGACCACCACCACGGCGCGGCCGTCGGTGAGCGGCACGATCGCCGGCAGGGCCAGGGGCGGAATGTCCTTGAGCGCTGAGATATCGCTGGTCGCGGCCATGCCGACGCGGCGCGCCGCGGCTTCCAGCGCGCTGGGCGCCAGGCGCCCGCCTTCCAGCCGCATTCCCGCGCGAAGCTGCATGGAGGTGTAGGCGCGGCCATAGAACCGCGTGAGGAACGCCAGACACTCGGCCAGCGGATCATCAGGCGCGGGCACGAGTTGCGCTGGCGCCGACGGCCGGCCCGGCCCGGAAACGGCCGGGCGGGGCGTGGTCGCGGGCGTACCGGGAGATACGCTGGTCAGCGGCTTCACCGCATCTTTCATGGCGCGACTCTCATCGAACGGGGGCGGCCCTTTGCTGGACATGGTGCGGCAAGTTCTGCGGAACGCCGCCGAATTATCTGGTATCATAGCATTTTCCCGGCTCCAATCGCAGCCGGGATTGCGCCTGTTAACGATTCGCCGGCGGCACGCTGGTTAAGGTGGAAGGCCTTGATCCGACTCGATTTCCGCTTGCCCCTGTCCGCCCTGGCCGTGGGCCTGGCCTTGCTGCCCGCCGCCGCCCAAGGGGTGGAAGTGGACCGGCCGCGCCTGTTCGGCACGGCGGAAACGCGCTCGGACAACCTCAAGCCCTTCACCAAATGGACCGTGATGCTCGATCGCTACGGCAAGGAGCGATCCTTGGAGATCGCGCCCTGCGCGCAACTCGGCGCCCTCAAATGCCGGCCCAAGGTGTGGCGCGAGTATCTGGCGACCGTGGAAGGCAAGCCGCGCCGCCAGCAGGTCGAGCTGATCAACAGCTACATGAACCAGCGCACCTATATCGAGGACCTGCCGAATTACGGCGTGCCCGACTATTGGGCCACGCCGCGCGAGTTCCTGGGCAAGGACGGCGATTGCGAGGACTACGCCATCGCCAAATACATGTCGCTGCGCACGCTCGGCTTCAAGGATTCCGAGCTGCGCATCGTGGTGGTGCAGGATTTGAACCTGGGCGTGGCGCATGCCGTCTTGATCGTCTATCTCGACGGCCAGGCGCTGCTGCTCGACAACCAGATCAAGATGGTGGTCGATGCAACCAAGGTGCGACACTACCGCCCGTATTATTCGATCAACGAGAAATCCTGGTGGCTGCACAAGGCGGTCGTCGACGTGCCGGTGGGTGGCGTGCGCCCCTGATCGCGCCGGATGCGAGCGGCCAATGATCGACGCCGAAGACCTTACGCATTTGCGGCAACATGGCTGGCTGCGCATACGAAACGCCGTGCCAAAGAAATTGTGCGACAAACTAGTCGACGTGCTGGCCCGGGAAATCGGCGTTCCGGTGAACGACCCCTCGCGCTGGGACGCCTATGGCGGGCACATGGCCGATTTCGTGCCGGTATGGGGACATCAGGCGCAATGGGACATCCGCCAGCATCCCGGCCTGCATCGCATCTTCACGGCGCTTTGCGGCACCGCAGCGCTGTCGGTCACGCTGGATTCCTGCCGCTTCACGCCGCCGTGGCGGCCCGGCCATGCCGAGCCTTACGGCATTCACTGGGACCGCCCGCCGCTGGGCGGCGACCATCTGCTGCAAGCGGCGCTGGCGCTGACCGACACGGCGGCCGATCAGGGTGGTTTCCGCTGCGTGCCGTCGCTGTTTCAAGAACCCAGGGCCTGGCCGGCGAAACCCACGATCGACGCAGCGGGCGAGGAAGACTGGCTGGCGGAGACCGGCGGGCGCGAGATCGTCCACGTTCCCGCACAGGCCGGCGACCTGATCGCGTGGCATTCCAGCCTGCCGCACGGCAATTCCACGAATAGGTCCGGCCGGCCGCGCCTGGCCTTCTACGTGACGATGTTTCCGGCGAAGGACGAAACGCCGCGCCGCGCGCATGTCGAATCGTGGCGCACGGGACGGTGCGTGCCGTGGTGGCGCGGCCGGCGCGGCTACGACCGCACCGAGCCCTGGCCGCCGGCAGAGCTGACGCCGCTCGGGCGCAAACTCCTCGGGCTCGATTCCTGGTAGAAGCTAGGCTGCGCCCATCGCCGGCCGGGCGGCGAAGCCGGACCAGGCCGAGCGCCCGCCGCGATTTTCCAGCGCATGCTCCAACGCGGTCACCACGCGGCGGTCGAACGCCTGGTCGCGCTCAAGGCGCAGCATCTCCATCGCCTGGTCGATGCCGATCGCGTCGCGCCAGGCGCGCGGGCTCACCATCGACACGAAGGCGTTGGCGACGGCGAGGATGCGCGCGGGGAACAGGATCGCGTCGCCCTTGATGCCGGCCGGGTAGCCCGTGCCGTCGACATGCTCGAGCAGCTGGCGCAACGTCTCCTGCACCGGCCCGTCGAACTCGATGCCTTGCACGAACTCGGCCGAGTTGAGGATCGAGTCGCGCACCTGCTTCATCTCGGCGTCGCTGAGCTTGCCGGTCTTGGTCAGCACTTCCGTGGGCACCAGCACCTTGCCCAGGTTCATCAAGCGCGCCGCGGTTTCGATGGTGGCGCGGTCCTGAAGATCGGCGTTCATCGCCTCGGCGATGGCCTGGGCGACGGCGCCGACGCGCTGGGCCTGGTCGGTGCAATAGGGATCGCGCCGGTCGATCAGCTTGACCAGCGAATCCACCACCTGGCCCATGGCGCGGGTGCGCCGCTCGCGCTCGCCCACCAACTCGGTCACGTCGCGCTCCACGACCACCATGCCGCCTTCGCCGATCGGGATATGGCTGGTCTGCGCCACGCGGTCGAGGCCGCCTTGTACCGGCAGGCGCATCAGCCGCGTCTTGCGCTTGCCCTGGCGCGCGGCCTTCTCGTTACCCTTGGCGATGGCGGCGGCGTGGCTCGGTCCCAGGGCCGCCGGCAGGGTCTTGCCCACCAGATCGCCTGCGGGCACCCCGCCATGCCTAGCGACGGCGGCGTTGGCAAAGCGCAGGCGCCCGTCGCGGTCCACCAGGTAGATCAAATCGGGCTGGCTGTCGGTGACGCTGCGCAGCAGGGTTTCCTGGCGCTCGAACAAACCGGCAAGATCGCGATAGCGCACCGCCGATTCGCTGGCGCGGCGCGAACTCGCGTACCACCACACCGCAACGAACCCGGCGGCCACCGCCGCCACGACCAGTCCCAGGGCGACGATCAGGTTGCGGCGGCGCGCATTGGCGTCGCCCAGCGCCGCGTCGCTGTCCACCTTGTAGACCAGCACCCAGGGCACGGGGCTGAACGCGCGCGAGACCGCCAGCACCGCGCGCTGGCGATAGTCGCGCGCCTGGAAGAACCCGCCGGGCAACTGCACCGCGCGCACTTCGGCCAGATCGGTGGCGTCGGCCGGCGCCGTGCGGTCGAGTGCTGCGATGTCGCCGTGCGGGGTCAGGTATTCGACCGTGTTGCCGGATTTGCGCAGGACCACGGCTTCGGCCGAAGCCTCGGCCGCACCCGGCTGCTTCAGCAGGCGGAAAAATGGCTCGCCCAATTCGCGCAGGCCCAACACGTAGCCAATGCGCTGGCTGGTGCCGGGATCGGACTGCACGGCGAAAACCGGCGCCAGGAAACCGACCGTGGGCTGGCCCGTGGCGCCCTTGAACGCATCGATCACCACGGGCCGGTTGCGGGGTGCGGCGGTAAGGCGCTGGCGCAGCGCCTCGTCGATCGGCGGCATCTCGGGTGTCGCGGCCAGCACCGCGTCGCGCGCGTCGAACAAGGCGATGCCGCCGCTGCCCGTGCGCCTGACGTTGGCGCCCACGGCAACGCCGCCACCCGCGTTCCCGAAGCCCGCGCGCTCGGCCGTCACCACCAGCAGGTTGCGCATGTAGCCGATCTGCGCCGGCTCGTCGGTGACGCCGGCGCGGTTGCCCTGCGCCAGGTCGAGTTCGGTCATGTAGATCTGCACGGACTGGTTTTCGGCCAAGGCGCGCATTTCGCCGAGCTGCGCGTCGAGCCAGCCCTGCGCCTGGGCCAGGCGGCTGTCGGCGACGATGCCCAGCCTGGCGCGCCATCCCGCCAGTTCGCGCGCGCGCTCGGCGTCGGCGAAGCGCAGGATCGCGACCGCGGCGCCGACCGTGAACAGCCCCAGCAACAGGCAGGCGGCGAGCGTATAGAGGTGCGCGCGCCTGCCCTGGCCGTTCATGGGCGGTCCGGTGCCTCTACTTCGCGCGGGCGGAGAGCCGCTGCCACTTCTTCGCCGCGGAGATCAGCCGCGCCTTGCGGGCGGGGCTGGCCTGGTCCTTGGCGTCCAGTTTGGCGATTTTCTCGCCCAGTTTCTTGATCTGCGAATCGGCGTAGGTGCGAATCGCTGCGGTGGCCATGACGTTCCCCAATACGCTAGAAACAGGCCCCCTGCTTACACGCGCTTGGAGGCCGATTCAACCGTTCAGCACCCTAGAAGCGATTCGCCAGGGCTACAGCACCTTGGTCATGCGCGTCAGCGCCGCCTCGGTCGATTCATGGTCGCCCACTAGGGCGATGCGGATATAGCGCTTGCTGTCGTTGCTGCCGTCGGGGTTGTCGCGCGTCATGTAGCTGCCGGGCAGCACGCGCACCGCGGCCTCGGTCCACAGGCGCCGGGCCGCGTCCTCGCCGTCGCCCACGTCGAGCCACAGATAGAACCCGCCATCCGGCCGGTAGAAGCCGTAGCGGCCCTTCAGCACGCGTTCGGCCATGTCGTAGATGCGCCGGTAATGCGCGCGCATGATTTCGACATGCGCCTCGTCCTTCCAGCACGCGGTCGCCGCCTCCATGACCGAGGGCGGCGAAGCGGCGCAGCTATAGGCGCGCAGGCGGTTCAGCATGGCGATGGTCTGCGGTGCGCCGGTGGCGATGCCCATGCGCAGGCCCGGGGAGCTGGAGCGCTTCGACAGGGAATGGAACACCAGGATGTTGTTGAGACTGCCGCCCAGGAACTTGACGGCATCGAGCCCGCCCGGCGCCGGTTCGGGCGTGTAGTAGAGCTCGGAGTAGCATTCGTCCGTCACCAGCAGGAAATCGTATTTGCGCGCCAGCGACAGCAGCCTGATCAGGTAATCGAGGCTGGCCATCGCGCCCTGGGGATTGGCGGGCGAGCAGATATACATGATCTGCGTGCGCTGCCACGTCGCTTCCGGCACGGCGTCGAGATCGGGCAGGAAGCCGGTCGCCTTGGTCGCGGGCAGGAACGCCGGCTCGGCGCCCGCCAGGACCGCGGCGCCGATATAGACCTGGTAAAACGGGTTGGGCATCAGCGCCAGCGGCTTGGGCCCGCCCGTGCTCGGCGTGACCGCGACGGTCGCCGCCATATAGAGGCCCTCGCGCGTGCCGGCGATCGGCACGATCATCTTGTCGGGGTCGATCATCCCGGCCTGGAGCTTGTAGCGCCGCGTCACCCAATCGGCGCAAGCCTTGCGCAATTCAGGCGTGCCGAAATAGGACGGGTACTCGTTCCAGTCCGTGCGGATGCGCCCCGCGATCTCGGCCACGAAGGCAGGCGGCTTGTGCGTGGGGGTGCCCACAGACAGGTTGACCGGCGGCAGGTTGATGCGCGGCTGCACCGGGTCCAACAGCGCCGCCAGGCGGCGGAACGTGTGGTCGGTCATCTCCGTCAGGCGGGCGTTGAGCATTTTTCGTTCTCTTGTTATCGGCGGCGCTATACCTAGCAGCCGCGCGACAGGTACAACAAGCCGCAAGCGATCAATACGGCTTGCCATCCTTGTGGAAGAACTTATAACCCGTGCCGTCGTCGGCGCCCTTCATGTCGATGTCGGGGTAATCCACCGCGTCGGTTTTCACGCGCGTGCCGATTTCGAGATACGTCGCCGGCGTTTTCGAGCGGTTGATCATGTGATGCCCGTCTTCCTTGCCGGCGGGAAAGCCGCTGGCATCGCCGGCGGTCAATATCTGCTCGCCCGCATCGGTGATCAGCGTCAATTCGCCCGACAGCACATAGACGAACTCGTCCTCGGTCTTGTGCCAGTGACGCATCGAGGAATAGGCGCCGGGCGGCAACACCACCAGGTTGACGCCGAACTGCGTCAACCCAACCGCATCGCCCAGCCGGCGCTTGGTGCGGCTGGCGACTTTCTCCTTGTAGGGCGACGGATAACCCGAACCGCTGATTTCTTTCACGTCAGCCGCCGTGAATGCCGGAAGTTTCAGTTGCTTCGCCATCTCATCCTCCTCCCGCCAGTTTCTCGATATCCGCCAGCGTCTTTTCATCGACTTCGATCGTGCCTGACGCGGCGCGGGCGCGGCCGTCCAGGCGCTTCTGCCCGGGCAGGCGCACGCCGGGTTGAGCCAGCATCGCCGCCAGCAGCGTTTCCAGCCGCTCGGCGAAAGCGCCGCCCGACAGCGCGCCGGGGTCGAGCGCCAGCAGCAATTGCCCGACGCGCGGCGGCGGACCATCGGCGGTGAAAAACGACGAGGCTTCCGGGCCGATATACGAGGCTGTGAGCGCCGCCGCCAGTATCTCGACCATCAACGCCAAGGCCGCGCCCTTGGCGTCGGCCAGCGGCAGCATGGCGCCGTCGAGTGCCGCTTTCGCATCGGTCGTCGGCTTGCCGTCCTGGTCGAGCACCCAGCCCTCGGGAATCTTTTCGCCCTTCTGCGCCGCCACCATGATGCGCCCGCGCGCCACCTTGCTGAGCGACAGGTCGATCACCAAGGCTGGCGCTTTCGCGCGCGGTGCCGCGAAGGCGATCGGGTTGGTGCCGAACAGCGCTGCCTTGCCGCCCCAGGGCGCGATGGCCTTGGGCGAGTTGGCGAAGGCCAGGGCCACGAGGCCATGTCCGGCGAGGCGTTCGACATGCCGCCCCGCCACGCCGAAATGATGCGAGTGATGGATCGCCGCCGCCACCACGCCGGTCTGCGGCGTCAGCGCTGCTAGCCGTTCGATGGCGATGTCGATGGCGGGATAGGCGAAGCCGTCGGCGGCATCGACGATCAGCGCCGCGGGCCTGACCTGGGCCGCGCGCGGCACGGCATGGCCGTTCACCTTGCCCGACCTGGCCTGTGCGGCGTAGCTGGCCACGCGCGACAGCCCGTGGCCCTTCTGCCCGTCGATCTCGGCCGCCACCAATGCCGCGGCGACCGAGGCGGCATTGGCCGGCGAGGTGTTGCTGTTCTGAAGCGCCCGGGCGACCAGCGCGCGCAGCGCGTCGGTTCCGGCGGCGGTCAAGCGCTCTGGTACAGCTTGGTCATCACGAATTCGCGGTGGCCCAGGGCCTCGGCGCAGGTCAGCCGGCCGTTGCAGGTGCGCAGCGTGATGTCGATCAGCGCATCGCCCGCCTGGTCCAGCGTCATCTCGCGCCGGAGAATCCCCGACACATCCAAATCCATATGCTCGGGCATAGTGCGCGCGGTCTTGGGATTGGCCGTCAGTTTAATGACCGGCTCGATCGGATTGCCGATCACGTTGCCCTGGCCGGTGGGGAACAGATGCACCACGAACCCGGCGGCGGCTTGCAGTGTGACGCATTCCGCGGCGGCCGAGGACGTGTCCATGAAATACAGGCCGGCGCCCTTTTTCGGTTCCTCCGCCGGCTTCAGCACGTCGATGTATTTGGTCGTGTGGCCGATCTTCGCCAGGTTGCCGAACGCCTTTTCCTCGATGGTGGTGAGGCCGCCGGCGATGTTGCCCTTGGTGGGCTGCGAGTCGCGCAAATCGTTGGTCTTGTGGCGCTCCACGACCTCTTGGTAGGCGTTGAACACGGACATGAATTTTTTCGCGATCGCCGGGCTCGCGGCGCGGCTAGCGCACACCGCCTCAGCGCCGGTCAGCTCGGTAGTCTCGCCAAAGCAGGTCGTGGCGCCGAGCGGATCCAGCTTGTCGATCAGGTTGCCGACGGTGGGGCACGACGCCAGGCCCGAGGTCGTGTCGCTCTCGCCGCATTTCGCCGAAATCCACAGCTCTTCCAGCTTGCACTTCTCGCGCTGCTTCTCGCTCGCGTCCTGGACGAGACGCCGCGCGGCGCGCGAGGCGTCGGCGATGGTCTGGATGTCGCCGTTGCCCTCGATGGAAAACCCCTCGCAGGGCTTGCCGGTCTTTTTGATACCGTCGACGACGCGCTTGGTCCAGACCGGCTCGATGCCGATCACCACGCAGGCCGCGACGTTGGGGCTCGAGCCCGTGCCGATCAGCGTGCGGAAATGCAGCTCCAAATCCTCGCCGAATTGCAGGCGGCCATAGGCGTGCGGCAGGGCCAGCGTGCCCTTGATGTTGTTCCCCACAGCCTCGCACGCCGCGTTCGACAGGTCGTCCAGCGGCAGGATGACGACGTGGTTGCGCACCCCCACCCGCCCGTTTTCGCGCCGGTAGCCCATGAAACTCATGTCGCGCTTTTTCACGATGTTGGCCATGACGTGTTCCTTCTACCAGCGCTTGGTTTTCATGTTGTGGACATGGGCGTGATGCCCCTGGGCGATGGCAGCCGTGGCCGTGCCGATGTCGTGCCCGTATTTGAAGACGGTTTCGCCCTTCTTGATGTCCTTGAGCGCGATTTTGTGGCCCAGGGGAACGTCGGCGGCGGCTTTCACCTTGATCGTGCCGTCGCCTTCCATCACCCAGCCGGTCAGCGTTTCGCCCTTCTTCGCGCCGGCCTCCGCCACGATCACGCCGACCGTGTCTTTCTTGTCGTGGACGATGAAATGGGTGGTGGCCACCTGATCTTCTCCCTCGTTTGCGATCTCTTTATTCAGGGCCGGCAAACATGGCCCACAGGCATCACAGCGTCAACGCGACGGCCCTATCCGCCGCGCGCGTTTCGATCCCCGCCGCGGCGCGGTTGCCCTCGGCGCACGGCGCCGTATGGCCCGGCGCTGCACCGGCACATCGGCGCTGTGGCGATGCGGTTGGCGAGGTCCAGCGGCAGACCCAGGCGGATGGGGGAAAACACCATGCCGGCCATCGTTCGGAAGGCTCCATAGGCGGGAAACAGGCGTTGCGGGACTGTGACCGCCGCCCCCACCCCTGGCAATCGCGGGCCCGGCAGCCCTGGCATGCCACAATGATTGGCAAGGGATGGTCGGAATTGGGATTGACGCAACGGCAATACGGCTGTCATAGAATCGTAACAGACCCAGGGGACCCTCAAACCCCTGGAAGTCCTGGGTAGTCTCTGGGGGTTCGATGACAGTTTCCGAGGCCGTGGCGCGCCGCCACCTGGCGGCATGCGCGATGGCGCGGCAGGCCGGCGAGATGATGCGGCGGTTGTTCCAGAACCGCGGCGGCATCGAGATGTCGTTCAAGGGCCCGCAGGATTATCTGACCCAGGCCGACGCTGCGGTGGAGAAGCTGGTCAAGCAGCGCCTGGCCGATGCGTTCCCGGAGGACAAATTCTTCGGCGAGGAAGGCGGCGGCGAAATCAGCGAGTCGATGTGGGTGGTCGACCCGATCGACGGCACGTCGAATTTCGCGCGCGGCATCCCGCATTTCTGCATTTCGATCGCCTACGCCCTCGACAACCGGCCCGAGATCGGCGTGATCTACGACCCGATGACCGACGAGATGTTCGAGGCGCGGCGCGGCGCCGGCGCCAGGCTGAACGGCTGGCCGATGAAAACCAGCGCCGCGACGCAAATGGACCGCTGCCAGGTCGAACTCGGCTGGTCCAAGCGCCGGTCCGACGCCGACTACCTGGCGATGGTCAAGCGCGTGCTGGACGCGGGCGCCAGTTTCCTGCGCGCGGGCTCGGGTTCGCTCGGCATCGCCTATGTCGCCGACGGGCGCACCGACGGCTATGCCGAGCTGCACATCAATTCCTGGGATTGCCTGGCCGGCATCGTGATGGTCACGGAAGCCGGCGGCCATGCGAACGATTTCCTTGCCGGCGACGGCATGCGCAAGGGAAATCCGATCTTGGTCGCGGCGCCGGGCATCGCCCAGGCGCTGATCAAGCTTACGGGCATTGATGACAAAGTGATGGCATAATGCCGGTGGGGAACGCGTTATTCAAAGCATCGGCCGCGCGAAAAGCGACGGCTAAAAAGGGAGGAAACTCAATGACATCCAGGACTTTCGTCAAGCTGGCCGGATTGGCCGCGATCGGCGCCGCGGCGCTGTTGCAGCCCAATGCCGCCAGCGCGCAAGGCAACCTTGTCCTCTATTGCACGGTGCAAGAGGAATGGTGCCGCGCCGTGGTCACGGCGTTCGAAAAGGCGACCGGCATCAAGGTGGCGATGACGCGCAAGAGCTCGGGCGAGCTGTACGCGCAGATCAAGGCCGAGTCGGCGAACCCGAAGGGCGACATCTGGTGGGGCGGCACGGGCGACCCGCATCTGCAGGCAGCCGAGGAAGGCCTGTCGGTGGAATACACCTCGCCGCTGAATTCGCAGCTGCATCCCTGGGCCATCAAGCAGTGGGAGCAGTCGAAGAAGCGCACGATCGGCGTGTATTCCGGCGCTTTAGGCTATGGCTTCAACACCAAGCAGCTCGCCGCCAAGAAGATCGCCGAGCCGAAATGCTGGTCCGATCTTCTGAACCCCGCCTTGAAGGACGAGGTCCAGATCGCCGATCCGAACTCCTCGGGCACGTCCTACACCATGCTGGCGACGATGGTGCAGCTGATGGGCGAGGACAAAGGCTTCGACTTCCTGAAGAAGATGCACAAGAACGTCAACCAGTACACCAAGTCGGGCGCCGCGCCCGCCAAGGCCGCGAGCCTGGGCGAGTCGACCATCGGCATCGTGTTCCAGCACGACCTCGTTACGTTCGTCGTGCAGGGCGCACCGCTGAAAGTCGTATCGCCGTGCGAGGGCACGGGCTACGAGATCGGCTCGATGACCATCATCAAGGGCGCCAAGAACCTGGAGAACGCCAAGCGCTGGTACGACTGGGCGCTGACCGCCGAGGCGCAGGAGCTGGGCGCGGGGGCCAAGGCCTATCAGGTGCCGTCGAACAAGAGCGCCAAATTGCCGAAAGAGTCCCCGGATTTCTCGAAGATCAAGTTCATCAACTACGACTTCGCGAAATACGGCTCGTCGGCCGAGCGCAAGCGCCTGCTGGCGAAATGGGACAAAGAGATCAAGAACCTGCCGAAGTAATACCCTCGGTTTGAAACGGAGCGGGGCGGCGGCCATCGCCGCCCCAACCCGCCTGATGATCCCGCAATGACCCGCGCCGTCAGATTGTGGCTTGCCGTCGGCTGGGCCGGGGCGCTGCTCCTGCCCTGGTACGCCATCGACGGTAGCTTCTGGGATTTCCTGTGGCTGGCGAAGTTTCCCGACAACGCCACCGCGCCGGTGCTGCTGCAAGTCGCAGCGCATGGGCGCTGGTGGCTGGCGCCGGTGCCGCTGGCGCTGCTGGCCGCCACCCCGGCCCTGTTTCTGCACAAGGACCACGGGCGCCTGCCTTACCTGCTGATCGCCGCCGGCATCGCCGGGCTGGCGCTGATGGCGATCGAAGGCTTCGCCATCGACCATCGCGGCTGGAGTTGGCCGTGGCTCAAGGCATTGATGGGTTCCGAAGGGCCGAAGCAGGCAGGCCTGGGCTTCGGCGCGCTGCTGCTGTCGGCGGCGTTCCTGATGCTGCTGTGCCAGGGTCTGGCCGGCCGCGGCTGGTGCCGGGGCGACGCCTTCATCGTCGGCTCCATCGCAATGGTGGTCGCCACGGTGGGCATCTTCGTGTTCTTTCCCGTGTTCCAAATTCTCATCAGCGCGCTGAAAGACGACCAGGACAACCTGGCGCTGGGCGTTTTCGCCGCGAAGTTCTTCGACAATTCGGTCTGGGGCCTGGACTGCCTCTACTCGTCGCTGCGCTGCGGCGTGGCGTGGAACACGCTGTTCCTGGCGATCGTCGTCGGCGCGGGGTCCACGCTGTTCGGCCTTGCCTTCGCGCTGATCGCCACGCGCACGAATTTTCCGTTCAAGGGCCTTTTGAAGGTGATGAGCATCCTGCCGATCATCACCCCGCCCTTCGTCATCGGCCTGGCGATGATCCTGTTGTTCGGCCGCGCCGGTGTGATAACCGGATTCCTCAACGAATGGTTCGACATTCCACGCTCGCGCTGGATCTACGGGCTTCAGGGCGTCGCCATCGCGCAGCTATTGGCCTTCACGCCGATCGCGTTCCTGGTGCTGATCGGCGTGGTGCAGGGCGTCGCCCCGTCGCTGGAGGAAGCGTCGCAAACCCTGCGCGCCCGGGGTTGGAAGACGTTCAACACCGTGACCCTGCCGCTGATACGCCCCGGCCTTGCGAACGCGTTTTTGCTGGGTTTCGTCGAGAGCATGGCGGATTTCGGCAACCCGCTGGTGCTGGCCGGCAACTATGAAGTCCTGGCGACCAAGATCTTTTTCGCCGTGGTCGGCGCCTCGCACGACCAGGGCCGCGCCGCGGTGCTGGCGATCATCCTGCTGGCGTTTACGCTGGCCGCGTTCTACGCGCAGCAGATGTGGCTGGGCAAGAAGTCCTACACCACCGTGACCGGCAAGGGCGACGCGGGCCTGCCCGTGCCGCTGCCCGGCGGCCTGAAGTTCATGTGCTACGCGGCGGTGGTTCCGTTCACGATCCTGACCGCGATGATGTACGGCACGATTCTGCTGGCCAGCTTCTGGGGCACGGTCGGGCGCGACTATTCGTTTACCTTGGCCCACTACCTCACCGGCTTCTCGGTGGAATGGAGCGAGCGCGGACTGCACTTCACCGGCTCGGCGTGGAATTCGTTCTGGACCACGATCGAGATTTCGGCCGTCGCGGCGCCGATAACGGCCGCCGTGGGTATTCTCACCGCCTATCTGCTGTCGCGCCAGCACTTCGCCGGCAAGCGCACGTTCGAATTCTGCACGATGTTGAGCTTCGCCATTCCCGGCACGGTGATCGGCGTCAGCTACATCCTGGCGTTCAACGTGCCGCCCATTGAACTGACGGGTACCGGGGTGATCCTGGTGATCTGCTTCGTGTTCCGCAACATGCCCGTCGGCGTGCGCTCGGGCATCGCCACGCTCAGCCAGATCGACAAGAGCCTGGATGAGGCCTCGCTGACGCTGGGCGCGCGCTCCTTCACCACCGTTTGGCGCGTGGTGCTGCCGCTCTTGCGCCCCGCCATCATCTCGTCGCTGGTCTACAGCTTCGTGCGCGCCATGACCGCGGTCAGCGCCGTGATCTTCCTGGTGTCGGCGCAGTACAACATGTCCACGGCGTATATCGTCGGCCGCGTCGAGGCCGGCGAATACGGCCTGGCCATCGCCTATTCCAACGTGCTGATCCTGGTGATGCTGGCGGCGATCCTGTTCATCCAACTGGCGGTGGGCGAACGGCGCCTAGGCCGCCGCGCCGCCGTCCAGCCGATCGCCGCGGTGCAGGCCGGCGGATAATCGAAAGGAACACGCACATGACGCGCCTGATCGCTTTGGCTCTGTTACTCGCGCTGACCGCGCTGCCGCGCCACGCCGCCGCGCAGTCCGGCGGCGAGCTGGTGGTGTATTGCAGCGTCTTAAACGAATGGTGCCTGCTGATGACGCGGGAATTCGAGAAGAAGACAGGCGCCAAGGTGACGATGACGCCGAAAGGATCGGGCGAGACCATCGCCCAGATCCGCGCCGAGGCCAACAATCCGAAAGCCGACATATTCTACGGCGGCGTCGGCGACCAGCATTTGGAAGCGGCCGAGGCGGGATTAACCGCCGAATACAAATCGCCGATGCTGGCCGAGCTTCACCCCTGGGCCGTGAAACAGGCCGCGGATTCGAAATACCGCACGGTCGGCATCTATGCCGGGGCGCTGGGCATCGTGTGGAACACCGAGCAGCTGGCGAAGAAGAAGCTGCCCGAGCCGAAATGCTGGGCCGACGTGATCCGCCCGGAATTCAAGAACGAGGTGCAGATTTCCAACCCGTCCTCATCCGGCACCGCCTATGTGGCGCTGGCGACGTTCATCCAGGTGATGGGCGAGGACAAGGCGTTCGACTATCTGAAGAAGCTGCACGCCAACATCAACCAGTACACCCGCTCCGGCCCAGCGCCGGTGCGCAACGCGGCCCTGGGCGAAACCACCGTGGGCATCAATTTCCTGCACGACGCGGTGGCCGAGGCCGCCGGCGGGGCGAAGTTGAAGATCGCCGCGCCCTGCGAGGGCACGGGCTACGAGATCGGCTCGATGAGCATCGTCAAGGGCGGCAAGAACCCAAACAACGCGCGCAAGTGGTACGACTGGGCGCTGAGCGCCGAGGCGCAGAACATGGCCAAGAACGCCAAGTCGTTCCAGGTGCCGTCGAACATGAAGGCGACGGCGCCTGATGCGATGCCGAAAATGTCGGACATGAAGCTGATAGACTTCGACCACCTGAAATACAGCGCCACGGCCGAGCGCAAGCGCATCATCGCGCGCTGGGAAAAAGAAGTCGGCAGCCTGCCCAAGTGACGACCGGCAGGCATGGCAAACGCATCGGGAGAGCGGGTTAATGTCCAAGACCGCCGCATCGGTTGAATTCCGCAACGTCAGCAAGCGCTATGGCGAGGTGACGGCGGTCAACGACGTTTCCTTCACCATCGAGCCCGGCACGCTGGTCACGCTGCTGGGCCCGTCGGGCTGCGGCAAGACCACCACGCTGCGCCTGATCGCGGGGCTGGAAATGGCCAGCGAAGGCCAGATCATCATCGGCGGGCGCGACGTGACGCGCTTGAGCGCCGCCGAGCGCGACGTGTCGATGGTGTTCCAGTCCTACGCGCTGTTCCCGCACATGACGGTGCTGGAGAACGTGTCCTATGGCCCATCGGTCAGTGGCGTGCCCAAGGCCAAGGCGCAGGAGATGGCGCGCGAAAAACTGCATGTCGTGGGGCTGAAAGGCTTCGACGAGCGCTTGCCGTCGGAGCTGTCGGGCGGTCAGCAGCAGCGCGTGGCCGTGGCGCGCGCCCTGGTGCTGGAGCCGCAGGTGCTGCTGTTCGACGAGCCGCTGTCGAACCTGGACGCCAAGCTGCGCCGGCGCGTGCGCGAGGATATCCGCGAGCTGCAGCGCTCGCTCAACCTCACCGTCGCCTATGTGACGCACGACCAGCAAGAGGCATTGGCCGTCTCGGACCGCGTCATCGTCATGGCCAACGCGGTGATCGCGCAGACCGGCGCGCCGCGCGAACTGTACGAGCAGCCGGCCAGCCTGTTCGTGTCCGACTTCATCGGCGACGCCAACATCGTCGAGGCGACGATGGGCCCGCATGAAGGCGATTTGGCGCCGGTTTCGGTCGGCAAGGTGACGCATAAGCTGAAGCATCGCGGCGTGAAGCCGGGCAAGGTCAAGGTCGCCATCCGCCCGGAATCGCTGCTGCTGTTGGCCGCCAAGCCCAACGGGCCGTCGCTTGCCGGCCGCGTCGCCAAAGCCGCGTATCTCGGCACGCATATGGAATACACGGTCGGCACGGAGATCAGCGACCTGTTCGTCGTGGACCGCGCGGTCGAACGGCCGATCAAGCCGGGAACCGACGTGTTTGTCACACTTGGCGACCACGGCATCACCGTCATCCCGGCCTGACACTCTTCGCTCTAAACGAAGCGCGGCGGGAATGCTAAGGTCGCGCCGATGAAAACCATCGGCATCATGGGCGCGGGCGCCTGGGGCACGGCGTTGGCGCAATTGGCCCGCCGCGCCGGGCATCGGGCGGTGATCTGGGCGCGCGAGCCCGAGGTCGCCGAGGCGATCAATACCAAGCGCGAAAACCCGCTGTTCCTGCCGGGAGTGAAGCTGGAGCCGGGCATTGCCGCGGGCTGCGACCCGGCGATCCTGGCCGGGTCGGACGCGATCCTGCTGGCGGTGCCGGCCCAGTATCTGCGCGCGTCCGCCGCCAACCTGGGAAGCCTGCTGAAAGACAAACTGCCGCCCCTGGTGATCTGCGCCAAGGGCCTGGAGCTGGGCGGTCCCTATGGCGGCACGCTGATGACCGAAGTGCTGGTGGATGTCCTGCCCGAGGCGCCGTTCGCGGTGATCAGCGGCCCGACCTTCGCCCTGGAAGTGGCGCAGGGCCTGCCCACCGCCGTAACCCTTGCCTGCCGCGACGCGGCGCTGGGCGGCACGCTGGTGCGCGCGCTCGGCACGCAAAGCTTCCGCCCCTATCTCGGCGACGATCCGGTGGGTGCGGAGGTCGGCGGCGCGGTCAAGAACGTGCTGGCGATCGCCTGCGGCATCGCCATCGGCCGCAAGCTCGGCGACAACGCCAGGGCGGCGCTGATCACCCGCGGCCTGGCCGAAATCCTGCGCCTGGCCGTGGCGCTGGGCGGCAAGCCCGAGACCTGCATGGGGCTGTCGGGCCTGGGCGACCTGACGCTGACCTGCACGGGTATGAAATCGCGCAACCTGACGCTGGGCATGGCGCTGGGCCAGGGCCGCGCCCTGCCCGACATTCTGTCGGAGCGCCGCTCGATCGCCGAGGGCGTCACCAGCGCCGCGGCGATCGTCGAACGCGCGCGCCGCGCCGGCGTGGACATGCCGATCTGCGCGGCGGTGGACGCGGTGCTTAACGGCGGCGCCGATATCGACGACGAGATCAAGGGGCTGCTGACCCGGCCGTTCAAGAACGAGGTCCCCTAGCCGTTTTATTCAGGCGGCGCGCGGAACAATCTGCTTCGCCAGCCTGTCGCCGAGTACGGCAGCCGCGCGATCCAGCTCGTACCGCGTTTGCAGATTCATCCAGGACTGCGCGTCGGTGCGAAAATACCGCGCCAGACGCAGCGCCGTATCGGCGCTAATGCCCCGCCTGCCGAGCACGATGTCGTTCAACCGCGCGCGATTGATCCCGATCGCCCGCGCCAAGCCGTAGACCGAAAGGCCCAACGGATCGAGAAACTCCTCGCGCAACACCTCGCCCGGATGGATCGGCGGAATGTCTCGGCGTTTGCTCTTCATTCCCTATCCCCGATGATAATCGACGATCTCCACATCCCAGGCCGCACCGTCGCGCCAACGAAAGCAGAGCCGCCACTGGTCGTTGATCCTGATGCTCCACTGCCCGCGCCTATCGCCGCGCAGGGCTTCCAACCGATTGCCGGGGGCCGCGGCCAGGAACTCCAGGCTCGCCGCGGCGTCCAGCATGAGCAGTTTCCGATGTGCCCGGCGCTGTAGATCGGGCGGCAGGCGCCGGCTGAACTGGCCGGCGAACAGCTTTCCGGTTTCCCGATCCTTGAAGCTGCGGATCACTGGAAAAGCGTACCGGATTCCGTTACGCCTGTCCAGTATCAAGCCTGGTGTTGCGGCGCGCCTTGCGATTGGCTAGTTGATCTCTTAGGCAACGGAGAGGCGCATGAACTACTGGCTGGTGAAGAGCGAACCCGAGACTTGGTCGTGGGACGATCAGGTGAAGAAGGGCACCGAGGCCTGGACCGGCGTGCGCAACCATCAGGCCGCCAACAACATGAAGGCGATGAAGAAAGGCGACCTTGCCTTCTTCTATCATTCCGGCGGCGAGAAGCAGATCGTCGGCGTGGTGTCGGTCGCCAAGGAATACCATCCCGATCCGACCGACCCGGCCGGCAAGTTCGGCATGGTCGAGGTGAAGGCGGTGGGCCCGGTCGAGAAGCCGGTGACGCTGGCCCAGATCAAGGCCGACAAGCGCCTCAAGCACCTGCTGCTGGTGCGCCAATCGCGCCTGTCGGTGATGCCGATCGACGCTAAATCGTGGAAGCTGATCTGCGACATGGCCGGTCTCGCGCCGTGACGGGGGCGATGTGACCGCGCTGATCGCGCTCGACGCGATTGCCGACGGCGCGGCCAGGGGTATCTCCGTCGAAAGCGGCGGCGCCAAGCGCGAATTGATCCTGGTGCGGCGCGGCGCGCGTGTGTTCGTCTATGTCAATGCCTGCCCGCATCTGGGCACGCCGCTGGAAACCTTCCCCGACAAGTTCCTGGATCATACCGGCACGCGCCTGATGTGCTCGACCCACGGCGCGTCGTTCCGCATCGAGGACGGCTATTGCCTGCGCGGCCCCTGCCTCGGCCGTTCGCTGGTGGCGGCGCCGGCGGCGGTGGTCGACGGGATGGTGATGCTGACCGGCGCGGTGCCGAATTCTCCGGCGCCGATAGGCTAGCCTAGCCGCGCCGGCGGCGGCGCGGCTCGCGCGGCGCTACGGCGGCATCGCCGCCCTCGGCCGAGCGCTTCGCCCCCGCGCCCAGGGCGCCCAGCCGCGCTTCGATCGTCGCAAGGTCGGGCGGCGGCCCGGGCCGATGGTGCTTCAGCGCCGCGGCCATCGCTTTCAAATGCGCCGGCTCCGATCCGCAGCACGCGCCGATGATGCGCGCACCCGCGTCGCGCGCCAGCACGGCGTATTCGGCCATCAGGGCGGGTGTGCCGGTGAATTCCAGCTTACCGTCGTTGTATTGCGGGATGCCGCAATTGCCCTTGGCGACGATCACGTCCTGGCCGGCGATGCTGGCCTTTACCAGCCCCAGAATCGAGACGATCAACTCGGAAGCGCCGGTGCCGCAATTGGCGCCGAACGCCAGCGGCTTGGGATGCAGCCGGCTGAACAGCCGCGTGGCGTCGCCCGGCGTTATGCCCATCATGGTGCGGCCGTTGGTATCGAAGCTCATGGTGGCGACCACCGGCAGGCCGGCGCTGCTGGCGCCGGAAACCGCCGCCTCCAGCTCGTCCGCCGCCGACATGGTTTCGACCCACAGCACGTCGGCGCCGCCGGCCTTAAGGCCCCGCGCCTGTTCGGCGAACACGTCGCGCGCCTCGTCTTGGGTCAGCGGGCCCAAGGGCTGCAACAGGTCGCCGGTCGGGCCGATCGAGCCGGCGACCGCCACCTCGCGCCCGCTCGCGTCGGCAACGGCGCGCGCCAGGCCGGCGCCGGCGGCGTTCAGTTCCGCGACGCGGTGTTCCATCTTGTGCAGCTTCAACCGCTGGCGATTTGCGCCGAAGGTGTTGGTCAGCAGGATATCGCTGCCGGCCTCGACGAAGCCGCGATGCACCTCGGCCACGCGCCCGGGCTGATCGACGTTCCAGGGCTCGGGCGCGTCGCCGCTCATCAGGCCGCGCATGAACAGATTGGTGCCCATGGCGCCGTCGGCGAGAAGATACGGCCTGGCCGCGAGCAGCCGGGAAAGGCGGTCGGTCATCGCTGAAATGCTCCGCGCGAGGGGGGCGACTGTGGGCAACGGCCCACTTCCTGTCAAACGCAATCGGCGTTGCCCCGGCCGGGTGGGCTGGAGCATAGTCCGGCGCGATGCCGGGTTTTCTCCCCCTCCTTGTCCCGCCCCGTCTAGCCCACGCGGCCTGTGCCGTGCTTTGCTGCCTGGCCCTGGCCGGGTGCCTGACCCTGACCGGCGGAGGCGACGACACCAAGCGCGGCGAGTGGGCCAAGGCCGACGCCGATAGCGCCCGCACCACGCGCGATTTGAGCGCCTGCCAAAGCGACGCCCGCCGCGCCGCGGGGCCGGAAGCGAATATCAACCAAGACATCGCCGCCGCCCGCGGCGACGACTGGAAGCGCAGCGGTTCCTACAGCTCCAACGTTTCGCAGATGGGCCAGCGCAACGCCGCGCGCGAGGGCCAATACGTGGCCGCCTGCATGAAAGCCAAGGGTTACACCCAGCCCGGCGCGCGCTGATTCGATCCACCCGCGCCGCGATAAAGCCCCATCTCGCGGGCCGTCGCGTCACCTGCTAAGCTCCGCCTCCGTTTTTCCCAACCCCAATCAGAGAGTGCATCCCGCGCCATGACCGCCGACGTTATCGTGCTGCACAAGCTCAACCCCTGGGCGCTCGAAGGCCTGGACAAGAATTTCCGCGCCCACCATGCCTGGCAGGCGCCCGACCAGGCGAAGTTCATCGCCGAGCTGGCCCCCAAGGTCCGCGGCATGGCCTGTAGCGGCCACGGCCCCGTGGGGCCGGCGCTGCTCGACAAGCTGCCCAAGCTGGAAATGGTGTCGGTGTTCGGCGTCGGCTACGACGGCGTGGACGTGAAGGCGTGCTCGGCGCGCAAGGTGCGCGTCAGCAACACGCCCGACGTGCTGACCAGCGACGTCGCCGACCTGGCGATCGGCCTTACCATCGCCACGCTGCGCGGCGTGGTGGTGGGCGACCGCTTCGTGCGCGCGGGCCAGTGGCTGAAGGGCGGGTTGCCGCTGTTCGAGAAACTGGGCGGCAAGACCGTGGGCATCATCGGCATGGGCCGGATCGGCCAGGCGATCGCCCAGCGCTGTGCCGCGTGCGAGACCACGGTGGTCTATCACGGGCCGCGCAAGAAGGACGTGCCCTATCGCTACTATCCCGACCTGGCGGCGATGGCCAAGGACTGCCAGGTCGTCATCGTCGCCTGCCCCGGCGGCGAGGCGACCAAGAACCTGGTCAACGCCAAGGTGATCGAGGCGCTGGGCCAGGGCAAGAAAGGCTATCTGGTCAACATCTCGCGCGGCTCGGTGGTCGAGGAGCCGGCGCTGGTGCAGGCGCTGGTGGACGGCAAGCTGGCCGGCGCGGGGCTGGACGTGTTCGTGGACGAGCCCAAGGTGCCCGAAGCGCTGTTCAAGCTGGACAACGTGGTGCTGCAACCCCATGTGGGTTCCGCGACCACGGCAACCCGCAAGGCCATGGCCGATCTGGTGGTCAACAACCTGATCGAGCATTTCGCCGGCCGGAAGCTGCTGACCCCGGTAAACTAGGCCAATTCCTAGGGCTCAGGCCGGGGTTCAACCACCAGGCCTTGTGTGCTAGACTGGCTTTGCTTCTATCCTGGGAGGCGACTTCAGTGCGTTCAGCGCGTGCAATCCTGTTCGGTCTTGCCGTCGGCTTGGCGGTCACGGGCTGGCCCGTGGCGCCGGCCCTGGCGAATTGCGCCGACGATCTGAAGCCGGTGAAGGAAGAGTACAACCGGGTCCGCGATTACCGGAAAAAGAACCTGCTGAAGACCCAGATCAGCGCCGCCGACGGCGCCTTGAAACGCAAGAACGAGACGGGCTGCAAGCGCGCCGTCGCCGAAGCCCAGAAGATCCTGAAGCAGCGGCCGTAACGTCGGCGCTACTTCCGTTTCCAGCCCAATCCCCGTTCCGCGCCATCCAGCAAACGCGCGAGCAACGTTCGCGCGCGGGAATCTCCATCATCACCGCCGAACGCCCAGGCGGCGAGCACGGCCAGGAAGATGGCGCTGAGCGCGATCTCCTCGGCCTGGCGCTGCCGTCCCGTGGCGTCGAGCAGCGCCGCCTCGCGCAGCCACCAGATCAATCGCGAGAGGTGAAACGGCAGCGGCGCCCAGTGATGCGCGTGGCTGGGATGCAGCTTTGCCTTGAGCATCTGCGCCGCCGCGCGGCGATGTGGCTTAAGCGCGTCAAACCAGGCGAGCATCGCGCGCTCCACGCGCCGGCGCGGCGTTAGCCGCGCGAAGCCCGGGGGCGGCTTGGCCAGCACGGCGTCGCGCGCGCGGACGAACACTGTATCGGCCACGGCGTCGGGATCGGGATAGCGCCGCGCCAGCGCGTCCAAGCCAACGCCCAGCTTCGCCGCCAGATCGCGCATTGACACGTCGTACCAGGCGGTCCTGGCCGCCAAGGCAAGGGCCGCGTCGGCCACGCGCTTGCAGGCAAGCCTGTCGCGCGCCAGCCTGTCGCCGGCGGCCGGGCGTAGATTTGTCGCGCGGGCTTTGGCCATGTATTCATTCTACTACGCCAGCGCCCGCCGCTCACCGCCTCAACGAGGATGCAATCGCAATGCCCCGTCTGCGCGTCGCCCTGATCGGCCTCGGCATGGCCGTCGGCCCCCATGCCAAAAGCCTTGTCGACCTGAAGGACAAGGCCGAGGTCGCCTGGGCGGTCAGCCCCAGCGCCGCGCGGCGCGAGGCCTTCGCCAAGAACTTCCCCTTCCCCACCTCGGGCGACGTGGACAAGGTGCTGGCCGATAAATCGGTTGACGCGGTGCTGGTGCTGACGCCGCCCAACACGCATCTCGACATCGTCCGGCGCGCGGCCAAAGCAGGCAAGCACGTGCTGGTGGAAAAGCCGCTGGAGGTGACCACAGCGCGGGCGCGCGAAATGGTCGAGGCATGCGCCGCGGCCAAGGTGCGCCTTGGCATGGTGTTGCAGCACCGCTTTCGCCCCGCCGCGGTGAAGGTGAAGCAGGCGGTGGCGTCGGGCGCGCTCGGCAAGCTGGCGCATTGCTCGGTCGCCGTGCCGTGGTGGCGCCCGCAAGCCGGCTATTACGACCAGCCCGGGCGCGGCACCCTGGCGCGCGACGGTGGCGGCGTGCTGATCACCCAGGCGATCCACACGCTGGATCTGTTCCTGCACCTGGCCGGGCCGGTATCGCAGGTCTACGCGCTATCCGGCACCAGCCACGTCCACCGCATGGAAACCGAGGACCAGGTGGTGGCGACGCTGCGCCTGGCCAATGGCGCGCTGGGGGCGCTGGATTGCACCACCTCGGCCTATCCCGGCTATCCCGAGACGATCCTTCTGGCGGGCGACAAGGGCAGCGCCCGCATCGCCGGCACCGAGGCCACGATCGACTACATGGGCCCGCCCACGCGGCGCGAAACCGCCGGGGGTGCGTCGGGCGGCGGCGGCGGCGCCGACCCGATGGCTTTCCCGCACGACTGGCACCGCGACCTGATCGCCGATTTCCTCGACGCCGTTTCCGCGAACCGCGAACCCGCGATCCCCGGCGGCGAGGCGCTGCGCGTGCATCACCTGATCGACGCGCTGCTGCGCTCGGCGCGCGAACAACGCGCCATCCAGCCGGAGAGTTGAGAAAGCTATGACCAAGCGAAGGCTTGTCCGTCCTATCAAGCGCCCGCCCACGCATCCCGGCGCGCTGATGCGCGAGATTCTGGACGATCATGTCCGGCTTCCGATCGCGCAAGCGGCGCGGCGTATGGGCATCAGCAGGCCCGCGCTATATGCCGTTTTGAACGGCCAGGCGGCAGTGTCGGCGGACATGGCGCTACGCTTTTCGCGCTTGGTCGGCGGCGCGCCCGAGCTTTTCCTGCGGATGCAGGACAACCACGATCTTTGGCATGCCCGGCGCCGGCTAGCCTCCGCGCTCGACCGGATCGAGCCGGCCGCAGCATAGCGGCCTATTGCAACCGTGGCGGCGGTTCGGCGGCTTCGGGCGTCTGGGCCAGGGGCCCGGCGTGGTGATGCGCCAGCTTCCAGCGCCCGCGCTCGCGCACGAACAGGTTGGTGGCGACCAGATACGAGCCGTCGATCACCTCGTGGCACAGCACGTAGGCAACCTCGCCCAGCACGTGCGCCGTCTCGTTCTTGCATAGGACCGGCGGCGAACCGGGATTGCCCAGGATGTTGCGCCAGCTCTTGATGATCGCCGGCCGGTCGCGGATCGCGTCCCACCCCGGATGCACGCAGGCCACGGGCGCGTCCTCGGCCCAGAGCTGCGACATGGCCTCGAGGTCGCGCGCGGCGAAGGCGCGGTAGAAGCTGCGGTTGGCGGACAACACGTTGGCCAGGTCGGACATGGGCCGTTCTCCAGGGGATCGGGCTCGCACGCGCCGGCGGGCGTGGCGGTCAATCCGGCGGTGGCGCGCTTTCGAGGTAATGCGGCCCGGGCCTGGTGTAAAGCTCTTCGTAGTGCACGAGCTGCGGCGCGCCCAGCTTCACTGGCTTGCCGCCGCGGAAAGCCCATTCGCCGCGGTCGCAATCGCCGGCGCGGACGTAGCTGTTGAGGTAGATGCGCCGCTGGTCGCCGCCGGTGTTGGCGCCCGAGCCGTGCACCATGAACGGACCCCACAGCGCCACGTCGCCGGGGTCGAGCTCCAAATCCACCAGCGCCGTGGGGTCGATCCCCACCGCCAGCAGCTTCGACTCGCCGCTGCCCTTGCCCATGACGGCACCTTCACCCAGGGCCGCGATCTCGCCCAGCTTCTGGCTGCCCGGCAGCAGCCGCACGCCGCCGTTCCTGCGCCGATGCGCGTCCACGGCGATGCCGGTCTGGATATAGGCGGTTTCCAGGTTGCGGAACGCGGCGCGCGGCCGGCGGAAGCGTACGTCCTGGTGGAAGCTGTAATCCACCGCCACCGCGCCCGGCGGCTTCCAATGGCACTGGTTGATGATCTGCTTGAGGTCGCGGCCGATCAGCGGCGCAACGATCGCCAGCATGCGCGGATCGGTGCGGAACCGCGCGAGGACCGGGTCGTGATAGGCCGGCCATTGCGCCATCGTGGCGACGAGGCCCAAGGCAGGATCGTCGGTCACGCGATAGCACAGATTGCCGTGCCGCCAGCTTCGTCCGTGCTTCAACGCCGACGCACGCTCGCGGTCGAAAGCGCTGCTGAGCTCGGCGATCTCATCGGGCATGAACACGCCGCGCGCCACGGCGTATCCGTCGCGCCGGTAGTGCGCGACATGCGCGGGCGGTGATGGTGCTAAATCCACCGGCGGCAGGGCTGCCGCCGGTTCGCAAGGAACCATCCTGATTCCGGACATGGCGATCTTCCCGTTCCCGTGAAAGAAAAGACCCGCCCCCGGCAAAAGACATACGCCAGGGCGGCCGAACCGACAATCGAGCCCGGCGCCGTGCCGGGGAAACCGAGGGATTCCGCGGTCCTGGCGGGGTTCCGCCGCATCGGGCATAATTTCGCCGCCAGCGCAAAATTAACGGAGTGCTTCGCCATGGACACGCCGCTCAAGGCCCGCGGGCCTCTGGTCGACCGCAAGCGCATGAAGTTCGATCTCGACGATGGCATCGGCGCACGGGCGCGCATCGGCCTGATCGTGCTGGCGACTGACTTCACGATGGAATACGAGTGGCGGCGCATCCTGGCGCTGCCCGGCGTGGCGTTCTACCAAAGCCGCCTCTTGAATTCGCCCACCATCACACCCGAGACATTGGCGGCGATGGAAAAGCTGATCCCCGAGGCGGCTGGCCTGATCCTGCCGAACGGCCGGATCGACGTGATGGCCTATGGCTGCACCTCCGCCACGGTCGTGCTCGGCGAGGAAACGGTGTTCAAGCGCATCCGCGAGGGGCGCGCTGATGTCAAATGCACCACGCCGATCACCGGCGGCATCGCCGGCATGAAGGCGATGGGCGTGAAGCGCGCGGCTTTGCTGACGCCCTATGTCGAGGAAATCAACGCGATGATGCGCGGCTTCATCGAGAAGCAGGGCATCGAAGTGCCTGTCGTGGGATCGTTCAACAACCCCGACGACGGCGAGGTGGCGCGCATGTCGCCCCTCACCACGCGCGACGCGGCGATCGAGCTCGGCCGCAGCAAGGAGGTCGACGGCGTGTTCGTCGCCTGCACCAGCCTGCGCGTGGCCGAGATCGTCGAGGACGTCGAGAAGGCTATAGGCAAGCCCTTGACCTCGTCCAACCACGCCATGGCCTGGCACGCGCTGCGCCTGGCGGGCGTGAAAGACCCGGTGCCGGGCTGGGGACGGCTGTTCAAGGTCTAACGGACCAGCGCCTGGTCCAGATCGCCGCGCGTCAGCATCAAAGTTCCATCGCACAGCGTCACGCCGCCCGCGGATTTTATCACGATCGTCGTCGGCGAGGCGGCAAACACGCGGGTATGCGCGGTCGCGCCCGCGAACACGAACCCGACTGCGGGACCGTAACGGGTGAGCTGCTGGAACGTCACCCAGCCATCGACATCGCGACGGTCGAACTCAGGCCGCACGCCCATCGACCAGCCCGGATCGTCCGCCCTAAGCGCGATGGTGCCGGCGTTGACCGTGGCGGTGACAAGGCTGGAGAACGGATACAGGGTGCTGGTATAGCGGCAGGTTACCTCGCCCTGGAACACGGCTTCGGCCGCGGCCGCGGGTAGAGCCGCCGCCAGAAGCGCGGCGGCCAGGATGGTTCGTGGGAACGCCGCCGTCATGCCGCCCGTGCCCACTCCGCTCAGTTGAACCTGTCCACCAACATTCCCGTCACGTCGATCTCGGGCTTCTTGCCCTGCATGATGTCGGCGGTCAGCCGCCCGGTGCCGCAGGCCATGGTCCAGCCCATATGCCCGTGGCCGGTGTTGAAGAACATGTTCTTCTGCCGGCCGCGGCCGAGCACCGGCGGACCATCCGGCGTCATCGGCCGGAGGCACGACCAGTATTGCGGCTTGCCGAAGTCGCAGGCGTCGGGATAGAGGTCCTTCACCGCCGCGATCATGCCGTCGAAATCCGACGGCTTGTTTTCGTTGGCGTAGCCCGAGAATTCGGCGATCGCGGTCATGCGCATGCGGTCGCCGAGCCTGGTGATCGCCACCAGGTTTTCCTCGTCGATCGTCGGCACGCTCGGCGCGCCGTTGTGGCCGTCGATCGGCAGGGTCAGCGAATAGCCCTTGACCGGATAGACCGGCAGCTTGACGCCGAGCTTGCCCGCCACCAGCGGGCTGTAGGAGCCGAGCGACAGCACATAGGCATCGCCCTTGACCATGCCCTTGTCGGTGACCACGCCGCCGATCCGGTCGCCGTCCACGACGATTTCGCGCACCGTGGTGTTGAAGCGGAACTCGACGCCCAAGGCCCGGCAATGCGCCGCCAGTCCTTGCGTGAACTTGCAGGCGTCGCCGCTTTCGTCGTCGGGGCAATGGATCGCGCCAGCGATGCGATGCTTCATCGGCGCCAGCGCCGGCTCGATCCGCACGGCCCCGTCGGCGTCGAGCGTGTCGATCCGCAGGCCCTGGTCGCGCATCATCTGCATGTGCTTGACGCCGGCATCGAGTGCTGCCGGATTGCGATAGAGATAGAGTATGCCGTTGGTCAGGCTGTCGTACTGAACGCCCGTGTCCTTGGCCGCCTGTTTGGTGAGCTGCTGGCTGTAGAGATTGAGCGCCAGCTTCACCAGGGTCTTTTCATGCGCGCGCGCGGCCGTGCAATTGCGCAGGAACTTCAGGCCCCAGGAATAGAACCGCGGGTCGGCGGACAGCTTCAGGCGCAGCGCCGTCTTGGCGCCGAACAGCGACTTCAGCAGGGTCATCGGCGCGCCGGGCGAATTCCAGGTGAAAGAATGGCCGGGTGCGATCATGCCCGCGTTGGCGAAGCTGGTTTCGCGCGCCGCCTCGCCCTGGCGGTCCACCACGGTGACCTTGCAGCCGTCCTTGGCGAGATAATAGGCGTTGGCGACCCCGGCCAACCCGGCGCCCAGGATCACGGCGTGCATGTGCGTGGCTCCGTTTGCTAACTGTCGGCTATCGGATCAGGGCAGCGTGACGGTCTCGCGCCGCACCGTCTTGTTGAAGGTGCCGGCCAGCGGCGGCACCATGGATTGGGCCACCGACAGCGGATCGCCGCCGCTGACGTCGACATAGGACTGGCCGAGCCAGGCGCGCTTGCCCGTACCCTCTTCCTTCAGCGACGCGTAAAGCCGGTAGCGGCTGGAACTGCGCGTCTTGGCCGAACGGTCGGGGTCCTGGAACAAGCCGCCGCCGCGCGTCGAAAACAGATTGACCCGCGCTTCGACATCCGTGTCGACGCGCGAATTCGATCCACCCTCGCCGCCCAGCTCCAACAATCCGCGCCGCGCCTGTTGTTCGCCCGTGTCGAACGTGCCGGTCAGCCAGAAGGTCAACGTGTACGGCGCCTGCGCCACGACCTTGTAGCCGCGCGTGGTAAGCTCGCGCCGGAACGTCTCGGCCAGGTCGCGCGCGCCGTCGTTGTCATCCAGCAAATGGATGGTCACCGGCGATCCCGGCGGAATCGGGATGTAGGAAGAGGCGAACAGCAGCGCCTCGCGCCCGCTCTGCGGAGCCTGCGCCTCGGCCGCCGGCGTCAGCGCCAGGGACAGCGGCGCCGCCAGGGCGGCGAGTATGGCGACTGTGCGTAGCTTGAGGCGCATTCAGCCCTTCCCTAAGGCGATGCCCGGCAACGCCCACAAGACGCGCCGGAATTCGTGAATATCTAGCATGAAGGCTAGGCCCGAACGGGTCAAGAACACAGGAAAATCGTCATTTGGCGGCGGATTCCCGCCGTTTCCACCATGCCGGCAGCACCAGCACGATGGCCAGCGCCGCCACCACCAATCCCAGCGCCAGCGCCTCGCGCGGGCCGACCGGCTCGCCGGCTAGCGGCGCGCTCGACATCACGCCAACCACGGGGATCAGCAGCGTGCCGATCACCGCCACGCCCGCCGGCACCAGCCCGACCAGCCGGTTCCAGGCCCAGTGGCACAGCACCATCGGGATGGTCGCGGTATAGGCCAGCGCCAGCCATTGCACCGTGGTCACGGCCGCCGGGTCGGGCAGCCGGCCGAAGGCGAGCGCGCCGAGGACGATGGGCACGCCGCCCAGCGCCATCTGCCACCCCGTCAGCGCCGCGGTGCCCATGCTCCAGCGGTGGCTTTTGAACGCCACGGTGCCCGCCGCCCAGCTGACGGCCGCGGCGATGATGCACAGCGCGCCCCAGGGCGCGGCCCTCAGCTTGGCGAACTCGTCGCCGATCAGTAGCACCATTCCGCCCATGCCCAATATCAACCCCACCACGCGCAGCGCCGTCAGCCGCTCGCCCAGATAGAACCGGGCCATCAGCGTGGCCCATAGCGGCATGGTGTAGGCCAGGATCGCCGCGCGGCCCGCCGGCATCATGTCGAGGCCGAAAGCGATGAACAGGTGCCAGCCGGTGATGCTGAAAAGCGATGTCAGCAGCAGCATCCGCCGGTCGCCGCGGGGCACTCTCAGGCGTTCGCCGGACATGACCGCCATGACAAAGAGGCCCGCCGACCCGACAGCGAGGCACACCGTGCGGAACAGCCACGGATCGAAGCCGCCGAGCGCCAGCTTCATGAACGGAAAGTTGATGCCCCAGAAAACGGTCAACACGCCCAGCAGCACGAATCCCGCGGCGGGAATTCCAGCGTGGCCGGCAGCACCTGTTTTGGCGGCGGCGAGGGGCGATTCGGCCATGGAATGACCTAACACCGCCTCATGCCCGCCTGGAAGCGCCGTCAGTGCAACCCTGCCAGCCATGCCGGCCGTCATATCGTCGCTGGCCGCCACTTCGGCAATGACTTGCAGGCGCGTTCGGCATAGTGTCGCCCAACAAATACGTTAAAAACCGGCGGTCCGGCGCGGATACGCGGAACCGGCCCGAGCGTTCTAGGAATGGCTGACGTTGAGACACTCTGCACGGCCATGAAGGCGGTGCCGCGGGCGGCATTCGTCGCCATCGCGGCCCCGGCCACAGGGCTTTTGCGCCTGAAATCGGTGAACGACGCGTTCGTTTCGCTGACCGGCTGGCCACGCGCCCAGTCCGAGGGCGCCACCTTTCCGCCGCCGCAGCTCTCCGCCGATCTCGCCGAACGCCTAGCCGCGTTGGTACGGCAGAATCGCGCCGGCAAGTTCGACCTGGAATTTCCCGGCAGCTCCGCCGCCGGCAGCCGGATAGTGGAGCTCGACCTGATGCCGGCCCAAGACGGGGCATGGCTGGGCCTGCTCGCCGACGTCACGTCCGAGCGCCGCGCGTTCGACCTTCTGGCGGCAAGCGAGGGGCGCTATCGCGGCGCCGCGGAAAGCGGATCGGATTGGGCATGGGAAACCGATACCGAACACCGCATCTCTTGGATATCGCCGCACTACGTCGAACCGAGTCCGATGCCGGTGTCGCAGATCATCGGCCGGCGGCGCTGGGAGTTCGGCGCCGAAAGCGCCGATACGCCGTTCTGGCGGCGGCATCGCGAAGACCTGGACCAACGCCGCGCGTTCCGCGACCTTCGATTCCCCATGACCGCCTCCGACGGCTCGATCCGTTATATCCATGTCAGCGGCCAGCCGGTTTACGGCCCGGACGGCAAGTTCGCCGGCTATCGCGGCCTCGGCCGCGACGTGACGAAAGAGATCGAAGCCCAGCGCCACGCGCAACTGGCCGAAGCGCGGCTGGACGCCGCGATCGAAAGCATGACCGATGGCTTCGCGCTGTTCGACGCCGAAGACAAGCTGGTGCGCGTGAACAAGAAGCTGCAGGAGCTGACACGGGAACACGGCGACCTGTTCCGGCTTGGATCGAGTTACGAACAGATTCTGCGCGGGTTCGCGGCGCGCGGCATGTTCAGCGGCTCGGCCGACGCAGTCGAGAAATTCGTGACCGAACGATTGCAGGGGCACCGCAACCCGCCCAACGAAACGGAATACGTGACCGCCAAGGGAAATTGGCTGAAAATTTCCGAAACGTTGACCGCCGATGGCGGCGTGGCGGTGGTCTATGGCGATGTCACGCAGCGCAAGCGCGCGGAAGAGATGTTGCGCAAGGCCGCCGAAGAGGCCGAGGCCGCCAACCAGGCCAAGAGCGAGTTCCTGGCCAACATGAGCCACGAGCTGCGTACGCCGCTGAACGCGATCATCGGTTTCGCCGAGATCATCAGCAAACAGATCCTCGGGCCGGTCGGCAACGAGCGTTATTGCGGCTACGCCAAGGACATCCACTCCAGCGGCACGCATCTACTCGAGGTGATCAACCAGGTGCTGGACATGTCGAAGATCGAGGCCGGGCGCTTCGATCTCAACGAAGAGGAAGTCGACGTCGCCGAGGTTCTGGGCGGCGTGGTGCGGCTGATGGAGAACATGGCCCACGACGGCGGATTGACGCTGACGCTCAGCGTTCCCGATCCGCCGCCCGGCCTCACCGCCGACCGGCGCGGCCTGCGCCAGATCGCGCTTAACCTGCTCAGCAACGCGATCAAATTCACGCCCAAGGGCGGCAAGGTGGTGCTGGAGGCGCGCGTCGAAGACAACGGCGATCTGTCGGTCGCGGTCAGCGACACCGGCATCGGCATCGCCGAGCAGGACATGGCGATAGCGCTGGCGCCGTTCGGGCAGATCGACAACGCGCTGACGCGCGATCATCCGGGCACCGGCCTGGGCCTGCCGATCGTCAAGGCGCTGATCGAGATGCACGGCGGGTCGCTGACGCTGATCAGCACCGTGGGCAAGGGCACGACCGCGATCGCGCGGTTCCCCGCGCGGCGCGTCTCGGGCACGGCGCACGCCGCCGCGCGCGCCTAGGCGGCAGTAGGCGGCCGGCCGCCGGCTAGGCCCGATTCGCCTATGATCCACCGCGGTGCGGCGTGCAGCATGGCAGCCGGAAAAACGACCCCTGCCAGCCGTCATAATGACAAAGAATCCAAAGGGGTAGCGCCAGCGCGCAGGTTTAGGTCGAAGCGCTTGCGAGGCCGAACCTCAGGGATTATATTGCATTGCGTATGCTGCGCTGCACAATAACGCGGCGGCCCCGCGCGGGCATGTAAGGAGCCCAGGAATGACCGCCACGCTGCGTGCCGATCCGCCCGTCTCTGCTGCCCGCGCGCGCCACGACGAACTGCACGGCTTGTACCTGGAAGACCTGAAGGTCGGCATGACCGCAGTCTACGCCAAGACCGTGACCGAGGCCGACATCGTCATGTTCGCGGGCATTTCCGGCGACATCAACCCGGTGCACCTGAACCACGAATTCGCGGCCGAGACGATGTTCGAGGGCCGCATCGCCCACGGCATGTTGTCGGCGAGCTTCATCTCCACGGTCATCGGCACCAAGCTGCCGGGGCCCGGCGCGATTTACCTGTCGCAGAACCTGAAGTTCAAGGCGCCGGTGCGCGCCGGCGACACCGTGCAGGCCCGCACCACGATCACCGAAATCATTCCCGAGAAGCGCCGGGTGGCGATGAGCACGATCTGCACCGTCGCCGACAAGGTGGTGATCGAGGGCGACGCCGTGATCATGGTGCCCGTCAAGCGGCGCTAAGCCCCGCCCAGGAGCCGCAAGCCTTGGGAATTACTCGGAAAATACCGTAGCGGGCCGTCTCCAGGCGCGATATTGTCGCGCCGCCGCCGGACCGTCGCCCGGCGCGTTGGGTTTGGGCCGGATGCTGATTTTCAGGGACTATAGAAATCTGCCTAGGGATGCCCGCGGCGCGATCGCCGCGATCGGCAATTTCGACGGCGTGCATCTGGGCCACCGTGCGGTGATCGACACGGCGCGCCGCCTGGCGGCCGCGCACGGCGCCAAGTCGGCGGTGCTGACGTTCGAGCCGCATCCCCGGCGCCTGTTCCGCCCCAACGATCCGCCCTTTCGCCTGACGCCGTTCCGCATCAAGGCGCTGTTGCTGGAGGAACTCGGCATCGAGCTCATGCTGGCGCCGAAATTCGACCGCGCCTTCGCCTCGATCCCGGCGGAGGATTTCGTGTCCGACGTCCTGGCGCGGCGCCTGGGCCTGAAGCATGTGGTGTGCGGGGCGGATTTCGTGTTCGGCCGCGGGCGCGGCGGCGACGTGGCGCTGCTGAAGCGCGTGGCCGCCGCGAACGGCATGGGCGTGACCGTGGTCGAGCCGGTGGGCAGCGGCGGCCTGACCTATTCGTCCACCGCCGTGCGCGAGCGGTTGCAGGCCGGCGATCCGGCCGGCGCCGCCGGTGTCCTGGGCCGGCCGTTCGAGATCGTCGGCCGCGTGCGCCACGGCGACAAGCTCGGCCGCACGCTGGGGTTCCCTACCGCCAATGTCGATCACCGCTCGTACCTGCCGCCGAAGACCGGCGTCTATGCCGTGCGCGCCGCGCTGGACCGGGAGGGCGCGCCGTGGCTCGCCGGCGTCGCCAATTTCGGCAACCGGCCGACGGTGGGCGGCCTGCGTCTGTTGCTTGAGGTGCATCTGTTCGATTTCCAGGGCGATCTTTACGGCCAGCGCCTGCGGGTGCGGCTGATCGACTATCTCAGGCCCGAACGCAAGTTCGACGGGCTCGAGGCATTGAAGGCGCAGATCGCCGAGGATGCGCGCCGCGTGCGCCGCGTTCTGGCGGGCGGTGGAGCTTCGGCTGCTAGGGCGATGGCGTCATGAACGACAACGAGAAACCAGGGCAGGCTTCGGGCGCAAAGGGCGTCGATTACAAGGCCACGGTATTCCTGCCCAAGACCGCGTTCCCGATGAAGGCCGGCCTGCCCGCGCGCGAGCCCGAGCTGCTGGCGCATTGGCGCAAGATCGATTTGTGGAACAAGCTGCGCGCGCAAAGCAAGGGCCGCGAGAAATTCATCCTGCATGACGGCCCGCCCTATGCCAACGGCAACCTGCATATCGGCCACGCGCTGAACAAGATCCTGAAGGACGTGGTGTCGCGCTCGCAGCAGATGCTGGGTAAGGACTCCAATTACGTGCCGGGCTGGGACTGCCACGGCCTACCGATCGAATGGAAGATCGAGGAGGAGTACCGCGCCAAGGGCAAGGACAAGGACGCGGTGCCGATCGTCGAGTTCCGCCGGGAATGCCGCGAGTTCGCGGCGCATTGGATGAAGGTGCAGAGCGACGAGTTCCAGCGCCTGGGGTGCCTGGGCGACTGGGAAAATCCGTACAGCACCATGACCTTCGATGCCGAGGCGCGCATCGCCGCGGAGATCCACAAGTTCCTGATGAACGGCGGCCTGTTCCGCGGCGAGAAGCCGGTGTTGTGGTCGGTGGTGGAGAAAACCGCCCTGGCCGAGGCCGAAATCGAGTACGAGGATTTCACCTCGGATACGATCTGGGCGAAGTTTCCGGTCCTCCAAAGCGGAGGGCAGATGGTATGGAGCGGAGAGCCACATTGGGGAAGCGCCGAAGGAAAGAGCAAGTATCTCCTTAGTGCAAGCGTTGTGATCTGGACCACCACGCCATGGACGATACCTGGAAATCGAGCGATCGCATTCTCCTCGAAAATAAAATATGGCCTCTATGAAGTGGCTGCCGCGCCTGAAGGAAATTGGGCGAAGAAGGGTGAAAGATTCATCTTGGCTGATAAGCTTGCGGACGAAGTACGGAAAGCTGCCAAGATCGAGCAACTAACGCGCCTCGGCGAGGTACACGCAGTCGAACTCTCTAAGCTTGTCTGTAAACACCCGCTGTCCTCATTTGATCCCGGTTATGGGTTTCATGTTCCTCTGCTTGATGGTGCACATGTTTCAGACGACGCGGGCACGGGCTTCGTGCACACAGCACCGGGCCACGGCCGCGAGGACTACGACATCTGGACCCAGAACGCCGAGGCGTTGAAGGCGCGCAACATCGACACCCGCATCCCCTATACCGTGGACGCCGACGGACGCTTCACCGAGCAGGCGCCGGGCTTCACCGGCCGCAGTGTGATCACCGCCGAGGGTAAGAAGGGCGACGCCAACGACGCGGTGATCGCGGCGCTGAAGGACGCCGGGATGCTGATCGCGCGCGGGCGCCTGAAGCACCAGTACCCGCACTCCTGGCGCTCGAAGAAGCCGGTGATCTTCCGCAACACGCCGCAATGGTTCATCGGCATGGAGCGCAACGATTTGCGCAAAACCGCGCTCAAGGCGATCGAGGACACCGATTTCTATCCGCCCGCCGGCAAGAACCGGCTCTACTCGATGATCGAGCAGCGCCCGGACTGGTGCGTGTCGCGCCAGCGCGCCTGGGGCGTGCCGATCGCCGTGTTCATGGACAAGAAGACCGGCCAGCCGTTGAAGGACGGCGAGGTCAACAAGCGCATCGTCGACGCATTCATGACCGACGGCGCCGATGCCTGGTTCCAGCGCCAGCCGCAGGAATTCCTCGGCAACAAGTACAAGGCCGCGGACTACGAGCAGGTGCGCGACATCATCGAGGTGTGGTTCGAAAGCGGATCGACCCACGCCTTCGTGCTGGAGCAGCGGCCCGACCTGCGCTGGCCGGCCGATCTTTACCTCGAAGGCTCGGACCAGCATCGCGGCTGGTTCCATTCCTCGTTGCTGGAATCCTGCGGCACGCGCGGACGCGCGCCCTATGACGGCGTGCTGACGCACGGCTTCGTGCTGGACGAGCAGGGCCGCAAGATGTCGAAGTCGCTGGGCAACGTGACGGCGCCGCAGGACGTGGTCAGCCAGCAGGGCGCCGACATCCTGCGCCTGTGGGTCGTGGCCTCGAACTATTCCGAGGATTTGCAGATCGGCCCGGAGATCATCAAGTCGCAGGTCGACGCCTATCGCCGCCTGCGCAACACGCTGCGCTATCTGCTGGGCGCGCTGGCCGGCTTCGAGGAGAAAGAACGCGTCGCGGCCACGGCGATGCCCGAGCTCGAGCGTTTCGTGCTGCATCGCCTGTGGCAGATCGACAAGGCGGTGCGAACCGGCGTCGCGGGTTTCGACTTTCACGCCCTGTTCGTCGAGCTGCACCAGTTCTGCGCGGTCGACTTGTCGGCGTTCTATTTCGACATCCGCAAGGACGCGCTGTACTGCGACCGCGCCGACTCGGCCCGGCGGCGCGCCTGCCGCACGGTGCTGGACCAGGTGTTCTCATGCCTGACCGCGTGGCTGGCGCCGCTTCTGTGCTTCACGGCGGAAGAGGCGTGGCTCAGCCGCGCCGCCGAGTCGGGCAAGGCGATGGAAGAAAGCGTGCATCTGCGCGTGTTCCCCGCCCTGCCCGATGCCTGGCGCGACGACGCGCTGGCCGAACGCTGGGAGAAACTGCGCGCGGCGCGGCGCGTGGTCACCGGCGCGCTGGAGCTGGAGCGCGCGGCCAAGCGCATCGGCTCGAGCCTGCAAGCCGCACCCGTGCTGTACGCCGAGGACGCGTTGCAGCCAGCGCTGAAGGGCGCCGACCTGGACGAGCTCTGCATCACCGCGGGGCTGACGCTCGCGGGCTGGCAGGACAAGCCCAAGGACGCCTTCGCCCTGCCCGACGTGCCGGGTGTGGCGGCCTCGTTCCGCCCGGCTGAGGGCGTCAAATGCGACCGCTGCTGGAAGGTGCTGCCCGAGGTCGGCAAGCCGCCGGCCAAACCGGGCCTGTGCCTGCGCTGCACCGAGGCCGTGCCGCGTTGACAAGCCGCCTCAGCCTGGGCCTCGCCGCCGCCGGCGCGATTGCCCTGGCGGACCAGGCGACCAAATGGTGGATGGCCGGGCTGCTGCTGCCCAGCCAGGGCAGGCCGGTCGAGCTTTTGCCCTTCTTCAGACTGGTGGAGGTCTGGAACCGGGGCATGAGCTTCGGCCTGTTCAACGACGCCCAGGCCTCCTGGGTGTTCGTGGTCCTGGCGGGAGTCATCTCGGCCGGGCTGGTTTGGTGGCTAGCCCGGGCCGAAACCGGCCTAACGGCGTTAAGCATTGGCCTAGTCCTGGGCGGGGCCCTGGGCAACGTGGTGGACCGCCTGCGCTATGGCGCGGTGTTCGATTTCCTGGATTTCCATGCCCTGGGATGGCATTGGCCCGCCTTCAATTTGGCTGATTCGGCCATTAGCGTGGGGGTGGCGCTGCTGCTTCTGGAAGGCTTGTCCGGAGCCCGCGGATCGCATACATAAGCTTGCAACAGCAAGGTCATCGTCTGGATGGTTCGCCTGAGGGGAAACCGGATCGCCGCCCTGGCGCTCGCCGCTATTGCCACCGCCGGCATCGCCGGGTGCAGCGGCGGCGTCAAGGAGACGCTTGGGCTGGAGAAACGCCAGGCGCCCGACGAGTTCCAAGTCACCACCCGCCAGCCCCTTGCCCTGCCGCCGAACTACCAGCTCCGCCCGCCGCAGCCGGGCGCCGCCCCGCTTGAGGCCGCCGTGACGCAGCAGGCGCGCCAGACCGTGTTCGGCAAGGATTCGCCCGCCGCGGCCGGCGGCTCGACCATCGTCAATGCCAAGCCGGGCGAGGCCAACGCCGTGCCCGGCTTCCAGCGCTTGAGCGCCGGCGAGCAGGCGCTGCTGACGCGCGCCGGCGCCACCAACGCCGATCCGAACATCCGCATCATCGTCGACCGCGATTCCGTGCAATTGGCCGACGCCAACAAGACGATGATCGACGACCTGCTGTTCTGGCGTAAGCCGCAGGAGCCGGGCGTCATCATCGACGCGTCGAAAGAGCAGCAGCGCCTGAAAGACAACGCCGCCGCCGGCAAGGGCCCGACCGACGGCGATAGCCCGATCATCAAGCGCAAGAGCCGCGGCGTGCTCGACGGGTTGCTGAATTAAGGCGCGTGGCGCCGGCGTGGGCGCGAACGCCGCGCCGGCATCACATCCCCGGCATGACAACGAGTTAACTTGGCCGGTCCCGCGCCCAGCCTTATCCTTTCCGCACGCAACCGCTTGGGCAGTATCGCACATGACGTTTCCCGCGCTTCGCCGTTTCGCCTTGCCTGTCCTGCTGGCGGCGGCGGCGATGCTATCGTCCGGCCCGGCGTCGGCCGGCGTATTCAATCCTGAGACCTTCACCCTGCCCAACGGCATGCAGGTGGTGGTGGTAGAGAACCACCGCGCGCCGGTGGTCACGCACATGGTCTGGTACAAGATCGGCTCGGCCGACGAGGTGCCCGGCAAGTCGGGCATCGCGCATTTCCTGGAACACCTGATGTTCAAGGGCACGCCCAGCGTGCCGCCCGGCGAATTCTCGAAGATCGTCGCGCGCAACGGCGGGCAGGACAACGCCTTCACCAGCTACGACTACACCGGCTATTTCCAGAACCTGGCCAAGGACCGGCTTGAGCTGGTGATGAAGATGGAAGCCGACCGCATGGCCAATCTGCGCCTGACCGACGCCGAGGTGAACCCCGAGCGCAAGGTGATCCTGGAAGAGCGCCGCCAGACCCTGGACAACAGCCCCGCCGCACGGCTGCGCGAGCAGATGCGCGCGGCGCAGTTCATGGCCAGCCCCTATGGCCGCTCGATCATCGGCTGGGAGCACGAAATGCGCGGGCTGACGACCGAGGACGCCATCGCCTGGCACCGCAAATATTACGCGCCCAACAACGCGGTCCTGGTGGTAGGCGGCGACATCACGATGGCCGAGCTGAAGCCGCTGGCCGAGAAGTATTACGGCGCGATACAAGCCCGCGCGGTGCCCGAGCGCAATCGCCCGCAAGAGCCGGTGCAACAGGCCGCGCGACGCATCACGATGGAATCGGCCCAGGTGCGCCAGCCCAGCTGGCAGCGCACCTACCTGGCGCCCAGCTACAACCGCGGCGCTGCCGAGCACGCCTATGCACTGCAGATCCTGTCGGAGATCGTTGGCGGCGGCGCCACGTCCAGGCTTTACCAGTCGCTGGTGATCGACCGCGAGCTGGCCGTGGGCGCCGGCGCCTATTACGACGCGCTGGCCTTCGACCAGACCACGTTCGGCATATCGGCGAGCCCGCGCATCGGCGTCGCGGTGGCCGATGTCGAGAGCGCGGTCGACAAGGTGCTAGCCGAGGTGCTGGAGAAAGGCGTGAGCGACAGCGAAGTGGCGCGCGCCAAGACGCGCCTGCAGGACGCAGCCAGGTTGGCGCGCGACAGCTTCACCTCTGGGGCGCGGCTGTTCGGCGAGACGCTGACCATGGGCCGCACGGTCGCGGACGTGGAGGAATGGCCCGAGCGCATCGGCAAGGTGACGCCCGAGCAGGTGCTGGCCGCGGCCAAGCACGTGCTGCGCGAGCATCAATCGGTGACCGCCATTCTCTTGCCCAAGCCGACAAGCTGAGGCCCCCATGTTTTATATGAAAACCATTGCCTGGGCGGCGTTCGCCTGCCTGGCCGCCACCGCCGCCCAAGCCTTGGAGATCGAACGCGTCACCAGCCCCGGCGGCATCGAGGCCTGGCTGATCCGCGACCGCACCGCGCCGGTCCTGGCGATCCAGGCGTCGTTCCCCGGCGGGTCGTCGCAGGATCCCGCGGGCAAGGAAGGCCTCGCCAGCCTGATGACCGGACTGCTGGATGAAGGCGCCGGTCCCCATAACAGCCAAGCTTTCAAGGCGCGGCTTGAGGACAGGTCGATCGAGCTCAGCGCCGACGCCGACCGCGACTATCTGACCGTGGGCGTGCGGTCGCTTACCGACCGGAGCAGCGAAGCGATCGACATGCTGGCGCTCGCCCTGACCGAGCCGCGCTTCGACGCCACGGCGCTTGAGCGCGTGCGCGGACAGACGCTGGTGCAGATCCAACGCGACGCCGAGAACCCCAGGTCGATCGCCTGGCGCACGCTGTGGAGTTCGCTGTTCCCCGGGCATGCCTATTCGCGGCGCTCGCAAGGAACGCTGGAGTCGGTCAAGGCGCTGACGCGCGACGACATGGCCGCCTTCCACCGCGCCGCGCTGGCGCGCGACGGCATGAAGATCGGCGTGGTGGGCGACATCACCGCCGACGAATTGAAACCCCTGCTGGACCGCGCCTTCGGCAAGCTGCCGGCCAAGGCCGCGCTCGCCAAGGTGCCCGAGGCCGCGTCGGCGTCGCCCGGGACCGTCACGGTGGTGCGCCGCCCGATCCCGCAGAGCGTGGTGACGTTCGGCCATTTCGGCGTCAAGCGCGACGACCCCGATTACTACGCCGCCTACGTGGTCAACTACATCCTGGGCGGCGGCGGGCAAAGCTCGCGCCTGATGGAAGAGGTGCGCGAGAAGCGCGGCCTGGCCTATGGCGTATCCACTACGCTCAGCACCCTGTCGCGCGCCGGCCTGGTGCTGGGCAGCGTGGGCACCGAGAACGCGCAGACCGCCACCAGCCTGGACCTGATCCGCGCGGAATGGCGGCGCATGCGCGACGACGGCCCGACCGAGGCGGAGCTCAACAACGCCAAGACCTACCTGACCGGCTCGTTTCCGCTGCAGATGTCCAGCAGCGGGCGCATCGCGCGCATACTGGTGTCGATCCAGATCGAGAATCTGGGCATCGACTACCTGAAGAAGCGCAATTCCTATATCGACAAGGTGACGATGGCGGACGCGCGCCGGGTGGCCAAACGCCTGTTCGACCCCGACCGGCTGACCGTCGTGGTGGTGGGCGACCCGGCGGGAATGCCGGTGAATTAAAGCCCCGCCCGGCGGTGTTATTACAACCGCGGGTTACCAAGGGAGGGGGAAAGTCCATGCCAATGCCGGTTTCTGCCTCGCCAAGCGCCGGGCGCACCGTCGCCCTGGAGCTGGCGATCGGCTTTGCCGCCGGGTTCCTGAGCGTGCTGGTGTTCCACCAACTCACCGTCGCCGTCATGGGGGGCCTTGGCCTGATCCAAAGCGCCGGTATCTATCGTATCGACGCCTATGGGCCGCTGGGGGTTCCCCGCGTCGTCAACACCGCCTTCTGGGGCGGGGTGTGGGGCATCGTGCTGGCGGCCCTGCGCTTGGCCCTGCCACTGCCCCGGGCGGTTGTGGCGTTCCTGATCGTCGGCTTCCTGTTCGGCATCGCCGGCCCCACCTTCTTCGGCTGGTTCGTGCTGGCGCCGCTGCGCGGCCAGCCCGTGGCCCAGGGCTTCAATCCCGCCGCGATGTGGCGCGGGCCGATCATCAACGGCATGTGGGGCCTGGGCGCGGCGTTTTTCCTGATGCTGTTCGACCGCCTGCGGCAGCGCGCCTGATCCACCCGTATTGACGGCAGGCGTCACCCAGCCGATTCTGCCGGCCCGATGACCCCGCCCCCGCGCGCCCCACAGCCCTTGGAACGCGGCGACCGCGTGCCGAATTTCGTCCTAGCCGACCTGACCGGCGCGTTCCGCCTGTTCTACGACCTGACCAAAGGCGTGCCTGGGGTGGTGGCGCTGATGCGGGCGGACGATCCCAAGGCAGCACCGGCGCTGGCGGCGCTCAGGGCCAGCGCGCCGGAGATCGCGCAAGCCGGCGGCGAGGTTTTCGCGGTGATCCAGGGCGCGCCTCCGGCCGTGGCGGCGCTGGCCAAGGACGCGCCCTTCCCCGTGTTCATCGACCCCGAGGGCAAGGTGAACGCGGTTTATCCGGTCGCGGGCGAAAGTACCGGCCGCAAGACCGTGGTGATCGACGAAAACCAGCGCGTGATGAAGTCTTTTGCCGCCACCGATCCGTCGCGGGAAACCGCCGCGGCGATCGCCCATATCAAACAGCACTGGCGCGCGCCGGAAGCACGGCCGGCCGGGCGCGTGGCGCCGGTGCTGCTGATCCCCGACGTGTTCGACGCGGCCTTGCGCGGCGAGTTGATCGCGGCCTGGAGCAAGGACCACGCCGAGCTGGGCGTGTCGGGATCGACCGACGCGGTGCTGTACGACCGCAAGAAAAGCCAGGACCATATCGTGCGCGACCCGGCGATGGTCCGGCGCATCAGCGAGACGCTCAACCGCCGCGTGATGCCCGAGGTGATGAAGGCGTTCACCTTCAAGGGGCCATACGGCTTCGACGGGCATATCGTGCTGGGCTACGATTCCGGGCGGAAGGATTTCTTCGGCATGCACCGCGACAACATGTCGCCGCGCACGCGCCACCGGCGCTTCGCCATTTCGCTGAACCTGAACGACGATTTCGCGGGCGGCGAACTGCGCTTCCCCGAATACGGCGGCGGGCTTTACAGCCTGGATGCCGGCATGGCCTGCGTGTTTTCGTGCACGCTGCTGCACGAGGCCCTGCCCGTGACGCGCGGCCGGCGCTTCGCGCTCACCACCTTCATGTGCGATCCGCCGGACCAGCCTCCGGCAGCGAAAAACTAGTCGCAGATCACGCTGGTGCTGAACGTGCCGCAATTGCGGCCGCTGTTGATCGGCGCGCCTTGCTGGCCGGCCTTTTGCTCGGCATTGCCCAACAGGCGGATCTGGTTGTCGCCGCCGAAGATACGCAAATTCTCGCGCTCGTACTGCGTGGGGCCCGAGCGGCCGAGATTGGTGACCGGCGGCTTGGCGTCGGTCGGCACGTTGGGCGTGGGCGCTGCCTGCGGCGGCGCTTCGGTGCACTTGGTCTCGGCGCCCACCGTCGTGCACTTCATGTCCTGCGCCAGGCCCGGAACAGCGAACGCAGACAGGCCTAGGGCGAACAGCGCGCCCGTCCCGGCCCACGCGAATCGAGATGCTCCATGTAGCGTCATAGCGGCTCCTCCGCCTTTTCCACCGCAAAGGTGGCTTACCTGTTGATAAGTATGGGCGCTTTTGCCATTCCATTCAAGACGCGGCGGTGAACCGGCCGCGGCGATCCGTTAAGATCGCCGTCATGAACCCCGCCACTTCAAGTATCGCCGCCGCCCGCGACGGCCCGATGACGCCCGCCCCCGCCGCGGCGGAGCGCCGCGGGACGATCCGCCGCCTGCCCGAGACGCTGGTCAACCGCATCGCCGCGGGCGAGGTGATCGAGCGGCCGGCGGCGGCGGTGAAAGAGCTGGTGGAAAACGCCATCGACGCCGGGGCCACGCGCATCGACGTCGCCTTGCGCGACGGCGGCACCAGCCTGATCGTCGTCGAGGACGACGGCCAAGGCATGGCAAGCGGCGAGCTGGCGCTGGCCGTTGAGCGCCACGCCACGTCGAAACTGCCGGACGACGACCTGACGCGCATCGCCACCCTGGGATTCCGCGGCGAGGCGCTGCCGTCGATCGGCGCGGTCAGCCGGCTTGCGATCGTCAGCCGCGCGCGCGGCGCCGCCGACGCCTGGAAGCTGGAGGTCGAGGCCGGCGCCCTGTCCGAACCGCGCCCCGCGTCACGCGGGGCCGGCACGCAGGTGACGGTGCGCGACCTGTTTTTCGCCACCCCGGCGCGCCTGAAATTCCTGAAAGAGCCGCGCACCGAAACGGGCCATGCCGTCGACGCGGTCGAGCGTCTGGCGATGGCGCATCCGCAGATCGCGTTTTCCATCGCCGAGGACGGCAGGCAGACCAAGCGCTACCCCGCGGCAACCGGCGACCTGTTCGACGCGCGCCTGGCGCGGCTGTCGGCGATCTTGGGCAAGGACTTCGCCGCTAACGCGATGAAGGTCGAGGCGACGCGGCCCGGCCTGCGCCTCACAGGCCATGCCGGGGTGCCGACCTACAACCGCGCCACCTCGGCCCAGCAATATCTGTTCGTCAACGGCCGGCCGGTGCGCGACCGCCTGTTGGGCGGGGCGGTGCGCGCGGCCTATCGGGATTTCCTGGCGCGCGACCGGCACCCCGTGGTCGCGCTGTTCCTGGAGGTCGATCCCGCCCTTGTGGACGTCAACGTGCACCCCGCCAAGGCCGAGGTGCGGTTCCGCGAATCGGGGCTGGTGCGCGGGTTGATCGTCGGCGCACTGCGCCGGACCCTGGCGGAAAACGGGCACCAGGCCGCCACCACCGTGGCCGCGGCGGCGCTCGGCGCTTTCCGCCCGGGCGAGGCGCCATCCACGCATGCGGCGCGCGAGACGCTTGCCGCATGGCAGGGTCCGGGTACTACGACGGGAAACCAAAGCGCCGGCCTGCCCGGCCTGGCCGCCGCTCCCGGCTCCAATGCGCCCACGGCGGCCCCGGACGACCGGGCGTTGACCGAGTACCCGTTGGGCGCGGCCCGGGCGCAATTGCACGAAACCTACGTCGTGGCGCAGACGCGCGACGGCATCGTCATCGTCGATCAGCACGCGGCGCATGAACGCCTGGTCCATGAACGCATGAAGCAGGCCCTGGCGGCCAACGGCGTGCAGCGCCAGGTGCTGCTGATCCCCGAGGTGGTGGAGCTGGGCGATGCCGCCTGCGAACGGCTGCTCGCCCGCGCCGAGGAATTGCGGGAGCTTGGCCTGCTGATCGAGCCGTTCGGGCGCGGCGCGGTGGCGGTGCGCGAAGTGCCGGCCCTGTTGGGGCAGGTCGACGCGGCGGGGCTGGTGCGCGACCTGGCCGAAGAGTTGGCGGAGATGGACGACCATCTTTCGCTGAAGGAAAGACTGGAACAGGTCTGCGGCACCATGGCCTGCCACGGCAGCGTGCGCGCCGGGCGCCTGTTGAAGCCCGAGGAAATGAACGCCCTGCTGCGCCAGATGGAGGCGACGCCCCATTCCGGCCAGTGCAATCACGGCCGGCCGACCTATGTGGAATTGAAGCTCGCGGATATCGAGCGGCTGTTCGGGCGGCGCTGAGTCGAGAGCCGCGAATCGCACCGATTCCCCAGCGCGAATCGTGCAGGAAACCCCGGTGATTCACGCAATTAACCGCACAAAGACATTGTGCTGCCAATTGCACCTATGTTACTATACCTAGCTTAGTCGGGTAGTATAACCCACGATATAAAGTAGGCGCCGCAGAGCGCTGAAAGCGTCTGCCGGGGCGATTCGAGGTCGAAAAAATCATGTCCCTCAAGCTTCATACGATCATCGAGGGCGATGGCGCCCTGTTGGCGCGGCGGCCCAAGACCAAGTACCAGGCCGCGACCGTGATGAGCATCTACCTGCCCGAGAACATGGCCGAGGCGTTGGACGAGTTCCGCCGCCCCCATGCCTTGACCCGCAGCGAGGCGATCACCGCCATCCTGCGCGGCTTTTTCGTCCAGGAAGAGGGCGAGCAGGCCTAGCTCCGCCGGTTTTCAGTCCTTCAACAGGCCGTTGGCGCGGTAATAGCGTTCCGCGCCGGGGTGCAGCGGCACGGCCAGGCCGTTGAGCGCGGTTTCCAGCTTGATCTGCTGCGCGCGCGGATGGCTTTTGTCCAAAATCTGGCGCGTGACCTTGTTCCAAAGCGCCGCGGTGACGTCGTGCACCAGATCGTCCGGCGCCTTGGCCGACACCAGCCATTGCGCGCCCACGCTGATCGTGTCGGTGCGCTTGATGCCCTGATAGGTGCCCGAGGGGATCAGATCCATGGCGAAGAAGCCGAACCGGGCACGCAACCGCTCGATCGTCGGCCCCGAAACCGGCAGCAGGTCGATGGCGCCCGCCTCGGCCAGTTCGGATACGACCGGCGCGGGATAGCCCGCGAAAAAGAAAAACGCGTCCAGCGTGCCGTCCTTGATCGACGCGATCGCCTGGGCCGCGGGGACGTAGCGCGGCTTGAGGTCGCTTTCCTTCAAGCCATAGGCCTGCAGGATCGCCTTCGCCGACACCAGCGTGCCCGAGCCCTGTTCGTCGAGCGACACCGGCCGGTTGCGCAAATCGCGGATACCGCGCACGCCCGCGGTCTTGCGCACCACCAGATGCACATGCTCGGGATACAGGTTGGCGATCGCGCGCAACTGTTCCATGCGCGGCTTGCCCTCGAAAATGCCGGTGCCGGTATAGGCCCAATAGGCGACATCCGCCTGCACGAAGCCTGAATCGAGCGTGCCAGCGCCGATCGCCTGCACGTTGGCGAGCGAGCCGTGCGAGGACTGCGCCACGGCCACCAGGCCCGGCACGCCGCAACTGCCGCCCTTGTCGCAGGGGCGCGAGCCGGGCGGGTTGGAGATGGCGAGCGCGATGGCGCCGCCCACGGGGTAATAGACGCCGCCCAAGGCCCCGGTGCCGATGCGGAAAAACCGCGCTTGCCCGGCGGCTGGCGGCGCCTGGGCCTGGCCCAACGCAGGCGCAACCCGCCCCAGGAGCCCAGCGGCCCCGGCCAGAAGCGCGAATCGACGGCGTGATAAAGTCACGGCTTGAAGAATCCCGGTCATCCGGCGGCGCCCCAGGCGCCACCGCAATGTCCCCTTGTCTGTAGAGATAGACCCTCTTTCCCGCCGCGCCAATCCCGAAGCGACGCAAAATCGCGTGTTCGACGCAAATTCGTTGAGGCGCGCCGCGATTGCCTCTAAGACGGCGCAAGCGTTAACGGAGATTCATCCTATATGTCGACCCAAGCCGCCGACGCCGCCCGCATTCTGCTCGAAGTCAAAGCGGTCAACCTGCGTCCGCACCAGCCCTTCATCTTCACCTCCGGCCGGGCCAGCCCGGTCTATGTCGATTGCCGGCGGCTGGTGTCGTTCCCGGCCGCCCGCAAGAAGCTGATGCGCATGGGCGCCGAGACGATGCGCCGCGCAGCCGGACCGGGGGCGTTCGACTATGTGGCGGGCGGCGAAACCGCCGGCATTCCCTTCGCCGCCTGGCTGTCGGACGAGCTCGACCTGCCCATGCTCTATGTCCGCAAGAAGCCGAAGGGGTTCGGCCGCAACGCCCAGATCGAGGGCGAGTTTCCGCCCGGGGCCAGGGTGCTGCTTGTGGAGGATCTGGCGACCGACGGCGGCAGCAAGCTTTTGTTCGTCAACGCGCTGCGCGCCGCCGACGCCAAGGTGGCGCATGCCTTCGTGATCTTCCATTACGGTATTTTCCCCGAGGGCATCGCCAAACTGACCAAGGAAGGGGTGGCGCTGCACGGCCTGGCGACCTGGGCCGATGTGGTGGCCGTGGCAGAGGCCGACAAGCTGCTCGACGCCAAGGCGATTGCCGAAATCCGCGCCTATCTGAAAGACCCGGACGGCTGGTCGCTGGCGCATGGCGGCAAGGTGCCCCAGGCCGAGGGCTGACCCGGCGCATCCAAGCCGGACGGTACTGTGATCCGCGTCACAGAGACCCACGCCTTGTAGGCTTATAGCTAAGATGGCAATCTTAACGAATTGGGGAATCCCGGACCTGAGGGCAGAGCCTTGATCCGAGGGGCAAGAGCATTTTTATGCGGCTTGGCGTGGATCGCGGCGGCGATTTCCACCGCGCCCCTGCATGCCCAGACCTCGCCCGCCTCCGAGCCGCGCCTGGCCCTGGTGATCGGCAACGGCACCTATCGCGACCAGCCGTTGAAAAACCCGGTCAACGACGCCAAGGCGACCGCCGCTTCCCTGCGCAAGCTCGGCTTCACGGTCATCGAGCGGACCGACGCCGGCAAGACGGCGATGGAAGCGGCGATCCTTGAGTTCGGCGAGAAACTTAGGGCGGGCGGCGTGGGCCTGTTCTATTACGCCGGCCACGGCATCCAGTCGGGCGGGCGGAATTATCTGCTGCCCGTGGACGTAACCATCACCACCGAGGCGTCGGTGCGCGTGTTCGGCGTCGAAGCCAGCCTGGTCATGGATCTGATGAGTGACGCGCGCAACCGGGCCAACGTCGTGATCCTGGATGCCTGCCGCAACAATCCGTTCGTCGTGGCGGTGCGCGGGCTGGGCAAGGGCCTGGCGGCGATCGACGCGGCGCGCGGCACGATGATCGCCTATTCCACCGCCCCAGGCATGGTGGCCGCCGACGGCGACGGCGCCAACAGCCCCTACACGACCGGACTTCTGAAAGCGCTGGACCGGCCCGGCCTCAAGGCCGAGGAAGTGTTCAAGCAGGTGCGCGTGCACGTGGCCGACGCCACCAAGGGCGCGCAGACGCCGTGGGAATCCTCGTCGCTCACCGGCGATCTGGTGCTCAATCTCAACATAACCATCAATACCCCCGCCGCCGCGACGGCCGCGGGCGGGCGCGATCCGGCCGACGTGGCGTTCTGGAACGCGATCTCCGCCAGCAACGACCCGCACGATTTTTCCGACTACCTGAAGCAATTCCCCAACGGCGTTTTCACCGGGCTGGCGACGCGCAGGCTGGCGGAGATCAACCGCCGCCAGCAAGTCGCCGCGGAAGAGCAAACCAGGCGCAAAGCGGCGGAGGAAGCCGAGAAGCTGCGTATTGCTGCCGAGGCGGAGAAGAAACGTCTAGCGGCGCTGGAGACGGAAAAGAAACGCCAGGAAGAGGCCGAACGCCGCCGTATCGCCGCCGAAGAGGCCGCAAAGCAAAAAGCCGCGGCCGATGCCGAGAAGCAACGCCTCGCCGTGCTGGAAGCCGAACGCCAGAAGAAGGCCGCTGAGGAAGCCGCGCGCAAACGCATCGCCGCCGAGGAGGCGGAGAAGAAACGCCTAGCAGCCGAAGGGGCGGCAAGACAAAAACAGGCCGCCGAGGAAGCCGCGCGCCGGACGCAGCAGGCCGCTTTGCCGCCGCAAGTACCGTCCATCTCGAACGACCCGCGCCAACGAGCGTACGACCGGGTCATGGGCGTGCTGCTGACGCAGACCGCGCAATCGGGCATCGATACCGGCAAGCGCAACGACTATCGCAGCGCGCCGAAGCCCAAGGCCATCGCCGCGTGCCTGGATTGGTCCGCGGGATCGGCGGACGGCGTCACCGTGGGCGCATGGGCGAGTTCGTGGATACCGCCGGGCGGCAGCGGCATGCCGCCACGCCGGGACGCGATGCAGAAATGCGAACGCGGCAACAATGTGGGCAAGCAATGCCGTTGCGCGATCGTCGACGAGGACGACGCCAACGTGCTGGAGCTGCCCAAAAACATCGCGGTCGCCTCGGCCGCGCCGGTTGCTGCGCCATTGCCCGCCGCCACGCAGCAGGCTGCGCTGCCGCCGCAAGCGGCGGACCCGAAAGCTAAATGGGACGGCACGTGGAAGGTTTGGCTGCGGCGCGGCCGCGAGGACTACAACGGCACGGCCACGATCAAGAACGGCCACGTGACCCTGAACGCGCAGGCCAGCATCTACCAGATGATTTCCGAGGGCGACATCGGCGAGGACGGCAGCCTGAAGCTGATCCTGAAATTCCGCAACCAGCCCGAGACCTACAATTTGTCCGTGACGTTCAAGGGCGACGCGGCGGAAGGCGACTGGGGCGAAGGCCGCAAGCCGGCGAAGTTCACCCGGCAATAGGCGGGCGCTTCGCCCGCGCGCGCCGGGCGATGCTCCGCACCGTCAGATACGCACGGCCCGGCAGCGTGAGGCCGAGGGTCAGGCGGCGTAAGCCCACCGACGTATCGGTCAGCCGCCATTTATAGGGATAGTCGCCGCGCAGCATGTCGAACACTTCCACGCCGGCTTGCGCGGCCTGGCGCACCAGTTCGTAGATCAGCAACTGCCCCGGCGAGTCGGCCTGGAATTCCGGGTTATAGGCCGGGACGTAGTAATAGAAGCGCTTGGCGTCGGCGAATCCCAGATGCACGGCGAGCAGCGTGTCGCCGGCCGCCAGGGCCGAAACGTGCACGCGCGCCGCGCCGATGCTGTCACGCGCGAACACGTCCCTGGCGAACGGCGCGAACACGCGTTCCAGCGCCGCGAGCGACGCCGGATCGCCGGCCAGCTGCGCGCGCTTTTGCGCGAGGATGAAATCGACCGCCCTCAGCCTCCCCGCCGCGTCGGCGAACTCCACGTATTCCCACTTCACGCGCTTGGTCAGGCGCCGCCCCTTGCGGCGCATTTCCTGGCGCAGCTGCGAGGAGAAGCCCTGCTCGACCTGCTCCCAGGTTTTTCCTTTGATGTCGATGTAGGGCGACGGCGCCGTCGCGGCGTCGGCGTCGATCGCGTCGCCTAGCAGCGACGCCGAGGCGCTGTCGGGGCGGATCTGCGCCAGGTCGGCGAAATCGGCGCCGCTCAGGGCCATCGCCTGGAGCAGCGCGGGGGCAAGCTTCGCGGGGTCGGCGCCGGGGACGGCGATCGCGTCGCAATAGTCGCTGACATCGCCAGCCATCCATTGCAACCGCTTGGGCCACTTATCGCGCCGCACCGCCAGCGGCATGATCGCGGCGGCCCCAAGCGCGTCGTCGAGCACGACGACATGCAGGGCATAGCGCGCCGCCAGCGCGGGATCGGCGGCGATGGCGTTCCACCATGCCGTGAGCCAGGCATGGTCCTGGAACAGGCCGATGACGGCGCCGCGTCGCGCCAAAGCGTCCCAATCCGCGCGCGCGGCCTTGAGGCCGTCGCTGGTGGAAACGATGCGCGTGGCGGTTATGCCAGCGGTGGAAAATGGAACGGGGGCCGTCACCGCGGCCCCCGCCTTCATAGGCAGATCGCCGGCCGGCGGAATCAGCCGCCCGGACCCGGCTTGGTGGGCGCCGGCGTCGATTGCGGCACGGACGCGGTGGTCGATGGCGGCGTGCTCTGCTGCGCCGTGTGGGCGGGCGAGCAATTGGCCTGCGCCAGGCCCGGCAGGGCGAGCGCGGCCAGGAAGGCGATCAGGGACATGAAGACGCGCATGACTGTCTCCCCCGGTAAGCGACGCGCCCAAGATGCCGCCGATTCCGCGGCGGGTCAATGCATCCATATGCGGATCAGGCAGCTTTGGCGTTTTGGGAGGCGGTATCCGGCCGGTGCGGCTTGGCCGCGGCGTCCCGCCAGCGGCGGCGCGCGATCCGCGCCCAGCGCTCCACGGGAAGATAGGCGCGACCCGCCAGGGTCAACCCCCGGCGATAGGCCAGCAGCGGCACCGAGGATTTCGAGATCGCCCATTTGAACGCGTAGTCGCCGCGCAGCATGTCGAACAGCTTCACGCCGTCGCGGCAGCAGGCTTTGATCGACTCCAACGCCAGCAGCGTGCCGGGCGAAAAGCGGTCGAACGCCGGGTCGTGGGCCGTGAGGTAATAGTAAAGCCGCTCGCCGTCGCGGAACCCGACATGGGCCGACAGCAACTGGTCCCCGGCCGCGATCGCCGAGGCGACGATTTTGGCGGTTCCGACGCGCGCCTGCGCCGCGATGGCGCGGGCGAACGGCTCGAACAACGCCAGATGCGCGGCCAGCGAGGCGGGATCGCCGGCGAGCTGCGCGCGCTTGTGGGTCAGGCAGAATTCCAGCGCCGTTCGCACGGCATCGGGATCTTCGCTCTGGATGAAGCGCCACTGCACCTGCTCCGACAGGCGCTTGGTGCGCCGGCGCATGGTCTTGCGCAGCTCGGAATTGAGGCCCTTGATGAACTGCTCCTCGCTGCCATGCGCGGTGTCGACGAAGATCGCGCGGTCCTCGCGCGGGCTGGGTTCGAGTTCCGCGGCAGCCAGGCGGGCGAACATCGAATCGGGCCGGATTTGCCGCAAATCGGCCATTGCGATGCCGCCGGCGCGCATGGCGCCGGCGAAAGCGGACCACAGCGCGGCGGGATCGGCATCGGCGGCGGCGATTACATCGGGATAGTCGGTCGCCTCGGCCGCCATCCAGTCGAGCGTAGGCAGGCGGCGGTCGCGGCGCACCATCAGCGGCATCACGCCGGCCGGACCCTTGGCGTCGCGCGCCAGCACGATATAGGGGGAGAAGTCGTTGCCCGCGCGCCCGGCCACGGAACTCCACCAGGTCCACTGCCAATCGAATTCCTGGTAGAAGCGGCAGGCGCCGGCGCGGCGCGCGGCCTGGGTCCAGTCGCCACGTAGCGCCTCGAACTCGGGCGTCGTGCGCGCGACGCGGAATACAACCTCTTGACCGGGCATAAAAAACTGCCTGTTGTAGCGGACCTGCTACTTTGCGGGCCTGAACCGGGGGAGTATTTTAGGAATTGATGAATTTACTCTTAAGCTGCCGCGGGCCGGCGCCCCCCGCCCCCAGGGGCCGGACAGGGATGGAATGAACGCCTCTGCCGCCGGCCGCCCGCCGGCCAATAGCCCGTTGTTGCAGGTCGAGAATTTGGTGGTGGAGTTTCCCAGTCGCCGCGGCACGCTGCGCGCCATCGACGGCATCGGCTTCCACATCGACCCGGGCGAGGTTTTGGGCGTCGTCGGCGAATCGGGCGCCGGGAAATCGCTGACGGGTTCCGCCATCATCGGCCTGCTGGAGCCGCCGGGGCGGATCGCCGGCGGCAAGATCGTGCTGGAGGGCGGGCGGATCGACGACCTGCCGCCCGAGAAAATGCGCCGCATCCGCGGCAAGCGCATCGGCGCGATCTTCCAGGATCCGCTCACCAGCCTCAACCCGCTCTATTCCATCGGCCGGCAATTGACCGAGACCATCACCACCCACCTGCCGCTGAACCAGAACGAGGCGCGCAAGCGCGCGATCGAGCTTCTGGCCGAGGTCGGCATCCCCGCGCCCGAGCGGCGCATCGACCAGTACCCGCACCAGTTCTCCGGCGGCATGCGCCAGCGCGTGGTGATCGCCCTGGCGCTGTGCGCCAACCCGCGCCTCATTATCGCGGATGAGCCGACGACGGCGCTCGATGTGTCGATCCAGGCGCAGATCATCACCCTGTTGAAGCGCCTATGCCGCGACCACGGCACGGCGGTTATGCTTATTACCCACGATATGGGCGTGATCGCCGAGACCGCCGACCGCGTGGCGGTGATGTATGCCGGGCGCATCGTCGAGATCGGTCCGGTGCGCCAGGTGATCAAGCATCCGCTGCACCCCTATACCGTGGGGCTGATGGGATCGATTCCCTCGGTCGGGATGGAGCGCGCCAGGCTGGCGCAGATCGACGGGTCGATGCCCAGGTTGAACGCCATCCCCACGGGCTGCGCCTTCAACCCGCGCTGCGAAAAGGTGTTCGACCGCTGCCGCGAAGAGCGTCCGGGGCTGATGCCGAAAGGGACGAGCGAAGTCGCTTGCTGGCTCCATGCCGGCTAGCGCCGCCAAAGTTGCCAATCCCGGCGCCGCCGGCCCGCTGGTGCGCGTCACGGGCCTGAAGCGGTATTTCGACGTCTCGCCGCCGCTGTTGAACCGCGTGCTGGAAGGCCATCGCCGGCTGATCCTGAAGGCGGTGGACGGGGTGGATTTCGCCATAGCGCGGGGCGAGACGTTCTCGGTGGTGGGCGAATCGGGCTGCGGCAAGTCGACCGTCGCGCGGCTGATCGTCGGCCTGTACCGGCCCACGGGCGGCAAGATCGAGTTCGACGGCATCGACACCGGCACGATGCGCGGGCGCAAAGAATCCGCGCCGCTGCGCCGCCGCCAGCAAATGATCTTCCAGGACCCCTATGCCAGCCTGAATCCGCGCTGGCGCGTGCGCGACATCATCGCCGAACCGATCCGCGTGTTCCGCATCATCGACGGCAACGAGGCGATCGTGCGGCGCGTCGGCGAATTGCTGCAACAGGTGGGCCTGGCGGCGGCGGACGGCGAGAAATACCCGCATGAATTCTCGGGCGGCCAGCGCCAACGCATCTCGATCGCCCGGGCGCTGGCCAGCAGCCCTGAGTTCCTGGTGTGCGACGAGCCGACCTCGGCGCTGGACGTATCGGTGCAGGCGCAGATTTTGAATCTGATGAAGGACCTGCAGCGCAAGCTGAACCTCACCTACCTGTTCATCTCGCACAACCTGGCTGTCGTCTATCATATCTCCGACCGCGTGGCGGTGATGTATCTGGGACGCATGGCCGAGGTGGCGCCGACGCGCACGCTGTTCACCCGCCCACGCCATCCCTATACCCGCATGCTGCTGGACACGATCCCCGACCTGGCGATGACCGGACGGCGGCGCACGCCCGTGGCGGGCGAAGTGCCCAATCCGCTGAACCCACCGTTGGGATGCGGCTTCCATCCCCGTTGTCCCTTCGCCAACGACCGCTGCAAGGCCGAGACGCCCCAGCCCCTGCCGCCTAAGGAACATAGCGGGGGCGGCGTTCTGGTGGCCTGCCACGCTGTCGAGGAAGGCCGCCTGCCCGGCGACGAGCGATCCCTGAAACCGCCGTCACTGTCCTGACAGCCCGCGTCATGCGCATCACCGCAATCGAGACGCTGCGCGTCGTCCTGCCGATCGACAATTTCGGGCAGCGCCGGGAAACGGCGCCGGGCGGGCGCCCCTGGGACAGGATGGAAGCCCTGATCCTGCGCGTCGAAACCGAGGACGGGCGGTCGGGCTGGGGCGAGGCGTTCGGCCATACCGTCAACCCGGGGACCGAGGCGGTGCTGCAATCGGTCGTGGGCCCGTGGTTCCTGGGTAAGGACGCCGGCGCCATCGACGCCACGATGCTGGCGGCCCAGCGCGCGTTCCACACCTTCGGCCGCAACGGGCCGGTGATCTATGCCCTGTCGGCGTTCGACATCGCGCTATGGGATTTGGCGGCGCAGCGCGCGGGTCAACCGCTGTTCCGGCTGCTGGGAGGCAGCGATCCGCGCTTGAAGCTCTATGCCAGCTTGATGCCGTTTGACGGCGACGCCCAGGCGATCGCCCGCAACTGCCGCAAGGCACACGACGCCGGGTTCGCGTTCGTCAAGCTGCACGAAAAAACCATTCCCGCCTTCATGGCCGCGCGCGAGGCCGTGGACGCCTCCGTGCCGATAGCGCTCGACGTCAACTGCCCGTGGACCGTGGACGAGGCGAAAGAAATCGCCCGCGCGATCAAGGGCAAGGGCTTTGCCTGGCTGGAGGAGCCGGTGTTTCCGCCGGAAGACTTCGCCGGGCTGGCCGCGGTGCGGCGCGAGGGCGTTGCCATCGCGGGTGGCGAGAATATCGGCTCGCTGGAGGAATTCCGCCGCGCGTTCCAGGCCGGGGCGTTGGACGTGGCGCAGCCCAGCGTCATCAAGATCGGCGGCATCAGCGAGATGCGGCGCGTGGCGGCCCTAGCGGCGGAGCACGGCGTGCGCGTGGCGCCGCATTGCTTCTATTGGGGGCCGGGATACCTGGCGGCCGCGCATTTCGCGGCGTCGACGGCGCCCCAGCCCTTGCTCGAAACCCCGTTCATCGGCTTCGAGCGCACGCCGCATAAGGGCATCGACACGGGCAAGGGCGAGCTGACCCTAGCCGAGACGCCGGGCCTGGGTTTCGCGCCGGACTGGGGCGTCCTCAACCGTCACATGCTCGGACGCCACACCCGCCGCGCTTGAGAGCCGCTATTTGATGACCGGCTGCGGGAACAGCACGCCGCCGAACAGCAGCCAGGCGAGCAACAGGGTCCAGAACACGTTGAACGCCTGGGCGCCGATGAAGGCGGCAGCCGGCCGGCCCCGGTCGGTCGTGGCGAGCTGCACCACGCGGGTTTCCAGCCCGATGCACACGAACGCCATCGCGAACCACCATAGGCGGATTTCGCCCAGGGCCGCGCGCGTGCCGTTGACCAAGCCCGTGGGCAGCAGGAACGAGAACGCGAGCGAGGCGACCACGAAGCCGATGACGAATTTGGGGAAGCGCTGCCAGATCACGGCGGCGCTGGGCTTGTCGGCCCCCGACTTGCCGGTCTGGTCCTTGCCCGCCTTCAGTGTCCACCAGATCGCCAGGGCGAAAGCCGCGACGCCGATCAGCGCGTTCTGCGAGAACTTGACGATCACGCCGGTCTTCATCGCCGCTTCGCTGATGAGGGCGCCCGCGGCCACCACCGAGGCCGATGTATCCAGCGTGCCGCCCAGCCACGCGCCGGCGACCAGGTCGTTCATGCCCGTGGACGTGGCGATCCACGGCATGACGATCATCATCGGCACGGCGACGATCAGCACCAGCGAGGTGACGTAGGAAAGCTTCTTCTTGTCGCCCTGGATGGCGCCGCAGGCGGCGATGGCCGCCGACACGCCGCAGATCGACACGGCGGTGGACAGCATGGCGGCGAATTCGTCGTCCACCTTAAGCTTGCGGCATAGCCAGAAGCAGGCGTACCAGACCACGAACACCACCAGCACCGCCTGGACGATGCCGAGTGCGCCCGCCTGCAGCACTTCCATGAACAGAAGGCTGGCGCCGAGGATCACCAGGCCGGTCTTGATGAAGAATTCGGTCTGCACCGCGGGCTTGAGCCACGAAGGCGTGCCGACCGTGTTGCTGATCAGCAGCCCCAAAACCAGACCGAAGATGACGTATTCGATGCCCCAATTGACGAAGAGGCCGTTGCCGGCGAGGAACCGCGCGAACCAGGCCAGCGCGAACACCGCGGGCAATCCGATCAGGAACGGCACGACCGGCTGGCCGATCAGCGCGATGCCGATAGCGGCGACCACGAGCACCGCGACGCCGAGATAGACCACCTTCGACAGATTGCCCCAGGTGAAGACCTTGGTTTCGGCGGTGGCGGCGGCATGGCCGCGGATTTCGGCGCCCAAGGCGCCCGCCATCGTGCGGCTGCCCAGCGCCGCCAGCTTGCCGGCGGCGGTTTCGATTGCCTTACGGTCCTTGCCGGCAAGCGCGTCCTTCAACGCTTTGCCTAGGTCGGCGACGTTTTTCTGGCCCTTGGCCTCGGCTTCTTTGGCGATGCCGTCGAGGGCCGCGACCCAGCCCGGCGTTTGCGACGCGATCTGCCCGTCCGTGGTCCAGCGGAAGCTGGAGACGACGCCTCTCAGATCGACGGCCTTCCATTGAAACGCGGCCAGCACCGCCGCGATGATCAGAAATCCCAGAAATACCGCCGTCCAGTCTTCCGTCCGCCAGCTACGCGTCGTCATGGGTGAACCTCAGCTCGCTCGCGCGAAAGCGCCGCGCCAATCACCCGGCAGTGCCGGTGGTTTTATACATTCTGGTTCCGTAATCAATACAAATTGTACGTGTGAATATAAGAAATACTTTCAAATATACTGTATTGTTTTGTGAATATAGACGCAGCGCAAAGCCGGCCAAATAACCGGCGGGAAAACGACCCAAATGCGATTGTCGGCTAGTGCTGCGTCGCGACGACCTGGAGCATGCCCTCGGCCACGGCGATGCGGCCTTGTACGGCGGCGCGGTCTTCGTCGGTCTTGGCGGCGGCGAGCTCGTCGCCAAGGTCTTTGAGCTGCTGTTCGACCTTGGCGCGGTCGATCTCCGCCACCGGCACCGCCACCTCGGCCAGCACGGTGCAGCGCTGGGAAGTCACCTCGGCGAAACCGCCGGCGACGAAAATGCGGTCCGTCACCTTGTCGCCCTCGTACACCTCGATCACGCCCGGGCGCACGGCCGAGATCAGCGGGGCATGGCCCGGCAGGACGCCGAAATCGCCCTCCTCGCCCGGCACCACGACCATCTCCACGGCGCGCGACAGCAGCAGGCGCTCGGGCGAGACCAGCTCGAATTCGACCTTGTCAGCCATTCTCAAATCTTCCGTTCGTCTCCGCCTCGTCCTTCGACAGGCTCAGGACGAGGAGCCTAGAAACGGACCTCATGCTGAGCTTGTCGAAGCATGAGGCCGCAAATCCGTCAGGCCGCCTCGGCCGCCATTTTCTTGGCCTTCTCCACGGCTTCCTCGATCGTGCCGACCATGTAGAACGCGGCTTCGGGCAGATCGTCGTACTGGCCGGCGACCAGGCCCTTGAAGGCGCGGATCGTGTCTTCCAGCTTCACGAACACCCCGGGCGAGCCGGTGAACACCTCGGCGACGTGGAAGGGCTGCGACAGGAAGCGCTGGATCTTGCGCGCGCGCGCCACGGTCAGCTTGTCTTCTTCGCTGAGTTCATCCATGCCCAGGATGGCGATGATGTCTTGCAGCGACTTGTAGGTTTGCAGCACGCGCTGCACGTCGCGCGCGATCTGGTAGTGCTCTTGCCCCACCACGCGCGGATCGAGGATGCGGCTGGTGCTGTCGAGCGGATCGACCGCCGGGTAGATGCCGAGCTCGGCGATCTGGCGCGACAGCACGGTGGTGGCGTCCAAGTGCGAGAACGAGGTGGCGGGCGCCGGGTCGGTCAGATCGTCGGCCGGCACGTAGATCGCCTGCACCGAGGTGATCGAGCCTTTTTTCGTGGTCGTGATGCGTTCCTGCAACGCGCCCATGTCGGTGGCGAGTGTCGGCTGATAGCCCACGGCGGAAGGAATACGACCGAGCAGCGCCGACACTTCCGAGCCGGCCTGGGTGAAGCGGAAGATGTTGTCGATGAACAGCAGCACGTCCTGGCCTTCCTCGTCGCGGAAATATTCCGCGAGCGTCAGGCCGGTCAGGCCGACGCGCGCGCGGGCACCCGGCGGCTCGTTCATCTGCCCGTACACCAGTGCTGCCTTCGAACCCGGGCCGTCCAGCTTGATCACGCCCGATTCGATCATCTCGTGGTACAGGTCGTTGCCTTCGCGCGTCCGCTCGCCGACACCGGCGAACACCGAATAGCCGCCATGCGCCTTGGCGATGTTGTTGATCAGCTCCATGATGATGACGGTCTTGCCGACGCCCGCCCCGCCGAACAGGCCGATCTTGCCGCCCTTGGCATAGGGCGCCAGCAGGTCGACCACCTTGATGCCCGTGACCAGCATCTGCGCTTCGGTCGATTGGTCGGCGAATTCCGGCGCCGAGCGGTGGATCGGGAACTTCTTTTTGGTTATGACCGGCCCGCGTTCGTCCACCGGCTCGCCGATGACGTTGATGATGCGGCCCAGCGTTTCGGGGCCGACCGGCACGGTGATCGGCGCGCCCGTGTCGCTGACCTGCTGGCCGCGCACCAGACCCTCGGTGGTGTCCATGGCGATGGTGCGCACGGTGTTTTCGCCCAGATGCTGCGCCACCTCGAGCACCAGCTTGTTGCCCTGGTTGTCGGCGAAGAGCGCGTTCAGGATCGCCGGCAACTCGCCGTCGAAGCGCACGTCCACCACGGCGCCCATAACCTGGGTCACGCGGCCGGTGGTGTTCTTGGAGGTCTGGGTCTGGGCCATCGGTAAGCTCCTGCTCGGATTTCTTAGACCGCTTCGGCGCCGGAGATGATCTCGATCAGCTCCTTGGTGATCATCGCCTGGCGGGTGCGGTTGTAGTTGAGGGTAAGCCGGTTGATCATGTCGCCGGCGTTGCGCGTGGCGTTGTCCATCGCGGTCATGCGCGCGCCGTGCTCGGACGCGTTGCTTTCCAAGAGCGCGCGGTAGATCTGGACGCCGAGATTGAGCGGCAACAGCTTGGCCAGGATCTCGGCCTCGTCGGGCTCGTACTCGTAGATCGCCAGATCGGCGCCCGCGGCATCTGGCTTAGCGTCGGCCTTGGGCGGCGCGAACGGAATCAGCTGCTGCTCGGTGATGATCTGGCTGATCGCTGACTTGAAGCGGTTGTAAACCACCGTGGCGACATCGAACTCGCCCGCTTCGAACATCTGCGTCGCGCGCTGGGCCACGCTCTGCGCCTTCCCGAAGCTCAACGTCGGCTTGGCGATCTCCTCGACCGTGCCGACGATCATCGCGCCGAGGTCGCGGCGCAGGATGTCGCGCCCCTTGCGGCCGACGCACAGAATCTTGACCGTCTTGCCCTCGGCCACCAGGCGCCTTGCCTTGTTGCGCACGAACCTGGCGATCGAGCCGTTGAAGCCGCCGCACAGGCCGCGGTCGGAGGTGACGGCGATCAACAGATGCGTCTTGTCGCCGCCGCTGCCCGCGAGCAACACCGGCGCGCCTTCGTTGCCCGCGAAACTGCCGGACAGCGAGCCCAGCATGCGTTCCATGCGCTCGGCATAGGGACGCGCGGCCTGGGCCTGTTCCTGGGCGCGGCGCAGCTTGGCCGCCGCGACCATCTTCATGGCCGAGGTGATCTTGCGCGTCGACTTCACGCTGTTGATGCGCAGGCGGAGGCTTTTGAGGGTCGCCATCGGGCTTGCCCGGCTGTCCTATGCGTTGATAGCTGGTTAAGCCGCGAACTTCTGGACGAAGTCTTCGAGGAACTTCTTCAGCTTGTCCTCGACGCCCGCCGTCAGCTCGCGCTTGTCGCGGATCTCCGCCAGGATGTCTGGCGCCCTGGATTTCACTTCGGACAGCATCTGCTTTTCAAAGCGCGTGATGTCGCCGATCGCCACCTTGTCGAGATAGCCGCGCACGCCGGCGAAGATCGCCACGACCTGTTCTTCGATCGGATAGGGCGTGAATTGCGGCTGCTTCAACAACTCGGTCAAGCGCGCGCCGCGCGCCAAGAGGCGCTGGGTCGAGGCGTCGAGGTCGGAGGCGAACTGGGCGAAGGCCGCCATTTCGCGGTACTGCGCCAGTTCCAGCTTGATGCGGCCGGCTACCTGTTTCATTGCCTTGATCTGCGCGGCCGATCCCACGCGGCTGACCGACAGGCCGACGTTGATGGCCGGGCGGATGCCGCGATAGAACAACTCGGTTTCCAGGAAGATCTGCCCGTCGGTGATCGAGATGACGTTTGTCGGGATATACGCCGACACGTCGCCGGCCTGGGTTTCGATGATCGGCAGCGCCGTCAGCGAGCCGCCGCCGTTGGCGTCGTTCAGCTTGGCGGCGCGTTCCAGCAGGCGTGAGTGCAGATAGAACACGTCGCCGGGATAGGCTTCGCGGCCGGGCGGGCGGCGCAGCAGCAGCGACATCTGGCGGTACGCCACGGCCTGCTTCGACAAGTCGTCGTACACGATGACCGCGTGCATGCCGTTGTCGCGGAAATACTCGCCCATCGTGCAGCCGGTATAGGGCGCCAAGAACTGCAACGGCGCCGGCTCGGACGCGGTCGCGGCGACGACGATGGAGTATTCCATCGCGCCGTTGTCCTCGAGCGTCTTGACGATCTGCGCCACGGTGGAGCGCTTCTGGCCGATGGCGACGTAGACGCAGTAAAGCTTGCGCTTCTCGTCGCCGCCGGCGTTGATGAATTTCTGGTTGATGAAAGTGTCGATGGCGACGGCGGTCTTGCCGGTCTGGCGGTCGCCGATGATTAGCTCGCGCTGGCCGCGGCCCACGGGCACCAGGCTGTCGATCGCCTTCAAGCCAGTCTGCACCGGCTCGCTGACCGATTTGCGCGGAATGATGCCCGGGGCCTTCACGTCCACGCGCTTGCGCTCGGCCGCTTTGATCGGCCCCTTGCCGTCGATCGGGTTGCCCAGGGCGTCCACGACGCGGCCCAGCAGCCCCTTGCCCACCGGCACGTCGACGATGGCGCCGGTGCGTTTGACCGTGTCGCCTTCCTTGATCGAGCGGTCGTCGCCGAAGATCACGACGCCGACATTGTCGTTCTCCAGGTTCAGCGCCATGCCCTTGATGCCGCCGGGGAACTCCACCATCTCGCCGGCCTGCACGCGGTCGAGGCCGTGCACGCGCGCGACGCCGTCGCCCACCGCCAGCACCTGGCCCACTTCCGCGACGTCGGCTTCCGAGCCGAAATTCGCGATCTGTTGCTTCAGGATTGCCGAGATTTCGGCGGCGCGGATATCCATTGTCAGCCAGTCCCTTTCATCGCGAGTTCAAGCTTTTGCAGTTTGGTTTTCAGCGAGCTGTCGACCATGCGTGAGCCGACGCGCACGACCAGGCCGCCGAGCAGCGCCGGATCGACCCGGGTTTCCACCGTGACCTTGGCGCCCAGGGCCTGGCGCAAAGCGGCGGTCACCGCCTCTTCCTGCGCCGGGGTCAGCTTGGTGGCCGAGGCGACCTCGGCCGCGATCTCGCCGCGCCGGTGCGCCAGCATCGCCAAAAAGGCGCGGATCATGACAGGCAGGGCGAACAGGCGGCGGTTCTGCGCCACCAAACCCAGGAATTTCTGGGTCAGCGCGTCGGCGCCCATCGCTTCCAGCACCGCCTTCATGGCGCGGCCCTGGTCGCGCCGGTCCAGCACCGGGCTGCGGATCATACGGGTAAGATCGGCGCTTTCGACGATCAGCTTGCCCAGCGCCCGCAGGTCGCCCGCGACCCGGTCCAGCGCTTTGCCCTCGTCGGCAAGCTCATAGAGAGCGGCGGCGTAGCGTTCGGCCAGACCCGCCTGACCCATGGATTCGGCAGCCACGTCCCAGTGCCCGTCCTGCTTGACAAAATTTTCCGGAAACGACGCGGCTGAGGCGCCCCTTTTTTAGGGCTAACCCCTTGCCGCCAAACGGCCCGGCGCCCCCGGGCGACCCCCGCCCGAAAGGCGCGCGATTGCTACCATTTCCCTTTGTGCGGCGCAAGAAAAAGGGCCGTAGAAAACCGCGGCATTCAGCCGCCTGCAAGCCCTTGCACCGTCTGGCGGATTACCTGGAAGGCGCGGTAGAGGACCATCTCCTTCCACGGATCGGCATCGGGATAGAAATGCTTGCGGATCGCGGCCTTGATCGCGCGGCCCCGTTCCGTGCCGAAAGCGCCGGCCGGACTGCTGGTGCGGTGCAGCCAGTGGTCCTCGCGGAACACGATCGCCCCGCGCTCGCGCGGATAGGTGCCGTATTCCAACGTGACGAAATTGAGATCGGCGCCCGGCAGCGCCCTGGCGTAGCCGAAATGCGTCAGGCCGTTGCGCGCCTGGCTGGAGGTGGTGCCGCTGGCCGACTCGGTCAGGCTTTCGCCGTACCACGCCCGCGCGCGTTTCAGCGCATCGCTGTTGGCCGCGTGGTGGCAGATCGGCTCGCCATAGCCGTGCGGCCCGAGGCCGGTATGGAAGTCGACGCCCGCCACCTGTTTGCGCGTCGCCAGATAGCGCGCGCAGATCGCCTCGGTAGTCTTGCGCGACCAGGTGGGACCGGCCCCGCCATAGAACACCCCGTCGGGATGCCGGTACTGCCCCGCCGAATAGGCGGTGAAATAGGCAAGGTCGCCGTGCTTCGCGCGATAAGCCTTGAGCTTCGCCTGGGCAGCATCGAGCGCCGGCCCCTCGATCTCGCGCGGCACGAAGGCGTCGGCCAGCTCGTCGTAGCCCGGATTTTCGGGCAGGGCTTGCGCGAAATCGACGTAATTGCGGTTCTGGTCCACACCCTCCTCGGTCACGCGCCTGAGCCAGGCGAAGCCGTGCGGATTGATCGCGTGCACCAGCAGCACGCCGACATCTCTAGGCAATTTGCGCGCGGCCTCGCTGCGCAGCCACGCCACTTCGGCGCCCGAGCCGCAGAATCCCTCGACCCCGTGCGTGCCGGAAATCAGGACGGCGGCTTTGGAAGCATCCGGGGCGCCCAGCCACGCCACGTCGGTGGAAAGAGCCTCGCCTTTCGGGCCCTTGTTCGGATTGTCGTACCGCGCCAACACAGCACCCGCCGCCTTGGCCGCTGCCAGGAACTTGTCGCGGGCTTCGCTGTAGTCGGCGGAGAAAGAGGCAAGGTCCATGCGATCCTCTAGCGCGATGTCGTGAGCAGGGCGTGGATAAGTATACCCGCCGCGACGGAAACATTCAGCGACTCCACCCGCCCGCCGGGGATCGCGACCAGCTCGGCCGCGGCGCGCTCCACTTGCGGCGAGAGTCCCGTCTCCTCGTTGCCCAGGACTAGGGCGACCGGGCGTTGGTCGCGCGCCAGCGCGGCGAGCGGCTTGCCACGCGGCGACGCGGCGATCACGCGATGGCGCTTGCCGAGTTCGCGCAGAAACGGGGCGAGCACAGACGGCCGCCACAAGGTCACGAACTCGGTGCCGCCCTCGGCCACGCGATAGGAAGCGGGCGACGGCAACGCCTGCTCCGGCCGTTCCGACAGCACCACGTGCTCGACCCCGAGAAACGCCGCGGTGCGCAGGATGGCGCCGAAATTATGCGGGTTCGAGACGCCATCCATGACCAGCACGCTGAGGCGCTTGTCGGCCCATTGGGCGATGTCGCTGGCGCCCGGCGCCTTGGGGGGGCGCGGCGCCACCGCCGCGACCATGCCGCCGTGGTGCAGCGTGCCGGCGATCTTCGCCAACTCGATGTCCTCTTTCACCGCATAGGAGCGGCGGTTCCGGGCGAGATACTGGCAGACCGCCCCCGCCGCGCGCGACATGTCGCGGTTCAAATATAGGCGCTGGATCGCGTCGGGGTCGCGCTGGAACAGCGCCATGACCGCGCGGGCGCCGCTGATCTTCAGCGTATCGTCCGCCGGCCTGGCGGGACTTTCCGGCCGCGGCGGCCTGCGGCTCTGCCGGTCCTGCCGCTTGAACCGCTTGGGTTGATTGCGCCGTTTCTGCATGGCGACACCAGAGACAAGGGCAACCCCCGCGTCAAGCCCCGGCGTTGACCCGGTGACGAGCCGCCTTCTACCATGCCGCGATGCTGAAGGACCGTTACGGCCTGCCTGTGAGCACCACGTCGCAAGCGGCGCTTGGCGCCTATGACCGCGGGGTGGAGCTGCATTTGTCGGCCAACGCGGGCGACGAGGCGGCGTTCAAAGAAGCTATCGCCGCCGACCCCGGCTTCGCTTTGGCGCATATCGCCCTGGCGCGGTCGCAATTCCTGTTCGCCCGCATGGCCGAGGCGCGCGAGAACGTCGCGCGCGCGGCGGCATGCGCGGGCGACGCCACGGACCGCGAGAAAAGCCATATCGAGACGTTCACCTACAGTATCGGCGGGCAGTTGCCCCGGGCGCTGGACGCGGTGCGCGCGCATATCGCCACATGGCCGCGCGACGCGATGGTGCTGGCGCAGGCGCTGGGCGTGTACGGGCTGATCGGCTTCAGCGGCCGCAAGGAGCATCACGAGGAACAGCGCGCGTTGCTCGCGTCCCTGGCGCCGGCCTGGGGCGGGGATTGGTGGTTCCTGGGCTATTGGGGCTGGTCGCATGTCGAGACCGGCGAGCCGAAACGCGGCGGCGAGATCGTCGAACGCGCCCTGGCGCTCTATCCCCGCAACGCGCACGGCGTCCATGCCCGCGCGCACGCCTATGTGGAGCTGGGCCAGCCGCAACAGGGCTTCGCGTTCCTGAACGCCTGGTTGCCGCCCTATGATCCGGCATCCTTGATGCACTGCCATGTGTCGTGGCACGCGGCGTTGTTCGAATTGGAGCTGGGCAAGCCTGAGGCCGCCTTCGCGCGCTACATGAAGAGCATCCGTCCGGCCGCGTCGAAATGCGCGCCGATGCCGACCCTAGCGGACGGCGCCTCGTTCCTGTGGCGCTGCGGCCTTTATAACGTGGGACCGAAGCCCCTGCCTTGGAACGAGCTGGCCGACTACGCAAAGCAATCCTTCCCCAGGGCGCGCCTCGCCTTCGCCGATCTGCACGCGGCGATGGCGGCGGCGGCCAGCGGCGACCGCGCCGCTCTGGGGCAACGCGTGGAAGAGCTGGAGGCGCTGCTGCAGGACGGCAAGCTGCCGCAGGGGCCGGTGATCCCGCTGCTGTGCCGGATGCTCGGCGCGTTCGCTAGGGGCGACGATGCCGAGGCGTTGCGATTCTACGAGATGGCGCGCGGCGACCTGAAGCGTTGCGCCGGCAGCCACGCCCAGCGCGAGGTGTTCGAGGACACGGCGATCGCCGCGGCCCTGCGCGCCAAGCGGCGCGACACGGCGCGCGAGATGCTGGAAGCGCGCCTGAAGCGCCGCCCGCGCGCCCGCGATGCGGCGTGGCTCGGCCGCGTCGCCGCTACATGAAGCTGTAGGGGTCGATATCGACCTGCACGCGGGCGTCGCCGGTGACCGGCACTTTCGCCAGCCACTCCAGCAGCAGCGATTGCACGTCGACGCCGCGCGGGGCCTTGAGCAACAAACGCCGGCGGTGGCGCCCGCGCAACAGGCGCAAGGGCGCGTCGGACGGGCCCAGCACCTCGATGCCGTTGCCGCGCGGCGCCGTGCGCGCCAGGGCCCGCGCCGTGGCGTCGGCATGCGGCGCATCGCCGGCCGAAACGATCAGCGCAACCAGCCGCCCAAAAGGCGGCATGTGGTGGCGCTTGCGATCCTCGGCCTCGGCGGCGAGGAAGCGGTCGCGGTCGCCCGCCACCAGCGCCTGCATGACGGGATGGCCGGGGTCGGCGGTTTGCACCAGCACGCGGCCCGGCCGTTCGGCGCGGCCCGCGCGCCCGGCCACCTGGTAGAGCAACTGGAAGCTGCGCTCCGCCGCGCGCAGATCGCCGCCGCTCAACCCCAGGTCGCCGTCCACCACGCCCACCAGCGTCAGGAACGGGAAGTGGTGGCCCTTGGCGACGATCTGCGTGCCGATGACGATGTCGATCTCGCGCTCGGTCACGGCGCGCACGAATTCGCCCGCCGCCAGTGGGCCGGTGATCGTGTCGCTGGCCATCACCGACACGCGCGCCTTGGGATAAAGCTCGGCAACTTCTTCCGACAGGCGTTCGACGCCCGGCCCGCAGGCCGCGAGCTCGCCTTCGGCGCCGCAGGCGGGACAGGCGTTGGGTGCGCGCACCGCATAGCCGCAGTGATGGCATTGCAACTGGCGGATCAGGCGGTGCTCCACCAGCCAGGCCGAGCATTGCGGGCATTCCAGGCGGTGGCCGCAGGACCGGCACAAGGTCAGCGGCGCATAGCCGCGCCGGTTCAGGAACAGCATCGCCTGCTCGCCCTCGGCCAGGGTCTGGGTCAGCGCGTCGCGCAACGGCGGCGACAGCCAGCGCTGGCGCGGCGGCCGGTGGCGGCGAAGGTCTATCGCTTCTATCTTCGGAAGCTCGGCGCCGCCGTGGCGCGCGGGCAGATGCAGGCGGTGATAGCGCCCGGTATCGGCGTTGACGGAGGATTCCAGCGACGGCGTGGCGGAGCTGAGCACGATGGGAAACCCGCCGAGATGCGCGCGCACGACAGCCATGTCGCGGGCGTGATAGATGACGCCTTCTTCTTGCTTGAACGCGCCGTCGTGTTCTTCATCCACAACGATCAGTCCAAGATTGGGATAGGGCAGGAACAAAGCCGAGCGCGCGCCCACAACGACCTTAGCGCTGCCGTCCGACACCGCGCGCCAGTTCAAGCGGCGCTGCTTTGCCGACAGCTCGGAATGCCACTCCACCGGCGGCGCGCCGAAGCGCTGCTCGAACCGGCCGAGCCAGGGCGCGGTCAGCGCGATTTCCGGCAGCATCACCAGCGCCTGCCTGCCCGCTTTCAGCGCCGCGGCGACCGCTTCGAAATACACTTCGGTCTTGCCCGAGCCGGTGACGCCATCGAGCAGCACGGCGGAATACTTGCCGCTGTCGACGCGCATCCGCAGATCGTCGGAAGCCGCCTGCTGGTCCTCCGACAGGGATGGGCCGGCGCGCAATCCGTCGGGCAGCGCCGGGGGCAGCGACCCGGGCAAGGTCACGGCCTCCAATAAACCCGCGTCCACCAGCGCCCGGGCAACGGTGGCGCCGACGCCGGCCTCGCGCGCCAGGTCGCCCAAGGGGCGCGGCGGGCCGCCCCGCGCCAGTTCCAGCACGCGCTGGCGCTGCGGTGTCACCTTGAAGCCTTCCGGCGGCAAGGCGCCGCTGAGACGGTACGCGACGATCGGCCTGGGCGGCTCGAACGCGGCCGATACGCTCATGGCCATGCGCAGCACCACCCCCGGCGGGTTGAGCGTGTACTGCGCCACCCAATCGACGAATCGCCTCGCCACTTCGGGCAAGGGCGGCAGGTCGAAACGGTGCTGCACGTCCTTGAGACGCGATTCGGCGATGGCGCCGGGGCCGGCGTCCCCCTCGCCCCAGACCACGCCGATCTCCTCGCGCCGGCCCAGCGGCACCAGCACGAAATCCCCCGCCTGCACCGGCAGTTCCGGCGGCGCGCCGTAGTCGTAGGCGCCGTCCAACGGCAGGGGCAGCAGCACCTTCACCCGGCGCTTGGCCCCGAATAAGGGGCCGGAACTGGCCGGACGGGACTGCATGGGCTAGACTCTCCACAAGGACCGGCGCTATGCCCGGCAAGACCGACGATAACCGCGAATACCAGACGGGGCGATAGCGATGAAGTTCTTCATCGACACGGCCGACATCAACGAAATCCGCGACCTGGCGGCGACCGGCCTGGTGGACGGCGTGACCACCAACCCGTCACTGATCGCCAAGACCGGCAAGGATTTCATTTCAACGGTGCGCGAGATCTGCCAGATCGTGCCGGGGCCGGTCAGCGCCGAAGTGACCGCGACCGATCATGCCACGATGCTGCAGGAAGGCCAGAAGCTGGCGCGCATCGCCAAGAACATCGCGGTCAAGGTGCCGCTGACGCGCGACGGCCTGAAAACCTGCAAGCGCCTGTCGGACGACGGCACGATGGTCAACGTGACGCTGTGCTTCTCGGCCGCGCAGGCGATCCTGGCGGCCAAGGCGGGCGCCGCGTTCATCTCGCCCTTCGTCGGGCGGCTGGACGACGTGGCCACGGACGGCATGCTGCTGATCAAGGACATCGTCGACATCTACAAGGCGTATCCCAATTTCAAGACCGAGGTTCTGGTGGCGTCGGTGCGCGGCCCCTTGCACGTGGTGGCGGCCGCCCGCATGGGGGCGCATGTCGCCACCCTGCCGCCGAGCGTGCTGCGGCAGATGTACGCCCATCCGCTCACGGACAAGGGCCTGGCGGCGTTCCTGGACGACTGGAAGAAGACCGGCCAGTCGATCCTGGGGGCCGAGGACGGCGCCAAGAAACAGGCGGCGGAGTAGGATTTGCGCGACAACGGCGCCGGTATATCCAACGCAGCCGCGGTCAGCGCGGCGATCAAGCCGGCCGAGAGCAACGGCATCAGCGAGGAAGAGGTCGTGCGGTTCCTGGCCGCGCACCCCGATTTCCTCAACCGCCATCCCGACATCCTGGCCGCGCTGAACCCACCCAGGCGCAAGCACGGCGAAGGGGTGATCGACCTGCAGCACGCGATCCTGGAACGCCTGCGCGGCGAGGTGACGCAGCTTAAAGACACGCAACACCAGCTGATCACCGCCACGCGCGGCAACATGACATCGACCGCGCGGGTGCATGCTTGCGTGCTGGCGCTGCTGGAATCGCCCAGCTTCGAGCACATGATCCATATCGTCACGCACGACATGGCGCAGATGCTGGACGTGGACGTTACCTCGCTGTGCGTCGAGCGGGTGGTGGGCGATCAGCCGCCGGCGCCGCCCAAGGGCGTGCGCATCCTCGACCCCGGCGACGTCGACACGGTTGTCGGGCGCGGCAAGGATTCGGCGCTTGTCGAGGTGGAGAACGGGCATCCCACGGTGTTCGGGGCGGCGGCTGCCCTGGTGCGGTCGGCCGCCTATGTGCGGCTCGACATCTCGCCGCGCACCCCGCCGGGCTTGCTGGCGCTGGGATCGCGCAGCGCGGGCAATTTCCACCCCGGGCAGGCGACCGAGCTGCTGGTGTTCCTGGGCGGCGTGTTGTCGCTGTCGATCCGTTCGTGGCTGGATTTGCCGGAATAGCCGAGGCCCAGGCCGGCCGCGCGATCGAGGCGTGGCTGGAATGGCTGTCCGCCGAGCGCCGCGCCTCGCCCCGAACGACCGACGCCTATCGCCGCGACATTTCGCAATTCCTGCAATTCCTCGCCAAGCATCGCGGTGGCGCGCCCGACCTCAAGATGCTGGAGAGCCTGACGCCCGCCGATCTGCGCAGTTTCCTGGCCGAACGCCGCGGACGCGGCATCGAGCATGTGTCGAACGCGCGGGCGCTATCGAGCCTGCGCAGCCTGTTCCGCTGGCTCGACCGCAACCACTACGCCGCCAACCACGCGATCCAGCGCGTGAAATCGCCGAAGCTGCCCAGATCGGCGCCCAAGCCCTTGACCCAGCCCGAGGCCGAGGCGCTGATCGACGACGCGGGCGAGGATTCCCTGCCCTGGATCGCCGCGCGCGACACGGCATTGTTCACGCTGCTCTATGGCTGCGGCTTGCGCATCGCCGAAGCGCTGGACCTGACGCGCCGCGCGCTGCCGTTCGGCGACACGCTGACGATCCTGGGCAAGGGCCGCAAGGAGCGCGTGGTGCCGGTGCTGCCCGCGGTTTCCGAGGCGATGGAGCGCTACCTGACGCTATGTCCTTTCGCGGGCGGCAAGACAGCACCCCTGTTCATGGGCGCGCGCGGCAAGCGCCTGCAAGCCGGCGTGGTGCAGAAGCGCATGCGGTACTTGCGCGCGAAACTGGGCCTGCCCGGCCACGCCACGCCGCACAAGCTGCGCCACAGCTTCGCCACGCATCTGCTGGCCGGCGGCGGGGATCTGCGCGCGATCCAGGAGTTGCTGGGCCATGCCTCGCTGTCCACGACGCAACGCTATACCGAGGTGGACGCGGCGGCCCTGCTGAAAGTGTTCGAGCGCGCCCATCCCCGGGCGAAGGCTTGAAAAAGAAAGGGCCGCGATTTCCCGCGCCCCGTCGCGTTTCGAATTGACCGCGCGGCCCAGAGCGGTGTTTTGTGAAATCGAATCGCCTGCCGAAATCGATCGATCGCTTCAGCGCTTTGCCTTGGCCGGAGGGACCGTTGTGGCCAGCCAGCGTTGGGCCTCGTCGATCCCCGTGAAATGTCTGAGGGCACGATGGCGCGAGACGCCCATTATGTCGCGTAGCGCGTCGATCATCTTGCCGATCGCCGCGCTCGCGGGACTCTCGCCGATGGCTACACCAATGCTTCCCCGGCGCGGATCGTGCTCAAGCGTCCACGTGAAGAATTCGCGCAGCGCCTCGAAATCCAGCGAATGCAGGCTTACGCGAGTCATATCGAGCAAAGTGGCATAGGCCGGATCGAAGCCGGCGGATTTCCACAAGGCGGCCATCATTTCCTTGAGGCCCGACACATCTAGGTCGGCCAGGACGCTCAACCGGTTGATGCGATGGCTGTGGTCGATCTCGATGCGAAACCGGCTCATGGCGCGTTTCCACAGGGGGGTGCCCCGTGCTGTTTTCCGGTTGATCCGGCATTCAGCCTGCCTGGCCGGTATTCACGCTTCCGTCGGTTATTTTACGGCAAAACCGCGGTGATGTGAAGCTTGGGCGTCGCGAGCCGGTTGCCGCACCCAGACGCGATTTGCCGCAGCCGGTTCCATTTCACAATATTCTGCTCTAGCATCGCACCCGTGCCTTCAGGAGGGAGGTTCTATGCAAAAAACATCATCGATCCTGGCGCTGGCGGCGATCGTCCTGGCGGCGGCGCATTCCGAGGCGCTGGCCCAGGCCGCCACCGCATCCGGCGCGCCGGCGCCAAGCGCCGCGGCGGTTGCCGATATCGTGCTCAGCGACCTGGAGAAGAAGGTCATCGACGAATACTACCGGGCCAAGGCCAAGATGCTGGGCACCACCGTCGCACCACAACAGGCCACCGCGCCCGCTTCGGCCAGCGACGCCGGGCAGGACAAGGGAAAATCCAAGGGCAAAGGCCCGCCCAAGACTCCGCCGGGCCAGGCGAAGAAGGAAGGCTTGCCGCCCGGGCTCGCCAAGCGCGAGAACCTGCCGCCCGGCCTGGCGAAGCGCGATAAGCTGCCACCGGGACTGCAGCGAGATTCTTTGCCGGCCGATCTCGCCGCCAAACTGCCCCCGGAAAAACCGGGCACCGAGCGCACGCTCATCGGCGCCGATCTTGTGCTGATCGACAAGGCCACGAACGTGGTGCTCGACATGCTGAGGAACGTGGCGTTGCGTACGCCGTAGAAGCCGGGCTCCGCCGGCAACAAAAAAGGGGCCGCTCGCGCGGCCCCTTTCGTTCTTGTGGATAGGCGTTAGGGCTAGTAGTCCATGTCGCCCATGCCGCCGCCGCCCGGCATCGGGGCCGCGGCCTTCTTTTCCGGCTTATCGGCGACCATCGCTTCGGTCGTGATCAGCAACCCGGCCACCGAGGATGCGTTCTGCAGCGCCACGCGCACCACTTTCGTGGGGTCGATGATCCCGGCCTTCACCAGGTTGGTGTATTCGCCCTTCTGCGCGTCGAAGCCGTAGCTGGTGTCCTTGGACTCCAGCAGCTTGCCCACGACCACCGCGCCGTCCGCGCCCGCGTTGTCCGCGATCTGGCGCGTCGGCGTGGTCAACGCCCGGCGCACGATGTCGATGCCGATGCGCTGGTCGTCGTTGCCGGCCCTCAGCTTCTCCAGCGCCTTCACGGCATAGAGCAACGCCGTGCCGCCGCCGGCGACGATGCCTTCTTCCACCGCCGCGCGGGTGGCGTGCATCGCGTCGTCCACGCGATCCTTGCGCTCCTTCACTTCCACTTCCGTGGCGCCGCCGACGCGGATCACCGCGACGCCGCCCGCGAGCTTCGCCAGGCGTTCCTGCAGCTTCTCCTTGTCGTAGTCCGACGTGGTCTCCTCGATCTGCTGGCGGATTTGCGCCACGCGACCTTGGATGTCCTTCTTCTTGCCGGCGCCGTCGACGATCGTGGTGTTTTCCTTTTCCACCGTGACCTTCTTGGCCGTACCCAGCATGTCGAGCGTGACGTTCTCGAGCTTGATGCCCAGATCTTCGCTGATCACCTGGCCGTGGGTCAGGATCGCGATATCCTCGAGCATCGCCTTGCGCCGGTCGCCGAAGCCCGGAGCCTTGACCGCGGAAACCTTCAGGCCGCCGCGCAGCTTGTTCACCACCAGGGTCGCGAGCGCCTCGCCCTCGACATCCTCGGCGATGATCAGCAGCGGACGCGAAGATTGGACCACGGTCTCGAGCACCGGCAGCAGGGGCTGAAGCGTCGACAGCTTCTTCTCGTAGATCAGGATGTATGGGTTTTCGAGCTCGGCGGTCATCTTGTCGGCGTTGGTCACGAAATAGGGCGACACATAGCCGCGGTCGAACTGCATGCCCTCGACCACGTCCAGCTCGGTCTCGAGGCCTTTCGCCTCTTCCACCGTGATCACGCCCTCGTTGCCGACCTTCTCCATCGCCTTGGCGATCATGTCGCCGATGTCGCGCTCGCCATTGGCCGAGATCGTGCCGACCTGGGCGATCTCCTCGCCGGTGGAGACCTTCTTGGAGCGATGCTTCAGGTCGGCGACCACGGTTTCGACCGCGAGATCGATGCCGCGCTTCAGGTCCATCGGGTTCATGCCCGCGGCCACGGCCTTGGCGCCTTCGCGCACGATCGCCGCAGCCAGCACGGTGGCGGTGGTGGTGCCGTCGCCGGCCACGTCGCTGGCCTTGGACGCCACTTCTTTTACCATTTGCGCGCCCATGTTCTCGAACTTGTCGCTAAGTTCGATTTCCTTGGCGACGGTCACGCCGTCCTTGGTGATGCGCGGGGCGCCGTACGACTTGTCCAGCACCACGTTGCGGCCCTTGGGGCCGAGGGTGACGCGAACCGCGTCGGAGAGGATTTCGACGCCGCGCAGCATCCGCGTGCGCGCATCGGTGGAGAATCTCACGTCCTTGGCTGCCATGATCTTAAGCTCCTGTTGGAGTGCCTTGATACGGGCGGTCGCGGAAAGCGGGCGGCCTTGCGGCCGGTCACTTTTTCTTCGTGATCACGCCCATGATGTCGGACTCTTTCATGATCATCAGTTCCTCGCCGTCGAGCTTGACCTCGGTGCCCGACCACTTGCCGAACAGCACGCGGTCGCCCGATTTCACGTCGAGGGGAGTGAGCTTGCCGTCCTCGCCCCGCGCACCCGGGCCGACGGCGATCACTTCGCCTTCCATCGGCTTTTCCTGCGCGGTGTCGGGGATGATGATGCCGCCGGCGGTCTTGGTATCGGACTGGACGCGTTTCACGACAACGCGGTCGTGGAGCGGCTTGAACCTCATTGCTTCTCTCCCTTTGCAACGGCTGGAGTGGATTTAATTGGCGGGGGTTTTAGCACTCCGAATAGGAGAGTGCCAATATCCTGGCAGCCATCGCCGCGCGCGGCTGCTAATCCATTGATTTGAATAATTTTTTTATTGCCGAAAACCGGCGGGCTGCGGCAGCATGGAAGCCAGGGGAGGACGCCTGCAACCCGGAGGTACAGGTTCATGCGTTCAATCGAGCTGCAACTGCAGGGCTACCGCCTGACCACCGCCGAGATCCTCTATCGCCTGCCCGACCACCCGGTCGTGCTGCAGAGTTTCATCTGGCAGAACCTGGACCTGGCGCCGCGGTTCCCGGTGTTGAATCGGTTCCTGGAGTTCTGGGAAAAGAACATCGAGGGCCGCTTGCATTCCGTGGTGGTCGCCAACACGCGGCTGATCACCCCGGGCGAGGTTCGCGCGGCAACGTTGATGACGATCAACTAGGCTTTGTTCAGAAACGCCAGCATCTCGGCCACCGAGGTGAACTTGTTGCGCGGGGATTTAGGACGCGCGCGCTTGACCTCTTCGGCGTCCAGTTTCAGCCAGTCGTCGTAGCCCGTGATCCTGGCGCCGGCCTTGCCCAGCGCCTGCTCCAGCGCCGCGCGGCCCGGCTTGGAACCGGGCTTCAAATCCGCGACGATATGCGCCGCCACGCTCTGCCCGTCGATCTTGTTGGTGCCGATCACGCCCGAGGGCCCGCGCATCGCCCAGCCCACGGCGTAGAGGCCGGGTGCTATGCGCCCGCCGGTGTTGGTATAGAGGCCCTTGGCATCGTCGAACATGCCGCCGGCGATCTTGGGCGAGCGATAGCCGATCGCCGCGACCACCAGACCGCAGGGGATGTCGTATAACTCGCCCGTGCCGACGGCGCGGCCGCCCTCGACCTTGGTGCGCTCGACGCGCAGGCCCGCCACGCGCTCTGCGCCCAGCACTTCCTTGGGCGCGGCGAAAAAGCGGAAATGCACGCGCTTGGGCTTGTCCTGCGGCAGGCCGGGGAAGGTCCGCAGCATCTCCACCAGCTTGCCCTGCACGCGGCGGTCGTCCTCGGGCAGATGATCCAGGTTGGCCGGCAGATGCGCCGGGTCGATCACCGGCGACGCCTCGCTAAGCTCGCCCATCTCGCGTAGCTCGCCGATGGTGAACGCGGCCTCGGCCGGGCCGCGGCGGCCCAACAGATACACGTCGGTCACGCCGGAGCTTGCCAACGCGTCGACCGCGTAATCCGGCATGTCGGTTTCCGACAATTCCTGGCGCGTCCGCACCAACAACCGCGCGACGTCGAGCGCCACGTTGCCGATGCCCACAACGGCCGCAGCCTTGATCTTCAGGTCGGGGTTGAGATCGCGGAAATCGGGATGGCCGTTGTACCAGCCGACGAAATCGGCCGAGCCGAACACGTTCTTCTTGTCCTCGCCGGGGATGCCGAGCTTGCGGTCGTGCGGCGCGCCCACCGCCAGGACCACGGCGTCGTACATCGCGCGCAAGTTCTCCAGCGACACATGGCGGCCGACTTCGACGTTGCCGAAGAATTTCATTCCCCCGGCGCGCGCTGTCTTGTCGAAGGCGCGCGACACGCGCCGCGTGCTTTCGTGGTCCGGCGCCACGCCGTAGCGGATCAGGCCGAACGGCGCGGGCAGGCGCTCGACCATGTCCACGCGGACATCGGCGCCCGATTTGGCCAGGGCCTCGGCGGTGTAGAACGCGCTGGGCCCGGACCCGATGATGGCAATGGAAATCGTCACGGCCGCCGCGCTCTCCCCCTTTCGCGGACAGTCGACGAACAGTCGACGGTTTGGCTTACCCGATCAGGCGGAAACGGTCCAGGTGTGGCCTTTGCGCAAGAGCTTGTTCATGTCGCCGTCGGGCTGGCGCGCGATGGTCAGCTTGGCCTGGTCGCCGATCGCCTGTTCGTAGGTCGTGGCCGGGTTGCAATACAGAACCCCGATCGCCACCGGGAACGCCGGCGGCTGCAGCGTGGCCAGCATCATGGCCTGCACCCGGTTCTTTTCGTCGTGCACCAGCGCGTCGGCCTCGGTAACGCCGTTTTCGCCCACGGTGACGACCTCAAGCTCCAGATTGCCGGGCTTCAGGCGCAGGCCCTGCTTCTTGCCCGGGCCGAACAGCATCGGCTTGCCGTGCTCGAGATGCAGCTGGTGGGCCTCGGCGTTTTCCTTGGCGGTGAAATTGTCGAACGCGCCGTCATTGTAGACGATGCAGTTCTGGAAGATTTCCACGAACGACGCACCGCGGTGCTGATGCGCGCGGGCCAGCACCGTGGGCAGTTGCTTCTGCTGCGTGTCGATGCCGCGCGCCACGAACCGGGCGCCGGCACCCAATGCGAACTGCGTGGCCGAGACCGGCATGTCGACCGAGCCCAGCGGCGTCGAGGGCGAGCGCGTACCGACCTTGGAGGTCGGCGAATACTGGCCCTTGGTCAGGCCGTAGATTTCGTTGTTGAACAGCAGGAACTGCACGTCGACATTGCGGCGCAGCAGGTGCAACAGGTGGTTACCGCCGATCGACAGCGAGTCGCCGTCGCCCGAGACGATCCACACGTCGAGTTCCGGGTTCGCCAGCTTGATGCCCGTGGCGATGGCCGGCGCGCGGCCGTGGATGGTGTGGAAGCCGTAGGTGGCGACGTAATACGGGAAGCGCGCGGCGCAGCCGATGCCCGAGACGAACACGGTTTTGGCCGGGTCGGCGCCGATATCGGCCAGCGCCTTCTGCACGCCTTTCAGGATCGCATAGTCGCCGCAGCCCGGGCACCAGCGCACTTCCTGGTCGGTGGCGTAGTCCTTGGGCTGCAATTTTACGGCGGGTGCGGGAGCGTTCATGGCTCGTCTTCTCCGTTAGGCGCCGAGATGATCGAGGATGGCCTTCTCGATCTCGGCGATCTTGAAGGGCTGGCCCGACACTTTGTTCAAGCCTTCGGCCGGCACCAGGTATTCGCTGCGCAACACGGTGCGCAACTGGCCCATGTTCATTTCCGGCACCAGGATCTTTTCATAGCCGTGCAGCAAGTCGCCCAGGTTCTTGGGCATCGGCCAGATGTAGCGCATGTGGATATGCGCCACGTCGTGCCCCTTGGCGCGGACATTGGCGACGGCGCGGCTGATCGGCCCGAAGGTCGAGCCCCAGCCCACCACCGCCATCTTGCCCATCGGCGGGCCCTGGTCGACCACCTGCGGCGGAATGTCGTTGGCGATGTTCTTGATCTTGTTCCAGCGCGTGTCGGTCATCTTCTGGTGGTTGTCGGGCTCGTACGAGATGTGGCCCGAGTCGTAATTCTTTTCGATGCCGCCGATGCGGTGCATCAATCCCGGGGTGCCGGGAATCGCCCAGGCGCGCGCCAGCGTGTGTTCGTCGCGCATGAACGGATGAAACCCCTGCGGATCGGTGCGGAACTGAACCGGGGTCTTGGGCAGGCGCGACACGTCGGGCACGGCCCAGGGCTCCGCCGCGTTGGCGATATAGCCGTCGGTCAGCAGGATCACCGGCGTCATATAACGCACGGCCAGGCGCACCGCCTCGATCGCGACCTCGAAGCAATCGGAGGCCGAGCGGGTGGCGAGCACCGCCACCGGCGCGTCGGCGTTGCGGCCGTAGACGGCCTGATACAAGTCCGACTGCTCGGTCTTTGTGGGCAGGCCAGTCGAAGGACCGGCGCGTTGCGAATTCACGACCACCAGGGGCAGCTCGACGCTGATGGCAAGCCCGATCGCCTCCATCTTCAGCGCGATGCCGGGGCCGGAGCTGGACGTGACGCCCAGCGAGCCGGCATAGGACGCGCCGATTGCGGCGCAGGCCGCGGCGATTTCGTCCTCGGCCTGGAAGGTCGTGACGCCGTACGACTTGAGCGGCGCCAAGGTGTGCAGGATGCTGGAGGCCGGCGTGATCGGATACGAGGCGAACAGCATCTTCAGGTTCACGGCCTGCGCGCCGGCAACCAGGCCCCAGGCCAGCGCCTCGGCGCCGGTGACCGTGCGGTAAAGCCCCGGTGCTATGTGCGCGGCGGCGATGCGGAAGCCGTGAATGCCCGGCATCTCGGCGGTTTCGCCGAAGGCATGGCCCGCGTTCATTGCCGCGACGTTCGCCTCGCCCAGCTCGGGCCGCTTGGCGAAACGCTGCCTGAGCCAATCCTGCGTCGGCTTGCGGTCGCGGTCGTACATCCAATAGACCAGACCCAGCGTCCACATGTTCTTGCAGCGCAGCGCCTCTTTGTTGGTGAGGCCCTGCGCCTTGACCGCTTCCATCGTGTGGGCGGAGATATCGATCGGCACGATCTGGAATTTGCCCAGCGAATTGTCTTCCAGCGGATTCTTGTCGTAGCCCGCCTTCTTCAGGTCGCGTTCCTTGAACGAGCCCGTGTCGACGATGATCGTGGCGCCCGGGCGCAGGTCGCGCAGGTTCACTTTCAGCGCCGCCGGATTCATGGCGATTACAACATCGGGCGCGTCGCCCGCCGTCGCCACCTTGGTCGAGCCGAAATTGATCTGGAACGCCGACACGCCGAACGTGGTACCGGCGGGCGCGCGGATTTCCGCGGGAAAATCGGGGAAGGTGGCGAGATCGTTGCCGGCAAGCGCCGTGGCTTCGGTGAAGCGGCTGCCGGTCAGTTGCATGCCGTCGCCGCTATCGCCGGCGAAGCGCACGACGGCGGATTCGATTTCCGCCCTGGCGGTGGGTTGCAGTTGCTCGGCGGTGTTGCTGGACCTTGTGCTCATTCCTGTTCCCGACTTGTGTGTCTGGCCCGTTCGGCGATTGGGGTGCGGGGCCGCGCCTATCCGGCACGCATGGGGCGCGCATTATTCCCTATCGGCCTGTCATGCGAAAGCCGGTCGCCTCGCACCTGCAATGCACGATCCACAGGGCCGGTAAAAGCGTCGATTTCTCAATGTAATCAACGCAGTTGCCGGATTGAACCGCGCCTGGCGCCAGTCTGCCATGCGGGCTGCGGCGATTTGGGGGCTGAACCCGGGCGCAGGACGGGTTAAATCCGCCCAATGGAGTCGCGCCCCGCCCCCTTATCCGATCGTCGCGCCGTGGCGGCATGGCTGTTCGTTTGCGCCGCGATGGTGTTCGCGATGGTGCTGATCGGCGGTATCACGCGACTGACCGAATCGGGCCTGTCGATCGTGGAATGGCAGCCCCTCATCGGCGCGATCCCGCCGTTCAGCGAGGCCGATTGGCAGGCGCTGTTCGCCAAATATCAGGCAAGTCCGCAATTCAAGCAGATCAACCAGGCCATGACCTTGGCCGAGTTCAAGACGATTTTCTGGTGGGAATATGTCCATCGCCTGTGGGGCCGGCTGATCGGCGTCGCGTTCCTGGGGCCGTTCCTGTGGTTCTTGTCGCGGCGCGCGGTGCGTGGCGCGCTGGCGTGGAAACTCGCGGGCATCTTCGCCCTAGGCGGATTGCAGGGTGCGATGGGCTGGTACATGGTCGCGAGCGGCCTGGTCGACCGGCCCGAGGTCAGCCAGTATCGCCTGACCGCGCATCTGGGGCTGGCGCTGCTGATCTATGCGCTACTGGTGTGGACGGCGCTTAAGCTGTCGCGCGATGAAACCATGCACGCCTCGCCCGCCCTTGCCGGCCTCAAAAGTTTTCAACGCGGCGCGAGCGCATTGCTTGTCTTGGTGACCCTGACGATTCTCGCGGGCGGGTTCGTGGCCGGGCTGGACGCGGGGCTGATCTACAACACGTTTCCGCTGATGGAAGGGCGGGTTGTACCGCCAGATTACTTGATGACCCGGCCGTGGTGGCGCGACCTGTTCGAGAACCGCGCCACGGTGCAGTTCCATCACCGCGTCCTGGCGGTGGCGACGGTGATCGCGGCGGCGCTGTATGCCCAGCGCGCGATCAAGTCCGCCGCGTCGCCGCCAATCCGCCGCGCCGCGATCGCACTGGCGCATCTCGCCGTGCTGCAAGCGGCCCTAGGCATCGCCACGCTGTTGCTGGTGGTGCCGGCGCCCTTGGCGGCATTGCACCAGGCCGGGGCGATGGCGCTGTTTACCCTAGCGTTGTGGCTGCGGTTTGCGGTGACGCGCCAATAAGTGTCTCTTGAAATCCGCACAGATATGTGCGACATCTAACCATGAACGGGAACGAATTCGAGAGAAAAATCAAAGGCATTGGCCGCAAGCGCGGCATTGCTGTCGCGTTCGATCCTGGGCATGGCAAGGGCAGCCACGGGCGCCTTTACTTCGGTACTCGGTTCACCACTCTCAAAGACCGAAAGAAAGAGATCGGCCCCGGCCTGCTCAAGGCAATGCTCGACCAGCTTGGGCTGAACAAGTCGGACTTGGAGAATTGATCATGGCGTTTGGATATCGCTATACGCTGGAGCGGCAGGAGAACGGATGGTTGCTCGTCCGCTTCCCGGGAATCCCCGAAGCTTTGACCGAAGGCGAGACCGAACAGGAAGCCAAGGCCAATGCCATCGATTGCTTGATTGCGGCGCTCGAGGGGTACATGAAGGCCGGCGCACCGCTGCCGCGGCAAGGTGCAGGACATTTCGGACCCGGCCGGGCCGTATTGCCGTCGCTCGTCACCGCGAAACTGGCGGTCTACGAGACGATGCGCGCGCGCGGCTGGTCCAAGACGAAACTCGCAAAGCAACTCGGCATGCCCGAGAATACGGTGCGCCGGTTGCTCGATCTTCGACACCAGTCGCATCTCTGGATCATCGATGAAGCGCTGGCAAAAATGAATGCCGAGCTGTCCATCGATCTGCCAAAAGCGCGCGCCCGTGGAAAAGCGGCATAAGCGCCGCTCGACCGAGCTTGCGTCCGCTTTGAGTTACCCCGGCAGCGTGATGCTGCCGTTCCCGGCCATCGCGCAGCCTCCGCTGGAAGCGGCAACGACCGCGCCCTTCGCCAATTCGGTGCGTGGCCACAGGGCCGGCGCCGGCGGCGGCCGCTTGATTCGCATCCGCACTTGCGACGATAGTTGCGCGGCGGCCCGCCGGGGCCGCCGCAATAGGGGTAGGGCCGGTTGAGTTTCGAGCTGAAAAAAGACACCCGGTTGGACCTCGACTCGGAGTCCTTGCCCAAACCGTTGGCCGAGCTGCTCGCCTACTGGGACAAGCTGCGCGCCGGTCGCGCCATGCCGCGGCGCAGCGAGATCGATCCGATCGACATCGCCGGCCATCTCCGGCGCGTCCATCTCCTTTCGGTCGAAGGGCCGGACACGTATCGGTTTCGGATTTACGGCGGCGGCGTGACCAATCCGGACGCCGTCGACATGACCGGACGCACCACGATGGACTATTCGGATTCCGGCTTCAGCCGGATGGTCACGCGACACTTGCACGAATGCGTCGCCGAGGCCAAGCCTGTGGGCTATGAAGTCCTCGCGCGGCTCGACGAGGAACCGTACGAATACACGTTCATCGCCGTGCCCCTGTCGAACAACGGCAGCGACGTGAACATGCTGTTGGTCCGCTCGGTCCGCATCACGGTCCCGGACAAGATCAGGCGCTGGCAGACCTGAGGCTTAGGCGCCCGAGGGAATCACCCAGCCGTCGGTGATATGCAGGCCGAGCGTATCGCCGGGCCTGGGCGAGGCATGGGGCAGCGCCTGCCATTGAAGAGTATCGCCCGGCGCGGCTGCGGGCGTCAGCTCGATCGCGATCATGGCGCCCTGATAGATCACGCGCTTGACCGTGACGGCGATGCCGGCGCCATCGGCTAACGCCAACCCCTCGGGCCGCAGCAGCACCTCAGCCGGACCGGGCGCGACGCCACTAGGCGCGCGCAAGGGCACGCGCGCGCCCAGCACCTCGACCAGCGCCGTGCCGCCGCTTTCGCGCTCCAGCACGCGCGCGCCGACCACCGCACCCCGGCCGATGAAGCCCGCGACCATCGCCGTGGCGGGCTCGCGGTACAGCGTCTTGGGATCGGCCAACTGCACCAGCTTGCCCCTGTCCATCACCGCCACGCGGTCGGCCAGCGCCAAAGCCTCGGCCTGGTCGTGCGTGACATAGAGCATCGTGGCGCGCGTGACGCGGTGGAACGTGGCGAATTCGTCCTGCATGGCGTGGCGCAGATGCACGTCGAGATTGGCGAGCGGCTCGTCCAGCAGCACCAGCTTCGGCTCCATCGCCAGGCACCGCGCCAGGGCCACGCGCTGGCGCTGGCCGCCGCTTAAAGACGCGGGGCGGCGCTCGGCGAACTCGGTGAGGCCCACGGTCTGGAGCGCGGCGCCCACACGCTTGTCGTAGTCCGCGCCCTTCACCCCGCGCACTTCCAGCGAATAGCCGACATTGCGCTTGACCGACATGTGCGGCCACAGCGCGTAGGACTGGAACACCACGCCGACGCGGCGTTCCTCCGGCGGCACGTGCAGGCCGGGGCCGGAGACTTTCTCCTCGCCCAACGCGATGCTGCCGTCGTCCAGCCGCTCGAAGCCGGCGACCAGGCGCAACAGCGTGGTCTTGCCGCAGCCCGACGGGCCCAGAACCGCCAGGAACTCACCGTCCGCGACCGCGAGGTCCACGCCGTCGACCGCAGCACGTCCCGCCGCGAAACGGCGGGGGGCGCGGGGAAGCGGCAGGCCCGCCCCGGCAACACTCCCCCCGGCACGCGCCCGCCCCAAAAACTCGCCCCGGCCCCGA